>VOFJ01003888.1_pt1 | contig 3012620 bp, 2641 predicted proteins | sample 5384081 | NCBI WGS metagenome assembly VOFJ01 (sample SAMN12384729, study PRJNA508395) | human gut metagenome | isolation source: healthy gut I | host: Homo sapiens
AAAAAAAAAAAAAAAAAAAAAAAAAAAAAAAAAAAAAAAAAAAAAAAAAAAAAAAAAAAAAAAAAAAAAAAAAAAAAAAAAAAAAAAAAAAAAAAAAAAAAAAAAAAAAAAAAAAAAAAAAAAAAAAAAAAAAAAAAAAAAAAAAAAAAAAAAAAAAAAAAAAAAAAAAAAAAAAAAAAAAAAAAAAAAAAAAAAAAAAAAAAAAAAAAAAAAAAAAAAAAAAAAAAAAAAAAAAAAAACCCTGGGCAATTTCTTTCTGGGGTTGCTGGGTGTGGACCGTAATGAATCCAAGTCCCACTACCATTCTGCGGAAGAACTCCAGTATATTATTGAAGAGAGCCATGAGAACGGGGCGTTGCCGCAGGAATCCGGCCGCATCATGGACGGCTTGTTTGACCTGGATGATCTGTATGTACACCAGGTCATGACCCCGCGCGTCAGGATAGACGCCATTCCAGAAGGGGCGGAACATGAGCAGATACGGGAAATTGTGCGTCGCACTCGCCGTACGCGTTACCCTGTCTACCGCGGTGATCTGGACCATGTGGTGGGCATGGTGCATGCCCGCGATCTGTTCCGTATCATGTTCCGCAGAAAGGCTCTGACTCCTGAATACATTCATGCCATACCCAAGGTTCCCAAAACGGTGAAGTTTGACAATGTGGTGGAAATCATGAGGAAGGACAATGTGCGCCTTGCCATTATTCTGGATGAGCACGGGGGGACTTCCGGACTTTTGACCCTGACGGATGTTTTTTCCGAAGTAATGGGCTGGGACCGAGGCCGCATTAAAGTGCTGACGGAGTTGCCTAGGGATGCGGTGGGCTTCTCCTGTGACGTATCCGGTCTGGCACGCATTGAGGAATTGGGGGAGGCCATGGACATGGATTTGGAGGACGGGGAAATAGACACCGTAGGGGGCCTGATTCTTAATTTGCTGGAAGCTCCTGCGGAGAAAGGAGATACTGTCGGCTATAGAGGGCTGGAATTCAAGGTGACCCGGACGGAGAATGGCGGTGTGGAGCGCTGTACCGTGACCCGGATTACTACCCTGATGCGGGAAGAGGTCCTGGAAGAGGAGGAATAATCTGCCGTTTACGGACTGGGCATGTCAAGGACTGTGCTGCCTGATGTAAAAGTTCCTTGGTGGAGCGCGTATGATATGGCAGAATATTTCCGCCATGTCCGCCCCTGAATCTGCTGATGCCCCTGTGAACCGCCCTTCCATGAAGAAATGGGTGGTTCTCCTCGTTGTTCTTGGGGCTTTGATCGGACTGGGCACAATGGTGAAGGCCTGGATGGACAAACGTTCTGGAGCGGCAGCGCAGCCGGTTGTTTTTTCAGGAGGCAGTGAGCACTGGGACCAGAATGAGGTGCCTATTTCCATGCAGTGCGGAGCATGTCATGAAAAGGAATTCCGTCAGTGGGCCGGTTCAGACCATGCCTGGGCATTCCGCAAACTGGGAGATCAATGGGAATCTGAAGCGTTCCATAACATGAAGCTGGACGCTCATGGCAGCATTCTCCAATTCTCTACGAATGGTCACGGGCGCATGGTCCATGACGGTCAGTCTTCAACCTCCTGGCGCGCGGAATGGGCCACAGGGAGAATTCCCCTGGTGCAGTATCTGGTTCCTGCCAAGGACGGCGGTTTTCATACCTTGAGCGCTGCATGGGACGTGAACCGCAAAGAATGGTTTGATATTTTCGGCAAGGAGTCCCGCCAGCCGGGAGACTGGGGGCACTGGACAGGACGAGGCATGAATTGGAACACGCAGTGTGCGTGGTGCCACATGTCTTTGTTCCATAAGAATTATGATCCTGTTAAAGATCGGTATGCTTCTACCTGGACGGAACCCGGAGTGACTTGCATTCAATGCCACGGCCCCCTGCTGGACAAGCCGGAGGCGGGGACGGGTTGCATGATTTCCACCAGGAACAAGCTAACGCCACAGCAGATTCATGATAACTGCGCTTCCTGCCATGCCCGGAGGGATGAATTTGATCATGATTTTGCCGTAGGTGACCGCTTTGACAATCATTTCCAACTGGTGCTTCCCGTGCAGCCCGGCGTTTTCTGGCCCAATGGCATGCAAAGGGATGAGGATTATTGCGAGACTGGTCTGAGGTTAAGCCGTATGGGCAAGGCGGGAGTGACCTGTTTGGACTGTCATGATCCGCATACGGGAACACTGAAGCTTCCTCAAGAAGATAATACGCTCTGCTTGAGGTGTCACGGTACTGGAGAAGCGGTAAACGGCGTAAAAGCTCCCGTTATTGACATGGCTACGCATACGCCATGTCCTCAGTCCAGCATGGGTGCCCGGTGTGTGGAATGCCATATGCCGGAAAGCCTGTATATGGCTCGGGACCCCCGCAGGGATCATTCTTTCAATTCTCCTGATCCTTTGCTGAGCGTAGAGTTGGGGATTCCGAATGCCTGTACCATGTGCCACGAGGAAAAAAGCAATGAATGGGCTGCGGAGGCGGTAAAGAAATATTACGGAGCTAAACCCAAAATGGCGCAGTACAGGGAACGGACCAGGGCCGTTCAGCATGCCTACGAAGGAAAGGAAGATGTTTTGCCTCTGCTTATGGAATGTTTTAAGAGGGAGGAAGTGGGTGCATGGCGCGCTACGTTATTGGATTTGATGGATGCATGGGCTCATGAACCCGCCGTCCAGGAAGTGGCCGCGGCGGCGGTTAAGGACCCGGATCCTCTGACGCGAGCCGCCGCCGCCAAAGTGATGGGGCGAGTGGGTAATCCTGCTGCGGGCAAACTTCTTAATGATCCGTTCAGGGTCGTGCGCTTGCAGGCGGAATGGGCTCTCCGGGATTCCCTGCCTCCGGACAGTCCGGGAATGAAGGAGCTTACTGCTGCCGCTTTGCACCAGGCGGACCAGCCTTCCGGAGCTATGAAGCTGGCCCAGATAGCCATTAGCCGTAAGGATGTGAAAACTGCGGAATTGTGGTTTTCCAAAGCTTTGAAATGGGATGCCACTTCATCCGTGGTGCACCGTGATTATGCCGTTTTCCTGGCTTCTCAAGGCCGCAGCCGGGAGGCGGTGGATCAGATGCAAGAGGCTGTACGCCTGGCTCCCAGGGATGCCAATCTGTGGTATCTCCTGGGACTGGGCCAGATTGAAAATAATGATGAGTCGGGAGCTTTGGAATCCTTTAACGAAGCTTTAAAAATAGAGCCTTCCTTTATTCGTGCTTTGTTTAACCGTGCTCTGTTGAATGAAAAAGTGGGCCGGCTGGAGCAGGCTTTGCAGGATTTGGAAAACTGTTCTTCCCTGGAAAAGGGAAATGCGGATATTCCTTTCACTCTTGCGGTGATGCTTTACCGCAATGGGCGGTACCGTGAGGCCGCTGCCGCTGCCGCGGAAGCCCTGCGCCGCGACCCGGGACATGCCCGGGCCAGGCAAATTTTGGAATCAGCTTCTCGACATGGAAGATAAGAAATAGTATATTAGCATTATGTGTATGAAATTTTCATCTTGGTGTATCTTATTGGCATCCACATTCATGATGGGGTCCTCTCTCTGTTGGGCGGATTCTTCCGGAGTAGCGGATGATCCTTCCCTCCGCACCTGGACTAATAAAAATACGGGCAGTACGGTGGAAGCCCGTCCAGTAGCCCTGAATATGAAGACCGTCAAATTGGTGACGACGGCTAAAAAGCCCATTACGATGCCGCTGGAAAAGCTTTCCGATGAAGATCGCGCATGGCTGGAGGAACACAAGGAAGTTATCGGCAAGCCTATTGCAGAATGGTCGTCCATGCCGTCCGGCCCTGTGGCGGAGGAGATGAAGGGAAAGACTTACATGCTTGAAAACGGCAAACTTAAAAAGAGGGACGGGAAATTGAATCCCAAGCATTTCATTTTGTATTTCAGTGCAAGCTGGTGCGGTCCTTGCTGCCGGAATGCGCCTCACAGCGTGGAGGCCTATAACAGGGTGGTAAAGGATAATCCGGATGTGGAAGTAATCATGTGCAATCTGGACCAGAACCTGGATGCCGCCCAAAAATGGGCTGCTGCCAATAACATGCCATGGCCTATCCTGTTGAAAGAGGATTTGACGGAGCTTGCCAAGAAGGTGGCTCCACGCGGTATCCCTACCATGATTCTGGTGGACAAGGACGGCAAGCCTATTCAGTCCTCCCAAAACATGGAACAGTTGGTAAAAGCCATCGGCTCAAGCCGTTCTTCCCGCTAGGCGGCGCATTGTCTGATTGTTTAGGAGATGTCTTCTACCCGCAAATCCCAGTCCGACCGTTCTGCGGAAACCAGCGGCAAAATCCTCCGTGCTGCACAGAAGCTTTTTGCCCTCAGGGGATTTAATGGCGTGACCATGAGGGCGGTCGCTTCTGAAGCAGGAGTTAATCTGGCTTCTATCGTTTACTATTTTGAGAATAAGGAGGGACTGTATCTGGCTGTTTACAGACAATATGCGGAACCTCTGATGAAAGCGCGCATGAAGATGCTGAAAGAGGCGGATCTTCATCCGTCCCTGAGGGCGTATGCCCGTGCATTTATAGAACCTGCTTTTCGGCTATTTCTGGATGAGAGCCTGGGAGGGCCGGATCATGTCCGTTTATTGTGGCGTTTGCCGCAGGAGCCGGAATATCTTGGAAGAAAAATCTATGATGAATTTTATGCTCCATCTATCCAGGAGATGATAGCAAGAATTCGGAGATTCTGTCCGTGGGATGATGAGCTTTCCTTATCTTGGCATGCGCATATCATGAGTTCCATCTTCCATGCTACGTTGGGGAAATATGTCGCGTGCATGGATCTTCAAGAAAAGGAACCGTGGATGAAGGATCAGGAGCACATTTTGCAGATGATTGTGAATACCGCCGTTTTTCTGATCTCCCGTCCGGCTCTGTCTCCGGAGGAAGAGGAAAGGCAGGGATAACATGGATGGGGGTGCGCGTTTTTCGTTACGCTTCTCCCAGTTCTTTTCTGAGAGTTCTGACTGTTCCCGTGATGTCGGGGTGTGTAAGCAGCCAGGAAACGATGACTACCCTATTTGCCCCCCCCGTCTCCAGTACGGAGAGCAGTGTGTTCCCATTGATGCCGCCGATACAGAAGACAGGGAAATTTTTCCGGTAGCTGTTGCTGTACGCTTGCGATGTCTTCCAGGCCAATGGCCTGTCTTCCCGGTTTGGTACCCGTGGGGAACAAGGGCCCAAACCCGATATAGTCCGCCTGCTCTCCACATGCACCCAGGGCCTGTTCAGGACTATGCGTGGACCGTCCTATAACGGCATCCTTTCCCAGCAGCCCCCTTACGGATGCCAAGTCTCCGTCATCCTGTCCCAGATGGACGCCGTCTGCGCCGATGTTCAGGGCAATTTCAGGATAATCGTTGATGATGAAAAGACAGCCGTATTTACGGCACAGGGGGGCAAGCTGGCGCCCCATATTTTCAATGTGTTCCGGGTTATGGTTTTTTGCCCTTAGCTGGAGAATGCGCAGGCCGCCTGCCAATAGTTTTTCTGTTACAGGGAGTAGTTGATGTTCAGCTGTATATCCCATATCTACAATACCGTACAGACGGCAGGATGAGAGGCATTCCTTCCTGTTCATGGCAAGGGATTGTACCGGATAAAATCATCCCGGCAAGACGCTTCCCATTCTTGACCCTAAAAGAGGGTGTGATACACTCCCCGCATTGTGTCACCCGCCTTATATTCCGCCGCTAAAAGTGTATTATTCCAAATGAATCCGGAAACTGCCCACAAGGTGACCTTGTGGGGGTTGCGCCTGGCAGAAAAAATGCGTGTACTGCCTCTAGTAATGGGGGAAGTTCCTTCGGATCCTGTGGAAATCCTGGGGATGAAATTCCTCAACCGGGTGGGACTTGCCGCCGGAATGGACAAGGAAGCGGATACGGTAAGCGCTTTTGGCCAGGCCGGATTCGGTTTTGTGGAAGTGGGTACGCTGACGCCCCGGCCGCAACCGGGCAATGAAAAGCCCCGCCTGTTCCGGCTGATTCCCCAGAAAGCTATTATCAACCGGATGGGGTTTAACAATGAAGGTATTGCCGCCGGAGTGGAAAACATTCGTTCCGCCACTCGTTTTCACGGTGTTCTGGGTGTCAATATTGGGAAAAATAAAATAACTCCCAATGAGGATGCCGCCCAGGATTACCTTACTTGTCTGCGTGCGGCTTGGCCTGTGGCGGATTATATAGCCATTAATTTCTCTTCTCCCAACACGCCAGGCCTGCGCGACCTTCAGGCGGCGGAACCCGCTGCCCGTCTGCTGGCTTCCCTGAAATCGGAGCAATCCAACCTGGCTGCGGAAACGGGTCGCCATGTGCCCATTTTTATGAAAGTGGCTCCTGATGTGACAGATGAGCATATTGCGGAGCTCAGCCGCGTTTTTCTGGATGAGGGACTGGATGGTCTTATTGCTACGAATACGACTCTTTCCCGCGTCGGGGTAGAGGCCAATCCTCGGCATGAAGAAGCAGGCGGCCTGTCCGGCGCTCCTCTGACGGAACGGTCCACGGAAGTTATTGGAGCTTTTGCTTCCGAATTGAAAGGACGTATTCCGATCATTGGCGTTGGAGGCATTATGAACGGGGCGGATGCCGTCGCCAAAATCAAGGCTGGAGCCAGCCTGGTGCAGCTTTATACCGGCTTCGTTTATCGCGGCCCGGACCTTATCCGGGAATGCGTGGAAGCCATGAAGGCCGAATGCCCTGTTCACCGCTGATTTCCTTTATTAACCGCTTACAGGATCCATCCATGCCCGGTTCCTTCGTACACCTTCACAATCACACGGAATATTCGTTGCTGGACGGCGCCGTCCATATCAAGGACCTCATTGCTGAGTGTTCCCGCATGGGGATGCCCGCCGTTGCTGTTACGGATCACGGCAATTTGTTCGGAGCCATTGAACTGGTCATGGAGACAAACAGCCTCAATAAATCCGTGGCCGCCTGGAACAAGGAGCATCCGGAAGGACCGCAGAAGCAGGAGGTAAAGCCTATCTTTGGTTGCGAGGTTTACCTTTCCCCGACGCCCATCAGCGTGAAAAAACAGCTTCCCGGCCGCCGCAAATACACACATCTCCTTTTGCTGGCGGAAAATGAAACCGGGTGGCAGAATCTGGTTAAACTGGTGTCCCGTTCCCACTTGGAAGGCTTTTATTATAAACCCCGCGTGGATATGGAAACCCTGAGGGAATTTCATGAGGGCCTCATCTGTTGTACAGCATGCATTGCCGGACCGCTTAATGAGTGGCTGCTCAATGACCAGCCTGAAAAAGCAGAGGAAGCCCTTCTGGCGCTAAAGGATATTTTTGGGGACGACAATATTTTTGTAGAGCTTCAGGACCATGGCATGGAGGAACAGAAAAAATGCCTGCCGGAGCTGGTGCGTATCGCCCGCAAGACCAATACCCCCATTGTTGCCACCAATGACGTGCACTTCCTCAGGAAGGAAGATCACGACATGCACGATGTTCTGATTTGCATCGGAACCAACGAAAAACTGGCTTCCCCAAAACGCATGCGCTATTCCACGGAAGTGTATTTGAAATCTCCAGAGGAAATGCGGGAGGTGTTCAAGGATTATCCGGAGGCCGTGGAAAATACGTTGAAAATTGCGGAACGGTGCAATGTTACCATCAAGCTGGATTCCACCAGTACGGAGAAATACCCCGAATTCGGCACGCCGGACGGGTCGTCGCGCGAAGAATACCTGCGTAAAGTATGCTATAAGGGGCTGGAAGAACGGTACGGAAAGGAACGTGTAGCTGCAGATAAGGAATTGCGCGATCGTCTGGATTATGAACTTGGAATTATCAACCAGTTGAAATTTCCCTCCTATTTCCTGATTACGGCGGATTTCATCAACTGGGCCAAGGATCATGACATTCCCGTAGGTCCCGGTCGCGGTTCTGCAGCCGGTTCCTTGGTGGCTTATGCCATGAAAATCACGAACATAGATCCTCTGAGATTCGGATTAATCTTTGAACGTTTCCTAAATCCGGAACGCGTCAGCCCTCCGGATATTGATATTGACTTTTGCCAGACACGCCGGCCGGAAGTAATTGATTATGTTCGGCAGAAATACGGAGAGCGCGCTGTTTCCCACATTATTACGTACGGCACCATGGGGGCCAAGTCCGTACTCAGGGACGTAGCCCGTGTGATGGATATGTCCTATGCGGACGGGGACCGTATTTCCAAACTTATCGAAACCGGCCCCAAGGTGACTCTTCAGTCCAGCTACAAGAGTAACGAGGAGCTGAGGGAGTTGATTGCCTCTGATGAGGGGTATGCGGAATTGTGGGGGTACGCGACCCGCCTGGAAGGCTTGATCCGCAACGTGGGGGTACATGCGGCAGGTGTTGTGATCGGTGACCGTCCCCTGGACGAGCATGTGGCCCTCACCCGTGACGATCTGTCCGATCCTCATGCCGCTGTCGTCGCCCAGTGCGACATGAGCGCGATTTATGAAGTGGGGCTTTTGAAGATGGACTTCCTGGGTTTGAAAACCCTGACCGTCATGCATGATGCGGAGCAATACGCCCGCTGGCGCGTGCCGGAGTTCAAACTGGATTCCGTCCCTCTGGATGACCGGGAAACCCTGGACTTGCTGAACAGGGGAGATACGATGGGGGTTTTCCAATTGGAATCCGGCGGTATGGTGGACACTTGCCGACGTTACGGGATTCAGAAAATTGAAGACATCATTGACTTGCTGGCTCTTTACCGACCGGGAGCCATGCAGTTTATGGATGAAATGATTGAAGTGAAGAAGGGACTGCGCCAGGTGGAGTATGAGCATCCTTTGCTGGAACAGGTCAGTGGGGAAACCTACGGCGTGATGATCTACCAGGAACAGGTGCAGGCGGCGGCCAAGCTGCTGGCTGGCTATACGCTTGGCGGGGCCGACCTTCTGCGGCGCGCCATGGGCAAGAAAGACCCGGCGAAGATGGCCAAGGAAAAGGCCCACTTTGTGGAAGGATGCTGGAAAACAAACCAGATTGATGAAAAAACGGCTACAGCTATCTTTGACAAGATTGAAAAATTCGCCGGGTATGGTTTTAATAAATCCCACTCCGCCTGCTACGGGCATATTTCCTACTGGACGGCCTATCTCAAGGCCCACTTCCCTGTGGAATTCCTCTGCGGGCTGATGTCTAATGAGGCGAACAATGACAAAATCGGAGTGTTCATTCAGGAAGCCAACCGCATGGGTATTGAGATCCTGCCTCCCGATGTGAATAAATCCATGCTCAAGTTCACTCCTGAGAAAATGCCCTCCGGCAAGCTGGCCGTGCGTTATGGGCTGGCGGCCATTAAGAACGTGGGAGAGGGGGCTATGCAGATTCTTCTGGAAGAAAGAGAGAAGAATGGGGAATTTTCCAGTATGGAGGACATTTGTAACAGGCTGGATTCCAAATCTGTCAACAAAAAGATTCTGGAATCCCTGATTCGTGCGGGAGCGCTGGACTGGACGCTGGAGCCGCGTTGTGTTCTGTTCGAACGTGTGGACCTGGCCCTCAGCGGAGCTTCCCAGGTACATAAGGATAAGGCTCTGGGGCAGGGGTCTCTGTTTGACATGACCTTTGAAGCGCCCAGGGTGAAGGATGAACCTGCCGTTCCAGAGTGGTCCAAGGAGCAGCGTATGGGAGATGAAAAGGATCTGTTGGGCGCTTATTTTTGCGGCCATCCCCTGGACTCCATGCGCGGTGTCATTGATGCGGAAAAATATACCCGCATAGGACTCATTGACACGCTGGAACCACACGAACTCAAGCAGAAGCACCAGATTGCCGGCATGGTTCGTTCCGTCACCCCCAAAATCAGCAAGGCCGGTAGAAAATTCGCCATTCTGACGTTGGAAGATTTTACCGGCAGCATAGAAGTGTTGTTGTGGTCGGATGTTTATGAAAAGGCTCAGGAAATGGAGGGAGGCCTGGAGCCGGGCGTTTTCGTCTCCATGCGAGCCAACATCCGGGAGGATGACCGTACATCCTCCAAAAGCGTGGCTGCCCAGAACATTGACCCACTTGGAGGCAAAAAGCGCAAATCCAAATCTGGGGATCAGGGGCCTCTGAATATCATTGTCAGTCCCCTCCGCCACACGAGAAAAAATCTGGAACAGATACGGGATATTCTAAAAAGGTATCCCGGTCGTTCCAAAGTCAATCTCACCATCAAGGACAGCCTGGGCCATAGCCAAATTCTGGAACTGGATGAACGGTTTCGCGTGAATCGCTGCCCGGAGCTGGAAACAGAGCTTTCCATGTACAACTAAGGCCATGCCGGGAGGAAAACTGTCATTGCCGGAATCTGAACGCCTGGTGTTACGGGAGTGGCGGGAAAAAGACTGGCCTTTTTTTGCGGCTATGAACGCCAATCCCCAGGTGATGCGTTTTTTTCCCGGTGTCATGACGGACAAGGATTCTCTTTCCATGTGGAACCGTATGCGGGAAGAACTGGATGAAAGAGGGTATGGATTGTACGCAGTGGAATTGAAACATTCCGGTTCCTTGATCGGCCTTCTCGGCTTTCATTGGGCTGATTTTGAAGCGGACTTTACACCGTGTGTGGAAATAGGCTGGAGGCTTGTGCCGGAAGCCTGGGGGTACGGATACGCTACGGAAGGCGCCCGTGCATGCCTGAAACATGGTTTTGCACGATTCGGCTTTGACAGTATATTCTTTTACTGCTTGCGTGAATTTTCCTTCACAAGCTGTGATGCAACGTGTTGGAATGCGAAAAATAGCGGAATTCAATCATCCCAAAGTAGCTCCGGATTCCATTCTTTATCCGCATGTACTTTATGTGAAGGATACCTTCCGGAAAATTGAACGGGAGTAATCTTGAAGGAATGCCACCTGTTGACCGGGTAAAAAGTGCAGGGAGGGGGAGAAGGCACCTCTGCTGCCAGCCGTGGCTTAAAAGGGTGTAACTTGCCACGGCATTAACCCGGTATAGGTTGAGTATTTCTTCCCCCTGTCTGCACCAGAAGTTGCTCATCAGGAAAAGCGGGGAAGATTCCACGATGTTGGTTTTATTATTGTGCAGCAGTTTTTTTGATGGAAATTCGGGTTAATCCGTATTTTTCCCTTTCTGAAAGTGCGCATGCACGCCTCGGCATCAGGAACCGTAAAAGTCCGTGACACAGTTTTTTCCAATGGATGTTGTATTGTTAAGATAGGGGGGTAACACATTATCCCGTCTGGGAATTGCATCCGAAAACGTCCGTTTCTCTTAACTGTCATAATATGGAGATGTCATACATAAAGTTATCTGGAGATATTGGCGAGTTTTTATAAAGATATTTGCAATTAAATAATTTTTAGTCATCAATGAATGATGAAATAAATCTCGACTCTGTGTTTTTCCGGGAAAATTATACCTAGGATAATGACAATGGAAATATGAACGCTTTTATTCGCGGGTGCTTCTATCCTTCATGCGGGTTGCCTTTCACGGTTGGCCCGGAAACGATGAAACAATAGATACCGTCATGTTTGATCCAAATCAAAAACCCGATACAGCCCGGGCGGAAAATTCCATTTTCGGTTCTCCGGAGGCAGATAACCTTCTCCCCAAGGATGAGTTCCCGGATTATGCGATGCGCGCGGAGGACGCTTTCCAATTGGTGTCCGATGAATTGATGCTGGACGGCAATGCCCGCCAGAACCTTGCAACCTTCTGCCAGACCTGGGATGAAAAGCAGGTCAGGATGCTGATGAATCTCAGCATTAACAAGAACATGATTGACAAGGATGAATATCCCCAGACAGCCGCTATTGAGATGCGCTGCGCTGCCATTATTGCCAATCTTTGGAATGCCAGCCAGAATGAAAAGCCTATTGGTTGTTCCACTATCGGTTCCAGTGAAGCATGCATGCTTGGAGGCATGGCCGCCCTGTGGCGCTGGAGAGCCCGCCGGAAAGCCGCCGGCAAACCCATTGACAAGCCCAACCTGGTATGCGGCCCTGTCCAAATCTGCTGGCACAAGTTCTGCCGCTATTGGGATATTGAAATGCGTGAAATCCCGATGGCGCCCGGAAAATGGAAGATGGATGTTGACAGGATGCTGGAACAGATTGATGAGAACACCATCGTTGTGGTTCCCACGTTCGGAGTGACCTATACGGGTGCTTATGAATTGCCGGCGGAAATTGCCAAGGCCCTGGATGATTATGAAAACAAGACCGGCATCAGCGTTGACATCCATGTAGATGGAGCCAGCGGCGGTTTCCTTGCTCCGTTCTGCGCCCCGGATCTTGTCTTTGACTTCCGCATTCCCCGCGTCAAGTCCATCAGTGCTTCCGGCCATAAATACGGATTGGCTCCGCTCGGAGTGGGCTGGGTCGTTTGGAGAGATATTTCCGAACTGCCTGAAGGGTTGATTTTCAATGTCAACTATCTTGGCGGGGAAATTCCCAATTTTGCCATTAACTTCTCACGACCGGCCGGACAGATTATCTGCCAGTATTATGATTTCATCCGACTGGGCAAGGAAGGCTATACGAACATCCATACACAGGCCTACGAAGTAGCGAAGTACATTTCAGATGAGCTTTCCAAACTGGGGCCGTATGAATTCATTTGTACGGGCGATCCGGAAAAAGGTATTCCCGCCGTCTGCTTCTTCATCAAGGATGGAGCCCGTGCGAACTACACGCTCTTTGACCTTTCGGACAAGCTGAGAACCCGCGGTTGGCAGGTGCCCGCCTTCACGCTCCCTGCCAACTGTCAGGATACGGTGGTGATGCGCGTCATGGTTCGCCAGGGCTTCTCCAAAGATTTGGCAGACCTGTTCCTGGAAGACTACAAGCGCATGCTCTCTTTCTTCGAGAAACACCCGGTCTCTTCTCCGATGACGGCGGAAGAAGGAACGGCTTTCCACCATTCCTGATGGAAGAAGCTCTGCTGAGCGATTTTTGTTGGATGAATAAGTGTGTGTAAGCGCAGCTCCGCAGTTGTCAAGGTTTGTGCGTGGACCTGACGGCTGCGGAGCTTTAATAAGTGTTTATTTGATACGTTTCGATATTTCAGCAGGGTATTCAACAGCCCCAGGGAGGTAATCCGGGGCGGAAAGGCTGTTCTGCTATGGGCCGGATGCAGAATGATATGTTCCTTTTCTTTGTTGTGGAACGGAACACCTTCCTCTCCAGAAATAATCCGGAGGGGTTGGATAGGTCAGGGAGGTTCGTTTTTTCCGTTTATCTAGAAGTAATAATTGGCACCTGGGTATGAGGAAAGAACGTACGGGACGGCATAATTCTATCTGTCGTGAATTTGGTCGTATCTTTTAGGGAGGCGATGTTTCATACCCCCGGCTTGGGGCTCAACAGAAACCTGCAGACCGCTATTATAATCGCCCGGATAGGCCATCTAGGGAGAAAACCGGGGGCTTTATTCCATCTTTTTTGTCTTCGCTTTCTTCTTTTCCGCCTGTCGGACTGGTTCCTCCCTCCTTTCCTTTGGTGGCTTTAATATACAGTTGACCGTCAGTCCCGCTTTATGAAGCAATACCTCATTCATGGTCGGAAGGGTGCTGCGTGACTATGCCGGAACTGGTTGCTGGAATCAGGTCCGGAAGAATTGTTCGTGTTGGTGAGGACAACACTTTCTTTTTCTTTGGCCATCATCGGGAAGCCCTCCTCCGGGAACGTCCATATTGCCTCCTATTGCCGCTTCGGAAGAGTAGATGGCTTCTCCTTCGGATCTTGAGCTGTGTTTATTCTCCTGCCTCAAAAAAGGCCGGTAAATATAACTTTATATGGGGAAACGCATGGTAGGTTTGAAATTTGAATCAGAGAATAACCGGGGAAAACATGTTGAAAAAACGGAATGCCGGACGTTGCTATCAGGCCTGTTCCCTGTATTTTCCCATCCAAGCATAAAAAAGTATTAGTGAGGATTTTCTTGGAATTGATGTTTTTAATATAACTAACATATATTAAATTGTTTATGTGCATAATTCTAAACGAATTATGCCGTATTTTGTTTGGATAAACTTAACAATAAATTGAAAATGGCGTTGACAATGATAAAAACCGATAATATTATCCTGCAATAATCAGGAGATAGTTGGTTATGTTGATTAAATTCAAACACTTCGTAGGGACATTTGTGTTGATTTTCCTTTTGTTGGGGGCGTGGGCGGCAGGAAAGGTCGTAACCGTCCAGATACCGGAGCAACTTCCGGAATGTCCGGTCCGTTTTATTCGCGGCACGCTGGTAGCTGGCGACGGCTCCATTTGGGCCGTAGGAGAAAAAGAAAGCATTTACCGCCTTCAGATTGGGGACCGGACATATGAAAAATCGTGGCTTAATATGGATTATTATTCCGGTTTCCCCAAAGGAAAGAATTTCACCTGTATCGCGGAGGACAGGCAGGGGCGCATCTGGGCGGGCACGGATGACAGCGGCGTAGCCGTTTTTAACGGAAGGGAATGGAAGATGTATGACCGCAGCAATGCCCTAAATGGAGAGCATGTTTATGCTTTGGCCATTTCTCCCGTTTCCGGGGAGGTGGCCGTCGCCACATCCGGAGGCGTATCCATTTACGATCCTGCAGGCGATTCATGGAAGACGCTGGACAGGTCCACCGGCCTGGTGGAAGACCAGGCGGCTTCCGCAGGTTTTGATACCAGGGGGAATTTGTGGCTGGCCTATGCTTGCGGCGGGGTATCCTGCTCTTCGCGCCAGTCAAAGTATATGCAGTGGAAAAATGTTCAGGCTCCCTGGTACTGGGATAACAGGCAATTCGCCCGTCAGCCGTACCAGCCGTATGGTGATGGTTTGCCTTCCAATATCTGCAATGTTTTGACTTGTACGGATAAGGGCCAGGTGTTGGTAGGTACCTGCTCAGGCTTGGCGTACAGTAACGGCATTAGTTCTTGGCGTTATATGAGAGGGCGTGATTATGCCCAGAAAAACAACCATCTGTATGGTTCTGCCGCACGGAAGACTGCGGTGCCGGGGGAGTCGAATTCCAGAATGTTGTCTGAAGATTTTATTTCTTCCATTATCCAGCAGGGAAAGGAAATTTTCATCGGCTACCGGATGCAGGGAGTGGATGTTCTGGATGCTGAAAAAATGACGGTGAATCAGAGAATAAGGAAGGGGCTGGAAAACGTGGATGTTCCTTCCTTGCTGGCGCTTCAGGACGGGAGTGTTTGGGCGGCGACATACGGACGGGGCTTTGTTCGTCTGAAAAAGGGGACTCTGGCTTATAAACTGGACAGGGAACAGCTGGACAATGAAGTCCCGTTCCCTCGTCCGGCGCAGATGGAGGAGCCTTCTGTAGTGCTCAGAAGGTTGGAAAGGCTGGGATCCGATGCGCATGCGGGGAAGAATATTGTGTTCCGGGGGGAGGACTGGACTACAAAAGGGGACTGGTGCGGGAAGTACGGGCACACGCGTGCCACGCTGTGCGCCACGAATGCCCCCATGAGCAATTCCGAATTCAAAGCCAAGCCTATCAAGTTCCGTACCCTTTCTTCCGTTCCCGGACATCCCGGATACAAGGGGGCCTTGTCACCCTACTGGATTCAGGGGCTGATGGGGCTCAACCGCAAGAAAGGGGACGCTTTGCGCTGGTGGGTGCATAGCATCAAGGAAAATGATAACCGCAACGTTCTTTTCGACCCTACGGATTCCGTGCGGACAGAGGCGGAGTGGGATGACCACGGAGAAGTGTATCCGGGCTTTGTGGATGGACCCGATATATGGGTAGCCGTAGAGGTGCCGGAAGGTGTCCATGAAATAGCCCTGTATTTTTACAATCCCAACGGTTATCTCACCAATGAATTCAGGCGGGATTACGTGGTGGAAGCCAGAAGGCACCCTTCCACCGCTCCCCTTGTGTTCCAGTTCAATATTGAGGGGGATCTTGCGATAGGAGAACAGAATAATTGGGGGAAGGAACTTGCTGCATCCATGGAGCAGTGGTATTCCTACCCGGTGGAGGCGCGCACACGCGTTTCCAGATTTGCGGGGTCCGGGGTTTATAAAAGGTTCATGAGCAGGAAAGGGGGGATTTACCTGTTCCGTATTTGCCGGAACGGTTCCTTTAATACCATTTTAAACGGCGTGTTTGTGAATGAAAAAATACCGTGGGAAATTCGAATGCCTGAGGAATTGCCTTATTACGTATCCGGTGCTCTGGCCGGTATTGTCCCCACTCCGGAAAGGGTGAGTGGAGCTACTCTGGGACAGAGGGAAAAGGCTGTGTGCAAGCCTCTGTATGAGTTGCAGTATACGCGCAAGTACCTGACTCCAGCTGCGTGCAGTCTTCAGAACAGGTATATTCTTTCCCTGTGGCGGCAGGCCCGGGAGAGTCGGGCCGAGGGTGGTTGCCTGGCGGACTGCCTCCAGTGGGAAGCCAGAGTAAGCGACGACCGTGTGAGAGCTTCCTTCGATGAGACCATGAAGCGTTCTTGGGATCAGAGCCAGATTTATTATATTGGCAACAGGTCCCGGGATTTCATGCCGAATGCCCCGGGTACTGTTCCTTTTTCTCTCAGCGAATTGCGCCTGATGGCCAAGCTGCGCATCGACTGGAGGCAGTATCGGGACGATGCGAAGACCCCTCCTGAAAAAACTGTTCAGGAAATGAAAGAATTCCTCAATAAGGAATTGCTGAAACAACAACAAAGTAGAAAATAACAATGAATAAAATTGCCTGTGCAATAATGGTTTCTCTCTCAGGAATCTGTCTCTTGAAAGGGGAAACAGTGCCGCAGAAAACGGAATGGAAAGGGGGACGTCTCATTTATGATGGAGTCATCATCAAAAATCAGTTCAATCTGCCTCAAAAAGGAATCAAATACCATGATGAGGATAGGTTGTCCTATGATGTCATGGACACCACCATTGAAATGAGCACCACCCTTTCCAAAAATCCTCAATGCGGCAGGGAATGGTGTTACAAGGGAATCAGCCATATTGTTGTTAAATATTCCGGCCCGATTTCCGATCCGATAGACGGGGGAACCATCTATTTTGAACCATACTATAACCACCATATCTGGTTTGATAAGAAAAAGCATGGGGAATGGGGGATTTTGTACTCCAAAGTCTATATTATTACCCGAATCAAGAATGCGAATATTGAGGATGTCAGAGACTATGGAATCAGCGGGGAGGACGGAAGCATCTTTTTCCAGTATGTGGAAAAAGTGGTAGATGATAACATGTAAATTCCGTCTGGCTTTCCCGGATGAAAATCATCTTCCGCCGATTCACGGTTGTTCAGGCTCCGGAGGTTCGTAAGCAACGACCTCCGGAGCCTTGTTAAGGCAAGGTTGATTTCAGGGTAAGCCTTTCTGGTTTAAAGTATCAATTTCGTGCCGCTTGATGGAAGGGGTGTCTTCCTCTATGAAAAGACATGCCGGCGCCCTTGGGAGGCCGATGATACTGAAAGGCTTGTGTCCGTAACCATGAGTCTGCGGATGCAGTGCTCCGTTTGTCGGAGTAAAGGGGGCTCTGTGTGAAGCCCCTGCTGTTTCTGGTATAGGACGGGGACGGTGTTTTTATGGCGTTTCAAAATACACTGTCCCGTGGGAATCCCGGCCTCCGTCCCCTTTGAATTTTGCTTTGACCGTATAGGTTGCTCCTTGCCTGGGTTCCGGGGCATTCAGAATGTACTGGATATTTTCCTTATGGGCACCGCTCCTGCCCGCATGGGCGTCCCGGGAGACTTCCCGGGAATTTTCATACAGGGCTACGGATTCGATTTCGATGGCGTGGGCACCTTTGTCGTACAGCAGGGTGACGGTGTGTTTGCCGGACGCTTTGACCAGTTTGGTAACGTCAAACGAATGTTCCTCCCGGGTCACGGTGGCTGGCGTCCATGTGCCGATCCTGGGCGTATTGAAAAAGTCAGATTTGTCTATTTGGCTGATGACGTTCCGGGCAAACTTGATCCCCATCAGATCCATACGCTCGCTATACGCTTTCAAGCGTTTTTTGAAATCCGGAAAATCCTTTTTACCGGCGGGAGTCCAGCCGACTTCCGCAAAGGCGCAGGCACGGGGGAATGCCTGGTAGTGCAGGCGTTCCGGTGTGGAAATCCATTCCGTCCATACTTGGGCGCCCAGTCCCTTGACTCTGGATTGGTACTGTTCCTCCAACCCGGGGAAAACGGGTTCGAACCCGTATGCCTTTTGCAGGGGAATGCTGCCGTAGCTGTAATCCAAATAGGTGGAGGTGTGGAGGGAATTGATAACGTCATGCCCGTCCCGGATGGCGTTTTTAGCCAGGCTGGTGTTGCCCTTCCAGAACTGGATGACGGCGTTTGTATCCAGTTTGGCGCCGGCTTTTCCTCCTCCGTCCCCATTGACGTCATGTCCGTAAATTTCATTCCATCCCATCATGCGGCGCCCTTTTTGGGCAATAATGCCGGACATGCGGTTAGTGAAATGCATCTGGACGTCCGCATAACTTTTCATGCCGTTTTTTTTCATGAATTTCTCAATTTCCGGAACACCCTTCCATTGCTTGTCATAGCGCACTTCATCTCCGCCAATGTGGATGATTCTGCCGGGGAAGAGCGCCGTGATTTCATCCAAAACATCGGACAGGAAGGCATAAGTTTTTTCCGAGGTGGGATCGAAGGCCGTATTGACGATGAATGTTGTGGGCACTTCCCCGGGAGTTTTCAGGCTCAGGAAGGGGTATGCTACGGCGGCGGCGCTGGCATGGCCCGGCATTTCAATTTCCGGAACGATGGTGATGTTTCGGCGGGCTGCGTATTGTACGATATCCCTGATCTGTTCCTGGGTATAAAAGCCTTCATGCGGCGTTCCGTCTGACTTGCCGCTGTTCCATGTGCCGATTTCTGATTCCCTGCGTTTGGAGCCGATGGAGGTCAGGCGCGGATACTTCTTGATTTCAATGCGCCATCCTGTGTCGTCCGTCAGGTGCCAGTGCAGGATGTTCATTTTCAGCAGAGCCATTTGGTCGATGATCTGTTTAATGGTTTTCTCGCCAAAGAAGTGGCGTGCTTCATCAATCATCAGCGCCCGCCAGGAAAACCGCGGGTAGTCCGTTATGCGGAACGGAGTTTCAGAAATATTCCACCGGACGGCGGATTTATCCGCCGTCCGGTCGTGGAAGACGGAGGGCATCATCTGGACCAGGCTTTGCCCCGCGTAAAAGATGCCCCTGGCATCGGCTGCGGAAAGGATGATTCCGTTTGGGGATGATTGGATGGAGTAGGCTTCTTCTCCCCTGGCGGCCAGGGCTGGGTCTTTTTTGATGACAATGCAGGCGGCTTTTTTCGACGCTTGCCCGGCCGGTTTAAGGGGAAGGGGGAGTCCCGTCCCTGCGCTGAGCATCTGCTGCAATTGCCCTGCCTGATCCAGGAAAGCTTTGTCCTGTGTTTCCGTGATGATGAGGGAATCCGGTGTGAGACGGGCCGGACTTCCTGTGAACAATGTGATTTCCGCCGGTTTCGGGATGATTTGTTCTTGTGAGAAGACTGCGGGAAGGCAGGCGGACAGGGCGAGTGCGGGGATAATGAATTTCATGGACACGGTTACAGGTACAAAGACTGCTGACACAATCTTTCATGGGGAATTCGTTTTTTTGGCTCTTGGAACTGAATATTGTTTTTTTATGCTGGTCTCATCTTTAGAAGGTATTTGTCCGGGTGCGGGCGTAGTATCCGTTTACGGCCAAAGCGGGATGCGGGTACGCATGGGTGGATGGCGCCGCTTCCGGATATGCCGTTTCATAAAAATTTCCAGCCATGACCAATATGAAGATGAATACCGTAATTCTGTTGTCGCTGGCGGCCTGCACCGGCATGCTGGCGTGTCCCGGAGCCTGGGCGACGGCGGTCTGCCAGGAACAGTCCTACCACCTGAAGACGGCATGCCCCCACCCCCTTTCCCTGGCCGGTCCTGCGGATGAGCGTGTTTATTTGCGATTTCAGGCGGGGTGGGCCAGCAAGTACGAGTGCGAGGGCTTGGACTTGTGGGACGGTTCTCTCTGCATGTTTGTTCCTGAAATACAGTATAAAGAGTGGGTGGGGAAAATATGGTACGGCGTTTCCACGGACCACCGGAATCATGCGGAGCTGAAATACCGGCTGGACTACGTCAGGGAACTGGGCAACTGGACGGTCATGCCCTGGTATGAGCACAGCTTTGTTTTTCCGGGAGATAAGGGAATCCCGCGTCCCGGATTGAAAACGACCTACCATTTTTCCGACCGCTGGTTTGGCGGCGCGGACCTGTACTGGCAGTATAACAACCATACGTTCCGTGGTTATTATGCCGTATTTGCGGGGATGCATGAAGAAATAGCTGATTGCGTGCGGGTGGATGCCGTAGTGCGCTACGGTTACAATGGGGGGTATGTAGGCCCGGTGGTGCACCATGGTTCCAATGCTCTGGATTATAATCTGAGCGTTACCTTCCGTGCTACCGGGCGCCTGACTGTGGAATTGTTCACCAATTACAGCCAGGCGCTGACCGTGGTAAAGCAAAAGGGGCTGGGGGATGATTTCTATTACGGCATCAATTTGAAATATACGTTCTGACTACCGGCGCGGGGGCCAGGCCCCGAAGGGGGCCCGTAAGAGCCGTCTGCGTATCCGTTGAAAATCTTCTCTGGCTCCGGAGGGGCATGGGGATGGGCCGTTTTTTCTTCCGTATCGAACAGCCGGAGGTATTTTTTTGTCACAATGGAATAGTATTGCCTTCTTTTCCATGAATTCTCCGTCCCCCCAGTCCCAGCCGCCGGATTCCGTCTGGTACGGATGGATTTTAAAACTGTTCCATCATTGGAAGGTGGGGGAAAGGCAGGTTACTTATGTATGGGCCGTTCTCGTCGGCATGGTGGGCTCCTGCATGTCTCTGTTTTTCGAGTGGATGGTGGAAGTGATCCAGTGGATGCTCACCGGCATCTGGTCGGATTCCCGCGTAGGAACCTTTTCCCTGGTGGAGCCGGAATGGCGCATGTTTATTCCGGTGGCGGGCGGCCTGGTGGCCGGCTGCATTCTGCTATTCCTGAAGAAGAGGATGCCGGGGCAGGCTACGGAATATATGGAGGCCATGTCCATCGGGAACGGGCTGATCAAGTTCCGGGCCTCCGCCCTGAAAGTTTTTTCCGCGGCATGGAGCATCGCTTCCGGCGCGGCCATCGGCAAGGAAGGGCCTATCATCCAGTCTTCCGCCCTGATTGCGTCTACCGTGGGGCAGCGTCTGCATGTATCCATTCCGCGGCTCCGGTTGCTGGTCGGCTGCGGAGCGGCAGCCGGATTCACGACGGCGTTCCATGCCCCTTTTTCCGGCTGCCTGTTCGTGAGTGAAATTATCATCGGCACCGTGAGCATGGATATTCTGGCCCCCCTGCTTATCGCCTCCTGTACCGGGTTCGTGATGCTGCATCTGCTGGGGGATCCCACCCCTTTGTACAGTTCCCCGTTTGAAAGCTTTACTGTCTTTTCCCAGTCTCTCTGGTGCATCGCCCTGGGGGCGGCGGCGGCCGTGGCGGCCAGGGGATGGGTCTGTTTGCTGGATGCGGCCGCCAGATATTTGAATGGCCGCCAGTCCCTTCTGCCGCTGCGATTGGCAGCCGCCGGGCTGGTCGTGGGGATTCTGGCCGTTTTTTATCCGGAAGTGGTGGGCAACGGTCAGGCTCTCATTACCGGGCTGGTCCATGAGGATTACGGCACGCGGGAGGCGCTCGTCCTGCTTCTGGTGAAGGTGTCTGCCGTGGCGGTGGTGTTCGGCTGCGGCACGGTGGGGGGAGCCATGACGCCCACCCTGTACGTGGGGAGCATGGTGGGTTTTATCTTCAGTACGGTTCTGACGTCCCTGGGAATGGAGGGCAACCATACGGTGGCGTATGCGATGGTGGGTATGGCGTCCTTTTTCGCCGTAGCTGCCCAGGCCCCCCTGACGGCTCTGGTGATGGTGGTGGAGTTTTCCATGAGCGGACAGATGATTTATCCCTTGCTGATCGGTGTCGTAAGCGCTTATGGCACGGGAAAACTGATTCGCGCGCGTTCCATGTATGCCGCCAGCCTGGCCGGCAGTCCGGCGTCCGTCGTCAGTCTGCCCATGGCGCAAGTCCATGTGCATGACCTGGCGCGGCACGTGGTGCCCCAGGTGGCCCCGGATGCTTCCCTGGATGATGTCTCTTCCCTGATGCTGCGGAATCCCGGAGATCTGGTTTTTGTGGTGAATAAGGATGGAACTTATGAAGGGGCCATCTATCCGGAGGACTTTCTGGCGGTTCGCCGGCAGATGGAGGAGCGGAAGGGGGCGGCCCCGGCCGATGCCGGGTCCCTGGTCCGTACGGGCGCTCCCGTGCTGGACGCCGGCACCCATCTGACGGATGCCTTGAAGCTGTTTGAACAAACCCATCTGCCAGCCTTTCCCGTGGTCTGGAAGAATACCGGTCGGCTGGACGGCGTGCTGTACCGCAACGCGTTGTTCCAGGTTATCACGGAGATGATGAAACGGGAGTCCGGCGGAGACGTGGGCATGTAAAACGGAACGAAACAAGGGATGTATATTACATTTTTGTAAAAATCTTTTGTTCCCCGTTCGTAATATCATCAACATTAATTGCTGGGATGTTATCCATATTCCCCGTACCGTTTTTTTGCCCGGCTGCATGGCGGTGGAAGAAAAAGTAGTTGGTATGGCGGGGGCGTGCGGTTAATATTCGCCCAGCCCCGGATTGCATGAATGAAATAAACAGGTCACCGGATTTGGAGATGGTCGTGCTGAAAGAAATCAGCTCCGCCATTGTCAATGAACGCAACGGCACGGCTTTGCTCCGGCATATTCTGGACGTGCTTTACCGCCGCATGAAAATGCTGCGCGGCACGTTCACCATCCGCCGCGGGAACGATTTGATGATTGAAGCCTCCCACGGCCTGGACGAGCAGGAAATGAAACGCGGCCATTACCATGTGGGGGAAGGCATTACGGGGCATGTGGCAGAAACGGGCAGGCCCCATGTGATTGAGGATATTTCCCGGGATTCCAGGTTCCTGAACCGTACTCGCACGCGCAAAAGCGGTGAAAAAGTAGCCTTCATCTGCGTTCCCATCATTCATTTGCAGCAGGTCATCGGCACGTTGAGCATTGACCGTGCCGTGGACCGGGACACCGACCTGGAACGGGATCAGAAACTGTTGGAGATTGTAGGCAATATTGTTGGGGATGCTCTGGCTGCCAGCCTCCAGGCGCATGAGGAACATGCCGCCCTGGTTGCGGAAAATGAAAAACTGCGGGAGCTTTTGACGACTAATCCGGGCGAATTGATTGGCAATTGCAGCACTATGCTCCAGGTGTATGAACAGATCCGCCAGGTGGCGCCCAGCGATGCCACGGTGCTGATACGGGGAAGTTCCGGAACGGGGAAGGAACTGGTGGCGCGCGCCGTGGTGAATCTGAGCGGCAGAAAGGATAAGCCGCTGGTCACGCTGAATTGTGCGGCCATGCCGGAGAACCTGCTGGAAAGCGAGCTGTTCGGTCATGAAAAGGGTTCTTTTACCGGGGCCACCAGCCGCCGCATCGGCCGGGCGGAGGCGGCGGACGGCGGCACCCTGTTTCTGGATGAAATCGGGGATTTAAGCCTTCAGATGCAGGTGAAGCTGCTGCGCTTTCTTCAGGAAAAAACCTTTTCCCGCGTGGGAAGCAACAGGGAGCTTCATGCAGACGTGCGCTTCATCGCCGCCACCAGCCGCAATCTGGAGGAATTGATGGCGGCGAACAAGTTCCGGGAAGACTTGTATTACCGGTTGAACATTTTCCCCATCGTTATGCCGGACCTCTCCAAACGCAAGGGGGACGTCATGCTGCTGGCGGAACATTTTCTTTCCAAGTTCAACCTGAAATACGGAAAGGATATCAAACGGCTGTCCACTCCCGCCATCAACATGCTCATGGCTTACCACTGGCCCGGCAACGTCCGGGAGCTGGAAAACTGCATGGAACGTGCCGTCATTACGGCGCAGGACGACTGCATTTACGGTTACAACCTTCCCGCCTCCCTTCAGATGCCCAGCCATGACGTCCCTTATTCCCGTGACGGGGAGGCTCCTGCCGATTTGCCGACCATGGTAGATTCCTTTGAACGGGAATTGATTGTAGCCGCATTGAAACGTTCTCCGGGCAATATGTCCGCCGCGGCCCGGGAACTGGGCATTTCCCCGCGAGTACTCCATTATAAGATGCACAGGCTGGGCCTGCAGAAATCATGAAAGGCCTTGACCATCTTCTATCGGCCGTCTCCCGGTCCTTTTATCTGAGCATGCGCTTCCTGCCCCGGGAAATGCGCTCCGGCGTGGCCGTGGGCTATCTGCTGGCGCGTGCCACGGATACGGTGGCGGATGCCGTGGATATGGATTGCCGGGAGCGCCTGGCGCTTTTGAGGATGATGGGGGAGACGGTGGCCGGCGCCGCCTCCCGGGAGGTTGCCGCCACCTGTTTTGGCCGTCTGGGCGTTCTTTCCACAATCCAGACGCACCGGGGGGAGGCGGAATTGCTGGCCCGTTTCCCCGAATGCCTGGCGCTGCTGGAAAACCTTTCCCCGCATGAACGGATGCTGGTGCGGCAGGTGCTGGCCTCCATCGTGGAGGGACAGGCGTGGGATTTGATGTATTTTGAAAGCCATGCTGCCGTCTCATGTCCGGAACAGCTGGAACATTATACTTACATGGTGGCCGGCTGCGTAGGGGAATTCTGGACCAGGCTGGGTTTGCTGGCCCAGGGGCCGGGCTTCAGCACGCAGCCGGAGGAGCAGCTTTTGCGCTGGGGCAGGCACTACGGCATGGGGCTGCAGTTGGTGAATATCCTGCGTGACCGGGAGGAAGACCTCGCCCGCGGAAGAAGCTACTTGCCCGCCCCAGATGACCGTCCATGGCTGGACCGTGCGGAACGCTGGCTGAAGGAAGGGGTGTTTTACGCGGAATCTCTGCGGAACGGGCGGCTGCGTTTTTCCACTGTCCTGCCCGCCTGGCTGGGGCTGGACACGCTGGAATTGCTCCAGCGGGCGGATCGGCGGCATCCGTCTTCCGGGAAGGTGAAGATTGCGCGCGGAGACGTTTATTTCCGGATGTGGAAAGCCTTTCTTTTTTCCTGGAAGGAGGCTCTGTAGCTTATGCGGCGCTTTTTGCGGCTGATGAAGCCGGTGCAGTTTGCGGGGAAGCCGGGGCCGGCGCGGGCTTGTTCCCGGGGGCTTCCTCCTTTTTCCGCTTATCCGCGGATGTTTCCGCTGTGCCGCCGCTTTCCGGTTTTGGGGCGGGCGGCGGCTTGGGCGCCAGCAGGTCTTCCCATTGGTGGAGTTTGAATCCTTTCCCCATGCCGCCTATTTCGTTGAGAAGTTCCCGGCATCTGTCCGTAGTTTTTCATAGTCGGGTGGGCCGGCCTCAGGCTCTGCGGAACCGGGAAAAATCAGGTAACTTACCTTCAGGTCGGAGACGGGGCGGCTGTAAGGGCCCGCCTTGGGGTTGATTTCACGGCTCAGGCGCAGGGACCCCTCCCCAGTTTTGTAGCGCGGCCCGGCGTCTCCCACCAGGGCCGGGTACAACTTGTCTCCCACGATGACGACGGCATAGTCCCCGAACTGCGGGGAGAAGGGAGAGGACTGGTTGACGACTCCCAGCGGAACCACGATGAACGGATCGTATTCCGAGATCAGGAAGCTGTACCGCTTCAGTTCCTCAATGACCCGTTCCGCATGGTCTATTTTGCGGCGCAGAGCCGTTTTTCCGCGGCGGGGGCTTTTTCCAGCGTCTTCTTGTAGGAGGCCAGCCTCTGCTGCCAGGGGTTGAGCAGGGGATTAGGCTTGTCTGTGCGCTTTTTCCAGCGGTAGGAAGTGCTGGGCTGATAGAAGGAGCTTTTCAGGATTTTATCCGGCATGGCGGCCAGCCGGTCCCCGTCCGAGCCGTCGGAAACAACATCCATTTCACTTTGCAGCCAGAGAAGCTTCCTTCCCGTGTCCGGATAGGCGGTTTCCAGAATGGTCTCCGTATCGTAATAATTATGGCGGTCCAGAAGTTTGAGCAGGGAGGCCAGGTTTTTACGGATTTCCGTCTGTTTGCGGACGTAAACCTGCCCGTAATAAGGGGAGACGCGCGCATGCCTGAACAGGGTGGACAGGCCGGGAAGCATGGGTTCCAGTTTCGGATTGAGCTTCAGAATGTCTTCCTTTTTCGTCAATGCTTTGGGCTGTTTGACGTTCAGGGAAAGGGTCATCTGGTAATTGCTTTTGGTTTCCCTGTCCCTGGAGGCCAGGGTGCCGGGTTGGAAATTAACCTGCGTTTTCAGGTTCAGGCCGCGGGCCAGTTCATAAATATGGGTCATGGCCCCTTCCGCGGGCCTTGTGGGAAGCACGGGAGGAAATGGGGGGTACTGCACCGGGGGAAGGGCGATTGTGCGCTCCGGCGTCCATGGAGTGTACAGCCGTTCATCCCCGGGTTCCTTTCCGGAGGCAGATGGCGCAGCGGTTATTGGCTGTTCTTCCTGCCCGGGCTGTTCCGCGGGGGGGGATTCCTGGGGCGGACAGGTTCCGGAATCCGGCGGCGCCTGTTCCGGCTCCCCTTTCAGGGCGCGTATGATCTGGGCGGGGTACGGCGTGAACAGGGAGACAGCCATGGCTGCCAGGCAGAGGCAGACTGCGAGCTTGAACCAGGTGAGGCGGGGTATTCCGCGGCGGTGCGCTTTCATGATGCTGAAGAAGGAGAATCATTGGATGCCGGCAGGACTTTCCGGGGACGTCTGCCCATGAAAAGGCGTATCAGCCCCAGCGGGGCGGCAGCCAGCAGCATGGCGGCCAGCCGTATTTTCATGCCGGGAAAGACCCGGGCTCGTCCGCGGGCCAGGGCGCGGAGGCTGTCTTTCACGACGGTTTCAACGGACGTGTCAAAAGCATTGCGCCCCGGCATCATGTTTCCGGTGAAGCCGGGGCGGCGCGCCGCTTTCCCGAAGCCTGTGGAAACCGGGCCGGGGCAGACGGCCATCACGCGGATGCCGTGTTCGCGCAGTTCCAGCCGCAGCGCTTCCGACAGGCTGGAAACATAAGCCTTGGTGGCCGCATAAACGGCAAAATCCGGAATGGGCAGGAGGGCTCCCAGGGAACTGAGGTTGATGATATCCCCTCCGTTCCTCTTCATGACGGGGATCAGCGCATGGCACAGGCGGGTGAGGCTTTCCACGTTCAGACGCAGCAAGGAACGTATTTTTTCCCAGCGGCCGTCCGCAAAATCTCCGTAATCACCGGCTCCGGCGTTGTTAATCAGAAGGGTTCTTCCCGGAGGAAGGCTGTCCAGGCGTGAAATGAGCGTATTCAGGGAGGTTTCGTCCGCCAGGTCGCAGGGAAGGACGGAGGCGTGAAGGCCGGGATGGCGTTTTTCCAGGGCGGCGGCAAGCTGGCGCAGGGCTGCTTCATTCCGGGCGATGAGCACCAGTTCCGCCGTATGGGGGGCCAGCGTTCCGGCAAACGCTTCCCCGAAGCCGGATGATGCGCCCGTAATGATAATCCTGTCGTATTGGAGGCGTGCGGTGTACATGGCGGGTTGGAGCAGCCCGTATCATGGTCAATCCGGTGCGGAACCGCAATGAAAAAGGGGGAAGGAGGACGCAAAAAGCCGGCCTCCCTTTTTTAGGCCGGGGCCAGGCGCAGAGGTCTTCAGGTGCATGGAACCGGGGCCGACCTGTTCCGCACTTCCGGGAGGACGGCCGCTCCAATAAAAAACCGCCTGCCGGATGAACGGTAGGCGGTTTGATGGAAAGGGGAGGTTGCTTAAGCCTGTGCGGCTTCTTCCTGAACCTGAACCACGCGGAAAGGCACGCGGGAGGCGAGCTCGCCGTCAACCGTCAGGTCGATGGAGTAGTTGCCCGGTTTTTCAAAACGCAGGCCCTGGAAGTTCATGATCAGGTTGCGGGTGAAGAAAGAGGCTCCTTCCGGGAAAGCGGGAACCGGGAAATTGATCTTGATGGGCATGCGTTCCTTGTCCAGCGGCGTGCCGTCGGCATCAACGATGCTCAGGCCCAGTTCGTGCGTGCCTTCGTCTTCAGGAGTGAGGCAGATGCGCAGGGCAACGGCGCAGACGGGATGCACGACTGGGAACTGGCGGGCAACCAGGGAGTCAAAACCGCCCTGGATGCAGAGCTTGCCCTGGTAGTCGGCGGCGAAGTCACAAAGAGTAGAAACTAAAATATCCATGTTGTGATAATGTTGATGTATTTGGCTAGCTTTCACGCGGAAAGCATGAACATTGGACAGAACTATACTTCCTCCGGACCTATTGCAAGATAAAGCTGTAGAAAATATTGTCATTTCTCCGTGAAATTCCGGTTGCGCTTGAGATGGGGCGGGAATCCCTGTACTACTGGTTCCGGCAACGCGTTTCCTGGCATGATCCAATGGTTTTTTGACATTCCTTCCAAGCTGATTCACTGGAGGCTGAATCTGGTCAGGACGCTGGGCGCCTACGTGCCGTGGCTGCGCCGTGACGACGGCTCCATGAAGGTGCATGCCGGAACGCTGGTGGACTTGTTCGCCACTATTTTAAGCGGACGCCGCCATTTGAGCGCCCGTGATGCGGACGCCGCTCTGGATATTCTGCGCTATACTTTCCCGGAAGTGGAGCACCGCTGGCTTTCCAACCGTTTTGAGCGGTCCATGAGGGCCAGCCTGACGGTTGCGGATGTCTTGGCCTCCGCAGCTTCCGGCAGGGATGAGACGGAACGCATGGCGATAGCTCTGGAAGTGCTCTCCCTGCTGATCAATACGGGAGATGCCCGCATGACAGGGGAGCTGTTTGACCAGGTGACGTACGGTCTGGAACTGCCGGGCACGGCAAACCACCTGAGGCAGCTGCTGATGACACCGGACGTGGAGGCCCAGGAACCGGCGTACAGCGTCGGTTTTTCCTCCGGCATCGGTGCGGAGGTATCCCTCCCGGAGCAGGACAAGGGCATTTCCTTCCGCCTGATCCGGTGTTCCCGCCTGGTGCTGGTGGTGAATGACGGCACCCGCCCCATTGTAGTGCGCGGGCGCCATTTGCAGCCCGGCGGGGTGATGCCGTTGACCAACGGGCAGGTGGTGCTTCTGCCGTCCGGTCCGCTGAGTTTTGAAGACTTTGCGTTTTTTCTGGATTGCAAGCGTTCAGGCAAGCAGGATGTATGCTATATTTCCCTGGACGGAGGCTCCCTGCAAATCAGCCGGGTGCGTTCCCGCGCCAGCGAGGTGCGCGTGAACATGGGGCTGGCGTGCGAGGTGGAGGTGCTGAGGCCGGAAGTGGAATTCGCGGTTGACGGGAAACGGCTGTACCCCGGTGAAAGCGTGCGCATGGCCTATTACTCATCCTTCACGCTGGACGGGGAAGGGCCTTTCTCCATGGGGGAGGTGCAGAATTCCATGTCGGACATCGGGCGCCGTTTCCGCCTGGATCCCGGAAACCGCAAGCTGCGGGTGACCAACCTGCCGGAAAAGGCGCGCAAGGGAGACATGCTGCTGACTCCCGGGCTGGCCCCCGGAGCGGTGCTGGAGGTTTCTTTTTCCAGCGCCACCAATTCCGGCTGGCTGGAAGTGGTGGAGGCCTCCATGCCTCTGCTGCTCAATGGCCGGCCTGTTCGGGGAAGGGTTTCCCTGAGGGATGGGGACGTGGTGCACCTGAATGCCTACCACGCGCTGCGCTGCCGTTTTTCCGCCGGGGTGCTGGATGAAGAATACCATGCGATCAGAACCCTCAGCGTGGAAGGGGTGACCAAGGAATTCCTGCGCTCCGGACGCGTGCTGGACAATATTGACCTGGCCGTGAAACGCGGGGAAATGGTGTGCATCCTGGGGCCCAGCGGATCCGGGAAAAGCACGCTGCTTTCCATGCTGGCCGGCCAGCTGCCGCCCACCCGGGGCTGCATCCGTTACAACAACCAGCTTCTGTACAGCGCCCCGGATCTTATCCGGCCCTACATCGCCTTCATTCCCCGGGAAGATATTCTGGATGCGGCCATGAGCGTTTCCGAGCACATCTCTCAGGCCACCATGATACGCCGTCCGCGGCTGAATCGGTCGGAACGCGTCAGGCGCGTGAACGCTATTTTGAAATTCCTGGGCCTGACGCACATCGCCTCCCGCCGCGTGGGTGAGATGAACGCCCGCACCATTTCCGACGGGGAGCGCACGCGCCTGAACCTGGGGCTTGACCTGGCAGGCATTGCGGATGTTTTCCTGCTGGACGAACCTATCAGCGGCCTGTCCACGTCAGATGCCAAGCTGGTCATGCAGACCATGCAGAACATGAGCCGCGACAAAATGGTAATCGCCACCATGCACCGGCCCAGCACGGCTATTCTGAACCAGTTCCACAAAGTGCTGGTGCTGGACCACGGCGGCCAGATGGCTTACTGGGGGGACGTGCCGGGCATGATGCGGTATTTCCGGAAGGCGGCTGCGGACATGGCCATTGACGTCTCCGAGGAGGCGCGGACGGCCGGAGGCGCGGACTACGTATTTGAGGTGCTGGAAGCCCCCCTCTCCTGGCACGACCGCCGCAGGCGGCAGCACCCCCGCTTGTGGCAGGAGCGCTTTGAAGGCTACCGGTTCCGCAACGTGATGGGGCATCATCATGAAGGGGGCGCCCCCAGAACGCTGTATGAAGGCTCGCTGGAATTTCCCCCCGCCCCCAGGCGCAGCGTCATACAGCTCTGGCGGCTTTTCCGCATCTGGGCCGTGCGCACTTTCCTGGGGCGCGTGCGGAGCCGTATGGGGCTGTACACCATGCTGCTGGAAGGGCCGGTGCTGGCCCTGCTGATTTCCGTGACCCTGCGCGCCTCTTCCAGCCCGGAATACACGTTTGCCACGGCCCTCCACATCCCTTCCTACCTGTTCCTGGCGACCATTGTGGCCATGTTCTTCGGCCTGACCGGGGCGGCCAGCGAAGTGCTCAAGGACCGTGCCCTGCTCAAGAGGGAGAGCAATGCCAAGGTATTCGTGACCGGTTATGTTCTGGCGAAGGCGCTGGTGCTGACGGGGCTCTCCGCCGTGCAGTCCGCCCTGTTCCTGTGGGTGGGGAACTCCATTCTGGAAATCCATGGAATGTTCCTGATTTACCTGGGGACGATGACCCTGACGGCTTTTGTCGGCGTGAGCCTGTCCCTGCTGGTTTCCGTCTTCGCCAGGACGGAGAGGGCGGCGCTTAACATGGTGCCTCTGCTTCTGATTCCCCAGATATTGATGGCCGGAGCCATTGTCCGCTTTGATGAAATGAACCAGTTCATCCCATGGTCCGCCCACCGTACGGATGAACACGGGCGTCTTAAGCCGGGGCGTGTGCCGCTGGTGGCGGAATTCTGCCCTTTGCGCTACTCTTTTGAAACGATGGTGGTGGACCAGGCGTCCAAAAATGTATGGGAGAGGGAGCGTGAAACCATCCAGGAGAAAGTGGACGACCTGAAGGAACGCCCTCATCTGGACGACAGGGAATTTGAAGAATTCAAGCTGCTCAAGATGGCGCTGCTCCACATTGCCGCTATTGGAGCGGAGGGGCCGGAACAGGCCAAAGCCGCTGTCCGGCAGGTGAGGAGGGCCGCCCTTGGCGGTTCGGAAAAAAGCTACAGGCGGACTATTGCGGAATTGGAACTCCTGGGCAAGGACCGTCCGTCCGTCAAATCCTTCTATGTCAATGACCGCGTTGTGATGCTGGATGAATCTGCCGAAATCCAGCGTGTCAGCCGGGATGCCCTGGACAGGCCGGAAATTTTTCTGGCCCGCCGCCAGCCTCTGCCCTGGGGAGGCTCCGGCCTGTCCCCGGGGGATTCCGGATACAGCGCTGATGACGGAACGGTTCCCACCCCATGGAAGGATTCCCTGTTCCTGTTCCTGATGGGGGCTGCCCCCCTGCTGGTCACGGGCCGCGTCCTCAAGCGCAGGCTGGAAAAGGCCGGATGACGTTTGCGGCCTGCGGGGATTGGCGTCTGGATTTTCCGCCGCAAAGCGGAAAATCCGGCGTGCGCGTCCGGGGAATGGCAGCGGGCCGTAAGCCCCGGTGCATCCCGCAAAAACGGAAGGCCCCTCCAAATATTCTTTTATTTATGTGTTGACGCGCCGGACGGAATCACTATCCTTGAAGAAAATCTTTTTCTTTATGTTTTCCCGATTGACGAACAGGTGCGTATTATCTTCCCTTTCCGCGGCAGCTTTGTCCCTTGGACTCTTTTCCTGCGGAGGCAGCGGCAGCAGCGGTGACGGGGAAAGCCTTCCTTCCGGCACCATGCTGGACTTGAGCGCTTCTCTTTCCACGGAAGATGGGCTAGGGCCGTGGAATATTATCGTCAAATTGACGGGCAATGGTTCGGACCTTCCCCAGGTAAGCATTAACGCGGCAAGCAGCAATGAAAGCGCTCCTATGAACATTGCTTCCGTAGTGTACCGCAGGACGGGATCATCCGCTATTCTGAGGGGGAACTTCACGATTACTTCCGGGCAGTGGACGGCTCCGGGCCCGATTGTCGTGACAAACAGGGACAAGGCCTTTATAGATGCTAATATTTCCTTCAACACCTCCAATGAACGTGAGAGCTGCGGCGGGACGTTCACCGGTTCCATCACTTACCAGGTTCCCGTTCAGAATGATGAAGGCGGATTTGAAGCGCAGGACTGGACCGCTACGGAAGGAACGGTGAGTTACACGGTATCCTGAGTTCTGATCATTTATGACGGGGCTTTGCTGCCGTGAAATGGAGGCAGGCCTGTTTGAAATTATGGTCGGAAGGGCAAAGAAATGTCTTTGGGGCATCTGGCTGTGCTCGGGGCTGGCTCTTTGTGTCTGGAATGCGGAATCGGCCGGCGGGGGGACTGGTATGGCGGCATCGGAAGATGCCTGCTTTATCAAGACTTTCCGCGCCAAGATTGTCCCGGAGAGGCTGCGTTCCTTTGTCATGCCGGCGGATGGAATTGTCAGCAACTGGATTCCCGCGGACGGGCGCGTTCAGAAGGATACTATTATTGCAACAGTCAATGAAGATGAAATTGAACTGGAGCGCAAGGAGCTGGAAGTAAAAATTCTGAAGGACCGCATCGCCAAAGAGGAAGAGTTGTCAAAGCTGGAAAAACAGCTTGAAGAGATAGAGTTTTACTCTTCCCTGACGAGGGAGGAACGGCAATATGCCAGCAAGCAGGCGGAAGGCGGGGAAAGGGCCATCCGGGCATTGAAAGACAAGATTGAGCTTTCTAAAAAGGAGTTGTCCCTGGTGGAAGACAAACCGCGTCTGGATTTTCGCAAGAAAGAGGAAAAATATATCCTCAGAATGCCTTTTGACGGGAAACTGCAGTACCAGTTTTCCATTCCGCCGGATAACAGCGTAGCCCTGTACATGGATGCCGCGTCCCCGATTGCGACCGTGTGCGATGACTCCTCTTATTATCTGACCATTTCCATTTCGGACCCTGATTTGACGAATCTGCCGCCGGAATCCCTTTCCCTGTCCGTCCCTCTGGGCGACGGTTCCGCCCTGAAGGGGGTTTTTGCCTTCAAGCGGGTGGAGAAGAATGTTTCCGGCGGCGGGGAATTGCTGGCGTATTTTTTCCGTCTGCCCCGTCAGGAGCATGCACGCGCCCATTCGATGCTGGGTTCCAACTGCACGGCCCGTCTTTATTACATGCCGCAGGGAGAAGTGTTTCATCTCAACAAGGTGAGGCTGGCTTCCCTGCCGGAAGGGAAAAAATGTTCGTCCTGGCAGGAACTTCTTGAAAAAGTGCATCCGGACCTGGAGCTGGTGGTGAATGGAGAAACGGAATTGATTGTTCGAAAAAAATGAAATTGCTGTGCGAATCAGTCTGTTTCAGTTATTCAGGCAAGCAGTGGATTTTTGAAGATTATAACAGGGTATTCACTTCCGGAATCACCATTTTGAAAGGGTATTCCGGATGCGGGAAAACGACTCTGTTGAAAATTCTGGCGGGGTATCTGAAGCCGCAGAGCGGGCGCGTGGTTACTCCTCGCCGGAAGGTCCCGGCGGATTCCCTCTACCGGCGCAAGGAGGTGAGCTACATGTTCCAGGGGCTTAATCTCCTTCCCCTGGCTACGGTGGAGAGAAACCTTCAATTGTGCGCGGAAATGGCCATGCTGCCTAAAAAGCAGTGGACGCGGAGGGCGGATGATTTGATTACCCGCCTGGGCCTGGAATCTCTGAGGCATAAAAAGGCGGGGAGCTTGTCCGGCGGCCAGGCCCAGCGGGCGGCTCTTGCCCGCACGATGATGAAGGATTCCGATGTGCTGCTGCTGGACGAACCTACTTCCGGCTTGGATGACGGCAATACGGAAATCATTAAAAATTTGATCAGGGAGTACCCTGCTGACAAAATTTGCATTTTGAGCACGCATGATTCCCGGCTGTTTGACCTGACTCATGAAATCATGGATTTTAACCTGTCTGTATCTCTTTAAAGATACTCTCCACCGTTGGAAGGAACGCCCGGCCAGCCCCCTTTCACGGATTCTGGTGGCCTTCTTCCTTTCCCTGTGCGCGCTCTCTTTTCTCGCCAATTATGTCCTCTCCGCCAAAATGCTGCATGATGAAATCAGGAAGAACGGGGCGGACCTGATTATTGTTTTTGATACCGTGCGCGACGGTGAGCCTTCCAAGAAAAATTTGCTGCAGCATGAACTGCCTTCCCTGTATGGCTGCGACGTCCTGGTGCTGAATGATGCCCGTGCGGGCGTGGCGCGCGTGGGCAAGACAGTATTCCCCATCCTGGAATACAACATGGAGTCCTGTTCCTTTCTTTCCGCGCTTGGGTTGGAGGACGTGGCTACCGTCCTCCTGTACAATCCCTCCCGGAGCCCGTTGCAGGCGGGGCCTTGTACGGTTACCATAGCGGATTTTGATTTTTCCCTGAATGCCTCCCCTCTGCCGGAGGGGCATTTGCTGGGCAGGCTGTATCCTTCCGGAGTCATTTTGGCCCCGGAAGGAACCTTCAGTTCCGGACAGGAGGTTCCCGTGGAAAATTGCCGCTACATCATCCGGGTGCATGAAATGACGGCGGCCCGCATTCGGGACATAGAAGAAGTGCTGAACAACATGGTGCGTTATGACGGCAGCATGACCATGGTTCAGACTCACGTAGGGCTGCTTGACAGGCTGGAAGTGCTGATGGGCAACCAGACGGAGTGCAGGACGGGATTTTCCCTCGGTATCGCGGTGATCGTCGGCATTCTGCTTACAGCCTTGGCATCCATGGAATTCCGTCAGAATGAATATGTCTATACGCTGATGAAGAGCTTCGGGGTGCGTCCTGTACTGCTGATTATGGCGTTTATCGTGGAAAACGCATTTCTGATTGGCGTTTCCTTTGCGGGAGCCGTCTGGGCGTTTATGAAAACCCAGAGAATCGTTTTGGGGGAATTTTTTAAGCTGGGAAACTCCGTCCTGACTTATGCCGATATACGGCAGGATTTGTGGCTGCTGGGAATTTCCCTGGCGGGATGTGTTCTGCTTTCCTCCATTCCGGTTGCCTTTTCCGCCTGCCGCCCCATAGGGAAAGTGCTCAAGTAAGTGATGGAGCTTCGGGGGCTGCTCCCGGTTTTGTCTGCGTTCCGGCATGTCCGCCTTTGCCGGCGGTCTGGGAGGGAAAGTCCGTCTCTGTTCCGGCAGGAGAGATCAGGGTAAAAAAATCCCTTCCCGCCATGGGAGCAGGAAGGGAGGTATGAAGAAAGGGCTTATTGATCAAGAGCTGGAGGATACTCTGAAATCCCTGATGACCGCCTGGCAGTTATCCTGCTGGGTCTCTGTTTCAGTATATTCGGCGTCTCTGACGCTGCAGGTGGCAGAACCGATGCCTTTGGAGATATTCTGGGGATTATACAGGACGACGAGGGCATCCAGATTGTTGGTTGTTTCCCCGTCATTGGACGACCAGTAGAAGCCTATCTGTTCCGCAGAGTCGGAGGAAGGCTTGTAGTTGACGACATGAAGGGATGCCGTTGAGGCGGCCGGGCTGGTTCCGGTGTAAATGGTGGCGGTGCTTTCTGAGGCGATGATGAAGGAGAAGACGTAAGGCTTGCCGTCCTGAAGCGTAATGTCCAACGTGCGCTGAAGGCCGGTGGGAAGATAGGCCTGTTCGCTGGAACTGGATCCGCCGCAGCCGGAGAGGATCCCAAGCCCGAGAGTAATTAAAGCGGGAATGTAAAGGCGGGAATTAATGATTTGATGGATAAAGGAAAGAATTTATTTATGACTGGGATATAATGTTGACGCTGATGGTGATGCCGTCGATGGGGATGGGCGTCCTGTCTTGCGCTTGCATGTAGGAAATGCTGGCGCCGCCTTCCCCGGAAGAAGCATGGGTGGCGTTCTCAAAAGTTAACTGGGGAATCCTGATGGTGCTCATGAGGGTGTTGGGTTCCGAGGATGAACCGCTGTTTCTGTTGTAGGACAGGATCAGCTCCGCGGTGTTTTTCCCGGTTTTGGTGTAGGAATAAATGCCTGCCCCGTTCCACATGTTCATGTCTTCCCCTTGCGTCTGGATGATGAACGCCCCGTTGTCACCGGTGGTCATGTCAAAAATGGCAGGAAGCGTTATGGCGGCATCCGTAATGCCTGTTACCTGCATGTTTAACACTTTGCTGCCGATGGTGGAGGGCGCCAGGCCTTCGGCATCGGAACTGCTTCCGCCGCATTGGGCCAGCGTAAGAATGCCGAGGGAGCAGCAGGCCGCGGACAAAGAGGTAAGGACGCATCATAAAAGGATAATAATTTTCCGATAAACTGTGATATCACACATGATTTGTCAAGATAGGAATCAGGAGGGAGGTATTTTTTACACGGGGAAAGGAAAAACCGAATTCCCTGCGCTCCAGGACTTCTTTTTTCCTTCTTTCCCCGCCTGCCGTGTTGATGCTTGACTTTTCAGGGGCAGAAGCTATGTAACAAGGGGCCTGTATGTTCCCGTTTCCTCCTGTTGTCCGTTCTTTCCTGTTTTCCCTGTTTGAAAGGGCATGGCTGAGGACTGCGTTGTGCTTCTGCCTCTGTGCGACGGTATGCGCCTCCTGCTCCGTGGACAGGCACATGGAAAAAAGGCGGGGGAATTGATGGCCAGGATGGATGCCGTTCCCGATTGGCGGCAGCTGCCGCGGAAGGAAATTTCATGGCACCAGGCCCTGGCGATGATGATGGAGCGGAACATCGACTTGAAAAAATCGGAGCAGTCCCTCAAGACGACGAAACGTTCCGTCATCAATGTTTTTACCCAGATAATCCCCGGCGTCAATCTGGATTGGATGCTGACCAAGGAATTGAGCGACCTGGCCAAGGTGACGGCCAGCGATGTGGAATACAACACGAACATCCTGTTCAACATGCCGTCCCTCACCCAGATCCCGTTCGATTATTATTCCGCCAAGGCGGCTGTTTATACGGCGGAAAAGACGCTGGAGATGAAAAAAAGGGAGCTGGTGGCCAGATTGTACCAGCAGGTGCTTTCCTACCGGAATGCGCAGATCAGCTACAATAACCAGCTGAGCTCCCTGCCTTATGACGATGATGGCGTCCAGAAAAAGAAGCTGGACCTGGAACGGGAACGGAATTTGAATGAGATTTCCCAGGGTTTTGCCGTGCTGCTGGGGAATATGGACGCCCGGTGGCTGGTGAAACCTGAAACGATGCCCAGGCTGGACTGGGGCAGGTACAGGGCGGCGTCCCGCCAGTTGGATCTGCTGGTGGTGACGATGGTGGCCATGGAGCTGGAAGCTTCCCGCCTCCAGGTGTTGAATGCCAAATTGAAGTTCTTCCCGTCCGTGGATATTAATTTTTACAGCCCAACCCTGTTTTCCAGCACGGGCGGGACGTACGGCGGTTTTTTTGCGGGAGCGGGCGATATGAAGGTGAACATGAGCCTGCGGGAAGAGCTGGATACGCGCCTGACATCCTGGTTCCAGTATAAGTCGGCCAAAGAAAGCCACGAACTGCTGCAGCGCGAAGTGGTGATGGAGCTGCAGCGGCGGCGCATCAAGATAGCCGCGTTGCTGGAGAGCCGCAGGAGGTTTGAGCTCTGGCAGGGGGTGCTGATGAAGGAAATCGCGTTCAAGGAGTCCAGATTATCCGTTTCCGGAGATGAATATCTGGAACAGAGGAAGGATATCAGGAAAATGTATGCTGACCTGGATAATGAGGCTTCCAAGAATGCGGAGGTGGAAGCGGCCCTCATCATGGAATATGGCTGGCTGAAATAAGGCGGAGGATGAACAGGCCCTGTGTGACTGCGGGGGCTTCCTTTCTTGATGCTTTCAAGGGCTTGTGCTATGTTCCGGATATGCAAAAAGTTCGGCAGCCCGCGGGTATGGCATTGATGATTCTGGCTTTCCCGACCGCCATTTACGGAGCGTTTCCGTGGGGAATTGCCCTGGGGGCCTTTTTGTTCCTGCTGGGGGTGGTTGTTGCGGCCAGCCGTTTTTCCGCCATAGTCTGGTCATGGTGCCTGTTTTCCCTGGGGATGTATCTGGCGGCCCCTTTTATCTGGATGTGGAATCCGGACTATTTTTTCAGCCGTTCGTTTGACATTCTGTTTATAAGCGGCTGCCTGGTGGGCAGCCTGGTTTTGCTTACAATCCGGTTTGCGGTTATTCCCGTGCTGTGGCCCAGGATTTTCCGCCACTTCGTGGAAGGAAGCCCTACGCTGGAGGATCTGGCGCCCGAAAAGGGAAAGACGGTGGCTGAACTGCGGGGCGGCATAGAACGCAGACAGGTGAATTTCCTGTTCGAGCATGCAGACCGGGAACTGGTGGAAAAATGGGGGAAAATATCCCAGGGAATAGCGGCTCTTTCCAGAAGCCGCAAACGGCTGGCAATATGGTCTGCGGGTATTTTCCTGGCTTGGCCCGCAGCCGTGTTTTTCCTTTCCGGGGGGATGGGCGGCGCTCTGGACCGGGATATTGACCGCATGTGGGGAACCCGCCCGTTCCGGGACGGCATGGTGGTTTCCAGCCCATCGGCGATGAATGCGGCGCGGCGCGTTTTCAGGGATGCCCGGGCGCTGCGCGGGCTGACGATGGAGCAGGCGCGCGCGTGGCTGAGGACGGACCGCAGAAGTGCGGCATTCAAATTGGGCAAGCCCCGTTACGATTTTGAAAAGGATGAAACCGTGCTGGTGCTTTCAGATGGGAGGGATTCCATCCGCCTGGTGGCGGTTTTCAATGATGCAGGGCAGATTACCCATTCCTGGCCTGAGGAGTATATGACTTTGATGGTCAGGGATCTGGAGAAAAATTGAATGCCGAGGCCGGAAGGGGGCATTGCCCGGCAGGGCATCCGGTGATTGCGGAAGGCCCTGCGGCCTTCCGCTACAGCGTGCGCTTTTGCGGAGGCGTCAGGTTCAGCCTGCCTTCACTGATATGGATGCCCATGCCGCTTTCTTCAATCATGTGGATAAGCGGCAGGTAGGCCTGGAGCAGGTTTTCAAACGCAGGCAGGAGAAAAATCATGTAACCCTGGGGAACGGAAAGGCTGCCGATGGTGCCCCCCACGTGGATTCCTCCCGGCAGCGTTTCGTCATTGTAGAATTCGAAGCGGGTCTGCACCGCCATGTAATTGTGCGGGTCCAGGGATTGGAAGGGCGTCAGGAACAGGGAAATCGTCTGGCGGGAGTCGATGCCCGTATAGCGTTCGATGATGATTTCCATGTATCCTTCCCCGATGGTTCCGTCCGGCCGTTCCTTGCCGCCGTGCAGACGGATGCCGGCCGCCGGGTTGGTGGCGAAGATGGCCAGGGCGCCGTGCTGCTGGGGATGGATGGAGGAAGCCAGGTAGCGGTTGATGTCTTCTTCCGAGAACGAGACGGAGGCGTCCCTGTTGATGGCCTGTTTCAGGATTCTGGGGATATCCGGGGCGTTTTCCCTTTGGCGGAAGCCGGGCAGGTCGTCCGTTTTCTGCGGGCACCAGGAGGAGTAAACCAGCCAGGCAATAGCGGCCAGAATGGCTATGGTCAGCAGGAAGATGAGATTGCCTATCAGGGAGAAAGGCGTTTTTTCACGGACGGGTTTTTCCCGGGAGCCCTGATCTTCCGGATCGTAGAAATGCTCCACGATGTTTTCATGTTCCGGCAGGTCGCGCAGGGATTCCCTGCCGGCGGTGCCGTTCCGGGGGGCGCCTTCATTGTCGGAGCTGGGTGCCATGGTGCGGAGGAGGGGGAGGTTACGGAAGTCTGGGGAATTTGGAAAAATCCGGAGCGCGTTTTTCAACGAAGGCGTTTTTGCCTTCCTTCGCTTCCTCGCTCATATAATAGAGCAGGGTGGCGTTGCCGGCCAGGTCCAGCAGGCCCATCTGCCCGTCGCAGTCGGCGTTCAGGGATGCCTTCAGGCAGCGCAGGGCCAGAGGGCTGTGGCGGAGCATCTGGCGGCACCAGGAGAGCGTTTCCTCCTCCAGGTCCTCCAGGGGAACCACGGTGTTGACCAGGCCCATGTCCAGCGCCTGCCGGGCATCGTACTGCCTGCACAGGTACCAGATTTCCCGCGCTTTTCTGGCCCACGATGCGCGCCAGGTAGGAGGAGCCGAGGCCTCCGTCAAAAGAGCCCACTTTGGGCCCTGTCTGTCCGAATTTGGCGTTGTCCGCGGCAATGGTGAGGTCGCAGACGACGTGGAGGACGTGACCTCCGCCGATGGCGTATCCGGCCACCATGGCGACGACGGGCTTGGGCATGGTGCGGATGGTGCGCTGCACGTCCAGAATGTTCAGGCGCGGCACGCCGTCTTCACCGATGTAGCCGGCATTTCCGCGCACTTTCTGGTCGCCTCCGGAGCAGAAAGCGTCCGGGCCTTCTCCGGTCAGGATGACCACGCCCACCCTGGGGTCTTCATGGGCGGCGTTCAGGGCGTTGAGCATTTCATGCACGGTCAGGGGACGGAACGCATTGCGGACGTGGGGGCGGTTGATCGTGATTTTTGCGATGCTGCCGTTGTCCGTTGTTTCATACTTGATGTCCGTGTATTCCCTGGCGGTGGTCCATTGTGCGCTCATACGGATTACTTTAATAAGGCTCCCGGCAATGGGAAGCCTAAAATGCGCCGCCTTCCGGGTATGTCCGGAACCTGCGGGGGATGGGGCGGCGTTGCGGCCGCAGGCGTTTTCCCCGTTGTTTCCGGTGTTTTCCGGCAGGCTCCCCGGTGGCCGGAAGCTGGCGGCTTTTGTCATTTACGGCCTGCGCTTCTGTGCTACATTGGGAACGGTATGATACATGACCTACTGGTGAGCGGCGTGACGGTGTTTCCCGGGAGAGAGCATTTTGAGTTTGTTCCGGGAATCAATGTGGTGGTGGGAGGCAATGATTCCGGCAAAAGCCATTTGCTGAAATTATGCTATACCGTGGCCAAGTGGAGCGCTGACGGGGGGAGAAAATCCCTGCCGGAGAAATGGGCGGAGGAACAGCGGCTCAGAAAAGACCTGATGCGGGTGTTTGCGTCCCGCGGGCTGGCCGGGCTGACGGCCCGGAACCGGGGAAACGCCCATGCGCGCGTGGAGGCCTCCATGGAGGGGGACGGCGTGCCGGAGGGCATGGGGAACCTGGTGTTTGATTTCCAGGCGGGGCATGAAGAGGAGGGGCTGAGCATCCGGGAAATGCCCCGGCGTTTTCTGAACGTGCCGGTGGTGTTCCTGGCGGCGCGGGAGGTTCTGACCATTTATCCGAGTTTTGTGCAGGTGGGAAGCAGATTCCCCGAATTTCTGGACGGCGGCAGCTGGGACCTCTGCCGTTATCTGGACATGGAGGCGGAAGCGGAGCCCATCAGTACGGATGCCGGGCGCGTGGTTGCCAGGCTGGAAAAAATCATCGGGGGGAAGGTGGTGAAGCGTGACGGGCGGTTCTTTTTGCAGCGTCCCGGACAGCAGCCGATAGAAATGAGCCTGGTGGCGGAAGGATTCAAAAGGCTGGGAACGCTGAGCTACCTGATCCGGAACGGTTCCGTGAAAAAAGGTTCCGTCCTGTTTTGGGATGAACCGGAAATGAATCTGAACGCCTCCCACCTGCCCGTGCTGGTGAAAACCCTGACGGGGCTTGCCAAGACGGGGGTGCAGGTTATGTTGTCCTCCCACAGCCTGTTCCTGCTGCGGGAACTGATGATTCAGCTTTCCGAACCCCGCAATGCCATGGTGCAGAGAAAGTTTTTCGGGATGAGCGTGCCGCGGGGGGAACGTTCCGGGGTAAGGGTGTCCTGGGGGGAATCCCTGGAGGACGTGGGGCCTATCGAGTCTCTTGAAGCGGAAATCGAACAGGCGGACAGGTATTTGAAGCTGAGTTATGAGTCATAAGCCGTCAAAAGCTTATTACGTGGAGGGCGTCCACCGTTTCTGGATCGATGAAGGCTACGTGGTGTGCCGCATTGAATGTTCGGATTATTATGCCCGGCAGGCGCAGAATTTCTGCGGGGGATGCAAGGAAATGGATTTTCTGCTGTATCATCCGGAACGCCGGGATCTGTGGCTGGTGGAAGTGAAGGATTACCGTTTTGACGCCCGGCCCAAAGTGGGGGAACTGGTCTGTGCCCTGAGCCGCAAGGTCCGGGATACGATGTTCCTCCTCCGGGCCGCTTCCGTGGCCGCTCCGGACGAGGAGCCGGCGGAGGGCATTTCCCTGAGGGATTTTTCCATTCAGGCCTCGGGGGCGGAAACGCTTCATCTGGCCTTTTTGCTGGAAATGGGCATGGGCGGCGTCTGGACGGACGGCGGCCTGCTGGCGAATGTCAAGAACCTGCTGGTGGGGTCCATGCGTTTTCTGGATGCGGAACTGGTTTGCGCGCCCATTACCTATCCCCGCCGCATCGGCCCCTGGCGCGTGACCTCCGCCCACGGGGAGGTGAGCAAGCGGGTGGAAATCCGCCGCGCCAGAAAATTGGCGGAAATCCAGGAGCAGAGGCGGCGGGAGCGGCTGAACGCGCAGGAGGAGGGGGCCTGGCAGGAAAAGAGCCGGGAAAATGCCGGTTCCCGTGCGGCTCCGGCGGAAGAAAGGATGCCCCAGTGGAAGCGGCGTCTCCGGCAGCGCATGAACGGAGAAAGCGCGAACCATGAGGGGCGGCGCAGAAAAAGAAAGCGGGAATGAGGCCTGCGCCGGTTAAGGCCTTATTGCCGGGAAGAGCCCCGGCCCGGAACGGTGCGGGCCCGTCCTGCGGCGGCTGTCTGGCATGTCTCGGAAAAAAGTTTTATTTTACAAGGACTCGCGTATCATGCCGCCCTATTCATTAACTTCTGTGTGCTAACCACATTATGTCTGACAGAATGCCACCCAGTCCTCCCCGTCCTCCCAAATTTCCCGGCTCCGGCAGGCCCGAATCCCCCAACTGGGGCGTGTGGGTCATGGTACTTCTCATTGTAGGCGTCCTTGCGTTTGGCTTTTTCACCCCTGAATCTTTCGGGCTGGGCCCCCGCAAGGAAAATCTGGAATCCTTTGAAGCCCAGTATAAGGCGGGGCGCGTGGTGCTGAACGACCCCAAGGCCCCCGTGGAAGTGGTGCTGAGCGAAAACGGTTCCGAAGGCGTTATTCACGCGCTGGTGTACAGGAAGGAAATTCAGCCGAAGGTGGAAATGACCCCCTTTGCGCTGACTTATTCCATGTCCCTTCCGGACCGCGACAAGCCTTTGCTGAATGAACTTTCCGGCTACAGGGTGGTGGAGAGTCCGTACCGGACGGAAGAGGGAAAGAATGTTTCCCTCATTCCTGAGGGAGCCCAGAAGCTTTCCGTGCCTGAATTCAACCGCCTGTCCCTGGAAGGCCGTATCGCCGGAGGAAAGGACGGCATCATCCTGGCGGAAGACGGCAACCAGAACGTGCTGGTCGGACAGATTGTCACTCGCATCTGGCCCGCGGCTACGGGAGACGCCTCCGTGGACAAGCAGCGTTTTGAACGTGTGGAAGTGCCTTTTACCCTGGAGTTCCAGGGAGACCGCGTCAAGCAGCTTCTGGGGCCGGATACGAAGTTCAAGCGTGAATCCGGTTCCTGGCGGCATCCTGCTGAATCTGCTGCCCATCGTGCTCATTCTGGTGATTCTGTTCTTCATGTTCCGCGCGCAGAGCGGCGGGGCCCGGGGGGGCCATGAGCTTCGGCAAAAGCCGGGCGCGCCTCATCTCCCCGGACAAGAACAAGGTGACGTTCAAGGATGTGGCCGGCATCAGCGAAGCCAAGGAGGAAGTGTGGGAACTGGTGGAGTTCCTGCGCAATCCGGAAAAATTCCGCGACCTGGGCGCCACTATTCCCCGCGGCGTGCTGATGGTCGGGGCGCCCGGTACGGGTAAGACTCTGCTGGCGCGTGCCATTGCCGGGGAGTCCAACGCTTCCTTCTATTCCATCAGCGGCTCGGACTTTGTGGAAATGTTCGTGGGGGTGGGTGCGAGCCGCGTCCGCGATATGTTTGAACAGGCCAAAAGGACGGCTCCCAGCCTGATTTTCATTGATGAAATTGACGCCGTGGGCCGTCAGCGCGGCTACGGCATGGGCGGCGGCAATGACGAACGGGAACAGACGCTGAACGCCCTGCTGGTGGAAATGGACGGTTTTGAAAACAACTCCAATGTAATCGTCATCGCCGCCACCAACCGTGCGGACATCCTGGACCCGGCGCTGCTGCGTCCCGGCCGCTTTGACCGGCAGGTGGTGGTGAATCTGCCGGACGTCCGGGGGCGCGAACAGATCCTGCAGGTGCATGCCAGAAAAGTGAAAATGGCGCCCGGAGTCAGCTTTGAGCGGATTGCCCGCGGCACGTCCGGCTTCTCCGGAGCCCAGCTGGCCAACCTGGTCAATGAAGCCGCCCTGCTGGCCGCCCGCAAGGGGCTGAAGGAGATTACGGAGGCCGAATTGGAAGAAGCCCGCGACAAGGTCAGCTGGGGGCGTGAACGTCGCAGCCTGGCGATTAACGAACGGGGGCGCCGCATTACCGCCGTGCATGAGGCGGGGCATGCCATCTGCCTGTTGAAAACGCCGCACAGCGAGCCGCTGCACCGGGTGACCATTGTTCCCCCGCGGCGGGGCCCTAGGCATGACCATGTGGCTTCCTTCCGACGACAAAATGCACCATCTCCGGTCTGAAATGCTGGACCAGCTCGTCGTGGCGATGGGCGGCCGCTGCGCTGAACAGATCGTTTTTGGCGATGTGACCAGCGGCGCTACCGGAGACATCAAGAGCGCCACCAACCTGGCCCGGCGCATGGTGTGCGAATTTGGCATGAGCGAAAAACTGGGGCTGATTGAGTACGGAGAACACCAAGGAGAAGTTTATATTGCCCGCGACTTGGGAACGCGTTCCCGCAATTATTCCGAATCCACGGCGGAACTGATTGACTCGGAAGTTCGCTTCCTGGTGGACAGCGCTTATGAACGCGCCATGGCCATCCTTACGGAAAACCGGGACAAGCTGGATATCCTGACGGAAGCCCTGATGGAGTTTGAAACGCTGGAAGGTTCCCAGGTCATGGATATTCTGGAATACGGGGAAATGAAGAACCCTCCCGCCAGGGTGACTCCGCCCCCCATGCCTTCCGAAGTGGAGGAACAGCTCGGGAAAGATGATCCCGGTCATTCCGCGAAGGATGAAGCTGAAGAGCCCCGCGAGGACGGCGCTGAAGAACGGGAGGAGGAAGAGAAGCAGGAACAGGCGGAGCGTGATCCTTCCTCCTGCAATCCCGCTGATGAGTCCGGCATGGACGGCGGAGAAAAGAAATAATTCAATAGAAACGAATCGAATATGGTAGCCAATGATGCGATGGAACTGGCCAGGATGTGCGCCCGCGCCGCGGATGACGCCAAGGCTGAAAATGTGCGGGTGTACGACTTGCGGGGCATGTCTTCCCTGACGGATTTCATGGTAGTGTGCACGGGGTTGTCCGTCCCCCATCTGCGCGCCGTCATCCGGGAGCTGGAAGAAGCCGTCCGGGAAAAGGCGGGAGCCCTCCCCACCTATGTGGAAGATACGCCTGTGGCATTGTGGTCCGTAGTGGACTATATTGACGTGATGGTCCACATCATGGGGCAGGAAACGCGCGAATTCTACGGCATGGACACTCTGTGGAAGGATGCTCCCGTGGTGGAGTATTAACCCGTCTTTCCATGCCTGAAATTTGGGGCCGCACCGGAATTTTCCGGACGCGGCCCTGTAGTATTGTCTGTGAAGGAATACTGGGGCGGGGAAGAACTGCGCTATCAGGCGGGTGTGTCCGAGGTTTCCAGGGAAGGGGTACCCAACGGATAATTTTCCCAATCAAACTACCTCATTGCAATGATTTAGACGCTCAGAAGGCAGGTGGTGACGGGGACGATCAAAGCCAATATTCCGACGCGCATCACCTTCCAGATGACAAGCGGTACAGATCCGCGTGATTTTGGACAGGCAGGGGGCGGAAAAACTGATGGGCAAAGGAGACCTCCTGCATTTGCCGCCGGGTTCCGCCCAGGTGGAACGGGGCAGGGAGATTATATCTCTGACGACGAAGTGGAAGCCCTAGTGGCTCACTGCGCTTCTCAGGCCGGGCAGGATTCGATGAAGGTCTTCAAAAGTTCTTCATTTAAGGATTGCCTACGATTTGACATTGAATTTCAATAATATCTTCAATTGGAATGACCATGTGAATCCCTATTCTGTCAGCCACTTTTTGGTCGCCGGGGTCATCGCTGATATCCAGGAAAATGGCTGCCTTATCCGGATTCGCATAGGATTTGCAATAGGCAAAAGCATAAAACACTCTCGTTACTTTAATTCCCTCCTTATTGACAATTTGGGCTTTTATCCGGTAGAGCTCGCTTTCATTGATGGAGTCGAGCACCTCCTGATAATATGTATTGGGATCGTCATAATTTTTGTAATCGTCATTTAATCCGAGCTCCCGGTCTTTATCGGGAAGGCGTTTCGCCCTGGTTATCGAAATAATGCTCTTCAGCGGAATTGTTGTTGAATCAATAGAATGGAATTTCCCGTATTTCCCCATTTCAATAGATTTGATAAGAATGACTTCATTCTTATTTTCAAAGTCATATCCGAACGCCGCACAGGAATGCTTGATGACGCGTTCACCCGATTTGCAGGTCACCTCGTAAGTATATGGATTGGCTATCAAATCCACGTAATACTGCTGATAGTTGTCAAAATCGGAAGGATCAACTTCTTTTAATGCCGCTTTCCAGTTGAAGGATTCCTGGGAAGCGTCCGTTGCTTGCAGCATCAGTAGAGATGCGATCGCAATGAATAGAATGGTGATGTATGGTTTCATTTCAGTTAGCGTTTTCTAATGAATAAGGCGGAGGGGAATTTTTTGCCGGATGCGGAAAGCCAATATTTTTTATCAGAAAATTCCCCGCATAATTATTGGATGACGTCCAAATGGAAATTCCCTCTCCAGATGGTTTAATGTGGAATGAACATTAAGTTCATTATATCCCAATCTTTTGTTGTGCACAGGTTGAATCCTGATTGAATTATATTTATTTTAATTTTTTGTTTTTGAAGTTAGAGCTGGCTCTGCCGTCACAGGCCATATTTCAATGCAGGGCAAATAATTTCAATAGGATATTTGGAGACAATGAAAAGTAAATTGTCTGATCCAAATTTTTCAGTGACTCCTATAGCGTACGCATTTCCTTTTTTTTCTTTAATTCTTTTATGGTCGTCATAGCAGATATACAATCCGGGAAGATTGATATTAAGTTCCGGAATCCTGATGGTAGCTTGATATCGGTGAGTTATTTTAGTATTGGCGGCCTTTTTAAGTAAAATAACTAATTTTACGGAATCGGACGTAATATTGATGGTTTTGTTTTCGTTGCCCCCTCCCCATAATTTAGATGTAAATTGACAGGATTGGTGCTTGTTTGGGGCAGTAAGTAATAATGATGGGATAACCGTCCAGCTTTGATATTCATAATAGTTGAATGAATAAGCTCCTGAAGAATCTATTATGGAATGAACTGCGAATTGGGAATGTCCTAAATTAAGAAGAGATGCAGTAAATGCAATGAGTGAGATGATTATTTTTTTCATATTGCTTTGAGGTATTGTTGATATAATAAATTCTTGGATTATTTCTTTTGGCGTTGACGGGATCAATCGCTTTGAGCCTTTCTTTTCAATCATTACGGAACAGCCAATCCTTGATGGATGCCGTTTCAATACCGTTGTTGACGAATAAAGACGGCGTCATCAATGATTTTAGTAAGCAGTAGCGAAAAAGATGCTGGAAGTGATTAAAATGTGGTTTCCACTGGAATCCGCAGGCAGGAGTTTCGGATGTAAGAGAACTAGTCTGATTGAAGCAGCTCGTCGGCGCTTTTTAGAAAATCATCGAGGCTGTGGAATTGTGGGAAAGAGGGATTTTTCCAGGAAATGGGAGTGATGCAGTTTTTTTGAATATATTCGTCAAGATGGCGCCCGGTGCATCTTTTCCCTCTTGTGATCAGGTTGTCCAATTCGGAATTGATGGCATACGACATCATTATGAAATATCGGATATGACTGCGTTCTTTTACCAGCTTCTCATATTTCCCGGAGAGAGTATGCTGCCGCCTGGGGGCGTGTCGTTTGGTTGTGGTTAAGGCAATCCCCAGGGACAGGAAAAACAGGCCCCAGAAGATCCATTTGATATGTTTGTCTGTTTTCATTTTCGGCATGTTAAAAAGCGGAAATATTCGTGTTTGACGCAGGCTGCAGGGAGGGAGAAGTCAGAAGATATTCTTTTTTCCGGATGATTGTTTTTTGCATTTTTCCCAGTTTTTGAAAGTCGTTCCGTATTCCTTTCTCTAAATCGGTTTGTTTGTTTTGCAGGGCGCTTATCTGTTGAGGGGAGCCGGGGGATTGATGGCTGAACATGAAGACGAGGGGCAGAGAGATGATGAGGGCCAGGCTGCCGAAGATGTACCCTCCGCGCAATTCGAGATGCTCGGCGGGAGGTTGAACCGGAAATGGAGCAGGTGCGTTTTTTCCCCGCAGGTATGTTCGTTCAGGTTATCCAGCGTGACTTGTCCGGGTTTTGGAGTAAATGGAAAAGCCGGATTTTTGACGAGCGAGAGGGTGAGCTTGTAAACGATCAGCTGCAGCAATCCCAGAAAGATCATGGATAGAATAAAGATTGCTGCTCCATCATCTGATTGCCGGATGACGAGGAGGAACGGAATATAAGCCCACAGGAGGAGATTTGCCGTACGCAAACTGTATTCCTCTTTCAGGGAATCATTGAATTGATTCCATTTTTTCAGAGGGGAGCGGGAAAGCTGTTTGATTATCTTTTCAGATTTATCCTTTTGTTCGGCGTAGTAGTTGGCTTCTTTGCCGTCTCGATTTCGTTCGTCGTATTGACCGTCCTTACGGACAAGCAGAGGATAGCTGGAAAATTCTTTAATCTTTTTATCGGCCAGATCGCATTGGGCCGTGTGAAAAAGGAATTGTTGTTTTTCCTGTTCGGTTAACCAGAAGTCTCCCAGGTTATGGTGAAGGTTTTGGATGATTGTTTTATTTCCTTTTTGGATTTTCCAGGATTTGAACAGATAACAAATAGGCCGGAAAATGAGGTAAACTGCAATAGCAAAAATAACGGCGCTGATAATTCTGGCTATCCAGTCTGTTTCTTGTTTGTTTGCCATAGTTGCGGTGGTGATGGTGTTGTTTATTTGTTTTTGAGTGACGTGATCAATTTCTGGACGGCGTCATAGGGGATGAAATGCCCGATGCCCAGTCCCGTTCCTGGCCAGCCCAGATGAAGTCTGATTCCATGTTTGTTTGCGGTTATTTTGCGTCCGGTTGTTCCTGTGGTCAGAGAGAATCCTCCCTTGGAAATGTTGAGCCAGAGGATTCCGGGAATAAGGGGAATACGCCGGTAGAATCTGATGAACATTGGGAAACGCAAAAGTTGATATGGAGGTTATATAGTTTTGCAATTCTTCCGCGTCAAGATTAAAGTCCCCTATTTTGGGGGATTTGAGCTTGCCGGCATATTGGGCTCTGTTATTTTGAACGATATTCTTCTATGGGCAAATCCCGTGCCAGCTTTTCCGGAAAGCGCGGAAGTATTGGAAATGAAGGGAGCCCGGCCGCTGAAAGGCAAAAAGATATGTTTCCGAAATGGATAAAAAATGCCCGCCCCGGCAACTTGTTGACCGGGGCGGGCAGAGGCACTGTGACTCTTAATGAATTGCTTTTCAGAAAGAATGATTAATGTCCTGTTCCTGTGGAGAATATATAGGCTGCCATTTTGTCGGTGAGTTCTCTTCTCCTGTTTTCGGCAGCTTCTTTATTCCAGGAGGAAACGCAATCCGCTAGTGCCTGTACAGTTTTGTAGACACTTTGTCTATAGCATTCCTCTTTTTTATTATGCTTGTTATTGATGGACCTATTCAGACTGGATTCCAGCAGAACCAGATTGCCGAGCCTGTTTAGCTCTTCTTTCCATTCATTTTTAATTTTTTCTGGGTCTTCTTGATCTGTAAAACATTGAATATGTTCGACATCTGTTCCTTGATTGAAAAGTTGTGCAGAGGAGATTTCCGGATTCTGGAGATATTCACACAGGAGGCAAACTAAACGCTTCCATGTATTGTAGCCAGCGATTTCTTGATCGCAGGCCTTTTCGAATAAATCTCGGTATTTTTTTGTATATTCGTTCAGAACGAAAAATATATCAGCTCCGGAAGGAGAAGAGATTCGCAATAATATATCGTACAAATCTTTAATAACCATGTTAACTTGTTTTGCCCAGAACAGACTTGGCGGTATGAGCATTTTGAATAGTGTTTCTGTGAAATTTTGTAGTTGTTGAGGAGTTATTCGTTCAAAGAAAAGAGCGATAATAGCATAATCATGAACAAACTTTCCATAGCGAGTTTTCCAGATAAAATGATTAAGTATTTTATACGTTTCATTTTCCTCAATTAAATTACATGAAATTGTATAACAGGCATTCAGTTTTCTGAGATCATCCAATGTGAGCAAATTTTTGTTCAGGGAAAATTTATACTTGTTAAATTCTTTATATGGATTTGTCTGAAGAGTCGTACCAAAGAGACGTTCAAAGAAAATCTGATGTCCCATACGATATGCTTCACTATCAAGTTCGTTTTTTGCGATGAGTACACGCTGATAAGTCGATAAAAGATCATCCATACTAAATGAAGGCTTTTCCGGATGATCCCTTTTTCGATTGTCTATGGATTGATAAATTTCTGAGATTCTATTGAAAATATCATCATCATCTCCGCAGATATGTGTCCGATAATCGTAAAAACGGATTTTGAACAAGTCAGAAGTTCCAAGATCAAGCCCTGTTGTGTTGATTGTATCAAAAATTTTTAACGTTTTTGAAAGATTTGCGTGTGTTTCGATGACGATGAATTGGATATTTTCCGTGATGAAGTTTGATAATTCCTTTAATGGATCTTTGGGAATGGAATCACATTTGTCTTTGTTTGAGAAGAATTCCTTAATAAGGCGGTAGAGTTCTTTCGCGTTTTGTGAATATTTATTGTGAGTTTTTTCACCCAATCTTTCTATATCTTTTACACTTTTTAAATCAGAAAAGAACTCATCCAGATCCTCTTGAGCGGAACCTCTGTTGACATGAGTATATAGGATAGTTTTGAATTTTTCATTGGAATCGTTTCCCGTCAAAGCATCCAGAACACATTGGAGAATAAGAAACGTGGTCAGACGTTGTTGTCCGTCGATGATGTCATAAGAACGTTTCTTGCCATCGGGATCTAAAGGAACAGGCGCCGAAAACTGGATCGTACCCATGAATACGGGTTCCTGTTTCTGAAAGGCATCGGATAGATTTTCTATCAGGGATCTTAATTCGTCATTTCCCCATGAATAGGGGCGTTGGTAAATGGGGACATGATAGCGGACTTCTCCGGAAAATAATTTGGAAAGGTCTTCTGTTTTGCAATCCAGCTTAAAGCTGTTTTTGGAGCTTTCATTTTTTAATTCCATCCAGGATTCGATCACTGGTGCAGCGTTAGCGTGTCTGCAGAAACGTTTCTGTGGATCATTTCCATATTTATTTTGGGAACGATCGTGTTCGGGAAGCAGGAATAGCTTTGCTTTACAGATCGCAGTGTCGTTCCCATCGATATATTCCCTATCACACGCGCAGAAATGAATTTTGCTTTCTTCATAAGAGGAAAACGGGCTTAGGCATTCTCCGACAGCTATTGGTATTTTCCCGTCCGTGATGATGAGAAGATCCCCCTTTTTTGCTTTACGCCAATCTCCTTTTTTCGCATTGTCCGATGCTCCTCCAAAAAAGGCGCAACCGTAGTTTAAGAATAAATGAAGAATGGATTCTCCGTTGTTTCCCCAGTTAGAACCAACTTTCCATACATTTTTTTCTGAACACATTGTTTTGATCTAATGGTTTTAGTTTTTTTATGATAAATTTTCCCCAATGAAGGTCAAGTCTGCGTTCTCCCGAAACAGGGGATTTTGTTGGAATTTAATTGTGTTTTACTTTTTGATTTTTGATATTATGTTGCGGATAGGTCCTTACCTCCAGCGGGGGCTTCACCGTCATGCTTATTTCTTTCCAAAGATGCATTTTCCTTTCCATTGTTTCCGGGAACAGGAGTTTGCCTCCCGCATGGCGATAGGAGGAGAGGATGGAGGCCATTCGCGCGCCGTGTTCCCGGAGGCCGGCCTCGTCCTTGAGAAGTGAATATTTTCTAAGATCTGCATACATAACGTGCTGCCGGAGAATTAGAGAACTGAAATCCTGCTGCAATTCCGGTTTTTCCATGGGGAAGCCCGCCTCCAACCATAGATAGGTGAGGGTGCGGAAGGGGAAGTTTTCCAGCGTATGTCTTTCCGCGGCCGCCAGGATATGGGCGATGGTCTTTTCCGGGTGGCGCGCCGGGATGGAGTGTGCGTGGAGGAGCCGGGCCAGTTCATACAAGCCGTCATCATCCTGGGGGACTTCTTCCGGTTCCTGCAGCCCATATTCCTGCGGAAGATCCGAAAAACGAGAGGAGCACAGCTTTTTTCTTTTTTGTTGTTTGATTCCGGCCAGCGCTTCCGCCAGCACATCCCAGGCATTGAGGCCAGCCCGGTTACAGGCAAGCGGATCCGCTCCCAGCCTGAGAAGCCTTTCCGCGGCATAAAAGTTTCCATAGCGGCAGGCTTCCAGAAAAGGAGTATTTCCTCTTTCGTCCATGACCTCCGGTTGAAAGAAGTTCATCAGGAATTGTTCGCTATCAAGGGAGATCAAGATCCAGGGGGAGGAGCATCTCGCCAGTTCGTGAAGCAGCGTTCTTCCATGATAGCGCGCCTGCATATCCAGGCGCAGGCCCGCTGCGGCGAGGATGCCCAGACAATCCCATCCGGCGTGCATGGCGGCGAACAAGGTGATGAGTTGCTGCTCCTCCGGTATAACGGGATGGCGGGATAACATGGCGAAGAGTCCCGAGTAAGGATGTGGAGCGTTAACCAGTTCATGAACAATGGCGGAGCGGCCCAGTTTGTCACGCTGCCAGGGATTCGCGCCCGCCTGGGTCAGGGAGACATGGAATGTGGCCGGTTCCCCGCAACAGCACATTAACGGAGTTTGCCCCTTTTTGTCCGGAAGGTTAACGTCGGCCCCATATCTGATGAGTTCCCGGGCTATGACTAAATTCCCGGATTGACAGGCTTCCATCAGCGGAGAAGCTCCCGTATCGGGATGTTGAACGTCCAGGTTGGTATCCGGGTGTTTGCTCATCAGCATTCCCATGAATTCCCGGGCCAGTCTGCCCGGGCAGTCGCCCTCAGCCAGGATGTGCAGGAATGAGGCCCTGTACATGGATAACGCGTCGCCCTTATCAAAAGGGGCGCCGGGGATATCCCCCCTGACGCCGGCCCGGAGCATGTAACGGACGGCTCCCCATTTTTTGGACATGGCGGCGAAGGCCAGGAGAGTCAGGCCATGATGGTATCTGCCGTGCAAGTTGGCTCCGCACCGTTCCAGAACGGATAAATACCGGATGGATGAGTTTTCCCTGCTGTGGTCAAAGATAAAGAACTCCACGGCAATTTCTCCATAGTCCATGAATTGATGTTCCCCGCCTTTTCCTGTCGTGAGAAAGATGTTCCGGGAGGATAGTTCTTCCCCGGAGGCGGTGAAAAGTTCACGGAAGATTTTTTTACGAAGCGGACTGACTTTTTTGCAGGGGAAAAACAGCTTGTGCCAATCGACAATATAGCGCCGGTTACGTTTGATTCCCGTTTTTTCCGGTTTATCCAGCGTGCAGGCTTGAGCAAAATGTTCTTCTATCCCCGGTTCCGGCGTTTCCCGGAAGGGGAGAAGAACAAGGCGTTTGTTTGCATCAATGGCAATCGTTCCCGGGTGGTTTTCCGCGTCCAGTTCCGCGGATAAAGCCCTGGCCGAGGCAATGATGGAATTTTTCAGATGCTCGGAAAGGGACTCCCAGGATTGTTCCTCCGGGAGGCGTTTCCTCCTCCCGGAGTTTTTCCGAAGGGGGTGCTGCGAGTTATTGTTTTTCATCAATCGGCGTGTTTTGAGCGGCATGTTGAATTATTCCCCTAATTTGGGGGATTTTATGAAAATCAGCTAGAATATTATCATGCAAAGAGATCGCAACAGCGTTCAGGAAGAATCTCTGAGAGCGTTTTTGAGAAAAAAGCGCCTTGAGAAGGGATATTCCCAGCTCCAGCTGTCTCTGATGCTGGACAATACCAGGACGTTTGTTTCCAAATATGAGGCCGGGGAACGCTATCTTACTTTTACGGAGGTGGTGTTGATTTGCCATTTGCTGGATGCTGATCCCTGTGAAATCGCTCGCAGGCTCCATCCTTTGCTGGACAAGAACGGAGGGTGGAAAGGAACGAGGCGATGAGAGCCGTTTTATTGGGCAGGGAAAGCGCATCGTTTTCTTTTTAGCAAAAAGCGTGCCAGCCCTAAGAAGGCTGCCGTTATATTCCCGGAAGGGGGCTGGCTTAAAAGGGAAGGGTTATTTTTGACCAGACGGTGGTTTTATATTGACCGACGTGTCCCGTTTTTGTTCCTTTATTGGTGCGGAAACGGAACCGTTTTCATATGGCGCGTTATTTGCTGAAAATCTGAAAATGGGAATAAAGATGAAGATAGCCGCTTTTAATATGGAAACGTGCTGTTGTGCCGCGGCGTTCTCTATCCTCTGGAATTGCTGTTTTTTACGGGGAGAGGGACAGGAAAAGGGCTTTATCTTTCCGGGGTGTCCGTATGAAGTTGTTTGCAGGAAGCTCCGGGTGTCTGAGAAAGCGGCCGGCATGCACCGGGATGCGGATTCAGACAGGAACGGTTTTAGGAAGAAGATGTCATGAGCAGGGAACAATCATTGATTATTGTTGGATACGGATATGCGGATTGCCTGCTTGGAGGCGCGATTGTGGCGCTGAAAGAGAAGGAGGAAGGAAGGGAGACGGAGTTGAGGTTTTCTTCCATGAACGGGCTGGCGGGAGTGTTGGCGGGAGTTCTGCTTCAGGAGAAGCGGCCCGGAGTCATTTATCTGGTAGGAATTGGCCTGGGCAGGAACAGCCGGTTGCTGGCGGAAAAAATCGAGTCGCTGGGAAGGTCGGGAGTGCGTGTGGTATGGTTGAGCAACCAGGAAATGGGGGAACAGGAAAAGGCCTGTTTGTCCGGATTGCTGGAAGAAAGAATAGGCGACTGCGACCTTTACTTTACGGAGATGGCGTATCGCTTGTGCGCCCCTTGGGGAAAACAGGGGGAGTTGGCGAAATACCTGGCGAAAGCCGGGCGTCAGGAAGATCCGGATTATGGCCGGATGTTGGAATTGGCCCAAACAGCCGGATTTGTCAACCGGGTAATGCGGTCGGGCGATGATCATGGCAGGAAAGTTCTGGCCCTGTATTTAAACGATTTGCTGAGCCGGAGAACGGGAGGCGAGTCTGCCGCCATGCGCCGTTATATGGATTTGTTCCGGTTGTATGGGCACCGGGAGATCAAGGGAAGGAGCGGAGCTGTTCAACGATTAAAAGAGATGATTATCAAGGCCGCTCCCGTGGATGACGTACGCGTCATGATTCTTGGCGAATCCGGGACGGGCAAGGAGAGTGTGGCTGTGCACCTGCATCTCAATTCGCCCCGTTGGAATCAGACTTTCCTTTCTTTTAATTGCGCCTCGTCCAATCCCGGGTTGCTGGAGGCAACTTTTCTGGGGTATCGCAAGGGTGCTTTTACGGGAGCTTCCGGAGATAAGAAAGGGGTTTTTGAGCTGGCCTGCAGCGGTACCCTGTTTCTTGATGAAATCGGGGATTTGCCTTTGGAGTCTCAAGGTGTTCTGCTGCGCATTCTTGAAGAGAAGCGCCTGCTGCCTCTGGGCGGAACCAGCGAGGTAGAGGTAAATGTGCGCTTGATTACTGCCACCAATAAAAATCTCTGGAAAATGGCGAAGGAAGGGACATTCCGTGAAGATTTGCTGTTTCGCCTTCAGGAATTTACGATTACGACCGTTCCTCTCAGGGAGATGATGGAGGATGTTGCGGAAATAGCGGATGCTTTGTGGAGAGGGAGAAAGGGCGTCCCTTTGCCTGATGGCGCGGATGAAGTATTAATGACTTATTCCTGGCCGGGAAACGTGAGGGAGTTGTCCAATTTTTTGAAATATGCCGACGTCATGGGGCATGGAAACTGGCGGGATGTGCTGAGCCGGTATTTGGAGAATCGCGGAACAGAAGAAAAAACGGGGGGTGAGGATATTCCCGGAGTGATGCCTGTCCGGCTGGATGAGGTGGCGGCCTGGCATTGCGAGAGAGTTTATCAGCAATGCGGCAGCATCAGCCGCGCCGCTGAACTGCTGGGGATTCAGAGGGCGACGCTTCGCAGGCATTTGCTGAAGAGGGGCAGTAAGGTGAGTAGCTGGGGAAGGAACTAATCCTGTTTCAAGAAACAGGTGTTTGCAGGATATTCTCATCCTGTCTTGACCGGATTCCAACCTTGCTTTGAAGCCTTAATCGGATTACTCTTTCAACGTTATTTATGAGTAGTTCCGGACCTGCCTCAACCCCGATGATGGATCAGTACCTTCGCATGAAGAAGGGCTTGCCGGAAGACGTGCTGCTGTTTTTCCGGCTGGGGGATTTTTACGAAATGTTTTTTGAGGACGCCAAGGAGGCCTCCGCCATTTTGGGCCTGACGCTGACCAAGCGCCACGGCATTCCGATGTGCGGGGTGCCCCACCACAGCGCGGAAGGGTATATCGGACGGCTGGTGAAGGGAGGAAAGCGGGTGGCTATTGCGGAGCAGACCACCATTCCGCAGCCGGGCAAACTGGTGGAGCGGGAATTGACCCGCGTGATTTCCGCCGGAACCCTGGCGGATATGAATTTGCTGGATTCCTCCCGCCATAATTACATTGTGGCGTTGTACAGGGACAAGAAGCGCTTCGGCCTGGCATGCGTGGACCATACCACGGGGGAATTTTCCGTGGCCCAGTTCGAACACATGGATTTGCTTCTGGACGAGCTGTCCCGCATCAATCCCTCCGAACTCCTGGTCAGCGACGAGCAGACGGACTGCTTCCCCGGAACCCACCCCACGCTTTATTACGACGGATATACTTTTCTGCCTTCCACGGCCATTCCCAATTTGCTGAGCCATTTCCGGGTGCATTCCCTGGACGGCTTCGGCTGCGGGGAGATGACTGCCGCCCTGGGTGCGTCCGGCGCGGTGCTCCATTATCTGGGCTACCAGCTCCGCCGCCCTACGGACCATTTGCGCCGCATTTCCGTGCGCGCCACGGAGAACGCCGTGCTGATTGACCAGGCCAGCCAGAGGAATCTGGATCTGGTGGATTCCCGCGGCGGCGTGAAGCTTTCCCTGCTGGGAACCCTGGACAGGACAAGCACCCCCATGGGCGCGCGCAAACTCCGGGACTGGCTGCTCCACCCCCTGTGCGATCTGGAAAAGCTTCTGGCGAGGCAGGAGGTGATCGCCGTTCTGCTGCAGGAGCCCTACCTGATGAGCAAGCTGAGGGAGAGCCTGAAGAATGTGCGGGACATGGAGCGGCTGACGGGGCGCATTTCCCAGGGCGCCGGGAATGCCCGCGACCTTCAGGCGCTGGCTTCCTCCCTGGCGCGCATCCCCGCGCTCAGGGATGATTTGGAATCCCTGCCCGGCGGCGGGGAGATGCTGGAGAGCATCCGTTCCCGCATGGGCTGTTTTGATGAGCTGGTGGATTTGCTCCAGCGCGCCCTGGTGGAGGAACCGCCCGTGACCATCAAGGAGGGCGGCATCATCAGGGAAGGGTATCACGCCGGTCTGGATGAATTGCGGCTGGCTTCCCGCGACGGGAAGGAGTGGCTGGCACGGCTGCAGGAGAAGGAGCGCAAGCGCACGGGAATTGATTCCCTGAAAATTCGCTTTAATAACGTCTTCGGTTATTACATTGAAGTAACGAAGAGCCATTACGATAAAGTGCCCCCGGATTACCAGCGCAAGCAGACGCTGGTGAACGCGGAGCGCTTTATTACCCCGGAGCTCAAGCAGATGGAGAATACCATCCTGGGGGCGGACGAGCGTTCCCGCCAGGTGGAGTATGAGCAGTTCCTCCTGTTGCGTGAGGAAGTGGGCCGCCACATTGACGATATCCAGATGACGGCGGACGCCATGGCGGATCTGGACGTGCTGCTGGGGCTGGCGGAGGGCGCGCAGCAGTACCGGTACTGTCGCCCCGTTCTGGACAATTCCATGACCCTGCGCATTGTCAATGGCCGCCATCCCGTTATTGAGCAGAATGTTTCCGGCGATGTGTTCGTTCCCAACGACGCTTTTCTGGAACCGGAGGAAAACCGCCTTATTCTGCTGACCGGGCCCAATATGGCGGGCAAGAGCACCTATATCCGCCAGGTGGCCCTGATTACGCTGATGGCCCAGATTGGAGCGTATGTGCCGGCGGAAGCCGCCCACATCGGTTTGGTGGACCGCATTTTCTGCCGCGTGGGAGCCAGCGACGACCTGGCGCGCGGCCAGTCCACCTTTATGGTGGAGATGAGCGAAACTTCCCTGATTCTGAATAACGCTACGGAGCGCTCCTTGATTATTCTGGATGAAATCGGGCGGGGCACGGCCACCTTTGACGGTCTTTCCATCGCCTGGGCCGTGGCGGAATACCTGCATGACGAGCTGAAGTCCCGCACCCTGTTCGCTACGCATTATCATGAGCTGACGGATTTGGCCAATTCCAGGCAGGGCGTGCAGAATTACAATGTGGCCGTGCGGGAGTGGAAGGAGGAAATCGTGTTTCTGCGCAAGATTGTGCCGGGAGCGGCGGACAAGTCCTACGGCATTCAGGTGGCCCGACTGGCCGGCATGCCTGCCGTCATTGTGGACCGCGCCAAGGCCATCCTGTCCCATCTGGAGATGAATTCCACGCGCCCCAGGAAAAAGGGGCGCTCCCGGCTGGCGGAACCGAGAGCCAAGAATACGGACATGGACGATGATATGCCTGTCGGGGAATATGCTCAGCTGGAGTTGTTCTGATATGCCTCCGCTTTCGGATACAATCGGCGGCCTGCGTTTCGCCGCCATTGATTTTGAATCCGCCGGAGCGGCCCGGGGGGAGACGGACCAGCCCGTCCAGATAGGCATAGCCGCATGTTCCCGCCTGGAGGACGAACCTGAGTTGTGGACTTCCTATATTGCGGTGGAGAAGCCGGTTTTATGGTCCGCCTCCCAGGTGCACGGCATTACTACGGAGATGCTGGCGGATGCCCCGTCTTTTCCTTCCCTGTGGCCGGAGATACGTTCCCGGTTGGGGCAGGCCGTGGTGGTGGGGCATAATCCGGCTACGGAACGGAAGTTCCTGCGGCGGTTTCCAGGCCACGGCTTCGGTCCGTGGCTGGATACGCTGGCTTTGGGCAGGATGTGCGTCCCCGGTCTGGAGGATTATTCCCTGTCTTCTTTGTGCGGCGCCCTGGGGTTGACCTGTTCCGTGGAGGCGTTGCTTCCTGCGCGCCGCTGGCATGACGCTTTGTATGATGCGCTGGCAAGCCTGCTGATTGTCCGTTTTCTGGTAAAGGAATTGAATTTGTCCGGCCAGCCCCTGGAGGTATTGGGCAAGGCGGTGAGAACATGATTTTCCCGGCAGGGGAAAGAATGCTTTTCCGGGCCGCGTATTCGGAAAAAGATGAATGCTTCTGTTTTCTCTGCCGTTTTTTTATTGCTCTCCTTTGCTTCTTCTGCCGTGTATGCGGCTCCTGCTGATGAGGCTCCGGATCCGCCCGATGTTCCCAAACTGAATACCCAGCCGTGGGTTCCGGCCCGTTATAGGGCGGTTCGGGAAAATTTGCTGGGGAAGGAATGCGGCATTCTGTTCGTGGGGGATTCCATTACGGAATGCTGGGAACGGGAAGGTGCCGCGCTGTGGAAGAGGCTGTTTCTGCCGATGAAGGCGGTCAACTTCGGAGTGAGCGGGGACAGGACGGACAGCATGCTGTGGCGTATGGAGGATACGAAACTGGCGGTCAAGACTTCCCCCCGCTATTGCGTTTTACTGGCCGGGACGAATAATATCGGCCGCTGGAAGGGGAGGCAAGCCGCGGCGCAGACGGTGAAGGGCATCCGGGAGATAGCCGTACGCCTGTTGAAGAAGTTTCCGGAGACCCGTTTGATCCTGATGGAGGTGACTCCCTACGGCTCCGATCCCGGCAGCCCGTTGCGCAGGAGGCAGGAGGAGATTAACCGTTTACTGCGCAGGCTTGAGCTTCCGAGGACCACTATTTTGTCCATTAACGGTAGCCTGCTGAAGCCGGACGGGACGTTCAGGGAGGGCATGTTCAGGGATCATGTCCATTTAACGGAGAAGGGTTATCAGGCATGGGCGGACGCGTTGCTGCCGCTGTTGAACGGGGAAGGGTAAGTTTTCTCCGTTTCCTGCTGCCCGGCATGGCCTGGGGGGAGGGCGGCGGATTGCCGCCCGCATGACAAGACGTCCTAGCGTTCCATTTCCTTTTCCAGGAATTCCAGCAGGTAGGCCGGGGACAGGAGTTCCCTGGTGACGACGGGTTTTCTGCCGGGAAGATACAGGGCATTGACGGGAACGGCCGTGCGCCCCAGGTTTTTAAGTTCCTGGTCAATGGCGGGGTTCGTGCGGGTCTTGTCCGCCTTCATCATGACGATGCCATATTTTTTGAAAGCGGCCAGCACTTCATCCGTATAGGAGGCCTTGTTGACCTGGCAGGTGGAGCACCAGCGGGCCGTAAAGTCCACATAAACGGGTTTCCCTCCGTCCAGGGCGGCCTGCATGGCTTCCGGGCTCCAGGGTATCCAGATGTTTCCTTCCTCCTGGAGGGAGGGCGCTGCGGCAGCGGAGGACTCCGCCGCCCCGGGAGCGGAACCGCGGCCGAACCAGGATGCTCCTTCCGGCGGAAGCATGTAGTACAAGCCGACCAGCAGGAAGATTACGGAGAAGATGCCTCCCGTGATGCGGGACTTTCTGCTGCGGTACATGGGGCACCATCTGCCGTATACCCAAAAGGCCATGGAAAACAGCACCAGCCCGAAGAAGAGGAACAGGATGTCCTGAGGATGGTTTTCAGCATCAAAGAAGGCTATGTAAATCCAGAGGAAGTAGACGGCGGTGCCGAACATCAGGAAGGACATGGCCTGCTTGAAGGATTCCATCCATGCGCCGGGTTTGGGCAGGTATCTGGTCAGGACGGGAAAGGCGCCCAGAATGATGTAGGGAAGGGACATTCCAAGCCCCATCATGGTCAGGCAGAGTACGATGCCCAGAGGCGGCTGGAGCATGGCCGCGCCGATAGCCTGGCCCAGGAACGGAGCGCTGCACGGGGTGGAGATGACCGTAGCCAGGGCACCGGACCAAAAGGAGCCGGCATAACCTTTCCGGTGCTGGAGGTCGTTGCCCATGGTTGTGGCTTTGACGCCTATTTCAAAGACGCCGAACATGCTCAGCCCCATGGCGAGCATCAGGCCCAGCAGACAGAAATTCACCCAGGGGTTTTCAAACCAGAACGCCCAGTTGACAACGCCCACCGCGCCGCGGCCCAGCCAGAAGTCTCCGCTGAATACGCCGGGGCCGGCTGGGGCGCTCCAGTCAAACATGTTCGCTTTCAGCGCAATCAGAATGGCAGTAATGATCCAGAAAGAAATCAGGATGCCCAGTACGAAGGTAAGGGAGTGGGCCAGGACTTTTTTCCGTTCCCCCCCTCCTAACTGGACGAATCCCATAATCTTGAGGCCGATTACCGGGAAGACACACGGCATGACATTGAGGATGATGCCGCCGATGAACATGAAGAACATGATTTCCCCCAGGCCCATCAGCGGAGGAGCGGGGATGGAAGCGGAAGATTCCGGGGCGGATTCCGTTCCGGCGGCTGTTGCCTGGGATTCCCCGGAGAAGGGGCGGTCGTCCGCGGTGATGATGATGCCTTCCCTGCCGGCGCGCAGGATGCCGGAAAGGCTGGTCAGAGGTTTCCCTTTGTCCGCGTCCGGCAGGTTGTTGGGATAAAGGCCGTCCGTGGTGTCATTGAATTGCATGGACAGCTCATAATTGGAGTCATCCAGTTTTTTGAAGGTTTGGGGAGTGGTAGGGTTGATTTCCCCCTGATTGCAGAAAAAATAGACGGAATCCTGCGGAACGGGGCGTCCGTTTGTCCTGAGGTGCAGGGTGACGGTTTTCCCTTCCTGGGAAATCCGGGCTTTCAGCCCTTCCGCCCAGTCGGGGGCGGCAAGCCCTGCCATGTTCCCGGTCAATTCCGCCGCGTCAGGGGCTGTCTGCCCGTCTCCGCGCTTCAGTGTGACGCTGAAGTTTCTGGTTTCCGGGGCGGCGCACTGTTCCGCGCACATCTGCCACGTCATGGTGGTGGTGAACATCGCTTCCGGGGGGGCATCCTTTTCCGGAGTTACCCGGAACGCCATTTTAGCCTTCCCGCTGTATCCGTAAAAATCCACAAGCCCTTTCCCCAGTTCCGGGATTTGCCAGAAGGGGCCTTCCACCCGGAAGCCGGGCACAGGCTGGAAGGCGGCTTCCATGGGAAGTCCCACGGTTCCCGGATTTTTGTAGTAAACGTGCCAGTGGTCCGGCAGCGCCAGCTCCGTCACGATGACGAAGGAGGCTTCTCCATAGGAGGTGACAGTGGCCTTGGAGGAACCGGATGTCTGGGGCGGACCAAAGTTTCCCGCTTCCCCGAAGCTCATTCCTCCGAAGTCCTGGGCCTCCCTCGTGCTGAAACACCCGGCGATCATGCCCAGGCAGCCGACGGCTGCTTTCAAAAAAAGTTTCTCATAGCAAAGGCGGTTACCATAAAGAACGGGGGGATTCAATGTTTGTGTGTTGCATGGCGGGGAGCCTTGTATAAAATAAGGCCATGGTAAAAACTAAAACGACGTACGAGGGCGGCCTCCATTGTTCCATGGTTCATGAACCTTCCGGGGCCACGCTTTCCACGGATGCCCCCGTGGACAACAACGGCAAGGGCGAGTCCTTTTCCCCCACGGACCTGGTAGGAGCGGCGCTTGCCGGCTGCATGAGCACGATCATGGGTATTGTTGCCGAACGTAAGGGGATTAATCTGGAAGGCATGACGGTGGAAGTGGCCAAACACATGAATGCGGATCCCCGCCGTATCGGCAAGCTGGAAGTCGTCATTACCGTTCCTCTTCCGTCCGATTATCCGGACAGGAAGCTGCTGGAACAGGCTGCTCTGAGCTGTCCGGTCAAGCACAGCCTGCACCCTGATATTGAAATACCCATTACCTGGAAATGGGTTGGCTGACCGCTTCCGTGTTTTCTTGAGACCGCCTGTGAAAACAGGCGGTTTTTTTTTGTGATGTTAAAAAATGTTGGAAAAATGCAATAATAGTTTAGTGTGCTTGACTTATATCTTTTGATTGTGCATTTTTCCGGGGATGAAAAAAGTTGTTCCCTGTCTTGTTGCTGATTCCTGTGACGGTGTGCGGATTGTTGTCCGGGTGCGGCGGAGGTTCGGGAAAATCCGGAGACGACGGGAACACTTCCCTGAGCGGACAGCAGGTAAGCCTGTTTGAGGGAGGAAGCATCTTATTCCAGCTCCAGTTCAGCGGGCAGGACGTGGATGTTATCAGAATGGATACAAGAGCCGTGTATGACGGGGTTTATACGTACCGGTTCAATAGCGGGGAGAATGCCGGCGTATTGAATATTGCTCCGGCAGCCAACAGCAGCTCCGCCTGTACCATGGCGAATGTGAACATTGCCTTTGACGACGCCGGGCGGAATGCGGGCGTCATTACTTCGGGCACCATTACGGAAACCGGTCTTGATTTGGACCCTGCCATTGACGGCGTTCCCCGCTCCATGGCCGGTTGGACATGCCGCGTACACCGGAATTGATTTTCCGGGCATCAGCTGTCCAGGACAAGGGGGAAGTGCCGGCTGAGAGGATAGTCCGTAACCTGGATCAGTTCCACACCGTAAAGGCTGGCGATGGCAGGAGCTTCGGATTTGTCATAAGGCTCACAGTAATAAATGGTTTTTACGCCATGGGCACACAGCGCCTGCATGCATGAGGTACAGGGCATCGTAGTGCATGCCACCACCTTGGCTTCCCCCCTCCGGAACAGGCTGCACAGGTTGATTTCCGCATGCAGCATGTATTTCTGGCGTTCTTCCCGGCTGGCCCAGAAGGTGTCCTGAGCCTTGAATCCGGGATACAGTCCGTTGTAGGCGGTGCCGATGACGCGGTTGTCCGCATCCAGGGCGGCGGCTCCCACCTTGCGGTACGGGTCCTCCGACCGCAGGGCTGCCGCGTGCGCCAGCGTCATTACATACTGCGGGATGGGAAGGCGGGTTGACGAGGAGTTATTGTTCATGGTTGGAAGACTGGAGTTCCGCCAGGAAGCCCGACTCGTCCAGGTACAGGTTGGGCGGCAGGGAATAAGGGGTGGAGAGGGTAGCCCCGGCGATGACGTTGGAAAGAGGGGGATTCAGGTAAAAGCCGGGGAGGAGGCGCCCTCTTGTCCTGGCCCGCATGCCGAGCTGCACGGTGCCGTCATCCAGCTTGAAGACGCTTCTCTTCATGGACATGGCCAGGATAATGCCGCGGTCCGTGGCGAAGCAGGGCCTCCAGCCGATGTTGGGGAGAACCAGGTCGCCCGAGCCGCTGAAGTCATAAAACGGCGTGCGCGTATTCGGAACCAGGCTGTAGAGCCTGCGGCGCAGGAAATCGGAACCGGCTATCTGCCTGATGCCTTCCGGCATGCTGTGGTCCCCGTCGCTGATGAGGTAAACGGGAGTGCTGGTGAGGATGGGCCACAGGACGGCGGCCACCGTTTCGTGGACTTCTTCGCGTCCTATGCTGGTGAGCAGCAGTTCCCGGGGCTGGAGGGAGTTCACCCGTTCCAGCTGCTGGGCGTTCATCCAGAAGTCGCACAGGCGGCTTTGGGAGCGGGTGCTGTCCAGCAGGGTGGACAGCCATTTCCTGAGTTCCGGATGCTCTGCTTCCACGGTATCGTTCATCAGGCATTCCGCTATTTCATACCCGGAGAGCCGCGCGTTTTTAGAGAAGACCAGCGGCTTGTGGGCGATGCGCTCCAGATGGTTCAGGATGGCATCCCTGCCGATGCTGGCTGCAATTTCCAGGCATGTGGAGGATAGCTCCCGAAGCGTGTTGATGACCATGCGGGGATTGACGGCGTCAGGCTCAATGGGCTCTCCGATGGCGGCGGTGAAACGGTAGGGAACGCGGAGAGGCGCCTTGGAGAAGAAGCGGTTGCCTGAGTAGGAGAAGATGCTGCCCCATAGTTCGTCCATGTAAATGGGCACGATGGGGCAGCGCGATTTTTTCGCCAGCATTTCCAGCCCCCGGCGCGCGGCGCACAGGGTTCCCGTGCGGGTGAGCTGGCCTTCCGGGAAGATGCAGATGACTTCTCCGGCCTTCAGGGCCTGGATGGCCTTGGACAGGGATTCCCGCGGATTACGGGAGGAAATGGGCAGGCAGTTGAAGAGTTCCAGAATCCAGCCGAGCCAGCGGATGGCTACGAATTCCTCCGCCACGATAAATCGGATGGGGCGCGGGCAGATGAGAGAAAGGAACAGCGCATCCCCGTAGGTGACATGGTTGGAGACGATAACGGCCCCGCCGTCTTCCGGGATGCGGTCCTGGTGGATGATGCGGGAGCGGTAGACAATCCTCATGATCCAGAGGCCCATCATGCGGATGAATTCACGGGGAATAAGCCGGAAGGCCACAATGGTAATGACCACGCCCAGGGCGGCCAGCACCCAGAATTGGTTCTGGATGGAGAAGATATTCCTGAGCATGAGCTGGAAGCCGACGGCCACCAGCCCCATCAGGCAGTCCATCAGGTTGCCGGCGGCGATGACGGTGCTGCGGTTGGAGGGGGCGCAGTTGTCCTGAAGGTGGGCGTTTAACGGCACCAGGTACGCGGCGGCGAAAGCTCCGGTGATGCCGAACCCGATGTTGCTGGGGAGGGAGCCGGGTGCGAAGAAGGACATGAATATGCACCCGATAGTGAAGCCGATTGCGCCCAGGGGAATGAGCCCCAGTTCAATTTTTTTACGGCAGATGATGGAGGCGATGACGCCGCCTACCACCGTGCCGCCGCTGAGCCATGCCATGAGAATGGCCGCGGACATGCTGAATCCGGTGCCGTCAATGGGGTGTTCCTGGGCGATTTGGAGGGAGATGAGCATCAGGGCGCCGGCCAGGAACCAGAAGTAGGACACGCCGATTTCGCTGAGCCTCAAGTCCCGCTGGCTCCAGAGATACTTGAGCTGCACGAAATGTTCGTAAAAGAGCTTCCATTCGAATTTCCTGGTCTGGTTGGCCGGATACCGCGGGAGGTAAAGGGACGCAATGGCTACGGGAACGGCGATGCAGGTGAGGATGAATGTGGGGAAAGCGGCTGCTTCCCAGCCGTCGTTGGAGGAGACTTGCAGGATGTCGAACCAGGCGAAGATGCCTATCTGGGCCGCCAGCATGGACAGGATGAGGCTCATCTCCATCAGCCCTGAAGCGTAGCCCAGCTGCCGGGAGCCTACCATGTCCTTGACCACTCCCTTTTTGGCCGGGCTCAGGATGGTCGCCTGGACGGAGAAGACGCAGAACCAGAAAACGGCCATTTCAATGTTTTCGTATTTATAGCACAGAAGCATGGCCCCCAGTACCAGAATCTGTAGGAAAGACATGAATTGGATGATGCGGGCCTTGCAGAAGCAGTCCGCCAGCCATCCGACGAAAGGGGAGAACAGAATATAGGGCAGAACAAAGATGCAGGCCAGAATGTACTGGAGGGAGTTGACCCAGGAATCCGGTCCGTATGCGGCGTTGGTGGAAGCCAGCCAGACGCCCAGCGGAATCAGCAGGAACTGGGCGGCTTTTTCATTGAAAGCGTTCTGGGCTTGAATGAGAATCAGGGAATAAAATCCCCTCCATTCCTTTTTTGAGGGCATTTTTTTCTTAGATGTCTGTACGTCATCCATGTGGGGCGGATTGTAGCAGATCATGGGGGGTAGGGAAGGATAATCTGTTCCCGTACAGGCGCGTTCCCGGGAAGAGGGGGAAGCGTTTTTTCCAGTTTTTTGAAGAGGGCGGGCAGGGGAGGGCCGGAGGTCGGCGCGGCATGTTCGGGAGGGAAGCGTCTCTTCCCGCTGGAGAACGGAATGGAGCTCCGGCTTCTTCCGAATAAGGCTGCGGCAGGAGTACCTGTTGGAGCGCTTGTTGATAAAGAGTGATGGTTGTTCCGTCTTTGTGCCGTTTTCCGGCTCTTCCTTTTGTTGAGTCCGTCCAGGGCTGTTCCGGCGCTGCCGATGGGTAAAAGAAATGCGGCGAGCGCGTCTGTTCGGGCGGCTTTGCCCGCGTGCGGGGACGGAAGCCGAAGATTCCTTGTCATGAAGAGGTTCGGCAAACAGGCTTTATGGTTGACATGAGGTTGCGGGACCGTAGGATGCTGGCAGAAAGCTATCACCCGAAGAGAGATTATATGAATACTTCCCCGACGATAGGCGTGCTGCTGGCCGCAGGTGCAATTCTTCTGCCTTCCTGTGAAACGGAGCGCGTGAATGAACGCCCCATCGGCATTTATCCTACGGAAAATGTCTATCCGTCCGGCGCTGTGGGCGCCCAGGGCGATAGCCTGCTGAATGATATTCAGCGTGAAAATTCTCTGGATCCGATGGCCGGGCAGAATTCCGGTTTTAACCCGGACCCCGCCCGGACCAATTCCGGGACCATCGGCAATATGGTGGGAGGGGCCAACAATATCACGCCTCCGGCTCCCGTTGTGCCCAAGCCCGTCGTTCCTAATCCCGTGAGTGGTTCCGCCGGTTCCGGCATTGCCGCCCCCAGGCCAGTAGAACCTCCCGCTTCTTCTTCCGTACCGGTGGCGTGGCCTACGGCGGATCCCACGGTGGTGGTCAGCCCGTATGACCGCACCAAGAAGATCAAGATTTTGAACAGGAGCACCAATAAGCCGTATCCCTCCGGGACGGTATTGCGGGACACCAACTTTCCCAACGAGATTAAGAAGTTCCGCGTGCCCTGATGCGGCCGCCGCAACGAGATCATGCCGCGCCCCTGAACATGCCGATGTTCCGGGGCGCTGATGTATTCCCCTGTAAATCCATGAGAGAATATTCCAGAAAGCAGCTTTTTTTCTCCTCCGTCGCCATTCTCGGCCCCGGCCTTCTGGGTGGGTCCCTGGCGCTGGCCGTCAGGAAGCAGTTGCCGCATGTGCACGTGAGCTTGTGGGGCAGGAGGGAAGAACCATTGGAATATGCCCGTTCTTCCGGAGCCGCCCATACCGCTTCCACCCGGATGGAGGAGGTGGTGGCAGGGGCGGATTTGGTTGTGCTGGCTACCCCGGTTGGCGTGATGCCCCGCCTTGTTTCCGACATGCTTCCTTTATTGAAACCGGGAGTACTGGTAACGGATGTGGGTTCCGTGAAGGGGTGTGTTCACCAGGCCGTGGGCTCCGTGCTGAAGAAAGCCGGCGTGGCGTTTATCGGCTCCCATCCCATGGCCGGTTCCGAAAAGCAGGGTATGGAACATGCTTCCGGGGACCTCTTCCGGGATGCGACCTGCATCCTGACGAATGACGAGCATGTGCATGAAGATGTGCTGCTGTTGCTCCAGCGGTTCTGGGAGCGTGTGGGCTGCCACTGCATCCGGATGAAAGCGGCGGATCATGATTCTTCCGTGGCACGCATTTCCCACATACCTCATGCTTTGTCCTCCCTGTGCGTCCACAGCGCTCTGGACGGTGGGGATACAAAGCTGCTGGGGCTGGTATCCGCCGGAGGTTTCCGCGATACCACCCGCGTTTCCATGGGGGAACCGTCCATGTGGGCTGAAATTCTGGCGGAAAATGCCCCTGCTGTTCTGGAGCGTCTGGATGAAGCCCTGTCCCAGCTGGGACAAGTGAGGAATTGGCTGGCCGCAGGGGATAAGGAGGCATTGCGGGAATGGCTGAAGGCTGCGGCGGAGAGCCGGGCGCAGGCGTTGGGTTTGTGAAAGGGCGGGGCCGTTCTGCCATCAGATGCGCTTTTGCCGGAAGGAAAAGGAACGGTCTGTTATCAAATTGTTAACAAACGGGAATGGACGGTTCTTTGTTCCGTCCTATACTTGCCCCTATGCGTTTATCCAACATGAATACCCCCCGCCATCGCCGCCAGGGGCGCGGCCTGCACCGTGCTGCCGCCATTGGGAGCCTGCTTGTTCTCGGACAATCTGCCTATGCCGAGACAAAGGCCGCCGCCGCAGAGGAAGGCGTGCAGGAAATGCCGGAACGCGTGATGACCATCCGTTCCAGGTCCCTGCGGGCGGAAACGGTCAGTTCCGCTACTCTCACGAACATGAAGACGGAGGAAGTTCCGCAAACGGTAAACGTCATTACAAGGGACCTGATGGATTCCAAGGGGTCCGATTCCCTGGTGGAAGCGCTGCGTATGGATTCCTCCGTCAATACGGGTGGGGACATGCTTTTGTCCCGTACGGCGGACCAGTACACCATCCGCGGCTTTGCCGGCAGTGATGTTCAGATCGGCAATATGCCCCTCCCGCGAGGCATGGGGTATGGCATGGATACGTCCCTGATAGAAAATATTGAGATTGTCAAAGGCCCCATCGGTTCCATTTCCGGCGGTCAGACCAGTACGCTCGGGGCATACGGCGCCGGCGGTTCCATCAACCTGATCCTGAAGGAGCCTGATTTTCTGGAACGGACGGAGTTGACGGCTTACGCCCGCCTTTCCCATCACGGGCAGAAATACCGCGCAACGATTGACGATACCCGGTACAGGGGGGATGAAACGAATGGATTTGCCCTGCGTACGGTGGTAGCCGCCGAGTATGAACGCCAGTTCTGGCTGAGCAACGGAGCCAACGGAGGCCAGAAGTACACGGTGTCCCCCATTTTCCGCTGGCAGCATGATTCCCGCACCAAGACGGTGCTGACGACCAGTTTCCAGTATCAAAATTCTCCGACGACTATGGGCATCCCTGTGTTGGGCGGCCATTTTGTGGGGCCGTATGACGCCTGGTACGGTTCTCCGAGCGGAAGGCTTAATTCCAAATCCCTGCTGGCGATGCTGGATTTCGAACGCAAGCTGGAAAAGATATGGACGATCCGCATTGGCGGCGGTATTGGGTACAGCGATGTGGACTATAATGTCTGGGGCATTTCCTCTTCCGCTGGGAGAGGAACCAGCACGGCGGATTATTACAACCAGATGATTGCTTCCGGAAAGGCCAAATATGAAGCCGCCTGGAGCGACGAGTGGAATATCAACTGGAATTTTTATTCCAACGCACTGGCGGAATTTAAGACCGGGCAGGTGAAGCATGAAGCCCTGATGGGCGTTTCTTACACGGGGAGCAGCACTTATGGAGACGGTTCCAGCCTGGTGACAAATGCCACCGCAAACACGAACGGCTATTTTTCCCTGTACAATCCTCCTCCTTTTTTCCCTGCAGGGCGCGATTATTCCGGCGCCAATGCGACGGATACCGTGGTGCAGAGGGCTGGTTTTCTGCTGCAGGATGTCCTCAGTTATGGACAGTGGCGTTTTCTGGCCGGCGTTCGCGGTGACGCGCATTTCAGCCTGGATAATAATTATGCGTTTGCATGGAGCCCCCGCTTCGGAATTACCCGCATGTTCGGCGAGCGCGTAGCGTTGTTCGCCAATGCAGCCCGTACGTCCGCCCCCAACTTCGGGTATCTGGATGAAAACGGGAAGGAATTGACCGATTCCTGGCGTACGGACCAGATGGAATTCGGGTTCCGGGTCAGCCCGGTTGATAAGGTGTGGTTTTCCGCTTCCTGGTTTGACATCATCCAGAATAATACGCCTGTTGCCATAGACGGATATACCAACCGGTACTATTCGGACGGCTCCAAGAGGGCGGAAGGCGTGGAACTTTCCCTGAACGGGGAAATAACCAAGAATTGGAGTTCCTATCTTTCCTACACCTACACCCGCACCAAGAACCGGACCACCGGGGAAGTGTATCCCACGATTGCTCCGAATGCTCTGGCCCTCTGGCAGAAGTACCGCATTGACGGAGGGTTGCTGAACGGTACGGTGCTGGGCCTGGGCTACCGCTGCAAGGATTCCTACTACGCTACGTTCCGGGGCGCAAAAATTGCGGACAACTACACCATCCCCTCCTATAGCGTATTCGACTTTACGGTGGAAATCCCCCTGCCGGAATCCAAATGGCTGAAAGATGCCACGCTGAGGCTGGCTGTGTATAATATCTTCGATAAAAAGTACGTGCAGTCCACCCGCCATGCCGTGCAGTGCACGGTGGGAGAGCCGCGCACGTTTGAAGTAGGCCTGAAGACCACGTTTTAACCTTGCGTTTCCGCCATGAGTTCCCCCGTCATTTCCGTCAGCCATCTCAAGCGCGGTTTCAAATCCGGTTCCGGGAGTATAACTGTGCTGAAAGATATCAGCCTTACCGTGAACCGGGGAGAGTTCGTCGCCGTGATGGGCGCAAGCGGCTCCGGAAAAAGTACTCTGCTGAACGTGCTGGGAGGGCTGCTGGCTCCGGATTCCGGCACGGTGACGGTGGATGGGATGGATCTCGGTTCCATGTCGGATGCCTCCCTGACGGTGTACCGGCGGGACCGTGTAGGGTTCATTTTCCAGATGTTTAACCTGGTGGGCACCTTGAACGTGGAGGAAAACATTCTGTTGCCGTCCCTGGCGGGAGGCAGGAGGGTGGCCCCCGCCGCCCTGGACGCCATGATTGAAAAGGTTGGACTGTCTCACCGTCGGCATGCCATGCCGGATACGCTCAGCGGCGGGGAGCAGCAGCGCGTAGCGATTGCCCGTGCATTGGTTTCCGGTCCCGCTCTGGTGCTGGCGGATGAGCCTACGGGCAACCTGGATTCTGAAAATACCCGGCTTATGGGAGATTTGTTCCGGGATTTGCATCGTGCGCAAGGTTGTGCTTTTGTCCTGGTGACGCATGCGCCGGACGTAGCCATGTGGGCGGATCGTGTAGTCGTACTCAAGGACGGCAGTATTGTGGACGACAGATCCACAGCGGAATTTGCCGGTCCTGCGGAATTGTCCTCCTTCTATGAACGTACGCTGAATGATGCCTTATGACGTTGATGTTCAAACTGATTTGGAGGGATCTGCGCGCCACCCCCGGCCGGATGGCTGTCAGCGTGTTCGCCATCCTTGTCTCCGTCAGCCTCATTGTATGGATGATGGGGAGCTATGATACGCTGGTCAGGGAGTTTGACAATGATGCGGAGGCCTATATGGGGAATTATGACCTCTGCCTGGTGCCGGAGTCTCCCAAAGGGCCCCTTCCTCCCGGACAGTACCCGCAGTTCCGTGACCCGGAGCTGCCCGCCCGTCTGGCCGCCTCTCCCCTTGTAGAGACGGTGAACGCCGCGTGCCAGGTGCCGCGCCTCCAAATCGGCTGCGGAAATGAGCGGGGCAGCTTTGACGAGCAGACGCGCGACCGCATGGGAATTCCTCCCCAGAGCCCCATCCTGGTGGGAAACCATGCTGTGGAGTGTCCTTATGAGTTGAAAGAGGGAGTTTGGCCGGATATGGCTTCCTCCTCAGCCATGGAGGGGGTGCTGGGCAGCGGAAGCGCCAAATATTTCAGCGCGGGAGTGGGGACTGTCATGAACGTGCGCGTGGGAACGCATGTGTACGACGTAAAGATTGTGGGCATCGTCAAGCAGGCCAAGGCCACCCCCGGCGTCATTATGGGGCCGGGCGGCATGTCCGGCCCGGTTTTTTCCTCCCTTTTTGTGCCCGTGAAGGTATGCGAGAAAATTACGGGGCAGCCTTTTGCCCCCAATTTGATTTACGTTCAGCTCAAGGAAGGGGTGGACAAAAAGGAATTTACTGAGAATTTCCGGCAGGAGCTGGTCCAGGCTTCCGCTGCGGTAGCGGATACGGATTCCATCATCCGGCGGCTTTCCAGCGATCGGTCCGTCCGTTCACAGAAGGATAGCGCGGAAATGTCTGTCTGGCTTGTCCTGTTTTCCTGTATTTTCATTATTTTCACAACGCTGAGCATTGGCGTCAGCGAACGTGCCCGCAGACTGGCCCTGATGCGTGCTCTGGGGCTGGGGCGCATGCAAATTGCACTGCTGATTGCAGGAGAGGGGATTTTTCTGTGCATTCCGGCATTGCTGGGAGGGCTGGCCGCAGGCTTTTTTCTGGTGTACCTGCTGGAGGAAGGCTCTGCCTCTGTACCCGTGCTGACCTGGTCCACAGTATTAACCGCCGCCGTATGCGCTGTGGGCGGGGCCTTGCTGGCTTCCATCATTCCTGCGTGGCGCGCTTCCCGCCAGTCTCCGCTGGAAGCGGCCGTTCCTTCCTCCGGATTCATCGGGAAGGTGAGCCGTGTTCCTGTGTGGTCTGTCGTGGCGGGCCTCGCATGCGTGTGTCTTCAGCCTGCGGCCCTGCTGTTGCCGGGCCTGGAGGTAGAAACGCGCAAATGGATATTTTTCTGGCTGGGTTACCCCGGTCTGGTAGCCGGTGCGCTGTTTCTGGCCCCCACCTTCGTGCGCGTGACGGAGTGGACCGGGGCATGGATTACCGGATTTCTGCTGCACGTTCCGCATTCTTTCCTGAAAATGCAGCTCAGCCGCAACCTCAGCCGTTCCGTGGGAACTGCCGTATCCATGTCTGTGGGCCTCTCTCTTTTTGTGGGGGTGCAGACATGGGGCTATTCCATGCTGGTTCCTTTTTCCCCGGATACGTCAACACCCGGAACTCTGGTTTCCTTCCTGCATACGGAGTTCAAATCTGCGGATGTTCCGGAGCTGATGGCGCGCCCCAGCCTGCGGAATTCCCGAATGTATCCCATCTACGTGGATGAACCGGATATTGCTCCGGCACAGATGAAAAGCCCCGGTTTTTCCGGGATGCGCAACCGTTCCATCGTACTGGCCGGCATTCCCGTGGCGGAGATGGCCGGGGGGAGCCATCCGCTGTTCAACCCCGTGTTTGTTTCCGGAAATCCGCAGGAGGCTTATGCCATGCTGGAATCCACCCGTTCTCTCCTGATTCCGGATACGTTTGCACGGACGGTGGGGTTGAAGGTCGGGGATGACTTGATGCTGGTTAATCCGTCTTCCCCGGGAACTCCGTTCCGGAAATGAGCCCTCTGCCGGTATTCGCGGCCGGGGCAGGGGGGCCGCCGTACGGGGAGAACCCTGGAAGGTGGCGGGAATAGTTTCCTTCCCCGGCTGGCATTGGTTGACCAAGACCAGCGGAATGCGCGTGCGCCGCGGGGGTTTTGTTGCCGCTTTGGCGATTGCCGATGAACGCTGGCTCAAAGAGGAATACGCTCATCAGGGATTCCAGTTTATCTGGGGGGATACTGCTCCGGGGATCAGCAATGTGGAACTTCAGAACGACCTGGGGGAATACGCCCTGATGAAAGTGCGGGAGCAGGAAAACGGAGGGGAAGGCGCCAAGCCTCTGGTGAAGGCCCTGACCCGGGAAAGCCTGGGAGGAAGCGTTACCAGCCGCGGGGACGATGTGATTTTTACGATGAGCAAGCTTCCCATCATCATGATGGTGATCGCCGTTCTGGCTGTACTTAACACCGTCCTGGCTTCCGTGCAGTCCCGCCGCCGGGAATTTGGATTGATGCGTGCGGTGGGCGTGCCGGGCGGCATGGTGATGCGGATGCTCTGGGCGGAAACGCTGATGGTTTCCCTGTGCTCCGTTGTCATGAGTCTTGTGCTGGGAGTCCTGGGCGCCTGGTGCTCCATCCAGATTTTGGAATACGGCTATCACTTCGGCGTCGTTACTCCTCCTGTCACAATGCCCTGGGCGCATCTGGCCTGTGCTGTGCTTCTGGTGTTTGTCCTCTCCTCCCTGGCGTGTCTTCTGCCTGCGTGGCGCATGAAGCATGCGTCCGTGACGGATTTGCTTTCCGTTCGCGAGGGGTAGGAGCATTCAGGATGTTCTTTATTGCAACATAGTTGATGATTGGATAAATAAAGGCATTAATCAATGCGTTGGCGCTGGGAACAGCCGGGCTGGAATTTCCGGGAGAGGCGGGGAATATTGTTGCTTTGACTGCTTCTGTCCTGTTTTTTTGCTGCCGGAGCAACAACGCGAAAACGTGTACGGGGAGCCTTCCCTGAATAGAAAATAAGTGCATGAAAAAGAAAATAGAAATCGCTTCCTGGCCTCGAAGGTCCCATTATGAGTATTTCCGGACGTTTGACTGCCCCATGTTTTCCATTACGTCCCCGGTCCGGGTGGATGCTCTGTACCGTTATGCGAAACGGGAGGGGGTTTCCTTTTTCATTTTGTGCCTGTTTGTGCTGCTGAAGGCGTTGAACAGGGTGCCCCAGCTGCGCCAGCGGGTGGAGGAAGGGGATGTATGGGAGTATGAGTCCGTGGATGCCCTGGTTCCGGTGCTGGCTGCGGATGGAGAATTCACCCAGATTTTAGTGGAATACCGGATGGAGTTGTCTGATTTCCTGAAACATGCCGTTCCTCTTGTGCAGGCTGCCAAACTTGCTCCCGCCCAGGCGAATCCGTGCCATAGGGCGGATATCGCCGTATTCAGCTGCCTGCCGTGGATTCCATTCACACAGGTGGCCAGTGCCTACAGAGTGTTTCGGGGACAATACTTTCCCCTCATCCATTGGGGGAAGATGGAGGCGGATGCTTCCGGCAGGATGGTGATGCCCGTGGCCATTCAGGCGAACCATGTGCTGGTGGACGGGGTGCATGTGGGCCGTTTTTACGGTATTCTGGAAGAATTGTGCGGAAATCAATTCAGTTAAAAGGATTTTCCTGTACGCAGCATTATCTGCGAGCAAACAGGAAAGGAAACTAAGCCAGACAGCCCGGACAGTTCTGGACTGAGTGCCCCGGAGATATTTCCACCAGCTCCGGTTCCCGGTCCGTGAGGCAGAGTGCCGGGTTTCCGAGGGTGTTCCTGGGGCGGAAGCTGCATCCGCATGGCTCCTGAGTCATGTTGGGAGGCAGTCCGGGAATGGTATAGAGGGGGGCGCCTTTCGCATGCAGCCCGGGAATGGATTTCATCAGGGCTCTGGTGTAGGCATGCCGGGGATGTTCCAGAAGTTCCTTCGCCGGGGCGCTTTCCACGATGCGGCCTGCATACATGACGTTGATGCGGTCCGCGTATTGGCGCACCACGCCGAGGTCATGTGTGATAAGGATGACGGAGGTACCCATGTCCTGCTGAAGTTTTCTGATGAGATCCAGCACCTGCTTCTGGACAGTGACGTCAAGGGCGGTGGTGGGTTCATCCGCGATGAGTATTTCCGGCCTGGTGATGAGGGCCATGGCAATCATCACGCGCTGGCGCATGCCGCCGGAGAATTGGTGGGGGTATGCGTCCATGCGTTGTTCCGCATCCGGTATGCCTGCCAGGGCAAGCTGTTCCAGCGCGCGTACCCGCGCTTCCTTTTTGCCGGCCCCTTCGTGAATGACAAGGGGTTCCGCCACCTGCTCCCCGATGGTCAGGTACGGGTTGAGGGAGGTCATGGGGTCCTGGAAGATCATGGAGATGCGTTTGCCGCGGATGGCCCGGAGTTCCTTTTCCGGGCAACGGAGCAGATCTGTGCCGTCCAGCATGGCTGAACCGCTTTCAATGCGGCCCGGAGGCATCGGAATGAGCCCCATCATGGAGTAGCAGGTGACGGATTTTCCTGATCCGGATTCACCCACGATGCCAAGCGTTTCCCCCGGGGCTACATCAAAGGACACGTTCCTTACCGCCCGGACAATGCCGGCCCTGGTGTGGAAGGAGGCGCTGAGGTTCCTGACGGAGAGCATGCGGAGAAGGAGGGATGATCAGTCGTTGCGCACGCGTGAACGGGCGGAGAAGATGACCGGAATGCCGGGAGCGGGGTAGGCTTCCCTTATTTTGTTGCGCAGGTACTGGGAATAGCTGTCCGTGAGCAGGCTTTTGTCATTGACGAAAAGAACGTAGCGCGGGACGGGAATAGTATTGTACTTGGGGTCCACCGCTGTGGTGGCGTAATATATTTTCAACCTTCTGGCAGAGCCGCTGGCGGCGCCGGGAGGATTCATCTGCTGGGCAAGCTGGATCAGGCGGTTGAGCTGGCCGGTAGTGGGCAGGTTATGGGATTCCCGGCGGATGCGCGTGATGACTTTGAAGATGATTTCCACCTTCCGCTTTTTTGGCGGAGGTGGCGATGAAAGGCGCGTAGCTGATGAAGAATAGTTCCCTGCGCACCTGTTCTTCCACTTCCGCCATGCGGTCCTTGCGGGAGGCATTCGGATGGAAGAGGTCGAATTTGTTGACGATGATGATACAGGGTTTTCCTTCCTCCGCAATGATGCCGGCAATGCGGCGGTCCTGCTGCGTGATGCCCGCCGCAATGTCAATGACCAGCAGGCAGATATCCGCCCGGCGGATGGCTTTTTCACTGCGCATGGCAGAGAAAACTTCTACGGAGGTGTCCCGACGGGAGCGGGGGCGCATGCCGGCGGTGTCGATCAGCACGTAGGGCTGGCTGTCGTGCAGGTAGGGGATGTCAATGGCATCGCGGGTAGTGCCCGCCACATTGGAGACGATGGTGCGCCTGTCCCGGAGGATGGTGTTGACCAGGGAGGATTTGCCTGCGTTGGGGCGTCCCACTACGGCTACCTTGATGGGAAGGGCCGTTTCCTCTCCGTTTTCCGGTTCTTCCTCCAGCTCTTCTTTAAGCGGAGCCCCTTTCTGCTTGAGAAAACCGTCCAGCCGGGAGGCTAATTCGGAAAAGCCTCTGCCGTGGGCGGCGGAAAGAAAGATATGGTCGTCAAAACCCAGTCCGGCAAATTCGCCCAGATTAAGATCCTGTTTTTCGTGGTCGGCTTTGTTAAGAAGGAGGATGACGGGAATGTCCGATTTACGGAGGTGGTCCGCGATGCTCTGGTCGATAGGTGTAAGGTGATCCCGGCAGTCCAGCACGAAGAGGATGAGGTCCGCCGTTTTTATGGCAATGTCCGCCTCTGCCTCTACCTGTTCTGCAAAGCCGTCGCTCAGGCGCGCGCCGATACCGCCCGTATCCATGATTTTACAGGCGCGGTCCGTAATCTTGCAGGGGGCGGAAAGGCGGTCGCGGGTAACGCCGGGTTCATCATGCACGATGGCGATGCGCCTGCCTGCCATTCTGTTGAAAATGGCGGATTTCCCGACATTGGGCCTGCCTACGATGGCGATGGTGGGGACGTGCTGCATGCACATCATGTTACCCGAAGCTCCCATGCTGTGAAAGCTAATTCCACGCCAGCGGGAAGGGCTTCCGCCGGGGGCTTATCCCTTGTGCCTGGCCCGTTTGTGAAGGTGCAACGCCACGGCAACCGTGATGATGTTGGGAAGCCACAGCAGAATATAGGGGAGCATCGTGTCGTTTTTCCGGGACAAGTCTGCAAAGATCAGGGCCAGAAAGTAGAGTGAGGCGATCAGGATGCCCAGGGCAAATCCTGTGGAAGTGTCTTTTCTGCGGGTGTTGATGGCCAGTGGCACGCCGATGAGGGCAAAGACGATGCAGGCCAGGGAGAAGGAGGCGCGCCTGGGAAGTTCCGTGGCGAATTCCGTGGTCTGCTTTTTATCCAGATAGCCGGGCGTGTCCAGAGCTTCCCGGATTTCCCGGTTGGTGAAGCGGTTGGCCTTGATGCGCCGGGAGCGGGATTTGTCCAGGTTGATGCTCAGAGGCATCTCGTCCATGGTCACGCTTTGGGAGATGGAGCCTTCTTCCTGCGTGGTGATGAGGGGATTGATGAGATTCAGGGTGAGGATTTTTCTCGGGAGAGAAATCCATGGTCACGCGTTCCGAGTGCATGGCCACAGACGGGGATTTTTCGTCCGCTTTCTGGTAAATATGCATGCCGTGGATGACGTCGTCCGCGCGTTTGTCGATGTAGATTTCCAGGTTGTCGAATTTGGTAATGGCCTGGCCTTCATTGAGAAGCCCCTTCGGGTTGATGGAAGCGGCTTTGATGAGCAGCTCGGAAATGGACTGCTTGGCACGCGGTGCGATGTCTATGTTAATCCAGTAGCAAAGGCCGGAAAGGGCGATGCCGATGGCGATGGCGGGGGCGCTCAGACGCCACAGGCTCATGCCGGACATGCGCATGGAGGTGAGTTCGTTGTCCGAGGCCAGACGACCGTACACCAGAAGAACGGCCGTCAGGAATCCCCACGGAATGGAGAACATCAGCGAAAAGGGGATGACCTGGAAGATGAATTCCAGAACAATGCTGATGGGAGCCTTGTTTTCCACCAGGAGGGGACGCAGTTCCTTGAACAGGTTGCCCAGAAGGAGCAGGGCGCTCAGGGCCATTACCCCCAGGGCCGTGACACCCAGCAGCTGGCGGGCAATGTATCTGTCAAGGATCTTCATGCAGTAAAACCGTGCCGAGTATTGTGCCTGAAGGCTGCGGACAAGTCAATCTCGCGCACGGAACAATGCGCATTCCGTCCCGGAGGAAAGACGTGTTGAGCAGGGCAGGGAACATCCCCTGCTGAGGATGGAAGCGGGATAGGCATGTTGCTCAGCTTTCTTTTTGTTCCAGGCTTCCGAGCAGTTTTTCCCGCTGCGAGGGAAGCTTGCCGAAGTGGGATTTCAGAATGACGTGCGCCGGGATGCCTGGGTGGGCTATTCCATGCAGCCGGGCGAGTTCCTGTTCGAAGTGCAGGACGGCGCGTAGCGTGGGATCATTGTTTTCCAGGTAGGTGTAGGCCCTTTGCAGCAAGTCGTAAAATTCCGGGATGGGCGTGTCCGGTTCCAGCATTTGGAGAAAAAGGCGCGCGAAATAGCCTGCCGCACTGAGCCGGAGGTAGCTTTTCCGGAGGGCCAGGCGCGGCGAAAGCAGGTCTGCGGAGGTCAGGTGTGCAGATCCCCCTTCTTTGCCTGCGTCCACTGCATGCGGCACTGATAGAAAATGTCCAGACGCCCGGCAAAGGGGCTGCAGGGTTTTCTGGCGCTTTTTGCCGCCGTCCTGATAAGGCCTTCTTCCGTGCACCAGACGGCAATCAGTCCGTTTTCTCCCAGGGGATAAAGCTTCAGGACCGTCGCTTCCGCATTCATTAACGGCGTTTTTCCAGTCCGGTTTTTACCGGCTGTTCGGTTGGGACGGTTTGCCCATAGGGGGAGGGAAGGATGCCAGCCTCCGTCATGGCGTCCGTGAAGGCCTGGATGGCGCTGGTGCCTCCGTAGATGCGGATGGCGGAAAGGAGCTGTCCCTGGGCGGCTTCCTTGTCCCCTTCCATCAGTTTGAGGATGGCCTGGGTGCAGTAGTAGTATGGCGTATCATCCATCGGGCCGTACAGTTTTTCCAATTCCGCGGCAAGAGGCTGGTTATCCAGTTTGCGGGCGCAGATATAACGCTTGAATTGCAGCAGGGGCGTCATGCCGGGATTGTCCTTGAAGGGGAGAAGGAGTTCCGTGAACGCTTTCAGAGCCCTGGAATAGTCGTGATTGACGTAATGCGCTTCCGCCAGGTTGAACTGGATGGTGAGGTTGGAGGGATCCAGTTTCTGGGCTTTTTCAAAATTTTCCAGGGCCTTTTCGATATTGCGGATTTCAATGTAGCATGCGCCGCGGAGGTTGTATAAGCCCGGATTTCCGGCATAAAGTTTTTCCAGCTCCATGAGGGAAAAAAGACATTCCATGATTCTTTTCTGGGCAAAGAGCTGTTCCGCTTTGCGGAATTGGGCTATATAGTTTTTTCTGGTTGTTTCCGGCAGGTTGTTGAATTCCTGAATCCAGGCAGGGGAAGGGGAGGCCGGCAGGGATTGTCGCGCGGAGACGGGAAGAAGGGCAAGCGCAAGGGCTGCCAGCAGGAAGGTGCGTGTTTTCATAAACAGATCAGGAGTTCAGGTGGGGAATGATTTTTTGTAGCGCGGCTTCCGCCGTGAGTCCATATTTTTTTCTGAGGATGGATTCCGAACCATGCTCAATGAATTGGTCCGGCCATGCGATGGCTTCCACGGGCGTCTTGACATCTCCGGTTTCCAGGGATTCGAGAACGGCTGAGTTGAAGCCGCCGCTGATGGAGTGGTCTTCGAAGGTGCAGACCACCCGGCTGCGTGCTGCGTGACGGCGGATGCATTCATCATCCAGAGGTTTGATGAAACGGGCATTGATCAGGGTGACGGTGTAGCCGCGGGCTTCCAGCAGCGAGGCGGTTTCCCGGGCGATGCCGATCATGGTTCCCAGGGAAACGAGGGTTACATCCTGTCCCGCCTGAAGTACTTCCGCCTTGCCGATGGGGAGGATTTCCGCCTTGGCGGGGACGGGGGTTCCGGCGCCGCATCCTCTGGGATAGCGGATAACGGTGGGGCCGTTCTGGTAATGGTTCATGGTTCGGAGCATGTGGACGAATTCGGCTTCATCCTTGGGCTGCATGAAGACAATGTTCGGGATACTGCGAATCATGGCAATGTCAAACAGCCCGTGGTGTGTGGGGCCGTCGTCCGGGGAAAGCCCGGCACGGTCCATGCAGAAACGCACGGGCAGTTTTTGCAGCGCGGCGTCATGTTGAATCATGTCAATACAGCGCTGCATGAAAGTGGAGTAAATGGCGATGTAGGGTTTCATGCCCTCCGCCGCCAGCCCGCAGGCGAAGAGGGCGCCGTGCTCTTCCGCGATCCCTACGTCGAAATAGCGTTTGGGGAAGGCTTCCTTGAATAAGTCCAGCTTGGTGCCGCTGGCCATGGCGGCCGTGATGGCTGTGATGGATTCATCCTCGCGCGCCATTTCCACCAGCGTGGAGCCGAAGATATGGGAGAATGTGGGGGTGGGGGCGGCCTGCGTTTCCCCGTCCCTCACGCAATAGGAGCCCAGGCCGTGGAATTTGGTGGGGTTGTCTAGAGCGGGCTGGTAGCCCTTACCCTTCTGAGTGACCACATGCAGAATAACGGGTTCGTTGAGATCCTTGATGTAGGCAAGGGTGCGTATCATGGTGGGAATGTCGTGTCCGTCCAGGGGGCCGAAATAGCGCAGCCCGAATTTGTTGAACAGCAGGGACGGGAAGATAAGGTTTTTGGTGGTGCCTTCCAGCTTGAAAGCAAAGTCCCTGGCCTGCGTGCCGCCCAGCTTTTCAATGAAGGAGGCCGTTTTATCCCTTAACCAGGAAAACGTTTCCGATGTTTGCAGGGAGTTGAAGTATTTTGCCAGCGCTCCTACGTTTTTGTCGATGGCCCATTCGTTGTCATTCAGAATGGTGATGTACCGTTTGGTGGTCTGGCTGATATTGTTCAGCGCCTCCAGAGTGGTGCCGCAGGTGAATGCCGCATCCCCGGCTACGGCCACCACATGGTAGTCTTCTCCTTTCAGGTCCCTGGCCGCGCACATGCCCAGGGCGGCGGAAAGCGCCGTGCCCGCATGCCCCGCTCCGTAGGAGTCATGAGGGGATTCGGACATTTTGGCAAATCCGGAAAGCCCCCCGTGCTGGCGGATGGTGTGGATCAGGGGAGCGCGCCCAGTCAGCATTTTATGGACATAGGCCTGGTGGGAGACATCAAAGATGATTTTATCCCGCGGCGTTTCAAAGACGCGGTGAAGGGCAATGCTCAGTTCTACCACGCCCAGGTTGGGGCCCAGGTGGCCTCCGGTGAGGGAAAGGGAGTGAATGAGAGTATTCCGGATTTCTTCCGCAAGCCTGGGCAGTTCCGACTCAGGGATTTTCATCAGATCTGCGTGGCTGCGGATGCTTGCCAGCAGTTCCGGAAGTTCAGGTGAGGGAGAATTCATTGCTGTCTGGTTCATCAGTATCCGTTTTATCCTGAACGGTTTCCGGGTTGCTGAGAGTTTGAATGCGCAGTTCCGCATCATGCAGGATGCTGCGGCAGTGACGGATGAGCTTATTGCCTTCTTCCACCAGGGCTATCATGTCTTCCAGCTCGGTGACGGGGGCTTCCGTCAGGCGTATGATTTCTTCCAGGCGTGCTACGGATTCTTCAAATCCGGGAGCGTTTTTCCGTTGTTTGGCCATATGGGAATTAAGGTTGAGGGGCGGTTTCCTGAAGGTCTTTGTAAAGAATCATTTCCGCTCCCTGAATGAATTGGCGGGAGTCAGGCGTTCCAAAGCGCTGCGCCAGGGGGGCAAGCGCCCGGCTGTGGTCAAAGATGTACACGGGGTTTTTATCCTTGGTCTGGAACAGAACCGTGCCTTCCAGAACGAGGGGAGTGAATTCTCCATAGGAGGAGGAAATGGTGCGGAGGTTCATTTTTGACGTGGAAGAAGGAGTCACCAGAATGCTGCCCACCTTGCCGCCGTGGAATTTCAAAATGCGTTCCAGCACCATGAATTGTTCCACCATTTTGGGGATGCCGATGGCTTTCCGGTCTGCATACCACCCGACGGCGGACGGCTGGTCCGTGAGAATGAAATCCTTTTCCGTCGTCTGGGTGCGAAGATCCCGGTTAAGGCCCAGGGGATAGTAGGGCGGCCATGCCGGAATGCCGCGGCCGGCCGTCAGGATGCCCACCCGCACAATGTGCGGAAGGTTGAGCAGAAGCGGAAGGGAAGTGATGAGAAGGGAGAGTAGCAGGACGCCTCCCCGAAGGATGGAGATTAGCTCTTTGTTGGAATGCCTGGCTATCAGGTTGAGAACAAATGCCGTGCCATAGGCCGTGAAAAAGGGAGCGAAGAGGATTTGAATTTGCCCTAAGGAAATGCCGGTTTTATTGGAGGTATAAATGGCCATGCCGATGACGGCAGGGACCCACATGGCAAAAATGCCCCATTTGGACTGGTTGACTTCCGGACGTTTGAATTTATGCAGGAGGGCCAGCAGAAATACCATGGCCAGGGGGAGATTGCCGAGGTTTTCGTAGAGCAGGTCACCCTGTGTCAGAATGTTGTTGATGACGGAAGTGACTACTTTTTGGGCAGCGATGGGAATGCTCCCGGAAACCAGGGCGTTCATCGCTATTTCTTCATTGCCGGTCAGCCCCGTGAAGATGGTGTAATAAGCCGTTCCGAAGAAGCCTCCGCTGAGGGAGCGGTTAATGTAAATGGGGTAGGCCAGGAAAAGAAGGAGAGTGATAAGGCCCGGAATGCAGTACAGGCCGTGCGGTTTGAACCGGATGCCTGCAAAAATCAGAAAACCGGCCATGGGCCACAGCCCGATCCATCCGGTAAGACAGACGCATGAAAAACAGATGGAGCTGCCGATGAGAGGCCACAGGAATGCGCGGTTTTCTTCCTTGTTTTGCAGGGCCGTGTACAAAAAGTGGATGCCCCAGGCAAAGAAAAAGAGCATCATCATCTGCGGGAGGCCGCTGGTAGCGTATTGCAGGAAAAGATTGCTGAGTATCATCGTCAGGCAGGTGAAGCAGGCGATGGTGACGTCAAACATCCGGAGAAGGATGTAATAGCAGCTCAGGACGGACAGGATGAAAAACATGCAGGAAATGCCCGCCACAATCCGGTCAGGCAGGTAAATCATGGATGAGCCCGTCATGCTCCACAGGTCAAATTTGTGGACGCCGGCCATCCTGAAGACAGCTGCTTCCGTCAGGATGTTCAGCGGAGCGTTGCGTGTGTCCCGGAGGGCATAGGGATTGAATTTTTCCGGATCGACGAGGGTTTCGCCTTGTCCGGCCCGGATGGCTTCCTGTTCGTGTATCTGGGCGTCTGAAAGAAAAGGGTTGAGGCCGGCGCGTGTGCTTCCGGAGACCATCTGGATGGGTCTCAGCCAGTTGGTGGTCATCCCCTGCCCCCTGGCTACGTTGCGGGCGATTTGGGCGTGGTCCATGGCGGCATCAGTGCCCAGCCCGTTAAAGTTGAAAAAGTACTGCACCCCCGTGATTGCCAGCAGCAGGATAAGGATAATGATAAAAGGGGTGCGGGATGCCGAGGAGGGCTCATTCATGAATGGAGGATGTCTTGTAGTTTGCGTTGAAGAGTGCGCCGGCTGATGCCCAGCAGGTGGGCTGCTGCCGTTTTATTGCCGTTTGACTGGGCCAGCGCTTGTTGGATGGCATTCCGTTCCAGCAAGGATAAATTCAAAACCCCGGCCGGGACAAGCCCATTCTGCGTGTTGGGTGCATTGTCCTCCGGCCGTTCCTGTGGAGCGGTTTCCGGAGAAGTATCCTGCAGTTGCGGGGGAAGATGATGGAGGTCTATGCTGGCGGAATTGCTCATGACGACGCCATGTTCCATGGCCGTGCGGAGTTCACGAACATTTCCCGGCCACTGGTAATTCCGGACGGCTTCAAGGGCGTCCCGGGAAAGGGGCTTGAATTCCTTGTTGTTTTCCCTGGCGAATTCCTTCAGAAAGGCGGTGGCGAGCAGGGGGATGTCTTCACGGCGGTCCCGGAGGGGGGGCATCTGGATATGCACCACATTGAGGCGGAAGTAGAGGTCTTCCCGGAATTTTCCTTCCTGCACGAGCTTTTTCAATGATTTGTTGGTGGCCGCGATAACGCGCACATTGACGGGAATGGATGCATTGGACCCTACGCGTTCAATGGTCCGTTCAGACAGCACCCGCAGCAGCCGGACTTGTGTTCCGGCGTCTATTTCCCCGATTTCATCCAGAAAGATGGTGCCGCCGTCCGCTTGCTCAAAGCGGCCGATGCGGCGTTGTCCGGCTCCGGTGAAGGAGCCTTTTTCATGGCCGAACAACTCGCTTTCCAATAATTGGGGGGAAAGGGCCGCACAGTTGACGGCCACGAATTTATTTTCCGGCCTTCCGGAAAGGGAATGGATGGCCTGGGCTACGAGTTCTTTCCCGGTGCCGCTTTCCCCCTCAATCAGCACAGTCGTTTTGCTAGGGGCCACCTGACGAATAATGGAGAATACGTGTTCCATGGCGGCGGATCTGCCCAGGAGTTTTTGCAGTCCGGAGTCCGCCTGGATGCGGGTGGTGAGTTCCTGGTTGGCCGTTTCCAGGTTCCGGGTATGGAGCGCCCGTTTGAGCACCAGCTCCACGGCGTCCAGATTCAGAGGTTTGGTGACGAAGTCGTACGCTCCCTCTTTCATAGCTGCTACGGCGGCATCCACGGAGCCGTAGGCAGTCATCATGATGCTTTGCGGAGGGTGGGGCAGGGAGGCAGCGGCTTTCAGCACGTCCATGCCGCTTTCCCCGCCCAGTCTCAGATCCGTCAGAACCAGGTCCGGAGATTCTTCCTGCAGGAGGGCGGAAGCCTGGGAGAGATTGGCGGCGGTGTACACTTCATAATCATCCTGAAAACCCATGCGCAGAGCGTCGCGCGTGGGTTTTTCATCATCTACAATCAGTAGAACAGGCATCTTCATGAGGGAATGGAGGATGGCAGGAGCCTGATGGTGCGTTCCACGCGCGGCAGGAAGACCGTGATGGTGGTTCCCTGACCCGGCTGGCTGGCCAGCGTGATGGACCCGCCGTGCTCCTTCACGATGCGGCGAACGATAAGCAGCCCCAGTCCGGAGCCGGTGGACTTGGTGGTCAGGAAAGGTTCATAAATGCTGCCCATGACCTCCGGTGAAATACCGCAGCCGGTATCCGCCACAGTGACGAATACGCTGTCATCCGTATAACCGCTTTTGAGCAGAATGGTGCCTCCCTCCGGAGGGATGGACTGGTAGGCATTCTTGATCAGGTTGTAAAGACCTGTTTGATTTGGACGGGGTCCAGGCTGAGGATGGGAAGACTGGGCTGGAGGTCCGTGTTGATTTGGATGCCGCGCTGCTGGATTTCCGGTTCCAGCAGTTTCAGCACTTCCATGAGGATGGTTTCAATGTTGTAGGGTTCCCGGATGGGCCTGGTGGGGCGGATGGCCTGGAGGAATTGCTTCAGGATAACGTCCAGCCGCGTGGTTTCGCTCTCCGCTGTTTTCAGCAATTCCTCCATGTCCGTCCGGTACTTTGGAGGCAGCTGCTTTGCCTTCCTGGCCAGGAGCTGGAGATGGAGGCCTATGGAATTGATGGGGTTGCCTATTTCATGAGCCACTCCTGCGGCCAGTAGCGTCAAGGCATTCAGGCGTTCTGCCTCAAGGTTTTCTGCGTTTTTTTTATGCCGGGGCGTTTCATCCCGTATCAGGACCAGGTGGCCCTGGTTTTTGCTGCCGATGGGGGAAATGAAGATGTTCAGGAATCTGTGTTCCGGGTAAAAGATTTCCGTGTCCCGGGAGACGGCGGTCTGGCTCTGCTGGATCGTGTCCCATGAGCAGTCCCTGCCCAAGAAAATACAGAAGTCATCCGGGGTTATTTGCCCGCGTTCCTTGTCAAAGAGTTTAAGGGCAGCCTTGTTGACGAACAGAATTTTTCCCTTGTTATCCAGCAGGATCAGGCCTTCCTGAATGGCTTCAAATACCTGCTGGAAAAAACCCTGCTGTTCCGCCAGCTTGACAAAAAAGCGCTGGAGATCCTCCTCCTTGATGTGGTCAATGCGGCCGATCAGCTTGTCAATGGTGTCTTTTTTCATGGCGGCGGGTCCGTTGCCGTGCGGCTTGCTCTTATATATAAAGAGCGGCATGTCACAAATCAAGCTGATGTGACATATTGTCACGCATTTGCGGCTGGACATGGTTCCGGGGGAGGAGGCAGGATGACGGCATGCCTGAAGATTTTCCCTGCATTCCCTTTGTCAGAACGCGCCAAGTAGCTTTTCATGATACGGATGCTTCCGGGGTGGCCCATTTCTCCCGGCTGCTTTGTTTGGTGGAAGAAGTGGAGCACGAGTACCTGCGTTCCCGGGGGGTGGAGGTTCTTTCCCCAGACTGCGGCTGGCCCCGCGTGCATGTGGAGGCGGATTACTCCAGCTCTGCGGGGCTGGGAGATTGGCTGAGCATAGAATTAAGCCTGGGAACGGTGGGAACCAGTTCTCTGGAATGGAAATTTGCTGTATTTCATTCCGAGCGTCCGGTGATGAGGGGAAGATATGTAGTCGTCCGTGTGGGGAAGGGCGGCAAACCTCAGGCAATTCCGGAATCGGAGAGGGAATGCCTGATTTCAGGCTTTTCAAAAGGAGGGGATGCCTGTAAATAAAGCCTATGTCTTCTAAAAAGCCTGTCGTTCTTGTTATTCGCGACGGCTGGGGCCGCAATCCGTTGGGGCCTGATGTCGCGAAAGAGTACGGTGACGCCACTGTTCTGGCTGATACCCCCTTTACTGATTACCTCCTTGCCAACTATCCCCACAGCCTGCTGGGCGCTTCCGGGGAGGACGTGGGCCTTCCGGACGGCCAGATGGGTAATTCCGAAGTAGGACACTTGAACCTGGGTGCGGGCCGCGTTGTCTTTCAGGACCTCTGCCGGGTGGATAATGCCATCAAAGATGGGTCCATGGGGGAAAACGCCGTGCTGAAGACCGCTTTTTCCCAGGCCGCTTCTTCCCGTCTGCACCTGCTTGGCCTGGTGAGTGACGGCGGCGTGCACAGCCATATCAACCATTTGATCGGCATCGTCAAATATGCTTATGAAGCGGGTGTCCGCGATATTTGCATCCATGCCATTACGGACGGCCGTGACTGCTCGCCAACCAGCGGGGCCGGCTTTATTCGCCAGCTGGAGGAAGCCGTCAGGCCGTACGGCGCCAAAATTGCCACGGTTGTCGGCCGTTTCTATGCGATGGACCGGGATAAGCGCTGGGACCGCAACAAGCTGGCATGGGATGCCATCGTTCTGGGGCGCGGCGAACAGTGCTCCTGCTCCCCTGCCGAATATGTGGAGCAGTGTTATGCGAAGGGGGAGACGGATGAGTTCCTGAAGCCCGGCATTTTTGCCTATGGCAACGAACAGCGCGTGAGGGACAACGATGTGGTGTTCTTCTTTAATTTCCGTGCGGACCGCGCCCGGCAGATGAGCGACGCTTTCCTTTACCCCGAATTTGACGGATTTGACCGTGAAGTAACGCCCAAAGTGCACTATGTGACGTTGACGGAATACGATGCCAAGTATCCCTCTCCCATTGTTTTTGAACAGGAACAGCTGAACAATATTTTCGGGCAGATTGTGTCGGAAGCCGGGAAAACCCAGCTCCGCATAGCGGAAACGGAAAAGTACGCCCACGTTACTTTCTTCTTTAACGGAGGTGTGGAGACCCAGTTCCCCGGAGAAGACCGCATCCTTGTTCCTTCCCCCCGGGAAGTGGCTACTTATGACCTGAAGCCCCAGATGAGCGCGGCGGAAGTGGCGGATAAATTTGTGGACGCTGTGGACAAGTATGATGTGGTAATCATGAATTTCGCCAATGGGGACATGGTTGGCCATACCGGATTTGTGGAAGCCGGCATCGCCGCCTGCGAAGCAGTGGACAGCGCCTTGGAAAAATGTGTGAAGAAGGTGTTGGAACTTGGCGGCAAGCTGCTTATTACGGCGGATCATGGCAATGCCGAACACATGCGCAATGAGGATGGTTCTCCGAATACAGCCCACACGACCAACCTTGTGGATCTCATTTACGTGGCGGACGACAAGGATCAGGTAACTCTCTCCGATGGCATTCTGGCGGATGTCGCTCCCACGCTGCTGAGCCTGATGGGGTTGAAACAGCCTGCCGAAATGTCCGGACATTCCCTGGTGACCCCTGGGAAATAGCGGGCTGCTGAGTTCATTGATGAAATCCGTTTCCGGATGCGTTCCGGAAACGGATTTTTCTATGTCATGCTTTCCGGACGGGGCAAAATGGGAAAGCAGGCAGGTTAACAATAAATAATAGACCAGCTGCCGTTTTTATGAGAAAAAATTTTTCGTGAATTCTGATGGAAAGCTTGTTTTTTTGTGCCTCTCCGGCGCTTCATGCATTTTTTTTCTGCGGTAACATGTCGGACATGAAGAAATGTTTTTTTTTTTGCCTGTGAAGAAGATTTATTTTTTGTTTCATCCTCCATAAGTGGAGAACTGCTGGACGGGGAGGAAAAAGGACTCCGGGAGCCCGAAATGGAGTTTTGAAAGGAGCAGGGGAAAATGGAACGGATAAAATATTCAGGAAAAGATGAATAAAAGACTTGTCATGATATAAAATCACGTTATATTGGCCGTCCCCAAACGTGCCGAAAGGCACAAGAAATACGTTTTCTATCGGGTTTGCCTCCGGAAAAAAGGCGCGCTTCCTGCTTATAAAAAGGAATGTTCGCCTTGAATATCGGATCAGACCGACGAACCACAACCAAAGCAGGAAAACATGCCGACCATTAATCAGCTCGTCCGCAAGGGACGTATTACTCCGGAAGAGAAGTCCAAATCACGCGCTCTTCATAGCTGCCCGCAACGCCGCGGTGTTTGTCTCCAGGTGATGACCCGTACGCCCAAAAAGCCGAACTCGGCTCTTCGTAAAGTGGCTAAAGTCCGTCTTACCAATGGTGAAGAAGTGATCGCCTACATTGGCGGCGAAGGTCATAACCTTCAGGAACACTCCATCGTGCTTGTTCGCGGCGGTCGTGTGAAAGACTTGCCGGGTGTTCGCTACCATATCGTCCGCGGCGCTCTTGACTGCCTCGGTGTTGACAAGCGCCGCCAGGGCCGCTCCAAGTATGGCGCCAAGCGTCCGAAGGCTGCTGCCAAGTAAACCAAACATCTTACCTACTATATATTATGGCTCGCCGTAAACGCGTTTATAGAAAAATCGAACGTCGTGACCCCCGTTACGACAGCGCTCTTGTTGGCAAACTGATCAGCAAGGTTATGCTGGATGGCAAGCGCTCCCTTGCGGAACGTATTGTTTATGCTGCTATTGACATGGCTAATGAAGGCACGGACAGCATTGATCCTCTGGAAGTAATCACCCGCGCCATTGAAAATGCCAAACCCCGTGTGGAAGTGAAGAGCCGCCGCGTCGGTGGCGCTACTTACCAGGTGCCGCTTGAAGTGGATCCGGCCCGTTCCGAATCCCTGGCTATGCGCTGGATTGTGAACTACGCCCGCAACCGCAAGGGTGTGCCGATGCACAAGGCTCTCGCCAACGAAATCAAGGAAGCCGCCAACAATCAGGGTTCTTCCGTTCGCAAGCGCGACGACGTTCATAAAATGGCTCAGGCCAACCGCGCCTTTGCCCATTTCCGCTGGTAATTCCTTCTGCGACTGTCAGCCGAATCATTCACTTTCGATCACTACAGATACTTTCCAGACACTATGTCCGATCACGTAAATAATCCTAATCGCAAGGCTCCCCTTGAGCGTTACCGCAATATCGGTATTTCCGCTCACATTGACGCCGGCAAAACCACGTTGTCCGAGCGTATCCTTTTCTACACCGGCATGATTCACAAGATTGGTGAAACCCATGACGGTTCCACCACGACCGACTGGATGGAGCAGGAACGCGAACGCGGTATCACCATTACCTCCGCTGCTGTTACCACCAACTGGAAGCAGGTGAAGAATGAAGGTATCAGCAAAGTGTTCGAAGGCGAAAATTTCCAGCTGAACATTATTGATACTCCCGGGCACGTTGACTTCACCGCTGAAGTGGAACGTTCTCTCCGCGTGCTTGACGGCGCCATCGTGGTGTTCTGCGGCGTGGCAGGCGTGCAGCCCCAGACGGAAACCGTGTGGCGCCAGGCCACCAAGTACAGCGTGCCCCGCATGTGCTTCGTCAACAAGATGGACCGTACCGGTGCCAACTTCAACAACGTGCTGGACGATATTCACAACAAGCTGGGCGCGAATGCCGCTGCCATTCTGATCCCCATCGGCGCTGAAGACCAGCTCCGCGGCCAGATTGACGTGGTGAACCAGAAGGCCGTCATTTACGCCGACAACGATCGCTTGGGCTCCACCTACACGATTGAGGATATTCCCGCCGAACTCAAGGAAGAAGCCGAACTGGCCTACCATGAACTCGTGAGCCGTGTGGCTGACGTGGACGATGAGCTTGCTGAAAAGGTGCTCATGGAAGAACCCTTCACGCCCAAAGAGCTCAAGGAAGCTATCCGCCGCGCCACCATCGCCAACAAATTTGTGCCTGTTGCCGGTGGCTCCGCTTTCAAGAACAAAGGCGTCCAGTTCCTGCTTGACGCCGTGGTGGATTACCTCCCCTCTCCGGTAGAAACCGTTCCCGCCCACGCGGAAAGCACGCTGGATCCGGAAAAGACCTTCGAAATCACCGCTACGGACGATGCCAAGCCCATGGTGCTGGCGTTCAAGCTCTGGGCTGACAAATTCGTCGGCAAGCTGGTGTTCATCCGCGTGTACTCCGGTGTTCTCAAGAAAGGTGACACCGTGTACAATCCCCGCACCCGCAAGACGGAACGCGTGGGCCGCATCATTCAGATTCAGGCTGACCAGCATACGGATATTGATGCCGTGTACTCCGGTGACATTGCCGCCATCGTGGGGCTGCGCAACGTGACCACGGGCGACACCATCACCAGCCCGGACAATGATATCTGCCTGGAACCCCCCACCTTCCCGGAAACCGTTATTTCCATGGCGGTAGAGCCCAAGACCAAGGCTGACCAGGAAAAAATGTCCAATGCCTTGGGCCGTCTGTCTGAAGAAGACCCGACTTTCCGGGTGAAGACTGATGAAGAAACCGGCCAGACCCTGATTTCCGGCATGGGTGAACTTCATCTGGAAATCATTATTGACCGCCTGATGCGTGAATTCAAGGTGGAAGCCGATATCGGCAAGCCCCAGATTGCCTACCGCGAAACCATTACTGCCCCTGCATGGCGACGGCAAACTGGTCAAGCAGTCCGGTGGCCGCGGCCAGTACGGCCATGTGGTCATCGATGTGAAGCCGAACGAACGCGGCAAGGGGCTTACCATTGAAAACAAGATCGTAGGCGGCGCCATTCCCAAGGAATACATGAACGCCGTTTATGCCGGCCTTAATGAAGCCATGACCACGGGTGTCGTTGCCGGTTATCCGGTGGTGGACGTGCACGTTGAAGTGGTGGACGGTTCCTACCACGAAGTGGACTCCAATGAAAATGCTTTCAAAATGGCTGCCATCTTCGCCATGAAGGATGCTTTCAAAAAAGCCAAGCCGATCATGCTGGAACCCATCATGTCCGTTGAAGCTTCCACGCCGACCGATTACCAGGGCGACATCATGGGCGACCTGAACCGCCGCCGCGGCCAGATCAGCAACATGGAAAACAAGGCCAACGCCTGCATTTTGAAAGCTATGGTCCCCTTGTCCGAAATGTTCGGTTATTCCACCGCCATCCGAACCCTTTCCAGTGGCCGTGCTTCCTATTCCATGGAACCCTCCCACTTTGAACAGGTGCCCCAGAACCTCGTTGACCAGATTGTCAGCGAGAAGGCTAAATAAACAAACCTTTGAAGTATAACCAATAGACCGCACGTCCATGCAAAGTCCAAAAATCCGCATTCGACTCCGCGCATTTGACTACCGCGCCATCGACCGCTCCTCCCAGGAGATCGTTGAAACCGCCAAGCGCACCGGAGCCAAAGTTCACGGCCCGATTCCGTTGCCGACCCGTATTGAAAAGTTTTCTGTGAACCGTTCCGTTCACGTCAACAAAAAATCGGCTGAACAGTTTGAAATCCGCACCCACAAGCGTCTGCTCGACATCGTCGACCCGACTGCGCGCACGATTGATGAGCTCAAGAAGCTTAATCTTCCGGCCGGGGTGGACATCACGATCCGCATCTAGTTTGGCACCCGGATAAGTAATTAAAAAACAGAAAGACACACTACAATGGCTCTAGGACTTATCGGAAAAAAGGTCGGTATGACCCGTCTGTTTGACCAGGAATCCGGCGCTATGGTTCCCGTGACCGTCATTGACGTCAAGGGCAACACCTTCGCTCAGATTAAAACGGAAGACAAGGATGGCTACAATGCTATCCAGGTTGCTTTTGATGCGCAGAAGGAAAGCCGCGTGGCCAAGCCTCAGGCCGGCCACTTCAAGAAACTGGGCATCCAGCCTACCAAACTCCTCAAGGAATTCCGCGTAGAAGCATCCGAATTGCCTGCTGAAGGCGCAGAAGATCCCGGTGTGGATCTCTTTTCCGCCGGACAGTGGGTTGATGTGATCGGCACTTCCAAAGGCAAAGGGTTCCAGGGGGCGATGCGCCGCCACAACTTCCACGGCTCTCCCGCCGCCCACGGTTCCATGATGCACCGCCGTACCGGCGGCGTAGGCGGTTGTTCTACCCCCGGCCGCGTCTGGAAGAACCAGAAGATGCCCGGACAGATGGGCAATGCCAAGCGCACGGTGCAGAACCTGAAGGTTGTCGCCGTTCGTCCGGAAGATAATGTCATCCTTATCTCCGGCGCTGTGCCCGGCGCGCGCGGTTCCTACCTCGTGATTCGCCCCGCCAAGAAGAAGTAAGGCTTTAGTTAACCTCACATTGATTATAGGAAAACCTATCTATGTCCGCAAATACCTTTACATTAGAAGCCGCCGCCGCCGCCAACATCCAGGTTGTAGGCAGTGACAAGGGCTCCCAGGCTGTGCATGACCTGATCGTGGCTTACCAGGCGAACCGCCGCACCGGTTCCGCCAATTCCAAGACCCGCGCAGAAGTCAGCGGCAATAACAAAAAGATCTTCCGCCAGAAGGGCACCGGTAATGCCCGTCACGGCGATAAGCGCGCTCCCATCTTTGTGGGCGGCGGCGTGGTCTTCGGTCCCCGCCCCTGCGACTACAGCAAGAAGGTGAACAAGAGCACCCGACGCCTGGCTCTGCGCCGCGTACTGGGTGACCTGATTGCCGCTTCCAAGGTCAGCACCGTTTCCGAATTTTCCGTGGCTGACGGCAAGACCAAATCTTTCATCAAAGCCGTCAAAGACCTGACGGATGCCAAGAAGGTGCTCATTGTGGCAGCTTCCTTTGACGAAACCACCTACCGTGCCGCCCGCAACGTTCAGGAAGTTCTCCTGATGACCGCTGCGGAAGTGAACATTGAACAGCTCATGAATGCTGATGCAGTGATCCTCGTTGACAACGCTTTAGAAACCCTCGCCAGCCGTACTGCTTAAGAAGCCATGAAAGACATTTACCAAGTCATCAAGAAGGTGCGCATCAGCGAAAAGGCCACCATGCTCCAGGAAACTACCGGCGAGCTGGTCTTCGAAGTTGATCGTGACGCCAACAAAATCGAAATCAAAAAGGCTGTCGAAGTTGCTTTCGGCAAGAAGGTCGCATCCGTGCGTACCGCCAACTATGACGGCAAGCTCAAGCGCCAGCGCCGCTCTGATGCAGGTCGCACCGCTCATTGGAAAAAAGCTTACGTCAAGCTTGCCAACGGTGAAACCCTTGACCTCGTTTAAAGCCCCTATTAGGAAGGAAAGCTATCATGTCCCTCAAGTCATTCAAGCCAGTTACTCCCTCTAACCGTTACAAGGTGTGGCCGTCCTTTGACGAAATCACCACCTCTACCCCGGAAAAGAGTCTCTGCAGACCCCTCAAGAAATCCGGTGGCCGCAATAATAATGGCCGCATCACCACCCGCCACATTGGCGGTGGCCATAAGCGCAAATATCGCCTGGTGGACTTCAAACGCAACAAGTTTGATGTGCCCGCTACTGTCCTTACTATCGAATACGATCCCAACCGTACCTGCCGCATTGCTCTGATTGAGTACAAGGATGGTGAAAAATCCTACATTCTGGCCCCCACGGGACTGCAGGTGGGCATGAAGGTGGAAAGCGGCCAGAAGGTTGCTCCCAAGGTAGGCAATGCCATGCCCTTGAAGAACGTTCCTCTGGGTACTTCCGTTCACAACATTGAAATTCGTCCGGGTTCCGGCGGCAAGGTAGCCCGCGCTGCCGGCCAGCAGGCCATCGTTTCCAACCGTGAAGCGGGTTACGCGCTGATCAAGATGCCTTCCGGTGAAATCCGCCGTTTCAATGAAGATTGCTACTGCACGATTGGCCAGGTAGGCAATACCCAGCACATGAACGAAATGTCCGGCAAGGCCGGCCGTACCCGCTGGATGGGCGTTCGTCCTACCGTGCGCGGTATGACGATGAACCCCGTCGACCACCCGAACGGTGGCGGTGAAGGCAAGTCCAAGTCCGGTGGCGGTCGCCAGCACCTCAAATCTCCGTGGGGCCACGTCAAGGGCCAGAAGACCCGCCGTCTCCGCAAGCCCAGCGACTCCGTCATCGTACAGCGCCGCAATGCCAAGTAATCAATATATTATAACTTTAACTAGGATTATATAACATGGGACGTTCTCTCAAAAAAGGCCCTTTTGTCAGCCAAAAGCTTCTCGCCAAGATCGACGCTCAGCTTGAATCCGGCGACCGCAAGCCGATCAAGACCTGGAGCCGCGCATCCATGATTACGCCTGACTTCGTCGGCCTGACTTTCCTGGTGCACGCTGGCAAGAACTTTGCCACCGTGTACGTCACGGAAAACATGGTAGGCCACAAGCTTGGTGAATTTGCCCCGACTCGTGTCTTCAAACAGCACGGCGGTATCGGTAAGAAGTAATCAGTAAGTTAACAATCAACATGTCGAATTCTTCTTCCATCCTTGCATACTCTCTTACCACCCTGGTAGGGCTGGGCGGGGCGTTGCAGGGAGCGGAAGAGGATACGGCGGCACTGACGCGCAGAATCGAGCGCCTCGAAAAGCAGAATGCAGCCCTCAAGGCATCCTATGTCCAGGCCCGCAGCGACGCCGACAAGGCGGCCGCACAGCTGGTGGACATCCGTTCCAGGCTGGAAGCTTTGGGGGGCGCTGCGCTAGGTAACAGCGAGGAACGCCTGATTCAGGCGATGGCGGACATCGAAGCTTTTAATGACCGCGTCCAGCGGTTGGAGCAGGCATCCGTCAAGCTCTCCGGAGCCATCCTTGCCTACATGAAACAAGCCATATCCGAAGATGCGAACGCCAGGACGGCTGTGGAGAGTTCTCTGCGCCTGCTGGAATCCGTTCTGGGATACAGGCAACAGCCCGTGCGAGATGGCGCGGGAACCCTGGCGGAAGCCAAGGTGCTCAGCATTGATTCCGAATCCGGAGTGGTGGTGCTGAATACCGGCAGAACGGCAGGAATGCAAGTCGGGATGCCGGTTCGGTTAACCCGGGGAGCTCAAACCATCGGAGAAGCCGTAGTCACGGACGTCCGCAAGGAAGTATGTGGCGCGCTTGTTCAGAAACTTGAGACGCCAGCCGATCCGGTGCGCGTCGGAGATTCTGCCTCAGTAAAAACCAACGACTAAATCATCTTCATAATAACCTGCACTACGAGGAAAAACCCATGGAAGTGAAAGCTGTTTACAAATACGCCCGCATCTCCGCCAAGAAGATGCGCGATGTTGCTCAAGAAATCCAAGGCTTGTCCGTCTCCCAGGCGACCGACATCCTGTCCTACACCCCCAAGAAAGGTGCCTACCTGCTGAATAAGACGCTCAAGTCCGCGTTGGCCAACGCCGAGAATAATGCGGAACTGTCCGTTGATACGCTGGTGGTCAAGTCCGTCATGGTCGATGAAGGGCCCACGATGCGCCGCACGATGCCCCGCGCCCGCGGATCCGCCAACATGATCCGCAAGCGTACATCCCATATCACCGTTATCCTGGCCGATCAAGAAGGCTAGGCCATACCAATCTAACACACATATAGCTGAACTAATATCATGGGTCAGAAAGTAAATCCAATCGGGTTCCGCCTCGCCGTCAACAAGGACTGGCGCTCCAAGTGGTACGCCACGGGCCAGGATTACGCCACCAAGCTGCATGAAGACTTGGTGATGCGCAAGTACATCAAGGAACAGTTGATGTCCGCCGCCGTTTCCAGCATCGTGATTGAGCGTGCCTGGAACAGTGTCCGCATCACCGTCCACACTGCCCGTCCGGGGCTTGTCATTGGCCGCAAGGGTGAGGAAATTGAAAAGATCCGCCAGTACCTCCAGAGCCTGTGCGGCGCTTCCACCCAGGTCAACATTGACATTGTGGAAATCCGTTCCCCTGAAACGGACGCCCAGCTTATTGCAGAAAACGTGGCCGTCCAGCTGGAACGCCGCGTTTCCTTCCGCCGCGCCATGAAGCGCGCCGTGCAGGTTGCCATGGAACGCGGGGCCGACGGCATCCGCATCCGCTGCGCCGGCCGTCTTGGCGGGGCTGACATTGCCCGTGCCGAATGGTACCGCGAAGGCAAGGTGCCGTTGCAAACGCTCCGCACTCCGATTGACTACGGCTTTGCCGAAGCCCGTACCCTGTACGGCATCATCGGTGTGAAGTGCTGGGTCAACAAGCGCGATGAAGTCGTCTCCCAGCAGAATTCCCGTCCGTCCGGCCCTCGCGGACCCCGTCGTCCGCGCGCCTAAGAAAGCCGCTACCACATTTGTTCATCACACTTAACACAAGGAGGAATAAGATATGCCTTTAATGCCCAAGAGAGTGAAGCACCGCAAGATGCACCGCGGCAGCCGTTCCGGCAATGCCACCAGCGGTACCTATGTTGCTTTTGGTGACTTCGGCCTTCAGGTGCTCGACCGCGGTTGGATCACCAACAACCAGATTGAAGCCTGCCGTATTGCGATCAACCGTTACCTGAAACGTAAAGGTAAGGTGTTCATCCGCATTTTCCCGCAGAAATCCTTTACGTCCCGTCCCCCGGATACTCGTATGGGTAAGGGTAAGGGCGCCGTGGAAGGCTGGGTAGCCGTGGTTCGCCCCGGCAACATTCTGTTTGAAGTAGGCGGCGTGACCGAATCCCAGGCGCGTGAAGCCCTTCGACTGGCTTCCAACAAGCTGGGCGTATCAACCCGCTTCGTCTATCGTCAAGGCGTTCAACACTAAAGCTACTCATCACCATGTCCGATAAGAACTCCGCCAAAGAACTTCGTGCTATGTCCGCCAAGGAGCTTTCCGCTCTGGTGCGCAGCCTTCGTGAAGAACTTTTCAATCTCCGCCTCCAGCAGGCCACCGGCCAGTTGGAAAACAACCAGAGAATCCGCACCGTCCGCAAGGACCTTGCCCGCGCCCTTACCATTAAGGGTGAAACCGGGGAGGTTTAATTGAGGATTTCCGGTAATTACAGAATATTCTAACACTTTTAGAATCCAATGTCCGAACAAACCGAAACAACCAAGAAGCCCGGCCTTCGCAAGACGCGCGTCGGCGTGGTGACTTCCACCAAGATGGACAAGACCATCGTTGTGGAATACGTTGCCCGCGTTCCGCACCCCAAGTTCAAGAAGATCGTCAAGAAGAGCAAGAAGTTCTATGCCCATGACGAAAATTCCACGGCCAAGGTAGGCGATAAGGTACGTATCGTTGAAACCCGCCCGCTTTCCAAGCTGAAGTGCTGGGAACTGGTGGAAGTGCTTACCCATTAATCAGGAATCAACCATTAAGTAAAGGAGATTTGATACCATGATCCAGATGGAATCCCTAGTCCAGGTAGCCGACAATACCGGCGCTCGCTCCGCCAAGATGATTGGCGTTATCGGCAAGCGCACCCGTCAGGCTCACATTGGCGACATTATTACCTGCCACATCCGCGAATCCATTCCCACCGCTTCCGTGAAGAAAGGAACCGTGGTGAAGGCCGTGGTAGTGCGCACCGCCGCCCCGATTCGCCGTGATGACGGTTCCGTGCTCCGTTTTGACGGCAATGCCGTCGTCATCATCGACAAGGACAACAACCCGCGCGGCACCCGTATTTTCGGGCCGGTCGCTCGTGAACTCCGTGAAAAGAAGTTCATGAAGATTGTTTCCCTTGCTCCGGAAGTGCTCTAACCGAGACGTCTCAGGATTTTGGACGCCATCCTCCGAAAAGGAGGATGGCGTTTTTTATTGTCCCCGTTTTTCTGATAAGTTTTCATTACGGTGTGCTTCCCATATAGGGAGAAGGTTGCCGGAGCGCAGCCCTTGCCTGGCGCAGGAGGCCGGCAAATCCGGAATAGGTTATGAGGGGGGAATTCCGGTTGTTGAAATGTCCGGTTGTTTTTCTGGACTGCCGTTTTCAGGGATATGCTTTTCCATGACGTTGAACGCATGTTTGAGTTGCTAGGATATCCGGAGGAAGGAGGAAACGTATTTATCCGGAAGAGACGGAGAAACGGCCTTCTTGCCGGATTTTTCCGAGCCGGTTTTGAGGCGGTTCCTCATGGTGGCTTTTTATAGAATAAGTTACCGGAAGGGGGCGTTGCCGGGAGCCGTTCCATGAGATACGGAAGCGGGCAGGGGCTTCCTGTCCCGTCAGAGCGTGGGGTTGAAGTGCGGGGAATAGGGGCAGATAATGGAAGGGACGGACAGATGGAGGAACCGCCTTCCGAATGCCAGGTAAGGGGAAGAAAGGAGGCAGGAGGCCGGGATACCGTGAAGCCTGGCGCAGGAATTAAGCTTCGTTAATGCCTGTGCGGTTCGGTACGGGGTTTTCCCAGTTGCTGGGAGGAACCGCAGGCCGGGCAACGGAACCAGCGGAAGAGGAATATATGCAGTGCCGTGGCGAATACGTAGCCGAACAGGGGAATATGGTGGGCCGCCTTATTGCGGGTGTATTTTTTAAAGGAAAAGACATGGGCCCTGCACACGCTGCATTTCCGGGGAAGCGCCAGGGAAAGATAGAGAACCAGCGCCAGAATCCAGGGGCCGAAGCAGAGGCTGATTAATGGCCAGCCTCGTTCTCCATTGAGAAGCACAAGGGTGGTGACCGAAATGGAGAAGAGGATGCAGATGAACAGGAGCAGGACGATAACGGCTCCCATCCATGTCCGGAAGGAGGTCATGTGCTTGATGCCTTTTTTGCGAAGGTAGGTTTTCGGCTCCTTGTGGGTGTGAACATGTTTTGCGGGCTGGTAGCTGTGTTCTTCCTGCAGCCTGGCCTTGGCGGAGAGATGTTTTGGAGGTCCGTCCGTATGGGAACGCCCACGTTCCCTTCTGTTTTCTGAAGAATCAGTAATCGAAGGGTCAACGGGAGTGGCAAGGGGGAGGCCGTCGCCCTCATGGATGGGAAGAAGCTCCGGTTCCGGCGCAGTAGGAGAAGAAAGAGCCTGATTCACCCATTCCCTGAAAACGGGAGCGGAAGGAATTTCCGTCTGCAGTTTCAGCATCCGTTTTGCCTGGTGAAGTTCAGGCAAAACGGTGGAGGGGTCCGCGGAAGCGAATTGTTCAAGAGTACGTATGCCCACCGCTTCAAGCAATTCAATGAATTGCTCGCGGCCGGCAAAGTACTTTTGAATATTATTCATTCCCGGAATGATAGATGGTTAGGAAAGGGAATCAAGCATCCCTTTTAACTGGGATTGTTTTGCCTCCCAGTCCGCCAGACGGGCTTTTTCCTGATTCACGACTTCTGCCGGAGCTCTTTCCACAAAGCCCGCATTACCCAGCTTGGCCGCGGATTTGGCGATTTCCCTAGCTATTTTGTCCAGTTCCCTGCCCAGGCGTTCCTTTTCCGCTTCCACGTCAATAAGGCCTTCCAGGGGCAGGAAGAGTTCCCCAAGCGGCGTGAGGGCCGCAGGCGTTCCCTTGGGGGAGGAGTAAGCTGCGTCCCGGATGACGGATTTGGCGTTCGCCAAAATGGCCAGACGGGAGAGGATATCCTGGGGTACGTCGTGGGGAGTTTTCAGGATGAAGCTGACGTTTTTATTGTTGGAAAGGTCGTATTCCGCTTTCAGGTTGCGGGCCTTGTTGGCCGTTTCATAAAGGGCTGCGGCCTGGGTATTCGCCAAGGTGATGCGGCTTTCATCAAGTCCTGCCAGGAGGTTTTCGGCAGAGGGGAGAGGAGTGCGCATGAGCGGCAGGCCGCCGTTGCTTTCCGCAAAGCCCAGGGAGGCCCAGAGTTCTTCCGTGATATGAGGCATGACCGGATGCAGAAGGGCCAGGTAGTGCCTGAGCACCGTGTCCATCGTGGTGAGCGTGGCTGCCCGTGCCGCTGGGTCCGCCCCGTCCTTCAGGTCACCCTTGACGGCTTCCAGGAAGCGGTCGCAGTATTCGTTCCAGAAGAATTGGTACAGGGTTTGGATGAGGGCGTTGAATTCGTAGTCCGCCAGCGCTTTTTCTACATCTGCATGCAGTTGCTTGAGCTTGGAGATAATGGAGATATGTACGGATGAGTAGTGAGGGGCCGTTTCTCCCCTGGTATCTCCCTGCATCAGCCGGAAGCGCGTGGCATTGTACAGCTTGTTGGCAAAGTTGCGGCCTTCGCTGATCTGGTTTTCATCAAAGCGCACGTCCGTTCCTGTGGGGGCGATGCGCATGAGTCCGAAGCGGAGGCCGTCCGCTCCGTAGTTGGCGATCAGGTCCAGAGGATCCGGGGAGTTGCCTAGGGATTTGCTCATTTTACGCCCGATTTTGTCACGGATGATAGACGTGAAAAAGACGTTGCTGAACGGTTTGTCATGCTGGAAACGGTATCCGGCCATAATCATGCGCGCCACCCAGAAGAAGATGATGTCCGGTCCCGTGACAAGATCCGTAGTGGGATAAAATTTGGCGCGGGTTTCCTCATCCATGGTGGAGAAAGGCCACAGCCAGGAGGAGAACCATGTGTCCATTACGTCGTTGTCCTGAATCCAGTTGTCCGGGTCCTGGGGCGGTTCGGTTCCCACGTAGAGGAAGCCCTGTTCCAGTGCGGAGGCGTCCAGCGCCGGGGCGTTCCTGAGTTCTTCCGCCTTGTCTTTGCGGTACCAGACCGGGATGCGATGGCCCCACCAGAGCTGTCGGGAGATGCACCAGTCCTGAATGTTTTCCAGCCAGTGGGCGTAGGTTTTCGCCCAGCGCGCGGGGCGAAAAGTGATATCCCCTCCCGCTACGGCGTCCGCGGCTTCTTTCACGCAGGGGTATTTGAGGAACCACTGCATGGAGAGGCGCGGTTCAATCGGGACATTGGCGCGTTCGGAGAACCCGACTTTGTTATCATAGTCTTCAATGTTGACCATGAGGCCGGAGGCTTCCAGCATTTCCACGGATTTGCGGCGTGCGTCAAAGCGGTCCATGCCGTGGAGTTCGGGCACTTCCGGGCAGTTGATATGACCGTCGGGGGTAAGGATGTCGATAATTTCCAGGTTGAATTTCCGGCCTATTTCAAAGTCGGCCTTATCATGGGCCGGAGTGATTTTCAGAGCGCCCGTGCCGAATTCTATTTCTACATATTCATCTCCGATGATAGGAATGGGGGTGGGATTGAGCGGGCGCATGACGTTTTTCCCGATGAGGTGGGCGTACCGCGGATCCTTCGGGTTGACGGCCACAGCACGTCCGCCATGATGGTTTCCGGGCGGGTGGTGGCTACATGGAGGGCTCCGGACCCGTCTTCCAGTTTGTAAAGAACGGTGTAGAGCTTGCTTTTCTGCTCAGTCATGATGACTTCTTCATCAGAGAGGGCCGTGAGGGATACAGGGCACCAGTTGACCATGCGGCGGCCCCGGTAGATGAGTCCTTCCTTAAAGAGTTCAATGAAGACCTGTCCAACGGCTTTGGTGTATTCCTCATCCATCGTGAAGCGTTCGCGGTCCCAGTCGCAGGAACAACCCAGCTTATGGAGCTGGTTGATGATGATGCCTCCGTGTTTTTCTTTCCATTCCCAGACTTTTTCCAGGAAGGCTTCACGGCCCAGATCGTGGCGGCTCCGGCCCGTTGTCTGTTTGAGGTCTTTTTCCACCCTTACCTGCGTGGCGATTCCGGCATGGTCTGTTCCGGGCAGCCAGAGGGCTTCGTATCCTTTTTGGCGCGCGCGGCGCACCAGGATGTCCTGAATGGTGTTGTTCAGCACATGGCCCAGATGCAGCACTCCCGTGACGTTGGGGGGAGGGATGACGACAGAGTAGGCAGGCTTTTCAGAAGCCGGGTCAGCCTTGAAACAACCTTCTTCAATCCAGCGGGATTGCCATTTTTCTTCCACCAGGGAGGGATCGTATGCTTTGGGCAGATCAGACATGGGCAAAGGGTAGCATAAAGTTTTTTTCTTTCAATCCCTACCTGTCCGGGAGAGGGTGGAAAGATGGCTCTTTTTCCCCGGAATAATGTGATGAAAAAGCCGCCGGGTTTCCTGATGGAGCCCGGCGGCTGGAACGGAGTTTTTCCTGTTTTTTTATTTGACCGTCACAGTTGTCTGAGCCGGCTTGAGTCCGTTGGAGATGACTTGGAGCGTCACTTTTCCGGATTCTCCCTTGCGGGAGCGCAGAATGACCTGGGCAAGACCATTGAAGGCCTTGATTTTCATGATTTTCTTGTTTTCCGGATTCGCCATGGTGGTGAAGTCCGTGGGATCACCATTGCAGATGCCGGCGATGTCCGCAGGGCCGCTTACCCTGAAGGTGAGCTGGTTTTTGCTTCGGGGCACCATACGGCCCTGGGCGTCGCGGACGGCTACGGTGACATAAGACAGGTCATAGCCGTCTCCCTTGATTTCATTGCGGTCCGGCTTGAGGGTGAGTGCCGCAGGTTTTCCGGTAGTGGTTACCGTGTCCGTAGCCCAGATTTTACCGTCCTTTTTGGCGACTACTTTGAGGGTGCCGGGCGTGTATTTGACGTCTTCCCACACGAGGCGGTAGCGGTCCTTTTCCCCGGTGCCCTTTTTGCGGACGCCCTGGGATTTCCCATTCAGGAAGAGTTCCGCTTCATCCCCGCTGGTGTAGACATGCACGGGTGTTACCTGCCCCTTGCGTTCCGGCCAGTTCCAGTGCGGCAGGATGTGCGCCATCTTGAGATCCGGCCTCCAGTGGGCTTGGTAGATGTAGAAGGTCCTTTTTGAAGCCGCACAGGTCCACGATGCCGAAGTAGGAGCTGCGGGAGGGGGCGCGGTCTCCCAGTTTTTTTGAGTTCCGCCATCAGCTTTTCGCGTTCCGGCCCTTCCGGCACGTTCAGGGCGTTGGTGGCGTCCAGATTGTACGGGGTGGGTTCCCCAATGTAGTCAAAGCCCGTCCATACATATTCTCCCGCGCTGTTGGGATTGTCTTCCTGAGCGGCGAATTCCACATCCGGACGGTTGGCCCAGCCGGGGGCGTACAGGTCATAGGAACTGACCTGGTAGAGGTAGAATCCCTTGCCCTTGTTCCAGTCCACGGGGAAGAAGTATTCTCCGCGGGAGCTGACGCAGGAGGCGGTTTCCGCACCATAGAACGGCTGGTGGGGGCGGTCCTTGGCGAAGTCCTTGTAGGCCCAGGGCTTGTAGTTGTAGCCGTAAACATCCAGGGTGTCCCCAAAGCCGTTGCGTGCGGCATTGGCGTTGTTGCAGCCGGAAGTCACTTTGCGCGTGGGGTCTTCCCGGTGGAAAAGATCCGTCAGGGTTTGGGAGATATGGTGCAGATTTTTCATTCCCTGTTCCGGAACTTCATTTCCCGAACTCCATGCAATGACACAGGGGTGGTTGCGGTCCCGGTGGCAGAGGTTAACCACGTCCCGTTCATGCCATTCGTTAAAGGATTCGTTGTTGACGCCTTCTTTGGAGCATTGCCATACGTCGAAAAGTTCGTCAATGACTAGGATGCCCATTTTATCGCACAGGTCCAGCACTTCCGGCGCAGGCGGGTTGTGGGACGTGCGGATGGAGTTGACGCCGAATTCCTTCAGGATTTCAATCTGGCGCTCATAGCCTCGAGTGTGGGCGGCGGAGCCGAGCGGTCCCAGGTCATGGTGCTGGCAAACGCCCTTGAGCTGCACGCGCTCCCCGTTAAGGTAGAATCCCGTGGGTTTCCATTCAACGGTTCTTACGCCGAAGTTGGTGAATTTTTGGTCGATGACTTTGTCTCCCATCCTGACCGTGGTTTTCATCTTATACAGATGGGGAGCGTTTAGGGTCCACAGAGTGGGGTTTTTGAGCGTCAGCGTGCTGGTGATTTTGCCCTTTTCCCCGGCGGGAATTTCTTCCCCTTTGGTGGTTGTGGAGGCTACGATTTTACCTCCGTCCAGGATTTCTTCAGTAACAGTGGGGATGACGGCTTTGTCCGTGGTGTTTTTTACCGTGGTGTCCACTTCCACCTTGGCGGCGGATTTGGTGATTTCCGGAGTTTTGACGAAAACGCCCCAGTGTTCGATGTGCACAGGGTTGGATTCCGTGAGCCACACATGGCGGTAGATGCCGCCGCCCGGATACCAGCGGGAGGTGCTGGGGGGATTGTCCACTCTGACGGCAATGGTATTTTGCTGCCCGAATTTCAGGAAGGGCGTGATGTCCACGCGGAAGGAGCTGTAACCGTATTTCCATTCGCCGGCCAGGTGTCCGTTCACATAAATTTTGGGGCGGGACATAACGCCGTCAAAGTCCAGATAGAATTGGTTGCCCTTGGCGTCCGCCGGGATTTCCAGCGTTTTGCGGTACCAGCCAATGCCGACCCAGGGGAGTTTTCCGGTTCTGTTTTCAATTTCCATCCGGAAGGGGCCTTCCACGCCCCAGTCGTGCGGCAGGTTCAAGGAACGCCAGTTTTTGTCGTTGAAAGAGGGGCTGGAGGGATTGTCCGACTTACTGGTTCCGGCGGCGGCCTGAGGGCGGATAATTTCCCCCTTGTCGTTTTTAAAGGTGATTTCACGGATGCTGGCCCAGTTGCTCTGGTTATTGCCCGTGACGGTGATGCGGAAGTATCGCGGTTTGCCGGTTTTGTTTTCTACCGTGTCTTCCTTGGAGTCGTTTTGCCCGGAAGTTTTGTCTTCAATAGTTGCCCAGCGTTTTCCGTCACCGGAGCCTTCCAGCTTGAAAAGATGGTTGCTTTGTTTTTCCCACAGGATGTTAACGGTTTTTACATCTACGGGGCGTCCCATGTCCACGGTGATTTTTTCTCCGCTTTTGCCACTGGCGGCACACCAGCGGGTGGACTTGTCCCCGTCCACGGCATTGTCCGCCGGATTGCCGGATTCTTCACTGGTGGCAGTGGCGAATCCCATGGCTTTTCCCGGTTCCGGTTGCGTACTGCCATCCGGCATTTTCCCGAAACGGGCGAATTTCCAGTTCCAATCCAGGCTCTCCGTTTTGGTTGCATTCAGAGGCGCCGCCATGAGGCTGGCGATACTGAACGCAGTAATGCAGAGGGTCGTGCGTGTAATATTGGTGAACATATCTGTGATATTACGACTGGAAATCTGCCATCTTGCAAGATTTTTATTCAGCAGGATATGGTTTCTGCCCGGATTACGTCAGCAGGGTTCCACGCGTCAGGCGGGATGACTTGCGGCCGCCGTCCAGTTATGTATGAAGGCGTCTTCCAGAGATATGGGCGAGAGGAAGATGCCCGGCAGGAGAAGGAGAGCGGACGGAACGGTTGGCGGAAAGAAAAACAGGGGGAATGAAAGAGAGAGAACGCCGGACCGGCCTTGTTGAATGGGCCGGTCCGGCAATGGGGAAAGGAGAAAAATCAGATGTATATTTTGACGATGGCTTTTTTCCGGAGGCGTTCCACCCATTTTTTATAACGTTCATTGCTGCGCTTGTTGCGCGCCATGATGTCAATCTGCTCCTTGATGGCGGAGAGGGGGGGCGGCGGCGCCAGTTCCTTTTTCTCCACCAATACGATGGTGAAGCCGGTGGAGTCCACCAACGGTCCGATGATTTCGCCGGGCTGTGCGCCAAAGATGATGGCGGCGGATTCCGGGGAGAGCGTGGAGCGTTCCGTAACGGGCCAGTCACCGCCTTTTTCCGCATATAGATCCTTGGAGTAGCGTTTGGCCATTTCCTCAAAGGTGGCGTTTTTGGATTTGATTTCCTTGGCGATGAGTTCCGCTAGGTTCAGCTGTACTTCCGGCGTGGAGGCGGAGTCATCCCCCAGCATGGGAATGAAGATTTTCTTGAATTTGATTTTGTCTTTGGTCAGGTCCCGGTATTGTTCTTTGGTAGATTCGTATTCCTGCTGTATTTCCTCCGGAGTAGGCGGTATTTCCTGGTCGTATTTGGAAGCCCGCATGATTTGAACCTGGAGCTGTTTTTTCGTCATTTCCCGGAAAGCGCGGATGGTCATGCCGGAGAGGCTCAGGTTTTTCAGGAAGGCGGAACGATCTCCGTTAAAGGTGGTCAGGATGGTGCGGTTGACTTCCTGGTCAATGAGAGAGTCCCTAATGACGCCGCCCATGCCTTCAAATTCATTGCGGAGCAGTTCTCGCTCCACCAGGTCTTCAATGATGTTTTTTTTCGCCAGGGCCAGTTGCTTGTAGAATTCGGGCCCCTGTTTGGGATACTGGGCCGCGAGCTGTGCTCCGATGGGCATGAGACGCACGCTGACCTCATTGGCCGTGATGGGACGGCCGTTGACTGTGGCGGCAATCCGGTTGACGATCCGCTGGGGCTGAACACGGGATGCCGGCGCTTCGTTCGGAGAGATGCGCTTGGATTCGTCTGGCCGCACCGTTTCCCTGCCTTCATCCCCGTGAAGCTGGACGGCTCGTGGAAGGGAGGCCCGTGAATCCACGATGCTTTGCCCCTGTGCGGACAGGGGCATGGTACAGATGAGAAGCGCCTGGATGTGGGTCCTGATATTCATGGGGGGAGAGAAGAGTATTTTTAATGCCTCCGGCATGATAGGGGACAGTCCTGCAAAGACAATCTATTTCTGGGTATGTATGGATGCTGCCCGGCATGGGCGGGATGCCGGTTCCTGCATTTTTGCTGACTGTGGATGTGCTTGGTCATCGCCGTTTTTCCCTGTACAATATGCGGCGATGCATGATTGCCGTTTATTGAGAGGAGTGCTCCGTTCCTCCCGTCCGGCCAATATTCCCACGCTGTTTACCAACGCGGCGGCGGCGTGGGCTTCCGTCCGTGGGGCGGAGCTACCGCCTCTCGCCCTGTATGGGGGCGTAGTGCTGATGGGGCTGTGCTTTTATTTGTATGGCATGTGGGAGAATGACCGTGTGGACGCCAGGTGGGATGCCGCCCGTTATCCGGACCGCCCCGTGCCGTGCGGCGCGGTGAGCGTTTCCGTACTGAGGCTGTTGTCTTTGGCGGCCGGGTTGTCCGGCCTGGTGCTGAACATGGCGCTGGGCGGGGAATTTGCCGTGGGGGCTTTGCTGCTGATTGTGATTTCCCTGTATAATGTGTTCCATAAACTGTGGAGCGGCTCCATTGTTTTGATGGGGTTGTGCCGCGGGGTGTGGGTGCTGGCCGCCGGCCTGGCATTTGCCCGTTCGGGTGGAGAGTCCGTTCCTCCTCCGGCCTTGCTGTGGTATGCTTTCGGCCTGTTTTTGTTTACCTGCGTGATTTCCGCCGTAGCACGGCGTGAGGCGGGCAGGCCCCGGGTTCAAAGGGCTGTGACGGTGCTGCTTTCCGGCATGTGCCTGTTTGATGCGGTATGGCTCCTGAGTTTCGGTTCCCTGCTGTGGCTTGGTTCCGTCTTATTATGGGCGGGAACGCGGCTGCTGCAGAAGCTCGGTTGCCGGGCCACATAGGTTTGAGTTGAATTTACATGGGAAGTGTGCATGATCTAACGCGAGAAAGAGGGTTATGAATGAATTGATCATCAAGATAGGTCCGTTGTTCTGGGTTTTGAGCGTTCTGGCCGTTTATGCGCTGGCGGTTGTCGCGGAGCGGATTTTGTATTTTCACAGGATTCAAATTAATACTGGAGATTTTTTAAGAGGTATTTCCAAGCTGGTAAATGCCGGAAAGACGGATGAAGCCCGGCATGAGGCTTCCATTTTACCGGGACCTGCGGCCCGCGTGGTTTCTTCCGTGCTGGCGCATGCCGGATTGAGGCGTGAAGAACTACGGACTGTGGCAGAGGATTCCGTTCAGATGGAAGTGTTTCAGATTGAAAAGAATATCCGCGGATTGCTGGTAGTGGCTACGGTGAGCCCGCTAGTCGGCGTGCTGGGGACGATCCAGGGGCTGGTGGGATTTTATTCCCAGCCGGGGGTTCTGGAAGGGAAGGCTCCCTCTCTTGCCATGTCGGATGCCGTTTACCAGGCCCTGCTTAGTTCCGCCCTGGGGCTGAGCATTGCTATTCCCGCTTATTTGTTTTATTCCTACCTGGCCTCCCGCTCCCGCCAGATTGTACATTCCCTGGAACGGGCCGGCACGGAGGCCGTTTGCCTGGTGTGTGATGCCCGGCAGAGGCGCGAGGCCGGAGAGAGCATGAATGGCCGGGGCGTGTGAGTGCAACAGGGAAGGAGGAAAGGCATGCAGATCAAGACCCGTTCAACATTGCCCGCCGGGGCGTTCATTCAGGTGGTCGTCCTGCTGGATTTGGTTGTTCTTGTCTGCGTGCTGACGATCATGACTTCCCGTGTGGGAATGGCGTACGGGTATGAGGTAAAGGCTCCTTCTTCCCATTTTCTGATGAATATTGTGGGGGATGTTGAGTTTATTTCAGTTACGGCTGGCGACCAGCCCGCTTTTTATATCGGAAACCGCCTGATTGAAGGCGGGCTGCCCGGCGTTTCCTCAGAATTGGACCGGATTTCCCGGGAGCATGGGGAGAATGGGAGCCGTATGGGGATTGCCCTGCGTTTGGATGATTCCGTTTCACGGGCCCTGGAACAGCAGCTGGTGGATATGGTGCTTGCCAAGGGGATGACGTGTTATATTGCCGCCGAGCCCGCGGATTGATTTTTTCCCTTGTTACCTCATGAAGCTGAATAAAAAGAGCCGGGATAAAATTTCGACCTTCATTTGGGATTGACGTTTGACTGGAGGGAAACCGGCCTGTTGCGCTGGCGTATTTTTCTGTGGATGCTTTTTTTTGGCGTTTGCGCTTTTGCCGCCGGCCTTTTTGTCCATGTGGAGGTGCCGGAAATCCGCAGCAGGGGAGATCAGCCGGGTGCCGTGGTGGTGCTGCCTGCAGATAATCCGCGCCTGCATCAGTATGTGCTGCGCAATACTCCTCTGCCTGTGAGAGGCCCCGTTTGGGCTGATCCGGTGACGGCCGGCCCGACCGGGGAAATGGGTGTGACTTTGCCTTCTCCGCGTTCCGCAGATACGCCTCTGGCCCCTCTCCCCCCCGTGTCCGTGCCCACTGTGGCGGATCAGGTCTGGCGTATGTGGCAGCATCCGGATTTTCATATACGCGCCATGATGAATCCTTCCTTGGAGATTTCCGGAACATGCATTCCCTATTTGTCTTTTTGTTCCCCGGGGCTGGATGGACGGATTGTTACAGCCGGCTCCCTGTCCGGTTTTTCCAGAAGTGAAGATCACACGGGGCTGAGGAGTGATTTTTTTGTGGTGGTGGATGTATGGGGCGTTCCTTCTCAAGTTTTGTTACTGGAGTCTTCCGGAAGTAATGGAGCGGATGAGTCCGCAATGAGGTTCGCCCGGTCTTTGCGCTGGGTTCCGTCCCGGGAGCCGCGGAGCGGCACCATGTCCATCGAATGGAAGGAGGAAGAGCCGTGAATATGACCCTCCAAGATTTTTTGATGCGCCTGTTTTTACTGGGCGCCGGCGGTTTTTGCGCTGTGGTGTCTGTTTGCCTGGCTGTGGGATGGATACGATCTTTCCTGGATCGGAGGCGCAAGTTCCAGTGCCGGATATGCGGATTCCGGTTTTATATGGAGAAGGGGAATTCCCGTGCGGAGTGCCCGCATTGCGGTGCGGCCAATAAAAAGAGCTGAAAAAACTCCGGGCAGGAAATGGCACCTGGGACGTTTCCGGCGGCTCTAATAAATCCGCAGAGATTCTTCATCAATGGGGAGCGAGTCCATGCCCAGGTCTTCCGCACCGTGTGTTCCCATTTCTTCCCGAACATAGATGACGTCCACCCGGCTGCTCTTGCCTTCGCCGGAACGGTAGCGGATGCGCGGTTCCCTGATGACGACGGTATTGCCCCCCATGGCCGCAGCTTCCTTGGTGAAGTAGTCGATTAGTTCCTTGTCTTCCATAGAGACATGGACAATGCGCCCTTCCGGCCCGTTAAAATGCCCCACGTTGGTGTATTCCCCCATGGGGTATTCGTCAATGACCAGAACTTCGTTCTGGGGGATGGGCGCACGCGGAGGACCGGAAGTGACCGGCGTCCACGCATTGGGGCCGGAGGGAGAAGAGCAGGCTGTAATCAGGCTTGTAATGAGGCAGAAGGCCGGACTGAAAAAAGGAGCTTTCATGGTTGTCCTGCCGTCAATAATCGGCAGGCGGCACAAAAATGCAACGGTAAACTTCGTTGCCGTCATGAAAGATTTGGACCATGACACGCTCCGGAGTTCTTTTAACGCAATAGGAGTCGTGTTCTTCAGGGATGGGGGGCGCATAACGGCGCGTGCTGCGGCGCGCAAAGACATGCTGGCGGAATACTCCCACGACGGCATGATTGCTCATTTTGACAATGGTATAGTAGTCGCTGGTAGGCAGGGTGATGGAAGGAGGAACGTCTTTGGCACTCACGGGCAGAATTATAGATGGCGGCTGAAAACAATGTCGAATCTGAAATGTGGCATGGGATCACGTCCGAAACATCGGCACATCAGTCCGTGCGTCCCATCATTTCCCGCGTTTCCTGAATAGTATGCGCCTGGGCTTGCCGCGCACTCATGATAGTTGGCTGTCCAAAGCTTTGTCTCTTGGCCTCAATGTCCCGGTTGACAGTGCGGTCGAAGCGTTTGTCCGCCTCTTTCCAGGAGCGTCCATGAAAGTCGGATTGCTGCGTGGCGTATTGTTTGGAGGCATCCTGCCAGGAGTGGGTATTTACTCCCTTGGCGCGGGCGATGAAGTCCGGCGTTTCCAGCTTGTCATCCGTGAAGGATTTGATGCCATCCCATTTCTTCGTTTCAAACCGGGTAGAGGCGCCGTCAAATTTTCTTTTTTTCAAAGGATGCGGTTTCAAAAGCCTTTTTTTCGATTTGAGACGTGTTGCCGCTGTACCGGAGTCCTTCAAAGGAACTCCGTTTTTGGGACACCATCCTGGTGTTTCCTTCCTTGTCCGTCTGCTGGCCGAAGCCGCCGGCGAATTTCGCTTCCAAGGCATCCATCAGCTCTGCGTCCGTTTTTTCCGAATCAGGGCGTTGCCGGGGCTGAAAGTTTGTAGCTACCGTGCGTTCTGTAGCACAGGAGCAAAGTGCTGCTGCGGCAATCAGAAGAAGGTACTGTATCCGGAACATGCTCACGTTCCCTTATATTCCCGAATGCCGCGCAAATTGCAAACAAAAAGGCGCCTCCATTGCTTGATGGAGGCGCCCGGAGTAATCTGTCTGATCCCTGTGGGGATTATTTGGAGGCGGTCAGCTTGGCGACCTGATCCTTCAATTCTTTGCCGACCTTGAATTTGACAACGGAGCGGGCCGGAATCGGCACATCCTGGTCAGGGTTTTTGGGGTTGCGGCCTACTTTGGGCTTCACTTCCTTCACCTGGAAGGTTCCGAAATTGCGAATCACCACACGGTCGCCTTCAGCAAGGGTGCTGGAGATAATGTCCACGGCACGCTGTACGATGTCGAACACTTCAATCTGAGTGAAGTTGGTTTCGGCGCTGATTTTGTTAACGAGGTCTCGTTTTGTTAATGTTTTAGCCATATGGAGTGCAGAATGATATGAATGTATGAGTTTTATAGTTCAGCGTGCATGATTTGTCTCCTAAAAAATCACATAATCCGTGGCATGCTTGATTTTTACGTTCTCAACTGCGTGATGCAGGAATTTTGCTTGACCGGAATGGTTGGGATGCTTCCATTGCTTGCCGCCGGAGTGTTCCGGCTCCGGGAAGGATATATGCGAACCACGTTTACAACCATGCTGACTGACGCCCAAGCCGGAAGGCTTGAGTCCATTCTTGAGGAAAAGGGGTTTGAAAGAAGAGAGGTGCCCTATGCGCGTTTTTCCTTTGCCGGGCCTTCCCTGCTGGCGACGGTTTACGAGAAGAAGAACAAGCTTCTTCTGCAGGGAAAGGGAACGGATGATTTTATAGAGTTTACGCTGGAACCGCAGGTGACCGGAGTTTTGTCCCAGCCGGAAGAGATGGAAGAAGGAGTCGATTTTGTTCCTCACTTCGGGATAGACGAAAGCGGAAAGGGAGATTACTTCGGCCCGCTGGTGGTGGCTGGTGTTTATGTGGACGGGGGCATCGGCGCCGCATTGCGCAAGCTGGGTGTTTGTGACAGCAAGCTGGTAGGGTCTTCATCCAGAATCCGCTGCCTGGCGGAGGGGATCCGCAGGGTGCCGGGCATCCGGTTTCATCTGGTAAGCATTGGCCCGGAACGGTATAACCAGCTTTATCCGGCGTTCGGGAATTTGAACCGTTTTCTGGCCTGGGGGCATGCTACGGTGATTGAGGGGCTGGCGGCCAAGGTTCCGGATTGTCCCATGGCATTGAGCGACCAGTTCGCCAATCCGTTTGTTCTGAAGAGGGCGCTTGCCGCCAAAAAGGTGTCTGTCCGGCTGGAACAGCGTGTCCGGGCGGAGAGCGATGTTGCTGTGGCTGCGGCATCTATTCTGGCGCGCGAACGTTTTGTGAATTGGATGGATGCGGCGGGAGAGGGCGCCGGCATGAAGTTGCCGCTGGGAGCTTCCGGCCAAGTGGTGAAAGCTGCGCGCCAGTTGGTGGCCCTGCATGGGGAAGAAATGCTGCCCAAGGTGGCCAAGATGCATTTTAAGACCACACGGAATGTGTTGAAGTAGGGAATCAGGCCGGAGTGGCGCAAGGGGACGCTTCTTTTTTCCATTTCCCGTCTCCTACGGAAAGGACGGTGATTCTGACTTTGTCCAGTCCGTGGTGCTTCATGTCCAGCCGTTCTGCGGCTTCTTCACTAAGATCTATGATTCTGTTTTTGATGAAGGGGCCCCGGTCGTTTACGCGGACTTTTACGGTTTTGCCTGTTCGAAGGGATTGAACGAGCACTTCGCACGGGAGGGGAAGGGTGGGATGCGCTGCGTGCAGGTGCCAGGGGCGCACGTTTTCTCCGATCGCCGTTTTTCCGCTGACGAGCCCCCAAAGGGCGCATTCATTGTAATGGGAGGCAATTCCCGTTTGTTCATACGTCAGCGCCTGTTCCACGTTCATGGGATGGTAGCGGTGCCCCCGGATGGTATAGGGGCGGGTCATGTAGCCCGGATAATCCCGGCTTTTGGGAGAGGACGAGCAGGATGCCAGCCATAGCAGCCCGGCCAGCACGGACATTCCCCTGAGGATACCTGTCTGCATGATTTTATTATATGGATGGGGAGATGATGAAATGCAAGACGCAGGCGCGTTTTTCCGCCCGTGAGAAGCAGTATTCCGGAAGTGGCGTGATGTTTCCCGGGGGCAAGGGGAACGGTTTTTCATTGCCGTTTCTATTTTGATTTTGGTTGACTTGGCTGGTTCGCTTGCGTAGCGTTGATGCGATTCTGGGAACTTACTACAATAATAGATAACATAATGAGCAGGCAGGCATTTTATCCGCATCTCTCAGTGGATTGTGTGTTGATCGGGTTCGATGAAGAAGGTCTGAAAGTCCTTCTGGTTGAGAAGACGCAATTTGAACCCGGCCATACCGGCGCCATTTCCAAATTGCCCGGCGATTTGATTTATGAGGAGGAAGAATTGGATGCCGCTGCCCGCCGCGTTTTGTTTGACATGACCGGCATGTCTTCCCCCCATTTGGAACAGTTCCATACTTTCGGCGCTCCATCGCGCATCAAGAATCCGGAGGACAGGGCATGGGTGGAGGCTGTTTCCGGCCAGAAGATAGGACGCCTGGTGACGGTGGCCTACATGGCCATGCTCAGGATTTCCACCAAGCTGCGCAAACTGATGGAAAGCCATAAGACCCGCTGGGTTCCTGTAGATGATTTGCCGGAACTGGCGTTTGATCACCGGGATATTATTGACCTGGCGCTGGAGAGAGTGCGTTCTTCCGTGAAGAAGGAGCCTGCGCTGATTTATGACATGTTGCCTGCCAAGTTTACGGCTCTTCAGCTCCGGCGGTTGAATGAGGAGATTCACGGCAAGCCCATGGATGTGCGTAATTTCCACAAAAAAATCGCTTCCCGCCCCTACATTGTGCCGCTGGATGAGAAGGAGGAGGGGGTTCCCCACCGCGCCGCACGCTATTACCGTTTTGACCGTAAAATTTATAATCGCCTTTATTGCCGGAGCTGACGGTTCCGGGCCGTTCTGGCTTATTTTTTCCGTTTTTTCGGGCCTCTTCCCGCCATGCTTGCGGGGAGAGGGTCTTCTCGTTTGACAGAGTCCGTTTTGTAACGCATCTTATCCGCACGTTGATTCCCATGATAAATCCGGCCTTTATTCCAGACGATTTTTTCAAGGTGCTGGCGCCTTCTGATATTTTTGGAGCGGATGGTCCGTTTGAGGTTGATTTGGGGTGTGGGGACGGAGGGTTCCTGCTCCAGATGGCGGCCCATTATCCGGAACGCCGTTTTCTGGGAATAGAACGGCTTTTGGGCCGCGTACGGGGGGTTTGTTCCCGGGCGGCCGTCCGCGGGTTGGATAACGTGAAGGTGTTTCGCGTGGAAAGCCGTTACTTTCTGGAATGGATGATGCAGCCCGGCTGCATTTCCCGGCTGCATTATTTATGTCCGGATCCTTGGCCCAAGGAGAGGCATCATAAGAACCGGCTGGTGCAGGAGGATTTTCTTCCCGTGCTTCACCGTTCCCTGTCCGATGGCGGGGAGTTCCTGTTCAAGACGGATCATGAAGGATATTTTCTGTGGGTGCTGGACCATGTGGCGCGCAGCGGTCTGTTTAGCCGTGCCAGTTGGGATGAGGACGAATTTTTTTATCCCCGTACGGATTTCCAGCTTCAATGGGAGGCCATGGGAAAGCCGATTTACCGCGCCCGCTTTATCAAATTGCAGAAAGTCTGATTCCAATGCCTTTTATACTTCATCAGAAAGATTCCACCACGGCTGCGCGCCTGGGGTCGCTTGAGTTGCCGCATGGACGGGTTCCCACCCCCATTTTCATGCCGGTGGGAACGCAGGGTTCCGTGAAAACCATGCATCCGCAGGATTTGGAGATGCTGGGAGCTGAGATTATTCTGGGAAATACCTATCATTTGTCCCTGCGCCCCGGTTCCGCTTTAATTAGGCAAATGGGCGGATTACACAAATTTTCCTCCTGGAACCGCCCTATTTTGACGGATTCCGGCGGGTTCCAGGTCTGGTCCCTTGCCAAGCTCCGTAAAATTACGGAAGAAGGGGTGCGTTTCCAGAACCATTTGGACGGGGCGTACATGATGCTGAGCCCGGAGCGGTCCATGGAGATCCAGGCGGACTTGGGCAGTGATATCGCCATGCTGTTTGACGAGTGCCCCCCTTATCCCTGCGACAGGAAGTACGCGGAAGCCTCCCTGGGGTACACGCTTCGTTGGGCCCGCCGCTGCAAGGCGTGGGTGCAGGAACATCGGCCCCGTTCCGGGGAAGGGCGTCAGCACCATTTCGGTATTGTGCAGGGTTCCGTGTATGCGGATTTAAGAAAGAAGTGCGCGGAAGAACTGGCCGCCATGGATTTTGACGGGTACGCCATCGGCGGCGTTTCCGTGGGAGAGCCGGAGGATGAAATGCTCCGCGCCATTGATCATTCCGCTCCCTGGCTGCCGGAGGAGAAGCCCCGGTACGCCATGGGGCTGGGCACCCCCCCCCAATTGCTGGAAATGATTGCCCGCGGCGTGGATATGTTTGACTGCGTAATGCCTACCCGCCTGGCTCGCCACGGCGTGGCGCTGACTCCGGACGGCCCCATGCATATCAAGAATCAGCGCTGGGCGACGGATTCCCGCCCAATTGACCCGGAGGGACATCCGCATGTCACGCAATTTTCCCGCGCTTACGTGCGGCATTTGTTTAAAGCCGGTGAAATACTCGCTTTAAGATTGCTTTCTTTTCAGAATCTGGAATTCTATCTCCGGCTGATGGCCCAGGCGCGCGAGGCCATAGCCGCCGGCACGTTCGGTTCCTTCAAGGATTCGTTTATCGCGCGGTATAAAGCAAACGACATTTTATGAATATCTTTATGTTAGCACAGGCTCAGGATGCGGCGGGCGCCGCCGGGCAGGAACCCGCAAATATGTTTCAGCAGATTCTCGCCAGCCCCATGTTCATGTTTGTGATTATCATCGTCCTGTTCTGGGTGATGCTGATCCGTCCCCAGAGGAAGGCGCAGAAGGAGCAGCAGGCGCGCATCGCAGCCCTGCAGCGCGGGGACAAGGTGATTACAAACGCAGGGCTGCACGGTTTTGTGGAGAAGGTGAATGAGCGCACCGTTTCTCTCAAGATTGCGGAAGGCGTGGTGATTGAATTGGAAAAGAACGCGATCGTTCAAGTGGAGAAGTAAGTTTTTCCGCTTTCCGTACGTTTCCTGCATCCGCCCGTGTCGCCCGCCGGCAGGGGCGGATGTTTATTTTTGAAACCGTCTTTTTCCGGCGGGGTTAGTAAAAGTGGTTATGAGATTGCCCCACATGTTTATCTTGTCATGTTCCGCAGCGCTGGCGTTCGGTCTGTTCCCGTTTGCGGCAGGGCAATCCGTGGCTTCCGGCGACCGCGGGAAAATGGAAACTGCCCCCAGGCCCGGACTGGAATGCCTTCAGGTGACTTTGCTCATCCGCCAAATGGTTTTGGACCGCTATGACACCACGGGTACGGGAATTTTGTCCGAACAGGACAAGGCCCGGTTGGTGGAGGATGCCCGCTCTGCGCGGAGGGAGGCCAGAAAAGCCTTCCTGAGGAAGTTTGATAAGGATGGGGACGGAAGGCTTTCCCTGGAAGAGTACAGGGCTTTCCGGGAACATGTAGAGAAACGGCGCGGGGTGCGCAGGCCGGATGCCGGGCCGGACAAGAGAGATGGAATTCCGTTTTACCCTCCCGCCGAGAGGAAGGAAATTCCTCCGCCGCCCCCTCCGGCAGAGGGGGTGGAAATGCCCATGGTGGAAATTCGCACGGTGGGACGGAAGCGCTTCATGGTTGCTCCTGGATTGTTTCTGCTGACTCGTAACATGTTGCTGCAGAATTATGATGCCAACGGGAACGGCCGCATTGATCCGGAGGAACATGCCGTTGTCATGAAAGATGCCGCGGCTCTGTACCAGGCCAAAATGAAGGAAATGATGGAGCTTTACGATTTGGACCAGGACGGTGTGCTCAGCCCGGTGGAGAGAGAGCAGGCTCTGGCGGACAGCCATAAAGACAGCCCTTTGTATGCCATGGAAGAACCGGACGATATTGATTTGTTCATCCGGGCCAATATTAGTGAAGTGCTGCTGAAGGAGTCGCCGGTGGATGCCGGGGATGACAAGGATAAAGGTACGGAGTAATTTATTCTTCATGATGGGGATTCCTCTGGAACCGGAACAGGACTTTCTTCAATATCTGGAGGTGGAAAAGCAGGCTTCTCCTCATACGGTGGAGGTGTACGCCCGCGCCTTGCGCCAGTTCAGGGCCTGGGCGGCTGATTCATTCCCAGGGTGGGAGAATTGTACGCCGGACCAGATGAGGGACTGGCTTTTCCAGGAGCTGAAGGATGAAGCCGCCACGTCTTCCATCCGGCTGAGGTTTGCCGCCCTGCGCAGTTTTTACCGTTTCATGATGCGGAGGCACGGGCTGGAGACGAATCCGATGACGGGCGTTTCCCTTCCCAGAAGGAAAAAAACGCTTCCCGTTTTCCTGACACTCAACCAGATGTTGGAATTGTTGGAGCTTCCCTACAAGACGGCCGTTCCCGCCAATGCTCCCGCATGGCTTCCCTACCGTGATGCCGCCATATTGGAACTTTTTTATTCCTGCGGGATGCGCCTGAGTGAATTAGTAGGGCTGGATGTCGGCAGTGTGGACCACCGTTTCCGGGGCGTGAAGGTAATGGGGAAGGGGCGCAAGGAGCGCATCCTGCCTGTGGGAACTCCTGCTCTGGCTGCTCTGGAAACTTATGTTTCCATGGCCTGTCTGCCGAAGAATTCCCCCTTGTTTGTCTCCCGTATAGGAACCCGGTTAAGCGCTCGCTCCGTGCAGATGATGCTGAACAAATATGTGAAGCTGTCTTCCATTCCTTTTACCATTTCTCCCCATAAGATCAGGCATACATTCGCCACGCACATTCTGGAGGCTGGGGCGGATCTCCGTTCCGTCCAGGAACTGCTGGGCCATGCTTCCTTATCCACTACCCAGATTTACACGCATGTGACGCGTGCCAGAATGGCGGAAGTTTACAGACAGGCGCATCCCAGGGCATAAGGATTTTTTTGTTTCATGAAGGAAGAACTTATGTTCGCAGGTATTCTGCTTCTTTCCTAGGCATCTCCGGGGCCCGACCAGGCTTTTGTTACCCGGAGCACGCTGGCTTACGGCTTTGGCGCGGGAGTGATGGCTGCTTTGGGCATTGGTACCGGAATAGTTGCCCATGCTGCACTGGCTTGTACAGTAGGAGCATCCGTTTTTCACAGTTTCCTGGGGGTGGGGCTGTTTTGCGCCGCTTCCTGCTGGATGCTGTATTTGGCATAGAAAATATGGCCGAGGGGGAGGAATGCTTTCCTTGCCGGGTGCGGGGATATTTCCCCGGCTTCCTGTATTTACCGTGATGCTCTGGTGACTAACCTGATGAATCCCAAGGCCACGTTTTTCTTTGTGGCTCTTTCCGCTCCGCTGTTGGAAAAAAATCATGATCCTTCCTATGCTCTTTTTATCGGTTTTTTAATCGTGGCGACGGGAACGGCGGGCTGGATTTTGTGGGCTCTTGTTTTCCGCTGGCAGCCCATTCGTTCCTTTTACGGACGGTATGCCGGAATACTGGATGGAATATTGTCCCTTGTGCTGGCGGGGTTCGGATTCAGCATGCTGTATTCTTTTGGCCGCATGGCGGTGGAAAATTTTTCCTGATGCAGAAATGGAGGAGAGGCTTTTTTCCTGTAAAAATAACTCTGGTATTGACAATGACTCCATTATATCGCATACATCTGCACCCGCTGTGGAAAGCCGAACGCGCACGCATGTGAGTGGCAAGGCGCGCAAGTTTTCCATTAACACCTTTTATTTATAATTGATATGGCAGTAGCAATCAGACTCAACCGTCAGGGTTCCAAGGACCGTCCTTACTACAAAATCGTCGTTGTCGACAGCCGCGCGCGTCGTGACGGCCGTTACATTGAGCAAGTGGGCTCCTATGACCCCATGAAGGAAGGCGTCAACTATACCATCAATCTGGAAAAGGTTGACAAATGGCTTGCCAACGGAGCACAGCCCTCTGAAACGGTGAATTCAATGATCCGTAAGGCCCGTAAGGCTTAAGCCTTTTCCGGTGCATTATTATTTTCCTGAAGGCGTTCCTTTAATGGGGATCGCCTTGTTGTTTCTTGTGCGTGGAGCGGGAAAAAGGGCTTCCCCGGAAGCGCTTGCGTTAGGATGAATCAGAAAGAGAAAATTTCCCGCTCACGGAAAAACGGGTCGGCATTATTGCCGTCGGGACCGGAATACTCTGGCGGATTCCAGAATGCCGAATGCGATTTCATGGATGTGGAGATTGGCCGTATCAATGGTCAAGTGCGCCGTTTCCTGGTAAAAATCATGCCGTTCATTCATGAGATGTTCCAGCACGGCCTTGGGATTGGGTTGTTGGAGCAGGGGGCGGTTGGTGCATCTGGAAATACGCTGGTACAGGATGTTTACGTCTGTATGGAGCCAGACGACGAAGCCCAGTTTTTTCAGTAGCAGCCGGTTTTCCGGTCTGATAATGATGCCTCCTCCTGTGGAAATAATGCGGCTTTGTGCGGCGGCCATCTGAAGCTGTTGCAGGATTCCGGTTTCCAGGTCTCGAAAATGTGATTCCCCATGAATTTTGAAAATCTGCGGAATGTGCATTCCCGTCTGGCGTTCAATTAACTGGTCCGTATCCATAAAACCAAGGTTCGTTTCCCGGTGCAGTTCCTTTCCGATGGTAGTTTTGCCGCATCCCATCAGCCCGATCAGGATGATGTTTGGCAAGGATGTTGATGCGGCCCTATTCATGGCTTGATTGTACTCAATCCGGTAGCGTGAGAAAACAACTTTTTAGCGGAATGGCCTTTTCCTGCGCCAGCTTTCACTCGGGGAAGTCCGTAAGGGTGGAGTGAAGTAAAGGCAGTTGGAAAAAGAGAAGGGAAGTATGAGGCCGTAGGACGTGCTCTTATTCATTTGTCTGTTTTCTCCTTTCAGGGGAAGGAGGTCTTGCTTGACGCAGGAGCTTCTTCAGGCAAGGATAAAGCCATGCAAACCGAATTGTTCGAGGTAGATCCCCTGTCAGACAACCGCAAACTGTATGCCCGTGCGGCGGAAGCTCTGGGTGCGGGAGCGCTGGTAGGGATTCCCACGGAGACTGTATACGGCCTGGGGGCAGATGCCTTGAACCCGGAAGCGGTAGCAAGGATTTTTGAAGCCAAGGGAAGGCCTTCTTTTGATCCGCTGATTATTCATGTGCATCATGGGTGTGAGGTGGAAAAATATACCGCCGTTCCGGAGGGGCTGAAAGATCTGGTGCATACGCTTGCCTCCAGATTCTGGCCGGGGCCGCTGACCCTGGTGTTGCCAAAGGCGGATATCATTCCGGATATTGTAACCAGCGGCCTTCCTACGGTGGCCGTTCGCGTAAGCGCTCATCCTGCCATGCGGGGGGTGGCGAAAGCGCTGGGGCGTCCTATAGCTGCGCCCAGCGCCAATCGCTTCGGCCATATCAGCCCTACTTCCGCCTCTGCCGTGCAAAAGGAATTGGGGGGCAGTATTGAAATGATTCTGGATGCCGGAGCCTGTTCCGAGGGGCTGGAAAGCACGATTGTGCGTCCTGTGCTTGACGAGAAGGGCAAGCCCTCTCTGGAATTGCTGCGTGAGGGGCCGGTGACCCGGGAACAATTTCGCAACTTGGTTAAGGTGGTGCGCCGCAAGCCTTCCTGCCGTCCTGTTTCGGAAGAATCTCCGGCGGATGCGCCGGGGCAGCTCACCAGCCATTACGCCCCGCGCAAACCTATGCTGCTGCTGGAACCGGGGGAAAATTTTGCCCCGGTGGAGGGGGTGAGGTACGGCTTGCTTTCCTATGAAGGAACGTCCGCTCTTGCCCGGGAAGGGGATTGGGCGGAAGTGGTAGCCATGAGTCCCGGCAGCGGGCGGCTGGCAGAAGCTGCCGTGCGCCTGTTTGCCCTGATGAGACAGATGGATGAAAATGAAGCTATTGACGTCATTGTGGCGGAATCCGTTCCGGAATCCGGCCTGGGCCGCGCTATTATGGATCGCCTGCGACGCGCTTCAGCCGTCAGGGAATAACTTGCCCACGGTTTGCAAAACATGTTAAAGTCATTGCAGATTCCTTTTTGATTTTATGGCCGCTACGTTATTTGAAAAAATCTGTTCAGGGGAAATCCCCGCGGACATCGTATATCAGGATGACCTGTGTGTTTGCTTCCGGGACATTAGTCCACAAGCACCGGAACATTTGCTGCTTGTTCCGCGCAAGCCCATTCCCCGCCTTTCCGAGGCCGGGGAGGAAGATGCCGCCCTTCTGGGACACATGATGCTGGCAGTCGGGCGGATTGCCCGGACTCTTCATCTGGATGAAGGTGGCTTTCGCCTGGTCATCAACAATGGGCATGACGCCGGGGAAGCTGTCCCCCATTTGCACATGCATCTGTTGGCAGGCCGCAAGCTGGAATGGCCTCCCGGTTAGGCCGGAGCGAATTCGGGCATTGCCTGAAAGAGGGACGGATGTGTCATTTTCCATGAATGGTGCCGCCCTGCCTGCTTGTCAGGCATTAAGTATGCCTGTAAGATATACTCATGAAAAGATTGCTGGTAGAACTGGAGAACTTGCCGGAGGCAGGGAAAAAATACAGCGGTGAACTGGATTCTGAAATTTTCGGCATTGATGATGAAGAGGTTACTTCCATTGGGCCTCTTGCTTTTGATCTGCATGTGCAGAGATTTGAAAATGAATTGTTTGTAAGAGGCAATATTTCCGCCCCCTTTAAATTCCGCTGTGTGCGTTGCCTGGGCTACTTTGACTACGTGGTGGAAGTTTGTGATTTCGCGACTTCTTTCCAGATTGATTCACAGAATGTTGTGGATGTTTCAGATTCCTTGAGGGAAGAAATAGTTCTGGATTTTCCGGCATACCCGAAGTGTGCTGACGGAGGCATGGAAAACGACTGTATGGCGAAAACTCCGTATTTTGGAGTGGACAAAGAGGGGGGAACGGGTGTAAACAGTTCTGCCCCGATCAGGAATAGCGGCGTGTGGGACGCCCTCAATGAACTGGGAGATCATTATTAATCACCTTTTTACCAACTAAAATTATGGCAGCACCTAAGCGCAGAACGTCCAAGATGAAGCAGCGTACCCGCCTTGCCGCTCAGGCATGGCGTGCGCCGAAGCTCCGCAAGTGCCAGAATTGCGGCAGCAGCACCCCCGGCCATACCGCCTGCCCCAATTGCGGTACGTACAAGACCCGTTCCGGCAAGGAAATCGTGGTGAAGGCGGAAGCGTAAGTTCCGCGGGCGCCGCATTTGCCTTGAAAATTATCGCCGTATTGCGGCGCTATCATATAGACTTTCCAGCCGCTTTTGCTTCGCAAAGCGGCTGAACTTGCTTGAAGCGGACTGTTTTTTCTGCTAACACATTTCTTCAACAAATAATATGAAGATTGCACTGGATGTGATGGGCGGCGACAATGCGCCCGATATTAATGTGGACGGGGCGAAGCGGGCCCTCCGGGATTTCCCTCTCATTGAAAAGATCTACCTTGTGGGAAGGGAAGAAACGGTGCGCAGCTCTTGTGACCGCTTGGGGCTTTCCGGTCCGCGCGTGGAGATCGTTCCGGCTGCGGAAGTTGTGGAAATGAACGAATCCGGATTGCTGGCGGTGAGAAAGAAAAATTCGTCCATGTCCATTTCCGTGGATCTGGTCAAGTCCGGAGATGCGGATGCCGTGGTCAGCGCGGGCAACACGGGGGCAGCTGTAGCGGCTGCCACCGTCAAACTGAGGTTGCTTGAGGGTGTGGAGCGTGCGGGCATTGTGACCCAGCTTCCAAATGAATTCGGAGTCTGCAATGTGACTGATACCGGAGCCAACCCGGATGCCAAGCCCCGGCATTTGGTAGGGTATGCCGTTATGGCCAGCATTCTGGCGCGTTCCGTTTACGGCAAACAGATGCCTAAGGTGGGAGTTATGAGCAATGGCTCTGAAGATGAAAAGGGAACAGATTTTACCAAAGGAACTTTTTGTCTGTTGAAGCATTTGGAGGAGCGCGGTGCGCTCCCTTTTAAATTTGTAGGCAATGTGGAAGGCCACGATCTTTTTGAACATGAAATAGATGTGGCTCTGACAGACGGTTTTACCGGAAACGTCCTGCTGAAAACATGCGAGGCCACCGCCAAGGCTTTCAGCAAATGGCTGAAAGAGGAACTTAAGGCAAACCCGTTCCGCATGGTTGGAGCTGCCTGCGCCTCCGGAGCATTCCGCGCCATGAAAGCACGCCTTTCTGCGGACTCCGTAGGGGGAAGCCCTCTTTTGGGCGTTAAGGGCGTGACCATCATAGCGCATGGCAGTTCTACCCCCGTAGCCATCCGCAATGCCTTGAGAGTTTCCATGGAAATGGTCCAGCAGGGCGTCAATCCCCTCATAGAAGAGGAGATGGCCCGGCTGGGCACTATTCCGGAGGTTGCCGAAGTGTACCCCAAATAATCATCATGTTTCAGTTTCTGAAAAAGCATGCCGCCGCCGCGGCAAAAGAAGGAGCTCCCCCGGAAGGGGCTGCCTCCGTGTCCCGTTCAGCCGGTGATCGTTTGGACTCCAGCCTGGCGGTATCCGTCGGGTTGTGCGTGCTGGTTTTCATCGTGCTTCAATGGATGGGCAGTTACAGCCCCCATTGGGGAAAATCCATATGGCATCACGTGTCGGAAGCTTTTCTGCTTTTTTCCGTGACGCTGGCGCTGATGCCTATGTACTGGTTATGCGCCGGTTCCCTGCGCAGAAAAAACAAAACCTTTGTCGTCACATGGGGGGCGGTTCTGGTTCAGCTCCTGTTTTTTGGCTTCATCCGGCATGTAACGGCTGACATTACTTCCGACATAGGCAATGAGCTTTTGTACATTCCCTATATGATGGCTCCGTTGATTGTCACGGTGCTGCTGGGGCCTCTTCTGGGCATGTTTGCCACTATTTCCATCTGCATGCTTGGCGGATTTTTCATTCTGCCGGAGCAATATGCTCCGGAAAAGCAGGTCCAGTTCTGGATTCTGAGCTCTCTCTCCGGCATGCTTACCGTGTTGCTTACCCATAACCTGCGGAATCGCGCCCAGTTGCTGCGGGCGGGATTCTTTGTGGGGCTGCTTGTCATGGTACTGTGTTGCATCATGGGGGTCATCAATCTCCAGGCATGGGATTACAACCTCACTGGAGTTCTGGTTTGCCTGGCCGTGGCTTTTGGCGTAAGCATGCTGACCAGCGTGCTGATCAGCGGCGTCCTGCCTATCATAGAAGGAGCTTTTAAAATCATTACGCCTATTTCCTGGCTGGAAATGGCGGATATGAACCGCCCTCTCATGAAAAGGCTGCAAATGGAAGCTCCGGGAACTTTTCATCATTGTCTGATGGTTGCCCAGCTGGCGGAGGCAGCGGCGGAAGCCATTGGGGCCAATCCCATTGAATGCCGGGTGGAGGCTTATTACCATGACATTGGCAAAATGCAAAACCCCCTTTATTTTATTGAAAATATCATGGATGGCCCCAATCCCCATGATGAGCTGACGCCCAGCATGAGCGCCCGTATCATCATCGACCACGTTCAGGACGGGGTGGCATTGGCCAGGGAGAACAACCTTCCGCGTCCTTTGGTGGACGTCATAGAGCAGCATCACGGCACCTCACTGGCTTACTTCTTTTACCGGAAAGCCCTTCAATACCGGGACGAAATCCTGAGCCGCGTGGAAAGCGGCCTGGCTTCTCCGGATGACGTTCCGGAAGTGGTGGAATCCAACTTCCGTTACAAAGGGCCCAATCCGCAGAGCAAGGAAACAGGAATCGTCAGCCTGGCGGACATCGTGGAAAGCGCCACGCGCTCCATGGGTAAAATTTCCTGTGAGGAAATGCAGAAAAGGGTGGATGAACTTTTGAAGCAACGGGTGGTGGACGGCCATTTGGACGATAGCGGCCTTACCTTCGGAGATCTCAAGAAGATCCGCAACAGTTTCATTAAGACGCTGAAAAGCATCCACCACAACCGCATTGCCTATCCTTCCCACAATCCGGAGGCAAAGATTGAAAAAAATGTTCTTCCTGATGTGTCCGTCAGGGAACAGGAAGAGAAAGCGGTGAAAAAGGAAAGTGAAGGCAAAGCCGTTCCTGAAATCATGGAGTTGCCCGATGCCGGAACCCTTCAAGAGGGAAAATCCACGGAAGCGGAGATGGAGAACGGTGCGGTTACGGAGAAAAATGAAACCGAATCTTGAACTCTACAATCATCTGGAGGAGGGGAGGCTCAATTCATCCGTTACGGATGCCCTGATTGGAGCCTTGGAGAGTTGTCTTCCGTCCGTGTTGGCGTTGCCTGAAGGCCCTGTCCCCGTACTTTCCGGATTGGATGAAGTAGAAATCAGCGTGGTTTCCGATGACGTCATCCGGGATGTGCATGCCCGTTTTTTGAATGATCCGACGGCGACGGATGTCATTACTTTTCCGCATGGAGACGGAATAGGAGAGATCATCGTCAGCTTTGATACCGCTATCCGGCAGGCTTCGAATTCGGAGAACCTGTTTTCAGAGAACTTTTCCGGTACATGGTGCATGGTCTTCTGCATCTGCACGGATATATAGATACGGAACCGGAGGAACGGGAGCGCATGTTTTCCTGTCAGGAGCCTCTGGTGCGGAAGTTTGGCGCGACCCTGGCGGACATTCCTTTTACGCATAACCGCTGTTCCGGCACTTAAAGCGCGCTTTTCAAAGATCCGGGCTTGCCAAGTTGAGATGAACTCTGTTACTCTTTTGCCGCATCATGCGTCCATAGCTCAGTTGGATAGAGCAACTGCCTTCTAAGCAGTGGGTCACTGGTTCGAATCCAGTTGGACGTGCCATTATAAACCCCGTAAACTGAAAGGTTTGCGGGGTTTTCTTTTCTTTTGTCTTTGTGTTGGTTGTCCGTATGGTTGTCCGTAAAAAGAGATTATTCTTGCGGTTTAAGGGCCGCAGGGCATGCTTGGAAGTATGAAAAACACCCTTGTTGCGACGGATTATCCGAACTTGTATCGGTCAAAAGAGTCGGAAATTTTCTATGCCCGAATTGATACCGGAAGAAAAACGGTGAAAAAATCTCTTAAAACGCGCGTGTTGACGGAAGCCCTTTCCAGGCTGGCCGGGTTCCTGGCGGAGCAAGGGAGGGATGAATTACCCGTGGAATCCGTGTCTTGGTATTTGGCGGTTGATATGTACGTCCAGCGGCAGGAAATGCGCCCCCATTTGAAGCCGGCCGCTGTAGAATCCATCAAGTTCTTTTCCAGCCGCGCTAAAAAGCTTGTTGCTCGTGATATTGCAGCAGAGGCCATCACGGAACAAATGTGCCGGGCTTGGTGGAAAAAAGATGCGTTGTCTGTGTCTGCACGAACAGCAAACGGAACACTCGCTGTTGTGAAAAATATTTTTTCCATGCTTCAGGAAGCAGGAAGTATCAAGAGCAATCCAGCAGCCAAGCTTGAACGGATGACTTTGAGGAGTTCAAATCTTAACGTTCCGGAAAAAGAAGATTTCCGAAGAATCGTTGAGGAAGTGAAAAAAGCCCCTATATTAAGGAAGTGGCAAAAGAAGGGGCTATATTCCGAAGCGGCGGATATGATCGCTTTCCTGGCTTATTCAGGGTTACGTATTGAGGAAGTCCGGCGCTTGGTGTGGGGAGATATCGGGAAAGAGTCCATTTCCGTGCCTGATATCAAACATGCCACCTCACGCCGGACCCTGTACATTAACGCATCTCTGGCGGAGGTGATAGAAAGCCTCCGAAGAGAAAGGCGGGGGAATAGCCCAGATGACCCGGTATTTGCCATAGAAAGCCCCCGAAAGGCCCTTACAAACGCGTGTATCAGGCTTGGACTGCCTCACGTCCGGATTCACGATTTACGGCATTTCTTCGCCACGTCCTGCATTGAGGCAGGCATTGATATTCCTACGGTGGCTAAATGGCTGGGGCATCGTGACGGCGGAGCATTGGCTATGAAGGTATATGGACACCTTCGGGACGAACACAGTAAGGAAGCGGCTAGAAAACTCACTTTTTAGTTATTTGCGGCTTGCAACCCAGAAGATGTGTCCGCCTACTGGCGGATTTTCCCTGAAGATGGAGGCTCATTAGCCTCTGTTGAGTGATTTTGGAGCATATTTCAAAGAGATTGGACGGGTGTACGTACATCCGTATTCTGAAGCCATAGCTGAAGCTGTGAAACATCTTGTTCTGTAAAAAGAGATTTTTAGGAGAATTATTATGAAATCGGTACGCTAACATATTAGGGCTTATCAAAGATAAAGACGTTTATTTTTAAGAGTTTCTGTCTGGTATTTCAAATGAGGTTAAACAGATTTTTTCTTTAGAAGAACTGTAAAAATGGAACTAATTCTCCAAAATGCTGTACACATATACGTACCGCACCCTAACCATAGGGCAAAGGCAAAAGGCTTCCACCAATGCTCTTTCAAATTAAATATTTGGTTACTATCTATCATGTGGAGCAGTATAAAGGAATAAATAACAAAAATAAGAGCTCCTTTTAAATTGGCATTCATGTAACCAATAAGGTAGTTATAATAGCTTTTTACGTTTTCTATTTGTTTAATTTTATTCGAGTTAAGAGTAATCAATAATGTTTTGTGTGTAACATCAAATCCTGCGAAAATTGCACCTACTGTAATTCCCGAAGATAGAATACTTGATGATATATATAAAACATAATTGAAATTATACAGAACAATGCCAAGCACTGTGCCTAAAATGCCAGCTACCAAAGGCCAGAATCGTTCTGCAAAAAGTGTATTCATTCGAATAATCCGTTTCGTCTCCATTCATGGAATGATCGTTCTAACGCATTCCATCTGTCATCACGTGGGAAGCGTCTATCAGAGGCAGTTGTAATTTCGCATTCTTTATATTCTCTTGCTCTTAGTAAATCTAGGGTTTCTGAAGGATCTTGTTCTGAATCTTTTCCAGTAATACATGCTCTATCAATAGCATATTCAGATTGTTGACTTTTTCTTAGTAACCAATGAGCTAGAGAAGACGCAGCACGATTCGCCAAACTGTGGTATCTCTCTGCTCCTATGGTGATTTTAACATAAGCTGAACCATTCTCTTCTGCCATTTCAACTGCTCTTCGGACAGAAATATTTTCTTCTCGATCTGCTTCAGTAATGACATGAGGTCGCATTTTAAAATCGATTTTTGTAAAAAGCGTTTTATTCAATAATTTTTGCTCAATGTCATGATTTAAAATAGGTTCAAAACGGAAAGTAGCATGACGATTAGGATAAAAGTCTGAAAGATAGTTTGCCATTTTACTACTTCTGATACCAGCAAAATTATATTGATCAACCCATACGTGATGTTCAGGAGAATAAATAGCTGCTGTCTCTTCACAGAAACCCTCATCCTCATTGAAGTTAAATCCCTCTATTTCCCGTTGAAGTCCCCCTATAGCGGGACCGTGACTCATTCTTACTCTAATAAAATCCATAAAAAATAGATTTTTTCTTCATTCCATATTATATTATTGAGTCGCATAAAATCTCCTAAAAAAGGACGATTTCTGGCCATTAAGGATTCTTCTTTTACCAAGTGAAGAATGTCTTTAAGTGGTTGAAGATGATTTTCTTCTGTAACAGTATAAACGTATATCTTCATAATATTATTGTATTTTTCCTTATTCAAATAAATATTTATTGTTTCTTCGATCCCCCACAAATCTTGCAGTTCACACCGCTGGGCGTATCGCTGGCTCGCCCTTTGCAAGCCCGGTAGTACCGGCAGTTTTTGTTATGGGTCTTGCCCGTTGAGCTGATCCAGTACGCTTTTTCTTCTGCTGTTGGCTTGGCCCCTGGTTTCCGGTGGTAATGATATTCCCCCGTTTTGCGGTTGTAGTGACCACCGTTGGCGTCCAAGCCGCCAGGGTGCGCCTCCGAGAATGAAGTGAGGGAAATAACAGCTAAAATGAGAGAGAATAGTTTCATGCGAATTCATAATACCATGAAATAAAGAGAGTTGTAAATAATTTGCTTAACTCTTTCAAAGGCATTACGAAAGGATTATTTCCAACATTTATTTACATGTTTCACCTGCAGTTTATCGTTGTTTGCTAGAAGGGGCCGCGTGGAGGAAGGTATTACATTAACAAGAACGGGAATAAGACGTATATTAAAAGAAAATAAAAGCCCCCTGGCCCGGAGGCCAAGGGGCGAAGCATTCTAACGTAAAGAGGCCAAATAATAGCCTCTCTTCTCAGAATAAGCAACTCCTAAATCATTGTTTCAGTATCATTATGTAAAAATGTGTACTGGAATTGTTATTGAAGGGCTGTGCCCAACAAAAAGGAGCTGCCCTGATAGAAGCGGCTCCTGAATGGAGTCAGGCTATTAATCTTCCCAGGTTCCACCTGCAGCCTCAATAGCATCCCGTACTTCCCTGATCAGGTAAGGAGGTGCATTGTCTGGATCGTGGCCAGCAATGGTGACTTCCGCAATAAGATGATGGTCAGTTGCATCACGGTATTCGTAGATACGATGATCACCTCTGGTCCTTACGAGGACAAATCCGGCATCTTCTAACTGTTTTATTAGAGCTCGTATTCGCATAAGTGATGTTGAAGATACGAGAAGAGAGGAGAGTTTCAATGAACGCTGTCCGAATGGAAAAATCAGCCTTTTTAATAGCTGAGAATTACATGAAGCAGGTGATCCTGCTGGGTCGAGCGTTCGGCGCGGCAGACGGGATTGCCAGCGGCAGTCTGAATAAGCCTTATTCAGACTGCCGGGCAGTATATGACGCTGGGGGCCGCACTGATGAATCCGGTGAAGACGGCGGTGGATGTGGTAGATTAGAATAAAAAGAACCACTCTCCTGATTTTCGGAGAGGGGGTAAAGAGAAGACGACGATAGATAGATTCAAGATTCCTTTTTCTCTCCCTTATCCTCTTTTTTTTCAGGAAAATAAAAAGAAATGGTAGGAAGTACTGGGCTTGGGTACGGTCCTTTGTCGTAGAAAGAGTTGACTATTTCTCTCACAAACCCGTAAAGAATGGAAGGACCATTAATACGAACAAAACGCAATTGCACGTCCTTAGGAGTAGGATTTTTTTGAGGGAAGGAAAAGAGCCCTGAAAGAGCAATGAAAAAAGAATAAGGGATATTATTTTCTTCAGCTTTTTTCTCATCCATGGAAACGTTGAGTCTGACTCCCCATAAATCAAAACCTTTCAAGTGTTCTGATTTTTGCGCTTCCTTTTCAGAATCAAGCTCTTCAAAATCCAGTCCAAATTTTAATGAATTAAATTTCAAATCAGATTCTTTTTTGTCATCAAATCCTTTATTTGCCCGAATACTAAATTCGGAAACATAATAAGTCCTTAATTGGAAAGGGAGGCATCTAACTTGCATTGATGAATCTTCAGGCGGCATGGTTTTCTAAATGTTGCATTTCTATAGAATAAAGGGAATTATAAGAAAATCTTAATTCTCCATCTTTATTAGAATCTTTATTAAATTTAACCAATGGAGAAATAGAAGTATAATTGATTTTTTCAGTCTTTGAATGTTCTTCTTCCCATACAGTTGATATATGAGAATCATTTCTTAAAAATGGTGTGCAGGGAGTTAATTCTTCTTCATAATCTTCTGGATCTAAGTAAAAAGTCCCATCAAAGAATGCCTTCTTTAATCCTTCATCAAGGGTATAAGGAAATGATTCTAACTCGTCACAATACTCAACGAAATCGCCTTTATAAATAGTAGTATTATCTTTTAAAAAAATACTATCAACAGATCTTGAAGCTAATTTAATATCAATGATTTCTTGTTGAGAAATAGGCACACTTAAATAGACAATATTTTTGTCAATGTTACATTGAATATTGAGATATTTATTATTTTGTTCATCCGTTCCTGTAAAAAGGTACGGACCATCATATTCAAATAGAATTTCGTCTATCTCTATCAATGTTTTCTGTTTCATGATTACTAAATTCTAAATATTCTAGAACATGTTCGTTTATAGGATAATGCTTATAAGGCCACCAATCATAATGTTCACTAGGAGGTTTTGCTTTGAATAATTTTCCAGAATCTGGTGTAACTTCTATTTTGGCTATATATCCACTACCTAACGTTTTTTTAATTTTTTTACAATCTTCTACCGTTCCGAACAGAGACACACTGTGAAATCTACACAAAGAGCGTGCACTTCTTTTAGCTCTTTTTCCTGGTTTCTTGATGGCCTGAGAATAGTAATCATCATCAACGTATTCCTTTTTGCTTACTAATCTGAAAAGAATTTTATTGTCATGACATGATTCTGGTAGTGGGCATCCTTCTGGTAAATTTTCTCTGTATTGAGGTTCCTGCATGATCGCACAAGTTCTACCGGCATCATGCTAAATCAATAGACAACGAACACAAGTAATTTAAGGGAATCATGGCAGAACTTTCGTGACGAATTCACTCTTATATATGTTATGCAATATTGCAAGTGATTTTATTCCTAGGCCCAATAACTTTTTCGGAATACTTGCCACGCTGTTGGAATTTTCCTATTCGGTTTTGCTGCATAAGTCACCCCGTCTGATACGTCATTCCAATCCAGACTCGCCTCTGCCAAGCTTCTGTTCTATGTTTCTCACACAAACGCCTACCTCATCTCCATCCCTATTTTACTATGCCCTTTTCTCCGGATTGGTCAAGCGAGCGTTTGTCATGCCTTCTCCCACCTGTCCAGGGTTTCCACATAGATGCCGGAGATTTTGCCGCCGTCCATGGGTTCGATGTCTCCGAAGTTGGGGTTGATGGGATGGAGGGTGTATTCCATTTTGCCGGTTTCCGGGTTTTTCCTGCGAACCAGTTTTTTGAGCGTCACGCCGCGTTCATCATGGTATTGAACAATGGTTCCGGGTTTGGGGATGGGGGGGATAGTGTATTTTTTCATGATGACCACGGAGCCGTCCGGAATGGAAGGTTCCATAGAGTGACCGTTCACGCGCAGCAAGTATTCCCCTTTTTCCAGTTCACGGTATAGTCGGATGTCCTGCGGAATGGTGTCTCCATCCGCCAGGTTGCCGGCGGCAATGTTGCCGATGATTCGTCCCTGAGCCTCCAAGGGAGGGGCTGTGAATGTTTCTACCGGGGTAAACTTCTTGCGGGCTGCCTCTTTCTTTGGCGGCATTTTGAATAGCGGTATTGACGAATTCCCAGGAAGGTTTCTTTGTGGGCTTTAGCGGCCTCACAGATAATGTCCCATTCTTCATCTGTGAAGTCGATGACGATGCGGGGAGAGGATTCGGCTTCTCCGTTCATTAGTTTTTGGAGCTGAAGAACTGCATAAGCAGGGAATGCCCCTCCGGGAGCAAGCCAGTTGTCTATGGTTCTTTTAGGCGTGTTGAGTTTCCCTGAAAGCCAAAGCGATCCTTACCTATAGTTTTGAGCCATTTTTTTACGTCTTCTTTAGTCGGCGTCATACGTTGATTTTACGCACATTTCATGAAAAGTCAACCTATTGATTAGAAAATATCACGCATAAAACATGAAATGTGTGTTGACGTGTTCATGATTTTTACGTAAAAAGATTTCATCAACTACGAGAGATCATGAAAACAGAAATCGACTTAGACAAATTGCCGGACGGCTGCAAGAGCCATCTGCTGGCCGAAGCGGAAGAAGGGTTGAAGCCTTCGGAGGCTATTATTCGCATCCTTGAACGAGAATCATTCCGCAGGGGATTCCGTGTTCACTTGACCACGCCCCGCGATCTTCCCCGCCCGAAGAACCCCAAGAAGCCCGCAGCATGATGGAAGAAGCCCTGATTGACGAATTGAAGCTGCTCGGCTGGCACGAGCTTTAACCCGCCCCCTGAACAACAATGAAAAAAATGACGAACGAACAATATTGGATGCGCCGTGACCGTGCCGAGAAAATGGGATCCCTTTACGGCTGCCCGATAGACTTTTCGGAAGACGAACTCAAGCCCCGGCCCGGTATCGTACAGAACCTTGTCTTTTCCGCTCTGCTGGTTGGTATTTTTGCAATCATTTATTTCATCGTTAAATCTTAGTGAATTATGAACGGATTAGATCAATTTGTAACCTCTATTGTGGAGCAAACCATAGAATCCCTTCATGAACGTGGCTTGTTGATTTTGAATGAGTCCGAGGAAGAGAATGCCACTCGCATGTTCGACGGCAAAATATGGCTTACCCTTGAGGATCTGCGGAAACACCCTGCTTGTTTATGGGGTAGGAAAAAGGTTCGTAACCTGTTGCAGAACCATGAAATAGAAGACATTGGCACCAATCAACGCGAATACAGAATTTCCGCGATAAGCGTGTACAGGTATTTGACCCAAAAGACATCCAAAACCAGGACGGACATGAACAAACCTCCCGCTAAGCGGAAACGTAACTCCGTCAGTACCCTTTCCAACTACCCATAACCAAAGGCCGGGGCCAGCAGGAACTGACACCCGACCTGAATACAATCAAACAAGGAAATAATATGAGCCTATTACAAAACATCAAGCGCGGAGTGCAGCAGCGTCCGCAGCGTGTCATCATCTACGGGCCGGAAGGCGTGGGAAAATCCACGCTGGCGGCCGGGTTGCCCGCCCCCCTCTTCCTGGACACGGAAGAAGGAACCCAGCACATGAATGTGGACCGCATCCAGGTAGACCACTACGGCGCCATGCTGGAAGCCCTGCAGGACATCTACAAGGAAGCCCGGAACGGAAACCTCCCTTACAAAACGCTCGTCATCGACACGGGAGACCGCCTGTGGGACATGTGCGCCCGCCAGGTCATCAGGGACTACAACACCTCCCCCAAAGACGGAAAAATCTCCTCCATCGAAAGCATCGGCTATGGAAAAGGGTACGCCCAGGCCAGCGAAATGTTCGTCAACCTGCTTTCCGTCTTTGACAACTGCCGGAGCGCAGGGCTGCACATCGCCGTCATCTGCCATTGCCGCGTGGAAACGGTGAACCCTCCGGAAGGGGAAGCCTACACCATGTACACCATCAAAATCAACGCTCCGGCCAAACAGGCCATCACCGCCAAGGAAAAACTCAAGGAATGGGGGGACGCCATCCTGTTCTGCAACTACGTGACCACCTTCACGGACGGAGGCAAGGCCAAAGGCGGGGAACTGCGTGCCGTCTACACGGAGCACCGGGCCACCTGGGAAGCCAAAAACCGGCACGGGATGCCCGCGGTGATGGCGATGGACGCCGGGGAAATCTCACGCCTGCTGTTTGGAGAGGGCTGCGGACCTTCCGGGAACGCTCCGGCCGGCGAAAAGCAGGCGCCGCCTCCCGCACAGCAGGAAAAACCGGCTCCCTCCCTGGCGGACCAACTGGCCGCGGTCATCAACGACGTGCCGGGAGCGCTGAACTTCCTCGCGTACAAAAAGGAAATCCAGCCGGGGCAGGGCCTTGAAGCCGTCTCGGAAAATTCGCCTCCTTCATCCTCTCCGCCCCCGACCGGTTCAACACGGCCGTTCTGCAGCACAACACCCCGACCGCCCGATGAAACCCGTCACCTGCATCAACGTCGCCCGCGAAACCGGGCATGCCGTCCTCTCCCTGGACGGAGCGGAATACGCCGTCAGCCTGGACGACCTGCAAAAAATCCTCGCTGACATTGCCGGGCCCCGTCCGGCCCCGGCCACGGAACTATTGAGGCCGTCCCTGCTCCCCAAGCTGGCGCAATGCCCCTGCTATGTCTCCTCCCCTGACGCGGGGGAAGCGGCCCGGCGGGGAACCCGCATGGACGACGCCTTCCGGTCCCTGCTCATGGGAGTGGACGAATTCAGGGCGTGTGAACACCTGAAAGCCGATGAAAAAGAATCCATCCTCTGGGCGGTGAAAACGGTCCGGACGCTCTGCTCCGGCGAAGAGGTCATTGCCGACAAAAACCGCTGCGCCTTCTCGCAATGGCACCCCCGCGTGACAGGCGGGGAAGCGGACTGCCTCTGTCCCGCGCTGGGCAAACTCTTCGACCTCAAAAGCGGCCAAATCCGCAACTACTGGGAACAGCAGGCCTCTTACGCGAAATCCTTCATGGAACGGGAATTCATGGATGAAATCACCTGCCACCTCCTCTACTGCGACCAGCAGCAAATCGTCACCCGGAAATTCACCTACCGGGAAGCCATCTCCATCGTCAACGGCGTGGTGGACGCCGTTGACCGCGGCGGCGGGCCGCGCCTCTGCGACTACTGCGGCTGGTGCGCCTCGCAGGACACCTGCCCGCTGCGGAACCGGGCGGCGCAGGAAATGCTGACCCTGGCGGAAGCCGGAACGCTGGAAGAAAGCTTCGCCGAAATCGCGGAAAACCCATCCAGGCTGGCGGAATTCGTCACCAAGGCGGCTGTGCTGGAAAGTTACGTCAAAAAGGGAAAAGAAAAAATCCTCGACTACCTCAACAACGGAACGGAAGTCCCCGGATTCAGGCGCGTCTCCCGGAAAGGCGCGGACACCGTCGCTCCGGAAGACGTCGCCAAATACGCCACCTGGATTGGCGTCCCGAAACTCCTGAAATCCTATGGCCCGCTCAAGGCGGACGTCTTCCGCGCCCTGTTCGCGGAAGCATTGCCGGAACAACAATTCCCGGAAGAACTGGTCAGGACGGGGGCCGGATCCTCCTACGTCAAAAAAATCTCCGTCTCCAAAACCGCAACCACCAAATAACCATTATGTTCAGTTACATATCAGAAGGCGAGCCCAGCGAATACGGATTCCTCCCCGCGGGCGTCTACGAAGGAAAAATCGTCAAAATGGAAGAAGGAATCTCCCAGGGCGCCAAAACGCGGGGATGCCCGCAGCTGGCCGTCCACATCAGAGCCTTCGGCCCTGAAGGGGCGGCGACGGTCCGTTACTACCTGACCAACTCGAAAGACCTGGCCTGGAAAATTGACCTGTTCGTCAAAAACGTTACCGGGAACGTCTACCAACCCGGCCAGCAGGTTATCATCAACCCGGGAATACCTCGGCAAACCCTGCTACGTCCGGCTCAACGTCAGACAGGGAGACAAGCCCAGGGCAGACGGGACTTATCCCGAATTCAGCAACTGCGAAGACGTGCTGGGGCCGGACGAAGCCCGGGCCATCATGGCGGCGCAGGACAGGACAGCGGCGGGGCGCGGCGGAGCGCCCCTGCCTCCGCGCCCGGCGGACCTGCCGGCCAACAACCACATGAGCGCCACGGCGGGACCGCCGGCGGAAGAAGACGAAATCCCCTTCTAATCAACAGCCATGAACAAGCCGATAACCATCATGCTGCCGATTGTTCCCCCGACGAAAACGCACCAGAACAAAAAATCGTCAACATCGGGAAACACGCCAAACTGGCGGACACGAAAGAATTGAAACTGGTCATCAGCGATTACCTGACCCTGCTGAAACCTTATCAACCGGCCCGGCCCCTGACGGGGCCGGTCTCCCTGAAGCTGGCCTTCGTCTGGCCCTACCGCAAGAGCGAGCCGAAAAAAAACCGGATCGGGCTCATTCCGAAAACGACCAAACCGGACTGGGACAACCTGGCCAAAACCCTGCAGGATGTCCTGACCCGGTTGAGATTTTGGGAGGATGACGCCCAGGTGTATTCCGCGTCCGTGGATAAATGGTGGGGCGAAGAACCACAAATAACAATCACTGTGCAAGAAGGATCAGAGCAATGAAACGGAATCCTCACATCATCGTTCAGCAGGTTTGCCCCATGAAGAAAACCGACGACGGGAAATACGAAGTTCAGGCCGCGATTGTACACCACAAAGGGATTATCGCCCGCTATCGCATAAAGTACCCCACGAAACGGCATGCCCGGTGGGCGCAGCACCTTATTTGCACAGTGAAAAATGCTTCACGCCTCCGTTGTTCTGATGAACTTAAAGCCTTGATTGAGGAAGGACCCCGATGAAAACGCCTAAATGCCCTCTTTGCGGCACACCTTTGAAAGCCATACGAGGATATGATGTCCATGGGATAACAACCGATTGGGTTGCTGGTTGCTACAACTGCTTCTTCCAGAGTTCCCATTTTTGGAAAACCAAGAAAGCGTGCATTGAAGATATGGATAGGCTTGTTTCTTTGTTTCCTCCCATCATGAGGGTCTGGCCGGGGGACAAGCTCGTATATAGTAGCAGTATTTATCCCGTTACGATTGTCTCTAAGGACCTTGATTTATGCAAAATAACCGTTCGCGACTACGCAGGAGACGCTTCCATCATTTACTGTGATGAGGTGGAGCAATGGCCGTGGGAGATTGAGCAGAAAGGAGGAAGCAATGATTAACATCCTCCTATCCGTCAGGCGGCCTTTCTCCGAGAAAATTTTGTCCGGGGAAAAGAGATGGGAGTTGCGTAAAAACGCACCCCGCATCCCCCGCGGAGAACACGTCACACTGTGGCTCTATGAATCCGGCCAGTACGGGACACGGGGCATCATCGGCAAGTGCCGTTTAGTTGTCACTGCTGGACTTCGACCATATCCCCCAAAGGGAATTTTAGAATGGACCATGAAGCAAGCTTGCGTGACGGAAGAGCACCTGCGGAATTACCTGCCTTGCTATGTCTGGGGCGTCCAGGACCCCGTGAGGATTTCCACAGTGCCGCTCTCTGACATCGGCATGACCCGTCCGCCGCAGAGCTGGCAGTATATCACGGACGAGCAAGCGGACATCTTAGAAAGGAGGCTCGCATGAAATACCTCTTTGACCTGCCGCCCCGTGACCTTGCACAGAAACCCTACGCCGTGGGATTGCCCCCGGAGGTGGATGCCTGGGCCAAGGCCAACAAGCACCGTATCGGAACCTATCGATCTTGGTGCAGGCCGCAATATTCCGTTTTTATCGGGAATGTCGATATGCTCCAGGAATTGTGCAACCTGTATGATGACTATGGGTTTATTGCCTACGGCAACACCAGGGCGCTGCCGTTCAGCAGCTTTACAACAATCTCCAAATGCGAAAAGCCACGGTGGAAGATGCCTTGCGTTTCCTGCTGGGCTATTTGCAAGACCCGCAAGAGGCCAAGAAATACGTCGCGGCGTTTGGCGTGGATATGGCGGCGGACGGAAAGGAGGGGGAGTGAATGAGCTGGCTCTTTTCGCGGGCGCTGGTGGAGGAATACTTGGGAGCGAGCTGCTCGGAATCCGCACCGTTTGCGCCGTTGAGCTCGAACCCTATCCCTCAAGCGTACTGCTCGCCCGACAAAATGACGGCTTACTCCCGCCTTTCCCGGTTTGGGATGACGTACGCACCTTTGACGGACGACGATGGCGCGGCCTTGTTGACGTGGTATCTGGAGGCTTCCCGTGCCAGGACATTTCAGCCGCAGGAAAAGGCGCCGGCATTGACGGCGCCCGCTCCGGCCTCTGGCGGGAAATGCACCGAATTATCAATGAAGTACGACCGGAATTCGCATTCCTGGAAAACTCACCTCTGCTTGTGGGAAGAGGACTTGCCAGAATCCTCGGTGACCTTGCCCGCATCGGGTATGATGCTGCATGGTGTGTGCTGGGAGCTGACGCCGTTGGATTACCCCATCGCCGCGCCAGATTATGGCTTCTTGCCCACCATGCGTGCATGTATCGCCAAATATGGACTGTGTTGGAAGAGAGCGGAGGAAGGCAAACCAAAAGGGAATTTGGAAGATTACCTGGCATATCTCTATGTCAGGAGCGGTGGGAAGCGAGTCAGGGGGATGTGTGTGTCAGCGTCTTTCGCCGCCCTGATGATGGGGTGGCCCCAGAAGTGGACCGACTTAAAGCCCTTGGCAACGGGCAAGTTCCTGCAGTGGCGGCAACTGCATTCCGGGTTTTACTCGAACGATTCACGAACTACAACCCCCAACTGACGCTTTTTTGATTATGGAATTCATCAACATCCCAACAGCCTTGTTTTCCAGCCCCGAATATATCGGGGCGGAACCCATACAGCGCGCCACCTGGATCTCTCTGCTGGCCTGGTGCTGCGAACAGGAAAACGGCGGCATCATTGAGGGCTGCCGCTCCTGGGGCATGCGCCGCTGGATGCAGACCTGCGGCGTGACTGACCAGGAAATCAACGAGGAAAACGAACTCTACCACTTTGACGGCGACAATCTCGTCGTATTCGGCTATCCGCATGAAATTCAGATCAGCGTGCAAACGCGCCGGAAGACCGCCCGTGAAAATGGGAAACTTGGGGGGAGACCCAGGAAAACCGACATTGGAACCAGTGTAGAAACCGAAAAGGAAACCCACGAAAAACCAACGTCAGTTATTTCCGAAAACCCAGAAGAAACCCAGCCGGTTTTTTTTGAGAACCCAGAAGAAAACCCAGCAAAAACCGTAAGGAAGGAAGGAAGAAAGGAAGGAATTCACCCCCTTACCCCCTCTCCGTGCACCGTGGAAGAAGTCGAAGACCATCTTCGGGCCGCGGCCTTTGCGGGGCGTGTGCGTTTAACCCCCGACCAGATACCGGACTGCGCCACAGCCTACTGGGGAAGCCGGGATGCCGTCAACTGGACCCGCAACGGCATCCCCGTGACCAAATGGCAATCCGACGCCATCAGCTTCGCCACCTCCTACGCCGTCAACCATCCGCCACCCCCTGGGAACGGAGACAAAGACCCTTACAGCAACCTTGAAGAACTTTAACAATCAACAATTTCAAAAAAACATGATCGACTCTCAGACACTCATCGACGCCGAAAAACTGGTGCTCTCTCAGGCAATGGACGGCTCCCAGGCCTTTGCTGACCTCCGGGACAAGGGCATCAGCCGCCAGACATTCAGCCTCCCGGCGCACCAGCAAATCTGGACCGCCCTGGAAACCGTCGCCGGCACGGGAGGAACCGTGGACGCCCTCACCGTCATCGCCCGCCTTGAAGCCCAGGGCCAGCTTGACGCCGTGGGAGGACACGCCGGAGTCGTGGAAACGGCCACCTACGGAGCCCTTGCCCGGTACAAAACCGCCGCCGCCCTGGAAATGGTCACGGAAGCCGCCAAAAAGCATGCGTTGCTCGCGTTTGCCTCCCGGATGGCGGAAGCTGCCGGCGATCAGCTCAAAAGCGCGGAAGAAGCCCTTGATGAAGCCGAGCGCGGCATGTCCGCCCTGCGGGACCGGTGCGGCGTCCGCCAGACCGAAACCATCCGCGGAGCCGTGGGAACCATCATTGAAAACCTGCAATGGCGCATGAACAACCCCGGAGCCATCAAAGGAATCTCCTCCGGATACCGCCGCCTGGACCTGACCCTGGACGGCCTGCAGCCCGGCGCCATGATCGTGCTTGCCGCCCGGCCCGGAGTCGGGAAAACCGCCGCCCTGGTCAACATCCTCACCAACATCTGCCTCGGGGGAACCCCCGTGGGCATGTTCAGCCTGGAAATGCCGAAATCCCAGCTCCTGGAACGCATCCTCTACGGCATGGCCGGCATCAACTCCGACGACATCCGCCGCGGCAAGCCGATGACGGTCGGACAGCAGCAGCATTTCACGGCCGCCGTCAGGAAAATCACGGCCGCCCCGCTGCACATCGACGACGAAAGCTCCCTCACCATCGACAGCATCAGAGCCCGGGGCCGCCGGATGGTCCGGGAACACGGCGTCAAATGCATCGGCGTGGACTACCTGCAGCTGGTGCGCTCCACGACCCAGCAGGCCCGGGGAAGCCGGGAACGGGAAGTCTCGGAAATCTCCGCCGGCCTCAAATCCCTGGCCAAGGAACTCAATATTCCCGTCCTGGTGCTGGCCCAGCTCAACCGCGACGTGGAAAAAAGAGCCGGGAACGCCCAGGGCAAACCGGTCGTTTCCGACCTGCGCGACTCCGGATCCATTGAGCAGGACGCCGACCAGATCATCATGATCCACCGCCCCTACATGTACAAGCCCGACAAGCACGACCCCACGGAAGCGCAGTGGATCATCGGCAAAAACCGCTTCGGCCGGCTGGGGCGTATTCAATTCCGCTGGACCGCGGAACTCACAAAATACGAGGAAGAACAGAATTATCCCGTCACCAACAAATGAGACCCCCCAAACCATCCCTGCGAAAAAACAAGCCGACGCGGCGAGGAAAGCCCGGATCCTACAAACTGCGCTTAACGCTTCTGGTGGATCCCAGAAAGAAAGGCAAACTTGTCGAGCTGGGACTTGGTACTAACGACAGACAGGAAGCCGAAGAACGCGCCAACAGCATTATCAATGCTCTGGAATCCGCCGGACTCTACCGTCTTCCCGCCGTCCGCATTCTGGAACATCACGTAGCCCAATTTGGCAAGATTGAACCTCCCCCCCTTTGAACATCCAGAATTGCCCCTATGGTAACACCCCTGGAAAAATTCCTGGCAAAACATCCCACACCCTCCGGCATGGATTCAAAGGAATGGGCTGCTCTGAACGCTGCCATGAAGGAAAACAAGTTTTTCTCTTCCAAGGTGGAGAATATCAGATTGCTGGAACGGCTGCACAGGTTGATTAAGAATTATCTGACAGGAGAAAAGGAGACTTTACCCAATGGGGAAACGGTTATCAAGGTAGGAAGCGCCGCGGACTTTTCCAACCAGGCACTTCAATGGCTCCAAACCGAGGGGCTTGTTCCACCGGACGCCGAAGGCCCGAAGTATCACAACGATATTAAAAACATCGGTGCTCTGGCCCGTCTGAAGCTCATTTTCAAGACCAACGTCCGGCAAAGCATTGGGGCTGCTCAATGGGAGGCATCCATGAAACCAGCCAATCTCAAAGCATGGCCTGCTTTCCGGTTCATCCGCTTTCCGGGAGCCAAGACAAAGCGGCTTGTTCATGTCGTCAACGAAGATGCTGTCCGGCTTAAAACCGACTTTACTTTTTGGGCAGACGAAATGAACGCCGCCAGCCTCGGGGGCTTTGAGGTCCCCTGGCCGCCGTTCGGCTTCAACTCCTACATGGATCAGGAGCCTGTTTCCCGGGAAGAATGCGAACGGCTGGGACTACTCAAACCCGGGGAGCCGTTGAAGCGTCCAAGGGGTGCGGAGCGCTTCGGGATTGACCTGATTGAACGGTACGGGTACGGCAAGAAGGCCAGTACGGCGAAGTTGCCGGAGGAACTGAAGGCCAAATTGAAAAAGGTCTATGAAGACCGCTGGGTAGTCAAACAGGACAAATCTGATGAGGTTGTCTTTCCCTCACAGGAAGTGGCGAAAAAGGCCAGGGAAACGGCGGAGAAAGTCATCAAGGTTCCCTCTGCTCCCATTCCTGCGCCAGTCTCAGCCGTCACGCACACGGTCAGCCTGGGAGATGTCCCCAAGGTGAAGATGCCTGCCCCGTTGACGGATAAGGAAGCTGATGACCTTTTGCGAAGCGTTACCGGGGAAGTGTGGGCAAAGGCATCCAGACTGGAAAAGAACGCTTTGTTTTCCTACACCGGAAATGGATATGCCCGCATCAACAACGATTTGAGGAAGGGGAAGTCCAACGCCAAGGCGAAACAGATCGCCAAAGTCATTGACAGATGCAAAGTGCCTCAAGACATGGTTGTTTTCCGTGGCTGTGGGGTTTACAAGGAATTGAAAGACGCTTTGAACTGGAAAGGAGAAGAAATAACAGACGAGCTGGTTGATATGCTCAATCTCTCCGTAGTGGGAAACCCTCTCAAAGACGAAGGTTTCATGTCTGCTGCCGTAGCGGAGGGGAAAGGATTCATGAACCGTCCCGTGTTGTTCAGAATTCTCCTGAAGAAGAAAACCCGTGCCATTTATGCAGAGCCCTTTTCCAGATTCGGGGCAGGGGCCGGTAAGGACTGGGACGGCCTTAGCCCGCAAACCTATTTTAGCAGTGAAGATGAAATCATCATCCAGAAGGGAGGAACCCTCAAATTTCTCCAATTCCATAATCAGAACGGGAAATTGATCATTGACTGTGAATTGATACAATAATGATATGAAAGAAGAAACATCACCAGCGCACAAGAGAATTTGGGAGTCTGATTTCAAAGGATGCAAAACATCCCACCCTCTCCTGATGAAATGCCTTTTGTGCTCCAAGAAGAAGCTCAACCCGGGTAGTATGGAATGTAGCGCTTATGAGCGTAAACCTGATAGTATCCTCTACGATAACGCGGACTGCCCCAGCTTTGAACGCTGTATTGACGCGGAAGGGCTGCGCTGGATTGAAGGATATGTGAAACTCTCCGGAAAGGCGTACGTTCCCCGCCAGGACGATATACCCCCGGCAGGGTGGGAAAAAATCAACAAGGAGTATGCGAAATGAAGAAAGAGAGGACCGGGAAGAAGGGAAATGTTTCCAGGTATAGCGCTGCCCTCTCTGAACGCATTTGCGGTCATATACGTTGCGGGGATAGTCTGAGGAAGGCTGCCGAAAAGGAAGGCATTCCCCATCCCACGGTGATGAATTGGGCCAGAGAGAACGCGGATTTTGCAAACCAATACGCGCGCGCGTGCGAGGAACGGCTTGCCGCCCTAGAAGACAAGTTGCTTGACCTTGTGGAGAAAGGGCATGAAGTGGCCCCACGTGCCGAAATAGGGGGAACCATGTTGCAGGCGGTCAAGTTGGAAATAGACACGCTCAAATGGATGCTTGCCAAGCTGATGCCGAAGAAGTACGGAGACCGTGCGGCGTTGGCTCTGGAAGGTGGAGAAAAAAACGTAGAGGTGACCCATAAACTTCCAGCAGAAGCAATCGTTCCGTTAGTGACAGCCTTGAGAGAAATATGGTCCGAAGAGGAAGAAAGCTAGGGGCTCCGGTCAGGCCGGAAGACTCTCCCGTCATCTTTGCCGCCCTGATTCTGGGGGAAACAGGGCTGTACAAATGGCAGATGCGGGCCCTTGAAAGGGCTGCCCGGGGAAAGCGGGTTGCCCTGCGCGCTGCTAATGGTTCCGGCAAGACGGACAAGGTAATTGGTATCCTTGCCCTATGGTTTCTCTGGCGCTACCCCCGTGGGCGTATGCCTATTACGTCCGGCTCATGGCGCCAGGTAAAAAAACAGCTCTGGCCTGCCCTGGAACGGCACCGGAACAACCCATCCCTTGCGGGCTGGAAATGGCTCAAGAATTGCCGCGTGGAAACGCCGGAAGGGGGATTCATCGAAGGCTTTTCCACCAACCACGCCGGGAAGGCGGAAGGCTGGCACGGGCGTGTGACGGACGAATTCAAGGATGAGCGGAAGGAACAGGATGAGGAAGACCCCCGCAGCGAGAAGAAAGCCCGTCTGTTTGACGTTGACGAGTTTACCGGAGATGATCCTTCCTCCCCCGTGTTTTTCGTGGTGGACGAGGCAAAGACGGTTCCTGATGAAATCTTTGACGCCATTGAACGATGTACGCTTCAATTCTGCATCTACCTTTCATCCCCAGGCAAGCCGGAAGGGCAATTTTATCGCTGTTTCCACGAGGAAAAAGACCTCTTCTGTCCGATGGTGGTAACGGCCTTTGATTGCCCCATATCTCCCAGGAGCGCATTGACCGCATTCTGGCCCGTGTGGGGGGTAATGAGGATGATTCCTATTTCCGTTCCGTCGTGCTGGCGGAATTCACGCTGGAAGGAGATTTGTACATCATTGACCCTGGAAAACTGGAATGGGGTCAGCGGCAGCCCTACGAGCCGCGCAGGGGGCGCCCCGTGGCCTTCCTGGACATTGCCGCGGGCGGGGATGAAACAGTCCTTGCCATCTGCGACGGAAACGAAGCCTGGATTGAATACGCGGAACGACAGCGGGACACGGTGCAGAGTGTCCGCAAGTGCATTGCCACCCTCAAGGGGTTGGGCATTGCGGATTGTGATTTGTGGGTGGACGCTCCGGGCATGGGCCTGGCTGTCATCAGCGATTTTAATGAATCAGGTTGGTATCCGAATGAGTTCTTTGGGAACAACCCTCCGGAAGACCGCGACCGCTACATCAATCTCTCGGCGGAATGCTGGAATGACGCCGGACTGGAACTCATGACCGGGCGAGTGCATATCAGGTCCAGGCTCCCGGACAAGAAGCTTTACATGCAGTTGACCACCCGCAAGAAGGAATATGCGGACGATTCCAGGCTCAGGAACGAGAAGAAGGACAAGATGAAGGCTCGCAACCTGTCTTCTCCTGACCGCGCGGACGCCTTGCTGGGGGCTATATGGGCTTCCTTTCGTGGAGTTTCCGGAGTTTGGACAGGAGAGGGCAACAGGCCCATTGTGGGCAAGAGTCAGCACGCCGTCAAACATACGGGGAAATTTTATCCCATTTAGGACTGTTCGTAGCCCATTTTGACATTGTTGTACCCTCCCTCGCGTTGGGGCGATAATGCGTGCATGAGGCAAGCCGCCAACTACAACATACACGCCACGGAATCCCTGCCGCAGTCTCTTGCGCTGCATTTTATATCTCCTTCCGGTGAGGATATGGACATCAGCGGCATGACGCTCCGCGGAGCGGTGGTACAGGATGGGGTGATCATGCTGGACTGTGCCATTACGGGGGCGAGTTCGGCATTGGTAACATGGCCGAGGCTGGCCGCCGGATGCGGCGCGTATGATATTTTTCTGACCGACGCATCGGGCAAAGAATACCCCTTGTTGAAGGGAGCCGTGCATGTAATGTCCCGCGTTACGCCTCCGGACGGAACGAATGAGGCCGCGGCCGTGGCCGGTGCTCTTGATGTCTCCATCCCCGAAACGGAAGACGGCTCCGTGACCATTGTGGAAAACCCGTCCATTGTGGTCGAGGAACTTGTACGACAGGCCGAAGCGGCCCGGGATGAAGCAACGCGGCTTGTGGAAACGCTGGAAGGACAGGTGGAAAGCGGGGAATTGGTCAATGAGGCTGTAGCAAATAAATTGCCGGGAGCTCTCAAGGAGGCGGGCGTGGAATTGGCCGCGGCAACCGGGCAATCCACCTTGTCCAGCGGGGACGCCGCCGACACCTGGACCATCGTCGGAGGCTACGCGATGACCTGGGGAGACGAGATTCTGACCGGGCATCTGCCCGACAGCTGCCGCCTGAAAAGCATTTCCACCGTTTATTTTTTCACCGACCCCGCCCTGAATCAGTATTGCCTGCGTGTCTGGAAGCTGGTGGACGGAGATTACAGCCTGATTGGCACCTCCGCCTATGTGTCCAACCTGACCAGCGGCCAGACGGCTACGTGGGTATTTACGCCGGGCGTTCCCCTGACGCGTGGGGATGTCATTATCATCCAGGTGTGCGAAGGGACCGAGATGACGCCCTATGCCTTAGGGATGCACGCCGTTCTTACTCCGTCCGTCCCTGGGCGCGGCCTGGTGACGGAGGTCGCCAACCCGCCCGCCATGAATGGCACGATGGCCCCCATGATGACTGTGGTGGTGGACTATGACGACGGCATCACCCTGGGAGGGATGGAACTGGCTACCGCGCGGCAACTGGACAGCCTGGGGAGGGATGTGCGGCAATCTTCCGCGACTGCCGAGGCTGCGGCGCGGACGGCTGGCCAGTCCGCCGCTGCCGCGTCCACGGCTGCCTCCGATGCCGCAACATCTGCCACTGCCGCGGCCAATTCCGCGACGGCGGCCCAGCAAGCTTTGGCAGCCATGCCGCAGGTGGACGCTTCCGGCAACATGACGCTGGCCGGAGGTCTGACGGCGGCGGGGGCTATTAACGCCAATGGCGGCGTCAACATCCCGCTGGCTGTGGGTGCGCCGACCGATACGGGCGCGGTCAACCGCCTGCATGCCGCAGGCTTGGCCGGAGTGACGGACATTTTTTCCCAGCACGCCTACCTCAACACGGGCAGCATTACGGCGACAGGGACGGCGGCAACTACCGCTCTCATTCCCGGCCAGTATGCGCAGGTTAGAGTGCCTGCCGGGACTCACAGCACGATTGTCTTTCCCTTCACAGGGCCTAACGGTCAACATAATTATTCCAACTTTGCGGGATTCTCCATTCCGTGGCGCATACCCGGCGCAGGCAAAATTACCATAGGCATCGGACGAGGCAGCAAAACGACAAGATCTGATTTAACCCAGGGATCGTACAGTATTATCCCTGGCAATAATCTGGCCCACAACAGCGGCGAAATTCTGGACATCACATTTGATAATGTACGGGATGCGACCCGCGGGGGCTACGTGGTCAAGGTGCGTGAGATTTACGCTCTTTCCAAGGCGGCAGGGTGGAGGGTGAAAACTACTACAAGTTTTGTGCCCGCGACGCATAACGAGCCTATACCTTCAATCGTTAATAAAATTATCTATCATCAACGAACCCAGTACAAATTCGAGAGCGAATATATTTCGTACGGCAGCCTCTATTTGCTGACGGGCGGAGGGCAGACGGTGCAGCTGCATAAAATTGCGGCGGTGCGCGGCGTTAATGCCTTTGAAACGGGCTTGGGGATTAGTTCGATAGTTACTGATTTACCGGGGAACGCGAGCGGGGATGTGTACATGCAGGTGGGGTCTGCGGTGCGCACCCTCTACCAGCCCGGCAACATCAATCCCGTTTATTACGCGCTGGAAGCATTGGCAAGAAACGATATTGAAGCCGAAGAAACGGCTGATTTTGTGGACATTAACATACCTCTCTAATGATGAACGACGCAGAAATACAAATTCAGTTTCCGAAGCCTGGAACATGGCAGGAATTCACTCTGACAGCTGTCTATCAGGACGCGGAAGGGTACACCCGGACAGCCCGCTACGCCCCTAATGAAATTCCAGCGGATCAGGCCCCGGCCATGCAGGCCGTCGTGTCCGCTCTGGTAGGACTGGCGGAACCGTGGCAGGCGGTGCAGGTGTGGGCAAGGCTGGGAAAAAATGCCCTGACCCTCGCGGAAGACGGCACCTATACACTAATTGATGCAGTGTGTTTGACCGTTGAGGCCGTCAATCCCCAGGGCGGGCGCAGGATTTTTACAGCCTCGGACTACCCGGCTCTTATCATCACGGATCCCGCCGCCGTGGAGTTTTTCAAGCACTTCACTACCCCCTAACCAATAACAACATAATAAAATGACTACTAATGATCAATGCAATCATGCCGAGGCTATCGCCAAGGATATGTATTATACCTTCCTGGAAAACCAGAAGGAGGGCACGAATTGGGAAGGGCTTCCCGACGATGATAAAGCCGGATGGCGGAATGTCGCAGAACAGGCCCTCCCTATTATCGCAAAGCATGCTGCTAATGACATCCGGGTGTATTTGGACCTTAAAGCATCCGTGGCTACCGGCAAGTCTAGCTGGTGGGAAAAGGCCCTGTATGCCGCCGGAGCAGTTATTGCCGGGGCTATCCTTGGCGGTTTGGGAATGTCTCTGTCCGGCTGCGGGCACTCCGTGGACGTAACGCCGGGCCGCGCCGAGGTATGCAAAGACGGCTCCTGCCTCGTCATTGAGCAGGGGCATATCTCCTACAGTCAGGCCCAGCCGGAAACGGACGTTCCGCCCGTCGTGCAAGTCATCCCTTCCAAGAAATAAGGCCATGTGCAAACCCCTCAAGGAATATCTGGGAGTGATCCGCGATTATACGCGTGAGATCGTCACTTTCGGCGGTTTTGTGATAGCCGTGTTCATCTACCTGGATTTCCGCGAGGTGGTGAAGGAACAGGCTACCAACGCGGCCCATACGGCGGAGATCCTGCGGACGATGGATACCCGTCTCCAGCATTTGGAGAATTACCACCAGCAACAGCTTAAACAGCGAGATTAATTCCAACTGTAAAGTTTTTCTTACAAGTTCCCTTTAGTTAATAATCAATAGTTTCCGCATGCCTACCCTGTACATACTCATTGTGGACGAACCCGGAAAGGAGCAGTGGATGAAAATTTTTCTTACCGAAAGAGACGCCGCTTTTTTCCTGGCTCAATTCAATGAGTGGCATTTGCATGCCAAGTGTCATTGCTACACCGTGGAAGGCAAGCGGCTTGTGCAACTTATCGACAATCTGAACGAATGAATACTACAGAAAGAAAGATGGCTGCGGCCATCCTCCGCTTTGAAGACAGCCGCGTTACCGGGCCGGATTCCCTGCGCGTTTCCCGCCTTCCCGCCGCCGACAAGGGCGGCAAGTGGGAGATTTGCGGCATTTGCGACGGCATTGAACCGGCCGTGTTTAACAGATTGAAGGCCCTGCTGGATGCCGGAAGGCGTGAAGAGGCCTGGGAAGGTTGTCTCCAGTATGTCCTGGATAATACCGCCGCCGTGCGCTCCTGGCTGGGTTCCGACGCTTTTCCTGGCGTTGAATTCATCCTGCGGGATCATTATTTCAATTCCGGGAGCAGGAATACCGGGAAGATTTTGCAGCGCGCGCTGAATATTCACGGCGCCGGGCTTGTGGTGGACGGGATTGTCGGCCCCAAGACCCGGCAGGAACTACAGGACCAGCTGGCCGCCACGGGTGAAGCGGTGTTCCTTATCGCCCTGCAGGAGAAGCGTCAGGCGTTTTACCGCTCTTGCAAGCAGTTTCCTGTGTTCGGGAAGGGCTGGCTGAACCGCTGCGACGATGCGTTCAGCGTGGCGCAGGAGCTTGTTTAATCCTTAAATCTCTATTCGTTCATGGCATTATTTCCCAGGCTTCGCGGCAAGGTGAAAGAGGCGGTCCAGATATTGGTTTCTCCGTTTGCTGATCATAAATTCAAGCACTGGCCAGCCTCCGAACTTGACCCGGAATCCCTGAAATCTCTGAAAGAGTCCATTGCTTCCGGGCGGCTGGACCGGCAGGAACAGCTCTTTATGGCTATGCTGGAAAAATGGCCGCGTCTCCGGAAGAATCTTGGGGAAATAGCAAACGCCGTTGCCCGCATGGAATGGACAGTCATGCCCTGGACGGAAAAAGGACAGCAACCGACCCCGGAAGCGCAGGAAATGGCGGAGCTTGTCGAATCCGCCTTCTGGCGGTCAGAACCGGAACCGGACACGGTAGAGCAGGGAGCAGACGATTTGCTCAAATCCCTGACCTATATGCTTACTTGCGGCAACACCGTTCATCAAATCAAATGGGCGTCGGATGATATCATCTACCCCCGCTGTTACGAGCCTCTTTCCGCTCAATTTTACGCATGGGAATATAACTACGGCAGGAAGGATCGTTTGCTCCTTTTCCGCAACGGCCTGGAAAACGACCTGGAAGGAGAAGAATTTCCCCCGGACAAGTTCCTGATTGGGCTGAATAAGGCCGACGTGTTCCACCCTATTTTTGGCGCCAAGCTCCGGTGTCTTGTGGGATGGTTCGGAGCCGCCTGTTACGGGTTGCCCTGGCTGATGACGTTTTGCGAGCTTTTCGGCATCCCTTTCCGGACGGCTAAAGTCAAGGGTGACGAAAAAGCAAAAACGGAGGCGGCGGAAATGTTGCAAAACCTTGGTTCCGGGGGATGGGCCGTCACAACGCAGAATATGGAGTTTCAGCTTCATGACGCCGTAAAGGGAGCCAACGGGCTGCCCCAGGCGGATTTGATCAAACTGGCGGACGAACAATGCGACAACCTGATCCTGGGACAAACGTTGACCAGTTCCAAGGGGGACGGAGGGGCGTATGCCCTTGGCAAAGTGCATGCCGGTATCCGCAAAGAGGTCATTGAAGACGCGGGGCAGGCCGTGGCGAATATTCTCAATTCCCAACTCATTCCTGCCATCATCCACTTGAATTACGGGCATATTCCTTCCCGTCTCCCTCAATTTGTTCCCTCTATCCGCGGCATTGACGCAGAAGCCCTGGAAACGGTTGCCAAAGCGGCGGAAATCATGGATGTAGGAGAAGAATTCGCCCGCACCATCGTCAAGATACCCAAGCCGCGTTCCGGCGAGCCTGTCTTGAGAAAAGCCCCGTCTATCGGTTCCGCTCCGGGCCAATACGGGGATGCCGTTGAAGCCGCTGCCTCCGAGGGAAAAAACTAGCTCCGCTCGCCCTGGCCGTCGAGTTGGAGCAGGACGCGGAAAAGGCCGCAGAAGAAATTTTACAGGCGTGGGCCGAGCCATGCGCTGATTTTGTCCGGGAATTGATCGGCAAAGCCCGTTCCGGGCTTTCTGATCATGAATTTCGGGCGGAACTGGCCGCTGTGCTTGCCCGCCTTCCGGAAATGGACCTCACCAATGATGATTTGCTGCAGGAAGCCCTGTGGGACGCCAGCGCGGAAGCTTACCGGAAGGGGTGGGAAATCAATCGGATTGAAGACGAGATATGAACCTGACGATCGACTTGAACGGTGTTGACCCGGTAATTGCAGAAGTGAAAATAGCAGCTCCGGAAAGTTTGGCGAAAGCCAATGAACGCATGGGGGAGGAGGGAGTGAAAAGCTGGCTTTCGTCCTGGTACAGGAACAAGGCGGAATCCGGACACTTTGAAAACACGTCCCTGCCGACCCACGGGCCTGGACGTAAGAAAACCGGGTGGGCCAACGACATTGCCCGAAACTGGTTTGCCGAGACGACGGCGGACGGTGCCCGCATCTACCTCACCGGGCAGGCAGGGGAGGGAAACGGGGGGGAACCTCTAGACCTTGCACAATCCCTGTTGTTGAAAATCTACGGCGGCACGGTGACGGCCAAGCGGGCCCAGGCGCTGACCATTCCCGTCATTCCGGAGGCGCACGGCGTTCGCGCTGGCGCTTACGCCTCTATGACGGGCCGCAAACTTTTCACTCTTCGTAAAAGCATCCTCAACCTTCGCAACAGCATGACCGGCTCCGGATTGGAGCCGGGCTGCCTTTTTGAATCGGACGGGCATGGCGGAGTCAGGGCCGTCTATAAGCTCAAGAAGTCGCAGATCTTTGCGCCATGGCCGGAGGCTTTTCCGGATATGGAAGAACTTACGGGCATAGCATTCAAACACTTCATGGATGCCATGCTTGATGACGGGGGAGGTTCCGAAGACTGGATAAATTGACTAGGAGAGCTAAGCTGAAAGACGGTGTAAAATAAACCGCCGCAGAGGGGAAACTGCGGCGGAGTAGAAAAAAGATTTGTTATAGAAATAGTTTTATTTCTTTTTTAAAATATAATGTTCGGATAAGATTCCTTGATTAATTGATCCTTCTTTGTCTGACAACATTAATTTACTACCATCAAGTATTTTATAATAAGATTTTTCATTAGAAGAGGTTAGAGATAATTCAATCAAGTTTCCATTTATCAAATTATAATGACCTTTTGATTCGAAAGTTGCGCTTTTTTCTCCTTCTCCTATATATTCGCTCCTCAGTATATAAGTTTTATCCTTATTTAATGTCAGTGTCGTCTTTATACCTTCACAATCGGCAGCGGGAAGAGTTCCTTCATAAGTGCCGTAAAAATTAGAATTTTCCGACTTGTTTTCTATTTTTGTTCCACCGTTTTCAATTTGATCATGATTCTCTTGAGGAGCATTGCAACCGATTATGACAACTAAACATGTGGCCCATAAATCATTTTCATGGTAAGTACCTTTCTTTTTTAATTAGTGTTTTTTCTTAATTCAATAGAGCAGGGACTGAGAAATCAATTCTCTCCCAATACCATTATAATATTACGTAAAACTTTGGGAGGTGGCAAGATATTATTCTCGGCCAGCCGGGATTTTATTCCTGATCGTTACGGCTTGAATATTTTGTAGCCCATTTTGCGTCTATTGCCCCATACCTCCACTGTGCCTCATCATGGGGGCATGAGTACGCTGATAACGACGGTAGCCGGCAACCACGGCAAGGCTCCCATGGCTATCCTGTGGGCCCCCAAAGGAGAACATACTATTAAATGCTCGCTCAACGGCCAGCCGGGAACGTGTGTGGTGCGGGTAACGTCCGACTGCGTTCCCCGGCTCAATGCCGACCTGGAAGCCAAGCTATCCAGCAACGTCAAACCGGTCGGGCTCTATGATCATGAGATGGGGCCCGCCTCTTACAAGCCGGGACGGTTTGTGTGGAACGAGGAAAAAGGCGTTGTGTTGGAACTGGAAGGATGGACGGAGAAGGGAAGAACGGACGTGGAAGGCGGCAATTACGGCTATCACAGCCCCCGCTTCCGGCGCGACAAGGGAACCGGGGAAATCCTCGGCCTGTTGCCGGAATCCATAGAAGTAGGTTCCTTGGTCAATGACCCCGCATTTGACGACATCGAACGCATTGCCGCCAGCCGAATGGAGGGCGACGTAGCCCATTTTGACGACGTTGAAGACCCCGGGAAACCGGGCGACAATAGAGACCTTGAGAAGCCCAAGGAGGGCCTCGACCAGCAAGACAACCATACAACCAACCGAGACATGGACATCACTAAACTCGTTGCCCTCGGCATTTTGACCGAGGAAGAAGCCAAGGCTGAAAATGCCGAGGCTATCGTGTTGGAGCGCATCAAGGCCCTGCAGGACAAAGGCAAGGCCAGCTCCGATGAATTGGAAGCAAGCAAGAAGGAGCTGGCGAAATGCCAGGAAGAAATTGCCGCATCCAGGAAGCAGGTGAAGGAACGCGCCGTCCAGGACGTTGCCGATGCCATTGCTGCGGGCAAAATCGCCCCGAAGGATGAAGCATCCAAGACCTTTTGGGAACGAGCCCTGACGGAAGACTATATTGCCGCCAGCAAGCAGTTGAACGCCCTGCCGAAAAATCCCGCATTCGATGACGTGAATGCCGGCAAGCCGGAAGGCTCCCCAAAAGAACCCGTCACGGGAACCGCGGCTCTTCGCAGCTCCTTTGAAACCGAACTCAATAACCTGAACAAGTAATATGCCCGCGAAAGAATTTATGACCCTGCTGGACGTGCTTCAGCAGGAAGGAACAGGATCTATCAAGGCCCTTGACGCAGTCCGTTCTGTTGGACTTGCATCCCCGGAAGTAACCGCGTTTCCCGTTACCGTTATTGACGGAACGCAGTACGAAATCAATATGCCCACCGGCATTCCCCCGTTTCGGGTTTCGTCCGGCCAATGCCGGAGCCAAGAACCTGACGACCGAATACACCAATAAAACCGTTAAGTGCTACTACATTGACGGACCTATTGCGGTGGACAAGGCCGTTGTCACCAGCTCCGCCAGGGGGGCGCAGCTGCTCACCAAGGAAACCCGAAGCGTTACGTTGGGTGCCATGGCCTCCATTGCCCTGCAGATGTGGTACAGGCTTCCGGAACAGGAAAATGTGTTCCCGGCTATTTCTGAACAGATGGGGGATTATATGACCATTTCCGCGGATCCTTCCAAGCAGGAAGACTCGGAAGCCAACCGCGCCGACAACTCCGGAGCTTCCGCTTACCTGGTCATTTTGGGTGACGACTTCCTGCACTCCATATGGGGGAACAAGAAGACGCTTTCCATGTCTCCGGTGCAGGAAGAGACTGTAGCCAGGAATACGGAAGACGGGGAATCAGGAACAATGAGGGCCTATACTTCCCGTTTGGAAGGCTGGACGGGCATTGCCGTGGAATCTCCGTTTTCCGTGGCCCGCATCAAGAACATCAGCGCCCAGCATCCCTTGACGGACAAACTTGTCGCCAAGGCGAAGAGCCTGTTTCCTGCGGCCTTGCGCGGCATGATTTCCTATGTGGTTATGAACGGCAATGTGAAATTGCTGTTGCAGGAATCCAGAACCCTTACGCCTGCCACCGGAAACGGCGGAACGGGCATGATCGCCCCTGAACCCGATTCCGTGATGGGAATCAAGATTCTGGAAGTGGATTCCCTGCTTGATGACGAATCACTGTCCAGTGTCCGCGCCGCATTTGCGGAAGACTTTTTCCGCGCCCGTCGCAACTCCCTTGCCCTCAAAAATTAACCTTTTATCCGCAGAAAGGAGAAACACACCACATGATGAAGAATATGTACCGCAATGACGAAGCGCTTACGATCCGTCTGAAGATGCCGGGAACCGGAAAGACGGTAACGTCTGCCCCGATTCATATCGGACAGAAAGGAGGCATCGACAGCGCTGTCATTTCATTGAAGCACGAAGAGCTTCCCGCGCTGGCCGCCGGCAAGACGATGACCCTCACCGTCGAATCGTCCGAGGACGGTGATGCCTGGACGGAACTGGATTCCCCGAAGCTGGTTGCGACGGGGGGTGAGAGCAATGGTTCCGGCTCCGGAGAAGTGTTCATGCGCGTTCCGTTGGAGGCCGGCCCCTGGCTGCGCCTGAAAATCGCAGCTGAAACGTCCGCAGGCGACAGCACGGCACAGGAAGCCGTCCTTGCCGTCAAGGTATAACCTTATTGAAACAATGGCCCTCGTAAGGATTACTCCGGAAGCGGTTGCCCGCTATTGCCAGGACAAGGAAATTACTTCCATTGCCCGGGACAAAATCAGCGACATCATCCGCGAGGTCTGCAACGAGGTGGCGGCTGCAGTCAACTCCTGCCCCAGAAATGCCAGGATTGCGATGGATTCCAGTTCCGTTCCCGCGGAGTTGGTATTCACCACCTGCATTCTGGTGCGGGATGCCGTCACCAGCTCCGTGCCAGGTTCAAGCGAATCCCTGCAGGGGACGGCGCGGGCGGCTCAATATCAGGATGCCCGCGCGAAACTCCGCGCCGTGGCTGCCTGTGAAGTCGAGTTTGCCCCCTACGATGGGCACCAGCCCAGCGACGTCATTTACGGAGGGCCGAAACACCAGGATTGGAGCAATCCGATATGAAGAAAACCCTGAAGAAGTCGCCTGTCATTGCATTTGCGGAAGTCCTCTGTCAGCGGGCCGTGGAAATTTGCTCCGCGGCCAACAACGGGGAAGACCCGGAAATCATTATTAAGGCATGGGACGGTTCCTTTGAGGAAGAAATCAAGAGGGTGACCGGTTCCCTGGAAACCGTCATCGTCATGGAGCGTCCGGAAATTGTTCCGGACAAGTTGAGCAGGAGCGGCAAAAGCACGGCCAGATGGCACGTCACCGTGGAGAGCAACCCGCTTCTGGACGGTGACGGCTGGGACGCCGACGACCTTGCCGACATCATCCAGGAGGGCTTTCACAAGTGGCGCCGCAACCATGCCCGGCTGATGATGACGGAGGTAATCGTTACCAGCTCCAAGCCGGCTCTCGCCAAAATCCTGAAAAAGTCCATCGTCCTGACGATGGAAACAACCCTGATTATCAAACATGGCAACTAAACCCACCACCGCCGCGGCCCAGGAGGCCGCTACTGCTCCGGCGCCCCGCATCGTCAAATGCCGGGTGGCCGTCAACAAGCTGGAACTCCCTCACGGCATCGCCGCGCGGGGAAAAATCGTCCACATCCCGGAAGACGTGTACAAAGTCCACGCCGACGCCGGGAAAGTGACCTTTATTGACTACGTAAGAAGCTAACAACCATGTCAGAACTCTACAACAAGGAAATGCTGGTCGGCACCTTTCTCGACCTGTGCCCGTTCGGAACGACAGTCACGGCCGAAAGCGGCACGGACACGGTGGACGAGCATTTCAAGCCGGCGAAGGACTCCGACGCCTGGATGATTGCCAACGAAGTCATCGACTACAAAATCACGCCGACCACGGAAGACGACGCCCGCACGGTATTTTCCCGCGACACGACCTCCTATGTGACGCGGAAGAACACCAAAGTGACGGGCAACACCATCGAGATTAACTCCACGGAGGTTAATCCGGTCTGCTGGCAGGTGATTTACCAGTGCGACAGGCTGGAAGCCGGGAAGGAAGTGCAGCCCTTTTCCCGGAACATCTACGGGCAAAAGGTATGGGCGCGCCTCACCAAATACCAGGAAGACAAAAAAGAAATGATGGTCCTGGAAGTCGCGGCGCTGCTCAAGGTGGAAATCCCCACGGAAAACAACAAGCTGATCACGCCGAAATTGACGCTTGAAGTGATACCGTCCTCCCTGAATTCCCTGACGCCCACGGAAGAAATCGCCTTCCCGGCCTCCGCCGGAGCATGACAGCCGGGGCCGCCCCTCTGTTTGCATGGGGAGGGGCGGCCCCTGTTTCCCCCACCATTATTGAGGCATGGACACGACCGTATCTCCCTTTTCCATTACCTTTGACGCGCCCCGTCGTGCGCGCCGGGGGAATTCCTGCTCGACTCCCTGCCGGAACACGCTTTCCCGGTGCAGTTCGGCACGTCCGCCACGCCGATCATCAACAGCCCGTTCCCCAGGCTGGACGCATTCGGCAACCTGTCCCTGTCCTTCACCATCTCCACCGTGCGGGAATGCGCCTCCCACATGGACGCGTGGAGCGCCTTTTACGAATGGCTCAACGAATGGAAAACGGCGGGGAAGGGGGAATGGGCCTGGACCGACGCCTGCGGCCGTGAACAGCGCTTTGAAGCTGTCATCGCCGACGCCGAGCCGAAGGTTCAAGGCCTGCGCCTTATTGTCTCCTACAACTTCACCCTGGGCCGCCCCCTGTGAAAACCCTTGACGTATCTTCCTCCGACTTCCTGGACATGGCCGAAAGCCCGTCCTACAACCGGCTCTCCTTCGGGGGAGCCTCCGTCTCCTTCCGCGCGCCGGTCTCCCGGTTTGCCTCCTGCCCGTTTGAAGAAGGGGAAATAGTGAAAGTTGTCTGGCGCGGGAAAACCCTGCTCATCGGCCCGGCCATCGACCTGGAACACTCCCTTGAAGGAACCTCCGAGAGCTGGGACATCAGGATTTGCGATTACTGGTGGAACCTGAGCAACATCCAGTACTTTGTGAACGGCCGCGCCAACGGCATCTTTGCCGAATACCGCCAGGGTACAGGCGGAAGCGGTCAGGAAAAACAGGCGACCGCGAACATCCGGGACGCCCTCTCCGGAGTCCTGGACCACGCCGTCAGCACGGCCCTGGTCCCCATCAAACACGACCTCCGGATCGACAAGGATGCCGAAATCATTCCGTTTGCCTACGCGTCGGAAACGTATGCCTCCCTGCTTTCCAAGATCCAGCAATGGCGCCCCAACATGGCCGCGTGGTTTGAATACGGCGCGGATGACTCCGCCACGCTGGTCATTGCCGACCATGCCCATTTGCCGGATGTCGTGCTCGACCTGTCCGCCGTGGACGTAAGCGCCCTGTCCCTCAAGGCGCGTCCCGATCTGGTGCCTCCGGCCGTGGGGCTGACCTGCAACGCCTCCGTTATTTCCCGGGTTCAGCGCGCGCTGGCCGTCTATCCCTCAGGCGCCTCCCTGTCCCAGCCCTATGTGGTGACGGCGGAAGTGGACGTTCCGGGCGGCGTCAAGGTCTCCGACACTGCCGGGCAATACAGCCCTGTGGAAACGGACTCGCTGGGTTACGACGCCCCGCGGATGATTGTCCGGGGAGACAAATTCCCGACCGGCACGGCCCAGTGGGCGGCCCGCGTCAAACGCTGGGCTCCGGCCCTGGAGGATTGCGCCGGCCTGGAAGTGGCGGCCAGTCCGAAAATCACGTCCATCACGCCGGCTGACGCGGAACACCGGGGATACAGCAGCGCGGCCATCACCCACGAACTGACCTCCGGCCAGATCAACGGAAAGAGCGCGAGAATCAAATGGGGCAAGGTCCGGGTGGATTTGCGGGTGCGGGCGACGGATCCCCCCGACACGGTGAAACAATATTTTCCGGAATACGGCGGAAAATCCGGAACCGGGGACCGCTGGATCGGAACATTGACGTTTGAAGTGACCACGACGAATGTCGGCTACGCATCCTACCGGGTGGACAGGGCAGGGACGGTGGAAAGTGTGTCCGACGACGGCGGAAGCTCCGGAGACGACGAAACATCGGGCAGCTACGACACCTCCGCACTGTATAAAAATTTCCTGAAATCCTACTACGAAGCCACCCGCGCGCTGCCCTATGACGGATCCGCGACCGTCCACGACGACTTTGACCAGGTCTGCGGGGGGCGCCTCTCCATCACGGGAGGGTTGAAAGAATGGGAAACCATGCGGTCCGTCATCCAGGAAATATCCCTCGACCTTAAAACGGGAGTTTCCGACGTGACGGTGGGAGCCCCGGAACAGATCTCCCTGCAGGACTCCATCGACCGGAGCCGGCAGCTTGCCGAGGCGCTGCGCCGGACGGCCTGGGCGGACTCGTCCACGTCTTCCGGGGGAGGTTCTTCGGGCGGAGGATCCGGCAGCGGAGGCTCTTCCGGAGCGGACGATGAAGTCCCGGAGCTTCCCAGCGTCGGGCCGTCCGTAAAACTGCTGCAGGCCCAGGAACCGCCCGCGTGGGGAACCAGCGCCGTCGAGGTGGGATTCCAATGCCGCCTGTCTTACGGGAGCGACGGCAAGGTGTCCGACGCCTACATCCGCCAGGGGAAGGCTATCTATGCCGGCAACTATATCGGGGGGCTGCTTCCGGAGGGGGCCGGTTCCGGGGGATGGGTGAAAAGCCCCGTCACCTCCGGGGAAATCTGGCTCAAGATCCAGTTGGACAAGGACGCGAAATACCTCGGATCCTCTCTGTCCGCCGCGGGCGGCGTCTCCGACCCCGTCAGGCTCGCGGAGGAAGACCGGGAAACCCCTTATGAATATTATTTCCATCTGGCCACCATCGACGGCAGCAAGGTGGTGCAGCACCAGGCGGGCACGGTTTATCTCCAGACCCACCCGGGAACCTTCGGCCCCTCCGGAATGTCATGATCAGGATATACACCTTCACCTATGCCGGAGACGCGCAGGAAGCCGTGGCCTGCGTCCGGTGCGCCAGGACGGCTCTTCCGGAGGCGGTGGTTACGGTGGTGGACGACAGCGCAGCCCCGGTGCCCCCGGAGGCCAGGAGGGCTCTTGTAGCGCATGGGGCGCGGTATCGCCGGAGTTCTTTCCCCCGCTGCGGCAACCTGCGCGGCCCGGAGTGCGTCCGGGGAATCATTGCCACTCTGGCCGGGGGGGCGGCGGATGGCGATACCGTCGTCAAGATTGACTCCGACACGGCGCTTCTGTCGGGCGGATGGGTCCGTGATATGCAGCATAACGGTCTTGCGCTGCACGCCTCCGGATACCGGGTCCCCAGGAACCCTTCCGAACGGTCCGCCTACGGAAATTGCTACGCCCTGAGCGGCCGGACGGCCAGGATGGCAGAAGCTCTGGAATGCGCCGCTATCCCCCCGCTCGCCCCGGAAGACCTAACCATCTGCCGGGCCGTCATGGACGTCTGCGGCCGGGAGCGTGTCCGGCTTGACGAGCCGTGGACGCCCCTGAACCGGGCCGGGCGGTGGTCCTGGTGGAACTGGGACAGCCGGACGGCGAATCCGGAGGACTATGCCCGCAGCTATGACGTGGTGAGCGTCGGCAATCCCCGGCCTCCCCACGTTCCCAAAAGCGCCCGTAGGGAAGTCATGCGCGCCCTGTGCGACGCCCGTTTGAATCTCAACAGCCAATCAATAAAACCATGTCAGACAGAGACCTGAACATCAACATCAGAACGACCGCCGACACCTCCGGCGCCGACCAGACAACGGAAGCCATCAACAAGACCAGGGAAGCCGCCCAAGAAGCCGGCGGAAGCGCGGACGCCATCAACCAGGTAACCGACGCCCTGAACAACGTCAAAACGGCCGCTGAAGAAACCGGCGCCGCCATGAAGGACGGCATGGGGGCGGAATATGAACAAGCCCTGGAAAACGCCAATTCCAAACTTGACCAATACGCCGACGCCCTGACCGCCGCCGGATCCCGGATGAAGGCCGCCTTCAACGACAACCCGGGATTGACCGGGTTTATTGACGAAGTCACCAACGCCGTGCTGACCTCCGAGGAATTCAGGAAGAAGCTGGAACAGGTGGATGACGTCTTTGAAGTCCTCAATAACAAAATGTCTGATTTGGACCTTGGGGCGAAATGGGGAGATGACCTTGACGAGAACCTTCAACAAATCATCGACGGCTACAACAAGGAAATGGATGCCGCCGACAAGGCCGCGGAAAAGGCGGAAGCCGCGGAGGCCCGGAAGCAGCAGGCCGCCGCCGCCACGGTGGAACGGCTGGAAGCCAACAACCGCCGCGCCTCCGCCACCTATGAAGAACTGCAGGCCGAACTGGAATCCTACATTGCCAAACTGGAAGAAGCCCGGAAGGCCGGGGACAACGTAGCCCAGGCGGACGCCCTGAAGAATATCCAGGATTTGGGACGGCGCATCAAGACGGCCGGGGATGCCGGACAACTCACTTCCACGCAGGTCAAGGGGCTGGCGGGGCAGATTACCATAGCGGCAACGCGCATCCTGGGCATGTCCAGCGCCCTCCGCGGGGCGATCCCATTCATCCGCATGTTCGGAACGACCGTCAAGACGGCGATGGGGCCGCTGGGCTGGGCTATGCTGCTGATCCAGGGGCTGACCGCCGGCATTACCGCCCTGATTGACCACTTCAAGACCAAAAGCGACGAACTTGACAAGGCCGCCGAGAAGGCAAAGAGGAAACATGATGAAATCAACCAGTATTTGAGGGATGCTGAAAAAGGCCGTCTTGCGCTTGTCCAGAAAACGAAACAGGAAGAAGCGGCCCATGTCATCAACCGGGAGTATGAACAGTTCGTCAAAAACATTACCTACGAATACCAGCAGCAGACCCGGGAAATTGAATATCAGCTCACCCTACGCAAAATGGAGATTGCCGAGAAGCAGGGGGCGGACACCTGGAAAAACAAGATGCAGCGTTTGGAAGTGGAAGAACAGTACCAGGACGGGAAAATCGGCAAGCATGAAAGAAAGTACAGGCTTTTGCTTCTGGATCAGGAGCTTGAAAGGATAACGGAACGGGCCAGGATTCAAACCGCCCATGAAGAAGACGTTGCCTTAGCTGACAAGCAGGGGGATGCGGAAGGGAAAAGAAATACAGCTTTAGGTGAAGCTTCACGCCTGCAGAATGTAAAAATGTCTCTTCCAACTGTAGAAGAAATGTCAAGATTATTTAGGTTAGAAAGTAGTGAACTGCCTTATATAATTAAAGAGATAAAAGGTAAAAAAGAAGCTATAAAATCTTTTACAGATTTGGGTGGTTACGAAGACTTTGTTAAACAACTCCGTAGTGAGCTTTCAGAACTTGAAATACAAAAAGATAATATTTCGGGAATGATTGAAAAAATAAAATCTATTTTTAATGAAGAAAGTATTTCTTTTCAACCGTCTTATGGATTGGATAAAAGTGGGAAGCCTATTACTGATGAACAAAGAACCGAAGAATATAAAATATCCCTTGAAAAGATCGGAACCCGGCAACAAACAGCCGTAGAAGAGGCCGGAAAACATCAGGAAGAATTAAATGATATTTTGAAAGAACGTGTTATTGTTCAAAAAGGAATTTTACGACTTGAAACGGAAGAAGCGAGAAATGAACAAGCACGAAAGAAAGAATCTAGAGTTGGGGAAAAGGAATGGAAAAATGATGATAAAAAAGAAGAGCAAAAAGCAGAAAAGAAACTTGAACGGGAGAGAAAACAGGAGCTTAAAAGACTTCAACAGGAACAGAAGCGGGAAGCCGACAAGGCTATTAAAACTTTTGTGGAAGGTTTTACCATCAACGCCGGCAAGAGCGCTACTCCACATCAAGCCTCTTAGTCAACAAAGCTGTTGACGGCATTAGAAAAGATATCGAACGCGCCGCGGCCGACGGATACATTGACCCGGAAGAGCTACAGAATTTAAACAAGCTTTTTGTGGGAAAATTAACGGAACTTGGAGTTGCATCAAGACAAGTTCTTCAGGGATTGAAGCAGATGTTTGAAAGCAATATCGGAGCTATCAACAAGGAAATAACAGAAATAAAAAGGACACAAAGAATGCAGCTTAGTCGGGAAAGGTTGAGAAGATGACGGGTAGCGCCTTAATTACCTACTTCTAGTCATAAACAAAGAAACTGACTTGCAGAATTTGTGATTAGAAAACTTTGCGATTTTTTTTCTTTTTATTATCATTGTTGCGATTATCATACAGTTATGAAGTATTACATTGCTACACCGGAAGGAAGGACAGAAGGCCCTTTTCATCCAGAGACGTTGGAGGTTTTGGCCCGACGTAAGAGTATCACTTTTGAGACCCTTATATGCAGGGAGGGGGGAAATGAGTGGATAAAGTATGGGGAGTTTCTTTCCTCCGCAACTCACGAAAAGTCGAATTCCTCTAAAATGAATATTTGTGCTGAATCAGAAAGAACCCGGAGAAACAACTATTCAGCAAGCGGAGTATCAGAAGCGTTCCGGTGGGTGGGTATCGTCTGCTTTGTACTGGCTATAATTATTCCTCTTATACTTTTGTCCTCAGGGAGCGACCAGAGTATTTTCGCCGCTTCCATTTTCCTTGTGCTTGCCCTATCTGGGCTGGGATGGATTGGGGTTGCTCATATTATTTCCCTCTTGGAGCAAATTACCGAGAACACGAGCAAGAAGCTGTGACACACTGCAAGTTGTCCGTAGGTTGTCCGTATGAGGGGGTAAATAGGGCTAAATACGAACAAGTACGGACAATCATGAAAAAGACAAGGTTCAGATAACCCCTTGAAAATAATAGAAAAGTTAAAATAAGTTTAACGTCCGTAAGTGCCTTCTAAGCAGTGGGTCACTGGTTCGAATCCAGTTGGACGTGCCATTTTTTAACCCCGTATTCTTTTTAAGAATACGGGGTTTTTCATGCGATAAAAGCTTTTTCACCAAAAGGCGGCTTTCTTAAAAATGGAGAGGCAAGGTAAGTATGGTTAACTCTGGTGAACAGGCTGCATAGAAGCACTATTAAGCATGGTTCGGCCTGTTTTGCCAATCAATAGTGATTGATTTTCGAAACTGGAGGGATGGAGTAATGTGGCTGAAGATTTTTTTCTCTGTGTTGAGAGATAGGATAAGTCTGTGGCCGTCGTGATAAAAGGAACAAAAAAATGAAAGGATTCCGTGAAAGATTAAGAAGAAAGGCCCGGAAGGCCAGGCCGGAGGAGAACCTGCGATGTTTTAGAAAAATACCGGCATGGGTATGCAAACAGTGCATTTTCAGAAATTCTCCCGTGGATAAGAAAATTTGAACTTTTGAATAATTCTTATTTTATCCGGCGGTGGCAAACCTCTCCGGTATTGGTAATACGGAAGTATGGAGACGCCTTTGAATATTCATCCTGAGTGAGTACATTAACGCATAACTCCAGGATTTTATGCATGCCGTACATGGGAAGATCTATGTCCGGATGTAGTTCTTGGAACTTATGAACAATTTCCATTTCCGTTTCCGGAAAATTCACGGGAATAGTATTGGGAAGCTGAACTTTCCACGACTCGCCTTCATTCATCAGCTTATCGATAAAGAGATATTGGGTGACGGGAATGTTACCGCGTGCAGTAAACCAGGTATGTACGGTGCGGACGGAAACGCGGCATTGTTCCGCAAGCCATCGGCGTGTTTTGCCGTGAGCCCGGAGCCATTCCTTGATTCTGAGTTTTTTCGGGTCACATTCTTCCGTATTGGAAGGTGGGTTCAGATCTGAATCGGGAATCAGGCCTGGAATGATGCGGGAAAGCGCTTTTTTGGTATTGGCCGATATTTTACGAACGCTCATCTGTGCGTAAAAAGTTTGCGGCCGGATGCCTATCTCCTCCGCCAATTGATAGGATTTGCGGTTTTGGCTTTGCAGCCACTCCTTCACCAGAATGCGTATATCGTCGTCAGACATGAATTTGTGCAGATTTGTAATGAAAGAAAAGATAGGGAAGAGGCGATAACAGCACTATTTTCTCTTTCTCTGGAATCGATCCGGAATATCGGATCCTCTTTTCAGCTTCTGCTTTTGATGCTGGAAAGAGCATCCAGTGCTTCACTCGCCCATTCCGGAACGGTCAGGCCATGGCGTTCAGCTTCGTTCCTGAACTTTTCATACTTTTGAGGAGTAACGGGAACGTGAATACTGTTCGGATTTTTTGTTTGAGCCAGGCGTGCCTGTTTGGCGTACTCTTCCTTCATGATTCTGATGATAAGGCGTTGTCTGGCACGGGGAATTGGAACAGTGGAAAGCCATTTATCGACCTGACTTTTGCTGACGCCGCAAAGGTCGGCAAATTCGTCCCGGGTCATTTTCGTAAGAGCGAGAAACTTTCTGATACTGGACTTCATTTCATCCATGAGCGCATTTTTCGCATTCAGAAAAATCTGGCAAGCCATTTCTGGCATATTTTCTATTTTAGAAAATAATATTGTCTTTGTGTATCCAAAAAGGTAAATCATTTTTCCTAAATCCAATGAAACTCAAAAAATGTGGATGCCGGGCGTGTTTGTTTTCTTATTCCATATGAAAAACTTCATGATTAATATCTTTTCTTTTTGGGAGTGTTTTGTCTTCCATTCTGGTGGAAAGAACACGATAACGGCTCTTCTATCTTTCCTTTCCTTTTTCTATTGGCTTGACGCAGAAGGTTACGGTAGTACCGTGTTACCATGTTAAATTCCTCTCTATTGGTTTTAGGATGTTCCATGATCTTTGCGGTGTCTGCCGGAATGCCATTGCACGCAGCTTCTTCTGAGAAAAAGGAAAACAAAACGGTTGCTTCGGAGGATGCCCTTCCATCACTTGCTCTGGATGGTTTGCCGGATGTATGGATACAGGGGACTCCGGTAAAGGAATGGGAAAAGGACAAAGTGTACATCTTTGAATTTTGGGCTACCTGGTGTGGCCCGTGCCTGGCAGCTATGCCCCATATGGAACAATTGCATCAGGCATTTAAGAATAATCCTCATATGCAGGTTATCGGAGTTAACGTCATGGACAGGAAATCTCCGGAATCTCTGAAAGAATTTTTAAAAAACCGTCCATCGCCCCTTACTTATGCCATGGCCGTGGATGTGGATGGGAAAAAGACCAGGGATAAATGGCTGTCTCCAATGGGGGTTAACGGCATCCCCCATGCTTTTGCCGTTAAAAACGGCAAGCTTATTTGGAGAGGGCATCCTGGAAAACTTTCTGAAGAAATGATGCGGGCCATGTTGAAGCCTGATTTTTCTGCAGCCTCTCTTCCGGGGGATAATCCCGGCGCAAACGCCCGTGCATGGAAGCTCTACCGCCAGGTTTCTGAGAGAACGGGAGAACTTGCCCGGAAGGGAGGAAAGGGGGAAGCGCAGGCCTTTTTAAGGCAAATTCAGGATTCGGGACAGTTTCAGCAGGATCAGATCATTCAACTGAAAATGGTTCCATTCAGCGTCTTGGCGGAATTGGAAAAATTCCAGGAAGCACAGGCCGTACTGGATGATCTGTGCAAAGAGTATCCGGACAATTACCGTGTACAGATTGATGTGGCGGGAACGCTTTTAAATGGAAAATCCGTGCCTGCCGGAAAAATGGATGCCGCCCTGGTGGAAAGAAGCCTGAACCGTTGTATTGAAATCTCCAAAAGGAATAACAAGGAAGCTTCCTTGCCATGGAAACTGATGGCGGAACTTAGGGAACGGCAGGGAAACATGGAAGAAGCGTTGCAGGATATGGAAAAGGCGCTTTCCTTAACGTCCATCAGCAAAGCCTGGACGAAGTTGCAGCAGCTTTCAGGTAATAAGGAATCCTTTCAGAATCTTGTAAATCAGGCAGTTGTTGAAATAAAACCGGCACCTCCGAGGAAGATGCAGGAAATGGGAGTAGTGCAGGAAGACAAACAGTACACTCCCCTGTTCAGCAAATTAAAATGGTTCAATCATCCCGGTCTAACAGGACTTCCTGTCGGCAAAACTGTATTCATCAGCTTCTGGAGAGGCCACAATAATATACTTGGAGAAACAGCCCCTGGAAGAGCTCTTGATGCCGTTCTTAAAAAACACGAGCTTTTAGACCATCCGGGAGTAAAAGCCGTGGTATTGGGGCTCAATCCGTCGGCGGAAAAACAGATGCGGGACTATTTATCCGGGCCGGAAGGATGGACTCCTTATCCTGTCGGTATTCCATCGGATCGTTCGGTCATTGAATTTTGTGATTTGCTCAAACTTGACTCATTTCCCGCCGCGGTCGTCGTTCGTGACGGAACATTGCTGTGGGCTGGAGAAATTAAGAAGATGCCCGAATGGGTGGCGGAAACTGCCAGATTGGACTCTTTTGACAAAAACAGGTTTGCGGAAGAAGATGCGAAACGGAAGGCCCGCCAGCAGGCCATGTATGCTGTCATAAAAAAATCCTTTGAATTGAGGCGGGAAAAGAAATTTGATGAATACCAGAAGTTGATTGAGGAAAATGCAGGGCAGTTTTCCGATAACGGATGGTTTGCGTCTACTGTGGCGGAAGTGCGGGCGGAAAAGGCTTGGAAGGAGAAAAATTATCGGAAAATGGTTGATATCTTTGACCACGTCTTGGAGCGTTTCCCCCGGGAAGATTCGCTTGCTTCCTATATCCTGAAAATCCTTAACGGGTCGGAGGAAATGCGTAAATACAGCTATAAGGCGGCTCGGCGCGCTCTCCAGATTATGAGGGATTCTAATACGAGGGATGATGGCGGATACAATGCCGCCTGCTATGAAGTGATGATGAATATGGCAATGGAGAAAAAAGATTACGCCCAGGCAAGGAAGGATGCTGTAAACGCCCTCCGGGAACTGCCTCTGGTTCATCAATACGCAGTCATGAAGAAAAAGAGTGGAGGAGGTAAAAAGTAGAGAGAAACTTAGGACTTCTGAAACGTTTAGGCCTCTTTCGTGGTGAAAGAGGCTTTTTTATTAAAAAAAAATAAAAATGCAATGCGTTGATAATCAGATATGTTTCGATTTTGGGCTCAACAAGTCGAAAAAACATCTCGAAAAAAATTGACAAAAAGGTGTGGGATGGTAGATTTCTCGGCACGCCAACACGGCGACGGGATGAAAAGCCCGGCGGCTGAAGGGCTCGGAAGAGCGCTGGAGGCGGCTGGAGCCGGCCACCCGGAGAAACCCCCGGAAGGGGTTGCGATAAGAAGATTTGAAGGGAATGACTACCGAAAACCGCCGAGGGTTTTCCGAGGGCGTCGAGAGGCGCCGGAGGAGCAAAAAGCCCGAAGGAGCGACCTAGCTCTGAGAGGGGTGGTTTGGTAGAAGCAAGGGGAAAGAAAAAAGGTCGTGACGCGCGCCGTGCGAGGCAGAGCGAAGAGGCCTTCAAGAGACACAACTTGAAGGAAGAGCTGGCTGAAGCATGGCGCAAATGAAATCGCAAGATTCCATTTGGTCCAGCAATTTCAAAAAATTAATTTGATGGAGAGTTTGATTCTGGCTCAGAACGAACGCTGGCGGCGTGGATAAGACATGCAAGTCGAACGAGAGAATTGCTAGCTTGCTAATAATTCTCTAGTGGCGCACGGGTGAGTAACACGTGAGTAACCTGCCCCCGAGAGCGGGATAGCCCTGGGAAACTGGGATTAATACCGCATAGTATCGAAAGATTAAAGCAGCAATGCGCTTGGGGATGGGCTCGCGGCCTATTAGTTAGTTGGTGAGGTAACGGCTCACCAAGGCGATGACGGGTAGCCGGTCTGAGAGGATGTCCGGCCACACTGGAACTGAGACACGGTCCAGACACCTACGGGTGGCAGCAGTCGAGAATCATTCACAATGGGGGAAACCCTGATGGTGCGACGCCGCGTGGGGGAATGAAGGTCTTCGGATTGTAAACCCCTGTCATGTGGGAGCAAATTAAAAAGATAGTACCACAAGAGGAAGAGACGGCTAACTCTGTGCCAGCAGCCGCGGTAATACAGAGGTCTCAAGCGTTGTTCGGAATCACTGGGCGTAAAGCGTGCGTAGGCTGTTTCGTAAGTCGTGTGTGAAAGGCGCGGGCTCAACCCGCGGACGGCACATGATACTGCGAGACTAGAGTAATGGAGGGGGAACCGGAATTCTCGGTGTAGCAGTGAAATGCGTAGATATCGAGAGGAACACTCGTGGCGAAGGCGGGTTCCTGGACATTAACTGACGCTGAGGCACGAAGGCCAGGGGAGCGAAAGGGATTAGATACCCCTGTAGTCCTGGCAGTAAACGGTGCACGCTTGGTGTGCGGGGAATCGACCCCCTGCGTGCCGGAGCTAACGCGCGTTAAGCGTGCCGCCTGGGGAGTACGGTCGCAAGATTAAAACTCAAAGAAATTGACGGGGACCCGCACAAGCGGTGGAGTATGTGGCTTAATTCGATGCAACGCGAAGAACCTTACCTGGGCTTGACATGTAATGAACAACATGTGAAAGCATGCGACTCTTCGGAGGCGTTACACAGGTGCTGCATGGCCGTCGTCAGCTCGTGTCGTGAGATGTTTGGTTAAGTCCAGCAACGAGCGCAACCCCTGTTGCCAGTTACCAGCACGTGAAGGTGGGGACTCTGGCGAGACTGCCCAGATCAACTGGGAGGAAGGTGGGGACGACGTCAGGTCAGTATGGCCCTTATGCCCAGGGCTGCACACGTACTACAATGCCCAGTACAGAGGGGGCCGAAGCCGCGAGGCGGAGGAAATCCTGAAAACTGGGCCCAGTTCGGACTGTAGGCTGCAACCCGCCTACACGAAGCCGGAATCGCTAGTAATGGCGCATCAGCTACGGCGCCCGTGAATACGTTCCCGGGTCTTGTACACACCGCCCGTCACATCATGGAAGCCGGTCGCACCCGAAGTATCTGAAGCCAACCGCAAGGAGGCAGGGTCCTAAGGTGAGACTGGTAACTGGGATGAAGTCGTAACAAGGTAGCCGTAGGGGAACCTGCGGCTGGATCACCTCCTTTCTATGGAGCAAGTGCACGGAAGTGCACAGGTCGGATCTCTTCCCGAGGGGAGAGAAAGCGGAACCCGCGAGGGCCCGCAACGAACCAAAGATGTGTAAACAGCCAGACGCCTGGAGCGCAACCTGGCACGACGTGCGTGACGACCTTTTTTCACCGAGAACCGCAACTGGGGGTATAGCTCAGTTGGTAGAGCGCCAGCTTTGCAAGCTGGATGTCCGGGGTTCGAGTCCCCGTGCCTCCACCAGTTTCGGGAAAGAGACCCAAAGCCGGGCCTGTAGCTCAGTTGGTTAGAGCACGCGCTTGATAAGCGCGGGGTCACAGGTTCAAAGTCCTGTCAGGCCCACCAGCAAAATCGATTATTGAGGGAAAGCGAAAATTGACATCTGCGTGGCAAAGAAAACGATTGCTGAGAAGCAATCGCTTTCCAACAAAGTGGGTAGTTGAACAACAACTACAAAACACAAGATAAACATGCATACCAAGCAATGAGACAATACAGTAAGTCACGAAAGGGCTTTGTGGTATTGTGGAAGTGGTAACAGCTCTTGCAATATGATGAAGTAAGTAAGGGCGTACGGTGAATGCCTTGGTGCCAACAGGCGAAGAAGGACGCGGCAAGCTGCGAAAAGCCTCGGGAAGCTGCAAGCAAGCGATGATCCGGGGATATCCGAATGGGGTAACCTGATCGAGGCAATACTCGATCGTTCATACCTGAATACATAGGGTATGAAACGCGAAACCCGCTGAAGTGAAACATCTCAGTAAGCGGAGGAAAAGAAAGAGAAATCGATTCCGTAAGTAGTGGCGAGCGAAAGCGGATGGAGCCCAAACCGAAGGTATTCCTTCGGGGTTGTAGGACCACGTCATATTCGACCATACTGGATAGTAGAACAGCCTGGAAAGGCTGGCCGGAGAAGGTGAAAGCCCTGTAGACGAAATCCAGAGTGGGAATTAGTGGTATCCTGAGTAATACATCACACGTGGAACGATGTATGAACCCGCGCGGACCACCGCGCAAGGCTAAATACTAGTTGGCGACCGATAGTGAACAAGTACCGCGAGGGAAAGGTGAAAAGAACCGCTGTGAGCGGAGTGAAATAGAACCTGAAACCGTATGTCTACAAAGTGTCAGAGCAGAGCAATCTGCGATGGCGTGCCTTTTGTTTAATGAGTCTGCGAGTCAGTGTTTGTGGCAAGACTAAGGGCTTCCGGCCCGGAGTCGCAGCGAAAGCAAGTCCGAACAGGGCGCAATAAGTCGCAGGTACTGGACCCGAAGCGGAGGTGACCTACCCTTGGCCAGGTTGAAGCATGGGTAAAACCATGTGGAGGACCGAACAGGTGAACGTTGAAAAGTTCTCTGATGAGCTGAGGGTAGGAGTGAAAGGCTAATCAAACCCCGTGATAGCTGGTTCTCTTCGAAATGCATTTAGGTGCAGCGTCACGTGCTGATGCGCGGGGGTAGAGCACTGACAAGGCTAGGGGGCACACCCGCTTACCAAACCTTATCAAACTCCGAATACCGTGCAATGGAACGTGGCAGTGAGACAGTGGGGGATAAGCTTCATTGTCGAGAGGGAAACAACCCAGACCAGCAGCTAAGGTGCCTAAATAACGCTCAGTGGAAAGGATGTGGGATTACACAGACAGTGAGGATGTTGGCTTAGAAGCAGCCACCATTTAAAAAATGCGTAATAGCTTACTCATCGAGTGATCCTGCGCCGAAAATGATTGGCGATCAAGCGTTATACCGAAGCTCTGGACTTTGCCGCAAGGCAGAGTGGTAGAAGAGCGTTGCATGCGCGTCGAAGGGCGATGGCGACCTGACCCTGGAGCACATGCAAGTGAGTATGCAGACATGAGTAACGTTAAGCCGGGTGAAATCCCCGGCCGCCGTAAACCCGAGGTTTCCAGGGCAACGTGTTTCGTCCCTGGGTTAGCCGGGACCTAAGCCGAGGCCGAGAGGCGTAGGCGATGGACATCAGGTTAATAATCCTGAGCTCGCAACCCTTAAACTGGGGGGACGCATGAGAAAAGATGACTAGGTTATTGAATTCGAGTTGAGTCCACGGACTCAGCGCATCATTGGATCGAGTGCCAAGAAAAGCCCCAGCGTATGCTAAGCGACCCGTACCGCAAACCGACACAGGTGGGTGGGTAGAATATACCAAGGCGTAAGAGTGAAACCTGGTTAAGGAACTCGGCAAATTAGCCCCGTAACTTCGGAAGAAGGGGTGCCTGCAGCGATGCAGGCCGCAGAGAAATGGCCCAACCGACTGTTTATCAAAAACACAGCACTCTGCAAAGACGCAAGTCGAAGTATAGGGTGTGACACGTGACCAATGCCGAAAGATTAAGGCAAGGGGTTAGCCGCAAGGCGAAGCTCTAAACCCAAGTCCCGGTGAATGTCGGCCGTAACTATAACGGTCCTAAGGTAGCGAAATTCCTTGTCGGGTAAGTTCCGACCTGCACGAATCGTGAAACGAGTTGGGCACTGTCTCAACCAGGCGCTCAGTGAAATTGTAGTGGCGGTGAAGATGCCGCCTACCCGCAGAAGGACGGAAAGACCCTATAGACCTTAACTGTAAGCTGTCATTGTTTCTTCGGTTTTAATGCTCAGAGTAAGTGGGAGACGCTGAAGACGCCCTTTAGGGGGCGTCCGAGTCATCAATGAGACACCACCCTTTGAAACTGGAGGATCTAACCCTGAGCCGTGAATCCGGCCAGAGGACCGTGTCAGCCGGTCAGTTTTACTGGGGCGGTATCCTCCCAAAGAGTAACGGAGGAGCGCGAAGGTGGGCTCAGCCCGGTTGGCAACCGGGTGTGTCGAGTGCATGGGCATAAGCCCGCCTAACTGTGAGACCAACAAGTCGAGCAGATGCGAAAGCAGGCCCAAGTGATCCGGCGGTAGAAAGTGGAATTGCCGTCGCTCAACGGATAAAAGGTACCTTAGGGATAACAGGCTGATCACGCCCAAGAGTTCATATCGACGGCGTGGTTTGGCACCTCGATGTCGGCTCGTCGCATCCTGGGGCTGGAGAAGGTCCCAAGGGTCCGGCTGTTCGCCGGTTAAAGCGGCACGCGAGCTGGGTTCAGAACGTCGCGAGACAGTTCGGTCCTCTATCCTCTGTGGGCGTTGGAAAATTGAGGGGTTCAGACCTTAGTACGAGAGGACCGGGTCTGACGCACCACTGGTGCATCGGTTGTACTGTCAAGTGCATGGCCGAGTAGCTAAGTGCGGACGGGATAAGCGCTGAAAGCATCTAAGCGCCAAGCCCTTCCCAAGATGAGTTTTCCCTACAGGTTCGTGGAAGACCACCACGTTGATAGGTCGCAGGTGTAAGTGCAGCAATGTATTGAGCCGAGCGATACTAATTACCAATTGACTTCATCATATTACATCACTCCCCGTCGTGAATGACAACTTGCTCTTGTCTCATTTACCTGTGCATGTTCATCAACCACCAGCCACGCAGATGTCAGTTTACGCTGAATCCCTCCCCACACAAAGGACGGAAATCTTCTTAGCCGCCACACACATACCCTGAAAAAATCCCTCACTCAGAAGCCCCCAAAAAGCAGGGCTCCCGGGCAGGCAGGATGAAGAAACAAACAGATCTTCCCCCTGAAGCCCGGTGGCCAGAGCGCAGTGGTCCCACCCGGTCCCGTTCCGAACCCGGAAGTGAAACGCTGCCGCGCCAATGGTAGTCGGACGACAGGTCCCGCAAGAGTAGGTCGCCGCCGGGATTTTTTTCCATCAGGCCCCGCCAGTCTCCAGACTCGCGGGGCCTGTTCGCTTCTTGCTCGGTCCCGTTTCTCCCCCTACATTCTCTTAGTTAGTTTCCTTCTTGTAAGATGTCGTGGCCATATAATTTTTTCTTAACTATTCCTTTTTCTTTCTTAATGACTTAAGTATGTGTGGGGTATTGACGGATTACACTCTTTCGTCAGAATGGCGGCATATGAAATCCCAAGTCATTCAGAAACCTGTGGTCGTCATTCTGGGCAACGCCGGCAATATAGGATATTTGGCAGCCAAGGCATTTGCCTGTCAGGGAACTGTGGTTGCCATGCTTCATGAGGCCGGTGAAGAATCTTGCCATATCGTTGATTGTCTCCCGGGTAGCAGCCACCTGGTCATGTCAGGCCGCCTGAACCATTCTTCCGATTTGGCTTCTTTTGCTGGTCTGGTACATACTCTTTATGGACGTGTTGATTATTTGATTATTTGTGAAGATGCCTCAGTCGAGGTGCAGGGACTGAGTTGTTCTTCCCGTGTCCGTCTGTCCGTTTTGCTGGAACATGCCTTTGTTTCTGGGGCCATGATTGTGAATATGGTTTCCCGTTCTGGAAAAAAGGGAGTATGGGTGGAAGATATCGCGGGCTTGGAAAATTTCCTGAACCGGAGAGATGTCAGAATGAGCCAGATCGTAATTCACCGTCCGGTATTTCGGTATGTTTCCCAGTCTCGATTGGCTTCTTCCGCCTGTGCGGCTGCGTTGTTTTTATGTGGGAACGAAGGTCGCCATATTCACCGGGAATATATCGTGGTCAATGGAAGGAAAGCTGCCTGGCGGCCCGGCAGGCGGCCGGAATCATTCCTGTCCCTGTTTAATTCCTGCCTGGAGTTTTGCTCCATTTGTTCACGAATGGTATTTCAGGATGCCTGACAGGCGTGCCATATTTCTGTATTCTGTCGTGACAAAAAGTGTCTGTTAAGATAGTATATTTCCAAGTAAGGTTATGAAGTTTCAAGGTCTTTATACAGCAATTGTGACTCCGTTTGCCGGCAATCGGGTCGATGAAGAGGCTTTTAGAATGCTTGTGGAAGCGCAGATAGCTGCCGGCGTGGCCGGCATTGTGGCTGTCGGTACCACGGGAGAATCCCCCACCTTGACTGTAAAAGAACACTTGAGGGTAATAGAATTGGCCGTGGAGATCGCGGCTGGCCGTATTCAGGTTATTGCGGGAACGGGCGCTAATTCCACCGCAGAAGCTATCCATATGACCCAGGAAGCGGAAAAGATGGGAGTAGACGGAACGCTCCAGGTGTGCCCCTATTACAATAAACCTTCTCAGGATGGAGTTTATGCCCATTTCAAGGCTATTGCGGACGCTACCCGTCTGCCGATTATGCTGTACAGCATTCCGGGGCGTTGCGGTATTGAAATCAGTGTGGAAACAATCAGCCGTCTGGCGAAGGATTGCCCGCATATTGTTTGTGTGAAAGAGGCCGGCGGCAATGTGGACCGCGTGAACCAGCTGATGCAGGTGGTTCCGGAAAATTTCACTGTTCTGTGTGGCGATGACGGCCTGACGGTGCCTTTTATGGTCTGTGGCGCCAGCGGATTGGTTTCCGTAACATCCAATCTGGTTCCGGGCATCATGAATTCCATTGTCAAAGCTGGCCTGAATCAGGATATGGGGGAAATGCTTTCCCTCCAGAAGACATTTTATCCGTTGATGAAAGGGCTAATGACTCTGGATTCCAATCCTGTTCCGATCAAGGCGGCTTTGGCGATGAGGGGAGATATACAGCCCGGCATACGTCTTCCGCTGGTTCCATTGGCGGAAGAGAAGGAAGCTCAGCTTTCCGCTCTTCTTCAGCGTTTCAATATTCTTTAACATTTTAGTGATATGATTTCCATTCTTGTTACAGGCATTTCGGGCCGCATGGGCCAGGCTATTCAAGAGGCGGTGACGCAGAATCCGGATACTTGCGTGGGTTCTACTCATGATCAGGGACAGGAGCTTTATCCAGCCCTCGCCAAATGCGACGTAGCCATTGATTTTTCCCATCACGCTTTCACCAGCACTCTGCTGGCGGAAGCTGTTGCCAATAACAAACCTCTGGTGATTGGCACTACGGGGCATACGGAGCTGGAACGCCAGGAGATCGTGGACGCTGCGGCATCCATTCCGATTGTGTTCGCTTCCAATTATTCCGTAGGGGTGAACGCCCTGTTCTGGCTGACGCGCAAGGCTGCTCAGATTCTGGGAGGCAGCTGCGATATAGAGGTAATGGAGATGCATCACCGTCACAAAATTGATGCTCCTTCCGGTACTGCCCGGACACTGGCGGAAATCCTGTCCGGCGCCATTGACAGGAATTATGAAGATAGTGTGGTTTTTGGCCGTGAAGGGTTGGTAGGGCCTCGACCCGCCAAGGAAATAGGCATGCATTCCCTGCGGGGAGGGGATGTGGTGGGGGACCATACTGTAATATTTGCTTCCGATGGTGAACGGCTGGAACTTACCCATAAGGCGTCCAGCCGTATGACATTTGCCTCCGGAGCAGTTCGTGCGGCTCTCTGGCTCCAAGGCAGGGAACCGGGTCTGTATACCATGGAAGACGTTCTGGGGTTGTCCCAATTATAACTTTTTCGGCATCGTGGCCGTTCTTCTTTTCCGGAACGGCCACGATGTTTTTTGCTGATGAAGAGAGCAGGCATTGCACTGGGGTCCAATCTTGGGGATAAAAACAGCCTGATGGTTCAGGCCAGGGATCATTTGTTGCAGATGAGCCTGTCTGATGACCCTTTTTTGCAATCCTCCCTGTATGCCACCAGTCCTCAGGGATGTCCGCACGGTGCGGATGATTATTTGAATGCCGTGGTGGAATTTACCTGGCCAGGTACGGTGGAGGAATTGCTTGTGCATTGCCAGGGTATAGAACGGGTTCTGGGGCGTATTCGTTCCGGGATTCGCTGTGAACCCCGCACGGCGGATGTGGATATTATCTATGTGGGGGACATGGTGGTCAATGATCCTCCTCGTCTGATTCTCCCCCATCCCAGAGCCCATTTGAGGAAATTTGTTTTAAAACCTCTTTCCGATATCAGGCCGGAGCTTATCCTGCCGCGCCAGCATAAAACGGTTGCCTGCCTGTTGGCGGAATTGGATACGGATGAGGCTGATCCGCTCCTGGTATCGGAACGCTGGTAAATTTGCATGTTTATTGAACGCCATGAATCAATCTTTTGAGAAAGCGGAACGAATCCGCGCCTGCAAGAACAGGCGGCATGTGACTCTGGTTACTGCTTATGACTATCCTACAGGCCGTCTTTTGGATGAGGCCGGCGTAGATATTGTGCTGGTAGGGGATTCCTTGGGGATGGTGGTTTTGGGCTTTCCGGATACCACTCATGTGACGCTGGATCATATGCTTCATCATGTGGAAGCTACTGCGCGCGGAGTGAAGAACGCCCTGCTAGTGGGAGATATGCCCATACATTCTTATGATACGGTGGAACAGGCCGTGCAATCCGCAAAGAAATTGTTTTTGGCTGGAGCGGATGCTGTCAAGCTGGAAGGGGGGGCAGCCCAGGCAGGAAATATCCGTGCTATTGTGGAGGCCGGTATTCCCGTAGTGGGTCATATCGGCCTCCTGCCGCAGAAAGTGCTGGAGGAGGGAGGATATAAGATCAAAGGGAAATCCTCCGCGGAGGAGGAAGCCTTGGTAAGGGATGTGGAGGCTGTGGCAGAGGCGGGGGCTTGTGCTGTGGTTGTGGAGGGCGTAACGCCTCATGCGGCCCGACAAGTTACCGTACATTCTTCCATTCCCACGTTGGGTATTGGGTCCGGCTCCCATACATGTGATGGCGATGTTGTGGTGATTCATGATCTGGTGGGCGCATTTCCGTGGTTTATTCCGGCTTTCGTCAAACCTCGTGCGGATGTCGCTGGAAGCATGACTGCCGCTGTCAAGGAGTGGATGGAAGATTGCTACACGGAACCCGGCTCCATCAGCTCATAACAATTGATTTTTTTATGCTGGTATTTTCTACGTGCTGGAATTCCCACCGTCATCAGGACGGGGAAGAAATGATTGATGAGATTCTTTCTTTGGGTTTTGACCATGTGGAACTTTCCCACGGCATCAAGTTATCCCTTCTCCCCGGTATCATGAGGGCGGTAAAAGCCGGAAAGGTGCAGGTGGCCGGGGTGCATAATTTTTTTCCCGCTCCGATTGACGAAGTGGGGGATTCTCCAGACAGCAGGCCTTTTACGGCGGATTTGCTGCAGGTGCGTTCCAAGGCTATTGAATTGACGAAAAAGTCTATTGAACAGGGCGCAGCACTGGGGGCCGGATATATCGTGTTGCATATGGGAACGGTGGAACCCTTGGCGAAACGCACGGATACGGCTCGTTTGCAAAACCTGGCGCGTCAGGGAATGGTGGGAACGGAATCGTTTGCCGGCACCAAGGGCGAATTTGTACGCCGCCGCAACCGCCTGGCTCCCGTTTATCTGGAACGGGCGCGTGAAGCTCTCCGGCAGCTCCTTCCGCAAGCCGGACAATTTGGCGTCAAGCTGGGCATTGAAGGGCGCAGCCATTATGAGCAGGTGCCGAGTGAGGATGAAATGAATTTGTTGATGAAGGAGTTTGGAGACAATCCCTTTATTGGTTACTGGCATGATTTCGGGCATATTCAAAGAAAGCATAATTTGCTTATATTAAATCATGAGCAGTTTCTTCGCCGAATGTCCTCCCATTTGATTGGAGGACATGTGAACGACGTCAAATGGCCCGCGCGGGATCATCAGGTTCCCCTGCTGAGGAGTAGTTCCCTTTGAACGCCTTCTTCCTTTTTTTCCGCATGGAGTTCCGCTCGTATGGGAGCTCTCCAGCCGTGTTTCCTCAGAAGATATCCGTGCGGCGCGCAAATTGTGGATGGAAAAATTTCCGCAGACGCTGGCCTGACTATCTTGTGATTGTAAATCCGGTTCCGTGGGTATAGAGTCGGCACGATGATAGATAAGACGACATCCCGCGTCATTATGGGGCTTTTGGGAACAGCCTGTGTCTTGATTACGGCATTTGCCTGGTACAAGACGAAATATGCCGCCGTTCCGGAGGCCGGAATGCACCATAATATTTATGACGAAGACATTCCGCGGTCTGCTCCGGTTCCTGTAGATTACCGGATGGTTTTGTTGACGCCCCAGGAGCTGGCAAAGGCGCCTCTGGCCGATGTGTTTACATCGCCCCTCGGAGATGAGAATGGAGCGTTTACCTATGTTGCCCAGGGTGTGGGGGATATGAATGCCGCCCGTAAGGGAAGGCATGCAGGACAGGATTTAAATGGAATAGGAGGAGAAAACACGGATGAGGGACTGCCCGTGCGGGCCGCCGGCCGCGGATTGTTGATTTATGCAGGAGAACCTTCTCCAGATTGGGGCAATGTTGTCGTGCTGCTGCACCGCTTGCCGGACGGGCGTTTTGTGCAGAGTCTGTATGCCCATTTGAAAACCGTCAGCGATATTCCGCTGGGGACTCTGGTGGGACGCGGAGAGCAAATCGGCTCAGTCGGAACTGCGCACGGCAATTATTTGGCGCATTTGCATTTTGAGATGATTGAATCCATCGCTCATGAGGCGGGAATACCGGGCTATGGGAAGACAACGTTTAACAGAATCAATCCGGATGAGGTGCTAAAGCAATATGCTCCCGACCCGGAAATGATGATGCCTGATCCTATTATTGCCTTGAAACAGGTTCAGATGGCGGCGGGGTGGGAAAAACTGCTGGAGAATCTGTATAAGGATAACAGCATGGAAGCTTTGGATAAAATCCTCCCAGACAGTCAGCCGCCCACGGAAGAAAAGGAAAAACGCTGATTACGGTTTTTTCGATCAGGAACGGGAGTTTTGATTTTTGGAGACCAGTTCCTCCTGTTTTCTGGTGATTTGCAGGACACAGACCAGCCACAGGATGCTGGCTGCCGTCATCAGTACGCCGGTGAGCAGAAAGGCCGTCACGTAATGTTCCGCCCCGAAAGGGAAAAGGGTGCACAGAGTTAGAGCCGTAGTCACCAGAAGATATAAGCGCAGGGAACGGGAGGGTGTTTGCAACATCCATTCTGCCGGGTTTTTGGATGCCTTATATATTTCCTGAAGAACCAGGGCATTGAGCACCATGCCGACTACCGGCATACAGCTTAGAAGAACGCTAAGGAATGGAGTGAACCGAATTCCCTGAACTTGAAATTCCTGAATATTGGCAGATGCCCGGTACAGCCAGATCAGCTGGATAAGCAGGGATGGAATGAACAGGATGCTGAGGAGGAAAACCAATGGTACCGCAAAAGATGGCAGGTGAACCATATTCTGTTGAATGAGTGTCTGAATTTCTTCATAATTGACGACATTGTTGGAAAAAACAATCCAGCTGCTCCAGAGCATGAAGGGCAGCAATACGAAACATGCCAAAATGGATAATTTGGCTAGCCCGTTTAGAGGATAACGCAAGCGGTACTGCTGCTCTTCTGGCTGATCTTTGCCCTCCTGATCCTGTGTTTCCTCCCATACAGGTGACATCGGAGGAAGAACTTGGGCTACGGGCTGCCATCCTTCCATGCCCTGTTTCCAGGTAAGCGTTTTTGAGTCGATCACGCCCTGTCCCAGAAATTCACGGACTTCGTATTCGGAATAGGCTCTCGGCTGGGAATCGCCGGGAAGTTTCAGGAAGTATTCACTCATTACCTGTATTTTAGAGAAAGAAACATGCGCGGGGCAATGGGAATTTGACGGATGACTGATAAAGTATCCCAGCAGGGGCTTTTTTCAGATAGAAGAATCAGCTGCTAGTGGGTTTTTGACTGGCTTTTGCAGGGGAAGTGATTTTACCGGAAAATAAAATAACCGTCCGGAAGAGATTGTTAGAAAATAATCGAAAGGACAGGATTCGAACCAGCGGTCTCTTCGTCCCGAATGAAGAAAATTTGAAATGTAACTATTGATAATCAATGATTGTGTTTCTTGTGCCCTTTTCAAATCCTTTGTTTTCCACTTGATTGTCGTGCCGTTTTAACCTTTTCTTTCACGTTCCGAATGAGGGTTGGATTACGCGTTAAACGTGTTGATGGGGAGCGAGAAATCTTTCAAGGTTTCCATGAACTGAATATTCAGTAGTAAACGATACGAAACATAATATTATGGCTATATCTACAAAACCGTTCCACCCGTTGGATGTGGAAAATAACCGCCGCTACAAGGTAACGAAGAAAGAGTCCCCCAAGATTGGATGGCACAAGACGGAAGAAACCGGGGTACATGACTGGGAAGGATATATCCGCGTTCCGGAAGATGGAACCTATAATTTCACGATTCAGATTGACGACAACGGCTATCTGGAAATCAATGGTGAAAAGGTAGCGGAATTGACTGGCTTACATTCGTCCACATCCGTTTCTGGAAGCAAGGAACTTAAAAAGGGCTTCCACTATGCGAAACTGCATCATGAGAACCTTGCCGTACCGGAAGAAATTGCTCCTTACCCCAATGCGGAGGAGTTTGTTCCCAAGATGGGAAATTCCGAACTGGAACTTTGGGAAATTGATGCTCCAAAAAATCTTTGGAATATTGCCAATGCACAACGTCTACTGGAATGCTACAATGTAGTGGATTATCCCACCATGACTACAGATGATGTGTGGAACTATATTGGAGGATGGCTGAACGATAGCCACGTTTCGGGAGATGCCAATTACATTAACAGTTGCGCCTTGCGTCTGAGCATTGCTCTTAGTAGTTATGGTATTGACCTTAATGGAGCTCCGGGAGCCAATAATATTGGGGCAAAAGGTAATTCCCAGGCGTTGGGGGGTAAAAAGCACGTTATCATCAGCGCAGCTCAAATGGCGGTTTATCTCCGTACCCTGCTGGGGACTCCTGATTATCCGGATGATGGAGAAAATGGGTACAACACTCCCCAGGCTGGAGATATTATCGTATTTGGCGATAGTCTGCATGTGGGAATGTGTCCGGGAAATAACATTGGCGTGGGCAGTTTTATTTCCGGCCCCGTGTGGCTGCTCCAAAGATCGACACTGGATGATTAATAACTGATATTAAATAATATATTCATAGGGTGGACATTTTTTGTGTTCGCCCTATTTTTATTGAATATAAACCAAAAAATCAGTATCTAATATATACATATGAAGTATGTTTCTTTTCTTTGCGTTCTGTTTTCAGGGTTACTTTCAACCGTAGCCCTTGGAGAGCCGGACCGTTCTTCCCATGTTGCTACGCAGGCCGAAGTAGAACAGGATAGTTTTCTCAGGGGTACAGCCCGAAATTTAGAAAAAAGCGATGTGGTCCTGTCTGTTATCATTTACAAAATAGTCTCCACTGACCAGGGAACGACGCACTATGCCCGCGTCGTTCAGTCGCTGCGGGGAGATATTCCTGTAGAAGCTCTGGTCAAGTGGAACGGGCACGCCAATAAGCTTCCCAAGGGAAGCGCTCCTAAAACGGAATTGTATTCCAGTTGTAATCTGAGTTATGTCCTTGCGTCTTCAAAGGAGGTAAAAAAACTGCTGAACACACCGGAAGATTTTACTCCGGCTGACAGCATTTATGGACTGGATTCCTACAGCCTGGGCGACCACGTCAGATATTTTCCGATGACGGAGAGCGACCCGGGCCGTGCCATGAAAAAGCTCCTGCATATTGAGCCTGCAAAAATCACCGCCGAATCGGAAGCAGCTCGTTTCAAACCGGAATCCGGCAAGTAACCCGGTTTTCTCTCCCTGCTTCGACTTCATTTGACTCATCCCCGTTCATGAAATATGAATGGGGCTTTTTTGTGGAGGAGGTTCATTCTCCTTTGTTTAGGGGGATGTTATAGAGTACTTCCGCAGCGGCTGTGATGCTGCCTGGCACAGGGGTGAGAATTGGGCATAGATAATTTTTCCTCTGCATCGGTAAATACCCCCGACATCCTCCAGGCTTAATTGAGAAGATTTGCCCGTTTGATTTTGTTCCTGTGAGGAGGGTAAATTCAATCAGCATGATGCTGTTTATTTGCCTTGGCGCAAAATAGGGGAGGTGCAGAGTTATTAATGAGTAAAATTGTTTTATATCAGTAAATAAGTAATCAAAAAGCCGCCCGGAGGCGGCTTGGAAATTGGTCGAGCTGACAGGATTCGAACCTGCGACCTCTTCGTCCCGAACGAAGCGCGCTACCAGCCTGCGCTACAGCTCGTTGTTTGTGGTGCGGCGAAGTCTAAGGTTGAAAGATGGGTTTGTCCAGTTTTTTTTATTCGCCACGGCACTTAGTTGTGATACGGTGCCGGGGTTATGATGGATATGCTGGTGCGGCTGTATGATTTGCCCGATATTGAAGAAGACCTGAGGAGGCTGGAGAGGGAAGGTTTTTTGATTCGCCGTCCGGGTGCTTACGAACGTCATTTGGTAGCTGACTGGGTTGGCCGGAATTTTTCTCCCAAGTGGGTAAGTGAGGCGAAAGTCGCGTTTGGCCGCCAGCCCATTTCCTGTTATATTGCCACACGGGAGAAGAAGATTCTTGGTTTTGCCTGTTACGATGTAACGGCTCGCGGTTTTTTGGGCCCCATGGGGGTGGCGGAAGAGGTGCGCAGAAGCGGATTGGGCACCGTGCTATTGATTTCCGCCCTGAAAGGTTTGCGGGAGCTGGGGTATGCATACGGTGTCATCGGCGGGGTTGGTCCGGCTGATTTTTATGCCCGGGCTGTGGGCGCGATGCCTATTGAAGGGAGCTCTCCCGGCATCTACATGGATATTCTGCCGGAACCATAATTCCGCCTGTTGTGGAATTCATTTCCATTTCTGATGGTTTCTTTTCCGGACTGTCCGGAGAATGTAGCCGGAAGTAGTTATTTTTTATATCCTACCGGATGACAGAGCATGGGTGTTTGGAGAGAGGTTAGTTTCAGGGTCTTTGCCAGGGCATCCTTGTTCATGCTGGCACGCGGATAGGTAGCCAGTCCCGTCCCGGAGCAGAACAGGGAGATGTTCTGGGAGACAATGCCGGCGTCCATGGCAGCCCAGGGTTCCGCCGTATCCGTTACAAGAATGAGACATATGGGGGCATCCGCCGGGCGCACGTCCCCATCGTTTACGGGAATCATGGCGTGGGCCTTGTGGTCATAGAGGTAGGAGGCGTTTTTAGTGCATATATAAATTTTAACGTCCTGGCGGTTCATGGCGGACGGGGCTGTACGTTTGCCGGATTCCTGACGGTTGATGCCATTGGCCGCCCAGAGCAGGTCTGATAAATCTTTTTGGGATAGCGCTTTTTCAGAAAAGCTCCGAATGGATTGACGGTCGGACAGGGCTTTCATGATCGGAGCTCCCCGTTCCAGGTCCGGCTGGTCCAGTTTGACGGTATCCGCGGCGTGAAGGAAGGCTGTTCCGGACAGCCCCGCTGCGAGCAGGTAAAGGAGGTTTTTTTTCATGGTTTTGCGGCAGGAGTGGCTGATAGATGCAGGTATTCCTGCATTTTCCCATTAGCCGGAATTTAACATGGGACGGAAGTGCTACAAGGTTTTTGTGCGCTCGTTTTCTGCCGCCGTCCAGAGGGGCTCCGCAGGTTCCGTAAAAAATCGGGAGGAGTTTTTCAAGAAAAGCCTTGAGTTCTTGTGTGAAACTGATATTGAAAGCAACCGATTTTTCGCCCGGCGGGGGAAGGCGCCCCGATTGCCCGCCGGTCAATAAGGGGCCATGAGAAAGATCGTTAATACTAACTCATCAACCATTTAAATGAGCACAACTGAACTGGCGGAACTTATTGACAGCAAGTTCCGCGAATTGCGTGAAGGTTCCATTGTTACCGGAACCATCCAAGAAATCCGTCCCCAAGTCGTTTTGGTGGACATCGGCTACAAGTCCGAAGGCGCTATTTCCATTTCCGAGTTTGAAGACGAGGAAATCGAAGTGGGGGACCAAATTGAAGTCCTTTTGGAACGCCTCGAAAACGACGAAGGCATCGTCGTCCTTTCCAAGGAAAAGGCCGCCCATAAGCAGAACTGGGATAAGATCGTGGGCGTGTACCGCGATGGCGGCCTGGTTAAGGGTAAAGTGAAGAGCGTCGTCAAGGGCGGTCTTATGGTCAATGTTGGCGTGGAAGCTTTCCTGCCCGGTTCCCAGGTGGATATTATTCCTCCTCGCGACCTGAACGAGTATGTTGGAAAGGTTTACGAATTCAAGATCGTCAAGGTAAATGACGACCGTAAAAATATCGTCCTTTCCCGCCGTGAGGTGATTGAAGCCGAACGCGCCGACCAGCGCCAGCGCTTCCTTGAAACCGTCAAGGAAGGCGACAAGGTGGAAGGTATCGTGAAGAATATCACGGACTTCGGCGCTTTTGTCGACCTCCGCGGCATGGACGGCCTGCTCCATATCACGGATATGAGCTGGGGCCGCGTGAACCATCCGAGCGAAATGCTCCATATCGGTCAGTCCCTGGAAGTCGTGATTCTGGAAGTGGATCGCGAAAAGGAACGCGTTTCCCTGGGCCTGAAGCAGATGACAGACAACCCCTGGGCGGATATCGAACGCAAATACCCGATCAATTCCCATGTCAAGGGCCGCGTGACCAAGCTCCTGCCTTACGGCGCCTTTGTGGAATTGGAAAAGGGCGTGGAAGGCCTGGTGCACGTTTCCGAGTTGTCTTGGGTCAAGAGAATCACCCGTCCGAGCGATGTATTGAAGCTGGACCAGGAAATCGAAGCCGTGGTTCTTTCCATTTCTGTGAAGGAACAGAAGATTTCCCTCGGTGTCCGCCAGTTGGAAGACAATCCCTGGGCGGATATCGAATCCCGTTTCCCGATTGGTACCGTCATCAAGGGCCAGGTTCGCAACCTTACTCCCTACGGCGCTTTTGTGGGACTGGAAGAAGGCATCGACGGCATGATCCACGTGTCCGATATGAGCTGGACCCGCAAGATCAATCATCCCTCCGAAGTTCTCAAGAAGGGCGACGAAGTGGAAGCCATCGTTTTGGAAATCAAGAAGGAGGATCAGCGCGTCTCCCTTGGTATCAAGCAGCTTGAGTCCGATCCGTGGGAATCCATCAATGACCGCTTCAAGGTGGGCGATATGGTGACTGGCCAGGTGGCCAAGATTGCCAGCTTCGGCGCCTTTGTGAATCTGGACGGCGATATTGACGGCCTGATTCATATCTCCCAGTTGAGCGAAGACCATGTGGAACGCGTGAAGGATGTGATCAAGGTGGGTGATGAAATCACTGCCCGCGTGATCAAAGTGGACAGCATCGAACGCCGTATCGGCCTTTCCATCAAGGCCGTCAATTACGACACCGAACAGCTCCGCCGCGAAACCGCTTCCTTTGAAGCCCTCCGCCCGAGCAGCGATATGGTGGGTCTGGAACACGCCTTCAATCTGGCTACCCGTGAAAACGAAGAGTGGAGCCCTTCTGAAGAGAAGTAAGCCCGTTTTCGTATTACGCTGATTAATTTAACCGCCGCGAATGGTCATATTCGCGGCGGTTTTTTTCTCATTCCAAAGAAGTCTGGAAAAAATCTTGAGTTAGTTTCCACTAAAGTATTAACTTTCATTTTATACCATGTTGGAGCTGACCAAGAGCAATGAGGATTATCTGGAAGCTATCGGGTTGCTGTCTGAAAAGAACGGGACGGCCCAGGTGAGGGATATTGCAGAGATGCTTAAGGTAAAGATGCCTTCCGTTACATCTGCCGTCAAGCAACTGGCGGATATGGGACTGGTGGAGTATACGCAGTATGCTCCCGTCAAGCTGACTCCCCAAGGCCGCAGAATTGCCGGGAAAATTATTGTCAGCCACGGTATTCTGTTTGATTTCCTGCGGGAGGAATTGGCCCTCCCGGAAGAACGCGCCAATGAAGTGGCTTGCCAGATAGAACACATCATGACTTTTGAGGAGATTGAAAAACTCAGGTCCTGCCGGATCCGCCCTTTTGAGGGTGGAGAGGAAAATTCCGCCAAGTAGCATGGCTCCGGGCTCTCTTATGGGAAGCCGGGGATATGGATGGCCGAGCCACATTCCGGAAAGAGGGGGAAGGGCAGAAGACGGTGATGTAAGGTAAGGGAATGAAATAAGGTTTTTGTCTGCTGTTTTTCCCATGGGGCATTGAAATGGGGAAGTGGGCTTGGTTTCGGAAATATTCATTTCCTGTTAGATGTTCTTCCTGCGGAAGAGGAGCGGTTTTGTTCAGCGTGCGGAGTGTTATTATTCTCGGAAATGGCCCGGTGCGAGTCGGAGTAAAAGAGGATGACTTGGAGAAACGGCATTTTGCCCTTTTCCGTCCAGGTAATTCGTGATAGGTTCCCGCGCATGGATCCCCATATCGCTGCAGATCTCTCGGCGCTCGACACGGCTGTCCTGCATAGCCGTCTTTCCGAGCTCGGGAGCTATCTTTGACCTGGACGGCATTCAACAACGAGTAGCCGAATTGGATGAACGCATGAGCGCCCCGGATTTCTGGGATGACCAGAATGCCGCACGGGCGCTGATGGCGGAGGTGAATCCCCTGAAACACAGGATGGAGGCGTTTTCCGCGCTGAAGTCCCGTCTGGAGGATATTGATGCTGCTATTGAGCTGGCTCAGGAGGCGGATGACGATGACCTGGGCCGGGAGGCTGTGGAAGAGTTTGCCAGATGGCAGAAGTCTCTGGCGGATTTTGAATTGCTGACCCTGCTGAACGGACCGCAGGACCAGGCTTCCTGTTATGTAACCATCCACGCCGGGGCCGGCGGCACGGAAGCCTGTGACTGGGCATCCATGTTATTGCGCATGTATATCCGCTGGTGTGAGCGCCGGGGATTTTCCGTGACGTATTTGGAGAGTACGGACGGGGATGACGCCGGCATTCGTTCCGTGACATTGAAGGTGGATGGAGAGTATGCCTACGGATATTTGAAGAATGAACGCGGCATCCACCGGCTGGTGCGCATTTCTCCCTTTGATTCCGCCGGGAAGAGACATACTTCTTTCGCTTCCCTGGACGCGACGCCGGAAGTTTCTGATTCCATCAATATTGAAATCCTGGACAAGGATTTGAAGGTGGATACCTACCGTTCCGGCGGCAAGGGCGGCCAGAACGTGAACAAGGTGGAAACCGCCGTGCGTATCACGCATATTCCTTCCGGTGTGATCGTGGCCTGCCAGAATGAGCGCAGCCAGCTTCGTAACAAGGAAGAGGCTATGAATATGCTGCGTGCCAAGCTATACCAGATTGAGGAAGACAAAAAGCAGGCGGAAGCCGACCGCCAGTACAGTGAGAAGGGAGACATCGGGTGGGGCAACCAGATCCGTTCCTATGTTTTTCAGCCTTATCAAATGGTGAAAGATTTGCGCACAGGAGTAGAGTCCGGCAATATTCAGGACGTGATGGACGGCAACCTGGATTCGTTCATTGAGGCCATGCTGCGCGGCCATAAGCGCGAACGCTGATGTTTTCTTATGGCCGCCAAACTGACGATTGACGTTTTGTCCCTGTTCCCGGATATGGTGGAAGCCCCTCTTGGCGGCAGCATTCTGGGAAAGGCCCGTGACAGGGGATTGTTGGAGATACGCTGCCATAATATCCGTGACTGGACGACGGACAAGCACCGCAAAACGGACGATTACCTTTGCGGAGGGGGGCAGGGCATGCTGCTGAAGCCGGAACCTATCTTTGCCGCCGTAGAGGAACTTCGCCGGCGGGAAACCCGCGTTGTGCTGATGACTCCTCAGGGCCGTACGTTCAACCAGTCATTGGCCGCGGAATTGGCTGCCTCCGGAGGCCATCTCATTATCCTCTGCGGTCATTATGAGGGGGTGGACCATCGTGTAGTAGAAGAGCTGGTGGATATGGAATTGTCCATCGGGGACTATATTCTCACGAACGGGGCCATTGCCTCTGTGGTGGTAATTGACGCCGTAGCGCGCCTGATTCCCGGCGTGCTGGGGGATGAGCGTTCTTCCGTGGAGGAATCTTTTTCCAACGGTTTGCTGGAGGCTCCCGCCTATACCAAGCCGAACGTGTTCCGGGGCCTGGCTGTTCCGGAGATTTTGCTGGGCGGCAACCACCCCGCCATTGAAAAATGGAAGCACGGGAAGTCTCTGGAGCGTACGCGCCTGAACCGTCCGGATTTGTGGAGGAAGTGGCTGGAATCGCATCCGGGGGATGCCACAGAGTGATATATTTGGCTATTGCGCCAAATTTCTCTTGCCAAGTTCGGAACCTTCCGTTATAAAATCCCGCCTGCCACTGCAAGGGTGGTGTAAAGTATTTTTCTGAACCTTTTACAAACACAAGATCATGTCCAAGCATTCCAGCCTCAAAGCAACCGGTACCGTAGGCGGCAAGCGTTCCGTCCTGAAGCGTTTTGAACGTGTCAAGCTTCTGAAGGAACGCGGCGAATGGAAGAAGGGCCAAAGCCCTCTCGGCCTGCCGAAGACCAAGCATGAAGCTTAAGCTTGTCTTTATCCTCTCCGGAGAGTTTCCCGGCGGAGTTTGCACGGCAAGTCATTTTCCTAATACAGGAAGCCTCTCGGATGTCTATGAACCGAGAGGCTTTTCTTCCGGCAAAAGAAAGTCTCCTCTTTTTGAGGATGTGAATTGCCGTAATATAAACAATACAAAATCATCCGCTGAGATAGCGGACATTATACCAATATGAGTGAAGAACAACATGGCTCCGAAGAAAACGGAGGTATCCGCATTAATAAATTCCTGGCTTCCTGCGGCATTGACTCCCGCCGGGTGGCCGACAGGCTGATTGGAGAAGGACGTGTGGAAGTGAACGGGAAGGTTATCGATACGCCTGGGATGAGGGTGACGGAGAAGGATTTCGTGAAGGTGGACGGCCGCCATATGACCCCTATGGAAGAGGTTGTGGTGCTGTTGAACAAGCCCCGCGGGTATGTGTGCAGCCGCGAAGCGCAGGGAGCCATAGGTACTGTTTACGACCTGCTGCCACCGCGCCTGCGCCATCTGAATTATGTGGGACGGCTGGATGCCGATTCCGAAGGTCTTCTGATTATGACGAATAAGGGGGAATTGACCCAGGTTCTTTCCCATCCTACCGGCGGCATAGAAAAGGAGTACTGGGTGACGGTAGATCAGAATTTTGATAATTCCGTACTGATGCAGTTTTTGCGCGGAGTACGCATTCCGGAGGGAAATGCCAAGGCCAAATATGTTTGCCGCGCTTCCGCGCGCCGTGCCTGCATTGTTTTGGAACAGGGGTTGAAGCGTCAGGTGCGTCAAATGTTCCAGTGCCTGGGCCTTCGTGTCCGCAAGTTGGTGCGCGTGCGCATCGGCTCCCTGTGGGGAGGGGACTTGGAACCCGGGGGCTGGAAATTCCTGGATGATGCGGACGTGGCTCTGTCACTGAAAAATCCTCCCCGCCAGCGTAAATACCTGGGTGCTTCCCAGCTTGTCGCCGGGGGGGGCGCCAAGGGTGAGCAGGGCGGAAGAGGCGTTGATTCCGATGAGGATTATGTGTTTAATCCGGAAGATTTTGAAGCTGGGGATTCTTATGAACCTACTCCGGAAATGAAGACTCGTTTTGTGGAGACGGAGGATGAACGTGAAGTCAAGGAAGATGGATATTTCCGGGGAGATTCCGGCTTCCGTTCCCGTGACCGCCGCGGAGATTTTCATCGTCGTGGAGATGGCTTCCGCGGCCGCCGCGGGGATGGGGCCCTGCGCCGCGAGGCCGGTTTCAAAGAAGAGCGACGTAAAGGAGGGTTCCAACGCCGTGAAGGCGGCTTTGGAAGAGACCGCCGCGAAGGAGGTTTTCAGCATCAGGAGGGAGGTTTCAGGGAAAACCGTCGTGAAGGAGGATTCCAACGCCGTGAAGGCGGTTTTGGGAGAGACCGCCGCGAAGGCGGTTTTCAGCATCAGGAGAGAGGTTTCAGGGAAAACCGTCGTGAAGGAGGGTTCCAACGCCGTGAAGGCGGTTTTGGGAGAGACCGCCGCGAAGGAGGTTTCCAGCATCAGGAGAGAGGTTTCAGGGAAAACCGTCGTGAAGGAGGGTTCCAACGCCGTGAAGGCGGTTTTGGGAGAGACCGCTGCGGAGGAGGTTTTCAGAGGCGTGAAGGCGGGTTTCGTAAGCCGGGCTTTGGAGGCAGGTCCTCCAGCAGTTTTTCCCGCGGAAACAGGGGCCATTAATGAATGACTTGTTCCGGTATGAAGAAACATTGCAGATGGTGGCTTTTTGCCGGATTGTGGGGACTGTCCCTCGTTCAGCATCCACTTCTTGCTTCTCAGAATATTTCCTCTCCGGAGCCTGCCGGGGAGGGAAATTTTGAGGCTTACTTGTCCGGTCTCCGCGAAAGAGCTCTGAATGGGGATCCAGCTGCCGCCCGGGAGCTGGCTGTGCATTATGACGTGGAGGGTAATGCTGCGGAAACGTCCAAATGGATGTCCGAGTATGTTTCCTTGGCAGAGAAAAGGGCCAATAACGGAGATGTGGATTCCATGCTGGATTTGGGCAAGCTGTTTTATACAGGCAGCCGCCTGTACCCAAAGAACCTGGAAAGGGCCCGGTACTGGTTTACCCGGGCTGCTGACAGCGGTAATGCCGCGGCACAGTACCAGGTGGCTGTAATGGCTTCCCAGGGAGCAGGAGGACCGAAGGATGAAGCAACGGCAGCCCTTTATTATAAAAAATCTCTCCAGACGTGGAAGAAAGAGGCGGATGACGGTGATTCCAAGGCGGCGTTATGGGCTGCCCTTGTTTATGAACGAAAGCTGGTTCCGGACAGTTCTCCGGAAAAGTCAGTCCCATATCTTCTTCAGGCAGCGGAAAGCGGCAACCTGACAGCACAAGGCCTTCTGGCATTTAAGTACCGGGATGGGCTGGGAGTGCCGCAGGATGCGGCCAAGGCCGTAGAATGGTTTGAGAAAGCGGCCTCCCGTAAAGATTTGGGAGCCGTGATGGAACTGGGCATAATGTTCCGGGACGGCAAGTATTTGCCCCCTGACCGGGAAAAGGCCTTCCATTGGTTTGAAAAAGGGGCGGAATGGAAGGATCCGTACAGCATGGCTGCCCTGGCGGATATGCTGCTGGAGGGAACTCCTTCCGCAGAACAGGCGGCCCGGGCCCTGGCTCTGTATCGTGAGGCTGCCGCCGCCGGTTATTTCCCTGCGGCACTAAAGGCCGCGGAGCTGCTCCAGAACGGGAAGGGCGGGGAACTGGATGCGGATGAGGCCTACAGGCTGCTGCGGCGTGTGGCGGATGCTGCAGGGGATCCCAAGGCCATGTACATGCTGGCCCAGGTATATTATACACGGGGTGATGAGGCTCAGGGAGATTCCCTGATGAAAGCATCCGCCCAGGCTGCCTATTTGCCGGCCATGAACCGCATGGCGCGTCTCCATCTTCTGCCGGACAGTTCACTGCCCTGGAATCCGGTTTTATCCTATTATTATTGGAACCAGGCTGGAGAAATGGGGGATGAAAAGGCGGCTTCCGCCGCTTTTTGGCTGTTGTGGGGCGGCTCAGGCATCTTTTTGCTGGCAATATTTATTATTGTCTGGCGTTTTCAGCGTTTTGCCGCCAGAAGGCTTGCGGAACAGCAGAAACAGGAACGGGAGGCCTCTGATGACGCATGAAGCGTATTATGAGGTATCCGGCATGAAAAAAATCTGTTAAAAATACTGTAGTACTCCATGATGAACATGTTAGCTATTTTTGGACTGGGAACACCGGAGATTATCGCCATTCTGGTGATTGTTTTCCTTTTGTTCGGCGCAAAGAAACTTCCGGAATTTGCCCGCGGACTGGGCAAGAGCCTGGGAGAATTCAAGAAGGCCAAATCTGAATTTGAAGAAGAACTGCTGAAGACCGAGAAGGAGACCATGAGTGATGCTTCCGCCTCCAAAACGGAGGTCCGGCCTTCTTCCGAGCTTTCCCAGCCCATTGACGTGGAGGTGGAGAAGACAGCGGACTCCAAACCGGAGGACAAGTAATTTTTTGTAATTGAACGGCATTATGAACAGGGCGGGAATTTCCTGTCCTGTTCATTTTAGCTGAAAGGCTTCATTAAGATTAGGCGGGACTCTTTTTGCCGGCCGCTTTTTTCAGGAGGCGGGTTGCAATCAGAACGGAATGTTTTCAGAATAACCTGCAGGTTTTATTTTTGGCAGTGATACCGGAGGGCTCTCCTGGATGCGGGTATTCCGGCGTGCATTCGTGATGGAGCATGTGCCTTGCGAAGGGGAAGTTTTTGACGGATGCATTTTTACGGAAACCGCAACCCGGGCGGGAAAGAAGTGCAATTTCATGTTCACAGGAATACTGTACAGAAGGAGGAATGGTGCAGTTTATTGGTTTTTCTCTTTTTATGGCCTGGAAAAAAGAAAAGGCATGGATTTTGCGGCTGATGTTTCCCGTCTTTCAAAGGGTATATTGAATGAAAGGCTTCAGGTATTGATTTCTTGCGTTGCCCGCTGGCTTGTTGTACACATGTATTAATGAAAATTCATTTTTGCGGTGCAGCGGGAACGACGACGGGCTCCCAGCATTTGCTGGAGGTGAACGGGTGCCGGATTCTTCTGGATTGCGGCATGTATCAGGGGCGGCGTGAGGAGGCATGGCATATCAATAAGGATTTCCCCTATTTTTCCCCGGCGGAGGTGGATGCGGTAGTTCTGTCCCACGCTCATATTGATCATTCCGGCAATCTTCCCAATTTAGTGAAACAGGGGTTTCAGGGAAATATTTACAGTACATTTGCAACCAGAGATCTTTGCCAGCTCATGCTGGCGGACGCCGCCCGCATTCAGGAGCACGACTGCGCATTCATCAATAAGATGAACAAGCGCCGCGGTATTCATCAGCCGGATGTTTATCCTACTTATTCCGAACAGGATGCGGAGCGGTGCATGCGCCAGTTCGTGAATATCGGGTATGACCGGCCCATTCCCGTTGTTCCGGGGGTGACACTCACGTTCTATGATGCGGGCCATATTCTGGGCGCTGCGCAAGTGTGCCTGGATATTGAGGACAGGGAAGACGGGCGGAAGAAGCGTTTCCTGTTTTCCGGGGATGTGGGGCGGGGAGATAACGAATTACTGCGCGATCCCGTCCCTGTTCCGGATGTGGATATTTTGCTGATGGAGAGCACTTACGGCGGCCGTTTCCATGAGGCCCCCTCCCGTGATGACGAGACGTTCTGCCGGGCTATCAAGGAGGCTCTGGAATTAGGAGGCCGCGTTTATATTCCGGCTTTTGCGGTGGAACGCACCCAGCAGCTGCTTTATCTGCTGAACAGGGCCTACCATGAAGGCACTCTGCCCTTGTTGCCCGTATATGTGGACAGTCCCATGGCAGTGGGTGCGACGGAAATTTTCCGCATTCATCCGGAGTGTTTCAATAAGGAGGTTTATGATTTCCTGTTCCGGGAGAAGGATCCGTTTTGTTTTGAACAGCTGCGTTTGATCCGTTCCGTGGGCGAGTCCCAGGCTTTGAATAAAATGAACGGGCAGGCTATTATTATTTCCGCCTCAGGAATGTGTGAAGCAGGGCGCATTCTTCACCACCTGGCGAATAACATCGGCGATCCGAAAAATACGGTTCTTTTTGTAGGCTATTGTGCGGAACATACACTTGGCCGCAAGATTATGGATGGGTGGAAAGAGGTTCCCATCCTGGGTAAACAATATCCTGTCCGGGCCAGAATACGGGAGATGGATTCCTTTTCCGGCCATGCGGACCATGGAGAACTGCTGGAGTATTTTGACAGGACCGGGGGGCCCAAGAGGAATATCATTCTGGTGCATGGGGAGGAGAAGGCTACCCAGGCTCTAGCGGGGGCGCTCCGGGAGCGTCAGGCCAATCCCGTTTCCATCGCGCAGTTGGGAAGCGCCATGGTGCTTTAATGTTCCGGAATATAGAATTTCTGCAGTATCTGCACGCATTCCGGGCTTTCGTTCTCAGGTTTTGTGTTCAACGGCGGATACATCGGCAGCCTTCCAATCAAGTCATGACGTCGGGATGGCTGCGCTGGCCGCTTGACCCGGTGTGTTTACGGGGCTAGCGTGCGGATATGTCTTCATTATTTATTGAATATCCCAAATGCACGACCTGCCAGAAAGCAAAGAAGTGGCTTGATGAGCAGGGAATTTCTTATGAGGATCGCCATATTGTGGAACAGAATCCCACGGCAGAGGAACTGCGGAGCTGGATTGAAGGGAGCGGATTGCCGGCCAAGAAGTTTTTTAATACCAGTGGATTGCTTTACAAGAGCATGAAGTTGAAAGATCAGCTTGCCGACATGAGCCTGGATGAGCAGATAGCCCTGCTGGCTTCCAACGGCATGCTGGTTAAACGCCCCATTTTTATTACCAATGGAAAGATATGCGTCGGCTTCAAGGCTGACGAGTGGAAGGCCGCCCATCGTTCCTAATTCCCGCCATGCCCCAAATTACCCGCACCAAGCTGGGCGCTGCCAATTTCGGTCCCTGGGAGAACATTGTCAGGGTACTGATTCTGGTATGGTTCATGCTGTACACGTTGAATGCCATTCCGGATATTCATCCTCTGGTAGGCCGTATCGCGGCCAAGGTAAATTACTGGATCAGCTATTTCTTCATGTTTGAGTATATCCTGCGGGTGCTGTGCGCCAAACCGCGGAAGGCTTATATTTTCAGCGGCATGGGTATTCTGGATTTTATTGTCTGCGTGCCGTTCCTGGGCATGTTTTTCGGGACAGACTGGCAGATTCTTTATTCCCTGCGGATTGTCCGCATACTGGCTATTTTCAAGTTGGCCCGGTTTAATGAAACCGCCGCCAGTTTTAAAAAGGCTTTTTACCTGATCCGGGATGAGTTTTTTCTGTTTTTCTCCGTGATCCTGTTCATGCTGTACGTCACTTCCCTGGGAATTTATATTGCAGAGCACGATGCCCAGCCCGAGAAATTCCGTTCCTTTTTTGACGCGCTCTGGTTTGCCGTGGAAACGTTGAGTACGGTCGGGTACGGAGACCTAGTGCCTATTACGCCCATGGGGCGTATTTTTACCGGGGTGATTATGTTTATTGCCGTGTCCATCATTGCTATTTCCACAGGGCTGATCACGTCTGCTTTTTCCCGCGTATGGCAGCAGGAGAATGTTTTTGCGCACCGTCATAAGCGGGACGCAGACAAGGTGGCGGCGGAGGCCGGGGAGGAGGAAGTACCCAAGTAGGCTTGACCCGCTTCCCGTGGATTTTTGACACCGGTTTCAAAAAGAACGGCCGCCTTTCCCAAAGAAAGGCGGCCGTTGCGTAAGAGGGACAAGGCTGTATCTTAGCTGTTGTACATTTCCGTGTAGTACTGATCCGCCATGCGGTCGGAGTCGAATTCGGGATAGATGTCTGTCATCGCATTGAAAACGATGTCCATCCACTTGTCGTTGTGATCGTAGTAGAGGGGAAGAATCTTGTCGTCCAGAATGTTGTAGAAGTTATCGCGGTCGGAGCGGTCGCGGGCTTCCGGGGAGAGATGGGCGGGCGCTTCCGGAATGACGAAGCAGTTTTCTCCGTCCTTGGCGAATTCACAGATCCAGCCGTCATTGGTGGAGACGGAGATGGAGCCGTTCATGGCGGCGGACATGCCGGAGGTGCCGGATGCTTCCCGGGTTACCACGGGGTTGTTGAGCCATACGTCGGAGCCGTTTTTCAGGTAGCGGCTCAGGCCCAGTTCATAGCCGGTGAGCACGGCGGAACGGGGATATTTGGCCGTCAAGTCATTCAGGCGGTTGAAGATTTCAATAGCGCCATGATCCATCGGGTAGGGTTTGCCGGCCCAGATGAACTGCACCGGATAGTTGGTGCGCTGGAGCATGCGTTCGAACATCGTGGGATTGCCGGTGACCAGGTCCGGACGCTTGTAGGCCGCGAAACGGCGCGCCCATACGATGGTGAGGCAGTTCGGGTCAAAGACGCGGCCCGTTTGTTCACCCACCATGCGGAAGAGAGCTTTTTTCAAAGCCCGCTTGCGGCGGATGAACGCTTCCTTGTTGCGGGCCTGGAAAGCTTCCGCCAGTTCCGGATCCTGCCAGTATTTCTGATTCTGGGCATTCGTAATATGGATGATGGGGCATATACCCTCATAGTCCTTCCACATCTGGCGGGATACTTCTCCATGGAGTTTGGAAACGCCGTTGGCGATGTGGGAGAGGCGCAGGGCGGCCAGCGTGTAGTTGAACGTATTGTCCGTCATGCCTACGGCGGCGCGCACCTGTTCCATGGAGAGCCCGTCGAAGAAGGAGAACGTATTCATGGTGTTTACGTCCATCTTTTCGTTGCCGGCTTCTTCCGGGGTATGGGTAGTGAAAACGAAACGCTTGCGCACTTCTTCCACACTGCCGGTCTTGGCAAGCACGTGGAAGGCGGCAGCCAGGCCGTGGGCTTCGTTTAGATGGTAGATTTCCGGTTCAATGCCCAGTTCGTCAAAAAGGCGGGCGCCTCCTTTGCCCAGCAGTACGTACTGGGCGATGCGGGTGAAGCCGTTGGCGTCGTACAGGCGGCGGGAGATATTGCGGCTTTCCTCGTCATTTTCCTCCAGGTCCGTGGAAAGGAAGAACATGGGCGCAGTGCCGAATGTTTCCGGATTCAGGAAGTAGGCTTTTACCCAGACGGGAGCTCCGCAGACATGAATGAGGAATTTGATGTTGTGATCTTCCAGGAACGGGTAGTTTTTACGCATGTATTGCGTGGCCATGGATCCGTCCTCCGCACGGATCTGGTTGTAGTAGCCGTAGCTCCACAGAATGCCGACGCCTACGAGGTTCTGGCGCAGATCATGCGCACTGCGCATATGGGAGCCGGACAGGTAGCCCAGACCGCCGGAATAGATTTTAAATGAATTATCAATGGCGTATTCCATGGAGAAGTACGCAACGCTTTTCCCATATTTGGGGTCTATTTCATACGGGTGCTCGAAAATGGTGGGTAAAAATGATTTCGCCATGGTTCTGTAAATAGAGTAAAGTGTTCAAAAGGAGAACTCGCACGCCTTGGTATCATGATTCCTTCCTGTTGGAAAGGGCAAATTGCGTGTGTGTCTGAATTGTCGATTGAACAGGAATGTCTTTCCGGCGTTTGTCGCCCGCCGCTGCTCCGGGCGTTTCCATGGGAAGGGAAGGGGGGGCGGAAGCCTCCGTTCCCTAGGCTTTTTCGGCGCTCCGAAATGAATTTTGAGCTTGCCGACGCAGGGGAAAAAGAGCATGAATGGGGGGCATGAAAGCTCTTGTAAAAACGCAGGCTGGCCCCGGTTTGGAATTGATGGATGTTCCTATGCCGGAAGTCGGCCCGAATGACGTCCTGATCAAAATTCATAAAACAGCCATTTGCGGCACGGACCTTCATATTTGGAATTGGGATAAATGGGCCCAGCAGACCATTCCGGTAGGGATGCATGTGGGCCATGAGTTCTGCGGCGTGATTGAGTCCGTAGGTTCTTCCGTGACGGAATACAAGCCCGGGGAGATTGTTTCCGGTGAGGGGCATATTGTCTGTGGCCATTGCCGCAGCTGCCGTTCAGGGCAGAAGCACTTGTGTCCCAACACAAAGGGTGTGGGAGTCAACAGGCCCGGCTGCTTTGCGGAGTACCTTTCCATTCCGCAGGATAACGTGGTGCGCATCCACAAGAGCATTCCGATGGAAATCGCCTCCATTTTTGACCCGCTGGGCAACGCCGTCCATACGGCTTTGTCCTGGGATCTGGTAGGCGAGGACGTCCTGATTACGGGAGCCGGGGTTATCGGCTGCATGGCTGCCGCCGTCTGCAAGAAGGCCGGAGCCAAGACGGTGGTTATTACGGACATCAATGATTTCCGCCTGGGTCTTGCCAAAACGCTGGGGGCGGACCGAACCGTGAACGTGACCCGTGAAAAGCTGGAAGACGTGATGAAGGAACTGGAAATGACGGAGGGATTTGACGTGTGCCTGGAAATGAGCGGCGCTCCGTCCTGCCTGAAGGACATCATCGACAATTCCCGCAACGGAGCCAACATTTCCCTGCTGGGGATTCAGCCCGATGGTTCCAGCATCGAGTGGAATAAGTTCATATGGAAAGGGTTGAAGATGAAAGGCATTTATGGACGTGAAATTTTTGAAACTTGGCATAAAATGGATTCCATGATTCGCAGTGGCTTGAATGTGGCGCCCATCATCACGCACCGTCTGCCCTACACGGAATTCCGGGAAGGGTTTGAAGCCATGAATTCGGGAAAATCCGGCAAGGTTGTTCTGGACTGGATTGTTTGATTCTCTCTTTTTCTTTCCATGTGATTATGGATGCCCCGGTTTCCTGGAGGGAGACCGGGGCGTTTTTTAGGGAAGGGCAGTAAAAAGGGGGGATAGGTTTGTTGCCTGAACGTCAGGCTGTTTTTCCGGGAGGCTGCGGCATCCGGGCTTTCCATGCCTGGGCGCGGCGTTTTTCCTTCATGCGGCGAGCGTAGCTGTCGTCATCTTCTTCAAAAGCGTCCGGATGGGTCAATCTGAGCCTCCGTATCACCTTGTCATGGTCACCGGGGGAAACCAGATCCGTAAACAGGCCGCCGTGAAGGTGGTCTACCTCGTGCTGCAGGCAGCGCGCCAGCAGTCCGTTGCATTTCACGGTCACAGTCCGTCCGTCCATCATGGTTAAAACAGCCCTTACGCAGGAGCGGCGCATCACGTTCGCATATACTTTGGTGATGCTCAGGCACCCTTCCCGGTACGGCACTTTTTTGCCGAAGGGATGCAGGATGGGATTGATAAAATTCAAGGGCATGATTCGGGACAACGTAGTTGGGCATCCGTCCACTTCCAGCCAGGTAGTGGTTGCGTCTGTGGAAGGGATGTTGATGGTGACCAGCTGGATGGGCCTGCCCACCTGCGGCGCAGCCAGGCCTATGCCTCCCTGGGCCAGGGTTTCCTGCATATCGTCCAGGAAGGAAAGGATATCCCTGTTGATATGAACCACGGGCCCGCATTCCTCTCTCAAAAGAGGATATCCGTATTGAAGAATATCAAGAATCACGGCAGACAGGATGATATGGATAAAAGAGTGTGACATCCCGATTCAGAAGAGTGTTCATTATATTAAATGAATATTTTTTCCGTCGAAGGAACGGAAATGTTTTTCCCGGATGAAATGAAAAGGCCTTGAACTTTGATGACGCTTTTTTACGGTAGTTCCGGTGCCGCGATGCGGGCCGGAGTTTCATTCTCCCTCCTCAACGCTACGTTCTCATGAAGCTTGGCTCCTGTTTTTCTCTGTTCCCGAATTTGCCGTTGATGGGAGGCGCGCTTCTGCTGGCGCTGTGTTTGTGTTCCTGCGGAGATAAGGGAAAGGAGGCCGGGGCTGCGGAAGCAGGGAAGTCAGAAAGGCTTTCCCCGGTGGAATCTTATGAAGAGCTGCTTTCCCTGCGCCTGAAGGAAGTGGAACAGATGACGGATTTGGTCGTTTCCATCCAGGACCGTACCGCAGGAGAGGCCCTGATGAATGAACTTGGGCGCCTGACGGAGAAGTTTAAATTTTACGATATGAATTGCGGGCGCCTGATGGCTCTGAATCCGCGCGTGCATGAAGAATCGCGTAAGATGCATCCCGCCTTTCATTCCATTCTCCGGGAGCGCGTGGACAAGGCCCGCGACCGGATGATGTCGGGAATACTGAAGCTCCATGAATTCAGGTATTATGATTCCGATGTCATCAGGAATGATCTGGAAAAGTGCGGTCTCAGCCTGACGGACGAACGGGTGGCCCTGTATTTGAACAACAAGATAAAGCCGTTTCTGAAGGCTTATCTGGAACAGTATTCCACCATGGTGGACATGCTGGAGGGGATTGATAATAAAGTTGCGGCGGAAGCCTATGCCGTATCTGTAGCCCTTCAGGGACGAATGGTCAGGGAGCAGATGAACAACATTGCCAGAATGGAGAAGAAGTATGGAGACTGGATTCCCGGTTTTGAACGGCATTTCCATGATGGGCTGGAAAAGATGAGAAAGAAGGCGGAGGATGAGCGCAAACGCGCTTTCCGAGCGCTCCTGAAACTCACGACGGCCAGGATGTATGATTCCCCTTCCATGCAAAAGGCAGTGGAGGGGCTCAAAATAGAGCAACCCAGGCTAATCGATTTTCAGGAGTTCTGGGCCGATCCTGTCGCGGCCATGGAAGAGTTCTGCGCGTGCCTGGAGAGAATTGACTTTCTCCTGCGCAGCATCAAGGATGCCGGAACGGCTGACCAGTGCGCCATGGAGCTGGTGGAAGTGGTGGCCAAGTTGAAAAGGTTGCGCTATGTTGTTGATGATTTCCAAAAATCCGGACGTATGAATCTGGTGAAAACCGGGGATATGGAGCGTATCAGCCGCCGTGCGGAGGAAGCGGAAATGGCCGTTTCCGGTTCCATGGCCCGTCTTATTGTGGAAACGGACGTGGTAACCCGTTCTCCTCTCCTTTCCAGAGCCATGGGGCTTTACCGCGATGTAATGTATGCACGTTAAGTACCGTATGCCGGAAGGCGATGATTGACTTTCTTGAGTGGAATATGACAATCAGCCTATGAGGGATGTTGATTTTTCCGGCAGTACCGTGGTGGTGACGGGAGGAGCCTGCGGCATTGGCCGCGCCATTGCGGAAGCTTTCGCTGCGGCGGGCGCCCGGGTGGCGGTTTTGGATGTGAAGCATGAGGAAACGGCCTCCCTGCTGGAGGAATTGCCGGGAGAGGGGCATCTTTGCGTGACGGGCAACGCGGGTGTGGAAGAGGACGTGCGGTCTTTTGCGGAAAAGGTGTTGGAATGTTTTGGCCGTGTGGATGTGCTGGTAAATAATGCGTGCATCACGCGTCGCGGCATTCTTTCCGGCTGTTCCTTCGAGGAATTCAATGAAGTTTTGCGCGTGGGAGTTTCCGCGCCCTATCTGCTGAGCCTTTTATTTCGCGACCATTTTTCCCGCGGCGCTTCCATTGTGAATATTGCTTCCACCCGCGCTTCCATGTCCCAGAAGGATACGGAAAGCTATAGTGCGGCCAAGGGCGCCCTCACTTCTTTAACTCACGCTCTCGCCATGAGCCTTTCCCCTTTCGGCGTTCGTGTGAACAGTATCAGTCCAGGCTGGATTGACACGGGGGTGTTCGGCGTCCTGTCTCCGGAAGATGCTTTTCAGCATCCTTCCGGGCGCGTCGGTTCGCCGGAAGATATCGTGAAGGCCGTTTTCTTTCTATGCGGCTCCAGCTTTGTCAATGCGGAGAATCTGGTCATTGACGGCGGCATGTCCCGTATGATGGTGTACCACGGAGATGAGGGGTGGTCATTCCATCCGGAACAGCCGGACAGCGTTCCCTCCTGATGGGCTTACGCTTCCGGTATGCTTTCCATAGCATCTGTTTCAAACAGGTCCCGTGCCGTCCGGACGCTTGTTCCGCCTGGAACTGGAATAACAGCGGCAGGAGCGTCCGTTTACCTCCAAAAAAGGGCCATCCCCGGAACGGAGTGGCCCTTGTTTATGTCCCGGAGGAGAATAACGTCAACGGATGGTAACGCGGGGATCGTTCGCCAGAACCTCGGCCAGTTCTTCCCAGCCGTCTTCCGTCTGGAGCTGGAACATCTGGAGGTAGACGGACGCTACGCCGGCAGGGTACTTTTCGAACAGTTCGTCCACAGCTTTGGCGAGTTTCTCCTTGTCCAGCGTTTCCGGCAGTTCATTGACAATGCCGTTGCCGTCATGGGGGATGCCCAGGGTATTCAGGAACGTAATCAGCATGCCCTGGTGTTTGCGCAACAGCCAGACCTGAAGCAGATGGTCACCGATTTCATTGCTGGGTTTCCATGACAGCATTTTCTTGATGAAGGAAAATTGTTCCTGAAGAGGTTTGCGCTGGATGAATTCGGGGCGCAGTTTTTTCAGGGCTCCAAGTTCACGCACGGCAGCGCGGTAAATGGCGCGTTCCTGGTTGCGCATCCAGTCCAGAATGTTGCTGATTGTTTCTTCGTCCGCCTGCTGGAAAATGTAATATGCCTTCATGATAAGTAGGGAAAGAAAAGCTCTTTGAGGACATGCACTCCACCATGTTTCCCCCGCCTATGCAAGCTCTTCTACTGTCACCTGCCGCTCTTGGCTTTTATTCCGCATTCAAGGCGTAAAAAAACGGTCTTATTGCAAAAAAGACTTGCTAAAAGGGGTTGCTTATGATTACTTGCTTGTGCGCTTCTCGCGATGCCACTGTAGCTCAGGGGTAGAGCAACGCATTCGTAATGCGTGGGTCGTCGGTTCAATTCCGACCAGTGGCTCCATCTTCATGGGTGGTGCTTGTCGCGGGGGGAATCGCCGGATACATGCCTCGTTAGCTCAGTTGGTAGAGCAGCTGACTCTTAATCAGTTTGTCCACGGTTCGAGCCCGTGACGGGGTACCATCCGGTTGTTCCTGCAAGGAACGCCATCATTCCTGTGCCTCGTTAGCTCAGTTGGTAGAGCAGCTGACTCTTAATCAGTTTGTCCACGGTTCGAGCCCGTGACGGGGTACCATTTCTTTTCTAGTCCGGCTTGCTGATGGCAAAGCCGGATTTTATTTATTGCAAAATAGGGGAATAGAGAGACGAATTGAGGAAATTCTTCTGAATTTGAAGAAGGTGACAACGTCAGCATGGGGAGGCTGGCGGGGCATTTCCTGCCTTAGCCTCCTGTCTCATCGATGCTTGAAATTCCCTTTCTGCCGGAAGCGCTTTTCGATTGATTCATCATGGCCATGATTGACTTTTCATCCAGCGCTGCGCCGGAAAATAATAATAGGGGATATTTTTCAAATGTTTATCGGGCGGTTAAAGTTTTTCAATATGCGCTCATATAGGTGAATCTGTTCGAATGACCCCTTCCCGGTGGTTGATACGGTTTTGGGGCGCCGGGAATGTTCAGAAAAGGGAGTTCCGGGCATTCATGTTCTGAAGCTGGCTTTCTGGACAATTTCTCCTTTTGGTTGCGCGGCCTGTTCCAGTAGTGTACGAATGCCGCAGTGAAGGAGCGGAACGTTCAGGATTGTTTTATAGCTCAGTATTTCTCCGTGGAGAAGGGCAACGGGGGCCGTCCTGAAACCTGGGAACGATTGAAAGAGGTTTTGATGGACAACTTGCAGAAACGGCAGGCAGGCCATGAGGGCCGGCTGCCGGGGGGATTCGCTTTTTCCTTGAGGGAAGAGGATGCCTGCCGGGCTGTTACTCCTTCCGTGCTGGAAGGATTGCTGGGGCGTTTCCTGACGGACGCCCGCCGTTCCGGGACGGTGTATACCCCCGGTTTTCTTGTTCGCTGGATGGCCCGGGAAGCGGTATCTTCCTGGCTGGAATCCAGATTGCCTTCTCCCAGGAGCGGTGATGAAGAAGCCGGGTTGCTGGGAAGTATCCGTGTGCTGGATTTATCCGTAGGGGCCGGAGCATTCACCATGGGAATGCTCCGGGAGCTTGTCGCCCGCAGAAAGCTTCTGGAACCGGATTGCCCGGAGCCCGATTTAATCCGCGCCGTTTTGGAAGAGAATATTTACGGAGTGGATGTTTGCGCGGAGGCATTGGAGGTGGCCCGTTTCCGTTTTCGTTGCGCATGGTTGGCCGCCGGAGGAAAGGGGGATTTACGGGATCGCCTGTTGTGCGGGGACAGTCTGGATATGTCTGCGTCCGGCGTCTGGCGTCAGGGTCTTTCAACGGTGATGGAGGAAGGAGGCTTTGACCTGGTGATCGGCAATCCCCCTTTTGTCGGAGAAAAAGGGAACAAGGAATTATTTGACCGTTTGAAATGTTCTTCTCTTGCTTCCTACTGCTCTTCCCGCATGGATTACTGGTACGTGTTTGCCTGTGTGGGGCTGGATGCCCTGAAGCGGGGGGGCGTAATGCATCTGGTCGTTCCCAACAAGTGGATGTCTAATGCGGGAGCCGCCTCTCTCCGCCGCAAGCTGCTGGAAGATTGCGGTTTGCTGCGCCTGTCGGATTTCGGAGCCTGCCGCGTGTTTGAATCCGCCCGCGTCCATACCATGACTGTTCTGGCGGAGAAAAAGGGAGAGGGAGGCGGACGCCTGGTTCCGGAATACCGCCGTTTTGGCGGCTCCTTGAATGACGTGGAATCATTTCTGGAACATGAGCCGTACCGTCGGTTTCCCTTGCCGGAAGATGCCGGAGCGTGCGTCAGGGAAGGATTGTCCTTCTGCTCTGCAGCAGAGCGGCATCTTCTGGAAAAGATGGATGCCTGCCGGAATTTCAGGCTGGATGCCGCAAAGGAAATGACGCAGGGGATTGTGCCGAATCCTGACGTCGTTTCTTCCCGAGCTCTGGAGAATCTGGCGCCGGAAACAGTGCGGCGGTACGGAATCCGGAGGGGGGATGGGGTATTTGTCTTGCCTCAGGGGTATTTTGGCCTGTTGCCGGAACGGGAGCGGCGTTTTCTCAAACCTCTGTATGAACCTGTCCAGGCAGGGCGGCATGCACTGAAAGCTCCGGAGAAGGTGCTGTTATATCTGACTCCGTCCAACGGAGCGGAGCAGGCCGTTACGCTTTTGCGCCATTTGGAAAAATTCCGTCCCCTGATGGAGGCCCGGCGGGAAACACGCATGGGCCGCATGAAATATTACCATGTGCACTGGCCCCGGCAGGAACGTTTTTTCCGGCCCGGCCCCAAAATTCTGGCTGTCAGGAAGTGTGCCCGTCCAACCTTCTCCTATACGGAAAAGGAAGCTTATGTGATGATGGCATTCAACGTGATACGCTCGGAACGCGTGAGCATGAAATATCTGGCGGCCCTGTTCAATTCGCGCCTGATGCAGTTTTGGTTTCTCCGCCGGGGAAAAATGCAGGGGGATTTTTTCCAGATGGATACCGCCCCTGTCCTCCGGGCTCCCATCCGGGTCCCCGGTCTGTCCCTGCTGCGGGAAGTGGAAGGGCTGGCGGACGCTCTCGCGGTCCGCTATTGCCCGGAAGGGGATGAGCGGATGAATGGGCTGATGGAAGACATTTACGGCCTTTCCCCGCAGGAGCGGGAAATAATTATTCAGGCATGTTCCCCCATGCGGGCCGGGAGGGAAAGCTTGCCGGAGTGATGATTTGGTGCCGGTAACTGTTCGCGATGATGCCAGGCTGCTGCATCGTTGTTTCTTCATCGTACAGGAAGTGATTGAAATGGCCCGGTTCATCAGGCCGGAGATACAACAGGCCGATGTAGCTGTAACTCCAAGCCGTGCTGAAACCTGCGTCCCTGGCCTTCTGATGGAGACGTTCCGGATGGGCGCACTGGTGCGTCCATCATTGCCGTTCTTCGTAACAACCCTTTCAGAAAACAACAATGTCGAAAGGAGCATCCGGGCTTGATTTTCGGAGAGGGCTCCTTAAGATGTGCGCCCAATTTGTTTGTTTAGCCTATGATGAAGCTTGTTTTTCCAGGAATGTTCCTGTTGGCCGCTTGTTGGTATGCCGCCTTTCCGGCGGCGGAAGCTGGCGCGGGAGCAGTTCAGTCCCAGCCGGTTTCCGGGGGCTCTCTGCCGTCCCTGTGCCGTGTGCTGGATCGCGGTCCGGTGCTGTACCGGAATGATTCCTCATGGATCAGGAAGGTGAAGCTGACGCTGATTGGCCAGTATCAGGCAGCAGCCGTCAGCCCCAATGGGGCCAATAAATTCTGCCCGTCTTCCGGCGGCCATAACAACGGGTGGAGGCGCGCTTACCTGGGCGGCGACATCCTGATGGGGGACGGTTCCTGGCGCCTGTCCAATCTGACGAATGTGGGGGATTTGGAAGGCCGGCACCGTGAAGTGCGGGGAGAATGGATCGGCAGCCATACGGAGTGGTCCCTGTATGAACTTTATCTGGAAAAGACCATGCCCGGCGTCAAGTTCAGGGCCGGTAAGCTGACGCCTCACCTGACGTCGGAGTATTGCCTGGCTTCCTCCCGGATTAAAACAGTGGAAAGATCCGCCCTGTGCAATGAATTGATTCCCATTTCCAACTGGGGTCTGGAGGCCAATTTTCAGAAGGATGCCAAGAGCCTGTACCATTCCTACGGCATTTACCTGAATGCGAACGGTACGGATTTGAAGGATGAAATCCAGTTTCATTCTGCAGGCAACCTGTTTATCCTGAACGCCATGAAGTGGAAGGTGGCTTCTCCCATGTGGGACAGCCAGTTTCTGGGGTACCAGTATGCCCATAATTTTACGGAATGGCGGGGAAGGAAAATCCCTTCCACGTCCGATTACTGCGGAACGGGCGCGCAGGACGTGATTTCCCTGAGCTGGGACGCCAGCCGCGGCGCTTTCTCCATCATGGGGAATTTGCTGGCAGGCGTGGGAATTGTAGGCCAGCCCGGTGCAAAGAATGTGTACGGCCTGGTTCTGCAGCCCGTTTACCGGATTTCCCCGCATTTTGAGGGCGTCTTTCAATACCAGTGTTCCTTTGGAAACCGTTCTGTGAAGCTGAATACCCGTTATGTGCCCAGCGTCACCCATTATCCCGCATGGGTGGACAGCATGCATTCCTTTTACCTGGGGCTGAATTGCTATCTGTGTCCGGAGGCCGTCAATGCGGTCAAGCTGATGCTGGCTGTAGAGTATGTCACCAGCCATGTGGACTCGGCAACGGCCAAAGCTTTCAATGGATGGTCTGTTTTCGGGGCTGTCCGCTTCAAGTTCTGAGGCTTTTGCCCCCTTCTATTGTAATTTCTTCAATAAGGTGGGCTGATAGGCCGGGAGAGCCGGGATAGGAACGTATCCGGGCGGGAGCTGATCCCAGACGGGATGCATGGGCTGGGCATCCGCCTCAAAAACGGTTCCGTTAAAGGATTTGATGATGGTGCGGATGGCTCCGGACGGAGCCGGCTGCACTACCAGGGGGCGCGGCGCCGATTCCGGAAGATTCATGTGCAGGTTGACTTCCTCTTCATTCCAGGCGGGCCAGGAATCGGAAGACGTGGGGATTTCACGAATTTCCGTATTGGCGGCGGAACGGGGCGTATGGAAAAAGGGGCTGTCCGGATCCCCGTCGTTCAGCCAGATTTCCTCATCCGGCGTTTCGGTTGTGATGACAATTTCTTCCTGGTTTTCCGCATGGTGAAACTCATAGCCTGACCGCTCATGGACGTCCCTTTCCGTTTTGTCGTCATTCATGTGGATGCTGATGGCCGGTTTGCTTTTGGTGGCCTCGTGGGGAGTATGGGATTGGAAGAGGGCTGCCTGCCGCTTCAGGGTTTCCGGAGAGGTTCCGCGTGCGTATTTGGGGAAGAAAACGCTCTTGGTGTCTATTTTGCCAGGGTGTACTTTTACCGGTTCATCCGACAGCTCAAAGATGTATTTTACGGGAAGTTCCGTCGCGGAACCCCGGCAGGAAAAACTTACCAGGAACGCCGGGCCCAGGCATGTCAAGAGATACAGGGGCAGAACGAATTTCATCAGAGGTAGAACTGGTTTCAGTAGAGCAAAGAGGGAAATATTCAATGCAAAAAGAGGAAATCCGGCTCTCCGGCTTCGCGCTTCCGTGGCGTGCGGATGCGGCGTTTCCGTCATTTCTCTTCTTGGCAGCCTGGTGAGGCTGTCTTATGGTAAGGGTCATGATGAAACAAGTTGTCTCTTTATGTGCGGCTTCCTTTGCCTTCTTTTTTTTGAGCGGATGTGACCGCGCCCCTTCTTCCGGGGAAAAGCGGGCTTCCTCTGCTGCGGAACGGGAAAAGCCGTCTGCGGTGCGGAAAGAGGCGGAAACATGGAGAGCGCGTCTGGACGCTGCTGTTGCCGGCGCCGTCCGCGAGAAGGAAAATGGCAGCGAACATGTAAAAGCCCTCAATGATGTGGCTGCCCTGTATGCGGAGGGATTGCAGAATGGCTGGGTTCATCCGCTGGACGTGCGGGCCTGGTGTGATTCCGTGGCGGAGACCGGGTCCGGGTATTCCGGGGAAACGGTCATTGGCGCCATGTTCCTGTATGGGACGGGGATCAAGCGTGATGCCGTCGCGGCCAGGGAGTGGTTTGAGTACGGGCTTGCCCGCCCGGGAACCCAGCGGGGGAACGCCTTGTACATGTTGGGAATGATGTATTTCAAGGGGGATGGCGCGGATCAGGATCTGAACAAGGCTCTGGGGCTGTGGCACAAAGCGGCGGATGAGGAACATCCGGCTGCCATGGGGCTGCTGGGCCGGGCTTACATGGAGGGGAAGATGGGTTTTGAGAAGGATGCCGCTTCCGGCCTGGCGCTGCTGGAAAAGGCCGCCAATGGAGGGAATACGCCTTCGTCCGTTTATCTGGGGAACATTTACGCAAAGGGGCAGGGAGTGGCGCGGGATATGGAGCGTGCCATGAAGTGGTATGAACAGGCGGCTTCTGCCGGAGACGCCCATTCCCAGTATATCGTGGGACTGGCTTATCTGGAAGGTTCCGGCGTGCCTGCGGATGAGGGCAAGGCGTTCAACTGGCTCCGGCTGGCCGCCGGGCAGGACCACGTCAACGCCATGCTGATGCTTTCCGTCTGCTACAGCACCGGAAAGGGGACCCCTCAGGATGCGGATATGGCGGAAGTCTGGAAAAAGAAAGCGCTTCAACTGAATGCGGAGCGCGAGGGCGGTTCAGCTCCGCAGACGCAGAAACATTAGCTTTCCCTGATTTCCCTGTTCAGGAAATCCAAAGCTTTCCTCCGTTCCAGAATAACGTTCCCCCGGGAGTCCGGAATGACCAGCAGGCCGTCCCGGTGTTCCAGTATGGCGTGCATCATGGCGAATACATGGCCCAGGGCATATTCGTCTTCCAGAATGAAGCGCAGCATTTTGGTGCGGTTCCCTATCTGCCGGAGGGCCGCGCCGTCCCTTTTGAACGCCTGGCGCGCGTCGTCCGTTTCCATGACCCAGAATACGTCCAGCTGGGATTCCCCCGCTTCATCCAGATATTCTCCTTCCAGTACATGGTCCGGAGCGTTTTCCGGCGCGCCGGAAAGGTTCAGCCGGAAACAGCCGTCCAGGCGGAACATGCTCTCCTGCAATTCCTCTGCGGCCGGCAGAGGGGCATCCTGAATGAAAAGCCAGAATTCCTGTTCGTCCGGGGCGGGGGAGGCGTGCGTCATGAGATGATTATGGCATTCCCTCCTTGTTTTCCCACCCGGATTTGTGACATTGAGGCGGCGCGTGCGGATTTTTGGATGTTCAAGAGCTTTCTTCCCGATTAAAAACAGGGCCATGAGTATTCCCGTAATGATGACGATTGCCGGTTCCGACTGCTCCGCGGGGGCCGGTCTCCAGGCTGACCTGAAAGCGGCCCATGCCATGGGGGCGTTTGCGCTTACGGCCGTTACCTGCGTCGTGTCCGAGGCGCCCGGGACAGTGCGCGGCATTCAGGAGGTGGACCCTGCGCTGGTGGCTGACCAGGTGCGCATCAATCTGGAACATTTTCCCGTGCGCGCCGTGAAGACGGGCATGCTGTATTCCCCGGCTATCGTCCGTGCGGTGCATGAGGTGCTGGCCGGGGCGGATGTTCCCGTTGTGGTGGACCCGGTTATGATCGCCACGGCGGGCGACCGCCTGATGCGGGAAGAGGCGGTGGCTGTTTATGAAGAGCTTCTGCTGCCGGGAGCGGCGTTGCTTACTCCCAATTTGGATGAGGCTGCCGTCCTGCTCCGTTCTTCTGTTAATCCGGGCAGGGATGAACTGCCGGAGGCCGCCGCGCGCCTCGCCGTCAGGTACGGATGCCCCGTCCTTCTGAAGGGCGGCCATCTGGAGGGGGACTGCCGGGACGTGCTGTCCGGCCCGGACGGCTGCCTGCTGGGGCAATGGGAGCGCCCGCGCGTACAGGATGTGAGCACTCACGGAACGGGCTGTTCCCTGTCCGCCGCCGTCGCGGCGCGGCTGGCTGCCGGGGATGGACTGGTTGCAGCGGTGGAGCGCGGCCTGGAATTCATCGCTTCCGCCATCCGGAACCATCTGCGCTGGGAACAGCCGGTCCGGGTGGATGCGCTGAAATTGTGGTAAAACCTCCTTCGCCCCGGTTGTCTTCCTCTCCCGCACGGATTGGGGAACCCGGGGACTGCCTCCGCCTTTCTGTGCCTTAATAACGCTTTGTGCTTGCGTAAGGGAGGTGGGGTTGGTAGTTGTATCCACGCCCATGTGCCACATGGAGCTCGTAAGAATTAGTAAATATCATAGCAATCATCACTATGGGACAGCAAATCCGCAAAGTCACCAAGCGCCGCAGACGTATTGAATACCTCAAGCGTAAGAAGGAACAGTCCAAGTTGAATTCCAATGCGCCTATCCGTCTGGCCGTTCCCGTTGCCAAGGATGCCAAGCCTGCCGCCAAGGAAGCTCCCGCCAAAAAGACTGCGGCCAAGGTCCCGGCCAAAAAGACTGAAACCAAGGCTGCCGCCGCCAAGAAGGCTCCCGCCAAAAAGCCGGCTGCCAAGAAGGCCGCTGAACCCGCCGCCGAATAATTGCCCGGGCGGAGGTTTCCCCTCCGTGCATCAATCAGACAGTTTTACAAGCCGCCGTGCGATTGCATGGCGGTTTTTTTTGCATGTCCGGGCTTCCTGTATTTTCCCGGAGCGGGAAGAGGTGGCGCGGCTTTCCCGGTGATGCGCGCCGTGCGTATTCTCAAGCCGGCGGTTGATCTGTGTTTCCCTGTTTCCGGGGAAGGCCTTTTCCGGGGTTTTATGGAAAAGCATTGACACTGTTTTTCTGATGCGTACAAATAAAATAGCGTCGTTTATCTTTACTTTATGCGCCACCGTACTGCAGACACTCCCAAAGGGCACCGCAATTACGTCATCATTGCGTGTGACGTGCTTCTTTTTCTGGCTATGCTCAAGTGGCTTCCCGTAGAGCCGGAGGTGGCCAGGGCTTGCTGTTCTTACCTTTATCGGCATCCTGTGGCTGACGGAAGCCCTGCACGTAACCGTAACCTCCCTGCTGGTGCCGGTGCTTGCCATGTTTATGGGGATTCTGCCGGGGGAGAAAGCTCTGTCCGGTTTTGCGGACCCTACCATTTTTCTGTTTTTCGGGGGCTTTGCCCTGGCCGGGGCTCTTCACGAACAGAAAATTGATGCCTGGCTGGCGGGAAAAATCCTCCGGATGGCCCGCGGGAGCCTGGGGATGGCCCTGATTCTGATTTTCCTGGCTACGGCGTTTCTTTCCATGTGGATGTCCAATACGGCCACGGCGGCGATGATGCTTCCTCTGGTGATCGGCCTTCTGGACCGCGTTCCGGCGGAAAAACTTAAGACGACGGCTCCTTTGCCATCCTGGGGGTGGCGTACAGCGCCTCCATCGGCGGCATGGGGACGCTGGTGGGTTCTCCTCCCAACGCCATTGCGGCGCATGAACTAGGCATGGGGTTTGCGGAATGGTTCCGGATTGCCATGCCCATTGTCCTGGTGTTCGGGGTGATCGTTTTCTTCCTGATGTACCTGTTCCTCCGCCCGAATCTGGGGATGCATGTGGATATGGTGCCGGAGGAAAGGGAGGGAACGGAGGGCAGGTTGAATGCCAGGCAGGTGCGTGTCCTTATTCTCTTCGTGCTGGTGGCCGGGAGCTGGATGTGCAGCAGTTTCCTTTCCTCTGCTTTGGGCGGCATCCCGTCCATGGACACGCTCATCGCGCTGAGCGCTGCGGTGCTGCTGCCGCTGTGCGGGGTGATCAACTGGAGCGGCATCGCCAAAAATACGGACTGGGGCGTCCTGCTTTTGTTCGGGGGCGGCATCACGCTCAGCAGCATCCTCGTCCAGACGGGGGCGGCGGGATTCCTGGCAGACCAGGTATCTTCTCTCGCCATGGGGCACAGCCCCATCGTCATCCTGCTCATCATCAGCCTCTTCATCACGTCGCTGACGGAATTCTGTTCCAATACGGCCAGTGCGGCCCTGGTGGCCCCGCTGATGGTCACGGTAGCCTCCGCCATGGGCATGTCTGCTACGCCGCTGGTGCTTCTGGTAGGCATAGGCGCTTCCTGCGCCTTCATGCTCCCCGTTTCCACTCCTCCTAACGCTCTGGCCTTCGCGACGGGAAAATTCCCTCAGATGACCATGGTAAAGGTGGGGCTGCTGATTAACGTGGTGCTCGTGTTCGTGAAGGCTTTCTGGGCCTGGATATTCTGGATGTAGGAGGAATGGGAAACTGTGCGGGAGCCGTTTTCCCCTTTCGGAAGTGTCATTCGGCCTGCTTCGCGGGGGCGGGGGCTCCCTGCTCCTTTTCCTGAAGTTTCCGCGCCGCTTTTTGTCCAGCCCGGCGAGCTTGGCAATCAGGTAGAAGAAGGAAGGAATGAAAAATACCCCGATGAAGACGGCTGTAATCATGCCGCCAATGACCCCGACGCCTACCACCTGCCGCGCCGCTGCGCCCGCTCCCGTGGCGACGGCCAGAGGAAGGCAGCCCATGATAAAGGCGATGCTGGTCATCAGGATGGGGCGCAGGCGGATTCTGGCCGCATCCAGGGTGGCCGTGAGCAGGTCCGTGCCCTGACGGAGTTCCAGCACGGCGAATTCCACGATGAGGATGGCGTTTTTGGCCGCCAGGGCAATCAGGACGATGAGGCCGATTTCCGAATAAATGTTGAGGTCCAGCCTGGTAATCCACAGGGCCAGAAATGCTCCCAGGATGGCAATGGGGGCAGTCATGAAGACGGTTACGGGCAGGGACCAGCTCTCATACAGGGAGGCCAGAATCAGAAAGACAAACACGGCTGATGCCGCGAAAATCATGCCGATGGTGATGCCTTTTTGCGCCTGTTTTTCCTGGTAGCTCATTCCGGAATAGTCGTATCCCATGCCGGACGGCATGGTTTGGGCAAAAACTTCTTCCAGGGCGTTCATGACCTGGCCGGAGGAATAGCCCGGAGCCGGGGTGACGTTGAGCTGGGAACTGTTGAACATATTCTGGCGGATCAGGAATTCCGGGGCCCAGCCATGCGTAACGTTGATTACGGAATCCAGGGGAACCGGGTCTCCTTCATTGTTGCGCACATAGAACATGGAAAGCTTGTCGATGCTGTCCCGGTACGGTGCGTCCGCCTGCATGTACACCTGCCATTCCTGTCCGTAAATATTGAAGTTGTTCAGGAAGGTGCTTCCCATGTATGCCTGGATGGTGGCGTAAATCTCATCCACGTCCATATTCTGGAGAGTGGCCTGCTCCGTGTTTACATTCAGGTTGTACTGAAGGTTGGAGGGAGACATGAAATTGCTGATGCCCGCTATTTCCGGCCTCTTTTCCGCCGCCTCGATGAATTTGGACGTGTTGGCGGCCAGGAATTTTTCCCCGATGCCCTGGCGGTCCTCCAGCAGGAATGTGACATCCCCGGACGTTCCTACGCCAGGCAGGGGCGGCGGCGGAACCACATACGCCACGCCGGAGGAAATTTCCGCGTTCAGCCTGCTTTTCAGGCGTGCGGCGATGCCGTCCGCCGTCATGCCCGGAGCAGTCCGTTCGGACCAGGGTTTCAGGGAGATGAAGAAGAAGGAGTTGGAGGAGCTTTGGACGGAGCTGATGAGGTTGAAGCCGTTGACGGTAGTCACTACGTCCACGCCCGGATCCTCCCTGATGATTTTTTCAATCCGCGCGGCGGTGTCCGCCGTGACGTTCAGGGATGTATTGTCCGGCAGTTCCACGCCGCCGAACAGGTAGCCCTGGTCTTCATTGGGAAGGAATCCGCTGGGAATAAGTTTAGCCAGGGGAAAGAGAAGGGCGGTCATGGCGGCCAGCAGCAGGATGGACAGCCACATATGCCGGATAAGTCTGGCGCAGATTTCCACGTACCAGTCGCGCGCCTTGTTGAACCCCTTGTTGAACAATTTGAAAAAGGGCCCCAGCAGGGGAATGGAGTCAGCTTTTCCCCCTTTCAGCAGCCCGGCGGACAGGGTGGGGCTGAGGGACAGGGCGCAGAAGGCGGAAATGATGATGGACATGCCGATGGTCACGGCGAACTGTTCAAACAGTTTGCCTGTGACGCCGGGCAGCAGCAGCGTGGGGATAAAGACGCAGGAAATCACCAGCGCCGTGCTGACGATGGGGCCGGATACTTCCTTCATGGCCGCAATGGTGGCCTGGAGGGGCTTTTCTCCGTTGGAAATATGGTTCTTCACCGCTTCCACCACCACAATGGCATCGTCCACGACCAGACCGATGGCCAGCACCAGCCCCATCAGGCAGATGGTATTGATGGAAAAGCCGAACAATGGAAAGGCGATGAAAGCGCCCACGATAGACACCGGAACGGCAAAGGCCGGAATCAGCGTGCCGCGCCAGCCCTGGAGGAAAATGAAAACCACCAGCACCACCAGGCCCAGGGCAATCACCAGCGTGCTGACGATGTCTTCAATCCCGGCGCGGACGGCCAGCGTGGAGTCCAGGGAAACGAGGTAATCCATGCCGGGCGGCATATCCGTATTTTTCAGCAGGGCTTTGATATTGTCCACCAGCTGGATGGCATTTCCTCCGGGCGCCTCGTAAATGCCGATGGAAGCGGCGGGCATGTCGTTTACGGAAGAACTGAGGCTGTAAGTTTCCGAGCCCAGTTCCACGCGGGCGATATCTCCCACTCTTACGATGGAACTGTCCTGCCCGCGCACCACGATATTTTCGAATTCCTTCACGCTGGTCAGGCGTCCGGGCGCTTTTACGGTGAAGGAAAGCTGCTGGTCCGGCGGGGCGGGCTGCGCGCCTATCTTGCCCGCGGGATTTACGGCATTCTGGGCCTGGACGGCCAGCATCACGTCACGGGCCGTAATATTCAGGGCGGCCATCTTTTCCGGGTTCAGCCAGATGCGCATGGCGTAGCGGCCTGCCCCGAACACCTGCACGTCTCCTACTCCGGGCACGCGCTTGATGGCGTCCACCATATTGATATAGGCGTAATTGGCCAGCCAGAGGCCGTCATAAGTCCCCTGGGGGGAATAGAGGCTGACGACCAGGGCGGGCAGCCCGCTTGTCTTGCGGAGGGAGACTCCCAGCGCGCTGACTTCCGACGGCAGCTGGGAGGTGGCCTGCCCGTAGCGCAGGTAGGAAAGCACCTGGTCCATGTTGGCTTCCGTGCCGATTTCAAAAAGGATCATCATGCTCATTTGCCCGTTGTTGGTGTTGACGGAAGTCATGTAGGACATGCCGTCCACGCCGGACATTTGCTGTTCGATGGGGGATGCGATAGACTTGACCACCGTTTCACAGTCCGCTCCGGGATAAGTGGCCGTCACGTGGATGGAGGGGGGAATGATGTCCGGGTACTCGGAGATGGGCAGGCGCAGAATGGAAAAGGCCCCCAGCAGGACAATGATGACGGAGAGGCAGATGGAAAGGATGGGGCGCTTAATGAAGAAATCAGCCATGGCGGGAGGAGCTTATTGGTTGCTGGCGGGTACCGCTTTCAGGCGGGCGGTCGGATTTCTGGAGGCTGCTTCCGCCTGGAGAAGACCGTCCACGACCACTTTGCTTTGGGGGGTGAGGGAATCCGGTTTCAGGGGAGTAACCTGCTGCCGGTCTCCAAGTTGCGTTCCGGCTTGTACGGGGATGATGGAAGGGTGGTTGCCCTCATCCAGAACAATCACGAAAAAGCGCCCCTGTGTCGAAAGAAGGGATTTTGCCGGAACGGTCAGCGCGTTTTTGACGGTGGCCAGCCGGGCCGTGGCGATGATGAACATGCCGGGGCGCAGCAGATAGTCCGCATTGGGAAGGTTGGCCTGTACGCGGATGGTGCCTGTCTGGGGATTGAACGCCCGGTCAATGGCAACTACCGTGGCTTGTTCCGGGTATTTGGTGCCGTCTTTCAGCGTAATGTCCAGCTTGCTGCCCGTCTGGACGCCTTCATTCCCGTTTTTCCCCGCCTGCTGAATCCATTCCTGCTGGGTGACGGCGAAATTGACGCGTATGGGATTGACGGAGGAGACGACGGCAAGGGGGCCGCTTTCCGGGCTGACCAGGTCGCCGATGTTTGTCCTGGAAATGCCGGCTATTCCGTCAAAAGGCGCGTACAGCACCGTATAGGAAAGATTTTTTTCAGCCAGGGCCAGGGCCGCCGCAGCCTGCTGCACCTGCGCTTCCGCGGCCAGGGCGGAGAGGCGCGTATCCTCGTATTTCTGTTTGGAAATGGCGTTCTCCGCGGCCAGGGGCCTGTAAATTTCCGCGTCGTAATTCAACTGCTGTAGCTGGGCCTGCGCCTGGGCCAGGGTGGCTTTGGCCTTGGATACCTGGTCCCTGAACGTGGAATCGTCAATGCGGAAGAGAACTTCCCCTTTCTTCACAATAGCGCCATTGGCGTAATTCTGCGTTTGAAGGTAGCCCGTAATCTGGGGGACGATGGAGGCGTTGTCCACGCCGTCCAGGTGGCCCACCCAGCTGCCCGTCACCGGAATATCCATGGTGACGGGATGTTCGTAAATAATTGTGGGCGTTTCATGCGGCACCTGTTCCGTCTTTTTACACCCGGCAAAAAAGAGGGAAAGCAGGCAGAGGAAAACGGCGGGGCCGGAGATAGAGCCCGTCAGGCGTGTCAAGTCCATGCTGGGAGTGACACGCCCGCGGGCTTCTTTGTTGAAAGAAGGTTTTCCGGGCGGCGTCGCTGTCCGCGTCATGCGCGGGGGGAGGGATTCTCCCGGACGGTTCAGGAGCGGGCGCCGGATTTATCCGGAGTGAATGCCCGCGCCAGTTCCCCGAACCACAAGACAAGGGAGGTGCCTGCGAAGATGAGGCCCCAGTCCGTCCAGCTCAGGGGCACCACGTTGAACATCTTGCCGCCGAAGGTGACGATGAGGTACTGCCCGGCCAGGATAAGCAGGGCTACCAGGCCGAAGCCGCCAATGCTGGCGCCCATGCGTGCAAAGGCGCTCTGGTGCGTGTTGAATGCCTTGGCGTTGAACATGTTCCAGAATTGGAGCAGGACGAAAATGGTGAAAAACAGGGACAGTTCATAACCAGTCAGTTCATGTTCCGGGGTGGAGAAGTCCAGGTAGCTGCGGAAGTAGCCGCTGAGGCTGAACTGCGTGAGACTGGTAATGTCCGCATGCTTGAAATATTGCAGCAGGCCGAACAGGAAAGCGACGAACAGGATGCCCACGCCCAGGATGTTCCGGCCCATGGGGCGGGTGATGATGTGGTCCGTGGTCTTGCGCGGCGGGTCCTGCATCACGCGTTCGTCCGGCGGCAGGGAGGCCAGCGCCAGCGCGGCGAAGGTATCCATGATGAGGTTCACCCAGAGCATCTGCGTGACGGTGAGGGGGGATTCCGTGCCCAGGAATGCGCCGATGAGCACAATGAGGCAGGCCGCCACGTTAATGGTCATCTGGAAGACGATGAAGCGCTGGATATTCCTGTACAGGGAACGCCCCCACATGACGGCGCGGGAAATGCTCATGAAGGAATTGTCCAGGATGGTGATGGCGCTGGCTTCCTTGGCTACGGTGGTGCCGTCTCCCATGGAAAGCCCCACCTGCGCGGCGTTCAGGGCGGGGGCGTCGTTGGTGCCGTCCCCGGTGACGGCCACTACCTGGTCCTTCTTCTGGAGCAGTTTGACCAGCCGTTCCTTATCCATGGGCCTGGCGCGGCACATGATTTTCAGGTCCATCACGCGGTCCAGCAGTTCCGCGTCCGGAGTCTGCTCAAACTCCACACCCGTCATCAGACGGTCCGGCGTGTCCTCCTCCGTCCACAGACCGATCTGGCGCCCTATTTCCCGTGCGGTGCCGGGGGTATCCCCTGTGACGATCTTGATGCGGATGCCCGCGTCCATGCAGTCCTTCACGGCTTGGGGCACATCGTCCCGGACGGGGTCGGAAATGGCGGCGATGCCCAGATAAACCAGATCCTTGCGGATGATGCGGCCGTCCTCGAATACCGGGGCGTCATCCTCCAGAACGCGGTACGCGAAGCCCAGCGTGCGCATGGCCTGGTTCTGGTAGGCCAGGAGCTGTTCCTCAATGGCGGGGCGCATGTCTGCGGCGGGAACCTGGCCTTCCGGAGTCAGGACAGTGGAGCAAAGGCCCAGCACGATTTCCGGCGCGCCTTTCACGTAAAGGACTTTTTTGCCCAGCAGGGGGGATTCCGCCACGGTGGCCATGTACTTGCGTTCCGTGGAGAAAGTAAGCTGTTCCAGCACGCGGGCGTTTTCCCGCAGGTCCAGGTAATTCACGCCCAGCCCGTGCAGCCACAGGAGGAGCGCTCCTTCCGTGGGGTTGCCCAGGGCCCTGATATGTTCCGGGTCCGCGTAATCCAGAAAGGCGGTGGAGTTGACGGCGATTCCCTCCCGGATCAGGTTCCCCAGCTCGTTTTCCGCCGGGGCGGCGTCCCCCAACCCGTAAAAATCCGCCTTGTACACGTTCATCTGGTTGCGCGTCAGGGTGCCCGTCTTGTCTGTGCAGATGACGGTGGCGGCCCCCATGGTTTCGCAGGCGTGCATCTTGCGCACCAGGTTGTTGTTGGCGAGCATGCTCTTCATGCTCAGCGCCAGGCTCAGGGTGACGCTCATGGGCAGCCCCTCCGGCACCGTGACGACGATGACGGTTACGGCGATCATGACGGTATTCAGAATGTAGGTTCCCGCGCTCAGCCATTCCACGGGGCCCGGCAGATGGGAAAAATACAGGGTAAGCCGCCCGATGACGATGAAGGCGGCGATGGCGTAGCTGGCCCAGGTGATGAGGTCGCCCAGCCTGGAAAGCTGGCGGTTGAGGGGCGTCTGCACCTTGTTGTCTATCTGGGAACCTTCATAAACCTTGCCGTATTCCGTCCTGTCCCCCACGGAAGTCACTTCCATGACGCCGTGGCCGTCCGCCACGGTGGTTCCTTTCAGAACGTGGTTGGAGGGGTAGGTGGCATCCTTCTTGAATTCCTCTTCATCCGTGGTTTTGCCGATGAGGGGTTCCCCCGTCAGCGTGGATTCATTGACCTGGAGGGAAACGGCTTCCAGCAGGACGCCGTCCGCCGGTACCTCCTCCCCTGTGTTCAGGATGACGATATCGCCCACCACCACGTCCCGGCGGGGCAATTCGCAGATATTGCCGCCGCGGATGACCTGGACCATGGTGTCGTCATTGACCTGGTTCAGGATTTCAAACTTCTTGTTGGCGCTTACCTCGAAGGCGAACCCCACGCAGGTGGCCAGCAGGATGGCCGCCAGGATGCCCGCGGGCTCCAGGAAGACGCTGGCCGGTTCCGTTCCGGTGAAAAACTGGTAGAAAGCCACGCCTACGGACAGGAGCAGGGCCACCAGCAGAATTTTGATGATGGGGTCTGAAAATTTCTCCAGAAATTGCTTCCACAGGGGTTCCTTTTCCGGGGGAGTCAGGATATTGATCCCGTATCTGGTCCGGTTTTCCAGAACCTGCTGTTCCGAAAGCCCCTGATGATGTGCTGCGCTTTTCATGGTTCAGATGCTTCTTACCTGATTGAAGCCTGTGAGAAAAGCGCGGAGGAATATTTTCAGGAGTGATGACGGGAGTTTTTTATCGGGGCGCAGCCTGAGGCCCGTGCCTTGAAAGGCGGCATTGTTGTCTTGACTTTGACTATGTTCCGGAGATTCTGGAGTACCTATGTGGAATGATCTTTCTCATGGATTTTCCGTGCTGGCGGATGCCCTGGCCTTCCTTTCCCGTTCCTGGGGGTTCTGGGTTTGCGCGGGCAGTGTGGCGGGGCTGGCCGCCGTTTATGCGTGGTGGAGAAAGCGGCTGGCCCTGTGGGCGTTTGTCCTGGCGTTCCTTTCCCTGCTGGCCGTGGTGGGGCTGGCGTGCCGCCAGGCGGTGTGTCAACAAACTTTCCTGTGGATTCATGAGCCGGATGTGCAGGCCCTTTCCGGAAAGTATGAGGTGGAATCCTCCCCCAGGGAAAGGCGGTTTTTCCGCCCTCCGGAGTTGAAGCGTTTTTTTCAGGTCAGTTCTTCCACGCTCCTCCTGAATGAAGACGGGACGTGCGAGATTTCTTCCTTTCCCCGTCCGGAGGCATGGGGCAGGTGGATTGCCCGTCCGGAAGAGAGGGAGGACCTTTCCGTGCTGGAGGAAGATCTCGTTTCTTCCTGCCGCGGAACCTGGTCCCTGGTGAAAAAAGGAGGATATTACGGTGTCTCCATCGCCTATTCCCCCGGCAGGAGCCTGATGTTGTACCTGGGCGGGGAAGGTGCGGAATGCCTGGTGATGCCGGTCAACCCTGCCGATCCGCTGGAAGCGGTGACGTTTGAAAAAACATTCTGACCCGGATTCTGTCCGCACGGGAACAAGGAAGGGAGGCGGGAATCCCGCCTCCCCCAATATGTTTTTTCCAACGCCGTTCCGGCTTTGACCGGGCGTGTGGGCCGGCTGATTTATTTGACCTTTCCCCCTTCGTACACCAGCACCTCAAAGGGCTTCAACGTGAAGGAGATTTCCTTATCAATGTCTACGGAACTGCCGGAGAAGCCGTCCAGCGTCCGCTGGTCGTCATAGGAATCCTTGAAGGTGATGGAGCCCTTGACGTTCGCAGGGATATCCAGAATGCTGCGCAGGGTTCCGGTCAGGCTCTTTTCCTGGTCGGAGGAATTGCGGAGAGCCAGGGTGGCCTTGTTTTTATTCCATGCGGCCCACCCGTACACGGCCCCTTCGTTAGTTTCCTTGTTCCACGGATTGCCGCCCACCCAGTGCACGTCGTCCAAAACGTCCGCATTGCGGCGTATCCACTTGATCCCCTTGGCCAGTTCGTCCCACAGAACTCCGCCGTTGGCGCTCATCAGGTCCCGATCCACGTAGAGCTCCTGGAGGGAAGTGCCGCAAGCCGTGGCGCAGCGGAGTTCTTTCTTGACGTTTTCCGGATCGCGGGGCATGCAGGCCGGAGGACCGAATTTAGTGACCATCAGGCCGTGAGTCATCATGGAATTGATGGGCATCAGCGGGGAACCCTGCACAAAAACTTCATGCACCAGGCGGTCGCGGTAGGTGATCCATTTGTCGCGGTTGTCGCCCGCTCCGATGGTGCCGAAGTTCTCCTGCCTCCATACGGAATCCGCATAACGGAACCAGAAGGGGGATGCCCAGGTTCCTACAGTGCAGTTGATGTAAAGATCCCCCTTTTTCTTGCGCAGGGCGTTCAGCACGCGGATGATGCCTTCCGCATCCTCTTCGTTGCCGGGCCCCTTGGCATGGAAGTGGGTGCTGATGCCGTCGAATTTGAAGTACTTCATATTGTAGTCCTTCACCATCTGGGAACAGCGGCCCACAAAGGCATCAAAATATTCCTTGTTGGAGAGCTGGAAATTGCCGATCTTGTTGTCCGGATGCTTCACGTTCCAGTAAGCGAGACGCTTGCCCTTGGGAGGCTCCGTAGCCCCCCACCGGACCCAGCCACGTGCCGATGCCGGCCTTTTGCCTGCCGGCGGCGGCGTCAATGCGCTTGAAGCCCTGCGGGAACATTTTGTGGAAATCCCACAGGCTGTTGAATTCATCCCAGCCGTCGTCCCAGACGAAGGCGTCAATGGACATGCCGCGCTTCTGGAAAAACTGTTCCTGCCAGTCTTTCAGGACGGCCAGGCATTGTTCTTCCGTCATGCGCTTGGCGGGATCCGAATCATTGTTGCGGTTGATGTTCAGTTCATACCAGGAATTATAATGGATGAAGGGGCGGTAGGGCATCACGCGTTCCCGTTCCATATAGGCCAGGAAGGAGCGGCGTTTCTGGCCGGGGGCAAAAATTCCGAGAACGGAGGATACGTCCCATATTTCTCCGGGCTGCAAGGTGGTTTTACGGCTCCAGAGTCCCTGGGCCAGCCGGGATTCGTCCGCCTGGGGAGCCTGCTTTTCCTCCAGCGTGTGCACGGGCAGGGAAAAGGTGATTTCCCCCTTGCTGGCAATCGGTTCGCTCTTGGTCTGGGCCCAGTAGCGCAGAATGTAATTTCCCCTGGAAGGAACCTGTACCGTGTAAGTGTTGCCGGCATTGGAATCTCCGGTGCTGCCGTTGTGGAAATCGGAGTCAAGAACGGCCCCCTTGGAAGAGAGGAGCTGCACGCCGGCAAGGTTCAGCTTATTGTTGCCCTTGTCCCCTCCCTTATACTGGAAAGTGATGGTACATGCTCCTTTGCCGTCAATGGAAACCGGGCCTTCCGCACTGGAAACCTGTTCTCCGTACTGCTTTTTCAGTTCCTGGGGAACATTGAAATTTCCGGTCCATGAGGCTGTGGACCACTTGTCTGCGCTCCAGATGGCGGTTTCTCCTCCTTCCATATTTCCGGCGCCTCCCACGGTATTGATGCCCATGGGAGTTTCCAGGGCGGTGAACGCCAGGTCATTGACGATGAGTGCGCCTCTGGCGTTTCCGGAAACGGAGGGTGCCCCGGCTTTCCCTTCTGCCAGGTCATATTGCATCGCTACGATGTTTTTCATCTGGACGGGCTTCATACTTGCCAGGCGGAGTTCCTGCCTCAGGTAATGGGAATGGTCCCTGAGCACGGCGCGCCAGGAAATGCGAAGGGTTCCGTTCAGAGCCTGGAATGTTGCGCTGACGGCTTTTCCCGGGAAGCGGTCAGCCAGCCTGAATGCCTTGGGGTTGGGCTGAAGGGAGACGAATTTGACGTTTCCCGCTTTCAGCTCGGAGGATTTAAGGCTCCGTCCGTCCTGAAGATTGATGATGAATAATTCATCCCCTGCCTTGGCGACGGGGCCCAGTTTGGAAGTCATTCCTCCGAAGGAAAGACTTCCGTTCCGAAGGATAAATTTGGCCGTCAGGATGTTATTGGAAAGAGTATAGCCGGAAGCGGATTGTTCCGCGCTGGCTGTTCCGGGTGCAGGCCCCGGAAAGGCGACTTCTGCGGGGGATGTGGGCAGGCAGCCCAGCAGGGTTGTCATGGCAATGGTTGTCTTGAAAAATTTCATGGTGAAATAATATTACAGCTAGCGGGAGGATAATTTGGGGAAGGCTCTTTTTCAAGAAGAAGGTTCTGGAAATGGAAGGAAAGAAAATTAATTTTTATTGAATATGAAAACATTATGTTGATTTTTTTTGATGGCTGAGGGAAAACAACCGGATTCCCAATCCGAGGTCAATCTAACATTTCAATTATGAAACTATTATTACAATTTTTTCTATTTTGCGAAAAGGGATTGCTGTTCCTATACAGCAACTTCAGAACCTCCACAAAAAATCTATTCTGCGTTTTATTTTTTATATTCATAAGTGATAGAAGGTAATTATATTACATTTTTTAGCGGATTGAAAAAGCTTGTTCTCATCTTTCCTGTGGGGGAGAAAAAGAGCGGATTGGGAATCCGATATACAGAGGGCGGGAAATATCTCTCTAATTGTTACTCAATCCATCATTCACAGAAAATGAAAAAAACATTAGCATCAATAGCCATTGCTGTGTGTTGTTCCGTTCCGGCGTTGGCGTCTCCCGGCTCTTTAGAACCTTCGGACGGAACCTCTTACGCTGCCGGTACGGCGACGACAACTGAAGGTATTGCATTGGGAAAAAACATGACGTTTGGGAGTCTCTCACAGAGTGCCCTTCCTGGCAGTTTCATTCCTTACGGCGGTAATTTTTATGCTTCCGACTACACAATCTCCCTCTGGCTGGATACCTCTTCCTTAACGGAAGGAACCCAGACCACGCTGTTTGGGTATTATGGCAGCAACGCGGGCCAAAGTTACGGGGCAAATGCCTTGTATCTGACGTCAGATGCCAAGCTTGGCATGGGAGATGGAAATTTGAATACTTCTACCGGCTCCTTTTCCCAAAACCGTGGAGACGTTTCTGAAGCTTCCGTTGTTTTGGGGGGAGGCCTTCTTAACGTTACTTTGGCCGCCACTGGCGCAAACCAAAGCCAGTCTGTGGATGTCTATGTGAATGGTTCCTTGCTTGACACGTTGTCCTACAACGGCAACATGAACGGCAATCGCGCTGATATCCAAGGCTGGATTAATCCCAATCTTACATGGGGTGGAATTCAGTGGACGGATGCAAAACTTTCCGCGGAACAGATTGCCGGTTTTGCCGGCCTTCAGGTTCCGGAACCGGCCTCGGCTTCTCTGGGAATCCTGGGCCTGGCCGTTCTGATGATGCGCCGCCGTTCCTGACGGTTTTCCACCAGAGAACTGGTAAATTCATAGGCCGCTGCCTGAAAAGGCGGCGGCCTTATGATATCAGGGGAAATCCTCAGGCATTTTTTCCGGTGCGGAAAAGATGGAGGGGATGACACATAAGAATGAATCCGTTGGAGGTTGGCTGGTGTCTAATCTGCATGTACAGGGTAGCCGATCAGATTGTTGAAATTTTGGAGAAGGCGGGAGTTAAGCGGATTTATGGCATTGTGGGGGATAGCCTGAACCCCGTTACGGACGCTTTGAGGAGGAGGAAGACCATTGAATGGATTCATGTGCGGCATGAGGAAGTGGCGGCTTTTGCCGCGAGCGCGGAAGCCCAGCTGAGCGGGAATCTGGCTGTATGCTGCGGCAGCAGCGGCCCCGGGAACCTCCATTTGATCAACGGCCTGTTTGACGCCCACCGGAACCATGCCCCGGTGCTGGCCATTGCTTCCCACATCCCGCAGAGCCAGGTAGGCATGGAATATTTCCAGGCCACGCATCCAGAACAGCTTTTCAAGGAATGCAGTGCATATGCGGAACTGGTTTCGGAAGCTTCCCAGGCCCCGTCCATTTTGATGTCCGCCATTCAGCACGCGTGGGCCAGGCGCGACGTAGGCGTCGTCGTCTTGCCCGGAGACATTGCGGACGCCCCTGCGGAGATGAAAAATCTGGTACATCCTCCTTCCTACACGCGGGAGAATGTTGTTCCTGAGCATGAATCCGTATCCCTTCTGGCACGGATGCTTGACGACCACCGCCGCATTACTTTCTTCTGCGGCGCCGGCTGCGCGGGAGCGGAAGACAAGGTCGTCAGGCTCGCGCACCGCCTGAAAGCTCCGATTGCCTACACATGGAGGGGAAAGGATTATTTTGAACATGACAATCCCCTGGGCATCGGCATGACGGGGCTGCTGGGATGGGGAGATGCCTACAAGGCCATGCATGAAAGCGACATGCTCGTGTTGTGGGGGACGGATTTCCCCTATTTCAATTTCATTCCCACCAAACCTGAAATCGTGCAGATTGACAGGCGCGGTGAAGTGCTGGGCCGCCGCTGCCGCCTGGACCTGGGTATTTGCGGGGATGTTTCCGTCACGGCGGAAGCTCTGCTGAACATGGTGCAGGAAAAGACGGATTCCGGGCATTTGGACGCCGCCCTGAAACGCCACGCCAGGGACGTGAAGGAGATGAACGCCTATATGGAAGGAAATGACAAGGAGTCTCCCATCCGGCCGGAACAGCTCACGACCGCCCTGAACAGGCATGCGGCATCCGACGCCGTATTTACGGTAGATACCGGCACCCCCCTGTATCTGGAGCGCCAGGTTCCTGTGCGCCACGCCGGGCAGGAGGACGCTGGCTTCCTTCAATCATGGCTCCATGGCCAATGCCATGCCGATGGCTATTGGGGCGCAGATGGAATACCCCGGACGGCAGGTAATTGCCCTGTGCGGAGATGGCGGCCTGTCCATGCTGCTGGGGGATCTCACCACGATTGTCCAGTACAGGCTGCCGGTGAAAATCGTGGTGTATAACAATGATTGTCTGGATTTCATCCAATTGGAAATGCAGGCGGCCGGGCTGATTCCGTGGCAGATCAACCTGAACAACCCCTCTTTTGCCGCCGTGGCGGATGCCGTCGGCATCAAGGGGTTTTTATTGGACAAATCCAGCCAGGTGGACCAGATGGTGGACATGTTCCTGAATTATCCGGGCGCCGCTCTGCTGGACGCGCGTGTGGACAGGGACGCCCTTGCCCTGCCTCCCTACATCAGTATGGGCCAGGCGGCGGACTTTTCCCTTGCCATGATGAAGCAGACGCTGGCCGGGGAAGTGAAGCAGGTATGGAACACCCTGGCCGGAAACAGGAAGCTGTTCAAACCGTGATGCCCTGCGGGCAAGGAGCCGGCACCGGCAAGGGAAGCGGCTCTTTGTTTATGGTTACTCCATGGAAAGGGCTTTTTTCAGCGCTTCCGTCACGATTTTCGGGTTGGCTTTGCCTTTGGCGGCCTTCATGACCTGGCCGGTAAGCCAGTTCAGGAGTTTTTCATTGCCCCCCTGTATTTCCGCCACCTTGTCCGGATTGGCGGAAATGACTTCCCGCACGATGCCGTCCAGAAAAGAGGAATCCGCCTTTTCAAAGCCCAGCAGCTTGGCGGCCTGCGCTGCGGCGAGGGCCGGCTCATCCCACATTTTGGCGAATACGTCCTTGGCCTGGTTGTTGGAAACGGTGCCGTCGTCAATAATGGCGATCAGCTCCCGGATGGCGCCGGGTTTCACCGGGCATTCAGACGGGCGCATGCCTTTTTCATTCAGCACGGCGGAAATGTTGTTAATCACCCAGTTGGCGATTTTTTTGCCGCTGGCGGTTCCCCCGCGCCGCTTCTTCAAAAAAGTGTGCCAGTTCCAGGTCTCCCACCAGCACGTTGGCGTCGTATTCGCTCAGGCCGTATTCTTCCATGAAGCGTTTCTGCCGTTCCTGAGGCAGTTCGGGAATCTGACCGCGCACTTTCTCCACCAGCGGGGCCGTGCGTACGGGAACCAGATCCGGACAGGGGAAGTAACGGTAATCGTGCGCGTCTTCCTTGGTTCGCATGACGACGCTTTCTCCGCGTTCGTCATCCCAGCGGCGGGTGGACTGGATTTGAGGAATGCCCATGTCCAGTTCTTCCGCCTGGCGCCGGATTTCATAATGAAGGGCTCTGCGGACGGCGGACATGGAGTTGATGTTCTTCATTTCCACCTTGGCACCCAATTCCTCCTGCCCGTGGGGACGCAGGGAAATATTCACATCGCACCGCATCTGGCCCTTTTCCATGTCCGCGTCGGAGATATCCCCGTAATTCAGAATCTGCTGGAGGGACTTGAGGTAGGCGTAGGCTTCTTCCGGGGTGTCGATGTCCGGCTCGGAAACGATTTCCATCAGGGCGGATCCCGCACGGTTGTAGTCGCTCAGGGAATAATTGGCATGATGGGTAATCTTCGCCGCGTCTTCTTCCAGATGGATGCGGGTCAGCTTCACGGTGCGGAAAGGAGGGACGCCGGCTTTGATCACGTCATTCGGATAGGACCAGGGGTACAGGGGCACTTCCCCTCCCAGGCACAGCGGAAGATCCAGCTGGGAGGTCTGGTAATTTTTAGCCATGTCCGGATAGAAATAATTCTTGCGGTCCCATTGGGAAATCTCCGGGCTGGAACATCCCAGCATCAGGCCGGTCAGCAGCGTGCGTTCAATGGCGAACTCATTCAGGACGGGCAGGGCGCCCGGCAGCCCCAGGCAGGTGGGGCACACGCGCGTATTGGGTTCAAAGCCAAAGCCGGTCTCGCAGGAGCAGAACATTTTGCTCTTTGTCTTGATCTGGCAGTGGACTTCCAGGCCAATGGTCACGATGTAATCTGAAATTGCCATAAATTCGGAACGCTTGAAGATCGCGGAAACTGTACGGAACCCTTTTCTCTCTGTCCAGTAAAGGCCTGCGGGGGAGAGCGGAGGGTTTTCAGACTAAGAATGATGATTGATTTGGAGGGGGGATTTTGTGGCGGAGGTGGGGAGGCGTTTAAGTTCTTCTCCGTCCCGGTAGATGCCGGCGTGCATTTCTTCCGTCAGGAAGGCCGTGTCCCTGGGCGAATCAAGCCAGTGAAGGGGGCCGGATATTCCTTCAAAGCGATGTAGCTTTGGAGGGGAACAAGATGAACTGCCGATTTCCGGCCTGTTGCTCTGGTGATTCCTTCCATGTCACGGAGTCCTCCACTCTGCCTCCTCCACTCTTTTTATAAGATGCCCAGTTCCTTAAGCTGCTGGATGGGACGTTCCGACCAGAGCTTGTTGGCGATGGGGCTGGCGGGGCTTGGGTGGAGCAACGTGCCGATGGTGAAGCTTTTGCCAGGGAGCCGGGAGGCGGCGTCCCGCAGCTTCTGCGTGGCGTAGGCACCCACCCCCACCAGCGTGTGGGGATTCAGGATGGTGATGAGGGAAAGCAGGTGTTCCATACATACTGCGTCCACGGCGGCGCGCTGTTCCGTCGGCAGTTTGTCCGGCGTGATGTTGGCTCCGGTGGCTCCCATCCAGATCAGCGGGCAGTAATTGGCCACGTAATTGTGACGGAAGAAATTTTCCGCAGTGCCGAAAGCTTCCGCGAAAAGTCCCCAGAGGCGGCGGCCGCTGACTTCCGACCTGGGGCAGCCGAACCCCTCCACGGGACGTTTGGGGTGGGTATGTTCCGGCCGCCCGACTTCTCCGCGGATGTGCAGCCAGTTGACGACGGCGTCCACTTCCCCGAAGGGGACGCCTGTCTGAGCCATGCCGAAGGGGCCGGGATTCATGCCCAGGAACAGATGGCTCTTTTCCCCGTTTCCGTAGGTGCGCACATACTGTTCATGCGGCCCCCATGCATAGGTGAGAGGGTTGTAGGTAACATGGACCGGGGCTTCGAACCGGAGCTTCTCCGTGCCGTCCCGGAGGGCGGCCGTGGCTTTCAGAATGGCTGCTGCAGTGTCGTTCATGCCTCCGCATCATGAAGCGTTGCCGTTTATTGCGCCAGTAAAAACTCCGCGCTTGCATTATTTGTTCCGCCCGGTAACATTTCCCCCCGGACAAGTTAACCTTATTACTTATGAGTGGAATAGCCATTATGACGTCTGGCGGCGATGCCGCCGGAATGAACCCGGCGATCAAGGCGGCAGTGGATCATGCCCGCCAGCTTGGGATGAACCCGTACGTTGTTTATGACGGCTTGGAAGGGCTGATTGATGGAAAAATCAAGGAAGCTACCCGGGAGCTGACCAGCGACATGATCTACAGGGGCGGAACTCTCCTCCGTTCCTCACGGTCCAAGCGCTTTTTCGACTACGAATTCCGCAGGCAGGCCTACGAGCATCTGAAGGAACGCAACATCGACAAGCTCATCATCATGGGCGGGGACGGTTCCTTCCGCGCCCTGAACGACTTTTTCAATGATTTTGAAGTGCCTTTTGCCGGTATTCCGGCCACGATTGACAACGACATTGCCGGCACGGACTACTGCCTGGGCGTGGATACGGCCCAGAACGTGATTCTGGATTGCATTGATTCCGTTCGTGATACGGCCCGTTCCCATCACCGCGCTTTCGTGATTGAAACGATGGGCCGGGACTGCGGCTATCTGGCGATGACCACCGCTCTTTGCAGCGCGGCGGATATCTGCATTGTCCCTGAAATTCCGTATGACCTGGAATCCATTTACAAGCGCCTCCAGCCTGTCATCAATGAGGAAGGAAGCTGCATCATTGCCGTGGTGGCGGAAGGCACCCGCGTGGCGCAGTACCTGACCCGCTGGCTGACGGAACGCGCCGGCATGGATACCCGCCTGACCGTGCTGGGCCATGTGCAGCGCGGCGGTTCCCCCACTGCCCGTGACCGCCTGATGGGCACCCGCTTTGCCACCCGCGCCGTGGAAGCTCTGAACAACGGGGACATCAACCAGATCATGGTGTATCATGACGGCCAGTACGGCTATGCCTCCCTGGATTCCGTTGCCGGGCAGCAGTACTCCGTGAACCAGGATATCATCAACCTTTGCCGGGAGCTGAGCTGCTAGCCGTCTCAGCGGTTACGGAACCCGCTTTTTCCCGCCCATGCCGCCACGTTCCCGCGGCATGGGCGGATTTGTTTTGAAAAAAAACGCCGTTGCTGTATGATGGCGCCGCATCTTTCCCTGAAAACAGTGCTATGAAAGTTATCGTTACGGGCGGCGCCGGATTCATCGGCTCCAATCTGGTCAGGCTGCTGCTGGAGCGCGGCCATGAAGTCCTGAATATTGACGCCCTGACCTATGCCGGCAACATCCATTCCCTGGACGGTTTGGCGGATTCCCCGGCATACCGCTTTCTGCACGCCGACGTCCGGGACTCTTCCCTGATGAGCCGCACCCTGCGGGAGTACGGGCCGGACTGGGTAATGCACCTGGCGGCGGAGTCCCATGTGGACCGTTCCATTGACGATCCGGGAAACTTTATGACCACCAACGTCATGGGCACTTTTTCCTTGCTTCAGGCCGCCCTGGAATATTACCGCTCCCTGGAGGGGGAGAAAAAGGAGCGCTTCCGCTTCCATCACATTTCCACGGATGAGGTGTACGGCTCCCTGGGAAAGGAAGGCCTGTTCACGGAATCCACGCCGTATCGCCCCCATTCCCCGTATTCCGCCAGCAAGGCTTCCAGCGACCACCTGGTGCGCGCCTGGCACGATACGTACGGGCTGCCCGTGCTGATCACCAACTGTTCCAACAATTACGGCCCTTACCAGTTCCCGGAAAAGCTGATCCCCGTCGTTATCCTGAAAGCGCTGGGCGGGGCCCCCATCCCTGTATACGGCAAAGGGGAAAACGTGAGGGACTGGCTGTATGTGGGGGATCACTGCGAGGCGCTGCTGACGGTCGTTTCCTGCGGAAAACCCGGAGAGACGTACAACATCGGCGGCAATAACGAGAAGACCAATCTGGAACTGGTGGAGCTGCTGTGTTCCCATCTGGATGAACTGCGGCCCCGGCCGGACGGCCGGAGCTACCGGGAGCAAATCTCCTTTGTGCAGGACAGGCCGGGCCATGACCTGCGCTATGCGATTGACGCTTCCAAAATACGGAGGGAATTGGGGTGGACTCCGCGCCAGGACCATTCTTCCGGATTCAGAAAGACCATTCAGTGGTATCTGGACCATGAGGAATGGTGGCGGGGCATCCTGTCCGGGGAATACCGCCTGGAACGTCTTGGAACCAATGGCTAGGAATTTGATATGAAGGGTATTGTTCTGGCCGGGGGAAGCGGCACGCGGCTGCATCCCGTTACGCTTTCCGTCAGCAAGCAATTGCTGCCCGTTTACGATAAGCCGATGGTTTATTATCCCATCTCCGTGCTGATGCTGGCCGGAATACGGGAAATCCTTGTTATTTCCACGCCCCGGGATCTGCCCCTGTACCGGGATTTGCTGGGGGACGGCAGCAGGTTCGGCGTTTCCTTTGAATACAGGGAACAACCCAGGCCGGAGGGGCTGGCTCAGGCCTTTATTATTGGAGAGGAGTTCATAGGAAAGGATTCCGTAGCCCTGGTGCTGGGGGACAATATTTTTTACGGGCGCGGCCTGACGGAGAAGCTGAAGCGGGCCGCCGAACTGACGAGCGGAGCGACCATTTTCGGTTACCAGGTGCATGACCCGCAGCGTTTCGGGGTAGTGGAATTCAATGAGGAGGGGAAGGCGGTTTCCATTGAGGAAAAACCGCTCAGGCCCAAATCGGATATTGCGGTGACGGGCCTCTATTTTTACGACAACCGGGTGGTGGAGATAGCCAAACGGATTCCCAAGTCTTCCCGCGGCGAGTTGGAAATCACCTCTGTGAATCAGGAATACCTGAAGCAGGGCCTGTTGCGCGTGGAAAAACTGGCGCGCGGCTATACGTGGCTGGATACGGGCACGCACGATACCCTTCTGGAGGCTTCCATGTTCGTTCGTACTCTGGAGCACCACCAGGGGTTCAAGGTAGCCTGCCTGGAGGAGATAGCCTTTAATAACGGCTGGATTTCCCAGGAAATGCTGCGCTCCCAGGCCGGAGCCATGAATAATAACGGTTATGGCCGTTATCTGGATGAATTGGTGAAATAGGGTTGTCTGCCGCCGGCGTGGGAACGGGAGGGGTGTCCCTGCGAACCCGCGGCTTTCCGGGGTGGGGCGGTTTGCTTTCCGGCAATGCTTTCCATACGGATTCCGTTCCACCGGCGGAAATTTCCGGACGGCTTTTTGCGCGAAGCCGTAAAAGCCTTTCATGCCGGGGAATGAGGGTACTCTTCCGGCAGGCCGGTAAAAACGGAGGGATAGGAAAGTCAGGGACGGTTGCCCGGCATGGAGGGATCAATCGGTTCCGGCATGGATGCTATGGACATGACCTCTTTAAACAGGCGCTGCGCCAGAAGAACGGAAAGGGCCGCCAGCATGATTTCCAGGCCGCAGGACAGAAGAACGGCCAGCCATGCAACAGGCGCTGCCAGGGAGGGAACTGCGGTGGACAGGAACTGACGCAACAGGACGGCAAGAAAAAACAGGGCGCTCTGCAAACCGCAGCCTGCCGCCGCGATGCCCCAGGCCAGGAATAATCTCCTGCCTGCGGCTTCGTATCCCGCCGTATAAGGGAAGGAAAAGAAAGAAGTGACGGCCGCCAGAAGGAGGACGGCCTCCCAAACCCTGTCCATTTCCGTATATTGCGATGGGACGGGCATGCCCGCAAACGGAATGAGGAGGGCGTACAGGGCGGGCAGGAAGGCCAGCATGCTCAGATTTCTTGTTATTCTGCTTCCGCGGGAGGCCAGCAGGACTCTGGCGCCCCAGAACATGAGGAAGGACAGGGAAAGGATGGAGAGCAATTCCGCCCCTGTTCCCAAAGCAGGAAGGGTGCGGCTGTCCGGGGAGAGCGGAGGAAAAAAGGCATGAACAGATGGATGAGGACTGCCGCTGCTGCGCCCGCGCCGAAAAGAACGGCGCAGACTTTGATGAAAGCCCTGGCTGCCGGGTAAATCATCCAGTTCATGGTGAAGAGAAGGAGTAGAGGGGATGGGAAAAAGGAAAAGGACCGCTCCCTTTGCGGAAGCGGTCCTGAGGGGTTAACGTGAATTCATGGATGCCAATGCGAATGACGGCATGCGGAATTACTTATACTGGGCCCAGTCGACATTCTTCATGTCTCCGCTTCTGGCCAGTTCGGCGTGCATGCCCAAAGCGGCCCTGATGGATTGCGGTGTCTGGGCTTTGCCGTCGGACAGCTTCAGGTAATCCCGGAGGATGTTTTTGTAATCCGGGTGGACGCAGTTTTCAATAATGGTCTGGGCCCGTTCTTTCGGGCTCTTGCCGCGCAGGTCCGCGACCCCCTGCTCGGTAATAATGATATTGACGTCATGTTCCGTATGGTCATGGTGGGAAACCATGGGGACGATGGCGCTGATCTTGCCGTCCTTGGCAACGGACGGGCAGGTGAAAATGGAGATGTAGGCGTTGCGCGTGAAGTCGCCGGACCCGCCGATGCCGTTCATCATCTTCGTGCCGCCAATGTGCGTGGAGTTGACGTTCCCGTAAATGTCGGCTTCAATGGCGGTGTTGATGGAGATGACGCCGAGACGGCGGATAACTTCCGGGCTGTTGGATATTTCCGAGGGACGGAGCACCAGTTTGTCGCGGAAAAAGTCCATATCCCTGTAAATGCCTTCCAGGCAGTCGTTCGTCACGGTCAGGGAGCAGGCGCTGCCGAATTTCACGCGGCCTTCCCGAATCAGGCCGATGACGGAATTCTGGATGACTTCCGTGTACATCTCGAACGCGGGAATCGTCTTGTCGCGGCCCAGGGCGCCCAGCACCGCGTTTGCGATGTTGCCCACGCCAGACTGGAGAGGCAGGAACGTGGAGGGAATGATGCCCCGTTTCATGTCGGCAGCCAGGAAATCGGCCACGTTCTGCCCGATTTTATCGGTCAGGGGATCCGCTGCGGCGAAGGAACGGGCTTCATCCGGCCAGTTGGTTTCCACAACGCCCACAATCTTTTTCGGGTCAACCTGGATGTACGGCTTGCCGATGCGGTCGCTGGGTTTGAAGATGGAAATTTCGCGGCGGTAGGGAGGATCCAGGGGTTCGTAAACGTCGTGCAGGCCCATGGCGCTCTTGCTGTGGGCGGCGTTTAATTCCACGATAATTTTGTCTGCCAGGCGGCAGATGGTGGGAGCGATCCCGCCCGCGGCCGTCAGGTAAATTTTGCCGTCGGCCGTGACTTCACAGGCTTCAATAATGGCGATGTCCACGTTGCCCATGAACCCGTAGCGCACTTCCTGGGCCATCTGGGACAAATGGATGTCATTATAGGCGATTTCCCCGTTGTTCACCGCCTTGCGGAAATCAACGTTGGTGGTGTAGGGAGCGCGGTAGCGGATTGCCTTGGCCCGGGAAAGGATCCCGTCGCAGGAATCGCCGGTGGAAGCACCGGTGAAGACGCTCACCTGGAAAGGGTTCCCCTTCTCATGTTCCGCTTCTGCGATTTTTGCCAGCGCAGCCGTAACGGCCTTGGCCGTTCCGGCGGGCGTGAATCCGCTCAGCCCAATATGGTGGCCATGCTTGATCAGGCTTGCTGCTTCTTCTGGTGTCAGTACCTTGTAACTCATGTCAGTGATTTTTGTTGGATGAAAAAAGAAAGAAACCCCGTGTAAAAACGGAGCGGCAGGCTCATTCTTCGAGGAGCCTGTTAATCAGGTGCGCCGGAATGGTGCGGACGGCGCCGGCCGGAAGGGATAGCACAGGATTGCCCTGATCGTCAATCCCTGTAAAAATACCCCGGACGGTTTCGTCATCCGTAAGAATGGAAACCGGCCTTTCTCCGGCCCATGCCCGGGACAGACCCTCCTGAAGGGCAGAGACGCCGCCGTGGGAAAAGACGGAAAGAACCTGGTTCAAATGACTGCCCAGGGAAGCCATGACGGCGTGCAGGGAAGGGCAGTCCCGAACAAGATCCGCCAGCCTTGCCGGAGGGTCCTTGATTTCCCCGGCGATGGAGGCTACATCATTGAAAACATTGATGCCGATGCCGATGACGGCCATGTTTTCCGCCGGGCGTTCCACCAGTATTCCCGCCAGTTTGGATTTGCCCGCCAGCAGGTCGTTTGGCCAGCGCAGGCGCACGGAATCCAGCCCCATGCCGCGGAGCATGTTGAACAGGGCCAGCCCCGCAACCAGGGGCAAATGGCCCCAGTGCACGCCGGCCGCTGTATCCGCAGGAGCGGACAGGGGAACGGTGAAGGATGCCCACAGGCCGCCTTCCTCCCCTATCCATTTGCGGTTGAACCTGCCGCGGCCTCCTGTCTGAACGCGGCAGACGGCAATATGCCCCGGGGGGGCAGGGAGCGGGCCAGGTCATTGGTGGAAAAAGCCTCGGCCCATTCATGATAAGTCCAGTCGCCGCATGGTCCTTCCTCCTCCGGAGGGGTGGAAAATGAGGCTGCGGAATTCATGGGACGGGCCGAGGCCGGGAGTAATTTTCAATTCTGGTTATTTCGCCAGAGTGGCGATGTAGTAGCCCGCGATGACTGCGGTGCCGATCACGCCTGCAACGTTCGGGCCCATGGCGTGCATGAGCAGATAGTTGGAGGGGTCGTACTTCTGGCCCACATTGTGGGAGACGCGGGCCGCCATCGGGACGGCGGAGACGCCTGCGGACCCGATGAGGGGGTTGACCGGATTCTTGCGCCAGATGAGGTTCATGAGCTTGGCGGCGATGACGCCGCCCGCAGTGGCTACGCCGAAGGCGACAATGCCCAGCAGAATGATTAGCAGCGTTTCCGCCTGCAGGAAGCGGTCTCCCTGCATCGTGAGACCCACGGAGGTTCCCAGGAAGATGGTGACGATGTTGATGATTTCATTCTGGGAGGCCTGAACCAGGCGTTCCGTCACCTTGCATTCGCGCAGGAAGTTGCCGAGCATCAGCATGCCGATGAGCGGGGATGCGTCCGGAATCAGCAGAATGGTGACAATGGTTACCAGCACGGCGAAGAACAGTTTTTCGCTCTTGCTGACCGTCCGCAGGGATTTCATGCGGATGAGGCGCTCCTTCTTGGTCGTCAGCAACGCCATGATGGGCGGCTGTATCAGCGGAACCAGGGACATGTACGTGTATGCGGCCACGGCCACGGCGCCCAGCAGGTGCGGAGCCAGCTTCATCGTCAGGAAGATGGAAGTGGGGCCGTCAGCTCCGCCGATGATGCCGATGGAGGCGGCTTCATTCGGGTTGAAGCCCATGAACAGGGCCATGAAGAACGTGGCGGCTACGCCCACCTGGGCCGCCGCGCCCAGAAGGGTGCGCGGTGCGGCGAGCAGCGGGCCGAAGTCCGTCAGGGCTCCTACGCCCAGGAAGATGATGGGCGGGAAAATTTCAGCCTTGATGCCCAGCCCGATCCAGTCATACAGGCCCCCGTGGATGGAGGTGACCAGCAGTTCCTGGGTATGTTGGCCTACGGCCACGTATTTGCCTGCGGCGGAAACCACCAGGGGTTCCAGCTTCTGCGTTTTCAGGTCCACGGGAACACGGTTGCCGCTGGTGTCAAAGTAATTGACGCCCTGCTGGCGGACGACGGTGGTTCCTTCTCCGTTCGTGAGCAGGAAGACCGGCTCATTGCCGTTGTCCTCCGTCACGTTCTGGAAGTCCTTCAGGTTGGGGTCCACCGTCAGGCTGTCGTCGCCCAGGCGGGCCGCGTCGGCTTTGGCTTTTTCCTGGGATTCCCGCACGGACTTGATTTTGGAAACGGTCAGCTGGCTGCCGGGATAAACCTGCATGGGCTGCTGCATGGTTTCCAGATACTGGGCGCGGGCTTCCGGCGTGGTCAGATTGGCCGGCACCTTGGCGGGCGTCTGCTGCAGAGGAGCCACATGAACGCGCAGGTAGCCCACGTTGTTCAGGGACGTGGAGGTTACTTCCCCCTGTTCATTGGAGGAGATGACCTGCTGGTTCAGCTGGGTGATGAGCATTCCGTTGTCCGGAATGTTGGCGATGAGGGCGCCGAAAGCAATGGGAACCATCAGGAGAGGTTCGTATTGCTTGGCTACACCCAGATACAGGAGCAGGATGGCAATGCCCCACATCCCTACCATTTGCCATGATAGGGAGAAGATGCCCATCCCCTGTAAAAAGGTGATTAATGAATCAAAAAGACTCATACGGAATGTTATTGTAGCGGTTTGTTATCTGAGTCGGAGCCAGGAACTGTTGGAGGTTCCGGGCGGTTGCCGCCGGGATTAACCGATCTTGGCCAGAGCCTGTCCTTCCTGAACCGTATCACCCGGGTTTACGCAGAAAGCGGTGAGCGTGCCGGAGGCGGGAGCGTAGATGATGGTATTCATCTTCATGGCTTCCAGCGTCAGAATCTGGTCGCCGGCCTTCACGGAGGCGCCAGCGGCCACGTCCAGGGAAACAACCTTGCCGGCAAGCGGGCTGGGCACGTCTCCGGCGCCGGCGGCGGCCGGAGCGGGCGCAGGTGCGGGAGCCGGAGCCGGAGCCGGAGCCGAGGCGGCCACGAGTGCGGATGCGGCAGGAGCGGGAGCGGCCACAGGTGCGGGGGCCGGGGCTGCGGTAGTGGAGGATACCTGGTCCAGGAGTTCTACGGATACGTCAAATACCTTGCCGTCTACGGTGATGCGAAGTTTCTTCATGATAATGTATGGTATGGAGTATTAAGTTAAATGGTTCCCGCCGGGGCGGGGGTAAGGGTGAATAATGCTGTAGTTCAACGGGAAGGCCGAATGCGGTGGGAGGCGAAGATTTCCGCCCTGCCTGCGGCCGCATAGCCGGAGCCCGGGGATTGCTTGATTTCCACAATGCGGTGGCTCATGCCGTCCAGGCCCGCGTCCACGGCGGCGGAGATGACGGCCACCATTTCCGGCGTGAGCTCCGTCATGGCGGAGTCCACCGCTGCGGAGAGGATGGCGAGCATTTCCGGAGTCATGCCCGGTTTGCCCGCCGCAGCGGGGGCGGCGGCAGGCGCGGCCACGGGAGCGGCGGTTTTGGCTTTGGCCCTGTTCTGAATGGCGGCGGCGATGGAGCCGCTGATGGTCAGAATGACGGCCAGGCCACCCAGGCACATCATGACCACCATAATGCCGACAATCTGATAGTTCAGATTGTTCATGACGTTGGCGATGCCCTGTGCAAAGGCGAGTGTTGTGAGTAACATATGATCCGTTGAGATGGATGTTAGAGCGGAATGTTGCCGTGTTTCTTGGCCGGGCGCACTTCCTTCTTGTTCAGCAGGGTGCGCAGGGCGAAGGCGATTTTGGCGCGGGTTTCTTCCGGATTGATGACTTCCGTGATCTGCCCCATGCCGGCCGCCACATACGGGTTGTAGAAGGCTTCCCGGTATTCTTCAAGGAGTTCTCCCTGTCGCTTGGCTTTTTCCGCCGGGTCTTCCACAGCCTTCAATTCACGGCCGTAGAGCACCGGAACGGCGCCTTCCGCGCCCATGACGGCGATTTCCGCGCCGGGCCAGGCGAAGACGGCGTCAGCGCCCAGGTCCTTGCAGCACATGGCGATGTAGGCGCCGCCGTAGGCTTTCCGCATGATCAGGGTGACTTTGGGCACCGTGGCCTGGGAATAGGCGAAGATGAGTTTGGCGCCGTGGCGGATAATGCCGCCCCGTTCCTGGTTCTTGCCGGGCAGGAAGCCGGGCACGTCCACCAGGTTCACCAACGGAATATTGAACGCGTTGCAGAAGCGGATGAAGCGCGCGGCCTTGTCGGAGGAGTCGATATCCAGGCAGCCGGCTTTCACGTTGGGCTGGTTGGCGATGATGCCGACTACTACGCCGCAGATGCGGCCGAAGCCGACGACGACGTTTTTGGCGAAGTCCTTATGCACTTCCAGGAAGTCCCCGTTGTCCACCAGGCGGCTGATGATGGGCTGGACGTCCAGCGGCGTGCGGTTGTCGCCGGGAATCAGGTCGCTCATGCCTTCGTCTGCGCTCAGGTCAAGCGGGGTGTCCAGTTTGTGAGGCGGTTCTTCCGTGTTGTTGGAAGGAAGGAAGGAAAGCAGCCTCTTCAGGATGTCCATGGCGTGCGCGTCGCTGTCCGCTACGAAATGGACGTTGCCGGACACGGTGGCGTGAATGGCGGCGGAGCCGATGTCGTCCATCGTGCATTTTTCATACGTGACCTGTTCAATCACCTTGGGGCCGGTGATGTACATGCCGGCGTTGCCGGAATTGCGCATGATGATGAAGTCCGTCAGGGCGGGGGAGTAGGCCGCGCCGCCCGCGCAGGGACCCAGAATCATGGAGATTTGCGGAACCACGCCGGAGGCAAGCACATTGTTGTAGAACACCTGGGCATAGCCGGAAAGGGCCGCCACGCCTTCCTGGAGGCGCGCGCCGCCGGAGTCGTTCACGGTCACCATCGGGATGCCGGCTTTCAGGGCGTACTTCTGGGCATCCGCAATTTTCATGGCGTGCATGTAGCCGAGGGACCCGCCCTGGGCCAGGAAGTCGGAGGCCGCGCAGGCCACCGGACGGCCGTCCACCAGGCCGAAGCCGGAAACGACGCCGTCGCCGGGGATTTCCTTCTTGCCCATGCCGAAGTTGTGGCAGTTGTGGCGCACATGCATGCCGATTTCCGAGAAGGTGCCTTCCTCAAAGAGGTACCCCATGCGGTCGCGGGCTGTCATTTCGCCCTTTTCATGTCTCTTGTCGATCTTTTCCTGACCGCCGCTGAGGATTACCTTCTTGCGGCGGCTGTTCAGATCGTCAATCAATTTGGGATCAATAGCCATTGGTATAGTGGTATGGTGAATAGGGAGAATGTTACTTGCCGCATTCGCAGCCGCCGGGGTGCTGGCAGAATTCGGTCAGGACGCCGAAGGTGCATTTGGGATGCAGGAAGGTGACCTGCGTGTTGTGGGCGCCGGGGACGGGCGGGTCGTTCAGCACGGTAAGGCCCGCTTCCTTGGCCTGGGAGATATTTCCGGCGATGTCATTGGTCTTGAAAGCGATGTGGTGGATGCCTTCCCCTTTTTTCTCAATAGCCTTGGCGATAGCGCTTTCCGGAGAGGTGGGTTCGAGCAGTTCGATGTGGACGCCGGCAACGTCAAACATGGCGACGCGGACCTTTTGAGTGGGGACTTCCTCAATGTGGGGCTCGCCGAGCCCGAGCGCATCGCGGTAATAGGGAACGGTGGCGTCAAGACTCTTGACGGCGATGCCGATATGGTCAATTTGCTGAATCATATGCGTGTGATGGTTATAGGGGAATGCAGGGGGGAGGCCTGCAATACATCAAGAGTTATTAAAGCGGATTTTTTTAAGATGTGAAGCGAAAAGCGGAAAAATGGCGAATTCGTGGCCGGCCTTTTCACCTGCTTGATTGCCCCGGAAGATGAGGTATGGTAGGGGCATGTTCAAGAGTGGATTAGCCGTGTTATTTCTGCTGGCGTCATGGTTTTCCGCCGCGTGTGCCTATGAGCTGCTGCCCGCTCATGTGGCCGTGGTTTATAACGGAAAATCCGAGCTGAGCCGCCGCATGGCCAGGGAATATGCGCGGGTGCGCGGCGTTCCGGAAGGGAATCTCGTTTCCCTGGATTGCCCCATGACCGGCGAGATTTCGCGGAAGGAGTATGAGGAGACGATCCGCGTCCCGCTGCTGGAGACGGCGCGGAAACAACGGTGGTGGGTGCCTTCCGGCATTGCGTCCTCCCCCTTGATGAACCGGAAGATTTTTGTGCTGGTGCTGATGGCGGACCTGCCGATGAAGATACGGCATGAAACGCCCGCTCCCCTTCCCGGGAAAGGCGTCAACCAGATGCAGACGGATCGCGCTGCGGTGGATTCCGAACTGGCTCTGCTGGCGGTGGGCGGTTATGAAAGGAAGTCCTGGCAGGTGAATCCCTATTTTAATAAAAGGGAGGATTTTGTGGGTTCCGGCCTTCCTTCGTTTCTGGTATGCCGCCTGGACGGACTGACGCCCGATACCTGCATGCGGCTGGTGGCGGAACCGGCGAACGTGGAGAAAAAAGGTTTATGGGGGTGGGCCGTTGTGGACCGGGGCGGCCCCTATGCCCAGGGGGACCGGTGGATGGACGACGTGTTCGAGCGCGTGAGGGAGGCGGGCATTCCCGCTTATCTGGATGACTGGCCCCAGACCCTGCCGGAAAAATTCCCCTTGAGCCGGGATACGGCTCTTTACTGCGGGTGGTATGCGGGGAATGCGAACGGACCGTTTTCGGATCCTTCGTTCCGCTTCCGGCCCGGGGCGATAGCCATGCATCTGCATTCCTTCAGCGCCGCCGATTTCAAGGTCCCCGGCAGGGGGGTGGAGTTCCGCCCTGCTGGAGAAGGGGGCTGCTGTGACGGTGGGAAACGTGTATGAGCCGTTCCTGGGCGCCTGCCACCGCTTTGATATTTTTGTGGACCGCCTCCTGGACGGCTATACCGTGGCGGAGGCTTCCTGGATGAGCATGCCTGTGCTGTCCTGGCAGGGGTTGGTGTTCGGAGACCCCCTGTACCGTCCATACGCCCGCATGAAGGATATGGACGTGGAGCCGACGGAAGAAGACCGTTATTTCCAGGGGTGGTGGGCTTCCTCCGTGCAGTTCGGAGACCGCTGGAAGGAGCGTTCCGCGCGTTTGATGGAGTCCGCCCGGAAGGCCCCTTTTTCCTGCCTTTATGAAGCTCTGGCGCTGGAATGCCTGTACCGGAAGGAACCGGCCCGCGCCGGAGAGCTCCTTTCCTCCGCTCTGGACGGCGCGGCTGACGCCCGCACCCGCGCGCGTCTGCTGCTGGAAATCCTGATGGCGGAACGGGCCCGGGGCGGCAACAAGGCCTTTCTGCAGCGTGCGGACGGCATCCGGGGCCTCATGTCTTCCTCCGCTTTTCTTCCGGCGCTGGAGGAATGGCTTGCCAGGGTGGCTCCGCCGCCGGCCCCGCCGAAAAAATAAATTAAGGACGTACGGCAAATTTGGATTGCCTTTTAGGGGATTATGGCTCATATTCTGCGTCCCGTAAGTTTTCCTTTTACTGATATTCACCAGCAATAGATAACACAAGATGAACATTATCAACAAAATCGAGCAAGAGCAACTCAAGGCGGATGTGACCCCATTTAACGTAGGTGATACCATCAAGGTTCACACTCGTGTTATTGAAGGCGGCAAGGAACGTATCCAGATTTTCCATGGCATTGTGATCGCCAAGCGCGGTTCCGGCATCAATGAAGCTTTCACCGTCCGCAAAATTTCCTACGGTGAAGGCGTGGAACGCGTATTCCCCCTGCATACTCCCCGCATTGCCAAGATTGAAGTCGTGAACCGCGGCAAAGTCCGCCGCGCCAAACTTCACTATCTGCGCGGCCGCATCGGCAAGGATGCCATGATTGTGAAGTCTGCCAACCGGTAATCGGAAGAATTGCTATTTTGCTGGCCCGGCCCGCCGTGAGGCGGCGCCGGGTTTTTTATTTCCGGAGTATTGTTTTTCCTGAATGGGAAAGAGGTCCACAGGAACAACAGCCACTTCAAGATATTTCTCCGGGAGCCATATGGGGATGAGAGCGTTTTTCCGGGGTGGGGAAGGTGGAGAGGGGCGGCTGTTTCCGGTCCGGAGCAAATACGTTTTTCGGATTTTCCTCCGTCCGGGCCTGGATGGCTTCCGGAGAATGGAGCAGAAACCGGAAAATTTCATACGCGAATCCAAACCCGGAACTTAGCGCGTGACATTCCATCAGGCCCTGCCCCAACCTGATTTCCGGGAGGGGGAAAGGAAACGGGGTTTCAGCATGGCCCCCGGAGGGGGGGCGAGCGGGTGCAGGGCTGCGCGGATAATTATTACTCCGCAGGTGCGGGAACCGGTGTGTCCTCCGCATCTTCCGGTCCGTACGCTTCCACTTCCGTCAACGCCAGGGGCTGGGAGGGATTTGCGGATTCCACGCGCAAGGCGCGCGCCTTGACTGGAGCGTCCAGTTTCCAGGAAGTGACGTTGGTGGATTTTTCCGAAGGAGTGGTGCTGAAGGTTTTTTCCGCCAGCACGTTTTTGTCATTGCCGTAGAGGATTACCTTGAATTTCCATAGTGCCCAGCAGCGTCAGGTTGGCCGGCGTGTAAATGACTACCTTTTCTATGGTGCGGTTGGTCTTCCCTGCCGAAGTCAATGCCGAACCAGGCGGTTTTCCCTTCAACCACGCCTGTGGCGCTGATTGAAACGTCGGAAATCCTGGAGCTGGTATTGCCGTCAACGGCCTTTTCCGGACCGTAAGCTCCCAGCATGTTGCGATTGGAACTCTGGCGAACCTTGACGCCGGGCTGAAGGCTCCAATTGATTTTGCCGGGTTCCGCGGAAACTTTGGGAACTGCCGGCGCCTGCGCCGGACGCGCGGCCGGAACAGGTGAAGGAATGGCCGCAGCGGCGTTTTGCGCGGTGGCCGGAGCGTGGCGGCGCGCGTCCCTGTTCGCTTGTCTTGCCGCTTCCGCTTTCGCGTTATTTTCCTTCTGCACCTGTTCATTATAGTCATTGCGCATTCTAACGACATCCTTCTTATACAGGATGCAGGTATAGGTCAGCACAATGCCCACGATCAGGGCCGGAATGAGATAGTAATAGATGTTGGACTGCCCTTTTTGCATGTTCAGGGCCGGAATGGCCGGGGAAGATGACGGTGGAGGGATGGAGGCCGCATTTCTTCCCGAAGGATTGGCAATGGCTTTATCCAGATCCGTGATGAAATCCCCCAGGTCCCGGTAGCGTTCCCGGGTATCCGGATTGATGGCGCGGGAGACTGCCGAATCCACGGCATCGCTGCATTTGATTAGTGAGGAGGGCATGGCGAAGCCCGCTTCCATCGGCGTTTTGCGGGTAAGCAGAATGTAGAGCGCCAGCCCCAGTGCGTAAATATCCATGCCCGGCGTGAACGTGGTTTCCGCTCCGGTGACCCACTCCGGAGAGGCGAAGTCCCCCATGTCCACCGGAGGTTGGGCAGGATAAATATTGATGGGCAGCAGCAGGGCGTCTCCGCCGTCTTCGCGCAGGCAAATCAGCTTGGGCGTGATGCCCCCGTGAAAAATGTTTTTCCGGTGCAGCGTCAGCAGTCCTTCCGCCATGTTGCGCACCAGGTTGAGCGCCGCCTGGGGAGATATTTGGGGAAGGGTTTCCATATCCGCCATCCGCGGATAGGGGGGGTGTTCGGAGATGATGAAAGTAAACGGCTCCGCCTGTCCTACTTCATAAACGCGCAGGAGCCCCTGGTGGGATTGTTCCACGATGGTGAGGGAGCGGACGATGAATTCAGGATCCCAGCCGAAGATGCCGGCTTCTTCCGTGGGAACCACCCGCAGCATGACGGGAGCAAAGTTGGATTTCAGGGTAGCTGTGAAAATTTGCTGGGGGCCTTTGGCTCCGACAAGCTGAATATTTTCCAATTGGGGAAAGAGAGAGGAAATCTGGTCCATGGGAAAGGAATCGTCGGCAGACATGGAAAAGGGAGGTGGAATAGTATTGATTCCCACTCTACCTTAAATTCCCCTACGGAAGCAACTCTATAAGCGGGCATATTTTGATGGCGGGACGCCCTGATGCTGAACGGACGCCAATCATGCCCGGATGGAGCGAGCCTTTTTCCGTAACCGGCCAGTCAAATCAGGGCAGCCAGGAACAGGCCGTAATGAGCGGGGAAAATTTCAGTTGTTTCAACCGCCGCGGCGGCATGTTGCCGCAGATGCCCGCGGCAAGGTAAATCCTGTTCGGTTCCTGTTTTTTTCCGGGAGCGGCAGGGAGGGTGGATGAACGAGGGCGTTCCAACCGTTAAAGCCGGGACATACAGGAACCCGGAAACAGGATCGCCGAGGCGTGACCGTTTGACTGGAAGATGGCTGCTGTTATCAGCAGGAACAGCAGAAGGGGGGAAGGGAAGGAGGCCTTGCATGGACAAGGAGAATCAGTCCCCTGCATCAGGGCCTTTTCAGGATGATAGGCGGCGAGGGATTGGCCTGCCATACGGGAGTGGCGGCTTTCGCGTCCGCTTCTTCGAGCGTTTTACGGCCTTTGACCTTGACCAGGTGTTCCCGGAGGATGCGCCGCAGTTCCACGGCGGAGGCCGGGTCATCCTGCACGCTGTGCCCGGACGGAACGATTTTTTCACTGGCGCTCCAGTCCAGGTGGGATGAGTGGTACTTGACCACTCCGTCGGAGGAATTGGGCGTGTCGTTCCTGCCCCTGTCTCCAATGATGGAATGAACGGGAACATTTGGGGAGCCGCGCAGCTCCGACATGTATTTGACCAGGGATGAATTCGGGGAAAGCTGGCGGATGCTGGTCAGCTCGTCTTTCAGTTGCAGGGGGTTGAGGAGGAACATGCCGCGGCTGAGAGTGGCGATGCGGGTGACTTCTTCCAGCATGTCCGAGGGGAGGTCGATCAGGCGCTGGCCCAGTCTTCCTATCCAGTTGTCCGCGAAAGTGGAACCGCGGTGCGGGGTGGCCATGTACACGATGCGCGTGACTCCCTGGGGCGGGGAAAAGATGAAATTATTCTGGAGCCGTTCAAGCGTTTGTTCATCATAATGGAGGGGGGCCATTCCTTTCTTCCAGTTTTCCAGCGTCATTCCCTCAAACGTTTCCGGAGAAAGCTCAAATACTCCCTTCATCAGCGTCCAGGGTTTGGTGGAGTTATTGAAGCGGGTGATGAGGCCGCCCATGGAGTGTCCCACCATGACGATGTTGTTCATTTCCCTGGATGTTCCGCGGGGATTGTATTCCTGCATGAGCTCCTTCAGGGCCTGCCGCTGCCTGCTGGCCGGAATGGTCCAGGCCAGCCCGGACGGATAGCCGAAGAACCAGAATTGGTAGTTTTCCCGGATGACCGGATCCACCAGGAGACGGTTGGTCAGGTTAGCGAAGGTGGCGGGGCCGGACATCAGGCCGTGGGTGAAAACCACGGGTATTTTCCGGGGGTCATAGGGTTCGGAAAAATAAAGCCCCATCGTATTGATGGCCTTTTTGGGGCGGAATGCCCCCAGCAGTTCCGTTCCGTCTGCGTCGGAAAGCTTCCAGAAGAGAGCGATGGGGACGGAAAAATTGGCCGCCAGAGGCTGCCGCACCTTATTTTTGCCAATGAAGATGTGCTCATTCATCAGGCGCGGAATGGTGCGGAGGGTTGGTTTCCCGTCCACCATGCGGTCAAAGTCCAGAATGGCCGTCAGCGTGTGCACGTTGCCGTTGTCCTTAAGCACGTTGGCATGGGGGCGGGAACCGCCCCGGGGCGCCAGCCCCGCCAGCGGTATGCCCATTCCCTCTACCGTCACGCTTTCGCGCAGGCGGAAGGAGGGGTCCACTTCATCGGACATGAAAATGGCCTCATAGAACCACGGATTGCTGTCCCTGGCATAGGGAGATTTTTCAATGACGAAGGGAAGGCTTAGGCGCTTCTTCTCATCCATGCCGCCTTTGCGTTTGGCTTCCTTCAGGTGGGCGGCCAGCTCCCGAATGCACGCATTGTATTTTTTCCGGGCTTCCGGCCATTCCCGGCTGCGGTTGGGAGAGGAAAGAATGAGCCATGCGGCATAGGCCTCCCGGATAGCCGCGGCGTCATCCTGGTAATGGGCGTACTCCATTTCCTGCCGCTGGTGCAGGGAACAGCCGGAAAGGCTTATGGCCAGTCCTAAGAGAAGGATGGAAACCGTTTTCATGATGCGCGGTGTAAATAAGCAGGGAAGGGAGGGTTATTCAGGAGAGCATGTCCAGCGCCCGGTTCATGGATTTGAGGAAGGTCTGCACTTCCTCTTCCGTATTGTACAGGGCAAAGGAGGCGCGGGTAGTCCCGGTGGTGCCCAGGGCGCACATGAGCGGCTGGCAGCAATGGTGCCCGGTTCTTACGGCAATCCCCATCTGGTCCAGCAACGTACCCAGGTCATAGTGGTGGATGCCCCCCGCCAGGACGGAGACCACGGCGCTGTGCGGCACGTCCGGGGCCAGTACGGTCAGGCGCGGCATGGCCTTCAGGCCTTCCACCGCCATATCCGTCAGTTTCTGTTCATGGGCGGCAATGTTGTCCAGGCCCAGCCCGGAGACGTAGCGGATGGCGGCCGCCAGACCCACTGCCCCGCCAATGTTGGGCGTTCCCGCTTCATATTTGAAAGGGATGTCGTTGTAAACGGTTTTTTCAAAGGTGACTTCCTTGATCATTTCCCCACCGCCCATCCACGGCGGCAGTTTCTCCAGCAGCTCCCTTTTTCCCCACAGCGCGCCGATGCCGGTGGGCGCGTACAGCTTGTGGCCGGAAAAGGCGTACAGGTCGCAGCCCAGTTCCTGAACGTCCACATTCATGTGGGAAACAGCCTGGGCTCCGTCAATCAGCACGATGGTTTCCTGCCTGTTCTCCTTGGCGAGCGCGGCCATTTCCCTCACGGGATTAACCGTTCCCAGCGTATTGGAAACGTGTCCCACGGCTACGATGCGGGTGCGTGGGGAAAGCATGTTCCGGTAAGCTTCCATGTCCAGAGTCTGGCCCGGCGTCAGGGGAACCGCTTTCAGGACGGCGCCCGTGCGTTCGCACAGCATTTGCCAGGGAACGATATTGGAATGGTGTTCGGAAGCGGTTACGATGACTTCGTCTCCCGGTTTGACCATGCCGGACGCGGCGATGGTATCCGCCGCCAGGTTGATGCCCATCGTGCAGCCGGAAGTGAACAGGACTTCCGCCGTTTCCGGCGCGTTGATGAACCGCGCCACCGTTTCCCGCGATTCTTCATGCGCTTCCGTCGCGAGCTGGCTCAGGTAGTGGGAGCCGCGGTGCACATTGGCGTTTTCCGTATCGTAGTAATGGCGGATGGCGTCCAGCACGGCCAGGGGTTTTTGCGTAGTGGCCGCATTATCCAGGTAAATGAGAGGCTTGCCGTGCACGCTGGTTTCCAGAATGGGGAACTGCGGGCGAATGGTTGCTGTGTCAAGCATGGCTATGGTACTAGTGAGGGTTCTTTGCGCAATTCATCCCAGCCTCCTTCCAGAATGAAAATGGGCGCGCGGATGCCGTATTCCGGCTTTTTCAGTTCATTGGCCACGGCCGCGCTGGAGGTGCAGTCCCTGCTGCAAAAGATGACGATGCAGAATCCCCTGTCCTCTGCCGTCATCAGGGCTTCCATGGCATTCGCCAGGAGTTCCTGGTAATTGGCATCCGCCGGACGGATGGGGTAAACGGGGGCCCGGGTGACGGTATGGCGTTCAAAGTCGTCCTGCTTTCTGGCATCTATCCAGAGGATTTTTCCCGGCCATTCCTTTAATACCTGGGAGAGGCACACGTGCCCTTCCTCCAGAGTTTCCGGGTTGCAGGGCGGCGTGCGGAACGGCTGGATGACGCGCAGATCCAGCGCGGCGACGCCTACGGCCAGCAGAAATACGGCCAGCAGGAGTTTCAGAGCGGAGGAAAAGGCGTCTCTCATGGAAGGAAGGGCGGATGTCAGTTTTCCTTGATGGCCAGGAACCCCATTTGGCGTTTGTAGCGCGGCACGGCGGAATCCGTGCGCACCCAGATGGTGTTGAAGGCCGGCCTGGCCGTGGATTTGGGAGTGACGATGATTTTATATTCCCTGCCTTTTTTCACGGTCACAGGCTCGTAGTCAAAGGCGTCTCCCGTCAAATCCACCGTGGTCAGGTTGACGGGCAGTTCTTTGGAGATGGTGATTTTTATGGTTTTGGGCGCGGCGGCCTCTCCTCTGGCCCATTCCAGCTTGCGGGGTTCCATCCGGATGATGTCCGGGATCTGCGCGCGTATGACCAGCTTGTAGGCGGAGCCGTTGGCGTACACCGTCATGTCCTTGTCCACGGTGCCGGAAAAGTTGCCGGTTTTCATTACGGCGCTGATGACGCCGGATTCCCCCGGGGCATACGTCAGCTTGTTATCCTTCGCTCCGGCGGTGGTGCAGTCGCAGGAAACGTGGATTTTACTGATGGTGACCGGGGTGCCGGAAGTGTTGGTGAAGGAGAAGGATGCCGTGATGCTGTCCTGGTCCGGAGCCACCTTTACCGGAACCACCGTTTCCTTGAAGGACAATTCATTTTTGCCGGAGGCGAGGCTCCCGCACAAAAGCAGTCCTGACAGAATAACGAGCCGGGTGGTCATGGGCGTTTCAGGATGTTTTTTCTTCTTTATTCCTGGCGGAGAAAATGCTGGCGATGAAGAAAATAATTGCCGCTACGAAGATGCAGGAGTCCGCCACATTGAAGGCGGGCCAGCGGTAGTTGAAGAGGGGGATGGTGACGTCAATGAAGTCCACCACGTAACCGTTCATCAGCTTGGTGAAGAAACCGTGCTGCTGCTCATACGGAATCAGGAAGCCCTGAATCAGGCGGTCCGTCAGGTTGCCGGCTACGCCCGCCAGCAGCAGGACATAGGCCAGCTTGAGCCATGCCGTGTGGAAGAAGTTTTTCCGGTAAAGCACGACCAGGACCACGATGGCGAGCACGGGAACTGCCAGAAAAAGATAGCTGGACCAGACGGTGCCGTTCCCCAGCCCGAAAGCAACGCCCGTGTTGTGCACGCGGGTAATGTTCATGGTTCCGTCCAGGAAGGAAATGGGTTCCAGTTCCCTCAGTTTGTTCAGGGCGTCCACCGTGTTTGGATTCAGGTCCGGGAGCCGCGCCAGTTCCGCCTCCGGCATGCGTCCGTTCGTGGCGAAGTCCAGCGTGCCGTCCGCATTGATGTGCTGGAAGCCCGGAAAGTCCGGCAGATAGGCGTACTTATGGAGCTTTTCGTTCAGGTAGTTCAGCGGGAAGCGGCGGATAATCCACAGCTTGCTGGCCTGGTCCAGCGCATACAGCCCTGCGCCCAGCAAGCTCCACCAGAGCCAGCCGGGGGGCGTCTTTTTATGGGGGGCGGGTTCTTTTTCCGTCTGGGGGTCCATATAAAGGTCGGAAAATGGAGTGGATGCGGTTCAGGAAAGAACTTCCGCGCAGCGTTCGCATACGTCCCCGCCTTCCGCCGCCGGTTCATACCGGCGGCAGCGCGGGCACATGGCATGTTCCGTTTTTGCGGCGGAGGCTGCCAGTTCCGGACCGGTTTTCACGTCAAGGTCCGCGATGATGAAGAATTCGTGGCAAACGCCCGGTCTTCCAGAAGCGCCACGACGTCTTCGCTCTCATTCACGGGAACGGTCAGGGTAATGGATGCCTCATTATTTTTGGAAAACACCTTGGCTTTCACCTGTTCTTCAATGGCTACCTGAATGACGGACTTGATTTCCTGGAGACGGGAAATAACGGAGGTCGCCTCCTGGGTATCATATTCCGGCATGGGGGCGGGGAAGTCCTGCTCATGCACGCTGCCTTCATATCCCGCGTATTCCCAGGCTTCATCCGCCGTGAAGGCCAGGATGGGAGCCAGCAGACGGCACAGAGCCTTGAAGATGATGGTCATGGCCGTTTGTGTGGCGCGGCGGCGCACGGAGGAAGATGAGTCGCAGTACAGGCGGTCCTTGGTGGTGTCCACGTACAGGGCGGACAGGTCGCTGGTGCAGAACTGGTTGATGGCGCTGAACGCCTTGCGGAAGTCATAGGCTTCATAGGCCTTCAGCGTTTCCCTGATGACGGCGTTCAGGCGTTCCAGAATCCAGCGGTCCAGGAGGGGCATGTGTTCCGGGGCGACTGCCTGCGCGGCGAAATCGAATCCGCTGATGTTGCCCAGCAGGATGCGCAGGGTGTTGCGGAGGCGGCGGTAGGGTTCCGTCACCTGCTTGAAGAGGTCTTCCCCGAAGGGGACTTCATTTTGCCAGTCCACAGAGGCGGCCCACAGGCGCACGATGTCTGCGCCGTATTTGTCGTAGTAATAGGCCGCGTCAATGGGTTTGCCGCTCTTGGCGTCGGATTTGGAGGTTTTTTTCCCGGTGTCCTTGTCCACGACGAAGCCGTGGGTCATTACGGCCTTGTACGGAGCCTTGCCGCGCCAGGCGACGGAAAGCATCAGGGAACTCTGGAACCAGCCGCGGTGCTGGTCCGTAGCTTCCAGGTAAAGGTCCGCCGGCGCGTCCAGCCCGGGGCGGTTGTCCATGACGGCCATATGGGAACTGCCGGAATCAATCCAGACGTCCAGCGTATCCTTGCCCTTTTTCCAGGTCTTCGGCAAGCCGAGGCGTTCGCACAGGTCTTCATCGGAGAGTTCAAACCAGATGTTGGAACCGTGTTTCTCCACCATATCCGCGATTTTGCGAACCAGAGCGGCGTCCAGGACGGCTTTGCCGTTTTCGTCAAAGAAGACGGGCAGCGGCACGCCCCAGGTGCGCTGGCGGGAGATGCACCAGTCCGGCCTGGCTTCCACCGTGCCGTAAATGCGGTTGCGGCCCCAGGAGGGCAGCCACTGCACCTTGTCTATTTCTTCCAGGGCCTGCGGGCGGAGCTTGTCCATGGAGATGAAAAACTGTTCCACGGCCCGGAAAATAATAGGCGTCTTGGAACGCCAGCAGTGCGGATACTGGTGGCGGTATTCTTCCACGCCGAAGAGGTTGTTGCCCTGTTCCAGCATGGAAATGATGTCCTTGTTGGCGTCAAAGACATGTTTGCCCACCAGGGAGGGCACGCCCACTTCTTCCGTGTATTTGCCGTCGTCGTCCACGGGGGAGAGGACGGGCAGTCTGTATTGGCGTCCCACGTTATAGTCGTCCGCGCCGTGGCCGGGCGCGATGTGGACGATGCCGGTTCCGGTGTCCGTGGTGACAAAGTCCGCCAGGATGATTGTTGACGTGCGGGAAAGGAAGGGATGCCGGGCTTCGCAGTTTTCCAGTTCGGCTCCTTTGAATTCACGGATGGTTTCCGCAAGAGCCCAGCCCGTTTTCTGAGCGAAGGCATCCAGCAACTCCTTGACGATGATGAGGTTTTCCGTCTGGCCGTTCTTCATGAACCTGCCTGCCACGTAGGTGAAACGCGGATGGAGGGCGAGTCCTACGTTGGCGGGCAGCGTCCACGGAGTAGTGGTCCAGATGACCATGGAGGCTTTCAGCCCCAGGGGATTGTCCAGAAGCGGGAAGCGCACGAAAACGGAGGTGCTGACCTTTTCCTTGTAGTCGATTTCCGCTTCCGCCAGCGCCGTATAGGCCCCATAGGACCACTGGACGGGTTTGCGGCTCTGGTACACCGCTCCGTCTTCCACCAGTTTGGCGAACACGCGCAGGATGTTGGCTTCATACGCCGGCTTCATGGTCAGGTAGGGATTCTCCCAGTCGCCGAACACGCCCAGGCGGCGGAAGGAAGTGCGCTGAATGTCAATGAATCCTTTGGCGAATTCCGCACAGCGCCGGCGGATTTCCGCCGCATCCAGGTCACGGGCCTTTTGAACCACCTTGAATTCAATGGGAAGGCCGTGGCAGTCCCAGCCCGGAATATAAGGGGCAGCATAACCGGCCATGGTTTTTGATTTCAGGACCAGGTCCTTGAGAATTTTGTTCAGGGCCGTACCCATGTGCACGTCCCCGTTGGCGAAGGGGGGGCCGTCATGAAGGAGGAACCGGGGTGCGCCCTGGGCCATCCTGCGGGACAAAATGCGTTCGTACAGCCCGGTGTCTTCCCACTTTTTCAGGCGTACGGGTTCGTTTTTCGTCAGATCCCCTCTCATGGGGAAACCGGTCTCCGGCAACAGGATGGTGTCTTTATAATTCTTTTCGGGCGCACTCATGCCCGGAAAAAGTATCACCGGACCCGGTTCCGGTCAACCCTGCGGTGCGGCACACCTGGGGCCTAGCGCATTCATTCCCGCCGTGTTCCGGAGGAAGTGCCCGCTCCGGAGGGCGCACCCCTGCGGGCAGAAGCCGGGGAAGGAAGAAATCCCTGTTCCCTGAGCCATTGTTCGGCGGCCTCAGGCCATTGATCCGTGGGATGCCCGCGTTTTTCCATGCCATACCCGTGGCCTCCCGTGGGATAGAGATTCAGGCTGACGGGAACCCCCTTATTCCGGCAGGCCTGTTCCATCAGCCTGCTGTTGGCGCAGGAAACGCCGTCATCCAGAGCGTGGACGAGGAAGACCGGCGGCGTCTGTTCCGTTACCTGCCGCTCCGCGGAACACATCTCCTCCAGGGCAGGGGAGGGATGGGGGCCCAATATTTTGTTGCGCGTTCCCCCGTGGGTTGTATGGGGCGCCATGGAAATGACGGGATAGATGAGCATGGAGAAATCCGGACGGGAGGAAATGTTTTTCAGCGGATTTTCCGCTTCTTCCGGAAGGGTGCGGTTCCACAGCGTAGAAGCCATGGCCGCCAGATGGCCGCCTGCGGAAAAGCCCATGACGCCGATGCGGAGAGGGTCAATTCCCAGGGAGGAGGCGTTTTCCCGCACGGTCCTCAGGGCCTGGCGGGCGTCCAGCAGGGGACCGGGAAACCTCCCCACGGCATTGTTGGTTCCTGAAACGCGGTATTTCACGACAACCCCCACCATGCCGTGTTCCGCCGCCCAGCCGGCAATGCGGCACCCTTCCTTTTCAATGGCCTGGATGGAATACCCCCCTCCCGGAAAGATACACAGGGCCGTGCGTTTGTCCTGCGGCTTCCATCCGGCGGGAAAGTGAAGCAGAACCTGCGCTTCCCCCACGTCCGTAATGTGTCCGGCGGAGGCTTGTTTTTCTTTCAGGTCCGCCGCTTTGAGCCCCAGGGAAATCCATCCGGAGTGAAAGGATTTTCCCTCTGAGGGCGGGCAGAAGGCCCCCAGCGCGGACGGTTCAGGCGGAGCGGCCCCGGCTGAAGCGCAGGCGAATGTCAGAAAAAGCGCGGAGAATAATATCTGTTTTTTGTTCATGGTTTGTTGGCCAGTGAAATGACGAGTTTGGAAAGGCCCTGCACCACTTCTGCAAACTGGGGATAGTCCAGTTTTTCAGCCGTATCGCTGGTTTCATGGTAATCGTCGCAGCGGAGGAAGGCCGTATCCGTGGCGGCAAAGGAGGGGATGCCCTCCTTCATGTATCCCCAGTCGTCAGACCAGGAAACGCCGCGGGTGTAATACGGGAACACGGCGGAACGCACCGGAAAACGGCTCAAGGCGGAAAATTCCTCCGCGCAGGAGCGTGCCAGTTTGTGGCCCGTGTTGGTGGAGAGGAAGGCAACATAGTCGCAGCGGTCCGGCAGGCCGGCCAATCCGGCAACTACGGCGGATTGGCGTTTTTTATTCACCCGGGGGGAATAGCAACCCAGCGTTTCCAGGGCAATCATGCCGATGATTTTTTTCCTGCCCGGATGATGAGAGACGGATTTGGCATGCACTGCGCTGCCCATGGCGGGCGTCTGGTAAAAAGGGGGTTCTTCATTGGCGTAGGCCACCAGGCAAACATCGTGAAGGGTGGAAGTTGCTGCAAGGGCACGTGCCGTTTCCAGCAGGGCGGCTACGCCGGAAGCGTTGTCATTGGCTCCCGGCGTTCCGGTGCGGGAAGGCCGGGCAGGACCGTGGTCGTGCCAGTTGTCCATGCCCACTTTGGTATCGTAATGCGCGCCGACGATGAGCATTTTGGGCCGGGGGGAGGTCCCTCTTGATGGCGATGAGATTATATGCCGTCCAGTCCTTGACGGAGCCGAATTTTCCGGAGGGTGGGATACGGACAGCCTGGCGCGTGACGGCATAACCCATTCCCTCCAGTTTTTGTTCAATGTAGCGGGCGGAACGCTCCATGGAGCCGGGGTGGTAGACGTTCCGTTCACCGATGGAATCCGCCAGGTGGAATACATGCGCTTTCAGGAGCGTTTCCGTTTGGTCCGTGTCCGGTATTTTTCCGATTCCGCGGGGAGAAAAAAGCTTGGAACAGGAGCTGAGGGCGATGCAGACCACCGCCATGAGCAGACCGAGCCTGAAGGTCATGGAAAAGAAATGCATGGCGGAAATTGAAGAGGTAACGCAGAGAGGGGAATCCTAATGGGAAAGCGGAGGAAAATCAAGACGCGCCGTTTCTCCCTTATTCATGGACAAATCCTTTTTCCTGCCTTGATGCATGAACCGGAATTTGCCCGGACGCGTAGCGGTAGCTGTGGCCTGCACCCGGCCGTTTTGCCAGGACAAGTCCACCTTAAGCCCGCCCCGCGTACGCAATCCCGTGGCGGAACCCTTCTTCCAGCCGTCTGCCAGAGCCGGAGCCAGCAGGATAACCTGGAACCCGTCCTGCATGATCCGGCTTTGGATCAGGCATTCGGCCACGCCGGAGGAAAAGCCGAAATTTCCGTCTATCTGGAACGGGGGATGGATGTCAAAAAGGTTGGAGTTGATGTAGTGCCTCAGCATGGTGTACATCCTGTCCTCTGCGGCGTTTCCGTCGCCAAGGGCGGCGTAAAGATTGATGAGCCACGCCGTGCTCCATCCGGTCCTGATGCCATTGTTTCCCATATCCGCGTACTTGCGCCGGAAATCGGCTGACTTGCGCACAGCCTCCGCGTATTCCGGCGTATTGAGAATGTCCCATTCCGTGCCGGGAAACAAGCCGTAAAGGTGGCTGATGTGCCGGTGGCCCTTCTGCATTTCTTCAAAAGGCTGCTTCCATTCCTGCACCCTTCCGTCGGGGCCGATGGCTGGCTGGGGAATTTTCCTGAGAAATTGGACGGCTTTAAGCAGAGTAGGCGTTTGTACGCCCAGCTCCCCGCAGGCGTAAATGTAATTGCGGAGGGATTCCCTGCCCAGAAGCTGGTCATGGGAAGCGCCGTTGGAAACATAGGAAAGCACGTTGGGGCCTGTTCCGTCCGGCGCGTAAAATCCGGTCTCCGGAGACACCCCCGGGCCGGAAAGGTAACGGCCCTCGCCGTCATCCTCAAACCAGGACATGATGAATCGCGCGTTGGATTCCAGAATGGGCAGCGATTTTTTAAGGTCTTCCCTGTCTCCGGTGAAGCGGTAGCTGTCCACCAGGTGGGCGCACGCCCACGCCCCGTTCATGAGGCTGGCCCCCCATTCCGGATTGTTGCCTGAAAAATAGGTGCGTTTCCAGCAATCCGTATAGTGGCCGAAGCAGAAGCCGTCCCTCTTGATGAAGCGCGCGAATTTCTCTCCGTGGGGGCGCAGGCTGCGGACAAAATCAAGATAGGAGCTCTGGAATTCTCCCAGCCCGGTGACATGGGAGGGCCACTGGTTCATCTGGCTGTTGATGTTCAGGAAATAGCAGCCCATCCACGCCGCCCTCAGCTCCGGATTCCATAACCCCTGTAAACCGCAGGGAAGCTGCCCCGGCCTGGTGTGGGCAATCGTGCAGAAGCGGCCGAACTGGAAAAGCTGTTCCAGAAGATCCGGATCCTTCTTTCCTTGTTTGACCCGCTCCAGCCTTTGGGCGGTGGTCATGGCGGAGACCCCGGCTGGGGAATCTCCCAGATCCACCTGGCAGCGCGTCATGAGCCGGGAAAAATAATCTTCCGTTTCCGCCGCCAGTTTTTTCCATCCCGCCTTTTGCGCTTTTGCCAGGATTCGCTCGTTTTTAGCCGTCAGGGAATGCGTCAGGGGAGTTTCCGGCTTCCGGATATTGTAATCTGTGGAAATGGATGAAAGCACCAGCACTTCCCGGGCGGAATCAAGAATAATTGTTGAGCCTTTGCGAGTAATGGAGGCTCCGGGAGCCAGAATGGCCACCGTATTTTCAAACCGGGTGCCTCCGTTGCTTCCCTGTCCTTCCAGCGCCCAGCCATTCGGCTGCGCAACAATTCGGGAAGCCGGATCCGGGTGTTCCAGATTCAGGGAAACGCGGCATCCGGACGGCATCGTACAGGCAATGTGGTAGGCGGCGCAGTCGCTGGACGGGGCCGCCAGGATTTCTGTGGTCAATTCCCCCGTGCCGAATTGGGCGCGGGTGGTTGCCTTGCCCCGCCGCATATCCAGCGTACGCTGATAGGAGGAAGGTGAGGGAAGCCCCTGGAATTCCACCTGAAGACGCCCCCCCTGCTGGTAATCCCCCGCAATGTTGCCGGGGGGAAGGATATTCTTACGGAATAGCTGGTCCGCACTGCGGTATTTTCCTTCTTTGCAAAGTTCGCGCGCCTTGTCCAGAGCTTCCGCGGCGCCTTCCCTCATTTGGAAATTTTTCTTTGCGAAAATACTTCCTTCATTGAGGACGACGGTTTCCTTCGGAAAAACGCCGAAAGAGAGGATGCCCAGCCTTCCATTGCCCGTGCCGTATCCTTCCGTCCATACCCGGGCGGGGGTGGCGGCGGTGACCTGCATGGGGGCCGGAATGGCCCAGAGTGGGACGGCTGCCGCGAAAAGGCAGAGCAGGAAGGAATGTTTCAAGGTTGCAGGGACGTTCATGGGAGAAGATAATGTTGCGTATAATAAAAGTAAAAGAAAGCTGGTGTAAAAAACGCTATTTTTTAAATCGTCTTCCGGTGCCGGCGTAAATGACTGCAAATGCAATGCTTCCCACCAGAAAGTACAGGGAGGCGGACAGGAGCACGGAGTTCTGGAGAATGATGCTGGCGAGCCAGAGCAGCATGGCGAAGGCGAGGCAGTACATGATCTTCCCCATGAACCGGCACAGCGCCTGTTCATCATACTGCTTTTTCTGCCCTCTGTTCATCATGTTGCAGCCTGCGATGAGAAAGGAACATTTCCCCATGGAAAGAATGGCTCCAAGAATCATGAAACCTGCCATCATGGCGACGGGTATCGGAACAGGTGCATCCATAAGCTGGTAAAATGAGGGAATGGGAGAACCTGGTCATTCGACCGGGCGGGCATGCGGGGCGGCGTTTTGCGGAATACGTTGGGGAAACTGTGTTTCTTTCAGCAACGGAGAAACTCCGTTGTTCCTGCCGAAGGCTTCCGCAGGGTACGGTTACAGTTTTTTTTGACATTAAAACAGGAAACAGCAGGAACAGAACCAGGCGATGATGAGCAGGCCGCAGGTAAATTCCAGCAGCAGGCCGGCAAGCATCCCAAGCGCCGCTCCGGAACCGGCCCTGAAGGCGTCCATGATATCCTTTCTGGCAAAGATAAGTTCCGCCAGCAGCGCCCCCAGGAACGGCATGAACAAAAGGCCTACGATGGGGGAGAAAAGGAGGCTCCCCGCGACGGCGCCGATGATGGCTCCCCAGATGCCGGCGGCAGTGCTGCCGAATTTTTTGGCGCCCATGCCTCCGGAAAGCTTGTCAATGACCATGCCTCCCGCCACCAGTAGCGCCAGGACGGTCCATTCCCACCACGCCAGGTTTTCTCTGCCCATGGCTCCCTGCCAGACGCACCCGGCCGCAATGATGATAATTCCGGGAAGCATGGGGATGAGCGTGCCGATCAGCCCCATGCCGAATAACAGCAGGGTGACGCACCAGACGAGGGTTTCCGAAAGGAGATGGGGCATGCTTTCCTTCTTATCAGGAAGCCGGACAGGTGGCAAGGTTTCTGCCCGGCTTGCGGATGACGAAGAAAGGAAAAGGGGGAGAAATTATTATTGCGGTTGTTGCGGGCGTGGTATGGAATGGCGCCTATGACTTCCACCGGTGTTTATCTATGCGGTTGCATCATGTTCTTTTGCGTTTTTTCTCAGGGGGCCACGTCTTCTCCGCCAGCCGTTTCCGCAGCGGATTCCTCCGCCGTACGCGAACTGGCCCATTCCCTGAAGGCCCGTGTGGGCATGGCTGCGGAAATGCTGGATACGGGGGAAACCGTCATGGTGGGGGATGAGGCGGCCTATCCCATGCAGAGCGTCGTCAAATTCGTGCTGGCCTTGTCTGTCTTGAAGCGGGTGGACCAGGGCGCCATGAATCTGGAACAGATCATCCGCATACGTCCGGAACAACTGGTGAAAGATACCTGGAGCCCCCTCCGGGAGCGTTTCCCGCAAGGCGGCGATTTCTCTCTGAAGGAACTGCTGAGAGTGACTGTTCAGGAAAGCGACAACAACACCTGCGACCTCCTGTTTGGCCTTATTGGAGGGCCGCAGGCCGTGCAGAAGGATTTGAAGGAATGGGGAATTGACGGCATTAATGTCCGTTTTACGGAAGAAGAAATACACCGGAATCATGATTTGCAATATGTCAACTCAAGCCGTCCGTCGGCCATGAACTCCCTGCTCCGGGCGTTTGACGAAGGTAAAATTCTGGCAAGGGGTACACAGAATTTTCTTTGGGGTATCATGGCGGGGTGCTCTACAGGCCCTGAACGTTTGAAAGGGCAGCTGCCGCGGGATTACGTGGTGGCGCATAAGACGGGATCCGGATTCACGCTGCCGGGGGGTGGCGTTACCGCCCGCAATGACGTCGGCATCATTGTTCTTCCCAACGGCCGGAAAATGGCGGTTTCCGTGTTTATCAGGGATTCAAAGGATTCTGAATCCGCTTGTGACCGGGTGATTGCCTCCATGGCCCGCTGGCTGTGCATGGAGTGGAGACCTGCCGCCGGAAAAGAATAACGGAATGATGCAGAACAGTCTTGGCGTCAGATTTTCAAAGGATTCTGGCTTTTGATATTCAGCACATTGCTTGGATGAGCAATAAAGTAAACAATCCCATTTTTAATATTAATCACATGTTCTACATGTTGAGAAACGAATATTATTGTTTTTATTTATCTTTTTCTATAACAGGAGATGAAATCCTTTCCAAGAACTTTTCCAATTCCAAATACAGCGGTTCTAATTCAAATACTCGAACTTCTAAACCACTCTTGTTGTCCCTTTCTTGTAACCAAAAGAGCTTCTTCGTATATTCTTCACCTCCAATTTTTTTCTTGTCAAAAAGATGAATGTGTTTGGTATTATATGCCATGAACAATAAATAAGGTTTTTTATTTATTATAATATGAAATATACCCAGATTCCCTATAAAAGGAACGTCTGTTTCCGTTTTTCCATCCCGAAATAAATTGTATTTGTTGATAATTTTCGCTAATTCCTTCTTTTGTTCCAAATTTAATTTTTTAACTCGATGTTTTTTATTCTCTTTAAGAAAAGATGTTTCCGCATATAAATCGATTTGTTGATATTCTTGATCTGCTGCCCCTCTTTTTGAGATAAGGCAAAAAAATAAAAATATGATTATAATTGATTTCATGATTAAATAAATTCGAAATTATGTGGGATAGTCCCGCTGTAAAATTCTCAAAATATTTTGGTTTTTGATATTCATAATATTACTCGGATGAAAAAACAAGAGTAAACAATTACGAATTAAAATGACGATGAATAGAGACTCATAACCTGTTTAGTACATAGAAAGACATCATTGTATTCAGATTGAACTAACCAAGCCATCAGTCTGGAATTTACAGTAAGCGAATTTGATTGATTATATTACTCAATTTAACAGTAATATTACCGTATATAGTAGGATCCACATTGAATTTTTGCATATTTTCCGATATATAATCTAGAATTCTAAGAGCAGGAACTAGACATCCTTTGATTGATTGGGGATCTTGCTTCAGACGGATTTGTAGCGTATTCGCCAATGCATTAATTATATCTGAATCATCTTCACTTGCTTCCGACAAAAGATACGGTTCCATAGAAGGAAAGTAAAAAGCGAATGCTTTACTTCCCATCCATTTTAAATCTTCTTCATAATATGTCGGACATTCAAAAAAAAGATTTGCGGCTTCGCTCTGGCTTTTTCCATGGAAATGTTTCAGGGCTGTTAACTCGTCAAGATTTCCTGGTGTAGGATTAATATCTTTTTTAGTTGGAATAGTTGTCATATTTGAGGGAGTGGTGGGAGGTTGTTGCATCCTGCCTTTACCGCATGTTTTGCGCATTTTGAAAAGGCTTTTATCTTATTTGTCAATTCATTTTTGTGACTGGATACGGCTGCTGCGCTCCCTTTAGTAATACTATCAGGAAGAATATAGTCACATTTTTTCTTAAAATATAACGAGCAGCCAGTAATTTCCGCTGCCCTAGCCGCCAATAATTTCAAATAATCAGGGCATTTGAGGCAAGCTTTACATCCCGCTGCATTTTTATCGGCAGCTTTGTATCCATCATAAATCGCAAGACATTCGGCTGTTTTTTTACTTTTTCTTTAGCATCTTTTACTGCAACTTTTTTCGCTGCTTCTTTAGTTGCAATTTTTGCTCCTGTTTTCATGCCTTGCAAAGCTATGGCAGGCCCTATTCCTTCCCCTGTTGGTCCTCCTAAAATAACATCTCCTACAACAAGGGCTGCAGATAAAAGGTCAATCCCGAAATCTCCCCAACTATATAAACCAAGAATATTAATATCAGATTTTGGTTCGTTGTTTATAAATACATAATTGTTTGCTATGAGATTCTCACTGATTTTATCTTTCCCAATCCATCTTTCATCATGGAGGTTATAATGGCGGTAATTGCATCCAAATATTTTTAGCTCGTTATGCACCAATAAAATACAACTAGGAATGGAATTGAGGATACAATATTCCCAAGAATGTCCAATCGAGAAATTTTATTCACATGATTATACGGAAATTCAGCAAAAGAGGATAATATAAATGATATGATCCATTGGACTGCGAATATAAAAGAAATATAATAAGCATCCGTTGACGGTCTAAAAAATCCAAAACACAAAAAACACGTTAGAATGCAACATGTAAATAAAAAATGTTTTTTTGTTTTGGAATTAACAGAAATGATAATTATGGATAAGATAAATGATAGCGAAATTAAAAATGCTCCTCCACAAAATGGAAACATCGCTAATTCTAACAAACTCCAGAATATTAGAGAAATACATCCAATTATTAAAAATCTATGGTTCATTTCAATATTAAATTTCAAATTAATTTTTCATAAATATTTTGAACAATATGGATTGCAGTCCAAAGCTTTTTGTATTTCTCTTCCTTGATTTTCAATTTGTTTGCTTGTTGGTTCAATAATTTTTGTCTCAATGAGGTCAGGTAAAAGTTCTTCAAATCCCATCTTCCATCCACCTTCCGGAGTGCCTATTGCTTTAGAAGAAATCAGATAAAATCCACAATTAATATAGCAAGAAACATGATTAATTAATCTTTGCGTATTTCTATCTTTGCATCTACCTATCTTTTGCATTCCGGCTTCCGCTTCGGATAGACATTCTGCTACACATTCGACAGGTTTAATCACCTTTCCATTTTCCGAATATTTGTCAACAAATTTGTGGCACATGTCACAAGCTTTGGGTATATAGGGGTCTGATACCATTCTTCCCTCGCCATCACAACATTTAGAATCCTTGTATTTATTGTAATTATCACAATATTGGTGAGCAGCAGAGTTAACAATACGATCTCTGTCCTGTATTTGATTGATAATAGCAACAGTCAAAGCACCTTCGTATCCAGGAGCCTGAAGACCAATGATATCGTAGGAACTTAAAGGCGCCTGATAAACATATGAGTACACATTCCATCTTCTTTCGTCTATAACCGGATCTCTCGAAGTCCACCTTCCATCCACGGGATTATAGAACCGAAAGTTATAATATACCATCCCCAGCTCGGCATCATATGCCTCGCTGCTCCATTGGAGGGGATTGGTGATGTTGCCCCTTTGCGTGACTTCTCCGAAGGGGGCGTAGGAGTAGGAATTCGCGATGGTTCCGTTGCTCTTGTAGAGTTCCATCACGTTTTTAGTCAAGTCCCAGCCGTAGACAAACCAGCTGCCCGCCGTCTGGATAGCCAGCGGGCGTGTGGCGACGGGTTCCGTCGGGTCCCACAGGATGTACCATAAGGCGTTGAGCGTCGTTCGCGTGAGGTCGAGGGCCGCGATTTGCAGATAGCCCCGGTAAAGGTAGCGGTGGTTCAGGATGACGGATGTCGTGCTTTCTCCCGTTTCAGGGTCGGCGACGGTGGTTTCCACTTTTTTGAAGATCCTGCGTCCCATGTAGTCGTAGTCGCCGGTGACGGTGGTCACCGTGCCGTCCTCCGCCGTGCGGGTGAAGCGCACGGGACGGTTGAGCGCGTTGTATTCCGCCGTCCAGACGCCGGTAGCGGTCCTGATTTTCGTCTGGTTGCCGTCAGCGTCATAGGTGGGGACAAAAGGCTGTTCCCGGGGGGAGAGGGAAGAGTCGGGAATGGATTGCTCAATACTTGTGTACTGGTTGAGTTCGTTGGCCGTGTAAGCGAATTCCTCCTCTATTTCCCGCGCTGTCTTGCGGTTGCCTATGTTGTCATAGTCATAGGCGTAAGCGTCCGTGCCGAGGGTGGCCGCGGCAAGCTCGCTTCTCCCGTTGTAGCATAAAAACTGCCAGATGCTGTTTTCCGCTACTACGTGCGGCTTGCCGGGAACCCCAGCAAATCATAGTTCGCATACAGAGAACAAAATAAAGGCATTATTAAATCAATCATAAAAATAAAACCTTAGTATGAAAAAATGTAATATATATTGTATTTTTTTTGAAATAAACTATTTTTTCCATTCCTCAAAAATTGCATTCATATTACAATCATACCTTTCAAACAATTTTTTAAGATCAGAAGATTTATGATAATCGTTATTTTTTATTTTCTCCCACTGTTTTTTTACATTCTCCCAATTATTTAAGATAAATTCATCCTTATATGGAATAGAAGGAGAATTTATATTTTCGGTCATGATACCTTCTGTTATCAAATATTCCATTTGACTGCACACAGTATTAAGAAGTTGAATACTGGAATGTGTGGGTTTTTCTGCATTAATTAGTTGAAGAGTTTGCAACAAAATCTTTAGTGAAAATTTAAATCTAGTCACACAACGATCATCTTCAACAGAGAATTCTTGACGCATGTTCGTTTGTTCCTTTTCAGCAAATGAAAGATCATTTGCAGAAAAGAAAGTAAGAACAGTTAAAATAATTATTTTTGTTTCCATGATTTAATTTAAATTATTTCGGTATTGTTTACTTTAGCCTTGTTTTATTTGTTTTCTCCGTTGTTTGTCGGGCAATTTGCTGAATATCAACAACCAGATTTTTTGAAGTCTTACGGCAATATTATTCTATATAATTCCGAATTAGATTAATTTATTTCCGAAAAAACGGATAGAAAATTTGATGATTTTTTTTAAAATAATTACTAATATTTCAATAAAATTAGTAATGATAGACCATATAAGATCACCAATCATATTAATCAACAGGGAAGTGTGCTAATCCATTTCGCAACAGCCTTCCCTCCTGTTTTTAAGGCTAATTGCTTAAGTGCTGCTAAACTGGTTGGAATTAAATTCCCTGGTATGTATCCAGCGGCACATCCAATTATAGCAGATACAACAACAGAACATACATTTATTTCTGGACAATTTTTAGTTTGGCACTTCCATATTCGCCATCCTACTTGTTTATAACAACATTGGCATTTTTGAACTACGGCATCTGATACAGATCCTATAGCTGCACCTTTAAGACATGGAAGAATTATGGCCCAAGCAATATTTCCCAGCAGGTCAATATTTTTTAATGGATTGTTTTTGTATGATTTGTATAAGTTCACATCAACATCTAATTCCCCGATAGGATCCTTGCTCGTCCATCTTCCATCAAGAGGGTTATAATGGCGGTGAGTTATAATTATCTATTTATATTTATCTCCATAAGGTTGTTTTCTAAGAATATAATAAAATCTTTATTGGAAAATTTAATGTATTCTGCAAAATCTGTTCGATCCCATCCATTTTTGAAAAAATCAAATATATCCATATATTGATCACTTGGAAAGTAAACAGTTATCTTGTTTGTATCTATATTGAAAACTATATTGTCAATTTTTTTATCTGAAAATAATTTTTTTGTAAACGGAACATTATCGAACAATGTTTCTCTTGAGATTATTTTTTTGTCATTGAAATAGATTGCAATACAGGCAAATATCAATAGCCCTGAAAAAAAGACAACGGATATAATTTTCCACATAATTTTCCACATAATTTTCTATATTGTTTTCTATATTGTTTTCTATATTTTACAATCCATTCACTTTATATTCATTGCAACAGCATTCACATGTTTTTTCTGGTGGGCAATCTATCCCCTTTCTATTTGCCTTCATATCTTCTAAAGAATCCAAAGCGTGTTCGATTTCTTCAAGTTTTTTCCCTGTCTTTGAATCTACTGCTCCTTTAAATCTACCTTTTAATAAATCAACTATCTCACGTAGCACACCTAGAGAAAGAACTAAATTTGGAGATTTGCTCTCTCTCGTCGCTTTGCACATATACAAGCAATGAAACCATTTATCTGCCCCAATAATATTGGCCTCCTTGAGGGCTTTATACCCTTCAAGCAATTTTTGGATTGCTTTTAAGCTTTCTTCTGTTCCTTGCTTAATAAAAACGAGATCACTTGGATAGATACCTGTGTTTCCCCATCTATCGTATGCAGTAGCCGGATTGTTTCTCACAAATGCATACAAATTCAATTCTTCTTGTTCGGCGATGGGATCACGACTGATCCACCTTCCATCATGGGGGGTATAATGGCGGTAATTGTAGTAAACAAGCCCTAATTCCCCGTCGAACACCTCGCTGCTCCATTGAAGGGGATTGGTGATGTTGCCCCTTTGCGTGACTTCGCCGAAGGGGGCGTAGGAGTAGGAATTCGCGATGGTTCCGTTGCTCTTGTAGAGTTCCATCACGTTTTTGGTCAAGTCCCAGCCGTAGACAAACCAGCTGCCCGCCGTCTGGATAGCCAGCGGGCGTGTGGCGACGGGTTCCGTCGGGTCCCACAGGATGTACCACAAGGCCGGGTGCGCCGCGCGTTTCTGGTCGAGGGCTGCGATCTGCAGGTAGTCCCGGTAGTGGAACGTTCGTGTTTGGTCACGACTCCGTTTTGCGTGATGCGCTTCATGTATCTGCGACCCAGGTAGTCCGTAGCCGCATTCGATAACGGAAGCAGTTCGTTGATTTCTTGATCAATTGTTCTCTTTCGCGTTGCGAGCGGAGATTTTATCATTGCTTATGATGAATTGTTCGTCGATTTTTTGCATAAAGTAACAAACCAATATTATATCCAGCGCAGAGCCAAAGATTTATAAACCAGTCGGGATTATTTTTTCTAATTGACCAAACCAAAGGCATAAGCAGAGATATATTTATTAGAATCGCAATAGTAATTGATAACCATTTTTTTAGCATTAACTGAATAAGGATAATTATAAAAAACACTGCCAATTATCCAACCTAAAAAATAAATATTTAGTGGAAAAAATATGAGTTGATTATAAATAAAAAGTGATTTTTTATTCATTGCTATTAATATAATTAAAATCCCATAGGAGGAATGATATGCCCAGGGGAAATTGGTTTTTGATTTGGTTGATCCATTGGTTGTATTACAGTGCCCGATAATACTTCAAATATTCCTAAATACCAGCCTCCTTCAGGAATTCCCAACGTACCCCCATTATTCCAGTTCGTAGGATCTGGAATAAATCCAGCATGAGCATAACAGGTAAAATGAGCGACTAACCTATTGCGCTGCCTCTTGTAGCAATTACTTTCCTCTCCGTTTTGTGATTCTTGTGCTACGAGACATTTTGCGACCTCGATAACTTGTTTGGAAGTAAAACCTTGTCGAGAATACATCTGCATAAAATTTTTACAAATCGTTCGTGCTCTAGTAGGATAATCATCGTCCATTAATTGACCGAATTTACAACATTTTTTCTCAGGCTTGTATCCATCGCAAATTTCCTTAGCTATTTGGACTGGAAGAGGGTAATCTAGATTAGGGAATGGCTCTGCATCTTTTCTCCCCATGAAATCGAACTTTTGTGAACTTTTATTTTGTATATATTGATACAAATTCTTTCCTCCCTTCTCGGCAATCGGATCGCGTGAAATCCATCTTCCGTCCACGGGATTATAGAATCGGAAGTTGTAGTACACCATTCCCAATTCCGAATCGTAAAACTCGCTGCTCCATTGGAGGGGATTGGTGATGTTGCCCCTTTGCGTGACTTCGCCGAAGGGGGCGTAGGTGTAGGAATTCGCGATGGTTCCGTTGCTCTTGTAGAGTTCCATCACGTTTTTGGTCAAGTCCCAGCCGTAGACAAACCAGCTGCCCGCCGTCTGGATAGCCAGCGGACGCGTGGCGACGGGTTCCGTCGGGTCCCACAGGATGTACCATAAGGCGTTGAGCGTCGTTCGCGTGAGGTCGAGGGCCGCGATTTGCAGATAGCCCCGGTAAAGGTAGCGGTGGTTCAGGATGACGGATGTCGTGCTTTCTCCCGTTTCAGGGTCGGCGACGGTGGTTTCCACTTTTTTGAAGATCCTGCGTCCCATGTAGTCGTAGTCGCCGGTGACGGTGGTCACCGTGCCGTCCTCCGCCGTGCGGGTGAAGCGCACGGGACGGTTGAGCGCGTTGTATTCCGCCGTCCAGACGCCGGTAGCGGTCCTGATTTTCGTCTGGTTGCCGTCAGCGTCATAGGTGGGGACAAAAGGCTGTTCCCGGGGGGAGAGGGAAGAGTCGGGAATGGATTGCTCAATACTTGTGTACTGGTTGAGTTCGTTGGCCGTGTAAGCGAATTCCTCCTCTATTTCCCGCGCTGTCTTGCGGTTGCCTATGTTGTCATAGTCATAGGCGTAAGCGTCCGTGCCGAGGGTGGCCGCGGCAAGCTCGCTTCTCCCGTTGTAGGAGAAGACGTCGCGGCGTGTGGTTCCCTGGCGGAGGAGGGTGCGGACGGTTGGCCGCCCCAGGGCGTCATAGGCATAGGCGCGGCGGGAGACGAGGGTTGTTCCGCGGTTATAGTCCATGTCCGCCAGCAGGTCACGTTTGGCTTCATAGCTTTGTTCCAGCGTCATGCCGTTGGGCATCGTCAAGGTTTCCAGCAGATTGCTTCCTGCCAGATAGTTATATTCAAAGATGCGGTTCTGGCCGCTGTGCATGAAGCCCGCGCTGTTGATGCGCCCGTCCGGCGCGTAGCCCCAGGAGGCGATTTGGGCATTGCCGCCGGCGCCGCGTTTGAGGATGTAGCCGATGCTGCGACCGTAGCCGTCCAGGGTTTCCACGAGAGGGAAAACGGCGCCATTCACCGTGACGCTGTCCTGTATGGGGTCGCTGTATTCATTGTAAGAGAAGGTACGTATGCCTGAGGCGTCCGTCACTTGCGTGAGCTGGCCGAGGATGTTGTAGGAGAAGGCCTGTTCCGGCGTGCCGTCGGAAAAGCCGATTCCTGTGAGAAGGCCTTGCGCCGCGTTCCATGTATAGGTAGATGCCGCGCGCGTCCGTTTCCGTGGCAAGGCGGTTGTTGGCATCGTAGGACCGGACGGTTCCCCGGCCGTTGGCGTAAATTTTGCCCAATTCCAGCCCGGTAGCGTCATGGTAAGTCCAGACGGTAGTGTCTCCGCCGGAAAGGTCGGATGGGTCGGAAATGATCGTTTCTTCGTCTATGCGGAAGGTGGTGAGGCTGATAAGGCGGTTCGCGTCATCCCAGGCGAACAGGGCCGGCTGGATGGCCGTACCGTATTCCGCTGTTTTACGGTTCCTGATATCGTAGGCATAGTTGGCCGTGTTGCCCAGGGCATTTGTGACGGCAGAGGGATTATCGCTGGTCGCGCAATAGGTCGTGGTTGTCGTATTGCCGGCAGCATCAGTTACGGCAATCGGGCGGCCGGCAATGTCTGTATGAGTGGTGGAAGCGTTTCCCCTGCCATCCGTGACCGTCCGGACGATGCCGGTTTCCGTGTAGCGGCGGGTGAAGGCGGTGACGATTCCCCGATTATCCGTTTCTGAAGTTGTGAAGCCGTCCACGACGGTAGCGGAAGCTGTAATGTCGGAGGTGGGCACGCTGCTTTTTTCCACGCGCATCGCGCCCTGCCCATATTCGGTCCACCGGATGCTTTCATGGCCGCGTTCGTCGATGGTGATTTGCCTGTTTTGCAGAACGGCGGATTCCGTAAACAGGCGTTTGACAGCGCTGCTTAACATGTTGCCCGCCGCATTGTTGCGGGTAGCGGCGACGGTTTGATAGACGCCGTCCTCACGTTCTTCCCAGGCTGTCTGGAAAGTCTGGATGCGGTTTTTTGCCGCATCCGCCGGAGACGCCGAGTCGAGCACAACGGTTTGCCTGGCCGGATTTCCCATGCTGTCATACTCATACGCCACCGGGGCCTGGTTTCCTTCCGTGCGGCGGGTGAGCTGGCCCAGCGCATTGTAAACGCTACGGGTATAGAGATAAGTGTTTTCCAGGGTGGTGGGAGAAGTCAGCGTAATGGTTTGTCCAAAGCCGTCCCGAATGTCCTGTTTCAGGATGGTTGTGTTATCCGCCAGCCGGGTGGTGTGGCGCAGGCCTCTGATAAAATCATAAATGTGGTAGAGCTCCCTTTGCCCTGTGCCGGATTCATGCGCGATGCTCCCGTCTGTGTTGTATGTATTGACGAGCGTCGCCCCTGATGGCGTGGTTGTCGTAGCCGTCAGTCCGTCTTCGCTGTAACTGGTTGTTGTGACGCGGCCCAGCACATCGGTTTTGCGGGTCACGCGACCCAGCAGGTCATAGGCAGTTTCCTCGGTTGTCCGCATCGGCCCGATGTGGGTCGTCGCGCTTATTATCTGCCCTGCCGCATCGCGTTCATACGCCGTGATCGTTTCCGGAGTGACGACGTCAGTCCCGTCGTTTATTTCGCTGCGCGTGGTTTCAATGAGCTGCCGGGCAGTGTTATAAGCGTAATCCGTGCGTACGCCGTCTTCGTCAACTTCCCAAAGGGGTTCTCCTGTGCAGGTCAGGGCGCGGGAAGAAGTGCGGCCATTGTCGCGCACCGTTTCCACACGGCGGTTGAGAAGGTCGTAAGAGTAGGAAGCGCCGCCGGTTTGCCTCCACTCGCCCGTGGGAGCAGGACGAGGTTTTCTTCCCTTGCGGTGTTTCCTTCAGCGGTGATGTAGCTGACGCGGCGGGTTGACTGGCCGGGAACGGGTTCTCCGTTGATGCGCGTTTCCGCCGTGACGCTGTAGAGGGCCCCATGATCTGTGGTTGGGGCGTAGGTATAATGAGTCTGTACGCCGTTGACGGCCTGTTCCATCTTGAGGCGTCCCGCCGCGAAGGCATTCGGCGCGCCGGCCAGCCAGGTTTCCGTAACGCTGAGCTGCGTGACGGAAGAGCCTGCCGCCGTTTCACGCTTTTCCACGCGTTTGACATGGTTTTCTTCCGTATAGGTATATACCTCAAGGCTTAATGTGTTGACTGCGGAAACGGTAGAGAGCTGGATTTTTATTTCAGCCGGTTCACTGGTGTAGCCTGCGGCGCTGTCACGGTACTTTGTGCTTACTGTCCGCAATCCGTTGGCTCCCCATGGGCTGTTTTCCAGCACCGGGCGTCCTGCGGCGTCGTAGACGGTTTTGTGTTCCCCCGCGTTGGGAGAAGCAGAGGAGATAAGCCGGCCGGAGTCATCATAGGAGTAAACAGTAGTCAACGCCCCTTCGGCTCCGTACCCTTCCGTGCGGCTCAGCAGGTGTTCTCCGGTGATGGTCGTTTCATATTCCTCAAGCGTGCAGGAGGCCACCACATTGTTTTTCATCAGACGGGTGAGGACGCGGTAGCGGTTTTCCTGCGAATCTTCCTCCGGTTGAAGGCGTTCCCTCCGCGTTTCAACGGCATCTTCTCCTGTTCCTTCCGCCATGCTCCAGGCTTCTTGCGACCATGTCCATTTGGTCACGAAGTCGGGTACAGTGGCCGGCAACGTGTTGTCGCGTTCAGAGATGACGAGGGTTTGCAAAGCTTCGTCTCCCGTCACGGTGAAGATTTTCGCCGGAGTCCCTTCAACGGTGAATAGGGCTCCTTCTTCCTCCGGTTCCATGACCTGCGCGGGCGGATAAATGCTGATGGCATACCCTCCTCCTTCCAGGGGGAGCACATCCGCCAGCCCATCCCAGGTGTTCCATATTTGACGGATAACGCCGTGTTCGCCACGAACAATCGCTAGGTAATTTTCGGCTTCCGATGCGGTCATCAAATACCCGCCCGCGGAGATATAGCCTTCGCATTGCCCTGTGGAAAGAGAGTAAAAGACGGAGCCTCCTCCCGCATAAGAAGCGCGGATGAAGGCGGCCTGCTCAAGGTTGCATGCCTCCGCTTCCCTGCTCATGGCCGGGACGGGGGCTAGGATGGTCGTTGTGATGCCCGATGCGCCTACCGGGAAAAACGCGCTTCCCGTGCCGTCAAGCATGTAGTTGGTGTAACTGGCCCCATCCAGCAAAGCAACCAGCGTGTTGGGCGCCATGCCCCCTTCCGGCAGCGCGAGGAAGGTGGCTAGCGGATGCCGCAGGGCCAAACCTGCCGGGGAGAATAAATCCGGGGAGAAAGAGCGGTGGGCTGAAATTTCCAGACGTCCCGCCGGCATGTGGGATATGCCGCGGAACGCGCCGAACTGCGCTGACCAGGCCATGCCATTAACGGAGGATTGCCGCATCACCCCGCTTCCTCCGGAGGTTGTGGTCAGATTGGAAAAGAAGTGGCGCAAGGAGGAGCGGCCGCTGACTGGGGCGCTGCTGCTGGAGGGGACGCCTCCGGGAGTAGTTTCACCGTCCGAATTGCAGGAGCACGGCGGGCAATCACAATCGCATTCCTGCGGCGGGTCGTTCTCATCAGGCGTGATGGAGATGGCGCTGGCCGGGCCTACGGTGCAATTGAGGAAGGATACATTCCCCCTGGGAGGATAGTCAATGTTGATGTGGGAGACGGATACTGTATAAAATCCGGCCTTGAGGTCGGAGAAGCTGCCGTTAATTCTTACTCCGGCGCCTGAGGGTGACGTATAGCTTTGCCCCGCTACTGAAATCGTGGCCTGGTCATCCACCGTGCCGGTGGCCGTCAGTACGTACAGACGGGTATCCCCTCCGCCTTCCCCTACTTGAATTTGTTTGGAGGTTTCCGGCATCACGTCTCCGGGATAGGACGGAGCTGCATGATTATAGGAAAAGGAGACGGACGATTCGCCCTCCCTCTTCTGTAAAACCGGCGTAACGGTAAAACCAAGATGATGATTGCCCCGGACGCTGTTGCAGATGGAAAAGTTAGATTTCATTCTAATTGGCTATCTTTAAATAATTTCTGTTTATCAACAATAATTTTGTGATAAGGTGCGCCATTTAGCAATTAAACCTATGGATACACCTATAAAAATAGAAGTCAACAAGATATGATGATTTTCTCCTGTTTTTTCCATCCTTTTGCATGCAGAAAATATATTCTGGCGCAGGATGTTTTCCGGGCGCGGGGCACAGGAAAGTTCCCAACGCAGGAAAAGATGGGATGTCCCTTTTCTGCCTGATTGCGCGGCAGAAGAAAGGCCGCCCGTTTTCCGGAACATGTTTTAGGCTTGGAAAGGGGAGCGCAATCAGGCAAGGTGTGCCGCGTTATTCATGAAGAACCTATTGAGCCGGTACATCAGCCTGAGCCTGGCGCTGCGGTATTTGAACCCGTTGCGGACTTTCTTTTCCATTATTACCCTGATTTGCCTGCTGGGCGTTTCTCTGGGGGTAATGGTGCTCATCGTCGTGCTGTCCGTCATGGGAGGCCTCCAGAAGGAAATTCAGGGGAATCTGTTTGCGCACTCCCCGCACGTCCAGGTATGTTACCGGAACGACTTCGGCGTGAGGGAAGTGATTCCGGACTGGCTGGATTTGGGGGAGAAACTCAGGCACGTTCCCGGCGTCCAGTCCGCCTACGCCCTGATAGAAGACTATGCGCTGGCGGATGTGCAGGGGCGGCAGAGGCCCTGCTTTTTCCGGGCCATTGATACGGAAAACGCCGCCCAGTTGGAGGATTTGAAGCGTTTGGTGGTCGCCGGCGATGCGGAACTGGACATGGGGGAAAAAGCTGTGGTTTCCTCCATTGTGGCGGAGAACATGGGATTGAAGGTGGGGGATGTTATCCGGGTTTATACGACCCGCAATTTCCAGGAAATTTCCCACGCCTACCAGCAGACGGAGCTACCGATGCTGGCGGAGAAAAACGCGCGGGAACTCAAGGATTTGAAGGAGTGGGGTAAATCCCTGAAGACGGAGGGAGAGCGTGAAACGGCCGACAGAGCCTCCGTGGACAGGGCCTTTTCCCTGCTTAACGGGCTGTTGTCCGTCCCGCGCAGGGATGCGGAACGTTCCTGCCTGATGGATCTGCTTGCCGTGCTGAACGACGGAGAGCTTGCGGACAACGGCAGGGTGGCCTTTCCGCAGGGCACGCGGAAGGAATGGGAAACCGTTTTGAGCGGTTTCAAGGCCGGGGCAAGGAATGAGGCGGATATGGAATGTTTCCGCAAGATCAAGGAGCTGGTGATGCCGAAGGACCTGGAGGTGATTGGAATTTACCGGGCTTCCCAGCATACGCCCAGCCCTGACTTGTTCATTCCGCTGGTCATCGGCCAGGAATTGCTGGGGTATGAGGATGACGTGGTGCAGGCCGTGGCCCTGCGCGTGGAAGATCCTTACCATGTGGAAACGATGCTGGCTCCCGTGATGCAGGCGCTGGAAAAGGAGAAGCCTTCTTCCGCATGGACGCTGGAAACCTGGCATGACCGTTTTAACGCGTGGTTTGAACTGATGCAGAAGGAGCGCATGATGATGAGCTTTGTCCTGTCCTTCATCTCCCTGATTTCCGCTTTTTGCATCATGGCGGTGATGTTTACCGTTTCCATCCAGAGGAAAAAGGAAATCGCCGTGATGAAGGCGTTGGGAGCCACTCCGTTCCAGGTGGTGCGCGTCTTCCTGTGGCAGGGCGTCATCATCGGTTTTGTGGGAGCCCTCCTGGTAGGGCTGGGGCTGCTGGTGCTGGAATACCGCATGCAGATTCAGGGTTTTCTTGCGGGAATAGGCTTTGACCCGTTCCCCCGTGGCCTTCCACGGCACGGCGAATATCCCGGTGGTGATTGACTGGGCGGAGCTGGCATGGCAGGCGGTGAAAGCTTTTGTCATGGTCGTGGTGGCATCCATCATTCCTGCCCTGATCACGGCGCGCCAGGATCCGGCCCGCTCCCTGCGCAGTATGTAACAGGAATCTCCTATGGATATTTACTGGATTCAGGGTCATGAACAGAAGGGGCCTCTGCCGGAAGTGGAGGTCATTTCCATGCTGGAGGCGGGCCTCATTCCGGAAAACGCCCGGGCGTGGCATGCCGGGTGCCCGGAATGGGTATGTATCCGTGACCTTCCGGCATTGAAGGGGGCAGGCGCCGTCAGCAGGGGAGAAGGAGAACGGCGGAACCGGGAGGAAGAGGGACTGGAAAACGCAGGGGAAGAGCAGGCTCCGGCGCTTGCCGCGGATGCGGATTGCCCGCAGGAAGAAGGGGGGACGGCCTCGGAGGAGGGAGCGCCGCTGGTGGTTCCGTATGCGTACGTCCGTTTTCTCGGCAGAATGGCGGATATCATGATGCACATGACGCTGTATTTGTCCGTGCTCAGAGTTTCCGGCCTGGCTTTCAATCCCGGTTTCCTTCCTGGTTCCTATGAAGCTCTGCTTTACCTCTGCCTCCCGATGGTTCTCGTTGAAACTGCATTTCTTGGAACATTGGGCACAACCCCGGGAAAAGCCATGCTGGGCGTTTCCGTCAGGGACTACCGGGGAAGACGCCTTTCTTTCCCCATGGCATTCCGGCGCTCCCTGTTCGTCATGGTGCTTGGCCTGGGGTGTTTTGCTCCTTCCCTGATGCTGCTGGCCCTGTTTTTTTCCTGGTGGTGGGTGCGCCGTTTCGGTTTTACTCCCTGGGACAGGAAGCTGGGGACTACGGATGTGCTGAACGGCTCCCTCACGCTCCGCAAAGTGGTGATGACGTTGGCGCTGGTTATTCTGTGCCTTCAACTCATCTACGTTCTGCTGATTCCCTGGCTGCCTGAGATGGAGGCTTATGCGGCCGCTTCCGGCCAAATGTGCTGATAAAAAGACGGCCCTGCGGGGTTTAGGCTTTTAATCACCTGAATTTGTTTCATACTTGTTTCAGCCATGCCAGAAATACACCCAACGGCAGTAGTGCATCCTGCTGCAGAGATCGCGGATGATGTTAAAATCGGTCCCTTTTGCGTTGTCGGGGAACATGTCAAACTGGGACCCGGCTGCGTGCTGCACAGCCATGTGGTTATAGACGGTCCTTCTTCCTTCGGCAGCGGCAACGAATTTTTCCCGTTTTCCGTCATCGGTCTGAAAAGCCAGGATTTGAAATACAAGGGAGAGCCGACTTATCTGGAAGTGGGGGATAACAACGTCTTCCGTGAAAACGCCACCATCAACCGGGCTACGGACATTGGCGGCGCGACGCGGATAGGGAATAACAACCTTTTCCTGGTTTCCTGCCATGCCGGGCACGATTGCCAGATCGGCAATCATGTGATTTTCTCCGGGTTCGCTACCGCCGCCGGCCATGTTACGGTGGGGGATTACGCCATCCTGGCGGGATGTTGCGCCGTACACCAGTTTGTGAGCATCGGGGAACATGCCATGGTGGGAGCAATGGCCCGCGTGAGCCAGGATGTCCTGCCGTACACGATCGTGGAGGGCCACCCGGCCGTAACGCGTTCCGTTAACTCCATCGGCATGCAGAGGCGCGGCTTTTCCGAAGAAGACCTGAAAGCCGTGCGCATGTGCTATAAAAAGCTTTTCGTCAATAAAAAGCTGACCGTTCATGAAGCTCTGGAGGAACTGCGGCATTCGGGGTATGCGGAAAATGCCTGCCTGAGGAGAATCATCCAATTCGTGGAAACTTCCGAACGGGGGTTCTGCCATTGAATCCATGAAAACGGGTTTTGTCTTTGACCTGGACGGGACGCTGGTGGACTCCATTCCCGGTATCGCCCGCGGCCTGAACCTGGCCTTGAAAGCGCTGGGGTATCCGGAGCATTCCGTGGACGCCATCCGGGAAATGGTGGGCAAGGGGGCCCGGGAGCTTTGCCTGGCTTCCCTGAAAGGCTATTTCAACGGAAACGTGCCGGAGGAAGCTTTTGAAGCGGTGCACCGGGGATTCATGCGTGAATACCCGCACACCTGGCAGGAGGGCACGGTTCCGTACCCCGGCATCCGGGAAATGCTGTTGTCCCTGGCCGGAGAAGGCCATCCTCTGGGCGTTTTATCCAACAAGCCCCATGCGGTTACGGTGCCGCTGGTGCGCCATATCCTGCCTGAAATTCCCTTCCGGGAGGTGATGGGTTTTTCCGAACGCTTTCCGCGCAAGCCGGAACCTGACTCCCTGCTGTCCATCGTCCGTTCCTGGGGCAGGGAGCCGGCGCAGGTGTGCATGGTGGGGGACTCCGCCCATGACGGCAACACGGCCGTGAACGCCGGAACACGGCTTATTCTGGTGGGGTGGGGCTACAGTTCCCGTTCCGCTCTGGATGCCTTCCGGGTGCCGGTGTGCGCCGCCGCGGGGGAATTATCTGCCCGGCTGCATGATGAAAGCAGCCTGCCGTTTCCCGTTGCCGCGCATAGGAATTGTTGAAAATTCCGGGAGGGGCAGGGCCGCCGGAGGCTGAATTCCTCTACATCTCCAAGATGCTTCCAGGCGCAGGAAAGCGTTTGCGGGGGATGCCTTAGAGCTGTATTTTCCCGGCTCGGAAATGGTCAGGAAGGGAAAAAGACGTATTGTTGCCGCTCTTTCAGGGCGTAATATCCGGAACATCCGCAGATTTGGCCCGTTCGGTAATGTCTTCCAGGGAGCGGGGAAGCTCCTTTGTGGAGGTGACGCCCAGGTTTTTCAACTTCTGGGCCCGGGGGATGAACCGGTGTTCAAAAGAGGAAACGGTTTTATTGTACTGGGCTACCGCCTGGTTCAGGCTCTTGCCCAGAGAGGAAAAATGACCGGAAAGGATAGAGCAGGTATTGTACAGGTCCGCTCCCGCTTCCGAAATTTTCTTGGCATTATCCGCCAGCTGCTCCTGCTTCCATCCGTAAGCGACGGCTTTCAGCAGGGCAATCAGGGTGGATGGGGTGGAAAGAATGACTTTATTCTCCGCGCCGAATTCAATCAGGGAGGGGTCTGCTTCCAGAGCCGCCTGGAAAAAGGATTCCCCGGGCAGGAACATAATGACGAATTCGGGGCATGGGGAAAACTGGGCAAAGTAATTCTTGGCGCTTAATTGCTGCAAATGCCTCCTGACGTCCGCGGCATGGCGGGCCATCCACTGGCTGCGCTCTTCCGGATTCTCCGTCTGCCCGGCATTCAGGTAGGATGCCATGGGCGCTTTCGCGTCAATGATGATGGAACGGCCTCCAGGAAGGTGAATGACCATGTCCGGCCGCACCCGTTCCTCCTCCCTGGAACGGGTTTCCTGAGTCGTGAAATCGCAGTACTCCACCATTCCCGCCAGTTCCACCACGCGGCGCAGTTGGAGTTCTCCCCATTGGCCGCGAACGCTGTTGTGGTGCAGAGCCTGGGAAAGCCTGGCGGTTTCATTTTTCAGGGCTTCATTGCCGGAAAGGATATAACGGATTTGCGTTTTCAGGTCCGTATAGGCGCCCACGCGTTCCTTTTCCATCTCTCCCAGCCGGGACTGGACCAGTTTCAGGGATTCGCTCACCGGCTTCAGCATGGACTCAATGGCCTGTTTGCGGGAATCCAGGTCATGGTTGGCCTGCTGGCGCTGGCTTTGCAGCCGCGTTTCCGCCAGGTTCAGAAACTGTTTCTCCGAGTTACGGAGGACTTCCGCGCTGATGCCGGCGAAGGAATCTTTCAGCACCTCTTCCGCCCGGCGGAGCATCTGGGTTCTGTCCTCCGCCCGTTCCTGCCAGGAGCGGGATTCCGCTTCGAGGCGGACGGAGCGGTCCCGGTACCGCAGCAGCAGACCAGCAGCGCCACGCAGGCGATCAGCAGCAAAAAGGCCAGGAACCAGGGAAAAAATGGGGAAATCATAAGGAAAAAATAAGCAATCAGATGGGGGTGGCGTAGGGGATGCCGTCCGTTTCTTCCACGGGTTCGGCCAGGGGGATGTTATCGTCGCTGCCGTTCAGCGGTTCCGCATAGGGAATGCTCTCTTCCGAATCCGGTTCCGCCATGGGAATGTGCCGTTCACACATGTTGGCGGGAGCCTGGTAACCTGCGGAGGTTTCAAAATACGCAGTCTTGGCGTACTGGCAGCCGGAATGGGCCAGTTGATTGGATTCCCGGCAGACGAGTACGGCCTGCCCTTCCGAACCGGGACGCGTACGGATGGCGTTGGCGGGATAGCCTTCCTTCTGGGCGGCAAGCATAATATCCACCCAGACGGGCAGGGCCAGGGTGCCTCCGTAGCCTTTTTCCAGAATTTTGGTGGAGGAATCAAACCCCACCCAGACACTGCAGGTGAGGTTGGACGTATATCCGGCGAACCATGCGTTCGTATAATTATTCGTGGTTCCGGTTTTGCCGCCGCAGGGGGATTTAAAGCCCAGCGCGGTAATTTTTCCTGCCGTGCCTCCGGGCTTGCAGACCTGCTGGAGGATGGAAGAGGTTATGTTCGCCGCCCGCTGGGAATAGACGGTGCGCTTGCTTTGGTGATGGCGAAGCGCGGCTGGCCCTGCGAATCCGTAATATGGTCAATGATGTATGGCGTGGGGCGTACGCCCCCGTTGGCAAAAACGCTGTAGGCGCTGGCGATGTCCAGAGGGGACGCTTCCCACGTGCCCAGATAAAGGGCCGGGGTGCGGGAAATATTTCCGTGAAAGCCCGCCAGTTGTGCGGATTGAATGACATTGGACAAGCCGGCGCGGTTGCCGATGCGCACGGACATGGTGTTGCGGGAAAGGATGAGACCGAAGGAGGCCGGCTTCATGCCCCGGTACGTTCCGTCCGAATTGCGGGGGGACCAGTTGGCGGCTCCGCGTATTTCCCCGTACGCAATCCTGTCATCCGAAATGCGGGTATCCGCAGAATTGCCCTGCTGGAAAAACGTGGCGTAAATGAAAGGTTTGAACAGGGAGCCGGTCTGCCGCCTGGACTGAATGGCGCGGTTCAGCTTGGATTCTTCCGCGTCCCGGCCGCCGACGACGGCCAGAAGAGCCCCCGTGGCATTGTCCATGACTACGGCGGCGGATTGGATGTAATTGGGCATCGGCGGCTGCGTCTCCTTCTGTTCCGCAGGGAGCGCCTTCCAGGCGGCCAGGGATGCCTCATATTCCGCCTTGGTGGTCAGCTTGTTTTTCAGGATGCCCCTCTTTTCCCGCCTGGCCTGCAGGGAGGCCAGGTGCTTCTTGAAATCCTTGCGGGCTTCCAGCGCGTCCATGTGCTTGTTGATGGCGTCCAGCGTGGCGTTCTGCAGATCAAGGTCCAATGTGGTATGCACCACCAGCCCTCCCAGGCGGATGTCTTCTTCCTCCAGAATGGCGTCCAGCTCCCGGCGCACGAGACCCATGGCGTAATTTTCCTCAGACCGGGACTGGGGCGTCCGGGTGGCGATAGGCTCCGCCAGGGCCGCCTGATACTGCACTTCCGTAATCTTGCCTTCGTTTTTCAGCAGGCCAAGGACGATATCGCGCACTTTTTTGGCTTCTTCCGGGTGTTTGATGGGGGAAAAGTCATTTGGGCCGTAAATAATGCCGGCCAGGGTGGCGCATTCCGCCAGGGATAAATCCCGGGGTTCCTTGTCGTAATATCCCCGCGCCGCCGCCGCTATTCCCAGGAAGGTGTGCCCCCAGAAAATACGGTTGATGTAAGTCTCCAGAATTTCATCCTTCGTGTAAGTGGCTTCAATGCGTTTAGCCAGAGCTACTTCTGTCAGTTTGGAATGCAGGTTGCGCTCCCGGTGGTTGTACGTAATTTTAGCGAGTTGCATCGTCAGGGTGGAAGCACCCTGCGTGGCTCTCTTGTGCTTGAGCACCTGCGCAAAGGCGCGGCCCACGCCTATCCAGTCCACGCCGCCATGGTCGTAAAAGCGGTTGTCTTCGCGCAGGAGCAGGGCATCAATAAAAACGGGAGGAACTTCCTGAAGGGATACCCGCTTGCGGTTTTCCCCGTGCAGGGTTCCGATGGTGCGGTTTTTACGGTCCAGAATCACCGTGCGTTCCGGGATGTTGCTCTTTACCTCGGAAATGTCATAGCGGTTGGAAATGGCGCCGTAAAGAAACACCAGGATGGCTCCGATCACGATGCCGACGAAGCAGCATCCCAGAAGGATGCGCAGGGGCCAGCAAATGAACCAGCGGATATTCCGCGTCAGGGAGCCGATGAAGCGGAACGGCATCAGCAGGACAAACAGCAGGGCTCCGAAAATCGTGAAACGCGGCCTGCGCATGGTTCCTGCGCGTGCGGGACGGTTTCTTCTTCTCTTTCCGGATTGTCTTCGTACTCTTCCTTCGGAGACGGGCGGGAGGCTCGTCGCTGGGGCGGCGTGTCATACCGGGAAGGACCGTTGCGGGAATTCCCCGTTCTGCGGGTAGGGCCGGGAATAACGGCCGGCTCAGGATCTTCCTGCGGCAACCCGGGATAGGATGGACGGGGCAGGGGCCTTTTTTTGCGTTCCGTCTGGGAACGGGAAGACATTTCTCCATCTTGGATGCGTTCCCTCCAGGAGGCGGCATTTCGTTTCCTTGATTTGTCGTTTAACCCCATCCGTGGGCCGGACTTTATCATAAATAACCGGAATGGTCTAAGCAAAAGATATGGCGCCATGTCGCAATCCATAGACAAAATTCTGCCGTTTTGAACGTTTATACAGTAGGGTATGTCCTATCATTCGATTATCGGTAATTTCATGATATCACTATTGAGAATGACGAGTTTTCGCTACTTGGTCGTTGGGGGGCTTGTGTCCCTGTTGTTGGGAGGGGCGGGTCTTGCGGGGAATGTTTCTTCCATGGCGGATTTGCAGAAACATGTGCATGAGGTGGCCTCCAGGGTTACGGCTGCTACGGTGGCTCTGGTTTCCGACGGGGGAGAGACGGGCAGCGGCGTCATTGTCACTCCGCAGGGCCTGATTTTGACGGCGGCCCACGTCGTGGGCGGCGATGAAATCATGCGTGTGGTCTTTGCCGACGGGCGCGTAGTCAAGGGCCGGGTGCTGGGAGCCAACTTCACGCGGGATGCCGCCATGGTGCAAATCATGGACGGAGGAAACTATCCCCATGTGGAACTGGGGGAATCCGACGGTCTTCATGTGGGGGATTTTGTGGTGGCTCTGGGCCATTCCAAGGGATTTGACCCGGAACGCCGCGCGCCCATCCGCATGGGAAGATTGTGCACGGACGGAAAGCAGCGCTTCCTTATTTCGGAATGCACGCTGATTGGCGGAGATTCCGGCGGTCCCCTCTTTGACCTGTCCGGCAAGTTGGTTGGCATCCATTCCTCCATTGGCCCTATGTTGAAAATCAACAACCATGTCCCTGTTTCCGTTTTCAGGAGAGACTGGGACAAACTGCTCTCCGGCAGGCATTGGGGCCAGCTGGGCCTTCATCCCATGGCGGACCCCGAATCTCCTGTGCTCGGGTTTGCCATGATGGATGTGCTGGGCGTGGACGGCGTGGTGGTGGAAGACGTTGTGGTGAATTCTCCGGCGGATACCGCCGGCATCCAGCCGGGGGACGTCATTACCCACATGGACAGCCGGAGCCTGCGTTCCGTGCGGGATATGCTCCGTGAACTGGGCAGGCACCGTCCGGGGGAAACCGTTCCCTTGGTGGTGGTGAGGAAAGGTACGGCTTACAAGGCGGATCTTACATTCGGCAGGCGCGGCGACCTGATGTCCGGCCTGAAATACCAGGAACAAACTCAAGGATGATGATGAAATATTTATGGGCGGCATTCGCGGCGGCTTCCGCGTGTGCCCAGGAAATAGCTTCTCCCCTGCCTCCGGACCAGATGATTGCGCCGGAGGACAAAAGCGTGCTGGACAGCCAGGCCAAGGAGATTTTCCGGGAATGGGACAAAGTGGCTGTTCCGGTGGGGCAGTCCGTGGTGGCGCTGGTTGCCGGCAATACCCAGGTGGCTTTGGGAACGGTTGTGGGGAAGGGAAAGGTCCTCACCAAGCTGAGTGATCTCCAGAAGGAGCGGCGTCCGGTCATGCTGGTGGATTCTTCCGGGCGGGTTTATGACGCCAAGGTGCTCTTTGCCCTTCCGGAGCATGATCTGCTGATGATGGATGTGCCGGGGCTTCCCGCTCCTCCCATTGACTTGAATTCCTATGTGCAGGCGAAGGAAGGGGACGTGATTGCAGCCGTATCGCCCACGGGGCATGTGAGCGACTTCGGAGTCGTTTCCGTGGCCCAGCGCAGCCTGAGGGCGGATGACCAGCCTTATCTCGGCATCGTTTCCGATCCCCGCTGGGACGGGGAGGGGGTCATGATAGGCGGCGTGGAAGCCGGAAGCGGCGCGCACCGCAGCGGCTTGATGGCCGGTGATGTGTTGATGAAGCTGAATGGAAAGCCGGTGGACGGAATGTACTCCATCCGTGCCGCCATGGTCGGGGTGCGTCCCGGTGAGACGGTTCCCGTGGAAGTAAGGCGGCGGAACCAAGTAGTGGAGGGAAAACTCCTCACGGGGCCCAGGCCCAAAGTGATGAAATTCCCGCAAAAGCGTCTCGACATGATGAACTCCATGGGCAACCGGATGAGCCTGAAAAGGGATGAATTCCCTTTGGTCATCCAGTCGGACATGACCTTGTTCCCGGAACGGGCCGGATGCCCGGTCATTGACGTCAACGGAAAATTTGTTGGGCTGGCTCTGAGCCGGGCCGGACGCACGGAGACCTATATCCTGCCTTCCTGGATATGCAGGGAACTGGTGGAAGGAGTGCTCCCGCAGGTGCAGCAATACAAGGCGGGACGCGGAGAAAACATTCCGGAGGCCCAGCCTGTGGATGATTCCTATGACGCCCGGCGTCTGGAGGAAAACCGGCGAAAAGTGGAAGATAAGATGAGCCGTCAGGGTCTGGTGCCCAAAGTTTATTAAGCCTGTTCGGATGCCGGAGGGCGGCAGGTGAACTTTTTCGGCAAGCCGCATGGCTTCGAGACCTCTTTCTCCGCCTGCCGCATTGGAGCCGCGGGAAACAGGGTGGACATTGTTCCCGTGCCGGAAAAATGTCCGGAGTGGTTTATTCCCTCAATCCATGGCGTCAGGAGAAGAAAAATAAAAAAACGGGCAGCAATGCCCGTTTTTCTGAATCATCCGGATATACTCCAGAGCAACTTCCGGCTTCCCGGATATCGGAAGAAAATTTACTTGTCAGAGGAAGCCGCCCCCGGCCTTTCCTTGAAAATCATCAGTTCCGTCAAAACGACGGTGCGGCCGGTGGAATCCGGGGAAATAATCATAACCACTTTTCGTCCCGGGTAGGTCGTCAGCATCATGCCTCTGTCCTTCACCTTGACGACTTTGCCGTTCTTTAAACGGGTCATGTACGTCAAATTGGCGGGGGTGGTGCGGGAAATGTTGCTGTCTGTGGAGTTCTTGCCGAAAATGTAAGTGGATTTGCTGGGCAGTTCGATAGCGCTCTTTTCTCCCGAGGGAGGTTTGGGAAGTTCCAAAGTGAACGTGCGTCCGGTCAGGTTCTGGATGTAAACGCAGTTCAGCGGCAGTTCCGACTCATTAATAAAATCCAGCGTCAATTCCCCTTTGCTGTTTTTGCCGACCAGAGCCAGGGTTTTGGAGCCAAGATCGGGCGGCAGGGGCTTGCTGACGAGTTTATTGGTCGGCATGCCTTTCTGGTCCAGGCCCCCGAACAGGGTAATGATCTTGCTCCTGGGGTAAACGCTGCGGCGTCCCGGAAGGGCGGCGCGGATTTCCACTTTTTCCAGCCTTTTGGAATCAATAGGCATGTAAATGGGAGAAGGAAGAGACATGGGCTCCTTCAGAACGAACCGGATGCCGTTGACGGCGGCTGGCGGCAGGGACTTGTCCACAGTATCGGCCGCCGGAGCATTTGCTGCCGGTTGGGCCGGTTCCGGCCTGGAGGGGGTGCGGCTTTGTCCTTGGGCGAAGGAAATGCTTCCGAAAAGGCAGGTAAAGGCCAGGATGGGTAAAATACGCATATATTTTGGGAAGTGGAATGAGGAAAAGAGTGTTTTGGTTTCCCCGGCAGTGACCCTTGGAGGATAACCGCGCGGGAAAAAGGCGGAGGGAAAATCCATTGAACCGTGCAGCAGCGTGTGCTGATGGTTCCAATAGTTTTGATATCCTTTGTGAAGTACATGAATGAAGATGTCCGTGCAAGCTCAAAGTAGGGATGCCTGGGATAAAATTCTAAAGACAATGGGATTTCTTTTTTAAGGAAAGGATATAGGCAAGGAGCATCATCAAATGTCAGTCTTATCCATGCGTGGTGGAGCAAATGCCTGGCCGGCGGCCGCGCGGATAAGAAGGTTTGTGGTTAGTCGCGCGGAGAGGCGGCGCAGATCATTCATGCAGGTTAGGGGCTGGATTTCAGGAAAACGGCCGTATGGGAACAAGAGCATATGAAACTGCTTGTTGAAATTGCCCCGGCCGAATTTGATGTGTTGCATTACGGAGCTCTTGTTGAACTTAAAAGGAAATAAACGTCGGCTCCGTATTCAATAAGTCGATCCGGTTTTTTCCGGGCTTATCGAAACTCCCGGAGATGTCCAAGGCAGGGGGAAAAGGAAGAAAGCCCCACTATCCCCGGAACAGGGGAAAATCGTCTTTCGTCCTTTCTGCCCTGATATCTTCCCCCTCTCTCCGGACGCAAAAGCGCCGCTTTCCCTTTCCGGGAAAGCGGCGTGAAACGGAATGGAAACACGTTCCCTCCGCTACACTTCTTCGGGGGGACAGCCAGCGGAAGGAAACGATGTTGAACTTTCTTCCAAACGCCTTGTTCACGGCGCTCAGCTCCGTATCCTCCAGCGCGCCGCTCTTCATGTTGACCTGCCGGGCCGGAGTTTCCGGGCTGTTCACCGGATCCACGTAGTTGATCCCCCTCTGCACCACCGCTTCGCACCACGCGCGCGACAGCACCACCCCTTCGCGGTTGGCCAGCTCTCCGTAGGCGCGCACCGTAAACGTATCGTCCCTCGTCGTCAGGATGTTGCCCAGAACCGCCAGCACGTCAGACTGGATCAGGTAGCCGGGGGCGGCCGTATACACCGATCCCCTGGCCGCGTCCTGGTTCGGGTAGCCTCCCTTGGGCGCGATCACCATGTCGGAAAGTTCGTCAAACGTGCTGTTGATGGAGCTCTCGTCAATAGCCGCCTGAAGCGCTCCCTTCACCCCCATTTCCCCGCTCTGCAGGCGGCGGTTGACAAAGTCGGACATGTTCAGGAAGGGGCCTCTCTTTTTGACCTCCTTGACCATGTTCCGGGCCAGGGACCTGATTTGGGTGTCGCTCAGGGTTCTCAGGTCCGACCACGCCATGGCCTCTCCGTCCGGGATGCCCTGGGTCACCCCTATCGAACCATAGTCGTCCACGTGGGACTTGTCGCTGCTGGCCACTCCGAAACGGGAAAAGGACGTCTGGGAGTTGTTGAGCACGGAGGGCCTCCCGTTTCTGGAATAGAGAATCTTGCGCTTCTTGAGCCCCAGCAGGGTGGCTTCCCAGGCGCGCTGGGAGGTGGAGTTGACATTGAATCCGCCGGCGACGGTGAGGTACTTGGAGGCCTGCTTGTAGCCTTCGTCCGTCCTGGCGAGTTCTTCGACGACAGCCTCCGAGGGTTTGCCCTGAAGGTCGGGCATGAAGCGGCGGTTGGCGATGCCTGAAGCCCTGTTGGAGGAGGCGTCCGTAGAGAAAGCCTGCTGAAGCACGGTTTTAAGTTCTTCCCTGCCCGTGCCCCCAAGGCTGGAAGGGCGGGCGGCCAGGCAGGCGGCGAACCAGGAGCCCCAGAGGGCGTCGTTGATCATCAGGCCGTGGTCCCAGAAGTCCCCCAGGGCGGCGTCCCCCCCATGATTTCGTTGTGGGAGAAAACCTTGTCGGCAGGAAGCATGGGATCGGCAAAAGCGTTGCCGATGCCTACGCCCGGCACGCCGGACTGGTAGGCGAAGCGTTTGGCGATGGCCGCCCTGGAGTCGCTCCTGTACCATCCCGGGGTGAGGCGGCATCCGGCAAAGCCGGCCAGGCTGGAGGGCTGCTGGAAGGGAAGCTCCGCGGCGACAATCTTGTTGACCTGCTCGGCTCCCGGCCCTCCGAAGGGGGAGAGCCTGGTGCCGTCATTGGAGAGGATGTTGGAGATGGTAATCGGGAAGAAATCACTGTTGGCGTTCTTGACTTCAAACTGGTACGGGCTGTAGAGGCGCCCCAGTTCGGAGGCGGTGGGCATCTGGCCTCCCCAGAAAAGGGGGCTGGAGTGCTGCCATGTCTTGGCCCGGTAGTCCTTGCCCTCCGGATAGGCTCCTATCACGGGGGGCTTGCCCCATTTTACCGATACTCCATAGTAGGCGACAAACGTGGAGTCCAAAGAGGGCGTGCCGTATTCGCCCGCTTTTTTAGCTTCTTCATTGGTCCCTTCGTTGTGTTCCCACATTTCTGCGGGAAGTTTAATTTGGTCAACAAGAGGTTTTTCCCAAGCACCCCAGTTCAGGTTGAGGATGGCCGGCATGGTCTTGGAGAAAATTTCTATTTCCGCCGTGCTTTTCCCATTCAGGGAAGAGGAACTGTTCATTTTGTTGGGATCCATCAGGCCGGCCCCCATCACGAAGGTTCCCAGGGCTTTGGAGGCACCCTTGTCTCCGTATTTGACGGCGAGAACATGATTGTCCGGCGTTCCGTTGAGCCGGCTGGTATCTTCCGCGAAGATAACGGAAGCCTTGGCAATGCCTACCTGGTTATATCCGCTGCCGTCCAGAAGTTCATAACGGACGCCGTCCGTCAGGTTGACGGCATAAGAGCTGACTTGTCCCGGTTCCTGGGACCATCCCTCTTTGAGCGGGAATCTGTCCGGTTTGAAATCACCGCTGTTGGGCTTTGTTTTGTAAACTTCGTTACCGTTGGCGATGTTGGAAACGACCGGCTGGGCAAAGACGATGATCTCGCCTGCTTTCAAGGTGGAAGGCTCTCCCTTGACGGTGGAACCGTCACTGTTAAGTTTGGCCGTAGTTCGGAAAGAGGCGCCGAAATCCGCCACCTGGCGGTTGTTATAAGAAGCGTTCAAATAGGGGATCAGGCAGGATTCTCCATAATTGGAGAGTGCATTCTCATCCAGTTGGTTCCATGCGAATTTAACATTATGGGAAAGCAGCAGGGGCATGAAGCGGTGCTCGCCGAAGTAGGCGCCCCAGACACCTCCGTTGGCCCCGGTCAGCTTCATATCCACATTATACGGATTCCACCAGACGTACACGGGAATGACGGCAATACGGAAGTCGATCCATCCTCCACGGTTGGGATGCTTGTTGCCGTGTTTGACGTAGTTAAGTCCTACAAAGGAATAAAAGCGCAGCAGGATGGGGTGGCGCATGTACGTGTAGCGGTTGTCCATCATTTCCATGCTGGCTGCGGAGTCCGCCGCAATCAGCGTGCTGGGAGCGCTTCCATTCCATTGAAGGGTGGCGGAGGCATCCTGGCCTTCCCTCTTCGTGGAGGAGTCCCACACGTTCGCCCACAGGTAAAGCTGGTTCCAGGAGCCGATCGGCCGGTTCTGGTCCGACGGGTTGCCGTCCTCGGACGTGTACGGACGCAACCCTATGTCCGCCGTATCGCCGCGAAATTCTTCAGGAAGTTTTTCCTGGGAAAACATAATGTTGAGGTCTTTCTTAAGACCGCCGAATTTAGAATCCGTCAGCAAACTGGAAGAAACCAGAGAGATGTCGTGGTAAACGTCACCCAAATCCTTCAAACGTCCGTTTTTATTGTTGGCCAGCAGAGAATCAAGAGAGATAAGCTTTCTGACTGCGGACATGTCGTTCCCGGATCCCGCCGTCATTACGGAAGAAAGATTGAGAGACTCCAGATCGGGGCCGGGCGTATCCCAGGTGGAACGCAGCACCGTCAGGGCATCCGTACTTTCTTCAGAAGCATGCGGCATCAAATTGATACGCGCTTTCTGGTTTTCCCCCGTGACCCACCAGGCTATATATTTACGGGAGTTAGCATTCTTTTTCAGTCCTGTGGTCTTGGAGGAATCATCTACGCGCACCATGCGGGCGTAGATTTCCTTTTTATCCTGATTCCTGGCTCCAACGGGTGTCCCTATCGTGCCTGGTCCCACCAGGGCGACGCTGCGGAAGTTCTGGTTAGAGAGAGAACGTTTGCCCAACAGATTTTTACCCGCTTCCAGAGAACTGAGCCTGCGCAAATCAGGGTCGGAAATGAGCCAGCGGCGGAACATGGATTTTCTTCCTGTATCATAGGTGGCCGAGATGTTCATACCCTCGGAGTTATTCGTATTGAGCCAGGAATCCCAGCTGTTCCAGACACCCAGAATATAAGGGGCGTTTCCTTCGCTGGTTCCGGAAGAAAGAATGCCGGAATTGGCGGAAACACGCTGGTCAGGGCCCAATTCACACTGAAGCTGGCCCAAAGCTACTTCCAGGGAAAATCTGGCGAGGGATTTGGCCTCCGCCGCAAAAAGCTGTTTCTCGGAAATACGGACCTGTGAAGATGCAATGGTTAAAAGGCCGACGCTGAGGAGGGCTAAAAGCATCATCAGGGTAATGGTGGCAATCAGGGCAAACCCCTTGCTGACATGCCTGACAGGACGTTTAGTGAAAAGTTTGATCTTCATGAAAATGATGGGTTTCGGCAGGCCCCTTTCCGTTCGAGTGTGAGGAGGAAAAACCTCTGCTGTCACAAAGGTGCGAAGAGCCAATTCTTAACTCTAGCCAATACAAAAAAGAGGCAGTTCATGCAAGCTCAAAGTTGGTTCAACAGGGCACACGTTGAGCAGAGCAAACAGGCTCCGGGACAATTGGAAAGAAAAATAAGGCAAGAAAAATCGCATTTTTATCCAATTCCGTTCTTAAAGGTTTATATTATGATTTTTATAGAAAAATCGGATTCTAAATTCGGTGGATTAAAAAAAGACTTGAATATCATATTTTCTCAAGAAAAACTGCCTGCGGAATTTCGTGGCGATACGGCGGACATAGGGTTGCGTCCGTACACGTCCGAGGACGGCAACCCGTCGGACCGGAACCGGCCGATTGGCTCCTGGAACCAGCTTTACCTCTGGGCGAACGTGTGGGACTCCTCCACGAAGAGGGAAGGCCAGGATGCCTCCGCCACCCTTCAGTGGAACGGAAGCGCTCCCAGCACGCTGATTGCGGCGGATGCCGCGGCGAACCTGGAGATGATGGACAACCGCTACACGTACATGCGCCATCCCATCCTGCTGCGCTTTTATTCCTTTGTAGGATTGCTCCTGACAAATCACCAAAACAAACCGCTCAATGATCTTTTAGATGCAGATGGAGGATATCACGCTAGAACAGGAGGCGGGTTTGTTGATGTTAATTTGGCCATTATCCCCGTGTACGTCTGGTGGAATCCATACAATGTGGACATGAGCATGCAAGGAGGAGATGGTTCCCCCTGGGGAGCGTATTTTGGAGAATACAGATTTATGCCGTTATTAACTAGCGGTAATTTTGATGTATGCAATATCGGAAAAAGGGAATTTTACGGTATAAATGAGTCTTGGATGAAGGATTTGACGAGAAAGTATGAACACCCGATGACCCCGTACAATCGAAACAGTCAGGGAGTGTGGAAAAGATTTGGAATGCGGCAAATTGCAGATTTTGGAGCATCATTCAGAACCGATACGGCTATTAGCAATGCTTCCATAAAGAAAGGCGCTATTCCTGTTCTAAAATCAGGGGAAATAGTCATTTTTCCCAGCCGGTAGCTTCATACGAGGATATTATTACAATCAAAAGAGATAATACGGATAGTTATGTGGATGGGTTGCCGTTTAAGGAAGGATGGAGCGCAAATCCCTCCCAGGTCTCTCCTTATGCTGTGGAATGGAAAGCAGGGTTACTCTATAAAAATCTGTCCGGGAGTGGCTGGGAAAATGAACCTTACTCCGGACTATCCAACCCAATAGGAACAGCAACAGCAAGTATTGACTTTGCTCAATCTTATGAAGAAATACAAGGTACATATTTAGACCCAGAAGGGGATAAAACCCCTGAAAACCATATTCTGGCTGATAGATTTACAGAAAATCATGATGCCCATTCTAATAAATTGGGAACTTTCGTGATGGGCGCAGGCTTAATGAATATTTCCGGGAATACTGCTCCCATCCAGTTGCAAGGAAGTTCTACGGAAGAACCCAAGGCTTTTGAGAAATATATGCCTGCCGTTCTTAATTTGAATTGGGGTGTCTGGCAAAAGCCCCTTGTCGATAAAATTCTTATCAAAGCGGTTTATTACAATAATCCTGGCAATCCTGGGCAAGAGAATGGGCAAAAGTTCAAAGAATGGCTCCAAGGCAAAGAGGGAGAACCTGACAAGGATCCTGAATTTGTCGCCTACTATGGAGTATCGGTAAAATGGGGCAAGCCCCCCGTGATAGGAGCCTATCCGGAGGGCAAGGACTACCGGGCCAAGACATGGCAGCACTCCAGCCCCCTTTTCTGGGGAGGCCAGATGCCCACCGCCTCCGAACTGGGGCGCCTCTACAGCCCGTACCAGTTTGAAGTCAAGAACGCCAACAGTGATTTCTTCCCGATTACCATCTCCAACATCCTCTCCAATGACGGCACCAGGCTCTCCCCCTTCGGAGGGCCGGGAGCCGAGCAGGTCAACAAGATTGTCGCCGCGGAGCTTCCCTTCCAGCAGCCCTCCAGCCTGGCCGGCTTTGCCGGATGCCGCCTCACCCCGGGATGGTACAGGAGCGACTCCAGGGCGGCCATCGCCAAACGCTTCGCCTACCAGTCCGGCGTGCCGGGCGTAGGCATCGGCAACGCTTTTGCCGATCCCATGCTTCCTGCCGACAAGGTTTTCTCCCACAACGAAATCATGGGGGACGCCGCCCTGGGGGACTTCTGGGACCACGGCCTGATGATCAACGACGCCCTCTGGGACTCCTGGTTCGCCTCCTCCCTGGCCGCCCGCCCTTCCAGCCTTGGGGGCACGGGCAGGGAAGAACTTAAAACCGTGCTTCAGCAGGCTTTCTCTACGGACGCCTCCTCCAACAGGGCTTCAGGCATCGCCAACCGCCGCTTCATGCCCGACCTTCAGGGCAAACCCTCGGAGGCTGTCGTCGAAGAACTCGCCAGGACGGACGAAGGCTACAAGCAGGCCTCCAAGTACCTCACCGTCGCCGGCGGATTCAATGTCAACTCCACCTCCCAGCGCGCCTGGGAAGCCACCCTGCTGGGGCTCAAGAAGCGCAAGATTCTCTATTCCAGAAACGGGAGGCCCTCCGTGCTCAACAACTCCCAGACGTCCTTTTCCCGTTTCGGAGTGGCCAGCAGCGACAAGTCCCACGTGGACGACTATGGTTCGATAGGGGTGACCCAGGGCATCCCGGACGGAGAGGCCATGGCGTGGTCGGACCTGAGAACCCTGAGCGACACCCAAATCAGGTCCCTGGCCCGGAACATGGTCAAGGAGGTCAAAAAAAGAGAGGCCCCTTCCTGAACATGTCCGACTTTGTCAACCGCCGCCTGCAGAGCGGGAAATGGGGGGGGGTGAAGGGAGCGCTTCAGGCGGCTATTGACGAGAGCTCCATCAACAGCACGTTTGACGAACTTTCCGACATGGTGATCGCGCCCAAGGGAGGCTACCCGAACCAGGACGCGGCCAGGGGATCGGTGTATACGGCCGCCCCCGGCTACCTGATCCAGTCTGACGTGCTGGCGGTTCTGGGCAACATCCTGACGACGAGGGACGATACGTTTACGGTGCGCGCCTACGGAGAGCTGGCCAACCGCGAAGGGGTGGTGCTGTCGCGCGCGTGGTGCGAAGCGGTGGTGCAGAGGGGGATCAACTACGTGGATCCGGTGAACAGCCCGGAAACTCCGGCCCGGCAGGTCAACATGAAGAGCGGCGCGCTGGAGGATACGGAGCTGAGCGCCGTGAACAAGGCGTTTGGAAGAAAGTTCAACATCGTTTCCTTCCGCTGGCTGTCCCCCGAAGAAGTGTAGCGGAGGGAACGTGTTTCCATTCCGTTTCACGCCGCTTTCCCGGAAAGGGAAAGCGGCGCTTTTGCGTCCGGGAGAAGGAGTTTCGGCGCATCCGTTGGACAGGGAACGCCCCCCCTCAGGGATTTTTATCCCCTAATCCCCTATTTTTCGCTTGCACATTTACTCCCATTGACGGGAGGTTTGAAGGGGAATGCGGAACATGGACGTGGCCGGGTAACGGCGTTCACCGTTCAGCGCATGGGAAGGCGGCGCTTTTTGAAACAGAATCCGACGGTAAAAGTAACCAGAGTTCCGATGGTAACACGCCACGGAAATGCTATTTCCGGAACATATTGTTGCCAGCCGGAGGGCAGGGGGATGAGTTCCGTCAGTAAAGCGATGACAAAGAATCCTGCCGCCATGGCAATGACGTTTCCTGAGTCGCTGCCTCTGGTGCGGGTCAGCATTCCCAACAGGAAGATGCCAAGCAGGGAGCCATAGGTGTAGCCGAAAATGCCCAGGGCTATTTGGATGATGCGGACTTCCGGGTGATGCACCACATACCACGCTGTGATGGAACCCACGAGGATGAGCAGCAGGGAGAAACCGGCCGTTCCCCAGCGCACGCACCGGAGCAGCTGCCGTTCCGAGGCTTCCGGTTTGAATATCCCCTGGTACCAGTCCTTGGTGGCGGTAGTCGCCAGGGAGTTTAGAGCCGTGGAGAGGGAGCCCATGGCCGTCGCCAGAAGTCCGGCGATCAGCAGTCCGCGGATGCCGTTGGGAAGTTCATGGATGATGAAGTAGGGAAACACATGCAGCTGCGGCGTGTCTGCGGGGAGGTTTGCCGGGTTGTATTGGTAGAAGACATAGAGAAGAATGCCCGTGAAGAGGAAAATGATGACGATGGGGAAGTCCAGCAAGCCGGATACGATGACTGCACGCGTTCCCGCCTTGCTGTTTTTTGCCGCCAGCATGCGCTGCACCATGTCCTGGTCCGTGCCGTGCGTGGCCATGGTGATGAAGGTTGCTCCCAGGAAGGCTGCCCACACCGTGTATTCCTGGCTCAGCACGCGAGCGCATTGTTGGAGGAAGTCCAGGCCTTCTCCGGTTCCCCAGGAGAAGAATTTCCAATCGTCTCCACCATTCATGGCGGCGGAGATGGAGCTCCACCCTCCGGGGATATGGGAGAACAGTACCCACAGGGCGGAAAGCATGGAGACTCCCAGAACGACGGCCTGGAGGACGTCCGTCCAGACGACGGCTTTCAATCCTCCGATCGCGGTATAAATTGTCGTGGCGACGGAGATGGCAACCAGGGCGGCAATGTAGAGCAGGACAATCTGGTCGGCGTCTGCCGTGACGCCTGTCAGGAACTGGTAGGCAATGACCAGCAGAATGCCCGCGAAGTAGAGCCTGGTTCCGCTGGCGAGCACCCGGCTGATCAGGAAGACCATGGAGGCTGTCCGCCGCGTCAGGAGCCCGAATCTTTTTTCCAGGTATTCATAGATGGAAACAACCTTGTAGTCATAGTAGGGCTTGAGAAAGAGCCTGCCGACGATGATGCGGCCCAGGATGGTGCCGATGCAGAGCTGGGCGTATGTGAAGTTGCGGGTATGGTATCCTTCTCCGGGAGCCCCCAGGAAGGTGGCCGCGCTGATTTCCGCCGCCAGGATAGAGGCCAGAATAGCCCACCAGGGCAGGAGCGGTTGCCCAGGGCATAGTCTGTCAGGGAGTTTTGCTTTCGTCCCGCATAAATGCCAATGCAGAAGATAGCCAGAAAGTAAATGACGATGACGAAAAGGTCCGTGAGCATGCCTGGAAAGAGAAGGCCTTTTCCGGAATGGAAATTCCGGAAAAGGCCCCGGGCTTAATGAAAGGGTCAGGAGTGGCTCTTGTGCTCCAGCGCGGCTGAAACCAGACCGGAAAAGAGCGGGTGGGCCCGGTTGGGAGCGGACTGGAATTCCGGATGGTACTGGCAGGCGATGAAGAAGGGATGATCGGGAAGTTCCACGACTTCCACCAGTCCGTGTTCGTCATTGACGGCGCTGATGACCAGCCCCGCGTTTTCCAGTTCGTCGCGGTAGGCCGGGTTGAATTCGTACCGGTGGCGGTGGCGTTCCGTGACGCTGTCCTTGCCGTAAAGCTTGTGCGCCAGCGTTCCGGGCCGGATCAGGGCCTTGTAGGCGCCCAGGCGCATGGTGGCTCCCATGGCCTTGATGCCTTTTGCTCTTCCTGGAGGCTGATGACTGGGTGGGTGGTTTTCTGGTCGAATTCCGTGGAGTTGGCGTCATCCATGCCGCAGATGTGGCGTGCGTACTCAATGACGGCCACCTGCATGCCCAGGCAAATGCCCAGGAACGGGATTCCTTTGGTGCGCGCGTATTCCACCGTCTGGATTTTTCCTTCAATGCCGCGGTCTCCAAAGCCGCCCGGCACCAGAATGCCGTCCACGGAGCCAATCATGGCCTCCGCGCCCTTTTCCTCAATTTCTTCCGCGTCTATCCGGAGAATTTCCACGCGGGCGTCATTTTCCGCACCGGCGTGAGTGAAGGATTCATAGATGGATTTGTAGGCGTCCTGGAGAGCGATGTATTTACCTACTACGGCAATCCTGATGGAGTGGCTGGGGCTGATGACCCTGCCGACGTAACGCTGCCAGTCCGCCAGATTGGGCGCCGGAACGTCCAGTCCCAGGCGCCTGGTGACAATGCGGTCTATTTTATCCTGGCTGAGATCCAGGGGGCATTCGTAGATGGTGTTTTTGACGTCGCGGAAGGCAATGACGTTTTTGGCTTCCACGTTGCAGAACATGGCGATTTTGCGGCGTTCGTCTTCACTCATGTCGTATTCCGTCCGGCAGATGATCACGTCCGGCTGGATGCCGATTTCCCGGAGCTTGGCGACGGATTGCTGGGTGGGCTTCGTTTTCATTTCCCCGGCGGCCTTGATATAGGGGAGCAGGGTGACGTGAATGAAGCAGACGTTGTCACGGCCCACTTCCAGGGCGAATTGGCGCAGGGCTTCCAGGAAAATGTGGCCTTCCATGTCCCCGACCGTGCCGCCGATTTCCGTGATGATGATGTCCACGTCTGATTTTTCCGTGACTTCATAGAGGCGGTTTTTGATTTCATCCGTGACATGCGGAATGTATTGAACCGTTTTTCCCAGATAGTCTCCCCGGCGTTCCTTCCGCAGCACGCTTTCAAAGACCTGTCCGGAAGTGAGGTTGTTTAGCCGGGAGAGGCTGCAATGGACGAAGCGTTCGTAATGGCCCAGGTCCAGGTCCGTTTCCGCTCCGTCGTTCAAGACGTACACTTCCCCGTGCTGGAACGGGCTCATCGTTCCGGGGTCCACATTCAGGTAGGGGTCGAATTTTTGAAGGGTTACCTTAAGTCCGCAGCGTTCCAGCAGCGTGCCGATGGATGCCGCCGCCAGTCCTTTGCCGAGAGAGGAGACAACACCGCCTGTGACGAAGATATATTTCATGATTTGCTTCCTAGTGTATGTTTAATAAGATTTGTTCCACCTGTTCCGCCTGTTCCGGCGTATCCACGCCCACACTGACGTGGTCCGTCAGGATGACCCGGATTCTGGCCCCGTTTTCCAGTGCGCGCAGTTGTTCCAGGGATTCCGTCTGTTCCAGGGGGGTCGGGGCCCAGCGCACATAGTTTTCAAGGAAGTCGCGGCGGTAGGCGTAAATACCCAGATGGCGCAAAGGCGGCGCTACGCGGGGGTGGCGGGCATAGGGAATGACGGAACGGGAGAAGTACAGGGCGTCTCCGTTACGGGCAAGGGCCACTTTGACAATGTTCGGGTTGTCCAGATCCTCCCGGGCGCTGATAGGGCAGGCGACGGTGGCCATGGAGAGGGCTTCGTCCGAGACCAGGGCTTCCGCCAGCCTGTCAATCAGGGCCGGGTCAATGAGAGGTTCGTCCCCCTGAATATTGACGACATGGGTGGCGGCAGGGAAGGAACGTACCGCTTCCGCCAGGCGGTCACTGCCGCTGGGATGGTCCGGAGAGGTCATGATGGCCCTGGCTCCAAAGGATACGGCGGCGTCAAAAATGCGCTGGTCGTCCGTGGCGATGGCGATGGCGTCCAGGCGGGAACAGCGGCAGACGCGTTCCCATACGTGCTGGACAAGAGGTTTTCCTGCAATGGGATGAAGGGGCTTGCCCGGAAATCTGGAGGAACCCCAGCGTGACGGAATGAGGCCGATGATATGATGGGAAGTATCTGCTGCCATGGGAAAAGGAACCGCCCCGAAAGGTAGCAACTCCCTTTGAATTAGTCCAGCCTCAAGCATAGGGGCCGCCTGTTTTTCCCGGGAAGGAACAGTCAGCCGGAAATGGATGCCGTTGCGGCGGCTTGCCGTTTTTCCTGCGTTTTCCGGATCATGAGCGGCATGTATTCCTTGCGGACATGAAGGGATACATAGAGGCCCTCCCTCTTGGCGCAGGAGTAGAGTACTTTGATGATGGCCAGGGATATGATGTCCATCGCAATGGTGATGCTTTCCCCAAAGATCAGGAAAAAGAAGATTGGTTTGGTGAAATAGACGGCGGAAACATACAGGATGCCGAGCTTGTATTGATGGTTGCGGTAAATTCTACTGACGATCCATGCGTAGGTCATGCCAACGACGGACAGGATAAGGTACAGGGAAATCCCTATGTAGCCGAGCGTTTGAATCGTGGAAATGGGGCCGCTGTGCCATTGGCCGTTCCACGCAAAGGCGCTTTGGTCTTTGCTCAGGTTGTAGGCTTCTTCATACACATTGGCTTTCACGATGCTGATATCCCGTGAAAAGCCGTCTCCGAATATTTTGTCCTGAATAAAGTGTTCACGGTCATCCAGAGCCCAGCTCCACATTTCAAAGCGCCAGTTGATGGAGTCTTCGGCGTTTGCCTTGGCTTGCGCGCTGACGTCCAGGAAAGGAACGGCTGAGAGGGTGCGCTGGATGCCGAAAGGCAGAGAATGGAGCATGCCCGCAGAGGAGAGCAGCAAGAGCAATAGCACTCCGAGGACGGGAGCCAGAAGGCAGAAGAACCATCTTCTGTAAATTAGGGATATGGTGAAGAACAGGAACAGAACCTGGGCCATGGCGGAGCGAAATCCGCTTAACAGGATGCCAACGGTTCCAAGAAGAAGCAACGCCCCCCACCAGGGACGCTTGATCATCTGCCACACGGAGTAGTTGATGATGAGCAGCTGCATCACCAAGATAGAAATTCTGAGGAAGGAAGAGTTCCGGGAGTTTTCGGAGAGTGTGCCTGCGGAGCCCGCGCTCGCGGCAAGATCCGCCCCGGCGCTATCCGGAGAAAGGAGGCTCCGGGCGGTTAGGATAAGAGTAAAAACGATGGTCAGGAAAACAGCCCATTGAAGCACCTTGCCCAGTTCATGGCTGGTCGTTTTTAACGAGGACAGGCAGAGATAGGCCAGGAGGGCCTGGAGGAAAAGGATGTATCCCTTGCCTCCGTAGTAGTCTTCCAGCACATCCAGCCCCAGAGCGAAAGGGTGGCTCAGGAAGATGTAGCCCACATGCATGAACAGCACGAGGACGACAGCGTCCAGAAGGGGGGCGGAATTCCACGTCAAGCTTGAACGCCTGAGCATGGCGTTCCACAAGTAACAAGGAAGGGTTATTCCGTAAGCAAGGAGGGGAGCGTAATCCCTTAAGGAGGGGATGGGCAGGAAAAGAATGGGTATCAGTATCCACAGATACCACACTTTTCCCTTCATCAGGAATAAGGCGGCCAGGATAAAGGGGGAAACAGCCAGAACTATAGAAAGGGGATCGCCGTCCGCCGACATGATGCCGCCTATGATGGCCAGAAGAATGGCAACGACTGAAACCAGTACAATTTTAAATAAGTTACCATTCATAGGGCTACCCGTTATTCCCGAATAAAAAACAGTAGCGGGAAAGAGAGATGGATGGTGGAGTATAGGGGATTCGAACCCCTGACCTTCTCATTGCGAACGAGACGCTCTACCAACTGAGCTAATACCCCGTGGGAAATACCGGAAAGAATTTAGTTCATCCCGCGTTTGAAAGCAAGCGGAATTCGTCAGGAAAGGCAAATAAGAAAGAAGATGCCGCCTTTCCTCATCTCGTGCGGGTGTTTCATGACTGCCGGAGGCCGTCCGCAGGGAAGATGGCTATTTCCGGGAACGCCCGGCTTTTACGGGAAAGGAGGAACGCCCCGGTCTGGAAGCCGGAGGGCCTGCGGGAATGTTCAGATGTAAAGGCAGGCGGGCCTGATGTTTCCGATTTTTGCGAAGGCCCGTTTGCCGGAATTGGAGCGTCAGCGGCCCTGCTTGTTTTTAATGCGGTTTCTGAGATGGGCTTCTTCAAAAAGGCCGTCCATGTACAATCCCACGGCTTGAGCTTTTCTGAGGCTCCGGGCTGCATCCCTCAGAGCCGGAAGCGCTTCTTCATAGGATGGCGTTTTTCCTTTTTTAACAGGGGATGCTTCCACAAGGTGCCACCCCCACCGGCTTTTGAGAAGTACCGGCCTGTTGTCCGGAACGTCTGCCAACGCCAGACCCAGGGTTTCCTTGGCGCGGGCGGGGCTTATCCAGCCGAGTTCCCCGCCGGCGGGAGAGGAACGTTCGTCTTCACTGAATTCCCTGGCGAGCCGGGAGAAGGATTCCCCTGCCTTCAGCCGCTCCAGCAGCGTTTCCGCGGTTTGCCGGACCTGGGCTTCTTCCCTGTTCAGGGTAGCCAGGAAGATGTGCCTGGTTTTCCGCAGATCAGGAGGGGTGAGCTGGTCCCGGATCAGGTTGTAGCAGGTTTTCAGGTCTTCGTCGGACGCTTCCGCCGCCTGGGCGGTTGCCCGGTAGAGCTGTTCCGTCTGTTTGAGCCTGGCCGCTATTTTTTTTTGAAATTGTTCCTGCGTCAATTTCTGACCATGCAGGGTTTTCAGGTATTGTTCCGTGTCTCCGTCAAAACGGGACCGGATTTGTTCCACGGCGCGTGCCGCTTCCGCGTTGCGGTTGGGGAGCTGGAGGTCATTGACGCTGGTTTTCAGGCGCAGAAGGGAGGAGCCGATCAGGTCATACCTGGCCCGCGGAGCCAGGTCGCCGGGGATGTCCGGTTCATGAGTAAGTTTGATCCCGCCTTCCATATCCAGCACGGGAGGCTGGCGCAGCATTTTCAGTTCCGTAATTCTTCGGGAAAGCTGGTTGGCGGTGACGGGTTCCCCCGTACACTTCCGCTATCCGGGCGGAGTTGTCTCCTGGCGGCCCCGGCAACGGTTTCAGGTACGCGTCCATCCTGCCGGCCAGAAAGCCGTGCCAGATAAACAAGTCTCCCACCAGATAGAGCAGGAAGGCTCCATAAATCACAAGCCTGAGCGTGAATTTTCCAGTGGGAGACATGGCAGGAGAAGGAGGGCAAAGAGCTTAGTTTCCGCCGCCGGAGTCTGCCAGGCGGGCGGATTCCGGAGGAAGGAAGTTGCGGAATCTCTTCTTTTCAATGCACTTCATGTAGGCTTCTTCCGGGGAGACGATGCCCTGTTGGAGTTTTTGCCAGATGGCGTCATCCATGAATTGCATGCCCATGGCCTTGCCGCCGACGATGACGTCAGGGATTTTCTGCGTGGCGCCTTCACGGATGATGGCCGCCACGGCCGGCGTGGCAAAGAGAATTTCGTTGACGGCTACGCGTCCTGGTTTGTCGCTGCGCTTCATCAGGAGCTGCGCCACGACGCCGCGGAGGGAACCCGCAAGCATGGTGCGCACCTGGGATTGCTGGTCAGACGGGAATACGTCAATGATACGGTCAATGGTTTTGCTGGCGTTGTTCGTGTGCAGGGTGCCGAATACCAGAAGGCCGGTTTCCGCCGCCGTGAGCGCCAGGGAGATGGTTTCCAGGTCGCGCATTTCACCCACCAGCACGATGTCGGAGTCTTCACGAAGGGAAGCCCGGAGGCCGTCTGCGAAGGAAGGCGTCTGGAGAGGCACTTCCCTCTGGGTGACGATGGATTTTTTATTGGGATGGACGAATTCGATAGGTTCCTCCACGGTGATGATGTGCCGGGCCTGGTTGCTGTTGATATAGTCGATGATAGCGGCCAGCGTGGTGGATTTACCGGAGCCGGTGGGCCCCGTGACCAGCACAAGGCCGGATCTCATATGGGCGAATTCCTTGACCACCGTAGGCACGCCCAGTTCTTCCAGCGTGGCTATTTTGGTGGGAATGAGGCGGAAAACAGCCCCCAGGCCGTGCTGCTGCTTGAAGTAGTTGCAGCGGAAACGGGATGTTTCATCCATTTCATAGGCAAAGTCCAGGTCCCCTTCTTCCAGATATTTCTGGAAGGCCTGGGGATCGCATATTTCCGCGAGAAGGTTTTTGAACGCCTGGCCTTCCAGGTTTTCGTCGGAGATGGCGGAGATGGTCCCGTTAACGCGGACTTTAGGAGGCTGGCCTTCGCTGAGGTGAAGGTCGGAACCGCCCGCTTCTACGAGGTATTTGAAGTATTGGTCGATGACAGCCATAACAGGAGTGTTTCAAAATTAAAGGTTACTTGATTCCCAGGAAGGATTTCATGATGGTTTTGTCTTCCGCGCGGAAGATGCAGTCTTCCGTGGTGATGAGGCCCGCCTGGTGCAGAGCCCGGAGCGAGTCGTCCATCAGGATCATGCCCTGGGCTTTCCCGGTTTGAATGCAGCCGGGAATCATGAATGTCTTGCCTTCGCGGATGCAGTTGGCGATGGCGGGCGTATTAACCAGCATTTCAATGGCCAGAGCGCGGCCGTTGCCGTCCGCTCTGGGAACCAGCTGCTGGGAGATGATGCCGCGCAGGGATTCGCTGACCATGATGCGGATCTGGTCGCGTTGCTCCACCGGGAAGACGTCCAGCACGCGGTCCACCGTACGGGCAGCGGAACCCGTGTGCAGGGTACCGAGCACCAGGTGGCCGGTTTCAGCCGCCGTGAGCGCCAGGGAGATGGTTTCCAGGTCGCGCATTTCCCCCACCATGATGACGTCAGGGTCTTCACGGAGGGCGCCGCGGAGCGCCCGGGCGAAGGATTCCGTGTGTTTATGCACTTCACGCTGGTTGACGTGGCAATTTTTGGAGGGAATCAGGTATTCGATGGGGTCTTCAAGCGTGATGATGTGGTCGTGGCGGTCCTGGTTGATGAAATCCACGATAGAGGCCAGCGTGGTGGATTTACCGGAACCTACGGAACCCGTGACTAAAATGAGGCCGTTGGTGTAGCGGGTGAGGGGCACCACGTATTCCGTCGGCAGGCCTATTTCCTCCATGGTGCGCACCCGCGTGTTGATGATGCGGAAGCAGATGTCATAACCCAGGCGCTGTTTAACCACGGATGCGCGGTAACGGCCAAAGTCATTGGCGTAGGCGAAGTCCACGTCCCCCCGTTGCTGAAGGCGGTTCCATTCCGGGTCTTCCAGAAAGCCCCTCGCCAGCACTTCCGTGTCCTGGGGCGTGAGATTGGGCGCTTCCTCCCAGATGGGGAGAAGCTGGCCGAACCGGCGCCAGGTGGGACGGCTGTTGACGGCAAGGTGGATATCGGAACAGTCATAATCCTGTCCAAGTTTGAGATATCCGTCGACGTGGGGCAAAATGTATTCGCTCATGTTGTGAATGCAGCAAACTGATAAAGCTACATATTAACGAAAACAGAGCTTTTTTGACCAGCAAAAAATGTCTGGGAACCGATTTCTATGAAAGCGGCTTTGCCCCGTTCCGCGACGGGTGAGGAATTTCAAGAGGGGAAGTTTTGCGGAAGAGCTTCGGACGTTTGTTTCCGGGGAAGGGGAGGAATGATGAAACAGGGGGCTGGCGCGGCAGACCGGCTTTTTACGCCAGGCATGATTTATTGTTCCCTGGAAGACGGGAAGGATATGGGGAGGTTCTCATTTAACGGCGCGGGAACATCCCCATTTTTTACGGCAGCGGAGTTCCCGAACCTTTTTCAAGAAGCGGCAGAAAACCGCTGTATTGGTCTGAAAATCCTGTTATTTGAACAGGTTGAGGAATTTTTTGCCGGCCAGGCCGATTCCCATTTTTTTCAGGGAAGGGAAAGCCAGGGTAATCAAAATTTCAACGATGAAACGGAAGATGGAGGAATTAACCCAGCTTCCGGAAGTGCGCGGCTGCGGGGGAGGGGCCGGATTGCTTTTTTTTCCCGCAAACATGCGGATGAGAAGAATGCCTCCCACCGTTCCGACAATAGAGCCGATTACAGGCAGGGACATGGCCTTTTTTTTCAATTTACGGAAGTGGTCGGCCTGCTGCTGCGTCTTTTGCACCAGGCTGTCCGCTTCATTGACGATGTCCAGCCGGGAGGAAGCTACCCGCATCAGGAGTGCGAGCTTTTCTTGAGAGCCATTTTCAGACATGATAAATCCGTTTTAAGTTCTTCCGCCGTCGCCGGAGCGATAGGCGTTACATGGGTTCGGCTGAAAAGGATGAACCCCGCGGCCGCGGCCAGGAGATGAAACCCCGTGGTGACGGCAAGCCCGGCGATGATTCCCCAGAAGTACGCCATGACCATGGTCAGCAGGCACCACAGAAAAAGATAGCCGAAGAAGGCCATGAAGGCACCCATCAGGAGAAGGGCCGTTTTTTTGCCCAGCCTTTTGGACGCTTCCTTCAGTTCCAGTTTGAGCAGTGCGGCCAGGGCTTCCGCATGGGCCAGGGCTGCCGTCCCGGTTTCCCGGAGGGAACGGACCATGGCCATCCCTTCTTCCTTTTCCTCCACAAGGGGGGTGACGAAGGTTCGCTTGAGTTTGTCGATCAGTCCCATGGTCGGTTTGAAGGGGGAAGGACGCCATGCGCTTGGCGCGCATGGCGCGGAATGAGAGGAGAGGGTTAACGCCGGCGGATAAGCAGGCCGATGAGAAGGCCCACGCCCATGGCAATCAGCACGGACTGGGTGGGTTTTTCCTTCACGTATTCTTCACCCGCTTCGTGGAACTTCTTGGCCTTGTCACGGATGACTTCTCCCTTTTCCTGGGCGTAGTCGCAGATGGTGCTGGCCTGTTCCGTAGCCGCCTTGCGGATTTGGTTTACTTTAGCCGCGGCGAAAGCCCTGGCCTGTTGGAATCTGGTGACGGCAAGCTCGCGGGCGGAAGGGCAGGAGCAGGAAGTGTCGTTTGCTGCTACGGTCGTTTCAAGTTCGGTTTGGTTGTCTTGCATGGTTGATTAGAGTATTAAGGGTTGGTTCCTGTTGAAAAACATGTCGACTTACATGTTTTCGCCTCTCACATTGGAAATTATTTAGCACGCTTCCCACTATTGGCAAGTGTGTAAAGCGGCTTCACCCGGAATTGTGCGGTCTCTCAGCGGCGGCTTCCTGAAAAACCGCCGCGGGGGTCCGGTTTGACTTGGGGTTCGTTAGGATTCCGGTACCGCAGAATGCCGTAATCCCTCAGATTGCGGATGAATTCCTGAGCGTTGGCCCGGAAGCGCGCATCGTACATCAGCAGCCCCAGAAAGCCCTGGTTTTTACGTGCATCAGCCGTGATGGAGGAGATTTGTTCAGATGCTTTCCTCAGAGCGGCCAGCGTAGGGGGGATTGCCTTGACGGCGGGATCCAGAGTGTTGAGTTTTTCTTCAGCTCCGGCAATGAGTTTGCGGGCATCCCGGACGGTGTCTTTCATGGCCGCGACCGAGGAGCGCGTTTCTTCCATGAGGCCGGGGAGCTGTTCTCCCGTCCGGTTTATTTGAGACAGTACGCTGCCGAGGTTTTGGAGGTTCTCCCGGTTCAGGATGCCCTCATTGATCAGCCTGGTCGTCTGGGCCAGCCCTTTGGCCGCCTCTCCGATATTGAGGATGGCGTCGTCAATGTTGTCCGAATCTTTTTCTCGATTTGCTTGAGGATTTTCAGGATTTCCTCTGTGGCGCCCACAGCATTGTTTTTGATTTTGCTGAAATCGCTTTCCGGCTGGCCGATGATGGTGGCATGGGGAAGGATGTATTCATGCGTGGGCTGGGCCGGAGGGACGATATCGATGTATTTGTCGCCCAGGATGTTCTGCATGTCCACCCGGAAGACGGATCCTTGCTGGATTTTCACGTCGCTCTGGATGCTGGCTTCCAGCATGACTTCATTGCCGGAAGGCAGGAGTTCAGGGGCTTTGGTGACTTTTCCCACCGTGACGCCGCCCAGGCGGATCTGGGAATCCTTGATGAGCCCCGCCGCATCTTTGAAAATGATGTTGATGGGGTAGGTTTGCTCCTTGGATGTTTTGATGTTGCCGAATCCCAGGATGACTCCGATAATCATCAGGATCCCGGCGATCAGAAAGATGCCTACCCAGGTTTCCGGTTTAAGTTTCTGTTTCATGGCTCTGTGGCAAGATGGTTATTGTTTGCGTTCCCGTTCCGCCCGTTCCAGCAGGATCCGTTGGAAGTTTTCATTTTTGCCGGACAGGGCTGCCCAGTTTTCCCCGGAGTCCCCGTACAGGAATTTTTGCAGGATTTCGTCTTTGGAGTGCAGCAGTTCTTCCGGGGTTCCCGTCCAGTAAACCTCACCATTTCTGAGATAGACGATTTTGTCCGCGATGCGGATCACGCTGGGCATGTCATGGGAGACAATGACGGTGGTGATGCCTTTGTCCTTGCAGATTTGCCGGATGAGGAAGCTGATGCTGTCCGTAACGATGGGGTCCAGGCCCGCGGTGGGCTCGTCATAGAGCAGGCATTCCGGAGTGGTAATGATTGCCCTGGCTACGGCGACGCGCTTGATCATGCCGCCGGAGAGGCTGGCCGGCATTTTTTCCTGCTGTCCCAGCAGCCCTACGGAATCCAAAGCGGCTGAAATACGGGTGTCCAGTTCGTTTTCATCCCTGATCCCCGCCTCCCGCAAGGGGAAGGCTACGTTTTCTCCCACACTCAAGGAATCGAATAAGGCTCCCTGCTGGAACATGAATCCGATTTTGCTGCGGATTTGCTTTTTGATTTTTTCCGGCGCGCCGCTGATGCGCCTGCCGTCTATTTCCACATAGCCGTCCAAGGGGTCCATCAGGCCGTCCAGATGTTTCAGAATGACGCTTTTCCCGGCTCCGGAACCTCCTATTAAAGCCATCAGTTCTCCCTTGCCCACGTCAAAGCTTACGCCTTTCAGCACTTCCTGGGTGCCGAAGCTTTGTCTGAGCTGGTGGACGCGGATGAATGGCTGCATGGCGGCGGAGAAAGGCTATCTCATGAATCCCATGGGGAAGAACGAGTTGAGGATCATGGTCAGGATAAAGTTAGCGATGAGCAGGGCCACGGAAGCGTACACCATGGCCTGCATGGTGGATTTGCCTACGCCCACGGCTCCGTTTGTGGTGTTCAGCCCCTCCCGGCAGGAGATGGTGGAAATGATGAGGCCGAAAGCAAGAGCCTTGACCAGGGCGACGATGATGTCTCCCATGGTGACGAATTTGCTCATGAAGTGCATCCAGTAGGCCTGGTCTACGTTAAAGGCGGTGACGCTGACGATGTACGCGGAGGCGATGCCCACCAGAACGGCTTCCATCATCAGGATGGGCATGGAAATAAGCATGGCCTGTATCCGCGGCTTCACCAGGTAGTCTACCGGATCCACATTCATGGATTTAAGGGCATCCACCTGTTCCGTGACTTTCATGGTGCCGATTTCCGCGGCCATGGCGGATCCGACGCGCCCCGCAAGCATCAGCCCGGTGATGACGGGGCCCAGCTCCCGGAACATGCCCACGGCGACGACGGCCCCGCCCATGGTTTCCATTCTCACCGTTTGAAGCTGGAAAAGTGTCTGGGCTTCCAGCACCGCGCCGGTGAACGCGCCGGTGATGATGACCACCGGCTGGGATTGCACCCCGATTTTTGCAATTTGCTCCACAAGCACGCGCATCCGGAACTGGCCGGACCACATGCATGAAGCTACTTGGTAAAGCAGCAATCCGATTGACCCCAACCGGTCAACCAGCCTTAAAGCGGCGCGGCCGATCATGGTTGCTACATGGAATTGCATGGCTTCTACTAATCACTTCTTCCACTTCAAGAGCAAGCGCAATGTATGCCACGGGAGGAAAAGGAAGGTTCCGCGTCAGTCTGCCAGCCGATGGATATAAGGCGTTTCCTGCGTTCCGGGGATGGAGCGCAGCATGAGGCGGGGCGGCAGTTTCAGGCGTGTCCATTCGGATGCGCGGGCCTGCCGCTGCAAACGGCGTATTTCCCTTTCCGATTCCGGGAACCGGTTCGCCAGCTCCGTGGCGGATTCATGTTTCCGGTGCAGGCGGATGAGAAACCCGTCACGCATGGCGGCCTCCGGAGCCGGGGAAATAAAACCGGGGAACAGGTTTGCCAGTTCCGTCTCGTATAAATCCCCCAGCGGCATGAAATCCGCGGCTAAAGCGGCAGGAAGGAAGCGGGACTCCGTCATGATATCCGTTCCCGTTAGAGAAGAGAGCGGCAGGGCTCCTTCTTCTTCCGCCCATTGGCGCATGAGCCATGCGGCCGTGGCTCTTTCGTCCAGCCCTTCGGTTTTGTTAGGGAGAGAAACCGTCCGTACGCCAATGCCAGCCGCGCCGGCGAAGGCTTGAACCTTTTCCCTTGTTTCTTCCGGAATGCCGGGCAGGGAGGGGATAAACCCCGTCACTGCCAGAGAGGGCAGCGTTTCCTTCAATAGTTCCGCCAACAGAAGGGAAGCGGAATTTTCCAGCAAATTCAGGCAGACGGCCCCATACCCGCTTTTCAAAATGAAGTCTTCCATCCCTTTGCGGAGGGCATGCCGGAGCTGTTTTTCCGGGGAGGGCAGGGGGAAGTCCGTTCCTGTGGGGTTTTCCGGTGAAATGACGGCGGAATCCCGTTCAAAAAGACGCAGCCGTTTGAGAAGATGTCCGTTGCCGGACCATACGGAAGATGCGCCGGGCAGCAGAAACGGACCTTCTCCCCCGGCCAGGCGGGCCGTGAATACGGGCAGGCCTGTTTCCCGCGCCGTCAGGCGGGCTTCTTCCTCATCCTGTTCCAGCAATCCCTCATGCCATGCATGGGCAGACGTGCGGAGCAGCAGGCATGTGGCGGAAACGTGCGGCGGAGGAATTTCTCCCCACGGGGCGATGGAGAAAACGGCTTCATCCTCCGTTCTCCGGATGCCAAAGACGGGGACGCGTTCGTTTCCATGCGGGGAGGGAGGGATAACGGCCTGCCGGGGAAAGGAAAGTCCGTTCCTCAACAGGTGGAATCTTATGCCTTCCGCGTCCGCCGCTCCCAGCAGCAGGGGGACATCCGCTATTTCCCGTGCCAGGTAGGCCAGGGCCGCCCGGTGCTGGGTCCGGAAGCCGCTGCGCAGAGCCAGTTCACCGGTATGCACGCCGCTGAGGGCCAGCGGCGGACAGAGGACGAGCTCCGCGCCTGCGTCCAGGCAGGAGCGGTACAGTTCCACGATGGTTCTGAGGTTTCGGGGAAAGTGGCCGGGAATGGTTTCCGGTTGGATGAATCCTGTCTTCAGCATGCGACGGAAAGGTAGACCATTACGGGGCGGCGGGCAAGCCGGGATGACCGGGGGGCCGCCCCCATGCCTTTACTCATGCAGTTTTTATTTCAAGGAGCTTGTCATTCACGGTCTTCATGGTATGATCCCTGCCGATTGCGCGCCGTCCGTTCCCGGGCGCGGCTATTCGGAATACTTATGAGGAAACAGTCAACAGAGGGGCAGGAATCCTCCATCCTGCGCGCCAGGGCATTGTGGCGCGAGTATCTTCTTCCTTATAGGGGCACGCTGGCGTGGGCTGTGGTCGGAGGCGTGGTGGCCGCTGTTGCCAGCGGTTTCGGCATTCCGGTGATTTTACAGGAGATGTTTCCCGTGATTTTTGACGGGAAACCGCTGCCCCCCTGGGCGGAACGCGTGCTCTTGTGGTATGTGAGCCCGGAAAACCTGCCCCTGGTGACGGTGTGGGCCACGGCGGCCATGCTCCCGCTGGTGGTGGTGGTGCGCGGCCTGTCTTCTTTTGTCAATGTCTATTTGCTTTCCAAAATAGGGCTGGGAGTGCTGGAGACATTGCGGCTCAAGGTGTACAGAAAGTATCAGGATTTGTCCCTGGCTTTTCACGACCGGCAGCAGAAGGGAGACCTGCTGAGCCGCCTGATGCAGGATACCCAGTTTCTCCAGGGCGGCCTGGTGCAGATTGCCAATGACCTTATTATCCAGCCCCTGACTCTTTTGGCCGCGTTAGGGTTTCTGATTTACAGGGCCTCCGTCAGCGAGCAGTTTCTTATTCTGCTGGCGAATATGCTTCTGGTAGGCGTTTGCGTGATTCCCATCCGGTACATCGGCAAAAAAATGCTTGCCCGCGCCCGGGTGGTGCAGTCCAGCCAGGGGGATCTTTCCTCCACGCTCCAGGAGAATTTTTCTTCCCAGCGGGATATCCGGGCCTTTGAACTGGAACAGCAGCAGATAAGGCTGTTCAGGGACAGGATCCGCCGTTACATCCAGGCATCCATCGGCGCGGTCAGGTGGCAGAGCCTGCTGACCCCTTTGATTGAGTTCGTCAGCGCCATAGCCATGGCCGCCACCCTGCTGGTTGGCAACATGAACGGCATGAACATGGGGGATTTTGCCGCGCTGGCTACGGCCATGTATCTTTGCTATGAGCCGGTCAAAAAGCTGGGGGCCGTCCATAACAAGGCGGAAACCCTTAATGCCGGTCTGGAACGCATCAACCACGTGCTGAATGCTCCTGATGACGTTCCCGAACCGGAAAACCCAAGGAGCCCGGCGGCATGGAAGGGGGAAGTGGAGTTCCGCAACGTTTGCTTCGGTTACCAGCAGGACTCTCCTGTCATGAGGAACATTGATCTCCGCATTCCGTCCGGGCAGGTGGTGGCCCTAGTCGGTCCCAGCGGAGCGGGGAAGACGACTTTCATTAATTTGCTGTGCCGTTTTTATGATGTCCTTTCCGGCAGCGTGAAGGTGGACGGCATCGACGTGAGGGAGATGAGTAAAAAGGAACTTCTTTCCCACATAGCGCTGGTTTCCCAGTATCCCGTTCTGTTCCGCGGCTCCGTAGCGGACAATATACGCATCGGCCGTCCGGACGCTTCCGACGCGGAGGTGGAGGAAGCCGGCCGCATGTCCGCTGTGGACAGTTTTATCCATGAGACGGGGGGAAGGGTATTCCCGCATGATCGGGGAAATGGGGGAGGGCCTTTCCGGCGGCCAGCGGCAGCGCGTTTCCCTGGCGAGGGCCTTTTTGAAAAACGCTCCCATCCTGGTGCTGGATGAGGCCACGGCTTCCCTGGATATGAAGAGCGAGGAGCAGATTCAGAAGGAGATTGAGAGGCTGGCTTCCGGCCGCACGACGTTCATTATTGCCCACCGTTTCAGCACCATCCGGATGGCGGACCGCATTTTGGTGCTGGAGAAAGGCCGTGTGGTTGCGGACGGCACGCATGAGGAGCTGATGGCTTCTTCTCCCCTGTACCGGGAACTTTACAATAAGCAGCAGATGGTTGCGGAGGAGGAAGGAGGCGCTCCATGTTAAGCCAGTTTTTTGAATATGCGCGGTATTTGAAGCCCGTGATAAAGCTGTTCATCGCCGCTCTGGCTGCCGGGGCTCTGGCTGCCGCCGCCAGCGGTTTCGGCTTTCCGCTGATGATTGCCAAAGTATTTCCGGTGGTGTTTGACAATACACAGATTCCCCCGGAGCTTCAGGACATGATCGCCCGGCTGGTGGCCCCGGAACACATGCACCTGGCGGTGCTGCTGGCCGTATGTTCCCTGCTGCCTCTGGTCTTCGCCGTCCGTGGCATAGGCACGTTCTTCAACGTGTACTGGATCAGCATCGTCAGCATGAAAGTGCTGGAGGCAATCAGGCTGGACGCCTTTTCCAAATTGCAGACGCTGCCCCTTTCCTTCATTGACCGCCAGAAACGGGGGGACCTGATCAGCCGCCTAATTAATGACGCCGCCAACGTGCAGGGGGGGCTGGTGGTAGCGGCCAATGACATCATCAAGCAGCCCCTGACTCTGCTGACCGCCCTTGCCTTCCTGGTGTACAAGGTATTTGTTGATCCGAATACGGTAGTGGTCCTGATGAATCTGGGGCTGATTGCGCTGGCCATATGGCCCATCCGCTTTTTCGGCCGCCGCGTGATGAAGAAGTCCAAACAGGCTCAGGACGAACTGGGCAATATTACGGCCGCAGCCCAGGAAAATTTAGCCTCCCAGCGTGAAATCCGTTCCTACGGAATGCAGGAACAGCAGGTAAATCTTTTCCTGGGGCTGATTCAGCGTTTTTTCAAAATCAATCTCAGAACGGTGAAGTACAGGCACTTCCTGGTTCCCGTGCTGGAAATGGTGACGGCGCTGGGTCTGGGCGTTTTGCTGGTAAGGGGGCATGAAATGGGCATCACCAAAGCTGATTTTACTGCTTTGGCTGCCGCCCTGTTCATGTGTTACGACCCTCTCAAACGGCTGGGTGTGACGCTTACCAATTTGAAGAGCGCTTACGCTTCCCTGGAACGCATCAATTACCTCCTGAAAGAACCGGATACCATGCCGGAGGCCGCTGACCCCGTTCCTATGGGACGCGCCGCCGGCCGTCTGGACTATGACGGCGTTTCCTTCTCCTATGACGGTGCCCGCAAGGTGCTGGACGGCATCAACGTGCATATCCGCCCCGGGGAAGTAGTGGGGCTGGTAGGGCCCAGCGGAGCCGGAAAAACAACATTTGCCAGCCTTCTCCCCAGGTTTTATGACGTTAGTTCCGGAACCCTGCGCGTGGATGGCGTGGATGTGAGGGACGCTTCCCTGCACGATGTGCGCAAAAATATCGCCTTCGTTTCCCAGCACCCCGTCCTGTTCCACGGCACCATTATGGAAAACATCCGGCTGGGACGGCAGGACGCTGCGGATGATGAGGTGGTGGCTGCGGCGCGCGCCGCAGCTGCGGACGGCTTTATCATGGGCATGCCGGACGGCTACCAGACCATGCTTGGCGACGGAGGAAGCGGGCTGTCCGGAGGCCAGCGGCAGCGTATAGCGATTGCCCGCGCTTTCCTGAAGGATGCTCCCATTCTGATTCTGGATGAAGCCACCGCGTCCTTGGATGCGGAAAGCGAGGCCCTGATCCAGCAGGAACTGGACCGGCTGGTGGAGGGAAGGACGGCGCTTATTGTGGCCCACCGTTTCAGTTCCATCCGCGTGGCGACGCGCATTCTGGTGTTTGAGAGCGGGCGCATCGTCGGGGACGGTTCCCATGCAGAGCTTTATGCCTCATGCCCGTTGTACCGGGAGCTGTATGACCGCCAGTCCCTTTAAATAAAAAGGGGACGGGAAGGAAAGCGTTCCCCGCGCCCGCACCGGGATGAATATGGCGTTTTTTTCTCAGGCCATGATGGAAAGAGCTATTGTCAAACAAGGGGCATGATGTACTATTCCGCCAGCATGAATATACTGGACGAATCCCTGATGAATGCCGTTAAAGAAGGGAAGCTTTTGGAGTCTTCCCGGACCAATATCCGCCTTCTGCTGGATGGAACCAAATCCCCCATAGCACGCGAGGCCGTAGAGGAGCTGGCTGCCGCCGGGGAATGGCAGGAGTTGAACGACCGTTTTTACAAAACGCTGGCCTTCGGAACGGGGGGGCTGCGGGGACGCACCATCGGCAGCATCGTAACCCGGGCCGAGCAGGGGAACGGCGGCGTGAACGGCCGCCCGGAATATCCCTGCGTGGGAACCGCCTGCATGAACTACTTCAATGTGGGACGGGCAATGCGGGGCCTGATTATTTATGTGAAAAAGCATGTGGAGGCTACGGACCCGGGCAGGAAGCCCCGCCTGGTCATCGGACACGACACGCGCCACTTTTCCCGTGACTTTGCCGAATTCTGCGCAAAAATCGGCACGGACCTGGGTTGTGACATTTACTTGTTCGACAGTCCTCGCGCCACTCCTGAAATCTCCTTTGCTATCCGGGAACTCCATGCGGATTCCGGCGTGGTGCTGACCGCCAGCCACAACCCCTCCCATGACAACGGTTTCAAGGCTTACTTCAATGATGGGGCCCAGCTTGTGCCTCCGCATGACAAGGCCGTGATCAAGGAGGTCAATTCCCTGACTTCCGAAGAATATGAACCGTTGCCGGAAGACCGGCGCGGAACCCTTCATGTGCTGGATTCCTCCTTTGACCGCATTTACATGGACCGCTTGAAAACGGTGCTGCTCCGTCCGGAACTTTTCAACAAGGGGGGAGCTAAAATCGTTTACTCCAACCTCCACGGGACGGGCGGCCATATCATCGTGCCCCTGTTGAAGGAACTGGGCTGCAACGTGCAGACCGTGGCGGCGCAGGATGTTCAGGACGGACGTTTCCCGACGGTTGCTTCCCCCAACCCGGAAAATCCTCCGGCTCTGGCCCTGGCCATTGAACAGGCGGATGCTTCCGGAGCGGACATCGTCATCGCCACGGACCCGGATGCGGATCGCATGGGGGTGGCCGTGCGCGGGGAAGACGGAAAGATGCACCTGCTGACCGGCAACCAGATCGGCTCCCTGCTGGCGTGGTACCGCTGCATGAGCATGTCCGATCTTGGCATCATCAATGACTCCAACCGTTCCCGTGCCGTGATGGTGAAAACCTTTGTGACGACGGGGCTTCAGGACGCCATCGGCCACCACTTCGGTTATGAGGTGGTCAACGTGCTCACGGGGTTCAAGTATATTGCCCAGAAACTCGGTAAATATGAACAGGCCATTCCGGCGGAAAAACGGGAGGGCTACCGCAAGATGAGCGAAGAACAGACGCGCGCCCTGCGTCTGGAATACAGCCGTTACTTTGTCTTCGGCGGGGAGGAAAGCTACGGCTACCTGGCCCAGGACTTCGTGCGGGACAAGGACGCCAACTCCGCCGCCATCATCTTTGCGGAACTGGCTGCGTATGCGGAAAGCATCGGCAAGAGCCTTCTGGAACTGCTGCATGAACTCTTTGAGCAGTTTGGTGTGTATTTGGAAATGGGAAAATCGCTGGTTATGGAAGGCGCGGACGGCGCGGCCAGAATCGCCGCCCTTGCCGCTTCCTATTCCTCCAATCCTCCCACGGAAGTGGACGGCGTAGCCGTCAGCGGCATCCGGGACTTTTCCAAGGGCGACATGGTGGATGCGGAAGGCGATCCCATTCCGGCGGAAAAAAATGATTTTCGTAGATCTGGCGGACGGCCGCAGTTTTGCGGTGCGCCCCTCCGGAACGGAACCCAAGATTAAATACTACCTTTTCGGGCACGGGAAACCGGGCGCCCCTGTTAAGGAAGCATTGGCGAAAGTCGAGGCTTCCCTGGATTCCCCCTGTGGACGGCCGTGGAAAAAGATGCCCACAGCCGTTCCAATGGCTAAATATTGCTGATTTCTTTCCCCCGTCTACCATGTAATGTGGACGGGGGAAATTTATTTTCTTGCCAAGGAGGCGGGAATTCCGCAGTTTATAATTCTCATGACATTTGCGGCCCACAAAACTCTCTCCGTGGCTGGCGCCCTTTTGGCCGGCCTTTTTCTCTCTTCCTGCTCCTCCCAGCAACAAGTTGAAGCTCCTGCGCGTCTTCCCGCCTACCACTTTGTGCCCGGCAAGACGGCCGTGCTTCACAACGGGAAAGCCATTCCCCCCAGAAATGCCCCTTCGCAGGTCAAGCGCGCCATTGCGGCGGCCAATTCCCTGGTCAACAAGCCGTACCGGCTGGGCGGGGGGCACAGGAGGCATCATGATACCCATTATGACTGTTCCGGCAGCACTTCCTTTGTGCTGAAGGAAGCCGGCCTTCTTACGTCCACCCGCCATTCCAGGCTTTTCCTGAATTACGGGCAGAAAGGTGCCGGGGACTGGATTTCCATTTATGCCAAGAATGGACACGTCTTCATGGTCATCTGCGGCCTCCGGTTTGACACTACGGGAAGCGGGCGCCGCGGCGAAGGCCCCCCGCTGGAGAGTGGACGGCCGCAATACCAGGCACTTCCTGGTGCGCCATCCCACAGGCCTTTGAACCGGGGCAGCGCGGAGGAAAACCGCGTTTTCTGTGTATGTTCGCGCAGGCTTTCTTGAATAATGGAAAATAATGTGCTATCAGGTGCGAGGACGTTGATAGTTCCTTGATTTTCATGGCTAAGACAAAAATTCACGTAGGGCTTGAGATAGGGACAAGCAAGACTTGCATGGTCGTGGGCGAAGTGAAGCCCGATGCGACCGTGACAATCATCGGCGTGGGTGAGGTTCCTAGCGAGGGCGTGGTTCGCGGAGAGATTGAAGACACTTCCAAGGTCATCCAGTGCATTTACGATGCGTGGAACATGGCCCAGGACCATGCGGACGTGGATATCATGACCGTCTATCTGTCCGTGACGGGAGCCCATATTGTGGGGCAGAACAACCGGGGGACGTTCCGTCTTCCCCCGGATGAAAGCATTATTTCCCAGGAGCATATGGACGAGGTGACGGAAATCGCCCGGGACGTCGCCCTGGGGCCGGAACAATTCGTCCTGCACCGCGTGCCCGGTCTCTTTTCCGTGGACGGGCAGGAGAACCTGACCAATCCCGCCGGATTGACCGGAAGAACCCTGGACATTGATTGCCATATCATCCACGGAATCAAATCCCGCATTACCAACTCCTTCCGTTGCGTACGGGAAGTCCCGCTGGATATTGCGGATGTGGTTTTCGCCCCCATTGCCACGGCCCAGTTTGTGCTCAACAGGCAGGTCAAGCAGGCGGGCGCTCTGCTTATTGACATGGGTGCGGGCACGACGGACTATGTGCTTTACCAGGACGGCCAGCTTGTGGCCTCCGGATGCGTGCCCCTGGGCGGCGACCACATTTCCAATGACATCACGCTGATGACCGGCATTCCTCTGGCCCAGGCGGAACTGCTCAAGAAGACGGAAGGGGACGCCAACAGCTTTTCCGGGAAAACCAACGAGATGGTGCGCGTGCGCGGAGAGGGGCATATGAAGGATGCCGCCATTGAACGCAACGTGCTGAATGAAATCATCCGTTCCCGCCTGCTGGAAATTTTCAACCTGGTCAAATCTTCCCTGCCCAAGGATACTTTCAAGGGCAACCGCTGCCACGGCGTTTACCTGTGCGGGGGCGCCAGCCTGATGCGCGGCGTGGGGGAACTGGCCTCCCACGTGTTCGGCGTGGCCATCAGCCGGCCTACGCTGGTTAAAAACGGTGCGCCTTCCTACCTGGATGATCCGCGCTACTGCACGGCCATAGGCCTGATACGGTATGCCCAGATTCTGGATGCCGAACTGCCGCAGCAGCGCAGCTGGCTGGGACGGATGCTGGGCTTCTTCGGAAAGAAGACCTCCTGATCAACCTTTATCCAAATTAACAACCATGCTGGAAATCTCTCCCCAGGGGCCGTCCGGCCTGTCCGGAAAAATCTGCCTGTGCGGCATTGGGGCCGCAGGAACCAAGGTAATGGAGGAAGTGCTGCTGCTGGCTCCCCAGTCAGCTTCCGTTTGCGCCATGAATCTTGATGCCCGCCTATTGAACGCTTCATCCGTTCCGTGCAAGATTCATCTGGGCGCCAGGCTTACCAGGGGCCTCGGTTCCGGCGGGGACGCCTCCGTAGGAGCCCAGGCGGCCTGTGAAAGCGAGTCTTCCATTCTCCGTGCGCTGGAAGGCAGCGCGTTGGCCGTCCTTGCCGCCGGGCTGGGAGGGGGAACGGGATCCGGCGTAGCTCCGGAAGCGGCCCGTCTGGCCAAGGAACAGGGGGCTTATGTCGTCAGCGTTGTCATCCGCCCCTTCAGGTTTGAGGGGAAACGGCGCTCTGCCCAGGCGGATGAAGCTTTGGCCCGGCTTGCCCTGTATTCCGACATGGTGCTGCGGTTTGATAATGACGCCATGGAAAGCCTCATAGACCCTGACAAGGGGGTGCTGGAAGCCTTTTCCGTGGTTAATGCCCTTATTGCCCGCGCCGTGCTTATTGTGCCGTCTCTGTTGAATTCTTCCGGAAACCTGCTCCGGGTGGGATTGGACGACCTGCTCAGCGTAGCCGGAACGGGAAAAGGGATTTGCTCCTTTGGCGTGGGTGAAGCGTCTGCGGATGCTTCCGTGGCGGATATATTGAACCAGGTCCGGCATTCCCCGCTTTTTCTGGAAAAACGTTTGGGAGAAGTGGACGATGTCCTGGTTCTGGTGCGCGGCGGAGGTTCCCTGACGCTGCAGCGTCTGGAAGACCTGGTGGACGGTGTGGCGGAAATTCTGGGAAGGGGAGTGCGCCTCCACATCGGCGCTTCCGTGGAGCAGCAGCCGGAAGAACGCCTGTCCCTGACCGTGCTGGGCGCCGTGCCTGTGGCAGAGACCTCTGTTTCCCCGTCTGTTGTGCTTCAGCGGGAAGCGGAGCCGCAGACAGTGCTTGTGCCGGAGGAAAAATCTTTCCTCGGAGAGGGGAAAACCATTATTCAGCCTGCTCCTCCTGCCCCGGTTGACGAACCGGAACGGCATCCGGAGCCGGACCTTTCCGTCCCCGTCTCCAGGAGGGATGAACGTGAATTGGAAGAGGAACTGGTGCCCGTAAGGCCTGTCTCCGATATTCCGGATGAAGGGGAAACGCTCCGGGAGTCCGCGTCTGTTGCGCAAATTTCCGAAACGGAGGCGGAGCCGGAATTGGAGTCAGTCCCGATGCCTGACATCAAGGAGCTGGAGGAAGGATTGCCTCCGGAGGAAGGAGAAGAAGAGCGTGCGGGCCATGGCCTTTTTGCCCGTGTGCGCCCCCTCATTCTTGATGGGGAAGACCTGGATTTGCCTCCCGCACTGCGGAAAAGGAAACCGGATCCGAGCTGATGATGTCCCCCCGCACGTCCAGGGTGTGGTTTTGGGCGCTGACCGCAGTCGCCTTATTATATACGGCGCTGCTCAGCTGGTGGAGTCCTCTCACTTCCGATACGTACCATCATGCCCTGACGGGCATGGAGCACTGCTTCTCTTTCAGCCTGGTCTGGGAGCGCTGCGTAGCCTCCTACATGACCTGGAATCCCAGAATAGGGGAATACCTGGCCTTTGCCGTAGCGACGGCGGGAAAATGGCTCTTCATGCTGCTCAACCCCTTTGTGCAGGTCGGTCTTGCGCTGATGATGTTTTATCTGGCTTCCGGGCGCAGGGTGGATCCCCGTTCCTGGCCGGACGTGCGTCTGTTCGGATTGGGGCTTCTCCTGCTGTTCACGTGCACGGCCCGGCCCGGCGTCACGATTTACTGGCTCTCCGGAGCCACCAACTATTCCTGGGGCGCCGCCGTCTGGCTGGGCTTTCTGTGTCTGTACCGCGGTTTGCTGGAAGACGCGGAATCCGGGAGAAAGGGAGATTCCGGAAGAAACAATAGCTGGGGAAAGTTTGCCGCTGCGGCTGTTCTGGGATTTCCGGCGGGCATGACCAATGAAAACAATATTCCGGGAACCTGGCTGTTGCTGGGAGCCTTGTTCGTCTTTGTCCGCCTGGTGCGGAAGGAAAAACTTCCCCTGTGGTTTTATGCGGGCCTTGCGTTTCAGGTGGCAGGTTCCCTGTGCATGCTGCTTGCGCCCGGCATTTCCGCCCGGATGCATTCCGCCACTCCCGGCTGCGCGGAACCCCTTTCCGGTTTTTGGAGCAGATGGGAAGCTCTCCCTTCGCTCCTGCTCCGGATGCATGAATACCTGGCTCTTCCGGTGTTGCTGGGCGTGGCGGCTGCCTGGGTTCTCTGGAAAAAATTCCACAGAGACCGGAACTCTTTCCGGGCATGGAAAATTCCCTTTGGAATAGCGGCGGCATATATTCTGGCGTCTTATGCCATGGCTCTTTCTTTCGCCGCCGCCGTCATTCCGGCGGATCATGCCATGTTCTCCGCCACCCTGCTGTTCGGTATCGGCGTGCTGGCCCTTCTTCGTATGTGGTACGGCATCCCCGGTGCCGTGCCCCGTCCGCAGATAACTGTGGCTGTTTTTCTGGCGTTGTCCGGAATATGTGTTTTTTCAACCATACATGATCATCTGCTTCTGTTCGGGCAGCATGAAAAGCGCGTCCGCCTGATTCTGGAGCAGAAAAAGGCCGGTATTCAGGAAATCATTGTTCCTCCCCCTCTCTCCTCCCTCCCCGTGGTGTTCTTTCATTTTCTGGGTGGACCTGTCGCAAAACCCGGAAGACTACGTCAACAGAGGCGCGGCGATGTATTATGGCGTGAAGAGCATCAGAATCTTTTAGCAGGCAAAGGATGCGGAATGTTAGAGCTTTTTGCTATGAAATAATGGGAAATGGCAATAAGATATCATCTGCGTCTGATGGCAGTTGTTGTTAACAATATAAGAATCCTTTTAATAGGTTGCGCAGTTTTCCTGTGCGGTCTTTCCTATGCGGACGTGGAGGAAGAGGATTCCGGCGCGTTGAGGATTGAAACGGAAACAGAGGAATATTCCGCTGATATATATTTGGGAAATACTGATGACCGGAAGGCTGACAGGGAAAGAAAGACGATAGGTGTGGGGGAACGGATAACATTGACCCTGACGGGAAAACCGTTGGGAAATGTTGATGAACTGGAATGGAATTTGGTGGAAGATGGAGATAAATACGTAGAAATGCCTGAAGAAACGAAGGGTAAAATATCCATTGTGGTTACTGCGAAAAAACGGCTTCAACGTGATGGTTCCGCAACCGTCCTGGCTGTTACCAGTGAGGGGAGAAAAGTAAAGGTGACACTAAATGTGGTTGTTCCGTCGGCAATCAGAGCCGAACACAAAAATGGAGGAATGGCTACGGAAAGGCTTCCTGAGGGGAAAACGTCCGTCATAGGGGCCTCTGCCGTCCTGAAGCTGACGCTGCATCCGACCAGCGTCAGCTTCAAAAATGTCAAGATTATAGAGAGGGACAAGGGCTCGGAGCCTCCCGGTACGGATTTTGATCCCGGTCATTCCAGGAATGGTGCGAATGAAGCGGCGGAGGTTTCAGAAACAAATCAGCTGCAGGATAATGTAATGGCCGGCATTTTTGCCGCAGATGTGGAGCATGCCCGTTTCCCCCAGTCGTGGGACTGGGTATGTTCGTGGAGCATCCATGATGGAGAAGGGGGAGAGGGAACGGAATATCTTGACGGCCGCGAAATCATGGAAGTTCGGTGCCATTTCAGTTTTTCGGAATTTTACAGGCAGGAAATCTGGGGGCCGCAGCGATACCATCTCGTGACGATTTCTAAATTCGGATGCTGTGTGGATCGGGATACCGTAACCTATCGCAACAAATATTACTATCATCATGAATCCGTTCGTTAAAATAATGTTGTTAACCGTCTGTTCCACCGGCATCCTGTGCGGTGAAGGAAAGCCTGCCCTGTTCCGGCTTCCGTTGCCCGACAGCATCTCCGCGTTCAAAACGTCTCCTCAGGAAAAGAAGGAGTTCCTTTCCCTGTTGCATGAAAAAGAGCTGCCGGATTGTTGCCGGGAGGCGCGGAAGAGGCTTGGCGCCTTTAGTTCCAAGGGAGCTGGAGATGTGAACGCAGAAGACGTCAGGGTGTTGTCATGGATTTTTTACGCTGTCTCTTCAATGGATGTATTTCCTCTGAATTATGATGAGAATACTCCGAAGGACGGCTTGTGCGACAACATGGATTATAATCTGAAGGTTAGGGTTGTGGAATGGATGAGCGTTTTATCCCGGGATATATCCGGAATCGTTTCCCGATGCGGCGTAAAGAGAAAGGAGTTGTGCAGAATATGGTCAGAATATGGAGCGGCCGTATTGAAAACATTCAGGACTCAGTATGATCCGGAATTAAAGCGGAAACAGGCCAGGATGAAGGAGGAATATGATAAAATGAGTGCTGCCAGAACATGGGAGTTGGTGCAGGCCAGGAAGCTGAGCTTATTCGGAGGAGGTGATTCCCGCAGCCTCTACTACAATAATAAGTTGTTGGCTAATGAAAAAAGAAACAGTTTATGCAGATTTTTTCTGGAAAAGAGATTGGAACCTGCGTTTGTGGAGATGCTGGTTCGTTTTTATCCGGGGCAGGCTGGTGAAGTGGTTAAGTATCTTAAGAAGGCCGGGTACGCTGATCAGGAAATCGGAGACTTGATTGACCGGACTGTAGGCCGCGATGGAAAAACGGAGTTTTTATATAAGGGCGGCCGGGGGCGCCAGCACGATAGAAAAATCAAGTCCCGTGGCTCCGGGCATATGAAATAACATGGGGGATTGGGAACTTCCCGGAAATTTCATTGTTTCGCCAGGGACGCCAGGGTGCATAGCGGACGGGAGCAGGCAAATTCCGGGATGCCGCGTTATGGAAGAAACAGGGGAAGTTGTATGTTCTAATCCATCGGAATTGCGTAGGAGTTCAATTTGTAGAACTCTCCGCTTTGGGGGCCTTCGTCGGTAATGCCGTTATTGGGGGCGGCGTAGGTGTCCAGGGTCATGGAATCCGGGTAAATGGTCAGGATATAGTAGGCCGTAATGCCGGAGCGGTATTGCAGGGTTTTTACCCGGGATTTTGCCGGCGGCAAAAAGGGAATGGGGAGCACCTTGTTTCCCGCGGGGGCGCAGATCAGGGAGGTAAGGGTGTTTTTCCCGTCCGGGGAGGTAATTATATACAGGTCATGGGCGTGCAGGTGCCCGGTGATGACGAAGCGCACTCCGGCATCCCGGAGATTGCGGTAAAAGATATTTTGCTGTTCCGCCGCGCTGTCATTGTAACGGCCCCACAGGCATTCCCGGAATTGCATGGGCGTCTGCAGGGTGCGGTGGGTGAAAACCAGGCAGTGTCGCGGAACGGTGTTGGCCTTGCTTCTGTTGCGTTTAACCCATGCGCTGAAGTCCACGAGCTGGTCAGGAGTAAGGTCAATATCCATGAAATACAGGGAAGCGTTTTTATGGCGGATACCGTAGTTCAGTTTTCTGGTGGCCAGCCCTTGGACGCCCTGCCTCCGCGTAGGCAGGAAGAGTTCCCGGAATTGTTCCGCCCGGAAAGGAAGGGAGTCATGATTGCCGCGCACGGCATAAAAGGGGATGCCTTTTTCTCTCAGAATGTTGTTGAGTTCCTTGCGTTTGGCGAGTCCCTTGACGGGGGCGCTTCCTTCGATATCCGCCATGTCCCCTACCTGGACGACCATGTCCACGTTGTGTTTCAGGATTTCCCCATAGAGGGTTTTGATGAAGTTGACTGCTACTCCCTCGCTTCCTTCCATGCGCTTGGGGGAGTCGTGCGTATCGCCGATGATCGCGATTTTCCATGGGGCTGTATCTTCCGCCAGTGCCGGCTGAAGCAGGAACATGAGAAATAACGCAAGATATTTCATGGCACTGGATTTTTACAACCTGCCTGCTCTTCCCGCCAGAAAATTATGACTGAGGCGGAAAGATGCCGTCCGGGGCTTTTTCTTTTTCCCGAGGCAGGCGTTGACGTGCTGTCCTGGGGAATTCTGTTCCCCGCTGAAAACGGAAAAGCCGGACATTGGAAATTCAATGTCCGGCTTTGAGGGGGCCTACAGCGCTGGCTGAAATTTATTGCTGGTTGACCTTCAGTATTTTGGCCTGTTCTTCCGTGAGTTCCACGCAGTGCCAGGGGAGGCCGCGCCTGTTGAGCTCGTCCATGAAGGGGTCCGGGTCATTTTGTTCCATATTGAAGACTCCTGCGCCAGTCCATTTGCCCGTAAGGATCATTTCCGCGCCGATCATGGCCGGAACCCCCGTAGTATAGGAAATGGCCTGGGAACCTACTTCTTTAAAGCATTGTTCATGGTCGCAAATGTTGTAAATGTACACAGCCTTGAATTGGCCGTCCTTGATTCCGGTGATGACGTTGCCGATGCAGGTTTTTCCCCTGGTCGTCTTGCCCAGGTCCCCGGGGTCCGGCAGAACGGCCTTGAGGAATTGCAGCGGGATGATTTCAACTCCGTTGTACATGACCGGGTCAATGCGGGTCATGCCCACGTTCTGAAGCACTTCCAGGTGCTTGAGGTAGTTCGGTGAGAAGGACATCCAGAATTGCGCCCGGCGGATGGTGGGGATGTGCTTGACCAGGCTTTCCATTTCTTCATGGTACATGCGGTAGATTTCATAGGTGCCCACTTCCTGCGGGCAGGTGAAACTCTGGTGCATGCTCATGGGGGCGGTTTCCCGGAAGGCTCCGTCTTCCCAATGGCGGCAGGGCGCCGTTACTTCCCGGATGTTGATTTCCGGGTTGAAGTTGGTGGCGAAAGCCTTGCCATGGTTGCCGCCATTGACGTCAATGATGTCCAGCGTATGGATTTCGTCAAAATGATGCTTGAGAGCCCATGCCGTGAATACATTGGTGACGCCGGGGTCAAAGCCGGAACCCAGCAGGGCGAAAAGCCCGGCGTTGCGGAATTGCTCCTGGTACGCCCATTGCCAGGAGTATTCGAATTTGGCTACGTCACGGGGTTCATAGTTGGCGGTATCCAGGTAGTTGACGCCGGTTTCCAGGCAGGCTTCCATCAGGGTGAGATCCTGGTAGGGAAGGGCCACATTGATCAGCAGCTGCGGCTTGATTTCCCGGATGAGGGCTACGGTGGCGGGCACGTCATCCGCATCTACGGAATGGGTAGTGATGCTGACGCCCGTTCTGGAGCGTACGTCCTCCGCAACGGCATCGCATTTGCTTTTCGTGCGGGAGGCCAGATGAATGTTTTGAAAAATATCCGGCAGCTGGGCGCATTTGTTGGCTACCACATGCCCAACGCCGCCTGCTCCAATGATTAAAACCGTGTTCATGATAGGTTCAGTACATAAGTGAAAACAGGCTGAAAGGCAACTCCCGATTTGCTTCAATAATGACACCGTCTTCCCATGGGGCATCAGTTTTTCCGGCATCAGCCGGATGCGGACTTCCCTGCGGAAGACGCACCCTTTTGGAGATTTTCTAAAAATGATTGAACAGGGGATTGACGCGGGCTGTCCGATTTTACAATATCAAATTGTAGATATGATTAGACAAATTCTGCCAGTAGTTGTTGCCGCCTGCGTCGCTCCCTGTTTTGCCGCGGAAGGGTGGATTACCGATATGGATGCCGCCAAAAAACAGGCCGCCGAACAGAAAAAGGATTTAATGATTGAGTTCACCGGTTCCGACTGGTGCCCTCCCTGCATGCAGCTCCGCGCCAACGTATTCAGCAAGCCTGACTTCCAGAAGGAAGCGCAGAAAAATTTCGTTCTGGTGGAGCTGGATTATCCGCGCGGCAAGGAGCAGTCCAAGGAAATGAAAGCCGCCAATGAAAAGCTTGCCCAGCAGTACGGCGTGCGGGGATTCCCGACCGTTGTGTTTGCGGACGCTTCCGGCAAGCCTTTTGGGGGATTTGTCGGGGGGCGTTCCGGGGATGATGTGATGAAAGCCATGCAGGATGCCCTGAAGAACAAGGAAGCGCTGAGCGCCGCGGAAGCGAATGTCGCCAAGGCTGCTACGGATGAAGCGAAGGTTGCCGCTCTGATGGAAGTGCTCAAGCTGGCTCCTCAGGAATATGTGGACAATTTTTATGGTGACGTAAAAGCGGAAATCAAGAAGCTGGACAAGGAGGATAAGTCCGGCCTGAAAGCCGCAGACGCCCATGCTGACCTGCTTAAAAAGGAACAGAAGGACGTTCAGAATTATCTTGCCGGCAAGCTGACGGACAAGACGACGCCTGCGGAAGCCCTTCAGGTGGTTAAGGCGTATCCCGACCGTGACAAGCTTCTGCCGGAGACGCAGCAGCAGTTGCTGATGATGGAGTTCGGGACCTATCTGAATTCCACCGGTGACGTGGACGGCGCCGTTCTGATTCTGGATAAGGTGGCCGAGTTGAAGACGGGAACGGAAGCCGGGATGCAGGCCCCCCGCATCAAGGCCGGCATTCTTGCCAACAAGGATAAGATCAAGGCCCAGATTGACGCCGCCAAAAAGGCGCAGAGCAAATAACTAAAGTTGCTTTTTCTTTTCCCCTGATTTGGGAAAATGGCCCCGCGACGGTTTTCTTCCGTTGCGGGGTTTTTGCTTTCTCTCTGTTTCTCCGGTTACTCAAAAGGGATGATGGAAAGGAGGCATTGTGGCTTATGGGAGGGACGCTGTTCTCTTGTGGAGCGTGTTTTCGGCGTGTTTTGCTGCGGAAATGGTGAAAGGCAGGAGTTGTTGCCGTTTCTTGACGTGAAGCCTTGCGCACGGGAAGGAAACCTGACAGAATCCCGCCATGCGCCTGTTCATGATGTTCTGTGTGATGCTTTTGCTCGCCGGATGCGATACGCGCACGAGCGTGGAACGGGCGCAGGAGGCAGGAGTGCTCATCGTGGGCAATAATGCGGAGCCCCAGAGTTTTGACCCCCACATCGCCACTTCCGTTTCCGATTTCAAGATGATCAATGCCGTTATGGAGGGGCTGCTGCGCGGGGATTCCAGGGATGACGCCGTTTTTCATCCCGCTGTGGCGGAGTCGTGGACGCACAGTCCGGAGGCGGATAAGTGGCGTTTTTCCCTGCGGAAGGACGCCGTGTGGAGCGACGGCGTTCCTGTGACGGCCCATGATTTCGTGTATGCCTATCACCGCCTGCTTCATCCGGGGTTTGGAGGGAGGTACGCGGACATGCTTTATCCGTTGAAGAATGCGGAAGCCTATAACCGGAACAGGCGTAGCCTGCTGCTGTGCGGTCCCGGTTCCCGGCTGGCCGGGAAAGAGGGGCTGGAAGAGATGGTTCTGGCCCGGGTGGATTGGGAGAGGCTGGATGGTATGGGAGCCGGTGAGCTGGAGGCCCTGCGGGATGATCCTTCCCTGATGGAGTGGCCGAATGGGATGCCGGAGGAAGGAGCGCGGAAGATTGCGTCCCGGATGTTGGAGGATGTCCGGGCCGGAAAGCCGGATTTATGGGAGGAAGCCCGCGTGGGCGTGCGCGCCGCGGATGATTATACCCTGGAGATGGAGCTGCGTTCCCCGATGCCCCAGCTTCCCCTGCTGTTGCTTCACTGCACCTGGTTTCCGGTTCCCCGCCATGCCGTGGAAGCCCGCGGCGGCATGCTGGACAGGACGGGGAAATGGACGCGGCCCGGAGCGGCCGTAGGGAACGGGCCTTTTCTCATGGCGGAGCACCGTTTCAATGATTATGTGGAGGTGCGCCGCAATCCCCGGTACCGGAACGCTTCCGCCGTCCGGCTGAATGGAGTCCGTTTTCTTCCCACCGTGAACGGCTTTACGGAAACCCGCATGTTTTTCAACGGCAAGCTTCATGTCACCAACAACGTGCCTCCGGAGATGACGGCTTACGCCCGGGAGCGCGGCGGCGATGATTTTTGCCAGGATGATTATTACGTGACTATTTTTTACCGTTTGAATACGTCGCGTGCGCCTCTGAATGACGCCCGGGTCAGGCGGGCCCTTTCCCTGGCGGTAGACCGGGAGGCCCTGGTGCGGGATGTGGTGTGCGGCGGCGGCCAGCCGTGCTTCGGCTTTACGCCGGACGGCGCCGGATACAAGACGCCGCATGGGGTGGAGTTCAATCCGGAGAAAGCGCGTTCCCTGCTGGCCCAGGCTGGTTTTCCCGGCGGGAAGGGTTTTCCCCGGCTGGAGCTGATGACTACATCCCGCGAAGTTCAGAAGACGATGGCGGAAGCCATCCAGGGCATGTGGAAAAAGCATCTGGGGATTCATGTGGATATCCGTTCCTGTGAGTGGACGGCCTACAAGTTCGCGCAGAATTCCATGCAGTATGATTTTAGTTCCTCCTCATGGTCCGGGGATTATCTGGATCCTTCCAGTTTTCTGGATTTGTGGGGTTCCGCCTCCGGGAACAATAATACGGGCTGGTTTCATCCGGAGTATGAACGCCTGCTGGCGGAGAGCCGCGCCACGGGAGACCAGGAGAAGCGCATGGCCCTGCTGGCCCGTGCGGAAGCGCTGATGCTTTCCGAATCCCCGGTGATTCCCCTGTATTGGGCCAAACGGTCCTATTTGAAGAGGCCGGAAGTGCGGGGATGGCATCCCCTGCTTCTGGACAACCATTTGTTTGAGGATATCAGCCTGGACGACGCCCGGGAACATGGGAAGGAGGCCGCGCCTTGACCAGGATGATTCTGAAACGCCTGGGGCAGGGGCTTCTGGTCCTGCTGGTGCTGGAAACTGTGACGTTTTTCCTGATACGCCTGTTGCCGGGGCACCCCTTCATGGGAGAAAAGAAACTTCCGGAGCATGTCCTCCAGCAGCTCCAGGCCAGTTACGGGCTGGATCAGGCTCCCCTGATCCAGTACGGGCGTTACTGGTGGAACATGCTGGTTCATGGCGACCTGGGACCGTCTTTGGTGAAGGAAGGCGTCAGCGTGGCGGATATGATCGGCCAGTCATTCCCTGTTTCCCTCCAACTTGGAGTCATAGGCATGGCTATTTCCATTCTGGCGGGGGTTCCCGCCGGAATTGTGGCGGCACTGTACAAGAACCGGTGGATGGACTGGTGGGTGATGCTGGTTTCCATGGCCGGCATCTGCATTCCCGCCTTTGTCGTGGCTCCGGTGCTGGGCGTAGCTCTGGGCATGCATGTGCCCGGCTTGAGCGTGGCCGGATGGGATTCTCCCGGTTGCGTGGTGCTTCCGGCGCTGACGCTGGGGCTGGTGAATGCCGCGTATCTGGCGCGCCTGACGCGCGGCGGCATGCTTGAAGTGCTGGGGCAGGATTTCATCCGGACGGCTCGAGCCAAGGGGGCAGGGCCTTTCCGTACGGTTTGGAAGCACGCTTTGCGAGGCGGCCTGATTCCGGCCCTTTCCTATCTGGGGCCTGCTTTTGCCGCCATGATTACCGGTTCTTTTGTGGTGGAGACCTGTTTCCATGTTCCCGGCATGGGCCAACATTTCGTGAACGCAACCACGGACCGGGATTATTTCCTCATCCAGGGGCTTGTCCTGTTTTACGGCATTCTGATCGTCGCAGCCAACCTGGGTGTAGACCTGGTGCAAATGGCCGTCAACCCGAGATTGAGAAAGGAATCATGAGAAAAAGAGGATGGAACAGGACGGAGGAACAGGGTTCCTCCCTGTGGAAGGACGCTTTTCTGCGTCTTTCCCGCAACCGGGCAGCCATGTTTTCCCTGCTGGCGCTGGCGCTGATTGCGGCGGCCTGTTTTCTGGGGCCCCTGCTGCCGTGGCTGCCTCATCCTAATGTGCAGGATTTGTCCCGGATTGCGGAAAGCCCTTCCTGGGACCATTGGTTCGGCACGGACCAGCTTGGGAGGGACCTGCTGGCGCGTGTCCTGTACGGCGGCCGCATTTCCCTGCTGGTGGGCGTGGTCGCCACGGGCGTTTCCCTGGTGATTGGCGTGGCGTACGGACTGGTTTCCGGTTATGCCGGAGGCAGGCTGGATGCCCTGATGATGCGCCTGGTGGATGTGCTTTTTGCCCTGCCGTTCATTGTGCTGGTGATTATTTTTTCCCTGTCCGTGGAGGAGCCGGCCCGGAGGCTGACGCAGTGGGTTTCCGGCATGACGGGCTGGTCTGTGGAAATGGTGAGCCCCATGACCGGGCTGATTCCCCTGTTCATCGCCATCGGCGCTTTGGGCTGGCTGACGCTGGCGCGCATTGTCCGGACGCAGACGATGGAGCTGAAAGGGCAGGAGTTTGTGGAAGCCGCCCGCTCCCTGGGCATCGGTCACATGAAGATTCTGTTCCGCCATATTGCTCCGAATTTGTTCGGGGCCGTCATCGTGTACACGACTCTGGCCGTTCCCGGCATCATGTTGCTGGAAGCCGTCCTGTCCTTTCTGGGGCTGGGCGTGAAGGCTCCCAATTCTTCATGGGGAACGCTGATCAAGGAAGGGGCGGACCGCATGGAGGTAAGTCCGGAATTGCTTTTGTTCCCGGCGCTCCTGTTTTCGGCTACCCTGCTGGCGCTGAATTTCCTGGGGGACGGACTGCGGGACGCCCTGGATCCCAAGTCCTCCAAGGACTGATGTTTTTAAGTAAAAATCATGAAGATTGCGTTAACGATTTCCATGCTGGTGGTCTCCAACGTTTTTATGACGTGGGCGTGGTACGGCCATCTGAAGAAGGGTTCCGGGGCGGATGGCAAGCCCCTGCTGATGATTATCCTGATGAGCTGGGGATTGGCGTTTTTTGAATATTGCTTCATGATTCCCGCCAACCGCCTGGGCAGTGCGGGCGGGCTTAACGTGGCCCAGCTCAAGATTATTCAGGAGGTGATTACCCTGTGCGTGTTTATTCCTTTCGCCCTGTTCTACATCGGAGAAAAATGGAAGTGGGATTACCTGTGGGCGTTTTTATGTGTATTGGGAGCCGTTTTCTTCGTCAACAGGGAGCGTTTGTTCGGGTGACAGACTTTTTCCGTTCGCATTCCTCCCTCCGGACTGTCTTACCCTGAAGAAAGATGAAGATGAACATAATTCCTGTTTTTGCCGCAGCAGCCTCAATCGTTCTGGCCGCAGGCTGCCATCATCGCCACCATGATCGTGATTATTACCGTTCCGGGCCGCCGCGCCATGATCATTATCATCATGACCGTGACGGCTGGGAGCAAAGGCGGACAAAGCCGGTCCCCAAGCCGCGCCCGCATTACATAACCGCCAATCATGCTTCCTATCCCCGCCTGTACCAGCTCCTGTAGATTCGCGGGGACATTTCTCTGCATCCGGAAGGGAGCAGGGCAGGTCCGTGACATGGAACAGGAGGAAGGGCCATGCGGGGAAAATGCCAGCACCGGCGTGCCGTTTATTCCGCTTTTCGGAATGGATTCCGTGCCTGTTCCCTCACGTCGGGACCGGTGGCGGGGGACTCTTGGCCGCGTTCGATGAGCCGCGCACAGGATATAGGCTTGAAAAGGCGCGGTGCCCCCGGCACTCTATGCGCCAGATCAATGACTATAGATGAGCAATTAGACATATTGATGGGCGGTACCGCCGTCGTGATCAGCCGCGAAGAGCTGAAGGAGCGTCTCAAGCTGGGCCGCCCCCTGCGCGTGAAGCTGGGCGTGGACCCTACTGCGCCGGACATCCACCTGGGCCATACCGTGGCTATTGAGAAATTGCGCCAGTTCCAGGAACTTGGCCACCAGGCTGTTTTGCTCATCGGGGATTTCACCGCCACGATTGGCGACCCTTCCGGCCGTTCCGTGACCCGCCCCCCCCTTTCCCGTGAACAGGTGCTGGAGAATGCGGAGACATATACCAAGCAGGCATTCAAGATTTTGGACCGAGACAAGACGGAGATCGTGTATAATGGGGACTGGTTCCGCAAGATGACGTATGAGGAGGTGCTGAAGCTTAATTCCCGCGTGACCATGCAGCAGATGCTGGCCCGGGAGGATTTCAAGGCCCGTGTGGAGGGAGGTAAAGAGGTGCGCCTACATGAGATGCAGTATCCGATTATGCAGGGCTGGGATTCCGTGGAAATCCGTGCGGACGTGGAGCTGGGCGGGACGGACCAGCTTTTCAACATCCTGGTGGGCCGCGACCTTCAGAAGGAGGAAGGCATGCTGCCGCAGATCGCCATGACGATGCCTCTTCTGGAAGGTCTGGACGGCGTGCGGAAGATGTCCAAGTCCTACGGGAATTACGTGGGCGTGGATGAGGCTCCGGAGATGATGTTCGGCAAGATGATGAGCGCCAGCGACGAACTGATGGACCGCTATTACCTGGTGCTGCTGGGTGAGAAGCGGGACATGGGATTGCATCCGATGGAAGCCAAAAAGCTCCTGGCCTGGAAAATCACGGCCCGCTATCATGATTCCGCCGCTGCGGATGCCGCGCGTTCTGACTGGGAAACCCGTTTTTCCAAGAGGGATTTGGCCGCCGCGGATTTGCCGGAAGTGGAGATTGCCTCCCTGCCTGCCGGCATGAATGCCCTGGCTCTGGTTTCCTTCCTGTTTGAGAATGTTTTCCAGGTGAAAAAATCCAATGGCGTTCTCCGCAAGGAGCATTTCACGCCCGGCGCCATCCAGTTGAATGATGTGAAAATGACAGACCCCTCCGCCGTTTTGGAACTGGCTCCGGGCAACGTCCTGCGCCTGAGCAAGAAGCATGCTGTGCGTTTCAAATAGAACGCCGGAGGCGGTATTTACCTTTTTTCCTTTTCCATGCCGGGATTCCTTGCCAAATTGGATCGCTTCACCATCGGCCTCATCGTCAGTGTGGGCGCGGGAATTCTGGTTCCCTGTTCCGGAGTATGGGATACAGTGTTCAGCCGCCTGAGCGATGCAGCCATCGTTCTGCTTTTTTTCCTGTACGGGGCCAAGCTTTCCCGCCGTTCCGTATGGGAAGGGGTGATGCACTGGCGCCTTCAGGGGCTGGTGGCTGCGAGCACCTTTGTTATTTTCCCCCTGCTGGGCATGGTCAGCATGCCCTTGTGGAATAGTGTGCTGGGGCCGGATTTGTGCATGGGAATGCTGTATGTGTGCATGCTGCCTTCCACCGTGCAGTCCAGCATAGCGTTCACTTCCATGGCGGGCGGCAATGTGGCCGCTGCCATTTGCTCTGCTTCCGTTTCCAGCCTGCTGGGGGTGTTCCTCACCCCCTTGCTGGTGGGGCTGGTGTGGTCCCGCGGAGGGGAAGGGGGCGTGGATTTTTCCACTTTCCTGAACATCTGCTATATTATTCTGGTGCCTTTTGTGGCCGGCCAGTTCGCCCAGCGCTGGATTGGCAAATGGGTAGTCACGCACCGGAACCTCACTTCCTGGACAGACCACAGCACCATCTGGCTGGTTATTTACACGGCATTCAGCCATGCGATGATTAACGGCGTATGGAAAAATCTGCCCTGGCTTTCCCTGGTGGAGGTGCTGGCTTTTTGCGGCCTTCTGCTGGCCGCGGCCCTGTGGCTGACGGCTTTCCTTTCACGCAGGCTCCGTTTTTCCCGAGAGGACCGTATTGCGATTATTTTCTGCGGCTCCAAAAAGAGCCTGGCTACCGGCATTCCGATGATGAACGTGATTTTTGCCGGAGCCCCCATCGGGCTGCTGGTGATTCCCATCATGGTGTTCCACCAGCTCCAGTTGATGGTTTGCTCCTTCCTGGCCCGAAAGTGGGCGAAGGACGTGGGAAAGGGAGAACAACTTTAAGAGGGCCTCTGTTTGCCCGCCCTCTCAATGTCCGGTCAGGCGCAGGACGCCGTCGTATTGCATGTCCCGGCCCGGAACAATGATGTGGCTGCCGCGGGAGGGAATTTTTGCAGTAACGGGTTTGTTGCGGAACTGGGTCAAAAACCGCTGGAAGGATTCCATATCTTCCGGGATGATTGTTACTTCCGTATAGGCGGGGTTGGTGGGCGCATGCGTGATTTCCACCCGGAAGGAGCCTGCGATGTTGCCGTCCGGCGCATAGAATTCCAGTGATTCTTCCGTAGAGGCGGGATGCATGAAGAACAGGAAAAACATGATGCCCAGGGCCGCCAGGGTGACGACAGTCAACGGAATATTTTTTCTGAGGGGACTGATATGCATACTTTCTTTTCCTTCCTTCCCTAAGATTATGGGTTTTGCCGGAGCGTGTCAACCCCTCCGGGGGACAGGCTGCGGAGGATTCCTTTCCCATATTCTTTTCAAGGAACAGGTTCCGGAAGAGAGGGGGATGGAAAAAGGGTTGCGTCTGCGGGACAATGTGATAGCTTGTGCGGGCAAAGGGAACCCTATGACCGTACCTGTAAAGATACTGTCCGTATTGGCGGGGCTGAGCCTGGCTGGAAGCGCCCGGGCGCGTATTTGGACGAATGACCGGGGCGCTACCGTCGTAGCCGTGCTGGTGGCCGTCCGTGATGCGGAGGTGGATTTGAAGCTTCAGGACGGGCGCGTGGTGGTTGTTCCCCGGAATATTTTTTCCGGAGCCGATCAGGAATATATTCTGGAATGGGCAAAGTCTGACGGGACGCTTCCGGATACGGATGCAGGGGCGGAGAACCCTCCTGCGCAGGGAGATTCCGGCAGCCGATACGTTCCTCTGGAGCCGAATTGGGATGTTCCCTGGCCGGAGAGGGTGGCCGTTCCCGGTTTCCTGCTGGTGAAAACCGTACAGGAGACGGAGGAATTGAGCGTGTATGAAACGGATCATTTCATTATAGAGTCTCCCGGAAAGCTGCCGGAAGCGGAGCGTATGGCCCTGGCCCGGCGCTTTGAAACCGTTCTGTCTGCCCTGGCGTCTGTTCCGTTGAATCTGGCGGTGGCCCGCCGGCCTTCCCGCAAGTATCTGGTGAGGGTATGTTTCCAGGAAGAGGATTTCAACAGGGCTCCGGGCCTGCGGAACGGGCATCTCAAGTTTTCCCCTACCAGTTTCACGGCTCTGCTGTTGCGGAATAAGAAGGGAAAGCTGCTGAAGCCGGAACTGGATCCGCGCTTTGCCGTTACGCACTGGGCGGCGCAGTCCATGGATTGGGAGCACTGGCTGGTGGACGGCTTTTCCGCGTACATGGCTTTTCTTCCCATGGAGAAGGAAGCGCCTGTATTCCGGAAGATTCCGGAAAGGCTGGCCGCAATGGTTCCGCGCGCCGTCCGCACGGGCAGAGAAACTCTGCCGGCCCTGGCGGACATGCTGTCCAGGGATTCAGCACATTCCGCCGCGGAGCATGGCGTTTCCTCCAGGGGAGGAACGCTTCAGTATTGGGCCGATTTGTTGTGGATGGTTTACTGGAGCCACCTGGAAGGGAACGGAAAGGCGGAGCGCCTCAGAAGCTATTTGAGGGTTCGTGATGCGGAGGGCGGCGGGAAGGCGCGTGCTGTTTTGCTGGATGGGAAGACTCCGGAGGATGTACAGGGGGAAATGGCCGCGGCCTGGAAAAAAATGGGATTGAGGCTGAGATTTTCTCAGCCGGCTTCTGCTGCCGCGGACGGGAAGTCCGCGGAAAAATAACGGGAAGGGAGGGAAGAAAAACTCCTGCCGGGGAGGTGTGGGAAACCTGCGTCTCAAATGGTGCCGTTGAGTTTTCTCCCTATCCAGAACAGGGTAAGCAGAAGGATGAGGATGGAGAGCGTATACGGGCTGCACCAGAGCAGGATGCGCGTTTCCATGGGCGGCGGCACCGGGAGATCCCTGATTTCCTTAATGAGCCGCTGTATTTCCTCAGCTTTTACCATGCGCCCGCGTGTGATGGAGGCCATTTCCTCCATGAGCGCGGTATTGACGGGGCTGCCGATTTTTTCCAGCGTTTCACTCATGGTGATGATGGGAAGCGTAACGGATTTATCCGGTTCCGCAGAGGATGAAGCTGTGAGCTTCCAGGTGCCGGGACGGTTGATTTTGACGGAGGCGGTAAAGGAGCCCCATGTATGGTTCATCGTGTCCATTTGCACGCGGCTGGAGCTTCCTTCCGGAGTTGTAATGTCCAGAAAAACCTCTCCATTCTGGAGAGGGGCCCCCAGTTTGTCGGAGACCATGGCGGTGACGGTCAGCGTGTCTCCCGGCCGGGGCCGTTCCGGGGTGGGAATCAGACGGATTCTTTCTCCTGCGGCCATGTTGCGCTGGTAACTCATCCAGCGGGCCACCTGGCTCCAGAAACGGTAATGGTATTTATCTTCTACTCCGCGCCTCCATCGCCAGGCGGAATCCGTTCCCATGAAGAGGACTTTCCCGTTGCCGCAGGACTGGGTGACAATAAGGGGAATGCGGCCATAGGCATTCTTATCCGCCGCATGCACGGCCAGGACAGTGCTTCCCGCTTTGGTCCGTTCCACGGGGGCGTACCAGTTGAAGCCCGGCAGATTGCGCCATACTTCTTCGTTTTCGCCCTCCGTATCCGCCAGCATGGTAAGCAGGGAGCCGCGGCCTTCCGGCGTCAGGATAAGGGGTGATGGGGAAGGTTGGGTTGTCCCCTCCGGTTTGGTGTTGAGAAATGTAACGGGCATCAGGTCCCCCAGTTCCGATTTCAGGAGTTCCATTTGCCTGCCCTGGTAGCCGGGGAGGAAGACGATGCCGCTGGCCTGGTTTTTTACCATGCCTTTGAGCAGGGAGGCCTGTTCTTCCGTCAGCCCTTTGGAGCCCAGCCCCACATCGCCGATGAAGATGACGTCATACCGGGCCAGGTCTTCCATTCTGTCCGGGAATTTGACCAGGTATCCGGGGCCTTCCCCCATTTCTTCCAGTTCCGGATGAAAGAGCAGGGTGTGCACGTTCACGCCGGGATCCCGGTACAGGGCGTTCCGGATGAAGCGGTATTCCCAGCGCGGCAGTGTATCGATGACCAGTGCTTTGATGGATTCCCTCCTGCCGGAGATGCTGAAGGAAGAGGCGTTATTATTGTGCATCCGTTCCTGGGGCTGGGCGGGGAGTTTGAGTTCCAGCGTTTCCGCCCCTTCTTTTTCTATTTTCCACAGAACGGCGTCGGATACCTCTCCCTGGGCCGGAATGGTGACCGTGCGGGTGACGGTTTTCCCTGTGTCCCTGGAAATCATGGTGAGCGTGGCGCGCGTTTCCTTGCCCAGCGTGCTTTTAATGGTAAAGGGTATTTGCACCGTTTCCCCGATGATGCCGTAAGTGGGGGCTTTCACGTCCTGAAGGGCCAGGTCCGGGAGGGGATACGGGCTGCCTGCGGAAATGATGAACAGGGGGATTCCCCTGGTGCGCATGCGCTGGGCCTGCGTCAGCACGGAGGATGAGGCGTTGTGGCTGCCGTCCGTGAACATGATGACCGCCCGGAGGTTGTCGGAGGATTGCATGGCATCCTCCAGCGGTTTGGCCAGGTCTGTGCCGGCCATGGCATAATCCGGAGAGTCCGGCGCAGGTGGCGCGCCGAAGGAGGCGTATTCCACTACATGCGTGTCTTTGAGGGATTCCGTACTGTTGCCCTTGAGCAGTTCCTGCACGTAGGCCGTGCGTGTGACGACATGCTGGGGGGAGATTTCCACATCCTGCGTTTCCATGGAGCCGGAGCGGTCCTCCAGAATGGAAACCTTGGGTTTTTCCTGCGGGGAGGAGGTGATGAGCCATTCCGGCTGGAAGAGCAGGAAGCAGATGAAGCCAAGGATTGCCAGGCGAAGAATTTCCAGTTTGAATGTCAGCGGCCGGCGGTTGCGCTTGCAGGCGATATAGCTCATCCAGATGCCGGCCGCCATAACCAGGACGGTCAGGATGACGCTTGACGCAGTAGGTTGAAGGCTCAGGTTCATGGACGGGTGGTGGGGGAGGGGAGTTTGGCCGTCTGGCCGGGCAGGCACAGGAGGGCTTCCATCAGCAGGCAGGCGAGGGCGAAGAACAGGAAGAGCTTCCATGCTTCCTGCACCAGGGTGGGGGCTTCCTCTGCACTCTGCATGGAACTGATGGAAGCTTCCGGCAGAAGGAGGTGGAGTTTTTCATCCGTAATCTGGTCAGGCATGTCTTCCGGCCAGGGACGGTTCACGGCGTAGGTCTGTCCTCCCAGTCGGTACACGCCCGCCGTATCAGCCGGAGAACCGGAGGGGTGGCTTCCCTGGGCATTATCCAGGCGCACGGGGGTATCCGTGGCGGATTGCGGCAGGGAGGCGTCATTCACCCGTAGGGAAATGGAGGTGGAAAAGCGTTCCGCCCCCCGGTCCGCCATACGCTGGAGCAGGGGAGCAGCAGGTGGCCGTCCGCCAGGTTGGACCAGGAATATCTGGGCAGCGTTCCCAGGAACAGAGCGGACCCCGTTCCGGCCCTGACCTGGGCCAGGGCACAGGAACCGTCATCCCAGGAGGCCAGAGTGCGGTATTTGCCCAGCAGGGGTTTCCTGCGCACGGCGCGGAGACGGTTGGCGGGGATGGGTGTCTGATCGGAACCGTCGCGGAGGAATCCCCTTTGCCGGTCCCACGTTTCCAGACGGTAGTATTGTTCGGACGGAGCCGTCTCCGTTGCGCCCCAGGAAACGCCCAGGAAGGAATGCCGTGTTCCGTGTTCCGTGTCGTCAGGCAGGAAAAGGGCTATTCCTCCTTCTTCAATGTATGTCTGGAGTTTTTTCCCCATTTCCGCGCGCGGTGGCGGCCCGTACCAAACGACCATGGACTGGGAGGCCAGATTAGCCTGAGCTTCCCGCGTATTGCCGGGCATCGTGGCTTTCCTGCTGGCCAGGCCGGGAGGGGCGGACATCAGGGAAAGGGTTTTCCCCACTTCTCCCGAAGGACCGAAAATCAGGATGTTGGCGAGAGGCCTGGGGGCGAAGGTGAAGAAGGAAATGTCATCCCTGATGAAGTCGTCATGAGGAAGCGCAACGAAGCCGAAGCCGGATTCCTTGCCCTGCGGCAGGGGGATTTCTTTCCGGATGGAGGTGTTTTCCCCTGCCAGTTGCAGCGTGGCAGCGGTGGAGGCGTTATCCACGGAAAGCTGCACCGGCACGTCCTCCGGCTGGTTGGGATTGAACCCCTGCCGCAGCACTTCCAGATCCAGCACCAGTTTCCCGTTATTTACCTGAGCCTGCCGGACTCTGATGCCGCGGTTGCTTTCCGGCCTGTCGCGGAGGGCCATGATGCGGATGGAAGGGGGCAGGGGAAGGGCGGCCAGCCTCTGGCGCACACCGGGCCAGAGAGGGGAGTCTGGCTTCCAGGAAGAGGCCTGCATGTCCGAGGCAATCCAGATTTCCGTCTTTCCTGCGCCGGATTCTTCCAGGTACGGGATGGCTTTTTGCAGAAGTGCCGGAATATCTGCGCCTCCATCCGTTGTCTTGCTTACAGTCAGGTCCGCCAGGGCTTCCGGAGCGGGAATCTGGGTAACGGTTCCAGTGGCGGAATCAAGCAGGGAAAGGCGGCAGTGGCCGAGCTGCGCGAAAGTGGATTCCACCAGAGGATGGCATCCCGAAGGGAGCTGGTTTTGTCCGGATGGGCATCCATGGAGGCGGAACGATCCAGAACCAGCAGGACTTCATTCAATCCGGAGCTTCCCCAGCCGAAGAAGCTTCCGAGCAGGGGCCGCGCAAAGGCCGTTACCAGTGCCGCCACGGCCATCACGCGCAGCGCCAGAATCAGATAGTGCAGCAGTTTTTTCGTTCCACGTGTTTCCCTGGCCGCACGGAGAAGGAATTCCATGGCCGCCCAGGGGACGGAACGGTGCCGCCACCGGTTGACCAGGTGGATGATGATGGGAACGGAGGCTGCAAAGAGAGCCCACAGCAGCCAGGGAGAGTTGAAGGACATGGCGGGACAGGGATAATTGGAGGGTCAGAGCTGCCTGGTCAGGTGGAGGGCGGTCCGGGCAGCAGTTGCCGGAGGATATGAAGGGTCATTTCTCCGGTTTGCTGGAAGGATTTTTCGCCCAGAATGCCGATGTTATCCTTGGAGGTGTGCCACCAGTTGCCGTCCTGGAAGTCGTCAATCAGGTTCAGCGTGTCCACGCCGCGCTCCATGAAAGGAACGTGGTCATCCAGGATGGCATAGCCGGATACTCCCCATTCTTCCGGGGAATAACCCAGTTCACGGATAGCGCGGGAATAAACCCGGTACATGGATTGGGGCGTCATGGCCGGGATGCGTATCTTTTTACCCTGCCGCCCCACCATGTCCAGATTGATTATCCATTTGGGGAGCGGTTGTTGCATGGAGGATGCGTAATGCCTGGAGCCGTACAGGCCGTCGTCGCTGTCCATATGTTCCGCAAAACTTTCTTCCCCGTCAAAAAACACAAGCTCCAAATTTCTGGCGCGTGCGGGGTCTCCGGACAGAATGCGGGCTGTCTCCAGAATGGCCGCAGCTCCCGATGCTCCGTCATTGGCTCCGGTGAATCCGTCAATGCCCCGCTTGGTGTCAATATGGCAGGTCAGCAGGCCTCGAACCGGATCCAGGAAATTTGGAGCCTTGCCAAAACGAGCCCTCAGGTTGACGAAACGGACGGGGCCCTGGGGCGTTTCCTTTTCAAAATCCTGTTCCCGGCAGGTCCAGCCGTATTTGGTCAGTTCCTCCTTCAGGTAGTCCATCTGCCTGCGGTAACCGGGAGTGCCTGAAGCGCGGTTCCCCATTTCCGTTATCCGCGCGGCGTGGAACAGAGCGTTTCCTCCATTGAAACAGTCCGTCTGCCGGATTTGCGCGGGAACGGTTTCCACACCGGGCAGGGGCGTTTCCACGGGGTTTTCGCACTGCATCAGCAGGGCCGTGAACAGGAGAAGTCCGATGCGGGGCGTCATGGAAAAGGGGGGAGGAAGTTTACTTGGAATCGGGCCATTCATCCTGGCCCAGAAGCTCAAGGATGCGGATGAATTCCGCTTTGCTGGAGAAGGTGATTTCGATGGAGCCCCGGCTTCCCTGGCCGGAGATGTTCACCGGAGTTCCGAATTGTTTGGCGAGGATGCCGGAAATTTTCTTGTACTGAGGGGAGGACGGCTTTTTAGCGGGAGCCGGATCCGGCGGGTTGAGCATCTTCTGAATGGCCTTTTCCGTCTGGCGGACGGTGTAGCCCTTGTTGACGATGTCGCGCCCGAGCTGGATTTGCTGGTCCTTGTTTTTGAGGGAGAGAAGTACCTTGGCATGCCCTACGCTGATAAAGGTATTGCCCAGCATGTCCTGAACCGGCTGCGGCAGGTCGAGCAGCCGCATGCTGTTGGCTACGGCGGCGCGGGATTTGCCTACGCGCTTGGCGATGTCTCCCTGTTTCATGCGGAACTCCGTTTTCAGGCGCATATAGCCGGCGGCTTCTTCCAGCGGGCTGAGGTTTTCCCGCTGGAGGTTTTCAATCAGGGCCAATTCCAGCACGTCCTTGTCGGAAGCTTCCCGGATGATGGCGGGCACGGTGGACAGCCCCAGGATGCCGGAGGCTCTCCAGCGCCTTTCCCCGGCAATCAGTTCATATTTGCCGTTTTGCGTTTCACGGACGATTAAAGGCTGGATGATGCCGTGTTCCTTGATGGAATCTACAAGTTCCGCCAGTTGTTCCGGCGTGAAAATGGCGCGCGGCTGCAGGGAGCTGGGAATAATGGCGGCATGGGATAGCTGATACACAACGTCTCCCGCCTGGGGAGCCGCCAAGGATTCACGAGACAAATTTTGATTGATAAGGGCGTCAAAGCCTTTCCCCAGAGCCGGTTTTGCCATAGCAGGGAAGAGACTAGCATGAACCGGTTCCGTTTTCAACAGGGTATTTGTTATCCGCGGCGGAAATTCCGGCGTTTGTCTCTGGCGGAATATTCCTTGTTCCCGGACGTATCAGGCGTGTTGCTCCCGCCCCAAGGGCAGGGCAAGGATGTCTGTGTCCGGGAGCGGTCTGATGTCACCGCCGGTTCCATGCCGGCAAAGGCCGTTTCCGGGCAATGAACAAAAAAAGAACAAAATGAATAGCAATAAACAGTCCTGCCGCAGCGCCAGTTTTCCCCGCGGAACCGTTGCGGCACAACATGCGCGAGAATTCCTGAAACCACTCACCCCCTCTCTCAAATGGACTTCAATTTGACAGAAGAACAAAAGAAAGCGGCTCTGGAGGCAGGAAAACAGGGCATGAAAAACGCTTATGAAAAAAGCGGAACACGACCCGGATTGACCTGGTGGGAACGTCTCTTGTGGGTGGTTCTGGCCGGAGCGGCTTATGCGGCGTCCTCCCTCCTCTCCGGCTGCGGGCATACCGTAGACGTGACTGCAGAGCGGGCGGAGATATGCAGGGACGATTCCTGCCTGGTGCTGGAACCGGGGCATTTGTCCTACTCCCAGAAACAGCCGAAAACGGAGATGCCTCCGGTTATCCGGAAAATCCGGCAGGGTAAATGACTGGGCGCCGTCCGATCTTTTGCCCCGGCGGTTTCAGGAAAAACGGCTCTTCAGGAGCCGTTCCGATGGGGATTGTCCGGTGAGCCAGCGGTTGGGGCGGCATAAGAAAAAACTGGGTATGAACGCTTTATCTGCCGCCTTTTCCTATTATCTGGCTGCAGGCCGGAGGGTGGAAGAAATGGAGGAAGACGGCCGCCTCCAGGATGTCTATATCCGTACTCCGGAGCTTGTCCTGATGGCGCGCAGGGTGGATTCCGCCGCACCTTTCGGAAAGGTTGTCGATGTCCGCTTCCGTTTTGAGCCGGGACGGTGTGATGCCTGGCATCTCCATTTTCTGGCGGGAGATGTACGGGAATTGCTGGCTTATAAACGGGAGATTCTTTCCCTGCCCTGGATTCTGACCCAGCATGGCAAGCGGGGGGACGGGAGATTGGTAAAATTACCTGCTTCCCGGTTTTGCCGTCTGCTGGGAGCATTTGTGGGGGACGAAGCGTTTTCCTGATCCTGTTAATGAAAGAGCTTCCGTGCGGATGTTTGCACGGAGGCTCTTTCATGGCATCCGGCGCATGGAAACAGGTTGCTGCAACGATGGTTAAATTTTCCTGTACTCCTTTTCCGGGAGTTTTTTGCAGGAACTTCCCTAAATCAGGGATTGTGCGAACCGGTATGCCTCATTGCTGCGGTTCAGCCATCCTTTGCCGAACACGGGGAACTGTTTGCAAGAATGGTAAAATGATTTGCGCCGTTCGTTCAGAGTGGAGAGAAATTCGGACTCTCCCGTTTGGGCGAGAACGGTTTGCAACATCTGCCGGGTTTGTTTTCCCGGGATGCCGTCCACCACAAGCCCGGCGCCGTGAATGTTCAGCGCGCGCTGCAAAATCTTCCCGGTATTCCTGCTCCCGGAATTGAAAAAATGGTCGCGCAGGATGAATTCAACGCCAGGATAAGCGTCGGAACCCAGCCAGGAACGCACGGCGGCTGTATTATCCAGGACATACTGGAGACAACCTTCCCAGGCCTCTTCACGTCTTCCGGCATCCAGCAGGGCCTTCAATCTGTTAAACACGGTCGGTTCAATACCGTCGCAAATGCCGCAAATCTCCCACTTGCCGCCCTTGTCGGCGGCAGGAAGGCGAGAAACGCGCAGGGAATCCGGCCCGGTAACGCGGCTGTCTTCAAACCGGAGGATAGCCGCGGCCATCTTTTTTTCTGTAGTATCCATTGGCTTGAATCATGGTTCCCTTGGTCGAAATGGCAATGGAGGCGTATTCAAAGGGGGGAAACGGCTTGCTGAGGCGGCGTTATCGCCAACGGAACCTTCTTCCCGCTCCGGGAATGGCCCTTCGCTGCCGGAAGTTGACGGGGATGCCTGTGGGTGGAATGGCCTCTTGCCAGATGTTGCGTCCCGCTTTGCTTCCTGCGGCTGCCGCATTCCGCCGGAGATATGAATGGATGATGAATGTTCAAAAGCGGCACGCCGGAAATTCATGGGAACGAGTAATGGCGCACGCCTCATAAAAGCAACCCGCTCAAGGATTGACCTTGAGCGGGTTATGATGGAGCCGCTTGTCAGATTTGAACTGACGACCGTCCGCTTACAAGGCGGGTGCTCTACCACTGAGCTAAAGCGGCATGGTAATGAGGTGGTCCATATCTACAGAAGATGGCCCGTTGTGGCAAGCCGAAAATGGATAGTCAGGCATGGATATTTCCATTTTAAGAGATTGAAAACGTTTCAGGAGTCAAACAGGGAGCCCTGTTCCAGCGGCGGATCGGCAGGCGGTTCCTCCAAATGTGGGGCTGTTTCAGGATGCAGCGTTTCCGCGGAGGGGGCGGGTGAGCCTTCCGTCCGTTCCGCTGTTGCGGAAGGAGCGGTTGTTGGCCCTTCCGTTTCCTCATTTCCGGACTTGGCCGGAGGCATGATGCGGGAGACGCGTTCCACAGGATGCCTGGTAATGATATTTCCTTGGGCACCGCGGTTTTTGATTCTCAGGTCCGCGAAGTGGAAGGGCCTGATCAGGTTACGGAGTTTCAGAACGGCTTTCAGATAAACGTTTACGCTTATCTGGGAACTGTTTTCCTCCGTTTCATGCACGGAGAAGTGGAAGATGCGCGTTCCCTTTGCGCCTCGGGTAAGCGGATATTCCTTGTCCCTGGTGAACCCTCCTATGCGGAAACGCTTGGCGTACACGGGGCCGTCTTTTCCGTCCCGGTAAATCAGGTTGAACACGGGGTCGTCCCCTTTGATGACGGAAATATAAAGGGGGTTTTTACCAGCGAAAAATTTGTCCTGAATCCGCACGATTTTGAGCACGCCTGCATTGTCAATGATCAACACGTCATCCAGCGTGGAGCATTTGCAGACAGGGTTTCCCTTCTTGACGCCGTAACCGGCAAAGCCTTCGTCATCAATATACAATGTTTCATTGGCAACAGCCACCTGCGCGCGGTTTACGGAGCCGAAGGAGGAAATTTCCGTTTTCCGCGGATAGGCGGCGCCGTATTTTTTACGCAGGGCTTCAAACCAGCGGATAGTGAATTTGGTAAGCTGGTTGAGGTTCTTCTGCGTTTGTTCGATGTCCTCTTCAAGCTGGCGGATGTGCTGGTCCGCCTTGAAAGCGTCAAATTTGGAAATCCGCTTGATTTTGATTTCCGTCAGCCTTACCAGGTCGTCCCTGGTAATGGGGGCGCGCAGCCGGGATGCAAACGGCTGCAATTCCCGGTCAATGGTGCCGAGCACTTCTTCCCACGTTTCGGAATCTTCTATGGAGAGGTAGATGCGGTTTTCAATGAATATTTTTTCCAGGCTTGCCTGGTGCCACGCCTCGTTCAGTTCCTTGAGTCGGATTTCCTGCTCCTGGCGCAGGATTTCCTTGGTGGAGTCCGTATTGTAGCGCAGGATGTCGCTGACACACATGAACCTGGGTTTTTCCTCCACAATGACGCAGGCATTCGGGGAGATGCTGACTTCACAAGCGGAGAAGGCGAACAGGGCTTTCCTCGTCTGCTCCGGATCCGCTCCGGCCGGGAGATGGACCAGGATGTCCACATGCTGGGCCGTATTGTCCTCAATGCGGGCGATTTTAATTTTTCCCTTTTCCGCAGCGGAGACAATGGAATCAATTAAGATTTCCGTGGTGACGCCGAACGGGATTTCCGTGATGCGGAGAAGTTTCTTCGATTCCGTGAGGATGCGCGCCCTGATGCGGACGCGGCCCGTTCCTCGTTCTCCGTCACGGTAGTTGGTGGCATCCATCACGCCTCCGGTCGGAAAGTCCGGCAGAAGCTGGAAGGGCTGGCCGCGTAAGTAGGCGATGGAGGCTTCAATCAACTCATTGAAGTTGTGGGGAAGAATTTTACTGGAAAGCCCCACGGCGATGCCTTCCGCTCCCTGAGCGAGAAGAAGGGGGAATTTGACGGGAAGGCTGACCGGTTCCTTGTTCCTGCCGTCATAGGAGAGCTGCCATTCCGTGACTTTGGGGCTGAATACTACGTCACGCGCAAAGGAGGTGAAGCGGGCTTCAATATAGCGGGAAGCCGCTGCGGGGTCGCCTGTCAGAATATTGCCCCAGTTCCCCTGCGTGTCGATAAGCAGCCCTTTTTGTCCCAGCCCCACCAGCGCGTCTGCAATGGAACGGTCGCCGTGCGGATGGAATTTCATCGTGTCTCCCACGATATTAGCCACTTTATTATAACGCCCGTCGTCCAGGCGGTCCATGGCGTGCAGAATACGGCGCTGCACAGGTTTAAACCCGTCATTGATCTTGGGTACGGCCCGTTCCAGAATGACATACGAGGCGTAATCCAGAAAGTAGTCGGCATACATGCCTTCCACAGACTGACTCGCGGGAGCAATGTGGGCGGGTTGAGTCACGACGGCGGATATTAAAGGAATTGTTCCGGGGGGGGCAAGCGCGATCTCCGTAAAGAAAATAACCGGCTTCCCTTGTCAGGGGAAGCCGGTTTTCCGGAAAAGGAAGGAATAAAAGCAATCAGGCCTGCTTGGCAGTCAGCCTGTTCTTGAGTTCCTCCGCTTCAGTGCGCAGGGTGTCGAGTTTGGCTGTCTGGGCTTCAAGGTCGGCGATTTCTTCCAGAACGGCCGCCAGGCGGCGCAGGTCGGCGGGTTGGGCGGCTGCGAGAGGCTGTGTTTTGGGAGCAGTTGTATTTTTGGTGCCGGGCTTGCGGCCGCGCTTGGCCTTGGATGCCTTCATCCAGCTTGAGATGGTCACCGTGCTGATGCCGAAGCGTTCGGCGGCTTCTTTCTGGGCACCCCTTTTGTTTTGGGTTTTCCGTTCAGCAATGAAATCAAGAACGGATTGTTTTTCTTCAGGCGTGTAGCGCCTCTTATTTTTGGTACTGTCGTTGGAGTTCATGATGTTGACGAGTGGTTATTTATTTAACTAATCATCCTTGGTCTGGCAAGAAAAAAGTATATGTGTTATAACATTTTTTAAGAGGATTCTTAAATGACTGGTACGTATTCTTGAAGTTCTATTACGGGCGCTTTACTTTATTCATGATTGTTGTTGTTAACATATTGTGTTTTTTATGATTTTGCGGGAGAATACGCGGGATATTTAAACGCTTTTCCATGTTATATCTCGGGTGAAGCCTTTTTTCGCAATCTGCCTGTTGAGCCACGCACGGCGGCTGTTCCCCGCCCGTTTTCCAGACGGTATTTTGAGGTTGCAGGGGACCGCGGAATCGTATAAAATCACTCCAATTTCCCAGCCATTTTATCACGATGACCGATCAGACAGGAACCCCTTCTTCGCCGGAACCTCCCAAATTGCGACGCCGTTTGGTAACGGCAGCCCCTGCGGCCGCACCCAAGGTAAAGTTTGTTTCTCCCGCCGCGGAAGGCGTGGAGGTTGTCAAGCCGCGTTTTCTCACTCCTGAGTTGCAGGCCAAGCTGGCTCAGGAGCAGGAGGAAGCCGCCCGCCGCGCAGCGGAACAGGCGGAGGCGGACAGGATTGCTGCGGAAAAAGCGGCTGCCGAGCAGGAAGCCGCCCGTATTGCTGCCGAAAAGGAGGCGGCGAGAATAGCTGCCGAGCAGGAAGCCGCAAGAATCAAGGCGGAGCAGGAGGCTGCCGAAGCCGCGCGCATTGCCGCAGAAAAGGAGGCCGCCCGTGTAGCTGCCGAAGAGGAAAGAGCGCGCCTTGCGGCGGAGCTGGAGAAAAAGGAAGCCGCTTCCGCTCCGCAGCCCGAGCCTTCCGTGGACGCCCAGATTCAGGATGCCCTTGCCAAGGTAGCGGAGGCCCAGAAAGCCCTGGCGGAGGCTCAGGCCGCTGCTCTGGCCCAGGCCGCAGGGGTAGCGCCTGCGGCTGTGCAGACCCCGGAACCGTCTGTTCCGGAGCCTGCTCCTGCGGGGGGGGCTCCCAAATTGAAAGTTTTCAAGATGGCCGCGGCTCCCGCTGCGGCGGAGAAATCCCCGGCCGCCGCTCCGGAAAGCGCCGTTCCCAAGCTGAAAGTATTAAAATCCCCCGTGGGGGCAGCACCAGCTTCTTCCGTGGCTCCCGCTGCGGTTCCCCAGCCTGTGGCCGCCGAGGGAGTTTCCCCTGCCGCTGGCGCTCCTCCGGCGGGCGACGGCGGTATTCAGCCTCCCGCCGGAACGGAATCCGCCCGGGATATGGCCGCTTCCGTGGATAAATCCAAATCCCTGCTGCGGGGTGTTATTTATGGGGTATGCGCCCTGGTTGTCATCGCTGCCGGCGTAGGGATTTATGCATGGAGCACCAGCAGCAAGAAAGAAAAGGTGGAAGGTGAGAACGCCCGCCTGAATGCGCTGGTCGTGGAAGGCGGGAAACTGGGCCGCAGCCGTCTGTTTGACTCCAAGAATCTCAGCCGTGTTCCGGATGTGAAAGTCGTTCCCGACGCGGAGGATGCCGCTCTGCTGCTCGCCAATGTGAGAGGAGTCAAGGGCAACAGGGAAAACTGGCCCGGCGCCGCCCACCTGGTTTCCATCATGGCCCAGATGGATGACAACATTGCCCGCCAGGTGGTGGAAGACATGAAAAAAAATGTCGGCAGGTACAGTAAGGAAAAATATTCCATGATGGTGACCCTTTTGGCCAAGTCTTCCAGCCCCGCCATGCGCGACATGCTGAAAGACCTGTACGCTTCCATCAGCGAAAGCAAGAATAAGAAGATCCAGGACAAGCAGGCCGTGGTGCTCAAGTACATGCGTTTTGCCATGAAGCTGGACGACCTTGACGACGTGATGAAGATCCTCCAGAAGAAGGATGCTTCCCCGGATTTGATTTCCTCCGCTTTCCGTACGGCGCGCTACCTGATTGACGAAGCTCCTCCAGCCAAGCGCAAGGCGCTTTCCTCCAAACTGCTCCAGTATCAGAAAAACATGCCGGAGGAAAACGTCAAAATGCTCTACAAGCTGCTGGCCCGCACCGGTGATCCCAAGGTGCTGGACATGATGGAAAAGAGCTATAAGGAGGATACCAAAAAGGCGCTTGCCATCATTACCGCCTGGGGGGACTGGAATACGGATGACGCCGTTCCGTACCTGTTCAAGGCCTGGAAAGACGAATCCCTGCATGAACGCGTGCGTTCCCAGGCCCATGATTCGATTCTCCGCGTACTCTCCGTGGACCGTGACCGGGATGACAACGCCACGCTCAAGTTGTTTGACCCCCTTATTGCGGATGCCAAAACCAGCGAACGCCGCCAGTTTCTGGTTTCCGCATTCAAGAGACTCAGCAACCGCCCGTATGTGATTCGCCTGCTGGGCCGCATCAAGCAGACTGCGGAAGACCAGAGAAACGCGGTGGAACCAAAGTTCCAGGCTGCGGAGGAGGCCTTGTTCAAGGCGGAGGACAAGTTCAAGGCCAATCCCGGCGATGCGGCAGCCAAGGCCGATTATGAGGCCAAGGAAAAGATTTATAATGAGTTGTCCAGTCAGAAGACCGGGGAAGACAAGGTGATTGCGGCGGTGGACAAGGCTCTGGAAAAGGTCAGGAAGACGCCTGTTCCCACCAGGAAGGCCGCTTCTGCCGAGGACAGGGATGATGACGACTCTTCCGTGATTAAGACAATTTAAACGGTTTTAACGGCCGTATCCGAAAACCGGAGGGAAAATAATCCCTCCGGTTTTTTATGTGCGGGAGTGACAACCATGATTGGCTGGCCGCTTCTGCGCAGATGAGGCCGAATTGGCCGTTGGCCGGGCGGAAGGGGTAGCGGACTTACTTCATGTATTTTTTGATTTCCGGCAGCAGTGCGTCCGCCCAGAGACGGTAGCCTTTTTCTGTAAGGTGGACGAGGTCCCCGGTAATTCCCGGCAGGAAAGTGCCGTCCTTGTCCAGGAATGCGGAATTAATGTTGACGACATGGACTCTCGGCATATTTGTTTTGTCCAGCTCCCTGTTGATCATTTCATTTTGGATGCGCAGGGGGTCTTCCGCCGTTTTCCCCCGGGGAAAGATGTGCAGAAGAATAATTTCAGTGGCGGGGTGGAGCCGATGGACCCGGGAAGCTATTTCCCGGATACCCTCCGCCGTTTCCTGCGGGGTCTGCCTGCCTTTGTATTGCCCTGTGTTATTGGTGCCCACCATAACGCATACTTGGGGGGAATGAGGCGTTTTAAGGGCAGAATCGTCAATGCGCCACAATACATGTTCCGTCCTGTCGCCTCCTATGCCGAAATTGACAGGAGCATAGGGGGAAAAATATTGGGACCATATTTTTTTGCCGTCGGTTTCCCAGCGGTGGGTGATGGAATCGCCGATAAACAGCAGTTGGCATGGTGTTTCCGCCAGGGTCTGCTTTAACAGGGCGTGCCTCTGGCTCCACCAGTCAGCTTTTGTTTTGGAAATGTGGGCGGCATCGGGTTTTCCTTTTTCCGGCTGTTGGGAGAAAACAGGCAGGGCGAGTCCGCATCCCAGAAGGCAGATGGAGGCGGATATGGCGTTGATAGACGGGAAATGGTTCATGTTGTTTATTCAATACGGAGAATGTTTCTGCCGCCTTTCTTTTGGAGGATAAAAAATCCCGTTGGTATATTGAATGCGTTTTCCTGCCGGTACGGCATGGTACCGAAACATGGCGTGGACCCGGCTGGAACGGCAATTCCGTATTTCCTGGCGTAATGGTACTGCAGCAATGGATGGACAGCTTTGTGTTCAGGAATTGATAAAAAGAGGGAACGGCTAACGTATGTTCACGGACAGAGTCCGTTGAATTATCTGATGAATATTCCTGTTACCTTGATTTTGCTTGCTTTCCACATGGCTGCGGCGGCTTCCGCATCCATCTGTGCTTCCCGGAAAACAGAGTGGGCGGATTGGAATTATTTAACTTCTTACGGTCAATCCCTTTCTGTGGGCTGGACGGCTAAGCCCGTTGTAACGGAAAAGCAGGAGAAAGGGGGCTTGTATATGTTCAGGGGAGGGGTGAGAGCGTATGAGAACGGCAGTGACCGCAAGATGCTGGTTCCTCTGGAGGAAGGAGTGAACGGTCCGCGCGGCGAAACTCCCGTATCCGGGGCTGCCTGTCGTTTGTTCCGCCTGATGCAGCATTATTCTCCCGTTACGGCTTCCCGTATCCGGTTGATTTGTTCTGCGACGGGAGTGGGTGGGGCGAGCCTTGGTTCCCTGGGCAGGGGAACTGGAGCCTACAACCGCATTTTGGATGATTTGAAGGCCGCCAAAATACTGGCTGACCGGGAAGGGAAGACCCTTTCCATGCCTGCGTTTATCTGGACCCAGGGAGAGACGGATCACCAGGACAGAAAGACGAGGGAATGGTACCGGGAAAAAATGGAAAAGCTGATCAGGGACATAAATCATGACGCCAGGGCCGTGACCGGGCAGAAAAACGATGTGGTCTGTTTCGGCTATCAGGTTGGTTCCCATTTGAATTATTATCAGTTTAATCCTACGGATTATCCGGCTATTGCCCTGGAACAGCTGGAGATGGCTTTGGAGAAGGACAGCCGGTATGTGATGACGACCCCGATGTATCATTTCGAGTATAGCGACGGAGTCCATTTGACGGCGCCCATGTCCCGCCTTTATGGGGAGTATGTGGGCTATGTCATGAAGAAAGTCCTGTTGGATGGGGCGGACTGGAAACCCGTGCATCCCCTGACCCATAAAATCAGGAAGTCCGGAAAGGGTTGGACGGTGGAAGTGGCATTTTATGCTCCCTGCCCCCCTTTGGTTCTGGACACGAAGACGGTTGACGATCCTGGCAATTATGGTTTTTCCCTTGTGGGGGCTGAGGGAGAGGATATTGCCATCAAGTCTGTCCGGCTGGTGGGGAAAAATGCGGTACAGCTGTTGACGGAGAAGGACCCGGGGAAAGGGCGTCTACGCTATGGGATGACGATTAATGAACACCGTCCTTCCGGTCCGCGGACGGGGGCGCGGGGCTGTCTGAGGGATTCCCAGGGAGATGAGGTTAAGGCCCATATCCAGGGCAAAGATTACCGAATGGATAATTGGTGCCCCTTTTTTGATTACTCCCTGTCAAAAGGGCATTGATTTTCCGGAAATGGCTGCATGATCTTTTTTTGCCGCAGGTTGTTCCCCCCCTCTGCAAACGGAAAAGGATACCCGGACGGCTTGAAAAAAACAGGAAAGGCTTCAGCCGATGCATACTGATTCCGGATTGTTGCGGAGGGGAGGCTTGCACGGCCATGCATGGTGTTATGCTGCGGCTTTCGTGGCCAGATGATGACGAGGTTGTGATAGCTTGACCGTAGAGCAGGAGAACTTGCGGAAGTGCATCGTAAGCGCCTCTTTTTCCACGAGGTTCATTTTTTCTTCCTCCGGGGGGTATTCCCTGCTTCCGGTTTCTTTATGGCTGGCCCTTACAGAAGGAGCCCTGCCTGGTAGATCAGCGTAGCCGTTGCAAAACCCAGGAGGGTCAATCCGCCGAATTGAGCCAGAGCGAACCACCAGGTGCCCGCTTCCCTCTTGGCGACGGTGACGGTGCCGATGCAGGGCAGGGCAATCAGGCAGAATATCATGATGCTGATGCCCTGGAGAGGGGTGTAGCTGGCTTTAAGACGGGCGTTCAATGTCTGCTGGGCCGCCGGGCCCGAATTTCCGTCTTCCACCGCATAAAGGATACCCATCTGGGTGACGAAAATTTCCTTGGCGGCAAAGGCTCCTACCAGGGCGGAATTGATTTTCCAGTCAAATCCGGCCACTTGCGTGACGGGTTCCATCCAATGGCCTATTTGTCCGGCGTAGGAATGTTCCATGGCCGCTGCGTTTGTCGGCGCCGTGTTTTCTTCCGGCCTGGGGTAGGTGTTCAGAAACCACAGGATGATGGAGGCCCCAAGAATGAAAGTGCCTGCTTTCCGGACGTACATGAAAGCCCGTGACCACATCAGGATGCCCACCTTCCGCAGGGAGGGGAGGCGCAGGCGCTTCATGTGGTGGAGGGAATCCCTCTGGGGCGCCTTGAAAAGCGTGTTTTTCAGAAGCCGGGCGCAGCACAGCGCCAGCAGGACGCCGCTGGCATAAATCCCGAACAGCACGGGGGCCTGCAGGCGGGAGGGAAACAGGGCGGAGACGAACATCATGTAGATCGGCAGGCGGCCCGCACAGCTCATCATGGGCAGCACGGCGATGGTGACCAGGCGGTCGCTGCGCGTTTCAATTCTCCTGGTGGACAGGATGGCGGGAACCGAACAGCCGAATCCCAGCAGGAGGGGGGCAAAGCTGCTGCCGTTCAACCCCATGATTTTCATGATGCGGCTCATCAGGCGGGAAACCCTCATCATGTATCCGCTGTTTTCCAGAACGGTAATGGCCCCGAAGAGGAGAACCACGTTGGGCAGAAAGGCCAGTACGCCGCCCACGCCTCCTACCACGCCTTCCCCCAGCAGGGATTGCAGGCGGGGCCACGGTTCCAGCATGCGGCAGGCCCAGACGCTGAACAGCTGGGTGCCCGTCTGGATGAGCCTGACCAGAGGATCCCCGATAGCGAAGCTCAGGAAGAAAATAATATAAACGATGCCCAGGAAAATAAGGGAACCCCATATCCTGTGCATCAGGACGGCATCCAGTCTGGCCCTCCACAGGTTGTCCTTCGCCTCTGCCTCCCGTTCCATAACGTTTACCGGGACGTAACTTAAAATCTGTTCATTTGACAGGCAAGCCTAAAAGAAAGGGGCATGGAAACCAGGCATTCCGGCCGTTTTTGGGACGGGGCTGCCGCATGGGCCCCGGATGGGGCCGCAGACTTTGTTTTTTAGCGGCGCAAAGCCGCCAGGCCCTGGATGAAAAGGATGGCCGCAGTGCAGCCGAATACCATGGAGGGCAGGCACTGAAGCATGTACAGCGGATCTGTGGAACCGTTTCCGTAGGAGGGGAAAATAAAGGCCAGAATCAACGCGATCAGGGACAGCCCCCATGCCAGCCATGATGTAGCGGGAATCCGGCGGCCGGATGCTGCGGCTGGCCGCTGCGGCAGGTTTTCCTGCCGGATGCCGCGTTCGTCAGTATCGCGTCCGGAGAAAGACGTCCGCTTTTCCTGACGGGAGGCAGGGCGGCCTGCGTTTTCATGGCGTTTTCCGGTTTGCGGCCGGATGGCGAAGAGGAGGCTTCCCCGAAGGGAAGCCCCGTTGTAACGTGAATCAAAACGCCGCACGCCGGGCAGCGCATGCCGGTTTTGGCGTCCAGTCCGGCCGGGTAGGTGTACCCGTGGCCGCATTGGGAGCATGTGGCGGATTCTCTCATGATCTGGCCCGAATGGATGTTAGTCGTCCAAGGGAAGCAGGTCCTCCTGGTCAGCCTTGGTTTCGGGCCTCTGGCGGATTTCCTCAAGCTTGGCTTTCATCTGTTCGCAAATGTCCGGATGCTGGGAGGCTACGTTGTCAAGTTCCTTCGGGTCTTTTTCCAGGTCAAAGAGGCTTCCTCCTTCCGGGGATTTGCTCATTTTTGCGGAGGCTCCGTTGATGCCGTCGCGAATGGCCACGCCGGCGGGAATGAATTTCCATTTGCCGTGGCGAATCGCCAACGCCTTGCCGGTGCTGTTGATGACATGGTAGTCACGCCCCTTGGCGGATTTTCCCAGAAGGGCGGGCATCACGTTTTCAGAGTCACGGAAGGAATTGGCCTTGCCGGGGGCCAGCAGCTGTTCCAGGGAGGCTCCCAGATCCATCTGGTTGAGCAGGGCTTTGCTCGTGGTTCCGGGTTTGATCACGCCGGGCCATTTGACGATAAACGGAATGCGGGAACCTCCTTCCAGAATGCTGTATTTGCCTGCGCGGAAGGGGCCGGCGGGGGAATGGGTGGCGTTGTCCCGGACGGCGAAATCCCTGTAGCCGTCATCCAGCACGGGACCGTTGTCGCTGGAGAAGATCACCAGGGCGTCTTTTTCCAGACCGGCCTGTTGCAGAGCCTCTGTAATGCGGCGCACACAGTCATCCAGTTCCACGGTCACGTCACCGCGCACGCCGTGCCGGCTCTTGCCCACAAAGCGTTTTTCCGGGCAGCGCGGCACGTGGATGTCATGCGTGGCGAACATCAGGAAAAACGGTTCCTTGGCTTTGGCGCTCTTTTGAATGTATTCAATGGCCTTATCCGTAATTACATCGGCGTTTTCCTCATCCTTCCACAAGGCGCTTTTGCCGCCCTTCATGAATCCGATGCGTCCGATTCCGTTGATAATGGCCTGGTTGTGTCCGTGGCTCCACATGAGTTTGAGCTGGTCCTTATTGTCCTTGCCATTGGGAAGCCCGGGGAAGTTGTGCCTGTAGGATACTTCAATGGGGTCGTTCGGGTCCAGGTTGCGGACATTGCCGTTTTCCAGAATCACACAGGGAACGCGGTCGCCCGTAGCGGCGAAGATAAAGCTCTCGTCAAATCCGATTTCGTTCGGGCTGGGGGAGATATGTTTGTTCCAGTCAATTTTCTTCCCCTTTTCCCCCAGGCCCAGGTGCCATTTGCCTATCAGGTTTTGTAGCCGTGGGATTGGAGCATCTTGGGCAGGGTGGGCTTCTTGGTATCGATAATGAGGGCGGCGTCTCCCGGCAGGATGCCCGTGCCTTCCTTGCGCCACGGATATTCTCCTGTGAACAGGGCATAGCGGGAAGGGGTGCAGACGGATGTGGTGGAATAGGCGTCCGTGAAGCGGCAGCCCTGCTCGGCAAGCTTGTCGATGGAGGGGGTGGGAATTCCCTTGGCTCCATAGCAGCCTACGTCTCCATAGCCGAGGTCGTCAGCGTAAATCATGACGATGGCCTTGGGGGGCTTGACCGTTGGCGTGACTGCGGCCGGGCAGGCCGCTGCCGCCGCCAGGGCAAGCATCAGGTGTAATGCGGATTTATTCATGTTGTCAGGTGTGTGTGATTATAATTTTCCGGAAAGGGCGGTCGGAAGGATGCCGCTGTTTAAGCGTGGGCCGAATCTTCGGGGGTGTCCGGAGGCTGTTCGCCGGGATGTTCCGGCGGAAGCACGGGTTCCGTCATGGGGCGCATGCTGGCATTCTGCCAGATGTACCGCTTGTAAAGGACCTTGATGGCGGCTGTCAGGGGGACAGCCAGCAGGGCGCCGATCAAGCCGCCCAGGATGAGTGTCCAGATCAGCACGGAAAACATGACCGTGAGCGGGTGGAGTTCCACGGAATCCCCCACGATTTTCGGCTGGATGATCCATCCGTCAAATTGGTTGACGGCCAGGAAGATGCCCGAAACAATCAGCACGTGCTGGAAATCCCCCCATGTGAACCAGGCCAGCAACACCGCAGGGATAAAGGCGGTGATGATACCCAGGTAGGGAATGATGCCCAGCACGCAGACCGCGGCGCCAATGGTAATGGCGTACGGCAGGCCGATCAGCTTCAGGCAGATGGCAATCAGAATGCCTTCAATGATGCTTACCAGCATTTGGCCGCGGAAGAAGGAAATCAGGTAGCCGTTGATTTCCTCCATGGTGTCCACCACGTCTTTTCTGAATTTGGAGACTTTCAGGGGCAGGATGCTGGGCCATTTCTCTTTGATTTTATCCGCCTCCAGCAGAAAATAAAAAGCGAAAATGGGCGTGATCAGGATGCTGACCATGATTCCTATGGTGCTGTAAAGGGCCCGTCCCCCGGAAGTGAGCCAGCTCATCAGCTTGTCCTGGTAAAAGGAGGAATTGATGGTCATGTAGGCTCCCAGCTTTTCCCGGGCGGTCCGGGCGTTTCTCAGGTCATGGACTTCCGCTTCCGTATAATGGCTGGCATTCAGTTCCCGCAGGCTGGTGCTGTAAACACTGTCAATGGTGCGGGAAATGAAGGGGATTTCAATGGTGGAGTCAATCAGTTCGGAGGTTTTGTCCCATAGCTCCATCCGGTTGTCGATCAGTTCATCCGTCTGCCTGATCAGGGGAGGGAGAATCGTGGCTCCAAAGCCTACCAGAACGGCCAGAGCCGCAAACATGACCGTGACTACTGCCCATGGACGGGAGAATTTGAGACGCACCAGCCAGGAAACGATGGGTTCCAGCAAATACGCCACGACGGCGGCAATCAGGATGGGCAGGAGCACCGGTTCCAGAAACCCCAGAAGTTCCACTACTTCAAAAATGACGAAGGCCGCAATGCCCAGCATCACCAGAATGGATACGCCTGTCAGGGCATGCCAGCAGGTTCTCTTCTGGAAGGGGGAGGGAATGGCGGGGGCGTCGGAAGTGTGGGTATTTTGATGTTGTTCGTTGTTCATGCCGGTGTAGAGAGATGGCTGGTTGCTGGCCCGGCTCAGGCAGCGGAGGCCTTGTCCGTTTTCCCGTCAGCTGCGGGAGAGGCTTCATCCGGAGTTTCTCCGGCCGTAGCCGGAGGCTGCTGGCCGTCTGCGGAGGGCTGGGTCTGTTCTTTTTTTTCCTGCTGCCTGACGTGGTTTTCGAATTCCTGTTCCGTAATGGCCTGGGGCGTGGGGTAATAATCCCCGGCAGGGGGCGCGGCCGGAACTTCCCATTGGATGCGCACCAGCCTGTTCCTGCGCTGGACCACCACGCTGGCCTGAGCCCCCCGCTGGGTGGTAACATATTCTACGAGGTCCGGATAGGGATTCTTTCTTCCATTGATGGAAATAAGAACATCTCCCGTTCTGAGGCCGGCGTCCCATGCGGGCGACCACTCTGCCACGTAAGCTTTCATGGGGCCGTTCCCGTTGCTGTCCTGGATAAAGGTGCCTCCCATCAGGTTGAAGGAGGCGGGGGCGGGCATCCGGTGGCTGGTGGAGCTGAAATAAAGGGCGTTCCCCGGGCCGTCCAGCCAGAACTGGCGTGCGGCCAGAGCGCCGTAGCCCAGGATGATGTCGATGTCATCGGGGATGCCCATCACTTCCGGGTTGGCGAAGCTTTCACAGAGCAGGATATTTTTTAATTCCAGTGGACCGAGCTGGAAGGAGCTTACATGCATGCATTCGTGGGCGTAAAAGCCGCCTGCGGCGGGGCTGTAGCCGGAATAGACGCTGACGAACGCATCCGGGTAGGCCTGCTTAATGGCATTCCAGCGTTTTTTGGAGATGTAAACGGCGTGGGGGGCTCCCGTGTCCAGAATGATACGCCTTCCGTGCTTGTCCGCGATTTGCGGATAGTCGGACCCGGGAATCAGGGAAAGCTTGTTCCAGCTTTTTTTTTTTATTCTGGAGGGAAGTTTATTGAAAAAACGGTGGGAGCGTTTGGGATAGTTGATGTTCCACACATATTTCCGGATGCATTCCCAGCCCAGCAAACCGTCATACGGGGCCTGGTCTGCCATTACTACGTCCTGTTTCCGGGAAATGGGTTCCCCGTCATCCTTCAGGGAAACGGGCACGTTGGCCGTGCGCATGGCGCCCCTGCCGCGCAGGCGTGCGCCGATGGATTCCACTGCCGGGGAGAAAAGCAGGGATGTCTGGACTGCTCCCGTGTCTACGCCCATCATTAATTGCGTTCCGGAGCTCCACGCCAGCGCCACGGGGGTGCCGTCCAGGGGATTGGCCGCGTCAATGGGCGGGGAGCTGCTGTCCTGGATAGGCCGGTGCGATACGCAGGAAACGCACAGCATGGTTGCCAGAAGCATGATGGAGGAACGGAACATAAAGTATTCCGTTCATAACAAACAGACCATAGGCTGGCAAGGTTTCCTTCCTGCTTACAGGGCTTTTTGACGGCATCAGAACGTAAAAACCGCTGCTTGCCGGAGGGTAGCTCATGCAGAAGCATGATATTCAAAATGCGGGCGCGTGCGTTTTTTGAGGCTCTATATCATGGACGGGAATTTTGCCGTCTGCCGCGTCCGGCGTTCCGTTCCAGCGAGGGGGCGGCTGCCTTCATTTTCCCCATGCTGTCCCCAAGGGAGGGCTGAAGCTGGAGCGCTCCCAAAAATCTTGATTTTCACAAGGGGCCGTATAGGGTAGTGGCGAGCCGCTATGACCACCCCTACGTTTGAAGATGCCGTGAGCCGTATCGTACGGAAGGATCCCCGTTTTGCGGAACGGGCGTATTCTTTTCTGAAAGATGCGCTGGATTTTACCATGCAGCGCGTTGAAGAAAGGGAAAACGGCTCTCAGAGGCATGTCAGCGGGCAGGAACTGCTGGAGGGGTTCCGGGATTACGCCCTCGCCCAGTTCGGGCCCATGGCTTCCACCGTGATGAAGGAATGGGGGCTTAGGAACGGGAAGAATGTGGGGGAGATGGTTTTTTTACTGATTGAGGAAGACGTTTTTTCCAAACAGCCGGAGGATTCCCTGGATGATTTCAAGGGCTTCATGAGCTTCCGCAAGGCTTTTGAAGAGCCTTATGAATTTCAGGACCAGCCCAGTTGAACCGCCCGATACCGCCATGAACAAGGAACCCGATGTACGCTGGCCCGCTGAATGGGAGCCTCAGGATGCTGTCTGGCTGTCCTGGCCCCACCGCAGGGATTTATGGCAAGGGGGGCTGGACGAGTTGCAGCAGACTTATGGGAGCGTGGCCGCTGCCATTGCTCCGCATGCCCTTGTATGCGTGAATGCCGCGGCTCCCCTTCATCCCGGCGTCAGACAGGCGATGCTGGCCGCCGGAGTGAGTGAGGAGCAATTCCGCCTGTTCAACCACCCGACCAACGACGTATGGTGCCGGGACCACGGCCCCGTTTTCGTCCAGGATGTGAAGGACGGTTCCCTGGTGCTGGCGGATTGGCAATTTAATGCGTGGGGCGGCAAATTTGCCCCGTGGGACCTGGACAACGGCGTTCCCGCCCTGATTGGGGCGGCGCTTGGGCTTCCCGTGCGCAGTTCTTCCCTGATTCTGGAAGGAGGGGCGATTGAGGGCAATGGGGACGGCTTGCTGGTGACGACGGAGTCTGTGCTGCTGAACCCCAACCGCAATCTGGATTGGAGCCGGGCCATGATTGAGGAGGAGTTGGGGCGCATGCTGGGCGTCAGAGCCGTTTTCTGGCTCGGTTCCGGCATTGAAGGGGATGATACGGATGGCCACATTGACGACATGGTGCGTTTTGTGTGCCGGGATGCCGTAGTTTCCATCGTGGAGAAGGACTCTTCCTCTCCCCATTACCGCGCTCTGGCGGAGAATAATGAACGCCTTCAGGATTTGAGATGCGTGGACGGTTCCGGGGTGGAGGTGATTCCCCTGCCGATGCCGGATCCCCTCCATGCGGAGGACTGGCGGCTGGATCAGCTCCCTGCCAGTTACGCCAATTTCCTCATTGTGAATGATGCCGTCATTGTTCCCGTATTCAACCAGCCCCGGAATGATGATCGCGCCCTGGGCATTCTGCGTGAATGTTTCAGCGGAAAACAGGTAATAGGGGTGGATGCCCGCAAGCTGGTGCTGGAAGGCGGCGCCATCCACTGCATCACCCAGCAGCAGCCCCGGCCGGGGAAGGAGGGACTGTGAGCGGAGGGGAAGGAATAACGGTGGATGTGATTCTGCCGATGGAAAAGGCCGGCAGCGAGCGCGTGCGCCGCGCTGCCGTGGCGCGGAAGCTGGGTATTTCCCCCTCCCGTATCAAAGATGTGCGGCTGATGAAGGAGTCCATTGACTCCCGGCAGAAAAAAATTCTCTTCCAGCTTCGGCTGCTGGTCGGGGTGGATAGCCCGCTGCCGCCGGAACGTCTTCCCTCCCGGGATTATCCGTCCGTCCGTCCCGGCTCCCCCGTGGCGCTGATCGTTGGATTCGGACCGGCCGGGATGTTCGCCGCGCTCCGCTGTTTGGAACTGGGTATGAAGCCTGTGGTTCTGGAACGGGGGAAGGATGTTTCCTCCCGCCGGTTTGACCTGGCTCCCATCCTGCGCCGCGGCACGGTGATGGAGGATTCCAATTACTGTTTTGGAGAGGGAGGGGCAGGCACGTTTTCCGACGGGAAGCTGTTTACGCGCGCGACCAAGAGAGGCCCCGTCCGGGAGGTTTACGAGATTTTTGTAGCCCACGGAGCGCCCAGGGAAATTTTAACGGACGCCCATCCGCATATCGGCTCCAATCTGTTGCCCAATGTCGTCAAAGCCATCAGGGAATCCATCCTTCGCGCGGGCGGGGAAATTCATTTCAATGCCCGTGTGGAGCATCTGCTCCGTTCTGCGGACGGCCGCCGCATACGCGGCGTGGCCTGCGCGGATGGCCGGGAATTTGCGGCGGATTCCGTTTTGCTGGCTACCGGGCACAGTGCCCGGGACGTGTACCGCATGATGCTGGCGGAGGGGCTGGCTCTGGAACAGAAATCCTTTGCCGTGGGTGTGCGCATTGAGCATCCCCAGGCGTTTGTTGATGCGCGCCAGTACCACCTGAATCCGGAGCAGAGGCGCCCGGAGCAGCTTCCGGCAGCCCGTTATTCCGTGACGACCACCATCCAGGACCGCGGCGTCCATTCCTTCTGCATGTGTCCCGGCGGCTTCATCGTGCCCGCCGCCACGGAGAACGATGAGGTAGTGGTCAACGGCATGTCTCTGGCCCGGAGGGATTCTCCATTTGCCAATGCCGGTTTTGTAGTCAGCGTGCATCCGGAAGATACGGAACCGTTTTGCAGGGAACACGGGGTGCTGGCGGGCGTGGCGTACCAGAAAGTGCTGGAGACGGCTTCCTGCCGTGCCGGAGGAGGCATGCAGAAAGCCCCGGCCCAGAAGGTGGAGGATTTTCTGAAAGGGCGCGTTTCTTCTTCCCTGCTGCCTACCAGCTATCATCCCGGCATCGTATCCCATCCCCTTCATGAATTGCTCCCGGAAGGGATTGTCTGGCGCATGCGGGAGGGGCTGCGGCAGTTTGACCGTAAATGGCGGGGATTTGCCGGAACGGACGCCCAGCTCATTGGCTGTGAGACGCGCACCAGCTCCCCCGTGCGCATTCCAAGGGATCCCGCCACGCTGGAGCATCCCGGTCTGGAGGGCCTGTACCCATGCGGCGAAGGGGCGGGTTACGCCGGCGGCATTGTTTCCGCCGCCCTGGACGGACGCCGTTGTGCGGAGGCCATGGCGCAGCAGGCGACCCGCTAGGTTTTTTCAAGCGTCCGACCGCCGGAGCGATGCAGTTTTTCTGCGTTTCTGGATGAAGATACGCCCCTGTGAGCCTTGTTATTCCGGAACCGGATGCCATCAAGCCGGGAATGGGGGCAGGCTTGTTTTTTCCGGGAAGGAAAGACAGTCCGCCGTGGCGGCGGCCGTCAATGCTGCGGGATGCGGCGGAAGGGAAGAATATTGTTGACCCTGCGCAAAAGATTCCTGTAACGTGGTTCCATGTCAAATCTGTTCCGGTGGGGAATTCTCCCTGCGTTTTTGATGACTTTTTCCGGCATGTCCCAGGATATAGCGGCGCCCTCCATGGCTAATGTGGATTTGGAAATGGAGGATGAAAAGAAAATAGCGGCGTACAGGGAGGCCATGGCCAGGCACTTGCAGCTGGGCATTATTTGGACGTGCATTGTGGAGTTGGAGGAAAAGGATAATCGTGCGGTGCTGGTGGCCACGCTGAAATATATTCAATCTCCCGAATGGGCTGGGATTCTTGATAAATGCCCTTCCGATTACCGCGCCATGCATCTGAAGATGATTAGGGAGTCCGGGAAATTGCTGGAACGGGTGGAAAGAGAGAAGATGACTGCCGATGAAATTCAGAACGCTTACGGAAAGTACGGAGGCCAATACATGAAAATGGGGGGGAGCATTCTGGAAAAATATCGGCTGGAGAATTGTTCCGTACAGTTTTCTTTATACCTGATGCGGGAAACGGAAGGATTGGATGATAAGGAAAGGTTGAAGGCTCTTTACCGTATCAGGAAGGATATCCTCTCCGGAAAACTGAAGGTTCCCGGAGAGGGCGGAGGGATGGGCGAATCTGGGTTGGAGGAATGACCGGGATGCCGGGCCAATTTCCCGGAACGGTTCCGGAACTCCTGTGTTTCCTTTCTCCCGTTGTTCATTTCCACCCGGGGCCTTCCTTTTTTTGCAGGTTAAGTCTTGCCAGGGCAGGGGGCTTGGGGGCATAATCTGCAAGTTTCACAACCGCACACACAGCCATGAAAGTCATCGTCATCTACGGCAGCCCGAATGATAAGCCCTTTATGGAACCGGCCCGCGAGTATTTTGCTCAGGAGAATGTTCCTTATGAAGAAACCGTTCTGTCCGCCCACCGCGACCTTCCGGAGCTGATCAGGTTCCTGGGGGATTTGGAAGCCAGCGGAGAAAAAGCGGTTATCCTGGCTGTGGCCGGCCTGTCCGCCGCCCTTCCCGGCGTGGTGGTGATGAGCTGTTCCCTCCCGGTTATCGGCGTGCCGGTCCCCGGAGGCCCCCTGAACGGCATTGACGCCCTGCTGGCGATTGCCCAGTGTCCCGGCGGCGTGCCCTGCACTACGGTTGGCTTGCATAAGAAAACCCCCGTCAATGCCGCCATGGCCGCCCACCGCATTTTAAAACTGGCGGGGCTGTAACGTGAACTTTTTCCCCCATCCGGCAAATGACCCCTCCTTCACAGGAAATCGTATTGGACGGTCCGGAATTTCCCGTGCGCTTGAGCGCATGGCCCACGGCATTGTGGCCCGTTTCCCCGGAGAACCTCTCGCCATCGTCGGCCTGCTCAGCCAGGGGGATGTGATTGCCCGGCGTCTGGTGGACAAGGTAAAGGAGCTGGGAGTGGAAGCCCAGTACGGCTCTATTGATATTTCCCTGTACCGGGATGACATCTTCAAGCTGGAAGCCCGGCCTTCCCTCCGTTCCTCCAATTTGCCGTTTTCCACGGATGACATGAGGGTCGTGCTGGTGGACGACGTCCTTTATACGGGCGCACCATACGTGCGGCCCTGAACGCCCTTTTCGACTACGGCCGTCCGGCCCGTATTGAACTGGCGTGCCTGATTGACCGCGGCGGGCGGGAAGTTCCCATCCAGCCGGATTATACGGGGCACGTGCTGGACCATGCCGGAGCCAAGGTCATCGTAAGCATGAAGGAGGCTGACGGCGAGGACAGCGTGGTCATTCCTTCCCACTGAAAATTTTCCAATCCATTCTCCGTTTCCCATGAATCATCCCCGCAAGGATCTTCTTAATATCTCCTCATTGACTGACGAGGAAATTCACACGCTGCTGGATTCGGCCGGCCCGATGAAGGAGCTTTTTACCAAAAGCGTCAAAAAGGTGCCCGCCCTGAAAGGCAAGTCCGTTCTGACGCTTTTTTATGAACCCAGCACCCGCACCCGTTCCTCTTTTGAGGTAGCGGCGGAACGTCTGTCTGCGGACGTGACCAATTTCACGGTGTCCACCTCTTCCGTGGTGAAAGGGGAATCCGTACAGGACACGATCGCCACGCTCCAGGCCATGAAAGTGGATTATGTAATCGTGCGCCATTACAACAGCGGCTTGCCGAACGTGATTGCGCGCCATACCTGCGCCAGTGTGGTGAACGCCGGGGACGGAGCCCACGCCCATCCCTCTCAGGCGCTGCTGGATTCCTTTACCATCCGGGAGGTGTTTCCGGATGTGAGGGGAAAGCGTGTTCTGATTGTGGGGGACATCCTGCATTCCCGCGTGGCCCGTTCCACCTCCCTGCTGATGAAGAGGCTGGGGATGGAGGTCGCCTTCCTGGGGCCGGGTTCCTTGGTGCCGCGCACCGAACATTCCGGCATTCCCCGTTTTTCCGATTTCAATGAGGCGTTTGCCTGGAAGCCGGACGTAATTTACCTGCTGCGCGTTCAAAAAGAGCGGCAGGACGCCCCTTTCTTCCCCAGCGCCCGGGAGTACAACAAGATTTACGGCGTCACGGAAGAACGCCTGAAGCGCATTTCCGGTGAAGGCCTGTACATCATGCATCCGGGGCCGGTCAACCGCGGCGTGGAAATCTGTGACCTGGCGATGGACTATGAGCGCTGCCTGATCAACCGCCAGGTGGAAAACGGCATCGCCTGCCGCATGTCCATCCTTTACCATCTCACTCCGCAAACCCAGCACTGATTGTTCATGAAAACTTCCGTACTTATTCGCAACGCCCGGCTGACGGACGGTTCCGCCCCGGCGGACCTTCTGGTTTCCGGGGGGGTGATTACAACGAAAGCTCCTGCCGGAACGCTTTTGGAGAGCGCCGCGGAAAAGGCGCTGGATGCTTCCGGGAAACTTGTTCTGCCCGGCCTGTTCGACATCCATGCCCATTTGTGCCAGCCCGGCCGGGAGGACAAGGAACGTGTGGCTACGGCTACCGCCGCCGCCCTGCATGGAGGAGTGACCGGACTGATGGCGATGCCGGATACCGAACCCGTGATGGACAATGCCGCCCAGATTACCACGTTCATGGAAATATGCCGGACGGATGCTCTGGTGGAGGTTATCCCCTCCGGTTGCCTGACCAAGGGGGACGGCGGGGAAGAGCAGGCCTCCTACGACTCCCTGCGCGCCAAGGGCGTCCGTTTCATCACGGACGGGGACCGTGCGCCGGACAACATGCTGCTGCTGTACCGCGCCATGCAGTACGCCAGCAATTTGAACCTTACTTTCGCCCTGCGCGGAGACGTGCCGTCCCTGACGGCCAGGGCGGCCATGCACCCGGGCACTACTTCCTACCGTCTGGGGTTGATGGGCTCCCCCTCCTGTGCGGAGGAAATAGGGCTGGAAACCATCATCCGCCTTTCCGTGGATACGGGCAACTCCCTGCATGTGCAGACCGTCTCTACGGCCGGCAGCGTGGATATCCTGCGCCGCTGCAAGCGGAAAACCGCCGGGTTGAGCGCGGAAGCGGCGCTTCACCATCTCCTGTTCACGCATGAGGACGTGGGCCGGTACGATACCTGCTACAAGACGCTGCCGCCCCTGCGCGACCAGTCGGATGTGGATGCCCTGATTGCCGCCGTGAATGACGGCACCATTGACTGCATTGTTTCCGATCACACGCCCTGCACGCCGTTTTCCAAACTTCAGGATTTCGTTGTCGCCCCGCAGGGCATGATTGCGCTGGATACGTTCCTGCCCGCTATTTACCAGTATCTGGTGGAACCTGGAAAAATGTCCTGGCAGACAGTAGTGCGCGCCTGCAGCGATGCTCCCCGCAGGCTGATGGGGCTGGCCCCCGTCTCCCTGGAAGAAGGGGCCCCGGCCAATCTGGTGGTGTTTGACCCGGAAGGAGAAACGCCCGTCACGGACGAAACGCTCCGCAGCCGCGCCCGCAACACCCCATTCCTGGGCAAGACCTTGAAGGGAAAAGTGGATGCCGTGGTGTTCGGAGAGCAGCTCCACCGCTTCTAATGAAAGCGTCATGGAGAAAGGCAGGCAGCTATTAATTATTAACTATCAGTCTCCGCTTGCAGCCCGTCGCCCGCGTCAGCACGTGTTATCCGGACAAATTCGGTGCGCCGCGCCAGAGCGGCCTGGTTCCGGATGCGCGGGCGCGGCTGGTATTTGAGCCGCCGTTCCGCCATCCGGATGCCGTTCGTGGTCTGGAAGGGTTTTCCCATCTGTGGCTGGTCTGGGTGTTCAGTGAAAACGTGGATAAGGGGTGGAGCCCTACGGTCCGGCCTCCGCGGCTGGGGGGCAATGTGCGCATGGGGGTGTTCGCCACGCGTGCGCCGTTCCGTCCCAATCCCATCGGGTTGTCTGCCGTCAGGCTGGAACGGGTGGAATTGCATCCTCTGGACGGCCCGGTATTGCATCTTTCCGGCGTGGATTTGGTGGATGGCACCCCCATTCTGGATATCAAGCCCTATGTTCCTCTGGCGGACTGCATTCCGGAGGCGTCGGAAGGGTTTACGGCCGTCCCCTATGAACGGCTGGATGTGGAAATTCCCGAATCTTTTGGCGGTTCCATGTCTCCGGAAGAGAGGAGTGCGCTGGAAGATACGCTGTCCCTGGATCCCCGTCCCCAGTATCAGGATGATCCGGAACGGGTTTACGGCCTTTTGTTCTCTGGCTGGGAGGTGAAATTCAAGGTAGAGGGAAAGCGGCTGTGCGTATTGTCCCTGGAAAGAAGGCGAAGCGGTTCCGGCCTTTTTTGATATGCGGGCCATTCCTTAGGTATTTTTTCTTTATCCCTGCGCGGAGCATTGGTTTCCTGTGGCTGGAAGGGGTATGTTTGCCGGGAAACGCCGGCTGATGCGGGAAAGAAATGCGAAGGTGGTCGGATTATTGATGGTTTGTTTTTTCAGTTTATTGATAAAGAAAGGATTTGATTTATTTTTACTGGTGAGGCCAACGTGTTTTTCCGCGCTCTGTCATTCTGATTCCGCTTGACTTGCGTCCGGATAAAGAGTACCTATCGGTACATTTTTGAAGCATGCTTCATTGTTTTATGGCCGACCCATTTACGATTTCGTTTTTGATGAAAATGATTACGGACCGCGTGGATATGATGCTTACGCGCGGTTTGACTCTGGAGCGTGTTACGGCCTCCCAGGGCCGGGTGCTGGCTTACCTGACGTCCCGTGACGGAGAAAACGTCTCCCAGAGGGACATAGAGCGGCATTTGGGGGTCTCCCATACCACGGCCAAGGGAATTGTTCAGAGGCTGGAACAGAAGGGCTGGGTAACCACGGCTTTTGACAGTGAAGACGGACGGCTGAAGAATGTGTACCTGACGGATATGAGCCGGGGCGTTCATGAGGCCATTTGCCAGCAGATAGGAGTGATTGAAAATACGCTGCTGGACGGGGTGCCGGAGGAAAGCCGCAGCATGCTGAGGGATTTGCTCCGGCGCATGTACGACAATCTCAAATAATAAAAGCCCGTGCTTTTTTCCGGGGAACGGGTTTGGAAAAATATGAAGCATGCTTCAATAATATTGTTAACCAACAACATGAAAGCACACTATATACTGATAGCGGCCCTGTGCGGGCTGACAGGGTGCCGGGAAGACAACGGCGCCGCGGATGCTGCAGACCGGAGGGAAATGCCTCCGCTCAAGGTTTCCGTGATGAATATGGAGCAGAGAACGGTGGAGTTGAAATCTTCCTGGTTCGGCCATTTGCGCGGGGTGGAGCAGGCGGACATCAGGCCGCAAGTTTCCGGAACGCTGATACGCCAGGTTTACTGGGACGGCTCCATTTGCGACAAGGGAGAACTGCTTTTTGAAATTGACCCGGCTACCTATCAGGCCGCCGTGGACAGGGAGGCGGCCAACCTGGCTACGGCTCGTGCCGTCAAACTTCAGGCGGAAGCTTCTCTGAACAGGGTGCAGAAGGATTTGGACCGCTATGACAAACTGATCAGGACGGGGGCTATTTCCGTCAAGAACCTGACGGACGCGCAACAGAACCTTAAGGAGATGCAGGCTGCTCTGGAACAGGCGGAAGCGGGCATCAAGCAGGCGGAAGCCTCCCTGGAAAACGCCCGGATCAATCTGGACCGCACCAAAGTACGCGCGCCGTTCCGGGGACTGGCTTCCAAGGCGACGGTCAGCGTGGGGGAACTGATTTCCGCCAGCGGCTCGCCGCTCACGACCATGTCTTCCATCGACCCCATCCGGGTGGATTTTTCCGTGACGGGAAAACAGGTTCTCAGCCGTCTGATGGATGGAACCGTGAATGTGAAAACCGGGCGCATGGGAGACATGCCGGATTTTGAACTGATTCTGGAAGACGGCTCCGTCTTTGAAAAGAAGGGGAAGGTGGTTTCCGTGGACAGCGAGGTGAGCCGTTCGACGGGCACCGTCAATTTCATCGGCCATATTCCCAATCCGGATCTGAAATTGCGTTCCGGAATGGCGGTGCGCGTGCGCGCCGTGACGGGTACGGAGAAGGATGCCTCGCTGGTTCCCGCCCGCGCCCTGCTTTCTTCCATGAACCACCGCAATATCATGGTGGTGGCTCCGGACGGGACGCCGCGCCGCATTGACGTGCAGCCGGGGGAAACCGTAGTCCTTGACATGCCTGACGGCAAGGGCGGCACGGCCCCCATGCTGATGCAGATAGTGACGGGAACGGTCAAGCCCATTCCGGAATCTCTGAAGGAAATAGGATACGGAAAGCCGGCGGATGCTCCCGTCATTGTGGAAGGCGGCATGATGGCCGCCCAGTATTCCAAGGCGAACAGCCTGATGCGGGAACATGGTGCCACGGAAGGGTTCGGGACGGTTGTCCCCGTTCCCTTCATCTATACCGCCCCTGTTTCCTCCACTCCTTCCGTAACTGCCAAATAAGCCATGAGTGCGTTTTTCATCAAGCATCCCGCAATCGCAGCCGTGATTGCCATTGTGACCACGCTGCTGGGGCTGGTCTGCATGTTCAACCTGCCTATTTCCCAGTATCCGGAAATCACGCCGCGCACCATCCAGCTTCAGGCCATGTTTCCGGGGGCCAGCGCGCAGGCGGTGGCGGATTCCGTGGGCACTCCCCTGGAACGCCAGATTTCCGGCGTGCAGGTCATGGACTACATGACGTCCGTTTCCTCCAACAACGGCGTGTATAACCTTTCCGTCATTTTTGAACCGGGTTCTGATACGGATATTGACCAGGTGCTGACCAATATGCGCTATGGGCAGGCCTCCTCCCAGCTTCCGCAGGAAGTTCAGAGCACGGGCGTGACCATCAAGCAGCAGCCGGGGCTTCCGCTGATGATTTATTCCCTGACATCCCCGGACGGCAGTTATAATTCCGTGGATTTGGCGAACTATGCCCAGGTGAAGCTGGTGGATGAACTCAAGCGCGTGGAGGGCGTGGGGGAAGTTCAGGTGTACGGCGCGGGGCGTTATGCCATCCGCATCTGGCTGGATACGTCCAAAATGACCCATTACGGCGTTTCCGTCAATGAAGTGCGGGGCGCCATCTCCGCCCAGAACACCACCAACCCCGGCGGCAAGATCGGGGCGGACCCCGTGCCGGACGGCCAGGAGCAGACCATTACCGTGCGCACTCAGGGGCGTCTTTCGGAGCCCCATGAATTTGAAGACATCATCATTCGCCAGAATGGGGATGAAATCCTGTACCTGAAAGATATTGCCAAGGTGGAACTGGGAGCTGAAGACTATTCCGCCACCGGCCGCCTGAACGGAGAAGTTTCCGCGGCTATCGTTATCTTCCAGTCTCCGGGTTCCAACGCCATCGCTACGGCGGACCGCGTGGAAAAACTGCTGGAAGCCAAGGCTCCGCTGATGCCGGAAGGAATTACCGGGCGCGTTTCCCTGGATACGACTACGGCGGTGCGCTATTCCATTGATGAAATCAAGCACACGTTCATGGAAGCCGTCATCCTGGTGGCCCTGGTCGTGTATGTTTTCCTTCAAAACTGGCGCGCCACCCTCATTCCGCTCATCGCCGTTCCGGTTTCCCTTATTTCCACGTTCTGCCTCTTTCCCGTCCTGGGGTTTTCTCTGAACACCATTTCCCTTCTTGGCATGGTGCTGGCCATCGGCCTGGTTGTGGATGACGCCATTGTGGTGGTGGAAGCCGTGCAGGAGCACATAGACAAGGGGCTCAATCCGCGCATGGCTTCCTTCGCCGCCATGCAGGAGGTATCCGGCCCCGTCATCGCCATTGCCCTGGTACTGGCGGCGGTGTTCCTGCCTTCCCTGCTGCTGGAGGGCATCACGGGAACGCTGTTCAAGCAGTTCGCCGTGACCATCGCCATTTCCATGCTCATTTCCGCCTTTAATGCGCTGACGCTTTCCCCTGCCTTGTGCGCCCTGTTGCTGAAACCCCGGAATGCGGGCAGGAAGAGCCTCTTTTCCCCATTTCACCGTTTGTTCAACCGGTGTTACGGACGTGTCTCCAACGGCTATACCCGCATGTGCGGAAGCCTGGCCCGCAAGCTGGCGATTTCCATCCCCCTCCTGTTGTTATTCTGGGGGGCGGTAGCTCCTGTGGCGGAGCGCGTTCCCGGCGGCTTTCTTCCGGATGAAGACCAGGGCTTTCTGCTGGCCTGCCTGATCCTGAAGCCGAATACCTCCCTGCAGGTTGCCTATGAACAGGACAAAAAATTTGAGGCGGCCCTCCAGGATCCCGCCGTGAAGAACCTTACTACCGTGGTGGGGCTCAACATCCTCAACAGCGTGCAGACTCCCGGCGCCTGCATTGCCTACATTGAGCTCAAGGACTGGAGCGAACGGCCGGAAACCTCCGCGGAGCTGGCCGGAAAGCTTCAGGGAAAGCTGGCCCAGGCCGGCCTGGACGGCATGGCGATGGTGCTGGAACCTCCCGCCATCCCCGGCGTGGGAACCGCCAATGGGGTTACGATGGTTCTGGAGGATCTGGAAGGGCAGGGCGTAGCTTATCTGCATGAGCAGGTGCAACGGTTCCAGGAAGCGGCATCCCGGCGTCCGGAAATAGCCTTGTGCATGGACATGATGATGGCGGACATGCCGCAGAAGTACGTGAACCTGGACAAGGAAAAATGCAAATTCCACAAGGTGGATATTGACGCGGCCAACGGAATTCTGGCCTCCTACAACGGTTCCTCCTTCATCAATTACTTCAATGCCTTCGGTCAGCAGTGGCAGGTGTATATCCAGGCACAGGGCGAAGACCGCGCCAGCCTGGAAAAGATGGATGGCTTCTTTGTCACGAACGCGGACGGAGCCCGCGTGCCTCTCTCCGCCCTGGTGAACATCAGGGAGATAGAGGATACGGAATTCGTAATGCACCATAACATCTACAACGCCGCCAAATTGAACGTGATGCCCCGGCCCGGCCACTCCACCCAGCAGGTGAGGGATGCGCTGGAGGAAGTGTTCCATCAGACGATGGATCCTACGAAGGTTGGCTTCGACTACCAGGACATGAGCTTCCAGGAAAATAAGGTGCGCAACAGTATTGGGCTGGGGGCCATCTTCACCATGTCCGCCGTTTTCGCCTTCCTTATCCTGGTGGCGCTATGAGAAATGGTCTCTTCCCCTGGCGGTTTTCCTCACGGTTCCCATTGCCGTGCTGGGGGCCTATGCCGGGTTGTTCTGGCAGGGCATGGAGCTGACGCTCTACGCGCAGATCGGTCTGGTGATGCTGGTGGGTCTGGCGGCCAAGAACGCCATCCTCATCGTGGAATTCGCCAATCTGGAGATGCAGCGAGGCAAGGGCTTGATGGAGGCTACGCTGGCTGCCGCGCGTCTGCGCCTGCGTCCCATTCTGATGACTTCTCTGGCATTCGTTCTGGGATGCATCCCCCTGATGCTTTCCTCCGGTTCCGGAGCTCTGGCGCGCAACGCTATCGGTACGGTGGTGGTGATTGGCATGGGGGTGGCTACACTGGTGGGCGCTTTTCTGATTCCATGTTCTTATGTGTTCATCATGAGATTATTCCGTATTAAATTCTCCCTGAATGATCTGAAGGAGGATCCGGATGAAGTAGGAGCCAGGAAATACCTGGCCGCCCATACGAAAGACTGATGTTTTACAGATTGTCCTGTTCCGGCGCTGACCATCCAGGGCAGCGCCGGAGCTTGCTTTCGGAGCCGGAGGGGAGTATTTTCCTGTCCGGACGCCGGGAGTAACGCCGGGTCATTTTAAGGGAATGAATGAGTACCGGCAGATAACTGAAGCTTTTCAGGAAAACTTCCGTAACTACGGAGAATTGGGCGCCTCCGTTTCTGTCTGGAAGGAAGGAAGGGAAATCGTTTCCCTGCATTCCGGGTTTGCCGCAGCGGATAAAACGCGTCCATGGACGGAACATTCGCTGGTGCCCGTTTACTCCGCCACCAAGGGAGCCGCATCCGCCGCCCTTCTGCTGGCCCTGCACCAGCAGGGAGCTTCGCCGCAGATGAGCATGGGGGAACTGTGGCCTGAATTCCCGCTGCCCTATGCATCCATCGCGCAGATGATGTCCCATCAATGCGGTTTGGCGGCTTTTTCCCGGACGGCAAGCGTGTTTGACCATGAGGATTGCGTGCGCGCCCTGGAGGAAACCGTTCCGGCGTGGCAGCCGCCGGAACACGGCTACCATCCGCATACTTACGGAGTGATGCTTGATGAACTCATGCTGCGGCTGACCGGGGAACGCCTGTGGCGCTACTGGGAGGAATACATCCGCAAACCGTTGAATCTGGATTTTACATCGGGTTGCCGGAATCCGAATGGAACCGCGTGGCGACGCTGTATCCCGGCAAGATGGACATGTCCAACATGGGTACGCCGTTTTATCTGGAATACATGAACAAGGGCACGCCCGTAAACCGTGCGTTCAATACTCTGATAGGGCTGAACAGTGTGCGGCAGATGAATACGCCGGAAGCGTGGGTGTCCGGAGTTCCGGCCTTTGGCGGCGTGGCTTCCGCCCGCGGCATGGCGCAGTTCTACCAGGCCTGCCTGGGGCTGGATGAACTCCGGGTATTCCCGTCCGACGTGCGCGGCTGGATGCGGAACGTCGTCATTGACGGGCCGGACCTGACGCTGAAAACGCCCACCGCCTTTTCCTGCGGCTTCATGCACGATCCCGCAGACCCCGCCACGGGCCGCAAGCTGCGCCATCTGTTCGGCTCCGGTGGCTTCGGTCATGCCGGGGCGGGCGGTTCCCATGCCTTTGCGGATCCGGCCCACGGCCTTTCCTTCGGCTACGCGATGAACCGCATGGACTTGAACGTGCTGCCCGGCGTGAAGACCCGGAACCTTATCAGCGCAGTCATGAAAGAAGTGGCTGGAGAGTGTTCTTAACCTGAGCCCCGGCTATCTGTTCAATTCCATCGGAAGTTTCCGGATAGTTTATTCGTTCCTATTCTTGCGGCCTTTTTTAATCTGAATGTGGGGGGACAAAGAATGATTCTTCAGTCATTCCCTTGCTGCCCTGTCCCCTGTTGAAAAATCAGGGTTCCGTTTGCCGGGGATGGCGACCCCGGCCTTTGGAGGGAGCGGCTGGTTACCACCCTCCGCCCAGGGCGCGCGCGAGCTGCACCACGGCCTTGCGGATGTTCTGCTTCATGGTGACCAGGGATTCCTCCGAGCTGAGCCAGGAACGCTGGGCGGTGATCACGTTCAGGAAGTCCGTCTCGCCGTTGATGTACAGGGTGCGGGAGAGCTGGAACGCTTCTCTGTTGGCGTTGTTTTCCTTGTGCAGGTATTGCATCTGGGAGGTATAGCTGCCATAGGCGATCAGGGCGTCCTCCACCTCGGAGACGGCGGTAATGAGCGTTTTGCGGTAAGTTTCCGCAGCTTGTTCTGCTGCGGCTTTCTGGGCGCGTACCGTGGCTCTCAGGGCTCCGCCCCGGAACAGGGGCTGGAGCAGATTCCCTCCCAGGGACCAAGCGTTGTTGTTTTCCCTGAAGAGCTGGCCGAAATCTCCGCCGCGGCTGGAAAGGGAGCCCGTCAGGCTGAAGCGCGGGTACAGATCCGCTACGGCTACGCCCACGTTGGCCACGGCCGCGTGCAGGTCCGCCTCAGCGGCGATAACGTCGGGCCTGCGCCGCAGGAGTTCGGAGGGGAGGCCTACCGGAACGGTGGGCGTTTTCTCAAAGACGGAAGCTTTGGGCAGCGTCAGTTCTACACGGGAATTATATGTTCCCAGCAGCACGGCGAGCTGGTTTTTAGAGGAGGCCACCTGTGCTTCCAGTTGCGGGATGCGGCTTTCCGTGGAGGAGACGGTGGAGGTGGCCTGCTCCACATCCAGACGGGGGGCGAATTCCGTTTTGTAGCGTTTTTCCGCAATGGTGAGGGTGCTGCGTTGGATTTCCAGTTGTTCCCTGGCGATGCGGAGCTGTTCGCAGGCGGTAATCCAGTCAAAGTAGGCCGTGGCGACGTCCGCCAGCAGGGCTGTGCGCACGGCCCCTGCGGAAGCTTCTGTGGACATGAGGGAGGCGCGGGAGGCTTCGATGGACCGCCGGTTGCCGCCAAAGAGGTCCAGCTCCCAGGAGGTGGACGCGCCCAGGGAGAAGTTCTGGGAAGTGGAGCTGCGAAAACCTCTGTCCGGGGACAGGCTCCACCCGGCGCTGGCGTCTGCGGAGGGAAGCAGGGATGCCTGGGAGACGCGGAGCTTTTCCCTGGCCTCCCGGATGCGGAGCAAAGCCACCTTCATGTCCGGATTGTTGTTGAGGGAGGTGGAGACCAGGCGGTTGAGCTGGGGGTCTCCAAAGATATTCCACCAGGAACGCAAATCTTTGTCCGAACTGTGGGGGGGGCCTGTTCGCCTCCCACGTGGCGGGGAGGTCATTGGTCGGCGTCCGGAAATCAGGGCCTACCATGCAGGAGCCAAGGAAACAGGCGGCCAGAAGGGGGAGATGTTTGAACGTGGATGACATGGAAAAATAAAAAGTAAGGTGTTATTCGTGGCGAAGGGCATCAATGGGGTCCATCTTGGACGCCTTCCAGGAGGGGTACCATCCGAAGGCCAGGCCGATGAATACGGAGACGCCTACAGCCAGAGCCATGGCTTCCGGGGAGGAGGCCGTGGCCCAGTTCATGGTGCGGCTGACGATGATGGAGATCGCCTTGCCGAGCATGATGCCCAGCGCGCCGCCCACCACGCAGAGCAGCACCGCTTCCAGCAGGAACTGGCGCATGATATCCTGCGGACGGGCGCCCACCGCCATGCGCAGGCCAATTTCCTTGGTCCGTTCCGTGACGGAAACGAGCATGATATTCATGATGCCGACGCCGCCGACGACCAGAGAGATCATGGCCACGATCATCAGGAGATTGGTCATCACTTCCGTGGTGCTGCTCATGGCGCGGGACATTTCCGCCATGTCCCATACCCGGAAATCGTCCAGCTGGCCGTCCTTGAGGTTGTGTTTGGCACGGATCACTTCCGTAATCTGGTCAATGGCCTCGGAGGAGCGTTCCGGGTCTGAAATCTGAGCCATGATGGAATCAATATTGTTGAAGCGCCGCGGATGGGGCGCGTCCGTATAGGGCTGGTCCGTAGTTTCCGTGTAGTAATCCACGGAACTGGCGGTGTATTTATCTGCCCGGTTGAAGGTGGTGGTGCTGTTGCCGGTGGAAGTGGTGGTGGAACCGCCGCCCAGGCCCTGGAGGCGGTAGCGGATGCTTGTCCACGGGAGGATGATGGAGTCGTCCTGGTCGCGTCCCATCATGTTGGCCCCTTTTTCTGAAGGATGCCGATGACTTTGAACATGACATTCTTGATGCGGATATCCTTGCCCAGCGGGTCTTCGTCCCCGAAAAGTTCCTTGGCCACCGTCTGGCCGATGACGCACACGCGCCTGGCCTGTTCCACATCTTCCTCGGAGAAGGGCTGGCCTCGCGCCATGTCATACCAGCTTTTGATTTTCAGGTATTCCACGGAACCGCCCTCTACAGTTTCCGGGCTCCAGTTCTTGTTGCCGTAAATGACTTGGCCGCTGGCGCGCACCACGGGGGTAGCCCGCAGAACCATGGGGCAGTCCTTCGCAATGGCTTCGCAGTCCGCGTTGGTCAGGGAGGCCCGTCCGCCCGCGCCGGTATTGACGCCGCTTTTGGAGATGGCTCCGGGGCGGATATTCAGCGTGTCCGCCCCCATGGAAGCGATGGTATTTTTAATCTGGAGCGTAGATCCCTGGCCGATTTCCACCATGGCGATTACTGCGGCAATGCCGATGATGATGCCCAGGATGGTGAGGGCTGCGCGCATGGGATTGCGCACCAGGGCCCTGATGCAGGTTTTAAGGAGAGGAAGGAATTTCATACGTCGTCCTTGCTAAGCATATCGGAAATCCCTTCGCAGATAAGGCCGTCCGCCATGTTGATGGCCCTGTCCGTGAAGGCGGCTATTTTGGGGTCGTGCGTCACCAGGATGACTGTGATTCCCTGTTGGCGGTTCAGGTCCTTGAACATGTGCAGCACTTCCTTGGAAGTGGTGGAGTCCAGGTTTCCCGTTGGTTCGTCCGCCAGCAGGATGCTGGGGTTGTTGATGAGGGAACGGGCAATGGCTACGCGCTGCTGCTGTCCGCCGGAAAGCTGGGCCGGGGTGTGGTCCATGCGGTCGGAAAGGCCTACCAAATTCAGCAATTCCACGGAACGTTCGCGCATGGCTTTCATGCTGAGGGCGGGGTGGGCATATACGGCAGGCATCATCACGTTTTCCAGGGCTGTGGTACGGGAGAGCAGGTTAAAGTTCTGGAAGACGAATCCGATGCGCTTGTTCCGGAGAGTGGCGCGTTCTGCGGCGTTGAATTTGGCAACGTCTTCCCCGGCAATATAGTAATGGCCTGAGGTAGGGCGGTCCAGACAGCCCAGGATATTCATCAGGGTTGATTTTCCTGAGCCGGATGCCCGTGAGGGAGACGAAATTCCCCTTCATTGATATCCAGGGTGATGCCCTTGAGTACTTGAAGGTCTATTTCTCCCAAGTGGTACACCTTGGTTATGTCACGTAAGCGGATCACGTTGTTGGAATGCTTGATGCGGTGAAAAAGAGTGATTGAGCGGTCGGATGAAGGCGGTTCCCCGGGTTAGGGAGGCGGGGGCGGCCCGTCATTGCCAGCCGAGGCTGCCGTTTTCGTGTTGCCTGTGCTCGGCTTGCGGCGCGGGGGCATTTTGGGCGCGAACGGGTTTTCCCCGCCGGCGGAGGCGGAAGAACCGTCCCCCGAACTGTCGGAGCGGTTCAGTATCTGAGCCGTAGAGACGATTTCCATTCCTTCCCGGAGCGTTTCTCCCGCAATGGCCGTCAGCATGCCGTGCTTTCCCCTTTGGTGACCAGGTGGGGATAAAGAAGATTGTTCCGCAATTCCCAAACCACGGCTTTTTTCTTTTGTCCGTCCCGGACGGGGGGCGGCCAGCTCCGGCTGCATCCGGTCAAAGGCCGCTTTTTGTTCAGCGCTGACCAGTTCTGTTTCCGGGCGGAAGCGGAGGGCCGCATTGGAAACGAGGAAAGCGTTTCGTATGTCCTCCACCACGAATTGGACATTTGCCGTCAGATAGGGGATAAGAAGCTTGTCCGGATTGGGTACATCAATGTCCACGATGTAAGTGACCACATTGGACGTCATGGTTGCGTCCAGCCGTATCTTGTCCACCGTTCCCTTGAATTTGCGGCCGGCGAAAGCGTCCACGGTGAACAGTACCTCCTGCCCCTTGCGGATGCTGCCGATGTCCGCCTCGTTCACAGCGGCCCAAATTTTCAGCTTGGAAAGGTCTGTGGCGATGTAAAACAGGCTGGAGGCGCTCATGCTGGAAACCACTGTTTGGCCTATGTTGACCAGGCGTTTGACCACGACGCCGTCCACGGGGGACTTGATGGTGGTGTATTCCAGGTTGCGCATTTCCTTTTTCAGCGCGGCTTCCGCCTGTTTCAGGGAGGCTTCCGCTTCCTGCAGGGAGGCTTCCGCCACGGCTACGTTGGCGCGGGCGGTTTCTTCATCCGCAATATACTGGTCGTAGCTGGATTTGGACAGGGCATCCCCAGGCCCCAGCTTTTCCGCGCGTTCCCGGTCCAGTCTGGCCTGCTGGTGCTTGGCTTTGGCCTGCTGGATGTCCGCCTTGGAGCGGGCGATTCCGGCAATGGCCTGCGCTTTGGAGGCTTCCGCCCTCTGAACGTCCAGCTGCACGGGAAGCTTGTCGATTTCCGCGAGCATCTGACCGGCTTTTACAGGGCTGGAATAATCCACCACCTTGCCGTTCAGGTCCTTGCCGAACTCCATGATGATTCCGCTGACCTGGGCGCCTACATCTACCAGTTCATCAGGCTCCGTGACGCCGGTTGCTTCGATGGTGATCATCAGGTTTCCTTTTTCAAGAGGTTCTGTCTGGTAGTCCACCTGGATGGCTTCATTTCCTTTCCACTGTTCCCAGGCAAACCAGATGCCTCCGAGAACGGCAATGACGATGATGAGTTTGATGAATCCCTTCACGACTATATTATACTTCGCAATAATGAAAAAGTTGCACGGATGTTAAAAACTTTTCCGCAACGGAGCATGATCCTATCATGATTTCCGGAAATGTCTAAGGGATTATTATGTTTATTAACAGTTGCTGTTTATTAACTAATAATATTTCCTTTCTTCCTTCTCGTCCAGTGACGGAAGGAGCGGGAATGGAGGGCCACGAAATATCTGAAGGCGGCAGTTGCCGGTGGCCGCATTCGATCTTTTGGGGAATTGGCTTCTCCGTATTTGTAAATGCTGCGAGGGTGAGAAGAGCGGGGAAAGGAGGTGAATCCCGACAGGAGTAATGTTGCCCAAGAGGGCAATCCCGGCTGACCTGCGGGCTCAAGGAGGGGAAAAACGTTGAAAGAACGAGCTTTCTGGATTCAGGTGATGGAAAAAAGACACCGCTGCACCGTCTCTGGCTGTGAGCCACGTTCCCGTGCCTCAATAGAGCGGGGACTTCCGCCGCTGTTTTGACTTTTCCGGTATAGGACGTAGTCAGCCCTGCGTCGGGGCTGCCCCCATTAGGTTGTAATATCGGTCCGGGCCACTTTGCCAGGCGATGACGAGTGCAGCAGCCACCACCTTATATACCTCATGGTAGGGAATGTTCCAAGGTGTTTTTGCAATCTTTTCAGACATGGAGGGAACTTTCCCGTGGAGCGATTGATTTTGAAAGGGATGCTGCTTTCAGCGGTGTTCTTCCAGCCATTCCTTTAACACAAGGCGGTCCGCAGGTGCCCAGGGCAGTTCTTCCAGCGTACGGCGGGAGAAGAACCCCAGGTTTTCATGTTCCAGAGGCCGGGGCAGGGCGCAAAGTTCCAGACGGCACAGAAAGGGGATAAGGCGGATAATGCGTTCAGGCTCCCGGTGCCGTACGGGGGTGAGCATGCGGACGGGGAAGACGGTGCATCCCAGCTCTTCCCGTATTTCCCGTATGACGGCGTGCCGGGCATTCTCCCCTGGTTCCACTTTTCCGCCGGGGAATTCGTAAAGAAGCCCGTTGGACTGCCCCGTTTTCTTTTTGGCGCCCAGAAGAAGAGGGCCCCGTGCGGCGGGCAGTTCAATCAGGGCACAGCAGACGTCCAGCGTGTTCATGGGGCGTAAAAGTCCAGGTTATGCAGGTTGATGATGCGGGTGTCCGTATCCAGGACGCCGAAACCGATGCGTCCGGTCCTGCCCTGGAGTTCTCCGGGATTGGCCAGCAGGCAGCCGCCGCATCTTTCGCTGACGGCCTGGTGGGTATGACCGTACAGGGCGGCGTCTGCGTTTCCGCTGCGCGCTTCCCGCAAGGCGTATTTTGGGTAATGGGAGAGGGAAAGTTTCATGCCGTACCGGGTGATAAGGGCATGTTCCGGATGCAGGCGCGCCGCTGGGGAACTGGCGGCCATCCGCCGCATGGTTTCCACATCGTAGTCATTGTTGCCCGGAACGGCATCCAGAGGAAAGTCCTCCGTCAGTTCAATCAGGCGCCGGAAACTCTCCGGGGTGGTGCAGTCGCCCAGGAAAATGAAATGTCCGCAGCCCAGCAGGCACATCCGGTGCATGGCTGGCTCCAGATGGTCTGTGCGGTTGTGCAAGTCGGAAAAAATGCCTATCTTCATCTTTTTTCAACAATTCATGGCATGAATGGGCCATGCCTTCAATTCATCCGGCAGGGAAAGCGGGAGCGGATGGCCTCCCTCCTTGCGCAGCAGGCAGGTGAAACCGCCCGCTCCTGCTCCGTGGAAGGGCATGAGCCGGTAGCAGGCTTCCTGCGTCAGGGAGGAACGGAAATGCTCCAGCTCCGGCACGGTTACGGTGTGCAGGTCCGGATGGCGTTTCAGCAGGTACAGGACATTGCGTTCATTTTCCTCCGGAGCGTAGGTGCATGTAGTGTACAGCAGGAAGCCGCCGGGAGCCAGACACCGGAGGGCGGCCAGCAAAATGCCCCGCTGCCGCTTGGCGTTGCCTCCGGTGACGGAGGAATTGAAACAGACGGGGTTGGGAATGCCTTTGGCCAGCAGGGACTGCCCGCTGCACGGGGCATCCGCCAGAATGAGGTCAAAACACCCGGGGGCTAGTTCCGCCCACTGGTCCGGGCGCAGGCGCTGGGTGTACAGATTGGTGAAGCCGCAGCGAAGCAGGTTGTGGCGCAGAATGCCCAGGCGCTTCGGATTCACTTCGTTGGAAACATGCTCCTGCGGAGATACCCGCGTCTGCGCCAGAATGCTTTTCTCCCGGCGCCGCGCACATGTCCAGGCAGCGTTCCGGACGAAACGGAAGATGCGCCAGAGGGGCCGTTTCCCAGACGGACGAAAGATCCAGGGGATAGTAATAGCCGCATTCGTAATCCGGCAGGGAGCCGGGTTTGGTTTCCGCCTCTCCGGACGGGAGCGCCAAGATGGAGGAATGCCCCCACTCCTGCGGCGTGTCCTTTGCCGGCAAGGGCGGCCTGTAGCCTTCCGGTGCCTTCGGGGTGATGACCAGCGCGCTTCTGGAACGGTTCCCGGCCTGCATGGCGTCCAGGAAATCCCGTTCCTGTTCCGCCGTCAATTCCAGTTTGCGGGCGAGTTTGAGTATTTGGGAGGAAGACACGAGATCAGGCCCGGAATGTTTCTCCGAAGTGGGTGTTGAGAGCCAGATGGGCGGCCCCCAGGATGCCCGCCTCCGTACCGAACTGGGCGGGAAGGATTTCAAGGTATTCCACCAGAGGGGCGGCGAGCTGGGTTTTCATGATTTCCTGAAGGGGCTGGAAAAGCAGGGTTCTGGCCTTGGCCACGCCCCCGCCGATGATGATGGCTTCCGGGTTCAGGAGATAGCAGCAATTCATCAGGGCGCAGGAGAGTTTTACGGCCAGGTCCCGCCATACTTGCTCGGCTACTTCATCACCAGCCAATGCGGCCCGTTCCAAAGAGATGGGGTTGCAGTCCACAATGGCCTTGTCAATGCCGTGGCTGGCATACAGCGTGCGTGCATCCGCAGCTATTTCCCGGTTGCCTACATAATCTTCCAGGGAGCCGCGGTTTCCGTAATGGCCCAGACGCCCCCGGTAGTCGATGCTCGTCTGCCCCAGCTCCCCGGCGGAGCAGGTAGACCCGCGCAGAAGTTCTCCGTTCACGATCAGGCCGCTGCCAACGCCGGTGCCGAGGGTCAGGCAGACCAGATGTCTTTTTCCTTTTCCGGCGCCCAGCTTCCATTCCGCATAAGCCATGCAGTTGGCGTCGTTTTCCACGTATACGGGCAGTCCGCAGGCGGCCTGGAGCATGTCCCGTACCGGAACGTTGTTCCAGCCGGGCACGTTGGTAAGCGTATAAACGGTCCCCTGGTAAAAATTGACGAACCCCGGCATTCCCATGCCGAGGGCCTGCACTTCCGGGTGATTCAGCCGCAGCATATTCACGAACTGGGCTATGGCTTCAATCAGTTGATCGGGATTGCCGTATTCCTGGGTGGCTATCGAAGGAGCGTGGGCGATTACTTCCGCGCCCTTGACGACCCCCATCTTGATGGAGGTGCCTCCGAAGTCAATGCCGATGGAGGGAATGGTTGAAGCTGTCATATAACGCCAATATAGAATTTTATCGGGCGTTGAAAAGGTTAAAAGAAGTATGTTCCCGGTAAAATCCCGACAGGAAAATAGAGGGTGCAAAAGGGGGAAAAATGACTTGTTTCATAACTGAATTTTCTTGAATGAACATTTGGGCGTTTGTAATGTCTCATAGTCTAGTCAGCGGGGCGGGTTCTGCCCTCTGTTCGTGAAATATTGTCAACCTCAGCCCATAGAGACACCTCCTATGCCTACTCCCAAGAAAACCAATAGCAAGACCGTCGCCAAGGAAGTTCCGGCTTCCAAGAAAAAGACCTGCGGGAAGTCCGATTGCAAGACCGCTGTAGACCTGGAGGCTCCCGCCAAGAAGAAATGCTGCAGGAAAAAGGCGTCTGAACCGGAAAAAGCCGCCAAGCCCGCCAAAGAGGCTGCCGCCGCCGCGGCTGAAATGGAAAAGAAGCCTGCGCCGAAAACGGCCAGAAAGGCTCCGGTTAAGAAAACCGCTCCCGCTCCTGTTGCCCCGGTTCCCGCTCCCGCGAAAAATGAATTGACGGATGAACAGGCGGAAGCCATTGCCGCCGCCAGGGCCGAACTGGCCGCCAACCCCGAATGGGAGCCTTTTGTGCAGATGCAGCGCCAGCATCTGCTGGACTTGCGCGACAGGGCTCTGGACAACATGAGCGGCGTGGCCCGCGATACTCTCCGGAATCATCCGGAAGGCAGTGAGGCTTCCGGCTCCGGGGAGCACCAGGCGGATGCCGGCAGTGACGCCTATGACCGTGATTTTGCGCTCAGCCTGCTTTCCAAAGAGCAGGACGGCCTGTATGAAATCGAACAGGCGCTCGCCCGCATTGACAACGGAACATATGGCATCTGCGAAATGTCATACAAGGTCATTCCCATCCTGCGTCTGGAGGCCATCCCCTTTGCGCGGCTTACCGTGGAATGCCAGGCCCAGTGGGAAAAGGAAAAAGGCCAGAATGCCAGGTTCCGTCCCAGAGTGGCCCTGGGCTTTGCCGGAGGACAAAATGATGTAGATTTATCTGTTTCTCTTGACGATGATGAAGAATAGTGTATAAATCCTCCCCCGTAACACATTTTCATCATGCCAAGAGACATCATCATCCTCGAATGCACCGAGGCCAAAGCCGAAGGAAAGCCTACGTCCCGCTACGTCACCACGCGCAATAAAAAAAGCCTGCGTACTCCCGGCCGCCTGGAAAAGATTAAGTACAATCCTTTCCTGAAGCGCCGCACGCTTCATCGTGAAATGCGTTAACTGGTTCGGCTTATCGATTATCTTTATTATTATGTCCACTGAACCCAAGACTGTAGAACGCCGTATTCGTTTCCGCACGTGCAATCGTCAGATGCCGCGCCGCCGTCTCGACATCCCGATGGATCAGGTCAATCTGCTCAACCCTGATTTTCTGTCCAAGTTCACCTCTGAAACCGGCAAGATTCTTCCCCGCCGTGTGACCGGGCTGTCCGCCAAGATGCACCGCAAGATAACCCGTGAAATCAAGCGGGCCCGTTCCATCAACCTTCTGCCGTAACAAGCCCCAAGGAAAATCTCTTTCGGTAGAATTGTCTTTGCAGGCGGGAGTTTGTCCGGTAACAGGGCAGACTCCCGTTTTATTTCCACCCATCATCCTCTTTTTCCATGCAGGAACTGAAAGATACCCAGTCCGAGGCGGATACGCGCAATATTTCCATTGACCGGGTGGGCGTAAAAGGGTTGCGCTTCCCCATCCAGATACAGGACAAGCTCAACCGCATCCAGTCCACCGTGGCGACGGTTTCTCTGGCGGTGGATCTGCCGGAAGAATTCAAGGGCACCCATATGAGCCGTTTTGTGGAAGCGTTGCACCAGCATGGCCCCTTGCTGGATGTGCATACGGCCCTGGCCATTCCGCGGGAACTGCTCCGCCGTCTGTCCGCCCGCCGTTCCCATGTGGAAATGGAATTCCCGTTTTTCCGCTCCAAAAACGCTCCTGTGACTGGAATTGAAGGGCTCATGGATTACGTTGTCCGGTTTGAGATGGAGGCGGAAGCGAACAACAAACTGGCTGATTTCAAGCTGACAGTTATCGTTCCCGTGACGACACTTTGCCCCTGCTCCAAGGCCATGAGTGCCTACGGAGCCCACAACCAGCGCGGGCTGGTTACTTATTCCGTGCGTTTCGCCTCCAGGCCCGTCTGGATTGAAGACCTGATTGACCTGGTGGAATCCTGCGCGAGCTGCTCCCTGTTCAGCGTCCTGAAAAGGCCGGATGAAAAATGGGTGACGGAAAAAGCTTATGAAAACCCTGTCTTTGTGGAAGATCTGGTGCGCAACGTGGCGTTGAAAACGCAGAGTCATTCCGCCTTCAGCTGGTACCGGGTGGAAGCGGAAAATTTTGAATCCATCCATAACCACCAGGCATATGCCGTCATTGAGCGCGATTTGCGTTCCTGAACCATTTCCGCGCCGGATTTATGAACGATAACTGGTGGGCCGTTGCCTCTCTCATCCTTTCTCTGGCTTTCACAGGGCTGGGATGGCGCCTGCTGGCTTCCGGCCGGCGGTTTTTATATGCCCATCTTTGGATGGCGTGCCTCTTTGTTCTACAGACAGGGGCGCTATGCGTCAAAGCGTACCAGGCGGGAATGTGTCCCATCCGCGGCGCTTCAGAGGTGCTCTTCCTTTCCTGGAGCATCAATCTCTTTTATCTGATGCTGGGACGTGCTTACCGAATGTCCGTGCTTGGCATCTTTACGGCTCCGGCTATTGCCGTGCTGACGGTTTTTTCTCTGCTGATAGGCCGTTCCGGAGCGGACGTGCAGGGCACGCATGACTTCTGGGTGACGGCGCATGTGGGCATAGCCATGATGTCCTACGGAGCCGGCGGCCTGGCCGCTGCCGCGGGGGCGGCGTTCTGCATGCAGAATGAATGTCTTAAAAGACACCGGATTCCCGGCACCTGCCGTGTGCTTCCTCCCATCCGTACACTGGAAGCCAGCATGAAGCGCCTGGTTCTTGTGGCATTCCTCCTTCTTCTGCTCGGGGAATGGTTCGGATGGCGGGGGCATCTCCCCATTAATGCGGCCAAGACATCCATTGTCATTCTTCTCACGGCAGGCTACAGCGTCCTGCTGTGGTTCATTTACCGCCGCGGCATGCCGGGAAGAATTTTGGCCTGCTGCTGCGTGGCCCTCTTTATTGCATCCATGAGCATTTTCCTGGTAAGCTGATGAGAATGGTTTGTTTAGGCTTGAATCACCGGACCGCTCCCGTGGAAATACGGGAGCGGTTTGCCGTGCCGTCCCATAAGCTCCGGGAGGAAGGACAGCGCATCCGTTCCCTTCCTGGTGTGGACCAGTGCGTTGTGCTTTCCACCTGCAACCGCATGGAAATTTATTATTGGTCCAACGAACCGGAAAATGCGCAGGAGCACATTTTATCCCATTTTCTGGGTGATGGGCGCGGGGAACTGGATATGGCTTCTTATTTTTACAGCCATCAGGGAGAAAATGCTCTAGGGCATCTGTGCCGCGTGTTGAGCGGCCTGGATTCCATGGTGCTGGGGGAAACGGAAATCTTTGGCCAGGTAAAAACGGCCTACCATACGGCTCTGGATGCCGGAATAACTGCGGCCTGCGCCAACAAAACCTTTCAGAAAGCCTTTACTATCGGTAAAAAAGTGCGGACGGAAAGCCAGATTCATGCCGGGGCAACCTCCGTGGGGTCCGTGGCAGTAGAGCTGGCGGAACAAATTTTCGGGGATCTTTCCGGCACCCGCGTCCTTATTCTGGGGGCGGGCGAGATGAGCCGCGTTACGGGGCGTGCCCTGCATGCCCGGGGTGCTGAGGGCATTTATGTGGCCAACCGCTCCTTTGACCGTGCGGTAGAGCTGGCGGGCATGATCGGCGGCCAGGCCATCCGGTATGACGTGTGGGGGAACTATCTCAGGGATATTGACGTGGTGGTGGCCGCCACCGCTGCTCCCCACTGCATCATCACCCGGGAAACGCTGCTGCCTTTGCGCGCCTCCCGTAAATACCGCTCCCTCTTTTTGATTGATATTTCCGTGCCGCGCAACATCTCTCCGGACGTGGCGGATATTGAGGAAGTGTATCTCTACGACATTGACACCCTCACCCAGCTGGCGGATGAGGCCAAGCGCAGCCGGGAGCAGGAGGTCTCCCGGTGCGAGGCCATCATCCGTGACAGCATTTCCAGATATTTTCCGGATTCCGCTCTTTATGACCAGTAAAAATACCCTCATCATCGGCACCCGCGGGAGCGCCCTGGCCCTGGCCCAGGCGGATATGGTCTGTGCTGCCCTTTCCCTCCGTTACCCGGAACTGGACGTGCGCCGTGAAATCATCCATACCATCGGCGATCGCCGTACGGATGTTCCTCTGGCGGATGTGGCCCGCGTTTCCGGCATGGTGGACAAGGGAATCTTTATTAAGGAACTGGAAACCGCCCTCCGGGATGGCCGCATTGACGTAGCGGTGCACAGCCTCAAAGATGTGCCGAGCGAGCTTGCCGCCGGCTTCACGCTGGCCGCCGTCTTGCCCCGTGCTGCCGTGGAGGATGTGCTTATCACGAAAGAACCGGACTGGAACGGTTCCGGAACGCTGGCTACCGGAAGCGTGCGCCGACGCCTGATGGCGCGCACGTACTGGGGGTCCGGCCTGCGGTTTGAAAACCTGCGGGGGAATGTGCCTACGCGTTTGGGAAAGCTGGTGGAACATCCCGGCTGGGATGCCGTGATTCTGGCCAGGGCCGGTTTGGAACGCCTGGGGCTGTACGCGCCGGAAACCCTTGTGGAAGGAAGAAAACTTTACATGCGTCCCTTGCCGGTGGAAGTTTTTATTCCTGCTGTGGGGCAGGGCATCGTTGGAATGGAATGCCGTTCCTCGGACAGGGAGACGGCGGAAATGCTGGAAGGCATCAATGATCCGGAATCTTTTGCCTGTGCGCTGGCGGAACGGGCTTTCCTGGTACGTCTGGGTGCGAACTGTTCCACGCCCGTGGGTGTTTACGCCCATCCGGATGGAGAGGAACTGGTTCTGCGGGCTGCGTATTACGTTCCGGGCAGGGAAGAGCCTTTTGCCGTTGTGATTCGCGGAGACCGGAAAGCCCCTGAAGCGCTGGGCCTTCGGGCTTTTGAGGAGTTGGGCCTGCGTTGATGGCGGAAGACTTCCTCATGTTCCGGATGCGGAGAAAAATAAAAAGGCTCCGGACCGGGTCCGGAGCCTGAATCAGGCGGAAAACTCGCGGGCATTAATGTTTTTCCTTGGAGCCTGAGCTTTTATCGCTCATAAACTGCCCGGTTGAAGCATCGCGTTTGATGCGCCGCCCGGTTTTGCTTGTGGTAGTCTCGGAGCGTTTTTTGGAACTGCCCTTATGACTTCCACCCATGTGGGAACTGCTGGCCATATTGTATTCACCTCCTTTCCATTTTCTTCGCTTGTTCATGAACGAGAGAAGAAATCCTGCCGTATCATAGGTTCCCGTGACAGCATTTGGGGCTTGCGGATGGAGTTTGTGCAGGAATATGCTTCTATTTATGAAGCAAACTGTTGCAAAAGGTAATCCCTCAGAGCCGCAGCTTCGTTGTGCTCCGTATTTCTGGCGGAGTACAGCAGCGTAACCTTCCCTTTCCGCGCCAGCCGGAGCAGATGGGAAACGGCTTCTCCGTTTCCATCCAGTTCCTCGTCGTACTTTTTGCGGAATGCGTCCCATCTGACTGGATCATGAGCAAACCACTGGCGGAGCGCCGTGGATGGAGCTATGTTCTTCAGCCACTCGTCCCAGGAAGCTTTTTCCTTGGAAATGCCGCGGGGCCAGAGCCGGTCCACCAGGACGCGGTATCCGTCCCCGGGTTCCTTGGGGTCATAAATTCGTTTGATGGTTATGTTCATACAAAAAGATTCGATAAAGGAATAGAGCCGGGAAAGTTTTTTTCTGTTGAGCTGCGTCGGGACATGCGTTTTACGGGACCGCCAACCGAGGCAGTCCGCGATTGGGGGAAAAAGAAACAAACGATTCTGTTCCGGAGAGGCTGCCGCTTCCGGCGGAAGATAGCTGAATCCGCTTAAAATTCCGGCGTAACGCCTGTGCGGACTTGCTGCGCCAACTATCGGCTTTTCATCTTTCTGGCTGCAGTACGCTCTGTGTTCCGTGGACAAATAAGCTGACGTGGAATCCGGTAAAAAAGAAACCGGATAAGACGGGGAAACTTCTGTATGGAGCGGCTTCTCTGGAAAAAGGATATAACGGTTGCTGCACAGATTCCTTTTCCCCGATTCTCCGGAATACTATTTCCTCCAGGAGGGGTCGGGCGTCGTTCCGCGGGCCTGGAGCATCATGATGAGCATCTTGAGCTCATTGAGGCGCGAGTAGTGTTTTTTCCTGACTTCAGGATCCAGGGCCCCATAATACAGCCACCGGTCCGTTTGGGCGGACATCAGGCGCTGGGCCGTCATGGCCATGGACAGGGCGCGTCCTGGGGACTGGGCAGCAATGGCCGTACTCCAGGAATACAGCATATTATTGTAAATGGTAGTCCAGGCGAACATGCGGTCGTCAAACCTGCCGGGACTCTCTACGTACGGGCGGAGCAGCTGTTCCGCTCCGTGAGGCGTCCCTGGAGGATGTAAAGGAGGCTTTTAGCCGCCGTCAGGCCGTGGTTCCCGGGGCTCAGGCGTTCCGCTTTTTCTTCCTGATGCTCCAATACTTTGAGCCGGGCTGGGCTTGGGGGGGGGGAGAACTGCCTGCGGCATGCAGAATATTGCGCCGCACCAAATCCGGGTCCAGGCTGCAGGAGGCGGCTGCTTCCAGCATGGGCAGCCGATTGCTGGAGGAAGCCGGGACGGCTTGAAGGGAGTTTTTCCAGACCGGAAAAGCCAGAAACGCATAACACAGAGCCAATATGGCCATCAGCAGTGCGGCGGTCGCTTGAAGCCAGCGGCCGGCTCGGCGCGAAGCCTTCACCCTGGAAAGAGGGGCCGTGCAGGTAATGCCGCCGCATAGGGCGCTGGCTCCAAGCAAGGCAGGGTTATGCCAGATGAATTCCCCATAGGCGTGGAAAGCGGCGATGCACAATACGCAGAACGCCGCCGGTCCCAGGGGATTGGGCCGTTGATGTTCTCCCGACAATTTCAGAACGCTCCGGAGTCCGGAAATAAGAAACAGGGCCAGCAGAGCCAGCATCAGCCCCAGCCCGGCATAGCCGTAGTCGCAGGCGGCTTGTGCGTATTCGTGGTGGGCAAAATTGGGGAGGTTGGCTCCGGAGAAAAACTCCGTGGAAAGATTGGTGTACATCCGGCTGCCGTGACCGAACAGCGGAGCCTGGTCCGCTAGCGCCCAGGCCAGTTTGGACAGGTCCAGCCGGTTGCCGAAGGAAAATGTATCCAGAAGGGCGGCAAGCCTGCCCGCCCCCCGGGACAAATCCAGCACGGCATAGGACGTGCCCAGGAAAAGAAGGATAATAAAGAGGATGGACGCCGTGTAAAATTTTCTGTTATTGCGGAAAACGCTGGAGGTATAAATAAAGAAGCACAGGGTTACGCCAGCCAGGGCGTTTGGGAAGGCGGACCGCGAGCCGCACGTGAAGGAAACGAGGATGAGCGCCAATCCCGTGAACAGGCGGATGCCCCATTTTCTGGCGGAAGCCATGCTGTATGCGCAAAGGAAAAAACCGGTGACGGACAGGAAATGGGCGGAAAAATTTTTGTATCCGAACAATCCGATGTTGTGGATTTCCGTGCCGAACAGGGAATAATCCGGTCTGAACCAGGAGGCTTCCGTTCCCGTTATGTTCTGATACCCCCACAGCAGGGCATTCAGTAGCCCCAATGACGCAGCCAGTACGGGAAGAATGCTCTTTTCCCCGTTTCCGGCTCCGGCATACGTTCCCGCCGCGAACATGACGATGGCCGTGGCGATAAGGCCCAGATCCGCTACGCTCTCATAATAAAACCAGGGGGAAAACCATGCCCGGACAAGGAAATAGCCGCCTCCCAGCCCCAGGGCCAGCCAGCCCGGCAGTCCGGAGCTGGGAATCTTGTATCCCCGGAGAATACAGAAGCAGAACAGCAGAAGGGCTGCCGCCAGAAAGCAGGCGGGAAGGAAAAGGGTGTGCCATTCCCCGCCTGCCGCCGTCGTTGTCAGGAAGATGTAAAAAAAGGGCCAGCAGGCCCGCCAGAATTTTCCCGGCGGCAGTTTCAGCAATGCGCGGAGCGGGGGAGGTGCTGGGGGGGAGAGTCTGGCATGGTTGGGAATTTATCTGGAAGGCTGCAGTATAAACGCGGGAAACTTCCTTGCCAAGAGCAAGCTCCCTGTTGTATGCGGGAGGATGCGTCCAAATGCCAGAGTTCTGGCGGACAAGACGGAAAAGGTGTCCGTAAGCCGGACAGGATAAAATGATCCCTGTTGCCAGGGAGAGTTTCTGCCCCTTACTGCGGCTGAAATAAAACTGAGTATCGGTAAGGGAAAATAATATACCGCAGAAGCGGGCATCAATCCGTCTTTGGCTGCATATTTTCCGTTCGCCGTAAAATCTTGCAGCGTTTCAGCCTGTTTTCTGGAAAACAAGGTTCCCTTATGCCTGTAGGCCGAATTTACGTTTAATTTCCGGAACGGAATAATTCACCAGCGTGGGTTTGCCCCCCGGGGTGCAGTACGGCACTTCACAGGCAAGCAAATCCTTTAGGATGGCAGGGGCCCGGTGAGGGGAAATGCGCTCCCTCCAGGCGGATTTTCTGGCAAATTCCCCAATGAAGGTCTCATAAGCCACGCGTTTGGCATTTCGGCTGAATTCGGACTGGGTGAGACGGTCCACCAGCTCCAGGAGAAAAGCGCGTGCGTTTTCCAGTTCCAGCAGTGCGGGGATGGATTCTATTCTGATGGTATTCTGTCCAAAGGGCGTAACGACCATGCCGGCCTGGTCAAAATGCGGGGCGAACTGCCGGATGACGGCAAAATCCCGCGGGTCCAGATCCAGCACCACCGGATCCAGAAGCTGCTGGGACGGCATGGGGGCTTCCCGGCGTGCGCGCAGCCGTTCAAATATGATGCGTTCCCGGGCCGCCTTGGGATGCATCAGAACCAGGCCTTCCGGCGTTTCAAACAGGGCGAATTGCTGGCGGAGTGTTCCCAGATAGGAAAATCCGGCGGAGGCATCCCTTTCTGAAGCTGCGTTTTCATGGGCGTTTCGTGCCGTTTCATCCTCCTGACGGTGAAAATCCAGTTTCCCCTGGGTGGCGGGAACCTGTTTCAAGGGAATGGCCCGGAGGGTAGGGGGAGGGACAGGCCCATGGGATTGTCTGGCAGAGGAGGAAAGCGGCGGTTGGGCGGCGGAAGAAGTAGGGGCCGGTCTGGCGGCCGCCGGGAAAGCAGAACCGGGGTTGGTGGAACGGGCGGGTATTTCCCCATACGGCGCGGTGGTAGAATGGGCAGGAGGAAGAGTTCTCTCCGGCTCCGGCGCGGCGGCAGCGTGGATTTCCTGCCGGGCGTGCTTTTGAAGAGTGTTGGCTATGGCTTCCACAATGGTATTTACCACGTCTGCGGAACGGCGGAATCTCACTTCCTTCTTGGCGGGGTGCACATTGACGTCCACCAGAGCGGGCTCCACCTCCATATACAAAAAAAGCGCCGGATGCAGTCCGGTGGGGAAGCCTCCATAGCCGTCCCGAATGGCCCTGTTAATGAGCTGGTCCTCCACGGGGCGCGTGTTCATAAAGACGTACTGCCCTTTTCTGGTGCGTCTGGCTTCGGAAAGAGGAAGCAGGAATCCCGTGATGGAAATACCGGGGCCGATGGTCGTTTCTATCGGAATCAGGGCCGCCGCTGTGGCAGCATCCGTCAGTGCGGAAATGCGGACGCGCAGATCCGCTGTGGCGGGAAGGTCAAAAACAAGCTGGTCGTCCCGTTTATAGGCAAACCGTACTTGGGGATAAGCCAGGGCATGCAGGCGTATCTGGTGCTCCACATGGGAAGCTTCCGTTTCTGCGGATTTGAGGAACTTGCGGCGCGCTGGAGTATTGTAAAACAAGTCGGCCACCTCAATGGCGGTGCCGGGAGAGACGCCTGAGCTTCTCGGTTCGTGTTCCAGGCCGCCGTCAATGCGTATTTCCCAGCCTTCCAGATCCTGCTGCTGCCTGGTACAGAGTTTGAAGCGGGAAACGCTGGCAATGCTGGGCAGAGCCTCTCCGCGGAATCCCAGGTGTGTGATTTCAAAAAGCTCCTCCAGGGAAGAAAGTTTGCTGGTGGCGTGCCGTTTGGTGCACAGCTCGGCGTCTGCCCGTGACATGCCGCTGCCGTCGTCCGTCACCTTGATCATGCCCACGCCTCCGCGGCGTATCTCCACCCGTACGAATTTGGCTCCTGCATCCAGGCTGTTTTCCACCAGTTCCTTCACAACGGAGGCGGGGCGCTCCACTACTTCTCCTGCCGCCACTTGGCTGGCAAGGGTGGGAGACATGACGTGGATGGATGGCATGGCGATGACGGATTGGAAAAGACTGTTCCAGAAAGCGGAACCCTAGCCGCCGGCGACGATGGAGACAATTTCCACCCGGTCGCCGGGAGAAACCGTCACCCGGGAAAAATCCTGCGGCAGGAGCGCGGCCCCGTTGTGTTCCACGACGACGGGTTTGCCTTTCATGTTCAAAAGTTCCAGAAGCCGGGAGACGGAACAGGGTTCCGCCAGTTCGTACGGGGATCCGTTCAGCATAATATCGTTCTGGGCTGCCATGACGGAAGCTACTGTACCACAACAGGAGAAAAAATCCAGAATCATCCCGCGGGGATGGCATAAAAAAGATTCCGGTGCAAGTCGGAAAAAAGAAAAGCTGGCATCGCGTACGGGACTCGAACCCGTGTTGCCCGCGTGAAAGGCGGGAGTCCTGGACCGCTAGACGAACGCGACTTGAACCGGCTTTGACAACATCTTGGAGGCGGGAGCGGGAATCGAACCCGCGAATAACGATTTTGCAGACCGTCGCCTTACCACTTGGCTACCCCGCCGCTGATGCTGTGCGCGGATACTAGGGAAAAGAACCGCGGGTGTCAATCTCGTTTTTGGAAAAGATGCTTTGTTTTTAAGTGAAGGACTCTCTGGAAACAGCCTTTTTCTTTGGCGGAACGGACAGAGAAGGAGAGAATGCTTGTTTTTTAAGGCATCATGATTGTGCGGCGGAATGCCGCCCGTGCCTGTTGTCAGATCTATATGGAGCAACTTTGTTCCAAAATGGCGTGAATCAGGATATAAAAATGCACCAGGAGTTTTTTTGCAAGTTCACGGCAGCACGTAAAATTAGAGGGGAGGTCGTTCCTCTTCGTTCCGAATGAGGGGGGACTACGTGTTAAACGTGTTGATGGGTTCAGGGAACGCCGCCAGAATACCGGAAGGCTGATGGTTCAGTCTTTCCAAAAAGTAAACAACAACAATAGCAATGAACAATTATATACCAATCAACAAGGCAGTTAATCCCGTCTGCATTTATCAAGGGAATGAGCCTCTTATCAGCAAGACGCTCGGAGTTGACGCGATGACGTTCAACTTTGACGGTTCGGCGTGTGAACACGCCACTTGCGCCGGAGCGCCGGAAATGTTCATCAAGGTCGAGGAAGACGGCCTGTACTATTTCGGCGTGGAAGCCGACGACACAGGCAGCCTGACGATTGCCGGTGAGCAAGCTATAAAAAAGGATGGGACACCACCCAACGGCAAGCTGAATATTGAAACCGATTCCAGGTACCTGAAAGCGGGCTATTACAAGGTGGCCCTGTCGTGGACCAACAACGCCTACACCCCCGTCAGCAACAATGCCATTGCATTCAACGTTACCATGGATACCAAACCTATTACGGAAGGGAAGTATGAAGGCAACTCGACGATGAAGCGCGAATTCTCGTCGTCCCCCAAAATCAAATTGTGGACGATTGAAAAGGAATCCACTATCACCTGTGAGCCATCCAAGGAAGTGGAACTGGAATTTGAGAAACCGGAACCCGTCTATTTGGAAGGGAATGGTGACTGCAATGTAAGTAGCTTGAGACCTAAGATTTGCGTAACGGTTTGCAAAGATGAATCGGAAAACGTATGGAGGTGTCGTGTTGTTTCCGTTTCTGCCGGAGCCAAGCTAACTATGTATGAAGGCATTTACGTGAATCCCTATGTTGATCCCCCTCTCAATGAAGAAGAAGCCACCGAAGCGGTCAACGAAATGAACGGTTATCAATCTCGTGCAGAAGTTGGAACATGGCACACGCCGCAGGCTTCCCTCGCCCACGAAGAACACCACCGCCGTCAATGGGAGGATGCCTACAAGTTCTACTGGAAGGACTCCAAAATACAGGAAATGCTTGAAAAGCAGACTATCTCCTGCGACAAAGAACCGAACATGGATGAAGCCGTGAAGTTCATGCAGGCTCTTGCCAATGAAATGGCATTGGACCTTTGGAAAGAAACGTCAGACTATGTACTGGCGTTGCCGGATGATGCCAATGACAGACCCTATTGCGCCGGACAGGAAGTCCTGAACGAGGCAACCGCCTATGTCATTCGTCTGGCCGACGCGATGGGGTGGAACAATGTGCCCAGGTTTATCACGAAACCTGGAACGATCGAGCCTCCCTGTTTCATGCCTCCGGTCAGCGAAGGTGAAACTCGCAGCATGGCTGTTGCGGAGGAACCGGCGCCCTTGATCCTCTCCATGGCGGATACTTCCCAATTCACGGAAGGCAAAATCACAGTCCGCTTCCGCAACGAAGGAAACGAGCCTGTCCGGATTCCGGACGAAATCAACGACGAAACGTCCGATTTCTTTTTCGTGACGGTGTTGAGGACGCAACAGGGGAAAATGCGCATCCTGAACAGGGAAATTGGCACCATGACCTTCCAGCGACCCTTGAACTACCGGGAGCTTGCACCCGGTCAGGAATACAGCGTCACGATTCCGGTATGCCTGGATGAAGTCGATCTGGAAGGCTGGAAACAATGTTCTTGTGAACTCGAAACGCGCTACTATAATCAGCAGGGTAAGGATTGTTTCCTGGGCGTTCTCCGGGCAACGGCCAAGCTCGCGCTGCAATGAAAAAAATCTTCCAATATTTAGGACTTCTGGCAAGCCTGTCCCTCCATGCCGCGGCATGGGGGGACATGGCCGACAACGGAGTGGAATGTTCCGTGGTGATGGAAAAAACCGAGTTTGACGCGAGGGCGGCCTTCCCTGACTTCAAACTGGTGTTCACGAACAAGGGCGAAAAGACCGTGCGTCTGTTCGATGATTTCTATCCCCTCAAGGATAACGGCCCGAATATTTTCATAAAGATTTTTCAAAAACAAACACGAGGGCAGAAGAAAGAAGCTGCGTGGTACAACCCCAGGTATCAAATTGAGCGAGGACGTTTCTTGAACTTCATTGCGCTGAAGCCCGGAGAAAAGCATGAAGTGCTCATTAAGGATGCGTACCTGCTAATGCTCTATCTTAAACCTTTTCGCCGTCTTATCAATGGTGAGAAATATGAGTTGGAAGTAATCTTTCGTGACGGATATGGAGATCCCGGTGTTCGGAGGAAGTATGTAGGAAGAAAAGATTTCTCCGTGGTCGATCAATCGCCCTGGAGATAGTGAGACATTTTATTACAAGGTGGCTTTAAAGTATGAGAATAACGCTTACGATCCCTCTAGTGGCAATGCGGTCGCGTTCAACGTCACGATGTACAAGGAACCTATCCAGGAAGGGAAGTACGAAGGGAACTCGACGATGAAGCGCGAATTCTCGCCTTCTCCCAAAAGCTCGCGCTGCAATGAAAAAAATCTTCCGGTATTTAATACTTCTGGCAAGCCTGTCCCTCCATGCCGCGGCATGGGGGGACATGGCCGACAACGGAGTGGAATGCTCCGTGGTGATGGAAAAAACCGAATTTGATGCGAGGGCTGCCTTCCCGGACTTCAAGCTGGTGTTCACGAACAAGGGCGAAAAGACCGTGCGTCTTTTCGATGACTTCTATCCTCTCAAGGATAACGGTCCGCATATTTCCATAGAGATTTTTTGGAAATTGACAAAAGAGAAAAAGGAAAAGGTAGCAGCATATTACCCTCATTATTGCATTGAGCGAGGACAGTTCTTGAACTTCATCACGTTGAAGCCGGGAGAAAGACATGAAGTGCTCATCAAGGATGCGTATCTGTTGATGCACTATTTTGGGCCTTCACGCCGCCTTCGCAATGGTGAGAAATATGAGTTGGAAGTAATCTTTCGTGACGGATATGGAGATCCCGGTGTTCGGAGGAAGTATGTAGGAAGAAAAGATTTCTCCGTGGTCGATCAATCGCCCTGGAGATAGTGAGACATTTTATTACAAGGTGGCTTTAAAGTATGAGAATAACGCTTACGATCCCTCTAGTGGCAATGCGGTCGCGTTCAACGTCACGATGTACAAGGAACCTATCCAGGAAGGGAAGTACGAAGGGAACTCGACGATGAAGCGCGAATTCTCGCCTTCTCCCAAAAGCTCGCGCTGCAATGAAAAAATCTTCCAAATTTTAGGGCTTTTGGCCAGCCTGTTCTTCCATGCTCCTGCATGGGGGGATATGGCCGATAACGGGATTGAATGTTCCGTGGTGATGGAAAAGGCTTCGTTCGATCCAAGAGCCGCTTTTCCGGACTTCAAGCTGGTGTTTGCCAATAAGGGAGAAAAGGCTGTGCGTCTTTTCGACGACTTCTATCCTCTCAAGGAACGCGGGCCGAATATGATCATCAAGATATGGAGTAAGGGAAACGGAAAGAAGGGAAAAAGGCCAACGGCATGGTATCTTCCCTCCTATCAAATGGAGCGTGTCGCGAATCTTATGCGCTTTATTACCCTGAACCCCGGAGAAAAATATGAAGTGCCCGTCAAGGATGCATACCTGCTGCTGACCTGTTTACAACCTCTGGCCAGCGGGAAAATATACGAATTGGAAGTACGTTTCCGGGACGAATATGGAGATCTGGGTATCCGGAGGGAGTATGTGGGGAAAAAGGATTTTATCGTCATTGATCAAACTCCCAGGTGAATTTGAAAAATTAATATAGCCCCGTTCATGAAATATGAACGGGGCTTTTTTGTGGAGGGGAGGCAAACCCTTTCTTTGGAATTTTAAACTATGAAGCCTGTGCTAAGGGGTATTCAGGGAATGAAATTTGAATGCTGAAATAAACGACGATGGACAGCAGGGGGACTCGTTTTTCCTGTAAATCCAGGGAAGGGATATTTCCGTAACATGGACGGGGAAAGTTTCAGGAGCCGGTTGTGTCCGCCCGTGCAGTGTAAAGGCCGCTGTCAGACTGGCCGAGGCTCCCATTGATGCAAGTGGTTCGTGCGCGTTTTCTAACGGCTGGATAGAAGTTGTTTCAACTCCGGAAGGCGAAAGTGCAGCGGAGGAAGTTCTTGCTCAAGCTCAGCTGATTTTTCTTTTCTCAGCATTTCAGCCCGTTCTTCCAGTTTTCGGGCTTCTGCCAGAATTTTGCGTATTTCCTGCCGGCCCCGGCCTATATGGGCGACGGCCCGGGAAGGATCCGGAGTAAAATCCGGTCCTCCCTTTAGATATTTTTCAAAGTATTGCTGGTAGCGTTCCGCCAATTCCCTTCCTCTGGCAAAAAGCTTGCGGTCTTCTGCCACATAGGCCGTCACGGCGGGATCCACGTTTTTCGTGCTCAGGTCCGCCAGTTCTTCGTCCCTTTCCCGCAACAGGTCAGCCGCATCCCTGCTGCTTTCTTCCAGGCCCGGAAGGGTAGGGTTCTTTTTCAGTTTCAGGAGGCGTTGCACCAGTGCGTCGCTTTTTTCCGAGTATTCCGTATTGATGTCCGCCGCCTTTTTCCAGTAGGAGACGGTAGGATCACCGCAGGAGGCCATCAGGAACGCGGCCAGCATAGGGAGCATACGCCGCAGGAAAACAGAGGCATTCATTTATCTTTTGTAGCATGCCCCAGGCGGGAATCAAGGGTGTTTTCCGTTTTCCCTGTTGCTGTTTCGCGTTGAAAAGCGGTGAAGCTTAATTGATTTCAATTCCGGAGTTTTTCTTTTCCACCGGAGGGGGCATTTCCACCACGCCGCAGCTGTTTCCGGGGGTCAGCAAAATTTCTACTTCCAGAGGCAGGGTCGTATCCGCCAGCAGCCCTTCCGGGATGGATATGCCTATGGGAGCGGAGCTTTTGCCGGGCAGCACTTCCTGGGGGGAAATGATATCCAGAATGAGGCGCCCATGTTGGAGAATATTGATTTTACTGATGGAGAAGGCATCCTTCAGGCTTGTGTTGTGCAGAGTAACGCCCTTGAGCTGGGACGGGGCGAACGGCCCTGGAATAGTGAAGCGCAGAATGGTGTTTTTTTCTCCGGTAAGAGGAAGGGGAAGCCAGTACGCCGCGATAGGCGCGTTGGGATTCAGGCTGTCCGTGGAGTAGGAAGATCCATTGAGGCGTTCCATCATCAGGCTGGAAAGTTCCGGGGAGGCGGGTACGCCCCAGCCCTGGGAGTACATGAGGGAAAGCAGGTACAGGGCCTCCTGGTCCCGGTATTGGACCGCCATTCTCAGGAAACGCGCTGCCTGGGCGTAATCCCGGGAGGCAAGGGGAGGCTGCTGGGGAATGCGGGGAAAATAGGAGGGGATGTCCATGAGCAGGATGCCCAGCTCTTTCATGGCTTCATAGCACCCTCCTGTGGCGGAACGGTAAAGCCATTCCACGCCTTCTTCCGGCCTGGAACCGCCGGGACAGTCCGGAGATATGAGGGTTTTCCCCAGTGCCTGCTGGGCTATCGGGTAGCCGGCTTTGGAAAGTTGCTCCAGGGCCGGCAGCATACCCGGCATGGAATTTGCCTGGTCGAGAATATTTTTTGTTCTCCGGGGAGGGCGCGGCGATTGCCGCCACAAGATTTTTGTAGGCCGGGTCATGGAGCAGGGCTGGTTCCGGCACGGGAGGAGCAGCGATGAAACGGATTTTCGGGAAGGCTTCCTCCGTGCGTTTCGTCTCGTTTTTGAAACATGCCATTTGCATGGGAACAGCCTGGTGGGCGGCATTTTCAAAGGAGTACGTGTAGGTGCGGTCCGTGGACAGTTCCGGAAGTGCGGGAAAGAAAAAGGTGGAGGTGGATTGCCCCGGCACCGTGAAGGAGGGGACGGCATTGATGGAGCGGTCTACCAGGACGCCGTTGGAGTCCCGGATGGTGAGGTACAGTTTTTCCCCGTTTGCTGCCGGGGGAATGATTTGGAGATAAATGCAGGAGATGCGCAGTTTTTCCGGCAGGATGGGAGGAAGCCCGGAACGGGTCAGGATGGTGTCGTCAAGGCGCAAACGGAACTCCGTCAGCGACCGCGGTTCCAGCGCCGCGTCTTCCGTTATTTTGAGTTCCGGAATGCGGATGGATGCCAGATCCCGTGGCGGCGGTTCCGGTTCTCCCACGTTGGAGCTTGCCGCGGGCTGCTGGATGGCTTCCTTGATGGTATTGATGGTAGTGCCCATAGGGGCTTTTTTCATGTAATCCAGCAGATAAAATGCTCCCGCTCCCAGCAGGATGGTGCATGCGCTTCCTACCAGCAGGGACATCATGTGGCGGTTGCGGCGAAGAGCGCGTGCGGACTGCCTGCGTGAGGCGGAATGAAGACCGTCCGTTCCGGTGGCGGCCTTTCTGCTGCCGATGTTTTTCCCGGCGCCGGGAGTTGGCATTCCTTCCGGATGGGCATGGCGGAGGTCTGCCGGGAGGACTTGAATAGTGGCGGAGGATTCTTCCCCGGAAATGGCGCAAATGTCGTGAATCCATTCGCCGGCAGTCTGGTAACGGCAATTGATCTGGGGGGCCAGCGCCTTGTCCAGGGAAAGCAGGAACTGCCTTGAATAATAGCGGGTGAGCACGGGATCGCTGTGCAGCGGCTGCATTTCATCTTCCGCCAGGCGCGCTTCCGCGCGGTCCGGAGGATTTCCTGTAAGCAGGGCGTAAAAAGTGGCCCCTACGGAATAGAGATCGCTCCACGGGCCGATATTCGTTTTGCCCAGCGCCTGTTCCGGGGAGGAATACCCCTGGGTGGTCAGGACGGTGGCGGCATGAAGTTTCAGGGCATGCCGTGCCGCTCCGAAGTCGATCAGCACGGGCGTGCCTTCCTCCGTCAGCAGGATGTTGCCGGGTTTGATATCCCGGTGGTAAATGTGCCGGGAATGGAGATAGTCCAGAATCCGGAGCAGGCGCGTCAGCAGCCCCTTGAGTTCGTCTTCCGTATACCGGTGCCCGGTGCTGTGAAGTTTTTCCCCCAGATAATCCAGGGAAAGGCCGGTAATATGCTCCATGGCGAAGTAGGCCGTGCCGTTGACTTCAAAGACGGAAAGGATTCTGACGATGCCGGGGTTGTTGAGCTCCGCCAGCGTCTGAGCCTCGCTCAGAAAGCTTTTCAGAGCCCAGGTGTAATTTTCCAGATCGTGTTCATTATTGGGCCGGATATGCCCGGTCAGAGGGTCCCGGTAGGAGTATCTTGAAGGGAAGTTTTCCTTGATAACCACGTTGCGGTTCAGGAACAGATCCTTCGCCAGGTATGTGATGCCAAAACCTCCGCTACCCAGGACGCGGATGATTTCATATTGTTCCAGGCGCGTGCCGGGAGCCAGCTCCCGCTGGTAAACGAAAAAGGCCCCTTTTTCTTCCGCATGGGGCAGGGGCGGACGTCCGGGCAGAATCTGTTCCAGGCCTGTCGTCGGAGCGGGAGGCGGGACTTGCCCTGTCACCCGGGGCTGGTCGTCTGGCTGGCCTTCTTCTGCTGGCATGAGGGGAAAGTTCCTGAAACGGAGCTGGAGCATTCTTATATGCCGTGGAAGTCAAGTCAAGGGGAATGCCTGTTTTCCTCCGTCTCCGGGGGGGCGGTATGGAAGATGTTTTCCTGACGTTAAATGGACGCAACAAACCCGGAAGGCAAAATGAAGGAGGAAGTTTTCTGCGGTGCCCTTTCTGCCTGTTCCTCTCGCAGAGGTTTGCGGCATTCCGGGAAGCTTGTTTCTTCAAATGTTCAGGGTTTATGGCGTTTGATGAATTCCCGGGCTGCTTTCAGGTAGGCGTCCGCCGCAGCTCCGGAAGGATCGTGTTCAAAAATGGTGTGGCCGAAACTGGGGGCCTCCCCCAGCCGGATGGAACGGGGGATGACCGTTTTGTACAGCATCTGGGGCAGATGCCGTTCCACCTGGTCGATGACCTGGCGGGAAAGATTGGTGCGGCCGTCATACATGGTCATCAGTACTCCTTCATGCCGAATGCGGGGATTGGCGCCGCTGGCGCAGATTTGCGCCGTCACGTGCAGAATCTTGGCCAGCCCTTCCAAACCGAACCATTCGCATTGGAGGGGAGTCAGCACTTCGTCGCAGGCGGCCAGGGCGGAGGTCATTAAAACGCCCAGGGAAGGTGGCGTGTCCATGATGCAGTAATCATAGGTGTCTGACTCCCGCAGGGGAGCGAGCGTTTCCCGGAGGCGGGTCAGATGGTTGCCGGAACGGGCCAATTCTATTTCCACGCCGGCCAGGTCCATGGTGGAGGGGATGATATCCAGCCGTTTCCTGCCGGAAGGCAGGATGCACTCTTCCGCCGGAAGCTGGCCGAGCAGGGCCGGATACAGGCTGGGCATGTCTTTTCCGTCAATGCCCATGCCGCTGGTGGCATTGGCCTGCGGGTCCAGGTCAATGACAAGGATTTTCTTTTTCAGCTGAGCCAGGGCGGCAGCCATGTTGATGGCCGTAGTGGTTTTTCCCACTCCCCCCTTCTGGTTGGCGATGGCGATGATTTTCATTCAGGAAAAGGATGCGGAAAAATGGTAGCATAACGGGAGGCCCTTTCAATCATTTTCCCGGAGAGCCGGAAGCTCTCTCAAGCCTCAGGGCTTTCCCCCTTGGGGGGGCGGTGTGTTTCAGAGGGGGAAAGAGCGGGGAAAACCGCTGCCGCAGATACGGCGTCAGGGAGCTGTTGGAATGGCGGGGCGTTCGGAAGACAGGATAAGACGGAAGCCCAGCGCGTTATCCCTCGTATTTTCCGGCAGGGGAGTGCGGATGGAAGTGGTGAGCTGTTTGGGGCGGAAGGACAGGTAGCTGCCTCCGCGGGCGACGCCGTAGTTGCGGATGGGGAGGGATTCCGGCCCCCCGTAGGAATCGTCTACCCATTCCATGACGTTTCCTTCCAGGTCGTACAGGCCCAGGTGGTTGGGCGGAAAGGTTTTTACGGGGGCCGTATACGGCTGTCCGTCGTTATATCCTACGATAACGCGGGAGGACGGCAGGTAAATCAGGGCGGACTGGTCCGCAAAATTTCCCGTTTTATCAGGCGGCGGCCATGAATACCCACGGGAAGGCTTCCCGGGAGTTTTCATGAGGCAGCGTCTTTTCATAGGGGGAGGCTCCCTGTTCATCCGTCAGACGCACCCAGGAACTCCATTCCTCATCCTTGGGAAGACGGTAGGAGTCGTGCTGATCAATCAGGCCCAGGGCCCGCTCTTTGCTGGTAAGCCATCTGGCGAAGGCGCGCGCATCCTGCCTGCTGACATTCACCACCGGGTGGTCTTCTCCCTGGGGAAAGCCGGGCCGGGCCGGAGCTTTCCTTCCGGTAGCTTTCAGGAATTCCTGAAAGTCCTTTACGCGCACTTCGTGGGTCATGACCAGAGCATTTCCTCCCACAGGGACCAGTTTGATGCCCAGGCTGTTGGTCCAGGGCGAGCCAAAAACGACAGACTTGTCCGGTTCCAACTGCAGGGAAAGGTATAAGTCCTGCGGATCCAGCCCCCTGCGACGCATGGTGGCGTGCCCCGGCAGTTTGATTTCAATGACGTAGGGAACCTGGTTGACGTATTCTTCAATGGGGGTACGTCCGATGAGCCTGTTATTGAAAAAGACGCTGGCTCCCGGCGGGTTAGTGGTGACGGTAATGGGCACCTGGAACACGCGGGTGACATTCAGGACGTAGGCATTGTGGTTTTCCGTGCTGCCGGAAGCCTGCGGAACCGGATCCGCATTGATGGAAAATTCCTTGCCCAGCAGCCCCTCCCGCTCGCATTTCTTATTCAGCCACGCCAGGTAGGCCGTGATGCCGTCCTGCGTGAGCAGGGCCACATCTTTCTCCGGATGCTCCGGTTCCGTCTGTTCCCTTTTCATCTGGAAGTTCCCTTTCTGGCGGTCCTCCTTCAGAAATTTGTTGAACAGGGCGGCGGTAAGGGGGCCTTGCGCCACATGGCGCGTTTCTGCGGGCAGGTACGTAACACCCTCCGTATCCTTCCAGGGCTGGCTGTCCGTAGGGGGATGGTACTCCTTCAGTACGCCGCCCAGGGCCAGCGTGGCCCCTCCTTTGACGGTTCCCGCCTCTTCTTTGTCCGCAAACCCCGATTTCTTGATGGTATAGGCTACCGGGGAGCCGGAAGGCAGTTCAATGGGGCCATAGGGAGTTTCATCCAGATAGTTGCCGTCCGCATCATACACGGACGCTCCCGCCGGGGAGCTGGTCACCAGCACGTATCCGGTCCGGGATTCTTCTTCCGGAGCGGATGAGTGGATATCCGGATGAATATCCGAGGCAGGTTCCTCCGGCGGATGCTGGCTGTTGTTGAGCCATAAAGCCCCCCAGTAGGCAGTCAGGGCTCCGGCGGCGGCTGCAGCCAGAAGTTGGAGGGCCCGTCTGAGTTTGCGGCGTTTCTTTTTCTTCTGAAGACGGAAACGGGAAGGCACTTCATATCCCCGGAGGGCGTCTATTTTTTCCGCCAGCTCCTCTGCGGAATCAATGGGGCATTCTTCAATGCGGGGTTCCGCCGCCTGGCAAATGATGGTGTTGAAGGCCTGCCATTTCTTGCGCACGGTGCCTTCCGGCAAGTCATCCGGGAGTTCGGGAAAATCCATGCGGTCCTTTCCCGTGCTGATTTCATACAGAACCTTGGCCAGCGCGTAAACGTCCGCCCGCCGGGTGCCGGGGCCGTCGGGGGGGATGAATCCCTCCGTCCCTACAAAGCTGCGCTGGTCCAGATGGGCCACCAGGCCTATGTCCGCCAGTTTGGGGCGCCCGTTGACAAAGATGACGTTCGCCGGCTTGATGTCCCGGTGCGTCAGGTTCTTGCTGTGCAGGTACAGCAGGGCGTGGGCCAGCTGGCTGCCTACCTCCAGGCAGTAATCCAGGGGCAGAGGCTTGTTGCCGGAAAACTTCTTGTCCGTCTGGAGCGTGCGCGGAATATATTCGTCCGGTGTAATATGAACTCCGGTGCGGGCGTCGTCGCCCAGTTCCATGACGTAATAATAAAACGGGGAATCCTGGTCATGCCTCCCCTACATGCAGGATATGGACCAGCCCCGGATGGTTGCGGGCGATGGGTTCATACTGGAGAATGCCCTCAAATTCCCCGGTTGAAAGAGCGCTCGTCTTCAAAATCCTCCCTCCATACGATTTTGACGGCGCGCCACGCCCCGGTCAGGGATTTTGCCAGCCATACTTCTCCGTACGCGCCGCTCCCTATCTGGCGCACAACTTCATGGTCCGGAATGGAGGGAGTGGGACGCACCACCCGCTTGACGGGCAGCGTCGGCAGGTTGCCGCCGGACATGGGTGATGCGTCCGAAGCCATGGAAAGCGCGGGAATCAGGAAATAACGCCCAGGTTTTTACCTACCTTGCAGAAGGCCTCAATCGCCTTGTCCAGCTGTTCGCGGGTATGGGCCGCAGAAATCTGCGTGCGGATGCGGGCCTGTCCCTTGGGAACGACGGGATAGAAGAAGCCGACGGCGTACACTCCTTCGTCCAAAAGCTGGGCGGAGAATTTCTGGGACAGGACGGCATCCCCCAACATGACCGGGGAAATGGGGTGGTCCTTGCCGCCGATGGTGAATCCGGCTCCCGTCATGGCGTCACGGAAATACTTGGTATTGGCTTCTACGCGGTCGCGCGCTTCCGTGGACTGTTCCAACAGGTCCAGCACTTTGATGGAAGCGGCTACGATAGCCGGGGCCACGCTGTTGGAGAACAGGTACGGGCGCGCCTTCTGGCGCAGGACATCCACTACTTCCTTCGGGCCGGAGACGTAGCCGCCGGAAGCGCCTCCCAGTGCCTTGCCCAGGGTACCGGTGGTGATGTCTATATGGCCGAACAGTCCACGGTATTCATGCGTGCCGCGGCCCTTTTCGCCCAGGAAGCCCGTGGCGTGGCAGTCGTCAAAGTGGACAATGGCATTGTACTTGGCTGCCAGCTCGTGAATCTTGTCCAGCTGAGCAATGATGCCGTCCATGGAAAAGACGCCGTCCGTGGAAATCAACTTCACGCGCGCTCCGGCGGCGTCCGCTTCCTGGAGCTTGGCTTCCAGGTCTGCCATGTCGTTGTTGGCATAACGGAAGCGCTTGGCTTTGCAGAGGCGCACGCCGTCAATAATGGAAGCGTGGTTCAGGGAATCGGAAATAATAGCGTCGTCTGCAGTCAGGAGGCCTTCAAACAGCCCGCCGTTGGCGTCAAAGCAGGAGGGAAACAGAATCGTGTCTTCCGTGCCGAGAAATTGGGTAAGACGTTCTTCCAATTGACGGTGAAGGGTCTGCGTGCCGCAGATAAAACGCACGGACGCCATGCCGAAACCCCACTGGTCGATGGCTTTCTTGGCGGCTTCCATCACTTCCGGATTATTAGCAAGGCCCAGATAATTATTGGCGCACATGTTGATGACGGAGCGTCCGTCCTTCAGCGTCACCTGGGAGTACTGCTGGGAGGCGATAAAGCGTTCTTCCTTGTAAAGTCCTTCCGCACGCAGTCCGTCCAGGGTGGAAGTGAGGATGTTTTTGAATTCGGGGGTATACATGTTGAATAATGGAATATGAATTGAAATAGTCAGCAAGTGAACGATCAAGGATCACACGGTTGCTCCCGCATCATTATCACAACGGAAGCGGGAGGAAAAGCTTAAAGAATACGGCTTGATGCCCGGAGGCGGGAGCCGTCCTTTCCCCGTGCAAAGTAAAAAAGCGGCAAGGGCGCAGGCATCCGCGCATTACCTGAAAAAGAAGGCAAAACATCGGAAAAATCAGCATTTCCCGGATACCGGGCAAAAAGAAAAGCCCACGCCCGTTTACGGAAAAGGGATTTGATGCACCAGTGGATATTCGGATGCGCTTGGAAAAAATAAAGGCCGGAGCTGATTTGCTCCCTTAAACCTCCATTACCGGTCCGGTTATGCAACCATCCCCCCCGTTTTCTTACGAAGCCGCGGATTTGGCTGAATTCCAGCCCTTCGCATGAACCTCAAGCCGGAACCGGTTTCCGGCAGGGAGAACTTTCCTTTTTCTGGACGCCATGGGGAAATCTCTGCGATGCTGGCGTCCGGAGCAATTCCTATGATCCGTTTCAGGATACCTGGAGGGAAGGAGATGAATATGATGTATCCCGGTACAAGGGGAAAGGTCCATTTTTTTCGGAAGCCGGCCCTTCAACGTTAGCTGCTGTTCAGAATGGTCTTCAGGGGCAAATGCCCCCTCTTTGCCCCCCACCTTCAGGTGAATTTCAGGGAATCTTTTCTGGAGCGCCGGGCAGTACTGTTTCCCCCTCCTTCTGAATCTGTTGCCTCCGTGGGGAAGGACGGAATAAAAAAAGTTCAGCGTTCCCCATCCGGCTTAAAGGGAGGAGGCCGCAACCTGGGGTTTCTTGGCGGTTCAATCCCCGGTTTTCAGGGAAAATTCCATCATCCGGTCCCCCTCGAACGTGAAAAACGCCTCAAACCGTTTCCCGTCCAGCATGGCGGGCAGCCAGAACCGGTCATCCTGCCACATGAGGTCATAGGGAATCCCGTCCACCGGACACCAGAAGGGCTCCGCCTCGGGGGTTTCCGTGGGGGTGCCTGTAAAAGACGTCGCCATAAACACATGGCAGCGGATTTCCGGAATGGTGCCGCAGGCAAAGGAAAAATTCAGCACGCCCATTTCCCGGGCATCCTCAATATCAATGTGAAGCTCTTCCCGAACTTCCCGCAAAACGCATTGCAGGGCCGTTTCCCCCGGTTCAAACTTTCCGCCGGGGCCGTTCACCTTGCCCGCGCCGATTCCCCTCTTTTTGCGTATCAGGAGAATCCTTCCTTTCTGCACCACGAACATTAACGTGGCGAGAATATCGGGGGTCCACTGTGCGGGCCATTGAAAGCCGCTGCTTTTTTCTTGCATGGGCGCATATTACAGGATGGGAAGGGAATCATGAAGAAAAATGCGGAATACTGTGACCATCACACATGCTTGAAAAGGGTTGAATTCTCTTAAAGAAGCTTGAAATGCCTTGAAAATGCGTGTTTGTTGCGGAGGAATGGGAGGGAGCAGAAGAAGTCGCGCCCATAAATGCCCGTAAGGGGGCATTTCCTGAGTGGAGGGCGTTAGGGATATATGCCATACTTGTTCACATTCGGATGCTCCATCAACCTTCGAGGTTTCTGCAGGGCGGGATAAAAAGGGAAATTCCTTTTCCGCCATGACTGGAATGAATCTCTTTTTCCTTTTCCCGCAAGGCCGTCGCGTTCTATGCTTCTTTATCTCTCCCGGTTTATATTTCGCCGGAAGGTTTACTTTCAACATTTGCAAAAGCATGTATGACGTCGTAGCTCTCGGAGAATTGCTGATAGACTTCACTCCCTGCGGAATAAATGACCGGGAACTGCCCGTTTATCAGGCCAATCCGGGCGGAGCGCCCTGCAACGTCCTGTCCATGCTGTCCAGGCTCGGGCGCAAAACCTCCTTTATTGGCAAGGTGGGCCACGACATGTTCGGGAAAATGCTTCGCCGCACGCTTCAGGAAGAAGGCATCGGAGATTCAGGTCTCGTCGCATCCCGGGAAGTCAATACGACGTTGGCTTTCGTTCAGATTGACGAACACGGAGACCGTGAATTTTCCTTTTACCGTAATCCCGGCGCCGATATGAAGCTGACTGCGGGAGAAGTGGACCTTGAATTGGTGGAGCACGCGCGCGTCTTCCATTTCGGGACGATTTCCATGACGCATGATGATGTTCGGAGGGCTACCCGGCATGCCGTCAGCCATGCGCGGAAAAAAGGAGAACTCATCTCTTTTGACCCCAATCTCCGTCCGCCCCTGTGGCCTGATATGAAACTGGCCCGGGAACAAATGCTCTACGGATGCGGCGCATGCGGCATCATGAAAATAGAAATGGAGGAACTTTTCTTTCTCACCGGCTGCGCCACCATGGAAGAAGGATTGAGGATTTTGCAGAGGGAGTTCGACAATTTGCGCCTTATTCTGGTGACGGGGGGTAGAAAAGGAAGCTGGGCTGCCTATGAAAGCAAACTTATTCACCAGCCTACGTACTTGAATGTCAAGACTATTGACACAACAGGAGCCGGAGACGCCTTTTTGGGATGCTGCCTGGACCGGATTTTGGAAACCGGGCTGGAAAACCTGACGGAAGGCCAGTTGGCGGACATGCTTTTATTCGCCAATGCCGCCGCTTCCATTGTGACGACACGCAAGGGAGCCATCCGTTCCATGCCGAGCCGTGAAGAAGCCGTGGCCCTGATGGCGGAGGGTTTTTAACGGATGCCGTAAGGGCCAATCCTTTACTGATTACGTCCGGATTGTTTCCGGCAAGTAAGAGTTCGGGGGGGCCGGAAGTGGGGAAATGCCTTTCTTTTTATAGCGCATGCCCTCCCCTGTTGATAAAAAATGTGTTGCGGCTTATTTTCCCGCCGCCGGCAAACGAAAACCGCAAGAGCTGAAAACCAGCAACTTGCGGTATGAAAGAGGATGGTGCTCGGGAGGGGACTCGAACCCCTACGGTTTATCACCACTAGATCCTTAGTCTAGCGCGTCTACCAATTCCGCCACCTGAGCATGGAGGCCTTAAGGCGGGGAGTTTTTAGCGCAGAGAAATGAAAATATCAAGCTTTTTCTTCTTTTTTATCTTTCCGGGCCCGTTTTTGCGGACAGGTTTTTCTTACCGGACCGGGAGGGAGGTTGTCGAGGGCATGATAGCAGGGCGCAGAGTAACGGCTCCGGTATCATATTTTTCCGAGGGTTTGAAGAGCCAGCCGGGGGTGGTGTTGGCCACCTCAAACCTGGTCGGTTTGAAGATGGGCAGCCTCAGATTGGAATTGGGTTCGTAACCGTATTTGCCCGTGTATTTGCCGTATACCCTGTATTCATAGTTGTTGTCGTAGGCGTAGCGCGGATTTCCGGTGTATTCCGGCAGGCGGTCCGGGGTGCGGCAGGCGCTTTCATCCATGATGACGAGTTGGGCCGTTCTCCAAGTCTGGCCTGGCTGGCGCAGGTATCCCCAGAAGCGCGTTGCCGGTACATGGTAGCGGCGGCCGACGAAGTAGTTTCCCCTGGGTTCGCGGGCTATTTCCGCATTGCGGGCGTTGATGCCGGCAATGTCTTTTTCCAGGGTGTTGCACTGGGTCAAGGCGGGAAGGAGGGCGGCCCCCAGCAGGGAAAGCAGGAGTTTGTTCATGATGACGATGGTGTTTTTTTCTTATTTAAGAGCATTTGAATGGCGGCGGAAGCCGCAAAGAAGCCAAAGGTTCCCGTGATATGGGTGACGGAGCCGAATCCGGCGTCACAACCCATTTTCCCCTGGAATTCCGGATCACGTGTGCAGGAGGTTGTTCCGTCGCAGGTAGGATATACGGGCGTTTCTTGGGAGAAAACGCAGGGGATTTTCAGTTTCCGGGCTTTTTCTCCAAGCGGAAGGGCATAATCTTTTTTCAGCCTGTAGCGTAAGCTGGAGAGCAGGGGATCCCCCCTGGTGCGGGAGAGGTCGTCTATTTCTATCCGGGCGGGATTGATGCGCCCTCCCGCGCCGCCGCAGGTTACCAGCGGTTGCTTGCTGCGGTAACAGGAGGCGATGAGGTGGGCCTTGGGTATCAGGGAGTCGATGGCGTCAATGATGACGTCCGGTTCCGCCGACAGCAGTTTTTCCGCGTTGGAGGCCGTGTAGAAATTGCTGATGGGAATGACTTCCGCTTCCGGGTTGATTTCCCGGATGCGTGTGGCCATGGTTTCCGTTTTGGATTGCCCGATTGTGGACGCCAACGCATGTATTTGCCGGTTGGTGTTGGTAATGCAGAGGTCGTCCATATCCATCAGAATGATAGTGCCTACGCCTGACCGAGCCAGGGCTTCCGCCGCCCAGGAACCTACACCCCCAATGCCGACGACGGCTATGCGGGCGCTTCTGAGAAGAGATAGTCCGCTGTTTCCGTACAGGCGGACTATACCGCCGAATCTGGCTTCATAGTTCATGACCACGTGTCTGTTCCAGAGTATGGGAGATTAAGGAGAATAAGGGCGCCCGGGTTTCTGTCCGTTGCTTCATCCTGAAAATATGGAGACGCGGGAAATCCTTGGATTCCGGACGCCACAGCCAGCTTCCCGTTATTCCGGGAAGGGGGGGCGGGACGCCGGCAGCTTTTTCCTTCCGCAAGTGTGATGGAGGGCGTCCGTTGAAACAGGTTTTTCTTATAATCCGCATCCTGGCCGCGCTTCACGGGGTTTCCGCCATGTCCGGAACATCCGCAGAGCACCGCCACCGGGCACGGGAAGAGGAATGCTGCTGAAGCATGCATATCAGGAGGCCGGTTTTTCCACGATTTTGCTGATGCGGGCGATGCTGAGCGCCCTGCCTGTGGCTTCATCTATTTGCACGACGGCTCCGCAGAGGCGCACGGGCCAGTTCGCTACGGGGAATTTGGCCGGCATGGAGGTGCGGAAACGCTGGAGAATAGGTTCCCGTTCCCGTCCCAGCACCCCGACGGCGGGGCCGCACATGCCGGCGTCCGTCAGGTAGGCCGTGCCGCGCTCCAGAATGGTTTCATCCGCCGTCTGCACATGGGTATGTGTCCCGACGACGGCAGAAACCAGGCCGTCCAGATTGTAGCCGGTGGAGATTTCACTGGTCGTTTCCGCGTGCATGTCCACAAAGATAACCCGCACGCCTTTTTCTTCCCTGAGTCTTTTGGCTTCCGCTTCCGAGATGAGGAAGGGGTTTTCCAGCGGCGGCTGAATGAATGAGCGCCCCTGAACCTGCATGACGGCTATTTTCCCCTTGGGAGTTTCCACGACTACGCTCCCGTGCCCCGGTGTTCCCTGCGGATAGTTGACGGGACGCAGCACCCGCGGTTCGGATTCCATCCACGGGGCCAGCTCCGCCTGGTCCCAGACATGGTCTCCCGTTGTGATGACATCCACTCCGGCGTGCAGCAGTTCGTGTGCCAGACGGGGCGTGATGCCTCTCCCGGCAGCCGCGTTTTCCCCGTTGACGATGATGAAGTCCGCCCCGTGTTCCCGTTTGAGTTCCGGCAACATGTGCTTCACGGCGGTGCGTCCGGGTTCGCCGACCACATCGCCTATAAAGAGTATGGTAATCATGATTGGGACGGAGCTGGCGCAGATGGCGGTTTTTACTGTTCTTCCCTGGTGACGGGCACTACCAGAACGGGCACGGGGGATTTCCGCATCACGGAGCTTGCGACGCTGCCCAGAAAGACGGTGGAGAGGAAGCCGTGGTTATGCTTGCCCACCACGATCATGTCGATGTGGTGTTTTTCAGCATAATTAATGACTGCTTCGCTGATTTCAAATTCATCTTCCACCGCCTGGATGATCGTGGCGTCCGTCAGCCGGGAGAGTTTTTCCGCCGTTTGTTTCAAATGGTTTTTGGCGATGGAAATAACTTCGTTTTCTTCCGTCTGGTCCATCACGGGAACGGGCACTTCATCCGGCAGAACGCCGGAAACTTCATAGCAAATGCTGGGTTCCACAATGTGGAGCAAATGGATGATGCTGTCGTTGGGGCAGGCCAGTTTGCCGATTTGGTGGATGACGGCGTCCGTGGCGTTGGAGAAATCAATAGCTACCAGAATATTCTTCATATCTTTCTGTATAACATTCCGTACTTTTCCATGCCACAAAAAAACGTGTGCTGCCCCGGCTTTCCCGGGTGTTCCGTTTTAGGCCAGCCCCACGGCGCGGCGCACCCTGTCCAGCACTACAGAGGCCGTCTCGCGCGCCTTGCGGGCGCCTTCTTCCAGCGTCCGGCGCACATAGTCCTGATTGGCTTCCAGTTCCGCCCTGCGTTCGCGAGCGGGCCGGAAGTATTCCCAGTAAGCGTCAAAGAGGCGCTTTTTGAAGTCTCCATAGCCGCATCCCCCGTTCTGGAAATCGCGCACCATGTTTTCATAACCCTGCGCGGAGGCAAAGAGTTTGTAAAGTTGCAGGATGACGGAACCTTCCGTCGGCTTGGGATCTTCCACGGGGGTGGAATCCGTAGGGATTCTCATGATGAGTTTGCGGACAGCTTTTTCCTCTCCGAAAATAGGAAGCGTGTTATTATAGCTTTTACTCATTTTCTGCCCGTCCAGCCCCGGAACAATGGCTGTGCTTTCCGCAATAAGCGCATCCGGAAGTTTGCAGGTGCCTTCTCCGAATTGTTCGTTCATTTTGCCCGCCAGGTCGCGTGTGACTTCCAGATGCTGTTTCTGGTCCTTGCCTACGGGCACCAGGTCGGAGTCATACATCAGGATGTCGGCCGCCATCAGCACGGGGTAGGTGAACAGGGCGTTGCTGGGGGAGAATCCCTTGGCAATTTTATCTTTGTAGGAATGGCAGCGTTCCAGCAGGCCCATCGGACAGACGGTGCTGAGTATCCAGGCCAGTTCATTGACTTCCGGCACGGCGGACTGGCGGAAAAAGACGCATTTTTCGGGATCCAGGCCCACGGCCAGAAAGTCCGTAGCGAGGTTGCTGCAGTTTTCCCTCAGCGTGTTCGCGTCGTGAACGGTGCTCATGGCGTGGTAGTCCGCCAGGAAGTAGAAAGATTCTCCGCTTTCCTGCATGCGGACGGCCGGTTCCATGGCTCCGAAGTAGTTGCCGACATGCAGCTTGCCGCTGGGTTGAAGACCTGTGATGATACGCATTGCGCGCGGGATTTTGCCTGTTCGCGCCCGGCAAGTCAAGAAAGGGGAGAGTCAAAGACAGGAGGGGCCGTCGGCTGGATTTTTTTCCGGCATGTGCCTGCCTCACGAGATGCGTTCAGAAGGGATGCCTCTTCTTATTTATGGAATGTCCGGAAAGGGCCGGTCAGCGTGGAAAAGGATGGGGGTAAAATTACTCTTCCAGCGCCTCCAGTACGTTATGCACACCGTCCGCAAAGCTTGGGTAGAGCGGTTCCCAGCCCAGGGCCAGAAGGCGGGAGCAGGAAATCCTCTGGTTGGAGAAGCCCCGGCGCGCTTCCGCCGGGAGCGGTTCAGGCTGCGGAGCGGGTTTCCCCAGCAAATTGGAAAGGTAGGAGTATATTTCTCCCATTTGCATGGGGGTGCGGTCCGTCAGGTTGTAAATGCCGGCAGGCGGTTCCCGCAGGGTGCAGAGCAGGTGCAGGGCGGCTGCGGCATCGTCCCGGTGGATGTAATTGAGCCATCTGTCCATGGCTCCGGGGAGGGCCGTCCCCTTCGTGACGTACTGGGAGACGAGAACACAGCGGCCCGGCCCGTACAGGGCTCCCAGCCGGACGACCGTGCCTCCCGCTGCCAGGACCGTCTGTTCCGCCTGAATAAGAAGCCCGTTTTTTCCGGAGGAGGGATAGACATTGTGTTCCTCCGTAATCCAGCGTCCGTCCGTGATTCCATAGACGGCGGTACTGGAACAGAAGATGACCGGCGTTCCGGGAAAGGCTTCCAGCGTGTTTCGCGTCCCATTGGCGTAAAGGTTGCGGTAGGCTTCCTCTCCGCCTCCCCTCGTGCTGGCGCACATGACGATGATCTGGGGGGAGGGGATGCGGGCGGCCAGCCCCTGCATGGAGGCCCGGTCTGCAACGTCGGCTTCGTAAATGGCTTTTTGCGGGTCAATATCCGCCGTCAGGGCCGTATGTCCCGCTTTCCGCAGGCTTTCCGCCAGGGCTTTTCCCAGATACCCTGTTCCCAGAATGAGAACGATGCGGGGATTCTTACACAGAAGGCCGGTCATGAGTCATTGCGGAGGTGCTTGAGTTCCATTAGCATTTCAGCGCGGGAAATGTCTTCCGGCCATGTGATTTTGGGATTGGGCTCATGATTATGCACCAGGCGCGTAGGGTGGCCGATGAGCTGCAGGGCGGTGACTTCATCCGTTACCTGGATATTCCGTTCCGTGACTTCCACATAAGCGTCCAGCAGAAGAGGGTATTGGAAGACCTGCGGGGTTTCCATGCACCACAGGCCGTCCCGTTCCACCTGTTCCGGAATCGTAAAGCGTTCTTTATCCGCACGCTTCAGGGTATCCGTTACGGGATGTGCGGAAGCGGCCGCCCCATATTCCCTGGCGGTTTGAATGCAACGGGAAATTTGCTCCACCGTAATGAGCGGGCGGGCTCCATCGTGCACGGCCACGAATTCCGGGGTATAAAGCAGGGCTGCCAGTCCGTTCTGCACGGATTCATGTCGTTCCGCCCCTCCGTCCACACGGGTAACGGGTATTTCCGTTTCCAGGTCTGCGCCGTTAATGGCATGAAAACGTTCTTCCGGGCAGACGACTACGATTTCCGTGATTTCCCGGCAGCTGGCAAAGGCGCGGATGCTGCGTTCCAGCACCTTGACTCCGTGCAGGGGGGCCAGCAGCTTGTCAAATCCGGCGCGCCGGGAGGACCCGGCCGCAACGATGATGGCGGCGCAGCATTTCATGACAGTCTGGCTGACACCATGCGGGCCAGCTCCTTGCCGTTGACTCTGCCGGCCGTGCGTTCCTGCATGAGTTTCATGACCTGCCCCATGTCTTTTTTGGTAGAGGCTCCCGTTTCCTTCATCACGGTTTCCAGAATGGCTGCCGTTTCTTCTGCTGTGAGTTCCGCGGGCATGAACTGTTTGAGGACGGCGATTTCAGCTTCTTCCTTTTCCGCCAGTTCCGGGCGTCCGGCGGAGCGGAATTGCTCCGCAGAGTCCTCACGCTGCTTGATTTGCTTGCGGACTACGGCCAGTTCTTCCGCTTCTTCCAGCAGGGTTCCCAGGCCTCCCTTGGCGATGGCCGTGTTCGTGAGGGCCGTCTTGAGGGCACGCAGGGTATTGAGGGTAACGGTGTCTTTTGCTTTCATGGCGGTTTTCATCCCCTCCATGATTTGGTCGGAAATCTTGTTCATATTTCCATTAACTAAGCGCATCCCCAGGTGTACTTCAAGCCGTAAATTGAAAAGGCCGCCAGCGCAGGAAATGCCGCGGCGGCCCGGATAAGGGGAATAAAAGCGGAACAGCCGGGGTTATTTTTTTCCGCCAATGGGCATGATGTGGATTTTCTTTTCCGTCATGCCCGGAACCACCATCATGGAGTCATACAGGATAAAGTCCGCCGCTCCTTCAACTGGGCCGGTGGCTACCGGGGCGGAACGCCCCGTCTTCAGATCCAGCCTGCGGACAGCTTCCGGTTTTTTATCTTTGGACCAGTCGCTGTAGTATAGGGCGTTGTCACGGTACACCAGCCCATCGTACTGTCCCCGTTCCTTGGAAAGTTCCGTGACCTCCCGGGAAACGGGGTTGATGGAGAGCAGGCGTCCGCTGGGTTTGCCCTTTTCATCCGTTGCGTATTCGCAGAGGTAAATGACCTTTCTTTCCGGATCCCAGGCCAGGCCGTTCGGCTTGTAGATGGGCTGTTTGGTCACCAGTTCTCCATAAGAGCTGGTATTCGTGTCCACATAGAAAATCTGGTTGGTATCCGTGGAGGAAACCATGAGCCTGCCATTGATGAACGCCAGGTCATTGAGGAATTTCATGCGGGACGGGGACAAGTCCACGTATCCTTCAATAGCGCCGGTCTTGGCGTTTATCTTGAAGACCATGTCCACGTCTGTGCAGTAAAGAAAGCCGTCCTGATACAGTAACCCCTTCGGCGCGTCCAGGGTATCTACGTCCGTGATTTTTTTCGGCTCTGTGGAACCGTGCGGAATGACGCCCAGATAGCCGTCCTTGTCTTTTTCCGTAGGCGTGAGCCTGGAGCCGATGCAGGTGAAATAGATATTGCCCTCGGCATCCGCCGCCACGCTTTCCGGATGTCCGTCAATGGCAATGGTGTTTTTTTCCAGGGCGGGCAGCGGTTCGGCGGGTTCCGGCTGTTTTTTTGCCGGCGGTGCGGCCAGCGCGCTGCACGCCAGGCAGAGAAGGAGTGGTGTCGCTTTCATGGGGTGGTGCGGTATAAGAGTCTTGATCCTTATGACATGGGAGCAATGGAAATGCAAGCCCTGTAGAGGATGATAGGCTGCCGGGCAGAGTCGCGCCCCGTTCGGGCGAACGGGGCGCTTTCCGTGTTAGATGGTTCCAGAATCCAGATTGTTGGGCCGGGGCATGTTTTCCATGCGGATAGAGCGGTTGACCGCGTTCAGGTAGGCGCGGGCGGAGGCCTCAATGACGTCTGTGGAGGCTCCCTTGCCCACAATGGGCTTGGGCTGCCCGAAGTCCACATGAACCGTGACTTCTCCCAGAGCGTCCTTCCCTTCGGAAGCGGCGTTGACGCTGTAGCCTTTCAGCGTGCCTTTGCGCTTAGTGATGCGCTCAATAGCCTTGATGACGGCATCCACGGCGCCGTTGCCTGTAGAGCTGTCTTCAAATTTCTTGCCTTCCTTGAGCAGTCCCACCGTAGCCGTGGGACGCGCGTGGCTGCCCGCCACGAATTGCAGGAAGTCCAGTTCCCATAGGCCGGTGGAGGCATGCAGGGAGTCGTCCACAATGGCGGAAAGATCATCATCATAAACGAATTTTTTGGAGTCGCCCACTTTCTTGAAGCGTTCAAAGACGGTGTTGACTTCCTCTTCCGTGAGGACATGGCCCAGCTGTTCCAGCCTGGATTTGACGGCAGCGCGCCCGGAATGCTTGGTGAGCGGGAGTTCCGTGGCGCCCCAGCCGACCGCCTGCGGGTCCATGACTTCATAGGTTTCCCGGCAGTTGAGGATGCCGTGCTGGTGGATGCCTGAAGAGTGGGCGAAAGCGTTTTCCCCCACGATGGCTTTGGACCGCTGCACCTGCATGCCGCTCATGCGGGCCACGATGCGGGAAGTGCGGACGATTTCCTTCGTGTTGATGTTGTCCGTGACGTCTCCGAATTGCCCGGCGCGGGTGCGCAGGGCCATGATGACTTCTTCCAGAGCCACGTTTCCGGCGCGTTCGCCGATGCCGTTAATGGTTCCTTCCACCTGGCGGGCTCCGGCGCGGACGGCTGCCAGGGAGTTGGCTACAGCCAGGCCAAGGTCATTGTGGCAATGCACGGAGATGACGGCTTTGCCGATGTTCGGCACATGTTCCTTCAGGTGGCGGATAATGCGGTAAAACTCGTCCGGAGTAGTGTAGCCTACGGTATCCGGAATGTTGACGGTCGTGGCGCCTGCGTCGATGACCGTTTCCACGACTTTGGTCAGAAAATCCAGATCTGTGCGGGAAGCGTCCTCCGGGGAAAATTCCACGTCCTGTACGAATTGCCTGGCATAGGATACGCCTTCCGCCGCCATGCGCAGGATTTCGGATTCCGCTTTTTTCAATTTGAACTGCATGTGCAGCTTGCTGGTTGCCAGGAAGATGTGGATGCGGGCGCGTTCCCCGGCGGGTTCCAGGGCCCTGGCCGCCGCTTCAATATCCGCCTTCACGCAGCGGGCCAGTCCTGCGATGCGGCATTTTTTGATTTCGCGGGCGATGGTGTGCACGGCTTCAAAGTCGCCGTCGGAGATGCAGGGAAAGCCGGCTTCAATCACGTCCATGCCCAGCCGTTCCATTTGCCGCGCCACTTCCAGCTTTTCGCGTAGGTTCATGGATGCTCCGGGGCATTGTTCTCCATCGCGCAGGGTAGTGTCAAAAAAGTAGATTTGATCGGACATAGGTTAATGATGTTAAGCGGTGGCATGATAATGTTTTGCTCCGGTAACGCAAGCCCTACGCGCTGCATGCTTTCACAGAGCGTCCGGGCGGCGGAAGAGAACCGCCGGAGCGAAGAATGACGGAACCGCCCTTTGCCTAAAAGGAGGAGCTTTGTAGGATGGAAGGGTGAAGATCAGATTTTACCTGAATGACCGGGCGGAGCGCGTCATGGCTCTGTGGAGCGAAAGCCGCAGAGAATACCTGGCGGCGGATTCCGTGCTTGCCGAGGTGGATGCCTGCATTTGCGGGGAAACGGGATCCTGCGGAGAGGAAATGAAGCGCATTGCCGCGTTTCTGGATAGTGCCGCCGTCAAAGCTGTCAACCCTGAATGGATGATTGATACCGCGCTGCCCTGTTCTCCTTCCAAGCTGGTGTGCCTGGGAAAGAGTTATGCGGACCATGCGAAGGAGTTTGACGGGGATTCCGTGCAGGAGCCGGCTGTTTTCCTGAAATCGCCTTCCGCCATTACTTCCTGCAGCGATGTCGTTTTGTATCCGCCCGGCTGCGACAAGCTGGATTATGAGATTGAATTGGCCGTAGTGATTAAGGAGATGTTGAAAAACGCTTCCCCGGAGGAGGCCGCGCGGGCTATCAGCGGCTATACGCTGATGTGCGACTATTCGGAAAGGGCCAACCAGCTGGAACATGGCGGACAGTGGACCAAGGGGAAGAGTTATGACAGCTTTGCCCCAATGGGCCCTACGTTCATTTCCGCTGATGAACTTGGGGACGGTGCCGGCATTCCCCTGGAATTGAGGGTGAACGGGGAAGTGCGCCAGAGCGGAAATACGGACGGCTTGATCTGGCCTGTTCCGCGTCTGATTGCCTATGTTTCCCGGTTCATGACCTTATGGCCCGGAGATGTGGTTTCCACCGGCACTCCGGGAGGCGTGGGGATGGGGATGAAGCCTCCGGTATATTTGAAACCCGGAGATGTCGTGGAATGGGGAAGCCCCGCTTTTGGATTCGCCTCCCAGGCTGTGGTGATTGATGATGAGGGGTAGGGGGACAATTCTCCGGCCTTTCCGAATATGGGGGGAAGGGAAAGAACTTTCCCTTCCCGCTTCTGCGGACGGAGCGTTATTTTCCCGTGGAACGGGGCCGCCGGAGCGGGCCGGACGGCAGATGACGCCTGCATGCGGGGGCTGGGCGTTATTTTCTCTTGATTACTTCGCCGCGGTTTAGTGAAGTGGCCGCGTGAAAAATGTGGTTTTGTACGTGGTCATGGTGACCGGGCTGACTGCCCTCTTCGTCTGGCTGAAAAGCAGGAATGCGGAACGCGCCCCTGCTTCCGCCGCCATGGTGGTGTCTCCGGAAAGCGGCATGGCGCGCCCTATTGTGCTGGTGGATGTCCGAACTCCGGAGGAGTACCGCACGGGACATAAGGAGGGGGCCTTGAATATTCCGGTAGATGAGGTGGAACAACGGGCCGCGCAGCTTCTTCCGGATAAGAATGCCGTGATTTTGCTGTATTGCCGTACGGGCAAGAGGGCGGACAAGGCGCTGGAAGTGCTCAGGAAGATGGGATATTCCCATGTGGAAAACCTGTACCGGTCTGAAATGTAGCTTTCATCCCGATTGATCCGTGCGGGGATTCCGCGGGGCGCCGGGCATGCCGTTTCCTGAATCGGTCAGGAAACGGCACAGGAACGGATTCATATGGCTCTTTCCGGAAAGCAACTGGAATTTAAGCCGTTCATTCTTTAATCAGTTCCAGTTTCCCATTGGAGGATTTTCCGCCCACGGAGCGGACCCTGGCTCTGAGGGAGCATCCGTTGTTGGCATGGATTCCCTTGGGAAGGGAAAGTTTGTAGAAATTCCCGCGGGAAGGCTTGCCTGCCAATCCGGCGTGCCGGTCGCGGGCGATTACTTTGCCGTTTTCCAGGAGTTCGACGCCGTCTATTTCCAGGGCATGGCTGCCGGAAGTGAAGACGAAGCGCACCCCCCGGAGTTTTTCAAGATCAGCGGAAGAAACGGGCCAGTCCAGATAACTCCATTCCGTGGATACCGTCGCGGAGGTCCAGTTTCCTATAATTGACCCGGCTGCTTTTCTTTTCAGGGAAGAAGGCAGGGGCGGCGCCTCCCGGATAGCCTGGCGGCAGGCGTTGACCAGATCTCCGGGAGCGTGCGCCGCGCTTACGCCAGTGGAACGGACCCATTTTTCCTCCCATGCTCCCATATCCGGATTTTTTTCGGAAAGACGGCTCTGAATAAAGTGTTCCCAGCGCGGCAGATAGTAGTCCCTGATAAGGCCGCTCCATATTTTGGCGGCGTAGTCGTCTACGGGAGGCCCCCATCTGGTCACCAGCCTTCTGGCGTTTTGTTCATACTTGTTTTTTTCCTCCGGAGAAGTTCCGTGAGACCGGGCAAATGATAACCAGCGCGACAGTCTCCAGGTGGGGTGCCCTTCCAGAAGGGAATCCGCCCGAAGGGCGTATTTGCGGAAATATTCCATGCATTTTTTCGTATTCTCCATTTCTTGTTCATCCAGGGCTTCCAGAGCGGCCAGGATGGCTTCATTCATGCGTATGCCAAGGTAATGGGCGGTCATCTCAACGGCATCCTGTCGGAACAGGGGGGACTGTTCCAGGCCGCGAGTGTTGACGAACAGGGAGAGGCCTTTCAGAAAATCTTCGCTTGTGTTTACGGAACAGCCGCGGGTGCCGGGTTTCATTTGCCAGTTGAAACGGGGATGGTCCTTTAAGTTGGAATAGGCTGTGCGGCGGAACAGATTCCAAGCTTCCTTCATGCTGTCCGGATAATTTCCGTATCGGGCACGGCAATAATTTTCCAGATATTGTTCCACGTCCTCCTGGCGGTCCCTCCATGCGGCGTCCGTAACCAGTTCGTAGATAACGTCATTGTTTTCTATCCCTTCCGGGGCCATGCCCATTCCGGAGAGACGCCCCCTGGATGAAGAGTTCAAGGCTTCCAGATGGCCGTTGGCGTAAAAATCCATTACCCCGGTCATGGCGCATTTGCCGCCCATGTTGGGAACCACGCTATAAACCCACGGTTTATTGAAAAAACCCTTGAAGACGTCCCAGTTCATGCCGTTGCGCCAGAAAGTCTTGTTGTAATCCGCCGCCAGGTCCAGAAGGAGCATCTTATCGTCCGGAACCTTGCTGAGCAAAGCCTTCAGAGTATCTGCGTTCCAGATATTGCGCTGGTATCCGAACATCCATCCCTGCATGACCCATACCGCATCCGGGTTGGTGGAGGAAATGGAGCGGTAAATTTGTTCCGAGGGAGCTGAGCATATTGTTGCGGGCTTCGGCGCCTCCTTTGTTTTCGGGAAGTTCCATTTCATTGAAGGAGTCCGCAAGAAAATAGGTGTTTTTCCCGAATTCCTTCTGCCATTCCTGCATGTACAGGCGTCCTATTTTAAGGAAAAGGGGCTCTTCCGGAGAAAGAAAATGGGCGTGGTTTTTTTGAGGCCAGCCTCCCCACCCCAGCCGGTGAAGCTTCGCTTCCGGATAAAGGCGGAGGATTCCCCGGGGAACGAAACCGGAAAAAGCGGGACAAATGGGGGTCATGCCCAGGGATTTCATCCTGTGCAGGATGCGGTGCTGCAGGGCGATTTGTTCTTTGTGCCAGCTGGCGGGCAGGGGGCCGTCATGATTGACGATGTTCCCCATCCGCTGCCAGGGAAGGTGTGCCGGTCCCGTATAAAATTCTTCTATTTCTTTCTCCGTCAGTCCCAGCTGTTTCCATACCCGGACGGCGATTCCCTCCGTGGCAACCAGGCCCAGAGGCATATCTATGCCGTGCAGAGCCATCCAATCTATTTCTTTTTCCCAGCGTTCCCAGGTCCAGTAAGGCATCGTATAGCCATAGGTGACCACATTGAAGTAATAGTGGTTGCGAAAAGGGGAAACGATGCGGCGCGGCGCGGCATCCGGCAGTTGCGCCGGCCAGCGGATATCTTTATTATCCCAGGAAACCATTCCCAGACGGTTTGTCTTCAGAAAATCATAGAATCCCCGGCAGAGGGCTGTGCCGCTGCTTCCCCGGATATTCAGTATTCCGCCGGAGGCTTTCGTTTCAAAAACATCGTGCCCGTCTTCTTTTTCAATAATTTCCAGTTGCAGTTTTTCCGGGGCTTTGGCCAGGGACGGAACGGTCCGCATGATTACTGAACGCGCTGCTTCCCGCTCTCTGTTTTTCTGTATATCTTCTGCGAAGACAAACAGATTTGTTAGCATGAAAAGTAATAGAATTTTTGGGAAATAAGAGGTCATATTGTAATATATACAAGACAGGTAAATAGTTCTTTCAGGAAAAAGCGGATATTTGCGTAATCCGTTAAAGAAAAAGGCCCCTGCATGTTGTCATGCAGGGGCCCTGGTTGAGACTGAAAGCTTTTATTCCACCTTGGGCTTCCGCGGCGTTCTCTTGCGCGGCGCTTTGGGCTTTGCCGGGGGGGGTGTCCTGGATGTGCAGGAAGGTGAGCGTCTCCGTCCCGTCCGTTTCCACGGCTTCAATTTTATCGCCGGGTTTCACGTCTCCCCTCAGCAGGGATTCCGCCAGCGGGTCTTCCAGCAGGCGTTCGATGGCGCGGCGCATCGGGCGTGCGCCGTACTGCGGGTCGTAGCCGTTCTTGATGATCAGGTTCAGGGCTTCCTGACTCAGGGCCAGCGTGATGTTCTTGGCCTTGAGACGAGATGAGCTTGTCCGCTTCCAGATGCACGATACGTTCCAGATCATCCCGTTCCAGCATGCGGAAGACGGAAATGTCATCAAAGCGGTTCAGGAATTCCGGGCGGAATTGCCTGCGCGCTTCTTCCAGAATCTTTCCCTTCATGGCGGCGTAGTCCGCGTTGTCGGCGGCCATGGCGCCAAAGCCCATGGTGCTCTGCCGCTTGGCGGAGGCGGCCCCCACGTTGGAGGTCAGGATGATGATGGTGTTGCGGAAGTTGATCTTGCGTCCCAGGGAGTCCGTCACGCTTCCTTCTTCCAGAATCTGGAGAAGCAGGTTCATAACGTCCGGATGGGCCTTTTCCACTTCATCAAAGAGGATGACGGAGTAGGGTCTGCGACGGACGGCTTCCGTGAGCTGGCCGCCTTCGTCATGGCCTACGTAGCCGGGAGGAGAACCGATGAGACGGGACGTGGTGTGTTTTTCCATGTACTCGCTCATGTCCACCTGAATCAGGGCGTCCGCAGTGCCGAACATGATTTCCGCCAGATTGCGGGCCAGATAGGTTTTGCCCACGCCGGTGGGGCCCAGGAAGAGGAATGAGCCGATCGGGCGGCGCGGATCCTTGATGTCCGCGCGGCTGCGCCGCAGGGCGCGGGCGATGGCGGAGGCCGCTTCATCCTGGCCGATGACTTTGCTTTTCAACTCTTCTTCCATCCGCAAAAGCTTGGCGGTTTCCTTTTCCTCCATCCGGGCCAGAGGGATGCCCGTCCATTTGGAGAGCACGCTCATCACGTCTTCATCCGTTACGGGAACGTAATTGTTCTCATAGGAATTGCGCCAGGTTTCCAGCATGTTTTGAAGTTCCGCCCTGGCTTGTTTTTCCTCGTCGCGGAGGCGGGCTGCTTCCTCAAAAATCTGGGTTTCCACAGCCTTGTCCTTGCGTTCCTTGATTTCCGCAATGCGGGTTTCCATGTCGCTGATGTGGTCCGGGCGGGTCATTTGGGAGACGCGCTTGCGCGCGCCCGCTTCATCCAGGATGTCGATGGCCTTGTCCGGCAGGAAACGGCCCGTCAGATAGCGGTGGGAGAGCCTGGCTGCGGCTTCAATGGCTTCCGTCGTATAGTGCACCTTGTGATGTTCCTCATACTTGGGCTGAATGCCGGCAAGAATCCGGATGGTGTCCTCCACGGAGGGTTCCCCTACCTGCACCTGCTGGAAGCGGCGTTCCAGGGCGGCGTCCTTCTCAATGTGTTTCCTGTATTCGTTGAGCGTGGTGGCGCCTATGGCCTGGAGCTCACCCCGGGAGAGGGCGGGCTTGATGATGTTGGAGGCGTCCATGGAGCCTTCCGCGGAGCCGGCGCCCACGATGGTGTGCAGTTCGTCAATGAAAAGGATGACGTTGCCTTCCCGGCGTATTTCATCCATCACGGCCTTGAGCCGTTCTTCAAACTGGCCGCGGTATTTGGTGCCGGCCACCATCAGCGCCAGATCCAAGGAGATGACTCTCTTGCTGCGCAGGAGCTCCGGAACGTGGCCCTGGGCTATTTCCTGGGCCAGCCCTTCCACGATGGCGGTCTTGCCCACCCCGGCTTCACCGAGCAGGACGGGGTTGTTTTTATTCCTGCGGCACAGGATCTGGATGACGCGCTCAATTTCGGAGGCGCGGCCGATGACGGGGTCCAGCTTGCCGTCCCGGGCCAGCTGGGTCATGTCCCGTCCGAAAGCCTGAAGCGCGGGAGTCTTGGATTTCTGCTGCCTGGAATAGGAGGGGGAGGAAGGTTCGTCCGTCGGGATGGCGGGGGATTCATTTTCCTCTTCGTCGTCATCGTCGTCCGGGATGATGTTGTCTTCATCCGCGTCCATCTGGTATTTGGGGGTCAGCACGTCCAGCAGTTCGCGCCGCGCCTGTTCCAAATCCACGCCGAAGTGGCGCAGAATCTGTCCGGCCACGCCGTCTCCGTCACGGATGAGGCCCAGGAGCAGGTGTTCCGTGCCCACATACGTGTGGTTGAGTTCCTGGGCTTCCCTGTTTGCCATTGCCAGGACTTTGCGCACCCTGGGGGTGTACGGAATGTTGCCTTCCGCCTGGGGTTCTGTGCCCCGGCCTATTTGTTCCTCCACCTGTTTGCGCACGGCGGAAAGTTCCACGCCCAGATTTTCCAGGATGGTGACGGCCACGCCCTTGCCCAGTTTGAGCAGGCCGAGCAGAAGGTGTTCGGTTCCTATGTAATGATGATTGAAGCGGTCCGCTTCCCGGCGCGCATGCGCCAGCACTTGTTGCGCCCTAGGCGTAAAATTATTCATGGATGATTAAAAAATTGGTATGGTTGCATTAATTGCCGGAAAGTTCCTTTCGGATCATATCAGCGCGGATCTGGTCCCTGTGTTCCGAGGTGGTCTGGTCCGTGGTGGACAGGCGCGCCAGATGGGCCGGCTGGATGTTCATGATGGTTTTGTTGACGTTTTTTAATGCCTGGCGGGAAAAGATGTCCAGAGACGCTCCCATCCGGAGGAAGGAGAGCAGCGCCAGCGCCTCCTGCGTGGAAAGCAGAGTGGCGTTGGTCAGGAGTCCGTAAGCGCGGGAAACGCGGTCTTTCACCTGCAGGGAGGATGACTGGAGCAGCCGCCTGCGCGCGTTCCATTCCTGGTGGGCCAGGTCTGAAGTGAAGCGGGTCATGCGTTCCACAATCCGGTCTTCGCTGTCTCCCAGCGTGGATTGGTTGGATATCTGGAAAAGGTTGCCGGTGGCTTCCGTCCCTTCCCCGTAAAGGCCGCGGACGGTGATGTTGAGCTGCACGGCCGCCTGAACGACCTGCTGCATCTGTTCGGAGATGACGAGGCCCGGCAGATGCATCATCACGGAGGCCCTCATGCCCGTGCCCAGATTGGTGGGGCAGGCGGTGAGATAGCCCAGCCGCGTATTGTAGGCGTACGGGAGCCTGGCTTCCAGTTCGGAGTCTATTTTGGAAATGGCCCCCCATGCTTTTTTAAGCTGGATGCCGGGCAGGATATACTGCAGGCGCAGATGGTCCTCCTCATTAAAGAGGATGCTGGCATTCTGGCTGCGGGAGATGAGGACGGCGCAGCCTTCCGAACGGGCCGCCAGTTCCCGGGAAATGAGGTGGCGTTCCACCAGCAACTGTTTCTGCTGCTGGGTAAGCCCGGAAAGCTCCGCATAATAGCCTCCTTTCATGACGGGGATTTGGCGCGCTTCTCCGGAAGTGAGCTTCAGCGTTTCCTCCCTCTGCTGGCGAGTGGCCCAGCCGGGAAAGGGCGTGGCGGTCAGATTGCGCGCCAGGCGGATGCGGGAGGTGAGGACGATGTCGTGCTCATCCCGTGATTCCACCATCCATTTGGCGGGGTTGTTGAGTAAGTCGTCAAAGAGCATGTATGTTAATTGGTCGGCGTGCGCAATTGGTTGATTTGATCGCGGAGTTCGGCGGCGCGTTCATAGTCCTCTCTTGCCACTGCCAGGGAAAGCTGTTGTTCCAGATCACTGATGGTTTGGGTTTCCGTTTCGCGTTTTTCGGCCCGTTCCGGAGTTTTCCCGTGATGGTGGGAATCAGGCTGGATCTGGGTAAGAAGCGGGAGGATTTCTTCTTCAAAGACGTTGTAGCATTCACTGCAGCCCAGACGTCCTACGTTTTTGTAATCCTGAAGGGTGAAGGAGCAGATTGGACAGCTTGTGAGGGGCAGGGATTGCAGGGCCGGAATGGGGGCGGAGGGGGCCGCCGCGCCTTCCTTGCCGAATTGGCCCTGAAGGTTCGGGAACAGTTTCTCCGCCAGATCGAAGGCATCTGGATCCAGCAGACCCCGCTCCTGGGCGCATTTGGCGCAAAGGCAGAATTTGGTGGACTTCCCGTTGATGATCTGTGTCAGGAACACCGTTGCCGGTGCAGAGCATATCTCACATTTTTTCACAACCCGCATTATAATGGCGCTCCCTGTGGCGGACTAGTAGTCTGCGTGTCATGGATTGTCATGAAAATGGGCTTTGTTATTGTACTTGGGAAGAATTCTTTCCGCGTTGTTTCAAACGTCCGCACCGTGATGAATACAAATAGGCTGTGCAAAAAATGACGCCCAGAACCAGAATGATGGTGGCGCCCAGATGCCAGCCCAGGGGGAAGGACAGGTAAAAAGCCAGCAGAGAGCCCAGCCCTCCGATGATTCCTCCCCCCCAGAAGAGATGGGACGGCTTGTTGGTAAGCAGGTACACCGTGGCGGCGGGTCCGACAAGCAGCCCCAGCGTCAGGAACGCTCCCACGGCCTGCAGGGAGGAAACGAGCACCAGAATGATCAGGGTGAAAATGCCGTAGCTGATGAGACGGGAGGGGATTCCCAGCGTGGTGGCGATGTCCGGGTCAAAGAGGCAGATCAGGATGGGGCGGCGGAAGAGCAGCAGGATCAGGACGCTGACGGAGCTGATGGCGAAGGCGATCCACAGGTCGGAGTCGGACAGGCTCATGATGGAGCCAAACAGCCAGTCGTCAATTTTCTGCTGCAGGCCCAGCCTGACCAGCACGATGAAGCCCGCAGCGAAAGCCGTGGTATGCAGGATGGAAAGGGCGGTGTCCTGGTTCAGCCGGGATGTGCGGGAGACGAAGAGGGAACCCAGACCCACCAGCAGGGCGGCCACCACAGCCCCCGTCAGCAGGCTCCAGCGGGTAAGACCGAAGAGGAGCACCGCCACCGCAATTCCCGGCAGCAGGGCGCAGGAAAGCGTGCCGATTTGGAGGGCGGATTTTTTCAGGATTACCAGCCCGCTGACGAAGCCGTTGGCGAAGCCGATCATGACGCAGGCCAGCAGGGACCGCTGCGCGATGGGTTCGCGGAGGAATTGGAGAAAATCATCCATCATGAAGCTTGGGTTTCCGGTTGGGGGTCCATTCCGTATATCTCCCGGATGCGTGCGGGGGAAAGCACTTCCTTCGGGGGGCCGAAAGCGGCCAGCTCCCGGTTCATCAGCAGGATGGCGTCGAAGATATCCGCCGCCGTATTCAAGTCGTGATGGGAGGCGATGACCAGACGCCCTTCCGCCGCCAGGGAATCCAGCAGCCTTCCCAGGGACTGGCTGGCGGGAGCGTCCAGGCCCGTGAAGGGTTCGTCCAGCAGGAGGACATGGGCCTCCTGCGCCAGAGCCCGCGCCAGAAAGGCCCGTTGCTGCTGGCCGCCGGAAAGTTCTGAAATCTGGCGGTCCGCCAGGGATTCCATACCGAGAGCGTGAAGGGACTTTTCCACAATATCCCGGTCATGCCTCCCGAATTTTTCCACAGGCCCAGGGAAGGATAACGCCCCATTTCCACCAGCGCGCGGACGGTGATGGGGAAGGACCAGTCAACGTCGGAACGTTGGGGCAGGTAGGCTATTTCTCCCGGCGTGTCGTGCAGGGGGCGTCCGTTCCACAGGATTTTTCCGGAATCGGGGCGGATCAGCCCGGCCAGAGCCTTGATCAGCGTGGATTTTCCTGCGCCGTTGGGACCCATCAGAGCCAGCGTGTGTCCGCAGGTGATGGAAAAGCTGATGCCGTTGAGCGCAAGAAGACTACCATAATAAACGCTGAGGCTGTCCACTTCCAGGCGATGGCGGTCCGGGTGGATGGCGTGCGCGCCCCAGCAGATGTGATCCCGGGTGCAGGGTGGGGCTGGGCTGTTCATTTCCATGAGAAGGAGTAGCTGTCGTTCAGGGAAGGGCCGAAGGACCAGCGGGTGGCGGAGACGGTAGGTTTCCCCTCCGGTTCCAGTTCCAGCGTGACGGGGGTGTCCGGCGTGTTTTCCGGCCAGCGGGCGGAAACGGTGAGGATCACGGAGCCGTCTTTCAACGGCAGGCCGCATTCCGTTTCTTCATGCAGCCCGGGCGTTTCTGGCTGCCAGAGAAGGCGGCCGCCGCAGGATATGGAAAGGGCTTCCGGACGGTGGGCGCATCTGACCGTGATGACCGTGGGAACATCCGTGGTTGGCGCCGCAGGGGTGGAATGCGCCGTTCCCTGTGTTCCCGGGGAAGGCGCCGTCATGTTGTAAAGGAAGAATCCCAGCAGGATGACGACTCCCAGAGTGGGAAAAAACTGCCGCAGGGGAGTGCTGGTCATGGTCTGGGAGACGGGGGAAAGGGCTTCCTTGATGATGCCTGTGTTTTGTCTGAACATGGATTCGAACGTGTGGCCTTCAGGGGCCAGCCCGTCGGTATTGATTGGCCTGGCAACGGGGATGTTCAGGGATTTGGCGATTTCCGCAAGGCTCTTGGGGTTGGAGGAGTATTCCGGGAACAGGGCCTTGACCCCGGCGGACCTCAGCTTGTTCAGCGTGGAGGCCAGCTGGGCGGAGTTGCCTTCGTCTTCACGGCTTATTCCCTGGATGCTGATGCTGCGGAAGCCGAATTCCCGGCAGAAATGGTTCATGGCCGCATGCCCCGTAACCAGGACGCGGTCCTTTTCCGGAATGTCCGCAAGCTCCTTTCTGGCCCAGGAGGAAAGCTGGTCCATCTTTCTGTTCCACCGGGCCAGGCCGGCTTTATAGTCCTGTTCATGGGCCGGGTCCAGCCGCGTGAGCATTGCGGCCAGGGTGCGGGCGGCGCGTTTCATATTGGCCGGGGTGTGCCACCAGTGGGGGTCGTTGGGGCCGTGGGCGCAGCAGTCTCCGTCGTGTTCATGGTCATGGTCTGCGGTGTCTTCCTCCACGGGAACGTCCGGAACGGAGGCTCCAAGATCCAGAATTTGCACATTGCCTCCCAGGGCGTCCTTTAATTTGGGAAGGTACGGCTCCAGGTTTTTGCCGGAGGCCAGCACCAGGCGCGCCTGTCCCGCGGCGGCAATATCCTGCGGCGCGGGTTCAAAACTGTGCAGGTTGCCGTTGGGGCGCAGCAGGTCCGCCACCTGCACGCGGCTGCCGCCAATGGAGCGGGCCATGTCTCCCAGAACGGGGTGCAGAGCCGCGATTTTCAATATTGGGGCATCCTGGGCCTGAAGAGAACAGAACAGGCCCAGAAGACACAGAAAAGGAATCAACATGCGCCGGAGCATGTTCCGCATGATGAACCTTCCCTTCAAGTGATGCAATGGTCAAATTTGTCTTCTAAAGCAGGATGACGCTGACTTTTCAGGGAGTCCGCACGGCTCTTTTTTTGTTTTTCAGCGTTGTGGTGAACTCCTGGCAGGGGAAGGGGGATGCGGCGCCCTTGGCGTCCAGCCTGGCCGGGGTTCCCGTGCGGGCTCCGGGGGCTTTCTTCCACTGGTGACGACGGTCTGATGGCGGAGAGAGGTTTTTTCTTGAGGTGGAAAGTGTTTTCTGGTTCCATTATCGCGCATCATCATGAATGGTTTTCAACTTCTCCAATGTGGCTTGAGCGTGGCGGCCTTTCTGGCCGGTTCCGCCCTGGCGGCGACTTCTGCCGTATATCCGTCTCCCCAACAGTCCAAATTTACCACCCAGACGGTTGCTTTCTCCGGGAAGCCGTCCGTGACCATACGTTCCGCCAAGGCGGGCGGCAGCAAGCTGCTGGAGGGAGTTCCGGAGAAATCCGGAGCCTACAAACTGGTGATTTCTCCGCAGGGAAAGGTGGGCATAGGAGCCCATGACGAACGGGGGGCGTTTTACGCCATGCAGACGCTGCGGCAGCTGGGAACGAAGGCCGGCGGGGAAGGCGTGATTTTGCCCGTTGGGGAAATCATAGACTGGCCGGACATCGAATTCCGCGGAACGGTGGAAGGTTTTTACGGCACCCCCCTGGAGCCATGAAGCCCGTTTGAGCCAGCTGCGCTTTTACGGCCAGAACAAGATGAACACATACATCTACGGGCCGAAGGACGATCCCTACCACTCCTCCCCCCACTGGCGGGACCCCTATCCCGCGGACCAGGCCGCCCAGATCAGGGAACTGGTGAAGGTGGCGAAGGAAAACCACGTGGATTTTGTGTGGGCTATCCATCCCGGCAAAGATATCAAGTGGACGGAAGAAGACATGAACAACGTCATCAAAAAGTTTGAGATGATGTACAAGCTGGGCGTCCGTTCCTTTGCCGTGTTTTTTGACGATATCTTCGGCGAAGGCAAGCGCGGGGACATGCAGGCCCTTCTGCTGAACAAGATCAATGACGAATTTGTCAAGGTGAAGAAGGACGTCACCCCCCTGGTCATGTGCCCCACGGAGTACAACCGCGGCTGGGCCGATCCCAAGCCGGGAACCTATCTGGACATTCTGGGGACCGTCTGGACCCCTCCATCCACGTCATGTGGACGGGGAACTCCGTTTGCCATGACATTACGCTGGAAGGCCAGCAATGGGTGAACAGAAGAATCAAGCGCCCTTCCTACGTCTGGTGGAACTTCCCCGTCACGGACTACTGCCGTTCCAACCTCTGCATGGGCCGCGTGTATGGCGTTGCCTCGGAACCGGGAGCGAAGGAATCCATGGGCGGTTTCGTCTCCAACCCCATGGATAAGCCGGAGGCCTCCAAGGTCTCCCTCTTCGGCCTTGCGGACTACTCCTGGAACATCAACGGGTTCAAGTCTGATGAGGCCTGGAAGGAAGGAGTCAGGCGCCTGTTCCCGAAAGCGGCGGAAGCCATGCAGGTTTTTGTGAACCACAACTCCGACCAGGGCCCTAACGGTCACGGCTACCGGCGTGAGGAATCCGTGGAAATAGAGCCCGTAGTCAAGCGCGTGCTGGAAGCCGCCCGGGAAGGCAAGATTGAGAAGAAGGATATGGCCCTGCTCAAAAAGGAATTTGCCCGTATGGCCGCCGCTGCGCCCGTCATCCGTGCCAGGGCGAACAATCCGCGGCTGATGAAGGAAATAGGCGCGTGGGTGGATGCCTTTGAGCAGCTGGGGCATGCCGGTCAGCACGCTGTAGCGGCGCTGGAGGAAAACAACGCCAGAGAAGCCGCGACCCGGCTGGTGCAGGCTACGCAGGCTCTGGCGGCCATGGATGGAATTTCCCGCCGCCACAACCAGGAAGGACAGTTGTATCGTTCTGCGGTAAAGACCGGTTCCCGTGTGATGGCCCCCGCCGTCAATGAACTGGCGGATATTGTCTCCAAAAAAGTTTTTCCGGCCATTGCCGGCGCGCCGGCCCTTTCTCCCAAGCCCCTGGTCAAGGGGGGCAGCATGGATAAGGCGGAACTCTTCTGTGACGGGGATCGCGGCTCTTTCTGGCACTCCGGCGCCTACGGCCAGCCGGGCGACTGGTATGGCGTGGACTACGGGATGCCCATCCCCGTGCGGAGCGTGGAAGTGCTGATGGGCCGCAATGACAAGGACGGCGACTATGTAGAAAAAGGGCAGCTGGAAGGCTCCCGCGACCTCGAAACCTGGAAACCGCTGGGGCCGGAAACTTCCGGCATGCAGGTGGTCTGGAAGGCTCCCAAGCCGGTTTTGCTCCGTGCCGTGCGCTACCGCGTCATTGAACCGAAAAAAACAGGCAACGGCCGGTCTGTCTGGACTGCCGTGCGGGAAATAGCCGTCAACACGCCTCCTTCCGCTATGGCTTCCTCCAATGTGGCGGGGCTGGAGGGCGTTTCCGTGCAGAAATCCGACAAAATCGTGCGGATCAACCGCGTGATGGAAACGCATAAGATGAAACCCGGGGAATTTATTTCCCTGCAGCTGGATGGCCCCACGGACGCTACCTGGCTGGAAGTCAACCTGGAACGGGATGACGTCAACTCCTGGGCGGAAGTGGTGCTGGACGTGGAAGGTTCTTCCAAGCCCGTAGTCCAGAAGCTGGACAAACAGGGCAAAAACTTCATTGCCAGGGGCAACCAGCTTCCCAAGGGAATCAAGGGGATGAAGCTGGTTAATAAAAGCGGCAGTGAGCAGGATATTGTTCTGAACATGTTCAAATTTGACGTTCCTCCCGCGGACCCCGGCACCAGTCTGGTTTCCCTGAGCGACAGAAACCTGAAAACGGTTTACCGTGCCGACAAGCCGCTGGACGTAGTCGTTCCCAATCTGGACAATCCCAAGGCCACCAAAGTAATCGTGGTGGGATCTGCCGCCTTCGCCATCCAGGCCCGCCGCGGAGAAGGCGCCTGGACGCCGGTCGGCAAACGGAACGCCGGCCCCGGTGTCTCTGAATTTGCCATCCCTGCCGGAACTTCTGCCGTGCGCCTGACCTATAAGGCTCCCCAGCCGGAGGCGATCATTAATGAAGTCATTTTTTCCTCCCGGAAATAACCGTCTCAGACGCCGCTGGCATCTTACTCCGTCCGGTACGTTCCGGACGGAGTTTTATTTTGAAAGGGACGGGTGCGCTGCGTGCAGGCCGTTTCCCGGAAACGGAAGCGGAAACCTCTTTTCTCCGCTTTGGCCGTCTGCTGTGGAAACAACCTTGACCCTGTTGGATGCGGGGCTAAAATACTGCCATGACACCGGGTTTTCATTGGACTCTACGCCCTTCCGTGAAGGAGGATGATCCGGTCTTGAAAGCGTTTCCTGCGGAACTGCCTCTGCTGGTCAAGCAGCTTCTGCTGCAGCGCGGGTTCACCGGGGGAACGGAAACGGAACTCTTTCTGGAACCCAGGCTTTCCCACCTGAGCGACCCTTTCCTGATGGGGGAAATGAGGGTAGCCGTGGACCGCATTTTCCGGGCCGTGGATGAAGGGGAAACCGTGTGCATTTATGGGGACTATGATGTGGACGGAGTTACCTCCGTGGCGCTTCTTCGGGCCATTTTGATGGCTTATGACCTGGATCCCCAGTATTTTATTCCCGTTCGTTCCCGGGAAGGCTACGGCCTCAGCGAGGCCGGCATCAAGCGTTGCCTTTGCGAATGTGCGGACCCTCCCAGCCTGCTCATTACGGTGGACTGCGGCACTTCCTCCGTAAAAGAGGTGGACATGCTCAACGGCCTGGGGATAGACGTCATCATTCTGGACCACCATGAGGCGGGCCCTTTGGGGCGGCCGGACGCGGTGGCGGTGGTCAATGCCAAAATTGAGGAAAACAGCCCGTATACTTATCTGTGCAGCGCGGGCGTCGTCTTCAAGCTGGCGCATGCCCTCCTGAAGGAGCGGAAGCTGAAAACCTTTGACCTGAAACTTTATCTGGACCTGGTAGCCGTGGCTACTGTGGCGGACATCGTTCCCCTGGTGGCGGAAAACAGGATTCTGGTTCGCCACGGCCTGGGAAGGCTGGCTCACAGCCGCCATACGGGGCTCAAAACCCTGACGGAAATAGCGGGCATCCGCCCTTCCGACTCCGTTAACCACGCGGGCTTCCTGAACGCCGCCCACGTGGGGTTCAGGATAGGCCCGCGCATTAATGCCGCCGGGCGCATGGATTCCCCTATGGATGCGTTGGAACTCCTGCTGACCATGGACGCCAGGAGGGCCGTGCAGCTTGCCCAAATGCTGGATTCCCACAACCGCAAGCGGCAGGAGGAAGAGGAGGCCATCCGGACGGATGCGGTGGAAATGCTTCACAACTCCTTTGACCCGGAGAGGGACAACGTTATTGTGCTGGGTTCCCGCGCGTGGCATCCCGGCGTGGTGGGCATTGTGGCCTCCCAGCTGATGAGGCGGTACCACAAGCCGACTTTCGTCATCGCCTTTGATGAAAGCGGCGTGGGGAAGGGCTCCGGCCGTTCCATTCCCGGCGTGTCCCTGGTGCAGGCCATCCACCACTGCGCGGATACGCTGGTTTCCGGCGGCGGCCATGATATGGCGGCGGGGCTGGTGATTGAAGAATCCCGCATGGACGACTTCCGCCGGGCTTTCAACCGTTATGTGTCCGAAACCACGACGGAGGAACAGCGCTGCCCCGTACTCAACATTGACATGGAAGTGTCCTTCCAGGCTCTGACGCTGGATTTGCTGGACAGCTATGAAAAACTGGAACCCTTCGGCAACTCCAATCCCCAGCCTCTATTCATGAGTTCCGACGTTTTTCCCACGGAACCGCCCAAGCGCGTGGGAACCAATCATCTGAAGCTTTTCATGCGTCAGGGCATCGTGGAGCGCGACGCTATTTTCTTTAACGGAGCGCAACGGGAACTTCCCAATCCCCCTTGGGATATCGCTTTTACGATTGACCGCAACGTGTACCGCGGCCGCGCCTCCCTGTCCATTTCCATTCAGGAAATACGTTCCCACCGGGAAATGTAGAAAACGGCCTATTGCTGTGAATAGCAATAGGCCGTTGAGTTGTGAATAATGTGTCAAACCTTATCCTATGGTAATCTTAATAGATTGTTATTAGGCGTATTATCCAGTTTGGGGTTACATAATTTTCTCATCTGGAACTGATTTCAGGAATGAGTTCCAGTTATTGGAATTCTATGTTTATTCGTACATTATAACCTTGTTTAACAGGCAGTTTTTTTGTGAAGGAAGGCACTCTCTTTCAAAATTTCAATGGATGAGACAACTCTAACAATGTCATATGTATTTGAGGTGTCTTGACAGAGCAGGTTTTAAAGAGCATTGTCTGTCCCGTTCCCCATTCAGGGTGGATTTATAGTAAAAACAAGCAAGATGAATACCCTGTTTCTGCAAGGTCGTCTATTGCTGCTTCTCGGACGGTAAGTCCGTGAAGATATCTTGATATGCGCCGGTGAGCCGTTCCGGCGCGAGGGAAGTAAACGGCTGTCTTGATTTGCACCAAAGGAATGATTCCGTAACAGGAACGTTTTCCGTGCGCAGTTCCCGAAGGAACGACCTCTTAACATTTTTACTGTAAATGAAAGAACAAATACATATTTTTGATACGACGCTGAGAGACGGGGAACAGTGCCCCGGCGCGGCGATGAACGTGGAGCAGAAAATACAGGTGGCCATGCAGCTGGAAACGCTGGGCGTGGATATTATTAAAGCGGGCTTCCCCGTTATTTCAGACGGCGATTTCCGAGCCGTCCGGGCCGTGGGTAGAGGGAAAGGAAGGGGATTGCTCGACAGCCCTGGCCTTCTTGCGTGGTTTGCTGGATGACCCGGAGGACCTTGACCAATTTCCTTCCTTTATAGCTTGGATGCAGGGGGCAAGACAGCGTATTCAGGCGTGCCTGAAAAGGCGCACGGCCCGCACCAGGGTTCATCATCTGGTCATGGCCGGGGAAAAGTATTTCACAAAACCGGGAAGTGAAGGGTTTAACGGCGGCATGGAACATTACCCGGTGATTCTTCTGGATGATATCATGAAGAACGTGAAGGAGGCGGAGCGGTGGAACGTCATGAGCCGGAGCAAGAATATCCTGTATGCCGGAGTGGTCTCCATTTAAGGCAAAGGGAAGGATGCCTTCCCGATGGCGTTGTCCTGGGCGGTGGTGCAGTTGCTCAACACGGATCCGGAGAGAGCCTGACGGCTTTTCCGATGGAGGGAGGCGATACAGATAAAATATGCGGCTTTCTGGCTGAGCGGTTATCATGAGGCGCCTCCGAATGGGACGGAAGATGAAAAGGATGCCGTGGATGAGGCCCTGGCAAGGGAGTTGCCCGCTCTGGCGTGGTTCATTGACCATTACCGGGCGCCGGAGCATTTGCAGGAACCTACGGGACGTCACCGATGCAGAGCATACATGAACAAGACACTAGCCACGGCTGTTCTGGGCATCAGCCCGGAAATGCAGTTACTGGAACTGATTGACCAGGCCGCACGCTGCGGAACTCCGGAAGATGCCAAACAGATCTACAGGAAGGACGCCACTTCCACGGGTATTTATGACCGTGTAAGAGCTAATCTTCCTGCTGACAAAATGAGAGCATTCAATCTTCTGGCCAGGAACGCGGCTAAACTGGGCGGAAAGTTATCCAAACTGGCAGAGATGTGTCCGGATCGCGTGCAGGTACGAAAGGAAGGAGGCGGACGGAGGAACGTGTACACCATTGCCCATTCCGTGACAGGGTAGAACAGAGTGCGGAAATATTCTTAATCAGTTTATTTTGTGGTGATAAAATGGACCGCTACGTGGTGGGATACAGGGCAAGACAGGGTGCGCATTTTTTACTTTGTGTCATTCAATACATTGAATTTGTGTGAGTTGAATGATATCGCACAGGGTAAATAGGGTAATTTTGAAGAGCCTCTTACACACTGCAAGCAAGAGACCAAAATATGAAGGAGGTACAGAAGCAGACTACCTTTATTAACCAGTTCCTGGCTCTTGAACAATGCTATTTATTATTTTTTTTTCTTCAGAAATTTCCTTTTTAAATTGTATTGGACCTATTTATTATATACAGTAAAAGTTCTTCTAATTGAATTTTTACAACATATTTTTTTCGATCCAAGCAAAGTAACGTCTAACCCTAATAGGAGATGATCTCTATATTTTTCAAGAAGAATTATTTCTATACTTAATGTATCTTTTTCAATAGTTACGAGATCAGTTATTGGGTATTCATGTTTTAATAATTCATTATATGTTTTTCTTTTATATTCTCTTAATATATATATATAATGCTTTTTAAATTTATAATTAATATTCATTGATCAAAAAGGGTACGTTATTATAACTCTAGACCATCTTCCCGGAGGATTGCCATTTCTATTTTTATAACAATCTCCATAAGGTATTCTAATAGTTCCGAAATTTGATCCTGATGCACCTGAAATCCAACAATTTGATTGCAAATGACGCTTCCAACATCTTATTGATGAAGGTATGCCTATCCTATTGGCTCGAAAACTATGATGAGCTCCATGATTTCCAAATCGACATCTTATACTACATATTGTAGAAGAAATGGCTTTAGCTGCAGCGACAGCAGCAAGAATAGGAGCAACAAAAGCTGCTGTTGCAAGTTTGCTACAGTAACTGTTTGATAAACAAATTGCAGCTGCTGCAATTGCAGCATACGCTGTAGCTTCCGCAGCAGTGATTGTTAAAGGAATAACGAGAACGATTGCAATTTTTCCCAAATAATCTATTGATGGAGGATAATTGATTAAAAAGCAGTATAAATTTAACCCCCCCTGTTCAGCGATGGGGTCGCGGTTGATCCATCTGCCGTCTTTGGGGTTGTAAAAGCGGTAATTGTAATAGGCCAGGACGGGTTCTTCGTCGTGCATCTCGCCGGACCACTGGACGGGCTGGCCGAGGCTGCCCGTACCGGTCACGGCCCCATAGGGGGAGTAATCGTAAGCCGCCGCGATCGTTCCCTGTGCGTCGAAGACCTCCGTCACATTCTTGTTGAAGTCCACGCCGTAGCAGTACAGGGAAGCGCCCTGCACGAGGGCCAGGGGGCGGGTGGCCACCGGTTCCAGAGGATCCCACAACAGTATCTTTTATTTATTTAAAATGGGTAGATTAATGAATAAAGGAATATGGAGGCATTTTATTTCAATCCATTTATAAGGCGTAATAATTAATTCTAATTGTTTGCTTTCTTTTGTAGTAAATACATAATATGAAGATACTTGTGTTCCATCTAACCCAAAACTTATCAAACGTTCTTGTTCTGATTTGAGTTGCACGCCATCTAGTGATTTAAATTCAAATTTAGCAATTCCAATTGAATCTTTAAAAGAAAAAGAAATGTTGTAGCCATCTTTTGATTTTTTTACTGATGTTATTTTTACTAAAGTTCCATCTAAATTAAATTCTTCATCTTTTTTAATTTTTATTATTTTTTCTTTTAATGGAACTGTTTTTTGTGATGTTAATACAGTTAAAGTTCCATTTAATGCTTTTTCCAATTCTGTTTTAAAAAATAACTTCACTCGACCTATACTGCCATCTTCAGAAAATAGAAAAGAAAATGAACCAATAGCATTACATGGAACTTGCTCTTGGTGGTTGAAAAGTATGATTTCTTTTCCAAGACTAAACATTTTTCGACTCTTTTCTGAATCTGTAATATCTATTGTAATTTCTGATGTATTTTGATAAAATTTTAGATCGCTATATTTTACTTGGACTTCAGGAATATTTTTTATTTCTTGAATATTTCCTAAAGAATAATTTATACATATAATACTAATTAAGAAATATAGCATATAATTCATGATGTCATTTGTTTAATGTTAATTATTTTCGGAATTATGTAGAATAGTCTTGGCGCAAGATTTTCAGAATATCTTAGATATTGATATTTAGCAAATTTCTCCGATAAAAAATCGGAAAGATCAACGAAACAAGACTAAAGTAAATAATGCCGATTTGTTTTCGTATTTTACATCATAATTATTATGGAAACATCATGCTTGTGGCCAAATTGTGGATGGATTTTTGATAAATATACCAATATATAAAAAATATCACATATGTCGGTATAAAATAGATTATGATGAATAATGATATTGATTTTTTGATGCAGTAAAACCAATTGAAAAACGATGTAATATATGAAATATAAATTAGTAGTATAAATAATATTGTCTTTGGATTTGATAATAAATTTGTATTTATAACTAATCTTTCTGGAAAAATGGATATATAAGATCCCACACTCAGGAATATAAAAACAATATAACTGAATATCGATTTGCTTTTTTTGAATTCTTTTTCTTGAAAAAATATATCAAATTTTATTATTTTTTCAAAAATTTCTAACATTTTTCTCATTTGTAAATTAATGTACTGTTTTATCTCTTCCATACCAAATAGCTCTATAAGACCAATCTGCACAATTGTTTTTTAATATATTATATGGAGGCGGTGATTTTATATCTTGTTGAATTCCTCTAAGCATATTTATATCTTCAATAGGGGAAGAGGGTATGGTTTCTGGATTAGTTAAATTGAGGCCATCTGAAGATTCTATATAACCTCTACCAAGAATAATTGTTCCACGTATTGTATTGACTATATATAATCCAACTAATAAAAGAAGAATTAGTTCATTTCCTGTTTTTGACCACTCCACGGCTAATTTCGCTGTTTCCCTGTCTGCTGGATTCAAACCATAATCAAACGTCTTAACTCCTACTTTACACCATTTCCCGTCTTTGTTCTTCTCCCAAAGATCAACAGCTACACCTATATGCAAGGTAAATGTCATGTCAGATAATTGGTCAGGTAAAATCTGCGAAATGTATCTGTCATTTCCATTTAAGTCATTAAAAATATATGGAGAATTTCTAACAAACCCGTACAAATTCCATCCTCCCTGTTCAGCAATGGGGTCGCGATTGATCCACCTGCCGTCTTTGGGGTTGTAATAGCGGTAATTATAATAAACCTGGGCGAGATCATCGTCGTGCATCTCGGCGGACCACTGGACGGGCTGGACGAGGTCTCCCGTGGAAGCCGCCTGTCCATAGGGCGAGTAGGCGAGTTCCCCGACCGGTTCCTGCGCCGTCTTGCGGTTACCGATATTGTCGTAGCTGTAACCGTAGGAGGGACGGCAATTCTGGTCATCATAGCTTACGTTGCGGGAGGCCAGCATGATTTCTCGCGGAGAAGCAATTTCATCATATACAAATTCTTCTTGATGCAAATCAATCTACGTTATTGTTTAATTTTTTTCGGAATTATGCAGAATAGTCTTGTCGCAAGATTTTCAGAATATTTTAAATATTGATATTTAGCAAATTGCTTCGATAAAAAATCGAAAAAATCAACGAAACAAGACTAAAGTAAATAATACCGATTATTTTTCAAAAGAAAGTGTTGGTAAAATAAGATTCAATAAATTCAGAGATTAGGTATTAGTATCATTTTCTCCTCATCTCAAAGAAACCTAATACAAATTTTATTACTAACACGGCAATTTTATAAATTTATTTTAATAAAATAGCTAAATAAAATTCTTGATTTTTTGTGTTTTTTTTGCAATTAAATTTCAAAATTTAAAGTGCCGGCCCATTTTATTAGTATATTCAGCTGTGGGTTTGTATATATGCTATAATCATTAAATTTTTCTAGAGCCAATGCAGCCGAATCAGCAACTAAAACAATATCTTTTTTATTCATATATTCATTCCAGGAAAAAATCATGATAGCCGGTAGATAATAATGTAATCCGGATATGGAAAGCCAGAAAGGAAATGTGTAATGATTTTGTAGATAATTCGATTCTATTAACGTCCATTCCTTACCTTCCAACAGAATAAGTTCTTCATATGATTCTTCGCTAGATATTTTATAACCATATACCAAATCAAAGGAAGGAATAGGGTATATAGGAAATGCGGCTTTTACTTCTTTAAAAAAATCATCCATTACACTTTATTTTTATTTTTCTTTGACAATTGATTACGTTTGTCCAAGCTTGTTCAGATGCTTTCCGGTGTCCTGAATCTCCTCCTTGGTAACATTTGGAGTTAATAGTATCTCGAGCAATTGCATTTTTTAGCCAAGTTGCAGCCTTGATTTTCAACAGCCAACAACAATCTGTGTCCTTACATTTACCCAGTAATGCTGTCTCTATTTTGGCTGCATTAACAGCACTTTGTAACATCCCATGAAATAAACGGGTACAATTTCCAGTTCCTGGACCTGGCTGTGATAAATCATAAGCACCTGCAGAAACTATTACAATTGCTCCTATTACATCACCAATTGGAAGAAGCCCATCTACGGCTGCAGCTCCTGCGGCAAAAGGAACAGCTCTTGCCATAGCATTTTGACCATTAATATCAAAACTATCAATAGGGTTATTCCCTACGAACGAATACGAATTCCATCCTCCCTGTTCAGCGATGGGGTCGCGGTTGATCCGCTTGCCGTCTTTGGGGTTGTAAAAGCGGTAATTGTAATAGGCCAGGGCGGGTTCTTCGTCGTGCATCTCGCCGGACCACTGGACGGGCTGGACGAGGCTGCCCGTGGAAGCCACCTGTCCATAGGGGAGTAATCGTAAGCCGCCGCGATCGTTCCCTGTGCGTCGAAGACCTCCGTCACATTCTTGTTGAAGTCCACGCCGTAGTAGTAAAGAGAGGCGTTCTACTTCAGGGGCAGACACCGGGAGGGGCTTACCATTTTTTGAGTTCACTTCTTTCAGTATTGAGATATCCAGGGTTGTTGGTTATGCTTTACTTCAAACATTAGTTTTCTTCTTCAGGCTGTTTCATTATCAAGGCTTTCTTCAACTCCATTCTTTCGTATTTGCTACGCTATCGGTAGTAGGTTTACTCCGTGATGTTGAGTTCCCGGCAGATCCTCTCGTATCGTTTGTCCGTCTGTTTTTTTCACTGAGAATTTTTAGGATTTTCTCCATACTGTATTTTTTCATTGTTTTTTGTTAGGTTAATAAACCTAACTTTCTTTGTGAATCTATTTTCGGAGAACTGGTCATCTTACTTTCAACACATTATTAATTAGATAATAAATACGGCGATATGTAGTCGCATTAAATGCACCTTTACTTAATCTCATATCGGATGCTTCTTCCTGTGTGATCCATTGTTTCACTGCAAGAATTTGATCAATATTATAGGACAAAAAAACCTCATAGATTCTGTTTAGCAAATATCCTTTGTCGTCTTGAGTTAATGCATATTCAAACTCTGCGTCATTGTCAAAATTACCTACTATGCAATAAAAGACAAAATCTATGGCTGTTCCAACAGTAATTTCATGGTCTAAAAACCATTCATAACGACATTTTATTAAAGAAGGAAGAAAATAAGAAAATCCCTTGGGCGTCGCAAAAAATAAATAGTCTCCACAATCATACCAAAATTTACAATCGATCTCTGTCCAAGTGAGTCCCAATAAAGATCGAGCATAATCATGCATTTCTTCTTCAGAATCAACATAATTAATAAGTAGATCATGCGGATTATTGCTGGGAAAGGGTGGAGAAGAAATAGGAAATAAATCGTATAATTCTTCAATCTTTTCTTTATAAAAATTTGCTTGCATATTTACAATTAAATTAATTTATTTAGTATTAGCAATACATTCATCATACTTATTTTTGCAATTCTGTGCTCCTTCATTCCAACCTTTACTTTGTTCCTGATGTCCTTTGTCACCTCCTTGATGACATTCGTCATCATAAGCTTTACGAGCCTCGGCAAACCTTTTCATTTTTTCGTATCGATCATTAAAAGCATTACACTCGCTTTGAGTAGGACATTCAGGAATTATCATATCCCTACAGGAACTACCTCTAGCCTCTTTTTTTGCCTCGGATTTTTCGCGATATAATTCTGCACATCTTTTATTCCTTTTACTTCTTTCAGCAGCGATTGCTGTTCCTGCTGCTCTGGCTGCTGCCTTTGCCGCAGCTTCTGCCGCTTGCCGTGCAGCCAATGCGGCCCCCGCCTCTGTTTGCAGTGACGACCAAGCTGTCCCTAATAAATCTATTTCAATATTCAAACTATTCCCTACGAACGCATAAAGATTCCATCCTGCCTGTTCAGCGATGGGATCGCGGTTGATCCACCTGCCGTCTGCAGGATTATAAAAGCGGTAATTGTAATAGGCCAGGGCGGGTTCTTCGTCGTGCATCTCGCCGGACCACTGGACGGGCTGGTCGAGGCTGCCCGTACTGGTCACGGCCCCATAGGGGGGGAGTAATCGTAAGCCGCCGCGATCGTTCCCTGTGCGTCGAAGACCTCTGTGACATTCTTGTTGAAGTCCACGCCGTAGCAGTACAGGGAAGCGTCCTGCGCGAGGGCCAGGGGGCGCGTGGCCATCTCTTCCAGAGAATCCCACAGCAGGGTGCCAAGCACGTTACGGTTGTTGATCATATCCTGCGACGCTAGTTACAAGTAGCTACGGTCATTCTATTTAAGGATTTTTAGGGAATCCACATTTTTTATGATTTTTTGTCATCTTTGATACAATTGTTCTGATACTATTATATCATTGGAAAATCTTCCGATTCAATTCTCTTCCTGTGTTCTTTGTAATACGCTAGCTTCTTATAAAAACAAGTCTGAAAACATTTTTTCATGATTATTTCAATTGGAAGCAGATTTATTTTTGATTTTCTTCAAAACATATGTTATTCTGAAACATTCAATGACTATAATGAGATAACCAAGAATTAATACTGTATATGATATTAAAAGTTCATTCGAAAAGTTTTCCCATAATAGATTTATCCCATGATACATTGTTGACAAAATTCAATTATTCCAGAGATCAGAAATAAATAAATTGTGAGTTTGATAATTGGAAAAGGGAAGTTATTAAATGAAAAATTAAGAGTATTTTTTTTAACCAAACAAGAATTCTTAAAAATAGGATTACAAAAACACATCCATAAACTAATTCAAAATATTCATATACAGTTAAAGGAGACTCAGGGTAAATCATAATACAGGCAACTAATTATATTTCGTTCATTATTTAGACCATATTTTTATATTTTCATTAAAAGATTTGTTAACAAGTTCTTCGTTTTGATCTATGATAAATGGGATTTTTAAAGTAGCGTCAATCTTAATATATCCCGTTGCATCTAAAGTTAAATATATTGGTTTTGCGTTCAAAGTTAATCCAGAACTTATCTTAAAATCGATAGAATAAGATGCTTGTATATAAGATGATAGTGTAATACCTGCATCCATTCTGTGAGAAAATCCTAATAATTCTTCCCGATAGGATGTTAAAGTTTTGCCATTACAATTGTCAATTTTAAGTATTTTTTCATTACTTAATCCAGCAACCATAGTTCGTAAAGAATATTCAATATCAGGCAGAATAGGCCACCATTTTTGTTTAATTTTAAGCCCTATGCCTACACCTATACCAACATCTGTTCGTAATTTTGCTTCAATGCATACACAATTTTTCTTTTTTTCTATTGATATACTTCCCTCAATAATAAGAAGAATGGGTATGTAACCCGCAGGAATAGTCATTGTGTAGCCAAATTCGTTAGTTTCTTTTCCGAGATAATCAATAGAAAATACCACTCCATTATCAACAAACCCGTACAAATTCCACCCGCCCTGTTCAGCGATGGGGTCACGGTTGATCCACCTGCCGTCTTTGGGGTTGTAATAGCGGTAGTTGTAATAGACCAGGGCCAGTTCTTCGTCGTGCATCTCGCCGGACCACTGGACGGGCTGGCCGAGGCTGCCCGTACCGGTCACGGCCCCATAGGGGGAGTAATCGTAAGCCGCCGCGATCGTTCCCTGTGCGTCGAAGACCTCCGACACATTCTTGTTGAAGTCCACGCCGTAGCAGTACAGGGAAGCGCCCTGCACGAGGGCCAGGGGGCGGGTGGCCATCGGTTCCAGAGGGTCCCACAACAGTGTTCGAATCACGTTCCGGCTGTTAAGCATGTCCAGGGCGGCTATCTGCAAATAGCCGCGGTACAGGCAGCGTTCATGGCTGGCGACCGTGCCGTTTTGAGTCACTTTCTTCATGTAGCGCCGTCCCTGGTAATCGTAGCCGCATTCCACGACTGTCGCGCCGTCCCGGCTGGTGAAGCTCACCGCGCGGTTGGCCGCGTTGTAGACCACGGTCCACACGCCCGTTGACGTCTTGATGAGGGTCTGGTTGCCCGAGGCGTCGTACGTCGGCACAAAAGGCGCCTCCGCGTTTTCTTCAATGCGGGCATACTGGTTGAGTTCGTTGGCCGCGTAGGCGAGTTCTTGGGCCGGTTCCTGCGCCGTCTTGCGGTTGCCGATATTGTCGTAGCTGTAACCGTAGGGGGCGGCGCCCAGGGCAGCGCCGGTGAGCTCGTTTCTGCCGTTGTAGCTGAAGCTGTCGCTGCGTGCAGGCTCCGTTCCCCGCCGCTGCGTGCGGGTGACCGGGCGTCTCAAAAAAATCATAGTTTATAAGTAGATCATGATCTTAGAAGTCAATCTAGAGTTGACATTTGTAAGTATAATTTATTGACATATTTTGCTTGCTCATCAAGTATATTTATTAAATAATTAGCATCCAATCTTTCTAATTTTATATAATCCTTCATATTTAACGCTTTAGCTGCGTCTCTTTGATCTTCTATCCAAGTATATATTTTTTCTTTTCTTTGTGGATCGTCTTTCTTGAGGTATAAATTTATAATTTCTAGTTTTTGAAATTTTATAATATCATTTGGAGTAACATCAAATTTAGAAAAAATATATTTTCCTGGTGCAAGGTTTCTCAAGAACATGCTTGATTTACAAACCATTCTGTATAAATGAGAGCTAAATTTGTATTAATATTTGATTCATTGTTTTCTTTTTTATTAATGTTTTTCTGCTCAATATTGGAGCAACTTGTGAATAATAACATGAACACTAAATATAATATTTTATTCATTTTTTTAATTTGTGGGAGGTGTTGTGAGAATCCATGATTTCGGGTTTTGAGGATTATCGACTTTATATAATATTATATTACTTTTCTTTATTACGCTGTGGCATTTCCATTTCCCCCTATTACAGGAACACCATTTATAAGCCTGAACACTTACCCCTAATGCGCTCTGAGAGCTGCCTTCTCCTCTCAAAGGTCGGATTTTTCTGTTGAAAGTATCGCCTGTTTGACTATAACATGTTTTGTTATAACAATCAAACCAAGTATAAACTACATAACAACAATCTTTACATGTATTATTATGCTCACATTCAGATGTGAAATTAGGACTTTTAACCGATGCTTTAACATTAATTCCTTTTGTTCCTGCATCCTGGATGATCGGACGTTCCTGTGATCTCTTGCATTCTTTGCAACATTTTGAACATGGATCCCCTGTTTTTATAAACCCCTTTTTTAACCCCAAAGCATCAAACTTATCTTGAGTGCTGTTACCGAGGAACGCATATAAATTCCACCCCCCTTCTTCAGCGATGGGGTCACGGTTGATCCACCTGCCGTCTTTGGGGTTGTAATAGCGGTAGTTGTAATAGACCAGGGCGGGTTCTTCGTCGTGCATCTCGCCGGACCACTGGACGGGCTGGACGAGGCTGCCCGTACCGGTCACGGCCCCATAGGGGGAGTAATCGTAAGCTGCCGCGATCGTTCCCTGTGCGTCGAACACCTCCGTCACATTCTTGTTGAAGTCCACGCCGTAGCAGTACAGGGAAGCGCCCTGCACGAGGGCCAGGGGGCGGGTGGCTGTCGGTTCCAGCGGGTCCCACAACAGTGTCCGGAGCACGTTCCGGCTGTTAAGCATGTCCAGGGCGGCTATCTGCAAATACCCCCGGTACAGGCAGCGTTCGTGGCTGGCGACCGTGCCGTTAACCGTCACCTTCTTCATGTAGCGCCGTCCCTGGTAATCGTAGCCGCATTCCACGACTGTCGCGCCGTCCCGGCTGGTGAAGCTCACCGCGCGGTTGGCCGCGTTGTACGCCACCGTCCAGATGCCCGTTGACGTCCTGATGAGCGTCTGGTTGCCCGAGGCGTCGTACGTCGGCACAAAGGGCGCTTCCCCGCTTTCTTCAATGCGGGCATACTGGTTGAGTTCGTTGGCCGCGTAGGCGAGTTCTTGGGCCGGTTCCTGCGCCGTCTTCGGTTGCGGTTGCCGATATTGTCGTAGCTGTAACCGTAGGGGGGCGGCGCCCAGGGCCGCGCCGGTGAGCTCGTTTCTGCCGTTGTAGCTGAAGCTGTCGCTGCGTGTCAGGCTCCGTTCCCCGCCGCTGGGTGCGGGTGACCGGGCGTTCCAGAGCGTCGCATCTCTGGGTCCGGGAGACGAGCCCGGTTTCCCCCAGGCGGCAGTCTAGGCCGCTGAGCAAATCACGCCGCTGTTCGTAAGAAAGTTCCCGGACGATGCCGTCGGGCATCGCGAGGCTGGAGAGCAGATTGCTTCCCGCCAGGTAGCCGTAGGCGAAGCGTTGCTCCGTTCCCCCGTGCATGATTCCGGCGCTGGCCAGCCTTCCGTCGGCTTCATAGCCCTGGCTGGCTTCCTGGAGGACACCGGTTCCCTGTTTCAGGGTATAGCCGGAGGAGCGTCCGTAAGTGTCGTAGTGTTCCTGGAGCTGGCAGGAGGCGCCTTCGATGGTAATGGCGTCGGTGTCCGGTTCGTTGCAGGGGGTGTACGTGAGGACGCGCGAGCCGGAGGCGTCCGTGACCTGGGTCAGCTGGTTGAGGTGGTTGTAGGCGTACTGGATGCCGGGCGTGGAGTCGCTGTAGGAGACGGAGTTGTTGACCCCCTTCTTCAAGTTGTAGCCCCAGGTGGTGACCACCCCCCGCGCGTCCGTGAGCGTGGATTTGAAGTTCAGGGCATTGTAGGCGGTGTCTTCATGGGTGCCGTCCGCCCAGGTTTTGCGGATGAGCAGGCCCGTGGCGTCATCGTAGCTCCACGTAGTGACGTCCCCGTCCGTGCGTCCCGTGGGGTCGGCGGTGATGTCGCCCGCGTCCTCCCGGAACGTGGTGAGGCTGGTCATCCTGTCCGCTTCATCATAGCCGAAGAGCAGGGGCTGGGTCCCCGTTCCCCATTGCGCCGTGTTGCGGCCCCGGAGGTCGTAGCCGTAGCAGGCCGTGTTGCCCAGGGCGTTGGTGACGACGGCAGGCTGGTCAAACCAGGGGCCGTAGGCGGTAGAAGCCGTGTTGCCCGCCGCGTCCGTCACCGAGACCGTGCGCCCGGCAAGGTCGGTGCGCGTCGTGGTTGTGTTGCCCCGGCCGTCCGTGCTGGAGTAGATGACGCCGGTTTCCGTGTAGGCGCGGGTATGCGTGCGTGGCCGTGACGCCGGCATGGTCCGTCTGCGACGCGGTGAACCCGTCAATGACCGTGGCCGTTGCTATGACATTGGAAGTGGGGATGCTGCTTTTCTGCGTCCGGACGGCGCCCGGGCCGTATTCGCTCCATTGTTCGGAAGCGTTTCCCCTGGGGTCGATGGAAATGACTTTGCTTTCCAGCGTGGACGAGAGGGAAGAAAGAAGCGTTTTCTGCGTTTCGTCGCAGGTCGTTCCCGGCCGTTGTTCCTGGTCGCCGTGACGACCTGGTACACGCCGTCTTCCGACTGTTCCGTGCCGTAGCTCCACGCGGTGATGCGCGAGTTGGACACGGTGGCCGGATCGGCCAGCTTCCAGGTTTTCTTTTGTTCTGTTGCCGAAGGCGTCGTATTCCCACAGGGTCGGGGCCATCGTCGTGGCCGCGTTGCCCGCGTCCGTCTGTTCCTTGACCAAGCTGCCCTTTGGCGTTGTAGGTGCGCCTCGTGTAAATGACTCCGCCGACGGTGTTGGGGATGCCCGTGCGCAGGGTTTCCCCGGCTCCGTTGACGATGCTGCGCTGCAGCTCGGTTTCCGTTTCCCCGGAGACGGCTTTCATGAAGGTCCGCACACCGTCGCTGACCAGGTCGATGGCGTAGATGACGTGCCGCTGCCCCGTGCCGGATTCTTCCATCACCGTTCCGTCCGGCGCGCTGCGCGTGATGAATGTAGCCCCGGAAGGGAGCGGTTTGCGTCGCCGTCAGGCCGTCCCCGCTGTAGGCGTAGGTAGTGACCCGGCCCAGGACGTCCGTAGAGGAAGTCATTCTCCCCAGCAAGTCGTACTCCGTGCTTTCTTGGGTAGTCATCGCCCCCGTGTCTTGACGCGTAGAGAGCACGCGCCCCGCCGCATCCCGGGCGTAGGAGGTAATGGTTTCCGGCGTGATGACGGCGGTCCCGTACATCACGGCGGAACGCGTGTGGTTTCCACCAGCTGGCGCGCCGTGTCGTAGGCGTAGTCCGTCCTGATGCCGTTTTCGTCGGTTTCCCACAGCAGGCGCCCGTCGCACATCAGCTCGCGCTGCGTCACCCGCCCATTGCCCGCCGTCCGCTTCACCCACCGGTTCTGCGTGTCAAATTCGTAGACGGTGCTGCCCGTGAGCGCCCATTCTCCGCTGGTGAGCAGGGCGTAGCTTTCTTCCCGGACGCGCTGCCCTTCCGCCGTGATCCACGTCGTGGTGCGCGTGCTTTGTCCCGGCACGGCTTCTCCGTTGATGCGCGTTTCCACCGTTTCCGTGTAGGGGCGCCGTGCTCCGCCGTGGCCGCGTAGTCGTGCCAGGTTTGCACGCCGTTGAGGTCCCGGCTGAACCGCATGCGCCCGCGGGCATGGATGTTGGCGGCGCCGGCCAGCCATTGTTCCTCCGCCGTCAGGCGCGTGCCCGCCACACCCAGGCCCGTGACCCGCCGTTCCGTTCTTTTTTTGATGTGGTTGGTAGTCGTGTATTTCCAGGTGGTGGACGTCAGCGTTTTGACATGCCCTTCCAGCGGAAGCAGGTCTGCCGTTTCCGCGGCGGGGGCGTCGCTGAAGTCGGTTTCTCCCGAGCAGGCATAGGTGTAGCGCGTGATGCGCCGCCCGCTTTCCGCCCACGGTTCGTCCCGGCTGAGCAGGCGGCCGTAGAGGTCATACGTGTAGTGGATCTGGCTGCCGTCCGGGGCCGTTTCCGTCCTGAGCCGCCCGCACTGGTCGTAGGCGTACTGCGTGGTTCGCGCCTCCGGAGTCTGGTAGCCTTCCGCCAGCGCGAGCAGCAGGTCGCCGACGTCCGTGGTCTGGTGGATGGCGCAGGTGCGCGCCGCCACGATTCCGTTTTTGGAGGTTTCCGTGACCAAGAGCCAGACCGAGTTTTCCGGTTCCAGTTCCGTGCGTGTGCGGAGGGTCGTGACGGCGTCTTCCCCCGTTCCCTTCTTCATGTTCCACGCCAGGCCGTCGTTCCACCAGGTGACGGCGTAGGGCTGCCTGGCAGGCGCCTGTTCCGTGATGGTGAAGCGGCCGTCCGAAGACAGGGAGAGGGCAAATGTCTTGAAGGGTGTTCCGGTGACCGTATAAAACCCCTGTCCGTCCGTTCCGGTGATTTGCCCAGGGGTATAGAGCGCGATGGCGTAGCCCGTGGAGGTGACGTTTTCCACGTTGAGCAGGCCGTCCCACAGGTTCCAGATTTGCCTCAGCGAGCCGTCTTCGGCATGCCTGACGTCCAGATAGGATGACGCGTTGGAGATGACCTGCCTGTCCGTGGTGGTGTAGGAGAGGAGCGCTCCCGTTTCCGCCGAGAAGAGGTATTGGCTGCCGTCTTCCACCACCCAGCGCAGGCAGGATTGCCCTTCCACCGTGGCCAGCGCCGCACGCCCTCCGCCGCCCGTGTCCACCCCGATGGGCAGCACGGAGCCGTCCGTGTAGCAGCGCATGGCAATCACCCGGTCTCCCCTGCACCAGGTTGAACCGCACTCCCGGCGCAATGCCCCCTTCCGGCACGTCCAGACGGCTGTTCAGGGGGGATGGGTGTAGGCCAGTGAGGAGGGGCTTTCCAGGCCGGAGACAGTTTCCTCAGCCCTCAGTTCCACCCGGCCCGCAGGAAGCCCCCCCAGTCCCCGGAACATTCCGAAGTTGCAGGACCAGTACATCAGCGTGGCCGTGCTTTCCGCGTTCACGCTGCATCCCGCCGAGCTGTAGTTCCCCAGGGCGCCGCTTTCCATTCCCGCCTCAGGGCCCGACCGGGCCTGCGGCGGGGAAGGCGGCGTTCCGCCGCTGTTATCACACGTGTCTCCCTCGCACGGGCACTTCTCGGGCTCCTCCTTGCCTCCCGGCTCCGTCGGCACGACGTCGATGCTGTAGTTGCAGATGGAGGTGTTGCCGCTTTCCGGTTTGTAGTCGATGTTGGTCTGGCTGACTTCCCAGGTGTAGGAGCCGGAGGGGAGCTGCGCCCCGCCTGTTCCCGTGTGGTAGCTGTGCCCTCCCTGCGTTCCCGCCGTCTGCGGGTTTTCCTTCAGATCCACCTGCGCTACCACGTTGCCGTTGGAGTCCTTGACTTCCAGGCTTCCCCAGTCGTCCACCCCAAGGAAGAGCGAGCAGGTGCCGTAAAGTTTTTTTCCGTCCGCTCCTTCCGGGATGGCGAACGTGCCGTGCGCGCTGTAGCCGTCCGCCGACGTGCTCGGCGGCCCCACGGTTCTTTCCTCATGGATCCGGATCGCTTCAAACGGCAGCGGATCGGGCTCCGGCTGGCCGGATAAGCGCACGCGGCGAGTAGAGCCGGATTGGCTGCCGCCGGCTCCAAAGTACCATTTCCGGTAAGCGGGAACGGAAGAAGGGGTACCGGCAGAAGAAGTAGTTGGAGTATTCATAAGGTATTAAAGAGTTGAGGATTAATCAACAAAGCGCTAAAAGGAAACAACCCCCAGTAGTAGTCTTTTTTCTAGCGTTATCCGGATTTCATGTCAATAGAATTTTATTTGAATATTTCTGTTATCATCAAAAACATAACAAATATTTTCCATTTAAAAATAATAATATTATTTTACAATCAATACTTTCTATCTATAGACGCAATTATTTTCTATTTGTTAGAAAAAATTTTGATAGGATGTCGTTCCTTTCTGGTGTCATTCAAATTCCTGTGAAAAACGTTTATTCCATGGAAAAAGAGTGTTTGCCGTCTCCCTAGTTTGTCTTCTCGGATTTGTCGCAACCCTTAAAATTGTATGATTGATAGAACTATTTCCGATTTTTGGAGTCTTAAGCTAATCCTCTCATCTGGAACTCCAACAACTTCTTCCGATAAATCGAGAGCATAAAAAACTTCGTCACTACCGAGTGTTTTTTACAGTTTACATACTCTCTGCATAGGTGTGTTGTATGACCTAATGATCTAAGGAATCTACAGGGAATTACGAGAAGTCTTCCTGCTTTTCAGTTCTTCTGCCAGCTATTTGTAATTCCGGCAATGACTCCTCTTCTCATGCGGTTTCTGCTACTGTAGCAAAAATGGTGATGCTAAAGTGGTGCAACTTTTCTTGCGTTTTGGTACGTTTTTACGCGTTTTTAATAATTTTTGAGAGAAGCGAAGAGAAAGAAAAGCCTCACAAGTGGTTAACTTGTAAGGCTTTATTTTGGTAGGCCCGGTAGGATTCGAACCTACGACCAAGGGATTATGAGTCCCCTGCTCTAACCGCTGAGCTACGAGCCCGTTGCAGAACAACGTGAAAGGATGCTAGCAGAATTGGAGGAGGAAAGCAAAGTTTTTATCCTGCAGTAAACGTTTTGGATTTGCGAATGGGCCGGGAGGCGGGAGAGGCCGGAGAAAGGTTCAGACTTGCAGCTTCGTCCAGCTCCGCCCCTTGACGATTTTATAGAGGATGGCGGATTGGACGGCCATTTCAAAGGCGAAAACCAGCCAGATGCCCCACAAAGTCATGGTTTCCGGTGCCAGCCTGAACCATACCCAGGTGCAGACGACCCGGAAAAAGCCCATAATGCCGTAGGAAATAAGCATGACTCTCCGGGTGTCTCCCGCGCCGCGCAGGGACATTTTCATCACGATGCAGGCGGCGAAGAAGGGTTCCACCACCAACATGGTGCGCAACACGGGGATTCCGGTATCAATGAGGGTCGTGCTGCCGTTGGAAAATATCTCCATGAACAGGGCGGGAAAGGCACTGAAGAGCACTCCCAGGCCTGTCATGAAGATGACGGCGTACCGCATGCATTTCCAGATGGTGATGCGGGCCATAAGCGCGTTCCGGGCGCCCAGGTATTGCCCCACGAGCGTGGAAGCGGCCATGCCGATGGCGAAGCCGGGCAGGAAGCTGAGCGATTCAATGACGGCAATATTGTGGACGCCCAGCACGCCTTTAACAGGCAGTTCACTGATGATGGAAAGGCAGAACATCTGGATGCCCCACATGCCGAAGACTTCCACGGCCTGCGGCAGCCCGATTTTCAGGATGCGCTTCTGCATGCCCATGTCCGGCCGCAGATGGGAAAAGCTGAGGTACAGGGGCGGGGCATAGTGTTCTCCCCGTTCCCGGACAAGTTCTTCCAGGGATTCATTTTTCCTGCCCGTGAAGATTTTTTTTCTGCGCCGCAGCATGATGAACAGCAGGATGCACATGCTGATGCCGTAGCCGCAGACCGTTCCTGCCGCAATTCCTCCGATGCGCCAGCCGCCCAGAGGAGCGTCCGCAAAGACGAAGATGACGCTGAAGATGACATTGAGGATGCCTACGCTCATCATGATCCAGAAGGGAAGCCGCGTGTCTCCGGAGCCTCGCAGGGCGGCATTGATGGCAAAGACCACGCCGCTGAACGGGGCCGCAAATGCGGCCATATAAACGTATTGCAGGGCGTAGGCCCGGGCGGTTTCATTCATGGTCAGTACGTGCGTGACCATGAAATCGCTGCATGTGAAGAGAAGTCCGCAGGAGATGGTTCCTGCCAGGAGCCCCAGCATGGCGGCCTGGTGCAGGCCATGCTGGGCCTGGGGATAGTCCCTGGCGCCCGTCATGCGGGAAACGATGGCTGTGGCTCCCATCATGATAGACCCCTGGATGACGAAGCCGAACCACATGATGAAGACGACGGCGCCCATGCCGTCAGAGATGTTGATGGTGTCCTGGGCGTCCACCCCTATTTTAGTGGCGATGAAAAGGTCGGACGAGGTGACGAAAAAGCTCAGCAGCTGTTCCAGGAATGGCCAGAAAGCAATCACGGCGATTTGCCGGGGCAGGGATAGTCCGGCAAGTTTTCCGCCCAGGCGGGCGCGTGCCGCCTTGCCGCGTATGATGCCTTCTCTTGCGTCCCCCGCACTCATCGCTGGGCTGTGTAAATGCTGGCAATTCCCCCGTTCAGAGCTTCCGCCGTGATATTGCTGTAGCCGCATTCCCGCAGCAGAGCCTTCATGGCCTGCCCGCAGGGGAAGGCTTCAATGCTGTCCGCCAGGTAGTCGTATGCTTCCCGGTGGCCGGTCATCCACCCTGCGATGACGGGAAGGATGCGGTGCAGATAAAACCGGTAAGGGCTTTTCAACAGGCTTTCAGGCAGAAAAATCCAGAATGAGCAGATGGCCCCCCGGGCGCAGCATACGGCCCATTTCCCGCAGGGCGTCCGGATAGCTGGCCATGTTCCTCAGGCCAAAGGCGACAGTGACCGCATCATAGGAGGCGGAGGGGAAGGGCAGGTTCATGGCGTCTGCGCAAACCAGATGATCCAGTCCCCGCCTGGCCGCTATGTCCAGCATGGGCTGGCAGAAGTCGGACCCGGTGAGGCGGATTTCCGGCATCGCGTTCAGGATGGCCAGGGCCAGGTCTCCCGTTCCAGTCGCCAGATCCAGAAGGTTTTCCGGTTTCCATTCGGAGACAAGCTGAACGACGCGCTGGCGCCATAGCAGGTCCACACCCATGCTCAGCACATGGTTGGTAGCCACATAGCGCGGGGCAATAGCGGAAAAAGCGGCTTTGACGAATTCTGGATTACGCATGCGGAAAGGGTTGGGGATAGTAAAAAAGAGCACTATAAGTGCTCTTTTTATGAAGGAAAGGGGATGGGGTGTCGGACGGGGCTCGAACCCGCAACAACCAGAATCACAATCTGGGGCTCTACCATTGAACTACCGACACCATTTAGTGTTGTGGTGCGGCAGACATTACCCGTCCTCTTCCATTTTGGCAAGAAGAAAATGAGTTTAATGAGTTTTTTGAACGGAATATTTTCTCAATTATACAATAAAAACATGATAGGACGGTTATTTGTTTCCCATTTGGAAAATTACGGAGAAACCGTGTGGTCTTCTATTGCACCCTCCTGGATTTGATGTAAACTTTTTTATTATGGGAATTGATGTAATATACGCCGCCTTTCGGACCGACCCGGTAGGTTCTGTTTTCCCGTGCCCGGAGGGCCCGGTGGGCAGTGTGTTCCCCCGGCACCATTCCGGAACACAGAGGCGTATATTCCGGAAGGAGCGGTTTGCGGCTGCATTGGGGAAGGCAGAAGAGAACCGGAAGGAGGACGGCCTGGATGAAAAGGGAGTGTTTCACAAGAGCGTTACTATCCTTTTCAGAGGGTTGTTTTGTCAAGTGGGAGAGCCCGGCTGAACGGCTTTTCGTGAAAAGAATATGATTTTTTATGGGTTATTTGAAAACGAGTGTTTGAATTTATTTTATTTCCAATTACTGTTGCTGAAGCCGCTGCTGCATTTTAGTTGTTAACCGCTCATTTATCCATATCCGCTCCATGAATTTCTTTCCTCATATTCCCATGTTGTCCACTGTATTCAACAGTATAGGTTGCTATTTATTGCCGTTCGGAGTTATTTTGCTGTGGCTTTTGTATGAGTCAAAAAAAGTAAAGACTATCCTCCTTGCCGCGCTGGTGCTTTTGAGCATGGTATGCATGTTTTTCCATGAAGCCTTCGCTCCCAGCAGGGAATATCCGTGGGACTGCATGGTGGAGCATATTTTTACGGGAACGCTTCTGCCTTTCCTTTGCCTGCTGGGATATCTTCTGTACGTGTTTCTTTGCGCCTGCATTCCTGTTTACCGGAAGGTGTGGAAGGGCATCGGTTTTTTCGTTCTTGGAGGAATGAGCCTGGCTTTTGAGTACGTGAATGTGTTCTTCCCGGTGGCGCTGCTGGCGGGTTATTTATTCCGTTTCACCATTTTCCGGAAATTCAGGAATCACCTTCCCCTGGTCAGGAAATGTCACGGGGTTCTTGCCGTAGGGGTCATTCCGGGAATCTGTCTGATCGGTGTTGTCAGCGCCATTCTGTTTCCTCCTCCGGAGAGCTTTATATGCGACAGGATTCATGAGGAAATGGAGCGTGACATGGCTTTGTGGAATTACCAGAGCAATCTGGTACTGCTGTCCAGCCGTTTTCTTAATATGGAACGCGAAAACGGCTGTATTACCGTAAAGTACTATTGCGAAACGAATATGGGCCCTGCCGTGTACAAGGCGTTCTGCAATAATTACGGCGGTTATGTGCGGGCGGAATGTTCCCTGCTGAACAGATAATTTCCCTGATGGGAAGGAGTCCGCCTTTTCAGGTCGAAGCTGTTTAGATCTGAATGTCTCCGGTGAACACAAGGTCTGCCGGTCCGGTCAGCGTGACGTCAGTGAAACGGTCCCCTGTGCGTTGGAATCCGACTTTAAGCGTGTCTCCGCCCGCCACGTCCACCTGAATGGGGGAGGGGGCGTCCGTCAATACGGCATGCAGCAGCGCACAGGCGGTTATTCCCGTTCCGCAGGCAAGCGTTTCATCCTCTACGCCGCGTTCGTAAGTACGTATGGCAATGTGCCCCGGAGACAGGATTCTGGCGAAGTTGGCATTGGTGCCTTTGGGTGAAAAGGCCTCATGGTAACGCAGATAGGCTCCCAGCCTGGAAATGTCCAGGCCTTCCAGCTTGTCCAGAAACGCAACGGCATGGGGGACGCCCGTGTTCAGGAAATGGACATCCGCCCCCACAGTCGGATCGGCATTCAGTACGAAGAGCTGCATGGAGTGGGGATTGGTCAGGTTTACGGTGACGTTGTCGTCTTTTTCAAAGGTTGCGGTGACGACGCCGGCCATGGTTTCAAAAGGAAGGGGGGCTGTCTTGTCGTGATGAAGCAGGGCGGCGGCAAAGTTGCCGAAGCAGCGGGCTCCATTGCCGCACATTTCCGCCTCTCCGCCGTCCGCATTGTAATAACGCATACGAACAATTCCCCCCTTGCCCTGGGAGGGTTCCACGGCGATCAACCCGTCAGCCCCAATGCCGAAGCGGCGGTCACACAGGGCTTCTATGGTTTCTTTGTCCAGCACGGAGGAAAGGCTCAGGTCACGATTGTCCACCATGACAAAGTCGTTGCCGGCACCCGTCATCTTGTAGAAGTGAAGCAGCATAATAGTAAGTTGTGTTGTGCCGGAAGTCTAATGTTCCCGGCCGGTTTTGGCAAGGCGGCTTACATGAATGACATGGCATCCACATCAATGACAGCCGTCAGGTCTTCCCCCAGGCCGGCTTCCTGCACCAGTTTCCGGAGAGTGCGGGAGAGGATGCGGGCGGATGGCCCCTTGACCGTAATCTGGAATCTGAACTGTCCGTGCGCACGGGGGATGGGGGCAGGCATGGGGTCGGTCATCGTGGCGGGAGGGGGGAGCATGCCGCGCAGGCGGGCCGCGAGGGTTTGCGTGGCGAATTCCGCCATGCTTTCATGCTGGGAACGTATGGTCAATACGGCGATATGGGTGAAGGGGGGGAGGTCGAAAGTACGCCGCATTTCCAGTTCCTGGGCTGCAAAGCCGTCCGTGTCATGGTGCCGGGCGTATTGCAGGGAGGGGGACTGGGGCGTAAAAGTCTGGATAATGACTTCTCCGGAAAGATCGCCGCGGCCGGCGCGGCCCGCTACCTGCGTCAGGAGCTGGAAAGTGCGTTCCCCTGCACGGGGATCCGGGATGTGGAGCCCCAGGTCCGCGTTCAGCACGCCTACCAGCGTCACGTTGGGAAAATCCAAACCTTTGGCGATCATTTGGGTGCCCAGGAGAATATCTATCTTATGGGCGCGGAACTGGTTCAGAATGGTCCGGACGGCGTTTTTCCGCCGGGCCACGTCCGCATCCACGCGCGTGATGCGCGCCGCAGGGAAAGTGCGGCGCAGGAGTTCCTCCACCTTCTGGGTTCCGTACCCTTGGAGCAGGATGTTGGCGGACCGGCATTCCGGGCAGGAACGGGGCGGGAGGGCTTTGAATCCGCACAGGTGGCACATGAGGCGGTCTTCCGTACGGTGGTAGGTCAGGGGCAGGGAGCAGTGCAGGCACGTGACTACGTGGCCGCAGTCCGGGCATTGGATGGAGCGTGCGAATCCGCGCCTGTTGAGCAGCAGGATGACCTGTTCCCCCTTGTCGAGACGCCGGTCAATGGACATCCTGAGGCGTTCGGAGATAACGTTGGGACCGGATTTGTTCCTTCCTTCCGTTTTCATGTCCAGGATGCGAATGAGCGGGAGCTGCTGGCCGTCCGCCCTTTCCGTCAGTTTTACCAGGGAATATTTTCCTGTCAGGGCGTTATGGATGCTTTCCAGGGAGGGAGTGGCAGAGCCAAGAAGCACGGCGCAATTTTCCAGATGGGCGCGCAGCACGGCCATATCCCGCCCGTGGTAGCGGGGGGAGCTTTCCTGTTTGTAAGAGGCGTCGTGTTCTTCATCCACAATCACCAGGCCTAGATTTTGGAGGGCGAAGACGGCGGAACGGGGACCGATGACGATGCGGGCTTTTCCGGAACGGATGGCATGCCATTCGTCAAAGCGCTCCCCGTCCGAGAGGAGGCTGTGCAGCACTGCCACGGAGGAAGGCAGTTCCGCGAAACGGGATTTGAAACGCTGAACCGTCTGGGGCGTCAGGGAAATTTCCGGCACCATGATCAGGGCGGATTTTCCGGATTTTACTATTTGGGAAACGGCCTGTAAGTAAACCTCCGTCTTGCCGGAACCGGTAACCCCTTGCAGCAGGACCGGTTTTTTGCGCTCTGCCGCGCACATGGCCGTGATTTCTTCCAGCGCTTTCTGCTGCTGGTTGTTCAGCTTCATGGGCTGGGTGGGGACGAATTGCTCCCCGGTGCTGGGGTCCCGGTGCACGGCCTCTTCTTTCAGGGAAATGAAGCCTTTGGCTTCCAGGCTGCGGGCAACGTTCAGGGCTCCGGCGCCGAATGCTGCCAGGGGGGCGGACTGTTGTTTCGCGGATGAGAAATAATCCAGCATTTGGGCCTGCCGGGGTGCTTTGCGGTACAGGGCGTCCAGTTCCTCCCGTGCCGGAGTTTTTTCCAGATACACCATTTTGCGCATTTTTTCCGCCGTATTTTCCTGACGAACGGTTTCCGGGAGCAGACACCGGATCATCTGATCCAGAGCCACGGAGTAATAGTCCGCCGCCCATGAGGCCAGATTCATCATCACCGGGGAAATCAGGGGCTCCGGATCGATCAGTTTCAGAATGGGCTTGAGCCTGTCCTTCCAGGCCGGGGCCGGTTCTGACAGCGTAAGCACGGTTCCGGTAGCCGTTCTGTTGCGCAGGGGCACCTGTACGCGGCAGCCCGGCTTGACGTCTCCCGCTTCCGGAGGAATACCGTAATCCAGTACCAGATCGCTTTGTCCGTCAACCAGAATGCGCGCCGCCTGCATGGAGTGAAAAGGAGGATAACATTAACGATAGCCGAAGGGGAAACGGGAGACGCCGCTCATGTCCTTCAGAACTTCAATGTAATTGTAGCCGTATCCATCCATGATTTGCGTTACGACGGATGCCTGGTCGTACCCGATTTCCAGGGCTACAAAGCCGTCTTCATTCAGGTAATCCCGGGCGCGGGCCAGAAAGCGTTCAATGATTTCCCAGCCTTTAGGGCCTCCGAACAGGGCTGTATGGGGGTCTTTCATGACTTCCGGGGCAAGTTTTTCCCCCTCTGCAATGTATGGCAGATTGGCCACGATAACGTCAAAGAGCATGTTCCGCCCGTTTTCCCCTTTTCCTCCCTCCGGAGCAGAATCGGCATCCTCCGCATGCGGATCCGTTTTTTCCTGGGGAATGTTGGCGAACAGATTCGTCTGGATGGTGGAGACTCTGGCTCCCAGCCGCATGGCATTTTCCAGGGCCAGATCCAGAGCCTGCGGGGAAATGTCCGCCAGCACGACTTCTCCGGCGCGCTCCTTGAGTTCCAGCGCCAGCGTGACGCCGATAACGCCGGAGCCTGTGCCCATGTCCAGGATGCGTACCGGATGGTCCGGGATTTTCTTTAACACCATTTCCACCAGTTCCTCGGTTTCCGGGCGGGGAATCAGGGCGCGGGCATCCGTCAGGAAATCCCTCCGGAAAAATTCCGTGACCCCCAGCAGATGTTGCAGCGGTTCTCCCGCTGCCCTGCGTTTCAGCAGTTCGCGCAGGGGTGCCAGCTCCGCTTCTTCCACGGGCCTGTCAAACTGGGAGTAAAGAGCCGTGCGGTTGCAGTGCAGGACATGGGCCAGCAAATGCTGCATGGTGGCGCGTGCTTCGTCGCACCCCTGGCGGGCCAGATAATCCGTGCCGGCCTGAAGGACTTCCAGTAAAGTTTTCATGAAAGGAAAAAGGAAGTTAGGACATTCCGGCCTCCGCCAGGCGTTCCTGCATTTCCGCATGCTGGAGGGCCATAATCAGGTCTTCCAGCTGCCCCATCAGGATACCGTCCAGATTGTGGGAAGTGTAGCCGATGCGGTGGTCTGTCAGACGGTTCTGCGGGAAGTTGTATGTGCGTATCTTTTCTTCACGGCCGCCGGAGCCGATGAGATTGCGGCGCGCGGCGGAGTATTTTTCCGCCTCTTCCCGTTTTTTGGCTTCAAAGAGCTTGGCGCGCAGGATTTTCATGCCTTTTTCTCGGTTTTTCATCTGGCTGCGTTCTTCCTCGCACCGGACATAAACGCCCGTGGGTATGTGCCATATCTGAACGGCGGATTCCGTTTTGTTCACATGCTGGCCTCCGGCTCCGCCGGAACGGCATACTTCGATGCGGAGATCTTCCGGGCGGATTTCTATGTCCACTTCCTCCGCTTCCGGCATGACGGCCACGGTGGCGGTGGAAGTATGGATGCGCCCCTGCGTTTCCGTAGCGGGAACGCGCTGCACACGGTGCACGCCGCCTTCATATTTCAGGAATCGGAACACTTCTTCCCCGGCAATGCGGCAGACGACTTCCTTGAAGCCGCCCACGTCTGACGGGCTGCTTTCCAGATGCTCAAAGCGCCAGCCGCGTTCTTCCGCAAAACGCTGGTACATCCGCAGCAGGTCTCCAGCAAACAGGGATGCTTCATCCCCGCCCGTTCCGGCGCGGATTTCAATGATGGCGTCCCGGTCTTCCGTCGTGTCGCGGGGCAGCAGGCTGTACTGCACGTCGCTTCGCAGTTTTTCCAGGGCGGCTTCCAGTTCTGGAATCTCCAGGGCGGCCAGTTCCGCCAGTTCCGGATCGTCCGTCTTGGCCAGTTCCTGGTTGTCCGCCAGCTGTTGTTCCGTGGCGTTCAGGGAATCCCATGTTTCCATGAGTTCCTTCAGGCGGCGGTGCTCTCTCATGATTTCCGAGGCCTTTTTCTGGTCATTGAAGAAGTCCGGTTCGGCAATGACTGTTTCCAATTCTTCCAGGCGCTGGCGGCGTTTTTCAATGAGAGGTGTGTAATCCATGGCGTTTGCGTGTAAAGGATTTTAAAAGATGGCGGGGTTTTCTGAAAGCCAAATCCGGGGGATGTAAGACATGTTCCGGCATTTAAAAGCAGGGGGGGATTCCGCTTCCGGCGCCTCTGCCGCGCTTTCCTGAATCCGGAAAACCGGGCCAAAAGAAAACCGCAGCCATTACGTTTTTCCAATATGCTTCCCTGAAAAGGGGAAAAGCAGAATTGTCGTAACTGCCGCGGCGGTAAAGCTGGCATCGCGTACGGGACTCGAACCCGTGTTGCCCGCGTGAAAGGCGGGAGTCCTGGACCGCTAGACGAACGCGACTTTTAGGTTTGCAGGGACTGCGCGGCGAAGTAAATACTACCGGAAGCCGAAAGGCAAGAATTATTTGAATCCGAGTTAAAAAAATCGTTATTTTCCTTCCGGTATGTGGGATTCGTCGTAATCGTCCAGCCTGTGTTGCCAGAGGTAGTACCGTGTTTGCTGGACAAGCACGCCGGAAAGTGCCAGCAGGGAAATGAGGTTGGGCAGGGCCATCAGGCCGTTGGCGCAGTCTGCAAAAATCCATACCAGTTCTATTTTAGAGACGCAGCCGATGAAGACCGCCGCCACCCAGATGACGCGGTAAGGCATGATCAGCCGGATGCCGCCCAGGTATTCCAGCGCTTTTTCTCCAAAGTAGGACCAGCCCAGAATGGTGGAAACTACAAAAGTAACCAGGCTGAGCGTGAGCAGAGGGGAGCCTATGTAAGGAATTTTGCTGAATGCCAGCGTAGTAAGCCTTGGGCCGTCCGTGCAGGAAATGTCCGGATGCGCGATGATGCTGGTGGTCAGCACAATTCCCGTCAGGGCGCAGATGATGACGGTATCCCAGAAGGGGCCGCTGGAAGAGATAAGCGCCTGCCTGACGGGGTTGCGGTTCTGTGCTGCGGCGGAGGCGATGGCTGCGGATCCCAGGCCGGCCTCATTGGAAAAGAGGCCCCTGGCCACACCGGTTCTCATTGCCGCCATGACGGCCGCCCCCGCTGCGCCCCCGGCGGCGGCTTCTCCCGTGAAGGCGCAGTCCAGAATATACCGGATGGCGGGAAAAATGTACTCTGCCTGTACGGTCAGGATATACAGGCATCCCAGGATATAGATGACGGCCATAAACGGCACGAAGAAAGCGCATACCCTGGCAATGCCCTGGATGCCTCCCAGCATTACCAGAGCCGTCAATGCCGTCAGAACGGCGGCTGTTCCCCAGGAGGGAATGGAAAAGGCGTGGTGGAGCTGTTCCGCCGCTGCGTTCCCTTGCGTCAGATTGCCGATTCCGAAGGCGGCCATGGCCGTGAAGACGGCGAAGGCTGTCCCCAGCCATTTGCTGTTCAGACCGCGTTCCAGCACGAACATGGGGCCTCCGCTCATATTGCCGTCCTTGTTCTCCACCCGGTATTTGATGGCGAGCAATCCTTCCGAATAACGGGTTGCCATTCCCAGAACTCCCGTCAGCCAACACCAAAAGACGGCTCCGGGGCCCCCGGCCGCAATCGCCACGCCCACGCCGATGATATTCCCGGCGCCGATGTTGGCGGCCAGGGCCACCATCAGGGAACTGAACGGGGAGATATCTCCCTTGTCCGTATGATCTTTCACAAAATACAATTTCAGGGCCTTAAGCAGATAACGCTGCGGAAACCTCAGGATGGCGGTGAGGTACAGGTGCGTGCCCAGCAGCATGATGAGCAGGGGCCATCCCCACAGGAAGCTGCTGAAAGCGGACAGCCAGGACGTGAGCGTGTCCCCGGTCTGGAAAAAGGCATTTTGGAGGGCGTCAAGCATACCGGAGGGATTCTAGGGAAAAGAAGCGTGGTGACAAGTCCTTAAACAAATGACGGAGAAAGGTTTTCCGCGATGTTATGAACCTGGGTCCGGAGTTTTCCGTTTTTGGGGAATCGGTTCCAGGAAAAATGCCGTTTCCCGTATTCGAGTATCGTTTCCCTGAGAAGAAAATGTGTGTTCCTGGTGCGGCTCTTCTTCCCTCCGGAAGCGGAGGAGGCAGGGGAGAACGAGCTGCTTACTGGGGAAAGGGGGGCTGGTTTCCGGCGCGCGCGTTCTTATCATAAGCTCCGCCATGTTTTTGGAATGGGCAAAGTCCTCGGACAGACGGTGTTGACTGCGCCGGCAGGAGCAGATAAAACCTTGAAACAAGGTGTTCATCCGGCCGGGGGAAAGGCGTTTTCCGCTCAGGCGGTTGTGTGGCCGTAACGGTACAGGCGGATAATCAATAATTAATTAAAGAAAAAATGATTGTTTTTACGGAAGAGAAGAAATTTTCCAGGGAAGATGTTCAAGAATTGTTCCTGTCCGTTGGCTGGATTTCCGGACAATATCCGGGGCGTCTGTTCAAGGCTCTCATGAATTCATCTACTGTTGTTACGGCCTGGGACGGTGACCGCCTGGCAGGGCTGGTGCGGGTACTGGACGACAGCGAGATGGTTGCCTACATGCATTATGTTCTGGTGCATCCCGCCTATCAGGGCAGGGGGATTGCTGGAAAAATGGTGGAAATGGTTAAGGAAAAATACAGGGACTACCTGTATCTTGAAATCATGCCGGAAGAGAGCAGAAACGCCGCTTTTTATGAGAAGCACGGCTTCCGGGTTATGGAAGACGGCGTAGCCATGCAGCTGTGCAACTTTTCAAACAAGAGCTGATGCGGGGCGCCGGGGAGAGGTTGTTTGCGGCTGCGGGAGGGCAGGCGATGCGGCCGTTGTCCGCCGGATATATCCGTTTTTCAGCATACTGTTCCGGAAGGCTGTTTTTTATGGCTGAAATCCGCAGTCGAGGAACTGCGGTCTGCCTCGGGGGGCTGGACAGGATACAGTAAACCCGCGGGAATCCTTTCGGATTTTGGCTCCGCGGGTTTACCTTCTCATCCCGGATCAGCTCCGGAAAAGGTTTAGATTCAGTTCCCTGATGATGGATTGAAGCGCCGCCTGCCCCTTGACGGTATTCCCTGCGGGATCCAGGGGAGGCGAAAAAGCCGCCATGGCCAGCTTGCCGGGAGCTACAGCCACCAGGCCGCCTCCTACCCCGGACTTGGCCGGAAGGCCGGCCTTGTACATCCAGTCCCCTGTGGAATCATAAAGGCCTGACATGCACATTTCCGCCAAAATGGGGGGAACGTTCTCCTCTTTCACCACCCGCTTCTTGCTGACGGGATTGACCCCGCCGTTGGCGTAGCAGGCGCCCATCAGGGCCAGCTGGGAGGCGGTGATATTCAGGGAACACATGCGTGTGTACAAATCCACAATCATGGGCGGCGTATTGTAAAAATAGCCGTAGCTGTCCAGCAGCCAGGCAATGCCGCGGTTATGCTGGTTGGTAGCGCTTTCCGACTTGTAAATTTCCTGGTTCACGGTCAGGGCCGTGTTGGCGAAGTTATTGAAATTATGGATCATGTTTCCCCATATTTCATCGGAATCCGAACCGTTGACCAGGCTGACCGTCGCCATGGCCCCTGCGTTGACCAGGGGATTGAGGGGCTTGCCGCCGTGCAGCTCAATGGCCATTACGGAATTGAAGGGTTCCCCGGTGGGGTCCGCTCCGATTTTCGCGCGCAGCTGCTTCATGCCGATCAGATCCATGACATAAGCCAGGTTGAATGCCTTGGAAATGGATTCAATGGCAAAGGGCGCGTCCGCGGAGCCTGCGGTCAGAAGGTCTCCATTGACGGTGACCACGGCAATCGCCAGCAGGTCGGAAGGCACCTGGGCCAGGGCGGGAATGTACGAGGCGTTTTTGCCTCCCTGGACGGTTTTGGCGTAGGCGTACGCGTTATCCAGGGCCGTCCGGATTTGTTCATTGGAAGGAATGTTACTCATGGGATATGGTGTGGCTAGGGATTGCTGCGGAATGGGAATCATTGCTTTTTTCCCATCCGAAGGGTTCAAAGGCGTCTTCGGGATCCACCGGCCGTTTCCAGGAGGGTTTGGCCATGGCATGGATGATGAAGGGGATACCCGCGAAAATGAAGGTGCCCACCACCAGAAGGAGAATGTACATGGTACTGCTGCCTACGGTAATTTGGTTAGGCGGGATGAAGCTCACCAGGAAAGCCGCCAGGCTGGCCAGGAAGCCGAGCCCTCCGACAATCCACATGCCGAAGGTTCTGCCGCCGGGAATGCGGAAGGTACGCGGCGTATTCGGTTCCCGGTAGCGCAGGTAAATGCCTGACGCGAACATCAGCATGTACATGATGAGGTACAAGATGATGGTCAGCTGGGAAATAATCTGGTAGGCGGATTGCACGGAAGGCATGATCACAAACATGATGGAAAGCAGGGTGACGATTCCCCCCTGAATAAAAAGGATGCCCATCTGGACGTTGTTCTTGTTCCGCTTCTGCATGACGGGCGGAAGGTTGCCGGCCAGTCCCACCTGGTACAGGCCTTTTGAAGGGCCTCCCACCCATGCGGTTACCTGGGCCAGAACGCCGACGGCCAGCGCAAGCGCCAGAATCCAGTTCATCCAGCCGAGGCCGAAGAAGCTGAAATAGCTGTCATAAGTAATCAGCAGGCTCTGCACCAGATTAATCTGGGAATTGGGAATGATGAAGCCGATGGCCAGCGTGCCCAGAACGAAAATAAGCACCGTAATGATGGCGGAAATCAGAATGGCCAGCGGATAATTGCGTCCGGGATTATTCACATCCTTCACATGCACGGCGGACATTTCCATCCCCGCGTAAAACAGGAAGATGCTGGCTGCCAGAACGAGGTTGTTGAAATTGCTCATGTCCGGCACCAGCTTGTCCCAGCTCATATCCAGCAGGATCGGGTTGCCGCCTGCCCAATAGCCCAGGCCCAGCAGGATCAGGATGGCTCCGGGAATAATGGTTCCGATGATGGTTCCCCATTTGGTGACGCCTGCGGAAGTCTTCATGCCGCGCAGATTAAGCAGGGTTGCCGCCCAGTACACGCACAGCACCACGATGAGAACATACCATTTATTGGCGGCAAGCGCTTCATCCCATCTTTGCCCGGGCCCCATGAAAGCCAGGGAAACGGCGGCGAATGTCAGAACGGTAGGGAACCAGATGGTACTCTCAATCCATTGCAGCCAGATGGCCAGGAACCCCCATTTTCCCGAAAGCCTCGCCTACCCAGCGGTAAACGCCGCCTTTTTGAGGCCATCCGGTAGTAAGCTCCGCGGCCACCAGGGAAACAGGCACCAGAAAGAATACCGCGGCGAAAATGTAATAAAAAACGGAACTCAGTCCGTAAGTGCTTTCCGCAGGCATGCCGCGCAGGCTGACAATGGCGGAAACGTTGATCATGGCGAGAGTGAATACTCCCATGCGGAGGACGGATTTTACCGCCGGAGCGTTATTGGTTGTTGCGGGGCCTGTTGGAGCAGCCCCTGGTTGAGTCGTATTATTCATTGGTTTATTCCGGGTTGAGAATTGGGACGGCGTAAAGAAAGTGCCGACACCGGCCTTATCTGGACGACCAGACGGGAGAACCTTTCGTTGAAGGGATGATGCAGATAGATCTGCCGGAGTTTGTCTTAACGGAGGCCGTGGAAGTTGTTCAGCCCGTCCCCATGGCCATTTGGCCGGCAGTAGATGCGGGGGATGTCAGGCAGCGCGGAAAAACATGGTTATTCCCTCCGGTGTTGGGAATAAATATATATTTTAAAAGAATATTGATTGGTAATAATTTATTGTAATTAGTAACAATTATTCAAAAATGAATCATTGATCTGTTCCGTTTTCCGAGATACATAAGAATAGTGAATATAGAGAAGCGTTGTCTTCTTTGATGTTCGTCCCTCAATCGTCAATTATCTGGATTTTATGAAAGATCAACAGGTTCAGCGTCATGCGAATTCTCTGCCTGATAATTCCCTCACAGCGTCCGGAGGTGTGCCGGTCCCGTTTAACAAAGAGGCCGGGGCGTTCAGCGGCAGCTGGGACTGGGGGATTGTCGTTGATCCGCTCGGCCCGGGGGAAACGGCGGAGTGCCGTCTGATGCTGGGGGTGGATGATAACGGCTCTCTTACTGTTGACGGCGAGGGAATTTTCATTCCTGGGGAGGGCAAATACCATGGAGGGTCTTATAGGGAAAAAAGCTTGAGCTTCCCCATTGAACCGGGACCGCACCGCGTGCACATGACTTATGAGAACGTGGCTGTTCCTCCTGAATGGACTAATCTCGCCATCCTTAATTATTCCATTGAAGTCATGGTTTCGGATGGAACCTCTTCATCCTCCTATCAGCCGGATGAAGGTTATCCGGAACCCGTAAGTACGGAAGATGAGGGGGAAGACGTGCCGTGTGAATGCGGAGAGGAGGCTGCTGGCGGCAATGGCTCCCAGAGCAGTTCCAGTTCTCCCTGTCCGGAGGAAGACAACGGAGAAGGGGATAACGGTGAAGATGAGGATCCCTGCACCTGTGAAAACAATGAGGGCGGCAGCAGCAGCTCTTCGGCGCGCGGCGCGCGCTCTTCCTCCACCCTTTACGGTTCGTCGGCCGCCGGCAGGCGCGTGGTCGCCCGGACGCTCAAGACGGAAATGATCTGGCGTACCAATTTCGGCTCTTTCCGGGGCATGACGGGTCTGCCTCAGGGATTGCTGGAAATAGTAGGATACACATTCTCGGCTGAACTCTGGTCCCCACGTGCGCTTCATTACTGGCATCCGATGACTCGTGAAATCATCTCGGCGCCATCATCGGGCATCGGGGCGAATACCGCTTTCCAAATCAGGAGCGGCGGAACTGCCATTAACTACTACTGTTACGCGGATGGAGACGGCAGCAGGGTTGACAGTGTGGCCCCCATTGCAGGATCTGCCAAGCGCGGGGGCTCGGCGTGGTTCGGGAGGAGATCCGCTTCTCCGGCAAGGGCGGGAGAATTCTGCCTCAGTATCCGTTCAAACACGGGCAATACCGTTAACTATACCGCAGGTTCGGCCTCTTCCTTGAAATACGCCACCGGCTACACCGCTAAAAACGGCGCGGCTTACACAAGAGAAGAATTTGACGGAAAGCTGGATATTGTGCGGGCTTCGGATGGAAGCATCCGGCAAATATGGAACCTGTGGGACGGGCTCGCCAACATCGAAAATGTCACGGAGTCCGGTTACCGCATCGCCCTCTATCTCCCCGAACAGGTGGGCGGGAAAAACAGTTCCACCGGCCTTTATTCCGTCACGGGCGACCCCTTTAAAACCTTCACAATTACCGGGGACGCGGCTGCGGGCAGACTCTCCGTTACCGAACAGACCGCCGGGCGCGCGCCCTACACCACCCGCTACTGGCAGGGAGCCGACGGAGCATGGAACATGGCGCAGGGGGAAGGAGAAGACGCCATATTCACTCTGAAAGAAAAACAGATCGTTTCGCCCGGCACGTGGAAACTCATCACCACCATCCAGCGGGGGGAAAACGGCGCTCCCATCTCCCGCGTCTGTGAGACTTATGCCGTCACCCGCAATGGCAATTTGTGCACCAGCCGTATTGAAGGCTACGGAACGGACTACGCCCGGGAAACGACTTACGAGTACACCGGCATGGGAAAAATCGCGAAGGAAACTGCTCCTGACGGAAGTGTCAAAACGTGGGCATACGACCGTTTCGGCCGTGAAATCGTGTCCAGCGTCCCCTGGGCGGAAGCCGGCGATAAGGTCACTTACACCACGTATCGGGACCAGACGCAGGCGGATCCGGATATCCTCACCCAATGGGTGACGTTGACGGCCACTGCGGCGGAACTTTGGCGCGCGGATTACACCTACGTTGAGGAAAATCATGTGCGGCGCGTGGAAAAACGCACCACCGCATTGGGGGAAGAAAACGTGCGTCTGGAAGTGAAGGAATCCTGGCTCGGCACGGCTCCCAATGTTTATGCCCGCGGACGCCTGAAGATGAAACAGGGCATGGACGGCATTCAGACGCATTATTTTTATGAAGAGACGGACCAGTACGGAGCCCTTTACAAAGTGACCGCGGAAACGCGGATAGCGGGAGAGAGCGTCCCCGGCCTGAGCTCGCGGAAGGTTACTTACGTCTCCGGCCAGGGCAATAACATGCGTTATGAGCAATATGCCCGGCTGGCCGATGGCGCCTGGTCCATGACGGACGCGTCTTCTTATGAATATGACGTTGAGAACCGTTGGGTAAAGCGCACCCGCGCCAATGGGCGCGTTTACGAGCGCATGATGGCCTGCTGCGGCCCGTTGTGGGAGAGGGATGAGAATGGAGTGACCACTTCCTATTCCTACAATACGGCCCGCCAGCTGGTGGAAACCATCCGTTCAGCCGTTGCGGACGGGGAAACCATGATCACTCCGGAAACCATCACGAGCTATACCCGTGATGCCCTCGGTAAAATTACCTCCCTGCGCAGGGATGCAGGCCCAATGACGACGGTGGAAAGCCGGGAATACGATTTGCTGGGGCGCCTGATAAGAGAAACCGATATTCTGGGGCGCACCACCGTCCGCTCTTACAGCGGAGATGGCCTGGTAGAAACTGTTACCACGCCCGCCGGCGCTACGCTCATCACCCGGAAAAGCCCTTCCGGAACAGTAGTGCGGCGTTACGGCACCGGGCAGCAGGATATCCTTTATACCGTTGAGGCCACGGCGGAAGGGATCCGCACGACGGAGGCTGTGCCGGGCGGGGAGGGGGGAGAGCCCCGCGTCGTGACGGGAAGCTCCACCGTCAACGGCTTTGGCGAGCTTGTACGGATTGCTGCCGCCAATACCCTGAATGGGGAAAACGTGCGCACTCTTGCATACGATGACAAGGGGCGCCTTATCAGGGAACAGCTGGCGGACATGGCGCCGACACTCTATGCCTATGATGCTTTTGGGAACAGGACAAGGGCAATCGTCGCGCTGGAGGATGAACCGACCATCCTGAACTCCCGCATTACTGACTACGCTTATGTGGCCGAGAGCCGTGAAGACGGCATCTACAGACTTGTTTCCATAACAAGTTATACTTCTTCAGGTACTCCCGTTCTTCAAAAGCAGGCGGCCCTGCTTTCTGCTCTGAGTTCTGTTCTTGCAGGCAAAACCGTCATGACGGATCCCCGCGGCCATGATACCGTGGAGTGGACGGAGTATGGCGGCGGTTCTGTCCGCCTGCAGAAGAAAACCGTGCCCGGCGTCGGGAGCGTTGCTCTTACGCGCGTCGTGGACGGATTCACGACGGCGGTTACGGGCTTTGACGGCGCGACCGCCCGCCGGCAGCGCACTTATACGGAAACGGGCATCACCTATGCGGACACAGATGTGCGCGGTAACGTCTTTACCGCCGTCTGCGACATTGCCGGCCGCATCATTTCCGGCACGGATGCCGCGGGCAACACGACCACCTACGCTTATGCCCAGCCCTTTGATCTGCCTACCTGCGTTACCAATGCCCTTGGTAAAACAGCCTGTTCCGTTTATGATATCCGGGGCCGCAAGGAAGCCGAATGGGGGACGGCCATACAGCCCGCCGTATACGCTTATGACGCCGCCGGCCATATAGTGAGCCTTGCCACCTTCCGTGATCCCGGGGATGTCATCACTACTGATCCCCGCCTCCGGACGGATGGGGACATCACCACCTGGACGTACGATGTCGCTACGGGGCTGGTTGTCCGCAAGACCTATGCCAATGCCACCCATGTGGATACCGCTTATGATGCGCTCAACCGCGTTTCCGCTACGACGGACGCGCGGGGAACCGTTGCCTCCCGCTCCTACGCCCCCCTTACCGGGGAGCTTACCTCCATTACCTTTAATGACGACGGTTTTACCCCCTCCATCAGCAGCCGCTACAATCATCTGGGGCAGCTGACGCAAATTGAAGACGCTTCCGGAACGCGCACGTTCACGTACAATCAGTATAACGAACAGGAAACGGAAACGACGGCTGGCCTTGCGGCAAGCGTCTTGACCCTCCGCCGTGACGGAGTGGGGAGGCCCTCGGGCTACTGTCTGGACTATGCGGGCGCCGCCGCCTTGCAGACGGCATGGGGGCATGACGCCTCCGGAAGGCTTTCCACCGTCTCGCTGAACGCCGTCGCGAAGCCCTTCACCTACGGCTACAATGCGGAAAGCGGCCTGCTGGACACTCTTGATTACCCCAACACGTTGAAATGGCGGCGCACTCTGGAAGAAAAGCGCGACCTCCCGGTGAATATTGACTACCTGCGCCCCGGCAGCGCCAACTACCCGGCCAAAACCGACTACTCCTACGATGTGCTGGGGCGTCCCGTCACGAAGAAAGACTATTTCAACACGTCCGCGCCCGACCTCACCCACGCCTACGCCTACAATGACAGGAATGAACTTGTGAGCGACGCGATGAGCCGGGGCGGCATATACAGTTACGCCTACGATAACATCGGCAACCGCACAACCTCCCGGGAGGGAACGGATTCCCTTCCCGCCACATACGTTGCCAACCGGCTTAATCAATACACGGATATCACCGAGGGTACGGAGCCGCCCTTTGTTCCCACCTATGACGCCGACGGCAACCAGACGAAAATTCAGACGTCCACGGGAGAATGGGAAGCCGCCTACAACGCGTTGAATCAGGCGGTCAGCTTCACGCAGGGGGACAGGCGTATTGAGTGCGTTTACGATTATCTGAACAGGAGGGTAGAAAAATCCGTCTATGAAGGGGAAGCGCTCATGTCAAGGAAACGGTTTATCTACCAGGGTTACCTGCAAATCGCGGAACTGGATGCTGCGGACGCTTCGGAATCCGCTGAACCCGTCCTGCGTAAAACGTACCTGTGGGATCCCCTGGAACCGGTAGCCACGCGCGTCCTGGCGATGAGCGTCTTTGATGAAACGGGAACTTATGTGGAAGATCTTTATTATACGCATGACGCGTTGAAGAACACAACGGCGCTCTTCGGCATCAAGGCGGGCCGGCGAGCCTTGTACGAATATGGCCCGTATGGGAATGTTCTCAAGATGGAAGGCAATGCGGCAGAAATCAATCCCTTCCGCTTCTCCAGCGAGTATTTCGATGAGGAAACCGGGCTTGTGCAGTACAATTTCCGATACTATAATCCCCAAGATGGAAGGTGGATCAGCAGAGATCCTGTCGATGAACAGAGCGGATGGAATCTTTATATCTTTGTCAAGAACAATACATGCCTGTACTCTGATACGCTTGGACTTTCTGAAGATGCTGAAACGGAATGTTGCAAGGATGGTGTAAAATACTCTAAAATTGCGGATGACGCAGGAAGGGAATGCTGCGAATATGAAGTACAGGAAATTTTTATTCTGGTTAAACCATGCAGCTACTGGTCAGGAAATGTAGGACATGCTTGGGTCAAAACGCCCAATATGCAGAGAGGCCTCTACCCCGGAAGTTGGCACAAAGGCGCTTTAGGCGTTGGAGCCGGAAAAATTCAGGATGATGCCCGTAATGAAGGAGATGCCGATTCTGGAAATTCCTACACTTATAAAGCCTGTCCTGAGTCAGTAAGTAAAGTAGAAGAACAGATCCGGGAAGATGAAAAGAATGTTCCTCAATATTCACTATACAACTCGGGAGCAAGAAATTGCTGCGGATGGTCGTGTGCAATCGTGGAAGGAGCTGGTTTTGTAGCCCCGTTTGCCCCTGATACTCCTCTTCTGGCTCCAGCTCCTCAAGGGCATAGAGGCTATGGCGAAGGAAGAGAGCCTTGCGAATAAACAAAGAGAGAATTAATAAATTATTTAAGATGAAAAAGAAAATGTGGAAGATCGTCATAGGAATAGTCGTTTTTTACTTCTTCATTTATTTACCGTTCTCCCTCTTCTGGTCGGCCATAGATACGGGAGACGGTTATGAGAGGAGTGTAACTCTGTTGGAAACAGTGGAAAAGGATTTGGAACTCCATAAGATATTTGCCCGGCATGGAATGAAATTAACAGGCGATGGAGCTTCCTGGAGAAGTAAAACTTGTGGTCTTCGTTTCGTTGTCGAAGACGGAACGAATGCCCGGATTCCTCCGGAAGTCGAGGAGTATCTGTTAAACAACCCAGACCTCGTGAAAGGCTGCCGTATCGAAGTGCAAATCAAAATTCCCCCTGAATCAAAAGAAGAGCCTTACAGGGTTTGTTGCGAAAAAATATATTTTCCATGGAGACTTTTCTATTAAATGAAGGGCATATTATGGAAAAGTCAATCAACATGAAATAGATGCTATTAAAAAAAATAGCGAATGTCCATGCGATGAAAATCAATAAATATATTCTAGGAGGCTTGCTCATCCTGTTTCCCATATTATGGAATAGCTGCGCAGTATCTGAAAAAAATAAAAATCGGCATATGAAACCGAATAAGATTATATTGAAAGATTCTACTAAAAAAATTCAAGTCTTTGTAACATCTTACCATTCAACTCAGAGAATACGACAAGAAATTATAATTAAAGAAAATCAGCCTGTAAATTTCTTTGGCATCGATTTTGTTCTGCGTAAAGGTATTTTATATGCAAAACGAAATAAAGAAGAGAAGACCTTTTTTTCTCCTGGATCATATTATATAGACATATCTCCTATAGATGGGACATGGCTTTCGGGCAAAGTACATACTCCTTTTGAGGGGAAACATCATCCTAAACAATAATGGGTATGGATATAAATTTCATACTAATTATTTAATTGCGTAAACAGGATTAATATTTTTCCTGATTCCATTATTTAATTTTCCTTCATCTGTTGTGTAATATCATTTTAAATATGGTGATTCTTTAGACATAAATGGAATATTAGAAATTTTACCGGCGGGTAAACGGATGGCATCTTGATATCTTCGTCAAGAACAATACATGCCTGTACTCTGATACGCTTGGCCTTTCTGAAGATGCTGAAACGGAATGTTGCAAGGATGGTGTAAAATACTCTAAAATTGCGGATGACGCAGGAAGGGAATGTTGCGAATATGAAATACAGGAAATTTTTATTCTGGTTAAACCATTCAGGAATTTGCTAGGAAATGTAGGACATGCTTGGGTCAAAACGCCCAATATGCAGAGAGGTCTCTACCCCGGAAGTTGGCACAAAGGCGCTTTAGGCGTTGGAGCCGGAGAAATTCAGGATGATGCCCATAATGAAGGAGCTGCCGATCCTAGAAATTCCTACACTTATAAAGCCTGTCCTGAGTCAGTAAGTAAAGTTGAAGAGCAGATCCGGGAAGATGAAAAGAATGTTCCTCAATATTCACTATACAACTCGGGAGCAAGAAATTGCTGCGGATGGGCGTGTGCAATCGTGGAAGGAGCTGGTTTTGTAGCCCCGTTTGCCCCTGATACTCCTCTTCTGGCTCCAGCTCCTCAAGGGCATAGAGGCTATGGCGAAGGAAGAGTGCCTTGTGAATAAACAAAAAGAGAATTAATAAATTATTTAAGATGAAAAAGAAAATGTGGATCGTCATAGGAATAGCTGCTCTTTACTTCATTTATTTACCGTTCTCCCTCTTCTGGTCGGCCATAGATACGGGAGACGGTTATGAGAGGAGTGTAACTCTGTTGGAAACAGTGGAAAAGGATTTGGAACTCCATAAGATATTTGCCCGGCATGGAATGAAATTAACAGGCGATGGAGCTTCCTGGAGAAGTAAAACTTGTCAGATCTGTTTCGTTGTCGAAGACGGAACGAATGCCCGGATTCCTCCGGAAGTCGAGGAGTATCTGTTAAGCAACCCTGATCTTGTGAAAGGCTGCCGTATCGAAGTACAAATCATGGCACCTCCAAATAATGGTTATCCTTACACTACTTATTGTGAAAATATATTTTCCTTGGAGACTTTTCTATTAAATGAATAGAAATGAAGGACATATTATGGAAAAGTCAATCAACATGAAATAGATGCTATTTAAAAAAATATCGAATGTCCATGCGATGAAAATCAATAAATATATTTCAATATTCTTTATCATTTTATTTTCAATATTGTTGATTGATTGTGCAATATCTGAAGAAAATAAAAATCAACATATGGAGCCAGGTCGAATTATCTTGAGAGATCTGACTAAAAATTTACAAGTCATTGTAACATTTGGTCATTCCTCCCGGGGAACACAAGAAATTATACTTAAAGAAAATCAGCATATAAAATTCTTTGGCATTGATTTTGTCCTGCGTAAAGGTATTTTATACGCGAAACGAGATAAAGAAGAAAAGGTTTTCCTTTCTCCTGGATCATATTATATAGACATATCTCCTATAGATGGGACATGGGTGTCGGGTAAAGTACATACTCCTTTTGAGGGGAAATATCATCCCAAACAATAATTGGCATGAATGTAAATTTATGCCAATTGTTTAATTGAGTAGACATGCTCAATATTTTTTTTCTGATTCAGTTATTTAATTTCGGAATTATGTAGAATAATCTTGCTGTAAGATTTCTAGAATATTCTTGATGTTGATATTCAGTAAATTGCTTCGATAAAAAATCGGGAAGGTCAACGAAACAAGACTAAAGTAAATAATGCCGATAAATTATTTACAATGAAAAAGAAAATATGGATTGTAATAGGAATAGCCGCTCTTTACTTCATTTATTTACCGTTCTCCCTCTTCTGGTCGGGCATAGATAAGGGAAACGGTATGAAGAGGAGTGTAACTCTGTTGAAAACAGTGGAAAAGGATTTGGAACTCCATAAGATATTTGCCCGGCATGGAATGAAATTAACAGGCGATGGAGCTTCCTGGAGAGGTAAAACTTGTGAGATCTGGTTCGTTGTCGAAGACGGAACGAATGCCCGGATTCCTCCGGAAGTCGAGGAGTATCTGTTAAACAACCCTGACCTCGTGAAAGGCTGCCGTATCGAAGTGCAAATCAAAATTCCCCCTGAATCAAAAGAAAAGCCTTACAGGGTTTGTTGCACGAAAAAATATATTTTCCATGGAGACTTTTCTATTAAATAAATGCGGAATTATGTTCCCTATTTCTACGGGAATTGCTCTGCTTGTCTTATCTTTTTCTAATTCTTGATGGAGGGAGCCAGATTCTCATCGTTGCCGACCGACTTTCTGCGGCAGTTGATGAACGAAGCGTTATAAGATTATTTTAAGCATGTGCCATCATTGATCCTGTTTCCTATAGTTTGTGTAACGCTATTCGACAAAAACATTCGCTTTTCTGTCTACAATGAGACGGAAACCCATATGAAAGAGTTGTACTATACACACGACACGTTCAAGAACACGAACGCTCTATCTGGGGAATCGTTCAGGACAGTGTGCTTTGCACGAATACGCTTCTTATGGTCAGTCTGGCCGTCAAGAGAGAATAGAACGTGGCAGGAATGAAACTGTCGCTGATTCTTCAGCGAATATTCGAATGCTTAAATGAGGAAACCTGATTTGCGTTATATCATTCCGCGTATGACAGATGGCGGCAGGTTCTTGATACGGTGATCATTAAGTCCGCCTGTGTCCCGGAGGATAAACACTGAATCATTAAGCAATAATACAGGATGCGCCTGTGATAACCGGCAACGTCTGCAACGTTGACGGAGGCCGCCTTTCGGCAACATTTCCATGAAATGCATGGAGGAGGAACGTCCGGTGGGCCTCATCAGAGCAGATGAAATGTTTCCTGGAACGGTGTTGCAATAGGGGGCAGGTTTTTCTGTACGAACCATAATATAAAACCCGCACATCATCAACATTTGTGCGGGCCTTTTGCTATAAAAAGTTGGAGCGGATGATGGGATTCGAACCCACGACATCAACCTTGGCAAGGTTGCGCTCTACCCCTGAGCTACATCCGCTTGGAACGATTGGAGCCTTACGGCGTCCGTGTGCCAAGAGTATATAAGGTCTGCCTTGGCAAGATTTTTTTAGAGAAAAATCCTGTTTTGCCGACATGTGTGCGTTGTTGCCGGCGTATGGGGCAGGAGAGGTGAGAATTCTGCCCTGTGGGGTATGCCGCTCCGTTCCTTGTTCATGACGTTTTTGGGGAAAGTGGAGAGGCGTAAAAAACGGGATTGTTCCGAAAAGGCCCGTTTTGCCTGTCTTGAAACAATCCCGTTGAAAGGGGGGGCAGGGTTCAGTAGCTTCTGGCCCAGAGAACACGGCGTTTCGTCATGCGTCCGGTGAGGATGCAGGGTGCCGGCTCGCCGCGGCCCAACTCGCCGAGCGGGATGCAGCGGATGGAAATGCGCAGCCGTTTAGCCAGTTCTTCTTCTTCTTCCGGAGACCCGTCCCACGGCACCTGGAGCCAGTCTGCATCTCCCTCTCCGGAGAAGTTTTCTTCCAATTCCCGCAGAGTGGAGGCGGGGCGGATATGGGAGTCCCGGAAGGCAATGGCCCGCTGAAGCAGGGTGTCCTGAATGCTTTGGAGAATATCCGCAGCGGTATCGAGCAGTTCCGTTTCCGGGACGAAGGATTTTTCATTGGCGGACCGGTCGCGCCGCTGAAGGCAGACGGAGCCTTTTTCCAGGTCCCGGGGGCCTATTTCCAGACGCACGGGCACGCCTTTTTTCACCCATTCCCATTTCTTGGCACCGCCGCCCAGGTCGCGCCTGTCCACCAGCACGCGCAGCGGCTGGCCGTGGAAGGTTTTGGCGCGGAGGGTGCGCGCCAGTTCCTCGCAGTGGTCCAGAACGGCCTGGCGGCTTTCTTCCTTGGGCGTGACGGGAATGATGACGATTTGCTGGGGAGCGACGCGGGGCGGGCAGACGAGTCCGTCGTCGTCGGAGTGCATCATGATGAGAGCTCCGATCATGCGGGTGGAAACGCCCCAGGAGCTTGTCCATGCGAATTGCTGGGTGTTGTCCCTTCCGGCGAAGCAGATGTTCTGGGATTTGGAGAAGTTCTGCCCCAGGAAGTGGGAGGTCCCTGCCTGGATGGCCTTGCGGTCCTGCACCATGGCTTCCACCGTGTAGGTTTGTTCCGCGCCGGGGAAGCGTTCCGCCTCCGTCTTTTCCCCTGGAATGGTGGGGATGGCGAGCACGTCCCGCTGGAATTCTTCATAAACCTTGTGCATGGTGAGGGTTTCCTCAATGGCTTCCTCGCGGGTTTCATGGGCCGTATGCCCTTCCTGCCACAGGAATTCCGCCGTGCGCAGGAAGATTCGGGGCCTCATTTCCCAGCGCATCACGTTGCACCACTGGTTGACTTTGAGGGGCAGGTCCCGGTAACTGGAGGTCCAGCGGGCGAAAGCCGCGCCGATGACGGTTTCCGAGGTGGGCCGGATGACGAAGGGTTCCGTAAGCTCCCCGGTGGGAATCATGCGTGTCTTGCCGGTGGCTTCATCCTTTTGTGCTTCCAGCCTGTGGTGGGTGACTACGGCGCATTCCGTGGCGAAGCCTTCGGCATGCTCCGCTTCCTTTTCCAGATAGGAGATAGGAATCAGAAGGGGGAAATAGGCGTTCGTATGGCCGGTGTCCTTGAAGCGCTGGTCCAGGTCCTTTTGAATGAGTTCCCAAATGGCGTAGCCCCATGGCTTGATGACCATGCAGCCGCGGACCTCGGAATTTTCCGCCATGTCGGCGGCCTTGATGACTTGCTGGTACCACTCGGGGAAATCCTGGGCGCGGGTAGGGGTGATTGCGGTTTGCTGAGACATATTGGATGGTTTGTTGAATAGAACGGGCGGGGCCCGCAAAGGAAACTCGGAATAATATTAAAAGGGGGCGTTTTTGTATTCCCGGTAATTGCTGTAGGCGAAGAGGGCCATGAAGATGGGGATAAAGTAGCCGTGGAAAAGCTGGAAACTGAGCAGTCCGATGAGGATGGCCGTGATGAAGCCGGTCATGAATACTTTCCTGGGGGAGCGGATGTACTGGGCGATCAGCTGGCCGCCGTCCAGGGGGTAGATGGGCAGCAGATTCAGGATAGTCCACCATTCTCCAATCATGATGAGGCAGGAGAGAATGTACAGCTTGGGGGAGATGAGCGCTGCTGTGAAGGGGCTGATAGCCAGGTCCCAGAAGTTCAGGTTGTAAGAAGTCATGACTGGAGCGACGATGTTCCAGGTGAGCCACAGGCTGATGATGCCCAGCAGCAGGGTCATCATGGGGCCTGCCAGAATCATGAGGGCCCGCCCTCCGCGCGTCAGTTGCATGCCATGGCTGCTTGTCAGGCCGCCGAAGAGTTCCAGAACAATCGTCTGCTGGCCGCCGCCCAGCTTGCGGCCCACCAGCGCGTGCCCCATTTCATGGGACAGGATGGCGACGAAGCCGGCAATGACGAACAGGGCCGGATAAATGAGATCTTCCACACTGCTGATGCTGAGGGCGCCGCCGAAAATGGCCAGCACCACCCAGAAGCTGGGGCGGATGTAAACAGGTATCCCGAACAGGGTGAAATGAACCATGCGCGAGAGGGTAAGGGCAGATTCCCGTTTTGCCAAGCCCGGAGAATGTGCATGCACCGTTTTGGCGTTGGAGCGGCGCAGCGAATTGTGTTAAAAGTCTTTCATGAGGCTGTTTTCCATCATCCTGTGCTGTGCCGTGCAGGCCGTCCTGGGGTATGACGGGCCGCCGCCCCTGACGGAGGTGGACGGCCGTTCCCCCATCCGCATGGGCGGGGAGATGCTTGGCGGCTACCGTTCATACTATGTCCACCGGGGGGAAAAGATGGGGGCTGATTCCACGGAGGGCCAGATTTCCGGCGGAGCCTCCCTGTCTGATTCCTGGGCGGTGAGCGGGGAACTTTTCGCCATCCGCAACTGGCAGGGCCGCCATTTCAGTCAGGCCACTTTACACGGGGAAGTCCAGTATTATCTGGCGGACGAATGTACGGCCGGGCTTTTTGTCAACGGGCAGTGGTACGATTCCTGTCCCCTGAAGAACGGGACGGAGCCGGGCCTGTCCCTTAAATGGAATCCCACCCCTTCCTGGTCTTTCCGCGGTTCCTTCCTGTATGATTCCGGACAGGAGGGTGTATATTCCCAGTGGGGCGTTACCTGGCAGCCCCTGCTGTGCGAATCCGTCGCCATGGTGAATACGGTTTCCCTGGGTTTTGCCCATGATTATCTGGGGAGGAACGGCTTGAAAGAGCTGATGGTGCGCACGGGTGCTGTGGGCCGTTTCCGGCGGTCTGCGGGTGGAGCCTTTCCTGGGGTGGTATTGCGGCTACGGGCGGGACGATTTCAAAAAAGTAGTGCTGGGGCTTTGGTGCTCTTACGTTTTTTAACGGGCGGATTTCTCCGGTTTTCCGGCATTTTCCTGTTGCCAAACGGGGAGGCTTGGTCATAATGGCCTGCGTATGATGAAGCCTACACTTCTTGTTTTAGCAGCTGGCATGGGCAGCCGTTACGGCGGTCTCAAGCAACTTGACCCGATGGGCCCCAACGGGGAAGTAGTTCTTGACTACTCTGTTTATGATGCCATCCGGGCCGGTTTCGGAAAAGTGGTATTCATTATCCGCCGTGACTTTGAAGATATTTTCAAGGAAAAGGTCGGCAGCCGTTTTGCCGGCAAGATTGAGGTGGATTACGCTTTCCAGTCCCTGGACGACCTGCCGGAAGGCTTCTCCGTGCCGGAAGGCCGGGAAAAGCCCTGGGGCACCGCCCACGCCCTGCGTGCCGCCCGCCACGTGGTGAAGGAACCCTTTGCCGTAGTGAATGCGGATGACTTTTACGGTGCGGACGCTTTTGTGCAGGCCGCCAAGTTCCTGACCTCCACTACGGATGAACCCGGCAAGGCCCATTACGGCATGATCGGCTATCCGCTGAAGAACACCCTCTCCGACAACGGGGACGTGAACCGCGGCATTTGCTCCATCAAGGGCGGCCTTCTGGATGGCGTGGAGGAATTCGTGAAAATCCAGGCTGACGAAGACGGCGTAGTGCGCGGCAACAACCTGAAGGGCGAACGCCTGCCGGTGGATCCTGCAGAACTGGTTTCCATGAATTTCTGGCTGTTCTCCCCCTCCTTCATCGAACTGACGGAGGATCATTTCATTGACTTCCTGAAAGAACACGGCCAGGAACCCAAGAGCGAATGCTTTATTCCCACCGTGGTGGACGCCCTGATTCATGCGGACCGGGCGGATTGCGCCGTTCTTCCCACTTCTTCCTCCTGGTTCGGCATGACCTATCCGGGGGACAAGCCCATGGTTGTGGAAGGCATCAACAAACTTATCCAGCAGGGCGTATACCCTGAAAAGCTCAACTAAGCCTTTTTCCCTATGCACGATCTCAAGGCTGTATCAACCCTGTTCGATCTCCGCGGCGATTTTGTCCACGGTTATTCCTACGGCAGCGGCCACATCAATGACACCTACTGCATCTGGGTGGATCAGGCGGGACAGCGCATCCGCTACATCCTCCAGCGCGTGAACCATAACGTGTTCAAGCAGCCCATCCCTCTGATGGAGAACGTAAAGCGCGTGACGGACCACGCCCTGAAGCGCCTGAAGGAGGAACAGTGCCCGGAAGCTTACCGCCGCACTCTCACGCTGGTTCCCTCCGTGGACGGCAAGCCGTACGCCCTGGATTCGGACGGCAACTGCTGGCGCGTGTACCCGTTCATTGAACGCGCACGCACGTATGACCAGATTGAAACTACCAAGCAGTGCCAGGAAGCGGCGCGCGCCTTCGGCGAATTCCAGAAGCTCACGGCAGACCTACCCGGAGAGCCCCTGTTTGAGACCATTCCCAATTTCCACAATACCACTTCCCGCCTGGCGGCTCTGAAAGAGGCCATCCAGTCCGACCCCCTGGGGCGCGTGAAGGAAGTGCAGAAGGAAATAGACTGGTACCTTTCCCGTGAGTCGGACTGCCATCTGGTGGTGGATTACCTGAAATCCGGGGAATTGCCCCTGCGCTGTACGCACAATGATACCAAGCTGAACAATGTGATGCTGGACGATGTAACCGGAGAAGGCATTTGCGTGATTGACCTGGATACCACGATGCCCGGTTCCGCCATTTACGACTTCGGCGACATGATCCGGACGGCCACGTCTCCCGCCGCGGAAGATGAAAAGGACGTCTCCAAGGTCACGATGCGCATGTTCATGTTTGAAGCTCTGGTTCAGGGTTACCTGAGTTCCGCCAAGAGTTTCCTGACGCCTCTGGAAAAGAGCCTGCTGCCGTTCTCCGGCAAATTGCTCACGATGGAATGCGGCATCCGCTTCCTGACGGACTACCTGTCCGGTGACGTGTATTTTAAAATCCACCGTCCGGAACACAACCTGGACCGCTGCCGCACGCAGATGGCCCTGGTAGAATCCATTGAGGCGCAGATGGATGAAATGAAGGCCATTGTGGACCGCTATTAACCAATATCTACCAACATCGGAAAAACATGAAGATTCTCGTAACCGGCGGCGCCGGATTCATCGGTTCCCACATTGTGGAACACTATCAGGATAAGGCGGAGGAAATCCGTGTGCTGGACAACCTGCGCACGGGCTATCTCAGGAACCTGGAAGGGCTCAGGCACACGTTCATCGAAGGTTCCATCTGCGACCGGGAGCTGGTGCGCCAGGCGGTGCAGGGAGTGGACTATATTTTCCACATGGCCGCGCTCGTCTCCGTGCCGGAATCCATGAGCAAGATCAGCGAATGCATCGACATCAACGTCAACGGTTTGCTGAACGTGCTGGAGGAAGCTTCCGCCGCCGGAGTCAAAAAAATCGTGCTGGCGTCTTCCGCCGCCATTTACGGAGACAATCCCACGGTGCCCAAACTGGAAGCCATGTACCCGGAGCCCAAGAGTCCCTATGCCATTACCAAGCTGGATGGGGAATACTACCTCAACATGTTCCGGGCGGAAGGAAAAATCAATACGGCAGCCGTGCGCTTCTTCAATGTCTTCGGCCCCCGGCAGGACCCCAAGGGCGCCTATGCTGCGGCCGTGCCCATTTTCATTGAAAAAGCTGTCAAAGGAGAAGACATCACCGTGTATGGGGACGGCTCCCAGACGCGCGATTTCATTTATGTGAAAGACATTGTAGGAGCCCTTACCTTTGTGGCGGAACACCCGGAAGTCACCGGAGTGTTCAATGCCGGTTACGGCGGCCAGATCACCATTGAAGAGCTGGCGCAGAACATCATCAAGGCTGCCGAGTCTTCCTCCAAGGTGCTTCATGCCCCGGAACGTCCGGGAGACGTCAAGCATTCCCGCGCCTGTGCGGACAAGCTCCGCAATGCCGGATGGCAGCCCAGGCATACTTTGCCGGAAGGCCTGGCGACGACGCTGGAATACTTCAAGGGCATTCTGGGCAGGTAACCTTCTGTAATTTCCGGTTTTATATTACCCCCGGACTGCCTCCGCTCCTGCAGCGGAGGCAGTCTTTTTTATGGGAAACCGGGGCTGTGTATGACAAATTGAACGGGTGTTGAAATTCGGATGATGCAAAAGACTTTTTTATCATGGGAAAAGACGAAGAGCAAGTGTCCGAAAAAGGGAAAAATTATTTATAATCAAGAGCGTTTCATGAATTTTCAAAGCCTTTTGGTTTGACAATAAGGTAATGGGCGGAAACCGATATTCCGTATTTGTTAGAGAGGAAAATTTTCTGCGGAAAAAATCCGGGCTGGCATTGAATGTTATTGACGGAAGAAAGGCGTAATAATAGAGACTTCGGGCGATATGTATTTCTTCAGAGATTCTTCTGCCAAGCAATTGCCTGCGTTTAAAGATCCCTGTTTCGAATTGGCCATGGCCCGCCGGAAGGAGGAAGTCCGCTAGGGATGGATACCTTTTGCCATATTCGTCTTCTTTTTGCTTGTGTACCGCTTCTTTGGCCTTGTCATGCCGAGCAATAATGCGGACGGCTCGCAGTCATGGCTCTTTTTGCTGGTGCTGGCGGGCTGGGGGCTCCTGGGTCTCGTCCACATGGTTGTGATTCCCATCTGGATGCTGATCGCCTCCCTTCATTACTGGGAGGTGAACCGCAGGGGATTGGCTGTTGCGGGGCTGCTGTTCAGCATTTTGGCTCCTGTCAGCATGGTTTTCATGCTGTCCTGCTGGTCCATGTTTGGATAAAGGTGCATTTTCCGTCCTGAGGGGGGAACGGTGTCGCTTCCGCCAAACTTTCAGGATTCCGGGGATTGGCCTTTTCTCCGGCCTTTCAACCGGGTAAAGTGTTTCCGATGGATTTGTTCAGTTTACAGGAAGCGGAAGCGAGGGAAGGCTTTGAGCCCGGGGCGGACACTTCCGCCATGCCGCTGGCCGCGCGCATGCGCCCGCGCACCCTGGATGAAGTGGCCGGGCAGAAGCATCTGCTGGCTCCGGGTAAGCTGCTGAGACGGGCAATTGAGACGGACCGGTTTACGTCCCTGATTTTCTACGGGCCTCCCGGGTGCGGAAAAACTACTCTGGCCGCCGTCATCGCCCGGACGACGAATGCCCATTTCATGATGCTCAACGGCGTGGAATCCAATGTAGCGGACATCCGGGAAAAAATAGCCCAGGCGCAGATGAGGATGAGCATGCACGGGCGGAAAACCGTTCTTTTCGTGGATGAGCTGCACCGGTTCAACAAGGCTCAACAGGATGTTCTGCTTCCCCATCTGGAAAAGGGTACGGTCAGGTTTATCGGGGCGACCACGGAAAACCCCTATTTTGCGATTAACTCCCCCCTCCTGTCACGCTCCCAGGTTTTTCCGCTGGAGCCGGTGCCGGAGGAGGAGCTGGCCGCCCTGCTGAAGCGCGCCCTGGCGGATGAGGTGCGCGGGCTGGGCGCATCCCGCGTGGATATGGAGGCGGAAGCCCTGAACCATTTGGCCGCCAAAGCGGACGGAGACGCCAGGAAGGCGCTCACGGCTCTGGAAGTGGCTGTTCTGTCCACTCCTGCGGGGAAAGACGGCGTCATTCATGTGGACATCTCCGTAGCGGAGGAATCCATCCAGCGCAAGGCTATCAGATACGACCGCCTGGGGGATTCCCATTACGATACGATTTCCGCTTTCATCAAATCCATGCGCGGCTCTGACCCGGACGCCGCCCTGTATTGGCTGGGTATGATGCTGGAAGCCGGGGAGGATATCCGCTTTATAGGAAGAAGGCTGGTCATCGCCGCGTCGGAGGATGTAGGGCTGGCGGATTCCAACGCCCTGCGCGTAGCTTTGGACGCGGCGCGCGCGGCGGAAATGGTCGGCATGCCGGAAGCACGCATTCCTCTGGCGCATGCTGCGGTTTACCTGGCGACGGCCCCCAAGAGCAATTCCGCCTACATGGGCATCAATGCCGCCATGGATGACGTGCGCAATGGGAAAACGCTGGCAGTGCCGGAACACCTGCGGACGCCAACGCGCAAGAAGCTGGCTGCCGCCGGAGGCGCGGATGCCGCCAGGCTGGAATACCTTTATTCCCACGACTATCCGGAACATTACGTACCCCAGGCCTACCTCCCGGAAGGCCGCGTGTATTACACCCCCACCGGAAACGGGCTGGAACTGAGGATCCGGGAACGCATGGAATACCGCCGTCAACTGGCGGAGAACGCCTGGGAAGGCGGGAAGAAGGGGTAATTCTCCCTTGAAAACGCGGGAATGGGAAGAAGGTTTCCCTGATTGCTCCTTTGAAGCTGCCGGGAATGTTGTTCGGCCTTGGCCGGCAAGAAGCAGGAGAGAGGGCTGCTTCCGCTTGGGCGCTGGCTGGAAATTCTTCTCCCATCGGAAAAAAGGCAGGAAATTCCTTGGGAATGTCCTGCCTTCGTGAAGGTTGTGAATGGCGGTTTTGTTAGTTTGCCAGCAGGAATCAGGATTCCTTGGTCACAATGATGTCGCAGTCCGCATCGAACCATCCGTGGCCCTGGCAGTCGAAAACCAAGTCCGGCTTTTCGGAACCGGAGAGGCGCAGGGTGAATTCGCGCCCGTTTTTGTCCTGCCGGTCCTTGGGCAGTTCGCTGACTACGCGGTTGCCCTTCATGAAGCGGGGGTTGCGGATATTGCAGCCGCCGCTGTTCATCTTGAAGGTAATCTTGTAGTTTCCGGGGCCGTCAAGCATGCTGCTGACGTTGACGCGGGTAGGCGTCAGTTCCGGACGCAGGTCGTAGCCTGTGAAGTGAGGACTTTTCAGGGTGACGGGTTCCGTCAGATAGCGGTAGTAGTTCTGGGCGCCTATTCCCATGAGGGTTTTAGGGGATATCCTGGCGATGTCCGTCAGGGTCTTCAGCGCCTGGTCCTTTTTCCCCTCATTGCGGTAGAGCCAGAACCTGGCCGCCATGACCTGTTGTTTTTGAAGGGGAGTCAGGCCGGGGGTTTTGAGCTGTTTGTTTACATAGGCATGGGCGGTTTTGTAATCCTTTGGACCGCCGTCTTTGGCGGAATCATTCACCATTCTCTGCACTTTTTCGATGTAGGGCAGATGCCTGAACGTGTATTTGAAGTGCACTCCCTTGATGTCTTCCGGATCCGCCTTCTTGATTTTTTCCAGAATATCCTTTCTGGCAGAGGCCGCATAAGGAGGAAGCTGCTGAAGCCCTTCTCCGTAAAGAAGGGCCGCGGCCGTTCCGGATGAAGCGGCGGCTTTTTCCCACAGGGCATTGGCCTTGTTTTGCTGTTTTACGGCTTCCATTGCCTGCTTCATGACGGCTGGCAATGTTTCCCTGGAGACGCCTTCCGACAGGAATACCATGTTTCCGGTGGGGGAGACCACCTGGATGGCGGGGATGTTCCAGATTTCCCCCGGGGGCTTGGGCAGTTTCTGCTCTTCTTCCGTCATTTCTTCACGCTCGTCCTGGATACACCAGAGCACGGGTTCCGGGGAGTTCTTGGCCAGATGTTCCACAGCGCGGGTGATTTCACGTGATTTTGGGGACCAGTCCGTGCCGGCCCATACGACGATCATGTATTTATTGACGGTTTTCGCCTCGTCTTTCACGGCACTGTAAGCGGGAAGGGCCGCCTGGACGGGGGCGGACAGGAAGAGGACTGCGGCCAGCAGGCCGGAAACGGGATTGAAGTGATGAAGCATGGCGTTAATGGAGAATTTATTTTTCGTAAACGAGGATATGGCGCAGGTGCATGAATTCCGGCTGTGCGTTTTTGGCTTCCACCTTGATCCACTTGGCTTTGGTGCCTTCCGGAGCGGTGATGACCCATTCCTTGGGCATGTTTTCCGTGGCGGCCAGGGGGAACCAGGTGGCTCCGTCCGTGGACGTGGAGACCTCCATTTTCTTCATCCGGTTTTCATTGCCGTCGCGCTTGGTGACTACCAGCCCGGCCAGATTCACGCCGTTTTTCAGTTCTACAATAACGTTCGGATTGGACTCTTTGTCCGTATGCTGGGCGCCGCCGCAGGGACGCAGCAGGTTGATATGGTCCCAGGGGCTGTCCCACTGACTCGTGGTGGAGCACCGGACCATGCCGTCTGCGGGCACCAGTTTCCAGCCCTGCGGAATGGACGCCTTGACCGTATTGTTCGTCGTATTGGCGCCGGAGAAAGATGCCGCTGCTTGGCTCAAGGCCTGGAAGGCCGGAATGGAGCGGGCCGTTTCCGTGGCATAGATGGCTTTGCCATAGGCTTCCTTCAGCTTTTTGGGGTCGGGGGCTTTTCCGGAGGTCCCGGTTTTTCCCGTTTGCTGGGCTACCTTGGCGAACGCGTTGGAGAACACGTCCGCCTGTCCGTTTTCCACAAAGTTTTTCACGCCCCATTCCAACGCCTGGCCAAAGTTGGTGCCGTCCCCCGTTTTCAGGTGGGTGGATAGGACGGTTTCCAGATAGGCCGCTTTTTTCCTGCGGATTTGCCAGGAAGGCGGATTGGGAGTCCAGCACGGGCTGGGGAATTTCACTGCCCATGATGTGGGAGTGGTGGCGATGGCTTCATGCAGGTCCCGGAACCAGGCAATCCGGTCCGCGGGCGGAATATCCATCAGGGGAATTTATTCTGCACGTCCTTGAGGATGTCGAATGCGGCAAAGCCGTTGCCCTGATAGTGGGAAAGGGCGTCCTTGGCGTAAACGTACCAGTCGACAGGCTGCATGCCTTCCTTTTCCATCAGCAGGCGTTGAAGTTCCGTGCGGAAGAACGGGTGCAGCGGTGTTTGCCTGAGCGCTTCCTCCCATGCCTGGATGGCCTTGTCCTTGTTGCCGGAAGCTTCGTCCAGTCGGGCCTGGGCGGCCCACAGGTAGGCCTGGTCCGCCTTATCGTTGTCAGCAAAGACATTTTCCATCAGCAGGTAGGAAGTCGGAGCCTGGGAGCCGAAGATATGGTTGTGCATGCCTCCGTCCGGTCCGCCGAAGCCGCCTTTCCATTCCCCCCGCTTCACGCGCACCGCGTACGCGCAGTGGCCGGGCTGCCCTACCGGATAGGCCGGGATGCCGTGGGCCTGGGCCGCTATGGTGCCGAAGTAGGAGAGGCCGCCGCAGACGCCGCCGATGATCTGCGTGTTTTCCGCAGTCGTGTGAAGATCCCTCCACGGCACGTAGAAAAGCGGCCCCTGAATGGTATCGCCAAAGAAATTATGGCCCGTATAGGGGGCGGCCCAGCAGGCGGCCGTGTACCGCCGCCAGGGGAGGTTGACATGTTCGTTGCTCCATTCGTAGGATTTGTCGTCCCAGGGACTTCCCACGACGAAGCGCATTTCCCATGGGCGCAGTTTGATGAATCCCGGATGCAGCTTGTTTTCCTGATGCAGTTTTTTGAAAATCCGGTAGCGGCGCACCGGATTGCTGTTGGCGGAGTTGGTTTTAAGTCTTCCCGCTACGGGGCCGGTGGAAAAGACAGAGGCCAGTCCGGTGGCCAGGGATTGGTAATTCCGGAAATCCGGGCTCTTGCCGTCCGTTTTCCAGATGTCGGAAAGGATTTGAAGGCCTTCCGGTGAATTTTCCGGAATCAGGCCCGCTCCAAGATAAAGCTCCATCCACGCCGGGTCCTGTAAAAAGGTTTTGATGAAAGCGGCATCCTGTGCGCTTTTGGAGAAAACGGCTTTCACTTTGTCCGGTCCCGTGACGCGCAGAAATTCGTGCATGTCCAGCAAATGGCGGTACTGCCTGTTCTGGAGCAGTTTTTGTTCGGATTTCGTTTGTTCTCCAGCCTTCAGGAGGGTGGAGCGCAGCTCCGTCTGTAGACCGTCAAAGTCTCCGGAGGCAATTTTTTGTGCCAGGGGCGCCGGCAGGCGGCTGGCGGAGGCCGGCGTTTCCGTCTCAGTTTCCGTCAGGCCCTGCGCAGCGCAGACGGGCGCCGCGAGCAGAGAGGTGCAGAGAAGAAGATGTGAAATATTCATGTGGAAGGGATTTCTTGATAATAGCAGAAAGAGGGGGGAGGAAACCAGTGCGTTTTTCGACTTATTACGATGCCGGAAAGACGTTTTTATCATCCTTTGTTGCATATTTCAGCACAAATGGTCGCAGAGCATTTTGACGCCCAGGCCGATGAGGATGAGCCCGGCACCCGCTTCCAGATGAAAGGTCGGAAAGCGGTGCAGCCGTCCGGTCAGAAAAAAGCCGGCCGCCGTGCACAGGAAGGTGGTGAAGCCGATGGAGGCGGCGGGGAGAAGCACCGCATGGAGGGTGGGGCCGGTCCCACACTGGACGGATGAAAGGTAAATGCTGACGCCCGCCACCAGCGCGTCGATGCTGGTGGCGATTCCCACGGCCATAAGGGTAGGAAGCGTCAGGCTGGCGACGTGGGGCATATCCTCTTCTTCGTTGCGGTGATTCCAGCCTTCGCGGAGGACGTTGACTCCGAGGAAGGTGAACACGGAGAAGCCCAGCCAGTGGTCCCAGGCCGCAATATACCGGTGCACGGAGCCTGTAAGCAAAAAACCCAGCACGGGCATCAGGAATTGACCGGCCCCGGTGGACAGGGAGAGCTTGATTCCGTTGCTCAAACGCTTTTTCTTAATGAGCAGACCGTAGGAGAACGCCACGACGAAAGCGTCCACGGAGAGGGCGAACGCCAGGAATATCAAGTCGGCAAGCGGCATGCTCATTGCGGTGAGGCACTCTAGGATATCCCCGGGAAAAAGCAATTTTTTTGTTCCTTGCGCTTTTTCCTGATTCCAAATGCGGCACAGGCGGGTCGGCTGGATTCCTACTTCCGGCCGAGAGGTTTGGTTGTTTCATGATTTTTTGTTGTATTTCCTATAAAAAACACACCTGTAAAGACACAAGCATACCGGATGGAAGTTTGAAAAAATATTCACTTTTGCTACATGGTATGATTCACGTTTGGAGATATGATATTCTGCGGCGGATGTATTTTTTGATATAGATCTCGTCGGAATTTGTCGGCATGCTTTGTGCTTCATGGCAGTTATTCCCATTGGCCGCCATGTTTGAAAGCATAGTTGCATTATTTTTTAGGGAATAGAAGAACGGCGGCCTTGATTGTTCAAAACCTCCGTTTGTGTCATTGGGAATGTATAATTTCTGTCGAACGACGTTTTTTCCGTCGCCCGGCATATGTTCTTAACCTATTGACGTTTCATTTTGATTGTGTTTCGGCAATGGAACATAAGGCTGCTTTTCCTGCTAATTTTACCCATGCTCCATCCATGCGGCAATAAAGTGTTCCACCGCGTTTGGAAGCCTGATAACCTATGATGTCGTCTTTTCCCAATCTGTTCGCCCAGTAAGGTATAATGTGACAATGACCGGAACCACAAACGGCATCCTCCGGCACTCCGCATTTGGGGGCAAAGGTACGGGAAACGCAGTCAGTTTCCGCACCTTTTGCGGTTACATGGAGCAAAAGACCGTTCAGGGCATGAACTTTTGATAGATCCGGATTGAGATGTTCGATTATTTTTACATCGTCAAACACGCATAAAAGGTCGCGCCCCATATACGCTTCTCTGGGGATAGCACCGATAGCGTCGATCATTTGCTCCGTTACGGGAACTGGTTTTAATTCATAGGCGGGGAAATCCATTTCATAAAGATCACCATGCCGTTCTACCACCAAATCACCGCTTAAAGTTTGAAAAACAACTTTTGCCGCTTCTTTTTCATGGAAGTTCAAAATAACATAGGCACAGGCTAATGTCGCATGACCGCATAAGTTAATCTCTCCACCGGGGGGTGAACCACCGCAGATGATAGCTCCCCCCCTTTTTGACAGCAAAGGCCGTTTCTGAAAGATTGTTTTCAACGGCCATATTTAACATCAATTCCCCGGACGGCCATTGTTCTAAAATGCAAATCGCCGCGGGATTTCCATGAAAAACTTTGTCAGTAAAGGCGTCTATGATATATTGTCTCGTTATAATATATTTATTCCAAATCAACTGCAACTTCGGTTCTGCGCAAAATTTCAGACGCGGGCCCTGGCATCCATGCAGCTTTTTGCGGGCTTGGCGGTAAATACTTTCCATGCTCCGTATTGCTTTTGTATCTTAACCGTTTATTAAAGCGGGCTCCCCAAAGTCCGGACGTTACTCATAAGCATTCAGGGCGGAGCCGCCGGGAAAAATGAATTGATGGACATGAGTGGTGCTTTTCAGGCTCCATAACCGCAGTTTCAAAATGAAGGCTGGACAGTTGTTGCTGCGTAAGCTTCATCATTGATTGACAAATATGTTCCCGAACCGCACGCATGACTGTCGGAATGCCCCCTTCCGCCAGTCATGCGTCGAGGATGGGAAAGAAAGCTATTTGCAGTATTTTTTGATATAGGGCAGCACGGCGTCTGCCCAGATGGCGTAGCCTTTTTCCGTAAAGTGCAGGTTGTCCCTGCTGATGCCGGGGAGCAGTTTGCCGGAGGAGTCCAGAAAGCGCCTGTTGATGTTGGCGTAAGTGGTGCGGGGCAGCTTGCACTGGGCCAGAATGGCGTTGATGCGGTCGTTGTGCTGGCGCAGCTTGTCCTGGGGGCCTGTGCCGCGCGGGAAAATGCCCAGCAGGAGGACGTGGGTGTCCGGGAACCTGACCAGCAGGTGTTCAACGGTACCCAGAATTCCCATGGCCGTTTTTTCCGGGGCTTCCCCTCCTTTGAAATAACCGGTATTGTTGGTGCCGATCATGACGATGCAGAGTTTGGGGTCCGTCTGGGCCGGGATGCCGGAATCCGTGATGCGGTAAATCAGGTTGGTGGTTTGGTCCCCGGAAATGCCGAAATTGCAGGGATGATAGGGGGAGAACGCCTTTTCCCATATTGGTTTTCCTTCCCTTTTCCAGTAGTCCGTAATGGAATCTCCCAGGAAAAGGACGCCGCAGGGGTTGTTCTTTATTTGTTCCACCTGCTGTTCATATTGCTTCCTCCACCATTGGGGCTGTTCCCGTGGCAGCGGAGTCAGAGGGGACGGCGCAGCCGTTGAGAGAAGGGAGGCCAGCAGGGAGAAAGCAAGTATATGTAAGATCTTCATTGGCATTTATTGTATGAACGTTTTCCAAAAACACTACATGAAAGTGGTGGCCTTTTTTGCTGCTGCGGTGTGCGGGCAGCTTTTGCTGCAGGGTGTTCCCCCTTGCCAGATTCCGGGGGGTGGTGTAGCTTGTGGGCGGTATGAGTGAGGTATCCCTGCAGCATGGAATGACGCGCCAGATGGCCGTCTCCCAGTCCATGCAGACAGGGATGCAGATTCTTCAGGCTTCCGCTTTGGAATTAAGGCAGATTATCCGTCAGGCGCTGGAAACCAATCCCATGCTTGATGAGTTGCCGGACGCTTCCCCGGAAGCGCTGGAAGACGGTCCGGACGGGGATGCTTGGAATGAGCGGGAGGACGGGTGGAACGAGTTTACGGCGGAAGGCCGCCTGTCTGGGGACGCGGCCGCCCGCCGTGATTTCATGTATGAATCCGTCGTGGCTCCGGAATCCCTGAAAACCCATTTGATGGATCAGGCGCAGCATTCCGCATTGACGGGCCGCGCCCGGGACGCCCTGTTCCTGCTGATTGACGCTTTGGACGAACGCGGGTTTCTGACGGAGTCTCCGCAGGAGCTGGAAGAGCAGGGGTGTTTCAGCATGCGGGACATGGAGGAAGCTCTGGCTGCGCTGAGGGAAATGGACCCGCCCGGAGTGGGGGCGGCGAATTTAAGGGATTCCCTGCTGATCCAGCTTGAACAGCGCGGTTTGAAGCGTTCGCTTGCTTTCCGCCTGGTCAAGCGCTGCTGGCGGGAACTGGCGGCGCACAAGTATGAGGAAGCCGCACGCCTGCTGGACGTGGAACCGGGGGCCGTGGCGGCGGCTCTGGAGGTGATTAGGAGCCTGACTCCTGATCCAGGGGGAGCCTACGCCCCCGGCGGAAACCCTCATCTGCTGCCTGACGTCATTGTGGAGGAGGGGCCTTCCGGCGTGCTGGAGGTTATCCTCACTTCCGAGTATCTTCCGCGCCTGTCCATGAATGAACGGTATATGGAGTTAATGGCTGAGGGTTCCGGAAGCCGGGAGCTGAGGCAATATCTCCGCAGGGCGTTCCGTGAGGGACAGGAGCTGTTGCGGGCTTTGGATATGAGGCAGGAGACCGTTTTGCGCCTGGCCCGTGTCATTGTGCGGAGGCAGGAGGATTTTTTCAGGTCCGGCCCGTCCCGCCTGAAGGCCATGGGCATGGAAGAAGTGGCGGAGGAGATGGGGGTTCATGTTTCCACGGTTTCCCGGGCGTGCCGGGACAAGTACCTGTTGTGCAAGTGGGGGATGAAAGAGCTGAGATCCTTTTTCAGTGCGGGAGTTCCGTCTGAAGGCGGCGTTTCCCCGGAGGGTGCGGCCTCCGGAGCCGTGGCTTCCGGAGCCGTCCAGGAGCTGATGCGGCGGCTGATTGCGGAGGAAGATTCATCCAAACCCCTCAGTGACGCCGGGCTGGCGGCCGCGCTGCGGGAAAAAGGAGTGAACATCGCCCGCAGGACGGTGGCCAAATATCGGGAGCAGATGAAGATACTGCCCGCTTCCCTGCGCCGGGGAATATGATAGTCCCTTATATTTTGAATTGTTTATTAACAATTTTACAATCAATGTATTGTGTCTTTTGTTGATGGGGCTCTTTTTTTGTTTTTCTTTCCGACGGAAGAGGCGGTTGACTGATGCGGCTTTGGTGCTATAGTCCTCGCTTTATCGTGATGCGTACATTTACCTGGCCTATTGCCCTGCTGCTGGCGGGGCTTCTTTTCCAGACAGTGGCGTTTGCCGTATTGAATACGGTTGTTCCCCTGTGGATGGAGCAATTTGATGCCGCCACCTGGGAGGCAGGGCTGGTGGGGGCTTTCTTTTTTCTCGGGAACCTGGCCGGAACGCTGCTGGCTGGCGGCGTGATTCGACGGGCCGGGTTCAAAGGAAGTTACCAATATGCATGCTTTTTATGTGCAGTGTCCACCGTTCTGCTGCCTGTGTTTCCCGGCGTGCCGGCCTGGAGCGGCCTCCGGCTGCTGGCGGGGATCAGCTGCGCCCTGGTCTGGGTGGTGGTGGAAAGCGCCCTGCTGAGGGCCGGAACGCTGCAAACCCGCGGCATTCTGCTGGCTTCCTATATGGTGGTTTATTATCTGGGCACGGTGCTGGGGCAGTTGCTTCTGGGCTGGTTCCCCAGCGATATGCCCCTGATTGTGACGGAAGTCTGCATTTTATCAGTGGCGGGCATGGTTCCGCTGATGTTCGCGCGTCTGGAGCCGGGCAATGGACAGGTTTCATCCTCCTCCCATATAGAGATTCGGACACTGCTGAGACGCCGCAGCGTCTTTCTGGGTGTTGTGGGATGTGTGATTTCCGGCGTGGTATTGGGTACTATTTATTGCCTGATGCCCCTGTTCCTGAAGCACCAGGGAATGGATCACTCTTCCGTGGGATACTGGATGGCCCTGCTGATTGCCGCTGCCATTCTGGGGCAGTGGCCCATGGGGCGGCTGGCTGACAGGTACGGCCGCGCTTTCGTCATGAAATGCCAGTCCCTGCTGGTGGCGGCGGCCTGTGCCGGGCTGATGCTGAAGGGGGGGCTGATGGCTCCCTCCCTGATTGCTCTGGGGCTGGCCGGATTTTCCCTGTACCCTGTTGCCATGGCCTGGGGATGCGAGGAAGCTTCCCGGGATGAACTGGTGACTATGAACCAGCTTCTGCTGTTGAGTTATTCCCTGGGCACGCTGGCCGGCCCTTCCCTGACTTCGTTCCTGATGCAGAGGTATTCCGACAATTGGATGCCTATGGTTATTGCGCTGGTGGCCCTTTCCTTCATGCCTGTGCTGATGCTGGGCGGCGGCCACGGAAGGAGAAAGCTGTCCCGGTAACGGGGAGAGAGGGAAACGTCAGGATGCTTTTTCGCCTTGGCCGGCGTTTTTTGCCGGTTCGGGCGCGTCGTTGTCCGCTATCTGGTGAATCATGTCCGTCAGCGCCTGCACATACTCTTCCGTACGGGCATCCGTGACGGGATACTTGCTCCGGCAGGAGACCGTGGGAATGCCCAGGACCGCGTAATGGCGGTCATTGCCTGTGAGGGCGGAAGGTTCCCGGTAGAAGGTAGTGGGCGCCTGCTCCCAGGATTTGGCGAAGGGGGCGGCGCACTGGCCTGCAAATTTCTTGCCGTGCGGGGTGGTTGTGAACAGAACGGCTTCCCGGGAGGCTTCCGGGCCCGGCTGTTTTCGTTCCCCTCCGGCATCCAGCTTCTGGGGTTCCAGATTGATCATGCCCAGGATGTTGGTTGCTCCAATGCTGCCGCTTAGGGTGCCGGCATGCACGCAGGCTCCGGAAGAGATGGATTTCCCTGCGGGCTCCGCTCCGTTCGCGTATGCGACAAAATAGATATTGTGATTGGTGGGGATGTCTTTCAGGCCTCTTGCCGTCTCCAGCAGCAGGGCCGTTCCGCTGCCGTTGTTGCGCCGTCCGCTGGAATCATAATTGGCTCCCACGACGATGCTTTGATTGTTGGAATACAGGCCGGGCTTGTAAACCAGGATGTTGTAAATGGCCGCTCCTTTTTTCACGTTTCCTCCGGATACGGGCTGCATGGTGACGGCGTACCCCATGTCCGAGAAATTCCCGGCGATGTATTTGGCGGCGGCTTCCATGGATTTGGGCTGGCTGGCGTTTCTTGCCCCGATGTCTTTTTGCAGGACTTCCGTGTGTTTTTCCATGCGTGCGCCCAGGGTCCGCGGCGTTTCCTGCCCCCCGGAGGAAAACATGGGAAGAAATGTGCAGGAGGAAAGACCGGTGGACAGCAGCAGGAATCCGGAAGACAGGACGGCGGAGGGATGCATGCGGGGCATCATGGCTTTACAGGGTTTCAATATAATGTAGTTCACGGGCAATCTGGGCTGCCAGGGGGATCTTCATGTGGTCCGGCAGGACGCTCCAGGTATAGGTTTCCACCTCCAGGTGCGGTTGCGGGCCTTTGCGGCCCCGGAGGAAATTATGCGTTTTCAGGATGAATTCTTCCGTGCTTTTCAAGGGTGGTTCCGGTGAAGCGTACAGGGGAATGTGGTAATGAATGCGCCATTGGGAATCCCGTATTTCCTCTGCATAGTCCCGTCCATAGGCCAGGGCATTGGGCAGGTCCGGGAAAAGCATGGAGCCTTCCCGGTGGAGGATGCTGGTCTGATGGAAATAAACGCCGTCGTCAAACTGCCGGAGGCGTTCCAGGTCTTCCTCCCCGCATATGCGGCATTCCAGGGCGTTGGAGAATTGCACTTTGCAGAGGGCGATGTTGTTTTCCTCCCAGGCGGAGAGGGTGAATTCCGGTTCTTCCCGGAGAATGGCGAAATGGCAGGTATCGTATGTCAGCCCCAGGTGGCGTTCGATAAGTTCGGGACGGCGGGAACGGTTGCGAAGGCCGTTGAAAAAACGGATGGCTCCATCCGTATCGTGAAAATGGCCGAAGGGTTCCGGTTCCAGCCCCAGCTGCATCAGGCGGCCGGTCTGCCTGCCCAGCACATCCAGGAATCCGCTCATGGCGTCCAGCCGGGAAAAGATGCGTTCTTCATCCGCATGAAACCAGCTGTGCGAGGCAGGGAGCGTGCTGACGGTCAGCCTGTCAGCCTGTTCGTCTCCAATGAGTGCCAGAATGCGGAACAGGTTGCAGGTGTATTCAAAACGTTCCGGCGTAGTCCAGTCCGGCTGGAAAACGCGTTCTTTCACGCGCTGCCCGTGGAAATTTCCGTAAGGGAACCCGTTAAGGGTTTCTACGCGCGCGCCCTGGTCTTCCAGCCATGATTTCAGGGTTTCCACGGCGTGCGGCGTTTCCAGAAGCTCCGCTGCCGCCCTGGCGGACAGGCGCAGGCCGATGCCCAGGGGGAGATCCTTCAGAGGGGAGTCCATCGCCGCGAGTTCCTGCCTGATGCGGGGAACGCAGGTGAAAAGAGCCTCCCTGGTTTCCGCCCAGGATTCTGCGGGATGAATATTAGTACAATAGGAAAGCATGAAGGCGTGTGCGATGTAAGGGGAACGGCGTTTTGCCGCAGGATGTTTTTCTTGTCTAAATACGGTTCCGCGCAGAAGGAAAATTTCATGGAGTTCCGCTTTTTGGCGTCATTCGGGAGCTTTTCCGGGCAAGTGGAGCGCCTGCAGCGTCTTTCAACGCCTGGAATAGAATGTGTCATTGGAGCAATAAAAAACAGGCCGCCTGCAAGCTGGGCCTGTTTTTGGAAGAGGAGGCATTTTGCCCCGGCCCGGAAACACGCCATGGAGGCGCAAAAGCTTCGGGCCGGGGAAGGTTGCCGGCTGTTACTGGACGATGCCCAGCGGAGCAGTCGTTTTCCAGTCTCCGCGGGTGAAGTCCGGGAATACCTGGGGCATGCCGCCCTGGGCCACGGAGTATTCGGAAAGTTCGGAGACGGAGGACCAGAAGGCACCTTCATAAACGTTCTGGTCCATCGGTTCGCCATTGCGGAGGCATTCGATGATGCGGAAGAGCATCACGAAGTCCATGCCGCCGTGGCCGCCCATCTTCAGGGCCAGCGGCCCGATTCTCTTCCAGAGCGGGTGATCGTACTTTTCAAAAATGGGGGCCAGTTTTTCTTTGCCTTCAATCCATTCATGATAGTTTCCGTTGCCCAGCTTTTCCCCGGCTACGCGGGTCGGGAAGCCGGCCAGGGTGCCCAGGGTGCCCTGGATGAGATTCAGGCGGGAGTAGGGGCGCGGACTGGTTTCATCCCATTCCACCAGGACGGTGCGGCCCATGGTGGTCTTGATGATGGAGGTATTCATATCGCCGCAGGCAAAGTCCAGCTTGTTCCACTTGTGATCCGCCGGGAAATTTTTCTTGGCATACGCGGCGCGGCCCAGGGCCGGGCTGGAGAAGGACACGAGCCTGCCGAAGCAGTCGTCCTTGCGGGCCAGATTCATGTACTGGGCAATGGGGCCGAGGCCGTGCGTGGGATACACGTTGCCGTTGCGCTTGGCGTAGTGATAGGTTCTCCAGGAACCGGTGCCGCGTTCCGCCTGCTTCATCTGTCCGCGCAGTTCATGGATGTAGGCGGCTTCTCCGTACAGCAGGTCGCCAATGACGCCCTGGCGCACCATGTTCAGGTACATGAGTTCCTCACGTCCGTAGTTGACGTTTTCCATCATCATGCAGTGCTTCCTGGTTTCTTCGGAGGTATCCACGATTTCCCAGAGTTCCTTGATGGAGACGGCCATAGGCACTTCCACAAAGGCGTGGGCGCCCATCTTCATCACGTCGCAGGTAACACGGCAGTGCCATTCCCAGCTGGGGCAGACGATGACGGCGTCCGGCTTGACTTCCTTCATCATGCGCTTGTAGTCTTCCGGTCCTTTCGTGAAAATGGGGGGGCGCTTGCCCGTCTTCTTTTCCACGACGTCCGCACTGCGCTTGGCCCAGTCTTCATACAGGTCGCAAATGCCGACAATTTCCGCACCTTCTATAACGGCCATCTGGCCCACGTGCATGGAACCGCGTTCACCCACGCCGACAAAGGCCACACGCACCTTGTCCAGCTTGGGAGCCCTGAAGCCGCCCATGTAGATGGCGCCGGGCTTGCGCGGGGGCCACGTGGTCATGGGGCCGATGTTATTCGGGTCCGGAATGGTGATTTTCCTGGGAGCCAGGGGGGCTACTTCCTGGGCGTTGGCAAAGGAACCGGCAGCAAGGGCGCCAGTGGCCAGGCCCAGGGTCTGAAGGAAACGACGGCGTGATGATGAATTATCCATGGATGGTAATTGTATGAAGGATTTGAATCCCTAGTCTGCCATAAATACTGAGGCTTGAGAAGCTTTCTTTCACAGATGATGAAAAAAATGCATTCCTCTGTAAAAACGGAATATCCCTGATTCCTGAAGAGAATCAGGAGGGGTATGCCGCCGCCTTTTGAAAATCCCGGATATGAAAAAGCCCCGGTCCTGCCGCAGCGCGGGAAGGACGGGGCCTGTAAGGGCATCATCCGGTTGTGCCGATGTTGCATGCCGTTGCTTGGGAATAAAGCAGGGGAGCGGGCGTATCGCCGCTCCGCGTTCCGAAGGATCGGCCCTGCATCGGAGGACATCCGGAGGGTGTTGTTTGTTGCCGCCGGCGCTGGCTGCCGTTTCCGTTCCCGGAGAAGGGGAAGATCATTCCGTTTCCTGCGGCTTCTATTCAGGGGACCCTGGCAGGGGGCCGCGTGCCGTGGAATCGGGATTATCTTCCCGATCATCCGTAGATGGTCCGGTTATTGCGCCATGCCGGCGGCGGGAAGTTTTGGCGCCGCAAGCCTGGCATAGGCTTCATTCAGAGCCTTGCCCAGCCTGGGGCGGAAAGCGGTGGTGGCAGGCAGCTGGGTGCCTTCCATGCCGCAGGAGCGGAGGATGTCCGGGATGGACGGGGCCAGAGTGCGCTTCATGATGTTCGTGCAGTCTTCCAGGTCCACTCCGTATTTTTCCTCCATCAGGTTCTTGATGCGGTCCGCCATCTTTCTCATCCTCTCAATCTGTTTTCTGGACATGATAGGCTGGATGATTTCATTCGGGTCGGGGACGTAGCCAGTCAGCATTCCAATGGCCCGTTTCAGATCTTCCGGCAATTCCGTTACATTGCCGCTATTAAGGACCTGAGCCAGAACCTGATAACTGCTGGTGGCGTTTTCGTCGTAATCATGAATGCCCGAGGCCAGCGCCACGCCTGCGATGCTCTGCACGTAGCGGGCTACTTCCGGGGAATAATTTCCTTCCACGAAGGTGGAGGGAACGTCATCCGCGTAAGCCTGCATGGCGGCCTGGCAGGCGAGGGAACCGACGGTGCCCGCGCATAGTGTCCTGATGATGAACGAGGTTATTTTCATGATTGAAACTCCGGTTGAAGCTTCCCGACTGGAACGGTCCGGCGAACCGTTTGCAGCAAGTGAGACCGCGCTGACTTCAATTCCGTTCAAAAGTTTTTTGAATGATTAAAATCATGCTTCCGCGCTTTCCGGACCGTTTAAAAGTTGTTGAATAAGGAGCAGGGAGAATGCGTCCGTTTCGCCGGTTCCGGTTATTGACGGGAAATGGAAAAACCGGCGGGAAAAATTTCAGCTCAGCCAAAAAAGCCGTTCTGGTTGATGTTGAGGCTCCTGCGTTCATACTGGCGTTCCCTGCCTTTCCAGAAGAGAGCCGCGTGTTTTCGTCCGATGGAATCCATGTTCATATACCGCGTTCGCAGCTGTCTTCCGTCCCGGTGGCCCATTTCCCATTGAAGAGCGGTATAATCCCGAAAGGCCGCAGCGTGATAGCTGGCGAAGGTATGGCGCAATATGTCCTGCGCCCAAGGGTGGTTTTTGTTCCAGCCCGCCCGTACGCGCACCTCTCTCCATTTCCTTTCCCAGCCTTTCGGGCAAATGAAGGTATCCGGCGGAACGCGCCGGAATGAGCGCAGGAAGCGCAGGGCCACCGGCTGCAGGGTTACCAGCCGGGAGCCTCCCGTTTTGCTGTGCGTTGACGGAATGATCAGTTCCCCATTCTCCAGGCGGAGATGCCGGAACCTTAATCTTCTGACCTCCTGTGGGCGCACTCCCGCGTACAGCATGAGCACGGCCGCCGGCAGGCACGCGCCGTCATATTCCTTTTGTGCGGTTCTGATCAGTCGGCCGCATTCTTCCGGCATCAGGACGGGGATTTTTTCAATGACGGCCGGGGCGAACGTGCCCTCCACGGGGTTCCCTCCTGCCCAGCCCCGGCGGCAGGCAAACGCGCAGATGCCGTGCAGAATCACTCTGGCTTTCCGCATTCCGCCCGGTGTCGGGAAGCGTGACAGGATGGCCCGGCAGTCTTCCGTACGCAGGCTTCTCATCATTTTCCCCTGCAAGGCAGGCCATTCCCTCATCATGCGCGCGCTCACGGAACGTATTTCTCCCAGGGTGCGCGGTCGCCGGTGCGCTCTGGCCTTCAGAGATTCCTCCACGCATGTCTTGAAAGAAACCGTTCTTTTCATCTCCCTCCAGGCCTGAATTCCCAGTTCCACGCATTGTTGCCTTCCCCTGGTTCCTCTTGCCGCTCTGCGGAGCATTTGGGTTGTCAGCATCAACTCCGCGGGGGAAAGGCGCGTTTTTCTTATCCATTGTATCAAAAGCGTTTCTTCTTCCGTCAAGTGCATCTTGTTCATGGATGTAGCATAAGCAACGGATTCCCTATCCGTCGTCAATCCTAAAATGTTGTCTTATTATTATATTGATAATGAATGTTTTATGTTTTGATGAATTTGTCGTCCCACTTCGTGTAAGAGAAAGAAGTCTCCTTTCTGGGCATTTAATAAATGCCTCTTGGCGATTTTGGGCGTAAAAATCAGAGATGAAATATGTTGTTGAGACGCTAGATGTCAGAATTTCAGATTCATGAACATCTATAATTATTTGGAAAGTCGCTCGATTGACGGATAGGGAATCAGCTAGTTTCAAACGGTGAAGAGCATCAAGGAGCTGTGTGAATTGAGGGATGGCGCTTTGGAGGTCAGAGTAGGGGAACAGATTGAGAATTTGGAAGAAGACATACGCGGGACGGACGGGAGAGCTTTTTTTGCCGGAACGTACGTGACGCGCGGGCTGGAAGAGCTGGTACGTAAGGCGGTTGCCCGTCTGGCGGGCCAATCCTCCTGCGCCGGGGTAGTTCTGAAGCAGGCGCTGGGGGGCGGCAAGACGCATTTGATGAAATGCGCGGCTCTTCTGGCGGCGGATCCGGAGTTGAGGCGGGAGGTGATGCCGGGCGTGCCGCATATCAATGACTTTGGCGCCGCCCGGGTGGCGGCGTTCAACGGGAGAAACCGGCCGCCGGGCTTTTTCTGGGGAGAAATCGCGCGGCAGCTGGGCCTTCCGAATGCTTTTACGACGCTGGAAGCTCCGGACTCCGGCGCCTGGAAAAATCTGTTCCGCCGGGCGGGAGGCCCCCTGCTGGTGATGCTGGATGAAATGCCGCCGTACTTTGAATATTACGCCACGCAGCCCTCCGGGAACGGCACCGTGGCGGACATCATTTCCAACGCGTACACCAACATGCTGGTGGCGGGGCGGGAAACGGGGCAGGCGTTCATGATCGTCTCCACGCTGGAAGGGGCGCATGCCCGCGGTTCCCGTTTCATGAACCATGCCCTGCGGGATGCCGTTAATGACGGGGAGAGGCGCATGCTGGATTCCGTCACGCCCGTGGAGCTGGAGGGGAATGAGATTTACGGAATTCTGCGCAGGCGCCTGTTCCGGTCCCTGCCTCCGGAGGAAGTCATTGCCGGAGTGGCGGAAGACTTCCGCCGCAGTCTGGAAGAAGGGGTGAAAGCCGGCGTGCTGGATGCCGCCGCCCTGCAGGACGCGGATTCCATCAGGCAGACGTATCCCTTCCATCCCAGTTTTTCCAAAATCGCGGCGCTGTTCAAGGATAATGAGGGCTTCCAGCAAACGCGGGGCCTGCTGGAGCTGGCCTCCCGCCTGCTCAAATCCATCTGGCAGGGCAGTTCCGGGGACGCGTGCCTGGCGGGCGCCCAGCACTTTGACCCCTCCCTGGCGGATGTCCGGGACAAGTTCCGGGATATTGCCAGATTGGACGGCGCCCTGGCGCGCGACATCTGGAATGAGCAGGGGGACGCCTTCGCGCAGGAGCTGGACCGCAGGAACGGCCATGCCTGCGCCACCCGGGCGGCCATGATGCTGATGATGAGCAGCCTGGCGGAAAACGCCGGGGCGGAAACGGTGCGCGGCCTGGCTCCCCGGGAACTGTTCCGTTACGTGACGGCGCCCGGCGCGGCGGTAGCCCCGTTCCGGGAAGCTCTTGAGGAGCTGCGCGGCCGCGCGTGGTACCTGCATGAGGAAGACGGGCGGCTTTATTTTGACCGCAATGAGAACCTGACCAGCAAACTGGCCAGTTACGCGCGGAACGCTCCGGCCGCCCGCATCCGGGAACTGCTTCGCGAACGGCTTCTGGAAACTTTCGCGCCGGCGGAAAAGCTGGCTTACGCCTCCGTCCTCTGTTTTGAGGCTCCGGACAGGGTGCGCGCCGCCCTGGCGCGCGAGCGCGTGCTGTACATCGCCATGCCGGGGGACGCGCCCACGCCGGAGGCCTGCATGCGTGCCCTGGGGGATTTCCCGGAAAAGAACAACCTGCTGCTCCTCTACGGCTCCCGCGGCATGGGGAATCTGGATGAAGCCGCCCGCCGCGTGTACGCCGCCCGCCGCGCCGCCCAGACTATGGGGAACGGGCATCCCCAGTACGTGGAACTGCAGGAACGCCTGAACAATGACGAACACAGCTGGAACGCCGCCGTCCTGGCCACGTTTGACTCCCTTCATTATTTCCATGGCTCCCGTTTCACGGTGAAAAAACTGGATACCTCCGGGAAAGACAACGGGGAAATCCGCGTCAGAAAGGCGTTGGAGGCCCCCCCCATCAGGCTGTACGCGGATGTGGAAGCCCATGCGGACATGCTCTGTTCCCGGGCGGAAGCCTGCCTGTTCAATCCGGACTCTCCCGTAATTGCCGTTACGGAATTGCGTTCCCGCCTCAAAACGGTGACGGAAATGCCGCTGCTCCCCGCCGGCCCTCAGGGGCTGGATGAGTTGAAACGGCAGGCCTTCCGGCGAGAACGCTGGGAAGACCTGGGCAACGGCTCCATCACCCGCGAGCCGCGCCCCCGCCGCGCTTCCCTGCGGTGGACGCGGGAATACGGTCCGGATGACAGCGGGCTGGTTCGTCTGGCGGTGGATCCCGTGGACGGAGGCCCCTGTCCGGAAATCCATTACGAGGAAGACGGCGCCGTGACGGAGGAGAGCCCCTGCCTGACGTCCGACAGGCTGGAAACCCGCGCCCTGCGGGTGGAATTCCTGGTCAAAGACCCCACGGGCAAATTTGAGACGGGGGACCCCCAATGCTGGCGGAATGAATTGCGCCTGCGCGTCAACCGCAGGCCGGGAACGGGGCTGGCGGAACTGCTGCTGGCTCCCGCGCGCCCGGATATTCCCATCCGCTATACGCTGGACGGCAGCAATCCCAGAGACGGCCTCCTTTATGAAGGCCCGCTGGAGGTAGGCGCCGGGGAGGTCCGGATTGAGGCCTTCGCGGAGCATGAGGGGCTGGAAACCAGAGAAAGCTTTACGCTGCCGGCGGAACGGAAGGGGGGGGCGGTCAGCGATCCCATGGCCGTTTTGAGCCCGGACGCTCCGGCGCGCCTGGATGCCGCCGGGGGGTATAAAAGCCCCGGCGTCAGCGCGGCGAAGGCGCTGGACGTGGCGGAGGAGTGCGGCGTCACCTTCCGGGAGGCGCAGCTGCTCTTCGGGTCCGGGGAGCAGAGCGTCCAGTTGAAGCTGGGGAGGCTGGAGATACCGGCGGGCCGCCTGAAGGGCCTGGCGGCCGCCATCCTCGCGCCTGGAGACGGCGGTAAAACCCTTCTTCCGGATTCCGCCGGCATGGAATTGAGATTCAAGACCTGTCTGGCTCCTGCTGCCCGGGAGCTGGAACGCTTTCTGAAAAATGCCGCCATTGCTTATCAACCTGAAGAATTGAGACAGGATGCCTGAATGGATTGACTTTGGCGCGCCGGCGGCATGCGGCGCTCACCGTTTCCGGTTGGAAATTCCCCAGGCTTCCCGCGCGGCGGTTACCCTGTATGAGGACATGGGCTTTGCCGGTGACGGCAGCCGCCCGGAGGGCGCCCTGCTGAGGGCGCGGGTGAAGCGTTCCTGCTGGTCCGCCGTCAGCGAGCTGGTGATGCGGGAGTTCAATGAGCGCCTGCAGGCCGGGAAGCAGCTGCCCGGCAGGTGGCGTACGGGCGGCGTGTGGCTGGAACGCATGCTGGGCCGGGAGCTGTGCGTGTTGTGTTGGGCGCTGGAACACGCCGCCTCCAGAGCAGAGGCGCTGCGCATGGCCAACGCGTGGCAGGGGTTCCGCCCGGAGGAGCGGCTGTGGCTGTTCGGCAGAACGGCTCGTTTCGCGCCCTTGGCGGACGACTGTCAGCGCGGCTGGCGCAGGGCGCTGGCGCTGATGATGGGAGAGGCCGCTCCCTCCGCGCGCCTCAGGCGGCGGGAGGGCGCCGCCGGGCGTGGCGGGGAAGAAGGCGCGCAGATTTTTTTGAAGCTTGAATCTTAATTGTTTGTATCTTTATCACCTGAACCTGAATTCATCCTTATGATTGCTCCCTTCAGTTTACAGAATGCCCCCTCCCTGATGGAGGTGATTTTTCCCGTGCAGCGTTTGTCTGCGGAAGTGTTTCGGGAAAAATCGACGAGTAGTCAGATATTAACCTCAATCGGAACATATTGGAAGGGGCGCAAGCCGCTCATTCTGAACAAGGCATGCGTGCTGGGGACGCTGCTGCCCGCCACGGGGGACGATGTGGGGGACCTGCGCCTGTTTGAGCGCCTGATGGGGATGGACCCGCAGGCGCTGCAGGCGCGCCTGCGGGCCGCGCTGCCCCGTTCCCGCGCGCCTCTGGCGGCGGAAATGGCGGAGCGTTACCGGCGCGGGGAACTCAGCTACGCGGATCTGGTACGGAAAGCCAAACGGCCGGAGGAAATGGGGGAGGGGTTTTGGGAGGGCGTCTGGGATGAGGTGAACGCCCGCCTGGGGACGGAGGCACGCTCCTTCCCGGAGCTGGTGGAGCAGCTGGGCGTGGCGCGCTATGGCCGCCGCCCCCGCATGGCGGATCCCTTCAGCGGCAGCGGGCAGATCCCCTTTGAGGCGGCGCGGCTGGGCTGTGACGCGCGCGCGGCGGACCTGAACCCCGTGGCCTGCCTGCTGAGCTGGGGCGCTTTTCATGTGGCGGGCTGCTCCGAGGCGGACGCCGCGCGGCAGGAGAAGGCGCGCCGTGAGCTGGCGCGCGCGCTGGCGCGGGAGATGGACGCCCTGGGCGTGGAGCGGGACGGCCGCGGCTGGCGCGGCCGGGCTTACCTGTATTGCCTGGAGGTGCGCTGCCCCCAGTCCGGCTGGATGGTGCCCGTGCTGCCCACGCTGGTGATCAGCGAGGGGCACCGGGTGGTGGCGCGGCTGGTTCCGGACCCCGTCCGCAAGCGGTATGACATTTCCATTGAGTACGTGGACGCGGCCCGATGGCCGGAGGAGAAGAAACGGGCGGAGGCGCAGGGCACCCTGCCCAGGGTGGGGAAGGGAACGCTGGTTCATTCCCCGGACGGGATTACCGCGTACCGCACCCGGATGAGCACCATCCGCGGGGATTACAGGGATGAACAGGGGAACAACCGCAACCGCCTGCGCCCGTGGGAAAAGGAGGACATCGTCCCCCGCCCGGAGGACATCCTGCAGGAGCGGCTCTACTGCGTGCAGTGGATCCGGGAGACGGAGGAAGCCGGACGGGCGGAATCCCAATTCCGGGCCGTGACGGAGGCGGATCTGGAACGGGAACGCCGGGTGACGGAGTACGTCCGCGCCCATCTGGCGGACTGGGAGGCGGCAGGCCTGCTGCCGGACATGAAGATTGAGGCTGGTGCAAAAAATGACGAACCTATTCGTACTCGCGGCTGGACGCACTGGCGGCATTTGTTTAATCCGCGCCAGTTGCTTGCGGGGGCCATCCTGCGGCGGCATATGACGGCGGAGACGGCTCCCTTTGTGATGAACGCGCTGAATTTTAATTCTCGTCTATGCATGTGGAGTGTATCTAAATCCATAGGTGGTGGTGGGGCTGTAACACATGTTTTCTACAACCAGGCGCTGAACACTCAGAATAATTACGGCTGCCGGGGGAGCGCGTACTTGGAGAATATCCTGGTTTCCAGGTTGTCTGTATCTCCGTTACCGGATGTTGCGCAGGCGGAAGTGCTCAATCGCCCCGCGGAACAGTGGGAGGAGGATTATGATTTCTGCGTCACGGACCCACCTTACGGTGATGCCGTGAATTATGAGGAAATTTATGAATTCTTCATCGCGTGGATGCGGCGGAACCCGCCGGAGGAATTCCGGGACTGGGTCTGGGATTCCCGCCGCGCGCTGGCGGTGAAGGGAACGGGAGAAGGGTTCCGGAAAGGGATGGTCCGGGCGTTCCGACGGCTGGCGGAACACATGGGTTCCGGCGGTTCCATCACGCTGATGTTCACGCACAAGAGCGGAGAGCTGTGGGGGGAACTGACCTGGATCATCTGGGCGGCGGGGCTGCGGGTGACCGCCTCCTGGTACGTAGTGACGGAAAAAGATTCTGCTTTGCGCACCGGGGCGAACGTGACGGGGACGGTGCTGCTGACGCTGCGGCGCGCCGCCGGGGAACGCCGGGCCTGGCGGGATGAGCTGGAATATGAGCTGCAGGAAGAAGTGCGCGCCCAGGTGGAGCGCATGAACGGGCAGAACAGCCGCCTGGCGGGGGAGGAAAGCGGCGGCCTGTACCAGCCGGTGGATTTCCAGATGGCGGCTTATACGGCGGCCATGCGCGTGCTGACGGGCTGTGACGTCATGGACGGCGTGGAGATGCGGCGTGAGGCGGAAGCGCCCGGCGTCCGCGCGGCGGCCATGGTGGATGCGTTGATCCGCTACGCGCAGGATGTGGCGGAGGAATTGCTGCGCCCCGCCGGGCTGCCCGCCGCGCTGGAACGCGGCTGGAACATGCTGAACGCCGCGGAGCGCTTTTACCTGAAGACGGCCGCCCTGGAACGGGAAGGCCCCCAAAAGCTGGACATGTACACCAACATGGCCCGCGCGCTGCGCGTGGCGGGCCATGAACGCCTGATGAGCGCGGAATCCCGCGCCAATAACGCCCGCCTGAAGCTGTCAGATGAACTGGGTAGCGGCGACCGCGACCCGGAGGATGAATGGGGCGGCTCCCCCCTGCGCGCCCTGTTGAACGCCATGCGCCTGCTGCGGCAGGGGGAAGAGGCGGAACAGGTTCTGGCGGCGCTGGCGGAAGACTGCCGCGGCCGTTACGCCCTGCTGCGGGAGACGCTGGCGGGCATGGCGGAATTCCTGGCGCGGGCGCGCGGCGGCAGGGCGGACAAAGGCGGGTTTACCCCGCAAAAGGAGGCGGAATGCGCCCGCGTGCTGGCGGAGGCGCTGCGCGCGCACCGGGCCTGACGGGAGAGGGAAAAACTGACGGAAAGCGATGAGCCTGCAACGCTACAGTTCCCGCACGGCGGATTTGCACGGGGATTTTCTGGCGGAGGCGCTGAAGGGCGCCCGCCGCTACCTGCGCATTGCCGGGTATTTCCGCAGTTCCGTTTTTGAGGTGGCCGGAGAAGCGCTGGAAGCCGTGCCGGAGGTGAAAATACTGTGCAATTCCGACCTGGACGCGGCGGATCTGATGGCGGCGGGGGGAGAGGCGGAGCTGAAAGCCCGCTGGAATGAGGAAGACCCCGGCATGGCCTCCCTGCTGCGCCGGGAGCAGTACCGCCGGCTGGCGCGGATGCTGGAGCAGGGGAACTTGGAAATACGGCTGGTTCCGGGAGAAAAAATGTTCCTGCACGGCAAGGCGGGCTGCATCTCCTACTCTCCGGAATCCGGGCGGCCCCGCCGCGCTTTTGTGGGTTCCGTCAATGAAAGCCTGAACGGCTGGAAGAGGAACTATGAACTGCTGTGGTCTGATGACGGAGAGGAGAGCGCGGACTGGGTGGAACGGGAATTTTTTGCCCTGTGGAACACGGCCGTGCCTTTGCCGGAGGCGATCAGGCAGGAGGTGTTCCGCCTGGCGCGGCGGGAGGAAATCCCTTTGGCGGAGGCAAGACGGACGCCGGAGTCCATGCCGCGGGCCGCCCTGGCGGAGGCGCCGATCTACCGCGGCGGCGAGCAGCTCCAGCCCTGGCAAAGGGCATTCGTGGTCCGTTTTTTGCAGGACCGCCGCAGGTTCGGCAAGGCCCGCCTGCTGCTGGCGGATGAAGTGGGCGTGGGCAAAACCCTCTCCATGGCGGGGAGCGCCGTGGTCAGCGCCCTGCTGGGGGACGGCCCCGTGCTGATTCTTTCCCCCTCTACGCTGACGTTTCAATGGCAGGTGGAAATGAAGGACAGGCTGGGCGTGCCCTCCGCCGTGTGGTCTTCCGTGGAAAAAGCGTGGGTGAGCGTGGACGGCCGCATGTTATCCCCCCGGAAGGATCTGAAGAGCATCGGCCGCTGCCCGTGCCGCATCGGCATTGTGTCCACCGGGATTATCATGCACCAGTATGACGCGGGGACGAAAAAGTTTACCCGTGAGAGCGAGGTGTTGCTGAACGGGGTGTACGGCCTGGTGATTCTGGATGAGGCGCACCGGGCCCGGGCGCAGGGGACGGAACAGCGCAGAAAGAAAAACAACCTGCTGCGCTTCATGGAGCGCGCGGGGCGCAGAACCCGGCACATGATTCTGGGCACCGCCACGCCGATCCAGACCCAGGTGCGGGAACTGTGGGATTTGCTGGAGACCCTGGGCGGGGATGCCCCCATGTGCTGGGGGATGCCCTGTCCCCATGGCGCGATATGGAGCGCGCCCTGCCGCTGGTGACGGGAGAGGCGGGCGCTGACGGCATGAGGGAGGAGGAACGGTGGCAATGGCTGTGCAATCCCATGCCGCCCCGTTTTGAGGATCCTGCCCTGGATGACTTGAGAGATGCCGCTGGAGAGGATGACGGGTGTTTTGTCTCCCGCGCGCTGTACAGGGATCTGGCCGGGGCTTATGAGTTCCGTTCCGCCCTGGACGCCTGCGCCGGGAGGGATTGGTTCAAATTCCACAATCCCGTGTTGAGGTGCACCGTGTTGCGCAAACGTTCCATGCTGGAAGAGAAGGGGCTGCTGGTTCGGGTGGGGGTGCGCCTGCATCCGCTGGGAACGGACGCTGACGCCGGGAGGAAATACGGGTATCATTTCAATGGGCTGGCCTTGCCGACCCAGCCTTCCTTTGACGAAGCTTATGCGGCCGCAGAGGAATTTTGCCGTCTGCTGGCGGCGCGCACGCCGTCCGCGGGATTTATGAAATCACTGCTGTTGAAGCGCATCTGTTCCAGCTACGAGGCCGGGCGTTCTACTGCGGAAAAATTGCTGGGCCGCGGCTCCATGGAAGAGGATTGGGCGGAAGGGGAGGATGACGAAGAGGAAATGCGGGAAAGTTTTTTAAGCAATCTTTCCCCGGCGGAAGAAGCCTGCCTGAAAACAGTGAGCCGCCTGCTGGAGCAGGAAAGCGTCCGGGATAAAAAACTGGAGACAATCAGGTGGTTCCTGACGGAGTTCCCGAACGGACGGAAAAAACTGGCTGGAGCATGGCTGCATCATTTTCAGCCAGTATTATGATACCGCCGCCCATGTAGCCGGCTGGCTGGCGGCGGAATTGGGCGATGAGCCGGTAGCCCTGTACGCCGGGGTGGGGCGCAGCCGCCTGTTCCTGGGCCATTCTTCCGCCGCGGAAGAGCGGGAACCGATTAAGCGCGCCGTGAAGAACCGGGAAATCCGCGTCGTGGTAGCTACGGACGCCGCCTGTGAAGGGTTGAACCTCCAGACTCTGGGAACGCTGATTAATTGCGATTTGCCGTGGAATCCGTCCCGCATGGAGCAGCGGCTGGGGCGCATCAAGCGGTTCGGGCAGAGCAGGGAGTGCGTGGATATGCTCAATCTGGTTTATCGGGGAACGCTGGATGAACGTATTTATTCCGTTTTGTCCGAACGCATGAAGAATATTTACGATTTGTTCGGGTCTTTGCCGGAGACGATTGATGACGCGTGGATAGATGAGCAGGAATCCCTTCAGGAGCGGCTGGATAAATACGTTCACGAACGTGACGAGGCGCGGAACGCTTTCACGCTGACGTATGATGACCGCCTGGATCCGGAAGCGGACCAGTGGGAGGAATGTTCCCGGGTGTTATCCCGGAGGGATATTGAGGAAGAAATGGACAAAGGGTGGTAAAGGACGTATGCCCTCCTATTTCAGGAATTTGCGGGCACCCGCGCAGTAAACGGCTCCGGAATAAACGGTCAGGATGACGGAGCCCCACAGCGTAACCTGGTACAGCAAGTTGGATGCGCCGGAACCGTGCCACAGGCAGAGCGCGGCCAGCCGGTCCGCGATGGAGGGCAGGTATTCCGGCGTATGCGTCCATGTCAGGGCCAGCAGGCAGGCGATGCAGAAGGCCAGCTGGAATGCGGTTTTCCATTTGCCGGACGTTCCCGCAGGGATGATGACGCCATGATCCTGCGCAATCTGGCGCAGTCCGGTGACCAGGAATTCCCTGCTGATGATGAGAATGGTAATCCAGGCGGGGCAGAGCCCTTCCCCCGTCAGGTAAATGAAGGCGGCGGAGACGGCTATTTTATCCGCCAGAGGATCAATCAGCTTGCCGAAGGTAGTGACATGGTTCAGGCGGCGGGCCAGGTAGCCGTCCAGCCAGTCCGTGCAGGCAGCCAGAATGAACGTGACCAGGGCGGCCAGGTATCCCCAGGAATACTGGTCCGCGACGCTGACTGCTGCCGTAAAGACGACTACCAGGGCAATACGCGTCAGGGTAATGGCATTGGGCAGGTTCAGCATACGCGGTTTATTAGGGGACAGATGTCTGCCCGTAGCAAGCTTTTTTGCTGGATTCAGGAATGAAATTTCCGGAAAAAGGCGTACGGAAAAAAGAGAAGGGAATACGAAGATACAGGCAGCCGGACGCATGATGCGCGCGTTTCAGTTTCTGCTTTCCGTTCCCGCTGTTTTGCGGCAATTAATTTCCAATCATTTTGTAGAAGTCTTCCTCGGAAATGACGGGCACGCCCAGCTTGAGGGCTTTGTCCCGCTTGGAGCCTCCTCCGCTGCCTGCCAGGAGGAAGGATGTGGATTTGGAGATGGCTCCGGTGGCCTTTCCTCCGTGGGAGGCGATAAGCTGTTCAAAGTAGTCCCGCGGATGGCTGAGCGTTCCCGTAATGACGAAGGTTTTTCCGGACAGGGATCCCGCCGGGATTTCCAGAAAGTTGGCCCGGTAGGACTGGGACTGGGGATTGATGCCCAATCCGTTCAGGACGTCCATGGTGTGATTCCCTGCTGCGGAGGCGAAAAAGCTTTGGAGGGATTTGGCCGCCGCCACGCCTATTTCGGAGCCATAGCTGAATTTGGCCGTGTTTTTACGCAGGTAGCCCGTTGCCAGATAGGGCGCGGTCAGGCGGTCGATTTCCTCCATCAGTTCCTGGTGGCGTTCCTGTACCGCTTCTGCGGAAAGCGCGCCTTCCTTCACCGCCTTTTTGTTGCCGCGGGTATTGGGGTTGGTTTTGGCGGCCTGTTCCACCAGTTCATCCAGGCGGACGATGTCCCGGAGGTAGGGAGAATCCGCCACATGCTTCAGGTCGGGATGCGTGTCCGCCAGCGCCTTGGCGACAACTTCCCCCACCAGGGGAATGCCGAAGGCGATGAGCCAGCGTTCCAGCGGAAGCCCGCGCGCGTTTTGCAGGGCGTCCAGCGCTTTCCGGGCATTTTTTTCCCCGTAACGGCGCGGTTCCTCCGGCGTGCCCAGGTTCAGGTTGGCGAGCTGGTCCGTAGTCAGGGAGAAAAGGTCCAGCGCAGAAGATGCCAGGCCGGAGCTTCTCAGCGCTTCCGCCACGGAAGAGCCGATGCTCTCCACATCCAGAGCGGAACGGGAACAGAAGTGGGTGATGCCCGTCACGGCCTGCGCGGGGCAGGTGAAGTTGGTGCAGCGCCAGGCTACTTTCCCTTCTTCCTTCATGATGGGGTTGCCGCAGGCGGGACACAGCCCTTTCGTGGCTTCCAGGATGCTGTAGGGCCTGGCGTCCTGCGGGCGTTTGGAAAGGTTCACTTTCAGAACGGCGGGGATGATTTCCCCCGCCTTTTCCACCAGCACCGTATCGCCTATGCGAACGTCCTTCCGGTCGATTTCATCCTGGTTGTGGAGGGTGGCCCGCGCTACCGTAGAACCGGACAGAAGCACAGGCTGCAATTCCGCCACAGGCGTCAGCACCCCGGTGCGTCCTACCTGCACGATAATATTCAGCAGGGTGGTTTCCTTCTGTTCCGGGGGGAATTTATACGCCGCCGCCCAGCGGGGTGCGCGAGCCGTAGCTCCCAGCGCTTCCCGCGTAGCCGTGGAGCTGATTTTAATAACGGCTCCGTCCGTGCCGTAGGGGAGCGTATGGCGGAGCCTGTCAATATCCCGCACGGCCTGGCGCGTGGATTCCAGGCTGTCCGTGTAATACACCGGCTCATTGCAGGGGATGCCGCAATGGCGGAGCATGTTCCAGAAATCTTTTGCGTCCCTGAGTTCCGGGCCTTCATACGCGCCCAATCCGTGGGCCAGGAAGGCCAGCGGTCGGGCGGCCACCTGCCGGGGATCCAGCTGCTTGAGGGTTCCGGCGGTGGCGTTGCGCGGGTTGGCGAAAGCGGGGAGCCCGTCGGCGTCCCGTTCTTCGTTCAGTTTGGCGAAGGCTTCATTGGGCATGAAGACTTCCCCTCGCACTTCCAGCACGGGCGGCGCGCCGGGGGGGAGGGTGAGGGGGACGCTGCGGATGGTGCGGACATTGGCCGTTACGTCGTCCCCAACGTCTCCGTCTCCGCGCGTGGCCGCATAAGCCAGCTTCCCGCCGCGGTACATGATGGAAAGGGCCACTCCGTCAATCTTGGGCTCCACGGAGACGGGAACTTTCTCCGTTTGCAGCGCCCTGGCCAGCTTATGGTAGAATTCCGCCAGTTCTTCATCCGGCACGGGGGCGTCCCGCTGCTCAAAAATGTCGTCAATGGACAACATGGGCACCGCATGCCTGATCTGGTTGAAGCCCTGGAGGGGGGCGCCGCCTACGCGGCGCGTGGGGGAGTCCGGATCCGCCAGTTCGGGGTGGGCTTCTTCCAGTTTTTCCAGCTCCAGGAACAGGGCGTCATATTCCGCGTCGGAAATCTCCGGTTCCGCCTGTTCGTAATACAGACGGTTGTGGCGGCGCAGTTCGGCACGCAAATAGTCTATGCGGCGGTGAGCGGGGTCCTCCGCGTTTCCGGGGTGGTCGGTGCCGGCATTTTCCCGCGCCTCCCCGGCCCGGGGTGCCGTTTCATTTGTTGCCTGCTGTGAAGGCTGTTTGCCGGCTGCCAGGGAAAAAAGGTCTTCCTCCATAGGAAAAATGAGTGGGAACAATGGCTATTTGCTCAGTTTGATGACGGAACAGGGAGTTTTGGAATGTTCATGAGCCTTGAACAGGACCGTTCCGTTGACGACGGGAAGGGCGGTGTTGTCCCCCAGAAGCAATGCTTTGGAATAGCCGGCGGGCAGGGTGACGGCTGTTCCCCCGTCATTTTCGTAGCCGGTGGCATCCAGCGGCTGCATGCGGGCGTGTTCCGCTCCCGCCGTCAATTCTTTCATGGTTCCTTCACTGGGCGGCTGGGTCGGCTCCTTGTCCGGCGGGGGAATCAGGAAGACGAAGATATCCCCCTGCCGATTGATGGTGGCAGGCTGGTCCAGCTGCATGAATGCCCGTGTTCCGTACACGGCTTCACCGTTGATGTTGAGCCATCGGCCTACGCCGCGCATGGTGGCGGCCACTTTTTCCGGAATGGTGCCGTCCGCCATGGGATTGACGTTCAGCAGAAGATTGCCTCCCTTGGTAACGCATTCCACCAGTTTTTCAATGATGGTTTCCGGAGATTTGATGTTGGTGTCGTAGCGGTTGTAGCCCCATTTGTCGCTTACCGTCATGCAGGATTCCCAGTCCACGCCGGGATATCCGCGCCGGGGGATGAAGCGTTCCGGGGTAATATAGTCCCCGCAGCGCAGGTCCAGCGTGCCGGCCTGGTTTTTGTTCAGGCCGGAATAAGCGTACAGGCGGTTGTTCATGATGACGCCGGGATTGATGGAGCGCACCATGTCCATCAGTTCCGGCGCCTTCCAGCCTTTGGCCCCCTCCATGGCTCCCTGGGAGTAATCCCACCACATGATGTCGATGGGCGCGTAACGGGTCATCAGCTCCCGGACCTGGGCGTGCAGGTATTTCTGGTAGGCGGCGTGGTCGCGGGGAATGTTTTTCCTGTTAAGCATGGCCGCCTGTCCCGCAGGGTAGCAGAGGTCCGGGCAGATGGTGTTGTCATAGGACGGGTGATGCCAGTCAATAACGGAGTGGTAGAGGCCCACTTTCAGGCCGCGCTTGCGGCAGGAGTCCACATATTCGCGGATGATATCCCGGTTCACGGCGCTTTTGGCGTCGTAATCTGTCAAGGCGCTGTCAAACAGGCCGAAGCCTTCATGGTGCTTGCTGGTGAGCACTACGTATTGGCAGCCCGCATCCCGGGCGAGCTGGGCCCATTCTTCCGTCAGGCCTTCCCTGGGCTTGAACAGGGGCAGAGCTTCCGCGGCGTAGGTATCCGTATCCACTTCCACGTTTTTTTGAATCCATTCGGAACCTCCGGGCCTGCCTTTCCATTCCCCGGCCAATCCGGAATACAGGCCGTAATGGATGAACATGCCGAATTTGGCATCCCTCCACCATTCCATGCGCCGATTGCGTTCCCCCGCCGTTTCCCTGACAGCGGCATGGTTGGCATCCGCGGGGAGGGGGAGGCCGGGCGCTGCTGCCGAAAATTCCGCGGGAACGGTGGCCGGGAAGCCCTGCTTCATTCCGCCGTCGCGCAGCCGGGCTGCGAACTGTTCGTCCAGGGCCAGCGCAGGCTGTCCGTTTTCCGTAATGATTTTAGTGGCGGACTGCTGGGCCGGGGCGGGAAGTCCCAGAGTGACGGCCAGGGCGGAAATCGTGGCTATGTTCATGGTTGTTCAGAATGGTGTGAGGCTGGGGGGGGGAGGCTGAACCTGCTTAAATGACGTCCGTATCCGCGTAGCTGCCCAGAATCTTCAGCATGGAGCAGTGCTGCTCCAGCTCCGGAAGGGTTTCCCGTAAGGGGGATTCCTGAATGTGGCCGGCGGCATCTATGTAAAAGACATATTCCCAGTTGATGACTTTGGACGGGCGGGATTCAATGCGTATCAGGTTATTGTTGTGCCGCTGGAAGCAGTTGACTACTTCCGCCAGGGTGCCGGGCTTGTGCTGGATGCGGATGAGCAGGGAGGTGCGGTCCCTGCCGCTGGGCTGCGTTTCCTGGCGTCCGATGACGGCAAAACGGGTGGTGTTGCAGGACTGGTCCTGCACGTCTTCTTCCAGGATGTTCAGGCCGAACAATTCCGCGGCCAGCGGACAGCCGAGGGATGCCGCGCCCATGGCGGCGTTCTCCTTGGCAAGAATGCTGGCTTTCGTGGTGGAGGACGTTTCCACGAGTTCCGCGTTTGGGAAATGCCGCTGGATCCAGTTCCGCGTCTGGCCGAGAACCTGGGGGTGGGAATACAGGATGCGGATGTGTTCCCGCGGAATATCCGCCATCAGGCTGTTGCGGATGTTCAGATTGATTTGGGCGCAGATTTTGAGGGGAGAGGTGACGAAAAGATCCATCACGGCGGTGACGGAGCCTTCCGAAGAATTTTCCACGGGAACTACGCCGTACTGGGCCTTTCCCCGGTCCACCATGTCAAACACGTCCTTGAAGCTCTGGCACGGAATGAGTTCGCAGCTTTTTCCGAACTGCTTGAGAGCCGCCTGATGGCTCCAGGTCCCTTTGGGGCCCAGGTAAGCAATGGTCAGGCCGCCTTCCAGGAAGAAGGAGCAGGAGATGATTTCACGGTAAATGGCCTGGAGGGAGGCTTCCGGCAGCACGCCCGCATTCAGGCGGTTCAGTTTGTTGAGCAGGGCCGTTTCCCGTTCGGGAACGAAGATGGGGGAATTTTTTTCCTTTTTAATGCGGCCGACTTCATGCACCCATTCGGCGCGTTTTTTTAACAGCTCTACAATTCGGGCGTCCACCTCGTCAATGGCCAGACGCGCTTTTGTCAGGGCGATGGTCTGTTCATCCGTATTTCCGCTTTTTTGCTGCCTGGGGGGATTGTCCGGAGAGGCGTCCTCCCCGTGGTGCGTGGTCTCCATGTCTCTGTGAAAGCTGTGTGGTTAAAGCCGTGTCAGGGTAGCGGTTCCGGGGGGGCAAATCAAGATTAAAGGGGAGGTCTCCGCCGCGGATTCTTCTTGCATGCGCGGAAGATGCCGGGCAGGTTCATTTCTCCTTGATTGATGAAAAGAATATTGTTCCCGGCTGACTGTGACCGTGGACGCTCCTGCCGGAAAGGGGGCGTAAGAAGGTGAACGGCGGGTCTGTTGCCGCATCTTTGTCCGCAAGGATGGTGTCGCCGGATGACGGCGGATTGCTGACGAAGGCCGGGCCAGCTCTGGGATTTGAATATGGCGCTTTCCCGTATTCTGTCCGTTGAAGCGGCTTCCGCTGCCGGGAAATGGCGGGGAGGTTTAGTTCCGTCCCCCGTCTTCCTGTACCGGGCGCGGCTCCGGGATGGCCCCGTAAAGCCCGTTGGGGAAGAGCTGGAGCCACGGCGTGTATTCCGGCGGGACGGGCGCTTCGAAATCCATGCGCTTTCCCGTGCGCGGGTGGTCGAAGCCCAGCCGCCACGCGTGGAGCATGAGTCTGCCGGGTTTTGCCTTTTGCCGGGCGGGTTTGGCGTAAATGGGATCCCCGATGAGCGGATGGCCCAGATGGAGCATGTGCACGCGTATCTGGTGGGTTCTGCCCGTGTGCAGCGTGCACAGAACCAGGGAGGAGTCCGTGGACGGGTCTGCGCAGAGCAAATCGTAGTCCGTAATGGCGGCTTTCCCGGAACCGGGATTGACTACTGCCATTTTCAGGCGGTTCACGGGATGGCGGCCGATATGGGTGAAGACCGTGCCGGAACTTTGGGAAGGAATACCCTGGACGACGGCCAGATAACGCTTTTCCGTGCTTCGGGCCGCGAACTGCGCCGTCAGGGACTGGTGGGCGCCGTCATTTTTTGCGATGACTAGGCAGCCGGAGGTGTCCTTGTCCAGGCGGTGGACGATGCCCGGGCGTTCCACTCCGCCGATGCCGGAGAGGTCCCCGCAGTGGTGGAGCAGGGCGTTTACGATGGTGCCGTCCGGGTTGCCGGCCGCGGGATGCACGACCATGCCGCTTTCCTTGTTGATGACTACCACGTCTTCATCTTCATACAGGATGTCCAGGGGGATATCCTGAGGCTGGGCTTCCGCCGGTTCCGGTTCCGGAATGCGGACGGTGATGGAATCACCGCGGGAGACGGGGTTTTTAGGCTTGGCGGGAGAGCCGTTGACCAACACATCCCCGCTTTTGATCAGGCTCTGGATCCTGGAGCGGGAAAGCTCCGGAAGGTGGGCGGCAAGGTATTGATCCAGGCGGATTTTCCCGTCGGCGTCGTCCGTAGTCAGATTCATGTTCCGTGGCGTTTGGTCAATGGCTGTAGGCGGAGGGAGGCAGGTCAATAAAGGTATAATCCAGCCCGTAAACATCCTTGAGAAGAAGCCCCAGGGCCTTTACGCCGAACGTCTCCGTAAAGTAGTGGCCGCCGAAGACCAGATTGACGCCCAGTTCCTGGGCCAGGGGGATGTTCCAGTGGGAGCCTTCCCCGGTCACGTAGGTGCGGCAGCCGAGGGCCGCTGCCTGGGCAAGATCGTCTCCCGCGCCTCCGGTACAGATGAAGACATCTCCGGCCGGAGCCTCCGGGGAATCTTTCCAGAAGGCCTGCACGGGCGCACCGAGGACGGTTTCCAGTTTTTGCTCCAATTCCGCGCATGTACCTGGAAATTCTCCGTGCGTACCGAGGGAAACGCCGTGGTAGTCCAGCCCATCATGGGAACATGGCTGGAGGCCGCAGGCCTTCGCCAGCAGGGCATTGTTGCCGTATGCGGGGTGGACGTCCAGAGGAAGGTGGGCGGCGTAAATCGCCAGGTTCCCGTCCATGGCGGCTTTCAGCTTCCGGTAGGCGATGCCGGTAATGGGCTGCATGGGCTGCCAGAAAATGCCGTGGTGAAGAAGGAGCAGGTCCGCACCTGTTTCCAAGGCCGCATGAATGGCCTTTTCTGAGCCGTCCACGGCGGCGGCCACCTTGGAAACGGTGCCCCCGTTTTCCAGTTGAAGGCCGTTCAGGGCGCGGGGGGCGTCCGGAATGGAATTCACGGAGAGGATTCCGTCCAGAAAGGAGATGGCGGTGTGCAGCTCAATCTTGCTCATGCGGGAGGAGTGGTTAGTTGTCTTCCGAAAGGCTGGCGCCGAGCAGACGTACGGCGTCCATGTTCAGAATAAAATAATTCGGGGTTGTATTTACTCTGCCGTAATAAAATCTGCTGTATCCGGCCTCTCCCGCCGGGGCGATTTCCAGCGTGATGACTTTGTCCTCCGTTTCCGGTTCCGGGGCAAAGGTAATGTCGCTGGAACCGGATTGGGCCTGCACGGGGGCCGCCTCCTTGTAAGACTGGAGGATGAGTTTCAGGCGGAAAACGGGATTTTTCAGGGCTTCATGCGCTGTGGCGTCCGTATAGGGGAGCCAGGCGCTCACCTCCATTTTTTCCAGTTCATCCAGATAGCGGTTGGCGCGGTTCGGGTTGATATTCAAGGTTTCATCCTTCCCGTCTTTGGAGGCCGTCCAGGAATCGTCCAGACGGTCGAATTTCAGGACCAGGGGGCCTCCGGAACCGATGCGTTCCAGGTGCATTTCTCTGAGGTCAAACCTGCTGAAGGAAAAAAGCCTCTTTTTTTTCCAGGCCAGTGCATCCGTCAGCAAATCCTTCATGTAGGCGTTGTCCAGTATGGCAACGGTGGGTTTTCCGGCCTGGAGGGCATACCAGGAACCGTCCGCCCCCTTGGAGAAAAATACCGTCACGGGGGGGCGGGGCTCTTCACCGGGCTTGGGCAGAAGGGACATGGTGAGCGTCATTCTGGGATTATCCAGCCCGTATACGGAAAGATCCGTAGCCTTGTCCGAGGCGAAGCCGGCCACTTTCCCCTGTTTAACTGTTTTCAGCAGGGAAATGAGATGTTCCGGATTCGCTTCCTGGTAACGGGCGCCCTCTGCCGTGTACAGCCAGGTGGGCTTGATGCCTTTTTTCTCATCCCCCTGAATGAAGCGGGCGATGGTGGGGTAATCCTGAAAGCTCTTGCGGATGGAAAGGCCGGTAATTTTGTAATCCCCGATGTCCGTCAATTGCTTGGAACGCAAAAGGCCCAGATCCAGCGGAATATTGCGTACGCCGGGAATTTCCTTGTTGGTTTCCGTCGTTTGAGCCAGTTCAAAGACGGCCTTGCGGTCGGAAACGGTGGCCTTGACCAGTTCGGACAGGCTTCCGTTGTCGGAGGGGGGGTAAATCCGGAGCGTGACGGGCTGTTCCTCCATTTGCAGGGATTTGCCGTCTTCTGAAAGACGGCCTGTGAAATTCCTGATGGAAACGGAGGTGATCTGATCATCCGTCATGTCCGGTACGCTTGTTTCCTCCGGGTTGTACACGCGCACGGCGGTCAGTTTCTGAAGCGTGCCCAGCAGCACATCCATCATGGCCGGGTCCGTATCCAGAGAAAGGGGATACGTGATTTTCCAGGGAGAGCCGGGAGTCTCGCGTTTCAGGGCGATGCGCTGGCCCCGGTTGTTGATTTCAATGGAGGCGGGCATGGCCGGATGCAGGAGCAGGGGACGATGGTCCCGAAGCTGGCGGATACCGGATTTGAACAGAGGAAGGATGTTGCCGGTGCCCACCAGAATGCGGGTGTCCCGTCCGTAGAAATCCGTCTGCATATAGGTGGTGTCATCCGTGGTCTTGTTCTCCGGATCGTCCACCAGCCAGGGCGCCGGGGAACCCAGCGTATAGCGCGCTACGGTGGAGGAACGCTTTCCGTCGTCGCTCATTTCCTTGAGAGTGATGGTAACGGGGGTGGTCTTTACGCCGAATTCCTTCAGGGAAGCGGAATCAATTTTGTGCAGAGGCAGCGCGTCCACAATGCTGGTGGAATACGTGTACTGGAGAATGGCCGCCGCCGCGCGAGGGTCCATACGGTCGTTCCAGGGTTTTTCGCACCACCAGACGCCGTTGGGCTTACGGCGGAATTCCGCGACATCCCCCACGCAATTGATGCGCATCCAGGAAACCTCGTTCATTTCTTCCCGGGTGTATGGGAAAAGCCGTTCTCCGGAACTGAAGGCGGTGCGCCCGATGATGCGGGACAGGTTGCCGTCAATGGTGAGGAGCACCGCCGCGCCGACAGAAGCGAGGGTGATGAGGATGAGAAGGATAAAGCGGAATGTGCGCATGTGCTTCCGGTAATGGGCGTGGATGGGGTTAATGACGGCGCGTGTTCCAGATAATCAGGGCGATCAGCAGCGCCAGCAGGGGGAGGCCGATATTCGTCAGGAGTTCCAAAACGCCCAGGGCATTGCGGTCCAGATTCAGCTTGACGGTCAGGTCATGGCGGGAGCCGAGGCCGCGCAATTCTTCACGGTCCGTCATCCAGCCGATCAGCGTGCGCATGAAATCCCTTTGTTCCGGTTTGATTTGCCGGGGCTGAAGCAGGTCCGTATTGCCAAGCAGAACCAGGCGCCCGGTAGTCTTGTTCTGGTTCACGTCCCCGGCATTCCCCCGGATGAGGGCCGCGCCGATCATCAGAGGACCCGGATTGTCTTCCCTCGCGTCGAACTTGGCTGGGAACTGGTTGTATTTGGTTTCTCCATAATAATCCTCCGTGGTTACCAGAAGGGGATACGGCGTAATGCGCTTCTGTTCCATAGCCGCGTTGTCGGAATCCAGGATAAGGGAGATGCTCTCCCCTTCCAGCCCGGTGCTGGAATTCCAGAATTCACGGGTGCAATTCAGGGAGGGGGCGAAAATGGAGTTAATTTCAAAAACGGAACGGTTGCCCCTGTTGCGGAGCATCACGCGGTCATTCTGGGGCCGCAGCCCCTGTTCGCGGAGAAAGCGGTAGAGCTGTCTGGGGGTGTCATTCCGGGGTTCCAGCATGATCAGGATGGCGGCGTTCGGGCGCGCCCAGTACCGCTGGAGCACTTCCGCCTCCTGCGGGGACAGATCATATTTGGAACCGATGATCATAAATCCCGCGGCATCTTCCGGAATCTCTTCCAGACCGCTCATGCGGATGGGCACAAGCTGCAGGTTGACGGAACGGCAGATTTTGCCCAGCGTCGTGAAGATGCTTTCCTCCTGGTTGTTGCTCAGGGCCTCGTTGAAGTTGCTCTTGTCCGCCGCGATATAGATTTTACGCGGTTCGCCGTTGGCCGCTCCGTAAATGCCGGCAGTCATCATGTCTTCAATCTGGAGGGCCACCGCCTTCATGCTTTTGCCGTCCGGCCCGGGGGCGTACACTACGAAGGCGTCTCCAGGCAGGATGCGCACGTGGGCGGCGTCCGCCTGGGTGCCTTCAAACGTCTTGAGTGCTTTTTCCGTATCTTCCCGGGCATCAATGATGACCAGGTTCTTCTTGAATTCAATTCCGTAGATATTGGAGATTTCACGGGCCTTGTTCGGCTGGCGGAGGGGATCCACGTACTCCACTTTCACCTTGCCGTTGGAATAACGTTCGTATTCCTCAAGAAGAGAACGCATGCGGGTGTAGTTCTGCGTGGTGCGCAGGAAAGCGAACGTGATTTTGACGGGGGTTTTGCGCTTCTGGATTTCCGGGGACTGGAGCATGTTGATGCTCTGACGGGATATTTCATAGCGCTGGTCTTCCGTCAGGTCCCGGCGGTAATACTCGTGGCAGCCCACGTAATTCAGGCATACGACGATAAGGAACAGCAGGAAAAGCTTGATCCAGGTCATCCAGGGGCGTTTGACCTTGCGGGAGGCGGGCTGGGAGGCTTCCGCGGCCGCGGCGGGGGTGTCTGGTGTTTCGCTCATAGATAGATAAAAATAAAAAAGGGTGAAGGCAGAATGAATCAGTGTTTCCAGCGGCGGTGGTCAATGATGCGGATGGTGACGGCCAGCGTCAGAACCGTCATGGTCAGGTAAAATATGACGGGGCGCGTGTCAACCAGCCCGGCGGAAAAGCGGTCCAGATGTTCCGAGCAGGACATGTAGTGGAAAATCCCCGCTGCGGGAAATTCCCCCCACACCACGGGAATCAGCCCCATGAAGAAAATCAGAACCAGCAGGCCGATGGTGATGATGCCGGAAATAATCTGGCTGCCCGTCATGGAAGAGGCGAAAATGCCAATGGCCGTGAACCAGGCGCCGATCAGCAGCAGAATAGCGTATGCCCCGGCCCAGTCCGCAAGGCGGTAGGGAAGAACCATGCCCGCATCATACCCGTAAATCCACTGTACAATCAGGTTGGACCAGTCCGCCAGGAGGGGTATAGCAGCATGGGCAGCCACAAGATGATGTAAAAAGCGTATGCGGAGAAGTATTTTCCCAGGACCACCTGCCATGTCTTGATGGGCGTGGTAAGCAGGGATTCCAGCGTTCCCGTCTTTTCCTCCTCCGCCAGGGAGCGCATGGTGAGCAGTGGGAAGATGAACAGGAAGTAAAACCAGAACATGGGGGAATGCAGGATGAAGAACAGGATGCCTTCCTTCTGCGGGGCCAATTGAAAAGCCTTCAGCGTGCCGGACAGGGAGACGCTCTGAAGGGCCATGACGAAAGCCAGGATAACCCATCCGTACGGAGTCATTACGTAGCTTCTGAGTTCTTTTCTGAAAATGGTAAGTACTGGAGACATGGGGAGAAAAGGGAAATGGGAGGTGGTGGATGGGCGGGGATGGAAAATGGGGGTTAATCTTTACGGGTCATTTCCACGAACACTTCTTCCAGCGTGGGGGTGTGGCGGTAAATATGGCGCAGGGGGCATCCCTGTTCCGCAAGGAGGCGCGCGGCCTTTTCACGGGTATCCGTCCCGGCCTCCGCGCGTACGGTCAGCGTATGCCAGCCGTCGGCGTCCGTTCCTTCATGGATGACCTTCTTCACATGTTCCAGATTTTCCAGTTTCTGCGTAATCAGGGCCAGGTCTCCCCGGAATTCCAGCGTAATCTTGCCGGCGGCCCGGAGATTGGTCGTCAGGTTGGAGGGGGTATCCGCCGCCTTGATAGTTCCCTGGTCAATGATGATGACCTTGTTGCAAATCATTTCCACCTCACTGAGAATGTGGGTGGAAAGAATAATGGTGTGGTTGGCCGCCAGACCTTTGATTAGCTCTCGTATCTGGCGTATCTGGTTGGGGTCGAGACCGTTGGTAGGTTCGTCAAGGATCAGCAGGTCCGGTTCCCCCAGCAGGGCGTCCGCCAGGCCTACGCGCTGGCGGTAGCCTTTGGAAAGGGTGCGGATCATCTTGCGGCGCACGGGATCCAGGCCGCATTGTTCTACAACCTTGGAGACGGCAGGCCAGATCTGCTTGGAAGAGATGCCTTTAAGCCTGGCGCGGAATTTCAGGTATTCCGTGACGCGCTGGTCGTCGTAAAGGGGCACGTGTTCCGGCAGGTAGCCCAGATGTTTGCGAGCCTCCAGGGGATTTTTTTTCACAATGTCAAACCCCGCAATCGTGGCTGTGCCGGAAGTGGGGGGCAGATAGCCGGTCAGCATGCGCAAAGTCGTGGTCTTGCCTGCGCCGTTCGGCCCCAGGAACCCTACGATTTCCCCCTTTTCAATCTGGAAGGAGGCATTCTTTACCGCTTGAAAGCGGCCAAACTCTTTGGAAAGCTGGTCGGCGTGGATCATGGAATCAATGGGAACAGGGTGATTCTAATCCAAACCGCTTTCGCCTCAAGCTTATTCTCCCCTGCGCCGCGGAAGCGCTTCTTCCGCCTGAAAAGCCATGGGGGCTAACGGGACCGATGCTTTTCCTGTCTGGCCGGGAGGGAATGAAGATAAGGAAATCAATCCCTCAACTCTTCTTCCAGCCTCTGGACGATGTCCCTCACGCGTACATCTTCTTCCATACGGGAGGCGACCAGCTTATTCGCATGGATGACGGTGCCGTGGTCCCGGCCGCCGAATGCCTGGCCGATATCTTTCAGGGAGCGTTCCGTCAGGCGGCGGCTCAAGTACATGGCGATCTGGCGCGGAAAGGCGATGCTGTTGGGGCGGCGCTTGCCGGTCAGATCGCTGACCTTGAGTTCGTAAAAATCCGCCACGCGCTTCTGGATGGAATCCACGGTCAGGATGCGGCTTGTTTCTTCCCGCAGGATGTCGCGTAGAAGCTGCTCAATTTTGGCGATGTCAGGCATGTCTCCGGACAGGGAAGTAAAGGTGGCTACACGGAGCAGCGCGCCTTCCAGACGGCGCACGCTCTTCTGGATGCGGCTGGCCAGAAACTCCAGAATTTCGTCGGATACGTTCATGCCAGCCCGGTCGCGCTTGCTGCGCAGGATTTCCAGCCGTGCGTTGTCGTCCGGAAGGTTCAATTCTACCGTAAGTCCGGATTCCAGGCGTGCCGCCAGCCGGGGATCCAGATTGGAAATATCGCATGCGGCGGCGTCTGCGCAAATCACGATGGTTTTGTGGGCATGGAACAGTTCGTCAAACGTATGCAGAAATTCCTCCACCGTTTTTTCCTTGCCGGAAATAAACTGCACGTCGTCCACCAGCAGGACGTCAGCCTTGCGGTACTTGCGGCGCAGTTTGGTGAAGCTTTGTCCGTTCTGGGTCCGGGAAGCGTCAATAAATTCATTGGCGAACTGTTCGCCCGTGACGTACACCACATTGGTGGATGAATCCTGATGAAGCACCTCATGGCCGATGGCCTGGAGCAGATGGGTTTTGCCAACGCCGGATTTTCCGTACAGGAAAAGCGGATTGAACAGGGCCCGTTCCGACTGTGCGGCGGACAGCCCTGCCTGATAAGCAAAGCGGCTGTCTTCATAAACCACAAACGAATCGAACGTATATAAGTCATTCAGGCATGCCCTGGCGGCCGGTGTGCGCTGTTTTTTTGCCGGTGCGGCCGGGGAATCCGCCGTCTGCGGCGTTTTGGCCCGGGAGGAAGCCTTTTGCGGCTGGCCTTCTGCAGCGGGCATGGAAGCCACTTCATCCGTGCAGATGAACTTTATCTGGCGTTCCGTGCCCAGAGCCAGCATGGCGGCCTGCTTCAGCTCCGGCGTATAGCTGTTTTCCACCCAGAGGGCGGCCATAGGATCGTCGCACACCAGCGTCAGCGCCTTCCCTGAATCCTCCAGCAGGGAAAACTTGGGAAACCACAATCCATAAACCTCCGGGGACATGATTGTTTGCAAGGCTCCCGTGATTCTGGACCAGGTGGCTGACAGTTCTGATGGCGGCGTCATTGTTATTGGAAATAAAAGATGTTGCTGGTTAGAAATAGCCGTAAGGCGTTCCGTCCCGCTACGAGGCCGCCCGCGGATGGAACCGGATCAGGTTCATCCGCAGCCGTGACAGCTCGTGGCGTCCATCGGGGTGGAGAAGGCGAACTCATCCGCTTTCAGCTCGACACCCCGGTTGACGGGAGCGCCAAATTACTGATTTGCGACTGAGAAAAAAATATCTTTTTGAAACAGCGCGAGTCATCGTTCCTCGGCCCTACGTTCCACGGGGGTTCCACATGAAAAAATATTTTGTTCTTGCTTCCTCCGATAATTTAGTCCTCCTGAGTATATTTTCTGTATAATTTTATAAATTATTTATTGTCAATATATTATGGTTTTGTTACAGGCTTGGGTGACGAAAAGGACATGATTACGCCGCCGGAAATCAACCACTTACAGGAACCGGATTGGAACTGCACGGGAAGATGCAGAAGGGAGGCGTTCCGCATGGTTGACAACAGACGGACGGAAACCTAACGTGGGCTGCATCATGGAACAAATGGAACAGCCAGAGGAAGCATGCCTGTCTCTCTGCCGGGGGAAATTTCTGGAACTCCTGAAAGAGGGAAGGTGGGAATACGTGCGCCGGGTGAATGCCAGCGGAGCTGTTATGATCGTGGCCGTGACGGAAGAAGGAGAACTGCTTCTGGTGGAAGAATACCGTGTTCCCCTGCATGCCCGGACCGTAGGGCTGCCTGCGGGTATTTCCGGGGATGAAGGGGAGGAAAGCTCGCTGCAGTCCGCCCGGCGTGAACTGGAAGAGGAAACCGGGTACCGGGCGGATTCCTGGACGTATCTTCTTGCGGGGCCTTCCTCTCCGGGATTGACTACGGAAATGGTATCTTTCTATATGGCGGAAGGCCTGCATCGAATATCGGAAGGAGGCGGTGTGGCCCACGAAAATATTACTGTGCACCGCATTCCTCTTACTCTGGTGCATGACTGGCTGATGGAGCAGATGGAGCAGGGAAAAGTGGTGGATCCGAAAATCTTTATGGGTCTCTATTTCCTGTCCCGCTCTGTCAATGGCATGGGGCTGGAGGAATAATCATACCCTGCGTTGTAAATGTCGGTATGCAGGAAATGGTCCGGGACGCGGGCCATATGAGACGGTTGAGTGGAAAAATGATTCATCAGTAATGATTTCCCCGGAGGGAAAGGCGGATTGTCATGATAAAATGCTCCTGAACCATAAAAAAATCTGGACATTCTTTCCAATCCGGGCTAAATATCTCCCCGCCTTACGGCATCAACCACTTAACGGCAGGGTAGCTCAGTGGTAGAGCAGAGGACTCATAAGCCTTTGGTCGGGTGTTCAAATCACCTCCCTGCTACCATCTTCAAAGCCCCTTAAATCCAACGGTTTAAGGGGCTTGTTACTTTTAGAGCATAGTTTACATTCCATGCTGGAAAACAGTGAAAAAGGGTATAATGTAGTCAAAAAAAAAGCATGCACAATTATGCACAGCTTGGTTGACGATTGGAAGCCGCGCCCCTGCACTTCCCGCCCTGGAAAACCGTGGCGGGTTGTCATCCCTGAGCGCATATCCCACGCGGGGATATGAAATGTTGGATTGGAGTTCCTCTTGTGAGAAGCTGCGCTTTCTTTTCTCAAGAAATTTTTTGCCGTTTAGCACACCGCATGAAGTTAAAGCTCCGGCGCCTGGCGGATGCGGGAAAATAAAAAAATCATTGTTTTTGGCCATGCGGCGGAGGAGACAGGGGGGGAATGGGTTTTAGATGCTGCGGCGTATCATCAGAGCAGTTAAACCAAAAAGGCCCGGAGAAGCCGCAGCCGGGAACTGTTGTCCGCCCGTTTGGACCAGTGAATTCCGCCCATAAGCAGGAACGGGGCAAGATTGGTCAATAGAAAACTATTTCAGCCTTAACCCGAAAACCCCGGATTTGCGGCCGCTGAGTTCCAGGGTGCGCAGACGTTCCGGAGGCAGGCTGTCGCGGGAAAATTCCGCGTAATGCATGCGGTCCCGGAAGTAATGGACGGCACTTTGGGAGAGGGCGAAGATGAATTCCATTCCCATTTCCTCCGCTTTTCTTTTGGCAAATTCACATAGTGCGCGGCCATAGCCGCGTCCTTCATGGCGGTGCTTGATGTACAGGCAGCCCAGTTCCGCGCTGTGGTGCTCCGGGTAGGGATAAACGGCAACGCAGCCCACGATGCTGTCGTCCAGGGTCAGCACGTAGTAACTGTCCATTCTGGCGGCAATGTCTTCGTAATTCCGGTTGACTAATTTGGAGTCTACCACGGAACGGGCGATCATGGAGAGAAGCTCCGGAATATCTTCTTCTTTCAGCGGGCGTATTTCCCGGTAGGAGTCCGTGTGAACCATGGTTCCTACGCCTTCTTCAGAGAAGAGTTCCTCCACCAGCACGCCGCGCATTTTCCCATCCAGCAGGTGTACGCGGGGGATTCCCGCCCGGCAGGCTTCCGCCGCCTGGTCAAGCAGTTCGCGGTGGGTTACGTTTCCTGCCAGCTCCGCTACTTCCGATTCCAGAATGGCGGCAATGGGGCGTCCGTCCAGGGACGGAACCTTGTGGTCATTGAGCAGGGCGATGTATTTGGAGGCCCCCAGGATGAAAGCCATATGGACGGATTCCGGGTCAAAGGAGCCGGAACGGCCGGAAGCCACCACGGGAATTTGGTGACGCCCCAGGATTTCCCGGACTCTTTCCCGGACAAGCTGGCCGCCTTTTAACGGCGCTTCCACCAGGGCGGAGCGCATTTCACAGACGCGCGTGTGTTCGTACAGCGCGGAAGCGTCCGCCCCTTCCACAATCAGAACGGGCCTGACGCCTATTTCCTGCAGTACATCCAGGTCCAGCAGGGCGTCCACCAATTCCTCGGAATCCACCAGAGGACGTTCCACATGCACGGCAAAGATTTTATCCCTGAAGTACGGAACATACTCCAGCACGGAACGGACATTGGCGGATTTGTTGGGAGGGAGCGTAGCCAAGGCTGACCGGAAGCTTGGGACCGTGGGAAAAGGATAATTCCATTTTCCCACGGTCTGTAAGTGATGCGCTGCGTTTTTAGAATGTACGGGTATCCGCGGAATCCCGGTTGTCCATGGTTTCCGCGAAGTCCTGGGAGTCCAGAGTGACGGCAATTTCTTCTCCGTCTCCGGGGGCCGGCGTTTCCGCCGACGCGTGGGAGGCTTCTTCCTTGCGGAGCACGACGCTGACCTTGCGCTTGGGCATGACCAGTTTGGGTTCCGCCACGGCTGGTTTGTAACCTTCCCCAATGGTGGTGGCGTCGGAAATGACGGCCGGGGCCTGTTCCGGTTCCGCCTGCCGGGCGGATTGTTGTTCACGTGCCCGGGAGACTTGTTCCCTCAGGGCGGAGAGCAGGTCCGAAGGCATGCCGTCAAAGCCGATTTCCGGCAGGCTGGTTCCGCCTTCCTGATTTTCGTCGGAAGATTCAAACTGGGGTAGGCTGGCCAGGAAGTCCTCAAAGGCGTCCAGGTTGGTGGTGCTCTTGAAGAGGTTGCTGATGGCTTCGCTCTTGATGCTTTCCATCAGGGTGATGAAGAGATCGTAAGCTTCCGATTTGTATTCCACCAGGGGGTCTTTCTGCCCCTGGGCGCGGAGGCGCACGCCTTCCCGCAGGGAGTCCATGTTGTACAGGTGTTCCTGCCACATTTTGTCAATGGCCCCCAGGATGATCTGGCGTTCCATGTGGTCTAGGTATTCCGGGCGTTCGCGGGAAGCCTTGTCTTCATAAGTGGCCTTGACCTTGTCAATGAGGAAGGCAATGGTGTCGTCTATGGGCCGTTCTTCCAGCTTGGCGGCCTCCGCCGTGAGTCCCAGCGGGAAGGATGCGTTCATCCAGGCGAACAATTCGTCCGGGTGGGTGACGCCTTCCGCATCCGGGTCCAGGAATTCATGGGCGCGCGTGGCGATTACTTCTTCCAGAATATCGTAAATCATTTCGCGCGGGTTTTCCGTGGAAAGCACTTCATTCCGGTATCCGTAAACGATTTCGCGCTGCTTGTTCATTACGTCATCATAGTCCAGCACGTGCTTGCGCCACATATAGTTGCGCTGTTCCACCCGTTTCTGGGCGGATTCCACGGATTTGTTCAGGAAACTGTGTTCCAGCGCTTCACCGTCGGCTACGCCCAGGCGTTCCATCATCTTGGTCATGCGTTCCGCCGCGCCGAAGTTGCGCATCAGGTCGTCTTCAAAGGAGATGAAGAACTGTGAGGCGCCGGGGTCCCCCTGGCGGGAGCAGCGGCCGCGCAGCTGACGGTCAATGCGGCGGGATTCATGGCGTTCCGTACCCAGGACGAAGAGGCCGCCGAGGTCGGCTACGCCTTCGCCCAGCTTGATGTCCGTGCCGCGGCCCGCCATGTTGGTGGAGACGGTGACGGCTCCGCGCTTGCCGGCCTGCGCCACGATTTCCGCTTCGCGCTGGTGGTTTTTTGCGTTCAGAACTTCATGGGGGATTTTGGCCCTCTTGAGCATGCGGGAGAGCGTTTCGGAGGCGTCCACGCTGGCCGTGCCGATCAGGATGGGCTGGCCTTTGTCGTGAAGTTCCTGGATTTTGTTGACCACCGCATTGAATTTTTCACGGCGGGATTTGAAGATGAGGTCATTCTGATCCTTGCGGATGCAGGGGCGGTTGGTCGGGATGGGAAGAACGTCCAGCTTGTAAATATCATGGAATTCCGCGGCTTCCGTTTCCGCCGTGCCGGTCATGCCCGCCAGTTTTTTGTACAGGCGGAAGTAGTTCTGGATGGTGATGGTCGCGTACGTCTGGTTTTCCCGCTCCACTTCCACGCCTTCCTTGGCTTCCACCGCCTGGTGCAGACCGTCGCTCCAGCGGCGTCCCGGCATTTCACGGCCCGTATTCTGGTCGATGATGATGACCTTGCCTTCCTTGACGACGTATTCCACGTCTTTTTCGTAAATGCAGTAGGCCTTCAGCAGCTGGGAGGTGGTGTGCAGGCGCGCTCCCGTTTCGTCAAGCTGTTTGGTCAGTTCATTTTTGCGGCGCAGTTTGTCTTTTTCCGTCAGGCGTGGATCTTCGTCCATTTCCGCAAAGGAGGTTCCCAGATCCGGCAGCACGAAATCTTCCGGATGGCCGGGGGAGATGACTTCCCGGCCTTTTTCCATCAGGTCGGCGTCGTGGGTTTTTTCATCCACGGTGAAGAACATTTCCTCCTTCAGCTTGTAGAGTTCCTTCTTGCGGGTATCCTGGTAAAGGGTCAGTTCATATTTTTCCACGATGCGGCGCAGCTCGGGATCCTGCATGGCGCGCAGGAAGGCGCGGTGGCGGGGCTGGCCCATTTTTACTTTGAACAGGCAGCGGCCCACTTCTTCCGTGCGGCCTTCTTCCTGGGCTTTCAGGGCCTGGGCCATCAGTTCGTTGCAAAGGTCCGTCTGGGCCTTCACCACGCGTTCAATGGCGGGGCGCAGGGTATCGTACTGCTGTTCCCGGGTGACGACCGCAGGGCCGGAAATGATGAGGGGGGTGCGGGCTTCGTCAATAAGGATGGAGTCCACTTCGTCCACAATGGAGAAGTAGTGCCCGCGCTGCACCTGTTCGGACTTGGAGGTTGCCATGCCATTGTCGCGCAGGTAGTCGAAGCCGAATTCGGCGTTGGTGCCGTAAGTGATGTCGCAGGCGTATTGCTCCCGGCGGAGCTGGGAGGGCATCATGCTCTGGATGCAGCCGACAGTCAGCCCCAGGAACTGGAAGAGCATGCCCATCCATTCCGAGTCGCGGCGCGCCAGATAATCGTTCACGGTCACCACATGCACACCCATGCCGGTCAAGGCATTCAGGTAAACGGGGAGGGTGGCGACAAGCGTTTTCCCTTCCCCCGTGGCCATTTCCGCAATGTAGCCGCGGTGCAGGGCAATGCCGCCCAGCAGTTGCACGTCAAAGTGGACCATGTCCCAAACCTGTTTTTGACCGCAGATATCGCGTTCTTCCCCGCAGAGCAGGCGGGCGCCGTGTTTGACGGCGGCGAAGGCCTCCGGCAGTATCTGGTTCAGGTAGCGTTCCCGCAGCTTGTCAAACTGGGGCGTAATGTTGTTCCAGGCGGCTTTCCCTTCTTCAATGGAGGCGGGAGTGGCTTCCACCGCGGGGAGGGAAGCGAATTCGCTTTTCAGGGATTCAAAACGGGCGTTCAGTTTGGCGGCTATTTCCTCCAGCTCTTCCCTGGGCGCGGCTTCCACAATGCGCACGGGGGGCAGATCCATGGGGAGGAAGCGATGGAGGTACCCTTGCCATTCCCTCGTTTTCTCAAGCAGGAATTCCTGTCCCTTGCCGTTCCATGATTCTTCAATGGAGACGATTTGTTCCACAATGGGGCGCAGACGGCGCACTTCACGCTGGTTTTTGGTGCCGACAATCTTGGTTAGAATCCACTTAATCATCTTTGTCTTGTTGAAAATTGACGAGGTAGAGTCGCTTTCAGCGGTCTAAGAATCGAAAAATACTAGCGGCTGCCGGAAGAAATGCAAGCACGGCCCTCCATTTGTGCTGATGATGACGTAATAGGCAGGTTGGACCTGGCCGGACTCCTCTGGAAACCCGGATTCATGACAGGCGCTTCTCTTGGAATGATTCCAAATTGATGATATTCTTTCTCCATGAGTCATTGTGAGGATGGGCGCATCCGCATCCGCGGCGCCCGTGAGCATAATTTGCAGAATGTGGATGTGGACATTCCCCTGGGGCGGCTGACGGTGGTGACGGGTCCTTCCGGATCGGGGAAAACAAGTCTGGCCATGCACACGCTGTATGCGGAAGGCCAGCGGCGTTATATGGAAACCTTTTCCCCGTACGTGCGCCAGTTCATGGACCGCATGGACAAGCCGGATGTGGACGCCGTAGAGAATATTCTTCCGGCCATCGCCCTGCATCAGCGCAACTCCGTCAGGACATCCCGCTCCACGGTGGGGACCATGACGGGGCTGAATGATTACTGGAAGTTTGTTTTCGCCCGTCTGGCCGTGGGCATTGACCCGGAAACAGGGCGGGAAATCAAGCCGGAAACGCCAGGTACCATTGATGAAAAGCTGCATGCGGAATTTCCCTGCCGGAACGGAAGTGATGGTTTGCCTGGAGGTGGCGCGGCCCGAATCCGTGGATCTTCCCTCGTTGAAAAGGAATCTGGTGGCACAGGGGTATTTGCGCGCTTTTGCGCATGGAGAGATCCTCCGGCTGGAGGATGAGGATTGGACGCTGGAGGAAGGAGAACCGCTGCTGGTGGTTCAGGACCGCGTGAGGCTGTCGGAAGACCAGAGGGAACGCAGGCTGGAGGCTCTGGAGACGGCCATGCGCCTGGGCGGCGGCGTGGCCCATGTGATTCCCGTGTGGACGGCGTCTTGCTGTCCGCTTTGAAATTCCGCGGAGACTGGCATCCGCTGATGGAACCGCGGCCGGGCCTGTTTTCTTTTAATTCCCCCGCTGGGGGCGTGCCCGGAATGCCGCGGCTACGGGCGAGTCATCACGATTGACTACAACCGGTGCATCAAGCCGGAACTCAGCGTTCAGGACGGGGCCATCCATATTTTTGAGGGGGACGGAAAAGTATTTTCCGAATGCAAGCGGGACCTGATGCGCGGCTGGCGCAAAAACGCCCGTAAAGTCCGTCTGGATGTGCCGTGGAAGGATTTGAAGCAATGGGAGCGGGACTGGCTGCTGTACGGCGACGGCGATGACCCGGATGAAATGTATGAACAGGGGCTGTGGTACGGCATTGCGGGATTTTTCAAATATCTGGAAAGCCGCACGCATAAGATGCACGTGCGGGTGTACCTGAGCCGTTTCCGCACATATCAGGAATGCCCCTCCTGCCACGGTTTGCGCCTGAGGCCGGAAGCCCTTCAATTCAAGGTGGGCGGCAAAAGCATGCCGGAACTTTCCTGTATGCCCATGGATGAACTGCTGGCCTGGGTGGATAGGTACGTGACGCCGCGGGCGGATGAAGACCCCGGCTTGAAACATGCCGTGGCGGAACTCAGGAGCCGCCTGGAATATCTGAATGAAGTGGGATTGGGCTACCTGACGTCCGACCGCTCCACGCGGTCCCTGTCCGGAGGGGAAATTGAACGCGTGAGCCTGACGACCTGCCTGGGCGCTTCCCTGACGGATACGCTGTTTGTGCTGGATGAACCTACCGTTGGGCTCCATCCCCGCGATACGTCCCGTTTGATTTCCGCCATGAACCGGCTTAAAAAGCGCGGGAACACCCTGGTGGTGGTGGAGCATGAGGAAGCGGTCATGCGTGCCGCGGACTGCCTGGTGGATATGGGACCCGGTTCCGGACGGGAAGGGGGAAGGCTGGTTTATTCCGGGATGCCTGCCCGGATTGGAGAAATTGAGGAATCCCTGACGGGGGCTTTTCTTTCCGGCAGGCGGCGCATCGCGGTGCCCAAAAAGAGGCGAAAGCCGCGCCAGTTTCTGACCGTATCCGGAGCCACGCGCCATAACCTGCGCAAACTGGACGTGAAAGTGCCCCTGGGCGTCTTCACTTGCTTGACAGGCGTCAGCGGGTCCGGGAAAAGCACCCTGGCCCACGATGTTCTTTACCTGAACGCGCTGGTGGAGAAAGGAGCCGTATGCGAGGAGGAACCCGCCCGCGTCAAGTCTATCAAGGGCTGGGAATATCTGGATGAGGTGGTGATGGTGGATCAGAGCCCCATCGTCCGCACCCCGCGCTCCACCCCTGCCGTGTATGCCGGAGTTTTTGAAGAAATACGCTCCCTCTTCGCGGAAACGGAGACGGCCCGCGCGCGCGGCATGAAGCCCGGTTTTTTCTCTTTCAACAGTGGGGACGGCCGGTGTCCGCGCTGCATGGGCATGGGGAGTGAGAAAGTGGAAATGCAGTTTCTTTCCGACATTTTCGTTCAGTGTCCGCTGTGCCACGGTTCCCGGTACGGGAGCGAAGTGCTGAGCGTGTACCGTGACGGCAGGAATATTGCGGACGTGCTCGGCATGACGGTAGCGGCTGCGCTGGAATGCTTCAGCGTGGAAAAAGGGGCCAAAGCTTCCCGCATCGCTTCCAAATTGGGCGTGCTTCAGCGCGTAGGGCTGGGGCACCTGACCCTGGGGCAGCCTCTGAATACCCTTTCCGGCGGGGAAAACCAGCGCCTGAAGCTGGCTAAAATCCTGCTGGACCAGATAGGTTCCGGCGCGAACAGCTCCAAGATGCTGATTTTGGACGAGCCGGGAACGGGTCTTCACTTTGCAGACATTGAAGTTCTGCTGGCCGTGTTTCGGGAACTGGTGGAGCAGGGGCATACCCTGCTGGTCATCGAACACAACCCGGAGTTCATCAAATCCGCGGACTACGTGATTGACCTGGGGCCGGAGGGCGGCGCCGGAGGCGGCCATGTGGTGGCCACGGGCACGCCGGAGGAAATCGTAGCCGCCGGGAAGGGATACACGGGCAAATACCTCAGGGAGGTTCTGGAAGGCAGCCCTTCCGTTTACGACCCTGCGGACGCCGCCGTCCCGGAATCCGCAGACATGGATATACCGGAAGGCGTGATGGCCCTGCGGGGAGCGCGCCACCACAACCTGAAAAACGTGGACCTGGACGTGCCGCGCGGAGAAATGACCGTGCTGACCGGGCTTTCCGGCTCCGGGAAGAGCTCCTTGGCTTTTGATATCTTTTTCGCGGAAGGGCAGCGGCGTTTCATGGACGTCATGTCCCCGTACGCCCGGCAATTCACGGAACAGCTGGAAAGTCCGGACATCGACCGCCTGACCGGATTGCCCCCCACGGTGGCTATTGAACAGAACATGTCCCGTGGGGGCACCAAATCCACCGTGGGAACCGTCACGGAAATCTGGCAATTCATGCGTCTGCTGTATGCCAAGCTGGGGCAGGCCTACTGCCCGCAGTGCGGTGTTCCGGTGGGCAAAAGGTCGGAATCGGAAGTGGTGGAGCTGGTGGCGAGGGATCTGAAAAAACATGGCGGACTCGCGTTGCTGGCCCCCCTCGTCAGGGGACGCAAGGGGCATTACGCCGACCTGGCCCGCTGGGCGGAAGGAAAGGGATATGAGGAAATGTGGGTGGACGGCAAACTGGTTTCCCTGAGCGGATTTCAGCCGCTGGACCGCTATTCCAGCCATGACCTGGACCTGGTCGTTGCACGGCCGGAGGCCTCCTGGCCGCCGGAAAAGCTTGCTGGGGCGGTTCATGCCGCGCTGGAGATGGGGGAAGGGTTCCTGCAGGTGCTCCCGCCCGGTTCCGTCCGTCCGGAACTGATGGGCACCAGGCTGGCATGCGCCTCCTGCGGGCAATCTTTCCCGGAACTGGAACCGTACACGTTTTCCTTCAACTCTCCGCGCGGGTGGTGCCCCGTATGCCGCGGGCATGGAATCGTCGGCAGGGGGAAAGTAAAGGAAGACCAGGCGCAATCCCTGCTGGAGGCTGAACTGAAATATGACAGGGAACTGGCGCGGCAGGCGGACGATGACAAGGGAATAACAACCTGCCCTGCCTGCCGGGGCGTGCGGTTGAATGAATTTGCTCGCGCCGTGCGGCTTCAGGGAGTGACTCCCGGTGACATTGCCTCCCTGCCTGCCGTGGCCGCCGCAGAACTGGTCAAAGGGTGGCAATTTGAACGGGAGGAAGCGCTCATTGCCCGTGACGTAGTGGCGGAAATCACGCAGCGCCTCAACTTCCTCCAGCGGGTGGGGCTGGGCTACCTTTCCCTGGACCGGAGTGCCACGACGCTCTCCGGCGGGGAGACCCAGCGCATCCGTCTGGCTTCCCAGCTGGGTTCCCACCTCCGCGGTGTGCTGTACGTGCTGGATGAACCGACCATCGGCCTGCATCCGCGGGACAACGAATTGCTGCTGGGCACGTTGGATGAACTCAAACGCCGGGGCAACACCCTGCTGGTGGTGGAACATGATGAAGATACCATGAGGCGCGCGGACCATATTGTGGACATGGGGCCGGGAGCCGGCATTCATGGCGGCAGAATCATGGCCCAGGGCACCTTTGAGGAACTGGCCGCCATGCCGGACTCCGTCACGGGCGCGGCCCTGCACCATAAGCCCAGGCATCCCTACCGCGGGAAAAGGCGCAGGATTCCGTCCCAAAAGATGAATCCGCGTGGCTGCGCGTGGAGGGCTGCTGCCTGCACAACCTGAAGGGGGTGAACGTTGCCATTCCCAAGGGGAGGCTGACGGTGCTCACCGGCGTATCCGGAGCGGGGAAAACTTCCCTGATGACGGGAACCATCCGTCTGGCTGCGCGCCAGGCCATCGGCGACAAGCTCACGAGGGAGCAGAGAAAATTATGGAAAACCTCTTCCGGCTTTGACTCCATCCGCATGGTGTACGGCGTGGACCAGAACCCCATCGGCAAAACGCCCCGTTCCACCCCGGCCACCTACGTGGGTTTCCTGGACGACATCCGGACCCTGTTCGCGCAGACGGCGGATGCCCGCAGGCTGGGCTTTGACCGCGGCCGTTTCTCCTTCAATACGGGGCAGGGCAACTGTGAATCCTGCAAGGGCACGGGCATGCAAAAGCTGGAAATGGACTTCCTGCCCCCCTGCTATGTGCCGTGCGAGACCTGCCGGGGCAAGCGCTACAACGCCGCCACCCTGACCGTGAGGTACAAGGGGAAGACCATTGCGGACGTGCTCCAGATGGACTTTGCGGAAGCGGCGGAATTTTTTGAAAGCCAGCCCCGCATTTCGGACCCCCTCAAACTGCTGTCGGAAACCGGCCTGGGTTATCTGACGCTGGGGCAGGCCTCCAACACGCTTTCCGGCGGGGAAGCCCAGCGGCTCAAGCTGGTGACGGAACTCATCAAGGGCCGGCGCGTCAGCCGGAACGCCCTGATGAAAGGCAGGGAACTGCCCGGAGACCTGTACCTGATTGAAGAACCCTCCATCGGCCTGCATCCGCGGGATGTGCGGCTGCTCATTGACGTGCTGCACCGTCTGGCGGACCAGGGGAACACCGTCGTTGTCATTGAACATAACACGGAAATCATGGCGGAGGCGGACTACGTCATCGACATGGGCCCCGGACCCGGCGATGCCGGAGGAACCATCGTGGCGGAAGGCACGCCGGAGCAGATAGCCGGGAAAAAATCCCCCACTGCGGAATACATCCGCCGGGAACTGAATGGGGAGTCTTAGGCAGGAGGAAGGATCAATAAGGCACTCAGGGCCGTTCCGGGAATGCCGGGGCGGCCGTCGTATTCGCCTGCCTTTTTCTGTTCCGTGAAAACAGGCATGGCTTGCGCCCGGCATAAAAGAAGTTTGGCGGAGAGAGTGGGATTCGAACCCACGGTGGGTTGCCCCACGGCGGTTTTCAAGACCGCTGCATTAAACCGCTCTGCCATCTCTCCGTGCAACAAGCGCGGGCACAGGCTACCGTGAAGGAGACGGCTCTGTAAAGTCCTATTCATGTCTTTCCAACATGTTTGCGGGAACAGCCTGTTTTTTCAAACGGGAGGCTTCCGCCTGTTCCCACGGCATCAGGGCAGGAATTCTCCCGGCAGGAGGCTGATGAGCCGCATGGCGCATTTCCGGGGAGTATCTGCGGAAGTGTCTATGGAGAAATCATGCGGGAAATGGCGGTGGATGCCTGCGTGCTGGCGCTGGGCATGGGCCGGAGCAGGAGTCCGGTCAGTGCGGCGCCGCTCGCGCTCCAGCAGAATATCCTGGCGGCATTCCACCCTGACCAGGATGCGGGGGATGCCGTCCAGGCGGTTCAAGAGGTCCTGAATCCAGCGGCGGGATTCTCCGATGACGTGGTCCACGATGACCAGGGCGCCTTTCCGGGCCGCCTCGGCAATGGCGGCGTGGAAAGATTCAATGAAGGGCAGGCCGGATTCCCTGACGGCATCCAGGGCGGTTTCATGTTTTCCCCGGCTCATGGCCAGATAATCGTCCATGGAGAAAATCATAGCTGCCTCTTTCAGCAGAAGCTGCAAGTTCCGGGCCAGTGTGCTTTTTCCCGCGCTGGAGGCTCCGTTGAGCAGGATGACGCGCCCGCTTCGCGGCCGGGGCGCTTTCCGGTTCTCCGCAGGGTCTTTTTCTCCCATGGTTTCATGGTTTTCCGGACGGTTCGCGGAGGTGTTCCGGTCACCGTTTCCCGGCCGGCAGGTTCCGGCCCCTTCCGTAAGGGTGGGGGCTTCCTGGCGGGAGAGGCAGGCTGGTTTCCAGAGGATGTCGGACGCGGCGGTCATGGAAGGTTCATGGGCATCATGAATAAAAAGCTCCGTCAGGGCAATCATAAGAATGGCTCTGTGCGGACGGAATCGCTGCTGCCGTTCATGTCTTGCCGGGCAGACGCCGGGAAGGATTTTCTTGCGGAGCGGCTGTGGCGGCATGGATGCCGTTCGTCATGACTCCGTGGGGCATGCTGCGCCTTTTCCCGTCAATAACGGGGATGCCTCATTCCTGCCGGAAGCCTTCCCGGCCGTCATTTGCTTCTTGCAGCGGACGGGGGAGGCATGAGAGAGTTCGTCATGGCCTCTTCCCCGGATGTAGTAGAATATATTTGTTTCCAGCTCCGGCATGCCGGGGATATTTCCTTCAGAAAAATGTTTGGGGACTACGGATTGTACTGCGGCCGGACATTCTTCGGTTTGGTGTGTGACAACCAGTTGTATGTCAAGATAACGGAGTCGGGTTTGAAGATGTTTCCGCAACAGGAGCAGGGCTGCCCCTATCCCGGCGCCAGGCCGCATTTCCTGGTGACGGATCTGGACGATGACCGGACCCTTTCCTCCCTTGTCAGGGAGACATGCTCCATTCTGGCTGTTCCGTCTGTTCTGGAGGGGAAAAAGAAAAAGGCGTCCGGTGAAAAAAGAAGCAGGCGCCCTTAGACGCCTGCCGGCAGGAAATGGCTGCTGGAGGGGAAGGTTATTTCCCGGGAGTTTCCGAAGCGGCCAGAGAGGAGAGGTTCTTCTTCAGGCTGGAGGCGGCGGTTTGCGTGGCTTCGTTGTCGGACTCCGTGAATTTGTCCACGGCCTGCGTCAGGGATTTAAGGTCGGATTCCGATATTTTGCGCCCTTTTGCCTTGCGCTGTTCCAGAGCGGAGATTTTTTTATTAAGGTCGGCCAGTTTTGATAAATCCCTGTTCGCTTTCAGGGCCGCCAGAGGTTCGTCAAATTCCTTGACGGAGGGAACCGCCGTTTTGAGGCGCATGATGGCCGTTACCGCTTCCAGAGGGTCGGACTGGATCCGGGCCTGCACGATTTCCTTGGTATTTTCCAACCATGCGTCAAAAGCTTCACATACGGCCTGCGCTTCCTCGTCATTCGTTTTTTTCCTCAGAGGTGTGATTTTGGATTCGATGTTGCTGCCGGTGGAAACGACCGTTTTGGCCAGCGATTTGTATTTGTTCAGTTCCACTCCTTCCAGAATAGGAAGGCCGCGTTCCATCTTCATCACTTCCTTTTTCACCAGGTCATAGAGCTGGGGAGGATAGCCCTTGGCCACGATTTTTCCGTTGGCTCCAATCAGAACGGCATGAGGCAATCCGCCCGGGCAGGGAGCCTCCGGAATGCTCAGACTCTGATAGATGGGGAAAGTGATCTTCTTTTCTTCCAGAAACTGTTTGACCCTGGGGGACGGGAGCTGGCTGTGGCTGCCTATGACAGTAAAGCCCTTGGACTGGAATTTTTCCTGCAATTCCTGCAGATGCGGCATGCTGGCGATGCAGGGCGGGCAGTTGATGCCCCAGTATTCAAAAAATACCACTTTCCCTTTCAGGTCGGAAGCTTTGAGTTTCGGCCCGTGGATATGGCTGCCGTCGTTGAAGGCTGGATAGGTGACTTTGCTTTCCGCCGCCTGGGCGGAGGCGGGAACCGCCATGGCGGCGATGATACCGGATAAAATAAAGGCAGGAAAGGCGTTCATGGAACGGATGATGAAGAATTCAGCATTGAGTGTCAAGGAGGAAGCGGAATTTTCAACTGGAGTTTCCTAAGGGTTCAACGGCCCGCATGCGCCGGGGATGGGGGGCGGGGCACTCCCTGCCCTGGGAAGATTTGGCTGTTTTTTCCCTGAGGGAGAGGCGTTTCAGGCTATATCCAGTCCCATGATGTAGTCCGTCATGTAGTAACCGTGGCCGATGTGGAAATCCCCGCGTTCCAGGGTCCGCATGCCCATGCGCTGGTAGAATTCCACCGCCCGGGTGTTATCGCGGTTCACGTTCAGGCGCATCAGGCACGGTTCCGGGTGGATGCTTCTGATGTAGCTGATGGCGTGGCGGAACAGAAAGCTTCCTATATGCAGGCCCTGGAAGCCGGGCAGAACGTAGATTTTCTGCAAATGGAAGACGCCGGGGCCTTCCGGCTGGACGGACAGGTAGCCGCAGTCCTTTCCCTCATGGGAGGCGATGAAGTACACGTGCCCCTCCTCCATCTGTTTTTCCAGGTTGGCGGGGGAATACATCCAGTCCATCATGAAATCTATCTGCTCTCTGGAAAGGAGGTCCCGGTATGTGGCCGGAAAAGCCTGGCAGGCCAGTTCATGGATCAGCGTGATGTCGTCCTTGGCGGCTTGGCGGAGAGTCGGCATGGCAGAAATATTACACGGAAAAGCGCCGGATGAAAAGGGCCTCTTCCCCATTTCCGGCGGAATTTTCCGGCATGGCCTATTTTCCCCTACCTATTCCGGCGGAGACATCCTATGCTGAATGCCGCCGTTTTTCTGACAGCCTTCCGGGAAATGCTGTTTTTATGGCGAACCCTGCATGTCCAGTCATGAAAGAACCCATTCCCATACAACAATGGCTTCCCGCGGGGCCTCTGAGGGACATGGGTGAAAAATACGTAAGCCAGCTTCCGGACGTGGCGCAAAATCCCATCGGTCCGGAATCCCTCATGCACCAGTCGGACCATTCCTGGTCGGAATACCTGGTAGCCTATTCCCTCCTGTACCCGGGGGTAGTCGTCATCCTGGCCCTGCTGGGGGGGCTGGGGCTTGGGGCTTTCTTCATTTTTTGCCGCCGCCGGGAATATTCCCACCGTATTTTCTGTTCCAAATGCGGCTCCATGATGTACCCGTGCGGGCTGCACTGCCCGGAGTGCGCACGCCCAATCCGTCCCCCCGTGCCCTGAACTGGATAGGATATTCCAGGCTGCGCACCGTGGTTCCTCCCTCCGGATGGAAAAGGCATGAGGAAGTTCTCCGCAGTTACCGGCGGTGTTTTTACTGCGGGCAGCCTCTCCGTGAGCCCTCTCTTGACCAGCGTTGCCCCGCCTGCGGCAAGGCGGTGCTCCAGGGTGAGCAGTCCGTGGACCGGTATGATGCGTATATTGGCCGCCGCAGGGGGTGGACCTTCGCTGCCGTGGTCGTGCTGGGGGTGGTTCCCATTTTGGGGCCGCTGCTGGCTTCCTCCCTGTACAGGAGAACGCTCATCAACCCGTATTCCCTGTACATGACCGTGTACCGGGAAAGCTTCCTGATGGTGGTTCTTTTTCTGTGCCGTCATTTGTTTCGCCTGCTGCCGTTCATCGGCATCATCGGCATGCCCGTCCTTTGCGTGACGGAATACCACCTGTACCGGCGCATGTTCCTGTGGAAGGCGGAGAAATATGATTTCAGGGGGGAATGAAGCAGGAGACCCTCTTCCGGTAATGCCTGTCCGGCGCCTGCGCGGAAAATCATGGGGTGCGGGGCTGTTGGGGCTTCCGGGCAGCGTATCGTTTCCGGCAGCCCGCTTTATGGCGCGCGGCGGCAGATCCGCAGTGAAGCGTGCGCCGGATCAGCCATGAAAAGCGTGCCGCCGCGCCGGAGGCAGGAAATGGGGATAAAGGATGGCCGGCTCCTTGATTGACGCGCAGCAGGGGATGCTGAGTTGATGGAGAGATGTTTTTAATGAACGTTTTACGTCTTACTGTATCAAGTATGACAAGGAATTGTTTTTTCTTATGGACTAAACTTACCTGGTACAGTATGTAGGAAGTGTTCCCCGGAGGGGGGCGGGATGATTCCCAAACCCCCGCATGCGGAGGAACAAAAACTGTAATATAAATAAAATGAAAATGAAAAGAAAACTGGCATCGGTTCTGGCGAAGGCTTTCTCCGGAAAGTCCGTGCCGGAAAAGAAACGGGAAAGGGAGGCCAGGGCCTCCAAAAAAACTGGAAGCGTGGCTGAAGGCTTCCAGAATGCGCTCCTTTTAAGGAAGCGCCCGTTGAAGGGAAGGGCGGATTCGGGCGCCGTCGTCCGGTTCGCCGGCTGGGACGGGGATGTTATCTCCGTCCTGTTGTTTTTACCGGAAAAGGTATGTCTTGATGACAGTTGCGCCTTGACTACGGCGGTGGAATGTCCGTTCATCTGGGCAGACATGACCATACCCGGAATTCTTGAAGAAAAGTTGTCCTCCGCATTAAAGGCGGTGTTGGGGGAGGAGCTTCCCGCTGATTTTCGCGCCTCGGTGACGCCCTCCGCGGATTTGCGGTTCGGGGATTACCAGAGCAACGCCGCCATGGTGCTTGCCAAGCGGTGCCGCACGAATCCCCGCGCGCTCGCCCAGCAGGTGGCGGACCGGATAGGGCAGGATGCCGTGTGCTCCCTGGAGATTGCCGGGCCCGGATTCATCAATTTCCGCATCAGGCCGGAATTTTACGCAGCGCGCCTGCTGGCCATGCTGGCGGATGACCGGCTGGGGGTGGAAAAAGTGCAGGCCCCCAAAACCATTGTCATTGACTTTTCCGCTCCCAACGTCGCCAAGCCGATGCATGTGGGCCACATCCGCTCCACCATTATTGGTGACGCCCTTTCCCGCGTGGCCCGTTTTGTGGGGCACCATGTGATTACGGACAACCACATCGGGGACTGGGGTACCCAGTTCGGCATGATTCTGTGGGGCTGGAAGAATATTCTGGATGAACAGGCGCTGGCCGCCAACCCCATTGACGAGTTGCTGCGGGTGTACAAGGATGTGAACCTGATGTGCAAGGAAAAGCCGGAACTGCTGGATACCTGCAAGGCGGAACTGGTGAAGCTCCAGGCCGGGGACGGGGAAAACCTGGCCATCTGGAAACGCTGCGTGGAAGTTTCCAAATCCGGCCTTTCCAAGATTTACGACCAGCTTGACATCCATTTTGATTACTGGCTGGGGGAAAGCTTTTACAATGATGCCCTGGCCCCGCTGGTGGACGGCATGATCGCCGCCGGAATGGCCCGGGAGAGCGACGGCGCCATCTGCGTGTTTTCCGACGGTTCCGTGCCTCCCAATGAAGACCCCTTCCTTGTGCAGGACAAGGGGGAATGGCGCGCCAACCCCTGCATTATCCGGAAAGCGGACGGAGGCTTCCTGTACGCCACCACGGACCTCGCGACGCTGGACCACCGCATCAAGACGTGGGGCGCGGATTCCATCTGGTACGTGGTGGGCGCCCCGCAGGCTCTGCATTTCAGGCAGATTTTCTCCACGCAGCGCCGCCGCGGCATGGACGGGGACTACCGGCACATCGCGTTCGGCTCCATTCTGGGGGATGACCGCAAGCCGTTTAAGACGCGCTCCGGGGATACGGTTTCCCTTCAGGATGTGCTGGATGAAGCCATTGAACGCGCGGCCCGCGTGGTGGAGGAGAAGAGCCCGGACATGCCGGAGGAGGAAAAGAAGCGCGTGGCGGAAGTGGTGGGCATAGGCGCCGTGAAGTTTGCGGAGCTTTCCCAGAACCGCATGACGGATTACGTTTTCAACTGGGACAAGATGCTGGCCCTTCAGGGAGATACGGCCCCGTACCTCCAGAACTCCTACGTGCGCGTCCGCTCCATCTTCCGCAAGCTGGACGGCGGGCCTTTGGACTGGTCCGCCCCCATTCAGCTTTCGGAAGACGCGGAAATCCATCTGGCCCGGCTTCTGGCCCGCTACGGGGAAGTGGTGCCGCAGGTGCTGGACGACTGCCGTCCGAACATGCTGGCCGCCTACCTGTTTGACCTGGCCAGGGCTTTCCATTCCTTCTATGAGGCGTGTCCGGTCCTGAAGTCGGAAGGGACGGTGCGGCACTCCCGCCTGGCCCTGTGCGAGCTGACCGCACGCACGCTGAAGCACGGGCTGGGCCTGCTGGGCATCCAGCTCCCGGACAGGATGTAACCGTTTCTTCCGTATGGCCGCCTCTTTCTTCCATGTCCTGCTGGCCGCCGCCGTGGCGGGGTGTTCTTCCGCCGCCGCGGACGGGGCACACGGGTACTGGATGAACAGCCCGTCCCTGAACGGCTGGCGGGAAGCCGTCTTCCGCGCCGGCGTTCCGGCTCAGCCTGCCGTGCTGCCGCCCGGAGTGGAGCCGATGATGGTGGGTTCCTCATCTCCCGCCGCGCAAATGCTGGTGCTGGAGGGAATGACGCATCTGCTCACGTTCGGGGACATGCGGGCTTTCCTTAAATTTGACGCCGCTCTCCGTCTGGACCCGGACTGCCTCATGGCCCATTGGGGCAGGTGCATGAGCCTGATGGGCGCGGGACCCGCTTTCCAGGAACAGCGCGTCCATTCCATGAAGCGCATGAAAGAGCTGGCGCTCCGTCCGGACTGCCCGGAACAGGAACGCGCTTATGCGGATGCCCTGGCCGTGCTGCTGATGGATGGCCCCGTGAAGGCGCAGGAAGCGTGGGAAACCATCTGTTCCACCTGGAAGCGCGACCCGTACGCCCCCCTCTTTTACGCCATGCTCCTGCGGGACGGCTTTGACGGGCAGGGCAACCCCGGAGAAGGGCAGAAGGAAGCCGTCCGCGTGGTGGAAGCCGTCCTGAAGGAACGCCCCGGTTCCCAGGCCGCCCTGTTCATGCGCGCCCTGCTGGAGGAAGTGGCTCCATCCATTTCTCCGGAAACGGTGGAAATCGCCCGCAGGGCCGTGGCCGCCAACCCCTTTTCCGCGTCCGCTCATCATTTGCTGGGCCATTGCCTGTTCCGCACAGGTGATTATGAAGGGGCTTCCGCCGCTTTCAAGGAGTCTGAAAATCTGTGCCTGGCCTGGGAAAAGGCGGAAAACGTGCCTCCCGCGCTGGATGACGCCTACTTCCGCTCCATCCTTTACCGTGCCGTTTCCGAATTCTGCGCCGGCCATTACAAAAAGGCGGAGGCCATTGCCTCCAGAGCCGCTTCCGTTCCCTTGGACAAAAAGCATCCGCTGGCTCCCGGAACCCTGCTTCAGCTATGGGAGGCCAGGACGCTGCCTGCGCGCCTGATGCTGGCCCGGCCTGTCATTCCCCGGCAGGCCCTTGTGCTCAAGGCTTTTCCGGGGCCTCTTCCCAAGGGATTTCCGGATTTGAGCAACGGCATGACCGCCGTGGCCACCCAATACATGGGCGCATGTTACGCCGCAAGGCAGGGCAGAACGGATGCCGTGGCGTCCGCCTTTGACAAGATGTCCGGCATTCTGCGGCTGCTGATGGACGGCGCGGACGCCGCCCGGAGGCAGATGAGCGTTTCCTACTGGGCGCGCTGCCTCCAGACGGGCAGCCTGTATTCTTCTGAAATCCGCTCCCTCATGTTTCCGGATTCCGCCAATGTCTGGATGTCCGAGGCCATACGGAGCCAGCGTTTCCTCCCTGCTCCTGCCTCCCGTAATGCCATACCCCGCGGAATGGGTTCTGGCCCGCGCCTACCTGAAAGCCGGGAAATTCCGGGAATGCGCGGATATGTGCGAACAGGCGCTGAAACGCTTCCCGAACCATGCCGGAGTGCTGGAGACCCTGGACAAGGCCCGTTCTTCCGGAAAATAATTCGGAATAAGCGGTGGAAGCGGTGGAAGCGGTGGAAGCGGTTCTGGCGCCCGGTTTTGGACTGGAAACGGCATTTCCCCGCATCGCGCTGGAACATGACGTCCAATCCCGGGGCAGGAAGCTTGTTCATCTTGAAAAATAAGCCTGCGGTGATAAAAAAGGGGCGTGAAGCCGTGCCCGGAAGGGCGGATTCCGTCCCCGCCGCATTCATCAAGATGCCCAGCAGGCCGCGGCCGTTCCGCCGGATGTCTCTGAAACATGGTAAGTTTATTTTTTCATGGCTGTTGCGGCAAATGCCGGAACGCGGCCGTTTTCATTTTCAATAACATCATACATCAAGCAATATGAACCATCCCTATCTAGACCCCGCTTTTCTGGTTTCCTGGTCCCGGCTTACGCCGGAGGCCATCAAGCCGGACATCACGGAAGCCATCTCCCGAGCCAAAGAGAATATCCGGGCCATCTGCGACCAGCCGCTGGATTCCCTGACTTATGAAAGCACCTTCGGCGCTCTGGAAAAGGCTTCCGAGGACCTGCACCTGGGCTGGGGCCGCATCATGCACCTGGACTCCGTCAATGACGAACCCGCCCAGCGGGAGGCCATCGGGGAAATGCTGCCGGAAGTGGTGACCTTCTCCTCCTCCGTGCCTCTGAACCCGCGCCTGTGGACGGTGCTGAAAGCCGCGGCCTCCTGTGACTGGGTGGAAGACCTTTCCCCCGTCAGGCAGCGTTTCATCCAGGAAACGCTGGCAGACTTCCGTGAGAGCGGGGCGGACCTGCCGGACGACGTGAAGCCGGAATACGCGGAAATAGAAGCCCAGCTCTCCCTGAAGACCAAGAAATTCGCGGAAAACGTGCTGGACTCCACCAACGCCTGGGAACTCATTGTGGAAGATGAGGCGGAACTCTCCGGGCTGCCGGATTCCGTGAAGGAGGCCGCCCGCCTGGACGCCCTGGCCAACGGCTACGGCACGGAAGAAGAGCCCCGCTGGCGCTTCACCCAGAAATTCACCTCCCTCCAGCCTGTCATGCAGTTTGCGGACTCGGACAGTCTGCGCCGCCGCATGTGGGAGGGCTCCTGTTCCATCGGAAAAGGGGGGGAATACGATAATGAAGCCCTCATCGCTGAAATCCTGGAACTGAGGGACAGGAAAGCCCATTTGCTGGGGTACGGCTGCTTTGCGGATTACGCCACCTCCCGCCGCATGGCCGGGAGCGGGGCCAACGCCCTGAAATTCATCAATGACCTGCATGACAAGGTAAAGCCCTCTTTCCTGAAGGACATGGAAGCCGTCCGCAGATACAAGGAGGAAAAAACCGGAAAACCCGTGGAAAAACTTTCCCCGTGGGAAACCGGCTACTGGTCTGAAAAACGCCGCCGCGAACTGTACGCTTTTGACGAGGAAGACCTGCGCCCGTATTACTCCGTGGAAAAAGTCATGGAAGGACTCTTTTCCATCTACTCCGGCCTGTACGGCATTACGGTGACGCCGCGCCCTACGGTGGCGTTCAAACCCGGTGAATCCGGGGAAGCGCCGGAAGGCGCGGTGGAGGTATGGCATCCGGACGTCCTGTTCTATGAATTGCATGATGCGGAAAGCGGGGAGCACCTGGGTTCCTTTTACGCGGACTGGCATCCGCGGGACTCCAAGCGCGCCGGGGCATGGATGAACTGCCTGAGCGTAGGGGAACCGCCGCACGGCGGCAAACCCCGCGCGCCCCATCTGGGTCTCATGGTCGGAAACATGACCAAGCCCGTGGGGGACAAGCCCGCGCTGCTGTCCCACCGGGAGGTGGAGACCATTTTCCATGAATTCGGCCATCTGCTGCACCAGCTCCTTTCCGACGTGGAAGTGAAGTCCCTGGCGGGAACCAACGTGGCCTGGGATTTTGTGGAACTTCCCTCCCAGATTAATGAAAACTGGTGTTGGGAGAGGGAATCCGTGGACCTCTTCGCCGCCCACTATGAAACGGGTGAAAAAATACCGGACGAACTGTTCTCCAAAATGCGCTCCGCCCGCAATTATATGAGCGGCACGGATTTCATGCGCCAGCTCTGCTTCGGCAAGCTGGATTTGGAGCTTCACGTCAACTGGCCGCAGTACAAGGGCGTTCCGCTGGAAGAAACGGATGAACGCATCCTGGCGGACTACCGGGTGCCGATGACGGACCGCGGCCCTTCCGTGGCGCGCCGCCTGACGCACATCTTCGCGGATCCCACGGGCTATGCCTCCGGCTACTACTCCTACAAATGGGCGGAGGTGCTGGAAGCGGACGCTTTCAGCCGCTTCCTGAAGGAAGGAGTGCTGAACCCGCAAACCGGGCGCGATTTCCGCCGCTGCATCCTCAGCAAGGGCAACAGCAAGCCCGCCGCGGAACTCTACCGCGACTTCATGGGCCGTGATCCGGACGCGGAAGCGCTGCTGGTCAAATCCGGCGTTCTTTAACCTCTTTACCCACATTATCTGAACAATCCTTATGTCTGAACAAAAGAGACTCTCTCTCGCCGGCGTCGGTTGCGGTTCCCGTACGCGCACTTACATGAAGCTGGCCATGGAACAAAAAAACCGCTACCGCATTGCCGCCGCGGCGGATCCCGTCAAACAGCGCACGGAAGCCGTTCGCGACTTTGCCCCGGAGGAGGAACGGGATTCCGTCCGCCTGTTCAAGGATGCCGCCTCCCTGCTGGCGGAGCCGCGCCTGGCGGACGTGGCCATCATCGGCACACAGGACGACTACCATTACGCTCCATGCAGGAAGGCCATGGAGCTGGGCTATCATGTCCTGCTGGAAAAACCCATTGCCAAGACGCTGAAAGAAGCGCTGGAACTTAGGGATATGGCCCGTGCGCTGAAGCGCCGCGTGGCCGTGTGCCACGTGCTGCGCTACACCCAGTTTTACCGGACCCTGAAAAAAATCATCGACAGTGGGGAAATCGGGGACGTCATCACCTTCAACGCCAATGAAGGCGTGGGGGCGTGGCACTTCGCCCACTCCTTCGTGCGCGGACACTGGGGCAACAGCAAGACCTCCACTCCCATGATCGTAGCCAAATGCTGCCATGACATGGACATCCTTTACTGGCTCATGGGCCGGCGTAAATGCCTCTCCGTCGCCAGTTTCGGGGAGCTTACCTTCTTTACGAAAAAGACGCTCTCCTCACCCCGGCCGGAACGCTGCACGGAGTGGACCACCCCGGTGGGGGAAGACCCCTGGGACGCCCGCAAATACGCCACGGACGACGAATGCAAACGCTGGCTGGGCATGGTGTATGACCGGGCGCAGGAAGCTACCGCGGAGGAAATCTGCGAATGGCTGAAAACCTCCCCGTGGGGCAGGGACTACCTCCAGTGCGACAATGACCAGCCGGACCATCAGGTTTCCATCATGCGCTTTGAGGGAGGCTTGACGGGCACGTTCACGATGACGGCTTTCGAACAGGGGCGCCACATTGAAGTGTATGGCACCAAAGGCAAAATCCGCGCCGGAGTCTTCTACAAGGAAAACGGCCCCGGTGAAATAACCGTGACGCCCCACTTTGGCGGAAAAACCCGTGTGGTGGAGCTGGAGGAACTGGCCGGAGGCTACCAGGGGCACGGCGGCGGCGACTGGGGATTGATTGAGGCTCTGTATGATGACATGCTGACGGTGCCCTCTCCGGAGGATATGACCACTTCCATTGAGGAATCCGCCCATTCCCATGTGATGGCCTTTGCCACGGAACACGCCCGGCTGAGCGGGCAGGTGGTGGATGTTGCTGACTTCGAACGCAAGGTCGCGGAAGGCATCCTGAATTATTGATGCGGTTTTCCTCCTTGAGGGAAAGGAAAAGGCGCAGGCGTCCAAAATGCCTGCGCCTTTTTGTATATAAAATACTATCCTTTTTTTAGGCGGATTTAGAATCCGCATTGCGAATGCAAAGGATGAAAATTTTCGGTACAAAAAATAATCCGGTCATTGGCATTTCAGTTCATCATGTATGTAATGCGTTAATAATTAATCTAAAAATTATTTTTATGGAGAGAAGAGCCGTTTTTCTTCCATTCTGTGTTTCCATAATGGGCGAAGGGGACAATTCGTTTTCTTTCCCGTTCGGAACTGGAGGAAAAAACATGGTAACAGATTCATTTATCTGCATTTTTGATTCTTTTATGTTGACACCGGATTCTAAATCCGGTACGGATTTTTTTGTCATGAGAAAAACACTTTGTCTTTTAGCCGCCTTGGCATTGTCTTCTCTATCAAATGCTGCCTCATTTTCTTTGGAGCTTTCTCCAACCGGGGGCGGGGCTCAGAACACCGTATCCCTTGACGGAATAACACCCCAGGATATCTTTGGTTATGAAACCGATGTCTGGCATGGAACTATAACGAAAAGCGCTTTGTCGGGCCAGGTGTCGTTAAACGATGGTTCCCTTGGTCTTCAACTCGGCGGAGTAGCCGATGTCGGCAAGGGAAATTTTGCCGGTCTCAAATTTGACATGCCTTCAGGAGTGGAGTCTGCCAAGATGTCTTTTACGATTACTTACACCTCTGCTTGGGGAGCCGCCAATTTCAACTGCGATTATACCTGCAATGTGTATGGATTCACGGCCGAGGGAACATCCACGGTCATAGGAACATGGTCTTTGCAAAATGCCAAAGCTTCTCTTACCCAGAATGAGCCTGTTGATGTCTCTTTCGACCTGCAGTTGGACCCTGATACGGATTATTCTTCTTTTGGCTTGATATTCAATAATACCCGTGTGGCCAATGCCGGCGGCATGGGGTGTGAGATCAGCAACATTCTTATTTCCGGGGAAGCAGTACCGGAACCGGCTACGGCCTCTCTGGGACTTCTTGGCCTGGGCGCCCTTCTTCTGCGCCGCCGCAGAAACTGATGACGGTCATACAGGTGATTGACCGGACAGGCTGTGTCCAAGCCGGTGTGCGAAGAGGGGATGGTTCATCCCCTCTTTTTTATCCGTTTTCCACGCAGTTTTTTCTGGTTTGATGGACAGGGACGGATAAAATGGCGGACGGTATTTATGGTTAAGGTGTTTTTCAAGAGGGCAGCCCATTTGCTGACAGCGTTTTTTGCGGGAGGCGTCTGTGTCCTGCAGGCGACGGAGACGTCCGGCTTCGGCATAGACCTGGGTAATGGTTCCGGAACGGCGCAGGAGGGATGGACCAATGTAACCATGCCAGCAACGGCATCGGGAGGCGCCAATACATTTGTTGCCGTTCCGTTAATCAGGAATGGTACGGCTTCTTCTTCGTCGTCCGTGGCAGTGGGAAGCCTGTTCGGAAGGCTGGTTTCCCTGACCGTCTCCGCCAGATGCAGTTCTGGAGGTTCTTATACGCTGGCGGAACCCAATACCCGGTATACCTGGTATGAAGGGGGGAAGCACAGGCACAACGGTACGAACGCTGACGCGCCTTCTTCTTTTGAATTCCCCAATGGCTGCGAAGCTTTCAATACCAGCATGCGTCTGAGCGCCAACGGGATGCCGTCCGCCTCCGCCGCGGCCAGGCTTTCCTTCTCCGGATTCCAGGCGGGCAAGGAATATACGGTATCTTTCTTTTGCGGGCACAATGCGCCTGCTTATGAATCCATGACGCTGGTCAGCGGAACTCTGGTGGATGTGCGGGGGCTTCAAAGTTCCATGGGGAGCCTTTCCGGGAATCAATTTTCCGGTCTTTCCAATTCATCGGAACAGGACGCTTATCTGGCTGTGGAGTGGAGGGCCTGTGCGGATGAACAGGGCAGGCTGGTGTTTGATGTGACCAAGGAGGCGGACAGCAGCGCTTCCGGCCGCATGGAACTGAATGCCGTTACCGTCAGTACGGACGATTCCCCGGCTCCGGAAGTTCCGGATCCCCGGCCTGTCAGCGTCTTGCACAATAAGGCGCTCATTTTTCTTCCTTCTTCTCTTGCGCTCCCCGTTCCTTCTTCCACATGGGCGGCTGAAGGCCAGTTAACCTGTGAATTCTGGGTCAGGCCCAATGATGATGCCGTCACGGGAAAAATCATTTCTTTGGGAAATGCGTCTGTTTCCCTGGAACACGGTTGTCTGGCTCTGTCTGTTCCGGATGGGGATTCCGTCGCTTCCGTGAAAGCTGCCGGGAAGGAATTGGCTGCGGGGGAATGGCACCATGTAGCCGTCTCCGTCGGGGAGGAGGTTATCAGTCTGTATGTGGACGGAGGCCTGGCCGTTTCCTCGCCGCGGTCGCCTTACCTGCAGGCCATGAAATCAGGCTGGAAAGGGATTGTGCTGGAGGCGGGGTTCAAGGGTGCTCTGGATGAACTGCGTTTCTGGAATGCGGCTCTGGGCGGGGAGGAAGACGACTTTTTCTTGAACGGACCGTTGCCCCTGTCCCATCCCAGGTATGGGAGGCTGGTGGGCTGCTGGCGTCTGGATGGGGATTTCCGTGATGCCAAGTGGACGGAATTTGCGGAAAAGACAGGGAGCGCCTTTGTGCGCCCTTACCAGGCGGTTGCCCCTGAAGGGACTGAATTTTCCATTGTCACGGATAATGAAACGTTCCGTTACATGCTGGTGACGGCGTATGTGAGGAATGTGCATGTTATTTATGACTGGCCGGCGCGCGCCCATCTCATCAATAATTCCGATTTGATCTACATCAATTCCGTTACGCCGGCCGCGGACGGTTCTCTCAATTTTCAATATCCGGACAATGACGTGACGGAAAGCTCTGGTGTGGTTCTGCTGCCGTCTGACGGGGAATGTTCCAATGTCCTGGACTTCTCCGGGGAAGGGGCTTACATGAACGTGGGCGGAGGTTTGCTGGGCGGCGGCAGTTCCGGAGCGTTTACCGTGGAAGTCCGCATGGCTTTGGACGGAGACGGACAGGAGGCGGTGCTGTTTGAAAATGATAACGTTTCCATGAGGCTGGAATGGAAGGAAGACCATTACAGGGTCCGTACCCAGGCAGGCCCGGATAAAGCCTGGGAGGCGGATTTGCCGCCTGTGGAAGCCGGCAGGTATTTCTGGCTGGCCTTCGTCAGGAATTCTTCTGCGGATACGGCGTCCTTTTATGTGGACGGGGAGGCCGTAAGCACGGCCGCCGCGGATGCGGGGGAAATGGAGGGAACTGCCAATGCCGTCATAGGAAGGAATTTGGATGGCAGAATTGAGGAAATGCGCGTGTGGCATGAGGCCCGTGCGGCGGCCCGCCTGGGGGCGGCTGTCCAGCACAGCTGGGGAGACAGGTTGTTGGTGGGCCGCTGGGGGACAAGTGACCAATTTGGCCATGATACAGCTTCCTGGGTGGAACATGTCCGTATCCTCCGCAGGCTGACTGAAGGCGTTTCCGGAATGCGGATACGGCTGGGTGTCTCCGGCGGGAACTGGTCCGCCATGCTGTCTGATGCAAATGCCCGTGAGGCTTTTGCCGAAAATGTGGCGGAAGTGGTACGCAAGCATCAATTGGACGGACTGGATCTGGACTTCGAATGGATTGACCAGAACGATACGGCCGCCTGGAATAATTACGGAGAATTGGCCAGGGCAATCCGGGCGGCTTCCCCGGATATGTTTTTTACCATTTCCCTGCATACCTACTATTACAAATTCCCGGCGGCCTGCATGCGTTATGTGGATTATTTCACGTTCCAGAATTATGGCCCCCAGATTGATGTAAACGGATATAGCAGCATGGTTTCCGCATGCAGAACATACCGTTCATGGGGCTATCCGGACTCCAAGATCATGCTCAGCGCTCCGTTCCAGGGGACTCCGGGCGCGGGGCAGGGCGCCGATATTCGGGCTTACCGGGACATTGTCTCAGCCTGCGCCGGAGTTCGGGAGGATCCTTCTCTGGATTCCGCCAGCTTCAATTATGGCGGAGGCAAGGTTAAGACGCTGCACTTCAATGGTGTGGATACGGTCAGGAAAAAGGCCCGCTACATCAGTGAACAGAAAGTGGCTGGGTTCATGTACTGGGATTTGGGAATGGATGTGGCGGATTCCTCTGGGAAGAACAACTACTTTGACGAATGCTGCCTGCTTCGGGCCGCCAACCGTTATGTTTCCTCCACCGCTTATCCGGATACTCCGGCCCCCTTTGCCCTTTCTTCTGCGGGGGAAACCGTCCCGGCCGGGGGCGGTGCCGTGGCGGTGGAAGTGCAGTCGGAAGAGAAGGCTCTGGGCTGGGTGGTCGCAGATTGTCCGGACTGGATTTCCGCCTCCGCCGTTTCGGGAATCGGCCGGACTACAGTCATTTTGACGGCGGCGGAAAACAAATCCGCTGACGGACGGTTCGGGACGGTAATCTTCCGTTCTTCCGACAAACAGGAATGCTCTGTCATCATAACGCAGGATGGCGCCGAATTGACGGGCTACGACAAGTGGGTGCAGGACTCCTTCCCTCCGGATGCTGCCGCGGACCGGACGGCTGCGGATGCCGTTCCTGCCGGGGACGGTATCCCCAACCTGATGAAATACGCCACAGGACAGGATCCGTTGAAACCCTGCGGGAGCGTTACGAAAGTAACGCTGGAAGAGGGGGAGGACGGATGCATGCATCTGGTGCTGCGCTGGCCTGTAAATCCGCAGGCAACGGATGTGAAGCATGAAGTGGAAGCCTCCACGGACCTGGTCGACTGGATTTCCCTGGGAGAAGTGGAAACCGCCGGAAAGACGGCTGCCGAATTTTGGGATGCGGAACCCGTACGGGAAAGCGGGATGGAACGCCGGTTTCTGCGGTTGAAAGTGACTCGGGAATAACTTAGGTACGTCCTTTCTGAAAAAAATTCCGTTCCTGCTTCCGTTTTTTGAGAAATCTATACGATCCGGCGGGGCATGACCGGCTGGGGAGCGCCGCGTGCCCATACCGCAACCGGACGGGCGGCTGTTTGTACAAGATACTCGAATTACAAAAGCATTGCTTCCTTTGAAACAGGCAGGGGCGCTTTAAAAAATCGCGTCCGCTTCGCACGCATTATTTTCTGCCGTCTGCAGAAACCTGCGCTAAAAATTTGTGTTCCACCGCCATTCCGTGGCATTTCCGGAACGGGAAAGGAGCCTATTTCTTCTTCGTGTTGAGTTTTTCCCTTACCCGTTCCACATTGGCAAGAGCGTCTTCATTCCCCAGCTCCGCCGCCCGTTCATACCACTTTTGGGCTTCGGCCAGGTTCTTGGCTACGCCAGTTCCGCGTTCATACATGGAACCCAGGTTGTTCATGCACTTGGCGTCGTCCTGTTCCGCCCCCTTGATGTAAAACTGATAGGCCAGGGCCATATCCTGTGGGGTGCCGAGGCCTTCTTCATGCAAGTAGCCGAGCAGGAAATGCATGCCGGGTACCGCATGCGTCTGGTTCTCTTCCAGATCGGTCAGAATATCCAGCGCCATTTTCGGGTCCGGCTCCAGATCCTCTCCCTTGATGAGCAGGCGCGCCTTCTCCACCAGAGCTTCCGGATCCCTGGTTTCCGCGGCTTTCAGTACATAATCCTTGTACAGTTCCCTGTTCGGCTGCACGCCGATGCCCTGCTCGTAATAGCGGGCCAGCCTCTTGAAACCGCGTACGTCCTCCTTTTTCACCAGGGCGGTGGCTGCCGTCATGGCAGAGGCCAGAAGCTGCTGCCGTTCCGCAGGCTCCTGCACATTCCCTGCCACGGTTTCATAATAATTGGCCAGCTCGTCCAGTGCCGTCAGGCTGCCGAGTTCCACAGCCTGTTCCCAGAACTTCACGGCTTCCGGATTGATGGTTTTCGGGGCCGGGGCCTGGCGTTCCCTGCCGGACGGGGTCATCCAGGGAGGAACGGTTCCGGCATCCGCCGGAATATCTTCCCCCTTACCCTTCTGTTCCGGTTTCCGGAGCCACGGCGGAGTGTTGGCGTCCTCTCCGTTCAGGGTTAGCTTGACCTGCTGGCAGGCGGAAGTGAATCCGTTGTCCAGGGCCGCTGCTTCCCCCGTATTCTGGGGATAGGCCGCCTGGTTGGCCAGGAAAAGCAGGGAGGGGATATGTCCCCGTGCCGCCAGACCGTGCATCATGGCGCTGTAAGGCTGCAGGTTCTCATTGTTGGAACTCCACATGTCCGCCGCGTCCACATGTCCTTTCAAGGCTCCCCGGAACATCCAGGAATCCCCCTCGGCCATGCGTTTTTCCAGGCCGAATTCATAAATGAGGGCGCGGCCGAGCACGTACATGCCGCAGGGATCTCCCTGTCCGGCGGAAAGCCGAGCCCAGGCCAGGGCTTCCGGGTAGCCGGATTCTTCGCTCCTGTAACTGAATAACATCAGGTATGCCAGATCCGCCTGGCTGCGGGCGTTCCCCCCCTGAGCTTTTTTACGGAGGGTGGCGGTCAGCTGTTCCCATTGTTCCGGCGTGACGTATTCGGAAATGCCTTTCAGCGTGATGAAATCTCCTGCGGCGGCTTTTGCCAGGCAATCGTTCAGCAGCGTTCTGGCAGGTTCTGCGGACGGTTTGTCCATTAAGTCCGGGTTTTCCATTTGGGCCAGGCGCAGCCTGGCCAGGGGGTGGCCTTCCTCCGCCGCCTGCCTGTACCATACGCGCATATTTTCCCGCGCTTCATGGGCCTTCCCTACGGAATCCAGTGTATTGGCCAGTTCCTCCTTCCACAGCTCGCCCAACTGTACGCTGGAATCTGTGTCCCCAAGCTGAGAGGCCAGCTCAAGCTCCTTATGTGTCTTGGCGTAGGGGGGAAGCTGGTTGAGTTTTTTCTGGGGGAAGGAAAGAGGTTCCTTCAGGTATGGCATGCCCCGTTCGTCATGAAGGGACAGCAGATCAAGGGCCGCCTTGCGCAGCTCCTGTTCCTGCGGGGGCTGCGCTTCGGAAATTAACTGGGCGTACCAGGCACAGGCGTTATTGCTGCCCAGTTTCCTGGCCTGCTCGAACAACGGCTGGAGGAGGGAGCTTTTCCCTCCCCCTGTTTTTTCCTTCATGCCGGCGGAGAGGTCCGCCAGCAGAGTTTCCAGATCCCCTCTGGAGCGCAGTTCCGCCAAAAGCTTTCCGGCCTGTGCCGGTGCGGCCCCCTTCGTCAATTCCGCCAGAAGCCGCATGGCCCCCGCGTGCCCCTTTTCCGCAGCCCGGGAAAGGGATTGAATGGCCGTATCCCTCCATCCCCTGCCGTCCTTGCCGTCCAAGGCAAGGGCCAGTTCCCCTATCCGCGCCAGAAGAACCGGTTTGGCGTTTTTCCGGTATTGCTTCAGGGTCTCGATAACGTTGGCGGGATTTTCCTTCAGCCAATCCACTTTGATGAAAGCGAGCTGGGCCAGCGCATCCTGGTCGCCGGAAGCGGCCTTCTTTTCCAGGGGGCCAGGTAGCGTCTCAACTCGGCTTCCGGAAGATCCGTGACGGTGTACAGGGCCGTAACGGCATCCATGTCTCCCTTTTCCGCAAGCTTGCGGCAGGCAGCCAGCCATTCCGCATGTTCCGGTTGCATGGGTTGCGCCTTGAAAATCCCGAAAATCCCGTAAGGATCCGTCATCATGAGCTTGGGTGCCGGATGGCCGGATGCCGTGGCCGCATCACGGAAAAAATGCTGCATATGTTCCAGGCAGGCCAGCGGCAGGTCTCCACGGTTCAGGTAATAAAGCCCCATCCAGTATTCCCCGGCCAGCATATTGGCCCGGAAGTCTCCAGCCGCGGCTTTGTCCAGCACTTCCCCGTACGTCCAGCCGCCGTCCATAGGCAGTTGGGAGAGGTCCCGGACCGGAGCGTATTTCACCTGCCCGGGAGGATTTGCCGCTGCGTCGGACGAAATGTCCTGGCCATAAGCCGGAACGGAAAAAATAAAGGGATAAGCAAAAGACGGGCTCGCATGGGTCAACTCTTTTCTAGCAAGGAAAAACCTCTGCCCTACAAGCGTTTTTCACGTGTCTGAATGTTTAATTATTGGTCATGTCACGTTCTTTTTTTAAAGAAAAAAAATGGAGTGGGACCGGGTGGTTCCGAAGACGCGTGCGGAAGCCCGCAAGGCAGAGGAAAATGGCTTCCTGGGAGACGGGATGAATGAAGTGGGCAAGGGATTGGGGATTTCAACCCCGCCGTATTTCTTCATTCCATCAGGTCCGGATTCTTTTGATGAATATCCCCGGAAGATTACCTTTTAGTAAATTCCCTTCAACTTTTCCGGATGATCGCTCAACTGGGAGCGCAGCCGGTTTCTGTCCAGCTTTCCCATGACCGTGAGGGGGATGGGCGTTTCCATGACGGCGCGGATGCGCTGGGGGCCTGGGGCCGACGCATTCCACTCGCGGCAGGCCTGCTTCAGGGGGGCAGCGGAAGGGCCGCAGGCGACCAGTTCCATTCCGGCGCGCGGATGTGGAACTGCCTCCACGACAGCCTCCGGGACGCTGCGGCGTAAAACGTCCTGAACGGCATCCGGATCCACCAGTTCCCCCAGGACTTTGACAAGTCTGTCCGCCCGGCGCAGAAAGGTCAGCAAACGCCCTTCCAGGCGCACCAGGTCGCGGGTGCTCCACCACTCCTGCGGAGCGACTCTTTCCAGAAGGAACCCTCCATGAGACTGCGTCAGCAGGCGGCCGAACAATTTGCCTTTCCCCTGGAAGCGCAGGAGGCCGCCTTTGTCCGTCTGAGCTTCCCAATGGGGCAGAAGGGAAAGGTGGTCCGTATGGAAGGAATCTCCGGGAAGGGCCGTGGCTAATTGGGAGCCGGCTTCCGTCATGCCGTAGCTCTGCACTACGGGCCAGCCAAGGGTGCGTGCTTTCCGTCCCGTCTCCGTGTCCAGCGCGCCGCCGCCTACGATAATGCACCCGGCGGTGGAAGGCGCGCGGAGGCCGAGGCTGACCAGATCCACTACCTGCGTGGGGACCAGGGAGGACCATCTGGCTCCGGAACTTTTCATCAGGTCGGCATAAGCCTGCGGGCACCACTTTCCGCGGAGCGTATGGACGGCGGTTCCGGCCAGGGCCGCGCGCAGGTAAATCATGGCGCCCCCCACATGCCAGAGAGGAAGCGGGCAGCACCAGTCCCCGCTTTCCGCATGCAGATGTTCCAATGCCCCGCGCGCGCATATGTCCAGGGCGCGGCGGGTAAACAAAATGGCTTTGGGCGGAGAACCGGAAGAGCCGGAGGTGGCGAAGGCTGTGATTCCGTCCATGCCCCGGAGGGAAAGAAAGGCGGCGGCCTCTTCCGCCCAGCCCCTCAAATGGGGCGGGGCCATCACGCAGGGGCCGTTGCCGCGGTCCCAAGGCAGGGGTGTTCCGGTGGCGGGCATGGCGGCGGCAGTTTACCGGAGGGCTTTTCTGCGCAGGGTGTGCCAGCGTTCCTCCATGCGGGGCTTCAAATGATGCTCAATCCATGCATAGGCTGCTTCCAGGCCGCCCGCTTTGAAAGTGCGGCCTATCTCCGCTTCCACGCCTGTGGCGTTGCCGGTGCGGCGCAGAAAATCATTGCTGGTGAATTCTACGAAAAGCTTGCCGTTGATCGCTCCTTCCTCCGCCAGAATCCATTCCCTGACGTACAACGCCAAAATGGCGTCCCCTACCCATGCCTCTGCGCGGAGGCGTTCTTCTGTAGCCTTGTCCATATGATGGTTCATGAAAATCTGGCAATGGCGGTTTTCCCTCCCAGAGGATCCCTGATGGGAGGCGGAGGCACGCCGGGAGCCTTGTCTCCAGAGGGGGAAGCCGGTTGGCGGTTTTCCCGCGGGAGCTCCGGCAGGTTGTCCGCGGGGGAGGCGGGAGCTCCCGGAATTGGCGGATTTTCCTTGCTGCCCTGTGGCGCAGGCGCGGCTCCCGGAACCAGCGGCACGTCCAGCACTCTGTCCTGGGCCGCGCGGCGGTTGGCGGCGTCCCTGGCTTCCAGAGACTTGCGGAGTACCGTTTCCGATTCCGAATTCCAGTACCCGGAATCCAGTTCAATATAAATATTGGAGTAAGGCAGGGATGTCTTGGTTTTAATGACCAGCACGTTGAATTGCCTGGCCGCGTCTTCGATCAGGGAATTGATCGTACGGCTCATCAGTTCAAAATGCTGGCGCCCAGGAAGCATTTTATTGATATTGTTGCGGTAGCGCTTAATGCCGGGAGCATAGTCCTCCGTAATGCTGCGCAGCTCCGAGCTGATCATGATGCGGGGTACCACGTGGGCTTCCTCTTCCAGCATATTCAGCACATCCAGGAGTACTTCGTCCGACGTCTTGTCGGAAACCATGGTTCTGATGCCGGTTCCCGTGTAGGCGGGAAAGGAGGATTCCGCGATGACAATCCAGTTCCTGGCCCCCACGATTGCCAGGTTTTTATATAACTGCTCCTTCCATTCCCTCTGCCGGGTTGGCGTCCTGGCAGCCGCTGAGCAGGCTGATGATGCATATGGGCAGGATGAGTCGGGTCATGGGTGGGACCCCCGCCTTGCGGGGCTGGAAAATGGGCTAGAATTTATGGGATCGGGGTTCGCGGCAGGCACTGGGGCAGCGGCCTTGTTCCGTAGCGAACGGCGCTCCCTGGGTGGGAGCCGCCTCCGTAAAGGCGACGCCCGGCAGTTCAGTAGGTACGCCTTGAACAGGGAAATCCTTTCGCAGAGGGAAATAAGGATAACCTTCCCACATCAAAATGCGGCGCAAATCAGGATGACCTGAGAACTTGATGCCCATCAGGTCCCATGCTTCACGTTCGTGCCAGTTGGCGGACTGGAAAATTTCCGTGACGCTGGGCACTTCTTCGCCATCGTCCACCTTCGTCTTGAGGCTCAGGTTCGCTCCCGTTTCCGACTGTGTCAGCGTGTAGTTGACTTCAAAGCGGGGGCTTTCCCCCATATTGTCCACGGAAGAAAGGTTAACCAGCATATCAAACCCGGCGGAATCCCGTAGCCAGCGGACAACATCCGCCACGGCTTGGCGCGCGACGGTCAGCGTAATATCTCCGCGGAATTCGTAGCGGTCCGTGATGATGTCTTTCCCAAAGCGGTTTTGGGCGTTGTCTGCGGCGGTTTTAATCTGTGATTCTAGAGAAAGCATGGAGAAAAAATGGTAAAAGTGAACGGAAGAAACGTTTGAAAAAACTTATTCAAGGGGCATTTCCGTATTGACCGGGACGGGAGCGTTGGCTTCGCGAGGTTCTTCCTTCTTGAAGAAAGTGCGTGCGGGCTGCTGGGTATCCAGCTTCTTGCGCAGGGTGAGCAGGGCTTCCAGAATAGCCTCCGGACGGGGCGGGCAACCGGAAATGTAAACGTCCACGGGAAGAATCTTGTCCACGCCTTGGAGTACGGAATAGGAGCGGAACATGCCGCCGGTGGAAGCGCACGCGCCCATGGCGATGCACCACTTGGGTTCCGGCATCTGGTCCCAGATGCGGCGGACGGCCAGGGCCATTTTATAAGTGACGGTGCCGGCTACAATCATCACGTCCGCCTGGCGGGGGGAAAAACGTGTCACTTCCGAGCCGAAGCGGGAAAGGTCATACCGGGAACAGGCCACGGCCATGAACTCAATGGCGCAGCAGGAAAGACCCATCGGCATGGGCCAGAGGGAATTTTTACGAATCCAGTTGATGGCGGCGTCCAGGGTGGTATAGACAAAATTGCCTTCCGCATTGGAGTCCAGTACTCCCGTTTCGTAAATATTCGGTTCGTTCTTGGTGACCATGATAACAGATGATTCTTGCTGAAGCCAGATTAGCGAGATGCCTTCAACTCTCAAGCCTTAATTTGGTTCAGCCATGATTTTCTGCGGCCTGTTCCGGCCCTGTTTTCCGGCATTCCGGGAGGGGGGATGAATAAACCCGCACAGGGTTTCCCCCGTGCGGGTTTTTTATCCAACTATATTACCTATGAAACTCAGAACTCCCCATAATGGGCGGCGGTCTCTCTACCTCCCGCCGTCCGGTTTGTTGCTGATGCAGGTTAGAGTCCCGGACAGGAGCATCCGTTCAAAAAGAAGAAATTTGTATGACAAAAATCCGGGTATATATTTTAAAATGATTGATAATAAATAAATTATATAGCTATTCCCTTTCAGGGAGATACGGGGTAGGGGCTTCATTTCTTTGTGGCGCCTGTGAGGAAAATGGCGGAGCGGAACGGACGGAGAGGCCGTTTACGTTTTTCCCGTTCCTGAAGGCGCGGATGGAGAGGTGCGCGATCAGCCAGAGGCCCAAAGTAATACAGGCTACAAGAGCTGGCGGGCTTTCCGTAATATCCCATAAAAATAGAATAACCAGTTCTGCCGCCAGCAAAAAAATACCCATGAAACGCCAGTACAGTGATTCTCCCTTATGCTTGGCGCGAGGGGAGAAATCGGCAAGAAGGCACGGGATATCCAGAAGAAGAACGAGAAAATCAAGCATGTTATTTGTTATGATAAACAGAGAAAACAAATAGATGGCTCTCCTTTGTTTATCCTATTTGTTCGGTGTCCGGCAGTCCAGGGGGGCCTATCAGCAAATAGCCGTGTACAGATAGCGTTCATGGCTGGCGACTGTGCCGTTACCGTCACCTTCTTCATGAACCTTCGTCCCTGGTAATCGTAGCCGCATTCCACGACTGTCGCGCCGTCCCGGCTGGTGAAACTCGTCGCGCGGTTGACCGCGTTGTACGCCACCGTCCAGATGCCCGTTGACGTCCTGATGAGGGTCTGGTTGCCCGAGGCGTCGTACGTCGGCACAAAGGGCGCTTCCCCGCTTTCTTCAATGCCGGTGTACTGGTTGGAGTCCGTTGGCCGCGTAGGCGAGTTCCCCGGCCGGTTCCTGCGCCGTCTTGCGGTTGCCGATGTTGTCCGTAGCTGTAACCGTAGGGGGCGGCGCCCAGGGTGGCTGTGGTGAGTTCGTTTCTGCCATTGTAGCTGAAGCTGTCGCTTCGGGCGGGTTCCGTTCTCTTCCGCTGGTGTGGACAATCGCGCATCCTGGGGCTTGTAGCTCTTAAATCAATTGGAAAATAAAATCCTTAGAAAATATATTATATTTTTTGACTAAAACTATCTTTTCTATATTTCAAAAAATCCATTCATATCGAAATCGTGTCTTTCAAACAATTTTTTTGAGGTCTGATAACTGATAATAATTTCTATTCTTTATCTCAATTATTTATGATGAAATTCATCATTATGAGGGGAAAGAGGAATTTATATTTTCGATTATTACACTTTCTGCTGTCAAATATTCCATTTGACCACACAGTATTGAGAAGCTGGATGCTGAAATGTGTAGTTTTTCTATATTAGTCAGTTGAATTGTTTTAACAAAATTTTTAATGAACGATTTAAATTTAGTCATACAATAATTATCGCCAAAAGAGACTTCTTGACGTATGTCCTTTTATTTATTTTCTGCAAATGATAAATTGCTTCTTAATAAAAAGCAAAATCTATTAAAATAGTTAATTCTGTTTCAATAATTTTATTTAAATTGTTTTTCTTTTTATGAATTTTGTATCTTGAGATGAAAGTTCTTTAAATGATACAAAAATCATTCCTTTAGCACTACTGCTGGATAATAGTGCGCCAAAACAATCTAAACCATAAGATTGCATTAAATATGTGTTATCTATTAATTTAATTACTTTGTTTTTGTCGTGTCCATTATCCGTTGTAATGAAATCTCCAACTTTAATTTCTTCTCCTGAAAAATAATTTGCCATAATTTTTTTATTTGATGACTTCAATTCCTCCTCCAGTAGGTCGACCTGTATATTCAGGATAATTGTGATTGTTTGAAATGGTAGTTCGTTTATCGAAACATCGGCAATCAGCTACTATGGGAGACTGATTAACTGTAAAAATATGATAATGAGGATTCCAGCCGTTGTGTGTATGGTTTCTGTGACATTGCTGCCGTTGAGATCCCACAGGTGGATTACATGCTTTACATTTTAATTTATATCCTCCTTCTGTTAAAGCAGCAACTAGTGCAGCGGCCGTTGAGTATCCGAGCAAAGTAGCTACCTCAGATATTTTTCCTGCTGCAAGTCCTTGAATAACAGTATTTGAAAGTGAGTCTAATGCTTGTAATCCAAACGTATCGAATTTATCTTGAGTGCTGTTACCGAGGAACGCATAAAGATTCCATCCTCCCTGTTCGGTGATGGGGTCACGGTTGATCCACCTGCCGTCTCTGGGGTTGTAAAAGCGGTAATTGTAATAGACCAGGGCGAAATCTTCGTCGTGCATCTCGCCGGACCACTGGACGGGCTGGACGAGGTCTCCCGTGGAAGCCGCCTGTCCATAGGGCGAGTAGGCGAGTTCCCCTGCCGGTTCCTGCGCCGTCTTGTGGTTGCCGATATTGTCGTAGCTGTAACCGTAGGAGGGGGCGGCAATTCTGGTCATCATAGCTTACGTTGCGGGAGGCCAGCATGATTTCTCGCGGAGAAGCAATTTCATCATATACAAATTCTTCTTGATGCAAATCAATCTGTGTTATTGTTTAATTTTTTAATTCATCATAAATATTTTTATGTATTTTATATTTATTTTGAATTTCTTCTATTAAATGTTTGATTGTCGTCCGTTCCAGATTATTAATTTGTAAAGAATCAATCTTTTTTTCTATTATATTTATTTTTTTGAGTAATTCGCAATCTGATATCGACATGATTTTCATAAACAATTCCAAATCATTGATTTTGTATATATCTAATAAATATGAAATTAAATAGTATATATCTGATTTATTATCATTTAAATTATTTGCGTAATTAATAATTTTTTCCTTGGCGGAAACAGCAGAACTTGGATCCTCTACACCATTGCCTAAGATATTTTTTTCTGCTTCTATTTGATCGACATGATTTTTCATAGAGGAAAGGTTGAACCATTTGTGATGGTTCAACCTTTCTATCTCCGCCAATAGCATAATATGATATAAAGCTCCCTTTTGTGATTTAAAAAAATCTTTTAAAGGATTTTCATTTAAAACAGTATATAAAATAATAGGAAATTCGGAAGAGTGTGAAAAAGTGGATGTTTCATCCGTGCAACTTTGCAATGTGACAATCATTTTTTCGCAAAAATTTGCATGTTCATTAAATTTTTGATTGTCTCCGTAAACTATTGTGGATGTAAAAATAATAGGAATTATTATATATTTTGACATAATATGATTTTTTAGATTTCGAAAGTTTCGTCGTATACCGGATGGCGATATATTGTTACAATAAATCTTAATCCATAAGAATTTCGTGAAGATGTATAAAATTGATCAGGTGCTCTATTTGTTATACCATTTAACGTCAATCGTGAATCACCAAAACCCAGCAAAGGCAATTGATTTTCTCCTAACCTGGGATGTTCCTCCTTCCATCCATCCTTTCTCTTGACTCTATACGTCATGATGATATCTCTTCTACCACTCAATTCATAACATTTTTTCACAGATTGCATATCCTCATAAGTAAGAGGAGGTGTTTCTTTCCAAAAGGCCCAAAAGATTATATCTCCAATTGATTTTGTAACAGGTAATTTATCTCCTCTGTTCAATATAGAATATGATACATGATATTCTGGAAAAGGAATCCAACCCCAATATGTTTTTTTCACATATAATCCAAATCGTGTCGATTTTTGTAAATTTTCAAAAGTTAATATATCTTTACAACATTTTTCTTTTCCTTTAAATGGAACTTTTATTTTTTCATAACTTTCTAACCCCAATCTATCAACCTGATTTTGAGTGCTGTTGCCGAGGAAGGCATACAAATTCCATCCACCCTGTTCAGCGATGGGATCGCGATTGATCCACCTGCCGTCTTTTGGGTTGTAATAGCGGTAATTGTAATAAACCAGGGCGAGATCATCGTCGTGCATCTCGCCGGACCACTGGACGGGCTGGACGAGGTCTCCCGTGGAAGCTGCCTGTCCATAGGGGGAGTAGTCGTAAGCCGCCGCGATACGTCCATCTCCATCGAACACCTCTGTCACATTCTTGTTGAAGTCCATGCCGTAGCAGTAAAGGGAAGCGTCCTGCGCGAGGGGCAGGGGGCGGGTGGCTGTCGGTTCCAGAGGATCCCACAACAGTGTCCGAAGCACATTCCGGTTGTCCAGCATATCCTGCGCCGCTAGTTACAGGTAGCTACGGTCATTCTATTATAAGGATTTTTAGGGGATCCACATTTTTTATGATTTTTTGTCATCTTTGATACAATTGTTCTGGTACTATTATATCATTGGAAAATCTTCCGATTCAATTCTCTTCCTGTGTTCTTTGTAATACGCTAGCTTCTTATAAAAACAAGTCTGAAAACATTTTTTCATGATTATTTCAATTGGAAGCAGATTTATTTTTGATTTTCTTCAAAACATATGTTATTCTGAAACATTCAATGACTATAATGAGATAACCAAGAATTAATACTGTATATGATATTAAAAGTTCATTCGAAAAGTTTTCCCATAATAGATTTATACCATGATACATTGTTGACAAAATTCCAATTATTCCAGAGATCAGAAATAAATAAATTGTGAGTTTGATAATTGGAAAAGGGAAGTTATTAAATGAAAAATTAAGAGTATTTTTTTTAACCAAACAAGAATTCTTAAAAATAGGATTACAAAAACACATCCATAAACTAATTCAAAATATTCATATACAGTTAAAGGAGACTCAGGGTAAATCATAATACAGGCAACTAATTATATTTCGTTCATTATTTAGACCATATTTTTATATTTTCATTAAAAGATTTGTTAACAAGTTCTTCGTTTTGATCTATGATAAATGGGATTTTTAAAGTAGCGTCAATCTTAATATATCCCGTTGCATCTAAAGTTAAATATATTGGTTTTGCGTTCAAAGTTAATCCAGAACTTATCTTAAAATCGATAGAATAAGATGCTTGTATATAAGATGATAGTGTAATACCTGCATCCATTCTGTGAGAAAATCCTAATAATTCTTCCCGATAGGATGTTGAAGTTTTGCCATTACAATTGTCAATTTTAAGTATTTTTTTCATTACTTAATCCAGAAATCATAGTTTTTAAAGAATATTCAATATCAGGAAGAATAGGCCACCATTTTTGTTTAATTTTAAGCCCTATGCCTACACCTATACCAACATCTGTTCGTAATTTTGCTTCAATGCATACACAATTTTTCTTTTTTTTCTATTGATATACTTCCCTCAATAATAAGAAGAATGGGTATGTAACCCGCAGGGATAGTCATTGTGTAGCCAAATTCGTTAGTTTCTTTTCCGAGATAATCAATAGAAAATACCACTCCATTATCAACAAACCCGTACAAATTCCACCCGCCCTGTTCAGCAATGGGGTCGCGGTTGATCCACCTGCCGTCTTTGGGGTTGTAATAGCGGTAGTTGTAATAGACCAGGGCGGGTTCTTCGTCGTGCATCTCGCCGGACCACTGGACGGGCTGGCCGAGGCTGCCCGTACCGGTCACGGCCCCATAGGGGGAGTAATCGTAAGCCGCCGCGATCGTTCCCTGTGCGTCGAAGACCTCCGACACATTCTTGTTGAAGTCCACGCCGTAGCAGTACAGGGAAGCGCCCTGCACGAGGGCCAGGGGGGCGGGTGGCCACCGGTTCCAGAAGATCCTACAACAATATTCGGAACACAGTCCGATATATTAAATATACGAAATTCTATCGTCGTTATTTATGTTTAGTAGTTTTTTTGTTTATTTCGAAACCGTTTTTTTCTTTTCACTTTTTTAGGATTAATATTTTTTTTATTGATTTTATTATTTTTTATTTCTTTTCTTAAATGAAAGAATTTTCTATAAAAATAGAATGAAATTGATAATATTAATATTGCAATTATAGTTGTATAAGGGAATAATAAATCGTCAGCTATGATCCCTAATAAGATAATAAAAAATGTTATAAAAAAATACCATGCTCCTTTTTTTAATCCATACACATAAAAAGATAAGCCAATAGCTAATACAAAAGAAAATATATATAAGTAATTCATTATTTTATATTTATCTTAAAGGATAAAATGGTCTTGTAGGTGGTATATAATTTGGATTTTCCTCAAGAATGTTATTGTTCTCATATTGTTGAAAAGAATCTATTTTTATTTCTACTTCTATTTCTACTATAATTATTATGATGATGTCTTGACAGCATTTTTCGTACTTGTTTCCTAACGTATTTTTGTAATTTTCATAAACCTCAGAACCTATATTTTTAGCTAATCCTCGAATAATTCCAATTAAAAAATTATTCTTTATTTCATTTTTATATTCAGAATAAATATTTTCTCTTTTCTGTTTTCTTTTCAAAAGTTTTTTTTGATGAGCTGTTGGTAATTTTTCTTTACATATGTGAATTTTCTGACTGTTTTTAATACGTTTGCGCATCTTAACAGCCTCCTTAACATTTTTATATATATTTTTTCCTATTTTTACATTTCCAGGTATTCCTGCAGCCCCTAAAGCTGCAGAAGTTGTAACTGAACCCCAATCTATATCTGTCCAAGGATCTTCTTTGCCTTGAATATAGTTTGCAGTAACTTGAAATCCATAATCTATTAAAGCTCCTCCTAATAATCCAAATATTCCTATTAACCCCAAAGCATCAAACTTATCTTGAGTGCTGTTACCGAGGAACGCATATAAATTCCACCCCCCTTCTTCAGCGATGGGGTCACGGTTGATCCACCTGCCGTCTTTGGGGTTGTAATAGCGGTAGTTGTAATAGACCAGGGCGGGTTCTTCGTCGTGCATCTCGCCGGACCACTGGACGGGCTGGACGAGGCTGCCCGTACCGGTCACGGCCCCATAGGGGGAGTAATCGTAAGCTGCCGCGATCGTTCCCTGTGCGTCGAACACCTCCGTCACATTCTTGTTGAAGTCCACGCCGTAGCAGTACAGGGAAGCGCCCTGCACGAGGGCCAGGGGGCGGGTGGCTGTCGGTTCCAGCGGGTCCCACAACAGTGTCCGGAGCACGTTCCGGCTGTTAAGCATGTCCAGGGCGGCTATCTGCAAATACCCCCGGTACAGGCAGCGTTCGTGGCTGGCGACCGTGCCGTTAACCGTCACCTTCTTCATGTAGCGCCGTCCCTGGTAATCGTAGCCGCATTCCACGACTGTCGCGCCGTCCCGGCTGGTGAAGCTCACCGCGCGGTTGGCCGCGTTGTACGCCACCGTCCAGATGCCCGTTGACGTCCTGATGAGCGTCTGGTTGCCCGAGGCGTCGTACGTCGGCACAAAGGGCGCTTCCCCGCTTTCTTCAATGCGGGCATACTGGTTGAGTTCGTTGGCCGCGTAGGCGAGTTCTTGGGCCGGTTCCTGCGCCGTCTTGCGGTTGCCGATATTGTCGTAGCTGTAACCGTAGGGGGCGGCGCCCAGGGCCGCGCCGGTGAGCTCGTTTCTGCCGTTGTAGCTGAAGCTGTCGCTGCGTGCAGGCTCCGTTCCCCGCCGCTGGGTGCGGGTGACCGGGCGTTCCAGAGCGTCGCATCTCTGGGTCCGGGAGACGAGCCCGGTTTCCCCCAGGCGGCAGTCTAGGCCGCTGAGCAAATCACGCCGCTGTTCGTAAGAAAGTTCCCGGACGATGCCGTCGGGCATCGCGAGGCTGGAGAGCAGATTGCTTCCCGCCAGGTAGCCGTAGGCGAAGCGTTGCTCCGTTCCCCCGTGCATGATTCCGGCGCTGGCCAGCCTTCCGTCGGCTTCATAGCCCTGGCTGGCTTCCTTGAGGCCACCGGTTCCCTGTTTCAGGGTATAGCCGGAGGAGCGTCCGTAAGTGTCGTAGTGTTCCTGGAGCTGGCAGGAGGCGCCTTCGATGGTAAATGGCGTCGGTGTACGGTTCGTTGCAGGGGGTGTACGTGAGGACGCGCGAGCCGGAGGCGTCCGTGACCTGGGTCAGCTGGTTGAGGTGGTTGTAGGCGTACTGGATGCCGGGCGTGGAGTCGCTGTAGGAGCCGGAGTTGTTGACCCCCCTTCTTCAAGTTGTAGCCCCAGGTGGTGACCACCCCCCGCGCGTCCGTGAGCGTGGATTTGAAGTTCAGGGCATTGTAGGCGGTGTCTTCATGGGTGCCGTCCGCCCAGGTTTTGCGGATGAGCAGGCCCGTGGCGTCATCGTAGCTCCACGTAGTGACGTCCCCGTCCGTGCGTCCCGTGGGGTCGGCGGTGATGTCGCCCGCGTCCTCCCGGAACGTGGTGAGGCTGGTCATCCTGTCCGCTTCATCATAGCCGAAGAGCAGGGGCTGGGTCCCCGTTCCCCATTGCGCCGTGTTGCGGCCCCGGAGGTCGTAGCCGTAGCAGGCCGTGTTGCCCAGGGCGTTGGTGACGACGGCAGGCTGGTCAAACCAGGGGCCGTAGGCGGTAGAAGCCGTGTTGCCCGCCGCGTCCGTCACCGAGACCGTGCGCCCGGCAAGGTCGGTGCGCGTCGTGGTTGTGTTGCCCCGGCCGTCCGTGCTGGAGTAGATGACGCCGGTTTCCGTGTAGGCGCGGGTATGCGTGGCCGTGACGCCCGCATGGTCCGTCTGCGACGCGGTGAACCCGTCAATGACCGTGGCCGTTGCTATGACATTGGAAGTGGGGATGCTGCTTTTCTGCGTCCGGACGGCGCCCGGGCCGTATTCGCTCCATTGTTCGGAAGCGTTTCCCCTGGGGTCGATGGAAATGACTTTGCTTTCCAGCGTGGACGAGAGGGAAGAAAGAAGCGTTTTCTGCGTTTCGTCGCAGGTCGTTCCCCGGCCGTTGTTCCTGGTCGCCGTGACGACCTGGTACACGCCGTCTTCCGACTGTTCCGTGCCGTAGCTCCACGCGGTGATGCGCGAGTTGGAACACGGTGGCCGGATCGGCCAGCTTCCAGGTTTCTTTTTTGTTCTGTTGCCGAAGGCGTCGTATTCCCACAGGGTCGGGGCCATCGTCGTGGCCGCGTTGCCCGCGTCCGTCTGTTCCTTGACCAGCTGCCCTTTGGCGTTGTAGGTGCGCCTCGTGTAAATGACTCCGCCGACGGTGTTGGGGATGCCCGTGCGCAGGGTTTCCCCGGCTCCGTTGACGATGCTGCGCTGCAGCTCGGTTTCCGTTTCCCCGGAGACGGCTTTCATGAAGGTCCGCACACCGTCGCTGACCAGGTCGATGGCGTAGATGACGTGCCGCTGCCCCGTGCCGGATTCTTCCATCACCGTTCCGTCCGGCGCGCTGCGCGTGATGAATGTAGCCCCGGAAGGGAGCGGTTTGCGTCGCCGTCAGGCCGTCCCCGCTGTAGGCGTAGGTAGTGACCCGGCCCAGGACGTCCGTAGAGGAAGTCATTCTCCCCAGCAAGTCGTACTCCGTGCTTTCTTGGGTAGTCATCGCCCCCCGTGTCTTGACGCGTAGAGAGCACGCGCCCCGCCGCATCCCGGGCGTAGGAGGTAATGGTTTCCGGCGTGATGACGGCGGTCCCGTACATCACGGCGGAACGCGTGGTTTCCACCAGCTGGCGCGCCGTGTCGTAGGCGTAGTCCGTCCTGATGCCGTTTTCGTCGGTTTCCCACAGCAGGCGCCCGTCGCACATCAGCTCGCGCTGCGTCACCCGCCCATTGCCCGCCGTCCGCTTCACCCACCGGTTCTGCGTGTCAAACGTGTAGACGGTGCTGCCCGTGAGCGCCCATTCTCCGCTGGTGAGCAGGGCGTAGCTTTCTTCCCGGACGCGCTGCCCTTCCGCCGTGATCCACGTCGTGGTGCGCGTGCTTTGTCCCGGCACGGCTTCTCCGTTGATGCGCGTTTCCACCGTTTCCGTGTAGAGGGCGCCGTGCTCCGCCGTGGCCGCGTAGTCGTGCCAGGTTTGCACGCCGTTTGAGGTCCCGGCTGAACCGCATGCGCCCGCGGGCATGGATGTTGGCGGCGCCGGCCAGCCATTGTTCCTCCGCCGTCAGGCGCGTGCCGGCCACACCCAGGCCCGTGACCCGCCGTTCCGTTCTTTTTTTTTGATGTGGTTGGCCGTCGTGTATTTCCAGGTGGTGGACGTCAGCGTTTTGACATGCCCTTCCAGCGGAAGCAGGTCTGCCGTTTCCGCGGCGGGGGGCGTCGCTGAAGTCGGTTTCTCCCGAGCAGGCATAGGTGTAGCGCGTGATGCGCCGCCCGCTTTCCGCCCACGGTTCGTCCCGGCTGAGCAGGCGGCCGTAGAGGTCATACGTGTAGTGGATCTGGCTGCCGTCCGGGGCCGTTTCCGTCCTGAGCCGCCCGCACTGGTCGTAGGCGTACTGCGTGGTTCGCGCCTCCGGAGTCTGGTAGCCTTCCGCCAGCGCGAGCAGCAGGTCGCCGACGTCCGTGGTCTGGTGGATGGCGCAGGTGCGCGCCGCCACGATTCCGTTTTTGGAGGTTTCCGTGACCAAGAGCCAGACCGAGTTTTCCGGTTCCAGTTCCGTGCGTGTGCGGAGGGTAGTGACGGCGTCTTCCCCGTTCCCTTCTTCATGTTCCACGCCAGGCCGTCGTTCCACCAGGTGACGGCGTAGGGCTGCCTGGCCGGCGCCTGTTCCGTGATGGTGAAGCGGCCGTCCGAAGACAGGGAGAGGGCAAATGTCTTGAAGGGTGTTCCGGTGACCGTATAAAACCCCTGTCCGTCCGTTCCGGTGATTTGCCCAGGGGTATAGAGCGCGATGGCGTAGCCCGTGGAGGTGACGTTTTCCACGTTGAGCAGGCCGTCCCACAGGTTCCAGATTTGCCTCAGCGAGCCGTCTTCGGCATGCCTGACGTCCAGATAGGATGACGCGTTGGAGATGACCTGCCTGTCCGTGGTGGTGTAGGAGAGGAGCGCTCCCGTTTCCGCCGAGAAGAGGTATTGGCTGCCGTCTTCCACCACCCAGCGCAGGCAGGATTGCCCTTCCACCGTGGCCAGCGCCGCACGCCCTCCGCCGCCCGTGTCCACCCCGATGGGCAGCACGGAGCCGTCCGTGTAGCAGCGCATGGCAATCACCCGGTCTCCCTGCACCAGGTTGAACCGCACTCCCGGCGCAATGCCCCCTTCCGGCACGTCCAGACGGCTGTTCAGGGGATGGTTGTAGGCCAGTGAGGAGGGGCTTTCCAGGCCGGAGACAGTTTCCTCAGCCCTCAGTTCCACCCGGCCCGCAGGAAGCCCCCCCAGTCCCCGGAACATTCCGAAGTTGCAGGACCAGTACATCAGCGTGGCCGTGCTTTCCGCGTTCACGCTGCATCCCGCCGAGCTGTAGTTCCCCAGGGCGCCGCTTTCCATTCCCGCCTCAGGGCCCGACCGGGCCTGCGGCGGGGAAGGCGGCGTTCCGCCGCTGTTATCACACGTGTCTCCCTCGCACGGGCACTTCTCGGGCTCCTCCTTGCCCTCCCCCGGCTCCGTCGGGACGACGTCGAGGCTGTAGTTGCAGATGGGGGTGTTGCCGCTTTCCGGTTTGTAGTCGATGTTGGTCTGGCTGACTTCCCAGGTGTAGGAGCCGGGGGAGCTGCGCCCCGCCTGTTCCCGTGTGGTAGCTGTGCCCTCCCTGCGTTCCCGCCGTCTGCGGGTTTTCCTTCAGATCCACCTGCGCTACCACGTTGCCGTTGGAGTCCTTGACTTCCAGGCTTCCCCAGTCGTCCACCCCAAGGAAGAGCGAGCAGGTGCCGTAAAGTTTTTTTCCGTCCGCTCCTTCCGGGATGGCGAACGTGCCGTGCGCGCTGTAGCCGTCCGCCGACGTGCTCGGCGGCCCCACGGTTCTTTCCTCATGGATCCGGATCGCTTCAAACGGCAGCGGATCGGGCTCCGGCTGGCCGGATAAGCGCACGCGGCGAGTAGAGCCGGATTGGCTGCCGCCGGCTCCAAAGTACCATTTCCGGTAAGCGGGAACGGAAGAAGGGGTACCGGCAGAAGAAGTAGTTGGAGTATTCATAAGGTATTAAAGAGTTGAGGGTAATGAAGGAAGCGAGGGGGGCCGCCCTTTCCTGATCGTTTTATCAATAGTATGATCTGAAGTCGGTGTCGATAGAATTTTATTTGTATGTTTTTGATTTTTTATAAAAGATGGTCATTATTTTACACGAAAAGATAATATTATAATTCTTACGTTCAGTGCATTCCCTTAATAGACATCAATGTTGTCTGTTTGTTAGAAAATGTTTTCCTCTCATGCTGAGCCCTTGACAGGAGGCCATCCCTTCCGGGCATCAGTCTAATTCCTGTAATCAATATTTTTCTTTCTCGAAGAAAGATGGGGCCGTCGCTGTCGGACGGGGCCTGCTTAGGTTTCGTCCGGCATTTCCAAGTACGGTCTCCTGGATTACTGGGTGCCTTCCGGTTGCAGCCGCTGGCGTTCCTGAATGAGTACGTGGAAGTGTCCTCCGGCACCGTATTCATCCGTCAGAAAGGCATCCTGCGGCGTGTTTTCCGCATGGGGGAGCAGGTAGTCCCGCTGGGTCATGAAAGTGACCCGGTCCTCCAGACAGTTGCGGGATAGTTCCAGCAGGTCCGTAAAATTGACGTCACAGGTCAAATCCGTGAGGCCGGGGTTACGGTACAGTTCCTCCCCCGTCAGCACCTGGTGGCTTTTGTACCCGCGCAGGGAACCCCGGGGGCGGCGATAGTACAGCCGCTCCATTTCATCCCCGTAGTCGATGACCGTCATGACGCCCATGTTCCAGAGGGGAAGCCAGCTCGTAAACCAGCGCGCGTAGGAGTCGTGAATTTCCACCCGCTGCCCCGGCTGGGAGCCGTATTCCAGCATATGGGAGAAAAGCGGCTGCTGCCGGACGGGGCGCAGTTCTTCCCGGACGGCTCCGTTTTTCACGACAAGCCCTACTTCTTTCCAGTCCTGTTCCGTGTATTCAAATACGCGCGCCGGGAAGGCATCCACCAGCTCGTTGGAGAAAATAAAGGCCTTGCCTCCGCAGTGTTTCAGCGCTTTTTCCATGGTGGAGTAAATTTTAGCGCGGCCTCCCAGCAGAAGGTGCTGGAATTCGCGCAGACGTGGGGAAGATTCCACAATCACGTAGTCCGTATTCAGGCGGTTCCAGAATCCCAGCCGCTCCAGGATTTTGACGGCCAGGGCGCCGGAACCGGCGCCTATTTCCAGCAGGGGCAGCCGCCTGCCGCAGCGGGAGCAGGCTTCTTTCCAGTGAGCGACAATAGCTTTTGCGAGGATGGGGGAAAGCGTGGGGGTGGTGGAAAAGTCCCCGCGTTGACCGATGTTTTCAATGGAAGAGGAGTAGTACCCTTCCTGCGGGTGGTGCAGGGCCAGCTGCATGAAAGCTTCCAGGGAGAGCCAGCCGCCAGCGGCCGCGATGTGGTCTGAAAGGCGTATCATGCAGGAAAGGCAGGGGTCAGGATTGGGATTGCTCCAGCATGCGCAGCAACGGGGCTTCCGCCCTTCTGCGCAGGTCTTCCGGCAGTTCCACGGCGGGAGAAAGGTCCCGGAGGGCCAGGTACAGTTTTTCCAGCGTGTTCATTTTCATGTACGGGCAGGTGCTGCAGGAGCATTGCTCCGTGGGCGCGGGAATGAATTCTTTGCCCGGCACCAGCTTGCGGAGACGGTGCAGAATGCCGGATTCCGTCACAATGATGAAAGATTTGGCGGGGTTTTCCGTGCAATAGGGGATCATTTTTTCCGTGGAGCAGATATGGTCCGCCAGCAGGCGCACGGCCTCCGTGCATTCCGGATGGGCCACCACCGGCACGCCGGGGTGCTTTTCCTTCAGGGCAAGAATCTGGTCCCGCGTGAACTCCATGTGCACGTGGCAGGCCCCGTTCCACAGTTCCAGGGGGCGGCCAAGCTGGCGGCTTACCCAAGCGCCCAGATTCTGGTCCGGGACGAACAGGATGGGGCGATCCTCCGGAGCCTGGGAGACGATTTTTACGGCATTTCCGGAAGTAACGATTACATCCGCCAGCGCCTTGACGCCGATGGAGCAGTTCACATACGCCACTACATAGTAATTTTTATGGGCGTTTTCCTTTAAGAAGGCTTCTAGCTCCCCGGCGTCGCAGGAGGCTTCCAGGGAGCATCCTGCGTCAGCATCCGGAAGGATGACGGTTTTGTCCGGATTAAGAATTTTGGCGGTTTCCGCCATGAAATGGACGCCGCAGAAGGCGATCACGTCGCAATCCGTATTCTGCGCCTTGTAGGCCAGCCCCAGGGAATCGCCCACGTAGTCGGCCATGTCCTGGATATCCCCGGTCTGGTAGCTGTGCGCCAGGATGATGGCGTTGCGTTCTTCTTTCAGGCGTAAAATTTCCTCTTTCAGGTCAAAGGGTGCCATGCGGGAAAAGATGGGGCGAAGCCCCCGGCAAGTCAAGCATCATGTCCCATGCAGGGCGCGCTTGTTGACGGGAAGGGGGAAATGTGGCACAGTCTGGCGCATCATACGATTATGTTTTCACTTTTAGCAGATAAACTGGATAACACGTTCCGGAGGCTGCGCGGCCTGGGCAAGATTTCCGAGAAAAATATTGCAGACGCCCTGCGCGACATCCGGCTGGCCTTGCTGGAGGCGGACGTGGAGTTTGGCGTGGCCCGGGAATTCATCGGCCGCGTGAAGGAACGGGCGATGGGGCAGGAAGTGCTCAAATCCATCAAGCCCGGAGAGCAAATCGTCAAAATTTTCCGTGATGAAATCGCCGCCCTGCTGGGCGGGGACGCCGTGGGGCTGGATCTGACGGATCCTGCCAGAATCATGGTGGTGGGGCTGAACGGCGCCGGCAAGACCACTACCAGCGCGAAGCTGGCCCTGCGCCTGAAAAATGAGGGGCGCCGCCCCCTGCTGGTGGCCTGTGACCTGGTGCGCCCCGCCGCCGTGGACCAGCTGGCTACTCTGGCGGAACAGATAGGAGTGCCCGTTTATAAGCCCGCACCAGGCAGCAGGGACGTGGTGGCCGTGGCACGCGAGGCTCTGGAATGGGCCCGGACCCAGAATGGGACGGTCATGATTTTTGACACGGCGGGCCGTCAGGAAGTGGATGAAGCCCTGATAGACGAACTGCGCCATTTGCACGCCTTCCTTGCGCCGAGGGAAACGCTCCTGGTGGCGGATGCCGCCACGGGCCAGCAGGCCGTGAACGTGGCCCAGACCTTTGACCGTGCCGTGAACGTAACGGGCATCGTCCTGACCAAGCTGGACGGCGATGCCCGCGGTGGCGCGGCCCTTTCCATGCGTTCCGTGACGGGCAAGCCCATCAAATTTTCCGGTGAGGGGGAAAAGCTGGATCAGTTCGGCCCCTTTGTTCCCGGCCGCATGGCGGATCGCATTCTGGGCATGGGCGACATTGTCGGGCTGGTGGAGCATGCCGCCGCACGCATTGACGAAGAGCAGGCGGCCAAATCCATGGACCGCATGATGTCCGGCAAATTTGATTTCAATGACTTTCTGGACCAGATGAAAATGATGCAGAGCCTGGGGCCGCTGGAAGGGCTGCTGGGCCTGCTCCCCGGCTTCGGCAAAATCAAGAAACAGCTTCCGGAAGGAGCCCTGGACCCCAAGCGGATGAAGCACATGGAGGCCATTGTGCTCTCCATGACGGCCAAGGAAAGGAGCAATCCCAACCTGCTGAATCCGTCCCGCCGCCGCCGCATTGCCGCGGGATGCGGCCGTCCTTTGATGGAAGTGAACAAGCTGATCAAGAATTCCGAAATGCGCAAGATGATGTCCGGCAAGGGAAAAATGGGCGCCATGATGAAGCAGATGGCTTCCATGAAAGGGAAGGGGGGCAAGATTCCCGGCTTTCCCGGCATGGGAGGAGGTTTGGGCGGCCTGAAAGGCCTGGGTGGATTAGGGGGAGGACTTTTTGGCGGACGCAGGTAGCCGGAAAAAAAGGGGGGGGAAAAAAATCCGGAGGAGCGGCGGATATGGCAGCTCCTTTGCTGAACAGTTTGCTCCCGGGAAGAGCCGGAAAGGGCAGTTACTGGCGTTTGCCTTTGCTTTCAGCGGATACAGGGATTTGAGGGGAAGCCCTTTCCATTGAAAGAAAAGATCAGGGGTAGCCGTACTTTCAGAATGATGAATAAGGGGCGTTGTTTCCGGCTGGCCGCATGGCTGGCTCTGTCCGGATTACCGGGCGCCGGCATGGCGGACACGCTTCCGGCCGAGGAGGTGTTGCTCCCCGCGCCTTCCGCATGCAGGTCTGACCGGTCTTCCGTGGCTCATCTCCCGCTGCGGCTGGCGGTTTATGCGCAGGAAAAGGATGCGCCCGTGGTGGAGGCCCTCCTGAATGTGCTCAACGCCCAGGGCGTTTTGTCCGGCCTCTCCATGACCCGTGACAGGGCGTCTGCGGATGCCGTTTGTTCGGTTGAGGGAAGCCCCTCGGGAACAGGCGAAGGGTATGAGGCCCGCCTGGAGCGCGACGGGGAAGGGAGGGGCGTCCTGCATCTGAAAGCGGCGGCCCCCCAGGGCCTTTTCTACGCGTGGCAGAGCATGGTCCAGGTTTTAAGCGCCAACCGGACCGGGGAGGGGTTTTCCGTACCCGTTTTTTCCCTCCGGGATGTCCCCCGCTTTGAATGGCGGGGCATGATGCTGGATGTTTCCCGCCACTTTTTCACCATGGCGGAAGTCAAGCGCATGGTTGACGCCATGTCCCTGTTTAAGCTCAACCGCCTCCACCTGCACCTGACGGACGGCCCCGGCTGGCGCCTGGAAATTAAAAAATATCCGCTGCTTACTTCCATGAGCGCCTGGCGCGTTCCGCTCGCTGACGGAGAATGGAACTGGCAGGAAGTGAAACTCGCCATCCAGGAACATGACCCGGAAGCTACCTACGGCGGTTTTTACACCCAGGAGCAGATGAGGGAGATTATTGCCTATGCGCGCAGCCGCCAGGTCACCGTTGTTCCGGAAATAGACCTTCCCGGCCATTCCTATGCGGCCATGCATGCCTACGGGGATTTGATTTGCGACGGCGTGAACTTTCCCGTGGAGGGGAAAAAAAGGCCGGGACGCCGTCTGCATGGGGCGTCCGGAAACGCTCCGCTTCGTGAAAGACGTGGTGGATGAACTTAAGGCTGTCTTTCCGCCCGGCTCCCCCATTCATTTGGGCCATGACGAGGTGTCTGCCGAGGCATGGAAAAAATGCCGGTATTGCCAGAACCGTTTAAAAAGCCTGAGGGAGAAGGATCTCAAGGCCCTGAGCCGGGATTTCCTGCAGCAGATTGCGGACTATGTGCGGAAGGGCGGCTATGACGCCATTGTCTGGGATGAAGCCGGGGAGTTGGAGGCGGACAAACATATCTTCGTCATGGCGTGGCGCGGCAACGGTTTTGCCGCGGCAGCGGCCAGGAAAGGGCATCCCGTCATCCTGGCGCCGTGTTCCCACTTCTATTTTGACTATTACCAGTCCGCCGCGTCCACGGAGCCGAAAGCCGTAGGGGGCCTTATTCCGCTCAAGCAGGTGTACGGCTATGAATTGCCGGAACTCTCCCCGGAGGAAGCCGCCAGGGTGCGCGGCCTCCAGGCTAACATCTGGACGGAATACCTGTACAATATGGGGCTGGTGGAATACATGGCGTGGCCGCGCGCCCTGGCCCTGTCCGAACGCGCCTGGAGCGACTGCGACCCCCGGGACTACAAATCGTTCCGCAGCCGCGCCTTCAGAGCCTTGAAAATCCTGGAAAAACTGGCCGTGAAATACCGCCCCATGGGGGAAGAAGACTAGGCATTCCCGCTTTGGCCCCTTCCGCACGGCGGGAGGACCGCCGCCCCGGATGTTCACCCGCAGGTTTTATTGACAGAGGATGCCGGGCCATGATAGAAACGGTTCTGCCAATTAATTGATATGGAATTATTTGATATGAAGAAACACCGTTTTTTATTCTCAGCTTCCCTGATGGCTCTCGTGCTGCTCGGCTGCATGGCGGTAGTGTCTTGTTCCAATAATTTCAAACATGTTCCCCAAACAGGATTTATCGCTCATCAGGTAAAAAATAAGGATTCCCATATTCCCTTTGACGCGTACTGGAATGCCGATGATGAAAAAAAAAATCTGGAATGACAGGGTGAACGGCGTGGATGGCAAAAAAAAGTCATGATGGCCGTTGTTCCGGTGGATACGGAGCACATGGATGTAAGGCCGGATACCGCAGAGGGGTTTGATGCCCTGCGCGGCCTGGCGGAGTACTTCCGGAAGAGCGTTGCAACCAGAATGGAAAAGGAGGTTGCCGAAAATCCGCATTTTGAAATGGTGCCTCCGGGAACCAGGGGGGCCTATACGCTGGAACTCGCCATCATTTCCATCACTCCCACGAATGCCAGGGCCGGCATCTTTGTCACGGCGCTGAGCGGCATCAAGGGGGGAGGGCTGGTCAAACGGTTCATCAAGAAAGGGCACATTGCCATGGCGGGCCGCCTGAGGGATGAGTCCGGCCGCATCGTTTCCGAATTTGCGGATTATGAGGAAGACCACAGCTCCCTGCTGGGCGTGGACACCAAGGATTTTAAAAAATACGTCCACCATCAGCGCACTATTGACGAATGGGCCCGGGAAATTACGGATGTATATTCTTCCGCCTACGGGCACTGGACGCAGAAACGCATGATTTCCCTGAATCCCTTTTAAGGGATGAACCTGCGGGGGGGGGGGGCCGCGTTGCGGCCGTGCTTTCCACGGGGCCGGGAATCTTTGCGGAGCGTTCCGCCCGGCGGGAAACGCGCTGTTTCAGTTATTCCCCGTATTCCGCCCAGGAACTGCTGGTTTCCCACACGCGCACGCGTTCCAGCTCAACACAGGCCCGCACAGGATATTCGCCGGGGTTCTCCCTGGCTTTTTCCAGCGCGTGCCGGGCAACATTGAAAATGACGCGAGCCATCACTTCGCTGGTGGGGTCTTCCCGGTCGAACGGAATGATGCGCTCCCCGTATGCGGCCACGAAGGCGGCGTAATTGGGGTCCTCCGTATTCACGCACAGGGAGTGGTCAAACTGCTGGAGGAAATCCCCCATCATCTGCTTGATAGCCTTGAAATCCAACACCATGTCATTGGCATCCAGAGTTTCCGCCCGGAACACCATCTCTACGGAGCGCGTATGGCCATGCGGGAATTTGCAATTACCGGGATGTTTGGACAGGAGATGCCCGCTTTCCAGTTCGATGGATTTGCAAATTCGGTAGACCATGAAGGCAGGATAACGCGGGCGCGGGCGCGGGGCAATCCCAATCAGAGTCTGTCTGGTTCCCCTCTTGCCGCGTGCGGAGGGATGGGGTCTCTGTTGTTCCGGATGTTCGTGGGCGGCTTTCCCTTGCGCACGGCTTTGATTTCTGGCAGACTTGAAGAAACCATATTTTTATCCTATGGCTTATCTTTCATGGTCTTTCCTGAAAATGGGGGAGAAAGCGGAGCGCAGGACAGCCTTTCTTTTCCTGCTCATGGCGGGCGTGCCTGTCCTCTTTGCCGCTTTCTTCGCTCTCGTAGCGGGAATGGCCGCCATGTTATATGCCGGGCCCGTCTTGGTGCTGATGCTTCTTCCTTTCTATTTGCCCTGCGCTCTGAGTAAGGAAAAGATGCGGAACGCCTGCTCCCATAATATTCTCTTTGGCAGGGAGCCGCTGACGGTCTCTTTCAGGGTGATAGTGAGGGATTGGGTGTATGTCATTTACGCCGTGCTGCCGGCGTTGCCGTTTCTTTTCCATGGCGGGAACATGTTCCAGGCCGGCCTGGGGAACGGGCGGAACCTGGCAGCATTTTTTCTGATGTGGATATCCCTGTACGCCGTTTTTGCGGTGCTGGCGGTTTTTCTTGGAAAGGCGCGGTATTTGAAACCGGGCGGGATGCTGATGGCTGCCGGCGTCAATCTGGCGCTGATGCTGGTTTATTACCTGTTTGCGTGAAGAGGCGCATGATGAATGAATACCGGAAATTTTCCCCTTCCGGATATTCAATGCCGTCTGCACCGGGAGGATGGTCTGAACCCGGAGCATCAAAAAGCCGGAGTCCCGAAAGACTCCGGCCGCGAATCATCTTTTTTCCGATTCAGGCTTAATGCCCGCAACCGGCGCAGGCCCATCCTTCGCGGATTTTAGCGAAGAAGTCATTGCCCTTGTCATCTACCAGAATAAAGGCGGGGAAGTCTTCCACTTCAATTTTCCAGATGGCTTCCATGCCCAGTTCCGGGTATTCCAGCAGTTCCACTTTCTTGATGTTGTTCTTGGCCAGGATGGCGGCGGGGCCGCCGATGGAGCCCAGGTAAAAACCGCCGTGTTTCTGGCAGGCATCCGTTACCTGCTGGCTTCGGTTGCCCTTGGCAATCATGATCATGGAGCCTCCGTTTTCCTGGAACAGGTCTACGTAGGAATCCATGCGGCCTGCGGTCGTGGGGCCGAAGGAACCGGAGGGGTAGCCTTCAGGAGTTTTGGCCGGGCCGGCGTAGTACACGGGGTGATCCTTCATATACTGAGGCAGCCCTTCGCCCTTTTCCAGGCGTTCCTTCAGCTTGGCGTGGGCGATGTCGCGCGCCACAATGATGGTGCCGTTCAGGCTCAGGCGCGTGGTGACGGGGTACTTGCCCAGTTCTTTCAGAACTTCCTTCATCGGGCGGTTCAGGTCAATGGAGACAGCTTCGCTGGAGGTCATGCGCAGGGCTTCCGGAATATACTGGCCGGGGTTGGTTTCCAGCTGTTCAATAAAGATGCCCTCCGGCGTGATCTTGGCTTTCGCGTTGCGGTCCGCAGAGCAGGAGACTCCCAGGCCAACCGGGCAGGAGGCGCCGTGGCGGGGCAGCCGGATAACGCGCACGTCCAGAGCGTACCACTTGCCGCCGAACTGGGCGCCCAGGCCCAGTTTGCACGCTTCTTCATGCAGTTCCTTTTCCAGTTCCAGGTCACGGAAGGCACGGCCGTGTTCGTTCCCCGTAGTCGGCAGATTGTCGTAGTACTTCGTGGAAGCCATCTTCACGGTCTTCAGGCATTTTTCCGCAGAGGTTCCGCCAATGACGAAAGCGATGTGATAGGGAGGGCAGGCCGCCGTGCCCAGAGTACTCATCTTTTCCACCAGGAACTTTTTCAGCGTGGCCGGGTTGAGCAGGGCCTTCGTTTCCTGGTAAAGGTAAGTTTTGTTGGCGGAGCCGCCGCCCTTGGCGACGAACAGGAAGGAGTATTTCATGCCCTCCACCGCTTCCAGGTCAATTTGGGCGGGAAGGTTGGTGCCGGTGTTTTTCTCCGTGTACATATCCAGCGCCACCGTCTGGGAATAGCGCAGGTTGTTCTGGGTATAGGCGTCGTAAACGCCGTGGGAAAGCTGTTCGCAGTCGTCACAGCCGGTCCATACCTGCTGGCCCTTTTTGCCTACGATGGTGGCGGTTCCTGTGTCCTGGCAGAAGGGCAGGATGCCGGCGGACGCCACTTCCGCGTTGCGGAGCATCGTCAGGGCCACGCTTTTATCATTGTCGCTGGCTTCCGGATCGTCCAGAATGGCGGCCACCTGCTTCAGGTGGGCGGGGCGCAGGAAAAAGGCCACGTCATGGAAGGCTTCCGCTGCCAGCAGGCGCAGTCCCTCCGGTTCCACTTTCAGCATGGGGTGTCCTTCAAAGTCGCCTACGCTCACATAGTCTGACGTGATGAGACGGTATTGGGTGTCGTCCTTTTCCATGGGAAAAGGATCCTGATAATGAAAATCCGGTGTTGCCATAACGGGAGCCAATATAGCGAAGCTCCGAATCCGGTTCGAGCAAAAAAATCAGGGATGCCCCCATGCGGAGCCCATGCCCGAAAAGGTTCCGGATACTTGACTTTGACACCCGCCTGCATTACTTTTTCCCCGCTTAAGTGTATAACTCCCAAAACCAGCCTCCGATTCTTGACACGCTTACCCCCCCCCATCAAAACGTGTCTTATGGATTGACGTATCAAGGGTTATTGCAGCCCTTCTGATCATGTACGTCCACCTGTCCTCCCCCTTTCTCCAGGCGGTGAGCCTCCATCTCTTTTACCTGGGGAGGGTTCCGTTTTTCCTGGTGCTGGCAGGGTACTTCCTGGGCAGGAACATCACCTGGAACAAGGCTTTTAACCGGGCTTTCTGGCTGTTTATTCCGTTCATGTTCTGGAATGTACTGTACGTGTTCCTTGTCCTGCCTCATGACGGCGCTTCCTTCCGCCTTGAGAATTTAATTGGTATCCGGGACGTCTTTCTTCCGGGCATGAACCTTTTCTCCGCAGATGACTCCCATGCCGTTCCCCCCATCGGCCCTTCCTGGTTCCTGAGGGACATTATCATTCTCACGTTGCTGACGCCTCTTCTGGTCCGCGTCAAAATCCTGCTGTTTCCTGCGGTGCTCCTCTTTTTCTGTTTCTTCAACACGGCCCCGGACCACACGGAGACGATTTCCATTGGAACCTGTGCTTTTTACCTGCTGGGCGTTGCGCTCAGTTCCCGGCGGATTGACGACATTCATCTGTTGATGAATAAAAAATTCGGCATTTTTTCTGGGTAAGCATTTTTATGCCCGTTGTACTGATAGCGCTGTATTCCGCCGGAGTGATCCCCCTGTGGAAAGAGACGGCCATTGGCATGCTTCTGGGTGTCATGATGATCATGTACGCAGGCATCTGGATGGAAAAGCACCTGCCCGGCCTGTCTGCGAAAATAGCTTTGCTGGCTCCCGCCTGCTTTCTGACGTTCATGCTGCACTGGCCCATTTACGGTTTCCTGCCTCCCGCCATGAAATCCAGCCTGTTCGCCTTCTTCACGCCGTTGCTGGTGTTTGCGGCCATCGTCCTGTTTTATTTTGCCCTGAAACGTTTTGCCCCGTTCCTTCTGCCGTATCTGGCCCATGTGAAAAATACCGGCCGGCGGCAAGCGCAGCATGGCGCGTGCGACGAAACGATTCCTTTAATCAGGGGCCTTTCAGGGATGAGTCAATCATCAGAAAGGGACGCCGGGAACCCCATGCCCGGAACACGGGAGAGCTTTTAAAGAACCACGGGCAAACGGGTTCCAGGAAGCCGTAGATTGCCAGGTGAAAGGACTCCCGGTACATCCGTTGCTCTTCTTCCGGCTCAGGAAGGTAAATGAGAATTTGGCTGGATGGAATCCAGCACAGGCATCCCCCACAGTTGAAGGGAGAATCTTTTGATTTCAAACCGGAGGCGCATGTTCCCCCGGAAAACAACTGCCGCCTCCACCTGGCCCGCAGGGTTTGCCTTCATGAAAGCAAACGCTTTTTCCCATGCCCCGGGCAGAAGTTGGCAGGAGATTGTTCCATCCTGGTCGCGTTCCACCTCCTGAATGTCCTCCGGCCCAATGAGGGATTCCGGGCGGATGAAGACATAGGTCCGGACGGGGTTCGGGAAATCGGGGCAGGTATAGGGGATGGAACGGAATCCGCTTTTCAGGCGGATGGATTTTCCCTGCAGAAGTTCCGGAAGAAAATGCTGTTCCAATTCCCGGCTGCGCGGATGGATGGGATAAAGAGCCACGTTTTCCCTCACATGCCGTTTTTGCTGTTCCGTCAGCGGCAGAAGGGTGTTGTTGATGGCCCGGCACAGGGCATCCAGCCGGCTGTCATCCCCCAGACCGGGAATAAGAGTGGTGCGGGAAGGCATTCCCTGGAATAAGGGGGTGGACAGAATGGTTCCGCGCAGAACGACAGCAATCCTGTCCTTGCCGGGGCGTAGTCCGGCCGATGCCCGCTCCAGTTTACGGAATGCTTCTTCGTTCCAGGTGATGTCCAGGCTTCCCGGATGTTCCATATCTGGCTCCGCATGTCTGGCGCAGTCTCCGGAAATGATGGGAGAATTCCCCAGGAACAGATATTCTTCCTCTCCCGTTTTTTCCTGCCGGTGCGCCGGGAGCTTCCAGAGCCTGAAGCCCGGTACGCGGAGGACTCCTTCTTCCACCAGACGGCGGCTTTCCGGATGGACGGCGTACAGGGCCAGATCCTGTGGAATGAAGGGTGTGTTTTTTTCTGTGGGTGCCTGCCGGTTGAGCAGTTCCGCCAGTCCGGAGGCTTCATTTTTTCCGTCCAGTCCGGAGATTTCAAAAGTACGGGATATGACGGCCTGCACCACGGGGGCCGACTTGATTTTTCCCTGAACGACGAGGGCCAGCCTGTCGCGGCCCAGATTCATGGCGGAGGTTGCCGCTTTCATGGTTTTTCCTCCCTGTGTATTCAGGGTGATGTGGAGGCATTCTCTTCTCTCCGGCTCAATTCTTGCCTGTTCCACTTCCGATTCCGTGATGATGGGGGTATTTTTCAGGAACAGCCGTTCCCGCTGCATTTTTCCATGGCGGTCGCGGAATTCGTATGTATAAGGCGTGTATCCTTCCGGAACAGGGCTCCTTTCCCGGTCCAGCTCCTGGCTGTCCGGATGCACCATCCTGACGGAGACGGCGGGGAACAGACGGCGGAACCGCTTTCGCGCGGGCCGAAAGCGGGAAACAAAAGGCGGGAAAAAGCAGTAGATAAAATAATTGACTCACAGTCAACGGAAATAGAACTTTTGGAGAACGGAAAGCAAGAGAAAAGTTGATTCGGCGCACAACAAAGGAGATCGGTGTTCCCGGCGCCTGGGGAAGCCCTCCGCGGAACAGCACGCTGGCGGAAGCCGGCAGGCAGGCGGGACATCAGCGGGATGCCATGCCCTCCAGGATTTATTGCCGCGGCTTGCGGCGGGTGGAAAAGGGCGGAGATGATGAAGGGCCGGAACGTCTGGGAGCTCCGTATTCCTCCGGTACTTCCGCCGCCAGGGATACATCTTCCGGAAGGCTGCTGTCGTCGTAATAATTTTTCATCCTCTTCTGGGCGTCCTTGATCAGGGTGGCTTCCGCCCATTCCTCCACCGTCATGTTGTCCCTTCTGGCGGCTTCTTCGATGAGTTTGTAATCCTCGGAACAGCATGACGACAAAGGGCTTCCAATTGGCTCTTGCCGCCTCTTTCAGTTTTTTCTCCCTTTCCGTTTTTTCCATCATGAGCCGGATGAGAGCTTCCTTGTCTTTGGGGATGGCCACCTTGGCAAGCCAGTTGCGGACCGTGTTGGGAGACACGAAGCATTCCGCCGCAAAATCATTGCGGGAAATGTTCTGCTGTTTCAGCCAAGCCTTGATCTGCACTTTGAGTTCGTCCTGATTCTCACTCATGCACCCTTTGTAACGAAAATGGTGCTATTTTTCAACCTTTTTTGCATAAAGTCATTTTAATGGTATATTTTTGTTGACTGAAATACCGTTTCAGGTGCATTGTAGGGGCGCAAGGGCTGTTAAGGCCGTTATTGCACCAAAAAAAGGATTTTTATGAAGACGGAAAATAAAAAAAAGAGTCAGAAAAAAATTCAAATCAAGGGGAAAATGCCGTTATCGGTCCATTTTTTCCGGGATGCGGAAGCGGACGCGCTGAACATGGAACGCTGCCAGCTGGATAAAGCCACCCTGATTGCCTGTGCCGTCAAACGCCTCCGGGAAGATTTGGGGAACGTTCCCGATTCCGGTAAAAAACCTTCCGCATGACTCAGGAGATTTACTGGGAACTTCTGGCCTGGCTGTTCCGTTCCTTTCTGGCGGTGACTGCGTTCGCCTTTGTCGTGGCCGGGTACCAGACCCTGCGCAGCCGCCCGCGCAGGGGCCGCAGCCGTAAAAAATAGGAGGGCAGGGGGCCGGTTTACCGTCCGTCACGGAATGCCGTCCCGCTTTTTAAGGGAAATGTTTTTGACCTTATGGGGCATTGAAGAATTCCGGGGCTGTGCTCCTTCATATTTGGGCGGTCCGTCATGAAAAGCAGGCGGAAATCTGCCGGAGAAAGTGGACGGCTGCCTTTCTCCGGTAGAAGGGCGTTGCAGGAAGAATGGAAAAATTCCGGAAAAGGTTTCCACTTTTCCGCCAGCGCAGATTCTCTAAACGGCTGTCATCTTCCCAGGGGCCGGCCGGATGGAAATCCGTATTGCCAGAAACGGGGAATGGCGGTAACATTCCGCCGCTATGAGTATTGAGAGTTTCGCAAATCAGCATGTGCTGGAGTTGGTGGCTTATCAGCCGGGCAAGCCGATTGAGGAGACGGCCCGGGAACTGGGCCTGAATCCCCATGATATTGTGAAACTGGCGTCTAATGAAAATCCTCTGGGGCCGTCCCCGAAGGCGGTGGAGGCGATTGCCCGTGCGGCTGCCGGCGTGAACATTTATCCGGACGGAGCGGCTTTCCGCCTGCGTTCCGCTATTGCGGAGTTCTGCGGCGTGGAGTTCGGCCAGACGGTAGTGGGCACGGGCAGCAGCGAAGTGATTGAACTGATCTGCCATGCCCTGCTGAATCCCCGTGCGGAGGTGGTGGCCGCCAAACACGCCTTTTCCATGTACCCTATCATGTCCAAGCTGTTTGGCGCCGCGTACGTGGAAGTGCCCAACAAGGAGGACTGGACGCATGACCTGGACGGCTTCCTGGCCGCTATTACGGAGAATACGCGCGTCGTGTTCATTACGAATCCCACCAATCCCGTAGGCACCGTAGTGGGACAGCAGGAAATAGACGATTTCATGGCGAAGGTCCCGGAACATGTGCTGGTGGTCTTTGACGAGGCGTACCGGGAGTTTTCCGACAATCCTCCGGATACCCTCAAATTTGTGCGAGAAGGCCGCAACGTGGTTGTTCTGCGCACCTTCTCCAAGGCTTACGGCCTGGCGGGGCTGCGCGTGGGCTACGGCATTGCGCCGGAACCGGTTTGCAGCATGCTGCACAAGGCGCGTGCTCCGTTCAACCTGCATGTTCTGGCCCAGGAGGCCGCCCTGGCCGCCCTGGAGGACCGGGAGCATGTGCGCCGCACTGTGGAGAATAATAAGGAAGGCATGCGTTTTTATGAGCAGGCTTTCCGGGAAATGGGCCTGGAATGGATTCCCAGCCAGGGCAACTTTATCCTGGTGAAAGTGGGCCGGGGCAAGCAGGTGTTCCAGGATATGCTTGCCAGGGGAGTCATCGTCCGCGCGCAGGACGGTTACGGCCTGCCGGAATGGATACGCATCAGCGTGGGCACTCCTGCGGAGAACGCCCGCTGCATTGAGGTATTGAAAGAGGTTCTTTAAACAGTTTTTCCGTTTTTCGTGTCTCACCCTGCATGATGATCTCCCCGGAACAGTATATTGACGGTCTGGAATGGCGTTACGCCTGCAAAAAATTTGATCCTGAAGCCCGTCTTGAACAGCCCACCTGGCATGCGCTGGCGGAAAGCCTGCGTCTCAGTCCCTCCTCCCTGGGGCTTCAGCTCTGGAAGTTTGTCGTCGTGACCAACAGGGAACTGAAGGCTCGCCTGCGGGAGGTTTCCTGGAACCAGTCCCAGGTGGAGGACTGTTCCCATTACGTGGTGCTGTGCTCCCGGCGCGACGCCACCAGGCGGGATGTGGACCGTTACCTGGCCCAGATTGAATTCACGCGCCGACCCTCCGCTGAAAAACTGGCTTCCTCCGCCGATTTTTATACCAGCTACGTGGAGGCTCTGGCTCCGGAAAAGATGCATGCCTGGCTGGATTGCCAGGTGTACATTGCCGTGGGGTTCCTGCTCAGCGCCGCCGCCGCCCTGCGGGTGGATTCCTGCACGATCGGCGGCATGGACCGCGCCAAGTATGATGAAATCCTGGGCCTGGACGGTACGCCGTACCGCTCTGTGGTGGGGGTGGCTCTGGGCTACCGCGCCAAGGATGACGCTTATGCCCGCGAGGCCAAGGTGCGCTTTCCCGCCGGAGAGGTGATTGATATCCGCGCCTGATTTTATTTTTTGTCCGGAACGGGCCGCCCTAATAGGGACGGCCGGTTCCCGTTTTTTGCCGTGGGGGGGCGTTTTGCCGTCGTGCGGCATCTTTTTTCCCTGCAGCCCGGGGCTCCACGTTTTTTATCTTGCCAACAACGGGTTCTTTGGGATAATAATTTATTGGAACAGGAGGGAAAGCCTCTCTTGGCCGGCGGTTTTCCTTCATGAAGCCCGGCGCGCGGCAATCCGTTTGGGCGGAATGTCCGTCCCGCCCGGTTGAGAGAGGGAGAATTCTTCCGCTTTTCTCCCTTTCTCTGCAAGAAAGGGGCGGCGGGCGCGTAGTTTTTGGAGCAAATCAGACATTTCCTTTTCCTAAACAAGACTAAAACATGAAGAAAAACCTATTCCTGATGATCGCCGTTCTTGCCGCGTCTCCCGTGATGGGGCAGGACGCCAAGCAGATTGCGGATTCCCTTTCCATCCCTCCGGTGAAAGCCGGAGCGAAGCAACTGCCCATGCCGAGCGTTTCCGGAGCCCAGATTAAATTGCTGGGGGCCGACTATGAGCAGCTCGTCAACAGCAAAGGCAAGATAGCCCCTGTTATTTCAGATACCCCCGTCAACGTCAGCTTCAAGGTGACCAAGGACGGCAAGGAAGCCGTCAGCAAGGATTATGAAATCATGCTGCAGGCTCCTCAGGCCGCCCAGGGCAACCCCAAGCCGCGGATTATCCCGGAAATCCTGCAATGGAAGGGGGGACAGGGAGAATATAAGCTGGGGAATACGGTCACCATAGCATGCCCGGACAAGGAGCTGGGCAAATTGTTTGCGGCGGATATGGAAGACGTGCTGGGGAAGAAGGTCAAGCTTGTCGCCCCCGGGGCGAAGGCGGATATTTCCCTTTCCCTGTTGAAGGGCGGCAATCTGGGCAGGGAAGGATACCGGCTCCAGATTGCCAGGGACGGCGTCCGCCTTGGTGCGGCGGCTCCCACCGGCCTGTTTTGGGGCACGCGCACCCTGCTGCAGATGCTCCGCCAGACGCCCGGCAGCGTGCCCTGCGGCACGGCCGTGGATTTTCCGCGCTACCAGCTCCGCGGGTTCATGCTTGATGTCGCGCGCACGCCTTACCCCCTCAGTTACCTGAAGGACGTGATCCGCACCATGGCCTGGTACAAGATGAATGACCTGCACCTGGTCATCAACAACAGCTATATTTTCCACGAACACTATGTGGACAACGGCCATGATCCGTTCAAGGAAAGCTATGCGGCTTTCCGTCTGGAATCCAAAATGAAGGGAAAGGACGGAACGCCCCTGACAGCCAAGGATCTTTTTTATACCAAGAAGGAATTTGCCGACCTGGTCAGCTATGCCAGAAAGTACGGCGTCAATATTGTTCCGGAGTTCGACACGCCAGGGCATGCCCTTTCCTTTACGCGCCTGCGGCCCGATCTCATTTATAAAGGGCCCATGAATCATGAGAAGCGCCGCTGCGAGATGCTGGACGCCGCCAACCCGGAAACGATCGACCTGGTGAGCAAGGTTTTTGACGAATACATGCTGAAGGACCCCAAGCTGGGCCGTCCCGTGTTCGCGGACTGCGGCGTGGTGCATGTGGGGGCGGATGAATTTTATGGGGACAAGGAAGATTACCGCCATTTTGCAAACGCCGTGCTCAGCCATGCCCTCAAGCGCGGTTATACGCCCCGCATCTGGGGAAGCCTCAGCGCCAAGCCGGGCAAGACCCCGGTAGTCAGCAAAGGGGTCCAGATGAACCTTTGGAGCACCGGCTGGATGAAAGCATGGGAAGCCGTCAACCAGGGCTATGATGTGATCAATACGAACGACGGGGCCCTTTATATCGTTCCCTTTGCCGGCTACTACCGGATGGACAGAAACCATAAGGGGCTGTACAATAACTGGATTCCCAACCGCATCGGCAATGAAACGCTGCCTTCCGGGCATCCCCAGCTCCTCGGAGGCACCTTCGCCGTCTGGAATGATGAAACGGACATTATGCATACGGGGTACGCGCCTTATGACATTTGGGGGATCATTTCCGGTTCCATGGACGTGCTCAGCCAGAAACTGTGGGGAACCGCCAAGGCTCCGGATACGTTTGAACAGCATCGCGAGCTGGTTTCCTCCATCGGCAACGCTCCGCGCACCAATCCCCTGCATAAATGGAAAGACAGCCAGCCCTTTACGGTGAAGCCTTCCTCCCTTCCCCAGAAGCTGGACAAACCTGCCCTGGGGCCGAATTACCGCCTGACCATGGAACTGGAATTGACTGCCGCTCCGGAAGGGAAGGAGCAGGTGCTGCTTGCCGCGCCTGAGGGCGAATTGCTTGCGGTCATGAAGGACGGCACCGTCGGATTCCGCCGTGACGATTCTCTGGAATTTTCCTTCGGCGCCAAGCTGCCCGTAGGCAAGAAGGTCAAGGTGGAAATTGTGGGAGAACCGGAGAAAACCAGCCTGTTGCTTGACGGGGAACCTGCCGGAACTGCCGTGCTGAAGAATTTTTCCGACAAGTCCAAGGATTTCTCGGACAAATTCAAGCATCGTCCCAAAGTTCACCGTTCCACGTTCATTCTGCCTCTGAAGGAACTTGGCTCCTCCTTCCAGGGGAAGGTGTTCCATATGAACGTACAGCCGTTGTAATTCCCGGCATTTGGCCAGGCCGCCGCCTTTGACGGAGTGGCCTGCAGCCCGGCATCCCTGCCGCATGGGATGCCGGGTTTCTTTTTATGGAAGGGGGGGGGAGGAGAACTTCCGGAATGTTTCCCGATGTCTTTCCATTATTCCTATTCCGGGAAAGAAAGAGGGTCACGGCTGTTCCGGAACCTGTTTTCAGTCCCGCATGCCCCTGTATCTCATGGGGCGGTAACCGCTGTTTTCCAGCATGGCGCGGCTGAACACATGCTCCGAACATTTCCAGGCCGGCAGGGGGCCGGCTTCACTGCCCAGGAACCTGTTCTTTTCCGTTCCCTCCCACTGAATGAACAGGAGCACATGGCGCCCCGGCGCAATCAGGATGTCTCCCGTCCGGAGGTCTTCCCAGGAGGGAAGCCGCGTGCAGAGGGCGGGGAGTTCCCGTGTGGAAAAGGGCCTGTCCAGCCGCCAGCAGCGGGAGACGAAGCCGGAGCAGTCCACTCCGGCGGCAAAGCGGCTGACGGCGGCGTCTCCCGCTGCCTGCTTTTCCGGGGTGCCCATATCTCCGGCCGCGGCGGGAAGCCCTCCGTTGGCGGCATCCGCCTTCAGGCGTTCGGAGAACTGCCGCGGGGTGTCGAAGCCGCCCCATTTGTACGGCATGCCGATGGAACGCATGCCCGGCTTCCACCATGCTCCGGCATCATCTCCGGCTGCGGAAGCGTCCGGCGTGTCTGTCCGGATGCCGTCCCCGTCCGTCCCGTGGCGGACATTCCGGAGAGAGCCCCGCCAAATCATGGAGGTATAGGCCCGGCTGGCTGCCAGGGCTTCACGGCGGGTGACGGAAGAAGCGGGAGGCGGGATTTCCGGTATTCCCGGGGCACAGGCTCCCAGACAGGCGGAGAAGACGAGCAGCGTCAGGGCATTGGTCATCCCGGCAGTATGGCTTCCGGCCTGCGTGGCGGCAAGGATGATTGCCGGAGAACGTTTTTTATTCAGGGGACGGACGGTCTGGAAGCTTGACTACGGGGAGGAATATGTAAAAAAGGTCTCATCAAGGCGGAATGAAACGGAAAAGGTTTCCGTTCTCCTTCATCCGCTTTCCATCTCTTTATTTTTATGGACGAAGAACAACAAATCATCCAGGAACCGGTTCAGGAGCCCGCCCCTGAGAAACAATCGGATAAAACGCAGGCTATCCTGACGGCGGTTTCTCCGCTGGTGTCCGTCTTTTTCGGAGGCTCCGCCGGCGTGAACATTATTCCGCCCCTGATCTGCTGGCTGGTCTGGAAGGATGCCAACCCTCTGGTGGACAAAGTAGGAAAGAATATTCTGAATGCCCAGATTTCCTGGGCGATTTATACGGTTGCGGCCTGTCTTTCATGTTTGATCCTGATCGGGTTCGTGCTCGCCCCCGTGGTAGTCATCGCTTGGATCGTTTTCTCCATTATCGCTGCCGTCAAGGCGGCGAACGGGAATTACGATTATGTGGCTCCCTTCACGATTAAATTCCTGAAATAACGTTTTTCCGTTTTTCAGCAGATCAACAGATGAAAAAACCGCCGGTACGGAATGCCGGCGGTTTTTTGATGAGGGCTTTCCATTTGCCGGAGGGGTTCAGATGGGCATGTCCTTTTCACTGCCGCCGTACATGAACGTATGGAGCAGGCGGGTAACCTGATTCTGTTCCGCGTCCAGCTGGGCGGAGGGGCGCAGCGCGGCGTACGCCAGTCCGTCATGCCCCGTGAACTCCCTCATATGGAACCCCTGGAAGCTGGTCATGGGTTCACTGTCATGAAAGAGCTTGCCCCTCCGGAGCAGTTCGTCAAAGACGTGTTCCGCTTCCCGCGTGCGCGTCAGAGCATGTTCCGGGTGGGGGATGCGGATGACCAGCGCCCCGCCGTCCCCGCGGAAGTTGATGCCCGCTCCGGCCATGACGTCCGCGGAGGGCTGGCTGGTGACGCTGCCCAGCAGCAGCACGCCGTCGTCTATCAGATGGATGCGGCTGGCGCGGGCTTCCTCCTTTACGTGCAGAACGCCTCCGTAAATGCGGGTGGACGCGTTGCCGGAGAGTTTTTTGATACGCATCAGGCCGTGCCTGATAACGAGTTCCGAGCCCTCCGCCGGCAGATCCACTTCCGAGGCGAAGAGCCAGCCGTCCGCCATGGCGATTCTGCCTTCATGCTCCCTGGAGCCCTGAATGCGCCCCTGGCCCATCAGAAGGCGGCCGCCGTTGATTTCCAGGCTGCCGTTGGCCTTGTCCCCCAGGAAAACGGTCATATGGTCCGGCAGGTTGCCCAGGAGCGTCATGGCGCCTCCGTTCCGGATGACGAGGTGGGCGGTGCGGTGCCCGTGGTCCGGCTGATTGGGGCCGCCCACGTAAACAGGAGCGTTGATGATGTAAAGATTTCCGCCGGAATCAACGGTAAGGGAATCCTGAATGTCCGTCTGGCCCTGCACTACATCATTGCTGATGGTGACCGGGCACATGTAGGAGACTCGGTTCATGGATGAGGCTGAAAGCGGCATCATCCCTGTTAGAATGAATGGGTTGATATTGCTCATGGCTCTGGTTACATAGTTGGTTTGACGTTTGAAGCACGATGGATGCGCTCCAATGGTATTAGACCATCCGTCCGGGGAAAGTGTTCGCGTAAATTTCCCTTATTTTTTCCGGAAGGGGCACTGTTCATTCCCACTCCACACGGGTCAGCTCCAGTTCCCGCCCGCGCAGGATGGCCTGGGCCGGTTCCCCGCAGCCGGGGCAGATGTAGCCGTGTTCCGTAAAAGAAAAATCCGTCCGGCATGCGTCACAGCGGCACACGGCCTCCACCCAGGCGATGTCCAGGGCCGCATCCTGCGCCGCATACGAGTCTTTCAGGGCCAGGAAGGCGGATTGAAGGGCTTCCGGCACCACGCCGCTCAGGCTGCCGATGGTCATGTGCACGCGCCTCAGCCTGTTTCCTCCGCGTTTTTCCATAAGCCGCCGGGCCATGTCCAGCGCGCCTTCCATGATGCCTACTTCATGCATGGGCGTTTTTCCGGGCCTGATGTTCCGCCAGGGCGCGGGCGATGAGGGCCTCCGCCGTGTCCAGCGCCTTCGGCAAGGCTTCCTGCACCTCCGCGGACATGGGGCGGCAGAAATCCGTATGCAGGGCCTCCACTCCCACCAGCGTGATGGCGCGCGGCAGTGCCGCACAGCTGGGCCGCCCCCAGCACTTCCTTCATGCCTATCTGGTGGGGAGACATAACGCGGGAAAAGTGGCGCGGCAGTTCTTCCCGGCTGCGCGTGACGACGGTTCCCGGCAGGGCCCCCGTCCTGACGGCGTCCAGCAGGATGAGCGTGTCCGCATCTTCCAGCAGGGGAAGCAGGGTCATGCCCTGCGTTCCCCCTTCCTCCACGTGGACCAGCGGGCCGTAGTCCCGTTCCTGGAGGCGGTGGGCCAGCTCCACGCCTGCGCCGTCGTCCCCCATGAGCGGGTTTCCGATGCCCAGCACGAGCACGGGATAGGCATTTCCCTTCACGGGGCAGCCCCGCAGTTCTTCCGTGTATGGCTCCAATTTCATGTCAAGGGGAGGGCGGAGAGGTTATTCATCCCGGAATTTGACGCCCTTGCGCAGCCATCGTCCGCCGCTGAACATGGAGGAGATGGTGCCGTCCCGGTCCACGTTCCCGGAAAGGATGGAAAGGTACACGTGGATCATGGCGAAGATGATGAAGCACCACATGCCGATCAAATGCACCAGGCGCACGTACGGAATGCCTATCAGGTCGTTCAGCGGCATGAACCAGCGGTAGAACCAGTGGCGCGGCTCATACAGGGCATACAGGGCCAGCCCGGTCACCACCATGGTGGTGAACAGGACGTACACGCCCGTGTATGTCCACTGCTGCAGGGGATTGTGGCCGATGTAGCGGGGGCCGTCATAACTGCGGGCGAACAGGTAGTCCACCGCCGTGGCGTACAAATCCTTCCACTCCTGTCTGGAAACGGGGAACAGGGCCCGGAAGCTCTGGTATTTGTTGGAGGCCATGAAGAAGCAGGAAAAACGCAGCATCATCACCACCACCAGGATCCACCCCAGCGCATAATGCACGAAGCGGAGCGTTCCGAATTGGAAAGCCCCGTGCAAATCCCCCATTTTCAGGAACCACCCTTCCGCGATGCAGATGCCGGTGGCGGACAGGCCGATGATGCAGAGAACCCATGTCCAGTGCAGCACGCGCAGGGGCCAGTCCCAGACGTGGAAATAGCGGAAATTGGCCTTGGCCATGGAAAGGCGGCGCACGTCCCTCATGGCGTGCATGGGCACGACGCCCAGCAGGCGCCACGGCGCGCCGGACCGGTGGACGGCCACGGCCACGGGTTCAAAGCCGGAAGGGGAATGTTCCTCAAAGGCCTTGTTCATGCGCTCTTTTTCCAGGGAGCTGACTTCACACAGTTTTTCCAGCGCCTTCAGGCTGCCGCGGGCTACCATGAAGGGGGAGGCGTCCGCCTTGTCTGCGGCTTTCAGAACAGCCGTGCTGTACGGCCTTTCCCGGGAGGGAGCCTCCCAGGAGTTTTCCCGCTGGGCGTAAGGGAGGGCTATGCCGCGTTCCCGCGCGGCATGGAGCAGGGCCAGGTCTCCCGCGTCCCTGCTGCCGTTGGGGGAGGCGCACACGGCCAGAGCCAGGATTTCTTCCGGAGCGTACACCGGACTGGCCGGAATGGCATCCTCCACCGCCAGGGTGAGGTCGTTATCGATAAGAGTCGTTTTCACGGGTCCTGTCTGGTCAGAATGGCCTCCCCTTCTTCGTCAAACAAATGGACGGCGCAGGATTGGCACGGGTCATAGCTGTGAATGGTGCGCAGGGGCTCCACCGGGCGGGAGGGGTCCACCAGCGGGTGTTTCCCGGTATGGGCCAGGGAATATTCGTATGGCCCCATCTGCCCCGCCGCGTCCCGTCCGGAACTGTTCCATGTGCTGGGGACCACAGCCTGGTAATTCGCCGTCTGGCCGTTTTCAATCCGCACCCAGTGGCTCAGGCTGCCGCGGGGCGCTTCCACCCAACCCACGCCCTTGCAGGAGGAGGGCCAGGTTTCCGGTTCCCATTTTTCCGGGTTGAAGGTGGAGGTTTCCCCGTTCCTGATGCGGTCCGTCATTTCCTGGAGCTGGTCCACCATCATGTCCACGTTGATCAGGGCGTCCAGCGCACGGCCATATACGCGGCCCAGCGTGGAGTTCATGAAGGCGTTGTCGCGCGGCAGGCCCAGCTTGTCGCAGGCGGCATCCACCCGTTCCACGATGGCGGAAACCCCCTGGGCGTAGCCAATCATCATGCGGGCGTTCGGACCCACGGCCATCGCGTGGCCGTCATAGCGCGGGGCTTTCACCCAAGTGTACTGCGGGTGGTCGGAAAGCCATTTGTAGGGCGGCCTGGGGCCGTTGTAGTCCGCATTCGTCTCCCCGTCATACGGAGCCAGGCCCGCGTCCCTGCCTTCCGTATACCTGTACCAGGAGCTGGTGACGAATTCCCTGATCTTGTCCTGGTCAAAGGGAAGCACGTTCCTGTAATCCCCATTCAGAAGCACGCCGGGCTTGATCATGCCTTTGCCGGCGGGGGCGCCCGTGTTGATTTCAGACGGAGCCCCGGTGCAGAAAAAGTTGGGGTTGGACGCGCCAATGTGGGCGTAGTCCTTATAAAATCCGGCGATGGCTACAATGTCCGGATAATATACTTTATGAATGAAATCGTGGCAGGTTTGCACCAGCTGCTTCAGGTAGCTCAGGGAAAACTGGTTGATGGCCTGGTCATTGTTCATGTTGATGGCGCAGGCCATGCCGCCGACCAGGAAGTTCGGGTGCGGGTTCTTGCCGCCCAGGATGGTGTGGATTTTGATCATGTCCCGCTGCCAGACCAGGGCCTGGAGATAATGCGCCACGCCCAGCAGATTCACCTCCGGCGGCAGCTTGTAGGCCGGATGGCCCCAGTAGCCGTTCGTAAAGATGGAATATTGCCCGTAGGCGATGGAGTCCTTCAGCTTCTTCTGCACTCCGGCGAAATACGCGGCGGAGGACAGGGGCCAGTCGGAAAGGGACTTGGCGATGGCGGCGGTTTCCGCGGGGTCCGCCTTCAGGGCGGACATCACGTCCACCCAGTCCATGGCCTGGAGCTGGTAAAAATGGATGACGTGGTCCTGGATGCCCAGGGCTCCGCTGACCAGGTCTCGCATGAGGCGGGCCTGGACGGGCACCGGGTACTGGAGCGCGTCTTCCACCGCAGCCAGGGCCGCGATGGCGTGCGTACCCGTGCAGACGCCGCAGATGCGTTCCACAAAAGCCCAAACGTCCCGGGGGTCCCGCTTGCAGGCGATCACCTCAATGCCACGGTACTGCGTGGTGGACGTCCAGGCATTTTTGATGACGCCGTCCCCGGCCTCCATTTCCACCCGCAGGTGGCCTTCGATGCGCGTTACCGGGTCAATGACCACCCGGCTGGATTCCGGAACGTCCGCTGATGTGTAATTGCTCATGGTAATCTGGTGGTGAGGGCTTCTGGCTATTCTTCAATTTCCTTGTCGGGCGAGCCGGGAGCGTCCCCGAAGGCGGGCAGGGAGACGTTTGCTTCCTCCTTCATGTGCTGCTTCCTGTAATGAATGGCGGAGCCCACGGCATGGGCGGCGATTGCCGCTCCGGCGCCGGCTACGCCCACAGCCCCGATGATGTTGGCGGAGGCTTCCACGCCGAAGCCGTTCACGTTCGGCAGCGTCTTGTAAAACGGAGTCATGCGGTCAAAGAAGTACAGCTCCGTACAGCCGATGCACGGGTGGCCGGACTGGATGGGGAAGCTGACGCCGCCATTCCATTTGACGATGGGGCAGGGAGAGAACGTATCCGGGCCCTTGCAGCCCACCTTGTACAGGCAGAAGCATTCCCGCGCGTTCTCGTCGTCAAACACGTTGACGAACTGTCCGGCGTCGAAATGGGCGCGGCGCGGGCAATTATTGTGGATGCGGGTGCCGTATGCCATCAGCGGGCGCGACTCCAGGTCGCATTCCGGGGCGCGGTCAAATGTAAGGATGTACATGATGACGGCCGTAATCACGTCCCCGATGGGCGGGCAGCCGGGCACGTTGATGACCGTGCGGTCCGTCAGGATGTCCCGGATGCCCACGGCCCCGGTGGGGTTGGGACGGGCGGCCTGGATGGAGCCGAAGTACGCGCACGAACCCACGGCCAGGATATGAGAGGCGTTTTCCGCGCAATGGCGCAGCATGTTCTCCACGGTATCTCCGGCCACGGTGCAGTACACCCCGCCGTCATTAACCGGAACGGACCCGTTGATGACGAGGATGTGGGGCTCCCTGATCGCGTCTTCCAGAGCCTGATTGGCGGCCTCTCCTGAAGGGGCCATCAGCAGTTCCACGTAAGGCATGGAGACGGCGGAAAGCACCATGTCCCCGATTTCCTCGTTATAGCTGCGGATAGTGCTTTCCAGGCATCCGGTGCATTCCTGAAGCTGGAGCCAGATGACTACGGGACGTTTCAATGCGGCCATCTTGTCCGCAATCTCCTGGGCGTTGGAAATGCCGCCCGTTACAGTGGCAACGCCCATCAGGGAGATCATTTTCAGGCACCACTTGTTGAATTCGCGCCGGCTGACGCCGCGGCGCTCCATGTGTTCCCCCAGAGTTTCCCCGGGACGCCATGTGTTTAAAATCTCATGATTCAGGGAGGCCTGCTCCGCCTCCTGCATGGAAGGTTGCTGAATGTGCTTCATGTGCGTGGTCCAAATAAGAACATTTCCATTTAGACAGGATTTCCGGGAAATGCGATCAATATTTTCCAGTTTTCCGGAAGGGCTTTTACCAGGACCAGACGTTCTGGATCTGGAAAACCACCGCCGTCTGGCCCCTGCGGCCGTTGACGGGATTCTTGACAAGCTGAATATCAGGCTGGAGCGTCATGGTGGGCGTCACCTGGGCCACATACGTCAATTCAATGCCGTATTCATTCCTGTTCACGTACGGGCCGTTCTTTTTAGCCCCCTGCTGCCAGAGGAAACCGAGGCCCAGGTATCCGTCATTGGATGCGCCCTTTCCCCGGAAGGGGGAAAGAAGCACCAGCCCTGTGGTGGCCGCGCAGCGTACGCCGGTCAGCGTGGCTGCGTCATCGCTTGCCCAGCCGCCGCGGAAGAACCACCCCAGGTGGCTGCTGCGGCCCAGCTGCTGCTGGAAGTTTACGGCCACGCCGCCCCCGTTTTCACCGTTGCTGGTGGTGAAAAAGGGCTGGAGGCGGTACACGCCGGGGCCCATGCTGCAAAAATCTTCCGCCACGTAGCCGAATTCAAGCACGTTCGTCCAATTGTCGGAATTCAGGTTCCGGAAAGGATTGTGGTTTTGAGCCATGTTATTGGCGGCGGTGGCTCCCATCACGTAAAAGGAGGTGGTTGGCTGCCACGCGAAATGGAATCCCAGGGAATTATCCGTCAGGGGGAGTACGGGATTATTGCCGAAAACGCTGTTGGTGAGGTTATTGTTATGGGAATTGGCGTAAGCGTTGTGGTCCATGTAGTTGGTGGTGTCCAGCTGGCCCGCCATCAGCAGAAGCTTTCCTCCCGCTCCCACCCATGCCAGGCTCAGGTTGCTCAGGTGGGGGTCCGGGCCCTGGAAGGAGCTGGTGGGGTTCTGGAGGGAGCCCAGCGTGGTTTTGGGGCCTTTACTGCCTTCATTGAAGTCAAAGCCGTTGCCGAAGTCGAACTCGGAGGCCAGGTACAGGCCGCTGCCCGTGGAATGATTGCGGAAGATGGTGATATTGGTCAGCAGGGAACCATTGTAGGAGGGGAAATCCGTTTTTCCGTTCAGGCCGCCGCCCGTCAGCCCCGTGTAGTTGAATCCGAACTGGGCGGAATAAGTAATGCCGTATCTGGAGAGAGCGGTCTTGAGCTTTTGCGCTCCGGTGGAAATCATGTCTTCGCGTATCCAGGCGTTCGGTTCCGCACAGGTATTGCCGAAAACGTAGGAACTGTCCAGGTACGGCATCATTTTAAGGGGCCTGGCCGCAAACCATTCCAGGCCGGGAGCGGAAGTTCCGCCTTCATGCTGAAGCAGTACGCTGGGCCTGGTGGGAACGCCGGGCGTCCTTTTGGTGATTTGTTCTTCCGGGCGCATTCCTTTCATCAGGCTGGGGCTTATTTCCCTGCCTTCCAGAGTTTTCACGCGCAGACCGCGTTCCGTGTTCAGGTAAGCAGGGGAAGCCGCCGCAGCGGGAGCCGCCTGTTGGGCAAGGGTGGGACTGCAGGAGGCTGCGACGGCAACAGCGCACATGGAGGGAAGAATGGCATGTCTCATACAGACAGTCAGACAAGGCTTTTCCCGGAAGTATCATAACTCCGTTTAAATGCTGACACGAATATCCGTTTTTCACCGTCTTTCCGGAAAAAGGAAAGGCGGGCTGTCCTTCAGGGGCCTTTTCCTAAGACAGGCATGATAGGGCAAGCGGAGGGGCAGCTCCCACCGCCGTATTCCTTCCGAAAAAGAAGTGGAACCAGTTGGAACATGGTAGCTTAGGGAGATTATTGTTTTTTTGCAGGGGGCTGTCTGAATGTACGTCGGGTGAGGGAGCCAAAAGGAATGTAAACGGGAAAAAAGCATCAGATTTTCTCTGTAATTTTTATTGCGAATTTAGAATCCGCTGCGCACTTAAATATTTTCTCCTTCTCATAACATATTTACCTGTATTCGGATAAGATGAAATAAAAAAAGACTAGAAATTATATATGATATTAAAAAACAACTGATTAAGATGAATTAGACGTTGATTTTCAATATTTGTTATTGTTCCCGGATTCTAAATCCCCTATATGTACCGCACTGGGAGAGCGCGTCGCTCTTTTCTTTTCAACCTAGAACAGTCAAATGAAGAAAACATTATTTTTGATTTCTTGTGTAGTAGCTTCTTCCCTCATGGTTCAGGGTGCAACCGTCCTTACTTTGGATTCCAGTGCATTGCAGGCAGCGGGCGGGTCATATACCCTGACGGAAGGTATAAACTCCGGTTACGGCAATTTCTCCGTGACCATGGCCCTGGACGCTCAGGCTTTCCAAGACGCCATCCTGGCAGGTAACGTCAAGGCGAATATTTTTTCCGCCAATAATAATATGATCGGCCTGGGCCTCAACTACGTTTCTTCAGGAACTCCCACGGCGGGCATTTATGGTTCCTGGCAAGGAGAGAACTACAACCGCACGATTACTTCCGTCAACGGTTCTTCACTCAATTTGAATACGGGATTGAAGGAATTGTTCACCGAAAACAGCTATGAATCCGCCGCCATCACTTATCAGATTACCAGCACCGGAACCTGGACTTACCTGACTCTGGTTGATTCCGAAGGAACCGTCACCACTTATGGTGGTCAGGATTCAAGGTTGAAAGCGAGCGAGTTCGGAGCCCTGACTTCATTTACCTATGGCACGGATTACGTCAAATACCTTGTCGTGGATAATACCACGTTGCAGGCTAATGCTTCCCAGGAAGCCAATCTTAATGCCATTGCGGCGGCTGCCGTTCCCGAACCGGCTACGGCATCCCTCAGCCTGATTGGTCTGGCTGCCCTCATGATGCGCCGCAGACGTGCCTGAGCCGGGAGTCCAATTGCTGTTTTACAGGAGGCGGGAAAGATCCCGCCTCCTCTTTTATTATCATCAGGAGGGAAGTATCCGTATCCGTCAAATCATTCCGGGAACTCCCGGCATGGGCTTTCCAACGGCAGCTTCACCAGTTTTCCGCCGGGCCGTTTTGGATGATATTATTTGCTTTTCCTGACCTGGAAGCGGCAAAATTGCCGTTTTCATGTGTTTTAGAGGAGGCATTTCCGCGCTTCATGCAAAGATGCAGGGTGGAAAATAAGTTTTTCCCATGCCGCTGCCGTGGAGAAACGGTGGCGGAGAAAGCGTTGAAACGTGTGTTCGGCCTTTATTAGCTGACAATAAAAAAGCAGTTCCGCCATGCATGCGGAACTGCTTTGAAGGAAATAATAACGAGAACTGCCGAGGTTTATTGCACGGCAATCGTCTGTTCGCGGTCGGGGCCTACGCCCACGGTTGTGACGGGGCAGCCGATGAGCTCGCTCATGCGTTTGACGAATTTCTTGGCCTGTTCCGGAATCTCTTCCCAGGAACGGCAGGAGGAAATGTCCTGCATCCAGCCGGGCACCGTTTCATACACGGGCTTGCAGCGTTCCCATTCATCCACTGTGGCGGGCGGATAAGCCAGGATTTCCCCGTCCAGATCGTAACCCGTGCAGATTTTAATTTCCGGGCACTTGTCGTAGCCGTCCAGGTTGGTCATGGCCATTTCATCAAAACCGTTGAACATGGCGGAGAAGCGCAGCAGCACGCCGTCAGACCAACCGCAACGGCGGGGGCGGCCCGTGGTGGCGCCGAATTCGCGGCCCATGCTGTGCAGATGGTTGGAGATGTCTTCATCCTCCGTGACGAAGGGGCCTGCGCCCACGCGGGTGGTGTAGGCCTTGCAGACGCCGATGATGCGGTCAATTTTGTGCGGAGGAACACCCGTGCCGGTGCAGGCGCCGGCGGAAGAGGTGTTGGAGGAGGTGACGAACGGATAGGTTCCGAAGTCCACATCCAGGTAAGCTCCCTGGGCCCCTTCAAAGAGGATGCTTTTTCCGGAGGCCACGGCTTCGTGCATAACCGGAATGGTGTTGGTGATGTGGGGGCGCAGCACATCCGCGGCGGCGCTTACTTCCGCCACCATTTTTTCTTCATCCATAGCGGGAAGGCCCATGCGTTCCATTTCCGCATTCGCCATCTTGATGCGGCGGCGCAGCACTTCGTCAAAAATCGCGGGATCCCTCATATCCGCCATGCGCACGCCGATGCGGCGCGCCTTGTCCGCGTAAGTGGGGCCGATGCCGCGCTTGGTGGTGCCGATGGCTTTTTTGCCGAGGGCGGATTCCTGGGCGGCGTCCATTTCCTTGTGGAAGGGAAGGACCACGTGGGCGCGGTCGGAGATGAGAAGGTTGTCTTTTGTAATGGTCACGCCCTGGCCGCGGAGTTCATTGATTTCCTCCACCAGGCCGATGGGGTCCAGCACCACACCATTACCGATGACGCAAAGCTTGTCCGGCCACAGGATGCCGGAGGGAACCAGGTGGAGAATATATTTCTTTCCATTGGCAATTACAGTATGGCCGGCGTTGTTGCCGCCCTGGCCGCGTGCCACCACGTCGGCGGATTCCGTCAGGAAATCGATCATTTTGCCCTTGCCTTCGTCGCCCCATTGGGAGCCGATAATAATGGTATTCATGATAAAAATGGAACTCGAAGACCTTAATGAGATTCCTGCCTTATGGCAAGACAATCTTACGGAATTGTTAAGTTTCCTGACCAGTGGCGGGAAGCCCGGCAGGGCAGGCGGGAGGGGCCGTGCCGGATTATCCGGTTTCAGGAACGGAGAGACCGCGGCATTGGGAGGGCCGTGCCGCGGGGAGGAAGGGGCGGCCTGCTGAAAAGGAACTCAGCGGAAGTGGAGGGCGGAACGGTGCGCTTCCTCCGGAACCAGCGTTTTCCAGATGTCTTCATCCGCAGCGATCATGCGCTGGATGTCCCGCGGCGTGTGGCGCAGCAGGAATTCATTGAAAAAGGGCACGTCCACCACCAGGCCGTTCGCCAGGAAGTGCTGGTACAGGTGCACGTATTGTTCCGGCGCGCGGAAAGTGCGTGCCGTGACGAATTCCCCGGATTTGCGGTTGAGCCACGGGGAGACGTACAGGCGCGTTTTGTTCTGGAAGGTGCGTCCGAAGGATTCCAGAATGCCTCCGGGAATGTCCTCCGTCCATTTTTCCTTGAACAGCTCATTCAGCAGGCCGATGGAGAGGGCGATGGCAATGGGTTCTCTCGTGTAGCGCGCCAGCAGCCCGGACAGGTTGTCGAAACGGGCCATTTTGGTAATCAGAACGTTTTTGCCGAGAGCCTTGAGGCTGTCCGCCCTGTCCAGGAATTCCAGATGGTCCACATCATCGCCGCGGAGCAGGTTATTCATGGATATTTCACAAATTTCCATGCAGCGGTCCGCCTGCGTCTCATTGATGTGGGAGAGGAAGGTTTTTTTCACCTGGGCCATGACTTCCAGATGCAGATTGCAGACGGGGTTGAAACTGCCCCTCATCAACACGATGGGGCGCTTGTACAGCACATCCGCCGCCTGGGCCACCTGGCCGTTCGCCAGGAACAGGGTGGCCGGCGTCAGGCCGGACTGGACGAGCTGGAGCGCGAAAAGACGGTTGTCCACCATGGAAAAACCGTGGCCTTCAAAACGGACGACATCTATTTCCACCAGCCGGGGATCCAGATTGTCCACCAGGGATTCAATGAATTCCTCCAGACGGTCCCTTTTGAAAAAGACGGCGTGCAGGATGTTGACGCCCAGGATGCCCAGGTCCTTCATCTGGCGGTCGTGGTCCGGGTCGTTCAGGCGAACGTGAATAATCAGGTCGGACGGTTTTGCCTCCGGTTTCAGCTGGAAGCGCACCCCTATCCAGCCATGCCAGGGGCCGTTGTCCCGGTAGCCTTTGACTTTTACCGTATTGCAGAAGGCAAAGAAGCGGGTGTCTTTGCCACGCTGGGGGCCCAGGCGGTTGACGAGCTGGGTAAATTCGTAGTCCAGCATGCCTTTCAGTCGTTCTTCAGAAACGTAGCGCTTGACCGGCCCGTACAGTGTCGCTGACGGTCATGTCATAAGCGGAAATGGTTTTGGCCACTGTTCCGGCGGCTCCGGATGCCCGGAAAAACCAGTTGGCCGTTTCCTGTCCGGCTCCGATTTCCGCAAAGGTGCCGTAAATGGTGGAAGCCAGGTTGAGTTGGAGGGCTTTGTCCTGTGTTTGCGCTAGTGCTTTGGAACTCATGGAAAGCGGGAACCGATTTTTGATTTTCAATTATTGGTGGGAAGAAGCCTGCGGGTGGCGTCGCTCATCCAGCCGGAGTGCAGAAGCTGGTCAATAATAACGGCCCGGTTTCCGGGCAGGTCTTCCGGATAGCGGATGAGCACGCAGGTGCGCACGGGGCCGTTGTAAAGCAGCCTGGTCAGTTCCAGGGCAAGCGGGGAATACCTGTCCACGTACGCATTCAGGCGTTCCCCGTTGGGGAACTCAAGGGTGAAGTTGAGATATGACGTGTTGCGGTAGCTTTCCGCGGAGGATTCCTCCAGGAAAGGGGGCTGATAAATGCCGGACATGCTTAGGATGATTCTGACGGGAACGGGGGTGGAGGGCTTTTTGGCTTCCAGCTCCGCCGGAAGCATGGGGGAATAGCCCTCCCAGGCTTCCCAGTCCAGCTTCCATTTTCCTGAATTCCGGTCATACAGGAACCGCAGGGCGGATAGTGTTGTCGTCCATCAGCACGGAGATCTGAAGCAGGTCCCCGTTTTTGGAGCTTCTGCCCGCTTCCTGGGGCAGGTAGTCCTTGTATTGGCCGTAGGAGGCCCAATAGGCCATTTTGGGAGCTACGGCTGCGGGATTCATTACGTAGTTGAGCCTCTCTTCATCCGATTCCGCCATGCAGTAGAGGGCCAGTTCATTCATGGCCGCCGTAATATGGGGGGAAATGGATTCCGCCTTCCGGTCTTCCTCCCTGCGGCTGTGGGCTATGAGGTATTGCCGCTCCCTCTGCTGCAATTGCTCCAGCAGGTCTTTATTCACTTCCTGTGAAAAGAGCGCTTCATGATCCACGAACCGGTCTGAGATATTCAGAAGTTTGGAGTTTTCCGCTTCCATATCCCTCCCGCGCAGGAACATGAACACGCCCAGAAGGGAAAGAACCAGTCCCGCGACAAAAAGCCATATATGCCAGGTGGGCCGGCGTTCACTGCGCATGGTATCCGCGGCGGCAGCGCGGTATTCCGGCTCTTCCGGGGCCAGGGCGGCGCAGCGTGGCGCGGCAATGGCCGGAGCGGCGTTTCCCTCTTTCCTTTTACGGATTTTTGTCGTGGATTTATTGGGGCCCGGAGTGGTGGGCCCGTGAACGGAAATGGTCCGTTTGTCCGTCTTTTTCTTTGGTGCGAGCGGTGTATGCGGAGCGGAGTACGCGGAAGTGTGCGGAACACCGGCGGCAGATGGCGGAATAGCCGTGTGTTTCGGATTTCCGGGCGCTTTCTCTGCAGCTTCAGGCGTCCGGCCCGGGAATGTTGAAAGCGCTTCTTCCCGTTTGACGGCCGTGACAGCGGAGTGGCAGACGGGGCATTCCACACGGCTGCCTACGCAGGCGGCCCTGACGGCAAAGGAATTGCCGCAAATATGGCAGAGGCAGGGGACGGCGTCCTGTTCTTCCGTTTCCGGCCTGGGCTTTTCTTCCTGCCTGGCTGTGACTGAAGCGGTGCAGATGGGGCATTTTACCTGGCGTCCCAGAAAAGACGCCTTCACGGCGAAGAGGTTGCCGCATGACGGGCATGTGCAGGCTACCGTGTCCTGGGATGGGGAAGGCATGAGGGGAAAAAGTTACAGGTGGATGAATTCCGGCACGGGAATGGTGATGGGCCTGGGCGCCGGCAGCGTAATGCTTGTATCCGTATGGTCTGAAGAAACGGGATCTGCGGAAATGGCTTGCGCTTCCGGCACGTTTTCGCCAGCCCCCAGCAGTTCAAAGTTGCGGTTGGCCGGGACCTGGTTCAGCTCCGTATGGTAGGGATCGTCCCCCTGGAGGATGGGCCTGGTGGGCAGGATGGGCGGCAGGGGAAGAATGCGGTTCTGGGCCGTGAAGGTGGAGACGGGTGCGGAGACGTCCTCCCCGTGGAGGTCGCAGAAAGGCAGGCTGGAATCCCCCTTGCGGAGGTATTCGAATATGGTGTGTCGGCGGTATTTTTTATCCGACGGGTCAATGTCATAACAGCTGTGCGTGGCCCTCTTCCCGGTGGTCAGGCAGATTTCCACCCGTTCTACGCTGGGGGGAGGGGCCAGTTCTCCGGCAGGGAACTGCCGTTCCGCTTCCGTGATGGCGGTGCCCAGCACGGAAGCGCAGGTGTCTGACGAGAAGGCTCCGTGATAAATGGGCTTTTTGCCTTCCAGGAACCCTACCCAGATGCCGCAGGTAATGCGGCTGTCATACCCAAACAGCCAGTTGTCCGCGAAGTCGTACGTGGTGCCTGTTTTCACGCCGCCCTTGAAGTTTTTCGGCAGATACGGGGCAACGCGCTGGGCTGAACCGTTTTTCAGGGAAGAATTCAGGATGTTGTGAAGCTGGAAAGCCGTGGCTGTGGATGTGGCCCCCTTCCGTATCTGGGCATTGTTCCGGGTTTCAATCGCCTGGGTGGATTCCCAGATCAGCTGGCCGTCTTCATCTTCTATCCTGTCCAGATAGTAAATATCCTGAGGGCGGGAACCCCCGTTCGGGATGGCAGTGTAGGCCAGCGTCATTTCCTTCAGGGAGGCAGGCTCCGTGCCCACGAAAATTTTGGGGCGGTAAACGGGATTTACTTCCGTGCTGCCCGCTTCCCTCACGGGCTTGCGGATGCCGAAATCCGTCAGCTTCTTGACGAACGGGGCCGTGCCCATCTCCATCCCCATGCGCAGGGATGCGGCGATTTTGGAGGCGGACAGGCCGCGGTGGGCGGTAATCATGCCTTCATAACGGTTTTTGGAGTTTTCCGCCCCCCATTCCCCCAGGATTCCTTCCGAACCGCCGATGCCCGTCAGGCGGTTGTCGATGGCATCGTCCAGAATGCGGGTGACAGGGCTTTTTCCCGTGTCAAAGGCTGTAGCGTACAGGAAAGGGAGGATGGAGGTGCCGGTGGGGCGGGCTCCGTCCCTGATGGCGTCATACTGGCGCTTGGTGTAATCCCTGCCTCCGTGGTAGGCCAGGACGGCGCCTGATTTGTTGTCCACCACCAGCAGCGCTCCTTCCAGATAGCGCGGCTTGTTCGCGGAACCGCTGTGGTAGTCTGCGGCCTTCTGATGACGGTAACCGGGTTGTTTTTCAATGTTTTCCAGAGCCTGTTCCAGGGCTTTTCCGGTAACTTCCTGGAGCTGCCTGTCAATGGTGGTGTAAATTTTAAGCCCGGCGGCATTGACGCGCTCCTCCCCCAGGTATGCGGTGATTTCTGAGGAAATGCGGTCGTAAATGTGGGAGACGCCGCGTTTCAGCGGCTTGGGATTCAGCCCCAGCTCCATGGCGGAGAGGCGTTCCGCTTCATCCGGCGTAATGTATTTCTCCTTGGCCATGCGGTTGAGAACGTGGTTGCGCCATTTCAGATTGCTAGCCGGATTATTCAGAGGGGAAAGTCCGTTCGGGTTTTTGATCAGGGCGGCGATGGAGGCGGCCTCCCGGGTGGTCAGATCCGCCGGCTCTTTGCCGAAGTAGCCCAGGGAAGCGGCCCGGATGCCGTAAAACCCGCTGCCAAAGTAAACGCGGTTCAGGTAAAATTCCAGAACCTGGTCCTTGCTGTACCGTTCCGTAATGCGGCGCGCCAGCGCTATTTCCACGAATTTGCGGCCAAAGCTGCCCTCATTCCTGGCTTTGGCACGGTTTTTCAGGTCATACGCATTTCTGGCAAGCTGCTGGGTGATGGAGGAGGCGCCCTGGTTGGCGTCCCCGCTGTTGTGGATATACTCCCGGCCTGCCCGCAGAATCCCCAGGAAGTCATAGCCCGGATGTTCCCGGAAGCGGGAATCTTCCTGGGCAATCAGCGCATTAATCATGGCGGGGGAGATTTTGTCCAGCGTGACGTAGCTGCGGTTCTCCACATAAATACGGCCTATTTCCTCCCCGTTCCGGTCATAAATAATGCTGGGTTTTTCCAGGTCATTGATGCGTTCCAGATCAAATTCCGCCGCCCAGTTGTCATAACGTTTCCAGGCCATCATGAATCCGAAGTATCCCACGGCCGCGCCGATAGCCGCCATCACCAGGCACCACAGGACAAGCTTTCGGATAAAGCTCCAGAATCGTTTCCTGGGCTTTGCCTTGGGATGCCGCCTTTTGTTGGCCTGCATGTGCCTGCGGGGAGCTTGTGAACTTAATTCAGCCATGAAGATGAAGCAGGATTGGTCCTGAGGAGAGGGGAAAAGGTGCAAAAATCCTAACGGATTCCCGTTTGTTTAGCAATACCGTACATGGCGGGCGGGCGAAAAAAGAAGGCATGCGCGCCCCCTGAGTATTCCTGGACGCCGCCGGGCGCCTGAGGCAGCCGTATCATCCTGCAGCCCGGGCTGCTCCGTCTTCAGGAAAAAACGCTCTCCGGCCCGTCCAGGGATGCGTCATGGCGCAAATGGGGCGGCCTTTCATGCGGCTGTCAGCCTGGAACAGCGTTGAAAATATTGCCTGCCCTGGTAATGCCGTGTTCCATGGTGTACAGCACGGCGTCCTCCGCCTTGCCAAGCGTCACGTCCAGAAGCTCGCGTTCCTCCGGGCGGAATTTGCCCAGCACGTGCCCTATCATTTCCCCTTTGCCACGGGGCTGGCCGATGCCGAAACGGAGGCGCGGGAATTCCTGGGTGCCCATGTGGGCGATGAGGGATTTAATGCCGTTGTGGCCGCCTGCGGAGCCTTTTTCCCGCAGCTTGATCACGCCCAGGGGGAAATCCACTTCATCATGAATGACGAACACGCTGCGGGGATCCAGTTTGAAAAACCGCATCATGGGGCCCACGCACAGACCGGATTCATTCATGAACGTGGAGGGTTTCACCAGCAGGACGCCGGGGCCGGCGGCCACCTCGCACTTGCGCTGCCTGTCCGCCTTGAATACGGCCCCCCACCGGGCGGCCAGGCGGTCAAGCACCATGAACCCCGCGTTATGGCGGGTGTCTTCATAGGTTCTGCCCGGGTTGCCCAGGCCCACGATCATTTTAACGGGTGCATCCACAATGGAAAAAAGGGAAAGAGATGAAAAACAGACGCTTCCTGCAATCCGGGGAGCGTCTGGGTGCATCCTGCATCCGTTCCGCGGAGCAATCAACCGTTCCGTGAGACAGCCGGGCATTTATCCGGCCGCCTTCTTTTTCTGACGTCCCATCAGGAAGCCGGTCAGCACGTCTTCCAGGGAATCTCCGGTTCCGACCAGGCGGTAGTCCGCATTGATATCCGTGCAGATCCGGCGCGTTTCTTCCAGATAGCTGGCCACGATAGCCCGGTACTCGTCCGCGATAAGGTCCGGCTCCGTAATCAGGGAGCCGCCGCCTTCCATGTCCACGAAGCGGATGGGGCGGTCAAAGTCAAAATCTATTTCCAGCTGGTCCACCAGATGGAATACGGCTACGTCATGCTTGCGGAAATGGAGGTGGCGGAGGGCGTTTTTAAGCTCCGCCGTATCTGTGAACAGGTCTGAGAAAATCAACACCAGGGCGCGGCGGCCGACGCGTTCCGCCAGTTCATGCAGGGTATCGGGAAGGACGGTCTCCCCCTGCGGAGAATGCGTGTCCATCTGGCTGATGAGCACGTTCAGGTGGGCGGGGCGGCGGGAGGCGGGGATGTGCAGCGCGGCGCCGTCCTTCGTCTGCCGGGCAAAACTCAGTCCCACCGCGTCTCCCTGCCGGATGGCAATGTAAGCCAGGTTGGCCGCCAGCCTGCACGCGCGCATATACTTGGTCTCCACCTGCTCCGGATGATAATTCATGGAGCCGGAAAGATCCATGACGATGTAGGCGCGCAGGTTGGTATCCGCTTCAAACTCCTTGATGTAATACCTGTCCGACCGTGCATACGCTTTCCAGTCCAGACGGCGCGTATCGTCTCCGGCCACGTATTTGCGGTATTCCGCAAACTCCACGGAGGAGCCGCGGCTGGCGCTTCTGTGGCGGCCGGATACGTTCCCCGTCATGCTGTGGCGCGCTTCCAGGGGAAGGTTCCCCAGGCGGCTGAGCAGGTTGTGATTCAGGTATTTCATGGGGCAGGGAAAGGGGATTGATGATGCCGGGACGGCGGTCAGATTTCCGCCGCCAGGCGCGCCACGGCCTTACGGGGCGTGATGCCCTGGGATTCCGCGGCGAAGTTGGTGACCACGCGGTGCATCAGCACAGGTTCCACAATGGCGTCTATGTCTTCCCTGCGGACGATGTAGCTGCCCTGGAGAGCGGCGCGGGTCTTGGCCCCAAGAATCAGGAACTGGACGGCGCGGGGGCCTGCGCCCCAGGCTACATACTGCTTTACCCATTCCGGGGAAGTTTCCAGGGTGGGGCGGGTGGCGCGCACCAGTTTCACGGCATACTCGTAAATATGTTCCGGAACGGGAACGCGGCGCACCAGATCCTGGTAAAAGATGATTTCCTCCCCGGAGAGGATGTGCTTGAGTTCCTCGCTCCGGGTTCCGGTGGTTTCCCGGGCGATGCGCATTTCCTCCTCCTCCGTGGGGTAGTCCACTTCAATCAGGAACATGAAGCGGTCCAGCTGGGCTTCCGGCAGGGGGTAGGTGCCTTCCTGTTCAATGGGGTTTTGGGTGGCAAGCACGAAAAAGAGGAGCAGGGTGAAGGTGCGGCCCATGACGGTGACGCGGCGCTCCTGCATGGCCTCCAGCAGGGCGGACTGGGTTTTGGCGGGGGCGCGGTTGATTTCGTCCGCCAGCACGATGTTGGCGAACACGGGCCCCTTGATGAACTCGAACTGGCGCTTGCCGCCGGCGGAATCATCCTGGATGATGTCCGTGCCGGTAATGTCCGCGGGCATCAGGTCCGGCGTGAACTGGATGCGGTTGAAACTAAGGTCCAGCGTTTTTGCCACGGAACTGACCAGCAGCGTCTTCGCCAGGCCCGGAACTCCCATCAGGAGGGCATGCCCGCGGGAAAACAGGGCGATGCTCAGCAGCTCCACGACGCGCTGCTGGCCAATGATCATTTTGCTCAATTCCGAGGAAAGCTCCTTGTAAATGGCGCCGAGCCGGTCAATGGCGGCTACGTCGTCGTCGGGCAGAGTGGGGGTGACGGGTTCCATATTGCAATTTCATAGCACTTTCCGGGCCGTTTTCCACCAAATAATCGCGCCACGTTCATTTTCCCTGCTTGGAATGGGAAGGGAAACGGGGTAAGGAAGGGGCATGCCGAAAATTGCACTCATTCAACTGTCCGTAGATGCCCGGCCTTCAGTGAACAAGGAAAAGACGGAATCCGCCATCCGTGAAGCCGCCGCCAACGGCGCGCAGATTGTCTGCACCCAGGAACTTTTTACCACGGAATACTTTTGCAGGACGGAGGAATGCGATTTATTCGACCTGGCGGAACCTGTTCCCGGGGAATTGACGGAAGCCCACAGGAAACTGGCGGCGGAACTGGGCGTGGTGATTGTTGCCTCCGGCTTTGAAAAGCGCGCCACCGGGCTTTACCACAATACCGCCTGGGTGGTGGATGCGGACGGTTCGTTCCTGGGCATGTACCGCAAGATGCATATTCCGCAGGATCCCGGGTTTGAAGAAAAATTTACTTCACCCCCGGCGACCTGGGCTATAAGGCGTTCGACACCAAATTCGGCCGCATCGGCGTGCTCATCTGCTGGGACCAGTGGTACCCGGAAGCCGCGCGCCTGACGGCCATGCAGGGGGCGGAAATCATTTTTACCCCGGTACCATCGGCTGGCTGCCGGAGGAAAAGCCCCTGCTGGGGGAACAGCAGCACTGCGCGTGGGAAACCGTACAGCGCGGCCATGCCGTAGCCAACGGCTGCTATGTCTGCGCCGTCAACCGGGTGGGGACGGAAGGGGGGGAAAGCGAATTCTGGGGGGCAGTCCTTTGTGGCGGACTACTATGGCCAGATTGTGGCGAAGGCTCCCGTCAGCGATGAAGCCATCCTGTACGCGGACCTTGACCTGGACGCATTGGAAGACCACCGCCGCATCTGGCCCTTTTTCCGTGACCGCCGCATTGACTCCTACGGCGGCATTACGGAACGCTGGGGCAGGTGAACCTTCCCCCTTTGCCCGGTTTATGTATTCCGAGGAACCATTGGAGCGGCAGTGGGCGCAGGTCCGGGAAGTTCTCCTTGACATGGAAGAACAGTGTGATGATTTGGTCATCGACTGCCTTCAGGGCATGGTTGGGGAGCTGGGATGCCAGGTAACCGTGCGGAGGCGTGAGCATATTCTGACCCTGTTGAGGGAACTCAATCATCTGTATGATTGCGGAATTCCTGCCAGGGAAATGATTTGCGAAGAGGACGAAGAATACTGTTTTTCCTGGATTTATGAGTTTGATTTCTACCTTGGAGATGCTGATTATCTGCTGCATTTCGTCGTTGACGCCGCCCTGAATTCCAATGGCATCGTCAATAAATATCTGACGTTGGAAAGGCAGGTGTACCGGAAAGGTTTGTGCCTTAAAGCGAGCGAACCCATGGTTCTTGACCCTGATGCACTGGAGCGGTTGAAGGAAAAAATCGTTTCCGCTATGGCCTGTCCTCCCAATACGGGCCGTTTTCTGGATTGGGATGATGATTAATCTTTGGGAGGCTGAGTGTTTTTTACGGGGAAAGATGGCGTAAAAAAGCCGCCGTTTTTGAAAAACGGCGGCATGGGAAGAAATGAAGAGTTTTCCGGCTAGCCGCAGATGACGGCAATCTTGATGCCTTTCATCTGGACGTTGGTTTCCAGGGCTTCCGCGATTTCATCCAGCTTGAAGCGGTGGGAGATCAGCTTGGTCAGCGGCAGGCCGATGCCGTAGGCTCGCTTCAGAAAGTCGAATGTAGTTGGGTAGTCCTGCGGGGAGTACACCCAGGAGCCTACAGCGGTCACCTCCTTGTTGCAGAGGTCGTAATGGTGGTTGATAACGCTTTCCCCTCCATCCATGAAAAAGCCCACTTCGCACAGGCCGCCGCCGCGCTTCACGAACTTCCAGGCGTTGGCCCCGGCCTTGCCTACGCCCGTGCACTGAAAGACGAAGTCCGCCAGGCGGCCGCCGTTGTCCTTTTTCACGGCATCCAGCAGTTCGTTCAGATCCGCGTACCGGGTGAAATTATACGTGCGGGAGGCTCCCATTTCCCTGGCCAGTTCCAGGCGGGAGTCATTGCCGTCCACAGCGATGATGGTTTCAATGCCCAGCGTGCGCAGCGTGGCGATTTGAAGAAGGCCGATGGGGCCGCAGCCCTGCACGAGCACCACGGAATTGAACTTGAGGAGCCCGGTGGACTTGGCGCGTTCCAGGGAATGGACCACCACTGCGGCGGGTTCCACCAGAATGCGCTGGTCCAGCGTCATGCCGGAAACATTGAAAAATGTGGAGCCCTTGCGGATGACGAGGTACTCCCCGAAGTAGCCGTTCAGATGCACGTCGTCGTCAGGCATCAGGCCATACACGCCCACATTTTCGCACAGGTTGGTGCGGGCCGGAGTATTCAGGCAGGCGTCACAGGTGCCGCAGGGAATGATGCAGGTGACGATCTTGTCCCCCAGCGCTACGGGATTTCCGGCGGTGTCTTTAGTGATATTCCTGCCCATGGCGACGATTTCCCCGGTGCCTTCATGGCCCAGAACCACGGGGCAGAGGCCGAAGGGGTCCCGGTTGTATTCGTGGCCGTCCGTTCCGCAAACGCCGCAGGCTTCCACCTTGATCAGCATTTCATCGTCTCCGATGGCGGGAATGGGATATTCACGGATTTCAAATGTCTTTGGTGCTGTCAGGACAGCGGCGCGTGCGGTTTGTTGCATGATGTCCTTACACTATCCTTAGCCGCCCGGATTCTTCAAGAACAAATAGTGATGAAAGGAACTCCGCCTGTTGAAAACGGGAGGAATTTCCTTCCCGGTCCTTCCTGCAATACACCCTGGCGCCGGATGTCCATGATTCCCGGAAACATGGAGAGTCCGGTCCTCCTGCTGTACGGTTTTCCTGAGAAGGAAAAAAATCATTGTCTGACACGGGAAAAACGGTAGTTTCCGGAAAGGGGCGGCATTCGGGAAAGCATGCCTCTGCGCGCAGCGTTTTTCCGTGAAAGGGTAACGTTTTTCCATGGAAGGCCGTTCATTTGGCTTGCGTGGCGGGGGGATGGAGTGCAAGCTGTGCGCGTTATGCTCGACATCCGTGTAATACGAGAAAATCCGGAAGAAGTGAAAGCGCGGTTAAAGCCCCGCAGCGGCGACGCGTGGAAGCTTGTTGATGACGTTCTGGCCTGCGATGAGGCGCGCCGCAATGCCGAAACGGAAAAGCAGGCCTTGCAGTCCGAGCGCAATGCCACCTCCAAGCAGATCGGCATGCTCAAAAAGAAGGGGGAAGACACGTCCTCTATTGAAGCGCGCGTGCGCGAAATCGGGGACCGCATCCGGGAACTGGACCGTGTCGCGGAGGAAAATGCAGCCCAGCTCACCTCCCTGCTGATGAACATTCCCAATCTGCCGCACCTGGAATGTCCCGTGGGCGCGGATGAAACGGCCAACCCGGAAATCAAGCTGTGGGGAGAAAAGCCCGCCATTGAAAACCCGAAGGACCATGTGGAACTGGCCGCGAATCTGGGCATGATTTCCTTTGAAGACGGAGCGCGGATTACGGGCTCCGGTTTTGTGGTGTACCGTGGGGCGGGCGCCCGTCTGGAACGCGCCCTGATCAACTTCCTGCTGAATACGCAGACCGTGGAAAACGGTTATCAGGAAGTGGGCGTTCCGTTTGTGGTGAAAAGGGAGTGCATGGAAGGCACCGGCCAGCTTCCTAAATTTGAGGAAGACATGTACGGCACGGAAGACCAGCAGATGTTCCTGATTCCCACGGCGGAAGTGCCGGTCACCAACCTGTACCGGGATACCATTTTACAGGAAAGCGACCTGCCTATCAAGATGGCCGCGTATACGCCCTGCTTCCGCCGGGAAGCCGGAAGCGCCGGCCGCATCAACCGCGGCATGATCCGCGTCCACCAGTTTGACAAGGTGGAACTGGTGCAGATTTTAAAGCCGGAAGACTCCTTCCGGGAGCTGGAAGTGCTCCGCAGCCATGCGGAATCCATCCTTCAAAAACTGGGGCTGCACTACCGGGTGATTGAACTTTGCACGGGCGACCTCGGCTTTTCCTCCGCCAAGACGTATGATATTGAAGTATGGGCTCCGGGACAGGGGCAGTATCTGGAAGTTTCCTCCTGTTCCTGCTTTACGGACTACCAGGCGCGCCGCATGCGCCTGCGTTACAAGGATGCCGACGGCAGGAACCAGTTCTGCCACACCCTGAACGGTTCCGGCACGGCTCTGCCGCGGCTGTATGTGGCCCTTCTGGAAACTTACCAGCAGCCGGACGGCTCCATCCGGATTCCGGAGGCGCTTGTGCCGTATTTCGGCGCGGACTGCATCCGCCCGGAACAGGCCTGAACCGACGTTTCTCCCGTCCCAACCCTGAATCAGCCCATGCCTGACGAGGGCCCTCTGGAACATTACCTGACTGTTTCCCATGAGCCGGAACCGGACATTTCGGAACCGGCTCCGGAACGCAGTCCTGGACCGTGGCGGGAAAGGGGCATCATGCTGGGCCTGGGCTTTCTGCTGGGGTGCATCGGGGCTTATGCGCTGGTTTACTCGGAAATGTCCGGCGGCATGCGGTCGCTGAAGCAGTCGCTTTCAGAAGAACGCGACTTGAACGCGTCCCTGCAGAAAGAACGTGCCCATCTGCGGGAAACGTTGGAACAGGCACGCATGGACGCTCTGCTGGAGGAACGCTCCCCCCTTTCCGTGACGGTCGGCGGTATTCCCAAGACAAGCCGCAGGCCCGTTCCCCAGCCTCCGCCGCTTACGTCATTATCCTCCGGAGGGCTGGCATCCCCGTCTTCCGCGCCGGTTCCCGGTTCTTTGGATGACCGTCTGGTCAATCCGGGGCCGGAGGACTGGAAGGAGCGTTACCAGTACGCCGCTTTGAAATATAACCAGGTGGTGGAGGATTACAACAGGCTGAAGAAACTTTACATGAACCTGGTGGGTCGGAGCGGTGCAGCCGGCGGGCTGGTGACGGGGGCCCAGTTTTACAAAGCTCTGCGGAAAGATACCCGTGCGGAGGCGCGCAAGCTGGATGAACGCTATATGAAGGGAGGGATGCGGGGCAGCGAGCTTCGGGAACTGGAACGCAGCCGGGACGAGATGAGGCACCGGGACTGGTGGTTGAAAAAAATGGCACGCCAGTTCCAGATTGATTAAATACGTGGGTGTTGCCGGCGTGAAGGATTGTTTTTGTGAAACGCCCCTTGCTGAAATTCCCGTTGCATGGAATCTTTTTGCAGAGAGCCGAACGGTCACAAAAAGAAATCCCTTTCCCAAAGAGCCGGGATAAAAAAACAAAATCCGAATACGCAGATACCGGTATCTTTTTTTGCGGGATGCTCCTTGGATATTGAAAATCAGGGAACAAAGTAGACCATGCCCGCTTATTTCAGTGTTCGGTTCGCATCGGATTCCGCAGACTGCTGATCTCTGAGGCGGAAAAACTATCCGTCAGCACAGTTCCGCTGCGATGGCGTCCACGAGCAGGCGTCCGCGGCCTTTCAGGATGAGCCTCTGTTCCGGGGAAATGTCCGCCAGGCCCAGTTCCCGGTATTGTTCCAGCAGAGGACGGGATTCCGGAAAGATGCTTTTCACATCCTGCGCCAAATAAAGGTTAGAATAGTTGCACTATTAATAATTTATTCGGCAGATGTGAACCAGGGCTCTTTAAATGAAGCTTCTATATGCTCTTGGGATTCATTCCGGGAATCAATGAATTTGGCAACGTCCAGGGCTGATTGAGCTGTAGGTTCCAGAATAGTATCGAAAAGAAGATCACTGCCTCGGTAACAGGTGTTGTCGTCCATTTCCCTTTCACTCTGCATAGGTAGGAAAATGACCAGCAGACGGCTTTGAAGCTGAAGAATGCGCAAAAGAATAAATTTTTGCATCTCGGATGAAGCAGGAATAGATAAAACCTGCTTTTCATATCGGCAGCGGGTCCTGTAAGTTTTTTAAGGATAGGTGAAACTTCCGTAGAAAAAGATTTTGCCGCTGCGTCTGCGGAATTTTTATCCACGATGGAATTATACCAATTCTGTACCTTGCCTACAGGTATTTCATAGGTTTCAACGAATGTCTGCCATGCCTTTTTATCTTGTGCCTCAGAAAGCAATTCATTCCTTGGAGGGTCATAAGAGAGATTTTTCAACTCTTCCTGGCTCAGACCGTTAATTTGGCAGGCGTCTCCATAGCATGTTGAATCATAAATAAGGAGGGAAGATGCAAATGTGAGGATGATGGAATATTTCATGATTATCAGGTATTGAATCATGATGGAACGGAAAGGGGAGGAAATGGTAATCAGCACAATTCTGCTGTAAACTGCTTTTTAAGCAGATGGAGTTTCAGGCCATGATTCCTTGAAAACGGTTTCAAAACTTTCCTGTGATTCGTTCTGAGATTCAATAAATTTTGAAATGTCAATCATTGATGGGGATGTTAATCCCAGAATAATTTCAAAAAGTTTTGTGCTTCCACGGTAGCATGTTTCTGGACTCGCCTTTTCTTCATTTTGCATAGGCAGGAAGATAATTAGCAGTCGTCCCTGCAGCTGAGAAATGCGTAAGAATATGAATTTCTGCATTTCAGAAGAAGCTGGAATAGCAAGAGCCTGTTTTTTCATGTCTGCAGCTCGTCCCGTTAGTTTTTTAAGAATAGGCAGAACATCCTTGTTGAAAGAATCGGCTGCGGCATCGGCAGATTGTTTATCGACAATGGAATTATACCAATCTTGAACCTTACGGATAGGGATTTCATAGTTTTCAATGAAAGTCTGCCATGCTTTTTGATTTTGTCCGGTGGAGAGCAATTCCTTGTTGGGCGGTTCGTAAGAAAGGCTTTTCAGTACTTCCGGCTCCAGTCCATTGATTTGGCAGGTATCCCCATAGGATGCTGAACATAAATAAAAATGGAAGATGCAACCGGTGAGGAAGATTGAGTATTTCAAGATCATCAGATTATGGAAGCATGACAGGGTTCCTGAATGAAGGGGAATAAAAGAAGGATGGAAATTCAATAGAGATCAACGCAATTTCTATGTAACCTGCTTTTTAAGAAGATGATGTCTCTGTCCATGGTTCTTTGAAAGCTGCTTCAATGCTTTCCTGGTCTTCATTTTGAGTTTCAATAAATTTTGAAATATCCATGGCTGTTGTTGACGTTAGACCTAGAAATATGTCAAAGAGTTTTTCACTGCCATGATAATAAGCATCGGAACTTGACTTTTTACTGTCTTGCATAGGAAGAAAAATTATTAGCAAGCGGCTCTGCAATGTGAGGATACGTGAAAGAATCAGTTTTTGCATTTCAGAAGAAGCTGGAATAGCAAGGACTTGTTTCTTTATATCAGCAGAACGTCCCGTCAGCTTTTTAAGAATGGGCAGGACATCTCTCTTGAACGCATCGGCTGCAGCATCAGCGGAATCTTTATCCCTGATGGAATTATACCAATCCTGTACTTTACCTACAGGCACTTCATAGGTTTCAACGAATGTCTGCCATGCCTTTTTATCTTGTGCCTCAGAAAGCAATTCATTCCTTGGAGGGTCATAAGAGAGATTTTTCAAATCTTCTGGACTCAGACCATTGATTTGACAAATATCTCCTTGGCAAACTGAGAAATATATAAAAGCCGACGATAAGAATGCTATGGTGGTTGATTGTATCATGAAAATTAGGGATTAAAACGTTTAATAGGGATAAGATGGCGTTCTCCAACATCAATGCCGTTTGTGTCAGCTGATTCAAGTATCTGTTCCCAAGTGGCTCCGCTATACTGTAAAATAGAAGAAACTAAGGAAGCACAATTTGATCCATTTTCTGTACTTTCTGGATTTCGGTTAGTTGATGGATTGGTTAGATATCGTTCCTGCTCATTATAACTTTGTGAAAAATGAAGAACTTTTTGAAATAGTTCCTTGTTTTGAATGGCTATGATATTTGTAAAATTTGTAAATTTTTTATCATGGTTGTTTTTGAACCAGTTTTCAACAGCTACTATATCAGGATTGTCATTTTTATGGTAAACCATGTTAGTTAAGCAATCAATATATTTGCTGGCTACACCTGCTTGAGCAAATGGAGGAGATAGGGATTCATAAATCCACTTATAATAAACGGTTCCGGCAGCTGGGATGATTTTGAGTTTTTTTCGGTATTTGATTTCTGGCCCTGCATCCCCTCCGATAGTGATGATTTTCATTCCGGGGATAGCGGTGCAGTTAGCAAGCCCAGGGTTCGGAAGATTTAATTTTACCGGGTCGTCAGGGACAAAGAGCAGAAAGTGATGGTTTGCCATGGGCAGTCCCTGGCAGGGGCGGATGGCCCAGTAAATTTCTCCTAAACGATTGGGAATGCCTTCGTAATAAAAGCTTTTATCACCGATGGTCACACGAATTAGTTCTGCTTCCGTTGGAGTATAGGTGATGCATGGGCCTTTGCCGATGGGTTTCCAGGCGCCGTTGTTTGGTTGGAACGTATGGTTGCACGCCAGAATAACTCCATTAAATCGTTGCGGGCATTTGGAGTAAGTTTGAGCTTCCCATGTGATGGATATGTCTTCGGAGTTTTCGGAAGGCCCTTTTGCCAGGTAAATTTTGTTGATAGCGAGCCGGAGTTCTGTTTTTTTCTCCAAGAAAAGGTGGCTTTTACTATATGGGATCGATTTTTCTCCAATGCAAATGTCCACGACAATGGGAGCGACTACAAGGCTGATGCCGTCCAAATCACTTGTGCCCGGCTTGGGATTGTAATAGGTTTGCGAATATTTGATTTGGAAATTGTAAGAACCTGCTTTCAGGACATGCGGGCAATCCCGGCGCCCTTTGGAAATGTCATGCCCTTTTCCGTATTCTTTTAACCAGTCTGTTTTTTCTCCGTTCCCTGTGGTATAAGAAATGTCGCACCCATCGTCGGAAACCAATGAAAGCCACGCAACAGTAGTAGGTTGGCTAATACGTTCATCCTTAAAATCCTTGAGGGAAATTTTTCCATTATAAGGAATAGTAGAGGGAGATTTTGGGTCAGTGACTTTCGTTGTATTTGGGATTTTCACTTCTCCGGCGCAGCATTGTTTCAATTTATCTGCAAGCTGGGAAAGATTGGCTACCACTTCAACCGGAGACAGGGAATATTCCAATGTTGTCTTCCCTTCATAAATTTGTTGTCCTTTTGCGAGGAGGGCAGATAGTGCAGCAATGCCGGCAATTGCAAGCAAAACAGGCATTTGAGAGAAACATCGGGAAATAAATGCTTGATTCATGAATGGTTAGATGGGGTTGACGGAGTTATTTCCTACGCTTTTTTTTCTTGGAAGAGGAAGCAGTCCATTGTTGAATTAAAGAACGAGAGTCTTCCATGCCACGGATAGGCGGGATGAATGATGCCGCCCACTGGGCCTTTTGAGGTTCCTTCATGCGTATGTAAAGATTGGCAAGCCGGTATCCGCAACGGGCCATCAGGTAGGGGTCTTTTTTCCCATACCGGAGAGTCCTTATAAACAATAATGAGGCCAGTTTTCTTTGCGGGACGTTCCCTTTTTCCATGGAGATAGCCGCGGTTTCCCAAATTTTTAAAATGCGTGTTCGAAGGCTTAAAGAGCACCCGTCTTCCATTTCCAGTTCTATCAGAGCGCAAAGCGATAGAGCTTCAAGATCAATGGGAGCATAGCGGAAAGAATAGGCCCGAAGAAAGGCATTTTCCAGAAATCCCGTAAGACAGGAATTCCGTTGCCGTGATTTCATGTTCCTGTGCTGCATCAAAGCTGTCAATTCATGAAGTCTGGCGCACACATCTCCGGGAATTTGTCCCAAAGCAGTTCGCTGAACGAAAGAGAGACTCCTTCGTCAAAAGTCAGCCCCGGATATTCCCGGACGAAGCGATGTATTCTGGGATTTTTTTCAGAAAAGGGAAAAGAAGAGAGTGCTTTCCGGAAAACCAGCTTTTTTTCAGAAAGAGGTTTGGATTTCAGGTAAAAGGGCAGGATGAACGTTTGGGTGACCTGTACCGATGCTGAAGGTTTAGGTTTAGCTCTTGACGCCTGATTAAAAGAAATCTGTAGCAGGAAAACAAATCCTGTTAAAAAAGTAGAGAGAATATGTGAATATACGAACATATTTGTACCACTTATGGTCACATAATAAAATAATATACAAAAATTGAAAATGTCAAGAAACCAAATTCATGTATTTTTCAATTTAGGATATTAAGTTAATAAGGGAATGGCAATCAGCACAGTTCCGCTGCGATGGCGTCCACGAGCAGGCGTCCGCGGCCTTTCAGGATGAGCCTCTGTTCCGGGGAAATGTCCGCCAGGCCCAGTTCCCGGTATTGTTCCAGCAGAGGACGGGATTCCGGCAGAATGTATTTCAGCGGCAATCCTTCATCCGTCCGGAGCATCAGGGCAATGCGTTCCAGACGGTAGTCTTCCTCGGTGACGGGTTCCTGTTCGGAAAGGGGGAGGCCGTTTTCCAGCGTGCTGCGTATGTAGGCGTCCGTATCCCGCGTGTTGGAGTACCGTATGCCGTTGATGGTGCTGACCGCGCCAGGCCCTATGCCTACATAGTCTTCTCCCTTCCAGTAGGCCATATTGTGGGGGGAGAGGCAGCCCTCCCGGGCGTAGTTGGATGTTTCATAGTGGCGCATGCCTGCCGCCTCCAGCATGTGTTCCGCCAGTTCAAAAAAGGATGCGTCTTCGTCCGGATCCTGCCTTTTCTCCCCCCGCAGCAGGCTCCGGAAGAATTCCGTGTCTTCTTCATAGGTGAGGTTGTAGGCGGAGATATGGTCCGTTCCGGCGCGGACAGCTTCCTTCAGGGTGGCTTCCCATATGGAGAGGGTTTGCCCCGGAATGGCGAACATGAGATCCATGTTGATATGGGCCATTCCCGCATTTTTCAGCATTTCCACGGAGTGCAGAGCCTGGGCCGGGGTATGTTCGCGCCCCAGCAGATGCAGGATGCCGGAATCCAGGGATTGCACACCCAGGGAGACGCGTGTCATGCCCAGGCTGCGCCAGAAGCGCACTTTTTTTTCCGTAAAGGTGGCGGGGTTGGCCTCAAAGGAGAATTCGTCCAGTTTGTCCACGGGCACGAGACGGTCCAGGGTTTCCATGAGACGCCCCAGATGCGTGTCCGAGAGCATGGAGGGCGTTCCCCCGCCAAAGTAAAGCGTGGCCGTTTCCCCTCCGCGGTTCGTGGCCAGAGCGGTTGCGCGGGATTCCGCCTCCCTGCCCAGAGCTCGGATGAATGATTTCATGTCCGTGGAGGCCGGCGTGTGCTTGAAGAAAGCGCAGTACGGGCAAATACGGTGGCAGAAGGGAATGTGGACGTAGAGGTGCACGGAAGCGGGGGATCAGCGTCTCCGGCGGCGTCCGGAGGACCCATTCCCATCGCCTTTCTTGTCCTGGGAAAGCTCCAGAATTCTGTCGGAAGCCTCTTTCATTTCCGACTTGACGCGGGATTTCTCCGAATCGTCAGCCAGAGACATGTAGTTTTTCGTCAGGGCGCTGTAGAATGGGTGGATTTTCGTTTCCTTCTTGTTTTTGGGCTTGTATTTGAACCCGTCCGGACAGGTGTCCAGCATGTTTTTCATCCAGGGGACCAGTTCTTCCTTGGGCAGGGCCTGGCACAGGGCGTCCAGAGAAAAGGACATTTCCTCCTGATCCACATCCTTAGGCTCCTTCAGGGCGTTGTTGTCGTCCCGGTAGAAGTTGAGGGCTTTCTTGAATCCCCTGTCTACGGTTCTTTTGAGCCTGTCTGCGCCTTGGGCCTTGGCATACGCTATCTGATACGCGGCCTGAGGCTCCGGGTAGGAGTTGCGCTTGGATTCAGACTTGAGCCAGGACATGAGTTCGGCCCACTGGAAGGTCTTATAGTCATATTCCTGTTTCAAGGCATTTTCCAGAATTACGGAGCAGAGCACATTGACGTATTCCTTGGCGTGGCTGGCAAGCATTTCCTTGCCGTTCTTGTCGCCACGGCCTACAGAGGGAACGTATTTGCGCGTTTTCCAGAGTTTTCTGATGCCCATGCCGTCCGGCAGGGCCTCCCTTACTTCATCCACCATCTTGGTGGCTCCCATGAGGTCCTGAGGTTCCTGCTTGAAGAGCGTGTACCAGGCTTCCGTATAAAACGGGTTGGCTTTGAGCACGGTCCTCATGGCGGTCTGCGTGAATTCCTTGGGGAGCGTGACGGAAGGGGCGGCCGTCTCTTCCGTGGTGGAGCCGATGGCCGCCAGTTTGTAAATGTTCATGGCGAAGCGGCTGTCGATGAACTTTTCATAGTCGATGTTCATGGACAGGGCCAGTCCGGACTGGTATTCCGCATTGCCGGTGCGCGGTGCGTTGGAATCCCGGAAGTACCAGAATCCCGTGGTGGCTTTCAGGGTGTCCACGCTTTGCCCCACGCTCAGCCAGCAGCCGTTACCGTTGAAATGGGTGGTCATCAGATTACCGTGGCCGGGCTGCCCGGCGGGGGCGGCGGGAATGCCGCGCGCAATCTGGGAATTGCGGGAGATAAGGGACATGGTGCCGCACACACCGCCTTCATGAAGCTTGCGTTCGTTGGATTCCCTGGACCATTCCGGATCCGGGTCAAAGCTGAACAGGATGGGCGGTTCCTTGTCGTCATCCGCCCGGTAGGGGCCGTACAGCCACAGGCGGGTCGGGCCCCGCTGGCCCATGTAGCGTTCCCACACGCTGTCGCACTCACGCAGAGGTCGCGTTTCCGAAAGGGCCATCATGGCCGGCCAGGGCGTTCCTTCCAGGGAAACGCCGGTCCATTCCACACGCTTGCGGTCCACGTCGCGCAAATCACCGCAATGTTCATATTTATCCACAAGGTAGGAAAAGAATTCCACCGGAGTGGGGAAGGGGTCCCTTTTGCGCCTCAGCTGGCCGTGGCGGTACATGTATTCGTGCAGAAAGCCGGCCAGGTTGTCTTCCGTAATGGCGGAGTCCCCGATTTCCGAGACGGTGGGGTATTTCCTGAGCCAGGCCTGCTTTGGGGTGATTTTTTTGCGGTCCAGATAGGCTTCCACCTTTTTGTAGCATTCCTCATCCACGGTGCGGGGGGCGTTCCCATACCAGTTGACGGGCGGTTTTCCGGCGCAATACAGGTCCGCTGGCGGAGGCATGACTCCGGAGGATCTCAGGTCATTCAGCTTGCCCTGGGCATCAATGTAGCGGCCCTGCTGGGTAAGGTCGAAGGCCCCCATGCCGAATTCGCGGCGTCCTACTGCGAACGCCAGAACGAGCTGGTCATATTTTTCCGTCGTTTCCAGCCCCAGTTCATCAATCATGAAAGCCACATTGGTGGCGACGCTGGGGTCCGGCGGGAAAAACATGGCGAAGACCTCACGATTGTTTTTCGTGTTTTTCAGCCATTTTTCAAAATCCGGAGAAAAACTGCCTCCGCGTTTTACGTAGTCGCGCACGTAGGCTTCCGCGTAATAGGGATATTTGTTCAGCAGTTTTTCAGAAAATTTCCCCTTGGACGCGATAGCTTCCTCCCGTAAAGCCTTTTCCATGGCAATGACTTCCGGGGAGGGGGAAAGGTCGGGAGCAGGCGGTTCCGGTTCAGGCTCCGGTTCCGGTTCGGGAGCGACCACCACGGGTTCCGGTTCGGGAGCGACCACCACGGGTTCCGGTTTTGGCGGAGCGGGCTTGGATTTGGGCTTGGGCGGAGCCGGTACGGGCACGGTAACGGCTTTAGCGACGGGTTCTTCTTTATCCTTGAGTATCTGGTAGCCCAGAAATCCGAAGAGGGCGAGCATCCCGGTCACAATGACCGTGATGACCGGGAACCCTCCGGAGTGCTTTATCCGCGGCAGCGGCGTTCCGGGGATGGTGGCGCCGACTACGGGTTTCCGCAGTTGCGGTTGCTGCGGTTTTTTTGCGGGGCGGAGAGCCTGGGCATGCGCTACAGCCGGCTGGGGCTGCGCCGGAGAAAGCGGGTAAAGGAAGAGCACGGTGCCGAATCCCCTCAGCTTGCTTTCTGCATTTGCTGCGTATTGGGTTTCAAAAGCTTCCCGGGCCTGGGCGAATTGGGATTCATTTTCCGGAAAGACAGCCAGTTCTCCGCTGGCCAGGTCACGCGTAACGAGGCCCCCGGGGCAGAATTCGCGTATCAGGACGGCATGGCCTTCCGGGGAAAGAGCCTGGTACAGATGATAGTCCGGACCGCTTTCTACAAGCGCCGTGATTTTATAGCCGCCTATGTTGAAATGGGGCGGCAGGGCAGGGGGAAGAGGGATTGTCATGACTAATCAAGAGGTCAAAGATCCCGTATATTCAAAAAGGTTCGGAGCCGTTTGTCAATGCCGGAGTGAGGAAGCTGCGCCATGAAACGGGAGCAGTTATCAGCACGGAACGCTTCCGGACGGCGGGAATACGAAACACGCCGGTTTCCGGAAAGTGTGGCATTTCTGCGGCGCGATGCCGCGCAGGAAACGGCTAACGGATGGTGACCTTGGTGCCGATGGGAGTGTGTTCAAAGAATGTCTTGGCCATGTCCTCCGGCAGGCGCACGCAGCCGTGGCTGACCGGATATCCGGTGACAAAACCCACATGCATGCCGTAGCCTCCCGTAATCCGCATCCAGTAGGGCATGGGGGCGGGGTCGAAGTAGGTTCCTGCCGGCGCTCCGCCAGCCCTGGCGTTGTAATCCCCGTTGACGACGGCTCCGGTGGATTTGCTGCGCAGAACGCCGTATGTGCCGGATTTGTAATTGGCGTCTTTCTGGATGATTTTGTATGTTCCCCTGGGAGTGCCGTAACCTTCCTTGCCGGAAGACATGGGGGAAACGCCCACGAGCGTGGTTCCCACGTAGTAGAAGACTTTCTGCTGCTTGAGGTCAATGATGATGTGCTTTTCCCCCTGGGTGCCCGCCGGCAGGTCCCAATATCCCTGGCCCAGACGGGCTTCCGGAGGCAGGTCCGTGTTGACGCCTGAGGTGGCGCCCACTCCGGACAGATAATCGTCCCGTCCGGACATTCCCTGAATTTTTCCGGTGATTTGGTCAAACAGCGGGGGCCTCTCGTACGATGTGCAGGAAACAAGAGCGGAACTGATAGAAACTAACGCCAGTATGCCGGATTTCATGGGAACGGGAAAATGACAGGCAGGTTATGGGGCCTGTCCTCCTTTTTGTCAAGATTTGCATGCTGTTATCCGTTGCTTATTCCGGGGGTATCTGTTATACACGGCGAACCATTTCATTCATCCCTATTTTCATGAGCGAACAATACGATCTTCTTAAAAGCATTCTTTTGGAAAAATCCGTGCGCACGGGAACTTTTACACTGGCTTCCGGCAAGGTGTCCGACTTGTATGTGGATTGCCGCATGACAGCCCTGGACCCCGTAGGAGCCACCCTGGTGGGCGCTCTGGGCTGGAAGCTGGTGAAAGAGGATATTTTGCCCCGTTTCCCGGAGGTGGCGGCCATCGGCGGCATGACCATGGGGGCGGACCCTATTTCCCTGGCCGTCGGCATGACCAGCGCTCTGGAAGGAGCGGAAAAGAAGCTTCAGGTGTTCACCGTGCGCAAGGAGCCGAAGGACCATGGACGCGGCCGCCGCATTGAAGGCAATTTCCAGGCCGGGGATACCGTGGTTGTGGTGGATGACGTCATCACGACAGGAGGCTCCACGCTGAAGGCTATTGACGCCATTGAGGCGGAAGGGGGCAGGGTTGCCGCCGCCCTGGTGCTGCTGGACCGCGAGGAAGGCGGCCGCCAGGCGATTGAGGAACGCGGCATTCCCGTTTACCCGCTGTACACCAGGACTTCCCTGTTGGGCCGTTAATCCTTTTCCGTTCATGCTCCCGGCCCTGATCGGCATAAGCGGCCATGAAGTGGGCGCGGAGGAAGAGGCTGCCATCCGGCGTTGGCAGCCGGCGGGTTTCATTCTGTTTTCCAGGAATATTGATTCCGTGGAGCAGGTGCGCGGGCTGACGGAGTCGCTGCGGAAACTTTGCCTCCACCATCCTGTCATTGCCGTGGACCAGGAGGGGGGCCGTGTGGTGCGCACTGCTTCCCTGGGCCTGAATTTGCCCTCCCCGGCTTCGCTGGCCCGGCTCGGTTCGGTTGGCGGCGTAGTGGAACTGGGCGCGGTGACGGCTCTGGCTCTCCGCTACCTGGGGGTGAACCTGAATTTTGCCCCGGTGCTGGATATCTGCCATGATCCGTCCGCGGCCAACGCGCTTCCCGGCCGCTGCTGGGGAGATAATGCCCAGGACGTCATTTCACGCGGCGGCGTTTATGCCTCCAACCTGCGCCGGGGCGGCGTGCAGAGCTGCGGCAAACATTTTCCCGGCATGGGCCGTGCCCTGGCGGATCCCCATTTCAGCCTTCCCGTGGTTGACCTGGATGAACGGGAGCTGTTCAAGACGGATTTGCTGCCTTTTCTGGCTCTGTGCCCGGCATTGTCCTCCATCATGTCCGCCCATATCATGCTGCCTCAGATTGATCCCGATTATCCCGCCACCTTGTCCGAACGGGTGATCAGGGGGCTTCTGCGCGACCGCCTCGGTTTCCGGGGCGTGGTGTTTACGGATGATTTGTGCATGGGGGCGATTACGGCGCAGTATTCACCGGATGACGCCGCTTTCCTGTCCCTGCGGGCCGGATGCGATCTTCCCCTGATTTGCCATGACCCTCTTCCCTGGCTGGATGGGCTGGCTTCACGTCTGGAAGGTTTGAACGCCTATGACCGGGAGGATTCTTTCAAACGGGTGGAAAAGCTGAGCGACTCCCTGTGTTTCCCGTTTCCGGAAAAGGCTTCCCTGTGGGATTCCTGCCTCCGCCGTGCGGAGGCTCTGTGCCGCCTGGAAGAGGACGGAGGAGAAAAGCTGCCTTCATCCCCAGTCCAGAAATATTGAGGCAGGTGCCAATGACGGTTTTTGCCTGAGAATATGCCGGGAATGTCCCGGAAGATTTATTTCCGCGGCAGGGGGAATAAAAAGAGTGCTGGCTGATCAGCTTCTTTTGCGGCGAGCCGCCAGCAAGGCTGCTCCAAACAGGCCCAGGGAAGCCGCGGCGGGTTCCGGAACGAGGTGGTTGTAGATGCTTGAGGAATAGACTTTGACATAATCGATGTCGAATGCGGCTCCGGAATTGGCCAGCGTATTCTGGTCGATTCCCTTATTAACTCCTGCATTTTCCACCCAGTTGCCTCCAATCTGCTGGTCGATGATCAGGTAGAATTCGTTTCCGTCCTTGTCAAAGGGCCAGTTTGCGTTATTGGGCTTTTTGAATGAACCGGTTGCTTTTCCATCCACATAAAAGGTGATGCCTTCTTCCGTCCATTCCATCCCGTAGGTATGCCAGTTTGCTTCAGCACCATCGTTCCAACCGGGGGTGACCCCCTGGGATTTATCCTGATTGGGAACGCCGTTTTGCGACCAGTGGATTGTCTGGTAAACACGGCCTTCGTAATTCAGGTGTTCCATGATGTCAATTTCCCCTCCGACAGGCCAGCCGATGCTGTCGGATTTGGGCATCATCCAGATGGCCGGCCAGACGCCCTGCACGCAATCGAATCTGGCGCGGACTTCTACGTAGCCATATTGGAAGGAGAAGGTTTTCAGGGAATATACCCCTCCGCAGGCGTATGTTTTGGCCGGTGCGGTCTGGTTGGTTTGAGTAGTGTAGTCCCCGTATTTTCCCCACAAGGTCATGGCGGAGTTGCCGTCCTTTTCCCGGAATTCCACAAGGCTTTCGTCCCGGGATTGGTACTTGCGCCAGTCCGGGGCGTTATAGCCTACGTAATCAATGCGGCTCCAGTTATGTTCGTTCAGAGATGAGCCGTCAAAGTCGTCTTCAAAAACGAGTTCCCAGTTCCTGTCGGATGCCCAGGGAGTCGCCGCCATGACGGAAGATGCTGAAAGTGAGAGAAAGAGAAGAGGAAAAAGGAGTGCCGTTCTGATGAACATCATGAGAAAATATAGGGCGGGCGCCGCTGAGTGTCAATAGACAAAAAATTGGCAGGCGGCCTCGGCATGGAGAAGGAAATTCCCTCCGTCCCTAAAAGGGATTGCTCTGTTTTCCCGGCAGGGGCGCGGCGATTGGCGCCCCTGCCGGGATTCTCTTATCACAAAGGCTTTTTGTCATTTCCAGCTGCGGGCGGCCGCAGCTTAAGAGCGGAGAGCCATATTTTTGGCGGCGTTCGCCTTGTACACGTGCAGTTCCGCAAGGCGGACTTTTCCGCCCTTCTGGAAGAGCTTGACGCGCAGCCTGTTGGTGGTGACGGGGTCAAACGTCCGCATGCATTTGATGAATCCGTTGCCCGGAAGCTGGAGCATGCGCAGCACTTCCGGTTCATTGGCGTACATGGCTTTCTGCGCATCGCTGACGCCGGCGGTGGAGGCTCCCAGGGAGCCCCAGTGGATGGGGATCCACTTGCCGCCCTTGTAGGCCTCAATGATGAGGCGGTTGTGGCCCTTTTCAATCTTGATGTCCACGGCGCGCAGGGCGGCAGGGGATTTCAGGGTGAGTTCCAGCACCAGGGGCTCGTCTTCCGTGGGGGAAGCGTCCAGCTCCTCAATCGTGGTGGCGTCCCGGTCCGTCAGTTTGGCCGTGTCCACACGGCCTCCTGTGGAGGCTTTCAGCTTGTAGTCCTCCACTTCCTCCGTGGAACTTCCCAGCAGTTTCAGTTCATGCACGCGGCATTCCAGGCCGTGCCAGTCCGTGGAAACGTGGAACAGGCAGCGGGAACCCTGAGTCAGGCAGGAGTCATTCGGGGAAACCCAGGTTTTTTCCTTCTTTTTATCCGTTTTGTCGTACACCTCTATCTGGTTGCCCTGGGAGGCCGCGGAAATGTAGGTCCCGTCCGGCAGATGGAAGGAGCAGCCCCAGTTGCCGTGATCCCGGATCAGGATGCCCGGCACCCACAGATGGTTGCAGTTGGTGACTGAGAGGGCCTTTTCTGCACATCCCACTTCAAAGCCGCCCACGGCGATGGGGCGGTCGTATTCCACCTCCAGGTCATTGACGCGCCATTTGATTTTGGCGTTCATTTTTTGCACGCCCGGCTGGGTGGGGCCGCTGAGTTCCTTCTTGTAGGAGTAGACGTTCCATTGGCCGCCGAATTTGGAATTGGGCGTCCAGGAAATGGTTTCCATGGGGGAGAAGGTGGTCGTGTCGCTGAATTGCACCGTGCCGGCAAAATCATATTTGTAGGCGGAGTTGGCTTTCCCTTCCTGCTCCTTGTCGCGGTGGAGCCCCAGGGCGCGGCCGCCCAGTGGCTGCTGGATGTCCACGTTCAGAGAATATTCCCCGGGCTGGGGGTTGCCGTCGTTGCGCTTGGGTTCAAAGAAAATGCGCACATCCATGCCCAGAATCATTTCCGCGCAAGTGGCCCTGGTGAGCTGGTCCACCCCGGGAATCTCCATGATGGCCTTGGCGATGGGGAGGGCGCGGTTGTTGACGACATTGATAAGCTTAAAGCGGCAACCCTGTTCCACCGGAATATTTTTCAATTCCCGGATGGCGGATTTCAGGGAGGCGGGGGCCTTGGTTCCAAGCGCAGCGTTTACCATGGACCAGTTGCGCACGTAGGTGTTCAGGAAGCGGGATTCCGTGTCAATGATGGGGGGAACCTTCCGGAACGTTTTGGCCTGGAATTCAGGCTTGCCCGTAATTGCCAGGTTCTGGCGTTCCGCGCAGAGGGCCGTGATCCAGATGCTGGTGCGGATGTAGGTGCCGATGACGGAGTCCGCCGTCATCAGTTCCAGGCGGTTGGGGTTCTGCATCATGCCGCCGTCAAAGGGGCGCAGCAGCGTCAGTTTCCACCGGAAAGCCTCCATGTTTTTGTAATATGCTTCCGGATTGGTTCGCCAGTAGGCGGGGAGGGCCCACATGATGGAGAGCGTCTCGGATGAGTGGCCCTGGTCACAGCCGCCGATGGGGCCTTCCCCATACATGATGCGGCTGTTTTTCGTGTACAGCTCCGGTCCGCCGCAGATGAGGGAGGCGATGTAGTACGGGCCGTGGCGTCCGGAGTAGGTCCCCCCGCATTCACGGTCGGGTTCAAAGGTGAAGGTTTCCGTCATGCGGCCATAGGGTCCCATGCCGGTGGGGCAGATGGACTGGGCATGGTCCATCATTTTGTCCAGTACGCCGTCTTCCGTGCGCGCCGGCGTTTTGCTGGCCAGCGCCAGGAACAGGCACATGTGGGAGCCGCCGATGCTGACGCCTGTTCCCCGGTAGCCCGGGTGAATGCCGTGGCCGGTGACGAAGTCCCCGTAAAGGACTTCATTTTTCATGCGCTGCACGCCGTTGCGGATGGCCGGAAGCACGGAGTTGTCCCGGTAGCGCAGCCAGTATTCGCACAGGAAAATGCCCGCGGAGGCCTGGGGGACGGCCCACCAGCACTGGGAGCCGGAGAAGGCGATGTACTGAGCCGCTTTTTTAATGGCGGGGTCATACTTCGGGTTGCCCGTGGCCATCAGGGCCAGGCCGGCCCAGCCTGTATCATAATGGTTGCCGCAGTAGCCGCCCGGGCGTTCCCAGGAGCCGTCCTCGCGCTGCTGGGCCGCCAGCCATTCGCTCATCATATGGACGACCGCCTTGCTCTTGGCGCAATTTTTGGGGAAGCCGAGGGCATAAGAACCCAGCTGGGGGATTTTGAAGGTGACGTTTTTCACGTATTTTTTCACTGCGTCCGGCAGGGCAGCGGAGCCGCCCACCTGTACGGTCACGCCCACGGAGGCGGACCACCTGGGGGTTCCCGTTCCTTTAAGATTCCAGTCACCCTTGGGGATATCAAAGACCAGGGAAGAGACGGCGTGCGCCTGCCATACCTTGCTTTTGGCGTCGTACCTGGCTTCTCCGTAACCCACGGTGTATTGCTGGGCCTTGGTCAGCGGAACGGTTCCGCCGGGGCCTTCCAGCCTCAGGTCCGACCATTCGAAGCCGTCACTGCCGATTCCGTTGCCGCCGTCATCCACACGCAGGCGCACCTGCTGGCCGCCCTTTACCGGAATGGAAAGGGAAACGGGCTTTTTAGCCCGTTCCTCCCGGAAGGCTTCCTTCCAGAGAGGCTGGATGCCCTGGATTTTTTCCACGCTTTCCGCGGGAATAAGGTTCAGGGTGATTTTTCCGGCGCCTTCCGCCTTGTCCACCAGAAGGCCCGCGTGCATGTCCAGGCCGCGCCGGTTCTGGTGCTGATAAGGGCCGTAAAGCACGTCCAGGCTTTGCGACGTTTTGAAGAGGTGTCCGTCAATGCCCAGGATCAGGTCACCTTCCTTGACATATTTTTCGGCAGGGGAACCCTCAATCACCTGGGTGACCGTGTAAAGGTTCGCCACGGGTTCCCCCGTTGGGGTCCAGCATGGTTTTGGGGAAGAAGCCGCGGAAGTTCGTGTCCGGCCAGGAGGCGTCCAGGCCGCGGGCGCGGAAGCCCAGAGGGCCGAAGGTGGTAATCCAGCCTTTGGCTACTTCCTCGGAATTGCCGAACCAGCTCGTGTACAGCTCGGCGTATTGTTTTCTCCACTGGTTCAGCGGCATGGGCTTGGCGAATTTTTTCACATAGGCGTTCACATCCCCCATATTGGTTGTTTGCCTGGCGGCTTTCCCGCGCGGACGCACTACGGGCGCAGGTTTGGCGGCAGTCTGTCCCTCCTGTGATTCCTTCCGGTTGGCGGGCTGTTGCGGTTCCGGCTGTTTTCCGTTCGCAGCGTCGTCTGCCGGGGCGAAGGAGTTTTCGTCAGGCTGTGCCGGGGCGGCTGCGGATTTTTCCTCCAAAGCGCCCGGGGCGTCTTCATTCCGTTCCCCGGAGGAAGTGGCCGGCGGCGTTTTTTCCGGCTGCTCCGCCGGTCCGGACGGGGAGAGGCCCGCGGCGTTTTCCTGTTCGGGGGAGGCTTCCCCACTTACGGCGGGCGGGGCGGCTTTCTTTTCCGGTTTGGCGGCTTCCTTCTTTTCCCTGTTGGCTTGGGGGGGCTCCGGCTCCTGGGCAGAGACGGGTTTTTCCGCGGGGTTCCGGGTGAAATAATAGGTTCCGCATGCGCCTCCCAGCAGGAGCAGGGTGAGAATCCATATGCCGGCGGAGTTCTTCTTTTTCCGCGGCTGGGGAAGGGAGCCCGCATGAACGGGCGCCGCCCCGGCGGTTCCGGGAGCGGCCAGGGTCCGCTGATCGCGCTGGAGGCGGGATGCCGCAGGGGCGGCCGTGCCGGGAGCCGGCTGCGCGGCGGCATGGCCGCCGGGAATGGCATAAGCCAGGTACAGGGTGCCCAGAGCGGGGATTTCCCCCAGGGAGCCCGTGCGGAACTGCGCTTCGAAATCATTCTTCAGCGGAAGAACTTCCCGTTCAATATCCGTGTTTTCCGGATAGCGCAGTTTCCCGCTTTCCGGGTCGCGCACAGCGAGCCCCTGGGGACAGAATTCGCGGAGCAGGTATGGAACATGGTCGGCGTCCGAAGCGTAATACACATGGCAGAGGGAATCCGTCTGCTTCAGGGATTGGATAAGATAACCGTTGATATTAAATCCGGAAGGGAGGGGAGGCGTATGTTCCATGGTCACATGACAGGTGATTATCCGACTGCCTGTTAGCATATCCGGAGGCTTCTATCAATGTAAAAAGAGGTTTTCTGGGGCCGGAGCGTGTGACGCGATTAATTGATTATTTGCTTGAATGCATGGCGATTATGTGGTGCAAGCAAGGCTCGCTTTTTTGTTTTTCCATTACAATCATGAGTTCCGATATTAGATTAGACGCCTTGCAGTATCATTCCCAGCCCCGCCCCGGCAAGGTGGAAACGCTTCCCTGCAAGCCCTGCTTTTCACAACGGGATTTGACGCTTGCCTATTCCCCGGGCGTAGCCGAACCCTGTCTCCGCATTCAAGAAGATCCTTCCCAGAGCGCCCTGTATACCGGACGTTCCAATCTGGTGGGCGTGATTACCAACGGCACCGCCGTTTTGGGGCTGGGCAATATCGGCCCTGATGCGGCCAAGCCGGTGATGGAAGGCAAGGGCGTTTTGTTCAAGGTATTCGCGGACATTGACGTTTTTGACATTGAGCTGAACGTGAAGGAGCCGGAAAAGCTGATTGAAACGATCAAGACCATGGAGCCCACCTTTGGCGCTATTAATCTGGAGGACATCAAGGCTCCGGAATGCTTCATGGTGGAGGAACGCCTCCGCCAGGAGATGAATATTCCCGTGTTCCATGACGATCAGCATGGAACGGCGGTGATCTCCGGCGCTGCCCTTCTGAACGCCGCCGAGTTGACGGGCCGCAAGCTGGAGGATATGAAGGTTGTCGTTGTCGGGGCCGGGGCCGCCGGCATTTCCTGCGCCAAGTTCTACATGACGCTGGGAGTGCGCCGCGAACATATCTATATGTTTGATTCCAAGGGGCTGATTCATACCGGGCGCATTGACCTGCACGCCACGAAAGCCCAGTTCTCCCAGTCGGAAGACTGTTCCCTGGAGGAGGCCCTCACCGGGGCGGACGTGTTCCTGGGGCTTTCCACCAAGGGGTTGCTCACGCAGGACATGGTCAAACTCATGGCTCCTTCCCCCATCATTTTCGCCTGTGCGAATCCGGATCCGGAAATCACGTACCAGGATGCCAAAAAAGCGCGCCCTGACTGCATCATGGGGTCCGGACGTTCCGACTGGCCCAACCAGGTGAACAATGTTTCCTGCTTCCCCTTTATTTTCCGTGCCGCCCTGGATGTGCGCGCTTCCGTCATCAATGAACAGATGAAGATCGCCGCCGCCCGCTCCCTGGCTGATCTGGCGAAGGAACCCGTTCCTCAGGAGGTGATTGACCTTTACGGGGGAGCCCCGCTCAGCTTCGGCATCGACTACGTGATTCCCAAGCCCATTGATCCCCGCATCATTGAATGGGAATGCCCGGCGGTAGCCCAGGCGGCCATGATTTCCGGCGTGGCCCAGTCCCCCATCCGGGATATGGAGGCCTATACGCTGGAATTGCGCAAGCGCATTGCCGCGGCACGTGAACGCGTCGCCGGCGTGGTGCGCAGCTACCTTTAACGGGGATCCCGGCGGGAAGCCGGAAAACCCATGCCTCCGGCGTTCGCGCCGGGCGGTTGCAAAAACCGGGTGGACTGATGTTCCGCCCGGTTTTTGCATGCCCGTACAGGGAAGTGTTTGTTTGGCGGGGATACTGCATCAGAGCATTCTGGAGGCGGAAAGAGGGATTGCGGGCGACGCTTCCTTCCGTATGAATTAAGACGGACATGCTGTTGCCCGGCGTTTCCCTGTTGAATGCGGCTTGGTGAATACCACCATAGTGAGGCTGTTTTCTTCTCTTCGTCAGGCAAGAAAGAAATTCCCCTATGGTCAGATGGAGGAAATGTTATTTTTATCTGGTATTTTCAAGCCATGTGGAGAGAACCGCAAGATATGGCCGGGCGGAGGATCGTCTTCGCTCCGGTCTTTGGTAAAGGCTTGTCTTCATTTAGGCGTTAGCCAGCCGGAGGCGCATCTGTTCCGTCTGTTCCCTGTCCGGGATAAGTTCTACAAGCGTCTGGCTGTTTTCCTCCAGGGAATCAAGCTGGTCGAAGTCCTCCGCCGTGCGGATCGCCAGGTAGCGCATTCCCCATTGTTCCGCAATGGCCTTGAAGGAATGGGCGTGGGGTTGCACCAGCAGTTTCCTCATGGCTTCGGAGTGTCCGTCCGCCCCGGGCAGGGCGCGGAAGATGCCGCCGCCCCCGTTATTGATGACGCCGAGGACGCGGGTGCCCCTGTCCAGTTGGGGAAGGAGCGCCAGGGCATTGGAATCATACATGGCGGTCAGGTCGCCCACGAGGGCCCAGGAACGGGAGCAGCGGGCGGAGACCCCCAGAAAACCGGAGATTTGCCCGTCAATTCCGTTGGCTCCCCGGTTGGCGCGGACGTTTTCCGTGGGGATGGCTGTCTGGGCGAAGCTGTTCCAGTACCGCACGGGCATGGAGTTGCCCAGGTAAATGCAGTCTCCGTCCGCGGCAAAGCAGGAGAAGGAGCGCACCATGGCCTGTTCGCTTTCCGGGCAGGTGATGAGCAGTTCCTCCATCAGGGCTTTTCTGCGTTTGTTCATGGAGCGCAGTCCGTTCACGTCGCCCACGGTATCTATATCCCCCAGCGCATGCAGAATAGCCTCCAGATTTCCGGTGACGACGGTGGAGGGGCGGGCCAGCCCGGAGAAGCCGGTGCGGGTGACGGAGAAGACTTCCGTGGCCGGAATGTCCTCCAGGTCGCGCCAGAAGCGGGCCACGGGCACGTCCCCTAATCTAAGCAGGACGGCGGGCGGATGTTCCCTCAGCAGGGCGTCCGCGTCCGTCAGGGCCAGATGGGCCAGCTCTTCCCGGAGCCCGGAGGTGGCGTCCGCCACCACGGGGGCTTTCAGTTCGTTGGCCAGCCACCGGGCCGGGGCCTGTTCCGTGGGGTCCAGGCCGCCGATCATGACTACCAGCCCGTCGCGCGATTTGAAGCGCAGGGCCCGGGCCAGCTCCGCCAGGGAACCCCGGAATCCGTTTTCCTCCGGAGGCTCCGCCGGGTAAAGGTCGCAGATGCCGGGGTTCCAGGCAGGGTCCGGGTCCGGCAGGCACACGTTGATGTGGAGGGGGGAGGCGTAATCCCAGTCTTGCAGAATGTCTTCCGGCAGGCTTTCCGGCGTTTCCAGGTCAATCGTGGGTGCGTAAATGCCGAACAGGTCAACTTGTTCGATGGCCTGGGGAGCGGCGGAACCCCGGCAGGCCGCCGGACGGTCTGCCGTGAGCAGGAGCAGGGGACGGCGCTGGTAGTAGGCCTCCACCACGGCGGGGAGCAGTTCCGCCGCCGCCGTTCCGGAGGTGGTGACCACGGCCACGGGCAGCCCCATATCCTGAATGCGGCCCAGCGCAAAGAAGGCGGCGGACCGTTCGTCAAAGTGAGTCCATTTCACCAGATCCTCCGCGGCAGCCAGCACCTGGAGCAGCGCCACGTTGCGCGCGCCGGGGCAGACCACCCACTCGCAAATGCCGCCCAGGCAGCATTGGGCCAGCAGGGATTTGACGAAGGATGCGGGGGAGTTCACGGGAATCAGCCTTGTTTTTTGCCGCCCTGGCCGCTTTTTCAGCCAGTTTGGCCTTTTCCTCATCCGAAAGAATGCGGGGAAAGACGGGGGCGGGCTCATTGATGCGGTGCCCTGCGGGGGAGGATTCCCCACTCCAGCGCGGCCGGCGTAAGGCTCCGGAACAGGTCCCCGGCGTTGAGCTGGTCCAGAATGCGGGCGGAGGCGTCAGGGAGGACGCAGCCGATGAGATAGCCCGTCTGGGCGCAGCATTCCAGCAAATGGCGCAGCACGCAGCGGAGGCGCGGGGCGGAGGCTTCATCCTTGGCCAGCTGCCAGGGCTGCTGCTGCTCAATGTACGCGTTGCAGGCGGAAACCTGGGCGTTCAGGGCCGCCAGGGCATCGGAGACCATGTTGTCGTCCATGTATTTGGAAAACAGGGTGACGGCTTGGTCCATGGTGGCGCGCAGGGCCCTGGAGGCTTCGTCATCATATGCCTCCGCGCCGGAGATAACGGAATCGCAATAGCGGCGCGTCATATTGATGGAGCGGTTGCACAGGTTGCCGAGGTCGTTGGCCAGCTCCGTATTGTACAGCATGACCAGGCGGTCCGCATCAAAGTTGGCGTCCTTCCCGGTGGTGATGTCCCGCACCAGGTAATAGCGCACGGGTTCCGGGCCGAACTGTTCCGCCAACAGGTTGGGGTCCACCACGTTGCCGATGGACTTGGACATTTTTTCCCCGTTGATGTTCCACCAGCCGTGCACGAGCAGGGTGGGCATTTCCTCGTCGGAGAAGCCCATGGCATGCAGCATGGCGGGCCAGTACACGCCGTGGGCGGGCACCAGGATGTCTTTGCCGATGACTTCGCAGTCCGCGGGCCAGAGCTTGGCAAAATCCGGCAGGCCGCTGTCCGGCTCCGCCAGGTAGCCGGCGAAGGAAATGTAGTTGATCAGGGCGTCAAACCAGACGTAGGTGACGAATTCGGGGTCGAACGGGAACTCGATTCCCCAGGAAAGGCGGCTCTTGGGGCGGGAAATGCAGAGGTCCGAGTCAAAGTCAATGGCGTTGAGCACTTCCGCCTTGCGGAAGGACGGAAGGACAAAATCACTGCTCTTCCACGAACTGCTTCATCCATTCCACATGGTCGGTCAGGCGGAAATACCAGTTTTCTTCCTCCAGTTCCACCACTTCCCCCCCATTCCGGGCCGAAGTTGCCTTCCGCGTCCCGTTCCTTGTCCGTCAGGAACTGTTCCTGGCGCACGGAGTAGAATCCCTTGTAGGATTTTTTGTAAAGCTGGCCCTTATCCTTCAGGTCCGTCAGGATTTTCTGCACGCAGGCCTTGTGGCGCGGATCCGTCGTGGAGGCCCATCCGTCATTGCTGATTCCCAGGCGGTCCCACAGCGCCAGGAATTGCCCCGTGATATTGTTGACATGCTCCTGCGGCGTAATGCCCAGCTTTTCAGCCGTCTGCTGCACTTTCTGCCCATGCTGGTCCACCCCGGTCAGGAAATAGACTTCCTCCCCCTTCATCCGGTGCCAGCGCGCGAGAACGTCCGCCAGGACTTTTTCATAAGCGTGCCCGATGTGGGGCGGTCCGTTGGTGTAGTCAATGGCCGTGGTGATATAGTACATGCGGGGGACGATACTCCTTTCCTGCCGTTTTGCAAGCAAAGTCATGGCGGCATCCCGGGCGTGTTTTTCAGCATGGGATGGGAAAGTAAGGGGGGCCGCGGGCGAAACGGCGGAAGGGGGTGTGCGGATATTCCCTTTCCACCGCGCCGCAGCCTTCTCCGCAAGGGGCTCAACAGGAGAAAATACGGCGGGGCCGGATGTCCCCTGGAAAAATTCCCCCAATGCATGGTTCCGGAAATGAACTCCATTGCCGGGGAGCGTGAAGCGTGTCTTTAATTTTGTGATTGTTGTTGCCGGAAGCCGCGGTTTTCATAGGCTTCCTCCAGCTGGCTGAGCGCCCGTTCCAGAATCGAGCGGGGACATCCCGCATTCAGGCGCATGAAGCCTTCCCCTTCCTTGCCGAAGATGGAACCGTCGTTGAGAGCCAGGCGCGCGCCGTCCACAAAAAACTCCACCAGTTCCTTCTGGGAAAGGTTCAGTTCCCGGCAGTCCAGAAAGACCAGGTAGGAGGCATCCGGCATGATGACCTTGATTTTGGGCATGCGGCGGCGCAGTTCCGCGTCAATGAAGCGGATGTTTTCCTGAATGTAGTTCAGCGCCTGGGCCAGCCATTCCTCCCCTTCCGGGCCTGAATAGGCGCTGATGAGCCCGTCGTACGCGAAAACGTGCCCTTCCGCAAGCTCCCTGCCGCTGACAAAGTCCTGGTATTTCGCGAACAGGTCCGGATTCTGGCAAATCACGTAGGAACTGCCCAGGCCGGGCACGTTGAAGGTCTTGCTGGGCGCCATGTAGGTGACGGAGTTCATGCGGGCCTGTTCGGAAACGGTGGCGAATACGGTGTGCCTGCGGCCGGGAAGGGTCAGATCCGCATGGATTTCATCAGAAACGACCAGCGTGCCGTTTGCCGTACAGATTTCAGCCACGCGGCGCAATTCCTCCGGACTCCATACGCGGCCTCCGGGGTTGTGGGGATTGCACAGGATGAACATGCGGCAGCCATGCACGGCTTCCTGCATGTGGTTGAAGTCCATGCGGTAGCGGCCGTTTTCCAGAATGAGGGGATTGTTGACGATTTCCCGGCCGTTTTCCCGGATGATCATGGCAAAGGGGTGGTACACCGGAGGCTGGATCATGATTTTGTCCCCCGGTTCCGTAAAGCATTGGATGGCGCTGGAAATGCCGGGAACAATGCCCGGAGCGAAGCCTATTTCCGAGGCGTTCACCTTCCACCCGTGGCGTCGGTCCACCCAGTCCCTGATGGCTTCAAAGAAAGCGCGGGGCTTGACGGTATATCCCAGGATTTCGTGCTCGCAGCGGCGGCGGATAGCTTCCATGATGAAGGGGGGCGTCCTGAAGTCCATGTCTGCCACCCACAGGGGAATCAGGTCGTCCCGGCCCCAGCGGGGAAGCAGCGCTTCATATTTCAGGGCTCCGGTGCCGCGGCGCTCAATTACTTCGTCAAAATCGTACTGCATGGAAGGTTTGTCTGGCGGCCAATGGTCAGGAAAGAGGGGTAACGCCTTTTTTCAGGATGATGTTGCCGTATTTGGCCGTTTCCCCGGTAATAACAACGGCATAGGCCTTTTTGGCCCGTTCATAAAAAGCGTAGCGCTCCATTTGCTCAATTTCCCCGTCATAGTTCAGCGCCTTGCGGTATTTGGCTTCCACCGCAGGGTCCAGAGAGTCCCCCGGAACCGGGGCCATCATGATGACGGGCGTTGCGTAGGCATCCAGTTCAAAGAGGGGGATGACGGCAGCCAGCAGGGCATCCGCTCCCAGTCCGTCCGCCCTCAGCACCGTAGGGTTGAAGGTATGGCCGGGGAAGTGGGAGTCTGAAAAGACGATTTCGTCGCCATGCCCCATTTCCGCAAGAATTTTCAGCAGGGAAGGGCTGATGAGGGGAGAAATATTTTTTAACATGCCCCGCAGTATAGCACCAGCCCGCGTTCCGGTACTATCATAAAATTGGGGTGATGCCGGTCATGCCCTCTCAGCCGTTAACAGTCTGGAAGCATTTCCGGACGCATTCTTCCATTTCAGGCATTTGCTCTTCCATGCTTTCCACCAGCCTGAGCTGGGTGCGGGCCCGGTGCAGGTTGTGCCGTTCTTTTTTCGTTTTGAAATAAACGTCCCCTTCCAGGTAGTCTGTCAGGAAGCGGATTCCCGTTTCCAGCGTGATGAGCAGACCGGAAAAAGCGAGTTTGGAGACTTCCTGCGGCGTGATGAAATCCCTGGCAGACTCCAGGTATCCCTTGACGACGGCCTCGAACATGGGCATGCGCAGGAAGGTTTTATCCAGATTTTCTTCATCTTCAGCCGCAGGGGAGGTCATGGTGCGCACCATGTCTCCGAAATCGTACAGGACGCTCCCGGGCATGACGGTGTCCAGGTCAATGACACAGACAGCCTTGTCCGTCTCCCTGTCCAGCATCACATTGTTGATTTTCGTGTCGTTGTGGACGATTCTGACGGGGAGCTCCCCCCGTTCCTGGAGATCCAGCAGCACGTCCACATAACGTTCACGGCGGCGGATGAAGTCCAGCTCCTTGCGGCAGGTATTCAGCCGTCCGTGGGAGTCCGCTGCCGCTGCTTTTTCCAAATGGTCAAAGCGTCTGCGGGTATGGTGGAAGAATGGAATGGTTTCATGAATGTCCTCCGGATTCATGTCACACAGGAGCTGTTGGAAAGCGCCGAAAGCGCGGGCTGCTTCGTAAGCCTGGCGGGGATGGTCCGCCACGTCGAACGTGTGGGTGTTTTCTATGCAGTTGTAGCAGCGCCAGAAGCCGGAACCGGGAATTTCCAGATATTTGCGGCCGCCCCGCGCGGAGTACAGGTTCAGCGTCTGGCGGAAGGGCGTTTTCAGCACCCGGAGCATTTTCCAGCGGATGTGGTTGGTCACCTTTTCCACGTTGTGCATGACATCCCTGGGGCATGGGAACACGGCATCGTTCACGCGCTGGAAGATGTAGCGGCGGGTGGTGCCGTCCGGCTTCCTGTAGGTGGCCCGGAAGGTCATGTTGATATGGCCGCTGTTAATGACGTCGCAATGGAGGAATTCTCCTGCGATGGCGAATGCGTCGCTCAGGGCGGCCACTTGCTTCTGAAGGGAGGAAGTGTGGAAAACGGCGGACAGGGGCATGGGGAGTTAAGAAAAGCTCCGGCATGATTGATGGCACATGCCGGAGCTTGCGTTGGTTGAGTGAATGACAGCCAGATTGTTAGAAGGTGTAGGCAACTCCTACCCCGGCGACGAAGGTGAAATTGCGGTAAACCTTGGAGGGCTCCCTGTAGGGGAAGCGGGCGGAGGCGCCGCGGTGGTTGGCCGCCAGGCCGCCGTTGCCGAGCCATACCGTACCCACGAACGGAGTCACAGTCAGGTCTTTCGTGGCCTTGACAGGGGCGGAAACCGTCAGGGAAATGCCCTGGGTTCCATTGGCGTTCAGGGAATTGCTGTCAAAATAGCCGGCAGTGGCGTTCCAGGTGCCCGCCACGATGACGGAGGTGGATTTGTTGACGTCATACTTGTATCCCAGAGTATTGGTGAACCACCAGCCAGTCATCCAGCGGAACGTATATTGTACGCGGCAGTCCCAGAAGAAGTTTTCCAGCCCTTTGCCGAAGTCATGGTGAATGTCCAGAACGAAGCTGTGTTCTTCCGGCCTGTTGTGGCTGAAAGCGGGGAAGCCGGAGTTGTTGCCTGTATTGTGGATGTTGAAACTTCCGGGGATACCGCCATGAACAAACTGGTAACTCAGAGCCGCGACAGTGGATTTTCCGAATTTGCGGCTGACGCCTAAAATGGCCGATCCTTCGTCGCAAATGCCGGAATCATTGTGTTCCAGACCATTATCCGTCAGCCACTGATATTTTAATCCGCCTATCAGGGAATATTGATTGTTCAATTGATAAGCGCCGACGGCTTCCAAAGGAATGACATGATCGCTGGCGGAATTCTGGAAAGCCAGGCCGCGGCTGATGTATTTGGTAGCGTAGCCTGCTCCCAGCTGGGCGGAGAATGTCTTGCCGCCGTTATTGGCGTTTAAAACATCCAGTGGAAGCTGGATATCGGCAGTAGCCATGCCGGAAAAAGCGGCCATGGCCGCACATGTAGCAATAATGGTTTTATGTTGCATAATTAGAGGGGAAAAATATAATAACAATATTTTTATTTTTAGCAAGTGTATCTTCAATACCAGAAAAGAAATATGAAAATATGTTCAATGTATGACAAAAAGTGTTAAACATTTGACGCATTATTCATCATGCAAGGGCATTTTTTCCCAAAGAGAACTCTATAGCTTCCACAAAAGCCGGTTTTATTTAAATGTTTCCCCGCCGGAGCTGCGGCAGACGTGTTCACGGCTATGGCTTTTGTAAACCTGATGATGCCGTGGATTCTTTTTGTAGCGCTTCCTTTAACTGGGGTTTCAGGTGCTGGAAGAGTTTGATGGAGCCTTTGCTGGACATGTGGTCGCTATCCTTGTACAGAATTTCCCCGTGTTCATAGGCGTTGAACGGCCTGTCTTCCGGTATATAGGGAAGTATGCGCAGGACGGTGCAGAGCCCTTCCTGTTCAAGACGGTCAAGGATGGGAAGCACGGCGGCATGATCTTCCCTGTATTTTTGCCGCGTGCAGGTAAGGCTTTCCAGGCCTTTTCCCGTTTCCCCCCTGCGTATGAGGTTCCTGATGTATTTGGCCACGTCATTTTGCTTGATGAGCGGAGTGGGGGCCAGCAGGATGACTTGCTTGCCCATCGCCCGCAGTTCGGAGATAAATGCACGGAGGGAGTTTGAATAGGCAGGTTCGCCGGAGGGAAGCGGCTTCAGCTTCCAGTCCATTACATTTTTACTGTCGTAACGGGCGCTCCAGTGCTGGGCTATCACCACATGGCTGATTTCCGGGTGGACGTTCAGCCATGCCATGAGGGCCTTTATTTTTTTCTCGTCGCAATAGTAGCTTGCATCAAACGGCAGCGCGGGCAATTCCCTGTTCCAGAATGGGGAAATGACGGAAGAAACGTAAATCCCGGAGATATCCAATTCCCTGCATGCTGCGTCCAATCCGCAAAGGCCGCAGAGGCGTGGCTGTCCCCCAGCAGGACTATGGATGGAGCTTCGGCAGGGGAACCCAGCTGCAGCAGGCCGGGTTCCGCACTTCCCTTGAAATCGGCTCTGCTGACGAAGGCAAAGATGTTGTTATTGAATTTGATGGCTTCCTTATCAAATCCCCGGGCGGCTTCAGGAGATTTGATTTCCGATGCGCCATGCAGCTGGGGGCTGGAAATGGAGTTGATTTCCTTGTTGATGTAGTTCCGGAATCCTTCCGTCTGCTTTCCTTCAACGCATAGAAGCAACGCGAAAAGGTACAGGGGGATAAACCATTTCATCTTCATGCGCTTTTTCTCTACTGCAAGGTACAGGAGACCTCCCAGGACTGCGGACGCCGCTCCGATGGCAAGCATTCCGGGCCATCCGGGGGCATGGAGAAACCACGAATGATAGAACGCGATGAGGGGCATATGCACCAGGTAAAGGGAGAACGAGATTCCTCCAATCCACAGCAGAAGTTTATTGTTGAAGCAGTGGGCCAGCCTGCCGGATTCCGCATACCGGATCACCAGGCATGTCCCCAAAACTACGGCCGCCGAGCAGAGGGAGACATCCTTTCCGCGGGAAAGGGCAGGTACGAGGATGCATAACATTCCAAGGATGAAGAGGAGAGCGTTTTTCTTGTTGTTTCCGCAACGTGTTGAACTTAAAGGGGGGGGGTATATTGCTAACAAAATCCCCGCGCAAACCTCCCACAAACGGGGCAGCGTCATGTAATGGGAGGTGGGGCGGACCTGCTCCCAGACGGGCAGGCCGATTTCCTGCAACAGGTTGTGAATGGGATAGGAATAGGCCCAGAGAAAGGCCCCGATGCCGGCGATCCAGAAAAGAGAGGCGGCCGCCCGTTTGGGAAGGTAACGGTACAGGACGCATCCCCCCGCGAACAGAAGGTAAATCTGCGCCGTCACCGCCAGGTACCACATGTGAAGGAACGGATTGCCGGAGGAATCCTGCGCGAAATAGTCGGACTGGATGACGGCCAGGAACCTGTTTGCGGCGCCTATCAGCGTATATCCGCCTGTGGAGCTGGCTGTCGCCAGATCCGTATAGTCCAGAAAGAACATGCCAGCCAGAAGAGTGAGCGGGACGATGACGGCAACCGGGGTAAAAAGTCTTAAGACTTTTTTACGGGCAAATTCCCCGAGACGGATTTGCATCTGCTGTTTCTGGAGGGATTTCATGAGCAGGTAGCCGGAAATCACCAGAAACACTTCAACGCCGAAGTAGCCGTAGGGGAAATGTTCCGGATTGAGGTGGAAAAGGATGATCAGAATAATCGCGAGGCCTCTGAGTGAAGTGATTTGCTTCATGTTAATTAAGATGTACTTTAAATTTGAAATATATTTGTGAAGGGATGCTGAATGCTGTCCATTGTTTTTTCCACTGACGGCATAACTATAAAATAACTCTCATGCCGAGCCGGAAGCAGGATGGAACGTTAGTACTTCATCCGGCAGATGGGCGGCCTGATTTCTAATCAAAAGATTGATAAAAAAATGCGGAATTATGCAAGAATAGTCTTGGCGCAAGATTTTCAAAATGTTTTAGATATTGATATTTAGCAAATTGCTCCGATCAAAAATCGGAAAGATCAACGAAACAAGACTAAAGCAAATAATGCCGAAAAATTATGATGCGATATTTATTTCTGTTTTTTTAAAAAGGAATAAATTTTTTCGTCAACGATAGTTCTATACCACCATCCTTGGAGGAAATGCCATAAAAAGCCTTCTTTCCCATCCAAAAAGCCCAGTCTTAAAAAATAACGGTAACAAAAGTAGAAAAAAGAGCGCCAGAAAAGAGGAATGCGTGCATAAATATTTTTTTGTCTGCGTTTATTTCTGGAATGCCTGCTTAGTTCCTGATTAGGGCTGCATTCTCTATGTTCCTGATCCAGCAAGATGCGTGCCTCTCTCTTCGCGTAGTTTAAGTGTTTGGTTATCCACCATTCCAGGTTATTGAGATTGTTGTCGGCGAATTCTATGTCCGTATCTTTGATTATTCCTTCCTGAACCAGCATATGTTCATCCATGAGGCGATTCTCATAGCGGGCTTTTCCCGTACGAAACATCCGTACTAAACGGATAGTGCCTGTACCGTGTTTGATGCGTTTTCCCAAAAAATAACGGACCAGGATGAAAGATAAGGCATTTACCTCTGGAGTAAGATCAGCCGTAATTTTTTTTAATTTCTGCAGGCTTTCCGGCATTAAATATTCGTCTGCATCCAGTCTGAGAATCCATTCTGTTTTAACAGGACAGTTATTTAACGCCCAGTTGAATTGTTCTGCTTGGTTGCCGGGCCATTCGTGCTGAATAACATGAACCTGTTTATATTCTTTGCAAATATTTATCGTTGCGTCTGTGGAAAAACAATCAATGACGAATATTTTTTCTGCAACGGAAAGAAGATTCTCAATGCATCTGCGAATGTGAATTTCTTCATTATAAGTCAGAATAATCGCGGAAATATTCATGAGTTTTAATGTCTCCCTCCTGTTAAAATAGAATATGCGGTTCCTGTATTTTTCTGTAATATGCGGGCGATGACGATACTTGCCAAGAGGATGATGAGAGGCGTTGTGAAGTAGCCAAACAAATAAAGAAGTTTCAGGGGAGGAAGGAAGAGTGTAATTGCCTTTTTATAGATATTTATCCACGGTTCATGGAATACGTATATAAAAAATGTGTAAGGAGCCCAAGAAATTATTTTATCTAACCAGTTTTTCTTGGCGGAAAATAAATCATATAACGTCCATACTGAATAAGCACCAAGAGTCAACCTGAGCATATTCAGAAAAGGCAACTGAAACTCCGGATAAAAACAGTTGACAGCGCACCATATGAGATAAAGCCCCGAAGGGATAAAAATAGCGTTTTTGTTCTGTTGCCGTTCAATATTGATGCCGTTATAGGAAATAAAACCCCCCATTAAAAAAGCAAGCAATCCCTGCATGTTTTCTCCCCCCCATCCGTAAATTCCTATAGTTACGCAGAGGATGAGAAATATGACGACAGTGGCCCATTTGCTATGGAATAAAACATAAAATATGGGACAGAACAGAACAAAAAGAATCAGGTATTGAAGAAACCACAAATGGAAAGCGGCCGGCTCCCAGAAAATGAAAAGAAATAATTCCGGGATACTTTTTGTTTGAAGCAGAGTCAGAAAATCCGAATTGATTTTTGATCCAATGTCGGGGATGAGCTGAAGAAAAATAATGGAAAGGAAAAATAACAGATTCCATAATAAATAGGGAAGTATCAGGGAGTGTGCCCTCGTACGCATTTTCCTCAGTATTTTCTGTATTCCCCCCCCGTCTTTTGTCTCTCGGAAAAACAGGTATCCGGAGATGAAAAAAAACAAAGGAATACAAAATCTTACGATTTGACAGCCAATCCAATCTTGAATAAATGCATTGATTTCCCAGGCATTGTTTTCCACAAAATAACTGTGAGCGACCAGAACCCCAATGATGCTGATAAAAGAGAGAATTTTTAATTTTTTACTGAACTCCGGATTCATGAAAATGAGTAAGAAGGGAAGTTTGTCCAATACATCTTTTTTAAGAAACCCTGCCGGATCTTTTTAGTGGCACCATTTTTTATTTTTGCGGAAGAAATGATCGAGGATTCGGCAGCTGCAACCGTGTTTTTCAATAGCAATATACCTGACAGAACCGTGTCTCCCGGCACAATCCTGAGGCAGCCTTTAATCATGGTAGGTTTTACGATTAGTTAGAAATTCGGAGAATAGATATTGTGAGTGCCCTCGGAGCATGTTTATATTGCAACCGATGCGAACGGATTTGCCACGTTGGATAAATCTCGTACAGTAAATGTGACTTCTCAAGGCCGAAGAAGAAAAAGAACCCACAGTCATCGTTTTAGGACTAATTGATGATGTATTATACATGCTTACGGAGCAAGTTAAGCCCACTATGGTTCCAAAAAGGCAGGTAAGAAAAAACGGAATTTTTTAGAAAATATGGAAATATCGGGATCGAAATTCGGTTGACGGGAGAGTACATGGTGTTTAAGAGTTTTTTCCTAAAAGGAGAAAGCTTTATTGGAAAAGGTGGATAATCAGTCATGATTATTGACTGTTCTTGTTTTAATAAATTTTGCCGGATTTCCTCCAACAACCGTCCATGATTCTACGTTTTTGAATACGGCGGCTCTTGCGCCTACCACGGCGCCCTGACCAATGTTTACTCCCATACCCACAAAGGTATCGGCGGCTAACCATACGTTATTGCCAATCATTATCGGAGCGGTTTGTAGGGGCAGCATTAAACTGGAAATATCGTGCGAAGCTGTGCACAAACAACTTCCCTGTGAAACAACAGAATCATCTCCTACTGTAATCATATCTTTACTATAAAGATTTGTGTCAGGTCCAATGCAAGCCCTTCCTATTTTCACGTTCCAGGGAGCAAAGATGGTACATGATGAATAGATATATGCATCCTTATCTATTGAAGCGCCAAAACAACGGAGCAATGCGATGCGAACAGGGTTAAATGGTCTTCCCTTTAGACATCTGAATAAGGTATGGTTGATAAGGTACCATATGGCTCTTCGAGCTAAATGGGGTTTATATTCTTTATATTGGCTAAGGTTCATCGCTTCATTCTTAGGGTTCGGTAAATAGGATTCAGATACTTCTTCATGAATCGTGCGATACATGAAACCAGTATGATACTCGTCCTAACTAATAGAGACATGCCCAGTACCTCTTTTCTAGCTCTGTCAGCCTCTGTCAAACCTAACGCTTGGTTGTTGTTGGAAATACCGGTAATGTCAAAATCCGATATACACATGGGGACTTGTAAAATATTTCCTTTGGCATATTTCACTACTTCGAGATTTAATTTATAATCAGCCGCAATTTGATAACTCAAGTCATACTTAAGTCCTTTCTCCTTTAAAAACTGGCAATTATAAAAAATAGATTGGTGCGAAGCGAAAGCTCCATACCATATTTTTTTATAACTCCGTGAAGGTATTATGGGTGACTTACCTTCTACGGAAGATTCCCGATAATCGCCATAAACCAGCGCCGGAAAATACCCGGAAGACTTGATGTAATTTACGATTTTGCTTACAACTGACTGATCGCTAAAGCAGTCCCCACTATTCATAAATAGTACATAATTACCTTTCACCGCTTGTAAACCTTTATTCATTGCATCATAAATACCTTTATCCGGTTCTGAGATCAAGGTTCCTAAAAACGCTTCATAGCGATATATGCATTCTTTAGTGCCATCAGTGGAAGCGCCATCTACAATTACATAGTCTATGTAAGGGTAGTCTTGGTCCAAGACACTGTGTATAGTACGTTCAATGTGGTTATGATCATTATATACTATGGTAACTATAGATATAATTATCTTTTTCATGGTTACTTCTTTTCCGTATTAAGTGGCGGTCTCTTGATTTTTGCTTAATGCATGGAGGTATTGCGATAAATCAATTTTGTTTCATTCATATACAAATTCCGGTTTACTGCATTCTCCCAATAACCATTTATAAAGTGTAGCCATCATTTCAGCCACCTTATCAGCCGCATATTTATCAGAAACAAGCCTCTTGCCACGAATACTCATAGAGGCTATTTCCTTATCAGATAGATGCAAAGCCTTTTCTATAGTGATGGCTATATTATCTACTGTTGCGTTTATCCACCATCCACAGTGATGAGTATTTAAATCTTTCCATGGAGTGGTCGTGTTGGCTATTACAGGAGTGCCTACAGACAAAGCCTCAGTAACAGTCATGCCAAAATTTTCAAAATCACTAACAAGACACAGAACCTTCAAATTGGCCAGTTCCTGGAATTTGGCCTTACCATTTACAAACCCATGAAAAGTAATGTGACCATATTTACATTCAGCTGCAAGACCCTTTAAATACTTCTCATATTCTGGCGTCCCTTCACCCATCAGTATCAGTTCTGCATCCGCCACTTTGTTACCTAATTGTTTCCAGGCTTTAATGAGTTTATCTGCCTTTTTAACTGGATGCAGTCGTCCTAGAAAACCTATGCGTTTTAGTGAATGGTTTTCAATAATGGTGTCAATCCATTTCACAGGAGGGGTAGGATTAGGAATTACAGCTATAGGTCCTTTATAACCAAAGGTTCGGATAAACTCCATTTCTTTCTGGCATGTGGCATGAAGACATGTAGCGGAAGCGATATCGTTCCTGTGGCCTAAGGAAAGAATGAGCTTTTTTCTCCAGAAGCTTCTTTCCAGAGCCCGGGGATAAAGCATGCCATGAGAGGAAAGAACGCAGGGTTTGCGGAATTTTCTGGCCGCGGCGCAGGTGGCGTGGTTAATGTCCAGCCATAGGCCATTGGTATGGTAGAGATCATATTGCTGATTCTGCTGTAAAAATGTCTACAATGGCGGGATATTTGAAGAGGCGTTTTTGCGTCAAAAGGGACGGTTTTAATAAAAGGGGCCTGAATAGAAGAGGTGGCCCTGTTCCCAGAAGCAATGGTCAGAATGTCGGTTCGGCATCCTAGAGCGTTCAAACCAGTGGCTAAGTCGAAGGTGCAGGTTGTTGGACCTCCCGCTTTAGCGTCCATAGAAGCGATGGTATGTAAAATGTTCATAGAGTCATATTTTATCTTGCCAAGGTGGTAATGGTCGGGATGATGTTTTACCCTGAATGAATGAGAGGATGGAAGTAAGATAGCAGGCCGGAGCCTGCCCTGATATGGTTGTTTTTGCCCAGGAGGCAATGTCTGTTCGTTCTTTTTGCGTAATTGGCCCTTTACTTATCCAATGGCGCAGCTCCCGTTCCAGGCTGCCTTTTTCATTCCATGAAAATGTTCCTCCCCTATGTATGCCGTCCAGCAGGCATGACGCGCCGCAACGATCGGAACATAAAACGCGCATGCCTTGCTGGAGCGCTTCATTGATGACGGCGCCCCATCCGTCATACATGCTGGGAAGAATAAGGAGGTCATGGGACTGCATGATGCGCAGGACATTTTCATTTGCCTGTTTTCCAAGGTAACGGAAGTTGCCTTCTTCATGAATGAGGGATTCCGTTTCTTTGACCAGAGGCCCTGTACCAATGACGGTAAAAGTGTCAATTTGAAAGCGGAACGATTTTAATGCATGAATCAAATGGAGGATTCTCTTGTTGTTGTCCAGCCTTCCTACGTACAGGAGTCTGGGGGCTGTTCGGCTGTTTTGTTGGTCGGTATTTTGTTCATCTGCGGAATGTTTCGTTTGTTCTGTGAAGTAGCCCCATTCAAATATTCTGGATGCAGGCCATCCGGAGCGCCGATAGGCTTGCACGCCGAATTTTCCCGTTGCCAGCAAGGCTTGAATTTTCTTTCCGTATTTTAAATAAAGAAGAGCGTATTTAAGCCGGCGCAGTTGGCCGGAAATACCTCCTGTCTGATAGGGTTCCATGTAGATGAGCGTAGTCCTTTTCAGCTGGATGCATTGTTTGAATGCTCGGAAAACCATGGGATAGGCATCTATTCCTGAAAAGACGTGGATGGCGGTTTCATTGGAAAGAATCAGTTGATGAATACGCTGTTCATCAGGAGATAGTTCAAGATGGACATTTCCCATATCCGGGATTTTCCATCCACTGTCCGTCCTTTCCTCTTCAAAAGCTCTTTGGACGGCCAGCGTTACCTGGTGTTTGCTGGCCAAGGCATTGAGAAGAGCTGTTTGATGGATGCTGATCATATTTTGCCAGAAGAGGAATTTCATAGGCATGCAATGTTAGTGATATTTTTATTCTGCCATGCGGAAGCGGCTCCTACGGAAAGCCATAGAAGGGCGCAGAGAGGGCTTCCCGCCGCAAAGACATAGCCTTCAACCATCATATGCATTCCAAAGAATACAAGACAGACTTGGGCAGGCGAAATGACATGCATTCCGAATGCAGCTGACGGTTTTTTCAGGATCTGACTGGCAAGAATCATTAAAAATGGGATTCCACCCAAGAGGCCGGTCATGGCGAAGACAGCTCCATAGGAGGTCCCCGGTTCCACGGCTCCGGTATTCAGAGTCCGTATATCAATTCGTATTTCTTTTTGGGAAGAGAAGCCAACTCCGTATATGGGAGAAGACTTGAATTCCTTAATTCGTTCGTTCCATAAACTTTGTCGTGAGGATAAAGTTCCGCCTTTTTCCATATTGGCTTGCTGCTTGTTTTGCAAGCCGTCAGCAAAGTTGCCGATAAGGGGCGATGCTGCTGTGAAGCATAGAAGAAGCACGAAGATGATTTTGGGAGCTTTGCGTATATGGTCTTTAGTAAACATGAACAGGACGTACAATGCCGTCATCACCGTGGCGAGGAAAGCGCCCCGGGAAGATGAGAGAAGCATGGAACACAAACAGGTTCCCAGCATTAGCAGAATGAGCGGAGAGAAAGTGGTTTGAGAGAAATATCGTTTCAAGATTTTGTATAAAAGCCAATTCGCAGCAATGCCGGCAACCGGCCCAAGAAGCATGGATTGCGGCGTAATTCCGCCAAATGAACCTGAAAAGGAATCACTAACGTTGATGATTGTTCTCATGTAATTGATGCCTAGGAAGTAGCAGAAGAAGGAGGCTACTCCGACAAAGACACATAGGTTCATGCACCATTCAAAGGCTTGGATGCGGAATATATCCAATTGCTTTGATGAAACCAGAGGGCTGACTGTCAAGAGGAGGAGAATGAAATATACCAGCCGTTGCCATGGCTTGAAAATAGCAGCGGGATCTGCCAGAATAATGCTCGCGGAACACGCAGCGAGTAAAAAAATTATAAGAAAATTGATGTTGGTTATTTTTCTTAGAGCAGAAATGTTCAAAGGAAGAACCAGCAGAGCTGCGGTATAAAGAAAAGAAAATTGATTCAGCGGTCCCAGAAGGGAAGTGGATATGGCCGCCATGAATAAAAATGCCCATGCGCCGTGCTGTGAAATATATTTAAAAATAGTTTGCATTCAGGATATGTTTTTTATTGGTTTGGCCGGAACTCCTGCTGCGATGCACAGGCTTCCTATGTTTCCTGTTACTACGGCTCCAGCGGCGATGACGCTTTTACGGCCGATTCTGGTTCCCGGCAGGAGTATGCTGCCGGTGCCGATCCAGACTCCATCTTCAATAACCACATCTTTGGAAATACCCTGTCCAGCCGTTCTTTCCCCTACCGGGTCAACTATGTGCGTTCCTGTACCAATATAAACTTTGGGGGCAATATCTACTTTGGCGCCTACGGAAATCAGGGATGTGGAGACCAGCATGCTTTCATGCCCTATCCAGGTTCCTTCTTTAAGAATAATATGGCCCGCACCCAGAAACCTGGCAGAGGAGCAGACACGAACATCATGCCCTATTTCGTAGCCAACCAGACGGAGAAGACTTCTCTTAATGGAGAAGCATCTTGTTTCCGGGAGCAGTTTTAATAAAAATAGAAGGAATGCTTTTTTCATATTTTAATCAAGAATAAAGCGAAAAAAACGTGAATAATCCTTGTATGTGATTATCTTTTCCTGGATGGTAAGCAATTTATTGATTATTCTTTTGCGGGAATAACGAGGATAGCCTGATACATTGTGCAAATGGAAACAGATTACGTCGGCGTCGGAAAAGACCCGGGAGGGAGGCGTTTCCGTCTTATGCTCAAAAAGATAGGCATACTGCTCCAGCTGTTTTTTGGGTTCCAGATGATTAAGGAAATATGCATGGCATCGCTTGCCAAAAGCGGCTATTGTTTTGTTTTCAGCAAGGGTTTCAATGACTCTGAAATACAGGTCAATTTTATTGTCGGGGATCAGAAAGCCGTTTTTCCCGTTTTCTATCAAATCCGGAATAGCTGATCTTTTCAAAAGATTGCATATAGGGATGGTTCCGGTGGAAAGAGCTTCCACAACCAGCATAGGGCCGGTATCCAAAAGTGTCGGGATAATGATAGCATCCGCTTTTTCAAGAAGTTGCAGAAATTCATCCCGCGGAATATTGCCACGGAAACTGATGCGTGGATCCTGAAGACGTTCTTGCCACGTTTCAGAAACGCTAAGGCACCAGTTCAAATGAAATTTCAAAGGAGAATGGATAAGTTTTTCCGCCAGGGAGCGCATGATGAAAGCTCCCTTGTTTTTACTTTGCCCACAGGCACATATAAGATTGATGGAATTCTGAGTTTTCTCTTTGTGTTCGGAAAAGAAAGGAGATTGATTCCAGTTGGTCTGGTGAATGCAAACGAATTTATCCGAAGGAATCCGGTATTTGGCCGCCGCTTCCCTGCACATGGTCTGGTTTTGGCAAACGATATAGTCGACATATGGCCAGTTACAGCACGCGATTTTACCTTGTATGCCAGAGTTGGTTAGAGTTTTTCCATGATAAAATCCATGCATCACGGATATTTTGACAATTGACTGGTCTAAAACCGGCCATAAGCCGGACAGATAGGAAACATCATTGTTGATGATAATATCAGGGGCAAGAGTCCGGATGGAATCCAGGAGAGCAATGACAGCTGATTCCTGCCGATATTCGGCAGGAATATGGAAAAAGGAATAGTTATAATTTGTTTTGTGTGGGAATACTTCTTTTCCTTCCCTGACCAAATAGACGGTGACGTGATGTCCGGCGGAAACAAGGCCTGTAGCAAGATCATGGACATAAGAGGAAATTCCTCCCCCCTGGCCTACAGAGGCAAGTCCTGTCGTAGTAATCAGAATATTGTAGCTGGTTTTCATGCTGCTTGTCATTAGTCTATTATTGTGAGGCCGATGCTTCGAGATATTGCTCTTTGGGCTTCATAGGTTTTGTATGAGAACATTCCATTTGACTGATATCTTACTTGGGGAAAATGCTTTAATATGCTCACGGGCGTTTTCCGCTAGGATGCCCAAGTCGTCCGGGTTGGCAGCAAGAGAAATAAGTTTGTTCGCGTATTCCTGTTCATTGAATGGCTGGATCAGTTCCCCCGTTTTTCCGGGCAGGATAATGTCTCTGGCTGCCGGGTAACTGTCAAAAGCCAGGGGGACGCAACCGTGTTGCATGGCCTCTGCAAGAACAAGCCCAAAGCCTTCAAAGGTGGAAGTCAGGCAAAAAAGCGAGGATCGCGCATAATAGGGTTCAGGCTCCTGAAATCCTTCAAAAGAAATATTTTTGAGGTTCAGCTTATGTGCCATTTCTTTCAACATGCCGGCATCCTGGCCGTTGCCTACAATGTCCAGATGCCATCCGGGAAATTTTTCTTCAAAAATTTTCCAAATACGGAGCAGGCGGTCTATTCCTTTCGCTGCGTTATCAAGCCTGCCGACGAATAAGCAGCGGCATTCCTTTTGGCAGGGCGGGGTATTCTGAGCTAAATCGGGAATGACATTGGGAATAGATGTTAATTTACAGGAAGGAGTCTTTGAATAAATTTTTTGGAATTCTTCAATTCCTCCTGAAGAAAGGGTGATGATCCGGTCGTAGTTGAGAGTAAGATCACGGAATAGTTTTTTCTGCAATATGCAGGCCCGTAACCTCTTTATATTCAAATAAATATTGTTATAGATGAAATTTTTCAGTCTGCCTGAAAAGGAATTTTCAAAATGTTTCTTTTTAATAAAGCGGTAGTATTTCAGATAAGTATACTGGGAACTATGTTGGACTGCTACAAATTTTATTTTATTTGATTGTATCTGTTTTCTGTTTTTGAAAATGCCATATTTTCCTATGATGCCTCCTTCCGTCTGGTCAATGATGAGTTCTGTTTGTTTTTGGCGGATAAGATCGTTGATAAAGTTCCTTTTCTCTTTTTTATTCAGTTTTTGGGGGATGAAAATAAGAGGGACCGGAGGGCGATAGGGGACATTCAGCCTGTTTTTTTGCTGACAGAGCAAACTGACATTGTGTCCGGAATCTCGTAAAAGGCATGCCAACTGATGGGTAGCCTTTTCCATGCCGCCCTGTTTGCCCAGAGGTTCGTTAGGTAGGTAAATAATAATGTTACTCATTGCCGTTTTTCAGGACATGAAGCCATTTTCGGGTTATCATTTCTTCTTTGTAATTGTCCAATACTTTAAAGTTGGGCCTCCTGTAGCGTTCTTTCATCAGGCCGTCCAGGGTTTTTGTGTATTGCTTAAGATTGAAAGCAGGGACAAGTCTTCCTGTTTCCGTATTCGGAATCATTTCCTTTGCAGCATGGAAACTGTCAAAAACCACAGGAATGCATCCGTAGGCCAACGCTTCATTAACCACCATAGGCATTCCTTCATGTGTGGAGGTGAGACATACGATTTTTGATTTTTTGTAAAAAGGTTCGGGGTTCTGATGTCCCATGAAAAAAATTCGTTTCAAATGATATTCTTCGGATATTTTTTCCAGGTTTTCTCTGTATTCTCCGTCACCGACAATATAGAGACTCCAATCGGTATGGACAGGTTGAAGTTTTTTCCATACGCTCAACAGCCTGTCTACTCTTTTGTCAGCATAACTGAGGCGCCCTACGTAAAGAAGAATATTTTGTTTTGTACCGGAAGATAAGCTTTCAGGAATTTGGAATGTCAGAAGGTTGGGGATGGCATATAATTTGTGGGCATTATGGGTGGAGGTAAGTGAAAGGCAGTCCTGAATATATTTTTGAGAAAGCACCACCACTTTATCTGAATATTCAAGCAAATGATTTAGTTTTGTTTTCTTTTTGCGAATGGCCATGTATTTTTTCCATGGAGCCGATACAACGCGTGCAACTGTTTTCAATTTGGCTAGCCATGTGTTCCCGGATGGGGGAATGAGGGACAGGAAATGATCAAGTCCTTCCCAGATGGAGAAGTTAATAATGGAAACGATGGTGGCTTTTGTGTTCAAATGGGCGTGGCTGAAGAAGAAGGAAGAGTCGGAGGCGGCTCCTTCATTCAAAATAAAATTGATATTTTGTTCATCGCAAAGTTTTTCTGTAAAATCGGCATTGCGTCTGCTGAACAAGTATTCGGAATCCGGCAGGGAGTATTGCGGGAATTCATTATTTTTTTCTTTGAAAGGGTGAAGAGAAAGAAAAATAATACGGAACCCTTGGCGAACAAGCAGCCTGGCCAGGAGAAAGGAGGCCTGTTCCGTGCCTCCCTGAATGGAAGTGATTGGATAATCAAAGTAGATGAGTATATTTTTCATGGCTATCATATGAAAGAGCCTTCCCTTCCGGAATGATCAGACGGTATTCCCCTGTGAACGATTAAGGGACAATCTGTTTGCGAAAAATGTTCAGAGGCTGTTATTTCGAGGTCTTTTTCAAAGAGACGTACAAGTCCTTGCGATTTGATTTTGCCAGGCATGCCTGCGATGAATGGAGCTTTTACATTTTCCAGAGAATAGTCCCGATTGAGCAGGGAATGGGATGCTACTAGCGAATATGGGGGGAGAACCGTTCCCTTGGCAATATAAGACCCTGAACTGATGAAAGAACCCTGACCAATTTTTACGGGAATGGCGTATGGATTAATATTTCCTGTCCGTATATTACGAAAAGGATGGAAATCCGTGTCGTAAATGCAGCAGTCATGGGTAATGGCGACGTAGTCTTCAATGACGATAGAGCGGTAAGCTCTGATGGAACCCTGGGCGCCGAGACTAACATAACGGCCAAATTCCAGAAAGGACTCAGGCTTGCTGGCGCCAATGACCACATTGACGCTGCTGCGGAAAGGGCCTTTCCACCGGATGGTACCGGATAGCTGAAGCAAAGTGCCGGCATAGTTAGTGCTGAACCGGTCATAATCATATCCGAGACGAATGAGTCCCGGTTTCAGTTCTGAATCGGGAATATCAAGGAGCAGAGCTCCCCCTTCCCGTGCTACCGTTAATGATCCGTGTATGAAAAACGGAAAGTGTTTGGCCTGCCTCCATGGTAAAAAACTAATATTGAACCACAGGGTTTTGACGATATTCAACTTCCGTTTTTTTTCTAAATATAATCTGAAGAAAAAACGATGGATTTTTCTAATAAAGGATATTTTAGATAGCAAACAGGCCATAATTGGTATTTTTTATTTGATGAAGTCCAAAATCATTCCAATATGGAGGCGGGGAGAAATGTTCCAGAGCGTTTTGATGAGGTGGCGATCCGTAAGCAAATAAGATAAATAGAGTGTGCGGAAGTGATGGAGAAGTTTGCTGCGGTAACCTGACGACGGAAGATTAAGTACTGCAAACAGGGATAGAAGGCGGCATTCCGTCCGCATTCGTCTTGTGGAAGCCTTTTTCTGTAAATGGAGCATGGTTTCTACAAACAAGATTTCATCCCCTTGTCGAATGTCTGGAGGAAACTGGCGCGAATTGATGGCGGAAGTTTCTCTTTTAATATAATGGTAAACTGTTTGTGGAGTCATGGCTACGAGATGACTGCGCATGGCAAGTTGAGTTACTTGCAGAAGATCTTCTCCGATTTTAAGAGAGAGAGGACAAAGCAGAGGATGCTCAAACAATGATTTTCTAAACAAAAGCCCCCATAGGTGGCCTTGCCATGTTTTCCTGATGGTTGTCAGCCATTCTTCTCCGGAAAGGGTAGAAAAAGGGATATAGTTCATTCGGGCGATTAGCTCTCTCTTTTCAGTCAAGTGAAGAGTGGTACCGGCTGTGATGTCAGCCTGGGTTTCCACAGCCCGTTCTACCAAAACTTCCAGGGATTGAGCCGGTAAATCATCGTCCGCATCCATGAAGAACAAATATTGTCCGGTAGCTTTTCGCATACCGTAATTGCGTGCTTCCGTGACACCGCCCCTGTTTTGCCTGAAGGTGCGAATCTGGGGATAGGCATGATCAAACCCCTGAACAATTGCCCGGGAATTGTCGGAAGAGCCATCATCAATAACGATGATTTCCAGGTTTTTGTAGGTTTGCCCCAGGCAGCTTTGCAGGCATGAATCAATGGTTTCCTCTGCGTTATACAAAGGAATGATGATGGAAACAAGAGGCGGAGAATCTAGAGTCATGAAAGGCCGATTTGAGCAATAATTTGACTGGTATATTCCGGGTCGGAAGATAGTTCAGAAAGACGATTTCCTGTTTCATTGACATATCTCCACGGCACCGGAACCTTTGACGTTGCTTTCATTTGAAACCACTCGTATTCGATGTCGATATGTCCTACGTCAATAGATTGTACTCCGTGTTCCGCTAAATCATGAGCCAAGACCGTTGCTGTTGGGCCCAGGGCGATTAGAACCAGAAAATCCATTCCTTTTGCTTTGTCCAGCGTCGTTTCCAGAATAGCATGGTAGTAGTTAAAAGCGTTTTCCGCCGGGCAGACGATTCGGCGGATGGATGCGGCTCCTTCAAAAAGGTCATTGTGAAAACCCAGTTTAGAACCTGTACCTTCCACCAGAATGAGGTGACGGTTATGGAAAATCTGGCGCCAGAGGCTGATGTATTGCGGAGTTTCCGTCTTGTCTTTCAGATGTTCGTAAAATCTGCTGATCTGCGTGTTTAGATAGGGGCCGGACTGGAAATATTTGTTGAAAAGGGTCAGTCCGTTTCCCCGGAATAAAAAATCCTTCCAGAAATTTCTGGATTCTTTATTGTAAGATGAGATGCCGGAAAAAACATCAGGGATGCAGACCCGGTGTTGCGGTATTGGGTTCCGGGCTATTTCCCTAAGGCGCCTGGCTAATGCCGCATCCTCTTTTTGAAATCCAATAGGATAGCCTTCCATGAGAAGTATTTCCCCATCCCCATACCTGCTGATGGATATGCGGTGCTTAAGAATATATGACAGGGAATCTTTGATGCTGAGGACTTTCGGATGGCGGCCGAACAGGTATGATATTTTCAAAAATACGCCGCGAAGTTGAATAAAGAAACATAGTAATATTTTTTTCATGGGAGATTATGAAAAATATTTTAAATAAAGGGGAATTCCTGCAATTTTTGATAAAACCAGCCGTATTTTTTCTTTCACCGGAAGATTTTTCGTCCGGAAAATGGAGGAAAGGCTGCATGAAATGGTCCGGAAATGGTTGAGAGAATCTTCATAACGGGAGGAGATTTTTTTTGGGGTTCTGTTAATCCCCACCATCATAAGAAAGCATTGATGGTAATAATTGACAAACAGGGGGGAATTGTGAAGATCAGGATAGCCAGAGGCAGCGTGGACGATCCGTTCATAAGCCTGGAAACGCTCCTGCATTTTTTGTGGGTTAGCTCCGGATGCCATTATTGAGCCGGGACGAAGGTTGTATCCATAGCCTCCTAAGCCGGATGAATATAAACAACCGATTCTTTTTGCCAGGTCAGGGATAATATAAGTATCTTCAAAAACGGTGCCTTCTGGAAAGCGGAGTTGGTCAAACACGGCCCGGCGGAATATTTTATTCCATACGGCGTGATTGACTTCTGGAGACATGCAGGCTTCCAGGATGTCACGTTCACATTCCCACATTTGTGCAGAATCTGCCCCTTTGCGGGGATTGGGTTGATTGTACGGATAAATATATGGGAATTGAACGACTGTGATATGTTCGTTTTGTTCTAGAATTTCAAGATTGGGCTTGTAAGTATCTTCCAGAAGTTCATCGTCACTGTCCACGAACGTTATATATTTGCCTTTGCAAATATCCAGGGCTCTGTTTCTTGCGGAAGATATCCCGGAATTGGCCTGATGAATGACCTTGATCCTTGCATCGCAAAGAGCCAGACGGTCGCAAAGGGCCGGGCTGTCATCCGTAGATCCGTCGTCAATCAAAATAATTTCCATTTCCACGTTTTGCTTCAATACGGATTCTACGCATTTCTCTAAAAATGCCGAAGTGTTGTAAACCGGGATGATTATGGAAAGGGTATGGGCCATATGGGATGATTTTATTTATTAAGAACCATGTTTTTTAAATCATATATTTCCTGAAATCTGAAGAAGAGCGATAATAGAATAAAAATGGCTATGTAAATACAGGAAGACATTGCCAGGATGAAAAAGGGATTTTCCGTTATGTAAAAGGCAGGGAGCGCACAGAAGAAGGAGGCAATGCTGAGGCCGATGATGGGAAGAATGTCTTTAATTTGCTTTTTGATCCCATATTGAATCAGTCTCTTGGTATAGTAGGAATTAATTCCCAGTTCCAGAATGGATAAAAGAAGGAGGCCGCAGCACATGAAAAAAATCCCGAAAGGTATGGTGGCGCACAGGATCAGTACGCCCAGGATTTTTTTCCATACTTCAAGACGCAGGAAAAGATTGCTTCTTCCTTTGGCTTGAAGCAGATTGAGGTTGAGGGCGTTCATTGGAGTGAGCGCGAGAGAGAGGGATAAAATTTGAAGAAAAGGCACACAAGGAAGCCATTTTTCTGTTAAGAGCGCAGAAACGAGAGGGGATGCTGTAAGGACGAGCAAAAGCATGCAGGGGAGAATGATATATGCCATCATGCGAAGGATTCTCCGGAATACATGTTGGAGCTGTTCATCATTATCCTGTATTTGACTCATCAAAGGGTAAGTAACTTTGGAGATAATGGAATACAGGGAAGACATGGGGAGGCGGGCCATGGTGTTGGCACGTGTATAATAGCCTAGATCCGCTGCAGAGAATCTTTTGGCAATGACGAATTGATAGGCATTCCGGTAACAGGAATCAAGGAGTGACGAAATCATCAGCTTACATCCGAATCCAAATGTCGAATGAAAGGATTTCCATGAAAACTCCAAACTCGGTTTCCAAGGTACAAAATACCAAAGTGCAACAGTTGTTAATACGGAAGATAAAAAACCCTGTAGCACGAGAGCCCATACTCCGTAACCCATATACGCTAGAAAAATGCCGATAATCCCGGAGATAATAAAGATGGGAATGGAGAAAATAGTTTGTTTTTTGAATTCCATGTTGGCGTGGAGCAATGTGCCGTGTACAGCTCCCAAGGCTCCTGTAATCAGGGTAAGTCCGGAAATCCGGGTAATTTCTGTTAAAAGAGGTTCATTAAAGTAGGATGCTATGAATGGGGCGGAAGTGTATAGAACTAGGTAAATTAAAATAGAGACAGCAGTATTGTAATAAAAAACGGTGGCAAGATCTGTTTGAGTCCGGTCTATTTTTCTGATAAGTGCCATGCTGAGTCCTCCGGTTACAAAAATGCCCGAAATTTCTATAAAGATACTTATAGTTCCTACTAGGCCATAGTCTGACGGAGTCAGCAAACGTGCCAGAATAACACTAATGAGAAAACTTACGCATTGGTTGCCAAATGTGAGAATAGCACTCCATTTGACTGCGGTTTGAGCATTCTGTTTCAGGTTATTCATAGGCCGTTTTTTATGATTGGAGAAGAAGTTTGGTTGATTTCCAGTTATTTCTTTTCCATAAAGTATAGGAACGGGCTCTTTAAGGACAGGATTTTATGGAATATGCGGGATATGTCATAATGCCACGGGTAAGGGAGGTTGTTTTTTCTGAATGCCTGTTTGTTCTGGCGCGTATTCCGCAAGATGGCGCGCAGACCCGATGTGCTGGAGCCGCCAGTGCGCATGAATACCATGTCGCGGTCGATATAAGTGGTGGAGATCCGGTTTTTTTCTATAAAACGTAGCATCAGCTCAAAATCCGCCGCACTGCCGATAGAGGGGTCAAAGCCGCCGTAACGAATAAAGCAGCCCTTTTTACAATAGAATGTGGGGTGTGCCGGGCTCCAGCCGCGCTGGAAGGATCCAGGACTGTATTCCGTTCCGCGCCATGTGCGTACGGTGTCCCTTACTCCGTTGATGTAGTGCAGATTACCGTGTACGGCATCTGTTCCATGCCAGGCAAATGCCCTGGCGATGGCTTTCAGTACATTTTCGTCCTGGTAATAGTCATCCGCATTCAGAAAACCGATGACATCTCCTGTGGCCATGCCTATCCCCTTGTTCATGGCATCATAAATTCCCTTGTCCGGCTCGGATAGCCATTTCATGCGGCCGGAAAATTGATGACTGTATTTTTCAATCAATTCCACGGTTCCGTCCTTGCTGGCCCCGTCCACCACAATGCTTTCCACGTCCGGGTAGGTTTGCCGCAGAATGCTTTCCAGCGTGTCTTGCAGTGTTGCAATGCTGTTATAACAAACCGTAATGACTGAAATTTTCATTTTTGGCGGGGGGGAGTGGAGGAAATTTATTGGATGCTTTTCTGATGGCTCCTCATGATAAGCTGGGTATTTGCCCTGAGACCTTTGGTAGGCAAGTCTTTGGGGATCAAGGGATGGGCGGGTACGCTCAAGGAGGGGACAGGTTCTTTTCGGATACTTCTTAAAATGAGTTGCGTATTTTCTTTCAATCCGTAGGTCATCAAATCTCTGGGCTTCAGTACACGGGCCGGTGTACTCAGGGCATCCGGACGCTGCTGAATACCTTCTCTCTCGACAACCTTGAGGAAGGTGTAAAAAAGGATATTCAGGTCGTACCGGAAGGTCAGGTGGCGTTGGTAGCTCAGGTCATAACATACCCGCTGACGGAAGGTGAGGTTGTTGCGCCCGCGAATCTGGGCCAGCCCCGTGATGCCCGGGCGCAGGGACATTCTTTTTTTCCGGGTGGAAGGGGTAAAAATGGCCATTTGATCGGGAATCCAGGGGCGTGGGCCGATAAAGCTCATGTCCCCCAACAGAACGTTGATGAGTTCAGGCAGTTCGTCCAAGGAGGTGCTGCGCAGCAGGGAGCCCAAGACTGTTGTGCGTTCTTCATCCGGGAGCAGGTTCCCTTCTTTGTCCCTGGTGTCTTTCATGGTTTTGAATTTGATGATATGAAAGGGTTTGAGGCCGTGCCCGATGCGCTTTTGCAGGAAGAAGGGAGATGTCCTCTGGACGATGGCCAGCAGAATAGCCAGAATGGCTAATACCGGAAACAGGCATATAAGGCCGAAGAGTGCTCCCGTGAAATCTAGGGCACGTTTTCCGTAGCGTCTGTAAAAATTATGATTACGATACAGCGGGTTGCTGAAGGGGATATTAGTTATAGGGGCTGACATGGGTGTAGTACGAGAGGTTGTTAATAGGGTAGGCGGAGTTAGTTTTTCAGAGGCATGCGTTTGGCCATGGCGATGTTGTGGCTGTCTGTCCCCCACCATTCGTAAAGTTGACGGGTGCGGAACGTTTGTGCCAGGGCTGCGGCGGATTTGCCGTAAAATCCTTTCAGGGAGCCGACATTGCCCTGATATTTGACGCCTTCCTGCCGGGCCAGTTGGAGGAAATCTTCCTGTTGCAGGAGGCGGCCATAGCGTTCAGGGTGCGCCAGGACAGGGACGTATCCCATGTCCCGAACGGAGCTGATCATGTCCTTCCAGGCGCCAGGAAGGTAGTACTGGGGCAGTTCCACCAGCAGGTGGATTCCGTCGTAGGTCAGGGGAGTGTATCGGCGCAGCTGCTCATTGAACTGGTTGTCCAGCATGTATTCCGCCGCGAGCCGGAGCTGGAATTGTTCTTCCCTGGTGTCGGCAAGCAACTGGTCAAAACGGCGGCGCAGGAAATCGGGCGTATTGTCCGGGTAGCGCGCCATGATATGGGGGGTGCAGTAAGCTCCTTTGAGTCCCATGGCCTTGAGCCGGCGAATGATTCCCAGGCTTTCTTCAAGGCAGGCGGCTCCGTCGTCAACTCCCCATAGAATATGGGTGTGCATGTCCATGCCGTCCGGAAAGAGGCTGGATGTCGCATACCGGGGAGTGAACAGGTTGCCGAACATGATTGCTGCCGAAAAGAGTAAAGAGCAGGGAAGAAAGCCTTGGGCTTATGCATTGCCTGTGTCTTATTAATCTTGTTTCCTGGTGGTTTGCCGTGGTTCTCCGGAGCCGTATCCGTATTGGTAACCGTATCCGTAGCCATAGTAGCTGTAACTGGAGGACTTGAAGTTGACGCCGTTGATGATGTACGCCATATTGGGAAGTTTTCCCTGATCGGCCAGTTGCTGGATTTGGAGCAGATACCGTTTGTCGATTTTTCCGCTGCGCACGGCGTACAGGGTAATATCGCTCAGGGATGCCAGAATGGCGGTGTCTGCCAGAATGCCGTAGGGCGGAGCGTCGATGATAACGGCGTCATATTGTTTTTTCAGGATGCCCAGGATTTGACCCAGCAGAGGATGACTGAGCAGGGTAACCGGATTGGGCACCATGGGGCCGGTGTAAAGGATATCCATTCCGCGGGAGTTTTCCCTTAGGGGGCGAATGATGCCGGTGGTGTCGGAGCTCTGTTGGAGCAGAATGGAAGTGAGTCCTTTGCGTCCGGAACCGCCGAGACGCCGGGTCAGGGAGGATTTGCGGAAATCTCCGTCAATAAGCAGTACTTTTTTGCCGGCATAGGCGAAAGCTGCGGCCAGATTGGCGGAGGTGAAGGTTTTCCCTTCTCCGGGGAGGGTAGAGGTAACCAGAATGACGTGTCCTCCCTGTTCCGGCCTGGGGAGCATGGAATCTACGTTATTGCGCAGGATGTGGAAGCATTCCGCGATGACGGAATGTTCGTCCTGAATGAAAAGACCGGTATTTCTACTTTCTTTTTTGTTCATCTGGGGCAGTTCGGCAATGACAGGCTGCCTGTTTGTGGACGGGAGATCGTGTTTATTGTTAACCTTGTTGTTCAACATGGCCGCTCCCATGAAGGCAAATATGCTGAACAGGGCACCTCCCGCCGTTCCTCCCGCGATGTATTGAATGGTTTTTGGGGAAATGGGAAAGTTGGGCCCATGGGCGGTTTCCAGAACCCGGGCGCTGGATTCCGTTACCGCCATAGCCAGGGCGTTTTCCTGTTCCTTGCTTAAGAGCATCAGGTAAAGTTCCTCCTTAACCTTGTGTTCGCGGACCAGGGGAATGATTTCCTGTTCCCTGCTTGCTGTCTCCGTGAGTCGTTCAGTAAGGGAATCCCGTTTGCTGATGAGCTGGTTGAGCTTGAGATTCAAATTGCTACGGTAGTTGGAAAGAGCTTTGTTGGCGGCCGCCCTGGTGGAATTCATCCTGTCGCGCAAGCTCACTGTAATTGGGTTCTGGGAACCGGCGCTTCCTGCAATTTTCTGATATTCCAGATAGGCTTCGTTATAGTGTTCTATCTGCCGGGCAATACCGGAATCGGGAAGTCCGGTTTCCACGGAAATCAGGCCCTGTTTGCGTTCGGTTTCCTTAAGATTGTCTGCCAGGATGGCTGCCAGTTTGATTTGTGTTTCGAGATCGAAAATTTCTTTTTCCAGCGCCTGGGACGTGCTGAAGTCCGCGCTCATGGTGGTATCCGTATCCTTGACAATGTCGCTTTTCGTCTTGAATTCGGTGATCTTTTGTCCACGTCACTCAGGGCGGCTCCGAGTTCTTTCAGGCGGCTCTGGATGAAGTTTTCCGTTTTAAGGGCCGCCTTGTTTCGTTCATCCTTGGAAATTTGGTTGTAAACCTGGATGAGGTGGTTAAGGACGTCTTCCGCTTTCTGGGGATTACTGGCCGTCAGGGACATTTCCAGAAGGCTGGATTCTTTGGCGTCCGGACGGGTGACTGTCAGTCCGTGGAGCAGGTTGTTAGCAGTTTCAAGCACGGGCTTGTGCCGGACAATGACAGTTTTTTCATTCCACGCATCGGTCATCAGGGATGTTGGATGGATGGAAATGACGGCAAAGGGAAGTGTAAGAGGTTTTCCGTAAAACCCTTCCAGCTGGACTGATTCCCCCTGGTTATTGGAATGGCTAAGCATGAACCTCTTTTCATCTAGAGGCGTGATCTGCAGGGTACAGGCTCGTTGCTTATCGATCCGTTCAAAATGGACCAGCAGGGGGCTGGTTTTGTAGAGGTCGATTTCCCTGAAATCTTTTTTTTGCCAATAGGAAGTGTTGAGATTGAGGTCTTCCACCACTTTTTTCATTAATGCGGTGGATTTGAGGATGAAGCTTTCGTTGGCCAGGTTGGCTGCGCCGGAATCGATGCCCAGCTCTGCCATAATGCGTTCCGAAGATGCGTCACTGCTCGTTTTGGCATCGCGCATCAGGACGCTGGCCGTCTTCTGGTAAATGTAATTCTGTCGGCCGGCTAGGTAGTAAGCCGCCGTACCTCCGGCGAGGGCTGCCAGAATGATGATAAACCAGTAGCGGCGCAGGACGAGCAGCACCGTGTCCAGGGAAGTTGTTTCTTCTGTGTTTTCCGTAACAGGCGGAGTGGGAGCGGTATTATTTGCCATGGAGGAAAGAGGGTGGAATGTTGTTTGGAAATACTGGACCCCTGGGGAAGCGGTCCGATGCAATCGGACCGTCCCTATATTTCCGTTCACAGGTATGATTAAGCCGGATGAGAAAGAGGCGGAATGTCCGTTACAGGCACAGGGCGATCACGGCCAGAGTGACACCAAGCCCGGAGAGGCCCCAGCCGTACCATTGAGCAGCGTCGCTGCGCGTGTTGACCTTGCGGTCTGAGGGTGTCACGTAAATGATGTCGTTTTGCTGGATGTAATAATAAGGAGAAGTGAACAAATCCTTGCTGCGCAGGTCGATACTGGCGATTTGGCGGGTTCCGTTGGTTTCCCGGATTAGCGTGACGTCCCGGTTGCCGTCAATATTAAGGTCTCCGGCCCGGCTGATGGCCTCAAGAATGGTTACGCGCTGTCCTTCAATAGTGTAGGTTCCGGGAGCATTGACTTCGCCCAGAACGGAGAATTTGAAGTTCATGATCTGAACATTGACGGAGGCATCCCGGATGTAGTCATTGTTCTTGAGAGTAGCGGCAATGTCGGAGGCCAGCTGGGAGCAGGTTTTGCCCGCAGCCTTCATTTTGCCGATGACGGGCAGGACGATGCAGCCCTGGGCATCCACCAGATATCCTTTGGGTTTGTTACTGGAGGTGCCGCTGGAGGAACCGATTTCAGACATGGCAAAGGGGGCGGTGAGCTCCGGCTGCTTGCTGCTGACTGCGATATAGAGTTGGTCATCCTTCTGGATGGTTGTCTGGTAGTTTGCCTTGATGGTTTCCCTGGAGTTTCCGGAAACATCCTGGATATAGAGGACTTCCTTGGGGCTGACGCAGGAGGGCAGGAGAGCGGCTCCGGCCATGGCCAGGGAGCACAGAATGACTTTATTGATGAGGTTGTTTGTATTCATTTGGTGAGGGAGGAGGAAACGTTGCTTTTGGGAGGAAAGATGGCGATAAAAACAGGGAAAGAGGCCATTCCGGCTCAAAGGATTTTCTTCCTTGGCCCGGAAGCACCACGGGAATGGCGTGATGCCCTCCATGCTTTTAATCTTCCGGAAGTTTGAAAGAAAAAGGCCGCTATATGTTCAGTCATCATTTTAAATTTGATGATTTTGATTTTTTTTGTTTGAAACAAGCAAGGGTTTGAAAAAGGGGGATATATTTCCCCTCACATGGAAAAATCGGGAAAATAATCATCAATAATGAAAAGATACTGGCAGAAGCAGTACCGCCGGGTAAAATGCCGGGGAGTGGCCGCTGACTTGCCTGCACATGAAAGTCGTGACTGGTTAACGGATTGTAATTTCAATGCCATGAGGAAGAGCATTCTCAATTAGCGGATTAACTATCCGCTGGAAAAAACCATGTATTGCACAATGTCCTCGCACAATGATGGGTAAATGTCATAATTGATTGAAAATCAAATTATATTTATTATATATCATGAAATTTGAAATAAGCTCGGCCAAAAAACATTCACAGATATTCTCTATGATTTGCCAATCTGTTTTTTCCGCCTGTGAATCTGCGTAAATTCCTTTTTTTTAAAAAAATAGTTTGACAGCGGATAGTTAATCCGCCCGCAAAAAAAGAGTCCGAATTTTTCATCCGGTTTCTCACAGGTCATTACATTGACCAACAACGATTTATACTTATTCAGCATACTGTTCGTTAAGAGCTTCCACGATTCCCCTGGAAGCTTCTGGAATGTTGATACCCGGGCCGAAGATAGCCACAACTCCGTTTTCCTTCAGGAAGTCATAGTCCCGGACGGGAATAACACCGCCACAGAAAACCAAGATGTCCAGAACGTCTCTTTTTGGTTTCGTTCCAGTTTTTTATGGGATACGGGCATGCCCGTATCCCGGAGTTCGCTTTCCAGGTCTGCAGGAATGGAACAGCCGCGTGTGGAAACGAGAATACGATCCGCCATCTGATCCACAAAGACACCGGGGATTCCATCCCCTGCCCCGTCCATGACCCGGAACATATCCGTATCCGGCGGAATCAATTCCCTGTTGCGTTCCACGCAATGATGATCATTTCTCTCTACGGCAGAGCAAAGAGTAACGGATGAAGAACGTTCCCGCAATGTCAAAGAAGCAGGAGCCTTATTTCCTCCGGAGCAAGAGTTCCGCCAGGAAAAAACGGTCACCCGGACGGCCCAGTTTTCTCAAATCGGATGATTACAAAAAATTGCCTGCAAGGCAGAACCTTGCAGGCAACAACATTTTTAACTGCCGGAAAAGAGATTCTCAAGCTCTTCGGCGGCGAGCCATCAGGGCCACCAGCCCCAGCAGGCTCAGGGACGCCGTGGCCGGTTCCGGAACGCTGGCTGTTTCTCCGGAAATAGCCAGAGCATTGAACGTAGGCGTGTGGGCGGAACCCGGAGTATTCACCGTCAGAATAATTTCGCCATCTTCATTGGCAATAACGTCACTAATGGTGTACCCCGTGGGAGTCCGGGCCTGAATTGTCTGAGAGTTCGCACCTATGGAAGGATCCGCGCTGCCGTAGGTATTGGAAGTCACCAGGGAATTCCAGGCACCGGCCCCCTCAAGCGGACACCCGGTAACAAGGGCAATCTGGTAGGAAGCACCAGCCACCAGACCGGAAATAGTCAGGGAAAGAGAAGCTCCTTTGGGGCCGGAGATAAAGGTCTGCCAAGAGTTTCCGAAAGAAATCTGGTTTTCCATGAAAGAATCCAATCCCTGTGTATCAAAAGAAGTTCCGGAGGAAACCCAGTCCCCAGAAGCGGCGGAAGAAGCAGAACCCAGATTCGCGGAAGAGGATGCCGTAGCCAGGGTTGCAACAAATCCTGAACCGGAATCGGTTACAGAAACAGTCTTGGCAGGAGTTTCCGGAAGCAGAGAACTGTTAAAATCAAATAATACAGTAGCAGCACTCGCGGAAAGCGCGGATACCACAGCCAACATGGAAATAGAGGCGATTCTTCTCATAAATAGCAGGTAAACAGCAACTGATTTCAGTAAGTAACGGATTTGAAATTCGCTGGATGTTTCATAACTCATGAAAAAATGTCGAACGGCACATTTTTTTTAATAGATATTTAGGCTAATAATAAATAATCAAATGGATATGAAAAATAATCATTGAAATTGATTCGGTTTTATTGATTTGCGGTGCAGGGGCGGTCTTTTCTCAGGTAAAAAAGGGAATTCCTGGCGATACTCTTCCAGAGTGGCAAAAGTGTTTAAAAACCGTATTTCCGGTCCGTAAGCCGGCAATTCCTGTTTTGAGGGAAGCGGATTCGGGCAATTCTTTTTCTTCCCTGTTTAGCCTTGAGTTTGGGGCGAAGAATTGCTAGAATAGAAACAGGTATGGCATTGGATATGCAGGAACGTCATGCATTTGAGCATGAAGAGGGGCGTTCCCCTGTTTGGATTGGAATGGCATGGGGTGCCGTGTCTTTGTTGGGGGGGGTGGCTCTTCTGGCTGCTATGCTGACATTTGATGTGCGGGAAATAGGCTGGAGTTATTTAAATGGCTCCGGGCTGGTTATACCGGGTACCTCCAATGTGCTGGGAACGGCGGGATTATATGGTGCAGGAATTTTTTATTGGATGCTGGGAGGCATGGCCTGGATGCTGGTTATCCTGTTGGAGTGGTGGGGGCTTTACCGCCTGCTCCACCATGGAAGGCTGCCCCGAAGCGTGGTTTACGGCGGTTTGTTCCTGTTGTTGTTCGGATGCCTGTTTCTGACGGCCGGGCATGTGCCGGGGAATGAATGGGTGGCGCGCCACCAGATTCAGGGCGCCGGGGGGCTGGCGGGCCATTTGCTGGGAACTGGTCTGTTTCTTCCGTTGGCCGGGAGATCCGCTGTGCTGGCGTTTTCCGGGCTGGGCTATTTGCTGGCCTTGGTTTATGCCGCCGGGATGCGTCCCCGGCCGTTTTGCCGGGCCATGCTGCGGGAATGGCGTGCCTGGCGTATGAACAGGAAGGAAAAAAAACTGGCGCGACAGACCGCTCTGCTTGCCAGGGAAGCTGCCCGCGTGAGGGCCAGCATGGAAGATGCCGCTTTGTCCGCTCCCAGGCCGGTTAGAAAGGGCCGGGCTTCCGTTCCCCGTCTGCAGCGCACCGGGGACGATCTGGAAAGTTTGTATCATGAAGCAGCGGCGGTTGCTCCGTCCAAGCCGGAGGATTCTGTTCCGCCTCCCAGCGCCCCGCGAACCCAGGGCCGCCTTCCCCTGGCTCCGCGCCCCAGGATTACCGTTGCGGAACCGGCGGAAATGAAGCCCGCGCCCAAAGAGCAGCCTTTTTCCAAATTGTCCACTCCTCCCACGGAGGAATTCCGCGAGTATGAGCTGCCTCCCTTTGAACTGCTGCATTATGAAGAAAAGCCGGAAGGCCCTACGGCAGAGGACAAGGAAGAAATGCTGGAAATACAGCAGAAGATTATTGATACTCTGACGACATTCCGCGTGGACGTGACGCCTGGGGATATTACCCGAGGCCCGACCATCACCCGTTATGAAGTGTATCCCGCGCGCGGCGTGCGCGTAAATACTTTTGACCAGTATGCGAAGGATATTGCGCTGGCGACCAAGGCGGAAAGCGTGAACATCGTGGCCCCCATTCCGGGCAAGGATACGGTAGGTATTGAAATCGTCAACCGGAAGAAGGTGGCCGTTCCCCTGCGGGAACTTTTGCAGGATCCCGCTTTTTGTTCCCCCAAGAAAAAGATTCCGCTGGCGCTGGGGAAGGACGTGTATGGACGTACCGTGATCGGGGACTTGGCGTCCATGCCGCACCTGTTGGTGGCCGGCGCCACCGGATCCGGAAAATCCGTGTGCATTAACAGCATTATTTCCTCCATGCTCCTGAAATTCCGTCCGGATGAACTGAGGCTTATTCTGGTGGATCCGAAAGTGGTGGAAATGCAGCCTTATTCCAAGCTGCCGCATCTGATTGTTCCGGTGGTGACGGATCCCAAGAAAGTTCCCAATGCCCTGCGTTGGTGCGTGAATGAAATGGAGCACCGCTATCATTGCTTTGCCAAGGTGGGTGTGCGAAACTTTGAAGCTTTCAACAAGCGCCCGCCGGATGTTCCTGCGCAAGAGACGGAGGAACCGGAAGACGGGCAGGTGGATGAATCTTTGGCGGAATCCATTGCCAGAGACCTGGAATCCCAGGGGGAATGGCCTGTGGAAGAAGATGATGAACTGGATCTGGAGGACGACGGAGTTATTCCTGAACGCTTCCCCTACATCGTCATTATTATTGACGAACTTGCGGACCTGATGCAGACAGTAGGAGCGGACATAGAAACGAATATTGGACGTCTTACCCAAAAGGCCCGTGCCGCAGGCATCCACCTTATTGTGGCGACGCAGACGCCAAGAAGGCAGGTGGTGACGGGGACGATCAAGGCCAATATCCCGACGCGCATCGCTTTCCAGGTGGCGAGCGGTACGGATAGCCGTGTGATTCTGGACAGGCAGGGGGCGGAAAAACTGGTGGGCAAGGGAGACCTTCTGTATTTGCCGCCGGGTTCCGCCCAGGTGGAGCGGGCGCAGGGAGCCTTTATCTCTGACGATGAAGTGGAAGCCCTGGTGGCCCACTGTGCTTCCCAGGCCAAGCAGAAATTCCATGAAGAGGTTCAGAAGTCCCTGGACGAGCCTTCCCGCGGAGGTGCGGACAGTCCGCTGGATGACGCGGAAGAGGAATGCTATGCCAAGTGCCTGGAAGTGGCTGTTGTGGAACGTAAGGTAAGCACCTCCCTGCTGCAGCGGCGTTTGAGCATTGGATACGGCCGTGCAGCGCGCATGATGGATTTGCTGGAATCCCGCGGCATTATTGCCCCGGCGGATAATACCAACCGTCCACGCAAGGTGCTGGTGGAATGAAACGATGAAAAAACTCCCCATGAGACGAATTGTTTCCCTACCTGTTCTGGCGGCGTTTGTGGTGCTGGGGGCCTCCTGTTCCCAGCAGGTGCAGCAGCCCGTTAAGAAAGCAGTCCCTCCCCCCGTATATGTGGGCAAGGTGGAGCAGGTGTATCCTAATCATCATTATGTGCTGATTGCTCTGGCCGGGAATGTTTATGAACCGGGAACCGTGCTTATCTCCCAATCTCCGGGCCGGGAAGAAAAATGCAGAGTCGCCAACCTGATTGTGACGGAGGAGCGAATGGGGCGTGCGCGCATTCCTGCGGATATCCGCAGTGGCGCTGTGGAGGCGGGGGACCTGGTGTTCCTGTATCGGAACCTGGCTGTTCCGGAAAGTACCGGAAAGATGGATGAGCAGAAGCCGGTCAGCCCTGAACCGGAAACGGATGAAGACAGCAAGGTTGTTGCTCCGCCGATTGCCCCGGACGGCGGCAGGACGGCGGACGGGCTGATGCCTCTGCCCGGGGAGCAGCCTGTTCCGGCCTCTGCGGATCAGGAGCGGATTTCCCGAGAGCGGGAGAAAATACTCCGGGAGTTGGAAAGCGTTCCGGACAGGCTGGAAGAACCGTGGAGCAGGACTTTCTCCGGAAAACCGGTGGAAAGATAACCGGATGCGGAGGTATCCGCAATGTTTCCCAGGGCGGGAAGGAGCTCCTGAAGATGAGGCCAGGTATTGGGAATTCAAATACCAGTTTCTTTGAAACGGACGGATGACCTGTTCCAGTATTCCTGATAAACCCGATCCTCCTGTCCATCCAGATTCAACTGGTACAGGCGGAAAGTGACCGGAATATTTTTGGGTTGCCACAGCTCTTCATAGGAATATTGGTAGCGCATGCCCAGCTGTTTCATGACGCCTCCGCTGCGGGGATTCCTGATATCGTGTGTGGCCGTGATGTAGGGCATGCCGTCTTTCTTCAACCGGGCGACAACAGCCCTGGCCGCCTCCGTGGCAAAGCCTCTGTGCCAGAACTCCTGAAGCAATCCGTAGCCGAGGTCATGGCTGTCGTCCGTGCCTGCGTGGATATACCCTGCCGGGAGGTTGCTGTTTTTCGGGCAGATGGCGTAATGATACCCGTAAGGCCGTTTGTACACTTCCCGGTACTTTTCTTTGAACAGGGACGCCGCTTCTTCCAGGGAGGTTAATGGAAACCACGGCAAATACGTGTTTACCTCTTCATTGCTGTAAATATTGAACAGGGCCTCCAGATCATTTTCCGTGAATTTTCTCAGTATTAATCTCTCGGTTTCCAATAAGGGGGTATTGGCGGAATTCATGGATGGAGCTTAAGGTTTTTTTCCGTTTAATTTTACTATTTACACAAGGGGTGTCAAATGATCCGGTTCATGCTTAGGCCTGATGTTGCGGTACGGGTTCCTGCCTGTTTCCCGGGATGCCGTTTTGCTGCCGGCGCGTATGGGGGGGACAGCAGAAGCGTGCATGGCAACAGTTTTCCCAAATGGGGAAACTGCCGTATGTTTTTCCGGATATGTCTATTTTTTAGATTCATTCAATATTTGCTTGTTTTTTCACGGCGTCTTATTAGGATGCTTTCGCTTACGCAACCAGATGACTAATTTATGAAATCCATCAAAGGAACAGAAACAGAAAAGAATCTTCTCAAGGCTTTTGCCGGGGAGTCAGAAGCGCGCAACCGCTACACCTACTTTGCCGGCGTAGCCAAGAAGGCCGGGTACGAACAGATTGCCGCTATCTTTCTGGAAACGGCCGACAATGAGAAGGAACATGCCAAGGTATTTTTCAAACTGCTGAAAGACGCTTGCGTTGAAGTAACGCACGCCGTCTGCACGGCTCCCCTGGAATCTACGGAGGATTGTCTGCTGGCCGCAGCCGCCGGCGAGCATGACGAATGGTCCGACATGTATCCTGCGTTTGCCGAAGTAGCGGACAGGGAAGGATTCCCCGCCATTGCGGAAACTTTCCGCAAGATTGCCTCCGTGGAGCAGCACCATGAAGCCCGCTACCTCAAGCTGGCTGAAAATGTGCGCGAAGGCAGGGTTTTTGCCAAGGAGAAGGAAATCCAGTGGAAGTGCCGCAACTGCGGTTATGTACATACCGGTTCCACTGCCCCCAAGGTATGTCCGGCCTGTGCACATCCCCAGGCATTCTTTGAAGAATTGGCGGACAATTTTTAATAACTTTTTATCCAGAGATATGGTTGAGGCCGGTTTCACGAGCTGATCGTGCAATCGGCCCTCTTTTTGGACTACGGACGCCTTACGCTGATGGACAGGGAACGAACGGATGCGGCTTGGGAAAAATATGGACGCAGCCTCTGGAATGTTGCCGGAAGCTACGGGTTGGGCATCGCCCTGATGCTGATTCTTCTGGCACTGACTTTTGCCGGAACGCTGTACCAGGTGAGGCTGTCTTCCTCCATGGGGTCGGAGGCTGCCATAGAGTCTTTTTTCGGGGCGGCGTATGTGCTGATACCGCTGGGCGGGGAGAACTCCCTGATTTCCCTGCCTCTGCCCGGCATGGGCATTACCTGCGTCCTACTGTTCATCAACCTGCTCATAGGCGGGATGTTCCGCATCCGGTGGACCTGGAGGCACGCGGGCGTGCTGGTGGCTCATGGTGGTATTTTGCTGCTGCTGGCAGGCATCATGCTGGGCAACAAAATGACGGTGGCTGTGGAACAGGTGGAACTGCCCCAGGGGGACCGGGTGCACGAATCTTCCCTTCCGTTTGATTTGCGCCTGAACCGCTTTGTGCCGGAGTTTTATCCGGGAACTTCCAAACCTAAATCCTATGAATCCCAGGTAACCGTCTTCCCGGAATCCGGCGGTCAGTATGACGCCGTTATCCGCATGAACGAGCCTCTGCGCCTTTCCGGCTGGACGCTGTACCAGATGAGCTGGGGTCAGGATTCCCTGCATCTGGGCAGGCTTATCTCCATTCTCCGCGCTTCCCATAATCCCCTGGAGCAGATGCCCAAATGGTCCTCCTACATCATCGCTGCAGGGTTGCTGTGGCATTTTGGCTGTGTTTTCGGCAGATACCTGCGCCGCAAACCCAGGCTTGCGGCTGCCGAATCGGAGGTGAAGGAGGAACCGCAGGCTGCTTCCGCCTCCGGCGGAAAAAAACGTCTGCGCCTGGCAGGCATTTGCCTGCTGGTAGCGGCCATCTTCGGCATCGGCATGCTGGCGGCGCGGCCTGCCGTCCATCCGGTTCTGGTGGAACATTATGTGCCCTGGTCTTCCTTTTTGGTGGAACGGGCCGGTGCCATGGCCGTTCAGGACGGCGGCCGCCTGAAACCTGTTTCTACTTATGCGGGTTTCCATCTGCTCCGGACGCTGGGTAAAAGAAGCTTGGTGATTGATACGCCGGAAGGGAAAAGGAAGCTCTCCCCAGTGGAATGGATGCTGGACAGCATGTTCCGTCCGGAGCTGGCGGAACAATACCCTGTTTTTCTGGTCAATCGAGAAGAGGTGGTCAGGCGCCTGCACCTGCCGGACCAGAAAGACAAGCGGAAAAAATACTCTTATGCGCAGCTTGCGGAACGCTGGGAGGAAATGACCCGTGCCGTCCGGGAAATCCGGTTGCTGGGAGAAACTAATCTGACAGAAGCCCAGAAGGAAATTCTGTCCCTTGCCCGCAACTTTGACGTGGTGCGGGGTTGGATGCTTGGCTCCCGAATCATGCTGGAAGACCCCGCCGCCATGGAACGGATGGAATTCCCGCGCTGGTTTCCTTCTGCCGGCCGCGATGGAGAACGCCTGTGGACGGCTGCCCCGGACAAAGCTGCCGGAGCCTTTTTGGCAATGGCGTCCCTGCTGGAACGCAAGGCAGTTGGCATGGCAGGGGCGGAGGCTTCCGCACTGCGGATGAAAGCGGAAGGCCTGCTGCTGGAAAAGCTGGTTCAGCCCAATGAAGCCGCCTCCGCCGGAGAGCGGCACGGCCTGGAAAGAGAAATTTTCTACTATCGTCTGGATCCGCTTTATGTTTCCCTGGCTGTCTTTGTGGCGGCGTTCGTGTGCCTGCTGCTCTGCGCGCTTTTCCGCCCGGTCGCCAACGCTCCCCTCTGGCGGCGTTTTCTCCGGCCCGGAGGTTTCAGCCTGGCGTGGCTGACAGGCGCGGGCGGAGCCGGAGTGCTGGCTGCGGCATTGCTCATCCGCGTGCTCATCACCATGAGGTCCCCGGTGGGCAATACGTATGAAACCATCGCTTTCATCGCCTGCATGGGGGTGCTCTGCGCTCTTGTGGTGGAACTTTTCAGTAAAAAGGGAATCGTATTGGCGGCGGGGCTTTTGCTTGGGGCTTTCTCCTGTCAGATGGGGATTTTGTATGAATCCTCCCAGGCTGTGGACCATATGGATCCCCTGGTGGCCATCCTGCGCTCCAACTTCCTGCTTTCCACCCATGTCATTACCATTGTGCTGGGGTACGCGGCCGGGTTGCTGGCGGCGGTGCTCTCCCATATATACCTCCTGGCTTCCCCCCTGCGCCTGATCGGCGGAAAAACGGAACAATCCCTGGACCGCATGGCTTACGGCATCTTGTGTTTTTCCCTGGTGTTTACGCTGGTGGGAACGGTTTTTGGGGGTATTTGGGGCAATGAATCCTGGGGGCGCTTCTGGGGCTGGGATCCCAAGGAAAACGGAGCGTTGATGATTGTTCTGTGGCAATTGACCGTATTGCATGCCCGGAAAGCCGGATGGCTGTCTTCCTGGCTGCTCCACTTCAGCAATGTGGTGGGCGGCGTTATCATTGCCTTTGCCTGGTGGGGCGTCAATATGCTGGGAGTGGGGTTGCACTCCTACGGGTTCACCTCCGGTCGGGATGCGTTAGACATGTTCTATGGGGCCGAGGCTGTATTGTGCGTCCTCTTCATTATCCTGCATTACCGTGCTCTCCGGCGTGTGGACATCAGGTAGGGAAACAGGTTTCAGAGATAATTCGCAAGCATATTCCCGGAAAGGAACAGGAAATTTTCACCTGCCTTCTTTTCTTTTTCCGGAATTTGCGGTGTCCGGAGTTTACTGATACGGAGAACAAGGAGATGAAAACGCATTTTTCTCATTTTCTCCTTGCCGGGTCCGGTTTTCCGGTATATATTCCCGCCACCTCATGCACGGATAGCTCAGTGGTAGAGCGGCTGTCTTACACACAGTTGGTCGGGGGTTCGAATCCCTCTCCGTGTACCAAAAGCTTTCTTTTTGAATAAAAAGCCCGCACAATGAAAGTGCGGGCTTTTTCGTTGTTTTTTAGAGGGTTAATTAATAAATAGTTTGTTAGGTGACAGGGTATGACGGGATATGAATAGTTGCTTTTTGATGCTAGTTATGATGCTATATCAGGCATGGCGTTTTTGAGATGCAGAAAGGGATCTCGGTTTTGGCATGCTTGTTTTTATGTGCCCACCGCATCCGGCAAGTGGAAACTTGTCACTCATAGTACCAAGATTGAAGTTGCTCCGGCGGGTGCTATATCTGAGAAGGATGCTCAGAGGCTTTTAAACAGCGGTATGGAGCGGGAGAAGGTGGAGGCTCTAAAGGAGGCGGGGATGTCCGCGACGGATGCGCGGAAGCTGGCTCAAAAGGTGGCTGATGCGTGGGAGTCCGCCGCAAAGAAGGGATGGACTGTTTTCCATATACGGAAGGTGATTGGGGAGTTGGCTGTAGAGGTGACAGGAGAGGAGGTTTCTGCTCCTACTGTGCGTGCTTGGTTTGGCGATTTTATTGCCGGGTTGGGCAGAAAGGGGAAGTCTGTTGCGACTGTCCGGAATTATCGGAATGCCGCAAACAGGTTTTATACATTTTTGGAAGACAGGGTTGATTGGTCAATGGAACGTATTACTCCCCGCATGATGAATGATTTTATGCTGGAACTGGCCGGAATGTTTGCCGTCAAGACAGTGAAGAAGGAGTTTGGGATGGTTTGCGCTGTTTTTAATGCTGCTGTTAAGTTGGGTGTGATTGAGAGGAATCCCGGAATGGGAGTGGAGCTGCCGAGGGATAAAAAGACGGATTCTGGAAGAATTGCCCGGCGCGGTTTTACGCTGGAAGAGTTGCGGAGAGTGTTGGAGCGATGTGATGAGGAGTGGAGGAGTATGGTGTTGTGTTCTCTTTATCTTGGTGGCCAGAGGTTGGGGGATGTGGCGATGCTGAGGTGGGATGCTGTGGATTGGGAAAAGGGAGTGGTGAAATTGGTGACTCAAAAGACGGGCCGGGAGATGGTGGTGCCGATGGTTCCGGTTTTGGCCGGAGTGTTGCGCGAGCGGCAAACTGTCTGTGGAGAGGATGCCGTGTTTGTTCATCCGTCCCGTGCCGAGATGTATGAGCGGTCTGGGAGCGGCAGGTTGTCTGCGGAGTTTTCCGGGATGTTGTTTGATGCCGGTTTGATTGACCGTGATCCACGATTGGCCGGGAAAAGATACAGGAAATTAACTCCTGCCAGAGACGGAAAGAGAAGGGTGAAGAATGAGCTGTCTTTCCACTCTTTGCGTTATACTGTAGCAACGATGCTGCATGATGCAGGAGTGGTTCCGGCGATGGTGCAGGAGATTGTAGGGCACTCTTCCGCCGCCGTGCATGCCGGGTATATTAAGTTTGGAGCGGAGGCGACGGAGAAGGCGTTGGAGAAGTTGCCGGAGTTGTAAAGTTTTTTCTTTATCTGATTTAAATTATAATTATTGTGACGATATGTGTGCAATGCGATTGGTAAGTAAGAAGGAGAATCCTGTTAGTGCGCTTTTGGCTTCTGAAAGTAGAGAACGCGCAAAAAAGTTTATAGATATACGGGTATTGTCTACCGAAGGGATAGAGGATGAAATAGATGTTTTGAGAAAATTGGCCAAAGATTATTATGAGGTCTGTGATGAAAATGTAAAACTTAAGAAAAATATATATGATATTAACAATGAATTGAATAAATTAAATTCTATAAGAGAAAAAGAGGTTGAGTTATTAGGGGTTTTAAGGGGGGAATTATATTCTTGTTGGGTGAATTCTAATTGTTTTATTCAAGGGACAATTTTCTTTTTCGCTGTAATTTTAAGTGTCATAGGATTTATATACGATGGTTCTTTTATTGGTCCTTTCGTGTTGTTTTTAATTGGGAGTCTGTTATCTCTTTTGAAGGGGTGGGATAGAAATGAACATTATGATTCTATGATGTATATTTGTTCAAAATTGTTGCTTGATAATAAGGTTGTGGATAGCAATGGAGATGATTGCCCTTTAACAATGAAAGAGCGTCTTGGTGTGGTAATGGTTGTTGTGCTAGTGACAATTTTTTTGAGTTTCATTACTGTGGATTGGTCAGTTATTTTTTGATGGAAGGAGTTTGAGCGCGTGTTTTGTTAGAAAAATGCAGATTCTAACAAATATTTCTTGAAGAGAAGGTGTAATTGTGGCAAGGAGTGGCTTAGTTTATTGGGGACAGTTTTTCCCAAATATCCAAGTCAAAATCACAATTAGAGAAGTAATAACCGATGATGTTACGCAGAGCCTGATTTTCTCTTTGCGCCCGGATTAGTTCCGATGCGCAGTATGCCGAGAGTTTCTTCGGTTGTGCGTTTCCGGGTGGCGGGATCGGAAGATTCCGTATGGGAGGGGAGGCCTTGTTTGGCTGTCTCCTGTTTTTCCGTGCCTTGTTGTTGAGAGGCCAGCCGGGCAGCAAGGCGTTCTCCTATATCTTCTTGTTCACTGCACCACTCCACCGCCATTGTACAGTAAGCGGAGAGTTCCATGCGGAGGCGTAGAGCTTCTTTTTCCACCCGTCTTTGAGTGTCGTAGTCCAAGCGCAATTCCATTTTCCCGCGATTGTCCTGATTCGGCAAATTAGAAGGTTGTATAGAAGATTGATATTGTGTTTGAAGCATCAATTCATTAATTTTCAAAATGGCCTTAGCAGGGACAATACCTTTAGTTTCAAACCATTTTTCTACAGTTCTTTTAGATTTGGCTCCACATTGTTTAGCGAGCCATTCTCGGTCTTTTCCTATTGTTTTGAGCCAAGATTTTATTTGTTCTTTGCTAGGCGTCATGCGCTAACAATACGGTCTTTTTGCGTATTGGCAAGATGATTTTATTTCTTGTTTACGAAAAAAAACCGTGTTTTGTTGTTGACGAACACGGTGTTTTTTCGTATTTGGGTGACATGCGAAAGACAGAGCGACCGGAAATAGATTGGTTGGGCCTGAGTCCGCGAGCAATGGCGCGGGTGATGGAGCTGAGTGAGCAATTAAAAATTACTCCTAAAAAGGCGTTTGAGTTGATGGTGGCGGAAGCTGCCACACAGGGAGCCGATGTGAAAGAAGCATCCGCAAGCAGGAAGAAGCTGAGAGCGGGGACTGTGGCATGATGGATTTGATGGAGGAGGAGTTGATGTTGCTGGGGTGGGATTACAGTCACAGTCCTTTTTATTGAAAAGATTTTATCTCCCGGCTCCAAGGTGGAGGCCAAGAACAACAACCAACAACTGAATGATATGGGTGTAATTGAAGATGATGGCTGGCATGGGGTTAATCCCTGTCCGGGAGGCCATTTTCTGGCGCAGGATGAGGAGAGCATCAAGCCCAGCCTGCGGAGGGATGAGAGGGCATGGTGTCCTTTGGTTCCCTCCGCAGGAAGGGTGCTCCCGGTGAGGATGGGTGATTTGCCTTGGGGAGGCAGGCCTTGCATGCGGGCGTATGGTACTCCGGGGAGGTGCTGCCGGGTGAGAGGGTGGTTGTGGGGGATTGGGGTAGTGGCGTGTTTTGTGTTGATTGGAGGTGTTTATGTCTGCGGCTGATGATTTTAACAAGATTTTGTTTGCGGATGCCGTGCTGGATTTGCTGGCCGCGAAAGTAGTGGAACGGTTGGCTGCAACGGGAGGCGGGCAGGATAAGGCTGCCGGGGTACAGGTGAAGGTGGAGAGTGGGCAGGATTGGGTGAGTGCTAAGGTGGCCCGTGCGGTGCTGGGGCGTAGTGATTCATGGCTTCACCGGACGGCCCAGCAGCATCCAGAGATTAAGCGATCCATGAAGCAACCGCACCAGAAGGTGGGGCGTCCGCTGTACAGTCTGCGAAGGATTTACCGAATTTTGGAAGATTCCGAAACAACCAAGAACCAAGACCATGAATAACAATGTGAAAGAACGGCCCATTCTGTTCAGCGCGGACATGATCAGGGCGTTACTACAGGAATACAGCATGCCCGGCCAGTACAAGAACCAGACGCGCCGCACGCGCGGCCTGAACCGGTTTAATGATTTCCCGGAGCACCTGAAAGAAAGAGGCTGGGAGATTCCAGAATTCGTCGAAGTCAAACCCGGCTTATGGCTGGCTGTCTGCAATGACGAACCGGATGATGATTTTAATCCGTGGGTAAGATGCCCCTACGGGAAAGCGGGTGATCGACTGTGGGTAAGAGAAACGTTTTTCGAGGTATATGATGATCAATTCCGGCCCACCGGGAAATACTGCTACGCCGCCACTCACCAAGGATATGTACATGTCTTGGACGAGGATGGAGGCATTAAAATAAACAAAGATGGAACGGAAGCGTCACCTTGGAAATCTGGTATTCACATGCCCCGGAAAGCGGCGCGGATTTTGTTGGAAATTACAGAAGTAAGAATTGAGCGGCTGTTAGACATTACACCGCAGGATGCCCAAATGGAGGGCATTGAAAGCGTCTGGCACGACGAAATAACTGATGCCCACTTATGGAAGGATTATTCAGGGAAATCCAATGGGCACATTTTTGCCCGGATGTCTTACTTTTCCCTGTGGGATAAATTAAAGGGAGCCGGATCTGCCCATTTGAATCCGTGGGTGTGGGTGATTAAGTTCAAGGTTTTAACGATTAACGGAGAATTGAAATGAAGAAGCTTTTATGTCCGCTGTGCGGGGAAATGCCAGAATATATTGAATTCGGATGCGGAGATGGAGAATCCGATTTAATTCAGTGTAATTGCGGATTATGCACTTCTGCTGGATCTTACCCAAACGGAGAAGAAAACTGCTGGAAGGACTGGGAAAAGCTTGTTTCCAAGTTTCCGCCTATCATGAGGGTCTGGCCGGGGGACAAGGTGAAACTTTTCGGGGAACGGCGGGCTAGAAGGATCATTGGGAAAAATGCGGGCCGGGGTGTTCTTTATCTGGAAACGGTTTCCGGGCCGCCTGACCCCGTGCGGCAGGATGATGTGATTCTGTGGCCATGGGAGCTTAACAGGAAGGAGGGCCAGCAATGATGCAGAACACATTTTATTGGGAGGCCGCCCGGTACATATCCGTGGCGATCATACCCGGTGCGGGGGCAAGGTATTTCACTTACGCCAACGAATCTGACGCCCGCCGCCATGAAACCAGCATGAGGGAGTGGCACGGCTCCCAGGGCAGTTTCACATATTACACCATCCGAGACGCCGGGAACATCCTGCTGGCGGCGGAACATTGGACCATGTGCCGGGATTGTAAACGATGCCGACCCTCCCGGCCCCATCTCCGCCAACAGGGGAAACAGCATGAATGCGACCTCCTGGGAACGGATGGGCACTGGTACGTGGACCCGGAGAAGGACGGCTGCACCTGGGGAACCAGAAGGGAGGAAGAACACAAACCGGAAACCAACAGTAATGATTAACATCCTCTTATCCATCAAAAAGCTTTTTTCTGTTTCTAAGAAAAAATTCCCTCAAACAAAAAAGAATGAAAAGGAATTTGTTTTCAAGCCGTGTTGCAGAAATTGCATTAACAATGAAGGAGATTTTTTTTGCTACACATACGGATTGTTTAACACTCCTGAAAGCTTAAATGATTATTGTCAAGACTGGGAGCTAGCAGACGACTGTGAAGAATAGTAAAAACGATTAACAATTAACAAGAAAGAATATGAATAAACAACGCCGCAAAGAGTTGGAAGATCTGCATGACGACCTCCAAAACCTTCTCGAAAAGCTGGAAACGATCATGGAGGAAGAAGAAGAGTATAAAGATAACCTCCCGGAAAACATGATCAACCGCATAGAGCAATCATACAATGCCATTTACTCCATGCAGGAAGCCTGTGAATGCATAACAAGTGCCATAAACAACCTTGAAGAAATCGAATAATCCCCATGAAGTCTGGAACGATAAAAAAGAAAAAGTCCGTAAGAAGGACAAAGGCGGCACCAAAGACGGTTGTCCGGCAAAGTTACATCTTGCGCAAGCGGCGCCTGCTGGCCATGCTTTGGAATCGCGTGAATGAGATTGAAAAGCGCGTGCCGAAGTCTCTGGATGAAGCCGTGGAGTTATCCCGGCAGTCCCGAAGATGGAGGAAGAGACTGGCAAGGTTTACCAAATTGAAAACAACGGCATTTCTGGCTTATGCCCTGCTTGTGGATTGCTGGGGTAAGTCACTACTGCTTGGAGCCGGCACCCGGAAGAAGATGGAGGATCTGATCAACAGCTCCGAATCAGTCAGGAATGCCGGGTATAAACTGGTTTGCCTGAGCGAGCTGATGACAGGTTCACCGCAGATCGACAAGATGGCATTTGCACAGGGGAAGGAGGGCCTATGAAGCTGACGCCTGAACAGAAAGCCTTTTTTGAGTACGGGAAAGCTCTTGGGAAATTGGAAAAATTTAGAGACGACCATAAAGGATGGAAGTGTGTTAATTTCCTCTCTAGGCGTCACTATTGGAGAAGCGGAAACTATGTTTGCTGCGAGACCCAAGATGTTACTGAACAGCACGCCCTGCTTATCCGTGACGCTTGGCAGAAACGAGCCGCATGCCGGGCGTGGGTGCCAATGGAGGACAGGTACTGCGGTAATTGCAAATATTCAGAGCGCAATGAATGGGATGTGCCATGTTGCGAATGATCTCATGTCAATATCGGAGAAAGCATAGACCGATGGGAGCCGAGAAAGGAGGAACAGGACAATGACTGAGCGGGAAAAGGCTTTTGAGAAAGCCAGAAAGATTTACGCCCTTGTTCAGGAGGGAATAGACGGAGAAAAAGAATCCGCAAGAGTGGCGTTTGAACGCATTTGCCGGGCACACGGTTTCGGCGAAGATGATTTCAATGATGAAATAATCGGCGAGTTTGAGATGGAGTATAAAAACCAGATGGAAATGAAGCTGGTCGCCCAGATTGCGGCGGTGTGCCGGGGTTCCTACGGTTCTTATGAATACAAATCGTATTTCAAGACGGTGTATCTAAAAGTTTCCCGGAAAGATTACGTCAGGGCCATGATTATGTATGATATGCTGTTGCCCCATTTCCGGAAGGAGTTTAAGAAGGGCAATAACAAGTACAAGGAAAATTTGAAGTACTGGTCTGATGCGGAGGTTATCGGTGAACATGGTGCGAGGTTTTGCATTTTGAAGCGCAAGCGGATTAAAGCCGAACAGGCCCGGTTCCGAAAGAAGTTCGCTTCCGCTTTTATTCTGGCTCATGATTTATTTCCCAAAAAAGAGAATGGGGAGTATGTAAAAGTCGAGGAATGGGAAGATGAAAATGAACAGGGGCAGAAGCTGATCGGCAAGCCCGGCGGCAGGAAGAAGGCGTTTCAGAAAGTCGATATGGAGCAGGTGATGATCTCCATGGGGATTTCCAAGATGGAAGTAAGGGACAGAGTAACCAACGGAGAATTGCCGGCATGAACAAGAACTATGAATTCGTCTATTCCCGGAGCCACGACGAAATGAGGGCCAAGGGAACCAATATCTACGTTACGCAGGAAGGAATCCACGAATGGAGCGCAATCAGGCGTCCTTGGAATTGGACAGAGCAAAGACACTACAGTTCCACTCCGTCAGGAGCCGTTAATAAGTTGTTGCGGGCGGAAGAGAAAGAAGGATGGAGATAAAGAGAAATGAAGGACTGGACAGGCAACAAAAGGACGTTAGGAGCCTTGCTGGGCGCATCCAATCACACCTCCGAAGAACGGCAACGGGAAGACTACTATGCAACAGACCCGGCTATGGTTAGGGATTTGCTCAATGCCGGCGCACCACTACGGAAACATGTATGGGAACCGGCCTGTGGGGCTGGTCATATCGTCAACGTCCTGCGTGAACGTGGGCACGAAGTGTACGCAACCGATATTGTTGACCGGGGATGCCCTGATTCCTGTCTTCAGGATTTTCTTTGGGAGTTTGACGGCGCACCTATGGGTGACGTGGACATCATGACCAATCCGCCCTATGCCACAGCCCGTGAATTCGTCGAGAGGGCTCTACAGGTTGTCAAGCCGGGGGCTAATGTCTGGATGCTGCTGAAATTGTCATTTTTAGAGGGTCAGAGCCGCAAGAGGTTATTTAACGATACCCCACCCGCGGATGTGTGGGTGTTTTCAGAGCGGCGGATTTGTGCGAAAAATGGTGATTTCTCCCGTTACAAGGCGGGAGCTATGGCTTACGCATGGTTCCACTGGGTCAAAAGCCGCAACACAGTCTGCACCATCAAGTGGTTATGAATTACAACTCCAACTGACTTTGACGATGCCGCGCAGGGAAATAAGAGACTGGTGCCAAGAGGTGGAGATGGATGAGTTAAGCTCTACCGGGGAACGTGTGTATGTCCGGCTGAGGATGGCTGCGGATAGCGCAGGGAGGTTTTACGGGGACGCTGAGTGGGTGCTGAGCAAGTGTTTTTCCTGCCGGGTGCATTTGTCCGTGGATGAGGTGGAACAGGCCCTGTGTGAGCTGGAGGCTGCCGGGATGGTCGTGAGGTATGATGCGGAGGGAGGACGGTATCTGGCGATTACGGAGTGGGGCGTGAGGCAGAGGAGCGAGCCTAAGTTTCCGGCTCCTCCTGTGAGGGTTGCGAGGCCCGGAGATGCCGTGTCAGACGGTTGTCCGTCAGCTGTCAGTCAGTTGTCAGACAAGCGTCAGTCAGTTGTCGGACATATGTCAGACAGTTGTCAGACATCCCCCCTCTCCCCCTCTTTCCCCCCCGCACCCCCCCATTCTTCCCCCACACCCCCGCACCTATCCGCGCGTGGCCGCGCGCGTGCGGGGGAGGGCCATTTGGGCGGTGATTTGGAGAATTCCGGGGTGATTCATGGGGAGGCTGCGCCTCCGCAAGTGCCTGATTCTGACGAATCAGGAGGTGTTTCAGATTCTCGCGGCGGTGTGATAGCCGAGATGTTAAGTAGTGTTAATGTTTTCAGAGCTAGTGAGTTGCCGTTTAAGGAAGAGGTGGCCGGGGTAGTGCCAAAAAGGCCGAAGCGGTGTGCGGGCGTGTATGCTTTCGACGTGCCGGGGAGTGTGGAGGAGGTGCTGGCCGAGATGAGGAATGGCTTGCATTACTCAGAACGGGAAGATGAGCGCGTGAGGATGCTGGCGACGGATTTTTACGAGCATTACAAGGACGGGAGGACTGCGGGAGGCGGGTTGCTGAAGAATTGGAGGTATAAGGCGAAGGTTTGGCTGCAAGAGAATGCGCGGAAGTGGCAGAAGGAGCGGTTGCGGGAGGAACAGAAGGGCCGTGGCCGGGCCGCAGGTCAGGGAGTGAGAGAGGATATTGTGATTGATGTAGAAGGGTTTTAATGATGAATGATGATTTAGATGATGTGCTGTCCCGGATTGCGCTGCATGTGGAGAACGATGTGGCAGAGGCAGAGCCGACGATGTTTGATGATGCCGATGTGGTGTTTTCACGTAAGCTGAAACGGCTAAAGATGTGGGGGTGGCCGGAACAGTATTGCAAGCTGAAGCTTCCGTTTGCATCCGTGGAGGACGTGGATGCGGAACGCAAGGCCGGGATGTTGAGGGCTTGGCTGCTGGGGATGGCCGGGAAGGGGATGCTGGCCGTGGTGCTTGGCCTGAGAGGTACGGGCAAGACGTTGTCCGCCTGCAAGCTGGCGCGGGATTGCGGGTATGAGAGGGCATGGTATTTCAGCGGGGATGGCCTGTACCGGGAGAGGCTGGCGAAGATTGGGCTGGGAGGCAGTTTTGAGCGTGATTTTGCCGTACAGATAGGGCATCGGCGCAAGAGTTTGCTGGTGCTGGATGAGTTTCAGCGTGGTATTGGGTACAAGGGGGAAGGCAGGGATTTGAGTCTGGATTTTTTTGAGGAGGTGGTGAATGCACGATATAACGCGGAGTTAGATACTGTGATTGTGGCTAATTGGACGCAGGAGGATTTTAATCAGTTTATGCCGGATAGCGTGAAGGATCGTGTAATCCAGCGGAGGAGTGAGAATCGCGGCGGGGTCAGGTGGTGTGGTTGGCGGAGTTTCCGGCGTGCGTGACAGATTTCCCGGAACGGGTGTTCCGGAAAAACAAAGACAAGAAACATAATAATATAAATATATTATGACTAAAAAGACAGTAAATAAGAGCAAGGCGGGGAAGAGTGAGGACATGAAGGCAACACAGGAGGATGTTGTGCGGATGTATGGCGATAGCATGGTTTGTGAGCCGTGCTGTGATCCGTGCTGTGAGCCTGATGAGGCGTGTTGTTGTGATGATGCCGACCGGCGCGAGGTTATTAGCGCGCCGGGTATGGGACGTGTTGGACGGCGACAGGCACGGCAGGGCAAGAAGTACCACGGGGAACGGCTGAAGCTGCTGGTGGAGGTGTGCGAGAAGTGGTGTTTGTTCCGTCAGCCGTGGAATACGCTGTTTATCCGTGATGCGCATGCTCTGATTGATTTGGGCTTGCTGGAGTATGTGAAGTCTGATAACGGATATATTCAGGTTCAGCCTACGGAGACGGGCATTGACCGGTACAAGACGATTGTGGCCGGGGTGTTCGGGGTGGAGGTTGAGGTTGCCTGAAGTGGCGGGCGGTTGAAGCGTTAATGCGTATGTGATGGTTTGAACGGAGGAGGATGCGGCCATGTGGAGGGCCGCCCGTTCAGGCCGTTGCCACAACGGCGATGAAGATGTATCGTTTGGTGGCGGCGACGGTGAGAGCGGTGTGTTTTGGGGAGCTGGAGATGACGCCGCTGGATTTTCTGGTTCTGATGGCGGTGGGGGAGCTGGGAGAGGTTGAGTGCAGAGGGGTAGTGGCGTGGTGCCGGGCGCGGAATAGCCAGTCTGTTTCCAATGCGCTGGCAAGGTTGCGGAGGATGGGGCTGCTGGAGGTCAAGGGGCAGAGGCCCTGCGTGACGTATGCGGCGAGCGCGGAGGGGAGGAGGGTGATAGAGGGCAGGTTTGCAAGATTAAGGTTAAGGATGCAAGATGAAGAAGTTAAGCGATAAGGAAGATGAGTTTTGCAAGATGGTTGTGTGGGAGAGTTTTACTCCCCGCGCGGCTTATGCGGTTGTGTGGAATCCCGGTGATGATGCGAGCGCGAGCGCAGGAGCGAGCCGCAAGATGAGGGAGCCGCACATTCAGGAGGAGCTTAAGAGGTTGAGAGCAGAGCTTGATGATGGGTATGCCCTGAGCGCAAAGGAGAAGAGGAGGTTTTTGGCGAAGCTGGTGCGCGGGGAGGTGGGCGTGGATTTGGGGCTGTTTGATTCCGTCCCTACTGTGCAGGAGGTGATGACTGCGATTAAGATTGATAATGAGATGGCCGGGCATAATGCGCCGTCTGAGGTGCATGTTGGGGGCCCTACGTTGGCGGAGGCTATTTTCGGGTTGTTGGGTGATCAGAGTTTGAAGGTGGGCGGCAATAGTGAGACGGTGACAGATGGCGAGTAGAGGTTTTTTCCCTCCCATTAATGGTATGGATGATGCCGTGTTGGGCAGGTTTGCGGAGGTGCTTGGAGACAGGGAGTGGCGGCTTAATCATTTGTATTGGGTGGAGAGCAAGATGGTGAAGGGTGGGGATAAGGTGGTGCGGTTCCGCATGAACAGGGTACAGCGCAAGTTGCACCGGGGGCTGCATCACCGCAATGCTATTTTGAAGAGCCGCCAGATGGGGATCAGCACTTATCTTGCGATGCTGGCGTTGGATTGCATGTTGTTTGTTGATGGGTTCCATGCCGGGATTGTGGATAAGTCTTTGCCGGATGCCGAGAATAAGCTGGGCAAGATCAGGTTTGCATGGGACAGGCTGGATTATGTGCCTGCACATGCGACTGATGAGGATTTGTGGCTGGCGAGGCTGGGCCGGATGATTAAGGAGAGGACTGGCAAGCTGGTGAAGAGCAAAGGGCTGGTGCCGGTGTATGCTAATGACCGTGAGCTGAGGTTTGCCAATGGGAGCGATATTTATTCCGGGGCCAGTTTGCGCGGCGGCACATTGGATTTGCTTTGGCTGACGGAGTTTGGGAGTACGGCGTGCCATTTTCCAGCCAAGGCTGCGGAAATATTGTCCGGGGCGTTTAATACGGTGCCGAGCGACGGGTTTTTGTTTAACGAGTCAACGCATGAAGGGGGCAGAACCGGGCTGAATTATGAGATTATGAAGGGGGCGCTGGATTTGACGGGGAAGAGGCTTTCTAATGTGCAGTGGAAGTTTTTCTTTTTCCCGTGGTTTGAGGATGCCGGTTATACGCTGGCCGGAGAGGGGTATGATGTGCTGGATGAGGACAGGGCGTATTTTGACGAGTTGAGGGAGAAGGGTATCAGCCTGAGTCAGGAGCAGATGGTGTGGTACAGCCACATGAAGCAGACGCAGGGAGAGTTGATGAAGCAGGAGTACCCGAGTACGCCGGAGGAGGCGTTGTGGCCGCATGTGTCGGGGGCGATTTATGGTGCCGTGATGCACAGGTTGCGGGCGCAGGGGTGCGTGGGGGCGGCGTTTGCCGTGGAGCCGGGGTTTCCGTTAGTTTCCGCATGGGATTTAGGGTTGAACGATAGTACGGCTATTTGGGCGGCGCAGGTGGTAGGGTATGAGGTGCGGCTGCTGAAGTTTTACCAGTCCAGCGGGTTGGGGATGACGGAGTATGCCGAGGTGATTCGTTTGTGGGAGCGCGAGTTGGGGATGAGTTTTGATGAGCATTTGTTTCCGCATGACGGTAACCGGAGGAATTGGGGCGGTGATCCTATGTCTCTTTTTCGGAATACCGGGATTGGAGGGCGGCTGGTGAGGGTGCCGAGGATTCCGCGCGTGTGGATGGGGATTGATGCCGTGAGGACGATGTTGAAGAATGCGGTGTTTCATGAGGATTGTCTGAAGGAGTGCCGGGGTGAGGGTGATGTGAAGTTGTTGAGCGGGGTGGATTGCATTGCCGCTTACCGCAAGAAGACGGTGCTGGAGGATGGGGTGAGCCATGATGTGCCGGAGCATAACGAGGCGTCTCATGGGGCTGATGCGTTGAGGACGCTGGGCGAGGCGTTGAAGAAGGGGCTGGTGTCACGGGCGAGCGGTTTTGTTAGCCGTGAGGAGTCTGGCGGATGGCTGGATGAGGATGATGATTGGGGCGGAGGGAACAGGAGCGGAGGATTGGCGAGGATGGATTGATTTTTTTGTGTGTTTGTTGTTGATGGTTTGCGTGTTGTGTGGGTATCTAATTGAATGATTAGATGCGTTTTTGTTTTTCCGTGGTATGAGTGGGGTATGGGTTTCAAGAAGAATATGAAGGGTGAAGCTCCTCCCGTTCAGGCTCCGAAGGTGGAGACGGTGAGTGCCGGGGAGAGCGAACATGCGGCGAAGCGCAGTTTACTGGAGGAGCAACGCAGACGGCGAGGCAGGGCATCAACCCTGCTTGCGAGTGAGGTAGAGAGGCAGCATGGAGGCGCGGCTAGTGGTAAACGGGAGACGTTGGGATGAGCCGTCAGGATGAGGCGGATGAGCTGGTGCGCCTGTATAACGGGTTGAGGAAGCAACGGGATGAGCTTGCAAAGACGTGGCAGTTTGCCCGCTGGTATTTGCTGCCGAACAGGGTGGATGATTTAAGGTTTCGTCCGTCCGATTTTGTGGGCAGGGTGCGGAATGGGGCGGCCAGGATGGCCTGTGCCCGGCTGGCCGGAGCGCATATGAGCCATATTGTGACGAGCCATGAGCCGTGGTTCAAGTGGATCGCGAGGCCCGGAGATGTAGCGGAGGAGGATGTGGAGGAGGCTAACGCATGGTATGGCAAGTGTTCCGATATTGCTTTGATGGAGCTGACGCGGAGCAATTTTTATTCCGAGATTTACGAGTGTTTTCTTGATCGTGTCGGCATGGGGACGGGGAGTTTGTATTGCGGGCCGGGCAGGAGCGTGAGGTTGTTGTTTAAGGCGATTTCCCCGGAACAGGTTTGCGGGGAGGTGGATGACGAGGGCCGGGTGGTGGTGTTTGTGAGGGAGATGCTGTTGTCTGCTTATGATGTGGCGGATTTGTTTGGCAAGGCGGCTTTGAGTGAGGGGATGGCGGCGGATTATCATCAGGGAGGGGCCGGTATGTATGAGAAGAAGTGGGTGGTGCTGCATGTGGTGCGGCGGGCGAAGAAGCCGAAGATGGGCCGCGGCTGGGAGAGTTTTTATGTGGATCAGCAGGGGAAGAGGGTGATGCGGCGGGAGATGGAGTGGGAGATGCCGTATATGGCGACGCGCTGGAAGATGAATGGGACAAGTTTTTTCGGGTTTGCTCCGTGGCAGGATGTGGAGGGCGAGGTGAGGGGGGTGGAGGAGATTGAGAAGGATTTGGAGAAGGCGCGGCGTGTGGCGATAGATCCCCGGATTTTGACGGCGGCAAAGCTGGTGGGAGAGGTTGATTTGCGGGCTGGCGGGAAGACGTTGGTTGATCCGGATTTGTTGCAGGATGGCGGAGTGTTGTTGCCGAAGGAGTGGGCGGCTGTGGGGGATGTGAGTCTTTCTTATAAGCAGCTTGCGGATAAGGAGCAGCGGATTAAGGATGCGTTTTTGGTGCCGATGCTGGAGCTGTTTGCGTATGATGAGGGTAAGAAGGGGTTTCCCACGGCGACGGAGGTGATGGCGCGCGAGAATCAGTATTTGTTGCAGTTTTTTCCGTCTTTCGTGCAGTTTGCCTATGATGTGCAGCCGACGCTGGACAGGGTGTTTATGGTACTGTACAGGGCCGGGGTTTTTCCAGATCCGCCTGATTGCGTGAGAGAGGATGTGATTAGGAATGGGGCTGTTGTGGGGACTGTGCTGAAGAATCCGGGGGTGACGTATAATAATAAGGTGGCGTTGGTGCTGAAGCGGATTGAGAGCGATGCTTTTGCTGCCGCGTTGAGGGAGGCGGTGGAGTTGGGTGAGGCGGTACCCGGTTTGCTGGATCATTTGGATGTGGATCGTGGCATGAGAGCGCGGCTGCGGTCTCTTGGCGTGTCTGAGGATAGTATCAGGGGGAATATTGAGGTGGAGGACATGAGGCGGCGGAAGAGTGCGGCGGTGATGGATGAGGATGAGTTGAGGCTGCGTCAGGCGGGCGCGGCTGTGATGAAGGATGAGGCTGCGGCTGCCAAGATGGCGGCGGAGGCTCAGGGTGGAGCGGCGTAGTTGATTTATGAGCAGTACGTTTTATGATTAGTTATAATGTAGATAAAGAGAAGGAGTTGTTAGATTTGTTTGCGCGGAGGTGGAAGGCCAAGAGGTTGTTGTTGCGGAGCGAGGAGTGGAAGGTGGTGCTGGAGTGGATGAAGGAGTTTTTTCAGACAGATTTGCCGTGTTTTCAGAAGCAGGATGGGGAGAGGTTGTTTGATCCTTTGGATGCGATGAGGCGGGATGCTCATCGTGAGGTGGTGTTGTGGCTGGAGATGCTGCCGAAGGATAAGGGTAGAGAGGAGGGCGAGTAATGAAGAGACGGTACAGGAGAGGGATTGGCAAGAGTACGGGGAAGGGGCCGAAACGGCCTGCCGTGGCGGAGGTGGCAGAAGGCGGAGCTCAACAGATTGAAGATAGAAGAAGTGATATGATTAATGATAAAGAATGCAATCATGCCGAGGCGATAGCCAAGGATTTTTACAGGGTAGTTTCCGAGGATAACGGCGGCGGCTGGAAGTCCTGGGAAGATTTAACCGATTCACAGCGGTCCGCGTTTGTGCGATTGGCGCAGCAAGCCCTGCCCATTATTGGCAGGCATGCGCTGGGGGATGTCCGTGACTATCTCGGTATTAAGGCTGCCGGCAAGTCTAGCTGGTGGGAAAAGGCCCTGTATGCCGCCGGAGCAGTTATTGCCGGGGCTATCCTTGGCGGCTTGGGAATGTCTCTGTCCGGTTGTGGGCATTCCGTGAATGTGACGCCAGACCGGGCTGAGGTGTGCAAGGATGGGGCCTGTCTGGTGCTGGAGCCGGGGCGTGTGAGTTTTTCACAGGTTCAGCCCGTGAGTGATGTTTCTCCCGTAGTTAAACAGGATAAGTAAGATGACCGGTTCCCTGACGAGCTGTTCCGTTCTTGGCGCGGCGATGCTGACGGTGGCGAATGCCGTTACTTCTACCCCGACGATTGATAGTTTGATGACTCCGGCGAGTGTGGTGAGCGTGATGTCGATTTTCCTTTGGAGGGAGACGAAGAAGAATGAGAAGTTGCAGGCGGAGTTGGAGAAGGAGCGGGAGGCGCGTCGGGAGGCCGAGCATAAGTGCAGTTCGTGTCAGTTTGTAGTAGAGGCGAATGAACAGTTTATAAGCAAGAATAAGTAGATGATGAGAGTAGCATTGAGTATCGGGCATAGCCCGCAGGATGGCGGGGCTGTAATGACGAACCGGAAGCATTCAGAGTTTTCTTTCTGGACGGCCCATATTGGCAAGGTGAAGGATGAGTTGGAGCGGCTGGGTTATGAGGCTGTGGTGTGCAATCGGTCTGAGGCTGGGGGAACGACACCGATTTACGCGGCCCGGAGGTGTAATGCGGTGGGAGCGGATTTGGCCGTGGAGTTTCACTTCAATGGTGCAGATACAGGAATTGGAGGCACAGAAACTTTGTATTGGTACGCCTCCAAGAACGGGAAGAAAGCGGCTGAACTGATACAGGCGGCGATGTGTGATGTGCTGAGGCTCCCTGATCGCGGTTTGAAGCCGATCAAGTGTAAGAGTGACAGAGGTTATTATTATTTCAGAGAAACGCGCATGCCGGCGTTGATGCTGGAGCCTGCGTTTGCGTCCTCACACGTGACGGATTGCGACAGGCTGGAAGAACGGGTTGACGCGCTTTGCGTGGCGATTGCCGGGGCGATTGATAAGTATTTCAAGGAGGGGGCTGTATGATTGTTGATACCGTTAAAGGTTGTGCGTATGTGCTGACGTGTACGACGGCCTGTACCGTTCATGCCGTTTTTGATGGGGCTTCTCCCTTGCTTGTTTTGGAAGCGGGCGAAGAGGGGCAATACGGTTTTGTAGCTCCTACGGATGCTGTGGAGGTGTCCGATGAGCATGCGCTGGTTACTCAGACTTTTAAGGGGGCCGTCCCGGGATTGTCTGCCCGGGACGGCATTCAGCCGGGGGATGATGCCACGTTGAAGAGTTTGCTGGCGGAGTCCGGGACTTTTACAGGGACCGTCAACGCCAACGGAGGGGTGAACATCCCGCTGGCTGTGGGTGCGCCGACCGATACGGGCGCGGTCAACCGCCTGCATGCCGCAGGCTTGGCCGGAGTGACGGACATTTTTTCCCAGCACGCCTACCTCAACACGGGCAGCATTACGGCGACAGGGACGGCGGCAACTACCGCTCTCATTCCCGGCCAGTATGCGCAGGTTAGAGTGCCTGCCGGGACTCACAGCACGATTGTCTTTCCCTTCACAGGGCCTAACGGTCAACATAATTATTCCAACTTTGCGGGATTCTCCATTCCGTGGCGCATACTCGGCGCAGGCAAAATTACCATAGGCATCGGACGAGGCAGCAAAACGACAAGATCTGATTTAACGCTGGATTCTTACAGCGTCATCCCCGGTAACAATCTGGCCCACAACAGCGGCGAAATTCTGGACATTACCTTTGATAATATCAGAGACACACAGCGCAACGGCTATACGGTGCGAGTGCGTGAGATTTACGCTCTTTCCAAGGCGGCAGGGTGGAGGGTGAAAACTACTACAAGTTTTGTGCCCGCGACGCATAACGAGCCTATACCTTCAATCGTTAATAAAATTATCTATCATCAACGATCCCAGTACAAATTCGAGAGCGAATATATTTCGTACGGCAGCCTCTATTTGCTGACGGGCGGAGGGCAGACGGTGCAGCTGCATAAAATCGCGGCGGTGCGCGGCGTTAATGCCTTTGAAACGGGCTTGGGGATTAGTTCGATAGTTACTGATTTGCCGGGGAACGCGAGCGGGGATGTGTACATGCATGTTGGGTCTGCGGTGCGCACCCTCTACCAGCCCGGCAACATCAATCCCGTTTATTACGCGCTGGAAGCATTGGCAAGAAACGATATTGAAGCCGAAGAAACGGCTGATTTTGTGGACATTAACATACCTCTCTAATGATGAACGACGCAGAAATACAAATTCAGTTTCCGAAGCCTGGAACATGGCAGGAATTCACTCTGACGCCCATTTATCAGGACAAGGGCGGATATAGACCTCCGGCAGCGCTATACGCAGGACGAGATACCGGCGGAGCAGGCACCGGCCATGCAGGCCGTTGTTGCCGCGCTGGTTGGACTGGCGGAACCGTGGCAGGCGGTGCAGGTGTGGGCGCGGTTAGGTATTACTATGACGTATGATGTAGCGAATGATCGTAGCGAATACGTTTTTGCCGTGGAACTGACCGTTGAGGCCGTCAATCCGCAGGGCGGGCGCAGGGTGTTCACTTCCCGTGATTACCCGGAGTTCGTCATTACCGATCCCGCCGCCGTGGAGTTTTTCAAGTTTTTTACCAAGGATGAGCGGGTATGAGTGGGCGGTGAGGTATGCGGGCAGCCATGAGCGTTTGTGGGAGGAGTGCAGACGGGTACTGGATGCGGGAGGTGTGGCGGCGATGAGCGGGGAGGTTGTGTTGCTTGGGTGGCTGGTGGATGGGGGGCGCGTGTTTTATGTGCATTTGGCGTGGGGGAGTGTTCATGAGTTGGTGGAGCTGGCACGGGGTTGTCTGGGCGAGCAGGCGCAGGGGGTGGAACGGGTGAGGTTTGAGCGTGGCGGGCGGGAGCGGGACAGGGGGATGCGTGAGGTGGCGTTGGTGGATTTATTAAGTATTAAAGACTAGAGATTAAATATTATGTTTATTGGTAAATTGATTGCGAATGGTTTTTTGCGCGAGGAGGCAGGTGACGGGGGCGCAAATGGCGGCGGCCCGGTGAGCCTGATGGCTGGTGCCGGAAATAATGCTGGTGGAGATGGGGCCGGAAACGGTGACGGGGATGGAGGAGAAGGAGACGGAGGCAACAGTGGTGGAGATGGCGGAAGCGGTGCGCCCGGAGCGGGCGCCGTGCTGCGGTATGATTTGGGGGATGAGGCGGCGATGACGGCATGGAGGGAGGCTCTTGGGATGAATAAGGAGTTTGCGGGCGATGAGTTTTTGCCCGCTGCCCCGGAGGGGCTGCCGGAGGGGGTGTGGGATGCGGAGGCGGTGGAGGTGCTGGGCCGCAAGGCTTGGGAGCTGGGGGTGCCGAAGGAGGCTTTTGCGGGGATTGTGCATGAGTTTGCCACCCGGAGCGCAGAGGCTCAGAGGGCGGCGGATGCCGCCGAGGCTGAGCGCGTGGCCGCTGTGAAGGCTGAGCTGGAGGGGTTGTGGGGAGATGGATATGGGGCGCATGTGAGGAGTGCGGTGAGTGCGCTGGAGATGCTGGCCAAGATGACCGGGGTGAGTGGTGAGGAGGTGCGTGCCGTGGTGGATGATCCGGTGATCGGCACGAATCCGGTGATGATCCGGCTTCTGGCTCAGATGGGGGCGATGATGCAGGATGAGCCTGCCAAGGGGCTTAACATGCCCGGGGGCGCGGCTGCCGGGGGGAAGGCGGAGGCGGAGAGGATGATGAATGATCCGAGCCACCCTTTACATGAGGCGTTTATGAATCCGAACCATGCCAATCACAGGTATGCCGATGAGCAGTATAACCGCCTGATGGGGTTTTAGGGTCATGGAGAGCGAGTAAGAACAAGAGTTATTAACATTTAGTTATTATATTATTATGGCAGTTACAATTAGCGATAATTATCAGGTCAAGTACACGAATAAGTGGGGGGTGTTGCTGCAACAGAAGGTGAGCGCATTGGAGAAGCTGGTGACGGTGGACAGGGATTGCAAGGGGGAGGTGAAGTTTATTGACCAGTACGGGGTGCTTGATTTTAAGGAGAAGACGACGCGCATGGGGAGCACCACGCTTGATGAGGCTCCTACGTTGAGGCGTTCCATGCGTCCGCGCATTTTCACCAAGGCGGTAGGGTTTGACGAGTTTGACGCGACGAAGCTTGGCGATTTGGATTTGCCGGTGAGCAAGACGCTGGAGGGGTTGAGGATGGCGGCGAACCGGAAGATGGATGATGTGATGATTGCCGCGTTTCTAGGGCAGAATTTTGTGGGTAAGGACGGGACGACGGCTAAGGCTTTTCCAGACGACCGAGTTGTTGCCAAGGATTATGTGGAGTCCGGCACGAAGGCCTCAAGCGGCCTGACGCTGGCTAAGCTGCGCCGGACGTTGCAGATGTTTCAGGAGGCGGATGCGTGGACGGAGGATAGTTCCGCCGCCGGGGATCAGCTTGTGTTTGCGTGTTCTTCCGCGCAGATTCTTAATTTGCTGAGCACGACGGAGGTGACTTCTTACGATTATAATAGCGTGAAGGCTCTGGTGGATGGGAAGGTTGATACGTTTATGGGGTTCAAGTTTGTCCGCACGGAGCTTTTGCCCAAGTCCGAGGGGGTGAGGGAGTGCCTTGCATGGGTGAAGAGCCGCGCCCAGTTCGGGCTGTGGAATGATTTTAAGGTGAAGATTTCCGTGAGGGATGATTTGGATGAGGCGTTGCAGATCCGCGCGAAGTTTGCCTGCGGGGCAACGCGTCTGGAGGAGAAGGGGTTTGTTAAGGTGCTGTGCGCACAGTAAGGAGTTGTTTCCGGGCAATGTTTGTTGCCGTGGAGCGGCGGGGGGCGGTCTGCGGGCCGCCCTCCGTTTTCAGCTTAGTTTTTTGATGATGTTATGAAGCAGTTGGATGTGGTTAATTTTGCCCTTGCCAAGTTGGGGAAGGCTCCTGTGACGGGGCTGGATGATGAGGAGGTGGGGGCTGTGTTGCGAGCCATGTGGCCGAGCGCAGTGGAGTATGTTGTGCAGGAGGTGAAGCCTGTGTGGGCGAAGAGGGTGGCGCAGTTGGAGGGTGAAGAGGATTTGCGGCTGCCCGGTTTTGTGCGGAGCGAGGCGTTGCCGGAGGGTTGTGTGGATGTGGTGGATGTGGATGGGGCCGGGTGGTGCGTGTTTGACGGGAGGTTGTTTTGGACAGGGGAAGGGAGGGAGGTGCGCGTGGTGTATTTAGTGAGGCCGGATGATGCCGCCCATGAGTGGTGTTGTGCGGATGGAGAGTTGCTGGCCGCCAAGCTGGCGTGCCTGTGCGCGTTGACCGTTACCGGGCGCGGGGATTTGGAGGGACGGCTGCAAGCGGATGTGAGGCGGCTGGAGATGAGGGCGCAGTACCGGGCGCGGTTGCAGGATATGGGACGGGGAGGGAGAGATGAAACGGTGTCTCCGTGGGGGAGGAGGGGGATTGTATGAGCGGGATGAGGGTGGCGTTTACCGGAGGTGAGTGGAACCGCATGGGGGCGATAAGGTATGATGTGGATGGGTATGGCCGGAGCGCGCAGACGATTGTGAATTTTCTGGTGCATACGTTCGGCGGGCTGATGCGGCGGCCCGGCGCGGAGAGGATGTGTGCGGTGGATGGAGGGGCCGCTTGCGGGCGGGTGCGGCTGATGGGGATGGATGTGAGTGATGAGCGGCGGTATATGGTGGTGTTTGGAGCGGGGTTTGTGGAGGTGTTCCGGCTGGATGGGAGTTTGGCCGCCCGGCTGGAGAGTCCGTGGACGGAGCAGGATTTGCCGGAGCTGCGGTGGGTGCAGTGCAATGACGTGGTGTGGGTGGTGTGCGGGAGGGTGGCTCCGCAGAGGCTGGAGAGGCATGGCGATGATGATTGGAGGCTGGCGGTGATGGAGTTTGACCGGAGTCCGAGGGAGTTTGCGATTTCCAAGGATGGGGAGGCATGGGTTGAGCGTGATGCGGGTGGGTTGATGTTTGGTGCTGACCGCCATGTGTTCCGCTCAGAGGAGTTTGGCACGAGTGTTCTTTATACTCAGCATATGGCGGAGCGGGTGGTGGTGGCGCAGACTCACGCGGAGTTGACCGGGACGGGTAATCCGCCCGAGGCCGTTCCTGATTTGTCCGCTGCGGGTACGATTGTTTTGGCGGGGCAGGAGTTGTGGACGGTGAGCGGCGATGTGCGTGTTACATGGACATGTTATAAGCAGTATTACGGGAGGACGGATTATAAGGGGAGCAAGAGTTTGGCTGATTATCCGGAGTTTTTCTTTCCCGGATGGGTGGTGAGCCGATTTGGGAGCGGGTTTAACAGCATGCGGGAGTGGTGGGCTTCCAGCGATGGGCCGCAGAGGGCGTTCGTGTGCCATGAGGGGGCGTGGACGCTGAAGACTTACGGGAATGAGGATCAGCGGTGGCAGGGCGAGTTTCAGTTGATGGGTGCGGATGCGGAGGATGAGAGTTTGAGCCCTCATAAGTTTGAGGTGCTGCACAGGTTTTGGTCATGGGACGGGGATTGGCGGAATTTTGAGTTCAGCGGCACGTGTGAACGTCCTACACGTTTGCAGTTGCGGGTGATGAAGTATAAGCCCGCGGCGACTAACTGGGGCAGGCATGAGTTGAGGCTGAATGCGTGGGATTATGAGGCGGAGGGGCTGGTTGCCGGGGTTGGCGATTATTGGGAGGAGGTGTGGGGGACGGTGCTGGAGCTGGATGGGGGGGAGGCTGCTGCTGGCAGGGAAGGCCCATGCCTGTTGTTATGTGTTTGACCGGGTGGACGGCGGGGGCCGCAAGGTGGGCGCGGAACGGGATGATGGCTGCGGATGGGTGGGGGGATGTGTGTTGAAGGATGGCCGGGCGTTTTTGACCAGCGGAGGGGCAAGGTGTTGTGTGCTGGATGTGGAGAGCGGGGAGGAGAGTGAGGTGCTTTTGGAAGGGGTTGGGGATCGTTTTTTTGGCGAGGCGGTGTTGCTGGATGATGGGCGGGTGCTGCTGACTCCGTATATGGCGACGGCTTTTTATGTGTATGATCCTGCGGATGGAAGTTTGGAGAAGGTGGCGCATTCCGGGCTGGCAGTTACAAGCGGGAGTTACCGGAGGGCCGCTGTGGTGGATGGCGGGAGGGTGTTGCTTTGCCCCTGCAATAATGGCGTTGCATGCGCGGTGTATGATCCTGTGGCGCAGAGTTTGACTGCCTGCACGGTGACCGGGAGCAAGAAGGCTGTCTGGCATGTGATGCCGTTGCGGGATGGCCGGGCTGTGTTGTTGTGCGGAGAGAGTGCTGGGGATGTGGCGGATGGGGAGGCTGCCATGGGGGGAGTGTGTGTTTGTATGAGGATGGGAAAGGTGGTTGAGATGATGGGTTCCTTGTTGGGGCTGGGCGGGTGTGTGGAGAGGGAGGATGGGCGTGTGGTGTTGTTGTATTTTGGTCTTGGCGGTTGGGGCGAGTTTGTATGGGATTTGGAGGATGGCAAGACGATCGAGAGCAAGGTGACGGTGAATGGGTTTTGGCCGAGGAAGTGGAAGTGGTGCGGGTGGCGCAGCGGGGGGATGGATATGGTGAATTTTTTGTCCGGTGCCGTGGGGAGAGGCGTTGATCAGGTTTGGACGGCGGCAGAGATGGGTGGGATGAAGTGGAGGGTGCTGAGGTTGAGTTATAAGACGTATGGGGGGGCCGGATTGCCGTATGAGAGGGCGGTGACGGATGTGTGGAGCAGGGGGATGTTTGGGGGAGGGTGCGGGTGGCCGAGTGCTGTGGCGATGCACCAAGGGAGGTTGTGGCTGGCCGGGACGGCGGCGAATCCACAGACGGTGTGGGGGAGCGTGGTGGATGATTTTGCCAATTTCCAGATTGGGGACAGCGATGAAGATGCGATTCAGGTGACGCTGGCGGCCAAGGATTGCCACCGGATTGTGTGGATGGAGAGCGTGAATGATTTGTTGATTGGTTCCACGGCCCAGGTTTGGCGGCTGAGCGGAGGCGAGGGCGGCGTGGTGACTCCTGATTTTTGCCGCGCTGCCGTGCAGTTGAGGGTGGGGTGCAGCCGGGTGGATGCGGAGGCGACGGATGGAGGATGCGTGTTTGTCCAGAGAGGGGGGATGAGGGTGAAGGAGCTGGGGTACAGTTTTGAGGCGGACGGGTACAGGGCCGCCGATACGACGACGTTTGCCGAGCATGCAGGCGGGCCGGGAGGGTTTGTGGGGCTGGCCGTGCAGCGCGTGCCGGAGGTGAGGATTTGGGGGGTGAGGGCTGATGGCGGGCTGGCTGTTCTGACGTATAATGCCGAGCAGCGGGTGTGCGCGTGGACGAGGCATGTGCTGGGAGGGGGCGGCAGGGCGTTGAGCGTGGTGGCCGTGATGGATGGGCAGGATGCCGATGAGGTGTGGCTGGCTGTGGAGCGTGATGGCCGGGTTAGTCTGGAGCGGCTGGTGGAGGGGTGCGGCGTGTTCCGGGACGGATGGAGCCGTGGGGGAGATGCCGGGGCGCCGTATGAGTCCGTACTGGTTACAAATGGGCTTGCGTTTGAGCAGGGTGCGGGGGTAAAGTCAGGGAGTGTGAGCGTGCGTGCGCGGTTTGTCGCGAGCGCGGCGGATGGGGTGCGTGCAGGGTTTTGCGGGCGGTTGACGGAGTTGAGCAGGAGCCGGGGCGATGTGCTGGACGGCTGGCAGGATTTGACGGTGCCGGGGGTGTGGAGTGATGAGCTGGTGTTTGAGTTGCGGTGCGCCGGGGATGGCGATGTGCGTTTGCTGGGGTTTGATGTGCAGTTTTCAAAGTAGTTTATTGATAGATATTATATTATGGAATGGTTTCAGTTAGGTATGGCCGGTCTTCAGGGGCTGGCCGGCGCGTTCCGGGGACGCGCCGAGAGGGAAGCCGGGCGGCAGGCGCGGCAGACGGCTTATTATAATGCGTCCGCGCTGGACAGGGGAGGCGGATGCGCTGGATGCGGAGAGCGCGGAGAATCAGATGAGGATGCGGGCAATGCAGGGGGTGGCCACAGGGCAGGCCGCCGCGCAGACAGCGGCGAGCGGCGTGGAACGGAGCGGGAGCGCGCTGGGGAGGGAGATGAAGGTTGCGACGCGGTTTGAGCAGGAGGTGAATGATTTGGCGGCGCGCAGTTTGCAGCGGTCTTCCGCCATGAGGGAGCAGGCCCAGATGGAGAGGTGGAAGGGGAGGCAGGCGGAGCGGGCCGGCAAGGTGTCCGGATTCGGGAGTTTGCTGAGCGGCGTGGTGCAGGGCGGCGCAACGGCTTTTAATGCTTTCAAGTAGATATGGATAAGTTTTCTTTGTTGAGCGGGTATCATGAGCCTGTGCTGGCTGATACGGGGGCCGCAACGGCTCCGGCGCGCGCGGCGGCGGAGGTGGCCGGGGAGATGGGGGCCGGGGCGAGGTTGCTGGCGCGGGAGGATGAGGAGAGGGCGCGGTTGCAGGAGAAGGCGGACAGGATGGCCGATGCGGGGAGTTTTGAGGATGTGAAGAGGTTGATGGAGGAGGAGAGAGGGTTATGGGATAATGCCGAGCTGGCGGCGGGGAATAAGCCGGGGAGGGAGGCCCGCTGGAATGCGCTGGTGAGCAAGAGGCTGGGGCCTATGTTCCGCAAGGTTAAGTTTAAGACGCCGGAGGTGAAGGAGCGGGCGCGGCTGTGGTATGATGCGTTTACGTCAACGGGCCGTATTGATGCCGGGCGCAGGGAGTTGCTGGCGAGTAAGGAGAGGGCTGCCAAGTCTTTCAAGGCGAGGTATGATTTTTGCCTGAGGGGTGGGGATTATTATGGCGCGAGGGAAGCGGTGCAGACGGCTGGCGCGGAGGGGGTGATGGAGCCGGATGAGCAGCAGTTGATGTTTCAGGATGTGAGTTTCAAGGAGACGGAGAGCAGGGTGCAGACGGCGATTCAGAGAGATCCTTTTCATGGGTTGGATGCGCTGGAGAAGTCGGGAGGGCTGGATGCGGTGAAGGGTAGGCCGGATGTGATTGAGGGGTTCCGGAAACAGGCGGAGGCGGCAAGGCGCAAGGCTCAGGCCGGAGTGGCTCAGGGGTATGTGATGGATGCGTTTGAGGGCCGGGAGTTCCGGGGAAATGATTTGGAGAAGGATGTGAAGGAGGGGCGCGTGGCCGTGGATGACGCGATGAGTTTGCGGGCGGCGGAAGAGCGGCGGAGGAAGGCTGTGGAGAAGATGGGGAAGGAGGAGGCGGAGTTGTACACGAGTCCGGAGGATTTTATGCGGGTGGATGGTTTGTTGCGGGGGTATGAGCCTGATTTGGATGTTGACGGGACGATGTATGCGGAGGTGGAGAGGGAGATTGCCACGTCCATGCTTTCCAAGACGACGAAGGAGAGGATGATGGCGGAGCTGAAGGATCTGGCCATGGGGAATGTGCCCGCACGGTTCCGGGGGGCGGCCAGGGAAGCGGCGAGTGTTGTGAAGAGTTTGGTGGATAGCGGTAGTTTTGGGAAATGGAAGGATGATGATGGTTTAGTTGATTTCAAAGTGCATGAGCGTGTGATGGGGATGGCATATCAAGTACAACAAGGGTTGGATAAGTGGGTGCGTGAGAATCCGGGGGCAAGCCGTGAGGAGATTCGGGCTCAGGCGATGAGGTTAGCGGTGAACGGTGGAAAAGTTGTACCGGAGTGGAGTGAGAATGTGAAATTTTCCGGAGTTGCCGCTTCTGAACCAGTTGTTGTCCCTCGCAGGGATGTTGAAGAAGGCGAGGCAATGGATGAGCTTGGCATAGATGTGAATGTTGCGGGGAATGCTGCGTTATTGCCTCCGTTGGATGGAAATTGGGGGTATGAAGTTCAGGGGCGGAATGAGTGGAGGAGGGTGTTGAGCAAGGTGGATATGAAGGGTTATGATTTGCAACGGTGTTATCAGGCCGCTGTCCATGTGATTAAAACGAGTTCGGCAGCAGAGTTGAGTGAGTTGAAGCGGATGGTGGAGGCCAAATGGGCGTGGGAGAATGGGGAGAAGTGATGTTTCTTGTTAATGTTTAATAGTTAAAAGTTTTTATGTTTGGAAATGATATTTCACAGGTAGCGGCTCAGGCGAAGGAGTTTGAACGTAGCGGGAAGAGGGATAAGTTTTTGGAAGAGAGCGCGAATGCGGTTTATGATGACGGAGAGGGCAGGCAGTTGTTCCCTGTGGAGATTGATCCGGCAATGGATCGGTATTTGCGGCAGAAGGGGGAGGGCTGGCAGGCTGACGCTTGGAATAGTTATCAGAGGGGGAAGATGCTGGCCGCTGATTTGAGGAAAGGAGGGGATGATCCATTGAGGGCGGAGAAGATGAGGGTGTTGGGCGAGGAGAGGGAGAGGTTGAAGAATTATTTTGTGGCGAGGAAGCGGCGTGGATTGCCGTTTTTTACGGATGTGCTGCGTTTTCAGGCCGGTGTGAATGAGGATGCTGCCGCGGAGCGGCGAAAGGATAAGGAGGTTTGGCACCGGAGTGTGTTTTGCGGTGATCTAAAAAAGATTCCGGAAGGTTTGAAGAAGCGGTTTGCAGAGCGGAAGCTACCGGATGGAGAGATTGGAGATGAGATGCGTTATCGCTCTATAGTGTTTGGTTGGGCTTTGAATGAGGGTGGTTATGCAAAGTGGCAGGTGGAAGCTGGAAATGGAGTGCCTGTTCTGGAGCAGATGTGCATCCGTTTGAAGGAACAGGGAGAACAGGTTGATTTTAATAAGCCTGGGCAAACAGTATACATGTTTTTGAGTCGTCAGGCTCAGAAGGACGCACAAGCTGACGAGTTGCTGAAGGGGGCTGCCGAGAGCGTGAGGCAGGCTGTGCTGACGGGCGGGGACGGAAGACAGGCGTTGTGGGAGCAGAGGGGACAAATGGGAGAGGATATGTATAAGAAGGTGGGGAATACATTGCGATGGGTGAAGGCGGATGCGGAGAGGACAAGGCGAGGGCTGGAGCCGGTATTGCCGCGCGTGATGGAGGGGCTGGAGTGGGCCGTGAAGTATGCTGACGGGACGGCGAACCGGATTTTTCAGCCGGAGGGGATGGCTTCAATCCACCAAGCCCTGAAGGCGATGGATGGCCTTACGGATGCCCAGATGGATGCGCTGGCGGAGATTGTGCAGCGCAAGGGCGGGAATGAGAGGAGTTATATGGCGAATGTATGGAAGGCCGGGAACCGTGGCTGGGAGGATTTAGGTAATGGAATCAGGTCTTTGTTGCGCGGCGGGATTGCCGCACAGTTGGATGTGGCGGGGGGAGTGAAGGAGTTGTTTGGCGGGGACGGGTCTGCCCTGAAGGCTGACGCGAAGGCGGCGGATGAGTATGGCCGGAGGCTGGATGCTTTTCTGGCGATGGCGCAGGGGACGTACAGGCCGATTAACAAGCCGGAGTATGGGTGGTTTGGGAATGGGGTGCTGAGCGCGGTGCGGTCTGTGCCGATTACGGCGTTGAGTTTTTCCGGCGTGGGGGCCGGAGTGGCGGCGATGTCTTATGCCGGGGATAGTTACAGTAAGGCCGTGCAGGAGCGGCCGGATGGCGGAAGGCTGGCGAGGCTGGGAGGCGCGGCGGCGAGCGGCGCGGTTCAAGGGGCGTTGGATCGGGCCGGGGCGATCGTGGCAAAGGGAGTGATGGGGTTGAGATCCGGGAGCGCGTTTGTGGATAAGTGGATGAGCAAGTTGAGTCTGAGCCGTCAGGCGATGCGGCTGAAGAGTTCCGCCCTGCGGGCAGGGGCGCGTTCCGGCGTGGCTGGGGGAATGGTGCTGGGCGAGGAGATGACGACGGAGAAGTTGCAGGATTTGGCCGATCCTGTGATGCAGAGTTTGGCTTCCGTGATGGCCGGGGAGGCTCCGGGGATTGATTGGGAGCGGTTTTGGAAGGATTTTACGAACCGTGACCAGAATATGGAGTTGTTTGGTTCCGTGCTGGCGTTTGCGCTGGTGGGGGCCGGGGCGCGGTTTACGGCTGAGGCCGGGATGCAGCGGCAGTTGAGCCGGGAGTATGGGAAGCTGAAGCGGACGTTTGGTTTTAGCGATTCCCTGCTTGCCCGGATGCGGGCGGAGGAGAGTGACGTGGCGCGGTATGCGATGATGCAGGATGGGATTCAGGATTTTATGCGCCAAAATTATGGGAAGGAGGTGGACGGCGTGAAGGTGGGGCTGGGTGACGCGGACGGGATGAGGAAGCTGGCTGCCCGCGGCGGGGTGAGGACGATGGATGTGGTGGCCGCCGCTGAAGCGCATGCGGCGGAGACGGCGCGAGGGGTGGATGAGGTGCGTGTGGATGGAGCGGAGGTGCAGGAGGGGAAGGGTGCTGTGGTGGGTGTGAAGGGGCCGGAGAGCGGCGGCGTGAGCGAGGTGGGGAGTGGGCCTGTGCTGAGTTTTGAGCATGGGCCTGTGCCGGAGCGCAAGGGTGGAAGGCAAGTGGATGAGAAGGAGGCGATGAAGCAGTATGTGGAGGCTGTGAATGAGCAGTTGCGGGAGTTCGGGGCGAGTCCGATCCGCGAGGAGATGAATGAGTTTACGGAGGAGATGCAGTATGTGGTGGAGCTGGGGGACAGGCCGGAGTTTTATGATACGTATGATGATGCGTATGAGGCCGTGCTGCGGCATTTGGAGGAACGGGAGGATGAGGTGGTGGCCGGGCTGAAGAGCAGCTTGCGGCAGTACCGGGATAAGGATGAGGGGTATGTTGGGAGGGTGCAGGATGAAGCGAATGAGGAGATGATGCAGCATTTGAGCGATGTGGGGCAGGATGGGCGGATGAGTTTTGACCGGAGCAAGTTGAGTGTGCCGATGACGTTGGCGCAGTTGAAGACACAGGGTGATTTTATGCGTAAGTCTGCCGAAGGCCGGGAGAGGATTTATGCGGCGCAGATGGGAGTGGAGGCCGGGGTGGATGCTGCCCGGTTGCGGGTGTACGGAGCCAATGTGGCGCAGGAGTTTGCGAACGGACGGTATGAGGTGGTGAGCAGATTGTACCGGGGGGCTAATCCGTTTGACGTTTATGAGGAGTGGACGGAGGGGATGACGAAGGTGTTGATTAAGGATAATGAGTGGACGGTGGCGGAGTTTGAGGATGAACTGAAGCGGCTGGAGGGTGCAACGGGTGAGACGTTTTTGGCGACCGGGGAAGGGGTGGACAGGTTACAGGCGGTTTGCGAAGGGGTGAGCAAGGCGGCGCGAGCACATTTGATGGGGCACATTTCCGATGAGAGGCTGCCGGATAAGTTGCGGCGGTGGTTCAAGATGTTCGCTTTGTTGTTTGCCAAGTATTTTGAGTTTGCACAGGATGTGATGCTGGCGAAGAAGATGCTGGGCGCGGACGTACAGGGGAAGATGAGCGAGAAGTTTCGCCGCCTGTTGAATGATTTTGCCGGGTTTGACGAGGCGGCGATTGCGGAGCGCGCGAGGAGGGAGGAACAGGCGCAGATTGAGGCGGAGGCGATGGGGGATGTGCCGGAGATTGGAGAGTGGGTGGCCGGGAGGCTGCCGCACCCGAAGACGGCGGCTGAGGCCGGTTCCGATTTAACCGGAGAGCTGCAACGGATTTATGATGCCCTGACGACGACGCGGACGGCCAAGGGCAGACGCAGGAAGGATGGTACGCTGGGGAAGAGTTTTGAGCAACGGGTGGTGGCGCGTGCAGAGCAGTTTTTCAGCCGGGAAGGGCGTGTGTCCGATGTGCTGGAGGCGGCGAATGAGGCCGGGTTTGATTTTGCCGATTCCGGGGAGTTGTTGAGCGCGGTGTATGATAGCGTGGTGTATGGGTATAAGCGGTATGCGGCGCGAGGGGAAGGGCAGGAGGTGAGTTTCAGCATGGGGGACAGGGTAAGGCGCGTACCGATGGCGGAGGCCCGGCGTGTGGCTGATGCGTTCCACCGGGTGGAGGGGATGGAGCCTGTTGCTGCGGATGTGCCGGCAGCGTATGCTTCTGATTTGAAGGATGCGCTGGGGGATATTCGGGAACGGTATAGAGTGTTGCAGAAGGAGACTCAGGAACAGGGGTATGCGCTGGTGATGGGGGACGGGAAGCGGGTGCAGGTGGGAGGCAAGGGGTGGAGGGAAGTGAAACAGCATGCAGCCGATAGACGGGTTTTGGCTGCGTTAGCCGTGCTGCCGGAGTTGGCCGGGCGGGCTGAGTTTATTTATTCCGGCGAGAATTCAGATTTGAAACGTAAGCCTAATATAGCCAGATTTCATTATTATTTGACGAAAGCGGATTTCAAGGGGGCTTCCGATGATGGGAGTGCTGATTTGGCCTATGTGAATATTGCCGTGGCAGAGGGGAAGAATGGGGAGTTGTTTTATGATCTGGATGCTTCCACGGTGGAGGACGTAGATAGCATGAAGGGTACTTCCGCCACCCTGCAACGACCCCGCGTCCCAAACACGGGCGAGGCAGGGGATGGAGTACCCCACAAGGGAAGGGTAGCGTTGTTGAAGGAGTTTGTCAATTATGTTGACAGAGATTTAGCTGGACAAGGAAGAGAAGGGCGTGAGGTGAGTGTGCAGGATGTGGAGGCGCAAGGTGGTTTTGATGAGCATGGGGTTCTGGCTGCGGAGAATGCGGTGGTGGTGAAGCCGGATGGCGATGTAACGATGTCTGTCCGCGCTCTGCATGCAAGTCCTCACAGTTTCCGGAAGTTTGATACGGCGTTCATGGGCAAGGGCGAGGGAGCGCAGGCGTATGGCTGGGGGCTGTATTTTGCGGAGAATCCGAAGGTGAACCGGAGTTATCTGAACCAGTTCGCGCAGGACAAGGCGACATGGAGGTTCAGGGAGTTGGAGGCTTCCAATGTGGATGATATGGCCAGAGGGTTGCGCGACCGAATAGTTTTCCCGGAACATGTCAATCGGTTTGAACCAGGCGTGTTGGATGCCGTTTATAGTGTTCTTGGCGATTTGTCTGACGCCAGAGGGGATAAGGGGAAGATAGAAGCGATTAAGGAGGAATTGAGGGAAGATATCCGCATCAATGAAGGTTATTCTGACCAATATCCCCAGGCAAAAAGACAGGCCGATGCTGAAAATATAGCTTACCAATATTTGCTTGATCATCTGGACGAGATAGAGGTCAGGACGGGCATGCCTTCCAATTACCGCGTGGAGCTGAATGTGGAGGATTATTTGGACTTCATGGAAGGAGGGGAGCTGCTGTTTTGGGATAAAGGGTACGGCTCATCTACAACATCCAGAATAGGGGATTGGCTTCTGGATGAGGGCAAGGAAGAAGCGTATTCTTTGTTCAACGACAAGGATCCGGAAAATGGGTATTGGATGGGGGGCAAGATTTACCGCTCGTTGGAGGATGCTTTGGGAAGCCCCAGAGAGGCGAGCGAGTTTCTGTTAAGGCATGGAGTGAAGGGCATCAGGTACGCAGACGGTTTTTCCCGCTGGAAGGCGGAGGAGAAGCAGACGTATAATTACGTGATTTTTGACGGGAACGACATCAAGATTACGGCGTTTGCGGACGAGTCCACCGGGGGAGCGTGGGCGGATTATGTGGATGGGTCGGCGACGTTTTCTATAAGGGAAAAGGCGTCCATCAAGAAGAAGGCGGTCGCTGACGGGACGTTCATGAAGGCGCCTAACGGAGCGAATACGAATCTGACGGAAGACCAGTGGCTTTCCGTGCGCACGGAGGCGTTTAAGAATTGGTTTGGGGATTGGGAGCATGACCCGGAGAATGCCAGCAAGGTAGTTGACGAGAACGGGGAGCCGAGGGTGGTGTATCATGGGAGCGGGGCGAAGTTCAACACGTTCTCACATAAGTTCGCCATGAAGAACGGCGCAGTGAAAGGACGCGGCTTTTATTTCACGGATGATCAAGGTTATGCGGAAGGCTTTGCGCCGAAGGGCGGACATCTTTTTAAAGTTTTTCTGAATTTGCGCAATCCGTTTGATGCGGAAAAACTTTCACTGAGCAAGAAAGACGTCGAGCGCGTGATAGAACATCTTGACCCTGACGGAGATCTTATTGTTTCTGATTATGCGAGTAGCGCGAATGGTTATCCTGGGAAAGCGTGGTATCGGAAGGCGTTGAAAGAAACGGTTGATGCGATTGTGGACAGCAGCGTGAACGACGCGGATATTATCAGCGAACTCTATACTATTGGTGGTCAGGAAGCGGCTCTTCGTGCGGTCGCGGAGACGCTTGGACGTGATGGCTTCATGTCCCGTGGGCCTGTTAATATGCAGATAGTGTTCTCTTCCACGCAGATCAAGTCCGCCACGGATAACCGGGGGACGTATGATCCGAAGAATCCGGATATTACGTTTTCCATGCGGATGATGCGTGGTGGGCAGAGTGTGTGGGATTATCTGGCTGGGGTGCAGGGGCATGCTTTTGAACAGGAAGCAAGGTTGTATGAAGCAATGCAGAAACGGCTGGAGAGCGCGTTGCAGGCGAACGGGTTTACAAGGGATGGAGTGTATAAGGATGAGCAGGGAAGAGATGATGAGGCTGTGAGGGAGCGGATGCTGGCCGTGATGGCCGTATGTGATGCCGTGGTGACGGAGCTGCCGAAGGACGTGCGCGGAGGGATCAGGCCGGAGGTTGTTGCTTCCTACCGGGAGGAGGTGATGGCGAAGAAGACGTGGAGAGGGCGGATGAATGCGCTGATGCGTATGGTGAAGTATGTGGATTGGCATATTGTGAATGAAGGGAAGAAGAGCCGATTTAAGGAGTTTGAACGGTTTAGAAAATGGGCGGCGGCAAGCGTGGGCGAGAACCGGGTACGGCGTGGGAAGATGAATGCGGAGATTCAGAAGCGGCTGGATATGGTGGAGAGGGCGTTAGAGTTGGATGCGGATGAGCTGGAAACGGCGAAGAATACGGCTGAGAAGGTGGTGGAGGAGAAGGCATTGATTGGCGGGGCTGAGTATGATGAGGCGGTGGAGTGGGTACGTGCGCTGGATGCGTTTGGCGGGTTGTATGAGAGGAATATGCACGGGAGGCTGACGGCTGATTTGGAAAGAGTGCAGGCCGCGCTGGATGCCCTGAAGGAGATGTATTCTGCCGGGAGGCTGGCGAATGAGGCGTTTTGGGAGGATCGGCGTGAGCGTATTGCGGATTTGCTGGATGAGGCCGGGAAGGGGCTGGGGCGTGAGCAGCCGGTGAGCGTGAATGAGCGCACCGGAGCGGCGAAGCATGATGTGGGTGTGGGTAAGGGGATGCGGAATTTGGTGCGGGGGTTTGTGAGTTTTGAGAATTTGATGGAGGATTTGTTTGGAGAGGGGAAGGTGACGGAGTATTTTGCAGAGGGCATCAGGAAGGCGCGGCTGGAGTTTAATGATGTGCGACAGAGGCGAGTGTTGCGGTATTACGGTGCCTTGTACCGGATTGCGAGGCCGGAGGAGTTTTTGAAGAGGGCTGACAGAAAGGTGGATGGTCAGGTGAAGCTGGGCGTGAGGCGTGTGGTGGATGGTATGTTGAAGGATTTAAGCGAGAATCGGACTTGGGGGATTGAGGTGAAGATGCCAGGCGAGTTCAGGAGTGAGCGGGTGCGGATTGAAGAGGCGCTGGCGGTTGCGGAGGGTAAGATGGAAGCAGAGCAGATGCCGAAGTGGGCGAAGAATCAGAAGGCGATGGATGCCCTGAAGATGGCGTTGAGCGAGATTCCGGCGAAGAGCAGGAAGGAGTTTGTGAAGTTTTCATGGCTGGAGCAGGGCGCGGAGCTGGTGGAGATGGAGATGAGCGATTTGGAGGCGGCGTATTTGCTCCAGATGTCCGCGATGCCGGAGTATGAGGATAATCTGGAGGCGTTGGGTTTTGACGAGGCTGCGATTGGGAAGGTGAGGGATCATATTGATGTGCGGGCGTTGCGGGTGGCGGAGTATTTAGGGGAGGAGTATGAGCGGGGATATAAGGAGTATAATGAGGTGTACAGGAGGTTGTTTGGGTGTGATATGCCTAAAGTACAGAATTATGCTCCGGGGTTTTTCGTGACGGATAATGCCGCTGAAGCCGTTGATCCGATGGAGTCCAGAGGGAGCGGATGGCTGAGTGTGGGGAGCATCAAGATGCGTCGGAAGCATTATGCGCTGCCGCGTGTGGTGAGTTGTGTGAATGCGTATTGGGCGCACAGTATGCAGATGGATCACTGGGCGAGTTTTGCGGAGATTATGAGGGATATGAAGGCCGTGTTGCTGAATGGAGAGCTGGGGAACAAGATTGATGCGGTGCATGGGGCGCAGGCAAGGACACATTTGACCAAGTGGGTAAAGGATTTAGAATTTGACGGTTCGCAGGATTCGGGCGGAGCCGGACAAGCTCAGCAAGTAGTGAGCCGGGTGTTGGGGGCGATGGCTCAGGGTGCGCTTTCATATAACCTGAAGACGTGTCTGAAGCAGCTCCCGGCCATGTTTTCCAGCATGGCGGATATGTCCCCCTCAGATGCCATGAAAGGGTTTATTGGGGCATTGGCGAATCCGGGACAGTTGGCGGAGGTTTGGATGAGTCCGACGATACAACAAAGGCTGATGCAGGGCATGAGCCCTGAAATGAGGCAGGCTTTGACGGCGAACAGGATGAAGGTGAGCATGCTGGGGGATGCCGTGGAAGCCGGGATGTTGCCGATTGGATTGACTGATGCGGCATTTACAACGTTTTCCGGGGGTATTGCGTATATGGCGGCCAAGAAGATAGCCATGAAAGAGGGATTGAGTGATGAGGTTGTGGAGCAGAGGGCGTTGGCCGCGCTGGACAAAGCGGTGCGGAGGACGGCTCAACCTATTGAGACAGAGCAGAAGAGCCCTTGGGAGATTCATGCGAACGCGCTGGGGCGTATGTTTATGATGTTCCGCTCTGATCCGCGCAAGCAGATAGCGTTGAGTTATATGGCGATTGCGAAGTGGAAGAGGGGAGAGATTGGTATGGGAGAGGCTGCGTGGCGGTTTGGTCAGGCGTGGGTAGTGTATGGGATCATGAATCAGGTGATTGTGGAGTTTCTTAAGTGGGTGATGGGGCAAGGTGACGATGAGGAAGAGTTGGATTTGTGGGATAGGTGGAAAGGGTTTGCGGTGAGTGGAGCGATGGGGGCGTTTTCCGGTATTTTTGGATTGGCTGAGGTAATAGAGTTCATCTATTCAAAACTGGCTGGCGAAAAGTACATGAAGTTTAGTAATACGATGGTCGATCATGCTGAGGCGTTATGGAGAGGAGGAGAAGGTGTAGTGAGGATGTATAACGGTGAGGAAGAGGAGTATGGGAAGGTAATGAATCAGTTGGGAAGAGGGTTGAATGGTATGGGATTGTTTGCGGCGGCAGGAAGGCCGGAGATTGGAGCCGCGGTGCAGGTGATGGGGCGTATTGTGAAAGAGACGAAGAGTATGGCCGGAACATGGGGGCATCTGTGGGATAATGAGATGGCTAAAGCCAGAGAGCAGCAGAGATTGATCCAAGCGACTAAAAAAGAAGAGAAGGAAGCACGGAAAGCAAAAATGGAAGAGAGGAAGGAGTTGATGGCGCGAGTGAAAGGTTTGGATTTGGCAAGCCGTTTGAGAGTGTACCAAGAGGCGGGTTTAGACAAAGATGAAAGGAAACTTATGGAAAACCGGGTGAAGATGGATGGAGCTTCCGAGGTTGTGAAGGCTGTGAGCCGGGTAAAGAAAGATAAGAGGAAAGAGCTGGTAGAGAAGTTGAAGGGGACGATGAGTGACGTAGAGTATGAGGAGTTTGTGACTGAGCTGAAGGAGAAGGGAGTGAAGTGGAAGTGATATGGCAGGTAATGCTATTTATAATGCTATTATTTCATAATATACTTATTATTAAATAGAAATATAGTTCTCCGTGTACCATCAATAAACCCTGCGAGTTCAAAGGCTTGCGGGGTTTTCTTTTGAGATGGTTTATCATGATGCTGTATGCCGGGTTCCGTTCCCTTTTTGAATGTTTCTACTTCCCTTTTTCATTTTTCCTGAAGTGTTGTTTAACATTCCGGGTTTGCTGATAAAAAACGGCTGCCGCGCCTTTTGGCGGGGCAGCCTGTATTGGGAAGCGGTTCCTGAATAAGGAACGAATCTAGGCGCCGAAATCAAGGGTTTTAGGCTCGCGGCTCCAGACGCGGTGCTGTTTCATGGCCGTGATGAAGGAGGGCATCAGGGATTTGGTGTCCTTCGGCATGAGCAGTCCGGCATCATCCATATCCTGGGGCAGGGAGGCTGCCTCAAGCATGGCTCTGGCGTTGCCGGGCAGTCCGATGGCTTTCAGGTGCCTGTAGGCCTGGCGCAAATGATACTTGGCATCTCCGTCTTTCAGGAGCGCTGCGATGCTTTGTTCCCCTTCCGGGACGATGACGGAGTCAAACAGGACGGAAGGAGTGCCGGACAGAGTCCCGTTAACCGGCAGACTTTCCCCTTCTTCCGTTGTTACGCTTCCCATGTGCGGGGCAATGATTTGGGGATGGATACCTTCTTCATGCAGGGCGTCGCAGATTTCTTTCACGGATTTCAGGCTGACGCCGTCCGCTGCCAGTAAAGAGACGCGGAGGCCTTTAAGGTTTCCGTCCGTATGGGCGTACAAGCTCAATGACGGATCTTTTTCCAGTCCGCAGACGGGCCTGGGCAGTTCCCTGCCGAGTTGTTCCCTGGTGAGTTCAATTCCCAGGTTGCGGGCCACTCCGCTTGCCAGGTCCGGATCAATGCGCGTCAGAAGGTCCACCACGCGTTCCCGGATATAGGGGCGCGTCACCTTCCCCAGCTCAAAACTGAACGCGTTGATGATATGCTCCTGTTCCACGGGAGTTTGACTCATCCAGAACAGCCGCGGGTGGGAATAGTATTCCGCGAAGGAGGGGCTCCGCAGACGTTCCTTGACACCGCTTACCGTCTGGGGGCTGGTGGTGAAGCCGCCTTTCTCCGGGGGAGTTTCTCTCGGCCAGTTGTTCCCGATGGAATTGGGATCATAGTTGGCCGGAGAGGCGTCTATCTGCATACGGTGAAAGCCGTCCCTCTGGTTGTTGTGGAAGGGGCAAATGGGGCGGTTGATGGGAATTTCCGTGAAATTGGCTCCTCCCAGCCGGTGCCGCTGGGTATCGCTGTAAGAGAAAATACGGCCCTGGAGCAGAGGATCGTCGGAAAAGTCAATGCCCGGCACGATATTGGCGGGGCAGAAGGCTGCCTGTTCCGTTTCCGCAAAGAAGTTGTCCGGGTTGCGGTTCAGCACCATTTTCCCGACGATTTCCACGGGAACCAGTGCTTCAGGAATGAGCTTGGTAGGGTCCAGAATATCGAAGTCGAATTGGTCTGCGTCCTCTTCCGGGATGAGCTGCAGCCCCAGCTCGTATTCCGGATAATCTCCGGCTTCAATGGATTGCCAGAGATCCTTGCGGTGGAAGTCAGGATCGCGTCCTGTCAATACCTGGGCTTCATCCCACACCAGGGATTTTTTCCCGTACAGCGGTTTCCAGTGGAAACGGACGAAAGTGCTTTTTCCTTCTTCATTGACCAGCTTGTACGTATGAATGCCGAACCCTTCCATCGTACGGAAGCTTCTGGGGATGCCGCGGTCCGACATGGCCCACATGACATTGTGCAGAGTTTCCGGCTGCAGGGAGACGTAGTCCCAGAAAGAATCATGGGCCGTCTGTCCCTGGGGCATTTCATTGTGGGGTTCCGGTTTGACGGCATGGACGAAATCCGGAAATTTGATGGCATCCTGAATGAAGAAGACGGGCGTGTTATTGCCTACCAGATCATAGTTGCCTTCCTTGGTATAGAATTTGGTGGCCCAACCGCGGATATCCCTTACTGTATCCGGAGATCCTCTGAAGCCCTGCACGGTGGAAAAACGCACAAAGACCGGGGTTTTTTCTCCCGGATCCTGCAGAAAAGCCGCTTTGGTGTACTTGGAAAGGGATTTATACACCTGAAAATAACCATGTGCCCCGGAACCTCTTGCGTGAACCACGCGTTCCGGTATCCGCTCCTGGTCAAAATGAGCCATTTTCTCCAGAAAGTGGAAGTCCTCAAGCAGAGATGGGCCTCTGCTTCCTGCTTTAAGTGTGTTTTGATCATCGGATATTTTAATTCCCAGGTTGCTTGTGAGGGCCTGTCCCATGCCGTTGGAGCGCATGGCATCCAACGCCCTGATTTTTTCCGTAGCGTTATCCGGCATTTTCATGGAACCGGGCGCGGAAGGTTCCGCATTGGGCGGCGTAGGTTTCGGAGTGGGTTTGATTATCTCCGGATCAATCGTATCCGTATAATGGGGAGCGGCTTCTTTTCCGTTGGGAAAAGGGGCGATGTTGTTTTCCATGGGCGGTTTCTTTTTTTTCATTGGCTTGTTCATGAGGGACCGAATTTTTCTATGTGGGTAATAGTTCGACTTCCCTTTTTCCGGGGATGTTCCGCCCTGTTTTGTCATCAGTATTTCTCCGGATCTGATGAAAAATTTTTTATAGAAACTGGTATTTAATATTTTATGGGATAAAGAACGGGCTGTGTGGAGAGGGCTTTTTGATTGGCATGTCTGTGATCTCTGTATCCCATGTTTCATTGTCGGCAGGGAGAAGCGGAGATAACCGGGATATGGCCGCGGGCTGGCAGAAAACAGTCGATTTCCTTTCTGAGCGGTGTTTCCTGCATCTGGAGCCGAAGGGAGAAACGGAACCGCGTTGCCGGAACGGCAGGGCAGGGACAGCTTTGCGTACATGAAATGGAACGGAGCTTCCACAAATTTTCATAGACGAGGGGAATAAATAGGTTATGATTTTTATGTCAATCGGGTATTGGAGAGAAGGCCCGCGCCGTCCGGCGCGAGACGGTTTTTCCGGTATGGAACCTTTTTCCTGTTAATTTAAAGTAATGACGGTGCAAGAAATAGCTGAACAGAGTTTGAAGAACCTTCTGGCTTCGCTGGGGTTTTCCGCGGATATCGAAGTAACGGAGACGGACGGCATCGTGTGCCTGAATATTGCTTCTCCGGATTCACAGTACATCATTGGGGGGGACGGGGACAGGCTGGATGACCTTCAGTACCTGGTCAACCGCATGATCCAGCGCAAGATGGAGAATGCTCCCCGCGTGAAGGTGGATTGCGACCATTACCGGGAGCGCAACGAAGCCCGCCTGCTGGAAAAGGCCCGTTCCCTGGCCGAACGCGTCCAGGAGAGCGGCAGGCCGATGAAGATGCCGCCGTTGAATGCCTACCACCGCCGCCTGGTGCATAATGCCCTTCAGTCCATGGAAGGAATTGTGACGGAGTCCGAAGACGGAGACAGCCGTTACAAGCGCATTACCATCAGAAAGGGCTGATGGATGGCAGTTTATTCATGAGGGCTTTAGCGGTCATTGCGTTTTTGGCGCTGGCGTTTCCGGGACGTGCGGAAATGGATGCCCTTTCCGTCTCCTGTTCTGCGGCTCCCTCCCTTCCCTACCCTGTTCTGGTTGTGTACGGTTCAGAGGAACCCGGTTCAGCGGAAGCCCGTTGGTTGAAAGCTCTCCAGCCGGGCACGGAAGAACGCCGCGCGCTGGATGAATATGTGCGTGACGTGCAGTTTGTCACGGTTCCCAGACATCCTTCCGTGAAGGATTGGGAAGAAGACGGCAGCCTGTCCCGTGCGGCGATGCATGGTGTGCGCATGCTGCCTTCCGTGGTTTTTCTTGACTCCAAGGGACGTGTATTCGACTTGGTGGAAGGAGGGGCCTCTGCAGCTTCCCTACGGGAAAAAGTGTCCCTGCTTGCGGAAAAAGCGCAGCGCGTGCGGCCGGTGACGCGGGTGAATGATATTCCGAAGGGCGGGGACCCTGCGGCAGAAGCCTCCGCCATTTGCCGGGAGCTGGAACAGGTGCCTCCGGAAGCCTGGTTCCGGGATTATCCTGGCACCATGAAGCGTCTGGAAAAATTGAACTGTACGGTTCCGGCTTTTCTGAACGCCCGGGAGGTGGCCCTTCGTCTGGAGAAAAACAGGAAAACGGCTGAATTGCTTGGCGAGTCTTTCCGGGCCAGCAAAGCTTCTTCCATACGAACATGCCTGGAAGCATGGCGTGCCTGCGCGGATGACCCCTCGTTATCCGTGGAGGAGCGCCAGTTAATTCTGCTCTCCATGGTGCATCCCCTCTGGGTGCGGCTGGAAGAGGTTCTGTACCGGGAAGCCCACACTCCGGAAAGCGAGGATGCCTTCAACCAGGCGGTTGCGGTTTTGGAAGAGGTCCGGGACATGAACCGTTCCAGCGTTTGCGGCAGACGGGCGCACCAGCTCAGGGAAGAGCTGAGAAGAGCCCGTCTGGCGGCTGCGCGGTATGATTGATGTGTCTTTCCTGAGTTGCCGGAAATGGACAGGAAGGCCCCCCTGCTTCCGTCACGGAATCAAGGGATGCGTTTTCCTCCGTGATTCCTCTTTCCACAGGAAGGACCGGGCAAATTGGCTTGATTTTGCCCCTGTCCGGGGCTAGTCTTCGAACCGTTATGACAGATTCATCCATCCCGGACATGATGGCGGAGGCTCGCCGAGGCCAATGGACTGACCAGCAACTGGCCGCCAAGGCTGTGGAACTGGCGGAGTCCATTTTAAAGCAGTCGAATGCCGGGATGAGAGGGAAAGAGAAGAGGCAGGCGCAGCAAATGGAGCGTATGATGAATGATCCGGCGGGCAAGGCGTTTACGCTGGCGCTGGCGGATCGGGTGTTCCGTCCTTCTTCTCCGGCGCGGGGCGCGGAGTTGTTCCGCTATCTTCTGGACGGATATGGCGTTCCCCGTTATTTGTCTGCGGCCGACCGTTTCGCCATGAAGATGGGGGGGAGATTTTCCGCTCAATTTCCGGGTGTGGTCATTCCCGTGATTACCAGCCAGTTGAGAAAGGAGAGCTCCAATGTAATTCTTCCTGCCGAGGATGGAAAACTGCGCCCCCACCTGCGCCGCAGGCGCAAGGGCGGCATCCGGATGAACATCAACCAGTTAGGGGAGGCCATTCTGGGTGAAAGCGAGGCGCACCACCGTCTTCAGCAGGTCGTGGACCGGCTGACAGACAAGGACTGTGACTATATTTCCGTCAAGATTTCAGCCATTTTCAGCCAGATTCATCTGGTAGCCTTTGAAGAAACCGTCAAATTGATTCAGGAGCGTCTGCGCATCCTGTACCGGGCGGCCATTACCAATGCGGTAACGTTGCCGGACGGTTCCAGAAAGCCCAAGTTCGTGAATCTGGATATGGAGGAATACCGTGATCTTCATCTGACGGCGGAAGCGTTCAAACGTACGTTGATGGAGGATGAATTCATGCATCTGGAGGCGGGAATTGTGCTCCAGGCCTATTTGCCGGATTCCTGGGAGGAGCAAATGAAGCTGTGCGCCTGGGCGAAGGAACGCGTGGAGCAGGGGGGAGCGCGCATCAAAATACGCCTGGTGAAAGGCGCCAACCTGGCGATGGAGAAGGTGGAGGCCTCCATGCATGGCTGGGCGCAGGCCCCATATGGCACGAAAGCCCAGGTGGATGCCAATTACAAGAGAATGCTCCATTACGGCTGCATGCCGGATAATGCCAGATATGTGCAGTTCGGCGTGGCTTCCCACAACCTGTTTGATTTGTGTTATGCCATGCTGTTGCGTGAGCGGGAAGGCGTGCGTGACCAGGTGGAATTCGAAATGCTGGAAGGGATGGCGAACCATCAGGCGCGGGTCATCCGCCAGGCGGCGGACGGTTTGCTCCTTTATGCCCCCGTGGTTCTGAAGGAAGACTTTCACAGCGCCATTGCCTACCTGGTGCGGAGGCTGGATGAAAATACCAGTGAGGAGAACTTCCTGCATGATCTCTTCGGCATGACGCCGGGGTCCCGGAGCTGGGAGGTCCAGAAAAAGAGGTTTTTGAAGGCCTGTCAGGAAAAGGATGAGGTGAAGTACGGACCCAACCGCACGCAGAACCGCGCTGCGGACCCCATTCAGCCTTCACATTACCGGGATGCCTTTGCCAACGAGCGGGATACGGACTGGTCTCTGAGGCAGAATGCGGAATGGATCAACGGGATGATTGCCGCGGAGAAGGAAAAATCCGGCGAGGAAATCCCTCTGGTTATAGATGGTGAGGAAATTACGACTAATCTGTGGGGCGTGGGGCGCGATCCGTCCCGCCATAATGAAGTTTCCTATAAATTCGCTTATGCGGACTTTGACCAGGTTGAACATGCCTTGGTCACGGCGGACAGGGCCCGTTCCTCCTGGGCGTCCAAAAGCATTGGCGAACGCGCTGAAATCCTGCACCGGGCGGCGCAGGAGCTGTCCAGAATCAGGGGGGAAGCTATTGCTGCCATGGTGAGGGATGCCGGGAAGGCTCCCACGGAGGCTGATGTGGAGGTGAGCGAGGCCATAGACTTCTGCCGCTATTACGCGGAAGGCCTGGACCGCGACGGAATGAACGACGGCGTGGAAATGTCCCCGCTGGGTACTATTTGCGTAATGTCTCCCTGGAATTTCCCCTTCGCCATTCCGACGGGCGGTGTAGCTGCCGCCCTGATGGCGGGAAATGCCGTGGTGTTCAAACCGTCTGAACTGGCCGTTTATACGGCTTGGCAGATTGTACAGGCGTTCTGGCGCGCCGGTGTGCCTAAAAACGTCCTTCAATTCGTGCCGATGCCGCGCAATGAAATTTCCCGCAAGTTTTTGATGGACCCCCGCTTGAACGGCGTGATCATGACGGGATCCTTCCGCACCGGGAAAATGTTGCGCGAACTGCGGCCTGACCTGCATGTGCTGGCTGAAACCAGCGGAAAGGATGCCATGATCATCACCGCTACGGCTGATCCGGATCAGGCTGTAAAGGATTTGGTGAAAAGCGCTTTCGGTCATTCCGGACAGAAGTGTTCCGCCGCCAGCGTGGCTATTGTGGAGGCTTCCGTTTATGACAATCCCGCCTTTTTGCGTCAGTTGAAGGATGCCGCCGCCAGCCTGAAGGTAGGCGGGTCCTGGGAAGTCAACTCCGTGGTGACGCCGCTCATCAGGGAGCCGGAAGGGAATCTGCTCCGTGCGCTGACGCAGCTGGAACCCGGGGAGGAATGGCTGCTCAAGCCGGAACCTTCGGAAGACAACCCGTGCCTCTGGTCTCCCGGCATCCGGCTGGGGGTGAAACCGGGAAGCTGGTTCCATCAGACGGAATGCTTCGGTCCGGTATTGGGAATCATCCGTGCGGAAAACCTGGAGGAAGCCATTGACATCCAGAACGACTCCGAATTTGGCCTTACCGGCGGCCTTCAGTCCCTGGATGAACGGGAAATTGCCTTGTGGAAAACTAAAGTGCAGGTGGGCAACGCGTACATCAACCGTGTCATCACCGGCGCCATTGTCCGCCGCCAGCCGTTCGGTGGGTGGAACCATTCCTCCATGGGGCCTGGAGCCAAGGCCGGAGGTCCCAACTACCTTACCATGCTGGGAAGTTGGGAGGAAAAGGCGCTGCCCCAAAAGCTGCGTACGCCGGGTGAACGTATCTCCGGACTGGTGGAAAAACTGTGTTCCGAGCTGCCGGACTGCGCCAAGCGCATCCGTTCTGCGGCCGGGTCCCAGGCCAAGTGGTGGATGGAGGAATTCGGCGTGGAACATGATCCCTCCCGTGTTTACGGAGAAAATAATACCTTCCGCTATATCCCGGTGAAGGGAATTCTGGCCCGTGTGGAAAACATGTCCGACGATAACGTCGCCATTCTGCTGCTGGGGGCGAAACTGTGCGGGGTGCTCCTGCACCTGAGCATAGGGACGAGCCGCCCTTGGGTTCAGAAAATGCATGGTTACTATGCTTCCCTGACGGTGGAAACGGAAGCGGAATTGATCGTCCGGATGCCGGAAGCGCTTCAAGGCGTACGGTTCCTGCGTGGAACAGATATTTCCGAGGCTCTGGCCAATGCCGCCCGTGCCCGGGATGTGGAAGTACTGGACCGTCCCGTGCTTGCCAATGGGCGGTTGGAGCTGCTGGGTTATTTCCGGGAACAGGCTGTTTCCGAAACCGTTCACCGCTACGGCAATCTCATCCCGCCGCCGGGCAGTTTTAAAACAGACAGCGTGTGAAGGGTAGGGAAGGCCTGAATCCCGGCTTCCGGGTATCTTAGCCATAAAAATGAAGGGAAATCCTCCTGCCGGTTCAAAAGGAAAACATGGGTGTTGGGGGTGTTTCCCTTTCGTTTCGGAATAGCTCTTCACCGAAAGGAGAGGGGGGAAAGTTTCACTTGCAAGGAGGGAAGAGGAGTATCCTGTTGAATGAAATATGAACTTCGCCGAATGAGAAAATTTTCACCAGGCCTCACGGTGAACAATTCCGGTGGGGCGGGAAAAGGTTCCATGATCCTTATGGAGGAAGAGGCGTGGAAGTCTGCAGGAAGCGCAGGCTTTCCCGAAGAGCTTTCCCCTGTTGCCGGGGGAGGGATTGGGTGCTTTTTGCTTCTTTTCTCCATTTAATGATAGAACGTTTCCGGGAAACGGGTATATTATCAGGAACGTTTGCGATGACGCGGCGCTGTTTTTTCCACGTAACCATGAACACCAACCAATCATTGAATTCCCGCGGCAGCCACATCGTCTGGGTGGATTTTCTGCGTATCCTGGCCTGCTTCCTCGTTGTCCTGGCCCATTGCTGTGATCCGTTCGTTGGAAGTTTTGACGGTTCCTTCAACTTTAAATCCGCTGTCTTCTGGGGAAGTCTGGTACGGCCGTGCGTGCCTTTGTTTGCCATGATCTCCGGAGTGTTGCTCTTTCCCGTCACCTTGGAAATGGGCGCTTTTTACTCCAGGCGCCTCAAGAGGGTGCTGGTTCCGCTCATTGTCTGGTCACTGGCGCTTCCCTTGCTCTACTTCGGATACTTTGCCGCAGGCGTTCAAACGGCCAGCCCCAATATCGTGATGGACACTTATACATGGAGCGCCACCGTCGGCAAGCTGTATACCTTCTTCTTCAACTTCAATTATGATACCACGCCCCTGTGGTACGTATACATGCTGGTGGGCCTGTACCTCTTCATGCCCATCATGAGCGCGTGGCTGACGCAAGCCAGGAGGAAGGATGTGAAAATCTTCCTGGGCATCTGGATATTCAGCATGACTCTCCCCTACATCCAGATGCTTGCTCCGGCACTGGGGTATGAGGGCAATTACGGCAATATGGGTATTCTGGGTGTTTGCGATTGGAATCCGTATGGTATGTTTTATAACTTTTCCGGATTCCTGGGATACATGGTGCTGGCGCATTACCTGACCAAATACCCGCTGGCCTGGAGTTGGAAAAAAACGCTGTCCATTACTATTCCCCTCTTTTTGATTGGTTTTGCCGTTACGTTCTTCGGCTTTCTGGAAACGCAGAAGCACTTCCCCGGTCAATATTCCAAGCTGGAAGTGCTCTGGTATTTCTCCGGAATCAATGTATTTCTGATGACCTTTGCCATCTTTACCATCGTCAGCCGGCTCAGAATCAAGGCTGGTCCAGTGCTGAGCAAGGTGGCGGCGCTTACTTTCGGCGTGTATCTGTGCCACTTCTTCTTTGTCCAGTGCTCCTATGACTTCGTGAACTTCATCGGGCTGGGAAGGCTGCCCTCCGCCGTAAAAATTCCGTTGATGGCCTGTCTGGCCTCCGCTGTCTCCGCGGCGTTGGTATGGCTGTTGAGCCTGAACAGGTGGACGCGCAAAAGCATCATGTAAACCGCAGATATTTTTCGCAGGTCGCTTCGGGGACACGGCAGTACCGGGATGTCTCTTCTTTTGTGGAAAAGAGAATGAAACGGTTTCCGGGGAGAGGCCTGCAAAATTCTGGACGGGAAAGAGGGAACAGGCTAGGATGTCCCAGCATCGTGTACAGGCCTAGGTTGCCGGAGATGCGGGCTTTTTAACGCATGAAAAGCTCCTTTCCCGGTCTCCCTTCCGCCGACCCCAAGCTCACAGAAAATTCCCGGGACACCGGCGATTTTCGTAATCCGTTGGGGTTCTAATCTTGACAACTATCATCTCTTTTTCACGGCCTGGAATCTTTGTACCTCCCATGGGAGGTTGGCGCAAAACACCCGTTGCACTGTTGATAATCAAACCATAGACGTTCAGGAGTCGCACTCTCACGAGTGCGTGGATTGAAACGCCCCGCGATGAAAATCGTGTGGGATATGGGCCGGTCGCACTCTCACGAGTGCGTGGATTGAAACTTCTGTAACGTGACGGCGAATATGGTGAAAATTGACAGAAAGATGGCGAAATTCACCTTTGAACGCCACCCCGTTGCATCCCCATTGCAACCTGGTTGCCCCTCCCTTGAAAACGGCTTGAACTGGCCCCCCCTACTCCCCGATCACGTTCCTGGCGGCCAACTCGTCAAATACGCGGATGAACTCTGCTGCGTCCATCTGCTGCCGGGGCATGTGAAGAGTGCCCAGCGTCACCACGTCCAGCCGGTCATATTTGGCTACTGCCGGCATCGTTGGCCAGCGGTAGGCCGCCCAGCGTCCCTCCGGTCGTGATGCCGACCAGGGACGCTCAATGTGAAGAGGAACCCCTGCGGCCATGGCCAGGCGTCCCGTTGCTATATCCTCCGGATCGTCACTCCCAATGGGCAGCCGGTCCAGAACCGCCAGCATCCGGCGCAACGCGGCACCCGTGAACCCGTAGCACAGGCCGCACATGATCCGTCCGTCGCAGCAGCTGCCGAACCCTTCCGCGCCCGCTGCCAGCATCCGGCGCACAGGTCCGTCAGAACGCAATACCGTGTCGGCATCCAGCTTGATGGCAACATCGTCATCGGCTGTGCCGTCCAGCAATGTTTCCAGGATGCCACGCACGCAGGAACTGCCGTTGAGGTTGCCGCGCCGCGGAAAATCCGTCTGCACATACCTGGCGCCCAGGGCTTGCATTTGGGCGGCCACCTCTGCTGTGACCGGATCGTGCCCATCATCGGCCACCGTCACGGCGGCATCCGGCAAACGCCGGCGCACGCAACGCAACGCCGCCAGGGACAGCGCCGCATCACGACTAAAAGTTAAAATGGTAATTCTGATCATCGTTGTTCTATATTTTAGGCCGGGCCGTAGGGATAATTGGAACCGCCATGAACGGGAATCTGGATGGAACCCAGTTCATACTGGATGACTTCATGGTCAGGGGTGATCGTGGCCAGGTGGAAGGAGTAATAAAACTCTTCCCCATCCGGTTCCTCCGGTTGGAGGCGTAGGGGATTAACAGGCCCTTGTGAATACGCTACCGTGCTGCCCTGGTACTTTCCTTTGCCGTTGAACCGCACATTGAGCCAAATTTCCCCGCTGGTGACGGCCCCCTTGTACCAGTCTCCCTCGGTAGGTTCCGGGGCGGCGTTGCAGAACGTCGTCCCGTTGAGCAGCAGCAGGCCCGGCCGCAGCCGATAGCCGGTGACGGTGGTATTATCGTCATCCCAATCCAGGACAACCTGGAACCCAAAACCCGCTGGACGGTCGGGCGCCTCGGTCCAGACAACTTCCCCTTCCGGCCCAAAAGTGGGAGCCTCCGGAGATTTACGGGCATCATCGTCATATTGGAGAGTCTGGACCGGGTTGTCCTGCTGGTCATCCTGATCCAGATCATTCTGTCCGGATTGCAGGGACTTGGCGCGGTCCATCATATCCTGCAACGATAAATGCGCCGGCACCCCTGTGTTGACAGACGTGCGGCTGCCGGCCAAATCCACGCTTACACCTTGCACCACGGTGGACATATCCACCCATTCCGTGCGGCCGCCTGTAATGGATAATTGACGGCCTACCAACCCGGCAGGAGACAAGGCCCGCAAGGACTGCAACGTCCCCTCCCAGGGAAGCTGCCGGGTAATCTCATAATAATCCCGCAGGACGCCGGTATAATCCGGCCATTCCTGCTCTGTTTCCCCTGTGTCCGGCTTATCCGGTATTGAGGAACCATCTTCCGGCCCCGTTGTCCCGGACTTGTCGGCCCTGTACCAACGCCTGGGAGTGTTGACCGTGCGCCCCCTCCATGTCAGTTTGCTGTACCAGCGTTTCTGGCCGTTCACGATCTTCTGCTTGCCAAAAAGCAATTCAAACCCCGGACGGGGCGGCACCGTGATATAAACTTCCTGCGTCAGTGATACATAACACCACTTGATCAGTTTGCATGCCGGAGACAAATCCCCTTTGAACAACTCATAAACCTGGGCGCTTTCCGCCGTGCTGTAATTGCTGGCGTCGCTGGCCTTGTTTTTCAGAACAGTTTTCTTCACAGCCCCGAAACGCGCCCCCGGAACTTCCGCCAGCTTGGGAACTTTCCCCTGCCACCACTCGGCCGCGTCATCAGGTCCGGTGGGCAGCTTGTCTCCAAGCACCAGTATCTCGGGCTTTAAGAAAGACCAGATGGGAGATTCGGAGCTGGGCGGTTCGTCTTCCGTTTCCGGTGTGGTTCCGGGCATGGCCAGCTGCACGGTTACGCATCCCTCCTGGCGCAGGGAGGCCCCGCGCGGCCAAACCTGGGATTGACGGGCCATGTGCCCGGCCGTCAGCACCACGCCCACCGCAGGGGGAACCAGGTCATGGCGCGGGTCCAAATCGATGGCCGTCAGCAAATCCCCGGCGCGATCCAGCGTGACCGCAGGAAGGGCGGCACCATCCGCAACCCTGATCACGGGAGAAGAACCGGAATAATCAACCCAGCACACCATGCCGGGGCGTGCCCCCAGCAGCTTGCGCAACACGCCCGCGTAAGTATCGCATGCCAGGGCCGTGTTCCACACCCAGGCCGCGGGGGAAACGTCCACCTGAATTCCTACCTCCGCCCCCAGCAATCCATGCTTGCGGGCATCTTTCAGGATGCGGTTCAGCGTCCCGGCAATAGACACTTTGCGCGGAGCATCCGCACCGCTGCCGCCCTCCACAGCGGCATACAGAGCGCCTTTCAGGCTGCCGGAGGCGTTAAAGCAAAGCGTCCCTTCCAGCGGTTTGAGGATGTCATGCACATCTATTTGCCATGCCCAGCTGTTGCCGGAAAAGGAAGGTCGGCAACGCCTGACCGTTCCTTCCATGATGGTGGAGCCGTTCCAGACAATGCGCGCCGGCTCTTTGTAGTCATAGGGGGGCGGCTCATCATTGTGGCGGATTATCTGCCGCCAGGAAACGCACATCGGAGTAAAATTCTGCCAGCTGTAAGACGCGTCTTCCAGGGCCTTGTCCGTAAGTTCAACAGTCTTCATCTGCGTGGGCCGAATTGTGATTGACTCTTGATGCGGGCCACTTCCTGGCGCAGCTTGTTGAGTTCCGCTAGGGTCCTGGCCTGGTTGGCCGACGTAGTTCTGTAGCTGGTCAGCATGTCCCGGATCAGGGACATAGCCGCTTCCAGTTCCGGCGTGCTGTCACGGGGGGAAATGGCTTCCATCTGCCGCAGCATCCTGGCGAGTTCGCCGGATTCACGGCGTGAAATTCCCTTGCCGCCGTCGCTCTGGTCGGACAAAACCTTGCGCACCAGCGCCTCCACTTCCGGGAGGCGCCCGGACATGTCCGAGCGCCCCAGCTCGCCCATGCGCCCGGTGATCCGTCCGCGTTCTTTGTCCAGCCAGTCATCCAGGGTGAGAACCTCCTTATTCTTACGGTCCATCTGTCCGTCCAGATCGGCCAATTTGCGGGATCGTTCTTCCAGGGTTTTGGCCCTGGCTTCTGCTTCCTTCCGTTTTTTCTCCGCCGCCAGCGCAGCATCCATGTTATCCAGGGCCGCGGTTGCCGCCTTAACTACACCGTCATATTTTCCCGTGTCTTTTATCAGGGCAATCAGTTTCCGCAGACTGACTAATTCCTGCTCTTCTTCTTTGGTCCGTTCGTTGACGGGTTTCCCCTGTAGCTTGGTAATGGCCTGTAAGATCCGCTCAATTTGTCCGGCCATCGGCTTGTCCTCGTACTTTTCCGCATAGCGGTTCAGGCTGTCCACCGCATACCCCAGCCGCGTTTTGGCATCCTCGGCGGTTTTGGATTGCCGTTCGGCCTCCTTGTGCCGGGCCTCGGCGGCCCTGGCCAGACGATCCGCCATGCCGCCGGCCAATGTCGCCGCATGCTGCCGGTCGTCCTGCCGGGCGTTAGTCTTGTCCGTTTCGGCGGTTACCTGGGCCTCGGCCGCGCGCTGGGCGGCGTGCAGAGCCAGCAAATCACGCAGGCGTTCCGTGGCCCGGTCAACGTCTTCCTGGGCGGCGGCGGATTCCTTGAGAGCGGTTTCTATATCCGTTACATTATGCGTTAAGAAATTCTTCACTACATCCAGCACTCGTGCGTATTCCAGATAAACCGCATCCCCGGACTTGCCGCGCAAATCTCCCACCAGCCCCGTGCCCTTGATCAGATCCATGGACTTGTCCAGGGTGGCGCGGGCCTCTTGGGCTCGCCTGGCCAGCAGGGCTGCTACCTGTCCAAAATCCTTCCCCTGCATGCCGTACTGTCCGGCTATGGTCTGTTGTTCGGTCAGCACAGACTTGAGGCTTTCTTCGTCCTGAGCTTTTTTCTGATGCAGGGCGGCGATCAATGACGTGTTGACCACGGGCAACGCAGCCGCCATGATCATGTTACCATTGGATTTAGATAGCTCTTTTTCAAGCTCTGCTTTGCGTTGCGCTATACGTTGCCATTCCCGGAGGGCGGCTTCTGCTGTCTTGAGATCATCCACTTGCCCGAACAAATCTTCCTTGCTTAAGTTTTCCACATCGGCCTTATTTGGCATCCGCTGGAATTCCCGGAGACGGCGCGCCTGTTCTTCCTTAGCTTCGGCCAGCTGCTGGGCGGTCTTGAGGGCTTGTTCCGCCTGCTGCTGTTCCATGCGGCGGCGGTCTTCGGCATCCTTGGCGTCCAGCTTGGCCAGTTCGTCGCGTGCCTGGGCATCGGAAATGTCCCCTCTGAGTTGCCGCTGCCGGATGATGCTGCGGTTCTTCTCGGTTTCGATCTGCAACAGCTTGTTCTGCAAATCCAGCCGCGCCTGGGCCTTGCGGTCCAGGTCTTCAATCACTTTCCTGCGGGCTTCATAGGCCGCATTGATCTGCTTGACGCCGGCTTCTTCCTTCTTCAGCCATTTTTCCTCTTTCTGGCGGGAGAGAGTTTCAGAAAGAGAAGCCTGCCAAGCGGCCATTTTGGTCTTGGCCGCATCCAAGGCCGTAGTCATATGGGACTGGATTTTATTCACGCCCACACCAAACGCATCGGACAACATTTGACCGGCTTTCCAGCCATAGTCCCACCATTCACGACCAAGCTGGGCAACATTTTTGAGGTTTTGCAGCCCTCCATCAAATTTGCGCCAGTCGTTCATCTGCTGGTCAACCCATCCCCTAAGCTTGCCGGGCAACGCCGTCATGGTATTGATGCTGCGGGATAGCCAGGAAGAATTTGTCTTTAACCCTTGGGCGGCGGTGCCGATCGTCTTGTCCACCTGCTTAATGGCCCCGGTCAGCTCGGCCGCTCCCTCCAGCCGCCAGGTCATGCCGCCTCCGGTGGCTGCCCCGGTATAAGCCGGGGCAGCGGTACCGCCCACGCCTCCGGAAAGTAAACTATCCGGCACCTGCTTGGCAGCCTTGGCCAAATCCTGCACCGCCTTGTTGGCTTTGGTCAGGTCTCCCAGGTTGGCCGTGGTCCCGATGCTGATGCTTACGTCATAATCCATAGGTCAATCAATGTCTCCTGTTAAAAAAAGTTGAATTTCCAGCACCCCCCAAAACGCTGCGGCCCCATATCGTTGATCATTGGTCGGCGGCAAAGGCTGCACATGGTCAAGGGTGGCGTGGTATTCCCGCGTGCGCTGCGGGATGCCGGCATGATAGGCGGTCATCCAGGTGACCATGCCCTCCGGGTACAGCGCCAGCAATTCCGCTATGTCCAATCCCCATGCCCTGGCGGCGGCGTAAGTGCTGAAAGCCCGCGCCAGGGAAAAAGACATCTGCAACCCGGCATTGCCGCGTGCCGCCTGGTGCATCCAGCGGCTGCCGATCACGGCCTCGCGCTGCACCTGGACGGAGGGAAACACAGTTACCAGGGACGGCATCACATCCCCGTAACTGCACAAGGCCACCGCCTCCGGGGCATCGTCTCCGATTGGGCGGTAGATCACTGTATCTTGCGAACGATAGGCGTCCATAATCAGTCAAAGATTGCTGGTCGTGAAAAACCTGAAAAACGCCACGGCGGCGGATTCCGTGATCACAAAAGCCGGGTAGTCGCGGGAAGTAAACACCCTGCGCCCGCCCTGCGGATTGACGGCCTCAACGGTCAAATCTACGGTTTCCGCCGTCCGCATGGGGTCATCCTCCTCCGGAGCGTAAAACTCTTTCAGCCGCGCCCACACCTGCACCGCCTGCCAGTCCTCACCCATGCCCACCAGCGCGGCAACTACGGCCTCCATGGCCATGGGGGCCTGATCCGCTGGGAATTTCGTCCTGCGTATAGCGCGCCGGAGGTCTATAACCGCCCTTGTCCTGATAAATGGGCATCAGGGTGAACTCCTGCCATTCGCCGGGCTGCGGAAACTGAATTTGTATTTCTGCGTTGTTCATTCTATAGGTACGTTAATATCTTCAAAATCCGCCGTTTCCTCGGATTCAATGGCGTTAATGGCCATTGCTTCCAATGCGTGATAGGTTGGATTGGTCAATCCATTGGAATAAAGGTGCCTGGTGCCTGTGCCCGCGTCGGCTGAAAGGGCATATGTTTTCTCATTGCGCGCGTCGATAATCAGGGTGCTTACGCCTGTTCCTGCCTCGAAAGCGATGAAGCCGCGGAGAGAAGCTATCTTGAACAGGGTATTGGTACTGCCGCCTCCCAGCTCCATATAAAGAGCCGCCTTTTCCTCCCGCACTGCTGTACTCGGCAGCCCTCTCTGCATGTAAATAAGCCTGTTCAGCCCGTTTGGCATCAGCTCATTATGGCCTACCGGAAGAAATACGGTTGTCGTCTTCACCTGCCAGTGTCCAACGGACGATACATAAAAGATTTCCCTTACTCTGATTTCATACCCCTTGCGGACAGTATCGTAAGGCGTATTGATGGTAACATCGATGATTTCCCCATGGTTGACGGCCAGCTCGTTCCCCGGAATCATAGAATAAGAATCCATCGTCAACCCGGTTCTGTTGGTTTTTGAGCCGCGGCCTATGCCAAAAGTAAATTTAGCGAAGGCTGTCGCGTTGACCGCAAGGGAAAATCCGCACACGGAACTGTAATTAAATTGACCGTTAGGCCCTATCAGGGGAATAACCGCTGACCCGTACGCATTGGACCCGGCAGAAGCTGCGCCCACCGAAAAACGCTGCGTCAACCCGGCAAGAGTACCGTTGGAAGATTTAGAAATGGAACCCGCGACTGTGATCGAACTGGAATTAAGGTATATAGGCTGAACCAACGCTGATACAGCACCGGCCAATCCTAACGTATAAAAGCGATTAACCGCCGTCGTGTCCGTTACTGCCCCCACGGCAAGCGGAATGTTGATGCCGCCATTGGCGTTAATAGCCCCCGCCGCCGTCAGACCTCCGGCCAGCGTCATGTTGCCGGATGCATCCACCTGCGGTATGGCCTCAAGGGCCTGCTGGGCTTCTGTGGCGGAGTTGGCCGCGCTGGTGGCAGATGTTGCGGCATTATCGGCAGCCGTGGACGCGGTGGTGGCGGATTGGCCAGCCGTCCGCGCCGCAGCCTCGGCGGTCGCGGAAGATTGGCGCACATCCCGCCCCAGGCTATCCAGTTGCCGCGCGGTGGCCAGCTCCATCCCTCCCAGGGTGATGCCGTCGTCATAGTCCACCACCACGGTCATCAAGGGAGCCATCGTACCATTCACGGTGGGCGGGTTGGACACCTCCGTGATCAAACCGCGTCCGGGGACGGAAGGGGTCAGGACGGCGTGCATGCCCAGTGCGTAGGGCGTTATCTCGGTCCCCTCACACACCTGGATGATAATGACATCCCCGCGCGTCAGGGGAATGCCCGGCGTAAATACCCACGTGGCCGTCTGGCCGCTGGACAGGTTGGACACATAGGCGGAGGTGCCAATCAGGCTGTAAGCGCCGTCCGTCAGCCGCCAAATCCGCAGGCAATATTGATTAGCGGCCGGATTCTCGAAAAAATACACGGTGGAAATACTCGTCAGGCGGCAGCTGTCGGGCAGATGCCCCGCCAGTATCTCGTCTCCCCAGGTCATCGCGTAGCCTCCGACGATGGTCCAGGTGTCGGCGGCGTCCCCGCTGGACAAGGTGGATTGCCCGGTTGCCGCGGCCAATTCCACGCCCGCCTCCTTGAGCGCGTCCGGCAGTTGTGCGGTCAGGGCGTCGGCTACCAGTTCGGACCAGTAGGCAAGCACCTCTGCGGGCGGCGCATAATTTGCCGGCAGGATGTCCCGGCGCACCGTCACCCGGATCGGGCGAGACGTGTGTTGCGCTCCATCAGGGGCCACCAGCACCACCTCGGCCACCAGGGCCACGCTGTCCGCACTGTCAAGCGCCTCCTGGAGCGGCGCCGTATTGACCACCCAGTCAGCCGTCTGCCAGTCATCTTCACGGACAAACCCGGTCACGGTCATGATCAGGTCAGGGCTGCCTATCGTCTGCTTGACCGCCAGCGCCGGTGTGCAATTATCCAGGGCATGCTCCACACGGATGCGCACCGGCACCGTATCGCCCAGCACCAGGGACACATCCGTCACCGGCACCCCGGAGGGCCAGCGGAGCGCCATTGTTCTGCCATCAATTACCAGTTCCATGTCTCGTGATTAGGGTTGCGGAGGGCGGAGGCTGCCTGCCCCCGCCGCTCCGGGTTTTCATCAGGCCGTCGCCGGAGATGCCAATGCCTTGGGCGTCAGCTTTTGCAACGGGCTGTATTCAATGCTCAATTCCCATTCAGCGGTTGCCGGGTCGGATGCGAAATTCGGAGTATTCGTCAGCCGCAATCTCCCCATGACGCACCACTCCATCAGTTCCTTGCCGTTTTCGGCGTGATCCGTCAGGCGGCCATATAGCCAAACCTTGATTTCTCCGTTAGACACAAACGGCACGGCTTCCTGATTGTCCGCCAGTTCATCAGCCACGCCAAAGGCAAGTTGAATCACTTCCGGCGCAATGTACTGCGTGGTGAATTTAAGTTTGTACTGCTGCACCATAGTTACATCCTCCGTCTCATACATGCCGGTGGCGTCATTCACGCCCTCAATCTGGACGTTCTTCTTGACCTGCTCCACCTGGCCGCTCTTGATTTTGCCCAGGTACAGCCAGGGGCCGGGAGCTTCGGAGGTGGGGATTGCCGGACATGCGTCCGCGCCCACTGTCTTGCTGCCGTCCGTGGTTCCAAATTTGGCAATCCTGATCGGCATGCCGCCAATCAGGTAGTTCACTCGTCTTGTTGCTTCACTCATGATGTTTAGTCTTTCTTCTTTAATAGTTGAGCCTGATGTTAATACACGCGCCTGGCGGCCTTGTCGGCTTCCAGAGCGGCAGCCTGTTTGGCCGTTACCGTCACCAGCGCGCCGGCGGCAAAGCGCCAGCCGTCAATCTCGGTTCCCGTCTTGAGGATGCGCACCTTGACGGCGGGTTCCCGCGTTGCTTCCCCCACGGCTGCTGCCGGGGCCTGTTCCTGTTTGGTTTCTGCTTTTGCCATGGTTTAATTTATGGTTCAGGGTTAATAAAAAAGTCTCGGAGCCAGCACGACGGCCTTGCCTACCAGGTTCTTGATTTTTTCCAGCTTGCTCAAATCCAGCGGCGTTACGCCAATAACGACCGGTTCTTCCTGGTTGTCCTCTTCATCACGCATCCAGTTCTGGACACGCGCAATAATGGTAGCCGCGACGTCGGCCAGATATTCATCCACGGATTCATACCCTGGCGGCAACAGGGATTCCTGCTGCATGTAGATGCCGACTACCATCGGGCAATCCATCCGTGTGGTGCGCGTGCGCTGCGCCTGGTCCGTGTTGGTTGGATCGCCCGGTGTGACGGCCACGCAGCAATACTGGGAATTGGCCGTCATCAGGAGCAGGTCACACTGGCTCACGCGGTCAAACAGGCCCGGCATCACCAGCGGGGCAAGATCTGTGTCCCCCTGTAAATGTCCCATCAGTTTGCGGGCATAAAGGTAACTGGGCGCTTTCTTCATGATTTCTTCTTTCTGCTTAAAAAATCCAGGGCATCATGTACGGCTTCCTCGGCCACGCTGCGCACTTCGTCTTCATCGGGCATCACATCCGGGTGTTCCGGTATGGTGACCTCCCGCATCAGGATGTAGAAAATCGGGCTTTGCGGATCTGCCACACGCCGGGTCTGTCCCTTGCGCGGTCCCTCGTGATGGGAACGTCTTTGCCGCCAACCAGCACCCCCGTTGCAGGCCCCTTGCAAGGCACAAACACCAGGCTTCCCCCCAGCCCTGCCTGCTGGATGCTCAACCCATACGGGGCATACTCTGTCGGGATGGCCAGATTTTTGGTCGGTTCTCCCGTCACTTCGGACGGTCGGCCGCTGGCGCGCAGCGGACCGCCCAGGGCCTTAATAGAGCCAAGCCACTGGTGCCGGACGCCGCGCTTGTACACACGCACGGCCAGCCGGTCATTGCCGTCCGGTTCCACGACGGTGGCGCGGGCAGCGTCCGCCCAAAAAGACCGGCCGCCGCGATCCTCAAAGCGGGTGCGCAGATTGTCCTGAAGGTCCAGGGCAATGGCTTCATTCACCTGGGCCTGTTCTTTGCGCCCAAGTTTCAAAGCAATGCCGCCCGTGATGGTCACATTCAGACTGATCATAATTCGCGCACAGTGATGGTTGCCGGCCTGGTGGCCGTGTCGATGCCGGTGACGCGGTACGCCGTACCGCCCAACAATACCCGGCTGCCGGGCGCCACCTGGCGGCCGATGGCAGCCGCCGCCAAGTCAATGCGCCTAGCGCTGCTACCGCCTTGCACCACCAGGCGCACGTTGCCGGAGGCAGGGGGCGCACTCCCGACGGGCACAGCCGGCAACGCCGCCACCGTGAGCGGCACGCGATAAACGCCGGATTGCAGGGCTGCCAGATCCTGCGCTGTCAGCGTGAGGGACGTTTCCAGTTCCGGGGCTGCGTCCGGAAGAATCCGGCCAAACAGGCGCGCCACGTCTTCAATCATATCCAGTCCCGCGCGGTTCTCTGGCGCATCGGCCCGGAAGCCGTCGGGGTTGCTTAAAAATTCATCCAGGGCGTCGGCCTGGTAGTTGGTGCGCAGAGATGCCGGCACGTCCTCGCGTGGTTGGGTGGTGATCACCCGGCCAATCTCTCCGGCATCATAGGGACGTGTGCCGTTGCGGTCCACCAGGCGCAGGGAGGAACCGTCCCATTCTGCAATGCCCTTCATCTGTTCGGCCAGGGCTGCGCCCAAGTCTTCATCCCGGACATTGGCGTCCAAGGCAACATCATGGTTGAACGACTCCGGCCGCTGGGATTCGATGCGTTCCATATCTTCGTCCGTTACCAGGCCCTTTTGCTCGGCAACACGCCATTTCACCGGACGCCACCACATGCCGCTGCCGTAGTCAAAAGGCGGGTAAGGCGTCCGCCACCGGGACAGCGCCGCCCAAATGGGGGAATCATTCAGAGCAATGAAAGATCCATCCCTGGCTACACCTTCGTAGTTGACGGAGGCGGCCGCCTCGTTCCAGCGCATTTGCCAGTCCCTGGGCTCGCGGGATTGACGGTTGCGGTGCAGCTCGCTTGCCGGGTACATGGCATTGCCCGTGAGCCGGTTCTTTTCCGCATAGCCGCGCGCCATGTTGACATTGGTTTTCAAGGTTACATCCAGGCGGCGCGGGGTGTAGATGTCTTTAATCGTTCCGGTGGTTCCCGGCGTGGGACGGTAGCCGGCGCGTTCCAGTTCTTCCCGGACCGCCCGGCGCGCTTCAATCAGAGACACTTTCCCGTTGGCCAGAGCAGCCGCAGCATTCCGGCAAGCCTGGGCATCCTCAAATCGCACCTTGCCCGCCATCACAAAGGCCCGCTCCATACGCCAGTAATCCACGCGCGCAGCTTCCCATTCCCGGCTGCGCAGCTCGGACGGGATGACTTGCTTGTTAAGGATAAACTGACCGGGAGCGGGCATGCTATTACCTGATAACTATTCACTATTAACTGCCATGATGCCTCGATCATGGCTCCGGGTACCAGCCTGTGCCGTCGTTGCCGTAGGCCGGAGACGGGGCGATAATGGCAGGCTTGTGCGATGCGGGCACATGCACCTTGCCGTCCGGCCCCATCACCTTGCGTTCCGCCCTGGCAATGGAGGCCAGCAGTGCGGCGGCATCATCCGCCGCCTTGCGCCGCTCGTCGGTGATGGCCATGCTGAAACGCTTGAGCAGGCGCACCGCCGCAATGTCCATCGCGGCAGCGCGCAGCGTGCGCGGTATGGTTGCCTGGTCATCGTCCAGCGCGTTGGCCGGATTGCTGGCGATGGATTCCCTGACCATGGCTGTCACGTCGTCCAGGGTGTCCAGCGTCCAGGGATTGGCGGAGTCCGGGCCGGACGGTGCCACAACGGCCAATTCCTTGGCGTTGAATACCAGGGCCAGGTCATCCGTCGTCAGCTTGATCCAGGCTTTCATGAAGCGGTCAGGCTTGGGGGTTAGCGGCGGAGATCAGGGCATCGGCCACCCGCAGGGAGTTGAGCGCCAGCTCGCGGATCATGCGCTCGTCGCGCAGCAGTGCTGCATAGCGTCCGTGAGCCACCAGGCCGGAGGCAATAGTCGCGGCAATTTCCACGCGGGAAGGTTCAGCTGTTCGCAAGGTGGCGGCGGATGATACAGGTTCCTGTCCTTTAATTTCTCTGTTTTCCGTTTTAGGAGGATCCTCTTCTTGGGATGCCGTGCCGGTCAAGGCGTCATATTCTTGCTTGGTCATGTTGGGGTCGGTGGGTTCTCCGTCTGCCGGTTTGGTGTTGTCGCCCTGGGGTTCAGCCATGGGGGCGGATGTTTTGGTCTTGCTGGTATTAAGTTTTGTCATCATGATTTGGTCTTTTAGTTGTTGTTAGTCTTTGCCTCCCGCTTCCGCAACGGAAGCGGGAGGCCATGATCAGCTGATCGTCAGGCGGCTCACGCAGGGCGGAGCCGTTACGGCGTACGTATGCTTCATATTGATTTCGTACCAGGTGGTATGGATGCCGCGCTCGTAGTAGCTTTCTACGTTTTCCGCGTAGGCGTCGCCGCCGGCGCTCAGCACCTTGAGGCCGGAGAAGTCCCCGACGGCCATTCCCTCCTGGGCATAGGTCAGCCATACGTCGTCACCCAGCAAGTTGGTTCCTTCAAACTCCACGGATGGTCCTGCTTCATCCTTGCCAACGGAGACATTGGCCACCATTACCTGGAGATCGTCGGCGGCATGGACGCCCAGCAGTTGCTTGAACAAGTCAACGGTCAGTTCCCTGGCGCTGTTGTAGGTGATGGCATCCAGGATGGCGGGGGAGGCCCCCAGCACATCCCACTTCTTGCTCGGAATCAGAATGCGGTTGGGCTTGATGCCGGCCTGGGTTTCCATGCGGTCAATCTCGTCCTTGAGTTCCTTCATTGGATCGGCGGAGGAAGACGACCAGTTGCCCACGCCGGAACGCGCCTGAACCTGGCTGCGGAAATGGTCAAACCCGTCGGCAATCATGGACCTTTGCCAGACGCCCAGAAGCGTTCCCGTCCTGGCCTCCGCTTTAAGGGCGGCCACTTCGGAGCGGCGGGCGTCCAGTTCTTCCCTGGACAAATGCAAATCCTGATCGTCGATGCCGATGCGCAGACTGTGGTCCTCCAGGGCAAATGGACGTGGTGTGCAAACCAGGTCCAGGCTGCGGGCGGATTGATGGCGTCCGCGCGAGGTGTCCACGCGACGGAACGCATATCCCTGGGGAAAATAGTCATACGTCCCGCTGTCTCCGTCCACCTTCACGGACGGCGCGATAAAGGACAATGGATTGACCGGAGAACGGCGGAACCAGCCCACCACCATCTGGTGCAACGAGTAACAGTAAGTGTAATTTGTGCTCATATCAGTTAATGGTTAAAAGTTAATAATGATGTTATTCGGAGGCTGCCTCCACTTTGTAGGGCTTGCACATGATCACGTTGATCAGCTGCCCGGCCTTGGTGGTGGCCACGTCCTGAACAGCGTAACCCACAATCAGGTCGCCGGCAGTTTCCGAGGATGCGGAAACGGTACCGTCAGCGTTACGCTTGAGCGGGGTGTTCATCTTGATGGTGCCGGGGTCTGTGCCCAGCTGGGCCTGCACGATGGACTGGCTGGACCACAGGATGATGGATGCCCCGGTCCGATTGCCCAGCATGGAGCGCAGCTGGCCGTCCGGCTCGCTGATCACGCCATGGGGCATTGTGTCGTTGTCTTCCAGGGCGATTTCCCCGGCAGCATTGATGGAGGCAAATTTGCCTTCATGGAGGTGGCCCTGCTTGCTGGCTTCCTCCGTGTATTGCCGGCGCAGCACCGGCTTGTCATAGACGATCATGGTTGGTTTCCTTTCGTATGTTGGTGTGTTGGTTGTTGCCGGATGCCTTAGCGCAGGCCGTCCTGGTAGTCCTGGCGGGCATCGCGCCAGACGCGGGCATATTCGGCGGAGTTGAGTTGACGCCCCAGCTTGTGTTCTTCCTTATCCACGCGGCCCTGGCAGTAGTCCGTCATGGCTTTCTCCTGGGTGTTCACGTCGCGCCTCATTCCGTTGATGCGCACGCTCACATCCCGGTTGGGTTTCTGGCCCTGCATCCGCGTGTTGACGTCGCGCAGGGGAGCCAGGTTCGGGTAACGCCGTTTGCGGCTGTTGGTGTCCGGCCCTCCGGATGCGTTGGCGGCAGCCAGAGCGGCGGTCAGTTCCTCCACCTTGGACTTGAGGCCTTGGACGGCGGCCAGCACGTCCTCCGCGTTGGCGGATTCGTCCAGGTCCATCTCTTCCGCGAGTTGCATCAGGATGTTTACGGCAGCGCTTCCGTCGTCGTTGGTGTCCTTTTCCGGGTCATCCGGGTCAGTGTCCGAATTCATGTCGGCGGGTTTGTTGTCCTCCTGGGCCGGAGGGGTGGGAGGCGTCTTTTCCTCGGTCGGTTCATCCGGCGTCTGGTCCAGCTCGCTGTTCTTGTCGCGCTTCGGCTTGGTGATGGCCGTGCGGGTCTTGTTGGTCGGTTTCATGTCTTTGTCTTGTTGGTTATCTCGGTTTGCTTGTTTGCGAGAATTGGTCATCGGGAGTTGTCCCTTGTGGTTGGGGTAGTTGGTTACGCTCAGGCCGGCCAGCCGGACCGGAGCCACCACGCGGTTGTCAATCACTTCAAAATCCGGGTAATCGTATTCCGTGCTGAAGAACACATATTCCCCTTCATTCACGGCCTGGTGTCCCCTGGGCGTCCATTCAATCCAGGCCCAGAGCATATCCCCTTCCGCGTGCAGCGCCTTCACCCAGCCGAACGCCTTTTCAAATTTGTGCTGCTCGGAAGTGGGCAGACCGCGCCCGTCGGTATCTTCCAGGGAAAAATTGTCTTCCAGGATCATCAATCCCTGGGCATCCAGCCGGGCCTGGTATACCGTGTCGGAAGGATCGTTCAGGGCTCGCCGCAGTTCATCCTGCATTTTGGGCGTCCACTCGCAGGTTGGCTCCACCGCAAACCATCCGGCAGCCGGCACTTTCCCCAGTTCATAGGGCGCATGGGGCGCGTCATTAAACGGTATTACTTTCATGTCTCAAATTCGCTCTTGTTATTTGGGTCTTGCTTGTTAAGGTGAATGTCCGGTCGTGCACCGGGAGGAAGCCTGTCAGCGTCAACCAGTGGGGCTCCTTCCGTAGATTGGGGGTTGGGAGCGGCCCCGTATCACCTGACTGTGGCCTCGGTTCCTGACCGGGGCTTTTCTATTTCTTTTTGTGGGCCGTGATCATCTTGATGGCTCTCTTTTTCCCGGTTTGTCCCAGCACGGTGTTGGTTCCCTGATGTTCTGAGCGAACGTTTCCGCTCTTGGCATCCTTCGACTTCTTACCCACAACGGCTGCCCTGGCCGCTTTCCTGGCATCTGTGTCCTGCGGGTCAGCAAAGTGTTTGGCGGCGGCGTGGCTGCTGCCGTGCCCTTTGGTGCCTTTCTTCCCTTGACCGGGGCTGCCATGTTCCACCGTCAGGCTGCTGCTTCCGATTTTTGCCACGCCCTGCACGCGGCCTCCTTTGGCCGCCGTCTTCCGGATAGCCTTTTCCACCGCATCCACTTTTTCGGTGACTGTGGCATTTTGGCCGGCTTTCAATGGCGTGTTGCTCCTGCCGGATCTGGTTTCCCCTTCACGCCCGACGCCACGGTTCCGGCCGGTTCTTCCTTCCTGCCCCCAGCGCACTCTGGCGGCGTGTCTGGCCGCTTCCGACCGGCTCATCTTCCCGTTGGTGTCCTTCCTTTCGTCGTCATCCTCCAAATTTGCGATTTGCAACGGGGTTGCAACGGGGGTTCCCGGCTCTTGCGGGCCGTTTTGCATCTCGGTGTCCATGGCGGCTTTTAAGGGGTCCTGTAGCGTTTCCGCCAATTTGGCCACTTCTCCTATTCCCGGCACCTCCGCCATACGGCGCAGGGTATCGAGTTCATCCTTGCTCAATGCCGGTTCCTGGGTGCGGCTGTTGCAGTCTTTTCGCATGCAGGACTGGTCAAACGCTTCACGCGCTGCCGGCCACAGCATGGTTGGCGCATAACGGGTGTGCATCTCCCGCAGCAGGGGAGATTGCAAGCCCAGCCCGTCGGCTCCCGGCATGGCCTGGGTGGTGACGTTGTACCCGGTCAATTCCTGCACCTGGTCGTCGGGAGTTCGGTAGCCTGCTCCGGCCAGCTGGGATATGTTGGTGACGCTGGCCACCGTGTCGTCCGCTTCCGGGTGCTTGATTTCCAGTTCCACGTAAATTTCCTGGCCGGGGTGCCATTGTTCGATGATGGGCCGCACCATACCCCGGTTGAGGACGCCGGCAATGTCCTTGCCTTCGGCCGCAGCCAAATCGTCAAAGCCGTCTTCGTGCGTTGAGCCGGTTTCCGTGTTGGTGCCTGCCCCAGGAGCGGTCAGCATGGTCATCTGGCCGTTGGTGGAGCGCAGCACCAGTTCCTGGGTGGACAGGTCGATCAGTTTGAGAAACATGTCCGGCGTGCTGGCCGGTACGCTCACGGCCTTGACATCAGCACCGGGAGGCAGTGTGCCGCAGCTGTTACTGATGCACTGCATGGCCATTTTCAGATAAAGCGTCTTGGTGTCTTCATCCGTTCCTTCCGGCATGATCACAAAAAACGGCGGCGTGCCGTAACGTCCGTTGCAGGTCATCCACTGTGCCTTGGCGTTCTTGCGGTCCAGGCACAGCATCATGGCCACCTGGTCAATGGGACGCGGGCAGAGCCGCGTCAGGATGGACCATTCCGGCACGGGTACCTCTTCCGCCCGCGCTGTCCCAAACGTCGCGCGTGGGTTCCATTGCCAAGGGCCGCCATAGCCGTCACGGCTCCAATTCCAGTTATCGGTAACTTGCAGGATAAATTCACGGGAAGTCTCCACCATTTGCAACCGGCGGAAATGCCTGAAAGATGCCTGTCCGAATGCAGCGATTGCTTCATCCATGTTGGATATGGCATTGCAAAAGTCCTTGGCCGTTCTGAGTTGGGCGTCCGCAATGGCATCTTCCAGATCACTCAGTCCTTTCTTTTTGACAATGCGCCAGGGTAGCTTTTTCAGGGCGGTGTCCCTCTTTTCCACGCAACTGGCCAGCACGGCATCAGCCGGTTCCAGCTGTTCCCATATCCACTGTACTTGTGCGTACGCTCCGCGCAGGGCTTCATTCATACAGGAGCGCACGGTGGAAATGTTCAAAAAGTCTAGGGGAGGCGTATAGGACAGATGCCGGGATTGGTCGCCCAGGATGTCGCGCAAGTCCTGCTCGGTAAATACCACCGGCTTGCTGTCGCTTTTCAGGCGGGCAGCCTGTGCTGGTGTCAGCGTGAGATTGCCCAGAGTTCCTCCCTTTCTGAATTTATTGTTCCGGCTCATGCAAACGGTCTTTCATCTAGGTTGATGTTATTGGCCAGGGTTGCCTGGACAGCCGCCTCTGAGTAGGCGTTGTTCACGTCGCGCCGTCCCGGTTCCGGGGGAACTACTACAAAGCTTTTGCCGATAAATCCCCAGTAGGCCAGCTTGCCGCTGTCAAACGTGTCGGCATGGTTGCCGTCCTTGTCCGGCTTGCACTCAAACTTGGCCCCGTTGCGCTTGACCAGCCGATGATCATCCCTCAGCCATTTGCCGGAGGGCATGGCGATCAGGCCATCTTCCAACGCGCCACAGTACGCGGACCCCATGGCCGTTTTGGCGTCGGTCTTTTCTCCCTCGTAGATGACATTGTTGTTCCCAGCAAATCCGATTACGCGAATTTCGCCGGACAGTCTTTGTCGCAGTTTGTTAGCCGCAAATTTTTCATTGGATTTATCGACCACCAAGGCCTTGCGATATGATTTGGCGATGGGTTTGAGTACGTGCCGGATGATGGATTCCATCACGTCCAGGTCTTCCGTCTTCCATCGCACAACCAGCCGTTCATAATAGACGCCTTCCCATTGCTCCATCACTGTCAGCGAGCTCGGGTTGGACTTGTCCTCAATGGTGGACGCCACATCCAGGCCCAGGCATACCTTGCCGCCTTTCAAGTGTTCCGCCCATGTGGACGGTATCAATGTCTCATAGTTGCTCATGCTGCCAGTACCTCCTTGCTAAGATCAATGCCCGTGCAGCACTGCGCTCCCTTGTACATGGCGTTGTTGAGCCACGCCAGCTGCACGGCGGATTGCCCGCCCTGAACAAACTTGAGCGCATAGTTGCGATCGGCAGATGCCTTGTCCATGGCGTGGGCGCGGTATTCTTCAAACGCCACCGGCTTGCCGGAGAGCGGATCGAACAGGGACAGTCCCGCCAGCTCGCTGTCAAAAATGTCCACACGGTGGACCGGATAGCCGGCCTCCGTCTTGTAAAAATTCCCCTGGGCGTTGGGCGTGAATTCCAACGGGCCGGGGTTGAGAAAATCATAGGTGAAATGCTTGTCGTCCTCCGGCGGCGTCGTGAACATCCACATCAGAAAATCAGGGTTGCGGGAGATGATCGGCTCCACAGCGTCCAGGACCGCCCGGAAGTCTGGCCAGAACCCGACTTCATCCCCAAACACATCTCCGGTCCAGCCGCGCGCCGTGTCCGGGTTGGGGGCCAGAATCTTGGTGCGGCTGTAAGAGGTGCGCGTATGGTAGATGCGCACCTGGGCCGTCTGCTTGTCCATCAGTTCCGCCAGATCATCCACGGCCAGCAGCTTGTGAGAACGCTTGTCCACCACATTGCCGCCCAGTTCCTTGCCCAGGGCTTCCTGTTTTGCCCGCAGTTTGGCCAGCGCGTCGTGCCAGATTTGGGCCTCCTTTTCCACGATTTCCTTGCCCGTGGCGATGGATGCGCTGACAAAATAACAACTCCGTCCGGCACGTTCCAGCATGCGGTCTATCGCCTTGGCAGCAATAAGGTAGGACTTGCCGCGCTGCCGAGCCCACAAAAAAAACATGGTGCGCAGCCGCAGCCAAAAGGCCACTTCCTGGAAGGTAAGCAGATTGATCAGGGGCTGGGAGTTGCCTTTATCCATTGATAAATTCCGGTGTGATTGTTTGTGCCTTGCCAAACAGCAGCGGACGCAGCATGGCCACCTTCTGGGCGTCACTGCCCTCGCCATTGACGATTGCCTGGACCTCCGGCGAAAGCGCCTTGTCCAGCAGAGCCTGGGCGGCCATCGTCTGCCATTTGTCGATGTCCAGTTGCAGGCGGGTGGATTCCATCTTTCCCTTGGCGTAACTCTGCACGATGCCGAACAGAGTTTTCAGGGTTTTGGGGTCGCTGCCTGGTGAGGTTGCCAGGTCAAACACCGTGGAGCGCACCGCCTGCAAGGTAGCCTCGTCCAGGTCGGAGGCGTCCATCTTGTTGAGCTTGGCGGCTATGTCCTTGCGGCGTGTCGCCATCAGCGGCTGGACGTGGTTGTGGTAATACTGCGCGATGCTCGTCAGGCTCCAGGTGATGCCGTCTTCCGCCACCCGTTCCTGCACGGCCTTGTAAGTCGTGCCGGAGAAAAACATCTCGTCCACCGCATCCCGGAGGTAGGGCGGCAGATTGGCGGCTACGCTGTCCTGACGGAGTTTCTTCATCGGTATTTAATGAATAAATATAAAGCGGTTAAGCTAAAGGCCATGGAAGCAATGGTAACAATGGCGTCCGGGATGGTCATATCTGTCCAAGCTGTAGTATTCCGGCATCCGTGATCATCCACTTGCGTTCCCCGGTCAGCTCGTTGCGGGTGCCGATAATGCAGGAAGATTGTTCCAGGTCCGTAAGAGCGTCTTCCAGTTCCAGCAGCGTGGGGCGCGGCTGCACGTCCAGACAGACCTCCGCGCGCAATGCTTCGTCGCGCATCGTGTAGGTCTTGGGCATCCGCTTGAGACTGCGCAGGATGGCGATTTTAACCTTGGCATGTTGGTTCATAGTGATTTCCGTGATTTAAGAATTTCAATCATCATGTTTTGCTGTCCGTACATCTCATTGAGCTTGACCGTGATGCCGGTTAGGCGAGCGTGGAGGTCGGACACCTCCGCCCGGTGTTGTTGCTTGATTTCGGCAACTTCTTCACGGGTGGCGAATTTATCTTCCAGATAAACGCGTTGGGCATCCTCTGATTGCTGGGGTGACTTACGCGCTTTGCCCATCGCGTACCCACCCCCGCCGATCACGCCGGCTCCCATTAAGTAGGCCAGCATCTGGCCCACCGATCCGGCGTCCATGGTGGCCGCCGCCTCTGCAATTACGCCCCACATTGCACTGCGTAAGCATGGATGCCGTGAGCAACGGCCTGAGCCAGTACCTCACCCTTTTCATGCAAGAATTCCACATCGGAATCCACGGACAAAAACGCCCCTTCCACAATCACCGCCGGGCACACGGTGCCCTGTAAAAACACGTCGCCACGGTTGGCATAAGGCGTCCGTATGTTGCGGTCGGCCAGCTCCGCAATCAGGTCAAATTGCGCGTCTATCGCTTTGGCCAGGGCAATGCCTTTCTTGCTGCCGTCGTAGTGCACCACTTCATGCCCCCCCTTACAGGCTGGGCTGTCGGCGGAGTTGAGATGCAGGCTCACGGCTACATCGGCTCCCCAGGCGTTGATGGCTACGCATTCATTCTTGATGCTGCGGCTGTAATCCTCGCGGCGGAAGACGCGCACCTGGTGCCCCAGCTTTTCCAGTTCTCGGACGATTGCCGGCGTGTACTGCGCCCAAAAAGGATGCTCTGCCAGGCCGTCGTGGCTCACTGCGCCCTGGTCGCCCGTGGAGCAATGCCCTATGTCCAGTGCTACTTTCATCATATTTACCTGTTAAAGACTAAAGGCCTGCTATCATTTACCCGTTGCCTGCACCACGGGCGGCACCACAACCACGTCCGGGGTGGACTGGGACCAGGAAACGCTGTGATTGTCACGGTCCACCACCAGGGACGAGCCGCCACGGATGACCACCACCTGGCCATCCGTAAGAGCCACGCTGGCGGCGGTCTGCTTATCCGCGCTGCTGCAAGCCCAGGTCGTCATGACCAGGGACATGCCGATCATCAGCAGGAGGGCGGAGCCGCCGGCGCCGGACGTGTTGGACGCTCTCGGCGCTGACTCGTCAACGCCTCCATCCTGATCACCGGTCGGCTCCGCAAATTGATATTTGCCCACGGTCACAAACCGGAGCAATACGTTGACCGCCCCAAGAGCGGCTGTAAATTCCACAGGGTTGGATTCAAGCCAATCCCTCACTGCCGGCACCAATAAAGAGGCCAGGGCGGCAGCGTTGATCCAAAATGTCCGGCTCAAATACCAAGGCGTATTATTCTTTGCCGTTTGCTGCGTGGCAGCTGCCCCGGCGTTTGATTTGTTCGCCTTCGGCTCGCTCACCCCGACGTTTCCCAACGTGAGGGTTTGTCCGTCATGCGTTCCACTATCCGTAGCAGCTCCAAAATCTTGTTTTTGCGCGTCGTTCATGTGGGCAGTTTAGCCCATTTCCCGGATGGCGCTGCGGCGTTTGCGGCAAATGCGGCGTTTGCCGCAAAAGCTGTATTTGCGGCATTTGCGGCAAAATTAAAGGGGCAGCGTCAGTTGCTGCATGTCCCGCGCATACTGCACCGCCTGAGCCTGTGCCCTGGATGCGACATCTTTTACTTGCGCCCTGTACATCAAAAATTTACGGCCTCCGCGCCTGGCACGCCAACCGATCAATTCGCCGTCCTCAATCATCCGGCGCACGGTGTCCTGGCTGTAACCAAGGATTCGGGCGGCCTCCGTCACTCCACAAGTTCCCCCCTTCACCCAGCGAGTGATATTTGCGTCCATGTGCATAATATAACACACGGGCATCAGCCTTGTTCCGACATTTCAGGCCATGCAAAAGCCCTTGCGCCTCTCCCCTTCGCCTGATCATTCCCCGCGACAGAATTTCAGACATCTTCTCCCATCCCTGGCATCAAAACGGAAACATGTTTCCGTTTTGATGAATAACTCCCCCCTTTGCTGATATTCAAAAACGACACATGTGTCGCTTTTGGTTCCTTACTGAATTTGAAATGGGAATCATGGTTCCCGGTAAAGCTTCATAACTTTATTAGCTTCCCGCTGCCCAAAATTGAAATTCGCACAATTGTTCGAATTTGGATTGAAAAGCTTTCCCCATTCTCCGTGCTGGGCTGCCACTTTCATGCTATTGAGCTGGTTTGGGGCGACGCATCAAGCAGTCAAATCCCATTCCATCTTTGTTAATGATCATGATTGGCTCCCATCCTCCTTTGATCCAGTCAGAATCTTTGTTACGATCCACGAAGGATCCTTTTCCCGTGTATTCATGGATTAGACTAATAATATTTTTTATCATACTCCCATTGTTGCGGTTTTACGGTTTTTGTAAGAACAACATTGTGTTGCCAGAGTAGCCATGTATTGATTCCGGAGATTAATATCAAGCATGCAATTAACACCATAGAAGCGTAGATGAGGCGTTGCATGCTGACAGGATTCTTTTTTTTGACTTCCTCAGCTGGAGTAGTTTCCTCAGCTTGTTTAGGGGAGTAAATGATATCTGCCTGGTTTAACGGCGTCCATTGTTGATCACCCTCTTTGGCTACCATGGTATCCATGGTAATCAGACCGGAGTCCAGTAAGGCTTTGATCTTGTCTGCGGAGATTGGACCGCGAGCCTTACTATTAAATTGATAGTAGTATTTTGTGTTGTCCATGGTAATATTTTACTGTGTATTATATCTTTTCGGAATTATTTACTTTAGTCTTGTTCCAGCCATCTTCTCTATCTTTCTCCGGATATGTTGCCGGGTATCCAACATTTGAATGATGGTGAAAATCCTACAGAAAGACTATTCTTGCATAGTTCCGTATCTTTTTAACAAGTTAATTGTTCTCCCGCGAACATTTTTGCTAAATTTTTTTCAGCCACCCCTGCATGGCTGATTTCAGCATCTTCAGCTTCTCTTCAGACTTAATGGCTCTCACCTTCCAATTTTCGAGATCGTGATAATGCTCATGTTGCTCTTCTTTGTTTCCGCTTCGTCCCCAAAGCCAATCCATGCTTACCCCAAGAGCTATTGCGAGTGCCCCTAATTCGGATGCTCTTGGAGTATTTTCCTCTCTCAAATACCTTGATACAGCAGCTTGAGTAATTCCTGCTGAATCCGCTAATTCCTTCTGTGTTAGTCCATTTGATTTCATTGCTTCAAGAAGTCGCAATGAAAATATACTGTTTTGCATTTTCTTCTTGCTTGTTCATACGGTTCGGTATATTCCGATTGGTATGTTCGCACGAGCACAAGAGAAACACAAGGCCAAAGCCCTGACCGGGAATCTGGTGAGGGCACGGCAAGAACTCAAGGACAAGGGCTGGAGCTATAGAACAGCCGCTCCGGAATTAGGTGTCTGTTACCAGCACCTGGCCAGCGTCCTCACAGGGATAAGGCAGAGTAAAGCTCTGCTGGACAGGATTAGCAAGCTTCCTAAACGCCGCCACCATTAACATCAATATCATTATGCGGGATATTGCAGAATTTGCTGGAGCCGTGGCCGTTATGGCCCTGATGGGCTGGCTGGCCGCCTGGGCGGTGGTGTATTGCCTGGACAAAGAAGCCGCTCAGGTGCGCGAGGGCCTCAAGGATGCCCGCACCGCCGTGTTGCCTGTACCCCTCACCAAATAACGCCATGCAACCTGAGGACGCCGTGAACATGGACATCCCCATGACGGAGGAAGAATGGGCCATTTGGCAGGCCCTCTGGCGGGTGCCGGAATTCCGCCGCCATTATGGCCTGGATCATGCCGGCAGCCTGACACAACGGGAAATTGGCCTCTATCTGGGCCTAACCCGGCAACGGGTTTTCAGCATTGAGCGCGCCGCCATGCGCAAAATCAAAATCGCTTTCAGAAAATTCAAAGATGAAATATGAGATTCAGATCATGCCTCAAAATGAGGTGACAACTACCAACCGGGATTGGGAAATTGCAATCGTCCGGGCCAACGCTCTGCACGGCCAAATCACCGGATTGACAAATCAAATTCAAACCCTTGAGCAAAAACGCTGGATGACTGCGGTTGTGCTGGGTGGATTGCTCGCACGCATGAAAGCGGCAGCCCAGCATGGGGAATGGAAAGCCTTATTTGGCAAGTGACACATGTGTCACTTTTGAATATCGCACGGCTGCACGCTACATGAAACTCTACCGGGAAGTGCTCAAGCGCGCCCGGAAGCTGGGCACGGTGGATGTGGCGCTTATAGAAAGCGGACGCCGAGACGCCCGCACGCTGGAAGAGATCGGCAAGCTTTCCGACGCTGACAGCCTCCGGCAAGCCTACTTTGACTTTGGCGTGGTCACTCCGCCCAAATCTCACGGCACCAGCACCATTGATGACAACCGGGGAACAGGCAAACCCCAGCCCATTGCGGACCCGGAGGAAGCACTGGCCGCCCGGCAAAAATCAGCATGTGATGAATTTGCCCGCATCATGGTGGACCTTGAAGCCATGCTGGATACCGGACGCTTGCCGCTGGTGAACCAGGATGCCTTGGCAGAAGGTAAAGACATTCTCAATAACGCCCTCAGGATCATCAACGCCTTAACCAACGCATAACGATGACGGAAACTCTTGCCATTTATGCCGCCGCCGCGACGGACAAGGAATTTGAATCCCTGCCTGAAAAGCATCGCGACCGTGTGACCAAGTGGGCGCATGAGCTTGAGTGGATGGAGCGCGCGCTTAAACAGGGCAAGCGTCTCACCGGGCCATGCGGCCTGTATAGCCAGATGGCCCGGCACATGGGACTGAGCGTTACCCAGGTGTCCCGCATCATCAAACGCTGGCAGGCCACGCAGGACTGGCATGTTCTGCTGGATGGCCGCGTGCGCAACAACAAGCCGGTAGAGGACTACGGCATCAAAACCCCTCGTTTCCGCGCCTGGGCCGTACGGTTTGCCGAACATGAATGCCGATCCAGCCGTGAGGCCATCCGCAAAATATTTACCATCTTCCTGTACGGAGGCATGACTATTGACGGCTATGAACGCCACGTTCCAGGCACCATTCCGCAAGAAGTCAACGAACGCGCTTTGTACCGCATTTTTGCCGACCATGAAAAGGAAATCCACCGCGCCCGGTTTGGCATGGGAGCCGTCCGGGAATTGCCCGTGCTGCGTGACCGCTCCGTGCTGGAGCCGGGGCAGTGGTATGAAATGGACGACGTGATGCACGATGCGGAAGTCATGTACCGGGGGCAGGCGGTGCGCGTCTCCGAATTCGGCATGTTCGACTATGCCAGCGCATGCCGCATCCATTGGGGGCATATTCCCAATTTCCGCCGCATGTCCGATGACAGGCGGCAAGCCCTGGACCGCAAAATGGCCCTCATGTTCCTGGCCTATGTGCTGCGCTATATCGGCTACCATCCGGAGGCGTGCGTGATCATGATGGAGCACCGGACGGCGACTCTTTCCGAAGATAAGATCAAACTGCTGGAAACCGCCACGGGCGGCGTGCTCAAGGTCCGCAAGGGCGGCATCAAGGGAGCGGCTCAAAAGGCGATCGGAGGACGGGCGGCGCGCGGCAAGGGCAACCCGCAGGCCAAAGCCGGCATCGAAGGATCGCACAACCTGATTCACAACGTGCAGGGCAATCTGCCCTTGCAGGTGGGCTGGACAGGACGCAATGAGCCGGCAATCACCTGGGGCATGAGGCGCGAGGCAGAACAGGTGGCCTTCTGGCAGGCAGCCCTGCGCGCCAAGGGGCGCGACGACCTGGCCGACAAAATTGATATGCCGGTCATGAACTTTGAGGACTTCACGGAATACCTCACTATCAAGTACGCCCTGATCAATGGCCGCACAGACCACAAAATCAGCGGCTGGGGCCGCAACAAGACCATACAGTACTGCATCGGCAACGGCTGCTGGGTAAATGAACACGACCTCAGACAGTCCCCGGAACAAAAGATGATGCTCCAGGCACTGGTGGGCCAGCATCCGGACCTGGTGAGGGAAACGGACCTCAGCCCGGCAGACGTATGGGAACGTGGCAAGGGCCGTCTGGTCAGGCTGCCCCTGGCGGCTTATGTGGACCTGATCGGGGATGACCGTGACTTTGGACGCACGGTGCGCGTGATCGACGGCTTGATCAGGGTACAGGACAAATTCTGCAACAACGGCGAACCGATTATCTATCTGGCTGAAATTTCCAATGACGGGCAGGCGCCCGTCCGGCTGATCGACCGGAAGGAATACCGCGTGGTAATCAACCCCTATGCCCTGCACGAGCTGATTGTGCTGGATGATCAAGGCCGCATCCTGGGACGCGCTCCGCAGTATGTCCGCGTCAACCCGCTCAGCGAAGACTTGTACAAGACCATCGGCAAGGTGGAGGCGCGCAAAGCCGCAGACATGGCCCGGCAGAAAGCACGCTGGCAGGCGGAAAACAATTTCAACGCGAGCCGCCACCAGGCCAACAAGGACGTGATGCACGAGGCGGACCAATCCGACCTGGGCCTGATCACCCCTTCCGTTCCCGGCACCGCCAGAGGGCGGCGCATGGTACGCAAAGAAGACATGTCCGCCCTCCTTTCCGATACTCCGCCACCTGCGAATAACGACGAAAGCGCCGTGGAAGTGAATATTTCAGACCTTTTCTAACCAACCCTAAAATATGGACGAAACAACAAAACAACAGGATTGCACTGCGGTTGCAACGCAGTGGGATCAGTACGAAGCAGCCATCAAGGAATGCTCCACCTATACGGCCGCCCAGCGCGATGCCGTGCTGTGGCTCAATAACCTCGGACGGCAGGAAAACATGACTCTTGCCTCCCTGGGAGATGCCATCAACTACAGTCCCACCGTGGTGCAGCGCGTGCTTTCCGGCACGTATGGCGCTGGTGTGGACAAGGTGATCACGAGCATTTACCGCTATAAATCCCTTCACGAGGCCCGGCTGGAAGCAGGGGACAAGCCCCCGTATGTACAGACTAGCATGGCGCAACGGATATGGGACGCGGCGGACTATGCCCGCGTGCGGCAGCAGATTGTATCCGTTATCGGAATGACCCAGCGGGGCAAGACAACGGCCATCCGCGAATATGCCGCCGCCAAGGGAGCCACGGTTCTGGTGCGCTGCCCGGTATCTCCCTCTCCCGGCAAGATGATCCGGCGCATGGCCCAGGCCCTGGGCAATACCGGCACGGGAAACATGGACATGTACATGGATTACCTGTACCGGACCATCACGCCCCAGCACCTCATTGTGGTGGACGAAATACACCAGGTGATCCTCCAGGAGCGAAAGCTTGGCATCCGCACCGTGGAAACGCTCCGCGAAATTGCCGACGAGTGCAACTGCGGAATGCTGCTTATCGGCACTAAAGTATGGTGTGACGCGCTCAATAAGGACATGTCCTGGAAGGGCGTTCTGGAACAAATCGTCAAACGAGGCATGACCGTGGCTCTTAAAGACACGCTGCCCCTGCGCGACCTGAAACAACTTTGGCAGCACTACGGTTTGCCGGAACCGGGCGCGGACATCATCGGCTATGTAAAAGCAGTAGCCAACGACGTCGGCCTGGGACGTTATACCAAGCTCCTTTCTATTGGCTACACTCTGGCCTCCAAAGCCGGCGAGCCTTACGGCTGGCACCACTTCCAGCGCGCTGCTGATATGATTGAGGTGCTTGCCAAGGGCCTTTAACCATTCACTCCACCCTTATCTCATGCGCAAGAAGACCATTAAATACACCATCGTTGACCTGGGAGGAACCCGATATGTGGTCCTCCGCCTGGCTGACCTCGACGCCCTCATCACCACGCATCACAGCCTTTCTCTGGAACTTATCCCGGTATTGAGCGAGGCGCAGTGGGAACGGCACCGTCAGCTGCTTTACATCACCCAGCATATCCATGTTGATCGGGTCAGCCATTGCAAGGTGGCCCTCCTGACCAAGACGGACTATGACTCCCTCAATCTGGCCATATCCCATCTGCACGCCCTGCTGGGCAATATCCGCCTGGCCAGTATCACCGTCGGCCCCACTGAGGCCGACCAGCCTGACTCAACTTCCAACCAATAACACCACCATCATGTACAGCACCAACACTAACAATCAACAGGACAGGGGGCGGCAAGCCCCCAATGTCAAACCGGCTCCCAAGGGAGGCCAAACAATGAAAGATATGTTTACCGCCACACCTGCGGAGCTGAGATCATCGAGCGCATCGCCAAGCGGGCTGTCGCCCTTTACCGTAAATACGGCAATACCGACGTCGATGAGATGGATATCCAGATGGACCTGGAAGCATGTCATTGCAACGGGTGCCCACTGCGGCTTGCTGACATGGAGCAGGCTGATGCTTTTAACCTGATGCACGATGTCACAGGCATCAACATGCACCTTAATCGCAACACGGGAGAACTGAGTAAGCGTTTCCTGCCTCGCTTTTTTGATGCTTCCAAAGAGGGCCGCCGCCATGAATGAGGACATCTACTGCTATTACCACCGGCACGCACGCCTGGAGATCATCCAGCGCCATGGGCAGACCTATGCGGTCTGCCCGGAGTGCCGAAGAATCATGACCGAGGGTATCCGCTCAGAGCTGAACCGCGCCAATCACGGCAATCATCTTTCCTCTGATGACCTGGTACACAAGCTGATCAACAGAGCCGAGCCTGTTAATCCCATCCCTCCCGTCTACATCTACATTGACCAGCCATGACCTACGATCCCAATACACTGGCCTATCTCATCGGCCTGCAACTCTCCCGCTTCCCCGGAGCCTGTGACCACTGGGAAGTCTGCGACCCCCGCTGGCCGGGCATGATCGCCATCCGGCTGGAGCAGCTCGGACAGTACTACGTCCCTGTAGATGGAGAGCGATTTCTGGAGTGGCTCAGCGCCACGCCAGACCTTACCTGGCAGCATGTCGTAAACATGCTGGCCAAAAAGAGAAAACAACTCAACAAACAACACACACGCAACAATGGGTAAAATACGCACAACCACTAAAGCAACCGACCAGCAGGTTATTAAGGACAAGGCTGAATTTTGTCAGACCCTGGACGACATCGCCCGCAAGGGTGTTGAACTGGACACCTTGCAGGCCGCCAAGGAGGCCGCCATGCAGCAAGTGCTCACGGATCACGACCCCAAAATAAGCGAGCTGACCAGAGAGATTGACCGGCTCACCAAACTGGCCGAGCAATGGGCATCCCCCCGCAGGGACGAGCTGTTTGCCAGGGGCCGTAAATCCGGCACCACCGCCCTGACTACCTACGGTTACCGTCTGGGGCAGCCCACCCTCAAGCCCACCAAGGGCTGGACGTGGGACAAGATTGTCGCCCTGCTCAAGACTACGCGCCGCAAGGCGTACCTGGTCACCAAGGTGACTCCTGACAAGGATGCGATCCGCCTGCATGTCAAGCCCCACAAGCTCGCCAAGCTGGGGTTGGAGATCAGACAGGTGGAGACTTTTTATGTAGAGAGGAGCACCAGGGATGACTAAGATTGAGGTTAAAGACTATGGATACCAAACCCTGCTGACTATCTGGACGGGCACTGAAAGAGGAGGAGCAACAGCCACTCTTGTCTATCTGACGTCCAAGCAGCGGCAACAACTGATCAAGGCTCTACAAAATCCCGAACAATAATCCGATCATGAACAATAAGCCACTTACCAAGCGACAGATTGCCGTACTGTCCATTATGGCCGGCAAGGCCTACAAGCGTATCCAGTCCCAGGGCTGCCCCCTCCCGTCTCTGAGAGATTGGAGGCACGACGAGGTCTGGGCTGCCACAGGGATCACCGAGTCACTGACCAAAGCCACCCAGGAGCACTACGTGCCTATATATAATAGGCTGGCATCTTATCTTGGCTGCGCGCCTGTCAAGGACCGTACCTGGTCGGAGATGGACAAGGCCATCCACAATCTGCGTGATGCCATGCAGCGCTATGAGATAACTCCGGACTATCTGGCCGAGATTGTGCGCGACCAGCTGCATCTGCCTTGCACGGGCCGGGACGTGTACCGGGCATTGCGCAACTGGGCCGCCGAGGAACACGTCCGGCACCTGATGTACACCGTCATCAACCGGGGACGGGCGGAGGCTCGCAAGATGACCTCCGAAACTGGCCAGGAGACCTACGAACCGCACGCTGATCCGTGCACCATGCCGCCCGGCAAGCTGGCTGATCATGTCGGGGCTGTACGTATTGTTCCCACTCCTGGGCCGCATAAGCCCACCAAGCGGGGATTCCGCAGTAATATATGGATGCCAGATCAGGAGGTCAGCCATGAATGATCCTACTTATCCGCTCACATGGCCGGAGGCGCTCATGGCTGCCAAGGATGGGGCCGTCATTGAGTGCTCTGCCTGTAATCCTGAATATGGTAATATCACGGCTATATACGATCCAATCAACCATGTCCTAGTGGATTGGATATGGACGGACTGGGTTTTGACTCCGGACGCAGCTGACATCGCTGCCCCCTGGCGTATTGTCTCACCAGATAGTGAGGAGGTGCAGCCATGAGCAGGAGGCTTGCTCTGATACCCTTGCGTCCTCGGTACTGGGATATGTACCGGGATGGCTCCAAGATATGGGAGCTGCGCAAGATCTCCCACTCACCCAGAGGGGTGGATGGATTGATCATCTACGCTACTGCCCCGGTATCACGGATCGTTGGCGAGGTTGACCTGATTAGTACCCATGTCGGCTATGTCAATGATGTATGGGATGTCGTCAAGGATGGCTGCGGTATTACGCGCAAGCAGTACGATCTATACTACCAGGATCAGGAGATAGCTATCGCATACCGCCTCGGCAATGTCTATGAGTACCCTACCAGCCTTGGGATGCTTCCTGCTCCTCAGGGATACCGATATCTTAGGCAAGAGATGTATCATCAATTCCGATGCCAGACCGGACGCCCCCGCCTGGTGCATGCCTCCTGTGGATGCGCGGATTGAAATAACAGAAAAACTATCATGAAAACCTTAGAGCCGGGCGATAAGCTTAATTGCTACGTTATTGATCGCAATGGCCAACAGTCCAATCTAGCCATCCAAGCGCTTGTTGTCACCACCAAGCAGTCACTGTATGCTGATAGTCTCTATTCTACTGTCCTGTGCATCATTGACGAAAGGATAGAGCAACTGCTGGAGGATCATCAGGGCGAGGAAATGACACCTTTTGTCCGTGCTTTATGTTGTGATGACTAGGCTATGATACAATTAAGGCCGTCAGGTTGCTCCTGGCGGCCTTTTTGTTTTCCTGTTTCACTCGTCTTCGTGGATAATCACCCACACGTTATTGAGCACGTCCCGTACCCATGCTGTTATCTCATGACCCTGACGAGTGGCCCATATTAGCACAATGGCCGACTCCCGCAGATGATAGGTCTGGGGATGGGCATTACCCTGGTCCTGCGGAGATATGACAGTAACTGATCCGTACACTGGGATCGGCGTTATAACAAGAGGTGTATTTGATTCAGACATGGCCGCTATTTCTCTTAGTTTGCACTCTTCTTGCAACGACATTGCACTCAACGAAAAAAATTCACCATCTTTCTGTCAAATTCATTTCTATCGCGGAATTTTTCACCTTCTTTCTTCCTGCACGTTGTCCACCCTGCGAGCCTTTAATTCATCAAGCTTTCACCCCTCTTCACCCCAAATTCACCCCTTTTCCATGATCCCTGTCACACCTCACTTCCCGAAGAGAGCCGGATGCCGGGGTAGTGCGGTCGCACTCTCACGAGTGCGTGGATTGAAACATCAGTTCGACGATTGCCACGGCTATATCCAGCAGTCGCACTCTCACGAGTGCGTGGATTGAAACCCGTCGTCGGTGGCGAAAGCGTAATCAAGGATGAGTCGCACTCTCACGAGTGCGTGGATTGAAACGTTTTCTGAATGTAAAGCAGGATGCCGCCAAGCAGTCGCACTCTCACGAGTGCGTGGATTGAAACCGCCCGGTTTGATTATGAAAAAGGCGCGGCGTATGTCGCACTCTCACGAGTGCGTGGATTGAAACTTTCAGCATGGTCCGGGTGCGGGCTTCCGTCTGCGTCGCACTCCGCAAGGAGTGCGTGGATTGAAACGACATCCAGCTTGTCAAGCAGGGAATCGAACAGGGCGTCGCACTCCGCAAGGAGTGCGTGGATTGAAACAGCGCGGTTGACAGCGTGAAAGCGTGCACTGGGGTCGCACTCCGCAAGGAGTGCGTGGATTGAAACGAATTCAAGAGTGCAATTAGTCATCCGGCAACCCGGTCGTACTCCGCAAGGAGTGCGTGGATTGAAACCAGCAACGCGTCCATGTTATTTCCCCTCCCGTTTGTCGCACTCCGCAAGGAGTGCGTGGATTGAAAAAGAAAAAGCTCTCCGAGCTTGTTTGGTCTAGAGAGCTTTTTTGTTCCATCATCTTGTTAAGTTGTCAGGAAGAGGGGTGATTATTGAGATTGAGTTCTGCCGGGGGGAGGGACTGGAGCAGAGCCAGGATGGGGTCCTGTGGTGCAGCGCCCATTTCCCGCTGGCGTTTGAATTCCTCCTCTTCCTGCTGCAGGGCTGCCAGTTTGGTGTCTTCCACCAGCGCCTTGAATTTGTCCGCCTGAGAGTATTCCCCGTCCTCGTCCCGGAAAACGCGGGCCAACCAGCGGCGTTTTTCTTCCGTACTGAGCAGGGGATTTTTCATGTGCCGGGGAATGTATTTTTGTCCAGCAGGTTTCCGGCAAGCTGTTCTCCATCCGCAGTGGGCCGGTAAACATAAGGGCGACCGTCTCCAATACGGTTGACATATCCCTGCGCAATGAGATCCTGCAGGATATTGGTGACGGTATTAGGGTGCAGGCGTGTGGCTTCCGTAATGGTGCTGTGGCGCCTGTACCCGGCAATGACGGCCAGGATGACCTGGGCACTGCTGAGGCGAAAGTCCAGCCTGCGGACGTTGGAGGCAAATATCTGTATGAAATCCAGTGCTTTCATGAGTATGTATTCACAATTTATTATTATGTTATTTGCTTATTATTCTCATGTTATTCACATTCTTCCGGGCAAGAGGGCGATTTGATTTTTCTCAGCAAATCCAGCAGCGGGTGGGAATCATTGGAAAAGCACTGCACCGCATTGACGGTAGCCGCCTGCGGAAGAATGATTTTATGGAATTCCTGGTTAAGATTCTGGCGCAGGCTTTGGTTGCCCGTCAGGGGCATGGCCAGTTTTTCTGCCAGCCGGGTGGCCAGTGCGTCCATGAAGAGGGGATCGAATTGGTCGGCGTTTTCAATATCGGCAATGTAGCTTAGGGGAAGCGGGGCGCAGGAAGCATGAATGCGGCGTCCCTGCATTTTCCATTCCGAGCATTCCACATCCAGCACGCGCAGGCAGTCTGCGGGCAGCGTGAATTGATAGGGGGTCAGGGAATTGGGCGCCTGTGCGGAAACGGAGTCCAGAGTGGTTTGCGTGGCGGCGAAGGTCCAGCGCGCCATGCAAAGGGTTTCCCTGCGGGCCGGATGGTAATGAAGAACGCAAAGGCGGGATGCCGTGGATTCATTGGCAATCAGCGCGTCCAGAGGTGCCTCCCCTATTTTGGAGAGGGCCGCGTTGCATATGTCCAGCGCGGATGGCGTATCCGGCTGAAGTAAGGATTCATTGATCATAGCGCCCTATGTTTTGGAGGAAACGGATGCGGAATGCATCACGTTTGGAGGCGACCTCTTTGATGCCACCAATGGCATGTATGCGTCCGGTTTTTCCTCAGGTGCATTTTTTGCCGATTTGTTTATTTGATAAATGCAAGCACTTGCCCGGATTGTCCGGGCAGGTGGAGAGAGCTCCCTTTCCTTCCATGGGAAAAGAACGCTCCCGCCGCATGGATTGTCTGTGAGGCGGGCGTCCGGCATCCTCTGGAGCCTTATATCCGGCAGAAGGGAAGGGGAATCAGTATCAACCATGAATAGAAAGCAAAAGAAATTATGGGATTTATGAAACCGTCCACACCTTCCGCTTCTGCTCCGGAGCAGACCATCCCGGTCAAGGCGGAGAGCGTGGAACAAGAAGTAGGGGAAGATTATCAGGCCCGGGAACGGCAGAGGCAGGGAATGATTTCCACCATTCTGGCGCGCCGTCATTCTTCCGCCGGGCAGGGAGGTCAATCCGCGGACTCTGCTTAGGAAAACTCTGGGATAGGCGCTGCCATGGAAGAAAGAACTGCGGAATTGAATTCCGTGTACAAGTCCCTGGCCGCCCAGCGCGCGCCATGGGAAACGTGGTGGGACCGTCTGAGGGATTACGTGCTGCCTCGCCGCCTGAATCGGGAAGGGGATGTTTCCCTACCCAACAGGGACGCCATGGACCGCATGACGGATACTACGGCTGTGGAGGCATGCCAGAAGCTGGCCAGCGGCCATATGTCCTATATTACGCCCAGCCATGACGTATGGTTCAAGTGGTCGGCTCCGGATGACCGGGGAGGCGACGAGGCGGAGGCCTGGTATAACCAGTGTTCGGAAATTGCCCTGAAAGAATTGTCCGTTTCCAATTTTTATACGGAGATTCATGAGTGTTTTCTGGACCGGGTGGCTTTGGGGACCGGAAGTCTGTTTACGGGCATATCCTCGGACGGAAGGCTGTTGTTTACCAATATTCCGTGCGGACAGTTCGCCTGTGCGGAGAATGCGGAAGGCCGGGTGGATACCTACGTCAGGGAGTTTACCTACACGGCTCATCAGGCACGCTCCATGTTCGGGGTGAAAGCTCTGGGGCCCAAGGCTCGGGAAGTTCTGGAGCGCGGAGGCAATCCGTATGCCACAACTCTGAGGTTTCTGCATGTTGTGCGCCCGCGCACCCGGCGCAGCCGCCGCAGGGAGCAGGCCTCCCACATGCCGTTTGAAAGCGTTTACCTGTCTCTGGACGACCAGGTGATTGTGGAGGAAGGGGGATACATGGAGTTCCCTTATCTGGTGACCCGCTTTTTGAAGTGGGGCAGCGGCCCGTACGGTCTGGCTCCCGGCAGGCTGGTGTTTCCCGCCATCCAGCAGGTGCAGTTCCTGAACCGTATTCTGGATACTCTTGGCGAGGTGGCCGCCTTTCCCCGTATTCTGGAGCTCGCCAACCAGATTGGGGAAGTGGATTTGCGGGCCGGCGGCAGGACCGTCATTACCCCGGAGGCCGCTTCCCTTCACCTTCCCCGGGAATGGGCTACGCAGGGCAGGTATGATGTTGGGATGGACCGTCTGACACAGAAGCAGGATGCGATACGCCGTGCCTATTATCTGCCCATGCTGGAGCTTTGGAGCGGGCACCGCGGCAATATGACTGCCACGGAGGTCATGGCGCGGGAGAATGAGCGCGTCTTGATGTTTTCTCCTTCCTTCACGCTGTTTGTGAGTGATCTGTATTCCACAATGACACGCATTTTTTCCCTGCTGTTCCGGATGGGCAAGTTTCCCAGGCCACCCCGTGCGGTATTGAGGGTAGGGAGGGACGGCTCCGTTGCCGTGGGAGAACCCAGGGTTGTCTATCAGTCAAAGATTGCCCTGGTGCTCAGGCGCTTGCAGAGTGAAGGGATGGACCGCAGCCTTCAGCGGCTGAATATGATGATGCAGGCTGCCCCGGATTTGGCGGATCATGTGGACTGGGACCACTGTTTCCGCCTGTCCGCCCGTGTGGACGGCGCCCCGGAGAGCATGCTGAGGCCCTGGGCCGATGTCCGTGCCATGCGGAAGGAACGGGCGGACCTCCAGCAGGGAGCCTCCCTGGCTCCGGCGGAAGAGGATCCTTATGCTTCCCTCAATCCTTTGCTTGACCAGTTAACCGCGATTCAAAAATGAACCAGGATACGACATTGCAGCAGGAGGCCTCCGTCCGGGAGGCCCGTCTCAAAAGGCGCCAGCTTCTCCGGGTGTTTGACACCCCGGACGGGCGTGAGGCGCTTACCTTTCTGGAAACCCGTTTCCAGACTGATTTGCCCGTTTTTCAAGGAAGTCCGGGGAATTACGACCCTCTGGACGCCATGAGGAGGGATGCCTACAGGGAGATCTTTCTGTACATCCGCCGCCAGCTTCAATTAGCCATTAAAGAAACCACAGAAGAAGAGAAAAATGATTGATTCCATTGATAACAGCATGGCCGCTCCTTTCAGGGATGCGGAGGGTTCCGGTTTCGTTTCCCCGGAGACGGACGCACTGTCCGAAACCGAAGTTCAAACTGAACCTTTTCCTCCCCTTCTGGGTGAGGACGGTGGTTTTGCTCCGGACTGGTACGCCCGGTTTGATGAGTTGAAAGGGATGGAGAAATCTCTTTCCAAGTTTAAGACGCCGGAGGCTCTGGCGAAGAGTTACGCGGAGCTGGAACGCCTGCGACGTTATCCCGGCGTGGAGAATGAAGAACAGATGGCGCGGTTCCGCCGGCTGGCCGGATTGCCGGAGTCGGAGGAAGAATATCGCCTGGAACGTCCAGAATCCACGCCGGAAAGCGAATGGAATGCTGACCTGGCAGAACGCATGGCCCGCACGGCCTATCGTTACGGAGTGCCGCCGGAGGCAATGAACGCTCTTCAGGAGACGATGGCCCAGGCATATGATGAGGCCCGCGAGCACATGGAAGATGCCCGGATGGAGATGGAAATGCAGGCGGAACAGTCCCTTCAGCAGGAATGGGGTTCCAATTATGAACGCAACATGGGCAGGGCTGCTGCCGTTCTTCGGCGGCTTGCCTCTGAAACAGGGGTGGATGCGGACGCTTTACTGGATAATCCGGGACTCGGTTCCAATCCGGATGCAATCCGCCTGTTGTACCAGGCATCACGCCTGCTTGATGAAGCTCCTCTCCATCATACAGGAAATGCGGTGCCTTCCCCCGCGGAGGAAGCCATGCGGATGGAATCGGATCCATCCCATCCTCTTTATGAGGCGTATATGAATGTGAACCATCCCAATCATAAATATGCCAATGAGTTATATGATCGTTTGACTACCCGTTAATTTCCCGGACGTTTTAACCGGTGGAGTCTCATAAAAAGCAAGCCCGGCGGAATGCTTTCCGCCGGGCTTTTAATAGTCATTGTTTCATCAGGGAAGGAGGGGGTAAGGGCTGGGGCCTTAAGCTGCCCTCCTACCATTAGCGTCCCGGGAAGGGGCTTGTGTTCAAAAAAAGTTGGAAAAACATTTTTCCCTGTATGGGAGACCAATGAGGTTAAATACTCATTATATCTTTCACTGTAAGTGAGTAAAGATAGGATTATCCCGTATTTTTCTTATCAACGCAAACTTTTGCATTAACCGTCTCTTTATGCCGGCATTTTTCAATTGAGCCTGTTACGGGGAAAAGAAGATGCTATGTCTATTAACTGGAGGGAGGCAATGAAAAACCCCGTCCGGAAAGGAACGGGGTTTTAAGAAAAATGGTACGCGGTATAGGATTTGAACCTACGACCTCCACCATGTCAAGGTGTTGCTCTACCACTGAGCTAACCGCGCGTTTGTAAGTGCGGGCGGATTATTACCCGATTAAGGAGGAAAGAGCAATACTTTTTTTGAGAACGCCTCATTTTGGGGACAGGGGACGGAAGCGTTCCTTCTAGGAAAAAGACACCGATTTCTCTTCCTATACAAAGTATTTCTGCTAGTCTGAGAGGAACATTTCACAGAGTATGATGAACAGACATTTTATTTTTGCATTGTGTACTGTGCTGGGGTTCAGCGTTTCCGGCATTTCCATGGCTCAAAGCGTTCCCACGGACAAGGAAGCCGCAGCCAAGGCTGCCAAGGCGGCGAAAGTGAAATTCCGCTGGGGCAAGAGCCTGAAAAGCGCTCAAAAGCAGGCGGAGGAAACCGGCCTTCCCATTGTTCTTCTTTTCACGGGAACGTCCTGGTGCGGCTTTTGTGTTAAGCTGGAGAAAGAAATCCTTTCCAAAAAGGACTTCAAACAAGGCATGGACGGCGTGGCCATTGGCGTCAAATTTGAGTTCGGCAGTTCGGATTTCAGCAAGTCCAAGGAAGCCAAGACGTATAACATTACCGGCGTGCCGGCCATGGTGGTGGTGGATGCGGATGGCAAGGAGCTGGGCCGCACGGGTTATGTTCCCGGCCGTACTCCCGCCCAGTACGTTGAATTTTTCAAGAAATACGCACCCAAGACTGCGGAAGGCAAGTAAGGCAGGTGTTCCGGAGAGGAGCTTGATTAACAGGAGCGGCGGACGAGAATCCGGCGCTCTTTTTTTGTTCCGGCAAGAGAGGCTGGAAATTTGTTCGCTGGACTGCTTTAAGGCCACCATCGTATAAAATTTATGACAAAGCATATTGAATGAATGGGTTACGTATCAGGTCCCATCTGCATGCCTGAATTTACAAATGCATTTAGCGGATTAAAGGAAAACCGGAAACTCACCCATGGCGAATTGGTGAGAGCCATCCGGTTCATGATTGCAGCGGAATATGAAGCTATCCAGCTTTATACCCAGCTTGCAGAATCCATAGACCATAAGCTGGCCCAGGAAGTTCTGCTGGATATTTCCAATGAGGAAAAGGAACACGCGGGCGAATTTCTCCGCCTCCTCCAGGTGCTGGCCCCGGACGAGCAGGGCTTTTATGACGAGGGGATGGGGGAAACGAATGAAAAGATAGACAAGCTGAAGGCGTCCTGCCCGGACGGCGCATGCAGCAGTTCCGCCTCTCATTGACGGCGCCTTGCGTATGGTTAAAGCGCCCGGTTCCCCTGCAAAGGGGGCCGGGTATTTTCATGATGCCGGGCTTTTGCTTCCAGCTCGGCCGCGCAGCGGGCGCAGAAGGCAATGCAGCGTTCACAGGGGCGGGAGGCGTAATAGGCGGCAGTCCTTTCTCCGGGGCGCGCCGTTTCCGCTGCCAAGCTCTCCGGAGACAGCCCCAGTAGTTCCCGGCAGTAAAGAGTGCCGAATTCCTGTTTGAAGGAGGCGGCCAGGGATTGGACTAGGGAAAAGATTTTTTCCTTTTCCCCGGTTTCCGGGGAACTGTTTCCGTACAGGCTTCCCGCCAGCATGCTCATTCCGCAAAAAGCGCCGCATACCTCCCGCATGCGTCCAATGCCTGCCCCCAGGGGAGAGGACAGTTTCAGGGCCGTTTCTTCCGTCAGGCCGCAGACATCTGCAAAAGCAGCAAAAACGGATTGGGAACAATTATATCCCTGGTGGAAATAATCCAGCGCCCGGGCTGCCCGGTCTTCCTTGGAAGGGATCATGGGAAAAAGGGGGGTTACTGCTCTTTTTCTGCGGACGTGTCCGCTGCGGCTTTTTCCGGCTTGTTGCGGTCCGTCAGACGAAGCATGAGTATGTAACAGACGGCCAGAACCAGCACGGCCAGAATAAGGGGGAGACTTTCGCTCTTGACGGTGCGGATCAGCTCCTCCGGAGATTTGAGCAATTCCGGATGCCGTTCCCCGATGCGGTGCCCGTACCAGGCGAGTACCGTGCACCAGGCAAACGAGCCGAGCACGGTGACCAGGGAGAAAATGCCGAATCCCATGCGGACAATGCCGGCGGGAATGGAAATGAGGTGGCGGATGACGGGCAGAAGGCGGGCGAAGAAGACACCGGAAACTTCGTACCGCTGAAGGAAGATTTCCGCCTTTTCCACCTTGTGGGGCGGCATGAAAAAGAATTTGCCCCAGCGCATGATGACCGGGCGGCCCACGATTCGGGCCACGGCGTAGGTAATGGCAGAACCCAGCCAGGAGCCGAACGTTCCGGCAGCCACCACTCCCCAGAAGCTCATGGATGCTCCTTCCTGGGCGGACAGGATGGCCGCGGGCGGGATGACCACTTCGCTGGGAACGGGAAAGATGGAGCTTTCCATGGCCATCAGGACGATGACACCCGCATATCCCCAGTCCTGCACCCAGGACATCCAAAGTGAGATCAACTCATGCATAACGGCGCGTATCTTGCATTAAAATCCTTGAAAGGAAAGTCTTTTATTGCGTCCCGGGAACGGGGCTGGTAAGGTAGAGAGGCGTCCGGCGTGCGCCGATGCAGATAGTGATGAAGCTTTATATCATAGCAGGCGAAAAGAGCGGGGACATTCATGGCGCCCTGCTGTTGAAGAATCTGCTGCGCCTGATGCCCGGCATGGAGGTCGCAGGGCTGGGCGGCCAAGGCATGCACGCGTTATGTCCCGGCGTGGAAGACTGGGCGGATGAAGCCGCCGTTATCGGCGTGGTGGAGGTGCTCAAAAAATACGGATGGTTCAGAAGGCGTTTTCTCTCCATTCTGGAGAGGATACGGCAGGACCAGCCGGATTGCCTTGTTTTGATTGATTATCCGGGGTTCAATCTGCGGCTGGCGGAGAGGGTCCGCAAGTGTTGTCCCCACACCAAAATCGTTTATTTTATCTCCCCGCAGGTGTGGGCATGGCATCGCGGGCGCATTCCCAAGATGGTGCGCATGCTGGATTTGATGATGTGCATCTTCCCTTTTGAGGCTCCCTTGTTCCAGGAAGCCGGCCTGAGAACGGAGTTTGTGGGGCATCCCCTGGTGGATGAAATTGCATCCATCCGTAAGGAGGGCGTCCGGGAGCCGTCACTGGTCGGTCTGTTTCCCGGCAGCCGGAACCGTGAAATTGACAGGCATTTCCCGGTATTTATAGAGGTAGTGAGCCGTCTTTCCCGGGAACGGCCGGAACTGTCCTTTGAAACCGCCGCTTCCACGGAGGCTCTGGCGGAAAGAATGCGCGGCATGGCGCGGAAGGCCGGCATGCCGCCGGAGCTGTTCCACATTACGGTGGGGGGATATCATGAGCTGATGGACCGCGCCGCCGTGGGGGTAGTGGCTTCCGGCACCGCCACCATGGAGGCCGCCTTGCACCGCCTGCCGTACACGCTGGTGTACAAGGTTCCCCTGCTGACGTACTGGATGGCCCGCATGCTCATCAAGATACGCTTCATCGGCATGGTGAATATCCTGGCGCAGAAACCTGTGGTGAAGGAGCTGATTCAGTTTGATTTTACGCCGGACAAGGTGATTGGTGAAATAGAACGTCTGCTTGTTCCGGAAAACAGGGATGCCCTGCTGAAGGAAATGAAACAGGCCTCCGACAAGTTGGGGCAGGGAGGGGCGGCGGAACATGCGGCCCAGGCCGTCTGCCGCCTGTTAAAGGAATAACAGTATCTTTTAAGAATTGGAGCCGGGGAAGCGTTTTTCCGGTTCTTGATGCAGGAAAATGGGAAAGGGGGAAGAGAATAGCCCTTCAAATTCCGGAAGCAGGTCATCTGGCTCGCTTTTGACCGCCCAGTCTGAATAGTCGGAGACTGCCGTGATGCAGCAGATAAAGTCCCTGCAGCCGGGAAAAAGTCCTGAGGGTGGTTGTCCCCAATGCCGGGAGGCTTTTGAAGTCCTTCCGCCGCCATGTCTGGCCCATACGGGAAAAAGGAACTTCCGGAATGGAGACATTTCCGTAGAAAAGAGAAGCGCCGGGCGAACCCGGCGCTTCTGGTGTGTTTTACATTGGCAGCAAGTATGTCGGGCCGGGGTCAGACTACCCCCTGGTCGATCATGGAATCCGCCACTTTCACGAAGCCGGCGATGTTGGCGCCGGTGACGTAGTTGGTGAAGGATTTGTCGGAGGAGTATTCCTGGGCGTGGGCCACGGCGTTTGCGTGGATGTTGGCCATGATGGTTTTCAGCTTGTGGTCCACTTCTTCACGCGTCCAGGAGAGGCGCTGGCTGTTCTGGGACATTTCCAGGCCGGAGGTGGCCACACCGCCGGCATTGGCGGCCTTGGCCGGGCCGTACAGGATTTTGGCGGCCAGGTAGGTTTCAATGCCTTCCAGGTCCGTAGGCATGTTGGCGCCTTCCGCCACCAGGGTGCATCCGTTCTTGATGAGGGTACGGGCGTCTTCCCCGTTGATTTCATTCTGCGTGGCGGAGGGGAAGGCGCAGTCGCACGGAACGCTCCAGGGGCGCTGGCCTTCAAAGTACTGGGCCTTCGGGAACTGCTTCACGTATTCCGCAATGCGTCCGCGGCGCTTGTTCTTGAGTTCCATGACCCAGGCCAGTTTTTCCGGGGAAATGCCGTCCGGATCGTAAACATAGCCGTTGGAGTCGGACATCGTGACCGCTTTCGCGCCCAGTTCGTTAAGTTTTTCCACCGTGTACTGGGCTACATTGCCGGAACCGGACACCAGGCAGACCTTGCCCTGCAGGCCGTCGTTGCGGGTGGCAAGCATGTTCTGGGCAAAGTATACGCAACCGTAGCCGGTGGCTTCCGGACGGATGAGGGAGCCGCCCCAGTTCAGGCTCTTGCCGGTGAGAACGCCGGTGAATTCGTTGCGAATTCTCTTGTATTGTCCGAACAGGTAGCCGATTTCGCGGCCGCCCACGCCGATATCCCCCGCGGGAACGTCCGTATCCGCGCCGATGTGGCGCTGAAGCTCCGTCATGAAGCTCTGGCAGAAGCGCATCACTTCATTATCGCTCTTGCCCTTGGGGTCGAAGTCGGAACCGCCCTTGCCGCCGCCCATGGGAAGGGTGGTGAGGGAGTTTTTGAAAACCTGTTCAAAACCCAGGAACTTCAGGATACCGAGGTTGACGCTGGGGTGGAAGCGGAGGCCGCCCTTGTACGGTCCGATGGCGCTGTTGAATTCCACACGGTACCCGCGGTTCACCTGAACCTTGCCCTGGTCATCGATCCACGGCACGCGGAACAGGATGGTTCTTTCCGGTTCTACGATCCGTTCCAGAATCGCGTGGTCTTCATACTTGGAATTCGCGGCCAAAACCGGTTCAATTGTGCTGAGCACTTCCTGAACGGCCTGGATGAATTCTTTTTCGTGGCTATGCTTGGCCTTAACCAAGTCGAGCACGCGCTGGGAATATGTCTGTGCCATCTTTTCTGTTGTTGTATTTGGGTTGACGCTTTACGCGCAGTTTTTCGCACGCGCTTTCCGTTTATCATTCCGCTAAGCGGGCTGGCAATCATTTTTTTCCCTGGCGGCTTTCAGGGGTCAGTAAGAAAATAGAAAATATGTTTATATGTTGTGATTTGTAAGCTGACCCCGTTCTTGCTGATTGACGCCTGCCAGAACTGCGTGTTTCGGATGCTGGGGACATGGAGTTTGTTTGCGGTTATTCGGGTTCCTGTTTCCATAAGGCGGATTTTGAATCCGGTGTCCATGCAGAATGGATGACAAAGGAAAAAATTATCAGGAACAGACAAGGCGGCAGAGATGGAATGTTACAAACAACGCTGGGTGGGAGCCATCTTGGTTTCCGCATTGGTGGCAGAAAGCCGGAATTGCCGCCATGGCTTTTTCAGTAGTTCCGGAACCGGCTGCGGCATCCGTGGGATTGCTTGGGCCGGTCTGCATGATGATGTGCCGGAGAAGGGGCTGACCTTGAGTGCTTCCTGCCGCGGGATGACGGTTTCATGCCCGGCGCATCCTTGTGGCGGGAGGAAAGTTTTTCAAATTATTCCGTGGGAGGAACGGAGGTCAGGAGCTCAGGCGCTCGATCCACGCCCTCGTTTTCAAATCCGTTTCCGCCATTTTTTTTGCCCGGTGGAGCAAGGTTCCCATGGATTTGGGAATGCCCATGTGCAGCCGGTTGCTGATCCAGGCATACGGTACCAGCGTGCTTTGCCGGACGGCCAGGGCGATGATGAGCTTGGACGGGTGACTGTAAGGCGTGACAAGCAGCTCCTCCTCCGATAGGCCGAATGCTTTCAACCCGTTTTTGACGATGATTTCCGCCTGGTATTCCCCGATCTCCGATGCGCGCATCCCGTCGTGACGGGCTTTCTGCGCGCCAGCCGGGGGAAGTTCCCCCACCAGCCTGGCACGGAAGGCGCTGGAGCCGTAGCACCAGCCCCGCTGGACGGTGCCGGGGCCAACGTGGCCGGCGGGCAGCAGGGAGCGTTCATCCATGCGTTCCGCTTCAAAGCGGCCCATCAGATGGTTGAGGTACTTTTGGCGTCCGTCCTCCGTGTCGTCGCAGCCGAAGCAGACGAGGCCGCGTTCCGGATGAATCCATTTGGGTCTTTTTGCGGGAGAGTCCAGCCATGCGGGCAGGCTCGTCCATTTGCAGCCGGAAAGGAACGTATGGCGGCGCGCCAGGCCGGACCGGGCCGGATTCAGGTGGATGTAGTCAATGATAGTTGAAAAATAGTGGGCGTTATCCGCTTCCACCACCATGGCGTGGTATCTGCCCGCGAACAGATGCCCACGCATTCGGTGGCGCGCGTTAAAACGCTGGGTATAAGCGGTCTGGAGCCATTTCATGCCATCCACCAGATTGGCGCGCGCGGTTTGGAAAAGAATGTGGTAGTGATTGGCCATCAGGGCGTAGGCGTACACGGTCCATCCGCTTCTGCGGGACGCCTCCTGAAAAGTCCGCAGAAAGATTTCTCTGTCTTCGTCATCCAGATAAATGGCGTCTCCGCGGTTGCCCTCGCTCTGCACGTGATAGACTGCTCCGGGGTATTCTATTCTCAGGGTGCGGCTCATGCCGGAAGCGTACCGGAAAAGGTCTGAAATGCAAGTTTGTTGTTATTTTTAACCTGACCCCTATTGTGAGAAGAGGAAAAAAATACGCTTCCCGGCTCTTCCGCGTTTTCCGGAGGAAGTAAATTTTGCCGGAGAGGCTCCGGGCAAAGGTCTTTGGAAGAAGTCGGATTCACTTTCCGCAATGGCGGCAGGGCGCTTGTGCCGGGGAAAGCATGCCTTTGCCCTGTGTTTTTTCATGAACGGGATGGAGAAACATCCCCGAATACGTCGTCTCTCTGATGCCATGCCCGGATAAGGCGTGAAAGGAAGGCGGGGCGCTGCGGACACGGAGAAAGGAAAATGTCCTTTGGACGGGCCGGGTGTTCGGTTTTGAACGGACATTTCCCGTAATCCGAGGATGGAAGCGGCGTTTTTTTCCGCTATTTCAACGGATGTTAATGCGGAAAGGCAGCCCTTATTGCAGCTTTTCCCTGCGCATGATTTCGGAGAGCACCAGGTAGAGGTCCGTCTTGTTGACCACGCCCAGCAGCAGATCGTTGTTCGGGTTCACAAGGGCCAGGGATTCCGCGCAGTGGGGGCGGGAGAAAATGCCCAGGGCTTCCGGGAGGTGCATGTCCGCAGGAAGCGTAGGCATGTCGCTGCGCAGCACATCCATGGCCAGTACGGCCTGGGCCAGCTCTTTGTTGCGGGCAAAGGCCGCCACGTCTTCCGCCACCACGCTTCCCAGGTATTTGCCGGCCGGGGAAGTGACGAAGATGGGCTGGGCCGGGTTTTTAATGAGCATGGCGGCAATGGTGCCGAATTTGTCCAGGGGATGCACCACGGGCGGATCCTTGCGCGCTACATCCTGAAGCTGTACCTGGGCCAGGGGTTTGTCAAAGGTGCTTCTGGGGCCGAAGGCCAGGGAATCATGGTACATGGACTGGGCTTTGGTGAGCTTGGCCATTCCGTAGGAAACCAGCACTCCGATAATCAGGGGGAACATCATCTGCCCGGCCATGGTGAATTCCACCACCAGCACCAGAGAGGTGATTGGGGCGTTCGCGGCTGTAGTGAAAAAGGCGGCCATGCCCACCAGGGAATAGGCGATGGCATGGTCCCCGGGCACCCCCAGCTGGGTAAGAGCCGCGCTGAACAGGAAGCCGCAGACGCTCCCGATAGTCAGGCTGGGGGTCAGGGCGCCCCCCACGGTTCCCACGCCGAAGACGATGGCGACGGTGAATATTTTCAGGAACAGCAGGACGGCGGCTCTCGCGGCGTCAAATTCATAATGAATGAGGGAGGTGATGATATTTTTGCCGTTCCCTACGATTTCCGGGTAAAAGATGGCGATGGCTCCCACCAGCACGCCTGCCGCCGTCAGGCGCACGGGCAGCCATTGGCGCTTGCCGTTCAGGTACCGGCGCGATTTTTTGAGGATGAGGAGCCAGAAACTGGCGACCAGGGAGGCCAGGGCCCCCAGCAGCACGCACCAGAGCACATGCTGGTTGCCTGCCAGAGAGACTTCCTGCTGGAGCTGGTAGATGGGGGCGGGTTCATGGAACAGGCCCATGGTAAAATAGCCCGCGCAGCTGGCCACGAGCAGGGGTGCCAGGAAATCAATCGTCAGCGCGCCCAGAACGATTTCACTTACGAACAGGCCGCCCGCCAGGGGCGTATGGAAGGCGGAGGACATGCCGGAGGCGGCGGCGCAGGCCACTACCAGGCGCAGGCGAGGAGCTGAGAGGTGAAAGAAACGCCCCAGGGCGGAGCCCGCTACGGCGGCGGCCTGCACCAGCGGGCCTTCACGGCCGATGGAGGCGCCGGAACCTACGGAGAAAACGGCGGACAGGGAACGCAGAAGGCTGGGCTTGGGAGGCACGTATCCATTGCCCAGCGCCACGGCTTCCATGTATTCCGTCGCCTTGGCCGGCACAAAGCGGTGGGTGAAAAGAAGCGTAAGCCCCGCCAAAAGGCCGCCCGCCGCCGGAACGAAGATGCACCAGGCCGGGTCCTGGCCGGCCATTTCCTGAAAGACCTGAATTTGCCTGTAGCTGGTCCGCCCCGTCAGGACGTCCTGCACCAGTTCCACGCCCATTTCAAAGACAAGGGCCATCAGGGCACCCAGCGCTCCGACGACGACCGCCCAGATGAAGATGACCTGCTTGTCCCCCAGCTTGATTTTTTCACGCAGGCTCAACGCCATGCGCAGCCATGACCAGGAAAGGCGCGTCTTTTCCGCAGGCTGGTTTTTCTTGTCCGTCATTGCAGGGCTTGTTGAAGGGACGCCAGGAGACTGGCTTCATCTCCCGTCCATTCCCCGTTGGGGCCCAGGGGGGCGTTTTTATGCCACCGCAGCAATTTCTGCATGGTGGTCAGGTAGCCGGTCACCATGGCGGCGGGCACGCCCAGCATCACAATGAGATGAGCGTTGCGGGAATCGTCCGGCCAGAGGACGCCCTCTGGGCTGATGCCTACGGTGACCTGCATGGAATCCAGCGCGCTGGTGCGTCCGTGGGGGACGGCCAGGCCGTGATCCAGATAGGTGGTCTGCGTTTCCTCACGCAGAAGAACCGCATTCTTGATGTGTCTTAGCTGTCGGTCGTCAAGGACTTCCGCCATGGAATCCGTCAGGGTTTCCAGAGCCTGTGCCTGAGTGGTTGAGGGCTGGAACGTGCGTACGTGAATTTGAAGATTGTCTGCCACCGGGTCTTCTGAAGGCTTTTGGTTTTTCATTCTATGAAGGGAGGCATGATTATCAGGAAATTCTGGCCTGCATACGGGGGAAGGAGGCTTTCCCCCGTGAATGGGAGGCGGGAAAAAGGGGGGAAGAGACCTTTCCGGAGGGGCTTTTTTTGACACCATGGCGGCGGAAGAGCCTGCTTTTAGGCTTTTTCTTCAGCGGGAATGAAGATACCCTGCCGCCATGATGCAGGATTCAGAAGTCATCAAACTCGTCAAGCCCGTACCTTCCGACCGCCTGGCAACCCAGGTGCTGGTGGCATGGTACCATGCGGTGCGCCCCAGGTGGAAAAAGCCGCTGGACCTGGCCATTACGGCCTTTTTTGTATTGATGGCGCTGTATTCCTTCCCTGCGCCCACTGCCCTTATTCGCCTGGCTGTCCCTGGCCGGGGCGCTGATGGCGATTATCCTGTCCTGGTTTTACGTCCCCTTTCTGGCAAAGGCCGCTCTGGCCGCCAATAAAAAGGTGCCCATGTACCATCAGGAAAAGGATTACGTTTTTCATGAGGATTACCTGACGTTCTCCAGCAAGGGCGTTGACCCCATGAATATTCCCTACGACCGTTTTTCCACGTTGTGCAGGACGCGCCACGCGCTGCTGTTCCTGTTCGGCAAGAAGCTGGTGCTGTGGCTGCCGCTCCATCTCATGGATGCGGAACAGCTGGAAAGCATCATGCGCAGGTTCCGGAATCATGGCGTGGAAGTGAAGGATGTCTCCTGATGCGGAGGGGCAGCCCGCGCCTTCCTGAAGGAAGGGGCAAATTTGCCGTTTCAGCGCCTTTTTTGTTGAGCGCGGGATGAAAACGGGTAGGGTGTCTCCATGTCACGTTACCATGGAGAACAGGTTCTGGTGGTTCCCCGCGCCGCCTTTGAGGAAGCGGGCTATTTCCAGGGACACCGGGAAGGCGGGGATCATTATCTGAATGTGTTCATGAAGCCGGGCGTCGCCTCGTTCATGGACCGGGAGGCTGCGGAAAATGATCCTTCCCACAAACAGATCATCGCCTATGCCATTTTCTGCCACCAGGGCCGCATTCTGCATTACACGCGCGGAGGCTCCGGCGGCGAGGCCCGCCTGCATGACAAGGGTTCCATCGGCATCGGAGGCCATATCAATCCGGTGGACCGCCAATCCGGCCATGACGACGTTTCCACCTATCTGGCCGGAGTGGAGCGCGAAATCCGCGAGGAACTGGTTATTGACGGGAACTGCACCCAGCGGGTTCTCGGCGTGATTAATGACGATACCAATGACGTAGGGGCCGTGCATCTGGGCATTGTCCACCTGTTTGAGCTGGATACGGACCGTGTGCGCGCGAATGAAGCAGCCCTGGCCAATCTCCGTTTTGTTTCTCCGGAGGAACTGTCCGGGGAAATGTTTGAGAAACTGGAGACCTGGTCTCAGCTCGCACTGGAACTGTTTAAAAACAGAGGGGCCTGATCTCCTCCCGTTCCATGAAAAACGCCCGGGGAGGGATGGATGCTTTTCCTTTTCTTCTCCGCCGTTTTTCCGCATGGGAAGCCCCCGCCGGCGTTGCGCCGGCGGGGGCTTCTTTTGTCCATCAGGGCCTGAAGAAAACGAAGGGCCTCAATGGGACATTTTTCTGCGCCTCCTCCACAGGAGGGGGGCCAGTCCGGCCAAGGCCAGGGCGGCGCTTCCGGGTTCCGGCACCTGGGCGAAAAGCATGGCGGAATTGGCCTGAAGATCCATGGACATGGCCGCGTCGTACAGAACGCCGTCGTTCAGGAATTTGATGTTGTCCAAGCTGGCAGGTATCTCTGTCAGGGAGAGTGTGTAATTGGTTGTTCCCGTGATGTCCACGACGACCGCATCTGCGGTGAGCCCCTGAAGCGTCAGGGAGGCGTGTTCCCCCAGAATAAGCGTGGTCAGGTCAGAGGTTCCGTTCAGGATAAGGCTGCTTCCCGCCTCAATGGTTACGGTGAGCGCCCCGCCCAGGGAATCCAGCGAGGTGCGGGTCTGGTTGACGGCGGAGATATGGGTGAAGTCACTCAGGGAAGCCAGGAGGCTGTCCACGGTTACATGGTCCAGCACCAGGCTCCTGTCTCCGCTTACGTTGGTTCCTCCGCTGATGTTTCCGGCGTACTTGTCAAAGCCGTAGGCCGTCGTTCCTGAGGAAAGATTCTGGATGCGTACGGTGGAGTTTCCCTCCACCGTTCCGCCGGAACCGCCGCCGGAGATGCTGCCCCAGGAGTTCCCGTTATAAAGCGTGGCCGTGTTTCCGGTGATGGTGACGGACGTGTCCCCCTGAATGGAACCCGCCTTGCCTCCGGCGTAGACGTCCCCTTTAACCAGGCCTCCTGTCAAGCAAACCGAGCTTCCTGCCAGGATAGAGCCGCCCTGGCCCGCGCCGTAAACGGAACCGCTGATAACGCCGCCTGTGACGGTGACGTTGGCGCCGCCGGAAATGGAGCCTGTCAGGCCGCCGCCCATAACATTTCCGGTGACAGAGCCGCCGTTGATGTAAACATGCGTGTTTCCTCCAATGGTGGTGGTTCCGGTTCTGGCATTGGCGAAGATGCCGCCCATGATTTGATGGTTGAAGGTGCCGGAGTTGACCACAATGTCCACATTCCCCTGGATATCCGTGGCATAGGAGCCGACCACAGAGGAGGAATTACTGCTGGTAAAGGTGCCGAAGGAGGCGTTTTCCGCAGAGAATTCCAGATAAACGTTTCCGGTGACGCTGGCGGCGTTCACGGCTCCGAAGACCGTACTTCCGCCTGTGGCGGCATCCGTGAAACGGAGGAAGGCGTTCCCGTTGAGCGTGCCGGAAGCTCCGTGAGCTCCGTACCAGGCGGAGGCCTGTCCCTCCTTGGAGATGGTCAGCCAGACGTCTCCCGTGTAGTTGCCGCTGTTCGCATAAATATGAGTGGCGTTTCCGGAGGTAATGGAGACGTTCACGGAATTCGTTCCCCCTGCGGAGGAATCCGCCTGGGCGCGGGCATTAAAGGTACCGGAGCTGGCCAGATTATCAGCGGTTTTGGTGAATCCCTCCGTTTTCCACTCAATATTGCCTTCCGGTGTTCCACCCTGGGTGAAGGAGCCGGAAGAAATAAAAGACTTTTCCGCGTTAAGCATTCCGGAAGTGGCAGGGGCATAGGAACCCGTGCCGTCCAGGGCCAGGTCGTGCAGAACAGCGGTTTCGCTGCCGTTGTATTGAATGGTGAGGCCGTTGCAGCCGGAGCCGGAGGTAACGGAAAGCGCTTCCCCAATCAGCATGTCTCCCAGCCAGACGTAATAACCGCCTTTCAGTCCTTCCATATCATTGCCGCAGATATATGCCATACGCAGGTTTTCCACATTGGCGGACATGTCCAGGGAATACAGAATGGCATCGCCCCATTTGATGTAGGCCTCATTAATATTGAGCGTGCCGTAAAAGGAGCTGTTCCCCAGGCTGATGCTGAAATCGGAGGCAGTATCCCATCCGTCTGCTGCGCCGTTTCCCAGAACCAGGTTGCAATCAAAGGTAAAGCCGTTTTGCAGCTCCGTCCCTTCCGCCCAGGAATAGGAAATGGAGCTTTCCCCGGATTGCCCCAGGCTGATGCCGTTCTCGTCCACAGTGACATTGGCGAGGGAAAACCCTTTATTTTCCAACTGGCTGTTCGAGCTCCATGCGGGGGATTGCCCGCCCTGGTGAAAATTGATGGCCAGGCCGCCAGCGTCTTTTCTTTCCTGTCCGGCGGTGCGCCCCGCATAGCCCATGGCCCTGGCGATATTGCCGGCCATAAGCAGATCTCCCTGGGCATTGGGATGGAGGCCGTCGCTGCCGGGGTTGTTGAACATGGAGCTCACGCCGTAGAACGGCGTGGAGGATGTTACGTCAATGAGGCCGGCATTGATGTCAATGACCGTGACGTTCTGCCTGCCATTCCCCCATGTTTTCAGACGATCATTGTAATCAGCCACGGCCTGGTGGGTGGCGTCCGAATTGCCGTTGGAGTGCCGGGTCCAGCAGGGAATGGTAAGGATGATGACATTCGCATGTTCATTGGCCTGGAACATGGCCTCCACGATGGTGTCCATATCGTTCAGGAGGTTTTGAGAAACGGAGTCAAGGCGGTCCGCCAGCGTGGCGTTGTTTCCGTCGGAAAGGAGATCGTTGGTGCCGATCATCATGAAAAAGGTATCCGGCGTATTGTCCCCGGTGAATGTCTGGCCTGAATAGGCGCTTCCGTTTGCCTTGGTGCCGGAAAGCCCCAGCCAGTTGTAAATGTTGGAGCCGTCAAACCGGATTCCGCTGCTCCTGCCGGATATCTCCCAGGCCCTGGCACTTGCCTGGGAAGAATGTTCATTGTTGAATATCTGGCCCCCGTAGGAGGTCCCCGCAGTAACGCCCCCGGAATAGTTGCCGGTCTTGACGCCTTCCGCCTTGTAGGAGATGCCGTTGTCTGCAAATATTTTATGGAGGGCCCAGCGGTAGGAGCCGCTGTTGACGCCGTGGGTGATGGAATCCCCCACGTACATGACGTTGCCCAGTTCCGTTTCCGCCGGGGCTGCAGCTGCTGCAGAAAATGCCGCCGTCAGGGCGGCCAGGAGGGGGAGAGGGAGACGCACTTTCATCAGAAGAGGGGGAGGAAAAGAAGGGAGAGGATGCGGGAACAGGGGAGAGAAGAAAATGGCCATCCCTGAACGGAACAGAGATGGCCGCGGAGGGGGAGGTTAATTCAGGCTTCAGGCCCTGCGGCGGCAAACCAGCAAGGACGCGCCCAGGCCCAGCAGGCCGAGAGAGGCCGTAGCCGGTTCCGGAACGACGCTCGCCGCGTATTCCTTCATCTGCTCATTCGTCAACTGCTGCGTGTACACGTCAAAATTGTTCAGCGTATAGGAGCCTGTGACTCCGTTCGGAGCGCTCCATGTATCTCCAGCGGTATCTTTGGCGGAGAAATTGACCTGGGTCAGATTATTGCTTCTGAACTTAACGCCACTACCGGCAAGGTCGTTTAGCGTAATAACATCCTCTCCCAGAACAGCCTTAATAGTAACGCTTGCGTTGTTGTACTCGTAAAACAAGGTCAGCGGGGTGTTGGATGAATAATTGGTAATCTCCTGCGTTTTCCAAGGGGAAGTTTGTGCGGTACCGCCGTTGTAGTTAAAGCCGCCTACGTTCAGAGTGAGGGTGTTGTTTTTCCACTGATAACCAACCCCTTCTATGTTCTGATAAGGATGATTAGTATTGTAGGTGAACAGCAGCCCTACCTGATTCTCAGTCGTCTCCTGCAGATTGGAAATGGTGAACGCCATCGTCCAGGTGCCGGAGCCGGCTAGGGACAAGGTGGTAGGAGTGGAAACATTCAGCGTATCTGCGTTTTGGCCGTTATAAGTGGTAGTGCCTTTCGTATAAACACTATCCAAGCCGGAGATGGGCCCCCCGAAGGAGAGGCTGCTTCCCATGGCGGCGATCAGGAGGGTAATATAATATTTGGTCTTCATGTCAGTTATTGCAATAATTGAAATAAGTGTCTTTACAGAAGGCACATCCGGTTTTTATCGGATTCCTAATCCGTTTGCGGCATCCTGCCCTTCCAACAGGAGTAAAGGCAGAAAAATCATGGTAAAAGAAATGGACTAAAAAAGACCAGAATCATACAATATCAATGAAAATCAAATGGTTTTATTAAACAGCACATTAAGCGTCAATATTTTTAATTGTTATCGGATTAGGAATCCGGCAGGAGGTTGAACATCAGGGATAAAAGCAGGAGATGCCTTGCCTTATTGGAAATGATGGAATATCGAGAGCAACGGCCATTCATTCCTGAAAAACGAACTGAAATTGTTCCGCGGCCTGTTGACCGTGAGTGGGCGGAAATTGAATCGATTCCGACATGGCCTCCGTTTCTGCGGGGAAAGAAGAGAGGGGGCGGCTGGAGACTTTGCGCTTTCCGGATGTGAGGAAGAACAGGAGAAAAGGCCTCTCCGTTGGGAATTCCGTTCCCGGCCCGCGGTTCCTGCGGCCGGGTGAAGGAGGCCCGCAGTCTCCGGACAGGACGGGGAGGCAGTTGGAGAACCGGCGTTTTCCCCATGACCGGAAAACAAATCCTCCGGCAAGCCGTACTTGCCGGAGGATGAAAACAGTCAGGAAAATTCCCTGTTTTAAGGGGCGCGTTTTACTGCCTGGCAGGGCCGTCCATGATAGCCTTGTGGCTCATGTTCCAGCCGCCGCCCAGGGCCGTGTACAGGGAAACCAGCGTGCTGGCGTGCTGGTAATAATACTGTGAAAGCTGAATCTGAGCGGGGTACAGGTTCTGCTGGGCGTACAATACTTCAATGTAATTGGAAAGGCCCGTGCGGTAGCGTTCAAAGGAGAGTTTCACCGCCGTGTGGTAGGCTTCCACGGCCTCGGACTGGGTGGCGGTGATGCTGCGCAGCTTGTCCCTCTGGATAAGCGTGCTGGAAACTTCCGCCAGGGCATTGAGAACCGTTTGTTCATAATCGTTTCTGGCCGCCAGGAATTCGGCCTTGGCCGCCTTTTCGGAAGCCGTCAGCTTGCCCGCCTGGAAGAGGGGGCCGGTCAGATTGGCTCCCAGCCCCCAGCCGCCGCGGCGCCCCTGCACGTGGCGCAGATCCGCGGAGGCGAGGCCGCCCGCCGCCGTCAGGGAGATGGTCGGGAAGTAATTGGCAATGGCCACGCCCACTTCCGCATTGGCGGCGCGCAGCTGGTATTCGCTCTGGCGGACGTCAGGCCTTCTGGAAAGGATGTAGGCCGGAATGCCGGCGGGAACCTTGACGTTATAGGCAATGTCCCGGGTGCTGCCGGAACGGCGGATATGGCCGGGAGCGCGTCCGGCCAGGACGGAGACCGCGTTTTCCAGATTGGCGATTTGCACCTGAATAGCGGGAATCTGGGCCTGGGAGGAAGCCAGGGCCGCCTTGGCGGAAGCCACCTGGAGCCTGTCGCCTACCTGGCCTTCAAGCTGTTCGTCAAACAGGCGCAGGCTTTCGGAATAGGATTCCACGGATTTCTGCACAATGGCAAGCTGTTCGTCCAGCTGGAGGAGCTGGAGATAGGAATCCGCCACCTGGCGGAGCAGGGAAAGCATGAGCGCGCGCTGGCCTTCTTCGGAAGCCAGATAGTCCGCACGGGCAGCTTCCGTCATCCGGCGCGTTTTGCCCCAGATATCCAGTTCCCAGGAAATGCCGGCGTCAAGTGCTCCAGGCGTCAGTGTGGTTCCGGTAGTCTGGACGATGCTGCCGCCGGTATAGTTGGAGCCTTTGCTGACGGAGCCGGAATAATCCGCCCACGGGAAGAGCGGGGCCTCCGTGATGGTGATGTACTGGCGTGCCTTTTCCACGCGCGCCATGGTAGCTTTCAAATCGCGGTTGTTATTGTAGGTGTCCGTCAGGAGGTCCTGAAGGTCCTTGTTTTTGAAAACTTTCCACCAGGGAAGGTCCGCAATGGATTCCGTCGCCGCGGGGGCTCCCCTGAATGCCGCGGGCATGGGCATGTCCACCGGTTTGAAGTCGGGGCCCATCATGCAGGAGGAGGCGGCAAAAGCCGTTCCCAGCAGGATGGCGCGTGTGATGTATGGGTTTGTTCGCATATGCGTTTAGTCTGTTTTTAGATAGTTGCAGGGGCGGTTTTACCCTTTTAACGATTCATGGGCTTCGTGGAACAGGTGTTTGCGGGCGATGATTTCGTCCGGGTCTTCCGTTTCCACCGTCTTCCGGGCGATGCGTACGCGGAAGAGCTTCATGATGAAGTAGAAGGAGCACGGAATCAGGAAAATGCCCACGACCGTCGCCATCGTCATCCCGGCAATGACCACGATACCGATGATATTGCGGGAATAAGCGCCGGAACCGGAGGCCAGCGCCAGCGGAACGCAGCCCAGAATGAAAGCGAAGGATGTCATCAGGATGGGGCGCAGGCGGATTCTGGCGGCGGAAAGCGTCGCTTCCATCAGCGTCTTGCCGCGTTCCATTTCAATGACGGCGAATTCCACAATCAGAATGGCATTCTTGGCCGCCAGTCCGATGAGCATCACCAGGCCGATTTGCGCGTACAGGTTCAATTCATAACCGAACCAGTACAGGCCCAGGAACGCGCCGAGGGCCGCGATGGGCACCGTCATGAAGATGCTGAGGGGCAGGGACCACCGTTCATACAGGGCCGCCAGAATCAGGAAGACAAAGACGGAGGAGAGCAGGAAAATCTGCACGATGCCGATACCGTTCTGGATTTTTTGTTCCTGGTAGCTCATGTCCGCATAGCTGTAGCCCATGTCGGAAGGCATGCTGGCTTCAAAGGTTTTTTCCAGCGCCTCCATGGCCTGGGAGTTGGAGTAGCCCTGGGCGGGCGTGACCATGAGCTTGGATGAGTTGTACAGGTTCTGGCGCAGCAGGAATTCCGGCCCCTTGATATCCGTGATTTTCACGAGGGTGGAAAGGGGGACGGAGCTTCCCGTGTTGTTCTTCACATAGAAGTTTTTGAGCATGTCCGTTCCGGTGCGGTCACTGCCCTGCGCCTGGATGTACACTTGCCACTGCTGGCCGTAAAGGGTGATGTAGTTGATGAACAGGGAACCCATGTAGGCCTGGAGCAGGCTGTTGGCTTCACTGATGCTGACGCCCAGCGTGGCGCATTTTTCTTCATCCAGCCGCACATCCTTCTGTTCCACGGCGAAGGACATCACACTGCGCACGCCGCCGTTGTTGTTCGGGTCGAATATCGGAAGCTTGTTCGCTTCCTTCACAAAGATGTCCGTCTGTTCCGCCAGGTATTCCGTACCCTTGCCGTCGCGGTCTTCCAACATGAAGGTGACGCCGTTGGCGGAACCTACCCCCCGCAATGGCCGGAGGCTGGAAGCACATGGTGATGCCTTCGGAAACTTTCGTGGTCAGCAGGGCGTTCAGCTGGGCGGTGACCGCCTGGGCGCTCTGGTCCGGATTGGGGCGTTCCTCCCAGGGCTTGAGCATGACGAAGAAGAAGGCATTGTTCGTGCTTTGCACGCCCGTCAGCAGGCTGAAGCCGGAGATGGCAATCACGTCTTTTACGTTCGGGTTCTGACGGATGAGTTCGGAGACCTTGTCCGCGGCGGCCGTAGTCAGCTGGAGGGAGCGGGCTTCCGGCATAATCAGGGCCGCGAACAGGTAGCCCTGGTCTTCGTCCGGCAGGAAGCCGTTGGGGATTTTCTTGGCTACGGGGACAATCGCGTAGGCGATCAGAGCCAGCAGCGGAATGGAGATGATGAGCTTGCGGGTCAGGAAGTGGCACACTTTGGTGTAGCCGCTGGCCGTGGCGTCATAACTGCGGTTGAAAACGCGGTAGAAGAATTTCAGCGGGCCTCCCTTGGACGGGTCCTTGGGTTTGAGCAGAATGGCGGACAGCGCCGGGGAGAGCGTCAGCGCGTTGAACGCGGAAATAAGCATGGAAATGGCGATGGTCACGGCAAACTGCTGGAAGAGCGTGCCTGTAATGCCCGGCAGCAGCAGGGAGGGCAGGAACACCGCCGCAAGCACCAGGGCAATGGCGATGACGGGGCCGGAAACTTCCTCCATGGCGGCGAAGGCCGCCTGGCGGGGCGTGAGGCCGCGCTCCATGTGGGATTCCACGGCTTCCACCACCACAATGGCGTCATCCACCACCAGGCCGATGGCCAGCACCATGCCCATGAGGCAGATGGTATTCAACGTGAAGCCCAGGAGCGGAAACAGCGCGAAGGTGGCGATGATGGATACCGGAACGGCGATGGCCGGAATCAGCGTGGCGCGCCAGCCTTGCAGGAAGACGAACACCACCAGGACCACCAGCAGGAGGGCTTCCACCAGCGTGTGCTCAATTTCCTCAATGGAGGCGCGCACGGCCAGCGTGGTGTCCAGCGTCAGGTTGTATTCCATTCCGGCGGGGAAGCTGCGGGAGCGGTCTTCAAAGAGCTTGACCAGAGCGTCCACCGTGTTGATGGCGTTGGAGCCGGGAGCGGCGTACACGGCGATGGCGCCGGAATCCCTGCCGTTGTATTTGCTGGATACGTTGTAAGTCTGGGAGCCCAGCTCCACCTTGGCGATGTCTTTCAGGTAAAGAAGCTTGTTCCCCTCCGCACGGATGATGATGTTGCCGAATTCCTCAGCCGTCTGAAGGCGTCCCTTGGTCTGGATACTGTATGTGAATTCCGTTCCGGGAGGGGCCGGCTCCGCGCCGATCTGGCCGCCGGGAATCACGGTGTTCTGCGCCTGGATGGCGGACTGGACTTCTCCCACGGAGATGTTCTGGGCGGCCATTTTGGTGGTGTCCAGCCAGATGCGCATGGCGTAGCGGCCTGCGCCGAACACCTGCACGTCGCCCACGCCGGGAACGCGTTTCACGGGGTCCACCAGGCTCACGTAGGCATAGTTGCTCAGGAAAATGGCGTTCAGGCTGTCATCCGGAGAATACAGGTTGATTACGGCCAGCGGGCTGCCCGTGGACTGCGTGATGGTGATGCCCATCTGGGAGACTTCCGCGGGAATCTGGGCGGTGGCCTGCCCGTAGCGCATGTAGGCCAGCGTCTGGTCCATGTTGGGGTCCGTGCCTACTTCAAAGACGATGCTCAGGGAGCAGATGCCGTTGTTGGCGTTGGTGGAAGTCATGTAATCCATCCCCACGACGCCGGAAATGGACTGCTCAATGGGGGAGGCTACGGAATTGGCCACCGTCTCCGCATTCGCGCCCGGGTAGGTCGCCTGCATCTTGATGGTGGGCGGGACGATGTTGGGATACTGCTCAATGGGGAGCCCCATCAGGGACAGGCCGCCGAGCAGGATCATCACGATCGAGATGACGATGGCGATGGTCGGGTGTTTGATGAAGAAGCTGGACATGGCGTTAAATCATGAAAATGCGCGGGGAAAAAGGGAAGATGCCGGGTCTCCGGAGAAGGGAGGTTATTTGGCGGACGGCTGGGCTTCTCCATCCTTCATGCCTTCCGGCGTTTTGGCCTTTTCAAAGGACTGGGCCCCTATGGAGGGCATGACGGGCTGGGAAACTACGGGCTTGTAGGGAAGCGGCTTGACGGGGGCGTGCCCCTGAACCTTGGCCGCCTGCATGATTCCCTCCACCACGATGGGGCTGTCCTTCGTGAAGGTGGAATGCGGCATGGGAATGACGTTGATTACCTGCATGCCGTCAACGACGGGGCCGAGGTTGACGACCTGCATGTGGGGAATGTTCTTGTCATCCAGGTAAATGATGAATTTGGCGCTCTGGGCGGACAGAATGGCGCGCGGAGGCACCAGCGCGGCGTTTTCCAGCGTTTTCACCGTGGCGCGGACGCGGACGAACATGCCGGGCCGCAGCGTCAGGTTCGGATTGGGAATGTGCCCGACGATGTTGATGGTGCCGGTCTGGGCATCCACATTCCTGTCAATGGCTACGGGTTCGCCCTGCATGGGGTATTCCGTGCCGTTGGCCAGAATCACGTCAAACTTGATGTGCTTCTGACTGGCCAGATTATTGTCCATGGAGTTCAGGAAGTCCCGTTCGCTCACGGAGAAATCCACCCGGATGGGGTCAATGGAGGAAATGGTGGTCAGCGGCGTGGGGCTGGAGGGCGTCAGCAGGTTGCCGATGGAAGGGGTTGCCAGGCCGGCCAGACCGGAAATGGGGGCTGTAATGGTGGTGAATTTAAGATTGATTTTTGCTTCATCCACCTGGGCCTTTGCCGTGGCGATGGCGGCTTCCGTTTCCTGGACCTGCTGCAGGGCGTCGTCCAGCTGCTTGCGGCTGACGGAGCCGGTTTTCACCAGCGGGGTGTAGCGTTCCACGTCCAGCTTGTATTTTTTCAGCGTGGCTTCATATTGTTCCAATCTCCCCTGGGCCTGGTCCAGCGTTGCCTGGAACGGGCGGGGATCAATCTGGAAAAGCACCTGGCCCTTCTTGACATAAGCGCCGTCCCGGTAATCCTTGGAAAGGAGGTATCCCGTCACCTGGGAGCGGATTTCGGCATCTTCCGTGCCGCGCAGGGTGCCCACCCATTCCTGCCTGATGGGAACATCCTTCGTGACCAGTTTGGTCACCTGCACTTCGGGAACGAGCGCCGGCGCCTGGGCTGCGGAATCCTTTTCCCCTTCGCAGGAAGTTAATATCATCACCGGGGAGCAAAGGAGCAGGGTTGTTGCGGCAAACGTCAAAGGCTTATTATACATAAATGAATGCGGTTGGTTGCGGCTGGTGCCGGAAGATGCGGCAAAGCGAAAGAATTTTCTCTTCTTTTTCTTGCAAAGTCAACGCAAAGATGTGTTCTGAATTCTGCAAAATATCTGTAACCTTTGCATAATGAAAGGATAATTTAATTAAACAAATGTATAATATGTGATTTGTCCCGGTACCGCTTGGAAGCGGCTGCTGCGGTTTGGGGCTCCTTTATTTCAGGATGCCAGCCGCCTCTTGCGGAGCATGGCGTCCATGCGCGGCTTTCTTCCCATGAAATCCATGAACTGCCGCATGGGCGGGACCGCATAGCCTTTTTCCAGAATGGTTTTCCGGAATCCTGCCGTTTCCCTGTCCGGTCCTCCGGCCCGTTCAAAGGCTTCAAAAATATCCTTGTCCAGAACTTCCGCCCATTGGTAGGAGAAATAAAAGGAGGCATAGCCCGCAGGAGAGGAAAACAAGTGACGCGCCGTGCGCAGCTTGCCGGCTCTTTTGAAATCTTTGAAATAATCCATATCTCCCGCTACGGAGGAATCCACATCATCGAGAGAGCCGGCGGAGTAGCGTTCCGGTTCCGAATGCACGGCCAGGTCCATCTTTGCGTACAGGAGCTGCCCGGCCAGCGCGAGGGCAGGCGTATTGCCGCGGGAGGCGTCTAGAGCGTTCAGCATTTCCTCCGGAATGGGGAATCCCGTTTGTTCATGACGCGCAAAGCTTTTCAGCACGTCCGGCCGCCAGCACCAGTTTTCCATGAATTGGGAGGGGACTTCCACAAAATCCCGCGGCACGCTGGTTCCCGCCAGGGAAGGAATGGAAACCCTGGTAAACATCAGGTGCAGCAAGTGGCCGAACTCATGGAATAAAGTCCTGACTTCCCGGTGGGACAGTGTCACCGTGTCTCCTGCCGAGGGGGGATGGATATTGAGGCAGACCATGCCCAGGCGCGGTTTGCCCGGGGTTTCCGGCGTGGACGGGCTGCCCGTATCCAGGGTGTTCATCCACGCTCCGGCCCGTTTATTGCTACGGGAGAAAATATCCAGGTAAAAGGAACCCAGTCGGTCGCCGTTGCTGTCGTCAATCGTGAAAAAGCGCACGTCCGGATGCCAGACTTCCACGGCTCCGGCGGATTCGCCTGCCGGGATGCCGGAGAGGGACTGCCGCGTCGGAATCTCCTTCACGCGGATGCCGTATAGCCGCTCCGCCAGGGAAAACAGGCCGTCCAGCACGCGGGGAAGGGGAAAGTGGCGGCGCAGTTCTTCCTGGTCCAGCCGGAAATGTTCTTCTGCCCGGAGATTGGCGTAATAGGCCACGTCCCAGGGATTCAGTCGGGCGTTTTCCTGCCCCGTAAGGCGGGCTTTCAGGCTGCGGAGCGTTTCCATTTCACGGAAAAAGGGGGCCTTGATCTTGTCCAGCAGCTCATTGACGAACTTTATGGCGTTTTCCCCATTTTCCGCCATGCTCTCGCGCAGGGCGTAATCCGGGTATTCCTTATATCCGCACAAATGCGCCTTTTCACGGCGCAGGGAAAGGATTTCCCTGATGACGGGTTCCGTGTCGCATGCTCCCGTAGCCAGAGACTGGCGGTGTTCCCATAAATCCTTCTGGCATTCTTCCCGGCGGGCTTTTTCCATGACCCGGGCGGAAGCCGCGGAATCCAGCGTAAACGTCCAGCCCGGATCGGACTGGCCGGGATGGCGCCTCAGGAACTCCTTGCGCGCCTGTTGCAGGGCGCTTCCGTCTATCCCTTCCAGAAGAGCGGCGTCCCGCACCGTCCAGGTCCAGGATTTCCTGGCGTCCATGTACAAATTGTTGAAACGCTGGGAGGCGAGCGTCAGTTCCCTGTCAATGGCCTCAAGCCGTGCGCGCTTGTCCGGCGGCAGATCAGCGCCGTTGTCCCGGAAGCTCTGCATGCTTAGTTCCATGTACCGTTTCTGTTCGGGAGTCAGATGGGTTTGCCGCAGGCGTTCCTCCGCGGTTTTCAGGACTTTCCACAGGGCCTGGTCTTTCGTGACGGAGGAAAGGAAGGCGGACACGCGAGGAGCCACGGAATCCATGGCCTTGCGAAGTTCCCCGCTGTCGCACAGGCTTTTCAGGACATAGGCCTTGCACATGCCTTCCGTAAGGAGGCCATTGCTTTTCTCCAGCGCTCCGAATGTATTTTCATACGTCATTTCCTCCGGACGGAGGCGGCTGATTTCCTCTACGGAGGCCCGGGTGCGGCGCATGGCTTCCTGAATATCCGGTTCCAGCTTGTCCGGAGTCAGCCGGCTCCAGCGGATGGGACGCTCCCTGTCCAGAAAAGGGTGGGCGGAAATGGCCGCCGGGGAGGGAAGGGACACGGAAAGGAAGAGGAAAAGGAGATAAAGAGACTGCCTGAGTAAACTCATGGCGGCCATTCTACTGGAAGCCGGTTTCTCCTTCAAGCCTTGCGCTTTTCGTGTCTGCATCAGGGGAAAAGCCAGGGCCCGGTCTTGAACGGCTTCCCGTTTGCATGTATGAATCAAGGGGATGTCCACCAAAATCTTTCTCTATGATACTACGTTGCGGGACGGCGCGCAGAGTGAAGACGTCAACCTGAGCGCGACGGACAAGGTCCGCATCGCCCGCCAGCTGGATTATCTGGGCATGGATTACATTGAGGGCGGCTGGCCCGGCGCCAATCCGGTGGAAACGGAATTTTTCAACGCCATGAGAGGTGTCGGACTAAGGAATGCAAAGCTGGCCGCTTTTGGAAGCACGCACCATCCTTCCCATACTCCGGAGACGGATCCCACGCTGGCCGCCCTGATATCCAGCGGCGCGCGGGTGGCCGCGGTTTTTGGGAAATCCTGCCCCCGCCATGTGGAAGTGGCCCTGGGCATTTCCCCGGGAACGCAATCTGGAAATCATCGGCAATTCCATTTCCTTCCTTAAGAAAAATATGGAAGAAGCCTTTTTTGACGCAGAACACTTTTTTGACGGCTTCAAGCGGGAGCCGGAATACGCCCTGGCTGTGCTCCGGACAGCCTGGGAACATGGAGCGGACTGCCTGGCGCTGTGCGATACCAACGGAGGCACCATGCCGGAGGAAATCAGCTCCATTATCAGGACGGTCAGGGAACGCCTGCCGCATGCCCTTCTGGGCATCCACGCCCACAATGACTGTGAACTGGCCGTCGCCAACAGCCTGGCCGCGGTAAACAGCGGAGCCATCCAGGTGCAGGGGACCGTAAACGGCATCGGGGAGCGTTGCGGAAATGCCAATCTTTGTTCCGTCATCCCCAACCTCCAGGTGAAGATGAAAGGATTTTCCTGCCTCAGCGGCGCTTCCCTGACGCGGCTCAAATCCACTGCCGCCTTTGTCTCGGAAGTATCCAATCTGGCGCCTTTCCGGCGGCAGCCCTTCGTAGGGAACGCCGCTTTCGCCCACAAGGGCGGAGTGCATGTCAGCGCGATCATGAAGGAAGCCGCTTTGTACGAGCACATCGACCCCTCCCTTGTGGGGAACGCCCAGCGCGTGCTGATGACGGAGCAGGGCGGCAGGAGCAACATCCTTTCCCTGTCCCGCACCCTGGGTTTTGAACTGGAAAAGGGGGACCCCCTTCTGGACGTGCTTTCCGCCGCCGTGAAGAAAAATGCCGCACTGGGGTATGATTACGTGGCCGCCCCGGCCAGCGCGGAGCTGCTCTTCCTGCGGCACATGCCGGACAATGCCTTGAAACCGTATTTCAACATCCTGCGCACTGTGGTGCTGACCTCACGCCATGAAATGGACCCGGACATGATGGTGGAAGCCTCCCTCAAGCTGGATGTCCACGGCAATGTGGAGCACACCGCCGCCGGGGGCTTTGGCCCCGTGCATGCGCTGGACAGGGCCCTGCGCCGCGCCCTGACGCGCTGGTATCCGGAATTGGAACAGATGCACCTCATCGACTACAAGGTGCGCGTGCTTTCCCCCACCCGGACGAACATTCCGGAGGCGGAGGATGAAAACGGCACCGGCTCCAATGTCCGCGTGCTTATTGAGTCCTCGGACGGCGTCGCCACCTGGACCACCGTGGGCGTTTCCTACAACATTATTGAGGCCAGCCTGGAAGCCCTGGCGGACGCCGTCACGTACAAGCTCTACAAGACGGAGCAGGCCAGATGGCGTGCGGAATGCTGAGGTGCGGCGCTCCTTCCCAGGGGACGTGGGCGCCCCTCATGGCTTTTCCTTTTTCTTCCCGTTCCTTTGCGAGGGGCGGGCCGGAAGCTGAAGGGCGGAAAAGGTTCCTCCTGTCGGTTGAATGGCTCAAAATGAACAGGAAGAGGAGCAATGAGCTTCGTGAACAGGTTCGGGCGACGGTGTCCTTTTTTGAGACGGCTCCTGTGTTCTTTCCTGTTCTCCATTCATGTTGGTCAACCACGTTGCCGCAGTTAACGCTGGATTGCTGCCAGTTTGCCCGGAGAACGGATGCCCTGCCGGGAAAATACCGTTATTTTTCCGGTTTTTGCTTCCCGGCCGCATCTGCCGGGATAAATAAAACATTGACCCGCCAGCGGGGAAGCTTTATCCTGAAATCCTCATTCAACCAGAGGTAGATTACAGCCGTGGAGGACGATATTATTTGTACAGAAAAAATCATTGCGGAACGCAAGACGTTCTTTCTTGATCTCAAACAGAATGCGCGCGGCAAAGTGGTGCGTATTACGGAAAAGGTGAGCTCCAACCGGGACCGGATTATGGTGCCTGCGGAAATTTTGGATGATTTCATCGCCGCTCTCCAGGATATCCGGGAGACCCTGAAGCAGCAGGGGGAATAAATTTTCCCCCTCCCTCCTGTTTTTTATTTCACCAATAGCGGGGCTGCGGCCGTCCCGCCATTTCTTAGTATCCGGGGCATTGCAAATCCGGCGGGCAAAAAGCCGTTTTGTCTGAATTAGGCGTTGTCAAAAATAAAAAAGGGAGTATTTTTACTTCCCGGTTTTGCCGTCCCCTTTTTTCATATCCCGGAGCATTCTGCATTCCGGAGGCGCGGGGCCGGAATGTTGATGCAACCATGAATATTTCAGAGATATGACGACACAACAGGAATTGACTCCGGAATTGATACGGGCTGCGCTGACCACGGTAAAATTTCCGGGGTTCAGCCGCGATATCGTATCTTTCGGGCTGGTGAAAAAGATTGACATTGACGCTGAAAACAACGTCACGATTGATTTGGTGATTGAGAGCAAAAATGCGGATATTCCCCGTTACATTTTTGAAGGCGTTCACGGCGTGATGAAGCATTTGCCCGGCGTGAAGCACTGCGACGTTAATATCGAGCATAAGGCTCCGGAAGCCAAAAAAGGAATCAATGACGATCCCTCTACCTGGAAATCCTCCGTTCCCGGCGCCAAGCACGTCATTGCCGTGGCTTCCGGCAAGGGCGGGGTGGGCAAATCCACCGTTTCCGCGAACCTGGCGGTGGCCCTGAGCAAGCTGGGGTATTCCGTCGGTCTGGTGGACCTGGATATTTACGGCCCTTCCATGTCCCTGATGTTCGGCACCAAGGAACGCCCCGGAGCCAATGAGAATGACGAATTTATCCCGGTAACGGCCCATGGCGTGAAACTTCTTTCCATGGGGCTGCTGATTAATGAATCCGATCCTGTAGCGGTGCGCGGTCCTCTGGCGACACGCTACGTCCAGCAGTTCCTGCGCAACGTGGCATGGGGATGTGGATTTTCTGATTCTGGACCTGCCTCCCGGCACCGGAGACATTCAGCTGACCATTGTCCAGACGGCCGAACTGGACGGCGTGGTGGTAGTGACCACCCCGCAGGAAGTGGCGCTGATTGACGCCCGCAAGGCGATCGGCCTCTTTGAACGGGTGGAAACCCCCATTCTGGGCATAATTGAAAACATGAGTTATTTCCAGTGCCCCTCTGACGGCAAGATTTACCATATCTTTGGCGAAGGAGGCGGCGAACGGGAAGCGGCTAAACTGGGAGTGCCCCTGCTCGGCAAGATTCCGCTGGATATTTCCACCCGCTCCGGCGGGGACGAAGGCCGCCCCGTGGCCCTGGAAGATCCCGGGCAAAATCCGGTTTCCGCCGCGTTCCGCCAGGTGGCTGAACAATGTGCCCGCGTGGTGCTTGACCGCTGAATGTCCCGGACGGGGCGGAAGGCCCGGTACGGTTGGTAACCCTTAAATTTGAAGCCGGATTGGAGCCTGCCGCTCCGGTCCGGCTTGTTTGCCGGCATGTTCCGGCTCCTTTGAATGAGGAATGCATGGAAGGAAATAAAAAATGAATAAGACGTGGAATTTGAAGGAAATGAAAAAGTTGATACCGCTGGCCCTTCCGGTGCTGGTGGTCAACCTCTCCATTGTGGGCATGGGGGCGGTGGACGCTATTGTGGCCGGGCGCGCCGGCGTGACGGACATGGCCGCCGTGGCCCTGGGGTCTTCCGTGTACCTGCCCGTGGCTCTCTTCGCCTGCGGCGTGCTGATGATCATCGGCCCCGTGATTGCCAACATGCGGGGGAAAAGCCATGAAAGCCGCGTGGGCTACATGACCAACCACGGCCTGTGGCTGGCGTTGATGCTCAGCCTGGTTTCCATGCCGGTCATTTATGTGTTGAGAAATGTATTCGGCTGGATTTCCGATGACGCCGCCATGTGCCGGATGGCTTCCGCCTACATGTTCGCCATTATGTGGGGCCTTCCCGCCAACCTGGGGTTCGTGGCCCTGAAGAGCCTGAACGAAGGCTCCAACATGACGCGTCCCGCCATGTACGTGGGATTGTGCGGCCTGCTGCTCAACATTCCCCTGAACTACATGTTCGTCTTCGGCATGTACGGTTTTCCCCGCATGGGCGGAGCGGGGTGCGGCGCGGCCACGGCAGTCATTTTCTACATTGAATTCCTGCTGATGTTCCTGCTGGTTTACTTCAATCCCAAGCACAGGCCGTACCGCAGGCACATCATTTCCTGGCGGCGGCCTACGCCTTCCGTCATCACGCACCTGGTTCGTTTGGGCGTGCCGATAGGCGTTTCCCAGCTGTGCGAGGTGATGCTCTTCTGCGCGGCGGCTCTGGTGCTGGCTCCGCTGGGAGAGACGCAGGTGGCGAGCCACCAGATTGCCGGGAACGTGGGAGGCCTGGTGTTCATGCTCCCGCTCTCCGTAGGGCTGGCGGCTTCCATCCGCGTGGCGTACCATCACGGCAGGAATGACCTGGCAGGCACCAGATCCGCCATTCTGTCTTCCTATGTGCTGGTGCTCACCATCTGTCTGTGCACCTTTGGAGGCATCACCCTGTTCCGCGAGCAGATTGTGCACCTGTACAATGACTCGGAGCTGATTGTCAGCACGGCTTCCGTCCTGCTGGTTCTGGCGGCGGCCTACCAGCTTCCGGACTGTTTGCAGGTGCTTTCCGTCGGGGTTCTGAGAGGATTCCGGGACACGGCGTCCATTACCTTCATTACGTTTTTCTCTTATTGGATGGTAGGATTTCCGGCGTGCTACATCCTCGCCCGTACGGACTGGATTGTCCCGGCTATGGGAGCGCGCGGCATCTGGACGGGATTCATCATCGGCCTGTCCGTAGCGGCGGTGCTGCTGCTCTGGCGCGTAAGGCGCACCACCAGGCGGGAATTCGCCCTGATGAGGCAGGAGGGATTAAGGGAAAGTTGAGCTTCCGGAACACTTTCTTTCCGCGGGATAAATGCGGCGTTTCGGAAGGTGAACATGGCAGGAAGCATGGTGGAACGTGCGTCTACTGTGCTTTCACGATGTAATGACGGCGTGCGGGAAATGAATCCCCACGCCATCATTATTGAATTATGTCTATTACAATTACCAATCCGGAAGGCCGGAACGTCGAATTCAAGGACCAGCGGGGGCCGACTTGCGGTCTCTACGCCTTGTCCTTTGTCCTGGAATATCTTTATGATATTAAAATCCCCGCCACGGCGGACGGGGACAAGACCAGGGAATCCCTGAGGAACAAGTTCAAAAAGGACGGGAAAACCGTTATTGGAGAATTATATGACGCTACTTCAAGCATGGCCGATTATATCAAGGCGCTTGACCCGTCCAAAATCACGTGTCAGTCTGTTGCCTGTGACGTCGCAGCCATCATTGAAACGCTGAATGGCGGAGGCCTCTGCATGGTGCCTTTCTGTGTCAATGCTGAAGGCTACCCCGATAATTCTGGAATTCACGCCCATTGGTGCGTTTTACAGGATGTTCTGGATAAGACTAAACCCGATGAAGTGACTGCCCTTCATTGGGGGGACAGGATGAGAGAATTTTCCCTGGCTGCTCTTAAAAACAGCAACAGCGCCATTAAGGATGTTGGCGCTTCCTGGTGGGGCAAAGACAAGGACAGTACTGACCTGGAGTATTATTCCTGTGACTCGGAACAGAGCGCAACGGCGGTTGATTCCCTGGGGGAAATCCATCAGCTCAAGCCCGGTTCCGTCAAGAAAATTCCGGCAACTGACCTCAGCCGGAAATTGGCTGGAAAGATGCTGGTTTTTACCAAGTAGGTTAGCGCCGCGGCGGATGGATTTTCAGGAATCCGTAAATGGAAAAGCGGGCGGTCCCTTTCATGGAGGGAACCGCCCGCAAACGGTTTGAGCAGATGCTTCGGAGATTTTAGCCGATGCGTTCCACTTTCACGGAGTGGGACTGGCCGTTGATGATGATGGTCAGGTCACGGGAACCGGAGGGGCCGCTCACCCGGGCGGTGATTCCGTTGTCAATGACGGTCATGGACGGCGCGGCCGCCGGAGCCGCGGCGGGAGCGGTGTTCACCTGCACGGGGGCTTCTTCCTTAGGTTCCGGCTTTTTGTAGAAGTCTTCCACCTGCTGCGGGAACATGGCGTAGATGACGCAGTGTTCGTCGTCCGTGGGGAGCCCCTTTTCCGCAAGTTTCCTGCGCAGGTCTTCCATGCCGGGCTTGATCAGGTCCGCCGGGCGGCAGGTGATTGGTTCCTTGCCCATCTTTTCCGCACAGAGTTTCTGCACTTCCGGGTCCACGGGAGCCGAGGTGCGGCCGTAGTAGCCCAGGGCAATGTCCGCCGCCTGGGGGGTGATGTTCTTCCAGCGGCCGAACTTGACGTTCAGCATCGCCTGCACGCCTACGATCTGGGAGGTGGGGGTCACCAGCGGAATCCAGCCCAGGGCCTTGCGGACTACCGGGATTTCCGCGAATACTTCCTCAAATTTGTCTTCCATGCCCTGTTCCTTGAGCTGGGTGCGGAAGTTGGAAAGCATGCCGCCGGGCACCTGGTAGCGGAGCGTGTCAGAGTCCACCACTTCGTTGCGGTGGGAGGCGAATTTGCCCAGACTTTCATAGACGGGTTTGAGCATTTCGGAGATTTCAATGAGCTTGTCCGCGTCGTAATCCGGCTTGCGGGGATTGCCGTTCAGCAGGGCAAGCATGCGCAGGCAGTCCGGCTGGCCCGTGCCGTTGGCGAAGGGGGAGATGGAGACATCGCACGCGTCCACTCCGGCATCAATGGCGCTGAGGTAAGTGGATGCGCCGAGGCCGGCGGTGTCATGCGTGTGGATCCAGACGGGGATGTTCAGGTCCTTTTTCAGGGCGCTGACGAGTTCCTGGGTGACATACGGAGGAATGAGGCCGGCCATATCCTTGATGACGATGGCGTCCGCTCCCATATCCGCGAGTTCCCGCCCCATGTCCACAAAAGTCTGCGTGGTGTGCACGGGAGAAGTCGTGTAGCAGATGGTGCCGTGGGCCTGCGCTCCGGCTTTCTTGGCGGCGCGGATGGAGGTTTCCATGTTGCGCGGGTCGTTCACGCAGTCGAAAATGCGGAAGATGTTCATGCCGTGCTTGGCGCTCATGGCGACAAAGGCTTCCACCACGTCGTCCGCATAGTTGGTGTAGCCCACGATATTCTGGCCGCGCAGCAGCATCATGTGCGGCGTCTTGGGGGCCGCTTTTTTCAGGGCGTCCAGCCGGTCGAAAGGCCATTCTTTCAAGAAGCGCAGCCCGGCGTCGATGGTGGCGCCGCCCCAGGTTTCCAGGGCGCTGAAGCCCATGGAGTCCAGAATGGGGGCGATGGGCAGCATGTCTGCCGTCTTCATGCGTGTTGCCGCCAGGGATTGATGCCCGTCGCGCAGAACGGTGCAGTTGAATGTAACAGAATTCATTATTTAGTTAACTGTTGTTAAAAATTGAAGAGGTGGCTTCTGGAGGGTGATTTTCTCACAGCCTCCCTTGCAGGTCAAGCATACAACAGCGGATTCCCCGGAAGAACTACTGGACGGGGGCCGTCAGTCGCGCCAGGTTGCAGAGCATTTTGAAGCCCAGGGATTTGTTGTTGTAATCCGCCAGGGATTCCCTCTTGGAGGAGGAAAAATCCTGCTCCAGCATGGCTTTTACCTCCGCGCAGGCGGAGGGGGAATGGATAACGGCGGTGATTTCAAAGTTCAGGGCCAGGGAACGGTTGTCCAGATTGGCGGTTCCCACGGTGGCTATGTCATCGTCCATCAGAACCACTTTCTGATGCAGGAACCCCTTTTGATAGGCCCAGAGCTGGATGCCGTATGTGTCCAGGTCCCGAAGGAAGGTAAAGGAAGACAGTTTCACCAGAATATGGTCTGCCCGCTCCGGGCGCAGGATGCGCACGTCCACATTCCGCAGAGCCGCCGCCTGCAGGGCGGCCATGACCCCCTCGTCCGGGACGAAGTAGGGCGTGGCGATCCAGAGCCGGCGGGTGGCGCTGTTTGCCAGAGCGATGAGCGCGGTTTTCCAGGCGGGAATGACGTCTGCGGGACCGGAGGGCAGGATGAGCAGGGTTTCATCTTCCGGCTGGGGCGTGATTTCCCAGCGGAGGCGGGGAAGGGAGGAGGGGCCGCATTTCAGCATGGCCCAGTTCCAGTCTTCCAGAAAGCTGATTTGCGTTTGCTGGACGGAAGGCCCTTCAAGCTGAACAAACGTGTCGCGCCAGTAGCCCAGAGCGCCCTTGCCCAGGTATTCCCTGCCTATATTCATGCCTCCGATGAAGGCGGTGGAGCCGTCCACCACCACCAGTTTCCGGTGGTTGCGGAAGTTCAGCCGCAGGATGTTGCTCAGGAAATGGCGCTTCCCGTTGAAAGGTTCAATGTTCACTCCTGCTTTCCGCAGGGCGGAAATGTAACCGGGGGGGAGCTTGTGGGAGCCTATTTCATCATACAGCATGTAAATGCGGATGCCGGCCCTGGCCCGTTCAATCAGCAGCTCCTTCAGGTTCTGCCCCACGGAGTCGTTTTTGATGATGAAGAATTCAATCAGGATGTAATGCTCCGCGTTCTTGATGGCGTCGTAGATGCGCGGGAAAGCATTGGCCGCGTCAATAAGCAGGCGGCAGGAATTGCCGCGGCAGACGGGCAGCCGCACGATATTGGAAAGCGTGCGCATGATTTTTCCCGCCGTGTCTGATGACTGTACGGCATACGGAACCATGCAGTTTGTAATTTTATCCGTCAGTTCCCCCCATGCGGATTCGGGGTCCGTCTGGCGGCGGCGCGTTTCCACATATCCGCTGAATCTCCGGCGTCCCAGGATCAGGTAAAAGGGGACGGCAATATATGGAAATGCCAGCAGGGAAATGAGCCACGCGATTGTTCCCTGAGGCGTACGCGTATGGAGCAGGGCCGGAATCAGGCAGAAGGCGCCTGCAATGTGGCAAAAGGCGGCAAATCCCAAATATGGCTCTTCAGGAATGATCATGGAACGGAAAACCGGAAAAGATGCGGGGGATGAAAACGGCGGGGAGAAGTGAAAAGGCTGGCTTTTGGAGCAGGAGATGATACTAAGGTGGCGCATGCTCGTATTATCACGGGTCTAGGGATTAGAAAAGCGTAATTTAAGGGAATGAAGCAGTATTTGGCACTTTTGGAGGATGTTTTGACCAATGGGGTTGGGCGGGAGGACCGTACCGGAACGGGCACCATCGGCGTGTTCGGGCGGCAGAGCAGGTATGACCTGCGCGACGGTTTTCCGTGCCTGACGACCAAGAAGCTTCATTTGCGCTCCATCATTTATGAGCTGCTCTGGTTCCTGAAAGGGGAGACCAATATCAGGTTTTTGAAAGACAACGGCGTCAGCATCTGGGATGAATGGGCCGACGAAAACGGGGATCTGGGGCCCGTGTACGGCGCGCAGTGGCGCTGCTGGCCGGGAAACGACGGAAAACCCATTGACCAGATTGCCAGACTGATTGACGGCCTGAAACATAATCCCTGGTCCCGGAGGCACATCGTCAGTGCGTGGAATGTGGCCCTGGTGGATGACATGGCCCTCCCTCCGTGCCATTCCCTGTTCCAGTTTTGCGTGATTCCCGCCCAGCCGGGAGAAGAAAAGCACGGCCTTTCCCTCCAGCTTTACCAGCGCAGCGCGGATCTTTTTCTGGGGGTTCCCTTCAATATAGCTTCCTATGCGCTGCTGCTGCTTATGACCGCCCAGGTATGCGGGTATGAAGCCCGGGAATTCATCCATACGTTCGGGGATCTGCACCTGTACCGGAACCATCTGGACCAGGCGAGGGAACAACTCTCCCGCACGCCCCGTCCTCTTCCGGTCATGAAGCTCAACCCGGAGGTAAAAACCATTGACGGATTCCATTATGAGGATTTTGAGCTCGTGGGGTATGATCCCCTGCCGCACATCAAGGCTCCCATATCCGTTTAGCGCATTCATTCCTTAATCCATCATGTCACAACCCATTACTTATACAGGAGTGGTCGCCATGGCCCCCGACCGCGGCATTGGTTACCGGGGGGCGCTCCCCTGGCATTTGCCGGACGACCTCAAGACGTTCAAGCGCATTACGACGGGGCACCCCGTGCTGATGGGCCGGAAAACGTATGAGAGCATAGGCAGGCCTCTTCCCGGCAGGCAGAACATCGTGCTGACCCGTGACCCGGCGTGGACGGCGGAAGGCGTTCAGGTGATTCATTCCGCAGGGGAGTTGGAATGTCTGGAATTGATGGAGCCGGAAATCATGGTTATCGGAGGGGCGGAGATTTCCCTGATGATGCCGTCCATGTCCCGCATGTGGGTTTCCAAAGTAAAGGGGGGAATATCCGGCGGACACTTTTCTTCCTCCGTTTGAGAACCGGCTGGAGCGTGCTGTCCTGAAGGAACGGTTTGAAGATTTTGACCTGTATTTGTACGAGCAGGTCAAATAGCCGCTCTTGTCCGTAACTCCGCTGGAGGCGCTGAAGCATAAAAAAGACGGAGCGGCCAGGGCCGCCCCGTCCTTCATGGAGCAGTTTTCCTTTACATTTATTCCGCCTTTCCGGCAAACAGGCCTTTCACCCATTCGCGGTAACGCTGGAACATGGCGTACAGGGCCGGAATGAACAGAATGCCCACCACTGTAGCGAGGATCATGCCGTAGAAGGTGGAGATGCCAATGGCTTTGCGGCTTGCCGCTCCCGCTCCGGAGGCGATGACCATGGGGAATACCCCGATGATGAAAGAAATGGCCGTCATCATCACGGCGCGGAAGCGCTGCCGGGCCCCTTCCAGGGCGGCTTCATGGATGGGAACGCCGCGCTCCCGCTCCATCTTGGAGAATTCCACCATCAGAATGGCGTTTTTCCCGGCCAGGCCTACCAGCATCACCAGGCCGAGCTGAGCGTAAATGCTCAGGGGCGTGTTGCAGATAATCAGGCCGAGCAAAGCGCCCAGCAGGGCCACGGAGACGGAAACAATGACGGAAATGGGGACCGTCCAGCTTTCATATTGCGCCACCAGGAACAGGTAGCCGAAGAGCAGGGCCATCCCCATCAGCAGGACGATTTTCCCATCGTTCTGCCGTTCCTGATAGCTCATGTCCGTCCAGGTGATGGAGTAATTTTCCGGCAGCGGAATAGCCTCAATCTGGTTCATCAGCTCGCCGCTGCTGACGCCGGGTTTTGCCTGGGCGGTCACTTCCGCGGACATGAGCTGGTTGAAACGGGATATTTGCCGCGGCCCCACCATGTAAGACAGGGTGGCTACGGAGCTGAGCGGCACCATCTGGCCCTGATCGTTCTGAATGTAGGTGTTCATGATGTCATTGATGGTGGTGCGGTCCTCTGCCGCAGACTGCATCTTCACCTTGAACGTGTAGCCGATCAGGTTGAAATCATTGATGTACATGGAGGCCAGCTTGCTTTGAAGCGTCGTGAAGATGCGGCTGACGGGCACGTGCATGCTCTGAGCCTTTTCACGGTCGATGTTCAGGAAAAGCTGGGGGGTGTTCGCCTCATACGCGCTGCGGGCGTACATGGTTCCCGGCAGTTTGTTGATTTTGTCCAGCAGGTCGTTGGTCACTCGTTCCAGGTCTTTGGGAGTTTCCTCCCCGCTGGCCTGGAGCATGAAGGAGACGCCGCCCGTCAGGCCCAGCCCCATGATGGCGGGCGGGCTGAACACGGTGGCCTTGGCCGCCGGAATTTCATCACACAGAACGGAAGCTTTCTGCATGATGGAATCCAGGGAGAGTTCCGGCGTCTTGCGTTTGTCCCAGGGGTCAAGCTGGGCGATGCACATGCCCAGGTTTTCTCCGTTGCCGCCCATGAAGCTGAATCCGGAAGTGGAGGAAACCTGGCGCACGCCGGGGATGCTCATCAGCTTCTGTTCCGCACTGCGCATGGCCTGTTCCGTACGGCCCAGCGTGGCGCCCGGGGCCAGCTGGATATCACAGAAAACGGTGCCCTTGTCTTCCGGCGGGAGGAAGGATTTGGGTACGGTCTCAAACAGTTTCCAGTTGCCGACCAGGACAGCGGCCAGCAGAATCAGCGTAAGCCACGCGCGGCGCACCATGATGCCGGCGCATTTGATATAGCTTTTGCGCGCCCATTCCAGAGAGGCGTTGAAGGGGCGGAAGAGGCTGAACCTGCTCTGTTTCTTTTGCTTCCTTTTCAGCAGCAGAACGCACAGCGCGGGGCTGAGCGTCAGGGAATTGATTGCGGAAAGGCAGAGGGCCACGCACATGGTTACGGAGAATTGCATGTAAATGTTCCCCACCATGCCGCCGAAGAAGGCGATGGGCACGTAAATGGCTACCGTCACCAGCGTGGTGGCGATGATGGCACCTGTAATCTGGTGCATGCTCTTCTTGGTGGCTTCTTCTGGCGAGAGATCCTCCGTCTCCAGAATGCGCATCGTATTTTCCACCACGATGATGCCGTCGTCCACCAGGGACCCGATTACCAGAATAAGGCCGAACATGGTCAGCACATTGATGGAAAAGCCCAGGGGCAGCAGGATGGCGAAGGTCCCTATCAGGGAGACGGGAATGGCGAGCGCCGGAATGAGCGTGGCGCGCCAGTCCTGCAGGAACAGGTACGTGATGCCCACCACCAGAATCAGGGCGATGACAAGCGTTTCCACGATTTCCGCCATGGTGGCGGAAATGTATTGCGTGGGGTCGTAGCTCACGACGTAGCTCACACCTTCCGGAAAACGTTTTTCCAGCTTCTCCAGCGTGTCTTTCACGCCGTTCATGGCTTCCAGGGCATTGGCGTCATCCAGGCGGTACACTGCCATGTTCACGGAGTCTTCCCCCGTTGTTGCGGCTGCTGCCCGTGTAGGTTTCCGCGCCCAGCTCAATGCGGGCAATGTCATCCAGCCGGGTAACGTGGCCGTCCTGGCCCGTGCGGACGATAATCTTGCTGAATTCCTCCACGGTCTGCAGTCGTCCGGTGACGTTTACCTTATATTGGATGAAGTTGTTTTCCCCTTCCGAGCCGATGGAGCCGGCCGCGGCCTGAACGTTCTGCGCCTTGATGGCGTTGGAAACGTCATCCGGCGTGATATTCAGGGCGGACATGCGCAGGGCGTCCAGCCAGATGCGCATGCTGTAATTCTTTTCCGGCATCAGGTTGACGGCAGAGATTCCCGGTACGCGGGCGACCTCATCCTTCACCCTGGTCTTGACGAAGTTGTTCAGCTCCAGGGAACTCATGCTGGTGGACCGGAAGGCGAAGAATCCCAGGATGTCAGAGGAGCGTTTCCTGATCTTGATGCCCTGGTCTGTCACCTCCTTGGGAAGTTTGTATTCCACCCGTTTCAAGGCGTTCTGAACGTTCACCATGTTGATGTCCGAATTCGTACCGCTCTTGAACGTCAGGGACAGGGAATACCCGCCGGTGTTATCCGATTTGGAGGAGAAATAGAGCAGGTTTTCCAACCCGTTGAGTTCTTCCTCAATGGGGGAAGCCAGCGTTTCCATCACCACCTGGGCGCTGGCGCCCGTATAGGTAGCCTGCACGTTGATGCTGGTGGGCGCGATTTCCGGATACTCCGCAATGGGGAGCTGGTTCAGGCAGATGCCGCCCGCCAGCATCATCAGGATAGCGATGACGATGGCGAATTTGGGGCGTTTGATAAACAGGTCCGCAATCATGGGTAGCTCAGTTTTGAACGGAATATACCGGATTCACCTTGGCGCCGGGACGCACCTTGTGCATGCCGTCGATGATGACGACTTCCCCTTCCTTGACGCCGGAACTGAAACACTGTTCATTATTGACCGTGTTGCCCAGCGTAACGTCCCGACGTTCCACGACGCCCTGGTCGTTGACGATGTAAACGTAGCTCTTGTAGGCATCGTGCATCACGGAGGAAATGTTGGCCGCCGGGAAGCGGTCCACATTTTTCTTGGAAAGATTAACCGTGACTACGCCGCCGGGCGTCAGCACGTCTTCCGGATTGGGGAATTTTGCCCAGACGTTCAGGGTGTCCGTGGTCGTCTGGACGGTATTGTCCGTCATGAAAATCCTGCCCGGCTGGTCGTATGCCTTGCCGTTGGCGAGGTTGACGGACACAAGAGCGTCTTTCTTCATATTTTCCTGGGTGCCGAACAGGGAAAGGAAATCGCGTTCACTGATAGGGAACTTCACGTACACTTCATCGATGCCTGTAATGGTCACCAGGGAACCGGAGGTGGGGGTAATGTAATTGCCCGTGGAAAAAGTGACGCGGCCTGTGCGGCCCGTGATGGGTGCCGTGAGCCTGGTATAGTTAAGATCGTCCTTCGCTACCGTAATGGCGGCGTTTGCGGACTGGATTTCCGCTTCCAGGGCATGCATGGTGCTCTTGGCGTTTTCCACCGTGTCCATGGAGACGGATTTGGAGGCCAGCAGCCTGTTATAGCGTTCAAAACTGTTTTTTGCGTAAAGCAGTTTGGCTTCAAGCTGGGCCTTTTTGGCTATCGCTTCCTCCACAGCCGCCCTGTAGCGCGTATCCTCAATTTCGAACAGGAGATCCCCCTTCTTCACGACTTTTCCTTCCCGGAAACGGGTGGCTACGATGTTGCCGGAGACGCGGGGCTGCACAGTCACCCGGTCAATGGCTTCCACCTGGCCGATGTACTTCTTGTTCACCGCACTGTCAATAGCGGCGGCTTTCTGGACGAGTACGGTACTGGGTTTGGCTGCAACCCCTCCCGGCGTTCCCTGGGAATAACCCGGAACAAACAGGGAAAAAAGCAGGCCGGAGCCGGCCAGCAGACGGAGGGGCGCCTTCCGATGATGCGTGTGTTTTTTCATATGGTATTATTTACTGTAAACGTGATTGTAAAGGGTATCCACAATACGGCAGAAATTCTCCTTGTCCTCTTGCGACAGAGTGTTGAACAGGGTATCCAGTTTTTCCTTCATGCCGTTGAAAAGCATTTGGAACCTGGATTCGCCTTCCTCGGAAAGGCGGATGCACAGGGAACGCCTGTCGCGGGGATTCTCCTTGCGGTCGAACAGGCCTTTCTTCACCATGCTGTCCACCAGCAGGGAGGTGGAGGGAATGCTCATGCGGAGATAATAGGCAAGCTCTTTCAGGGGAATGCCTTCTTGGCGGTTGGTCATCAGGTGGTTCAGGGCACCCAGGGCGTTCATCTGCCGGACGGAAAGCCCCATGATTTTCTGGTAATGGCTCTGATCCACCTCATTCAGGTTATCCCTTTTGAACTGGTGGAGGATCGTCTCGAATTTGTGAACGGAGGCTGTGATATCCGCGGCAGTCTGAAGCATGAGGGTGTTATGTCAAAACCGGTTAATTGTTGTCAAACTAAAACAAATAAAGTTGAGAAGTTATTGCTGTATTGAAATAAATCGGGTAACTGAAAAGTTACGGTTTCTTCACCGTACAAACCGCCGGCGGTTGCAGAAGTTGCAAAAAAAGTCTTTTTTTCTTGTCACCGGGGTATAAAGGCGTGTATAAGCTTCCACGTCCCCGCCATCAGGCAGGGACGGCATCCAAGGTTATGGAGCGGTAGCTCAGTTCGGTTAGAGCGCCAGCCTGTCACGCTGGAGGTCGCGGGTTCGAGCCCCGTCCGCTTCGCCACCTTGTTCAGAAGAAACAGCCGCCTCCAAGCGGCTTTTTTGTGCCCGGATTGCTGCTGTTCCCGTATTCCGCTTGCTGTTTCAGGAAAATCGTCCGGGATGGCCCCTGCTTCTGAGGCATGGGGGTGGAATTTGCTTTTTACTCCGCTGACGATGCGTTTTCCGGAATTTGACTTTATCTCAACAGCGCGAAATGTACCGCGTCCCTTCCGGTTTGCGGGAAAATGACTGTTTTTCCTTCCCGTTGGAGAACTGCTTTCCTGCAGGGCGGGGGAGCGTGCTTGATTTAGGAGCAATTTTCCCTCATGATGTCAGCATGATTCTGGAACTGCACTCCCCGCTGGACATGCATCTTCACCTGAGGGACGGCGATATGCTGAAGCTGGTCGCCCCGTTAAGTTCCGCCTCTTTTGCCGGAGCGGTCATCATGCCCAACCTGGTGCCTCCGGTGGCTGATGCGGATGCGGTACAGGCTTACCGGCAGCGGGTGCTGGACGCTTGCGGAGACGATGTGTTCCAGCCGTACATGACGGCATTTTTCCGTTCCTATTCCGAGAAGGAATTGTCCCGGCTCAAGGAACTGGTGTTCGGCATCAAGCTGTACCCGGCAGGGGCCACCACGAACAGCGAGGGCGGCGTGAAGGCCATGAAGGATGCGGAAGCTACCCTGTCCATCATGCAGGAAATGGATATTCCTTTGCTGGTGCATGGCGAAAGCCACGGCTTCGTGATGGACCGGGAGGCCGAATTCCTGGATGTTTACCGTGATTTGGCCACGCGCTTCCCCCGGCTTACTATCTGCATGGAACATATTACCACGGCCGCCGCCGTGCAGCTGCTGGACGAATTTGAAAACCTGGCCGCCACGGTAACCCTCCAGCATCTTCTCATTACTTTAGACGATGTGGCCGGAGGCATGCTGAGGCCGCATCTGTTCTGCAAGCCGATCGCCAAAAGGCCGGAAGACCGGGAAGCCCTGTTGCAGGCTGCCCTTTCCGGGCATCCCCGCCTCATGTTCGGCAGTGACTCCGCCCCCCATCCCATCCATGCCAAGGAAGCGTGCGGATGCGCCGCCGGCGTATTTACCGCCCCCATCGCTCTTCCTCGTCTGGCGGCCCTGTTTGACGAACACGGGGCCCTGGACCGGTTGCAGGGCTTTGTTTCCGGTCATGCCTGCGCTTTGTACGGGTTGAATCCGCCTGCCAGGACGGTCCGTCTGCAGCGGCGTGAAATGCTGGTGCCGGACGCTTATGAAGGGCATGGACAGAAAGTGGTGCCGATGGATGCCGGATGCACCATTCCCTGGAGACTGATATAAGGGGCTTTTCCAGGGGAAGATGACAGAAAGCTATTTAAGGGAACCGTCTTTATACTGGATATTCCGGGCGATCTCACTACAATCCCTGCCCATGGATCGGATTCGCGTTTATACGGGTGGAGTTGCTTCCTGTAATGGTTACCTCTTTAAGACGAGGGATAACGCTTACGTGGCGGTGGACGCTCCGTCCGGCTTCGCGGACTGGATTTATTCCAAAAAGCCCGATATCATCATCACGGATCTTCTCATCACCCACCAGCATTTTGACCATGTGGAGGATGCCTGCCGCATGCGACAGATTTTCGACTGCCGCATTCATGCCGGGCAACCTTACAATGAAAGCCTGACGCTGGAAAAAATGGCCCGCGACGCCTGGGGGCTTCCCCTCAATGTTCAGCCGTTTGTGGTGGATGAAATACTTACTCCGGACATTCACACGGCGAATTGGGGCGGCCTGTTGTGGCATCTCCACCAGGTGCCCGGCCATTCTCCGGACAGCATTGTTTACGATTTGCCGGATGAAGGAATCATGTTCACAGGTGACGTCATTTTTGCCGGCTCCATCGGGCGGACGGATCTCCCGGGAGGAAACCTGCGCCTGCTGAAACAGGGCATTGAAAAGAAAGTGCTCAACCAGCCCGCCACGACCATGATTTTCCCGGGCCACGGTCCATATACCAACGTGAAAAACGAACTGCTGACCAATCCGTTCATCTCCTGACCGCGATTCCCGCGCCGCTGTACGGAATCGTGTTCTACTCTTTAGCAAGCATACAAGATCAATGTTATTTTCAGAATTAGGTTTATCGGAACCCGTCTTGAAGGCGGTGGAGAAATGCGGTTATGAACATCCCACCCCCATTCAGGAGCAGGCCATTCCCATCATTCTGGAAGGCAGGGACCTCATTGGGGCCTCCCAGACGGGGACGGGGAAAACCGCCGCTTTCGCCCTCCCGCTGCTGACAAGGATTCGGCCCATCGGCAAACCTCAGATACTGGTGCTGGAACCCACCAGGGAACTGGCCGACCAGGTGGCGGAATCCTTTGCCGAATACGGTGAATTCACCGGGTTGAAAGTAGCGTTGCTGTATGGCGGCGTGGGGTACGGAAAGCAGACGGAAGACCTGAAAAAAGGGGCGGACATCGTTGTGGCCACTCCCGGCCGGCTGGTGGACCACTTCTACCGCTGCACCATGCGCTTCGGAGAAGTCAAGGCCCTGGTTCTGGATGAAGTGGACCGAATGCTGGACATGGGGTTCCTGCCCATTGTCCGTAAAATCGTCAACCTCTGTCCGTGGGAAGGAAGGCAAACCCTCTTCTTCTCCGCCACCATGCCTCCGGTCATCGCGGGATTTGCCAAATGGTGCCTGACGGACCCTGCGGAAGTTACCATCGCCCGGCGTGAAGTGGCCGCCACCATCAGCCATGCCTTTTATCCGGTAGCTCTGGACCAGCGGGATGAACTGCTGTTGGCCCTGCTCAAGGGGACGGACTTCCGTTCCGTCATGATTTTCACCCGCACCCGCAAGGAGGCGGATGCGGTATGCGGCATGCTCAAGCATCATGGCTACCGCGGGGAAGTGGCCGTCATGCACTCCGACATTCCCCAGAAGGAACGCATGGAGGCGCTTAAGGGATTCAAGAGCGGAAAATACGATATTCTGGTGGCTACGGATGTGGCGGCGCGCGGCATTGACATCAGCGGCGTGACCCACGTCATCAATTACCGCGTTCCGGAAAACGCGGAAGACTATGTGCACCGCATCGGCCGTACCGGTCGCGCGGAAGCTTCCGGGGATGCGTTCACGATCATGACGGCGGATGAGCTGGACTTTGCTGCGGCTGTGGAAAATTTCATCGGGAAACCCATTGAACGCAAAAAACTGGACGGGTTCAACTACACGTACACCGCCCTGTTGGAAGACAAGCCCGTCAAATCCGTCCGCAAGCCCAAACCCGCAGTTCCCAAGCGCCGCAGGCGCTAAGAAGGGGGAAACATGATGTTTCTCTCTGATGGAATGAAAATCATCCCATGCGCATTCTTGCCATAGACCCGGCCATCCGCAACACGGGTTATGCCGTGGTGGAGGGAGATTACCGGCGCGCGCGCGCCCTGGACTATGGAACGCTTACCATTCCCCGGAGCGTGTCCCAGTCCGGCTGCCTGCTTGCCATCAAGCAGCATTTGGGCAATCTCATTGACAAATGGAACCCGGATGAAATGGCGGTGGAGCGCATCATCTATGTCCAGTCTCATCAGACGGCCATCACGATGGGGGCGGCCAAGGCGGCCGTGGTCATTGCCGCGGCGGAAGCCGGGCTGCGTATTATGGAATATTCCCCCAAAAGCGTGAAGCTTTCCGTCGTAGGGCGCGGGGCCGCTCAAAAAACGCAGGTCGCCTTCATGGTGCGGGCTCTTTTGGAACTCCGGGAAACGCCGGAATCCGATGCCGCCGACGCTCTGGCGATCGGCCTCACCCACCTCTTCTCTGCGGACCCTTTGAAGGCCCACATGATGGAGAGGAAATACATTTAGCAGTGATGAGAGATGAGCGTAAAAACCGCACTTGCAGCCCGCGAATTGAAATTTGACCGCCCGGCGCTGTTCTCTAATCACTGATTCAAGCCGTCAGGGCCTGAACGTCCTCCCTTTCCCGTCCTGCCACGCCTTGAGAAGGGAAGCATACATTTTGTTGAGCTGCTCCAGGGTAGCTACACGGAATTCCACGGTATTCGTATTCGGGTAAGCTTTCGCAACGGTTGTATCCGGGTCAATGCTGCCTCCCGTTGCCCGGTTGACGGCGCCGGCCCCAAGCTCCTTCGCACGGTCAGTCACATTCCTGATGGCGTTGATACCGGAATTTTGACCCAGCGTTTCCAGATAATAAAACTTGGTGGGCGTATTACCCAGGGTAATCAGCGTTACTTCATACACCATGCAGGCATTGTCCAGAATATACTTGTGTTGCGCCACCGCTACAATCCGGCTGAGATGCACCACATACTGTCCCTCTGGAAAATTGCCTATCCAGAACTGGCTCTGGTTGTAGTCATCCGTGGACGGGACGGCGGCTCCTTTCTTGGACTGGGCGGAAAGAGGTGCGGCTGCACAAACAAATAGAGCTAAAACAGGAAGGCAGAATCGTTTCATGCTTTCTATTTAATATCAGCTCTTACTGTATGGGAAGGAAAAATCGTTGAATGTTTGCGGGGGAGAACATGTCTGTTCATGGATAAATGTCATCCCTTTTTTCAGTTGCTCCCTTGCGCCGGAATACATGACTGTTTGAATAATATTTACTGGCACAGTTCATGATATTGATAGAAAATGCCAATACTCCTGTTTCCGGATGAAAAACCTGAAACGTACGTAAAAAGGTAATGGAATCAGGGTGTTATGGCATGGAAATTTCCATGGAACTTATCCATGCATCCGAGCAATTCCCTGAATTTATCCGTATTGCCTTCAATTTTAATCATGCCTTTGTCCAGAGCTGTCTTTAAGGGCATTGCCCGCATGGCGACCAGGGCGAAGTGGAGCCTGTCTCCGGTGATGACTGCGTCGGGATGTTTGACCAGTTTTCCTTCGCGGTACATCAGCACTTCGTTTTCAATCCAGAAGCCGTATGATCTTCCGTTTTGGGCAATCCAGTTGAAAGCCAGTTTTTTCCCTTTGGATTTCTCACTATTCAGGCTGACGCCCAAATAGTCGAACAGCAGTTCCGGAGTCAGGGCATATAAAGTGTCCGTCAACGTGAGTTCGCGGGAGTTTTTAAGCAGCCCGATTCCCGGTTCTCCGGCATTGACGAGAAGTTCATCGTTCCGGAATACGGATTCCGTTTGATAACCGAACTGTTTCAACATATTTCTTACCAGATTCCTTATGTTTCCTCTTTTTAGATGGGCAGACATAACGTTCCTTAATGTCCCGGCGTCTTGACGATAGTCCTTTTGCCCGGTGATTTCCGGAGGGCTATTCCTGATTCTGCCGCTTTCCGGAATCGGATTGATTTTTTCCTCAATTTCTGCGGGGGAATACCCTTTGCTAACCAGGTTCAATATCCGGTCATGCATGTATTTGCAGTTGCGGCATTCCCTGGCCAGGAACCGTTTGATATTTTCTTTTCCTATTCTGGGCCAATGGTGTTGTGAGAACAAAATCTCTATTTTGTCTTCATAACGCTGAATGGCTTGATCAAGGGCTTTCCACCTGTTTTTTGCATCCCTTATTTTGGATACTCCCAGAGTGCAGATATCATGTATGGCGCTTGCCGTGTCCTCTCCATAAAAAAGCGCCTTGAATTGGGGAAAATACATCAGTGCGGCAGAAGAGGCCCCCATTCCGGGAACCGCCATGAATTCCATTTCTATGCCGTCTATGTCCAGCCCGGATGCCGTTCTTTTGGTACTGGCAAAATAGTTGGTATGGGGATGTGCATCTACAACAGCCTTGATTGGCCGTTTTCCCGCCTTCCGGTAATAGAGGTCAAGACTCTCGGCCATGGTTTCTTTCGGGACGAAAGGGGCAATGATCATGATGCCTTCCCGTCCTTCAATAATAGTTATGTTCGGAAAACCTCCGCCGTGAATCTGGTAAATTCCTTTTGTGACTTCAGACAGCGCGTTTTTGGCATTGGGACGGGAAATGCTCCACGTAACCGGTTTGTCCCCGGGGCCTTGTTCCGCATCTTGAATGCCTTGACGGTCATTTTGATTCGCATCGTAAACTCCGGGAGATTTTTTGTTGTCTTCAACGGGATGCCTTAGCGCCTTTTTGGATTGTTTTGCCATACCGACGCCTGTACCGCCCCATGCAAATATTGCCAGAAGCGTGGCTGTCAAATAGTTCATTTTTGTTTTCATGATCGGAGTTTTATTAACGGAACGCGTGAAAAGTAAAAGGAAGGCCGGTTCCCATATTTTACTTTGCAGGAACAATAGACTTGCCAATAAAGAACAATGTTCGAAAAATGGCAGTATGTTAATATCTGATTACTAAAGTTTTTAGCTGATTGGCCGGAATTCCCGCCGCAAACGGGAAGTTTTTCGTTTTTTTATACCGCTTATTCTTCTGGTGGAAGGCGGTTGATATTCGGAGTGCCTTGAAGTAGGGGGGAAATCTGTGAAAGGATTTTTTTGCCCGTTTTCAACGGGTTTATGGAAGGAACATGGCTGGAAATGCGGAAAAGGGTATGTTAATGAACAGGGCATGGAAAGATTGTATCGTCCGAATGTTGCGGGGATGATGGTCCGGCAGGACGGGAAATTGTTGATTTGCGAGCGTTCCGGGCAGAAAGGAGCCTGGCAGTTTCCCCAGGGCGGAATTGACCCGGGGGAAACGGCTTTGGAAGCCGTGCGGCGCGAGATTGGGGAGGAAGTGGGGGTTTTGCCGTCCCAGTATGATATTGTGGAATCCCGGAAGGGGTATTGTTACGATTATCCGCCGGAGGTGCTGGAGTATGTTCGTGAAAAGCGGCGGCAGCCTTTTGTTGGGCAGGCGCAGGAGTATTTCCTGTGCCGGCTGCATGCGGACGCTCCGGAACCCGTCCTGGATGACCGGGAGTTTTGCGATTACAAGTGGATAGCCCCAGCCGAATTTAAGCTGGAGTGGCTGCCGGAGTTTAAAAAGAAAGTTTACGCCAGGGTCCTGGAAGATTTCTTTAATGTCCGGGCGCGGGATAAGTGAAGTGGCTCAGCAGGTCATGTGCGGCGGAAACGGGGTCCATTTTGTCCCCCGCCACCATGTTTTCCAGAATGGGCATGCGGGACGCTACGGCGGGGTGCTGTTCAAAAGCGGTGAGCAGGGCTTCATGCACCAGGGACTGGACCCATGAAAGGGACTGGCTCCGGCGGCGGCTGTACCAGAATCCGGATTCCTTCATGCTGTCCCGGAAGCGGAAGAGCGTTTCTTCAATGGTGTCCAGGCCGCGTCCCTCCAGGGAGGAGCAGGTGAGGACGGAGGGCGTCCAGCCGGGAGTGGGGCTTTGCAGGTAGTGGAGTACCATTTTCAGTTCCTGGCAGTGGGCTGCGGCGCGCTGGCGGTTGTCGCCGTCATCCTTGGTAACTACCAGAATATCCGCCAGTTCCATGATGCCCCGCTTGATGCCCTGGAGATCGTCTCCGGCGCCGGTGATGAGCAGGAGCATGAAAATGTCCACCATGGAGCGCACCGTAGTTTCCGACTGGCCGACCCCCACGGTTTCAATGAGAATAATGTCAAAGCCCGCGGCTTCGCATGCAATCATGGTTTCACGCGTTTTCCGGGCTACGCCGCCCAAAGAGCCGCCGGAGGGGGAAGGGCGGATGAAGGCGTTTTCTTCTCCGGAGAGTTCCTCCATGCGTGTTTTGTCTCCCATAATGGAACCGCGGGAGACTGAAGAAGACGGGTCAATAGCCAGCACGGCCACCTTGAACCCTTTTTTGCACAGGTAAGTGCCGAAGGCTTCAATGAAAGAGGATTTCCCGGCGCCCGGAACGCCCGTAATGCCGATGCGGACGGCGTTGCCAGAATGGGGCAAGAGCCTGGAGATGAGGGCGCGGGAAGATTCCTGGTCCCGGACGGCATTGCTTTCTATCAGTGTAATGGCCCTTCCCAGCAGGGCGCGGTTTCCGGCCAGTACTCCCTGGGCCAGTTCTTCTACGGAAGGGCGGTGCGGACGTGCAAATTTGATGTTGCTCATGGAAAAAGAGAGGGCGGATTATTTGAAAGGCGGTTCGTTTTCTTTGGTGCGCTCCATATCATAATTGAAGCGTTTGAGGATGAATTGACGGTGGTCGGCCAGCTTGCGCCGGAAGTTTTCCCAGGAGCGCGCGCTCATCGGTGACCAGCCGGCTTCCGCAATGGCGCAGGCACGCGGATAGGCGCGGTAGAGAATGTGGTTCAGGGAAGGGAGATGTTCTCCCCACACGGTGCCCTGAACGCCGATGATATGGTTTGTTTCCTTTTCTGGTCTGCCGTAGGCGGGGTCCAGCCTGTAGCTTTGTTCCAGCGTGGTGGTGGGCATCCATCCCCGGTTGTTTTGCCCTGGAAGTTGCGGATAGTCCAGGTAGCAGTGTTCCCCGGCAGCAATGATCAGGGAGAGCCCCTGCTTTTTCGTCTCCGTGATGGTGGACGGAGTCAGCCCCATGCGCCAGGTGAAGACGGTGTCTCCTTTGTTGTAGATGTTGGCCCTGGCCCACGGCTTTTCATACCATAGTTGGATGCGCTTGCCGTGAACAGCCAGCATGGAGGACATTTTTTTGATGAATTCCTTCAATTCCTCGTGGACGTCCTTCATGCCTTTTTGCTCCCGGTACTGGATGCTGAGGGGGCATTTGGCCCAGGTTTTTTCCAGGGGTGCTTCATCCCCGCCCAGATGGACGATGCCGGACGGAAAAATATCTTTGAGTTCCTTGAAAACAGCGGCATAAAATTTCCAGACTTCCGGTTTGTGCGGGCAGATGAGGTGGAGGGTGACACCTTCATCGGTCTTCACTTTCGTATCCGGGTTCGGGAAGCAGAAGAATTCAGGGTAGGCTGCCGCCAGGGCCTGGTTGTGGCCCGGCACGTCTATTTCAGGGATGACCTCAATGCCGCGCGCTGCGCAGTACGCCACCAGCTCCTTCAGTTCCTGTTTGGTGTACATCCCTTCGTGGGGAATTCCGTTGCGCATGCTTTCTTTCCGTTTGGAGGAGATGCTTTTCAATTTGGGGTAGCCGGGCACCGGAAGACGCCACCCTTGGTCGTCCGTCAAGTGGATCTGGAGCTTGTTGAATTTGTAATAGGCCATCATATCCACAAATTTTTTCAGATCGGCCGTGGGGATGAAATGCCGCGCGGGATCCACCATGAGGCCGCGCCACGGATAGCGCGGCTTGTCCGTGATGACGCCGCAGGGGATGCCCTCCGGCTGTCCCGCCAGCTGGTCCCGGAGCTGGCGGAGGGTTGCCAGCCCGTAAATTCTGCCTTCCCTTCCTCCGGAAGCAAGGTGCGCCCCCTGTGGGGTGACTGTGAGCCGGTAGGCGTCCGTTTCCAAGGACGGAGCCTCCTGGTCGGAAAGAAGTTTCAAGGTTCTGGTACTGTTGTGCTGCAGTTCCGTTTTTTCCGGTTCAGGGATAACGCTGTATTTGTCCGCTTCGGCGGCACATGCCATGTGGGCGGGAAAAATGGCGCAGGCCAGGATGAGGGGCAGTTTAAACATCATGAAGAACTATTTCGGAAAAGATTATACCATGGTAAGGGATGCGTGATAAGGAAAAACGGTGAAATTACTTGTTGTTTTCCCAGCGGAAGGCCGGTTCATTCCCCTGAGTGCGCTTCATATCATAATTGAAGCGTTTGAGGATGAATTGACGGTGGTCGGCCAGCTTGCGCCGGAAGTTTTCCCAGGAGCGCACGCTCATCGGTGACCAGCCGGCTTCCGCAATGGCGCAGGCGCGGGGATAGGCGCGGTAAAGCAGGTGGTCCAGGTCCGGCAGGCGTTCCGCCCATACGGGGGCATGCACGCCCCGGATATGGCCTGCCTCTTTCTCCGGTTTTCCAAAAGCGGGATCCAGTTCATAACATTTTTGCAGGGTGGTGGTTTTCATCCATCCCCAGTTGCGCTGCCCCTGAATCTGGGGAAAATCCAGGTAACAGTATTCGTTGGAGGCCATAATCAGGTTCAATCCCGCCTTTTTCGTCTTTTCAATGGACTGGAGGGCCTGGTCTTGCCGCCATGCGTAAACCGTTTCCCCCCGGATGGTAAATGCCGGCGTTCCCCTCATACCAGAATTGCGGCGTTTGCCCGTTTTTGGCAAGCAGAACTGTCGTTTTCGCAAAAAAGGCTCTCATTTGTTCCTGTTCGTCCTTCATGCCTGTTTTAGTCCGGGCTTCCCGGCACAGAGGGCATTTTTCCCAGACTTCCGTGGGGGCCTCGTCCCCGCCCAGATGAACGATACCGGACGGGAAGATATCCTTGAGTTCATTAAAGACGGAGGCATAAAATTTCCAGACTTCCGGCTTCTGGGGACAGACCAGTTCCTTGCTGTTTCCCGCTGTCGTCCGCACGTTCATGTCCGGTTTGGGGAAGCAGAAAAATTCCGGGTAGGCTGCCGCCAGGACTTGGTTGTGCCCCGGCACGTCTATTTCAGGGATGACCTCAATGCCGAGCGCTGCGCAGTACGCCACCAGCTCCTTCAGTTCCTGTTTGGTGTACATCCCCTCGTGGGGGATTCCGTCTCCGAAGCTTTCCGCCCGCCTGGAGGCGACGCTTTTCAATTTGGGGTAACCGGGCACGGGCAGCCTCCAGCCCTGGTTGTCCGTCAGATGCAGGTGCAGCTTGTTGAATTTGTAGTAGGCCATGAGGTCCACGAATTTTTCCAGGTCCTTGACGGGGATGAAATGCCGCGCGGGGTCCACCATGAGGCCGCGCCAGGGGTAGCGCGGCTCGTCCGTAATGACGCCGCAGGGGATGCCCTCCGGCTGCTCCGCCAACTGGTCCCGAAGCTGGCGGAGGGTTGCCAGCCCGTAAATTCTGCCTTCCTTTCCTCCGGAAGCTAGGTGCGCTCCCTGCGGTGTGACCGTGAGCCGGTAAGCGTCCGTTCCCAGGGATGGAGCTTCCCGGTCGGAAAGAAGCTGTAAAGTTGTTGCTGTTTCTTGCTTGAGTTCCGTTCTGGACGGCTCAGGGATAATGCTGTATTGGGCTGCCGCTTCTGCCGGAGGGGAGAAGGAGAGCAGAATGCCGCCGAGAATGGATAAGGGACGTGCCATATTTCCAATATAAACGGGGAGGAAACAGGTTCTGTCAAAGAATCATCTTTTGCTTCCAGATTTTTTTGCCGTCTCCTTGTTGCCCGGCGCGGAGCCGGTAATAGAAAAAAATAAAAGGCCGCCTCCGGAGAGATGGCCTTTTTATTAGAAGTGGTAGCCCTATGAGGACTCGAACCCCAAAATACGGAACCAGAATCCGCTGTGTTACCGATTACACTATAGGGCTATGTAACGGACGCTTTGAAAGCGCGGGCGCATTAAAGCGGAACCGGCCGTTTTTTGCAAGTTTTTTTTTACTCAAAGATATGTTTTGATTGGAAAAAGGCTGTGCAGGGAAGCGGCAGGCTGTTTTTTCCGGAATTATCCGGCCAGGCTTTGAAAGTACGCCTGCACATGTTCCTCTGTGATTTGCTGGCGGTGCGCCTGTTCGTGCCTGCCCTGGGCCTGCCGCCATGGGGAGGAAGGGGCGGTGTTGATGCGTCCGAGCTGCTGGGCCGTATATTTGCCATAGAAGTTCCAGATATGTTCCAGAAAGGGAATGATGTCCGTTTCCTCCTCCAAAGGGGGCTGGCGGCGGCTGGGATGTTCTATGGAAGAGTAGGGCGGCTGATCCTTGTATTCATGATAAATGGAAGGGAGTACCGGACCGGAAGGCCATGCTTCCACCCGTTCATTGATCAGAAAACCGCCTGTCCGGTGCAGATGCCACCAGTCCGCCAGAATGACCAGATGGTTCAGTTTGACGGGCGTCAGGACGTGCCCCCTGGCGTTCGACTGCTGAATGAACCAGTTGCAGAGTTTTTGCGTGGTAGTGGAGTTTGCCATGTTGAAATGGATTGCTTTTTATTATAGGGAGCCGCAGGTATTTCTCAACACTAAATCCGCTTGCAGTCCTAGCGCTCGGCGGTCGGGATAGGCAAACGGCTGTGGCGGGATCCGGCAGGTCCCCGGGATGCTGTTTCCTGCTCCGTGGGCGTAACGCCTGAAAGCATGGCGCAGGTTTTCCAGCGAGGCGGGCCCCGGAGCTTTCTTTCTCCCGGATAGCCTCAGCTGAGGCGCCTGCCTCCTCCGGAGCCGGCAGGATCAGGCCGTATGAATGCGGCGTAACCTTCCAGGGGGGAGGGAGACGGTTAAAGGGAAAGAAAGCGCGCTCTACGGACAACGTCTTCCGGAGAAAGGGAGTAAAGGCTGTCCAGCAATGATACGGCAAAGGAACCGGGGGCGGGGCTCTGTTCAAAGGCCATTTCTCCGGCAATGCCCATGAGTACGGCTGTGGAAACGGCCGCCTGCAGGGGAGTGGGGGAAACAGCGGCGCAGGCGGCGGATAATGCCCCCATGGAACAGCCCACGCCCGTGACGCGGGACATCATGGCGTGTCCGTTTTCCGTGGCGATTACCTGGCGGCCGTCCGTGGAATAGTCCGTACGCCCCGTAACAAGCACGGCCGCCCCCGTGTGCAGGGCCAGTTCCCTGGCCGCATGCAGGGCGTCTGCGCTGGAACTGGTGCTTTCCGGCCCTTTCATGACGGAGGAATATCCGGCCAGGGCCATGATTTCAGAAGCGTTTCCGCGGATGATGCGGGGAGACTGTTCCTTTAGTTGCCCCGCCAGCCGCGTGCGCAGGGAGAGCGCCCCTACGGCCACAGGATCCATCACCCAGGGGATATTCAGCCGGTTGGCTTCCCGCACCGCCGTTTGCATGGCGGCCCCCTGTTCGCGCGTCACGGTGCCCAGGTTGACCAGCAGGGCGCCTGTTCCGTTGCGGAGCATGTCCGCCGCTTCTTCCGCGTCGTTGAGCATGGCGGGCACAGCGCCTATGGCCAGCAGAAGATTAGCCGTCAGAGGCTGGACGACGGAATTGGTCAGGGAAAGAACCAGCGGGGCCGTTTCCCGGATTTTTTCCAGATCGGCGGCAACGGCTTGAACAAGGTCTGTTGATGAAAGCATGGCGTTAAAAAATGATGGTGTCCGGCATTTTCCGCGGTCCGCCCGTCAGGCCAGAGCCCGTGCGGCGGCTTCCGGGTTCTCCGCTCCGCAAATGGCGGAGACAACAGCAATTCCAGAGGCTGTTCCAGTGGCGCGCACCTGCCGGGCCCGTTCCGCGTCCAGACCGCCGATGGCGACAACGGGCAGCGGTGACTGTGAAGCCAGAGCGGAGAAGCCTTCCACGCCCAGCACGGGCGGGGCGTTCAGCTTGGAAATGGTGGGAAAGACGGGGCCCATGCCCAGGTAGTCCACCAGGGCGGCATCCACGGCGCGGAGCTGGTTCTCATTGGAGACGGACAGTCCCAGGATTTTATCCGGGCCGATCATGGCTCTGACGGATGGAACCGGAAGATCCCTCTGGCCGATGTGGACGCCGTCTGCTTCCAGCGCCAGGGCCAGGTCAATGCGGTTATTGACAATGAAGGGGATACCGCGGGAGGCCAGGAAATCCCGTATGGGCAGGGCTTCCCGGTAACAGGTTCCCGCATCCGGGTTGGTGGAGCGGTACTGCACGATGGAAACTCCCCCGTCCGCCGCTTTCCGGACGGTTTCGAAAAGGCTGTAGCGGCATTTGGACGGTTCATCCGTAACCAGGTAGAGATGGAGGTTGAATTTTTTCATGACAAAGGAATGGAAAGAATCAGTCCGTAAACAGGGGAGTGGAAAGAATCAGTCCGTAAACAGGGGAGTGGAAAGATAGCGGTCCCCCGTGTCCGGCAGCAGGACGACGATGGTCTTGCCTTCATTCTCCGGGCGCCGCGCCACCTGTGTGGCGGCCCATAGAGCGGCGCCGGAGGAAATGCCCGCCAGCACGCCGTCCGTGCGCGCCAGCTCTTTCCCTGTGGCGAAAGCGTCTTCATTGGTGACGGTGATGACTTCATCGTACACGGAGGTGTCCAGCGTTTCCGGAACGAATCCCGCGCCAATGCCCTGAATCTTGTGGGGCCGGCCGTGCCCTGGGTCAGCACGGGGGAGGAGAACGGCTCCACAGCCACGACCCGGATGTCCGGATTACGGGATTTAAGGTACTTGCCCACGCCTGTGATCGTTCCTCCGGTACCCACGCCCGCCACAAAAATATCCGCTTTGCCTTCTGTATCATTCCAGATTTCCGGGCCTGTGGTGCGGAAATGAGCTGCCGGGTTGGCCGGGTTGGCGAACTGGCCGGGGATAAAGCTGTTGGGCAGTCCCGCGGCCAGTTCCTCCGCCTTGGCGATGGCTCCTTTCATGCCCAGCGCGCCGTCCGTCAGCACCAGTTCCGCGCCGTAGGCTTTCAGGAGGTTGCGGCGTTCCACGCTCATCGTCTCCGGCATGGTCAGTATAATCCGGTACCCGCGTGAAGCGGCCACCGCCGCCAGGCCGATGCCCGTGTTTCCGCTGGTGGGCTCAATGATGACGGAATCCGGCTTCAGCTCTCCGGCGGCTTCCGCCGCGTCAATCATGGCCTGGGCAATGCGGTCTTTCACGCTGCCGGCGGGGTTCAGGTATTCCAGCTTGGCCAGGATGGTGGCGTTCAGGCCGTTCCTGCGTTCGTAATTGGTCAGTTCCAGCAACGGGGTGCCGCCGATCAGTTCCGTAATGTTTTTGTAAATTTTCATGGCTTGTAGGGAAAGAGCGTTGCTGCCGTCAAATCGTTAGAGAATGGCGCGGAAGCCCTGTTCCAGATCTTCCAGAATATCGTCGATATGTTCCGTCCCGATGGAGAGCCGCACGGTGGATGGCGTAATGCCCCCCGCCTTCAGTTCTTCCTCCGTCATCTGGGAGTGGGTGGTGGAGGCAGGGTGAATCACCAGGGACTTGACGTCCGCCACGTTCGCGAGCAGGGAGAATAGTTCCAGGCTTTCGCAGAACTTGCGAGCTTTTTCCGCGCCACCCTTGATTTCAAAGGTGAAAATGGAGCCGCCCCCGTTCGGGTAGTATCTCTTGTAAAGGTCGTGGTCCGGATGGTCCGGCAGGGAGGGATGGTTCACTTTTTCCACCTGGGGATGGGCGGCCAGATAACCCGCTACGCGCAGAGCGTTCTGCACATGGCGTTCCACCCGCAGGGAAAGTGTTTCCAGCCCCTGGAGAAGCAGGAAGGAATTGAACGGGCTGATGGTGGCTCCCGTGTCCCGCAGCAGGGTGGCCCGGATTTTGACGATATAGGCCAGATTGCCGCATACCTCCGCGAACACGGCTCCGTGGTAATTGGGGTTGGGCTTGCTGATGCCTGGGAACTTGTCGTTCTGCGTCCAGTCGAATTTGCCGCCGTCCACAATCACGCCGCCCATCACCGTGCCGTGGCCACCGATGAATTTGGTAGCGGAATGCACCACGATGTCAGCTCCGTGTTCCAGAGGGCGGAACAGGAAGGGCGTGGCGAATGTGCTGTCCACAATGAGTGGGATGCCGTGGGCGTGCGCCACTTCCGCCAGCGCTTCCATATCCACAATGTCGCAATTCGGGTTGCCCAGGCTTTCCACGTACAGGGCCTTGGTATTGTTCCGGATGGCCCTGGAAAAATTCTGAACGTCCCTCGCGTCCACGAAAGTGGTTTCTATGCCGGCATCCGCCAGCGTATTGGCGAAAAGATTGTACGTTCCGCCATATACGGTGGAGGAAGAAACAATGTGGTCCCCGGCCCGGGCGATGTTCTGGATGGCATACGTGACTGCGGCGGCCCCGGTGGATACGGCCAGCGCGGCCGCCCCTCCTTCCAGGGAGGCGATGCGTTGTTCAAAAACATCTGCGGTAGGGTTCATCAGGCGGTTATAGATATTGCCCGGCTCCGCTAGGGCAAAACGGGCCGCCGCCTGTTCCGAGTCTTTGAAGACATAGGAAGTGGTGGCGTAAATAGGCACGGCGCGCGCATCGGTGGCCGGGTCCGGACTTTCCTGACCCACGTGGATCTGGCGTGTTTCAAATCGATGGTTCTTGCTCATGTTTTTATATTCCTATCGGAAAACTAGGGAATAGATAGTGAAAAGGAAAGCCCATGTCAAGCTCCGGGTAAAAAAAACGGGACATGGGCCGGAATGGGAAAAGGTGGAGAAATGTTCAGGCCCGCGGCCGCTGTTTAAATGCCGGCTCCGTAGTCGCAGCCGATTTCCTTCTGCTGTTCGGCCAGATCTTCCAGCGTTACGCGGCGCAAATAATTCTCAATGACTTGCTGAAGCCCGCGCCAGAAAGGCAGCGTGGCGCATCCTGCCGCCCGCGGGCACGGATTTTCGTGGGGAGCCGTGCAGGAAATAGGCAGAAGGGAGCCTTCCGTCAGTTTCAGGATTTCTTCCGTGGTGTATTCTCGCGGATGTCTGGAAAGGCGGTATCCTCCCGCCTTTCCCCGGAAGCTCTGGACAAATCCCGCTTTCAAGAGGATGGCGATAATCTGTTCCAGATAACGTACGGTAATGTCCTGCCTGGCGGAAATCTCCTTCAGGGAAACGTAGCCTTCGTTGCGGTGATGGGCGAGATCAATCATCAGGCGCAGCGCGTAACGTCCTCTGGTGGAAACCTTCATCATATCGGTTAAATAAACGATATTTCCGGATGCCCGTCAATAGGGAATGAAGGTTCCACGCGGAATGGCGGACTTCTTCCCCGGTTGAAAGTCTAATAATTGTAATGGCGTGGAACCCGGGGGCCTATTCCGGTAAAAATTTCCCAGGAAATGGTGCCGGCCTTTTCAGCCAGTTCCGTCACGGGGATATGCGGCCCCATGATTTCTGCGGTCATGCCCGGTTCCGCGTGCGGTGCCCGGCTGACGTCCACGATGATCTGATCCATCGTCACGCGCCCGAGAAGGGGGCAGGAAACCCCGTCCACCATGACGCGGGCGCCCTTATGGGCCAGGGAACGCAGATAGCCGTCCGCATAGCCTATGCCCACGGTCGCCACCCTGGTGGGATGGTCCGTCACATAAGTGCCCCGTAGGAAATGCCGTGGCCTTCCGGCAGCGTGCGCACCACCGTCAGGCGGGAAAAAAGAGCCATGGCCGGCCTTAATTGAGAGGCCCATGGGGAGTCAATGGGGGGAAAACCCGTACAGCACCAGCCCGGGGCGGCACATGTTGTTGGAGGGAATTTCATAATCCAGGGAGGCGGCGCTGTTGGCCAGGTGGCAATACTTCAAGGGCAGTTTCTCCCGGATGCGGGCGGCCATCCGTTCAAAGAGGGCGATTTGCCTGAGCGTGATTTCCCGGTCCTCGTCCGCGCAGGGCAGGTGTGCTCCCAGGCCTTCCGGATACAGGCTGTCCAGTTCTCCCAGGCGGGAAAGCAGTTCTTCAAGCTGGTCCGGCAGGAATCCTCCGCGGCCCATTCCCGTATCCACGGAAAGGTGGATGGGCAGCGTCTTTCCGTACAGCCGCGCCAGGGAATTGTAATGCTCTGCTTCCTCCATGGTGGAAATGAAGGAGCGCCAGCCGTTCAGCACGATTTCCTCCCGTTCCTCCGGGAACGCGGGGCCCAGGATGTAAGGGCGGGTGCGGCAGCCCGCCTGGCTGATGCGCCGGGCTTCCCCCACATTGGCCACCCCGAAGAAAGCGATGCCTTCCGAATCCAGCGTGCGGCAAACCTGTTCCAGCCCGTGGCCGTAGGCGCCTGCCTTCACGACGGGCATGTAATATTCCCCTTTGGCCGCCTGCTTGACGACATTCAGGTTATGGCGGATGGCCCCGAGGTCGATTTCGGCCCAGGCGCGGGGAGGGCTGGTTGCTGGCATGGTTGGAAAATGGCGGAAAGGTTGGAAAAAGAGGGGCGCCGGACATTCCCGGCGCAGAGGATTGTCCGTCTTTGGCCGCGCAATTCCAGACGGATTTTTGTCAGTTTTTCTTTAACGGAGCGGGAGGAATGAAGCTGTGCGTCCAGAACATGGCGCCGGTTGCGGAGGTGATTCCGTCCATGTTAAGATAACGGGCCAAAAGCAGGGAGGGGGAGGAGTGCCCCATCTCCTTCTGAAGAAGGTTTTGATTGCAGAAATGGGCCAGGTGGTAGGAGGCGTAGGTATGCCTCAGCACGTCCTGCACCCATCCGCTTTTTTTCAGGATGCCGGACCGGCGCCTTACTTCCATCCATTTCTTTTCCCAGTTGGGCGGGCAAACGGGACGGGCGGGGGAACCGGCGGAAGACATCCGGCTGAGGATGGCGCCCAGCACGGGAAGGATGGAAACATGGCGGCTCCCGCCTGTTTTGGTATGGCTGGGCGCCAGTGAAACCAGGCCGGATTTCAGGTTGATGTGCTTCCAGGTCAGCCTTTTGACTTCGTGGGGGCGTATGCCCGCGTACAGCATCAGGGCGCAGGCCGGCAGGCATGCCCCGTGGAACAACTGTTCCGCGGTGTGGAGAAGCCGTTTTGCCTCGTACAGGGAAAGGGCCCTGATGCGTTTTTCCCTGAGGATGGGGGGAGGAACCAGAAAGGCCGCGTTTCTGCGGCACCACCCGCGCTTCAGGGAAAAATTCAGGATGCCGCTCAGGATCAGCCGCCCCTTGTGCCGCTGGCGGGGAGTGGAAAAGCTTTTGCGGAGATAACGCTCGCAATCTTCCGGCGTGATGGAACGGACCTGTTTTCTTGCCAGTTCCGGGCATTTTTTCATCATCCGGGCAGCCATATAGCGGATTTCCTGCAGGGTGCGGGGCCGGCGGTGTTTTCTTGCTTCCAGGCTGGCGCGGACAGCCTGGGAAAACGGCACGCTTGTTTCCCTGTCGGCAAGAGCCTCTCCTCCCAGCCGTATGCATCGTTTGGCCCGGGTTATCCTGTCGCCTCTTCCGCGGCTGGTGTCCAGGAGGTCCTTTAGAAGAAGGAAAGCGTCCATGGGAGGAATGCCCAGGGAACGGATGAGGAGGATTCCTGTCTGATCCGTGTCGGTGGGAAAGAGGAAGTCGGTATGTTCATGAAGAACGTTGTAGCAGAGGATTCCCAATCCGTACACAAGTCTAAAATGTGATGATAACAGCTATAAAGATCAAACAGGAACGGAAAAGGAAATGAAAGATGATAAACAATGATTCATAAAAATATGTTAGATTTTTTTCTACATTATTCGATATAAATGTACGGATTGGGAATCCGTTAGAACAGGCAAAAAATGAATGTTTCTATTTCCTTATTAATCATATTTGGAACAGTCTTTCTGGTGGGAGAACATGTTTTGGCTCGAACTTTGGAAACGGGAAGAGCGGGTGGCTATTACACTCATTCCGGGAAAGGGGACAGAAGCGCCAGAGCCAGGTTTGAACGGTTCAAAAGCAGAAAAACGCCTACAACTAGAACCAGCATAACCCCGATTTCCGTTTCAGACCAATATGGGAACAGGTATCGTGGGGATTTAATTACCAGCACTTATGACCCTTCAGCCAAAGCCAGGGCGGGAGCTGCCGCCTGGGATAAACGTCAAAGCGCCAAAGCCAAGACAATCATCAACCAGGCGGAACATGAAGCCCAGTCAAAAATTACCAGGGAAGAAGAAGCTCAGGTCTTTCGCGCATCTCTGTCACGCCTTCAGGAAGCCGTAAAACAGGGAAAGGTGGACAAGGTTCTTGCAGACAAGATGGTAAAGGTTTTGTCCCTGCGCGTCAAACAGGGAATAATGAATAGAAGGGAGGCCGCTGGCGCTATTGATTATTTGATTCTCAATAATAAAATTAATATTAAATAACGGAATCATCAGGATAAATGGGTGAAAGCTGGTATAAATATTGATTGTTAATGAGTATGCTTCATGCAATATTAAGTATTTTGGTTGGAGCGCTGGGAGGGTTGAGCGCCAGGGTGATTTTTTCTTTTGCGGCTTCCGTCGTCCTGCTGCCCCTGTCTTTATTCTCTTCAAGAAGGGAAACTCAAGTTTCTACAGTACAAGCCGCTTTGGCTTTGTGCTTACTGGTTATTGCTGTTTCCCTGTATGATTTTGCAGTAATAAAAAGCTGGAAAGGAATAGTGGAACATTTGACGTGGGGAGACTATATAGGAATTGTTGTTTTCTGTATATCTTCTGCCTGTATTCCTGACAGCCGTGCAGCGGACATGGCAGGAGACTGCAAGTATAACAGTATGATATTAAATGCGGGCGTTTATTTTTCCTTATTTATTCCTGTAGGTTTTTTATTGATGGACTGTTCTGAAAATATGTGGTCTTACTTATCTTTCATCATCGTCTTTCTGCTGTTCTCGTTTTTCCTGATAGATTTTCATTGTTCTAAAAAAAGCATGAAACAAATATTTGCGGATGGAAATAATTATCCGGAAATAGAGATAGAGAAAAAACGGTGGGCAGGAAGAAAATGGCGGATGATTGCAATCATCATTTCCGTATGTTTTTTAACAGCTTTTAGTGTTGTACAGCTATTTAATGGAAAAAAATACGCCCATGAGAACGAGACAGTAGAACTGGATCATACCCGCCTGATGAATTTGGGGGAGCAGTATTTGAATAAAGGAGATGTGGAGAGAGCTGTCTCATATTTCAAAAAATCGGCGGAGTTTGGAAACGCGAAAGCCCAAAGGATGCTGGGAGACTGTTATTTTTGGGGAGAGGGAATCAGAGAAGATAAGAGGGAGGCGGTGAAGTGGTATCTCTTGGCAGCCGGGCAGGGGGACGCGGAAGCCCAGAGGATTCTGGGAGACTGTTATTCTTGGGGAGAGGGAATCAGAGAAGACAAGAGTGAGGCGGTGAAGTGGTACCGTTTGGCAGCCGAACAGGGGGACGCGGAAGCCCAGAGGATTCTGGTAGATTGTTATAAGCGGCAGGGAGATTGTTATTTTTTGGGAGAAGGAATCAGGGAGGACAAGAGGGAGGCGGTGAAGTGGTACCGTCTGGCAGCCGAACAGGGGGATGCGGAAGCCCAGAGGATTCTGGGAGATTGTTATTTTTGGGGAGAAGGAATCAGGGAGGACAAACAGGAGGCGGTGAAGTGGTACCGTTTGGCAGCCGAACAGGGGGACGCGGAAGCCCAGAGGATTCTGGGAGCCTGTTATTATTTTGGAACAGGAATCAGGGAGGACAAACAGGAGGCGGTGAAGTGGTACCGCCTGGCAGCCGAACAGAAAAACTCAGAAGCTCGGTGGAGGCTGGGAGATTGTTATTTTTGGGGAGAAGGAATCAGAGAAGACAAGAGGGAGGCGGTGAAGTGGTACCGTTTGGCCGCTGAACAGAAAAACTCGGAAGCTCGGTGGAGGCTGGGGAGTTGCTATTATTTTGGAACAGGAATCAGGGAGGACAAGAGGGAGGCGGTGAAGTGGTACCGTTTGGCCGCTGAACAGAAAAACTCGGAAGCTCGGTGGAGGCTGGGGAGTTGCTATTATTTTGGAACAGGAATCAGGGAGGACAAACAGGAGGCAGTGAAGTGGTACCGTTTGGCTGCCGAGCAGGGGAACGCGGAAGCCCAGTGGAGACTGGGAGATTGTTATTTTTGGGGAGAAGGAATCAGGGAGGATAAACAGGAGGCTGTGAAGTGGTACCGTTTGGCTGCCGAGCAGGGGAACGCGAAAGCCCTGAAAGAACTGGGAGATTGTTATTTTTGGGGAGAAGGAATCAGGGAGGACAAACAGGAGGCGGTGAAGTGGTACCGCCTGGCTGCCGAACAGAAAAACGCGGAAGCTCAGTATAGTCTGGGGAGGTGCTATTATTTTGGAACAGGAATCAGGGAGGACAAACAGGAGGCGGTGAAGTGGTACCGTTTGGCTGCCGAGCAGGGGAACGCGGAAGCCCAGTGGAGGCTGGGAGCCTGTTATTATTTTGGAACAGGAATCTGGGAGGTTGTTATTTTGGGGGAGAAGGAATCAGGGAGGACAAACAGGAGGCGGTGAAGTGGTTCCGCCTGGCTGCCGGGCAGGGGTATGTGGAGGCCCAGAGGTGGCTGGGCGATTGTTATTTTTTTGGAAACGGAGTTGGGAAGAATAAAAGAGAAGCCGTAAACTGGTATTTTTTGTCAGCCAAAAAAGGAAATGCAGAAGCTCAAAGAAGATTGGGCGCGTGTTTTTATTTTGGGCATGGAGTTGCTAAAAACAGGCAGGAAGCGATACGCTGGTATCGTCTGGCTGCCGAACAGGGAAATTCCGTTGCCATCTCCATGCTGAAGAAGCTGGGAGTAATGTAAAGGGAAGAGCGAAGAGCATAGTAACTGTATTTATAAAAAGATGAAAGTTATGGAACAGTCGGAAGAAAGGCTATCCCGTATTAATGCATATAATAAACTTGTAGATGCCGCAATATTGGCAAAAACAAGTTCTAAGTCAGTTGCAGACATCGTGAACCATGAGTTGGGAATAGAGTGTAATGCAGCTAACGTCCAGGAGATTTTGAAGTCTTCCGTATCTGCTTCCGATATGCATAAAATCCGCAGAGAAATAGAGGGAAATGCTTCTATAAAAATGGAGAATGCGAATGGAACTTCATTTTTAAGAAAATATGTCAGTTTTTCCGGTCGTATTTCCAGATCTGAATATTGGGCGCTGAAGTTGCTGATATTGCCAATTGTGGCTATTATTCTTCTTTATGGAGTTGCAATGGTGTGGGATAAAACAGGGAATGATTCAGGAATATTAGTTTTGTTTGTGATTATTTTTATTTCTTATATATATTTCAATATTGTTGCAGATGTCAGGAGGCTTCATGACATAGGAGAGAGCGGATGGTTGGTGCTTTTAGAACTAGTTCCTTTGGCCAACATTGTCATTGCGGCGTTTCTTTTTTTTAAAGGTAGCCAATCAGCTGGTAATCAACATAAAGACTTAAAATCTTCTCACTGAAAAACGGTTGAGTATTTGGTATTTGCCCTGGGACGGACAGGGCATTTTTTAATGTAATACCAAACGGATTTTGTCAGTTTTTTCCGGAATGGATAGCAGGCGTTTCCTCTTTTCCCGCTGAAGGTGCTGGGGAGGCGTCCCGAAGGGTTTTCAGCAGGGCCGCCATGGTGTCTATGTCCTCATCCGTCATGGAGGAAAGGTCGTCCAGTTTCTTTTTAATGGCTTCAATTTCCTCTTCCCGGTACGGCAGCGTTTCTCCGCCGTGGGGACTCAGAAAGAAGGACGTGATGGTGCTGGTGAGCGTTCCCACGAATCCGATGCCCGTGAGCATCAGGAATACAGCCAGAAATTTGCCTGAAGTGGTGACCGGATAGGTATCCCCGTAGCCTACGGTGGTAGCCGTGACGAAGGACCACCAGATGCCGTTGGGCAGGCTCATGCCCTCCGCCAGATGGATGCCTACGGCCCCCAGCAGGATGATGACCAGGGCGGCGATGCAGATATACTTGAATCCGTTCGTGTTGAAGAAACGCCGGATGCGCGTGGTGAACCTCATGGCATAGGAAAACAGGTCCAGATACCTGGCGAGCCTTAAGATTTCCCCCAGCGAGGCGAACCTGAACAGGCGGAACAGGGCGTCAAAGGGAATAATGGCCAGCAAATCCCAGGGGTGTTCCTTAACGAAGAGCCATTTGGACCGGCTGATGGAGAAGCGGACCACATAATCCAGCACAAAAATCCAGTAGATGACGCGGTCCGCCGTGACTTCCCATTCCGCCGCTTCCGTGGTCAGGTCAATGGCGGTCAGCGTTACGGCGACCAGGGCCAGCAGGCACATGCCCGCTTGATAGGCCAGCCTCAGGAACAGAATGTGGCGGGGCATGCGGCGTAACGCGTTCATGGCGGGAAGAGAAATGAAAAAGCCGCCCCCGGCGGGGTGGGCAGGGAGCGGCTTGGGGAAAAGAGGCTGTTTCCTCCGGGTACCTTACTTCAGCAGGAGCTGTTCCATCAGGGCCTGGGAGGACTGGGCCAGCACGGCGGGATCGTCCAGCATGCCGGCGCGGAGCAGGGCGGTATTCGCGATCTGGTCCGCCACCATTTGCGCCAGTTCCGGGTTTTCCGTCCGCAGGGCGGAAAGCTTTTTCACCAGCGGGTTGGAGGGGTTCAGTTCCAGCTGCGGGTGGCTTTCCGGCACTTCCTGCCCCATGGCTTTCATGTACGCCCTCATTTCCGGCCCCATGTCATTGCCGCTTTGCAGGGCTACGGCGGCTCCGCTGACCAGGCGCTTGCCCAGGGTGACTTTGGAGAATTTGTCCGGGTACAGCCCTTTCAGCCATTCTTCCAGGGCCGCGGCTTCCTCCTGGGGCAGGGCGTCCTTCTGTTCCTCTTCCAGGGCGGGGAGTTCCACGTCGGCGCGGTCGATCATCGTGACGGGCTTTCCGTCCACGCTGGACAAGGAGTCCAGCACGAATTCGTCCCCATGGTCCGTGAAGAAGGCCACCTCATAGCCGCGGGCCTTGAAGGCTTCCAGGTACGGGCTGTTTTCCAGATGGGAGCGGGAGGGGCCGGTAAGCGCGTAAATGGCCGTCTGCCCTTCCTTCATGCGGGTGACGTAGTCTTCAAATGAGGTCGTTTCCCCCGGTTCCGTGGCCGTGGATTCAAAACGGAGCAGCTTGCCCAGGGATTCCTTATTCGGCCAGGAGGTGACGACGCCTTCTTTCAGATAGCGGGAGAATTGCGCGTAGAATTCCCTGTAGGTTTCCTGATCGTCCTTCGCCAGTTTTTCCAGATGCTTGATGAAGCGTTTGGTGATGATGTCGCTGATTTTGCGCACCAGGGAGTTGTCCTGAAGCATTTCGCGGGAAATGTTCAGGGGCAGGTCCTCGCTGTCCACCACGCCGTTCAGGAAGCGGAGCCATTCCGGCAGCAGGCCTTCCGGCTTGGCGTCAATCAGCACGCGCTTGCAGTACAGGGCCACGTTGGCGTCCACGCGGCCGAATCCGAACATTTCCGGATTGCGCCTGGGGATGAAAAGCAGGGCATTCAGGGCAATAGGGGCGTCCGCGCTGAAGTGCATGTAGGACAGGGGTTTTTCATCCGTGTGGGCAATGAACTGGTAAAATTCATCATATTCCTCCGGTTTCACGTCGGATTTGGACTTGGACCAGATGGCCTGAACGGTGTTGACGCGCTCTCCGTTGAAGTTGAGAGGGAACCCCACGAAGTTGGAGTAGCGGCGCAGGAGCTCCTTCACGCGGTATTCCTGGGAGAACTCTTCATATTCGTCTTTCAGGCGGATGACGATGCGGGTGCCCCGGTCCAGCGGTTCCGCCAGCGTCTCGATGCTGTAGCCTTCCCGTCCGTCGGAAGACCAGCGCAGGGAGGCGGCTTCCGGTTCATAGGAATGGGTGAACACTTCCACCCGGTCCGCCACCATAAACGAGCTGTAGAAGCCCACGCCGAACTGGCCGATCAGGTCCGCTCCGCCTTCCTGCTTCTGCTTGAGGGCCTCCATGAATTTTTTGGTGCCGGAGTGGGCGATGGTTCCCAGGTTTTCCACCAGGTCCGCTTCCGTCATCCCGATGCCGGTGTCCGCAATGGTGATGGTCTTGTTTTCCTTATCCGTAGTGACGGTGATTTCCAGGGGCTTGTCCGGCTGGTAAATATTGGAGTCCGTCAGCTGCTTCAGACGCAGTTTTTCCAGGGCGTCGGAAGCGTTGGAAACAAGCTCGCGGACAAAGATTTCACGGTCGCTGTAAAGGGCGTTGATGACAATGTCCAGCAGCTGCCGGACTTCCGCCTGAAATTGATGTGTTTCTGTATTCATATGGAAAAATGTTTTGCGAGCGTCATTATACGGCCCCCGTCAAGGGGGATGGACAGTTTTTCTCCCTGGGCCCGGGCGTCCCATGTCACACAAAAAGGCTTTTTCACAGGCATGGGGGCCGGGCGTTTTTCCTTGAAACAATTCCGGAAACCGAACAGTATTATTTAACAAATGATTTTCTCACCATTGTTGAAAAAGGGGATTCTTTTACTGGCCTTCTGCGGCGTGCTGGGCGGAGGCGTGCTTTCCGCCCAGGAAACAGGGGGCTCGCCGATTACGGAGGAGGGTTTGAAGGCATTGGATTCCAATGTGTTCGCCAATGAATACATGCTTGCATTGAAGCCCAATGTCACGCGCGACCGCATCGCCAAAATTAAGGATCCCTTTGTGCGTGGGCTCGCCGAGCAGATGGCGGAGAAGAAATTTGACCGCAAGGCCCGCGCCCTGACGGCGGAGCCGTATGAACCGGTCAAGGATCTGGCGGAACGCCTGCGCACCAGCCAGTACAGCAAATTTGAAAATCCCACCGGCATCTTTTTTGAAGAGGGGGAGGACGTATCGCTGGTCATGGGGGATCCCAAAGGTGAAAAACTGAATCTGGTTATCCACAATTTCGGGCGGGACGGAGGACACAGCTCCTATCCGCTGAAAGAGGGGGTCAACATCATCAGGGCGAAGAACAAGGGGCTTGGCTATATTGAGTATTTCACATCCAATTACAAGAAGGCACCCAAGGTGCATTTGTCCATTCTGTCCGGCAAGGTGAATGGAGTTTTCGTGGGAGGCGTCAGCAAAAACAGCGACTGGAAGAGGATGCTGGAAAACTCCCCCACGGAAGTTGTGGACATCGTGGGCAACCGCGTGCATCTGGTGTATCCGGTGGAGGAACTTAAACAATTCTGCCCGGACAAGGGGGAGGAACTTATTGCCCTGTACGACAGGATTATCGGCATGGAGCAGCAGATCATGGGCCTGTACAAGTACAGGATGCTGCCCAAAAACCGGATGTTCGGCCGTGTGATCTGGAACGGGTTCATGCATGCGGACGGCACGGGGGCCGCCTTTCATAACGGCACCATGAAGGAGGTAGGCAATCCGGACAGGATTCCCGGCAGCGCCTGGGGGATTGCCCATGAGTTCGGCCACGTTAACCAGGTGCGCCCCGCCATGAAATGGGTATCCACCGGAGAAGTGACCAATAACATTTACTCCGCTTACGTGAATTACATGCTGAATCCCTCCAACATGCGCCTGGAGCATGAACGCATCAACGGCGGGGACGGCAACATGATTGGCGGCCGCTTCAACGCCTATCTGAACAACGGCATTTTGAAGGGGGAAAACTGGCTTGTCCAGAGCGGGCCGGACAAGCGTTCCGGCGGGGATAACCGTCCGATGGTGCACGACCATTTTGTCAAGCTGGCCCCCCTGTGGCAGCTTGAGTTGTATTTCAAGGTAGCCGGGAAGGGTAATCCCGATTTTTATCCGGATATCTTTTATAAGGCCATCAAGATGGATACCAGGGGCAAGAAGGACGGCGAGCTCCAGCTTGCGTTCATGAAGAACGCCTGCGACGCCGCCAGACAGGACCTGACGGATTTTTCCGGAAAACGGGCATGCTCAAGCCCATTGACCAGGAATTGGACGACTACACCTGCGCCCGCATGACCATCACGGAGGCCGACTGCAAGAACCTGATTGCCTACGCCAGGAAGTACAAAAAGCCGGAAAGCCCCGTCATTTACTATATTTCCGTCAATAGCGCGGAAGCATATAAGAACCGACTGCCTGTCCGAGGCGTCTATAACCAGGGCGTTACGGAGCAGGGCAATCGTCGCATTATTTCCCATGACGTGTGGAAAAACGCCGTCGTCTTTGAAACATACAAAGACAGGGAGATGGTCCGCATCACCATGGCGGGGACGGATTCCAGGGATAATTCCTCCACCACGGTCCCCTATCCGGAAGGCTCTACGCGGATTGAGGCCGTTTCCTGGGACGGCAGGCGTACGCTGGTGTACGGCAAACGCCCTGACAAATGAAAGCTTAAGAGGTTAGCGTGTTCGGGCGCCGCCGTTCTCTAGGACGGCGGCGCTTTTTCATGACAGGGGGGCGGATGGAAAACCGCAAGGGGATTGCTCATCCTGATGGTCTTTTCTCCATACCGTATCTTCCGGACTGCTGACAGCCGGAAGGCTGTTGCTTTTGAACAGGGGTGGGGGAGAGGCTGTATAACATGGGATGGATAAGGCAGGAACTTCCGGAGGCATCAGGGGAAAGATGCTGTTGTTTGCCGCCTTTTTAATCGTGTGCTTTAATCTGCGTACCGGGTTTGATTCTCCCGATCCGCTGTTGGGAACGATTGAAAGGGATATGGGGCTTTCCCTGGAAAATTCAGGGCTGTTCGCCCTGCTGCCCGTCTTTGTGCTGGGGGTGGCGGCACCCATTTCTCCGCGCGTGGCGCGCCGGATGACGCCGTGGAAAATCATTTTCTGGTTCCAGCTTCTGGCGGTGGCCGGAATTTTCTGGCGCAGCTGGGACGGCGTGGCGGGGTTATACGGCGGCATGGTTCTGATGGGGCTGGGCATGGGGATTGCCGGAGCGGCCATTCCCGGACTGATCAAGCACCAGTTTCCTGACCGTGCTTCCGCCATGATGGGCGTTTACAGCGCCATGATCGGCGTGGGCAGCGCTGCGGCTTCCGGCCTGTCCGTTCCCCTTTCCAATATGCTGGGAGGCTGGCGTTTCGGCCTGGGGATCTGGATTATTCCCATCCTGCTGGGGATGCTGGTATGGGGCGCTTATTTTCTCAGGCATCCGGACGGCGTGTTTCAAAACGATCCGGCGGCATCCGGACGCAGCCTGCTGCGCAGCGGCAAGGCATGGCAGGTTACCGTTTTTTATTTGAGCCGCGTTGGGGCTGCCTATTTCTTTTATACCTGGATTCCCATCTTTCTGAGGCAGCGGGGCATGAGCTATGAGGACGCCGGTTTCATCCTTTCCGTGGCCATGTTCGCCCAGCTGCCCGCTACGCTCTCCGCTCACGTGCTGGAAAAAGCTATGGGAGGGCGGGGCCTCCTCATCGTGATGGCCATGGCGTTGGCGGCCCTTTCCTGCTGGGGCATCCTGTATCTTCCGCTGGACTGGGCCGTCTGGATGGCTATTCTGTTCGGCCTGGCGACGGGAACCGTATTCAGCCGCGGAATGGCGCTGATGGTGGAACGGGCCCGGACGCCTTCCGAATCAATCAGGCTTTCCGGCATGTCCCAGGGAATCGGCTTTACCATGGGCGCCCTGTTGAGCCTGCTGTTTACCTCCTTCCTGCATCAGGGAGGATCCTTCCTGCCGTTCTGCCTGGTTTATACCTTGTTCTGCGTGCTCGGCATGGTTTCCGGCCGCATGTCCGCCCGGCCGGGATACGTGTAATTTTCTGGGGAGATATTCATGATTAAGTATTAGTGATTAGGAAGCGGGGTTCATTGTTCTTTCCCTCGTTTCCGTATTCCGCCGTTTTCTCTTGAGTGACGTCCCTGCGGCCCGAAGGGCTTGACGCTGGCGGGGGGGACGGGTAAGCTCTTGCCCGTCAAATTTTATGAAGGAAGAGATTGTACGCATCCAACGGGACGCCCTGGCACGCATCGCCCAGGCGTCTGACAGGCGCGGCGTGGAAGACGCGCGCGTGGCCATCCTCGGCAAAAAAGGGGAATTGACCCTGGCCCAGACGGGCATGAAGGACGTTCCCAGGGAGGAAAAACCCGCCGTCGGCCAGTTGCTTAACGAGGCCCGCAAGGCCATTACGGAAGCCCTGGACGCCAAGCTGGAGGAAGTGCAGGCCCAGGCGGATAAGGCCGCCGTGGCCGGGGTGGATCTGACGCTGCCGGCCCGCTCCCTGCCGTCTGGCGGGCTGCACCCCCTCACCATCGTGCGGGATGAAGCCGTCCGCATTCTGCGCCACATGGGCTTTGCCCTGGCGGACGGCCCGGAGATTGAGGACGAGTTCCACTGCTTTGACGCGCTGAACACGCCGGAAGATCACCCGGCCCGCAATGAGAAGGATACGTTTTACTTTGATTCCGGCAAGCTTCTGCGTACGCACACGTCTTCCGTGCAGATCCGCTCCATGGAAAAGCAGCTGCCGCCCGTGCGTGTCATCGCTCCCGGTTCCGCCTACCGCCGCGACGAAATTGACGCCACGCACCTTTCCGCCTTCAATCAGCTTGAAGGCCTGTATGTGGATACGGACGTTTCCGTGGGCGACCTGAAAGGAACGCTGGAATATTTTCTGCGCGCCCTTTTCGGTTCCGGAACGGAGGTGCGCTTCCGCCCCCATTTCTTCCCGTTCACGGAACCCAGCTTTGAAATTGACGTCAAGCTGAAGGTGGACGGCCAGGCCCCCCGCTGGGTGGAGATTGCCGGCTGCGGCATGGTGGATCCCAATGTTTTTGAAGCCGTGGACCGCGAACTGGGCCTGGACCCCGGAGCGCAGGCCCGCTACACGGGGCTGACCGGCTTTGCCTTCGGCATCGGCCTGGACCGCCTGGCGATGATCCGCTGGGGCATCAGGGACATCCGCGCCCTGATTGAGAATGATGTGCGCTTCCTTGCCCAATTCCAATAATTTTTACCTGTTTTCCCGTTATGAAGATTTCCCTTAACTGGCTTTCCCAGTACATTGACCTGTCCGGCCTGAGCGTGGATGAAATGTCTGACATGCTGACTTTTGCCGGCATTGAGGTGGAAGACATCCGCCAGCAGGGCGTGGATTCCCCATACGTGGTGGTGGCCCGCGTGGCTGCCGCGGAACAGCATCCCCAGGCGGACCGGCTGAAGGTCTGCCAGGTGGACGTGGGCGACGGTACGCTGCACCAGATTGTGTGCGGCGCGCAGAACTACAAGGTGGGGGACAAGGTCCCCTGCGCCCTGCCGGGAGCGGTGCTGCCCGGCAACGTTGAAATCAAGGTGGGCAAGCTGCGCGGCGTGGAGTCCCGCGGCATGCTCTGTTCCGCCTCCGAGCTGGGGCTTCCCGACAAGGAGCACGGTCTCTGGATTCTCCCTCAGGAACTGGAACCCGGTACGCCGATTTCCCAGGTTGTCAAGGCGGATACCCTGGTGGAAGTGGAAGTAACGCCCAACCGGCCGGATTTGCTTTCCCACAATGGCATGGCGTATGAACTGGCCGCTATCTCCGGCCGGGGGTACAGGCCTGTTTCCATTGACGACGCCGGAGTGGCGCTGGAACCCGCCGGAGACTTCGTGCGGCTGGACCAGCCGGAGCTGAACCCGTACTACACCGCCGTAAAAATCAGCGGCGTGAAAGTGCAGGAAAGCCCGGAATGGCTGAAGGAACGCCTGGTAGCCGTCGGCCTGCGCCCCATCAACAACATCGTGGATATTACCAACTTCGTCCTGCATGAACTGGGAACGCCCCTCCATGCCTTTGACGCGGCGAAAGTGCAGGGCGGCATCGTCACCCGCACCGCTTATGAAGGGGAAACCATCAAGGCCTTGGACGGCCAGGAATACACGCTTAACTGCACGGATCTGGTTGTTGCGGACCAGTCCGGCAACGCGCTCGCCATCGGCGGCGTGATGGGTGGGGAGGAAAGCGGCGTGACGGACGCCACTACGGATATCATTCTGGAGTCCGCCTGGTTCAAGCCCTCCTCCGTCCGCGCCACGTCCCGCAGGCTGGCCCTGTCCTCCGACTCTTCCTACCGCTTTGAACGCGGCACTTCCGCCTGGAATGTCCTGCGCGGTTCCGTGCGCGCCGTGGAACTGATTCTCCAGCTGGCGGGCGGAACGGCTTCCCCGACGTATGTGGCCGGTTCTCCCGTTCCTAATCCGGCTCATGCTTCCATGCCTTCCTGCGGAGGGGCGGACGGCCCCGTTTCCGTGTTCTCTTCCCTGAAGCAGGGGAAGGGCGCCACGGTGACTAATGAACTGGGCTTTGTACAACTTCCCTGGAAAGCGCTGGATCAGATTTCCGGCGGTTCCATTTCTCATGAGGAAGGGGCTCGCATCCTGACGGCGCTGGGCCTGAAGCAGGTTCCGGATTCACCGGAATGCTGGCTGATCCCCCCCCACCGCCTGGATCTCACGCGCCCGTGCGACCTTCTGGAGGAAATCGTGCGCGTTTTCGGCCTGGACGGCATACCGTCCCGCTTCTCCGGCCCCTTCGTGGCGGAATCCCCGGTGGATGCGGCCTATAACTTCCAGATGGAGCTGCGCCGCAAGCTGGCGGCCCTGGGATTTTATGAAACCCAGACCATCAAGCTCATTGCCTCTGAATCCGCGGACGGCGCCATTGCCCAGGTGAAGGACGCGTTGCCCCTGCGCCCCCTTCAGGACGGAGACCTCATCCGCGTGTCCCTGCCGCTCAGCGAGGATCACTCCGTGCTGCGTCCCGCCCATACGCCCGGCCTGATTGCCGCCGCCGTGCGCAACAGCAACCAGGGTGTGTCCGGCCTGCGCTTCTTTGAACTTGGCCGCGTCTTCCGCAATACGGGCGGCGGCAAGGGCAGGGACATTGAAACGGATACCCTGGGTATTCTTGTTTCCGGGGACCGCACGGCGCGCTCCTGGGCGGACCCCAGGCCGGAGCAGGCCTCCTTTGAGGACCTTCTGGCCGTGATGGCTGCTCTGGCGCCGGGCCACCGCTTTACGCTTACGCCTGCCAAACCGCGCGAACAGGCCGCCCTGGGGGCGGATGTGCAGCTGGACGGGAAAGCCTGCGGCTATTTCGCCCGCCTGTCCCTGGCGCGCTGCCGGGAGCTGGGCCTGGGCCAGCCCGTGTACGTGGCGGAACTGGATCTCCGCAAAATGCAGGAAATCCTCACCGCGCCCGTGAAGGCTGCGGAATTGCCCCAATTCCCCGGCTCTTCCCGCGATGCGGCCATGGAGCTGCCCCTCTCCACGCCCAATGCGGACATTGTCAAGGCCGTGGAATCCGCCCGGGAAAAACTGCTTGTCAGCTATTCCTGCTTTGACGTGTTCACGGACCCCTCCGGTGAAAAACTCCCGGCGGACCGCAAATCCATTGCTTACACCTTCCTGTACAGGGATCCGGCCAAGACCCTCACGGCCGCGGAAGTGGACGCCGCGCACCAGCGCGTGCTGAAAGCCCTGACGGATAAAGTGAAGGGCCTTTCCTTCAGGTAACTTCCGTTAACGGGCCGCGCGTTTCATGAGCTGGAACGCGCGGCCTGCTTTTTATTTTTCATGCATTTGACTTTCCTGCGCCACGCGGGCCTGGCCGCCGCCCGCATTCTGATGATGGCGGCGTGGTTCGGCCTCTCCGTATGGGCGGCGGGCGTGGTTTTTTACAACGTATGGGGAGGTCCCGTGCTGGTGTGGTTGTACGTGGCGGCCATGGCGTGCGCTTTCGCCCTCCGCAGAAAACGGCCCGTATTATGGCGCGCTTCCTGGGGAGTGCCGGCCCTGTTGCTGGCGTACTACCTGTGCATACCGGCGACGAACGATAAGGAATGGCAGCCGTCCTGGAGTCGCCTGCCCTCCGTGGAAATCAACGGAAATGAAATCGTGGTGAAGGACGTGCGCAGTTTTATCTACCGGACGGAGCGGGACTTCGACGCGCGCTATGTGACGCGCCGCTTTGACCTGGACAAGCTGGCTACGCTGGATTTTGCCGTGAGCCACTGGGATGGGATGGAATTCGTGGCCCATACCATGTTGTCCTTCGGTTTTGAGGATGGGAAGCATCTGGCCCTGTCCGTGGAAACGCGGCTGCCTGAAGGGGTGGAGCAGGGAAGTGTCCCTGGCCTTTACAAGCAATTCAACGTGATTTACATCCTGGCGGACGAAGAAGACCTGTTCGCCCTGCGCACTAATTACCGGAAAGAGGACATGTACCTGTACCGTATCAACATTGACAGGGAAAACCTGAAAAAGGCCTTTCTGGGGTTTGCGGAAAAAATCAACAGTCTCCATGAACGCCCGCGCTATTATCATACCGTCACCGCCAACTGCACGACGGAACTGGTGGATACGTTCAAGAACTATCTGGGCGTGCGCCGCTGGCAGTGGACTCCCGTTTTTAACGGCATGTGCGATCAGAATGCCTATGACCGCGGGGAACTCCTCCACCTTCCCGGAGAAAGCTTCCGGGAGCTGAAAAAGCGCTCTTTTATGGGGCATGGAGGGAACGGTGAGGACTGGCCAGCCCTCCGCCGCCGCTGGGAGGAGGGCTGGAGGACGTTCGCGTCCGCTCCGGTCAAAGAGTAGCGAACTGGAAGTGCATCCAGTCGTAGTCGCGGGAGCGTCCCAGGGATACGGCCCCTTCCGCTTCCACGAATTGCCAGAAAGCGGTGTACTCCGGTCCGGACAGAACCGCTTTCGGCGCGGAGACATTTAGTCCGTTTCTGTCCGGATCCATGTCCACGGCGATGCCCCAGGCATGCATGGATGTGGCTTTTCCGCCGATAATGGAGCGGTTGTTGAAGCAGCCGCCATACAGGTCCAGCCCCAGTTCCCTGATTTTCTCCATGCCGTAATGGTCCAGAGCAGCCTGGAAGATGCGGACGAGCGGTTCCGCCACCAGCTTGTGGCAGCGCATGGTGGAAACGGTCGTGTTTGTTTCCCACGCCAGCCGCATGACATAAGGCAGCTTGATGCTGGTCATGTTGCTTTCATCTCCCGCACGGCCGAAGACGGATTTTCCGGAACGCACTTCCTCCTGGCTGGGCCAGGAATGTTCCGGTTGGCGGATGTCCAGCTTTTCCAGCAGGGCCAGAGCCGTCTTGGGGCCGGGGATGCCGTCAGCATCCACGCCCAGGTGCTGTTGAATCAATTTCCAGTATTTTTTCATAGGAAGCCACGCTAGAAACTCCCTCCGGAAAGTTCCACATTTTTCCTTTCAGCGTCATTCCTGCCTTTCCGGCGGGGGGCAAAAAGAAGCCATCTGTCCTTTTATGTTGCGGAAAAGATTCATTCTGCTACACTTTTATTTACCTTTTATTTTATGAATTCAGAACCATCAAACGTTGTCAAATTTTACAATGGGGAACAAATTCCCCTGGAACTGCACAAAGTCCGCGTGGTGCAGAAGCTGCATCTTGTTCCCGTGGAACGCCGCCTGGAAGCCGCACGGGAAGCCGGGTTTAATACCTTTCAGCTCAGCACGAACGACGTCTATCTGGACATGCTGACGGATTCCGGCGTCAACGCCATGAGCGACAACCAGATCGCCGCCATGTTCCGTGCGGACGACGCCTATGCCGGTTCCCAGAGCTTTGACCGCCTGAAGCAGGCCGTATGGGATGTCTTCGGCAAGAAATACCTGCTTCCCGCCCACCAGGGCCGAGCCTGTGAAAACATTATTGCCCGCACCTTTGTGAAACCCGGAGACGTGGTTCCGATGAACTACCATTTCACTACCACGCACGCCCACATTGACCTGAACGGCGGAAAGATTGAGGAACTGGTGGCTGATGAAGCCGTCAACCCGGTCAGCACCAATCCCTTCAAGGGCAATCTGGATCCCGCCAAGCTGCGGGACTGCATCGCCCGGCACGGGGCGGACAAAATTCCCTTCGTGCGTATGGAAGCTTCCACCAACCTGATTGGCGGCCAGCCCTTTTCTATTGCCAACATGAGGGAAATCCGAGGTATTTGCGATGAATTCGGCATCATGCTGGTGTTGGACGCCTCCCTGATCGGGGAAAACGCCTATTTCATCAAGATGCGTGAAGACGAGTTCAAGGATTCATCCTGCGCGGACATCCTGAAAACCATGTGTGGTTTGGCGGATCTGGTGTACTTTTCCGCCCGCAAGGTTTCTTCTTCCCGCGGCGGCGGCATTTGCACGAATGACCGCGCCATTGCCAAAAAAATGGAGCATCTGGTTCCCCTGTTTGAAGGCTTCCTGACCTACGGCGGCATTTCCGTGCGGGAAATTGAGGCCATGGCCGTGGGCCTGTATGAAACCACGGATCTGACCGTGATTTCTCAGAGCCCCTCCTTCATTGAATACTTTATCGGCCAGATGGTGGACATGGGCATTCCATGCGTGACCCCCGCTGGCGGCCTGGGCGCTCATATTGACGCCGGGCGTTTCCTGCCCCATATTCCGCAGGAGGACTATCCCGCCGGGGCTTTGGCGGCGGCTTTCTTCATCGCCTCCGGCGTGCGCGGCATGGAACGCGGCACGCTTTCCAGCGTCCGCGACGAAAACGGCAAGGACATTCTGGCGGATGTGGAACTGCTCCGCCTGGCCTTCCCGCGCCGTGTCTTCACATTATCCCAGGTGAAATACGTGGCGGACCGCATGAAGTGGCTCTATGACAACCGCGATTTGATTGGCGGCCTGGAATTTGTGGAGGAACCGCCCGTCCTGCGCTTCTTCATGGGCAAGCTCCGCGCCAAGAGCGACTGGCCTGAAAAACTGGCGGCCAAATACCGCCGGGACTTCGGGGAAAGCCTGTAAAGGTTGGTTCTCCCGTTCAATTCCGGATTGGCAAGGGCTGGACCGTCAGGTTCAGCCCTTATTGCGTTGGGGGAGGCGTGTCTTTGCGGACATCACCCTTCAATGTTTCCGCCGGAAAGCGGCCGGAATCAGAAGTTAAGCAGACCCTGTTTCCAGCATACCCAGCCGATTGCCGTTGCGATGAGCAGGATGATGAGGAAAGCCGTGCCTGCGGAAGATTTTTTCCTGGCCTGGGGAAGAGCCTTCCTCGATACTCCGCCGGCCTGCAGGGTGCCTGCCGCCGCCATGGCGTTGATATAGTCGTTCCATGCCTTGGCGGAATGGAAGCGGTTGCGTTCGTCCGGCGACAGGGCTTTGTCAATTCCGGAAAGGAAGTTCATGGGATAGGTTTTCCGCAGGGCCGCGTAACTGGTCACTTTCGGGTTGCGGTCCACCACGGAACGCTGGTCCGCAGGATGGGGAACCTGGCCCGTGAGCAATTCGTAGAACGTGGCGCCCAGTTCGTACATATCGCACCAGGGACCTATTTCGCTCCGGCGTCCGGGGTAGAATTCCGGCGGGGTATAGCCGGGCGTGATCTGGACGAGCCCCTGATGCTGGAGGGTCTTGGTGCGCACGGCGCCGAAGTCGATGAGCTTGGGCGTTCCGTCCGGCTGGATGAAGATGTTGCTCGGCTTGATGTCGCAATGGTACACACCCATGGAGTGAAGGTAGTGCAGGATGTCCAGCAGGCGGAACAGAAGATCCGTGGCCTGGGCCGGTTCCATGGTTTGCCCGGTGGCGTGCATGGTGGTCATCAGGTCGAACAGGGTCTGTCCCTGGATATTCTCCATGACGTAATAGCAGGTGCCGTTGGCGTCAAACATGTCAAACACCTGGACAATGCCGGGATGGTTGAGCTGGGACAGGACGGAAGCCTCCTGCCGGGAATTGGAAACGCTCTGGGAAAAATTGACGGCGGTCTGTTCGTTCCGGGGATGGACAACGCCGGTTTCCATATCCCGGCAGGCGTAGGCGTCCGGCATGCATTCCTTGATGACGACATACCGGGAACCGGGGTTGTCCAGAGCCAGGTACGTGATGCCGAAGCCGCCGGCGTTCAGCACGCTCAATATCGTATATTTGTCTTGCAGAACAGTATTGTCCGCAAGCGGGTAAACCAGTGTTTCTTGTTCCATGTCAGGGGGAAGGGCGGGTTGGAGCCGGGAAAATCTTTAATTTAATACGCAAGTTCTGTCAAGAATCTCTCCGCCGCATTCAGTAACAGGAGACGCGGAATTCATATTCTTCCACGCTGCCGCGTTCCAGGCAGGCGGCCAGCCAGTCGAACAGGGCTCCGAATTCCCCGCCCAGGGTTTCCCCCGTATCTGCCTCCAGCGTCTTCAGTCTTCCGGCGGCCAGCCGTACGGGCGTGAGCTCCGCCAGCAGGGCGGCACATTCTTCATCTCCGGCTTTGAAAATTTCCTCCGCGCCGGGGAGTTCTCCTAGGCGTTCGTCCGCAATTTCCAGGCAAAGCACCCCTACGCCGAACTCGGCGGCCAGCCCGCGGAGGGCGGCGCATTCGGAATCATCCGGCAGTTCCCCCACAATGACCAGTTCTCCGCACTGTGCCCAGCGGGACGTGGCCAGAGTCCTGAAAAATTCCCTTCTGCCGTCTTCTCCACCGGGCATGCGGGCTACGCAGACGCTGCGGATGCCCATCATGGGTGCCCCGATCATGCGGCGGCGCTGAAGTGCGCTTTTGTCAAAAACAAGCGCGTTTTCCTCCCATTCCCCCTCCGGCCATTCCACAACGGCCAGATCCGGCTTTACCCAGGAAGTTCCGGTTTCACTGGTACTGAACACGAAAACGCCGCGGCCCGTGGTATCGTACTGGCGCACGGCCAGGGCCAGCGCCTTGGCGCGGCAGTTCAGGGCGTCTGGTTCGTTTTCCCCGAGGAACAGGGGCAAAAGCCCTCTGGGAGCGCGCTGCCCGTCCCGTTCCCTCATGCGCCTGTAATAGCCCTGGCCGCGTTCCACCTTGGCGATTTCCGAATCCGGCTCGGAAGCCATGAAAGAAAAATGGTAGCGCAGGGATGCGTCCGAATATTCCTCCCCCAGCCTCAGACGCACCAGGCGGATGAGTTCTGTTCCCTTAATGGCCTGGGCCGGATCGGAAGGCAAAAGTTCCGGGAGCAGTTCTTCCAGCTGGGATCGTAAACTCATACGCGCTCCATGAGAACACGGGAGAAGCGCTTCTTCAAGGCGGAAGGAGTTCAGCACATGAAATAAAAAGCTCTTTTATTTGCTCCGGAATACGGCAAGATGATCCGCATGGCATGGATTACCTCCGGTTATATACCTTCGCCCGGGCGCATGGCCGTAATCGCCGGTACCACCTTTACGCAGCTGGTGCGCATGAAGGTGTTTCTCTTTCTTGGGCTCTTCGCCGTGGCGCTGCTGGCTCTGAGTTCCTTCCGCCTGAGCGCGGTGCTGGGGCCTGAAACCGGGGGAATCAATGAACTCGTGCTGCTGAAAAACTCCGCCTACGGCGCCATGCGGGTGTTCGGCCTCTTTTTCTGCGTGGCGGCCACGGCTCTGATTATTCCCAGGGATGCGGAGGACCGTATTCTATACACCATCCTTTGCAAACCGGTGCCGCGCATCGACTATCTGATGGGGAAGGTTCTGGGGGTGCTGGCCTTGACCCTGGTTGCCGTTCTGCTGATGGATGCCGTAATGACGCTGGTGCTGTGGATGCGGACGGATACGGTGGTGGCGGAGCAGATAGCCTCTCTGAAAGGCCGTTATACGTTGGAGGAAATGCAGCCGTACCTAGACAGGATCCGCCTTCAGGGAGCTACCTGGAACGTGCAGACGGGGCTGGGCGTGATGATGTGCGAGTTTGTCGTGCTTTCCTCCCTCACGCTGTTGATGTCCTGCGTGACGAACGGCACCATTATCAGCGCGCTGCTGACGTTCATGATCTATCTGGCGGGGCTGTTCCAGACGCAGGCTCTTTCCCTGTGGGTGGGATCCGGCACGGATGGACTTTCCTGGTGGGAGGTGGCGGGCAGCAGGCTCTTTTCCCTGGTTTTTCCGAATTTCCAGATTTATTCCGTGACGGATTCCGCCCTGAACGGACGGCTTATTCCCCTTTCCCTGTTCGGAACCCTGGCCCTGATTACGCTGGGATACTTCGTCTTTCACATGACGCTGGCGGCGTGGCTGTTCAGGAAAAAGGAATTCTAAGGCGCAACCGTATGAAGGATATCATCAATGCGCGTTGCGGCTGGGCCGGAACCGATGAACTTTACATAAAATACCATGATGAAGAATGGGGCAGGCCTGTTTCCGATGACAAAACCCTGTTTGAATTTCTGGTGCTGGAGAGCGCCCAGGCGGGATTATCCTGGCTTACTATCCTCCGGAAGCGCGAAGGATACCGGAGAGCCTTCCATGGCTTTGATGTGGAGAAAGTGGCGCGGATGACGGCAGAAGATGTGGAACGGTTGATGCGATTTGATGGAATTGTCAAAAACCGTTTGAAAATCAACAGCGCTGTCAATAATGCGAAACTGTTTATGGCCGTTCAGGAAGAATTCGGCAGTTTTTACCGGTACGTCTTGTCGTTTTTCCCCAATCATCAGCCCGTTGTTAACCATTTCAGCGCTCTGGCTCAGATTCCCGCTGTTTCTCCGGAGTCGGAAGCCATGAGCAGGGACATGAAAAGGCGGGGATTCAGGTTTTTCGGTCCGACGATCTGTTATGCGTTTTTCCAGGCAACCGGGTTTGTCAACGACCATATTGAGGGCTGTTTCTGCAACGCGGCCCAGTACGCAAAATCCCAACCGCATGTCCAGCCAGAGACGTTGATAACAGGGCCGGAGGGAACAAACGCGGAAATGGGGCATTCTCGTCCATAGCCATGGGCCTTAATTGGCATTTCCATTTTTCTATAAATCGCTTATATGTTGACTGTAAAAAATCATCAACCATGAAAACAGGTATCATCGGACTTGGAAAAATGGGAGGCGCCCTGTTGCGGGGCATGCTGAAAGCCGGAGCAGCGGTTCCGGAGGAAGTTTGGGTGTACGATCATCATCATGAAAACGTGCAGGCCCTGCAGGAGGAATACCCCGGAGTTCATGAAGCTGCCTCGGAGGCGGATGCGGCGGACGCCGTGGAAGTCCTGATTCTGGCCGTGAAGCCGCACGGCGTTCTTCCGCTCATTTCCTCTCTTTCCGAACGGGGGGCGGAGCTTCCCCTTCTGATTTCTATCGCTGCCGCCGTTTCCCTGGATGATATGGAAGCCTGCGCCAGCGACGGAACGCGCATTATACGCGCCATGCCCAACACCCCGTGCATGGTTTTGGCCGGCGTCATCGCCTACAGTACGGGAAACGGCGTAAAAGATGAAGATGAAGAGGCGGCCCGGAAGCTGCTTTCCGGCTGCGGCTCCGTTTACAAGGTGGCGGAATCCGGGATGAATGCCGTTTCCGCCATTTCCGGTTGCGGCCCCGCCTACATGTTTACGGCTCTGGATGCGCTTGCAGACGCAGGGGTAGCCATGGGATTGTCCAGGAAAACCGCTTTGGGACTGGCTGCAGAAACCATGCGGGGGGCTTCCCTGATGCTGGAACGGACCGGGAAGCATCCCATGGCGCTCCGGGATGAGGTCACTTCCCCCGGAGGGACCACGATTGCCGCCCTGAATGCGCTGGATGAATGCGGCTTCCGCAATGCCTGGATTCAGGCGGTGAAAAGCGCCGTACGGCGCGCGGAGGAAATGGAGGAGCGGTAACGGATGCTTCTTCTGGCTTTCCCGGAGCCGGCTTTCTCCGGAAAGGACGGCCTGGTGGAGAGCCTTTATTTGTACCGGAACGGCGTTTCCCTCTGCTTCCTCAGCTCCGGGTTTTGCAGGTTGAACTGGACCTTTCTGACGGATTGGAGCGGAATCCGGACCTTGCCGACTGCGGAGGAGCGCCCTTCCATGAACCCGTTCCGGATAGTTTCCAGGGCCAGGGAAAGGACGCTCTGGTCCGTCAGGAAAACGCGGGTGTCTGAGCTGTCTTCCGGAAGGTCTTTCTCTTCATGGCCTTTTTGGTTCAGTGCGCGTACCCTGACGGTGGGAATGGTGACGTCATAATGGTCGGACTTGATGCGGATGGAGCCTTCCTCCTGAAGGGAAATGGTTCCTCTGAGCACGTCTCCGTTTACCAGCAGAGCCTTGTCTCTGGGGGCGGCCGGGTCGTAACGGGAAATGATGTCCAGCTCCTCCTCCAGATGGGGAATGGCTCCATTCCAGTCAAATACATTCAAATGGAACACGGCCATGTTCAAGCTGTCATAACCTCCCAGGGCAAGAGTGTTTCCCGGTTTGAATTCGTGTTTCCCGGCGCTTTCTCCATCTTCCCCTTCATCGTCTCCGCTCTCGTTTTCAAAGATAGTGTCCATCTCTTTGACTTCCTCCCACCAGGCTACCTGTTCACCGTTGACGTACAGGTAATAATTGCCCTTTTCCGGATCGGCGTAAAAATGAACGTCGGAACGCTTGACGCTCTTGTCGGCATACCAGTTCCGCTCCGTGTTCCTTTTCACCCTGCCAAGCGTTCGGTACTGGCCGGAACTGTTCTTGGAAAGTTCCGCTTTTTCCAGGGAGAGATCCAGGTTGATGCTGTTTCCGGATTCGGAATCCTGCCAGAGGGCAAGATTAATCCGGAACGTATTGGTATGGTAAAGGGAGAACTGCACATGGAGGCGGGGTGGCATGGGGAAGGAAGTTTGCAGTTCCGTATTATTGGAGCCGCGCATGAGCCAGTATCCGTTGCGGCATTCGGGCAGCGTGCTTTTGGCTGAAGACTCCCAGCCCTGCAGGGATTCCGTAGCGTTGCGCAGGTAGGCTTTCTGTGAGTCGAACCCAATGTGGCGCACATATTTGCGGTCCACCTGAAGCAGACCGCCCCAAGCGGTTTGGAGTTGAAGATTTTCCGCATCCAGCGCCTTCAGGGTGCCGTAAACCTCGTCCCCATTGGCCAGCCTGATGATGGAAAACTGTTCCGGTATTTCCAGCGGACGGGAAGAGACCAGCTCGTCAAGCTCCCCCATATGGACATCCACGGGTTTGGAAAGAATGCTGGAACGGACCTTTAGGTAAGGGCGGTTCATCGTATCCATGCTGCCCGGCAGTTTTTCCCCGGATTTAAGCGTAATGACCCCTTCCGCACGAGCATGGGGCAGAAGGAGGGCGGTCGGCAGGGCGCAGGCGCACAGGAAAAGCGTCATTGCTTGTTTCATGGCGGGGTCAATCAGGGAGTGGAACGGGATGGCTGGGCGGGATTCAGGAATTCCACGCGGGTGATGTTTTTCAGCGGCAGGGAAATCTGTCCGAGCTGCGGATGCCGCAGGATGATATTCAGGGAATCCATGCTCAGAATATCTCCGTGCAGGCGGGAACCGTCCTTCATCTGGAGGCTGTGGCGGGCTGGGGGGCGGGAGTCGTCTTTCCTGTTCTGTTCCGCAAAAAAGACGGTATCCAGGTACTTGGACGGGATGGAAAGATCACGGGGAATGCCCGGATAATCCTTGTCCGTGGAAAGCGTCAGCGTTCCGGTTTTGCTATCGTAACCGCTGACGGAACCCGGAATGGCGTCTTCTTCCTTTGTCAGGACAAGGTCTGTCTCTGCATTCCCGTTTTTGGCCACGGATTTGGCGCTCAGGGTGATGGAGGAAAGGGTCAGTTTGCTGATGGTCAGGGACACGTGCCCTTCCATCTGGAGGCCGAAGGCGTCTCCCTGTAATGGCTGTTCCGGCGGGCTGGGGTCTGTTATCAGTCTGGGCGGCAGATCTCCTATCAACAGCTCGTAAACCTGCTTGTTTCCACCCTGGCGGGAGGCTGTCAATTGAATATCCACGCCCTCCGTCAGAATGGGGGCCGGAATGGCCGCTTCCCCCAGCACGAGGATGCCGGACTTCTGTTCCCGGAGCAGGGTGCATTTTCCGGGCGAGATGCTGAGCATGAGCCTGTTCAGGTTGCTGCCGGAATTGGACCGGAAAGGAATATTTTCATTCCCCCCCGAAACAGAAGACAATGCCGGAGCGGTCATTATTGCCGTTCATGGTGATGGTGGTGCGAAAGGTAAAGGAGGAAGGATCCAAGCCGATATTCTTGTACAGGGGTATCCAGGTGGGGTAATCATTGTTGCCCAGCCGGTACTGGTACTTGTCTCCCTGGATTTTCGGCTTCAGGGCATTCATCAGTTTTCTCCCCGCCTGGGTGCGGTAGTCTTCCTCCCGGTTGCCGGAATAAACCCAGCTGTTGTCAAAAATCAGCGGTTCCTGCCAGAAGCCCTTTTCCTGCAGCGTATTCAGCCGGAACCCGGCCACCTGGCTGCGGGGAACGGAACGTTCATGGCCCAGTATGTCCCGGTACTGCACTTTGTCCTGTGTGATGGAAATGATATTGCACGGGATGATGTCCCTGTGCCCCGCAGCCATGAAAATTTTGTCCCGGGCGCGAAGATCCGGAGAGGCGGTTCCCGTAAAGTAGAGAGCGCGGATTCCCGACGGGAGAATGACGGCGTTCTGGCGCATGGCCGGGTGCTTGATGACGATGCCCTGTTTTCCGTAAGAAATGATTTCCCCGCGGAGGCGGTAATTGTTATCCGTAACCACGTCGATGACGGAATTGGCCCAGGCGGTCAGCAGGCAGGCCGGGGCCAGCATCAGGGAAAGGCGGATTCTATTGTTCATAGATGGGTAGAAATCTATAATTAAGCGCGAGGGAGAGCAGGGCGGCGGAAGTGGAATATGCCGCGGAATGATCGGAAAGCCAGGACCCGTTGGGCGCCTGGGAGGCTCCCAGATAGCGCATATTTTTGTAATTCCATTCCTTCCACACTTCCTGGTCCGCATGGAACAGGGCCTGTGACATGTAATATTCAAAATAAAACGGATAAGTGGAATCCCGGTAATTCAGGTGCTTTTTCAGGTAGGCCAGGGAATCCTTGAAGGACGGGTCCGTTTTAAGGCGCGCCAGGGACAGCGTCAGGGAACCGATGGCCGTGAGGGTGACGCGGGGACCCGCCGGCCCGGTGTAGCCGTAGGCGCCTTTCTGTCGCGGCAGGAAGCCATATACTTGAGGCCGCGTTCAAAGGCCTCATCCGGCACGGGAATGCCCGCATTGCGCGCCGCGAACAGGGAGACGATCTGGCAGCCGGTCACCGTGCTGTCCGCGTCCGTGGATTCCGGGGAATAGCGCCAGCCTCCCGTTTTGTTTTTTTTCTGGGCGGTCAGTGTCAGGGCCACGGCCTTGCGGAGAGCGGGGCCTATGCGATCGTCCCGCACCATGCCGTAGGCTTCCGCCAGGGCGAGAGTGGCGAAGCCGTGGTTGTACATGGAATCCCCAATGTAGCCGGATACCTTGTTCTGCCTGGACAGGATGTAATCTACGCAGCGGCGCACCATGGTGGCGTACGGCCCCGCGTTCGGATCGTCTCCGTGAGCCAGCACGGACATAAGGCAAAAACCGATGATGCCAGGCTCCCTCCCGTAAGTTCCATCATAGGTTCCATCCGTTTTCTGGGCATTCTGAAGATAGCGTAGCCCTTCACATACATCAGTTCCACCTGGGGCGGCACGGAAGAAGACGTTCTCATGGGGGATTGGGCCGCTGCGTTTTGCGGTGCGGCCGTCATGCAGCAGGTCAAGAAAGCGGTAAGCAGGAGGCGGGGATTTTTCATGGAAACGGGAAGTTGCTGTTCATGCGTGAAAAGGCTGTCCGGAGAGATGCGTCTCACTTCTGCAAAGTCTTGTTGTAGGCGTCCAGCGCCTTGCGGAATTCGGAAGGCATGTCGTCTGCGGACATGCCGGTGGATTTGGGAACGGAACGCGTTTCCGCAGCCGTGTCCGGATTGGAAACGCCTTTATCCTGGGAGGAGGCCATATTGGATTTTCCATTCGCTCCGCGTCCGGGATTGTTGCCGCTGCCTCTCTGGGAACCTTCCTGCCCTTTCCCATTCCCTTCCTGCTGTTCCGCGGACTGGGAGTCGCTATCCATGCCGAGCAGCTGGCGCAGCATGTCCATAAGAGCTCTTCCTCCCGGCTTGGGCCGGCCGTCGGCCCCGGTCATCTTGGCCTTGGCTGCCTGGTAAATCAATTCAATCACATCCGACTGCGCGGCCAGCGTCTGGCCTCCGGTATTGTAAACTTCCAGCAGGTCCACGGCGTCATTCATGGCATGGCGGCATTTTTTCAGCAGGTCCACTACCTCCTCATTGGTTTCTCCCAGGATAAGGTCGGAAGTGTCCGCCTGGAGCTCGTCCTGTTGTACTGCCAGTTTGGATGCCGTTTCCCTGTGCTTGGCGGAATATTCCGGAGCGGGAGCCGGAGCGGCGGCGCAGGGCAGGGAAAGCGCCAGAATCATGGCTGGAAAATTGGCGGTATTCATGGGGCAGGGGGGGGAAGTTTTTTTCGGTGTTCCTGTTCGGCGGCGCGGGTGCGCATGCGGATATCCTGTTCCTGTTGGATCATGCGGATGAGTTTCAGCATGAATTCAAACTCGGCGTCGGAAATGGAGGACTGGCCGCCTCCCCCGCCGCCTCCTCCTCCCCCGCCGCCGCGGCGGCTCTTCTTATAGTCGTCTATCAATTTGGCCCAATGGCGCAGAGTGGAGGCATACAGGCGGGACTCGTCAATGGAGCGGGCTGTGATTGCGTTCAGGATATTGCCGTGCACCAGGTCCAGCTTCTCCCGGAGGGAGAAAGCGTTCATCTGGTTGTACAGGTCGCTGTAAATGCGCTCCCCGGTGCGTGACTTGTAATAGCTGAGGTCTTCCAGAATCCAGCCTATGTCCTGCGTGGAGGCATTTTGAAGGGTGGCGATGGTTTCCATTTCACGCCTGGTGGAAGGGTCAAGCTCCTCCATGGTCATGCCCGCAATGGTGTTGATCTGACCGGCCAGCGCATGGGCGATGGAATCCTCCTTGGATGCGGCCTGTCTGAGCCGTGCCACGAATGTGCTGGCCTCCATGTCCTGCGCGGACTTGGAGAGCTGGTTCATGGTGTCTTTCAGCGCCTGTGTGGCTTCGGAATGGGAATTCTCCCCGTCGTCCAGGTCCTTCCTGCTTTCCTGCTCGGAGCGGCTCTCGGAGGCGGAATCCCGGAAGAGCTTCTGGGCCATCTTCATGGACCCGTCGGGAATGGGTTTGAGCATGGAAATTCCTTTCATGAATTCCTTCATGCCGGCCGGGTCTATCTGGGAATTGCGGGAGGCTTCCTTAAACAGGCTTTCCGAGCGGTTGAGCAAGTCTCCCAACTCGCGCCTGTTGGCCTGCTCTTCATCGGCCAGGGCGTGCAGGCGTTCCTGGGACTCCGCATCTTTCAATTTGCCGTTTTCCATTCCTTTCAGCCGTTTTGCTTCGTCCGCCATGGCGTCCATGCGGCGGATCATGCCTTCCAGATCGCTGGTGATGCGTTCCAGTTCATTGCGAATCATCTGGGCGTGCTCGGACTTGGAAAGGACGAAAATAATCATGGGTTCCGAATAAACGCGTTTGCCTCCCGGTTTGTAATCCTGCGTAAACCCGCGGATGACGACGCGCTGGGGAGATAGCTTCAGCGCCCTGGCCTGGAACAGGAATGTTCCTTTCAGCCCGGTCTGCGTGGGCTGTCCGTCCGCCAGCACTTTCTCCCCGCGGAGGCCGGGCGCCGGTTTGTCCGCACCGGCCGGTTTTGGAGCTGAGGCCCCGTTTTCATCCTCATTGCCGTCGTAAAAGGATTTTTCACCCTGCCATTCCACCCCCATTTCCCGGAGGCCGAAATCGTCCGCCGCCTCTACCTCCAGTTCAATGCTGGTATCCTCCAGCACGTAGCGGTCGTTTTCGCCGCCTCTCAGGTAAATTGAAGGCTGTTTGTCTTCAATGGGTTCCAGTTGTATCTTCACGGGCCGGGAAGCAGCCAGCCCGTCGCTGTCCATCCAGTCAAGCTCTATTTCCCTGGGCTCTTTTTCCAAAAGGATGTTCGGAATGATGACGTTGCTTCCTTCCACCCGGAGCGGATGGCCCTGCGCGTCCTCCGCAGACTGCAGATGCTGGGAGGCGGACACCTTCAACGTCAGCGTAGAGCCTTCCGGGGCGGAAATAACTCCTGCTCTCATGGCTTCCCTGCCGTTGGCGCGCGCCATATAGGCAGGATAGGCTACGCCGGCTTCGGCTCCCAGCAGGGAAGGGCGCCCCTTCGGGATGATGTTCAGCCGTCGCACGGCATCCCCTGCAAAGAACTCCAGGCTGTCCGCCTGTTGCATGGGGGGGATGTGGATCTTGTATGCGCCGTCCGCAAGAGGCGCTTGCTGGCTCACCCTGTTGCGGAAAAAATACTCTGCCGTCTGCGGGCGGGTTTTGGTTCCCTCCGCCAGCCGGATTTCATACAGGCAGCTCTCTCCCATGGGAATGACCAGGGAATCCGGGGTGGGGGCCAGCTGGGTGAATGTATAGCGTTCCGGAGGATTGAACGGGCGGACCCAGCGTTTCAGGGCATTCCCTGCCGCTTCCGGGCTTACCGCACATACGGCCGCCGTGCATGCGGCGAGAACCGCCAGCAGGACGAACAGCTTCCTGTGCTGGGCCGGGGGATGTTCACTGTCAGATCCCGGGCGGACACTTCGCGGGCCACCTGCTCCATGGCCGCCTCTTTCAGCTTTTCGGAACCGTATTGGCGGCCGTGCTTTTCTGAATCCAGTTCGATGACGCCCAGAAGACGATCCCCCAGGGCCGCGTCCGTCCGGGAAATCAGCCGCGCCAGCTGGGCTTCCGTGCGCCTCTGCCACACCCACCGGAAACTCCACCAGGGAATAAACACCGCCAGGCCGGACACGGCGATGAAAAACAGGAGCCAGCCGACGGCGGGAGGCGTCTCCCACAATCTGTCGGAAAGGTACAGGAGCGCGTAGGAAAGAATGACGGCAATGCCTGCAAGGCATACGGCTTCCAGCATCTTCACCGTTCTGAGGCGGCGCCGGAAAGTTCGGAGCTGCCTGACCAGCTGGGGAGGGAGTTTGACGGTAGTGGAAAGGGGGCATGCTTATTCCCGTATTTACGCCATGGACATCGTTTTTGCAAGTTTGCCTCGCGTGATGAAGCAAATTCGCATTTGCAGGCGGACGGGAGGATTTTTCTCGCTGGACTTTACACTTTGATTTCCTAAAATAATGTTGCGCTTTAAACTTGGCCTGGTTTGCGCATAGTTAAAAACCAACATATTAGGCCTTACCCATTGACTTCGCCATGCAACAGGGAAATAAAACAACGGCTCCGGAAATTGATTTCGGAGAATTCGCACCAGCCACATACGCCGAATGGCGCGAGGCAGCAGTCGCTGCCCTGAAAGGGGCTGATTTTGACAAGAAGCTTTTTACCAAGCTTGTGGAGGGAATTACCCTGCATCCCATCTATAACAAATGGGATGAACATTCCCCGGTAATGCCTGCCGGGCAATTTCCGTACCGCCGCGGAACGCGCGCCCTGGGCTATATGGAAAAGCCCTGCGAAATCGCCCAGAGCATTCCCGCTTCCTCTCCTGAGGATTTCAACGCCAAGCTTCTGCATGACCTGGAACGCGGCCTGACCGCCGTAAACATCCAGCTCAACTGCAAATGCGGCCTGAAACTGCGCAAGCAGGCTGACTGGGATACGGCTCTCAAGTGCGTCCGGCTGGATGGGCTTCCCGTATATGTCACTCCCGGTTCCTGCGGCCTGGGAACCCTCTCCATGTTCCTGAACACCTGCAAGGCCGCCGGCGTCAAGACGGCGGATCTCAGGGGCGGCGTTCTGTATGACCCGGTGGGGAAAGCTGTGATGAAGGGCTCCCTTTGCGGGGGAAAAGGCATCTGCGCCTACTATGACCAGATGGCCGTGATGACCAAATGGGCCGTCGCCAACGCTCCCGGCTTCCAGACCATCGGTGTCAGCGGGCTGCCTTACGCGGATTCCGGCGCTTCCGCTTTTGAAGAAGTGGGCGCCATGCTGTCCACTGCCGTGGCCTATCTGCGCGCCATGGAGGAACGCGGCCTCTCCGTGGATGAAACTGCGGCGCACATGCGCTTTACGGTCTCCATCGGCGCCAACCTGTTCCTGGAAATCGCCAAAATCCGCGCCTTGCGCGAACTCTGGGCCATCATCGTCAAAGAATGCGGAGGAAGCGAGGAAGCTGCCAAAATCAGGCTCCATGCCCGCACCTCCTTCTGGACCCTCTCCAAGGTGGATCCCTGGGTCAACCTGCTGCGCGGCTCCGCCCAGGCATTCTCCGCCATCATGGGCGGCGTGGACAGTATTGACGTTCTGCCCTTTGACGCTGCCGTGCGCATGCCGGACGAATTCTCCCGCCGCATTGCCCGCAACTGCCCGCTGATTCTGCTGGGCGAATGCAATCTGGACAAGGTCGTTGACCCCGCCGGCGGTTCCTGGTACCTGGAAAACCTGACGGATGAAGCCTCCCGGAAGATATGGGAATTCTTCCAGGGCATCGAAAAGGAAGGCGGCATCGTCAAGGCTCTCAAAGCCGGCAGCATCCAGAAGAAGGTGAACGCCACCGCCGCCAAACGTTACGAACTGGCGGACCAGCGCCGGCAGTCCATCGTGGGCGTCAACCAGTATGTCAACCTGGCAGAGAAGAAACTGGAGGCGACGGAAGGCTCCTGCTGCTCCGCCCACAAGGGGCACGGCTGCTGCAAGAATGCGGATATCCAGCTCCCGGTCGTGGAAATGAGCGTGGACTCCGCCTGCAAGGCCGCCGTAGAAGGCTTTTCCACCTGTCTCATCAACAAGGCCCTGGTGGCCGGGGTTGACTGCAAGTGCGGCGAACCTCTGGAAATGGAAGCCCTGCCGAAGCGCCGCCTGGCGGAACGTTTTGAATCCCTGCTCGCCAAGGCTGACGCCTGGGTGGAGGAAAAGGGTTCCCGGCCGATGGTCTTCTTCGCCAACATGGGGCCGCTTCGCCAGCACAAGGCCCGCGCGGACTTCTCTCGCGACTTCCTGCGCGCCGGCGGTCTGGATGTGGTTTATCCGTCCGGCTTCCAAACTCCGGAAGACGCGGCCAGGGCGGCTGCGGAAAGCGGTTGCGCCGTATGCGTCATCTGCTCCACGGATGACACTTATCCGGAAATCGTCCCCGCCTTCTGCAAGGCGCTCAGGGAGACCAGACCGGACATGATGGTGGCCCTTGCCGGTTATCCGGCCGACTATGTGGAAGCATTCAAGGAAGCCGGCGTGGACATCTTCATCCACGTCAAGGCCAACTGCTACAACACCGTTGAAGCTATTCAAAACAAAATCGGCCTCTAACAACCACCAACCTATTCCACCCAATGAGCAATATTCCTGATTTTGCATCCGCCTCCTATCCTGAAATCAAGGCTGGTGCCCCGTCCCCGGCTTCCGAAACGGAAACCTGGATGACCAATGAACAAATTCCCGTGCCGCCCACCTACTCGGAAAGCGTGTACGACGACTGCCTGCACCTGGACTTTACAGCCGGTGTGGCTCCCAACCTCCGCGGACCGTATGCCACCATGTATGTGGCGCGCCCCTGGACGGTACGCCAGTACGCCGGCTTCTCCACGGCTGAGGAATCCAATGCTTTCTACCGCCGCAACCTGGCGGCGGGCCAGAAGGGCCTTTCCATTGCCTTTGACCTGGCGACGCACCGCGGCTATGACTCCGACCACCCCCGCGTGGTGGGTGACGTGGGCAAGGCCGGCGTGGCCGTGGACTCCATCCTGGACATGGAAATCCTCTTCAAGGGCATTCCCCTGGACAAAATGTCCGTCTCCATGACCATGAACGGCGCCGTGCTGCCCGTGCTGGCCTTCTACATCGTCGCCGCCCAGGAACAGGGCTGCACGCTGGACCAGCTCTCCGGCACGATCCAGAATGACATTCTCAAGGAATACATGGTGCGCAACACCTACATTTACCCGCCTGATCCCTCCATGAGGATTATTGCGGACATCTTTGAGTTCACCTCCAAGTACATGCCCAAGTTCAACTCCATTTCCATCTCCGGTTACCACATGCAGGAAGCCGGCGCTACGGCGGACCTGGAAATGGCCTACACCCTTGCGGACGGCCTGGAATATGTCCGCACCGGGATCAAGGCGGGTATTGACATTGACGCCTTTGCGCCGCGTCTTTCCTTCTTCTGGGCCCAGGGCAAGAATTACTTCATGGAAGTGGCCAAAATGCGCGCCGCCCGCGTGCTGTGGGCCAAACTCATCAAGCAGTTCAACCCCAAGAACCCGAAGTCACTGGCCTTGCGCACGCACTCCCAGACTTCCGGCTGGTCCCTCACGGAACAGGACCCGTTCAACAACGTCACCCGCACCTGTATTGAGGCCCTGGCCGCCGCCTGCGGCCATACGCAGTCCCTGCACACGAACTCCCTGGACGAAGCGATTGCCCTGCCGACGGACTTTTCCGCCCGCATCGCCCGCAACACCCAGCTTCATCTTCAGGATGAAACCACCATCTGCAAGGTAATCGACCCGTGGGGCGGCTCCTACTATGTGGAATATCTGACCAATGAGCTCATCCGCAAGGGCTGGGCCCACCTTCAGGAAGTGGAAAAACTCGGAGGCATGGCCAAGGCCATTGAAACCGGGCTGCCCAAGATGCGCATTGAAGAAGCTGCGGCGCGCCGCCAGGCCGCCATTGACTCCGGAAAGGAACCCATCATCGGCGTCAACAAATACCGCCTGGAGCAGGAAGCCCAAATCGACATTCTGGAAGTGGACAACACCACCGTCCGGGAAGCCCAGATCGCCCGCCTGCAGAAACTGCGCGCGGAACGGGACTCCGCCGCGTGCGAAGCCGCGCTGGAAGCCCTGTCCGAATGCGCCCGCACGGGGGAAGGCAATCTCCTTGACCTTGCCATCAAGGCGGCCAAGGCCCGCGCCTCCCTGGGTGAAATCTCCTCCGCCCTGGAAAAACACTTCGGGCGTCATAAAGCACCAATCAAACTCATTACCGGCGTGTACGCTCAATCCTATGGTCAAGATCCGCTGGTGGAGGAAGTCCGCAAGATGACGGATGACTTCGCCGAACGCACGGGGCGTCGTCCCCGCATCCTCGTCGCCAAAATGGGCCAGGACGGCCATGACCGCGGCGCCAAGGTGGTCTCCTCCGCCTATGCCGACCTCGGTTTTGACGTGGACGTGGGCCCGCTCTTCCAGACGCCGGAAGAAACTGCCAAAATGGCGATTGAAAACGACGTGCACATGATCGGCATGAGCTCTCTGGCCGCGGGCCACAAGGTGCTGCTTCCCGCCCTGGTGGAAGAACTTGCCAGGCAGGGCCGTCCGGATATCCTGGTCTTCTGCGGCGGTGTTATTCCCGCCCAGGACTATGACTTCCTGAAGGAACACGGAGCTGTGGCCATCTTCGGCCCGGGCACCAACATTCCGGAAGCTTCCAGGGAAATAATGGAAGCTCTTAACGAACAGTACGCTGACTAAACGGAATTTCCTGTTTATCAGGTAAATACCTGTTGCGAGAGGCCGGATGAAAAATCCGGCCTCTTTTTTGCGGGCGGATTGACTATCCGCTGAAGCAGTTCAGCACTGCTGTAAAAATTCAGAAACAATAATGAGATAATTAAGTTGTTAAATGTCAATAACTTTCAAACAACATAAAATTCCTTTCTTCTCAATGAAATCACAAACATTTCTTGAATTCATGAATGAGTTGTGGAGCAAGATGCTTGCGGACATTTTTTGTTCTTCTGTATTTTTTATCAGTCTTTCCCTCCCTATTATCTGCATAAATTCTTTTAGAAAAAGTTGACAGCGGATAGTCAATCCGGCTATAAGCTGTCCGTGATGAAGAAATTATTTGTATCGTCTATTATGACGGCGGTTTTGCTGCCCGGGTGGGTCAACGCAGAAAGTCCTGATCTTGTTACGCTTCTGAGCCTTACTAAGCCTCAGAACAGTGTTCTTTCCTCTGGCAATTCGTCATTGACGTGGAGTGAAGAAACAACAGGAACGTCCTTGGACAATTTCGCCATTTCTTTTCAGCTTACGGAAACAAGAAATACTTCCTCTCCCCAAAATATTTTCTCGACCTCACGTACCAACGGGGGGGCGTCTGGTAATGCACTACAGCTGACTTCCTCCTCCGCAGACGGCGGGTATACCTGTTTATTCTCCTATGCAGGTCAGAGTTTTGATATGACGGCGACAACTGAAAGAGGCAGTCTTCTTCTCACGCTGATTATGCGGAAAAGCAAGAATGGAAGCTCTGCCTCAGCTACCCTGTACAGCGGAACTCAAACCTTGGGAACAGTTTCTTTTAATTTCACCTCCGGTACAAGCTCTCTGAAATGGGATCAATCCAGTATCTGGACGAACGCGGCGAAGGAGACATTCACTGACATTAAGCTGGCGACGTTTAATACCGAAGCCGCGGATACAGACATTCTCAACGCTTTTGGCTTGCAGGTTCCGGAACCGGCTACGGCATCCCTGAGTCTGCTGGGGCTGGCGGCCCTGATGGTTCGCCGCCGCCGGAAAGCCTGAAAACCTTGTCCTGCCAGCAGTTAAAGGCGTTTTTGCCTGCAAGGTCCAGCCTTGCAGGCGATTTTTTTAATGTCTCTGTTGATGAAGGAGGGCCGTCCAGATGACCGTTTTTCCTGGCGGAACTCTTGCTCCGAAGGAAATGAGGCTCCTGCTTCTTTGACATTGCGGGAACGTTCTTCATCCGTTACTCTTTGCTCTGCCGTGGAGAGAAATTATCATTATTGCGTGGAACGCAACAGGGAATTGATTCCGCCGGATACGGATATGTTCCGGGTCATGGACGGGGCGGAGGATGGAATTCCCGGTGTCTTTGTGGATCAGATGGCGGATCGTATTCTCGTCTCCACGCGCGGATGTTCCATTACTGCGGACCTGGAAAGCGAACTCCGGGATACTGGCATGCCCGTATTCCACAAAAAACTGGAACAAAACCAGAAAGAAGCGCCCGTCCAGATCGCCGGGCCGCTCCTTCCCCTGCAATTTACGGCCTTGGAGCAGGGAGTGCGTTTCAAAATAGACATGTCCGCCGGTTATTCCCAGGGAATTTCTGGACCAGCGCGACCACCGCCGCCGGGTGAGGGAAAAAAGCGCTCCGGGCATGAGGGTGCTGAATACCTTTGCCTATACGGGGGCCTTTTCCGTTTACGCGGCCCTGGGGGGAGCGCAGACAACCACGCTGGATCTGGCGCAGCCGTGCCTGGACTGGGCCAGGGAAAATTTCGTTCTGAACGGCATTGACCCCTCCGGCCAGTACTTTTGCAAGGGGGACGCGCGCCGCTGGCTGGAAAGGTTCGCCAGGCAGGGGCGAACCTTTCACGGCATTATTCTGGACCCTCCCACGTTTTCCCGGGATGACCGCGGAAAGGTGTTCCGGGTGGAATCCCACTACGGGGAGCTGGTGGCCCTGGCGCGCGAATGCCTGGAACCGGGCGGCTGGATGCTGTGCACCAGCAACTGCCGCAAGCTGGGCCACGAGGACTTCCGCAGGATGGTGGCCCGTGCCGTTCCCGGTTTCCGCCTGACCCGTGACCCCATGCCTCCGGATTTCTCCGGGGAGGATTATTTGAAAAGATTGTGGATAGATTGGAAATAAATATTTTATGAAAAATTTTCCTTTCTGTGGCTGACGCATTTTATCCTTTTGAAAATGCTTCCGCTTTGATAGAAAGCCGTCCAATTACTTTTTTCTATGAAAAAACTAGCCTATGTTGCTGGACTCTTCGCTCTCACGTGTGCCCCTCTTCTTGCCGCTCTCTATGAGGGGCTGGAGGTGGGAATGGACAAGGACCAGGTGCTGAAAACCCTGAGGCGGAGCAAGCAGCTTGAAGGTCCGCCCACGGATGCCCTCCTCGCACGCACCGGACTCAACGGCGTGTTTAAAACCAGGCAGGCCATAGGCGGCCAGACCTTTGCCCTGAACTTTGACTATGACCCCTCCGGCGGCTTGAGGGCCGTTGTCTTCTATTCCCGGAGCAAGCACCGCGGTTCCGAATATGAAACCAAACTGAAATCCGCCTATAAGGCCCTTCTGGTGGGCTTGACGGAACAGTTCGGGGAACCGGTGAACATGCCGGAATGGGTGGCCAGGGAATCTCTTCAGGAAGGCCGCATCCAGTACATGCACATGTGGAAGGTATCTCCCGGCGTTTTCCTCATGTCCGGCCTGGGCAACATGGGAGCCATGGAGGGCTACTTCCCCCTTTTCCGTTTTTCCGGTCCCTCCGGCATGCCTCCCAAGTCCAAAAGGGACAGGGAGGAACTGAAAAGGGAATGGGCGGCCATCCCGGAATTTCCCGGTTTGAAGGAGGCGGAACTCCACATTTCCGACGCTGTGCTCGCCATGGGTTCCAAAAAGTATAAAGATGCCTTTGAATGTTTCCAGCAGGCGGCGGAACTGGGCTGCCCCGTGGCTACTGGGGCATGGCGTTCCTGTATGACCAGGGCAAATACGGCGTGAAGAGGGATAAGAAAAAAGCGGAGGAAATGCACCGCAAGGCCGGAGCTGCCGGCTATGCCCCTTCCGCCTCCAGATTCGGCGCTGCGTGGCCGGATGCGGCGCGGGTTCTGGGACTAACCGCTGCGGAAGCCAGGGAGCAGGCCCGCACGCGCCGCCGGGCGGCTGCGGAAGGCTATGCCTCGGAGCAATATAACCTGGGCGTGATGTATCAGACCGGTTTCGGCCTGCCCAAGGACATGGCCAAAGCCCGGGAATGGTTCCAGAAAGCGGCGGACCAGGGAGACGTGCAGGCCAAAAGCGTCCTGAAAAAACTCCGGTAATTCTTTTTCCAACCCATGACCATCATGAGCTTATACGCACAACAACTCGTTCGCTACCCTGAACTGGGCATCTCCCTTGATTTTTCCAAACTTCCGCTGGACGATACGTTCCTGTCTTCCATGCAGGGGCGGATAGACAAGGCGTTTGCCGACATGAAGGCGCTGGAATCCGGCGCCATTGCCAATCCTGATGAAAAACGCATGGTGGGGCACTACTGGCTGCGCAACTCCTCCCTGGCTCCCACGCCGGAATTGAAGGCGGCCATTGATGGTCCCCTGGCGGACGTCAAAGCCTTTGGACGGGACGTTCTGGACGGCAAAATAACGCCTCCCCGCGCGGAACAATATTCCGCCGCCCTCGTCATCGGCATCGGCGGTTCCGCTCTTGGCCCGGAGCTGGTGGCGGATGCCATTCCTGCGGCGGGGCTGGACATGTTCTTTCTGGACAACACGGACCCGGACGGCATGTACCGGGTGCTGGAATCCCTCCCTCTGGAAGAAACGCTTGTCGTCGTTATTTCCAAATCCGGCGGCACGCCGGAAACCCGCAACGGCATGCTGGTGGCCCAGGATTTCTTCAGGAAGAACGGGCTGGAATTCGCTCCCCAGGCGGTCGCCGTCACGGGAGCGGGTTCCCGGCTGGACAAAACGGCTGAGGCGGAAGGCTGGCTCAAGCGCTTCCCGATGGAAGACTGGGTGGGCGGCCGCACCTCCGTCATGTCCGTGGTGGGGCTGGTTCCCGCCGTGCTTCAGGGCGTGAACGTGGATGAACTGCTGGAAGGCGCGCGCCTGATGGACGAAAAGACGCGCCGGGACTGCGTGAAATGCAACGCCTCCATGAAGCTGGCGCTGGCCTGGTACAAGGCCGCCGGCGGCAAGGGGGAAAAGGACATGGTGGTTCTTCCCTACAAGGATGCCCTGGTGCTCTTTTCCAAATACCTCCAGCAGCTCATTATGGAATCCCTCGGCAAACGGCTGGATCTGGAGGGCAACGAAGTCTGCCAGGGCATTTCCGTGTACGGCAACAAGGGCTCCACGGACCAGCATGCCTATGTGCAGCAGCTCCGTGACGGCGTGAACAACTTCTTCGCCACTTTCATTGAAGTGCGCGAATGTTCCGCGGATGCGGTGGAAGTGGAAGCGGGCGCCACCTGCGGAGACTTCCTGCAGGGCTTCCTGCGCGGCACCCGCCAGGCGCTTGCGGAATCCGGCCGTTCCTCCATTACCATCTCCATCCCGGAGGTGAACGCCAAAACGCTCGGCATGCTGATCGCCCTGTTTGAGCGCGCCGTCTCCTTCTATGCTTCTCTGGTCAATATCAACGCCTATCATCAGCCGGGCGTGGAAGCCGGCAAGAAAGCGGCGGGTTCCTTCCTGGCCCTGCTGGGCAGGGTGAGGAGCGCTCTGGGAACCGCCCCGGAAACAGCCGCCCAGATGGCTGCCCGGCTGGATGCGGACCAGGAAGCCGTGTACCATTGCCTCGTGCACATAGCCTCCGGTGATTCCTCCGTCAAGTGGGTGCAGGCTGACTGCGCGGATGAAGACACCTTCTGCAAGGCATAAAAAACAGGGCATATTATTTCCGGCGGCCGCTTATCCGGTTGATAAGCGGCCGTTTTTCTTTTCCGGGCAGCCATGAAAAGAAACTCGCTGCGCTTTTCTTCCCGGGTAATTCCGGAGCCGCCGGAAAACAGGAAGCGGCGTTGCCCGGAGGAAGAGCGGCTCCGGACGGGACAGGCTGGAAAAGCAGGGGTTCGGCATGCTTTCTTTCTCCCGAAAACTCTGAAAAATATTTTTGTTTTCCGTACAATTTCGGATTGACAAAGCAAGGGGCCGAAGGCATCCTCGTTCGACCCTAACTCGCTATTGGGTCTTCTGTTGGCTCCTTTGGTCGGTGTTTGGGCAGAATCATTAATTCGACTACAATAATCGATATGTCCACCAATTCCTGCGCGTGCAGCGCATCTACTGACAAATTCGTCTATTCTTTCGGCGGAGGGTCCGCCGACGGCAATGGCAGCATGAAAAATCTTTTGGGCGGCAAGGGCGCCAACCTTGCGGAAATGGCCCGCATCGGCCTTCCTGTCCCTCCCGGATTCACCATCACGACGGAGGTTTGCACTTACTACTACGATCACGGCTGCACTTATCCCGCCCAGCTTGACGCGCAGGTCAAGGAAGGCATTGCCAGAATGGAGCAGATCCTGGGGCGCAAGTTCGGCGATACGGAAGCTATGCCCCTGCTGGTGGCCGTGCGTTCCGGCGCCCGTGAATCCATGCCCGGCATGATGGACACGATTTTGAACCTCGGCCTGAATGAAAAATCCGTGGAAGCCATGGTGAAGGCTACGAACAACCCCCGTTTCGCCTGGGACTGCTACCGCCGCTTCGTGCAGATGTACGGCGACGTGGTGCTGGGCGTGCAGAAAACCCCGGATGAAGACCACGAACCTTTTGAAACCGCCATCGCCGCCATCAAGAAAGAACGCTTCGGCAGCGAGGATGTGGAAGACACCAAGCTTTCCGCCGATGACCTGAAGGAACTTGTCTCCCGCTTCAAGGCTCTGGTGCTGGAACGCACCGGCCATGAATTCCCGGAATGCCCCTGGGAACAGCTTCAGGGAGCCATTGGCGCCGTGTTCGGTTCCTGGAACAATGACCGCGCCATCGTGTACCGCCAGAAATACGGCATTCCGTCCGAATGGGGCACCGCCGTCAACGTGCAGGCCATGGTCTTCGGCAACACGGGTGAGGAATCCGGTTCCGGCGTGGCGTTCACCCGCAACCCCGCCTCCGGCGAACGAATTCTATGGCGAATTCCTGATGAACGCCCAGGGTGAAGACGTCGTGGCCGGCGTGCGTACGCCCGCCCCCGTTGCTGCCCTTCATGAAGTGATGCCCGCCGCCTTCAATGAACTGGTGCGCATTCGCGAAGTGCTGGAAAACCACTTCCATGACATGCAGGACTTTGAATTCACCATCCAGGACCGCACCGTCTACATGCTCCAGACCCGCAACGGGAAGCGCACCGGCGTGGCCGCTTTCCGCATTGCCTGCGAAATGGTGGAACAGGGCCTGATTGACTGGAAAACCGCCGTGCGCCGCATTCCTGCGGACCAGGTGGACCAGCTGCTGACCCCCATCTTTGACCGTGAAGCCATCAAGAGCGCCAAGGTGCTGACCCGCGGTCTTCCCGCCGGTCCCGGCGCCGCCACCGGACGCATCTACCTGAACGCGGAACGCTGCGTGGAAGCCGCGGACAGAGGTGAAAAGGTTCTGCTGGTCCGTCTGGAAACCTCTCCGGAAGACCTGCGCGGCATGATTGCCGCTGAAGGCATCCTGACCGCCCGCGGCGGCGTTTCCTCCCATGCCGCCCTCGTTGCCCGCCAGATGGGCAAAGTCTGCGTTTGCGGCGCAGATGAAATCATTGTGGACTACAACAACCGCACCGTTTCCGTTGGCGACGTAACCGTCAGCGAAGGTGACTACCTCTCCATTGACGGAACGAGCGGCCTGGTATACGCCGGCAAGGTGGAAACTTCCCCCTCTGAAATCATCCAGGTTCTGATCTCCAAGACCATGAAGCCGGAAGACAGCCGCACCTACCAGAACTTCGCCAAGCTCATGCAGTGGTGCGACGACTGCACCAAAATGAAAGTGCGCACCAATGCGGACTCTCCCAAGCAGACGGAAACCGCTATCGCCTTCGGCGCCACCGGCATCGGCCTCTGCCGCACGGAACACATGTTCTTTGAAGGGGACCGGATCGACTTCGTCCGTGAAATGATCCTTTCCACCAAGAAGAGCGACCGCGTAGCCGCCGTTTCCAAGCTCCTTCCCTACCAGAAGGGGACTTCAAGGGCATCTTCAAGGCGCTCAAGGGTCTGCCGGGCACCATCCGCCTTCTGGACCCGCCCCTGCACGAATTCCTTCCCCAGACGAAGGAACAGCAGCTTGACCTGGCCCAGAAAATCGGCATGCCTGTGGAAGTCATCATGCGCCGCGTGTCTGAACTCCATGAGTTCAACCCGATGCTCGGCCACCGCGGCTGCCGTCTCGGCATCGCCTATCCGGAAATCACGGAAATGCAGGCCCGCGCCATCTTTGAAGCCGCTGTGGAAGTCTCCCAAGAAGAAGGATTTGCCGTGGTGCCTGAAATCATGGTTCCTCTGGTGGCCTTCAAGAAGGAACTGGACATCCAGAAAGCCATCATTGACAAGGTGGCCCAGCAGGTATTTGAGGAAAAAGGCGCCAAAGTGGACTACCTCGTCGGCACCATGATTGAAATCCCGCGCGCTGCCGTCACGGCTGACGAAATCGCGGAAACCGCCCAGTTCTTCTCCTTCGGCACCAATGACCTGACCCAGACGGGCCTGGGCATGAGCCGCGACGACTCCGGTTCCTTCCTGCCGCAGTATCAGGAACTGGAAATCATCAAGAAGAACGTCTTCGCTTCCATTGACCAGAACGGCGTCGGCAAGCTGATGAAGATTGCCGTGGAACTCGGCCGCTCCACCCGCCCGGACATCAAGCTGGGCATCTGCGGCGAACACGGCGGCGACCCCGCTTCCGTCAAGTTCTGCAACACGCTGGGCCTGACTTACGTGAGCTGCTCTCCCTACCGCGTCCCGACCGCCCGTCTGGCTGCGGCCCAGGCGGCTCTGGAACAGGAATAAACCTTTTTGTTAAGGGTTAATAGACAGCCCGTGGTTCTTCGGAACCACGGGCTTTTTAGCGGATGGGAATAGCCTTGGCGGATATGGCTTGAACCTGCGGGCCGATTGTTCCATGCGCGCGGGTGGACATACCTTCACAGTTCTCGCCTTTCCCGGAGACCGCCAATTTCAATTCCGGCGTTTTTTATGCCGGAACCATGCTTTCTGGATATTCGAGCATAGGGTTCGGCTTGATGGTTCAAGTATTGATGGTAAAGGCTGAAGAAAAATTACCAACAGTTCTTGCAATCCGATGCGCTACTGGATATTCCACAATTGGGAATCAATCTCATGACTGTTTATACCGGACAGTAAAATATAGTTTATTGTTCCTCCAGCGCCCTCTTCAGAAGCTTCCGGTATTCCCTGGCCGGCACTTCATAGGTTCCGAATTTCAGCAGATGCGGCGTAGTCCACTGGGTATCCAGGAAAAGGAACCGATGCGCCCGCAGGTATTGCACCAGGGCCACCAGGGCAATCTTGCTGGCGTCCGTTTTTCGGTGGAACATGCTTTCCCCGAAAAAAGCCTTCCCCAAGGCTACTCCGTACAGGCCTCCCTGCAGCCCTTCCTCGTCCCAGCATTCCACACTGTGGGCGAAGCCCATCTCGTGAAGCTTGCCGTATGCTTCTTCAATCTGCCCGTCTATCCATTGTTCTTCCGGCTGCTCCGTCCGGGCGCAGGCATGCACCACCTCCGGAAAAGCGGTATCCATCCGGAGTTCAAAAGGTTTTTTATTCAAAGCCCGTTTGAGGCCGTGAGGGATGTGGAAGCGGTCGTCCAGCGGAATCAGGGCGCGCGGGTCCGGTTCGTAAAAGGAGATTTCTCCCGTTTCCGGGTCCGCCATGGGAAAACACCCCTGGCAATAGGCGGAGAGGACAAGTTCCGGCGTTAATCTGTCATTCATCTGATATGGTTCAGCAGTTTGCCCAGGGCGGGGGAGTTCAGCGCCTTGCGGTCCGGAGATGCCATGGGCAGCCCGTGGATTTTGTCCAGCGGCACGAATTCCTCTCCTTCCCTGAGGAGAGGCGTATCCGTCACATGGTGGATGTAGCGGGTCACCCTGTAGCGGGTAATGCTGTAGGTCTGTTTCAGGACATGGGGCAGGGAAAGGGTGTGGTCGTCCTCCCTCTGGGGGAAGCGGTACATGCCGGCATGACGCTTGCCTTCCGGGCATTTGGCCAGCAGGACGGATTTGCCGCGGATGTAAAGAATGTCGTGGTGCTCCACCCGGGTGACTTGCGGCTTGGGATTTTTGACGGGAAGCGTTTCCGGCCGTTCCGCGGAGCAGAAGGGGCGCACGGGGCACAGCAGGCAGTCCGGAGAACTGATGCTGCAGCAGGTTTGCCACAGTTCCATGATGGCTGAATTGAATTCACAGGCATGTTCCGGGTCCACCAGGCTTTCCGCGCGGCTCCACAGGTATTTTTGGCCTTCCGTGGAATCCACGGGAACGGAATAATTGTCAATGCGGGCCAGGACGCGCGCGACATTGGCGTCTACAATGGGAGCCGCCTTGTTGAAGGCGAAGGAGAGGAGCGCTCCCGACGTGTAGGGGCCGATGCCCGGCAGGCGTTTCAACCCTTCCGCGTTGTCCGGGAACCGTCCTCCGAACTTGTTGACGATTTCCCTGGCGATGGCCTGGAGGGAGCGCACGCGGCGGTAATAGCCCAGTCCTTCCCAGGAGCGCAGGGCCGTCTGCTCGTCCACGGCGGCCAGATGGCCCGGGGTGGGGAACTGGCGCATCCACCTGTCATATCTTCCCAGAACGGTGGGAATGGTTGTCTGCTGCAACATCAGCTCGGAAACCAGGATGTGCCACGGATCCGTTGTCCGCCTCCACGGGTAGTCTTTCCCTTCGCGCCTGAACCATTCTACCAGCGCGTTCCGGAAAGCATGGACGTTAAAATGGGGGGGGCGTCAGTCATGTTTTTGTTCAAGAGCCCGGCGCATGGCGGAAATATCCGGTTTGACGCCGAACCAGCGTTCAAAGGAGAGGGCCCCCTGGTGAACCAGCATGGAAAGGCCGTTGGAAACTCTGGCGCCCTGAAAGCGGGCTTCCATCTGGAAGGCATCGTCATGCGTCTGTAAATCGTAAACCAGATGGTGGGCGGAAAGCAGTGCGGGAGGCACGGGGGAAGGGTCCGTAGGTTTCAGGCCGAGGGAGGTGGCGTTGACAATCAGGTCCGCATCCTCCACGGCGGCATTGAAACGGGGAGTATTGTTCTGGTGGGCCGCCAGGCGGTCGGAGGCTCCTTCCAGCCTGTGTTCGTCAATGAAAAAGGAACTCAGCCTGTTTTTAAGCTCCTGAAGCTTTTCTTCCGATCTTCCGGCCAGCGTCAGCCGTTCACAGCGCTGCATGGCGCAGGTGTAGGCCAAGGCTAGCCCGGCTCCGCCGCAGGAACCCAGAAGGGCCACTTTCAAATCGCGCAAATCCACGGAAAATTCTTCCCGGATGGCGCGGGCGAAACCCGGGCCGTCCGTGTTGAAGCCGGAGACGGAACCGTCCTTTTGAAAGACGAGCGTATTGACGGAACCGGTGACGCGGGAAAGAGCGTCCGTGTCGTTGCACAGGGAACAGGCAGCCTGCTTGTGGGGCACCGTCACGTTGGCCCCCGTGAATCCCCTTTCCCTGAGGAGCCGCACCACCTCCCCGAATTCTTCCGGAGAAGCCTGTATACGGATATAACGGGCGCGAATGCCCGCCGCGTCCAGCGCGGCCTGCTGCATGGCGGGAGATTTGGAATGGGCAATGGGAAACCCGATCACGGCCAGCTTGGCGGGAACGGATTCCCCGGCGTCAAACGGATGTCCTTCATCCAGAAGGTCAGCCAGGGTATAGTAGGGTTTCATGGAAAATAAAGGTGCGGCTTCAGGCGTATGCGGCGGACTATGAATGAAATGCTGCCGGATTTCAAGGCAAACGCCTATCATTCCTTTTCCCCGCGCGGCGGTTTCCGTTCGCTTTTTCCGGAAAGTTCATGCTGGACGGGGCCGGGAAGACCGGAAAATCGTCTCTCCCGGAAAAAATACCTTTTCCGTAAATTCACCGGGCGGAACCCGGCAGCAGCCGGATTCCGCCCGGAAAGAGCGGGTCTGGAATGATCTGGTTACCGTTTATTCCCCGCAGCCGCCGTCCTTGTATCCGCAGGAGCGGCAGGATTTGCATTTGCCGTCCTGGACATAGGCCAGGGAGTGGCACTGCGGGCAGAGGGAGGCGCCGTTGAGCATCGTTCCTTCCGGAACCTTTCCGGCGGGAATTTCCGGCAGGGCCGGAGTAGCGGGATGCGCCGGAGCGGTGATGATGCGGGGGGGCAGCACGCTTACCGTCGTATCCGGAGCCTGGCCCGGAAGGCTGACGCTGGGGATGGAGAACACGTCCCGCAGGCGGTAGCCGTTGCTTTCCGGGAAAAGCCACGCCAGAATCTTGGCAATCAAATCCACCACGGAAGCGCAGGAGCGGATTTCCGTGCAGGTGTCCGCCTCCGTATCGTCCCCCACGCGGCAGAACCCGGAGGGTTCGAAGGAGTAATTGCGGAAACCCTTGACCACTTCCTTGAGAGGCACGCCGAACTGAAGGGCGGTGGAGAGGAGCTTGCAGTAAGCTTCAAACATGCCGGAGGCGAAGGAGCCGACTTGTCCCAGGCGTCCGAAAACTTCCCCGCAGGTGCCGTCCGCATAGACGCCTACCGTCAGGTAGCCCGTCAGCTGGCCGCCTACGGAGAATTTGACGGTCTGGCCCAGACGGCGGCCGGGCAGCTTGCGCTGGCGCGGCTTGGATGCCTCCGCGATGATTTCGTCAATGGCGTCTGAGCCGGCATTCACCAGCTGTTCCCAGACGTGGTTGGCCTTGAACATGCGCGTTTCCGGGGTATCCACCACGTAAACGGCATTCGCCTTGGAGCCGGCGCGGAAGATGGCGATGCACTTCACGCCCAGTTCGTGGGACATGATGAGGGAATCGTAAATATCCTGCACGCCGGCGGAGACGGGCATGTTGACCGTCTTGGAGCACGCGCCGGAGATGAAGGGCTGGAGGGCGCCCAGCATCAGCACATGGCCGGCGGGGGAAATGGCACGGATGCCGTTGCCGTTGGTGGCGGCGCAGTCAAAGACCGGCAGGTCCTTCTTATTCAGCCACGGTATGGATTCAATATGGGCGGCTCCGTTGACTACGGCGAGTTCATCCGCCGTCAGCACGGCCATGTTGGCCGGGTTGCTGATATAGGCCACTTTTTCCTGAATTTCACTGCGGGATTCCGTGCCGGAGAGCAGGCGGCGCCACGCGAGGCGCACGGGGCCGGCCTGGTCATTGCAGGGGTCCACAATGAGCTGGTTCACGACGGAATCCATATTCCCCTGGAACGCGGAAATCAGGCCGTCCAGGCCCGCCACTTCCAGAGCGGCTTCATTGACGAAGTCTTCCGGGTAACCCAGGGAGCGGAGGCCTTCCAGGGCCAGGCGGTTGAACATCTTCAGGGAGCCTCCGCCCGCCAGCTGCTTCCATTTCACCAGCGTGTAATCCGGCTCAATGGAAGTGGTGCCTTCATCATAGCAGCCAAGCGGGGCGGAAATGGTGCCCGTGGGCGCCATCACGGAAACAAACGCGTTGCGGTGCGCCGTGGCCTTGATCACCTTCGCCCACATGTCGGAAGCGGCTTCCGCCAGTTTGGCCGCGGGGGCGATGCGCTCCCTGTTCATCATGGTAGGGGCCTTGAAGCTCTTGAGGTAGGCATGCAGGGCATAGGAGGCGGTGAGCCCCTGCGCTTCCGGCAGGATCCCTCCGGCATTGGCGATGATGTTCTCAATCAGGTCGTCCAGCGTCTTGGAATCCTTCTGGGAGGGCAGGGCGCTTGCCAGTTTCTGGGCTGCGTTGTGCAGGCGCAGCACGGCGAGCAGGTCTTTCTTGCTGGCGGGGTATTCCACGTAGGAGCCCAGTTCCGCGCCCATTTCCGCGGAGGCCGTCCAGCAGGCCGCCGTCAGGGCGCTGCAAAGCTGGGAGGCAATCCAGCGGCCTTCGTCGGAATCGTAAGGCACGCCCAGGGCCATCAGGGAGCCGCCCACGTTGGCGAAGCCGATGCCTGTGGTGCGGTACTTGTAGGTGCCCTCCGCGATTTCTTCAATCGGGAAGCCGCCGCGTTCCACATTCAGGTCCGCGCAGACCATGGCCAGGCGGGCGGCGTGGGTCAGGGCGTCCGCATCAAAAACGGGCTTGCCGTCCTCTCCCTTGATCAGGAAGCGGTAGGCGTTGAAGGAGGAAAGGTTGCAGCTCGTATTGTTCAGGAAGACGTATTCCGAGCAGGGATTGGACGTAGTGATGGTGCCGATGGACTTGACGGGGTTCCACAGGTTGATTACGTCGTTATTGTGCACGCCGGGTTCCCCGTTGTCCCAGATGGACTGGGCCATGGCTTCCAGAAGTTCCTGGGCGCGGAATGTCTGTTCAATGTGGGCCGGATTCGTGACCCAGCGCGTGTAGGTATTGCCGTTATTGGCGAGCGCCTGCCAGAAATCCCCCTTCAGGGAAACGGAATGGTTCGCGTTCTGGTGGGAGAGCGTTTCCCCGTACAGCAGGGCATCCATGTGCGGGTCAAAACTGTTCCGGGTGGCCAGGGGCAGGGAAAGAATGACGCGGGCGGCGGCCTTTTCCGCCGGAGTGCCGGCAACCAGCTTGGTCTCCGCAATCTGCTTGAGCTCCACGTGCACGTTGTGTTCGCGCAGGATAACCTTGGCGATGTCTTCCTGGCGGTTCTTCGTATTGATGAATTCGAAAATATCCGGATGGTCGCTGAACATCAGGACCATGCGTGCGGCGCGGCGCGTCTTGCCTCCGGATTTGATGGCGCCGGCCATGCGGTCCCAGCCGCGGTCGAAGGAGATGGGGCCGGAGGACCGGCTTGCCGCTGATGGGCTCCTTGGAGGACCGGAGGGTGGACAGGTTGATGCCCACGCCGGAACCGGACGCGAAAATACGGCCTTCCGTCGTCAGGTGGTCCAGAATATCCTCCATGCTGTCTCCCACTTCCGTCAGGAAACAGGCGGAACACTGGGGATATTCATACGTGGACTGGACCGTGAAGGTTTTCAGATTGTTCTTGGTCCCCTTGGTATGGTAGGCCTTGTTGCCGTGGCCTGTATAGCTTTCCCTCAGGTCCGGGCGTCCCCAGCGCCACTGCTCCCAGTGGCCGATGTTGAACCAGACGGGGGAATTGGGCGCCCATATCTGCTGTACCAGCATGGCCTTGATTTCCTCATTGAAAATTTCCGCGTCTTCCAGTGTGGCGAAGTAGCCTTCTTCCCATCCCCATACGGTATAGGTATTGGAAATGCGGTCGTAAATATTGCGGAAGCTGTCTTCATATTCCAGGGAGCCGGGTTCGCTGCCGAAAAGGTATTTGTCCGCCGTGATTTTGACGGCGTTGTCATCCCAGTGGGCGGGAGCTTCCAGACCCAGACGCTCGTAAATGGTCTTGCCGGTTTTCCAATCCATAATGCGGACGTCGCGGCGCGTCCAGTCCACTTCATCATAGGGGTGGACTTCATTGTGTGAAAATCTTCTGGTGAATTTCAATCCGCCCAGCAGGTCTTTCCTCTGGGGGAGGATAATTTCCTGGCCTGTGCGCAGTTTGAGTATGGTTTGCGAGTTGTCTGTGGTCATTGGCTTGCGAAGTAGAAAGATTTGGGAACAATCCCGTAAGGCTTGCGCTTCGTCGTGGGGCGGCGGCGCGTAGCGTGTGCATTATCTACTGAAAAATAATCCTGATGAAAAGGAAATATTGTACAGTATTTTTTTATATACGCTATATATTGTGTTGTTTGTCCTGTTTTCTAGAAAAATTTCTCCTGTCTTGCGTGATTTTTTCTGTCTTCCGCATGCTTCTTTTTTGTTTGGCGAAGAGGGGGGCGGCTGGGCGTTTTGGCTCTCCCCCGGAAACGGGCTTTTCATGAAAAACCCTGGTAATAAGAGTACATTAACGGCGCCGGGAAAGCGGAAGAACACAGTCTTTCTGCAAATACGCAACAATGGATGCCGATTGTTGCTAATGAGTAAATGATGCTGGTTTGTGGCGGAAAAAGCCCTCCGATGCCCCTCAGTTTGTTTTTACCTGTCATATGCCATGGGGCCATCTTTCCGCTTCTCAGGCAGAGAGACGTCTAGGCGGAATCCCGGAGCCCGTTTCCAAGGGCATGAAGCGACCAATTCCGGAGTTTGGAACGAATATTTTCCTGCTGCGGGCGTCGCTGGTTCAAAGGAGGGCCGCCCCGGTTTGTTCAGGGAAAAGAGCGGGTACGGAAGAGGCCTTTCCCCCCTCCCCTAAATGGACTTGATGAACGGGCTGCAGCGCGTTAATCTAACGGCCATGAGATTGGCTACCCTGATCTGGCTGGCCGGCATTGCATGCTGCGTGCCGGGCATGGCCGCCGAACCCCAGCAGAAGGAACAGACCGCCGCGGAAAAAGCGGACCGCCCCCGCCAGCAGGAGATATCCTTTCAATGCATCGCTCCGGTTCCCGGCTTGCCCGTTCCCATGGATTTGACGCAGGCGGACGGAATCCGGCTGAACGCGCTTGACGTTACTGTTTCCCTGAAGCAGCACCAGGCTTTCCTGATTTACACCTGCGCGCTGGATATCCCCAGGGGAATCAGGGGGAAAACCATTTCCGTAGGCGTGCCGTTCCAGTATGAGCCGCCTGATGAACAGGCCAATGCCGCCAGTCAGGAACCCATACGAAGCATCCCTTTTACGAAAGCGGTTCAGGATGTCGTGACGTCCGTGGATGATTTGAAATGTGATTTTTCCCTGGTGGAGGGGCGGCATCTACAGGCGGACGCTCCCTCCATGTTTCCCATTGCCGGCATAACTCACTGGCTGGTGGCCCAGGTTCCCAACAAGGCGGGAATCCATGTTCTTGCCTTCCAGTTCTCCGTTCCTTATACGCAGGACGTTGCCATTACGCCGGAACCGAAGGTCCACATGGGGGAACCGCGCCTGACGCTGCTTACCTCTCCGGTAATGACCTGGACGGGGGGCACCCCCAGGGCGGTGGTCAATGTGTACAGCTCGGAGATGACCAACCAGTCCGTCAAGCTGGATCCCTCTGCGGATGCCAAATCCATTGTGACGACGCCCAAAGGCGTTTATACTTGGTCTCTGCTGAGCGGACGGCAGGCCTTACGCTCCCTCCTTGGTGCTTACTCCGGGCCCCGGTTGGGTGCTGGACAAGGATGGGCGGATTACCGTCCGCGGAGAAAAAGGCGTTTTGACGGACCAGTACGATGTAACGGCCAGCTCCACCCTGGACAGGGACCCTTACGGGGCTCCATGTTCACCGGACAACCTGAAAAAAAAGTTCCGGCTATTGGGCGGAAAGCGTTTCCGGGGACGGCCAGGGGGAAACCCTGGAAATCAAGCTCAGGAAACCCGGCCGGCTGCTGGGAATCATGCTGGAGACCGGCATTTCCCCGGTGACCGACCCGGAAAAGGATTCGGAAGCCCGGAGGCACCCGAATATTGCCTACTCCATGTTCAGCCGCCCCAAAGGCATTCAGGTGACGCTGAACGGAACTTATACTTTTGACGCCACGCTGCGGGATGACTGGACTCCGCAGATCGTCGTGCCTCCTTATTACAGGCAGCCTGTGCACACCATCAAAATCAGGATTAATTCCATTTATCGCGGAACAGGGACATCGGACACCTACATCGGCATCCTCAAGCCGATTATACAATAAAGAACTTTCCGGGGCTCTTTTTTTCCGGAAACGGGCGGGCCGTTTTGCGGGGATTCCGTCGGAAGCGGCGGGGCGGGGAAGAAAGATTCCCTTTCAATGGCGGAGCAGGGAACTGCCCGTGCGGCCCCTGGGATAACGGCGGAAGGGAAGCGTGAGCAGGTACATCAGCGCCAGCGCAGGAACCTGCATCCACAGCAGGTACCAGGGCCATGGCCCGAGAAAGTCCAGCACGGAACCTCCGGCGGGCGTGGCCACGGTAAACCCGTAATTGGTTCCCAGGAGCATGTTGACGGGATGAATGGCCACCAGGTACGCATTCGCCAGCAAAAAAGCCCACAGGAAATCCCAGCGCGCCGGCTTCCATTCCAGAGCCAGAGGCAGGTAAAGCGCCGTGATGACTGTCACGCCGTGGGACAGGAAAAAGGCAAAATACGTCCATGAGGGGAAATCATGGGCCACGGAAGGAGTCACCAGCCCCTGGAGGGTGGCGCACAGCACGCAGTAATAGGCCACGGAGCGCAGCCGCCGGGAGGGTATCCACAGGCTCAGGGCGCACACCACCTGCATGACGGAGCAGAAATGCAGGGGGAGCATCCATGTCCAGTTCTTCCGGTTCATCGGCCAGCATGGCGGCCAGGTCGGGAACCAGGCTGAACAGGCAGGCCGCCCCCAGCCAGAAGGTAGTGCGGTTTCTGACGGTTTTCTTGTAGGACTGCCCCAGCTCCAGGATGCAGGCTCCCGCCGCCAGGAGTGCGGCCAGGGCAGCCCAGTGGGAAACACCTGCGAATTCCAGTGGAGGGACGCCATTCATGCAACCTTCACCATAACAGAAAGAGGGGGGAGGGGCAACGCGAAAAGCGGGATGGGTTTCAGGCTTGCAAATTCGCCTTCTCCGGGCATACTTGCCTGCGGATGAAACAGGGCTTGTTCATATTGGTCTGCGGTTTGCTGGCGGCCGGACTGACCGGGTGCGACGATTCCAGTGAACGTCGCGCCCGTTATGCGGAAAAAAAGCCCGCTCCGCGCCCTCTGGAAAGGACGTTTGACCCTCCCAAAAAAGTCCTCCCGCCCGCAAAACCCAAGAAAAAGGCCCCCGTATGGATGGATTACAAGGGAGAGGACATGCGGCAGCTTACGGAACTTTCCGGCCGCAAGGTGCTTCTTGTTTTTTACGCTTCGTGGAGCCGCCCGGCCATGGATTACGTCCAGGCGGTAAAATCTTATGCCGAATCGCAGGACGGCAAGGCGTTTGCCGTGCTGATAGATGCGGACGCCTATCCGGACATAGCTCGCAAATATGGCCTGGAAGCCGTCCCTCTGACAGTTCTGTATCTGGAAGGGATGAAGCTGAAGGATATGGTTGGCGGCATTACTGCGCCGCGCCTGAACGAACTGATTGAGCAGACGATACGGGTGCAATAGAAGGGATGGGCTGCGGCAGCTACTGCGCGGTGCGGGGGCGGTTGATCCCCTGTGGATGAACCTTCTGTTTGTTGTGCTTTTTTGCTCCGTACCTGAAAGGACTTCCCTTTCCCCGGAGAATTCCGTTCCTGGAGGCATGGATTTTATGTGAACGCTGAAAAACCTGGGCGGCAAGCCGGTAAAACCGGAACAGGGAAAGGGGGCGTCATTCCTCCTGTGTTCCTGTGACGGCCATTCCGCCCGCAACAGCATGCGGAGAGAGACGCCCTTCCTTCATTCGGGAATTGGAAGGAAACGGGGGGATGGCGTTCCTCTTCCGGGAAGGGGCTGCTTTTCTTGCCGCATGAAAAAGCCGGTTCACGGGAACGTGAACCGGCGCGGAAAAACGAGTTGATAAATACTGAAAAAATCAGGCTCCCAAGTTGAACGCCTTATGTACTACCCGGGCCGCTTCCTCAATATCGGATTCGTCCACCATCACGGCAATCTTGATTTCCGAGGTGGAAATCATGCCGGTCTTGATGTTGGCATCCGCCAAGGCCTTGAAAGCGGTGGCTCCCACGCCTGAGTGGGAACGCATGCCGATGCCGACCAGGGAAAGCTTGGCCAGCCCCGCTTCCGTTTCCACCTTGACGGTGGAGCCGAGGGCGGCCATGACCGGTTTAAGGGCGGCCTGGGCGCGGCCCAGTTCGTTGGAGGGCATCGTAAAGGACTGGCGGACATAACCGTCGTGGGCAGTATTGGCCAGAATCATATCCAGGTTGATTTCCGCTTCTGCCAGGGCACCCAGTATCTGGGCCGTGTAGCCGATTTGGTCCGGAATGCCGGTAATGGTGACGCGGGCCTGGTTGCGGTCAATGGAAATGCCGCGGATGACGACGGCTTCCATGGAGGGGGTTTCTTCTTGCACGATTGTACCGGGGTTGTTGTTCATGGAGTTGCGAACTTCAAAGACGACACCGAATTTTTTGGCGAATTCCACGGAACGCGACTGCATCACCTTGGACCCGTTGGAAGCCATTTCCAGCATCTCGTCATATGAAAGGGTTTGTATCTTCTTGGCGTCTTTGACCACGCGGGGGTCACAGGTATAGACGCCGTCCACATCTGTAAAAATCTGGCACACATCCGCTTTCAGAGCGGCCGCGATGGCGATGGCGGAGAGGTCGGAACCTCCGCGGCCCAGCGTCTGGACCATTCCTTCTTCCGTAACCCCCTGAAAGCCGGCGCAGATAAGGATGTTGCCTTCCTGCAGGTACTTGTTCATCAGCGTCGGGTCAATGCTGTGGATGCGCCCCCGCGTGTGGCTGCCGAAGGTGGTGATTCCGGCCTGCGCCCCCGTAAAGGACATGGCTTTTTCACCCAGTTCATGCAGGGCCATGCAGAGCAGGGCGATGGACTGCTGTTCGCCGGTGGCCATCAGCACGTCAAGTTCACGTTCGCAAGGCGTTTCAGACAATTCCTTGGCAAGCCCGATCAGCTTGTCCGTCACGCCGCTCATGGCGGAAACGACGGCGACCACCTGGTTGCCTTCCCTGGCGGTTTCATGGATGCGGCGCGCTACATTGCGGATGCGGTCAATGGTGCCGACGGAGCTGCCCCCGAATTTTTGAACGATAAGAGCCATGTAACAGGATGATATGTAGGTTAGGATTGAGGAAGAAGATGTTCTATGCGCAGGACGCGGGGCTCCGCCGCCACGCAGGAAATACGGGTTATTTCCTCCAGAGCCTTCTGGAGCTGGCCCCACGGGCAGGAATGGAGGATGAAAACGAGGTCGTTCCAGGGGGCTCCGCCTTCATCAATATGGCTGGGAGCGGAAGAGGTGGCGGAAATGCCGATGCCGAAGGTAGCCAGAATGCGGGCTATTTCCGCAATGACTCCCGGCTGGTCCGCTACCTGGAAGCGGACGTAATACGGAGTGACCGTATCATTGATATGCATGATCCCGCAGGCCTTGGCATAGGGATTGAAGCCCGTATGGTATTCCGGATAGCGGCTTTCGCGCATGGCGGTGATGATGTCGCTGATGACGGCGGAAGCGGTGGGGTTCTTGCCCGCTCCGCGGCCGTAAAACAGCGTTTCCCCCACAATGTCCCCGTTGACGGAAATGGCGTTGAACACGCCGTTCACGGAAGCCAGGATATGCCAGTCATGGACAAAACAGGGCTGGACACGCAGTTCCAGAGCGTCTTCCTGCCCCTCATGGTAGCGGATGACGACAAGGAGCTTGATGGTATAGCCCAGTTTTTTGGCAAATTCGAAATCCCGGCTGGTGATATTCTCAATGCCTCTGACGTAAATTTTATCCGGGGAAATGGTTGTTCCGTAGGCCAGCATCGCCAGGATGAGCGCCTTATGGGCGGCGTCCCAGCCGTTGACGTCCAGGGAGGAGTCTTCTTCCGCGAAGCCCAGCTTCTGGGCCTGGGCCAGGGCGTCCGCGTAATCGGCCCCGTGTTCCCCCATGGCGGAGAGAATATAGTTGGACGTTCCGTTGATAATTCCCACAATGGAATTGATGTGGTTGCAAATCAGGGAATTCTGCAAGCTCTGGATAATGGGGATGCCGCCGCCGGCGGACGCTTCGAAATAAATGGGGGTGCCCATTTCCGCGGAAAGCTTGAAAATCTCCGCTCCGTACTCGGCCAGAAGAGCCTTGTTCCCCGTAACGACGGGCTTGCCGGCACGGAGGGCCAGCGTCACCAGGTCGTAAGCCTGGCGCGTCCCTCCAATCAGCTCAATAATGATGTCTATTTCCGGGTCATTGACCAAATCCTGCCAATCGTCCGTCAGCAGTTCCCGGGGAACGACGGTTTCCCTGGGCTTTTCCAGGTTGCGCACGGCGATGCGCTTGAGCCTGAAAGGAATCTTGCTCCGGGCTTCCAGCAGGGCGTGATTGCGGCACAGCGTTTCATAAACGCCGGAACCGACCGTTCCCAGCCCGGCAAGCCCCAGTTGTATAGGTTTTTCCGTCATTCCTGCCGGGGGATTATGCAAAAAAATCCCTGTAACGCAAGAGCTTTTACCGTCCCGGAATGCCGTATGCGAGCCGTTCATGGAGTACCTCTCTTTCCAGCCTTCTCCTTCACTTCCGCATGCTTCATGCGCGGCAGTACGGCTGTTGGATTTTCAAGAATTTTGCGCAGATGATGGGAAATGGCGTTCAAGTGCGCTCCGGGAGAGGATGAATCCTGAAAAAAGGCAACAAAAAATCCTCCTTGAAGGAGGGTTGGATTGGCAGCCCCACCAGGACTCGAACCTAGAAATACTGAACCAAAATCAGGTGTGTTACCAATTACACTATGGGGCTGTCTGCTCAGGCGTTTCTGCCGTTGCGGGGCGTAGTAAACCACACGGGGCGCAGTCTGGCAAGAGAAAAATGCCCTGTCTCCCTTGTTTGAAGGTCAATGCCCCGGCTTGATGACGCGTGTATAGCTCAACCGTTTGAACATCAGCATGGGTATGGCTACGCCGATGACCAGGGAAAAGATGATGAAGAAGGCGGTGATGCCGTTTTTGCAGATGTCCACGATCAGCCGGTTCATGACGGCCGCGTCCTGGTTCTCCTGCATGAACTGCATCAGGGCTAGGATGGTCTTATAGGCGTACACGCCGGGAATCATGGGAAGCAGGGAAGGGAAAGCAAATATTTCCGCCGGGCATTTTACCAGCTTGGCCGTCATGACGCCCAGCATGCCTATGGTGAAGGCGGCAATGAAGGTGGCGCTGGAAATGTCAATGGTCCAGGAATGCTGCATGTAAAAGCGGAAAGCGTGGCCGACGGCCGCCAGAACGGCGGAAACGGCAATGGCGCGCTTGGGCGGATTGGAGATGACCGCAAATCCCGTGGCGGCGATGGCGGCCATCAGTCCGTCCAGAAGGATGGATGAAATAAAATCTGGATTCATAAGCTGTTTACCCCGACGATGAGCATGGTTGCGGAAAGGCCGATGGCGATGCAGACGATCATCATGATAGAGTGGACGCCGCGGGAAATGCCCATCAGGATGTGGCCGTGCATCAGGTCCATAATGGAGTTGATCATCTGGACGCCGGGCACCAGGAACAGGACGCTGGTTGCCAGGGCGATCTGCGGTGTGGAGCCTATCTGGAAAAGGACGGCGCACGCGGCCGCCATGGAAGCGGTGAAGGCGGAAAGGATGATGACCCCCAGCGGATTGTATTTCAGCCGGGTAAGCTGCTGCTTGGCCAGAAAGCCCAGCATGGTGGCGGCGAACACGGTCAGCATGGCCCACAGGTCTCCGTTAAACAGGCGGCAGAAGGCGGCGTTGCCCACGCTGACCAGGAGCAGGTCCGTCCAGCGGGAAAATCTTTTGGTGCGCACCATGGAGCGGAATGCCTGTTCCATTTCCGCAATGCTGACGTTGTTGTCCACCGGGAGCCAGCTCAATTCACTGAGCTGCTGGATCAGGTTCAGGTTGAACGCCAGAGGTTTCAGTTTCCGGACGGAGGTGCGGCGCAGCGTCTCGTCATCCTTGCAGATCAGGCTCATGGTGATATTGCGCTGGAAAATGGTCATGTCCGCGCTGTATCCATACGCGGCAGCAATGCGGGAAATATTGCGCACGGCGCGGTTGGTATGCACTCCCGCGCCCATGAGGGTGGTGGCGTATTCCAGCAGGAATTCCGAAAGGGCCTGTATCTGGTCGGTATGCTGCATCAAAGGGAAAGGGGAGGTCAGGGCCGGGAGGCCCGCTTTCTGGAGGCGTAATCCTCCTGCTGGTCTTCCCCGGTGACGCCCACGGAGAAATAAGTGCTTTCCGGATGGGAGAAGACGAGGGCGCAGACGGAAGAAACGGGCTGCATCATCCATGTTTCCGTCAGGCTCATGCCCGCTTCCTCCCGGGCGTGGAGCAGGGTGAAGACGGTTTCCTTTTCCTGGTGGTCCGGCTGGCTGGGGTACCCGCAGGCGGGACGCACGCCGGACCCTTCCGGAATATTCCACAAAAGGCGCAGCTTATCATGGGCGATGGCCGCGAAAGCCTCCACCAGGCGGTCCGCCAGAGAGCTGACCAGCAGGGCGCGGTAGGAGTCGTTTCTGGCTTCCCATTCCTTTGCCCAGCGGCGGGAGCCGTGGATGCTGACCGCCATGGCCCCTACGTAATCCCTGACGCCTTCGGGAGCGATGAAGTCCGCCAGCGCCAGCCGGGGTTTCCCCTGTTTGTCCAGTTGCTGGCGCTGCGTCAGCAGCGTAGCCAGGGGAATGGTTCTGGATTCATCCGCCCAGACGGTGATGTCGTCATGGCTGGCCGTTGAATTGGCTGGGAAAATGCCTATGACGCCGCGCGCCTGGTAGCGGTTTTCCTTCACGGCCTGTTCCAGCAGGCGGAGGGCGTCCTGATGCAGAGCCGCGGCCGCCTCAGCCTTGGACGGGTCCTTGGTGCGGAACTCCCGGCGGACGCGGTCCCATGTGCCGTGCAGCTCCCAGGCGTGGAAAAAAGGCGTCCAGTCCATGCGCTCGATAAGCTCCTGAACAGTTACGTAATAACGCGGATCGTCACTGCAGCAGCCGCAACTTATAGAGCTGTGCAGGCTGCCGATGGAAACCGGGCCCAGACGGGCGGGAATGGGAGGGAGATAGCCGCCTTCCGCCCCCTTCCACCGCAATTCCCTGGCTTTCTCCAGAGGCAGGAGGTCGCGGACTAGTTTGTTTTCATGATTGTTGCGCAATTCCTCCTGCCGGGCTTTCACGGCGGCAATGTAGGAATCCTTTTTTCTCCCACCAGGGAGGCTGCTGCGGGCACCACCTGGGAGGCATCCTCCGTATGCACCACGGCTCCTTGATAATGGGGGGCTATTTTCAGGGCCGTGTGCAGGGCTGACGTCGTAGCTCCCCCCACCATCAGGGGAATGGTCATCCCCCGGCGTTCCATTTCCGCGGCTACATGGGACATCTCTTCCAGGGAAGGGGTGATCAGCCCGGAAAGCATCACCAGATCCGCCTGTTCCGCTTCCGCCCGGTCCAGAATGGTATCGCAATGCACCATGACGCCCAGGTCAATCATTTCAAAACCGTTGCAGCCCAACACCACGCCGACGATATTTTTGCCGATGTCATGCACGTCCCCCTTCACGGTGGCGATCACGGCTTTTCCCGCCTTGGCGGCACCTTTGCTGTCCGCTTCTATATAGGGGGTGAGCCAGGCTACAGCCTGTTTCATGACGCGGGCGCTTTTCACCACCTGCGGCAGGAACATTTTGCCGTCCCCAAACAGTTGTCCCACAACCTTCATGCCGGCCATCAGAGGGCCTTCAATCACGTTCAGCGGGGAACCCTGCTCCAGAAAAGCCTCCTCCGTATCCGCGTCAACAAATTCGGTAATGCCCTTGATAAGAGAATATTCCAGGCGTTTGGAGACATCCTGTTCCCTCCAGGCCAGTACGGTTTTTTTCTCCTTTCCGTCTCCGGTTTTTTCCGCTGCCAGTTTTTCCGCGTAGTCCGTCAGGCGTTCCGTGGCGTCCGTCCTCCGGTTCAGCAGAACGTCTTCAATCAGCTCCAGCCTGTCCTTGGGAATATTGTCGTACACCTCCAGCATCCCGGCGTTCACGATGCACATGTCCAGCCCCTGCTGCGTAGCATGGTACAGGAAAGCGGAATGCATGGCTTCCCGCACCGGGTTGTTGCCGCGGAAGGCAAAGGAGACATTGGAAATGCCGCCGGAAATGTGGGCATGCGGCAGGTTCCGGGAAATCCAGCCTGCGGCCTTGAAGAAATCAAGAGCGTAATCGGCGTGTTCCGCAATGCCGGTGCCTACGGTCAGGACGTTCGGGTCAAAAATGATGTCTTCCGGAGGAAACTGCACCCGGTTTACCAGCAAGTCATAGGCTCGTCTGGAGATGCGGACGCGGTCCTCGTAATTGGCGGCCTGTCCCTGTTCGTCAAACGCCATGACCACGACCGCCGCGCCGTACTTCTTAATCAGCGCCGCTTTCTTCAGGAATTCTTCTTCCCCCTCCTTCAGGGAGATGGAATTCACGATTCCCTTGCCCTGCATGCATTGGAGCCCCGCTTCCAGCACTTCCCATTTGGAGGAATCCACCATGAAAGGAACGCGGGCGATATCCGGCTCTGCGGAAACAAGGTTCAGGAAGCGGACCATGGCCTGCTGCCCGTCGATCAGGCCGTCGTCAAAACAGAAATCCAATACTAGCGCGCCATTTTCCACCTGCTGCCGGGCAATGGATACCGCTTCCTCGTAGTTTCCTTCACGAATCAGGCGGGCGAATTTGGGAGAGCCCGCCACGTTGCAGCGTTCCCCGACAAAGAGGGTGTTTTTTTCCCGCGTGTGGTTATACGCTTCATATCCGGACAGGCGAAGCGCAGGCGTTTGGGGAGCCGGAACGCGCGGAGGCATTCCTTCCACGGCAGCCGCAATGGTGCCGATGTGCTCCGGGGTGGTTCCGCAGCAGCCGCCCACGATGTTCAGCAGGCCATGGTCCGCATATTCCTTCATGAACCGGGCCATATCCGCCGGCAGAAGGTCGTAGCCGGTAGGGCTGAGCGGGTTGGGAAGCCCGGCATTCGCGTAAACGGACATGTGGCAATCCGCCAGTCCGGACAGTTCTTCCGCAAAGGGGCGCATCAGGTCCGGCCCCAGGGCGCAATTAATGCCTACGGAGAAGGGGCGCACGTGGCGGATGGAGTTCCAGAATGCTTCAATGGTCTGGCCGGACAGCGTGCGTCCGGCTTTGTCCGTCAGCGTGACGGACACCATGACCGGAACAGAGCTTTCCGGTTGTTCCTCAAAAATTTCTTCAATGGCGAACAGGGCAGCCTTGGCGTTCAGCGTGTCGAAAATCGTCTCCACCAGCAGCATGTCCACTCCCCCTTCCAGCAAAGCCAGCGCCTGATCCCGGTACGCCTGCCTGAGCTGGCGGAAATTCACGGCGCGGAAGCCGGGATCATTCACATCGGGAGACAGGGAACAGGTGACGGGCATGGGACCGATGGAGCCGGCCACCAGACGGGGTTTGCCGTCTGCGGCTTCCGCTTCGTCGCACGCCTGCCGGGCGAGCGCGGCAGCAGACAGGTTCAATTCCCGGACAAGGGCTTTCAGTTCAGGGGCGTCCACCACCTCTTGGAAATACTGCTGGTTCTTGTGTCTGCCTTCTTCCGGACGGCGCCAGAAATAATCATGCTGGCCGATGTTGGTGGCTCCGAATGTGCAGGTTTCCAGAATATCCGCCCGTCCCGTGTCCAGAAAGCGGCGGTGAATATCCAGAATAATATCCGGCCTGGTCAGAACCAGAAGGTCGTTATTATTCTTTAAATCGTTGGGATAGCGTGCCGCGTCCGCGAAACGTTCTCCGCGGTAATCCTTCTCTTCCAGTCTGAATTTTTGGATATTGGTGCCCATGGCGCCATCCAGGATGACAACCCTTTTACGTAACTGGTCTTTCAGGTAATCAAGGCGTTCTGTTTTGGATGATCTGCTCATATGGCGCGGAAAATCTACCGCCCGCCCGTCATTGGAACAAGGACAATTGTCGTCACGTTTTCCTCGTTCCGTTCCGGGGAAATGGTTTCAAGGGGGTGGAAAAGACATGGGGATGATTTACGGAAAGTAAAAAACGCCTGTGAAAAATCGTATGTTTCGTTCTGGATTTTTCGATGGCATAAGGAGCGTTCTCTGTTTTCTTCCCTTTCCATGCGGTCTTTCCTGTTTCATGTTTTTCCTGAGAAAAAAGAATGCGGGTCCTGAAAAAAGAGGGAAGAGGTGTGAATAAAATGATAATAACAGGTGTATAACTGGAACGGCCATTGCTATTCCAATAACGGGAAAGTCATTCATGCCGGATAGCGGAGCAGGGGATGAAAGTGTACTTTTCCAGTAAAATGATTTGTTGGCAGGCGTTCTTAGCTACACTTGATGAATAAAAATCCCCTCAGAAATGAAGTCCGGCCTCCAGCTTGGAAATGGCCCCGTGTTCTCTTTGGGCTTTGGAGCATACAACACGCAAACGACGGCCTTCGGTTTTTCTACCACCACCAATACCTGGGCTTTTTCCAATAATGGAAATAACATGAATGTTTCCGGGAAAAGCGGCTCCGTTTCCGACATCTATTCCGGCATGCTCACCGTCAATTTCCTGGCGGAAAACGGCTCTACCTATGTGGAGGCATTCCTTGGAGACACGGCATTAGTCAACAAAACGGAAATCAACTATGAAAAGTCAGTTCTCTACTTGAACGGTCTCACCTTGGGAGGCTGGGCCCAGCACATCCGGCAACGGCTGTTCCATGACCCATCGGTTCCCTTTCCATCAGCCAGATTCCGGAACCGGCGATATCCTCTCTGGCGTTCCTGGGACTGGGAGGCCTTCTGGCAAGGCGCCGCAGACATTAATGTCTGATTGTTTTTACCTTCCTCGGCAACATCTGGAAAGGTGGCAAACGCATCTGCTTTTGTCCAGCAACCCAGGTCTATTAAAATCGCTGCTTCTTCCGTCTGTTGAAACTTTCCCGCGTTCCCGTATTTTTTCCGTATATTCAACATCATTTATACGGTCAGAGGGTTATGAGATACTGAATATATCCCCCCTTTCTTTCAGAATATTTTATTGATTTTCTATGTTTTTTATAGAATGAATTTGCTGAATATCAACAGATGGAATCTTTTGAGAATCTCGCGGCAGGACTATTCTACATCATTTCTTATTTTTTAATCGTACTGAAAAATGATTTCAAACTTGCTTTCTTCTGAAAAAAGGAGTTGTCGTGCGGCTCTTTTCACGTGAAAACGCTTATCTCTTGGCTCTTTGGGACAGGTGGCGTTTTATTCGAAATCACTCATTCAGGTATTCTCCTCGTAACACGGATTTTAGAATCCGCAGTTTCATTAATGATAAAAAATTTCAGGAGGGGAGAAGCATTTTTTCTGAACGGCAATGTCCGTTCCTTATGGACGGCAAGAAAGATAGATTATTGAAAATAAATGATTCTTGGATTTAAAAAAGATATGAATAACAAAAATGCCTTCTTCATTCTCTTGAAATTTTATCCTTCACATGAAAAGCTGAGAGTTTTTTGTATCCAAGATGAATATCCTCGAAGAACATCGGGATTTTTCTCAAATCTTTTCCTTTCAAGGTAGGAACTTGACTGCGGATTCTAAAATCCGTTAGATTTGGATTCAGAAGGTGTTTTGGCATTTTTCTGTGTCAGGCCGCTTCAATTAACTACATGATAAACGACGAGAAAAGACCGGACTTCTCCCATAGGGGGGGAGGTCCGGTTTTTTCGTATTGGAAATAATTGATGGATAGAGTTTGATGAAAAATATTCATTTTCTCATCGGCAAATAGATACTATCTCCTGAAAGCAGGGAAGGGCCGGAGGGAAGGTAATCAAAGGGCTTTTCAGTCCGCTTTGGCCGGGGATTGCTTTTTTTCTTCCGGCAGGATACCGGGCGGTATGAACAGCGCCGTGGCAGGGATGATGACGGGAGAGGGGATGCCCGGACCGGACCAGGCTACGGACATGTGGTCCGGGCCTCCATCCTCCTTGTGAATCACCTGAAGGAAATAAAACCGGTCCGCCTCCAGTTGGATAGGTTCGGAAGCCTGGTTGGGCTGATTGCCCCAATTATGGATGTCGGAATATCCTTTGACGGTGGCGATGCAGGTCATGTCCTTCTGGGTAGCATCCTTGCCCAGCCATAATTCTGCGGAATCATCGGAAGACAGGTAAAGGCGGTACTTCCCGCTTGCCGGGACTTTCAGAAGGGCTGTGTAACGGGCCCCGTACCTGTCCCCCTGGTTTTCCACATCCAGATTGCTGATCGTGCGGATATCCGGGGCCGCCGTTTCAAAAATCTTCCTGTGGGTCAAATCCTTTACGGATGCTCCCGGAATGCCGAACCATAATTCCTGAACTACGCCGGGAGAAGGCTTTCCCTCCCCGGAAGAGCCGGAAGCCGTTTCCGTCAGCATGACGCCGCACAGAAAGCTCAGGATGGGTAGAATCATGTTCATGGCCGGAGACACTTTCCTGCAACGACTACGCCAGGAAGCAGGGCAACCTTTCAAAAACGGCGTCATTATCGGGGATTCTCCTGTTCATGGCCTCTGTCCTTTTGGCGGCTGGAACTGCTTCTCCAAATCATCCAGCCGATCAGGAACGCCAGAACGCCCAGTCCGGCGACTCTGCGGGGTGTGGAGACGCCGCTGTCCTCCGTCTGGGCCGGCGGCCTTTCTGCAGCAGAAGTCTCCTGGGCATGAACGGAACCGGCCAGAAACAAAATTGCCAGAGCGCAGGCGAATATCATGCGATGAGTAAAAAGAGGGCGTTTCATCATTTATGGAATGGTAAAACAGGAATGAGTCTTATTCAAACACATTTGTTCAGACTGTCCCTGTTTTCGTCTGCATGGGATTTGCACCCCTTCCCAGATTCAGTATTTTCCGGAAAAATCATCCCGGAACAATTTTTTTGTAGAAAAAGCTTGCATGCCCGCTTTGGAAATGATAGATTTCCCCCGTCCTCAACAGGACGCACCAAGACGAAAGTCAAAGGGGTATTAGCTCAGTTGGTAGAGCGCTTCAATGGCATTGAAGAGGTCAGCGGTTCGAACCCGCTATGCTCCACCAAATAAAGGCCTTAAAGCGGTTAACGCTTTAAGGCCTTTTCCTTTGCCGGACATGTTTTTTCACTGTATGAGCCTGAAAAAGCAAAAGGTTGGAAAGGTTTACAGTAATTCTGTTCGCTGCAGTAATTGCCGGGTGATGAGATGGGAATGGCGTATGTCTGTGGTTTGATCGCCGTCACTATTAAAAAGATCAATAGTTTCCGGAAAAGGGAATGAAGTCATGTTAATGACGAAACAGGCTTTTTCTCCCAGGAGCAAATATCTCCTGGTTTTATTTGAAAAAGCGGATGGGGAAGGATAACGGCCGTTTGCCGCAACAGGGAATATTGCCACGGGGACCTTTCCTTGAGCTTGTCCAGAAGATGAAAGAATTCGTATTCGAGCTGTTTCTCCGGAAGGAGAAGGGAAGGGGGCCGGTTTTCGCAGGGAGAAATTTTGCTTAAATCAAAATGGTAGCCTCTGCGGATGGATTCGTCATGGACGCCTTTCAGGTAGAAATCCAGGACATAAATGGGGTTTCCCGTCTCCCGGAAGCGGAAGAGCTGGGGATGATGGATATAGCCTTTTGTCTGCCCCTGCAAAACTTTGCGTGCCAGGAGGCCTTCTCTCCACAGGGCAACCAGGCCGACAGCATCCAGGTAAGAGGGGTGGAGTGACCAGAGTCTCATGCTTTTTGGACTCAGAAAGGCCGTATCTTGTTGCTTTGAATTGCGCAGCCGGAAAAAAGCCGGGGAAGTTTGGAGGGATGGGGCTGCTTTTATAGGGAAGGAGCCATCTGCTTTCCTGCCGGGTTTCTTATTTACCGGTCAGGCAGTTTTTACATAAGTATTGCCTGTTTGAGGCATTTGCCCCGGTCAGGCCAGGGATATTTCTCCGGGAATGCTGCCGGCCTCCGGTTCGGGAAAAGATGCGGAGTGGACGGGAACCGTTTCTACAGAGGAAGATTGTTCGGTTCTGGTGTTGATGGCTTCCAGAATCAGTTCCACTGTGCGCTCCAGGCCATAGTCGGACGTGTTGACGCACAAGTTGTAGAGGCGTGCATTGCCCAGTTCCTGCCCGGTGTAGTGCAGGCAGTGGGTGCGGCGGCGGGCGTCCATGATATCCATGGTCCGGGCTGCGCCGCCAGGTTTTACCCCGTAGTTTTCAATAACGCGCTGCATGCGCGTGTTCCTGTCCGCATGAAGGAAAACACTGAACAGGTTGGGCCTCCCTTTCAGGATGAAGTTGGCGCAGCGGCCCACGATGACGCACGCCTGACCGGCCGTAATGTCCCGGATAACTTTGCTCTGGGCCAGGAAGGCGGCGTCTTCCGGAGGCAGTTCCTCCGCCGTGTAGGCGTAGTTCTGGGCGTAGAGTTCATGCAGGAAGCGACTGGAAAGCTGTTGTTCGTGTTTGCGGATGTAGTCCGGAGTGAGGCCGCTCTGGGAGGCCGTGAGGTACACCAGTTCCGAGTCGTAAAATCGGATGCCCAGCTTTTCCGCCAGCATTTTCCCGATGGCATGGCCGCCGGAACCGTATTCCCGGTCAATGGAAATGACCAGAGGGGCGTCCGGAGCATAAACGGCTGTTTGCGCCAGCGAAAGAAGTTCGCCTGAGGCTCCAGGGTTTGCCAGCCGTTCCAGGAGCCTGTCCGGCCAGAAGACGTGTCTGTTGAAAAAACGGACGATCATTCCCACCAGGACGGCGGCCACCACGGTTCCTTCCCGTATGCCCGTCAATCCGGGCAGGAAGATGAGGGAACAGGCCAGGCCGATGCAGACGAGCGTGCAGTCCACCCCGGTTTTTACGGCGCCGAATTCCCATTTGAAGAGTTTGACGAAGGCCAGGCTCATGCCTTCCGCGGCCAGAAGAATGGCATCCGCCTTAACCTGAAGAAAGACGCCGAACCCGATGACCACGCAGCTGAACAGGCAGAGAATAACGGACCACAGGTATCCGTCCGGTTCCAGAGGTGCCATGAGCCACATGGAAAAATCCGTCAGAATGCCGAAGATAAAAACAATGGGAATCTGGAGCAGATGAGCCGGACGGAACTGTCTTTTCAGCAGGGCCGCCTGCACGGCCACAAAACTCAGATGCATGAGGATGGTGACGGTTCCCATGGTTAGCGGGAATGCCAGGCTGAGCACATAGGGCGTGCAGGAGATGGGGGAGACTCCCAGGTCTGCCTTGGCGGGACAGAGCGATGCCCAGAGACATGATGAAGAGGGCTGCAATCAGGACGGAGCCGCGCAGGACATGTTCTCCAAAGCTTCTCCGGACACGATAATCTTCCATGATGCCGGATGTTATCTTTTCTGCCAGCGTCAAGTCAAGGGTTCTGCGGAAATGAGGCGTTTTTCCTTTTTCGCTGTCCGCCGATTCTGAAATTTTCCGCCGTGAACGGGCGGCCCTGGAGGAACGGCGTTGCCGTCCTTACCGTTCTTTCAGAGAAAGCCCCGTTTTCCATTCCACTTTTTCATAGAGGCCGTCGGGGGCTCCCGGGCTTGTCAAAGGAAGGCTTTTTCCCTATGTTACCGGGACATTCCTTTTTCAAGTTTATGTCCAAAAAGAAGGAGGCAAAGACAAATGCCATGCGCCTGCTGGATGCGCTGCATATCCCGTACAGGCATTATTCCTATGAATGCCGCGAGTTTGTGGATGCGCGGCATACGGCGGAAGCACTGAATCTGGCGGAGGAGAAGATGTACAAGACGCTGGTCACGGAGGGGGATCCACGGCAATATTACGTGTTCGTGATCCCCATAGGCGCGGAGCTTTCCTTGAAAAAGGCTGCCCGAACCGTGGGAGAGAAGGCTCTTTCCATGCTTCCGGTGAAGGATATTACTGCCGTGACGGGGTATGTGCGCGGCGGCTGCACGGCTTTGGGGATGAAAAGGAAATACCCTACGGTGATTGATGCCAGCGCGGAAGCCCTGCCGGAGATGGTGGTGAGCGGCGGACGTCTGGGGTGCCAGATTGAATTGAATCCTGTGGATTTATGCCGTGCGGCGGAGGGCTTTTTTGCGGATGTGGCGGATATTTCCGTTTCATGATGGACATCCTGGTTCCGGAAATGCGGAGGGAAGAGGGCAAAAAGCTTTTCCCGGAGGATTTTCTATATTCCTTGTTGAGGTTCATCCTCCGTCGCCATGAGTAGCCGTTCTGCATCCCGCACTTGCCTGGCCCTGCGCCATGTGGCTTTTGAAGATCTCGGTACGCTGGAACCCCTTTTCAGGGACAGGGGCTTCCGAATAGGGTACATCCGGGCGGGCGCTCCCTGTCCTTCCGTCCGGGAATGGCTGGAGGCTGACCTGTGCGTGGTGCTGGGCGGTCCCGTAGGGGTGGGGGATACGGAATCGTATCCCTATTTGAAGACGGAACTGGATTTGGTCCGCATGCGTCTGGAAAGTCGGCAGCCTTTGCTGGGCGTATGCCTCGGAGCTCAAATGATGGCCCATGCCCTCGGCAGCCGCGTTTATCCCGGAAAGGCCAGGGAAATAGGGTGGGGAACCGTATCCCTGACGGGGGACGGGCGTTTGTCCCCTCTCCGTTATCTGGAGGGGGTGCCCGTTCTGCATTGGCATGGGGATACGTTTGATGTCCCTTCCGGAGCGCGCCTGCTGGCATCCACGGAGGTGACTCCCCATCAGGCTTTTTGCATAGGGAGGCATGCCCTGGCTCTCCAGTTCCATGTGGAGGCGGATGTTTCCCGGATGGAGGAGTGGCTGACCGGCCATGCCTGTGAATTGATGCAGTCGGGAACGGATATTTGCGGACTTCGGGCGGCTTCCGTACGGAATGGCTCCCTGCTCGCCGGACGTGCCGCCCTTTGCATGAATGAATGGATGGAGGGCGCCGGCTTATGAGAAGAAGACAGGGAAGTGACCCGGCACGGGGGATTTGATGGAAATGGTCGCCCGGTTCAAGGTGTGCCGCCTGGGACTGTGGGACGGCAGGGAGGTGTATGTAGTTCCCCTCAACTTCGGATATGAAGAAAAAAATGGTTCCCTGAGCCTGTTTTTCCACTGCGCCAGGGAAGGGAGGAAGCTGGATATCCTGCAAAACCGTCCGGAGGTTTCTTTTGAAATGGATGGGGATCATGTGTTGCTGGAGGGGGATGTCCCGTGCCGGTACAGTTACGCCTACGGCTGCGTCATGGGGCGTGGCGTCGTCGAATTTCTCCGGGAGGATGAGGAAAAGATGCATGCCTTGCGCCGCATCATGCTGCACCAGACGGGCAGGGATGCGGATTTTACCCCCGGCATGGTCCGTTCCGTATGTGTTCTGCGTCTTAAGGTGGAGGCTGTCAGCGCCAAACTTCATGCGTGCCCGGAACCTCCTCCCTCCCGTTGATGGATTTTTTTATGACCGGAGAAATTGCGCCCCTGTTTGTCCGTTGGAGCCTGCCGCACTGGGCTGCCCTGGGCATCGTAGCTCTGGCAGCAGGAGGGCTCCTGTGGGTATGCCGGCGGCTCCGGATGGAGAGCCGTTTGCTTGTGGGAAAGGTTCTGGGAAGCCTTTTCCTGCTGACTTTTCTGATGGAAACATTCGGCCGCATCGTCAGAGAACATTGGGAGCCCTGGCAGGACAGGCTTCCGCTGCATTTTTGCAGTCTGATGGCTCTGGTCTGTTTTATCGCCCTGTGGTTCCGTACACCCTGGGCATGTGCCGTGGCGTATTTCGGCGTGCTGACGGCAAGCGTCCAGGGATTGATTACCCCCATGCTTCACGACGGTTTTCCCTCCGCCGCCTTTTTCGCCTTTTTCATCGGGCACGGGCTTTTATTGATTTCCGCTCTTTACCTTCCCGCCGTCCTGCAATGGCGTGCGCGGCCGTGGGATGACATGCGGGCGCTGGGTTTGTGCGACGCCTACCTGGTTTTTATTATTCCGGTGAATATCTGGCTGGATACGAATTACGGTTTTACCCGGTATGCCCCGGCAGGAACCGTACTGGAATATTTCGGGTCCGCTCCGTGGTATTTGCTGACGCTTCAGATTCCGGCACTGGCTCTTCTGCGGCTGTTGTACCTGACTGTCCGCGTCAGGAAGAATAAAAGAATCTCCTTTTCGGGAATGATGATTGCTGCGGAAACGGGGGAAGAAGCCGGTCCCTCCGTTTTGGGGCGGCCTGGCGTTTTTCTCCCTCCCGGCTTTGCGGAGTGAGTTCCTCCATCATCCTTGCGGTCAGGCAAATCCGTTATTTCAGCGTTTTCAGGTCTTCCTTCGTAAACAGGTGGATATCTTTTTCCCGCGCATGGCGTATTTTTTCCGCCCATTCCGCATCCGCCAGCAGGGCGCGGCCTACGGCAATCAGGTCAAATTCCCCTGCTTTCAGCCGTTCCGCCAGAGGTTCCACACTGGCGGCCTCCGCTTCCGGCCCCCCCGTCAAAGGCATTCGTAAAATCTCCCTTAAGCCCCACGGAGCCGACGGAGATCGTGGGCTTTCCGGTAAGCTTTCTGGTCCAGCCGGCCAGATTGAGGCGGGAACCTTCAAACTCCGGTTCCCAAAACCGGCGCGTGGAACAGTCAAAGATATCCACGCCCGCATCCGTCAGCGGAGCCAGAAAAGCTTCCAGTTCCATAGGGGTATACGCCAGCTTGGCGTTATAATGGCCCGTTTTCCATTGGGAGAAGCGGAAGATGATGGGGAACTGGCTGCCCACTGCCTTGCGGACGGCATGGATGATGCGGCTGGCAAAACGGGTCCGGCCTACCAGGTCGCCTCCGTATTCGTCCGTGCGCCTGTTGGTCTCCTTCCAGAAAAACTGGTCAATCAGGTAGCCGTGCGCTCCATGCAGTTCCACACCATCAAAACCCAGCCGCTTGGCGTCCGCAGCCGCCCTCGCAAAAGCATTGATAACCTCCTCAATTTTAGCGATGCTCATCGGTTCCTCCGTCTGTCCCAGCGTGTTTACGTCAATTCCGGAAGGCCCGATGGGCGGTAGCTCTGGATTGGGCAGGTTTTCTCCCTTGAAGGGCCGGGCCATACCCACATGCCAGAGTTGCGGGGCTATTTTGCAATCCGTGGCGTGGACGGCTTCCAGCACCTTTTTCCATCCCCGCAGGGAAGCCCCCGAAGAAATTGGGATAGTTGGAGGAAGGCGAGGCGCTGGGCTCGTCAATGAAAGTGCCCTCCGTGATGATGAGCCCTACTTCATGTCTGGCCCGCCTTTTATAATAAGCGGCTACCTGGTCCGTGGGAACCCCGTTGGGAGAAAATCCCCGGGTCATGGCCGGAAGGACGATGCGGGTGGGAGTGCTGAGCTTGCGTGAGTGAAAAGGCTGGAACAGGATTTCCATGTCCCTGATTTTGAGTTCGTCCTGTGCATTCATAAAGGTGAAAAACGTTATCTCTGAAGCGGCCGGGTATGGGAGCCGGAACCGCACGGGAGTGAGACACTTTCCGGCCTTGTCCCGTTCATCCCTGATGCCGGGGGCTGGGATGGAATCATTTGATGCGCCGTTTTTCCCGGCTGCCTGCCGGAAGGGACAGGAAGTTCCGGAGCAGCGTTTCTCCGTCCGGCGTCAGGATGGATTCTGGATGGAACTGAATGCCGTAAAGGGGGAGGTGCCTGTGGCGGATGGCCTGCACATTTTTCCCGGAATCCCTCGCCGTGACAATCAGCTCAGCCGGCCAGGGAAAAGCGGCAAGGCGCCAGGAATGGTAAAGCGCTGCAGGAAATTGTTCCGGCAATCCTTCCAGAAGGGGACACTGTTCCGTCCTGCGTATGAATTCCCGCGCTCCGTGAAGGGGCCGGGAAAGGTGTTCCAGACGGGCTCCGAAGCGCACGCCCAGGATCTGATGTCCCAGGCATACGCCCAGCACCGGGGTAAAGCGGGGCAGGCGGTCCAGAAGACGGAAGGTGGCCCGGTGGCAGGCATCCTCCACCGTTCCCGGACCGGGAGACAGGATAAGCTTTTCCCCCACCTGAACCGCCTGTTCCAGTTCCGGGGATTCATTGGAAACCACGCGCGGAACGGCCATTCCCGTCATTCTGACGAGTTCCGCAAGATTCCAGGTGAAAGAATCCCGGTGGTCGATGATCCAGACGTTCGGTTGACTCATGGCGCGCACATGATAGAGTAATTCCCGACAATGTACACACGGGAACAGACCATCAGCCGCATGAATGCCCTGGGCCGTGCGGAATGTCCGTTCTTTTTTGTCATCTCCCATGATATGGGCCATAACCTGCTGTTTGAACCTTCGGAAACGGAGGGGGAGCGCATGGCTGCTTTTTCCCTGCCGCTGGGCACGATGGGAAGTCAGGACGGCGGCCCTCCGCTTCCGGAACGGCTGCGGTTCATTCCATCCCCCCATCCCGTGTCCCGGTATGCGGCATCCTTCGCCTCCGTCCGGAACCATCTGATGAGGGGGGATTCCTACCTGCTGAATTTATGCGTGTCCACCCCCGTGGAAACCAACCTGACGCTGCGCCATCTGTTCCGGTTTGCCCGCGCGCCTTACCGGATGCTGCTGGGGCCGGACGCGCGGATTTCCGGAGTGCACGGCCGCGGCTGCGTCTGCTTTTCTCCGGAACCGTTTGTCACGGTGCGCGGCCGCTCCATTTCCACGTTTCCCATGAAGGGAACGGTTCCGTCCGCTACGCAGGAAGCGCGCCGCTGGCTGGAAACGGATGAAAAGGAGAATAGGGAATCCGCCACCATTGTGGATCTGATGCGCAATGATCTTTCCATGGTGGCAACCGGCGTGAGGGTGAAGCGTTACCGCTATATCAGCCCTGTAGAAACGTCCAAAGGGCCTATTCTTCAATGCAGTTCCGAGATTTCCGGGTTGTTGCCGGAAAACTGGCGTTCCCGCCTGGGGGAAATCCTTCTGAAGCTGCTTCCTGCCGGGAGCGTGACCGGAGCGCCCAAGGAAGCCACCTGCCGGGCCATCGCGGAAGCGGAGGATATGGAGAGGGGGTTTTATACCGGAATTTTCGGCTTTTTCAACGGGCGGGATTTGGATTCCGCCGTCTCCATCCGCTTCATGGAGGAGGATGAGCGGGGAATGGTATACAAGAGCGGTGGAGGAATTACCGTCATGAGCCGGATGGAAGAGGAATATCGGGAAGCTGTTGCCAAAGTTTATGTGCCGTTTGATTTTTGAAACCGTTAAATGGGAGAATGGAGCTCCCTGCCTGCTTCCCTGGCACCAGCGGAGGGTGGAGGCCGTCATCGGCGTTCATGGTTCGGACGGCGCTTCCGTCCCCGATCTGGCTTCCGTTCTTTCGGCTTGTCCCGGCCCGGAAGGCCGTGGAGTTTACAAATGCCATATCACGTATGATACGCGGGGAAGGGTGCGCCGCACCTCCTTTGAGCCCTACCGTCCCCGGCAGGTGAAGACGCTGACGTGTGTGGAAATGCCCGGGCTGGATTACTCATGCAAGTGGGAGGATCGGACAGGGCTTCTGGCGGCAGGGGCAGCCTTGGGCTGTGACGAAGAAGCGCTGATTCTCCGGAACGGGATGGTGACGGATACGCGGTACAGCAACGTGGTGTTCGGGGACGGGTCCTCCTGGGTTACTCCGGAAACTTTCCTGCTCCCGGGAACCAAGCGCGCCTTCCTGCTGTCCCGCGGAGACATTCGGGAATGTTCCGTAAGAGCGGAAGATATAGGCAAATTCCGCTTCTGTTCCCTGATTAATGCCATGCTGGATCCCGGCGATGTGGTGGTGCGGACGGAGGATATCATCCTGCGTTGAGGGCATAAAAAACGGCCACTCCGTAGATACGGAATGGCCGCCCGGCAGGAAACATTTGATTTCTTCTTAAATGGCTCCGCAGTAGTGGGCGCAGCACCACATGGCGCGGGGATGGTGGAAGAAGGATTTCCAGAGGCTCCCCTTGAGGGTGTTGGCCCTGGAACCGTCCTTGTTCAGATAGCCGAACCAGTCGCCATGCTGAACGTCCTGGAAGTGGGAGAAAGCCCAGTTGCGCACCATGTCGTGGCGGATGGCATAGCGTTCTTCCCCTGAGAGCTTGTAGGCGAGCGTCATGGCGATGAGCGCTTCATCATGCGGCCACCAGAACTTCATGTTGTGCCAGTATTCCTGAACGGGCTTGTTGTACACGTCCGTGTAGTACAGCATGCCGCCGTTTTCCTTGTCCCAGCCGCGGGCGAATGCCCAGTCGATCATGTCGCAGCCCACCTTGATGAGTTCGGGGTCATTGCCGCGATGGCGGGCTTCTTCCAGCACGAACCACCCACCCTCCGTAGTGTGGCCGGGGTTCAGGGTGCGTTCGTCGAAGTGGTCGATGATGGAACCGTCCGTTCCCACCACTTCCATGACTGCCTGGATGTCAGGTTTCATGAACAGGGTGCGGAGGTCGTTGATGCAGCGGTCTGTCCAGCCGGTATAGAAGCCGTTGTCATCTCCCAGGTACTTGCGCATTTCCTGAGCTGTGTTCAGGGTAATCATGCGGGTGCCCAGACCGGTCGTAGGGCGTTCCCCGGTGAATTTGGGAACCATTTTGCCGGGAGTGAAGCAGTTGTCCGTGAAGATGTCGAACCAGTGGCGGGCTTCACGGGCGGAATCCCGGCTGCCGGTCGCCCTGGCGTGCGCTGCAAAGGCGATGGCGGCGAAAGATTCGCTGTAGGCGTAGCGGCGTTTGCGGATGGGGGTGCCGTCGGCAGCCACATGAAAGAACATGCGGCCGTCCGCCGGGTCAACGCACTTGGTTTTCAGGAATTCCAAGGCGCTTTCCGCCCATTTGAGCCAGTCCGTATTCTTTTCGATGCTGTTGTACATTGTCAGCAGCATCCATGCCATGCGGCCCTGGGCCCAGACGGATTTGTCGGAGTCCACCAGCGTGCCGTCTGCGTCAAAGCAGTGGTAAAGACCACCGTTTTTTTCGTCGTAGGCGCGGGGGAACCAGAACGGCAGAACGTCTTCCAGAAGCTGGCGGCGGTAGAACTTGCCCAAAGAGGGCATATCAAGAGTTGCAGCCATGTCAGTCAGGTTCCGGGGTTCAGTTTAAAGCCCACTGGAAGAAGCCGATGCCTTCCAGTTCGGAACGGAGTTCCTTCAGCTGATCTGCGGTCGGGTTGCCCTGCGGAAGTCGGGCGGGGCCAAGATCGACGCCCAGCCAGCCCATCAGAGCCTTGGCGCAGCCCATATAGCCCTTGGAGGCCAGGATATTGATCATCTGAACGGATTTCCACTGGCAGTCGCGCGCCGTTTCCACATCGCCTTCCGCAAAGGCTTTCATGAGTTTCTGGTACAGGGCCGGAGCAAAGTTGAAGGAGCTCCCCACAGCGCCCTTGGCCCCCACGGAAAGGGCGCCCGTAAACCATTCGTCCACACCCCAGGGAATATCCACGGTCTCGTCGTAATTCAGCGTGGTCTGGTACAGGGCCAGATCCGGATTGGTGAATTTGATGCCTGCGAAATTCGGAATCTGTTCCTTGGCCAGCCTGATGAAATCCACCGGATTGAAGCGTACGCCCGTCAGCACGGGGATATCATAGTAATAATAGGGCAGGTCGGGAGCGCCGGAGGCGGCGAAGGCGCAGCATTCCACCAGGCGCTGGACAGTGCCGGGCTTGTAGTAGGACGGGGCCAGGGAACTGGTGGCCACGAATCCGCATTCCTGGGCAAAAGAGGCCAGTTCCCGGGCGTCCCAGACGCTGTTGGAACCGGTATGGGCGATAACTTCCACGCCATGCTTGGCGGAGGCTTCCTTCCAGGCGGAATAGATTTCCTTGCGTTCTTCAAGCTGCATGGAGGAGGATTCCCCGGTGCTGCCGGTAATGAAAGCAAGTTTGATGCCCTGGGAGGCAAGCAGCTTGGCCTGGGCGTCAACGCTGGAAGGGTTCAGGGAACCGTCCGCCTTGAACGGAGTGTGTACGGCGGCCACCAGGCCGTGGAGTTTCAATGACGTGTCCATATTATGTAGTGATATGAAAATAATTCGGGGTGATGATTGCAAATCATCTTGGGAAAGACAATCCCTGAATCTTTCTGAATAAAAGACCACATAAAAAAATGCGCGTTTCTGCGGCGGGAATGAGCGCTGATGCAGGGAATGATTCAAAACGCTGACGGACAGTCTATTGGTTCATGACGTGATGCATGGTTTCTGCCGGTGATTTGGCATGTTCCGGCAAGCAATTCTCTTCATAGCACCAGATTTCCGCACCATCCGGCTTCCGGGGAGAACTCATCGGCATTTTGTGATGCCGTGAAGATAGAACATTGCACGGCACGGGAAGCCGTTTTTTAGAAGTGCGGCGCTCTTGATGGGGACGGCAGGATGGCTCCGCCGCAGAACGCCTTTCCTTAATTCCTTAATCCTTCCCATGCAGGGAGGGCACGGGAGCCCTGGCCGGGAGGGTGTACAGTTTTTCAATGTCGTCCAGGTAGCGGGAAACAGGGGTATTGGCCGGCTGTTCCTGTTCCCGGAGGATTTTCACGGCTGCCGCGTAGGAAGCGAATGTCTTGCCGGTTCCGGACCGCGTGTTGATTTCATACCAGTCCATATAGTCCCGGACGCGGCGGGCGGTTTTCATGGAAAGGTTTCTTATTTCCCGAAGCTGGCTGATTTTGGGGACGGCTTCCCGGCTGTTGACTTTCCCTGTTTGCATCAGGGCCACCAGCTTGGCATATTCTACAATGACGGGACGGTATGAAGGAAAGGAACGCCTGCTGAGGTTGAGCAGGCTGCCAGCCACGTTGGAAAGCTGCCTGTTCAGATCCGGCAGGGAACGGGCCTGTTCCAGGTCATCCAGGGGAAATGTGACGGTGGTGCGGGTATCCGGATCATACTTGACCAGGGTAAGGGCTTCCTGGAGATGACGTTCCGTTTCCGTAATCGTGAGAGTTTCCGTCAGGGGAGGCGTCGCCATGCGGGAAAGCTGAAGCGTCCACCATTTATGGAGGGAAGTGGGGGTCAGGCTGAGCTGCGGAAAATGGCGTTTGATGAGGTTCCTGGGATCGTCATTGCCCAGAATAGCCTGGTCCAGAAGCTGTTTCATTCCTTCCGGACCGTTTTCCTGGTTCAGCAGGCAAAGCACCAGGGCTCCACAGGAAGTTTGATAGGCCGCGTAAGAGGTCGCATCCAGTTCCTTTTCCGGTTCCCGGCAATTCAGGATTTCTTCCGGAGTCATAATGCCGGACTGCTGGAACAGGGTGGAATACATGGCGCGGTCAGCTTCATTATTGTGCCACAGAACAGCCTGTTCCAACCCGGCAATCAGCCAGGGGGGCAGCGTGACGTTGTCCGGCAGGCCTTCCGGGTCCACCGTGCGCAGCATCATTTCATAAAGCAGGGTGGAGACGATGGCGCGGCGCAGGCTGTCCTGGTTGATGCCGTGGCCCAGATGAATGAAAATGCTATAGGAGAGGGTATTGCCTACAATGACGGTTTGCATGCGGACAGGGTTGGCCGGAACGGGGCTTCCCGGCTCTCCTACCAGGCGGATGTTGATGCCGTTTTTCCATTCGTCAGGCTGCTTGAGGACTTTTAGCAGCGCGGTGCGTATGGCATCCGCCCGGGTGGCGATGGCCCCGGCCAGCAGGGAGTCCATCCCGGTGACGTGGAATTGCTTGGAGGTGGAAACGCTGGTGAACGGCTGCCTTTTGGCGGGCTGTTCCTCCGCTCCGGCGGCGGTCTTTGCCGAAGGTGAAGGGGGAACGACGGGGTTTACATTGGAACTGCCCTGCAATACTGGACGGTCTGAGGCGTCATCAATAAAATCCGCATCCTGGACGGATGCTGATTCTTCTTCCGTCTGCCGCACTTCCGCGGAAGAATCATTGCCAGGCTCCTTTCGTTCCTGTCCCCGGCCGGCAGGGAGCAGAAGAAGAGCCGTCAACAGAAAGACGCATGTTCCCCTGAATTTCATCAACGGAAAAAGTTAGTCGAATTGTTCCGCCAGACAGCTGAAATCCTCTTCCGCGCGGCCTTCCCGGCACAGCTTCCCCATGATGGAGGAAACCAGGGCGGCAACAGGCGGGTGGATTCCTTTTTCTGCGGCAAGTTCCTGAGCGTAAATACTGTCTTTCCTCATGTTGTCCAGGGAGAAATGGGTGGAAAAGTCACGCTTTGCCATCAGGGGCAGCTTAAATGCAGCCAGAGGGGAGGCGATGACGTTCCGGGAAATGGCCTGGCCCAGCATTTCCTGGGAAATGCCGTACGCCTGGGAGATGGCCAGGGCTTCGCCCAAACTCTGCACCATAGTGGCGGAGACCATGTTGGTGACCAGTTTGACGACGGTGCCGGCTCCGATGCCGCCCAGGTGCAGGATGTCCCGGGAACTGTGCTCCAGCACGGGGCGTATGCGGTCCAGTGTGGTGGAATCCGTGCCAACGTAGTAAACCAGTTCCCCTTTTTCCGCGGGCAAACGGGAGCCGGTGAACGGGCAATCCACATACGTGCAGCCGATGGTGGAACTCATCAGGGAGAGTTTGCCGACGGTCGCCAGGTCAATGGTTGAATGGTTCAGAATGATATGCTCCGGTGTCAGAGCCCCTCTCATTTGTTCAAACACTTCCAGACAGGCATTCCTGTCTTTCAGGTAGAGCTGGATAACTTTGGAAGCGCGTGCCGCATCCGCCGGGGTAGGAACCGCTTCCGGAAAATCTTCCCGCGGAGTTCTGTTCCAGACGGTGACCTTGTCGCCCATTCCGGCCATATGGCGTGCAATCCGTGAGCCAATGAGGCCCAGTCCTAAAATGGAAACGTGATACATGGCTTTATTTACTGGGAAAGGGAAGAATTCCATCAGGAACCGATTCGGAAACGGCTTTTCCTGCGCGGAGGTTTCTGCTTTTCCGGCTTGGGCGTTTCCGTTGCGGCAGTTGCGGCTTCTGCCGGAGGTTGTGCGGATGCCGCCGCAGGGGCAGTTTCCCTCATTTGGGCTGCCAGAGAGATGGATTCGGTTTCCGGACGGTGGCTGACGACGACCTGTTTGGGACCGGCGGACGGCTTTTCCTGCGCATTCGGATCCTCCGCCACATGAGCAGGCACCTCATTGGCGCCGTGGGGAATGGCAGACGGATCGCTTATTGCCGCGGCCAGCTGGGGGCCGTCCTCTTTTGCGGCGGAGGCGGGATTCTGGTCCGCAGCCTGTTTTTTGCGGGGAAGGGTGGTGGTTCCGGTAATGGCAAGCTCCAGGTCGGAATCCGGCAAGCCTCCGCAGCGGATGGCTGCATCATAGCTTTTGCGTGCCTGCGCCGTGCGGCCCAGCCGGGAATAGGTCCAGGCCAGGTTGAAGTGCGCGTCCGGTGATTCCGGCTGGATTTTCAGGGCGTTTTCAAAGTGGGCCACCGCTTTCATAGTTCCCGGCACTGGTTTCCAGGTTGCCCAGGTAAAGCAGGGCGGGAGCGTTGGCCGGATCCAGCCTGACCGTTTCCGTCAGGGAGGCGATGGCGTGGTGGTCTTCCCCGGCGCGGTATTGGGCCACCCCCATCATGAACCATGCGGGGGAGGAGGAGGCATCCAGTTCCGTGGCTTTTTTCAGAAATTTGATGGCTTCTTCCGCCTTGTTGCGCTGAAGCAGAATGGTCCCCAGATTGACCAGGGCCGGAACGTGGGCCGGCTGGAAGTCCAGCAAAGTCCGGTACAGCTGTTCCGCGGCGGCATAGCGTTTTTTGGCGAAGGCTTCTGCGGCGCCTTGCCCCAGGGCTTCCGCCTCCAGCTTCCGGCGTACCGTGGTTTCCATGCTCCGGTTCAGCGCTTTTTCCTGGTCCGGAGTAATGGTTCCGGCGGAGATGGCGGCCAGGCGGGCCTGTTCGGCGGAACGGCTTTTCAGTTCTTCCATCTGCCGGGTGAGTTCCTCCACCTGAATGTTTTTCTGTTCCAGGGCTTTCTGGGCCCGCGCCAGGGCTTCCGCCTGTTTCTTGTCGTTTCTGGCGGATTTGTCCGCTTTGGTCTTCATCTGGCTGCGCGCCAGTTCCAAATCCCGGGCAAGCTGGGCGGCCTTGCCGCGTTCCGCAGAGAGGGCCTGCGCCAGCTTGTTGATTTTCCTTCTGCTGATCCGTCAGGGGAACATTGATATTGTTATCCCTGGCAATGGCGTTGACAATTTGTTTTTCCGCAGGAGTGAGCTTGATGGCTTCTTCATTGTCCATCAGGGAGGCTATTTCCGCCGTGTCCGGATTTTCCTGATGTAGCCGCTTATAAGTGCTGATGAGCAGGGAGCGGCTCTGGTCCTGCACGGAAAGTATGCGGAGCTGCTTGGCGATGGTGGAGCGCAGCAGCTGGTTTTCTTCCAGAAGAAGCGGGCTTTTTTCCGGATTGGCCTCCAGCTTGGACAGTTCCACATCCGCATTGATGAGCTTGGTATTCAACTCTGTGATGCGTTTGCGGTAGCCGATGTTTTCATCCCGGATGGCAATCAGTTTCTGTTTCAGGTCTGCGGATTCCTCACGCGCCTCTTCCAACGCTTTCAGGTTGGCTTTCCGCTGTTCTTCGGAATCGGATTTGGCCGTTTCCAGAGCGGCGATTTTGTCCTGGGCATCCTTGAGCTGGGCCGCCAGCGTCAGGTTGCGGTCCAACAGGTTTTTTTGTTTTGTCCGGGCTGTTGAGCTCCACCAGGGCCGCCAATTGGTCCCGGTCTTTCTGAAGGGCGTTTTTCTCATCCGTCACTTTGTCCAGCTTGTCCTGGTACTCCCTGAGCTGCAGCTGAAGATCGGCGATCTGCGCCAGATAACGGGCTTTGTCCTGGCTGAGGGAGGTGACATTTTGTTCCAGTTCCTCCACTCTCCTGGTGAGAGTCTGGATAAGCTTGTTGCTGGTCTTTCTTTCATCCTCCATCTGCTTTTTGACCTTGAGCAATTCATCCCGGTAAACGGATTCTCCGGCGGATGCCACGGCCAGTTTTGCCAGAATCTCCTCCTGCTCCCGGCGGGTGCGCTTGAGAGCCTGGATCAGAGCATTGTTCTCCATGGTGGTTTTATCCAGCAGTCTGCGGATGCGTTCGTAATTGCTCTCCACCACTTCCGGAGCCGCCCCGGGAGAAACGGAAGGGGACGGGATGGTATTGATCAGGGATTCTCCGGGACGGGTAGGGAATTCCACGCCCTTGTAGCCGGGAGGGAGGGCTATGTTGGGTTTTGGCCTGGGGCGCTTCGGCACGGAGGCCGGGCGTTCCAGCTCCAGGCCGGATGAAGAAGAGGCGGCGGCCTGCTGCTGGGCCAGCTTCTGCCACTGGTCCAGATTTTCCCTGTTGAGCTGGCGGCGCGTTTGCAGCAGGTTGGGGCGCCATTGGGGATAAGACTTAGCCAGGCGTCCGAACTTGTCTTCCGCCTGCTGCGTCAGGCGGATGGCTCCTATATAATCCCGTTTTTCCACCAGTCCTGCGGCTTGGGTCACCAGCCTCAACGCCTCCAGGTACATGTCCGTTGGATCCTGCTTTGTCCCGGCGGTGGCGGGCATGGGGCCGGGCATATACGACCCCTGGGCCAGAAGGGGCATGGAGCCGCAGGTCAGGGACAAAGCAAGGGTAATGCCAAGGGGGAGAGGAGTCATCATGGGGAGAAGCTTTGTTTACATACGGCACACCGTCCTGAATCGCAAGAATAAACCGTGTCTTGTGCTTGTGTTCGCGGGGGCGGGTGGTAGACTCTTGCCAATCCTTGATTTTTCCCATGAACATCTCCGTTTTAGACCGTTTTTTGAAGTATGTCTCCGTGGGCTCTCAGTCGGACACGGATTCCGCCACCGTGCCGTCCACCCCCGGCCAGACGGAGCTGGCCCGGCTGTTGGTCGGGGAATTGAAGGACATGGGAGCGCAGGCGGAACTGGATGATGATTCCGGAATTGTTTACGCCTCCATCCCTTCCAACGTGGAGGGGAATGTTCCCGTCATCGGCTGGGTGGCCCATGTGGATACGGCTCCGGGAGTCTCCGGCAGCGGAGTGAAGCCCCGCATCGTGCGCTCGTACGACGGCGGAGACATCCTGCTCAATCCGGAACAGGGAATGGTGCTTTCCCCCGCCGTTTTTCCCGAACTGGCGGATTATTTGGGCCAGGACCTGGTCGTGACGGATGGAACTACCCTGCTTGGAGCGGACGACAAGGCCGGTGTGGCGGAAATCATGGATATGGCAGCCTCCTTCCTGCTGAACCCCGAACGGCCTCACGGCGAGATACGGATCGCCTTCACCCCGGATGAGGAAATAGGACGCGGAACGGATGCCTTTGACGTGGCGCGGTTTGGTGCGGATTTCGCCTATACCGTGGACGGAGGCGCCCTGGGGGAAATTGAATACGAAAATTTCAATGCGGCTTCCGCAGTAGTGACGGTGCGGGGCTCTTCCATTCATCCCGGAAGCGCCAAGGGCAGGATGTTGAATGCCTGCCTGGTTCTCATGGAATTCCAGGGAATGCTGCCCGCGTTCCAGAATCCCGCTTTTACGGAAGGGTACGAGGGCTTTTATCATCTGGATTCACTCCGGGGAGATGTGGAACGGGCGGCTGCGGAATACCTCATCAGGGATCATGACAGGGCGGCCTTTGAGCGCAAGAAGGAATTCATGCAGGAATGCGCGGCCCTGCTGAACCGTAAATACGGGGAGGGGACGGTAAAGGCGGAAATTACGGATTCCTATTACAACATGAAGGAAAAGATACTTCCGCACATGCACCTGGTGGAACATGCCCGCAGGGCCATGGAAGCCGTGGGAGTGAGGCCGGAAATCGTCCCTGTGCGCGGAGGCACGGACGGAGCCCGCCTCTCCTTCATGGGGCTGCCGTGCCCCAACCTGTGCGCCGGAGGCCACAACTTCCATGGAAAGTATGAATACGTCCCCGTCCGTTCCCTGGAAAAAATTTCCGCCATCCTTCAGGAAATCGTTTCCGGTTATGCCCGGTACGGCCTGGAGCCGCCGCCAAGGGAATGAAGGAACATGGCGGTAAGCGGAGGTGTTGCGATTCCGTTATTCGGGAATAAAAATTTTTGCCTGTTCTTGAAATTTTTATTGGCGGGGAGGCGCAATGCCGGACCAGGGGCATGGAAGGGAGGCTTTGCCGGCCGGCGGAATTCCCCGGCGTCCCTAATCCGTGAAGCTGCGGGAAAGTGCTTGCTTTTTTCCCTTCCGTCATGATCATGGCGGCTCACCGTTTTTGATAACCCCCGCATATACACATTTTGATATGAGCGTGATTCCCAATGTCCTGGCTGAAAGGTACGCCTCCGCCGCCATGAAATCCATCTGGTCCGCAGAGGGCCGCATCATTCTGGAACGCGAATTCTGGATTGCCGTGATGAAAGCCCAGAGGGATCTGGGGCTGGATATTCCGGACGGGGTGATTGAGGCCTATGAACGGGTGAAAGATCAGGTGAACCTTCCCTCCATTGACGCACGCGAACGCGTGACACGCCACGATGTGAAGGCGCGCATAGAAGAATTTTGCGAGCTGGCCGGATGCGAGCATATCCACAAGGGCATGACCTCCCGGGACCTGACGGAAAATGTGGAACAGCTCCAGATTTGGAAGTCCATGCAAATCATCCGGGACAAGGCCGTGGCCGTGTTGAACCGCATGAGCGCCCTGGCTGAACAGTGGAAGCACGTGACCATTGCCGGACGCACGCACAATGTAGCCGCGCAGACCACAACCATGGGCAAGCGTGTCGCCATGTTCGGGGAAGACATCGTGCACGGCCTGGGGGCCTGGATTTCCCTCATGGACCGTTACAGCGTGCGTGGACTGAAGGGCGCCGTTGGAACCCAGCTTGACCAGCTTTCCCTCTTCGGGCAGGATGCCGTCCGCGTGCTGGAACTGGAAGACCGCGTGTGCGCCCACCTGGGCATCCCTGCCAAGTGGATGAATGTGGGGCAGGTATATCCGCGTTCTCTGGACTTTTCCGTGGTTTCCGGGCTGGTGGAACTCACCTCCGGCTGCTCCTCCTTCGCCAAGACCCTGCGCCTGATGGCCGGCCATGAACTGGCCACGGAGGGGTTCGCCAAGGGGCAGACTGGCTCCAGCGCCATGCCGCACAAGATGAACGCCCGCTCCTGCGAGCGCGTCAACGGCTTCCACGTCATTTTGAAAGGCTTCCTGATGATGATTTCCGGGCTGGCCGGGGATCAGTGGAATGAAGGGGACGTTTCCTGCTCCGTGGTGCGCCGCGTAGTCATGCCTGATTCCTTTTACGCTGCGGACGGCCTGTTTGAAACCTTCCTGACCGTGTTGAACCAGATGGGCGTGTATGAGGCCGTGGTGGCTGCGGAATTGCGCCGCTACCTGCCTTTCCTGATGACAACCACCATCCTGATGGAGGCCGTCAAGCGCGGTATTGGCCGGGAGACCGCCCATGAGGTGATCAAGGAACATGCCGTGGCTGTCTCCAATGACCTGCGCGCCGGGAAAATCATGGAAAACAATTTGCTGGACCGCCTGGCGGAAGACGGGCGCCTGGGAATAGACCGGGCGGACCTTCAGCGCATTTTTGATTCCAATTCCTCCGCTACGGGCATGGCTGACGCCCAGGTGGAAGCATTCCGCTCCATGGTGAAGGAAGTGACGGACAGGTTTCCGGACGGGGCGGGCTACCAACCCGGGGATATCCTGTAAAAAGAACCTCGGAAAAAAGCCGGAACTCCCGGCGCACGCGTTTTTTCCAGACGCCGCCCTTTCGGACGGCGTCTGTATTTTTTATGCCGTCCGCATACGTGTTTTTTCAATTTCTTTACGTCAGGAGAGCTTGACGAATCAGAAGGATGCCAGTAAGCTTGAATTCAGTAAACGGGCGCGTACGTTGCATGCGCCTTTGCAAGCAACCCCCCTGTTAAACAATTTTCAATATGGAAAACCAGCATCTCAGCCTTTTGGACCGTGTGTACACCGTTCTCAGAAAGAGAGGGGAAGAGACGGAATGGATTACTTCCGCTGATGACCACAACATTAAGACAGGCATCGCATTCGTCCCCTGTGATACGTTCACCCCGGTGAGCCTCCTGTACACCATGATTGAACGTCCGGAGACGCTGGTCATTGACGTGCTTTTTGCCGCCAAGGTTCCTGAAAACCGCCGTGTGGAAGTCAGCATTATCCTCAGCGAACTGAATGCGGACCAGACGGCCGGCGCCTTTCAGCTGGACCCCAACAGCGGGTATGTTTATTACCGCCAGTCCTTCGTTCTGGAAGGCATGGACCTCACGGAAGCCCAGTTTGCCCAGTTGATGAAGAATATTGAAACCGTGGCTGTGGAAACGGCGGAGGCCTATTCCCACATCATGGAGACGGAATATCCCAAATAACGGGACGCGTTTCCCCCCGGAGCTGTTGATGAGCGAGGCCCCTCAAAAAAAGGGAACGTCCTGGTCCATAGGCATCGGCCTGGGGATTGTGGCGCTTCTGATAGGCACGGCTATTGTAACGGAGCCGTCCGTCTCTTTTTCCTCCTCCGGAAACAGGGGCTGCGCGCCCGCAGGAACGGAGACACCCCTCCGGCTGCAGACGAACACTCTTTCCATTTCCGCGCCCGGCATCGTAAAGGCCTCCTACCTGACGATGCTTTCTCCCAGCGTTTCCGGAAAGGTGGACAAAGTGCATCCCCTGTTTAATGTGGGGGAAATTGTCCTGAAGGGAACCCCCCTGATGGAATTGGAAAAATTTGAATACCGCGCCCGGCTGGCGAACGCTCAGGCGGAACTGGAACAGGCCCGCCTGGATGTTTCTACGGAGCAGGCGGAAGCCCTGAAAGCCATCAAAAAGACATACAGCTCCGTCTCCAAAAGCGGAAAGGAATCCGAACTGGTGCTCCGGGTGCCGCAGCGCAGAGCCGTAAACGCCAGGCTGAACGCCGCGGAGGCGTATGTGGCGGAAGCAGAACAGGCCCTCCGGGATACGGTGCTGGAAGCTCCCTATACCTGCCAGGTGGTGGAATGCTCTGTGGGAGCCGGTGCCCGCGTGGTCGCCGGGCAGCCGGTGGGGAAAGTAATTCCTCTTCAGGAGCGGATGATACGGATTCCCGTTCCGCTGGAAGAATTTTCCGCATTGCCCAGGGATGAGCAGGGCAAGGTGAATACGGCTCTGACCGCCTCTTGCATGCTGAATAATGGAAAACGGCTGCAGTGGCTGGGCCGCGTTACGGCGGTGGATGCGGCGCTGGATTCCAAAAGCAATTCCGCCGTGTTGATTGCCTCCCTGGAGCCGAATGCCTCCCATGTTTCCGAGTGGCAAGTGGCTCCCGTCAACATGGCTCTTCAAGTAGCCATCAACGTTCAAGTTCCCGTTTCCGCGTGGATTCCCGCTTCCGCCGTCAGGGACGGCAGCTCCATCCAGGTAAAAACGCCGTCAGGAATGCAGGAACGCAAGGTGCAGGTAGTGGCGTTAAAAGACGGCAGAGCCCTGGTGACCGTTCCGGAATTCCAGGCTGGGGACGCTCTGATTCTTTAATTCATTTTTTCAAAGGGATATCCTTTCCCACCCATTTTTCTGCCGCGGGGGAATCATTCTTTTCAAAAATTTCCCGTTGGAGGGATAACTCGTCCACAAACTGGAATCCGATACGGCCGGAAGGGAAAATACGGCATCGGGAAGGCGCGGGAATTCTGGAATGCGGAACGCGTGGGAGTCTTTTGAAAAAATATTTTTTAATGGGCTTCCAGCCAGTTGCCTCCCGTCCTGGCTTCCACCAGAATGGGAACGCCGTTGGGCAGGGGCAGCGCGCTGACCATGGCTTCCTCTATCTTGGGAATGAGAGCCAACTCATCCCTGTGCAGGTCCACCAGCAATTCATCATGAATTTGGAGGATAAGCCGGGATCTGGTGCCTTTCAGCAATTTGTCCACATGGATCATGGCTATTTTAATCATATCCGCCGCCGTGCCCTGGATGGGGGTGTTGATGGCAGTACGTTCCGCGGCGGACTTAATGGTCTTGTTGGCGGAATTGATTTCCGGAATCATCCTCCGTCGCCCCAATAGCGTTTCCGCGTAACCGGCTTGTTCCGCTTTGTGAACCAGGTCTTCCATGAAGGATTTAACTATGGGGAACTGGGTAAAATAGTTTTCAATCAAAGTGGCGGCTTCTCCGCGGGGGCAGCCCAGCCTCTGGGAGAGACCGAAGGCGGAAATGCCGTAAATAATGCCGAAATTCACCGTTTTGGCCGCACGGCGCATAACGGCGTCCACCTGGTCGCGGGGAATGCCGTACACACGGGCGGCCGTTTCCGTATGGATGTCCCGTCCTTCCCTGAATGCTCCGCACATGGCGGGGTCTCCTGAAAGAGCCGCCATGATGCGCAGTTCAATCTGGGAATAATCCGCAGACAGCATGGTGTATTCCTCTGAGGCGGGGACAAAGGCGGTGCGGATCAGGCGCCCCTGTTCCGTCCTTACCGGAATATTCTGAAGATTGGGATCCTGGGAGGCAAGCCTCCCGGTTGCGGTCAGCATCTGGTGGAATTGGGTATGGATGCGTTCATCCCGCGGGCAGATATACCTGGGCAGCGCATCCAGATATGTGCTCTTCAGCTTCATATTCTCCCGGTAGGCCAGGATATCCGCTACAATGGGATGCTGGGGGGCCAGAGCGGAAAGGGTGTCTTCATCCGTCACGAACTGGCCCGTCTTCGTCTTCTTGGGCTTCTTCACCAGCTCCAGTTCTCCGAACAGGAAATCTCCGAGCTGCTTGGGGGAATTCAGATTCAGGGGATGGCCTGCGGCTTCTTCAATTCTTTCCCGTAGGCCGTCAATGATGGCTCCTACCTTGACGGAAGCCTTCTCCAGGGATTCCGGAAGCACGCGGATGCCGGAAAACTCCATGTCCGCCAGCACGGGAAGCAGGGGCAGTTCCACGGTACGGAACAGTTTTTCCATGCCGCTTTCCTTGACCTGCCTTTTCAGGACGGCGGAAAGCTGGAGGGTGATATCCGCATCCTCCGCCGAATATTTGCCCATTACTTCCACGGGAACGCCGCTGGTGTCCAGTTCCCGTTTGCTCCTGGAGCGGCAATGTCCTTCAGTTTAATCGTGGAATATTGCAGCAAATTTTCCGCCAGAACGTCCATTCCGTGCTTCATGCCTGGAGCGATCAGGGCATGAGCCAGCAATGTATCGAAAAAGGGGCCTTTGACATGGATGCCGTTGGCTCGCAAAACCTCCAGGTCAAATTTCAGGTGATGCCCTATCTTCTCTGCGGGGCCTTCCAGGAGCGGCCTGACTGCTTCCAGATCCGCCGGACCGGAGACAGGCATGTACCATGCCTTGTGCGGTTCAGCGCAAAAGGCGACGCCCAGCAGGTTGTCCATGAGGGGATTCAGGCCCGTCGTTTCCGTGTCGAAGCACCAGGAATCATACTTTTCCAGCTCGGCTGCCATGGCGGAACGGGCTTCCGGCGTATCTGCAATAATATATTCGTGCCTGAAATCATCTACCGTTTTCAAATGGCGTTCCTCAAATAAATCCATTTGTCCCGAACCGTTCTGCCGTACTCCCGACACAGGGGCGGAGGGTTTCGCCGACGAAGGCTGTTCCGTCCGGGGGGCGCGGGAGCAAACAAATCGTCTGCCGGGAGGGGGGCTTTTCTGGGCTCCGGCGCTTTTTTCCCGAACAGCTTGGCCTGCATGGACCGGAATTCCAACTCCTGGAGAAGGGCCTGCAGTTCTTCCGGACTGGGTTCTCTTTTAACCAATTCAGGCAGGGTCACCGTCAGGGGAACGTTCCGGTCAATGGTGGCCAGTTGCTTGGAAAGGGTCGCCATGGCCCCGTTTTCCTCCACAATCTGTTTGCGCTTCCCTTTCAGCTTATCCGTATTAGACAGCAGGTTTTCCACGGAGCCGAACTCTCCGATCAACAGTTTGGCCGTCTTTTCCCCCACGCCGGGAAGCCCCGGAATATTGTCGGAGCTGTCGCCCATCAGGGCCAGAATATCAACTACCTGGTCCGCACGTTCAATGCCCCATTGCTCCTTGAGCTTTGCCAGGTCAATCACTTCGTGGTCATTGCCCCTTTTGCCGGGTTTCCACAGAAAGCAGGTGGAGGAAATAAGCTGGCCCAGGTCCTTGTCCTGGGAAACCATGTAGGTCTGGAATCCCTCCGTACCGTCCGCGATGCGTGCCAGCGTGCCTATCGTATCGTCCGCCTCATAGCCTTCATAGCGCAGAATGGGAATATTCATGGCTTCCAGCAATCTGAAAATCAGGGGCATTTGGTCGCTCAACTCTTCCGGCATGGATTCCCGGTTGGCTTTATAGGCAGGGTAAAGCTTATGGCGCGCCGTGGGAGCGGAAGTGTCGAAACAGGCCGCGATGTGCGTGGGGCGTTCGTGCTCCAGAATGCCCAGCAGCGTATTGGCGAAGCCGTACACGGCGGAAGTATTGACTCCCTTGGAATTGCGGATGGGATTGGAGAAAAAGGCGAAGTGGGCTCTGTAAGCCAGGGCCATTCCATCCAGAATAAAAAGGCGCTTGGAAGGGGAATCAGTCATTTCTGCCTTACTTTACCATGCGGTCCGGCGGGAAGCCACCGTTAAATGCGCCTCCGCATTCTCTGCCGATCGGGGCGGAGAAACAATCTTGAGAGCGCTTTTTTGTTGCCTCCTGACTATGAAGACCAGTCCTGCTTCTTGTAAAATTTGCTGGAGCCCGGCCGGGAATGTTTTGTCTCCGTTCATCCTTCTTTAAGGATTGATTTTCTTACAGGAAACATTATCATACTCCGTTTCCATGACTTACACCATCACTCCTTTGATTGCAGAGGATGCCATCTGCGCGCGCGTCAGGGAACTGGCCGCATCCATTGACAGGGCCATGGCAGGAAAACCCTATATTTTATTGCTGCTGCTGAACGGCGCTCTTCCTTTCGCTGCGATGTTGGAGAAGCATTTGAAATCCCGGCCTGCGGTGAAAGCCGTCAAAATTTCCAGTTATGCCGGAATGAGAAATTCCGGTTCCGTGGCGTGGGAGGGGGATTGCGGGGATTTCCAGCCCGATGTGCCTGTTCTGGTGGTGGATGACGTTCTGGATACGGGTGCTACGCTGGATGAAGTTTGCCGGGAATTGAAAAGAAGAGGGGTGAAGGAAGTCCTCACTGCTGTAGCCGTGGACAAGCACTGTTGCCGGAAAGTGCCTTTTGAGGCTGATTACGTGGCTTTTACGCAGGGAAACGATTTCCTGGTGGGGTTTGGAATGGACCTGGATGGGCATTACCGGGAACTCCCGTACATTGGGAAAGTGGTCATGGCTGACACAGTTGAGAATTCAGATTGAACAACCTGTTGAAAAAAAGTGTCCAAAACAATTGGAGCGGCAGAATTATCCGCCGTTCTGCTTAACAAGGGAAACCGGAAAGGAGAACCAAGACATGAAAATCAACAGGGCAAGACAACAGGAAAGCGTGGCCGTTTTCGGCCGCGAAACATCTCTTATACGGGATGTTTTGGACAATCTGGAACTGGAACATGCGCTGACGTGGCTGTTGGAGGCCATCAGCCAACACCAGTCCGGAAAAATGGGCGGGGAACCGTGGCACCTGTACCAGACCACGCTGTTCGCCATGTATGTGGACTATGACAACGGCAAAGTGCGCCTGTCCGCCGCGCTGGCATGCCACGATGCAGATCTGGAAATGTCCTTGAAGGATTTTGTGGAGATATTGAGCCGTGAAGCCGTCAAGGAGGCGGCCCCTCTTCATTATACCCCTGGGAGTTCCGGCAAATGCATCCACCGCTACCGCAATCCGTATTTTAAACGCAGGCGGCGGGACCGGGAACCGGACATCGGTTTTTACTCCTGAGACGGATTTCGCCGCGAAGTGGCATCCTATCCTTTCCAAAAGACCGGATTCTCTATGGACTCCGGCCTTTTTTCACTTTTTCGGGAGGGCTTTCCATAAATGGACACGGGGTACCGGACAAGGTAAAAAATGCGGTTTTTACTCTGATTTTGAAATGAATATTGACCCCGTTTCTTCCCGTTCATGAACGGGAACGGCGGAAAACATGCGGCGGATGATATTTCCCGGAAATGGCGGGTGCTTGGGCGGCCTCAAATTGACAATCGCTTGTGAAATATTAGAATGATCGGCAGCGCTTCCGGCTCAGGGGCCCAGCACAGTCAACCGAAATGAAAAGCAGCAGAATCAGAATTGCAACGAGGCGGGATGCGGCCAAGCTGCTGGAAATTTACGCTCCGTATGTGGAAAAGACAGCTGTCACGTTTGAATATGAAGTGCCTGCAGTGACGGAGTTTGAAAAAAGAATAGATCACATACTGGGAAAATACCCCTATTTGGTTGCGGAAAGGGCAGGGGATATTTCCGGTTATGCCTATGCAGGAGTGTTCAAGGACCGCGCAGCGTATCGCTGGGCTGTGGAAACGACGGTATACGTGCGGGAAGACATGAAAAAAATGGGAACGGGAAGGGAACTGTATGCAGCTCTGGAAAAGATTCTCTCCATGCAGAATATTTTGAATTTAAACGCGTGCATTGCTTATCCCTGTGAAGCTGAGGACCCCTATCTTACACGGGACAGCGTCCAGTTCCATAAACGTTTGGGGTATCAATTTGCAGAAATTTCATCGGTGCGGATACAAATTCGGCCGCTGGTACCATATGATCTGGATGGAGAAGTTTCTTGGAGGCCATACGGAAAATCCGCCCGTAGTGAAATCTTTTGGCGAGGTAAGGAGCCTTGTCGCGGAGAAACTCGGAATTTGGTGAAAGGCGGCTCCTGGGCGCATTCGGAAACAGAAAATATTTCCGAATCAATAACATGCCGGATGTTCCGGCATGCGGCCACAAGAGGGTTTTTTGTTGCAAAGTTAGTTTAAACTAATTTTTAATTGACATCGTTTGGCCGGATTATTATTTTCCGCTCCGGCGGGAAAAAATGGCGGATATGCCATGAAATCCTGCCGGATTGGAGGATGCCTCCCTGAGGAGGATACGGATGTTTTCATTATCAATAAAAAACCATGAACGCATACAAACGCATGTTGCTGGCCGGCTTTTGCGCCGGAAGTACAATCCTGGCTTTCGGTAGCCAGGCTCAGGCGGCCAAGGCCGCTTCCCCCAAGGTGGACAAAACGAGCGCGGCGATTGCCGCCTACGCGGATGAGCTTGTCATTCCCACCTACAAGACGATGAGTGATAACGCTCTCAAATTCGCCAAGGCCGCTAAAGAGCTGAAGGCTGCTCCTACCGATGCCAAGGTTGCTGAAGCAGGGAAGCTTCTTCTTGAAACGCGCGTGCCGTGGGAACTTTCGGAATCCTTCCTCTTTGGCCCGGCTGCTTTCGCCAACCTTGACCCGAAGCTGGACTCCTGGCCCCTGGATACCACGAATCTTGATGCCGTCGCCAAAAACGCGGACAGCAAGAGCGTAACGATTGACGCCGCCTACGTACGCAATTCCCTCGGCGCGGAAACGCGCGGTTTCCATGCTGCCGAATACCTGCTGTTCCGAGATGGGCAGCCCCGCAAGGCCGCCGATCTGACGCCCGGACAGCTTTCCTACCTTGCCGCTGTGGCCGAGGTGATTGCTGAGGATTCCATCACGCTTGAAGCCTGGTGGGCGGGTTCTGACAAGATCAGCGAAGAGAAGGCCAAGATTCTTGAAGAAGCTGAAATAGAACCCGGCAAGTCCTATGCGGGGGAATTCAAAAAAGCTGGCCAGGCAGGCAGCCGCTACGAGTCAAACTCGGAAGTGCTTGATGAAATCATCGACGGCAGCAAGGACATTATTGACGAAATAGCCGATTCAAAGGTGGGCAAGCCCTACGAAACGGCTGACGCCGCCGACTGTGAATCCCTTTACAGCTACACTTCTCTGGTGGACTCTCGCCACAACGTACAGAGCGTAGAAAAATCCTACAATGTGATTTCCCCTCTCGTAGCCGCCAAGTCCGCGAAGGTTGACCAGGCTGTGAAAGGTTCTATCGCCAAGGTATTCAAGAGCCTTGACGCCATACAGGGGCCCCTGGTGAAAAATCTCGACAAAAAGGAGCAGCTCAAGGCAATCATCGACAGTTGCAAGGAACTTTCCGAAAACCTCGACAAGGTTCAGGAACTTCTTGTGAAGTAATTTAACCCGCATTGCCCAGGGTCGGCAAGGCCCTGGGCTGCAATATCATATTGTCGGCCGGCTGACGGAGACGTGTACCACGGGCCGTATTTCTGGAAAGCCTGCCAATCATCAATGCACATGGAGTATCGACAATTTGCAAAACCTGCGGCTGTCCTGGTGCTCGGAGCGGGAGCGGCCGCCTGGGCAATAGTGAATTCCGGAGGTTCTGGGGATGCGGCTCCTGAACAATCTTTTATCCCGGACACGGCAAGGAATGCCGGCGTTTTGGGACATCCCCGCATTTCCGGACGCGCACTGATTAATCCGGCCCAGGGGAGTGCATCAAAATTTGACAATATCAAAGCCGAATACATGACAGCTTCATGCGTGAGCTGCCATGTGAACCGCGGCCGTGATTTCACGCCCCCCGCGCTCAGGACGAAAGATGGCGATCCCGGACCGGCTTACTATCTGGGCGGTGAAAAGGGAACGGTGTTTAATGCCACCAGTAAAGCGTTTGAGCAGGAATCGCCGGCAATTACTGAAGCCGGCCTGACGAATCGTTTCAAGGCGGGCGAAATTATTTTTGAAGGGAACTTCGTACCCGTGAAGCGCAATCGCTTCGGCGGTCTCGGCCCCACTTACATTAAATCATCCTGTCTGGCCTGCCACCCCGGTTATGGCCGCGGACAGCGCACCGGCAATTTTGACAGGCAGTACGGCAACGGTTATCTGGCCTTTGTACATAATCCCGATGGCACCCCGGTTAAGGGGTACACGGGCATGCTGCAGACGAAAGCGGTTCCTCCTTTTGTACCTTATGCCAAGGGTGTGAAAATAGAATGGCATGATTTTGTTGACCAGTACGGAAACAAATATCCGGACGGAACGCCCTACAATGCGGGCAAGCCGACGGAGGGCACGTTGACTTATCCCACGGCAGATGTGATTGAGCCGTTGCTTCCGCTTCCGTCCGATTACCGCGTGTCAATCGAATCAACAATCGGCATTTACGGAACGGGGCTGCTTGATGCCATCCGTGACGAGGATATTATTGCCGAATACAGGCGCCAGCAGAGCATGACAGGCCCGGTGAAGGGGGTTCCTGGCAAATGGATTGACGAGCCCGACGGCACCCGGCGCCTCGGCAAGTTCACGTGGGACTGCTCGCGCGCCACACTGGAAAACGGTCCTGGCGCCAATGCGCTTTGGAACGTGACGAATGTAACGCGCAAAAACCGTCCGAACATCTACATGACGCCCGAATGGCTCGAAAAACAGAAGGAACTTGGCATTGATGTAAGCGGTCTTGAAGGCCCGCTGGAAGAGGAACTCTCAATGCAGCAGTATGAAGATTTCATGGTCTGGCATCGCGGGCTGGCCGTGCCTGCCGCCCGCAACCTGGACAAGCCTGACGTGCGCCGCGGACAGGAACTCTTCAATAAACTGGGGTGTGCCGGTTGCCACAAGCCTGAATGGACAACGGGGGAATATAAGCCGCTTCCCGGTTATGCAAACCAGACCATCCGCCCCTATACGGATATGCTGCGTCACGATATGGGGGAAATCAACCGCGGGCGTTCTCGTTTCTGGCGTACGCCGCCCCTTTGGGGAAGGGGGCTGATGCACAAAACCGCCAACCATACCGATATGTTCCATGATCTGCGCGCCCGCGACTTTGAAGAGGCTATCCTGTGGCATTTCGGCGAAAGCGAATTCTCCCGTGAAATGTTCCGCCATCTCTCCGCCAAAGAGCGCGGCCAACTGATTCAATTCCTGAAATCACTTTAAAAAAACTAATATACTCATGACCTGCAACTTGGAAAAAAACAAAGGTGTTTCCGTCAAGTCGCTCCCGCTGGGCGGAGAAGGCGCATCTCTGCAATTCGTTACGCTCGCCGGAAGCGAACCTGGGCAGTTGGCCGAGCATGCCGAATTACTCCAAAAAGCTGAAAAAAACGGTCTCCGGTGGATTGGCCCGGAAGTGTATGGCAGCGCTGATCTGGATATCTCCCCGGTGCCCGGGGCGGGGATGACTGCCTTTTTGGGTACGAAAACGGGCGCATCCTTCTATCGAGGTATGCAAATTTGCGCGGTGGAGGGGGTAAATGCCCGGGCGATTGAGTTCAATGGCCGCTCCGCCGGCGTTTTTTATGAGGATGAATATGCCGAGTATGCCGTTTTGGGCGGTTTGTCGCCCCGTGACCGGACAGCCGGACGAACCGAGCAGACATTGGATGTATTCCGGCAGATGGAAGAAGCGCTGAACCGGGCCGGTATGGATTTTTCCCATGTGGTCCGCACATGGTTTTACAATAACCGCCTGCTGGACTGGTATGAAGAGTTCAACCGCGCCCGCGACACATTTTTTGAAAGCCGCGGCGTGTTTGATCGTCTGGTTCCGGCCAGTACGGGGATTGGTTCCGGCAATCGGGAAAATGCGGCCTTGTCGGCCCGCGTATTTGCCATTCGGCCTAAGGGCGACCGTGTGACAGTAAAAGATATCCCTTCGCCTCTGCAATGTTCGGCTCAGGATTACCGCAGCTCATTCAGCCGTGCGGTAGAAGTGGACCACCCTCTCTTCCGGCAAGTCATCGTCTCCGGCACGGCCAGCATTTCCCCTGGCGGAGAATCCGTACATCTCGGCGATATCGACAAACAAACAGAGCTTTCGCTGGACGTGATTGAAGCCATCCTGAAATCACGCGGCATGGGCTGGAAGGATGTCGTCCGTTCCGTAGCCTATTTCAAAGACAAGGATTATGCCTCTCACTACGAAAAAATAGCTCTGCGCCGCGGCCTCGCCATCATGCCCTGCATCGGCATACAGGCCGATGTGTGCCGGGACAATCTGTTGTTTGAAATGGAACTTGATGCAGCCGTGTTGAAAGCCTGAGAAAATGGCATTCAGAATCATTCAGTGGAGCTTTCTGCTTGGCCTTGCCTTTTATTCGCTCTTTATCGGGGCGGCTCAAGTGTCCTTGTCCGACCTGTGGCGGATGGATGGCGAGCAGCTGCAGTTCTGGTGGGAGATCATGCTGCAAAGCCGCATTCCGCGCCTCTGCAGCATTCTCGTGGTAGGCAGCAGCCTGGCCATCAGCGGCTTGATCATGCAGCGCATCACCAATAACCGCTTTGTGTCGCCGACTACGGCAGGCACGATGGAGTGGTGCCGCTTTGGGGTAATGATCGCCATTCTTTATCTGCCCGGAGCCTCTCCCATTTGGCGCGTGGGGGCCGCCTTTGTGATTGCTCTGATAGGCACCTCATGCTTTCTGGCGGTGATTGCGCGTGTGCGGCACCAGAATGTCATTCTGGTGCCCCTGATAGGCATCATGCTGGGCGGCGTGGTGAATGCCGGAGCCGTTTTTTATGCCTACCAGTTTGATATTGTACAGAATATGGCGTCATGGCTGCAGGGGAGTTTCTCCCTTGTCATTGAGGGTAATTATGAATTGCTCTATGCCAGCATCCCGTTGATGCTGCTGGCCTATGTTTATGCCGATCTCTTTACGATTGCCGGCATGGGGCGCGATGCCGCGGTGGCGTTGGGGCTGAACCACGCAAGCATCATGCACATGGGACTGGTGATTGTATCCATCATCAGCTCAATCACGATTGTGGAGGTAGGCTACCTCCCCTTCATCGGATTGATCGTGCCCAATATCGTGAGCATTTTCCGGGGGGATGCCGTGAAGAAAATCTTGTCTGATACGGCTTGGCTGGGGGCCATGCTTGTTCTTGTTTGCGACGTGGCAGGGCGCATGCTTATCGCCCCCTTCGAAATCCCCATCGGCGTTATCCTGAGCGTGGTCGGCGGTGCTGTATTTCTGGCCATGCTCTTCCATAGAAAAACGTATGCCTGATTCCATTCAACATCAAAAAGATGATGCCTTCCGCAATGCTGCCGGCCGGCGTCGCGCGTTCCCGGCCTTCCTGATTCTGGGTCTGCTCTGCGTGGGGCTGGCGCTCGTATATGTCTTTCAGGGGATGACCCCCGAAACGTGGGACTTTAACATGGCCCGCCGCATTCCCATCGTTATTGCGCTGGTGCTGGTAGGAACGGCCGTGGGGCTGTCTTCAGTCGTCTTCCAGACGATTACAACCAACTATATCCTCACGCCCAGCGTAATGGGGCTGGATAACCTCTACGTATTACTGCAGACGCTCGTGCTCTACTTTGTGGGCAGCACACAGTTGACGACCATGCAGAGCCCGCTCTGTTTCATGGGAGCCCTGTTGTTGATGGTCTGCGTATCTACGGGTATTTTTTTCTACATGTTCCGTGGACAGAATGGCGGCAATATTTATTTTGTGGTGTTGGTAGGCATGATCTTCGGCATAACCTTCGGAGGCTTGTCGAACTTCATGCAGGTGCTGATAGATCCGAGTGAATTTGCCATACTTGAGGGGCGTCTTTTCGCCAGTTTCAATCGCATTAATGAAGAACTGCTGTTTACGGCGGGGCTTGTGATCGCCGCGACGGTCATCTGGCTGGTTTGCGACCTCAGGAAGCTCGATGTGCTTACGCTGGGCCGCTCCACGGCCATTACGTTGGGCGTGAACTACAAATGGGTGGTGCTGCGCTCCCTGATGATCGTCTCTATTCTGGCCTCGGCCTCGACGGTGCTCGTAGGGCCGGTGACTTTCCTGGGCATTCTCATCGTGAGCATTGCCCGCTTCATATTCCCGACCTACCGCCACATTGTCCTCATGCCCGGCACGGCTCTCGTGGGCGTAGCTGCATTGACTTTCGGCATGCTGCTTACCGAACGGTGGCTCAACTTCTCCGTGCCCCTGAGCGTAATCATCAATTTCGTTGGCGGGGTTTACTTTATCTACCTGATCATGAAAATTAAACGTATATGATTGAGATACGAGACATTTCCAAAAAATACCGTGAAACCTTCGTGCTCAGGCACGTCAGCACGAGGCTTCCCTCTGATCGGATGGTGGCCTTTATCGGCAGCAATGGCGCCGGAAAGAGCACGATGCTCAACATTATCAGCCGCCTTCTGGAACCCACAGAAGGCTCTGTATCCATTGATGGCAGGGAACTCAGGAAATGGGATTCCCGGGAGCTAGCCAAAACCCTCACCATCCTGGGGCAAACCCTCCATACTCCGGCGCGGCTCACGGTCGAGGAACTGGTTCGCTTCGGACGTTTCCCTCATTCCCGCGGCCGCCTGGAAAATCAGGATTTTCTGCAAATCGAAAAGGCTTTGGAACTTACCGAGATTGCCGATTTGCGCCATTGCTACCTTGATGAACTTTCGGGCGGCCAGCGGCAGATGGCCTATATTGCCATGGCCATTGCACAGGACACGAAGTACATCTTTCTCGATGAACCTTTGAACAACCTTGATATGCATCGTGCGGCGCGCATTATGAAACTGCTGCGTTCCCTGGTGCGGGAGCAGGGCAAGACGATCTGCATCGTAATTCATGATATTAACTTTGTCTCTTTCTATGCGGATTACGTGGTGGCATTCAGGGACGGAGTCCTGTGCCATCAAGGGCCGACAGAAGATATCATCCGGACAGATGTGCTGCGTGATATTTACGGTATGGATATCGCCATAGAACCCTATGGTGATAAAAAGATATGCGTATACTATGAATAGAATTTCCTTAAATTCCAAAAACAACAAACAATAACAAATAATATGAGAACAACAATCACCGCATTTCTGGCCGCATTGATTCTTCCCGGTCTTTCCATGGCCGCGGCAGATGAAGCCAAAACGATCACCGCCACGCACACGCTGGGCACGGTCGAGCTTCCGGTCAATCCGAAACGTGTCGCCGTGCTGGACTACGGTTCGCTTGAGACCATCAGCGAACTGGGCGTCACTCCCGCGCTGGCTTTACCCAAAAAATTCCTTCCTTACCTCTCCAAATTCTCCGGAGAACAATATACGGATCTTGGAACGGTCAAGGAATTCAATATTGAAACCATCAATGCGTTCAAGCCGGACTTGATTATTATTTCAGGACGTCAGCAGGATTATTATCAGAAACTTTCCTCCATCGCCCCCGTTTACCTGGTCGATATTCTGGCCAAGGATCAGCTGGGGGAAGCCAAGAAAAACATCAGGCTTCTGGGTGATGTGTTCGGCGTGCCCGAAAAGGCAGCCGAAGCCGTCAAAAACATTGATGAAGCCGTAACCCGTACGAAAGACAAGGCCCAGGCCAGCGGCAAGAAAGCTCTCGTTCTCCTCACGAACGACGGCAAGGTAAGCGCTTACGGTTCGGGTTCCCGCTTCGGGTTGGTGCACGATGCCCTGGGGGTGGCCCAGGCCGATAAAAACATCAAGGTGGGGGTTCATGGGCAGCAGGTGACTTATGAATACGTTGCCATGCTCAATCCCGATATCATCTTTGTGGTGGACCGTTCGGTTGCTATCGGCCGTTCGGCCAAAAATCCGAATGTCCTCAACAATGTGCTTGTGAACAAAACGAAGGCGGCTAAAAACGGCGCCATCATCCTGCTTGACCCGCAGGTATGGTATCTTTCCGGCGGCGGCATCATTTCTCTGAACAAGATGATCTCTGAAGTGGAAGCTGCCTTCACGGACAAAAAATAATTATTCCGTCCTTATTCATCACGAAGCAGGCCGCACGACCCTATGCTTCCGTTTCCCGGCTGGAGCGGCAGAGGCGTGCGGCCCTTTTTCATTCAGGATCTGCTGATGAAGAAAATTTTGCAGTGGATGGCATCTCCCCGTCTCGCGTGCGCGCTGATGGCTTATGCCGTGTTGCTCATTTTTCTCGGCACTCTTGAGGCGCGGTCTATCGATGTTTCCGCTGTGCAGGCCAGGTATTTTGAAAGCTGGGGCTGCCTTTCCTTCGGGATGATTCCTCTGATTGGCGGCGCCGGCGTAGGGGCATTGGCCGTACTGAATATTTCGGCGTCTGTTTTCCGGCGTGCGCGCTTCACACTGCGCGGCGTGGGAGTGAGCCTCACGCATGCCTTTCTGGTAGTGCTGATTTTGGCGGGGGCGTTGCAGTATTTTCTGCGTACGGAGGGAATACTCGTTCTGGATGCAGGTGAGGTCTCACACGAAATACTGGCAGGCGGAGGGAATGGAAGGAAAAATATCCCCCTTGGTTTTTCAGTAAAGCTGAAAAAATTTGATGCCCGGACATGGACGGGAAGCGATATCCCCAGCAGCTTTTCAAGCGAGGTTTGCTTCATGCGCGGCGGGGAAAGCACGGAAACGGTTATTCGCATGAATGCTCCGGTCTCCTTTGGAGGCTGGATTTTTTACCAGAACAGTTACGCCAATGGGGGCCGCACGAGTGTAATCACAGCCGTACGTAATCCGGTGCGCTTTTTTCCGTGGATATCGGTGCCCGGCGTATTTGCGGGCATGCTGCTGATTTTTCTCTCAACCCTGCGTGCCCGAAAAAAACATGCAGTGTAAAATTATTTTATTTACGGCGTTTTTCGTTGCTCTTGTGATTGCATTATCGCCTCTGTTTCAGAGGTTGGGGGATTCTTTTTCCTCATTTGACGGCATAGGGGCGCCCTCACCTGGAGCGCTGCCATGCCTGAAGGCAGGACGAGTGATGCCGGTTTCAAGCGCAGCGGCGGATTCCCTTAAATTGGCAAGCGGCCGCACGTCGGTGAATCTTGGAGGCTCTCGGACCGGGCCGGTGAAGTGGTTGCTGGCATTAAACGCCTGCCCGGCAAAAATGGCCGGCGAACCTTTTCTGCGTTCGGATAACAGGGATATGGTCGAATTCTTGGCGGACGAGGCCGTTATTTTTCCTATGCCGATGCAGTTGAGAAGGCTGGCCTGCTGCGCGGCTCTCTGCGGGGCAATTCTCATCAGGCCCATGCCGCGGAAGCCATACTGGGCGCACTCGCCGTTTATGAGCAGGCCGGCGTTGCGCTCGCTCTCCGCCTGGAGGGGACATCGGGCTGTTTGGGGACGCTTGATGCATGGCATGAAGCTATGGTTGAAGCTTCAGCAGAGCTTGAAGCCGCTGAACGCGAAAAACGCCATCCCTCGCTTGACCGGCTCTACCGTGCCAATCGCTATTTTCAATTCCTCCAGGCTCTTGTGCAGGTAGAAGAAGCGGACCCGAATGTGGCCCTGCGAGTAATCCCACATGAGGGAAGCTACCTGACTCCGGCTGCTGCTCTGCTCGAAAAAAATCTCAGTCCCGCCGGGCGGACCGCCCTGAAAGCCTATGCCGCAGCCTGCGATGCCTATGCTGCCGGAGATGAATCTACTGCTGCAGAGACTCTGCGTCAACTTTCCGGGGAATTGGAGTCAATACTGCCCATGGATTCTTTCAAACTGCATTTCGAGCATTGCATCAATGCTCTCGAACCCTTCTTTGGAGGCTTCCTTCTCTACGGCATGTCGTTGGTTTGTTTCGTAGTCTCTCTGTTTCTCAAGCGGCGGAAGGCATTGCTGCATTTTGCGACGGTCTTTCTGTGTATGGCGGTATTATGGCATTTATTCGGCATTGCGGCCCGCATGTACATTCAATCGCGCCCCCCGGTTACCAATTTGTATTCCTCAGTCGTCTTTGCGGGCGTGGTAGCCTCATTATTCGGCGGGACGCTTTATATTCTCCGCCGTCAGCTTCCTGTTGCCGCGGTCGCCTGCGCTTCCGGCCTTCTCTCACTGCTGGTAGCCATGAATTTGCCCTACAGCGGCGATACCATGGGCATGATGCGTGCCGTTCTCAATTCGAATTTCTGGCTCACCATGCACGTAATGACCATCATGATAGGCTACGGAAGTGTTTTTTTTGCCGGGTTTTTAGCCTCATATCATCTGGTGGCCCGTTTCTTCGGCTTCGGACAGGGTGAAAAGGGGCTGAAAGCCGGGTCCTGCGGAGTCTATCGCATCCTTCTCGTGGCGCTCTTCTTTTGTTTTCTGGGGACAATGCTCGGCGGCATCTGGGCTGACATGAGCTGGGGACGGTTTTGGGGATGGGACCCTAAAGAAAACGGTGCCTTAATGACACTCCTTTGGTGCTCCTGCACCCTCCATGCCCGCCTTTTACACGTCTGTTCCTGTCAAGGCTTCCTCGTTCTTGCCTCGCTCGGAAATATCGTAGCAGCCTGGGGGTGGTTCGGTGTCAACCTCATGGGGATTGGCCTGCACTCCTACGGTTTTGTGGAAGGTGGCTGGTTCTGGTTTTTCCTTTTTGTGGGCCTTCAGGTCCTTGCGGCAGCTTCAGCCCTGATTCCCCAAAGGAGCCGCTGATGATTTTACGAACCATCGGGCAGGGAAGGGGAGGCGTTCGCGACATACGGCATTGATGAATGGAAAATACGGAATTGCAATGGGAGAACCATTCGGGAGAACCTGCAATATGGCAGATGCATTTCACCATTTATCAATGCAGGTGGTGTGGCAGCAGCTGTTTCGGCAAAATCAGAGAATATCCAGTGCAGGAGCGTGTATTGATGCAGCCTCTGCGCTCGGAATGCGTGCAGAAAGAAATGCTGTTTCCCATATGGAAATATAAAGCCGTAAATGAAAATATGAGAAAAAAATCATTTTCAGGTATTTTCCATAATACGATGCCTGTGAAGGCCTGATAAGGCCGCTTTTCGTCTATAAAATCAATAAAAAATAGTGCTTTTTTAAAGCAATCATCCAGAATGGGGCTGTCATGACCGTCTCCCCTGCGTCCGGTAAAGAAATTCACCCTCGTTTGCCTTGGGTGGAGATTGCTCGGCTGCTGGCGACGCTGGTGGTTATCATGCAGCACGTTCCTTCCATGGGGTTTCCTCCCAACCAATGGCTGATTGGTCCGGCGCTGGCGACGTTTTTCCTGCTGGCGGGGTATTTTTCCGCCTCCGGCCTTGATGAACAGGGGGCCGGAACGTGGGCGGCCCGCCGCCTGCTGGTTTTGCTGCGGCCTTATCTTTTCTGGTGCGCGGCCTATTGGCTGGCGGCGGGCATGCCTCTTTCCCCTGGTTCGCTGGCTTCCGTGTTTGGGCTGGGAACATGTCCCATGCTGACCCCAATGTGGTTCCTGAGAGACTTGATGATGTTTACCCTGGCTGCGTTTTTGCTCTCCCGTTTCCGTCCAGCTCTTTACGCCTTTGGCCTGTTTTGCCTGTTTCTGCACCGGTGGGACGACTCCCTGGCATGGCCCAGTCCGTACATGTTTGGTGATTTTGCGCTCGGCGTTATGCTGGCGTCCGCCGCACCGGGCTGTCTGAACCGCTGGGGCAACATGCCCCTTGCCGTGCATGGTTCCATTCTTTTAGCCTCCGTGGTTCTTGTCTGGGCAAGCTGTACGGACTCTTTCCTGATTGCGGACGGCTCTTTTTCAGGATTGATCGTTCTGGCCTTCCTCAGCTTCGGAATTATTGTAAAAGCCGTCAGCCCCGGCTGGTCGGAAAAGCTGGCCCGGTGGGCGTCCGGCAGCTTTTTCGTGTATTGTTCCCATATTTTTGTTCTGATAGCCCTGATGGGCGTAGAGAGCTGTTTTCCCTCCCCCTGGCCTGCCTGGGCGTGGTGGTGCCTGGTTCCCGCGGTTTACATGATGGCGCGGAGCGTTTACGTATTCCTCAAACGCTGTTTCCCCTGTTCCCTCGTCCTGATGAGCGGGGGAAAATGACCTTTGGAACAATGGACGGGAAGCTCCGCCGGGAGTGTTCCTTGTCGCTTACTTTGATGGCACCGGAGAGACGTCATCCTGTTTCTCTCTCCTGGGTTTGGCATAATAGCTTGGGTCGGCAATCCAGCGGTCTCCCGCTTTTTTCACCGGAATGAAGCTAACTCCCCACGACTGGAATTCTCCTGTGTACGGTTGTTCTATCAGGATTTTGTTTTCCCCGGCCTTCACTTGAAAGGGAACAGGAGGCCGGGCCCACCAGAATTCCTCGTTGTCAAAGGGTATTTCATTTGCGGGCGAATTCCATGTATGCTTTTCGTAACGCCGCTGGCCTGCCAGTTTGTAAGTCTGGGGATTTTTCATTTCCTTGCCGTTTACCCATATTCTGGTGCCGCACTGGGACCATTCCCCGGCAGCCGGTACTCCGGAACAGCGCCGTGTGGAACGGGCCGGAGCGTCAAACCCCACCATAGCGTGCATGGTGCCCTCCACGGGTGAGTGAAACGTCGTCTCCGCCCATACCGTATTCCCCGGTTTTGTCTTGGAAAATAGACCCTCCGCACCCGCACGGGTACGGAAATACAAATTGCCTCCGCGCGTCTGGATGGAAGACAACCCTGCGGGAGATTTGCCCGCCAGCAGGTTATTTCTTACTTCTTCCTGCCTGTCCTGCGGAACGGGGCCGAATACCGTCCATTCCACGAAAGAATCCCTCCAGTAAGGGAAAGGCCTGCTTCCGGCCAGGGCTTCCATGCGTTTTTCAAACAGAGAGAAGGCCTGATAAGCCTCCGTGTTCTTTTCCGGCAGACTGCCGGCAAAACGGGAACCATCCTCTGGAATTCCTTTCCAACTGCGTTCCGCCATGGCGAACATGGCAGGCCACTGGGGACTCTGAACAGGAATGTTTTTTTTGTTCTCCACCCGGGTATCCGGCCATAGACACTGAATGACGCCCAGGGAATGGTTGTTTCCCCTGGCCGTTCCGCAGGGCTGGCGGAAGAAATTCCTGCGCACCAGAATGCCGGGGTCAAAGGAATTGACGTATCCTGCCGTGGAGTCGAAGTAGGGATTCTTCTGCCTGGCTGGATCCGGCAGGCCTACGGAATTTTCATCATTCCACAGCTGGGCATAACTGTCTCCGGACACAGGCAGGTCATTGTTGCCCGCCCATTGGATGGGCTGCCGTCCCAGGGATTTGACCTTGGCCGCCATCCGGTCCGCAAACTGCTTTCCGTTGGGAATGCGGATTTCATCCGCTCCTATATGAAGGTAGGGAGACATTTCCGCCGGAATTTCCCTGCAAAATTCTTCCAGCAGTTCTTCCAGAATGTTGATGCCTCTGGGATCATGCATCGGGAAGCCAAAGCAGTTTTTAAAATAGGTGCTGTGCCCGGGCATATCGATTTCCGGAATAATCTGGACATGGCGCTCCCTGGCGTAGCGGAATAAGTCCCGTATCTGGTCGTAGGAGTAGGTGCCGTTAACGTCCCGTCCCTGAATCCTCTTGGAGGGATCATTCAAAACAGGGTGCTTTTTGCACTGGATGCGCCATGCGGGGTAATCCGTCAGATGCCAGTGAAAAGCGTTTATTTTCAGCCGGGCCATTTCATCAATATCCGCCTTGAGTGTTTCAACAGTCCGGAAATGGCGGCCTGCGTCATGCATGAAGCACCGGATGGCGAACGCGGGGCTGTCCTTGATGTCGCAGCACGGGTAATCTCCCCTGGCTCCCAGCTGGTCCAGCGTTCTGCGGGCATAAAAAAACGCCCGCATCGTCAGCGGCCGTAATCAGAATGCCGTTGGGGCGGATCCGCAGTTCATACCCTTCCTTGCCCAGCGTCTTGGACAGGGACGCGTTTTTTTTCACGGAAACGGGAGCCTTTTTAGGGCATGTTCCCGTTTTCCAGTCCACCTGGGACGGGAAGGGAATCAGTGGGACCGGAGCGGCTTTTTCCTGCTGGAGAGGGTGCGGGGATGTCCAGTCTCCATGGGAGGAGGTAAAACAAAGCATCAGGCCGGAAGCCAGCAAAGGCGCGGAAAGGGATAATCGCATGGCAAATATTACACGTGAATGATGAATGATTTTTCAAGGAAACAGAGAAATTGCAAAAGAAAACATTTTACGCAGTATAAAATTATCCTATCCGTATGCGGATGGAATGAACGGCGTCTTTGCCGAACTGGTCCTTCAGTTTTCCCAGCAGGGCTCCCTGCCACTGCTGGAGATGGTAGCGCATGGCCGGTTGAAGCACCTGAATGGTGGCCACTCCCTTGACAATGGAAAGAAGGTTGGATTGCTGGCCTAGGAATGGCCCCGCAGCTTTCAGCCATCCTGCCCGGAGCAATTCGGGATCCATCCCGTCGCCGTCCAGGGGAAGCTTGGACAGAATATCCCCCAGCAGGGATTCCGCCGTATGGAGGTTACGTGTTTCACTGGTGGCGGGGGATATCTGGAACCAGTCCGCCAGCGCCTGCCTCACCTCCTGTTCGTCACGGGAAAGATAATCATACCGGACGGGAGAGGCGTGGGGATCCGGACGGTCTCTGTCCGGCGTGTAGGGAAACCAGGGGGAGGACATAGGGGGAAAATAAAAGCCCGGAGCGTTGAATGCCAACAGCCCCGGGCGGTTAAAATAATATATGGGGGAATATTATTCGCCGTCGTCGCCAATCGCTTCCACGGGGCAGCCTTCCAGGGCTTCCTCACAGGCGCTCAGCTCTTCGTCGTTGTCCGGCTGCTTCTTGACATAGGATACTCCTTCATCGTCATCCCGTCCAAAGTTTTCTGGAGCCGTTTCGCGGCAAAGGTCACAGTCAATGCAGGAACTGTCCACGTAAAATTTGCCGGGGACGTTTAGAGGTGTTTTTTCGTCGATATCTGCCATTGTGTATGATGGGTTGTATGAACTGCGCCCACTATTTCCGCATTTGAGTAAATTTTGCAATCTTTTTTGTTGCAGGAATGAGTCAGCATGGGGGACAATGGCGGCATTCCCGTTCCCGGAATAAAAGGCTTTTCACGATGAATATCCCACCTGCTTCCCTCCCTCGTCTCCTGCCCGTGTGGGCAGGGCTGCTGCTGGCCGCTTTTTCCGGAATTCTGATGGCCTGCGCCTTTATTCCGGTAGACTGGAGCGGGTGCGTATGGATAGGATTCCTGCCTTTGCTGACAGCCCTGTGGTACGGCCGCAGGCGGGAGGGGAAAAGGGGAATGTTGGCATACGCCCTGTATGGCTGGATGTTTGGGGTAGTATTTTACGGCATTTCCTTCTGGTGGGTCAATGAAGTCAGCACACTGGGCTATATTCCCCTGATGATTTTTACGGAGGCCTGTTTCCCGGCCTCTGGGCTCTGGTCATGGGAGTGTTCTTCCGACCGGACGCCCGGACGCTGCCCGATGCGAGGCTGACGGCAAAGGAACGCCGGGCCGCCTGGAAAACCTGGGCCCAGGGCGACATACTGCCCAGCGCCTCCGCCGCTCTGGCGGGCGCCGCTTTATGGGTATGTCTGGAATGGGGGCGGGGCTGGCTGATACCGGGCTTCGGCTGGAACAATCTGGGCGTGGCCCTTTACGGCAATCCTCTGGTCCAGTGGGCGGAATACCTTGGAGTAACGGCGCTGGCTTTTATTCCGGCCGTTTTTTCCGTCTGGCTCTGGCGCGTTTGCCGCCGGGCCGGAACCATGATTATCCATGAAGGCAGGCGTACTGTTCCCTGGGATTTTTTCATACTGGTGGCGGTTCTTTTAACCATGTTTGTCACTGGCGTGGTCTGGACGACCCGTTACTCCGCCCAGTCTGCCGAAGCCACGGGCGACGGCAGATTCACCGTTCCCGTCATGGCCGTGCAGCTGAATCTGAGCCAGAAGGAAAAATGGGACCCTGCCAACCGGAGGAACATTTACCGGGCTTTGCTGGACATGACGGAACAGGGAATGCTGGATCTTCAAAACTGCGCTCTGGAACAGGCGGTCAAAGACGGCGCGGAAGCCTCCCTGGATATGCCGGCCTGGGTAATCTGGCCGGAAAGTTCCTTCCCCATTTCCACGTTTTACCGTGATGCCACGGGAGAACGCTTCTCCAACCAGGACAATGTCAACTTTCTGAGCGCGGAAGAAGATTACGTCCAGGCTCTCCGGAACGGGATATGCAATTTTATTCTGCTGACGGGCACAGATGATATCTATCTGTCTGATGAAGGGCGTGTGGCGCGGGCTTACAACTGCCTTACCGTCTTTGAGGGGGATTATTCCACAGCCCGGCCGCACGCCAAGGCCATGCTGGTTCCCTTCGGCGAATACATCCCTATGCGGGAAACATTCCCATTTCTGGAAAAAGCCTTCGAGGCTTCCGCCGGAACCGCCATGGGACTGAATTATACGCCCGGGTGTTCCTCCAGCCCTGTTCCCGTGCCCATCCGTCCCGGAAGCTCCGTTACGGTGGGGGTCATCCCTCTTGTCTGCTTTGAGGATGTTGTGGGAAGCTGGGTGCGCCGCTTCATCCGGCAGGAGCCCCAGTTGATGGTGAACGTGACCAATGACGGGTGGTTCAACCGTTCCTGCGCCAACGAACAGCATTGGCGCAATGCGGCGTTCCGGTGTATTGAGCTGCGCCGTGCCATGGTCCGTGCCGCCAATACCGGCGTAAGCGTGGCTCTGGCCCCCAACGGCGCGGTTATTGCGGATTTGCGGGATTCCTCCGGTTCACCGTTTACCAGAGGGGTGATGGCTGCCACATTGCCTGTGGGCTGTACGAAAATAACCCTGTACGCCATGCTGGGCGACTGGGCCGTCCTGGTTTGTTTCCTGGTGTTCGCGGCTCTGTTGCTGCGCAGGATAGGCGCAGGGAAACGCGTCCATGGCCCCGTGGAGAACGGCGTTTACCGGCGTTCCACGGGGGCTACGCCCAGATAATTCCTGACTTGTTTGAACGCAGGGTAGGAAATGCCTGTTTCATGGCACCAGAAGGCGGAAGAAGAGCCGCCGTCCAGGTTCAGGGCCGTTTCCACCCGGAAATTTCCCAATGCCCCGGGAGCCGCCAGCCAGGCTGCCAGCTCCTTCAGAGTCAGGGAGGAGGAAACGCCTATGCACCACCTCCTGCCGCCGTCCGTGGCAATGAAGGTGCGGTAGGTGGACTTCTGCGCGTTAAGCCCTTTTACGGCGGAGCCGTTCTCCACCAGAAAGGGCCCCCCCTGGATAGCCGCCTGCATGGCCGGCAGTCTTTTCATGCGCCTCAGCACGGAACTGCGGACCAGGGTTAATCCGTCTCTGCCTCCTTCGTAAACGACACCGGAAACAGCGAAGGATCCCGTGGCCAGCGGAGAAAGCCGTTTGCCGTCCTGGACGACCAGGCCCAGGGGAGTTCCCTCGCGTCTGCGCTGAAGAATCCTCCGTTGACTCCGGCCACGCAGGGGCTTTTCCTCATGGCCTTGTCCAGGGAGCCGTACCGGGGCGTTTTGACGCTCCCTTCATCCCTTACCAGCAGGCGGTGCGTATCAGAACGGAAAAAATACACGTTCAGCTTGTCCCGCATGGACAAAAATCCGTCCTTCCTGGTGAAAACGCGGTGTTCTGCGTGAACCAGGCCGGAAAAGCACAATATCAGGGGAAGCAGGCGCAGAAAAAGCATCGTCAGTAATCGGTGGGGGAACAATAGAAAATCCGGCGTTCCGCGCAAGTGCCGGAAGGCACGCATACGCCCGGCCAGACAACGCAGCCTTGCAGGCGGCAACCGTCCTCTACCGCAGCTCCGGGGCCTATCACGCAATGGCTGTCCACAAAGGCGCGGGGGGATACTCTGGCCTGGGGGTGGATGCGTGGAACGGGGGATGGGAAATCCAGATGGGCTTGAAGATAGGCCTCCGGTGTTCCCATGTCCATCCACAACCCGTCGTCCGCCAGAATGCCGCGCAGGCATCCTTCCAGGATATAATCCAGAAACAGGGGAATAATGGAAACGGCTTCCCCGGAAGGGATGCGTCGGAATATTTCCGGCTCCATACAGTACGCGCCGGTGAATTGGCAGGATCCGGGGTCGCGGCCCAGGGCGTGCCTCATATCCGTCACCAGGCCGGAAGAAAAATCAAATCCCACGTTCTTCTTGTCTCCGGAAGTGCGGAGGGCCAGAGTTACGGGAGGGCGGCGGCTCAAATGCTCCTCCAGCAGGCGGCCCAGGTCAAATGTGGCCGCCATGTCTCCGTTCACCACCAGCAGCGGTTCTTCCGCGGAAGCCAGGGGCTCTATCTTTTTGACGCCGCCGCCGGAATCCAGCAGCACGGGTTCATGGCTGAAATGAACGGGGCAGCCGTTCCATGAATGTTCAGGGAACACCTTGTCCCAGGCTGCCGCCAGATGGTGGGTGTTGATGATGAACTCCCGTATGCCGCAATCGTAGCATCGGCGCATGGAATGCAGAATAAGGGGCTCATGGAAAAAGGGAATCAGCGGCTTGGGCAGAATGCCGGTGAGAGGGCGCAGGCGGGTACCCAGCCCGGCGCCGAGAATAAACGCACGGGAAATGCGGAGGCCTGCTGTGATGTGCATGGAACATCACTACTGGGTGAGCGGCTTTTTTTCAAGCGCCCTTTATCCTCTTCTTTCCGGGATGACACGCCGGAATGCCGCCTCTTCCCCGAATTTAAAGGAAAATCCGTGATTTCGTGCTTTCCAAACGGAAGCTCATTCACTAGCATCCCCGCATGGCATGTGGAAACCAAAGAACTGTCGGCTCTCCGGCCTCCCTGGCCGGTACCTCTTTGCATACGGGACAGCCCGTTACCCTGACCCTGAAGCCGGCTCCTGCCGACTTCGGCATTAAATTCCGCCGGGTGGACATTCCGGACCAGCCTTTCATCAGCGCGGACGTGGAAAAAGTGCAGACTGTGGAACGCGCCACCAGCCTGGCTGAAGGTTCCGTCAAAGTGCATACCGTGGAACATATTCTCTCCGCCCTCACGGGCATGGGCATTGACAACGCCGTCATTGAAATGGACGCCAATGAACCGCCTATCGGGGACGGGTCCTCAGCCCCCTACGTAGAGCTGATCAAGAGCGCCGGCATCGTGGAACTGGATGTGCCGCGCCGCTATCTGGAAGTGCGCGAGGCCGTTACCATTGAAACCAAGGGCGGTTCCATCCTGACTATTCTCCCCTCCAAGCAATTCCGCGTTTCCGTCACCTGCGTGGGGCCGGAAAACCGCATTACCCAGTACTTTGACTCGGTTATCACGCCGGAAACGTATGAAAAGGAACTGGCCCCGGCCCGCACCTTTACGTTCTACGAAGACATCAAGCCCCTGCTGGAAAAGGGCCTCATCAAGGGCGGCAGCCTGGAAAACGCCGTGGTCATCCGCGGCGAGGAGCTCATGAGCAAGGAACCCATGCGTTTCATCAATGAATTTGCCCGCCACAAGGCCATGGACCTTATTGGAGACCTGACCCTGTGCGGCAAACCTATCCTGGGCCACGTCATCGCCATCAAGCCGGGCCACGGCCCGAACACCGAACTTACGGCCAAGCTCAAGAAGGAACACCACCGCAACCAGCAGATGGCCCCCAATCCCGTCAATGTTCCGTACGGAGACGCCGTGCTGGACATCAACGAAGTAATGAGCCTTCTGCCGCACCGCTATCCCTTCCTGATGGTGGACCGCATTATCGGTTTTGAAGGAGAAACCAAGTGCCGGGGTCTGAAGAACCTGACCATGAACGAACTCTTTTTCCAGGGCCACTTCCCGGGCCATCCGGTCATGCCGGGCGTTCTCCAGGTGGAAGCCATGGCCCAGGTGGCCTCCATCGTCATGCTGCGCCAGCCCGGCAATGCCAGCAAGCTCGGTTACTTCATGAGTGCGGACAAGGTAAAATTCCGCCGCGTCGTGGTTCCCGGCGATACGCTCATCATTGAAGCGGAGCTGACCAAGATGCGCGGAAACATTGGCCAGGCGACGGCACGCTGCCTGGTGAACGGACAGGTGGTTTCGGAAGCCGAGCTTAAATTCGGCCTTCAGGATGCTTGATCCCGCCGACTGCATCCCCTGTTTTTACGGAAACCCCGGCCGTGCATGCCACGCCGGGGTTTTTCATGTTCCGCATCCGGGCTTTCTTTACCTGAACATTCCGGACATCCCGCAAAAACGGAGACCGGAAAACGAAATCAAGGGCGGTATTTCCTCCTTTTCAGGAGATCTGATCCCGTCTTAACAGTCACTTGCGGAAAAGAGCCGGATATCAGGCAGGCGGCACATCTCCGCGTACTCTTCAAGACGGCGGCGAAAGGTCTCTTTGGTCATGGAAAGAAGAGCATCTGCCGAAAAGGACTCGCAGGTGAAGGAGGCCGCCACCGTTCCATACACAATTCCCTTCTTCACTTCCTCAAACGGAGGAAGGCCGGGAGGCAGGGTGGACAAATAGCCGGCCAGAGCCCCCAGGAACGTATCCCCCGCGCCGGTGGGGTCCACCAGCGTTTTCAGAGGATAGGCGGGACAACGGAACATCCGGAGATTCCCGCCGACATCCCGGCCCAGAAGCGTGGCTCCGTATTCCCCCTGTTTCACCACTGCGTACGCGGCGCCTTTGGAAAGCAGGAATTCCCCGGCTTCCAGGACGGTGGACGCCTGGGCATATTCCTTCGCCTCATCCTCATTCATCATGGTGATATGGGAACGGCTGATCACGGCATCCAGCAATTCCGGCTGGCGGCGCAGCCACTTGTCCATGGAATCGGAAAGCACCAGCGCCGCGTCCGGACATTGTTCCATGCACTTGAGCTGCTGGGCCGGAACCATGCAGCAGCAAACCAGAACCGGATGGTTCCTCAAAGGCTCCGGAACGTGCACATCCCATTCCAGCATCACGGAATCATTGGCGCAAACGGTCCTCCGCTTGTTCATATTGTCAAAATATTCCCCGGTCCAGGAGAAAGAAGGCCCCTTCTTGCGTTCTACCCCGTTCATGCACACTCCTTTGGCCTCAAGGGCCGCTTCATAATGGGCGGGGAAATCCTCCCCGATGATGCTGACGGCATCCACGCGGTCGGCAAACAAAAGGGCGGCCACGGCCGCAAAGGAGACGGAACCGCCCAGAACGCCGTCCGCCCTGCCGCTGGGAGTAAGGATGGTATCAATTCCGATGGTTCCGGTAACGAGAAGGGGCTGGGACATGGAAAAAGGGAAATACGGTTTTACCCTGCAATCAAGAACAAAAAGGCTGGCGATATGGAAAAAACAGGGTATTTTATCCGCACGCGTTAAAGGAAATGGGTTCTGCCGGCATACTGGCCGACAGCTTCCGCAGAAGTCTGTTTCCAGTTAAAGGGCTTCACCAGGAGGCACGGATGTTTCCAGACCAGTTTTCAGGAACGTAGCCGGCAGTTCTTTTTCCCGGAAGATTTCGGGATTGCTCCGGAACTTTATTTTCTATTCAAACGTAGAAAAGCCGCTATGATAAAAATGCTGATGATGGTGGGTCTGGGAAGCTTTGCGGGCGGCATATTGCGTTTCCTGCTGTCCCGTTTCGTCCAGGTCAATTCGGCAAGTTCGTTCCCCTGGGGTACGGCTGCTGTCAACCTGCTGGGATGTTTTATCCTGGGCGCCCTCTACGGTTTGTTCGATCGGAACCTGCCGCATACGGAAACGCGGCTCTTTCTTACCGCAGGCCTGTGCGGCGGTTTCACCACCTTTTCCACGCTGATGAATGAATCCTTCCTGTTGTTGAAGGAAGGGAACTTCTCCGCCTTCTTCCTTTACACTCTCATCAGCTTTGCCGGGGGGCTCCTTGCCATTGGCCTGGGCTATCTGGCCGCCCGATAAGAGAACAACATGGCAACCCCGGCGCGACACATGTCCAGCCGCGCTGTGTTACAGGGGAACTGCTGAAATGGAAAATGGACAGCCAACCGAACCATGCTCCTTCTCTATAGGGAATGCCCCGGCATGACGGAAATGGCTGGCATTCCTGAACGCATCAGAACGACAACAATCTTTTGCCGGACGGGCTGCCATACAAGAAAGCTGCCCGCCCGGCCTGCGTTTCCTCGACGGCTTGTTCCTAGGAATAGGATTTTTCCAGGATGCTAACCACGTCCGCCGGAGTCAATTTGCAACGGTCCAGCTCAAACAGGTTGCCCATGGTGGAAAAAGCCGTTTTAGCGTATTCGTCAAATAAATCCGGGGTAATGCCGAACTCGGACATCTTCAGCTTGTCCACGCCGCAGGCTTCCTTCAGTTTGTTCAAGCCGTTCAGGAACCCGTCCACCGAGGCCTCCTGCCCCATGGCCGCGGCAACTCTTGCGTAACGTTCCGGGCAGGAGGGCGCGTAGGCTTCATGGTAGGCCCAGGAAATCATGATTAACCCCGCGCCGTGGGGAAGGGAAGGATGGAAGGCGCTGAGGGCATGTTCAATGGAATGTTCCGACGTACAGCAGGAAATGGTTTCCACAAATCCGGAATAGGTATTGGCCAGAGCCACATAGGCGCGCGCCTCCAGGTCATCCCCGTTATTCACGGCGCGCGGAAGATATTTGGCAATGTATTCAATGGCCTGGAGCGCGAACATGTCCCCCATGGGAGAGGCGATTGTGGCCATATATCCCTCCACGGCATGAAACAGGGCGTCAAATCCCTGGTATGCCGTTAATTTGGGAGGTACGGAAAGCATCAACTCCGGATCGACGATAGACATGGTGGGGAAAGTACCCCTGCAGCCGAAACCGATTTTTTCCTGCGTGTCCTCCTTTGTAATGACGGTCCACGGATCCGCCTCCGTTCCGGTTCCCGCCGTAGTGGTAATGCAGACGATGGGAAGAGGTTTGTTGGGAATGGGAAGCCCCTTGCCGGAACCGCCCTGGATGTAATCCCAGTAGTTCCCGGGATTGGCTGCCATCACGGCGATGCTCTTGGCGGAATCCATGCTGCTGCCCCCGCCCAGGCCGATGACGAAATCACACCCCGTTTCCCTGGCCAGGGAGGCGGCTTCCATCACATGCTCCACCACGGGGTTGGGCTGCACTTTGTCGAAAACGACGCTTTCCACTCCCTGTTTTTTCAGAAGAGCCTGCACGCGGTCCAGATATCCGAGGCGTTTGACGGACGTGCCACCGATGACGATCAGGGCCTTGGTGCCGGGCAGGGGAGCGGAACCAAGATTGTCCAAAGAACCCGCGCCGAAGAAGATTTGCGCGGGCATGAAAAATTGAAATGGCTGATACATGCCCTTACTGTATAAAACGGCGGTTCCGGACGTCAAGGATGCTCTGTGCATTCCATGAACAGGGAAACCGCCGTTCGGGCAGCATCTTTGTCTGAAGAACGTTAAACGTCTTCAAAAAAATCGTCGCTCCGGGTTGGATCCGGTTTGGGCGGTGACGGCACATCCGTTCCAATGGCACCGGGATCATCCATTTCACGACTGGTCGTGATCGTGGTGGAGGGCGTCTTCCTTTTGGGCGCGCGCACGGCAGGGCGTGGAGCAGGGGATGAAGCGGAACCGTCAGCCATGCTCCCTTCTTCCGGAGAATCAATCATGCTCTTCATGCTCTGAACCAGTTTATCCCGGAGGGTGCGGATACCCTGTTCCCGGCGCACGGGATCCACCGTCGTCCGGATGAGCGCCATCATATTCCGCGTAGCGTTTGCCTGGTCTCCCAAGTCGAAGCAATCAAGTTCGCAGCGCCAGCGCAGCCGATCCAGAACGGCGGCTCCCTGCTCGTCAAATTCGTCTTCGGACGCATTGGCGATGCGGCCCTGCATGCCGGACTTCTTTCCGGAAGAAATGGCATGGCTGATTTTTCCCAGAGCCACTTCCATGGAAATTCTCTTGTTCCATGCCTGCCTGAGGGCAGGGAGGTTGCGGGTCTTCCGGTATCCGGTAAAGAACAGTTTGTCAAAAATCTCATCCCGGTTCTTCATGGAATCCGGGAAAGCCTTGGAAGACATGCTGCTGATGCCCAGGGCCTCACCCACTTCCGTATTCAGGACGGATTGTTCCGCAATACGGGCGCCGGCTCTTCCGGCCGCTCCATTATTATTTTTGGAAGAGGAAGGGTCGATAAAATCAGGGTCTGAGCAGGCGGACAGGTAGGCATTCAGCAAATCCATGGCCGGCTTCTGGAACTCCGTAACATCCAGGATTTCCTCCGCTGTTCCGCCGGAGGAATGGGAAGTGGCGTTCATTAAATTTTCCTTAAGGCGCGCCTTGAGGACGAGAACACCCCATTGATATTGAAGCATTAATCCTTTACGGGCATTTTTATCCTGGTACTTCTTCGCTTCACGGTCCATCCAGTCCTTCATGGAATTGGAGGCGATTTTGGCGCTCTTTCCCTGGCTCCTGTCCTTTTCCTTTTCTGTTTCCATCAGAAATTTCTTGGACTGGATCAGCAGGTCATATGCGGCGCCGGGATCCCTGCCGGCGGAATTCAGTTTGCTGATAGCGGCATTGATCACTTTGGTTTCCGCAGACCTGTTCAGAGCGAGCAGATTATCCAAATCTTTGATTACCTTCTTCTTGGCATCGTTATCCATGTACTGAGCATAACAAAAGGAACCCAGGCTGAGGCTCCCGACCAGGCAAAGAGAAACGAAAGTATTCATGCTTTTTTTATTATGAAGGATGAAAGGTGATCTGGCAAGAGAGAAGGAATCTCAAAAAGATAAAATACCCTTGCAAACTAAAAATATCATGATTCCGCGCTCTGGCAGGAATTATTTCTTTTGTTTCTTCTCTTTAAGGAACTTTCTTCCCAACGGGCTTTGATACAAAAATTCCGTTTCTTCGGTTTTTCCCTCCTCCCGATCAACCAACTCCATCATTTCTCCTTCCTCATATCCCGCCAGCTTCAGGTATTTAAACACTTCGGTGGCTTTGCCGGGGTAGTTGTCCAATAAAATTCGTAATAAACCTCCTCCTCCATCTTTGAGGAATGATCTGATTCTGGAGTTCCTTCCTCCCATGGACCCCAGAATGTTGGACAGGTTCCTTTTTTTGTCCCATTCCTTTCGAGCCTCCAGCATATAGGCGTCGTCCTGTTCCGCGAATTCCCGATCCTTTTTCTTTTCCTCTTCCGTTGTTTGCTGTCTCATTCTCATTCTCTGTTTGAAGGGTATGGATAGCTCCTTCCTGGCTCGCTCCTCTCTCTCGTTTCTTTCTTTCAGGAAAGACTCCCATTTGGCGTCAAACACTCTTTTCCAGGCCGCCGTTTTTCTTTCCATGGTTTCCTTCTTCCAGCCCTCGAAATCAGGAATGTAGGATTCTTTCATCATCTTCAGCATCGTTGCCGCGTAAATGGAGCAAAGCTGCCCCACTTCTTTCTTTCTCACGGCAGAGCATTGTTGCCTAAGATTGATTTTGGAAATGATGACCAGATCTACCATAACTTTCCCCTTGAGACGAATATCTCCTGCCGAATCGAAATCCTGCGTCATTTGTTCGAACGGCGTGCTCTCGTTTTCTTTAAACAGGGGGGCTGCGGAAGCTAGCCGGGCGATCAGCAATAACCGATCCAGCTTATCCAGGGAAACTCCCCCTCTGATGTCTCTCCACTCAAGCTGCCCCATATGGGTGTGGGCTGTTTGGTAAAACTTTACCAGATCTCCCTGTTTTAGCAGAATTTTAAGTTCTTTCAGCACAGGATCTGCATGGAATGTCAATTCCTGCGAATCTGTCGGGATAGAGCCGAACGTTGGCAAGGCTGTCACAGAAAAAAAGACAGCAAACAGCGTTATGGCGGCAAAACAAGTCAGAAAACAGTTCTTCCGAGATTTTATCATCATATTTATATTATATCAGGGTTTAAAAATATGGCTGCCGCCGGTAGTGCGTTCGACGGAACATTCATCCTTTTTTTCGGGATCAACCAGAAATTTTCGGATTCTGGCGTAAAACAGGCCATTGCCTCTGTTCTCTATATAAAACCTCTGAAAGACAGTGGAGATATCGGATATCCCCTCTTTATTCCCCATAAACTGGTATGTTCTGAACAGGCAATTCCATGTGAATGCGTTGGGATACGAATGTTTATAGACAGGATTTCCGTCAGCGTCATAACTTTGAATCTCATCCCACTGCATGTCCCCGTTTTTCCCGGATTTTATGCCGATATTGTCGTGCTGGTCAAAACGATTGTCGATACCTACACGCCAGATGCTGTCCGCCGAATGAGTCTGAGCCAGGCTTCCGGCAGCTCCTGCATAGCCTTTGTCTTTTTCAATTACATAGACCCCGTCAAAACAGACGTCCAGGGGATGGATGGAGACGAGAAGCTGGGCGGAAACTCCATGTGCAGAATCTCCATCCCTTGGAAATCCCATATCTGCCGCAGGAACGCCTTTAACCATCCCGCCCAAAGTTTCATGTTCCGCAGTAAGATGTTCAGGGAAAACCACGTCAAATTCAATAGGGCGGGGGAGGGCTGTTCCCTGTTCTGTTTCCACTTCAATGGCTACTTTCCCTCCGGACTGCTGAATTTGTTCTTTACTGGCGCAAGGATTTATTTGAAATGTTACCGAGTGATAACTATTGGGGATTTTTCTCAGACCGCCTTCAAGCAACTCTTTTCCCTCAATCACTTTCCATTGGATTTGATCCTTCGGTTCCAGTAAAAACGGTTTTTTACAGTTCAGGGTAACGGTGACCGTTTCTCCAATGCCGATTTTCCTGCGCTTTCTGTCTTCCTTCTTCTGTTCTTCCGTCGCGTTTTTGTCACGGGCCAGTTTGGCGGAACAGTTCTCCGTTTCCGATACCAGTTCCATGATATCGGAAAATTCCTCATCTTCGGCATGAAGAAGGGAAAAAGATGAAAAAAGGATGAAAATGGCAACGGTACGGACAAGGCAAGGGCCACTCATTTAATGAAGCTATGAAATGCTTGCATATTTGTCAAGTGACAGAGCGCGTTTTCCGTCCAATGAGAATGGGAGAATGCTGCCTAAACTATACTTCGCATAATATATGTAATGCCAAATACAATTCCGGTAGAATAATTCTCCGGGCGTTAATATTTAAATGATTATGATATGATTGGGAGGATGTGAAAAAACGCGGCATGGGAATGAATGATGAATTAGCGTTCCTATCCTCTGGGATGAAAGCGGTGATGAATCGAGTTCAGCCGCTGCTGCTCCAAATGCGTATAGATCTGGGTGGTTGAAATATCGGCATGACCCAGCATCTCCTGAATAATGCGCAGATCCGCTCCGTTTTCCAGAAGATGCGTGGCGAAGGAATGGCGCAGGATATGCGGGAAAACATGCTGTTCCAGTCCTGCGGCTCTGGCACGTTCCCGGAGAATTTGGCGAACCCGCTCCCTCGTCAACGGTCGACCGCGCATTGTCAGAAAGATATGACTTTTCGTCACTGTCCTGACCAGTTTGGGTCTTCCTTTTTCCAAATACATTTGCAAAGCGTTCAAAGCGGATCTCCCTACGGGCACCAGCCGGGTTTTATCCCCCTTCCCCAGCACGCGGACAAAAGCTTCATCTCTATCAAAACTCTCTAATTTGCAATTGATTATTTCGCTAACACGCATCCCGCAGGCGTAAATCATCTCCAGGAGCGCTCTGTCTCTACATCCTAAAGGAATATCTTGAATGTCAATGCTTTCAAGCAAACTTGAAACGGTTTTCTGATCCAGCACATGGGGAAGCGACAGCCCCTGCCGGGGCATTTCCAGAAATACGGAAGGGTCTTTTTCCAGTATTCCCGTTCCGGCCAGCCACCGGAAAAAAATACGCAGATGCACCATTTCCACCCGCATGGAGCTGCGGGCCATGCCCCGGTCCTGCAAATGCCGCAGAAATGCCGAAAGCGTATCAATGCCCGTTTGGGCAAGGCCGGTATTTTCCATTTCCAGAAACCGGGCAAATTCCTCCAGAGTCTGTCTCACGGAAAGCTGGTAGGCGGTGCTCAAGCCTTTCTCCGCGGCCAGAAAACGGATGAAGCGTTCCAAATGAGTCTGCATGGAGGCTTGCCTTTCCTGTTGTCTGTTAAAACCGTTCCACCAGGAACAGGAATTCCGTCACGTTCTGAGGACGGTTTCTGAAATTCCGGCTGCCCCGGAACGCGGCATACGGCGTTTCCAGCGTAACGGTACGGCCCAGGCGTCCAAGGAAACCGGTCATTTCCTCATAGTTGATGAATCCCTCCGAGCTGTAGGAAAGCAGAATAAATTTGGCCGGGCAATCCTCCAGCAGCCGGAACAGGGCCTCCGGAGCATGCTGACGGCTGTTGTACATGGAGCGTTTCCAATCTGCGGGAATGCCGGAAACTCGGCTGGTTTCCTCCGGCTTTTCATAAGAAGACAGCAAATTCAGCATGAAATAATTGGAACCGTACGGATGCTGGTTATAGGGAGGGTCCAGGTACACCACATCCATTTCCGGAAGCTCGGCAGCCAGTTCATTGGCATCGCGGCAATGGATGGAATACCGGCAGTCAAACCGGGAAAACACGGGAAACGGCAGCGAAATGTCGCCCAGAATGCGGGAAAGGGCGTTGCCCCCCGTTCCCCCGAATTTGCCGATTCCGTTTCTGTCTTTGTAAAAGCCTTTGAATACGCCGGACGTGTTTGTGTGGACGGAAGCTTCCGCCAGTAGAGGAGCGATAAAATAGGGCCTGATTTCTGCCGGAAGCAAATTGATGGTCTGCCGCGCCGTATCCAGGTACACGGCGTTGCGGCGCGTATAGAAAACGCGGTCATCCGCCGTGATGCAGTCCGGATTTCTGGGAGCGTACAGTTCCGTGATGAAGCCTGGGGATTCATGCGTTTCCATATACCGCAGCAGGCGTCTGTAATGCCTGTCCAGCTCCAGATTTTCCACTTCCTCCGCGTTGCTCAGGTAACAGGTATTGACGACCCGGCTGTATTCCTCCAGATCATTGACGATCAACTCTTCCGAATGCTGTTTCAGAAAACGCGCCACAATGCCGCTGCCGGAAAAAAGATCCCCTGCTTTCAGCCTTTCCTTACCCAGGCGTTTTTTCACCTGTTCCAGTCCCGTCCCCAGAAAATGAAGCAGGGAACGCTTATTGCCCAAATAGGTTACAATTTGTTCCGTCAGGAATCTGGGATCTTCCTCCATCTGCGGAGCTGGAAGGGATGATGGCTCGTTCCGGGTCATATAGCAGGTCCCGCCCAGCATACGGCACTCCGGACTTTCCGTCAAGTTGCTCCGGGGTGCGGGATGGAGAACCTTTCCTCTATCCGCAAGGGAAACGGAGTCCGGCCCTGCGCAAAACATGCCGGAAGAAAGGACTTTCCAAAACGAGGAATCATGTTATCGTGCCAACAATCATGAAAAGGAAGTTTCTACCCTGTTCCCTGCTCTGCATGTTCCTGGCGGCTACAACGGCCTTTGGCAATCCCGGAGACACTTTTTACGAAGCCAACCTTTCCCTGACGCGCGCGGCACGGCAGGAGAAGGAGGGGGATTATAAGGCAGCCCTGGAAAGCGGCAAAAAAGCGGCGCAGTTGCTTCAGTCCCTGAAAATATCCGAGCCGGAATGGAATCCGGAATGGGTGGCAGGCAAACTGGATGCCGCCGCACAGCTGCAGCGGCGCGTGGAACCTCTGGTGCAAAAAGCCGGAGCTCCCAAAAAGGCGGATTATTCCCTGAGACCGGGAGAACAGCGGGATTTTACCCTGCAACGCGCCTATAAGGCCCATGAACGGCAAAAAACGGTTGTCGGAACCGTTCCTGTTCTCCCTTCCTCCCACGGCACGCAACCGGGAAAAACGGTTGTTCCCGCTTCTGCCTCCCGCCCGGAAATCCGCTCCGTCAAGCCGTCCTCTGCCAGCCAGGAATCCGTTTCCAGAAGATCCGTTCCTTCGCGCGGACTTCCTCCCCGGGCGGACCGGGATGGAAGATTCCGTATCGGAAGCTGATGCGGATACAAGGGCAGGAAGAGGGGGCCGGAAATGGGGACATCCCCCTTTTTCTTTCAATTGCTAAAAGAGCCGCTTTCCCGATTAGGGAAAGCGGCTCTGCGGTTTTTTTGATCAGCTGCTCGCTCAGGCGTTCTGCTTGGCGGCTTCTTCAACAGCCACGGCCACCGCTACGGAAGCGCCAACCATCGGGTTATTGCCCATGCCGATGAGGCCCATCATTTCCACATGGGCGGGCACGGAGGAAGAACCGGCGAACTGGGCATCGGAGTGCATGCGGCCCATGGTGTCAGTCATGCCGTAGGAGGCGGGACCGGCCGCCATGTTGTCCGGGTGCAGGGTACGGCCCGTGCCGCCGCCGGAAGCCACGGAGAAGTACTTCTTGCCCTTCTCATTGCATTCCTTCTTGTAGGTGCCGGCCACCGGGTGCTGGAAGCGGGTGGGGTTGGTGGAGTTTCCGGTAATGGAAACGTCCACGCCTTCATTCCACATGACAGCCACGCCTTCGCGCACATCATCGCAGCCATACACGCGCACGGCGGCTTTGGGGCCCTTGGAGAAAGCTTTCTCCTGGATGATGTTCAGCTTGCCTGTGGCATAGTCGAACTTGGTTTGCACATATGTAAACCCGTTGATGCGGGAGATGATGTACGCGGCATCCTTGCCGAGGCCGTTCAGGCAGACGCGGAGATCCTGCTTGCGGACGCGGTTGGCGGACTTGGCAATACCGATGGCACCTTCAGCGGCGGCAAAGGATTCGTGCCCGGCCAGGAAGCAGAAGCATTCCGTTTCATCGCGCAGGAGCATGGCGGCCAGGTTGCCGTGGCCCAGGCCCACCTTGCGTTCATCCGCAACGGAGCCGGGAATGCAGAAGGACTGAAGGCCTTCTCCGATGGCTTCAGCAGCGTCGGCGGCTTTCGTGCAGCCCTTCTTGATGGCGATGGCGGCTCCCACCACATAGGCCCAGCCGGCGTTTTCAAACGCGATGGGCTGAATGCCGTTCACAATTTCACGGGGGTTGATTCCCTTGGAAAGGCAGAGTTGTTCCGCTTCTTCAATGGAGCCGATGCCGTATTTGGCCAGGGCTTCATTGATCTGCTTGATGCGGCGGTCGTAGGATTCGAAAAGAGGCATAATAGTAATAGTGCTTGAAGTTAAGATACTCTTTTTAATTCAATCTCATTCGTGACGAGGATCAATGTACTTGGCTGCCTCGTCGAAACGACCGTAGTTGCCCGTGCATTTGGCGACGGCTTCGTTGGCGTCCACGCCCTTCTTGATCATTTCCATCATCGGCCCCATGCGCACAAACTCGTAGCCGATGATTTCACCGTCTTCATCCAGGGCAAGCTTGGTAATGTAGCCTTCAGCCATTTCCAAATAGCGGGGGCCCTTGGCGCGGGTGCCGTACAGGGTGCCAATCTGGGAGCGAAGCCCCTTGCCGAGGTCTTCAAGACCGGCGCCGATGGGAAGGCCTCCTTCAGAGAAAGCGCTCTGGGTGCGGCCGTACACGATCTGCAGGAACAGTTCGCGCATGGCGGTGTTGATGGCGTCGCACACGAGGTCCGTGTTCATTGCTTCCAGTACGGTCTTGCCGGGCAGGATTTCCGCAGCCATGGCGGCGGAATGGGTCATGCCGGAGCAGCCGCTGGTTTCCACGAGTGCTTCTTCAATGATGCCGTTTTTGACATTCAGCGTCAGTTTGCAGGTGCCCTGCTGGGGAGCGCACCAGCCCACGCCGTGGGTCAGGCCGGAAATATCCGTGATTTCCCTGGATTGCGTCCAGTTGCCTTCCTGCGGGATAGGGGCCGGACCATGGTTGCAGCCTTTCTTGACGCAACACATTTGTTCGATTTCGTGTGTAAACTGCATGGTATTAGGATGTTAATATGAAGATAGAGCTGCAGTCATCGGACAGCCCTACCTTGAGCGGGACGGATCATACCAGCAAATTCCCGATTAGCAAACACGAATGATTGAAAATCGGTTAAAAGGCCTCATAATCAGTCAGGAGCCCTGCCCTGCATGAAGTCACGACCACGCCGACCCTTTCTCAACAAATTGGCAATCATCTTTGTCCCAATATTGATGATTGGCTTCTCCTTATTCATGTGGGCATGGCAGGTGGAACCCAGGCGTGTGGAAACCGTCACGGCTGCGATGGAGATGCCTCAGTGGAAGAGAAAAGAAGGCCCTCCCCTCCGCATCGCGATTGCCGGGGATTTCCATCTGCGTCCGAACGGAGGCGATCTGGCACACAAGTACATGGAAACAATCATGGAAGCTCGGCCGGATATGATTTTCCTGCTGGGGGATTATGCCAACGGCCACACGAGGGAGAGCAGCATGGCCCCGGAGACGGCCCGGGAATATTTCAAGATGTTGAAAGCCCCTCTCGGCATTTTTGCCGTGCAGGGCAACCATGACCAGTATTACGGCTGGAACTTATGGCGCAACATGTTTTCCGGGCTGGGCATCCTGCCCATGTGGAATGATTCCCTGCTGCTGCACCTTCCCGGAGGCCGTGAGCTGCAGCTCTCTTCCGTCAGGGACGACTACCACCTGAGAATCAGGCCGGAGGAATTGCCTCTGCGTTTTTCCCCGGATATTCCGCATATCCTTCTTTCACATGTACCCGACATTTTTCCCCTGCTGGCTCCCGGCACGGCGGACCTCGTCATCAGCGCGCATACCCACGGAGGCCAGATATGCCTTCCCGGAGGCAGGGCCCTGGCAAACATCTCACGAGAGAAGGTCAAATTTTCCTATCCCTGGTCCCAGCTGAACGGAACTCCCTTCCTCATTACCCGAGGTTTGGGATGCAGCGTTCTTCCCCTGCGCTTCTGCTGCCCTCCGGAAATCATCGTGCTGGAAATCCAATAAGAAACAACTATCCGGATAACGCTCCGTCCCCTCATGCCCTTTATTTCTTATTCACATTGTATTTACATATTGTTCACAACAATATGTGCAGCCATGTTTCTGAAATCCTGCTCCACGCCAGCCGCGGCTCCGGAACCCGTGGCAGGCTGGTATGAAGGAACCCTCTATGAAGACAAGCCTTTCTACATCACTAAAAACGCCATCAGCTGGACCAGCGGAAGAAAAAAGGCGGATTTTGGCCGCTGGACAGCCGTCAGCGTGTATGACCCATCCATACGCATGCAGGCGGAGGGCGGTCGTTTCAGCATTACTCCCGGCTATGGCTGGGACGGCGTCACCTGGGGGTCCACCCCTCCGGATATGCTCCTCCCTTCCCTGTTCCACGACGCCATGCTGCACGCCAAAATGAATGGAGCCCCTATTTCCAGAAGCCAGATTGACCTGGCTTTTTACGATATCATGACCAGCCAAAATTCCTGCCGCAAGGGATTATACTACCGTTTTGCGCGTCTTTTCGGCTGGTGCTTCACCTTTCCACAGTATCCGAATACTTTGATAATCAAACGAGAGTAGTATGGCATCGGAGAATTTTCCGGAAAACCAGTTACCCGGAAGGATGAACAAGGAAGAAAAATTCAACCGTCGTTCCGCTGTTTTGTCTTGCCTGTTTAATTAGTTCAATCTAACTTTCGTTGTCGAACCAATAATCAGAACGCATGGAAATCACTATTATCTACGGAACGGAAACCGGCAATTCGGAGAGTCTGGCCCAGGACGCGCGGGCAAAATTGACCAAGCTCGGCCATCAGGCAAAGGTGGTTGACATGGAAGGTATGACGGTGGAACAGTTGAAGAATGCGGGAACGCTGCTGGTCATCACCAGTACGTGGGGGGACGGAGAACCTCCCACCAACGCAGAGGCCCTCCATCAGGAATTGAAGGACTCTTCGGAAGATTTGTCCGAGGTAAGCTACGCCGTTTTTGCCCTTGGAGATGAATTTTATGAAAACTTCTGCCAGGCTGGCAAGGACTTCGATTCCTTCCTGGAACGTTTGAAAGCGCAAAGGCTTCTGCCGGTAGTGCTTTCCAATGGAGACCATGATGACACCTTCCCGGAATGGGTGGATGCCATCGCGGAAAAACTCTCCTGATGTTTTTTCAAGATTTCAGTCATCTTATCTTCAAAAGAGCGCTTCTTCCGGGACGAACGCCTGGAGGAAGCGCTTTTTCCTAAAAAAGCAGGAACTCTCTTTTTCCGGTTCGGGCGCAAGGGGGGATAATTCCCTGATTTTTTCTTGAATTAAAGGCGGATAAAAGGAACGAATCCACTACGGCGGAACAAAAAATCCGCGTTTATCACTCAATTGGCGTGGCTTCGGGAATGTATTCATTTCCGGCTGGGGCCGTCCGGCGAATTTCCGTGACAAAGCCCAGCACACGATCAACATCCAGTTGGGACAGGACGGAACGGACATCGTGGTCTTCCAGAAAGCGGGTCAGCTTGACGTCATTGTATAAGCCCTGCATATCCCCCTTCTGCACCAGAAGACGGATGGCGGGGTCTTCGCTCAGGCTTTTCAGGCTTAGCACGCGGCTGGTAATGCGGGAACGGGGCATATAGCAGTCCAGCTGGGTGCGCCGCTGGTCGGAGAGCTCCGGACTGAGCGTCACCAGGTAGGCGATCATTTTTGCCAGGGAAAGCCGTTCCGGATCATGCTCCGGAGATATTTTTTCCAGCCAGCTCAGGTGGGGGTTGTCCATGATGGACTTTTTGATGGAATAAATGGCAGGGAGGGAAATGGTGCGGTTGGGGTCCATGTGGTACAGGGCCAGTTCTCGGGCGCGGGTCATTTCCGCCATGGAGCCGTAAAAGAAGATGCACATGACTCCCACCCAGCATACGACTGCCGCCATCAGTACCGTCGTGACGATTCCCTTGGTCCCGCCGAAGCCCATGCGCCGTCCCCAGGAGAAGACGTCGCTGAACCAGAAGAGACCGTGCATAAAGACAAAGAAGACCGCCGCCGCGCCTCCGACGGACAGCACAGTGACCATCCATTCCCGAGGATCGCTGGTGATGAAAGAGAGGTAGGTGAAACCGTATTTGGATAGCCAGAAGTAAGCGGCTACGGAAGAGAGCACTGCCGCACCGAACAGGAGCATCTTAATCATCCCCTTCAGCATGCCGAGCACGATGAAACCCAGCAGCAATGCGCCCAGAACCAGGTAAAATGTGAGGGAGGAATCCATGAGTGAGGGAAAAGAAGCCGTGAAACCGGTTGTTACAAAGCCCTCTGGCAGCGTTGGCGCAGGTAGTGGTCGCACAGGCAGAGCCAGGCCATGGCCTCCACAATGGGCACGGCGCGGCAGTACGCAGGCATCATGCCGTCCCCTGCCCTTGAGCCGGGCATCCTCCCCGTCCCTGTTGACCGTCTGCTGGTCAATCATCAAGGTGGCCGTAGGCTTGAAGCCGATGCGCATCAGAATGTCCTCCCCGTTGGAGATGCCTCCCTGAATACCGCCGGAGTGGTTGGTGGCGGTACGCACCCGGCGGCCCTGCATGTAAAAAGGGTCATTATGTTCCAGACCGGTCATGCCCGCCGCTTCAAAACCGGAACCCACGGCGAAAGCCTTGGTGGCGGGAATGCTCATCATGGCGTGGGCTAGCGTAGCGTCCAGCTTGTCAAAGACCGGGTCACCCAGCCCGGGAGGGCAGCCGCGCACCACGCATTTGACCACGCCGCCCAAGGAGTTTCCGGAGTCACGAGCTTCCTTGATGGCAGCGATCATGGCTTCCGCAGCGGAGGAATCCGCCGTACGAACGATGTTGCTTTCAATAACGGAAGCCGTCACGGCCTCCCAGTCCACGGAAGCTTTCACATGGTGAACCTGATCCACCCAGGCTATGACCTCCATGTCGGGAAAAGCCTGCTTCAGTACAGCCCTGGCCACGGCTCCGGCTGCGACGCGGCCGATGGTTTCCCGTGCGGAGGCCCGGCCCCCCCCTGCCCAGGCGCGAATACCGTATTTAGCGTCGTATGTGTAGTCCGCATGGGAAGGCCGGTACGTGCTGGCCATCTCGTCATAGGCGGAAGAGCGGTGATCCTTGTTCCGAACACTGATGGCGATAGGCGTTCCCAGGGTTTTGCCGTCCAGCACTCCGGAAAGGATTTCCGCGCGGTCTTCCTCCCTGCGGGGGGTTACGATGTCGCTTTGTCCCGGCCTGCGCCGGTCCAGCTCCCGCTGAATGTCTTCTTCCATCACCGGGACGAGGGACGGGCAACCATCAATCACCACGCCTACCCCAGTTCCATGGGATTCACCCCAGGTAGAAATTCTGAACACCTGACCAAAACTGCTGGACATGGCGGCATTCTAGACGGCGGCGTTCATCCGGTCAAGCCGTGGGCATCCGCAGCGGGACATAAAAAACACCCCTGTCCTCAAAGGACGGGGGTGCTGAAAGAAAAGTACTCCCTTGAGAAGGAGTTGCCGTCTTAGTCCTTCAAGGCGGAAGATGCCTTGAAAGCAACCGTCTTGGAGGCGGGAATATTGATCGTGTTGCCGGTCTTCGGGTTGCGGCCGGTACGGGCTTCACGGGTCTTGGTAGCAAAAGTACCAAAGCCAATGATCTGCACCTTGCCGGATTCCTTCACGCCTTCCTTGATGGATTCCAGTACAGCGGCCAGAGCTTCTTCAGCGTGCTTCTTGGTCGTATCAGCACCCAGCTTGCTTTGAATCAGTTCGATCAGTTGAGCCTTGTTCATAGGACTTCGGTGAATAGCATATGGAGCCCTGACAGTAAAGAAAAAATGCGGTATGAAGGAAAATCAGGACCTAAAACGGCGTTAATTGTCGTCATCCGGCAGCCTTTCTACTGCAGCGCCGATGGCCAGGAGTTTTTCGTCAATCATTTCATAGCCTCGGTCAATATGGTACAGGCGGTGGATTTCCGTAGTGCCTTCCGCCTTCAGGGCTGCCAGCACCAGGGCGGCGGAGGCCCGCAGGTCGGAGGCCATGACGGGGGCGCCGCTGAGCGTTTCCACTCCGGAAATGACGGCGGTGCCGTTATCCACCTTGATGTCCGCCCCCATGCGCTTGAGTTCGGAGCAGTGCATGAAACGCTGCGGGAAAATAGTATCCTTCACCACGGAGATGCCCGGCGTGGTGGCGAAGAGAGCCGTCATCTGGGCCTGCATGTCCGTGGGGTAGCCGGGATACGGGGCAGTCTTGATTTCTCCGCATTTGGGCGTTTTCCCGGCAATGATGGTGACCGTATCCCCCCGCTCGTTGAATTCCACGTGGTGGCCGCACTTCCGGAGCAAATCCGTCACCACAGTCATGTGTTCCTCACACACGCGCCGCAGGGTCACGCCATCCCCCATCATGGCCGCCGCCACCATAAAGGTGCCGGCCTCAATGCGGTCCGGGATAACGGTATGGTTGCAGCCACGGAGCTTTTCCACTCCCTCAATGACGATCCGGCGCGTTCCCGCACCTTGAATATTGGCGCCCATCTTGATTAAAAAGTTCGCCAGATCCACCACTTCCGGTTCGGAGGCTGCGGATTCAATAACGGTGGTGCCTTCCGCCAATACGGCGGCCATCATCAGGTTGTCCGTTCCCAGAACGGTGGGGCCGTGGTCGCCGCTCAAATCCACCGTGGCTCCTTTCAACCCCCTGGGAGCTTCAATAATCAGGTTGCCGCGCTCAATCTGCACCTGTGCCCCCAATGCCTGGATGGCCCTGATATGCAGATCCACAGGACGGTCGCCAATCACACAGCCGCCCGGCAGGGGAATCACGCACCGCTGCATGCGGGCCATCAAGGGCCCCATCAGGCAGATGGAGGCGCGCATCTTGCGTACCTGTTCATAAGCGGCTTCGGAATGCAGACTCCTGGCTTCCACGCGCACATTGCCGCTGGACCGTTCCACGGAGGCTCCCAGCTGGCCCATGATCTGAACCATGAAATTGGTATCGGAAACATCCGGAACCCGGCGCACCACTACAGGCTCATCCGTCAGCAGGGATGCGGCCAAAATAGGCAGGGAGGCATTTTTGGACCCGCTGATATTGACGGCTCCCCTCAGCGTAAAACCTCCATGTACGACAAGCTTCTCCATAGTGGGTTGCAATTAGGTGACGGATTCTACACATTTAAAACGCCCATGCAACCCCAAAGAGCCCCCGGAACGGGACAAATTCCCGGATGTTTCTCTTCCCCCGAAAAGAGGGAAGGAAAACGGCATGGTAAAAAAGCAGGAGCCGACCAGGTTCTGTAAGCCAGATTTTGTCCGCCGGACAGAGCCGGCTGTGCGGTCATTTTTCTCACGCGGACCGCGGTCAGACGTTCCGCGCGCCCGTTCGCTTTCACGAAACGGATGCGACTAATACCCGGGGATCCGGCGGGCAGGCGACCCTTCCCCTGTTTGTCTTGCATCGCGCGGGGTTTACCATGCCTCCTTGGTCACCCTCGGAGCGGTGAGCTCTTACCTCCCCTTTTCACCCTTGCCCGGCATGAGGAGAACCCCATCCGGGCGGTTTGTTTTCTGTGGCACTTTCCGTCCGGGAACCCTTGGGAGATTCCCGTCTCCCGCTTTCACGGGACACGCTGCCTTGTGATGTCCGGACTTTCCTCTACTCCGGTCCGGAGACCGGAACAGCGACCACCCGAACCTGATCGGCATGGACTACATACGCTTTCATCGGCTCGCGGTAAAGCCCAAAGCAGACATGGAAAGAATTTTGTTTCTTTCTTCCTTCCGCTTCCTTCTTCAAGCCAATGGGCGCCCTCTTCCCTGAATAAGGCAAAGCGGCCACAGGACTGCTCCCGTGGCCGCTCCAACTTACTACCTATGAAAACCAGCTTGATCCATTGATCCTGAAAAGCTCTCTCCTTCTCTTCAGGGGGATGCAGCCGATAACGCACATGAATATACGCCACCGTCCCGGAAAATCAACTCCATTCTGGAATGCTCCCTGATGCCTCCGCCCATCTCGTAATTGGCTTGATTCTGCATCCGATACAGGGTAGTTCTTCCGGAAACTCATGAACCTTCATTCCCATTCCATTTCCTCCCTGCAAGGGGTACTGACCGTGCCCGGAGACAAAAGCATTTCCCACCGCGCCGCCATTCTGGGAGGCCTGGCGGAAGGAGTGACGGAAGTGGATAATTTTCTATGCAGTGAAGATTGCCTGAATACCCTGCGCGCCATGGAGCAGCTGGGCGCCAAAGTGGATGTGCTGGAAGAACGGCAGGGATACGGCCCCGTCCGCTTCCGAATTACGGGCGTCGCCATGAGCCCCAAGGCTCCTGAACGGCCCATTGACTGCGGCAATTCCGGCACGGGCATGAGGCTGCTGGCCGGGATGCTGGCCGCCTGCCCCTTTGATTCGGAAATGTTTGGGGACGCTTCCCTGAGCTCCCGCCCCATGGGCCGCATCATGCAGCCGCTGGAACAGATGGGAGCGCGGATTGAAGCCCGGGGAGCCAAACCGGGCTGTGCTCCGCTGAGCATTCACGGCGGGCGGGTGCACCCCATTTCCTACACGCTTCCCATGGCCAGCGCCCAGGTTAAAAGCGCCATTCTATTGGCGGGCATGTTTGCGGACGGAACCACCACCGTGCGCCAGCCGGCCGTCACCCGCGACCATACAGAACGCCTGTTCCGCCATTTCGGCGTTCCCTGCACCGTGGATGGACTTACCGTCGGAACCTGCGGGCCGGCTCTCCCCGTCGCCCATGATTTGACAGTCCCGGCAGATATTTCCTCCGCAGCCTTCTGGATGGTGGCCGCCGCCAGCCGTCCGGGGTCCCGCCTGACGTTGCGCCAGGTGGGGCTGAACAAGACGCGGAACGCCGTCATCAGCGCTCTGCAACGGATGGGCGCGCGAATGGACATCGTGCCCACTTCTCCGGAAGATGCCGGCGAACCATACGGCGATATTACCGTGTACGGTTCGGATTCCCTGCACGGCACCAGCCTCCTCCCGGAAGAAATACCTAACCTCATTGACGAGATACCCATCCTGGCCGTAGCGGGAGCCCTGGGCCGGGGAGACTTCATCGTCCGAAACGCCCGCGAATTGCGCGTCAAGGAAACGGACCGCATCGCCACCACGGCGGCCAACCTCCGGATCATGGGCGTGGATGTGGAAGAATTTGACGATGGCATGGTTGTTCACGGCGGCACTCCCCTGAAGGGAACGGAATTATCCAGTTATGGGGACCACCGCATCGCCATGAGCTTCCTGGTGGCCGGACTCAGCGCACAGGGAGAAACCGTAGTGACGGATGCGGAATGCATACGTCCTATCCCGGTTTTGAACGGGATCTGGCTCAGTTCCTGTAAAAAACGCAAGATTCCAGCCGGATTTCACCCCGTCCATGGAATAATGCCGGAAGCAGAAAAGAATCTTGCGGCATTCCGGCCATATTATGCTTCCCGTTCCTCCCCCACTTCTCTGGCGCGGCACAAATCCCGCCAACCGGGAAAATTCCATTTGTTGGGAAAATCCCGGCACTGGCGGGGTTTAACGGGATTGATCCGGCAGCCGTCTTTCGTCAGCATCATGCAGGCGCCGTCTTCCGCGTCTCGGATGGACAATCCGCGCCGGTTGGCTCTCAACCGGCAGCATGTGTCAATAAAAGCCTGTTCGTCCATGTCTAGGAAACGGGAAATCTCGCGGATTTCATCCGTCTCAACGCACACATCCCCGGCCCAGCGGCAGCACGCGCCGCATCTGGTGCATTCATACCGCACCGCTTTTCCGCCGTTTTCCATACGCATTTAAGTGAAAATTCCCCTGATGACGCCTATGTTCATATGGGCGTTCCTCCATCGCGGGCTATTGACGGCATGTTCAAAATCCTGCGGCAATTTCCCGATGGAGCCGGACATCTGCTCCAGCCCCGTCAGAATCTGCCTGATTCTGGAACGTGCGATGAGCGTAGGCTGATTGGTCCACTGGAAAACCTCGCTGTCAATAATATAGCCTTCATCAATCTTGGTAATGTACTGGGGAAAGCGAAGATGCGGGTTCTGCTCCACATAAACGCAACGGCCTATCGAACGCTTGGAGCGGAGAGGGTGGAAGAAGCGCCGGATGCTTTTAATCCAGTCCGGCGCTTCCGACAAACCTTCCGCATGCACCCACATGGTGGCTAGCTGTTCCACGGGATAAAAGTAGGAATATGTATAAGCGGCCTTATAGCGCGTGCAACCGCGCCATGCATGGCGCAGGCGCACCATATCCGCCTGTCCGGAAATCAGCAGGTCCAATGCCCGTTTCAACTGCTTTTCCAGGTTTTCCCCGCGCAGGTGTTCCCAGATCATGCAGTCATCCTCCGCCAGCAGCACGTAATCCGTATCAAGAGCGTTGACCGCCGTATGGAGGGCTCCTATAAAACCGCCTTCCACCGGGGCGGCCACCGCGGAAAGCCCATGGGAAAGGGCCGTCTCCCGCACCTTGACGGCGCTTTCCGGAAAAACGGCGCATGCTTCGTCAAAATAGCCAAGCAGCCCGGACCTGCCATAGGAAGCCAGAGTCATGGCCAGCGTATAAGGGGCGTTATCGCACAGCAGAGCCAGGCCGACTTTTTTATTTTGAAGAAGAATTCCCATCGCGTAGAACGTTTTTGCAGTCTAAGACAACAGGAAGTGCGTTTCCAAGCAAAATAATTTTAAACAAATGTACTTTTTCCTTGCCGCTTTTCAGGCAAAGGGAAAATATAATCCGCCCTGTTTCGTCATCATGAAAGCATACGTTATCTTAAAAAACTCACTGCTGGCGGCCGCTATCGGCTGCGCTTTGTCCGGCTGCTACGATCCTTATTATGACCATTTCAGCGTGTCAGGCTCCTACAGCAGCGGAGGTTCCGGCGTGTCGTACATGTATGACAGCTCCGGCTACCCCATTTACGGATATTATGGAGGAAGACCCATTTATGCCTACGACACGTTCGGAAGCCCCATTTACTCCATCAACCTGATCCGTCCGAATTACTATATTCCCACGTGGGGGCCGGCTCCCTATTACCGCGGGCATTATGTCCGTCCCCATAACTGCCGCCCCATGGCAAAACCGCCGATGAAACCCCACTTCAGGCCTGACCATTTCCGTCCGGGAAACAACAGGCCGGCCCCTCAGCCCGGACGGCCCAATCAACGGCCGGACTTTGGAAAACCCGGCAATTTACAGCGGCCGCCAGTACATCATCCGGGAATCAACCAGCCCGGACGGCCTTCTCGCCCTTCCGCCAATAATCCTTCCCGTCCCGGCGGCACGAATCGCCCCGTCATCAACCGTCCGGAAGGCAACCGTCCCTCCAGACCGGATTTCGGACGTCCCAGCCGCCCTTCCACCCTGCCGTCTTCAAGGCCTTCCGCCCCCAATCCAGGCCACTCCGGCATCAACCGCCCCGGCAGGCCCTCTCCCGTTTCCCGGCCTTCTTCCCCGCCCCATTCCGCCAGCGCACCCAGCAGGCCGTCCTCCCCTCATTCATCTGCGCCATCCCGTCCATCCCCTTCACCGAAACCCTCCAATCCCGGGAATTCCCACGGAACGCACAGGAGATAAGTTTTCCTGAACCGCTATTCATCGCAGGGCTGTTCTGTTCCGGGGATGCAAAACGGCCCTGTATCATGGCTTCGTCCAGGCAGCGGCCATCCTTCTCCGGGATTGTTCAAAACCCGCTTTCCGCTGCGGGAGAGAACCGCCTCGCCGGAGAAAAACGTTTTCCGGTGCTTGAATGCCGGAATCCGTTTTTCAATGCACCAGCCCCATGGACAGGAGAACCAGCGTCACGATACCAATGGCGATGCGGTACCATCCGAATACGGAAAAACTGTGCCTTTGCAGATAGGATACCATCCATTTTACAGCCAGCCATGCGGAAAGCCAGCTGACCGCCGTCCCCACGGCAAGTGCTTCCCACCCGAAGGATTCCAGCATCAGAGCTCCGTCCTTATACGCATCATGGACCGTGGCCGCGCCCAGGGTAATCAATCCCAGCAAAAAGCTGAACTCCACGGCCGCTTCCACGCTTAACCCCACAAACATGCCTCCCAGCATGGTCATCAGGCTCCGGCTGGTGCCGGGGATCATGGCCACGCACTGGAGTGCGCCCACCGTCAGCGCCTTGGCTGGCGTCAGGCTTTCAATGGAGGCGCCGGAGTCCCCTTCATTGGAACGGCCCTCCCTGGCGCGCCAGGCGCAATACGCCAGAATAACGCCTCCCCCTACGATCCATGAATAAGCCACCGTATATGTGTTGAACAGATATTCCTTAATCAGTGAAGCGCAGCACAGGCCCACCACGGCGGCGGGAAGGAAGGCCAGAATGAGGTTGACCAGCAGTTTCAGCCCGGCGGGGTTATTGCCGCGCATGCCCTGCGCCATGGCCTTTACCCGCGGAAAATACAGGCTCAGCACCGCCAGGATGGCTCCCCCCTGGATGCAGACGGCCAGGGCATCCAGAGCTTCCTTGCTCTGGGACATGTTCAGCAGGGATTCCGTCAGGAGCAGGTGGCCCGTGGAGCTGACCGGCAAATATTCGGTCAGGCCTTCCACAATGCCCAGGATAATAATTTCCAGAATGTTCATGATATTGGCGTGGGTTGGATGTATTTACTGGTTGTAGGGAGAATTGTTGTTGTTGAAATCTTCTTCAAACCGGGCGATTTCTTCCCGGGTGCGCGCGGCCTCCTTGCGTTCATGCATCCAGGCCAGAATGATGCATATTTCATACAGCGCATACATGGGAACGGCCATCAGCATCATGGTAGCTACATCCGGCGTAGGGGTGATAACCGCGGCCAGGACGGCGATAGCCACAATGGCATAGCGTCTCGTGGACTTCATCATGTCATAGGTCAGCACCCCCAGCTTGACGAAGGGCATCACTACCACAGGCAATTCAAAAGCCAGTCCGAACATTAAAATCATCTGCGTGGCGAAGGACAGGTAATAGCCGATGCGCCATTCATTGGAGATGCCGAATTCCAGGGAATAGGTGTAAAAAAACGTCAATACCCGCGGGAGGACGATGAAGTAACAAAACAGCGTCCCGGCCAGGAAGAGACCGAAGCCGACAGCCATGCACTTGTACAGCAGCTTGCGTTCATGTTCCAGCAGCCCCGGAATGATGAATTGCAGCAGGAAGTACAACAGAAGCGGGAAGGAAATGACCACTCCGGCATACAGGGAAAGCTTGATGGTCAGCATAAACGCCTCCCCGGGCTGGAACGCGCTCATCATCTTGAGGGCCCCCCGCCCCGTTCCGTCTGCCAGCACGGCTCCTTTGGAATACAGGGCTTCCGCCAGATCCCTCACGGCCGTGGAGGGGCTGCCTTCCCTGATGAAAACCTGCTTCCTGTCCTCCGGCAGCGGCTGCGCGCCGCGAAGAACCAGGGCAGCCTCCGTCAAATCTGCCTGGGACGGGGGAAACCTGGCGGAGAAACAATGCCCGCTGGGAAGCTCCCAGGCTCGTCATGGCCGTTGCCATTTCCTTGGCCTTACTCCAGGCATCCAGACCAATCCCTGCCGGAAGATGGGATTCTTCAAACATATCCCACACCTGGTTGACGGGACGCCTCAGGATGTCCATCAGATTGGACGCAAACCCGGCGCACAGAATTGTGCTGACGGTCAGGCACAGGGCCATCCTCAGCAGCATGGTCCGCAGGTCGTCCAGATGCTCCAGAAAGGGCTTTTCCTCATCTTCCCTTTTAATCTGCCACTTCTCCCGCAGACGGAATATGTGTTTTAAAAATAACACGGCGTTAAATGAAGCCTAAAAGCCCTCTCCACGCAAGCCGCAAGGCCGACAACGTCCTAAAAAATCCACTGCTTCCGCATCCCCGTTTTTTGGCATGCACCCCCTGTATCTGCTTGACGCGGGCAGACAGGCCCTTACTCTCTTACCCATCATGAGTCTCGTCAGAACAAGATTTGCACCTTCCCCCACGGGCTACCTTCACATCGGGGGCGCCCGCACCGCCCTGTTCAACTGGCTGTTTGCCCGCAAGATGGGGGGAACCTTCATCCTCCGCATTGAAGATACGGATAACGCCCGCAACACGGAGGAGGCTACCCGCGCAATCTTCACCGGCATGGAATGGCTGGGGCTGGACTGGGATGAGGGGCCCATGAAGGGCGGCGATTGCGGTCCCTATTTCCAAAGCCAGCGCAACGATATTTACGACGCCTATTTCAAGAAGCTCCAGGACGCCGGCCGCGTGTACGAGGATGAAGGAGCCTGGCGTTTCCGCTTTGACCGCTCCAAACCCGTCACCTTCCATGACCTGATTTGCGGAAACATCACCATCGACTACCGGGACGCCTCCAACACCCCGGACATGGCTATCCGCCGCGCGGACGGTTCCTACATCTTCCACTTTGTCAACGTGGTGGACGATATTGAGATGAAGATGACCCATGTCATTCGCGGGGAAGACCATCATGAACACGCCCAAGCACATCCAGCTGTTTGAGGCTTTCGGCGTCACTCCCCCCTGTTTTCGCCCACATGCCGCTGATTTTGAACCAGGACGGCTCCAAAATGTCCAAGCGCGACGTGGGCGCTGCCCTGGGAACCTACCCGGAAGAAGGCTTTCTGCCGGAAGGCGTCATGAACTTTCTGGCCCTGCTGGGCTGGTCTCCCAAGGACGATACGGAAATTTTCTCCCCTCAGGAGCTGATCGGACGCTTCTCTCTGGAAGCCGTGAACCACTCCGCCGCCAAATTCGATATCACCAAATGCCGCTGGGTCAACCAGCAGCACATCATCGCCCTGCCTGCGGAAGAATTCGCCCTCCGGGCACGCCCCTTCTGTTTGAAAGCCGGCCTGCCGGATTCCCCGATTCTGGACGCCGCCATCGCCACCGTGCAAACGAAGGTGCAGACCCTGGCGGAAGTCCCGGATAAAATCCGTTTCTTTTTTGACCTGGGCATGGATCCGGAAGCCGTCTCCAAAGTTCAGCCGGAAGCCCTGGAACTGCTTTTCAAACTGGCGGACAGGCTGGAACAGGAACCGGAATGGGATGGACATGAACTCATTGGCGTGCTGAAAGCCTTTGCCAAGGAAAACGGCGTAAAAATGGGAGCCGTGATGTTCCCGGCCCGGGTGGCCCTCACCGGGTTAAGCGGCGGCCCGGACCTTTCCTCCGTCTTTTCCCTGCTGGGCCGGGAGGAAACCGTAAGGAGAATCCGTTCCTTTTCTCTGGACTGATTCCCGCCGGAGTATTCATCTTTTCAAACGCACCGGAAATTCTCCGGTGCGGTTCCTGTTTACGGAAGGGCATCTTCCGGGGATTCGGGAAATGATGCCGGAAGATGCCCTGTCCTTTCCATACGGTTCACGTTGAAAAAAGTTTTTTTCTGTGAAGCTCACCCTCCGTCAGCAGGAGAATATATAACCTTGACCGTAATGCCTGCAGCCCCTAGAACAGGGACCATTCATGAGCATCCCTGATTACCGGATCTTTTTCCGCCGCTGCGCCGCCTTTTTCCTAGCGGGGGTTCTGGCCGCAGGTTCTGCATCTGCACAGCAGGAGGCTCCGCCTGCCGCCGCCCCGGAACAGGCGGAGGAAGCCAAGGCGGAACAGCCTCAGGAGCAGCCGGACCAATCGGAAATGGATACCGTAATCATGGCTCTGTGCCATGAAATCACCATTCTGAAAAGAATGAGGAAAAAAGGATGGCCATCCGGAAAACGCTGGTGAGGGAAGCGGATGCTACCTATAATTATTTTGATACTAGGGTGTATGAAATGTCCGCCGTGCTTTACGCGCTGGACGACCAAAAAATATTTACGCTGGCTTTTTACTGTAAGGCCGCTTCCAGCCTGGTGAAGACGTATTACGCCCAAAAACCGGATTTTCAGGGGCAGGAGGAACGGCTGGACAAGGAAATAGAACGCATTAAAAAGCTGGCGGCATCCCTGGAGGAAGTAAATACGGACACCCTGTCGCAAGCCTCCCTGGTTCAGCGGGACGAAGCCCTGTATGCCTGCCAGGAGCTGGAAGAATCCCTCCAAAGTGAAAAGGAGCAAATCAGCTACCTCAAGGAACTTTTCAGCAGCCTGAACGGCAAAATAGACGCGCTCAACAATGAAAGCGCCAAACTGTTCACCGCCCTGTTTAACAGGGTCTTCTACACGCCGTCCCACGCGGCCCGGTACATCTTTCTCAAACCGCACAAGACGTATGAAACGTGCATGGGGGCATGGGAAACATCCGCGGACAGCAAGCTCCAGCTTCCGTCAGACCCGGAAACGCTCAAGCATTACGGACTTATCCTGCTGGGAATCATCCTGTGCTCCTACTGCCTCTCCCGCATCATCATCTTCCTGGGATTCCGAAATACATTGAAAAAGACGGGGCATTACAACAAACGCCATGCTTTCGCCAACGTCACCACCATTCTTATCGTGGCGCTGATCCTCGTCATTGCCTCACTGCGCACGCCGGACTACCTGCTGGAGAGCGCGGCCTCCCTGGGCGCGGAATTCCTTCTTCTGGTCAGCGCCATCCTGTTCTCCCTGGTCACGCGCCTTCCGTATGGCACCATTAACTCCGGCATCCGCATCTACATGCCCTATCTGCTTCTGGGCGGATTCTTCATGCTTCTGCGCATGTTCATGGCCCCCAACATCATCGTGGACATTTCCATGCCCATCCTGTTCACGCTGGTTTCCCTCTTCTCCCTGCTGACCTGGGTGCGGCAGAGGCACAAGCTGCCCCGGCTGGACCGTTTTTTCTCCACCGTATCTCTGGTATTCACCATCCTGGGCAGCGTCCTGTGCTGGACTGGATTCAGCTTCATGGCCTTCCTGGTGCTGATGACCTGGATCATGCTGATGACCAGCATCCTTCTGCTGGTGGGGCTGTGGGATCTGCTCCACCATTATGAAAACCGCCGGAAGGAACGGAACAAGAGGGCCATCCTGTGGTTCCGCCCCTTCATCTCCAAGCTGCTGCTTCCCTGCCTGACCATTTTCCTCATCCTGTTCAGCATCATCTGGCCCGCCGCCACCTTCGACATGGGGGACCTCATCATTAATAAAATTTTCGCAACCACGGAAATCAAGGATCTGCTCACTTTCAGCTGGAGCAGCGTCATCACGGTCATCCTGATGGCCATTGTTCTCAACTACTTGATATTCTTGGGGAAAAATACGCTGCATGAAATCTATGGAGAAGATTATGAAGTAGGCACCATCCCCACCTTCGTGACACTCTCCACCCTTTTTCTCTGGGGGCTCTTCGTTTTTACGGCGCTTATCATCATGAACGCCAACTACAACGGGCTGCTGATGGTCATGGGAGGCTTGAGCATGGGCATCGGCTTCGCCCTGAAAGATACCATTGAAAACATCATCAGCGGCCTCTCCCTAATGCTGGGTCGCCTGCGCCAGGGCGACATGATTGAATGCGACGGCTACCGGGGCCGCGTCTCCTCCCTGGGCTACCGCTCCACCATGATCGAGACGCTGGACGGCTCTATCATCGCCTTCCAGAACTCCCAGCTTTTCAACAAGAACTTCCGCAACATGACCCGCAACCACAAATTCGAATGCGTGAAGGTGGAAGTGGGCATTTCCTACGGGACGGACGTGGAAAGGGCGCGCAAAATCATTCTGGAAACGCTGGCAACCCTGCCCTTCCTTTCCAAAGTCAAGAAAACCAGCGTGGTGCTGGACAGTTTCGGAGACAGTGCCGTCAATCTGGGCGTATGGGTCTGGGTTCCCGTCATGACAAAGTCCTCCAGCCTTTCCTCCGTGCGGGAACACATCTATAATGCGTTCAACGAACACGGCATTTCCATCCCATTCCCTCAACAGGACCTGTACGTGAAAGAATTCCCCGGCGGAGCCCCCGTCCAGGGGACCTGAACATCCATTACCATATACAACAACCATGTCCGACGACCATCTGACTCTATTAGGCTCTCAAAGCTCCTTCTTTACCAATCCCGACGACGCCAGGCTGGAATCCTTCCCTAACCGCGGCACGCGTCCCTACACCATCACGCTGGACACCCATGAATTTTCCTCCCTCTGCCCCGTTACCGGTCAACCGGATTCCTGTCACCTGACGATCACCTACGTTCCGGCGGAAAAGTGCGTGGAAACCAAATCTCTCAAATACTACCTGGCCTCCTACCGCAACTATCCGGCTTTTAATGAACAAATCGTCAACCGCATCACGGATGATCTGGTGGCCGCCATTTCCCCGCGGTGGCTGAAGGTGGAAGGCCGCTTCTCCCCCCGCGGCGGCATCCAGCTGACCGCAACAGCCGAACACAATCCGGAAAACCGCCCCCTGTAATCCAGACCATGGACAAAATGGAAACAGCCGTACTGCTCAGCGGGGGATTGGACTCCAGCGTAGCCCTGCACTGGGCCCACCGGAACCACCGCGTCCGGGTGGCCCTCAGCTTTGACTATGCCTCCAACCACGCGGAACGAGAGCTGAAATGCGCTGCCTGGCAGGCCGCCAGTCTGGGCATAGAACACCGCGTGATTGACATTTCCTCCATCTCCTCCCATTTGAAATCAGCCCTCCTCTCCGGCGCGGACGATATTCCGGACGGTTCCTATGATGAAGAACTGATGAAGCAGACCGTCGTCCCCTTCCGCAACGGCATCTTCCTGTCCATCGCCGCCGGGGTTGCGGAAAGCTGCGGGGCGCAGCAGCTCGTCATTGCGGCCCATTCCGGGGACCATAGCATCTATCCGGACTGCCGGGAGGAATTCATGGCCGCCATGACGGAAGCCATTCGCCTGGGAACCTATGCCGGCCTGGGCATCCTGCGCCCTTTCATCCACATGTCCAAGGGCGGCATCGCCGCCATGGGCCAGGATTTGGGCGTGGACTTTTCCCGCACCTATTCCTGCTACAAGGGCGGAGCCGTCCACTGCGGCGTCTGTTCCACCTGCATGGAACGCCGGGAAGCCTTCAGGGAAGCCGGAATTCCGGATCCAACGGCTTATGCGCCTGCGGAATAGCATCCAAATGCCAGGAATGAAACGCTAAGGAAAAATCCCCGGCCTATGGCCGAAAGGAGATTCCTATGCCCCAATGACATCGGGGAAACGCATGGAAAGAGCCTTCCGCACTCTTGCCGCCACCTCTTCCTTCCCGGCGTCCGCGTCTATGCGGAGCATCCAGGGAGCATGGACGGATGCAAACACGCTGCGGCAGGCCGCCAGGCCCGCTTCCGTCTCAAAAGCGTCGCGTTCCCCGCGGTTCCCAATGCGTTCCAGCGCCACGGAAACGGGAATGTCCAGCCAGACCACGGCATCCGGCACCGGGGCAAATTCTTCATTGGCGGCACGGATAACCTCCGGATCTATGCCGCGCGCGCCCTGGTAAGCCATCATGGAAAGATAGTAGCGATCCAGCAGAACCCATGCCCCCCGCGCCAATGCGGGAGCAATCAGCATCTTCACATGTTCCCTCCTGTCTTTCAGGAACAGGGCTACTTCCTCCTCTACGGAAAGGCGTCCGGTCACGGCGGAGTCCCGGAGCATCCGGCCCCACCGTCCGCGTGTGGGCTCAAAACTCTGCACCACTTCCAGCCCCTTCTCCTCCAAATACTTTCGCAAGTGGCCGATGTGGGTGGACTTGCCCGTGCCGTCAATGCCTTCAAAGACGATCAGCCTCCCCTTTCTTTCTCCGGTAAAACTCATGGCTCGAAAGTGTAGCGGCGTCCCGGCTCAGGAACGACGATGGTGGAATCAGGCATTTTGGCGGATAGCGTGTGGTGCATCCACTCCACGGCATCCGGGTCCCCGTGCACCAGAACCACCTGCCTGGGGTTCAGCTTCACGGCATAATTAACCAGGGAGTCCCGGGTGGCATGCCCGGAAAAATCAAAACAGTCCACGGTGCACTTGCGGCGCACCGGCTGCCCGTTGGGCCTCATTTTCACCAGTTCGCCTTCAGGAGTTGCCTTCAGCAGTCCCGCCGGAGAATCGGGATCCGCATATCCTACGAACAAAATAGCATTCTTCTCCTGGGGAAGAACCTGCTCCGCCATGACGTTGGAAAGCGTATTTTCCGTCATCATGCCGCTGGACACCACATAAATATTCCCCGGGGAACACACCAGCGGAGCTTTTCCCTTGCGCGGAAGGGGCACGGTCTGAATCTCCTCCTTCAGCTTGAATTCATGGTCATGCCTGCGCGTCAACCCGGCAAAACGGTCGTACAACAGGGAAACTTTCGCGCTCAGCCCGCCGAAGTACACGGGAGTATTGGCGGGAATCACCCCCTGCTGCTTGAAACGGTGAATGTTGAACAGCATCTCCTGGCTCTTGCCGATGGCGAATACCGGAATCAGTACGGCGCCGCCGCGTTCCAGCGTCTCCGCAATCGCTTTCCCGAACCTCACCATCTCTTCCGGCCGGGAATAGTGGGCGCTGCGCTGGAAACCGCCGCGCGTGCACTCCATAACCAGCGTATCTACGCCGGATTCCGGAAAATCAGCCCCGGGAATCATGCTCTGGTCTTCAAACTGCACGTCCCCCGTATAAAATACGGTATGGCCGCTCTCACCCTCCAGCATCACGCCGGCAGACCCCAGGATGTGCCCGGCATCGTAAAACGTGGCCAGCACGTTCTGGCGGAAGCCCACGCGAAACACTTCATTGCAGGACTTGGCATGCCAGGCGTCGCTCAATCTGTCCAGATCATTATGGGTGAAAAAAGGATACTCCACAATGCCCAGGTCCAGCCTCTTGGCGCTCATCACATTCACGGAATTATGCAACATCACTTCAGACAGGGCTGCCGCGGCGGGCGTCATGAACACCTCCGCCGCTGGCTGTTTCTCCTGAAGCACAGGCAGCGTTCCCAGATGGTCCAGGTGGGAATGGCTTAAAAAAACTGCTTCCACGGAATTGGGTTCCAGGGAATCAAAATCCGGCATGGCCGCCTTCCCCTCCTTCTTGGGGTGCATCCCGCTGTCAAGCACAATCCTGGTGCCGTCCATCTCAAGCAAATAGCAATTGGCCCCAATTTCCTCGGCTCCGCTGATATTGGTAAAACTGATCATTATATATGCCGCAGGAGAGTACCCCGTGCCTCCCGCCGTGTCAATGCCGCAAGCCCAAGCGGACCTCTGCCGAGAAGGGAACGCAGGCCAACGGGGAAGAAGCCCTCCTCTACCCTGCGGAACGTTTTTGCGGCTGGGGGAAAACAGGCTCGGAAAACGGCAGGGACAGAACAAATATTACGGTTCCTTCCGCGCTTTCCGGCACTTGCCCTCTTCCCTTGCCGATGACAATGCCAGGAAAAGGAAATACATGCACGGCGCAGTTATACTCTCTCAAACGCAAGGAAGCTCATTCCCGGAAGAAGCCGGGAATTGCTCTGGACGCGGCCGGGAGTGCATGAGACAATAAGGAAAGAGCTTTCCTGATGAAAAGACGCCTACAGAAAACGGCTTCAAAAAAATCCCTTCCCGTGCCGTTGCCGGAACAAGGCAGGACGAAGGGGCCCGTTATCCCGCCTCCGGGTCTGCTTCCGGTCCATATAAAAAAGAGTTTCCTTTCCATTGACGGTAAATTCACCCCTGCAGCTCCATGAAAAACAAGATTCCCATTCCGCCCAACGGCTCCAGGCAGCAGCTTCTGGTCAGGGCCATCAATTACTTCCGCAGCCGGGAAGGAGAACCGCGCCTGTTCACCAGACGCAAGCTTGTCCTTCTGACTCTGACGGCTCTTTATGCCTTTTCCCCCATTGACCTGATTCCGGATTTCATTCCGGGAGTAGGACAGATAGATGACCTGACCGTCATCGCCTTCACCTTCCTGGCCCTGTTCATGCCCCCTATCAGGGAACATGGCTCCCATGAAGACCCGGAACCCTGAATTTCCGCCACGCACAACATCTCATGAGCGGATCCTCCCCCACCTTTTTCCATTCCCCCGCCGTTGTCGCGCTGGCCAGGGGAGCCGTTCTGATAGGTGTGCTGGCCGTATTGTTCTGGGGCGTGCGCACCTGCATCACCGCCCCGGCGGAAAAGCCGATGGCTGTAGCGGAAAAACTGATTGAAGCCGGCAGGGAAGCGGGCCTCACCCTGATCAATAAGGGTTTTTCCTCCAACCACGGCGGCGTGGCCCTGATTGTGCAGAAGGATGAAAAAGTGGCCAACCTGGTAACAGTGGAACGGACTTTTGAATATGAATACCGTTACTCCACCACCTGGTGGTGGAGCAGGAAAACGCTGATTCTGAAAGCGGCCTACCGCGCCCACGGGGGCATCAATCTGGAAGGGCCCGAACCTCTTCGGATTATCATTCCCGCAGGAAACAAAGGCCCCATTACGGCAGAGGGCCTTCATGGCAAGCTGATTTCCTGTGAGATGGTGGAGGGGTCCCTGCGAATCGTGAAGGATGACGCCGGCATCTGGAACAGGCTGACTTCCGAAGATGCCGCCATTGCCGTCAACCAGCTGAACGAAAACGCCCGGAAGCATATCATGGAGAGCGGCTTGAAACACCAGGCTGAAGAAAATTTCCTCAAACGCCTCCGGGAAGAAGCCGGGCAGCCGGAAGAACCTTCCGGGAAGGACCGCTGGTTCTGAGGTACAAGAGGAAAACATTTTCAAGGCCGGTTGCTTCAGGAGCCGGCAAAGCTCCAGAAGCACAGTTCCTCATTCCGCTCTTTTATCTTGCCAAACCGGGCTGCGTCCTATAAAGGAACGCACGTCATGGCCAATTTAACATTCACCCCTCCCGCGGACGGTGCAGCCGTCACCATGCAGAACGGCAGGCTTTGCGTTCCGGACAGGCCCGTCATTCCTTTCATCATCGGTGATGGAACCGGTCCTGAGATATGGGCGGCGGCCTCCCGTGTCATTGACGCAGCCGTAGCCAAGGCTTATCAGGGCAGGCGTTCCATCGCATGGTATGAAGTTTTTGCCGGGCAGAAATCTTTTGACAACCTGGGCACCTGGCTTCCGAATGAAACGGTGGAAGCTTTCCGCACGTACCTCATCGGCATCAAAGGCCCCCTCACCACTCCGGTGGGCGGAGGCATCCGCAGCCTGAACGTCACGCTGCGGCAGGATCTGGATCTGTTTGTCTGCCTGCGTCCCGTGCGCTATTTCAACGGCATTGAAACTCCCGTCAAAGCTCCGGAAAAAGTGAACATGGTCGTTTTCCGCGAAAACACGGAAGACATCTACGCCGGAATCGAATTCAAGGAAGGCACGGAGGATGCCAAGCTGTTTTTTGATACCATGAGCCGCATTTTCCCGGACCGCATGAAAAAGGTGCGTTTCCCGGAAAGCTCCGGCTTCGGCATCAAGCCCGTTTCCCGTGAAGGCACGGAGCGCCTGGTGCGCGCCGCCATTGACTATGCCGTGAAAAACGGAAGGAAAAGCGTCACGCTGGTGCATAAGGGCAACATCATGAAATTCACGGAAGGCGGCTTCCGTGACTGGGGATACGATGTCGCACGGCGGGAATACGGCGCCCTCCCCATAGGGGACGGCCCTTGGCTGAAACTTCCCAACGGTATCGTTATCAAGGATTGCATTGCAGACGCCTTCCTTCAGGAAATTCTGCTCCATCCGGAAAACTTCGACGTGGTAGCCACGCTGAATCTGAACGGGGATTACATCTCCGACGCCCTGGCGGCGCAGGTCGGCGGCATCGGAATCGCCCCCGGAGGCAACATCAACTACCTGACGGGGCATTCCATTTTTGAAGCTACGCACGGCACCGGGCCGAAACTGGCCGGACTGAACAAGGCCAACCCCAGCTCCGTCATCCTGTCTGCGGAGATGATGTTGCGCTACATGGGCTGGACGGAAGCCGCCGACCTGCTGATCCAGGCCATTGACCGGGTGATTTCCGAAAAAACGGTTACGTTCGACCTTGCGGAAATGATTTCCGGTTCCACGGAACTTACCTGCTCCGCCTATGGGGACAAGCTGGTGGAAACCCTGATCTGACCCCTGTTTTTCCCGCTTTTCCATCCGGACTGCCCTCCCGCCACACGGTGCGGAGGGCAGTTTTTTGTCTCCATGCCGGAATTTATCCGATCAGGTACCTGCTGCCGGGGAGGAAGGAGAGCAGCTTGATGATTCCCCAGGCTGCCAGGCACGTCGCCGCAGTCAGCAGCGGGATGGAAAGAGAGGCCGGAAGGAACAACAGATGGAGCATGCCAAAGAGGCGGTAAACGGCTCCCACCAGCACAAAGTGGACCAGGTAGATGCCGAAACTCATGCTGGAGAAATCAGCCAGGAGCCGCTGCGGCGCGGACCCGGCTCTGAACGCGGGAAGTGACTGGAAAAGAACGAAGACGGCCACGGACATGAGGGCCACATTAATGCTGGCGAAGCCGATGTAGTCGCCGCTTGAGGACCGGGCCTGCGCCGTGGACGTCCGGTAGAAATGGAGGGTGAACCAAAAGGCCGCGGCCAGACACGGAACGGCCCAGCAGGCCGTGCGGGCGAAGGAAGCATTCCCAGAGTATTTCCTCAGAAAGCAGCCGAGCACCATGTAGCCCAGGTACCCGGAGAAGGAATGCAGGGCCCCGTATTCATTCCAGGGGCATTTTCCCAGATAGCTGGGGAAAATGGTCTGGAAATAAGGAAACAAGAGGGTGAGCGTCCACAGCAGCAGGAAGTAGGCAAAGGCCGCCTTTCCCGCTTTCTCCACCCAGGGGGAGATGACTGGCAGGAAGAGGTAAAGGCCCATCAGCACGTAAAGGTACCAGAGATGAATGCCTACGCTGAATTTCAGTGGAATCAGCAGCAGGTTCGTTCCCATGGTTTCCAGGTCCGGCGTGACCCGTGAGAGGGGGAAGACGGAGTGAAAACTGTCCCCCGTGAGCGTTTCATAGCTCCACGGAAAAACAGTGTAAAACGCAGACCACAGCAGGAAGGGGAACAGGACGCGGGTGAAGCGTTTTTTTAGGAATTGCCCCGTCGTATCCCGAACGGGCAGCAGGAGGGCGCCGGAAATCATGAAAAACAGGGGGATGGAGACCCGCACCAGCACCGTATAAAAGGAGGACCAGGCAAAGGTTTCATTGTCCGGAGTAAAAGGAGGCGACACAAAAAACTGCCCTACGATGTGGCTGGCAATAACGAGAATACAGGCAAAAATACGGATGTTGTCCAGCCAGGAAATGCGGGAGGAAGGAAGATTCATGAAAAGGTTCCTTAACTACCTGCGGACGGCTCTGTTTCTTTCACCGTAAAACCAGACGTTAGCAAAACCGGGAAGAACACATTTTCCTGGCGGAGGCGCCGCAAAACATTAAACAGAAAACAGGCTATTCGCCAATTCCATGAAGAAGAACATGAACAGAGTAACCGTCATCTGCCTTGGGGTCATAGACATGAAAAAGTCCCTGCAATTTTACCGGGATAAGCTTGGTTTTAAAACGGACGAGACCGGGGACAATCCCGACGTGGTACTTTTCAGCACCCCCGGCACCAAACTGGAATTATACCCGCTGGATTTGCTGGCAAAGGACATTGACCCGGAACAGCATCATGATTTCCGGCGGCCACGCGACGGCCACCCGGTGTGGTTCGTCAATCCGGGCGTCACCAGCGGGGAGATGATGCTGACTAGGCAAGCCCTTTTAGATTTCCACAACTTCCTCTTTCGTGATGGCATTGTAGGCCAGTGTTATCCCTCTGAAGCCGGAACCGGGGGCCGGAGGATTGTCCGGTAGCCGTCTTCCACATAAATCCCCCTGCCGATGCCTATGCAGAAGGCCCCCTTGATCCGGGAACCCATGCCCGCGCAGAAGGAATAAGCCGTGGACGTATGGATCTTCTCCGGTTCATTGGACGTATTACTCTGATAACCCAGGGCTATCCCCATGTAACAGTGGTCCGTATTGGACCAGGAACCTACGGAAACGCAGGAATTCCCTACTTTAATATGATCCCCCAGGGCGGTTCCGGCGGAGTTGGTGCCCACGGACGTGGAACCCACAACGGTACCCCGGTCGTCTCTGGTGGAAGAGGTAACCTATCACAACATTGTCCGTGCCATTGGCGGCACTGGCATTTGTTCCGATTACAACGTTTCTGTCCGCAGAAAGGGCGGACGTATCATCTAAATTCATAGAATGGCATTTGCAGCCATTTCCGTTCCCGGGGCAAGGAGCATGAAACGTTGTAATCGGGGGCCCTCCCGTCACAGATCCCGGCGGATGGCGTCCACCTGCTCCGGCGTATAGGCCGCCTTCTCCACCCCGCCGAACTGGCGGCGCAGGAATGTGAGCAGGTTCGCCAGGTCGCGGGAATCCGTGACGCCGGGCGGCAGCATGGTGGAATCCCATTCCTTTCCATTCACCGTGATGGGTCCGGTCAGTCCCTGGAGGATGATCCTGACGATTTCCACATCAGGCTTTTCCTTCAGCCACTCGGACCCGGCCAGGGGCGGATAGGTCACCTTGTCCCCCATGCCGTCGTTGCCGTGGCAGATGGCGCATTTGGAAAGGTACACGCCCCTGCCCTTTTCCATCACGGCGGCGGCGCGGGCCTTCTTCAGGCGTTCCATATCCACGGCGGGAGGATGCGCGGCATAATCCGGGTGAATATGGGACAGGGCCGGGAAGGAATGGATTTGGTCGCGCTTCAGGGAGGGTTCCACCCTCCGCAGGGACTCCAGGTAGTTCAACAGGCGCTCCCCGCGCGGGGAAGGCACCAGCTCCCGGCCCCGTTCCATCCGGACAGGCAGGGCAGCCGTGGAGGGGGCGTTCCCTTCCACCGGGCGTTCCTCAAACAGTCCGGGCATGGCCGGACACATGGTCCAGGGTTTGTTGAACTGCATTTCCCGCGGGTTGTAAAGATGCAAGGCCAGCCATTCCCGCACCTGCGCGGCGCGGCGCGTGCCGCCGGATACGGCGTCTTCATATTCCAGCCTCCCGGCGGCGTATTCCGCCGCATTGCTCAGGTCCGGGCCTATGGCCGCCACCCCCGCCTGCGGCGCTCCTTCCCTGTTGAATTCGGCATCCATGTCTTCCGGTTCACTGACCCGGTAGGGGAAATCAGGATCCGTGCCGCGGTCAATCGCCGTCTGCCAGTCCTTTCCGGACAGGGAACGCCGGATAATCTGGGTATGGCACAGGGCACACCCCTCCGCGGCATAAATACCGGAACCTTCCGCATCATGAACGGGTCTCCTGACCTCCATGGAATCCGGAGGCGGAGCATGCAGAACAACGGCCGCAGCCGTCGCCAGCGCCAAAGCCGCCGCTACGGCTGAAATGAAGAAGAAACGCAGCAAAAACGGAGGGGAAGGCTCCCGGCCTCCGTCTTCCGCTCCCGCTGGCCGCCACAGGCAGAGGCTGCCCGCCAGGCAAAAAGCCATGGCAACGGCGTGGATGCAGGCAGCCATGCCCACCCAGCCGCTCATCAGCTCCGCGCGACTGGCCTCAGGAAAAGCCTGGACATCCAGGGCGGCAAGCACGCCCACGGCATACGCCAGAAGCACGCCGCAGACGCCTGCGCCCAACAGCCGCCATGCCACAGGGAAATGTCCGGGGGCCTTCCCCCCTGCCATCATCAAAACTCCGGCCCCCAGCAGAATCCATAATTCCGGTTCATACCATGCAGACAGGGAAAACTGCATCAGCTCAGGCGCACCCACAACAAACACGTTCCATGCCGCCAGCAAGGCAAGCAGGGAAACTCCGGTCTTCACCCATATTCCGGTCTTCGTACCGGATTTTATCCAAAAACGCGCCACCGCCAGGACGGCGGGAAGAACGGCGCACCAAAACCAGGCGGTACCGGCCTCCACCAACATCCACGGCACGGGAACCCCCTGAAGCCCCCCCAGCCCGCCAATCACCGGAGCCGCCGCCAGCACCAGGGCCATCCAGACGGACAGGATTCCGGCTGCCCTCCCCAGCGCCATATCCAGGCGGAGCGCCGCCGCTCCCAGGGCGGCAAACATCAGCCCGAAGGACAGGCTTCCTCCCAGGGCGGAAACATCCAGCAGGCCATTCATGGACAATGCCTGCGTATGTCCCAACGCCCAAAGGGCCGCGGCCACACACCCGGCGGAGGAACTGAACAACAGCCGTACAGTCCACGGAAACGGACGGAACCATGCGACGCACACCGCCCCTGCGGCAAGGAAGGCAAAAACCGGGCAAACCCACCAGTCAAAAGGCATCAGGAGCACGCCGCTCCCATTTCCCGCGGCAATAGTCGCCAACCCCAGCGCAACGCAGGCATGCCAGAGCCATTCTACGGGTTTCATCCACCGGCTCCTGCTTCCCGCCGCAAAGGAAAACAGGACGGGGAGGGCCCAGCCGTACACCAGCATGCCGTAGAATGCGAACATGAGGCGGCCGGCCGGCCACGGCAAAGGCTCCTCCGCCACCAGACCGGAAGCGTACGCCAGCGACCACAGGAAACCCAGCACGAAAGCCCCTGCCAGCCAGAACAGGGGGAGATACTCGCCCGGACGGCGGGAAAACAGAAAAAAAACGGCGGCGGTACGGTTCATCATGATTCGGGAAATACCCTGCGGACGCTCAGCGCCCCCAGGAAGGAAAAACAGCAGATCAGGGCCATCCCTCCCAAGAGCAGGACAAGCGGAAGCCATGCCTTCCATGCGGACGGGTCCAGCCCAAGTCCGGGGCCGAACATCCAGCATGCTTCCAGCAGGGAGCCAAACAGCACCCCGGCGCATACAGCGCCCAACGCGGACGGCCGGCGTCTCAACGCGGGGAACAGCAAAATAAGGAAAGGCAGCAGAAGCTGAAGAACAAGAGCCGCGGCAAACATTCCGGACCAGCCGGAGGAAGCGGCTGCGTTATAAAAGGACATTTCAGCCGGAATGGAGGCGTACCAAGTAATCATGTACTGAGAATACACAATATAGGCTTTCACCAGAACCATAGCCGTCAGCATGCCGCCCAGGCGGGGCCAAGGCAGCTCCTTCCCTCCGTCCAGCCGCCTCAGGAACACGGCAGACAACACAGCGAATGCCAGGGACACCAGCAGAACATATGCAATCATGTATACGGGGAACATGGAAAGAACGACCTTTCCCGTCCCTCCCAGCATGTCCATCCCCAGCAGGCCCAGCATCATCACCATCACAACCATGCAGAAGACGGCAGAGCCCCGGCGGAAGGAAGGCTGCCAGACATTTTTTTCCGCAACCAGCGTTTCCCATACCTGGGCCATGCTCCAGGAAAGCACCGCAATACTCCCCACGCGCACGTACAGCCATGCCGGGTTCCACCATGAGAAGTCAGCCAAATCCAGAACGCCGAAGGGCTGGACGCCGGGAGAGGCAACATCCGCCACTCCCCAGTAGCGGGCTGCTTCCGGAAAAATCACGGTAGTCAGGCAGCCGACCGTTCCGGCCAATACCAAAACACCGGGTAAAAACCCCCAGCAACCCGCCGCCAGCACCCTTCTCAGCGCAATGCCCCAGCCGGAACCCGTCAGTGAAGACAGGCAGAGCCAGAACAGGCACCCCAGACAGAGGCTGGAGCCAAGGACCCCTACGGCCATTCCGGCAGCGGCGAACGGCCTTCTCAATTCCTGCAACCTTTCTCCGGCTACCGTCATGTCGTCCCAGGGCATGGCCGTAAAGGACTGGCGCATCAGCACACACCATAATAGAACGGAAATGATCCACAGGGAAAGGGCAGCGGAACGCCCGGCCCAGCCGAATCCCGGACGGTCCTGGCGTTCCCCGCCTGTTGAAGATGTATTGCTGTTCATGAATGTTGTTCCTTTTGTTGAACGGCAGGTTCTTCCGGCGGCGCTTGCAAATGGCGGATAAACGCCACCAGACACCAGATTTCCCGCGCCGTGAGAATGTTTCCGAAAGCGGGCATGTTTCCCTGCCCCAACCGAATGCTCCTGAACATTTTTCCGGAAGAATAGGAAGCATATTTTTCATCCCGGAAGGGGCCTATTTGCGGATAGGTGTCATAAGCGGCCATGCTTCCGCGTCCGCTTCCGTCCTCTCCGTGGCAAACGGCGCAATGCGCCAGATAAAGCGCGCGCCCCTCCGCCAGCACGTCGCGGCTGCGGGAGATGCCGCCCAGTTCCAGAGGCATGGAATCCTCCTCTCCGCCCTGCATGCGGCCGGAGGAAAAATAGGAACCTTCCGCAGCAAAGGAGTCCCGGTCATCCTCCCGTTTTCGGACCGTTCCGTTCATGCCCAGGGACTGCGCCACGGAGCGGGGAGGCGCCAAACGCGTTTTCCGGTCCGGGGCGGCGGAAGAAATCCCCACCTGCTGGGCATCCGCCAGAGGACGATCATTCATATTGTCAAACAAACGGGGAACGGCATTTCTTCCATCGTCGTCCCCTGCCAGGAACCAGAGCGCTCCCAGGAGAACAAGGGCTGCTACCGCCGTGATGCCTCCTCTCATGCCCGGCCTCCTTTCCCATGAACGTACTCGCGGGCATCCGGATGCAGGGCTTCAGCCAAAACGGCGGCATGGCCTTCGCTCCCGCCTTCCAGCAGAATGAAGTAACCGTTCCCGTGCTCATCCGTCCTGAAAAAATCACACTCGAACGCCCAGTCGTGCCACTGCGGGAGAAGAGCCCCCTTCAGGAAACCGGCGGCGGTCAGCAATCCGGCCCCCAGCAAAGTTCCTTCAAACAGGGGAGGGACATATGCGGGCCAGCTGTCCCAGCCCTGGACCCTGCCCTGGGTCACAAGGGGATCCGCACAGAACTGCGTCCAGTAAAGCCACAGAGCCACGGCCAGAAACCCGCAGACGCCGCCCGCTGCGGCCCACAGCCGGACGCCTGCTCCCACGGCCTTCCCGGCGTGCCTGTTGGCAAGACGAACAGCGGCGCAGGGATAAGGTGCGCAAACCTCCCAGCGCAGATTTTCCTCCTTCACCAGCACGCGGACGGCCTGAGGAGCGCCTTCTCCGAACCGAAGGAAAGCACCCAGCCGGAAATGACGGGCTTTTTCATGCCCCGCCCTCCTTGTTCAGGGATTGCTGTTCCCGCACGTCGCACAGGGAGAAGAATGGAGCCACACGCACCAGCGCCATGTACAGGGCCATAAACAGCCCCACGCTCCCGGCCATCATGGCCAAATCCGTCACGCTGGGGAAATAATCTCCGATGTTGGCAGCCAGCAGGGATGCCTTCAGGGAATTCACGACAATCCAGAAACGTTCCATCCACATGCCCGCAAGCACTCCCAGAGCCACGGCGGCGATCACCCAGCGGTTGGTTCGCAGAGAGCGGAACCAGAACAACTGGGGCAGCGCCACATTCCCGGCAACCATGACGATGAGGAACACGGCATTCACAGGATTTCTGCCCGGAAACGGCTCCGGAGAGCCTCCATTCAGAATGGCTGCCAGATGCTCCCACAAATACATGGCTCCCATCACCAGGCTCAGGGCCAGCACAAACCGGGAACTTAAATCCAGAATGGCCGGAGTAACGGCCCGGCGAACGCCGCTGCCGGCCATCAGACGCCTCACCCCCAGCAGAATCAGCTGAACCATCGCCATGCCGCTGAGGATGGCCCCCCCTACGAAATAGGGCGGGAAAATGCTCTGGTGCCACCCCGGCACCTGAGTCACGGAAAAATCGAAACTCACCACGGAATGAACGGATACCACGAGAGGAGTCAGAATAACCGCAAAGAAGGCTGGCCTTTTCATAGGCGCGCCACTGGCGCCCCGTCCCCTGCCAGCCCAGTGCCAGCCACCCGTACCGGCGCCTCAGACGCCCCTTGCAGCAATCCCTCAGCAACGCGAAATCCGGCACCAGGCCGATATACCAGTACAACAGGGAAAGAAGAAAATAGGTGCTGACTGCCATGACATCCCACATCAAAGGAGAGGCCATGTCCGGCCAAATTCCGCTCACTTCCGGCAACGGGGAAGCCATCCACGCCATCCAGACACGCCCTACGTGCACCACAGGGAAAACGGCGGCGCAAATAACCGCGCACAGGGTCATCTGTTCCGCTCCGCGCGCAATCGGGCTTCTCCATGACTGGCGCGTCAGCAGCAGGACGGCGGAAATCAGGGTGCCCGCATGCCCCAGGCCTATCCAGAAAACAAAATGCACGATGTCCAGCCCCCACACCACATTATTATTCACCCCCAGCACGCCCACACCCTCTGCGGCAATACGCCAGGAACTCCACCCTATGCCCCACGCCGCCAGCAATGCGCTGGCGAGAAACACGCTCCACCAAACGGGTCCCAGCGGCTTCCGCACCTCTGCCAGCATGGCCTCTACCGGAATATCGGCGGTGGGGACTGATGGTGCTGGTCTGTTCATTATCTGCATAGGGTCGGAAGCTCTTTAGAGCTTACTTGAGTGCTTTTCCCCGTCAATTCAAAAGGGGAACGCACGTGACATGGCGCACGGCTCCAGGAAACAGGGGCGGAGTTCCTCTCCGTTACAGGCTCCGGGCAGGGAAAGGCCGTCATCCCCTGCTTTTTCAACGGAGGAGGAAAAAGCGTCAGGGACGAAGGGGAATGCCCTTTTTCAGGTCCATGCCATCCATGGGACATTCTGGAAAAACGGAGGCGCCCACTGAACCGTCATTCCCGTTTCTTCCGCACTTCACAAACATTCAAATAGCTGGAATTCCCGGCGGCGGCATTTTAACATGAATTGCGCATGGACATAAAAACGCTGACTTCCGGAGCCCTGATCAAGCACCCTTCCCGCGGCCTTCTTCTCGGAACCGGGCCTTTCCGGGAATCAGCGGAACCGCCGGATTCCGGCCCCGCTTTTTATATTGATACATTCCGGCTGGACGACCCGCGGCCATGGAAAATACCGGCAGCCCTTCATGCTCTCCCGGCGGAGGGAAATCCTCCCCCGCCTGCTCCGGAAATCCGGTGGACGGAACCGTCTCCAGACGCATACGCGCAGGTTTTTGCGGAAATGATGGAGCAAATCGCTGCCGGGCAATTGATGAAAAGCGTTCCGGCGATCCCCCAGTTCGGGGAAATGCTGCTCCCACACACACCCCGGGAACTCATCCTGCGGGCCGTCAGCAGCTCTCCGTCCCATTATCCCTACGCCTGGTGGACGGAACGGGAAGGATTCTGCGGAATCACTCCGGAAACACTGTTCCACCAGCAGGGCCGCCGCCTGGAGACAATGGCCCTGGCAGGAACGGCCCGTCCGGAGGATGAAGGGGTTTTCATCAACGACGACAAGGAAATCCGCGAGCATGAAATCGTGGCGGGCAGCATTCTTTCCCGCCTGTCCCCCTTCGGCAGCGTCACCAGAACGGCACGCAGCGTGCTGAACCTGGGCACCCTGATCCACTTCGTCACTTACCTCACACTGGAATCGGACGAACAGCATACTCCGGCCCACTGGATACGACTGCTCCACCCCACCCCCGCCCTGGGTTCCCAGCCCCGCACGGAAAACACGCTCGCCCAGCTGGACGACTGGCGTTCACGTCTCCGCTGTCCGCTTCACTTCGGCGCCCCGTTCGGGTTTCTGGAAGATGGAGACTTTTTCTGCCTGGTAGGCATCCGCTCCCTGTACTGGCAGGGGCAGAGGCTCGCACTCTGCACCGGGGGCGGCGTAGTGGCCTCCTCCACCCTGACGCATGAATGGCGGGAACTGAAACTGAAGAGGGATACGGTCAGGCGCAGTTTCCACCTTCCATGACAGTTCCTCCGGACGCCTCATCCCTTAATGGAAGAACATTATTCCTCCGGCCAGCAGACGGAAAGCGTGTCAAATTTATCCTTCACCGGTATTTTCCACACCCTTCCTTCCCTCATCACGCCGCAGCACGGCACGCCGTCCATGCATGCACTGACGGAAATACCCGCAGGCAAACCGTGCAAAACCACCTCTGCGGACTCATGGAACGCACAGGGATCCCCTTCGCAGTTCCAATCCAGCTCCAGGGAATTGGTGCCGCCGCGGTAAAGGAACCCATGCACGGCGCATTCTCCGTTCCGGTATGCATATCCGTCCCCTGCATCTTCATACAAATGGGAAGCCACCTCCCCTTCCGGCGCCCACCATACATCCAGCGTCAGCGGCGGCCGAGGCAGTTCTCCCACGTATTGCTGTACCGGCCAATGGGGAATTACCGCCCCTCCGCGGACATACACGGGCAGGAAAGAAAGGGGGCACTTCACCCATACATCCTTTCCTGTGTCCTCCATCAGGCTGTCCGTGTGGTAGGAATACCAGACGCCCTCCGGAATGTAGAGGAACCGCCCGCCTTCCTGCGGCTCATGAATGGGAATGACGTACAGGTGGTCTCCGAAGAAATACTCCGCCCCCCGCCAGTAGGTGTCCTTGTTGGTAAAACATTGCAGGGCCAGGGAGCGCAGCACGGGCATGCCCGTCTCCGCGTACCGGCGGAACTGCGTGTAGATATAGGGAAGCAGGCGGTAGCGGCCCTCTATGGCGGCTTTCACGTAAGAGGTGACTTCCTGCCCAAAAACCCATGGCTCCTGACCGCCGAACTCCCCGGAGGAATGATTGCGGAAAAAACCGTGGAAAGAAGCCATTTGCATCCAGCGGCAAAACAATTCCGGCGTGGGATGCCCCATGAATCCCCCAGCATCCGCTCCCGCAAAGGAAATGCCGGAAGCCGCAAGCCGCTGGCACTGGAAATTGGCCAGCTTCAAATGTTCCCAGCTGGACCGGTTGTCCCCTGTCCATGTGGCGGCAAAGCGCTGCAATCCGGCAAAACCGGATCGGGACAGCAGGAAGGGGCGCCGGTCCGGAGCGTGACGCTTCATGCCCAGCCAGGAGGCTTCCGCCATGCACTGCCCGTAAATATTATGGGCCTTTTCATGGGAACAGGGCATGCCGTCATATTCATGCCGCGTATCCATCGGGAAAGTGCGGTCCGGAAAAACGACAGGTTCGTTCATGTCGTTCCAGAGGCCGCGCACGCCAATTTTCCCAATATCCCTGCTGAACAGATCCGCCCACCAGCCGCGTACGGCAGGAGCCGTAAAATCCGGAAAATTGCAAAGTCCCGGCCATACTTCTTCCGACAATAAATTGCCTTCCGACCGGCGGCAGAAATAATTGCGTTCCATCCCCTCTTTCCAGACCGGATTGGCGGAATTGACCTTCACGCCGGGATTGACAATCAGAACCGTCTTCACACCGTCCTTCTCCAGGGCGCGGACCATTCCTTCCGCGTCGGGAAAATTCTGTTTGTCCCAGGTAAATCCCTCCTTCCGTTCCATGTAATGATGGTCCAGATGCACGGCATCGCACGGAATGCCCAGGCCCCGGAAACGCTCCACCAGATTGTATACGGCCTTGTCCGGATAATAGCTCCACTTGGACTGGTGGTACCCCAGCGCCCACAAAGGCGGCAATTCAGGCGTACCGGTAAGGCGCGTATAAGCGGAGATGATGTCCAGAGGAGTGTTGTCGTAAATGAAATAATAATTCATCAGGCCCCCGAAGGACCCGAAGGAAAGAACCTTTTCATCCGTAGCTCCGAAGTCGAAATACGAACGGCACGTGTTGTCAAACAATAGGCCGTACGCCTTCCTTTCCCGCAAACTGAGGAAAAAGGGAATACTTTTGTAAAGGGGATCCGACTCCTCATGGAAATCATAATGGTCCGCTCCCCACATGGAGAAATACTTGCCCCTCAGGTTCAAGGCGCACGGCTTGTCCCCAAGCCCGAAAAAATGCTCCGTTTCCTGAAGATTTTTCCGTATCCATACCCGGGCGTCTCCAGTCCAGTCCTTGCTCTCCCGGCCGAATCCGCCCTCATCCGTCAGCAGGGGCTCATCCGTGGCAACATCGTAAAAATCCACCTTTTGCTCCTCCGTGCGAATGCGGATGCGGAGCAGGGACGTCTCAACGACATGAACCCCGGCCTCATCATACTCGCGGATTTCCGCTCCCGGCGCGGAATATCCGGGGCTTACGGCATAACTCGGCTCGTCTTCCGGCACCGCTCCGGGGAAATACGTTACGCGGACAATACCGGCATCAGCAAGACACACGCTGAGAGTTATTTTGGAAACCGTATTCGTGTACTCCCATTTGACGAAACTCCCCCGGAGAGGAGGTGTTTTTCGTCTTTCAGGGATGTTGGAAACGGAGCACATTGAAGCCGGACGGAAGAGAGGATCAAAAGCGTTCGGTCCAGACTAAATCAATTTCATGACGAACGCAAGATTGAACTAAAGCAGCACTTTTCTTTTCATTATTAGAGTAAAATTATTCATATTAATCTAGACCGAACATGAAAAATCTGGTTTTATTGCGTTGGTGTACAACACGGCACGAGTCCGTATCCTTCCCGGCACCGACAAACCACATCAACCGATGAGCACAATTCGAGTTCTTACATTAGGATGGGAATTCCCGCCCCTGGTCAACGGGGGGTTGGGCATTGCCTGCCTGGGTCTTTCCAAGGCGCTGGCAAAAAAAGTGGATTTAAGGGTGATCGTTCCCAAGGCCGACCCTTCCGTCATTTTTGACGGATTCCAGCTCACCGGTCTCAATAACGTCTCCTATCGGGAAGTGGAGCAAGTGGACCGGAAATATTCCTATGACAGCTTTGCCCTGGTGGAGCGCGCGCCCATTGAACTGGACCCCTACACCACCGTGGAAGGGGGATCCGGCGTGGTGCAGTTCACCAAGGAAGGCCGCATCACCTTCTCCAAAACGCATGAAGCCGACCTTCAGCTGTTCAGGAACAAGGAAGACCTTTACGCCGGAGACCTGGCCCTGAAAGTCATTCAATTCTCAAAAATAGCGGTAAAAGTCGCCCTTCAGCAGGATTTTGACATTATCCACGCCCATGACTGGATGACCTACCTGGCTGGCGTGGAAGTGAAAAAAGCCACGGGCAAGCCCCTGGTGGTGCACCTGCACGCTTCCCAGTTTGACCGGGCCGGAGCGGATGCCCGCGGCTGGATTTACGACATTGAAAAATTCGGCATGGAACAGGCGGATGCCGTTATCCCGGTCAGCAAATACACGGGAACCATCGCCAGCGGGCACTATGCCATTGACCCCCATAAGATATTTCCCATTCACAACGGCGCGGATCCGGTCAAAGTCTTCAAAGGCAAGAAAAAATTCCCGGAAAAACTCGTGCTCTTCCTGGGTCGCCTGACGGCGCAGAAAGGTCCGGGATTCTTCCTTCAGATTGCCGCCAAGGTTCTGGAACAGACGGACGACGTACGCTTCGTCATGGCCGGTACGGGAGAAAAACTCCGCCAGTTGATTGAATCCGGAGCCTTCAAGGGCGTGGGCGACAAATTCCACTTCACCGGTTTCCTGAACAAGGATAAAGTCAATGAACTCCTCTCCATCACGGACATCTACTGCATGCCTTCCGTATCGGAGCCATTCGGCCTTTCTGCTCTGGAGGCTGCCCAATTCAACATTCCCGCCGTGATTTCCAAGCAGTCCGGCGTAGCGGAAGTCATGAAGGGAGCCCTGAAAGCGGACTTCTGGGATGTCAACAAAATGGCGGAGCATATCGTTCATCTCTGCACGGATGAGGAACTGTACCGGAAAGTAGTGGAACAGAGCACGGAGGATATCAAGGCCTCCACCTGGGACGCCGCCGCGGACAAGGTCATCCGGGTTTATGAACATGTGCTGAACCGCTAAAAACGCCTTTTTACCTTACTTAATAACTCTCAGCCCTCTCCCCTCCGTCCATGAGCAACATTTCCCTCACTTTCGTGGCTCATCAGCCCAACCGGCTGATTCATTATGACTTCTTCAAAATTGGAGAACACGCCTTTTATGAAGATGATGATCTGAATGCCCGCGTGCTCAGCACGGTGGCGGAGCGCTGTTACTTCCCGGCAACCCGGCTGATGAAACAGCTTATTGAACTCACCGGGGGCAAATTCCGTTTTGGACTGGCGCTCAGCGGAGTCATTCTGGAACAGGCCCTGTACCACAGGCCGGACCTGATTGCCGCTTTCAAGGATCTGGCGGAAACCGGCTGTGTGGACTTTCTGGCAATGCCTTATTACAATTCCCTGGCATCCGTTTACTCCCCTCAGGAATTTGCCGAACAGATTGAAGAACACCGGGAGCTTCTCAAAAAACTCTTCCATCAGGAAACGGATGTGCTGATGAATACCGGCATGCTGTACTCCAACGCCATTGCGGCGCAGGCGGAAACGCTCGGCTTCAAGGGCATCATGGCGGACGGCAACCCGGCCATGCTCAAGGGATTTACCAGCAATGAAGTCTTCCTGGCTCCGTGGGTGTATAACACCACCACTATCTTCCGCAACCGGGAACTCTCCAATGACCTGGCAATCATGCGGACTGATCCGGAATGGTCGGAATACCCGCTTTCCCCCACCACGTTCGCGGATTGGCTGACGCACCAGCAGGGAAGCGTCACTACCCTGTCCATGGACTATGAAACGCTGGGGGAACGCCAGTCTGACGCTACAGGCGTCTTCGAATTCTGGCGTACGATGATTCTCGCCTGCATAGACGCCGGCAACCGGTTCATGACTCCGTCCGAAGTGGCGCGGGAAATCAAACCCGTTTCCGTCTGTGAATGCACCCAGGAAATGACCTGCTCCACTTTTGGAACCATGTCCCATTGGAATGGCAACGTCATGCAGGATGAAGCCCTCCGCAAAATCTACCGTCTGGAAAAACCGGTCAAGGCAGCCCATGACAAGGATCTTACCCACGTTTGGCGCAAACTGCAGAGTGCGGATCACTTCCATTACATGCAGAAGGAAAACTCCTTCACGCCGTATGCATCCGCCTTTGACGCGTACATTTACTACATGAACGCTTTGGCGGATTTGCAAATACGCGTCAAAAGGGAATCTGGAAAACCGGTTCAGCCGGATCCGGAAAAAGCGTCCTGACCTCTTCTCTTCCGAATACTGCGAACATGGGTGGATTATAGTCTGCCGGGAACATCACGGGACGGTTTCCGGCTGTAAAAACTTTGCGGTTCCGGAATGCGGTCTTCTTTGCCCCCCCTCCTTTGGCTGCCATAAAGGGCCTGAGGGATGTCACGGAAAGCTAATATCCCAATGCCAGACGCTTCAATTTGTTGCGCAGGGTAATCTTCTGTGCGGAAGAAACGCGCTCCACAAAAAGGATGCCGTTCAAATGGTCGCATTCATGCTGCAGGCATCTGGCCAGAAGGCCGTTGCAGTCAATCGTTATTTCCCTTCCGTCAATCAGAAGCACCGTAGCCTTGACAAAATCCGGCCTCACGACGGAAGCACGTATTTTCATCACGCTCAGACAGCCTTCATGAAAAGGATGCATGGGGCCGTAAGGTTCCAGAACGGGATTGGCAAACATCAAGGGCATGATGTCGGAAAGCTCTTTGTCCTCTCCGTTCACTTTAAGCCAGGTGACGGACTCTTCCTCCTTCGGAATATCAATCACTACCAGTTGAATGGGAATGCTCACCTGGGGAGCCGCCAGGCCAATGCCCTCTGCTGCGTACATGGTTTCCAGCATATTTTCCGCCAGGGTTTTCAGGCTGTCGTCAAAATGTTCTACAGGGCGGCATTTTTCCTTCAATACCGGATTTCCATACTGTGCTATTTCCAATAACATCGGGAGGGGGATAATATATATGTTAAGGCGCTTACCGTGCGCCGGGCTTGTTGATTTCTATTCTGGCAGGAACCTCACCTGCGTCAATACCCACAGACGTCAGCGCATCCCAAATGCCGACAATGATGCCAAACTCCGCTTTTTTATCCACATCAAGCTGCAGTTTGACGCCCGGATTTTCCTTTTTCAAGGCTTCCAGGGCAGCAGCCAGTTCATTCATCCCCACCAGCCTGCCATTCAGGGAAATGGCGGATGTCCCCGTCACGGCCAAAACGGCCCGCTGTTCCGAAGACGGAGTCCCCTCCATGAATTCCGCTCCGGGTACATCTATCTTAAGCAGGGACTGCGGCTTCTTCCACTGCGTATGGACAATGAAAAAAATCAGCAGAATGGTCAATATGTCAATCATGGGGACGATGGGCACCCCCATGCTCCTTGCTTTCTTGCGGTAAAACTGCATGGCCTTGTCAGCGTTGGGAATGATGGCAGCGGAAGGAAACCAGTTCTGTCAGCAGGACTTCCATGGAGGCGGAAATGCGCTCCAGCTTGCGGGAATAATAAACGTGGGCAATCACGGCCGGAGTGGCGATGGCGAGACCGGCAATCGTCGTATTCAGAGCCTGGGCAATCCCCTGAGCAATCATGCCGTGACTCTCATCCATTCCGAAAACGCTGAAAATCTGCACCAGGCCGCTGGCGGTTCCCAGGATGCCGAACATGGGTGCGATCATCACAATCATGTCCAGCAGGGGCAGACCCGCCTGAAGCGTTACAAACTCCTCGCGGGCCTTCACCTGGATCATTTCCTTCAGGGAGGCTTCATCCTCCAGCGGTGCATTCAACGCATCCAGCACCAGGCGGCCCTCCACGGAATCCGAATCCGCAGCTATTCTCTCCAATTCAGTGCGCCCCACGGCGCCGCGGGTGTACTGCTCCACGGCCCTGGTCAGCACGACGGGGCAAATGAGGCTCTTCTTCATATTGAACATGCGGTAAATAACGGCCGCAATAAGAAGAACGGAACAGGCTGCCAGCGGGTACATGAAAACGCCGCCTGCCTGGAAGAATGTAATGCAGTCTTTGATCAAGTTCATCATCATATATCTGTGAATGGTATTTGTTGCAGGATGGTAGGTTGTTAAAAATTGAAATCGAAATACATTTCCAAAGAATCCCCCACAAGCATACTCCTTACCTCCGGGGGCATCGCTGGAAGCCTGGCGAGTTTGATGGCGAGGAAGGTAAAGGACTTCTGTACCTCGCTGGCTCCCACGCGGGAAGTCTGCCTCATAGACGAAATTTTGCCATTCTTGTTAATCAGGATGCGGATGCGCACAGTTCCGGTAACAATCAGGTCGCGGTTCAAATCGCACTGGCGGTACCATTGTTCCCCGATAGCCCGGTAAACGATCGCCTGGTACGTTCCCATGGGCGTAGCTTCCACATCCAATGTCGGACGGCGGCCAAAGCTGAATTTGCCGACCTGCTTGGTCTTCCGCTCATGTGTCTTGAAGCCGGGCTGGCTCTCCGCATTGAACATGGGATCATACAAGGGCTGTTTCTGAACCGGTTTTGTATTGGGCACCAAATCCAGATTGGGAAGATTCAGGGGAGGATTGTCCGCCCCTTTCGCAATGCTTTTGGCCAATTCCTCAAGCGGATCCGGCTTCTCCGAATCTCCGGGGCTGGGCAACACTACCGCATGGGGAAGCTGCATGGCCTTCTCCTGTGCATGACGGATGTTTTGTCGGGCCGTTTTTTCCTCTTCCGATTTGCCTGGCTCTCCCTTCTTGACGAGAATGAGCCAGGGAACCGGGATGACCGGCAGGCGGCATGGATGGTTCCAGGGGCTGGTAGGGAACATTGGAAGAAGCTCCGGGGGAGGCGTTTTTGTTGCCGTCCCGTTCATGGCTTAAATCCCCATCCTGCCTTTCCTGGTTAAAAAGGACAATCTCTCCGTTTTCCCGTTCCACGCCATCCTGGGCGGGCATATCCCTGTCGCCGTCCGGATCCTTCCGGCCGCCTTCCGCCCGCGTGTTCCTGTTGCTCTGGAATTTGGGCGCTTCCGGCCTGGTGGCGCTTTCCTGCTCCTCATTGGTCTTCACGACGGCAGGCAGATATTCCGCGGGCTCTTGTCTCCGGCTCTCCAGTTGAGGTTCCACTTTCTTTACCATGCGCGCGCTTACAGCCACTTTCCTCCGCGCCGCTTCAGCCGGACGTGGGGAAGCCAGCCATTCTTCAGGAACCAGGCAGCTCCCCGCCAGCAAAAACAGGTGTGCCAGCACAGACAGCAAAAGGCATGTGCCCCAGGAAACCCGGAACAGTCCGTTTCTCCGCCGCTGCCTGAAACTCATGGAGGTAAAGTTTTCACGGTTCCATGACGAATGCAATGTAGAAAGGAGACATGATGAAGGACGATTCCGTAATTTAGTATTGCACAAGACCATGTGCAGGCCCATACTTGCTATCGACCAAACACATGCCTTCCTCCTAAACGGCAAGGCCCTTTTCCTATATACCATACACCTCGTTAACACCCATCCTATATGGCCAATCTCAACAAAGTCTTCTTAATGGGCAACCTTACCGCTGATCCCGAACTGCGCTACACTCCCAAAGGAACCGCCGTTACGGACATCCGCCTTGCCATCAACCGTTACTACGCGGGCGACAACAGCGAACGCCAGGAAGAAACCACTTTCGTGGACGTCACCCTTTGGAACCGCCAGGCGGAAGTTGCCGGCAACTACCTCAGCAAGGGCCGCGGAGTCTTTGTGGAAGGACGCCTTCAACTGGATTCCTGGGAAGATAAAGCCTCCGGGCAGAAACGCACCAAGCTGCGCGTGATTGGGGAAAACATCCAGCTCTTCCCCCGCGGCGGTGAAGGCGATATGGGAGGTGCTCCGCGCCAGCAGTACCAGAATGCTCCCCGTTCCAACAACTACGGACAATCCCGCCCGGCCCAGAACTACAACCCGCCCCCCATGCCCCCCACCAATCAGCCGTCCAACGACTTCGGAGACATGGACGACGAAATCCCGTTCTAAACGCAAATACCGCCCTTTCCTTTTACAGGCCGCCTTTCCTCCGGGTCAGGCGGCCTTTTTACATCATCTTCCCCGAACGGAATGGCTGCGCCGTGCCACGAAAAGAAAAAGTGGTACAACCCCATTCCCGGCAATGGAGGAAAAGCATGGGAACAACCGGACAAAAGGGAAAACCTCACCGTTCATTTCAGCTTGGCAAATCAGTCCGTCCCGGCATACTGGCGGCGTATGAAAATAGCCGTTATTGGAAAAGGTGGACGTGAACATGCACTGGTCAAGGCGCTCAAGGAATCTCCCTCCGCTCCGGAAATGTACTGTTTCCCGGGAAGTGACGCCATCAACCGTCTGGCTACCCCCATCCCGGCCAGGGATCTCCCCTCGCTAATCGACTGGATGGTTTCCAATAAAATGGATCTCTGCGTTGCCGGGGAGGAAAGCTATCTGGTCAAGGATGAAGGACTGTCCAATGCCTGCACCCGTGCGGGCATCCCCTGCTGGGGGCCGGTAAAAGAAAGCGCCCAACTGGAAGCCAGCAAGGAATTTGCCAAGGACTTTCTGCTCCGCCACAACATCCCTACCGGGCAGGCCCGCGTAGCGGCCACATTGGAGGAAGCCCGGCAATTCATCGGAAACAACTATCCTACCGTACTGAAATTTGACGGTCTGGCCGCCGGAAAGGGCGTAGCCGTCTGCATGAGCAAGGAGGAAGCGGACTCTTTCCTGAAAGAAGTATTTACGGACAGGCGCTTTGGTGAAGGACGGCTGCTGGTGGAAGAATTTCTTACCGGACCGGAAGTCTCCATCTTCGGTGCTCTGGTGGACGACCATTATCTCATCCTCTGCCCGGCACGGGACTACAAGCGCCTCAAGGAAGGCGATGCTGGCCCCAACACGGGCGGCATGGGAGCGGTGGCTTCCCGCCGGCTGGTGGAACCGGAAATGCTGGAACGCATTGAAAAGGAAATCGTGGCTCCGACGGTAGCCGGACTGAAAAAAGACGGACTGCCCTACCGGGGTTTTCTGTACTTCGGCCTGATGCTGACTCCAAACGGCCCAAAAGTAATTGAATACAACTGCCGCTTCGGCGATCCGGAATGCCAGGCCGTTATGCCCCTGCTCTCCGGAGACTTGGCTTCCTTCTGCCTGCATGGGGCCAAGGGAGAATTTGCGCCGGAAGAAATTTCCTTCCAAAACGGCTGGAGTGTCTGCTGCGTGCTGGCCTCCAAAGGATATCCGGAGACCTCATTCCGGCGACGCTATTCAGGGACTGGACGATATTTCAAATGCTTCCGTTTACCACGCCGGCACCAAATGGAATGCGGATAAAAACTGTTATGAAACCAATGGCGGCCGCGTCCTGGCCGTCGTGGCACAGGGGGATACCCTCTCCGAAGCGCGCCAGCGCGCCCACAACGAAATCAAAAAGATTCAATTTAACGGCATGCAGCGCCGGCCGGACATCGGCTTTGCCAGCTTCGTCTGATTTTCCCGCTTTTCCCTCCCCATCTCCCCTATGAAACCGGCGGCCCTTCTCATCCTCCTGTTTCTTTCCTGCCCTACATGCCTGATGGCGGACAACGCCGCACTGGCGGCCAGGGCGCGTGAACAGGTAGGAGTAACGGTTTCCTACAACGGAGGCTATCAATCCATTCCCTACCCCAACGGAGACGTTCCCCGCGAAACGGGAGTATGCACGGATGTGGTCATCCGCGCTATGAGAGCCTTCGGCCTGGACCTTCAAAAAACCGTGCATGAGGACATGAAGTCCCACTTTTCCAAATACCCTAAAATATGGGGATTGAAAACGACGGACCGCAGCATTGACCACCGCAGGGTCCCTAATCTTCGTACCTTTTTTGCCAGAAAAGGTTGGTCCGTTCCCATTACGGAAAACGCGGCGGACTACAAGCCCGGCGACCTGGTTACATGGAACCTGTCCGATAGTATTCCCCACATTGGCATCGTTTCCGACCGGAAAACGGAGGAAGGCACGCCGCTGATCATTCATAATGTCGGCGCCGGAACGCAGGAAGAAGATTTCCTGTTTTCCCACACCATCACAGGCCACTATCGTCCCGTGCTGGTTGAGGGGAAACAGAAAGAGCAACCCTGATTCTTACCCCCGTCTTAGCGCAACCTGCCATACCGGGTATTTCCAGGGGGACGGAGTTGCATAGATATCCGGAGAATGCCGCGGAACAGGAAGAAGGCGACCCTTTCCCGCTCATTGATTCATCCGGCCCGGAATGCCCATGAACCTTCTTGCCAAAAGAGGGGGCTTCCGTCATCATGTGCGCATGGCTACACCTGCATTCTCCGACTGTATCAACAAGCTGGGCGTCGATGAAAAAGACGTCATCCCCTTCGGCCGCAACAAGGCCAAAATTTCCCTGGACGTATTGGACAGGCCGGCAGCCCCCGGCAAACTCATCCTGGTATCCGCCATCACTCCCACCCCATCAGGAGAAGGCAAAACCACCGTTTCCATCGGCTTGGCGCAGGGATTGCAGGCCATCGGCAAAAAAGTCTGCCTGGCGCTCCGGCAACCTTCCATGGGACCGGTGTTCGGCCGCAAGGGCGGAGCTACCGGAGGCGGCAAAAGCTCCCTGACGCCGGCAGAGGAAATCAACATGCATTTCACAGGGGACTTCCACGCCATTACATCCGCCCACAACCTCATCAGCGCCATCATTGATAACGCCATGTTCTTCCACACGCTGAACATTGACGAACGCAAAGTCATATGGAAGCGGGTCATGGACATGAACGACCGTTCCCTGCGTTCCATCATCGTGGGGCTCAACAAGCAGGGGTTCCCCCGAGAAACAGGCTTCGATATCACCCCGGCTTCGGAAATCATGGCGTGCCTGTGCCTTGCCACTTCCTACAAGGACATGGAAGAACGCATCAACCGCATCGTGATCGGATTCACGACGGATGACAAGCCCGTATTCGCAAGGGAACTGGGCATTACCGGTTCCGTCATGGCCCTGCTGAAAGATGCCCTGATGCCCAATCTGGTCCAATCCGTGGAAGGAGTGCCCTGTTTCCTGCACGGCGGCCCGTTTGCCAACATTGCCCACGGCTGCAACTCCGTGCTGGCCACCAGGATGGCCCTGCATTTTGGGGACTATGCCGTCACGGAAGCCGGATTCGCGTTTGACCTGGGTGCAGAGAAATTCCTGGATATCAAATGCCGCCAGTCCGGACTGGATCCGGCGGCCATTGTCATCGTAGCTACGGCACGCGCGCTGAAAATGCACGGGGGAACTGCCCTTGCGGATCTGAAAAACACGGACGTGGATGCGCTGAAAAAAGGCCTTGCCAACCTGGATGCACATCTGGACGCTGCCGCCCACTACAAACGCCCCGTTGTGGTCGCCGTCAACAAATTCTTTGACGACTCCCGGGAAGAACTGGACGCTATCGTGAAACACTGCGCGGAACGCGGTATTCCCTGCGCCATTGCGGATATCTTCTCCCAGGGAGGAGAAGGAGGCAAAGACCTGGCCCAAATGGTTGTGGAAGCTGCGGACAGGAGTTCCGCCCCTTTCAAGCCCCTCTATGAATCCGCCCTGCCGGTGGAAGAAAAACTCAACATCATTGCCCGCAACATTTACGGGGCGGACGGTGTGGAATTGACAGCCGCCGCCAAAAAGAAGCTGGCCCAGTTTGAAGCCAGCCGCCTGACGGACCTTCCCGTCTGCATGGCAAAAACCCAGAACTCCCTTTCCGACAACGGACGCCTCCGAGGACGTCCCACCGGCTTCACCATCACCGTGCGCGACTTTGAAATCGCCAACGGGGCCGGCTTCCTGGTGGCCCTCTGCGGGGAAATCATGCGCATGCCCGCCCTTCCCGTCTCACCGAACGCCATGCACATCTACCTGGATAACAAGGGCAACGTCCAGGGGCTCTGAAAAATATCACCAACCGCGCCGCACGCCATGAAAATCGCCATTCTGGGAGCCGGAGCCCTGGGTTGCTATTACGGAGCCAGACTTCAGGAATCGGGGCAGGACGTATCCTTCATCGTACGTTCGGAATACGGCTATCTGAAAGAACACGGCCTTCAGGTGAAAAGCCTGCATGGGAATATCTCCCTGCCCCGCATCAACGTTTACCGGGACACGGAGGAAGTCGGCCCGGTAGACCTCGTTGTCGTTGCATGGAAAAGCACGGCAAACGCCGGATTTTCCAGAGCCCTTCCCCCGTTGATGGGGCCGGACACAACTGTGGTTACACTCCAGAACGGCATGGGAAATGCGGAGGAAATTGCCCGCATCATCCCGGCGGACCGTATCTATGTGGGCCTGTGCTTCATCTGCGCCATGCGGGAAAAACCGGGCCATGTCAACCATCTGGAAGGGGGCAACATCCAATTCGCCCCCTTCATTCCCACGCCGGAAGGGACTGAAAAAGCCAGGGAACTCTCCGAGCTGTTTGCCAATGCCGGCATCAAAACGCGCGCCTTTGACGCCGCAGAGCAAATCCAGTGGTACAAACTCGTCTGGAACATCCCGTTTAACGGGCTTTGCCTGGCTCTGGGCGGCATCAGCATTGCAGAACTCTACCAAAATCCGGAAAACGTCGTACGCGCGCGCCGCATCATGGAAGAAGTGGTGCAGGCAGCCAGGGCCCGCGGCTACGCCCTGCCGGAAGATTTGGTTGAATTCACCTTTCCCGTACGGAAACCATGGGGGCTTTCATCCCGTCCAGCGCCGTGGACTACAACGAAGGCCGCCCCGTCGAATACACAGCTATCTGGGGAGACCCTCTCTCCAAGGCCCGGCAAGCCGGAGCCTCCGTGCCGGAATGGGAACTTCTGGACAAGGCCATCCGCAAGCGCCTGAACATGAATTAACTCGAACCAATTGCGAATCATGCTGAAGACCATCGTCATTTTCATCATTGCCCTGCTGGGCTTCGGCATGATTCGCCTGCCTTTGCAGAATCATATTCTGGAACAGGAGAAGGCGGAGGGGCTGCTGGATAATCCGGTAGAGCTTTCCTCTTCCGATTATCTGGAACAACAACTTGCCATGGTCTCCCTGGGAGGGCTCCGCTCCCTGGTGGCGGCCGTGCTGAGCATGGAAGCTTTCGACTGTTTCCTGATTTCCGACTGGGCCAACCTGGAACGCCGCTACAACCAGGTTACCTCTCTCGCTCCTCACTCCGATTTTTACTGGGACAACGGATCGTGGCATTTGGGCAATAACGCTTCCTCCAGTTATCTGGACAATAAACGTCTTTCTCCCATGGAACGCCGGGAAGGCTTCCGCAAATACATTCAAAAGGGGCGCCGCTTCCTGGAAAAAGGCATCAACGCCAATCCTGACAGCTGGTACCTTCAATCCCTGCTGGGCAACATGTATAGCGATACCTACCGGCAACCGGACTTTGAAAAGGCGGCGGAAGCCTACCGCAAGGCACGGGATTTGGGAGCGCCTCCCCTTACGGCCCGAAAAGAATTTTATGCGCTCGTCCGTGTGCCTTCCAAATCCAGAGAAGCTCTGGAACTGGGCCGGGAGTTATTCAAGGATCCCCGCAACAGGACACCCAGCCTGGTGAGTAATATTTTTGTTCTGGAAAACAGGCTGAACATACCGGAAAAGGAACGCATCCCCTTCCGGGAACTGTTTCCCACGGATGAGATCGCCCGTGACCTGATGACCAGCCATCTGGCCAATTCCCTGAAATATCCGGTAGACGGGCTGAGAGAAGCCCTGGAATCTTTGCCTCCGGCAAAAGACGAGTAAATCAAACAGACGGAAATAAGGGGTCATGGGAAGGCCGGCACCCTGTGCCCCAACCATGATTTCCTGTGAGCAAACGCGCTTGGCAAAACCTCCCCAAAGTGCTATGCTCTTTGCTTACAATACCATGAGTAGAATAGCCCTGATTAGTGACATCCATGCCAATCTGCCCGCTCTGGAAGCGGTGATGAAGGATATAGAACAGCTTCAATGCAATGCCGTTTACTGCCTGGGCGATGTTGTGGGCTATAACGCCAATCCGTCCGAATGCCTTGAATTCATCCGCAGCCGCCAGATTCCCACCGTGCGCGGCAACCATGATGAGGAAGCCATTGGAGAAGACAATCCGGCAGGGATGAACCCAGTAGCTTACAATGCCCTGATGTGGACGCGGCAGCAACTTTCCGAAGAACAGAAAAAGTGGCTTCGCCGCGCTCCTTTCCAGCGCATTCTCCCCAATGAAATCGTTCTGGTGCACGCTACACAGGACAAGCCCAACTCCTGGGCCTACGTCACGAATGTGGATACGGCCACCCACAGCATCAATATGCTGCGTGACAATCAATTCCTGTGCTTTAACGGACACACTCACGTCCCCCGTACATTCATCCGCCATGAAGGAAGCATCCATGAATATGAATCCGGGGATATCCAGCTACTCAAAACCAATAAATATCTGATTAATGTGGGCTCCGTAGGCCAGCCCAGAGACGGCGATCCCCGCGCCGCCTACGGCGTGCTTGACGAAGACAGCATGGTGTACTACCAGCGCCGCGTGGAATACGATGTAGCGGAGGCCCAAAGACGCATTCTGGCCGCCGGTCTTCCGGACATGCTGGCGCGCCGGTTGGGAGAAGGAATGTAAATTCGCACCTCCTGAAAGGCCTGCCAAAAGAAAGGAAACCTGCCGTATTGCATTGTTTCCCTTTCATCTTAAGAAGAACCGGGCAGCGCCTTATGTTAGCAAAGGCTTACAAATTTGCATTGCTACTTGCCTCACCTTCCACAAATCGGTAGAGTTCAGCGCGACGAATGAAGACCTATATCATCAGACGACTCCTTCTCATGCCCTTGACGCTCCTGGGGGTTACGTTTCTCGTCTTTTGCATAACCCGTTTTGTTCCGGGAGGTCCCATTGAGCAGATGATGCAGCAGCAAAGCATGAGCGCCCTGTCCGGACAGAAAGCCGGCTCCCAGCGCGGCGACAATAACCTGAGTGAAGCGGATATGGAGCGGCTGGAAGAGCAGTACAGCCTGCAGGAGCCCATCATCACGGCTTATCTGCAATGGCTGGGCGTGCTGCCCAAAAAGATTTTCATTTCCCGTGAGGAATTCGGGGAAATCGGCGGAGCGGGAGAGGGAGACAAGGAAGATGAATATTCCGGCATTTCCGATACGCATACACGGATCAATCTGAATGAAACAGGAGAACAAGTCGTCGTAGTTCGCCAGGACAAGGATTCCGGCAGCGTGAAAGATGCTTTCTTTTCCGGCACGCCGTCCCGGAAAGCCGCTTCAGAAGGCTGGACCGTGGATATAGAATCCCCCATGGACCGCGCGGAACGCTGGGCGCGCCGCATGAGGCAGACGGATAATACGGAGGCCGTCCGCGACAAGGCTCGGGGCTATGCCTGGCGTGCCGTAATGTACAAGACCAGCTTTGACGGGCTGCTCCAGGGAACTATGGGCAACTCGTTTAAGTACAATGAACCCGTATGGGACATGATCAAGGAGCGCATTCCCGTTTCCCTGTACTTCGGCATCCTGAGCGCCATTATTACCTATTCCGTCTGCATTCCCCTTGGGGTAGTAAAGGCAATCCGCCATAAAAGCCTGGTGGACAACATCTCTTCCGTCCTGATTTTCCTGGGGTACTCCGTACCTGGGTTCGCCCTGGGCGCCGTACTGGTGGTGTATCTGGGCGCGCGGCTGGAATGGTTCCCTCTCTGCGGGCTTACGTCTCCGGACTTTGCGGACATGGGGTTCTGGCAACAGGCCGGAGACCTGCTGCACCATACGGTGCTCCCCCTGATTTGTTATGTAGTAAGTTCCTTTGCCATCACCACCATGATGATGAAAAACAACCTGATGGACAATCTTTCCGCGGACTACATCAGGACAGCCATGGCCAAGGGCGTGAGTTTCAGAGGGGCTGTCATCAAGCATGCCTTCCGCAACTCCTTTATACCCATTGCCTCCACTCTGGGCAGCCTCATCAGCCTGATTGTGGCCGGCTCCATGCTGGTGGAAAAGGTTTTCGATATCCAGGGGTTCGGAATGCTGAGTTACCAGGCTCTGATGGACAAGGATTACGCCCTGATCATGGGAACGCTGCTGCTTACCTCCTTCCTGATGGTGCTGGGCAACCTTCTCTCCGATATCATCGTGGCCGCTGTGGATCCGCGCATCAAATTTGAATAATACACATGGTTAGAAAACTGGCATACCTTTTGGTCATTCTGGCGGTTCTTACTGCCGTGGGAGAGCTGTGCGGGCTGCTCCTGCCCACGTTAAGCTGGCCCTTCACCGTCTCACGGGAAATGAGCATGCTCAACATCGTCTGTACGGACCAGAACAACGGCGGCCTTCTGACGCCTCAGGGGAAATTCCTGTGGTTCGGCTGGGTTTGCGTGCTGGTCATGGGAGGCCTCGGGTTCTGGCTCATGCTGAAAGGCCCCCGGAGGTTCCATCCAACGCCGATCACCAAGCGCCGCATCCAGCGTTTTAAAAGCATCTCCCGCGGCTACGTATCCCTCCTCATTTTGCTTGTATTGACGCTATTGGCCTGTATGGACCAGTGCCTGGTAGGCAAGCGGGCCCTCCTTGTCGTTCAGGACGGCTCCTGGTACTTTCCGGCCATGATGCGTAAAGTATACAAGGGTTCTACCTTTGGCCAGACCGGAGATTTTGCGGATGCGGAAGCCAACTACCGCGAACTGAAAAAACAGGTAGGCCAGCCAGGAAAACCTTCCCTCGTCATCATGCCTCTGGTTCCATACGATCCCACGGGAGATTCCACCAACCCCGGTTCGGAAGCTTTGATGGTGAATGAAGACGGTCTCGTCTGCGAGGCCGGCGGCAAGCCGTATTCCGGTTTGGCCTCCCGTTTGCATAAGGATGAAGAAGCCCTTCCCCACATCAGCTACAAATTCCGCAAGGGAAAGAAAGTGGACCGGGCCACCGGCTGGCTGGAAGACAGAACGGAGGTGTACAGCGCCACATATGAAAACAACAACATTGTGGCGGAACATTACAGCGGCCCCGGCACCAAGGAAGAATTCCTGAAACAGACGGATGAACATAAAATCAGCCGTATCTTCTACCACCCCTCCCCGCCCCTCAAGGGGGGCCACCTGCTTGGCACCAATACCCAGGGGGCGGACATTCTGGCTTATCTGTACGGAGGACTCCAGGTAAATATGAAAGCCGCACTCTTCTACCTGCCTATCGTATATTTTATCGGCATCACCTTTGGAATGATGATGGGATACTTCGGCGGCATGTTTGACCTCGGCATGCAGCGCCTTATTGAAATCTTCTCCCAGGTTCCCTTCCTTTTCATCATCATGATTATTTCAGATATGGTTCCCCTTCACATGAAAGGCATGTTCCTGATTATCAGCCTTCTCATCATGTTCGGGTGGATGTCCATGACCTACCAGCTCAGAACCTCCACCATGAAGGAAAAAGCGCGCGACTACGTGGCGGCGGCCCGCGTGCTTGGAGCTTCCACCAGCCGTATTCTTTTCGTCCATATCCTGCCCAACCTGGTCGCCATTCTGGTCACTCTGGTTCCGTTCAGCGTTTCCGCCCTCATTTTGGCTCTGGCTTCCCTGGATTATCTGGGCTTCGGCCTTCCTGACACATACGCCAGCTGGGGCCGCCTGCTCAATGACGGACTGGCGGATCTTTCCGCCAGCTGGGTGGTCACCTCCGCCTTTTCCGCCCTGGTGATTACCCTCCTGCTCGTCACCTTTATCGGGGAGGCTGTCCGTGAAGCCTTTGACCCTAAAAAATTCACTACTTATAAATAAAAGACTCCTGTTTTGCCATTCCCTATGCTCAAGCTGTCCACCATCTTCCGCTCCATCCTTTCTTCCGTGATGCTGTCCCTTCTGCTGGCAGCCGGATCCGGTTGCAAGGATTCCTCCCAATCCCAGGGGGCAGGCTGGCAGCCAAACGTGCCTTTCGGCACGCTCCCTCCGGGATTTGATTCCTTCCCGGAACGATGGAACAAACAGATCAATGACCGCCTGGCTCGTGAGGAAGCTGCCAAGCAAAAGGAAATACGGGAGCTCCGGGACAAGTTTTTTAAAGAGGAAGATTCTAAAGTCAGGGAAAAACTGCAAAGCAAGCTCATTGCGGATGAAGCCGCCCTGTCCGTCATTCACCGCAGGCAGACGGAAGGCGACTACATCAAATTCAAGACCCCGGCGGACATCCCAAGACCTGAAGTGGGAGGATGGACTGGACAATCCGGAGATAGGGGACCCGAATGCCAAAAAAGGAGGCGTGCTGCGCCAGTGGGCCCCCGGATCCTATCCCGACACATTCCGGCCCAACGGCCCGAACAGCAACAGCGGTTTCCGCGGCCCCCTGTATGATGAAATCATCATCGGCCTCGTTTCCATCCATCCGGTTACGGGAAAAATCATTCCAGGAATCGCTCATAAATGGGCGGAATCCCCAGACAGGCGCACTGTTTACTTCGAACTGGATCCGGATGCCCGCTATACGGACGGAGCCAAGGTAAAGGCCATCGACCTCCTGGTGAACATGTATATCCGCACTTCGGAATACAGCCGGGACGTATTCTACAACAACTTTTTTTACCAGAACGCTTCCAACATCACCATCTACGACGACAGCCGCTTTTCCATCACACTCCCCTTCGCCAAACCTCTGCTCCCGTACTATTGCACGCTGTTCATTCCGTCCCCGCCGCATTTTTATTGCGAGTTCGGCCCCAACTACGTGGAACGCTACCAGTGGCGCATACCGCCCACTACGGGCGCTTATGTTGTCAAGCCGGACGGTATCATCCGCGGCCGCCAAGTAACGCTCCAGCGCGTGCCGGACTGGTGGGCCAGGGACAAAAAATTCACGAAATACATGTATAATGTGGATCAAATCGTGTATAATTTCATTGCGGAACCATCCAAGGCCATCGAACTCTTCCGCATCGGAGAACTGGACGTTTTGAACATCACCAAACCGGAACTATGGCACGAACGCATGGAAATACCGGAGGTTCACAACGGCTACATCAACCGCAGCACATTTTACACCATTTACCCCCGCCCTCCTTACGGAGTTTTTCTGAATACCTCCAAAGCCCCCTTCAATGACCTCAATGTTCGCCGGGGGTTCCAGCACGCACTTAATATCCAGAATATCATTGACATTACCTTCCGCGGAGACTACCAGCGGCTCAATTCCTACAATTCAGGTTTCGGCAAATTCACCAATCCCTATATCAAGGCGCGCCCCTATTCCCCGGAACAGGCCCGCGCTTATTTCGCCAGGGCGGGCTACACCATCCCCTGCCCGGACGGCATCCTCCGCAAGCCGGACGGCACCCGGCTCACCGCAGCCATCACCTTCCCCAATTCATCTCCTTCCCTGGCTTCCACTCTGGGCAAGCTGAAGGAAGACGCGCGCAAGTGCGGCCTGGAAATCCAGCTTGACCCTCTGGACTCCACCGTAGCTTTCCGCAAAATCATGGAAAAACGCGCTCAGGCCTCCTTCATGGCCTGGGGATTCACTCCCCCCCATCCGATGAACGAGCAGGGGTTCCACTCCCGGTACGCCTATGATGAGCGTGGAGGCCTTATTACCTATACCAATAACATCTGCGCTTACGCGAACAAAGAAATGGACAAGCTGCTGGACGCAGAAACAAACGCAGCCACGGAAGACGAACTCCAAAAGGCCACGTGGAAAGTGCAGCAGAAAATTGATGACGAAGCCCTGTGGGTTCCCTGCTGGACCACGGAATTCATCAGACTGGGTTACTGGCGCTGGGTCAAATGGCCGAACAGTGCAACTACGCAATTCTGCCATCCCGTCGTATTTGATCCCATGGAAAGTTATCTGTACTGGGTGGATAACGATATCAAAAAGGAAACAATGGAAGCCAAGCGGGAAGGAAAAACATTCGAGGAAGTGGATACCGTGTATGACCAGTATCGCTACATGGACTCCATTGAAAGCCTGGATAACAAGGATGGCGGCGGCAAGCTGCCGTCTGTGCCTGTCATCCCGGAAAGCGGCGACCCTCTGGAACCTTCTGCCACGGAAAAATAACACATGAGCGATCCCCTGTTGGAAATCAAGAACCTGGTCACCGGCTTCGAAACGGAATCCGGCCTGTTGAAAGCGGTGGACGGCGTCAGCTTCACCGTCCCCAAAGGTACCTGCGTAGGTATCGTAGGGGAATCAGGCTGCGGCAAAAGCGTTACGGCCATGTCCATCGTCCGGCTGCTGCCCCAGCCCATGGGGAAAATTTTGGACGGGCAAATTCTGTTCAAGGGCCGCGACCTGGTTCAGGCAAAAGAGACGGACATGCACGGCATCCGCGGCCGCCATATCGGCGTCATTTTCCAGGAACCAATGACGGCGCTCAATCCCGTACACAGCATCAGCAGGCAAATTGGGGAATCCCTGATGCTCCACCGGGGAATGAACACCAGGGAAGCCCGGGACGCAGCCATCCAGCTCCTGCAGCGCGTTCGTATCCCCGCCCCGGAACAGCGTGTGGACGAATTTCCTCATCAGCTCTCCGGCGGCATGCGCCAGCGCGTCGTCATAGCCATTGCCCTGGCCTGCCATCCGGAACTCATCATTGCGGATGAACCTACTACGGCCCTGGATGTCACCGTTCAGGCTCAAATCCTGTCCCTGCTCAAAGACCTTCAGGCGGAAATGGGGTCATCCTCCATCCTCATTACACATGACCTGGGCGTCATCGCACAGAGCTGTGACTCCGTAGTCGTCATGTACGCTGGCCGCGTGGTGGAAAAGGCCCCTGTCCGGGAACTTTTTGCCAACCCCCGCCATGCTTACACCAGGGGACTGCTGGCCTCCATCCCTCAGCTAAGTTCCGTGCGGAAAACCAAACTGCCCACCATTCCCGGTCAGGTGGCCTCTATTGCGGATTTCGTTCCCGGATGCCGCTTCTGCCAAAGGCAGGGCGTGCCCGCGGAAGAACTCACGGAACGCCCTCCCCTCGTGGAAATATCCCCGGACCACTTCGTGGAAGCCTGCCCCCGTTGCGCCAACCTTTAACTTCTTTTTCTACCAGCCATGCCGGAACCTCTCTTGCAAGTAGACAATTTGAAAATGTACTTCCCCGTCCGCTCCGGAATTTTCCTGCGGCAAGCGGGATGGGTCAAGGCAGTGGACGACGTTTCCTTCAATATTTACCCGGGGGAAACGCTGGGCCTGGTGGGGGAATCCGGCTGCGGAAAATCAACCATTGGCAAAAGCATTGTCCGCCTGCTGAAACCCACCGGGGGCTCCATCCGGTTCAACGGCAACAATATCGCCAGACTCTCCCAGCGCAAAATGAGGCCTCTGCGTCCGCACATCCAGATGGTCTTCCAGGACCCTGCGGAATCCCTCAACCAGAGGCAATCCATCGGTCAAATCGTAGCGGAACCCTTTGTCATCCACCGCATGGGCACCCCCGCCGCGCGCCGGGAATGGGTGCGCGGCCTGCTGGATCGCGTAGGGTTGCCGGACAGCGCTATTGACCGCTTCCCCTTTGAATTCTCAGGCGGGCAACGCCAGCGCATCGGCATCGCCCGCGCCCTGACGTTAAATCCCAGCCTCATTATTCTGGACGAACCCGTCTCCGCCCTTGACGTATCCGTCCAGTCCCAGGTGCTCAACCTGCTGCTGGAACTTCAGGAGGAACGCAAACTCTCTTACCTGTTTATTGCCCATGATCTGGCGGTCGTCAAACACATCTCCGACCGCGTGGCGGTCATGTATCTGGGTAAAATCGTGGAAATGTCAGATGCGGAAACCATCTATCAATCCCCCAAACATGCTTACACCAAGGCTCTTCTGGACGCTATTCCGGAACCGGACCCTGCCCGGGCCAACAAGCACCAGCCTCTGCCGGGAGACGTCCCCTCTCCCATCAACCCGCCGCTCGGCTCTGCTTTCGGCCATCGCATCCAGCACCCCTCCTATCCGGAGACGGTGGGAGCGGACCTTACCCCTGTGGAAATAGAACCGGACCACTGGGTAGCCCCTGATCCCTGCGCTCTGGAGCCGGAAGACTGGAATAGAATCCGCCAGCGGTAAAAGGTACGGTAAAACGTTTATCCGTGTCCGCCGGGGAAAAACATATCTGCAAACAAATCCCCTGATTTTTTTCGGGCGGCGGGCAACAGCTTTTAATCACCATGCCCCCGGCATTATCCTACACGTAAATCCGGGGCACGCGGGCGCTGATGCTGGTCAGCACATTGCTGGGGATGGTATTGGCACGGCGCGTCAGTTCCTCCCAGCTTACATTAGGCCCCATGATTTCCACCAGGTCTCCGGTCTCCACATGGTCCATGTAAGTAACGTCCACCATGATCTGGTCCATCGTCACACGGCCCAAAACCGGACAGTACTGGCCATTGATATACACCCTCGCTCCCTGGTTGGACAGGTATTGAAGATAGCCGTCCGCATAGCCGATGCCGATAGTGGCCACCTTCGTGCTCCCTTTCGTTATATAACAGTGGTTGTAGGAAACGCCGTGATTTCCCGGCAGCGTGCGTATCAGAGTAATGCGGCTGTACAGGGTCATGGTAGGCCGCAGCTCCTTATTATAGGGAGACGGCATGGGGGAATACCCGTACAGGATTCTGCCCAGCCTCGCCATATTGGCGCAGGGAACCTTGTAATTAAACACAGCGGCGCTGCTGCACAGGTGCCGGAACTTGTACCGATGGCCTTGGGAAAGTTCATTTACGGCCTCCGTAAAGCCGCTGATCTGTCCGTGGGTGAAGGAAATATCATCGGAAGCTGCGGATAAATGGGAAAACACGCCCTCCAGATCCAGATAACTGAACTGTTTGAGCTTGTCCGTCAGGCCGTGCAATTCACTCGGTAAAAAACCGCTGCGCCCCATGCCGGTATCCACGCCCAAATGGACATGGACGGTTTTGCCGTAAAGGGCGCCCAGGGAATTGAAATGCTCCGCCTCTTCCATGCTGGAAAGAGCGGCGCGCCAGCCGTTCTGCACGATTTCCTCCCGCTCCCCCTCAAAACAGGGACCGAGAATAAACGGGCATGTTTTTGCCCCGGCATCCCTCACCCGGCAGGCCTCCGCCACCGTGGCAACGCCGAAAAAAGCGCAATCTTCGCCATCCAGGGCCTTCACCACCCCTTCCAGACCGTGACCATAAGCCTCTGCCTTCACAATAGCCATCAGACGGTGATCCGGCATAACGCGCCGGACGACGTTTAAATTGTGCCTCAACGCATTGGTATCAATCTGGGCCCATGCTCTGGGAGGGCTTGTGCAACTCATGCCCGGAGTGTAGGAAGACGGTTGATGCTGTACAAGCCGGAATTAAGCCACCTTTCCACTTTTCCAAACGTTCCTCGAAGAGACTGCACGCCGGTCATTCCTCCGGGAACTTGTTGACGGCGGAAAAGCGAAATCCTTTTTTACCCGATTTCAAACTCCTTGCCAATCCCCGACACGAACGATATATTCCCCCCGCACTGCAAATGCGCGGTTAGCTCAGTGGTAGAGCACATGCTTCACACGCATGGGGTCACTGGTTCGAAACCAGTACCGCGTACCATTTTTCTAAACACCCCGGAATTCAATATTCCGGGGTGTTTTTATATTTAGAACAGTCAGCAGATAATACTCGATTGGTTAGATATCCCATTTTGCTTCGTAATGATTGTCTTGTCATCCATCCCTCATAAAGATAATATGGATCAAGTAACCTTCTCCCATCTGTTTAATGCCGCTTTTCAATTCAAATTCAAAACTGGAAATATTGAACCAAATCAAGGAGATCCCATTCCAGCTGGAACGGCAAATTCAACATTTGGTGGAAGCAAATTTAAATAAGTTGCTTGGGCTGGAATTCGTCAAATCCGAATTCACGATATCCGGTTCCGTTCAGAGATTGAGAATTGATACATTGGCTTTTGACAGAAAAAATAAGGCTTTTGTCATCATCGAATACAAGCAGGACAAAAATTTTAGTGTTGTAGACCAAGGCTATGCCTATCTTTCTGCAATGCTTAATAATAAAGCCGATTTCATTCTGGAATACAATGAAGCCCGGAAAATGAACCGCTCAAGCGCAGTAGCGTGGATTGGTCTCAATCCCGGGTTATTTTTATTTCCCAGGGCTTTACCTCTTATCAAAAAGAAGCCATTAATTTTAAAGATCTTCCGATTGCTCTGTGGGAGATAAAAAGATACAGCAATCAAACCATCAGTTTTGAGGAAATCCGAAAACTCAATGCAACGGAAAGCATCAAAACAATTTCATCGAAAAACAGCGACGTAGATGCTGTCAGCAAAGAAGTAGTAGTTTACACGGAGCAGGATCGGTTGAAGAACATTCCGGAAAAGGTACAGGGTATTTACAACAGCCTCAGAAATAAAATCCTCGATTTAGGGGACGTCGAAATCAAAGCCACCAAGCTTTATGTAGCTTTCACGGTCAACGGTTCAAATTTCACGGATATCGCCTTACAGAAACAAGGACTGAAACTCTGGCTCAATCTTCCAAAAGGGAAATTGGAAGACCCCTACAAACTCGCTAGAGACGTTTCCAATATCGGCCATCATGGAAACGGATCTTACGAACTGACTGTAAAAAATGAGGACAGGATGGATTACATACTTACCCTGATTAAACAGTCTTATACACAAAAAGCTTAATTTCTACTGAGAGGAAAGCTTAACCGCGCCATTGCTTTCTTGATGAACGTTGCGTACTCCCGACAGTACGGGCATTGACTTGACTTCCCTTTCTCCGTATGCTCCGCCCGCATGTCTGCGTTGCTGATCACGTCTTTCATCTGGGCGTTGTCATTCGGACTTCTGGGAAACTGCCTGTCCGGCCTCCCTGCCAGCTTTGTCGCGATGGCGCGCATGGCCGGCTCGCTTGCCGTTTTCCTCCCCTTCGTCCGGAGAGTTCCTTTCAGTCATGCCTTGGTGATGATGGGCATAGGCGCCGTCCAGTTCGGAGGAATGTATCTTTGCTATATCGCGGCCTTTCACTATCTGCCTTCCCACCAGGTTGCCCTTTTTACAGCCACCACGCCGATTTATGTGGTTCTGATTAACGGTCTAATGAAAAAACAGCTTCCGCCGCTCCATCTGGCGGCGGCTATTCTTGCGGCCATAGGAGGAGCGGGCATCCTTTGGAAAGGATATTCCGCCGGTAACGGGGTGTTTACAGGAATTGTTCTTGTCCAGCTTTCCAATCTCTGCTTCGCGGCAGGTCAAATAGCCTACATTTCCTTGAAAAATTCCCGGTTCGGGAGAAGTGAAGCTTCCTGCTTCGCCTATGCCTATGCAGGCGCTCTGCTGGTCACGTTGCCCTCCGGCCTGCCGTCAGGGCTGTCCTGCTGGCAGGGGATTTCTGCCGTGCAATGGTGGCTGCTGGCCTATTTGGGCGTCATCGCTTCAGGAGTCTGTTTTTTCCTCTGGAATTACGGCGCCCGGCGGGTCACTCCCGTGAAGCTGGCGGTTATGAACAATCTTAAAATTCCCCTAGCGGCTCTGACTTCCCTGCTTCTGTTCAGAGAGCATCCCAACATGTTCCTGCTGTTCATCGGCTGCCTGCTTATCCTGTCCTCTTTCCTGATCGCCCCCATCCACTTCAAAAAAACTGCGCAGGAATAAATTCCAGACGCCCCATTTTCCTCCATTTTTTTGTGCTGCTTGCCGCCGCCCGGTGGCCGGAGAACGCGACATGTTACGCCAGATTCACCAAAAAACCTGTGCGCCCGGCACACGCCGCCCACGCTCCTGATTGCGGACGCGCGCATTGACACGGACGGCAAGGTGCTCCTGAAATTGGAGCGGAATTGACGCTGACCTATTGAATGCCCTCTCTATTTTCTTCTGTTCCAGCCGGGCATTCCCCTGTAGCATTTCTTTACCATGTCAGGGATGATGAATTGGCAGCAGCTTTTGTCGGACGCGCGCTGGGGGTCCAGGCACCGAAGCACGGCATCTCCGCAGAAAAACCGCAGCAATTATGACCGGGATTACGGCCGTATTCTGTTTTCCAGCGCGTTCCGCCGCCTTCAGGACAAGACACAGGTTTTTCCCCTGGGCCGCAATGATTACGTCCGCACCCGCCTGACCCACAGCCTGGAGGTAGCCCACATCGGTTCCTCCCTCGGCATGCTGGCGGGGGAGTGGCTGGCCAAAAAGGGTTCCCTGCCCTCTCCTATCATGCCTTCCGATGTGGCCACCATTGTTTCCACCGCCTGCCTGGCCCATGACATCGGCAATCCGCCCTTCGGCCATTCCGGAGAAGACGCCATTGAAACCGCCCTGAAACGGCACGGCCTGGAGCTGCCTTTTGAAGGTAATGCCCAGGGATTCCGCATCCTGACACGTACAGGGGATCCGATGGAGGGCAGCGGCCTGAAACTGACGGCAGTCGTTTTGGGCTCCTTTATGAAATATCCCTGTACGCAATCCTATTCCGCCGCCGTCAAGAAAGGCAGCATAGTTGCGGCCAACAAGCTTGAATGCAAAATTCGGCATCGGGGAACAGGAAAGGGAAGCGGCTTCTTTCATGGCTGGACATCTGGGTCTGATCCCGCGTTCCACACCTGATGCAGCCCATCTTTGCTGGAGCCGTCATCCCTTGGCGTATTTAATGGAGGCTGCGGATGATATCTGTTACCGCATCGCGGATATTGAAGACGGGTACTTTTCCGGCCTTCTGGATTTTGCTCCCACCAGGGATTTATTCAGTCCTTTCCTGACGGAATCCCAGCTCCGTTATGTCCGGGAGCTGGAAGAAAAGAAGGAAAAAGATTCCTGCATCCATTACATGCGCGCGATCGCCATCGGAAAAAGCATTCAATCCGCCGTGGACAGTTTCGTGAACCACGAGGAAGATCTGCTGCAAGGAAGGATGGAACAATCCCTGATAGACAGCTCGGAATTGTCCGCTCCACTGAACGGCCTGTATCAGTACGCCATCAAGAATGTGTACCGCGCCAGGGAGGTTATTGAAGTGGAAGCCATGGGTTATAAGGTTCTGGGCGAATTGATCGATTTCTTTATGGAATGGGTGAATCATCCGTCCTCCGGCCAATCCCAAAAAATCGCCATCATGCTTCAGGGCACCGGCGTACCCCGGAACAACGGCGGGAAGGCTGCACGCCTGGCGCACATGCTTGATTATATTTCCGGAATGACGGATTCTTTTGCCCTGGAGACTTACCGGAAGTTGACCGGAATTCTGTAGCTCCTTCCGGCAGGCCGGCTTGTGGACGTATTGCAGAATTCCCCTCCCTTTCACTGAATAAAAAAGCTGCCCCGCACGGGGCAGCTGTCGTCAACTTCATGAATACGGATTTCTCCGCTATTTCATGAAGCCGTTAAAAGCAGAAATTGGTTTCTATGTTTTTCAAGCGTTCCCTGACGGCTTCCGGCACGGCAGATTTTTCCTCCTGCGTATTGTAGGGGCCGGAATACAGAACCTTTCCCGCAGAGTCCGTCACATGAACTGTGGTTCCCGTCCGGGAATTGGAAGAAACCACGATAGTCCCGTTGACATCCGACATCCGGACGGAAGACGTGCTCTGGCCCCCTCCGGAAACCTTGCCCATGGGAGGCATGGGCATTTGATGAAGTCCCTGCAAGCTCCGGAGCATTTGCGCCGCGCCGGGAGTCAGGTTCATCCGGCTGATGATATCGTCCATCCGGTAATCATCCATGACGGAATCCTTCAAAAACTCATCCATCATCTGCTGCATATCCAGAATACGCTGGGGGAGATTAGGCCGTGCAGCCATTCCGGAAAAAGGCGCCGTCTGACGCCGGACGGAAGGAACTGCGCGGGGCTGCGTGCGGGGATCCCCCTGGGCCGCCAGTATTTCTTCAGCGGAAAGCGTTCCCCCATCCAGGGTAATTTCAACAGTCTCCCTCTTTCCTTTCCGGTAAAATACAGCCGTAATCCTGTCTCTAGGCACCTTTTCAGACAGGGCTTCCGTTACAGACTGCGGTCCGGACAGGGAGACATCCCCCAGCTTGACCATGACGTCATTTTCCTGGAGCCCTGCCTTGGCGGCGGGGCTGTCCGGCATCACTTTGGTCACCAGCACTCCGGGAAATCCGCTAAGCTCCAGCTGCGCAACGAGCGCTTGGGGCACCGTGCCCGGAACAATTCCCAGTCTGGCCGGTTTGGAAGAAGGGAGCGGCTTCACCTGATGCGCATACGGTGTCGGTGTCAGAGGAGGCGGCTGAAGGTTGTCCGTACTTCCTGCGGGCCGGTCAATGGAATATCCGGAGCCCGAACCTACCAGCAATCCCAATGTCAGAAAGATACAGGTTTTCATATCCATGTAAGATAATATACAGCATCTGTCCATACAATGTTCAAAATTTGTACATTTTTTTCGCCGCTTCCGGATCGGCATCCTTCGCCGCAGAACACCGAAAAACGCCAGGCATCTTTCCTGCCCGCCAAGGAAAGCCGCAATGCCGCAGCAGATCGCACAATTCCGGCGATATTCATGCACCGCAAATTTTAATATTCCTTTTCAGGAAGAATTTTGCGGATAACGGCGGGAGCAATCACAGGCACGCGCTCATCCCCTCCCTGCAATTCAAAAAGGGTGGGCGTCCGGAGCAACTCCCGCTTTTCACCGGGAATCACAGGAGTTTCAGCCTTTTCCGAGGAAACTTCCCCGGCATTTCCGGCTGCCACCGTCCCTACGGGCGCCACCAGAGCATGTTGAACCAGCATGACGGCCCCCACAACGGCAGCCGCGGAAATGCCGGAAATACAGGCAAAACGCCGCCACAGGGGGATGCTGAACGCTTTTTCCTGTTTTTCATCACTGACGCAATTCATGGCTTGCGCTATTTTACAAACGGAAAATTCCAGCATGGAAGAAGCGGAAAGCCTTTTCAACCGGGTTTCCATCTCATGTTCGGATTCCGCACACATCAGGGCACAGCACTGCTCCCTGAACAGAACCCTTGCCGGAGAGGGCCGAAGGCGTTTCAGGAGGGATTCCATCTCATGAATTTCATCATCGGAGATTTCATCACGCCGGAGACGGTTGTTCAAAGGGAAGATTTCCTCACACTTTCCGGCCAGCCGGGAAATAAATTCATCAGATACGGGAAGGGGCTGCAGAGCGGCAGTACCGCCGCCTTCTTCCTCCCCTGCGACGGATGATGTTGTTTCATGTTTCATAAGGGTAGAGCGGCATTAGAATTGATTCTTTTTATTTCTCAAAGCCCTGCGGAGCAAGTCAATACCGTAACGGTACCGGCTCGCCGCCGTATTCTGAGAGATTTCCAGCGTTTCCGCAATTTGCTGAAAAGTTTGTTCCCCCCATATTTTCAGGACAATGACCTCGGAGAATTTGGAAGGGAGCTTTCTGAGCTGCATTTCCATGAACTGTTTGAGTTCCTCATCTGCCGCGGCACTGGAAAACCAGGGGTCCGTATAAACATCTTCGTCCCGTTCAGAGGCGCAGGCCTCATCCTCCCTTTTCTGGCGGCGGTCGGATTTGCGGCCATAATCCACCGCCAAACGCCGGATGGAGGCAAAGACATAGGAGAGCCACGCCTCCTGCCCTCCCACAAATTCCCCGGAGGCCTCCTTGCGAGCCAAACGTACCAGGGCATCCTGAAGTATATCCTCCGCATCTTCCGGTGAGCGGGACTGCTGGCGTGCAAACAGCAGCAGCTGGGAAGCATGTTCCCGCAGCCACTCATCCCAACTCAGCAAATGGCTGCTTTCTTCATCAACCTCCTCATTCCTGACGTAAGCCGGCGTATTCATTTCTGCATCCGTACATTCGGTTCCTTCATCAGCCATAGCGCAACAGCCCTGTTTTTTTGTTTAAAATAAAAAACGGAAAGGCATGGCCCTCCCCCTTCGACGGAAGACGGCCATGCCTTTCGGAACAATTTTTACTTCTCCTGATTGATATGTTTCCGCATATTGTCAATCCACGGTTCCAGTTTTTTGGCGGCTTGAGACTCCGGATCGGCATCACGGGCAATTTCCAGGTATTCCAAAGCCTTGGGCAAATTACGTTCCAAGGTATACCCATCACTGATATATTTGGCGATCTTCAGGCGGATGGGAGGAAGCGTATCCTTTTTTTCCAACATCTGCAATGCTTCCTCCCGGCTGGCGCGCGTTTCTTCTGCGGAGAGCCTCCCCGAATATTTTTGGCAGAACTGTTCCCACATAAGCCGCTGCTTCTCCATGGCTGCGGCTTTTTCAGACTTCTTTGCAAAACCGTATTTGTCCTCCGGGTCCAGAGCGGAAATTTCTGCAATCAACCCCTTCTGGAAAGGCTGCAAATCTTCCGGAAGCACGTTCAGGGCCTTAACCAGTTGCTCCAGTTTTTCCTTTCCTTTCAATGGCTGGGCCGCCGCTACGGTCTCTTTCAACTTCCTCCTCGTTTCTCCGGCGGCCTCCAGTTTTTTCAGATATTCCTCCGGAGTTCTGGTGGCACCCACTATTTTAGCGTAGGGAGCGCCATTTCCTTCCATCAACAGAACGGATGGGAACGAGGAAACGCCATAACGCCGCATCAGCTCTTCATGGAATTTTAACTGTTCCGGCGGCATTTTCCCGGCAGCCTTGGGGAAATCCAGTTCCAGCAGCACGAATTGATGATCCGCCGCATATTTGACGAACGCATCCGTGTCAAAAATATTTTTGCGCAGGTAAATGCATCCGGGACACCAGTCGGAACCGGTAAAATCAGCCAGCACAGGATGTCCGCCCTTTCCGGCCTTCTCCAGCGCTTTATTCCAATCAGTCTCCCAGGAGGAAGACGCGGAACAAATCAAAGCGGAGGCCAAGGAAAGAACGCCAATTGCAGGAAAAAATGAATTTCTCATCTTAACCGTACTATAGCAGGATACCGGGGCTTGTCATTCTTTTTTAAGGGCTGGCCCCCTCGGAACCGCAAGCCCCGCGAAATGCCGGAGAAAAGACGCCTATTGCTGTGAGCGGCGGCGGATATCCTGGCTCAGGCGCATGGCGCAGAAGTCCGGACCACACATGGAACAGAAATGGGCTTTTTTGGCGTTGGCATGGGGAAGCGTCAGGTCATGGAAGGAACGGGCCTTTTGCGGATCTAGGGCAAGGTTGAACTGATCCTCCCAGCGGAATTCAAACCTGGCCTGGGCCAAAGCGTTGTCCCTCCATTGCGCGGATGGATGCCCCTTCGCCAGGTCTGCGGCATGGGCCGCCAGCTTGTAGGTAACCACGCCTTCCCTCACATCCTCCCGGTCAGGAAGCCCCAGATGCTCTTTTCTGGTTACATAGCAAAGCATGGCGCAGCCAAGCTGGCCGATGATCGCCCCTCCGATAGCTCCGGTAATATGGTCGTAACCGGGGGCGATGTCCGTTACCAGCGGACCCAGCGTGTAAAAGGGCGCTTCCATGCACCATTCCAGCTGCTTGCTCATGTTCTCTCCAATAAGGTGCATGGGAACGTGGCCGGGGCCTTCATTCATGACCTGCACGCCCGCTTTCCACGCGCGCATGGTCAAATCCCCCTGCACTTCCAGCTCCGCCAGCTGGGCGAAGTCGTTGGCGTCCGCCACGGAACCGGGCCGCAGGCCGTCCCCGATGGAGACGGCAATATCGTAAGCCGCCAGAATGGAACAAATTTCATCCCAATGGGAATAAAGGAAATTTTCCTGTTCGTGGATCATGCTCCACTGCGCCATGATGGAACCGCCGCGGGAAACGATGCCCGTCATGCGCCGCGCCGTATGGTTCACGAACCTGAGCAGAAGGGCGGCGTGCACCGTCACATAGTCCACGCCCTGGCGGGCTTGTTCAAGCAGGGTATCGCGGAAAACCTCCCAACTCAGGTCAGCCACCTTTCCTCCCACCTTTTCCAGAGCCTGGTAAATGGGTACAGTCCCGATGGGGACAGGGGAGTTTCTTAAAATCCATTCCCTCGTCGCGTGGATGTTTTTCCCGGTGGACAGGTCCATGACGGTATCCGCCCCCCAGTGAATGGCCCAGCGCAGCTTTTCCACCTCCTCCTCAATGCTGGATCCCAGCGCGGAGTTGCCTATGTTGGCGTTGATTTTTACCAGGAAATTGCGGCCGATGGCCATCGGTTCACATTCCGGATGATTGATGTTGGCGGGAATCAGCGCACGGCCGGAGGCAATTTCATCCCTGACGAATTCAGGCGTAAAGTAAGCAGGCATGCGGCAGCCCTTCCGGCGTTCCGGGGCATGTTGGTGATCCAGCCGATCGCGGGCCACCATGCTGGACGGCCCAAATCCTTCCTGCGCCTCCAATTCGGACGGCCGCGGCATCATGGTAAGCGTTTCCAGAGCTTCCGCAACCTCGTCCGGGCGGCTTTTAGCGTTCGGATAGCGGTCGTATATCGCCTTGAAAACCTGTTCCCTGCCCAAATTTTCCCGGATGGCGACAAATTCCATTTCCGGCGTAATAACGCCCCGCCGGGCGTAATAACGCTGTGTCACAGGCGTTTCCCCCGCGGCACGCAGGGAGCGCTCCTGCTCCTCATCCTCTTTCACATCCCCGCGGGCCCGTATCCAGGCGGCACGCAGGGGGGGAAGCCCGTTCTCTGCAGTCCCTTCATACGCAGCGTCCCCCCAGGGGCCGGAGCAATCGTACACGCGCACCGGGTCATTAGGATGGGAGGAGCCGTCGGGCAGCAAGGTATCGCTCAAAAGGATTTCCCTCATGGGAACCCGGACATCCGGGTACAGACGGCCCGGAACATAAATGCGGCGGGAACCGGGATAGGACAAATTGGAGGTATCGTTCATGGGATGAGTGCTGTTCTGTTCCGGCAGGGGAACAGCGGAAACGAAACCTCCCCGAAAAACGGGACAAGCCCGTTCCATCGAACTCCCTGCGGCGGAATTATTCGCATCAGGTTTGAAGGGTTCTGCGGAAACAGCATGCCGTTCCCGCAATCTCAGCCTTTATTTGGGCACCCCTGCCGAACAGGAAAAAGAATAACACGGACTTTCTTTTCATCCAAGCGTTTTCCAGCCCGGCGCGGTGAAACCGGAGCGCCAAAAAGACAGACTCCGTTCCCTCCCGGCAATCAACACGGGGAAGTTTCTCTACCCTCCAGGCGGATTCACGCGTTTTTCCTCCTCCATTTCAGCAGAAAAACGGAGTTGGCGATCACGACGACGGATCCCGCATTGTGAACCAGCGCGCCAGCCACGGGACTCAGGATGCCGCCCGCAGCCAGGATGATGGCGATGAAGTTCAGAGCCATGGAGAATGTCAGATTGCATTTGATTGTCCCCATCATGCGCCTTGACAGACGGAGCAGATGGGGCAGTTCCCGGATATCGTCATTGACCAGGACAATATCTGCGGCATCCACGGCAATGTCACTTCCTATACCGCCCATGGCAATTCCCGCATGAGAGGTTTTCAAAGCAAGGGCATCATTGATTCCGTCCCCAACCATGCACACACGGTTCCGCTCCTTCTGGCACGCGTCAATCCAGTTGAATTTGTCCTCCGGCAGGCATTCCGCGCAAACCAGGTCAATCCCCAGTTGTCCGGCGACACGCGCGGCGGCATTCCCATGGTCCCCGGTCAGCAATACGGGAACCACTCCGGCATCCCGTACTTCCCGGATGGTAGCTACGGCATTCTCCCGCAAGGTATCCGACAGGGCGATCAACCCTGCGGCCTGCCGGTCCATTCCTATGAAAATCACGGAGCACCCCTCCTCCTGATACCGTTCCGCCGCACGTCTGGCCTCATCGGACAGCTCCACCCCGTTTTCCCTGAACAATTCCAGGTTGCCGGCCAGAAGTTCCTTTCCCTGCGCCACAGCCCGTACTCCCCTGCCGGGAATCATGCGGAATTGTTCCGGTTGGGGAAGTTCCCGCACTGAATCTTTCCGGTAACAGCGGACAATCGCCTTGCCCAGAGGATGTTCAGAACGCAGTTCCGCACAGGCGGCATATCTGTAAAGTTCCTGTTCCGGGAGCTCCGGCAGGAAACTGCGCACGGCCGCCACGCGCGGAGCACCGCAGGTAAGCGTGCCCGTCTTGTCGAAAGTGAGATGGGACACGCAGGACAGGCGTTCCAGGGCATCCCCTTCCCGCACCAGAAAGCCATGCCTGGTGGCGTTCCCGATGGCGGCCATGACCGCCGTGGGAGTTGCCAGCACAAGCGCACAGGGGCAGAATACCACCAGAATGGTAACGGCGCGAATCAATTCGCCCGTGGCCATCCAGGTCCCCCCTGCGGAAACCAGGGCAATGGCAACGATCCAGGTGGCCCAGCGGTCCGCCAGCCTCACGATTTTAGCCTTCCCCGCATCTGCGGATTGGACGAGGCGCACCATGCGCTGGATGGAACTGTCCTTCCCGGTCCTGGCCGCCTTCATGTCAAAGGTTCCGAACTGGTTGACCGTCCCGCTGGAAACCTCATCCCCGGCTTCCTTGTCTCTCGGAAGAGGTTCCCCCGTCATTACGGACTGGTTGACGGAAGTGTGCCCGGAAAGAATAACGCCGTCCGCCGGAATCGTCTCTCCGGGCAATACGCGGAGAATATCCCCGATGCGAACCTCTTCCGCCGGAATAACCTCCTCCCTGGTTCCTTCCACTTTCCGGGCGGTCGCCGGGGTCAAACGGACCAGCCTTTCAATACCCTTCCGGGCCCGGGCCACGGTCAGCTCCTCAAGGAGTTCCCCAAGCTGCATGATAAATGCAACCTCCCCTGCGGCGAAGTCCTCCCCAATGATGACGGAGGCGATCAACGCGATGGAAACAAGCACTCCCGCCTTAATATCCCAGGCCGTCGCCAGGCCAAGAACGGCTTCCAGCACAACTGGAACGCCGCACAGCACAATGGCTATCCATGAAACTTCAAAGGGCAAAGGTTCCATGCCAAGCATGCTCATTAACAGAGCTAATCCGGAAACGGACAACAGTGCGACTTTCCGCCTTGTCCCTCCCCATTCCAGCAATTTTTCCAATCGGTCCAGCATATGATGATTTTTCTTTTTATACCCATACAGGTACGGGCATTTATATACCTATAGGGGTATAGGTTTTCAAGAAAAAAAATATGAGAGCCACCCCCGAACCTGCCGGAAAAAGGCATTAACCCATTGTCCCATTCAAATCATGTTGGCAAACCGCTCAACCGCCTTGGTGAAGCGCGCGATCGTCTCTTCCGGGTCTCCGTGTTCCAGCCCGTCCCGGACACAATGGCTGATGTGCCCCTCCAGTACGACCTGCCCCACCTTATGCAAGGCGGACTTGGCGGCATTGAGCTGCGCAAGAACATCTTCACAGGGAACGTCTTCGTCAATCATCCTGTCGATTGCCTGCACCTGTCCGATAATCTTCTTGAGGCGGCGATGCAAATTTTCGGAATTCATGCATTGTTTCATGGCGGCGTTTCCTGATGCTGCTGAGGGGTACTCGTATTATCAAGTTATCAGGCAGACAGGAAATGCTGTCAAGAACAGAGTCCTCCCCCGGCAGGCGGCTCCGTGCATCTTCCAACGAAAACACCGGACGGTTTTTCATTATTTTCCCCTCTTTTCCTTTTGCCGGGGAACTTTCTTCATTCCTTGCTCTTCTTTCCGCGCGGAGTGTGGTTGGGAGCCTGGGATATCCGAGAGAGGCCAAATCCTTCCTCACAAAATCCGGCACCACCCCGGCTATTCCCCTGACGCGTTTCCTTTCCTCTACAAAAAGATCACATAAATTGGGAGTTAAGTCCTTCCGGTCATGAAAATCGTTTTCAATTACTCCGGCTCCCGCAATGGTATTCCGCTGCCCGTCCACAATAACGTACCATTGAGGAATCCCTGTTTTCCGCTCCATGCATTCCTTCATGCTTTCTTCATAAACTTCTGAGGGAATACCCCATTTGGAACTGAACCAGGAAGAAGCCGAGAAAAGAAATTCGGAATGATTCCTTAAACAAATTAATTAGCCGATATTCCTTTCTTCCATTCTTCCCTGCCCTGACAAGCCCCTTCCGGCCCCTGTCAAATCGGCGGGCATGGAGGGAATCCATCGTGCACCGGGTTCTCTCCTGCAAAGGCGCGAATATTTCCCGGGCTTTGGAAAGAGTAAAACATTTTACTTCCATTCCCTGCGGAAAGAAAAGAAAGACCCGTTTTCATCTAGTCAGCCGTGTAAAAATGGGATAGACCTTTTTCCGGAATGCGCCCTGCCGGCTGCAACCTTTCACCGGAGACGGGGTTTATAAAAGGGAATTTCATGGATGAAGCACAAGACATGCCGCCTGCGGAACCAGACGAAGATGCCAAGCTGATGCTGAGGGTCAGGAATGGCGACGCTTCCGCCATGGAAATGCTGGTCCGCAAACACCAGAATTCCGTATATGCGACGGTGGCCCGTATGCTGAACAACGGTCCGGAGACAGAGGACATCGCCCAGCAGGTATTCATCCGCATCTGGAAGGGAGCCGGGAATTATGAACCTTCCGCACGGTTTACCACATGGATGTTCACCATCCTGCGCAATCTGGTGTTCAATGAAGTGCGCCGCCAGAAGCGCAAGCCCACCACCTCCGCAGACGCCATGGAGGAGGAAGGAGGCATGGCCGTGTTTCTGGAACCTTCCCAGACCCCGGACGAAGCACTGGAACATACGGAACTCCAGCACGCCGTGGACGCGGCAATCGCCGCTCTGCCGGAAAAGGCGCGGCTGGCCGTCCAACTGCGCCGTTTCGAAAACATGCCCTATGAGGAAATAGCCCGGGCGCTGGATATGACGGTTCCCGCTACCAAAAGCCTGCTGTTCCGCGCCAGAAACATGCTGAAGGAGGCTCTTGCTTCCTTTTTATCCTGACAATGGCGTCCTCAAAACAAGTTAAGAACACACCGCCGGCTTTCCCGCCAAAGGGTGGGGATCCGGTTCCTGGTACAGTTTCCCGTCTTTAGCGGCAAATAACCCGTAGCGCAGCGGCCAAGTCCTTTCACAAAAACACCCGGAAACAAAAAAACGGGCCGTTCTCCAACGAAAACGGCCCGTTGAACATGTTACCGGGAAACGGAATCAGCGCGCATTTTTTGCGTTAAGAACATCCTTATAGGGAATTTTCAGGAAGTTCAGCGCCCCCTGGGATTCGTACAGCACGCCCACATGGTTCTTATCTACCGGCGCCAGGCAGGAATATCCCCAGCCTTTGCGGGCATCATAAAGAAGCCATTTGTCTTCCGGCCATGACCCGGCATCATTCGTAGAAGCTTTCAACGTCATGTGGGAACGTCCGGATGTGGTATTGGGATTGGAAAACAGAACCACTCTGCCCGCGCCCGGAACGCCGTCCACGGCAAGCAGACTGCCCTGGCAGACCGGTTCCTTCAGCTGGGCAGTGCGGTTGGTGGGGTGTTTTTCCCACGTTTGGCCCAGGTCTTTCGTAACGCCCACGATGCGGGAACCGCCCCAGTTGCACCGGGCGTTGATCATGACGGAGCCGTCTTCCAGCTCAATCACCTGGGCTTCCGTCGTCTGCTGGTTGACGCCCGTGCCGCAGTGCCAGGTTTTTCCCCGGTCTTTGGAATAAACAATGGTGGACCACGGCACCCCTTTGCCGTCCCAGTACTGGGCGGCGAAGACCAGCGTGCCGTCTTTCATGCAAATGCCATTGCCGGGTCCATTAAATAAAATGCGCCAATCCTTGTTCTTGGTTTGTTCCGTGATATTGATCGGACTGGACCAGGTCAGGCCGTCGTCATCGCTGTAGGCCAGCACCAGCTGTCCACAGGCCTCCGGAGAATTGTCTCCGGACTTGCTGCCCCAGATGGAATGCCTGTGGCTCCATATGGCGGCCACCCAGATGCGCCCCGTCTTTTCATCCACCAGAATGGCCGGATCCCCTACGCCCCTGGTAGCCCCCAGAGAGGGGTCAATCTTGGAATCATCAATGGCGATTTTGACATCAGACCAGGTGCGGCCTCCGTCCGTAGAGCGGCTTACGCCCACATCAATGTTGGCCGGAAGGTCTCCGGAATGGTTGTACCGGATATCGTACACGGCCAGCAGGATTCCCTTCCTGGAACGGGCCAGACCGGGAATACGGTAGAATTTTGATTTGAAATCCCCATGCCTGACTACGGCCACGCCGATGCGCTGCGCCACGGGAGTCGCATTGGCAACCCTCACCGGTTTATTGCCCGCCACAACGCTGGCCGGACGCACCACCACCCTGCCGTCCAGGGAGGCTCCTTCTTTCATCGTCACGCAAGCCCACAGGTAATTGTCTCCGGGCTCCAGCTCCATTTTCCCCTTCACAGAAATCTGGGGTCTGGCGGAACCGGCAAGCTTTACTGTACCAAAAACTTGGGAAGAGTCTTTCGGGAACGGCTCTTCCCCATGATGGATGATAGGGGCCTCTTCCCCCCGTATTACAGCCACGGACTCAATGTCGGAAAGCTTCGTCGTACCCGTAAAATCCAGATTGACAGCTGTCAGGAACTGAGGATTAAGGCAGCCGTCCGTCCGGACATTCAGAGAAAGAACGGGGCTGCACGGGATACGCACCATCACCGGGTAAATGGAAGAGGCCATCTCCACCTGCGGATTCACTTTCATGGGAATACAGGGAACAAGAAACAGGTCGTCCAGCTTCATTCCCTTGTTTTCCGGAGAAGTAAGCCTGAACACCAGGGAACGCGTTCCGGAAGGAACACTGGCTTCTATCCTGGTACGAAACCCGCCCGTCCTGATATCCTTGCCGTCATAAATTTTCTTTTCTCCATTCGGCCCTATGGCCACAATGGAAAATTCAAAAGGGGCCTGCCCGGTCCATCGCTCCGCCCAGGCAGAAAGCCGGACTTCCCTGGAAGGCGTATCCTTCAAGTCCAGTTTCAATTCAGCATCCTGTCCGCCGAACATTCGCAGGGAGGCTTCTCCGGATTTTCCCCCTCCTCCGATTTCCGCCACACCGTTCCGGCAGGACATAAGGCCGTATTTGGTGGAAAGCGTTGTAAACTTGCCACGCCTGGCCTGCTCAAAGCTTTCCTTGCCGAGAACGGAGGGAATAGACAGGCCCAGTGCGCACAACAGGCCAAGCCCCATTAATTTATTCAAAGATAAACGCATCGTATTTATGGTGTGTTTCGCGGGATATATACGCCGCCCCCCGCGGCAATCTTGCCCGGAGCAGCGTTATTTGCCGGTCCGTTTCCTAACACACGGCTTTCCGTTGCGTCCAGCCCCGCTTGAACGGCCTGAGGAAAGACCAGTCCTTACTTTCCCGTTTTTCCTCCGGAAAGAGCCGCCGGCTCCACGGAAATCACGGGACGTTCCGGGAAAGAACTGGAATTCCGGTGCATATAATAATGAGCCCAGTGAAGAACCACCTTGTCCCCCGGTTTAAGGGCGGATATCTTCTTCAAAATATCCGCACTCTGCAGGATGGGCTTGTGCGCCGGATTAACGTCAACCATCAGCTGCTCCTGCTTTTCATCGCCGTACTTGCCTGGTTTCCGGTAATCCAGGTACTTGACGATCCGGAAAACGGCGAAATCCCTGGCATGGTCGCACTTGTCCGGGCACAGGGAAGTAAGGAACCTGCATTTCCGATGAATCATTCCCGTAAATTCCGCTTCCGCCACATGATCCGACAACAATTCCCCGGAAGGCAGTTCCGCATCCCCCTGTTCATTTACCCTTCCCGGGGCCGCAATGGGAGAATCTTCAGCCAGAACGCTCCAGAATCCGGCCAGGCCCAGACAGACGGCTAGAATACTCTTCTTCATCTCTTCATTCCTATCCGCCGCGGAAACACAAGTCAAGAAGAAGAAAGAGCTTCTGCGGACACTGACGGAATATCACCATGGAAAAACATCATTTTATTTTTTTTATCAACAGGTTGGATAATTTCTGGACTCTTTTCGGTTTCCAGATTGACGCACCGCCGTCCTTGTGAGAAATTGACAAAAGCAATATGGATAACAACCGTACCTCTACCGTGCCGATCGTTCCCAAACAATACCGGCTGCCGTTCTTCATGCTGGTCTCCTGTTTTGCGCTGTGGGGCCTCCTGAACAACATGACGGACAACCTGGTTCCGGCATTCAGCAAAATATTCATGATCAATGCTTCGGAATCCGCCGGAGTTCAGATTTCCTTCTATGGGGCCTATGCGGTGCTTGCCATTTTCGCCTCCATCCTTCTGGAGGAATTTTCCTATAAGGCGGGCGTCCTCATCGGGCTGGGGCTCTACATGATCGGCGCGCTGTGCTACATTCCCGCCGCCATCGGGCAAAGTTTCGATATCTATCTGATGGCTATCTTCGTGCTGGCCGGAGGCCTCTCCATTTTGGAGACCACCTGCAACCCCTTCGTTCTCTCCATGGGGTCCCAGGAAACGAGCGTCCGCCGTCTGAACTTCGCCCAGGCCTTCAATCCCATAGGCTCCCTGACAGGTATTTTCCTGGCCAAATATTTCATTCTGGCACACTTGAACGATGCGGACATGGACACCCGCAAAGCCATGGACCCGGAACAACTGAACGCCATTGTCAGCGATGAACTTTTCTGGGTATGCGTTCCTTATGTGGGCCTGGTAGCCATCGCCGCCGTCATCTGGTTCTTTTTCTGCCGTTACAAATCCGACGATGAAAACGTACCCACCCGGGAAAACACACAGCCCCTTTCCTCTAAACTCGGCCGCCTGGGACTCTGCATCGCCCTGATTCTCATCCCCTTCCTGTTCCAGTACTATTCCGCTTTCGAATTCAGCATGGTGCAGCAAATCCTGATTATGATGATCGGGCCCATCGCCTTCCTGCTCATCATGCCGGACTACCGCTGCCAGCTTATGAAACTGGTGAAGCTTCCGCGCTACTTCTGCGGCGTGGCAGCCCAGTTTTTCTATGTAGGCGTGCAGATTGCCGTGTGGACGTGGACGATTAAATACATCATGTCCGTCTTCCCCGGAATGCAGGAAGCGGCGGCCTCCAACTACTATATCTTTTCCATCATCCTGTTCATCGCCTGCCGCGCCATCACTACGGCCCTGATGAAAATTTAACCCGGCCAACATGATGTCCCTTTTCGCCGTCGCCGGCATTCTCTGCTGCCTGGGCACCATCTATCTGCCCAGGGAAATCTCCGTCTGGACACTGGTCGGAATCTCCGGCTGCATGTCCCTGATGTTCCCCACTATTTACGGCATCGCCCTGCGCGGACTGGGGTCTGAAGTGAAACTGGGAGCTGCGGGCCTTATCATGGCCATTCTGGGCGGCGCAGTCATTACCCCGTACATGGGTTCCTGGATAGACAACACCACAGTAAAAAACCAGGTGGCCTATTTTGAATCCATCAACCGTCCTCTGATCGCGCAGGCGGAAGCTGCGGACGCTCGGAAATCCTTATCTGGAGCCATGCTGGCGCTGTACAGGATGTCAGAAGCCAGCCCTGCGGACGGAGAAGAACAAGCCAGGGCCGCCGGCAAATTCCAGAAAAACCTGGAAACCTTCTTTACCCTCCCCTCCCTGGAAGGGGACGCTTTTGAGCAGGCGGCCAAATCCCTGCCCGGCTGCTCCTCCCTCAAGCCTAGGGAACTGGCCGTTTTCAAAGCCAATCTGGAACGCCTCCCCGCTCCTGCCGGAAGAGAACAGCAAATTCAGCAATTCTCCCTGATTCCGGCGCTCTCCACGTTATCCGGAAACCAGGCGGAAGTGCTGGACAACCTCATCGCCCTGCCCCTGGACATGAAGCAATTCCAGACGGCCCAGGAAAACTTCGTGGAAAAAGCGGTGCGGTCATCCTTCTTTATTCCCATCATCTGCTTTGCCGTGGTATTAATTTACGGCTTCTTCTTCCGCAACACTCATCTGAAAAAGGAAGAGGAAGAAAAGCCTGCCCAGGCATGAACCAGCTTCACATCACCTACGCAAGATATGAAAACAGCATTACCAACCATCGGTATCCGCCCCACGATTGACGGTCGCCGCCTCGGCGTCCGGGAATCCCTGGAAGATCAAACCATGAACATGGCCAAGGCGGCCGCCGCCCTTATTGAGGCCAACATCCGCCACGCCTCCGGAGAACCCGTCAAATGCGTGATTGCGGACACCTGCATCGGCGGCCCGGCGGAAGCCGCCGCCTGCGCGGACAAATTCAAGGCCAACAACGTCGGCGTCTCCCTGGCCGTTACGCCCTGCTGGTGCTACGGCAGTGAAACATTTGACATGGATCCGTTCACTCCCAAGGCCATCTGGGGCTTCAACGGCACGGAACGCCCCGGTGCCGTGTATCTGGCCGCTGCGCTGGCCGGCCTGAACCAGAAAGGATTCCCGGCTTTCTCCATTTACGGAAAAGACGTGCAGGACGCCACGGATACTTCCATCCCGGAAGACGTAGCTGAAAAAATCCTGCGCTTCTGCCGCGCCGGCCTCACCGTAGCCACCCTCCGCGGAAAAGGCTATCTTTCCATCGGCGGCTGCTCCATGGGCATTGCCGGTTCCATTGTGGACCAGTCTTTCTGGGAAAATTACCTGGGCATCCGCGTACAGGCCGTGGACATGACGGAAGTGCGCCGCCGCATGGACCAAAAGATTTATGACGAAGCGGAATTCGACCTCGCCATGCAATGGGCGGATTCCGTCTTTAAATTCGCCGAGGACAAAAACCGTCCGGATCTGAAGCTGGATGAAGCCGGACGCCGCAAAACCTTCAAGGAAAGCGTGCTGATGGCCATGATCTTCCGCGACATGATGCAGGGCAATCCCAAGCTCAAGAAAATCGACCGTGAAGAAGAATCCCTGGGTTACCAGGCCATTGCCGGCGGCTTCCAGGGCCAGCGCCACTGGACGGACTTCTACCCGAACGGAGACATCGCGGAAACCCTGCTTAACTCCACCTTTGACTGGAACGGCCCGCGCGCCCCGCTTCCCTTCGCCACGGAAAATGATTCTCTCAACGGCGCCTGCCTCCTCTTCGGCTATCTGCTGACCGGACAGGCCAATGTCTTCGCGGACGTTCGCACCTACTGGAGCCCGGAAGCCGTAAAGCGCGTCACGGGTTATACACTGGAAGGCCATGCTAAGGACGGCATCATCCACCTCATCAATTCCGGCTCCGCCGCCCTGGACGGCTGCATGGCCTGCACGGGCAAGGACGGACAGCCCGTCATGAAAAAACACTGGGACGTCACTCCGGACGATGCGAAAACCATGATGGAACAAGCCGTCTGGTGCCCGGCCAACCGGGAATATTTCCGCGGCGGCGGCTACTCCGTCCACTACGTCACCAGGGGCGGCGCTCCCGTCACCATGATGCGCCTGAACATCGTCAAGGGACTCGGCCCTGTCCTCATCGTGGCGGAAGGCTGGTCTGTTGATTTGCCTGCCGAGGTACACAAGACCCTGGACGAACGCACTGACCCGGGCTGGCCGACCACCTGGTTCGCCCCACGCCTGACCGGCAAGGGAGCCTTTACGGACGTGTACAGCGTCATGGCCAACATGGGAGCCAACCACGGAGCCTTTACTTACGGCCACATCGGTGCGGACATCCTGACGCTGGCCTCCATGCTGCGCATTCCCGTATACGCCCATAACATTCCGGATGACCAAATCTACCGCCCCTCTGCCTGGGGGCTCCACGGCACGGCGGACCCGGAAGGAGCTGATTTCCGGGCCTGCGCCAACTACGGGCCATTATACGGAAAATACTGAAAACGAAAGGCAACAGTTAATAGGTAATAGTAAACAGCTTCGGATAAAACATGGCAGAAAGCCCCGTTTCCGCGAAAAGCTTTTCTTTCGCGGTCCGCATTATTCAATGATGAAGGCACTTGAAAAAGCAGGACGTCGAGCGGGAATTGCTCAGCCAGCTCCTACGTTCCGGTGCGGGCATTGCCGCCAATTTATCCGAAGCTGTTTACGGGAGCCGCAGAAGGGACTTCTTTTCCAACCCCCGCATCGCCCTGAAGGAATATTCCGGGACGCATGCACGGCCTAAACTGCTGCGCGCCACGGGAAGCCTGACGGAAACGGAATCTTCCTCTGTCAACCAGGACAGCACAGAAATCCCTAAAATGCTCATTTCTATTAACAAACCAACTCAACAAGCTCAGATGGATTCCTATCAACTTTTCACCATTAAATTTTAACTCATGTACTCCCTCTGCTTGGACTGCGGCGCGACTAATGTGCGCGCCATGGTTGTGGATGAACAAGGCGCCATTGTGGGGAAGGCCTCACAGCCGAACGCCACGCTACCCGGCGAGGAAAATCCGGAATTTCACATCTGGGATGCCGACCGGATTTTCAGACAGATATCCGAATGTGCCGTGAAGGCCCTGGAAGGACTAAATGCGGAACAGGTGACGGCCGCCACGATTACCACCTTCGGCGTGGACGGCGCGCTGGTGGATGAAGCCGGCAACCTGCTCTATCCAGTCATCTCCTGGAAATGCCCCCGCACGGCGGAGGTCATGAAAAACATCGGCAAATATATCTCCCAGGAGGAACTTAACCGTATCTCCGGCGTGGGAGCTTTTGCTTTCAACACCATTTACAAACTCGTCTGGCTCAAGGAAAACCACCCGGAACTTCTGGAAAAAGCCCATGCGTGGCTCTTCATCTCCAACCTGCTGGCCTACAAGCTCACCGGCATCATGGCGACAGACCGGACCATGGCAGGGACCTCCCAGCTCACGGATCTGGAAACGGGAGATTTTTCCGAATTCATTTTGAACCGCCTCAGTTTGAGCCGCGGCCTCTTCCCCCCCATCGTGGATGCAGGGGAAACCATTGGCCTCCTTACGCCGGAAGCGGCAGACGCGATGAATCTCCCGGCCCTGGCGGGCATTCCCGTTATCTCCGCCGGGCACGACACCCAGTTCGCCATTTTCGGTTCCGGTGCAGACAAAAACCAGCCCGTCCTTTCCTCCGGAACATGGGAAATCCTGATGGCGCGCTCCGCACAGGCCAGGCTGACCCGGGAAGATTATGAGGACGGAGCCACGGCAGAATTCGACGCGGAATCCGGCCTTCTTAACCCCGGGCTCCAATGGCTGGGCTCCGGCATTATCGAATGGGTGAAAGCAGCCTGCTTTCACGGGGAATCCTATGACACCATGGATGCGGAAGCGGACGCCGTCCCACCCGGCTGCGACGGCGTGACAATGGTTCCGGACTTCCTGGCTTCCGGAGACCGGAAAGGCTCCATCAACGGACTGGTGCTTGGAAGAACACGCGGCCATATCTACCGCGCCGCCATGGAGGCGCTCACCTGGCGGCTGAAATCCCGCCTGCGCCGTTTGGAATCCGTGGGCGGCTTCAAAAGCGAATTCCTCATCCTGGTGGGCGGAGGCGCCAGAAACAGCGTTTGGACCCAGATGAGGGCAGACATTCTCCGGATTCCCGTCAAAGTCTCTGAAGTGTCAGAAAGTACGGTATTGGGCGCATCCATGTTTGCCTTTGCAGGCGCCGGGGTGTACTCTACGCCGGAGCAGGCTCGGGACGCCTTCGGCATCACCTACCGGACATATATGCCGGGTTCCCAGGAAGCCGCCTACGAAAAGTTCAACCAATAACAAAATATGTCAGAAGACTGGTCAATCTCCCCTCCCCTGCCGGACAAAGTGTTCCCATGGAAAAAATACAACCCCGTCACGCGGGAGGAAGTGAATGAATTCTTCTATTCCCCGGAAATTCTGGTCATCAAGGAACGCATGTGCGACATAGGGCGCCGCCTGTGGAACCGGGAATATGTGGACGGCAACGGGGGCAACATCTCCGTGCGCGTGGCACAGAACCTGCTGCTCTGCTCCCCCACCCTGTGTTCCAAAGGTTTCATGACTGTGGAAGACATCTGCATGGTGGACATGGACGCGCGCCAGAAGGCGGGCATCCGCCCCTCCACCAGCGAGGTGAAAACGCACATTGCCATGATGAAATCCGTGGGCGTCAATGCCTGCATCCATGCCCACCCCCCGCACTGCAATGCCTTCCTGTTTGCCGGACAGGTTCCCCCCTCCGGCATCAATCCGGAAGCGGATATCTTCCTGGGACACATCCCGCTGGCCCCTTACGGAACGCCCGGCTCTCTGGAAACGGCCCGGGCCGTGGCGGAAGCGGCCAAACAGTCCACCGTCGTTTTCATGGAAAACCACGGAGTCATTACCGGAGCACGTGACGTGGAAGAAGCGGAATGGTTCATGGAAAATGCGGACGCCTACTGCCGCATGGTGCTGATGGCCGGTCTGCACAAAGCTCCTCTGAACCAGGTGGGGCCGGAAGGCGTGGCGGACTTCCTCGCCATTCGCAAATCCATCGGCTACGCCGTACCGGACAAACAGCCCCTGTACAACACGGAAACCTACGCCGGGTACAAACTGGGGAAATCCGGTAAATAACTCCCTTTTTCAACGGGGTGGCTGGAGCAGTTCAGCCGCCCCGTTTTTAACGGATCCGCTCCGGAATAAAAACTTCCTTCTTTTACGCCAACTCCTCCTGCCTTATTTGCTTTTTTACCCGTTAAAAACCGCCTCTCCTGCCGCAGACTGTTTCCGGTAAAGCCACATCCTCTCCTCAGTAAAAGAACGCCATTATGGCCCCGCCCTGCCGGGAACAGCCAATCCGACCCCGGAATCGGCTTATTCCCATCCAGCCAGCAACGTACCGGACCGCACGATCTTCCCGTATGGAACATGCAGGCGGGCGTTCACATAGGTGGACGGCCGAAGCAAATCGCGGCACTTCAACGGAAACCGGCAGCCTGTCTTTTCCATGAAGGAACTCCTGCACCTTCTTCAGGATTGCATGGTGGGGATATTTCTTTCCGGCTCCATAGTTCATGCGTTTTTACGCTCCGGCTACCGTTCAGCCCCGGATTTCATTCCCGGGGAAAAACCTCCTGTTTCACTGGTCTTCCCTACAGAAATTGAGCATTACAGCTGTTTCCGTCTATACTCTGGTTTAAAGAAAAAGAAAAACAGAAATTTCCTTGAAGACTCCTTTTCCTGCAGGAAAGCACCGTAAACGGGGCATTCTGAATTTACAGCTCCTTGTCTTCTATCAGATGTCCGGCGTCTGTTATTTTCAATTGCTGCAAGGCATGCGGCTCCTTATGGCAGTTGCGCAACACCCAAATATTTCGTCTGCCCTACCTTTTCCGGGCAGGCGCCGCGGCGGGAGGAATGGGGGCTTTACCTCCGGAAAACGGAGCGAAACTCCAGGAAACATTGCTCAAAGGCCCCGTTCCCCGCACTTGAAACAGCCCTCCGGCCAACAGGAAAACCGGGGAAGTAATAAACCCAGGAAAACCGCGAAGCCCCAGCTTGAAATCTGAATTGACCTGCAAGTCGGAAAGGCGTATCCAGCCTCCCCCCTCCAGAGACATGTTGCTTCCCTGGGCCGCGAAATTACTGGTACGCACATAACCCTTCTCAATGGAAAAATCGCAATCGGCCCTGGATATTTTGTAATTAATCAGATGCCCCAGTCCTGGAATGTAATTAGAGAGGGCTTCCCCCAAAAATCCGAACAGGGGAATTTCCACCAGGTCGCCATGCACCAGGGCAGCCTCCCCCTTCGCCTGAATAGAATTCATGTTGCCGCCCTTGGATGAAAACTCAATGGCTCCGTGCACAGTGGCTTTCTCCATCTTTTTGTCATAGGATTTCCCGATAGACGTCAAATTCATGTCCTGGAGGACAAAAGAACCGTTCAGGGCATCCCCATCGTCAATCTGCGCCAGAACGCGGCCCGTGAAGGTTCCGTCCCAGATGGTTCCCATCATCTTGTCCACAACCACCCATTGCGGGGAAATCAACACTTCCCCCTTTGTCCTTCCGAGATCCAGCGTGGTTCCCAGCAGGGGATAGCGCACGCGCCCGGCGGAAGCGTCAAAGCGGATGCGACCCTTCATCAGCTTCATGTCATCCCCCATCGGAAACATGCCACCGCCGGAAAGCGTTACGGGCCGGGTAAAGACAAACTCCTTCAAAACCCTGGCGGCACTATCAGAAAACATCCGCAGGGTATAGCCGGGATAGGCCTGTCCTTCCAGGCCAAGCACTTCCACCGTATCCTGCACAAAACGGAAATCTATGCTCTTGGCCTTGAGCGTGCATTCCGAAGGACCTCCGGACAATCCGGCGGAAGACAGGTAATTTCCGTTGGAAACCACAGTCGTCACATTGGTCAGCACCAGTTGATCCGTCACCAGATGGGCATCCGCCCGGGCGGACTTCAAGTCCACCCCCCTGTAGCGCGTGTTGGTTGCAGAAATAGTAGCCTGCAAGTCGTAAGCCTTTTCCAGATTGTACAAACCCAATGTTCCCTGGAAGGAAAACTCCAGGCCGGAATCCTTGCGGAAGACAAAGCGGTTCATGAAAAAGTCGTCATCCTCCATGCTCAACAATTGGTCTATCGTTTGCAGCGGAACTGTGGACTGCCCCATCACAAACATCTGACCGTCCAGAAAACCGTTGGCGAACAATTCAAAGACACCCTTTTCCATTTCCACCCGGCAGTTTTGCACAAAAAGCTGGTTGGGACGGTATTCCGCTTCCACATTCGCCATTTTGACAGGAACCTTGTTCCAGGCAAGATTCTCCGCATGGATGCGTGCGCGGACTAGCGTCGGCTCCACAGGCTTGCCCTCCGGAATATCCAGCCTGCCGTGTACCCATAAAACCGCTTTTTCCGGAAGCTGCAAATTTTCAGGGACAGAAAACCAATTTCCAGCCAGAGTCTCCAGCAGTTCAGGTTTCAGATTAGATTCCAGCGTAAAAACAAGGTCGGTGCCCAGATAGCTTCCTTCCAGCTTCACCCGGCCGTCATCCCGCACCAAATCCAATTGGGTGACATTAACGGAACGACCAATCAATTCCGCCCTGGCCGCAGCGGAAACGAATTCCACTCCCTGGTAAAAGACATCCGTCACGGAAGCCTCAATCTGGAGGCGGTCCACCTGGAACGGCCCTTTCCAACCCTTTCCCATATCCACGGAACCGTACACCTTCAATTCCGGGTCTCCCCTGATTTCCAGCGCTGGCGGCAGCTTCGCATCCTCCGGGGCAATGGAACGGGCCATCCCCAACATCGCCTTCATTGGCAGCGTGCTGTGAACGTCTATCTTAATCTCTCCGTCCACTCCCATTACCTTGCCGGAAAAGCTGCCTCCGGGATGCCTTATATCCAGATCAGTTACATAAAAATTACCGTTTTCATAACTGAAATCGCAGGAGGCCCTCTGGAATTTTTCCCCAAGCACGGAAAATGCACCCATGGACCCGGAACCTAAAGCATTCAAATGTTCCACGCCCTCCCAATTTTCCGAAAAAACCGCACGACCGGATAGCTGTACATGCGGCTCGCTCAGAAACTTCATTTCCTTCGGCACCAGAGCTTCATCAACAATAGCCACCGCCCAGGAGACCAGCGGAGCCGTACTGCGGACATCCCAGATCAGCGTGCGCTTTTTCAAATCGGCCTGAAGGGAAAGGCTGACGAAACCGGCCGTTTCCGCATCCCGCATGGTAAAGCGTTTGGCCATGATAACGGAATCTGCGTAATCCCCATTGAACAGGAAATCCCTGACCATGATTTTTCCGTACCTGAGAAAAGGCGCCTGCAAATCCATGCCTATGCGCACGCCGCCTTTCGGATCGTCGCTTAAATTGACAATCAGGCGGGGAGGAGATGCATCAGGCCACTTCACCCGGTCCATGTAATTCAGGACCTGATTCAACTGCTCTCTGACGGCGGCCATGTCCTGAGCCGTCAGCGTAAAGTCTCCGGAATCATCCTGACCAATGGGAAATGCCCCCTGGGCCGTCACCCGGATGCCCTGCACAACGGCATCTGCCTTGACGATGTCCACCATGCCGGGCCGCCCCAGATTCAATTCCGCGTTCACCCCCGTTACGGAAAAAACTTTTTCCGGATTCCCCGCATCTACGGGCAGAGTGACGTTCATCCCCTTCACATTCACCCGCTCCGGCACTACTTGTCCTTCTATCAGTTTTTTCCAATTCAGCGCCACATCCGCCTCATGCAGCAGAACTATGGGCCGGCGAATTTCCGGCATGGCCTCCGGATCCAGCATTCCACATTTTTCAGTGTCACGACGGCACGGGGCCACAAAGTAACTTTCAGCGTCTCTATATGGGAGGGAATGCCCTTTTCCAGAAGAGCCTTCTCCACCCGCTGCACAACGAAGGATGGCACCCCCCAGATGGAGATGTAGCATATGCAGCCCAGCAGCAACGCCCCCAGCAAAATAATCACCGTGGGAATCAGTCCCTTGATCCATCTCATAAATGTCCGCTGAGCCATAAGCCTTGTCTTCTTTGCACGGGTACTGCAACACGCTACCCTAAAAGAAGAGACATTGCACCACCAATTTGTGTTGCCGATTTGTTTTACGGTTCTGGAAATAATGTCACTCGCCTTGAACAACCCCGAGTTGCAGCCGGTCAAACATTCTGCAGGCGGAAAACCGCTCCCACTCCCCCTATCAATTATGAACATTACCATTCACCGTGCATCCTCCCGTGGACATGCCAACCACGGATGGCTGGATACATACCACACATTCAGCTTCGCCAATTATTTCAACCCGGAACGCATGCAATTCGGAGCTCTGCGCGTGCTCAACGACGACAAGGTTCTCCCGGAAGAAGGCTTCGGCACCCATCCGCACAAAAATATGGAAGTGGTTTCCATCCCCCTGAAAGGAGAACTCCGCCACGGGGACAGCCTGAACAACAGCCATACCATCACGCGCGGAGAAATCCAGGTGATGAGCGCCGGAACGGGCATCCAGCACAGCGAATTTAACGGCAGCTCCACGGAGCCCCTGGAATTCCTGCAAATATGGATTATTCCGGACAGAGTCAACGCTCCTCCCAGGTACCGGGATTACAACATTGCTCCCCTGCTGAAACACAATGAGATTTCCACCTTCCTGGCTCCGGAAACGGACATCTCCATCATGCAGCAGGCCTGGTTCTCCTGGGCGGAGCTGAACCGCGGCGTGGAGCGCGAATACAAATTCAAGTGCCAGAACACGGGGGTGTACGTCTTCGTGATAGACGGAGAAATCAAGATCGGAGACACGGTGCTGCACCGCCGGGACGGAGCCGGCATCACGGATACGGACTCCATCACCATGGAGGCCCTCCAGAATTCGACCGTTCTGCTGATGGAAGTGGCCGTCTGACGATCGGAAAAATGTTCCGGCTTAATGAAGAAAACCACTGGGATCTCCCGTATTTTCAGCTTCCAGCTACAATCACGAATGGCTTAGGATCATCAAAAAGGAAAATTAACAAGGTTTTATCTGGCATCCTTTTTACTGCGTCCCTTGTACAGGAATTCCGTGCTGGAATCCCGTCCCACCGTACGGTCCACAAGATCATTAATTTCCCCTTCCTGATAGCCTGCCATGCGGATGTACTTAATTACTTCCCCCTTTTCCAGGGAACAACCGGACAAGAGTAGGCACGAAATCTTCTTCCATCCTCTCAACGGTATTTTTAATCTCCATGTTCCTTCCGTCGTTGGCCACTATTTTGTTATCCAAATTCCTCGCCATCCTTCCGGTCTCCGCTCCAAACGGATCAAGTTTTTCCTCCAGCGTAGTTGCTTTTTCCATGCGTTCGGCAACCGCTTTTTGATAGTTCTGCCGGGCGGCCTTTTCCCGTTCCGGCAGATCATTAACATAGGCGTTACGTACCCTGTGCAACATGCGGGCTGCATAAAGACTGAAAAGATGCGCCAATTCCTTCCTTTTCAGGGGCTGATGGACAGTGAATGAATCCAGATTATTCCGGGCTATTGTGAGAGAAAAATCAAAAACATCTCCCAAAAGCCGTAAATCTATATTGTCGTTAAAGGAAGCCGTTGTTCTGCAATCATCATCCTCAAAAGGAAAAAGAGGCGCGGAGGAAACATAGTAGGCAAGCCAGAAAAACTTCTGTACAGATGCTATATCTTCTGAATGAGGATAACTTTTGAGATACCATTCCCTAGATTTTTTGTAAAATTCTTCGAGCTTGTTTTCCTTGAGCAAGATATTCAAGGCCTTGATATCTTCCGGAACATCCCTTAAGGATTTGATACTACTGGGTTTCTCCAAGGGAACTGGAAAATCTGACCCATGTGAAGAAACCACGATTCCCATGAACAGGGAAAGAAGACAACACTGCATTCTCATAATCTAATTCCGTTAATCCGTTTCTTTAGGTCCCAAATAGTTGTAATGATTCCCGGTACCATCCGAATAAGCCATAGCCGTACATCCGAATTTTGATACTTCTCCACAAACGGCACTTATTCTTCCCGTTTGTGGATTGAGGTTATAATAAAATTTAAAACGTTGTTCGACCATTTCCCCTATTTGCCCCACATCGTCGTTTCCGGAAATTGCTATTGGTCCGCCCCTGCCCTTATGGACGCGCCAGGAGCATTTCCATTTCCACTCCTGTGGCATATGTATTTTCCCCTGAATATCCTGATGGGCAACTGTTCCTTTAAGATGGTCTGCAAATCGATTTGCGTTGTTAACCTCTATTGCATTATCAACTCCGTGACCTGTATGGCCAGGATCCAGAGTTCTTCGAGGGTTGTTGGGATCGGAGCCCAAATCCCGTTCAATGATTTTAATATTTTTAAAGGAGACGTTCGTAGGCTGCAATGTAACAACCAGTTGGGCTGAAGGTTGTGTAGCTCCCATTGCAACCTACCTCTGGTGTGCCGACTCCCCTATGTGTGGCGGTCATTCCGGTGGGGAAAAATACGACCATCGAATCTTGCATGGTCACTGTACGGCCTTCGCTCGTTGTGACTTTCAATGTGATGCTGGACTGGTTCTTAAGCTGATCAGGCGTCAAATCTTTTCTGACCGACAATGTAATTTTTGCCGTTCCTTTAAGTTTATCTTCTCCAATTTCTTCCACCAGCTCCTTCCCTGAAACAAACGCCCACGTCAGTTTTTTAATATCTCCCATAGGTTTTCCCGTCAACGTAAGAGTGAAGGATTCTCCTATGCCTATGGAACTTCTCTTTTTATCGTCTTCATTTTCTTCTCCCGTGATATAACAATCAGCGGAATAAAGGGCAGTTTTCGATTCAATGGAGAGCGCTCCCGTGTCCCCATCAGGCAACGGTTCTTCAGCCTGGGAACAAAAACAGCCCAATAGCGTGCCCCCGCCAAACCAAAGAAAGATCAGGCAGTGTAAATATTTCTTGAACAGGGCATCAATAGAGGGAGACATCATACTCAGGAAAGTTTCCCAAAAATAATATTTTCACCATAAACGTCAATAATAAAATGATACTTTCAAATTCCAGAAGTCCATAAAATATATATCTATCCCATGCAGACGCTTGCTTCCTCCTGCAACACATGACAGGGGGCGGCTTTATTTACCAAAACCTTTTCCGGAAGAAGGCTTGCCCGGATTTTTCCTACTGCGCAGGAAGTGGCCCGCTCCCCATGCAAGCTGCACCAGCCCGTAGCACAGGAAACCCAGCACTACGCTGGAAACAATCCAGCCCGTCAGGAACTCCAGGCTTACCATGCCGATGCTCAACCCGTCAAACGGAGCCCAGGACCACTGCTGCACCCCCGTTTTCAGCATCTGCCAGTTTGCCCCGGAGGTGGGAATCCCCACGCTGGAAAAAAGGAACCACCCCAGCCACCACTGGCCCGGAATGGCAAAAAAGGTGAAGCCGGGAGGGGAAAGCCACGCCATCAGAATGGCTACGGGGATATTCCCCTTGCGCCACAGGCAGGCAAACACGCCCCACAGGCTCTGCATGGGCAGCGGGGCAATCGCCGCCGCGGCCCCCCAGCCGGCGCCCGTCGCTACGGACTGCCTGTTCCACGACCAGTAAACAGAATCAAAAACACTGGCGGAAAGGAACTTGCTTGCCCACGATTTTTTGCGCACCTCCGTCAGCAGGTAAAGCCTGACTTTGCGCATCAATTGCCTGTAGCGGTGTTCCATCCGCCGCAGAGTCTCCTATAAACCGGCCTTGAATCAATCGTAAAATGTTCCAGTACGAGGAATGCCGCATTTTTACGCCCGAATGCCTCTCTGCGCTCGGTTTTTCTTGATTCTTCATGCGGTTTCATGAAATACCTGCGTTCACACCTTTTTCCGAATCATGAGCAAGCAACGACTCGATATCCTTCTGGTTTCCCGCAATCTCGTAGAATCCCGGGAGCTGGCCCAGCGGCTCATCATTGCCGGAGAAGTAAGCGTGGGGGGGCATCCCTCCACCAAGCCCGGTCTCAAGGTTAATGAAGACGCGGATATCGCCATCAGAAACCGTCCCCGCTATGTCAGCCGCGGCGGCCTGAAAATGGAAGGAGCCCTGAACGCCTTCCCCGTTTCTGCTGAAGGCAAGGTCTGCCTTGACATTGGGGCTTCCACAGGAGGCTTCACGGACTGCCTGCTCCAGCACGGAGCCGCCAGAGTGCATGCCATAGACGTAGGAACCAACCAGCTCGTCTGGAAACTGCGTCAGGACCCCCGCGTCATTGTGAAGGAAAAATTCAACGCCCGCTACATGACTCCGGAGGATATAGGGGAACAAGTGGATCTGATCGTTTCCGACGTCTCCTTCATCTCTCTGAAAAAAATCCTGCCAGCCGCCTTTCCCCTGCTGAAAAAAGAAGGAGACGCCCTGGTGCTCATCAAGCCCCAGTTTGAACTTCAGCCGGAAGACATAGGCCCCGGCGGCATCGTCCGGGATCCGGCTTTGCACCAGCGGGCGGTGGACTCCATACGCACTTTCGTCACGGAGGAGCTGAACCGTTCCTGGATGGGGTGCGAACCCTCCCCCATCACGGGAACGGACGGCAACCATGAATTTCTGGCATGGCTCAAATAGCTGCAGCCTTTTACTGTCCGGAAAAATCCTTCAGGCACAGTGGAAGGGGTCAACAGTTTCTCACAGACCTGTTGCCATCCCATGATTCCACATCAAAGTCTACCCTGCCTGCCCCTTGATCAAAACTTGAGAATACCGGTATTTTCCGCTGGTAGGGAAACATTCCTCTGATGCACAGGTGACTGGCCGTGTAACCTGATGACAAACCCTACCGGGAACCTCAAAGAAGCAACAACACACCTCAGACGTGATGAAAAGAGACTTTCACCATTCTCATTGAATCCACGTTGAACATTCACCGAGCCACTCCTTTGGGCGACCGGCTCGACGTATGAAATTCAGTCTTCCCTATATACACCCTCCGAACACCGGGTTCCGCATATCCATCCCTGAAACATACTTCCAGCTCATAGTTCTGACCATTGCGAAGACGGTCAAAATACGTCAGCAACAGGTAAGCTTCCTTGATGGGGACTTCATGCTTTTCTCCCGGCTTCAACGTAATGAAGCGTATCAAAGCCGCTACCCGTTCGATTTTATACCCGGCTACATAACAGGCTATTGGATTCTCTATTTTGCCCACTCTGTACCCATATCTTTTCCCTCCCACTTTTCCCATATTTCGATATGGATATTAGGGCCGTCATCTTTGAGGGGATAGAAGTCATCAAACAGGCGCACGGTCTTTTCGCCCTTGTTCGTGAACACCAGTTTAAAGTCAGGGAACGTCTCTCTTGCGTCAAACCGGGTCTTTTCCATCACCACGGAGCATTCCACTCCGTTGTCGGCCATGTCCCCCCATGCCGCAGCATGGAGGGACAGGCTTGCCAGAAGTACTAAAAACTGGAGGATTTTCTTCATCACAGCATGAGTTTGGCCGTCGCCCGGAGCATCCCCAGGAAACAATCCTTACCCTGCTGATTATAGTAGCGCGTTTCGAGTTCACAAGAACATTGTTTCCAGCCTTCCAGATCGACTTCATCCAGGCACACCGGAATCGTGACACTGTATTCCTGACCGGGGGCAAGTTCCCGGTAGTTCAAGGGTCGCAGAAAAGTCATTTTCCCCAATTCAGAGTTCAGAATGCGGGAATCCTCCCGTTCTGTCCTCAACACCGTCAGAAAGAAATAATCGGCTGTTTCGTCATTGATTTCGTCCGGAATCCGGACAGGCTCGTTTCCTTCGTTGCGGAAGCGGACTGTGATTCTGCCTTCCCTGAACCGGGAGGTATCCGCAATGGAGAGGGTCAAGGGAGCCGGTTCCTCCGCAGCAGCCACGCTGCGGGCATACATGCCGTTGACAGGCGGAAGGAAACAGGGCGGTTCAATCGTTCCCGGTTCCGTGACTTCATCAGGTACTCTGCTCCATCCATTGGCCTTTGCCTGGGCAATAATCTTCCGGGTCGCCTCATTCAGAACTTTTTGTCCGGCACAGTAGGGACGATCATTGGCATCATCCGGTAACAATTCAATATAGTGCTTAACAGCGGTCAAGTAGGTGGTTGTCCAATTAAGAACGGACTTCCTCATTTCTGCCAAGGCATCATCCATTTTCGGAAATTTTTCGCAGGAAACAGGTTTTAATTCGATCGAATCCTGTATTCTCAAATTGTCCCAGTAGAATTTGAAGGCATCATTGTATTGACGGCGATGGTGTTCTTCGTGAGCGAGGGAAGCTTCCGACGTGTGCCATATTCCAACTTCTGCACGAGATTGATAACCGTTCATTACAGTGACCGCTTCGATGGCTTCATCTTCGGTAACGGGAGGGTTTTTGAGGGCGTCTCTATAAGTTCCCGTGAGCACAAGAATCGTGGAACCGGCAGAAACTTGTTGGACGCGCGGGTTCCATCGCTCAAGCACTTCATCCTTACAAGCCGTTATGATGATTTGCGGGATGATGAATTTCGTTTTGCAAGCGCCAATACCTTTTTTGATAACGGGTGCAGGTTCTTCGAGCGTCACCTCCACTTTCTTGGACTCTTCACAGGTAATGGTGGATTCCTTCTCAATCGTCCACAATTTGATTTTGGGGGACGGTGAGAATTCGCGCTTCATTGTCGAGTTCCCTTCGTACTTCCCTTCCTTAATGGGTTCTTTGTCCATCGTGACGTTAAACGCGGCAGCGTTGTTGCTGACGGGGGTGTAGGCATTATTCGTGTAAGATAAGGCCACCTTGTAATAGCCCGCTTTCAGGTACCTGATACCAGTTGCCAGATTCAGCTTGCCGTTGGTCGGTGTCCCATCCTTCTCACAAAGTTCCTCGCCCGCAATGGAGATACTGCCTGTGTCGTCAGCCTCCACGCCGAAATAATACAGGCCGTCTTCCTCGACCTTGATGAACATTTCCGGCGCTCCGGCGCAAGTGGCGTGTTCGCACTCCGACCCGTCAAAGTTGAACGTCATCGCATCGACTCCGAGCTTCTGAGGGATGAGAGCCTGGTATCCGTCGCAGATGACCTTCGGGCCGACTGCCTTGTTTAGAGGAATATAATTATTCATGTTCCTGATAGTTTCTTGTTTCTGAACTAAACGCTTAGTTCACCGGAAATCATGAAGAGTTCCTGGGCCAGCAACAACACGCCTCAGACGTGATGAAAAGAAATCCCCGGTTATCTCCAATAAAAATGACGGATGCCACTCAGCACCAGCCATATATATGTTAGTAGTTTGGAACGTATCGCTACACGAACATGTGAATTAGTATACGATGATACAAAATCTACCCTGCCCAGCCTCCACCCCTTCCCTTTCGCCTGAATAGGCGGCATTATCTCATATAACCTCCATGGAAAGAAGAAGCTCCCGCCTTCCTTCATCCCATAAAAAAACGCCGCCTTTCCACGAAACAGGGAAAGACGGCGTTTCCGTTGCTACAACGTAAAATTAAAGCTGGGAAGCAGCTCCCTTGTCCAGAAGGAACTTGGCGTTCGGATGCTTCTGAAGGTAGGAGGCGGCCACCTCCACCGTCACAGGCCCCTGAACAGCCTTCTTCACGATGGACGCCTTCTTTTCACCCCAAGCCATCAGAGCCACTTCACGAGCGCCCATGATGGTAGCCACGCCCATGGTAATGGCGGTGGTGGGAACATTTTCAATACCGCCGAAAGCAGGAGCGGCGTCGGAACGGGTCAGTTCGTCCAGATGAACCTGCCGGGTAATGGTGGTGTCATCAGAGCCGGGTTCGTTAAAGCCGATATGGCCAGTCCGGCCAATGCCGAGAATCTGGAGGTCAATACCGCCGCAGTCCTTGATCTTTTGTTCATAGGCGGCGCAGTGGGCGGCAATTTCATCATCCTTCACCGTGCCGGAGGGCAGATTGATGTTTTCCGGCTTGATGTCGATGTGGTTGAAAAGGTTGGTGTGCATGAAATACCAGTAGGACTCCGGATGGTCACGATCCAGGCCGCTGTATTCGTCCAGATTGAAGGAAATGACGTTGGCAAAGGAAAGGCCTTCCTCTTTATGCATGCGAACCAGTTCCGCGTAAAAAGGCAGCGGAGTGGCGCCCGTGGCAAGGCCGAGAACCACGTTTTTGCCTTCAGCGGCGCGCGTACGGATCAATTCCGCAACTTCTCCTGCCAAAGCCTTGGCAGCATCCTGGGGAGTTTCAAAAGTTTCTACTTTCATAACGCGCCCTATTTTACTGCGTTTCCGGGCATTTTCAACCGAAATAGTCCCGGAATGATGCACAGCGGCGCACTTGCGCAAAAAATCCCCGGGTACGGAGGCCTCCACCCTTTCCCCATCCGTTCAGGAAACCGCCCGCATTACCCTTGAACTTTCCCCCCCGATCATGTATTGCCTTTCCTGACATGGCAGGTTTGATTATTTCTCCAAGAGCACGTATTTTTCAAGGACACGACTGGGTTTACGGCACGGAAGTGCGCAAGGTTTTCGGCAACCCGCAGCCGGGGGACGTCGTGGCCCTGAAGGATTTCAAGGACCGCTTTCTGGGTTCCGCCATGTTCAATCCCCATTCCCAGATCGTCGCCCGGCGTTTCTCCCGCCGCAAACAGGAACTGAACGGAGATTTCTTTTCCAGGCGCATCAGCCAGGCAGTGGAACTGCGTCGCCGCCGGCTTCCAGAAGAAACTCTCACCCGGCTCGTTTGGAGCGAATCCGACGGGCTTCCCGGCCTCATTGTGGACCGTTACGCGGATTATCTGGTCGTCCAGACGCTGACGATCGCCATGGAACGCCGCCTCCCCATCATCCTGAATGTTTTGGAAGACCTTCTTTCTCCCCGCGGGATTATTGTCAGGAATGATTCACCCATGCTGGCGGCAGAAGGTATTTCCCCCTCCGTCCGGGTGGCGCGGGGGCAGCAACCGGAGCCTTTTGCCGCACGCAGCGGCAGCGTGCAATTCATGATTGACCTGCAGACGGGGCAAAAAACCGGCCTGTATCTGGACCAGCTTGACAATTACGCCGCCGTGGCGCGCTTCGCCCGCGGACGCCGCGTACTGGACTGCTTCTGCAACCAGGGCGGTTTCGCCCTGGCCTGCACCCTGGCCGGAGCCTCGGAGGTAACGGCCGTGGACGTTTCCCAGGACGCCATGGACGCCGTAGCGCGAAACGCCCGCCTGAATGGAGTCTCCGTGCAGTGCGTCACGGATAACGCGTTTGACTTCCTGAAAAAGGAAGCGGCCCTCGTCCGGGACGGAGGAGAACACAAATGGGATTTGATTATCCTGGACCCTCCCTCTTTTACCAGAAACAAAAAATCTGTGCATGACGCCATGCGCGGATATAAGGAAATCCACCTACGCGCCATGAAGCTTCTGGCCCCGGGAGGCATCCTTTCCACCTTCTGCTGTTCCCACCACGCCGGAGCGGACCTGTTCCGTGAGAGTGTGCTTGACGCCGCCATTGACGCTCCGGCTACCCTGCGCCTGATACAGCAACACGGCCAAAGAGCGGACCATCCGGTTTTATTGAATATTCCGGAAACGGAATACCTGAAGGGGTTCACTTATGAACTGCTTCCCGGAAGATGATTTCATGACAATAACAACAGTCATTCCCTCCGGCCCGGCATTGTCAAAATGCAGTAAAAATACAATGCTGTTTCCATTGAATAAAAACATTGTTCCCATGAAAAAATACTTGCGTATCCCCTTTTCCTCCACTATTGCGCTCACGAGCAGGTGAGCGCTCGTTAAAAAAAGCTCTCTGGATCTTAACCGATCCAGTTTCATAGGGTAGTTGGGGCGCCCCGGCCGTTTTACGGTCGGGGCGACTTTCTTTTTTCAGGGAATGCCTGGAATTGCATCTTTTCAATCAGGCGGTTTTATAGTAGGGTTCATGGAAATAACCCACATTTCCCTTCATGCATCCTGCCGTAGAACAAATCCGCCAGTACCTGCAATTGATCGCCCTGCAATTCGTGCAACACCCGGAACAGGCGGAATTGCGCGTTGCGGAATCCCCGCAGGGAGACGCCGTCCGCTTCCGCCTGATTCTGGAAAAAACGGACGTGGCACGCATCATCGGCCGCAATGGAATGACGGCCTCCGCCATTCGCTCCCTGGCGAAGGCTGCCGGAGAAAAACACGGCATCAAGGTCATTGTGCACATGCTTTCCCATGAGGAAGCGGCTGAACAGCCGTAAGCGCGCTCCTGCGCCTATAATTCCACATCCAGCACCAGGGCCAGAAGGTTAAATGGAGCCGGCGTCTCCACACGGAGGGCAAAGGAAGACTGCTCATCCGTACCATAGTTGTGGCTCATCCGCACGTAGCCGGAGTAAGGTTCGGAAACACCGTACCTGCCGGGCTGGAAATCCCTCCAGGCTTCCGGTGCTCCCGTTCCGTAGCGGAACTTCAGGGTGCTTTCATGAAGCAGGACGCGCGCACCGAGCTGCTTTTTAAAGCAACCCAGCGTCTCAAGCGTTTCCAGGGGCATCGTCCTTACTTCCGCCGGAGCGGCCAGGCCTACGGATACTATTTCCCCATCCCCCCTTCCGGGGCAGGCGGCATTCCCGGCTCCGTCAACGCCGATGTCCATGCATGCGCCGTCACTGTCCACCAGAAAGGCGCCGCATCCCGCCAAATGGATCAGGCCGGACAGCATCTCCCCCTTCACGACAGCCTCCGTGCAGGCATCCAGGCAGGCATTCCCATCCGCCATGCATTCCACCGTAATGCAGGCATCCTCCCCTGCCCCGCGCGCCACGGCAAACCATACTTCCTCATCCGGTGTGTTGCGGGAACCGCGCAGGGACGCCACGGACAGAATGCGGCCGTGTTCCAGGCGGTGTGCATGCCACGCCACCACATTCTGCTCCCGGTTCAGGGTCATGCATACGGCGCTGCCGTCACCCAGAACGCACCAGACATGGAACGCCGTGCTCCTCTGTACAGTCCAGTCCACAATTCCCTCCCCCAGCAAATGGTCGGACAACAGGCTCACATCCCTTGTCTGGTAACCGTCAGCCTCCAGAGAATAAAATAATTCCCGAACCTTCATCCCGCCCTGCTGCACAAAAAGAAGGCTGTTTTCTACAGACAGGGCATCCAGGGAAGCGGAGCCTACGCCGGAATGGCGCTCAAATCCGGCATTAGAGGCATTCAACCCTTCTGAATTGGTGGCGGACAGACGCCATTCCCCCTCGCTGGTTCCGATCATCAGCCCCCGGAGGGAAGCTATCCAGGAAATGCGGTTCTGCTGGGAAGCGGCCATTGTCAGAATCATGGGAGAATCCGCCGGAATTCCGGGCGTAAACGCGGAAAAATCATCCACCCTGCTGGCCCACAGCGTCTGGGGCTGCCCAGGAGTGCCTCCGAACCACAGCCGCCCCTGATGGAACTCTACCGTGCACGGATAACCATTCCGGACCCCGAACGCACCAAAAGACCAGTCATTGGTATCACAGTCACTCAGCGTATGATAGGACAGATGAAGGGCATTCGCAAGATAGGCGCTGCGCGGGGAAACATATTCCTCCACCACCACTTCATGGTTGAAGGAGCCGGCTGATGCACGGAATACGGGCGTTCCCACAGAAGCCCCGTCCTTGTAAGCCATGAGGCGGATTTTGTAGTAGGACATTTCCTCTTCATTGCCGCTCAGGGTGAAATTATTCCGGAACCCCTCCCTCTGCTGGAAGCTCTTCACGGAATGCCACACTAATTCCGGACGGTTGGGAAGGTAATTGGAGCCGTCCGGATACCCCCGGCAGATTTCCCATTCCGCATCCCAGGTCCCCGTAGTCTCCAACGTCCACGCGCCGTTGACATAAACGCGGGTACTGGCATCGGCCCCTTTTTCAAAAAAAGCCGTGTACCTCTCCGGGCGGTCCATCCCTTCCTGGTAGTCGCTTTCCCGGCTGAAATCGCGGATGCAGGTATAAGCCTGCCGCCAGCCGTCCTCCCGGTTCATGGAAAAAGTCTCTCCCTTGTAAAGGTCCCGGCTCAGAGTCGTCAAATGGTAAAAAGGCATCTGGTTTCCCTCCGCCACGGTTTCTCCATATTTCCTGGTGATGCGCAAAAACTCCTTTCCCTCCATTTCCGGAGTGAATACATCATCGTTCGCCGTCGCCAGCAACCTGTTGACGCCCCCCTCCCGCACCATGCGGCATTCCAGCCGCACGGCATTCAGCAGGGAACTCTCATAAGGCATGCCGGAAAACTCCAACGTTTCCAGCCGCCAGTCATCGTCTGCGTAGCGGGCCAGCGTCATAGGCGGCGTAGAAGGTTCCACGCAGTAAATCACGTCATTCAGCTGCTGCATCCGGAGGTTGCTTACCTGTTCATCCGTCTTCCACGGAGTAAGCGTTTCCAGCACCCTGCCTTCCGTATCCGTCAGAAGCGCGCCATTTTTAAAATACCGGACATAGCCGCGCCCCACTTCCAGCATGAACTGCACGCCCGTGGAGTACTTGAAGGAAACCAGCCTCACCATGCCATCCCGGCATCCCGCGCGGGCAACCAGGCGTGTTCCCGGCCTGCGCCGGAGACCGCCGAAGGGGCTGACCAGAAAATTTATCAGCCGGGAGGCACCACGGGACACGGGGTCCAGGTCGGCGCGCCCGGCCAGCCACGGGGTCAGCTCCCCGGCCGTAAAACTGAGCCGCTGCAATACTTGTTTTGCCATATTCCTCACCACAGAAGCAGAGAGGGGCAAAAAACGTCAACACGCCTGGAAGGTTCTTCCGTTTTCTCCCAAATGCGTTCCGGGCCTCAACTCCAGTTACAGGGCAATCGCCCACAGAACTTTCAGATAACGGCCCTCCGGATAAGTGCTCAGGAAAGGGTGGTCCCAGCCGGGGCCGGTCATCGCCATAATCTGGAGCTTGCGCCCCTGCCGCTGGGCGGCCTTGATGACGGCATGCTCAAACTCCGCGGGGGAAAGCAGCCCGGAACAGGAACAGGTGACAAACAGCCCGCCGGGGCGCACGCATTGCAGCCCCAACATATTGAGGTCATGGTATTTCTTGATACCCTCTTCATATCCGTCCCTGCCGATGATGAATTTGGGCGGGTCCAGCAGCACGGCGTCAAACAGGCGGCCGTTGCGCACCATCTGGCGCGCATAGACAAAGGCATCCGCATGCACGAAGTCAATGCGCTGACGGTTGATATTTCCGTTTCTCTTAGCCATGGCAACGGCTTTCTCATCCAAATCCACAGCCGTTACCTCCGCCGCTCCGCCCAGCATCTTGGCGGCAATGGAAAAGCCGCCGCTGTAGCAGCACAGGTCCAGCACCGTAGCCCCCTTCACCAGGGAGGCGAACTTGAGGCGGTTGTCCCGCTGGTCACAGAAAAAGCCCGTCTTGTGCCCCTGGGCGAAGTCCACTTCATAGGTGATGCCGTTTTCCACAATCTTCACCAGCCTGACGGGAGCCGGGGATGCCGGCGCCGCCTCCGCCCGGATACCCTCCATGCGGGCAATGCCCTCATCCACCTGCACCACATGGCGCTTTGTGCCGCACAGACGGTGCAGCAGGGGCAGCCAGCGGTCCAGCCTCTGCCAGACGGCCAGAGTACTCACCTCCAGGCTCAGCACGTCCGCGTAACGGTCCACCACCAGGCCGCCCAGGCCGTCGGAATCTCCGTGCAGCACACGGTACGCATTCGTGGTCTCATCCAGGCGCAGAACTTCCCGGCGCAGCTTCACGGCGCGTTCCAGCGCGGCATCCAGATCCCGTTCGGCAAAAGCGTCCTTCCCGTGGTGCACCATGCGCAGAGGCGTGCGGCTGTACTCATTCCAGAATCCGGCGCCGAACAACTCACCGTTCTTGTCATAGACGTTTACCAGGCTACCCGGCGCTATTTCCCCGCTTACGGAGCCGAGCATGCGGGGGAACACGGCCGGATTGTATGTGAAATACTTCAGCTCCACCCAGGGCTTGAGCCATTGCTCGCTCCCTTCCGGCGACTTGTTGGCAAAAAGGTTCTTTTTGGGAGCCGTGCGCGGACGGCCCGGCTGGGAACGGCGGTCCCGGTAAACGGGCCTGGGACGGGAATCACGGGAATTGCGGAAATCGTTCATGAAATGCTGGAGAGAAAGGTTGGATCTGCGGCATAGCGGGCCACGACCAAGTCAATGGCCTCTTCATACGCCCTCACGGGCTTCTTCATCAGAGAAGAGAGCCGTTCGCAGGACATGACGGTATGCCGGGGCCGAGCATCCCTGAAACCGGCCTGTTCGTCGAGCTTTTGTTCCGCCACAGGCGGCAAAGAAGGCAGCAACCCGTGCTTCACGGCGCATTTCAGTACGGTTATGGCATAACTGTGCCAGGAAACAGGCTCTCCGGACTGGCACAGATGCAGCACGCCGGAAGCCCCGCTCTCATAAGCCAGAAAACGGAGCCAGACGCACAAATCTTCCACCCATGTGGGCATGGACCATTTGTCCGCCACGGCGGCCAGGGGCTCCCTTTTCATTGCCCGCCGCAGCACCATCTCCAGGAATGAGGGCCGTCCCGGATTGCCGAATACCCAGGAAACGCGGGCCACCAGAGCATCAGGCATCTCCTCCCGCACACGGAATTCCGCCTCCAGCTTGGACTCCCCGTACACATTCACGGGGCGGCACTTCCCCTCCTCCGTTTTCAGGCCTTCTCTCCTGCCGTCCAGCACATAGTCCGTACTCAAATGGATAAAGCGCATACCCTCCAGGCGGCAAATGCGCGCCATCATCTCCGGAGCCATGGCGTTGACGCGGTGGGCCGTCTCCGGATCATCCAGGCAGGCTTCCAATCCGCTTACAGCGGCGCAATTCACCACATGTGAGGCTCCGGAAGAAAGCAGAACACGTTTCAAAGCGCTTAAATCCTTCAAATCACAAAAGCCCCGTCCGCACTTCACCACCTCCAGGCCATGTTCTTCCAGATACGCTGCCAGACGGCTTCCCACCCGGCCGTCCGCTCCGAACACCAATGTTCTGTACATGACGCAGAGCTTAGACGTTTCACCCTCCAAAATCCAATGAAAACCTTTTTTCATCGTGACAAAAGATGGAAAGGTTGTTTGAATTAAAGTTGTGTTTTACCATGAATATTCTTTAACAGCCTGCGGCCCTCTGAACGCCAGAGCCGCGGAAGTGTGCAGGAAGGGAGCCCTTATTAAAACGGATGAAGGCGGGTACGGCTGCATCCAGCCGTGGCCGGAACTGGGAGACGCCACCCTGCAGGAAGAATTGGACGCGCTCAGAAAGGGCCGCCCTCTGCCTTTGGGCGTCCGCGCCGCGGAGTGCGCCCGAACGGACGGAGAAGCACGCGCGAGGGGCGTCAGCCTGTTTGACGGTCTTCACATTCCGGAAAGCCACGCCACGCTTCCCTCCTGCGTCAGCCCCGCCACCATTCGCATCATGGAATCCAAGGGATTCAAGGCAGGAAAAATCAAGGCCAGCGCCAATCTGGCCGCCTCCCTGGAACGGCTGACGATGCTGGCTTCCATGGTCCCCTCCTGGCGCTGGAGGCTGGACTTCAACGGCAGTCTGAATGAAAACGATGCCCTGAAATTCTGGAAATCCCTGCCCCACCACCTGAAAACCAGGATAGATTTCATAGAAGACCCGTGCCCTTTCTCCATCCAGAGCTGGGAACGTCTGGTGGACGCCGGCATGCCTCTGGCCCTGGACATGGGTTCGGACGTGGAACACCAGCCGGCTATTTCCTCAGACCTGCCCATCATCCGCATCGTCAAGCCCGCACGGGAAGCAACTCCGGAATACCTTTACGAACCTCCCGTCTTCACCACCGTCATGGACCACCCCGTAGGACAGCTCTGGGCCGTTTACCAGGCGGCGGAATATTACCGCAACTCCCTTCCCACGGAAATTCCCCTTTGCGGCCTCTGCACGCACCTTCTGTTTGAGCCGGACCCCTTCATTGACCCGATGGGCGGCATGAACCCGCAAGTGGCCGTGCCCGGAGGAGCGGGACTCGGCTTCGGAGAAATCTTGGAAAACATCCCCTGGCAAACACTGTAACAATGCAAGCCTTATCTGCTTCATTGAACCCATACGGGCTCAACAGCCTTAGTTTCTATTCCAGCCATTCTACCACTTAAAAAATCTTTAAATATTATTTTTGAATTCTTTCCGGTGTCTTGGCAGCATCAGCCGTTCCATTCCAAACAACAGGAACAGGGATGGGAATGTCTTTATGGCCTCCAGCATTCATATAAAATCCAATCATTCAACCTTCGTCTTACCCATAAGGAATTCCAGTAATTTCTTTTCTTTGACCCATAGACAATAAAATCCGCCTGTACATCTTTTCTACTGGCCGTCATTAAACGGCCAGAACACCCATGACGCTCCATTCTTTTTATCCTGGCAATGTATTGGCCGGATACCGGTTACCTTTCTCCTGACATTCCGGTTTTCTTTTCCCAAGGGGAAAGGTTCAATCCCTTTTCATATGTGACGAAATATATTGTCGTGAAACAAGCTCAAAAAAACATTAGCAATCTCCCCTTCTTCAACGGTCAGGTTCCATGATATCGCACATTAATACATGGAGACAGGAAAATATTTATCCACCGGATAAGCAATCCGCTATCTAAAAGAACCAGGCATCTTTTTCTTAATGAACCAATCAATTTCAAGCCCAGAAGAATGTTTTTCTAACACCAAGTAAAATATTTAGTTTTTTCATTCCTTCCTTGTTCACTCAAACAGGATGGGTAGTTTTGGACAATGAACTTTCTTTTCAGCATGCCCAATTTATATAAAATTCTTATTTTCAAAATTTACGGCTTTACACCGGATTGCTTATCCGATAGGCTTCTTTCAGATTCCGGGTTGGAATCCAGATAATAGAAAGAATAACACCAATTATCAATAATTATGAAAAGAACCTTATTCGCTCTGTCCTTTTTAGCGGCTTCCGCTCTGTCCAACGGAGCGGAACCAGTCTATTCCTGGGAATGGACGGCCGGTGGAGCTCAAATAACTGCTTCTGGTTGGCATAATGACTTCACTTACACGGAGGGGAATGATTACGCTTCTTTCACAAGCAGCAATAATCCATGGAACACAAGTATTTCAGGTATTTCCAACAGTTTTACGATCAGTTTCGACCTGAAAAATCTCTCTACACAAAACAGCAATTGGAATTCCATCCTTAGTCTGTATTCCAATAACACGACATCAGGAAATGGGAACTCTCTACAGCTGCAGTTCAACTCGTCCGGAGCTCTTATGCTCTACAACAAGGTTGGCGGCGAAACTTCCTTTGGAGGAGCAAATACAGGAAACACGTCTTTCATCAATACGGGACTAACATCTGCCGATCTCCAGAGGAACACTTGGACCAGTTTCAGCATCATCTCGGATTTGGATTCCAATACTCTTTCCGTTTATGTCAACGGCTCTCTGGCTGGTTCCATTACGGAGTGGAATCCCCAGTCTCCCGCTCTGACCGGAGCTCAGTTCGGAAGCGCATTCGGAGGCGGTGGGCATGCATTGTTAGGCTCAATAGACATTAATAACATCAAGTTCTATAATGAAGTGGTGCTTCCCGTGCCGGAACCGGCCACGACTTCCCTCAGCCTGATGGGGCTTGCCGCTCTGATGATGCGCCGCCGCAGGGCTTGATTTCGTATCCGTTCCTTTTACATGCAATAAAGAGCCGCGCTTCTGACAAAAGCGCGGCTCTTACTTTTGATGATCATGAAGGACACCGCAACCGGATCATTTCAACTCCGGATGCCCATCACGGAATTTTCTATTCCGGACGTGTGGAAAATTTAAGGCCGGGATATTCCTTCACATTGCAGCCGGGCGTCTTGGGATTCACCAGCACCGGAACAAAAGTGAACATCCACCGACGCGCGGAATTGTTGCTGGGGCTCTTCACCAGCACGCGGTTCCAGCCCTTCTTCAACGGAACCATGGAAGGTTCCCGGAAATGGTAGTTTTCATCCACCATCACGCCGCTGTTGCGCGGCTTCTTCCATTGCGGCGGAGCAATCTCCCGGCCGTTCACGAAAAATTTGGGATCCGCATGGAACCATTTACCGGGAACGCTCGCCGGACCATTGCGCCAGTCGGACGTGGCCCAGGTATGCCCGCTGATCCAGAAAGGCACCGTCTGCGCCTTGGGGGAATAAATCCAGGTCTGCGCATAATAAGTATGGTTCTTGTGGGGATAAGCTCCTATCTTCGCGCCATTGAACAGCGTCGGGAAATCACAGTAATGCTTGAAAATGATGGTGGCCCCCGTGTAATCGTCTCCGGACCACTCATAGGTGACGCCGTCAATCTCGTAGGAATCCTTCATCTTCCCTGCCTTGTTGTCCTCTTCCGGGGCGAATTCCGTTTCCGTCTTACCGCCGTTGGGAATAGGCCCCAGCAATTTCCAGGGAATATTCGCCTGCCGCACGTAATTAAACTCCTTATCCATAAAAAAGCGGTCCCGGATGGCGAGCACTCGGTTCTCGTAATCCGCAAATCCTTTCAGCAGAGGATCTCCCTGCACGGGCAAATTGGAAAAATACTTCATGTATTCGTCCTGGTTGGGATCTCCCTGCACCTTCTCATGGGGATTATTCCACAAGGGTTCGGAAACGAACGCCATCCCGGCGTAAACGGGCGTCTGAAGCACCTGGTTGCGCGGATCCGTGATTTCCAGGTCCGGGAAAGAGCACAGCATCATGCCCAGTCCTTCCGCATTCCGGAACGGACATGCCCGGCGGAAATACATCGTCATGGCCGTTTCAAACGGATCAAGATGGTTCAGGTAAGTTTCCAGGGAATCAACGTACTTCGCTCCGTCGGTAGGCCACGCGCCGCGGTTCTGGCGGCCGGACCATAACTGCTGGATGGAGCCGTTATAGCCCTTCGGCGTCAGGCCGGGCTGCCATCTCATGGGAATGCGGCCGCAGGATTCCACAGCATTGATGTACTCCTTCAGAATCTCATTGTTCACCTGCTCATCCCTGCCGCGCACCTCATCCGTGCCGATGTGGATAATGGGCATTTTCTCCTTGGGAACCAGGGAACACAACTCCTTGATCAGGGCCACCAGGGCCTTGGTGGCCTTTTCATCGCTCATCTTCACGTTGAGCGCCTTGCGGAACATCTGGCTGTGCCCCGGCATATCCATCTCCGGAATCAGAAGGATGTTGCGCAGGCGGCAGTATTCCACCAGCTGCTTAAACTCCTTCGTGTAAAACTTGCCAGGCATGCGCGTATAATTCCTGGAATCGTTCAGCTCCGGATAAATTTTGGATTCCAGCCGCCAGCCGGGATTCTCCGTAAAATGGAAGTGGTAAACGTTCAGCTTAAGCTGCGCCATGGAATCCAGCTCCCGTGCAATCAGAGGCAGCGGCATGTAATTGCGTCCCACATCGTTCATGAACCCGCGGATTTCAAAATCCGGCCAGTCCACGATGTCGCAGGCGGCAATGGTCGTCGTCCCGCCGCGGCGCAAAAGAAGCTGCTCCAGCGTTTTCATGCCGTAATAGAATCCTCTGGTATCCATCGCCGTAATGAGTGCGCCGCCGGGAGTTACACGGAGGGAATAAGCCTCCTCCTTCAGCTTGGAATTTCCGTGCCGGCTTTCACATCCCCCTTGACGAATTTAACGGCAAACGTCCCGTCCGGAGCCACCTTCACGCGGTGCTCCGCCAGAAAAGATTTCAATTCGGAAACAATGAACTTCATCTGTTCCGGATAGGAAGTCCTGGACGGAGACGGAGCCAAAATGCGTACGGACTGCACGGGAATGGCCCTGTCGTCCCAGCGCAGCTGCTGGGGTTTGGGAACCAGCGGAGGCCGGTCCGCCGGAAACAGCCTGTAATTGGCCCCATTGGCCGGGAAAGACGGGGCCGTATCCTGCCCCCATGCTCCGGCGCAAGCCATGCACACCCATGCAAACGATAATAAAAGGAACTTCATGCGGTTCATAATACGCCCGCAATAACAGCTGCCTGTCAAACCTATCGTGTCCAACTTGCCGGGAAACGGGGTTCCGGCAGCATTTTTTGCAAAAAGACCAGAACCTGTGCTTACATGGCGGAGAATGGCTGAGCATCCTGCACGGCGAGGGCATCTTCAATTTCTCCGGAAATGCCGCTTACGGCCACGCCGCGGCGCACGGCGTAAAGCCCCGCTTCCTCCTCCTTCTTTCCGGCTACAAAAGCCCAGTAGTAATTACTGCGGTCATGATAGCAGGCCCACTCTCCGGCAATCCCCGGGCGCGCTTCCATCAGCAGGGAATAAGAATCCGCGGGAGAAACTTTGAACCCGCGGGGCGTCCTCAAACCGGAAGAGGGAAAAGAACGGATGTCTCCTCTCCACACAAGATCCAGAGAGGAAGAGGGCAGCAGACCTTCCGCGAGGCTGCTTCCCGCCAGCACCTGCCCGGCGCCAAACATGGGCAGACAGGAAGAACCCATAAGAGCGGCGCCGCAAACGGAGACAAGACGCAGGAAAGAGAAAACGGACATGGTCATGGCATGCTTCTGAAAAAGGCGGAAAGGACTCAACCCCCAAAAGCTTCCACAGTCAATCAAAAACAGCCCTCTCTCTGAAACTGGGGGAAAAAGGCCGTTTTCCGGACAGGTGGACAGCTTGACAACCCATCCGTGCGTTTTTATAGTTTGCCACCTGTTTTGAAAGGAGGAACGTCCATGGCAGCCCAGTCACGCAACATCGCAGAATTGGAAAACGCATCCGTATGGCGTCTGCTGATCCAGTACTCCCTGCCCTCCATCGCCGGCATGGTGGTATACTCCCTGTACAACATCATTGACAGCGTGTTCATCGGTCACGGCGTGGGGCCTCTGGCCCTGTCCGGCCTGGCCGTCACCTTCCCCATCATGAACCTGACTTTCGCCCTGGGCACGCTGGTAGGCATCGGCGGGGCGGCCATCAGCTCCATCCGGCTGGGAAGAAAAGACCAGGAAGGAACTGAGCGTACGCTTGGCAACGTCCTCATCATGAGTCTGATTGCCGCTGTGGTGCTGGTGATTCCCACGCTTCTTTTCCTTACGGAAATCCTGACCGCCTTCGGCGCCAGCGGGCAAACCCTCACCTATGCGTACGACTTCATGCTTATTACCTTGCTGGGCCTGCCCGTCACGTACGTCTTCTTCAACCTCAATCATGTGATGAGAGCTACCGGCTACCCTAAAAAAGCCATGGGCTCCACCCTTCTTTCCGTAGGAATCAACATCATCCTGGCTCCCATCTTCATCTTCTGGTTCAAATGGGGCATTACCGGAGCAGCCGTGGCCACCCTTCTCGCCCAGGTCGTCGGCATGGTGCGCGTGCTGTTACACTTTTCCGATGCGGCTAGCACGGTCCACTTCCGCCGCGGCATCTGGCAGCTGCGCAAGACCATCGTCACCGGCATCCTGTCCATCGGGATGGCTCCCTGCCTGGTAAACGTCTGCGGCAGCGCGGTCACCGTCGCCATCAACAGGCAGCTTGCGGATCACGGGGGGGACCTGGCCATCGGGGCCTACGGCATCATCAACCGCATTCTTATTCTGTTCGCCATGCTCGTCATCGGCCTCACTCAGGGAATGCAGCCCATCATCGGCTACAACCACGGAGCCATGAAGCCGGGCCGCGTTCTGCTCACCCTCAAATACGGAGTTCTGGCAGGGACATCCTTCACCACGCTGGGATTCCTGGCCTGCGTCTTCTTTCCCCGCGGCATTGCCGGGCTTTTCACGGATGACGCCTCGCTCATCAGCCTGGCGGCCAACGGTCTGATCATCTGCGTGCTGGCCTTTCCGCTCATCGGCAGCCAGATCATCATCGGGAACTTCTTCCAGGCCATTGGAAAAGCCCGTCTGGCAATCTTCCTGTCCCTGACGCGCCAGATGCTCTTCCTCCTGCCGTTCCTGCTGGTCCTGCCCCGTTTCTGGGGACAGGACGGAGTCTGGGCATCCCTTCCTCTGGCAGACGTGCTTTCCTTTATCGTCACCCTGCTCTTCATCCGCCGATTCCTGAAATACTACCGGCTGAAAAACAGGCACTACCTGGTTCCCGGCACGGGAAAGGCATAATCTTTCTTCCCACCTGTCTTACTTACACGAACCCTCGTTCCCGGCCCATTCTTTCCGGGGTGCGGCAGGGGGGAGTGAAACCGCTTTTTCCCATCCTTCGGAGAAAAACCCTTCCCGCCTACCGTTTTGCCGCTGGCATTTTTGCAGGACATAAGACCGGCAGTATGCCTAACGCGCCGTACTTTCAGGACTCTATTCTGTTGGGGGCTTCGTATGGATTCATCATCCGGAACCTCGCCCGGGAAAACCGCTTTTTCTACCGGACAGCCCCTGGAAGCACGACAACCCGAACGGTATGACAAGGAATCAGATCAAATGAAAAACGGAATCATGATGCAGTATTTTGAGTGGAATCTGCCCAACGACGGACAGTTTTGGAACAAGTTGAAGGAAGACGCCCCCCACCTGGAGGAAATGGGTGTTACGGCCGTCTGGATTCCTCCAGCCTGCAAAGGGAAGGAACAAAATGACGTAGGATACGGCACCTATGATCTTTTTGACCTGGGGGAATTCGACCAGAAAAACACCGTCCGCACCAAATACGGCACCAGGCAGGAACTCCAGGAGGCCATCAAGGCTCTTCACGAACACCATGTAGGCGTTTATCTGGATGCCGTCATGAACCACAAAGCAGGGGCAGACTATACGGAAAAATTCATGGCCAAGGAAGTGGACCAGCAGAACCGCGACAAGGAAATTACGGATGCCTACGAGATTGAAGGCTGGACCGGCTTCAACTTTCCCGGCCGCGGAAACAAATATTCCGACTTCAAATGGCACTGGTACCACTTCACCGGAACGGACTATGACGCACGCACGGAAAAAACCTCCATTTTCAAGATTATGGGAGACGGCAAAAGCTGGAGCGAAGGCGTGGATGAAGAAAACGGCAACTACGACTACCTTATGTTCGCCAATCTGGACTTCAACCACCCGGAAGTGGTGAAAGAAATGGAAAGATGGGGAATATGGGTATCCCGGGAACTGGATCTGGACGGCATGAGGCTGGATGCCATCAAGCATATCAATGACGAATTCATCAGGAAATTCCTGGCAGCCGTCCGCAAGGAAAGGGGAGCAGACTTCTACGCCGTGGGTGAATACTGGAAACAGGATCTGGAATCCCTGGACGATTACCTCAAGGAGGAACGCTACAAAGTGGACCTGTTTGACGTCCCCCTGCACTACAACATGTACCAGGCCTCCAAGCAGGGCCGCGATTACGACCTTTCCAAAATTCTGGACGGAACCCTGGTTCAGAACCACCCTACGCTGGCCGTTACCTTTGTGGACAACCATGATTCCCAGTGGGGCAGTTCCCTGGAATCAGCTGTGGAAGACTGGTTCAAACCCTCCGCCTATGCGCTCATCCTGCTCATGAAGGAAGGTTATCCCTGCATCTTCTACGGGGACTATTACGGTGTGAGCGGCAACCCGCCCATGCACCGCGCCATCATCGACAATCTGCTGGAAATCCGTAAAAACCATGCTTTCGGGGAACAAAATTACTACTTTGACCACCCGAACACCATCGGCTTCACCCGTGTGGGAGATGAAGAGCACCCGCATTCCGGCGTGGCTGTGCTCATTTCCAATGGAGAGGATGGAGACAAAGTCATGAACGTGGGCAAGCAGCACGCAGGGGAAACTTGGAAGGAAGCCACCGGCAACGTGGAGGAAACCGTCTCCATTGACGGGGAAGGCAACGGCCGGTTTCTTGTCCACGGCGGCAATGTGGCCGTATGGATTCCGGAAAACGCTTTACAGGACGCCCGGAAGGAAGACGGAAAATAACGCAACTCCCGCCCGCAAATTGAAGAAACGGCCTGTTCTCCATTCCGGACTGTTTTTCCGGAATGAGGTTCAGGCCGTTCTGACTTTAATCACCAGTTTCAGAATCTTTCCTTCCCCAATGCAGCCGGCATGCGCATCCTCCGGGAAAAAAATGGCGAACTGCCCCGGTTTCACGACAAAAGAGGTGTCCGGAGCATCATCATAATGCTGCGCGTCCTTTTCCCTGTTGAACGGTTCGGAAGGCTTTTCCAGCGCCGCGCGCTCTTTCCACATGAATCCCTCTTCCCGGGAAAGGGGCACGTGAATGTCAATAAACCGGTCATGCACTTCCATGCGGGCGTTCTCCCGCTTCTTCATCACCGGTTCATTCACCATCACGGTCAGGGCGTCTTCCTCCAGGACATGGCGGCCGGTTTCCAGGGTTGCCGGAGCAATCTCCCTGATAAAATCGAAAGCTCTCCTGAACAGGGGATTCAACATTTCGTAACGGGCGGAATCGGAAAGGGAGGCAATAATCATCATTACAGGCTCCGTCCCCGGAGCGGGCTTCATTGTAACGGGGAGGAAAAGCCAGTCAACTCATTTGCCCCCCTTCCCCCGATATTCCGACGCACAGCCCGGTCCTTCCTCCACGGAATGGAGTTACCGCCGTTTTCCTTGGCCTTTAAATACGTTATTCCCGTGAAGCACAGTAAAAAACTTGTCATCCGGCAACGCCTCGTATATTGGAGTAACTGTAAGCTATCAGTCACACGATGATTAAACAGAAAAATCCATCCGGCACCTACCGCCCTTCTTATGACCGCACCCCCAGATACACTGTCAAGCAGGTTGCGGAAATGATGGAAATGTCAGCCTACACCATCCGGTATTACGAAAACGCCGGATTAATCCCGGACGTGGACCGCAGCGGAGGGAATGCCCGTATGTTTTCCGACTACACCCTGGGGTGGCTCCGCCTGGTCCACTGCCTCCGGATGACGGGCCTCCCGATTGAAGGCGTCAAGCACTACATCGACCTGTGCCAGGAAGGGGATTCCACCATTCCGGAGCGCGCCGAACTGATCTTCAAGCAGGAGAAAAGTCTCCGGGAACAGCTCCGAATCCTGAAAAAACAAATGGAAGTGTTGAAATACAAGAAAAAATTTTATCAGGATCTTTTAGACAACCGCAGGCCGGACAGCTGCAATCCGCTGAACTACATCAGCGCCAGCGAGCCGAACATCGCGCCTGAGGAATAAACCCTCCCTTAAATCCTCAACAGACGTCGGCCGGGATTTCCAATGAGGAATCCCGGCCGCTCTGCGTTCTTATTTGCTTCCTGCCGCCTCCGCATACATGAAATTCATGCAGTCATCGGATAGAGGGCAATTGAAGGCCATAGCGTCGAAATTATTCAAACATCAGAGCGCTTCAAGTAACCGGATAAGACGTTCAGCGTGTTCCACCGATGCTCCCTTTTGCTGCTCGATAAGTTCCGGTGTCGTACGATTGCCGTAACTTATGCCGCAGGTATAAACACTGCCGCAGTATTCCATTTGAGTCAGTCGGCAGACAGCTTTGTAGCATGGCAGAAATTCATCAATCGCGTAGCCCATGGCCCCTTCACGGCTATACAGCGTTTCGGGTGCTCCCGTTGTGAAAGAGAGAATGAGTTTCTTGTCCTTGAGCTTGTCTCCGGTACTGCCGTGTGAAAAGCCGTGGCGGAAGGTTTCTTCCATCCAGCGTTCCAATATGGAGGGTGCGGAGTACCAGAAGAGAGGGAATTGCAATACAATGATGTCTGCCCGCAGCAATTTCTGTTGTTCGGCTTCCACGTCGATCTTAAAATCGGGATAAAGTTCGTCAAGCTTTACGATTTCAGCTTCCGGCAGCCGTTCGTTCAAGGTTTCAAGGATTGTCTTATTGGCTACAGATGCGGCAAGGTTTGTATGGCCGCTGATAATCAATATATTTTTCATATTATTTCGTCGAATACGGGTCTTAACCTGTGCTATCCGAGACTATTCCTGAATACATGGGCGCCTCCGGCAAATCCTATTATATTGCGAATGAAAGCAACGGTGCCGCGGAATAATCAAAATAATTTTGTATCAAACAATTACAGCGCCAGCACGACAGCTTGCGCTGTAATTGTTTCACATGGAAGTATCCACATTATTTCACGGCCTTGGCATACTCCTCATCCGTCACCGGCTCGAGCCATTCATTGGATGCATTCTCACCGGGAACCTCAATAGCCAAGTGGGAGAACCATCTGTCGGAGGCAGCCCCGTGCCAGTGCTTCACGTTGGCGGGAATATGGATGACTGTTCCAGGAAGAATTTCCACAGCAGGCTTTCCTTCTTCCTGATACCAGCCGCGTCCGGCCACACCGATAAGCATCTGCCCGCCGCCTTTCGTCGCTTTGTGAATATGCCAGTTATTGCGGCAACGGGGTTCAAAAGTTACATTGGAGATATTCACTTGTTCGCGTGAAACGGGTGCAAGATAGCTGTTGCCTGTGAAATACTTGGCATATGCCGTATTCGGCTCGCCTAAAGGGAAAATCATTTCGCGTTGGAAAGCGGCTTTGGCGTCTTCGCCAGCCGCATCTTCCGCCCATACGTCTTTGGCCAGATTAAATGCCGCCCATGCTTTCGGCCAACCGGCATAAAAACCGATGTGGGTGATGATTTCTGCAATCTCGGTACGGGTAACTCCATTCTTCTTTGCCGACTGAAGATGGAAAACGAGCGAATTGTCGGTAATGCCCTGACTAATGAGGGAGGTGATGGTTACCAAACTGCGATCACGCAGACCGAGCTTGTCAGTCCGGCTCCATACTTCACCGAAAAGGACATCATCGTTAAGTTCCGCAAATTTGGGAGCAAATTCTCCTAACTGAGTGCGTCCCGCCGTCTGTACTATCTTTTCCTGCGCCATAGCATTTGTTATGAAAAAACTAATTGAAAGAAATAAAATAATCTTATTCATTATTGTATTATTTAATAATATTAGTAATACTGTTTAGAGGATTCAGTGGCGTCTGGTCGGATAAAACCAATGCCTTAACCATGTGTAACGTTTCCTGCTTGTATTTCTGAAAATGGGCCGATGCGATGTGCGACTTATATGCCTTTTGGCTGGCGTAAGTTTCAAGAATCGTAATTCTGCAAGCATTGTCCTTTTCAGCAACAGCGTACATGGTCAACACGCCCGGTTCCGTGCGCAGGGAGATTTCCCCCACTTCGATGGCGCATTTCACATATTCCTCCAAATATTCAGAATGCACTTCTATTTTTGAGAGACGGACGATACCATCAGGCTTCATCGGTAACTTGTCGCACATGCCCGTATTTTTGCCATTCTCCATTTCCACTTTATCGTGATTTATGGTTTGGGCTTCTGAAAGGTTCATCAGACAGGCAAGGGAAAAAGCCATTCCCGCGATGGTTCGTTTCATAAAATCATTATTTATTGATGGAAATCGTCTCATTGACCCACTTGACAAGCGCGGCCCTCGTCGTCCGGATTCCTTCCCCGGCAAAAGCGCCTCCCTTGAGAACGGTGGACTTGGGACACAGCTTCCGAACCTCGTCCGCACAGCGCGCCATGCCGCCGCCCCCATGCGTCACAAATGGAATCACCGTCTTGCCGGAAAGGTCGTAACTTGCCAGGAAAGACGCGACCGGAGGCGCAATGGTGCTCCACCAGTTGGGGCTGCCGATGAAAATCACATCATACTTGCCCATATCCTCTACTTTGGCGGCCAGTTCCGGCCGAACCCCTTCCTGAATCTCCTTCCTGGCCTGCACGGTGCATTCCCGGTATTCGGAGGGATAGGGCTTGACCGGCTTGATTTCAAACAGCGTTCCTCCCGTCGCCCTCTGAATTTGCGCAGCGGCGTACTTCGTATTGCCTCCCCATGAATAATAGGCAATGAGGACCCTGGAAGGTTCCGCGGAAACCTTGGGTTGTTCCTGTCCCAAACATCCGGCTCCTGTCATCAGGGCCGCGGCCAGCGTGCATATCATTGATATTGTTTTCATGTATTTTTATCCGGTTAAAAGGAGAGGCAAAAGGCGTCCAGAAAAAACGGTTTCATCCGGCATTTCCCTTGCCTGACCTTGTTCCTTATTTCTGTCTAAACATTAGAGTAACTATAAGTCAATATTTTTTCAACAATTCCGGCAATCCTGCCCGCATCACTTCCTAAACTGCTTTATCAATATATGTTATTCTTTCCGAAGCCGAGTCAGAACAATTTCCGATGGAACGCCGATGCGGATGGGAAAGCCGTTCCAAATCCCCGCCCCATTGGAAACGTACAGCTTCATATTACCCACCGTGTACAGCCCGGAGACGAATCCCTCGTTAAAACGCGCCACCAGCCGGTCCACGCCGGCAATCATGCCTCCGTGCGTATGGCCGGACACTTGAAGATCCACGCCGTGCGCAGCCGCTTCCCGGGCCAGCCGCGGCTGGTGGGGAAACAAGGATGCGCACTCCCTTTTCCGGGGCATCCTTCAACGCCTTGCTTATATCCGGCTCCTCCTTCCCCATGATGCCGGCCACAGGATCCGTCACACCGGCCAATACCACGGCCTCCCCTCCCGCCGGCGCGTGTTCATTAAGAAGCATACGAATGCCCAGAGTGGGCAGGAACTCCATCCACTCCTCATAACCGGAGTAATACTCATGATTGCCCGGCACGCCGAACACCCCGTATCTGGCCTTCAAATCCGCAAGCGGCCTCAAATCGCCGCCATGCACGGGCACCGTCCCGTCCACGAAATCTCCGGCAATCACGACGATGTCCGGATTCAGGGCGTTCGTGCGCTCCACAATCTTCCGAATGCGCTCCTCCCTTGTAATGCCGTCCACATGCAGATCCGCCAGCACGGCGACCGTCAATCCGTCCGCCTCCTCCGGCAGGCGGTTCACGGCAACCGTTTCCTCCTTCACCTGGGGCACTCTGGTGCCTCCAATCATGCCCACAGTTGCCAGCACGGCGGAAAAAACCAGCAAAGCAACATTCACCCGGTTGCCAATGATGCGGAACCTTTCCGTCCTGTTCCTCCGCAAGCAGAACAAAACCAGCAGATACAGAGCCCGCACCACATCCGCCGCCAGCAGCAGGAAAAAGAACAGGAAAAGAACGGAGAACAGCCACGCGGCCGCCAGCAGAACGTTTTCCGGCAAAACCGGGGAGAAAAACATGGGGCCTCCAAACAAATGCAGCAAGTGGAATTTGAATGCCGCCACCGCCAGCAGGGCGGCAAGCAGAAGCTTCCAGCCCCATTTCAGCTTCAGCGGCAAAATAGCGCGGCAAAAAACGTAAACCGCCAGCAATGCTCCGAAAATCAGAATCATATGTCTCTTTCTTAAAAATAGCTTAACATCCTTCCGCCGCAAACAGTCCCGCGGCATTTTTCCGGAGCGGAAGGAAACGCGCCGGCAAAACTACTTGTCAATCTGGCTCTCCGTAAACGGATCCGCCCGGTGCCCCATCAGGGGAATTCTGGAACAGGCAAGGTCGAATTCCTTGAGTTCCGGTTCGGACAAGCGGACGGAAGCCCCTCCCAGAAAATCATCCAGATGGGCTGGATTGGTTGTTCCGGGAACAGGCGCAATCCACGGTTTCCGGGAAAGCATCCAGGACAGGGCGAACTGGGCCGGAGTCATGCCCCTGCGTTCCGCCCATTCCCGGACAAGAACAGTCAGCGGCATGTTGAATCTGAGGGCTTCCGGAGTAAACCGGGGCAAAGTGGCGCGGCGGTCCCGCTTTTGAAAACGGCTGTCCTCCCGGACGGCTTCTGCCAGAAAGGCGCGCCCCAGCGGACAATACGGAACAAAACCGATGCCTAACTCTTCCAACGTGGGAAAAATCTTCATCTCCGGTTCCCTCCACCAGATAGCGTATTCGCTCTGGACGGCGCTCACCGGACACTCGGCATGGGCCCTCCTGATGGAACGGGCGCCGGCTTCGGACAGGCCGAAATGCAGCACTTTTCCCTCCTGCATCAGTTCCTTCACCGTACCTGCCACCTCCTCCATCGGAACATCCGGGTCCACCCGGTGCTGGTAAAGCAGGTCAATGTGGTCGGTACGCAAACGCCTGAGGGAACCTTCTACCGCACGCCGGATATGGTCGGGCCTGCTGTTCAGGGAAGAAGGACGGCCTTCCTCCACGCCAAAACCGAATTTGGTTCCTATCCTGACCTGGTTGCGGACAGGGGCGAGAGCCTCCCCCCACCCATTCCTCACTGGTATAAGGCCCGTACACTTCCGCCGTATCAAAAAAAGTAACCCCTTTGTCAAAAGCCCGGCGTATCAGGGCAATCATCTCCTGTTTATCATACTTGCCGCCGTAATAACCCACCATCGGCAGACATCCCAGCCCGATAGGGGAAACTTCCAGGCCTCCAAGGCGCCGGGATTCCCCAAGAAAACCCTTCTTCGGCACCCCGGAAGAAGACCCCGGACCGTCAGGCAGCAAAGAAGAACCCTCCCCGGCCCATCCCCGGGAAACCAGAGATAAGGCCAAACCGGATGTTATCTTCAAAAAATCCTTGCGTTTCATTACGTTCCGTCTTTCTTTCCCAAATTCAGATGCGGGGCCTCCTTATTTCAGATGCTCCAGAAAGAACTGTCCGATTCTGTCGAAAGGAATGACACCGGCTTGATTGTCATAAAGATCCACATGGCTTGCACCGGGAATAATCATCAGCTCCTTGTTGTCCCCCTTCAACTTCCTGAAGGCGTCTTCGCTGAAATAGCGCGAATGGGCTTTTTCTCCGTGAATCATGAGCACGGCGCTGCGGATTTCACCGCTGTACGCCAGCAGGGGCATATTGATGAAGGAAAGCGCCGAAGTGACATTCCATCCGCCATTTGAATTGAGCGAACGCCTGTGATAGCCGCGGGGCGTCTTATAATAATCGTAATAATCCTTCACAAATCCGGGGGCATCCGCAGACAGAGGATCAGGCACGCCCCCCGCGAGGGCATAAGAACCGCTCTTCGCATCAGCCGTTCGCTGGGCATTCAGTTGTTTGCGAAGCTCATAACGGGCGTCGGCATCCATCGCGTCGAAATAGCCGTTCGCGTTCACGCGGCTCATATCGTACATCGTGGAGGTTACCGTTGCCTTGATGCGGGTGTCGATAGCCGCCGCATTGACCGCCATGCCGCCCCAGCCGCAAATGCCAATGATTCCAATACGTTCCGAATCCACGTCATCGCGGGTGGAAAGGTAATCGACGGCGGCGCAGAAATCCTCCGTATTGATATCCGGAGACGCGACATAGCGGGGAAATCCTCCGCTTTCTCCCGTATACGAGGGATCAAACGCGATCGTCAAAAAACCTCGTTCGGCCATCGTCTGGGCATAAAGGCCCGCAGATTGTTCCTTTACAGCTCCGAAAGGGCCGGAAACGGCAATAGCCGGCAATTTCTCGTTAACATTCCGGGGCATATACAAATCCGCAGCCAGCATAATGCCATAACGGTTGCGGAAACTTACCTTGCGGTGGGTTACCTTGTCGCTTTTAGGAAACACTTTGTCCCATTCCTGCGTTAAATTCAGCTTCTCGTTCATCATCTTGTCCGTATGGGGGTTATTATCTTCTGCCAACAGGCTCCCCGCACAGCAAAAGCAGGCGGAAAAAGCCACACAAAATATTTTAAATGAGTAACGTATCATCTTTCTGGAACTTCATGCGAATTACTGCTTCCCGTAATTGATCAGGTACAGGATCGATTCCGGATCCCGGTGGCACAGGAAAAGGCTCTCTCCGCGGTCCAGCCTGGCGATAGCGCCCATATCCTCCAGGGAAAGGGCAAAATCAAAGACGTTGAAATTCTCCTCCATCCTTTCCCGGTGGGTCGTCTTCGGAATGGCGATAATTCCACGCTGAATCAGGAACCTCAGGGCTGTTTGCGCCGGGGTCTTGCCGTATTTCTCTCCAATGCCCTTCAACACGGGGTTGGAGAAAAACCCATTGCGACCTTCCGCAAAAGGCCCCCAGGATTCCATTCTGGTACCGTACTTTTCCATCACCTCCCGGACTTTTTCCTGCTGGTGGAACACATGCGTTTCCACCTGGTTGACGGCGGGTCTGATCTCGCAGAACTCCGCCAGGTCCACAAAACGGTCCGGATAAAAATTGCTCACGCCAATGGCGCGTACCTTTCCGGCCCGGTTCGCTTCTTCCATGGCCCGGTAAGTGCCGTAGTAATCGTTGAAAGGCTGGTGGATGAGCAGCAGATCCAGATAATCCGTGCGCAGCTTGCGCAGGGATTCGTCAATGGACGCCTTCGCCTTCTCATACCCGCCGTTGGAAATCCACACCTTCGTGGTAAGAAACAACTCTTCCCGCGGAACCCCGCTCTTCTCCGCTGCGCGGCCTACGGCTTCCTCATTGCCGTAAATCTGCGCGGTATCAATAGAACGGTAGCCGACCTCAATCGCATCCAGCACGCAGCGTTCGCACTCCTTAGCGTCCGGAATCTGAAAAACGCCAAATCCCAGGACAGGCATCGTAACGCCATTGTTCAACATCACTTTTTCCATCACAGTTTTTTCTATTGTTTTTGATACTAAAAAGGAAATGACCGACTAAACGGCCTGCTGCGGTTTCAGCTCTTTCAGTTCATACTTCCTGCTGCCAAGACCTATCTTCTCGGCATACTCTACCGTATGCCGCCCATGGCGGCTTTCAATACGCTCCACCAGGGGCCTGTTGTCATTCCCTTCGGACGGCCTGACGGCGTAAACGAGATCCAGGCAGGCCTGGTCAAGAGCAACCGGATCAAGGGAGGCCAGAATACCGATGTCCTTCATTTCCGGCGCATGGGGGTGGGAATCGCAATCACAGTCAATGGACAGATTATTCATCACATTGATGTACAAAATTCTGTCCCCGAAGTAATCCGCCACCGCCTGCGCGGAAGCCGCCATGGACTCCAGGAAATCATCCTGACTGGCCAGATTGTTCCACACGGAGGAAACATCCCGCGTCTTTCCGGCGGAATGGATGTACGCCTTCCCGGCTGCCGAGGCAACACCGATGGACTGGTTCTTGATCACACCGCCGAAGCCGCCCATGGCATGCCCTTTGAAATGGGCCAGATTGACCATGAAATCATAATTCTTTAAATGATCCCCCACGATATCGTATTCCAGGTGCTTCCTGTCCCTCACCGGGATAGTGAACTCCCCTTCCGCATCCATGATATCCACCCGCGCAATATCGGAAAAACCGTGATCCTTCGCAGCCTGCAAATGGTCCTCCGTCCGGGAGCGTTTGCCTCCGTAAGCCGTATTGCATTCCACGATGGTGCCGTTCACCCGGCGCACCAGGTCTTTGATTAAGGCCGGACTCAGAAAATTGCGGCCTCCCGGTTCCCCGGTGCTGATCTTGACAGCTACCTTTCCCCCGGCCGGACGCCCCAGAGCCTCGTAAATCCTCACGAGAGCCTCCGGAGAAATTTCTTTCGTCATCCAGACCCTGGAAGCTCCACCCTTCTCCGCAATCGCGCCCAGGGCATACTCCGGCAAAGCCAGGCATGCCAGGGCTGCGGTGGAAGACTGGAGCCATGTTCTTCTCGTCATCTTATTTTCCATGGCAACTTGATTGTTGATGATTAATAACCGTTCTCCCTGTTAAGAGCCTGCAGGACCCGACGGGCACGTCCGTGTTCCGGAAATGAGGCCGCACAGCGTGCGGATGATTCTTTCCAGCCCCTCAAGCAGCAGCTTCCTGGGACAGGCGACGTTCAGGCGAATGAAGCACCCCGCCGTTTCCCCCGTACATTTCCCCGCCGTTGACGAGCACCCGCCCCTCCTCTTCCAGCAGGCGGACAATCTCTGCGGAGGGAAGCCCCAGAGCGGAACAATCTATCCAGACCAGGTACGTTCCCTCCAACGGCACCACACGAAGCTGCGGCAGACGTTCTGCCAGCATATCCCGGACAATCTCGTAATTCCCGTAAAGGTAGAGCTTCAGTTCCTCCAACCAGTCCTCCCCTCCGTTATAAGCCGCTTCCAGGGCATCTACGGCAAAAGAATTGACGTCACACACCTCATTGATGTTGATGGCCTTGTCAATCCTCTTCCGAACTTCTTCATCCGCCGCGACGATATTGGCTATCTGAATGCCTGCCAGATTAAACGCCTTGCTGGGGGAAATACAGGTGACGGAATGGTGCAGGGCGTCCTCGGAGAGGGAGGCGAACGGCGTATAGGGATGGCCCGGATACGTCAGTTCGCAATGAATCTCGTCAGCCACTACGAAAACGCCGTTTCTCCGGCAAATGGCGGCCATCTCCTCCAATTCTTCCCTCGTCCAGACGCGCCCGGCTGGATTATGGGGATTGCACAGGAGCATCAGCTTGACGGCGGGATCGGAGGCTTTCCGTTCCAGCTCCTCCGCATCCAGCGCATATCTGCCGTTCTCATATTTCAGAGGGCAGGTTTCCGCCACGCATCCGTTATTGCGGATGGAGGAAAAAAAGCAATTATATACAGGCGTCTGCACCAGCACCTTGTCCCCAGGGACCGTCAGGGCCCGTATGACGGCAGACAGCGCGGGAACCACCCCCGTGGTATAAATCATCCATTCCGGATTAATCTTCCAGCCGTGGCGGCGTTCAAACCAGTTTGTAACCGCCTCATAATAGGAATCCGGAACCCGTGTATAACCGAAAATGCCGTGCTCGGCCCTCTTCCGGATGGCGTCCGTCACCGCCGGAGCCGTACGGAAATCCATGTCTGCCACCCACATGGGCAGAATATCCTCCCGGGGCATGGAATCCCACTTGTAGGAATTCGTGCCGCGGCGCGGAACAACAGTATCAAAATCGTACTTCATGCGGCTTCTCCGGATTGGGATTTTTCCGTTTCAATGGAGCAATTGGCAGGAGCCTTGCAATGCTCGTCCAGAATAATATCCCCGTACTCTTCCGCAACAATGCGGCCGCTGCGCGGATTTTTGACGCTGTGCACACGCCCCTTGATTTCCGCATGCACGGAGGAATACTCAAAGCAGAGATCCGCATCCTCTCCGAGCGTGCAATTCTCCAGAACCAGGTTTTCCGCGTAGCACAGCGCCTGCGTGCCGGAAATGCGGCAATTCACCAGACGAAGGTTCCTGGAATGCCAGCCCAGATATTCCCCGTCCACCACGGAATCGTACACCGTCACGTCCTCCGTATTCCAGAAAGCGTCCTTGGAATGGATTTCCGCATTCCGTATCACCACATTCCTGCAATATTGGAAAGAGTAATTTCCGTTCAGGCGGAAGCCGTCAACATCTATATTCTCCCCGTGCATGAACAGATAATCCCCATGCTCCGCCTGCACGCCGCGAAGCTTCGCATTACGGCAGTGCCAGCAGCATTCCAGAGCATCCGTCAGAACGACGTTCTCCAGAACCATCCCGTCCATATCACGGAACATCTTGGGCGCTTCCACGCGGGTATCCTTCATGTGCAGATTCCGGGAATACCAGATGGCGGCCCGGGCGCCTTCCCTGAACAGGCAATGTTCCACCAGCAGCCCGTCATTGTGCCAGAAAGGGTACTTCCCCCGGAACTCGCACCGCACAGCTTCAATGTCGGAACATTCCTTCAGGGCGGATTCCCCCGGATAAATAATGACGTCTTCCAGCCTAAGATGGCGGGAAGCGAACAGGGGACGTTCCCCTTCGTAGGAAGCATTTTTAATCATTCTCTTGGTCATGGCGATGATTTGATAAAAAGTCTGTTGTTTTTCATGGTGTGCCTTTTAAACGGCGATGGCCGGATTCCGGAAAAAGAAAGGAAAGGACGCCGGCCGCGTACCATGCCTTCTTCTTTCTTCATTCAGGCTATTCCTTATAGTAACTATAATGCAAAAGATTTTTAGCACTTTCTGCTTCATTATTTTTAATTCATTTATAATGAATACATATCAACTGTCATAAAATTATTTCTCAACATGCAAAATCGGAAAAAGCCTCTTCATTTTTCACTTTCTCCGCAAAAGGCGCATCTTTTACCCGGAATGAATCCAGAAGCGGAAGGCCGCCGTTCCTGGCGGCATCTTCCGCCGCCAGTCTCCCGACCAGCGCCATAACGCCCGGAATAATGGGCGCCCCGGACCCGGGTCGCATCATCCCCGCCTCGCATCCCGGCACGACAGACACCACAGGGGATTTCCATACAGGCCTGTGCCCGCTTGCGCCTCAGGAAACTCCTTCAACAGCCGGTCCCGGCGGCCACGCCAGAATGAAATCAAACCGCGCCAGATAAACGGGAAACGGCCACGTGGAGGAAAAGCATCCCTGCTCCATCTCATGCGGTTCCCTCCGGACAGAAATCCGGAACCACAGCTTCATCCTCTTCGCAAACGGGCGCCATACTGCCCGCCTGCATGACCAACCGCTATTCCCGCACAGGAACGGCATTGGCGGACGGCATTTCCGGAACCCGGGTGATGCAGCCGGCAAATAATGCAGTCATCCAAGCTCCAGCCCTCTCCGTCTCTCCCGTTCAAATTGCTCTGCGGATAAAAAAGCCCCTCTGGAAATCCGGCGCCCATTCCTGCCGGAACCTTTCATGCGTCCGCAGGCGTTTCAACCGGAAAAAACAAACCGGGAGGCATCAAACGCGGCCGTTCATTTCCGAAAGCAAGCTCCGCAGGAAAAAAGCGTTCCGCCCCCCTTGGACAAGGGCTGGCTTACGGTTTTATGGAACAGGAAGACTTGGAAGCCTGCAAAGCGGAATTATCCATCTCAACAGCCAGCCAGAATACGCCGACGGCCATCAGACCGAAAACGCAGGCTCCGGCGACGGAAAGAATGCTCATTGCCAGCTTCCGCCGCTCCGCCTCTTCCCTGCATCGACGAACCAGCACCCGCAGCGCGCCGCAGACGGAACCTGGGCAAATGCCCCACTTTTCTTCCCGGGAGGGCTGTCTTCTGGCATACAGGTCGGACCTCATCATCACGGGATGCGGAAACGGCTCCGGCTGCATTACGGAAAGGTCTAATGGCATGTACTTCATAGCGCCTTTTTAACGATTTTCGTTAATACGTCAACACATTTTAACGAATTTAATTTATTTCTTTCTATCGACAATTCACGAAAATCGTGTATAATCAAGCCATGACACCGACAAAAGGGGATGTGAAACACTGGTTGAAGGCCATTGGGAAAAACCGTGACTGGCTTGCCATGGAATGCGGTACGGAAAAAGGTACGGTGAATAACTGGCTCTCCCCCTCCGGCCCCTTCCCCGCCAGCGCCATGTTGAAAATCCAATCTCTGATGTCTCAATACAAAACGGTTCAACCGGAAAACGAACCTGTCCAGACCAATCGCCTCGTGCTGGAAATCACGGAAGAGCGCATGAGGAAATATGAACGGGCCGCCTCTGAAAAAGGCGTCCCCCTCCGCCAGTGGCTGACGGATTTGGCAGACGAAGCGGCGGAGGAACGCCAGCTGCGGTCAACGCATTCCCCCTTGGTTCCCCTGGTCAGACAATTTCCGTCCCATGCTGGACACGCCAGGCGTGAATACAGTACGCAAATAATCGGCAACATCGCCGCAGGCTCTCTTGCGGAAAGCGACACCGTCCCGTCTACCATTTACATGGAAAGGCCCCTGGGTAAAAACGAATACGTGGTTCGCGTAGAAGGGAAATCCATGGAACCCCTCATCCCGGACGGCTCCCTGGTGATTATGCGGCGCCATACCGCCCCGCCCATCCCCAAACCGGGAACCATCGTGGAATACAACGACGGACGCGGCGTTACGCTGAAAAAACTGATTCGCAGGAAAAATGCGGAAACAGGAAAAACGGAATACGTGCTGCAGCCCATTAACCCCGCATTCAAGGACATAACCCCCATGGACGGCGGCAGTATCTCCGGAATATATATGGAAACCCTTGTAAACTACCGCAAAGGCTGAGCATTCGCCCCTGCCAGGCCCTTTTCCCATTCCGGAAAAAACGCCGCAGCGCAGAAAATCGGACGGCAGCAAGCAACACCCTGTTCTTCCCGGCAGACTTACAAAAACGGTTCCATCCTGACGGGGTTCCCCGGTTGCCTGCATCTTCCGATCCATAAGTGGTTCTTCCCTCCGGCAAACCGCCGTTCGTTCCGCTCATCGACCTGCCGGCAGATAAAACAGGAAACGCCTGTTGAAAGAATCTGCCGGGAAGAAGGGTATTTGCTTAGGCAGCTCAACAATTGCGCCTCCGGAGAACCTGCATCTACCGGAAAGGCGGAAAATGAGCAGCCGTTTTTTCACATTAAAACAAAAACAGCATCGAACAACAGCTTCTCTCATGTTGAAAACGCAGCATTCTCCCATTCCCCCAGGCAGTGAAAAACACCACTACCACATTCTTGACGGTTTGCGCGGCGTAGCCGCCATTGTCGTCGTATGGTTCCACATCTTTGAAGCCTACGCCACCAGCCATGTGGACCAAATCATCAACCACGGCTACCTGGCCGTCGATTTTTTCTTCATGCTTTCCGGCTTTGTCATCGGCTACGCCTATGACAACCGCTGGAAAACGATGACGACCAGGGAATTCATCAAACGCCGCCTTATACGCCTGCAGCCCATGGTAGCGATAGGGGCGCTCATCGGCGCGCTTATCTTCTATTTCCAGGGCTGCCCCGTATGGGATGTATCGCAGGTAGCGGTCATTTCCCTGTTCGCCGCTACCTTCGTCAATATTCTGCTCATTCCGTCTTCTCCCGGCATGGAAATCCGGGGGCTGGGAGAAATGTACCCGCTCAACGGCCCGAGCTGGTCCCTGTTCTTTGAATACATCGGCAACCTTCTTTATGCCCTCTTCATCCGGAAACTCTCTACACGCTCCCTGGCAATACTGGTTGTCTCGGCCGGGTGCGGCCTTGCCTCCTTCAGCTTCTGGGGGCCTAACGGAGACATATGCTCCGGATTCTCCATGACCGGTACGGAATGGACGGGTGGCTCCCTGCGCCTGTTGTACTCCTTTTCAGCCGGGCTGCTCCTGTTCCGGCTGTTCAAGCCGTTCAACGTCAAAAATTCTTTCTGGTTATGCAGTCTGTCCCTTGCCATTCTGCTGGCCGTTCCCCGGCTGGGAGGACAAAATGCTTTCTGGATGAACAGCCTCTATGAAACAGCGTGCTTCGCGGTATTTTTCCCGCTCATCCTCCTCTTTGGCGCTTCCGGCAAAATTACAAATCCCTATACGGATAAAATATGCCGTTTCCTGGGCAACATCTCCTACCCCCTGTACATGGTGCATTACCCGTTCATCTACTTGTACTATGCGTGGGTGAAAAACGAAAAGCTTTCCTTCCTGGACTCACTTCCCGGAGCCCTGGCCGTCGTCATTGGAAGCATTCTGCTGGCCTGGCTCTGCCTGAAACTCTATGATGAACCGGTCCGTAAATATTTGACAGCTCTGTTTTTAAAAAGAAAAGTCCTTCCAAGGGAAACTCCCGTCATTCAGGAAAGCGGGCTTCCGCAATAATTCCTCTCCTTCCGGAGGAGATCAACAAAGGCGGGGCAGCGCATAAGGCCCCGCTGCAAACAAGATATCCGGCTCTTGTTTCACCTCTGCAGAAATAAACGACCGCCATATCCTCCTTCCGCACCTTCAAATAATTAAACGGAAATATCACTGTTCAGGCAAACTCATTATTCCCGCATCAAACCGGCCGGGATTCTTAAAAAATGGAGCGGATGATGGGATTCGAACCCACGACATCAACCTTGGCAAGGTTGCGCTCTACCCCTGAGCTACATCCGCTTGAAATGAGCCAGCGAACCGGAAACGGCCGCTGAGGGATTTATACGCCTATCACGGGAAAAAGCAACCTTTATTTTGGCTATTTTCTCATCCGCATTCATCCCCGCTCTGCCGAACTGCATCAAAATGCGGCTTATCAATGAAATTCTCTCGTCAGACGCGAATACACATTCTATGCTGTGACGGCATGAAAGAGCTCCTCATCACCCTTATTACGCTGGCAGGCCTGTTTATCGGCGTGTATTACCATGATTCCCTGGTGGGCGGCGGACAGGAGGATCAGCAACAGAAGACGGAAACTTCCGTCTCTGGACAATAATCACCGGCAATCATGACCCCGGCTCTCCGGAATCCCTGTTTTTCCGCTATTCTCTGCGGCACGGCGCTGCTGGCCCCGCCAGCGCCGGCTCAGTCCGCTGATGGAGCCGGTCTTCTGGCTTCCACCCCGCAATCCGTAGAAGATTTGCAGCGGATTGAACGCCAGCTTCAGCAAATGCTTCCCCGGGTGCTTCCCGCCCTGGTCTGCATTGAATTAAACAACGGCAGCGGCTCCGGCATCCTGGTTTCGGAAAAAGGCCTGGTCTTTTCAGCGGCCCACGTTGTGGACAAGAAAGGAACCACGCTCAAAATCATCCTGCCGGATGGAACGCGCCTTCCAGGAAAAACCACGGCGCAAAACAGCAATTCGGACGCAGGCATAGCCAAAATCACATCCCAATTGAACAAAAAACTGCCCTGCGTGGAAAAAGCGGAAAAAATGCCTCGTGTGGGGGACTGGGTGTTCGCGCTGGGGCACGGCGGGGGGCTGGACCGGAAACGCGGCCCGATGGTGCGCCTGGGGAGGGTGGTTTCCCTCAAGAACGGCGTCATTCAGACGGACTGCAAGCTGATTCGCGGGGATTCCGGCGGCCCTCTTTTCAACCTGGATGGAAAGCTGATTGGCATTCACAGCAGAGTCGGTTCCGGTCTGGAAGACAATCTTCACGTGCCCATGAAGGATTTCAACGCTCTGACGGAGGAGACAGCGGAAGGAAAGACCTCCCTGACGCCGTCACCGGAACAGGACAGCCAGCCATTCTCCACTCAGCCATCATGAAATTTCCTTTCTGCATCTGCCTGTTTCCCCTGGTTTTCGCCCTGTTCCACCCCGCTCTGGCGGAAGGAAATAACGGAAGCCTGGATTTTGAACAGAGAATCAACGGGAAAGCCGTTCTGAAAACTATCGAGCCCATCCGCGAACGTCTTCAGGACTTGAGCGCAGTTTTCTTTTCCGGTCACGATGTTGTGATTTACGGCATTGTGCTGAGCCCGGACGGCTACATCGCCACCAAAGCCTCGGAACTCCATTCCTACAGGGATCTGACCATCCGGGTAGGTTCTTCCAAATATGGGCAGTTCAGGGAAATTGGCTCGGACCCGTCCACAGACATCGCAGTAGTGAAAGTGGAAGCCGCCGGGCTGCACGCTCCCGGCCCCGTCAGCAATGATGCCGCCATGGGAACCCTGGTAGTCAGCAACGGCTCCACTACCCGTACGTCCAGACGGCCCCAGCTGGGAACCCTTAGTGCGGAGCAGCGCCCCATCCCGAACGGAGACACCGCCTACCTGGGCGTCGTTTTCGGCACCCCCTGTACCATTCAGGAAGTTACCAAGGACGGCCCCGCCGCCCAAGCCGGAGCCAAGGCCGGAGATGAGATTCTGGCGGTGGACGGCACGCCCGTTACTGCTCTGGACGCCGTTTCCCCCATTCTGTCCAGGAAAAAAGTTGGAGAAAGAGTGACACTGGAAGTCAAACGCAAGGATAAAAGGTTATCCTACACCATCACGCTGGGTTCCAGACGCCAGGCCCTGGGAGGAAACGCTCCTGAGGATTCCAATGACCTGATCAGCGGCGGGTTCAGCAAACGCAGGGATGATTTCCCTATGGTCCTCCAGCATGACACCCCTTCCCGGTACACGCTGATGGGTGGCCCGCTGCTCAATCTCAAGGGGGAACTCATCGGCATGAACATCGCCAGAGTGAACCGGGCGGAAAATTACGCCCTGCCCATCAGCGTTGTGCAGAAAAGCGTGCAAAACATCCTGAAAAACGCGCCCCAGCCGGAAAAATAGCTCAGGAAAATACCGGAACATTTTATTTTCCCGGTACGGAAGAAGCTGTACGTTTGCCTTTCCTTTTCCCCTGCGTGGCACATCCGGCGAAACAGGACGGATTTACATGCCGGGAACATCAGCGGCATCCGGCACCGTCTTGGGTTTCACGGTAGGATCATAATGGACGGCTCCCGTCACACGTACGCTTCCGTCCGGAAGAAAGACCATGGAGGGGGCTCCCACCACCTTTTTATAGTACTGCAGCTTTTCCATGGTTCCCCGGTAGTTGATGCGGGAATACGCGCTCAGCATGGGGGTAGTGGGGAAGAAAACATGGACATTCGCCTTGCCGTCCACCATGCACTGCGGACGCGTGGTCCCCAGCCAGTCACCGATGCACACGGCATTGTAGGCCACTCCCGTATCCGGATCCTTCGTCTGCACATACAATTTCTGGATTCCCGCACGGCAATAGTGCAAATGGAAAAAAGTGCACCGCTTGGCACTGGACGGAATGGCCACGGTCTGGGACCACATGGGTGTTCCCGTCCGGACGGCAAACAGGGATTTCTGGGAAGCAAACATGTCCTTCTGGTTGGGCATTTTTACAACGGCCTGCACATGGTAGTTGCCCTCACGGGACAAGTCATAGAAATGACGCAGGTCAATCTTGCGGGAAACGCTCATGCCGGCAGGAACCTTGAGAGGCGGAAACAGGGCAAACTTGGACTGGGGGAGTTCCGCCCCCGCAGTGGAATGCTCCACATGGATATCCAGCCAGGAGGAATATTCCCGGCTCTTCAATTCCACCGGCACGCCGGAATTGTTGGTAATGGTCAGCCTCATGTACATGGCTTCCCCGCTGAGGAACGTCTTCTTTTCCGGAACTACTTTCACGTAAATCTGGGCCAGGGCCCCGGACGCCCCCAGAAGGGCCAGCAGCATTGCAAGGATATGTTTCATGGTATTGGTATGTTAAGTATTGTCGTTAAACGGGTCAGCGGGCATTCCGCACGATTCTGAATCCCAGGTTGTCCCGTCTTTCGCCGCGGGAGCGCAGGTATTCCACCCGGTTGGAGATGCCGGGCTGCCTCCAGTCTCCGCCGCAGGCCACCGGTCCCGGAGGCTCCTTCACGCGCGCAGGATCCTTTTCCATGGAAGAAGTCCATTCCATCACGCCGGAAGCCATGCCGCACACGCCGGTCTTTAAATCATGATCATTGCTGTATCTGTCAATCACCAGCGTCCTGTCCCTTCTCACCCGTTTCCAGCATATTCCCCAGAGCCATCCACTCCCCGCGCTCGGGCAGGCGGTAGCGCGGTTCTCCGGGGGCCACGGGCTTCCAGCTCGCATACGCCCAGGCATCCCAGAAAGTGACGTTGACGACGGGAGAGCGGGGTGTTATTTTCCTGCCTTTCCATTTGCCTCCCGGCGTGGAAGCCGCCTTCCACATAGCCTCCCAGTCCTGGGGAATATGGGAAGCAGACCTCTTGTCCGGCTGGTCCGGGTGGGAATATTCCTCCCTCAGCTCCGGAGTGAGGCGTGCCCACTGGTCCAAAAACAGGCGGTAGGATTCCAGGGTAATTTCATGGGCTCCCACAATCAGTTCCCCTCCTCCGGGAAGAGTTACGCGGACTTCCGTATGATCGCTGGCGGAAAAATCCGGATAATGTTTAGGAGCCGGAACATGGGGACGGGATACGGTTTCCTTCTCCCGGGGGAATAAAAGAAGAACGGCAGCCGCGGCTATCCCCGCGCCCAGCAGGCCCGTTCCGGCCCAAAGCAGCCTTTTTCCGGCTTTTCCGCGGGATTCCACGGGGACGGTATAGCGGTGGGTGGTAACCCGAGGGGAAAGCCCCAGCTGTTCGCGGACCGCAGCAACCAGCTCCATAACCTGGTCCCATTGCATCGGCTTTCCGTTCTGCCCTTCCCTCATCCATTCCAGCAGGGTGCGCATCCGCGTGGTTCCGGGCACATCCGGAGTCACCAGAAGAGGCAGGCCGATGCCCAGGCGCTTCATCTGGTCGCGGGATGTTTCTTCGTGAAAGTCACCGGGCACGGCCGTATTCATCAGCCGCACGGCAGACTTGTCATCCAGGAAAATGTGACGCGGCTCCATGATATTGAAAGCGGTCCGCAGACGCTCATACCTGCCGCACACGTTGCCGACCGTTTCAATCACTTTCAGCAAATCCTTCATGGACAGGGTCTGCCCGCGGTCCAGCATGGACTGGAGGGATGAGCCTCCCAGCTGTTCGCTGGTGACGAACCAGTATCCCTGGGCCTGGGACGCTTCATAGACGGTGCCCAGCACCGGAGCATTAATGGCGGCGCGCGTGCGGGCCTTCATCAGAAAATCCTCCACGCCCACCCCCTCCGGATTGTCCGGATCCAGCAACTCCAGAAACACGGAACGGTCCATGCCCTGCTGGATGGCCTGATAAAGAATTCCTCCGCGCGTGCGGCCAATGAATGCCACCAGCGTGTAATCGCCAAAGTTGTGGGGAAGATCAAACATTGGACAAATCAGGCATCAGGGAGGCAAAAGGGATTCATAAGACTCAGAAACCGGAGCCGCCTCTACAGGGGAAGCAAACCGCCGTCATAAATCTCGGGCAGTCCGGAAGGGGAACTCTGGTTCATCTGTTCCAGTAAAAATAGCACGGGAGGGGAAGCATGGCAATCCATCGGTTCTCCCTTGTAATACAATTTAGCGGTATATCCGTAATATTTCAGGCTTCCATAAGCAATCGTCTCTTCTTCCGTCAGGGGAGGCATGTAGTAGGTTATTTCCATGATTTCCTCACCGTCCGCCCAATCCGCGGGTTCCGTAACGCACCGGGAAGAAGGCTCGGGCGCGTGCGTCTTTTCCACTTTCTTCCCATTGACTTTGTCAAAAAACTGGACAATGACGCGCAAATCCTCCGGCCTGACATTCAGGCCATCCTTCATCAGAATAGGCACCATCAGCTTGACGCGCTCCCCGGCGGGGCATTCCGGATCCCGGTATTCCAGAATAGTGCCGAAGGACATATCCCCCCGCAAATCCGCCGGGCTGGAAAAGCCGGCCTGGAGGTGCCGCGCCGCACGCGCAAAATATTTCCCCGCCTTCTCCCGCTGGGTATATACTTTCAGAAAAAACTCCCGTGACTTATCCGCATTCCTCAGCCATTCATAGGTAAGTCCATAATAATAGCACCACCGGATTATCCGGCTCCAGCCTCATGGCCTGCTCCAGCTTCACGACCGCTACTTTGAGGTCACCTTCAATCTGGGCGTAACGAGCCGCCTTGACAAGCTCTGCCACTTCCTCCGTCATGGGAGGCATGACCTCGTCCGGATCCTCAGCAGGAAGGGATGCCCCGCTAGCGGAGTCCTCCCCTCCCGCAACGGCCGCGGCCACCGGTACAGAATCGGCAGCCGGATCTGACAAATCGGCTTCCCGGAGCATTTCTTCCACGGAACGGGGCTTTTCAGAAGGGGGTGCCGGAACATCCGCCATATGCACTGTCTCCTCTGCCGCCCCATTCTCAACGACTCCGGCCGGACGCTCCTGCTTCTCCCGTGCCGGAACGGGAACAGGCTTCTCCACCACTTTTTCCACCACCACGGTACGGACAGACAGGCTGAAAGAAACGCCCACCATCAGCAACAGAACAAACGCCAGCCCACCCAGCGTCCAGCAGGCGACGCCGAACGCACGGTCATTGGCGCCCTTTTCCGGTGGAAGGGATTCGCTCATACGGCACGTTCCTCGTCCTCCTGACGGGCAGGCGGCCCGCCGGCATCAGGAATTTCTTCATAATCCACTATTTCTCCTCTGTAGAGAGACAGAAGAGCCTTCATGAAATCTTCCGCGTTATGGGGAGAATCCTCCTTCCGGAAGCCGCCGTAAGTCAGGCCGTCCAGCCTGATTCGGGCTCCTCCGCATTCCGGTTTCAGCGTCGCTATGGCCAGTCCCTTCAGTTTCCATCTGCGCAAATCCAGACGGGCAATGTCATCCACGCGGAAAACCACGCCGGCGGCCGTCACCTCTTTCCCGCTCAGGGACATTTTCCTGCCGCGCGTTCTCACCAGGAAAAACAGAGCCACCATGGCAAGCGCCAGGCAAATGCACCCGGCCACCCACTGTTCAAAAATTTTGGAGGCGTCATACGGGTGGTCCACCGGCTTGATGGGATAGTGCTTTTCCCCGGAATAAGATTGCCACGCAGCGCTCCAGCCCTTGCCGGGGGTGGACATCAGACTGTAATCCGCCAAAATGTCAGGCCACGGCACCGCGTTCCGATTCACGTCGGAAGGAATTTCGTAGCCTTCTGGAAAATCCACGGTGCGCGCCAGAACAATGCGCTCCCAGTCCCCCGCGGACGCCCCTTTCCCGCTCACCTCACGGTCAAACACGGCTCCAGCGTCCACGAACGCCTTGTGCATGAAAAACTCCAGGTTTTTTTGAGGGTATCCGGTGGAAGCATCATAATAAAAATACACTCCGAACCCCAGAAACATGAGAGCCATGATAACCGCCCTGCCGGTAAACCACATGGTCGGCTTACATTCTACCGTGTCAGACTGCATGCTTCCTACATACCAGCAAATCCATGCCCTTGACCATAAAAAAAGCGCACCTCCCCCTCCTTTGCGGGAAAGCGGAGCGTCCTGTCGCCCCACGGATATCCGGAACGCACGGCTCCGGGAGAAAAAACAGGGCGGCATTCCCTGCCGGGAACGCATCCGGAAAATCTTTCCCTGTCTTCTTCTTGGCTTGATTTATTTTGTGAAAGTTAAATAATAGCACGCGCAGGGATTCCCCGCTCCGGCAAAAAGGACCGGAAACGCTGTAATCCCTTACGCCGGCCCGCATTATTTTTTCCGCATATGAGACCAAGTCACCCTCAATACCGCCGCATGGACGCCGACCCCGGTTACAATTCCCAGGCAGACGACCAGGTGGACGCCGATATGGAACAGGCCCAGCTGAGGCTGGAACAATTGCGGAAAGAAAAGGAGGAAGTGGAAAACTCCCGCCGCCGCCTGGAAGAATGCCATATGCGCAAAGCCAGGTTTATGGACCAGCAAAATGAGCTGGGCGACCGCATGGTCAACGCTGCAGACCTCATCGGCCGGGAAGTGGAAAGCCTCCGCCAGGAAAGCAATGAACTGGAACAAATCCACATGGCGCTGACGCGCAGCCTGAAAATGCTCAGCACCGTGCGCCCGGATGAATGGCCTATTGAAAATACGGACAACCTCATCAGCCAGGGCCAGCAGGTCATTGACCGCTGCGAGGAGGAATTCGCGGATGCCGTCCAGCAGTGCGCGCGCATGCAGCATACCAAAGTGCTCACCGGGGTGCGCCGCTCCAGCAAAGTGCGCATCAGCTCCCGAGAATTCATGACCCAGTTCCTCCAGGGCCTTTCCTTCCATCTTCCCCTGCTCCTGATTGCCCTCATCATCCTCTTTTTCATCTGGATTTTCAGCCCTTCCGCATCATGATTAAAAGAAAAACCAAACGCCGTTCCTCCGAACTGGCAGAACTGGATCGTGCCTCACGGGAAATTGAGAGCCGTATCCAGGAATTGGAAGCCTCTCTCAAACGCCCGTCCCAGCAGACCCGCATGCGCCTGGACCGCAATACCATGCCGCCTCCCGACCGCGTTCGGGAGGGCAACCAGAACCGGGCACTGCGTGCCGTAGTGGCCCGTGACGGACGCGCCACCAACATGAGGCGGGAACTGCGAGAAAACTTCATGCTGCTGGGCCTGCTGATCTGCGCCATCGCCGCTTCCTTCTGCTGGATCGTCCGCCTGCTGGAACAACAGTAGGCAGCCCCCCTTCTTTTCCGCATCTTTTCTACATTACACCATGAGCACGCCCCAAATAGACGTAGCCTACATTGCCAAGCTGGCACGCATTGACCTGACGGAGGAAGAAACAGCGCTCTTCTCCAAGGATTTGGACAAAGTCCTGGCCTATATCACCAAGCTGGAATCCTACGATGTCACGGGCATCGCCCCCATGAACCATCCTCTCCCGGCAATGGATGTGATGCGCGAAGACATTCCTGAAACCGGCTTCACCCAGGAAGAAGCCCTTTCCAATGCCCCTCAGCAGTCCCAGGGGCAATTCCGCACACCCAAGGTGGTGGAATCCGCCTGATCCTCGCGCTTCCTTTTCCCTTCACCTTTCAACCGTCTTTACCCTTTCCTTCTCATGTCAAAAATTCAAGGCACCCTAGCCCAGTGGCGTGACCGCCTGCGCCGCAAGGAACTCTCCCCTGCCGAACTGGTCAACCTGACGGCGGACGCCATTGAGGCGGACCGGACAACCAACGCCTACATCTCCTTTGACCGCGAAGCAGCCCTCCACGCCGCGGCCGGAGCGGATATTTCCAGCCCCCTGGCCGGCATCCCCATCGCCGTGAAGGACAACATCAATATCCTGGGCCAGCCGACGCGCTGCGCCTCCCGCCTTCTTTCCCCTTATGTCGCTCCTTATGACGCCACCTCCATCCGCCTGCTGAAGGAGGCGGGCGGCATCCCGCTGGGCCGTACGAACATGGATGAATTCGCCATGGGTGCCAGCGGAGAAAACTCCGCTTACGGCATCACGCGCAACCCGGAAGCCCCGGACCGCATTCCCGGCGGCTCCTCCAGCGGCTCTGCCGCCGCCGTCGCATCCGCTACCGCCATTGCCGCACTCGGTTCCGACACGGGCGGTTCCATCCGGCAGCCGGCCGGGCACTGCGGCATCGTGGGCCTCAAGCCTACCTACGGGCGCGTTTCCCGCTACGGGCTGGTAGCATTCGCCTCTTCCCTGGACCAGATCGGCCCCATGACCCAAACAGTGGAAGACGCAGCCATCCTGCTCCAGGCAATCCGGACACGACCGGAAAGACTCCACATCCGCAAACTGCCCCGTGCCGGACTTTGAAGCTGCGCTGGGCCGCGACGTCAAAGGGCTGAAAGTGGGCATCCCTTCGGAATACTTTACCTCCGGCAACCATCCGGGCATTTCCGAGGCTGTGCAAAACACCGTGAAACAACTGGAAAACCTGGGTGCGGAGCTGGTGGAAGTCAACCTGCCCCACGCGGATGCCGTCGTCGCTGCCTACTACATCATCGCCTGCGCGGAAGCGTCTTCCAACCTCTCCCGGTTTGACGGCGTGCGCTACGGAAAGAGGGCGGAAGATGCCGCCGGACTGGTGGAACTCTTCTCACGCACCCGTGAAGAGGGGTTCGGGCCGGAAGTCAAGCGCCGCATCATCCTGGGCACCTACGTGCTCAGCTCCGGTTACTATGACGCTTACTACTCCCGCGCTCAAAAAGTCCGCTCCCTGGTCGCCAGAGATTTCGCGGAAGCCTTTTCCAGGGCGGATATCATCGTAGGCCCCACCTCTCCCGCTCCCGCTCCCAAAATCGGAGATTCCGCGCTGGATCACCTCCAGACCTATCTGGCGGACATCTACACGATCCCCGCCAACCTGGCCGGCCTCCCCGCCATGTCCATTCCCTGCGGAACCGTCAGGGAAAGCGGCATGGAACTTCCCGTGGGCTTTCAGATGATGGCTCCCCATTTCCGGGAAGACCTCCTGTTGAAAACCGGATTTGCTCTTGGGAAATAATAGGATTTTTTCAACGTAAGTGCCCGGCATACTGTCTCACCCGCTATCAGAATCATGGACACCCGAGAATTCAACGAAATTATCGCCGCGAACTCATCGTGGATTTCTGCTCTCAGAACGGAAGTCGGCAAGGTGGTCATCGGCCAGCAGGCGCTCGTGGACAGACTAATCCTCAGTCTCCTCTGCAAGGGCCACGTCCTGCTGGAAGGCGTGCCCGGCCTTGCCAAGACGCTCTCCGTAAAAGCCATGGCGGGCACGCTGCATGCACAGTTTGCCCGCATCCAGTTTACGCCGGATCTTCTTCCGGCGGATTTGCTGGGCACAATGATCTATAATCCGGAAGAAAGGCAGTTCACAGCCAAAAAAGGCCCGATCTTCGCCAATCTCATTTTGGCGGATGAAATCAACCGCGCCCCGGCCAAAGTGCAATCCGCCCTGCTGGAAGCCATGCAGGAACGCCAGGTAACCCTGGGTGAAACCACCTACCGTCTGCCGGACCCCTTCCTGGTGCTTGCCACGCAAAACCCGATTGACCAGGAGGGCACCTACCAGCTCCCGGAAGCCCAGCTTGACCGTTTCCTCTTCAAGGTGCTGGTCACCTACCCCACGCGCGAAGAAGAACTCCAGGTGCTGGACCTCATGGCCAGCTCCGCCAAACCGCCGGAAACCTCCCCGGTCACCACGCCGGAACAGGTGGCGGCCTCCCGCGACTTGGTAAACCAGATTTATATTGACGACGCCGTGCGCGGCTACATCGTGGATCTGGTGCGCGCCACCCGTTTCCCGGAAACGGTGGACGTGAAGTTGCGCGGTCTCATCCGCGCGGGGGCATCTCCCCGCGCTACCATCAACCTGGCTCTGGCGGCCCGCGCCAATGCCTTCATGCACCATCGTTCCTTCGTCACTCCACAGGACATCAAGGACTTGGCCCACGATATCCTGCGCCACCGCATCCTGCTCTCTTATGAGGCTGAAGCGGAAAACATTTCCACGGACGACGTCATCGACCACATCCTGACGAAAGTCCCCGTGCCGTGACGGCAGGAAGGCGGACGCTTCCGCGCCCGCCCTTATCCTTCAGGCCCCAAGGGGCGCCTTGCCGGAACCTGATTGAACCCAAACAGGGAAAATCATTTCATGGATAAAGCCTCAGACATTCTCAAGCGCGTACGCCGCATTGAACTGCGCGCCAGGCATCTGGCCACGGAAAACTTCGCCGGGCAATACCAGTCCGGCTTCCGCGGACAGGGGCTGGACTTTGACGACTTCCGGGAATACATGCCGGGAGACGACCCCCGCTTCATTGACTGGAAGGTAACGGCCAGGATGAACTCCCCTTTTGTCCGCCGTTTCCGGGAGGAACGGGAACAGGCCGTCATTCTGGCGGTGGACGTCAGCGGCTCCATGCACTACGCCTCCTCCGCGGCCCGCGTCTCCAAACTGGACTATGCGGCGGAAGTAGCGGCAGTGCTCGCCTACAGCGCTGCCCAGAGTGGAGACAAATGCGGCCTCCTCATCTACGGGAACAGCCACTCCCATTACATCCCCCCGGCCAAGGGAGTCAAGCAGACCCTGCGCATCGTCCGCGAAATCGTAGCCAGTAAAAACGATGGAACCGACCAGAACATTTCCGATGTAGCCCGGCAACTTGTCCTTTCCCAGAAAAAAGCGGCCATGGTCATTATGATCAGTGACTTCTGGGGCGAAAACAACAAAGCTGCCCTGGGGCAGATCAACTTCAAGCATGACTTCATCCCCATCCGCATCGCAGACCCGATGGAACTGCATCTGCCGGATGCCGGACGCGTCATCCTGAAAGATCCGGAAACTGGCAAAAGCATGTTCCTGAACCTTTCCCGTCAGGATGTCCGGGAAACCCACGCCAACGCCGTGCATCTGCACCGCGAGAAATGGACGCAGGATTTCCGCCGCCTGGGCATCGACTTCCTGGACTTGCAGACCACGGACAACTTCATGCCTCCCCTCCGGGCCCTTTTTGCCAGAAGATCCCGTAAATTTTCACGCTAATCCTCTTCTCCGCCAGACATGCCAACCCCCGCCACTTTTCAGTCCCCACCCACGGCAATTCCGGAACCGCCGGCGTTTCCCTCCCTGATGGAAACACAATCCCCGGATGCCTACTTCCAAGCGGGCTTTTGGGATGCGTGGGGCATCTGGATTATTTTGGCCTCCATCCTTCTGGCCGTTGCTATCGCCGTCATTGTGCTCATCCGCAGGAAGGGACGCATCCCCGCCGCGCCGCTCAGCCCGTCGGAAACCGCTATCCGGGACATCTCAATGCTCCGGAACACGCATCCCTCCCTCAGGCAGGCCGCCGTGGAATTTTCCCTGATCCTCCGCAAATATCTGGTAGGAGAAACCAAAGACCCGGCGCTATATGAAACCCAGCAGGAATTCAACCGCCGGGCGGACGCGCTCACCGCGCTGCCTTCCGAACTCCAGGCCCCCACGCGCGATCTGCTGGACCGCATGGCTTCTCTCAAATATGAACCGGACACCCCGGAAAACGATTCCATGGTCAACGAATTGGCGGACGCCACGGTCCAACTCATCAATGATATAGAAGCGGACGCCCACCGGACGAAGGAAGAAACGGACCTTGTCGTCAAAAAATCTTCACCCCGCTTCAACCAACGCTAGCATACCATGACGGAACACTTCCAATTTGCACAACCTGAATGGCTTTATGCCTTACCCTTCATCTTGTGCCTCATCATCCTCCGCCGCAGGCGCGGGGCGGAAGGCTCCATCACCTACCCCACCGTACGCTTCATCGCTTCCCTGGCGCGCGCGCCGCAATCCCTGGCTGGGAAAATAGGCGCCCTTTGCTTCGTTCTGGCGGCTGCCGCCATCGCCATCGCCCTGGCGCGCCCCCAGCACGTGGAAGACAAAACCTTCCGGACAGTCAACGGCATCGACATCATGATCGCCTTTGACCTTTCCTACTCCATGGAAACACCGGACATGGTTCTCAACCGAATGCCCATCAACCGGCTGGTAGCAGCCAAACACGTCATCACCCAATTTGTTGACAGCCGTCCGGACGACCGCATCGGCATCGTGGGATTTGCCGGAAAAACAAAATCCTTCTGTCCGCTCACGCTGGACCACGCCCTGGTCAACAGCATCATCCGGGATTTCCATCCGCGCATGATCCAGGCGGACGGCACGGCCATCGGCTCCGCCATTGCGGCGGCGGCCACCCGGCTGGACGACCGTAAGGACACCAAATCAAAAATCATCATCCTGGTGACGGATGGCGCCTCCAACTCCGGCCAGATATCCCCGCTGGTAGCGGCGGAAAACGCGGCCAAGCTGGGTATCAAAATTTATACCATTGCCGTAGGCACGGAAGAAGGAACCCTGGCGAACGGCATGGTGGTGCAAAGTGAATTTGACGAACCCACCCTGCGGAAAATAGCCCAGCTCACGGGCGGAGAACACTTCCGGGCCACCAATATGGCCTCCTTCAATAAAGCGTTCACCTCCATCGGCAAGCTGGAAAAAAGCGAAGCCAAAGTGCAAACCGTCCGCCACATTGAAGAATACTTCATGTACTTCCTTGTAACGGGAGCCGCGCTGGCGCTTCTGGGCCTCTCCCTGCAAGTGCTCAAACCGACCCCCGCCCCGTAATACGATCTTCACCCGTCATGACTTTCCTTTATCCCAACGTTCTGTACGCGCTCATTCTCCCGGCCCTGCTCGCGGCGGCGGCCTGGTGGCTGTGGCGCCGCCGTTCCAGAAAATGGGAAGTGCTCGTCTCGCCGGAATACCGGCGGGAACTGGTTCACGCTCCGGCCACCTGGCACCGGGTGCTCCCCGTCATTTTTGCCGTGCTGGCGTCCATCTTCGCCATCCTCTCCATGGCGCGTCCGGTGGACGGCTACACGGAGGTAAAGGAAATCCCCAAATCGCGCAACATCCTCATTGCTATTGACTGCTCCCGCTCCATGCTCAGCAAGGATGCCTCCCCGACCCGCCTGGGAAGGGCGAAAACCGCCGCTTACGACCTGCTGGACGCCCTGCCGGGGGACAACTTCGGCATCATCATCTTCTCCGGGGACGCCGTCCTGCTCATGCCCCTTACCCATGACCATAACGCATTAAAAGAAACCATTGAACAACTTCAATTCGGCTGGGTCTCCCAAGGGGGAACCAACCTGGAAAACGTTGTGCGGCTGGCCCTTCAAACCTTCAAACGGGACAAGGAAGCGGACGCCAAAAACGCCCTCGTCATCCTCAGTGACGGGGAAGACACCGTCAACATCACCTATAAGACTGCGGAAGCCGCACGGCAGCACCAGCTTATCATCGTGACGGCGGGCATCGGCACAACCATCGGCACCACTATTCCGGATGAGCAATCCCCCTCCGGCCTGTACCGGGACCGTCGCGGCCAGCACGTCGTCTCCAAGCTCAATCCGGAAAGCCTGCAATACCTGGCCAGGCAAACGGAAGGCCAATATGTCCAACTCTCCGACGGAGCGGCGCTGAACCGCTTCGTCAAGGATATCGCGGACCGTCTGGATACCACGGAAGGCAAGGAAGAAGTGCGCCGCGTGCCGAATGACCGCTATATCATCTTTGCCGTTCCGGCCCTCATCTGCCTGCTCCTCACCCTTCTGGCGGGAACACGCTGGCGCTCCTTCCGCCGTTCCGGACGCCGCGGTATGACAGCTCTGACTGTTGCGGCGTTATTCTGCGTTGGGCTGCTGGGCCCGGAAGCGCAGGCGGACACGCACGCCCTGGACAATGTCACGGATTTGATCCGGACGGGAAAAACGGAAGAAGCCGTCAAATCCATTGATGAAATGCTCGCTGTTCCCGACCTGGCGGAAGAAACACGCCAGGCCTTGGAATTCGCCAAAGGATGCCTGGAACAAAAAGCGGATAACCCCAAAGAAGCCGCAGAAGCTTTCTCCCAGGCGCTCCTTTCTCCCAAACCAGTCCTCCAGGCGGATTCCCACTTCAACCTTGGCAACCTGGAAGCCGCCCAGGCCCGCAAAACCATGACTTTCTCCAGGCCGGAAGGGGAACAGCAGCAAGCCCGGCCCTCTTCCATTGACGACCAAATTAAGGAAATTGACGCCCGGCTGGCAAAAATACCCGTTGCGAAAAAACATGTTAAGGAGGCCGTCAAACGTTTCGACGACGCGCTCTCTGCCTATGGTTCCCATGAAGGAGCAGCGGCCAACAAGGAGGAAATGCTCCGTTATGATCAATCCCTGGACGAATACCGCCGGCAGCTGGAAGAATTAAAGAAGAAATTGGAAGAAGAGAAGAAAAAACAACAGGACCAGAACAAGGACCAGAACAAGGACCAGAACAAGGACCAGAACAAGGACCAGAACAAGGACCAGAACAAGGACCAGAACAAGGACCAGAACAAGGACCAGAACAAGGACCAGAACAAGGACCAGAACAAGGACCAGAACAAGGACCAGAACAAGGACCAGAACAAGGACCAGAACAAGGACCAGAACAAGGACCAGAACAAGGACCAGAACAAGGACCAGAACAAGGACCAGAACAAGGACCAGAACAAGGACCAGAACAAGGACCAGAACAAGGACCAGAACAAGGACCAGAACAAGGACCAGAACAAGGACCAGAACAAGGACCAGAACAAGGACCAGAACAAGGACCAGAACAAGGACCAGAACAAGGACCAGAACAAGGACCAGAACAAGGACCAGAACAAGGACCAGAACAAGGACCAAGAAGGACAAGACCAAGACCAAGACAAGGACCAAGACAAGGACCAAGACAAGGACCAAGACAAGGACCAAGACAAGGACCAAGACAAGGACCAAGACAAGGACCAAGACAAGGACCAAGACAAGGACCAAGACAAGGACCAAGACAAGGACCAAGACAAGGACCAAGACAAGGACCAAGACAAGGACCAAGACAAGGACCAAGACAAGGACCAAGACAAGGACCAAGACAAGGACCAAGACAAGGACCAAGACAAGGACCAAAACAAGGACCAAGACAAGGACCAAGACAAGGACCAAGACAAGGACCAAGACAAGGACCAAGACAAGGACCAAGACAAGGACCAAGACAAGGACCAAGACAAGGACCAAGACAAGGACCAAGACAAGGATAACGCCGAAACCAAGGAAAGCAAGAGGGACGAAAATGAAATGAAAAATGCCCGGCTTCCCTCCTCTCCGGAAAAAGACAGGCTGCCAGAAACGTCCGGAATGGAAAAACCGCAGCCCCAGCCGGAAGATAACAAGCCCGTTCCGGCAGCCGCACAAAAGGAAAGCAGGGAGGAAAAGGAACGCAGGGAAGCAAGAGCCATCCTGATGGAACGCAGGGACATTGAACCCGGCTGCCCCGTTCCCCAGCGTTCTCCGGAAATTCCTCCGGATAAGGATTACTAACCCATTCCGCCCGCTTCCGCGAAGCCACCCCTTTAAACATATCCCGCAAAACAAGATGAAAAAACTGCTCGCCATTCTTTCGCTTTTCTTCTGCATGACTGTCACGCTTATGGCTCAGCAGGTGGTTACCACCTGGCTGTCCGACGCCGTTGTGCCGGGAGAACAAACCCGTCTCTTCATCATCCTGACAGACGGCAGCATCGCCCGCCAGGACCCGCTTCCCCGGGTAAAGGGCGCCAGCCTGCGCTGGGTCAGCCAGGGCAACTACATCCGCTGGCCGGGGTCTCCCAACCAATCCGCCTTCCTGATGGCCATTGAAGTAACGCCGGACGAAGTGGGCACCGTGGAAATCCCTTCCCTGACCCTGCAGGCCAACAATGGCCGCACCTATACCACGCTTCCCCAGACGCTGACTGTCTACCCGTACAGCGCCATCAAATGGAATACGCTGAACCTGAACGGTACAGCAGTCCCGTACGGCATGCTGTGGCATGTGGACAACCAGAAACCCTATGTCCATCAGCCGGACCGCTGCGAACTGAAAATTTACGCCCCGGAATACATTCTGGAATACACGGCGCCCGCCATTACCACCTCCAACCTGGCTACCTGGCGCTTTGAACCCACGCTGGTGGAACTGCTCCGCGGACAGCCTCGCGGTTCTGTACTTTACAAAGGCGTCAACTGGAATGTCATGACCTTCCAGAGCACCCTGTTCCCGCTGCGCGCCGGGGAGGTAACGGCGTCCGGCACTGTCACGGCACGCGCCGCCCTGCCGGAGGCGGACCCTCTCATCGCCAACTTCATCCGTTCGGAAGTACTGGTGGAAATGGCCATTCCGGAAGTGAAAATCACAGCCCAGGAACTCCCCCCGGGAGCTCCCTCTTCCTTCACCAATGCCGTAGGGAATTTCCGCATCTCCTCCACCACGGATGCGCGGGATCTCAGTGCCAATGAACCCATTACTGTTAAAATCAGGGTAACAGGAACAGGCAATATCCACAGTATCGCCTGCCCGGCCCTCACAGACGCCTCCAACTGGAAACTCTATCCTCCCAACAAGCTGGACCCGGGCCAGAATACGCGCTCCATCCAGGGAACCGTGGAATTTCAGCAAATGATGCGTCCGGTTGCCCAAACGGATGCCATCCCTCCCTTTGAACTCACTTTTTTTGACCCCAGCACGCAACAGTACAAAACCGTAACCACAGCCCCCATTCCCCTGGAATGGAAGGCCTCAGCCATTACTGGAACGGCGGCCGGAGGTGCCGCTCCCGCCACGCCTCCCCCGGCAGGCACCATTCCGGTAGCTGAAATGACGGATATTTACGGGCTCATGCCCGCCACCGTCATGAATGCCCTTACCGCCCCGGCTCACTGGGGGTGGTATTTCCTGGCCTACATCCCCGCCGTCATCCTGCTGGGAATGGCTCTGATCCGCTACATCCGGAAAATCCGGAAGGAAAGCTTCACGGCCAGGGAACGCATGAGAGCCTTCCGCAGGCTCGCTTCCACTCCGCGCCAGGCAAGCACGGAATTCCTGCGTGCCGCCGGCAACCTTATTGAATCCTATATTCCACCTTCCAAGCAGAATGAAAAAATGAAAGATATCCTTCAACTCCGGGACGACAGGGCATTCAAGCCTTCGGAATCTTCGGAAGAACTGCCGCACGCGGAACGCCAGCACATGCTCCAGGCTATTAAAAAAGCCATCGCCAAGCTTCCCGTTCTCATGATGGCCGCCATACTGGCCCTGTCTCTGGCCGGAACAGCCGGAAACGCGTCGGAAACGGACAACCTGGGCGTAAAAGCCTATGAACAGGGAGAGTACGCCAAAGCCATTGACTATTTCAGCAAGGAAAGCGGCAATATGAACCTTTCCAAGGCAGAACGCGCCTACGCCTGTTTCGGCATCGGTAATTCCTATTACCGCATGAACAAACCCGGTCTGGCCGCTCTCAATTACCGCCGTGCTCTGGAACTCTCCCCGTACTTCACGGAAGCGGAATACAACCTGCAATTCATCGAACGCAAGGAGGGCGCCATCCTGCCCGCCAACACCACGGAAAACCAGTGGCTCACTTACATCCGCCATGATACGCTCGGCCCCATCTCCATCCTGTCCGGAGCCGTCATGCTCACCTTCCTGGCCCTGCTGACCGTTACCCGCAGACACGGGGCCCTGCTGACCATCCTGGCCACCCTTAGCGGACTGGTCACAGTAGCGGCTGTCATGAACTACATCATGTACCCGGAAACCCCGGAATCCATTCCGGCGGACCGGTTGCTGGTCGTTACCCAAAAAACGCCCGGCAGACATGCGGCGGACATGAACAGCCCGGCGCTCATCACCCTTCCGGAATCCACCCCGCTCATCCTGCGCGCGGAACGCGGCTCCTGGTACTACGCCAGCACCTTCCAGAACACGCCCGTCTGGATACCCAGGACGGACGCTCAGCCGCTGTAGCGCTTTATTATCCTGCCCTTCTCCTCTGGAGCCGCCTCTCCGGAATGCCGTATTCCCGGAAGGGCGGCTTTCTTTCAGCCGCATTCAATCTTCTTCCCTACTGAAGAAGCCGGAACCGGAAAACGGCACATCCTCTGTTCAAGGGGAAAAACCGGGAAGTCCCCTTCCGGAAACGTGTCAGAAGATTCCCCGGCCGCATGAACAAAAAGCCAATACCCTACCCACAAGGCGTGCGTGTATTGAAATTACCCGCTGGCGCCCTTTCATCCCGGACAGATGAAAGGCTTGAAACAATTCTGATGCGGCAGGAAAATCCGCGCGTCCCGCTTCACCCCAACTGCCGGACGGCATCACGGTTTACCAGGAATCCAGATGCACCTTTCTGACCGGGGGCGGAAAAGCCCCATCCAGCAAATCCACATCTTCCGCAGTCAGCCTGATGGACAAACTCCGGTAATTTTCCTGCACATGCGTGACGGAACCGGCTTTGGGGATCGCAATCATTCCAGGGCAGCGCAAAATCCAGGCTAGGGCAATCTGCACCGGGGTGGCCTCATGCTTCTGCGCAATCTCCATCAGCACCGGATTGCGGGAAAGCCGCCCTTCATCCGCAGGCGAATAGGCCATCACGGGAAGGTGGCGTTCCCGGCACCACGGCAGCAAATCGTACTCCACACCTCGATGGGCCAGATTATAAAGAATCTGGTTGGCGGCGCAGGAAACTCCTCCCGGGACGGCGTAAAACCGCTCCATTTCCGGAACGTCCATATTGCTCACGCCCCAGGCCTTTATCTTACCCTCCTGCTGCAGCTCAACCATGGAGGCAACCGTATCTTCAATGGGATGGGGACCTCCCCAGTGAAGCAGAAACAAATCCACGTAATCCGTCTTCAGCCTGTTCAGGCTCCGTTCGCAGGCCGCTTTGGTTCCTGTCCTGCTGGCGTTGCCGGGCAGCACCTTGGTAACCAGGAAAACACGGTCGCGCAAACCGCGGATTGCCGCTCCCACCATTTCCTCGTTGCCATACATCTCCGCCGTATCCACTACGCTCATGCCCAGCTCAATGCCGGCACGCAAAGCATCTATTTCATCGGCTTCCCTCAACGCTGACTTTCCCATTTTCCAGGTTCCCTGCCCCAGGGCGCAAACCTTCCGATGGTCCGGAAAAATTACTGAATGTTCCATCATTAATATCTTCTTTCTACCTGATCGCATCATTCCATGCCGTACAAACCTTTGACAGCAGAGGAGAAAAAAAGCTCAAAAATCAGGACGTTTTTCCTGAACCGCCTCACCCGTCATTTTCCCTCTTTTGCTGGCGGGACGTCAATAACTCTCATTGAAATTTCATTCCATATGCTTCCAGTGAACATATAAGAAATATCCATTCCCAGCCGTGCATAGCAGCATCAAAAAAATGCACAGACCTCCAGTCATACCGACTCCGGAACAACGGGCTCTCTTCTGGAAAAATCACGCCCGGTATCGGTTTTTCAGCCCCCTTTTTCACTGCTGTTTTGAAAATAAAAAGCCGTTCCGCTGTCAACGGAACGGCTCTGAAGGAATTTCGGCATCAAAGCCGCTGAAAAAACATCAACGTATGCGGGCAATAAGCCAATGCAGCAGGTCTTCAATTGCAACACGTTCCTGTTTCATGGAGTCGCGGTGGCGAATGGTCACCGTCCCCTTGAGCGAAGCATCATTTTCCCCGAGAGTTTCAAAGTCCACGGTTATACAGAAAGGAGTACCCACTTCATCCTGACGACGGTAACGGCGGCCGACGGCTCCCGTTTCATCATAAAAGACGGACATCCACGGCTGAAGCGTCTTTTCAATTTCCCGGGCAATACGCACCTGTTCCCCGTTTTTCTTAAGCAGAGGGAAGATGGCCGCCTTGATCGGAGCCATGCGGGGCACGAAGCGCAACACCGTGCGGACGTCTTTTTTACCTTTGTCGTCCACCAGTTCCTCTTCATCGTAAGCTTCGCAGATAATGGCCAGAATGGTGCGGTCACAACCGGCAGAAGGCTCCACCACATGGGGAATGAATTTCTCCCGCGTCTCTTCGTCAAAGTATTCCAGAGGACGGCCGGAACCTTTCTGATGGCAGCTCAGGTCATAATCCGTCCGGTAGGCGATGCCCTCCAGTTCCTGGATGCCGAAGGGGAATTCATACTCCAGGTCATAGGTTTTCTTGGAGTAGAAAGCGCGTTCGCCGTCCGGCACGTCCAAAATATGAATGTGTTCGCGCGGAACCCCCACTTCGTCATAGAAGCAAAGACGGTGTTCCAGCCATTCATCCACCAGGCGCAGCCCGTCTTCCGGCCGGCAGAAATATTCGATTTCCATTTGTTCGAATTCGCGGGAACGGAAAGTGAAGTTCCGCGGATTAATCTCATTGCGGAAAGATTTTCCGATCTGGGCGATTCCGAAAGGCAGTTTGACGCGGGAACTGTCCAGAATGTTCTTATACTGGCAGAAAATGGACTGGGCCGTTTCCGGGCGCAGCCAGCCCGTAGCGTTGGGATCGTTTTCATCAGAGGTAGCTCCAATGGTCGTCTTGAACATGAGGTTGAACTCACGGGCTTCCGTCAGCAGAGAACCGTTAGCAGGATTGTACATGGTGGAATCCGTTACGGTTTCCATGCACTCGCCTTTCAGCTCCATATCCTTGTAAGAGGCATCCTTGCCGGCCAGCTGGGCATAATATTGAGCCGCGGTCTTACGGGCCTTGTCCGCCTGTTTTTCAGATTCCACCAGAACGGAGTACTTCTTTTCAATATTCCAGGAACCGTCTTTTTTGGCGGCTCCGGTATAGAAAAACCCCATGCCGCTCTGGGCCGGGACCTGGTCCGCACGCAGACGCTCCTTGGTCAACAGGCAATCGCACATCGGGTCGGAGAATCCGCCCACATGGCCGGAAGCCACCAGTACGGAGTTATGCGTCAGGATGGAACCGTCCATGCCGACCACATCCTCGCGTTCCTGCACATTTTTACGCCACCAGTATTCTTTCAGATTGCGCTTGAGCTCCACCCCCATGGGACCATAGTCCCAGCAACCGTTCAGACCGCCGTAAATTTCAGCTGACTGGAAGATGAATCCCCTCCTTTTACAGAGGCTCACGATTTTTTCCATTCGGGCGGGGTCTGTGTTGGTTCTGTCTGCCATGATAAGTTATATAATTGGGTTGGCTATGCGGGTTGTATTGATGCCCGCAATCAGCATTCAGTAAAAGCAAAAAGCGTGTCTTCTCAAGAATTCCAAGGAAGGGGGACACCCTTGAGCAGCTGGGAGCCATACCCCGCTTCCACCAGCATGCGGAATGCCGCCATCGCCTCCGGAGGCACAGGCTGTTCCGTGGAAAATCCCTGTTTAGGATATTCCAGTATCCTTTGAAAGTCCCCCACCATGGCGGAAACAACCAGATCCTGCGGGAGCTCCCTGGTCAGATATTCCCTGAACGAGAAAGGAGGGGAGCTGACCGCCACCCGTACTTCCGGCCACTGGGCCTGGAGCGTAGCCAGCGTGCGCCGTTCCATATAGGGCTTTTGAAGGGCGATGATGCTGGATGGTTCCGGGATGCCGGCTTTTTCCAGGACAGCGCGGGAAAAGCGGACATTTTCTCCCGTATTGGTGGATTTGTTTTCAATGAGAATGCAGTCTCCCGGCACTCCCTTTTTCATAGCCTCCTCTGCGAAAAGTTCCGCTTCCGGTACGGCCCATTCCCCTGTAAAACGCCCCATTCCGCCGGAAAACAGCAACAGGGGAGCCAGCTTCCGGGCATAAAGTTCCGCCGCATATTCCGCCACCCTTATGTCATTGCTGCCAAGAATGAATATGAGTTCCGCCGGACGCAGTTCCTGCTTCACGTGATGGTAATCCCATAAAATTGCTATGGCTTCCTCTGGAGTCATCGGCTTTATGTACTTAAGAAAATCCTCTCTGTAAATGCCGGATTCACCATAATCCGTATTTACCCCATTCCAGAGCGGCCCATCCCAGCAGCGCATTCGCCGCCGCATGCATCATGATCACAGCGCACAGGTTTTTCCGCCAGACGGCAAGCAGATACGCCAGGGAACCGTAAACGAATGCGCCGCAATAGTCCACAGGCTGGTGTACCGCCATGAAACAGAGGGTAGTCACCCAGTATGCCTTCCAGCTATGGGTGCCGAACGGCACCTTCCAGGGATGGTCCGGGTTCACCATCAGGCGCATCAGATAGCCGCGCCAGAAAAGTTCCTCCACCAGAGCCACCACGACCACGGCACGGAAAAAGCGCAGCACCAGAGCTCCCAGCCAGCTCCAAGAACCCGCAAGAAAGACGACGCCCGGCTCAAACCCATCCGGGCGCGCGTCAATTCCCAGCAGATACCGGTACCAGGGCCAGGAGGGATGCCCAAACCAGGCATCCGCCCCTCCGGGCAGGCGGTCCGCTATCATGGTCGGGGCCAGCCAGCACAGGATACCCAGCACGCCGAACAGGATTCCCCAGGCGGCGGGTTTCCACCGCCAATCCCAATCAATGGCCTTTCTCCACCGGAAAACCAGGGCAAAGCAAACGATTGCCTGAACGGGATACAGCCATTGTTCCGGCGCCCTTCTCCACCAGGGTGCGGCCGGGTGGTCCCATTCCAGCACGGGAACGCCAAACTGCCACACCAGGGTAAAGCCCATGAATACCGCAAACGGCGCCACATACGCCTTTGTTTTCAGTGCCTCCGTCACGGAGTTCATGAACACTGCCGGTCAGGAAAGAGTTTCCACGAAATGTTCCATGCGGTTGCAGGCCTCCTTGATCTGGTCAAAGGCGGTCGCATAGCAACAGCGCAGGAAGCCTTCTCCGCTTGCGCCGAAGGCGGTCCCCGGTACGGCGGCCACCTGCTTTTCCATCAGCAGCCGGGTGGCAAACTCCTTGCTGGTCAGGCCAAATCTGGAAATGTCCGGGAAGACATAGAACGCGCCGCCGGGCAGGTGGCAGTCCATGCCGATTTCATTAAGGCGCTTCACCAGGTAATCCCGGCGCTGGCGGTAGCTTTCCCGCATCTTCAACATGGCGGATGTCCCGTTTTCCAATGCTTCAATGGCCGCCTTCTGGGAAGTAATGGGGGCGCAGAGCATGGAATACTGATGAATTTTCATCATGGCGGAAATAAGCGGTTCCGGACCGCAGGCATACCCCAGCCGGAACCCCGTCATGGCGAATGCCTTGGAAAATCCGTGCAGCAGGAGCGTGCGCTCCTTCATCCCCGGCAGAGAAGCTATGGAAACATGCGGCTTGCCGTCATAACGCAATTCACTGTAAATTTCATCCGTCAGCACGATGAGGTCGTGCCTGATGCAGATGCGGGCGATTTCCTGAAGGGTTTCCACAGGGGCCACCGCTCCGGTCGGATTCGTCGGGAAGTTGAGCATCAGCACCTTGGTCCGCGGTGTAATGGACGCTTCCAGCACCTCCGGGTTCAAGGCGAAAAGATCCCTTTTGCTTGTAGGCACGGCGGTAGCTACGCCGTAGGCCATATTGACGCTGGGGGCATAGGAGACATAACAGGGTTCGTGATAAAGAACCTCGTCCCCCGGATTCAGAATGGCACGGAGAGCGAGATCTATGGCTTCGCTTACGCCTACCGTCACCAGCACTTCGCGCAGGGGGTCGTAGTTGACATGGAAGAATCCGTCCACGTATTTGACGATGGAACGGCGCAGGGATTCCAACCCATAGTTGGAAGTGTAGGAGGTGTGCCCCTTTTCCAGGGAGTAAATGGCCGCTTCCCGTATGTTCCACGGCGTCACGAAGTCCGGCTCCCCTACGCCCAGGGAGATGATATCCGTGCGTCCCGTGACCAGGTCAAAAAATTCCCGGATGCCGGAACGGGGTATGGAGCTTACCTGCTCCGCTATTTTGTTCTGCCAATTCATGATCATTCCTTTCTTAACGGCAGAGAATTACGGAGCGACAGCCAGGCGTTCTGTCTGCACGGGAGCTTCAAACACACAACCGTTTTTCTTGTAGGTTTTCAGATGGAAGTGTGTGGAAGTGGACAACACCCCTTCCAGCGTAGAGAGTTTTTCCGCCACAAACCGGGCAATCTCCCGCATGCTTTTTCCTTCCACCAGCACCAGCAGGTCAAAACCGCCGCTTGCCAGATAGCAGGAGGAGACTTCGTCGAACCGTGAAATGCGCATGGCCAGGCGGTCAAAACCACCGTCGCGTTCAGGCGTCATTTTCACTTCAATGAAGGCCGCCACCTTGCTGTCGTGTTCATATTCCTCATTCACCACGGCCTGGTATCCGAGGATGACGCCTTCCTTCTCCCACTGTTCCCGCTGGGCTCGCACGGCTTCTTCAGTCATGTCAAGACGTTCGGCCAATTCGCCATCGCTCAAGCGGGCTTGAGTCGCCAGTAACTGTAGAAGTGATGCAGAGGACATAAAATTTCAGGCATAAAAGACGCTTTTACGGCGAACCTGTCAAGAACCATGTTACGCAAAACTGACATCCTTTCTTTCCAAGATGATAAAATATGTTCGTTTTCTTCAAAAACCGGCCTTCTTCATATAGACATAACAATTTGTCATTCAACATCGTAAACATCATCACAAACAACCTTTGGAATTATTTTCAGAGAATAGTTGCTCTAATCCGCTTTTTGTGCCATAGTAAAGTGCATAGACCTGTAGCGTCCCTTGACAGGGAACGTTTGTTTCCAATTTTTATATGACAGTCTGATATTATGAGCATGGCACTTAACCCGGATAGGGCTACTCTGAACTTTCTCAATGCCTTTCCGGAAGAAATCCGGCTGCGCGGCGAGAAGCTCCAGAAAGATGGCGCAGTCACGCAAATTTTTGGCAATCATTTATATATTCAGGGCCGAGTGGAAGACACATACGGCGTGCACCGCGTGAATCTGCGCCTTCAGGGCAACAGGTGGTTCGGAGCATGTTCCACGGAAGACGAGGATCTGGCCGGAGCGGCCATGTATGCCGCCATGCTGGAGCGCATGTACCGTGGCCAGGACCTTCCGGAATCCCCGAACGAACTGAATGATGTTCCTCTTCTGGATATTCTGGAAGAGAAACTGGGACGCGAACTGGACGACAAGGAAGCGGACTATGTCAGCAAACTGGAAAAGCGCTACCGCCGTTTTGCCATTGAACAGGAGATTCACGACCATGATATGGTGCGCCTGAATCCCCGATGGGAAATCGTCAGCTATGACCCGCTGGAATTGTGGCCCGTTCCTCCCACAAACATCCTCGAATTCTGGAATTACATTGCTTACGCCTTCAACAAGAAACGCCTGCCCTACCCGGAATTCATGGAATCCATTACGGATCTGGAAAAGGTCCAGCGCAAGATTCATGAATGGGAGCGCTCCCGTGAAGTCGGCACCTGGTATGACCGCATCCAATCCGTGAATGAACGCCCCCCGCAGCCGCCCCGCGGAGAACTGTTCATGAGGCTTGTTTCCACTATTAACGAGGGACATTTCGAATACCGCCATTCCCTGAAGCAGGACTGGATTCCCGTCCGGGAAAAACAGGATCTGGAACATCTGGAAAATCTGCATGAACGGGCTGCCGTACGCATGGACGCCCAGACGGAAATCCTGCTCGTCTCCCTGTCCGACTACGCCCGTGCGGAAGACGCCCTGACACTGGATCTGGACCAGGAGGCCGCATGCGCCCTGATGAACAAACTTTTCCACCAGCCCGCCCTGAAAGGCTACCTGGTGAACCTTGATGAAAACTATTTCAAAGTGGTGGACGAACCGCTCAAATGGATTTGCCTGGACGATCCCATTGAACCGGACTGCTACGCTCTTCAGCTTGCAACTTCCACCGGCATCAACGTCTCCCACTCCGTCCGGCAGCTTCCGGGGCAGCAGGAACTGTACCAGTCTGACGAAACCGTCTTTCCCGGCCCCCCCCGCTGGCTGGAAAGCACGGAAGTGGAACCCCGCTACTCCATTCCCAAACAGGTCATCGACAGCCTTGAAGGGGTGGAATTCCTCCGTAAAATAGGCGCTTCCCTGCCCCCCAGCATGGAAGACCGCGTGGTGGACATCGATCTGCGCGGCACCTTTGACATGAAAATCGTCCGCGGCCTCACCTCTGCGGAAACGGAACACGTGCTCTGCGAAGTAAGCGCCAGGGACGCTTCCGGCTACCGCACGGAAAAACTCGGCAAGGACGGCTGGGACGTATCCCATCAGGAGCCCATGAAGAACAAAGTTCTGCTGCGCTTCATCCGGGAGCACCTTTATCCCATTCCCGGCCTGCTGGAAGAAATGGGCTTTTCCTACGATCCCCAGGTGGGCGCGTTCAAGGCCCGCGTCACCCGCCAGTTCCCCGAAAAATTCGCGGAATGGGCCAAACAGCTTCCGAAAGAGCTGACCGTCAATATGGACGACAAGCTCAAGACGCTGCTGGCGGATCCGGTGGCCGCCGCCGTGCGGTTTGAAGTAGTCAACCAGGAAATCGACTGGTTTGACCTCCGCATCGTCATTGATGTGGAAGGCGTCCAGCTCTCCAAGGAGCAAATCCGCGCCCTGGTCGCCGCCAGAGGCGGTTACGTCCGCATGGACGACGGAGGATGGATGCGCCTGGAAATTAAACTGGACAATGACCAGCGCGACGCCGTTACCCGCCTGGGCCTGGACCCCTTCGATCTTTCCGGAGAAACCCACCGCATGCACGCCATGCAGCTGGCGGACCCGAAAGCCGCAGAAGTGTTCGATCCAAAGGCCTGGAAACGTATCAAGGACCGTACCGCGGAAATCCAGATCGACGTCAAGCCGGATGTTCCCTCCCAGCTCCAGGCCACCCTGCGCCCGTATCAGGTGGAAGGGTTCCATTTCCTGGCTTACCTTGCCACGAACGGGTTCGGCGGCATTCTGGCGGATGACATGGGCCTGGGTAAAACGATCCAGTCCATCACTTACGTCCTCTGGCTGCGTGAAGAATTCGCCCGCAAAAACAAATCCAAGAAAAAAGTCGTCATCCCTCCGGTTCTTATCGTTTGCCCCAAATCCGTGCTGGACGTCTGGGCGGGAGAAACGGAAAAATTTGCGCCAGGCGTGCGCGTCCTCGTCATCCGCAGCAAAGACCAGGCCAATCTGGAAGACATCAAGAAGAATTACGACATGGTCGTGGTCAACTACGCCCAGCTCCGCGTCTGCGGGGAAACCCTGAACCAAATCAAATGGCTTACGGTTATTCTGGACGAAGGCCAGCAGATCAAAAACCCGGATTCCAAGGCAGCCAAGGCGGCACGGGAAATCGTTTCCTACAACCGTCTCGTTCTCTCCGGCACACCCATTGAAAACCGCCTGCTGGACATGTGGTCCCTCATGGCCTTCTCCATGCCCGGAGTCCTCGGTTCCCGCTCCTACTTCAAGAAGCGCTTTGACAAGCGCAAGGACCCGCAGAGCCAGAACCGCCTGGCCGCGCGCCTGAAACCATTCCTGCTGCGCCGCACCAAATCCCAGGTGGCAAAAGACCTGCCTCCCAGGACGGAAGAAGAAGTGTACGCCAAAATGGAAGGCATCCAGAGCCAGCTGTACAAGGCGGAACTCCGCCGCATACAGCAGGCCCTGCTCGGCCTGGATTCGGACGAATCCGTCAAAAAGAACAGTTTCGCCATTTTGCAGGGCCTGATGCGCCTGCGTCAGATCTGTTGCCACCCCGGCCTGGTGGATCCCAAATACGCCAAGGAAGACAGTGCCAAAATGACAGCCCTCTTCTACCTGCTGGACCAGCTCCGGGAAGAAGGGCACAAAGTGCTCGTCTTCTCCCAGTTCGTTTCCATGCTGGAAATCATCAAGAACAGGCTGGAAGCGGAAAACAGGCCGCTTAACTATCTTACCGGCCAGACCAAGGACCGCCGCGGAGAAATTGAAAAATTCCAGACGACCAAGGACCCCTCCGTCTTCCTGCTTTCCCTGAAAGCCGGCGGTGCCGGCCTCAACCTTACTTCCGCCTCCTATGTCGTTCTGTATGACCCGTGGTGGAACCCGGCCGTAGAAAGCCAGGCCATCGACCGTACGCACCGCATCGGCCAGAAAAACAAGGTGATCGCCTACCGCCTTCTGACGAAGGATTCCGTGGAAGAAAAAATCCGCATTCTCCAGCATCAGAAAAACCAGCTCGTCGCCAACGTGCTGGGTGACGAAGGGTTTACCTCCAGCCTGGGCATTGACGACCTGAACTTCATCCTCAACCACGGAGATGATGAAGAAGGTTAGCCCGGAAGCAACAATTAGAGGGAGTAGGAATTAAGGAACAGTTTTATTAACTTATAGACTTTTATCCTCAGATTCTTCCTCTATCCCTTATCCAGAAAAAAGCCCTGCATGAATATTGCAGGGCTTTTTATTTCACCATTTAAGGCTGACGGGATCCGTATGATAAAGGATTCCCGCCTCGTCCCGGACAAGGAGAGTCAACTGGATGCGCGCCGGCAGCCGAAGCATCTGAAGGCCGTTGAACGCAAAAATCTGTCCCTGGCACAACAGGGGGCGTGAACCGAACAGTTCATCCCCTTCAATCACCTGCGTGCCGTCTTCATGGGAACGGACGGTCCACTTTTTGCCGATGATGCGCACGGCGCCGTCTCCCGCATTGCGGATGCTTACGTTGTAAGGAACGGGGATGCGGCCATCATCCCGAACCATCCGCTCCAGTTTTTCATTCCGCAAGTACAGGCTGCGGGGAGTAAGACGCACTTCCAGACTGGTCAAAAGGGGAAGAACCATAGATGTATGCCTGCCGGAGAGAGGAATTATGATTCCACAGGAGCCAGAGCCGCCTTGAGCAACTCCAGCGTCGTTTTGCGGATGGCTTCCACGCCGGCCTTGGCGGGTTTGGCATCCGGAGCCAGCGTCATCTGCTCCTGCAAGACCGTCAGAAGGTTCATGATTTTGGCAATGTCCCGGCGTTCCTTCATTTCCGGCTCCACCCCGTCCAGAATATAATGAAAATATTCCGGGACATCCGGCTGGAAAATGACTTTCGCCTTGTCCTCCGTAAATTTGTTATCCAGAGCCGCGGTAGCGGCGTCCAGGGCGCGTATCCACCCCCCCAGGCCGATCAGGTTCGCCATATCGGAATCCCTCAGGGAGGCGAGTTCCTGTTCCACATCGGATTGAATAAGGGCCAGGTTGTTTTTGAAACTGCTCAAATCCCCGTCTTCCGCATTTTTCAGCAGGCTGGCGGCGTGGCGGTTCACCCTTTCTCCGGCTCCAATGGCCTTTGCATAGCTGGAAAGATCCAGGGCAATGGGTTTCACCTCGTTCATCTTGCCGCACTGCACGATTACGAAGCCGTCCGCCATCATGCCGCCCAACTGGAGAGCCAGGGAACAGCGGTCCATGGGAGGCCGCTCCGGGCGTGCGCGCAGGGCCACCTTTTCCGGTATTTCAGGAAGCCCCTCCAAATCTTCAAAAATCTTGCGGATGGACGGCGCGGTAAATTCGTTGATGCCCAGCTCCTCATTCATGTGGGAGTCGTCCAGCAGGCGTTCCGGAATGGCCGGCTGGTCCTGCTTGCCGGACGGCGGCGTTTGCACATCCAGTACTGCCGCCTCCTTCTCCGGGGCATCTTCTTGTGGAGCGGAAAACGCCATTCCCCCCGTGACGGATACAGCTGCGGCCAGCAGATACAATCTCTTCATAACAACACTCAAAAAGGTTAAGCAAAACGGAATATGTCTTGACTCTCGCCCTATGGTGTCCTATACGGGCGTCACGTCAAGGAAATCCCCCTTCCCTGACGCAAAAAGATACCAACCCCCTTTGTAACCCCTGCATGTCTTTAAATTACAATTTTATCTGGCTTTTGTGCTATCTTCTGGTCCTCGTCGGCCTGGCAGGATATGGCTTCCACCGCCTGAGCATCGTTTACCTGTACTGGAAAAACCGTAATAACAAGCCCCAGCCCAAAGCACGCTTCCAGGAACTGCCCGTCGTGACGGTCCAGCTCCCCATGTTCAATGAGAAGTTCGTCGTGGACCGCCTTCTGGAATCCGTAGCCGCTCTGGATTATCCGCAGGATAAGCTGGAAATCCAGATTCTGGACGATTCTACAGACGACACCACGGAACAATGCTACCGCAAGGTGGAGGAATTAAAGTCCCGCGGCTTTGACGCCGTCTGCATCCACCGCACGGACCGCACTGGCTTCAAGGCAGGCGCGCTGGAAGCGGCTACCAAAGTAGCGAAGGGGGAATTCCTGCTGATTCTGGATGCTGACTTCGTTCCGGAACCGGATCTCCTGCAAAAAACCATCCATTTCTTCACGGATGAAAACGTGGGCCTCGTTCAAACCCGCTGGGGCCACATCAACCGTGAATACAATCTCCTCACCCGCATCCAGGGGATGTACCTGGATGGCCATTTTGCCATGGAACAGACGGCTCGCAACCGTTCCGGCCGCTTCTTCACTTTCAACGGCACTGCCGGCATATGGCGCAAGTGCGTGATTGGCGACGCGGGCGGCTGGTCCCATGACACCCTGACGGAAGACATGGACCTTTCCTACCGTGTCCAGCTCAAGGGCTGGCGCTTCATCTACCTGAACGACGTCGTTACCCCGGCGGAACTTCCCGTGGACATGGACGGGTTCAAGTCCCAGCAGCACCGGTGGACCAAGGGTTCCATTCAGGTCTGCCAGAAAATCCTGCTGGACATCTGGCGCTCCAATGCCCCCCTTAAAGCCAAGGTAGAAGCCACCACCCACCTCACCTGCAATTATTCCTATCTGCTCCTGGCATTGCTCTGCTTCCTGGTGTACCCCATCTGCACGCAGCGCATTCCGGAAAACGAAACGGTCTTCATGTGGTTTGTGAATGTGGCCCTGTTTTTCATGACCAGCGTGGCCGTCTGCATCTTTTACATGAGCGCCCAAATCGTGGTGCGTCCCAAATCCTGGTGGAAGGAACTGCCGTACCTCCCCCTCCTTCTCACACTGAGCGTGGGCATGGCGGTCAACAACGCCAAGGCTGTTCTGGAAGCCATCTTCGGCCATCAGTCCGCCTTCGTCCGCACGCCCAAATACGGCGTGGACCGGAAGGAAGACCGCCGGCACGTCTCCCAGCTCAAACGCAACGGGTACCGGGCTATTAAATCCGTCGTCATTCCTGTTCTGGAAATCGCCTGCGGAACTTTCTTCCTGAACCTGATCATCATCATGATCCGCCAGGGCCATTACCTTTCCCCCATCCTGATGATTCCTTTCCTGGGTTTCTATTACACAGGATTCTGTTCCCTGGGCCGCATGATTTCCAATCTGCTGCCCGCCAAGCAAACTGCCAAAGCCAAGAACTGACGCCTTTCCCATGCCTGCGCCTCTCTCGCAAGCAGCACGCCTGATTCAACTCGCCGGCGCAGCTTTCGCTGTGTTCGGAGTCCTGGCATCCTGTTCCTGTCCGGATTATGAGCCCACCGCCATCGTGAAAGACGGCGCGGTCGTCAGCGTCAGGGACCAGAAAATGGCCGTCATGCGCAATGGCCGGGTGGTGAAAACCTACCCTGTCAGCACTTCCAAATTCGGCCTGGGAGACAGAAAGGGAAGCTGCCGCACTCCTCTGGGCGCCCATCGCATCGCTTCCAAAATCGGCAGCGGACAGCCCAAGGGCATGGTGTTTAAAAGCCGCAAGCCCACCGGGGAATGCGTCGCGCCCAATTCTCCGGGGCGGGACCCCATCGTCACGCGCATCATGTGGCTGGAAGGTCTGGAACCCCGTAACCGGAACGCTCACTCGCGCCTGATTTATATCCACGGTACGGCGGAGGAACGCACCATCGGCACCCCCGCCTCCTACGGCTGCGTCCGGATGAAGAGCAATGACGTATATGAGGCCTTCAACCTGCTCCGTACCGGAGACCCGGTCGTAATCGAACGCTGTTCCATTGACGCCTCCCTGAAAGCCCTGGCCCAGGCGGAAAAAATGCAGGATTCTTCCCTGCTGGTCATGGCTTCCGCTCCAGACCGCATGGAGAACGCCAATACGGCCTCCGTCATTTCCCACCGCCGCAGGGCTTCCCGCCCCCCCGCCGTTGCCCTTTCCCGCAAGCAAACGGCCTCAACCGGGAAGAAATCCATTCCCGCCAGGAGGGCGGTCGCCCGCAGGACGTCCGGAAATTCCAGAACCGCCGTCCGTTCCTCCGGAGGGACCCGCTATACACTCGGGTAAAAGCTCCCCTTCCCTCCTGTTTTTCCGGAGTTCCGTTTTCGCCGCCTCCTGACATGGTCGTTTGAACGCATGGTTGCCTGCATCCGTCACATTTGGTAACGTAGATTTATGGCCATGATGGAACACGAAGATATCAGCAATGAAAACCTGGCGGGGCACCTTCTGGTCGCCGCCCCCTACCTGGATGGCGCCGGATTCCATCATTCCGTCATCTTCCTGAGCCGGGCGGAGAAGGAATTTGTCATCGGCCATATTTTGAATCATCCGTCCGGCATGAATGTGGGGGACGTAGCCCGCCATACGGAAATACCGGAATCCCTTTACGCCGTGCCCATCTTCAAGGGAGGGCCCGTAGAACGCAACCAGCTCATCTTCGCCGCTTTCATCCGCACGGAGGATAAATTGCGCGTCCAGTTTCATCTGCAAGAGGAACAGGCCCTGGAATACCTGGAAGATCCCCGCGCCATCCTGCGCGCCTACGTAGGCCATAGCGGATGGACGCCGCCCCAGCTGCGCCGGGAACTGAATGACCGTGCCTGGTATGTTTCCCCCATGGTGCCGGACATCTGCCTGGAAACGGATTCTTCCAAGGTCTGGGCCATGGCCATGCGGCGGCTCTCTCCCCTGCACCATATCATGAGCCACGCGTCCGCACAGCCATCCCTGAACTGAACCATCCATCATGAGCATCCAACAAAATCTGGAACATATTCTCTCCCGCATACGCGCAGCGGAACTCCGCGCCGGACGTCCGGCGGGTTCCGTCCGCCTCGTCGCCGTCAGCAAAACTTTTCCCGCAGAGGATGTGAAAGCGTGCCATGATGCGGGCCAGCGCATTTTCGGTGAAAACAAGGTCCAGGAGGGACTGGCAAAAATCCCTTCCCTTCCTCCGGATACGGAATGGCATCTCATTGGCCCCCTCCAGCGCAACAAGGTGCGCAAGGCCCTGGAATATTTCACGCTGATCCATGCCGTGGACTCCCTGCGCCTGGCCCGGTTCATGGATACCGTGGCTCAGGAAACGGGAAAACGGCCCCGCATTTTGCTGGAAGTGAACGTAGGCAATGAAGACAGCAAGTTCGGATTCTTCCCGGAAACCCTGGAAAAGGAATGGCCGGAGCTGTCCTCCCTGAACCATCTTGAAATCGCCGGCCTTATGTGCATTCCCCCCCCGGTGGAAAATCCGGAGGAGGCGCGGCCCTATTTCCGCCGTCTCCGGGAGCTGAAGGGAGTCCTGTCCGGCAGCGGGGGAGCCACGCTGACGGAACTGTCCATGGGCATGAGCCACGACTTTGAAACGGCAATAGAGGAAGGAGCCACGCTCGTCCGCGTAGGGACGGCCATTTTCGGCGGCCGCTCGTACGCTCCCGCTTCGTGATTTTAGTTGGACAGAAGGAAAAGCGGCGTGTAGGTTTGTTCCGGAAAACCGGAACAGCCCGGACGGAGACCTGATTTCATCACCCCATGCTGACAGGAGGAAAAAACGTGATTCCGCATGCGGTGCGGGACGTAGCGGATGCCGCCGCGGCGTTTTCCGCCCGGATTGGTCCCGACCGTCATTTCGATTCCCAGGAAAAGGTGGAGGAAGCCCTGGCCGAATGCTGCTCTCCGCAGAATGTCACCGTCATCGGCATGACAGGGTCCGGCAAATCCTCTACGCTGGACGCCCTGGCCGGGGAACGGTTCTGTTCCCGCGTGTCCAGTGAAGCCACACTGGTCCGCTGGCAGTACAGGCCTCATCCCGCCCCACACACCCATGAATGGGTTCTGGACCTTTTTTACCCGTCGGACGCCCTGCTCAACCTGGAGTTCTGGGATACCATCGGCCTGGAACAGGAGGATGCCCCCAGAAAGCTGAAGCACATCGTTCCCAAATCGGATGCCATCCTTGTGGTTATTTCCGCCAGTGACGGCAACCATTCCGTCCTGTGGGACTATCTCCAGACGCTGGAGGAACGTCTCCATTCCCGCATGGTTCTCGTCATCACCCATGCGGAGCTGCTCTCTTTTTGAGAGGCTTCAATCCTTGAAAGAGGAGCTTCGCTCCACCTCCCGGGAACGCCTGGGCGTGCAGCTGCCCCTGTACCCTGTCACGACCGCCGGAGAGCATGCAGGAGAAGGAGTGGAAGCCCTGACGGCGTGCGTTCAGGAAGTGCTGAAACGCAGCCCGCTGACGGACAAGCGCGTGGAACGCCTTCTGCTGGCTACGGACAGCCTTCTGGAAGAACAGGGGAAGGTGCTTGATGAACTGAGCCGCCTTTCCAAGATGGATTCCGGCTTCCTGACGTCCATTGACCGGGAAATCGACCGCATCCAGCTCCAGATGGAGGATGAAATGCCGGCACGCCTCAAGGCATACGCGCAATACGTGCAGGACTGCGTGCCGCGTCTGGGGAAAAAGTCGGCACGCCAGATGGGGCGTTTCCTATCCATCCGGCGCACGATGATCCTGCACAAGCTTCCTCCCGTCATTGACGAATGGTTTTATGAGCTGGTCAAATCCGGCATTGAGGAACGGCACGCGTATTACAACAAGGAATTCCTGAACATCTGCCAGACGCACTGGAACCATGTGCGCCCACGCGTGAAGGAACAGTGGGACTGCGACATAGGGGACTTTCCGGCCGCAAAGCTCCAGACGGATCTGGAAGTGTACAAAGAGAGGCTGGGGCGTTCCATTTACATGCCCCTGAAGGACTTCGGCATCAAGCCGTGCCTCAGCAAGCTGTTTCTGGACCAGGAGGATGTGATGAGGACGGAAATCAAGCTGATGCTCCTTCTGGTGATTCTGGGAGCCCTGCTGGGCTGTTTCGGAGAGCACGCAGCAGGGTTCGCCTGCGTAGGCGCGGCCCTGGCCGTCTGGGTGGGCGGCAACCTGGGGCTGGCCTGGATGCAGTTCCGCCTGTCCCGCCAGATCGTGGCCGCAGCGGCGGAAATGCACATTGCCGTGGAATGCGGGTTGCGCACCCCCCTGTATGAAGCCATGATCAGCGGACTTTCCGACTACCGAAAACTGTATGCGGACATCCGCGGCCAGGTAGCCGGAGGGGTGGAATACCTCCAGCCCCTGCTCAACGCCCGCTACGACCTGTTTTATAAACTGACCGTGCAGAAACACCGGTTCCGTATCTAGCCTCTTTCCCTTTCTCCGGAGAGGTCACTCCCCTTCTGGCGCAATCACCATGTCCACATGCCTGTCATGGGCTTCCATGGGCAGGTCGTCCAGAAGCTGGCAGGGGAAGCAGACTCCCGCCAGCGGCACCCCAGCAGCCGGGCCGGCCAGCAGCGTATCATAAAATCCGCCGCCATACCCCAGCCGCTTGCCGTCCCTGGTAAATGCGGCCCCAGGCAGCACTATCAAATCCATTTCCCCCGCATGCAGTTCCGGGCATCCCGGACCGGGTTCGCGTATGCCCCAGCTGCCCGCCACCAATTCCCCGTGATGGCATACACGGTGAAAACTCAGCCTTCTCCCCTCATGCACCAGCGGGAAGTACCATTCCCGGTCCGGAAGCAAATCCAGCAGGGAAAGCAAATCCACCTCTCCCGGCCTGGCGGCAAAAACAGCCACGCGCCGGAAATTCTTCTCCCGCACCAGAGACGACACACGGCGGCAGATGGAACGGGACATGGCCTCCCGGGCGGCGGCATCCAATCCGCCCACCCTTTCACGTATCATGCGGCGCACTTCCCGTTTGGCAGCCGCCGGACCGCTTACGATTCCGGATTGGGATGCTTTTCCTTCCATTCCAACAAACTTTTTAGAAATACGCTTTCCAGGGAGTTGCGCGGATGCCCATCCTCCAGCCAAACGGCACGGCCGTCTTCCTTCACCATCTCCTTCAGCCGTTCCATCAATTCCGGGGAAGCATGTTCCAGAAGTATTTCCTGCTTGTCGGAATCCCGCGTCAGCTCATTCACAGACCCTTCCGCAATGAGCAGCCCTTTAAAAATGACGCCCACCCGGTCGCAAACCTCCTGCACCTGTTCCAGCAGGTGGGAACACAGGAATACGGTCATCCCCCGCCCTTTCAGGTTTTCGATAATGTTCCGGATATCCCTCGACCCCAGAGGATCCACACCGGCGGTCGGTTCGTCCAGAACCAGCAGGCGGGGGGACTGAACCAGGGCCTGCGCCATGCCGATGCGCTGGAGCATCCCCTTGGAATAGCCGCCCAGCCGCCTGTCCGCCGCATCAGCCAATCCCACCAGCTCCAGCAGCTCCCTGACTTTCGCTTTCAGGGATTTTCCGCTCAGGCCGCACAGTCTGCCGTAAAAGGAAACAGTTTCCGCCCCCGTCAGGAATTTGTAAAAGTAGGGGTTTTCCGGAAGAAAGCCCACTTCCTCCTTGCTGTCCGGAGCCAGGCTGGACCTGCCGAAAATGGAACAGGAACCTTCCGTAGGCCTCACCAGCCCCAGCAGGGCCTTCATCAGGGTGGACTTGCCGGAGCCGTTCGGGCCAATGAGGCCATATACCTCCCCTTGCCGGATATTCATGTCTATCCCCCGCACGGCATGCACCACGGGTTTGCCAAGACCTGTTTTAAAGGTCTTGTGCAGGTTGACTATTTCAGCGGCTACAGGCTGGTCCATAAAAAAGGTCAATGCTTGATCTGCCCCAGGCGGCGCAGAAGAATCTGGCTCATGTCAATGCCCTTGGAGAACAAATCCACGGGAAAGTTTTCATTGGGGGAATGGATGCGGGCATCCGGAAGGCACATGCCCAGCATCAGGGCATCCGCTCCCAGCACGCGCTTCATTTCCTCAATGATCGGGATGCTGCCTCCTTCCCTTACCAGCACGGGTTTGTGGCCAAAAGCCTCTTCCAGCGCCTGCTGGGCGGCAAGACCGAACTCGGAATTCGGATCGCACACGTAAGCATTCCCGCCATGGCCCCGCCTGAATTCCACCGTGACGCCCTTGGGGGAATGTTTCTTTACATGTTCTTCCAGCAGGGTTTCAATCCTTTCAGGCTGCTGTCCCGGCACCAGGCGGCATGAAATTTTGGCAAAGGCATGGCTGGGGATAATCGTCTTGCTTCCCTCACCCTGGTAACCTCCTCCGATACCGTTGATTTCCAGCGTCGGGCGGGCAAAAATACATTCCGCTCCGGTGAAACCGGCCTCCGTCACCACGGTTTCCACGCCCGTCAGCTGAGCCAGTTCCTCATTGCTCATGCCGGGCACCGTGGCCCACATACTGCGTTCCCATGTGGCGATAGGTTCCACGCCGTCGTAAAACCCTCTCACGGCCACACGCCCCTCTTCATCATGGAAGGAGGCGATTATTTCCGCAAGAGCGGCGATGGGATTGGCCACCGCTCCTCCGAACACGCCAGAATGAAGATCCGCGGAAGGGCCTTTGACGATAATTTCCGCCCCGGCCAGGCCGCGCAGCCCGTAGGAAAACGTAGGGGTGTCCGGAGCGGCCATGCCGGTATCGGAAACTACAATAACGTCGCAGGCCAGCTCTTCCCTGTGCTCCTTGATAAACTGGGAAAGACTGCCGCTGCCCACTTCTTCCTCCCCTTCCAGAAGGAAAATCACATTTACGGGAAGGTGGCCTCCGTTCTGGCGGAGCAATTCCTCCACGCCCAGAATATGGGCGAACAGCTGCCCCTTGTTGTCCGTAGCGCCGCGGGCGTAAATCTTCCCGTCCCTCACTTCCGGTTCAAACGGGTCGGATTCCCATAATTCCACAGGATCTACGGGCTGCACGTCGTAATGGCCGTAAATCAACACGGTGGGTTTCCCTTCCTCCCGCGGGCTGCGGGCCAGCACAATGGGATGGAGAGGCGTTTTACAGGCCTTTGCTTCCAATCCCATGCCGGACAATTTATCTACCAGCCAGTCCGCGCAATCACTCACGTCCCGGGCGTGTTCCTTCTGTGCGGAAATGCTTGGAAATCTCAACAAGGTGGCTAATTGATCCAGTCTGTTCATGCCTTCATCAGACCATGCCTGGGGCTTCAAATCAACCGGTAAAGTGTGGCATTCCATGCCGGAACGGGCCTTTTTTCAAAAAATGGAGCCCGCACATGGCGCCGGGAACAATATTTGATTGCTCTCGCGTGTGTTTTGTTCCTTTATATAGGATTATGTTCAGCAAATCCAAAGTGAAGAAAGTGGATTTCGTCACTCTGTCCAAATTTTACGGCAAGTACAAGGAAGCCCTTCAACTGGAACTTATCAACAGCCCCGCCGGCCTCAGCCGCCACATCTGCGAACCCGCCCTCAACCGCCCCGGGCTGGCGATCGCCGGCTTCTACTCCTACTTTGCCAACAAACGTATCCAGGTTTTCGGCTCCGCGGAGCTGGCCTATCTTCAAAAACTGCCGGAAGGCATGCGCAAATCGCGCATTCAGCGCATGTTCCGGTGCGAGGTGCCGGGCATCGTCTTCTCCCGTGACCAGAATCCACCCCGGGAAATCGTGGAGCTGGCGGATGAAGCCGGCGTCTGCGTCTTCCGCACGAGCCTGGTGACCATGAAATTCGTCAACTCCGCCACCATCATTCTGGAAAACGAATTCGCGGAAAGCGTCACCCTGCACGGCTGCATGGTGGACGTGCGCGGAGTGGGCGTCCTCATCCGCGGCAAGAGCGGCGTGGGGAAGAGTGAAACGGCCCTGGGCCTGATTGAACGCGGCGCGGCCCTCGTAGCGGACGACATGGTGTATGTACGCAACGTGGGCGGAGAACTGGTGGCCAGCGCCCCGGAAATGAGCCGCGGCTTTATGGAAGTGCGCGGCCTGGGCATCGTCAACATCACCACCCTTTTCGGCCTGAAATCCATCCGCCACAACAAGCGTCTGGATCTCATCGTCACCCTCATTCCCGCCAAGGACCAGGAAGAGCTGGACAGACTTGGCCTGGAGAGGGAGGGGCTGGACGTCCTGGGGGAAAAAGTGCTCCATGTCCAGCTTTCCGTGGCTCCCGGCAGGGATATTGCCAGGCTGGTGGAAGTAGCCGCCATGGACTATCATCTTAAGGACATGGGCATCGACATGGCCGGGGAGTTCAACCGCCGCCTCATGTCAAACTTCCAATCCTCCGAAAACTAGGACTGACAAAAAACTCTTGGAAAACTTTAATTAGTGTACTTACCGTTGTAGCAACCGTTATCACCCCTTACTTCAAATTCCATGGTCACCAAGGAACTCACCATCATCAATAAACTCGGCATTCACGCACGCCCGGCTGCTCAATTCGTCAAACTGGCCAGCAAATTTGATGCAGACATTGTCGTGGAGAAGGATGGCGAGGAAGTTGACGGCAAGAGCATTCTGGGTTTGATGATGCTGGCGGTAGGCCACGGCTCCAAGATCACCATCACGGCGGAAGGGAAGGACGAACAGGAAGCGCTGAATGCGCTGGAAGACCTGATTTCCCGCAAGTTTGAAGAAGATTGAACACTCCGGCTCACGGCCATATGAGACCGGGCCATCAAGCCCGCAGATGATTCAGGAACCCATTTCAACGGAAGAAACCTGGCTTCAGGGCATTCCCGTTTCCCCCGGCATTGCCCTGGGCAAAATTAAAATTCAAATCAGCGGTTCCAAGGAACCCGTAGCGTACGATATTTCCCCGGAAGAAGTGGATGCTGAGCTGGTGCGCTTCCACCGGGCGCTGCAAACCACTGCGGACCAAATCAGGACGCTGCGGGAACGCATGATCCAGATATCCGGAGAGAAAGATGCCTCCATCTTCGACGCCCACATCCTTCTCCTTCAGGACAAAATTATCCTCCAGCAGGTTCAGACGGAACTGCTCAAGCGCCTCCAGAACGTGGAGCACATCTTTTATGTGGTCATGCAGAATTACATGGAAGTTCTGCGCCGTGTGGACGACCCCTACCTGCGCGCTAAAACGGCGGATATGGAGGATGTCATGCAGCGGGTCATCAACAACCTCCGCAGCACAGAACCTCCTGAAGACGAGGAAGAAACGGAAAAAGACCAGGTTCTGGTGGCTTACGACCTGACTCCTTCCGACACGGCAGCCATGGATGCCAGCCTGATTCACGGCTTTGCCACGGAAATAGGCTCTTCCGTTTCCCACACAGCCATTCTCGCCCGCTCCATGGGCATCCCCGCCGTCGTGGGGCTTGACCAGGCCCTTCTGAGAGTGGAAAGCCACTCACCCGCCATTCTGGACGGCTACAAGGGCGTGCTCATCCTGAAACCCACGAAAGAAACGGAGGAATACTACCACCGCCTCCAAGTGGAAAAGGAAAAGGCCTACAAGGCGCTGGAAGCGCTGCGCGACCTGCCCACCATCACCAGGGACGGACGCAACATCCGCCTGTCCGTCAACGTGGAGTTCCCCCATGAATATTCCGGCATCAAGGAGGTAGGAGCGGAAGGGGTAGGCCTGTTCCGCACGGAATTCTTTCTGCTGAGCAACCCATCCGGCATGCCGGATGAAGAAGAACAAACGCGCTACTACAGAAAGCTGGCGGAAGGTTGCTCCCCCCACGGCGTCATCTTCCGCACCCTGGACTCCGGCGGCGACAAGCTGCCGTGCGAACAGCTCCGCACTCCGGAACCGAACCCCTTCCTTGGCTGGCGAGGCATCCGTGTCTCCCTCAGCCGCCCGGAGCTGTTCAAGCAGCAGCTTCGGGCCATTCTACGTGCCTGCGCGGACACGCCCGGCTGCGGCATCATGTTCCCCATGGTCTCCGGCTATACGGAAGTGGTCACAGCCAAGCACATCCTCCAGGAATGCCGGGAAGAACTGGAAAGGAAGAACATCCCCTATGCGCGGGACTTGAAAGTGGGCATCATGATTGAAGTGCCCAGCGCCGCCATCATGACGGACGTGCTGGCGCGCGAGGTGGATTTCTTCTCCATAGGCACGAATGACCTCACCCAGTACACTATTGCCGTGGACCGGGTCAACAACCGCGTCGCCAACATGTTCCGCCCCACGCATCCTGCCGTGATACGCATCATGGATATGACGATCACCGCCGGAGAACGGGAAAACATTCCCACGGCCATCTGTGGGGAAATGGCGGGGGACATTACCCTGCTTCCCCTGCTGATCGGCCTGGGGGCCACCTCCATGTCCGTGCGTCCACCTTGTCCCCATCATCCGGTATGCCATCCGCAATCTGGACTACGGCCAGTGCCGGGACATGGCCCAAAAGGCGCTCCAGGCCCCCAACAGCAGGGCTATCGTGGACTTGAGCACGGCCCTGGCCCGGAAATCCTATCCGGCCCTGTTTGAATAAGGCTCTTCCATCCCGGTACACGCCGCACCGGAAAAACAGGACGTTCCCGAACAAACTGCCGCGGGAATACGAATCCTTGACAGAAACGTCCGTCTCATGCGTTATTATAAGTACTGGTCATTTTTAGTAATGAACATTTCCCGCATCGCAGCCTTTCTCATCCCGTTCCTGCTGGGAAGCGCCTGCTCCGCTTCCGCAGCTTCCGTAAAATCATCCCGCGCGGCAGAACCGAAACGCCCCAACATCATCCTCTTTCTGGTGGACGACATGGGCTGGCAGGATACATCCCTGCCCTTTTGGCGGGAAGAGGACGGCACTCCAAAACCTACTTTCCTGAACAAGCGCTACCGCACGCCCAACATGGAGGCTCTGGGCAAACAGGGCATGGTATTCACGAATGCCTACGCGCAGCCTATCTGTTCCCCCAGCCGGTGCAGCCTCATGTCCGGCATGAACTCCGCCCGCCACCGCGTCACGAACTGGACGCTCCTGCGTGACCAAACCACGGACGCAGGCCATCAAGCGCTCAAGGCTCCCTCAGACTGGAGCGTCAACGGCATCCAGCCGACAGGAACCAGGGCATCCGGAACCACCCATCTTCCCCTGACGGAAGAAAAATCCAGTACAGGATGGAAAAACCCTTCACCCAGGTGCTTGGGCTGCCCGCCCTGCTCAAAAAACAGGGTTATACCACCATCCACTGCGGAAAAGCCCATTTCGGCTCCAAAAATACGCCCGGAGCCAATCCCAGGCTCTTCGGCTTTGACTACAATATCGCCGGCACGGAAATAGGCGGCCCGGCGGACTACCGGGGTTCCCGGAAATACGGCACGGGGAATTTCCATGTCCGCGGACTGGATGAAAATAATTACTATGAAAACGACACATTCCTGACGGAAGCCCTGACGCAAGAGGCGCTGAAACGCCTGGACGCCATTCGGAAAAACCCCAGGGAGGCGGACAAGCCTTTCTACCTGTACATGTCCCATTATGCCATCCATGCCCCCTTCGACATGCGCGGCTATGACAAGAGATTTGCGGAAGAGTACTCCAACCCCAATGACGGCCATAAATGGTCCGACAACGAAAAACGCTATTCCGCCCTGATCCAGGGGATGGACAAGAGCCTGGGCGACATCCGGGAATACCTGAAAAAAAACAATCTGGATAAAAATACCGTCATCATCTTCATGGCAGACAACGGGGGCCTTGCCATCAGCGGACGCATGGGCAACAAGGAATCCAATTACCCGCTTAGTTTCGGCAAGGGTTCCAACCGGGAAGGCGGCATCCGGGAACCGATGATCGTCTACTGGCCCGGGGTCACAAAGGCGAAAGCGTCTGCGCCACTCCCGTCATCATTGAAGACTTTTTCCCCACCATTCTGGAAATAGCGGGAGCAAAAAAAATTCAGGCGCCTCAGGTTGTGGACGGCAAAAGCTTTGTTTCCCTGCTGAAAGGCGGCAGCATGAATCCCAACCGCCCCCTGCTCTTCCACACGCCCAACGTATGGGGGGAAGGGAACGGAAACAACTCCCGTTATTCCCCCAGCACGGCCATGCGCCAGGGGGACTGGAAGCTTATCTACTGGCACCCTGACCAGAAGTTCGAACTCTTCAACCTCAAGGAGGACATCAGCGAGGAGCACAACCTGGCGGAACAGCAGCCGGAACGCGTTAAGGCCATGGCCAGGACCATGACCGCCCTGCTCAAGGAGCGCAAGGCCCAAATGCCCACCTACAAAAAGAATAATCCCGCCGGAGCCCGTGAAGGCGCTCCCGTACCGTGGCCGGACCAGGCGGCGGCCAGGCTGTAAAGGCATCTCCATCCCTCCCTGGAAAGCCGCATTATTCCCTTTTCTTTTAAGAAAACAGGGAGTATGGTGCGGCTTTCCCGTTTTTATTCCCTTTCAAAAACCATGAACAACCTCCTTTCCATCGAACAGCTTACCGGAGACGAAATCCGGGACCTGCTCGCCCTGGGCCACCGGCTTAAGGCGGAACGCGGCCATCACGAACGCCTTCCCCTGAAGGGGCAGACCTGGGCGCTCATCTTTTCCAAATCCTCCACCCGCACCCGCGTTTCCTTTGAAGTGGGCATCAGTGAACTGGGGGGCCGTCCCATGTTCCTTTCCGTCCATGACATCCAGCTCGGGCGTGGAGAGCCCAAGGATACGGCCCGCGTGCTGGGACGTATGATCCATGGCGCCGCCATCCGGACTTACGGACAGCAGGAGGTGGAGGAATTCGCCAGCTTTTCCGGCATTCCCACCATCAATGCCCTGACGGACGAGGAGCACCCCTGCCAGATCCTGGCGGACCTGCTTACCATTGAGGAAATCTACGGCCCCGGTTCCTGGAAGGATATGAAAATCGCCTTCGTGGGGGACGGGGACAACAACATGTCCCGCTCCTGGATGTGGGCGGCCAAGAGGCTGGGCTTTACGCTCGCCATCGGAGCCCCTACCAATTACCTTCCCCTGGAAGACTTCCGCAGGCATCTGGACTGCGAGAACGTCATCTTCACCACGGATCCCGTGGAAACTGTCAAGGGAGCTTCCGTCATCAACACGGACGTCTGGCTTTCCATGGGCCAGGAATCGGAAGGACTGTCCAAGGAAAAACACTTCTATCCCTACCAGGTGAACAGGGAGCTGCTGGAACATGCCGCCTCCGGCCACTCCGTTTTCCACTGCCTGCCCGCCTACCGCGGCAAGGAAATCACGGAAGACGTGCTGGAACATTTTGCTCCCGTTATCTTCCGGGAAGCGGAAAACAGGGTGCATGCCCAGAAAGCCGTGCTCGCCACGCTTGCAGACGCCCGCCGGGGATAACCCGCCCGGCTCATCCTACCCAATCTCCGAGCCATGAACTACGAAGAACGCCTGCAAGACCTGCTGGATGAACTGGATTTGTTCCAGGACTGGACGGAACGCTACGAATACATCATCAGCCTGGGTAAAAAATTGCCCAGGCTGGATGAAGCCTACAAAACGGAGGACTCCCTCATCAAGGGATGCCAATCCCGCGTATGGCTGCACACGGAACCGGACAATGGCGTACTGAAATTGTACGCAGACAGCGATTCCCTCATCACCAAGGGCCTCATTGCCGTCTTCATCCGGCTGCTTTCCGGCCTGCCTCCGGAAGAAATCCTGAAGGCGGACATGTCCAAGCTGGACAAAACCGGCCTGAAAGACCACTTGGCGCCCACCAGGGCGAACGCCCTCAACTCCATGGCGGCCCAGATCAAGCAGGCCGCCATAAAAATGGCGGAACACCATTGATTTTTTCCAGAGCAATGACTCACGGCCTTTTCCCGCATCTTCTCCTGCTCTCCGCATTCTGCGGCGCAAGCCTCTCATGCAGCAGCCCTTCCCGGGACATCACCATCCGCAGCATTCCTTCCGGAGCCAGCCTGCGCGTGAACGGAGACTACGCCGGCCAGGCCCCCGTCACGCTCTCCCTGAACAGGCACAAGCCCGTGCACGTTGCGGCGGATAAACCGGGCTTCCTTTCCACGGAAAAAACGTTTTATCCGGAAATGACCACGCAAGGAGCCATTTTGTGGGGCCGCAATAACGAGAAGTCCAAGGACTTCAAAACGGACATCCTGACCATCCGCCTGAAAAAGGCGGATTCAGGAGCGCCCCCCTTGCGGGAACTTCCCGCGCAGTGGTAACAGCCTGCCGGACACGTTCCGGCAGGGAAAGCGCCTATTCATCCCGCGCCCGGTACGCAGGCCCGTACCGCACGCCTCTTTCATGGACGGATCCAATAAACCCGCCAGTTTTTTTGAGGCCGCACGCTAATCCTCCCGCCCCAGGCGGCGGGCCATGACGGCGGAACCTACCCTTTTCAGGACCAGGGCCGTACGCGGCAGCAGGTACAGGGAAAGGTTCCCGTCCCCATCCGTAAAATGCGGCATGGAAACATCCTGCCTCCCGAAACCGCCGAAACGGGCGTTGTCCGTATCCAGCACGACCCGCCATTCCCCCTTCTGGGGAACAGGCAGCATGTAATCCATGATAGCCCTGTCTCCGGACCAGTTGAACACAAATACCAGACCGCCGCGGTGGAATGCCATGACATGGTTGGTCTCGTCAATATTAAGCGGGAAAGGCGGCGGATTATTCAGCAGCCGGGCTTCCTGCGCCAGGCGGACCATCGCCTGGTCAAAGGCATTCAGGAACTTGAACCTGAGGGAAGGATTGTCCACCAGGGACCACTGGCGGCGGCAGTATTCGTAAGACCAGCCGTTGCCTTCGCGCGGAAAATCAATCCATTCCGGATGCCCGAATTCGTTGCCCATGAAATTCAGCCAGCCTTCCCCTCCGGTAGCCAGCGTCACCAGGCGGATCATCTTGTGCAGCGCCATGCCGCGGTCAATAATGAGGCTCTGCTGGTCCACGGCCATTTTCCAGTACATTTCCGCATCCATCAGGCGGAACGCCAGAGTCTTGTCCCCCACCAGGGCCTGGTCATGGCTCTCGCAATAGGCCACATGCGGCTCGCCGTAGCGCCTGTTGGTCAGCGTGTGCCACATATCGCCCATGCTCCATTCCTCATCCTTTTTCTCCTTGAGCAGCTTAATCCAGTAATCGGGAATGCCCATGGCCAGACGGTGGGAAAAACCAATCCCCCCTTCGTCCACCGGGCGGCACAATCCCGGCATGCCGGACATGTCCTCCGCAATCGCTATGGCGCCCGGCTTCACCCGCTGAATCAGCGTGGCGGCCAGCTGCAGATAAGCCACGGCATCCAGATCCACGGAAGAGCCGAAGTAGGCGCCCAAATCCCCGAACGGCTCATGCCCGCGGTGGAAATACAGCATGGATGTCACGCCGTCAAAACGGAAGCCGTCAAAACGGAACTCTTCCAGCCACCAGCGGACATTGGACAGGAGGAATTCAATCACCTCGTCCCGGCCATAATCAAAACAACAGGAATCCCAGTCTGGATGGCGGCCGCGCTCCCCGGGCAGGAAATACATGCCTCCGGAACCGTCAAAATTGTTCAGCCCTTCCGCCTCGTTCTTCACGGCGTGGGAATGCACCACGTCCAGCAGCACGGCGATGCCCAGGCCGTGCGCCTGGTCTATCAGGTACTTCAGGTCCTCCGGCTCGCCGAAACGGGAGGAAGGGGCGAAAAAGGAAGAAACGTGGTAGCCGAAGGAACCGTAATAGGGGTGCTCCTGGACCGCCATCAGCTGGACGGTATTGTAACCCAGCCTGGCGATCCGGGGGAGAACCTCGTCCGCAAACTCGCGGTACGTATGCACGCGCCCTTCTTCCCCGCCCATGCCTACATGCGCTTCATACACGAACGGAACTTCCACCCGGGAGGGATCAAAACCGTTATTCCGCCATTCATAGGGGTGTTCCGGCATCCAGATCTCCCCGGCAAAATCATAAGTGGTCGGATCCTGGACGGTCCTGGTAATCCATGCGGGAATGCGATCTCTGCCCGTGCCGTCCGCACCGACCACGTGCACCTTCACCTTCTGCCCGTGGGCCAGCGCATCAGGCGGCAGCGTAATTTCCCACACGCCGCGCTCATTCCGCTCCAGCGGGTGGCTCTCCCGGTTCCAGCCGTTAAAATCCCCAATCAGGGACACCCTGCGGGCGGCGGGAGCCCATTCCCGGTATGTCCACGCCCCCGTCTCCGCGTCTCTGTTGAAACCGTAATAGCGGTATCCGCGCGCGTATTCCTCCAGAGAGCCGGCGCGCTGATTGATCCTCTTCATTTTCAGGTCAAACAGACGCTGGCGGTCGCGTATCTGGCGGGAATACGGCTGGAGCCATCCGTCCGCCATCACCAAGCCGGGTATCGGGGGTCTTCTCATTATCTAATGATACCCCTCCTCAATCAGCAGGGTCAAGGAAGAAAGAAGGGCTTCTCCCTGCGGGGGAAGAAAAGGGTGCGGCCCTTTAATCGCGCCCGGGAAGGCGCCCCGTATCACGCATGTACATCATCCTAGCCAGAACCTCCTTGGAAATGTGGTTCAAATCAAAATGCACAGGGGGAGAATCCGGCAGCACTCCCCAGTCCCCGTACTGGCCGTACAACACCATTTCAGGAATCCTGGGGGCCGGAAAATCCCTTCCCTCAAACCGGACGCGGGAAAGCGGAAACAGCCATTCATGGCGGAAGGAATGGCGGCACGGGCCGGCAAAGGAATCTCAAATCCCAGGAAAATGTTTCCTCCATCCGCCGGCCGCCGTCCTCCCATCACCACCCGGTCCCGGATCGCCATCTTTTCCTCATAGGAACACCGCGTCCGGTAACGGCAGGAGGAATCTGCCTCATAATCAAGCATTCCGGATGCCTTGTAACCGCGCAGCAGCCACTCCCTTTCCTCAGGCGCATCCGGAGACCACGCGGCAGGAGCCGTGTCATACGGGAAAATGTCCACATTGCACAACGTGCCCGGCAACCCTATCTGGATGAACGGATCCATACTGACGGAGAAACCGCGCGAACCGAAAAGCCCGGCGGCATTCGCCCTCAACCTTTCATAATCTTCACGCAGCATGGAAATATCCAGGTCGTCATCCCAGGGGATAAAGCCCCGGTGCCGCACCGCGCCCAGCAGCGTCCCGAAATCCAGCCAGTACGGATAACCGCCCTCCTCAAGAATCCCGGCCACTTCATTCAAAAAACAGGTCATGGCCTGCTGCACAATCCTCAGCACTCCGGACGCCTGGGGCATTTCCTCGGCCCGAACGGTAGATTTTACCAGTTTGCCCAATTGGGAGGCTTCACCTTCCCGGCCCACCTTGAACCGTCCGCACGGAATACCGAAAAAACGGATGAAACGCTTTTTCCTATCCGTGCAGGAAGAAAGCACTTTCAGGCCGCAGCACCGGACTTCCGTCACCCACCAATGCTTTCCCCTTACTAATTTTCCAGTCCTTCCGGCGGTAATGAATGATGGCAGCTTCATCACAGGTAAATTTGGTCAACAACATGCGGGATATGCTTCATTTTTCCAGGAAAGCACATCCGGCAGAATCAAAACCTTATCCCTCACTTTTTACAAGTCAATGAAAAACAAGTTGTCCTTTTCGGAGAAAACACCCGTTCCATGATATTAACGCTGCTTTTTCCAAAATGCAGACAGACCTTATCCTTCCCTTTCCACGGTATTGGCAACAAGCGGATTGAGCATCCGCCGTCAAAGTAAAAATTTCTGTAAGAATATGTTAATGGGATATTACCCGGGCGAAAAGAAAAAACCGTCTTTTATGTTTCATCGCAATCCTTTTATTTTTCATTGATTTAACTTTGGACAGAATGGGAGAAACGTTTAACGGATGCTCAATCCGTTAAACATAGTTCCCGGTTCTTTCTCAGGTTCTGAAGACAAATTAGAATACTTATGCAGGCGATCATTTTAGCGGCCGGAATGGGAAAAAGACTGGGAGCGCTCACCCGGAACAATACCAAGTGCATGATTCAGGTCAACGGAGTGACGCTGATAGAACGCATGATGAGACAATTGGACCGCCTTTCCCCGTCTCTGGAAAAAATCGTGATTGTTACGGGTTATGAGGGGGAAAAACTCAAAACCTTCCTTTCCCGGCTGGACATTTCCACCCCTGTGGAATATGTGGACAATCCCCTGTACGCCAGCACCAACAATATTTATTCCCTGTACCTGGCCAAGGAACACCTGCTTCAGGACGACACGCTGCTCTTTGAATCCGACCTGATTTTTGAAGACTCCGTTATTGATGCCCTGCTCCGCCATCCCTATCCCAGCCTTGCTCTCGTCGCCAAATTTGAAAGCTGGATGGACGGCACGGTCGTCACTCTGGATGAAGACGACAACATCAGGCAATTCATTCCCGGCAGCAAATTCTCCTACAAGAAAAAGACGGAATATTTTAAAACAGTCAATATTTACAAATTCAGCAGGGAATTCTCCCGGACCCATTACGTCCCCTTTCTTACAGCCTACAGCAAAGCCCTGGGCAATAATGAATATTACGAACAGGTGCTGCGGGTCATCGCCCTGCTGGACAAGCCGGAAATCAAGGCGCTGCGCCTCGGAGGCGAAGCATGGTATGAAATAGACGACATCCAGGACCTGGACATCGCAGCCTCCATATTCACCCCGGACAGGGAAGAACACCTGCGCCTGATGGAATCCCGGTACGGAGGCTACTGGCGCTATCCCCGCATCAGGGATTTCTGTTACCTGGTCAATCCCTATTTCCCCAACAAACGCCTCATGTCCGAACTCAAGGCGAATTTTGAACGCCTGGTGAGGGAATACCCGTCCGGAATGAGAGTCAACAGCCTGCTGGCGGCAAAATACTTCGGCATCAGCCAGGAATACATCTGCATCGGCAACGGCGCGGCGGAACTCATTAAGGCGCTCATGTCCCGCCTGGAAGGGAAAATGGGGGTCATCTACCCTACCTTTGAAGAATACCCCAACCGGGTGAAACCGGATATGGTGGTTCCCTTCCATACCGCTTCCCGGAATTTCACTTATACGGCGGACGACCTGATGGAATTCTTTTCCGGGAAAGACATCGGTACCCTGCTCCTCGTCAATCCGGGAAACCCTTCCGGATTCTTCCTGCCGAAAGGCGATGTGCTGCGCCTCTGCCTGTGGACAAAAACCCGCGGCATCCGCCTGATCGTGGATGAATCCTTTGTAGACTTCTCCTGCGGAATGCCGGACAATACGCTGCTGAAAGACGGCATTCTGGAAGAATATCCCCACCTGGCCGTGGTAAAAAGCATTTCCAAATCCTACGGCGTTCCGGGCCTCCGCCTGGGTATTCTGGCCTCCGCAGACAGGGAACTGGCGGCATGGATAAAAAAAGATGTTTCCATCTGGAACATCAATTCCATCGCGGAATTCTACATGCAAATCTTCGGGAAATACGAGCAATCCTACGTGCGCGCGTGCAACCGTTTCATGAAGGAACGGGACCGCTTCATGCAGGAACTCTCCCGCGTGCCTTTCCTGAACGTGTTCCCCTCCCAGGCAAACTATTTCATGTGCGAGGTCAAGCCCCCCATGAAAGCCCGCTCCCTGACCGGCCTTCTGCTGAAAAACCACTCCATCCTTGTTAAGGACTGCAGCCGGAAAAAAGGATTTGAAGGCAGAGAATTCATCCGTATCGCCGTCAGAGACGCAACCGACAATGATGCCCTGGTCCGGGCCATGCATGCAGAAACCGGCTCGGAACCGTCTTCTACTTGTCCCACTAACGGAGAATCCCCTTTTTCATCCTGTTCCACTTCAGCCTCCTGATGAATACAATTTCCGCTCCTGTCATAGGCATTTGCGGCGGCGGCAACCTGGCCCATGCCATGGCGGGATGGCTGGGTACACGCGGCCTGCATGTCAATATCCTAACCCGAAACCCTAATCAATGGGGAAAAAGCCTCTCCGCTATCTTTCCAAACGGTACTACGCACCATGCTCCCCTAGGGCATATCAGCAACCATCCGGAAATATTGAAAGACTGCAACCTTGTGCTGGTGGCGGTTCCCCGCTTTGGCATTCGGGAGGTATGCCACCGCATTAAACCCTATCTGCATCGAGAGCAGGGGCTCGCTATTGTACCCGGTACTCCGGAGGTCATGGAGATGGCAGAAGATCCCTCTTGGACTTCCACCGTCAGCCTGATGGGAATATACAAGGTTCCCCTGATTTGTCGGACGCAGGAATATGGACATTCCGTCTCCATTCTCGGAAGCCGCCCTCTTAACAGGATATGGGTAGCCCCAGGAAATAATGCCGAACATTGGTCCGCCATGTTGGAAACCTTATTTGACACTCCTCTGACTCATCTTTCTTCTCCCTGGCCCTTTCTGTTGACCAACTCCAATCCCCTTCTCCACCCTTCACGCTGCATGAGTCTGTTTCGCCACTACAGGGAAGGAATGTTTTATGACAAGCAGTTTCTTTTTTATGAAGAATGGACAGAGGAGGCCAGTGAGTTGTACATCCAGGCAGATAGAGAACTTCTGACCCTCTGTTCCTGTTGTCCCGGCATGGAAATCGGAAAGGACATCATTCCCATCCTAGATTATTATGAATCCAGAAATGCCGTAGAGTTGACTAAAAAGATTCAATCTATTCCGGCATTCCATGGGGTTAAAGCTCCCATGACCCGCCGGAAACAAGGATGGATTCCCGATTTTTCTTCCCGTTACTTTACGGAAGATGTTCCTCTGGGCACCAAACCCATTTGCTGTCTGGCGGAGCAATTAAACATTCCGGTTCCTACACTCCAGTCCTTTGTGGAATGGAACACCTCCATACTGAACAGATTCTCCCCATTTCGGAAGAAATAATAGGATGGCTTCCATTCATGCGAAACAAAACGGTTCCAAGAAAAAGTTCCGTCGGCACTACCCCAGAATTCCACAGGTGTAAGAAGGCCTCTTCTTTCTAACTGATCTCTTCCACGCAATACCCTCTCCTGAAACGGGAGGCAATATCAGCCATGAACATGGAATCCTCACGGGTCAAAAGACGGTTGCCGTGCTGGCAGCCATGAATCAGGCGCAAAAATGCGCCAAGTTCATAACGCAGTCCATCCTCCTCAAAATTGGCAAAATATTTCCTGTTGAGCCGGGTATCCTCAAACCGCACTTCAAACATCTCCGTCTTCCACCACGGCGCCGGCACATAAATATACCCCTCCGTTCCGGTAATGCACAGATCCCATTCCTGCTTGGCTCCTATGGCTGCCGTGGCGGTGGCTACTGCATTGGAATAAAGAAATTCCGCGCGAGTGAACACGTCCACACCCGTATGAGGCTTTCTGCAGGTCACAAAACGAATCCTGCGGGGCTCGGTTCCCAGAAGCTTCCCGATGACAAAGGCGGGATAGGAACCCAGTTCCGTCCAGGCGCCTCCGGCCTGCATGGGGTCATACTCCCTGGCAGCCTCATCCTTTATCAGCTTGGTAAACGTGGCGTCCACCGCCTTGATGGAACCAATAATGCCGCTCCTCGCCAAACTGGTCAATTGCTGGAAAGCCGGACAAAACGCAGTTTTAAGGGCTTCCAGCAAAACAACTCCCTTCTCCTCGGCCAGCCGGAACAGCTCTTCCGCCTCCTCCCGGGCAAGGGCAAGAGGCTTCTCGCACAATACATGCTTCCCCCTCAACAGGGCCTTCCTGGCCATTTCATAATGGAGATGATGGGGGACGGCAATATAAACGGCATGAACCCGGTCCAGAAACTGTTCGTATTCCGTATAATATTCCAGCAGAGCGTGGGACTCTGCAAAACGGCGAACTTTCTCCTCATTCCTTCCGAAAACGGCTGTTATTTCAATATTGCTGACATATTTGGACTCCCGGAGAAAACGGCCCGCTATACGTCCGTGACCTGCAATTCCCATATATACAATGGGATTCCGGGCGGAACGGAGGTCTGTTGAAGAAACGCCCTTGGTGCGTTCCAGGTAAACCACCTCACAATAATCGCGAAGATAGTCAAATTTCCCCGACCAGTCGGAGCCAATCACAAAAACATCCGCCCCGTACTTCCGTATGTCATGGATCTTCTGCCCTTCCAGTTCTTCCTTAATAATGAGATCCGCCAGACCGGTTTTCCGCACATTTTCCATGCGTTCCTCCAGGCTCTCCATGACATTCAGCTTGCCGCGGCTCTGGTCGTAACTGTCCGTAGTCACGCCGACGATGAGCCGGTCCCCCAGTTTCCGGGCTCTCTTCAGCAGATTCACGTGCCCCGTGTGCAGCAAATCAAAGGTTCCGTAAGTAATAACCGTTTTCATGGCATGGGCGCATCAATCCGCTTTCCGTAAACGTCAATGAAACGGTTGACCGCCGCCTCAAAGGGAACCTTATCCACCATGGCCTTCACGGAAGGATGCTTGAACTGGATGCGTTCCGGATAAGACAGATAGTCGCCGTAAAAAAATTGCAGGTACTGGCGGGCATGGTTGGGAACGGAAAATATCATCCCCTCAAATTCTGCGGAGCCAAGGGGAAAGAACGTTTCATAGGAAAGGTGCGTATTTTTTGTAAAAGTAATGGCAGGAGAAAGAAAAATCCCGGGGGCTTCATCTTCCCCGGCAGCATCCCTTCCTTCCAGAATATCCTGGCGGATTTTCTCCTGAACCTGTCCATCGGTCAGGTTCATCCTGGAACCTACCAGTACCACGTCTTTCTTAAATCCGCTCAAAAGCCTGTCCAGCTTCTCATGCTGTTCTGGAGATGAAAGACTCTCTGCATAAAAATGATAGGGATACACATCAAGGTTGAGGGGGGTGCCCTCATATCCTATTTGCAGAAAGGCGTGCCTGTTCCAGGTAAACCCTTCCTCACGGGGGAAAAGAACGGGAAGCAGTTCCAGCAGGCGGTCGAACTCCGGCCTCATCATGCTCACATCCAGATCATCATCCCACGGAATAAAGCCCCTGTGTCTTACCGCCCCCAGCAGCGTGCCGTAATCCAGCCAGTACCGCAGTCCGTTTTCCCGGCATTTGCGCGCAAAAAGGGCCAGCAAAACCGTATTGCCGTCCTGAAGGAGCCTCAACTTCCCCGTCGCCGGGGGAACAGAGGAAATAGGGTGGTTATAAATAAGCAAATTGCGAATATCCTCCAGCTTCGCTTCAAGAGACCGGTCTTTCCTTCTCCTGCATTTCTTCGCGATCCGTCCGGCGATTTCCCGCAAACGGTAGGGAAGATTGCAAAGCACCATATATTTTATATGGCTTATTTTACTCATATCCTGTTAGTTGAAAAATTAATCCGGTTCCAAGGAAACGGCAAAGCATGATTATTAAATGCGGAAGAATCGTAGCACATACATTGATCTATACAATGCTTAATTACCCCGTGCTCAGCAGAAAGAACCACCATGGCATCGCGCCCCCCTGAAGAATATTTCCCTGCGCAAAATAAGGAAAAAGAAAAAGACTTATTCCTCCGTCACGCGCGGTTCTTTAAAGCAATGAAAAAATTCCGGATGCCATCCCTTCACGGAAAGCCGCATTAAAACATAACCTTGTCCCGTGCGGAGCGGCCATAGGCCGTATCGGGATATTTATCCGCAGCTTCCTCCCAATACTTCCGGGCCCTGTCCGGGTTATTGAGCTGGGACTCGTAAATGGCTCCTATCTTGTACAGGAACAGAGCCCGGTCCTCCTTGCGCCACCCTCCGTATTCCAGTCCTTTCTGAAGGACGTTGACGGAATCCGCGTACCGGCGCATATCGTTCAGCAGGCTGGATTCCATGAGCCAGGAACGCACCAGCCCCGGATTCTCCTTCCGGTAGCGTTCCAGCAATTCCAGAGCGCCCTGGGGATCCCCGGAATTCAGCATGCGCCTGGAAGCCTCCACCAGCACTTCCTCATCCGTAGTAATATTGGAGGAATACAGCGTCTTGGTCACCAGCTCCCCCATGACGGGCAGCAGATGCCTGATGACGAGCCACACTTCAAAGGCAATCACCGGAACCAGCAGCAGCAGGGATTGCAGAGGGGAAAGGGGAATGGCCTGCGCCAGGAACATAAACAGGCCCAGCGGAAGCAGCACCAGCAGCAGCCGTATAAACATGCGCCGGGCCAGAAAAATCATTTTCAACATGGCAGGGGATTCAAGGGAAGCCGGGGAGGGGGCATGCGCCCCCGGAAAGGGGGAACGCTTCCGCGGCCCTTCCCGGCAAAAGGGCCGCGGAGCATCCGCTTAAAAACGGTAAACGGCTTCCACGCCCACACGGATGCGGAAATCCTCAATCGCGTTCATGCCGGCGTAGCGGCGGATTTCGGAACGGGTGTTTCCCGCCCAGTCAAGCTGGATGAAAGGAATAATCCGGAACCCGCGGCTGGAGTCCACACCCGTTACGCGCACGGGAGCCGCCAGCTTGATGTTAACCTGGTCAAACCCGGCTGCGCCGGGCCCCCAGTAACTGGAAGAATAACCTGTTCCGGCGCTCAGCTCCAGATCCACCTTTTCATGAATCAGACCGCTCCAGCGCTTGCCCGCGTTCAGGTCAATGCGCCAGCCGGTCATGCCGTAAAAGCCGTACTGCACATCCAGGGAGCCAAAATAGCCGTGGCCCGGATCGTCATACGCCAGCCCCGCCGTGACGGACTGGGCGAGGGAATGGGGAGCCTTTCCCATGTGCTTGCTCAAATACCCCGGGAGTCCGCCGTAATTCAACTCATACCCGCCCCGGAAGGAAAGATTGGGGAACAGCTCTTTGACAGCCTTCCAGCTGGCGTCAAAGGCGTCCTTGTCGCTCAGCAGCCCGTCGCAGAAAGCCATGTATTCCGCGCCGATTTCCTGCTTCCAGTCTCTGGCCAGGTTGAGGTTCAGCTCGCCGCCGATGTTAAACACGCCGCTGCGGTTCAGCAGGGAGGAAGCCACCACGTCTTTATAGGCATACCGGGAATCATAGCCGATATGGGCCGCTCCGCTGATGGTATTGTTATAGGAACTCGCGGGCCGGGGGTCATAACCGTATCCGTCATAGGCGACGGCGGAAACCGCGGCTAGGGCGGAAGCCGCCAAGAACAGCTGTTGCTTTCATAGTAAGCTTATCTTAACCATTTCCCGCCCGCCAACGCAAGAAGAATCCCGGCACGGCGCGGAGAAATGGACAGAGGCCCTCCGGGAAAAATACCATGAAAAAAAGACAGGGTCTTTCTTGAAAAAAAACCCTTTTTCCCTACGATGGAGAGGTAATGGACTGGAACGCTGAATGGTACGAAAACAAACACGGTTTTGTCGCGGAATACGGCAGGGAACTGCTCTCCTGCGTACCGGAAAATCCAGAACAGTCCATTCTGGACCTGGGCTGCGGAACCGGTACGCTGACGCACACTCTGCTGGAGAAATCGGCGTCCGTCACCGGCCTGGACTCCTCTCCGGAAATGATAGCAAAAGCCCGCCAGCTCTATCCCGGCATGGACTTCCGCGTGCTGGACGCCCGCCTCATGCCCTGGCGCAACAGATTTGACATCGTTTTCTCCAATGCGGCCCTCCATTGGATACCGGACCATGGGACTCTCTTAAATGCCGTTTCCCGCGTCCTGAAACCGCAGGGGAAACTGGTCTGCGAATTCGGAGCCCGCCTCAATATTCTCCGCATCAGGGAAGCTTTTCGGACAGCCCTGGAACGCAGGAACCTCCCGTACACAACGCGTTTTTACTTTCCCGCCGCGGAAGAATACGGCAGCGTGCTGGAACAAGCCGGGCTCCGCCCGGAAACCATGAAGGAATTTGACCGCCCTACGCCGCTGAAAGACGGTCCTGACGGCCTGCGCAACTGGGCCGACCAATTCTTCCGGGAAGACTTGAACAACCTCCAAGAAGAACAGCTCACCCAGATTTTCAAGGAAATGGAGGATTCCCTGAAAGATGAGTTATGGGACGGTTCCCAATGGGTGGCGGACTACCGGCGGATCCGGGTGACGGCAGCCAGATAATCCGGAGCAGCCCCCCACAGGAAAAAGAAAACGCGCGGGCATTCCGGATACGCTGATAATGCTTGAGCCGCCTCCGGGCATTTTGTACAAAAGCCGTTAATGAGTACGTTCACTCCTTTTGCGGAAAAGATGGAGTCCGCCGGCGTTTCTGCCGCGGCCGTCAACGCTTTCTCCCGTTGTTACGAAGCCCTTGTTTCCAACCACTCCGGCATGATTCCGGAAACGGACATCCTGCCCGCCGATCAGGTGGAAGACTGGCAGGACATCACGGCCTCCACCCCCGCGGCGGACAAGGACCTGATTTCCCGTTGCGTATGCATCAAGCTCAACGGCGGCCTCGGCACGAGCATGGGCCTCCAGAAGGCGAAAAGCCTGCTGAAAATAAAAGGAGAGGATACGTTCCTGGATTTGATCGTCAGGCAGGTGAAGCATCTGCGCTCCATCTCCGGCACGCCGGTGCGCCTTCTGCTGATGAATTCTTTCTCCACCAGCGCGGACACGCTGGCCTACCTGGAAAAATACGCGGCGGACGGCTTTGCAGACCCGGCCCAGGTGGAACTGATGCAGAACCGCGTGCCTAAAATTCTGGCGGACGGCCTCTCCCCGGCCAGCTGCCCGGAGCAGCCGGAGCTGGAATGGTGCCCGCCCGGCCATGGGGACCTGTATCCGGCCCTGCTGGGGTCCGGCTGGCTGGACCGCCTGCTGGCGGATGGCGTTAAATACGCCTTTGTCTCCAATTCCGACAATCTGGGCGCCCAGCTTGACATGAACTTCCTCCGCTGGTTTGCGGAAAGCGGCGCTCCCTTCGTCATGGAAGTCACCCGCCGCACGGAGGCGGACAGGAAAGGCGGCCACCTGGCGGTCAGGAAGTCGGACGGCCAGCTGATTCTGCGGGAAGTGGCCCAGTGCCCGGATGAGGACATTCCCGAATTCCAGAATATCTCCAGGCACCGCTACTTCAACACCAATACGCTCTGGATACGCCTGGACGCCCTCAAGGAAATTCTGGACGCCAACGGCGGCGTGCTCCCGCTGCCCATGATCCGCAATAAAAAAACGCTCAACCCCCGCGATCCGGAATCCGCCCCGGTGTACCAGCTGGAAACGGCCATGGGCGCGGGCATCGAATGTTTCCCGGGAGCCAGGGCCGTCAATGTCCCGCGTTCCCGTTTCTTCCCCGTCAAGACCACTTCCGACCTGTTCCTGCTCCGTTCGGACGCCATCGTTGTGGATGAACACGGCAACGTGGCCCTGGCGCCGGAACGGCAGGGCAACACCCCGGTGGTGGACCTGGATTCCAAATTGTACAAGCTGGTGGATTCCCTGGACGGGCTGGGCCTGCCCTCCCCTGACAGGCATGGACAAGCTGACCCTGCGCGGCCGCTTCCACTTCCAGGACGGAGCCGTTCTCCGGGGCACCCTGCTGATGGAAAACGATTCCGACGAAACGAAGGAAATCCTCCCGGGCGTCTATGCCGGAGCCTGAACGCCATACTCCCGTTTCCGCGCCCCGTCCGGTCCAGGCCGGGCTGGGCGTGGAAGACATCCGCCACATTCCCGTCCAAAAGAGGGAACTGCGCTTCACCCGGAACCGGGCAGGCGCCATCCTGACGGCGGCGGGGGTCCTTCTGGCAGCCACCGCCGCTTTCCTCCAGCTCACGGGATATGATACAATTACCCCGTACCTGCCCGCCCCTGTGGGCCATGCAGGCCGCGGCGCTTGTTCCCGCCGTCCTCTGCCTGACTGCGGGGTGCCGCTGCCTGAAACACGCGGCCGTCATCGTCACCCCAGTGGGAGTGGAAATCCTGCCCTTTCTGCGGGCGCGGCGCGCCATGCAATGGTTCTTCTGGCAGCAGATTCGCTCTGCGGACCGGGAAGGCGGACGGCTAAACCTCCGCCTGGCTGACGGCTCAACCGCTGCCATCAGCCTCCGCCCCATGACGGCCGCCAGCCGGGACATGCTGGCCCATGCGGTCCGCCAGCGCGTCAACACCCTGCAATCTTCCGGCTATGGTCAGGCCTGAAAAACTGGCAGCTCTCCGGGAACGGATGGAGGCCCTGGGCATCCGTGAACAGGATCTGGAGGAAAGCTTTGTCCGCGGAAGCGGGCGAGGCGGCCAGAAAGTAAATAAAACCAACAACTGCGTTTACCTCAGACACACGCCCACGGGCATCGCCGTCAAATGCCATGCGGACAGATCCAGGGAACTCAACCGCTTTCTGGCGCGCAGGGAACTGTGCGATGCTGTGGAACAAATGCAAACGGGCCGATGCGCCGCAAAAGCCCGCGTCATCCAGCGCATGAGAAAGCAGAAAGACAGAAGGAGGCGCAGGCGTTCCGCCCCTGCCCCCTCTCCACCGGACAGCGAATAACGGAACGGAAATCCGGAATCTCCACTAGGAACGCGGAAAAACCTCCCGGTACTTCTCCTTCAACATGGCGAATACATTATGGGGGACATAGCGGCTCACCTGGCTCTCCCAGCCTTCCGGCCCAATCAACCCTTTCACCATGCTGGAGGACAACTCCGCCGTATCCCGGGGAGGCATCAGGAACACCGTACAGACCTTGGGGGCCATATCCGCATTGATATGGCGCATCACGCGTTCATACTCGTAATCCTGCGTGGAACGGATGCCGCGCAGCATGAACGTAGCCCCGTGTTCATTGGCGAAATCCACCAGAAAGCGGTTGTGGAACTCGGCAATGCGCACATCAGGCATGTCGGAAAGCGCCACCCGCAGCATATCCATGCGTTCCTCATGGGAAAACGTATAACGCTTGTCCGGATTGTCGCCCATGGCCACAATTCTCAGCTCATCAAACATCCTCGCGCCCTGCCTGATCATCCATAAATGACCATTGGTCAGAGGGTCGAAACTACCGGCATACACGGCGATGCGCTTCATTCGTGCCATCCTATACGCCCTCCGGAGGAAAATACAACCCTTTTCCATGCGGAGGAATGCTCCTTCACGTCCAGTCCCGCTCTTTTCCCGCCCTCCCTGCTTGACAAGCCAGCAGGAACGCAGCAACCCACGGCACAAACCGCCTGCGGCACGAACGCGTGGCGGCCTTCCCCCGGCCCGCCGGAATAAAACCGGGCTGACGGGAAAACGGCCCATGCGGCACGGGGAAAATTTTCATCCCCCCGGCTTGTCAAGGGACCGTATTTTTTGCATGATGCTTCTCCGTTATGCAGAAACGACGCGTCGTCATCCTGGGCTCCACCGGTTCCATCGGAACCAGCGCTCTGAAAGTCGCCCGGGATATTCCGGACAGAATGGAAATCGTGGGGCTGGCCGCAGGAACCAGCGTGGAGGCGCTGGCCCGCCAGGCGCGCGAATTCAACGTGCGCAGCGTATGCATCTTCGACTCGTCCGCAGCGGACGAGCTGGCGCGCGCTCTCCCCGGCGCGCAGGTGGAAACGGGAGAAGAAGGGCTGTGCCGCCTGGCGCAGCTCCCGGAGGCGGACATGGTGTTAATCTCCATCGTGGGAACCGCCGGTCTCAAGCCCGCGCTGGCCGCTATTGAAGCAGGCAAGGACCTGGCCATCGCCAGCAAGGAAATTCTGGTCATGGCCGGGCAAATCGTCATGGAAAAAGCCCGCCGGGCCGGTGTGCAGGTGCTTCCGGTGGACAGCGAACACAACGCCATTTTCCAGTGCCTGAACGGCAACCACGGCGGCCCGGAAGCCGTCTCCCGCCTGATTCTGACGGCCTCCGGCGGACCCCCCTTCCGCACCTGGAACAGGGAAGACCTGGAACACGTTACGCTGGAACAGGCCCTCAATCATCCCACCTGGAGCATGGGCCGCAAAATCACCATAGACTCCGCCACCCTGTTCAATAAAGGGCTGGAAATGATTGAAGCCCGCTGGCTCTTTGACGTTCCCATGGAAAAAGTGGACGTCATCGTCCACCCGCAGAGTATTGTGCACTCCATGGTGGAATACCGGGACGGCACGGTGCTGGCCCAGATGAGCAGCTCGGACATGTGCTTCCCCATCCAGTACGCCGTCACATGGCCGGACCGCGTTCCCAACTCCCTGAAGCAGCTCAACTTTGCGGAAATCGGCCGGCTGGTATTCGAGGCACCCCGCACGGACGTCTTCCCCGCCCTGAACCTGGCGCGCAGGGCCGGAGCCGGCAACAGCACCCTGGCCGCCGTTTACAACGCCGCCAACGAAGCGGCGGTGAATGCCTTCATCCACGGCCAAATCTCTTTCCCCGGCATCTGGAAACTGGTGGAGGCCGTCATGGACGACCACACCCCGGCGGATCCCCGCGGGGGAACTGGCCCCCATTCTGGAAGCAGACCAATGGGCCAGGAGGCGTGCGGCGGAACTGCTCCCATCCTTTTCCCGCCCCTGCTGACGCCATGACCGCCCGGACTCCCGCCGGAACGCCGCTCCCGGCCGCGCGCATCACCATTCTGGATATCCTCCGGGCTCTGGCCCTGCTGGGCATCGTCATCGTCCACACGCATGACCACTTCAACCTGTACCTTCCCATGCCCCCGGCGGAGGGATGGCAGGCCGCGGCCAACAGCGCGGCGGACTGGGCCTATGAACATCTCTTTGTCAGCAAATCCTTCCTGCTCTTCTCCTTCCTGTTCGGCCTCAGCTTCTTCATCCAGCTGGACAGGCGGGAGCAGCAGGGAATCGACTTCCGGAAACGCTTCATGTGGCGCCTGACACTCCTGTTCCTGCTGGGGCTGGCGCATACCCTGTTCTATGACGGGGACATCCTCACCCTCTTCGGCATTCTGGGCTTTGCCCTGGTCATGCTCTACAAATGCGGGACACCCCTGCTCATCACCCTCTGCGCCCTGTGCCTGCTCCAGCCGGTCATGCTCATGGACCTGCTGAACCATGCCGGGCTGGCGGACTGGTGGCCCCACTCCTCCGGCTGGTTCCATACGACCTCCCCGGCTGCGGGCCCCACGCGGGAATTCCTGTACGCCCACGGCAGCTGGGGACAGGCGGCCCTGTGGAACCTGACGCAGGGACAGACGGGCAAATGGCATTTCTTCCTGCTCAGCGGCCGCCTCTGGCAAACGCTGGGCCTCTTCATCCTGGGCATGCTGGCGGGCAGATGGCGCACCTTTGAAGACGCGCCCGACAAACGCCGCCTGTTCCTGCGGATGCTGGGAATCTCCGGAACCCTGTTCCTGGCTCTGCTGGCGGCGCGCCTGTACCTCATCCCGCAGCTGGGCGCCCCTCTGGAAGCGGATGCAGCCCGTCTCCTGCATCCATGGGAAAACCTCTCCTATACCGTGGCTTTCGTCTCCGCCGCCGTCCTGCTGTTCACCCATCCCGGCCTTCCCCTGCCTGTCAGACTGCTCAGCAGCGCCGGCAAATGCACGCTGACCTGCTACATCACCCAGACGCTGGTCTTCACCTTCCTCTTCTTCGGGTGGGGGCTGGGCCTGGCCCAGGACATGGGGCCATGGCCATGCCTGTGCGCGGCCGTTGCCGTCTTCCTCCTCCAGGCCTGGGCCTGCCGCCTCTGGCTAAGCCATTTCCTGTACGGCCCCCTGGAATGGCTCTGGCGCACCGCCACCATGTGCCGCATGCAGCCCTTCCGCAAGCGGATTTCCCAGAAAAATTGAGATATTACTCTCCTTCTTCCTGTTCAATCCCGGTTTCTCCGAACGTAGGAGGAATCAAACGCACAGCCTCCTGCGTCCGGTCCGGAAGGAAACCATTCCTTTCGTAAAAAGGAACCTTTTCCCTGTAGGAAGTGAGAACTATGCGCAAATACCCGGCATAGCGTCTTTTGCACATACCCAGCAACCACGGAACCGACACCGCATCCCTGATACCTAGGATGCACCAGCAGATAATGGACATAAGCCGTCATGGTTCCGTCATCCATGGCGGCTACCAGCCCCGCCAGTCTGCTCCCATCCCAAGCGGAGAACACTGCCCCGTAACGGCGCAATGCCTTCGCCAAGCGTTCCGGATGGTTTCCGGATTCCCATTGAACTGAAAGAAACAATTCCTCCAGCGCCTCCGGGGAAAATTCCCTGGTATCATTATAGAAAAGAGCCATGGAAAATCATCTGCCCGTAAAAAAGGCTTTCCACCCTTATAAGGGTGGAAAGCCTGAAAAAGAAAAATGCCGTCTTACTCGTCATCCTCCGCGTCAAAGGCGGAGTCTTCGGAATCAAAATCCTTATCCAAGTGGGCGGTGAATTTCTTCACGCGCTGCTGGGCGGGGAGCGGGGAGAGCACCATGTGCATGGTGTTGCCGGCCAAACGCGGGGCCTGGTCCACCTGCGCCATGGTCTTCATGTCCGCGATGACTTTGTTGAAGACGTCGTAGCCAAGCTCCTGGTGGGCGTTCTCACGACCGCGGAAACGGAGCTGGAAGCGGACCTTGTGGCCATGGTCCAGGAAGCTTTCCGTACGGGCCATTTTCACATTATAGTCATTGGTATCCGTACCGATGCGGAGCTTGATTTCCTTGAGCTTGACGGTTCGGCTCTTGTTGTTTTTCTGGAGCTTGGCCTGCTGGTATTTGTACTTGCCGTAATCAACCACGCGGCATACGGGCGGATCGGCATTGCCGGCCACTTCCACCAGGTCCAGACCCAGAGCCTTGGCTTTTTCCAGCGCGTCGCGCGTGTTCATGACGCCCAGCTGGTCGCCGTTGGCAGTCACTACCCGCACGCGGGGCGCGCGAATCCGTTCATTGATCCGAGTCTGATCGCCGCGGTCACGGCGGCGATTTCCGTCATTATTCTTCGTTGGCTTGGTTGGCACGTCCGGATACTACTAAACTAAAAGGAATAACTTGGCAACTCAAATCACGGGAGAAATATGACGCTCCGCGATTTCCCGGGCTACGAGGTCCGCGAATTGCTCAAAGGGCATCGCGCCCAGGTCCCCCTTGTCCCGGTGGCGGACGGAGACGGTGCCGTCTTCCGCCTCCCGCTGGCCGAGCACCAGCATGTAGGGAACGCGGTCCAGACGGGCATTGCGGATTTTGGCGCCTATTTTGTCCGGCGTTTCATCCACCGTGACGCGCACGCCTCTGGCGGCCAGGGCGGTTCGATGCGCGGCGGCCACATCCGTCACCTTGTCGGAGATGGGAAGCACGCGCACCTGTTCCGGGGAAAGCCAGGTGGGGAATTTGCCTTCAAAGTGTTCAATCAGAAGCCCCGTAAAGCGTTCCATGGAGCCGAAGGGGGCGCGGTGCACCATCACGGGCCGGTGCGGTTTGTTGTCCGCTCCGGTGTAATGGAGGTCAAAGCGTTCCGGCAGGTTGTAATCCACCTGCACGGTGCCCAGCTGCCATTCGCGGCCGATGGCATCGCGCACGATGAAGTCGATCTTGGGGCCGTAGAAGGCGGCTTCCCCAGCTTCCTCGCTGTAGTCCGCCCCCAGCCATTCCGCAGCTTCCCGCAGGGCCTGTTCCGCTTTGTCCCAGTTTTCCGGAGAACCCACGTATTTGTCGCTTTCCGGGTCACGCATGGAAAGGCGCACGCGGTAGTCCGTCATGCCCAGCGTGCCGAAAATAGTTTTCACGATGCCCAGGCACTGGCGGATTTCCCGGCAAGCTGATCCGGCGTGCAGAAGATATGGGCGTCATCCTGCGTGAAACCGCGTACGCGCGTCATGCCGCCCAGCTCTCCGCTCTGTTCCCAGCGGTACACCGTGCCGAATTCCGCCAGCCGCACGGGAAGGTCCCGGTAGGAGTGGGCGTCATTCGCGTAAATCTTGATGTGGTGGGGGCAGTTCATCGGCTTGAGCATATAGCCCTCAATGGTGCCGGTGGCCAGGCCGTTGAACAGTTTCCGCGCAGGAAGCCCCCTCCTGGCTGAGTTTTTCCATGGCGTCCCGTTCCGGGATGGGCGCGTACTGGCTTTCCTGGTAATACGGGAAGTGTCCGGACGTGCGATACAGATCCAGCTTGCCGATATTGGGCGTGTACACCTGGGAGTAGCCCAGCTTGTCCAGCTCTTCCGTGATGAAGTCCTGCAGGGAACGGCGGATGAGAGCCCCCTTGGGTTTCCAGAGGATGAGCCCCTGCCCCACGGATTCGTCAATGCAGAACAGGCCCAGTTCGCGGCCCAGTTTGCGGTGGTCGCGGCGCCGCGCCTCTTCCAGCCGTTCCAGGTGTTCGTCAAGCAGGGTGCGGTTCGGGAAGCAGGTGCCGTAAATGCGCTGGAGCATGGGGCGGTTTTTGTCCCCCTTGTAGAAGGCGCTCGCCACGCTCATGATTTTGAATGCCTTGCAGTTGCCCGTGCGGCCCACGTGGGGACCGGCGCACAAGTCCGTAAAATCCCGTTGCGTGTAGAGGGAAATCTCCTCGTCTTCCGGGATGTCGTTCAGCAGGTCAATCTTGAAGCGGGAAGGCTCACTGCGGGGGCCCAGGGCACCCAGCTCCCCGGATTCCGCCATCTTCATGGCATCCGCGCGGGAAATGACTTCCTTCTGGAAAACCTGGTTTTCCTTCACCACTTTTTTCATCTCCTCCTCAATGCGTTCAAAATCCTCTGTGCTGATGCGGTGGTCCAGCTCCACGTCGTAATAAAAACCGTTATCCACGGCAGGCCCGCCGGCCAGCTGGGCATCCGGCCAGAGGCGGCAAATGGCCGTAGCCAGAACGTGCGCGCAGGAGTGGCGCAGCCGTTCCAGATCAGACATCTGTTGGCGTTCTTCAAGAGTCTTTCTTTCCTTGTGTTCGGACATACGCGCATCAGTAAACCTCTCTTAAACGCTGTTGGCAAATGCAAAAAGACCTTCTTCCCGAAAATTCAAGGCATGAACGCCGCGGGAAAGCCCTTTCCTCCGGCTTTCGGATTCTTCTTCCGGAACGCATCCTTTCCCCCCTTTTTGTTCGCTTTTCCCCGGAGTCCAGGGTTGTCCGCCCTGCGGCAACGGCCGCGTCAACATTCCCAACGAATGATTTACACCCGCAGCCGTTTATGCCATAGTGGCGGCCAGCGGTCATGAACATCCTCCCCCTCCCCCTCTCCCTTTTCTGCCTCTGCCTCTGCTGCGGGTTTTCCCGGGGCGGCCAGCCGCCGGAAGGCGCTCCTGTCCGTTTCCGGATCAATATGGATCAGGCTGCGGGAAACAAGGCTCCGTCCACGGGACCCGTTCCGGACCAGAGCACGCCGTTGAACGCGGCCAAACTGCTGCTCCGCGCCCTTCAGGAAAAAACGGACTGGAAACATGAGCCGTACAAGTCATTGCCCGCCACTTCCCCCTTTGTAAGCCAACTCAGGCTGAAAAGCATCCTTTCCCGCATGGAGGCGGTCCAGGGGTATGTCACCGGAGCGGCCCCGGAACGTCCGCCCTTTGTGGATGAAGACTCCATCATTGCCGAAGGCGACCTGGCGATGGCCTACATCCTGCTGCCGGACAAGGCCAACCCGTACGTTTATGCGGCCACCGCCGTGGCCCTGGTGAAGAAAGAAGGCCAATGGAAGGCCTCCCTGACTCCCGGAAGCTTCGACAACACATTTCTTCCCTTTGAGGACGGCATCCGTGAGAAAGAACGAAAAAAATATCCTCGGAGGCCAAGAAGAAAAATTTTTCGGCCTCGCCCACCAGTACTCCGTAGCCGCCGTTAAAGCCGCCCTGGAACATATCAAGCGTTTCCGCCAGGAAAACGTCAAGGGAACAACGGACGACGAACTCAAGAACCTGCTCATCCGGGCCGTGAAGGGGGATGACCCGGCCCTCATCGCCGCCCTGCTCGTTTCCCGTATTATACGGAATCCGCCATTACCCAGAGCGCACGCCTCATTCCCGTGGTCAAGGCCATGCGCCTCCAGGACCAGAAGGGAGGAAAACCGCTATATCCAGCCTACCCACCTCAGCTTCATGACCTTTCCGAATACCATCCTGGTTCCCCTGAGCCCCCATCCGGACGACCAGATGGCCCCGAACAGCCGTGAAGAAGACCAGCAGGAGGAAGCCAATAAAAACAACGCGAAGAAGAACGGCAAGGACATCCACAGCATCGGAGCCATGACCATCCTGCCGCCGCGCATGAGCATGCCGGACATAGACAAACCCGCTCTCATTTACCGCTATGCGCTGGAAAAAACCAAGGATCCCACAGACGGCCTTCCCGTCTTCAAGATGAACCTGACGGACGCTTTCGCTTCCTGGAATCTGAAACCGGACGAATCCACCACCGCCCGCATCATGGCGGATTTCCATCGGACGTATCCTCCGCTGTCCTTTCCCACGCCGGAAGAGGCCGTAACCGCCGCCGGCCGCGCCCTGGCGAACCGGGACAGCCTGGCCATGATGCGCATGCTGGCCCCGTCCAACTTCGCCTCCGTGAAGGAATTTGAAGACGCGCTCTCCCAATTGAAAACAGTCATGGGAAGGCTTCCCACCCCGCACACCAGGGTAAGGGAAAAAAGACGTTCCCGAAGTCAAAGCGGCGTATATTCCCGCCGCCAGAGACGGCTGCGCCGGAATCAAGGCCACCATCGGCGTGCGTACAGCAGTTGGAAATGAATTCTCCGTCAACAACCTGCACTTCATCCAAACAGACGGCGGCTGGATGCTCGCCGGGGCCGATGCGGAACAGCCGCTGGAACTGGAGGCCCCCAAGGCTCCCTGATCATATCCGTCCCGGAACGCCATGCCTTCCTAAAAACCTTTTCATTACCACACCATGATGAATCTACCGATACGGCCTCGCCGCAACAGAAAATCCGCCAACATCCGGGGTCTTATCCGGGAAACCTCCCTTTCCCCGGAACACCTCATCTATCCCGTCTTCGTCCATGAAGGGACCGGGAACCAGCCCATCCCCTCCCTGCCGGGCTGCACGCGCTGGAGCGTCAAGGGACTGGTGGAGGAAGCTAAGCGCCTGATGGATCTGGGCATCCGGACGCTGGATCTTTTTCCAGCCATTCCGGATGAGAAAAAAACGCCGGACGCCTGCGAAGCCTGCAACCCTGACGGCCTCATCCCGCGCACCATTTACGCGCTCAAAAGCGAAGTGCCGGGCATCACCGTCATGACGGACGTAGCCCTGGATCCCTACAATTCCGACGGCCATGACGGCCTAGTGGAATTCCGCTCCGACGGAACGATGGAAATCCTTAACGACGATTCCGTGGAGGTTCTCTGCCGCCAGGCATTGTGCCACGCGGATGCCGGGGCGGATATCGTCTCCCCCAGCGACATGATGGACGGCCGCGTGGCCGCCATCCGCGCCACCCTGGATTCCGAAGCCCTGGACGATGTCTCCATCATGGCCTATACCGCCAAGTACGCCAGCGCTCTGTACGGGCCGTTCCGCGGAGCTCTGGAGAAGCGCGCCCAAGGAAGGGGATAAAAAACCTACCAGATGGATCCCGGCAACATCCGGGAAGCCCTTAGGGAAGCGCAGCTGGATGAAGCGGAGGGTGCGGACATCCTGATGGTGAAACCCGCCACATTGTATCTGGACGTTATGGCCGCCATGCGGAAGCAGGTGCCCCTTCCCATAGCCGCCTACCATGTCAGCGGGGAGTACCTGATGATCAAGTCCGCCGCAGCTTCTGGCTGGCTGGATGAACGGGAAACAGTTCTGGAGACTCTAATATCCATCCGGCGCGCCGGGGCCGATATGATCCTTACGTATTACGCCCCCCAGGCCGCCGAATGGCTTCAACAACGCTGACGCCGCACGGCCACCGTACCGGAGGTGGACGTACGGGTCAGAACACCGCCCTCCGCATGTCCACCTCCACGAAAATCATTGTCGGCATCGTGATCGTCGTCGTTATGGCGCTCACTTCCTTCTGGGGTGTTTACGCTCCTTCTTTTTCGGAAGCCTATATACTGCCCGTCCAGATGACGGCGGCTGACGGAACACCGCTTGGCGACTTCCAGTGCCGTCCTGTACCCGGGGAAAACGGAAAGACGCTCCTGGTCTTCCGGGATGCGGATTTCCTGCGCCAGACTACGGGCGGCATGGTGCATTCCAAAATCATCCTTTCCTACAAAGGTACGCCGTTCTTTGAAGGAATTGTCCCCGGTCCCATGGAGGCCATTGAAATTCCCTCCGGCAGCCTTCCTCCCCCCTTCCGGGAACTCCGGCATCACTAAGCCCCCCGGGAAGACGGCCTGTTATGGCATTGTTACTGAAAAGGGCGCAGGTTTCTCTATACAACAGGGGAAATATTGTGGTTTTATAGAATCAAACGATGAGTGATTCAGCCTATACCATTCTGATTGCGGAGGACGACGACAGCATCAGGCATGCTCTGACGGATGTTCTGACCGCATCCGGCTACGAGGTGCTGGCGCTGGAAGAAGGACTGGCCGCCATCCACGCCGTGCGGGAACGCAATTTCGACCTCGCCCTGCTGGACGTGGCCATGCCGGGCGCCGACGGCTTCCACGTGCTGCAGGTCATGTCTAAGGAACGCCCCGGAACGCCTGTCATCATGCTCACGGCTCGCGGGGAGGAAGAAGACCGCGTGCAGGGGCTCAAGCTGGGGGCGGATGACTACATTGTCAAGCCGTTCAGCATCCGGGAACTGCTCGCCCGCATCGAAGCCGTGCTGCGCAGGTCTCCGGAACGGCCGCGCCAGCTCCGGGAAATCAGAATCCCCGGCGCCACCCTGGACAGCGCCAACCGCCTGATCACCTTTAAAGACGGGAGGGAAACCTCCCTGACCGCGCGGGAATTCGAATTCCTCACCTACATGGCCACCCACCCCAACCGCGTTATCACAAGGGACGAACTGCTCCGGCGCGTATGGGACGTGGACCCGCGCCTGACGGATACGCGCTCCGTGGAAATGACCGTCATGCGCCTCCGGGACAAGCTCGGCCCCGCCTCCGCCTCCCCTCTGGAGACGCTCAGAAGCCAGGGCTACCGCTGGAATTCATCTTTCGTTTCCTGATCCGTGAACCGGCGCATACGCATCATTCTGCTGGCAATCAGCCTGCTGCTGGTCATCGGCACGCTCGGATGGCTCACCCATGTTCTGCTGATGCAGGCGGAAGAAACGGGCCATTCCGAACAACGCATCAGGGTGGAAGCCCTGGCCCATGAAGCCAGGCTGGAAATGGACCGCCTGCTGACCGCCTTCATCACGTTCGAACAGGCCCGCGGCTATTTTGAATACCAGCCCGTTTACGCCTACAAGCGTCCCTATGACCTGAGGATGGGCGCCCCGGCCCCCGGAGAAGCAGCCCGTAGCTCCAACCTTGCCGCCTACCTGCCGGACTACGTTACAGCCTTCATTCAGATTTCCCCTGCCGGGCGCGTGACCGGCCCCGCTCTGCCCCCGGAGCTTGCCGCGTGGCTGAATGAACAAGGAAGGACCTTTACCAACGGCTGAACGGCAAGGTCTCCTCCCTTACCTCCGTGCCGTCCAGCGGTAACCTCTGGACAGATATACGGAATGAAATTCTGCATGAACCTCCGGAACCGGAGCCAACGGCATCCGGCGCTCCGGCGCAAGTGGAAACCGTCACTTCCTTCGTTCCCGTGGAAGACGGAGGGAACCTTTACATCCTGCGCCAGGTGCATACCAGCCGCGGTATTTATTTACAGGGAGCCCTGATGAACATGGACAACCTGAACAGACGCCTGCCCGGCCAGGTAAAGATGCTGCTTCCCCACAGCCGCCTGGCAACCTTCGACCCCTCCTCCCCGCCCCCGGAGGAAACCCGGCAGGCGGGCGCACTCCCCTTTGCCAACGCCCCCCTGGTTTTCCTTCCGGGAGACGCCGGAGCCGTTCCTCTCCAGGACCACAAAAAAATGCTGACCTGGACGCTCACCCTCATCTGGAGCATGGTGCTCCTGGGTGCGGCCGGGGTCATCTGGCTCATGCTGGGAACCTTCCGCCTGGAACAGCGCCGCGGGGACTTCGTCTCCGCCGTCACCCATGAACTCCGGACGCCCCTCACGTCCTTCTCCCTGTACACGGAAATGCTGGAAGACGGCATGGTGCCGGAACAGAAAAAGCCGGAATACTACGCCAACATGCAGCGGGAATGCCGCCGGCTGGAACATCTGATTGAAAACGTACTCTCCTACTCCCGGCTTCAGCGGAACGCTATTCGCCGCGCGCGGGACACGCTCACCTGTCAGGAGCTTTTTGAACCCATTGCGGAAAAAATAGAACGCCGCCTCCGGGAGGCGGACATCAGCTTCTCCTTTGCCCTGGCCCAGCCCATCCGCATCCTTCCTATTCATACGGATGCCGTTTCCGTAGAGCAGATTATGGACAACCTGACTTCCAACGCCATTAAATACGCCAAGGGGAAAACGCCAAAGTCCAGCTCACCGTCCAGGCGGACCGCCACAACATCGTCATCCGCTTCCGCGACAACGGCCCAGGAATTTCCCCGAAAAACCGCAAGCTTGTCTTCAAGCCCTTCCGGCGCACAAAAGACGCTACCAACAGCCGGAAACCCGGCGTAGGCCTGGGGCTGGCGCTGGCAAGGGACACGGCACGTTCCCTGGGGGGAGACCTGAAACTGGGGAATTCGGCACCCTGGGGGGGAGCCAGCTTTCTGCTGACGATTCCCAAATCCTGAACCTGCCGGCGGGACAGCCGGAAACCAACCGGAATTCGCTTCCCGGTCCGTACGGAAAAACCTTCCTGGTTCACCCCCTGCCTTTCCCGGACATTCCTGTAATATTCCGTCCGGGATGCTATGCGCTTGCCTTCCCGTGACGGATATGTGACATTGAACCGCAACGCACGGACTGGGGAAAACTTTCCGCTTGCTTCCCTTCCGGCGCGGCGGAACGAACAAACGCATGGACATGCCATCATGAGCAAAAGGATTTTGATTACCGGAGGCGCCGGCTTCATCGGCTCCCATCTCAGTGAACGGCTTCTCAGGGAAGGCCATGAAGTTATCTGCATGGACAACTTCTTCACGGGCAGCAAACAAAACATCCTCCACCTGACGGATTATCCCGGATTTGAAGTAATACGCCATGACGTTATCGTTCCCTATGTCATGGAAGTTGACCAAATCTACAACCTGGCCTGCCCCGCCTCTCCTCCCCATTATCAGTTTGACCCCATCCACACAATGAAGACCTCCGTGCTGGGCGCTCTGAATATGCTGGGCCTTGCCAAACGGTGCAAGGCCAGAATCCTCCAGGCCTCCACCAGCGAAGTATACGGAGATCCCATGGTCCATCCCCAGCCGGAAACCTACTGGGGAAACGTCAACCCCGTGGGCGTCCGCTCCTGCTATGACGAAGGCAAAAGATGCGCGGAGACCCTGTTCATGGACTACCGCCGCATGAACGGGGTGGACGTTCGCATCATCCGCATCTTCAACACTTACGGACCGCGAATGAACCCTAACGACGGAAGAGTAGTCTCCAACTTCATCGTCCAGGCGCTGAAGGGGGAAGACATCACCATTTACGGAACGGGCAAACAGACCCGGAGTTTCCAGTACGTGGACGACCTGGTGGAGGGGATGGTGCGCATGATGGATACGGAAGGTTTTTCCGGCCCGGTCAACCTGGGTAATCCAGAGGAATTCACCATGCTGGAACTGGCGGAAAAAGTCATTGAAATGACAGGCTCTTCTTCCAAAACAGTCTTCCGTCCTCTGCCTCTGGACGACCCGACCCAGCGCAAACCGGATATTCGGCTTGCAGAAGAAAAACTGGGCTGGAAACCTCATATTACGCTGGAAAAAGGGTTGGAAAAAACCATTGCCTATTTCCGGAGCATTCTTTAGAAATCAGGGAATGCCGTCCACCTCAGCGGATGCTGAAAGGAATTCCATTGTATGCCGCGCCCCCGGCAGGCCGCACGGAAAATACGGAGGCCATTCATATACCTCTCGGGAGAGGCGGCATGCCAAACGGTTGAATATTACCCGTTTTTAACTGGCTCTGAAAGAATGGTTTTACTAGCATAAGATGTTATGGAACATGCCAGCATCAGGGAAATCTATTCCGTTCAGGCAACCGTCCGCACTTACGAAAGCGGCGCGGATGGACTGATGAAACCGGAAACGGTTCTGCACTGGTTTCAGGAAATAGCGGAAGCCCATGCCTCCTGCCTGGGGTTCGGCTATGATTTTGTAACGTCCCGCAGCCTGGCCTGGGTGGAAGTGCGCCTGGATGCGTCCGTCAATCGCCTTCCCGGTGGAAGGAAACGGTAGAACTCCGGACCTGGACGGCCCAGGAAACTCCTCTGCTGGCGCGCCGCAACCTGGAAATCAGGGATGCCCAAGGCAACTGCATTGTTGCAGCAAGCTGCCTGTGGGCTGTCATTGATATACGCCGCAGGCGGCCGGTCCCCTTAAACAGGCACATCAGCTTTTTCCCGGATACCCCATGCAAAGAAACGGTAGCTCCGGTATCTATGGACATTTCAGGACTTCTGCCGAGTATCAGGGAATGGACGGCGGAACGCCGTGATACGGATTTCAACCGTCACATCAACAATGCCGCCTACCTGGTCTGGGCTCTGGACTCCCTTCCGGACTCCTGGCTAAAGAACCACCAACTGACGGGAATTCACCTGCATTTCAGAAAAGAAACCCATGCGGGAGATTCCATGAAATCCCTGCTGTTCTTCAGGGACTCCCTCACCTCCCACCACCTCATGCACGGAGATGAACTGCGGGCGGAAGCGGTATTGGAATGGAAAACCGCTGAAATCGCATAAAAAAGGCCCTATTGCTCGCGTTCCGTTCTTTTCCGGCTCCGGACAGCGGAGAGGGCTTTCGGAAACATTTGGCGCGTTTTTACAGATTTGAGGAGAGGATGAGGCGTTTCACGGGAGGGGACGAGGGAAAAAAGGGCCATGGTTTCCGTGGGGACGGCGTATTCTTTTTTCTTGCCGCTGTTTTGTTTTTGGCCCATCCGGGCGCCCCCAGGGGCTTTCCTCAGGCAACAGAGCCGTTCCGGAGTTGTTCCGGAACGGCTCTGGAGGGTCAGGAGGAAGGCCTTTCGGGGGTGGGGGGCCTCTCCTTGTGTTTTCTTTCTTGTTAGAAGTCGTAGCGGTAGCCGATGCTTCCGTTCAGCGCGCTGGACCCGTCACGGATGTCCGCGTTCCCGTTCACGTAGATGGTTCCCTTCGTTCCCACCGGCACGCTCAGTCCGGCTCCCAGCTGCAGCGCCGTCGTTCCCACTTTCGCCCCCCTCACGCTTTGCGCGAAGCCGGGGTTGCCCAGCAGAGAGACGTTCGTTTCCCCTCTCCGGTCTCCCAGGTCCTGCGCCGCGTTTACGCGGATTTCCGCCAGCGCTTCTCGTCCGAAGATGTTGCTGCCCACCAGGCCCATCCACCGGCCGCCCAGCGCCAGCGTCCCCGTCGTCCAGTCCTGCCGGCCGACGTTCAGGCCCGCGTTGCCCGCTCCCGTTTCCTCATAGCCGTCCATCCGCGTCGTCACCACCGAGGCGTTGAACAGCGGCTGCAGCACGCTGCTGCGGTTTTCGTTGAGGTAGATGTCGCAGGTGAGTTCGTACATCGCTCCAAAGCCCCACCCGCTGGTGCTTCCCTGCGTCCCGTAGCTTCCTTCCCCATAGTTGACCGTACGGTTGAGTTTCGCGTCGTTCCACCCTCCCGTCAGGATGAGCGTGTGCGCCCAGCGTTTGTTCTGGTAGCGCCCGAAGAGGCTGGCGTAGTAGCTGTCCAGGCGCCCGTCGGCGCTGTCCGCCGCGCCGGCCGTCAGGTCGCCGTAGCCGGCCGTGAAGGCCGCTCCCGCCGTGAGGCGGTCGCTGAGGTCCGCGTCCATGCCTACCGTGCCTCCCCAGGTGGTGAGCTGGTAGCCGCTTTCATCCCCGCGGGTGTCGAGTTTGGCGTAGGAGCCCGTGCCTTCCATCCACATGTGGAAGCGGGGGGAGGTCGTCGTTGACGTAGGCCGGGTTGACGCCCATGAGGGTGGTCCGGTTCCTGATCCAGCCCATCTGGTCGCGCAGGGCGTCCCTTTGCGCCGTCCCCAGCGCGTTGACCGTGCTCCCAGCCACTGCTGCCAAAGCCCTGGATGCCCCCGCCAAGTCGGGATTATCTCCCGTAATCATGGTGCTGATGGAATGCATCGCCTGCCCAAGCTGGGAAGTGGCATCCAGATTATTTTTTGCCTCCCACAGAAGTTCGGAACCTGCTCCGGAATTATGGGAATTCACCGCAGGTGTAAAAATATTGTCCTGCTGCACCGTGGCATTCAGCACAATATGATTGCCCTTCCGGCTCATGGTCGCATCCTTGTAATAAACGGCAAACAGGCCGGAAGTCCCCACGGATATGGATTCCCCCTCCGTCAGTCCGTCAATCGTGTCTGCTGTCATCAGCACCACGCCGTCCAGGTTGTCATACGTTCCCAGCCCCGTGTTGCCTTCCATGTTGGCAAGAGAGAATCCCGCTCCATTTCCAATGGTGATGGAATCCGCCGTCAGCATAGCGGAGCCGAAAGGATCAGACGCACTTAAATTATAAACGAATTCCGTCGTAGAGCCGCTTTGAAAATCAATGCTGCCGACGTTTAAGGAGGTATTGGAGTCTCCGGCTTCATGTCCAATGGCTTCAATACGCAGGGTGCCGGCAGAACCTACTGCAACATTACGGTAATCAAGCGCGGGGGCGTCAGAAGTGCCTTTTAATACCAGCGTCCCCCCTCCATGAACGCCCAGGTCATACGTAGAGCTTCCTGTCTGCATTACCAGGGTTACGCTGCCGGATACGTCAATACGTCCCTCTCCATCCAGCGTACCGGAGAAAGAACCGTTTCTGGCGGAAGCGGAAGTGACAGACAGAGTGCCGCCGTTCAACGCCAGCGTTCCGGAACCGGAGAGGGACTGGATGGATTTTTCCCCAGTCCCGGACAGACCCAGCGTTCCGTTCAGCGTCACGGAAGTTCCGGACAGGCCGGCTTCCCCCGTCAGGGAGAGGGCGGAACCTTCCTGAATATTCAAACTCCCTGCTCCGGAAATGGAGGTCGCCTGGTCCAGGACGGAATCTCCGGCGGTCTTGAGTGTTCCCCCCGCAGCAATCTCCAGGGAACCGCCTTCATCTTCATCCGACAGAGTGGCTGTGACAGTCCCACCAATCACGGTACGCGCAATTGCATCTGCAGAAGCGGAGGCCAAAGCCAGCGTGCCGATGTTGTTGACGCTCCCGTTCAGAACCAGTGTGCCTTCTTTGGCAATCACTGCATTGGATGTACTGACACTCCCATTCAACACCAGCGTCTTTTCTCCTGTTTTGACCAGGTCCGCACCGTTTCCGTTTACGATAAGATTTCCGTTAAAAACGGAATCGTCCAAATCGTTGGCCAGTTCAATATTCAAGGAACCTTCTCCGGCGACATTCACTGCCAGATTGCCAGTAGCGCTGGTTCCGGAGGAAAGATGACGAACGATGGTCTTGTCCGTATTAGATGTGGGAACATCAAAATTCAGAGAAAGATCCTTATCAACAATCACCTGAGCATAGGAATTCAAAGCCGGAATTTCCGTCACTGAGGAACCGTCTACGGAAGCAATGTAAATCTGGTCCGTTCTTCCGGAAATGATAATGTTTCCTCCATCCACTCCCTGGATGCCGAACCCCAGGCTTTCCAGTGTGGCATTAAACGTAAGATGCTGGTTGAGCCACGCCACCAGACCGCTGTCCGGCAATCCGGTAATCGTCCCGTCTGTCAGCAGGATACCGACAGAATCCAGTTCGCGCATGGCAATCAGGATATCCGTATCAATATCCATGTGCAGCGTGAGATCGGAAGAATCTCCGCCTAAAGAAACAGTCCCCGTAGCCGCATCATTGAACTGAATCAGACTTTTCTGGTCTCCGTCAGAGGCATACGTGGTATTTTCCACCCCCACATGCAGGGCATTATTCCCCGTCAGCGTCAAATTTCCCGTCAGGCCGGTAATGGCCGTTCCCGCCGTGGTGGTATTGATGCCTCCCACTTTGTCGCCGGACAGGCCTCCCAGGTCAATGTCCCCGGAATCAGCCTCCGCATTTACGGTTACGCCGCCCGACGTGGCGTAGGCCCCGGCATGTTGCAGCCCTCCTTTGGTAATAGCGACATTATTGGCAATCGCCTGTCCGTTCATATCCAGGATGGAACCGCCGTTGACGAAAACATCGCCAGTTCCCAGGGAACCGGCGCCCAACGCCTTCACTGTGCCGCCGTTCAGCGTAGTTCCACCCTGATAATCGTTGGCGGAGTTCAGTTCCAGAGCAGAGGAACCTGCAGACCTGTCCACCACCAGAGCCCCTGCTCCGGTAATCTGCCCTGCCCAGGAGCCGGAAGCCTCTCCATTGCCCAGCTGAACCGTGCCGCTGGTAATGGTGAGCGTTCCCGTCGCGCTATTGTCCTGTGTTAGCACCAGCGTTCCGGTTCCGGCCTGTTCCACCCTGGCGTTCAAGGCCCCTTCTGCGCCTACGGTGCCGTTCATCAGTATAATATCGTTGGTGTAGGAGAATTTAAACTGGCTTGTCCCTCCGTCAGCCTTCAAAACCACTCCATCCCCGAAAAGCTTTCCATCATTCAGAACTGCCTCCGTATTGTTGCCGAATGCCCAGGTAAACAGGGAATCGCCCGTGTGGGAGAATGCTCCCTGGAACCCGGTCATATCTCCCGTCAAATAAGCGAACGCATTGCCCAGAGCCGTGGTCATGGTGCCGGAACCGGTAAACGCCCCGCCAAAGTAATAGGAATTTCCGCTTCCCCCGTTCAGATAGGAACCTTTCTCCAGAACATTGATTGCTGCCATGACGGCGGTATCCGCCGAATTGGCGGTTCCCAGCCAGAACCCGCGTCCATTCAGGGTTACCGTTCCTCTTCCCATACTGGCAGCAGTGGCAAACTGAAGATCGCGGGCATCATTCGTATTTCCCGGATTATTGTTCAGTCCGGTCGCCACCAATTCCCCGGTAAAGGAAGAATTATCTCCGGAAATATAAAAACGGGATTTGGCAGCCTGGTTGTCCAGCTCAATCCGCCCCGCTCCGCTCATGCCGTTGATGACGATATTGGCGTTGTCTCCGGTCGATATTCCGTTAATGGTGCTGGAAATGGCAAGCGTTCCTCCTGCATTTACCGTGACTCCCGCAGAAAACTTCGTTTGAACACTGCCGGAAGTAATGGACACGCCTCCTTCATCTACTGTCAGGCCCCCCGTATACACGGCGCCGCCGAGAGTCAACACACCGTTCCCGGACTTTTCCAAGTTCAGAGCCTTGTAATGATCTGCGGAAGCCCAGCTTACGTTATTACCGTTGGTATCCACTTTCACGGAACTTTTGCTCGTTGTGGAAATCTGCCCGGAAATATCCGCCGTTACCCCTGTTCCATACCGGAGGGTACCGCCGTCAAATGCCAGATCACCTGTGCCTAAAGCGGCATCATTCCCCATTTCAAGCGTTCCACCCCCCAAAATGACCTTTCCGGCATAATCAGCATTATCCATATTAATGGTCAGCTTGGCACTGCCGGTCTTCTCCAGATTACCGCTGCCTTCCAGAGCACCTCCTTCATCTGCGGCATTCCACACATAATCCGTCGTATCCGCCTGGACCATCATGATTGAGGGAGAGACAACTCCATCAATGGTTACTGTTTGCAGAGAACTTCCGTCAATATCTCCCATGACCACTCCGGAAGCATTATTGTACACACCTTCATTTTTCCACGGTGAAGAAGCCGGAGCAGTTACAGACCATATCCCGTCGCCGCCTTTCCATTCAAGCAAAGCCACCTGCTCCACAACCAGGGTAAGATTATTGTTTTCCGTGCTCCATGAACCCAGAAGATTGTCGCCCAGAACGAAAGAGCTGGCAGGGACTCCCTCTACGGAACCCGCATGAACCAGACTGTAGGAACCCTCCGTCCAGGCTACGCCTTCCATCGTTCCCTGCCCCAGAAGCAATTCACTGCCCACGGTCAGCGTTCCTGTTACATTAAGCAAATATGCTCCAGAAGCCGGAAGAGCGGAAAAATTCAGAAGAGACGCGTTTCCCAGCGTCAAATTCCCCGTAATGGTACCTGAAGAACCCAGTGTCAAAACGCCGGCATTCGCAATGCCAAGCGTCCCTCCGTTCATGTTCAGGACAGCGGCATTGGAAAGACTGACACTGGCAAACCGCGTGGCAGCATTCACGTTCATGCCGGAAGAACCGCTCACGGCCAGGGCATTGTTATAAACAGCATCGTGCTGGGCCGTTATATTGCCGCCGTTTAAGCTGACCGATCCGGACCCCAAAGCCGCGGCATTGTTCAGTTGAACGGTCGCCCCATGGGAAATGACCCAATCAGCCGTCATGGAAGACTGGGCAGCCGTATTCAGGATAAGGGTTCCCGCAAAACCGTCCGTCCCCACCGTCATCGTCCTGGCTCCCGTTCCAGCCGTTCCCAGACCACCGTAAATATTCATGGTCTTGCCGGAGGCAATGTTAAACAGGGCGCTGGAGTTGAAAACAACTCCGTTCCATACCTGGCTGGCAACTCCCAGAGAAAAATCCCCGCCTATGTCAAACAGCGTATACCCTTCTCCTCCATCACGTAAATTAACAGTGCGGTTGGAGCCGTTGCTTTTGGAAACGCTGAATCCATCGGAATTATCCGTAACGGTTATTCCCCCAAGTGAAAGCGTATTGAAAGAAGCCTGGAGAGCCTTGACCTGCCCCGTCATGCTACCCGCATCAAAACGCATGCTGTTTGTCGCCGTTCCGGCCCATGTTGCCGACCAGTTGCTGCTGCCGTAATCCGGAGTCCAGTTAGTATTCAAATGAACATCCACCGTCCCCCCCAGCCATGTATAGGTTTCCGCAACGGCATGCGGTGAGGAAACAGCAGCCATGCAGGCAAGCAGGGAGGACAAAAGACTTAAAGGGAGGTGCAACTTCATAGTTTTTAAAAGGGCGTATGTGAAATTCCTCCCGAAACTGACAGGAGGCTTTTTACAATCATTAGCGGATTAAAAATCCTCCTACAAGCTTAAACATTGATTCCGTAGGTGTTGCGCATCATCCAGAAGAGTATTTCCATGCTTTATCTGGTCTGGAATCAAGGGCATTCATCGTTCTATCCTTATCAGTATAAGCAAACAGGCGGGGCAACTCTGGTATATTGGCCCGGTTCCCATTACACGGCGAATTTTTAATCCGCTTTACGAATTCAAGCGACTGCGGTGAAAAAACAATTTTAATAAAAATCATTCCAATATATTGTAAAAACTACCTCCCCGCACCGTATCGGCTTTAGCGGGATTCCCCTAAGCAACAGAGCCGCTCCGGAATAATTCCGGAGCGGCTCTGGAGGGTCAGGAGGAAGGCCTTTCGGGGGGGGGCCCCCCTCCTTGTGTTTTCTCTTGTTAGAAGTCGTAGCGGTAGCCGACGCTTCCGTTGACCGAGCTGGACCCGTCACGGATGTCCGCGTTCCCGTTCACGTAGATGGTTCCCTTCGTTCCCACCGGCACGCTTAACCCCGCTCCCAGCTGCAGCGCCGTCGTTCCCGTTTTCGCCCCTCTCACGCTTTGCGCGAAGCCGGGGTTGCCCAGCAGGGAGACGTTCGTTTCCCCTCTCCGGTCTCCCAGGTCCTGCGCCGCGTTGACCCGGATTTCCGCCAGCGATTCCCGGCCGAAGATGTTGCTGCCCACCAGACCCATCCAACGGCCGCCCAGCGCCAGCGTCCCCGTCGTCCAGTCCTGCCGGCCGACGTTCAGGCCCGCGTTGCCCGCTCCCGTTTCCTCATAGCCGTCCATCCGCGTCGTCACCACCGAGGCGTTGAACAGCGGCTGCAGCACGCTGCTGCGGTTTTCGTCGAGGTAGATGTCGCAGGTGAGTTCGTACATCGCTCCAAAGCCCCACCCGCCTGGTGCTTCCCTGCGTCCCGTAGCTTCCTTCCCCGTAGTTGACCGTACGGTTGAGTTTCGCGTCGTTCCACCCTCCCGTCAGGATGAGCGTGTGCGCCCAGCGTTTGTTCTGGTAGCGCCCGAAGAGGCTGGCGTAGTAGCTGTCCAGGCGCCCGTCGGCGCTGTCCGCCGCGCCGGCCGTCAGGTCGCCGTAGCCGGCCGTAAAGGCCGCTCCCGCCGTGAGGCGGTCGCTGAGGTCCGCGTCCACGCCTACCGTGCCTCCCCAGGTGGTGAGCTGGTAGCCGCTTTCATCCCCGCGGGTGTCGAGTTTGGCGTAGGAGCCCGTGCCTTCCATCCACATGTGGAAGCGGGGGAGGTCGTCGTTGACGTAGGCCGGGTTGACGCCCATGAGGGTGGTCCGGTTCCTGATCCAGCCCATCTGGTCGCGCAGGGCGTCCCTCTGTGCCGTCCCAAGCGCGTTGACCGTGCTCCCAGCCGCCGCCGCCATGGCGCGGGAGGCTCCGGAGAGGTTGCCGTCATTGATCATGGTGCTGACGCCGTTCATGAATTGGGCCAGCTGGGAGTCGGGGTCCAGGTTTTTGCGGGCTTCCCAGAGCAGGCTGGCTCCGGCGGCGGAGTTCCACGTGTCGGCCGCGGAGGCGAAGAGGTTTTCCTGCCGGAGTGTGGCATTGAGCAGGATGTCGTTTCCGTCGCGGCTCAGTGTGGCGTCCTGGTAGTAGACGGCGAAGAGGCCGGATATCCGGGCGGCGAGGCTCTGCCCGTCTTCCAGGCCGCTGATGCTGCCGGTAGCGCTCATCAGGACGACGTCATGGAGGTCGCTCCCCGCGTTCATGGCGGCGTTTCCTTTCATGTTGGAGAGGAGGAAGCCGGCTCCGTCCTGCACGGTGATGGTGCCCGCCGTCAGCATGGGGGCGCCAAAGGGGGCGTCCTGGTTGAAGTTGTAGATCAGTTCCGTCGTGGAGCCGTTCTGGAAGGTGATGTTTTCCACGTTGAGCGTGGTGTTGGCGCTGCCCTGGGCGTCCCCGGTGGCTTCAATACGCAGGGTGCCGTTGTTTCCGGCGGTGATGCTGTTGTAGTTCAGCGTGGGGGCGTCCGCGGTGCCTTTCAGGACCAGGACGCCTCCGTCACGGACGGCGAGGTCGTAGTCCTTATTGCCGGTTTGCAGGTATTGGGTGGCTTGCCCGGAGATGTCCAGGGTGCCGCTGCCTGCCAGCGTGCCGGAGAAGGTTCCGGAGGAGGTTGTTGCCGAGGAGATGGAGAGGCGGCCTCCGTTCATGGACAGGGCGCCGCTTCCGGAGAGGCTGCTGATGGTGCCGGATTCCGTTCCGGTGAGGGTCAGCGTGCCGTCGGCGGTGACGGAGATTCCGTCCAGCCGGGCTTCTCCGCCCAGGGCCAGTTCCGCTCCTTCCCGGATACGGAGGGAGCCGGTTCCGGTGATGGCTCCGTCGTTGATATTGCTTGTTCCGGTCAGGTCAAAAGTTCCCTGAATGGCCAGGGTTCCTCCGGCTTCCGTGCCGGTGATGGTTCCGACTTCGGCGTTGCCGTTAATGGTCAGGCCGCCTCCTTCCAGAGTGAGGGTGTCCAGGGTGTTTGACGCGCCGTTGAGGACGATGTTTCCTTCACGCAGGGCGAGGGTTTCCACGTCCATCGTTCCTCCGACCGTCAGCGTCCCGGTTCCTTCCTTGATGAAGGCGACGTTGCTGCCGCCCGTGATGCTGCCGCCCATGACGGTGTCCTGGCCGGCCGGGTCGATGTCGTCTTCTCCCGTCGTCATTTGTTTGTTGTTGAGGATGACGACGGCCGTGCCGTCTCCGGTGTTGTTGACGGCCAGGCTGCTGCCCGCGGCTCCTATCAGGTTGTTGATTTTAGCTCCCTGTCCGTCGGCTTCGCCCGGGGCTCCGGCCAGGTTGACCGTCAGGGTCTGGCCGCCGCCGATGACGACGCCGGCGTAGCCGGAGAGCGTTTGATAGGAGTTGACTTCATGGGCGTTTCCTCCTTCCTCCTGCACGCGGTAGAGGCCGGTGGCCGCTCCGCTGAGCACCAGGCTGCCTCCGTCCGTTCCGGTGACCCGGATGCCGTAGTTGGACAGAAGGTCGGTCGTGAAGGCGATGTCGCCCAGGTTGCCGACGGTCAGCGTTCCGCTGGTCAGGGTCAGGTAGCTGGAGGAGTCGTCGGTTTTGTGGTCCAGCAGGAGGTTGACGACGGCGTCGTTGCTCAGGTCCAGCGTCAGCCCTTCCCCCTCGATGGACAGGTTCGGGTCGCTTCCCGTTCCGCTGCCGTTGCTGATGACGGCGCCAGACGCCTGCGTGTCCTGGCCGATGTTTTCCGTTCCCAGGGCAATGGACAGACTGTCCAGACCGTTTTCCCCACCCACGGTGACGGTTCCGCTGACTCCGGTGAGGCGGGAGCCGGAGGCGATGTTCCACGTTCCTTTCATATGGCTGCCGCCGGCTCCGGAGAGGTTCAGGCTGCCTTCCGTGATGGTGATTCCTTCCGTGGTTCCGTCAAGGATGGTTTCCGCTCCTGCCGCGTCTGCCCCCAGCGTCAGGGTTCCCGCCCCGTTTTGGTCAGGGACGGGCTGTCGGTCAGCGCCCAGATGGTGGCCGAGGATCCTTCCTGCGCGATATTGATTTCATCAAACCGGGTGAAGGTGACGTTTTGGAAGTCCCCGTTTCCAAAGGTTCCCTTGAGCTCCAGCGTCCTGTTTCCTTCGACCGCCGCTCCGGCGCTTCCGCCGACGGTGATGCCTCCGTCTTGTCCTTCCGCCCCGAAGACGCTTCCTCCCGTCAGGGAGACGAGGACGTCGCCTCCTGCCGTGCCTTTATTTCCTGCTCCATAAATGTTTCCCCGGTAGGTGCCTGTTCCGAGTTCTACCGTGATATTGCCTGCAGTGGTCATGGTGCTGCCTGTGTTTCCTGGCACTTTGGAGTAGGAGCCACCGTAGATGTTGCCGGTGAAGGTGGAGCCTCCGCTAATGGAGATGGAGGAATTTCCTCCAATCGTGTATTGGGCCTGGCCTGAATTTTCAAAGGAACCCCCAATGATGTCCCCCGTGAAGGTGATTCCTTCCCTGCCGATGATGGAAACGGAGGTGTCTCCGTTGATGTTGTTGACCGTTCCGGCGTTGTTTACATTGCCATAACTGCCGCCAATGATTGTTTTGACGAAGCTGTTGTGTTCCTCTGTTCCGGAAAGCGTGATTCCGTTCAGGTTGATTGTAGCCGACGTGCTGCCTTGAATCGTTGTTCCGGAAGTGGTATTGCTTGACCAGGAGCTTCCTCCGATGATGTATGAGTTGGAGAGTCCCCCATCCAGGTTCTGGGCCGTGTTGGAATATTGGACATTGGTTACCAGCACGCTCGTGTTGCCCGTGATGGTGGTGACGGCGTTGTGGGCGGAGGTGCTCCCGCCGATGATGGCTCCCGCCACGATGGCGTTATCCTTGACGGTAACGTTGGTGTTTCCCGTTAATGTTGTAGACGCTCCCTTGTTGTTCCCGCCGATGACGTGTTCCGCCGTGGCGTTTCCGGAAAGCTGCACATGGGTGTCCCCAGTCAGCGTGCTGGTCTGGAGTTTGGTGCTCCATTCATTGGTGACACCTCCGGAGATGATGCCGAATGCTCCTCCGCTGATGTCCATCCAGATGTCCCCCCGGTAGTTGAGGTTGCCGGACGGCAGCGTCTCCCCTCTGTTGTATACCCCGTTCAGGTTGATTTTGGTTCCGCCGGTGTTGGTGATTTGATAGACTTTGTCCCCGCTCGTCGTCAGCGTACCGTTCAGATAGCCCAGGCTGACGTTGGCCGCACTTCCCTCCCCAAGAGCCAGCGTAAAGGCATTCTTGACCGTTTCTTCCAATGCCCCTCCCGCTCCCGCAGATACCCACGTCACGCTGGATATCGCCCCGTCTTCTATCGTCAGCACGCTGCCTTCTATTCTGTATTGCCCTGTATCTAAGCCCAGTACGCTAAAGCCCTCGCCAAGCTCCGCTCCCAAATCAACGGTATTGGAACCTTCGGCACTAAATCCCTGCAACAAACGCCCAATATCTATTTTCCCGGACGTCCACGTGGTATTTGAAGCAGTAATCCCATCATTTCCCGATGAAGACGTATAAGATAAAATTGCTCCATCAACTGTCACATTCTGCAATGTCCCGGTCCCGCTCATGTTCAACGTAATGGTTGATCCGATCGTTTGCGAGTTAAAATCAAGCGTCCCCCCATCCAGCGTAACAAGGCCGCTTCCCAAAGCGGAATTATTCATGCACCTTACAGTAGAGCCGGAGGTGATGACCCATTCAGCAGTCATGGATGCATTGGCCGCATTGTTTAAAACCAACGTACCGCTGAATCCTTCCCCGCCCACCGTAATGGTCCGTCCGGAAGAATTCAGTGCCCCGTAAACATTCAGCGTCTTGCCATTTGCCACAAGGACATTCCAGTCTGCATTCACATTAACCGGGCCCCATGCATTGGAGGAAGAACCCAGGGAAAAATCTTCACGAACCGTAAATAATACCGGCTCTTCCGTACCCGCTCTCCCCAGTATAAGAGTCCTCTGGGCATTATTGTTCGGGACAAGGGAGAACCCTGATGCCCCTTCCTCCACAATCAATCCCCCCATGGTAAATGGCGTAAAGGAGCAGGATGGATTTTTATTGGTCGCCGATACGGTGACATCGCCCACTTCCGTGCCTGATGCGACAAAGCGCAATGTGTTATATTCCGACAGTCCCGTTTCATTGGCAAAAAGGTTCCAAATACTTCCCTCCTCTGAAACGGAACCCCAATTCGTATTGACAGGACCGTATGTTCCATCCGGATTGGTCAGGACAATGCCGCCGTTATGAAAATCATTGGACGAACTCCCTACCCACGTATAGATATTACCGGAATATCTGCTGCCGTCCCACTCCGTAGCAGCGAACACATGAAAACCGGATATGGCATAAAACGACAATAAGGCGGACAACAACTTGAGCGGTAGACGTAACTTCATAACTTGCAAATATGGGTAAATAATAAAGCTATCCAGCCGTCCTGATTGGCTGTTTGCAATATATAGCTATTACCGAATTAGCAATCCGCCGTCAATATTTAACATTGATCCAATGCATGTTGCATACCCGGAAATCATCTTCTTCTTAATATCCAATTCAGAATTTTTTCAAAAAAAACATTCCATATCTCTTTCATTATAAACATCAAAAATATCTGATTCTGGTCTATTTTCTGGATAATGCTTCTGCGGATTGCTAATCCGCAATGCAACATTTCACATGAAAATAAAAATGGACGCAAAAATTATTTTTCATCCCTTCCCCATTCCTGAACAAACGATGCAGCAAAATAACACCTTTCGTGAATTTCACCTTTCATACATAGAAAAAGAGGGTGTATTGTTTGCCCGCAACAAGTTCGGAGCAAAGACCAGAAATCGTAGCAGTAGCTGATATGTCCCGTTTACTGAGCAGCCCCGTCCCGGATGTCCGCGTTCCCGTTCACGAAGATAGTTCCCTTCGTTCCCACCGGCACGCTCAGTCCGGCTCCCAGCTACAGCGCCGTCGTTCCCACTTTCGCCCCCCCTCACGCTTTGCGCGAAGCCGGGGTTGCCCAGCAGAGAGACGTTCGTTTCCCCTCTCCGGTCTCCCAGGTCCTGCGCCGCGTTTACGCGGATTTCCGCCAGCGTTTCATGTCCGAAGATGTTGCTGCCTACCAGGCCCATTCATCAGTAAGTAAATATCGGAACAGCTGGTTTACGGAAACGCCTTCGCAGGAGATAACGCCAAATCCAGGCAATCCCGTGAAAAACAATACTCTTCCCATAAAAAACGTACCGAGCCGGGAAAGGCTTCCGAGACCGGTCCGGATAAAGGAAAAGCAACCGGGAATGCACCTTTCCTCCTTGCTCCCGGCTCTTCAAGTTGCTAAAATGCTTCAAGCAAATTTTTTATCCTTTTCCCATGGCCATTTTTGGTTCCTCCAATTTATCCGACTCAGGTGATCTGTTGATCTTCAACAAAGTATCTTATAAAACCCTACTGATGTTCGAAAAAGAACTGGGCAGGGACCGCATGACCTACCTGGTGGAAGAAGGTCTCCCCCCGGATACGGCCACCGCCTCCCATCTGGAATCCACTAAAGCGGACGGCATCCTGTTCCAGGCCGGAGGCAGCGACCCTGTCGCGCTGCGTTCCGCCATCATGGAACGCATTAACGAAGGCAGAAGAGTAGTATTTCTGCCCGGTCCCGTCTCCCATGTGAAAGGTTCCATCAGCCAAATTCCTCCGCGGGTCATCAAGGCCCTGGAAGCCCTGCATATTTCCCCCGTACCGGTCTATGCCGGTTTTTACACGAACTCCGTGCTGGATGCGGAGGCCGATACGGACGCCCAGGCGGACATCCAGATACATATTCTCCCCAAACTGGCCCCCGGGGCCGAGATGGCAGCACGCCTGACCTCCGCGTGGCTGGAATGTTCCGCCCAGGCATACGCCACGCTGCCTCAGCTCCACGGTTCCCTGTCCGCCCTCCTTTTCCGCAGCCTCAAACTTCATTCCGATTGCCGGGTCATCGACGGCATTGACGACACTACGCTGACTTACGGCCAGCTGCTGGCCATTTCCGTAGCCTTTGCCAAGAGGTTGAAAAAAATTACCTCGAATCGCCGGGTCGGCATCATTCTTCCGCCGGGCAAGGGAGCGGCCATAGCCAATCTGGGCTGCCTGTTCGCCGGGAAAACACCGGTGAATTTCAATTATTCCGCTTCGGAAGGAGCCTTTGCCAGCTCTGTAAAGCAATCCGGCGTGGACTGGTTTATTACTGCGGATACCTTCATGCGAAAGCTCCAGAATTTCCCGTGGCCCCCCCAGCGGGATCTGATCCTCATGGAGCGGGAAATTCCCCTGCTTAAAGGTTCCGCCAAACGCTGGGGCCTCGCCATCAAATTCCTGACAGCGGGGTTCATGATTAAAAAACTGGGGCTGGACGCACCTACAGGCGCGGACGAAGCCGTGCTGATGTTCACTTCCGGCTCTTCCGGGGAACCCAAGGGCGTGCCGCTGACCCACCACAACCTTCTTTCCAACATCTCTCAATGTTCCTCCCGCATTACGCTGGAACCGCAAAGCAGGTTTCTGGGAAGCCTGCCCGTATTCCACTGCTTCGGCATCACCATCGGGCTATGGTATCCGATGATCGGCGGGTACGACATGGTCACCTATCCATCCCCTCTTGAGGCCAAACGGCTGGGAACCCTTATCAAGCAGTACGGAATCAGTCTGGTAGTCACCACGCCCACCTTCCTGCGCGGTTTCATGAAACGCTGCGAACCGGACACCTTTAAAACCGTCCGCTACCTGATCGTTGGCGCGGAAAAACTGCCGGAAGACCTTTCCGCCGCTTTCCGGGAAAATTCGGCATCATTCCATGCGAAGGCTACGGCCTGACGGAAGCCTCTCCCGTCTGTTCCGTCAACTTCATTGACCCGGCGCCATCCAATGCCGCCGGAGACTTCATTCCCGGCATGAAAAAGAGTTCCGTAGGAGCCCTCCTTCCCGGAATCGCCATACGCATCACCAGCCCTCACACGGGACGCGTGGTTCCCATCACTACTTCCGGCATGATCTGGCTGAAAGGCCCGAACATCTTTCCCGGCTATCTGGGCGGTCCGGAGACGGATCGCGATATTTTCGTGGACGGCTGGCTAAAAACCGGAGACATAGGTTCCGCAGACGAATTCGGCTTCCTGAAGATTGAAGGACGCATTTCCCGCTTTTCCAAAATAGGCGGGGAAATGGTGCCTCATGAAGCCCTGGAAGCAGCCATTATGAACATTTGGAATCTGGATCCGGCGGACGAAGAACGGCGGATAGCCGTCGTCACCATTCCGGACCCCGTAAAAAGGGGAGGCCGTAGCCCTGCTCACCACCCTGGTGACGGATTACGTGCACCAGGCGCGCACCCTCATCAGGCACGGCCTGATTGACCAGGGGCTGCCGGCCCTCTGGTGCCCCAAGGAGATTATTCCCGTAGAACGCATCCCGGTGCTCCCATCCGGCAAGCTGGATATCAAGCAATGCAGGATGCTGGCGTATGAAGCGCTGAACATCCCCTTTGAACCGTAATTTATGGAATTCCCGGAGGAAACGCCCGCCGCGCCCAAACCCATCACAGTCAAACAGCTCGTTTACCGCCTGAGGGACACGGTCAGCATCGCTGTGGGCACCCAGTGGGTGGTGGGAGAACTGAGCAACGTCAAGCATCACACCAGCGGCCACGTTTATTTCACCCTGAAGGAACAGGGAGCGGAAATTTTCTGCGCCTTTTTCAAGGCAGCGGCTTCTAAATGCCCCATACGGCTCCAGGAAGGGATGAAAGTCCATGTCCTGGGCAGCGCCACCGTATACCCGGACCGGGGGCAACTCCAGCTGGTCATCAGGCAGGTAAAAGCTGCAGGACAGGGAGATTTGCAGACTCGCTTTTTGGAGTTGAAAGCCAAACTCCAGCGCGAGGGGTTGTTTGACGCGGAACACAAAAAGAAAATTCCCACGTTCCCCCGCGCCATCGGCATCGTCACCTCCCCCACCGGCGCCGTCATCCAGGACATACGGCACGTATTGGAACGCCGTGCCCCGTGGGTGAAGGCTTATCTGCTGCCCGTACGCGTGCAGGGGGCAGGAGCGGAGCACGAAATAGCCGCAGCCGTGCGCGCTTGGTCCGGAGCGCCCTTCAACGGTCTCCCGCCCGTGGACGTGCTCATTGTAGGCCGCGGCGGCGGCTCCATTGAGGATTTGTGGAATTTCAATGAGGAAACGGTGGCGCGCGCCATTTACGAATGTACCGTTCCCGTGATTTCCGCAGTGGGTCATGATACGGACTTCACCATTGCCGATTTTGCGGCGGATCTGCGCGCACCCACTCCCACCGCAGCCGCGGAACTGGCCACACCGGACGGCCCTGAATGGCTCCGCAAGCTGTCCAGAATGGAACAGGCTCTTCATGCATCCGCTCGGCATTCCCTCTTGCGTTCCAAGCTGAAACTGGATGTTTACCTGCGAGGGAAACTGTTGGATGCGTATTCCCTGCTCTCTCCTTATTCTCAGCGCCTGGACGATATGGAAGAAACTCTGCAGAATGCCGCAACCACGAGAATTTTTCATAATGCGCTTCATATTAACAAATTGGAACATCAACTGCAAATGCGCCATCCCGCCCACAGGAACCGGGAGCGTACACAGCTTCTGGCCTCCCTTCAGGCCGGTTTATCCCATGCAGCCGCCGCCCGCATGACGGATTTATCTTCACAACTCACTCTTATTCAAGCACGTCTTGAAGCACACAGCCCGGAACAGACCCTGCGCCGCGGATATGCCCTGGTGGAAAACCAGGATAAGCAGCTTATCCGGCAGACAAACCAGGTGCATGCAGGGGAAAAATTGAAAATCCGTGTTTCCGACGGTTGTTTTTATGTCAGGGATGACACGCCACAATAACCTGTCCACAAGCATCTAGTAGTGCATTTTTTGCACTCAATCTAACAAATTGTGTTTTTTCTGGATTTTACAGGAAATGGAACTTATTCTAATAAAAGCTTATCACTGCTTCTATCACCCGGTCCCATAACTTCTGTTCATATGCCTTGTAAAAACATCACCCGTTACACTTACGAAACAACGGCCTTTCAGGGCTATCGGTTGGCGATCTGTAAGAACAAGCGTTTATTCACCCGTTATTTCTCCGATTCTCAATACGGAGGCGCTGACGCGGCGCTTCAGGAAGCCATGAGGGTGAGAGATAATATTTTCAAACTTCGAACAGGGCAACCTTACGGTTAGCCAAATTTTCGCAAAATATACTGTGCGCTCCCGCCGTCAATCCGCAGCTGACCGCCGTGAAAAAATGGTTCATGGAAAAAGGGCTCTCAGCCATGTAAGGCAGAAAGCCAAAGTCCGCAGCTGAAGGTTCCGCGGAAGCTGTTTTTCAGCTCTGCTTGAGAGTATGGAGCATACCGGAAACGTTACATTTGCCCCAAAAAGAGGCATATAGTTTGTTGAGGGCCTAAAATCCATTTTTTCTCTCCGGAATGCCGGGTACCCGTCGATACAGGGAAACGGAACCTGTGCCAAAGCTCTTTGATGACGCCAAGGGAGATTAAAGCGGCACATTTCCTTAAAAAGCCCCTTCAGCCTCACGTAGCTGACCGCAGGTATCCCGCTTTGGTCAAGCTCCCGACCGGAGCCTCTGGGAACTCTGAGCCCCTCCGGCATCTGCCAATGGAGAACTTTGCCTTTCCAAAAAAGGAACGGCCTAACTGAAGGAAGGGGTCTGCTATCTGCGGCGTCGGCGCGAAGCAGGCCTCTCCGGTTCTTCAGCCGGCACCTCTCCTATCTTCCCCAGCACCCTGCGGGCCTCTGTGGTTCGTTTTTGCTTGAGGCACACACCAGCCCAGTTGCGGTGAATTTCATTGTAAAGCTCTCCCAACTGGATGGAGGCCAGATTGTTCCGGAGTTTTTCCTTATCTTCCGGAGTCAACGCATCCCACTCCGCAATCAACTTTCCATATTGGGACTCCGACAGAGCCCATTGTTCCCTGCCGGCGCTTATCTCCGCCTGAAGATTCAGAATGACCGGCTGAAGAGCCTGAACAAACGTGGTATTTTCACGAGCCACTTTCATTGCCTGCTCCAGATACTTTACCGCCTGATCGTAATCCCGCGCCTTCAGGAAAGCCGCGGCAACATTCACATCTTCATAAGCCCGTTTCACCAAAGCCTCTGCCTTGCTGTATTTTTCAAGCTGGGACCGCATGGACGCAATATCCTGGCTCAGGCTGGAGCCGCTCAAAATACGGGGAGCATCCACGCCAAGCGTCATGGCGGCTCCTTCCGCACGGGACAACAGGCGGGAAGCCTCCCTCAAATCCCCCATTTGCATCCTTACCCGCGCCAGGGCAAGCATTGTCTCCGGCGTGCAGTCCATCTCCGTTTCAGCTGCTCGGAAGCAGATCAGAGCCGCTTCCAGCTGGTCGGCCATGGCCTTCAATTCCTCCTGGGAATACTTCCGGCGCGTGTTCAGCGGCATCTTCAGTTCATTCAGAATAATGCGGCCCATGTCCGGATTGGCGGTCAGGCGGAATTTAGTAAGAAGCTCCCGGGCAATCGCACTCCCCGTGCCACCGGGCAACCCGGTGGTCCTGTCTGGCAGAGTATCCTGAAGCAACAGGATTTTCACCATGCTCTTCACATCCTCCGGTTTATTTAGCATGCTCCTCATGACAGGAGAAACAGCCTGCTTGCACAACGCGGAAAAACGCTCAAACCTGGCCTGGTCGTACGCATAATGGATTAATGGCTCCAAGCACGCTAAACGGATGGAAACCTGGTCTTCCGGCGTATTTTTCAAAATCACTTCATAAAGCTTTTCCGCCACAGCATCATGCTTGCGGCGGGCGAATTCCCGCGCCCAGTTCAGGCTGACGCCCAGAAGGCGGGTATTGTCCTCCGCCGTCATGGAGGAGGAAGCAGCCAGCTTTTTTCCCAGAAGAGCAGCCAGCATAGGTTCGGATTCTTTCAGCATGCCGCGCCGGTCCATTTCCACCGCCAGAAGCCATGCAAAGGAATCTCTGGCTTCGGGAGAATTCATCCATTCCACCTGCTTGTCCACGGAGGATGCCATCTGCGCCAGCTCTGCATCGGAACCGTTCCATGAAGCCAGCATATCCTGCAAATGCCCCATGGCCTGCGTCTGGCTGTGCACCTCATGAATGGTCGGCTTGAACCACCCTTCTATCGTAGGCCAGTACTGGATGTAGCCGAACCAGAGTCCTCCCAGGAGGACCAAAAGAGGACCGGCTTCCAATAAGACTTTTTCTTGCGTGCGGGGCGGTAGGGCTTACTGGAAAAATGGCGCTCGGAACTCATGTAGGCATTGAGCCAAAAAGACGGCACAAATCAAGCAAAATAAACGCCTCGCAACGTCTTACGAAGCCCCTCGCATCCTACCTCCGTGAAGATCTGGAGTTCACGGAGGGTCTGCGCCCGGGGGATGCCATGCGCACCCGGGGAAAACCGGATTCCTTCCAGCAGTCATCCGCTTTCTCCTTCATGCCCAGTTCGTCATAACAGCGTCCAAGCTGTTTGTAATTCTCCGACCTCTGTTCCCCCTCCAGCATGGGAAGAACCGCCTCAAAAGCTTCTGCCGCCTCTTTCCATTGTTCTCCGTCACACAGAGCGTACGCCTTACACAAATAAGACTGAACCAGCAAATCCCTGCGTTCCGCCCCCTCCACGCATTTCAGCAGAGAATCCACCGCTCCGGCATAGGCAGTCAGGGCGCCCTCCCTGTCCCCCGCCATATCGCTGGCAAGTCCCAGGGAATAATATACGCGGCCCAGGGACAGAAGATCCGAGGCGAAATGGGACTTCCGCAGCTGAAGAGCCTTTTCCAGGTTCTCCCTGGCCTTGCCCCCCTCCCCGGCATCCAGCCATGCCTTGCCCAGCCCTTCGCGGGACTGGGCGGAAATGACGGGAGAAGCCGAGCTGTTGGCAATGGCCTTTAAAAAATCCGCCCGGGCTTCCGGAGAGGCCTTGCGCAAGATGTTGACCCACCCCCTCTGATCATACAACCCGGCCCAAAAGGCATGGTCCGCCGGCAGTACGCCGCGGGCAGCGCCTTCCGCCTGGTAAAGATAAGCCAGGGCCTCCTCATAATTCCCCTGCTCCGTAGAAATACGGGCCAGGCCGCGCAGGGCATTGAGGCAGTCATTCAAAAGGTAAGAGGCATTTTCCGAGCCGGAAAGGCCCTTTAAAAACAATTCCCGTGCCTCATCCTTCCTGCCGGCTTCCAACATGGCCTCCCCCATGCTGATGCTGGCCAGGGCCAGGTCTCCAGTGGTCTTGTCCGGCTGAGGACAAAGAGCCAGAGCCTTCTTGAAATACTCGCGCGATTCCGGAATGCGCCCCGTAGTACGTGCCAGCCTTCCCTGGGCGGCTAAAAGCCTGGACCTGACAGGGAGGGCATCCGGCCCCAGATGCGCGGCGGCATCCACCGCACGCTGGAGCAACATATTAGCCTGTTCATTCCTGTTCAGCATCTGGTCAATGGAACTCATGGTCTGGAGCGTCCGCACCAGCGGCTCAGCCATTCCTTCCTTCTCATATCCCTCCTCAGCGGTTTTCAAATAATCGTAGGCGGAAGTGTACTGGTGCTCCGCCAACAGAGCCTTTGCCACGGCATCCGCACGGGGAGCCCATACCTGATAGCGCCCGGCGGCGTATCCAGCGTCAATTAATTCCCTGGCCGCAGGAAGAGCAGGAACGACGCCACCCCGGCTAATCAGCTCCCGGGTGAGGCCCCAGGCCGTTTCTGTCCGCAGTTCCGGATCCCTGATCCATGCAAGGCGTTCCTCCCGGTTGTCCAGAATGCCGGCCAGGCTCTCGCGCGAAGCAAAAACATCCGCCATGAAGCGGGACAAATTCTGCATGGCCTTTTCATCGCTTTTCTGCACCACCACCGGCGGAGTAGTCAGCATCCCTTCATCATAGCCGATGCGGTACGCCATGTGGTACGTCAGGAACTCCAGCAGCATCACAAGCACGCACAAGCACAGGGCAATCAGCCACTTGGTACGCGGAGACAGAGGGGGCAAAGGAGAAGACGCCTGCATAACAAGTGCATAACGTTACCGGGCGTTCCCCGAATTTCAAGCTTTTTGCTCGGGGAGAACTCCTCTGCCGTTCCTGAAAGTGGATAAAAAAGAACCTTCAACAGTCTGCCGGCCGTCACTGGGAACCGGCTCAAAAGAACCCTCCCTCCCGTTTTTCCGACCATGGAAATTCCCATAATTCTGCCGGGGACTTCCGCCGAACCGGATGCACCCCCTTCCTCATCCATCCCTGCGCTTTCGTTCGGACACGCGGTACAACTGCCAGGCATTCCATAAATTATGCCACAGTACATAAAACGTGGGGCCCAGAGCGGCAATGGGGCTGGCATACGTCAAAGCCAGATAAATGGACAGGGTGGTATTCTTCTGCCCTAATGCCTGGCTGCACTCCGCAGCGCGCGTGCGCCCCCCCAGCAAATATCCCAACCCGAAATTGAACCCGCAAACCAGCAGGGCCATCACGCCAATCTGTTCCAAAACACGTTCCGAAATGCCCTCACGGGAGGAAATATCATAAGAGGCGTTTGCGGCTATCAAAACCAGAATCACCACCCAAATGCCAAAAGTGACGTCTTTCAACTTCCTGGGCCAGGCAATGGCGCGCGGATAAAAACGCCGCGCCGCCAGCGCCAGCGCCAGGGGAAGCAACATGACCAAGGAAATATTCTGGGCCACGTTCAGATAAATCTCAAAACCGCCCCGCCCAACAACCGCCGGCAGGATGAAAGGCAGCAGGGCGCAGATAATACCGTTAATCAGCAAAAGGGCGGTCAGCATAAACTCCACGCTGCCGCCCAGCAGCCCCATCACCACGGGAGCCGCCGTGGCTGTAGGCATGATACCTACGAAAAAAGCGGCCTGTGCCAGATACCCATCCCCAAAAACAAGGCGGCACACACCCCATGCCGCCAAGGCGACCATCAGATTAGCCCCCGTCAGGAGCCAGTGAGCCCGTTCCGGCTTCATGCGTTTGAAGCGGATGCCCAGAAAGGTTACGAACAGCATCACAATCAGCATCCACTTGAACATCCAACTGTACACATGCAGACCGGGCATCATGTACCCCGCGATGAAGGCCGCCACAATGGCAAACGTGCGGATGAGGGACTTGAACATGAGAAATGCGGTGAAACGATTACGCGGGATTTTCGATCAAATGGATGAAACCTCCCATCCGATGAGCGTTCCATCCCGACAAATCTCGCAAACGAATCGGCAAGCCGGTTACCATGCTCTCAACAGACGACGTCACTCCACCCCCATGATGCCGGGAAACGCCCATATCGCCATGTCCGGCAATAAGGAGACCTGCTGCAATTGGCAACCGTTCCCTGGTTCCCCTCTGTTGCATCATGGAGAGAATTGGAAAAATCCGGAATTACCGGTCCACACGGGCGGCGCGAACCTGAATGGAGTGGTTGTGGGCGTCCAGCCCCTCCACCCGGGCGAACTCTGCCACATACGGGGCGGAGTTCAGCACGGCATTCCGGTCCATGCGCACCACGCTGGTGCGGCGCTGGAACTGGTCCGCCCGCAAGCCGGAAAAAGACTTGCCGGCGCCGCCGGTAGGCAGCGTATGGCTGGGACCCGCCAGAAAATCCCCGCAGGCTACAGTAGAAAGGGAGCCTGCGTAAATGGCGCCCGCCGTCCTGATGCCATTAAGTACGGCCTCTTCATCCCGAGTGACAAGCACCAAATGCTCCGGCGCAAAGGCATTAACCAGTTCCACCCCTTCCTGAATGGAAGAAACCAGAAAACCGTAGGCATGCTTGTCCAGCACCTCCCGGATGATGGATCCGCGGCTCAGCAGGGCGGCCTGGCGTTCCACTTCCGCATCCACCTGCTCCAATAACGCCTCTGATGTAGTGACAAAAACAACTACGCTGTCCGGGCCATGCTCGCCCTGCGCCAGCAGGTCGGCAGCCAGAAACTCTGCATCCGCAGTATCATCCGCCAGCACCATTACTTCACTGGGTCCGGGCAGCAAATCAATGGCAACAGCCCCCACCAACTGGCGTTTGGCCTCCACCACAAAACGGTTGCCGGGACCAAAAATCTTTTCCACCGGTTTCACGCTCTCCGTCCCCAGTGCAAGGGCGGCTATCGCCTGAGCGCCCCCTATCTTGACAATTTCCGTCGCGCCGGAGGCTTTCAGCGCATACAAAAGTGCGGGATTCACCCGGCCGTCCGGCCCGCAGCGTAGCGGCCACAATCTCCCGCACGCCGGCGGCCTGAGCAAAACCGCCCGTCATGATGGAAGTGGATACCAGGGGCGCTTTCCCTCCGGGAATATAAATGCCCACACGGTCGTACGGAAGGAACCGCTCCGCCACCTCCACGCCCTGCGCATTTACGCCGGACCAGTCCTGCCTGCGGCTGCGGTCTGAAAAATAATGGATGTTTGCCAGAGAGACGGCAATGGCCTCCTTCACACTCCCCTCCACCATGGCCTCCGCTTCCGCCAGCTCTGCCTCCGTCACGAACAGGGAGGAAGAATCCAGATGCGCCTTGTCAAATCTGGAGGCATAGTCAAAAAGGGCTTCATCCCCGCGCGCGGAAACATCCTGGATAATAGCGTTCACGGTATCCCTTACGGAATCCTCCGGGAGGGCGCGGCGGTTCATCCGGCGCTTCATTTCGTCAAAGCAGGTATCGGAAGGACGGTAAATTTTCATAAAAAGTCTCTACAGAAAAACGGGAAGGAAGTTTCCCAATCTTTAAGCACGCAGTCAAGCCTTCTGTCCTCTTTGATTTCCAACAGGGCTTCACGGCGCCTCCGGACAAAAAATCAAAAGACCAAACCATTCTCCCTTGACCGACATCAAAAATAGTCCTAGCCTTTCTTCCGCAAACATTTGGCCAAACGGCCCACTGTCATGAACATTCACGAATATCAAGCAAAACAACTCTTTGAGCGTTTTGGCGTGGCTACCCCCAAGGGCATTGCCGCCGCCACAGCTCAGGAAGCAGCACAAACAGCCCGGAACATGGGCCTCTCCCAATACGTAGTTAAGGCACAGGTACACGCTGGCGGCCGTGGTAAAGGCACCTTCAAAAACGGTTTTAAGGGAGGCGTCCACGTCGTCAAGTCCGTGGAGGAAGTGGAAGAAGTCGCCGGCAAGATGCTTAACCAGGTTCTGGTCACCAAGCAAACCGGGGAAACCGGCAAGCTGGTCAGCAAAATCATGGTGGCGGAAGCCGTGGATCTCAAAAAGGAATGCTACTTCGCCATTCTTCAAGACCGCGCCCGGGAATGCCCCGTTATCGTGGCCAGTACGGAAGGCGGCATGGACATTGAAGAAGTGGCTACCACCCGCCCGGAAGCCATTATCCGCGAACACATTGACCCGGCGCTGGGCATCCTGCCTTTCCAGGCTCTCAAAATCGCCGTGGCGCTGGGACTGACCGGTCCCCTGCTCCGCCAGACCACCAAGCTCATCACCAACGTTTACAAGCTTTTCACCGCTCTGGACTGCTCTCTGGTGGAAATCAACCCCCTTGTAGTTACCACGGATGACCGCGTGTGTGCCCTGGACGCCAAATTCAATTTTGACGACAACGCCCTGTACCGCCACCCGGAAATCATGGAAATGAGGGATGAAACGGAAGAAGACCCCCGCGAAGTGGAAGCCGGCAAGTACGACCTGAACTACATCGGCCTGGACGGCAACATCGGCTGCATGGTGAACGGCGCCGGACTGGCCATGGCTACGATGGACATCATCAAATACTACGGCGGCGAACCCGCAAACTTCCTAGACGTAGGAGGCTCCGCCACGGAAGAAATGGTAACCAACGCGTTCCGCATCCTCACCAGCGACAAAAACGTGAAGGCCCTTCTGGTCAACATCTTCGGTGGCATCATGCGTTGCGATGTCATTGCCCAGGGCATTGTGGCTGCGGCGAAAAACATCGATATGAAAATCCCGCTCGTCGTACGTCTGGAAGGCACCAACGTAGAAATCGGCAAGAAAATCCTTGCAGACAGCGGCATCTCCATTATCCCTGCCGACAACCTGGACGAAGCTGCCCAGAAAGCGGTTGCGGCAGTTAAATAACCCTCACTATTTATTACGACAATGACACCTCTCATTGACAAAAACACCCGTCTGGTCGTGCAAGGCATCACCGGAAGCGCCGGCGCGTTCCACGCCAAAAACTGCATGGACTTCGGCACCAATGTGGTTGCCGGTGTGACCCCGGCAAGGGCGGCCAGCTCTTTGAAGGCAAAGTCCCCGTCTTCGATACTGTGGCGGAAGCCAAAAAAGCTACGGACTGCAATGCCTCCATGATTTTTGTTCCTCCGCCCTTCGCAGCGGACGCCATCATGGAAGCTGCTGACGCGGGCGTTAAACTCATCGTCTGCATCACGGAAGGCATTCCTGTGCAGGACATGCAGAAGGTGAAAACCTTCCTGAAGGACAAGGACGTAACCCTCATCGGCCCGAACTGCCCCGGAATCGTCAATCCTTCCGCCAACTGCAAGATCGGCATCATGCCGGCCTACATCTTCAAACCCGGCAGAATCGGTATTGTCTCCCGTTCCGGAACGCTTACCTATGAAGCCGTCTGGCAGGTTACCAACATGGGCCTTGGCCAGAGCATGTGCATCGGCATCGGCGGCGACCCTGTCCATGGCATGACCCAGCAACAGGCCGTGCAATTCTTCACGGAAGACCCGAACACGGACGCCTTCATCATGATTGGCGAAATCGGCGGTTCTGAAGAAGAAGAAGCTGCTGAATGGATCAAGAACAACTGCAAAAAACCTGTTGCCGCGTTCATCGCAGGAGCCACGGCGCCCAAGGGCCGCCGCATGGGCCATGCAGGAGCCATCGTTGCCGGAGGCAAAGGTACTGCCGCCGCTAAGCAGGAAGCCTTGAAGAACGCCGGTATTGTGGTTGCCAAGACACCGGCTCAGATGGGAGCTGCCCTGGCGGAAGCCATGAAAAACAAGGGGATGTAACCTCCCTCTTTTTCACCTTTTCATATCCAGCGCCTTCCCTTGCCGGAAGGCGCTTTTTTCATGATAAAACGGAGTTGATTACATCACTCGGATTTTATCTGAATTGCAACGGAGACTATTCCCTCCGCTTAGTGGGCGAACCCTCTGTAAAAGACATATTCTTATTTTGTTCTTCACAAAGGGCATTAACATTCTTTATTCGATATTTCCGTTGATAGTTAACACATTGAACTTAATAACCCATACCCACGGATTCAGTTCAGCGGAACCGGTTCCCTTTATTTTTTCCCACAAGGAGAAGAAAGATAACCGGGCAAAAGCCAACCCCGCAGATTTTCCCGAGTAATCCCTCCATAAACAGGCATCCGTTTCTTCATCGTGCCAAACGCATTCAATGCCCTCCATCCGTGCATCGTTCGTCGTAATGTCCAAAAGCCGCTCAACTCTGATTTCCGTAATTTCCAGTAAAATCCGGGAAGCCCAACGCGGCATGTGGATCGAAGGAATAAACTGCCTGCGGGCATTTTTTGATATCCATCCGTCTGGATATGACATTGGCAAACAAACGCCATCAGCAGAATAAAGCCATCCAGAACGGCTATTATGGCAAATCTCCTCCTGCACCCACAAACGGTCGCCAACTTTCCCGTAGGGACATTCAATCCACGGGATAAAAATATCTGAAAACTTTCCGCTTCCTTCCTCGGAAACAGCCAGCCACGAGCCGGACTCTTCTATAAATTCCTGAATCTCCCACCCTCTTTCTTTCAAAGCTTCAGGGAGATCATTAAACTGGTTCAGGCCGCACGTGCGGCGGGTTTGATTTTTGTGCTCGCCGGGAGTGCTGTATTCCTGCAGCAATGCCCGAATCATATCTGCTTCAAATTGGATAGGATGTTCTTTAATATTGTTATTCATGGTCTTGACCATTGATAACACCAGATTATTCCAAAATCCGTTAAATCCTCCGCAGATTAAAAAAAGACAGAGCCCATTCTGGAGTGGCTGTTCCATACTTTCCCACACATCCTGAAGCTGTTAACATATCCGATGCGGCCGTGAACCACTCCGAGACCGGCGCATGAACCACATTCGTGTCCATTCAATTCCGGGCACTCTCCACTTTTACCAGCCACGGCAGTTTTATCCTGTCCATCTCCTGCAACAACTAACTTACATTCAAAAATTTATATCATCATTCACACACACACAAATACCCTCAGGGACAGCCTCCAGTCCAGACCTTTTTCCAAATGCACCTATAATTATCCTGATGCCTATAATAAGGATATTAGAAAAAACGCTGGCTATACATCCTAACCGGCGTTTTTGGCCTAAGTTATTCAATTTCAAATGAAAAAATAAAAAACTAAAATAAGACAATCAGACCAGCAAATAATTCCCCAGCATCTAATCCCCTGGTTTGCAAAGAAAAAGAGCCTAAACCGTTAAAGTGCAGGCTCTTCAAAAAAGAAAGGCTTTGGCGGAGCGGGAGGGATTCGAACCCTCGGTACCGGTTTTGCCAGTACGTTCCTTTAGCAAAGGAGTGCTTTCAGCCTCTCAGCCACCGCTCCGTCTTGGGTAATGTGTGGAAAGGAGACTACACGCTTCCCAAAATGAAGTCAATACATAAATAATACAGTCAAAAATATTGATCAGGCAATCTTCTCGATCCTACTGGATCGGGATAGACAGCCATCCATTTGATTGTTCCATGAGGGCAGGAAAACAACCTTCTGGAAAGAGTCAAAATATCCACAACTTGATGTTGATGAACAATTTATTCAAACAAATACGCATTTTCCCGGCAAATATATTCGCAAAGTATGGAACATTTTTTCCGTAATTCATGAAAAATAGTTCCTCAGTTCAGCATGAACACCACGTTCCAGAGACGGCGTACGCCTGATTGGAGCAAATCGGAAAGACAAATTCACACCCCGCAATGCTCGGCAATGACTTCCAGGAAATCATCCAAGTAACGAGCAGCTTTCTGCTCTCCAATGCCGTGAACGTTCATAGCACCACGGCGGGTGGTAGGTTTCAACCTGGCCAAACCTTCCAGTGTAGAATTATGAAACACGGCATAAGCCGGAATCCCGGCTTCCCGTGCCAGTTCATTCCTCAGCTCCTTCAACTTCAAAAACAAATCCTCGTCAAACTCTCCCAGGGCAGCCAAATTTCCCGTAGACCGAACTCTGGCCTGCTCCATAGATACGGATATTTTTCCCCGGCGGGCAAAAGGCCAAACCAAAGATGCCTTCTTGCGCCCCATCATCACTTCATTTCCTTTCGGACTCAGGGTAATCAGGGGACGGTCCGCCTCCCCGCTCATTCTGGTCAATCCCGCCATCTGCATGGCACGGAACAACTGGCGGATATCGTCCTCACTCCATCGGGAAAGGATGCCATAAGTACTCAGCCGGACCAGGGATGTTCTTAACAACTCCTGGGTTTTCGCCCCTTTGAGCATCTGGATGATTTTCGTCCTGCCCCACCTTCCCTGCCAGGAACCATCAGCCAAACGCACGGATGCGCGCGCAATCCCGCTCAACGCCTGCCGCACCACCAAAGTCTCTTCTTCTCCCAGGGATTGGCCTTCCTCAACGCCCAGGGCCAGGCACTGGTCGCAGCGGCCGCACGGCACTCCATCTTCCTCCCCGAAATAATTCAAAATCCATTGCTGACGGCAGCCGGAGGAATAAGCGAACTCCGTCATTGCCTTCAGTTTTTCCCGGTCCCTCACTTCCTTTTCCCGCAGGGCATCTTCATCCAGAGGAATCTTCAAGCCGCTTACGGAAGGATCCGTCACTCTGGTAAGCTTCACGCGTTGTCCCGGAACGTCATGACGGCTGATCGCTCCATTGCGTATAAGAACGGATAAAGCAGCTCCCACCTGCATGGCATTGCGGCATTTGAGACGCTCCGCCATTTCCTCCAGAGACCACATGACATCGTGGGTTTCTGCGCTGCAATGCTTTCTGAGCAACTCGTACAGCTCCACAATCAATGGAATTCCCGGATTCACTCCTTCAATAAATTCCTGGGTCCGCAAATCCGCATGGTTGAACAAAAGTTCGCAATAAGCCTCCTCCCCGTCTCGTCCGGCTCGGCCGGCCTCCTGATAATAGGCCTCCACACTGCCGGGAATCTCAAAATGGGCAACAAACCTGACGTCCGCACGGTCAATGCCCATTCCAAAAGCATTCGTGGCAATAACAATATCCGCATGGCGGTTCATGAAAGCGTTCTGGGCTTCCTCTCTCTGTTCATCCGTCATGCCTGCGTGATAGGCTGTCACGCTCAATCCAAAATCGGAAAGAGCCTCATATACCTGCTCCACTTTTTTGCGGGTGGAGCAATAAATAATACCCGTCTTGTAACGCTTCACCAATTCGTACAGCCTCTTGTATTTGTCTTTGTGCGTATCGCACGCAGTAATGCGGAAATGCAGGTTTTCCCGCGCAAACCCTCGTACGATCGTCACCGGATCATCCAGCCCCAAATGTTTCAGAATATCTTCCCGCACCCGCGGAGTAGCTGTGGCGGTCAGAGCAGCCACCTGAGGCCGCCCCATCATTTCAACAGCTTTTCCCAGCTTCAGATAATCCGGACGGAAATCGTGCCCCCACTGGCTCAGGCAATGCGCTTCATCCACAGCCACCATATTTACATCCACCTCCGCCAGAGCATGCATGAACCCTTCATGACCAAAACGTTCAGGAGCCACATATACCAGCTTGAACGCTCCCCTTTTCATTCCTTCCAAACGTTCCTTTTGCTCAGGAAAACTCAGGGAGCTGTTAATCATGGTGGCGGGAATCCCTCTGGCGACAAGAGCATCCACCTGATCTTTCATTAAAGCGATTAGAGGACTGACAACCAGGCAAACCCCGGCCCGGCACAAGGAGGGAAGCTGGTAACACAGGGATTTTCCTCCTCCCGTGGGCATCACGACCAATACATTGCGGCCTTCCATAATGGAAGCCACCACTTGATCCTGGCCCTCCCTCAAGCCGGAAAAGCCGAAGTACTTCTTCAATGCCTCCATCGGCGACCTGATCACCTTGAACTCGCTCATTTTCTCCGTTTAGTGTGCCACAGGCCATTCCATGGCGCAACGCCTTTCCCCTTTTTCTCCACCCCTCAATTAACGGTTCTTTCTGAAAATTTATTCTCCCAAAAAGAGAAAAATGAATTTTTTTCTCAAATCATCTTACAAACATCTTGACTTTCCCGAAGAAAAATCTATATTTCCTTCACCGCTTACGCGGTACACGACGCAAGTCAAAGCGCCCGTAGCTCAATTGGATAGAGCGTCTGACTACGGATCAGAAGGTTTGGGGTTCGAATCCCTACGGGCGTGCCACTTGCATCACTGCCAGCAAATAAAATGATTCCTGCCTGAACGTCACGGCGGGATTTTTTGTCTCTACTGGTAAATACATATGGGGGCGCCATGGTTTCGACTGGAAGTCTGCGGTGCTGGCTGCATGTGAAGGTTAATCGGCTGGCCTTCTAAAAAGCCGATTAAAAAAATAAATGCAGAGTCTAACGACCTTGCTCTGGCTGCCTAATTAGTTCAGCCGCGTCAGAACCTCAACGCCTGCTAGAGGGGACGACGAAGACACAGCAGGCTGGTGCAATGCGGGGTTGCCGCGCAACGCACGAGACTTCCACAGGCAACTAGCGAGCTTGCCTAGTTGACGCATAGCGAAGCAGCCGCGAAAGCAGCAATATGCGTCTGAACATGGAGATGCCGTCATCAATGGCCTTCAGGACACGGGTTCGACTCCCGTCGCCTCCACCATTTCAAAACAACCGCAAGCGTTTGAAATAGAATGTTTGCGGTTGTTGTTTTTATAGAACCGCAGTACATGATAACGGCTTTTAGAAACAATGTACTGTATTTTTAAAGCCGCATGACGATACTCCATCCAAGTTTTCCGATAAACATCAGAGCATAAGGGAATCTGCAATTTTTGAGGCATCACGACAGACCAGGCCCTTCCTGTTCCCAACGTTGACCAAGAACTGCTTTACGTCACTCATGGGGTTACTGTCATTGATTCCCTGTTTTTGATCCGCTCCTGCCTGGGAGGAACATCTTTTCCATTTAAAACTGTTGCAATGCATCGACAAATCCGGAAACGCCTTGTCTGGAAAAAAACACTGCATCACATATCCCCCAGTCTGCCGCAATCATGCAGTCAGTCCAACAATCTTATTTGCTGATATCCTTATTATTTTCTGATGGTAAAATACTTGAAAAACGATATGGAGGCAAAATCCATCAGTATGAACTGCGCATAATTACCGGGGGTAAAAATACGGCGGCCCCCGAGGCTATTGACAGCCTCAATCGTCAGTAGAACTGCTTCACGAAACTCAACGGCCTCATCGTCTCCTGCGGAATTATTGAGAACAGAGGTATTTCCCAGCCTTGCCCATACCTGGACGGCTTGCCAGTCCTCTTCCATGTCTGCAATGACGGCTACAGCCGCGCTCAAAGCCGGGGCCTGCCCGGACGGTATATCATTCTGTTTATAGCGGTCTATGCGAGTATATCCATCCGAATCCTGGTAGATGGCTGTCAGTGTGAATTCCCTCCAGTTACCGGGCTTGGAAAACTGTATTTGTATCTCTCTCATGGTATCATTATGCTAATTGGCTGATTTAATAATGGCGGCGCGAGCATCGTGATGGCTGGCAAACACCCACACCTGCCGGGCTTGTCCCGTCTTGTTGGAGGAATAACATCAGGGATATTTGTCTGCCTCCGGCTGATCTTTCTTCAGGGAGCTGACTGCACCTAACACCCACTTCCTTGAAAAATCTGCTCCAGCTCGCGGAAAATGTCATCCTGTGTAAAACGTCCAGATTGAAAGTCCCCGCTCCCGCCCGGCATTTTGGCCAACATTGATGAGGATACGGCCCGTAACAAATATGATATGCCCCCTCGTTTGAAGCGTATGGAAGATGCTTTGCCTAAATCGCAGATGAGACAGCCTGCGGAGCATTCCTATATTGTCACACCCACTTAACTATTTGAATACAATAAATGATAATATCCTTTCTCTATAAAACCATCCTATCACAGGAAAGGAACGAATTATTGGAAAAATTGCTTTGAAACCCGGATTCGGCCCCTGTCCGTAAAAAACTATACGATGAAATGAGCTTCCCGAATATCCAGAAGCGTTGATAAAAATACTTCAAGCCAACAGTATGTACTTTATATGGAAAACTCTTATCATCAAACAACACGCCGGAATTTCCTGAATCAATTAGGCCTGGCGGCAGCAGGAATGACAACGGGCAATACAGCCCTTGCCACTACACAATATGATTCCGGCATTCCCAGAAATTCCGTACCAGATAGAACTTCCGATAATTCCGCCAAAAGAGTGATCATGATTTCCCTGGACGGTATTTGTGTGGAAGGTTTTCAAAAGGCGCATGCGCCCTCTTTAAAAGGAATGATGTCACAGGGAGCTTTTTCTCTGGATACGCGGGTTGTGATGCCCTCCGTCACGTTACCTAACTGGACCAGTCACTTAACCGGCAGCGGCCCGGAACAACACGGAGTCTTCAATAATAACTGGACGCCGGCAAATTCCTCCTACCCCGCCGTACGGAGAGACGAAGACGGATATTATCCCTCCGTATTCCAGGCCCTGAAAAAATGCCAGCCTTCCTGCAAAACAGCTTTTTACTATAATTGGAAACCTCTTGCCTATCCGTTCAACGAAAAATACCTGGATGAAATCAAGTACCTGGCAAACGACGCCTATGCTTCCAATTACCATCAGGCTTTCCAATTCGTCAAGAAACACCGCTACAACCCGACTGTGGTTTTTCTCTATTCCGTTCATACAGATCATGCGGGGCACAAATACGGCTGGATGTCCAGAGAATACCTTCAATCTATTGAAGAGGCGGATCAGCAAATTGGAATCTTTCAGAAATTGAGGCAGGAAGACTTATTCAACGATACGCATTTTCTATTTCTGACGGATCATGGGGGAATCGGAAAGGGCCACGGGGGGGACGAGCGCAGCGGAAATGATAGTTCCATGGGGAATTTCAGGTCCGGGCATTAAGAGAAATTTCCTGATTTCCGAACCAAACAATACCACCAATACCGCTCCCATGCTTCTTCATTTATTCGGAGGAAAGCCACTACCGGAATGGACGGGGAAAGTCATTGAAAGCGTGTTTCCATCATAACTCCCCGTAGCTTGCTTTTCCTGATGCAATTTACCGCCTCTTCACGGCAGGAAACAAAACATGGCTGCCGGATGGCATTCCCTGCCGGAGTTGAACCGAGCCTTTGCCGTTGGAGAGACGGCCTTCCTGACCGCTAGAAGAAGGGAACATGACAGCCGGAATAAAACAGCCCGCTTTTCACAAGCCGCTGAAATCTGCATAGCACTTTCCCGGAAAGAGTCAATGATTTTTACCGTATCCTTTCCCCTTTTTAATCAAATATGGAATTCCAACAGGGAGCGTCAGCCGCATCAACGCAACAGAACCTGTTCCAGAGTGTTTTTTCCAAAGACATGGAGGCAAGCTTATTCCGACCAGAGCATCAGCTTTCTGATGTTTCCCAACCATCCTTTTTTCAACCGTTGCCCACCCATACGCATAAGATAAGGGGAAGGATTGCACCTGTTTCTTCCATGAAGGACAATGAAACGTACGGCCACCACCTCCGACCGTCTTCATGACGAATTGTTCACTCAGGCTTTCTGGCCTTGTTCATCTTCATGGCAAATCATCCCACGTAGCCGACATGATTGGACCATTCAGCATTTAATGATTCGAGGCGCGGGCACACCCTCCTTCTGGGTTGCCGTACCGCATCAAAGACATCTTATGACGAGCCCTGCCGCATGAGGTATTGTTCATTTTTCCTCTTTTATTTCCGGCAAAACCACAGGTTCTCCCAAAAAACGGGGTTCACGGCTCCAAACCCACAAGTCCAGCATCATCCATACGCGGGCCGCACGCTCCCTGAACCAGCTTTTCATACGGGAACGGCGGTTGGGAACATCCGGCGCGCTGACGGCCCAGGCCGCCATCCCCTCATGCGCTGCGATTGCCAGGGCGCGTTCATTATGAAATTCCTGAGAAACAACAATCATCGTCGAAACGCCGAAAATTTCCTTCATCCTCACGACAGAATCCAAAGTCCGCAATCCAGCAAAGTCACATACAATCCGTTCCTCTGGAACGCCACGTTCCACCAGAGCCTGTTTCATCCATTCCGGTTCATTGTAAGCATGAGAACTATTATCTCCGGAAACGATGAAAACCGTTGCTTTTCCATCTTTCCAAAGTTCCGAGGCCGTATCCATCCTGTTATGGAAATATCCGTTAGGGCTCCCCATGAATGTTGGGGAGCATCCTAACACCAGAACAGGAGCACGAACGGGAACATCCCTGGAATGCTCAACAATCCTGCCCTCTGAAACGGAATAAATGTACCATTCTGCGGCAACGCATACCACAACCGCTCCCGCAAACATGCCTCCTGCTATTTTCAACGCCAGCAGCATTCCCTTTTTTCCAGGGCGCCATGAACCATCTGATTTTCCAAACCGGAAGATACCCAACAATTTCATACTCCGTATTTCTATTTTTCAGCCAGAGGCGCCCTGTTATAAACTCTTTTTTCAGAACTGTTTCCACTCAACATTCTTCTCTCTGCTTTCTGCATTTCATGACAAGAATAGCCACGAAACACCGCCATCCTTGTTTTACTCATCCGGGAAAACAAAAATTATTGATGGAGAATCAGCCAGCAAATGATATTGCAGCAAAACAAAAAGGCCCGCAAACAGCGAGCCTTTAATTTACATAATTCATTGTTATTTAAAGAAGTACCCCCGACCGGACTCGAACCGGTACGTCCTTGCGGACAACAGATTTTAAGTCTGCAGCGTCTACCATTCCGCCACGGGGGCATTGACCGGACGGCACTCTACAGGAATGCCGCCGGGATTCAAGCACGAATCCCTTCCGGTTTTTAAATATTAATCACGAACTTCCACCACCATGCTGATTTCCACCGCTACATTGAGCGGCAGGGCGGACACGCCTACCGCCGTGCGGCTGTGGCGGCCAATTCCTCCAAAGGCTTCCACCAGCAGATCGGATGCGCCATTCAATACTTTAGGATGGTCATAAAAATCCGGGCCGGCATTCACAAATCCGTTCACGGCCACGATTCTGGATACTTTTTCCAGAGATCCCACCGCCTGCACAATAACGGCCAGACGATTCAAAATAGCGGCGCGCGCAGCGGCCTGACCTTCTTCCACCGTCAGCTCCTGCCCTACTTTGCCAAAGTATTTGTCGTCCCCGTTTACGGAGATGCCGCCGGAGAGGTGAAGCAGGTTGCCCGTGCGTACGCATTGCACATAGGAGCCTACGGGAGCGGGAGCATCGTAAATGGCGTAACCAAGGTCGGAAAGTCGTTGACGTATTTTATCCATATAGAGCATTTGACAGAAGTTGAATTGAAAGGATACACCGGAAACAGTTGCATTTCCAGATGCCTTTCATGACATTTTGAACAATTTTCGGTCTGTTTGCACGTAAAATGATTGCCATCCACCTCATTTAGTTGCTATTGAAACAACCCGTACATGATGACCGACGAAACTCCTTCCACAGACCCCAAGCAGCAGATTCCGGACCTTTCCGGCTTGGCCGACTTTCAATTTGGTCCGGCCTGGGCAAGACCGGGAGCCCGTCAGGAACGGCCTGCGTCCTATCCGGAACGCAGGTCCGGCGACAGGCAGGGAGGCGACCGCCGACCGCGGCGCGACAACCGTGAAGGCCGCCAGCCCCGGGGGGAACGTCGTGTTGACGGTCAAAGCGGAGAAAGAAGGTTTAACCGGGAAGACCGCACGCGCGGCTCCTTCCGCAACCGCCGCGATCAAACTCCCCGCTCCGCCATGGCGGAACCGACGGAAGGCCTGCGCGTGGAGCTGCGCCCCGTGGATTCCGGCCTGGCTGCCCTGCACCAGGAAGTACAGAAACACCGCCGCACCATTTCCCTGCTGGACCTTGCCAAGGTGGTCATGGGTTCCTACGACCGTTACGACCTGGTATTCATGAAGCAGGAAAACGGCCCGGATCTGTACCATTGCAAGCATGGCGACGGAGCCTGCTTTATTTCCCGACAGGAGGCCGTCAAACACCTCTGGCAGTCCACTTGGATGCCCAAGTATTACGAATCCGTAGAACAGGAAGTGGAAGCTCCAAAAGGAGATTTCAAAGCCATTGCCAAATGTTCCTTGAACAACGAGTTGGTAGGTCCCGTTAATTGGCACGGCTACCAGTCCGCCCTGATGAACCTGCATCGCACCAAATTTGCCAACATGCCTTTTGAGGCTTTCCGTTCCAAGATTGTGACGGACAAGAGCGAAGAAGCTGTCCATGCATGGCAGGAAGCCGTTTCCAAACGCACCGCCTGGAAGCCCGTTCGGGAAGGAGCCTCCGAGGTGCTTCTGGAATCTCCCGCCGCGGTAGAACAGGATTTCGAATCCAACCACTTTGACGAGTGCTATGACGTTACGGACAAGGTGTTCGTCAACGGAGCCGTGAAAAAGAATCACCTCTCCCCCGGTCTGTGGGCGCACCTGATCCAATTATCTGGTACCACCCGCCGCCATCCCAGCATGCTGATTCCAAACCTTTGCCACGGGTTAGCTCGGCATCATATGCCTATTTTCAAGTGGAAAGGCAACCATTACACCGGCCCGGCGCGCCCCAAGGCCATGGAAGAAGGCACCGTCTTATCAGATTCCCTGATGTCCATTGCCACTTGGGCGGCCAATAATCCCGGCAAAGGCGTCGATGCCATGCTTAAAGAGCTGGCACCAGTCCCGGAACAGGAAAAGGCCACGGAAGAAGAAGTAGCCCAGGCCATGGAAAAACAGCAGAATTTGGTCCGTGATCTGCTCTGGCTGTCCGAACAGGGCTATATCCTGGTTTTCTCCAATAACACTGTCAGCCGCCCAAGAACCGTTTCCGCCCAAGCTCCTTCTCCCAAGAAGGCTCCCAAGGAAAAACGGAAACCGGAAGAGAAGGGCCAGGACGCGCCGGCACCGGACTCCGCTGCACCAGAAAAACAGAAGGCAACCTCTTCTTCCGAGGCAGCGCCTGCCCGGGAGGAAGCATCTGAAGAAAACAGTGTGGTTACGGAAACTGAGGAATTTCCCTCCGTTCCGGCGGAAGAACTCCCTGAAGATAATATTCCGAAGAAGGTTTCCGCAAAAGCCTGACGCCTTCCCTTACCCCCCTTCCCGTCATACAGTCCGCAGGATTATCTTGATCCTGCGGACTTTGTTTTGTAGAAGTGGGAAAAATCAACAGGATTTTACAATATGATCAGTACAACAATGGCAACTGCTCTTAATGAGCAAATCAAATGGGAAATGTATTCAGCTAACCTTTACCTGGCCATGTCCGCCTATCTGCAGGATGCCGGTCTGACAGGTTTTTCCCACTGGATGCGCATTCAATATCAGGAAGAAACCGCTCATGCGCTGAAATTTTATGATTTCCTTCTTTCCCGCGGAGGCCAGGTTACAATGCTTTCCATAGACGCTCCGGATGCAAACTGGTCCAATATTCTTGAAATTTTTGAAGAAACACTGTCCCACGAACAGGAAGTCACGCGCCGAATCAACGAACTGGTGCACCTTGCCAAGGAAGAACGGGATTTCGCCACGGATATTTTCCTGCAATGGTTTGTCACCGAACAGGTGGAAGAGGAAGAAACCGTCAAGGACATCATCAGCAAATTACGTATGATCAAGGGAGAAGGACAGGGAATGCTGGTTCTGGACAAGGATATGTCAGCCCGCACCTTTACGCCGCCTCCCGCCAACTAGTTGTTGCTATTGTTCTCCGTCCATTCTCCGGAAAAGAGTTCCAGAAAAAACTTACCGGAGAATGGCGGAGGAATAAAATAGATTGACGGCATGTAATGATGTTGCCGGCAGTAATGCTTTATTCCATGATTTTCTGCCTGCAATGCTGCAAGCAACTGGAGTTGCTGTATTGCGGCAGCTGGGACGGCAAGCAATGCCGTCTTTCTTATTTTTCAGGAAACAGGCCGGCGGATCACAAAATTTTCCGTTGGGCGGAATAGCGAGGAATGACATAAGAACCACTCGTAAACAATAAATGCTGAAAAAATTAATGAATCACGCATCCCCAGCAAACCGGTATCATTGAAATGTAATGGTAACGGCTGTAAGTTTCATGGTCGTGAACATTTGATAACGGACTTTCAGAACATGAGCCTGGACGGCGCAATTGCCCTTTTACACGCCGTGCCGATAACAAATGATGCGTCATCTGTAATGGAGTATTTATTAATGCGGTTGATGCGCCCGGCCCTTTCACTGCCACTGGCCTATTTTCAAAATAGGCCGTTCCGGATAATAGGAGTTTTACAGGTAACCTCTTAGCACCCCGGCAGTCTTTTTCCGGCTCCTTGAGCATTTTCCCCTATTACTTCCGCCAGCCTTTGACTTTTGGGGAAGAAGCAATTTTTCTCTCCCAAAAGCAGAGCGTCATTCCCAAACCGGGTCTGTAACGGCGCTTGCTCCATCAGTATGGGGCAGGTTTCCGTTTGTTCTTTTCCCCTCCTTCCAGGACCGTTTAAAAAGGTTTTTCCCGCTTTTACAAGCGTCATAGCCTAATACCGCCGTAAACAAGGAACCGCACCATCGCGGCAGGAAGAAGGCCATGAAAGGAAGTTTTCGACGCCCCCTTTCCCTACTCTCACGGTAAGCCCTTGAGGTTCCAAGTCCACCTCAAGGGCAGGAAAATATTGCTTCCTGCTGCATAAAATTTTCCTCCGGCAAGGCTTTATTTCCCATGAAACGCCTCTGCACAAGAGCCCTCTCCGATCCAGGCTTGTCATGCTGCAACGCCTCTTTATGCCAGATTTGCTGCGGATTCCCGGAAGTTTTATGAAAAACTACCATTTATCAATAGTTTATATCTATTTTTAACATGTTATTCACATTCTATATTCAGAATATATCCATTCTATTAACAGTCAACATATTGTATTCTAAATACCATCAAAATGCTTATTATCCGCAAATGTAAAATTTTAATAAAAATTTATATTTTTGACTTGCCCGTAGAAGAACGCGGCGGTAGGTTGGCTGAACCGCCGGCGAGTCTCCGGACGGGTATCGCTATCAACCCTCCCATACATTCACAACGATCATGAGCTCCATTTCCGAAGAAGCAAACAAGCTGGCGGATTTCATCCTGTTCACGCAACGTTCCTGCATTCTGAACCTTTCTTCAGAATTGAATGAGGGCAAGGTTTCCTACCCCCAGTTTTTCCTGCTGACTTATCTGGCCAGCGAAGATTTTCTGAGCATGTCCAGCATTGCCCAGAAAATGGGGCATTCTACCGCGGCCGCTACCGGCATGGTGGATAAATTACAGGAAATGGGCTACCTGAAACGCATGAGCGCAGCCAAAGACCGCCGTAAAATCATGGTCGCCATCACCCAGGAAGGGCGCGATCTGGTAGCTCGCATGCGCCAGAACATCGTTCGGGACCTGGCAGCCTTGATGGCCGGAGCGGATCCGGACGCACGCCAGACGCTTGTCGATACCGGAAAATCTATCAGAAAGCGCCGTTTGGCCTGATTTCCGATTTTTCCTCCAGGTCTCTCCCAGAGAAACCGTTCCCCTGTTACGAGGAGGGCCTTTTTTTTTCTTTCCTTTCTTTTTTAAAAAGGGCTTCCGGGGAGATTGTTTTTGCCTGAACTGTGGCATCGTGCTAAATACTGGCAGTCACGAACGCAACAGACCATGGATCTCCATACTTATTTACGCAATTTTCCAGACGCCCAAGGCCGTTTTGGCGAATACGGCGGCGTTTACCTGCCGGATGAGCTGGTTCCCGCTTTTGAAGAAATTACGGAAGCCTACCAGACGATAGCCCACTCCGCCCAGTTCATTAATGAATTGCGGCGCATCCGCAAACAGTTTCAGGGACGTCCCACCCCGGTTTACCACTGCGAACGCCTTTCCCGCCACCTGGGCACCTCTCAAATTTACCTGAAGAGGGAAGATTTGAACCATACAGGCGCCCATAAGCTCAACCATTGCATGGGGGAAGGCCTTCTGGCCAAATACATGGGCAAGAAGCGCATTATCGCGGAAACGGGCGCAGGACAGCATGGCGTGGCGCTGGCTACAGCCGCCGCCTTCTTCGGCCTGGAATGCGAAATTCACATGGGAGCGGTAGATATTGCCAAGCAGGCTCCGAACGTCACCCGCATGAAAATCCTGGGTGCCAAGGTGGTGCCTGTCACGCACGGCCTCCAAAGTTTGAAGGAAGCTGTGGATTCCGCCTTTGAATCTTACCTGAACAGTTATCAGGATTCCATTTACTGCATCGGTTCCGTGGTAGGCCCCCACCCTTTCCCGCAAATGGTGCGCGATTTCCAAATGTGCATCGGCGTGGAAGCCCGGGAACAATTCCTGGAAATGACGGGACTTCTGCCGGACGCCGTCTGCGCCTGCGTGGGCGGCGGCAGCAATTCCATGGGCATGTTTACCGCCTTCCTGGGAGACCCGCTGGATATCTATGGCGTAGAACCCCTCGGCAAAGGTTCCAGGCTTGGGGACCATTCCGCCTCCATCACCTATGGACGCAAGGGCGTCCTGCACGGTTTTGAAAGCATCATGCTCCAGGATGAAGACGGCAATCCGGGACCGGTCCATTCCGTAGCCAGCGGCCTGGATTATCCTTCCGTAGGGCCGGAACACGCCTATCTGCACGACATCGGCCGCGTTAACTATGTCACCGCCACAGACGAGGAAGCCGTGGACGCCTTCTTCAAACTTTCCCGTTACGAGGGGATCATTCCCGCTCTGGAAAGCTCCCACGCTATCGCGTATGCCATGAAGTGGGCACGGGAAAACAGAGGAGGCGCCATTCTGGTAAACTGCTCCGGCCGCGGAGACAAGGATGTGGATTACGTCGTGGAGCATTACGGCTATGGGGAAGACCACCAGTTCCCCGCCTGATTGCCCTGCCTTTCCTCATTTTCGGCGTATGAAGGGTGCCGTCATCCTTCATACGCCATCCTTACGCAAGGCTCTTAACGCAGCCACGCCACCTTTCCATGAAAGAATTGTCCCGTCTGGTTCACCGGAGTTTTCACATTATTCCGCGTCAGGAAGATTTCCGTCCCCTGGCTTTGGGAGCCTCCGGCCGTACGATCGTCCGCATCCATTTTGGCGGCCGCACATGCATCGGCATCCAGTGGGGAAATGACCGTGCGGACAATGATTCTTTTATCCCCGCAGCCCGGCATCTGCACGCCCACGGTGTCAACGTGCCGGAAATTTACGATTATGAACCTCTCGGTCCCGGATGCGGAGCCGCCTTGGTGGAAGACCTGGGAGACGCCAACCTGCTGGCTTTCCGGAAAGAACCCTGGCCTTCCCTGCGCCTGCGCTACATCCGGGCTATGGAACAACTCCATCTGCTTCACTCCTGCCCGTTTCCGGAGGAATTTCCCCTCCAGCCCGCTTTTGACGAGGCCTTGTACCGCTGGGAGCAGTCCTATTTTGCTGAACATTTCCTGGGATCCCACCTGGGGTTGGAACCGGCTTCCTTCCTGAACCATCCCGCCCTGAAAGAGCAGGCGCAGTTTCTGTCGGCCCTTCCGGAATGCCCCGTCCACCGGGACAGCCAGTCCCAGAACGTGCATATCCACGCGGGAAAAACCTGGCTGATTGATTTTCAGGGCATGCGCGGCGGCCGTCCGGAATATGATCTGGCCTCCCTGGTCTATGACGGCTACGCCCGTCTGGAACCGGAACAGGCGGATGAATTGCTCAGGGAGTGGGAAAATATCTCCGCTCACTCCATAGATCACCGTATTTTCCGTGCCTGCGCCCTGCAGCGGATTATGCAGATGCTGGGTGCTTACGCCAATATCGGCCACAACCAGGGAAAAACCTGGTATCTGGCTCAGATTCCCGCCGGGCTGGGACACCTGCGGAAGCTTCTGCCCGGCTCCACGCTTGCAGAACCGCTGGCTGCTATGCTAGCATGATTTTTCCCAGCCCCTCTGATGACGCTTCCCCCCAAATTCCTGCTTATCCTGTCCCTGTTCCAGATTTCCCTGGGGCTGGGCTGGATTCTGGGGTATGTGCTTCTTCCTCCTACCATTTTCTGTTATGAACAGGCAGCGGAACATTTGCTGGCTGGGGAATACCGGACTGTTCGCCCGGAAGGGCTGAATACGGAAAACAGCATCGTCCTCCAGCCCTACGATTACTTCAACAAAGGGCAGACGGCCCAGCTTCCCGTGGTTTCCCTGCACCGGGAATCATCACTGAACAGTTTCGCCTCCTATCCTCCCAATCCCATGGATTACACAGTGCTGTTCCGGCACCTGTATGAACAGGGAGCCAGGAATGTTTACGTGATGTCCCCCATGACCTGGGAAGAAAAGCCGGACAGCATTGTCAAAGCCGCCGTGGGGTATGAACTGGACCGCTTCCTCCACAAGGCTCTGGGCCGGCAAATGAGCGAATCCGCCCGCCGCTCGCCCCTTCCGCCGGATTGGAAAGACTTGATTATTCCCGCTTCCAACATCGTAGGAAAGACGGACCAGTTCCCGCGCGCGGACAGGTTCGTAGGGGAACCTCCGCAAATAACCACGTCAGCCCCCTCCCTGGGAACCGTCGTGGAAAATAACGAGCTGTTTTCCCCAGCTCCGGAAAACAGGGTCTCCCCGCCGCTTTTCATCCGCTGGGGCGGGGATATCATTCCCACTCTTCCTCTGGTGGCCGCTCTGAATGCCCTGGACCTGAAACCCAGTGATGTCAGAATCATTCCGGGAGACACCCTTTTTCTGGGCGGCAAACGCTCCATTCCTCTGGATAAAAACGGCCGCATCCCCCTGGCGGCAAACAGCAGCCCCACCATTCTGGACACGAAGGAAGTGATCGTCCCCGTCATGTCCGGCCTGCGTCCGCCGGATACTACTGCCGTCAGAAAACTGCTTTCCTCTGCGGATGCGGTACTCGTTTCCGAACCATCCGCCCTTTCCGACACGCCGGACGCGCAATCCCTTCTGGCGGCGCAGACTGTCCGCAGCATCATGGGAGCGCTTGCCCCTGCCCCTGCCGTCCTGATTCCCATAGCCCCCGCCTGGGTACAATGGATCATCGTGCTGGACGTCCTGCTTCTGTCCGTATGGGCTTTGCGTTTTCAACGCAGAGGGCGCTTCATCACCTGGGGCCTCTGTATCCTGTTCGTTCCCTTCATTGCATGGTACCTGTTTTCCGCTCATGATACATGGTTCCCCGTCATGACTCCCATAACGGCGGTACTGTGCGTAGCCCTGGCGTGCAGTCTGTTCCCCCAGCTTTCCCCCCCCTCCCGCGATGCAGAGGATGAAGATGAAGAAGACGACGCCCCCCCCTCGTCGGAAGGCAGCGGCGCCGGCCATGTGCTGCCCCCGGACAACTTGTATCAGGAACCCAACGAAGTACCTATCCCCCATCACTCCAAAAGAGAACGCCCCGACTCATGACACAGCGCAAACACATCCTCTTCATCTGCACCGGCAACACCTGCCGCAGCCCCATGGCGGAAGGCCTGTTCCGGAAACTTTCCGCGCACCATCCGGAATGGCAGGCCGGTTCCGCAGGAACAGCCGCATGGCCCGGGCAGGCAGCCAGTCCGGAAACGCTCCACGTCCTCCGGGAGCATGGCGTCAATCTCTCCAGCCATGAAAGCCGCCCTGTTACGGATGAACTGATGAAAAACGCCACAGATGTCTACGCCATGACGGAAAGCCACCTGGCCGCCCTGCTTGCCAATTTCCCCGAACATGCGGACAAGGTCAGGCTGGTCACCTGCTACACGGGCAACCGCGGCATCGCCGACCCCATCGGCTGCGGACAGACAGCCTACAACAATGTAGCGCGGCAATTGACAACCGCCATCCAGGCCATCATTGCCCGGATGGAGCAACAGGAGTAGCAACATCTTTGACTCCTTCCCCCGTCATGGCTTCCCCTTCCATACGCATTAATCTGCCCCGCCAGGAACTGGTGCTGGAAAAATCCGGAAAAATCCTGCTCCAATGCCCCGTTTCCAGCGGGAAGGCAGGTACAGGCCATGAAGAAGGTTCCGGGAAAACCCCCACAGGTCATTTCCGCATCTGCAAAAAAATCGGAGACGGAGAACCGGAGGACACTATTTTCATCTCACGCCTTCCGGCAGGCCGCTATCCCACCGCCATCCCGAAAAGTCTGAATGAACATTCCGACTTCATCCTGACCCGCATTCTGTGGCTGGACGGACTGGAACCGCACAACGCCAATACCCGGAGCCGCTATATTTACATCCACGGCACCAACGATACGGAACTGCTGGGCACCCCGGCTTCCCATGGCTGCATACGCCTTTCTCCCAGGGACATGATGGCTCTTTTTGCTCTGGCGGAAGAAGGGATGGACGTGTTCATCCAGTGTTAAGCCTTTCTTTTCTAGACGTAATCTAAAAAGTTATCCACGGAAAAGGAAAATAATTGAACAAAGGGTCTCTTGGGATGTATAAAGTATGAAGGTATCGGTGTTTGGCTGCCGTCCTCCTGTTCCATAAACATCCACTCATCCCCAATCAATCATGGACGATCCGGTCTTATTATCCCGTCTCCAATTCGCCATCACGATCATGTTCCACTACATCTTCCCGCCGATGACCATCGGCCTGGGGGTGGTTCTGGTCGCCCTGGAAGGCCTGTGGCTGAAAACGAAGAATGACCTCTACCACAAGCAGGCCAAATTCTGGACCAGAATCTTCGGCATTATCTTTGCCCTTGGCGTAGCCTCCGGCATCGTGATGGAATTCCAGTTCGGCACCAACTGGGCGGATTATTCCCGCTGCGTAGGCGACATCTTCGGCAGTCCTCTGGCGGCAGAAGGCATTTTCGCCTTCTTCCTGGAATCAGGCTTTCTGGCCATCCTGCTTTTCGGCTGGGACAAGGTGGGTCCCAAAATGCACTTCCTTTCCTCCTGCATGGTCGCTCTCGGCGCCCATTTCAGCGCCATCTGGATCATTGTGGCCAACTCCTGGATGCAGACGCCCGCCGGATACAAGCTGGTGGAAGTAAACGGAAAAATCCAGGCCCATATCACCAGCTTCTATGACGTTGTTTTCAATCCATCCACCGTGGACCGCCTGACGCACGCGCTCTCCGGCTGCTGGCTGGCGGGAGCCACGCTCGTCCTCAGCGTCTCCGCCTGGTATATTTTGAAAAAACGCTTCACCGGAGGGTCAGAAAAAAGTTTTAAGGTGGCATTGGTCATCGGCCTCATCGGCGTGGCCGGCATGGGCATCACGGGAGATTCCAGCGCACGAGAAGTCTCCATCCATCAACCCGCCAAATTCGCAGCCATGGAAGGCGTCATGGAATCCGGCGCTCCCCAGGCTCTCCATCTCATCGGCTGGATGAACCCGTCCACTCATGAAGTGACGGGCGTCTCCATCCCATACTTGCTCACCCTCCTGACCCATCATGACCTGGACACGGCCATCACCGGCATGAACGGCATCCCGCAGGACGAACGCCCTCCCATCCTGCCCGTCTTTTACTCCTTCCATCTCATGATCCTGATTGGCTGCGCCCTGGCGGCCCTGTTTCTGGTGGGCCTGTGGGGCTGGAAAAAGGGCTGGCTCTTCCAGAAGCGCTGGCTGCTCTGGTGCTTCGTTTTCTCCGTACTGGGCCCGCAAATAGCCAACCAGGCGGGCTGGGCCGTAGCGGAACTGGGGCGCCAGCCATGGATTGTGTACGGCATCCTGAGAACGGAACACGCCGTATCCCCCACCCTCACCGCGGCGGAAGCCTTTTCCTCCCTGGGTATGTTCTTTATCATTTATGCCCTGCTGCTGGCCCTCTTCCTCTATCAAATCACCCATAAAATCCACAAAGGTCCGGATCAGGAAACTGACGAAGACGACGGCGCCGGGGAAGGCAAACTCCAGGTTCCTTTTGTCAAAGACTAATCTTCACCCCTCTTTAAAACCATGTTGGACAATCTCACTCTCGCAGACCTGCAAATCATCTGGTTCATCCTCGTCGGCGTGCTTTTCTCCGGATACGCCATTCTGGACGGTTTTGACCTGGGAACCGGCGCCCTTCAGCTTTTCATCAAGGGCGATGAAAACAGAAGACTCACACTAAATGCCGTGGGCCCCGTATGGGACGGAAACGAAGTCTGGCTCATCACGGGCGGAGGCGCCCTCTTCGCCGCCTTTCCGTACGTGTACGCCTCCGTCTTCTCCGGGTTTTACCTGGCCTTCATGCTCTTGCTCCTTACCCTTATCTTCCGCGCCGTGTCCATTGAATTCAGAAGCAAGCAGCCCATGAAATGGTGGCGCAGGGGATGGGATACCACCTTCTCCATCAGCAGCCTTCTGGCGGCTCTGCTCATCGGCGTAGCCATGGGGAACGTTACCAAAGGCATTCCTCTGGATGAGCAGGGAAACTTCACCGGAACATTCCTCAGCCTGCTGAATCCTTATTCCGTTCTTCTGGGGCTGACGACGGTCGCCCTGTTCTCCATGCACGGGGGAATCTACCTGCTGATGAAAACCCAGGGCAGCCTTCAGGAACAAATCAGGAAACTGCTCAGACCCTGCGTCATCATCTTCACTGTCCTGATCATCCTGCACGGGGCTGCCACCCTGCTGTATGTTCCGCACGTAGCGGCGGCCCTGGAACGCTCCCCCTGGATTTACGGCATCGCCGCCCTGGCGGTCATTTCCATCGCGTCCATCTGGCTCTTCATCCACAGGAACCGTCCGGGCTGGGCCTTCGTCGCCTCCTGCTCCACCATGGGCTGCATGATGGCTCTCTTCGGGACAGCGATGTTCCCCAACCTGCTTTACTCCATGCCCAACCCGGAACACTCCCTGACGCTCGTCAACGGCTCATCCACGCGGGAAAGCCTGGTCGTGATGACATACATAGCCATCATGGGCGTGCCGCTCGTTCTGGCTTATTCCGCCGCCATTTACTGGGTCTTCCGTGGAAAAGTTCAGCTCAACGAACACAGTTATTGACGCCCTGCGGGCAAAAATAGCGATCAGAGAACTGAAAACGCCCCGTACCATCCGCTCTGCCGCATGCATGCCTCCATCTTCTCCAAACTCCCTCCAGAGAAAATTACGGCGCTCCATCAATCATGGAAAAACGATCCCCTGTCCGTAGATCCTCTCTGGGCAGCCTGGTTCGAGGGCTACGAACTGGGGAGCGGAGAAGCCCCCGGGAAAAAAGAAAACACAGGGACCGATGCGGACACGTCCCTTTACACCGTTCCTCCGGAAAGCGCGGAAGGCCGCGGGCGCATCAGCCAGCTCATCCGGGCCTACCGGGTCATGGGACACCAATGCGCCCGCTTCAATCCGCTGGAGCCGCCGAACCGGCCCCGATTCCCCGTCACCCCGGAGGATATGGGATTCCAAGAAGAGGATCTGGACCAGCCCGTCAACATCGGCACCTTCATGGACGGAGGGACACTCACGCTCCGTGAAATCATCAATCGGCTGCAAAAAATCTATTGTGGAGCCATCGGCTTTGAATACCACCACATAGACAATCTGGGAATCCGCTCCTGGATTGAAGAAAAAATCCAGCTCCGGGCAAACGGCGTGGATTATGGCCCGGAAGTCCGGAGAGAAGCCTTCTTCCATCTCTGCAGGGCGGAACTGTTTGAGGAATTCCTGGGCAAGCACTTCATGGGGGAAAAACGCTTCTCCCTGGAAGGAGGGGAAGGAGCCATCGTCCTGCTGGACGCCATGATCAAGCGCTGTCCCGCCGCCGGAGTCTCCCACATTGAAATGGGCATGGCCCACCGCGGAAGGCTGAATGTGCTCGCCAACATCCTCCACAAACCGCTGAAAACCATCTTCCACGAATTCACGCCGGACTACCTTCCGGAATCCCCCATCGGCAGGAGCGACGTCAAATACCACCTCGGCTACGCCGCCACGCGCCACGTGGACGGGCATGACCTCCACATCCGCCTCTCCTCCAACCCCAGCCATCTGGAAGCCGTGTATCCCGTGGTGGAAGGCAGAGCCAGGGCCATGCAGCACAACCTGCAAGACGCGGAACGCAAGCATGTGCTGCCGCTCGTCCTGCACGGAGACGCCGCTTTCTCTGGGCAGGGAATCGTGGCGGAAGTGCTCAATCTTTCCCTGCTGAAAGGCTACCGCACGGGCGGCACCGTGCACCTCGTCATCAACAACCAGATCGGCTTCACCACCGGCCCGGACGAAGCCCGCTCCTCCCGCTACGCCACGGACGTGGCCCAGATGCTCCAGTCTCCCATCCTGCATATCAACGGAGAAAGCCCGGAAGACCTGGTGTGGGCGGCGGACTTCGCGCTCCAGTTCCGCCAGAAATTCGGAAGGGACATCATTCTGGACATGTACTGTTACCGTCGTCTGGGCCACAATGAAACGGATCAGGCCGCCTTTACTGCACCCATGCAGACCAAGCGGATTGAGGCGCGTCCCACCGCCGCAGCCCTGTACGGAACGGCGCTCAGGGAACGCGGGGAATTGACGGAACAGCAGGAGCGGGACATCAGGAAAGACCTTTGGGAGGGCATGGAACAGGCCTACCTGCAAATGAAGGAAAATTCCGCGGACTACCTCCTGCCCGCCACCGCGCAGGATGCGGATGAAACGCCCATCCCGCGTACCAGCATACGGACGGGAATCAGCCCGGAGTTGTTCCAGCGCATCGGAAATATCCTTACGGAACTGCCGGACGGCTTCACGCCTCACCCCACGCTGGAAAAACGCTTCCTGGCTCGCTGCAGGGAGGCCTTCCGGGAAGGCGGACCGCTGGACTGGGCCATGGCGGAATCCCTGGCCTGGGGCAGCCTGCTCGCGGAAAACCACACCGTGCGCCTGTCCGGCCAGGACTGTCAGCGCGGCACCTTCTCCCAGCGGCACGCCGTCCTGCATGACTTCAATGACGGCTCCCTGTACACTCCTCTGGAAAAGCTGAACCACGGCACTACCGCGTTCCGCATTTACAACTCCTCTCTGTCGGAAGCCTCCGTGCTGGGCTTTGAATACGGCTACGCACTGGACAGCCCGAACGCTCTGGTCATGTGGGAGGCCCAGTTCGGGGACTTCGCCAACGGAGCACAGGTTATTGTGGACCAGTTCATTGCGGCCGCGGAGGCCAAATGGCGCCAGAAAAACCGCATGGTGCTGCTGCTGCCCCACGGCTATGAAGGGGCGGGCTCGGAACACTCCAGCGCCCGCATGGAACGCTATCTCCAGCTTTGCGCGGACGACAACATGCAGGTCATCAACCCCACCACCCCGGCCCAATACTTCCACGCCCTGCGCCGCCAGGTGCACCGAAATCTGCACAAGCCCCTGATCGTCTTTACGCCCAAAAGCCTGCTCTCCCGTCCGGATGCCGTCTCCCCGCACCGGGAATTTCTGGCCCCCTCCCGTTTCCGCGAAGTACTGCCGGACCCGGACGCTCCCGCGCCGGATCAGGTGACGCGCGCCGTCTTCTGCACCGGGAAAGTTTATTATGACCTGGCCGCCTGCCGGAAGGAACGGAATATTGCAGACACGGTAATCATCCGTCTGGAACAAATCTATCCTCTGGCCCGGGAACAGCTCACCTTCCTGCTGGCACCCTACCAGAAAGTGCGCGACTTCGTCTGGTGCCAGGAGGAACCCTCCAACATGGGGGCCTGGGGCCACCTGCGGAACAGGCTGGGGCACCTCTTCGCCACCTCCTTCCGCTATGCGGGACGGCCGCCCATGGCCTGCCCTGCGGAAGGAGCCAAGGCCCTGCACGCCGCCGCGCAAAAAAGACTTCTCGCCGCTGCCTTCGGGCCGCGGGCGCAATCCTGAACCCATCTTCCTCCCATGAGCGACATCCTGACTCCCAACTTTGGAGAATCCGTCACCTCCGCCACCGTAGCCGCGTGGCACAAGAACGCCGGCGATCCGGTAGCCAAAGGCGATACGCTGGTGACGCTGGAAACGGACAAGGTTTCCACGGATTTGGAGGCGGATGAAAGCGGCGTGCTGGAAATCCTCGTCCCGGAAGGGGCGGAAGCCCCCATCGGCGCGGTTTTAGGCCGCATTTCCCCCCTTGACGGAAGTTCCGCCGCACCGCCCTCCGTACCACTGGAAACGCGGGAGAAACCCGCTTCCGGTCCCTCCTCACCTGTGACTGGCGCCCCGGAACAAAAGCCGGAAAAGAAAACATCCTCACCGGATCAGACAACCTCCGGAAAAAATGGGAAAACAGGAAAGGAGGCTTCTCCGCGCTTCATCAGAAAACCCATGAGCCCGTTGCGCCGTACCATCGCGGCACGGTTGGTAGAGGCCCAGCACCAGGCGGCCATCCTGACTACCTTCAACGAATGCGACATGTCCTCCGTGATGGAACTCCGCAAACAATTCCATGCAGAATTCCGGGAACGGCACGGAACCAAGCTTGGTTTCATGAGCTTCTTTATCAAGGCAGTAGTCAAGGCCTTGCAGGAAGTGCCCCAGGTCAACGCCAGAATTGACGGCGCGGACATCGTGGAAAACCTGTACTATGACATCTCTGTAGCCATTGGCACGGATAAGGGCCTCGTCGTCCCCGTGCTGCGGGACTGTGACCGGAAAACGTTTCCGGAACTGGAACAGGAACTCGCCGTCCTGACGGAAAAAGCACGTATCGGAAACCTGTCCATGCAGGATCTGCAAGGCGGATGCTTTACCATTTCCAACGGCGGCACGTATGGATCGCTTCTTTCCACCCCGATTCTGAACCCTCCCCAAAGCGGCATTCTGGGCATGCACGCCATTCAGGAACGCCCCGTGGTCCGGGACGGCCAAATCGTCGTCCGGCCCATGATGTACCTCGCCCTTTCCTACGACCACCGCCTGGTGGACGGCAAGCAGGCCGTGCAATTTCTCGTTGCCGTCAAAAATGCCGTGGAAAATCCAGTATTCGAGTTATGAGGAGCCGCAGGGAAAAAGTCTAAATAACAAGAAGAAAAAAACAAATATCTTTTTTAATTTTCCAAGTATTCAGGAAATGAATCCCCCAGGTCTTTTGTCAAGAGGCGCTTTTCAAGGGAAGGGGAAAATTTTTAGGGAGGGGGATTCTTCAAACTCTTTATAAAAAATACTACCCTCCTCTTGACGAACTGGATAGTTAAAGCATATATAAAACACGGATTATTTGTAACAGAGAAATGTGCCATATTCGAATCGATTGAACTAATCAGCAAATCGCAATTAAAAAATCAATCACTCTAAAACCGCTGTATTTTCAAAATTTCGTCTGTTGCGCTCAGTCTTTTATTTACTTCCGATTTTCCCTTTATGATTCTAAAAATTCATAAATGGCATAATAAGAAAAAAAATAATTTCAATGAGTGTTAAGCATGGTTTTTGATTATAAGAAAGAATACAAGGAATTTTACATGCCGAAGAACAAACCGGCAATCGTTACTATTCCTAAAATGAATTACATAGCAGTTCGTGGCAAGGGAAATCCCAATGATGAGGGTGGAGAATACCAACGCTCCATTGAACTACTTTACGGAATTGCCTATACTATCAAAATGAGCTATAAGAGTTCTCGCAAGATTAAAGGCTTTTTTGAGTATATTGTCCCGCCTCTTGAAGGCTTTTGGTGGCAAAATGGCAGCGATGGAATGGACTATGGCCATAAAGAAAATTTTAAATTTATTTCTATTATCCGTTTACCAGACTTTGTGACTAAGGAAGATCTTGAGTGGGCAATCGAGGAAGCAACCAAAAAGAAAAAGAAGGACTTTTCAACGGTGGATTTTCTTACCTATGAAGAAGGCGATTGCGTTCAATGCATGCACCTCGGCTCTTATGATAACGAACCCGAAACCATCCACCAGATGGAAGAATACGCAAATGCCAATGGATATGAGATCGATATTACCGATACTCGTTATCATCACGAAATTTATCTTTCCGATCCACGCAAATGTGATGTGGGCAAACTGAAAACTGTCATCAGACACCCGGTAAAGAGAAAACAGAAAATATTGGAGAAGAAATAAATGCGAGGAATTATCTATACGTTATAAATATATTTTCCCCATAAATTAGTATCAAACACTTCCCATTCATCACGCAAATAAAAAACGAAAACAGAGGCTGAAGCGAAACTGTTTCGGAACTGTTTCCAAAATCTTTTTGCCCTTTCTTTTCCGTACTTCAATGCGGCATGAGCCGTTTTGGCTTACTCCCGCTCCGTTTTCGCGGCTGTCCGTCCACTCGTGCCGCAAATGGCCCTGTTGCCTGTGGTTTCCAGGTTATCCCCGTTCTTTGATGATATAAACAAGCAAACCGCGGCTTTCCAAAACTTACAGTCAATCTACTACATTGACTATCAATCCTGCTTAAAGCCTGTCTGATAAACTTACGGGAATTGTTGACGCTGCAGCCCTCATCAACAAGTTTATCCTTGAACGTCTTTTCAACGCAGATTGTCATTCACCCGTTTACATTGCAAAGGAATTAATGGAAGAACCCCGGCTGGGGCCCTTCCATTGAAAACCATTACATGTGGATGGCGATTCCCTCGGAAGCCAGCATGGATTCATGGATGGCTTCAGACAGCGTGGGATGGGCGAAAATGGTGGCATGAATATCCTCGTCCGTCAGTTCCGCCTGAATGCCGATACCCAGCGCGGCAATCAATTCCGTGGCTTCCGGCCCCACGATATGGGCTCCCAGGAGTTCTCCGTTTTTGGCTCCGTACAGGGTTTTTACGAAACCGTCCGGTTCTCCGGCTGCTACAGCCTTGCCAATGGCCTGGAAGGGGAATTTCCCCACCTTGTATTCCACGCCAGCCTCTTTGAGGGCGCGCTCCGTTTTACCTACGGAAGCCACCTGCGGGTAGCAATACGTGCAGCTCGGGAAAAAGCCCACCTGCCTGGGCTGGTAATCCGGATTAAACATACCCTCTACTGCCTGCACAGCTTCAAAAGAAGCCGTATGCGCCAGCAGCACGCCGCCGATCACATCGCCTGCCGCATACACACCGGGAATGGAAGTCGCGTAGCGGTCATTCACCTTGACGAATCCCTTTTCCGTCAATTCCAAGCCGGGAGCGGCAGGAACAACCGGCTTCACGCCGATGGCTACCAGGCAGACATCCGCCGTGATTTCCTCTTCCTGTCCCCTGCTGTTTTTCACGCTGGCCTTAACCTGTCCGTCACAGGTTTCCGTGACGGATTCCACGGAAGCTCCCGTCATCACCTTGATGCCCTGCTTCTTGAATGCCCGTTCCAGCGTCATGCAGGAGTCGTCGTCTTCATTGGGAAGCATCCGGGGAAGCGCTTCAATAAGCGTCACTCTGGTGCCGAATGAATTGTAAATGTAGGCAAATTCCGTGCCGATAGCTCCGGAACCGATGATGATCATGCTTTCTGGCCGCTTTTCCAGCACCATGGCTTCCCTGGAGCCGATGACAGTAGTGCCGTTCAGGGGAAGGCTGGGCACCGTGCGGGTGACGCAGCCGGTACAGACCAGGATATTCTTTCCCTCCAGAACGTTCACCGTTCCGTCGGCGGCCTTTACTTCCACCTTGCCAGGAGAAATGATGGAGGCTTCCCCCGTAACGGAATCCACCTTGTTCTTCTTGAAAAGGAACCCCACGCCGCCGGCCAGGCGGTCGCTGACCTTGCGGGAACGGCCGATCACTTCGCTCCAATCCACGCTGACGCCCTCCACCGTCATGCCGAATTCCCTGGCGCGGTCCGTCACGATCCGGTAGGCCTCCGCGTTTTTCAGAAGCGCCTTGGTGGGGATGCACCCCCAGTTCAGACAGGTACCCCCTACCCGGTCGCGTTCCACGCACACCACGGATTTCCCCAGCTGGGCGGCGCGGATGGCGCCCACATAGCCGGCAGGGCCTCCACCAATGACGATGAGATCATATTGCATGAAATTACTATAAGGGCATCCCCCCTTGCGGGTAAAGAAGGAATATGAACATGCGACGCCCCGGAAAACAGTTAATAGGTAACAGTTAACTATTAACGGGCAACAGGGCGACAACCATTATCTAATCACTATTAACTCTTAACTATCATTGCCTCCCTTCACCCACTCCACCAGGTCCCGCATTTCCGCGGCGGTATCCGCGTACAGGCCGTCCGTGTAAATTCCGTGGTCATATAAAATTTTCCCTTCCACCATGGTGAACACGCAATCCTTGCCGGAAGCTGCATAAACGGCATGGGACGCTTCGTTGAAAATCGGGCACAGGTTCGGTTCATCCAGGTTCAGGGCTATCATATCCGCGGGAGCCCCCGGAACCAGTGTGCCCAGCCCCGGCGTCCGGAACATGCGGGCGCCCTCCTCCGTCGCCATCTTCAACGCCTGCATGGCGGGGACCGCAGTAGCGTCCCCGCTGTACCCCTTGGCAAGAATAGCGGCCAGCTTCATTGTTTCAAACATGTCCAGACTGTTGTTGCTGCACGCTCCGTCCGTTCCCAGAGAGACGGAAACGCCGGCCCGCGCCATGTCCCGCACGCGGGCGAAGCCGGACGCCAGTTTCAGGTTGCTGACCGGGTTATGGACAACCGCCGCTCCGGAAGCAGCCACCAGTTCCAGTTCCTCATCCGTCACGTCCACCATATGGGCCAGCACGGCGCGTTCATTCAGCAGCCCCATATCACGGGCATAGCCCACGGGGCGCCTTCCTCCGTGCAGGGAACGGCACTGCTCCACTTCCCCGGCGGATTCGGACAGATGGATATGCAGCATCATATCCAGTTCCTCCGCCAGCTTCATGGAACGCCGGAGAACCTCGTCACTGGTGGTGTACACGCTGTGCGGCATCAGGGCCGCCTGCACTCTGCCGCGGCCGGAAAATCGTTCCGCCTGCTCCCGGTACAGGGCTTCCGCACCGTCCCACCCTCCGTATGCCGGAGAGGGAAAAGCAAAAATGACCTCCCCGCCCACACAGCGCATACCCATACGTTCCGCTTCCTGGAGAACATTGGCTTCCAACAGGTAGGAATCTACAAACGCCGTGGTGCCCGTCCGCATCATTTCATACATGCCCAGCCGGGCTCCCAGGGAAACGATTTTATCCGTCAGCCGGGCTTCCACCGGGAAAATATGCCCGGTCAACCATTCCATCAGCGGCAAGTCATCCGCAAAACCGCGCAAAAAGGTCATGGGGACATGCGTATGGGCATTAATAAGCCCCGGCATCAGCAGCACATTCCCCAAATCTCTGCGGACGGTGGGCGTCCACCTGGCTTCCAGTTCTGCGGCGTCCCCCGTTTCCAGAATTTTCCCGTCCCGGACGGCGACAGCCGCATCTCCGGGAGCGCCGGACTGTTCCGCCCCGCCCAGCATGCGGGAAGCGGTCACCAGCAAATCACACGCTTGTTGTTCCATGGAGCAGAATGTACCCCACCGGGAGCGTTCTGGCAACTTCATCTCCCCGGGTTTGGGTATTTCGCGCCCATTTGATATTTCATGTTTGACTTCAAAAGAGAAAACTGCCAAGAATGGATTACAGTTAAATCACCATTTATCCCCATATGAACAAGACTATACTGTTAGGTTTGGCCATTGCAGCCTCCGTGTCTTCCGCCAGCGCCTATCATGCCGACAAATACGACGGCCAGTTCGGCATGTCCCTGGAAGGGGCTTACGGAATCGCCACCAAAGACGCCATGCCCAACGTGGCCGGCGGCAATCTGAGCATTTTCAACTATATTGAAACCGGCAGCATTGTTCATCAGATTTCCCTGAACGGCGGCATCCTGGCCGGTTCCCACCATCCCAGCGTGCAGGACCTGGGCATCAGCGGCCCTTATACCGCCAGCCTCCGTTCCACTTATATTCCGATGATGGCCGGTTACACGCTGAACCTTCCCATCGGCGACTATACCATGTTCTATCTGGGCGGCAAAGCCGGCGCCACCTATGGTGACGTAAAGACCACCATTCATGGCCTGGAAGACGGCAGCCGTTCCCGTACCATTTCCTCCACCAAGTTTTCCTGGGCTGCCCAGGCCGGCTTCAAGTTCAGCATCTCCAACAGTGCGGACTTCGTGCTCGGCTACGAATACTACCAGATTCAGGGCTACAATGACCCCGGCTACCACACCATCAAGCTGGGCTTCTCCTGGAATTTCTAACAAACAATTATCAGATTTATTACTGTCTTCCGGCGGCTCCGTTACACTACGGAGCCGCTTTTTTGCGCATGGAATACCGGCCCGCACAACAGCAGGAAACAAAGGGACGGAAAGCTGATACGCATCTTTAAGCCGGAACGGCTCTTATCCGGGCAAAGGAGAACTGTTTCTTCCGGGATGTCCGGACGCAACAAGGCCGCCCCCTCATCCTGGAGGAAGCGGCCCTGAAAAGTTCAACAATTCAGAGAACCTTACTTGGCAGGCTTGAACGGCTTGGGAGACGCATAGACTTCATAGTCCTTGATGCGGCCGTTTTCCCTGTTCTGGCGCGGCAGGTAGCGGAATCCTGAAAGTTTCTGCACCTTGCCCAGATCCAGCACGATCATGTGCGGATGCTGAGGGTTGTCCCCCTGCCACTTGGTATGCCAGTAGGTGGTGGGCTGGTTGTCCATCACCAGGCCCGCCTGGGCGGCTTCCCCCGTCGTTTCATGGGAATCCGCATAAACCACGGACCACTGTTCGCGGGGAAGCAGGTTGCCGGAGGCATCCAGGAAGTTCAGCTCCGCAATGGCGGCATGGGGGCCGTTGTCATGGGCGTTTTTACTGACAATGGCGATGTAACGGGCCTGGACGGGAGCGCGGAATTTGATTTCCTGCTGATCTGCCCCCTTGGCGAAGGAACCCTTGTGCACCAGCTGGCCGGCAGCGGGGGCCACAGGTTTGCCTACGCGGAAGACATCCGCCATGGCGGGGTCCCTGTTGACTTCATAAATGGCTTCCTTCACACCCTTCACCGTGCCGAAACCTCCGTCCACGTCCAGCACCACGATTTCATTTTTCCCGGGCTTCAGGTATTCTCCGGGGCAATAAAGAGCCTGCTGGGAGCCGATAAACCAGAAGCGGCCCAGATTGCGTCCATTCACCCACACAACGCCTTTCTTCCAGCCGTCCCGCATATCCAGGTAGGTATCCTTGGGATTGGAAACGTTGAAATACCCGCGGTGGAACACGGGCTGGTCGCCCGCCGGCTTCTTGCCGGAGAAGGGAAGAAGCTCCACTCCCTTGCACGGGAAGTTGTAGATAAGGAAGTTTTCCAGCTTTTTGCCGTCCAGCGTGATGGGCCCTCGGATGCCCTTGCGCTCGCCCTGTATCTGGCCGCCGAAGTTGATGCGGCCCATGTTTTCCACAAAAATGTCCACCGTATGAAGTCCGGAAGGAATCACCACGTCACAGGAATCCTGCTTGTAACGGCGGTCCGCCGCCCCCTGCCTCTTGCCATCCACGTAAACGATGGCGCGGTCCTGCATGTTGTTCATCTTCAGTTCTCCTTTCACCGGTCCTTGCACCTTTGTCCGGTACAGGATGAAACCCAGGCTTTGCCCCAGGGCTTCCATGTGGACGGGCTCCTTGCGGATGGAGGGCTGAGGAAGACGGGAAAACATGCCGGCCGTTTCCGTAAACGTGATGGGGGGCAGCTCCATCATTTCCGGCTGGGCGGGAGGTTCGGGAAGCTTGTACGTATCACCGTAATAATCCTGAATAGTCTGGCGGAAGGTGCGGTAGCGGTCCGTCAGGGTTCCGTTTTCGGAAATGGGGGCGCCGTAGTCGTAATTGGTTACATCCGGCGTATAGGCGCCTTCCCAGTTCGCCCCGTTCATGAAGCCGAAGGAGGTCCCCCCATGCACCATGAAGAGGTTGGGGGAGACGTTATTTTCCAGCATCCACTTCAGGTCTCGGTTGAAACCTTCCGTACTGCCGCCATTCTTGGGCTTGCCCCAGTGGTCAAACCAGCCCACCCAGAATTCGCCGTTGATGCGGGGCGTTTTACCCTTGTGCTTCTCCAGATTCGCAAAGGCGCCCTTGGCTCCGCCGCCGAAATTCATGGCGGGAACAACGCCCGGAAGCGTGCCGTTCTTAATCATCCAGTCGTTCGGGCCGTCCGACGTGAAGGGAACAACTCCCGGAAGTTCCTTCCGGATAACGTCCAGATGCTTTTTCACGTAATCCTTGTCAGAACCATAGGAACCATATTCATTTTCCACCTGGGCCATGATGATGGGGCCTCCCTTGGTAATCTGCAGAGGTTCCAGCATGGAACAGACTTTTTTAAGATAAGCCATGGCCGGTTCCAGGAAGCGGGGATCCTGGGAACGGACTTTCAAATCTTCATCCTTCAGCAGCCAGCCGGGAAATCCGCCGAATTCCCATTCCGCGCACACATAGGGCCCGGGACGCACAATGACCCACAGGCCGGCCTTCTGCGCTTCCTTGATGAATTCCACAAAATCCAGATTGCCGGAGAAGTCCCATTTGCCGGGTTCCGGTTCGTGCACGTTCCAGAACAGATAAGTGCAGACGGTATTCATGCCCATGGCCTTTATGCGCTGGAACCTGTCCTTCCAGTGTTGGCGCGGCACGCGAGGATAATGCATTTCCCCGGAAATGATTTTGACGGGCTTTCCGTCCATCAAAAAATTTTCCTGATTAGTAGAGAAGACATGCCTGGCTCCGTCATTGGATTCCGGCAGAGGCATGGGAGCAGCCACGCAAAGATGCCCTGCCAGAAGCAGAACGGAGAAAAAGGATAATTTCATGATTATGGAATTAATAATTAATTACGGTAAATGCGAAGGAGATTATGATGAAAAATCACCTCCTTTCAATTTAAAAAGGAGACGGTGACCCGGTTTTATTACGGAACGGCACCATCCTGTCTTTCAAGATATATTATTTGATGCTTTTCTTCAAACGGTACGCCACGGCTCCGAGCCTCCAGCGTTTCCTTCTTCATTTCTTCATCCACCCAGTACAGGTGCGATTCCAGCGGATTGTAAATTCTGGGGGAACAGAACCGGGTGGGAGATTCCGGCCAGCGTATCCAGCGCCAGCAGGCGACATGCGTGTAGGGTTCCCTCCAGCCGGGAATCCAGACGCAAAGTTCATAAAGACGCTGCTGGGCACGGTGAAGAGCCAGCTTCAGGGAACCGGTATCCGGGGCATTGCGTTCCGCATCCAGGGCGGCATCCAGTTCAGCGTCCGACACAGCCATAATATTATTCGTATTGCCTACGGGATTTCCGCGGGCATCATACGCCAGTTCGGAAGAAAATGTTTCATACAGCCGTGGGAACGGCGTCTGCAGCGGCCACGCCCACAGAGCCGCCTGATACCGTTTTTCAAAAACCTTACGGGAACAGACACTATAGGTAAGAGAATCCAGACGCAGGTCCACCCCGCACTTCAGGGCCTCCTGCCGGAGAATGGAACAGACGTTGGTCATCAGGACGGATGAATCCGCAAACGTCAGTTCCACCACCAGCCGTTCTCCCCGTTCATTTTTCAGCACGCCGTCAGTCCCCATTTCCCGGTAGCCGGCGCGGGCAAAATATTCCATGGCTTTTTTCTTGCTGTATTCCGGAGCTTTCAGCGGAAGAGTCAGGTCTCCGTACCCCTCCATGTAGGAACCGAGCCTTCTCATATTCCCGCGGAACAAAGTATCAATCACCAGGCCCATGTTCACGGAATGCGCCAGCCCGCGGCGGATATCCGGATTTTTCAACAGTTTGTCCGAGCAATTCAGATACAGTCCGTACGGGGGACAGGCGTAATTGGCTTCCAGACTGTATTTATCTATATAGCCCCGGTGCACTTCCGGCAGTTCCAGCCCCGTTTCCCACACCTCCGGCTTACGGACGTTCATGATGTCCAGTTCCCCGCGGCGGAACATTTCAACCGCCTTGTTTTCCATGTTCACAAACACATGTTCCACCTGGTCCGCATTGCAGGAATGGCGGTAATACTTCCTGCCCTTCGCCCACCAATTTTTCACGCGGGCCAGGGTAATGCTTTCTCCTATCCGGATTTTAGCGGGGGAACAACCATGTAGCCACCCGTATTTGGAGGGACTTTCCACTGGTAGCGTTCCAGAAACAGAGCGTTGAAATCATGGTAAAAACCGGGATGGGCCGGATGAAAATCCGCACAGGCCATGTAAGGCAGCAGCGGCCCGCGGGACGGCAGCGTCAGGGCAATGATGGAATCCCCGTATACCGTAATCTGATCATACATGGAACGGAACAGGGTTGTCCAGAACGGATCCCGGGCAAAACCGGACGTACGGAGGCAAATGTTCAGCAGAAAATCCTGCGCTTTCACGATGCGTCCGTCCGAATAGGCCGCTTCCGGATCCAGATGATAAAAAACGGTTTTTCCGTCTGCGGACAAGGCCCAGCGGTCCGCCAGGCCCGGAATGGGACGGAAGGTTTCCGGATGAAGCCCCACGAGGGGAAGCCACACGTTGTCAATGGCGGAGTAATTGAAAAAATTTTCACTTCCCGGCCCGAAAGCACGCAAAGTTCCGGGAAACGGAGTATTGATCCACAACCGGACTCTTCCACCCTTGACGGCGCGCGGATCACCCACATCCGGCTCTTCCATTCCGGTTTGCCATTCCAATCCGTCCGGAACGTCTTCCAGAGGAAGAAGGCGGATATGGTCTTTCAATAACAGCCTTTTCCTGATGCGTTCCACGGAACGAGCCTGTTCCGCCAAACGCCGGCCGTCCCCTTCCCCGCGGGAAACGACCAGAAGTTTTTCCTTCCTCTCCCCTTCAGCCAATTCACGGCGCAGCTCCCGTTCCACGGCCCTGTTCCAGCGTTCCACAAAACCGTCAAATACGGCAGGCATCCCCCTGCCGTCCATCCGGCCGGAAAATTCATGCCAAACATTCTTCTCACGCTGGGAAAAGTAAAAGACACCTCCCAGAAAGACGGAAAGGGCCAATGCCCCCAGTATGGATATCCAGCGCAACACAACTCAGATGGCCGCCACATGTTAACCGATTCCGGAAACTACGGAAAACAGAAAACCCATCTTCCGCGCGGAACCGTTCACTTCGCCTGAAACAGTCCGCAAGACGGAAGATGGGGGAGCAATCAACAATTAATATTGAAAGGAACTTAGAATTCGACCGTCACACCGCCGAAGATTCCGAATCCACGGGCTTCACGCGGGCCGAAGTTATAATCATTCGTCATGATGAACTTCTGGTCAAACAGGTTTTCCAGACGCACATGGAGGGACACATTGTCCGTTGCCTGGTAACGGGCAAACAGGCGCGCCGTAAAGAAATTGTCCAGACGGGCATAATTGTAATCCGTGCGTCCCATGGCGGCCGTTACGCCGAAGCCGACCGTCAGCTTTTCAACCGGGGAGGTATAAACTTCCGCGTTGATGGTGTGGCGGGCGGTATTGGCCATCTGAATGGTCTCGTATTTGCCGATGGAATCGCGCTTGGGCATCGTGAAGGTGTAATTGGCATAATAGCCGCTGTTCCACGCGTCCTTGAACTGTCCCTTGAACGCCACTTCCACGCCGTAGGAAGTGCAGTGGGAATAATTGGTGTAAGTGGTATAGGAATTAGGCCAGGTGCCTACGCTCATGGTGCCGATTTCATCGTCGATACGGGTCCAGAAGCCCGTCACGGAAGCATAATGGCCGTCCGCCAGACGCTGTTCCACCCCCAGATCGCCGCCCAGGGACTTGGACACATCCAGATCAGGGTTGCCAACATAACCATAATTGGCCGCATACTGCTCAAAATAGGTGGGCGCGCGGAAACCGGAACCCACGGAACCGAAAATACGGGTGGGGGAATCCTTGCCCGTCACTTTCCAGGAATTGGAATAACGCCACGTAAAATGATTGTTCCAGACGGAATCATGTTCCAGGCGCAGGGCCACGCTGGCGTCAAAGCTGTCCGTGGGTGACCACATTTGCTCCGCAAAGAAGGCAAGCGTGCTCTGCCATTCATCCTTGGCAACGTAATTGTTTTCGCTCATGTAGTCGGAACGGTCCCAGGCCATGCCGGCGATGGTTTTCCATTCCTTGTTCCACGTCAGCGCATTACGCCACTCCGCCTGAAAACGGCGGTTGCGCATCACGTTGGGCTGGAAATCAAATCCGGGAGTATGGCAGGAATAGTCCATGTTGTAATGCCCCACCATGAAACTGGTGGACCACAGCTTGGAAATTTCCGCATCCACACGTCCTGTCACCAGATTGCTGCGGTTCTTGTCTTCCGTATTGTACAGATGGGGATCCGGAACGGAAGGCCACTGGTTATAATCCACATAAGGCGTGGGATATTCAAAGTAGGAATCCAGGCGGCGATAGGTAAAGCTCACCTTCACCTTGTCATTGATGTCATAGCCCAGGCGCACGGCTTCCTGCCACTGGCGGAAATCGTTCATGCCTGTCCTGTTGTCATAAATGGACGGATAGATTGACGGATCGTTTTCCGTAGTTTCAAACCCGACGCCTACAAAATAGGAAAGCTTCTTGATCTTGCCGGAGGAAGTGATGTAGCTGTTGAAAGAGCCGAAGGAACCGGCCTCCGCAAAAATCCGGGTTACGGGATCGCCTTCCCCCTCCGGAGTATCCATCGCGACGACGCCTCCAATGGCGCCGGAACCGAAGACGGCGCCCTGCGCGCCTTTCACCACTTCCACATTGCCCACCGTAAAGAGATTGGTGATGCCCAGCAGCTTGTTGCCGGACATGTTGGCATCACTGATGCGCATGCCGTCAACCATGGTCAGGGTGTAGGTATCCTTGTTCATCCCGCGGATGACGGTGTTGCTCACGGAACCGCGCTGCCAGGTGCCGCCTCCGTCCAGCGTGAAAACGCCGGGCGTCTGGGAAAGGGCTCCCGTCAGGGTTTCAATGCCCGCCTTCTGGAATTCTTCCGGATTGATGATGGAAACGGACACTCCGGAGCGATTGTACGGCACGCCCACAAAGTGAGACGCCATGGTCAGTTCCGGCATAACCTGCATGGTTTCCGTCCTGACGGAGGGCTTGGAGTCTTCCTTTTTAGCGGACTCGGCAAGAGAGGACTGGCCTGCGAATGCGGCAAGGCCAACAGCAATTGCGCCCATTTGAAGGGCTTTCTTCGTATAAAGCATGGTTGTAGTGCCTTACGTTCGGTAACTCGCCGAACAGTTGGACAACCTCACAGGCTGGTTTCCTGGCTTGCGAGGCAGGCTCGCTTACAGTGGCGGTACCGCTCCGGACTCACACCGGTATTCCCCATTTATTTCCTGCCCGGCTACGGGCGTCCCTGAGGTCTGTAACCCTTCCCATAAGGGTTCATGGGACGGATAAAATACCAAAGAGACCGGTATGACAAGACAAAAAAATTTCTTTGAACATCCAGATGAATTGCAGCCGTTTTCCCTTTTCAGCGCATTGCTCTCCATCCCTCTTTTCCTCACGGGGCTTTCCATTTTTGTCTTGTCACTCCCGGCGCACACAGGACATGATGCGCTCATGACGCTCCTTGTTCCCACGTTCCCGCAACAGGGAAGATTTCCCGTCTCCGGCGAAGCTTCCGGCTACGAGGAATTCCGAACTTGCAAGGCGCTTCCTTTCTTTCTCCGGCGCGGACAACCCTTCGGTACGCCGGTTCCAATTACTGTGGCATGAACGTTTTTTCACATGGCGGAGATTTAAAATCCCTGGCGGAGGAGGCCTGCCGCCCGGAACGGGATATTTTGGACTTCAGCGTCAACCTGAGGCCGGAAGGTATGCCGGAGTTCATCGCTTCAGCATTGTGGAAGGCCATGGAAAACGCAGTACCCTACCCTTCTCCGGATGCGGCGGATCTGCGAGAACTGGCGGCGGTTCATTACGGGCTTCCTTCCGGCTGCTTCGTATTTGGAAACGGGGCCAATGAACTCATTCACGCTCTTCCGCGCGCATTAAACCTTAAACAGGCCGTCATTCCGGAACCCGCTTTTTCCGAATACAGGCTGGCCTGCCTGCGCCACGGCATGGATGTTCTTTCCATCCGGACGGAGGAACGGAATTCCTTTCTCCCGTCTCTTTGTCATCTGGAGGAACAGGCCGCAGACGGAAGCGCTGTTTTTCTGGCAAATCCCAGCAATCCGTCCGGCAGCCTGCTGGACGCAGCGGCCCTGCGCAGGGCTGTCCAGAGCCGCCCCGAAGTCCTCTGGATCATTGACGAATCTTTCATGGATTACGCAGAAGGAGCGGGATCGCTGCTCCGAGAAGCGGCTCTCCTTCCCAACCTGGTGGTTCTGCGCTCCCTGACCAAGTTTTACGGCATGGCCGGCGTCCGGTGCGGTTTTTCCATCTGTGCCGCTCCGCTCGCGGAGCGGCTGCGGCAATCCCTGCCCACCTGGAACGTGAATGCCTTTGCGGCGGAAGCGGCGAAGGCCGTGCTGAAACACCCCTCTTCCTGGGCAGACAGGGAACGCGCCCGGAACCGGGAACGCCGGGATGACCTGTTCCGCAGGCTTTCCTCCCTGCCGGGTGCCGCCGTACTCCCGTCCGAGGCCAACTTCCTGCTCTTCCGCCTGGCGGGGGCGCCTCATGGCCTGGCAGCCCGGCTCCTGAAAAAATACGGCATCGCGCTGCGCGACTGTTCCAATTATCCGGGACTGGAAACGGGCGGCTGGTTCCGCTCCGGCGTCCGCACGCCGGAGGAACACGCCCTGCTGGCAGAAGCTCTGCGCGCCGAACTGGCGGGAAACGGCCCTTCCATTATCCGTAAATCGCCCAGACCGGCCCTGATGATTCAGGGCACCTGCTCCGATGCGGGAAAAAGCGTGCTCACGGCAGCCCTGTGCCGCATTTTCCTTCAGGACGGCTACCGGGTGGCTCCGTTCAAGGCGCAGAATATGGCTCTCAACTCCGGCGTAACCGCTCTGGGAGAGGAAATGGGCCGCGCCCAGATAGTGCAGGCCCAGGCCTGCCGCATTGATCCGGATGCCAGAATGAACCCCATTCTTCTCAAGCCCCATTCCAATACCGGCTCCCAGGTGATCGTGATGGGGCGGCCCGTAGGCAGCATGGACGCGCGGGAATACTTCACGGCTAAAAGGCGCTTCTGGCCGGACGTATGCAAAGCATACGATTCCCTGGCGGATGAATATGAACTCATCTGCCTGGAAGGGGCCGGAAGCCCCGGAGAAATCAATCTGAAATCAGCAGACGTGGTCAACATGAACATGGCCCGCTACGCGCGTGCCAGGGTTCTGCTCGCCGGGGACATTGACCGTGGCGGAGTGTACGCCTCCTTTCTGGGAACGTGGATGACATTCGCCCCGTGGGAAAAAGAACTGCTGGCGGGGTTCGTGGTCAACAAATTTCGAGGAGATCCGGATCTGCTGGCCCCGGCGCACAGCTACATGCGGAACCGTACGGGCAAGCCTGTGCTGGGCGTCATCCCGATGATGCGGGACATCAACATTCCGGAAGAAGACCGCGCCACGCTGCCCCCTGGCCACGGGGAGCACGGGAAACATGCGGATTGCCTGGATGTGGTCGTAGTCATGCCCGCCCACGTCTCCAACTTCACGGACTTCGCCCCTCTGGCGGCGGAGCCGGACGTCCGGCTCCGCCAGGTGCGGACACGGGAGGAATGGGGAAATCCGGACCTGGTCATTCTGCCCGGCACTAAAAGCGTGGCTGCGGACCTGGCCTCTCTCCGTTCCGCCGGGCTGGAAGAACCCATCCGCCGTCATGCCGAAAAGGGAAAGTGGCTTCTGGGCGTCTGCGGAGGGCTGCAAATGCTGGGAACGGACATTCTGGACCCGCTGCACATGGAATCCCCGGAGGAACGCACGCCAGGACTGGGGCTGCTGGAACTTTCCACCACCTTCTCCTCAGCCAAAACCCTGATCAACGTGCGCCGGGCAAGCACGCCGCTGCCCGTTCCCGCCGCAGGTTATGAAATCCACCATGGCGTCACCATCCATCAAGAATCCACCACCCCCGTCATGTTCCGGGAAGACGGCTCCCCCTGCGGCTACGGCAAAGGCCGTATCTGGGCCACGTATCTGCACGGCATGCTGGACGGAGACCAATTCCGCCGCGCATTCATCAACATGGTCAGGAAAGATTCAGGGCTGAAAGCCAACCCAGCCCTGCACACCGCCTATGACCTGGACGGAGCGCTGGACCGCCTGGCGGACGTGGTCCGGAAACATCTGGACCTGAAAACCATTTACCGAGCTCTCCAACTGAAACGCTGACCCATGTTCCCGTGCCCGTTCATCCTGCCTGCGGCCTTCCTGCTGGATATTCTGGCGGGAGAACCGCCCAACAGGTTCCATCCCGTCTGTTTGATCGGCCGGTGCGCGCGCCGCATGGAAACACTGGCGAGGCAAAGGTGGGGAGGAACTTTTCATGCGGGAATGGCGGCAGCGCTGGCAACCTGCATTGCCGCATGGTTCGGCTGCGCAGCGCTCTTCCTTCCCTTTTCCTTGTTACCCTCCCCCTGGGCCCCCTGGATTCCGTCCGTTCTGGTCATTTACATCTGCATGGCCCCGCGCAGCCTGGCCGAGCATGCCCGGAAGGTGGAAAATGCCCTGCGCAGCGGGAACGCCGGAGAGGCCCGGCACTCCGTCTCCATGATCGTGGGACGGGATACGGAACGGATGGACGGCCACGGCATCGCCAGAGCGGCTATTGAAAGCGTGGCGGAGAACTTGACGGATGGCGTTTTTTCCACCCTGTTCTGGGCATCAGCAGGCTGCCTGGCAGGAGGCTCCTCGGGGCGGCTTCCGCCGCGCTGGCGCATCGTGTTTTCAACATCCTGGATGCCATGTGGGGGAAAAAAAATGACCGGTACAGACACTTCGGCACCTTTGCCGCACGCACGGATGACGCGCTCAACTTCATCCCCGCACGCCTTATTTTACCATGTATTTCCTTTTCCGCCCTGATGGTGAAAGGAACCTCCGCCCGGAGGGCGCTCACCATGGGATGGGCCTTCCGGAATGCCCACGCCAGCCCCAATTCCGCATGGAGCGAAGCGGCCTTCGCTGGAGCGCTGGGCCTCCGTCTCGGGGGTCCGGTCTCTTACAAGGGAATTCCTGCAAACTACCCCTGGATAGGAACAGGGAGAACCAAAGCCTCCGCCAGCGACCTGGCCCTGGCCATTCGGCTCATGTGGACGACTGCCGTCACGGGTACGCTGGCGTTCACTCTCCTTCTTCTCTTCATCCCCCGCCTCTGACCATCATGAACAAACTGCATATCCCCCCGCTGGACGAACAGGCCGCAAAAGCGGCCCTGGAACATCAGAAAATTCTGGCCAAGCCTCCCCTTGCCCTGGGGAAACTGGAACCCGTGGCCATCCGTATTGCCGCCATGACCGGCAATCCCGCGCCGCGCCTGAAGGACAAGGCCGTGGTCCTGTTCGCCGCGGACCACCACATTGCCGACCACGGCCTCAGCCTGACATCCACGGACGTCACCTACATCCAGACCCGCAACTTCCTTCAGGGCGGAGGCACCATCAACGCCTTTACGCGCAACGCGGGAGCACGCCTTTCCGTAGTGGACGTGGGCGTCAATTACGACTTCGGCGATCTGCCGGGGCTGGTCAAAAGAAAAGTCATGCACGGCGCCAACGACTTCAGCAAGGAGCCGGCCATGACGCGGGAACAGGCCCTGGAATGCCTGCAAGTGGGCATTGACATGGCCCGTGAAGAAAAAAACACAGGGCTGGACATTGTGGCTGCCGGAGAAATGGGCATTGGCAATACCACCCCCTCTTCCGCCATCGTGGCCGTGCTCACGGGCACCCCTGTGGAAACCGTGACGGGACGCGGTTCCGGTGTCAGAGGAGAAGTAATCCGCAAAAAAATAAAACTCATCGAACAGGGAATCACCCTGAACAAGCCAGACCCTTCCGATGCCATCGACGTGCTGGCGAAGGTGGGAGGACCGGAAATAGGAGCCATGGCCGGACTGATGCTGGGGGCGGCCTCCCTGCGCGTTCCCATCGTCATTGACGGCTTCATTGCCGGGGCGGCCGCAGCCATCGCCCAGGGCATTCGCCCGGAAGCGGCGCAATACTTCATCGGCTCCCACAACTCCGCGGAACCGGGGCATAAGCTCATTATGGACCACATCGGCGTCACCATGTACATGGACCTGGGCCTCTGCCTGGGAGAAGGCACGGGGGCCGCCCTGTTCTTTCCCCTGCTGGACGCCGCCACGCGCGTACTTTCTGAAATGAAAACCCTGCCGGAACTGGACATCACCGTTCCGCGCTGACCCTTTCTTCCCTGTATCCATGGCTGTCATCACTACCATCCGCTCCGCCTTCGGCTTCCTGACCCGGCTGCCCGTTGGGCCGTGGCCGCTGCAAAATGACCTGAACGGAATTTCCGCCTGGCTACCGCTGGTTGGCCTGGTGGTGGGGGGGGCTTGCGGGCGGCCTGACATGGACGGCAACCCTGCTCTTCCCCCCCCCCTGGTCTGCGGCATTATCGGCTGTGCCTGCTGGGTAGCCGTCACGGGCGGCCTGCACCTGGACGGAGTAGCGGACTGCGGAGACGGGCTTCCCATTGAAGTATCCCGGGAACGCAGGCTGGAAATCATGAAAGACTCCCGTCTGGGAACCTTCGGCGGCACGGCCCTGTTTTTCAACCTGGCGTTCAAGGGAGCCGCCCTGGCGACTCTGGCGGCCCACGGCACCTGGGAACTTCTGCTCACGGCGTGCGCTCTGGCAGGATTGCTTGCCCGCAGCCAGATATTCATCGCCATGCGCTTTCCGGGCGCACGCCCCGGCGGCATGGGGGAAGCGTTCAAGCAGGGAACGCGCCCCGGGCACGCCCTGGCTGCTGCAGCCGTCACCCTGGCTGCCTGCGCTCTGGCAGGATGGAACGGGCTGTACGCCCTGCTCTCCGCCCTGGCCGGCTCCATGGGCCTGCTTCTATACGCGCGCCGCCGCCTGGGCGGCGTTACCGGGGATGTATTCGGCTGTACCGTGGAATGTACGGAATGGCTCGTCCTGCTCACCTTCTGCACTTTATGAAAACTCCACACAAATGCCGCGTTCCAGGCCTCAACATCGGATGCACCTCCTTTATCATCCCGGACTACTACGTGCCCGCCATCAGGGAATGCGTCCATTACGCGGATGATGTCGCTCTGCTCCTGCTGGAAGCCGGAGAATGCGGAAAGGAACTCATTACCCCTGCGGAAATACGGGAACTGGCCGGAATCGCTGCAGATGCCGGGGTTACCTGGAACGTCCACCTGCCCACGGACGGCGGCTTCGCCACGGAAGAATCAAGCCGCCGTTATACGGAAAACATCATTCGCGCCATTGACCTGACACGGGAACTGGAACCCCACACCTGGGTCATGCATGTGGTCACGGACCATATTCCCGGTCCTGATATGCGCCCCCATCTTACGGAATGCGAAACGGAACGAATCCTCCGGAGTCTGGAACAAATCACGCCCCACCTCCCCGCACCGGAATGCCTGGCCCTGGAAAATTTGGAACGCCATCCGACCGACTATCTGGACAAACTGGTAGCCGCTACACCCCATTCACGTTGCTTTGACATAGGCCATGTCTGGAAAGAAGGCTTGCGGCCGGAAAAACTTCTGCCGCTCTGGCTGCCGGACATACGCATGTGCCACCTGCACGGGCTGGAAAAACGGGACCACAAATCCCTGCACCACATGCCTGCCGCTACTCTGGACGCCATTCTGCACCCCATGTGGGACCTCCATTTCTCCCCTCTTATTACGCTGGAAGTCTTCAGCCTGGATGACTTCCTGAACTCCCACCAGGCTATGCTGGAATCCCATGAACGTTACATCACCAAACACTGACGCCAATACCGCACGCATGGCGCTCGTCCTGGGCGGCATCAGAAGCGGCAAAAGCCAATACGCTGAACAAATAGCCGCCGGATTCGGGGAAAAAATCCTGTACGTCGCCACGGCGGAAGTCTGGCCCGGGGCCGGCTCCATGGAATACCGCGTGCGCAAGCACCGGGAACGCCGTCCTGAAAGCTGGCTCACGCTGGAATGTCCCCGTCATGTAGCTTCTGCCGTCGGGGAATCCGGCTTGCTGGACCAGGTGGACGGCGTCATTCTGGAATGCGTCACCTTGCTCGCCTCCAATACCCTGTACGCCCAGAAGGACCCCACGGACTACGAGCCGTTCCAGGAAGCGCTGATTGAGGAAATAGAAGCTTTGAAAAAGCTCATCCGCCAATCCCCCGTGCCATGGGTGCTTGTTTCTTCTGAAACCGGCATGGGCATCAGCCAGTCAGATGCGGAAACGCGACACTACTGCGACGGGCTAGGCATTGCCAACCAACTCCTTGCCAAAAGCGCGGATGAAGTCTACTTCATGGTGGCGGGACTGCCCCTGACCGTGAAAAAAAGCTGAAACGCCCGGAGAGCGGTTCTCCTGTTAGTCAGGAAAAGAAAACGCCGGAGATTAAGCGTACCATCCCCCCTTGTGCCATGTTGGTTCCGCTTTCATCATCCATGAAAAGCTCTTCCGGGAAGTTCGCGGCACAGGCGGGGAATAAAAAGGAAATCCGGTGTTCGGCCGGGACACCATACCTCAATCGTCAACGCTGGTCTGAACCGAACCATCTCCAGAGTTTGGGAGCCGAAACCTTCTACCGCCTGGAACAGAAGGAACACATGGTCAACCAAAGCGTTAACGCTGCCGTGCATTGCTCATTCCAAACATTTATTTCCATCCGGAAACATGACGGAGGGAATCCACAGAAAAATCCCTCCGTTTTTTCAGCAGCTCACCATATTCCACAGGAAATTCTTGACTCTCCGGCCCTCTTGCCTCTTAATTCTTTCGCTTCACGTGCCGTCGTGGCGGAATGGTAGACGCGCTCGACTCAAAATCGAGTTCCAAAAGAGTGTGGGTTCGAGTCCCACCGGCGGTACCAATCAATAAACCCTGGGAGCTAAACGCTCCCAGGGTTTTCTATTATCAGTCGATAACGCTTCATTTCTCAAAGAGACTTCCCCGTAGTAATTTCAGGAAGGAATGAGACGGACTTCCGCACCCAGTCCGCGTCAGACAATGATCTGGCGGTGAAGTCCCGCTCCCCGTAAAGGTTCGAAAAACCATGGACAAACAACCTTTTGACCGGATTGCTCATGAGCGCTGCGCTTAATCGCGGGCGATCAGAGAAATGGTTCATACCGCTTTTTCCACCGTCGGATTTTTTAAATCAGCATTTACTCCCGGCCTTATGCCGCCGCGGGCAGACAATCCCGGAGCGGCTGCTTTAAAAGTTTGTGTCACCAGGGCGTGTTCGTCTGATACCTCTATTGTATCAGTGGGAGCTATAAAAAAATATTGTCCGGGGTTTTCCGTTTCCAGGATAACCAGAGAAGAAGCGTCGCTAAGAAGCGCATGGATAGTACACGCAGCCGTACAAGTCAGCGCATAGGATGCGCCCGGTATGGTATTCACTTTCATCAAGCAGATTTAGTGCCGGAAACGGGAGAAAAGTCATCCATGCTGATACGTGCACATTTCCTGCCGGAAATATGGAGGAAAGTGAGAAAAGGGAGGTAATAAATGGCCCTGCCTAACAAAATACGTAATAAAATATTTATCTTAAATGAATTAAAAATAATTACAAACCACCTGAAGCCGTACCGCTCAGGAATGTAATGCATTGATAACACTATATCATTTATACATTATCCGCCCACTTTACCTCATCAAAAAAAGACCAGTAGCTTAAATCCTAAAACGATTTACAGAATATCAACAACTTGCAACAACACCAGATCTCCTTTCGGATTCTGCGGGCCAGGCAATCCCTACAATTGGCTCGAATTCACGCAATGCGATACGTATATACAAGAGTATGACTTCGTTGCCAGCTTCTTCATTGGTTGAAACAGTAGCCAATAAAATCAAACAGATGATTCTCAGCGGCAGCCTGGTCAATATCCTGCCCGGAGAAAGAGAACTCGGGCACAGGTTATCCGTAGGCAGGGAAACCATCAGAAAGGCCCTGGCCCTTCTGGAAAGGGATGCATGGATTGCCCCCCCACGCATCAAGGTTCCGCGGCGCATCCTGAAAACTACGGAAGAAGAAACGGTTAAAAATATCTTTTGCCATCCGGTTCAGGAAAAAAAAGAAATTCTCGGGTTTCTGACGCCCCAGCCCCTCAAAAGGCTGGCTCAAAGCGTATTGGCGGAAATATATACCATCTCCAAAATTCTGGAGGAAGACGGCATCAGCGTCCGTATCTTTGAAGCTCCCTGGATCTTAGGCAACAATCCGGACAAGAGGCTTGCCAAGCTGGTTACCAAATCCGAATGCGTCTGCTGGATACTTCACCGTTCCTCGGAGCAAACCCAGCTCTGGTTCAAGACGCACCGCATCCCCTGCATTGTGCGCGGCACCTCCTACCAGAGCAGCAACCTTCCCTATCTGGACCGCCACTGGGCGGCCACCACGCATCATGCGGCGCAGCATCTTTGGAACAAGGGGCATCGAACGGTAGGCCTGTGCCTGCCTCCTGATCCGTTGAAGGGCCACCAGCTCATGCAAAAAGGTTTTTTCAGCTTTGCGGAACAGGGATGGAATCCCATCCTGGTTCCCACCCCGTTTGAAACGCCGCTCTTCTTTGAATATCTGGCCAAAGCGTTTAAAGAACATCCGGATATGTCCGCCCTGGTAGCCACACGGGGCAACCAGATCGTTCCCATTCTTTCCTGGGTGGAAGCCCGTTCGCTGAGCATTCCGGATCAGCTCAGCCTGGTCAGCCTGACGTATGAACCCTTCATGGAACGCCTGCTGCCCACGATCACCTATTATGAAGAGAACCAGACAAAAACGGTTCACAAGCTCATACGGATGCTCCGCTCCCTGACAGCCGGGAAAAATATCAAGAGCATTTCCGTCATTCCGGAAATATACCCCGGCCAATCCGTTTCCCTGCACGCACCTTCCGCATAATGCCTTTTTCCGGAAAGGAAAGAATCAAGGGAACAAGAGCACCAACAGTAAAATATCCTGGCAGCAGGCAAAGAAGAATTCCTCCAGAAGACAGAATCTTCTTTCCAGAAACGTATCAGGGATATCCCCGCCATGATTGTTTCCGTACTTCCACGCTCTGCACGTTTTTTCCTCTTTTCATGGCTGCTTTGCTCCCCTGACGGTCTTTCCGGCGCCACCCCTGCATGCGGATGAAATCAACGTCATCCTTATCGGCGGCCAGTCAAACGCCACAGGGCAAGGATATGTCAACAACATTCCTCCCTGCTTCAAGACGGATAAACGGATTCTTCTGTACTATTCCGGCTCCCTCAAAGGGACAGGACCGGCAGAACAGCTTGTTCCCTTGAGCCCGGCATCCGAATCCCCCGACCGTTTTGGCGTGGAACTAAGCCTGGGAACAGTGTTGCAGAAAAAATTCCCGCAAAAAAATGGGCCATCATCAAACACGCCCGGAGCGGAAGCAACCTTTTCCGGCAATGGAACCCAGGAAAAACTTCTCAGGATAAGCAGGGGGAAGAATACGTCAAACTGATCCGTACCGTCCGCAACGGAATGGAAGCCCTGAAAAAACAGGGACATGCTCCTGTCCTGAAAGCCATGGTGTGGCAACAGGGGGAAGGAGACGCAAGGGACATTGCCAGCATCAAAAACGCTCTGTCTTACGGCGCCAACCTGAACAACCTGATTAAACGCATCAGAGCGGATCTGGAAGCCCCCGGTCTGGCCTTTATCTACGGCCGCGTTCTTCCCGTGCCCGCTCCGGCCCGTTTTCCGGGCAGGGAAGAAGTGCGGCAGGGGCAAAAGGATGTGGCGGAAGAATTCCGTACCTCCCTCTCCGTCAACAATGCGGTTTATGTCCCCGCAGACGATCTCCAGCTGCGCAGCGTGGACTTCTGCACCCCCTATCCCACGGATACCGTCCATCTGGGCACGCATGGAATTCTGGCCCTGGGAGAACGCTTTGCCTCCGCACTGAAAAAGCTCTGGAGACAAAAAAACTGACACCCCGGCTCTTTTTTCTTCCCCACTTTCTCCAGCCCCGCCAGCCCCATCCGGAAAACCAATAATGTTTGACATCCCTCCGGGCTACGGATAGGTTTGACTATCATTTCATTTCCTGCCTCCAACGCCGTTGAAAGGGGGCGCAACACAACTCTCTCATCCATTATTGCCCATGAACCCATTGAAAGGAGCATGCATCATCGGCCAGTCCGGTGGCCCCACCGCCGTCATCAACGCCAGTGCGCTGGGAGCCATTCAGTCCGCCCTGCAAAGCGAACAGGTCACGCGCGTGCTGGGAGCCGCCAACGGGATTGAGGGAGTGCTCAAAGAACGCCTGTTCGATATGGCTCGGGAAGACCCCGGAGAATTGGAATTGCTCAAATATACCCCGGCATCTGCCCTGGGTTCCTGCGCTACAAGATGGCAGCCCCATCCGTGGATGATACGGATTACCGCCGTCTGCTGGAAATATTCCGAAAATACGACGTACGCTACTTTTTCTACAACGGGGGCAACGATTCCATGGATACCTGCAACAAGATATCCAAATTCATGCAGCAATCCGGTTATGAATGCCGCGTCATCGGAATCCCCAAAACCATTGACAATGACCTTCACGGCACGGACCACTGCCCCGGCTTCGGCTCCGCCGCCAAATTTATCGCTACCTCCTGCATGGAAGTTCACCAGGACCTCCGCGTGTACGACAAGGGACGCGTCACCATTGTGGAAATCATGGGCCGCCACGCCGGCTGGCTGGCCGGATCCGCAGCCCTGGCCACGTATGCGGGAGCAGGTCCGGACTTGGTTTACCTTCCGGAAGTTCCCTTCCGCATGGAGGAATTCTGGCAGGATGTGGACCGGATTTACAGGCAGAACGGCAGCTGCATGGTCGCCGTCTCGGAAGGCGTGCAATATGCAGACGGCCGCTTTGTTGCGGAATCCGGAGACAGGGACGTCTTCGGCCATACGCAGCTGGGAGGCCTGGGAGCCATGCTTGCGGAATCCGTCAAGCGGCAAACCGGGGCCAAAGTCAGAAGCATTGAACTCTCACTCCTCCAGCGCTGCGCCTCCCATGTCGCCTCCAAAACGGATATCGATGAAGCGTATATGGCGGGAAAAGCCGCCGTGGAAGCCGCCATTTCCGGCCAGACGGATAAAATGGTAGCCTTTGAACGAATCACGGAGAACGGCATTTATTCCTGCAAAACTAAATTGATAGGTCTGGGAGAAGTGGCCAATGTGGAAAAACTTGTTCCCCGCGAATGGATCAACGCCCGCGGCAATGGCGTGGAACAGCCGTTCATTGATTACGTTCTTCCCCTGATCCAGGGAGAAACGGCCATGCAAAAGGAATATTCCCTGCCCCCGCTTCGCGAAACTCAGGAAAGTGCCGGCAAAGCCGGAACAGCGGTAGCAGTTTCTTCAGGGAAGCGTTTTTCCTCATCAACCCGTCCGGAACTGCCTGCCCCACGCTCTTGCAGGTAAAATCCGGCCGGGGCTCTTCTCCCCGCCCGGTCTCTTGAAAAGGATGAAGGAAAAGCCGGCGTAGCGGTTTCATTCATAAACGGGAAAAAACATTTCCATGGCAAGAATACTCTTTTCCCCTTATCCATAACACACAGTTTTACCATTTCGGAATCCTCCGCTTATAGAAAACCGCATCTTTTTCACCAAAAGAAAATGGAGTCGGTTTTTCCCATATTTGTTTATGGGACAATGCTTTTTAAACATATCAAAAACAAATAGAAAGAAACAGGTAAACAAAAAATCTTGCAGGCAAGGATGGAAAAAGGCTAGAATAATAAAGGAGTTCAACATTCAGCTTCTATCGTTTCGCGGCGCAAAACTGCTTGTTTCCGGATACTTTTCAGGAAATCGGCATGGAATCGCTCCCCGCTTGCCTATCCAAGTTTTTCCCGCATGCCATGCTCGATTATCTGTTTCAACATTTTTATTCAACGCTGGCCATCTTCTCTTTTTGCATTGCCATTCTGATTCTGAGAGCCCTCGGCAAACGCAGCATTTTCTGGATTCCCGTCTCCACGGCCCCTTTAGGCTGCATAACCTTTCTGGCTGTCTTTCTCCTGCTGACGGCGTTCATTATTGGAACATTCGGCTTTTTCACCACAATTCCCATAGCGGAAAATCTGGCTTTTGCCCTGGCATGGCTGGCAGCCATGGCTGCCGCTCTGACCGTTATTTCACGCCTGACCGGCTATTACCTGCGGCAGGAACCAGCCGCAGGCAGGCATTATCCGGAGGAATATGGAAAAATGCTGTCAGCCCAGCTCCGGAACAAAGGCATCCTGCTATTCGCCATCATCGGCATCATCAGCTGCGCCATTGACATCATTACGTTCCCCTTCCCAATTCCGGAACTCCCTCCGGGGTCGCCCCTGTCTGCCGCCACCATGATTCCCCTGCCGCCGGAAGTACCTTTTGAAGTATGCATCTCCTCCCGTGTTACGACCAGGTTTTCCGGAGAATGCGACTTTGACGCGACCGTCCGGAAAAAGGGTGGCGGCAAACACGTTTTCCCCGCCATTTTGATCAATCCCGGAGGGAGAAGCGCCGTTACCATTTACAGGCTGTGGCCGGAGGACAAGCATCATCAAGGCAGCCTGATTTTCACTAACGGAATACAAAGCTGCCTGCTTAATATGGATACCATGCAGATGAAGTCCCTGAACGGCCCCGCTTCCAATTATCCTCCTCCCTCCAGTGAAGACCTGTCCGGAGAAGATATGAATCTCCGCCTGGAAACGGTAGGACTGTACAGGGGGCTTTCCTTCGTACGCGGAGCGGAACACTCGGCTACAACGCGTTCTTATATTCTGAAAATTCTGGAAAACATGCAGGCGCGGGCGGAACGCCTTAAAGAAGCCACTGACAGGACTCTTCCGAATCCTTAACCAAGTAACAAGCGGGCTTACTGTTGACTCAGCCAGAATGCTTCATCCCCGGCGGCGAATTTTCAACTATTCCTTTTCCCCGTGCCGGATGCCCAGGGCATCCAGAATTTTTTCATACCCCGTCAAACGCCTCCGGAAATCCTGAAAATTTTTATCCTCCTTCCGGGTCCACCCCGTCTCCGCATAAGCGGCAATACGGGGGAAATACATGACGGTGCAGTTTCTCCACGTCCGCAATCCATTCCGTCCAGACCTGGCAACCCAGCCCGATGACATTCTTCTGTTGCTCCGGATTCAATCCCGCAAAAACGGGCTCAAAAGAATAGGACTTGGACAGAGGGAGCTTGTCATACCCTTTGTTAATGTAAGTCATGTGGGAAGTGGAATTCACCACCTGGCGGCCTTCCCTGATCGCCTTGGCGGCAATTTTATCGGACCCATACCAGAAATGAATGATAGCACTTGCATCCAGCTTGCCGAGCGCCGCTCCCCGGCCGCCGTCATTGTGCACGTCGGACCCCAGGATTTCATTCCACCCCATCATCCGGCGCCCCCTCTCAGCCAGCATGCCGGAAATCCGATTCGTAAACATGATTTGAAGGTCGGGAAAAGTCTTAATGCCCTTTTTCTTCATGAACGCTTCAATGTGGGGCACGCCTTCCCAGTACTTTTTGTACCGCACCTCGTCACCGCCGATGTGAATGATACCTCCGGGAAACAGGGAAGCCAGCTCTGTCATGATGTCTCCCAGGAACTGGTAGGCACGTTCGCTGGTGGGATCAAACGCCGCTCCGTCATTGAAACTCACGGGCACTTCCGCGAGAGGCCTGGCGGACAATTTCAACTTCGGATAGGAAACGATGGCGGCGGCGGAATGGCCCGGAATATCTATTTCAGGAACAATCGTTATATTCCTGTCGGCCGCATACCGGACAATGCGCTTGACCTGTTCCTGCGTATAAAAACCTTCATGGGGCCTGCCTTCATACTTGCCGCTCCCCCACGTCTCTATCTCCGTATCTCTTCTCTTGCCTCCCACGGATGTCAGTTTGGGATATTTTTTAATCTGGATGCGCCATCCGGCATCATCCGACAAATGCCAGTGCAGGACATTCATTTTCAGGAGCCCCATTTGGTCAATCAGCCTCTTCACCTCCTCCTCTCCAAAAAAATGCCGTGCTTCATCCAGCATAAAGGCTCGCCAGGCAAAACGGGGATAATCCAATATGGAAAAAGGCTTCACCGCCACATTCCAACTTACGCTCTTTTTGTCCACGCCATTGTTGAAAAAGGCGGCAGGCAGCATCTGCGCCAGACTTTGCCCTGCATAATAAACTCCTTTGGGAGTCGCGGCGCTGATGACGATATTTCCGGGAGCCGCTTCCAAACGGTATGCCTCCGGCCCGTACTGCTTCAGGGCAGCGTCCTTCACAACGCGGATTATTCCCGTACCGCCAGCCCCGTCCAAAGCCAATCCGGTTCCGCGTGACAAAAACTGCTGCAACAAGTGAGCCTGGCGCCGGAACTCCCCGTCCTTCTCCTTGCATACAATGCGCATTCCTTCATCCAGCTTCACGGGCGTTGCCGCCCCCTTGGCCTCCACCCTCACGGACACAGGCCGGGGTATTATCTGATCCTGAGCATTCACGACCGCGCCGCATAAGCCGGAAAACAGAAAAAGAAACACATGGGAAACATGTCTGAACATCATGTTCAATATACACTGTTTTTCCCAGGAATCTTTCCTTTTCTCCCCTGCTTCTCTTCCACCCGTCAAAACCGGGGTGCAACCTCCTCTCCACGATGTGCCGTCGAGCCGGGCCGCCTGAAATGCCATCAGGCTCCCCTTGCCTTCCTTTTACCGGCGGCGTATGATGGGCATCATGAAAAAAGACGACACCCCGGGCCTGTTTTCCGCCTTCGCGGACCGCCCTCTGGCGGACCGCCTGAGGCCGTCCGCACTGGAAGACATCATGGGCCAGGATCATCTGCTGGGGGAAGGAGGACCTCTCCGGCTCATGGCGGACTCCGGCAAGATGACCAGCTTTATTCTGTGGGGGCCGCCCGGCTGCGGAAAAACCACGCTGGCGCGCATTCTGGCGACGCGCACGTCCATGCATTTCGCAGCTCTCTCCGCCGTCTTCTCCGGCATGGCGGATTTGAGAAAAGCCTTTGACGAAGCGGCCAGGCGCAGGGAATACGGCCATGGGACCCTCCTGTTCGTGGATGAAATACATCGGTTCAACCGCGCCCAGCAGGACGGTTTTCTGCCATATGTGGAAAACGGAACCGTTACGCTGGTGGGGGCCACTACGGAAAACCCCTCCTTTGAACTGAACAGCGCCCTCCTCTCCCGCTGCAAAGTCTTTGTCATGCACTCCCTGGACGCCCCGGCTCTGGAAAGCATCATTGAACGGGCGGAAACCCTTCTTCAGCGAGAACTGCCGCTCGCGCCGGAAGCGCGCGCCACCCTGATAGAACTGGCAGACGGAGACGGACGCTACCTCATTAACCTGATGGAAAGCGTCTTTGACCTCTGCAAGCCCGATGAAATGCTGGGCACGGACGCACTGCTGAAAATTGTCCAGCAGCGCGCCCCGGTTTACGACAAGGACCGGGAAGGCCATTACAACCTCATCAGCGCCCTGCATAAATCCCTGCGGGGGTCGGATACGGACGCAGCCCTGTACTGGGCCGCACGCATGCTCGAGGGCGGGGAGGACCCTCTCTACCTCCTGCGCCGCCTGACCCGCTTCGCCATGGAGGATATCAGTCTGGCGGACCCTGCCGCACTTCAAATGGCCATTGCCGCGTGGGACACTTATGAACGCCTGGGCTCTCCGGAAGGAGAGCTGGCGATTGCTGAACTGATTATTTACCTGGGCTGCGCCCCCAAATCCAACAGCGCCTACACCGCGTGGGGAGCGGCACGGAAAGCGGCACGGGAATACGGGTCCCTGATGCCCCCGGCACACATCCTCAACGCGCCCACCAAACTAATGAAGGAACTGGGCTATGGAAAGAATTACGCATACGATCATGACGCGCCGGACGCTTTCTCCGGGCAAAACTACTTTCCGGACAACATGCTCCGCCGCCGGTTCTACAGGCCGCCGGAACGGGGTTTTGAACGGGAAATCAATAAACGCCTGGCCTATTGGGACAAACTGCGCCGCCAGCGGACGGAAGAAGACGCCGGAAACTCCGGTACGCGCAGTAACAGGAAAAAGCCTCCTGTTCCGGAAAAACGGGAACCCTCATGACGCATCCGCCGGCCATACGGCCACTTCCGCAATTCCCTGCCCCGGAGACAGACGGATGCGTACGTACCTGGCGCCGGTCCCTTCCGGACACATTGCGGTCAGCTCCGTCCCATCCTTGCGCAAAACGGCTTTAATGTCCTTCCAGCTATTTCCGTCCCTGCTGACCTGAACCGCGGGAGCCGGCCCCTTCCAGCTTCCGGCGGCCTTCACCTCCACCCGGTCCAGGCGGAATTCAAACTCCATGTCCAGCTGCCACCACGGCGCTTTGTCTTCCTCGGACGGATGCCATGCGGAAACATCGTCACCGTCGGAAGCCCTCATCGCCTCCTGAAATCCGGAGGAAGCGGAACAGGGCCTCAATACAGCCAAATTGGCTTTCTCTCCGGATTCGGGCCGTCCGTACCGCGCCAGCTGGATATCCCTCTCCTTTGCGCTAAAACGCTTGTAGGGCCTTTCCCGCGTTTCCGCGCTCCTGCCCGCTACGTAAGCCGGAGCATTCCGGCAAACGATTTGGAGGCTATCCCCCTTCAATCCGGGAGAAGACGCCCTGATCACTGTCTTCCCGGCATAATAAGACCGGAACTCAATCGCCGCACAGCCGTCAATCAAATCAATATCCGTTCCGGGCGTGAACGTAATGCTTTTGCCGGTAGGGAACTCCCCGGGACCCGATACCACCGTAAGCGTCACCGGCACGGCATTGGATATCTGCCTTCCGGCGGCGTCCGCCACTTTCACGGTCACATGCACATCGTCCGTGCCGTCCGCCGGGCTGATAACCTTCTTGTCCGCGGACAGTTTCACCTGTGCCGGAGTCCCCTCTACAGGCCACTCCGGAGGAGGAATATTCCTCAACGCATTCCTGTACCAGTACCAGGCCCGCTTGGGAATGCGGAAGTAATCCACAATGCCCATGCGCCCTCCGGAAGGCCAGATGCTGCCGTGGTCAAAGCCGCACCAGACCGCCTCTCCCACGCGCCAGGGATAGCAAATCCCCGCTTCCTTATCCTTCTTCATATCCCCCCAGCCCGGCGCATACGCCCCCGGCCTCCGGCAGCTCACGGAACCATACTCCGTCACCATGCTGGGCCTGCCGGGCGTCTTCACATGGGAACCGTCCCCCGTTAAAGGCGGCCATGTCCCCCAGCTTGTCAAAATTTCTGCGCTGCCCGCCCCCGGCGCACACGGGGCGCGTCGGGTCCAACTCCTTCACCAAGGTAATGAGCCTGTTGCACAAAGCCCTGGCCTCCGGCGCATGCCTGGTAAAAAACGGTTCATTGCTGATGCTCCAGATGACGATGGAAGGATGATTGCGGAATTGAAGCACCATCTCCCTCACCTGGCGCATGCAGCTTTCCTCAAACGCAATACGATCCTTCTTTTCCGCAGGATAGGCATCGCAATTCCAGTATCTGTCATGCTCCTTGAACCCGCCCATTCCCCAGAAAATACCTTCATTCAGCATGCACATGCCCTCCCGGTCGCAAGCATCCAGAAAAGCCTGGGAATGAGGGTAATGGGAGCCGCGGATGAAATTAAACCCGGCGTTCTTCATCAGCCGTACATCACGGCGGGCCCCGGCGTCCGTCACGGCATCCCCCCACCCGGCGTGGTCCTGGTGCACATTGGCCCCCTGCAGATAAACAGGTTTCCCGTTAATCAGCATGCCCTGGTCCGCCGTCAGCTCCAGAGTACGGAAACCCAGGGGATTTTCAGCCCGGTCCAGCACCTTCCCCTTCTCGTCCAACAATTCCGTCGTCACACGGTACATATTGGGGGCCGCAGGGCTCCACAACCTGGGAGAAGCCAGAGGAGGCAGGTCAGCCTGTACGCGAGAATCTTCCCCGGCCCCCAGTTCCGCGCCCTTCTCTCCCCGCAGCACCACGCAGCCGCTTTGCTCATCCCGCACAGTATGCCGCACCGTCACTTTCCTCACTGTCCCGGTATCATTCTTCACTTCCGTCAAAATCCGGACCTTCCCGCGGGCCTCCGTCACCTCCGGCGTCTGAACCCATACTCCGTGCGCGGGCAAATACACGGGAGAACACACGTGCAGATGCACGTTCCGGTACAGTCCTCCGGAAAAAGTATGCTCCCCCGCCCGAGGCGCAATGCGGGGGCTCCAGCGGTTATCCACCCGTACCTCCACCCAGTTCTCGCCGGGCTTCAGGAAAGGCGTCAAATCCGACCGGAAGGCCGTATACCCCCCTTCATGCCTTCCCGCAGTCTTCCCATTCACCTTCACCTCCGCCACCTGGAAAGCTGCGCCGCAATCCAGAAACACCTTCTTCCCCTGCCATTCCTCCGGCATGACAAGCTTCCTGCGGTAGGAGCCGAACCCCGTGTAAAAGGAATCGGACATAAAGTAGGGCAGACTGAACGTATGGGGCAGATGAACCGTCTGCCAGCCGCTCTTTCCGGGCTCGTCCTCAAGCCGGAACTCCCAGCCGCGATTCCAGATCATCCTCCCGAACAGGGGTGAAGCTTTTTCCGCAGAGGAAACGCCTGTTTCCGCTCCGGCCATGGAAAAACACAGGGCAGCGCCCAGCATGCAGGCCATCATCTTGCGCATGCGTATGTTACCATTCCGCCATGTTCTTTCTTTCATTAAAAAAACATTTCCGCACCCTGAAAAGCCCGCAACAACAAGCCGTGCACCTCGGAAAGGGCGCACGGCTGGAAAACTTCTCCATCCGGGAAGCAGTGCAAAACGCCTGCCGCTCCGTTATTGGGTAATGATATTCAGCTCCGCAACGGTGGCGCTCTGTTCCCCGCCCCTCACCGGAGACCGGGCGTCAAGCTTAAAGTAGCGGGCCTCCACAGGCCTGCCGAAGTCGATGCGCTGAACAGCCGGATCCTTCCGGATATAGTGGTAGGAGAACTGGCCTTTTTTCACTTCCCTCCAATTCCGACCGTCATCGGAAACGGAAAACGTGTACTGGCTGATGAGGCCCTTGTCCTTGTCCATTCTGGGCGTGTAGATAAATCCGGTAAACTTCATTCTGGTTCCCATATCCACGGCAATGGAGTGGGGGAACCCCGGCAGGCCGTTCGTATAGGACGTATGCCAATAGGTATCCGGATTCCCGTCAATGGCAAAATGGGCGAAACCGGTATCCGGCTCTTCCGAAGAAGCGCTTAGAATTTTCCATTCGCCCTGCCCCTTGACGAGGGGGAATTTCCTCTCTCCGGGAGACGTGGAAGGAACCTTGCCGGACTTCATGGAGGCAGCCCAGGCCCTCACTTCCCCTTCGGGAAGTTTGAAGGGATTCCGGTACGTTTTTTCCGGCCCCTTGTTGACGGAATACTTTATCTCCGCCTCGGGCGTAGAGGAAGTCAGACTGACCATGCCGTCCCCATCCCGTTCAATGACAGGGGAATGGGGAACGGCCAGCCCCGTGCGCGCCAGATTCAGCAGGGCGGATGAGGGAGCCAGCACAAACCCCAGGGCTGTGGCCCCGCTCAATGTCTGGTACTTGACCAGCGGACGGGGCCCGCAGGAAGAGCCGCCCAGCCCCATCTGGAAAGCATCCAGATTCACAATCACTTTATTTTTCTCCGGCAGCCTGTCCAGGCTCCTGGCATCGTTAAGCTCCTTCGGCGTATAACGCAGGACGGAAACCTCCAGCGGAGCCCTGGGAGAGGCGGCCCCCACCCACAGAGCCTGGTCCTCCTGGGGTTTGGACAAGGCTATCCAGTCCGTTTCCATGCGGTTGCCCATATCCTGGGGCCGGGAATAAGCAAAAAACATATCGTCCACGGAAGTGCGGAAAATGTCCTTCCAGCAGCTCGTGCGGCGGTCCCGGTAATTATCCCACGGTCCCAGCCCCAGGTACTCTACCCGGTCATACGCGGCAGGCATCCCGAAAGTGACGCCCAGCCGAAGGAGTTCTTCTCCCTTGGCGGAGGGATACATTCGGACGGAAGCATTGATAATGCCGTTGCCGAAAACCGTCCACGCGACTTCCCCGGAAAAGGCAAGCTCGGAACCTTTCGTCCGGAACTGTGCCGTGATTCGGGCCACGCCGGGGGAAATGACGGCAGCTTTAACGTCGGAATATTCCGCTTTCATATTCTGCATCTTCATTTTCCCTTCAACCTTGCTCCTGATCCAGGCATCGTTATCCACCGGAGAACGGTACGCCTGGAGCTCCACCGGATAGCCGGGCAAAATCAAATCCCGGCCGCCATACCGGAGGGAGGAAAGCATCCCGTTTTTGAAGGAGGCGGAAAAACCTTTTCCATGCACGACCACGGAATCCCCCTGGAGCACGGAAACAGCAGGCAGCGCCGCCGGGGGAGGCACGGGAACCTCCTTCTCTGCAGATGCCGGGAACCACTCGTAAGCTTCGCACTCATTCGCCACATGTTCCAGTTGCTTGGAGGAAAGTTCCTTCACGCCTTCCGGGAGCTTGAACCGGGCATCCGCCAGAACCATCAGGGAACCGGTCCGCATAGCGGCTGAAGGCAGATTAACCGTTGCGGATTTGCCGGGGGGAACCTCCGGCAGAACTATGCGCTCCACGGCATGGCCGCCGCCGGGAACAAGGGATACCAGATAAAGCGTATAACCTTTCAAAGGCTTATGGAAATATTTGTTGCGAACGGACAGGGACCCGTCCTTGCGCTCAAAAGCCATGTACTGGTATACTTTCTTCACCTCTTTCGTCTTGGCCGTGGTGTTCCGGTTGCCAAGAATAATGCCGTTGTCGCAGAAATTGGCCTGGTTGGGCCTGTCTCCGAACATGCCGCCGTAAGCCTGTGTTACTCCCTTGAAAGGGGCGGGCTTGTAAATGCCGTTTCCGGCAGGATTGGCGCGGAGGGACTGGTCCACGAAATCCCAGATGGCCCCGCCCACCATGCGCGGGGAAGACTCGAAGGCATCCATGTACTCCTTGAAATTCCCCAGGGCATTCCCCATGGAGTGGGCATATTCGCACACGAAAAAGGGGCGGGAAGTTTTCTGCTTCCCCCAGTTTTCCACCCGGTCCACGGGCGGATACATGGCGGAATCCATATCCACGGCCTTGTGGCCGTGCGGAAATTCGCAGTAATGGAGGGGCCGCGTAGTGTCATAAGCCCTGATAGCCGCCGCTGCCGCCTCAAAATTGGGGCCGTTTCCGGACTCATTGCCCAGGGACCAGAAAACAATGGAAGGGTGGTTCTTGGAACGATGCACCATGCTCATATTGCGCTCCACATGGGCTTTCTTCCAGGAAGGCTTCCGGGAAATATCCATGCTGCTATTGCGGATGCCGTGGGCTTCGCAGTTGGCTTCGTCCATCACGTACAGGCCGTAGCGGTCGCACAACTCATAAAAATAAGGATGATTGGGATAGTGGGAACAACGGACGGTATTGATATTATGCGCCTTGATAATCTGCACGTCCTTTTCCATCACTTCCCGCGGAATGGCGTGCCCGTAATCGGGATGGGCTTCATGGCGGTTGACACCCTTGAACTTGACGGCTCTGCCGTTAATCAGCACGGCGCCGTTATCCGCAATCTCCACGGAACGGAACCCGATATTGACGGAACGGGTATCCTTTCCATTCAGAGAATAAGTCACCCTGTACAGGTTGGGCGTTTCCGCCGTCCATGGCTTCACACCGGGAAATTTCCTGTTCAGGGAAATCTGCACCTCGCCTCCGGAGGGAATGGAGGGAACCTCCAGCGTTCCGGAATCCAGCCTTCCCCTGTTATCCGTCTGCACGCGGCCGGAACCGTTCCTGCCCTCCCAGTTCAATTTGGTGGAAATCCCGTCGATGGAATAATTCAGCTTCATGCCGGCGGGAATATCCTTTTTACCGGAATTGCGGATGGTGAACGTTCCGTCCAGTACCCCGGTTGTGTAATCCTCCCTGTCCAGTCCGGCCTTCAGGAACAGGTCACGCACGTGCGTCTGCGGCTGGGCAAACAGGGTCACGTCCCGGAAAATGCCGGAAAGGCGCAGGAAATCCTGGTCCTCCAGGTAAGAACCGTCGCTCCAGCGGTATACTTCCACGGCAATCGTATTCCTGCCGGGCCTGACATAGGGAGTAAGGTCAAACTCCGCCCCTGTATAGGAATCTTCGGAATAGCCGACTTGACGGCCATTTACCCACACATAAAAGGCGGACTCCACCCCGTCAAACCGGATCATCACCTGCTCTCCCTTCCAGGAAACGGGCAAATTGAAATCCCGGCGGTAGGAACCCACGGAATTACGCTCCCTGTACGCCGGCCAGTTCTTGGGCGGTTCCCCCATTACCTTGGGAGGATTCGGCTTGAATGGATAGGGAACATTCGTGTAAATGGCCGTTCCATAACCGTAAAGCTGCCAGTTGGAAGGAACCTTGACCGTATCCCATCCGGAAACGGAATAAGAGGGATTGAAGAAATCGGCAGGCCTCTCGTCCGGAGTCATGGAAAATTTGAACTTCCAATCCCCGTTCAAGCTCAACGTTTTATCCGATGCCGGAAAAACGGAGGCTCGGGGAGCCTCCTTATTGATTCCCGTCACCTCTTCATTTTCCCAATCCGGAACATCCCCCAGCAGGGGAAGAGCCGGAGCCAGACACATCACGGAAAACAGAAACGCGCGTACCGTCTTCATCTCGGAATGAATATGGAATTATTTACTTATACTTTTTCAGGGACGGATCCTGATAACGCTCTGAATCCTTCTTCCCGTCACCTCCGGCAGGGTTCAACGTCCACTTGCAGGAATCCGTGTACGTTTTCCCTCCTATGGAAGCCGTGGCCGTAATAGTGTTGACGCCGGGCTTGAGAGTCACTTCCGGCCAGACGGCGCGCTTCAAATCATCCGGTTTGACACTCCCAACGGGCTTCCCGTTGACGCTCAGCTTCACCACGGAACCATTGCTGAAAACCTTCACGGGCACCGTTTTTTCCGTACGTTCCGCAAACCTGCGGGATGTGATGTATACGGTAGGACGGGGGCTCCAGTTGGCCCTGTAGAAAAAATAGGCGTCCTTGGGCGTCTTGCGGTCATAGGTCACCAGCCCCTTGTCGTTAATGCCGGGGCTTTCCCCCTCAAAACGGGAAGAGGAACCGAAGTCAAACATGTTCCAGACAAAGGCCCCCCACACCTCCGGCCTTTCCCTGATGCACCTGTAATTGACCTCATGCGCATGGGACTGCCATTCCTCCGGATGCCAGAATCCGGTGGGAGACGGTCTTTGGGCCGGATTCTCATGCATGTCCACGCTGGCGCCGTGACCATACTCACTGACGGCAATGCCCATCTTGCCGCCATAGTCGCGGATGTAGCCGTTCAGGTTGCCCTTCATGGTTTCGGGCCCTCCTCCGTACCAGCCGGGATACGTATTGAATGCGATGTGGTCAGGAATATTGTTCAGTTTTCTGCGGCCCGCCTGATTGCTGGCCCCCACGGTCATGCGGGAGGGATCAGTCTCCTTCACGAACTTGTTCAATTCCGTCAACTCAGCTTCCATGTCCACTCCTCTCGTGGCAGCCTCGGGCTGGTGTCCGATTTCATTGAAAATTCCCCACATGCAAATGGAGGGATGATTCCAATGCTGGAAAATCATCTCCCGGGCCTGGAGGCGGTTATTCTCCCGGAACTCCGGCGTATCCCACACCAGGTTGACATTGGGGACCTCGGACCAGACAATCAGCCCCGCCTTGTCGCACAGGTCGTAAATATTGGTGGATGCGGGATAGTGGCCCGTTCTAACCCCATCCGCCCCCATATCCGCAATCAGCCTGATATCCCGCGCCTCATCTTCCGGGGAAAGGGCCCACCCCTTCCCCTTCATATCCTGATGGCGGCTGACCCCCTTGATCTGCATGGTCTTTCCGTTCAGGACAAAACCTTCCTTGGGATTGACGGAAACCGTCCTCAGTCCCAGCGGCTGCACCAGCTCATCCGTCTGGCCATCTGCCGTCCTGATGGAAGTTTTCACCTGGTACAGGTAAGGATTCTTCACTCCGTTCCAGAGTATGGGATTGGCGATTGCCAGCGTTACGGGAACCTCCAGTCTATTCTTTTCCCCGGCGGCGGCCTTTACCGTCTTCCCGGCTACCTTCCTGCCCTTCATGTCCAGGATTTCCACGGCAACATCCACATCCCCGGCCTTTCCGTCCGAATTGAGAAGGGTCTTCACTTCCACCTCGGCCTTGGATTTGCTTAAAGACTTTGTCGTGATGAAAACGCCGGGAGAAGCATAAAAAAGAGGATCAATGCAGACACCGTCCGTCTCAATCAGTTCAATGGGCCGGTACAGCCCGCCGAACATGGAAAAATCCCCGCGCTGGGGGGCGATATGATTACGCTGCGTGTTGTCCACCAGAACGGAAATCGTATTGGAGCCTTTTTTCAAAAGGGGCGTTATTTCATAACAGAAAGCCGTAAACGCCCCCTCATGGCTGCCGGCAGGCTTCCCATTGACGGAAACCTCGGAAACAATGCTGGCTCCCCCGCCGCGGATGAAATACCTCTTGCCCGGCCTGGGCTCCACCGGAAGCGTGCGCGAATAAACGGCCGGCCCGCGGCGGTAGGCGTCACTGTTGACGGATTTGGCGTCTTCCCGCTTCCCCTGAGCACCATTGGCGGCATCCTCTGCGTTCCATGTATGGGGCACCGTCACTTTTTCAGCAGGCTTCCCGTTAAAACTGAAATCCCAGGAACCGTTCAGGGGATAAACCTCACGGGCGTCCGCCGCGAAAAAAGACCCCAATACGCAGCAAAGGCCGACACATGATACGTTGAAAGAATGAATTCTGATATTCATGGTACAGAAAAGCAGTACCTACCATATACGTTCAGCCATATAAAATACTTTCATCCGGCCGTTCCTTTACCCCTCTTCCGACAGAAATATACTCATGCCGGACAAGTCACGTCCATCTTGACATTCAGCACAGGGAGCCGCGCTTTCTAACATTTTCGGTTCCTGCACCATCAGAAACTTTGATTTTGCGGCCGGTTCAAAGAAAACATAAGTAACAACATATCCTTGACGGTTACGCGTTTTCTAGTGGAAAGCATAAGTTTTCCCCATTATAAGGATAGCCTTTTTCATTAAAACCGTGTTTGGACAAACACGAGAAATGAACATGAAAAAAGCACCGAATACAAACAAATTGAAATATGTCGGAGCCGCACTTCTGGAGGGGGAATCAGTCACCCTGATCCAGGCTGCAAGGCTGGTATTGGAAATCAAGGAAGCCCTTGGAGATGAAATCTGTACCATTACCCGGTGCCGGGAAGTCGTCTCCCTGGGATTGAACGCCATTAAAAACAAACATCAAACCGTCAGTTTCGGCACGGCGGCCGTGGAATGCCTACGTTCCAAAAGCCACCGCCGTCCCCGGACGCTGACGGACATCAGGAGCATCATCCACAAGCTTAAAAAGAGCAATCCGGAACTGGAACACACCTCCCTGCGCAACCTGAGCGTGGAGGAATGCCAGAACATCCTGATGAATACCTTTACCACATCCCGGCAGAGGCACAAAGCGAGGCTCATCTTGAGCGGAATTTTCTCGTTCTCCGTCAAACGCGGATGGTGTGACGAGAATCCCATCCTCCGCGTAGACACGCCTTTTCTGCAGGAGCAGGAAATCCCCGCTCTGACGCTGAAGGAAATAACTCAGCTTCTCAAGGCAGCCATGGAAGAATTTGACGGAAGCTGCGCAGCCGGAGCGGCGCTGATGATCTTTGCAGGAATCCGCCCGCAGGAAGTGGAACGCCTGCTCTGGGAAAACATCGCTCTCCGCGACGGCTGTATCATTCTGAACTCCAAGCATACCAAAACCGGAGGCGCCAGGCACGTCACCATCCTGCCCGTGCTCGCCAAATGGCTCAAATTCTGCCGTGACAGGACCAAACCCGGACCCGGAACTCCCATCTGCCCGAAAGGGTGGACAATCAAGTGGCGCAAAATCCGGAAAAAAGCCGGCTGGGGAGGAAGAAAAAAATCATGGGTGCCGGACTGCCTGCGGCACACCTACGCCAGCTACCACGCCAAGCACTTCAAGGACTACAACCTGTTGCAAATGGAAATGGGGCACCGCTCCTCCTCCCTGCTCCGCACACGGTACTTGAACATGAAAGGCATCTCTCCGCAAACGGCCACGCGCTTCTGGGCCCTGACGCCAGCCAAGGTCATTGAAGAAACGAAACCGCCGGAAGAACCGCCGGTCTCCTGATCCGCAACAAAGGAAAACGCGCCAGCACGGGACAAACGCTCCCTGTTGAAGCAAAAGACAAGACCGTTTCCTACAGTTCGTAATAAGTGTATCCATTCAATCCGGAACGGAACACTTCCAAGGCTCTCCGGCGTTCGGACGGAGATATTTTCCCCTCGGCTACGGCTTGCTCCGCAAACGTGCGGAACTTGTTGATCAACTCCTTGGGATCATACTCCACGTAGGAAAGGACATCGGACACCGTATCGCCCTCCACTTCATGGGTATAAACGGGGCGACCGCCTTCCAGATGCACGCCAACCACATTCGTATCTCCCAGCAGGTTATGCAAATCCCCCAAGGTCTCCTGATAGGCTCCTACCAGGAATACGCCTATGTAATAATCGTCCTCGCCGGGTTTGATGGCATGCAGGGGGAGGGCGGTTGCCACGTCCTCACGGTCAATGAACTGGTCTATCTTTCCGTCGCAATCGCACGTAATATCCGCCAATACGGCCTTATTCGTGGGCCGCTCATTCAGACGGTGCAGAGGCATCACGGGGAAAAGCTGGCGGATGGCCCAGGAATCCGGAAGAGACTGGAACAGTGAAAAATTGCCGTAATAAAAGTCCACCATGGAGCAGGAAAGCTCCCTGAGATCCTCCGGAATGGTCTCCATCTCCGCCAGCATGCGGGAAATGCGGCTCAGGATATGCCAATAATAAGCCTCTCCCAGCCCGCGCTGCCGTAGGGTGGCGTTCCCGTAAAAAAACTGGGCTCTCAACTGGTCCCGGTAATAGCAGGCGTCATTATAGCACTCCTGCATATTCTTCCTGGCCAGCGTCCGGTCCGTATCCGCAAAAGCCTTCAACAGCTCCGGAGCGTCATCCGGAAGCTCGGGCGGAGGTTCCTCGCCCGGCGCGCTCGTCACATCCAGCACGTTGAACACCAGCACGGAATAATAGGCCACTACGGCCCGTCCGGACTCCGTCACCAGCGTGGGATGGGGAACCCCGTACTTGGAACACATGTCTCCCACAACCTCCACCACGTCACGGGCAAACTCCGCAATGGAATAATTGCAGGAAGAATGGAAATTCGTCTTGGAACCGTCATAATCCACGGCCAGGCCGCCGCCCATGTCCAGCGTGCCCAGAGGGGCGCCCTCCTTCACCAGGTCCACGTAAATGCGGACCGCCTCCGTCAGCCCCTCGCGCACCACGGAAATATTTGGAATCTGGGACCCCTGATGATAATGGAGCAGCTTCAGGCAATCCAGCGCATCCACCTGCTTCAGCTTATCCACCACATCCACCACCTGGGCTGCGTTCAACCCGAAAACGGACTTATCCCCCGCGGATTCCTGCCATAAACCGGACCCCTTGGCCGCCAGCTTGACGCGCACGCCCAGATTAGGGCGGATATCCATCCTTCTGGCACGCTCCATAATAACGTCCAGCTCGGAAGGCATTTCCAGCACAATAAAAATATTCAGCCCCATCTTCTGGGCCGTCAACGCCAGGTCAATAAACTCGTCATCCTTGTACCCGTTGCAAATCAGATAGGCATTCGGATTGTGCATATGGGCCATGGCGGCTATCAGCTCCGGCTTGGAACCGGCCTCCAGACCGTAATCATACTTGGTGCCGAACTCCGCAATCTCCTCCACCACCTGGCGCTGCTGGTTCACCTTGATGGGGTAAACGCCCTGGTACTTACCCTGGTACCCCGCCTCCTTGATTGCTTTCCGGAAACTGTCGTTCAGCTCCGCAATACGGCTGCGCAGCAAATCCCGGAACCGGAACAGAACGGGAACGGTAGTCCCGCGCTCCTTCAGCCCCTCCAGCAGATCGCACAGGCTGACATCCTTCTTTCCTCCATCCTCGTCATTCAGGCGTACGGTAACCTCTCCCTTTTTGCTGATGCGGAAATAACCGTTCCCCCCAATCGTCAATGCCGTACAAATCTGCGGAATCATGGTGACTCCACCCGCGGACTTTCTGCTTGATGCCTTCTTTAGCTGTTGCCATGTCAATCTGTCTGGTCAAATATTCTAGCCCAGGCGGGCCTCAAAATCTTCATAGGAAAAACGGCGCACCGTCTCCACGGAACCGTCTTTTCTCTGAACGGCGATGTCCGGATGGCGCACGCCATTGAAAAACGTAGTCTTCACCATCGTATAATGCGCCATATCGTCAAACACAAGTTCGTCACCTACCGCCAGGGGCTCCGCGAAGGAATAATCTCCGAGCCGGTCTCCCGCCAGGCACGTGGGGGCGCCCAGCCGGTACGTATAAGCTTTTTCCCCGGCCTTCCCCGCCAGCGCATAGCTCTCCCCTTCCAACCGTACGGCGGGCTGCTGCGCGGAACGGAGGGAAGCGTCTCCTGCAATCTGGAACACATCCGGCCGATAAGGCATTTCCAGCGTATCCGGCATGTGGGCGGATGCGGAAACATCCAGAATGGCATGATTCACCCCCTCCGCGGAAAAAAGGTCCAACACCCGGCACCGCAGCACCCCGGTATGAATGGCAGCGGCCTCTCCCGGTTCCAGCCATACTTCCACGCCGTAGCGTTCGCGGATGCGGCGGATAAGTGCCGCCAGCAGCTTCCGGTCATAGTCGGGTTTGGTAATCCAATGACCTCCTCCCATATTCAGCCAGGAAATCTCCGGGCGGCTCAGAAGATGGCCGAAGTGGCGTTCCACCGCATCCATCGTTACCGCCAGGTCATCCGCTCCCTGTTCGCATAAAGTATGAAAATGAAGACCGGAAATGCCGGACAGGTCCGCCCCCTGCATCATGTCCGGCGTCACGCCCAGGCGGGAACCGGGGGCACAGGGGTCATATATGGGCGTATGCCCGGTGGAACATTGGGGATTGACGCGCAAGCCGCATTTCAATTCACCGGAAACAAAGCGGGGATGCCGCATCACTTCCTCCCGGAAACGGCTCCACTGCGTCAGGCTGTTAAAATCAAGATGGCTGGAAATCTCCGCCAGCTCCGCTATTTCCTCCGGGGCATGGCCGGGAGAATAAGTCAGCACATGCTTCCCGAACCTGCGCCGGGCCAGCCGCGCCTCCCACAGGCCGGAAGCGCAGCAGCCGTCCAGCCAGGGGGACAGGGCCTCAAAACAGGGCCAGCAGGAAAACCCCTTCAGCGCCAGAGCGATGCGGCACCCTGCGGCATCCGCCACATCCCTCAGGATAAGAGCGTTGCGTTCCAGGGCCGGCAGGCTGATGATAAAGGCGGACATAAAGCAACGACAACCTAAGCGATTCAGAACGATTTGCGAGAAATTTTAGTAATTTACCATCATACCTGCGAGACGGGCATGAGAACGCCTTCCCCACTCCCGCCAGCCCCCCGCATCAAACGGAAACGTCAAAAAACGGCACAAAACGGTACCTCCTGCATTCTTTTCCTTGAAATGGGATGTATTTTCCTCTTTTATAACGTAACCATTGCGATTGCCATGACTAACATTCATCCCTTCACTACTGCAGCAGCCTGCATCCTGACCGCCGGAGCAGCGCTCTTCACCAGCTCTTGCCAACCTGCCTCTCCCGAGAGCTATGCCCGTCAATTTGCTACTGCCCAGCACGTATCCGTGCACGGCTACAATGGCCGTGAAACGCTGACCTCCCGGGTTTACGCTGACTGGGGCAGCATGCCGGCCAATGCGCGCCGCGCCATGGAGGAATACATCAAGGGCGCTGAATGGAAAACGATGGACTACATCCGCCCGCAGTACTTCATCCAGGTAGACCGCTCTTTCTGGGCGATCTGCATTGACAATGACGGCAACATGACAGGCATCATTCCCTTCCGCAATGGCAAGGACGCCCGCAAGATGTCCGTCAACAACCACTTCAAGATGCTGGTCAACACGACGGACCGGGCTCCCGCCCTGGGCTATGCCATCCTGAAAAACCTGGCTTATGCTGACGGACTCCGCGTCAGCACCCGCAAGGCTGACGGTCTGGAAACTCCCGTTCCCGCCCCTCCGGCCATGAAAGTCGTTGTTCCGCCCAAGGGAGCTGCTCCGTCCGCAGCGCCCGCTGCCAAATCCGCAGCAACGTCCGTTTCTGAACCAGGCGCTACGGAAGAAACTCCTGCCGACGATACTGCCGGAACGGAAGAGGAACCCTCTGCGGACAGCGCTGCTGAAAGCGAAGATACCACGACAACGGATGATGCCGCTGTCACCGATGATTTTTAAACCCTCCCTTTCAGGGAACTTCGTTATTTAACCTCTGTCACGCCCCGACGCCATATCCGTCGGGGCGTTTTTATCCCTCCCGAACCAGTTCCCTTGCTCATTCCTCCCCTTACTCCGAAACAAGCTGCGGCCTTCATTCACGAAGAACGATGACCCTGCATCCGGAAAAGAAAACACACACATTCCTATACCGGACAGAAAAAACTACTGGAAAAGGAAGTGAGGGCACCCCAGCCTCGACCCGGTCCGCCCGGCGGGATGTGAATCCTGCCGGGGGTTATGAAAAAACTTTGGAAAAACGTTATTGCGGATCATCAAAAACCATTCCCCTTCACCTGGTCGGGCCACGGAACGGAACTCCCGGCAGGAGCGCCCAGCTCATTGTCCTTCTTATAGGTTGGCATCTGCGCCTTCCTCTCCCGGAGCAACCTGCCCATGACAACAGCCATTTCCCTGGTTTTCCGCGGCTCCCTGGAAGCCAGGTTTTCCTTCTCGCCGATATCTTTCCTTAAATGGTACAGCTCAAAGCTCTGGGTCAGGTGGCGGTAAATCAATTTCCAATCCCCCTGGCGCAATGCGGTGGAAGAAGTATACTGAGGCGCCTGCCGACTGCCTTCCCCCCAATTATTCGGCTGGTGGAACAAAAGGGGGCGGTCTTCAGGAAACCGGCCGCCTTTGAGCAAAGGAACCAGGCTTAAGCCGTCAAGCTTCTGCGGAACTTCTACGTTCCGGCATCCGGCGATATCCAGAAGAGTTGGGAAAAAATCGTCAATAACCACCGGGACGGCACACCTTGAACCGCCCTTCGTCACGCCCGGCCAGGAAACAATCATAGGCTCCCGGATACCGCCTTCCATGCACGACCCCTTGCCGAAGGAAAGAGGGTAATTGGCCTCTTCATTGCCCAGTCTGCCGGAGATGGCCAGGCCTCCGTTATCCGACATAAACACCAGTACGGTATTTTTTTCCAGATGATGTTCCCTGAGATACTTCATGATATCCCCCAGGCTTTTGTCCATCCCCTCGATCAGCCCGGAATAATGCTTCTCCGTCCGGGACCACTTGTGGCCGTCCTCCGGGTTTTTGTAGGCATCCGCAAACCTCTTGTCGTAAGCGCGCTCATCCAGCGGAGAATGCAAAGCGTAATGGGCCATGTACAGATAAAAGGGCTTGCCAGCCTCCCTGGGATTGGTCCTGATGGCTTCCAGGCGTTTAATGGCCTCCCGCGTCAGGGCCTCCGTCAAAATACATCGTCCTGGTAATAATTATTCTCATCCAGTCCGCGCACATGGTTAAACCCCTTTCCGTAATGCCTGGAACCGCGGTAATCCGCCGGATGGCCGATCTCCGTACCTACGATATTATAATCAAATCCCATATTCAACGGATTGGAACCCGGAGTTCCCTGCGTGCCGAAATGGGCCTTCCCGCAATGGACGGTAACATAACCGCACTTCTTCAGCATCTCTGGCAGTGTAGCCGCCGTGGCAAAAGGACGCGTCATGTGATAGCGCATATCCTCCCCGGAAATGGGGCGTTTTGTCGTTCCCCTGGCGGGAGTGCCTATAGGCTGAAGGCCGTTCAACGCCCAGTCCGGAGGCAGGAGGCTCCTGCTGTTGGCGTCCGTCGTCCCGTTCTGTTCCCGTACCCAGCAGGTCACGCGGTGCCGCGCCGGATTCATGCCGGACATCAGGCTCACCCGGGAAGGAGTGCAAAGGGGATGAGCATATGCATCCGTAAACGTCATGCCCTGGGAAGCCAGCTTCTCCATATTCGGCGTCCGGTAGCGCCTGTTCAAAAAGGTTTTCTTCAGGTTGCCCTGGCTGTCGGACCAGAACGGGTGGGAAGTATCCTGCCATCCCATGTCATCTACCAGGAAAACGATGATATTGGGCTTCTTTCCGGAAACAGGGTTGGAACCATTGCCCAGAGCGGATGCCCCGGCAAACAGGAACAATGCTCCGCAGACGGCAGACATAATACAGGAAGTAAACTTCATGGTCGCAATCAACAAAAACCTTTCAGTTAAGAAATACGCGCAAACGTCTTCTTACCTTTCCCCTTTTTTCCGAAAAACGGCATCATGCCCCCGGAGCATTGGAAGCGCCTGCATTCCGCCTGGTTTAGGCTTGATTGACCCGCGGGCGGAGTATACATTCCCTCCCGTCATGTCCGAGCGCAAGAAACCATATCCCTTTGACGTTTTTGAACCTAAATGGCAACAGATCTGGGACGAGAGGAAAACCTTTAAAGTAAACAACCCCGGAGAAGAGGGCTTTGATGCGTCCAAACCCAAATACTACGTGCTGGACATGTTCCCCTACCCCAGCGGGGCGGGCCTGCATGTGGGCCATCCGGAAGGGTACACCGCCACGGACATTGTAGCGCGTTTCAAACGCATGAACGGCTTCAACGTGCTCCATCCCATGGGGTGGGACTCCTTCGGCCTTCCGGCGGAACAATACGCCATTAAAACCGGACAGCACCCCTCCGTCACTACCTTCCGGAATATAGACAACTTCCGCCGCCAGCTCAAAATGCTGGGGTTCTCTTACGACTGGGACCGGGAAATAGCAACAACGGACCATGAATACGTCCGTTGGACCCAGTGGATATTCCTCCAGCTTTACAACTCCTACTACAACAAGGAACTGAAAAAGGCGCGCCCCGTTTCCGAACTGGAGGAACAGGGATTGAGCCGGGAAGAAATCGACCAGCGCCGGCTGGCCTACGTAGCGGAAGCTGCCGTCAACTGGTCCCCGGACCTGGGAACCGTCCTTGCCAATGAGGAAGTGGAGGAATGGAAATCCAAGGGACACCGCGTGGAACGCCGCCCCCTGCGCCAGTGGATGCTGCGCATCACGGACTACGCGGAACGCCTCATTGACGAGCTGGAGCCCCTGGACTGGCCGGAATCCATTAAACTGCTTCAGCGCAACTGGATAGGCAAATCGGAAGGTGCGGAAGTGGACTTCACCCTGGACGGAGAAACGATTACTGTTTACACCACCAGGCCGGACACCCTCTTCGGAGCCACCTACATGGTTCTTTCCCCGGAGCACCCTCTGGTAGATACCGTCACCACGCCGGAACAGAAACATGCTGTGGAACAATACCGCGCCCAGTGCGCCTCCAAAAGCGACCTGGAACGCACGGACCTCTCCAAGGAAAAAACAGGGGTCTTCACCGGAGCCTATGCCGTCAATCCGGTCAATGGAAAACAAATTCCCGTCTGGATCGCGGACTATGTGCTGATGGGCTACGGAACCGGAGCCATCATGGCCGTCCCCGCCCATGACGAACGCGACTTCGCCTTTGCCCAGGTCTTCGGCCTGCCCATTCTCCAGGTAGTTCAGCCGCCCAGTGAAGACATGGACTGGCGCGGCTTCTGCGGTTATGAAGGTTCCAGCGTGAACTCCGGCTTCCTGACCGGGCTGCCTACTCCGGAAGCCAAGGAAAAAATGATCCTCTGGCTGGAAGAAAACGGCAAGGGACGCCGCAAAGTAAACTACAAGCTGCGCGACTGGCTCTTCTCCCGCCAGCGTTACTGGGGGGAACCATTCCCCATCGTATGGGAAAACGGTCACCACCGCGCCCTGCCGGAAAGCGAACTCCCCGTACTCCAGCCGGATCTGGACGACTTCGCCCCCACGGGAGACCCCCGCGGCCCGCTGGTCAAGGCTGCGGAATGGATAGCCTACACGCCCACGGCCCACCGGGAAACAAACACCATGCCCCAATGGGCCGGCTCCTGCTGGTACTACCTGCGTTACCTGGATCCGGCCAACACGGAACGCTTCGTCAGCCGGGAAGCGGAACAATACTGGATGGGTTCCGCCGGCTCCCCCGGAGGCGTGGACCTGTACGTGGGCGGCACGGAACACGCCGTGCTCCACCTTCTCTATGCCCGCTTCTGGCACAAGGTACTCTTTGACCTGGGCTACCTCAGCACCAATGAACCCTTCCAGAAACTCGTCAACCAGGGGCTCATCCTGGGGGAAGACGGCCAGAAAATGTCCAAATCCCGCGGCAACGTCGTCAATCCGGACGACATCGTCCGCGAATATGGCGCGGACTCCCTGCGGTTATATGAAATGTTCATGGGCCCTCTCAAGGACGTGAAACCCTGGGCAACCAAAGGTGTGGAAGGCATTTCCCGCTTCCTGGCCCGCGTCTGGCGCGTGGCCTTCCGGGAAAATCAGGAAGGAGAATGGGAAATCAACTCCAAACTGGTGGAGAACGCTCCGGAAGCCGGGGTGCTTGCCGTACGCAAGGAATTGCACAAAACCATTAAAAAAGTGACGGAGGACATCAATGGCATGTCCTTCAACACCGCCATCGCGAAAATGATGGAATGCACCAATGCCATGACCTCCGCGGATGTGGTGGACGTTCAGGACTATGATGCTTTCCTGACCCTGCTGAATCCCTTTGCCCCCCACCTTACGGAAGAAATACACAGCCGCCTGCAAACAGCCTTCCCGGCTCTGGCCCAGACGCAGCTTTGCCAGAAAAGCTGGCCTGAATGGGAGGAAGCCCTGCTGGAGGAAAATACCGTTCCCATGGTCATCCAGATGAACGGCAAGCTGAGAGACAAGCTGGAAGTGCCCAAGGACATCTCCCGGGAAGAACTGGAAAAGCTGGCCCTGGCCTCCGCCAAGGTGAAAACCTTCCTGGACGGCGTCACTGTGCGCAAGGTAATTGTCGTACCCGGCCGCCTCGTCAACATTGTAGCCAACTGACATCCCGAAAAGCCTCCCTCAGCCATGACCATAATCTCCCCGTCCCTGCTGGCCGCTGATTTCTCCCGCATTGGGGAGGAAGCGCGGCGAGCCTTTGACTCCGGTGCAGACTGGCTGCATCTGGACATCATGGACGGCCACTTTGTGGACAACATCTCCTTTGGCCCGGAAATCTGCGCCGCCGTCAGAAAAGCGGTGGGGCCGGACCGCTTTCTGGATGCCCACCTGATGATAGAACGGCCGGACCACTACTTTGACCGCTTCGTCAGGGCAGGTGTGAACCTCATCTGCTTTCACGTGGAACTGGGAGACTCCTACTACATTCGCAACACACTCGGGCGAATCCGGGAAGCCGGAGTAAAAAAACGGCCTGGCTCTCAACCCGGCCACATCCTTTGAAGCCGTAGAACCTTACCTGGCGGAAATAGACCTGCTGCTGGTCATGTCCGTAGTGCCTGGCTTCGGCGGCCAGTCCTTCATGCCTTCCGTATTGGACAAGGTGGAAAAAGCCGCCGAATGGCGTACGGAAAACCGCGCCTCCTTCCTCATTCAAATGGACGGAGGAATTGGCAAAAACAACGCAGCCCAGTGCGCTCTGGCCGGGGCGGACGTGCTGGTGGCAGGCTCCTCTACCTTCAAAGCTCCGGATATGGCCCAAGCCATTGCGGAAATGAAATAACCCGCCTGACATTCGGAAAATCAAAAATCCGAACATCCGCCCTAAAACGCCGGAGTTCCATCTCCGGCATCCTGTCATCAGGCTTTAAGGAAAAGCCCTATTCAAAATATTGAGGAACAGGCACGCCAGCCTCAACGCTATGTCGCTGCCGTGCCCATCATATCGCCCTGCCGGGCAAACAACTCCAGGCCTTCCTCCGTCTTTTCCAACAAATCGGAAGCCAGCCTGACCCTGCCCGGTTCAAAAAAGCACATTACCGTGGAGCCCCCAAAGGCAAAATACCCTTTCTCCGCCCCTCTTACGGAGAAAGCGCCCGGAACATACGTCTCTTCAATCAACCCAACTCCGGTAGCCCCCACCTCCAGCATGGCGACCTCTCCCCATAACTCTGACCGGATCAGGGTCAAATTCCTTTTATTAGTCCATAGCCATGCCAGACGGCCGCGCAGGCAATATGGAGACACGCTTGCCAGCGGGCCTCCCAGCTTCGTCCAGGGGCCGGGCACCCCGGACACGGGAAAATGAAAACGGTGGTAGTCCGTAGGGCACAGGCGCGACAAGACGACGGCGCCTGCCGCATACCGCTCGGCCAGGGTGTCGCTCCCCAGCAGGGAAGGCAGGTCAAAACTCTGCCCCTTCACGAAAACGTTCTTAATTCGGTCGGCGCGTTCCCAGCCCATGTGCCGGGCATCTGCGGGGAAAACAGCCGTATCCTCTCCACCGGCCAGAGGACGGGCGCCCGGTTTCAGGCGGCGGTAGAATCGTTGAAATGCCTGAACTCTCCCATCTCCTTGAGAGAATCTTCCATATTAATGCCGTACTCCTTCACAAAAGAGGGAATGGAACGGGCGCTGGAAGGGCGGTTCTTCAACCACCCCAGCAGACGGGAAAAAACGCCTCGTTTTATCAGGACATGCAGTGCCGCCTTCCCCGAGGCAGTGCCGTAAATCCATTGCATATACTTCTCCCCCAGTACCTGCTCCCGTTCCACCTTGCCTGTATAGCGGTTGTAATAGCGTATGTCCTCCATGGAACCCTAGAGTGTCTTCCACCCCTCCGTTTGTCCAGCCGAAAGAATACCCTGCTTCCTGTTTCCAGCATGCAGCATAGGCGCTTCGCTCCTCAGCTCCGTCCCCCTCTGTACAAATAACTCTGCCCCAGGGAAGAATTCAGCTTATTCTCATGAGTAAAAATGCTGCCGGAAACCACAAAATCAAGAGATTAGATATGTCTAAGACAGCCATCCGCAACGAAGTCACCCATGCAATAAACATAGATGAGCTTGATCATATCTTTGATACGGATAAAATTATCAAGTAAGGGGGAATTCCACTATGGCAAACGAGTTGCAGTCGTTATCACAGCTCTTTCAAAATAGATTATTTCGGATACCGGACTATCAGCGCGGCTATGCTTGGCAACAGCAACAACTGGTAGATTTCTGGGATGACCTCGTAAATCTTCATCCTGATCGTTATCACTATACAGGTCTCCTATCTCTAAAACCACTGAAAAACGAGGAAACATTGAGTTGGGGTGAGGATTTGTGGCTGATCGAGAACGGATATAAACCGTGCCATATAGTCGATGGACAGCAGCGCATCACCACATTCGTTATCCTTTTGCATGAAATCGTGGGCTTTGTGCGCGGCTTGGATGAGAACAAGGATAAATTTGATAAGGAGATTACTCTCGGCTATGAAACAGTTGAGGAGATCGTCTCAAAATATATCTGTCGAAAAAAACCGCCGCACAGAATAATAACAACATACCTTTTTGGCTACGAGGTTGACAATCCCAGCGCGGAATACATGAAATATAAGGTGTTCGATGAGCAGTATGCCGGCGCAGTAAATGAAACCTACTATACGAAAAACCTGAAGTTTGCTAAGAACTTTTTTGCCGAGAACATCAACAAGCTATATGAGAAATCCGGAGAAGGTGGCCTTGAGGCAGTAAATACTCTGTACAAAAAGCTCACCCAGCGCCTAATGTTTAATCTCCATGAGATCGACGATGATTACGATGTATTTGTAGCCTTCGAAACCATGAATAATCGTGGTAAGAGACTGACAAATCTCGAACTGTTGAAGAACAGGTTGATCTATCTGACGACGCTTTACGATGATGATGTTTTTGACGAGAAGGACAAATCTGCCCTCCGCAAGAAGATAAATGACGCTTGGAAGGAAGTCTACTATCAGCTTGGAAGGAACAAAAGTGTTCCTCTTTCCGATGATGACTTCCTGCGTGCCCATTGGATTATTTACTTCAGATATTCCCGTAAACGTGGCGATGACTACATCAAATTCCTGCTGAACAAATTCTCATCAAAGGGCATTTTTGAAAAAGCACCCGTTCTGGTTGAGTCGGAAGTGGGGCCTGTTATCAGCGATGATGTCACCGATTCAGACGACATTGAAGCTGCTGAGGCAGAAGAACAGGAAATCATAGAGGTTTCCAAGCTCCAGCCAAAAGAAATCGAGGACTATGTCAATAGCCTCAAAGATATGGCAAAGTACTGGTATGACACCTACTTCCCATTCGAAAGTGTTAATCTTAATCCTGAAGAGCAAAAACGAGCTGAAAGGCTTAACCGTATCGGAATCGGACATTTCAGGCCGCTGGTTACCGCAGTCATCAGTCGGCGGGATATTTCTGTGAGCAGCAGAGTGAAAATATTTGAAGCTATTGAGCGCTTTATCTTTATAGTATTTCGCTTGGGTAATTTCAATGCGTCCTACGGCAGCAGTGATTATTATCGTGCTGCGCGTCAGGTGTATGTGAAAGAAACAGATGTCGATGAGCTCTGTAAAGAAATCTATAATAGGACTACGAACGATATAGATTTTGCCACGCAGAACTTCGTTGCCAGAATCGAGAAATATTATTCTACAGGAAATGGCTACTACGACTGGAACAGTTTGCGTTACTTCTTCTATGAATATGAGGCCAAGCTGGTAGAGAAAAATAATATAGATCGGTTCTGCACATGGTCAATGTTTACAAAGTCCGAGAAGGATAAAGTGTCTATTGAGCATATTCTCCCTCAGACACCAACGAAGTATTATTGGCGTAATATGTTCCGGCAGTTTAAGAATTCTGAAATCAATATGCTTTCCGGATCGCTTGGGAACCTTCTGCCGTTGTCTCAGAGTGTAAACTCAGCTTTGCAGAATGATAGTTTTGAGGATAAGAAACATTCCAAAACCACGGGGCGTCGTGGGTACGAGAATGGATCTCACTCAGAGATAGAGGTATCCAAAATGCAGGATTGGACTGCATTTGAGATATACAGTAGGACTGAAAAGCTTCTCGTCTTCATGCAGGAACGCTGGAACCTGCAATTCAACGAGGAACAGTTGGAAAAGCTGATCGGCATTTCTTTCGTTAAAGATGGACGAGAAATTCCGGAAGAGTTAGAGGAAGTATCGTCAAACGTACCAGAATCCGAGGAAAGAACGGAAGACTCCGGAGATGACCAGAAACTTCAATTCTGGACGGCTTTCGCGAAGTACGCGGAAAAGCACGGTAGATCAACTGATATTGCTAAGCAAAAGCCTTCCAATCGTACATGTTATGATGTGCATATTGGTGCGCACGGTTACCATCTGTTCTTTTCTATTCCTTACGGCAAGCGAATCAAGATGGTAATCTACACCTATAACCCGGAAACCTTTGACCGCTTGAAAGAATTAAAAAAACAGATTGAGACCGAATTTGGAGAGAGCTTGAATTGGGAATGCTCAAAACCGACGGGAACAACACGATCGATAGTTATCGCTGAGGAGAAGGCAGACGACTTCAATCCGACAGAACAGCCGAAGATATTCGATTGGATTATCGACCATTTTGACCGAATCACGACAGCACTTTCTATGGCTGGCGAACGTCTCAATATGAGAGGGTAATTCTTCGGAGACTCGGTTTGAGCTCAGAAAGCGGTACTGGACATATGTCTTAGTGCAGATACATGGGGCGCACAGCAATCCCGGCTCATTCTGCAATGTAAATCCAAGTACGGATCACGCACCCGTGAGGATGCGACGGCCTGACTAATACAGTTTGAGCATCAAACATGCAACAAAGATTTTGCGCCAACCTGATGAACAAAACGGATGCAGACAGGCCTGATCAAAGGAGATTTTTTGTCAAAATACATTTCCCAAGCACTTACAGCATACGCCGGATTCCCGGAAATTTTCTGTGAGCTTGAGGTTGGAGCAAGGCAGCATCCGATGTGGTATCATCTTAGAAAACCTCAGTTACTTCTCGTCCGAGCCAGCTTGCACTCAATTTGGCTCATTGATGCTGACCGTTCTTTTCTGCCGCGTCCAGAACCATCTTCCTCATACCTTACAAACCCAGGCATCCACCTCCCGGGAAACAGGAATATCCGGAAATATATTTCTTACAGCGGAAATGTCCTTCCCTGACGGCAATAAACCGGCATTGTCTTCCTCTTGTTCCGCCATGAAAAACAGGAGCCGCCCTTACGGACGGCTCCAGCTTAAGGCTCAATGGGAAAAATTTTCCTCACTTTTACAAGGCGGTCGGAATTTCCTTGCCCAGTTCAGACGCCTTTTTGGCGGAACCATCCCCGGCAATACGTTCCAGAATCACATCCTTGTAGCTCATGCCCCCCAGAATCATCGGCAGCACATGCACATCATGGGGAACCATGACGTCCAGGACATAGGCCTCAGGGGATTCAATCATCCGGGTGATAGCCGCCGGAAGCTCCTCTATGCGAAGCACACGCTCGCACTTGACGCCGAATCCGGCACAAATAAGCGGATAGTTCGGGTAGATGACATCTTCCGTTTTATGGGTAGGATCATAATTGTCGTGCGGGTCCGCCAGGAAGGTCTGGGCCCGGTTGGAATCATACTTCAAATCTTCCCACTGAACCACCATGCCCAGGTGCTGGTTGTTCAGGATAATGCATTTGACGGGCAGACGCTCCACATGAATAGTTGCCAGCTCCTGAATATTCATGAGCATGGAACCGTCCCCGTCAATATTCACTACCAGTCTGTCCGGATAAGCCAGGCAAGCTCCCATGGAGGCGGGAAGTCCATACCCCATGGTTCCCAAACCGCCGGAAGTAGCCAGACGGCGGGGCTTGTCAAACTTGAAGAATTGAGCGGCAAACATCTGATGCTGGCCCACCCCCGTGCAGATGATGGGATCCTTGTCTGCCGTCTGGCGGTAAAGCTCCTCAATGACGGCCTGCGGGGCGATATACCCCTTGCGGTCTTCATAGGAGAAGGGGTACTGTTTTTTCCAGCCGTCAATCACGCCAAACCATTCCGGCGTGCGGGTGAAGCCGGAAGATCTGCGTTCCCAGCCTTTTGCGGCCAGAGCGGAGTTGAACACCCGGAGGGCGTCCTTCACGTTTGCGCGGATGGGATACGCCACCTTCTTGTTTTTATTGATCTCGCTGGCGTCAATGTCAATGTGAACGATCGTGGATTCCGGGCAGAACATATTGACGGCGCCTGTCACGCGGTCGTCAAACCGGGCGCCCAGGGCAATGACCAGATCCGCTTCATTTACGGCGTTATTCGCAAACACGGCTCCGTGCATGCCCAGCCAACGCAGGGAAAGAGGGTGGGTTTCCGGCATGGCGCCAATGCCCATCAGGGTGGTCGCTACAGGAATCTGGGAACGTTCCGCAAATTCCAGAAGCTCCCCGGAAGCTTCCGCAGAAATGATGCCGCCGCCGGCGTAAATGACAGGCCGCCTGGCGTCTTCAATCAACGGGATGAGTTCTTCCAGCTTGTCCGCAGGGACGGGCAACACGGGGTTATAGCCGGGAATATCCATCTCCATGTCAAAGTCCGGTGTAAACACGGCCTCCTGCACGTCCTTGGGCATGTCAATCAGCACAGGGCCCGGACGGCCCGTAGAGGCGATGTAGAAGGCTTCCTTGATGATGCGGGGCAGTTCTTCCGGTTCCGTCACCAGATAGCTGTGCTTCACGATAGGGGCGGTCATGCCGAATACATCCGTTTCCTGGAAGGCGCCGCGTCCAATCAAGGAGCGCATGACCTGAGCCGTAATCGCCACCAGAGGCGTGGAGTCCAGATAAGCATCCGCAATGGAGGTAATCATGTTGGTGGCGCCGGGGCCGGAGGTGGAAATGCAAACGCCCACCTTGCCCGTAACGCGGCCATAGCCTTCCGCACCGAATGCCCCGCCCTGTTCATGGCGGGGCAGGATGGTCCGTATCTTGGGCTGATGGCTCAGGGCCTGATGAATCGGCATGCTGGCGCCGCCAGGATAGGCAAAGACGACGTCTACACCTTCACGCACGAGGCATTCCACGAGCACTTCAGCTCCTGTCATGCGGGTTTTCGTCGGGGCGGATGGTGTTTTGTCGTTTGTGCTCATGTGCAAATAATATTTTATTTGTTCAATAGGAAAAAAGGTTCTAGCGCATTCCGGGCGCAATGTGAAGCCTTTTCCTTAAAAGGAAGAAGGGCATGAAGAAAGGAGGAAAATCCCGGAATCCCCTTCCGTACCAAATCCGGAAAGAGGAATCAGGCCAGGGATGGCCGCCGGACCTGTACACAGTCCATTCCTGCAGCCGCGGCAGCTTTCATGCCGGGTTCGGCATCCTCAAAAACCACGCAACGGTCCGGGGATGCCCCCAGGAGCTCCGCCGCCTTCAAAAACATGTCCGGAGCAGGTTTGCCATGCTCCACCTCATCCGGCGTCAAAATCACATCAAAAAGGCCTGAAAGTCCGGCAGCAGCCAGAGTCCGGGATGCTCCCGGCATGGCGCTCCCGGTGGCTATCGCCTTGGGGGCGTCTCCCAGGGAATGCACGAATTCCACCACTTCCCGGATAGGCTGCATGCCTTCCTTTTCCAGCATTTCCAAATAAATGCGGCGCTTGTCCGCAGCTGTGGACGCCGCATCCATGTGCATGCCATACCGTTCATTTAAAAAACACACCACATCGTTGGCGGATTTTCCTCCGCAGGAATAAAATTCATCCGCCCGGAACACATGGTCCGGAGCCCCCGCTCGAGCCAGGGCTTCACGCCATGCCCTGTAATGGAGCGGCATGCTGTCCACCAGGGTGCCGTCCAAATCAAATATATCCTTCATATTTTTTTTCAGGCAAATCCACGCGTTTCTTCATAACGGGAGAATATAGTGCCACAAACTCCTTTTCCGGTAAAGTCCGCAGTCAGCCCGTGCAGGAAAGGAATGCCTTAAAAAATACATCAAGAGCTTGACATTTTGTCCTGTTATTCTAATGTTTTTGCCACCTCAAAACGGAAACCGAACCTTTTTTTAAACATGGCCAATACCAAATCCGCACTCAAGCGCATCCGCCAGACAGCAACCCGCACCGCCCGCAACCGCGCCGTGACCTCCAAGTTGAAGACCCTCCGCAAGAAAGTTGCCGCTGCGGTGGAAACGTCCGACAAGGAAGCCGCTGCTGCTGCCTACAACACTTTCTCCTCAGCCGTTGACAAAGCCGCCAAGGTTGGCACCATCCCCGCCAATCGTGCAGCCAACTACAAGAGCAAGGCCGCCAAGGCCATCGCAAAAATCGCCTGAGTTTTCACTTCGGTTTTCTGACGATTCTTTATGGCAAGCCGCTCTGTTCTGCTGAGCGGCTTGTTTTATTTTCTACTCCCATGCAGCAATCCCGCCTGGATAAAGCCAAACTGATTATTGACCGTCCCGGGGACTTCAAAGTTTGCGAAGCCTGCGGTTCCATCGTATCCCTGACTACGGCAGTGTGTCCCAACTGCAACGCCTACCGTTTTGACTCCAATACGGAATATGTCGTGGAACAAGCTGTACTGCTTGCATCCCGGGAACAACGTTCCGTTACACCGGAAGATTTGGAAATTTAGGAAACGCTCCCGCGCAGTTTTCCCTATGCTTTCTTCCGCGGCCCAGGCAACTGCGCCGTGTTACGGAAAAAACGGCCGTGCCGCCGTTGAAAGAGAACTCTTTTTTTTCTCATTCACCAAACCGGAGGCGTTTCGCTACTTGCGCAGATCCGCAATGCGGAGGATGGTGGCCTCAATCAGGTTGGCCGGGCATGAGGCGCCCGCCGTAATTCCCACCTTCAGGGATTTGCCCAGGTTCTGCACTACCGGTTCCGTAGTCATGCGGCGCACTTCCCGCGTCTTCGTATCAAAAGCATCCACATACTGGATGGACTTGATGCATTCTGCGGACTCAATGAAGTACGTGGGCACATGCTCCCTGGCAATATCCACCAGATGCGTTGTGTTGGAACTGTTGTAGCCACCCACCACAAACATGACGTCCAGAGGATTTTTCAGCAGTTCATACAGGGCATCTTGGCGATCCTGGGTAGCACCGCAAATGGTGTCAAACACATAAAAATTATCATCGTCCCCGTCCCTCTGAACAATGGCATCCTTCACCATCTTCTGGAGCGTCTGCGTCTCCGTTTTCAACATGGTGGTCTGGTTGGCGATGCCAACCTCCTCCAGATCCCGGTCGGGATCGAATCCCGGGGAACAGCATCCTTCAAACCGTTTCAGGAATGCCTCGCGGTCTCCGCGGCCCATGATGTAGTCGCACAGGATACGGGCATCCTCCAAATCGTAAACCACCAGGTATTTCCCCCTTCCCCGTTCCCCAAGAGCCCGGGAAGCCGTAGCGCTGGTTTCCTCATGGGTAGCCTTACCGTGGATAATGGAGGTAATCCCCATGGCGGCGTAATTCTTCACTCTTTTCCAGACCTTCATCACGTCTCCGCATGTCGTATCCACAATCTGCACGCCCTTCTCCTCCAGCGCATCCATGAAAGGAGTGGGAACACCGAACGCGGGAATAATCACCACATCGTCCGGAGCAACCCGGTCATAGGAGGAATCCAACTGCTTCCAGGGAAGTTTTCGAATGCCCATTTCCTCCAGCTGCCGGTTCACCTCCGGATTGTGAATAATGTCCCCAATCAGAAAAATCCGCCGGTCAGGAAACACTCTGCGTGCCGCATATGCTATATCAATAGCACGGCGCACGCCGTTGCAGAACCCGAACTCCCGGGCGAGAAAAAATTCCGTATGGCCCAGATTGTACACATTGCCCGCAGAACGGATGTGGGAAATCAATTCACTCTGGTAATGCTGCTGGATTTCCTTTTCCACCTGCTCCATTACTTCGGCCCGTCTCACATTCACTCTGGCTTTGCGGGTTGAGTCCTGATTCATGCTCCCAGCTTCCACACTTTCCTTCTTTCGTCAAGACAATCACAGCTTGCCAACCGGAGCTTTTCACGGTATGCACAGACCCATGCTCCTGGCCCTGGCCCCCATGAAAGATGTGACGGATCTGGCTTTCCTCAACACATTGAAGGACTTGAATTCCCTGCCGGATTATTTCATCACGGAGTATTTCCGGACGGTGGCCCATCATAAAAAGATGTCGCCATACATTCTGCGCTCCATTGATGAAAACCCTACAGGCCGCCCCATTTACGGACAGCTCGTGGGCCATGAACCGGAATACCTGGCAAGGGATGCGCAGGTCCTGATGAAACACGCCTGTGCAGGCGTGGATCTGAACATGGGCTGCCCCGCCCCCATCGTATGCCGGAGAAATGCGGGCGGCGGCATGCTGCGGTCCCTGAAGGCCATGGACGCGGCCCTGGGAGCACTCCGGGACGTATTGCCTCCCGGAGCCTTCACCGTCAAATGCCGCCTGGGATACGAAACGCCGGACGAGTTTGAACGGATTCTTCCGGTAATTGCCTCCCATTCCCCGGACAGGGTGTGCATCCACGCCCGCACCGTCCGTGAGGGCTACCGCTCCCCGGTACACCCGGAATGGGTGAAATGGGCCGCAGGAATGCTGAAATGCCCAGTAGTCGCCAACGGAAATATTGTGGATGCAGCCACAGCGGAGGCATGGGTGCGGCTGGCCCGGCCAGCTGGGCTAATGATTGGGCGGGCAGCCCTGCGCAATCCCTGGATATTTTCACAGCTTCATTCCCGCTTTCAGGGCCATCCTGCAGCAGACCTTACCTTCCGGAACGTGCTGCACTATATTCGCCGCCTTTATGAACGCACACGGGAAATGCAGGAACATTATGTGGAGGAAAAACACATCCACCGCATGAAAAAATATCTGGTTTACACCGCGCGGGGACTTCCCGACACTTTTGACCATTACATGAAAAGGGCGAAAACCGCCCGCGATTTCATGCGCATTTGCGAGGATATTCTGGATAACGACGCACCCTTTGCCCCCACTCCGCCGGAAGACACGCATCTCTTTGCCCATTTCCATACCCTTCTTGCGCAAGAGGAAGCTTGTCTCCCTCCCGGAATTCAGGTATGAATTCCAACGTTCATGAATCTGCTGCCTTTCGCCCTTCTCCCGGGCCTGACCGCCGCTATTTGCGCCGCCCATGACACCATTCAGGACGGGGTGGAGTTTCTGCGTGCCCACATACCCGCGCAGGACAGGGGAACGGTTACGCAAGAAAGGCTGGTCCGGGAAGTCCGCCTCGCCCTGGCTGCACGGAGCCAATTCCCCTGGGCTGCCCAGGTTCCGTGGGAACTTTATGAAAATAATGTTCTCCCTTATGCCGTAGTCAACGAACCGCGCGACGAATGGAGGGAGCAGTTCCATCACCTCTTCTCACCGCTTGTTTCCCCATGCAAGACGGGGCGGGAAGCCGCCCTCACCATCGCCTCCCACATCCAGAAAACCCTGAATGTACGCTATTCCACGGAGAGAAGAGTTCCCCACCAGGGAGTCAAGGAATCCCTGCAATCCGGCAAGGTTTCCTGTACAGGCCAAAGCATCCTTCTAATCTGCGCTCTTCGCTCCGTGGGCATTCCGGCCCGCATGGCGGGCGTTCTTACCTGGAACCACGTGCGCGGCAACCACAACTGGGTGGAAGCCTGGTGTGACGGAGAATGGAAAATGCTGGAATACAATGAAAAGGACTTCAACACCCCGTGGGTAATGTCCGCCATCAGCATGCTGGATCCCCGCAAACCGGAGAACGCCATTTATGCCACCTCCTGGAAAAAAGAACCTTCAGGAGCCTTCTTTCCTATGATATGGGAAGCCCGCTACGACGAAAAACGGCACGCGCTGGCTTTCCCTCCGGAAAGCCGTACCGTCCCCGCCGTCAATATCACGGACCGCTACATGAAACTGGCGAATAAATGGGTGGCGGCCCAACCGGAATATGTGCCCGGCAGCCGGCTGATGCTGGACATCAGGGAAGAGAGAAAAAACGGTGCCAGAAGGCTTCCCTTGCACGTCATCCTCAAATCAGAAGAAGGGAAAGTTCTGGCGGAAGGCATTACACCCGGACCGTCCGACGACATGAGGAAGTTTCTTGAGGTACTCCTGCCGGACAATATTTCCCGCGGCATGCTGGGAATTCAAGCTGCCTGACGGAACCGTGCGCCATGAACCTGTGGCACACACGGAAGCCCCGGTTCAGATTTTGAACTTCTTCGTGTCCGCTCCATGAAAATTCCCCTGTTTTTCAACAACACGGCGCGCAGCGCCAGAGCCGGACGATTCCGCCGCTGGCTGGATCGGCACCGGGATTTTTTTGACGTCATTGAACCGGAAAGCAGGGAAGACATGTTGAACCATTTGGTTTCTCAGGCTAATTCCGGAGCGCCTGCCGTGGCTGTGGCGGGGGGAGACGGAACGCTGGGAATCGCGGCAAGGGCTCTCTGCAATACGGAAACGGTGCTGGCCCCCTTCCCTGCGGGCACCATGAATGTTTTTTCACGGGAAATAGGAATCCGCCCGGATTTCGACCACGCCTTGCACATTCTGAACACGGGGCGTTCCAAAAATGTGGACCTGTTCGCATTCAACGGGCAAGTTTTTCTCCAAATGGCGGGCATTGGCGCGGATGCCCGCGCCGTAGAACTGACCACGTGGGAAATGAAAAAAAAATGGAAAGCCTTCGCCTACGTAATTGCCGGCGCCCGGGTCTGTACGGAAAAACAGCCGCGCCTCACCCTGACCACAGATGAAGGCCGGGTACTGGAAGGCCGTTCCATCATCTTCGGCAATGGACGCAAGTATGGCGGGCCGCTTAACTTCTTTGCTGAAGCGGACAACAGTGACGGCCTTCTGGACGCAGTAGTATTCAGGCATTCCATTACTTCCATCATCGGGGAATTCCTGATGGCCGCAGTCCAAGGGGGCTTTCATTCCCGGAGGAGCGGCAGTTTTGAATACATCCGGATGACGGGGGGAACCGTCACCTCCGCCGGACAGGCCGCCTGCGAACTGGACGGCGATTATGCAGGAAATGCTCCGGTCCGCATCACCCGCCCCGGTTCGCTGAAAGTGTTCGTCCCCTGAAACGCAGCGGGAAAACAGGGCCTTTTTGACAGAAGCCAGGAATCCCCCAGCCCCCCTTACCTTCTCCATGAAACCGTAAACAAGCCGTACCGGAAAAACCGGTACGGCTTGTGAACAGGAAGAAAGCTTCCGCAAGGAACGCATTACATTCCCATAATCTGATAACCGCCGTCCACGTAAATCACCTGCCCGGTGATTGCGGCTGCACCGTCACTGGCCAGGAAAACGCCGGTGGCTCCCAATTCCTCACCCGTGCAGGAACGGCCCAGAGGGGCATGCTCCTCATACACCTTGAACATGGTGTTAAAACCGGAAACGCCGCGAGCAGCAAGCGTCTGCATGGGGCCTGCACTGATGCAATTGACACGGATACCGCGGGAACGGCCCAAATCATAAGCCAGATAACGGGTGCAGGCTTCCAGGGCAGCTTTGGAAACTCCCATCAGATTGTAGTTAGGAACCACTTTTTCGGATCCCAGATAGGACATCGCCAAAATGCTGCCGTTGTCGGACATCATGGGTTCCACGGCACGGGAAAGAGCTACCAGGGAATAAGCGGAGATATCCAGGGAAATCTTGAACGCCTCGCGGCCCGTTTCCAGGAAACTGCCGCCAAGAGCCTCCTTCGGGGCAAAAGCCACGGAATGCAGCAGACAATCTACTTTATCCGTATGTTGGCGAACCCTTTCAAAGAAAGCGTTAACAGATTCATCACTGCTGACATCCAGATCATAAACGGGAACATCCTCTCCGAAGTTCTCATGGATCAGCTTGAGAACTCCGTCCTTGAGACGTTCTCCCTGATAATTGAAGATGAGCTTTGCGCCCGCTTCATGCCACGCCTTGGCAATTGCGAACGCGATGCTGCGCTTGTTCGCTACGCCGACTACGACACCAACTTTGCCTTCGAGTAATTTACTTGACATAATGGTAACTGAATACTGCCCTACTTTCCTTCATTTGACAAGAAAAACGGACGTCACGGCATTTTCGTCAGGCTCCCGTCTGCTGGCGGCACGCTTTGACCGTATTAGCCATCAACATGGCGATAGTCATCGGCCCCACGCCGCCGGGCACGGGAGTAATGGCCCGGCACTTGGGAGCCACCTCGTCATAGGCTACGTCTCCCACAATCCGGTAGCCGCGCTTGGCGGAGGCATCTTCCACACGGTTGATGCCCACATCCACCACTACGGCGCCGTCTTTCACAAAATCAGCCGTCACAAAAGCGGGCCGGCCTATGGCTGCCACGATGATATCAGCGGAACGGCAAAGTTCCGGCAGGTTTTTCGTACGGGAATGAGCCACGGTTACGGTAGCGTTTGCCTGTTTGGACATCAAAAGATGCGCCATCGGTTTGCCCACAATCATGCTGCGGCCAATGACCACGGCATTCGCTCCCGCCGTTTCAATGCCGGCGGCCTTTAACAGCCTCATACAGCCCAGAGGGGTACAGGGCACAAAACCGGTCTCATCTTCCAGCACCAGCTTGGCGACATTCTCCGGATGGAAGCCGTCCACATCCTTGGCAGGGTCTATTTCCAGGACCACGGCCGCCTCGTCGATATGGGGAGGAGGCGGGCTTTGCACCAGTATGCCGTGGACGGCAGGATCCACGTTCAATTCACGGACAATCCGGAGCAGTTCTTCCTGGGAGGCGTCGGAAGGGAGAACTATTTTACGGGAATTCATCCCCAGCTCCGCACACTTTTTCACCTTGGAATTTACATATACCTGGGAAGCGGGATCTTCCCCTACCAGAACCACGGCCAAACCGGGCGTTATTCCCTGTTCCCTGAGCCGGGCAATATCCCTTTCAACCTCTTCCAGCACCTGGGAAGCTACTTGTTTTCCATCGATGATTTGCATAATAATGATTGGTTAAGAGGCGGGAAGTCCGGAAGCCCCTCGCCAAGCAGCCCGGCCAGAAGACGGGCATAATCCGCCACCTGTTCATCCGTCGCGTCCGGAGGAATGAACAGGCGCTTTTTCCATAGAATATTTACGTTGGAACACGGTTTGGGAATGGCATAGCGGTCCCAGGTCTTGTTCAAACGCCAGCAGCTTTCATATTCGATGCATACGGGAACGATGGGCAGCCCTGACTGGGAGGCCAGTTTGACAATACCGTGGTGCACTTCGTAAATAGGGCCTCGCGGACCATCCGGAGTAAAACAGAAGCAGACGTCCCCCTCCTGGACCTTTCGCATCATTTCCATGTAGGCCAGAGCCCCCCGCCGTCCGGAAGATCCCCGGACGGCACCCAGGCCAAAATGCCTGCATACGGCCTCCACCAGGGCGCCGTCCTTGCTGGCGCTGGTAAGCACACTCATCTTGAGCGGCTTCTGGGCCAGGGACCACGCATAACCCGGAACCATCGTGCGGTTGTGCCAAAGGGCTACCAGAAAAGGCGCCGTATAAACATCATCATGCTCCTCCTTGATGGAACGGATATTCAGGCTCATGCAAATGGGCTGGAGTACGGACCACAGGCCAAATCCGGCCAGCCTGGTCCACCAGCGGGAACGCTTTTCAGATGTTTTCCGAACAATAGGATTGAGCAGCAGCATGGAGTCCTGGCAATATCACATGAATCCGTCTACCGTAATACGGGGAGGAGAGGAATTTGACGGAGCTGGAAGAGCTATTCCACGGGAAGGAGCGGTATGCATTTCCGGGCGGCCCGTGCGCGGCGCCTCTTCCTGGAACATTCCGGCAGAGTTGTCCTGTGGAGACTCCGGAGTACCGGAAATTTTCACAGGAAGAATAATTTCATGCCCTTCCTGCGTCACGCCGGAAGGCAGTTTCCGGCTGTCCACCATGTAGGAAGGAATTTTAAAAACCAGCTTCCCCGTCAAGGAAGTACCGTTGCTGTACACCCCCCCCGGTCACTCCCAGAAAGCTCTGTTCAAACAGGGAAATTTCCTTCAGGGAGGCGGAACGACCCGTTCCATCGCTTTCCAGCAGGAAAGAACCGGACGTAAAGACGGGAGAAGAGTACGGCAGCCTTATTTCCGTATTCCGGGCAGCCATGGCCGCCAGCAGGCGCAAAACAGGCAGCCTGATCATGGTCGCCTTGATAACGGAACCACTGTATCCTTTTAGGGAGGGCCTCTTCTGTTCAGTTGTTACAGGCAAAGCAAAATCCAGCTTCAATTCATGCTTTTCATCCCCTTCCTGTTCTCCCGTCTGCACCTTGAGAAGGGAAGAGAAATCATCTCCCAGCAGGGAAGCGAGATCGAAATTTTTTCCTGTCAAAGTCCACGCCTGGTGACGGAAATCCGTACCCAGAAGAAAATTCCCCGTAATCATGAAGGGGCTGAGATCCGTAGGCTTATTGAGCAGGCGCCCTTTGTCCAGAAAACCGGAAAAAGTGAGCTGCTTGACGCCGCTCCCGTTTAGAATGACGGAACCGGAATCAACCCCCATCAGCGGCCAGCCCTTGATTTTCAATTTTTGCTGTGACAGATCCAGCACGTATTCCGGTTCAGGTCCGTTCCCGGACGTGCGGATGTAGGCTTCCGCCGTCATATAAAAGGGAGCGCCATTCCTCTCCAGAGTAAATTCTTCCGTCCCATGGGCATACCCCACTTCCAGACGTGGCGCTGTGTATCGCCGGAAAACGAACGGCAATTCCCGTTTCGTCTGCGGTACGGCAAATTTAACGAATCCGGGCCGCAAACCGACTACCGCCCTGGACACATTAAGGCTTTCCCCCTTGATTTTCCCCATGAATAAGGGCACGGCGGAAATTTCCCCGGAGATGCCTTCCATCGCCACAAAGGACAGGCAGGAATCTTCCGGAAAGGATACCTTGATGCGTGAAGCCTTCATGGTAAGGCCATCCACCGCCATTCCGGAAATTTTCACATCTCCGCCCCAGGCGGCGGAAAGATCAGCTTGCAGACGGCCGGCAAATTCCTCCGTATTGAAAGAAGTAAGGCGGTACATATACGTCCCCGCCAGCGCACCGGCAGCCAGCAGAACCAGAATGCAAAGGCCTATTAAAAAACGCTTGTTTTTCAACATGGCCTGTTTGGCGTCCCGCTGATCGTCACTGTAAGTCCGCCGGCGCTTTTCCACCCGGATCACCTTGCTGCCGTCCGGGCGCACTACTACTTCCCTTCTCCGTTCTACTCCGTGGGAATCCGACGCATGCAGCTGACGCATGATATTATCAGCCCCCTGGGAAGGAGAAGACTCAAAATCGGAACCGCTGTTTTTCAATGGTCTTGATCCGGTTAAAGGTTACTGGGCATTGCTGAGGGCGGGGAGAGAAGCGTCCCCTGCCGGGACCTCCTCGTCCGGAATGGAAGTATCCGGCGTATAAAGCTTTTTGCCGCCCGGATCCACCACTTCCGCCTTTACCATGATGATGATGGCCTTGCGCTGTTCCTTGGACCCCTTGGAACGGAAAAGGCGCCCCACCCAGGGAATATCCCCCAGAACGGGAATTTTATCTTCATACGTAATGGAAGTGGATTTTTTCAAAGCGCCGATGACGAGCGTATTGCCGGTGGCTATGCGCACCGGAGCGGTCAGGCGCCGCGTGGAAAACACGGGCTGAAGGATGAAGTTGTCTGAAGTTTTCACCATGACGACATCTTCCTTTGCGTCCTTTTCCTGGGAGACCATGGGAACGAAAAGCGACGTACCGTAATTGATGAAACCGTCAAAATCCACGATTTCCGGCACTACGGTCATTTCCACGATGGATTTGTCATCGCTGATGCCGGTCACTTCCACATTGAAGATCGTGCCGAGCTGCCTGGTTTCAAAGGCAGTGGGATGGGCGGGAGTCATGGGCATGACCGGAATACCGCCGCCGTTATTGTCATTGTCGCCCCAGTCATTATTATTGCCCGTGCTGTTGGGAACTTCAGGCGGATCATATTCCGTAGGGTAAATCAGTTCCCTGCCGCTGAAAAAGGTGGCTTTTTCACCGGGGCGCACAATCACGGAAGGATGCTGCATAATGTCTGTGCCTTTTTTCTGGCTCAGGCCGCGCATAATCATCGTGATATCCGCGTGGCTCCACATGCCGCGCAGAGTGACGATGCTGGGAGCGCCGCCGGGAACATAGGTCGCATCAGAACTTCTGGCGGAAGTGCCGCGTTCTATCATGCTGTCAATGCTATCTTCCGTAAAAACCTGGTTGCCGGAACGCAGCCCGCCCACCACTCCTGCGGGAGCGACGGCCCCGGCCACATTGGCGGCACTGTCCAGCACGGAATTGTTATAGTCATTTTTATCGGTTCCCGCGCCGCCCATGAACCACTTGGTAGGGTCCAGGTTCAGATTGACGATCCAGTTAAAGCCCAATTCCTCCAAGTCCGTCTGATTGACTTCCAGAAAGGTCGCGCTGACCACCACCTGGAGGGGCTGTTCCGCAGTCCTGGCCGCTACCAGCTCCTCCAGCATGCTCAAATCTGGGCGTGCCATGGAAAAGAAGAGTGGAGTTGCCCGAGTTGTATTTGATGAAACTGCCTTCCGGGAATTTCACCCCCATGGAAGCCAGCGCCTTTTGCGGATCCACCCGTTTCAGGGTCATGCCGGAAGAACCGGAATCACCGGAACTGAAGGGGTCTGAATTTTCGGCGCCAGAGTCCTCCGACAATCCGGAAAAGAAGCCCGGCGGAAGGGTAATGGACTTGGTGACCATGTAGGAAGTTCCGTCTGAACTGGATACCAGTTCCGCACCAAAGGCATTTGTCCGCAGAATAAGGCCGGATGCGCGCGCCACGTATTCCAGGGCCTCACGAAGAGGTACATTCTGAAGATTAAGCGTAATTCTCTTGGCGGCGGCGTCCCTGGCGGAAACGCTGTCTGCAGGACCGGGATCCACGGAAATATTCACGCCGCGTTCCGCCGCAGTCATGGCCGTGGCATCATGCGTCCTGGCCTGGCTGCGCAGATAGTCCACGGCTTCCTGCACCGTCGCTCCATCCAGCTGCACACGGGGCAGGCGGATCATGCCCAGTTTCTGGTCCACATTCACCACCGGGTTATCCAGGGGACGGGAAAATGAAGCGGGTTCCTCCGGTGTTTCCGTCAAAGGAACGGGCATCTCCCACTGTCTGGAAACATCCGCCAGGGCACTGCTGCGGGTTTCATCCCTGGCAGCGCTAAAATAGGCGGTTCTGGCGCGGTTAACCAGTTCCATGCCGCGCCGCGCCGCCGTATTGTAAGGGTCCGTCTTAAGGACGGACGTAAATTCCTTCAGGGCCGCATCATACTGGCCCAGTTCATAATAGCCGAAAGCCAGGTGAAGCAGACGGTTGACTTCCTCTACATTTTTTACGTGTTCCGGAGACAATGCCGGATTCGTACGCACCGGGTCGCGGGCTATTTCCAACGTGCGCCTGGCCAAGGCATGGTCCGGAGTGGATTTCAGGGCATCTTCCAGCAACTTGACGGCCTCATCGTAACGCCCCGCCTTGATATATTCCTGAGCCACAGCCACACTGGCATCCGCGATGCTGGTTTCCAGGAAACGGCGGCGCTTCTCCATATTGGGGGATTTGGGCAGCGCAGTCAGGCTTCTGCGGTAATTGTCCAGAGCTTCCTGGTACTTGCCCTCGGAATATTGCTGACGCGCCTGCCCTAACAGCAGCATGGAAGCCTGAGCCTGCTCTTCCATCCGGGCTGCTGCCCGGCGTGCGGCCCCTGCCCCCTCCTGGGCCAGCCCCTGGCCGGCTCCAATACCGGCAACGGCAAGCGCCATGGCAATTTGCTGAATGGCAGACATGGAGTGAGGGAAACGTCTAGTCATAGGAATTTCCGGGACTATACCGAATTAAAAACCGCCCGTCATCATAAAAACGCCCAGCAGAGTAAAAAATATCGGCAAAGGCTGCAGCTTCCCTCCGGAGGGAACGCTTCTCTAAACGGCAGACAGTTCCAGCACGCCCACATGTCCCGGTTTCAGGGGATGGGACAGACCGCAGTCCATCAATTCCCGCCGCTCAAAAATCCTGTCCTCACCCTCGGCGTCCATCAGGTTTCTGACGCGTACCCGATCCGTCTGGATGCCGCACCAGCCGAAAGCGTGCTGGGGAATGGAAATGCGCAGGTTGTAGAAATTGATATTTGGAGAAAGGTTCCCCACCACAAGCACGGTGGCCCTGGCGCGGGCATCATGCCGGAGCATGGCATATACCCAGTGGCCGGAAGTGTCTTCCGCCGGTTCCCTGCCGAAAGTGGTGTTTTTCATATTAGCCCAGTTCAGGCCGTAAAAATCTCCCCGGTCCAGCGCCGGATGCTGCATCAGAGGAAGAAGCTTCCGATGAAAATTTCTCAGTTCTGCGGACTCTTCCGGCAACAGGGAAGAGTCAAACCGGCCATTCGCCACCCAGGGCTGGAGCCGGGGGAGGCAGGTATAGTCAAAAATGCTGGTACGTCCGTCATGTCCGCCGAAACCGCCGGGCCCCTCCGCCCGTTCCCCCACTTCCTGCCCGTTGTACACCAGCACGGGACCGCTCCCGGAGGCATACACCAGCGTCATGACCGCCGGCAGAACAACGCGTCCCACGCCGCCCCAGGAAAGAGGGGAGCACACGCGCGTTTCATCATGGTTTTCCACGTAGCGGACGCCGTGGGTCATGTATATGGGATTGCTTCGGAAAAGCCGGTCGAAGTCATTGGCCCAGTTATTTTCCGTGTACATATGGAGCGCCAGATGATAGCAGTCGGAATCGTAAACGGCATTAAATCCGGCATCCAGAAGGGCGGCGCACGGATCGCCGGGTGTGGTTTTCATGTGGTCGTTGTATGCCTCCGCCATGAAAAACACGTCCGGCAGACGCACCCGGGAACGGGAAATGGCCCATTTCCAGAAAGCCATGGGGATCATTTGGGCCATGTCGCACCTGAAACCGCCGATGCCCAGGCTTTGCCAGAAGGAAAGGATATCGTCCATGATGCGCCATGTCTTGGGCACATGCTGCTTGGGGCTGGTCCACCCCGGCAACAGGCGGAGGGCAGGAAGACCGGCCATAAAGTTATAGCCGTAGTTGAGCTTGACCGTTTCATACCAGTCGTACTTGCCGGGATTCCATGTAACGGCATTGTTGCCCGTCACACGTCCGAACGTCATTTCCCCTTCAAACAGGCCGTCCGGCAGACGCAGGGGTGGACCGTCCCCAGGGCTGTTGGAGGTCAGGTAAAAGTACCCCTGCTCCGGAGAAAAAAACGTATGGGGATCATCTCCTTCTCCAAAATCGTCATGCCCGTCCCAGTCCGCCAGGTAGGCTCGGGAAACATGGTTGGGAATAAAATCCATCATCGGCAGCAGCCCCACCGTCCGGCAACGCTTTACCAGAGCCTTGAACTCATCCATTCTCTTCTCCGGGGAGGAGGCCAGGTCCGGATCCACGTCAAAATAATCCACCACGGCATAGGGACTTCCTGCCAGGCCTTTTACGATGGATTTCGGCTGGGCGGCTAGCCCGGGATGGGACGTCTGCGTAGCGTGCCTCAGCACCCCGGTCAGCCAGATGTGTGTGAAACCCATCCGTGCTATTTCACGTAAGGCTTTATCCGTCACTCCATTAAAAGTTCCGCACCCGTTCGTTTCCCGGCTCCCCCAGTCAACTCCATGGGTCTCCATATTGGAAAAATGACGAACAAATAGTTGATAAATGACAGGACGCATGAGTTGAAATAATCAAATTTTGACGCTTATAATGCTAACTTTTTCAGGTATTCTGCAAGCGCATTCTGTTCCACCGGGGCAATTTGTCCCAGCTGCAGCAGGGCTTCCTCCCTGGTCCGGAGCGTTCCCTCCAACTGAAGCTCCTGCAGACGGGACAGCCATTTCCCGAAATCAGGCCCCGGGGACAGCCCCAGATTCACCAGATCACGCCCGGTCACCAGAGGAGGAGGCACCAGAGGGGCATTCCGGTAGGAATCCATGAAGTCCCTGACAAATTGCCAGTTGTCCATCAGTCCGTTGGAGGAAAGGCAATCCAGGCGGTGGAGTTCCAGTTCATCCCGGAAATGAGGAGCGTTCATGAACATTCGCAGCGTAGATTTCCTCATCTGCCTCACGTTGATGAAGCGCATATGGCGCTCCACCATGGAACACACCGCATCCACCACGGCATTGGAATATTTCAGCCTTCTTAAAATGACCCTGGCCATGGAAGAGCCTTCCTTGTCATGACCGGAAAAACGGATGCGCCCCGTTTCATCCACCTGACGGCAGGGAGGTTTCCCGATGTCATGCAGCAGAACCCCCAGGGCCAGCTCCAAAGACACGGGGGAGCCGTCCCTTCCCAGCGCATCCAGCATCATCAGCGTATGGGTGTATACGTCTCCTTCCGGATGCCATTGGGGAGGTTGCGTACAGCCTATCATATCGTATATTTCCGGAATGACATGCTTCATCAACCCCGTTTCCACCAGCATTTCCACACCCCGTTTCCTTCCGGGAGACAATAAAATCCTGTCCAGTTCCTCCCGGATGCGTTCCGGGGAAATCCGGGCCAGCAGCGGAGCGTTCCTGAAAATGGAGGAGCAAGTCTCCGTCTCCACCTGAACTTCCCTGGTAACGGCAAAACGTACGGCGCGCATCAGCCGCAGGGAATCTTCTTCAAAACGACGGTCCGGCTCCCCGATGCACCTCAATACGCGGGCCCGGATATCCTCCACTCCGCCTACATAATCCACCACACGGCCCGGAGGCGAAGAAAACGGATCTTCAAAGAGGCCGTTCATGGTAAAATCACGCCGCCGGGCATCTTCTTCCGCATCCGTGAAGCAGACGGCCTCCGGCCTCCGGCCATCCCTGTAGCTTCCGTCTCTGCGGAAGGTCGCCACCTCAAAGGAAAAACTTTCGCGGCGTACCAGCACCACGCCGAAGGCGGCGCCCACTTCCCAGGCATCCGGAAACAGGCGCAACACCTCATCCGGACGGGCGGAGGTAGCAATATCGATATCCTTCACGGAATATCCCAGCAATCTGTCCCGAACACAGCCGCCCACAAAATATACGGTGTGTCCTGCTCCGGAAAGAACCCGGGCCACGTTCTCCGCGGCCTTTCTCAACAGAATCCCCTCCATGAAACGGATCATTCAGGCATGGGCCTCAAAGGAGGAGCGGCAAGAGAATGGTCCTCCGCACCGGAGGGGGCGGAAGGGAACGCGGGCCGCGGCCTATCAGGCCGGGAAACAGAGGGAACGCGCGTATCCGGGGAATTAATCCTGGAAGGCGGAGAAACAGGCTTGGAGGAAGCAGGGGAGGAGGGAGACTTTTTCCCATCCGGCTTTTCTTTCTTTTTTCCCTCAAGTTTGCCCATGACCGCGTACAGGTTGGCGTCAAACAGCATATCCGGCGTGCCGCGCATCAGGATTTTCCCCGCAGGGTCCAGCAGATACACCCGCGGGGTGAGCCTCACCCGGTAATCCTTAAACGCCGCCGCTTTTTCATCCACCAGGGAGGGCATATCCATTTTCAAGTTCAACAGGGCCTTTTCTATGTTCTCTCTCTTTCCGGGAGCCACCGGCATCACCGTCAAACCGGGAAATTCTTTTCGGAGAGACGCGGCCTTTTGCAAAAACTGAACGGAACGCATATCCTGCGGATCCCAAAAAACCACCAGCACGGGCTTATTCCCGGAGGGGAGCGTCACTTTTCCGGCCGCCGCGGTAGAGGGAAGGCTGATTTCAGGCCCGGTCTGCCCGATATTGAGATTGCGTATTTCATACAGTTCCTCCTTCACAATATTTTGAACCGGAATAGGGCCGAAACTGGAATCATAGCATTTGATAATGGCGTCTTTCAGCAATTTTCCGCGGGCCGCCACCAGCCTGACGTCATCCTGAAGCATCCCTGTCGTTTCCTTCATCACCATGGCCAGGCCCAGGGAAGCCAGGCCCTGGTCCTCATGGAACTGGTTGTAATTCTTGATCTGTTCCAGAATAACGCGGCAGCGCAGGTCTCGGGAATTGCTCAGGGCATACGCCGCCTTTCCCGCCCCCTGTTCCCGAAACAGCGTATTTTCCAGGGAATCCAGGCAGAACACGACAATTTTCCTGGCCATGTCTCCATTGGGGAACGCCTGCGCTACAGCCAGGGGATGATCCAGAAACCAGACGACAGCCGGAAGAAGGCAGGATTTTTGAGTCTCGGGTTTCTGAAGGTCGCGCCCTACCAGCCTCCATAATTCCCGAGCCACCGGAACGGCATCCGGACGGTTTTTCATTAATTCCGCCCTTTTTTCCCCGCTTTCAGCCGTTTTCAATGCGGATTCCCAGTCGAACTGCCTCATCCGCCAATCCTCCAGCACATTGTTCATGCCCGTCTCGTCCGCCGGAGCCCATCCAAGCAGGCTGCATGCACCGGCTATCACGCAAAACGCTCTCTTCATACCCTGCCACTATGCCCTGACGCGTCCCACACGTCAATCAAACCCCGTGGCAAAACGCAGCCTATTTTTTCTTTTCCCCTCCCTTCCAGCTGTTTACAGCGCGGAATACATCTTCCGGAAATGAACAAACCCCGGCGAATCCCTTCGCCGGGGCTGCTGTTCAACTAACTACCTATGAAGACGGTTGAGTCCTTAAGTGGATGAAGCGCTCTCTCTTTCACTGCATCCGGATCATAACCGTTATGGGTGAGACAAACACACGGCAAATATGTTCAAACATTATTTCTTTTGTATGACACAAGGCCCGGGAAGACAAAAAAGCGGCTACGGAATTTCTCCCGTAGCCGCTCCAACTAACTACCTATGAAATCAGGGTTATTCCTGGTGACAAGGGAAGCTCTCGTTCCTCCCTTATCGAACATCCCTGTTCATTCAGGATACCTTCACGAATTAAACGCTCAAGAATTTTTTTCCTTACGTGAAAAAAACAGAGAACCGCCGCTTCAGGCCGCTACAAAGTTTCGTTCATCATTGGTCAGGGCCCGCACCTGCACGGCCATAAACCTCATTTCATTAAGCATGTTCAGATAAAGCAGGGAGGAACGGGTGCGCGTCTGGTTGCGCTGGGCCCGCTTGATCTGGCGCTTGGTGGCTTTTGCCACCAGTTGAAGAAGCTGTTCCTGGGCCACCATCGTATAGTCGAACTGAATGTACGTCCCCGTCTGGAGCATTTTGCAATATTCATCCAGCAGCTTGATGAGGGCGGTATGTACCTCCTTCAAATCGTCCACCTGGTCAATCGTAAACGGCGTGTGGTTATTATCCACATACGTGAAGATGGACTCGGAAAACTGCGACAGGCTCTGCGTAGCTTCATTCAAATGCTCCAGGGCCTGCACAAAGTGGTAGCCCATATCCAGGGAGCGGGACTGCATCTTGTACAGAATAGGGAGAATATCGTACTTGTGATGTTCGCTGCTGGTCATGGCCAGCCGTTCTGCGGCATCCGCCAGTTCTTTCAGGGCCTTCCTGTCCCCCTGGAAAAAGTTTTCCACGGTGTCATTGTAAATTTCCCGCAGCTTGAGCGTGCTGTCCACAATCTGGTGGCTGCATACATCCAGGATATTTTCTTCCGTAATCTGGTCAAAACGCTCTACGGAAAGCTTGCTTTCCCGCTTGCGGTGCATGATGGTGGACTTTACCAGAATGACAACCACCAGGGCCAGCAGACCGAAGATGGCGTACACCTGTCCGTAATGCAGGATGGTAGCCATGACGGCGGCCAGCGTAAAGGCAGCCAGCCCGGTCATGAACCAGCCGGAAATCACCGTCAGCACGCCGGTTACACGGTAAACCGCGCTCTCCCTTCCCCATGCCTTGTCCGCCAGGGAGGAGCCCATCGCCACCATGAACGTCACGTACGTGGTGGAAAGAGGGAGCTGCCTGCCAGTAGCCCATGCAATCAACAGGGAAGCAACCGTCAGGTTCACCGTGGCGCGAATCAGGTCAAATGCCACCCGGTCCTTGGGATTCAAGGGCTGGGGGGCGGGATCCCACTGGTGGTTCATGCGCACCAGCATGCGGGCGGGAATAAGCCTTTTCACCCCGCGTCCCAGGGCGATGGCGCTGCGAACGATGGCGCGGGCGGGGGGGACGGAGCCGAAACGCTCAATACCGCCTTCACCCTGCCTGGAAAGTTCCACGCCGGTGGCGATCACCGTTTTTGCCTTTTTGGAGAACCACAAGGCAAAAATCATCATGCAGCCCGCGGCGAACAAAATATAATGGTTTACCGGCATGCCCTGCCCCGGCATCAGACACTCCATGGAGGTGATGGATGCGGGAGAGCCACCGGCCGCCGCCACGCCGCTGGCGTACTGGAAGGAATCCAGACCACCCATGAAAACGCCGATGAAATTCACCAGGTCGTTGCCCGCAAAGGCCAGAGCCAGGGAAAAAGTGCCCGCCAGAACGGTCAGGCGCAGAATATTCGTCATGAACAAATGCTGAAGCAGGAACATGAGCACGGAAAAACCGCCGAAGGCCGTGAGCAGGGCCATGCCCAGATTCTGGTCAATGTATTGGATGAACGAGGGCTCCATCAGGGTAGACTCCTTCAAGCCCTTGAAAACGGCAAAATAGGCTATCGCCGTCATGGCAATGCCGCACCAGAAGCAGCCGAACCATTTGAACCGGGACTGGTATTTAAACGTGAACGCCAGACGGGAAATCCACATGACGATGGTGCCCACCGTAAAGGCGATGGCTACGGAAAGAAGAATGCTGGTGACAATCTCAAAAGCCTTGTCCGTATTAATGAAATCCCACACGGACTGAACCAGGCGGAGCTTGGAAATCTTGAACAGGGCCGTCGCTACGGCAGACCCCAAAATACCGAATACCAGAGAAACGGTGGTGGACGTAGGCAATCCGAAAGTATTGAAGGTATCCAGCAGAATCACTTCGCTGATCATTACCCCCAGGAAAAGCAGCATCACTTCATGATAACTGAACATGTCCGGGTGAAAAATACCGTTGCGGGCTACTTCCATCATGCCTCCGGAGAAACAGGCCCCCACCAGCACGCCGATGGAAGCTACGGTCAGGATCACCCGCACGGGTGCAGCCTTGGAACCGATGGCGGAATTGAGGAAGTTGACGGCGTCATTCGCTACGCCGTTGATCAAGTCAAATGCCGCCAGAAGCAGCAGGGCTGTGATGATAATCCAGTAAATTGAGTCCATAACTGTCTCTTGTGAATGGTGGGCGGAGGGCATCCGCGAGCTGCACCACCGCCTCTTTACACGGAAACGGTCGATTTTGCTACTGTTTTGTTACAGAAAAATCCTTTCTCCTTATCACCGGGAACGGGGAAGGAAATCCAGTTCCCCGGGGTCGGGCCAACGGTGCCGGGGATAACGCCCCGCCAGGTCCTTTTTCATTTGCCCGTATCCGTTCCGCCAAAAACTTTCCAGAGATCCCGTTACCTGCCACGGCCTCTGGCTGGGGGCCAGCACCCCCCCTCCACAATCACGGGTACGGCCCCGTTGGCAATGCGTGGGGAAACCGCCACGCCGAACAGGCGCTGCACCGTCAGACTGATCACCGGGGAGGAATCCTCCCCGTACCTGACCTTGGCGTGCTGGCCGTTGGGCAACGTGAGGCTTACCGGGGCATAATCGTCCAGCGCCTTCGCCTGCCAGCCGGAAAGCCAATCCCTCAGCACGGGAATAATTTCCCTTTCCTTGATGTCCTTATAACCCACGGCCCCTTCACAGACCAGAGAAATGGCGACCAGCTTGTCCTCCTCCGAAAACCGGGGCAGCCCCAGTTCCGGCATCCAAACGCTCAAACCATTAAGACGGCGTATCCACTGTTCCACGGCATCATTCCATTTCACCAGCTTCAGGGTTCCGTCCACTACTTTTTCAGCCAAAACCGGGGCGGCCAGCTCCGTAGGGGCATCCCCGCGGTCACGATCCTCCAGCACCAGATCTCCATACATCAGCTTCCGGTGCAGACGCACGCGCCGCAAAGCGGCATCGAAGACGGCTTCCTCCCCGCAGGAAAAACGCTCCGGCCAAATGGAACGCAAATCTTCCGGCGCAATAAGCGTACAGCGTCCCACACGGGTTTCCACCGCCTTTCCGGACAATTCCGCCACCTCTGCGGCTACGAAATGCTCTCCTTGAAACACCACGCTTCCTTCCGCCAGCCTGCCGCCCACCCCGCCGGCCATGCGGCATGTATTGGCTGCCACGCCATTTCGCACACCCACATGGTCCGCAAAACTCTCAATCATTGCACGGACTACGGCAGGGCGCGCCGCCGTAAAATCCGGTCCCGGCGTTTCCCGGGCTTTTCCCCGGCTGCCGACGGACAGAAGCTGCCGGTATGCCATCCATGCCTCCCGCGCCCCGCGGGAAGAGATGCCCCAGCGGGTACACGCCGCCGCCCCAAAACCGGCATCCACAGCCTTCTCCACCGCGCGCCACTCCGCCTGGAAATCCGTGTAATCCGCAATCGCGCAAATGATCGTTCAGCCCCCCCCTTTACCGCAACACCTTCTCCCTGCATCAGGGCTGCAACGGCGGCCAGCTCCACGGCACACTGTTCATCTTGGCCGGCCACCATCAGACGGGCCAGCCGGGGCGGCAGGGGAAAAGCGGTCATCCTTTTTCCCGTATCCGTCAGGCTTCCATCCTCTTCCGTCGCACCCAGGGCAGCCAACAAATTCACGGCCCGCTGCATCACCAGGGGGGCAGGAACATCCAGCCAACGGAAATTTTCCGGTACGGTGACGCCCCAGGCAGCCAAATTCAAAACGGCTCCGGCCAGATCCACCCGGAAACATTCGGGCGGGTCAAAATCCTCCTTCCGGGCCTGTTCCGCCTCACTCCACAGCCGGAAACAGCGCCCCGGAGCCACGCGCCCGGCACGGCCCGCGCGCTGAGCGGCGGACGCCTTGGAAATCTTCACCAGATGCAGCGTATCCATCCCCCGGTACGGATCCCATCCGGACCGGCGGACCAGCCCGGAATCAACCACCGTACGCACTCCCTCAATCGTCAGGGAAGTTTCCGCCACATTAGTGGAAACAATGACACGGGGGATATCCCCCCGCTCCACGGCGCAATTCTGCTGCTCCGGCGCCAGAGACCCGTAAAGGGGAAAAACGTCCCGGCCGCTCATCCACGGCTTTCCTGCCAGCAACTCCACCGTTTTCCGTATCTCATACACGCCCGGCATAAATACCAGCACATCCCCGCAGTCATCCTCCCTCACCGCCTCCCGCACAACATCCGCCGCCTGCTCCCATATGGGGGGAGGAGCCACCCTGCCGCGTCCGTCACTGACCAAGCGGGGAGCCCGGTAAACGACTTCCACGGGATACTGCCTGCCTTGCGCTTCCAGAACCCGGCAGGAACCTCCCATATATTCCCGCAGCCCTGATATCTCCAGTGTGGCGGACATCACGACCACGGCCAGATCCCGGCGCGGCCCTTCCTGCAGATCCAGCACACGCCCCAGGGATAAATCCCCGGAAAGGCTGCGTTCATGGAACTCATCAAACACCACGGCGCTCACCCCTTCCAGGGAGGGCCGTTCCGTCAGCCAGCGCTCCAACATGCCGTCCGTCACGTACGCGATACGGGTGCGGGAGGAAATGTACCGTTCAAAACGCACCGCATACCCCACTTCTTTTCCCAGCTCCACCCCGCGCAGCCGGGCCACATGCCGCGCCAGCAGGCGAGCGGCCATCCGCCGGGGCTGTACAACGACAATCAGGCCACGGTCTCCCAGACCGGCGTCATCCATCATCGGAGGAACGCCGGTGGACTTGCCGGAGCCGGTAGGAGCTTTCAACAAAATGCGCGGAGAAGGAACCCGCAGAGCCTCCATCAATTCTCCGCGGATTTCCTCAATGGGAAGAGAAGAGAAAAAACCATAACGGGTTACAGGGAATCCGTTCGTGCCGGGGACATTCAGCCGATGCAGGCCAGCAGAAACCAGAAAAACGGCACGGTAAAGGAAGGGCTGTCAATCAAATCAAAAATTCCTCCTATCCCCGGCAGCAGGGAACCGGAATCCTTGATGGCCAGGCTGCGTTTAACCAGGGACCCGGCCAGATCCCCGTAAACGGAAAGCAGGAAAATGAGGGATGTGCATCCCATCAGTACCAATACCTGGGTTATGGACAAGACGGAAATTCCGAACATCGGGAAAACCAGCCCTATGGCCGCCGCATTCGTCAGCACCCAGGAACCGAGGAGGCCCTCCCACGTTTTCTTGGGGCTGATGTGGGGAATGAGCCTGCGGGAAAAAAGGCGGCCGCCCAGCAGGAACCCGCTCACGTAGGCAAAAATGTCCGCCATCTTCGTTACCAGAACGACCCACAGCACACACATGACAATGGCCGGATAAACATACCCCGCCCTCATATACGCCAGATGCAGGGCCAGAATGGCAAAAGAGAACAGCCAGACGGGATAAATAAAGGAAAGCAGCGTAGTACCCACGGAACGGAGAGCCCTGCTTCCATCCACCGGGTACTTCATCTCACGGATGAAGGCAACCACTACCAGGAGGACCGGAGCGGCAAGCGCCACCAGAAGAGGAAGGGGGATGAGGAAAGAAACCTGTTCCGCAAGGGCGCTTTCCCGGAATTTAGTGATGCAGCATGACCAGGACAGCAATACGGGGTACGCCACTCCGAAAAGAAAGCTCAAGTTCGGCTGGGAGGCTTTTCCGGAACGCAGCAGCATGTGCCGCCATTCCCAAGCGGCCAAAATACAGAAAATGCAGACCAGACCGTAATACCCAAGTTCGCAGTCCCACCACAAAGCCCCGGCCAGCAACCCAAGCAAAACCACGGTGCTGAATGAACGCTGCACCAGAACACCCATCTTGCTTCCGGAAAAACTCTTGTCCCGATTCGGTATGCTCATCATCACGCGAAGTGTACAGAAAACCGTTGCAACCTCAATCCTGAAATGCTTCCTTTCCTGCGGCGTCTCTTCGGAAAACGTCCGTTCTCCCCATCCTCACCCTCTCCGCTGCAAACAGGAAAGCAGTCATCCCGCCACTTTTCCCTCTCCGGGAAGGATGCAGCAACGGAAAACCAAAGAAAGCACGCAACAACAAAAAGCGGAAAAAACATCCGTAAAATGAAATCCATTTCCATGCAGCTCCAATATGACAAATGCCGGACTTCCGCACAAAATTTCAAACTTTATGGTGGATTTATCCACCCATGAATTCTCTTCTTTCCTCCCCCTGCCGCCGCCGGATATTTCCGGATGAACCGGCTTCCATTTACTCTTGTCCTCTTCCGGAAACAAGGAGAGCAAAATAGCGTCATGTGGACGTTTTATAAGATAGACAATCACCTGCAAATCAGTAACACTTACATCCCGGCGTCAGCTTTTTCCCCAAATGGAAAAAAACGCACCCTTTTCCGTTATGAACATGCACTCATTCCGTTGGATTAGACTCACCGCATTCTCGGCCCTAGCCGCAGCCGCCATTACTTCCTGCGCCTCTGCGGCTACGGACTTCAACCAGGTGGGCAAGCAAATGTCCCTGCTGCTCCAGAATTTCCACTTCTCCCGCAAAGAATTCAGCGATGAACTATCCGCCAAATTCCTGGAAACCTACCTGCGCAAGGTAGACCCCAACAAAATATTCTTCACCCAGCAGGACGTAGACGCCCTCAAAAGAAAATACGGTAAGGAGCTGGACGACTACCTTATGTCCGGCCAGATGATGGATGCGGCCCAGGCCATGCACTCCCTTTACCGCCAGCGCGCCATGCAGCGCATCTCCTATGCGCGGGATTTGCTGAAAAAGGGAGGCTTCACCTTTGACAAAGACAAGTCTATCGAACGTTCCCGCCGCAAAACAGCCGCGTGGCCCAAGGATGAGGCGGAAATGCAGCAGGTCTGGAAAGACATGGTGGAGGAACAGCTCCTGTCCGAAATCCTGCGCCGTGAAACCGTAGCGCGCCTGGCCAAGGAACAGAACAAGCCCGATCCCCTGGCCAATGAGAAACCAGCGGAGGAAAAACTGCTTATGCGTTATGAACGCATTCAGCGCAATATTCAGGAAACGGATCTGGAAGACGTAGCGGAAACACTGCTCAGCGCCGTAGCCTTGACGTATGACCCGCATACGGATTACATGGGTGCGCGCCAGGTGGACCGTTTCAAAATCTCCATGGGTACGGAACTCACCGGCATCGGCGCCCTGTTGGGCAGTGAAGACGACGGTTCCACCAAAATTACCGGTATCGTTGTGGGAGGACCGGCTGACAAATCCGGAGAATTGAAGCTGAACGACCGCATCGTTGCCATTGACTCCGACAACTCCGGAGAAATGGTGGATATCCTGTTCATGAAGCTGGACAAAGTGGTGGATATGATCCGCGGAGCCGAAAATACCCAGATGCGCCTGAAAGTAGAGCCGGCAGACGCCCCCGGACAGGCCAAAATCATTACGCTGACCCGCTCCAAGGTACCTCTGAAGGATGAACTTGCCAAAGGTGAAATCATTGAACTTACCGGAGCTCCGGAAGGCAGGAACCGCATTGGCGTGCTGAGCCTTCCCTCCTTCTACGCAGACATGGAAGGCGGAGACCGCCGCTGTGCCAAGGATGTCAAAAAAATCCTGGAACGGATGAACAAGGAAAATGTGGATGGCCTGGTAATTGACCTGCGCAGCAACGGCGGCGGTTCCCTGGAGGAAGTGCGCCTGATGACGGGCTTCTTTACCGGAAACGGCCCCGTGGTGCAAATCAAGGACACCCGCGGCAACGTGGATATCAAATCCGCTCACAACCGCCAGAAACTCTTCAATGGCCCCATTGTGGTGCTCATTAATAAACTCAGCGCATCCGCCTCTGAAATTCTGGCCGCGGCCCTTCAGGATTACGGCCGCGCCGTGATTGTGGGGGATGAATCCACCTTCGGGAAGGGGTCTGTGCAGCAGCCTGTGGACATCGGCCAATACCTGCCTTTCTTCGCGGCCAGAGACCGTGCGGGCCTGCTGAAAGTCACTACCCAGAAATTTTACCGTGTGGCGGGCGGCTCCACCCAGCTCAAAGGCGTGGAAAGCGATATCCAGCTTCCCACCGCTACGGCGGCATTCGAGCTGGGAGAAGACATTCTGGACTACGCGATGCCCTATGACCAGATTACGCCCTGCACCAACTACAAAAAGGACTCCTCCATCGCGGCCATGCTGCCCGTGCTGAAAGATGCCAGCGCGAAGCGCGTGGAAAAAGACCGCGATCTCCAGATTGCCAGGGAAGATATCGCCATGATGAAACAGCGCATCAAGGACAACAAGCTTTCCCTGAACAAGAAAATCCGGGAACAGGAAAACTCCGCCCTGGAAGAACGCCGCAAATCCATCAACAAGGAACGCAAAATCCGCTTCGCGGAAATGGCCAAGGAAGACGCTACCAAATACAAAATTTACCGCCTGACGCTGGACGACGTCAACGCCAAGGAGCTGCCCCTGGCGGATCCGGAAAAAGACAATGAACAATTCATGCACCTGGCGGAAGACCCCACGGCAGAACTGGACGACTCCCCGGAATACCCCTCCGGTCTTGATCCGGAACTCCGTGAAGGCATCAACATCGTCCAGGATATGCTGAAGCTGGAATCCTCCGGAAAATAACGGCTCGCTCCTCGCGAACCTCCTTGCCGCCCCGGCCCCATTCAGGGGACCGGGGTTCTTTTTCACGGAGGCAATTCCGGGAGCCGTGCCTCCCGAACAGCCCGAAATGAATCCGGGGCTTGCCAGCCGGAGGGAAATAAGGCAGTATTTTTGCCCGTCAGCAATGAGCACCACCATGAATACGACATACAAAATTGCCATCGGCGCGGATCACGCCGGAGTCGATCTCAAGGAAACCGTAGCAGAACTCCTCAAGGCATGGGGTCATGAAGTGACCGACATGGGAACCATGACCAAAAATTCCTGTGATTATTCCGACTATGCCAATGCAGTCGCAAGCAGCATTGCTGACGGCACCAACGACCGCGGCATCCTTATCTGCCGGTCCGGCATCGGCATGAGCATTGCCGCCAACCGCTGGGTAGGCGTCCGCGCCGCCCTCTGCCGCACGGCCCCTGCTGCGGCCCTCTCCCGCCAGCACAATGATTCCAACCTGCTCTGCCTGGCTTCCGCCTATGTGGACAATGAAAGTGTGGAAGATGTCCTGGACGCCTGGCTGCATGCTGACTTTGAAGGCGGGCGCCATGAACGCCGCGTCGTCAAATCCTCCGGCAGCCCCCTGCAATGGACGGATCCGGAACTGGCGGCCCTCATTCAGGAAGAAGGACGCCGGGAAGCAACAACATTGAACTGATTGCCTCTGAAAACTTCACTTCCCCCTCCGTCCGGGAAGCCCAGGGCTCCCTGCTGACCAACAAATACGCGGAAGGCTATCCCGGCAAACGCTGGTATGGCGGCTGCGAGGTGGTGGACAAAGTGGAACAGATCGCCATTGACCGCGTACTGGAAATTTTCGGCGGGGATCATGCCAATGTGCAGCCCCACTCCGGTTCCCAGGCCAACATGGCCGTTTACTTCTCTGTTCTGAAGCCGGGCGACACCATTCTCACGATGGATCTCTCCCACGGCGGCCACCTCACCCACGGTCACCGGGCCAACTTCTCCGGCAAACTGTACAATGTGGTTCACTACGGCGTATCCCAGGAAACGGAAGCTATTGACTATGATGCTTTGGAAAAACTGGCTCTGGAGGTAAAGCCGCAAATGATCACGGCGGGAGCAAGCGCCTACTCACGCACAATCGACTTTGAACGCATGGGACAGATTGCCAGGGCCTGCGGTGCCTACCTGTTCGTGGACATGGCCCACATCGCGGGCCTGGTGGCAGGGGGGCAGCACCCGAATCCGGTTCCCTATGCGGACTTCGTCTCCTCCACCACGCATAAATCCCTGCGCGGCCCCCGCGGCGGCTTCGTCATCTGCAAGGAGGAATACGCCAAAAAACTGGATGCCGCCGTCTTCCCCGGAATGCAGGGAGGTCCCCTCATGCACATCATTGCCGCTAAGGCGGCCTGTTTCGGGGAAGCTCTGAAGCCCGAATTCAAGGACTATGCGGCCCAGGTTGTCAAAAACGCCAAGGCCATGTCGGCCAAAATGGCAGAACTCGGCTTCCGCGTCGTCTCCAACGGTACGGACAACCACGTCTTCATGGTAGACCTCCGCAACAAGGGCATTAACGGCGCAGACGCGCAGGAAGCCCTGGACCGCGTAGGCATCACCGTAAACAAGAACGCCATCCCGTTTGACACGGGCTCTCCCATGAAACCCTCCGGCATCCGCATCGGCACGCCTGCCGTAACCACTCGCGGCATGAAAGAAAAAGACGTGGAACAGGTGGCCGAATTCATTGCCCGTGCGCTGGCCTTGTACGTAGGTGACCAGGTATGCCCGAATCCGGACGGCTTCTCCCAGCTTAAGGAAGAAGTTTCCGCGTTTAACCGCAACTTCCGCCTGCCTCATTAACATCTCCTGCGCATAAACGCTTTCAGGCCGTTCCGCCGTTTCCGCGGAACGGCCTTTTAATTAAAAATCCGTATTCACGGTCTCCCAATACGGACGGCCAAGACGCCCGCAACAAAAAAACTCTTCGTCAAGGAATAGCCAGGAATTGTCCAAACTGCGCTTTCCCTCTCCTATATTGCGGACAAACCGGTTTGGAAATTAACAATCATTATTCATCCTCACGTCCTCGCTGGAACATTTGCCCTCTTCCCGGCCCAACCGGAAAACAAAGGTAGCGGCAGGTTGGGAATAATGGAACTGATGGCTTGCACGGGTTGCCCCTCCATCCGCAATTAAAATAATCTTAAAACCTTCATTGGAAAACCGGATATTTTTCATCCCAATATCCATAACCGGACATAACAGAATATCTTCCTATTTCTCTAAATGAACCGTCCTGCTGGCGCAGAAAAGCTTTAAATTCATAACTGTTGAAATTGGCGCCCCTAGGCGTTCTCCACACTAAAGCGGCTTCATGGTCCGCCTGCCAGATTACTTTGTTATCCGGATTGTCCCGGAAACAGTTTTCCAGAAAAGCCATCTCCTGCTTGTGAAAACGCAAGGCGGCGCCATCTACCGGAGGATGATCGACAAGAGGAGAAGGCGCACCAGAAGCCACAACAAGGGGAACCGTGCAGCAAGAGAAAAAAAACGTTTTCAAGGAGGCATTCATCTTCCGGATATTACTTCATCAAAAAGACGGCTCAAGTCTCAATCACCTGATCCGCCTGATGATGCTTCAGAATGATTTATCTATCCAAAGGGCCACCGGGCCAGACAGACAAATTATCCCATCCGTCTGGTTTGACGGTGCAGGTCCGGTACTGTTTTTCAGTCAAAAAGTCAGTTCCTCCAATAGTAACATGAGGCTTGGGAGTAGTGCCTGCCGTTCTAAATCCATCATAAGGAACGGTTACGCCACCGCTCAGAACCTCAAGAAGCGCCTTTCTGGCTTCTTCCGGTTTTTCACAACTCAGCCTGTCAATATCCCTGTACTTCTCCCCTTCAACCTTGGCATATTGCTGATTTGTTACAGATGCCCAATTAGGATTCTTACCGTCTTTGATTTCTCCAAATTCCGTCAACATACTCAACAATGGATTTCGATAGGCATTCCCTTTCGTGTTGCCGAGACGATTCAACATCACCAATGCAATCGCCCTCATCTCGGCACCCTTCGTATCGGCTTCCGCATAGATGGCTCACACCATTAGAGAGTCAGAACATCGTCTCCGTCGATGCGGAAATAATGCCGTTCTGCTTTCTACTCTAATGTATCTTTTCCAGGTGTCAGTACGATCTTCTACATTCTGCTTGATAGGAATCAGCACGGGGTCGGCCACTCAACTAACAAACAAATTTTTACAAAAATTTGATATGTAAAATTCTTTTATGGCCTGCCTGCGGAAGTCATGCCGTCCCACGCGGGAAAGTAATAATGCAGGGTAGGTTCAGGCTCATTCAACAGGCGGTAATGCCACCATTCCGGAGCATAATTGGCAAAACCCTGTTTTTCAAAAGCCTTTTTCAAAATCATCCTGTTTCTGCGTTGGGACGGAGTCACTAATGTGGAGTCCGTGGCGGAACTGGGATCCAGCAGGTCATGATGGCCGCCCATATCCACCGGCTTTCCGGTCCTGGCGTACAGCAGGGAAACATCCACAGCCACGCCCCGGGAATGTTCCGAGAAATCGCGCACATAGTGGTCTCCGAACACCTTGGCCTTGTCAATATGGGGATAATACCGGGACTTCATCTTCTGGTCCCCTTCGTCAGCTCCCCATTTGCAAATGTCCAGCACGGCGGTATGGGGACGGTAGGCGTCATAAATTTCCAGCAGGTAACCCTGACGATACAAATCTTCCGAGACTTTTTTCAACGCCTGCGCCGCCTGGGTGCGCAGGATGGCGCGCCGACCGTGGTAACCGTCCAGCGGACGCCCTACAAAATTGTCATATCCGGCATATTTCAAATTAGTCTTTACCAGGGGTGCCACCTGGTCCACATACACAAAGCCCGGCTGCATCACGGGCTGAAGGGGCTGATTGAACGCCGGTTTGAATTCCCTGCTGCCGGAACAGGAAACCAGTAACATGAACATGCCGCATACCGCAGCTACGCAAGTCTTCATGACCACGAAGCGTAGCACGGCATGCGGCGCAAATCCGGTCAGGATTCCGTCATTTCCAGGAATCCCTTGATCTTGCTGATGCGCGTGGGATGGCGCAGCTTGCGGAGGGCTTTGGCTTCAATCTGGCGAATGCGTTCGCGGGTGACGCTGAACTGGCGGCCCACTTCCTCCAGAGTGCGGGGACTGCCGTCCCGGAGGCCGAAGCGCTGTTCAATAACTTCGCGTTCACGGTCCGTGAGGGTGTCCAGAACATCCTTGATCTTTTTTCTTTCAGGAAAGAGAAGGAGGCTTCCTCCATGGGATTTTCCGCCGCCTTGTCTTCAATAAAGTCACCGAAGGAGGTATCGTCGGAATCCCCCACGGGGGCTTGCAGGGAAATGGGCTGCTGGGCCATTTTCAAAACGGAACGCACGCGTTCCACAGGCAGATGGATTTCTTCCGCGATTTCTTCCGGAGTGGGTTCCCTACCGTACTCCTGCACCAGCTGCTTTTGCACGCGCATCAATTTGTTGATGGTTTCAATCATGTGCACGGGAATGCGGATGGTGCGGGCCTGGTCTGCAATGGAGCGGGTGATGGCCTGGCGGATCCACCAGGTGGCATAGGTGGAGAATTTGTAGCCGCGGCGGTATTCAAATTTTTCCACCGCCTTCATCAGGCCCATGTTGCCTTCCTGAATCAGATCCAGGAAGGAGAGGCCGCGGTTGGTATATTTTTTGGCAATGGAAATGACCAGGCGCAGGTTGGCCTCTACCATTTCATCCTTGGCCCTGCGGGCTTCGCGAAGCCATTTGCGGAGTTCCTGGTAGGCTTCTCCCATCTCATCCGCAGTCATCCACATGCGAAGCTCCAGCTCTGCCAGATGTTCCTTGAGTTCCTTGTTGTCCGGATCCAGGGCAACCTTCTTCTGCATGCGGAGCACGCGGTCGCGGGCCTCGTCAATCATGGAACAGAAATCCTCAATCACCTTGTGCTTGAAATACAGGCGACCGAAGAACTTCACCAAAACGCCGGCAACTTTGTCGAATTCGGCCTGGCGGGCCTTGACGGACTTGGCCGCCTCCTTGCTGCGGTACAGCTTGCGGAAGGAACCGGATGCGTCCTGATGGGTCTGCTGTATCTGGGCGCAGAGCTGGGCCAGCCCTTTCATATAGCGCTCACGGGAGTCTATCTTTTTGTCAAGGATAACGCGGTCAAAGCGTTCCTCATTGTCGAGCAGGCGATAGGCTACGTCCAGATAGGCATTCGCGATGAAACCGAAGCGGTGCACACAGCGCTGGACGTTCTGTTCCGCGTCCTCAATTCTCTTGGAAATGGCCACTTCCTCTTCACGGGTAAGCAGGGAAACCTGGCCCATTTGTTTCAGGTACATGCGGACGGGATCATCCAGAATGTCCATCTTGGCTTCGAGCTTTTCCTCTTCGTCCTCTTCTTCCGTGCTGATGCGGGTGCGGTCCGTGTAGCTGTCCACATCAGACGCGTCAATGATGTCAAACGCCATGCTGCGCAGGCGGTCCATGATGGCCTCGTAATCCTGCTGATCGACAATGTCGTTGGGAAGGGAGTCATTAATATCGTCAAAAGTCAGATACCCCTGTTCCTTGGCGAGCTTGATAAGTTCACGGATTTTTTCCTGAATCTCCGGAGCGTCAATCGGATTCGTGACCTTGCGGCTGGCAGCCCTCTTGCGTTCCTCTTCCAATATTTCGCTTAACTTTTTGGGCGTTTCCTCCTTCGCAGCAGGTTTGGCAGCCTTCTTCTCAGCCGGCTTCTTCTCCGCAGCCTTGGCTGGAGCTTTCTTGGCAGGAACAGCTTCAGGCGCCTTTGCCGGAGTCTTTTTGGCGGCCGGCGCCGCCTTCTTGGAGGCAGAAGCCGGAGACGCTTTTTTTGCCGGGGCCTTTTTTTCCGCAACGGGTTTGGCGGCGGCCTTTTCCGTAGCCGGAGCGGCAACCCTGGCGGAGTTTTTTTTGGCTGGAGCCGCCTTCGGAGCGGTTTTGGAATTTTTTGCGGCGGGCCGGGCCGTTATTTTTTCCTTGGATTCAGAAGCTTTTTTGTTGGCGGAAGTCTTCTTGGGAGAAGAGGGGGATGGGTCACCGGATTTGGACATATCTTGAAAAGAAGAGGGCACAATTCACCATTATATCAATACCCGGAGGTATCGAGGCACTACATTGTACCCAGCAAACGCTTCAAGTCAACACTAAGTTTGGACAATTCCAGCCTTCTGGCAGCATCCGTGGAGGGATCCGCCAGTTCCGCCATCAGGGAAGCGATGTGCCTCTCCAAAGCGGCCTTCGCAATGCCGGAGCAGGCTTCCTGTACACTCCTGTCCACATCGGGAATAGGTATGGGCTCCAGATTCAGCATACCCAGGGCATCCCGTTCCGGCTGAGGCAGGGACGCCAAAAAAGCCTGAACGGCCGCGGGGCTGTCCGGAGAAGGCAGCCTGGCCAGAATTTTTTTTAAGATGCCTCCGCCCTGCAGCAGCCGCATCGGCTCCAGCAATTCTTCAATACGGTCCACGATAAGCCCCTGGGCACGGGAATTCTGAAGGGCCAGTTCACAGAGCACGGCCACGGCGCGATCCATTTTCACGGGAGGATGCCGCGGGACCTCCGCAGCCGTCTTACGCTCTGCGGACTGGGCCTGTTCCTGCCCCTTCCGGCGTCCGGCCATTCTGACGGCGCCGCGCAAATTATCCGCAGCCATGCGCATGCGCGTGGCTACGTCAGCCGTAGCCAGGTCCCGGGCCACCGGATCGCTCATGCAGGCCAGCAGGGCCGTCATCTCACGGGCAAAAGCGGCGCTGGAAGCGGCGTCATCTAACAAACCGCCCTCCCTGGCCCGCTCAATGCGAACCTCAAAGAAGGAACGGGCCCGCTCCACCATCCCAGAAAAAGCCTCTTTCCCCTCCCTCTTCATGAAAGAATCAGGATCGTCCCCGGCAGGAAGGTTCACCAGGTAAATATCCTTGCCGAAGGGGGCCAGTTCACGAAAAGCCCGATCCGCTGCAGCCATGCCCGCCTTGTCCGCATCAAAACACAACACTATCCGTGAAGCATAACGTGAAAGAATCCGGGCATGCTCCGGAGTAAACGCCGTCCCCAAAGGGGCTACGGCAAAAGAAATACCCGCCTCGTGGCAGGCAATGACGTCAATCTGCCCCTCGCACAACAGGGCTTTGCCGCTTTTTCCCATAGGGCCGCGCGCCTTGTCCAGGGCAAACACCACGTCCCCCTTCTTGAAAATGGCCGTCTCCGGGGAATTAACGTACTTGCCTGCGTTTTCCTGAGGCCGCAGAATGCGGCCGGAAAACGCCACACATTCTCCGTACACATTGTTGATGGGGAACATCAGCCTGTCCCGGAAACGGGCGTACAAATCACCCCGTTCTCCGCGGTTGGCGAGACCGGAATCTATCAGGACCTGGTCCGGAATCCCCTCCCTGCGGGCCCAGGCCAGAAACTCCCGCGAGGAATCGGGAGCCCATCCCACCTGCCAGCGTTTCGCCATGTCTGCCCCATAGCCGCGGGAATTCAGGTAAGCCCTGGCCTCCGCCGCCTTCGGGGAACAAAGCAGGAGCCTGTGAAAAAAAACAGCTGCCTTCTTGTGGGCTACAAGCAAAGCCGTGCGTGCCTTGCGCCGTTTTTCTTCCGCGGCGTCATAAACCTCTTCCACAATGGAGATTCCGGCTTTTTCCGCCAGCCTTCGCACGGTATCCGCAAACCCCAGGTTCTCCATCTTCATCACAAAAGTAATGGCGGATCCTCCTTCCCCGCAGCCAAAGCATTTGAAATTCTGCCGACTCTGGTCCACAATAAAGGAAGGCGTCTTTTCATTGTGGAACGGGCAGCACGCCTTCCACCGGGAACCGGCCCTTTTCAGGGGAAGATAGGAGCCCACTACATCTACAATGTCAGTGGCCTCCAGAACGCGCCGGATGCTGTCTTCATCAATCCTTCCCATAAGGCGGAACCAGTCTATCACAAGGGGGCCGGGTGCACAAGAAGACAGAACCGGAACGTCATGCACGGAAAAACAATGCCTCCGCAGGCAGAAAAAAAATGGCGCAGCACCAATGGCTTTCCTCCCCGGAGGAACACATTTCCCCATTGAGCGCGGGAACGGAACATGCTAGCCTGTCCGCATGAAGCGCATCCACCTTCTGTTGCTGGCTCTGCTGGCCCTGTTTGCCGGCGCCCCCTTCCGGGCGGCCGCGGAGGACACTTTCCGCGACAGGGTAGTCATTATCCCCGTAGGGGAAGACTCCCTGACCAGCAAACAAAGCTTCGGCTTCATGAACCGCATCCTGAAGAGGGCGCAAGAGGAGCAGGCTCGCGCAGTAGTATTCGACTTGAACACGCCCGGGGGCCTGGCCTGGGAAACCAGCGAAATGATGATGAAAAGCATCCAGCCGCTCACCATTCCCACCTACGCCTACGTAAACCCCAGGGCCATGTCCGCCGGGGCGCTCATCTCCGCGGCGTGCGATAAAATCTACATGGCACCCGTCTCATCCATCGGCGCAGCGGGCATCATCACCTCATCCGGAGAGGAAATGGACCCCGTCATGCGCAAAAAAGCGGAAAGCGCCTTCTGGGCCTTTACCCGCTCCGTCGTGACGGAAAAGGGTTACCGCCCGGAAGTGGTGAAAGCCATGATGATCCCGTCCGACCAGGACCAGCAGTTCGGCCCCGTCAAACTGGAAAAAGGCGCGCTCCTGACCCTGACGGGCAAGGAAGCCGCCGCGCGTCTGGAAGACGGCAGGCCCCTGCTGGCCCAGGGCACAGCCTCTTCCGTCACGGATCTGCTGGCCCAGGAGAAAGTAAATGCCCCCGTAGTCACGGCGGAACCTACGGCGTTTGAGCGCATCGGCCTCTGGATTGCGTGGGCTTCCCCCATCCTGATCCTGCTGGGCATCGGCGGCATTTACATGGAATTTAAAACGCCGGGATTCGGCATCGGCGGTATTGTGGCCATTGCCGCGTTTGCCCTGTTCTTCTTCGGCAACAACATTGCCGGGAATCTGGCCGGCTATGAGACGGCGGCCCTGCTCGTTCTGGGCATAATCCTTCTTTGCGTGGAATTCTTCGTTATCCCGGGCACATTCATTGCTGCCGTTGCGGGCGGCGTCTGCATCTTTCTGGCCCTGTTCGGCGGCATGGTCAGCTCCTGGGAATGGGACCATATCATCCGGGACGGACAGTGGAATGACGTCAACACGCTGGCGGCAGTCCTGGGCATTCCCCTCCTGAAACTGGCCCTGGGCCTGACCGGAGGCTCCATTCTGATTGCCCTGCTGATGAAATACCTCCCGGATTCCATCCTGATGCGCCGTGTCACCAACGCCACGGTCAGCGGAGGTTCCGCCGGTGAAGCGGTCAATATCGCGCGCGTTCAGGTAGGAGACCGCGGGAACGCCGTCACGGAACTGAAACCCAACGGAAAAGCCATGATTCATGGCGAAATATGCGAGGTTTTCTCTCGACAAGGCATACTGATTAAGGGTACCCCTGTGCGCGTCGTGGACATCCGGCCATTCGACCTCGTCGTCGTCAAGGACGACTCCCCCTCCGGGGATTGACGCCATCACGCTTCTTATCTACTGCCATGCCTCTCACCGTTGGACTCATTTCCCTGGGCTGTCCCAAGAATCTGGTTGACTCTGAAATCATGATCGGCCACCTGCAAAAAGCCGGCATGACCATGACTCCGGAACCGGAACTTGCGGACGTAATGGTAGTCAATACCTGCGCTTTCATTGACCAGGCCAAGCAGGAAGCCATCGATGCCATTCTGGACATCGTGCGCGCCCGGGAAAACGGGGCTTATCCGGAAAACCAGAAACTCATCGTGGCGGGCTGCCTGTCCCAGCGCTTCCGGAAGGAACTGCCCGCCCTGCTTCCGGAGGTGGACGCCTTTATCGGTCCGGACCAAATCACCAAACTGCCGGAAATCATCACTCAAGTGATGGACCGGACCATACAGGACCGGAACTTCATTGAAGGAAAATGCAGGTACGTTCCTGACTGGAACACGCCGCGCTACCGCCTTACCCCGCCGCACACGGCCTACATCAAGATAGCGGAAGGCTGCAACCACGGCTGCGCCTACTGCATCATACCCATGATCCGCGGACGCCACCGCAGCCGTTCCCAGCAGGACGTAGTGCGTGAAGCGGAAACCCTTATCCGGTCCGGCGTGAAGGAAATCTGCCTCATCGCGCAGGACATCACCTATTACGGCATGGATAAATGGACGGATGCGCGCCCCAACCGCCGCAGCGCGGTGGATTCCTCCCGCGGAGAGTCCCTGGCTTCTCTTCTCCGCGCCCTGAACGCCATTGAGGGGGAATTCTGGATCAGGCTGCTTTACACCCACCCCGCCCACTGGAGCGACGAACTGACCGCGGCCATCGCGGAATGCCCCAAAGTGGCCCGCTATGTAGACATTCCCCTCCAGCATATTTCCGATAATATGCTGGACGCCATGCAGCGCGTAACGGACGGAGACTATATCCGCACGTTGCTCCGGAATATCCGGAAGGCCGTTCCGGGCATCGCCATCCGCACCACCTTCATCACCGGATTCCCCGGAGAAACGGAAGACGACCATCAGGAACTGATGGAGTTTATCGAGGAATTCCGTTTTGAACGCGCCGGCATTTTCACCTTCTCACGGGAGGAAGGGACAAAAGCCTACAAGATGCCCAATCAGGTGCACCACCGCACCAAGGCTCGCCGCTACAATGAAGCCACCCTGTTGCTGGCGCGTCTCGCTTCGGAAACGGGCCAGGAGCAAATCGGCAGGCAAATACGCGTGCTGGTGGATGCTCCCGGAGTCGCCAGAACGGAATGGGATGCTCCGGACATTGACGGGACCGTTTCCGTTCCTCTGACGCTGCCCGTCGGGCAATTCGCTACTGTCACCGTAACGGATGCCGTTGCGTATGAATTGACGGCGGAATAAAATTGCTTCCGTTCCTGTCGGAAAGAACCCGGGAACAAAAATACAGGCGAAGCGCAGGCCGACGTATATTGCCTCCTGTTTTCCGCCCGACTTTCCGGATTTTCTGCAAAGGCCCTACTGCTTCACGCTGGATTCAGGCAGGGGAACGTTTTCCGGAGGAGCTTCCTGAGACGCAGCTCCCGACGGAGAAACGGAATTCGGAACAGGAACCAGAGAGGTATTCATCCGGGATATATCCAGCTCACGGGAAGCGGCGGCGGCTTCCGGGCTGACGGCGCCCATGTTTGAGGGCAAAGGAAGCAAAGCTCCGTCCGGACCAATTAAATCAGAAGCGGAAACAGGATAAAAACCCATCATTTCCTGCGGATTAACAATCTCCGAGAGGCTTACGTAACCCTGGCTGCCGTCTTCAAACTCGACTTTGGCGAACAAATCCCCGCAGACCAGCACTTTCCCGGTTTTCACCCCACCCCTGACGGTTCCGCTTGTGGAAAAATTACTTTCCGGATTCTGTTCAAACACCATCATTCTGTCCTTCTTGAACGTAACGGCTTCCCCAGGTTTGTAAAATGCCTGCTCCGCCTTGTTTTTAGCCGCCATTTTCTTGGAAGTGATTCCCACGGGATCCAACGCAGAACTCTGACGGTCCCAGGCATTCACATGCTTGTTCGGACCGCAGGAGGCCAGCAGCACCAGCAAAGCGGAAGGGAGAAAAAGCAATTTCATTTGCAGATTATCTTAATTGCCGGGGATTACGGATGGAAGCAGAATTTGCGCCTGTTTCCGCCAGAGACTGTTTCTAAAAGAAAAATTCCGCCTTTCCCTCCGGTTCATGCTGTTTCCCGCAGAGAAAACCATGCCGCTTCCGAACTGCATCCCGGACAAATAATCGGATTCCCGGTAAGGCGTCTATTCCTGCGGCGGGAAAAAACAGCCTGTCTTACCGTCCCCCTGCTCCACTTCCCAGGAAAAACCGCAAAGCATAGCGCGGAGACAACGTATTAAGCTTGCCGCCTTCCTGCCGGAAATGCTATTCTGGAGCTTACTGTTCCAACGGCTGACGCAGGTCCATCCGGGGGAACCGCTCAAGTAATGCGTTCTGATATGGATGAGAAAAGATTAGCCGGCGTAGTTCTGCCATTGTTCTCCCTGCGCCGTAACAATGACCACGGAATCGGGGACCTGACGGCCTTGCGCCAATGGATTGACTGGGCGGCGGATGCCCATGTGGGGTTCCTCCAGCTGCTCCCCGTCAATGCCCTGGGCAGGGACGAATGCCCCTCCCCCTATTCCGCCATCAGCTCCGTAGCTTTGGAACCCCTGTACCTTTCCCTGGAACCCTGGACCATACCCGGCCTGGAAGAACGCGTATTCAATGAAACGGGGGACACGCTGCCGTGGGAACAGCCCTCCGGCCCGGATCTGGTGGACTACCCCAAGGTCAGATTCTGGAAAATGTGGATTCTGCGGGGAGCCTGGAACAATTTCAAAACCAAGCCGGAATATGAGTGCATTATGCCCAAATTCAGGGAATGGGTGAAAGAACAGGGAAGCTGGCTGGAAGACTTTGTCTGTTTCCAGATTCTCTTCGACCTGTTCGGTACGGAAATCTGGTGGCACTGGCCGGAACAGGATCCGGCGCGGGCCAAGGCCATTGCCTCCGATTACGAAGAGGAAAAGGATTTTGCCCGCTGGCTCCAGTGGCTCTGTGAAAAACAGTGGGAATTCATCCGTATTTGCGGACGAACGCAATGTGAAGCTGATGGGGGATATCCCCATTGGCGTTTCCCTTTCCAGCGCCGACGTCTTTTTTGAGCGCCACCTGTTTGACACGGAATGGTGCGGAGGAGCCCCGGCGGAAGGCAGCTATGCGGAAGACCCATTCACGGTCAAATGGGGGCAAAACTGGGGCATTCCGCTGTATAGATGGGATGTCATGGCGCAGGACAACTTCGCCTGGTGGCGCCGCCGGGTAAAATACTGCACCAAGATTTTCAGCATGTACAGGATCGACCACATCCTGGGCTTTTACCGCATTTACTCCTTCCCGTGGAAACCCACGGAAAACGGGGTATTCCTGCCGCTTTCCACCGATCAGGCGGCCCAGAGAACGGGCGGAAGGCTGCCCGGCTTCAAGCCGCGCGGGGATGACAATGCTGCGGACCGCAACATGAACCTGGCGGATGGGGACCTGTACCTGCGCCTTCTGCTTTCCGCCGCTCCCGGCGTCAGCGTGGTGGGGGAAGACCTGGGCTGCGTTCCGGACTACGTGCGCCCGAACATGCGCCAGCTGGATATCCCCGGTTTCAAAATTCCCCACTGGGAAATCAAGGCGGACGGAACCATTACGTCCGGAAAAGAGTATCACGAATGCTCCTTTGCGGCGTTCGGAACGCATGATTTCGAAACCATCATGCAGACATGGAACGACAGCTACGCGAAAATCGAACGCGCCCGCAAGCTGGGCCTGTGGGAGAACGGCTCCCCCAAAACGCCGTCCAGCCCGGAACAGGAAAACATCGTGCGCCAGGCGGAGGACGGAGCGCGCCTTCTGAAATGGTTTGCGGATTTCTCCGGCATGCAGCCTGAAACCTGTCTTTCCTACTGGAACCAGGAAATCAAGACGGCCATGTACAACGCCCTGTTCCGTTCCCGTTCCCGTTATGCGGCCATTCTCTGGCCTGCTCTCTTCGGCATCAACAAACGGCTCAATATTCCCGGCACTACGGGAGGGACCAACTGGAGGGAACGCATGCCCTTCAAGGCCGTGGAAGCATGCGGCATGCCGCAGACCGCATGGCTGCGTACCGTCATCGACGAATCCGGCCGCACGCCGCTGCAGGGTGAAGACGCCATCAGGGCGCTCAAGGAATCCAGCAAACGCCTCTTCCCGAAGATCACCGTCAACAACGAACGCTTCCTGAAACGGATGCTGATGTGGCCGAACGGCAAAACATTGTAGCTGTCCCCCCCTGCCGGAACATCCCCCCCCGCAGTATCAAAAAAGGGCGCGTTTCCTTCGAAAACGTGCCCTTTTTTCTATCCGTGCTGATGTTTCCTAAAACGCCCTGGATACACCCGCATTTACGCGGTGGTACACGGAGCTTCCCCGGGCTTCCATGCCATAACCGGCATAAACCGTCCAGCGGTCATTCCACTGCAAGGAGGCATCATACTCCACGCGTACGGCATGGCGGGCTGGTTGGACACCACGGGCCCTCCAGAAAATGTCGCTGTATATGCTGTAAACGGAAGCCTCCGGCACATCCTGAATAGCATCTCCCACATAGGAAAGGCGGAGCACCTGCGTCCAGTGCCTGCCTTTCCAGTCACCACTTCTCTCAACACTCACACCTGCCGGGATGGACAACCGGCGCAAAACCGCTCCTTCAAATTTTCTGGCATAGCTGCCGTCTTCAAGAAAAGAAGCCTCCGTGCCATGTGTAAACTCCATCCTCAAAAACGGAGACACAGTCCATCCTCCTGCATACTGAATGCTTCTGGAAACTTCCGCCTGGACCAGCCACGTTCTATTGTTCCATTCCCCATGAGCGTCCATACCGTTGCTGAACCGGCTTTTCATGCAGTTATCAGTCATTCCCCAAGTAAGATCGGCTTTCACCGTCCACAGGGAACGCTCGCCGGAGCGGAATATCCGCCCCCAATAAATGCTCCCCATCAGGGAATCCTGGGTAATCCTCCCATTAAAATCCCGGCTCCTGCTGAAACCGTGCATTTGTCCGAACGCTATCCCCCATATCCCGCTCTTTCCTCCAAAATCGGAATCCATGCCAACGGAATATCCGCCCCCGTCATAGTCATAACCATCTACGCCGCCCCGGGAACGCTGGCGGGCGAAATCCCCCAGCCCCATTCCCCATACATTGCGTGCATACCGCTGATACAACCGCACCGGGGTTAACTGCGCCAACGCAGTATTCCCAAGAGAAGCCGCGTTTGAAGCGGAACTCCAAAGGGAATTGAGAGCAAGCTCTCCAGCCTGCTCCGGACGGACCTGATCCGGGCGGCATCCGGCTTCATGTTTCCAAATTGCCAACAGCTGGTCATCTTCTCCATCTCCATCCATGTCGCGCCATTCATATTCCCAGGTACCGCCGTAGGTATAGGGAGAATCAACCGTGGATGACTGGGTCGTATTGGAAATAACCCCTTTCAGCTCTCCTTGCGGCCGTTTGCTGGAAGAATCCATATTAAAAATGACAAACTCCCGGTCCCTTCCCCAGGCGGCGGAGGCGTAATCATCCAGCGTATCCGCAATTCCAATGGTTCCCCCCAGTAAAAATTCCCCGGAGGCGGTGATGTTGATACCGCTGTCCCCCCGTTCCGAGAAAGGCATGAGATCCCAGTCAAACCCGTGGGACATGTCAATGGTGACAGCGGAAAGGGAAGGCAGTTCATAGGTCTTCCCCTCCCAACTGTCGGAACCGATGGGAGCGGCTCCCACCCGCAGGATAGCGCCGCTGCCATGGCCGGAAACAATCACCTGCTGGGCGCTGATGGATGAACCGGACGTCATTTCCAGCACTCCGCCGGCCAGGTTAAACACCGGTTTGTCCTGCTCCACTCTTGAACTTCCCTGCCATACATCCCCACTCTCATTCGCCAGGTTCATGCCGTATTCAAGAACCAGCCGTCCCCCTTCCACAATAATATTTGATTCAAGTTTCACCCTGCGGGAGGTCTCCACCCGTTCCGCGTAATCACCATCACTTTCCCCGTCATTGCGAACTAGAAACGACTCCGTCAATGCACCGGAAAAACGCACGGTTCCTCCAAACTCCACAGGAATACCTCCATAATCTGCCCAATCGGCCGGAATTCTGTTAATATGCAGGGTAGGCATGGCTACAGTAATACTTTCAATATCAATACCATCATAAAATACAATTTCTCGTCCGGCCTGGGCGCGGAAATCCATGGTTAAATTCCCATTGGGCTGAGACATGCCCGTATAATCGTTTTCGGGAGCATAAACAAAAATCGCCAGGGCGCGGGCAAAGACCCCCGAACTTCCTTTAACCAAGTTGCCTCGGAAAACGATATTCCCGCCATCCGCAGACAAAAGCCATTGCCCTCCAAACCTTTTCCCTTCATTATTGCCGCAATAAATGGCTCCGGCCGTATTTTTATCAGTCACATTATTTTCAAACAGGACATCACCCGTTTGCACCAGCTTAAAAGATCCATAAATAGTGATAGCGCCCGCCATCCCCGGCATGCTCCCTCCGGAAGCCTTATTATTTCTAAAAATAATATCTCCCCGGATGTTGCTAAACGACAAAGACGGCTGGTTATCCGGTAAGAATATGGATCCAATGCCTATCGCCGCAGGTCCTCCGGTGGACGTGTTATTTTCAAACAGGATATTTTCCGTATCATTAAATGAAATACTCCCTTCATTGGTAAAAATCCCCGCAGAACTCATGTAATAAGAAGTTTTAACAAGATTCCTGAAGATAATACTTCCCGTATGGTCAAAAGAAATATTCCCATCTCCAGGATTGGAGTAAAGGGAAGAATTCCCCCCCTGGTTAATAAAAATGGCACCGCCATTGGAAGAATATCCCATCTTCATATCCGTAAAAGAAATATCCCCGGTATTGGTAAAAGCCAAGGAATTCAAACGGCTGAAGCCTATACCCCCATGATTCAGCCCCCGGAATTCGATATTTCCTACATTGTTGAAAGAAACAAGATCAGCTTTCCCGTACCTCCCGCCACCGGTTCCGGCCGTGGCGCCATCGGTAATGCCGATCATGTCCATATTATCCGCAATGAAGCTCAAATCGCCCAAATTCTGAAAAGTAACCTGAGGAGCGACAAACTCCTCCCCGCTTTCCCATGGCCCCATGACAAAAATAAAAGATTTGGAAGCGGAACTGTTCTTTCCGGGATTAAGCCCGGTGCAGTGAAAGCCGAGAGACGTTCCTTCCGTGCTGGAAAAATGTGTACTATAGCCGGAGAAAACACCCTGCCTGTTTCCAGCGCCGCCCTTGTCCGGATTATAATTGTCAAACGTAAACGCACCTTCATAAAAGACGCCATCCCTTCCGGCCAGATGATACATCACTTCCTCCGGCTGGAATACTTCCACATCATCGTTTCCATATGTTCCTGAATAAATATCCACTTCCTTGGAAAAAACGGAACAGACAGTAACTGAAGGAACCAAGGACAACATGGCAAAAGCAAATAATTTCATGATAATCTGTACATTTGGATGTTTTTTGCATATCAAACGCGCTCCTTTTAATGTACGAATTTGGAATCCGTTGTTATTCGAAACTCAAAACAACAAAATAACAATCAATGAATTATTGTTAGAAAAAAAGATTGGAATAGAACAAGATTCCTTCCTCTTCTCACAGGTTGGCCATTGAATATAAAAAAATAATCTTTACTCCGGATTCCAAATTCGCAACCATACTGAAAATAAAATGGTTTGATAGTTGATGTCTTATATTCTTCTTTGAATAAATCAAATTTTCAACAATAGAGCCCCACAGCCCCAAAAACAGAGGGAATGCAGTTACAATCAATCCATTCTTGCCTCCCTGCCGGAAAAATCCCATACTTTCTGCATGACATGGAGTTGGAACAAACTTTCCGCCGCCAAATGGGAAGACGCCTGGAGCGAACGCATCGCCGGAAATCCGAACGCCGTTATTACAAAAATCAAAGGGGGGAAAACGGTTCGAATCACCGTTTACTGCGATGATGAAGAAGACGCCCTGGCCTTGAAAAAATATTTTGGAGGAACTGTCAGGGAAATCAAGACGCAGGACTGGGTAGCGACCCAGAAGCGGGAAAAACGCCCTCCGCTCAAAATAAGGGATGCACTGGTCATTACGGAGCAGAGTTCTACGGAGAATCTGGCCGCCCTGCGGAAACAGTTCCCCTCGCGCTGCATCCTGAGCGTCCCCGCCGAAATGGCTTTCGGAACAGGAGACCACGCTACCACATCCACCTGTCTGCGTTTCATCTGCGACGCTGCCAAATCCCGCAGAAAAACATCATGGAGCATGACGGACATAGGCTGCGGAACCGCCGTGCTGGCTATGGCGGCGCTTAAGCTGGGGGCGGAGCACGCCACGGCTTTCGATTTTGACCCCATGGCCATTGAAGTGGCCCGGCACAACATGGTCCGCAACGCCGTTACGGCGGAACAGCTGGACTTATTTGTGGAAGACGTCTTCAAATGGAAGCCTTCGGAATCCCAGCAGGGTGACCTTGTCGTCGCCAACCTGTTTTCAACCATACTGCAAAAGGCTTTTCCACAAATCATCGCCGCCATGAAGAAGGATGCCGCTTTGGTCATCTCCGGCATTCTGGCTTCCCAGTGGGAAGAAACGAAAACGGCAGCGGAACGTCACGGTCTGTTCTTTGAACGGGTCGTCAAACGCGGGAAATGGATTACGGCAAAGGGAGGAATGGCCCGGTAGCAAATAACCCCGCTCCGCATTTTTGTTCCGCCCTCACGGTCCTTCCTTCATTGGAACAGCAATACCCGGCTTCCAGTTCAAAAATCTCCGCATCCCGGCCCCTCTGCTGCAGAAAACGGGAATGCACTCTCATTGTCCGGCAGGAAAAACCAGCCTGCATGCCCGGCATGTGATTCTCCTTACGGGCAGGACTATCCCTCCGCACGTTGTTCACGGGCAGAAAACAGTCTCTCTACATACTTGGCCAGCATATCCACTTCCAGATTGACCGGCTGGCCGGGAACGGAATTCTGCAGATTCGTGCGGCCGAAAGTATGGGGAGTAATCCAGAACTCCAGCAGAGATCCGCTCAAATTGGCTATGGTCAGGGAAATGCCGTCAATGGTGATGGAACCCTTGTCAATACAATAGCGGGTGAGTTCCTCCGGAATGCGCACCTCCAAACGGTGGTCCTGCCCTACAGGCTCCAGAGCGGCAATCGTACCGGTATGGTCCACATGCCCCATCACGAAGTGGCCTCCGAAACGGTCCATGGCGGACATGGCGCGTTCCAGATTAACCAGCATCCCCGGCTTGAGGGTTCCCAGACTGGTGACGCGGAGAGTCTGGGAAAGCAGATCAAAGGAGATGCGTTCACCCTCCAGGGCATCCACCGTCAGGCAGCATCCGTTGACGGCAACGGAATCCCCCAGGGCAAGTTCACGGCCGAACGGAATGGTCAGCGTCAGCCTGGCTCCGCCGTTAATAGGCGTAAACCCTTCCACAGTTCCTGTTGTTTCAACGAGTCCGGTAAACATAAGAATGATAGCACGCTCCGGCCATTAATGGCCGAAGCAGGTGAAGAAAATAAACACGATGGCAGTGGGAAAAGCCGCCCAGGCAAACAGCCACAGGGGATTGATGCCTTTGAAATATTTACCCAGAATGGCCTGCCCGGCCGGATTGGGGGCGTTGGCGATGACCGTCAGGCCGCCGCCCGTCACAGCACCAGCCACCACGGAATATTTGACGGCTTCCGGCAGGTTGGGAACCGTAGACGCCAGGAAAGTGACGGCGGCATTGTCATTAAATGCCGTCAGCAGCGTAGCCCCGACCATGGCGTAGTCCCCCAGCCGCGTCAGCACCGGCTCCAGCCACCAGGCCTGCACGCCGCCCAGAATGACCAGCCCCGCCAGGAAGAACCCCACCATGATGGGCACACGCAGAGACATTTGGTTCTGGTATTGCGGCGTAGCCAGTGTGAAACCGATAAAGAACAGGAAACTGCCGATGAACATGACCGGCTCATGGGCAAAAAGAACCGTCCAGACCAGGAAGCAGACATGCGCCAGGGTCACCCACAACGGTATCTTGTCATTGCGGTCTTCCCAAGACTGGGGAACGGCGTCGTCAAACTCGTCGAACTCCCTCTGCTGGGAAGCCAGGCGGGCGAACTCCCTGCGGAAAAGGAGAAAATACGCCAAATTGGAAATGACGATGGCGGAAACGGCCTTCCATCCAAAATGCTGGATCATGTGAGCCAGCCCCCAGTCCCACTTTTCCGCCACCATCACTACGGGCGGAGCTGCAAAGTGCGTCAGAGTGCCCCCGATGGAGATATTCACGAAGAGAAGCCCCAGAGTGGCGTACATCAAGGTTTTCTTCGGCTTGAGGTCGTAAAATTTCTTGCTTAGGATCAGGGCTCCGATCGTCATGGCGGCGGGTTCCGTAATCAGAGAACCCAGCAGGGGAGCCAGACACATCACGGAAATCCACCACGCGCCCGGCGTGGCTTTCCCAAGCCTGGCGCCGCAGTTCACGACATATTCCGCCAGCTTGAAAATAGGGCGGGAAGAAGCGATAATCATGATAATCATCACGAACATCGGCTCCGTGAAGGAACAGTCATAATTCAAATAGGCGGAAAAATCCTCAAAGGAATAATACTTCCAGCACACGAACATGAAAGGGATAAGCCAGATTCCGAACACGGCTTCCACTTCTCCCAGAAAATGGAAAATGGCGGACGCGAAGGAAACCGGGAGGCGCTCTTCCGGATGCATCACGCGGAAGTTGGTTTCCTTGAGCTTTTCCTTGTAGCGCAGGGCCAGCTTATGGGAATAACGCTCAAAGCGGCCGGCCAGAAACGTATGGATAATAGCGCCGAAGAAAACGAGCGTCACTGCCAGGTTGAAACCGCCGGACTGCTTGTTGCGTTCACTAAGCACCTGGTACAGGCTGGCATCCGGCGGCACCGGATTGTACTGATTGAGAGGAATGGGAAAATGGCTGTACTGGGATTCCCCCCCCACTTCCGCGGCCGGATAAGCGGGAGCCGCCGTGCGGGCCGAAGCTTCACTGGCGGGAGCCCCCAGGAAAAAAGCGGCGGCAGCTACGGCAGTGAGCAGACCCGCACGGCGCGCCAGAACTTTGAAGAAATGACAAATACAGCTCATGTCTGCAGACAGACTAAACGCCTCTCCTTTCTTCCGCGAGCGGAAAATGAGTCTGCATGCTTTTTAGCGATAACGCATTCAAACGGGAAAATCCAGACATGCCCCGGAAAAAACGCGCGCGGCACGGAACAGGCTGTCATGCCTGCCTGAGTTTAAGATTGAACAGAAAACTTAAAAATAGTAGTTGCAGATATGCGCTCCGTCCCAGGCCTCCTTTCCGTTTTCTTGATCGCAGCCGGTGTCGCATGTGCGGAGCTTCCGCCCGACCTGCCGCCGGCGTCTCCCCTTCCCTTTGCTCCCGGCCCGGTCATCGGGGGAACCATCAAGGGAAACCCGGCCGCCGGCATCGTTCCCGTCAAAGACCTGATTGAAGCCAACCGCAAGGATGAATACATCCCCATGGCGGAACCCATTCCCGGAGAGACAGGTTCTTCCGCTCCCCTGGCGGAGTCCATCCCTAACGCGGAACCCATTCCCGGGGAAACGAACCTGCACGCCCCGGTACAACCTGCGGAGGCACCCCTTGCCATTCCCTCCACGGCTTTTTCCCCCGTTCCGGTTCCTCAGCATGAAACCCGCGTAGCCATTCTGGGCTACCATGATTTCAGCCGCACCCTTCCCGCTACGGAAATGCGCATGAATACGGATGTATTCCTCTCCCAGATGCAGGCGCTGAAGGCGTCCGGAGTGCCCGTCATCTCCATGAAGGAATTTCTGGAATGGAAACTGGGGGACAGGCAGCTTCCGGCCAAATGCGTCATGATCACCATCGACGACGGCTGGAAGAGCGTCTACACGGACGCCTATCCCATCCTGAAAGAAACGGGATTCCCCTTTACCATTTTCCCATACACCAAATTCATCACGGGCCGCGGTTCTGCCATGAGCCCCGCCCAGATTCAGGAAATGCTGAATAACGGCGCCACCCTGGGCAGCCACTCCGTCAGCCACCTGTACCCAAGATCCTGGAGGGCCGCCCAGCGGAAAGGTACACAAGCGGTTCTGGATCTGGCAACGGCGGAAATAGGCAATTCCCGGAAAATCCTTCAGGAAAAATTCCCCGGTTCTTCCGTGGAGGCCTATTGCTATCCTGGCGGCTTCATCCTGCCGGAAATGATCTCCAAGGCGGAAGAAGCCGGATTCCAGGCGGCCTTTACGGTAATCCCCAAAAAAGTGACCAAGGACACGGACCGCTGGCGGATTCACCGCTACATGGTCTTCGGCAAAGACCCTAAGACATTTACCAGAGCCCTGAATTTCAACGTTCCCTCCACTCCGGAAACTCCGGCGGCCACCCCTGGCAACAGCAGCGGGAAAAAGCTGAATTCCTACCCGGCTCCGGCCCAGCCCGTTTATCCGGCAGCCAATACCGTGGTGAAAAACCAGACTCCCGATATATCCATTTCCCTGGCAGGGGAACCCTCCCTGGACCCCAGGCAGATGGAAATGCGCATCTCCGGCTTCGGCCTGGTAAACGCCCGGTACGACGCCAAGGAAAAAATTTTGAAATGGACTCCATCCCGTCCCCTGCGGCTCAGCCCCGTAACCGTCCAGGTCCGTTGGAAAAATCCTGCTGTCAACATGTGGCAGACAGCCACCTGGCAATTCGGCATTGAGGAACAGGAAATGCACTTCACTCCCCGGAACGTCATAAAATAACTCTCCGCCAATATCATTCCGGCAAATTCCAAAACCAAGGCTTATCATTTATAATATCCATTCGCGCACTTTTGAAAATCTCAGTTCAAATTTAATTGAGATGGTAAGACGCTTACTATTGAAAAAATGAATTCATTGGAATTAATCTCTTAACAATTTCCAAAGATATACATTTGTAAAATCAGATCCGTGATTAAGTATATCAATATTCATGTATTCCTTCCAACCCTTGTTCGACAAAAAAGTTAGAATCAATCCATCCTGAATCAGATCGGCAATAACCTTTTTACAACACAAACCGGAGACATCGCCCATTTTAGAATTATTTAACTTGGAAATATAAATACATTTTAAAAGTATTTCAATATTTTCTATTTCATTGACATATTCCTGAAATCAGGCAATTCCCTTATCGAACTCCGGCCGAAATTCTGAAAACAATAACCACATTATCCCTACTTCAAGCAATACTCTTAGGCGGAAAGAATAAATATTGCCTTTGTTATTAAATATGGCGTTAACCGCATTTTCAGAAGATATTCTTGTTAAATTCTGGCATCAGCAAAAAGGTGTTTTTTATAAGATATTTACTCTCACCGCGTTTTCTTCTACAGGAATCAATTTTGCTCGGTCATCCCGAGGGGGAAAACAATCTTTCTCCGTGATGGAAGCAACAGCCTACCCTTGCTGACCTCAAGACCTGGTAGAGCCTTCTTCCTTCAGTTCAATACGCTCCCTGGAGGTGATGACAGCGCACTCCTCTTTGCCCAACCTCAAGTCTAACAGTCCGCTGACATAACTCCACACCGCCGACAGAGTCCACAAATATGATTGGAGTTAACAGAGTTTTTATATCCAGATAGAATGCTTAATAGAGAAATTTGCGTATGGCAGAGGCTCGAACGCCCCTGCCATACAAAACTATTTTGCAGTTTCGGCTATTGCGTGCCAAAGTTCACGAATCCATAAGACAAGAGAGGATGCACCAATGATTATCAATAAATCCAGAGTACCGGAAGGGTTGAACTCCCAATCAAGTGTATGGAGCATCGGCTCAACATTAAAGAACTCGTAAGCGATTTCGGTAATGAATAACTGTCCGATTACGATTATTCCGACAATTGTCCAGAATCCACGACTCATTTTTATGCGGAATATGCTTTCGCTGGTCTCAAACACACGGGCGTTGAACATATACCAAAAATGTGTCCAAACAAATATTGAGAACAATAGAGTGGCCTCATACGCGGTCATTGTGCCGGTTGAGCCTATGACTGCGTGGAATATTTGTGGAATTGACGTCACTTCGGCGTGGTTGAAGAACCAATAGAAACCGAGTGTCAGGGCAAAGAAGAAAATGCCTACGCCAAACAGCTCACTCAGCATGGGGCGAGTAAGTATTGAAGCCTCCCGACGACGAGGACGATCGTTCATGACCTCCGAAGAAGGGGGAAGCGAAGCGAGCGCCATTGCACCAAATGTGTCCATGATGAGGTTAACCCATAGCATCTGCGTCACCGTGAGAGGGGATTCCGAACCCATAAACGAGCCGAACAGCACGAGGAAGCAAGCCGCTACATTCACGGTGAGCTGAAACAGCAAAAAACGTTGGATGTTCTTGTAGAGAGAACGGCCCCACATCACTGCCCGTCCAATGGAAGAGAATGAGTTGTCAATGATTGTGATGTCAGAAGATTCTTTTGCCACGGATGTGCCATCTCCCATCGAAAGACCCACATGAGCCGCTTTGAGCGCTGGCGCATCATTGGTTCCATCTCCAGTCACAGCCACTACTTCGTTGTTAGCCTGAAGAGCCTCAACAAGTCTCTTTTTGTCCATAGGACGAGCTCGTGCTATGATTTTGAGGTCGCCTACACGCTCACGAAGCTGACCGTCGGATAGTTCGGCAAACTCAGCGCCCGTTATGATGTTTTGGTCTCCGTCAATCGCGTCATTCCAAAGTCCGATCTGACGACCAATTTCCTTTGCCGTGCCGGGAGTATCGCCAGTGACAATCTTGACTTTGATGCCGGCGGCGATCACCTCGTTTACAGCAGGAGGCACGTCCATGCGAACAGGGTCTGAGATGGCAACGATTCCAAGGAACGTCAATTTCTCTGCCACAATCCTGCCATCTGCGATTGTGGCATCACCGTCATTGAGTTCCTGATAAGCAAACCCAAGAACACGCATTGCTTCATTTTGATATTCAAAAAGTTGATTATCTATTTCCGATTTTGTCACGCCGCATGTGTTTTCACACATTGAGAATATAATCTCCGGAGCACCTTTAACATATAGGATATTTTTGCCGGTGGCAGACCTGACAACGGTAGCCATATATTTACGCTCCGTAGTAAATGGCAGTTCTTCAATGCGGAATGCATTTGCCCGTAAAACTTGATAGTCAGCATTGCGTGCTTTCAACCATAGTAGAAGAGCTCCTTCGGTGGGATTACCAAGCACTTGTACTTTGTCGCCCGACAAATCAAGTTGAGCTGTAGAATTAACAGCAATGCCTTCATATAGTACTTCGTCGGATGGCTTGCCAAAAAAGTTGGTCTTGTAGACCTGCATTTGGTTTTGTGTGAGAGTACCTGTTTTATCAGTACAGATAACGGTTGTTGCTCCCATTGTTTCACAAGCATGCATCTTGCGCACGAGGTTGTTGGTTTTGAGCATCCGGCTCATGCTGTAGGCAAGCGAGAGGGTGACTGCCATAGGCAGGCCTTCAGGTACAGCAACAACTATAAGAGTGACAGCAACCATCATCGTCTTCAACGTATGACCCAGAAGCGCCAGCCACGCGGCTTCATCTGCTCCGGGATTAAGGAGATGAAAAACTCCGATTACCATCGCAAAAAATACGATGACAAACGCGATGATGCTGGTGATTACTTTAGCTGTGCCTTGATTACTCTTTTGAGCTTCTATTTCCGCCTGTGATCTTTCCTCCTCATCTCCTACCCATTCCGGGAACTTTTTGATGACTATCCAAAAGAATACAACAACCGGGATGATGAGAGAATATGCCGGCCATGAAGCCCATCCAAAGAAGTGGATCAATTGTCCAACAATAATTAAACCGGCAAAGATATAGCTGACATTGGTGATCCAATCAGCAAGACCGTCAAGCTGCTCATTAAGCGGAGTCTTGACAGAATCGTCGATTTGAGCTTCCTCATAGACTTTGCCCATTTCGGTGACATCGCCTACTTTCAATACCCGCATTACGCCGTGTCCTTCCATAATTTTAGTGCCACGCATCACCTGGTTAGAAGGATAGGTAGCGTCTTCATCGAAATGTGCCGGATCTGTTGTTTTAACGCACAAAGGCTCACCTGTCAGCGTTGACTCGTCAACGCTGAGAATTACAGCATCTAGCAATTCACCATCAGCCGGAATTTCATCGCCAGTGTTTAGTATAACGATGTCGCCCACAACCACATCTTTGCGAGGAATAGTAGTCGTAGAACCATTTCGTATCACTTCCACCTGCTCATCATCATTAACCTGATTGAGAATCCTGAAAGCTTTGTTTGCACGTTGTTCAAAAATGAATGCCAAGGTGGTAGCAAGTCCGATAGCAGCAAAGATACCTATAGGCTCAAAAAACACTTTCCAGTCCTGTTCCAATCCGAAATATTCGTAGAATGAAATGCCGATTGAGAAGACTCCGGCAACCAAAAGGATAATGATGAGCGGGTCAGAAAATTTTTCAAAAAACTCCTTCCACCAGGGATCTTTCAGAGGAGGCGTCAAGACATTAACGCCATTCTTTTTTCGACTCTCCGAAACCTGCACATCGGTTAAACCTTCATACTTTTGCTGTGACATATGATTGTTGGATATTTATAATTAATGCTAAGGTATAGTTAATGGTCTTGTGGATCAGTTGCTGACGAGTTGCACAATGATGAGGCGGTCACCGTCATTTTTGCCGAGAAGAATCTTTTTCCCTTCGGTTAGCTCTATGGCTTGCCCTATCTCTATCTTGGTGTCAGAGTCTTTATCCCAAAGACCGGGAAGCCGACGGTTGATGAGTATCCATTTGCCATTATGGAAATGGAAATCGCCCACCGGCTTTTTCTCTTCTGAAGTAAGTTTTTCGTTGGGAAAAATGAACCGGTTAACATGCCACATATAAAGCGATTGCTTACTATATACCATCAAACGGTAATTTTCTGGTTTGAACGTACCGGTTTTAGGAGAATAGTAGAAATTTAGTACGGGAAGTTGACCGTGATATTCCGTACCGCAGAACGGACATCGCGGTCTGGTTGAGTTGTCAAACACAAACCACTTGGCTTCGCACTTCGGATTTTGACACGGCTGAATGAGGTCGGTCGTTTTCACTAATGCAGTCAGCCATTCGTCCGCTGTCGGGCGCATAGGGGGATTATGCAAACCTTCAATGAAAGCCTTGTCGAAAAGCTGCTTCAGATAGGGTCCACAGATAGAATAAGGCAATTTGGACACATCTCCTTGCGGCAACTCGGACGGAGTCATATTTGCCACGTTCGGGCGATTGCTTTTATCTGCGGGGTGTTCAATAAAGAGGGCTTTGCTCCCCATTGAGAGCTCTTCATCCTTCGCCGGATCAAGGTCGTTTACCTTACCGCCGCGCAAAGGGTGGCGATACAGAAGATACATATATATCATAACGGCAAGAGCATGGCGGTCAGTCTGTATATTAGGAAGCTTCTTGTTGGGATCTCCAATTTGCAAAGCGCGTGTACCAAGCACCTCCGGAGCAATAAAGTCGGGTGTTCCCACCACATCCGGAGGGTATTTACCCGGCACCACAAGTCCATCGCAATCAATGACGCACGCCGTCCCACTCTTGGGGTCTACAAGCACATTGTTATACGATAAGTCAGAATGTGCCAATCCTGCCGCGTGCAGACGCTTAACGGCACGGGTTATTTGTATCAGCATATGGAAATGCGTCAGCCATGAGCCTTTGAACTCCGGCTCCACAAATTTGTTACGAAGTTTTGCTGATGCGAACCATTTGCCAATCTTCTCCTTCCCTTGAAAGCGACCTCCTTCAAAGAAAAAATGCTTCTGATACGTTGGCACTACCACACCAAGTTTGCCGTTCCATTCGACCAATTTTGTTGGCCAACAAAAGAGTTTCTCCCAATAGTCGCCCCCCGGTTGGTTGAATATACGGTCACGATAGATGCCTGTGATGTTTTGAAGACGATCTTTTGCATTAGCATCCTGCGAGGTACGAAAGAAACCGATAACGTAGCTTTTGTCCAGGCTGAAATACACATCTTTCATCGCTCCTGAACCAATCACTTCGTCTACAAACTGCACAGTGGACCCGTCAACCGCCGTGAGTGTGATTGTCTGCGCCATATCAGTAGAGTATTGCTATTGTTCTGTCATCATGTTCGCCCGGACTCCAGAAGTCCAACCAACGCAGCAGTTGGTCTTTTGAGGCTTCGTTATTGTCCGTAAGCTCAACTCCGGGAATTTCATCTTCGGCAAAACCGGTTTGCAGAGAGTCCCAAAACTCATTCCACTTGTTAATGTCATTAAGATTTGCATCAGTACCGAACATCGGGTCGCTCACGCCATCGGTCATCATCATCAAAGCTGTGAAATCATCCACAATTTCGAAGCGCAAGCGCTTGTAGAGCGATGCTGTGTCGGCAAATATCTCTGGCATTGTAAGGAAACGAGTTTGACCGGAGAACTCTCCTTCATCAGGAGTGCCAAGTAATTTGAATGTCTGTGCCTCTTTATTGTAGATACACATAGCTCCGTCCCCAACCCAGAAAGAAGCAACAAACCAACCGAAATCAAACTTCTTGCAGATAGAAAGCAAAAGTGTAGTGGCAAAATCTTTCAAGTTGGCATCTTCTGCCTGTTTAGCCGCCTCAGCAATAGCTTTATGCGCCGAGTATGCAGCATTGCCGACAATACCATACACAACATCACCAACGGTTTTACGTAACGATGTTTCGTTTTCAGCACCATAGTAATCCTGGATTTTTTCCTCCAAGTCTGAATCGCCCGTAAGTTTTCCCTTGCAATAATCGACAACAGACCGACAGGCGATTTCTGACCCCTTACGGGAAAATTTTGCGGAACCAGCACCATCGGCCACGGCTATGATATACCAGCCATTGTCATTGGAATGAAAAAGCTGGAAGTGGTCATCGCGCGGCTTCCCCTCCTGTGCATGACTACGGCCACGGTTAGAAGCTGCAACCATATCCTTTAGTGGAGTCCCGTCAGGTCCGGCCTCAACCTTGACATATTCGCACACTTTATCTTCCTTAAAGTATGGCACATCTTTTGAAGTCGGAATATCTTTCCATAAATCACGGGGGTTGTGATTTACGGCAAATGGAATCTTTCGTTCAAGCAAAGGCTGACCATCAACCCATCCAATATATTTATATAGAATGGTTATTATAAAATCCCCCGCTTCAGTTGGTATACCTTGCACCCTGATGATACCGTCATCCGTAGTCACCGCATTCAGGCCGACTTCGTCCAGACCTTCAATGCTCACAACAGTGACCTTGTCAGAAGGAAGTTGAATGTTCTCTGAAAGGTATTCTTTCCCCCTTGTTGCATTAGATATCTTCAAAGGGAGCGCGTTTATTTCGTTTTCAATAATTCTTCTTTGATCCATGACATATTGTTGGTATCTGTCCCAAGCATCTCTGACCGCCCAATTAATAAAGTCAGACGCTTCGGCGGCAGAAGTTAATATTTGATTCGAAGTCAATAGAGCGGCTATTTGCCGGCTCATATCTACCTTTATCAGGTCATTTTTCGACCGACAGAACTCTTTATTCTTCTTATGCTGACTCATCATTATTGTGCATTAGCCCTGTGTACGTGATACATCTATTCCTCCTCCACTCACTGACGACAATTCTCCGTGCAGACCACACCAGGGACAATGATCGTTTGCATTTTTACCGGCACAGAAGATATTTCCGCACTCGCAAATCACGAATCCGAATTGATTTCCGCAACAGGGACAGGTAGGACGGCCATAAAGCTGATTAGTATTGATATTCTTGCCTAAATTCCTCCCATCAGATAGTTCCTGATATTGTTTCTCGTCGATTGGATAAGTTCCAACAAGACGGAAACCGTCCATAAACAGATTTTCCATATCTTTGGAATTACGAGCGTATTTGATGAGGTAAGGCTTGTTGGTTGTTTGACATTTTCCCATCACAACAGCAAAATTCTCATCAATACGTTTGGATTCGCTGGAATTGGCCTTTTCAAGACTTATACCAGTAGTCTCCGGAAACTGCATCTCGTCACTATGCTGTTCGCTTACCGACATACTTGTGGCCTTGATTGAGGCAGTTATCCACTTGAAAAACTGGCGGAAAGATTCCTTGTCAGTTTTTCTAAGAAGCAGCACATTTTCGGTAAGTTGTTCAAGAATGGACGTATTTACATTATCACCAATAGAGATTGCCACGAGATTGCAGAAGAGACGATACTTGTCATTCCACCGTTGGAAAGAGGCAAGATAATCATCGGTGGGAGTACCGTCAGTGAACAGGAAAATAATAGGTTTCCAATCGCCTTTAACTTCCATCGTTGTCTTTTGGACATCGCGCTCAATGCAATCCATCAGATAATTCATACCCACACCGAGTGAGGTGCCGCTACCTACCGGGAATATGGGAGGATAGAACTTATACAATTCAGTCAATTCCGAAAGAGTTTTGGCTTTTCCTGCAAAAGCAAGAATAGATACAAACACGGTCTCCAATGCATACGGATCAACACGTAACTCTTGGATGATAGTACGCATACCGTTTTGGACCTCCTCAATTGGCTGTCCAACCATCGACTCGGAAACATCGATAAGAAAATATACTGGTAGTCTTCTCATATTATATTTCGAAATTATATAGAATAATCTTGCCGTAAGATTTTCAAAAATTCTGGTTATTGATATTCAGTAAATTGCTCAGTGAACAACGGAGAAAATGAATAAAACAAGGCTAAAGTAAACAATACCGGGAATCATTACCGGATAACAACTCAACTTCAAGGAACTGGATAAAATTGCTTACTGGTTTGGCGTTCATAATTATTAGATTACAACATTGACCTCATCTGGAGGAGGAGGAAGGGCTATATCTTCTGTAGCGCCCATCGACTTGCCGCCTTCTTCAATAATGCCACTAACCCATTTAAAAAATTTCATAAAGGCAGTACTGTCCATCGCGTCAATCTGAAACACTTTGTCAGTTAGCAAAAGCAATTCTTCCGTCTTGGCCTTTGGTCCGGCTGCGAGTGCAACAATGTTTGTAAATTGTCGTTGTTTTATTTGTGATAATACACCCTTGTAAACTTGTATGTCTGACGGTTTTCCATCGGTCATCACAAAAAGGATTGGCATCCAATCACCTTTCTGCTCGGGTGTACCTTTTTGAACTTCCGAATCAACTTTCTTACAAAGCATTTCCAATGCAGCCCCAGTGAAAGTTGGACCACTTTCCGGAACTGTTATTTCTGGCATCTGTATTTGGTCTATGGGCGTGAGAGGCAGGATTTGTTTTACCTCTCGGTCGTATGTTATAATACTTATGCTTACAGTATCCAACGCATACGGGTTGGTGCGCAGGGTACTAAGCATCGCTTCAATGCCAACCTTTACAGACTCAATAGGTTCCCCTTTCATTGAACCGGAAGTATCTATAAGTAAATATACTGGTAGTCTACGTGACATAATATTTTGTCGGGTTATATATCATTATCCCTGCCGGAAGATGAGGTGACTCTTGCAAGTCGATCGCACATCTGGGAGCTGATCTGCCTTTTGCCTCTAATTCAAGGAGACGAAATTGATATATCTCAATAAGAGGAACCAACTGCCGCACTTCGGTATTGTACGTCATTATACTTGAGAATGCAGTTTTATACACATAAGTCCCCAGACTCAATGATTGCTTCAACTCATTGGATTCACATTTGGCTGCTTCTATCAGATCACTTCACATTGATAATGAGCAATTAACAGAAAGTCTTCGTATAACCAAAAATACACCTCCTGTCAGATAAGCACCTGAAGTGACTTATTGTTTCCAGCCAAGTAGTTCTTCAAGTTCTTTCAGAATATATATTGAAGTTAAACTACGATGTTAACTTCTGGCGGCGGCGGCGGAAGCTCGCTGAGCGTCCCCATTTCTTTACCTGTCTCTTCTACTTTCATCGAGCCTGCGCTAACCGAGGCGGAAACCCACTTGAAGAAAGACTTGATTGTTGCTGAATCTGCGGTATCCAGCGATACTACGCATTCAGTAATTTGTTTCAACACGGTCGTATCTGCTCCTTGCCCGGCAGCACATGCTACTATCATGCCGAATTTGCGTTTGCGGAACTCGTCGAGCCCTTTGCGAATATCATCGGTAGGAACACCATCGGTCATGATAAATACAAGCGGCTTCCAGTCACCCTTGACATCGGTAGTGGTCTTGGTTACCTCCTGATCCACTTTGTTGGCAAGAAGACTTAAAGCCTCCCCCAATGCCGTGCAACCGCTGGCATCTATGTTAGGCTGCTGAAAATTGGCAAGTTCAGTCAGCGGTGTAACTTGCTGTGCCGTATTATTGAATGTAATGATACTGAGGTAAGCCGTTTCAAGCGCGTAGGGATCACTGCGAAGAGTGCTGACAAGAACTTGAACACCGTTTTTAACAGCCTCAATAGGTTCTCCGTACATGGAGCCGGATGTATCGAGGAGAAGATATACAGGGAGTTTTCTCATGATGGATTATTTGTAATTCGTTATTATTCTTTTTATGGTTTCACAGAGATTCCCATCAGGGTAGGCATCTCCTATGGCAGAAAATTTCCATTCGCCACCACGGCGATATAATTTGCCCATAATTAAGGCGGTTTTACCTTGGTATTGAGATTCGGCAGCAACATCATATTGCGCGAATATCTCCTTCACCCATTCAGGTGTTCCCTCATACATTCTTATTGAAGCATAAGGTATCTGGGAGAAGTCTTCCTTTCCACAATTATTGAGGAAAAAGAAAATTTGCTCAACACTAGAGGATATTTTGTTAAGGTCGACTGTGATAATCTCGTTATCAAGGCCATCGTCACCGTCTTGGTCGCCTTTAAGATCATCGCCGGAATGATGTAATGCACGGTCATTGGAATCGACTTTGCCGGGAGGCATACCATATTGATCAAGGAACTCTTTACGGTAAAGAGGCGAATAAATGTGGTCGCAGAGATTGCCGTTGGCATCAAGCATCACACAACTTAAATCAAGGTCTACATCCTGTACTGAATTGCCAAGTCCAAGAAATCCATTTTTTATTATACTTCCCCAGTTACAACCTACACAAAACTGTGTAAGTTTCGCACCATTATTCTTTTCTAAATTGATGCGCTGGCCTTTTTCTAATCGTATTGCCATAATTATTAGCTGTATTTGTTGAGAAAAGACTCAAGCCCCTGTTTGTAACCAATACCCACAGCCTCAAATTTCCATGTTCCGTTGCGCTTATAGAGACGGCCAAACTCTACAGCTGTTTCCACACTGAAATCTTCCTCCAATTCGTACTTGGCTATTTCTTCTCCTGTGTTGGTTTTGTAAATTCGGATAAACGAGTTACGAACTTGGCCGAAGTTCTGACGACGTTCGTCTGCCTTATGAATTGTGACCACGAAACAAATTTCAGTAGCACGAGAGTTGATTTTACTTAAATCGATTCGGATGCTTTCATCATCTCCTTCTCCTTCTCCAGTAAGATTATCTCCAGTATGCTCTACTGCTTCATCAGGCGATTTCAGGTTATTGTAGAATACAAAGTACTCGTCACTGAGAATTTTTTTGTTTTCGCCAAGAATGAATGCTGATGCATCCAAATCAAAGTCTTGACCTGTATCGGACTGGTTGGTATCCCATCCCAATCCGACGGAAAAGTTTTGAAAATCAACATTAATCCTTTGCCCTTTTTCCAGATTAATCATTGTGAAAATTTTTTAATTTTTGAATTATTATATCAATTCCATCTAAAAATAAATCAAACGGAATTGTTTACTTCAGCTTTGTTTCATTAATCTTCTCTGTTTTACATCTGAGTAATTTTCTGAGCGCAAAATTCAGAATTTTTAAAATCTTGCAAAAGCACTATTTTACCATCGATAAGAACTCAAAATACTATAAGTTGCAACTAATTACTTGCTTCCGGGAGAATAATTGAATCCCCAACCATATCTGCGGTCGCAGTCTGAATGCCCGTCATGAAATGTCACAAGCTTTTGCACAGTCATTGAGTTGTCTGTACCAATTTCTATGGAAGCAATAGCGCAGAATTTTTTAATACTGCTTTGTTGCCCCATCTTCACTATGATATCCTCACATCCGGGAACTGAAACTTTTACTACAGCATTGGTGTCGGCCCATTTGGCAACTCCATCGTAAATAAAAGTGTAGACCACAATTCTCCTAATTTGCGATATACCCTGAGGATTGACAAAAATTGTCTCACCTGACTCTGCGCCGCCTCCACGGTCATCACCTCTATGCCAAATATAAGGGGCTTGTGTATAGCATCCCTGCCGCGTTTGCTGGTCTCTGCGACCTCCTCTACCGTGAGAAAACTGCAACCCATCGATGAGCATCTTTGAGCCATCTCTCATTTCATAGAAACAGCCGAGATCCAAGTCCATATCGCCACCGAACATTCGTTTGAAGAAACTGCCTTTACTCCAATCAAGATTGATTTTAATCTCCCCCGGCGTACGTATTGCCTTATCAAGGTTGATGCGATGTTTGTCACCGCTCTTTTCAAGTACAATAGCCATGATGAATACATGTATTTAGAAACAAGCTCTTCAAAGCCTCCTTTACCCTACATATTTATTAACAAGGTATTGAAGGCCGCCTTTGAAACCGTTTCCCATAGCTTCAAACTTCCACTCTCCATTGTGGCGATAAAGACGGCCGAACTCTACTGCTGTTTCCGTTGAGAAATCCTCATCAAGCTCATATTTTGCAATCTCCTCATTGGTGAGCGCATTGTAGATGCGGATATAGGAGTTGTGGACTTGGCCGAAATTCTGGCGGCGTTGTTCAGCATCGTGAATAGTCACGGTGAACAAAATCTCCTGCACGCGAGAATCCACTTCCGCTAGATTCACGGTTAGAGTCTCATCATCTCCACCATCACTGTTTCCGCCGGTCAAGTCATCGCCTGACGATTCAACAGCATTATCTGGAGAATGTTGATTGTTGTAGAATACGAAGAATTCGTCTTGAGGCAGTTTACCGTTATCTCCAAGCATGAATGCGGAAGCATCAAGGTCGAAATCGTAACCAGTGCCTGTATTGGAATCCCAGCCAAGACCTACACCAACCTTCTGAAGACCGATACCTATGCGCTGCCCCTTTTGTAAGTTGATAGCCATAATGTTATATAGATTTCTCCTTTTTATTTTCTTACTAATCTGCAATACACCTCGTCGTGCAACATGTTTTTTCTAACGGATTTGGAATCCGCATATAAAGTGAATCCTGAAAAGGGATATACCGGGAACTGACCACAAAGAAAGGGGATCTTCCCTATCTCCCTCCTCCCCTTGCGTTTGAGTACATTCAGCCATAAGGTTCTGCTGTCCTGTTTTCCCGGCATCCGGCTCGCGGAAATAACTGTGCAAATTTGCATTAAATTATTTTTTCTCAAATTTGTAGGTTGACTCCGGATTCCAAATCCGCTTTTTCCCATATTCGGCAGGTTCCGGATAAAAGCTCATTATTAGAAAAGGCTAACATTCATCAGTTGAGGAGACTCCCGCACTACCTTCCCGGAATGCCAAAAAAACTGACATTTGGCTTGCCCGCATGGTGTGAAGTGGCATAATCATCCGGCACCATTATCAGGTTCAGCCAGGCACGGACATCCACATGAAGACGAGCACCAAAACTTTCGCCATTGCAGATACAGCCGCTAACGCAGACTATCTCACCAATACATCCGAACCGCTCGGAGAAACGATGACCCTGAACGTGGGCCCCTCCCACCCCGCCACTCACGGCGTGCTGCGCCTGGTGCTGGAACTTGACGGTGAAGAAATCATCAGCTGTGATCCGGTGGTTGGCCATCTGCACCGCGGGATGGAAAAAATCGGCGAAACCATCCAGTACAACCAGTTTGTTCCCTACACCGACCGTTTTGATTACCTGGCGCCCCTGTCCAATAACATCGCCTATGCCTGCGCGGTGGAAAAACTGCTGGGCTGGGAACTGCCGCCCCGTGGACAGGCCCTGCGCGTACTGGCCCTGGAACTTTCCCGCTTTTCCTCCCACATCCTGGGGGTGGGCGTGTACGGCATGGACGTAGGCGCCATGACCGTTTTCCTGTACTGTTATGAGGAACGTGAAAAAATCCATAATTTTTACGAACAGCTCACCGGGGCGCGCTTCACTTCCTCCTACACCCGCATCGGCGGCCAGACGCGCGACGTTCCTAATGAAATGCTCAAGGAAGTGCTCGTCTTCTGCGATGAAGCGGCCAAAACCCTTGATGAAACGGAAGCGCTCCTGCTCAAGAACAAAATCTTCATTGACCGTCTTCAGGGCGTAGGCGTCATCAGCCGTGAAAAAGCGCTTTCCTGGGGCATTACGGGAGCCAACCTGCGAGCCAGCGGCATTAAGCGGGATCTGCGCAAACTCACCCCCTATCTGGGATATGAAAATTACGAATTCGACGTCCCCGTAGGCGAACACGGAGACTGCTACGACCGTTTTACCGTGCGCATTGAAGAAATGCGCCAGTCCCTGCGCATCATCCGCCAGGTCATTGAAACCATGCCGGACGGCCCCATCAACATGGTGGACACCAAAGGCACGCTGCCTGAAAAGAAAAAAGTCCTGACGGACATGGAATCCCTGATTCGCCAATTCATGACAACAACCATGGGGGTGAACGCCCCCGCCGGGCAGGTTTACTTTGCCGCAGAAAACCCGAAGGGAGAGCTGGGCTTCTTCCTGGACTCCAAGGGAGGCGGACTTCCCAACCGTCTGCGCATGCGCTCCCCCTCCTTCTGCAACCTGTCCATCCTGCCGGAACTGATGAAAGGCCACCTGGTTTCCGACGTTCCGGCCATTCTCGGCTCCTTCGACTTCGTGATGGGCGAATGCGACCGTTAAACACCCGCCACTTTCATCCACTTCAACGCAAACACCAAACTTTCTCCCCATGTCCGATTACGCTGAAAACGCCATCGACGCGACTATCGCCCACCAGCCCAGCCCGGGCGAACGATTCTACCCGGCCTTTGAAGTAACGCCGGAACTTGACGCCGCCGCCAGCGAATACGTTACGCATTACCCGGAAGGCAAACAGAAATCCGCCGTGCTGCCCATCCTGCATGAAATCCAGAAAAAGTTCGGCTTCATCAGCGGAGACGCCATCGCCTGGGTGGGTGAGAAACTGAATATCTCCGCCGCCCATGTTCTGGGCGTGGTGACTTTCTATCCCGGTCTGCGCCAGATGTGCCCCGGAAAAAACCACATCCGCGTATGCCGCACTCTTTCCTGCGCCATGGCGGGAGCGGACAGCCTGTTCGACGCCATCTGCACGCGTCTGGGCATTGACAAAAACGGCATCGACCACCACCACCCCATTGGAGTCAGCCCGGACGGCCTGTGGAGCGTGGAGGGAGTGGAATGCCTGGCCAACTGCGGCTTTGGCCCCAACATGATGGTCAACGACCTCCTGTACGAAAAAGTCACTCCGGAAGTGCTGGAGGAAGTAATCGCCAAATACCAGAACGCCTAATCCTTTTCCATCCCCGCACCAGATTTTCGCCATGAACAACACCTATCTTCCCGGTAAAGAACCCCACCCCAGGGAAACGCGCCGCATCCTGAAAAACGTCAACCGCGAAGGCTGGAACACGTCCATTGACTGCTATCTGGCCGACGGCGGTTATGAAGAACTGAAAAAGGCGCTCGGCATGGAGCCCAGGGCCGTCATTGACGAGGTGAAAAAATCCGGCCTTCGCGGCCGTGGCGGCGCAGGGTTCCCCACCGGCGTGAAGTGGACTTTCATTCCGCCGAACAACACGAAACCTGTCTATCTGGTTTGCAACTGTGACGAATCCGAACCAGGCACGTTCAAGGACCGCTACATTGTCCACCAGGATCCCCACCAGCTTATTGAAGGAATGGTCATCTCCAGCTACGCGGTAGGGGCGCATCAGGCCTACATCTACATGCGCGAAGAATTTCCCATCGCCGCGGAAATCATGCTCAAGGCTCTTCAGGAAGCCCGCGAACGCGGCTTTCTGGGCAGCAATATCCAGGGATCCGGCTATAATCTGGAAATCCACCTGCACCGCGGCGCGGGAGCGTACATTTGCGGTGAGGAAACGGCCCTGCTCAACTCCCTTGAAGGGGATCGCCCCTATCCCCGCATCAAGCCCCCCTACTTCCCGGCCGCCATCGGCCTGTACGGCTGCCCCACCATTGTCAACAACGTGGAATCCCTCTGCCAGGTGAAGCACATCATGGCCATGGGTGGAGAAGCCTACAGCCAGGAAGGGGCCAAACGTTCCCCCGGCACCCGCATCATCGGCGTTTCCGGCGACGTTAAACGTCCCGGGTTCTATGAAATCATCTCCGGCTCCATGACTTTCGGCGAACTGCTGTATGACGTCTGCGGCGGCCCGCGGGACGGGCGCCAGTTCAAGGCCGTGATACCCGGCGGTTCCTCTTCCAAGGTCATGCGCACGGATGCGGAATACAAAGTGAAGAATCCGGACGGCACCATGGGGAAAATCACCTTCTTTGACATTCCGCTGGATCTGGACAGCATCGCCCAGCACGGCTCCATGTCCGGTTCCGGCGCGGTCATCGTGATGGACGACTCCCGCTCCATGCCCTGGGCCATGAACAACATCAACCGCTTCTACGCCCATGAATCCTGCGGACAGTGCACCCCCTGCCGGGAAGGCTGCCCGTGGATGATGAAACTCAGCACCCGCATCCTGGAAGGGAAAGCCGCCCCGTCGGACGTAGATCTGCTCATTGAAGTGGCCAACCAGATTGAAGGGAAAACGGTCTGCGCCTTCGGTGAAGCCGCCTCCTGGCCCACCCAGGCCATGGTCTCCAAGTTCAAGGAGGAATTCGTGGCCCTGACGGATCCCTTCAACGCCTGTCTGCCCCACACGGAGGAAGGCAGGAGCAAAACCGTTTCCTCACCCGCTAAACAGCAGCACGCAACACCAGTTCTCAAAACCATCCCTCTCCCATCCGTCATCATGAGTGAAGAAGCTTCCAAACTCCCCAAAGACATTGCCGCCGCGGAAGGCAAGGTGAACGTCCAAATCAACGGAACGTGGCACCGGTTCCCGCGCGGCACGCGGATTGCAGACGCCTGCCGTTCCGTGGGCGTGCCCATTCCGTGCTTCTGTTACCACCCCAAGCTGGCTGTCGCCGGCTCCTGCCGCATGTGCATGGTGGAACAGGGGATGCCGCCCAGGCTCGCACCGGGCCAGACGCCCTCCTATGATGAAAACGGCTACCAGCGCATCCAGTGGATGCCCCGCCCCATCATCTCCTGCGCCAACACGGTGGCGGAAAACATGGGCATCCGCACGGACAGCCCGCTGGCCAGTGAAGCCCGCCGCGGCGTGATGGAATTCCTGCTCACCAGCCACCCTCTGGACTGCCCCATCTGCGACCAGGCCGGGGAATGCAAGCTTCAGGAATACTCCAACGACTACGGCCAGGTGGAAGGCCGTTTTGAAGAAAAAAAGACCAAAAAAGGAAAAAACCTGAGCATTGGCCCGCGCGTAAACCTGGACCAGGAACGCTGCGTGCTCTGCGGCCGCTGCGTGCGCTTCATGCGCGACATCATGCACGATGAAGTGCTCACCATGTCCCAACGCGGCACCTTCAACGCCATCACGGTTTATCCCGGCCGCGAGCTGGACAGCAACTACTCCATGAACACCGTGGACCTCTGCCCGGTAGGCGCCCTCACCTCCAAGGATTTCCGCTTTAAAATGCGCGTCTGGTTCCTGAAGGAAACCAAAACCATTGACGTGGACTGCGGGACGGGCACCAATATCACCCTCTGGACAAGGGAAGACAAGGTGTACCGCATTACCCCGCGCCAAAATGATGCCGTAAACTCCTGCTGGATGCCGGACTCTCACCGCCTTAACTACAAATACATCAATGCGGAAACCCGCATTCCCCAGCCCGTCATCCGTACGGATGCGGAAGCGCCCCACCGCCCCTCCACCTGGGAGCCGGCCCTGGTTTCCGCCGCGGAAGCCGTCAAACGCATCGCCCCGAACCAGCTCGCCATCATCGCCTCCGGTCGCATGACCAATGAAGAGCTTTACATGGTCCGCCATCTGGCCGCCCAAATCGGCACAGATATGGTGGACATCGTTCCCCGCGTAGGAGAAAGCGACGGCATGCTTATTTCTGCGGACCGCAACCCGAACACGAACGGGGCCAGGCTGGTGCTGGATATCGAACCCGGTTCCAGGCTGGACGCCATTCGCGAAGGAGTTCGCAGCGGTTCCATCAAGGGCATCCTCTCCCTGGGGGAAGACCTCATCTCCCCGGAAGCAGGCTTCACGGCGGAAGATCTGGACAAGCTGGACTACCTGTTCATGACCGCCCACAGCGCCAATGAAACGGCGCGCCATGCGGACCTGGTTCTGCCGGGCGTCACCTACGCTGAAAAATTCGGCACCATGATTAATGTCACGGGCCGTATTCAACGCCTGAACCGCGCTATCCAGCCCATAGGATACGCCCGGGACGACTGGCAGATTTTCAGAGACATCACCCTTCTGCTGGGAGGCAATCCTGCTCTGAAAGACTTCAACTCCGCCCTGGACATCCTCACCGCCATGAGCACGGAATACGGCGCACTCAATGGAGTCTCCTGGGGTTCCATCGGAGACGGGGGCCAGCCCATTCTGGAAACCGGCGTCACCATTCCCGTGGTGGAACGCGAAAAAAACCAGGGCCGCTAATCACACTTCACACGCATACAACCTGTTAATCCGCCATGATTGATTCGATTCTAACCTTTTGCGACGAGGTGCTCAGCAACCCTGTGTGGTTTTATATCATCACTCTGCTGATCAAAATCGTCATCTGCTTTGCCATCACCATTCTGTTCATTCCGGTCTGCGTGTACATTGAACGCCGGGTGGCCGCCTGGATCCAGGACCGCGTAGGCCCCAACCGCGCCGGCATTCCGTTAAGCATCTTCCGCCGCTTCGGCATGAAATCCGACCTGCCGTTCAAAAAGACGCTGGACTACTTCGGGTTGCCCCATGACGGCAAAATCGCCAACCTGTGCCGTTTTTTCCGCCTGGACCGCGACATCCCCATCTTCGGTCTCGTGCAGCCCATGGTGGACGGCGGCAAACTGTTCCTGAAACAGGATTTCACGCCCCCCTTCGTACGCCGCGTATACTTCTGGATCGCTCCCATCCTGGTGCTTGCGCCACCGCTGATGACGGCGGCCGTGGTTCCCTTCGCCGGAGACCTTCAAACCTCTTACGGAAACGTCAACATGGCGGTGGCCAACCTCAGCGTAGGCCCCCTCTGGATGTTCGCCATCTCCTCCCTCTCCGTGTACGGACTGGTGCTGGCCGGATGGTCATCCAACTCCAAATTCCCCTTCCTGGGCGGCGTGCGCTCCTCAGCCCAGATGATTTCCTATGAAATCAGCATGGGTCTGTCCATCATCCCTGTGCTGATGATTTACAGCACGCTGGACCTGTCCAACATCGTGGAATACCAGGCCGCCAACGGCTGGCTCCTGCTTCCCGTGTGGGGCGAGGGCCTGAGCTGGCAGCGCTGGATACTGCTGGTGCCCGTAGCTATCAGTTTCATCATATTCCTCACCTCCATTTTTGCGGAAGCCAACCGTACGCCGTTTGACATGTCCGAATGTGAAACGGACCTCGTGGGCGGCTACCATACGGAATACTCCTCCATGAAATTCGCCCAATTCTTCATGGGGGAATATGCCGCCATGGTGGTGGGATCCTCCCTTGTCATCGCTGTTCCTGGGGGGGCTGGTCCATCGGCTTCGGCCTGGACGGCTGGCTCAATGAAAACGTAGCCAACTGGGTGGCGGTCATCTGCCAGCTCATCGCATATGTGCTCAAGCTTCTCTTCTTCGCCTTCTTCTTCGTCTGGGTGCGGTGGACGCTCCCCCGCTTCCGCTATGACCAGGTGATGAAGCTCGGCTGGATGGTCTTCTTTGAACTGGCCGTCATCAACATCTTCCTTACAGCCGCCATCCTGTACTTCGTCAAGTAATCCCCCCCTTCTTCATTCCGACAACATTACTATTATGGCCTTCAAAACGATCAAGCGTCCGAAGATTTCCCTTGGAGAGCGGTTCTATCTGCAATCCATTCTTGGCGGTCTTTGGCTCACTATCAGGCACCTCGTTCTGGCTCTGCTGGGCAAATCCCGCAACAAAAAAGAACTGGCCGGTTCCGGCATCGGCGTTACGATGCAATATCCGGAAGCCAGATGGGACAAACATCTGCCGAAATATTACCGCGGAGCTCCCGTGCTGGTGAAAGGCGAAGACGGCCGTGAACGCTGCGTTTCCTGCCAGCTCTGCGAATTCATCTGCCCGGCCCGCGCCATCACCATCACCCCCGGCCCCATACAGGAAGGACCGTGGGGCAAAGTGGAAAAAGCCCCCAGGGAATTTCAGATTGACATGCTGCGCTGCATCTACTGCGGCATGTGCGAGGAAGCCTGCCCGGAACAGGCCATCTTCATGAGCCATAACTACCTGTTCACCCCCACGGATAAAACCCAGGCCATCCACAACAAGGCCAAGCTCTACGAACTGGGCGGCACCCGCAAGGGGCTGGTCAACAAGTGGAACCAATACAAATAACCCCCGAACACTCCATTTCCCGTACGTTATGAACATCTTTGCCAGCGACATACTTTTTTACGTTTTCGGGGCCCTGGCCGTGGTCCTGTCCCTGATGGTCGTCTTCATGCGCAACCCCGTCTCCTCCGCCATGATGATGGCTCTTTCCTTTGGAGCCACCGCCGCCGTCATGATCGGGCTGGGAGCCCACTTCCTGGGCATTCTCCAAATCCTTGTATACGCCGGGGCCATTATGGTGCTCTTCGCGTTCATCATCATGCTGCTGAATGTGAAGCAGGAAACAACCCCCTTCAGCAGGCCTTTCTCCGTCGCTATCGGTGTCATCATCGCCTGCCTCTTCCTCGGCCAGCTTATTGGCATCATCTATTCTTTGCCCGGCGCCAAAGAAACGCACCGCTGCCCGATGGCCAGCGCGGAACAGGCCTGGAACGATTTGAAAATCGGGCAGGAGGACGCAGCCCCCTCCAAAACCGGAATGGAAACTCCCGCCTGTAGCCTTCGCAACAACGGCGCCCCTTCCGTCATTCTCCCCCCCCTCTCCCCCCAATGTTCCGCCCACCTCTATCCGGAAGGCACCACCATCCGTGAGGAGATAGACAACGGAGAATTCCCGGACACCGCCCTGCTGGGCCGTACCCTGTTTGACAAATACAACCGGAGCCTGGTCATCGCCGGTCTGGCCCTGCTGGTGGCTTCCATCGGCGTCGTCGTGCTGAGCCGCCGCCCTTCCGGAAAATAAAGAACCCCTTACCACAGCCATCACCATGATACCTCTTACGCATTATCTGATCCTCTCCGGCGTCCTGTTCGCCATCGGCCTGATGGGGGTGATTGTCCGGCGCGACATCATCGTCATCTTCATGTGCCTGGAAATGATGCTCAGTGCTGCCAACCTGTCCCTGGTAGCGTTTTCCCGCGCCCAGGGCACTATGGGCCTGCCCAACTATGACGGCCAGGCCCTCTCCATCTTTATCCTGACCATCGCCGCAGCGGAAGTGGCTATCGGCCTGGCCCTCATCGTCTCCCTGTACAGGGCCAGGCGCACGGCCAGCACGCAAGATCTCAACACGCTGAAAGACTAAGAGCAACACACTACTCCACGAACATGTTCAATATTGATATTCAATACACCTGGCTTCTGCTCTTCCTGCCGCTGGTCGTAGCCGCCTTTGACTGGTTCCTGCTGACCAAACGTCCTGACGTCGCGGCGCTTACCTCCACCTTCTCCTGCCTGGCGACCTTCGTCCTTTCCCTGGGTCTGCTGGACCGGACCGGATCCGATTCCTTCTCCTGGCTCCCGATTTCCGACATCTTTTCCGTGGACCTGGGTTTCGTGCTGGATCCCCTTTCCTCCCGTATGATGCTGGTGGTCACGGGCATCGGCCTGCTGGTCCATGTTTTCTCTCTGGCTTACATGGCGGACGACAAGGCCAAAACACGCTACTTCGCATGCCTGAGCCTTTTCATGTTCTCCATGACGGGCATCGTCCTGGCGAACAACATCGCCATGACCTTTATCTTCTGGGAATTGGTGGGCCTCTCCTCCTATCTGCTTATCGGCCACTGGTACACACGGGACACTGCCGCCAACGCCGCCAAAAAAGCCTTCATCTGCAACCGCGTCGGGGACTTCGGCTTCCTGATCGGCATTCTGACTCTCTGGGCGCTGACCAACACGCTGGATTTCAGCCTGATGGAAATACCCGCAGGAATCAGTGAAAACCTGCTGAACATTACGGTACTGTGCCTCTTCTGCGGAGCGGTGGGCAAATCCGCCCAATTCCCGCTGCACGTCTGGCTTCCGGACGCCATGGAAGGCCCCACCCCCGTCTCCGCCCTGATCCATGCGGCCACCATGGTAGCCGCCGGCGTTTACATGATGGTGCGCGTCCAATACTCCATCGGCATTGAGGCCTTCCCCGCCCTGGCCTGCAATGTCATTGCCGGCATCGGAGCCATTACGGCCGTCATCGCCGCCTTCATGGCCACCCAGCAGAATGACATCAAACGCGTCCTGGCCTACTCCACCCTCTCCCAGCTCGGCTATATGGTCATGGCCCTGGGACTTCTGGCCGGGGAGGCAGCCATGTTCCACCTCTTCACCCACGCATGGTTCAAGGCTCTGCTCTTCCTGGGCGCCGGTGCCATCATCTTCGCCTGCCACCATGAACAGGACATCTGGAAAATGGGCGGCATCATGAAGCGCATGAAGCTGACTTCCCTCACCTTCATCATTGCCACCATGGCGCTGATTGCCATTCCGTTCACGTCCGGCTTCTTCTCCAAGGAAGCCATTCTGGAAGCAGCCCTTCGCAAAAACCCGGTCTTCTTCTGGATCGGCGCGGGCGTAGCCCTGCTGACAACCTTCTATATGATGCGTGTCATCTTTGTGGTCTTCTTCGGCAAGAGCCGCAGCCACAGTTCGGAACACGCCTCGGAAGTTGGCGGCCTCATGCTGGTGCCCCTGCTGATTCTGGCTGTCCTGGCTCTCATCTCCGGCTACGGGTTCATCGCAGACAGGCTGGTTCCTTTCAACGGATTCGTTTCCGAAAGCTTCCACATGGGCATGCCCTTCTACGTCTCCATGGGGGCGCTGGTGCTCGGAATCCTGCTGGCGGCTGCCTTCTACGCAGGATCCCCGGCTTCTGACAAACTCTCCGGCAATGCCGTTTCCCGGGCTCTCGCCAACCGCCTTTATATTGATCTGTTCTATGATAAAGTGCTGGTCAGGGGAGTCCAGGGCGTTCTGGCCGCCATCATCGACTTTATGGACCAGTTCATCATCTCCGGCCTCATCGTTGGCGGACTGGCGCGGTTGACCGCCGCCATAGGCTCCCTGCTGCGCCGCCTGCAGTCCGGCAACATGGCCGCCTATACGGCCCTCTTCGGCATTGGCCTGCTCCTGGTCATCTACTTTACCGTCTTCTATTCCTGCTAACCTAACCAACCAATCACATACCATGCTTATCTGGCTTGTTCTCATTCCTCTGATTGCCGCGGCCCTCATCGGTCTGTGCAAGGCGCCCGCACGCCCGACAGCCCTGCTCAGCGCCTCCCTGACGCTGGCCCTCGGCATCTGGGCCCTGGTTAGCTTTGACGGCTGTTCTTCCTGCTGGTCCCGCTTTGAAGGGATGGACCTCCAGCTCACGTTGGCCCCGGCCCTGTCCAAAGTAATGCTGTTGCTGACCATCCTGGTTACCTTCGCCACCGTGTTGGGCACCAACCCGCCCCAGGGGGGGGAAGCTTCCTGGTACAACTCCGCCCTTCTGATTTCCGCAGGCGCCACCGGGGCGTTCCTGTCCGACAACATAATCTCCTTCTTCGCCTTCCATGAACTGGCTCTTATCCCCACCTTCGTGATGATCGGCCTGTATGGACGCGGCGACCGCCGCACCACGGCCTGGCGCGCCACGCTTTACCTGGGGCTTGCCTCCATGGTGCTGCTGGCAGCCCTGCTGATGATCGGTACGCAGGCTGGCTTCACCTTCTCCGGCCTGAAAGACTTCATGGCCAGCGGGCGCGAACTTGCCCACGCGGAACTCATCGGGGCCCTGCTCATCGCCGGATTCGGCACGCTGATTTCCCTCTTCCCCTTCCATTCCTGGGCAGCCCCCCGCATACGCATCCGCTCCCGCTTCCGGTAGCGATGATGCATGCCGGAGTGCTTAAGAAATTTGGCCTGTACGGGCTCTTCATGTTCCAGCCGCTGATGGAAACAGGATTCCTTCCCTGGACGAATATCCTGCTGGTCCTGCTCGTCTGCAATGTCATTTGGGTGGGGTACGTGACCGTCAACCAGAAAAGGCTGGACCTGCTGCTGGGCAACTCTTCCGTGATGCACATGGGCTATATCTTCCTGGCTTTCGCCGCCCTGGTAGTTTCCGGTTCCGCGGAAGCCAATCCCTGGGCGCTGAAAGGGGCTGCTCTGCTGATGCTGGCCCATGGCCTGACAATCGCCCTTCTCTTTCTGCTCTGCGGGCAGATTGAAAAGCAAACAGGCACATTGGAAATCAACTCTCTGGGCGGACTGAGCACCAGGCTGCCGTGCATGGCTTTCGTTTTCGGCCTAGCGGGCATGGCTTCCATCGGCCTCCCCGGCCTCGCCAATTTCCCGGGGGAATTCATGGTCTTCTTCTCCGGTTTCGCCGGTTTCAGCAACGGCTTCGGCCCCGTTCAAATCGCCACCATCCTGTGCCTCTGGGGACTGGTCATCGGCGCGGTATACATGCTGAGGGCCTACCGCAATATTTTCCAGGGAGATTTGTCCAAAGCCTCCGCCTACGCCACGGGACTGCAGCCCTCCGAACGGGCGGCCAACTGCTTCCTGGTCATCGCCCTGGCGGTCTTCGGCTTCTTCCCCACGCTGGTGCTCCAGTTTTTCTCCTGATTTCCTCCCTTCCGAATACAATCCTAGTCTAACCTGATTCTCTTTTACCCATGCAAGCGTATATTCCGGAATTCATCCTGGCCGGCCTGGCAATGCTTTTGCTTCTGGCGGAGACCTTCTGCAAAAAACGCCCAAATTTATTTTCGGGCTGATTGGCGCGGCGGGAACCCTGGCGATGCTTCCCTTCTACATGGAAGGGCTCTATGACAACATCTACATCATCCTGGCGCTCGTCGCCACAGCAGTCACTCTGTTGCTTTCCGTAGATTTCCGGGCCGTCATCAACCTTTCCTCCAATGATTCCAAATCCCAGGACGGAACGGGGGAATTCCTACATCCTGCCCCTGCTGGCCTGCGTAGGCATCACCTCCCTGTGCAAGGCATCCAACCTAGTGGAACTGTTCGTCTCCCTGGAAGTGCTCACCCTGAGTTCCTTCATCATGGTAGGCTACTTCCGGCGGAACCTGGGTTCCACGGAAGCGGGCATCAAGTACCTGATTCTGGGCGCCGTCAGCACGGGGTTTCTCGTTTTCGGCCTGGCCTGGTATTTCGGCATTACGGGAACATTCATTTATAATGAAACGATCGTCAGCCACGCCCTGGCTGGCCAGACAGCCCCCGCCATGTACCTGGCCCTCGCCATGCTGCTGCTCGGTACAGCATTCAAAATCGGCGCAGTTCCCATGCAGCTGTGGATTCCGGATGTGTACCAGGGAGCTCCCACTCCGGTGACAGCTTTCCTTTCCGTAGCCTCCAAGGTAGCCGGATTCGCCCTGCTCGGCATCATCCTGGCCCCATTCGCCGTGCTGCCTCCCGTCGAATTCGTCGTAGCCCTGATGGCCGCCGCCACCCTGCTGGTGGGCAACCTGGGCGCCATTCCCCAGACAAACCTGAAACGCATGATGGGGTATTCTTCCATTGCACAGGCAGGCTTCATTCTGCCCCTGTTTATCGGTACTGTGGACGGCCAGTTGGCTCCGAACGCCCCGTTCTACCTGGCTGTGTACCTGGTCATGACCTTCGGCGCCTTTCGCCCTTGCCATGATCCGCATCCAGCGCGGGAGCGAGGAAATTTCCGCGTTCCGCGGTCTGGGCAAAACCAATCCCCCCGGCTGGCGCTGGCGGTCACCATCATGTTCGCCTCCCTGGCGGGCGTGCCGCTGACGGCCGGATTTTTCGCCAAAATGATTTCTTTCGTGCACGTCATCAATACGGGTCTGTATCTGGATTGGATGCTCCCCGTCATGATCGTCTGCGCAGCATCCGGGTTTTACTATTACTTCAAGGTCATCCGCTCCATGTACTGGGACAAGCCCGCAGAAAACGCAGAACCCGTGCAGGTACCGGCCATTTCCGGAGTCATGCTGGCCGCGTTTTCCATCTTCATCGTGCTGGGGGGGCCTGATGCCCCTGTTCCTGAACCCCATCCGGTAACAAACGCGTCCTTTTCCCCCATTCTTCCGAAGGCCGTTTCCCGAATTTTTCGCAGAACGGCCTTCCCCATTCAAGCAAAGCTGTATGTTCCGCGTCGTCTGGCTGAAAGCGGGAAGGGGAAGGAGAGAGTGCGGCTGCCCGGCCTTCCGGACTTACGGTTTCAGCCGTTTCAGAATCTTGAGCAACCAGCCTGAGCCAAGTATTTCTTTTATCACATTCATGCCGGAAAAATTTTGAAAAAAGTGCGGCCTGCCTGCGAGATTTCCCCCCAGGCCAAACGTAATTAGCCTGTCCTAATTATTTGCCTGTCCCCCACCCTCCGGGCATCAAATCAGACAACCATCAATCATTCAAAACCATGCGTCTTTTATCCTCCGCCGCCGTCATTTGCGCCGCCCTGTTCTCCGGAACCATCCTTCATGCGCAGGACCCGGAACTGCTGGCCAAGCGCCAGTGCCGTTCCGTCCATATCAACCAGCAGGGGCATCCCTCCCAGGCAAGCGCCCTGTACAATGTAGTGAAAGCCAAAACATCCGTTCCCGGCACCTACTTTTGCGCCATGAATTTTGACGACGGCTATATCGGTTTTCAGGAACAATCCAACGGTAAAAAAGTAATCATCTTCTCCATCTGGGATCCGGTGGCACACGGAGACAACCCCAATGATGTGCCGGAAGAAGAACGCACCAAGCTGGTAAAACTGGGCAAAGATGCGCGCTCCGGACGTTTTGGCGGTGAAGGAACAGGCGGACAAAGCTTCGTGGACTATCCCTGGGCAATCGGGGAGAACATGCGCTTCCTCGTCTGCGTCAAAAAAATGGGGAAATTCAAGGAAATCAGCGGTTATTACTTTAATAATAAAAGCAGGTCCTGGGATCTTATTTCCAAATGGAAAACGCATTCCTCGGAAAAGGAACTTTCCTTCTCCGTCGGATTCGTGGAAGATTTCATGCGTAATTTTGAATCAGCCAAGAAGGCCCGCGGAGCCTTCTTTGGCCCCAGCTTCGCGTACAAGGACGGCAAATGGCATCCCAATACCAGCGTAACGTTCACCGGCGACCCAACCCCCTCCACCAACGTCATGGCGAATATCCAGCCTGATGGTTCCGTGCTGCTTCAGACGGGGGGAACTACGAAAATGACGGATTTCAAGCTGTTCCAAAATCGTCCCCTGCCCCAGAATATCAAGCTGGTCCTGCCTGACAAGGCCGTTACCAGTCTTGTTCAGGAGAACATTAACTGATTATGTCCCCCACCGGCTGGCTAACCATGATTGTTTCCATCGGCGGCGTACTGGCCGCCGCTTGGGCGTATTACAAAGTACTCTCCACCCCCAAGGAAACGGAATATCTGGGCAGCCCCACCCCGCCACTGCCGGAAAATGCGGAGGAATAAGGCCCCGACCCGGTGAACCGCTGCACTCCGGACTGAACAACTCCCCCAAAATCATCTTGCCGCATCCAGAGAGAGCGCATGTCGTCCCGATACCTGAAACAGGGCGGATATAAGGGAGTATTTCCCGGCAGACAGGCAACATAGACCGGTATTCTCCGGGGATATGCACGCGAATCGCGCCCGAATCATTCGGGCCGCACCGGTCCACAGGATTTTTAAACGGTTCTTCTCCTTATCCGTCTGACGGAGGCAAGATGAAGCCCAGCCGGTCAATGCCGTATCTGGCGCATTCCTGCCACAGGGATTTTTCCAGGGCTTCCGCAGTACGGCGGCGTTCATCCTCCGGCATGTTTTCAAAATATTCCGGCCCCAGGTGTTCGCTGATGGCCTTGTCCGCCATACGCGTCACGAGATCTGCCCAAAAAGAGTTGTCCCGGTATTCATCCAGGCAATCCTGGAAAAAGGCGCTTTCTTCATATTCCCGGGTGAAGGCATATCCGCCCAGCTCATCCGCATAGGCAATGCGCCCTTTCAATTTGGAGGTGACGGAAAGCTCTTTCATCAGCCGGGAAACCAAATTCCCCCACGCCGCCAGACGCGCCTCCGCCCCGTCCTGCTGGTTGGAGGCAGCCACCGTGGCGGCAGTGGAAAGCATTTCCGCCAAATCACGCGCTTCCTCGTCGGACAATTTCAACGTCACCGGCATGGGAAATCAAATCAATCCGAGTTTCATTCTGCCCTCCTCGCTGACCATGTCCTGGTTCCAGGGGGGATCCCACACCATTTCCACATCCGCAGCCTCCACCCCTTCCAACGCTTCAATGCGGTCCTTGGCTTCCATGACCAGATGGGGCCCCATTCCGCAGCCGGGCGCCGTGAGAGTCATTTTTACCGCCACATGATGAAGGCCGTTCTCCAGCTCAATGACGGCCACATCGTAAATCAGACCCAAGTTGACGATGTCCACGGGAATTTCCGGGTCATACACACATTTCAGCGTATCCCAGACCCTTTCTTCCAGTGTGGCGTTCTCATCCAGCGCAGCCGCTTCCGGAGAAGGTTCCTCCGCTCCAGCGCCAAGGGCGTCCGCGTTCTCCCTGGAGATACGGGCCAGGCCGTGGTCCGTAGCCACGGTATAGGAGCCGCCCAGTATCTGGGTGATATACACGCGTTCCCCTTCCGGCAGGGTGAGCACATCCCCGCTGGGGATCTGGACCGCCGTCACTTCTCTTTTGAGTTCTACTACCTGGTTCAGCATAAATCCTTGCAATTAAAGGAATATCCGGCTAAGGACATGCACCGGAGGCTTCCGAATGCCATGGGGCAGAACCGGCCCATGGTTCCCGGAACCTTCCGCGCAGGAGCAACATAAGGCGTATTTGCATCACCGTCGAGGTCAAAAATTGTTCAGCCCCGGCCGGAAAAGCCCTTCATGACAGGAAAGAGCATTCCGCCATGTTCTGGAAAAGTCGCCGGAAGCGGAGAGCTTCGTTCTTGCCTAGCGGAGGGAAAAAGTGTAAAAGGTTCGGGCTGCCCGGGCTGCCGTCAGCTCATGGCCGGCTACACGTACATTTTCAACCTGACATTCCATGCTAGATTACTTACGTAAACATACAATCGTCATCATGGCAGCCATGGCCCTGGTGTTTGTGGGCCTCATGTTCGTCGGCGGGGACGTAAGCGGCGGCTCCCTGACCGGCATGTTCAAGCAGACTTTCGTTTCCGTGGACGGGAAATCTTATGGGGAAAAGGATTATAACAATATGGGCAGGACCGGCCTGTCCGTGGCTTTCTCCTTCCCTTCCACCTTCGGTCCGCTGCTTCAGGACAATTTCAGCTCGGAAGAAAACCTGCGCGAACTCTGCCATCTGCTGAAAACAAATAATCCCAATGCGGCTTTCCTGGCCTACCGCGGCATTATCCGCCGGGAGGCGGGACGCCTGGGCTTGACTCCCAGCACCGCGGAAATTGACGATGCCATTTGCAATATTCCAGAGTTCCAGGACGATAAAGGCGTTTTCGACCCCCAAAAATACGATAATTTCATTTCCATGCGTGGCAACATGGGTAAAAAGCTTCAGGAGGAACTGCTGCGCGGTCTGATGGAAGACACCATCAGCCTGGAGCGCATCAAGGACGTGCTGGCCGGGGGTATCTCCGTGGAGCCCGGTTTTGCCGAGGCTGTAGCGGAATCCAACAGCCAGCAAATTACAATCAACACCGCCTTCCTGGAAAAAAGCGCCTTCCGCCCCAAGACGGATCCCGGAGAAGAGGAAATAAAAACCTTCTGGGACAAGCACAAGGAAAATTACAAAAATGAGGAAGCACGCTTCTTCACTGTTTACACTTTCATCCCCGCAGGCGATGCTCAGGCACCCAAGCCCGGAGACATTTCCAACGCCACCATGGAGACTATGAATCTGGTGGAAAATGACATATGGGAACCGCTGAACGCCACCAACGGCAGGAATATGGACCAGGCCATCAGCGAAGCCCTGGCCAAGACTCCCGGCGTCTGCAAAATGGAAAAAAAGTCCTACATGGCCGTAACGCGTAAAAACGCGCCTCAGGAAATCAACCAGGCAATCAACCAATCCGCTTCCGACGGACGCAGCGCCAATCTGCTGGATGTGGCTTTCTCCCTGGCGGGAGCCCCGGCCCTGAATGCGGATGCGGATGCCAAGGCCGTTGAAGAAGCGCGCGCCAAGACCGGAGCCGAACAGATCAGCACCATGCAGGTGCTGGAAAACGGACAAGTCGTCCTGATCCGTCTGGAAGGCATTACCCCGGTCAAAGCCCTGCCTTACGAGACCGCCCGCAACAGCGCCCGCGCCGACCTGCTGGAAAGCATGACCGTTGAATCCATGAATAAGGCCGCCACGGAACTCAATACGGAATTGCAGAAGGCGGAAAAACCCGTGGAACAGTTCAATGCCATTGCCGGAAAAGCCGGTGCCAAAACTGCCTCTTACGGTCCCTTTGTCAATCCAAACGTACTCTTGAGCAGCGTCAACCTGCAAAACGCCAAAACACAGGAAGAGCTCCAGTCTATTCTGGAACGGGCCATGAATTCCCGCCTGGCCCCTCCCAAAGAGCTCCCGTCCCCTGAAGAAGTATTCCAGGCGGCTTCCGTCATCAACCCCGGCCAGATGGCTCAGCCCATCAACACGGGGGACGGCATCCTGCTGACCCAGCTCGTCAAGCGCGAACTGGAGGATACACCGGAATTCCAAATCAAAGCTACCCAGCAAATTGCTCCGGCTCTGACTGCCCAGGCAAAATCCATGATCATGCTGGACTGGCTGAAAGCGTGCATCACCCAATATAAGGTGGAAATCGCTCCCATCCTGAACCAGGAACGCTAACGTTTTCCTTTTCATGACAACCGTCAGCGAGCCCGTCTCCTTCCCACAGGCCCTGAACGCCGTCTGAACGCATTCGCCATGATGGCCTCCGCCCGGAGGCCATCATTTTTATTACTCCTTCTCCATCTCCCTCCTTTTCATCATCCAATGAGCGCCCTGCCCTCCCAGTCCAGATACATCATCGGAACGGAAGCCTGTGAACGTTTCAGCTTCTACGGCATGAAGTCCATCCTCATGCTGTACATGACGGGTCATCTGCTGATGAGCGACAACTGGTCCACCTCCACCCTTCATATTTTTGTGGCAATGGTATATCTGCTTCCCCTGGCGGGGGCCTGGCTGGCGGACAAGGTCTGGGGCCGATATAAAACCATTCTTTATATTTCCCTGCTTTACTGCGTAGGACACGGAGTTCTGGCGACGGCGGATCTTTCCCACACCATTGAAGCGCGCCGTTACATTCTCATGGCGGGCCTGTTCATCATCGCGCTGGGAGCCGGAGGCATCAAGCCATGTGTCTCCGCCTTTATGGGAGACCAGATTCCCAATAAGTCCCCGCAGTTAATGACCAAGGCTTTCAATGCCTTCTACTGGGCTATCAACCTTGGCTCCTTCTTCTCCTTTCTGGTCATTCCGGCCATGGAACAGCGTTACGGGTACAGTTGGGCGTTTGCCGTCCCGGGCCTCTTCATGGGAGTTGCCACCTTCGTCTTCTGGCTGGGCCGCAAAAACTACCACAAAACGCCTCCGGCCCGGAACAGCGGGCAGCCCGGCTTCTGGAAAGTCCTTTTCATCATCCTGTTCCACGGAGGCTGGAAAAACGCGGAACAGCGCTGCGGAACTTCCGCCGTGGAAGACACCCGGCACATCCTGAAAATCCTTTCCATCTTCGCCTTTATCATTCCATTCTGGTCCATTTTCGAACAGACGGCTTCTTCCTGGGTATCCCAGGGCAGCAGGATGATTCCTCTTTCCATCCCGCTCCCGGGCGGTTCCTGGTCCATCGGGCCGGCCCAAATCCAGGCGGCCAATCCCATTTTCGTCATGGTGTTCATCCCCCTCATCACCGTATTTGTTTATCCCAGGGTGGCAACGCTGGCAAGGCCCCTGGTGCGCCTCGGAACGGGATTGGCCCTCAGCTCCGCTACATTCCTGATTGTCGCTTTCCTGCAATACCGGCTGGAGGAAGGAACCTCCATGTCCATCGCATGGCAGCTGATTCCTTACTGCGTACTCACCATCTCTGAGATCCTGGTCAGCACCACCGGCCTGAATTCGCCTATACGCAAGCCCCGGCGCATTTAAAAAGCCTCATCACCAGTTTCTGGAACCTCACTATCTTTGCAGGCAACATGCTGGTGGCCGCAATTACTTTTTTCCTGTCCAACGGAGAATCAGCCAACGCCATTTCCACGGACCGCTTCATCCTGTACGCCGTGCTCGCCGCCGTAGTGGCGGTCGCCTACTCCTTCCGGGCGCGCAGGTACGGAAAAACGGAATAAAGAAAGCACTGCCGTTCCCCGGGCGCGTGGCCGGGTTAACCATGTTTTGAAAAAACAATCAGACCGTAACCAGCATGCGCTCCTCCCATTCCCTCCGGCAGGTTTCTTTTTGGGAAAATGCCGGAAGACACAAATTACATAAGGAGGACATGACCGGACAAAAACTCCTTGAAGCAGGTCAGGAGATACGGCAGTCGTTAAGCAGCTCGTCCATGTAAAAGGTCATTTCCGCCAAAGCTTCACGATATTCCGTTTGGGGAAGGAGCCACAGAATTTCGCGGGCCGCCTCGTTTTTCTCCAGAGCTACCTGAATCGCCTTGTCCAGAGCCTCTGCAAAAACGGGATTGTCCTGAAAGGCGGAGTAATCCACTACTTCACGGTTTTCAATGGCGTCCCGCAGGGTAGCTTCCACATTCCTGTCACCGCATTCCAGCAAATTGAAGATGGGAAGAGTCAGCTTGCCCTTGGTGGCGTCCGTATGAAGCGTCTTTCCGGCATCGTCTTCATCTCCCACCATGTCCAGGCAGTCGTCGTAAATCTGGTAAGCCACACCCAGCAGATCCCCCAGCTGGTAAAGGGATTCCTCCACTTCCGGGGTTACTCCGGAAATCCAGCCAGCCCCCCCCGTAGCTGCGGAGAAAAGGGAAGCGGTTTTTTTCCGGATGATTTCAAAATATTCCTCGCGGGTCATGCTCAGATCATACAGGCGGCTGGACTGGGCTACCTCCCCCTGGCATACGTTCCTGACGGTATTCGCCAGCCTGCGGCAGAATTCCGTGCTGCCGAATTCCGTACCCAGCACCATGGCGTGGGAAAAGAGGACATCCCCCAACAGTACGGCGAGGCTGTTGCCCCAGAGGGCATTCGCCGTAGCCTCGTCCCGGCGTTTGTCGGCCTCGTCAATCACGTCATCATGCACAAGGGAAGCCAGATGCACCATTTCCAGCAAAGCACCCAGGCGGATATGGGCAGGCTTGATGCCGCCCGTAGCACCGGCAACCAGCAGAACCAGGGCCGGACGAAGCATTTTACCCTTGGACTGGCATACCGTTTCCATGTAATCGGCCACTTCCGGGTCAAAACATGATGATTGCGCTTCAACAAACTCGGAAACCTGCTTCAATTCCGGCTTAACCAGTTGAAGATAATGCTTCTGGGATCGTAATTTCGAAGAACGGAATGGACATGATATAGAACGGGGGCGGCGCTGGTCAGCGCCGCAGGGATTGTGGCATATTTAAAGTTCCCTAGCAATGTATTTCACAGGGCATCTTTTTCATAACCGGACGGCAATCCGCCAAACCCGGTCCGCCAGGCACCGGGCCCCCTCCCGGGATAAGGCTCATTTTGACCTTGAGCCAGGAGTTTTTCCTTCTACACTGAGCCATCATGAGAGCCTTGGTCTATGATTGCAGCGCGGGCATCAGCGGAGATATGAATCTGGCCGCCCTGATTGATTTGGGAGCGGACCGGGAAAACCTGGAACGGGAACTGTCCAAATTGCATGTGCACGGGGAGTGGAAGCTGGAATGCCGCCGGGCGCAGCAGCACGGCATCCGGGGAACACGGATTGACGTACTGACGGAGGAAGAAGGGCACTCCGGCAGCAGCCATGCGCACCATCACCGGACTATGGCGGATATACGAACACTTATTGAGACAAGCGCCCTTTCCAATACCGTAAAGCGGACGGCCCTTTCTATTTTCACCCTGCTGGCGGAGGCGGAGGCCCGCGTACACGGCACTACTCCTGAAGAAGTACATTTCCATGAGGTGGGCGCGGTGGATTCCATCATCGATATCGCGGGAGCTGCCATCTGCCTGGAAATGCTCCGGGTGGACGCCGTCTTCACCGGACCGGTGGAGCTGGGGTCTGGCACCGTAACCTGCCAGCACGGAACAATGCCCGTTCCTGCGCCGGCAACGGCTTTGCTGGCGAAACATTTCCGGGCCACCTTGAATGGAACCACCCATGAGGCCACTACACCCACCGGAGCCGCCTATATTGCCGCCCTGGCGCAGCCCGTCCCCGCTCCGCTGGCAGGCCGTATTACCGCAACCGGCTATGGAATCGGCCACCGCCAGGGACTTCCCGTACCGAATATTCTGCGGGTGATGCTGGTAGAAACGGAAGAAGAGGAAACTTCCCCGGAACTGCTGACGGAGCTGTGCGCCAATATAGACGATATGACGCCGGAACAGACAGCCTACCTGGCGGAAAAGCTGATGGAGGCAGGCGCTCTGGATACCTGGCAGGAGTCCGTCTGCATGAAGAAAGGCCGTCTGGCAGTCAAGGTTTGCGCCCTGTGCCAGCCGGAACAGACGGACCGCGTGCGGGAAGCCTTCTTCCGGCACAGCAGCACACCGGGCATCAGGCAGCATGGCATGCTCCGCCATCTTTTGCGCCGGGAAAGCGCTCCTGTCCCTACGCCCCATGGAACGGTTCATGTAAAAACTTCTTTTATGCACGGCCGCCCCCATTACCGGAAAGCGGAATTTGATGATTGCAGAATCCTGGCGGAAAAAACCGGATTGCCGCTGGGACAATGCCAGCTGATGGGGCTTTTTCCCACATCTTCCCATGACAACGACGCCACAGACTCCGTTTGAACGGCTTCGCGCCGTCCTTCTCCCCAGGAAACGCATTGCTGTCGCCTTGTCCGGGGGGCTGGACAGCAGCGTGTTGCTTGCCGCCGCCGTCCGTATCCTGGGAGCGGATCACTGCCTGGCACTGACTGCGCGAACGCCCTACGTGATGGAGGAGGAAGTGCGGGACAGCACGGCGTTGTGCCGCCGCCTGGGCGTCCGGCAGGAAAAACTGGCGTTTCCCATCCTTCCCGCCCTTGCGAATAATCCTCCCCTGCGCTGCTACCTGTGCAAGCATGCCCTGTTTTCCTCCCTGGCAGCCAGAGCGGCTGAGATGGGGTTCCCCCTGCTGGCGGACGGATCCAATCTTGACGACCTGGACGATTACCGGCCAGGCCGCAAAGCTTTGCAGGAACTCGGCATCCCGAGTCCCTTTCTGGAAGCTTCCATGGATAAGGCGGATATCCGCCGGCTGGCCTGCCGGCTGGGTCTTCCGGAATCAGTCAGCGGCAAACCGGCCTACGCATGCCTGCTGACCCGCCTGGAACACAACCGCCCCGTAACGGAAGTTCTGCTGAGACGCGTGGACGCAGCGGAATCTTTCCTGAGAACCCTGGGGCTGAAAGGCTGCCGTGTCCGTGTTCACGGAGACAGCCTAGCCCGCATTGAATTGCCGGAAAAGGAACGTAAACTGTTCTGGGACGGACAGCTTGCCTCCACTGCAGCACGCCGGCTGCGGGAACTGGGCTTCCGGCACATCACCCTGGATCTGGAAGGATATTCCAGAGGGAGCATGAACGAACCCTCATGAACGACATCACCTCCATTCTGCATCAGTTTAAAAAAGGCCTCCTTTCTGCGGAAGAAGCGGAGGAAAAAATCAGAGCCGGCACCGTATCCGCTCCTTCCCATACGGACATTGATTACAGCCGCCTGGAACGCACCGGGTGCCCGGAAGTCATTTACGGCGCAGGAAAAACGCCGGACCAGATTGAAGAGATAGCCCGCAGCCTGCTTGCCGCCGGACAAAATGTTCTGGCCACGCGTCTGAGCGGGGAAGCTCTGGACTACCTGAACCGCGCCTTTCCGGCGGCGGACATGCACCCGGAAGCCCGTCTCATGCGCATTGTTCCGAATCCCGTTCCGCGGACGGCGGGCTTCGTCGGCATCGTCAGCGCGGGGACCTCGGACCAATACGTAGCGGAGGAGGCCGCCCTGACGGCGGAATTTCTGGGCAGCCGGGTAGTCCGGTACCGGGACTGCGGCGTGGCCGGCCTGCACCGCCTGGTTTCCCATCTGGACTCCATCCGCCAAGCTACTGCGCTGGTGGCCGTGGCGGGCATGGAAGGAGCTCTCCCCAGCGTGCTGGCAGGCCTGGTAAAGGTTCCTGTGATAGCCGTGCCTACCAGCGTGGGCTATGGAGCCAATTTCCGCGGGGTAACCACCCTGCTCGCCATGATGAATTCCTGCGCCAACGGTGTTTCCGTCGTCAACATAGACAACGGCTTCGGGGCCGGTTTCAACGCCCACCTGATCAACAGCCTGGCATCCCGGCCCAGCTGAGGGCCGCCTGTCCATGACGGAACCTCCGGCATCCGTCATGGACAGATCCTCCGAATAGGCGTTAAATGTTCCGGAAACATCCCTCTCCATTCCCGTCATGACCAGATTTCCCCTGTTCCATGCCTTCTCCTGCTCCCTGCTGGCCCTGGCTTCCCAGTCTCTTGGGTGGCAGATCTCCGGAGAATCCGTTCCCGCTGTCCCCCAGGAATTCCGCGCGGCATGGATATCCACCGTTCATAATATTGACTGGCCCTCCCGTTCCGGCCTCTCCGGAGCAGCCCAGCGCGCGGAGCTGCTGAACATCCTGAATACCTGCGCCCAGTTGAAGCTGAACGCCGTGTTTCTCCAAGTGCGCCCGAATGCCGACGCCCTGTACCGCTCTTCTCTGGAGCCGTGGAGCCAATGGCTTTCCGGCCCGGGCGTCAATCCTGGGTATGATCCTCTGGCTTTCGCCATTCAGGAGGCTCACCGCCGCGGCATTGAACTGCACGCCTGGTTCAACCCATTCCGGGCAAAGGCCAACGTCAAGCATGCCGTAGGCCGCAACCATATTTCCCTCACACGCCCTGATTTGATGAAGCGAAACGGCTCCGTGCTGCTGATGAACCCCAGCGCCTCCGCCTCCCGTGACCACGCGCTGAAGGTTATCATGGACGTCGTGCGCCGCTACGACATTGACGGGGTGCACCTGGACGACTATTTCTACCCCTATCCCACTCCCGGCCGCACCTGGTCTCCCGCCAGCTTTGGAGACGGGAAATCCCCCTCCCAGCGCCGGGGCTACATTGACGACTTCGTGCAGGACATGTACAAATCCGTCAAATCTTCCAAACCCTGGGTGCGGGTGGGCGTCAGCCCGTTCGGCATCTGGAGGCCGGGCGTTCCCGGCGGCATTGAAGCGGGTGTGGACGCCTACGAGCATCTGGCGTGCGACGCCCGCAAGTGGCTTTCCCGCGGATGGGTGGATTACCTGGCCCCCCAGCTTTACTGGCGCTGCAGCCCGGCCAAGCAGAGCTTTCCCGCATTGATGCAATGGTGGGCCGCCCAGAACTCCAGACGCCCGGTGTGGCCCGGCATCGCCACGGCACGTATCATGAGCAGCGAAGACCCGGGCCGCCCCGCCTCTGAAATAGCGGCGCAGGTCAACTACTCCCGCAGCCTTGCCAGAACCGCCCCCGGGCAATGCTTCTGGAGCATCAAATCCATCATGCGGAATGCCGGAGGCATCCAGAAATACCTGAACAGATTGTACCCATCCATGGCCGTTCCGCCCGCCATGCCCTGGTGCGGAACCGGCACCCCCGGACAACCGCAGAATTTTTACGTGGCGGACAATGGTTCCACCGTAACCCTCTCATGGCAACCGTCCGGCAATCCTTCGCGGAAATGGGCCGTCCAGGCGCGCTACGGCAGCCAGTGGGCCACGCGCATCCTCCTTCCGGGCAACCAGACCCGCGTAACCCTGCCCAAATCCTTCCTGGGGGATGCGGGATCTGTCGCCGTCAGGGGCGTCAGCGTCTATGGGGCCCAGGGCCCGGCAGCAGCAGCCAGAAGGTAGAAAAGCTTTCCCAGCTGCCTCTACAAGAAGAAAAATAGAACCCCGAGGTTCCTGTTTTTTGAACAACTCAAAAACAACCCATGTCCAAACACCCATGCATTCCCATGGCGCGGACATGAACAGAAGGCGTTTTATTGCTCTTTCCTCATTGGCGGCGCTGGGAACAATCAGCCAGGCCCGGGCAACAGGGCCATCCATACAACCACAGCACAAGATGACTAAACAGCAAGATCCCTCCACGATCGGCTATGCCGACGGCAAATATGTACTGCCACCCCTTCCGTACGCCTACGACGCGCTTGAACCCATGCTGGATGAAAAGACCGTGCGCATCCACCACGACAAGCATCATGCGGCCTATGTCGCCGGCGCCAATGCCGCGGCTGAAAAGCTCCGTGAAATTGCGGACGGGAAACTGGACGCTTCCGCCACCACCAACTGGGTGCGTAATTTGTCCTTCAATGCTTCCGGCCATGTTCTCCATACCATTTACTGGACCAACATGACGCCTGATCCCAAAAAGAGCCGCAAGGTCCTCTGGTAGATGCCATCAAGGAAAAATTCGGTTCTCTGGAAGCTATGATGAAGGAATTCAAGGCGGCTTCCCAGGGCGTGGAAGGTTCCGGCTGGGGTATTCTGGGCGTGGACCCCATCAGCAAGACGCTGGTAATCTGCGGGGCGGAAAAACATCAGAATCTGGAAATTCCCGGCCTTGTCCCCATTCTCGTCTGTGACGTTTGGGAACACGCCTATTATCTGAAGCACCAGAACCTGCGGGCGGACTATATTGAAGATTTCTGCCGCCTGATCAACTGGGACGATGTGGAACGCCGCTACCAGGAGGCTATGGCTTCCTGACCGTTTTTGCAGAAGTTGATTTTTCCTATCCCCAAACGGCACGGGCTTTCTGTAGTCCGCGCCGTTTTTTAACGTATTTTCATCTCGCTCTTGCATCCGGCACGGCAATAGGGCATACTGTTGCAGACTAATTATCTATCATTACACGCATGAAAAAAGTTTTCGTCTCCGGCTGCTATGATATCGTCCACGCCGGCCATATCCAGTTCTTTGAAGAAGCCCGCGCTCTGGGCGACTATCTAATCGTCTCTTTCGCTTCGGAACCCGTGCTGTGGCACCACAAGCAGCGCAAGCCGTCCATTCCGGACGAACACAAAAAAGTTCTGCTGGAAAGCCTGCGCATGGTTGACAAGGTTATCCTGGGTACCGGCATGAAAAAGGGCCTGGATTTTGAAGAAGAGTTTCTTCAGGAAAAACCGGATATCCTGGCTGTGACGGAAGATGACCTTTACAGCGATATCAAGAAGGAGCTGTGCGCCCGCGTCGGAGCCAATTACGTGGTGCTCCCCAAGACGCCCCCCAAATTCACTCCCGTCTCCACCACCATGCTGGTGAACCGCATCAAGGCTCCGTCCGCCGTACCGCTTCGCGTGGACTTTGCCGGGGGATGGCTGGACGTGCCCCGCTACGCCAGAAAGGCTCCTATGTGGTCAACTGCGCCATCACCCCCATGGTTTCCCTCTGCGAATGGCCGTATGAAAAACGCTCCGGGCTGGGAGGCAGCGGCGCGTGGGCCATGCTGGAAGGGCGCGATCCGGTCGCGTCCGAACTCGCTCTGGGCGTCGGTTGGCAGGATCCTGCCGTCATTGCGGAAACGGGGTTGTGCGTATGGCGCTCCGGCAGTTCTCCGGTGCTGGATGTCAAAGGCACGGGTGACTTCCTGGAAGGAAGAATGGCCATTCTATATACGGGTGAAGAACACGATACCCCAAAGATGGCGGATGAACAACGGGACTACGTACGCATCTCCCAATCCTCCCTCATTGCCCGCACCGGAGTTCTGGAACGCAACATCAATACACTGGCGGCAGGCGTAGCCCTGTATTACAGTGTGCAGCTTGACGAAGGAATGCGCCCCCTGCCGGATATTCCCAATGCCCTTGCAAAAAAATATCTGGGAGGCGGCTACGGGGGATACGCCCTGTACCTTTTCCCCTGCCGGGATGATCGCGACCAGGCTGTCAAGGACAATCCGGCAATGAAACGGGTGGAGCCGTATTGCCGCCAGCTGTTCAAGTAAATTCCCCCCTTTCATGTCCCTGATGCGGAACAGCCTGGTTGCCTCCGGCGCCATCTTCGCCTGCCGCCTGACAGGCATGGCCAGGGAAATTGTGTACACCTCCCTGTTCGGGGCTACGGGAGCCCTGGACGCCTTTTACACGGCTTTCCGTATCCCCAACCTGTTAAGAGATCTGTTTGCGGAAGGGGCTCTTTCCCAATCCTATACCAGCGTAGCCTCCAAAACGCGGGAAGCGCAGGGAGAAGCGGCCGCGTGGGAACTGACCAACAAGGTAGCTACCCAGCTTTCCTCCCTGATGATCGCCATTGTAACGCTGGGGATTCTATTTGCAGGGCCCGTCATGGAAGCCCTCTACAGCGGAGATCACTCTCTGACGGAGCAATTGTTCGCCACGGACCTGAGCCGCATCATGTGGCCTTTCATCGGATTCGCCTCCCTGTCCGCCCTCATCATGGGGGCGCTGAACATGGTGGGGGTTTTCGGATTGCCCATGCTGGCCTCCGCCGCTTTCAATGTTACTTCCATCCTGCTTGGCCTGCTGATTGGATATTTCATTGATCCATCCTTCGGCCCCAAAGCTTTGTACGGTTTTGCCTGCGGCGTCACCATCGGGGGCATGGCCCAGATTGCCGTGCAGCTCCCCAAACTCAGCAAAACCGGCTTCCGCTGGAAACCCAATTTCCAATGGGACGATCCCCGCGTGCGCAAAATCTGGGGGCTGATGCTTCCCTCCGTGCTGGCTTCAGGCGTGACGCAGTTCACCATCTTCATCAATACGGGGTTCGCTCTGGATCTCCAAAAAGGCTCCGTCACCGCCCTGACCACGGCGTTCCGCCTCTGGCAGCTTCCCGTGGGGCTCTTCGGAGTCGCGACGGGCATGGTGGTGCTGCCCGCTGTTTCCCGCATGATGGTGGGAGATGGCAGAAAAGAGGTGGCGGTCCACATCGCCAAGGGGTTGCGGCTGGTGGCATTCTTTGCGGTACCCGCTTTTCTCATCCTCTCCATCCTGGGAACGGAATTCGTCTCCGCCGTATACCAGTGGGGCCGCTTCAACCAGGAGGCCGTGCGTTATACGGGGGAAGTGCTGGGAGCCTATTCCCTGGGCCTGCTGGGCTATGCCGGGACCAAGGTGGTGCAGCCCGTCTTCCTGGCTCTTGAAAAACGCTGGGTTCCCCTGATTGCCGCCGCCGTGGCTCTGGCTATCAGCATCGGCCTCAACTACTGTTTCGTCTACATCCTGCATAAAAACGCGGCGTGGCTGGCACTGACCACCTCCGTGGTCACTACCTTCAATTTTCTCTTTTACTTCTTTTACCTGCGACGCCAGCTGGGCGGCGTAGACGGACGGACGCTGCTTTCCGGACTGGTCAAGATCATGGCGGCGGGAATATTGCTGGGGGCCGTGTGCTGGGCAGGCAAGGCATGGTTCCTCCAGGGCTTCCTGAACTGGACCTTCCCGGCCAGGGTGCTGGGGATATCCCTGGTCTGCGGTTGCGCCGGCATCGTCTACCTGGCGGCGGCTTTCCTGCTGAAGACGCCGGAGCTGGAAGCGGTGCGCGCCAAATTCTGAAACGCTGACGGGAAAAATCCCTTCCATAGAGGGAGGAACGCCCTCCGCAAGAAAAAGAATGGCCGCCGCAAGCATTCTCCTTGCCAGGGGTGCGCTCAATGAGTAAAGTTTTTCCGCCTATGCGGAGAACAGCCTGTTTTCCGCCAAGGCATCAAAATCTACGACTGCACCACAACAATGGACATGATTTCCCCCAGCATTGCGGCATTGACCCCTTCCCTGACCCTCAAGGTGACCAACCGGGCCAAGGCTATGAAAGCTTCCGGTGAAGAAGTTTACGGTTTGGCAGGCGGTGAACCTGAAATGGACACCCCGGAAAACATCAAGCAGGCAGCCATCGCGGCCCTGAACAACGGAGCCACCAAATATACGCCTTCCGCCGGTCTTCCCGCACTCCGCCAGGCCATCGCAGAAAAGCTCAAGAGGGAAAACAACCTGGAATACGATTTCACCCAGATCACCGTGGGAGCCGGCGCCAAGCACGCCTGTTTCAACGCCATCATGGCGACCGTATCCGAGGGGGATGAAGTCATCATCCCCGCACCTTACTGGGTCAGCTATCCGGAAATGGTCCGCATGTGCGGAGGCATCCCCGTCATCGTGGAAACCACGGCGGAAAACGGATGGAAGCTTACCGCCGAACAATTTGAGGAAGCCATGACCCCCCGCACCAAGATGGTCATCCTCACTACCCCGAACAATCCGACCGGGTCCGTTTATTCCGAAGAAGAACTGCGCGCCCTGGGAGAAGTGGCCCTGAGCGAAGATATCCTCATCCTAGCTGATGAAATTTACGAACACCTCGTATACGGGGACACCAAGCACGTCAGCATCGCCTCCCTCAGTCCGGAACTGTACGACCTGACCATCACCATCAACGGCTTTTCCAAGGGTTACGCCATGACCGGATGGCGCCTGGGCTATTCCGCAGCCCCGGCTGCCATTGCCAAGGCCATCCAGATGATTCAGGACCACACCACTTCCAACGTCTGCACGTTCGCCCAGTATGGAGGCATTGAGGCCCTTACGGGAGACCAGAGCTTCATCAGCGACATGCGCGACGAATATGACATGCGCCGCCAGTACGTTTACTCCCGCCTCAGCGCCATCCCGAATATCAGTGTTGTGGAGCCGCAGGGCGCTTTCTACTTCTTTGTGGACACAAGCAGGCTGGGACTCACCTCCCTGAATCTGTGCGACAAGCTTCTGGAACGCTACAAGGTCGCGGCCGTCCCCGGCATCGCCTTCGGCAATGACAAGGCCATCCGCATCAGCTACTGCACCACGCTGGACATTCTGAAGGAAGCTCTGGACCGCTTTGAAGAATTCTGCAAGGCGCATTAAAAAACGTTGATCACCATAAAAAGGCGTTCCACGTCAAGCGGAACGCCTTTTTACTTCCGGATTTCCCGCCTACAGCAACCCTGCGGCAAGGAAATGCGCGCCATGCCTCGCAACCGGATTGCCCCGCACGAAAAGGCATGATTAAATAAATCTCATATGAATACCCCCGTTCTCAACGACAACCTGCGCGCCGCCACGGAAGCCCTTTGCAATCTGCTCGCCAAGGAAGACAAGGTTGTGGCCTCCAAGGCAAAAATAGGTCTCTTTTTCCAAAATCCGGAAGCAACCAAGCTTTTTGAAGAAGTAAACGCTTACGGAGAAGAACTGCGCAACAAGCACCTGGCCGGAATGCCTCCTACCGAAGAGGAAATTTCCAAATTCGACGCCCTGCGTGAAAACGTCATCAAGAATGATGCGGCCCGCGGCTTTTTGGAAGCCCGCCAGACCATTGACGAACTCCTGAACACCATCAATCATTATCTGGGCATGTCCATTGACCTTGGCCGCGCTCCCACTCCTGAAGAAATAGAGGAAGCCCGCCAGCGCGCCATGAGCGCCCAGTCCTCCTGCTCCTGCGGCGGCCAGTGCGACAAGGAAAATTGCGATTGCGACGGCAAGTGCGACCACGACCATAAGGACGGCGGTTGCGGCTGCGGCAACCATTAAGACAATCTTTCAACTTTTGCCAAACGGCTTCACTCAAAAAGTGAAGCCGTTTTTTCTTCCCGAAAACAAACGATACTGTCCAGCGCGCCTGCAATTTCCTCCGGAAAACCGGGCGGACTACTGCACCTCTTTATTGAGCGCCATATTTTCGACGCCCCGATGTTTGCACAGCACCGGCATCTTGCACCTTCCCTTCTTCGCCAGAACAGGCAAGATGCTTGAATGGGACGGGAACCCGTGCTAGCCTCATCCTAAGGAATCATGACTTTTTCCAACCGTCCCGCTCCTCCCGTTCTTCAAAACGGATTTCCCGCTGTTCCTGGCTCCAATGGCTGGAGTGACGGACCCCATTTTCCGCACTATCTGCAAGGAGCTTGGAGTGGATGTGATGGTGACGGAATTCGTCTCTGCGGAAGGAATTCTCCAGGCATGGGAGAGAAACCGCAGGTACACAAAGATAGAAAATGCCCACCGTCCCATAGGTATCCAGCTCTTCGGAGCGGACGGGAACCACATGGGAGAGGCGGCCAGAATTATCCTGGACCATGAGAAGCCGGATTTTATCGATATCAACTTCGGCTGCCCGGTTCCCAAGGTGGTTGGCAAAAATGGAGGTTCCTCCCTCCTGAAAGATCTTCCCCTGCTGGCTTCCGTTGCCGGAGGCGTCGTGAAAGCCGTAGGAGAGAGAATCCCCGTCACGGCCAAAATACGCATTGGCTGGGATTTTCAGAGCCTGTGCGCCATGGACGCGTGCCGCCTGCTGGAGAATGAGGGAATTTCCATGATCACCATTCACGGGCGCACCCGCTCCCAGCAGTATTCCGGAACGGCCAACTGGGACATTATTGACGAATGCGCGCGGGCCATGTCCGTGCCGGTCATTGGGAACGGGGATATTTCCACCCCGCAGGCTGTAGCTTATGTAAAAGAAAATACGGCCGTCAGCGGCGTCATGATTGGCCGTGCGGCCATGGAAAACCCATGGATTTTCGGAGACGCCAAGTATTATCTGCTGCACGGAGCCATGCCGCCGGCCAGAGACCCGCAGGAAAAGGCAGCCCTGATTTTGCGGCATGCCCGGATGGCCCTGGAGTCCCGCCATTATGGGGATGAACTTCACACGATGCGCCATATGAGGTCACGAATCCTGGCTTATACGAAGGGATTTCCCGGCGCCAAGGAAATGCGTTCCCGCCTGGTGCGCGTATCCAGCATGCCGGAGCTGGAAGACCTGCTTTCCAAGCTCCCCCGCCAAAAGCCCTGAGAACAGGAAAAATCCCGCTTTCCGGGAGATTTCGCAGGTTTGGAAAGCGGCGGAAAGAGGAGGAGGTTCTTCCCGCCTCCGGACACGCCTGAAAAAAAATGCCATTTTGAGGGAAGCTAAGTTGACTTTACGTTCCGAACCTGTCAGAAATAGGGGAGTATCCTGCCGCTCCATTTCGGCAGACTTCCAACAATAGCATCCAGAGATCGACGTGTACTCCAACGAATCATATCTCATCGAACTTCTTACGCAGGCCGGATATCTGAATGAAGAAATTCTTCAGTACGCGCGCAGTCAAAAATCTCCCACCCAGGACCTGGTCGATTTTCTGATTCAGGCCAACTATCTTACGGAAGACGTCATCGCTCAGGTGGCGGCGTCAAACTCCCTGCTCCCCGTCGTGGACCTGGGCTCCATGCACATCCCCCAGGAGGTGCGCGAACTCATTACGCCGGAACTTGCCAGGCGCTTCCGGGCCATCCCCATTTCCGACGACGGTTTTTCCATCAACATTGCCATTGACGACCCCCTGAATCTGGAAACCATGGACAGCCTGCCCCAGTTGATGGGGCGGGACGTGATTTTCAGCGTCGCCACCCGCAGCGCGGTGGAAAGCCGGTTGAATGAATTTTACCGGGATCTGAGCGTTCCGGAAGAAACCGACGGGCTGGAAGGGGAGGATGCTCCCATTATCCGTCTGGTGCAGCAGATGCTGACGGACGCTTTCAAAATGAGGGCTTCCGACATCCACATTGAGCCCATGGAAAACAGGCTCCGCATCCGCTACCGCGTGGACGGCAAGCTGGTGGAGGTGGCCACCCATCCAAAAAAACTGCTCAGCCCCATCATCGCTCGCCTCAAGGTAATGAGTACCACCATGAGCATTGCGGAAAAACGCATGCCCCAGGACGGGCGAATCCAGATGAGCATCGGCGGCAAGCAAATCGACCTCCGTGTTTCATCCGTCCCCAGCAACCACGGGGAAAGCATCGTCATGCGTATCCTGGACAAATCCGCCCTGGTGCTGGGCCTTCCCCAGCTCGGATTTTTCTCAGATGATGAAGCTGTGTTCGACCGCCTCATCACGCTGCCGGACGGCATTATCCTGGTGACGGGTCCTACCGGTTCCGGTAAAACCACGACCCTTTACGCGTGCCTGAACCACATCAACCGCCCGGATAAAAAAATCATCACGGTGGAAGACCCTGTGGAATACGAACTCTCCGGCATCAATCAGGTCATGGTAAAGGCGGATATCGGCATGACCTTCGCCGCCGCCCTGCGCGCCATGCTCCGCCAGGCTCCCAACATCATCATGATCGGGGAAATTCGAGACATGGAAACAGCCAGCATCGCCATCAACGCCTCCCTGACGGGGCACCTCGTATTCTCCACCCTCCACACCAATGACGCTCCCAGCGCCGTGGCTCGTCTGGCGGACATCGGCATCAAACGCTTCCTGATCGCCTCCTCCGTCCGCGCCATCATGGCTCAGCGTCTTGTCCGCAAGCTGTGTGACCGCTGCAAGGTGGACGGCACTCTGACGGAAAAGCAGGCACATACGCTGAACATTGACATGTCCCGCCTTGCCCAGGGCCAAATCAAGGCACCCCACGGCTGCGACTTTTGCCGCGGCGGCGGATTCAAGGGCCGGATGGGGCTGTTTGAGATTTTCGAAATCGACGACGAGGTGCGCCGCATGATTAACGAAAACCTGACTTCCCCCCCAGCTGCGCCAGCGCGCCCGGGAACTGGGCATGAGAACCTTGAGGGAAGACGGCGTACGCAAAGTGCTGGCCGGCCTTACTTCTCCGGAAGAAGTGCTAAACGTCACCATGGGAGACGCCAACTGATTTTTCCCCGCTATTCATTCTGCTTATTATGGACACCAACCTCACACTGGAACTTTTCATCGGCCGGGGAATGATTGACAAATCCCTGGCAAAGGACATCAAGGAGGAAATGATCGCCTCCGGCAAGGAACTGCCGGAAGTGCTTGCAGACTTCGGCATCATCGGCAGCAAGGATGATATCTGGCAGATGATTGCCAGCGACCTGGGTACGGAATTCATTACACTGGACAACTTCCAGCCGGATCCGAACGTGCAGAACATGATGCCGGCCACGCTCGTGCGCCTGCACGGGGCGCTCCCTGTGCGGCACGGTCCGGAAGGCCTGTACGTCTGCCTGGTGGATCCCCTGAATCCTCAGACGGTGGAAGACCTGCGCTTCGCCCTCGGCCAGGACATCCATGTTCTGGTAGCGCCGGATTACCAGATTTCCGAACGCATCAATGAGCTTTATGGAGGCGAATCCGCCGCCATGTCCGACCTGATGCAGGAACTGAACAACATGCAGGTCAACAATGAGACGGAGGATTCCGCCGCCGCTCCCGTCATCCGCTTTGTGGACCTCGTCATTACACAGGCCATCAAGGAAAAGGCCTCCGACATTCACTTCGAACCTTTTGAGAAGGAATTCAAAATCCGCTACCGTGTGGACGGCGCCCTGTATGAAATGCAGCCTCCCCCCGTCCACCTGTCCGTACCGGTCATTTCCCGCGTCAAGGTCATGGCAAACATGAACATTGCGGAACGCCGCATTCCGCAGGACGGCCGCATCGTCAAGCAGATAGGAAACCGTTCCGTGGACATGCGCGTTTCCTCCCTTCCCACTCAGTACGGAGAATCCGTGGTGCTCCGCGTTCTGGACCGCTCTTCCGTCAACTTGAACATGGACAACCTGGGGCTTCCCGCGCATATCCACGAATATATTCTGGATACGGTCCACAAGCCCAACGGCATTTTCATCGTTACCGGCCCCACCGGCGCCGGCAAGACAACTACGCTGTATGCCGCCCTGCGTGAAATCAATACCATTGATTCCAAGGTGCTGACGGCAGAAGACCCTGTTGAATACGATATTGACGGCATCATCCAGATTCCTATCAATGAAGCCATCGGCCTGGATTTCCCAATGGTTCTCCGCGCCTTCCTGCGGCAGGACCCGGACCGTATTCTGGTAGGGGAAATGCGAGACATGGCAACAGCGCAGATCGCCATCCAGGCATCCCTGACGGGCCACCTGGTTCTCTCCACCCTGCACACGAACGACTCTGCCGGAGCCATTACGCGACTGGTGGACATGGGGTGCGAACCTTTCCTGGTAGCGGCCTCCCTGGAAGGGGTGCTTGCACAGCGCCTGGTGCGCACCATCTGTCCGGACTGCCGCACCCCGTATGAACCCTCATCCACCATCCTCTCCCAGCTTGGCGTATCTCCCTATGAATTGGGGGACAAGCACTTTTTCACTGGCCGCGGCTGTGATAAATGCTCCAATTCCGGCTACAGGGGCCGCAAAGGGGATTTATGAGCTTCTGGATATTAACGACACCCTGCGTGACATGATTACGGATCGCGCTCCCTCCGTGGTGCTGAAACAGAAGGCTATTGAAATGGGAATGTCCACGCTGAGAGAAGACGGGCTGAGAAATATTTATGACGGCAACACTACTATTGAAGAAGTGCTGAAATATACTTAATGGACAGCCGGACGCCATTGCTTCCCCACTTATTTCAATCACCAAGAAAAAACACTTAAGAAACAACATATATGCCTAAATATCAATACACAGCACTTGACCATAAAGGCGACCAGAAAACAGGCTCCCTGGAGGCCAACTCCGAAGCGGAGGCCATGGAAGCCATCCGGGCGCATGGCCTGTACCCCACCCAGATCGTAGAAGCGGGCAAGGGCAAGATTCAACAGATGCCTGCCGCCAAGAAAAAGGCCAAGGGGGCCAAGAAGCAAAAAGGCAAACTGGGAGGCAAAATCAAGGCCAAGGCTCTGATGATTTTCACCCGCCAGCTTGCTACTCTGATTGACGCAGGGCTTCCCCTGCTCCAGAGTCTGAACGTGCTGGCCAAACAGGAGGCAAACCCCAACCTGCGCGTAACTATCGAAGCTCTGGGAGATTCCGTTCAGGGCGGCTCCACCTTCTCGGAAGCCCTGGCCCAACACCCCAGAATCTTTGACCGCCTGTTTGTCAACATGGTAAAGGCCGGGGAACTGGGCGGTGTGCTGGAAGTCGTGCTGAACCGTCTGGCGGAATACCAGGAAAAGGCTCAAAAGCTGAAAAGCAAGGTGATCTCCGCCATGGTGTATCCCTCCATCGTCCTGTTTATCGCCGTAGGCATCGTGATCTTCCTGATGCTGGTCATCGTGCCCAAATTCAAGGCGATGTTCGCAGAGCAGAATCAGGAACTTCCCGGTATTTCCGAGTTTGTGTTCGGCATCAGCGACTGGTTCATGGCCGCCCCCTTCTTTGTGCCCAATGCCGTCATTCTGGCCGCTGTGGTCGCCATCCTGTACGCTGTTTTCACGGCCATGAGCAAGACGCCCAACGGACGCCGCAAGATTGACTCCGCTCTGCTGACCATGCCGGTCATCGGCAATGTGCAGAGCAAAAGCGCCATTGCCCGCTTCGCCCGAACCTTCGGCACGCTGGTGACTTCCGGCGTTCCCATCCTCCAGGCGCTTACCATCACGAAGGATACCGCCGGCAACATGATCGTGGGAGACGCCATCGGCCTCATCCATGACTCCGTCAAGGAGGGCGAATCCGTAGTTACGCCCATGTCCTCCTCCAAGCTTTTCCCGCCCATGGTAATCTCCATGGTGGACGTGGGGGGAAGAAACCGGCCAGCTGCCGGACATGCTCCTGAAAATCGCGGACGTGTATGATGATGAAGTGGACAATGCCGTGGGAGCTATGACCTCCATGCTGGAACCCATCATGATCGTATTCTTGGCCGTGGTCGTGGGCGGCATCGTGTTCGCCATGTTCCTGCCCCTCCTGCAGGTTATTGAAAAGATGGGGTAACCCCTCAAGCAGAATCAGATGAAAAATCATTCCGCATACCGTCGGCTCCGGGAAACAAAGGGGTTCACCCTCATGGAAATCCTGGTAGTGATGGTGATCATCGTGGTGCTGGCCACGCTGACCATCTCCATTTACACCTGGCTTGAAACCAGAAAGAACGAACAGGCTACGGAATCCATTGTCCGCAAAATTGAAATGGGGTTGGAGAGCTACCACAGCGACCATGACCGCTACCCCTACGGCACGGAAGCTCCCTTCAATAATCACGGCGTAGCCGTGGCCAACGGGGAGGAATACAGTTCCAACGTGGTTTACATGGCTCTGTTCGGCGACCATAAGAATGAGGGTATTCCTTCCAGGGATACAACCATTTACAATGATGAGTTGAACCCCTCTACGCAGCCCAAAAGCAACCCGACTGTCCGGGAAGTCCATGTGAAAAGCAAGGACGGCAGGCCGGTTACCCTTTATATTCTTGCGGATCCATGGGGTTCCCCCTACCGCTACCGCCTGGGCAGCGAGCAGTCCATCCCCACCAGAACCGACAGGGCCAAAAACCTGAAAATGGGCAACGGCCTGAATCCGGATTATGATTTCTGGTCTTTCGGAAAAGACGGGGATAGTGATTTGAAAGATCCGCACGCCCCTGAAAACGAAGATGACATCGGCAACCTGCCGAAGTTCTGACCTTACCGGTATTTTTCCGCGCACGGCTTCTTTTCCGGCAGCCTTCCTCCCCTTCCAGTGGAGGAAGGCTTTGTGCATGGAGGGACTATTTTCTGGCATCCGCACGGCTTCTGAAGTATGATTTGGGCACTGACATGAAACGCATTTCCCTGATCGTTCCCTGCCTGAATGAAGAAGAAGCCATTCCGGCGTTCAAGCAAGAAATAGACCGGGTCTTCAAGGAATGCCTGGAGGGCTACGCCCCGGAACTTATCTTCGTGGACGACGGTTCCACGGACCGCTCCCTGGAAATGATTAAGAAAATGGCGGAACACTCCCCTGAAGTAAAATTCATTTCCTTCTCCCGCAATTTCGGGAAGGAAGCCGCCATCTATGCGGGCCTGGAAGCGGCCACAGGGGATTATGCCGCCGTCATGGATGTGGACCTTCAGGATCCTCCTTCTCTGCTCCCGGATATGCTGAAAGCCATTGAGAAGGAAGGATATGACTGTGCGGGGACGCGCCGCGTCACCCGGCAGGGGGAACCGCTGCTGCGGTCCTTTTTCGCCCGCGCCTTTTATAAGACGATTCATCAAATATCGGACACCCGCATCGTGGACGGAGCCCGGGACTACAAGCTGATGACCCGTCCCGTACTGGAAGCCCTGCTTTCCCTGAAGGAGTACAACCGATTTTCCAAGGGGCTGTACGAATGGGTGGGGTTCCGGACCAAATGGTTTGAATATGAAAATGTGGAACGGGTGGCAGGAGAAACCAAGTGGTCTTTCTTCAAGCTGTTCCTGTACTCCATTGAAGGTATCGTGGCCTTTTCCACCGCCCCCCTGGCGCTGGCCTCCATCATAGGGGTACTTCTTTCCTTCATCTCATTCCTTTCCATCATTATCTTGACGGTCCGCGAATTGATCTGGCCCCATTCCGCTTACGGATGGACTTCCCTGGTATGCGTCTTCTGCATGATGGGTGGCATCGTGCTGCTGTGCCTGGGCATTTTGGGCCAATATCTGGCCAAAACCTATACGGAAGTTAAAAAGCGCCCTATTTACATCGCCAGGGAACGTTCCATCAAGCCTTTCAACTAACCTTGCCTATGGACACAGAACCGGATTTCAGCATTATTACGCCCAGCTATAATTACGCCCGCTACGTAAAGGAATGCATAGAGAGCGTCAAAAACCAGGAAGGGGTTACATTTGAACACATTATCCAGGACGCTGGGTCCACGGACGGCACCCTGGATATCCTGCACTCCTACCCTCACCTGAAACTGCATGTGGAAAAGGATTCCGGCATGTCGGAAGGCATTAACCGCGGCTTCCGCAAGGCGCGCGGGAAATGGGTTATGTGGCTGAATACGGACGACCGGCTGTTGCCGGGGGCTCTGGCGGCGGTCAAGGCCTTTGCGGATTCCCGCCCAGATGCGGACATTGTGTATGGAGCATGGAATTTCATCGGACCGGATGGAGAGATCCAACGCGCCATGAAGGCCCTGCCCTACAGTCTGAACATGCACATCTGGTACGGTACCTATCTGGCTTCCACCGCATTGTTCCTGCGCCGGAGCACTACTATTGAAGAGGGGTTCCTGCTGGACGAACGTTTCCACTACGACATGGACGGGGAATATTACGCGCGCCTGGGCCGGGCGGGGAAGAAGTTCGTGCATTACAACAGGCTGCTGGCGGATTTTCGCTGGCATGGCGACAATCTGAGCGCCCCCAATATCGAACGCCGGGACATGGACGCTGAGTTAAAGCGCCAGAAGCAGCACGGAGAGGATGCCGCCATCAAGCGCATTTACGGCCATTCCTTTTCCAAACACAGCTGCAACAATATCATGGACGGCTTCATGCGTGAGGCCTACCGTATGAAAAAGGCCTTCCTTTATCTTACCACTCCCTGGGAAAAGTAACCCGTTCTTTCCTGCTTCTCCCGGAAAAGCCGCTGCCTCCCCCCTTCATCCTCCCATGGGAGGTACAGCCTCGCAACGGCAAGGGCCACAGCCGTTATTACAGCTGCGGCCCTCAATTAACCTGATGGGAAAAAGGCGGCCTTCCCTTAATTAAGGCCGTCAAACAGTTCTTCTTCCCGGAAAAATCTTGCCAGCTCCACGGCGGCGGATTCACGGCTGTCGGACGCATGGCAGATGTTCATCATGCTGTCTGTTCCGAAATCACCGCGGATTGTGCCTTTCTCTGCCTTCTGGGAATTGGTGGGCCCCAGCAGTTCGCGCACGCGCACAATAACGCCGGGCCCTTTCAGGGCAATGGCAATGACCGGAGAACTGGTCATGAAATCAAGCAGCTTCGGGAAAAGCGGTTCCCCATTGATGACCAGGTCCAGAATATGGGCGTAATGTTCCCGGAGCACCGGTTCATCAAGCTGGATCATCTTTATGCCGCGCAGGCGAAACCCTTCGGACAAAAAACGTTTCAAAATGGTGCCGGAAAGGTTTTTCCGCACACAGTCGGGCTTCAGCAAAATCAGCGTTGTTTCTTCTTGAGTGTTTGGCATAAAATCAGCGAAGTTTCAGGATGGAGTGAGGGAATTACACCCTAATCCCCGTCAGGTCAAGGATAATTGCACAACTGGTCTTTTCTGTTGGGAAAGGACTTCGTCACAAATTCCTCTTATAGGAATCGCACCGGTTCCGCCATCCGGCAAGCCAGCGCGCTTCTCCGCGGCCCGGCGGACTGTTGTCCACGCGGCGCTGAAGCACCCTTTTGGCCGCTTCCGCAAATTCAACCGCCGCAGGCTGTCCGGGAGAAACGGAGCGCATTTCCTCCAGCACCTGCCTGAGCCCCCAGCCTATCCCCCGGTAATGTTCCGCCGGATTGGTTCCTTCTCCCTTGAAATTCACGTAGTCAATCAGGGCATACATGCCGTTGGGAACCGACGCCACGGCGTAATAGCGGGCCGCCATCTCTTCCGGGCGGCGGGACTGGCCCTTGATACGCTCCAGAGCGGCCACAGACCTGGCAATAATGAAATCCGCCTGCATTTGCAGGGCCGCCGGACTGGACAACCACCGGCGCATCCGTTCAGGAAGACCGCCGCGAACGTCCGCCGCTTCAAATTCCTTTCTGGTCCGCCACGGAGCCGCACCGGAAAACCATTCCGGAACCCGGATTCCCCTCCTGCGGCAGAACTGAATGAAAGCAGGGAAACTTTCCTCAAACCTTTCCGTGACTCCGGCAGGAAACCAGATGAAATGTCCGATGCCCAGGGAAGGAAACGCTTCTCCCCGGTTCCAGGAAACCAGCCCCCTTATTGTCCCGGCACATTCGTTTTGCCAGATTTTCCGCGCAATTTTTGCCTTCACTTCCCCCGCATCCGGCGCCGCCTGAACCCAGACGGGCACGCAACACGCAAACATCAGGACGCAACCTGCCGTTTTTCCATGCATGCAGATACTTTCCTTTCCCAACGCAGACAAGTCAAGCCGCTTCAATTTCCCGTGCCAAAGCCGGCGGTTCATGCTACCCTTGCCGTGCACGGCATGATTCTGGCGTTCAATAAACCTTACGGTATTCTCTCCCAATTTACGAAGGAGGCTCCCCACCACCGGACCCTGGCTGAATTCGGTTTTCCTCCCGGCGTGTATCCTGTAGGAAGGCTGGATGCGGATTCGGAAGGGCTGCTTCTTTTATCCGATGAGAAGGGCCTGGCGGACCGTCTCCTGAACCCCTCCGGCAGGCATCCCAGAACCTATTGGAGCCAGGTGGAAGGCACTCCTTCCGAAACGGACCTTCGCCCTCTGGAACTCGGGGGCCTCCGCATCCGCGGGTACTGCACGCTGCCTTGCCGGGCACGCCTCATGCGCAGGGAGCCTGACGTGCCGCCCCGCATCCCTCCCGTCCGCTACCGCGCCTCCATTCCCACCTCATGGCTGGAATTGACGCTGGTGGAAGGGAAAAACCGCCAGGTGCGGCGCATGACCGCCGCCATCGGCTTTCCCACGCTCCGGCTTCTTCGTGCCAGAATCGGAAATTTCTCCCTGGCGGGACTGAAACCCGGCGCATGGAAAGAACTGGATTCCCGCGAGCGAAGGCAGCTCATGCCGTAATATAGGCTTGATTCCGAGCAGGAACCGTTTTTATATCTCTCTCCGCATCAGGATATCTACCTAGACCTTTTTACATGAAAGCCGAACTCGTCGAACAAGCCTCCAAAATCATTCCCGAGCCCCAAATGCTGATCAACGTGGTTTCCCGCCGCGTAGCCCAGCTTAATAATGGCCGCGCCCCGCTGGTGCCTACCACGCCCCATATGGGCAATGCGAACATTGCCCTGACGGAAATCATTGAAGGCAAGCTCGTCTATCATACGGAATCCGGCAGCCTCCAGGAAGACAACCAGTAATAATACATTCCCTTTATTGCCGTTCCGGATCGGAATTCCGTACGGAATCCTCTCTATCCGGCCAGGCCCCGGTCTCCCAGCCCGGGGCCTTTTCATCCTTCTCCCCTTCGTGCCATGAGCTCCGACATCTCCACCAACAAAAAAGCCCGCCGGGATTACGAAATTCTGGACACCTACGAATGCGGCATGGAACTCAAGGGAACGGAAGTCAAGTCCATCCGCGCCGGCAAGGTGAATATTGCCGATTCCTTCGCCAGGGTGGAAAACGGCCAGATGCTCTTGTACGGCTGCGACATCCAGCCCTGGGAGACAGCGGGAGAATTCTTCCAGCACCAGGCGCGCCGGCCCCGCCGCCTTCTTCTCCATAAACGGGAAATTTTCAAACTGGAACAGCAGACTTCCCAGAAAGGCTGCTCCCTGGTAGCTCTCAAGCTGTATTGGAAAAACGGCAAGGTGAAACTGGCTTTAGGCCTGGGCAAGGGCAAAACCCACCGCGACCAGCGCTACGATTTGAAAGCCCGCGTGGAAATGCGCGAAGCCCAGCGGGAAGTGGCCCGCATCAACCGCCGGTAAGTCAGGCGGCAACCGCGCAGTTGCCGTCCGCTTCTTCCCGGAAGCCTTTCTCTGTCCCAGCCATTCCCTGATAACCGGTATCTGCCCGGGATAAACGGCAACGCCGCCAAAGGAGGGAAACCAGACCCACTCCATCGCCCGGGAAAAGAACCGGCCACAGCCGGCCAGGCATGCCCGCAGAAAAAGTTACAATTTCCAATCTACGGGCAATTCCACCTGGCCGCCCTTTTTATCATCATAACGGATGAAACCGTGTTCCGCTCCGTACCAGTGCACATCCCGCGTCACCTTCACGTCAAAACAGCAATAACGGGCTATATCCATTAAAAGCTCCGTATTGCCCGTCTGCACGTATTCCGCCCACCATTTGAGAGCCTGGGTGCCCACGGCCGTTTTTGAAGAACCGATGGAGGCAGCCGCCACGGAATCCAGCTTGACGCGCACTCCCCCGCGCTGTTCGATGTCCTTGCACAAATCAAGGTTGTTCGTGATATCAATCATGTTCCACATCGTATAACGCTGCAACACGCCATAGTCGAAATGCTCGTGGTTGTAACCCACCACCAGGTCGGCTTGGGAAAGCTGCCGGATGAGATCATCCACCATTTCCTCGGAATAAATCGTATATTTTCCGGAAGCCGTGGAATAAGTCACGCCCACGGAAAGGCGCATCTCGGCCGTATTGTGCCAGCCGCCCACCTCCGCCGCGGAATGACGGGTTTCCAAATCAAAATACACGATGTCTCTCATCGGGTGAAAACGTACATTATTTGCCACTTTTGGACAAGTCCCACTTGAACGGGAGGCATGTTTGTGATGAGAATAAGCACATGCAGCCCCGTTTCCACATCGTCATGTTTCATCCGGAAATTCCGCATAATACGGGAGCTGCCGGACGGTTGGCTTTGGCAACGGGTTCCAGGCTCCATCTGATCAAACCTTTGGGGTTCAGCCTGGATGAAAAGCATGTGCGCCGTACGGGGCTGGACTATTGGGCCAAAGTGGATCTGCATGTCTGGGACAGCCTGGAGGAATTGAAGCAGGCGGCAGCCCCCGGAGCGCAATTCTGGTACCTGAGCACCAAGGCGCCACGTTCCCATTGGGATGCGGTTTTTCATGCGGGGGACTATCTGGTTTTTGGACCGGAATCCCGAGGACTGCCGGAAAGCATGCTGAGAGAGCACGCAGATACCGCCCTGACGATTCCGATGCCCGGGGAAGGAGCCCGCAGCCTGAATCTATCCACAGCCGTAGCTGTTGTTCTTTATGAAGGACTGCGCCAGACAGGCATTTGACGAAGCCGCCGCGGCCATCACGGGAAAAAGAGATCTGAAAATCCCAGCCGGCTCTTTTCCGGCATATTTCCTGCGCATCAAATATTCTTCTACGGGAAAGGCATAAAACTCCACCGTAACACGGGCCACCCGGTCAGACGGGTTGCGGGGGGGGAGGGGGGGCTCCCATCAGCCCCCCGGAATCACTTGAAAGGCGTCTCTGCAAAAGTGCCATGTGCTCCACTATATGGAAGGACAGTCAAAAGAACATCAACGTCTAGAACTAACCGCTAATATAGAATCTCCGGAATCCCGCAGCCCAAAGGCTCACCGCCAGTACTACGGGAATCATTTCCCCAGCCAGACGGAACGGAGAGAAGGAAGGAAATGCCCAAGGCAATAAACAAACATTACGGAGAAGCGGTAGACACTTACAGAAAAGGCGCCGGAAGTAATATCCGGCGCCTTTCCTGATTAAAACCTGTCACCGCATGTCGATCGTAGGAACCGGAATGCGGTCCTTGGGTCCTGTGTAAAGAGTCAGCGGCCTGTACAACGTGTTATCCTCCATTTGTTCCAGAACCTGGGCCACCCAGCCGCTACAGCGGGCAATGGAGAAAATGGCGGTAAACAGCCTGGTGGGGATCCCGATGCTGTAATAAACCGTGGCGGAATAAAAATCCACATTGGCATTCAAGCCCTTGCGCTCCCGGACAAGTTTCGCGATGCGTTCCGACATGCGGATCCACTTGGGTTCCCCCGATTCGGGAGGAAAGGCGGATGGCCATGCGTCGCAAATGCGGGGCGCGGGGATCCAACACGCGGTACACGCGGTGGCCCATACCCATGATTTTTTCCTTCCGCGCCAGCTTGTCCTCAATGTAGGAGTCCACCCGGTCCTCTGTGCCTATTTCCTTGAGCATTTCAATCACGCCCTCATTGGCGCCCCCATGAAGCGGCCCTTTCAGCGTGCCGATGGCCGCTGTGATGGCGGAATACATGTCCGAAAGCGTGGCGATGCAGACACGCGCCGCAAAGGTGGAGGCATTCATGCCGTGGTCTGCGTGCAAAATGTAGGCTACCTCCAGAATATGGGCTTCATCCTGATCCGGTTCCTCACCCTTCAGCAACCACAGGAAATGTTCCGCCTCGCTCAGATCCTCCCGAACGGGGGGAAGCTCCAGACCCTGGCACAAACGGTAATAATACGCCACCATCACGGGAACCTTGGCAATGAGGCTGAGGCCTATTTCCTTCAACTGCCCGGCGTCCTTCGTCCGGTCGTCATACATGCCGAGCATGGAAACAGCCGTCCGGAGGGCGGACATGGGCCGGGCGGACTTGGTGGCCGTTTTGAAGAAATCCAGAATGGGCTGGGGCAGGTCGCGGTCGGAACGGAGGCGCTTCTTGATGCCCTCCAATTCCTCCCGGTTGGGAAGACGCTTGTTGAGAAGCAGATAAACCACTTCTTCAAAACAGCACATCTCCACCAGATCATCGATATCGTAGCCCAGATACAACAGACGCCCTTCCTCGCCGCGCACGTCACTCAAAGCGGATTCATTGGCGATGATTCCTTTTAAACCTTTGGGATATGCGAGGCGCTCGGAAAAAGTGTCATTGCTCATGTTAAAAAATGCTACTGGTGGTGAATATTACCGGTTAAAAGTCTAACAATCTTCCAAAAAGTCAAACCTTAATTACGCCTTCACGGCCCATGCGGGACGTTTGGCGCGGGTGATGTGCGGAGCCCTCACATACAGCGGTTCCGCCGGACTTTCCAGAAGTTCTTCTCTGCGGGCCTCCGCCAGGGACAGCCACGCGGCCCCGAGCGCCTCTGCAGAAGGAAACACGGGGACAATCCCCGACATTTCCCGGGCGGCCAGATGTTCCGCCGTTTCCGTGGAAAAAACGGGCACGCCTTTTTCCATGCACTCCGCCACGCAGGCGCGGGCCTGCTCCGCAGGCAGCACTGCCGGCACATCCGTCAGAACGCCGTTTTCCAGCCTCCCCCACGTCCAGCCGCCACGCCGGGCATCTGACATTACGCAGGCCTCACCATGATGCAGACCAAGTCCGTTCCAGGAGGAAAAAGCCGCCACGCGGGAACCGTGCACCAGGGAAAGGCCATCCGCCACGGCCAGCGCTACGCGGATTCCGCCGTAAGCGCCCGGACCGGAACCTACCACGATTTCCTTCAAACGCCGCCCTTCCAAAGCATCCAGAACCTGCCGCACCGCCTTGAAAATAGCGGAGGAATGGTTGCGCTCCGCTCTCCATGCCGCCTGGCACAGCAGACTTTCCCCGCTCCAAGCCGCAACGGAAGACTGCACACAGGAAGTTTCCAGAACCAGCAGGACATCTTGCATGCGGTGGATTATACAGGAACAGCCGGCGTGGATAAAACATTTTTTCCTCCGGTTTCTGGAAGAGGAAAATTTGGTTCGCATTTCTCCTCAAGTCCCTTTATGCTGGTTCCAGACCTCACACCGCATGCCCAAGGCTCCCAGACACACACCGCCGCGCCAGGACTGGCGCCGGTATGCAGAAACCGCCCGGAAACCAAGATCCGCGGCAAGCCTCGGCGACATGATGCGGCAATGCAACCGGGACGCCTGGAACAAGACTTACCGCGCCCAGGTATCCTCCGAATACTGGGAGGACGAATGCCAGGAATTTTCCTTCATGGATCTCCCGCGCAGAACCCGGTTCATCAGGCATGCCGTAGCCACCCTTATCCTGCTTCCGCTGGCCCTGATCACGGCCATGTCCCTGTGCGACCAGCTAGCCCATGCCTCCGGCAGCCTCAATATTCTCTTCTCCATTCCCGTATGGTATGCCCTGATGGGAGCTGCCGTGTGGGTGGTGCTGGGCAGCAGCAGGCTGTTCACATCCTCCCTGCTGTACCTGTACGTATTGGGGCATGAACTGACGCACGCTCTGGCGGTCATTTGCAGCCACGGCTCCATCCATGCTTTCAAAGCGGATCTGGACGGAGGGTACATCCAGACGGACAAAAACAACATCTTTATCTCCCTTTCCCCCTACTTCCTTCCTCTCTGGGCCATGCTGTGGGGATTGGTATGGGGCGTAACGTACCTCTTCTGGCCTACAGTCACCTGCCAGGCCATTCTTTACTCCGGCCTGGGCTTCTGGTGGTGCTTCCACCTGTTCTGGACGGCATGGATCATTCCCAAGGACCAGCCGGACCTAGCGGACAACGGCACCTTCTTCTCCCTGATTCTCGTATATTTTGCCAATCTTCTTCTCTTCCTGGCGCTCCTGCGCCTGTTCAACGCCGTAAGCCTTCACCGCTTTCTGGCGGATTGCATCCACAATGCGGAAAAATTGTGGGACGTTCTCAGGGACCTCGCCATGCTGGCTGCCGGGCTGTTCCTGTAAAAAATATTCTTTTTCTTACACGGAATGATGAACGGCAGAAGGAGAAAAGGAATCCAACCTTTCAATAGAAAGGAGTTTCCATGCGCACCACACACTTGATCATTCTGACAATGGCCGCAGTTTCCCTGATGGGCTGCAATCCCAAGGAAACGGTAAACGCCCTCACCTCCGACCAGAACGTTACCCAGAAGATGGCCGTGAGATTCGCGGAAAATATGGTTGGCCTGCCACGCGCTCTGGTCGTTTCAGATGCCAGAAAAGCGGCTCCGGGCGACAAAGTCACCGTCAAGGGAGCGGTGATCGGAGATGACCCCGTCTTTTCAAAAAACATTGCTTCCTTCACCATCGGAGACCCGGCTCAGCTCCTGGTCAATATGAAGGAGAAGGGAGTCTGGGCCGCCGGTACGGTACCGGTGGAAATACGGAAAAACAATACGATGACCGTCCAGTTCGTGGATGAACAGGGGCAGCCCATCAAGCACTCCGCCAAAGGCGTGAACGGGCTGAAAGAACAAGACGCCGTCATCATTACCGGAACCATTGATCCCCATTCCACTCCGGAACGTCCGGTGCTGAACATTGAAAGCATCGTGATTGAGTAACCCCTCTTCTGTGCCAAACCCTGATTCATGTCAAACGGTTCAGGCGTTTTGCGCCTGAACCGTTTTTCATATCAGAATGCGCGCATGGGATTTGATCCAGCATCATTGGGAATGATAACACTGGCCGCTACTTCAGCGGCAGCAGGTGCGGCATCCGCGTCTGCACAGAAAAAAAGCGCGGAAGCCACCAGACAGGCGGCGGACGCAAATGCCGCCACCCTCAGGAACGAAGCGGACCTCCAAAAACAGACAGGGATGGAAAATGCCAAACGCATGCAGCAGGACGCTGCGCGCCAAATGGGAGAAGCCCGACTGGACGCCGCCCAATCTTCCCTGCTTCGGGAAGGCTCCGTTCCAATCAGGGAACAGGCTCTGGCGACACGCCTGCAAACCCGGATTCAGGATGAAGCGGCGGAAGCCATGAGGAACGCCCAATCCCTGTACAACCGCGCCAACATGGAGCAATACACGGGCCGCGCCAATGCAAGAGCCCAGAAAACCTCAGCAATGGGCACCCTGCTCTCCGGATTCGCCCAGGGAGGGAATACCCTCCTCAAATGGTGAAGCGCCTCACAAGGCACCTCCATTTAAACGAAGACAGCCGGAAATTCCGGCGCAAACGCGGAAGCTTCTTAACGCCCCCCCTGCCAGGCTGCCCCGGAAGAGCAGCCTCCCAAAACAGCCTTGCCTGTCTTCCTCACATCACGGGTCACAAGGCCAGCACACTTCCGCTCACCTGCGCTTCCAGGGCAAGCAATTCCCGTTTCGCATCAAGCCCCCCGCCATAACCTGTCAGTTTCTGATTGCTGCCGATGACGCGGTGACAGGGCACGAAAATGGAGATGGGGTTGGTGGCATTAGCGGACGCTACAGCCCGGACAGCCCTCGGATGATGAATGCGGCGCGCCAGCTCTGCATAAGAAATGGTGGAACCGTAAGGGACTTTCATCAATTCATGCCAGACTGAGTTTTGAAATTCCGATCCGGTAAATACAATGGGTATATCAAAGTCTCTGCGTTCCCCCTGGAAATATTCACGGAGCTGGCTTACCGCCTGTTCAATAACCTCGGAAGTCCCTTCTTCATATTCAGCGTTGAGATGCTGGCAAATGCGGCGGTCTATCGTGCCGCGGCGTTTTTCCTTCGCCCAGTCGCAAATGCAAAGATAGCCGCCATATGAGCCAATCATCATTTCTCCAACGGGCGACAGATAACGGATTATTTTAATTGCCTCCATCTTCTTGTCCTTGTTATTGCATAACGCTCTTTCATCCATCCCCTGTACGGCTGGGAAACATTGCTCCATGCCTGCCTGTCATGTCCCGAAGCACAATGTTCCGCCCCAAAGGCTCTTCTCCGGCAGCCTTTAGCACATTTTCTTGCTGTCTGCAATCTTTCTTCCGCATTTGCTTTTTGTTTCCAATCAGACATGAATTCCAAGTTATTCGCCCTCTCCGGCCGGGCGCCGATAATCCGGATACCTGCTTTCCCCTTGAACCATTCCCCATTCAATCAACCATGACGATACCTCGCACAAGAGAGGCAAAATCCTTGCGTTTTTAATGCTGATGCAAGGCTCTGAATAATATTGGGTGGCGTCCCCGGCAGGAATCGAACCTGCATCTAGTCTTTAGGAGAGACCCGTTCTATCCATTGAACTACGGGGACCGGACATGGCCCGTGCGTGACAATAAACGGGAAGGCCTCCGCGCTCAAGCAAAAAGCAGGAGGAGTATGCCATGCATCGTGAATTCGAACAGTATTCACCAGGATAATTTTTACGGATTTCTGCAACTTCCCGTTTCCCCGCCATTCTCCGCACATCCCTGTCCGAATACAGCCATTGCTCCGATTACCTGCCGGAAGCGGCCCAGAATAATGAAATAACCGTCTTCCGCTGCCCCCTCGGGGCCGGAAGGCGCCGCCACTCCCGCAGAGAGTTATTTCCGCTGAATCTTATCGCCAAAAACAACGGAAAGAAAACAATCCCCCAGAAAGCCCCGTCCAGATGTGCCAATGATGAAAAAACAGAGAAGAACAGAACCACTGCATGAGAGAATATCCTCCGGAACAGCATCCCCTCCTGGAAATGGGAACAGGCCATACAAAAATCTTGAGAAGGGGGCGGAAGGGCCGTAGCGTTGCCGTATCATTCCCGCCATGCTCAACTTCGTTTACGATAACAAAACCACTCTTATTTTCGGAAAAGGCACCCACCATGAAACGGGAACCCTTCTCAAGCCGTTAGGCAAAAAAATCCTGCTTCATTACGGTAGCGGCAGCATCAAACGTTCCGGTCTTTACGATGCCGTCACGGCATCCCTGAAAGCCGCCGGCGTGGAGTATGAAGAATTGGGAGGCGTTCAGGCGAACCCCACGCTCCCCCTGGTGTATGAGGGCATCCGCCTCTGCCGGGAACACGGTCTGGGCCTCGTGCTGGCCGTGGGAGGGGGCAGCGTGATTGATTCCGCCAAGGCGATTGCGCTGGGCGTTCCCTACGAAGGGGACGTATGGGAACTATACCTTTCCAAAAAACAGCCTCAGTCCAACCCTCTGCCCGTCGCCACCGTGCTGACCATTCCCGCCGCAGGCAGCGAGAGCAGCCCGAATACGGTCATCACCAATGAAGAAACCAGAAGAAAACTGGGGTACGGTTCCCCCAAACTGCGCCCCGTATTCAGCATTATCAATCCGGAATTGTTCTTCACGCTCCCGCGCCGCCAGATGGCCAACGGCGTCAGCGACATGATGAGCCACATTTTTGAGCGCTATTTCACCAGAACCCTGCATACGGACCTTTCCGACAGCCTTTGTGAAGCCACTCTGCGCACCATCATGAAAAACGCCCGCATCCTGAACGGGGACCTGAATGATTACAACGCCTGGGCGGAGATTGCGTTTTCCGGAAACATCGCCCACAACAACCTGTTGGGCGTAGGCCGCGAACAGGACTGGGGCTGCCACGCCATGGAACACGAATTGAGCGCGCTGTACCATGTGGACCACGGCGCAGGGCTGTCCGTCGTCACCCCGGCCTGGATGAAGTATGTTTCCCCCAAACACCAGGAAATATTCGTGCAATTCGCCGTGAATGTGATGGGTGTGGAAGGTTCTTTCCGGGAACCGGAGGCCATCATCCGGGAAGGTATTTCCCGTCTGGAACGTTTTTACCGGGAATTAGGGCTCCCGACGACTATGGAGGAGCTGGACATCCTTCCCGGGGATTTCCCCCTGATGGCGGAACAGGCCGTCAGTGTGCGCGGCCCCGTCGGCGGCCTGGAAAAGCTGGATGTCCGGGACATCCAGGCCATCTACAGACTGGGTTGCAGCAACATTCAGCACGCATGACGAAAGGGGTAAAACATCCATTCATGAAATTCCCGGCCTTCCAGCATTCCCGGTGTTGTTAACAGCGTTAAGACACTCTCCCTTTTCCCGCAGCCTACTTGCAACTTGCCAAAGATTTTACTTGGAAGTAGTCTGGCGGAATGAACAGATTCTTTTCCGCTCTTTTTCTGGCGGCAGGATTGCTGGCCTCAGGAATGCCGTCTCCGGCGGACGCCTCCACCCCTCCGCAACAACATGCCCCAGCGGAAGTCAAAAGTTCCCCTGTTTCCCCGCAGCAAAGGAAGCAAGCTGTTGAAAACCTTGAAAAACTTCTGGGTAAAAGACTGTTCAAGAAGGCGGCGGAACAGGCTCTGAAACAACTTCATGAATATGACGACCAATACAGCGGGACAGATCTGCTTCTTTACTTCCAGGCTCTTACCCGTCTCAATGCCCTGGATGATTCCATCAATCTGGATTCCATTCTGCAGGAACAGATGAAGCGTCACGGCGGCAACCCATATTTCCTGATGGACGCCGCGCTCCTGTCCCAGAACGCCTGCCATACGTTCAAACTGGTGAACGGCGCCTATATCCGCGGCTCCGGACCATGGGATGGGGAATATTCCGGAGAAGCAAGGGACCGCGTGAAAGCCCTGCGGTGCCTTGTCAAGGCCATGCGGCTGGCGGAAAAGGACAACAACATGAAACTTCTGGGACAACTGCGCTTCATCACGGCACAGGCGTTGCTGGTGAAAGGCAGCCGCTACAGTTCCCCTTCCCCCTTCCAGGCTTACGCCGCCCTGGGGAACCTCACCAGCCTGGAGGAACTGCCGGGGTACGTCGCCAGGGAGGAAGCCCCCCCGTTCCGGAACGTCGCCACCGTGCCCGTCGAGGTCAATGCCAAAACGGGGAAGCCGGAAGTCGTCTTTTACCATGCCTCTTCCTCCTGGGAGACGGCTAAAAACGACGGAGAACGCATGCGCTGGCTGCTGGACGCCGCCATTCAGGCGAATCCGGAACTGGCCAACCAGGTCAATTATTTCACCGCATCCTGGTGCCGCCGGCTGTTCTCTTATGCCAATACGGCGCCGGATCAGGAATTCGTGTACGGTCCCGGCAATGCGGGCATGGTGGCGGGCATCAACCCGGCTAAATTAAAAACGAACCAGACCGTCGTTAAAACCGACCGGACGGGCAACGGCAAATTCCTGCTCGCCACCCTTCCCCCGGATTACGATTTCATCCGGATTGCTTCCGCCGTCCGGATAACTCCGGAGCCGGATGATTACATCAACGCCGCCCATCTGGCAGCGGACGAGTTCCTGGCCCGCAACCAGAGGCCTTCCGCCGCGCAGTTATTAGGAAAAGCCCTTCAGAACTGGAACGCGCAATCCTGGGACAAGAAAGACAGGAAGGAATTTCTGAACGTGGCGGACAACCTGAAGAAACGCATCGCCTCCATCACGGAACCCAACGGGACATTTGATACGGATAAAAGGACGCTGCTGGCAGGAGAACCGGTGACCGTCTCCTTCTCCTACCGCAATGCCTCCCGGGCTTGCGTAGCGGTCCGCCCCGTAGATATGAAGCGGTGGCAGGAAGAGCGCATGGACAAGATCCAGACCTCCAAAACGCTGGAAAAAGCTTACAGAAACGGGTATTCCAATCTGGGAAACCTGCTCTCCAATTTGCTGCATGACTCATCCTGTGCCCGCTATCTGGGGGAGGAAATCAAGGGGGAGGAAATAGCCCTGACTCCCGGGGACCGGCACCTGAACCACATCGCCCATATTCCCGTTCCCACCCGCAAGCCAGGCTGGTATCTGCTTACCGTCACCCTAGAAAACGGCTACCGGTTCCATCGCTTTCTCACTCTGTCAGACATGGTGCTGGTACGCCGTTCCGTTCCGGAAGGCAATCTCTGGTTCCTGGCGGACGCCGGAACGGGAATGCCCGTGGAAGGAGGCAGCCTGCGGATCCTCCGCTACCGGCAGGATAAAACGCTCCAAAAACGCCAGATAAAGGGGATCACGGACAAGGACGGAGCCATGGTGGAAACAATACCTCCCCGCGATTCCAGCGCCTTTTCCTACAACATGTTCCTGGGCATCGCTTCCAAGGGGGAAAGTTATGTGCTGGCGGGAATATCTGACTACGGCTGGGAATCCGGCAATTACCTCATGGATACGGCCAACAAGGCCTCCGACTCCTATTCCTGCTTTTTCCTGGAAAGCCAGCCCGTGTACCGCCCCGGACAGACGGCCCGTTTCAAAGGCGTCCTCTTCCGCCCGGACATCGCGAATCCCGGAACAAAAGACTGCGCCGGGAAAAAACTGACGCTGACCATTGCCTCCCCAACAGGGGATGAGAGCATTTTCCCTCCAAAAACCGTCACGACGGATTCCACAGGCAGCTTTGAACTGGAACTGCTTATTCCTGCGGACGCCCCGCTGGGCCAGTATGGGGCCAAGCTGAAACTGCATGACTCCGCAGACCCGGATTTCCGGCTGTATGCCCCCCTTTTCCGGATGGAAGAGTATAAAAAGCCGGAATTCTCCGTCAGAATGGAAGCCCCCGCCAAACCAGTCCGGCTGGGCCAGCCCATTCCCGTCGCCATTCAGGCGGATTATTACGCGGGCGGCCCCGTAAGCGAGGGAAAGGCAACCATCACGATTACCCGGACGCTGGGAGCGGATGTCTGGACGCCTTACTGGAAATGGAGCTGGCTGTACGACAGGTCTTTCAGCCCGTACAGCATTCCCTTTTCCCCGGATGCGCCTCTGACCATCCTGGAAAAGACAGTGCCGCTGAACAAAGACGGAAAAGCATCCGTAGAATTATCCACGGCGCAGGATGCCCGGGATTTCCCCTCCAACAACATCACCTACCGCGTTTCCGTCAGCGTGACGGACGCCTCCCTGCGGGAAGTTGCCGCTTCCGGACAGGTCATTGCCACGTTCCGTCCGTTCAATATCTTCACCACCCTGAACCGCGGCTATGCCCCCGCCGGAACGCCGGTCCAGGCATCCATTACCGCGGCCACGGCGGATGGCGCCAAAATTGCCCATGCAAGGGGAACCTGCGTCCTGCGGCATATCCGTGCGGACGGCAAACGGGAAACTCTGGAAACCTGGGACATCGCCACCGGAAAAGATGGGGAAGCCTCCCTGTCCTTCCAGACCGGGGAATCCGGCCTGTATGCCCTTTCCACAACCCTGGAGGACGGGCACGGCAACAAGGTAGAAGAGACCTTCCAGTTCCTTTCCTACGGCAAAGGCAAACAGAATCCTTTTAAAATCAATCCCCTTTCCATCACTCCGGACAAAAAGGAATACGCTCCGGGAGATACGGCCAGGCTGCTCGTCACCTCTGATTATCCGGACGCCCACGTCTGGACCTTCCTGCGCAACTCCTGGAAAAACGAATCCCGCCGTCTGGTTTCCCTGGACCGGCAGACAGCCCTTGTGGAATGCCGCCTGACCCGGGAAGATATGCCCAATATGGGAGTCAACGCCTTCACCGTCAGAAACGGAGAACTTCATGAGGCTTCCGCCGAACTTCTGATTCCGCCCGCCGGACAGCTTCTGGCTCCTTCCGTAGTGCCGGGCAAATCCCAATACCGGCCCGGTGAACAAGGCAACGTCACCATTCAGGTCAAGGGGCCTGACGGCAAACCCGTCAGTAACGGCATCGTCGCCCTGGCCGTTTATGACAAGGCTCTGGAATACATCGCACGCCCCAATATTACGGACATCTCCAAAACCGTATGGGGCAGACTGAACGAAACCGGCTTCCTCAGCCTGAAAAAAATGACGGCTTCCGGCACGCAGCAGGATCGCGGTCCGGGCCAGCCCTCTTTCCAATCCCTGCTCTACAGAAATTACGGACCTATGGCGAGAAAGGCCAAAGGGACCGTTAACGGCTTTGCGGAGGCAGTGTTCGATTCCGGTGCTGATGCTGCCGCAAGCCGCGCATTGGCTACAGGAGCGGCCGCCCCCGCCGCCGTTCCGGTCATGGCCATGGCCGCGGACAAAGAAAGCGCAGAAAGCGAGTCCCTTGCAAACGGACAGGGAAATGCGGACGCGCAGGAAAACGGTTCCCCGCACATTCAACTGCGCACCAATTTTGCGGACTGCATCAAGTGGTGCGGCACGCTCAAAACGGATGAAGAAGGAAACGTTGCCGTACCCGTGGAAATGCCGGACAACCTGACCACATGGAAGGCCTCAGCCTGGGTCATCACCCCCGGATTGCTGGTTGGGCAGGCTTCCGCAGAATTCCTGACCACGAAGGACTTCATGGTCAGCATGCAGGCCCCGCGCTTCTTTGTGGAAAAAGACATCGTGATGCTCAGCGCCCTGGTCCGCAACCGGACGGGAAAGGCTGTCCGCGCCCGCGTTTCCATTTCCCTGAAAGACGGGTGCCTGGAACTTCTCCCGGCTGACGATCCGGCCGTGAAGGGGCTTTCCGCAGATACGGATAATTCCGCCGTGCGGGAAGTGGACGTTCCTGCCCAGGGGCAGGTAGTCGTCAACTGGTGGGCTGCCGCCGTCAGGGAGGGAACCGCCGCCGTCGCCATGGAAGCATCGGCTGGCTCTACCGGAGACGCCATGCAGATGAACTTCCCCGTACTGGTGCACGGCATGAAGCAGCTCCATGCGGAAAGCGCCGCAGTGCTCTCCGGAGAACAGGAAAAGACACTTTCCATTTCCCTGCCGCAGCAGCGGCGCAGGGAGGAAAGCGAACTGGTCGTCAAGGTCTCCCCCAGCATCGCCCTCAGCATGGTGGAGGCACTGCCCTATCTGGCGGAATACCCCTATGGCTGCGTGGAACAGACGCTCAACCGCTTCCTCCCCGCCCTCGTCGTGACGGACACGCTCAAGCAACTCGGCCTGAATCTCGGAGCGGCGCTGAAAAGCCATCGCAGCCTGAATCCCCGGGACATCAGGAACAAGGCCTTCCATGACAGCGTCATGAAAAAACTGGAACGCAACCCCGTTTATGATGAAGCCGCGCTGAAAAAGATGGCTGCCAGGGGAATCTCCTCCCTCCGGGAAAAACAGCTCTCCAACGGCTCCTGGGGATGGTTCGGAGGGGCGGAAGAGGGAGATCCCGTCATGACGGCCCTCGTGGCTCACGGCCTGAAAATTGCTTCAAACACGGTCAACGTGCCGGAAGGCATGCTTTCCGGCGCTGTCCGCTGGCTGAAAAACTATCAGGAACGCCAGACAGCTCTTCTTGAACAAGGAGACAAATTCCGGAAACTGGAACAACTGCCGGACGGCCCGAAGAAGAAGGAAGCCATCCGCAAGCTGGGGGATTACCGCCTGACGGCCTCCGCGACGGATACCCTGGTCTACTCCGTCCTGGCGGAATGCGGCGTGAAAAACCTGCCTATGGAACGCTACCTGTTCCGTGACAGGCTGGAACTTCCCGTCATCAGCCAGATTCAACTGGCGGAAATCCTGCTGGACGCCCACCGCATGGACGACTTCAAGAAGGTAATGCCCATCATTTCCCAGTTCCTCCAGCAGGACGACTCCCTGCAAACCGCCTGGCTGCGCCTTCCCAATGAAGGCTACTGGTGGCGGTGGTACGGCAGCGGAGCGGCCACGCAGGCGGCCTACCTGAAACTGATGGCCAAGAGCGACCCCGGCAATCCCGTCACGGCGCGCTTGGCCAAATGGCTGCTCGACAACCGCGCCAACGGTTCCTACTGGGACTCCACCAAAGATACGGCGGATTGTCTGGAAGCCCTGTCCGCCTACCTTCTCCAGACCAGGGAAGGCATGGAGGACATGGAAGCGGAAATCCTTTACGACGGCGTTCCGGTTAAAACAATCGCCAGTACGAAAGAAACCCTGTTCACCTTTGACAACGCCTTCCGCATGAGCGGGAAAGACCTGGCGGACGGCAGCCACGTCATCACCATCCGCAGGAAGAAGGGCAGCGGGAACATCTATGCCAATGCCACCCTCAGCTACTTCTCTCTGGAAGATCCCATTCCCGCCGCGGGGAATGCCGTCACTGTGGAACGATCCTACTACCGCATCCGGAAGGAAACGGTGAAAGACGGTTCCGTGAAGGACACCCAGACGGATGCAGGGGAGCTCGTCTCCCAGGGCAGAGACCTGACACGGCGCACGCTGTTGAAAGACGGGGACGTCATCGCCAGCGGCGACATCATTGAAGTGGTGATGATGACCGTGAAAACGAAGAACGACGTGGAATACCTCATGCTCCTGGACCCCAAGCCCGCAGGCTGCGAATCCCGGGAAACCGCCAGCGGCTACGCCCGGCTGGGAACCGTTTCCGGCTACAGGGAAATAGGGGATGAGGAAATACGCCTCTTCCTTTCCTCCCTGCCCATGGGCCAATACCAGATCAGCCACCGCCTGCGCGCGGAACGTCCGGGACGCTTCAGCACCCTTCCGGCCGTCATTGAGGCCATGTACGCCCCGGAACTCCGCGGCAACAGCCGGGAACACAAAATCGGCATTTCCATGCCATAAGACCTTCTGGAAATATCCGTCATTCCATGATGGCCCCTGGCGGATATGCCGCCGGGCGCCTCTGGAAGCAGGCCGGTCAGGTGAAGAGCGGCCTGTCTGCCTTCCCCCTCACCTCCCTTTTCCGTCTCCCGCCCGTTTTTCCAACGTCATGGACTCCGGATCATACCGGTAATGAATAATGCTGCCGTCCAGCAACAGAGGAATCACCTGTTCAATAATCCCCAGAGGAACGGAAAACCATTCCCGCGGACGGTACAGCCGCCCGCTCCCATCCCTGATTTCCAAATCCAGGCAGGCGGCGGCAAAGAAATGGTGAAGCAGGTTTTCCGCCTTGCGGGCATCCAGATTGTAACAATCCCACTTCCGCACGGGAATGACATCCGCCATCAGATACGTCGCCTCATGGCGAGCATGGGCAATACGTTCTTCCAGCGGCACGGAACTTACCCCTATTTTGTACAGATGAGGAATGGCCCGCACTTCCGGGAGCCTGCTGGCGGATTTCAGCACATACACGCAGCCGGTAAGGCAGTCATCTTCATTCACGGGGCCTTCCAGCTTCAATTCCGTTTCATCCGGCTCGCTGACCAGGCGGCCGCTGTCATACAAGGCACAAAACAGGGAGCGCATCAGCAGATCGGCCTCCGTTCCGTTTTCAAAAATCACGCGCAAACGGTTATTCCGTTCTTTGCGGCGGTTATACGTAGTCTCTCCCTTATCGGCTATATAGGCCAGCATCCCTTTCAACAGAACAAAATTTCCCTGTTCCAGCACATTTTTCTGCCCATTGGCCACACGTGAAGTATGGCGTTTACCCTCATTCAGTTCACGCTGGCACCGCGCAAAAAGCTCCCGGAACCGCTCAAAATTCCGGCATGGCACGCGTTTGGCAATATATTCCGGCAGCTCCCGCCGGGGCAGAGCGCTCACGTCAAAAATATCCGCAGCGTCTTCATCCTCCAGCAGAGCCTCCATGCTCTTATCATGGAACACCTCCTCCACCGTGGCAGGCGGCTGGGGCAGCAGCCCGTGCCGGTCAATGGGGCGCAGCTGGGCCGCCCTGACGGGATCCTGACGGATTTGTTCCAGCCGGGCGGCCAGCCTGCGTTCATTCATGGATAGCCCCTTGACCGGTTCCCTCCCGCATTCATCCACAAAACGGGAGATCTCCTCAAAAGACTCCGCCAGCCTGTCCACCCCCCTGCTCACAGGGACTCGCTCCGGCTTGCCGTCCAAGTGGATCCCGGCTTCCTCCGCCTCCTCAAAAATGGCAGCAAGCCTTCTTTCCAGCGCTTCCTTATCCATGCCGCGCCCTCCTCCGTTTTTTTCCCTGCGTATCAGCACCAGGGCCTGCCCCAAAGTGGCTTCATTGGCATCCTCCGCGTTCGGGTCAGGTTCCCTGCCGCGCGCCTTGTTGAAAGCCAGCACAGATTCCCACAGCAGAACGGCCTCTTGCAGCCCCAGGGTGATGCGCGTTTCCGCAATGGCATCCCGTATCAGCCGCAAAACGGGGGCTGTCAGTTGCTTGGACATAATCTCAAATGCCCCGCGGAAGGGATTAATTCCGTCTATCAGGTTGATATCCAAATCATTAACATTAACAAATTTTTCACCCATCTTAATAAATTCCCGGCTCTGACCGCTCACGGAATCCTTCTCTTCCCTGATTTCCCCGCTCCTGATGGCGCAATCCGTCACCACGGCCTGACGCACTTCTTCCCGTTCCTCTTCCGTCAATCCGGGATAGCGTTCCGCAATGATTTTAGGCACCAGCACCTTATTGACGATGCGGGGGTCCGCATCCGGATGGGCAATCAGCTTTCTGACCGTATCATCCTGCATGATGCGGGCTTTCAAATCCGCCAGGTCATTCTCCACGATATCCCTCACACGCCCGGTGCCCGGTTCTTTGAATCCGCGGATGTGAATCGTCCCCGGCCTGCGTTCGTCCTCGCTCTCCGCACGGGCCCGGAATTTGAATTCCGGGGTCAGCACCTGCTCCATCAGCAGGGAGGCCGTCACCGCTTTCAACATATTATTCACCGCCAGCGTCACTTCCTCATCCTTCGCCGCCGGGGCGGCCACCAGATTGGTGAACTGGGCATGGGTCTTGCCCGGGCAGTCGCGCGTGGCGCGGCCGATAATCTGGATGATCTCCGTCAAAGACCCCCGGTAACCCACCGTCAGGGCATGTTCGCACCAGGGCCAGTCAAAGCCTTCCTTGGCCATGCCCAGGGCAATGATAATATCCAGTTCATCCTTCTGTTTCACTTTACGCAGATAAGCCACCAGCCTGTTGCGGTGGGCGGCCTCATCATTCACCAGATCCGCCACTTTCAGCACGCGCCCGTCCGCGCGGCGGCGCACGTAAAGGAGGCCATTCTCCGGGTCTTCTCCCTCCACCGTGCCCATGATATCCAGAATATGGCCTACTTCATCATACTTTTCTTTGGTGGATTCCCCGCTGTTCACATGGGGAATGTGCAGGATGGTCTTCCTGTCCGTATCCAGAACCTCCGGCAGGGCGTCCAGATAACGGCCCTGGTAAAAATGATAGCCTATCCCCAGGGATTTCAAATGCCTGTACCCGTTCAGCTGGTCATAATACGTATACACTACCCGGCTGAACCTGGCTTCATCTTCCGGCAGCAGAATGGGCACATTGTCCCCGCGGAAGTAGGAGCCCGTCATGGCCAGCACATGGGCGTCCGTTTCCCTCATCACGTCATGCAGAAGAGCGCCCAGCCGGCTGCTTTCACGGTCCGCGGACACATGGTGAAATTCATCTATCCCCAGCAGGCAGCCGCTGAACGCTTCCGTAGCCAGCTTTTCAAACGCGAAGCGCAGCGTGGCATGCGTGCAAATCAGGATGCGGGCCTCGCTCTCCATAAACTCCACAAAACGGGCCACCTTGCCGGCATCCGCTCCGGGCGTGCACAGGTTGTAGCGCAAGTCCGGCGTCCAGTCCGCGAAAAATCCGCTTTCCGTCAGCCGTACGGGCGCGAAAGAACCGCCAATCGTCCGTTCCGGCACAGCCACAATCACCTTGCGCAGCCCCTGCCGTTCCAGCTTATCCAGAGCCAGATACATCAGCGCGCGGCTCTTGCCGGATGCCGGCGGCGCCTTTAGCAGCAGATACCGCTCACGCCTTTTGGCGTACGCGCGCGCCTGCATATCGCGCATCCCCAGCGCGTCCACCGCCGTGCTGGTCCCCGTGGCCCCGTAGTTGACCTGCATCATGTTCATGTTTCTTATTCCGTTTGTTGCCCCTGCGTCATTTCCCGGTACAGCTCAAACAGGCATTCCAGCCGTTCCCCGTCATCCTTAAAGCCCTTCACCCGGTAAAGCCGGTCCACCTCCGCATCCAGCCGGTCATGCGCCTTCCTCAGGTTCTCCGGCATCCTGTCCGGATCATACAACTCCGCCGGCGTCTTTTCCGGATGCGCCTCCCGCGCGTCCAGTACCCTCAGCGCCGCTTCCGTCACCCGTGCCTTTTCTCCCTCCGTCAGTTCCCTCAATGGAAAAGTGTTGTAGCAAAGCGTGGCGGAATAACGAAGTCCTGTCCCTAAACGTCCACAAGTCATTAATGCCCACACCATATGCATTTTAGATGATAGAATGCCAAATACCCACGGCTTAGCATCATAAACAGCATATGCTGGATGAGAGATAATTACATTATCGTTTACATAACCCATAGGTATTCTCCCTCGTTTTTCACTTGAAACCCCAGGAATAATGATAGCTTCAGTTGGTTTATAAGTCCGTTGCATAAATAGATGAGGATTTAACGCCTGTCTTTTTGTTGCATTTTTTTTACTTTGCAAACGAAATGACTTCACGGCATCTATTCTCTGACATACTTTATCAATACTCAAAGCATATTGATATTGATCATTTTCTATCCATAAACAATATCTTTTTTTCCCTTTAATCAATTCATCAGCCCCCATATACTTCTTCATAAGACATATGGATTCAGGATATAATTCCACTAATTCATCTTTTTGCGTCTCCGTCAAAATCAGATGGCCACCATCTACCGGAGCATTTCCTATCAGAATAGCGGGAAAATTCTTATTCAGGCATTTATTGCGCTGTTCCACAAAAACCGTTTTCCCGATGGTCAAATAAGGCGTAATATTAGAAACGCTCATTTTTTTATTCTCTTGGTAAAACGTTTTATCAGGACATTCATCCCTGTGGGAAAGGCCGAGGATCACACAAGAAACCCCTGCCTGATATTTCGCGTTGTTGCTCCATTTGAACGATGCGTAAGCAAAACCAATTTCCACACCCAATCCCAAGATGGGCTTCCATAAATTCGGCACCTGTGTACCCTGAGTGATGGAATTGGTACACACAAACCCCGATCTGGCGGAAGAATGCTGCATATACTCGGCAGCCAGCATCAACCAGCAGGAAACATAATCCAAATCTCGATAATTATTGCCGTATTTGGAAAATATATTTTCCTGTTCCTGTTTTTGCTCTTCATTCTCCTTTTTACCACCCAGATACGGCGGGTTGCCGAAGATATAAATCTCCGGCTCTCTGACGTCTGGCGCGGCGCGCTGAAGCAGGGGTTCCACCGTCCAAAGGGGCGCAGCCTGAGCGGGAGCCGTCTTCGGGCACACGGTTTCCCAGTCTAGGCGCAGGGCGTTGCCCAGCACGATGTGCTCATTGGGGCGGAGCGGCAGGGTAGGCACCCGTTTGCCCAGGCGTTCAAAAAACTCCTGATTCATCTGGTGTTCCGCCAGCCAGAGGGAAAGCATGGCGATTTCATGGGCAAAGTCATCTACTTCAATGCCGTAAAACTGGCTGATGGAAACGGAGGGCATGGGCAGCAGAGCGGGCACGCTTTCCAGCACCTCCATTTCCAGCCGGCGCACTTCTTTGAACGCCACAATCAGGAAGTTGCCGGAGCCGCAGGCGGGGTCAAAAAAACGGATGTTGCTGAGCCTCTCAATAAACTTCCTGGCCCGGGCTTCATGGCCCCGGGCCTGCCGGGCGGCGTTTTCCAGCTCTTCCAGGAACAAAGGGCGCAGCACCTTCATGATGTTGGGAACGGAAGTGTAATGCTCCCAGGCAGGAGCGTTTGTCCGGTGCCACGCAGGCCTGGAACATGTTGCCGAAAATATCCGTATTGATGTCTGACCAATCCAGATTCCCCCGCGTCAATGAGCGCTTTCCGGGAACGGGAGGAAAAGCGCGGCACGGCGTGCACCCCCTGGAACAGGCCGCCGTTGACGTAAGGGAAACGCGCCGCGGAAACCGGGACGACGGCGCGTTCCGGGCTGCCCGGCGGAAGATTCATGACGGCAAATGCCCGTTCCAGCTGTTCCCGCAGGTCGGATCCATCCGAAGCCGTAGCGCGTTCAATGAAATCCGTAAAAAGCCGTTCTTCCTCAAAAATTCCGCTGTCTTCCGCGAAAAAACAGAACAGCAGGCGCGCCATAAACACATTCATGGCGTGGCTGTCCAGCCCCGGGTTATCTTTTTTCAGGGAGTCAAATATTTTCCCCATCTTCTCCGCGGCGCGAACGTCGGCTGGATTCTCCAGCGTGATGACCGTCTTCTCCAGCCCCGCCCAGGGAAGAAAAAAGTCATAATGCCGGGGCAGATCCTTCAGGGGGAATTCCAGGGCTTCCCCCGGTTTTCATGTCCGCCGCGGCCCAGGAACCGCCATCACAGACGATGATGAACCGGGGAGCGTACTTCAATACCTCCGGATCCCGGCGGCAGGCGTCAACCGCGCTCATCAGCAGCCCCGGCTCCGCCCTTTTGTAAAAAAGCTTTTTTTTCCACAGCAGATCCCCCGGACGGGCGGCCGCATTTAAGGCGCCGCTTTTCAGGCGGCTGACGCTGGATTTGGGAAGCCCATAGGCCAGGAGAAAGTCAAAAATCAGGGAATCCCCGTCCGCATGCTTCCACGTTTCCCATGCTTCCGCAACGGCCTGTTCTATCTGAAGAGGAGTCAGCACCCGTTCAGAGTATGTTGGCGCAACATGCTACCTTATTTCCGTATGCATTTATTATAAATTATATACAGAAGCCATCCAACAAAATAGCAGCAATATTGTTCATTCCACTCATTCTTTTTTCCTTTCATTTTCAACATTTCGAGCTTGATGCACATGTTGCGCCAACATCCATTATTTCATCCCGTATGGAACATCATCAGGAACCATGGGAACAGGTTTGCGCCCTGCTGACGGGCGGAAAGGTCAGCCCGGCGGAAGTTTTCATGCTGGGCATGCAGGCTCTGGAAACCGCGGGAAGCCTGCGCGGAGGCAGGGGAACCCTGAAAAGAGCGCGCCGCATTATCCTGCTGGGGGCAAAAAAACCTGGAAGAAATGGAACAAAGCGTCAGCGTAGCCCAGGCGGCGCAGGATATGCTGGAGAGTAAAAAAGACCGTCTGCGCCCAGTCAGCTTAAAAGGGCTGCGCACTCTGACGGGCAAACTGCTCCGGGACAGGCCGGATCTGGCCCGGCGGCAGGTGCGCGGGCTGGATGCCGCCAGTTGCCGGGAATGGCTCAACGGCAGTTTCCGCACGCCGCGACGCTTTCTGAATGGCCGGGCGGCCCTCAGCGCGGTCTGCTCCCACGCCATACGCCGCGGCTGGGCGGAACGCAACCCAACGGCGGGGGGTGGATATCCCCGTCATCAAGGAACGCCGCATTGCCGCCCTGCCCGTGCAGGCATGCTCCCTGCTGCTGCGCCTGGCCGGGGACATGCACCACGGGGAATGTCTGGCGGCGGCAGGCATCATGCTGTTTGCGGGAATCCGCCCGGCGGAAGTGGAGCGGCTCCGCTGGAAACACGTCTGCCTGGAAGACAAGGTAATCTCCATCCCGCCGCAACACTCCAAAACGGGCGGGGCGCGCCATGTCAGCCTCCAGCCCGCGCTGTCCAGCATCCTGAAACGCGTCAGGAGGCCCGCAGACATGCCCGTCACCCCCGCCAACTGGAAACAAAAATGGCGACAGGTCAGGGCGCGTTTCTCCGCCCTGACCGGCAGGCCATGGCAGGCGGACGTGCTCCGCCACACCTTCGCCAGCTACCACGCCAGGCAATTCAGGGATTTTTCCTCCCTGCAAATGGACATGGGGCACTCCAGCCTGTCTCTGCTCCGCACGCGTTATCTCAATATGGAGGGGATTTCACGCCGGGAATCCGCAGCCTTCTGGCAATTAAACCACAACGCTCTCTTCATCGGGCCTTCTTCATCCGGCTCCCCGGAAAAAGAGGGAACAGTTCCCGGCATCGCCTGAAGCCGGAACCATGCCTGCCGCGTTGACTCCCATATTCATTCCAGGCGCAGAATTATCTGACGGACAGAGAAACCATCTTCCGTTTTTTATCTTTGCCGGGAACACCCATAAAACTCTTGCAATCCGCTTGCGGAAGCGGAGAATATGCGGCCCGCCACGCAGCGGGCCGCACCATGCCGTCAGAAACGCTGAAAGGACATATCGCGATGGGAGCGGCGGCCGTCATCTGGGGCCTCATGTCTCCCGTCAGTAAACTGGTCATGCAGCAGGGAGAAGTAAGTTCCGCTTCTCTCGCCACATTCCGCCTGCTGGGAGCGGCCATCCTGTTCTGGCTGGCCTCCGCTTTCGTGCCAGGGGAACCCATAGAGAGGAAGCATCGGCTGCCTCTGTTTTACGCCTCCCTGTTCGGAATCATCTTCAACCAGATGGCCTTCACGGTGGGCGTAGGGTTCACTTCCCCGGCGGATGCGGCCATCATCACCACCATTACACCGGTATTGACCATGATTCTGGCGGCGTTCGTCCTCCGGGAAATGGTCACGGGGAAAAAAATCATCGGGGTCTGCGCCAGCGCCATCGGAGCCATTCTGCTGGTTTCCGGCAGCGGAGGGCGTGCGGCGGCCCTCCCGGGAGACAACAACCTGCTGGGGGACATTCTCTGCCTAGCTTCCCAGTGCAGCGTAGCCGTTTACTTTGTCTTCTTTAAGAACCTGATTGGCAGATACTCTCCCGTCACCCTGCTGAAATGGGTGTTTACGTATGCCGCAGCCGCCTGCCTCCCCTTCACCTTCCGGGAAGTGGGGTCCATCCACTATTCCGCCCTCCCCGCACAAACATGGCTGGGCATTGCCTACGTGGTGGCTCTGGCTACTTTTGTCAGCTATATCTGCCTGTCTTTCGCCCAGCAGAGGCTGAAACCCACCGCCGTCAGCATGTACAATTACTGCCAGCCGGTGATCGCATCATCCGTAGCGGTGATGTGGGGCATGGACCACTTCGGATGGATGAAAGTCCTCTCCGTCCTGCTGGTCTTCACAGGTGTGCTTCTGGTCACCGGAACCAGGGGGAAACGGGCCGTCCAGGAACAATAAACATGCCATTCCTCCGGATTTCCGCCGCCACGCCCTGCCGGAAAGGCAAAACAATTCCTCTCTTCGCCGTCAACATGCGGTCCAATGCCGGCTCACCTCACGGCACGCCATGCGCCGCCCCGTTAATCATGAAAAAATAGATGGGAAATCCCGCCATCCTGATGTAGCATTCCCAGGTAATCTTCCGCTTTCCCCCTTGCCGGGGGATCCTGCTTCCCTGCCATGAACCGATTCTTTCTATCCTGGGACAAACCGGCCTGCCGGGCTGTGGCGGAACGCCTGCTTTCCCTGGAAAATGACTTCCACCGGCATCTGGTGCTGGTTCCCACACGGGAATCCGGGAGACAGCTGAGGGAATTTCTCGCCTCCATTTCCCGTACACAGGCAATCTTTGCTCCCCAGGTCATTCCGGCAGACCAGTTCCTCCGGATGGAAGAAAAGGAAGAAACGGCGTCCGCTCCGGAAGAACTGGCCGGGTGGCTCCTAGCCCTGGGGAAAACGCCTCACCGCCTTTATCCCCGCCTGTTTCCACGCGCCATGCCGGAGGATTTTTCCAGCATGCTGGAAATGGCCGGCAGCCTGCAAAACCTGAGGCACGCCATGGCGAACCAGGGCATTTCCTGCATCATGGCCCACCATGCCTGTGCGGGCAGAGACGAACGCTGGACGGACATGGAAAGGCTGGAAGAACAATGCACGCAACAACTGGAAAGCTGGAAGCTTGAAAACAGAACCTCCATGAAGGCGGAAGCCCCGCCCCGGCTGCTGAACTCCCTGAGGGAAACAGGTGGAAATATTATTCTGGCCTGCGCAGCGGAGGTTCCGGCCCCTCTGCGCCATGCCCTCCGGCATGCGGAAAGCAATGGCGTACCCGTCCAGATATGGATCCACGCGCCGGAGGAAGAAGCCGCCTCCTTTGATTCCTGGGGATGCCCTCTGCCGGAAGAGTGGTCCCGGCGCCCCATCAAAATCCGCGACGATCAAATCAAAATTGCGGCCAATCCGGCACGGCTGGCTGAAGAAACGTGCCGCATCATCGCCCGCACAGCGGAAGGAGAAACACCGGACATCGCCCTGGGCGTTTGCGATCCTGACATGAACGTCGCCCTGGACGCAGCCCTGCGCCAATACGGCTGGGGCCTCCACAATCCGGAAGGGAAGCCTTTTGCCGGAAGCGGCGTCATGGACCTGCTCCGCAATCTCCAGCGGGCGCTGGAGGAAAAAGGGACGGCGCGCCCCGTCTATTCCCTGGCGCGCTCCTCCCTGCTCTGCGCCTCCCTGGGGATAAGGAATCAGCAGAGTTGCTGCGCCGCGCTGGACAAAATCCAGCAGAAATACCTTCCGGAAACGGAAGAATACCTGCTTTCCAGGCTGAAAGAGGCTTATCCCGAAGCCTTTCCTTCCATCCAGGCCATTCTGGAATGGCGGAACCGGATGGCGGAACCGGGAATGCTGGGGGAACGGCTGATGGAATGGTTCCCGGCCCTGGCAACCATCTATGGCCCGGAGACGGAAGCCATGGAAATGTTCCATTCCTGCCTTTCCGGACTCATGCGTCTGCAACAGCGCTCCACCGCGTTTTCCAGCCCGGAGGCGGCTCTTCTGCTCCTGATGAAATGCCTCCAGCCGCTGCGCGTCAGAAACAGGAGAAAAGCTCATGCGGCGCTGGATTCCCTGGGCTGGATGGAAGTTCACTTCCGCCCGGAAAAAAACCTCATTCTAACGGGACTAAACGAAGGGACCGTACCGGAAGGAGGCGTTTCCGACCAGTTCATGCCGGAGGAACTACGGGAAACCCTGGGCATTGATTCCTTTAACCGGAAGAAAGCCCGGGACAGTTTTCTGCTGACCGCCCTGCTCCATTCCCGCGAACGGGAAGGCAGCCTCACCATCCTTCTCTCCCGGACCAGCAGCAGGAATGATCCTCTGACCCCATCCTCCCTGCTCATGCGCTGCCCGGAGGCGGAGCTGCCGCACCGCGTAGAACTGCTTTTCCAGGAAATCAGCGATGCGCCCGCACCCCTGCCCTACCAGCGAGGAAACTGGCACCTCCAACCCGAGGAAGGCTGGAAGACCGCTGCGGACATCGGCGCGATGGCGCCCGGCTACAAAAACCCGTGGAAGGAAAGAGGGAAGCCCTTCTCCCCTCCGTCCTCAAAAGGTTCCTGTCCTGCCCCATGCGTTTCTGGACGCAGGAGGCTCTGCACATGAATGAGGAAGAATTCCTGCCGGACAAAGAAGATATGGCCGCCAATGAACTGGGCACCATGCTGCACGACGTGCTGGAATGCTTCTGCCGGGAACACGCCGTCCTGAAAGACGGCATGAACGCAGCTTCCCTTCAGGCCGCCATCACGGAAATACTGGAACAAACCTTCCGGAAACAATACGGCCCCTCCCCCCTCATGCCCCTGCTGCTGCAAAAACGCTCCATGGAACAGAGGCTTTCCGTTTACGCCGTTCAGCACTTGCAGGCCCTTCAGGAAGGATGGTCCTGCATTGCCTTTGAGCGTCAGGTAGAGAACTGGACACTGGGCGGCTTCCCCATGAAATTCCGTATTGACCGTATTGACCGCCATGCGGACGGGCGCATACGGGTCATTGACTACAAAACCGGAGCGGCCTCCTCCTGTGAAAAAAAGCATCTAGAACCGCTCGGACGGCCGGACGCCCTGTCCCTGCTTTCCCCAGCCCTGCATCCCTACACCAAACGACGGAAAAACGGGAAGCTGGCGCACGCGCGCTGGAAAGACCTGCAGCTTCCCGTTTATGTGCTGTGGGCCTCGGAAACCTACGGCGGCGCTCCCTCAGCGGCCTATTACAACCTTCCCGCCAATCCCATGGATATCGGAATCTCCTCCTGGGACACCCTCCACGACACCATGCCCGGATATGAGGAATGCGCGCTGGACAGCGCCCGTTCCTGGGCGGTGGAACTGATGAAGCTTCTTTATGAAGGCCGCGGGCTCATCACCGCGGAGGAACTGGGCTGGCCACCGCCCTCTTATGACGTATTCAAGGACCTGATGACTTCCCGGAGGGAAAGCCTGCAGGATCTTTTGGGCCTCCGCCTCACCCCCCACCTGCCTTTCTAAGATGCCGCCCCTGACCAACATGCTGATCTCCGCTTCCGCCGGAACGGGAAAAACCTACCAGCTCTCCCTGCGTTTCCTGGGGTTGCTGGCGCTGAACGGCGGCAACCACCCCGAACGCCTCATCGCCATTACGTTCACCCGAAAAGCGGCGGGAGAATTCAAGGACCGCATTCTGACAGACCTGGCCGCGGGGGCCACGGATGAGGCAGGCGCGGCGCGGCTGAAAGAACGGCTATGGGCGGTTATCAAAGGAACGGACGGGGAACCCGGTCTCTGGCCCGGCGCTCCGGAGGCATGGAAGGAGGAAAACCTGCATCGGGAACGCTTCCTCCATTTACTGCACATTCTGGTGCAGAATTTGGCGCGGCTCAACCTCTGCACCATTGACAGCCTGTTTGCCCAGATTGCCTCCGCCAGCGCCTTTGAACTGGGAGTCAGCGGCTTCAGCATGATTGACCCCACGGCGGAGAAACTGGCGCGCCGTGAAGCCCTGCTCTCCCTGTACCGGGAATGCTCCGTAAACAGGGAGCGAAGGAAGGACTTTGAAGATGCCTTCCTTTCCGGGGCGGATTCTGACGCGGAAGCCGCGGACGCGGAGAATTCCATGATGCGCCGCCTGAGCACCTATCACGAACTTTTTCTGGATGTGCCGGATGCCGGGATGTGGGGAAACCCCGTCACACTGGGCTTCACACTGGAGGAGCTAGCGCCTCCCGTTCCCCTGGAACAATTTGACTCCGTACTGCATTCCCTGGTTTTCCAGGTTCAGCAAACTCCTGCGCCGGAAGGGAAAAACGGCGTAAAAAACAAAGAACTGTTCCTGCGCTTCCTGAACGGATTTTCCCAATACGCCAGGCTGGGCCGCGTGCGCTTCCGCACAGAGGGAGGTTCCCCCTGGGCCATTACCGTGGAAGAGGCGCGGGAAAAATTCCGGGATTTCTGGACGCCTGCTCTGGAAAAACTCATCCAAAGCTGGCTGCGCATGGAAGCCCTGCACACGCTGCGCCGCACACGCGCCACGCACGGACTGATGCTCCTGTTTGAGGGCAAATACTCCTCCCTGGTCCGCAACAGGGGGAGGTTCCTGTTCCACGACGTTACGCGCATGCTGGGAGGGGGCACCATTACGCCGGAACTTAAACGGGATCTGCAATACCGCATGTACTGCCGTTACGACCATTGGATGCTGGATGAATTCCAGGATACGTCCCAGCCCCAATGGCGCGTCATCAAGCCTTTCCTGGATGATCTGGCGGAATCCAAGGCCGGAAATGAAGGCAGCATTTTCGTGGTGGGGGACATCAAGCAGAGCGTGTACCAGTGGCGCGGCGGAGACCCGGAGCTGTTCCGCTCCGTTTCTTCACAGCTTCAACTGGAACAACGCGGCATGTCCACTTCCTACCGCTCCGTCCAGCCTGTGCTGGATCTGGTCAACGATATTTGCGACTATGCCCGGACAGCGCCCGGGTGCGAACCCGCCGCCCTGGAACAATGGGGGGAATATCCGGAGCACCGGTGCGCCCCCCATCTGGAAGGCCGCCCCGGCGCCTCCCAAATCTGGCAGGCGCCCAAGACGGAAAACGTCTCTGCCAATGACCTGGTATGCCAGGCGGCGGCTGATATTCTGGAGCGTACAGGAGCCCTGCGCCGCGGCCTGGAAACAGCGATACTGGTCAGTACGAAGAACCAGGCTCTTGTCATCAAGGGATGGCTGACGGATCACGGCATCCCCGCAGAAGTGTGTGACGACGTTCCGGTAGGCGTGGACTCTCCGCTGGGGAAAAACCTGCTGTACTTCTTCCGCTGGCTGCTGATGCCGGGAGATCCCTTTGTCGTCGGCCTGCTCACCCACTCCCCTCTCCGGCCTCTCATCACGCCGGGATGCCCGGAAAGCATGGAGTGGAAAGAATGGCGCTTCCTGCTGGAACGGGACGGTTACGCCGCCGTCATGGAGGAACTGGAACGGCGTCTGCTCCGGGGAGGAACGGAACTGACGGACTTCCACCGCGACCGACTGGCCGTCTGGCAGAATGAGGCGGAACAGGTGGACGAACAGAGCGTTTCCCTGGATGAATGGATCAGGCGCATGGAGGACCTGACCCGGCGGGAAGATCCCGCCGCGGGAATTGTCCGCATCATGACCATCCACAAATCCAAAGGGCTGGGATTTGACATCGTCATCCTGCCCCAGATCGGCAGGGATACTCCTTTCGCAAACGCCACGCATTTGACTCACTTCGTCAAAAAAAACAGGGATGGTGGAATAGAAGGAATCGTCATCAAACCGCCCAAAGAAATCTATCAAGAAATTCCGCAATTCCGGGAACTTTACCGGGAATGGCGCGCCCGACAGCAATTTGACGGATTCTGCAAGCTGTATGTGGCGCTTACCCGGGCCAAGCGGGCTACCTACGTTATCCTCCCGTACCGGGAAGACAAGGGAGAAGAGACGGCAGATTCCATGTGGAAAGTGGTCCGTTCCTCTATCCGGTCCCTCAACCGGGGAACGGAAGACATACTTCCGGAATCCGGAGCGTCATGCCTGTACTCCCGCGGTCTTGAAGGGTGGTACGCGGAATTCCCGGAAATCATACACAAACGCGCGGAGGAAAGCGCGCTGGAATGGCCGACGCAAAAACCGTTGGCCAGAGAACGGATATCCCCCTCCGGCCTGTCGGAGGAAGCCTCCCCGCTCCGGGGAGAAAAACACGCGGGCGCAGGGAAGGCCGCCGCGCTTGGTTCCGCCGTCCATGCCGTGTTTGAACGGATTACCCGCTGGGATGATGAAAACAAGCCGGAGTGGGCTCTCCACCCTGCTACGGAGGCGGAACGCATCGTAGCGGAGTGTATGGAAATCCCATCCATCCGCGGACTTTTCACGTCTCCGGAAACGGCGCGCATCATGAAGGAACAGCGTATTGAAGCCATTGACGGGAACAACTGGATTTCCGGCATCATTGACAGGCTGATTCTTGATGACGGAGCCGCCGTCATCGTGGACTTCAAGACGGATCATGCCGAATCCCCGGAACAACTGCGCGAGCGCCACTCAAACCAATTGAATGCTTATGCCCGCATTGTGTCCAGAATCACCGGAATACCGCTGGAACGCATAACGCGCATCATTGTTTCCACTTGCTTAAAGGAAACCGTTCCCATCCAATAAGCCTTTCTTTCCGGACAAATCCGTTTCCCTGTATTTTCCCGCGCTTCACTCCTATTCCTGCTCATTTCCAGTATGGGAAAGGGGAACCCGGAAAACAGGCTGGAATAGAAATGCCCTGCCGCACAGACAGGAAGAGGAAAAACGCCAAATAAAAAAACCGCTCCGTGTGAATTAGGAGCGGCGTTGATAACAAGGCTTTGTTGCTTTCCGGATCAGGCCCTGCGGCGGCGCAGGAACAGAGCAGCAGCGCCCAGCAGGCTCAATGCTGCCGTAGCGGGTTCCGGAACCTGCGTCAGGGCAAGATAATTGAGGGCCGTCCGGCCGTAAGAGCTGGAACCATTCCCCTGAATCGTAAGGGTAAGCGTTCCGTCTTCCCCCACGACAATGTTCTCCACCGAGGAATAAAGCCCTTTATTGGCGGTAGCGCTGGAAGTTCCAGCATTTCCCGGAGTCAGAACGCCGGAATTATCTCCCGTCACGGAAGAAATTTCGGCCCAGTTCCCGCTGGCATCTGTACCGAAGCTTGTCCACACGGCATTGGAAGCATCGGCGTTTCCGATCGTCCAAGTCTGACCGGCAAACACGTCCTTGCCTGTGAAACCTCCAAAGATGGACAAGGCATATTCCCCGGCGGCAAGACCACTGAACGTTACGGTGAAATAACCGGAACCATCGGCCGTTTGCGTTAAAAGACCGTCACGAAAGGTGTCCCCCAGACTGAAAGGCATGCTGCCGTTGAAAGGATTTTTCCAATCTGCTTCTTCCTCAGCCGTCTTGGTGGTGGTATAACCGTTTTCCGATACATATCCTCCGGCCGTGCTCCACGCCAAAGAAACGCTTCCCGGCATGCTGCCCAAAGAGGCGGAGGCGTTATCATAATTCATATTGAGAGCGCCTTCCGTCGTGGCGTCACTGCGTCCGAAATCAATCTGTACCGTCGCCGCCTGTACTGCAAGCAGGGAACTCGCGATCAAAGCTAAAGAAAATAAGGATTTCTTCATGACAAAAGAGAGTAAACCGGTTCAACAATCCGGTGTCAATGGAAATCATGAAAACTTAATCATATACTACATTTATTTTTTATGGCATCAGTCATCTTCCATCAAGATGATAGAAATATATAACATGTTTAATGAGAATAAAATGGATTTTTATTGAGACAACCCGGCACTCACCGGATTGTTGATCCGCGGACATTAGCCGGTATCTAAATAAAAAAGGCCGCCCGGAAACGGATCAGTAAAACGGCAAAAAATAAGCCGTCAAGGTTCAGGAACAGCCACCCGGATGCTTTCAATCCCCAAATACCGGGCCATGGAACGATTGATAAATTCATCCGGATCCCCGCTGCTCATGCGCCACATCACGGAAACATAAGGAGCCAACGGCACGGAATCATAAGGAGGAACCGTAATGTTTTTCTTGCCTTGTTCCAATTCACGGCGGATGAACATGTTCCGTTCCTCGCACTGGCGGTGGATACGGGGAAAAGCCTTCAGATATCCGGAGCATATCCACAGGGCCGCGCCAGCCGCCGCCAGCAGCACGCAGAATGGAATCCAGCGCCTTTGCACAGCCTCCATCCATACTCCGTACAACCCCAGAATGCCCGTCATCATCAACACCGTAGCGGAAAACATGGCGTGCCATGCCGGAATCACACGTACAAAAAAGCTGATTGCCATGGCATGAGCCACCAGAATAAACAGCAGGGAGGCGCACATGCGCCGCCCGGCCTCCCCCCGCCAGATTTTCATCCCCGCTTTCACAGTCAGCAGGATCAGAGCGGCGGTGGCAACGGCCAGCAACATTTTAGGAATCGGCATGAATTCATAAAGGCGTTTACCAGTTCTGGAATAGCGCCGAAACGCTCTCCCCAGGAATGGAGAACGGCAGCGCCGCCCGCCGTTTCCGAATGAAGGCGGGCGGCATTGCCCGGAGCCAGCAGAAGAAAGGCCCCTCCCAACGCATGGAATCCCCAGCCAATGAAGAACCAGCGGGGGAGAACCATTCCCCGGCTGCGAGCGTAAAACCAGTACACGAACAGCATGCCCAGGGAAGCGGGAATCTGGTTCTCATTCGTCATGCCGGCGGCAAACGCCGTGACGCCTATCCAGAACCAGGAAAAAGGAGTGTCCCGAATCCGGGAAGTTCCTGCCCATAAGGAGCGGTACAGGCACAGGAAACCCAGCCAGATGGCGGCCGACCATGCGTAATTGGTCCCTCCGGACAGCCAGAACATCGTGATGCCCGGCCTGGATGAAGACGTAAGCAAAAGAAGCGCCCCTGCGGCAAACAGCAGCACATCCCGCCAGTTTCCGGAATTGACCCTTCTTCCCTGCGCCAGGAAAAACATCATCAACGCCAGGGAAAGAAGCACGAAGGGATTGACGGCCAGAAAAAGCCATTTTCCCGCCGTAGCCGTAAAAATAGCGAGGAATTCCCCCAGCCGGGGATTCCAGTGCATGTATGACCACCAGCACCGCTCCAGCACGGGCTGAAAGGCAAGGCGGTGGTCCGCCCCGAACACGGAATGCATCAAGCTGTCCCCGGTGAAAGGAGTCCACCAGGTAAGCAGCATGGCATACACAAGAAACGCCAGCACCACCACCCGGAACAGGAAACGCGCCGCCAGTGACTGCTTCATGGAACAGGCCGGAATAAAAACGCCGTCCGCAACTAATCCGCGACGGCCTTGAATACCGGGGTGGGCAGCTTGTCCGGCTTCTTGCCAAAGAAATCCCCCACATCCTTGAATGTCACGAACAGGAAGAACCCCATCAGCAGGAACACAAAGCCGAACTGGACGAATTCCAGGACTTTTGTATTCAGGGGCCGCCGGAAAATCAATTCAACGGCATTCATGACCACATGGCCGCCATCCACCACCGGAAGAGGCAGAATATTCAGAACTGCCAGGTTCACGTTCAACACCACGGAAAACCACAGGGCCAGCTTCCACCCTTCATCCAGAGAGAACATCTTATAAAACTGATTGGCAATGCCCACAGGTCCGGAAAGATGCTCCACTCCCACGCTGCTGCCGGGAGCTACCACCTTCGCCAGGGTATCCCCCATCCATTTCAGACTCTGCTTGATCTGCGCCCACGGAGAAGGATGGACGGTGACGTCACGGCCCACGGAACTCAGGTCCCAGCTCACGCCCAGAATAGGCTGGGCCCCTTTGAGCAGGGAACCGTCCGCACCATTGTGCCAATTCTCCGGAAGTTTCCCCTGGATATTCACCTGCCTTGCAACTCCGGCCCCGTCCGTCACATCCAGCAAGAGCGGTTCATTCTTCTTCAGCAGAACATCCAGTGCGGCAGGGTTCCAGAGGCGTTCTCCATTGGCGGCCGTAATCTTATCGCCCGGGTTCAATCCGGCCAGGGCGGCAGGAGAATTGGGGATCACTTCCCCAATCACGCAGGGCATGGCCTGCATCAACCCCACCTGACGCATGCCGGAGCGCTGCCACCAGGACGTTTCCGGAATCCGGAATCCGCAGGAAATTTCCATCTCTCCTTCATGTCCAGGTCTCTGCACCGTAAAAACCACCCGGTCATGCTCGCCCAGCATGATCAATTCCCGCACGCCTTCCATATTGCCCGCCCACTTGTCCACAGGATGGCCGTCCACTTTCACAATCTTGTCGCCGGGAAGAATGCCGGCCTGAGCCGCAGGGCTGTCCGGAGCAACAAAACCGACCGTAGTCACCCCCATCTCCACATCCGGCTTGCCCACCATCCAGACAGCCACGGCAAACAACACAGCCAGCAGAAAAGAAGCGGCAGGCCCGGCGGCGGCCACGATAATCTTGTCCAAGGGAGTAACCGGCTTCAAATCCTTGGGAAGCTCCGCACGTCCTTCAATGGCCTCCATAGGAGCCATCTGCGGCAGGGATACAAAACCTCCGGCCGGAATCCACCCCAGCCCCCACTGCACGCCGTTAACCGTTTTTTTCCAGATGGGACGGCCAAACCAGATTTGAAACCTGTCCACATACAGACCACGCCAGCGGGCAGCGAAAAAATGACCAAGTTCATGAATAAAAATCATGAAGTTAAACAACATCACCACGCCGAAAATAATGGCGATGGTGGCAAGGACGGAAAGAATGCTATCCATGGTAGTTTTTGCCGTCTAACTTACCACGGGCCTCTCCGGAGAACAAGCTTCAAAGATGTCCTAATGACAAAGTGGATGCTGATATTCCAAATGGATTTCAAAAGGTGCCTGACAGCCCAGAAAACAGCCTTTACCTTCCGGGAATTCTGAAGCCGCAAGTAAAAGACCGCGTCCCCTTTTTTTTTTCGAGCGGTGCCTCTGGGAGAGGCGGCATCATCCCGCCCCGGAACCTGGACGAATAAAAGCGCCTTTTTTACCAGGAGAAAAACCGGCGGGGCATCAAACGCCGCAGCCCGCTTTTCTGTCCGAATCCCTGAACAGCCTTTGCAATAAATGCCTCCGGAATTGGAAGCAATGATTAAAGAGCCATTGTGTTCTTAACAAAAATGCGCACTGGCGGAAACAGGATTTTTCCCAGCCGGCATGGGAAAATCGACGCTGCAATAAGAGAAACTGGCTGGCGCACTAAATGATGAACGTGCGAACACCTGCTCCATAAGGCATTTACAGGAAAATGCCAACGGCCGGAACTGTCATATCCGGACATGAAAACAGCCTCCGGAAAATTATTTCCGGAGGCTGTCGGTTAACGTTTACTGAACAGATGGAAACTCCCGCACATTCAGGCGCGGAGAGCGGCGCCATCCTTGGCTTCAATGGCCTTCTTCGCTTGAGCGAAGATAGCGTCAAAAGCCTTTTCGTCAGAGACGGCCAAATCGGCAAGAACCTTGCGGTCCAAATCGATATTGGCGGCTTTCAAGCCTTCCATAAAGCGGGAATAGGTCAGACCGCGGTCGCGGACGGCAGCGGAAATACGGGCGATCCAAAGACGGCGGAATTGTCCCTTCCGACGCTTGCGGTCGCGGTATTCATACTGCCAAGCCTTGTAAACAGCATCCTTGGCGTAGCGGAAGAGTTTGCTGCGGAAACCGCGGAAACCCTTGGCACGCAAGAGAATGCGCTTACGACGCTTGCGAGAGGCCGGTCCATTAGTGGCACGTGGCATAGCTTATTTCTATTTCTATCTTGAACAGACTGTTCTTCCTCACCTCCCTGCAGTCTCGCCTGTTCTTATCTTCTCATCGGAAGAAGGCTGCATGAAGGCCCCCCGTTCAGCGGGGGGAAAGCTCGGCATTAGTCGAGCGTTTCCGCGGTTTAGGCGAAAGGCAGGTTCTGCTTGACTGCCCAGACTTGCGTCTCGTCCACCAGAGCCACCTTGCCAAGCTGGCGCTTGCGCTTGCTGGACTTCTTCTGGAGGATGTGGCGCTTGCCCTGTTTACGGCGCAGTACCTTGCCCGTGCCGGTTACCTTGAAACGCTTGGCGACTGCCTTGCGGGTTTTATTGATACCACCTTTGCGGGTCATGGTGGAAGGAGATTACAGGCTTTTTCCAAATACGCAAGTATTTTTTATGCAAATCTTTTCTTCAGACGATGGCAAATGGGCCCTTCCTGACCATACATTGCCCGGCGCCTTTGACGCAGCCGGCTGCATCAAGAAATAAAATGGGGAACATAACCGGCAAAGGATAATCAGACAGCTACTGCTGCCAGCCTGGGAATCCTCTGTCATCCGCCATACCCTTTGCCACTTCGGCAAGTGCTTATCATGAGAAATTCTTATATATAAGAAAAGACTGGAACAAAGAGCCCTTCATATACTTCCCCATCGGTGTAAGGCCTTCTTAGAATATTTCACGTTGACAGCGGACTCCGGTCCGGAACACTGACGTCACATCAGCAGAATTCTTTAAGCAATTAACTGTTAAACCCAATATCCAAATCACCGTCAAATGACGGCCAAGAATAAGATGGACAAATATCACGAAAACAGCATGCCATCCTACCAGAAAGCTCATCCCCAATTCATCACGCCGGATATTATCCCCTGCCTTTTCCATATTCTCCACGCATCTGCCTGATTTCATCCCGAATCAAGGCGGCGCGTTCAAATTCCAAATGGGAAGCAGCCTCCTTCATTTCCGCCTCCAGCCTGGCAATGCGCTCTTCCAAACCATACCCGGCTTCATCCTCCGCTACGCGGAAGGACTCTTCATCATCCTCTGCGTACAACTTCAACTGCCCCTGTTCGGAACGGCTCACCGTCTGGGGGACAATGCCGTGTTCCCTGTTGTATTTTTCCTGAATACCCCGGCGGTAATCCGTCAGCTCAACCAGCCGTTTGATGGAATCCGTCATCACATCCGCAAACAAGACGCACTCTCCATTCAAATGCCGCGCGGCGCGGCCCGCCGTCTGCACCAGGGATGTCTCATTGCGCAAAAACCCCTCCTTGTCCGCATCCAGAATGCACACCAGGGAAACCTCCGGCAAATCCAAACCTTCCCTAAGCAGGTTAATGCCTACCAGAACGTCTATCTTCCTGGCTCTCAAAGCACGTAAAATCTCCACACGCTCAATCGCATCCACATCCGCGTGAATATAGGACACCTTCAATCCTACCCCTTTCAGGTACTCCGTCAAATCTTCCGCCGTCTTCTTGGTCAGCGTCGTGACCAGCACGCGTTCATTTTTGGCAACGCGTTCATTGCACATGGCGATCGTCTCGTCAATCTGCCCTTTCAACGGACGGATGGTAATCTTCGGCTCCAGCAGCCCGGTAGGCCGGATAATCTGCTCTACAATCAGGGGTGTAGAACGCCTGGTTGGGTCAAATTTTTCTACCGGTTCCGTGGATGGGCTGGGAGCAACGCGAATGTCCTTGGGAGAGGTAAACAAAATTCCTTTGAACCCTTCCGGAGCCTTTTCTCCGGATCTGGCGGCACGGCGCACGGGAATATACGTCTTATTATCCGCACGGCAATTTACCAGTTCAAATGGCCCCGGAGTAGCGGAAGCATACACAATCTGGTTCTGCCTTTCCATAAACTCATGGAATTTCAAAGGCCTGTTATCCAGAGCGCTGGGCAGGCGGAACCCATGCTCCACCAGAATATTTTTGCGGCTTCGGTCCCCCTCGTACATGCCTCCCAGCTGCGGCACCGCCACATGACTTTCATCAATCAGGGTCAATGAATCCTTGGGAAAGAAATCCAGCAGGGTGGATGGGGCGCTTCCGGGCAGGCGGCCGGACAAATGGCGGGAATAATTTTCAATCCCCTTGCAGAAACCCAGCTCTTCAATCAGTTCCAAATCATAATCCGTGCGCAATTTAAGCCGCTGCGCTTCCAGCAGGCGCCCATGCTTCTCAAACCAGCCTACGCGGTCCTCCAGCTCTTCCCGGATAGCCTTTAACGCCGCCGCCCTTTTCTCCGGAGCGGCCACATACTGCTTGGCCGGGAAAAAAGTGTAGCTCCCAAGCCGTTCCCTCACACGCCCGGTGGCGGAGTCAATCAAAGAAACCCGTTCCACCTCGTCGCCGAAAAACTCTACGCGGATTGCTTCACCTTCCGAATAAGCGGGAAACACCTCCACCACCTCACCGCGCACGCGGAACGTGCCGCGGGTAAAATCAAAATCCTGCCGCTCGAACAGGCGTTCCACCAGTTGCTTCAAAAACACGTCCCGGTCCATGACATCCCCCTCGCGCATGCGCAGCGTCAGGTTCCTGTAATCCTCCGGAGTGGACAGGCCGTAAATGCAGGAAACGGATGCCACCACAATCACATCCCTCCGTGTCATCAGGGAATTCATGGCATTCAGGCTCAGGCGGTCCAACTCGTCATTAATGGCGGAATCCTTTTCAATGTAGGTGTCGGAACTGGCGATATACGCCTCCGGTTGGTAATAATCGAAATAGGAAACGTAGTAATCCACCGCGTTATTCGGGAAAAAACTCTTCAGCTCCGAATGAAGCTGTGCGGCAAGCGTCTTGTTGTGGGAAATCACCAGCGTGGGCCTGTTCATCCGGGCAATCAAATTCGCCATGGTGAATGTCTTGCCGCTCCCGGTCACTCCCAGGAGCCCCTGGTGCTTGTTACCCGCCTCCAGAGACTTGAGCAGCTTGCCGATGGCCTGCTCCTGGTCTCCGGAAGGCTTGAAGGAGGAATTCAACTCAAAAGACGACATACGCAATGCCGTCAGTATATTGCTCCCGCCCCGCCGGGCTAGGACAATGTTTGACAATTTTCCCCTCCTGACCCAGTATATGCGGCATGTACATTCCCACACAGGAAGAACGGTATGCAAAAAAAGGGGTTGTTTCCCTCATCCTGTGCGTTGTAGTCCCTTCCTGCCTGTATGTCTCTCTTTTGTCCAAGCAGCTGATGATGGTACGCGGGCATGAATGGGAAGCTGTCATGAAACTCTTTCTGGCATTTACCTACCCGCTGGCGGCCCTCTTCGCCATGACGGGCATTCCGTTCTTCTGGTGGTCTGTGGGCATCTCTCTGGCGGTTCATGCCGGCATCGTCGCCTGGCTGAAAACAACGCCTCTCCTGTCCCCTAAAAAAGCCGTCTGCATCGCCCTGTGCCTGGGGATGCTGGACTTTCTGTTCGTGAAACTATTTCCTTTTCCGGCACAAATCATGGGATAAGCCTGCCCGGGAAAATATCTGGGATATTCCATTCTTTACCGGCAGACAAACCAAGACGTATTCAATGCCCCCCTTCTAATCCGGAGTAAATGTGCCTTTGGGGAACCAGACATCCGCCCATGAATGGAAAATGCCGCCAGAAAGCAGACACCCAACAGGACAGCTAACTTTCCTATGGGTTCTCACCACAGGTGCTTCCCATAAGCGCGTCAAAGGTAAAAACTCCTGTTTAATCTTGAACGCCAGAGCCTGGTATGGCAGAGTGCGTCCGCCCATTCGTTGCGCCTGTGGCGAAATTGGTAGACGCGCCAGACTTAGGATCTGGTGCCGAAAGGCGTACAGGTTCGAGTCCTGCCAGGCGCACCATTTCATAATCCTCTTTAAACGAATAGTTTGAAGAGGGTTTCTTTTGAGTGTTGCAATAGATGCAAATTTCATAAAACGCCCCCAATCTGTGTACAAAGTGTGTACACTTTCAGGCTGTTTATAGCCTTATTTCATAAGCTATTTCTGTCATACGATTCACACAATGAACGGCACATTTGGCCGCTTTGTAAAACGGAAATCTTGTGAGTTATATATAATCGATGCAATGCCAATATATTGCGTTAATTTATGTCTATCTATACACTCCACCGTCAGGTGAGGCAACTGGATAAAACGTTCTGCGGCAATGGCGGGAAGTATTCGACTGGAGATGTTTTATTCTCAGGCCAGGGGAAACGAATCGTTCTGCATACCCCTATTGCGGAAGGCGGCGAAGGATCGGTCTTTACCGTTCATCTGCCATCAGAAACAACTCTCGTTGCCAAGCTCTATCATCCAGCGCAACGGATGCGTTGGCGAGAGCAGAAGCTTCGGTTGATATGTTCCCGGCCTATTCGTTCTCCGTGCGTGGCGTGGCCTCGTGCTATGCTGTACGACGAACTACGACGCTTTGTCGGCGTACTGATTCCCCGGGTGGACGGTGTTCCTCTCGGGGCATTTACTTCTCATGCGGAACTGCTGAAGAAACAGTTTCCATTATGGACTCGATACGACCTCATCAAACTGTGCCTGCATTTGGCTGAATCAGTCCACACGCTGCACCGTCATGGCGTTATCCTGGGTGATCTACATCCAGGCAATGTGATAGTGTCAGACAATGACTCCGTCTGCTGGGTAGATGTCGACAGTATGCAGATCGAAGACTATCCCTGTACTGTCGGCACGGAACGGTTCCGGGCTCCGGAGCTCCACGGCAATTACGGAGGTTTCCTCCGCACCTGCAGTCACGATGCCTACGCCCTGTCCGTCCTGCTCTTCATGACGCTGACGCTCGGTCTGTCTCCGTTCTCCCGACAAGGGGAAGAAGGAGACATGCGGGAATCCGCCAGAAAGGGAGAACCGCCGTATGCGTTTGCTTCGTACAAGCCACCTGCGGGAATCTACCCGCCCGATACCCCCGGACGCTATGTCTGGTCGTATCTCCCACGCAAGCTCCGCGATGATCTCGGTCACAATCTTACCTGTGTCCAGCGTCGCGATTTGCGTCCACGCGTCATGCCGGGGTATCTGGCGCGTTGTTTGCAGCAATACCTCAGGGATATGGAACCGGGTGGTAGGAGGAATCATCCCATGTATCGGGATCTTCTGCACGACAGTTCCTGCCCACCCCCCAGTTTGCTGGAGAAGATGACACCCAACATCTGCTCAGACTGCGGTATTCGCTTCCGGGAGGCTCCTGACGATGTCGCACGGCGTTTACGGCAATCTCATGCCCGTCCCCTGTGCAGGCTCTGCATCAGGCGTCGTAGCGCATTGAATCAGTCATCCCGGAATCCTACCATCAACCATTAACAAAAACCATAATGTCTACATCATCAACACACCCAACCAGACAGGAACAACTCGCCGCCATGCGCGAGTTCAGCAACAACACCAACGCCCGGCTTCCCGTTCTCTTCCTGCTGGATACCAGCAGCAGTATGAACGGTATTATCCGGGGCGACAACCAACACATCGTCCGTCAGGAATACGCTGACGGGATCAACTGGAATATCGTCACGGGAGATAACATGGTCACCCGGATGGATGAGCTCAATACTGGTCTTCAGCGGTTCGTCAGCGACATTCTTGCCGATCCTCTGGCCAAGCTGGCCGCCGACGTAGCGGTGATCACATTCGCCCGGACGGTGGCGACGGTGAAGGAGTTCGGTCCGATCCGGGAATCTGACACAGGCCTGAAGATCTCCACGTCACAGGAGAATGAAACGTTCCTTGGCGAAGCCGTCGAACTGGCTTTGTCTGAACTTGACAGTCGTAAACGTACCTATCGGGCACACGGGGTGGAATACTACCAACCCTGGCTCGTCGTGATGACGGACGGGGTTCCGACCAGCGCCCGGCACCGGGAGCTGGAGGGACGATTGAAGGAACTGATGGCTGCCCGCAAGCTCAGTGTGTTCGTCTTCGGTATCGGCCGTGCCGATCTGTCGGAGCTTTGCAGCATCAGCCCGGGGCGTCCTCCCATGCGGGTCAATGATCAGAAGTTCCCGGAACTGTTCGCATGGCTGAGCCGGAGCGTCCGCATGGCCAGTATGTCCATGCCGGGAGACGGGGTATCGTTGACTCCTCTCCCGGATGACATGTGGCAGGTGTAGGACTGGCAACATCAGGAAGTCTCTCCCATGAGGGGCTTTCTTTTAGTTGAGATACTGATATATAGTTAATATTCCCGAAATTATCCCTATGATCAAACCTATAAGCCTAAACCAAAAATTAGATAATAAATTTCTGATGCCATAAAAGAAACCTCCATGTTTACGCCAGTAAGAAGCTTGTGTATGTAGTTTATCTAATTCTGCCTGCTTCGCGATAGCACCGATACATGCAGTTTTTCTTTGTACAGAAAGATTTATTTCTTTCCACTGTAGGTTTTGAAATTTCTGCGGTTCCAATGCTCCCGGAATCAGATCTTTTGTACTTATATCTTTATTCAAAAGTAGAAGGGTTGATAACTGTCCGTAAATTATAATATCATTTTCTGTATGTAATTTATGTGGAGAAAATTTGTCTCCATATATGCCACAAAGAATACCAACAAGATTATATTTATGGTTATCTTTTATTACTGTCGGCGTAATATTAAGAGTTTGCGCTCGGTGCTCTAAGGCATAAAATCCATATGTATCGCTATTCATATTCCAATGAAGCCAATCATGTTCTGGGAATTTTTTTATATATCTAAAAAATGAACGAAGCATATGTTTTTCAAATTCTTCAATACAATTTAAATCCAATGTTGGATCTCGATGAAGTTTTTCTGCGGAATGCAATAAGGAAAATATTCGATTACTTCCTGTTTTTACATTTCTTATTGAAATAGCAATAACATTTGGAGTCTTCGTACTATTTTCGCTAGTAAAACTTAAGCACGCATAATGAATAGCTAATGTTGTATTATTTTTCAATAAAGCACTAAGTATTTCTTTTGATTCTTTAATTGATTTGTAAGTGTTTTTCATTTTTTAAAAAATAATTCAATCTAACTCATAATATATTATATCTTTAATATTCATAAATAAATTTTTTGTTCTAGTGTCTTGTATTCTTTTCGATACTATCTTTGATCATAGCGAGTAACAATTCTCCTTTCTCGCATATGAGGTAACTACATTTTCCGTAACGTTTGCCGGAAAATGAATATTACTATTCCGTATCGTAATCAAGTTCCTGGTTCAACACCTCCATGCATCGGGCATAGCTGTAAATCTTGTCCCGCTTCTTTCCTGTTATTTCCGAAACGATGTACAGCTCCTGAAGACGAGCCAAACCGCTGTTAACGGTGGCGGGGCTCAGGCCGGTTTCCGCAACAATGTATTTGCTGTCGGCAATCAGCTTTCGTGTAAAACATTCGAAAATAAGCAATGTCGTTGCCGAGGAACGGCCTGTTTGTTCGATGATCTTCCGGTCATCGGATATTTGCCGGGCAATCTGTCTGGCGGTCGTCACGGCCTGCCGGGATGTCAGTGTTACGGCTTCGAGGAAATAGGAGAGCCACGCTTCCCAGTCCCCTGTTGATCTTACGTCGCTGAGAAGACGGTAGTATTCCTGGCGGTGGACTTTGAAGAACAGGCTGAGGTATAGAATTGGGGCTTTCAGGATGCCGGAATCACAAAGCATCAGGGTGATCAGCAAACGTCCCAAGCGACCATTTCCGTCAAGGAATGGGTGAATGGTCTCGAACTGCACATGCACCAACGCCGCCTTGATGAGAACGGGCAATGGGTGCGCGGGATCATGAATAAACAGTTCCAGCTTACCCATGCATTCCATAACCCGGTGAGGAGGAGGCGGCACAAAAACGGCATTGCCCGGCCTTGTTCCGCCGATCCAGTTCTGGCTTGTACGAAACTCTCCCGGATTCTTGCCTTCTCCCCGGCCCTTTCTTAGCAAGACTTCGTGCATCTCCCTGATCAACCGCAACGACAGGGGCAGGCCTTCCCGGATCTTGTCCAGGCCGTACTGCATGGCGGCAACGTAATTGCTGACTTCCGTGACATCTTCCAGGGGAACTCCGGGAATCCCATCCATTTCCGACACCAACAAGTCCGACAGTGAAGACTGGGTGCCTTCAATTCTTGACGACAAGACGGCTTCCTTGCGGACGTAGGAATACAACAGAAGTGAATAGTCCGGCAAAAGAGAGGTCAGGGAATTGAGTTCACCGACCGCAATCAGAGCCTGGTCATGCGATTGCTGCAATTCGGGACTGATATCTATTCCCGGGACGGGCGGCAACGGCGAAGGAATAAACGCCTTCACCTGTTCTCCCGCTACCGCCGTAATCTCGTAGTCTCCCGTATGCTCCCTTTTCATATGGCTATGATTAACCTAAAATAACCTGCTTGTCTATTTCAAGTTTATGCGTTTTCATAAAATAGCGGCTGTAGTTATTTCAAGAAATCTTCTCATCGGAATGATGCCTCTTGATGAAAGTCGTCGGACGATGTGAGCTTTGAGCTTTGCATGCATGCCGGTTTTGCTATGCTCCATTGGGCTTGTTGTTCCAGAATGACTGCTGTTATTCGGGTTGCAATATGGATTGATCGAAAAGAAGACAAGGTATGACCCATCTGCCGACAGAAGATGAAACCCCGGTTCCCGGAGAGCTGTTATTGTATACTTCTCCGGATGGCAACATCCGTCTGGATCTTCGCATCCATGATGAGACGTTGTGGATGACCCAGCAGATGATGGCCGAGCTGTTTCAGACAAGTAAACAGAACATCGGACAACATATTGCGAATATCCTGCAAGAAGGTGAGCTTCAAGAGGATGGAACTGTAAAGAAATTCTTTACAGTTCGATTGGAGGGGGAACGACAGGTGAAACGTTCTGTCATCTTCTACAACCTCGACATGATCATTTCCGTCGGTTACCGGGTAAATAGCATACGGGGCACTCAATTTCGCATATGGGCGACCCAGCGTCTGAAGGAATACATGATCAAGGGGTTTGCCATTGATGACGAACGCTTGAAGAATCCGTCGATTCCTGGAACAACACCGTTGCCGGACTACTTTGATGAATTGCTCGAGCGTATTCGGGACATTCGTGCCAGCGAACGGCGCATGTACCTGCGCATCAAGGATGTTTTTGCCATGGCGGCTGACTATATACCGTCCGGAAAGGAAACGACGGAGTTTTTCAGCTCGATTCAGAACAAACTGCACTATGCCATTACCGGTCATAGTGCCGCAGAATTGATGATGATGCGGGCTAACGCATCAGCGCCCAACATGGGGTTGACCAACTGGGCTGGCGACCGAATCCATATCAGCGACGTTACGGTCGCAAAGAACTACCTTAATGAGGAAGAAATCAGCGATTTCAATCGTTTGACCTCCCTGTGCCTGGACTTTGTCGAGGATCAGGCAAAGAACCGCCGTGAGATATTCCTGCATGAGTGGGAAGACAAGCTTAACGAACTGCTTCGTCTCATGGGAAGGCGTGTACTGAAAGGCAAGGGGCAACGGTCAAAGAAGCAGGCTCAAGAGCATGTCCGGGGACAATACCGACTTTATGAGGAACGCCGCAGGCTGAAAACGGAACGTCAGGCGGAACAGGACTATGTGAAAGAACTGGAGCGAGATATCAAAAAGCTGGAGAACAAGAAGGGACACAAGCCATCTTCAAATCCAGGTCGTTAAAAGTTTTTGGATATGCTCTAGTTTTTTCTCCAGGGTATTGACTGCATGTCGTTCTCTCCATTTGACTCCCCTCCAGGCCTCCCGCCAATAGAGAAGAAACGCTCCTGGACAAAACAGTTTCTCGTTTACCCGTTCCTTGGAGGGCTTTCTTTTTGCCGTGATTATCTTATGGAAAACCCTACAACTCGATGGCTTTATAGCTCAATTGTTTCTTTTTTTTGAGTCACCGGATACAACTTTTTTTCGAGAGGGGTGAGATCCAGTGTGATAGTTACCTTTGTAGGGAAATCATCTTGCCACTTGATGTCAAATTCGTAGTTGAGGTTCATATCCTCTTTGCTAAAGGCCCCTTTGGGGAATCCCTTGCAATAGTTGATCCGATGGGTAGGTTCCCATAGGTATTCCAACAGAGCTATGGGGAAGTCATTAAGAAAGTTACAGGGGAGACCGTTGGGTAGTGTTGTCCATTTGGAATAAATCCCCTGGCTTAACGGCAACCAAAATCCAGGGAAGGCCTGTTGGCTGTTTTGATCGACGTAGAATCCTTTGAGCATACCCAGTAACATGAGGAATCTCGTAGCTTTCTTATCATGGTAAGTATAGGCAGAAACATGTTGATAATACTGTTTCAACATGGATTGTCCATCGTACTGGTAATTGCTTCCTTTTGATGGGGTGAAATAGTTTTCGTCCTGACTCAGCCAGAGAAACGACAGGTTCGTCTCATTGGTTATTTTTTTAGGATATTTCCATTGTGAAATAGGTAAAAGATGGGCTCGCGCAGTTAGCCAATCGTTGACCTCTTTGTCATCTATCGTCATGTTGTGACCGATATTGACTGTGTAGATGACTTTTAACCCATCGAATTGAAGGATGGCGCCAGGCTTGAGGCTTTTAGTGGAATATGAAGCAAAACCATTATCGGAGAAGGAAGGATGGATTTCCTTTTCAATCGAGGGAGGGCTAGCTACAGACGCTTTTTCTTCCTCCTTTTGGAGTAACTCATTGGATCGCTTTTGCACTTGATCCAACAGGGAAAGCTCCTGTTCGGTGCGTTTGTCATGGATCTTTTCGTTCAAGCCGTCCAAAAGAATATTCATTTCCACGAGAGGATCATTACATTCTTTGTAAATTCGGTCTTCCATGGCGGGAAGGAGGGCTTCTTCTTCCATGTTGGCGGCAGGATAGGTTTCGATGACGTGACCGGTTATTTGAGCCAGAGGGAGGATGAGCTCATTGAGGAATTTGGTGGATAGTGTCTGGTGTGCTGTGGCCCATTTATTACACAAAGCCTCATATCGTTTGCTGATGGCGACTGAATAGGAAGAGGCCTCATGATGTGTGGCAATAGTTGGAATTTTCTTTTCCAACTCTTGTTTTAACTCATCTAATTCCTTAAAGCACTCGGATTGAATAGTATGAGCCTTTTGTGTAAATTCAGGGAACCGGGAGAGATAATCATCCAGCTTATAATGGGCACGTACTTTTTAGTAAAGTGCATCCTTGAGTTCCTTTGGCGACTTTGAGGCTGGATCTGTTTTTCCCATGGCTGCTTCGTGCGTCTTCGGCAAGGCGTTTATTGGCTGGGAGGATTGTATGGTCCCCCATATTCCCCAGGCGGCAACGCCAACCAGTAAGACAACGACAGCTGCGATTAGCAAGCGTGTGAGAAGAACCAATCTGGGTGATGTTCTGAGCGGCTTCCCCTGTTGCAGCCATTCTTTCCACTCCCCGGCGGCCTGGCAACGTTCTTGAGGCTTGAGCCGCAGATTCCGGTCGATGGATGTCAGTAGTTCCCGAGGACATGGCAGGGGAAGCGTCATGCCTGGAAAGGGGACGACATCATCCTGCATCAGTCGCCGATCAGCTGGCTCTACCGGGATGCTGGAGATCAGTCCATACCAGGTAGCGGCCAGGGCGTAGAGATCCGTCCATGGGCCAATCTCTCCCTTTCCCGTGATTTGTTCCGGGGAGGCGTAGGCGTACGAGAACTCTCCCTGTGTAACTGTGCAGGTCACTTCCGGCTTGTTGAGCGCCGCACCAAAGTCGATCAACACAGGCAGCTCCCGTTCGTCAAAGAGGATGTTGCCGGGCTTGATATCGCGGTGGTAGATCCCCCTGCCATGCAGATAATCCAGGCCATCCAGCACCATAAGTAGCCACTCCCGGGCTTGATCCGCAGAAATGGTTTTTCCTCCTGTGGCGGCTTCGTCCATACGCTCCCGCAGGGAACCTCCTTCCAGCCACGGCATCACATAGAAGATACTGCCATGGGATTCGAAGACATCGTAGACCCGGACGATTCGTTCGTGGTTCAGGGAAGCCAGGGTCTGTGCTTCCTTGCGGAGGGAATCCATGGCTGCCCGGTAGGTGTGCCGGGGTGCGTGCGGTAACGGGATAATCTCTCCCGTATTCGAATCCCGACTGCACAGCCCCAGAGGGAAGCATTCCTTGAGAACGATATTGCGTCTGAGCTGATTGTCCCAGGCAATGTAGGTGATGCCGAAACCTCCCCGGCCCAGTACCTTGAGAAGTTTGTAATTACCGAGCAAGGTTCCCGGAGGGAGAGCAAAGTCGGGAGCTTCCATAAGCTCAGGCAAGCGGGGGATTGCCGAGCCTCGGCACTTCGTCGGCCAGAAATTCCTTCAAGGTCTTGCCCTGGGAGAAAGCCTTCTTCTCAAGAACCTTGCGGGTATCCGGATCAAGCTTCAGGGTAATCAACGTTTCCTCTTCCACCTGCACCCGGCTTGGGAGAGTCAGCGGGAGCTGTTTGATCAATTCCCGGATGATGTGTTCCTTGGCGGCGGGAATGGGTTTCTGAGCCATCCAGTTACGGACGGTCGCTTCCGTCACGAAACATCGTTCGGCGAGCCATGCGTAGTCGAAGTTGTTGGCCTTGAGCCACAGCTTGACGTTCATTTTCAGCTCATCCTGATTCACTCCTGCCATGCTTCGGAATGTATCACTATCGCTCAGTAATGGCAATATGGTTATACAACATTCCTCTTTTTGAGATTAAAGTGAGATTTTTACGTTGACTAAAATCGTAAAAAGGAGATATACAGGCAATGTAAACGAGATGCCAGCAATGAAAAGTATCATCCAGTTCACCTGCCCTCAATGCGGAGGTCACCAACTGATGCTCGTCGAACGGGCCATGCATCGTTATGTCGTCCAGAGTCTGGAGGCTGACAGGCAGGGAGGACTGGTTGTCGGGCACAAGGTTCTGGTGGACGATTTGTGCGGGGAGCCGCTGGGGTATCGCTGTGCGGACTGTCGACACCCGGATTGCCATAATCATGATTCATCGGAAGGGTTTCAATGGTATTCTCTGGAAGAGGTGCAAAGCGCCGGGGCCATTGTCTGGCCGGGCGGGATGGAGACGGTAGAGCACCGGTGCATGGTTTGTTTCCCCGACGGGAAGATGATCCCGGTGATCGTCGAGGTCTCTCATCCCGGATCTCTCAGCGAGAAGGAGCGCCGATTTGTACTGGAACGAGAACGGGCCACCCATGGCATCCTGATCAGTCAGTCGGACTCCGGTATTCGAACATTGGCCTGCCGCAACTGGAAGCGGGTCAAAAAAAGTATGTTCTGCAACCATCTTCGTCCATTCTGGAGTAAGCCGGATTTTGTGGCTCCGGTTCAACAGCTACATAAACGAAAGGAAACAACATGAAGAAATACATTACAGGCGGCATTGCTGCACTTATTACGTTGACGGCTATTTGCATGATGACTGGTCAGTCACAGACCTCCTCCCATCAGCAATCTGTGGGGGACGCCATTTGCCATCAGCAGAATCAGGGAGTGATCGTTTGTCCGGGGTGCCAGGGCAAGGGTAATATCGGAGGGCAGAAATGCCAGCGCTGTAAGGGCCGTGGCATTCTCAAGTCGAACGGTATGCCTCTTTAAGAGGCATTAGTGAGAAAGGTATTGCTTCTAACTCCAAATGATACCTTTCGCATCCTCTTTTTACATACTAATCGCATAACAATCATCGAAATATATGGATAGTAAACAATATTATATCACCCTCCCGGATCAAACACAGAAAGGGCCATATGATGAAAAAGATCTCATTACCCGGTATCAAGCGGGTAAATACCCAAAAAGGCACGCTTGTATGGCATGAGGGAATGGATAGCTGGATACTCATTGAAACAATGATGCAGAACGTAGAGAGAATAACAAATGATGAGAGGAGAATTACCGATTGCAAACCGAATACACCTCCTCTTCCTGCCGCTATTCCTCCCGTTCCAAATCCTACCAATAAAAGAAGCAATGTGACAGCAGGTGTGTTCGCAATAGTATTAGGACCGCTAGGTGTTCATAAATTTTACAATGGAAGCTGGGGGCTAGGCATTATTTATTTGGCATTGTGTATTATATTTCTAATTGTCTCATTCGTCGGCAATGTCTTAATTAGTTCGAATAGCGATTTTGCTCCACTAGGACTCATCGCTCTTCCTTTTGTATTATTACACTGGATAATTGTCATATCTTCTATCATCGAAGGAATCATGTACTTAACAAACGTACAGAAATACAATCTAAAGTACAATGAGACACCGCCTGCTCCGATGAAGTAGTAGATATGTATTTGATAATACGAATTAATACATAAATATGAATTCTAAGATATATCGAATCGATCGCATTGCCGTTCTTGCGTTGATTCCCACCTTACTTTTTCTCTCATGTGGGAAAACCGATAATCCCGAAGCCAATAAAAGAGATTCGAAAGGAAATACGGTTCTCATGAAGGCAGTCAAAGAGGGGAACATCGATTGGGTGACGAAATTGATCAAGGACGGAGCGCGTGTAGATGCGAAGGGAGAAGATGGGAAGACGGCTCTAATATGGGCTGTTGATAGCAGGCATACGGAATGCGTGAAAGCATTGATAGACGCCGGGGCAGACCTCAACATGGAAGCTAAGAATGGGGATACGGCTCTCATATTGGCTGCTAATAGAGGATATACAGATTGTGTAAAAGTATTGCTGAAAGCCGGGGCAGATGTAAACGGAAAGAATAAAAAAGGAGAAATGCCTCTCACGGAAGCTGCCTATAATGGACGTACAGACAGTGTGAAAGCATTGCTGGAAGCAGGAGCAAACGTGAATGCCCAGGATAAGGATGGAAGAACAGCTCTCATGTGGGCTACTGAGGATAAGTATCCGGACTGTGTGAAAACATTACTGGAAGCTGGTGCAGACGTAAACGTGAAGGATAAAGATGGAAAAACGGCTTTAATGAGGTCTACTTATAATGAGCTTACAGACAGTGTGAAAGCATTGCTGGGAGCGGGAGCAAACGTGAATGTTAAGGATAATGACGGGCGTACGGCTCTCATGTATGCGATTGGTCCTTATTCTGGCCATGACCGTGGAGAATGCATGAAAGAGTTGTTAGCGGCTGGGGTAAATGTGAATATGAAAGATAAGGAAGGGAACACGGCTCTCATGCTGGCTACCAGACATAACTGTACGAAATGCGAGAAATTGCTACGGGAAGCCGGGGCCAAAGAGTAGCGTTGGAATAATTTCTACTCTATTATCATGAAAGAAGCTAAACAACCGTGGCCCCGGAGTGCGAAGATCACTGTGTGGGTGTTAGGTATCATTATCGCCGCTTCTGCTATTGTTAATATCATTACTATTTCGCAATGGTATGGGCCATATCAGAAGTGGTCTGACAAGTGTGATTCGGTAAAATACTTGCCGATAGAAGAACTGCCAAAAGAGGAGGACATTCCTGTGAAAACACATACCTTAACCTTGGAATGGCAGCTTGAGTCCGTATTCCTAGAAGCGTTCATGACTCGCATGCGTCCTGAACTTGAGAAGAAGATATTTGTATACGGACCTGAGTGTCGTATGACAGTATCACCGGTAAGGTTTCGGAAGTTGCCTAATGGGGACCGTATAGCCATAACTCGCAATGGAAGTATGGTGTACCGTGGGAGGCTTCTTACGGAAAATGGAGCTGATTTGCTGGAGGCACACATGCAAAGGTATAAAGCCGCAACGTCAAATCCCTGGCGTTACGGTTTTCTCAGCAAATAAACACTACTCCCGGTCTCACGCAGAGGCCGAGAGTAGCCTTCTATTTTATCTCTTGAGTGTCCGTATGATCACTCATAAAATATGGACATAAATTATTTCAGAAAGCTTGCATCCACTGCTTCCAGTAATCTGAGCGGAACTTATATTGGGCAGATTCCTCAAGTCGAGAAAGATCCAAAATTCGCCGGGTCTGTGGCAAACGCGAGTGACTTGGAATAACAGATTTCCCATGTTTTCTCTCTTGATCCTCGACAAAAAACGCCCCTTCACCAATAAGCAAAGGGGCGATGGATTGAGATGAAATCACGAATTAACCTCTGGGTGGATAAGGATCGTTTCCATGACTGTCTCTCCATTGGATTTTGCCATCTTTTCCGTGACTGAAGAGCTCTCCTCCTTCACGTTTGGATAACCCTCTTCCTTTATCAATGGCTTCCTGTTTCGTCGAAGTTGTGAAAGAAGGACGAGTTGCTCCTTCTCTCTTGCCCTGCCATCCTCCACTTGGAGAAGGCACTACATGTATGTTCTTTCTATTCATTCTATTTGGAATAGACACCACTTCGCCTTGACAAAAGAAGCCCCTTGCCTCACAAGGTCATTAGCAACTATGCAAATGACCTGATTGTCTCCCCCTGTGGTGTGTGACCGGGTTTGAAAGGATGAGAGTGAATCAGACTCTCATCCTTTTTTTGGCTAAGACGACTTTTACTGTTTACATCCGGAATGTAAAGAACTATTTTGTAAACATGTCCGCGACCATGCCCTTTATTCCCCAGCGCCTGACCCAGGCACGTAAGATGTCAGGGCTCTCATTGAGGGCCTTGTCTGAAAAGTTGGGTAATACTCCGTCACATACCATTCTGGCGAGATATGAAAAAGGAATTGCAGCGCCCAATTCTGAAATGCTGGCTCGTCTGGCTCATATATTGGAAGTATCTCCTGACTTTTTCTACAGCGCCTCCTCCGTGTCTCTGGACGGTATTCATTTTCGCAAGCGCTCCAAGTTGTCCAAATCCGCTCGTGAAGCGATTGAAGAACGAGCAAAGGACTATTTTGCCAGATTCATGGAGATTGAAGACATTACGAACAATACGATTTTCTTTGATACCCGGATACAGGCGTCAACGGTCGATGAAGCGGAACAGGCTGCATACAAATTACGCGACATGTGGAACATGGGAGAAGATCCCGTAGTCAACCTTCTCCAACTTATGGAAAACAAGGGTATCAAAATCTTCATTTACAATACGGCCAATGAAGCTTTTGACGGATTTTCTGCGGTCTACTCCAAGATTGCCATGGTTGTCATTGCTTCATGGTTAGAAGGTAATTTGCCCAGAATGAGAATGACCCTTGCCCACGAGTTGGCCCATCTGGTTTTAGACCTTCCGGAAGACCTGTCGGAAAAGGAACATGAAGATTGCGCTAATGTCTTCGCGAGCGCGTTTCTGATGCCTGAAGCACCATTTTCTGAAATGTTTGGCGGCAAACGGGATAGGATCCTTATTCGTAATCTGTTCCCGATCAAATCGTATTTTGGCGTCTCTTTGCCGGCAATCGTCATGAGGGCTCATCGCCTGCATTTGATAGGCAATAATCTCAAACAGCGCTTTTTCATTTATTATAATAAAATGGGGTACAAGAAGGATGAACCCGGAGATTATTGCGGAACGGAAAGCAGCGGACGTTTTGAGCAATTAATTTCCACTGCTGTTATAGATGGTGAAATCAGCATGTCCAAGGGCGCGAGCTTATGGGGACATTCTCTTTCCGAACTGCGCAGACTTGTTGCAACTCTTATCTAACTGTTATCCGTGGATAGGATCTATATTCATGACGCCTGCGTGCTCCTAGACTTGATAGAAGGCGATCTCCTTGATTTATGGTTTCAGCTGGGGTTTGAGACCCGGACGACACACCTTGTCTATCAGGAGATTCTGGAAGAGGAACAGTTTTCTTTGCTTCAAACCTATGTGGATGCTGACAAATTGATTTTGGAATCCATTGATGAATCAGATCTTCCTGCTCTTAATGCGCAAGCGAAAGAGTGGAAAGTAAGCTTGCAGGATGTATCGGTAGCCCATCTGGCCAAAAGGCATGGTGGTATTTTGCTTTCCGGTGATAAAAGGCTACGGACAAAATCTGCTGAAGCCGGGATCGAAGTCAAAGGGATTTTATGGGTTCTGGATATGATTGTAGAGAGGAAGCTATTGATTCCACAACGTGCATTGAATGCCCTAGAAGCTATTCTTGAGGCTGGTGGTCGTATCCCCTCAGAAGAATGCGGTGAAAGAAGACAGCGCTGGGGAAAATAAGAACAGTCGGTTTCTTCCTATGGGAAACAGGCTGCTGTCGTAGCTCTTATACCATCCCCCCGTATTACTTACAGGACAGCCACCTTGTCATAATACTGCCTGCCATCCAGGATTTGTTTGAGTGAATCAATCAGGTTTATCCTGCCTGTCGGAATGTACACCGGAGGAGATGTAACCGGAATGTTGTTTGCAGAACTCCCGGAGAATGACCTCTTGGTGGAACCGGGTATGAGGAAGTATACAGATTGTCAACTGTCTGGATGAAGGATTTCATTTCATCTAAATAGCTATTGGTGAGTATTTTGAGTCATTCTCATCTGAAATAACTCCTTCCCTCCCGTCATATATATCAGACACAGGGATTTACCTGCCTGTCATTCTTCACAAAGCCGCTATGCTCCCATCCCGGGGCATGGCGGCTTTTCTGTATCCACCCATCAACAACGAAAGAACTACCATCATGGCTATCAAACTCATCGCCAACTACAGCAAACGCCTCGGACTGCCGGGGTATTCCTCCCACCAGTTCGAAGTTTCTATCGAAACGGAAATCACCCACATATCCGAACTGGCTGCGGAAACGGAACGACTCTACGGCTCCCTTCAGGCTGCCGTCGATGCTCAAATCCAACAAGTCGGATTCGTCCCAGACGAACATTACGGCACACAAACTGCTCAAATGTCTGCTCCCGGGGCTTCCTGCTTACAGATGATATCCACATCATCCATAAGACAAACTCCGCCTGCAAGCGCTCCCGAGACCTCTGTTGCAACCGTTCCCGCATGGAAGTGCTCGGAAAAGCAACAGGCGCTCATCCTGGAACTGGCCGGGAAGGTCGGGCTGGATGACACTGCCCTGAACGAACTGGCTACCCGGAGATTCAACAAGGTCGTTGCCATGCTCAACCGCATGGAAGCCTCCGGGCTGATCGACGAGCTGATGAACCGCTCCGGTGCGACATCCAAACGCTCGGCATCAGGCAGGAACAACTACACCCGCCGTCCCGCTGCGACTTATGCCGGCAACTCCAACCCGTACTGACCTATGATTGCTCCCGTAACCCGGCCAATACGTTCATCCTCCCTGCACCCGGCTATCGCATTGGTGAAGAAGTTCCCTTCGGAGGCTTCTTCTCCCCCTGCCATACGCCCGGACTACCTGTCTCCCTCGTCGGTCAAATCGTACCTGTTATGTTCCCTTCATTTCTTCTTCGAGAGGGTAGCGCAGATACGGAAGCCGACGACAGTCGCCCTGCATGTCGGCAAGACCATCCATGCAACACTCCAGTCCTTCAACCTCGCCCGGTGGCGGGGAGAGGACAGTAGTGAGACGGCCATGGAAGAAGCCTTCTCCACCCACTTTCTGGAGTTGGAGAAGACGGAAGGTCCGGTGGACTACGCCGACGAAGAAACGAGACAAAAAGTCCGTTCCTGCGCCTGGAACACCGTCAAGGCCTACATGGCCTCCGACGAGGTTACTTCACAGATGCCTCTGGGAGTGGAAGTAGGACTGTCGGCTACCATCCCCGGTCTGCCGGTTCCCGTACGAGGCGTCATCGACCTCGTCCAGCACGACCTGACGGCAGTGGACTACAAGTCTGCTGCCGCCAAACCGGACACCGGGCATGCAGCCTTTGATCACGAGCTTCAACTGGTCACCTACCAGATGATGGTCGAAGAAGCCACGGGAGACGCTCCTCCATCACTGGATTTGATCTACCTGGTCAAGACGAAGACTCCCCAAGTGATCCGGGTCAAGATTCCACCCGCTGACGATCAGCGCAAGCAGCGCATCACCGACCTGTACAGGATTGCCTACGAAGGCATCACTACCGAACGTTTCCATCCTCAACCCGAGATACAGTGCTCCTGGTGCCAGTACAGGAAGGAATGCTCCGGATGGTGCAGGCAGTAAAGGAATGCAGTCTATTCAGAAGCCAACCATACGGTAGGCTTCTTTTTAACTTGGGGATGATGCAATTTATACTTTTTGCATACAAAGTTTCAAAATTACATGCAGAAAGTATTGCTAGATTACTGGAGTACAATTTATCAAGTATATCTCTCTGATAAGAGAAATGCCAAGACTCGATCTTTTGTCGATAGCTATTTTCAGCTACTCTTCGCTGTCAATTTCAATAGCACGTCGTCCAATCCATAGCGCACTACTTCGATTCGTTCGCTACGCTGGGCTATAAAATCACCAGTCATCACCGGGAGTTGGAAGGGAAAGAACGCCGGATTGTTTAGAAGAAACCCTAACACGCTTTTGGCCTCAGGTGTAGCCAAGAGCGCAGACTCGAACATTAAGATAGCTAAGTTTGGCTCTGTATTGCTCACTAACGTTGATTTCTCATAACACCCTTTGACTTCGGAATCCTGTAATACACCCCAGGTTACAAAGGAACGGATTACATACCTGGCATACCGACTCACTGTCTGCCGGTCACCATATTGTTCCTTGAGGCGGTTAATGATCTGCATCTGGGTTACCCGATCCTGTAAGGCCAGAAGACGCCCTGTTTGGCGTGCCACATTGAACCAGAAAGGATAAGTAGCTGCGATAAGTCCCCAATGAATTGCAATGGCCTTAGACGGATTTCTCCGTAAAAACTCAAGCGAGGCATCCCGGAATGGAATCAGTTCCGGATCTGGAGATACCCAGATCTTCATTAGATTGTTAACAACAAAAGTTCGAGTCTGGACGCTTTGCTCGTATTCTGGGTTACTGACCTTTCTGTCTGCCAGGAACTCATGTAATTCCTGCCGGATAGTTTTGGCATCAAGCCCTGCCAGTAACAAATTGGCTGCTTTTTGCATCCACTCGAAACGAATAGCCTGCTTGATTCCTATTGTTTCGTGCCTCTTACCCATTACGGTGTTCTCCTTTCAAATTTCACAAGAGGGACTATGACTTCTTCAATGGCTATACCGCCGTGTCCTACGATGGTAACTCCTTGATTCACGAATGCATCGTGACCACTAGCTACTAGGGGGAAATAATCAGCAGGCAATCCGATAGGCGACCATTCATGAGCAAACGGGAAAGATGCTGCTACCTGAGAACGGAGTTCAGACGAAGGATAGATACGAACTCTTTCTCCACGGGTTTCAGCAATCACCCCCTCTAATGGACGCCCTTTGCCGTTACATTGAATATTTCCATGATCGGCCGTCAGCCAGACATCGTAACCGTATGCCAACAGTTGAGCAACGAGCGAAGTTAAGAACCCTCCCTGGCACCACTGCTTAATCTGGTTGTGCATTCCGGCGGAGCCCAGTTGCATGCCGTGCATAATCTTGTCAATCTTGTCCACAACAAGCCCCACCGCCTTGGTTTTCCCTGGATGTATTACGGAATCGAGGATGTCGACCGCATCGCCATCACCCAAACCTCGCTGATAGGCAACATCCAGCCGAGACAGACCTTGGCCTTCCCAGAACTGTGTCCAGAGTTTCCCTTCACTGTTGGTAGAGTTAATTGATGATGGAAAATAGAGAGGCGGCTTGCCCGAAAAAATCGATTGCCGTGATACTGATGTCAGCGTAGGAATCCACGCGAAGGTCGCAGATTCTCGCATCATTAAATGGGCGTTCTGTTTTTGCAGAATCTGACGGACAGTCACCCACTGATCAAGGGAGAGACCATCAACTACGATCAATGCTACCAGTCCATTAGCTGAGTCTTCCCTATCTCGAACCAAACGGCGCGGTACATGGTGCAACATGGCCGGATTGGTTGGAGGCAAGTTCATCAGGCTGGAATAGTGATTCACCAGCCAGGCTGCAAATGCTACATTCAACGTATCACCCATTTCTATGAGACGAGTCTGATACACCGGGTGCTCTCCACAATAAACCAGAGAAGACAATTCGGCCCATTTCAAGGCAAAGGCAGTCCAGCCCGAGTGGCGGGCGTCCTGAGAGGGCAGTCCTTTCTTGATAAGATCAAACAAGCGGGAAATCCGTAACTCATCATCCCCGCCAGATGTGGCGATACCGCTTCGAATCCAAGAGTTGGCATCTACTTCAAAGTCTTGGACTTCGATAGGAGTGAGTTTCCCTTCCAGGAACAAGTTGTCAATGTAGACCTTGATGTCTTGATGGTCAAATGGCAGGCACTCCAAACCCGGATACTTGAGACCATATCCTGATGTTTCTTCCTGCACCAGATTCTCTTTGCCCTGTCTGGAAATAAAGAGCGGCCAGCGTTCCTGCAAGAAATAGAAAAAGGCTTCAGCGTCCGGAATAATCTCTGAGAGAGGCCAGTCTTTAAATCCCTGGTGGTCTTTAAGAACATGGATGAGTCGTTCAGACAGCATTAACGGAAGTTGAAGATTGCCATAGTGCAGACGGAGCAAGGTGCGAAGTAATTCTACATCGTTGACGATCAACTCAGCCGCAATACCAAACACATGGCGAAGAATGTAATCCTTGGTCGCATTGTTGCCCATTCGATCAGGCAACGATTTGCATTGGGCTTCAAAGAGAGAGTCCAGCAAGCTTCTGTCAAGCTGTTCAATGACCGGATAGCTCATGTTGGGAAAAAGATCTCCCATATTGAAAGAGAGTTTTCGGCCCGCGCCAAGCAGGTCATAAGGCAGAGAATCCAGTTCTGTATTCTGCAAACGAAGGATAACAACCAAATCGGTGTGTTCACCCTGGTCCCATATCAGGCGGTATTTGGATTCATAGGCATATCTGAATTCGATAGGATCATTGAACTCAATTAAATCAAATCCGCGTTCGCGAAGCTTCAAGGCCAACTTCTCCTCGGTCAGCAGGCAATCTGGATCGGCAACCAGTGTCAGCTTGCTGACGTTGGGCACAAAATCGTTTAATATGGTGTCTCGCCAACTGTTCATAGAATACATCCGTTCATCATTCGTAGTATGAGCAATGCCCTGATTTCCGGTACGATCTGCTTCGCGGCCTGCAATTCTTGCCACCATTCGCCTTCGTCTGCATTGCAACGGGATAGCCTGAACTGGCGAACTTCCGGCAAGCCCACGCGCTCAATAGCCTTACGGCGTGAGGCAAAGGAGGTGATCCCACGTTCCTCTTCGTGAGCTACGGAGGCGAGGTGAGCATGCTGTAAGGAGTTGAACAATTCCCGCCCTGCGTGTTCTGCCGCTTCATGCAAACATTGATAGGCTTTCATGGAATCATCCCTACCAAGTGTTGACTGTATTCTGACTTCTGCTGTCTGCAGCGCATCCCAGATATGCCGGGCTGTGGGGAGAAAAAGTTTACCTTCCTCGCTCACGAATACACTGACATAACCACGCCGCACCATGGGGATGCGCAGAAGCTGTGTTTTCTGGTGCATTCCGGCCTGGAGTCGAATTTCGAAGAGTCCCCAGAACCCGGAAATGCCAGTGGGCAGCCCGTTCACGGTGACGCAAGGCAGTGGTTGACTTGGTGCGATATGGGGCAGATTCAGTGCCAACCCTCGGATGCGGCTATTTTCAAGATTCAGAAGGGTAGTGCCGGCGAGACGATCCGCTTCCCGAGTGTTGAAGACAACTTTACGATGTTCCTGCCCGTCCGGCCAATTCAGATCCCACCAGGAACGTTTGCGTTTGGCTAAACCGCCGTGGGAGGTGAGATAACTTACCGTCATCCGCTCCACCCAGTGAGGCAGAGGATGGGAGCGCAGACGCTCTGCCATCTGTACATCAGGTTCTTCCGAGATACCATAGATAGCCGAGGATTCCCGCACACGCTGGATCTCCCCACGGATCTGGGCCGCTTTTTGCTCAACAGAGGTTTCGATGGCGTCAGGATCAAGGATAGCCGAGGCAAACATATCCTCGAATAACTCGCCTGCTTGGGAGGAATCGAGAACGTCGCTCGTCTTATCGATGCCGAACTCATCGAAGATCACCGAGAGTTTCTGTTCCAGCACTTGGCGGACACGAAACTCGACCGAATCCTCAAACACGAAATTGATCGCCCGCACCATTTTGGGCTGTCCTATCCGATCCACTCGGCCGATTCGCTGTTCCAGCCGCATCGGGTTCCAGGGGATGTCGTAGTTGATGATGACGTGAGCAAACTGCAAGTTCAATCCCTCGCCGCCGGCGTCAGTAGAGACGAGTACGCGATGCGTTTTTCGGAAAGCATCCTGAGCCTGCTTGCGTTCCTCCATATCCATGGAGCCATTCAAGGTAACGACAGAAATGCCCCGGACTTCCAAAAACTCTTTCAGCATCTGCTGGGTAGGAACGAATTCGGTGAAGATTAGTACTTTCAAATCCGGTTCGTTCTCCTCAGACTGTAGCTTATAGATCCACTCGATCAGGGCTTCGGCCTTGGCATCTGGACCAGCCTGTTCACAACGAATTGCCGCGTCTAGCAGAATTTCAACATGGCTGCTTTCGCTTTGCAAAACCGACACATGGGATTTTAACAGCTCATCGAGCAACTCCTGTCCGTCCATGTCATAAGGTTCAAAACTTTCATCGTCAGTTCCTTCTGATTCCTCAACGTCATTTTGGCGTACCCCCAGGCGTTGTCTGATTTGTTGCTCGCCTTCCTTGAGCGCCGCGAGCCGTCGTTCCAACGTGCTTCTGATCGCCCGGGTGCTGGAGACAACCAGGCGCTGCATCAGGATCATCAAAAAGCCAATGTGACGCTTCTGTTCGCGCATGGCTTGGTTGTACCCCTCACACACATAGTCGGTCACCGTTTCGTAGAGAAGTTTCTGTAAATGGTGCCGGCTCTCCCAGGCAATCGGGGCCATCTGTGTGCGCCGGGGTTTAAAGAGCGGCTTGCCCTCGGAGTCGATGGCCTTGCGCTTCTCCGTACGGATAACGTACGGAGCAACCCGCTCGCGAGAAACGCTGTCCATATCAGGGAAGGCGTCGTCATCCAGCAGGCTCATGAGGCGATGGAAGGCATCGGTCTTCCCCTGGTGGGGCGTAGCCGAGAGGAGTAGCACATAGGGGGCTGCCTCCGCCAGCCCTTTGCCAAGTTTGTAGCGGGCGACCTGATCGGAGCTTCCCCCCCAGGCGGTGAGCTTCGTCCACTACCACCAGATCCCATCCGGCAGTAATCAAATCTTCGAACCGGCTGCGGTTGTATTCGGCGATGCGTTCGGCAGTCCAGCCCCGTCGTTTGTCCATGGGTTTTACTGAATCGAGAGACACAATGACTTGATCGAATAGAGACCATGCAGAACTTCTCTGATCGCCACCCGGAAACAGGCGCTGCAAAGTACCGAGATCATCGCCCAGGACGAGCTGAAACGGCTCGTTGAAGTGGGTCTGCATTTCCGCCACCCACTGGGTAGCGATGCCTTTGGGTGCGACGACCAGGATTCTCCGAACCAGTCCGCGCAGCTTCAACTCGCGCATGATCAGACAGGCCTCGATGGTCTTGCCAAGCCCTACCTCGTCGGCCAGCAGGTAGCGCACGCGGTCACCGGAGATGGCCCGGGACAAGGCTTGGATCTGGTGCGGTAGCGGAATAACATTGGACTCCATGGGGGCCAGTAATATATGACCATCGGTAGTACTGGTTGAACCTTCGAGCACCTCCGCCACCTTGGCTGCGGCGGCCACATAGGCTATGCGCCCGGCCTCTATCTCCGGCTTTAGGTCGGCACTCAGAGGTCGCAAGGCGGAGCGGGGCACACGTACCACCGCGTCCTGGTTCGGCAACCAGACACGGCACACCGTCTGCCCCCACAAGGTCTGTTCTTCGATGACCTTGCAAGCACTATTATGAACGGTGCTGTATTGCCATGGTGGTTCCATTACCTCAATTGAGTTTCCCCATTGATTCTTGTGTCAATCAACTGTTTTAAGCCAACAAAGTCGGCGGGTTGTACACTGAGGTCTTTCTGAAGTAGATCCTTCACGACTTCATTGATTTTTTCTCTCCCCGTAACAGCTGTACCATCAGTTGACTGTACTTGAAAGCAACCCGAATTGATAACCTGAGCTAGAACCTTCTTGCCCTGGATCATATGGAGCCAATTACCAACTCCGAATTCAAGTTGATCTTGTCCATTCGTCATGATTTCGAGGTATTCATGGAATCGACGTTCCACCTCATCAGCAGAAACTTTTTGATCAACATTCGAGCGATGCTGGTCGAACTCATTGGAGTTTTTCAGCCTCTGTAGGGCTATTTCCCTGCTTGAAAATTCCTCAGGGTTGGAGAATTTCTGAATCCAGTTTCGCTTGAGCTCTTCACGAATTGATGTCACTACATAGTTTGCCGCATCCAGAAATAATCGTTCATTGGCACATTGCAGAACCTTCTGTTCCAACCTGTCCTGACTGACACGACAAAACTTCGATTGAGACAGGTACTCCGGTTCTAAGAAGTAGTTCTCAATCTCACGACGCCGCCAAACCAAGAGATTATGGGTTTCCTGGTCAGGAAAGTTTTTCCAGCAACGATCTATGAACTCATTATCGTGATGATCTCGGTCGATCAAATAATAGGTGGGGTGATAACTAAATAAGGCTTGTGCAACACTTTTTATTGAAAATGAGGCACCAAGAGGCTCAATTCTTATCTTCTGTCCAAACAACACTTCCAAAACATGAGGATCGATTGAATCCTTGTCATTGCCTTCCACAAAAAGAACATGCTGGCTTTGAAGGCGGACTTCTTCAGCACGGATCCCTTTTTTTGCACTAATCATTTATTACCCTCCTGATCGTCTAGCAAAAGTACGCGACAATCTTCGCAGACCGAATCCATGATGTCTTCGGAATGAGTGGCCATGATATATTGGTTCTGCGGCGCTAAGCTCACAAGCTTTTCAACGAAACTTCGATGCCACTGTGCATTGAGGTGTAACTCAGGCTCATCGATAAATACCACGGATGGATTATTTAGTGTGATACCAAATAAGGAAAAGTGTAGAGATAATTTCCTTCTGACCTGAACTTAACCCATCGAAAGTAAAAGAACCTTCCCCGTTGATAGGCTTTATACGAAAATCAACCGTGTTGTCAGAAGATGGCCGAAGTTTGCTAATAGTGCCGCCTGCATAAAATCCCAAAAGCTCATTGAGCTTTTCGATGACTTCGCTTGGTTCCTGATCCTCCACAAACTCAAACAGGTTGGCCCTGCCCATTAAGGAACGCAACATTTGTAATTTGAAGGCACTCATTGGGAACTCATAGCGCTGAAACGGATTTCGCCTAGGTGAACGTCCCCGTTCAACCATCATTCCAAGTTCCGGATTACCCTCTTGAACTTTTCGATAGCTGTGGAACAACAAGAATGTATTTTCTACAACGGGATTTGGTGTAAATCCACAAATAGCCTTGATTAAATCGTCTGTGTCACTTTCGGAGAGGAGCAACTCATTTTCGAACATCTTTTCACGTAAAGATTCTCCGGATATTTTCACGACTCCGTGACGATCTATTCGAATTTCTAAGGTGATGGCATTTTCTCCGAGGACGATATCTCCTTCAATTTCAGCAAAATGGAAACCAGTTCTAATGAGTAGATCGGGCACATCAACAATTGAATAACGATCCCGTAGCTTAAAGCTATCTTCCCGCAACCTCAAAGCTAACAGTAGTAAGGAACAGCATTCAATAATCGACGTCTTACCCAAGCCGTTTCTGCTTCCCATGACTAGAATGTCCGGATCATCTGGCATTCTGGGCATCGGGAGAGTCATTTCAAATTCGTCGATACCCTTATAATTGCGTATAGCTATCCTTCTAATTTTAATCGGTATTTTTCGGTGTAGAGTCATATCATACCTCCTTTGTTTCCATCTCCCATTCTTGTTACGGCCTGGTCGTACCACATGAGTAGTTTGGGGTCTTCTTCCAGGACATTGCTGGGGATTTTGTCGGCCACAGCGATGATGACGGCGTAGTCGCGCTCCTGCCAGGCTTTCTTGAACCCGGCTCGAACTGCTTCCAGGCGGAAGACCTTGAGCTTCTTTTTGGCCTCTTTGTATTCCTCAAACTCTTTGAGCAGCGCCTTCTCGCGCAGCTTCTCCAGGTCGCCTGCCTTGTTGGGATCTGGCATGTACCAGCGGTCACGGGCTTTGGTTACCAGAGTCGGATCATTCTTGAACAGGTTGCGTAGCTCTTTCCAGTTGGTGGACAAGTAAGCGTGGATTTGTTCGGGGACAGGGCCTTTGCCGTCGTAACAGAGGAAGTTCTGGTTCAGCAGTTCGCGCAGGTCGAGCTGGGCTTCGTTCTTGCTCCAGCCGCCGAGTTGTTGCATGAACTGCGGGTTGATGTCGGAAAAGGTCTGCGGCTTTTCCTTGATGAGCTGGCGAAGCCATTGAATGGCGGATGCCTCGTCGGAGACAAACATAGACATCTGCTTGAGTTCACCTGAGGTCATTTTCTTGCGGTCGTATTCTGCCACCTGATCCGGCAGGAAATACATGCCGTCACGCTCAATGAAACGCTGAGATAGCCCGTTCTGAAACTCCTGGCTGGAGATCGGTACGGGGAACCCCTTACGCACGTAATAGGCCACCATCTGGTCGAACAGGATGCGGGGATCACGCTCCGCAACAAACTGTAACGAAGCGCCCTGCTGCTTTGTGACTGGCAAATACTTCAAGTGCGTGCGAACAAAGTCCCATACGCCTTCTTCGCTTTGTGCCTCTTTCTGGAAGCGTTCTTCAAAACCGCCATTCGGTTTGTAGGCGGAGATAATGAGGTCTTGCTTGACAGCGGTTGGGGTAGTAACGGCTTTGAAGCTTCCCTGCTTCTTGTCGAGAGCAGATACGTTTGCTACGATGAAGCCAGCTTCAGTCAGGGCTGTTTGAATACTGTTCCAAACAGATGCTTTTGTGTTAGAAAACTCAACTGTCATCCATCGTCCCGGCTTGAGAACGCGATAGGCTTCCTGAAAACAAGCAGTCATCAATCTCATGTATTCACGCAAAGTATTTGGGCTCTCTTTTTTTCTTCTATGAACAACTGCCTCGCTACGAGTGTTTGTAAAAATATTAGTCCAAGCCTCCCAGAGAATACTCAGATCAGAATAGATTATGTTGCTACCAAATGGAGGATCAATAAAAACGTAATCAAGGCAAGCTTCCTTTATTACGCCCAAATCTGTCATTGACTGAGTGGAAATCGCTGAACTTTTCAATTGCGGCAGGTTTAACACAAGAAACTTTTTGAATTTTCTCTCAATGAAAGAAATTGGGTTGATTTCGCGTATTAAGGCACCAATGTATAAGGTACCTGAAAGCTTGCTTGGCATGCCGCCGGGCCTTTCCCGATTCATAAGGGAGCTACCCTCTGTCACGGCTGTCAAAACCCAATTCAAGACATCTTTGGTGATTGGGCTAGCAAGTTTATTCGAAATATGGCGAAATATAGAGATAGAGTGGATCGCACGCACAGTGAAAAAATCGAGAACATTGTCTATGCCGAGGGATTTATAATCTCTTTCATACCACAGGTCGATGTCTCTATCTATCCTGCAATTTGGAACAAAAAGATTCGTTCCCTTTGCTGATACAGATTTTAACAACGCAATATCATCAACATCAGGTTTTTTCGTTTTTCGTCCTTTAGTATACTCGTACTCGATCAAGACAGGTGCGCTTTGCGACTGTTCGAGATTCTTGCCGGAAAGGGTCGAATACCGTTTCATGAGCTCTATACAAATCTCCTTTTGATAAACCAGTCTTGCCGCAAGTCCGACACGTTATCTCTGATCGAACCTCCTTTTTTTCCGTATCAACAGCAACATCCCAAAAAACAATCTCGCCATTGCAATCAGGGCAATAGTACACATCAGACCATATAGTTGATGAGACTTGACACTTTTTGCCAGTTTCAGGGTCATTCGTTTGGTATAGCCAGGAAGTTTGCTTTTTTAGTTCGTCAATTACTCTTCTTCCTTCCTTCTTGACAAAATTTCGGTCAAAGGAAGAATTATACATTTTGGAGATTGAAGTTGCTGACGGAGATAGGTCATTCTGAACAACTCTTCGAGCGCCAATCTTTGAAAACGGCTTCCAAATCTTTTTGCCATCTTCATCCATCTCCTCCTGCAAAATAGTTCCGTCCGGCTTCACCTGATAACCGAGAGACACAACTACTTCACGATTGCCACACATTTGCGCGGCCACTCCCGTCATACCGGTTCCACAGAAACCGTCAAACACAATATCCCCCGGTTCTGTATAATGGAGAATGTACCGCATGATGGCCTTATGCGGCACCTTGGTGTGGTAGGAGTGGGCGTTGTAAATAGGGTCGTTTTTTCCCTCGCTTACGTCAGCCGCAAAGGGTTCACGGTGGTAGTGGTAGCCTTCTGGCTGTTCCGGCTTTTGGGTTTCCCATTCGGCGATGAAGTCGGCGATCCACGGGTTCGGGCAGGCGGTGTAGTACGGCGGATCACTCAGGTTCAGGATGTCGTCGTCACTACCGATAGGAAACCCTTCGATTTTACGGAACTCTGGATCCTGAAGTTTCTTACGCAGTTGCTCGGTAAAGTGGGTGCGGCGGGCTTCGTCATTTTCAAACGTTAATCCCAGACAAGTAACAGGCTCTTGCGGGGGATGCGTATTTGACTCATCAGGGAAGTCTATTGTGGCTTGTTCTTTCATTTTCAATTAACTTCTTCTGCTATCATTCTATCACAATCCTTACCTTGTCCTGATTTGTGCCTTTGGTCAGTTTATCGATGTAGTCATTGACTGCTTGTTTGATTTCATTTGGAGTAGATGGCCCAAGGATTGAAATGATTTTCAAAAATTCTTCTTTTTTGATTGGCATCTTCTGCAGACCGGAAAGAACAGTCTTTAATGTCTGCACAAAATGACCATCAACAGGGTCGGGCAGTTCTTTCGAATCTATGAATGATTGAATGATCAGCCTGTCGCCCTCGTGCAACAGTTCCTTCACATTAGCCTGGGTCATCGGATCATCGAGGTTGTTGAGCAGAGTCTTGGTCCACTGTTCCACAAGATGATCCAACTGCTCATCCATCAAGTCAATCTGTTGTGAAGCAGAGGCCACAATTTTCTCCATAGGACGAAATCGGCAATGCGGACAAATGGGGGAAACTTCGAGATTTTGTTCGGTCAGCTCAAAGCAGCTCTTCAAGTCTGCCAAGTGATTTTGGTAATCGGTGAGCTGCTGCCGGGGCATCAGGTCGATGACTGCCAGTTTGAGCAGAATTTGCAGGCGCCGGTCGTTAAGCAGAGATGCTTTGCGTCTATCATCGTTCACTCCCAACCGGGCCTTGGTGTGCAGCCCCATGTAGGCAATGATATAATCTTTCTTCAGCTTTTGCAGATTGGCGCCGATTGACTGGGACAGGCCCGCCAACTTCGTCAGGTCCGCCTGCCTGAGGGTATCCAACACATCCTGCCGGGTGGCTTTTATACGGTTTACCCAATCATGCTCCTCAGGCAATGCTGCTTCAGCAGAGGAGAACCAGGATGCTGCGGGGCCATGATCCATGATGAACTCACATAGAGCGTCCAGCTCATCCAAGGCTTTTACGGCCTTTTCGTGGGCCAACACTTCGGAAGCGCTGTAACGGAAGTTTTTCAATTTACCAGGAGAAGAGTAGGCCTGAAGCGATTCAAAGAAGTCTTTGGCTTTGTCCCATCCGTCAGCGTGGCTTGTCAAGTCGGTAGTCGCAAGTAGATCCAGCCCCCAGAAGGAAAGCCCCTCGCGCAAGGCTTGCTGAGCCATGACGATGCGCTTAACGATTTTATCCACCGCCTGCAACAGACTTTGCACTGGCTCGTCCTTACCTTGGGTAACAAGTTGGGCCATGCCCGGCGTCATGCCGAGTAACTCGAACAGAGCCATGAGCGCAGGCAGGTTCCATTCTTTGGGCTGCTCCAGGTGCTTGAAGCGAACCAATTCATCCATGTCGGTCGCGGCGAGCTGTTGTAGCCCGGTGGCGTCGAATTTTTTGCCCGGAATGGAAATCACGATGTCGCCGGAATAAACCAGAGAAGCCATCAGAACGCTCACCCATTCAGGTTCCAGACGCGAACCTCCCGGATTCATGTATTCCACTCCGTGGTCGTCCTGAATGATCTCGCTACGGTTGACCACTTGGCCGTGCCCCTTGCCTTTAAACGCATCAAGGATGAATTTGGTGTACCTCGATTTGGAGGGAGCAATTTTCTCCCCATCAAGCAACTCCAAAGCGTCCAGTACTGCCGTGGCCTGCTTGGTGCGATTCTGCCCGGCGATGGCTCGCAGAGCGTCCTGCGCGGCCTGTGCGCGGTTGTTGCCGGTGATCAGGACTGAGAAGAACGGATAGTCCGGAGCCTGGTCCGCGAAGTTTGGCGCCAGGCAAAGTCCGGCAATGGTGTTAACCAAGTCGCGGAAGTTGATGGTCTCCTGTGGTGATAAACCAGACAGATCGCGGATAGATTTTCCCTTGGCCCATTCGACCATGGACTTGGATCTGCCTTGATAGGTCACCTCGAAAGCCTCGCTCATGTGCGTCTGCAACCATTGAACCAGTTTTCTCAAAAAGCCGTTGGCCTTCGATTCATAAGTGGCCTTGGCGTGCCCGGATGAAGTGGCTGCAAGATCCAGTGCAGCGGCATAGTTCTTTAGCGAGGTTTGAAATTCTTCGTCGATACCTTTCAGGCGGAAGAAGATCTCGTCGTTAGCCTTGTCGTCCTTGAAACGTGGCGGGTCGTTGGGCTGGATAAAATAAAGATAAAAATCCCGCTGCGGCACGACGGTAGAGCGCTCGTTGGGTGCGCCGAAAAAGAGGTACCCAGCGCGAGCCGCTTTGTGTTCCTGCCAAACTAGTTCGTGCTGCCAGATCTTGTAGCCGGTCACGTAGGTGGCATCCTGGCATTCCATCACCCGTTTGAGGGCTTCATAATAGAACCGGTCGAGTTGAGCGTGGCCCAGGCTTTCAGTCCGTTTTTCGATCAAAGCATCAAAGTCGTCGGTCTTCTTCAAATCAAGATAGAACTGGCAGTTGTCGGCATTGAAAGAGATGAATTGTCCGCTGACCGTTTTGTGGATCTCACGCAGAACTGTTTCCACATGGGTTTGGAGATCCTTGTCTGGCTCATCGCTCCCCAGTTCGGCGATCAACGGATCGAAGAGGCAGAGACGGTCACGCAACTCCTCGGCAGATGCGCCCATGGGGGCATAGATATCGCCGGTGGTGAGACGATGGACGGACAGCGCATGGATCAGTCGCAGAGCCATCGGTTTGTATTGCTTGCGGGTGATGGCATTTTCAATGCGAGATTCCAGTACCTGGCTGCAATCGATGACCGCCCTGATCTCAGGGATAGCCCGGAAAGAGGGATTTTGCTTAAGCGTGTTCCAGTAGCTGTCGAAGGCGATCAGGCCGGGTTCGTCTTGAGGTACATCCTTGTCGAGAATGCCTTTCATGCTCAGGGACAGGGTTTTGAGCACTTCGCGTTTTTCCACCACGGTGACACGTTCGAAGGTATCGATATAATCGGGATGTACCGGGAAAAGCCGGACAAACTCGTCTATCCGCTCATTGAGCCCTCCATAGTATTTGGCAAAGGGCATCAGGTAGTCCCGGATCTTGGCTTGTTGCTCGGCCGTCTTCTTGAGCAGGCGCTCGGCCACGACAAATTTCACATCGTTGCGAGCAATGAGAATTTGCTCAAAGCGATCCTTTACCCGGCGAATGCTGTCGGCGACAAAGGCGAAGCGCGGGCTGTCAAAAATGGCTTCCTGAACACCAGCCATGAAGCGGAAACGCAGATCTTTGCAGACCTCGCCAATCTCGCGAAGGAAGTTGAGATCAAGGATTAATTCCTGGTCCTTGCGAGTGCGCAGATAATCGAGAAGCTCGTCGACAACCAGCAACAGTCCATGCTCCGGGAAGACCTCGCCAAACTTGGCCATCATATCTTCGAAGGCTCGTTTGTGACTGGTGATGGTACCGGCTTCGGGGAAAACATAGTCTACGCCGAGTTTTTCAAGGTGTTCTTCCAACTCCGAGACCAGGATATCACGCAGGGACATGGTGGTGGCTCCGATTTCTGTACGGATGACCTTGAAACGCCCTGCTATCTGAGAGGCAACGTCGCGAACGCCAACATGGTTCAGGTCCGCCAACAGGGAAGCGTCAGCAGCAAGGCTGGAAACAACCGACATCAAGTGCGACTTACCGGTGCCGTAGTTACCGACGACCAGCAGGCCCTTATTGTCGACAGGCTGGTCAAACTGCATCTGAGGAATGACAAGCTGCGTGAGCCGTTCTGCCATTTCGTCGGAAATGACATAAGTGCTCACGAGAGTGTGTGCGGCGTTTGATTTGTCCGCGTCACGCAACTGAACGACCGATTCAATCGGGTCGAATTGGATAAGATCTCCGTATTTCATGCTTGTTCTGATTCTTTTTTATTTATTGTCGAATCGATCGTTGCCGTGCCATCCATACTTACGATCAGCGCATCGGCCGAGTCATAGCAACGATACTCGGGATGTCCATGTTCGGCGTATAAAAGTTTTCCGGAATGGGCGGTTCCATTCCAAGAAGCAACTACGGATCGGTTTCTTGAAATTGACTGTAGCAGACGCAAAGGGTCCTGTTGGAGGTCCTTATCGAAAAGGATTTCGAGATTATCCAGTATCACGGGTGATTGTGACTGGCTCACTATTTGATCAAGGAGGCCCGGTAGCCGAAGCGCTCGTTGCCTTGCTGACAGTTCAAGTAATTCTCTGGAAAGAGTCAAATTGACATTGATGACAGACGAAGCGAACTCATTGGCGACCTCTCTAAGAACATCGGTCTTGCCGGAACCTGTCTCACCTACAAGTAGCACAAGGCGATGATACAAACCTTCGGCAGCTTGGAGTGATCGTTTGATTTTTTCATGTACTGGTTCGGCCATAGTAGCTCCTTACTATTTGGTGTTCGATACCCTTATAGATCGTCTATTGCTCACATTCGGATATTTTCAAATAGCATTGATTATCAGCTGTTTTTCGATCATTATGTTTTCAGTAAGAGCCAGAAGATTACTGAAAAAACAGAACACAATGTCACTAAACTGGCTCCCATAAACTACATTGATGGATAACCGAAATCAAGTGGATTTGCAGGCAAAAAGACGGACCGTGATGATTTACGTTGTGAGAATATATCAGTAAATCAATGCATCATAAAAGAGGCCTCCAATTTTGAGCTCTTTACTCTGAAAATCCCGCTCTCCCTGCGTCATATATTCCTGAGGAAGTAGATTCTCTGCTTCCTGTCTGTGCCCGCCTCCCGACCTTGTTCCGGGAGGCGGGCTTTTTGTTGCAACAAACCAACCATCAATGAACATGAATACTCGTACATCTACACGCGAACTCTATCGCAATCGCGATAATAGTCCTCTGGACAAATTCCAGATCCGGCGTGTCGCCCCCTCCGTCTTTGCCGGCCGCGAGGACGACAGTCGTTCGGGAAAATATCGCTTCGTCTCCTCCGATTCCCTGCTTGACCAGATGGAAGAAGCCGGGTTCCTCGTTGTCGGGGCTCAGGAACAGCGTACCCGGAAACCGGACGGAACTCCTACCCGCAAGCACCTGATTCGCTTCGCCCATAGAGATGTGCTGGAACACAACCGTGACCAGCGCATCGAAGTGGTCATGATCAACAGTCACAACGGCAGCTGCTCCTACCAGCTCATGGCAGGCATCTTCCGGCTGGTCTGCACCAACGGCCTGATTGTCGGAGCACGCATCGCCGCCATCAACATCCGCCACATGGGCCATACCGGGGAGGATGTGATTGCAGCCAGTCTCCGGCTGGCCGGAGAAACGCCCCGTATCATGGACGACATTCGCCGCATGCAGGGAGTCGAACTACCCTACAAGCGTCAGGTGGATTTCGTTCATGAAGCGGCCCGGCTGCGCCTGGGAGACGACTACGAAGACAGGATACGTCCCGAAGCTCTTCTGTCGCCCCGGCGATGGAACGACATCGGCTTTACGGCGGGAGGCCCAGCTACCGTCTGGCAGTGCTTCAACCGGGTTCAGGAAAACCTGATCCGGGGAGGCGTTCCCTTGAAGCCACAGAAGGAAGGTGCTTATCGTCGTCGTTCCCTGAGGGCTCTCAACGGTATTGACGGCAACACGCGACTGAACCGGGAGCTCTGGGATCTGGCCGACAGCTACACCCTGAACAACTGACCCGAGACGATCATGAAAAGAAAACATCATCTCAGAATGAAACGTATGAGACGGACTCCGTCCCTGACCGGACTGGAACTGTCCATTCTCCTGTACCTTCACGGCGACTTCGAACGCAGTGACGAGGAGATCATGGCGGAATGCCGTGGCATCGAACAAGAGAGCGTCAGGCATGCCGTCCGTGGTCTGGCAGGGCGGGAATTCATCATCCGTACGAAGGAAGAGGAATTCCTGCTTCGTCCCGACTGCTGGCTGATTACCTATGCCGGACGGCAGGCGCTCAGGCAATGGGTGGCCGCTACCGCTCCGGCTCGTCGATCATCCCGGGCAAGAGTTACCGCATGAGGCACGGCCATGAACATGAAAGACCTCCTCATTGCTCTGGCGGCGCTCGTACTGCTGTGTCTGGTGGGGCCGATTGTCGTCGGTATCCTGTCGGCTCTGGTGGCCGTAGCTCCGTACCTGCTAGCCGTGCTGTTGATCCTGGGCGTCATCGCCTTCTTCTGCAAGTAACTCTGACAGGAAAGGAAGAGAACGAAACATGAAGACGATACCCATCATCGCTCAACTGTGTTCCACGAGCGAATACGATACGGATGCTCCGTATGTGTACCTGGAAGTGGACACGGAACTATTGGCACGGATCGAAAAGGCGGTGTCGCTCTACAACAGCCAGCAGAACGATTCTTCGCTGGGTCTGAGCAAACTGACGATTCATGGCCCGTCCATGACGGCTCTGGTGAACCTCCCGGCACTGACGGAAGAACAGCAAGAGTCACTGGACGAAGACGAAAGCATCCTGCTGGATTCGCCGATTCCGGATGCGGAACTGGATACACTGGAAAGCTGCATCCGGCTCTGTGGTGAGGGCATCGACATCCTTGATGCCCGGTGCCTTTATGCTGTCGCCTGCAACAAGCACACACGGGACATGTATGAAGCCAATATCGGGGCCGTACTGAGACATCTGCTCGACTCACACCATCACCCAGGAAAGGAGGACTTTGCCTGATGCTGACGATTGAAAAGTACAAGGGCACCCGCTTCTGGGCTGTCTTTCGAGACGGAGAGCTGTTGGCGGTAACTGTGTACAAGCGTGGAGCCGAGGCGATCGTCAGGACGCTGGAAGCCAGGGACGGATAAGGCCGTCATTCAGCAACTCTTCTTCATCATGAAGAAGAGCTGTTTTTTATCTGTCATATGAAGATTCCGGATTTACGAGATGGAGGCAAAGCATGTTTTCTGTGCCTCATCCAATCTCCTATGAACAAAAGAAATCGTGCTCAGAATATCGAGAGCATCTGTTTCGCTTGTCGCCCATTTAATTTTTGCCGCATGGGCAAAAGGGTTTCTGAATGTTCCGTAGATTCCCTTTAAAAGGGTAGCAAAGCCTTTATGCTCGGATTTTTCGCTATCTGTACATAATCCATTGATCACAAGTAGAGGGCGATCAATGCTAAATACAGTGTCTATAAGCTTCGCTCCATCTTGTTCTAATCCTGTCAATTCGCGTAAGCGGTCAAAAATGCTTTTGGCTGCTTCAAAAATTGAATGAAAATAGTTTTCTTCAAGAAGCTCCGCACGACAATACTTGAATATATTGTCATGAGCCCCACGTTGAACCAGTTTTTCATGGAGTCTTTTTTCTCGTCTCTGTGCTTCTGTCAATGTTGCTACCTTTGGCCTTGGCGATAGCCTTCCTTCCAAAGAAAGCATGAGACCTTCAAAAGCTAATACAACATTAATTGCTTTTTGGTATTCCTCGAAATTATCCTGTCTGGATACAAAGCGTATTGGACTCAAAATATTCTCAATACAGCTGCAAATAGCCGAGGCATTTTGTAAGGAAATCTGACTTCCAAGAAAACTGGCATTTAACCTGCGCCACTTGGTCGTACTCAAGCAATCAATCTCTGTAATGTTACTTTCCCGAAGAAACCGGGCAATTTCTCCTCCAGTCAAAGTTTCGCCCAATATTTTGGCGATCTCTTCAATTGTATTGGACGAAAATTTATCCGTAATTAGCATACTTATTTTTACAATGCCCTTGCCAGCCTGAGAAGGACAATCTGTTAACTATCGCAACGAAATCTACGCTGAAATCCTGATACATCTTGATACTACATTCACGGGGGCTGGGACAATTATACCGACAAGATTCCTACGTTAATACCGCAGAGTAACCATCTGCATGCTCAAAGGCAGACGCCATGCGATCCTGCTCCTGTTTGCTGATGCCGAATGATTCCGCAACCTGACGCCACTGACTGACAGCCCGGGCAATCGGTTCCAACAGGTCATTCGTTTCAGAGGTCTTAATCCCGCATTCGGGAGCGATGCTAAGAAGGACATCCAGAGATGCGGATGTATCTTCCCAGTCGATAGCCGTATTGAGGTAGCGAGGGCGTATATCTTCAGGAGTCGGGTTTACGTCAAACAGTGGCGATAAAGACCAGCCTGTTCCTCCCGTCTGAAGAAATCCGTGATTCCGCAAATGATCGTCCGTGTTGGAAATCATGACGCTGAAGGCGACCCGTTGCCATAGCTGGCGCAAGTCTTGTCTGGGCGCAGCACCATACTGGCGTATGGCGTCTACGATTTCAAGATAACTGTGTTGCTCGTTATCCCTAGCTCCCAACATGCTCATGGCCGACAGGTAGGAGATTCTTCGCTGTTCCCGGGTGCGATCAAAACGCCAGACGATCAGGACATCCTTGTCAGTTATTTTCTCCAGTTCGAAACGCGGGACTTGAAGCCCGGCTTTGGAGGCGAGAGTCAAGGCGACTGCTTCCCATGCAACAACGTTGTATTCATCATCGTACCGGGGAAACTTGGCAATGCAGAGATTCCCCTTCTTATCTTTTACCGATGCCTTCGGCCGAGCTCCTCCGAGAGAAGAACCGGGAGCGAGGAGCAATCGCAGGTCTTCTGCATTTTCATCGTCCCGGCAGAAATGATCAGCAGCATGCAGCAGACGGGACAGGTTGACCAGAGGCGGAATTGGTGTTGATCCCGGAGGAGCGCAGAACGATTGTCCTCCATCCTGTGAAAAGCGCAGCGCTCCCTGCCTTGCCTCGTCGTTTACCCTGAGCAGGTAGTCCAGTTCGGAGAGCGTATGGGGGCTTTCATTGGCTGTTCGTGCACGAGCCAGTTCAGCCCGCCGCATCAGAATGCGCCCCCACCTGTCAGGAGTGGAATCGCCAATCGCTCCGAATACACTTTGCCCGGGATTGGTATGAAAAGTGCCGTCAGCCAGGGGGAGGAGTGGTTCAAGAGCAAATCTGTGCGGATTTGCGAGCCATTCCTTGTTGTATTCGAAGGAGGCAGATTCACGCCCTTTGCGAAAGTGCGACCATAACCTGCCCGCTTGTACCGGCCCCGGGAAGGAAGGCAGGTCAATAAATACGTCGATGGGAGTATCACTCATGGGTCTTGGGAAGGTGGATACGTTTGGGCAGACGTTCTTCTTCAAGAGCTCGGCCTACAGGATCGTTATTGGCATCGACAAGGTTTTTGAGACGGTCAGTCAGCCCCAGCACAAACAAAACAGCGGCATAGTTGCCCAAGGAGACACTTGGATCGCCCTTTTCTATACGTCCAAGCGTGGAACGCGAGATAAAGGCTCTCTCTGCCATAAGCGTCGTGGGGACACGCCTCCTCTTACGGGCATCGCTAATGTCTGCTCCCAGCTTCTTGAGTGCCACTTTCACTGGCCCCGGCAATGGGGATGTGGTTTTCATGAGAGAAATATGTATCATATAGTAAGCAAAAACAAGAAATATGAACAATATATGAGTCATTATGAGAAATATAGAGTTCATTCCAACCCAAAATAATTTTTCTCCCATTACCAAGTAGTGCGCTGTATCATACGCGTAGCGTTATGATACAGCGCACTACTTGGGCCACTTCTATAGCTAAGACCAACTTAGTCTTAGCCTCCAACTCCAGAAATCTCAACCTTCTCCTTGGCCTCCTGGGAGCCGGAGCCCTCGCAACGGGAGCCGTTGCCACCGGCAAGTACCTCACCCGCAAAGACCCCAAGTCCGACATGGGCAAAATCAAGCTCAAGCTGCCCGGTTCCAAAAAAGATCCGAACACGGCCGCCGAAGTCGAACTGCCCATCGACATGCCCGGAATGAGCCCCACCCTCATCGAAGGACTCAACCGGGGCGTACGTCTCCAGGCCCGGAAGAACGTACGAGCCAACTCCTTCAAGCGCGACCCTGAAACAGGCAAGCTTGTTCCGTACGAGGAATGGAAGGCCCAGCAGACGGCGAAGGCTCAACAGTCTGACAATGTTGTCGAGTTTCCCGCTTTGACAAAAGCAGCATCCACATCTCCCGGTCTTGCCAATTTGTTGGCAAAAGCTCTCCGGTGCTGGCGTAGGAGGCACCGTAGGTGCCCTGGGCGGCGGCGCAGGTGCAGCTCACCTAGCACGCCATCTCGGAGCCGGGGACACAGCAACAGCTCTGACTGGCATTCTGGGAATGGGCGCTGGCGGCCTCGGAGGCGTTCTAATCGGTTCTTCTGCTGCAAACGTTGTCGCACCACCTGCTGTCACCGAAGGAGATCCGAAAGCTCAAGCTCAAGCTTCATACGCGAATACAGGTTCAGCTCCAGCCGGGTATACCGCTGACCCGGATGAAGATTTCAGCGACGAGGATCTCGACAAGTATGCGTCGTGGCAGGATGCGGCTAGTAATGCTGTTACTAATTTGGCGACCATGATTCCCGGCGGTGCGGCTCTTGCTAGCCCCATGGTTGCGGTAAATAAGGTTAAACAATTCAATCAGCAAGAGGTACAACAACGTCGTGAGGCTCAGCAGTACTTGTCATCTTACAGGACTGCAAACGCACAACCCAAGATTCAAGAGAGCGCCTTCGCCTCAGCCTCTCGCACGTTCTTCTGGCGGATTAGTATGGGGAACTCAACAGCCTTGGAATAAAACTGCTTCAATGCCTCCACAGCAGCCACCAAAGATGCCGCCAAACCAACTTGCCCGGCGTCCCGTAGGACCTACGTTGCCGCCATCACCAGGCATAGCTCCTGCGGCGGCGAAAGCCGGAGCCCCTCCCACTGGCGGCGTTGAGACGATTGCCAACAAAGTTCAGGGAGCCGCTAATGAAGCCCTGGACATGCAGGCAAAGCAAGCCTATGTCGTCGACTACATCGCATTTATTTCGTTTCTTCTTCCGGAAAAATGTTGAACCATGCCTCGCCCTCGGCGGCTGCTCGCACACCTTCCCGGTAGTGCTTCTCCGTCATGTTGGAGCGCGTGTGTCCCAGCCACATGGACACCCTCGGAATGTCGTGTGTCTTGGCGGCAGCATATGAAGCGAATGAATGGCGCAGGGCGTTATGAGGCAGAACAAATTCCTGCAATTTCTGCCAGTTTTTTGAGGCAACGCCCATGGCGGTTCTCATGTAATCTGTCAATTTCGTCAGGAGGTGGTTCATATTTCGCCAAAGCGAGCCATGCTTTGGCTGCTGTGGGAAGTGGTACAAAACGCTGCTTCCCAGTTTTGGCTATAGATGCCGAGACAAATACTTCATCCTTTTCATCAAGAATGGCGTCTGGCGTTATTCTGACACATTCGGAGCGCCGCAGGCCACAAAAAAGGCGGCCAAGACCAAACGAAACAACATGCCTTTGTCATGATCAAGCGCTGCCTGTAGAAGTTTCTTCAGATCGCCCGGGGAGATAATGCCAATCTCGACAGATTCAGCTCTCGGGGCAAGAGTCCTTTTGACCGGGTTATATGCAATGAGGTCCCTGCTCTGCGCCCAGACAAAAAATCCATGCAGGGTTGTGCGGTAACGTCGTCTAGTGGCGTTGCTGAGCGGTTGTTTTCGATATCGGAAGAAGCCAGCTTTTCTTCGATCATGTCCGATGTAATCTGATTGAGCGGAAGGTCTTCCCATCCCTGTGCCCATTTTTGCAGTTCCATGACCATGCTGTCATGATGGGCTTTCTTGACCAGATTTGATTCAAGTTTTTTGTCGATAACCTCTCGATATTGTTCTGCAAGAAGACCAAACTTTCTTTTAAAATCGAACTTAACCTGTTCTGTTTTATTGGCAAGGAATCTGGTCAGAGAAAACAAATTTGTCAGTTCCTCCAGTCGATCCAGATTTTCCTGGTCCGTTCGCGTTACAATCCAGTTACCATCAGCGTCTTTCCGGCCATAACTTGCACCGTTGGCTATTTCCTGCTTCAGGTTTTTCAAGGCTTCCCGTACTACCAAATACAAAGGAAGGGAGGATTGTTGGGTCACTTCATCATAGATGTTCCTAAATTCCCGCCATAAAAGAATGGCATTGTAATCATGTTCATCAACATGTTCCCTCCACTCCTGCTTTCGCAAGTATTCCGGCAACATATCCTCCAAGGACTGATGCAGAAGCCGTTGATAGGCTTCTCATGCCTTTTCATAGGTATCAAAGAGCCGATGAATATGCGGACGTACCGACATATTGCGCACCAGCCATTTTTTCTTTCCCCGGTGCATTCTACAGGTAAGAGAGATATGTGAACCATAATGTTTTTTCCGGGATCTCCTCACGGTTGAAAGTATCCCATAGCTCATTTTCATTGACAAATCGAAAGTGTGTACAAACTGTGTACAGAAATTTAACTAATTGATAATTAAAATACTGATTCAGACTTAGGATCTGGTGCCGAAAGGCGTACAGGTTCGAGTCCTGCCAGGCGCACCATTTCATAATAGAGGCATATCATTAATAGTGGTTACCTATATTTTTTGAGTAAAGGAGCGATAAGAGCCGTCCCCAGTCCAATCAGGGCAATCAGGGAGAAAGACCACCGGAGGGAGGAAGCATGGGCGATATGCCCGATGACCGGAGGGCCCATCAGGAACCCCAGAAAGCCAATGGTGGAGACGGAAGCCAGCGCCATGCTGGGAATCATTTTCCGGGATTTCCCGGCCATGCTGTAGCAGAGCGGGACAATGGAAGAGGTGCCAAAACCCACCAGCAGAAAGCCCAGCGTGGCGGACCACAGCATCGGGAACAGGACGGAGACGAGCAATCCGGAGGCAATAAGGATGCCGCTGGCGCGCAGAACCCGCACAGGCCCGAAGCGCATCACCAGGCGGTCTGCCGTAAAACGCCCCAGGGCCATGGTGCTCATGAATGCCACGTATCCCATCTGCACCAGCCCCGGACCGGGTTTTACCACGCTTTCAAAGTACACGCCGCTCCAGTCAAACATGGTTCCTTCGCTCACCATGCTTCCGAAGGCGATCAGCCCGATGACCAGTACATAAGCATCCATGCTCCGGAACATGCCGCCTCCCTGGGAGGAGGAACGCCGGGCATCCCTCGGCAGAAGAGAGGGGGAAAAAACGGCCAGAATAATCATGCATATCAGGAAAATGGCGATGAAATGCGTTTCCGCAGAAATATGCCAGTCCACCATGGCAGCTCCCAGCAAAGCTCCGAAAAAACCCGCCAGGCTCCATAAACCGTGGAACCGGGCCATGATGCTGCACTGGTACAGCCGTTCCACTCCCACTCCCTGCGTATTGACGGATATATTCGTCAGATTTGCGGCTACCCCAAAGAAAAATAACCCGGCCGCCAGTTCCCAGAAAGACCCCGCCATACCCAGGCATACAAGCACGGCAGGATAAAAGACGGATGCCGCCATCAGTATTTTCCGGCTGCCGCAACGGCCAACCAGGTAACCGGATAGCGCCATGGCGGACATCTGCCCCACCGGGACGGCAAAGAGAACGGACCCCAAGTCGGCATCGTTCAACCCCAATGCACTTTTGATGTCCGGGATGCGGGATGCCCAACTGGCGAACACCAAACCCTGAAGAAAATAAAAGGTACTGACCGACAGACGATAAACACCTTGCGTCGTTTTAGGAAGAGGCATATTCATGATGAATTTCCTGATCGCGCAAACGCTATCCCTATTCCACTCTTCTGGCAAGAGAAATCATCTTTTGTACAATATGATTTTACACGCAAACAGGCATCCGGAAAAAGGACAGGATTTACGGATATTTCTCCCCCGCCATTTTCCAAGGCAATTTTTCTTTCACATAAAAAACGCCGTATTCCTCATGGAACACGGCGTTGGTAAAAGGGAACAAAAACGGTCAACGGGGATCGTGGTGCCAGTTCAGGGCACCCTTGCCCAGCGCATACAGGTAGGCCACCAGCAAAATGCCAATGAAAATGCACATGGCCGTGAACGATTCCGGATTCATCATAATATAGTCCCGGAAATTGACGGCCCAGGGGTAGAGGAATACCACTTCCAAGTCAAAAATGACAAAGAGCATGGCCACCATATAGAATTTTACAGAGAACATGGGGGCACCTTCCCCCATGGGAATCATCCCGCATTCGTAGGGAATGTCCGCCGGTTTACGCACGGAAGAACGCTTGCCCATCAAGATACTGAGCAACAAGATCATGCCGGCCAGCCCCAGCGGCCGCCACCTGCACGAGCACTGAAAAAAATTCCTGATTCATGACGTCTGGCACGGGTGTACCACAGACATTGCGGAAAAGCAAAACTAAAAAGGACAACAGCTTTCATGCTGACGGGAGGGACGGTAAAATTCCGTCTCCCGCCCTGTCAAATAGTACAAAGGCAACAGTCCCTTCCATGGGGACGCCCGGCATTTCATATCCTTGGGACTTCCTTTCTGCGGGGCTCTGTCTTCCAGGGCATCTTACGGCAAACGTCTGTTTATCACAAAACTCCGCTATCCGGTTTTAACACGCAGAATCCAGGCAGGATGCAGCCTTCCACTTCAGCATTCGGCAATGAACCGGCAACAACAGCAGCCGGCAATGGCCCAGCCATCAGAAAGCTCTCCCCTCACGGAAAGCGTACAGGAATCCCCTTCATTGCCGGGAATAACGGACTCACGCCCCCATCAAATGGGAAATCCACCTTCCGGCCGCTTCCATCAGAATAATACACCCCGCCAATATTCCGAAAAAAATTCCCGCCAATTTAAGCAGCAGAAAGCCCATTCCCAGAAAAACACCGCCAATGCAAGCGAACACGGCCATCGCCAGCATATTAAAAAAATCTGACAATAACATCAACATAACCCTGATTTTATTCCATTACCCGGCAATTAGAGACGGGGTTTCTTGCAATTCCCGGCCCTTCCCTGCGGAGAATGGGCGTCCAACATCTTTCCAAGCACCTGCATCACTCCGTTTTCCTCATTGGACGGCGCCTCAAATGCGGCCATGGAACGGATTTCCGGCACGGCATTCGCCATGGCATAACTGAAACGCGCCTGCCGTATCATTGAAGCGTCATTCATCTGATCTCCGAAAACCATCGTTTCCTCCGAAGAAATTCCCAGTTTCCTCTGAATCAATTCCAGAGCGGCCCCCTTATTGGCCCCTTTCCGGCTGATATCCATCCATTTCTCTCCGGAGACAGCCACCTGGAAGCCATGTTCCAAATGCTTCAGCCGGGGATAACTGTTTTCCCCGGCTCCCAGGAAGTCATATACTGCTATTTTCAAAAGTTTGTCTCCCCGCACGTCCAGCAGGTCCCCCACTTCTTGACAGCGTGTGTAATATTTGCGGGCCTCCCGGACGAATTCCGGCTGTTTGTCCTCAATATATGCGGAATCCCGCCCTGCGAGGACGATGCAGGTTCCTTCAATGCACCTGATCCCGGCAATCAAACCGGCTACCGTTTCATGATCCATGTCCAGAAGCAGCCATTCTTTTCTACCCGCCGCCGCATAAGCGCCATTCTCGGCAATAAACAGCATCCGGTCCGCCACGGGGGCAAAGGTCCGGAGCAATCCGTCATACTGGCGGCCGCTTGCTGCCGCAAAACGAATGCCGCGAAGCTCAAGTTCCCTAAACAAGGGAAAAAACGCAGGGTCCAATTCACCTTTTCCATTAAGCAGCGTCCCATCCATATCGGACGCAATAAGTTTGACGGAATCCATAACGCTGCCAGAATCATCGTTTATCCTTACTTCCAGGGCAAGAGCGGCTTCAGACAGCATGGAGCGGACAGCGAAAGGAAAGACCAGGAGGCCAGCAGCAAGGATACAGTTCTCTCCATCATTTTACGGGAGAATCTCCATTTCTTCCATAAGTTTCAGCTTCCTTCATTCTACCGTGAGTGCAGCAGCGGCAAATGCAAATAATTTGAAACCATCCGCACATCCGCAATATTTAGCGTATCACACCGAATTGCAAATTCGGATACAATTCAAATAATTGGAGTTAAATGATCCACGCCATAAACTCCATAATTTTTGTGAAGTCCGGCCCATGACACCATATTTTCCGTTTCCTTCGTAATTCTCTTTATCTACGAGCTTTTCCCAGATGAAGAGGAAAAAATTCTCCTCCGAATTTGCAATCCGCCACCCGAATTCCCACATGGTTTGCCCCGGGCATTCTTTGCTCATACTATTTTTTCATTGCCCGGAGTTATGGATTCCTGCATCATGGCCTTTCGCAGTACCCCTGCTTATGATACACATGACTTTAAGAAAGAAAACTCTCTGGTTTCTTGGAGCTTTGAGCTTTTTTGCCTCTCTTGCCGCGACTTTCGCCGTTTTCTGGCTGAACAGGAATGATTCTTCTCCCGCGGAATGGAATTTCAACCCTATCTGGACAAAAGCGGAAAAAGAACAAATTCTTACCGTAGCGAATTTCACAGCCCATCGAAGCCCGGAACGTTTCATTTACCGCGGGCTTTCCCTCAATTCACGCCATATTGACTGGCACATGTTTTCCGAAGTTTCCATGCGCCAATATATGAAGGACGAAATCAGGGAACGGCTTCAGATGATACGGGACACGGCGGAAAGCGCAGACGGACGCTGCATCACTCCATCCCATGAAACCCTGCTGCATCTTGCCGCCGGGCTCGGAGAAGTGCAGTTGCTGAACCGCCTTTTACAGCGCCATGCGGACCCGAACGTCCAGATCATCCTGCCGCAACAGGCCTTTCCCTCCATTCCGGACTCCGAACAGGGAAATACCCCCCTGACTTACGCCTGCCAGCCAGGCATGGACGACTCCACGCCCCTGCCGGTGCATAACAGGATCTCCTGCCTTAATCTCCTGATTCAATACGGTGCGGATGTGAATAAACCGGGGCCGCTGGGCTGGCCGCCCCTCGTCATCACCTGTGTGGCCGGTATTGGAGGAGCACCCTATGAGGAAGCAGCCCTGTTTCTTCTGAAATGCGGTGCGGATATTTCCCTCCAGCCTGAATTGAAAGGTAAAAACAAGTCTGCTCACATGGGCCACGGCCGCCGGATACCCCCTGCTGGTCCGCAAGCTTTGCGAAGCCGGGTACGATCCCAATTTCCGCGGGGAAATGGTCCCGCCCCTTCTTTCCCTGAACCTGAACACTCCGAACACCGCACTGCAAATCGCACATATTCTGCTGGAATACGGTGCGGACGTGAATGCGGCCATGCCCGCGTCCACAACCCTGCCGGAAACCACGGGGGACACGGCCCTGCTGAACCTGTGCCGCCAGCTGGCTTTCATTGATGTGTCCCAGCTCCCTCAAATCAGGGAGCTGGTCAGTCTCTTCATCAGCGAGGGAGCGGACGTCAACCATCAAAACGCCGCCGGAGAGACTCCCCTCATGGCGTGCTGCCGAGGAATGTTGCTGGGAGACGATTCCCTGGACCGGCTGAAACTGGGTATTGCGCGTCTTCTGCTGGACCACCGCGCAGACCCCTCCCTGAGAGACAAATACGGACGCACAGCCCTCCAGCGGATAGGCAACCGGTCAAACGAACATCTCCAAATGGTGCTGAAATACCTGCCGGAATTGAGCGCTCCGCCGCTTCCGAAGAAGGAAAACCGTTGAATACCGCCGTTTATTTCACACGGGCATTCACCGTATCCAGCAGAATGCCGGCATCCGGTTGGGAACCGGTGCTGATGAAATGAATATAACTGGCTCCATTGGGGGACTTATTAGCCATTTTCAACGTTCCGGCCTTCTTTCCGTCCAAAGACACCACAGCCTGCCCCCCCTGCCACAGAAGGGAAATTTCATGCCACGCGCCGGGCGTGAAAGGCACTTTTTTCATCCCCAGCAGCAGATGGGGCGCAGGTCTCAGCCTGATCGGGAAGGTAAACAGGGCATAATCCTTCGTAGTGGAATCACAGGCATTGAAAAGCCGATCCGTCAGAGAGACCTGAAGGCCGGAATCATCCGCCTGATCCCCGTCCGCTGCACGGAAGCGAATTTGACCAGCCCTGTGGTCCCGTTCGGAAAGTTCCAGGCAGCTCCAGCGTTCCGGTAATCCACATTGGATTTTTCATTGACCAGTTCGGGATCATTCAGACGCTTGATTTGCAGCACCTTTTTCGTACTTCCGGACGGATCCGGAACCAGCTCTGCGGAAGGCTTGCGGTTATAACTGCAATGGCCCTTTTTCTGGGGAATATAAGTATGAATGGTCCACTGGGAATCCGAATCTTTCCCCGTCTGCGTAGCACGCGTCTTGGCCCCTACCCAGCGGCGGTCCACAATAACCAGGCGGCGGTGGTTTTTATGCTGCCCCAGGGAAATAAGGATGCGGTTTTTGTCCAGCTGCACCATTTCGCTCTGGTGTTTGCCGCGGTCTTCCGGACCATCCAGCGTAGCATAGCCGGGATGGTTGCGGTGTTCGTCCAGGATAATCTCCCGGAATCCGTACCAGGTTTTACCCTCGTCCCCGGACATGGCAATGTGGTGGGAATCACGGTTCGTGAACACGTCTTCCCACGTTCCGTTGCCGGCTGTGGCGTTTTCAGGCAGAGCCATCGTATTCGTCCACAGGGAAACGATGGTTCCGTCATCCAGGCGGCCCAACGTATTCATGGTCAGGGTGCCGAAAAAGCGGGAAGGTTCCGGTTTGCTCCATGTTTCACCGTAATCCCTGGAGAAAGCCTGCCACGCCTGGTCCAGGGAAGTACGGACAAGCGCCCACAACGAACCGTCCTTCATCTCCAAAACCGTGGCTTCCACGGCATTGTTGAACCATCTGACACCCTGGTGGGGGGGCCTGGCTTCATGTTTGGGGGAAGTAACACCGTTCCTGGATACATGCCAGGTCAGTCCCCCGTCATCGGAAATATGAAACTTGGTACCGCTGCCCATGTTGTGGAACGGAACAATCACCCTGCGGCCCTTGTTCACAAACAGGGGTGCGCATGATGCCGCCCAGTTTTTTCAGATTTTTCCTCTTTTCCGGATCTTTCCAGTCTTCTTCCAGCTTGCCGTCATTCGTGACGGCAAACCACTTGCCGTCCAGCCCCCCCCTTGGAAAGAAATACAAAGCCTCCGATAGGCTGCACACGAATGAATTCCCTGGTCAGGGGGTTGCGCACAATAGCCGGAGATTCCTTGGGAATGCCGCCGTAGTTGGGAGGGTAGCCAGCCGGAGCGGCCTTCATTTCCCATGTTTTTCCGTTATCCCTGCTGACCAGGTAATCCGGTCCCTTTCGGGTACCGGAATAATGGCGTATTTCACGGGAGTCCACACGGATGAGGCCGCGCCCCGCATCAGCCGGCGGAGTGGCGACAACTTCAGGCTCCGGAACGGGTGCTGCCTTCTGTTGGGCATAACAGCAACAAAAGGAACCGGTCAACAATGCAAACAACAGGTTTTTCATAAACTAAATATCAAATGCCGTATATTTTCCTCAGCCGGGGCTTTCCCTTCAAGCAAAATCCTGCCTTCCATCAGAAGACGATCATCAGGAATGCTTTCCCGCCTGCTTCCCTCCCCGGTATTTTGCATCAAGCTTCAAAAGTACGGCCAGTTCCTTTTCCAAAACCTCATATCCCCTGGCATTGGGATGCACCACATCCTTCATAAATTCATTCTGAGGAGAAGCACCGTCTGCGGAAAGAAGAGCCTTTCCCGGATCGGCAAAGAAAATGTTCTTTCCGTTATGCAGCTCCGCCAGCAGCCTGTTCGTCTGCTTCACCGGTTCCGCCAGGTTTTTCTCCTTCCTTGGAAGAACGCCCAGCAACAGAATTTTGGAAGAGGGGCATTTCCGGCGCACCAGGCGGACAAACGCCCTGATATTGTCCGCACATGCCTGCGGCGTATCCTTGCGGTGCCCCAGATTATTGGTTCCCAGCAGCACGATGATGACCCGCGGAGAAATGCCGTCCAGCTCCCCGTTTTGCACACGGTAATAGGCATTATCCACATAATCAAATCCAAAGCCCATATTCGTCGCAGTATGCGGACGGAATAATTTCTCCCAGGAACCCGCTCCCGTGTTTTTTCCGTCCCCGGAAGGCTCCCCTCCCCAGTGGTGGGTAATGCTGTCCCCTATCATCACATATTCAGGCTTGACGGTCCGGTTTCTTTTTTTAACGGCTTCATGCCGGGCATTCCAATCATACGGATCCCGCTGATGGGGCTCCGGCTTCAGGGTTGCGGGCAACGCGGAGGGAGGGATGGAAGGTGCGGAAAACGCCACACTGGCCCCCCCCAGCAATATGGCGAGCATGTAGGAGAAGAAATTCATGATAAAAAAGTGAAACCGGTTTCCAGTTTAAGCAAATCCTGCCGTGCATCAAGATCGCAGGCGCCACTTTTGCCGGCAGAGTAAAAAAGACCACTGCCCGTCCGGCAAATCCCGCCGCAACAGCGGCCAGGCGAACACCGCATCCGGCCTTTCCTGTTCCGAGAGCCCTGTTGCCCCAGGAAAGCTCGACTCCCCAACGGAGGGTAATGCTTTCACCAAAAACGATATACCCCCGTTTGACGGTCCGGGTCCGTTCCATCACTGCCTCATGGCGTTTTTCCAGTCATGCACGGCCCGCTGGTTCTCCTGGGGTTTCAGCATAGGAAGCAGTTCTCCAGCACAGGCACCGGAGAAAAAGACGACACAAAAAACTCCCGCCAGCAATAAACAAAAGCATACATGAGGTTTCCGGTAATCGCTAAGATACTGCAATAGAAATTCGGCAAGTAAAAGGAAAAGAGATCCAATTATTTGTAATCCGTTACGTTGTCGACATTTTTGATATTCGGCGAAAGGGTATTGCCTGAGAACAACGCCTTGAACTCTTCCGGGGAACATATCATCTTCGGGTTAAAATCTCTGGACTGCACATAACTCACCAAAGACGAATACAATTGCCTCCCCTCTGGAGTCTTACGAAGGGCTTCAGGATCAGCCATGCAAACAAGCAATTTACCTTTTCCGATCCCCATCTCAAATATGAGGCCCAATTTGTGATTCCTCTCCATATTATCCACTACTTGAACAATAGGATTTAAGTCGGAAGGCGCCAAATCCAAAATTAGAGGACGTGATGACTTGATCACGCTCCACCACTGCCAGTTCGTCTGCGCATCCGTGGGGAAATTTTTGAAAAGCGGATGCTCTGGATCCATCAGTAGAGAAAGGGTTCCAGGAGAAACGGGTCTGCGAAGCGACTCTGAAATACCTTTAAACATCGCAAAATTCCAATAATCAGGTGTCACCAAACCACCAACTGACCGCAGCGCGATGTCCTGATGATTGGGAAACCAGAGCATGGAAGCCCCCTCATTCAACTGCCTGAGCGTTTTACCTGTCAGCTTGCGGGGAGCTAAGAAGGCAACCGGGAGTTCTTGCGGTTCTTGATCCGGATAAATCCAAAAATCATATGTGTTCACGCTATCCTTACCTTTCATCCAAAGAACCAGTTTCAAACGATCCGGCACCTTGATCCCGGACAGAGGAATGCTGATTTTTGACGTCTCACTTAATTCTCCCTGTCTGCCATGGAGCATCTTGCTACCTTTGTGCAACACTTTGCCGGAGGAATCCTCAAGCCTCCATTGCAATGGGGCACAAAGATCAGAGGAACCATAATTCGCTACCTGAAGGTCAAAAGAAAGATTTTCTGTATTGGTCCACGTATATTTATCAAAGAGCGCAAGAGGAACCACCGCCTGACAAAAAGAGGAAAAATCCTTGGCCTCCATAATGCCCTTACTATCCATGAATGCGTCCAACAGTCCAACAAGAGCTGTCCCCTGGCCTGGAAAATCCTGAATATCCAGCATTTGAAATCCTCCAAATCCCGGTGTTCTCAATGCCATCTCGATATCGGCCTTATAACATCGCGCGGCCCAGACACCAGAAGCTTGGTGAAAAGCATCAGCTTGTTTTCCCATTCCTCGTTCCTGAAGGCGCTTTTTAAAGATTTCAAGATTCCACGGTTTAAGAACGCCCGTGTATTTGGATATTTCCCTGAAATCCGGGTAAATTTGAAACTGTCCCGTTTCATGGCCGATCACGGGAAGCGGACAATCCCTGATCGCTTTTTCGTAGCTGGTCCTCGTTGACGGAAGACAGGCGTTGAGTATTCCTCCATCCCGGGCATCTGCAAAAGCGAACGAGGAACGGACGTGATTGTCATATCCAGAATGACGATCAGCCCCAACACGACATGTCGTCAAGAAATCCTCGCCTTTCTTCCACCCTTCCCTGCCCAGATAGTTGTTGGAACCAAACGAGTACAGGACGTCGGGCCGCACTTTGCGGTATGAATCCACAATAGTTCTCATGGCCGGATCTGTCCCGGGAAGTTCATTGCCCAAGGCGAACATGACAAATGAAGGATGGGAGGCATACGCCTCCAGAATAGCCCTACCCTCACGGAAAAAGAAATCCATCACGTTCTTTTGAGATTCATGAATGGCACCCCAGAATGGTATTTCAGGCTGAAGATACATTCCAAGTTCATCCGCAGCTTCAAATGCAGCTTCCGGGGGAGTCCATGAATGGAATCTTACATAATTGAATCCATAGGCCGCCGCTATACCAAGATGGCGGAGCCATGCCTTTTTATCCATGGGAGGGTATCCAGTCAGGGGAAAAACGCAGGCATCATGCCGACCTCTTAAAAAAATCTTCTTCCCATTGATTGTAAAATTAGTTCCCTGAACAGCAAAACAGCGCATTCCGAAGACTTTACTGGTTGTGTCGACTTTTCCTGCCAATTCCAGTTTGATGTGCATTTTGTATAAATTCGGAGAGAATTCGCTCCAGAGCTCCGGCTCTTCTCCCATGGGGTAATTCAATTTCACATGTTGGTCTCCGAGTTTAAGAGGAACCTCAATGACTTTTCTCTCCACTTTTCCCTTATTTCCGTTATTCTGCAAAGCCGCCTCCAATGTAATACGAGCCGTTTCCGGCTTATAACTGTTGCGAATAGTCAGGCAAACGGTAACGGATTTTTTTTCTGGTTCAGGAACCAGCTTAACCGATTCAACGAAGGGATCAGAAACGGCCTCAAGGAATATTTTTCCCAACATTCCATTCCAATTCGTCTGGGTATGCTCGGTAAAAGCGTGTGAATTGAAAACGCCTGCCGGATAATGCCTGCGGCTGTTGTCCACAGAGATTGTCAATGTATGTTTCCCCGGAAAAAGAAATTCCGTCAGATCATAACGATGGGGTGTTTGAACATTATCACAGGAACCGATTTTTTTACCATCTACGAAAACGGTTGTCTTTTTCGTCCGTTCCACATGCAAAAATAACCGTTTACCTTTGAACGTTTCCGGAACATTCACTTCCTTTCTGTACAAGGCCTCTCCTTCGTAAGTAACGGCGCGGGAAAGATGTTTTGTCTCCTGACGGTTATTATTGACATTCCCCTTGCCCCATTCATCCATGGTTCCAGGTAGTACAACAGCAACTTTTTCCTGTTTGAATGGAAGGGAAAGTTCCCATAACCCATCCAGGGGTAGCAATTCTCGTCCCATCGCTGGGAAAATAGTCCCCCAAAGCAGGAAATATACAGACATCATCCGAATAAGCCATAAAACATCGGAACAATAATTGGAAAAGAAGTATCTTGATTTTGTTTTCATTATAAGAATTTGCATTTGAGAAACCGTACGGCTCAGTCATTCGACCACTTGCACATTGGAAATACGCCCTTGTCACCATTGATTTGAGAGCTCCCTAAAACATTTGGTTAGTAATACGAAGAACTCCTTCCATTTTATCAAACAACCTGAATACCGTGACAACGAAAGGCAAAAAAGCATGGATTCTTACCGCCGACATGGGAAACAACCACACCTCTTTGAATACGTTTTGCCGAAAACTGTCAGAAGAGCTTCTGACAGATATTTTCACAAAGGTATTCATTGATAGCTCTACCGGAAAAACAATTGATTGGTACTTCATCGGCAACTCATTTCTTTGCTTTTTTCTTTTATATCTTTTCCTATTTTTCTCGTTTTCAGATGAGCTCCCATGAAAAAAGATGCCCCCCTACAAGACTCTTCAGAAGGCCCCATTCTGTTTTTCCATAAAAAATATACATATCTCCGAAATGAACCAGAAAAGGTAAAGAACAGTTCCCTCTCCCAGAAGAATTAGCCTTGTTGTCTCCCGGAATTCACGATATAATTACGTGGCGCGGAGTTTTGCCGTTTCCGGCCTTTCAACGGCTGCGGAACGTTTTTCTCCGGTCTTCTTCACTACATCCTATTTATGATCAGCATAGTAAAAGACTTGAAGGAGTCCACCGCCCTTCCGAAGGAATGGCAGGGATTCAAGCCGGGAGCATGGACGGAGTCCATTGACGTACGGGATTTCATCCAGCATAACTACACGCCCTATTCCGGCAATGAAGAATTTCTTTCCGGCCCCTCCCAGCGCACGCTCCGTTTATGGGATGAACTGAAAGTCCTGCTGAAAAGGGAAATAGACAACGGCGGCGTTCTGGATGCTGATGAAGAAGTGGTATCCTCCATCACCTCCCACAAGCCCGGCTACATTGACAAGGAACTGGAAGTGGTCGTAGGCCTCCAGACGGACGCCCCCCTGAAACGGGCCCTGATGCCCTTTGGCGGCCTGCGCATGGCCCAGCAGGCCCTGGAATCCTACGGGTTCAAGATGTGCGAGAAAACCGCGGATATTTTCAAAAAGATACGCAAGACGCACAATGAAGGCGTTTTCGACGCCTACACTTCCGATATCCGGGCGGCCCGTTCCGCCGGCATTATTACCGGCCTTCCGGACGCCTATGGCCGCGGCCGCATCATCGGGGACTACCGCCGGGTGGCCCTGTACGGCACGGACAGACTGATTGCCGAACGCCGCAAGGACCTCAAAAACCGTGAACATTCCCCCCTTACGGATGAGCTGATCCGCCTGCGCGAAGAAATGAGCGAACAAATACGCGCCCTGGAAGAACTCGCCCAGCTGGGCGCCTCCTACGGCTGCGACCTCACTCGCCCCGCCGCAAACGCCCGCGAAGCCGTGCAATGGACGTACCTGGGCTACCTGGCCGCCGTGAAGGAACAGAACGGAGCGGCCATGTCCCTGGGCCGCGTTTCCACTTTCTTCGACATTTATTTCACCCGCGACCTGGAACAGGGGCTCATCACGGAAGAGGAAGTTCAGGAAATCATCGACCAGTTCGTGATGAAGCTGCGCATCGTCCGTTTCATCCGCACGCCTGATTACAATAACCTGTTCTCCGGAGACCCCACCTGGGTGACGGAATCCATCGGCGGCATGGGAGAGGACGGGCGCACCCTCGTCACCCGCAGTTCCTTCCGCATGCTGCAGACCCTGTACAACCTGGGGCCGGCTCCGGAACCGAACCTGACCGTTCTGTGGTCCCGGAACCTGCCGGAAGCCTTCAAAAGCTTCTGCGCCAAGGTTTCCATTGAAACGTCCTCCGTCCAATACGAGAACGACGACCTGATGCGCCCGCACTGGGGCGACGACTACGGCATCGCATGCTGCGTGTCCGCCATGCGCATCGGCAAGCAGATGCAGTTCTTCGGAGCGCGCGCCAACCTCGCCAAGTGCCTTCTCTACGCCCTGAACGGCGGCGTGGATGAACTCAAGGGCAAACAGGTGGCCCCGCCCTCCCCCCGCTACACGGAAGAAATTCTCAACTATGATGAAGTGATGGCCCTGTACGACAAGATGCAGGACTGGCTCGCCAAAACTTACATTGACGCGCTGAACATCATCCACTACATGCACGACAAATACTGCTATGAACGCATTGAAATGGCGCTGCATGATCCGGAAATCCTGCGCACGATGGCCACGGGAATCGCCGGGCTTTCCGTGGCGGCGGACTCCCTGTCCGCCATCAAGTACGCCACCGTAAAAGCCATCCGCAATGAAGAGGGGCTGATTGTGGACTTCAAGACGGAAGGGGAATTCCCCTGTTACGGGAACAATGACCCGCGCGTGGACGACATAGCATGCAGCCTGGTCAGCAATTTCATGGAAAAACTGCGCAAGCTCCACACTTACCGCAATTCCCTGCCCACCCAGTCCATCCTGACGATCACCTCCAACGTGGTGTACGGCAAAAAGACGGGCAACACGCCGGACGGCCGCCGAGCCGGGGAACCGTTCGCCCCCGGCGCCAACCCCATGCACGGAAGGGACAGGAACGGAGCCGTGGCGTCCATGCTCTCCGTAGCCAAGCTGTCCTATGACGACTCCCTGGACGGCATCTCCTACACCTTCTCCATCGTTCCGCAGGCCCTGGGCAAGGAGGAAAGGGAACGCCGCGTCAAGCTCGTCTCCCTGCTGGACGCCTACTTTGCCGCTACAGGTCACCACATTAATGTGAACGTACTGGAACGGGAAACGCTTCTCGACGCCATGGATCACCCGGAAAAATACCCGCAGCTTACCATCCGCGTTTCCGGCTATGCCGTGAATTTCATCAAGCTGACCCGGGAACAGCAGCAGGAGGTCATCAACCGCACCTTCCACACCCGCTAACCCGGACGACACACGGATGCCGCAGGTTTTTCCACAAAACCATGATCCGGACGGAGAAAGCTCCGTCACCGGTTTGGTTCATTCCGTGGAATCCTGCGGCACCGTGGACGGTCCCGGCATCCGCTTTGTCCTTTTCCTGTCCGGCTGCAGCCTGCGCTGCCGCTACTGCCACAATCCGGATACCTCCTACGTTCGGCGGGGCCGGCTCAGAAGCGCGGGTGATGTCCTCAGGGAAATAGCCCGTTACCGGGATTTTTTGCAGGCGGCGGGCGGCGGCGTCACCCTCTCCGGCGGGGACCCCCTCTTCCAACCTGATTTTACCGGCGCCGTGCTGAAAGGCTGCCGGGAACTGGGACTGCATACCTGCCTGGACACCTCCGGCCATCTGGGCGTGAATGCGGGCGAAGAAATGCTGGCGGATACGGACCTGGTCCTGCTGGATATCAAGGCATGGAATCCGGAACGGTACCGCTCCCTGACAGGCGGGGAACTGCGCCCTACGCTGGAGTTTGCGGAACGCCTGGCCTCCCTCCGCAAGCCCGTGTGGCTGAGGTATGTGCTGGTACCCGGCGTTACGGATAATCTGGAAGAAATTGAGGGACTCTCCCGCCATGCGGCGCTCCTGGGCAACGTGGAACGCGTGGACGTGCTCCCTTTCCACCAGATGGGGAGATTCAAATGGGATGAATTGAAGCTGGATTATACCTTGAAGGGCACCCCGGAAGCGTCCGCAAAACTGGCGGAACAGGTCCGCGGCATTTTCCGGCGGGAAGGCTTTCCGGATTGCGTGCATTAACCGGATTTTCGCGCCTTGGCGCCATCAACCGCAGCAAACCGAATACAGATATCTCCCCTCCTCATCTTCCGGATGAAAGGCCCTTCTCCCCTTTCCCAAATTATTCCTTTCCGGAAATTTCCCGCAAAGCATCCAGCACTTCCCGCACGGCAATGTGGCGGTTGCAGGGGACATCCCGGTCACAATCCTTCCGGAAGCAGGGGGAACAGCACTGGTGGCTGTAAAGGGAACGGTTGAATGTACCCATAGGGCGGTACACATCCGGAAGCCGGGTGGAAAACAGAGTCACCACCGGAAGCCCGCGGAAGGAACAGAGGGACGGGAAATCGCCATCCACGGCTACCGCCACCGAAGCGCCGTCCATGACGGAAAACAGAGCCTCCGGCGCACCCACAGCCAGTTCCACATTCAAATGTTCCGCCAGCGCGGCGGCGCGCTCCCGGTCTTCTTCCAGAGCCACCAGAACCGTCCGTCCCGGCAAAAGGGAAACCAGTTCCGTCCACTGCTCCCGGCTCCATTCACTGGCGCTTCCCAGACGGGAAAACGGAGCAATTAAAATGGGGGCGCCTTCCGCCGGGGCCGCTTTTTTCACAGGGAACAAAGACGGTTTACCGACGTCCAGCCCATGCAGCCCCCCCAATTGCAGATAAAGCTGCACCCGGTGCGCCGGGGGGGCGGCGCGCAGGACGGGGGCCTTTACCCGGAATTTGTATTTCCGGACGCCGGGATGCGTGTCCAGCCCGGAGAACATCATGGGGCCATACGGTTCCAGCGCTTTCAGGGTTTCCATATCTCCATCCAGCATGACGCCCATATCCAGCGGGCCGTCATTGTAAAATTCATCTGCCACCAAAGCTTCCCGAAGCTGCTTCAGGGAATCGTGCGGCAGCACATGGGTAACCTCCGGCACCGTCTTCCATATTCCCATCTGGGCAGACGGGCAGATAACGTTCACCTGCATGTCGCACCGGACGGTTTTCAGGGCACGAATCAGGGGAACGGTCGCCAGGGCTTCATCCAACGCCCCGGGAACGGCTACAAGAATGCGGTACGGCTTCAGCTCCATATTTTCCAGAAGCGCAGCCGTTTTTTTATCCTGCGGAGCAAAACGGTCAACGGATTTCCAGCGGTGGTGCATCCAGAACACATCCAGCACGGATTCCCGGATCAATGTTTCCAGCCCCCTGTTCACTTCAATAGTATCCCCCGCCAGAGAGCCGTCCGACCCGGAAAAATCCACCACATTCCCCATATCCGCTATCCAGTGGCCGGGAGCATCCGTACGCACCGCTATGGCCACCATGTCCGCGCCAGCCCTTTTTCGCAGCAGAGCGGGCAGCGGAGTCGTGCCGGTCACCTTGCCGAAAAAGGGGACATACACCCCCTCCCATACGAACTGGTCGCTCAGCACGCCCAGGGCCCCCCCTTCCTTGAGCATTTTCATGGGAGCCTTGATGCCGCCCTCCTTGGAGAACATCTGAGTTCCACGTTCCGTGCGCCGCTGGTACACGTATTCCTCCATCAGCGGATTGTCAAACTGGCGGTACATGGACCCGTAACGCTCCACCTCCGGGTAAAATGCGCGTATTCTCGCCAGCGCCTCCCAGTTGCCGGAGTGGGCTATGGCGCAAACCTGCCCGCGCCCTTCCAGCACAGGCGCGGCAAACTGTTCGTGCCCTCCGACCGTCACGCAATGCTTCAACTGCTCATCCGTCAGGGTGGCCGTCTTCGCGGAACACAGGAAATTGGCAATGGTCCTTTTGAAATTTTCCCGGCTTAATTTCTGCAGTTCCTTTCCGCGCAGGGCCGGATTCAAAACGATGCGCAGATTCCTTTCCACAATGTTCCGGCGCTGGGGAAGCAGATACCACGCCACGGCCCCTGCCGCGCGCCCCAGCCGGTACAGCGTTTTCATGCCCACGAGCTTCAACAGCCCTTCCATGAGCAGAAACCCTTTCATTCCCAAATGATGGGCAAACGTATTCCGGGAAGCCGGGGAGGAATCAGGTGAGGAAGAATCAGTCATAAGGAAAACCGGAAAAGATGTTATACGAATCCCCTCCGGTCCACAAACCCTTTATTCCCCCCGGCTGAGGTCCCTTCCCGCATTTTATTTTCTCGGATAAATGACGTCTTCCCTAAATTTTTCCGCCGGCGCGGAATCCAAAGCCATCCCATGCTTTACTGCATCTTCCTCATAAAAGCATCTCTGCGGAGACGGCATCTTACTTTTGGCAAAGAAATGACTTTACAATTCTTAACTAAACGGTATATTCCGTCTCCCGAACCGAACACCAAACCGGAGTTATACACCATGAAAGTTCTTTCTTCCTTAGCCTCTATGAAGCGCCGCCACGCAGACTGCCAAATCGTGAAGCGCAAGGGCACGCTGTATGTGATCTGCAAGAGCAATCCCAAGTTCAAGGCCCGCCAGGGCGCTACGGCAGGCACGCGCCTTTCCAAAAAGGGCGTCAAGTAATCCCTGGCCCAGCACAGATTTCAAGAAGACCGCCGCCCGCCGGGTGCCGGTCTTTTTTTGCTGACCAAGCCCTTTTCCGTACATCCATGCAGCTTCCTGCCGTCCAAACCAAATTCCTGAATCTTCCCAACTCCTTCTCCCTGAGGAATGGAGCTACGCTTGACAAGGTATGCGTCGCCTATGAACAGTACGGAACCCTGACGCCGGAAAAAGACAACGCCATCCTGCTGTTCCATGCCCTTTCCGGCAGCCAGCACGCCTATGGCTACAATCCGGAAGTCCCGGGCACCGGCTCCCTCTGGAAACCGGAAAACCACGAAGGCTGGTGGAACAGCATCATCGGCCCCGGCAAGCCGCTGGACACGGACCGCTTCTGTATCATCTGCGCCAATTACCTGGGAGGGTGCTACGGCACCACAGGCCCCGCTACCCCCTGCCCTGCGGACGGCCAGCCCTACGGCTCCCGCTTCCCTCACGTGGAGATCGCAGACCAGGCACGCCTCCAGGCCCTTCTGCTGGACAGCCTGGGCATAGAACGCGTTCATCTTATGGGCCCCTCTGTGGGCGGCCTGATCGCCCTCAGTTTCGCGTGCCAATTCCCGGAACGCGTCCGGAGCTTCATCTCCATCGGCTCCGGTTACCGGGCTTCCATTGAACACCGCCTGTCCCTGTTTGAACAAATCCTGGCCATTGAGCTTGACCCGGATTTCCAGGGCGGGGATTATTACCGGGGGCCGGCGCCCAAAAAAGGGCTGGCATTCGCCCGTATCATCGGCCACAAATCATTTGTTTACCAGGAGGGGCTGGAACAGCGCGCCAGAAAAGAGGTGGGAGGCAACTACGGCCTGCTCACGTGGATGACCCCCACCCGCAGCACGCAAAGCTACATGCTTCACCAGGGGACCAAGTTCGCGGAACGTTTTGACGCCAACTCCTATATCCGCATTGCGGATATGTGGGCGGAGTTCGACATCCGCGACCACACCCCGGACGGAACATTTCAAACCGCCCTGGAAGGCTTCCGCCGCGCAGGGATTCCCGCGCTTATCTTTTCCATTGATACAGACTGCTGTTTCCGCCCGGCGGAACAGCAGGATTTCGCGGCGCAGCTTGAAGCCGCCCATATTCCCACGGAGTTCCATACCATCGCTTCCACCAAGGGACACGATTCCTTCCTGCTGGAGCCGGAGCTTTATGCGGAACCCATCCGGCGCATTCTGGCCGCAAGGAAGCCGAAGGGGACGGCGTAAGCTTTTTTCCGCCGCAAGAAGACACGGCGGAGCAGCGCTTAAAAAGAAATGATGCCGGGAACCGGAAGCGAGAGGGAAAAATCAACCATGTCATGAAGGAACGGCCAGGTTCCTTGCAAAGCGGAACTTCACGGCTCTTCAACGTGACAATAACCTGAGCCGGATGAACCCGAACAGGGTTTTCGCTGTCACATCTTCATGACTGATCATTATTACACCTCCGAAACGGAAAACGTCGGACAATTCCGCTGCGAAACCACCTTTATCCCTTCCAACGTTACGTTTGCCACGGACCTGCCCGCTTCTTTTGAAGGCCGCGCAGAATTCCCCTCCCCCGGAGTTTTGCTCGGTTCCACGCTCGCCTCCTGCATGATGAGCCTGGTTTCCGTGGTCGCGGCCAGAAAAGGAGTGGATTTGAAAGGCATGCGCGTTCTGGCGCGTGCGGCGGAATCATCCAAGGGAATTGAAAAAATTGAACTGAAGGCAATCATGCCCCTGGAAGGCAGCCACCCTCTCCGCGCCATGCTGGAAAAAACCGCCTTGTCCTGCCCTGTGCGCCAGGCGCTGCGGCCCGATCTGGAAACGCCCATTGAATGGGAATGGAAGTAAACAGCCATCAGGGAAGTCAACCCAAGCTTGAAGTTATCCTTAAAGAAATCCCGTCCATTCATGAAAAAAGCCGCTGCGGATGATTCCGCAGCGGCTTTCCAATTGGCTGACGTTTTTTCCTTTAGAAGTTGTAGCGGTAGCCGATACTCCCGTTGATGGAGCTGGAACCGCTGCGGATATCCGCGTTGCCGTCCACAAAAATGACGCCCTGAGTGCCCACGGGAACGCTCAGCCCCGCGCCAATCTGGAAGGCCGTGCTTCCGACCTTGGCGCCATACACCGGACGCGTATAGGAGGGATCCGCCAGGAAGCCCACATTGGCCTGCCCGCGGCGGTCTCCCATATCCTGGGAAACGTTCACCCGTACTTCTCCCAGCGCTTCACGCCCGAAGACGTTGGACCCCATGAGTCCGGAGAGCCGGGCGCCCACAGCGACAGCAGCCGTAGTCAGTTCCTGGTCTTCCACCTTCAGTCCGGCATTTCCTGCAGAACCGCTTTCCCGATAGCCGTCCATACGGGTCGTCACGATGGAAGCGTTGAACAAAGGCTGGAGAATCACGCTCCTGTCTTCATTGAGAGCGATGTCATACGCCAACTCGTACATGGCGCCGAAACCGGCTCCCGTCGTATTGCCGCGGGCCTGGTAAGACCCCGTACCGTAATCCACCGTGCGCGTCAGCGAGGCATCATTCCAGCCGCCCGTCAGAATCAGCAGATGGGACCATTTACGGTACTGGTAGCGGGCGAACAGATTGACATAGTAACTGTCCAGGTCTCCGTCCGCCGTATCCGCCGCGCTGGCCGTCAGGCTTCCGTAATTGGCCGTAAACGCAGCTCCCGCAGTGAAGCGGTCGTTGATATCCACGTCCATGCCTACCGTGCCTCCCCCCAGGTGGTGAGTTCGTAGCCGCTTTCATCCCCCCCTGGTGTCCAGCTTGGCATAAGACCCGGTTCCCTGCATCCACATATGGAAGTAGGGCATGTCTTCATGGACATATGCAGGGTTAACGCCCATCTGCGCCACGCGGTTGCGTATCCAGCCCATCTGGTCGCGCAGGGAGTCGCGCTGGGCGATGCCCAGGCTGGTAACCGTGCTGCCGGCGGCGGCGGCCAGTTTGCGGGCGGCGCCGGAATAGTCGCCTGAATTCTGGGAAAGAAGAACAGAGGTATAGAAATCGCGCAAGGCAGTGCCTTCTTCCATGTGATAGCGGGAATTCCAAAGGATGTCCGCTCCAGTGGCGGCATTCCGCGTCAGGGAAGAGTCACGGAAAATGTTTTCCGTGCGCGCCGTACCGGTGAGGATGATGGCCGTCATGCTGTTATTGGTGGTCAGCTCCAGGTTTTCATACATGGAACCAAGAATCATATCCTGGAGGGTGACATTGTCACCCAGGGACACAAGCGCGCCGTCCGTTGTCTTGAACAATTCCATATTCAGCGTTTCCGAACTCCCGGAAACCAGGGTATCCAGATTGTTCATGACCAGCGTGACTTCCCCCGTCCCGTCTCCCAGCGTAATATTTCCGCTGGAGGTGACAAAGGGATTGCCCAGGCCGTCCACCGTTGTGGAGGAAGTGGTAATGGCCACCGTGCTGTCCCCCGTCACGCTCAAGCCGTCCGAGCCAAGCGTCAGCTGGGTTTTGGGATCGTCCGCGCTGCCGATATTGAGCGTGCCGCCATTCACGGTAATCCCCTGATAGGAAGCCTGGGCGGGATTGCCGCCCTCCCCTGCCGCTCCGGCCAGGGTCAGCACGCCGCCGTCACTCACATTCAGGTGATAACCTGCATTGCCTGCACCCTTGATAGTCTGGACGCTTCCGTTGCCGGATTTGACGTTGAGCGTTCCGGATGCCCCGTCCAGCGTACCGGTAAAGGCATAGGAAGCGGAAGAATTGATCGTCATTTCCGCACCGCTCAGCTTCAGAGCTCCGCCGCCCGCCAGTCCGGAAACGGTATTCACGGAACCGGTTGCGGCGGACAGGGCGGACCCTTCACGGATATCCAGCAGGACACCGTTCAGGGAAGAGCCGTTGCCCAGTGTCAGGGAGGAGTCCGTTCCCGTACCTCCCAAGGTCAGCGTACCGTCCCCGGAGATAATCACCTCCGTGACATGGCTGCCGGCCTGCTGGCCGGTAAGAACCATCTGGGTTCCGTTACCCAAATTCAGGGTTCCCCCTCCCGCGCCGGCAGCCAGCGTCTCCACCGTGGTTACACGGGAGGCGCCGTCATTCCGTCCGCCCAGCGTTATGTCTCCGCCCGCGAGTTCCAGCGCAGTAAGGCTATTGCCTGCACCGTTCAGGACGATGTTTCCTTCCGCGGAACTGAGCATGGAATCATTCCCGGTGAAGTTGCCTTCCACGGTGAGGGTTTCCGCACCTTTCTTGACAAAATCCACATGGTCCCCGCTGATGGTTCCGCCGTAGCTGTTGCCGCCGGCGTCAACGTTCTGAACCAGATCCACCACGGCGTGGTTGGAGGCCGCATCATCCGCCGTATTCGTCACGACCAGCGCACCATCGCTGCCAACCAGGTTGCTGACTTTCAGGCCGTCCCCGTTCCGGGAGGCTTCCGGAGCCCCGTTCAGGCTCACATGAAGCGTGGTGCCATTAATGCCGACAGCCTTGTAGGGATCCAGCGCGGCGTAATCGCTGATATTGGGGTCGTCTGAATTGGGGGTGGTGTCCACCAGATAGACAAGGTCCGTATTGCCGCTGACCATCAGCGTCCCGTCCGCACCCAGGACTTCCGTCACGGTATAGCCGAGGGAAGCCAGGAGAGGAGAGAATCCGATTTGCTTGAAGTTGTCCACAGCGAGGGTTCCCGTTGTCAGTACAAGCCCTACGCCGTCAGTGGAATCCCGGTTGGCGGCAAGCAGGTCCAGAACGCCCTGGTTGCTGAGGTTGATGGTTGTGTCGGCGGCGGAAAGCGTCAGGCTGTCCGCATCAATGACGCCCTGTCCGGTTGTTCCGCCCGCGGTAAGGCTGCCGGAATCCAGTTTCAGCGTCACCGTCTTGCCCGTCATGTCCAGAGCCCCGGAAACGCCTGTAAGCCGGGAGTAATCCTCCATGACGATGGAGCCGACCAAGGAACCGGACAAACCGCCCAGGTTGATCGTATTCAGGTCTCCCTGCGTTCCGGCGGAAGCGGCCACTTCCACATTCCCGGCGGTTTTGGCTTCCGCGTTTTCCAGGCTGCCCTTCGTAATCAGAATGACGTTGGCCGCATCCAGAGAGGACAGATTGAGAACGCCGTTATTGACGGTGACCCGTCCGGCCCCCAGGGAGTCGGCCCCCACCAAGGTGACGGTGCCCGTGCCGGAAAGCGTCGTGGAACCGGTGAACCCGGTGTTGCCGGCCGCCAGCGTTATCTCTCCGGCAGTGTCAATAACCAGGGAACCGGCTCCGGAGAGGGACCCAGCCCAGGCACTTCCGTCACCCAGCCGCGCCGTAGCGCCGTCCGCAATGGAGAGTGCGCCCAGGAAGGTGTTCGCTCCGGTGAGTTCCAGCGTTCCGGTGTTTACGGATACCGTGCTGCCGGCCGTGCCGCTGATGACGCCTCCGTAGGAGAAATCGCGGGCAAAGGCCAGCGTGGAGTTGTTCTGGATGTCAATGCTGTCCCCCAGCTTGGCCACATTGGCGGAATTCACGGTAACCGTGCCGCGGTGCACCTTGAGCTGACCGTCCAGGTTGACGCCGCCCGCCAGGGTAATATTGCCCGCTCCCTGGGTGGAGAACGCCGTTCCGCTCAAATCGCCGCTGAAGGTGAAATCCTTGGTGGCAAAGACTTGGTTGCCCGTAAAGGCAACGTCATTGGCAAACGTTCCTCCGGCTGTTCCGTTCCATTCCGTACGGACGTTGGAATCCGCAAGTTTCAAGATGCCGTCCGCCCCCATCGTTACGTTATTCAATTGGAAATAGCCGGATGTCACGGACAGGATCCCCTGAAATTCCGTGCTCATATTCAGGACATTGGCCCCATAGCTGGTTCCCAGTCCCACGGAAACGGTACCGGAACCGGAGGCATTCAGGTTCAGAGCCGAGTTATCATTAGCCCCGCTGACCGTCAGTACGGAACCGTCCGCCAATTCCACGGCTTTTCCATTGGCCAGAGCCTTGGCGACGGTGGCGGCCACTTCCTCGCCCAGCGTCATGGAACCGCCCGTCCACGTCATGTTGTCTGCGGTAAACGCCGTGGCAAAAGAGCCGGAAGCCAAATTGAGGCGGCCGCCCTGCAGGTTGATCATGCCCATTCCCGGTTGAACGTCCGCCGTAGCCAGAGTGAGCACGCCGTCCGTAACGGTAATGGCTCCGGATCCCAGGGAATTGGCGACCTGGGCTACCAGTTCGCCCTGCTGGACGGAAATATCCCCGTTCCAGCCCGTGTTGTCCAAATTAAGGACCAGCTTCCCTTCGCCGCGCTTGGTCAGCGTTCCCTGGGCGATTTTTCCGGTGCCGTCGGAAACGAAGACATAATCGCTGCCGGCAGCATTGTTGACTGTGATGGAAGCAGGATTCACCGCTCCGGACAGGGTGACGGTTCCCGCCCCGGTACTGTTGAAGATCAGATTCTTCCCGGCAGCCGTATCCGTGGAACCTTCAATGCCCCACATGGCGCCCGTGTTCGTATCGCTCCAGGTCACTCCTTCCGCTCCCTGCCAGATCCACACGTCCCCGGCGGAAGTCACTACCAGCTTGAGGGATGTTCCCGTCTGCTCCAGTTCATAAATCAGCGTTTCGTCCCCGGTATATCCGGCCCAGTTAAAGACGGCGCTGGCGGCATCAAGACCGCTGGCGGCGGAAATCAGGGTATATTCCCCGGCATCCGTAATGCCTTCAAGCCCGTTCAGCGTAAGATTGAACGTTCCGGCCCCGAAAGCGCCGCCCACTTCGAGGGCGGAGCTGATATCCAGTGTCAGCGTAGAGTTGGCCGCCAGGTTCAGGGCGCCCGCAGTCGTCATCCGCGTATTGGCCGCCATCGTGATATTCCCTAGGGACGTAGCTCCGGAAGCAGTAAGAGCGAGCGTTCCCCCCTGAATATCCGTCAGCCCCGTGTAGCTGACCGGTCCTCCCAGCGTCAGCGTCTCATCGCCGACTTTGGTCAGGGACAAAACGCCGGATTCGTCATACGCAATGGAAGTGGCCCCGTACGCAAGAACAATACCGCGGTCTGTGAGCGTGCCGTTGTACGTGCCGGATCCCACCGTCAACGTACGCGCGCCGCCTACGGCTCCCACTTGGGAATTCGCCGTTCCGTCCAGAGAGGCAATCTCAACATCCCCCAGCACGCGCATGAAGGCAAATCCGGTAGTGTCCGTTCCGGATGTCAGAGTGACACCCCCCTGAGAAACGGAAGTGCGCAGATCCAGCCCGGCGCTGTAGCCGTTTGAGGCATTCATGGTGATCATTCCGGTAAATCCGGAAGCGTCTCCGCTGATGATGAGTTTGCCGTTGGCATTGTACCTGCCGTCGCCCGCTCCGCGGCTGTACGTCAGGGAACCGGCTCCGGTGAGCGTCCCGGTGAACCCCATTTCCTTGGCCCAGTTGTCCCTGCCCACCAGAGAGACTGCCCCGTTGACGGTAACGGTTCCCGTAAAGTCATGCTGATAATTGGTTGCGTTTGCCTGGGAAGCGTCCACCCATTTCAGAGAAACGGCATCAGACGCGTTTGTTCCTAAAATCAAATCGGAACCAATGGTGTGGTGGGAATTTCCCGAACTGTTGCCGGCAATAATCAGGGACGTGCCGTTCTCCAGGGTGACGGAAGAACCGGCGCCTCCCCAGCGGATGGACGCGGTTCCGTTCCCCACCTGGACAGACCCCTCCTGCACCACGATGTGGCCGGAGTTGCTCCCCGTCAGTTTCAACAAGCCCGTGCCGGTTTTCCGGACAGTTCCTTCCCCGATGATGGCATTGCCGAAAACGATGTCGGACGGAGTTGCCAGAGCGATCGATGAACCGGCATCCGGAGAAAGGGAGAATACCGGGTTGGCGACGGCTCCCAAATCCACCGTCACCGTCGCTCCATTGGCCGCTCCCAGGAAAGAACCGGCCTCCCAGGTTACCCCCGTGCCAGGCAGGGCCGTATCATAACCAAATGCCAGAACGCCCTGCGACACGGCTACAGTAGTACCCTCGCCGAATATGGAAGAGGTTCCGAGAACCAACGTTCCCGTTCCTTCCTTGGTAATGGCCGTATCGGCTATTTCTCCCGTCCCCGTCAATTCATAACGGGTGGTGGAGTTGCGGACAAGCATGGAGCTTGGCGAAACCTCGGAATCCAGCTGTACAACAGAGTTAGAGACTCCGGCCTGGTCTGCAAAGGAAACCGCCAGACCGTCCTCATACGAGGCGGGGGCGTCGCCATCCGTCCAGACGTTTTCCGCGCTCCAGGTTCCGCTTTCACCGCCCGCCCACAAGAGGAGGGTTCCCGCCGTATAAACAAGGTCTTTGCCGTTTTCGGAAACGGTGATGGTTCCCGCCACACCGTCAGCAAAGGAAGCCTTAATGGAGGATATATTGGACAAGCCTGTAGTTGAAAGGACGGACATGCCGTCTGTCAGGGTGCCGAATTCGGAAAGATCCAGATTCAGTTCTCCTTCAGCGGAAAGAGCGAACGTACCGTCCACGCTGATTCCCGTTCCGGCGCCGCCCGCCAGCGCCAGCACGCTGGAACCGGCCATGTTCAGGTTCCCCGTAAAGAAGGAATCCTGGAACATGGTCACGATGTCAAAACCGGTCACAGCCGTATTGGAGAAGGAAATGGCATGGTCCGCCGTATTGCCGTAACCGCCCAGAAGCAAGGAAGAGGTGCCGCCTACCGTACCCTCCGATGCATTCAGTGTGCTGCCCGTACGGAATACTGCTTTCTTGACGGTAAGGGTAGCGTCCCCGTTTACGGAGGATCCTGTTCCCCCGCCGCCCGCATAAAGAGCGCCCGCGTAAGCGCCCCCATCCAGCGTCAGGCTGGAATTGCCGCTGACGGTGGATGTTCCTGAAGAACTGTACCCGCCGCCATAGACAGACCCGGTAAAGACGGCGTCACTGGCAGCGGTGATGCTGACGTTGGAATCGCCTCCTATCGTATATGCCCCGGAACCTCCCGAATAGGAACCGCCCACGATGCTCTTGACAAAATTGCCGGATGCCTCTCCCAAATCAATCGTCACATTGGTGCTTCCGGTAATGGCGGCGCGGGACGCGGAATTGGCTTCATAAGCGCTGCCGCCGATGATGAAGCCCCGGACGACGGAGTTGAGCGAAATGGTTTCGTCCGTGACGCTCTGCATGCTGCGCACGACGATGTGCGTGCTGCCGTCAAGGTTGTTTACGGAATTATGGGCGGCTGTGCCGCCGCCTATCAAACTGCCTTTGATCACGGCATTCCCGTCCACGGATACGTAAATGTCTCCCGTAATGCCTGCCGCCTGGCCGTCCTTGTAATTGCCGCCCACTATCCAGTTGACGGAGGTGTCCCCCTGAATCTGGGTATGGACGTCGCCCCCGTAATGTCCCACTTCCCGGAACCGCTCCAGTTATTGGCATAGCTGCCGCCGATAATCAGATTATAATTGCCACCCAGCACATCCGTCCAGATGCCGGTGGTAATTTGCGTAGCCGTGGCATTGGTGGCTGTATTGTAGTAGCCGCCGGCCAGCGTCACTCCCGTCAGGTCTCCCGTTCCGGTGACGGCATTCACGGAGCCGAATCCCTCCTGCATGGAAGAAGGCCGGATACCGTAAAGGGACAGATTCTGCTGGTTCGCCAGTATGCCGGTAGCGGAAGAGGGAGCCTCTTCCAGCCCCCAGGCCGGGTCCCAGACGGTCTCGCTGGCTCCGGAAGCCGTAAAGGTGATGACTGTTTTTCCGTCCACAGTACTGATCGTGTACAGGGATTCGTCAATATCCGCCAAAGTGAAGCCAGCCCCCAGATCAACGCCCAGGTTATAGGAGGTGTTCACCAGGGCTTCAGAACCGAACAGGTCCTGGAATTCCTGAAAACCGGAGAAATCAATGAGGCCGGAAGTCAGCGTCACGTTCTGCAGCACGCTGCCTACATTGTCCATGGAAGTATAATACAGGCGGCCTCCATCCACCGTCACATTGCCCGTGATCTCCCCGGAACCGTTGGCAAGGATGCCCATCGTTTCCCCTACCGTGAAGGCGTCCTGGAAATGCATGGTGCCCGCAGAAGCGGAAAGGACGCCGTTTCCCGACAGCCCCGCCACGGTCATGGTTCCGGCCCCCGCATCCAGTCTGCCCCCGGCAAGAGCGGCGTTGATAGAGCCGACCTTGGAGAGAACGGCGCCGGAATTGACGGTATAGGTTCCCGTAAGCGCTACGTTCTCGGAAAGATGCACCCAGCCCGACTGGGCAACAAAGTTGCCGGCTCCGGTGATGGAGTTGCCAATAACATCCGCCGTTTCTCCCGCAGTACCATAATACGTCACATACTGGGAACCAGTGGAAGTGGTTACGGCAGCATTGCCAAGGGAGCCGGAAGAACTAATTCCCAGGGAGGTGAAGTTACGCGTAACGGCAATCGTCCCTCCAATTTCATTGGAGGCATTGAGCAGGTTGTAATAGGTATATTCATTCGCGCCGCCGCTGATGGAGAAACCGCTTGCCGCCGTGAGCACACCGGAAAACTTCACGTTCTTGCCCCAGCTGGAAGTCAGATTGCCGCTGCCGAACGTCGTCGCTCCGGAAAAGTTAAAACCGCCGCTGTTGACGGAAGTGGCGTTATAGCCGGCATACCCCGCCACGGAAGGACCGTCCTGTACGTTCAGCGTGGTGCCGTCACCCATCACCAGTTTCTGGGACCAGGTGACATTGCCGGAAAACAGGGAAAGAGTGCCGCTGCTGATTTTAAGAGTGGCATCAGGAGAGGACGCGGGCGTAAGCGCCGTACCCTTGTTGGAATTGCCCAGGGTGAAGGTCCCTCCCCCCGTATAGTCCACTGTCACGGTCCCGCCGAAACTGCCGCCGTAGGAGGAAGAATTCCCCGTGATGGTCAGCGTAGTCCCCTCCCCGGTGATCAGAGCCGCGGTATTGTTGTGCTCCAGCTTGCTGATGGAAGTGTTCACGCCGGCTTTCAGGACGGAAGCTCCCGTCGTGTAACCGTGGCCGCCCAGCTTGATCGTGGCGTATTGGGCAGCCTGCGCGTGGTTGAGATTCAGGATGTTATTCTGTGATCCTCCCGTCGTGTTGGAATAAAGGGAAATGATTCCGTTGAAAGTGCCTGCTCCGTTCAACGTCAGCGTGGAAAGGCTGGCGCCCCCGCTGGCCACGCGGTTTACCGTCAGTATGGCTTCCGGGGCCGTTCCGTTCAAATTGGTGATGGTGGCCGTGCCGGCTCCGGCAAAATTCAAGGTGGTAGAAGCCGTGACAGTACCAATGTCATAGGAGGCCGTACCTCCCGCCGCCACATTCACCTGCGTTCCGTCAAAGGCTACATCCGCCGCATAAGACTGTGATACTGTCATCAAAAGACCAGAAACTCCTGCCAGCGTGGCAGTGCCAAGCGTTACTCCGGAAAAGGAGGTCATCAGGGCAGCCAACAAATTCAAAGGGAGGTGTAATTTCATGTAACGTTTGATAATTAGGTATTTAATGAAACAAATAAGACCCTTTCCCACAACACGGCAAGGGGAATATGATTGTGAATATAAATAAGGAATTCGCAATCCGCTGTCAAAGGAAAAGAAGCAGTTACAACGGTTTTCCGGAATATCCGGGACGTTCCTTCCGTCAAAGAAAATCCAGATTTCCCTCCGACAGATTATGCTGAAGATAATAACATATTAATTATCAATACAATTTTTATTTAGAAAATTGAATAATATGTGAATAAAAGCGAAGCGGATTGCGAATCCGTATTTTCATAATCTATTACCAGATAAAATAAAATAGGCCTGCACAATAAGTTGCGCAGGCCTATCCTTAAAAGCCAGGGAGAAACGCGCGGTTCAACCTCTGGTCCATTTTCCCAAAAATTCCCAGGCGTCCTTCCCTTCTCCAATATGCCTGAGCAGAGCGCTCCCAAGCACGGCGGCATCCGGACGGGCATCTTCCGGCAGCGTCTCCAGCTGGTCCGGCGTCTGAAGACCGAAGCCCAGCGCCAGCGGCACATCAAAAACGGACCGCGCACGGCGCATGGTTTCCGTAACGCTCTGCTCCAGATTGGCTTTCCCTCCGGTGGTTCCCAGAACGGAGACCACATAAACGAAGCCGGAAGTATAAGGCTTGTATTCCCGCATGCGTTCCACGGAAGTATTGGGAGCCACCAGAGTGACGAGCGTCAGGCCACGGGGGCTGAAAACTTCCCGGAACATTCCGGATTCCTCCAGCGGCATATCCGGTACGATGAAACCGCTGACGCCAGCCTCCTCCGCATCCCGGGCAAGCTGTTCCAGGCCATACTGGTAAAAGGGATTTACATATCCCATCAGCACCAGCTTGGCAGAAAAACAGCCCTTACGGGCTTTCAGGCCGTCCAGAATCCATTTCAGGCTGACGCCGCGGGCCAGGGCATCCCGGGATGCCTGTTCAATAACCGGGCCGTCCGCCACGGGGTCCGAGAAGGGAACTCCTATTTCAATAATATCCGCGCCGGATTCGTCAATGCGGGACAGGTGGGTCCAGAAAGAATCCTTGTCCGGAAATCCGGCGGTGATAAAAGGAATAACGGCGCGTCTGCCAAGGGCATGGGCCCTTTCCACGGCTTCCTGTAACGGTGTTTTCTGCATGTTGTTCATGGAAATGATGCGGCTTAAAGATTGATATATTTCCTGACGATTCCCAGGTCCTTGTCTCCGCGGCCGGAGAGATTGACCAGAACGTCCCCTCCCTGCGGCAATTCCTCCGCATGGTCCAGCACCCAGGCCACGGCATGGGAGGATTCCAGCGCAGGAATGATGCCTTCCTCCCTGGTGAGCGTCTGGAAAGCGTTTAAAGCGGAGGCGTCGCAAATCATACCGTAATGAACGCGCCCCGTTTCCGCCAGATAGGCGTGTTCCGGGCCTACCCCGGGATAGTCCAGCCCGGCGGAAATGGAATGGGACGGCTGTATTTGCCCGTCTTTATCCTGTAAAAGCATCGTCACATGGCCGTGCAGCACGCCGGGACTGCCCAGATTGATGGGGGCGGAGTTATAGCAGCCGGGCTCACCGGTGCCTCCCGCCTCGACACCCACCAGGCGGACGCCTTCATCCTCCACAAAGGGGTGAAGCATGCCGATGGCGTTGGAGCCGCCGCCCACGCATGCCACCACCACATCCGGCAGCCTGCCTGCGCGCTCCAGCATCTGGGCGCGGGCCTCCCGCCCAATGACGGATTGAAGCTGCCTGACCAATGTGGGGAACGGATGGGGGCCAGCCGCCGTACCGAAACAATACAGGGTATCCGCCTGATGGGAAATCCAGTAGCGCAAAGCCTCATTGATGGCATCCTTCAACGTGCGGGAACCGCTCTCAATCGGGAAAACCGTCGCTCCCAGCAGTTTCATGCGCATGACGTTCATGGACTGGCGTTCTACATCCTCTGCGCCCATAAAAATGGCGCAGTCCATGTTAAGCCGGGCGGCCGCCGTAGCCGTAGCCACGCCGTGCTGCCCCGCCCCGGTTTCCGCAATCAGATGCGTTTTCCCCATCATTTTGGCCAGAAGAGCCTGGCCAAGGGCGTTGTTGATTTTGTGGGCTCCGGTATGCAGCAGGTCCTCCCGTTTCAGCCACAGGCGGAAGCCCAGTTCTTCCGAAAGGCGGGGACAGAACGTGAGGGGAGTTTCACGCCCAGCGTAATGGACCAGCAGATCCTGGAGCGCGTCCCGGTACTCGCGGGACGGCATGATGGAGTTCATGGCTTCCTCCAGCTCCATGAGGGGGGGACGCAGCGCTTCCGGTACGAAGCGGCCGCCGAAATTGCCGAAATATCCTTCTTTTTTCATGCGATGTGGTAAGGAGTGTAAGGGGTGAGAGGTTTGAGAGCCGCCAACAGCTTCTGCGGGCTTTTCTGGCCGGGGATGGCTTCCACGCCGGAGTTCAGGTCAATGCCGTCCGGAGAGCATTGTTCCAGCGCCCTGTTCAGGGAGGCGGAAGAAAGGCCGCCCGCCAGAAACCAGGGCCGGGGGGAACTCAGAGATGCCAGGGAGGTCCAGTCAAGGGAAACGCCGTGGCCGCCGCCCTGGGTGCCGGCATCCAGCAGAAACCAGGCGCAGCTGTCCGCCCATAGTTCCATTTCCCTTTGCAGGGCATCCACGGATTCATACCGGTCCGGCCACAATACGCGGATTACCTTTTCCGGGCCGATGCGGCGCGCGCAGTCCAGAGAATGGGCGCCATGGAGCTGGGCGAATTCCAGCCGGGCCGTTTTCATGATATCCATGATTTCCTCCGCATTCTGATTCACGAAAACTCCCACGCGGCGGATCAGGGCGGAATCCAGAGCCGCGGCGCGCGGCGGCGCAATGTAACGCGGACTTCCGGGATGAAAGATGAAGCCGCAGAAATGGGCTCCCATCCCCATGGCGGTTGATAAATCGCTCTGGCGGGTAATTCCGCACACCTTGATTGCAAATGAATGCTTCTTCATATTGTTTCTTCTAAAATTGCTGCCAGTTTTTCACCCGGCTTTCCTCCGTCCATCAGGGCTGTTCCCATCAGTACGGCCTGAAACCCCGCTTCCGCGGCTTCCCTGAGATGCGCCCCGGCGCTCATGGCGCTGGCCGCTATCCACACCTCCCCCTCACGGCGGAATTTCGCCATGTCCAGGCAGGCCTGCCTGTCCGTCTTCAAGGTATCCAGGTCGCGGGCATTTACCTGGATGATGCGCGCGCCGGATTCCCGGGCAATGTCCAGGTCCGCCGGGTCAAACACTTCCACAACGGCGTGCATGCCGTAAGCCTCCGCCTGCTCCCTGAGAACGCGGAGCGTCCGTGCGTCCGGCGTCAGACGCACAATGAGCAGCAACGCGGAAGCCGGCGTAGAAGCCGTCTCCATCACCTGAAGCTGATGAAAAATGAAATCCTTGCGGAGGAGCGGAAGCCCGGCGCGGCCCATGCGTTCCAAATAGCCGATGCGGCCGCCGAAAAACTGTTCTTCCGTCAACACGGAGATGCAGGAGGCTCCCGACGCAGCGTACTGTTCAGCCACTTCCTCCGGTTTCAACCCGGAGGCGATGACGCCGCGCGACGGAGAGGATTGCTTGAACTCCGCAATGACCGCCACCGGCTGGCCGTCCGGCGGTTCCGCAATGGCTTTCAGGAAATCCGGCCGGCGCCCCTTCCACGGGCGCGGCAGTTCCCGGCGGGAGGCCATGTCCATAAGCAGGGCTATTTCCTCCGCCTTGGCTTCCCGGAACCGGTCAAGCAGCATGAAGCGTTCTCCTTCCTATGCCGGCGCAGACGGCTTCCCGCGCTTTCGCCATGCAGACGGACAGGTCCATGTGCTCCTCCAGCAGGAACATGGCTACCCCCACATTCAGAATCACCATATCCATCATGGCACGCGGGCCTTTCCCCGCCAGGATGTTCTTCAGCACATCCACGGCTTCCGACTTGGAATGAACGGCCAGTTCCTCCGGATTGCAGGGCTGGATGCCGTAATCCGAGGGATCCAGGGACATGGGCGTCAAGTTGCCGTTGTGGACGATCATCATCTTGGTGGGCCCCAGCGGCGTCACCTCGTCATATCCCCCGGCACCATATACTACGGCAGCCTTGCGGATGTGGGACTGGCGGAGCGTCTCCGCCAGCAGCTCAACGAGTTCCGGACGGGCCACACCCAGCAGGATGTGCGTGGGGCGCGCCGGGTTGATGAGGGGGCCCAGCAGATTGAACAGGGTGCGGATGCCCAGCTCCCGGCGGATGGGGCCTACATTACGGAAGGCAGGATGAAAATTAGGCGCGAACAGGAAAGCGAAGTTCCGCTCGTCCAACAGGCGCCGGACATCCTCCGGAGCTACGTCCAGCGGGAACCCCAGGCCTTCCAGAGCATCCGCAGAACCGCAGGAGGAGGACACGGCGCGGTTGCCGTGCTTCACCACTCTGTATCCCATTCCGGCCAGCGTCAGAGCCGTGGCCGTGGAGCAATTGAAAGAGTTGCGGCCGTCCCCGCCCGTGCCTACCACGTCAATGCAGTCACCCTCCAATCCTTCCACCCGGTTGGCGCGGCCCAGGGCAATGCCCACGGCGTGGGCCATTTCCAGCGGGGTTTCCCCTTTCATGCGGAGCCCCATTAGAAAGCAGCCCGCCTGGGCCGGAGTCATGCGGCCATCCATGATGTCCGCAAAGCCTGCGGCGGCCATATCCGCCGTCAGATCCTGTCCGGCGGCCAGGGCGTCCAGAATGCGGCTGATGCGCTTTTCCTTCTGCCCCGAGGGCACGACGTTATCCGGGAAGTTGCCCAGAAGCTGAAGCCCGTCCGGCGTCAGGATGGATTCCGGATGAAACTGAATGCCCACCCACGGCCGGTCATTGTAGCGCAGAGCCATGACTTCCCCTTCCGGACCGCGGGAAGTAACGGTAAAACGGGGGTTCGGCTCGTCCTCCTTGGACTGAACCACCAGGGAATGGTAGCGGCCCACGGTCATGGGATTGGGAAGTCCGGCAAACAGCCCCGCGCCGTCATGGATGATGTCGGAGCTCTTGCCGTGCATGACATACGGGGCGCGGGAAACCTCCGCTCCGGCGAAATAGCCCAGGAGCTGGTGCCCCAGGCACACGCCCAGCACGGGAACGGAAGCGGGGAGGCGTTTCAGGAACTCCAGGCACAGCCCGGCGTTGCGCGGATGACTGGGGCCTGGGGAAATGCATACGGCTTCCAGCTCCGGGCTGGCCGCCAGTTCCAGGATATGCGGATCGTCATTCGCACGCACCACGGGCTTGCGTCCCAGGGCGTAAAACGCCTGCACCAGATTCCACGAAAAAGAATCGTAATTATCAATGAACAGAAACATGGTCTTCTCCTTTCAAAATAACGTCAATAATTTTGCCCTTGTTCATGCACTCCTGCCATTCGGCTGCCGGATCGGAATCATATACGATTCCGGCTCCCGTCTGCCAGTGGATGCGCCCATCTTTCACCCACATGCTGCGGATGGTGATGCCGGAATCCATGTGGACGCCGTTTTTGTCCAACCCCAGCCATCCGATACATCCGGCATACGGACCGCGCGGCAGAGGCTCTTCCTCCGCCAGGATTTCCATGGCGCGCACCTTGGGGGCTCCGCTAACCGTTCCGGCAGGGAAAGCTGCGCCGAGAATGTCCAAGACGTCCAATCCGTCGTTCACCTGGGCGGTCACGCGGGAAGTCATATGCATCACGTGGGAAAAACGTTCAATCTCCATCAGGCGTTCCAGTTTCACGGAACCGGGCTTGGCGACACGTCCCAAGTCGTTGCGCCCCAGATCCACCAGCATGACATGTTCCGAACATTCCTTCGGATCTTTCAGGAGATCGGCAGCCAAAGCGGCGTCTTCCTCATCATCCCTGCCTCGCCTGCGCGTTCCGGCAATGGGGGAAAGCTGAAGCTTGCCGTCCGTGCAGCGCACCATCAGTTCCGGAGAAGATCCGAACAAAGTCACCTCCGGCAGGCGCATGAAAAACATGTATGGGGAAGGATTAATGCTGCGCATGCGGCGGTACAGCATGAAAGCGTCTCCGCGGAACTCCGCGGAAGCCTGGGAGGAAAGCACCACCTGGATGGCTTCTCCGTCATGCAGCAGCTCCTTGATATGCTCCACCCCCTTCATGTAAGCCGCCTGGTCCGGCGTGCGGGAAACCTCCCCTATGGAAGGTTCCTCCGCCCCATGGAGCGGGGCATGGGACAAATCACGGTGTTCACCCAGGCTGAGCTGGGTAAGGCGATTGTACAAATGGTCAAAAACAATCACGGTGCCGGCCAGCACCAGGCAGGATTCTGCGGAAGAAGCCGGAATGGCCTGCGCCAGCCTGGGCTGGAACAGAGCGGCGGTTTCATACCCGAAATAGCCGTACAGAGCCCGCGTGATGGGAGCCTGCCTCATATCGTCCCCCACCAGCTCCAGACGCTGCATCAGAGAGCGCAGTCCATCCAGGTAAGGCATGCCTTCCAGCTCCTTCAGGGAAGCCAGACGGTCGTCTTTGATGGAAAGGGACAGCCTGGCGTCTACACAGGAAACGGTCATCAGATAATCGCAGGCGATGATGCTGTAGCGCCCCCATCTGCCGTCCACTTCCGCGCTTTCCAGCAGAAGTCCGGGAATTTTGTTCTGAGTCAGGCTCAGAAACAGGCTGATAGGGGTCTCCAGATCGGCGCTCAGGCGGCGGCTGCGCTGTTGGAGAGTGATCATGGATGGTGTTTGCATGGATGATGATGTAAGTTGAAAATAAAAAAACTGCTTTGACTCTCGGAGGAATCAAAGCAGTTCTTGAAAAATGGTCATAGCTGAATGCTATTACTGCACCTCGGGATTCCCCCGTCCGGACATGGGTACGCGCCACCAATAGCCGTTGCCGTAATAACGGTTCTCGCTAAAAAAGGGCTGTACAGTGCTGAAATGCATCTGCGCGTTTATTACTCCTCTGCCCCTTCTTTGTCAAAAAAACTTTCCGTCAATGGCGAAAAAACCGTATTGGCTTCTCAATCGGCCCAGAGAAAACACGACACCTCTCCGGCGCATCCAAACTTCCCCAGGAACCGCCCGCCCCCACTCCCACCGGCGGAACAGAGCTGCGAACATGGCGCAGCACGTTTTTCTTTTCCTTCTTTACGAATCCAGAATTCCCTTTCCAGAAACCGGTTATGGCAAGCCTTGTCATCGGACTCGAGCCTTCTTCGCTCCCCCCGGTTCCGGCGTATTTCTTCACAAAAAGAAAAGGGAGAAAGAGCGTCTTGAACATTCGGGGCTGGATACCATCACTTCTTTTTCTTGTAGAGCTTGTCATGTTTCTGACGATGTTTCCCTTTATAAAGGAAATCCGTCTTTTCGTCCCTGCCCACGGTGCGGTCAATCAGACCGGGAATGTCTTCTTTTGAATATCCGGCTTCCAGAATGAAATTCTCTACCTTGCCGTATTGGCCGGGGAATTCGGAAACAAGCAGCTTCATGAAGGACTTTTCAAGTCCTTTGACTTCGTCCTTAAATACGTCATTTCTTGTCTCAATAAAGGAACGGCGGAACGATCCTTCCCGCACAGTCTTGAGAATTTCATGAACGGGAAGGCGTTTGATTCTTTCTATCTCACGCTTCCGGAATTCCTTTTCCTTGTCGGAAAGAGGGGGGACAGGATTTCCTTCGGCATCCCGTTGGTAGGGATTGGGCTCCTGCGCGTTTTTGTACTGTTTCAGGATGCGCGCATAATAGGGAAGAAACAGGCGACGGATGATCTGCTTTTTAACGGGTTCCTTGATTTTGGGCGTATCCCGGACCAGGCCGATATATTTTTCCATGAGGAGGCATACCCTGGATTTGCGGTCGATATCTTCCATATCCCGCATATCAATATCCGGTTCGATTTCCCGGTACGTTTTGTAGGTAAAGAGGGGAGCCGAAGAAACCAGATAACAATGCCATATTTTTTCTTTCAGTTCGGTATCCGCATTATCCTCCGTCGTCAAACCGAAAGTGAGCGTGTGTTCTCTGGCCTCATTATAGAAGGATTTGAGCCGCATGTCCTTCAGAAACCCGGAGAGTTCCCGGATGGTTGCAGAGGGCTGTTTGTACTGCTCAAGACACGCCGGACTCTCCAGAAATGCGTCGGAACAGAACCCATTGCCTCCCCCCCCGATCATCAGGCAGATGGCGCCCATGCATATAGTCAATAACCGGTTCATCATTTTTCAGTCTTCATTGCTGGTTCTTGTAAAGGTGATGCCGAATTTCTCAACAACCGTTTTTGTGGTATTTTGATCAATGGCTTCAATATGGTATTTCTGATTTGTCGTTCCTAAAAAGATGGAATCCTGTTGTTCGCTGCCTTTCCCTCCTTTTCCCCAATGAATATGGAAGTTGCATACAAACCAAAATTGTTGAGGATTATGTTTGGACCGGCGAATCGTTTCAAGAACTTCCTCAATATTGCGATTGTCCCCTACCATATCATAAAAATTATTTTTATCCTGAATGGGAGCGGCCATGTTGCAGGTTACATGCTCGGCTGCCAGTTCCGGTTGAGGCCGCGGGGGAGTCCCGTTCTTTCCTTCCCACATGAGTCCCCCATCCCGCTCAATCACCTTGACTTCCTTAAAACTGACATCAGTAGGGAAAATGGTCACCTTAACAAATCCAAAGACGCCGTGTTCCCCCTTGGGTATTTTAAAATCAGCCGTATTGGCGGAAAAGCCATCTCCCAGATCCATTTGTCCCTCATATTTTTCCTTCGTTATCTTCTTGGGGATTCTGATATTGACGGTGATTTTAGCTTCTTTGTCTTCACTGGTTCTGGCTGTAATGGTGACACGGGCATCTTTGGTTAAATCTTCCTTGGCAGTCAAAGTGATCTGTTGCGAACCTTTGAATGATTCAGTATCTGTCTGCTGGAAACCGTCTCCTTTGATACTCCAGGTAAGCTCCTTGATATTTCCCTTGGGTTTGCCGATCAGAAGAAAAGAAATGTTCTCCCCGATTCCTATGTTTTTCCTCTTTCTGTCTTCTTCCCTGGACTCTTCTTTTCCTCCCTTGATGTAATAATCTGCGGAACATAGCCGTGTCTGGGATTTAATCCGGAGAGGGCCATAGGATTCCTCTTCCGTCTCCTTCATGTCATCATTCTGGCCATTTGATGCCAACAAGGGAGCAACGCCAGAAAAAATTGCCAGACAGCATAATAAAAACCGGAAGAAAGAAAGAAACGGAAAAAATCGGTCCTGCATATTCTGTCAGTCAGTTTGTTATTCTCCATATAAACCAGAATAAAACCTAATGCAAATAAAAATATGGTAAAAAAACCATGCTTGCCTCAACCAATCCCGATTAGGAACAGTCTTCTGGGAAACCTTTGAAAGAAGCGTCCATAAGGAGGCCGCCCAACCAGTAGGCGATTCCCACCAACCGGAAAAGGGAGCCCGCCAATTTTGCGGACTCCCTTCGTTAACCGTAAAAAAATTTTTCCTGCTTAAAACAGGGTCACGGCGATATTCACGCCGGCGGTGACGATGGCCACCATGCTCATGAGCTTGATCAGGATGTTCAGGGACGGGCCGGACGTATCCTTGAAGGGGTCGCCCACCGTATCGCCAATAACGGCTGCCTTATGGCTTTCCGAGCCTTTGCCGCCCACATGGCCCTGCTCAATGTATTTCTTGGCATTGTCCCACGCGCCGCCGGAGTTCGCCATGAATACGGCCAGCACAAAGCCGGAAGCCAGCCCGCCGGCCAGCAGGCCGAACACACCGGGGACGCCGAAGACGATGCCCATGCAGATGGGGGTGATGACCGCCAGCACGGACGGCCAGATCATCTCATGCTGCGCTCCCGCCGTGGAAATTTCCACGCAGCGCACGTAATCCGGCTCCGCCTCCCCAGTCAGGATTCCCTTGATTTCCTTAAACTGGCGGCGCACTTCCTTGACCATTTTTTCCGCGGCGCGGCCGACGGCATTCATGGTCAGCCCGCAGAACATGAAGGACATCATGGCCCCCACGAAGAGACCCATGAGCACCTTCGGGTTCATCAGGGTTACCTGGAAATAGCCCATGAAATCAGACAGGGAAGCAGTGGCGATTTTGGAAACCTCCACGCTTACGGCGTCATTAATTTTGTAAATGGTATTGCCCGTGGCCTCACTCCAGTGAAGGATGGAAATCTTCAATTCTTCAATATAGGAGGCCAGAAGCGCCAATGCCGTCAGAGCGGCGGAACCAATGGCGAACCCCTTGCCCGTGGCGGCAGTCGTGTTGCCCAGGGCATCCAGGGCATCCGTGCGGCGGCGCACTTCCGGATCCAGTTTGCTCATCTCCGCATTACCCCCGGCGTTGTCGGAAATGGGGCCGTAAGCGTCCGTCGCCAATGTCAGGCCCAGCGTGGAAAGCATGCCGACGGCGGCAATGCCGATGCCATACAGCCCCTTGCTCATTTCCGCCCCGGTGAAATGCCAGTCCCCGGAAGCCAGGCCGTAAGCCAGCACAGTGCCCACGACGACAGTAATTACGGGAATGCAGGTGGAAATCATGCCGATGCCGATGCCGGAAATAATGACGGTGGCCGGCCCCGTCTTCGCGCTGTGGGCGATTTTACGGCAGGGATAGGAATCATGGGAGGTGTAATGCTCCGTGCTCTTGCCGATGACGATGCCCACCGCCAGGCCGGTGACGATAGCCCCCCAGATGCCGGCCCAGTTATCCAGGCCGATGAGCTGGAGCAGGAAAGCGGAAGCAATGGCTATCAGGAAGGAACTCAAGTTGATGCCGCGGTTCAGGGCTGCCATCAGCTCCGTTTGGGAAGCGCCGCGCTTCACGCGCACCGCGTACACGCCCAACAGAGAAAGAATAGTGCCGAGGGCGGCGATCAGCATGGGCGTAAGGACGGCCTTGAGCGCCATTTCAGGAACGGCCATGTAAGCAGCCGCGCCCAAAGCGGCGGAAGCCAGAATGGAACCGCAGTAAGATTCGTAAAGGTCCGCACCCATGCCGGCCACGTCCCCAACGTTATCGCCCACGTTATCCGCAATGGTGGCGGGGTTGCGGGGATCGTCCTCCGGAATGCCGGCCTCCACCTTCCCCACCAGGTCGGCTCCCACATCCGCCGCCTTGGTGAAAATGCCGCCGCCCACACGGGCAAACAGCGCCTGTAGGGAAGCCCCCATGCCGAACGTCAACATGGTGGTAGTGATGACGACCAGGCGCATGGAAAGCTCCATGTCCCCGTAAAACCAATTCAGCACCCAGTACCAGGCGCCGATATCAAGCATGGCAAGGCCCACGACGGTCAGGCCGAGCACGGCGCCCGAGCGGAAAGCTATTTGCAGCCCGGCATCCAGGGAATGGCGGCAGGCATTCGCCACGCGGCCGGAAGCGTACGTAGCCGTCTTCATGCCGATATAGCCGGCCAGACCGGAGAAAAAGCCGCCTGAAATGAAAGCGAAGGGAACCCAGGGGTTCTGAATGTGGAGGCAGTAGGCCAGAAAAGCGAAAACAACAGTAATGAGCACAAAGAAAATGGCGACAATCTTATACTGCTGCCGCAGATAGGCCATGGCGCCGCTGCGGACATGCCGGGCGATCATTTTCATGACCTCGTTCCCCTCATCCTGCGCTTTCATGCGGTAAAAAAAGATGCCCGCAAAAATGAGGGCCAGCACGGAAGCCGATGGGATGAGCCAAAATAAATCCTGGATGGTTATCATTGTCAGTACACTTTAAATTAAAGTGGTAAAAACATAACACCAGCTCTACTCTACTCCAAGAAAAAACCTGTGTCCGGAACGAGAAATTCACCTTCCTGCAGAAAGACCAGCGCCACGGGAAAAGCAGCGCCTATCTATCCGCATTTGCGTCAATAAAAGAGAGCTCCTCCGGCGTAAACGGCGCACTATCCAGAGCTTTCAGGCAATCCCTGATTTGCGAGGGGCGGCTGGCTCCAATCAGAGCCGTGGTCACTACGGGATCTTTCAGCACCCAGGCCAGGGCCATCTGGGCAAGGCTCTGGCCCCGGCTCCGGGCCAGGGCGCCCAGACGGCGAATCTTATCCCCATGCTGAAGAACCCGCTCCTTTGTTAAAAAGACGGAGGAACCCGCCGCGCGGGAATCTTCAGGAATACCCTCCAGATAACGGTCCGTCAGCATCCCCTGGGCCAGGGGAGAAAAAGCGACGCACCCGATACCCGTTTCCCGGACAGCCTGAAAAACGGATGTTTCCGGTTCCCGACTAAACATATTGTAACGAACCTGATGCACCAGGCACGGAACGCCGGCCTCCCCGAGCATGGAGCACATCTGCCTGGCCTGTTCCGCCGGGAATTTGGAAATACCGGCATACAGGGCCTTTCCGGAGCGAACCGCCGTAATGAGAGCTCCCGCCGTTTCTTCAAGGGGAGTTTCCGGATCATGCCGGTGCGCGTAAAAAATATCCACATACCCCAGCTTCATGCGGGAAAGAGACTGGTCCAGGCTGGCAAGCATGTGTTTGCGGGATCCCCAGTCCCCGTACGGGCCGGGCCACATCAAATGCCCCGCCTTAGTTGCAATAACAAGTTCATCACGGAAACGGGACAAATCCTGCATGAAAATACGGCCAAAGCATTCTTCCGCCGAACCGGGAGGAGGGCCGTAATTATTCGCCAGGTCAAAATACGTGATACCGGCATCAAACGCGCCGTGAATAAGCCGGCGGGCGTTCTCAAAATCATCCGCTACGCCGAAATTGTGCCAGAGACCCAGGGAAACGGGAGGAAGCAGCAGCCCGCTGCGCCCGCAACGGCGGTAGGCTGCGTAGCTGTAGCGGCCGGGATCTGGAAGATAGTTCATCGGGAAAAAGGGAAATTACCGTGATTGAGACGGACGCCCATGCCGTACGCCGGAACGCCATGCTTCCGTACGGTATTTGGAAGCCAGCAGTTCCTCCACGCAGGCATTCATGCCGGGGAACAATTCCGCGTCCACGCACAGGGAATGCTTTTCCGCCAGGCGGGCAGCCAGCAATTCATCCCATCCGGAAGGGAGAAGACAATTCTGGATGCTCCCCTGGTGAAGAACGCCTCCGCGGACTCTTCTCTGGCCGCCGCCAGCCAGTTTTTCCCCGCCGGGAAAGACAAGATCACTCGTTACGGGGCTGGAAAAACAGGCCCGCCCTCCGTCCGGGGCATCCGTCCAGCATCACGCACTCCACCCCGCAATCCCTCAGGACGCGGGCCAGCGCCCCATGAATCCAACGGTACAAAACCGCGCTGGAAGGACGCTCTTTTTCTCCCTTGCGGTGCATGGCCAGAGTAAATGGAATATCCTGCCGATGGTCTACAATCCCCCCCCCTGTCCAGCGGCGGACAAAATGAAGCTCCTCACCCGGAAAAATGGCGCGCGCCGTGGCCTCCTCATCAAAATAACCGTAAGTCACGGTCGGTTCCGCCCAGCGGTACGCCCTCAGCACAGGCTTCCTGCCCCATTCCAGCAGAGCTTCGTCCACGGCCATGGCTTCCTCCCCGCTTCTGGCGACAGGATCGCGCCACAGCACTAATTCCGGCAGAGGGGATAAATTGCCGACGATATTTGTGAAACCCAACATATGGCAACTACAGAACAATTAACGGCAGGAACGCTCCAGGCAAAAAGCAACAGTGGCAGATTCCGCCCTCCCGGGTTTCCCGGATACAAGCCTAACGGTTCATCGGCAATGCAATCCTCTGGGTGAAAGACCGGGTATAACGTTCGAAAAATTCTTCAGGAGAAGGAGCGGGACGCTTTTTCTGCCGGATCTGGTCCACAAGAGCCATGCCTTCATCCGTCACCACCGTCATGGAAATTGTCACGGCAGTAACGCGGCCGGATTTCAAATCATCAATATTCACGCTGCTGCCTATGATGTCCAGGCGATTGCCATACACATCCATCTGGGTGCAGGAGCCGAGACGGTTGGCGCCCGTAGTCATGACCGGAACCAGCACGGATGCTCTTTGCGAGGCATCCTTGTCCGATTTGTTGCTGCCGGAATTGCCGATCTTCTTCTGGTAATCCACTTCAAAAATCAGCGTCATTTCCACAATATTCTCCACCAGGAAGTTGGAAGGGACGGTTTCATCCTGCTGGTACCGTGCATAAGCGGACCATAGATCCTGCTGGCCCAGAAGGTTACGCACGGTATCCTCCGCGCTGATTAAGTTGCGGTACAGGGAATAAACGGGAAAACCGTCAGACTCCGCCGTAGCGTCCTGGTCCAGAATCTGGTCACGGTAAAGAAGCTTGTACCCCACGCAATTCACATCACCGATGATGCGGTCATTCCTCATGTCCATACTGGACTTGGCCGGATTGCGGTCCGTAGCCGTGGTAAAGAAAACCAATTGGGAGGCATTCGTGATTTTGGCGCCTTCCGGCCCCATGGTCATCAGGTTCACGCGGGCTTCATTCAGGGAGGAGGAGCGGCCCTTTTTCCTGGAAACCTTGGTCTTTCCCGCACGGGAAACCAAATCGCTGTCCCGCTGCACCAGCATCCACTCAAAGGGATTCCCGGAACGGAACTGCATGCTTTCAAAATCCTTGGTCATGGTATCCATGGCCGTGCGGGCAAGCGTCGTGGTCCGCACATCCTGCAGCACCCATCTGCAGATATCCACCCCGCGGGAAGTCAGGGCCACAATTACCAGAACCAGCACGGTAGTGATGGTCATGGCTGCCAGGAGCTCAATCAGGGTGAACGCGCCGGATTTGATTTTGGCAAATGTCTTCATGTTTTTTCAGAGGTCTTCAGATAATGCCCGCTAACGGCGGAAAGCGAGATTGCGCGTAAACACGGGAGTCTTTAAATTTTCCCACGTCAGATGTTGTAAACGCTCGGGGTCCGTATTCAACAGCTGGAAGAACTCCGCCTGGTACAGGACTTCCGCCCCCCACGGCAAATTCAGGCCGCCGCCTTTCTCCGGCGTATAAACATACAGGGAAGGTTCCTTAATCACCTTGCCGCGGTTGTAAGGATTATAAATCGTCCCGTACTTGGGAGCCAGCTTGTACCCGTAGGAGCTTGAATCCATGCGCTCCACTACCAGCTGGGTCATGCGCACGGCGAAGACGGGACCGACAAGGGCCTTGAAATCATCCCAACGCTCTTTGTTGTTCGCCAGGCAGACCCCTGTCACCACCGCAGTATTTTTGCCGGGAATGCTTCCGCCATCCTCCAGCCAGGGCTGGGGAGTTCCGTCTTTGCGGGCCCCCTTGGTCAAATCCGCCCTGTAATTGTAAACAAGAATGGTCGTAGCGGGCCTGGACGTGAACTGCATCCAGTAAAACGCCTTGTCAAAAGCGGAAACATATCTGGAGGAGGAAGACTTTCTGGCGTTGGACGCGGCACGCTCGGAATTGCGGAGTTCTCCCAGTTCCGCCGTCAGGGCGTGGACGATGCGGTCCGCTTCACGAATAGTCAGGGCGGACTGAACCGTCCTTCTGGCAGGAATAAACATGGCCATGAACACTACAATCAGCACGGCAACCACGCCGATCGCAAGCACCACTTCCGTCAGGGTGAACCCCTTGGAACGAGACTGTTTCATACACTTGGTCAACATAAAATGGGAAATCTGGTATTATATCACAGAAACTAATTGGGAATCACCTGCTCCGTCGTCCTCAGACGGCTGATATTGCCTTTGGGATAAATCACAATGCCGCCTGCCAGGCCCGGTTTGCCGTCCACCATCGGGGTTGGCCTCTCCTCCTTGCCGTTCCCGGCGGAACCTGCAACCACCACCAGGCGGGTGGGGGCGTTCGGCTGGGACATGCGGCCTTCCTCGTCAAATTCAATGAAGTAAATATCCGTCATTCTGTTGCCGGGAAGGTTGACGGTATCCTGCCCGTCACGGCTGGCAAAATCGTGGGCCGTGGATTTCTCGCCCCTGGCTTTCTTCGCGCCTTCCAGAAGGGTGCTGTAGGTCGGACTGACGTAAAAACCGGCGGGAAGAGTCTGCAAACGGTTCACCAGATGCCATTTCCCGGTGCGGGTATTTTTGGACATCACGCCCAAAGTGCGCATATTGCGGGCTTCGTCATCGGGAGTGCTCACAATAATTAGGCGGCTCCACGTTCCTTTGCCCATGGCATCCAGCCGCGCCTCCTGCACCATGCCGTCCACCATTTCCACAGCGGCCTGAAGGCCCTGCCCCCTGCCTCCGCCTCTTAACATGCTGGCAGCCAAGGCCATCATGGCCACCATAATGGTGATAACGACAATCAGTTCCACCAGGGTAAACCCTTCGCTCCCTGACAAGGAACAGCGCGGAGCCATTCCGGAATGCTTGGAAAAATATCTCATACAGATGATGCAGGATTGAACAACGATTTTTGGCATGCTACCCGTTTCAGACGGACACGGCAATCATTTTTTGAGGAACTGGAATGCCTGATATGTTCCTGTCCAACAAAATTCCGGCAAGGAATCGCCATGCGGAAATCCCTGCTTCCGCCATCCTTCCGGAAAAGAAAAACATCCGGTCGGTCCAACTCCCGCATTTCAAGAAGGATAAGGCCGGAACGACAAGAAAAGAATTTTTTGTCCTCCTTTTCCAAAGCCTTCATTTTTTCCGTTCCATCACCCCTGCTGAAAAAACATCAGGCCCTGCTTATCTCAATTCCACCCACACGCCGCGGTGGTCGCTGGCCTGGAGCGAGGGGGGAGAGTCAAGGATACCCATGGGAGGCTTGCGGCCGAGGCGCTTTTTCAGCGTATTGTTCAGGAAAAGATGGTCAAAGGAATGGTAGGTGTCTCCGTCTTCATAGTAAATGGTCCAGGTCTCCCCGCGGGAATCCCTGGGCTTCAAACGATTCAGGCGGTATTCCGTTTTAACCGGTCCCTGGATGACCTGCACGGCGCTGTCTGACGGGCCGTCATTAAAATCTCCGTACAGAAGCAGAGGCATGCCGTCCTGAGAGGCAAGAGCTTCATTCAGGTAGTCCCGCAGGGCGTAGGCTTCCCTTCGCCGCGTATCCTCTGCGGAACCGTCACGGCTGAGGCGCGATTTCAAATGAATTCCCACCAGGCGGAACAGCCGTCCGTCCGGCATGCTGACCGTGGCGTCCAGAATGCCCCGCAGCATCGTCTTTTTTTTTCCGTTTCGCCTCTCCGGATACAGGCATGTCCGCTACGGAACGGTTATCCGCGATACGGTATTTGGGAAAGAAGGGCCAAACCACGGTCCTCCCCGTCCCGCATGACAAGAACTTTGTACGGCAAATGAACTCCTTTTCTCTTCAGCCGCGTTTGCAAGTCACGAACGGCAGCCTCCCCGCCCATTTCACACAGCCCCACGATTTCCGCCCCTGATTGGCGAACCAGCTCCGCCACGGCTTCACGGGCTTCCACAGGTTTGTATTTTACCTGAAAATTGCTTCTCCTGGGGTCTTCCGGCACAAAGTAGTTGCCGGCGTTCATGGTCAGAAGACGAACGGGCTCCCCCTTGTCGGGGATTTCCACCTTCTCCCGAACCGTCTGCCGCTCTTCCCTCTGGCGGGAGGGAACCGCCTGCGGTTCATTATCCAGCGGCGCCCACTCCGTCAAACCGTACCCCACCACCGCGCACAACGCAACCAGGGCCGCGATGACGGAGGTTCCCCTGCGTTTTGACGTTTTCCTGATCATGTCCGTTTCCCTGAAAGATTTTCTCCACGACGGACGTAGTGAATGAACAGGACGGACCGTGCAGAATTTTCCGTCCTATTACTCGGCTTTCGCTTCACTTCCATCCGTAGTTCATGATAAACCATGAATGTGTCCCCATTGCAACCCCATAACGAGTCCCAGCCTGACGAGCAGACACTTTCCCAATACGCGGAACATACCAGGAAAAGCCTGATCGCGCGTTTGGAAAACTGGGAAGACCAGCGCACCTGGGATGAATTTTACCGGACGTATTGGCGGCTTATCTATTCCGTCGCCCTCAAGGCCGGATTAAGGGAAGACGAGGCCTGGGACGTGGTACAGGAAACCATTCTTTCCATCGCCAAGCAGAGCAGGAAAAATATTTACAAACCGGAACAGGGTTCCTTCAAACTCTGGCTCTGGAACATGACCCGCTGGCGCATCAACGACCAGTTCCGCAAAAGGAAAAAGGACACGGCCATGCTGATGAATCCGGATGCCCCAGGCACGTTGGAACACCCCATCGACAAAATCCGGATGAAGGGAAGAATAATTTTGACCAGGTATGGGAACGGGAATGGCAGAATAACCTTCTTCAGGCGGCTCTGGAACGCGTCAAGGCAAAAGTGTCGCCCAAGCAGTTCCAAATTTTTGACTATTATGTCCTGCGGGAGTGGGACGCGGCCAAGGTCCGCCGGCAGCTCGGAGTCACGATTGCCCAGGTTTATCTGGCAAAGCACCGCGTAGGAAGCGCTTTGAAGAAAGAGCTGCAATTTCTTCAATCCCAGGAAAAGGAAAAAGAAAAATAGGAGCCCATTTTAAAAACCAGCCGGCGTCCTTGATACGCATCCCTCCGGCCAGACCTCCTTTCAGAAAGGATTCCTTTATTTTGCCTCTTGCCAAGACAGCGGTTTTGTCGTTAGATTAACGGCAACTGCAATGCCGCCCTCACGCAACAGACATTCCGCCCAGAGAGTTTTTACCTGGGACAAAATCAAAATGGCCCTGGCGGCGGCGGAAGAAGGATTTTACATCTGGAATATTAAAACGGGCGTCATTCATTACACGGACCGCTGCCTGACCATGATGGGGGCCAGCCGCAAGGAGAAAGCTCCCAATATCTTCACCCAGCCGGAGCTTACCATACACGAGGAAGACCAGGCTTTTTTTTCCCAGGAAGTGCGCCGTTATCTGGACGGCCACTCCCATGTGCCCATGCGCATTGAAATCCGGATGAAGAAGCTGAACTCCAAAAGCTGGAGCTGGGTCCGCGTCAACGGCCTCGCCCGCAGGGACAAACAGCGCCGGCCCGTTATGCTGGTGGGCGTATGGGTCAATATTACCCGGCGGAAAACGGCGGAACTGCGCGCTGCGGAGGACAGGGACCTGTTTCATACCCTGATTGAACACATTCCCGACAGTATCTATTTCAAGAACCGGGAATCACGTTTCGTCCTGGCGAATACCGCCACAGCCAATAAGCTGGGCGTACCGACGCCGGCAGACCTGACCGGACGCACGGACGATTACTTTTTTGACCAAACGATGTCCGATATTTCCCGCAAGGAGGAAATGGACATCATGGTTACCGGACGCCCCATCCGCGCCCGCCTTCATCATGAGACATGGCTCCACAAGGATGATTCCTGGAGCCAGATCAGCAAGTTCCCGTGGTACGGACGCAACGGAGAGCTAAAGGGAATTGTAGGTATTTCCAGTGATGTCACCAAATTGGTGAAGACAGAAATCAAGGCCACGGAAACGGCCCGCATCCTGGAGGAACGCAACAGAACTCTGGAAAAGGAAATAGATTTGGCCAGGGAAATCCAGTTCGCCCTGCTTCCCTACGAAATTCCCTCCCGCTCCCATACGGAACACGGCCTGACCCGCCATGCGGATTTTCACCATATTTTCACTCCTTCGGAGGGGGTTGCAGGAGACTGGTTCGATGCTTTTCCCGTAGGCAATTCCGGCGTTGGCGCCATCGTTTGCGACGTGATGGGCCACGGCATCCGCGCCGCCCTGATCGCCTCCATGCTCCGCGGCCTGATGGAACAGTTGTCCCACCTGGCGGATAACCCGGCGGCTTTCCTTACTTCCCTCAACCACCAGCTCGCCAAAATCCTGCAACGGGCGAACACCACCATGTTCGCCTCCGCCGTTTATATTTACCTGGATCTGGAAACCGGGGTCATGACAGCCTCCACAGCCGGACATCCGCATCCCATCATTCTGGGGCCGGACGGGGTCGCCCGCAAAATGCCGCTGCCCAGAGGCATCGCCCTGGGACTGCTGGATGACGCTACGTACCATAATGCCCAGTTTTCGCTTCTGGCGGGGGCCCGCATCCTGATGTACACGGACGGCCTGACGGAAGCCGCCAACCAGGACGGGGAAGAAATGGGCGTGGAAAGACTGATTGACTATTTCAACAATTCTTCCCCTCACAGCACCAAGGATTTCGTTCATCAGGCCCTTACCTGCGTAGCCAAATTTACCGGCTGCACCAATCAGGCCGACGATATCTGCATGCTGGGCATCAGCTATTCCGAACACGAAGCAAAAACGGACGGTTAACAGCCGGTTCCTGACGTTTCTGCAACCTGCTTCCTCTTCCCTCATCCGGCCGCATTCCGGAATTTCCACGAGGGAAAGCCCCCATGCACTCCCTTTTCCGCAGAATGCGGACCGGCGGTTTTCACCTGCCGTAAATGGAGGAAAGGCGCTATGTCGTCTCCGGACAGTCATCCGGAGAAAATTTGAAATGACGCCAAGATGGAACGCTCAGCATCCAAATGGAAAACAAGGCTTCCAACCCTCCCGCCAAGACAATCGTTGTCTGAACACCCCAGGCATCCACCACAGCCCCCCAACCCATGGCCGCCAGCGGCTGCACACCGATGGTGACAATGCTGAACAGCCCCAGAATGGCCGACTTGCGTTCCCGGGGGAGCCAGAAGCTGCACAGCGGATGAAGAAGTAACGAAGAGGGAAGAAGTGGCCAAACCGGCAAAAAAGAAACAGAGGGCCTGCACTTCCACCACCGGGACGACACCGGCCACACACAGTGCGCATCCCATCCACAGGGTACCTGAGGAAAGTTTGGCCCCCACCCTGTCGCTTTTGCGTGCAAACGGCAGAACAAAGAGGATGCTCACCATGGCCCCGGCTCCGACCGCACTCAGAATGAGGCCGGTATTCCTGGGATTTCCGTGCATCAATGCCGGAACAATCTGATAGAGGGATTGCCCGCAGATATTCTGAATGAGAGCGCTGATCATAATAAAAAGCAGACTGCGCGTGGCAAGCACCGTCTTGAGGCCGGATGCTTTCCTTCCTGCGCCGCGCTGCTTTCTGGGAGCGGAGGTATCCGCTACGCATCCCTTTAAGGCAACCAAGCAGCCAACGAGAGGCAGGCTTGCCGCCACATTGCCGCCAAAAGCGGTTCCGGCGCCCCATTCCGCAATGATATAGCCGGCAAGCGCCGGCCCTATGGCCCGGCACGTATTAAATACCAGAGAGTACATGCCCACGGCCTCCTGTAATTGCCGGCGCGGTATCAGGTCTCCCACAAAAGCCTGCTGTGTGGGAAAACCCACCGTCTGATTGACGCCCATCACCAGCCCGGCGGCGTACAGGTGCCACAGCTGGAGCATATCCAGCACAGTCAGCAGAAACAGGGCTACAGCCACCAGCCACTGGACGCACTGCACGGCTATGAGGAGTTTCCTCCGGTCAAAACGGTCCCCCAGCCCGGCAAGCAGCATGCCGCCCAGAAAGAAAGGAAGAGCGTTCAAGGCAGCCAACACCCCCACTGCCGTGGCGGAGCCTCCGGAAATATCGTACACAAGAATACCCATGGCCGTCACCTGCAACCACATTCCAATCAGGGCCGAAGCCTGCCCTGACCAGAATATTTGCAGGTTCCGCACCTGAAGGGGCTTGAAAAAGCTCAGCCAGTCATTCAGCCATTTCACAGCTCCGCCATCCTAGCCCCAGCCGGCGGAACCGTCCAGAAGCGAGGCAACGCCTCCTCCCTCCCCCCCTGTTCCGGAACCTTCTTATTCCTCTGCGGTATAACAGGCCGGATAATCCTTGGAAGGAAGCCAGGCGGGAAGGTCTTTCATCCTGCCCGCAGCACGTTCGGAAACCGGCGTACGCCAAATCTTAAAGAAAGGCCCCATGTTCTTTCCCGTGACTTTGGAAAAAGCGTTCATGACCCATTCCCATTTTTTTTCATCACTCAGTTCGCCGTTGTCATAAGGCTTGTCATGGAATTGAAGAGCCACCTGGCGGAAGGCGTCAAATCCCAGATAGTACATCAGCTCCACCCAGAAGAAGAGCTGCACCTTGTTGGGAGCCTCATTGTAAGTCTGGGTGCCTGAAAAATATTTTTTCATTTCCGCGCTCATGCCGGACGGCCCCATACCGCCGCCCCAGCAGGATTCAAAGTCTTTTCCAGTTCCCATCACTTCACACACCATGGAGAATATGTTGACGGATACCTCCGTCTGGCCTTCCATCGTAAAGGGAGGGGATTGGTGGTTATGCCCCAGTTCATGCCACAAACCCCAGCTTCCGGAATGGATGATGGAACCGGTGGCGATGGAATTCGTCCAGTCCTTTGTGGCCATGGCGGGATAACCGGAATGCCCGGCCCCGGCGGATATCTGCCTGTCCACGACAAAGCGCATCGGATGATGCAGGCGGTCCGGCTTGGTATCCCATCCCATAATCCAGTCCTGAAGAGCCATGTTTTTTTGCAGAAATTCCGCCGTCTTCTGAACATCCGGACACTGTTTCAGCTGTTCCACGGGCATCGTGACAATAAGCCGGGGCATGCGGATTTCCCCCCACGGGGCCTTGGTATTTTCCAATTGTTCGGCCCATTGTTCCGGAGTGGTCTTCCCCATTACGAACAGAGGTGACGGCACGGCTCCGGAAATCTGAACCTTGAAGACCTTCCCCCGTCTGGGACGCTGGCCTACATTCACATAAACAAGGCCGCCCATCGGATTCACCATTTTCACGCGCCCACGGCCAGCCGGAACCTGCATGGTTATTTCCGGCACTCTTTTCCATTCATCCAGCTTATGAAGGCTGTCCGTATGGCATCCTATGCGGACGCTGATCGAACCGTCTTTGGGAGCGCCGGACAGGGAACACGAAATTTCCGCCCCGGGCGGCGCATACAGTCCCGTACTATGCCAGCCTCCAATATTGGAATCTATCTCCACCGTCCGCCTGACCGTCTGGGCCCCATTCTCCGGAACGCCGGGAAAATCCTTCGCCGCCGGGCACGCCTTCAGCGAGGCAAGTTTGGCATCCTTCCATTCCCGGCATTTTTCCAGAAGCGCCTGCATGCGTCCGGCGTCTTTCCCTTTTTTCCACGGAGAGGAACCCGTGGGGAATTCCTCCATCCCCTCCATTTTCCGCCTTGTCCCAGGACCATGTTTCCAGCGGCTTATCTTTTTCCGTCTGGATTTCATCCCTGCAAGGAATAGAATAAACGGAAAGCTCCGGCATCCGGTTTTTCACGGGTTGGGGAAAACGCCCTTCCGGTTCAGGCTCTTCCTCCACAGGAATATCTTCCTCCTGCCTGCGGGCCTCTTCCTCACGTTCGCGCCGTTCCAGCTCCTCCCTTCTCCTTTTTTCCCGTTCTTCGCGTTCGGCCTGCTCCTGAAGCTTACGGGCCGCTTCCGCCGCCTGCCGCGCCTTCTCTTCCTGCGCTTCCTCATAAGCCTTCTGGGCCGCCAACCGTTCCTTTTCCTTCTTCTCCCTGATTTCCCGTTCCCGTTTTATTCGCTGTTTCTCCGCAGCTTCCCTGGCCTTTTTCTCCTTCAATTTACGTTCAGCGGTCAATTCCTGGGCCGCTTTTCTTTTTGCCAGGTTATCCTGGTAAAGATAATATCCGGCTCCGGCACCGCAAACCAGCAGCAACACTAAAAACCAGCCCACGGCGGAACCTCTGGAAACGCTACGGGAAAAAGAGGGAATGTTCATGTAATCGGGATTGGGAAAGAATCTTTCCCATTTCTGCATTGCAGGCATTCCTTGTCAATACGATTCTTCCCCTTCCGGGAGCGCCTTGATGAAAGAAACATGTTGAAAGCCGATCTCCCGTCAGCATCCGGCCCTCCCCCGTTTTCAAATATCCTCCTTCAAAACCTCCGCCTTCATCCCGAAATAAGGGAACACTCCATGTGCCAGGCCGTCCAGAACGCCCCGGGTGCGCGGTTCCGGGCTAATGTATCCATGGCCGCGGGCAACCATGTCTTTCACTTCCTGCGCCGCATTGGAAGGGCAGCACCGGAATGCCTCCGGCAAGTGCCGCATGGCGTCCAGATCATTGTGCCCGTCGCCGAAAATGGCGACATGGGAAGACGGAATGCCGAACCGGGAGGCAACAAAGGAAAGGGATGTTCCCTTATTGTAATCACGGTGGCTGAAACGCAGGTAGGGACCTGCCCTTTGCGTGACAATTTCCTCATACGGACCAACCGTATCCTGAATGACGCAGGAAACTTCATCCAGGCCGCAGGCATCATCCACCACCAGGGAAAAAGCGTCATTGTCCTGCCTGCGGAGTCCCAGCACGGAAAACCGGCTTTCCAGCTGGCCCATCAATGATTCCAGCATGCCGCCGTAACGGGTGAACAAGCTGTCATGGGCAACAGCGCAGTCATCGTTCCACGCGGCACCGGGCATCAGCCTGCCCTCCGCATCCGCCAGATGAACATTCCGTTCCATCGTCACCGTAAAATCCGGGGCAAACGCTTCCGCATCATCCCGGAACATATCCGCCAGACCTTCCCTCAGGTAAACAGGGTCGCGCCCCGTATTAACGCCCCAGAGAACACCATACTGCGACCGGAGCATGCGCATGGTTCTGAAAAAAATGCTCCTTTCTTCCGCAGGGCCTCCAAGAGTGAACAGAGTATCGTCAAAATCAAAGGAGAAAAGATACCGGAGCCGTTCGGGTTTCGGCAGCGCCCGGACCGGAAGGAAACGCATCAATTCCATCTCAATCCGGCACCTCCCTTCACTACGGCGCGGCTCCCCGCACACACGACGGGTTCAGCCAGCGGGATGTCATCCTCTACCGGCTCTGCCGAAGGGATGCGTTCCTCCACAGGCTCTGCCGAAGGAATCGTTTCCGGAATGGGTTCCGCCTCAGGAATTACTTCCTGACGCGGCGCAGGATTTTCCCGGCGTTCCGGGGAGGCAGAAGATGAACGCCCTGCGGGGGGCGCTTTCCTTTCTGCCGCGGAGGAGGGAATTCCGGCGCGGGCGCCCACTCCGGCACGCACCTGGCGGGCGACAGGGGTGTTCATATCCACCGCATACGTAAGGGGCAGGCTCCCGGCGGGTATTTCCTCTCCCGGTTTGCGCATGTGGATTTCCACCCTCCGGTTGGCGGCCTGGGCATCCCGGTCCCCCCTGATGGAAACGACGGGACGGGAAGCGCCGCAAGCGCGTATGTACAACCTGCATTCCCCATTCGGGCGCGTCAGAGCTATGCCGTTATCCTTCAGCCACTGGCGGACGGCATTAGCACGCATCAGGGAAAGCACGGCATTATATTCCTCGGAACCAAAGCTGTCCGTATGACCTTCCACAATGAAAATCGTATCCGGATTTTCATCATCAGCCCCGCAAGCTGGAGCATGCTCAGCCTGGCGGAATTTTTCATCACCGCCTTGTTGTATTCAAAAAGAAGATCCGCTCCCAGCCTGCTGTACCCGCTGTCCTTGCCCAAGGAGGACTGGGCCATGAGCTGGGAAAGAGATTTGCTCCCATCCGGCAAATGGGAATCATCCTGACCGCCCGCCCCTTTGAGCTTGTTGTTATACCATTCATCCGGATTCACCATATCCGGTTCAGCCGTCTTGATTGTAACCGGACTGGCGGAAGATTTCAGCATCTCAGGCGGAGATGGTTCGGGCAACCCCTTCGCGACGGCATTCATGTCCACCTGCGGCATTTTCGGGGAAAGGGATTCCGGGGGGGAAGGACTTACCGGATCTGCGGAAAAGCTGGTTTCCCCCGGAGCAATCACTACCTGCTCCGGAAGCATATCCTCTAAATCCGGCAATTCCGGGGGAATCTCTTCAAGTTGCTCAATATCCTGTTTTTCAACGGCTTCCGCTACATCCGGAGCAGGACGGTCGTCCGCCTTCAGAACTATTTTTTCAGGCAGAGGCTTTCTGTCCTCCTGGACGGCGGAGGCTTTGTGCACATGAATGCCCAGATCAAACCAGCTCAGAACGATAAACCCCAGGTAATGCACCAGCACGGCGGCAAGGAGAGCCCCTGCCGCCACAGCTGCCAGATGGCGAGGCGCGGGCAGAATAAAACGGCTGCGCCTGCGGCGGTTTTCGCGGAGTTCTCGGTTGTTGTCCTGATTCGCACTCACGGGATCATCAGCAAAAGGAAAGGAACAATTCATGAACCGGAAGGAGCGGTACCCGTAACGGGCGCACTGTAAGACTCATGAGGCAACACCCTGGGCATGGGCATACGCGTATTCTCATGAATCCATTCCGCAATGCCAGCCTGCAGCTCGTCATCCCCCGCATAGACGTTGACCTTATAAATCTTTTCAAATTTTTCCCCCTTCTTTCCTTCAATGGAATGCAGGAAAGTCCGTTCCCGGGTGCCATACGGTTCCCCTTCCCGGATGGATTCATAAAGCTGTTTTTTCTCATTTTTCAGGGAATCGTAAATGCTCAGGCAATCTTCCAGCGTGGAGAAAAAATATTGGTTCGTACAAACCACCATGACCGGATAATCCAATTTCAGGGCATCATCCACGGGAGCCACGTCAAACGTACTGAAACCCGCACGCCAATCCACCCCGGCATCCAGCAGCCAATAAGCGGCATAGCACAGAGGCTTGCCCCAATCCTGCTCCATCTCCCGGACAGCCACGGTTTTCAGGGAAGGAAAGCAGTCCATGCTGACCATGCAGCGGATGCGGGGATCTTCAGACGCGGCTTTCAACAGCACGGCCGCACCAAATCCCTGACCCACGGCGGCCACGGGAGGCAATCCACCCTGCTTCCGGGATACGGCGTCCAAAAGCGCCGTTACATCCGCATATTCCCTTAATCCGTACGTGCAGAATTGACGGGTATTGTTCTTCCCGCGCGGATTCCATATCAGGCTCGTGTAACCGGCTCCAGCCAGCCCTTCCGCCAGAGGGAGGGAACTTTCCACTCCCTCATTCCAAGAAGCGGCTATCACGACCAGCTCCGGTTTTGCTTCCAAATGTGGCATTTTCCCACGCAATTTCAGAGTATCCCGCACGCGGCTCTGGCGCGGAGACAGAGCCTCCGGACGCCCCGGGCGCACCAGATAACCTTCAATAGCCGTGCCATCGGATGAAACGGCTTCCACGGGTTCCATCACCAGGGAACCCGCGACGGGATAAGAGGAGGGTTCCTCCCCTCCCACGGGAATGAGCAGAGGAGTGGAGACGTACCACGTAAACCACGCCAGAACACCCGCAGCAACCAGAAAAAACAGAAGAAACAATTGAACAAGACGTTTAAACATGGAAAGGCTGCTGCCGGGAAACAGTTGTCAGAAAGATTTTATCTCATCCAGTTTACGTTGACAACAGTCAACTTCTATCAGGAGGAACATCTCCCGCAGCCATTTCCTCCCTTTAAGGAGCGGAACCGCACTGAAGTTCACGAAGCAAGCACGGACATGCGGTTCCGGCAGCCCTTTATCCCTGTCCGGCGGCCAAATAACGCTTTATTTCCCGCTCCCGATCTGGCATTCTTGCCCCACCCTCTTTTTTCATGGCAATCCAGGCCCGACATTTCCGCCAATGGTCCGCATTTCTCCTCCTGCTTGCGCTAGGAGGAGCGGCAGCCTGGTTCCTGATGCCCCGGGAATGGTCCCAGATGCAATGGGAAATTCCCGGTACGCCGTCCGAATATCCCCTTTCCCAGCTCCTGCGGCCCTGGCTCATCCTTCTGGGTTGCTTTCTCCCCGCTCTGGGAATGTTCCTGTACAACCGTTCGAGCATCCTGGACAAGTATGTGGCGCGCACCTGGTTCACGGCCTTCATCATGTGTACGGCCATCCTGACGCTGATTTACATTATCGGAGATTTTGCGGACAATGTGGGCGACCTGATGAACCTGGACGCCCCCCTCACGGGCACGTTCCGCTTTTACCTGAGCCAGCTGCCCATGATCCTGAACCTGATTCTGCCTTATACCCTTCTCCTGGGAACACTCTGGGCGCTTACCAAACTTTCCTCATCTTCAGAAATCACCGGCATGCTCCAGTCCGGACGGTCCCTGCTCCGAATCAACACCCCCATCATCATCGGCGCCGTCTTTGCCTCCATCTACTTCGGCATCTTCGGGTTCCACTGGGCGCCCAACTCCGCCCTGTACAGGAAACTGATGTTCTCCTCCCTGAGCCAGAACAAAAACAACCATGCTTCCCAGAGCACCATCTACAAAAATGATGCGGAATCCCGCATCTGGTATCTGGGCAATCCTCCCGGAATTGATTCACCCGGCGATCCTTTCCGTCAAGTGCGGGTGGAACAGTTCAGCGCCCCCGGAAAGATGAAGTACGAGCTGTTTGCCGATGAAGCCACCTGGAATCCGGCCTCCAGAACATGGACCTTCCGGCAGGCCATCAAAAGAAATTATTCCCAGGAGGAACCCCGCCAGCTCCACGATGTTCCCGTTTTTGCCGGGCAGGAATACCAAACGCTGAAAGAGCATTATCCCGAAACACCCTGGCAACTGATTTCACCCAACGTCCGCGTGGATACACAGGGAACCCCGGCCCTCCAAGAACTCATCAAGTCCGGAACGACAAACGCCAGGTACCTCAGAAGCCTGCAAACGGAATGGCACGTCAGGATAGCCCGCATATTTTCCTGCATCATCCTGACGTTTATTGCCATCCCCTCCGCCATCACCTTCCAGAGGCGCTCCGCCATGTCCGGCATCGGCATTGCGCTGTTCCTGGCGGCAGCCATGCTGTTCCTGTATGAGTTTTTCCCCACCCTGGCCTCCGCAGGCTACCTCCCCACCTGGCTGGGAGCATGGATGCCCAACATCATTTACACCATCATCGCCATCCGCCTTTTTCAAACCAAGCTGGCCCACAGAAGCTTCTCGGAATTATTGAGAGGCTTGAAAAAGACTCCCGTCCATGACCCCTCCTGATCATTTTGCCGATTCCCGGGAAGCCGTTCTGAAAGCCCGCGCACTGCTCCGGCAAGCACACGCCGTTATTTTTGATTTTGACGGATTGCTGGTGGATACGGAATATGCCATTTATTCCTCCTGGGAACGGGTTTTCGCGTCCTGCGGCCACCCTCTTCCCCTGGACTTGTTCAACCAGTGCCTGGGCAGCGGCTACACCCACTGGAACCCCGGAGAATATCTGGAGAAATTGACGGGGCGCACTTTCGACTGGGAAACCGTCAACAGCCGCCGCCAGGAGGAAATCGTCCGGGATCTGGAACATGCCGGCCTCCTGCCCGGCGCCGGAGAACTCATCCGGCACCTGGCGGAAGCGGGAACGCCTATGGGCGTGGCCTCCAGCTCTTCCCACCGCTGGGTGGACGGCTGGCTGAACAGGCTGGGCATCATGCCCTGTTTTCAAACCGTCGTCTGCCGCGACGACGGCCTCCCCGTCAAACCGGATCCGGCCCTGTTCCTGAAAGCCGCGGAAAACCTGGGCAAATCTCCGTCCGAATGCCTGGCGCTGGAAGACTCACAGAACGGCACTACAGCCGCATACCGCGCAGGAATGCCAGTCATCTCTGTTCCAAACAGGGTAACGGAGCAGGCGGATTTTTCCCTGGCGACCAGTATCATCCGCTCTCTGACGGAGCTTCTTTAGAAATCAGGAATTTCTATTCCATAACGCCTGTTTCTTGACGGAATTTCTTTCATGCCTGATGCAGGGGGCTGCGCCGCCAGGAAACGCCTGGCGCGGCTCAGAGCCTCGGCTTTCATGCTCTGGCCTCCTAAAAGAGGCCTCCTGTTTTACCTCATTGCCCTGATTCTTCTGGCCTGAGGAGCGGCGCATTCCATCATGCCCGCACTTTTCCTTATATGGAAACCGCTGTTCGTGCCCGCCATCGCGTTTTCATGGGAACGATGCTGATGTTCATGCATCTTCCCACCGGCGGCATGAGGAAAATGCCCGCGCAGGAGCAGGGCCGCTGGCACGGAGGCAGGCATTTCCCCTGTTCCATGGGATATTGCCTATTTGACGGAACCCCGCCATGAACACGCCAACAAAAAACCGCCGGCTCCCCAACGGGCCGGCGGCTTACCCCCTTTTATTCAGGGAAATTATTTGTTCAGCTCCGCAACGGCGGCTTCCAGGCTGGGCACGTCTTCAATGGAGATGACCGTAGCTTCCTTGCAGATGCGGGCCATCATGCCGGCCAGCGTCTTGCCCGGCCCCAGTTCAATGAAAAGGCGGTGGCCCTGGTCCACCAGCTTCTGCATGGAAGCCGTCCAGCGCACGGATCCGCATACCTGGTGTTCCAGCATGCTGCGGATGTCGTCCGGACCTTCCACTACCCGGGCTTCATAATTGCAATAAACAGGCATGGACGGCGTACCGAAGGAAATATTCTTGAGTTCTTCCGCCAGCTTTACCATAGCGCTGTGCATCAGACGGGAATGGTAGGCGCCCGCCACATTGAGCTTCTTGGCAATCTTGCAGCCGGCGGCCTTCGCCCCTGCTACAGCCTTGGCCACACCTTCCTCCGTACCGGAAACGACTGTCTGGCCGGGGCAATTGAAATTGGCAACATCCACGTCACATTCCTGCGCCAGCTTAATGACGTTTTCATCCGTGCCGCCGATCATGGCGGCCATAGTGCCTTTCGTGGCGTTGCATGCTTCCTCCATAAACGCGCCGCGCTTCTGGACAAGGCGGAGGCCTTCTTCAAAAGAATAGGTCCCGGCAGCGGCATGAGCCGTGAATTCCCCCAGGGAAAGGCCGGCGGCAGCCACGGGATTCAGGGAGGGAACGAGCTCCTTCAAGACGGCCAGGCAGGCAAGGCCATGTACGTAGAGGGCAGGCTGACAGTTGCAGGTACGCGTCAGTTCTTCGCCGGGGCCTTCAAACATGACGGCAGAAAGGGATTCTCCAAGCGCCTTGTCCGCCTGTTCAATCAGGGCTTTGGCGACGGGATACTGGTCATACAAATCTTTGCCCATGCCTACTTTTTGGGCACCTTGTCCGGAAAACAATAATACTGCGTCCATAGTTAAAGCTGGATTATAACGTTCCGGCAGGAAAGAAGCAAGAGCGATATCATCACCATAACTTCCTTATTGCCAATAAAAAATCCGCTCCGGCCTCACAAAAGGCCGGAGCGGGGTATTAACAGGATGTTCCAGAGGTGCGTTTTAGGCGGTGGCTTCCGTGGTGGCGGGAGCTTCTTCCTTTTCGGCAGCCTCACGGGGCAGATCGATAATTTCGATCATGGCCACAAGGGCGGAATCAGTCAGACGCTGGCCCAGCTTGACGATGCGGGTATAGCCGCCCTTGCGTTCCGCGCAAAGAGGAGCGATTTCATCAAACAGCCGCTTAACGGCGGTCGTATTATGAATGGTGGCGGTAGCCAGGCGGCGGGAATGCACGTCACCGCGCTTGGCAAGCGTAATCAGCTTTTCCACATAGGGGCGCAGGGCCTTGGCCTTGGCCAGGGTGGTGGTGATGCGTCCATTGAGGATGAGGCTGCATGCCTGGTTGGCGAGCAGAGCCCTGCGGTGAGAAGCGTTGCGCTGAAGCTTGGAGGTTTTTACACCGTGTCTCATGATGATATTTTTCTATGTGTGTTGGTTTTGTGAGATTTAGTCGTCGTCGTCTTCGATGTTGGCGGCAATCAGGTCTGCCAGGCCCACGGGGCTTTCCTCTTCCAGACCCAGGCGCGGCTTGGCCTGCGGCACGGGACCGGTAAGCAGGGAGGGATCCACCTGAACGCCCAGGGAGAGCCCCAGTTCCAGCAATTTGTCCTTGATTTCGTTGAGGGATTTTTTGCCGAAATTGCGGTACTTGAGCATTTCGCTTTCGCTCTTCATGGCAAGCTGGCCAACGGTCGTGATATTGGCATTGTTGAGGCAGTTGGCGGCACGCACGGAAAGCTCGATTTCGTTGACGCTCATGTTGAGCAACTTGCGCAGGCGGGCCGTTTCCTCGTCCTGGACGGCGGAAGGAGCTTCCTCAAAGTTGACCTGCTTGTCGTCATAGTTGACGAATACGTCCAGGTGATGGCGCAGAATGGCGGAAGCCTGGAGCATGGCGTCTGCGGGGGCGATGCGGCCGTCCGTCCAGACTTCAAGGATCAGCTTGTCGTAGTCAGTCATCTGCCCCACACGGGTATTCTGCACAGAATACTTCACGCGGGTAACCGGAGAGAAAATGGAGTCGATCGGAATCACGCCGATGGGCATATCCGGCACCTTGTTTTCATCGCCGGTGGCAAAACCGCGGCCCACGCGAACCTGGAATTCGCATTCGAACATGGTGTCCTGGTCCAGAGTGCAAATGATTTGATCGGGATTGACCACCTGGTAAACGGTGTCGTCGGCAATATCGGCAGCAGTCACAACGCCCTGCTTATGCACGCGCAGAGAGAGCAGGCGCGGTTCCTTGCCGTTATGCTTGAATTTGACCTTTTTCAGGTTCAGCACGATTTCCGTCACATCTTCCACCACACCGGGCAGGGAGGAAAATTCATGCTGCGCACCGGCGATGCGGACGGAGGTAATGGCGGCGCCTTCAAGAGAACCCAGAAGAACGCGGCGCAGGGAGTTGCCAAGCGTATGGCCGTAACCGTTTTCAAACGGTTCCGCCACAAAGGTCAAATGATTCGCATCATTCGGATCTTCAATTTTTTCCAGACGGCTGGGAACCTCAAAACGGGCCAGCGTGGTAACGGCGGTTTCTTCTGCAGTAGTGGTTTCGTTTTCCGACATAATCGTATGTAATGTACCGGGTTTCCCCTCAACACGGACATGGCGGCCAATGCGCCTGAAGGACCAACGGCATGTTGTGGGAACGCCCGTGCGGGGAGCAATGTAACGATCTGTTTTCAACAATCAACTCTTTTCATGCCCGCCGGTAAATTTTCTGTGACTTAATGTGCGTCATCTGGCATAGTAGGGCAAACCTATCATACCAACTCATGAAGCATCCTGATTTTTTGGACAACAGGGATTTTACAGGTGAAGACAAGAAACGTCCCTCCACCATGTCCATGGATTCCAGCTACCAGGCTCTGGAAGGCGCCGTTAAAAAGCTTTCCGAAATAGCCTCCACCAGGCACGATCCCCGCTACCTCCAAGAGTATATCAAAACGGGAATCAACATGGCCCAGTCCGCCGCCTCGGACCATGATTTTACCGTCCTGATCCGCTCCGGGCGGGAGATGTACCGCGCCAACTGCGTTTTCGCCCCGTACCGCCACATCCGCAAGATTTCCGTCTTCGGCTCCGCCCGCATCAGGAATGACGAACCGGCGTATGAAACGGCGAGGGAATTCGCCAGGGAAGCCAGCGAACACGGCTACATGGTCATTACCGGAGGCGGACCGGGCATCATGCAGGCAGCCAATGAAGGGGCGGGAGAACAACGCTCCTTCGGCCTGAACATCACCCTGCCGTATGAACAAACCTCCAACCATGTGGTGGCCCACAGCGACAAACTCATCAATTTTTATTACTTTTTCGTCAGAAAACTGAACTTCGTGGCGGAAAGCGACGCCATGGTGGCATTCCCCGGAGGCTTCGGAACCATGGATGAAGTGTTTGAAACGCTCACTCTGATCCAGACGGGAAAAGCGACCATTTACCCGATTGTCCTTCTGGATTCCCCCGGCAAAACCTTCTGGCTGAACTGGCTGGCCTTCATTCGCGTGGAACTGGTGGATTCCGGACTGATTTCCGCAGACGATCTTCATCTCATCCATGTCACTAAAAATCCGGCGGAAGCCATGGAACACATCGACCGTTTTTACCGGATTTTCCACTCCTACCGTTTTGTCGGAGATTCCATCGTCATCCGGCTGAATGCGCAGCTTCCCGCCCAGTGGGTGGAACATCTGGAACGGGACTTTTCAGACCTGATTCTGCCTGGGGGGAAAATGATCCAGAGCGGCCCCCTGCCGGATGAAGCGGACGAACCACACCTGGACCGCCTGCCCCGGCTCGTCTTCCCCATCAAACGCGGCAACTACGGCAGGCTGAGGCTGCTGATTGACCGCATCAACCAGACGCCCAGCCGAACCTATTCCCCGCCCACCCATGCCTGACGCCTTTCCCGCATGGGTGATTCCCGTGGTTTTCGGCCTGATGGGGGCCTGCATAGGTTCCTTCCTGAACGTGGTTATCTACCGTATGCCGCGGGGCGTCTCCGTCAACGATCCGGCGCGTTCTTTCTGCCCGGAATGCGGAAAACCCATTCCCTGGTTCCTGAATATTCCGGTTCTGAGCTGGCTGGCTCTCCGGGGTAAATCCGCCTGCTGCGGAACGCGCATCAGCTTCCGATATTGCTTTGTGGAGCTGCTCACGGCCCTGCTCTTCGCGGCCATTGGCTGGAAATACGCGGACGCTTCCACAGGAGCAGCCGTCCTGCTCTGCCTGTGGACTGCCATGGCCATTGTCATCATGTTCATTGACGCGGAACATCTGATTGTCTTCCGCTCTCAGGCATTTATCGGCGCCTTGGCCGGAACGGGGGCCTGCGCCCTTTACCCTTTCCTCCTGCCGGACAGCCATGTCATGACCTGGACGGACGCCTTCACGGCATCCGTGCTGGGAGGAGCGGCAGGGTATGCGGTCATCAGGCTGGTGATTGAATTGGGGAAGCTTCTGTTCGGCACCTGGAAACAGCATTTTGACGTTCCCGCCCCGTGGAGTTTGAGGGAACCGGAATCCGAGCGGGAGGAACTTCAGCTCATCGTCAACGGCCAGCCTCACGACTGGTCCATGCTTTTCCACCGGTCTACGGACAAGGCCGTCCTTTCCGGAGGTTCCGTCACCATTGACGGCAAAACGCACCCTGCCTGCTCCGTCACGCTGCGGTACGACAGGATAGAGATGGAAAACGGGGACGTTTTTCTTCTGGAAAGACTGGAAAGCGTGGAGGGAAATCTGACGGATATCCATGCCAGCAGGGAAGCCATGGGATCAGGCGACGCCTGGATTCTGATGATGGCCGGATGCGCGTGCGGCTGGCAGGGCGCCCTGTTCAGCCTTTTCCTCGGCTCCCTGCTGGGGATTGTACAGGCTGCCGCCTCACGCATGGGGTTCGGCAGAAACCTCCCCTTTGGCCCCGCTCTTCTCAGCGCCGCTCTGATCTGGCTGCTGGGCGGCAGCCAGTGGTGGCAGGCCTACATCCGCTTTATTTCCGGCGAATAATTTTTTCCGCTATGACACGGGCGGCACGCACTCGCACCCGATTGCGTATCCCCTCACTGATTTCCTTCATATTCAATGGGTTCACCCTTCTTTACCCCGGAAGAAAACAGGTGTCATAAAAACAGCGGCGCACCCCCTCTCCGACGCATTTGCCTTTTTATTTTGCAACCGGAATGAATTCCAGGGGTTCCTTTTAGCAAAGGGAGACGTTTCCGCCTGTTTGAAACACCGCAGCGCACGCTCCTTTCCGAAACGCATCAAACCTCACCATTCAAAGATATGACCAAGCAAATGATTATCGCCGCGGCTTTCGCCGCATGTTCCGCGTTCGCTCAGGACGCTCCGCCGCCTCCCGCTCCGGAGGCTCCTTCCGATGCTCCTGAAATGCAGCCCCCCCCTGAAAGAAGGGGAGGTCATCGCCACCATGCCGGAGGCAGAGACCGCCAGGGGCCAAAACGAGTTCAGATGAAGAGAATCGATCCCGGTATCATGATTGTCGGAGAAGAACTGGTATTGGCCAAATACGATACCGACAAGGACGGAAAGCTTTCCGACGAGGAAATAGCCGTTCTGCAAGCCGACGTCAAGAAGGCCCAGGAAGCCAAGAAAGCCGCCATCCTGAAGAAATTTGACAAGGATGGGGACGGCAAGCTTTCCAAGGAGGAAAGAAAGGCTATGCAGGAAGAATGGCTTAAGGACCATCCGGAAGCTGCCAAACGCATGGAAGAAATGAAAGCCCGCCAGGAAGCCAGGAAAGCCGAAATTCTTAAGAAGTACGATAAGGATGGCGATGGCAAGCTTTCCGACGAGGAAAAGAAAGCCATGCGGGAAGATTGGGCAAAAAACCATCCGGAAGCTGCCAAGCGCATGGAAGAAATGAAAGCCCGCCAGGAAGCCCACGCCGCCGCCATGATCAAAATTTGACAAAGACGGCGACGGGAAGCTCTCCCCGGAAGAATTGCAGTCCATTCCCCCTCATCACGGCCAGCCCGGCCCGCACCATGCCGTTCCCGGTGGCCCCAAAGGACCGAGAATGCCCAACATGGACGGTCCGAGGCGTCCGGGAGGCCCCAGAGCTGAAGGCCCCCGCGCTCCCAGAGGACCGGAAGGCCGCAGAGGCGGTGAAGGACGCCGGGAAGACGGTAACCGGGGCCCCCACGGCAACCGCCCTAACGGTCCCCGTCCCCAGCTTGACCCCAACCGCGCCCCGATCATGGCTGCCGGATGGATCCTGATTGAAGAAAAGTATGACGCCGACAAGGACGGAAAATTGAATGAGGCTGAAATGGCCCAGCTCAACGCTGACGCTTCCAAGGCTCTTGAAGCGCGCAGGGAAGCCAGAAAGGCAGCCCGCGGCAACAACGACATGCCTCCCCCTCCCGCCCCGGCACAGGAGGAAGGGGATGATGAATAATCTCACCCGCAGAAATACATAGCAGGAAACCAGAGATACGGCCCCGTCTGCCTAACGGCAGGCGGGGTTTTCTTATGCCTGAAATAAGAGGGAGGAATGCGAGACAGAAGAGCCATGCGGAAGCCGTAGCCGCATATGGTGGAAACAGGAAAAGCGAAAGAGGCGGACGGGAAAAGAACACGGAGGTTATTCCATACAGAGCCTTTCCCTCTCTTTCCAAGAAACAGACCGGGGAAGGCATTCAGCCTTCCCCGGTCAGAGATTTAACGGCTCAACGCCAAACCTCAGGCTCCGGCCTTCATGGCCTGTCTGACTTCTTCATGCAACCCATGCTTCCGGGAGAAGAAAAGAGCCGCCGGAGAAGCGATGAAGATGGAGGAGTACGTACCAATCAAAATGCCTGCGGAAATCGTCCAGGCGAAGTCTTCCATGGAAGGGCCTCCAAAGAAGTACAGGCACACCAGCACGGCCAGCGTGGAAAGAGAGGTCAAAATAGTACGGGAAAGCGTCTGGTTAATGGCTTCGTTCATGATTTGTGAAGCGCTTTCATTCGGGTCGGAGAAGCGGAGGAATTCGCGGATGCGGTCAAATACGATAATTTTGTCATTGATGGAGTACCCCGCCACCGTCAACAACGCGCCAATATGAATAACATTCAGCTCCGTTCCGCTGACAATCACCAGGCCAAGCACCAGCAGGACGTCATGCGTCAGGGCGATGACCGCACCAATGGCGAAGGTCCATTCAAACCGCACCGTCAGGTAAACCATGATTCCCAGAATGCCGAAGAAAAGGGCCCATGCGGAAGTAATGAGCGTATCGTACCCCATGGACTGCCCGATGGTTTCTTCACTGAACGGAGCGTTGTCCAGAACCGGAAACGCCTTGTCCAATGCCGTGGTGATAGCCTCCTTGTCCTGGGCATGGTCGGAGAAATTAATCAGAATATTCACTTTGCTGCTGTCCGTGGACTCCGCCACCTCCTGCACCGTAGCCTTCTGGGTCAGGGACAGCTTGTTGACCACGCCTTCCACTTCCCGGAAGGAGATGTCACCCTTGTTCACCAGATAGGAAATGGAAGAACCGCCCGTAAAGTCCATGCCCAGGCAATCCTTGCCCTTTACGGCGCCAAATACAATGCATATCATCAGCAGAATGGCGGAAAGAGAGCAGGACCAGATTTTCTGGCTCATGAAGTCGATGTTCGTCTTTTTCTTGAAGAGGTTGAGGAATTTAAGATCCTTCATCATGCCGACGGTATCCGCCCAGTAGAACAGGACGCGGGTAACGAGAATCGCCCCAATCATGGAAGTGATGACGCCTACTGTCAACGTGACGGCAAACCCCTTGATGGTGCCGGTTGCCATCCAGTACAGGATGACGGCGGTAATGAGCGAGGTGATATTGGAGTCAAAGATGGCGGAGAACGCCTTGTCAAAGGAGTTGCGGATAGCCACGCGGAAGGGGCGCCCCATTTCCTTTTCTTCCCGCAGGCGTTCATAAATCAACACGTTCGAGTCCACCGCCACGCCCAGAGTCAGCACAATACCGGCAATACCCGGCAGCGTCAGCTCAAACCCGAAGATAGACATGGCTCCCAGAAGAAGCAGGGCATTGATCGTCAGACCCATGATAGCCACCAAACCGGCAAAGCGGTAGTAGATGATCATCATGATGAAGCAGAGGATCAATCCCGTAATGCCAGCGTATTCCCCCTGAAGGAGGGCCGTATGCCCCAAAGAGGCGGAAATTTCACTGGCGGACTCAAAATTGAGCTTGTTGGTAAGGGGGTTGGAAAGCACCTTCGTCAGGGCTTCAGCCTCTCCGGGAGCATCCAGCCCGCTGATTTCAAAACTTTTCGAAAGAATGGCCTGGACCGTTGGAGCGCTCTTGACCACATCATCCAGCACAATGGCCATGCGGTCGTGGCCCAGCTGCATGCGGGAAGTCAGGTTATACATCTTGTCCGCCCCTTCGTTGCTCAGGGTGACGTTGACGTGGCCGGGACGGGCCAGATCCACTCCGGCGCGCACGATATCCCTGCCTGTCAGCGATTCACGCTTTTCCAGGAATATTTTTTCCGTGACGTCCTCACCCTTGCCGTTTTTGAAGGTATATTCATACATCCTGTAGCCGGGAACGCGGATGCGCCCCTCCGCCACCAGTTCGTTGTTACGCGGGTGGACAGGGAGAATCTGAAGTTTGGCTACTTTGGTCAGGATGGCCTTGGTTTCCTCGCGCTTGGCAGGATCCGCAGCGGGGATTTGAACTTCTATAAGATTCAGGTTGTCTTTTTTCTTCGGGCGGATAATGACGTCATTGGCCCCGGTACTGTTAAGGCGGTCCGTCAGGATCACGCATGCCTGTTCCATGGCCTGGTCCGTCAGGGGAATGGGCTTGCCGTCGTCTCCGATATTCGGTTCCACGCTCAACGTGAAGGAGACGCCCCCGGCAATGTCAATGCCGTATTTCAACCCCTGCTGGAAGAGGGAGAACAGGGAAAAAGACGCAATGCCGATAATGAAAATCGTTCCGGCATTGCGCTTGACCTTGTCCTGGTCGGAACCCAGGTACCAGAAAAACACACCCAGCAACACCAGACCGCCAATGAAGATGAAAAGAGGGTTATTGAAGAGATCGTAGATGAAGGCGAGAGGAGCGGACATTCCGCCAGGTGCGGGTAGAGTATCGGCAGATGCCAGGAGATTCATAGACATTTCAATCCGGATTGGGTGTGAATAATACGGCAAAGGATTGTGGAGAAATTCACCAGCAGGTCAAGCCTTCTGTGCGTGTGCCCGTTAAGGGGAAAGCCTCCTTTCCGGGGCGGTGGGAAAAATGCTCCGGAAAGGCAATGAATAACCCGGTTTCCGCAGGGAAACCGGGTTGAAAGGAAGGAAAAACACCGGGGATTACATGCCGGCCACCGTCTCCGCCGGAAGCGGGAACAGGCTCCGCGGGAGCCACAATCGAGGGAACGGCAAGAGGAGAAGAATCCGGGACAGCAGGAGCCGCGGGCATGGAAGGAGCATGGCCGGCGGCGGCACGTCCTCTCCTGATAAGTTCGGAAACGGTCACCAGTTCATAGCCGCGGTTTTTCAATCCCTTCACAATGGCGTCCACCGCCGCCACCGTGGAAGCGTGAATGTCATGCACCAGAATGATGGAGCCGGGTTTGGCGCCGTTCACGGCGCGGGCGGCCACCACGGAGGAGCCGGGCTTGCGCCAGTCATTCGTGTCCACATCCCACATGACCGTGGTGAAGCCGAAGCGCTGGCGGGCCCAGGACGCCACGCCTGCATTCGTATAGCCGCCGGGGGGGCGCATGACCACGGGGACAACGCCGCAGGCGTTGCGGATGGCTTCATTAGTGCTCTGGAGCTGGGATTCCGCTTTTTCGCGGGGCACTTTGCTCAGATAAACGTGATTCCATGTATGGTTGCCTACTTCATGCCCCTCATTGACCATGCGGCGCACTACCTGGGGATGAGCCTTCACATTGCAGCCCTGCATGAAGAAAGTACCCTTGACGTTATTGTCGCGCAGGATGTCCAGCACCCTGGGGGTCAGCGTTCCATGGGGACCGTCATCAAAGGTGAGGGCCACCACCTTGTCCGGCACAGCCACACGGTTGACCGTTACCCCCGGAATGCGCGGGGAAAGAGGAGTATTATTATAGGACGGGCTTACGGAAGGCACCGGAACGGACTTGGGAGGCAATTTCACGGCCGGCCGGTCCGGCTTTTTCCCAGGAGCAGTCACGGGAGAAATGGTCGTTTTCACCGGAGAACCGGACTCCGCCGGCTGCTCCTGGTGCTGGGAACAGGCGGACATGCCGAACGCCAGGGCACATGCAAGGAATAAATGTTTCTTCATAACAGGTTTTTGGAGGATTTACGCCCATCCCGCCTTCTTGTCACGTCCTAAATCATCCATCCGTGCGGCATGAAAAGGAATCCGCCCCCATGCCCCGGAAAGAATAATCCGAAAGCTCCGCGGGGAATGGAACGGGAACCGGAAGGCTATTCCGGGCTGTCCATATCTATGTAGCTGACGGAGACCGTTCTGCGCGGATTAGAAGGATCCCGGACCTCCACCTTCATCCGTTTGAAAAACCAGGATCCGTCCTTCAATTTCATCACGGAATCAATCATGAACCTTTTAGCCAGCTCCCCGCGGCGGTCAATGCCATCCACCTGCCACATGGCGCCGTTCTCCTTATCAATCCAGACGCGCACCCAGGCATATTGCCCCACCCCGGAATTAGGATTCGGTATCTGGACAATCCAGCAATCCCGCCCCTTGACGGTGCTCGCCGCATCATCCCGGACAATTTTTGCCTGGGGCCAGTACAGGTAGCGCATGGAAAGATCTTCGTACGTTACGTCCGTCCCCGCAATGGGCACCGTATACTGGGCAACCGGCAAAACACCGGCTTTCCCGTCCTTCCAGGAAAGGATCTCCTGGCCGCGGTCCTTGAATTTCAGATCGAACCTGTTCCAGACATTATTGAGCTGGTACTGGAAGGCTATCAGATTGCCGCGCAGACTCATGGAAAAGGGAATTTTGACGCTGCGTTTGCGTATTTGCCCCTTAATGTCCTTGTTTTCCTGAAGAGTTGCCCCCTGGCGCACCCTTTTCAGCAGCTGCCCGGCATCCGGAGAAGCCTCCTGGGCCAAGGAGGCGGCAAAGGAAAAAAACACGGCGGTCATTCCCGCAAAAAAAGTGGAAAGTAAAGAATACCTGCGCAGCATGAATTGCTCATATCACTCCGGAAAGGCGGAAAAAAACCTTTTCTCAGTCACCGGGCGGCGTCCGTGACATTTTACGCCAAATTTTGCTCGACTAGGTAATACAAAACGACAAGATGTCCCCAACGACATTTATTGATCCATCAATTATGGAAACGCCAGCATTCTTGAAGCCTATCCAGTCCTATCCCGGAGAAATCGTCCAATTCATTGAGAGAATTCCGGGAGTAGACGTCGCCGGAGATCGCGAAACCGTGCTGGAACGGCTGGAACCGTACCATAAGGCGGAAGTGGAAGCCCTGGGCTGGCGGTGGAAAGACCTGCGCCGCGCCGAACAGGTGCACGGCACGAAAGTTGCCCTGGTGGGGGACATCGGCTCCAATTATCCTGTGGAAGGCGTGGACGGCCTGATTTGCTCCGGAGTTTCCGACTGCGTGCTTGCCATTTACGTGGCGGACTGCGCCGCCGTGTGGTTGTACGACAAGGAAAACTGCCACCGTTCCCTGATTCATTCAGGCAAGGCGGGAACCGCCGGCAACATCGTTTCCAACACCATCAAGTCCATGAAAAAATGCCTTGGGGTGGAACCGTCCAACCTGATTGCCGTCATTTCCCCCTGCATCCGCCCGCCTCATTATGAAGAAGACATTCCTACGGCCATTAAGGCACAGCTCATTGAAGCGGGGGTACCGGAAGAACAGATTCATGATTCCGGGCTGGACACGGCGGATACCAAGCGTTTTTACTCCTACCGCATGGAAAAAGGGCAAACGGGCCGCATGCTGGCCCTTTTCGGCCCGGATCACGCTACGCGGACGCACGCGATTATTCTTTAACAGCGGGAAGGCGAAGTTTTCATTCCTTATACAGCGCATCACGATTCTGCCGTGGTGCGCTTTTCTGCCTTGTAGTCCATACACGTTAGCGCTGGATGGGACCGGCCCGCAATCCCGCAGGGGACATGGCCGCATCCCACTTGCGGCAGGACCGCTCCGGTTATTCCGGACCCGATAATCCAAATTGCCGTTCCTGCATTCAAACTATCATTATATTTGCAATCATGGCAGTAACTATCAGCGATAATTATCAGGTAAAATACACCAGAAAATGGGGCACCCTGCTCCAGCAGCACGCCTCCCGGCTGGACAAGTATGTCAGCGTCATGCGCGACTTGAGCGGCAAGGTTGTATTTCTGGATCAATTCGGCATTCTGGACTTCACGGAAAAAACCACGCGGGTGGGGCAGACCGTTTTGAACGAGGCTCCCACCACACGCCGGTCCATGCGGCCGCGCACGTTCACCAAAGCCATTGGCTACGATGAATTTGACGCCACCCGCCTGGGAGACATGGACCTTCCCGTCAGCAAGACGATTGAAGGTCTCCAGGCCGCAGCAGGCCGCCGCATGGACGACGTGATGATCTCCGGCTTCCTGGATACGAACTACGTGGGAGAAGACGGCATGACCGCCGTTCCGTTCAAGGAAAGCCAGCAAATAGCCGTGGATCACGTGGACAGCGGCACCAAATCCGCCAGCAACCTTACCGTGGCCAAGCTGCGCGCAGCCCTCCAGCTTTTTGAGGAAAACGAAGCCTGGAACCAGGATGCCCCGCAGTTCGGAGACCAGCTCGTCATTGCGGTAACCAGTTCCCAGATCATGAACCTGCTGCGGGAAACGGAGGTCAGCAGTTATGACTTCAACAATGTAAAAGCCCTGGTGGAAGGGAAAATAGACACCTTCATGGGATTCAAATTCATCCGCACCCAGAGGCTTCCCAAAACAGAAGAGGGAGTCCGTTCCTGCCTGGCCTGGGTAAAGAGCAAGGCCCAGTTTGGCATATGGAATGATTTCAAAGTGAAGCTTTCCGTGCGCGACGATATGGAGGAAGCCCTGCAAATCCGGGCCAAGTTCGCCTGCGGCGCCACCCGCCTCCAGGAGGAAGGCTTTGTCAAGATCCTGTGCGACGAAGGAGCCAGCTAACCCCTCTAATATCACGGCATCCTCCCTCCGGAAAAAGGGAGCCGCCCCGGACCGCCTGCGGTCCGGGGTTTTGCTTTTGAGATGACGGGCGCACGGAACACCTTATTTCAAGCTCTGCCGTAAGGCGGCAACCCCAGCCATGCAGGCGTTCATCCCCCGCAAACGGTAATCCGGCGAAGCCGGAGCAAAACGCATCCCGGGGTTCTCACCCAAGCCTTTTTCTGCCGGAAAAAATGTTCACGTTTTTCAGCCAGCGCCATGAATTGACCGCCGGATTCACCAGATAAGACAGATCCGTATATTTGGTGCGTGCATTATTGAAATGGCCCAGGGATTTGCAGAGGGAGGGCATGGGAGCGCCCTCTCCGCAGGAAACGAACGCAGGGGAAAGAGCATATAAATCACCATAACGTCCCAGATACCGGGCAAACCATTCCTCCAGAGAACCATAATACCTCAGCCATGGCCAGACCCGCTGATCTGACGGAAGAGATAAAAGAATGCGTTCACATAAGGAAAGGTCCATCACATACGCAGCTGATGCCGCCATATCCGTCACGCGCAGCAGGATGGATTTTTCCCCTTTCGCCACGGAGCAGGCCGTATGGGGAGACAAACGCGGCTCACTTAAAAACAGAGCAGTTCTTTCCCGGCAGCCTTTCAGCAGCTGCCCAAGCATCCGCGCCGTGGAACCTATTACCGGCAGCCTGAAACGGCACTCTTCCTCCACAATCATGAAACGGGAGAAATGGAGGGAAGAAGCCAGCGTTAAAGCGGCCTGGTGACCCAGCACCCGGGCAGCTTTCCGTCTTTCCTTACGAAACCGCTCCTTATCCCAATCCCCTTCCGGAAGAGGAACGGGCACCGGAGGCAATTCATGAACCGGAACGCCATGAGGGACATACGCCTTCCAGGACCATTCCGGATGTCCGGACGAATCTTTTTCCGTCCTTACCACCAGCACGGCATCCAAAGCCGCCCAAAAGGGATTCCGCCCCATCCGCAATAACCTTGACCAAAGCATATTCATGGCTTTCACCTAGCTCCATCCGAACTCCCTTTTCAAGCCGGACCTCCATTCTCAACATGTTTTTAACGTGCAGAGGCAGGAAAATAACGCCCTCCGCCACAACAAGGAAACGGGCCATACGAAACAGCCCTGCCGACATCCTGAACGGCAGCCGGCGCCAACATCCGTCAATCCTTCTGCCGGGAAACCGGCCAACAGGGTTGGCACAGGAAGAAAAACACAGTTCCAAAAGGGAAAAGACAGGCGAACTGACATACTCGGCCCCAAAATGAAGTGGAACTCATCAATAGAAGATTGACCTTCCTTCCTTTGCTGGGATAGTAGGATGTATGCAGCAGATTGTACGTGAACATCAGGCCTATCCGCCGAAAATCGTTGCGTCCGTTACCTCGTGGGAGCTATGGAAAACGCTGAAAGGAAAAGATTTAACAGACCAGTGCGATCTAGTGGAACTGCGCGTGGATGCCCTTCCCCCGGAACTCACCACTGAACAGGTTATGGAGTTCCGGCCGGAGATGCCCCTGCTGGTCACCGTGCGCTGCCATGAGGAAGGAGGGCTGCGCCGCATCCCGGAAGAAGAGCGCTTTGCCCTGCTCCGGGCCTATATGCCGTATGCCGCCGCCATGGACATTGAAATCAAGGCCATGCGCCACGCCAGGGAACTGGTTATGGAAGCGCGGGAGCGGGACGTCATCATCATCGGCTCCACTCATGATTTCCAAATCACGCCGGGTGTGGATTACCTGCGCGAACAGGAAAAAAAGGCGCGCTCCTACAAGGCGGATATCGTCAAATTTGCATTCACGCCCTGCCTGGCCTCGGACATCCAGACAGGAGTACAGCTTTTCACCAAGCCCAAGGGACCGATCGCCGTCATGGGAATGGGGCCCATGGGCCCCGTCTCCCGCCTGCTTTACTCTCAACTGGGCTCCTGCCTGGTATACGGCTACCTGGGAGAAGAGGAAACGGCCCCCGGGCAATGGCACGTCTCACTCATTAAGGAAACCCTCCGCCGCCTCGGCCCCATTCTCCGCTGATTACGGAGCCTTCCCTCACATGAATATCATTACTTCCGCCTTTCTGGCGGCACGCCCCAAGACGCTCACCGCCTCCCTGATTCCAGTATGGGCAGGCTGCATGGTGGTGCAGAAACTGACCGGCAGCTGGAATGCGTCCCTGGCCCTCCTGACGCTGGCTTCCTGCCTGTGCCTCCAGATTGCCTGCAATTTTTTCAATGACGCCATTGACCATGCCAAGCACGCCGATACAGAACAGCGGACCGGACCCGTGCGCATGACGGCCAGCGGAGCCCTCTCCCACGGAACAGTCATGCTCATTGGCCTCTTCTTCCTGCTGGGAGCGTGCCTGCTGGCCTTTCCCCTTATCGAACTGCGCGGCTGGCCCATCCTCGCCATCGGCATCCCGGCCCTCTACTTCACCTATGGATATACGGGAGGGCCGTGGCCGCTGGCCTACAAGGGCCTGGGGGAAATATTCGTCATCCTCTTCTTCGGACTGGTTGCCGTACTGGGAACCATTCTGGTACAGATAGGCACGGCACCCGTCGTGCCCGGCACGCTGGTGGAATCGCTTGCGGTGTACAATGCCGGCATCGTAACAGGCATTCAATGCGGCCTCCTGTGCGCCGTCATGATATCCGTCAACAATATCCGCGACAGAAAGGAAGACCTCACTACGGGCAAGCGCACGCTGGCCGTGCGGCTGGGAGAAGGAAAGGCGCGCGCCATGGCCCAGTCTTTCATCCTGGCTGCCTACATCACGCTGCCTACATCCAGTCGGGCCCTTCACCTGAACCTGTCCCACACGTGGTGGATGTGGATACCCTCCATCCTCTTCGGCGGGTATCTGATGCTCCTAATCCGCAAAACGCCTGCGGACAGCCGCATGAACAGGGTACTGGCACTCTCCTCCCTCCATTTGCTCCTGTATCTGGCTACCTACACAATTCTTCCCACACGCTGAAAAACGCTTAACCCCGCCAGCGTAGTTAACTACGTTCATCATGAATCCGCTTCCATTCATTCCCGCTTTTCTTATTCTCCCAGTCCTTTTCTCCTGCACCCAAAAAAGCAATCTGGAAATCGCCACCGGCAAAGTGACGACCATCAAGCTGGGCAACGTGGTCCGCATCAAGGAAATCAACGTCCTTACCTCCACGGACGACGGCACCTTTGCCAACATGGCCGGAACGGCGGCGGAGGCCATGACTCCCGGCATCATCGGCATGGGGACCTCAAAACTGGCTTCCGCCACAGGCTCCATCGTGGACGGCAGGGTGGAAGCAGTCAAAATGATCCGCGTGCGCGTCAAGCTCAAGGATACGAACGAACTTGTGGAAGTACAGCAGGAAGTAACGCCCAACTTCACCCTGAAAATAGGCCAAGAAGTCGTCATTACCCAGGGAAGCACGCCCGGCAATGTCTGGCCCGATTAACGGATATGAACCACGCCGCGGCACCAGCCCCGCCGCCCCGGGGCCTCCTGATTAAGAGCGCGGGCCTCCTGACGGCCGTCTCCCCCCCCTGCACATGGCTCCTTTGGGACACCCTCCCTGCCGCCGCATTGCTGGCCCCCCTGTTTCTCGTTTCCATATTCGCAGGAACGGCACGGGCCATGAAAAAAAACATCCATGAAACATTCCTGCCGGTACTTCCGTCAGTATGGCTCACCCTGGCCGCGGGGCTGGCCTTCACAGCCGTCAGCCTGTTTTCCCAGGCGGTTTTCATCTGGCTTCCCCAGATACTGGCAGGAACGGCAGCCATGCCGCACGCATGGCTCATCCCGCTGGGGCATCTGAATCTGCTGGCCATCCTGAGCTCCCTTCTCCTGCTGACCCTGGCGGCGGCTTATGCATGCCTGCTCTGCATCGGAAAGAAAACCATCCGACCGGCTGCTGGAAAAACGCAAGCCACAGCCTGCCCCCTGCCTTTCCCGGCGGAACAACGCACCCCCGCCTATAAGGGAATGAAAATCCCTCAGCTCTCCCGCATCAGCCGGAACACGTCTTCCGGCCGCATCCCGGCGGCACGCATTTCCTGAAGGCTCAGGCTCCTGTCCCTCTTGGCAAGCCGCTTGCCGGAAGCATCCTTCACCAGCCGGTGATGATACCACTGCGGAACAGGAAGCCCCAACAGGGCCTGGAGCGTCCGGTGGATGCCCGTCACAGGGAATAAATCCTCACCACGGCTTACATGGGTAACTCCCTGGGCGGCGTCGTCCACAACCACGGCAATATGGTAGCTGGCGGCGCAGTCCTTGCGGCCCAGAATCACATCCCCCAGTTCTTCCGGACGGCAGACCTGATCTCCGAACCGCATGTCCCTCCATAGCAGGGGACCGGTAATCCGCGCCGCAGCACGGCAATCCAGCCGCCAGGAAAAAGGTTTGCCGGATTTGAGAAGCTCTTTCCTGCGCCCCTTGTCAAGCAGCCGGCAAGTTCCCGGATATACGTCCACGCAGCCCCCCTGCGGCGCCCCACCCATGGCGGCCACCTCCTCCGCAATCTCCCGGCGCGTACAGAAACAGGGGTACAGCACGCCCCGGTCCTTCAGCGTCTGAAGAGCGTGTTCATAAGCGCTGAAGCGTGAAGACTGAACCATCATGGGACCGTCAAAGCGGATGCCTAGCCACTCCAGATCTTTCAATATGCCCTGAACAAACTCCGGACGGCACCGCGTCTGGTCGATATCTTCCATCCTCAGCACGCACTTCCCGGAAAAACGGTTCGCCAGGGAACGGGCTTCCCACGCAGCCAGGGCGTGCCCCAGATGGAGATTGCCTGTAGGGCTGGGAGCAAACCTTGTTATTATGGGGGAATCCATGCGGCGCACCAACAATAAAAAAGCGCAGGAACCTTTTCAAACTCTTTCCGGAAAATTATTGCGGCTTGACAGATAGAAGCCGGGAAAGTAGGAGAGTTGGACCCTTTCCCCACACCTTCAACTTTCAAACCATGCTTCCTCTTCTCAACATCAACTCCGCCTCCGTCATAGGCTGGCTGGAATCAGCGGCCGCCCAGCAATGGATTGTAGGCATTCTGCTGGTCCTGTTATTCATCAGCTTCATCAAGGAATGGATGCCCGTGGAAATCACAGCCCTGACAGGCACCGCCGTCCTCATGCTCACGGGAATTCTGAGCACGCGTGATGTGCTGTCCAGCTTTGCCAACAGCGGACCGCTGACAGTGGTGTGTATGTTCATTCTGAGCGCTTCCCTGGAAAGAACGGGATTAATAGGAGACCTTTCCAAACTGTTCAACAAGGTAGCCAAGGGGAGGGAACTGACCGCCCTGCTGGTCATCACGCTGGGAGCGTTCATGGTTTCCCCCTTCGTCAACAACACCCCGGTGGTCGTCATCCTGATGCCCATCGTTCTGGCCTTCTGCAGGGACCATAACATCGCGGCCTCCAAGCTGCTCATCCCCCTCTCCTACGCCACCATTCTGGGAGGCACCTGCTCCGTGGTCGGAACATCCACCAACGTAGTTGTGCTCGGCCAGGTGCAGAAACTGGGTTATGACGGCATCCAGATGTTCACGGTAACGCCCATGGGCCTGATTTATGCGGCGGCGGGCCTGCTCTACCTCTGGACATTAGGCCGCAAATGGCTTCCATCCCGCCCCACTTTGTCCACCATGCTTCCGGGCGGCATTCAGCGCGATTTCCTGCTCCAGGTCAGAATTCCCGCGGATTCCCCCCACATCGGCACCACTCCCATCAACCTGATGCAAACCGAGTTGCTGGGCACCAAAATCGTGGAAGTGCGCCGCAGGGGATTCTCCATGCAAGAAGAGCTGCAGCACATCAACCTGGAAGAAGGAGACCGCATTCTTTTCCTGTGCAACGCCAGAAAAGTCAACCAGGTGCGGGAAGCCAAAGGCGTGGACCTGGGCTGGGATGACAGCCGCGGGCTGGAAACGCTGGAACAGCGCGATGTGCAAATCGTGGAAGGCATGATCGCCAACAATTCCGAATTCGCCGGGCTGTCCCTGTCCGAACTCAAGCTGCGCCAGCGATTCAACATCTTCGTACTCGCCATCCACAGGCAGGGCAAAAACATCACGGACATGGGGCCGAACACCAAGCTGGCGGCAGGGGACACGCTTCTTCTGGAAGGACCGCAGGAAGGAATGAACCGCATCCTGACCAAGCAGCGTATCATCCCCCTGAGCCAGCGTCCTGCGGAAGCGCACAACCGCAGCAAACAGGGCTGGGCCATCTTGGCCATGGGGCTGTTCATTTTTATCGGCCTGCTGGGATCCTTTGAGCAATACGGGGAATTCTTCAAATTCTTCGCGCGCTTCAATCCCTTCTATCTCGCCTACATCGGAGCTCTCATCGTCATCATCTCCGGCTGCATCAAGCCGAAGGAAGCCTACCAGGCGGTGGACTGGGGCATTATTTTTCTGATTCTGGGAATGCTGTGCGTGGGAGAAGCCATGAGCAAAACCGGGCTTGCCAAAGCCATTGCTTTCGGCGTAGTGGATAATATAGGCCCGTTGGGGTGCCTGGTCGCCATCTCCGGCCTGTACCTGATCTGCTCTATCCTGACGGAGATGATCTCCAACAATGCCGTAGCGGCATGGGGCCTCTGGCTTATGAAATGGCCCTGCAATTCGACGCCAACCCCATTCCCTTCATTCTGGCTGTCATGTTCGGCGCCAGCGCCAGCTTCTCCACCCCCATCGGCTACCAGACCAACACTTACGTGTACAATGCGGGCGGTTACAAATTTAAGGACTTCGTCAAAGTGGGACTCCCCCTCAACCTGCTCCTCTGGGTCATTTTTACCTGCGCCATCGGCTGGTTGTATCCGCTCAAGTAGAGCGATAATAGCTTTGGAAGGCCCGGTCAACGGAAAGGAAACCCAAGTGTCCGGTCAAAGGCGCCATCATTCCCACGGGAACAAAAAACAATATCCCTGTTTCGTCTAAAAGCAGAGTTCTTCTTTTACATTATCCTTCTCCTTAAGAGGAGAACAACGGGAAACAGTAGTTTCATCCATCCACGTTCAACTGACAGTCAAACATTTTAGTCAAAAAGGCAATTAACGGATACAAGGAAACGGGGCAGTATCTGACCTACCGGGACACCTCTTCCGAGGTTCTTTGCCTAGAGGATAATTTCAACATTGAATTATTCAAAGAGCCTATGAGTATCCTGCCCGTCAAGAATTTCAACCCGCGTTTTTTCACGCAGGCCGGATCAGAGGAAAGGGAATCACATACCATATAGGCACGGGAAGAGAACCAATTCCAAATGTCTCGGAACCGGAGCCTCCATCCCGGATGCCATACGACGGGGGACGAAACGTGAGAACGCAGTCTCTCGATAAACAGGCAAGACCTTATCACCGCATCAGTCCCACCCGCATGGACTGGCATTTGAGCAGGGCGCAAAAGGAAGCATAATCCGTCTCGCGGTCGGAGGAAACCAGGCAGTACTGGTACTGCGGCAGGCAGGCGTCTTCCTGTTCCGCATTGCGAAGACGCAGGGCAATCGTTTCAGCGCCATCCGTCTGCCGTCCGCAAAGGCGGTTTTTAAGCTCCGCCTGCGGCACATAAATGTAAACGTCCGCATAGCAGAGGGGTAGAATGCCCTCCCGGCAGGAACGGACTTGCCCAGCCCCCTGCACGTCAATATCCATCACCACGTTTTTCCCCTGTTCCAGAAGAGTCAAAATATCCGCTTTCAGCGTACCGTAGCGGTTGCCGTGCACCTCCGCATATTCCAGAAAGTCTCCCCGCTCCACCCTGGCGTCAAATTCGGCGGGAGTCAGGAAATGGTAATCTACTCCATTGACTTCCCCGGGTCTGGGCTGGCGCGTCGTGCAGGAAATGCTGTACACACACAGACCGTTTTCCGTCGCGCGGCGGCACAACGTCGTCTTCCCCGAACCGGAAGGCCCGGATACCACCAGCAATGTTCCCAATGGCTGTTTCATGGCTGTCATTCGATGTTCTGAACCTGTTCCCTGATTTTCTCCAGCTCCGTCTTGGCAGCCACAACCAGATGGGCCAGCGTGGAATCGTTCGCCTTGGAGCCGATGGTGTTGAATTCCCGGAAGATTTCCTGGCAAAGGAAATCCAGAGGCCTGCCCGCGGGAGCGGAGGAACCGCACAAGGTGCGGAACTGGTCAAAATGGGAAGAGAGACGGGTAATTTCCTCGGAAATGTCGCACTTGTCCGCAAACAGAGCCACTTCCCGGATGATGCGTTCATCGTCCACGGAAACGGACAGGTCGGCATCAGCCAAGCGCTTGAGCATGGCCTCCCGAAGCCTGACAGGCACGGAAGGGGCATGTTCCGCGATACGGAGGCGGAATTGCTCTAAGACATCCAGCTTGCCAAGAACGTCCGCTTTCAGGTTGGCACCTTCCGCCGCACGCATGGAAATAAAATCCTTCAAGGCGGCTTTGAGCGCCTTTTCCACCATCGGCCACGCTTCTTCCGGAGAAAGGGATGCTTCCGCTGCGGAAGTAACGATATCCAACCTCAGCAGGTCGGACGCCTGGAGGGGCAACGGTTGACCTGTCAGGTCAGACGCACGGTTCAGCAGCTCCGCCAGGGAGGCCAGTTTCTGCTCATCAAGCTGGAGGGAGCCATCCGCTTCCTCCAGACGCTCCACAGAAATGGAGACGCCTACACGGCCGCGGGAAACAGCCCCCTGCACGATGGAACGCACGGAGGCGTCCCATTCCGCATAGCCGCGCGGCACATTGACGGCAATTTCCGTTTGTTTGCGGTTTACGCCTGATATTTCAACAAGGATATTATAACGGTCTGTCTGGGCGGCGGCTCTGCCGAAGCCGGTCATGCTGTTCATGGATACGGGTCAGGTTTGGATTAAGAACGGGAGTAGGCCTTGCGCACTTCATCCGCCACGATGGAAAGCCCCTTGCGCAGGAGTTCCTCCGTCTGGGTGAAGCTGATACGGATGCATTCATGACGGTGCGGCCAGGGTTCCCCCTCCTCCGGAAGGGCGAAGAAAAAGTGATGGCCGGGATTTACAAAACAGCCCCGTGACTTGCACCGTTCGTAAAGCTCCTGGCACGTGATGGGCAATCCCTCAAACCACAGCCACAGGAACATGGCGCCCTCACTCTTATGAACGCGCCAGGGGATGGATTCTCCGAAAAGTTCCGGCAGCAGGGACAGGGCGAATTCCGCCCGGCCACGGTAAAACGGCGTGAGGGTTTCACGGCAGACTCTCTCCAGAGTGCCGTCTTCCAGATAGGGCGTCACCAGAGCCTGGCCCAGATTGTTCGGGCACAGGGATGACGTGGTCACCATGCTCACGACGGCACGAATGATCTCCGGGCGCGCAATGACAATGCCGGTGCGCGTTCCGGGCAACCCGATCTTGGACAGGCTCATGGTCAGGATCATGTTCTCATCCCAGGCCGGGGTTACGGGCACAAAACAAATATTGGGCAACGGAGGCCCGTAAGCATTGTCAATCATCAGGGGAACCCCGGCGCGGGAAGTCATTTCCCGCAGAAGCCCCAATTCCTCATCCGTCACCACGTTCCCGGTGGGATTCGTAGGCCGGGACATGCAGACGGCGGCCGTTTCCGGACGTATGTCCAGACGGTCAAAATCAATCACGTACTTGAACGTGTGCCCGTCCAGCATGCGGATGCCGGGCCGGATGCCCCGGAACATAACGCCGCCGCACAGGGATTGGGACTGGTATCCCACATAATCCGGGCACAGGGGAAAAAGGATTTCACGCACAGCACCGTCCGGGCACGGGCCCGCCAGCATGTTGAACAGTGTAAAGCAGGCCATCTGGCCGCCCTGGGTAATCGCCACATTTTCCGGCGTCAGGTTCCATCCGCAACGTTCATTGAGAAAACACACCAGGGCACGGATAAAGGCAGGATCCCCGCCCGGATGGGCATAATGGCCCACCAGCACGTCAAATTTGCCATTTCGCACCAGTTCCCCCATGCTGCGCCGCCAAAGTTCCGTCACCTCAGGAATAACGGCGGGGCTCCCGCCGTTCAACTGGCACAGGCCGGCGTCTCCCGAATGGAGGGCCTTGAACAAATCCTCCATCAAATCATCAATACCCGTTCTGGCCGTCAGATGGCCTCCGATCTCCGATAATTGCATCATGCCGCGGGCATTGTAGCCGCATACGCGTTTTATGCGAGAAAAATCATTGTTCCGGAGGGCGCATGAACAGTTTGACTTTCCCCTCCGTTAAGGTTCATAATCCCCGGCATGTTCAACATCGTGAGATTCACCAGGCGTACCTGTCCGGCATTGGCCCTCACGCTGGCCCTTACTTCGTGCGACAGCAGTACGAATGAAGCCCTGACCTCCTTCCTGACGGGGAATTCATCCCAGGAACACCAGCAGCTCCAGGCCCAGCTCCAGCAAATGAAAAACGCACTGGCCCAGACGGAACAGGAAATAAGCCAGGCGGAATCCCACGATGCCCGCGTTAATTACAATCTTCAGAAAAGGCTTTCCAACCCGGGAAGAATCACGACGCCCTTCACGGTGAAGGATATAGATGTCCTGCCTTCCAAACGCCGCGACTTCGAGCACCTGTGCTTTGACATTGAAGACATGCGCAAAACGCTGGCGCAGCGCAAGCAGGAATTCCATGCCCTGCAATATCAATATAACGCGTATGCGGCCAAACTGGCTGAATTCAAACAAACCCACCCGGTAGACTAACCTCCATTCCCGCGCATCCCATGACCGACGCCCCCGCTCCCAGACAGCCGTCCGGCGAAACTCTCCCCCCTGCGGAAGACGAAACCCGCTTTGCTCCGAAGGAGAACGGAGGAGAACATAAGGATGAAAACTCCGCCCCCGCAGCCAAAAAACGTCTGAAAACCTCCCTGGACGTCGTCTCGGAACACGCTGCGGAAGAAGAATCCGCCCGGCAGGAGGATTCCGAACGGAAAGCCAGGGGAGACGCTCTTTTCTGGAACCTCTGCCTGGGGCTGTTCGCCCTTATCGTCATCAGTGCCGGCTATATTGTTTATGAAAAATTTTCCCAGCTTCCAGACCCTGTCAAAGATGCTCGGGAAGCTTTGGAGGACAATCATGCCCAGCTGCTGAAGAAGCAGGAACAGCTCAGGGAAATACGGAACAGGACCGCTCCCAAGGAACAGCTGCTCAGCCTTTTGGATATCTTTGAACATACGGCCTCCGACCTGGAAGAGACGCAAAAATCCATTGAGAAAGAGAAAATGCGCGTAGCCGGCATCCGGGGAGAAATCCGCTCCTACTTCGAACGCTACCGCCAACACGCCAGAGCCAAGGCACGCGGCCGCAAGTTCGACATTCTGAAGACATCCCATTCAGGCAAAACTTATTTGAATGTGGAAATCACCCGCGTGGAAAATGAATTCGTGCGTATCATGCACGAACAGGGAAGCACCTCCATTCCTGCCGGAGATCTTCCTGACGACATCCGGGAAATGCTGGCCTACGGCGACCCGCTGAATATTACGGCCATGAACCAGACGGATGCTTCCCTCAAATCCCCCGTTATCCGCAGGGCGCCCTCACCGGCCCCGGCTGCCGCCCCCGTGCCCCAGCCCGCCAAAAAGAAAGTGGTGGTGGAAGATCTGGACCCGCCCGCCGGAAAACCGAAAATTGAAACACCTACCCACACCGGAGATTCCGGCAGCTCCTCTTCCGGAAACATGTGGGTTCCCCCCGCCCATTCTCCGCTTCCCCCCATGCAATAATGACATTCCTGCCATGAAAACAATCATACATCCCCTCGCAGCCATACTCCTCGCCTGGAGTGCCGGCGCCTCCGAAACATGGAGTACCAGCCCTGCGGAAGCCATGCAGCAAGCCGCCGCACAGAATAAGGGAGTAATGCTGGAATTCACCGGTTCCGACTGGTGCGGAGCCTGCATCATGCAGAAAAAGCAGGCTCTTTCCCTTCCTGAAATCCAGACAGCCATTTCCCGTTCCTTTATTCCCGTGGAACTGGACTACCCACGTAAAAAGCAGCAGGACGCGCAGACAAAAACTTCTCTGGAAACCTATAAAAAATCCTACGGCATCACCGGATTCCCCACGCTGGTGTTTGCGGATGCCCAGGGGCGGCCCGTCCACACCGTCGTAGGTTACGCCAATCCTGCCCAGGTCATGCAGGATACAAAAAAAGCGGCGGAAGCACTCAACACGCAGCAGTCCCTGACAAACAATCTGGCGGAAAAGCTCACTGACCAGCAGCGGCGGGACACGCTGGTTCAATTGCTGAAAACGGTTCCCCAATCCAGCATCCGCACTTTCTATAAGCCGGCTCTGGCAGAACTGGAAAAACTGGACCCGCAGGACGCTTCCGGAATTCTCGCCAAACTGCACAGGGACGATCTGCTCCATGCCCAGAAATTGGAATGGGCCGATACGTTCCGGAAGAAAAACATCCACATTCTGGCGGATCAAAATCCTGATGAAGCGCTTTCCATCATGGACAGCTACTTGAAAAAGAACGGGCTTCTTCCGGAAGTCAAACAAGCTGTTCTCATGCAAAAAGTGTACCTGCTCATGCAGCAAAACAGGGTCAATGAATTGGAACAGCCTCTCAAAGAAGGCGTTGCGCTCCTCCCAAAAAGTTTTGAAGGAAAAGCGTTCAGCAAACTTCTGGACAAGCTGCCTGAAATCAAGAAGGAACGGGGCCTCCTGAAGCCGGGGGAAGAGCCCCCCCTTCCCCCCGGCGCCATCCGGGCCACGAAGATGATCGTTCCCACGGCTCCCGCAAAATAATACACCCCTTTCTTTACTGCCGGGGTCATCCCTGCCCGGCAGGTGCACGCATGGACCTTTCCGCCGATCACATCCTCGTTGTCTTCCTGCTCACCACGCTGGCTGGTCTTGCTACCGGCATAGGAGGCTTCATCGCCTTCTTCATGAAAAGGACGGATACAAAGACACTTACTTTTGCCCTGGGATTATCCGGCGGAGTCATGGTGTATATCTCCCTGGTGGAACTGCTGGGAGAAGCCCAGCACAGGTTGATAGAGTTCGAAGGTCATACGGCAGGTTCCTGGATCGCCATTGCTTCCTTCTTCGGGGGAATTGCCGTGGCGGCTCTGATTGATTACCTGGTTCCGGAAGACGAAAACCCGCACGAAGCGCGCGGCCCGGAAGACATCCATGGACAGGCCAGCGGTGAATTTTCCTCATCCCGAATTAAAAGGTCCGGCATTCTGTTCGCCCTGGCCATCGGCATCCACAATTTCCCGGAAGGAATCGCCACCTTTGCCGCCGGATTGGACTCCCTGACTTTGGGCACCTCCATCGCCCTGGCCGTAGCCGTCCATAACATTCCGGAAGGAATCGCCGTGGCGGTACCTCTTTACTACGGCACAGGCAGCCGTAAAAAGGCCCTCTTTTATTCCTTTCTCTCCGGTCTGGCTGAACCGGTGGGCGCAGCCATCGCCATGTTCTTCCTGTTCCACTTCCTCACACCTACCGTACTTGCGGTTCTCTTTGCCTCCGTCGCGGGCATTATGGTTTTCATCTCCTTTGACGAACTGCTGCCCATGGCGGAACGCTGGGGACACCATCACATTTCCATCATGGGCATCATCGCCGGAATGCTGCTGATGGCGATTGTCCTGATCTGAACCGGCTGCAGGAGGGAACTTTCCATGTCCTGGGCACAGACGCATTGAGCATTCCCCGGCATCAGGGAGTCTAAACGGAAACCCCCTTTTCATCCATGCCGGAATCTCCTGCTTCTCCTGCTTCTCCTGCTTCTCCTGCTTCTCCTGCTTCTCCTGCTGTTTCCTCCGTTCCTCCAACCTCCACGCAGGCATCTTCCCTCCTTTCCCCCCTCTCCTGCTGGAAAAAAGGTTTTCTTCATTATGCGGACTTTCGGGGCTGCGCTTCCCGTGCGGAATTCTGGTGGTTCATGGCTCTTCCCCTCCTGGCGCTGATTCCAGCCCTGGCGGGGTATATCCTGACGGACTGGCTGCACATCCCTGATACAAGACTGAGCATCTACGGAGACGCCTTAACCATCCTCCTGTGGGCGGTGTTATTCATCCCAAGCATATCAGCCGCGTTCAGACGCCTGCATGATACAGGCAGGAGCGGCCTCTGGCTTTTTTCCCTTTTCATTCCCTTCGGGCTGGGGCATCTGATCTTTTTTTATCTGACGCTAGGAGAAAGCAAGGCGGACGGCAACAAATACAGCCGCCGTCCGGAGCCCCAACCGGCTGATCCCCCTGCCAGAGAACTGAAAGAGCAGCCATTGACTCCGTTTTACCTTTACTGGCTCATCAGCCTGCGGAAATTGAATACGGTGGCAGGCCGCGCGTCCCGGACGGAATTCTGGTCCTTTTTCCTCCTTTCCGTCCTCCTGTTCCTTCCGCTGGGCTACAGCATGATAGACGTTGACAGCCAGCCGGCGGGTTTTTATGTCTCTCCTTCCCTCCAAATCCTGTTATATGCCGCCCATCCGCAAGATGCTCTGATCCTGCTGGCTCACTCCTGCTTCAATCCCACCTTTTACTTTTTCTACCAATCCGGAGAGCTGAGCATGCTTTCCCTGGAGCTTCTGGCAGCCGTGGCGGGGCTCAATATCCTCTTCAATCTGCCGGTCGCCGTGCGCCGCCTGCATGACAGCAATCTGAGCGGAAAATTCATCCTGATTCCCATTCTTATTTTCATCGTCACTTTCCTGCTGATTTTCCTGCTGCGCCTGGTCCCGGAGGACATGGCCCCCTATCTGGACTACCTGGGAATGGTGTCCAGCCTGATGGATCTGCTTTCCATCCTCTTCCTGTCCATGATGCTTCTTAAAAGCTCGCCAGGCCCCAATGAATACGGCGTGCTTCCGCAAAAAATAACCGTATCCTGATTCCAGGATACGGTTGAAAAGCAATCAAAACCCTATCGGGTACAATCAATTTCCCGTGACGCAGACGGAGAACGTCAGTCCCCGAAGCATACGCCCAAATCGCGGGCCGTGCGCACCAGCTGACAATCGGGATCCACCAGCTTCAAGGTTTTCACAGCTTCCTCAATGGGTACGGCAGTCATCTGCGTCCCACGGAGAGCAACCATGCAGCTGAATTGGCGCTTTTCCACCAGTTCCACGGCATAACTGCCGAACCGCGTTCCCAGAATCCGGTCATAGGAACAGGGAGAACCGCCGCGCTGGATATGGCCCAGCACGCAGGAGCGGGTTTCAATCCCAGTGGCTTCTTCCAGTTTCTTGGCAATCACCTTGCCGATGCCACCCAGGCGAACTTCCCCCTGGGTCTTTTCATCCAGCAATACCAGTTCGTCCGCCAGACGGGCCCCTTCAGATACCACCACCAGGATTTCCCGCTGCCCGGCAGCCTTGCGCGCCTTGATGCATTCCACCACGTTTTCAAGGGAAAAAGGAATTTCCGGCAGAAGAATAACATCAGCACTCCCTGCGATGCCGCCTTCCAAGGCAATCCATCCCGCATGCCGTCCCATCACTTCCACCACCATCATGCGCTGGTGCGCGTTTGCAGTGGTTTCCAGACGGTCCAAAGACTCGGAAACAATGGAAACGGCGCTGTAGAAGCCAAAAGTGACATCGGTTGCGCCCAGGTCATTATCAATGGTTTTGGGCACGCCAACTACGGGGAGCCCTATCTCGGAAAGCAAAAGAGCCGTGGACTGGGAGCCGTCTCCGCCCACGACGATCAGGGCATCCAGTCCCAGCCGGCGGACAGTAGCCTTCGTTTTTTCCAGCACCGCGGGTTCAATCGCCCCCTTTTGGTCCACGCCTACTTTGATGGCGAAGTTTCCTTTGTTCACGGTTCCCAGAATGGTGCCCCCCTTGGCTCGCAATCCGCGGCAGGCGGCAGGGGTCAGCCATTCAAACCGTTCGTCCCCTTCCTCGGACAAAAGCCCTTCAAAACCGTCGTAAAAACCCACAACGTTCCAGCCGCGACGGGAAGCCGCGCCCACAACACCTTCAATAACTGCATTCAACCCGGGGGAGTCACCCCCGCTATTCAAAACACCGATGTTCATATTCGGCGTTCCTTATAGCAGAAAAATCCTTCCCCGTCTACTTCCTATCTCCTTTGTGGAGCAGATTTCACAGGAAGCTGGACAAATTCCTTGGGGTCCTTCATATCCATGCCGGAAGCCTGCCAGTTTTCCCAAACGCGCCAGCCGGTGTTCATCATCTCCCTGGCGAGGGAATAGCGGCTCGCAGAACCAAGCACCGCAATAATCATGCGCTGCGGATAAATCACCTCCGTCCCCGTTTGGGGGCTCCGGCGGGAAATAGCGTTGCGCGTCACGCTGAGCAGCAGGCAGGAGCCGGCGGCGCGGGATGTGCCCGCCTTGATGCCGTCCACGCCGGAAGCGCTCATGAGCCTGTTGTTGTTGGAAATATCATACATCGTCCTGCCCTTGGTCTGGGACTGCACTTCAATGCGCCGGCTCGCCTGGGAAACAATGTAGCAAAAAGCCGGATTTTGCATGCTGTAAACGCCCAACAAGGCCATATCCAGCGCGCAGGAAGTGGAAACGGAGTTGCCGGCGTCCAGCCCGTGGGGAGCGGTAAAGTGCGTTTTGGCCATCCTCAGGGAACGGGCCAAATTGTTCATTTCCGCCACAAAAGCGGCAATGGGGGCGCCGCCGCCCCGGCGGGACACCAGGTCACGCCCCACAAAGGAGGCAACAGTCAGGGCGGAAACATTGTCCGAACCCAGCAGGGTGGAATACAAAGCGTCCCGGAGCGTCAGCCGGTCTCCCGGCTGGAGATCCATGGGATTGCCCGCACGGAGGCCGAACGCTTCCTGGGGCACGGCAATGAAAGTATCCAGAGGCAACCGCGTGCGGGCCACCCAATCCAAAGCCACCATGGCGGTGGCTACCTGGGAAAGACTGGCCACGGGCCTTTTTTCTTCTGCGTTGGAACTGAAAAGAAGCTTGCCGGAATTGGCCTCAATGGCAATATAACTGGGCCGTTCCTGTGCCTGGGCGGAAAACTGGAATACACAGGCCAGGGTCAAAAGGAATAGAGATAGCTTTTTCATGGCGGGACCGGCGGGATAGTGCCCGTTCCCTCCTCATTTGAAAAGTCTAAAATGTTTTCCGTACAACACTTATATGTCATGACACGGAAAAACGCATTGACCTTTGGGGGCCCGTCCTATTTGTTGGAAGAAGAGTCTTCCCAAACGGAAGCGTTCCTGACATACCCAGCTCCATGACCAGGATTCAGCTTTTTTACAGCCGGGCCTACCCGGGAAACACCCTGCGCGCCAATACTCTCCAGGCATTGGCCCATCTGGGTGTCAATCCGGAGATGCAGGTTGAGGAGACCGTTCCGGAACAGACCGGGACGCCGCTTCCCGCACTCGCCATTGACGGGGAAATCGTCGTCTACGGCGTGGAACCTTCCGTGCACGAGCTGGAACTCCTTCTCCAAGACCGAGTACAGGAGCGGGAAGCGGATTTTCCCTGCGGCGCGTGCGGCATGGGATGCAGCGGCATGAACAGCCCGGAAAACTGCCCGATGTGCATCCAGGACGGGAAAGACGGCAGCATGGCGGGCAGAATCATCGGCTTTGCCATCCTGCTCATGCTCCTGTTCTTCGCGATGAAAATCCTGTCCTGAACTGTCCCGGATCTTCTCATGCCGGGCTGCCTCTTTTTACTTACGCTTCCTTCCTCTTTCAGGAAATGAAGATGCACGGTAGTTAACGGCGTTTGCCCGCCCACGCAGGCGGTCTTGATAATTTCTTGAATTCCCCTTTCCTCCGGCACACAGTAGAGGCATGCGCTCCTTCTTCGGTTCCATTCTCCTGATTCTGGTGCTGGCAGCCCTCGGCGCCACCATTTATTACCACTGGTCCACCAACTCCCACCTGGAATTCGAACTCCGCAACCCCGACGAACCGGAAAAAACGATACAGGTCATCAACATGGAAAAACGGGCGGCAGCCCTGCAGGCTGTTCCGGGGGAAAAAACTCCAGTTTCCCCCGCGGAAGAAATTCCCGCTTCCGCTGCCGGAATGCCGGAACCCGCGGAATTATAATCCCTCCTGTTGCCGCACTATGAAACCGGTCATTGGATACACGCTGGGCGACCAGTCGGGCATAGGCCCTGAAGTCATTTTCGCCGCGCTTGCCTCCGGAGAACTCCCGGAAGACGCGGAATACCGCCTCATCGGCAAGAGAGTGGAGCTTCCCCTGGGCAGGCCTAACGCGGAATCCGCCAAACACGCCTTCGACCATCTGGAACAGGCAGCCCATGCCCTGCGGGAAGGAACGGTTGACGCTGTCGTCACCGCCCCCGTCTGCAAGGAAACCCTGCATGAGGCAGGTTTCCGCTGGCCGGGGCAGACGGAATTCTTTGCAGAACGCCTGGAAACGGACAATTACGCCATGTGCCTGACCGGGAAACGGTTAACAGTGGGGCTGGCAACCATCCACACCTCCCTCCAAAGCGTGCCTTCCCTGCTGGAAACGGAGGAACTGGTCCGCATTGGAACCCTGCTGAAAGACTTCTGCATCCGCAAGGGAATCATGCGCCCGCGTATCGCCCTGGCAGCCCTGAACCCCCACGCCGGGGAACACGGCGCTTTCGGCGATGAGGACGGGAGCATCATTGCCCCGGCCGTGGAACGGCTGAGGGCGATCCATCCGGATGCCGCATTTGACGGGCCTTCCGTCCCGGACTGCGTGTACCGGGATGCCGTGGAAGGGAATTATGACGCCGTGCTGGCCCCTTACCATGACCAGGGGCTGATTCCGCTGAAGCTGGTGGACTTCCATACCGCCGTCAACGTCACCCTGGGCCTTCCCCGCCCCCGGCTGAGTCCGGACCATGGTACCGCCTTCAACCTGGCGGGAACCGGAAAGGCCAATCCATCCAGCACCATCCACGCTTTCCAGCTGGCCGTACAGATGGCGCAGACGCGTTAACGTTTTTCTTCTTTCGGAGCTCTTCCCGCCATACCCTGCGCAAGACAAAGCTGTTCCGGAGGGGAACAAAGCCCTTCAGCCCGTGGCAGCAACCGCTCCAGCGGATCTGCCTCCCGCCAGTTCCTCCCTTTTTTTGCAGGAAAAGGAATCCTTTACCCGGGAAAAGCTCATATCCTAAGTTGCGGCGTCCACTCTTTTCCGTACGGCACCCGCCAAGCGAACGCCGGAATCGTCTCTCCTACAGCAAAGGCCGCCGGCAGGAAACGCCATGCAGAACAATTCTTCCGCGCCGTGGGGAGAGTAAAACGCAGGAAACGGCATGTTCCCGGAAACAAGGTAAAAAATAGGCTTGCTTTCTGAAGGCAATCATTGCACCTTACTTGCCCGCAAGGTGCGCACCGTTCGCACGACACATTTCTAATTATCACAAGACCATGAGAAATTACGAAGCTCTTATCGTATTCAACATGAAGGGTACGGAAACTCCCGTTGAAGAGTTGATCAGCACCGTAGCCGCCGCGATGAAGGAAGAAGGCGCCGACATCACCGCCACGGAAAACGCCGGCCGCCGCGAATTCGCCTACGAATCCAACCACCTTTCCGCCGGGCAGTATGTGACCTACACGTTCTCTGCGGAACCTTCCGCCATCAGGCCCATCCGCGAACGCCTTCGCCTGAATCCCCAGATTCACCTTCAGTATTACAAGGTGCTCGGCTAAATCAGGCCCATGCGGACGAAGTTTCCGCTCCTTGCTTTTCACCAAGAACTGCTCCCGTGAAGGGGCGGTTCTTTTTTCTTATGTACTACCCTCCCTTCCCCTCTGGAGGAAAAGCTGCCGGCTCAACCAATATTCCCCCGCCTCTAAAGCAATATTGATCAGGAACCGGCGATAAGAGGCCAATTGGCCGCTCCGCATGTCCCGACCACTTTCCTTTCCCCATACAGGGGAAAAACTGATTCATGGAGCTCTACGGGGGAACGCCGTCCTAATAACTTAAATGAATTAATCCCGGCGTCTTTTTAATAAGGCTGCTTTTCGAGAATCACGCTTCATTTGATTCATCATTCCTCCTGCCCTTCTGCTGTCAGAAGAAAGAGCCGTCAGTCTGCGAGCCGGCAATTTCCGGCTCACAGGGAAATAAAGTTTTTCAGCAGTTTCACGCCCAGTTTCTGGCTTTTTTCCGGGTGGAACTGGGTGGCGACCAGATTGCCGCGCCTGACAGCGGCAGCAAAACGCACGCCGTAGGTGCAGAAAGCGGCAATCAGGGATTCATCCTCCGGCTGGGGATAATAGGAATGCACGAAATAAAAGTACGGTTCCTTCCCCATGCCTTTCCAGATGGGATCGGCGGGATCAGTGAGAGCCACGCTGTTCCACCCCATGTGAGGCACCTTGAGTTCCGATTCTGAAAACCGAACCACGCGCCCCTTGAGGATGCCCAGTCCGGGAACCTGCCCGCTTTCTTCCCCGCTTTTTCAAAAAGAACCTGATAGCCCACGCAGATGCCCAGAAAAGGCCTGTCCTGCTCTATCCATGCCCGGACCAGGGGCACCAGATTCTGGCGGCGCAGCTTTTCCGCACAGTCGCCGAAGGCGCCCACGCCGGGAAGAACCAAATGGGTTACGCCCGCCGCATCTTCCGGAGTACGCACCAGATGACCGGTCACGCCGGCGGCCTCAAAGGTGTTCAGCACACTGCGGAGATTGCCCGCACCGTAATCAATCACGCCAAGTTTCATGTATTTTACAGCATTCCCTTGGTTGAAGGCAGCGTCCCGGCGGCCCGGGGGTCAATCGCCGCAGCCTGCCGCAACGCGTGGGCGATGCCCTTGAAGACAGATTCCGCAATGTGGTGGCCATCCCTGCCGTAAAGCACTTCCACATGCAGGTTGCAACGCAGGTTATTGGCCAGCGCACGGCAGAATTCCTCGCAAAGGGTCAGCGGAAAGTTGGGGGCATCCGGCAAGCCGCCTTCCGGAATACGGAAAGCTACATACGGACGGTTGCTCAAATCCATCACCACGCGCGTAAGAGTTTCATCCATGGGCAGGTAGGAACAGCCGTAGCGAACAATGCCCTTTTTGTCCCCCAGTGCATTTTTAATGCATTCCCCCAGAACGATTCCCACATCCTCCACCGTGTGGTGGGCGTCTACTTCCAGGTCTCCGCGGGCCTGAAGGGTCAGGTCCATCAGGGAATGGCGGGCCAGTAAATCCAGCATATGGTCAAAAAACGCATGCCCCGTTGCGACGGCGGCGCATCCCGTGCCGTCCAGGTTCAGTTCCATGCTGATGTCCGTTTCACCCGTGACCCGTTTGCAAGAAGCGTTCCTCATGCAACACTTCTATACTGAAGACGCGGCGGAAGAAAGCAGGAAATATCGCATGGGGAAAGATTTGCCCTCTTCTCCCCGCAAAAACATGCAGACCGTCAAAGGAACACGCCTCCGGCCCCGCTCCGACAGAAAAACCTCAGGAATCTCTGACAACGAATTGCGCGAAATCAACGGCCGGAAAGCCTGACGGGCAGGATGGAATCAACACATACTTAATCCATCCCGTCCGTAAACGCCATTTCCGCCATATTCCTCCGGAGCGTTTTCTCCGGAAAACGGCAGAATTATTTCTTTTTGGCCTTGGCGGCTGCTTCTCTTTCCTCCTGGCGCTTCTTATCCCGGTCTTCACGGGCTTTGCGCGCCGCTTCCGCACGTTCGGCGCGTTCACGGGCGCGCTGTTCCCGCAACCCCACGCGTACCGTTTCCGCCAGTTCCTCATAGTATTCCCTGGGAACCTGGGCGGTCCGGAGTTCCGTCAGAACCTCCATAGCATCGTCAAATTTTCTCGTCACACAGATTCCAGGCCTTTTCCAGCGCAGCGGAACCGGCTCCGTTTTCCGGGTCCTGTTTTTTTTAAGCGTTCCGCATCCGTAGCGGCTACCAGCTTAAGGTCTCTCATGGCTTCCAAAGAACCTGCCGTAGGTTCAAACCACCGGTCCCCGCGTTCCTTGACCTTCTTGCGCAAAGCCCGGTACACTTCCGTGAGCTGGTTTTCACGTTCCCGGATGGCAGTCTGCCTTTTCTGGAAAGCATCCATCAACACCTGGCGCTGTTCCTTGGTCAGTTTGGGATTTCCCCGGCGCTTCTCTTCCTCCTTTCTCAGGGCTTCACGTTCCTTCTCCAAGGACTTTTCCTTGGCGGCGATCATGACCTCCAGCTTACGGTTGAGCTGTCCGGCGATTCTGGCGGCATCCGGATAGGCATCCGCCAGGGCGGCGGAACCGGGATAACCGTCGCGCAAGCGGTCATACACGGCCATGGCCTGGTATGGATTGCGCACGGCAAGCGCCTTGAAACGCTTCAGCAGCTTATTGGCCTCATGGTCGTATTTGGTGCGCACGGTCACTTCCGCCTCCTCCCTGGCATTCTGGGCGGCCTGGGCTTCCTCCGTCAATTTCTTTTCCTCCAGCAAAACCACTACTTTGGCTCTTGCCTTGACGGCGGCGTCATGAGCAAGGCCCTGGGGATTTTTCTTAATGGTCTTGTCCAGGTCCGCCAAGGCTTTTTCCAAATCCCCGGCATTCATGGTTTCCGGTTTGGCATACATTTTGCCGATTCGGGCAGCCTCCAGTTCATCCGGAGTCGCCTTCCTGATGGATTCAATCAAATCCCTCTTCACGGTTACGGAATCCTTGATACTTCCGGACACGGGAACCAGGAGGCTGACGCTTTCCGGCGTTTCCACTTCTACCGTGCAATTTTTGTAAACGGTTCCATCCTTGAGTTTTACTTCATCTGCAGCTGCAAGCGGAACGAATGCGGTCAACACCAATATGAGGGACTTGTTCATAAATCTAAGGCTTTTTCCAGATTGATCAGGCAAATACGTGTCCTGCACTTTACCAAAAGATGCCCTGTTGGCGACAAAAAAAAAGCCCGGAGCCGCAAAAACGGCTCCGGACCCGGTAAAAGAAGAAACAGGCGTATCAAACTTATTTCTCGGCAACAGCTTCTTCAGCAGCCGGAGCCGCTTCCTCGCCGGAAACACGGGGAGCTTCCACAATAGCCACAATCACATCCCCGGCCAGTTCCGTGGTTACGCCGGAGGGGAGTTTGAGATCGGCAATGCGCAGGCTTTCACCCAGTTTCAAACCGGAGATGTCAGCAGTAATGGCTTCCGGCAGATCCTTCACCTGGCAGATAATCGCCAGTTCGTGAATGGTCTGGTCCAGAACACCGCCCAAGGCCACGCCGGCGGAATCGCCTTCCAGAATGACGGGAACAATGGAATGGATGACCGTGGTATCGGTCACAGCCTGAAAGTCCACATGCAGGCAGGCGTTGGTGATGGGGTTGTGCTGCACTTCCTTAAGGAGAACCTTCACGATCTTGCCGTTGATATCCAGGGCCACGAGGATGTGTTCGGAAACGGCGGAAGCCAGCATGCGGGCAAATTCACGGGCGTCAACCTGGATATTGACGTTGTCAAAACCGGGACCGTAAACCACGCCGGGAACCAGGCCCTGGCTGCGGAGTTGCTTCAGATTACCGGAGCCGCAGGCTCTCGTTTCGGCCTTGAGGGAATGGGATGTAGCCATGTTTTATAGAGGCAATATTGAGTGTTGATTGATGATGTTTCCTAATCGGGTTCAGGCAGAGGCCCCGCCGGGATTTCCGAACCCGCGTAAACCGGTACTCAGGTCAGGGCGCAGGACTCTGCACTAAAATTGTCTAAATGTCAAATAATGATGATACGGATTCTCCGTCATGTATGCGCTGCACGGCATGGCCCAGCAGGTCTCCCACGCTGACACAGTCCACTTTGGGGCCATAGGCCATGGGAACGGTGTCGGAGGTAAGAACGCGTTCAATGCAGGAACCGGAAATCCGTTCGCGGGCCATGTCCCCCAGCACGCCGTGAGAAACGCAGGCGAACACGCGCTGGGCTCCCCGTTCCTTCAGGATATTGGCGGCAGCGCACAGGGTGCCGGCGGTTTCCGTCATGTCGTCAATCAGAACGGCATCGCGCCCTTCCACGTCACCAATGACATTCATGGCTTCCACATGGGTGGCGTTGACGCGGTGCTTGGCAACAATGGCCAATTCCGCACCCAGCGCGTCGGAATACGCGCGAGCCATTTTCACACCGCCCACGTCCGGGGAGACGACGACCAGTTTCTTGAGGTCTTTAACATAATGTTCGCGCAGGTGACGGATTAAAACGGGGGCGGCGTACAGGTGATCCACCGGAATATCAAAGAATCCCTGGATCTGGGCGGCATGGAGATCCATAGTCAGCACGCGGTCCACTCCGGCGGCCGTCAGCAGATTGGCCACCAGCTTGGCGGTAATGGGAACGCGGGGCTGGTCCTTGCGGTCCTGGCGGGCATACCCGAAGAAAGGAACAACAGCCGTGATGCGTCCGGCACTGGCGCGGCGGGCGGCGTCTACCATCACGCACAATTCCATGATATTATGGTTCGTGGGAGGGCAGGTGGGCTGAATGAGGAAAACATCCTTGCCCCGGATGTTTTCATTTATCTTTACAAAACTTTCCCCATCGGGGAAAGTATTCACCGTGACGTTCGTCAACTGAATGCCTACGCTTTGCGCAATGCGCTCCGCAAGTTCTCTGTGTGCTGTACCGCTGATAATCTTCATACCGGAAACTGAAAAGCGGACGCATTCTGAACACAGGTCCGCATAATCGCAATACTTAATTCTCACAATTTGATTTTTCTCCATGATGGATTCCCCCGCTCCTGATGGCAAAGAGAGATTTCTGACCGCCCCCATGATCGCCGCCCTGGTCGTGAGCACGCTGCTGCTGGCACTGAACTATCTGGCATTCCCGGAATTCGGTTCATTCGGAAACGAAAACAGCATCCAGTGGCTCATTTCCTCCTGGAACAAGCAAACGGATTATGAACACGGCTGGCTGGTGGTGCCCATCATCGTCTTCATGCTATACCATGCCAGAAAGAAAATTGCCCAGGCACCCAGACGCATGGACTGGCGCGGCCTGATTCTTTTCATCCCGGCGATCATGCTTCTGATGCTTTCCTTCCGCGTGGGGCAGCCTCGCGTGGCCGTAGGCGCTCTTCCCCTGATTTTACTGGGCGGGGCCTGGTACCTGGCCGGACCGCAGACCGCCAGGCTGTGCGCCTTCCCGCTGCTCTTTTTCTGGCTGTGTATCCCCCTGCCCTCCTTCCAGCAGGCTACGGTGGGACTTCAAATCATCGCGACGGAGCTGGGGCATTGGGGGGCAAGCATCTTCGGGGTGGATACCTATCTGCAGGGCACCAATATCCGCTCTACCGGCGGACACTGGGATGCCTTCAATATTGCAGGAGGGTGCAGCGGCATGCGCTCCCTGATGGCACTGCTCATGCTGTCCGCAGCCTGGGCCTACCTGTCCGACTTGAAATTCTGGAAAAAATGCGTGCTCTTCCTCAGCGCGATTCCCCTGGCCGTCATCGGCAACGGTGTCCGCATCACCAGCATCGTGGTGATGGCGGAATACGGAAATCCCGAGTTTGCGTCAAAAACCTGGCATGACTGGTCCGGCCTGCTGTTTTTTTTCCCCATCAGCCTTTTCGGCCTGGCAGCCGTCCACTCCCTGCTGGCCGGGGAGCTCATCTGGAAGCCGTCACAGCGCAAGAAGCTGGTTGTTAAAATGAACAAGTCCCATTAAGCGTTTCCGCCGCCATGAATATTAAAACGCTCAAAATTATCATCATCCCTTTTCTGCTGGCCGTCATGCTCGGCGGCACTTACCTGATGCCGCGCAGGGGGGAAGTGCAGGACTCCTCCATCAGCATGGATCTCCCCACAGGCATGAATCCGTACGGCTGGCACGGCACGCGCCGGCAGGAATCCGAACAGGAACGGGGCATCCTGGCCCCGGATACGGAATTTTCCAAAGCGGATTACGTGCAGGAACTCCCCATCAGCCTGGATGCGACGGAAACCGTACCCGTTCTGTGCCGCGTTTCCATCGTGAAATCCGGTCATGATTTAAACAACTCCATCCACCGTCCGGAACGCTGCCTCCCGGCCCAGGGCCATTTTAACCTGACGGGGACCACGGTGGATGTTCCCGTGGAAGGCCGCGGAACCATCAGAATGACCAAGCTGAAATCCCAGCAGAACATCGCTCCGGACCATCCGCAACCTGTCATTCTGGACAGTATGCATTATTACGTATTTATCGGCCACCGCCACATGACGGAAGACCACTTGATCCGCACCCTGATGGATATGAAAGACAGGGTTCTGCACGGCATGGATCAACGCTGGTGCTATTTCCAGATTTCCACCACGTACGGGGACAAGATCAGAGTGCCGGAAGAGAAAGCCAGGGAACAGACGGAACGCCTTATCAGCCAACTTCTTTCCCAACTGGTGAAGTGGGATGAACTGAACCGGTAGCACGGCTCCGGCAGTTCAGTCCGGAAGATTTCTTTCCAGCCAGGAGGCAGCGGCTTGAAAAAGGCTGCATGCTTCTTCCCCAGGCGGCTCATAAAGCATGGGCGCAGGACGCCGGTGAGAATAAAGGCGGCCCTCCCGGTCACGACTGTAGCCGGAAAAAGCAAGATTGGCATCAGCCCCGGCGCAATGTCCCCAGCGTCCGCCTATTCTGGGCACCGCGTCCATGAAGCCGCCGCCATCCTGCAGGTAAGCGTTCCCCCACCATTCCACACAGGCCGGACGCACGCTCTTTTGCCTGCGCGCCACGGCATCTACCGTCAGGAGGCAAAGAGGAGCAGCCTGAACCGACTGGCGCCTGGCTACTTCCACCGCGCAGGAGCCTCCGTAGCTGTGTCCTATCAACACGACAGGCAGCCCGGGATATCTCCGTCTCAGCTCTTCCAGCTCCACCGCTATTTTTCCGCACCTGTCAAAAAACACGCCGCAGCCGCCTCCGTCCCAGTGGTAATAAGCCGTTGCGTACGCCACACCCGGCAAAAAACCGGGAAATCCTTTCTCCACACGGCTCAAACAACCCGCAAACATGTCCCCGAAACCGCCGATGAACACAGCCAGATACCCGGGAACGTTTTCGCGGGAAAACCGATTCAGCGTCCTTTGAAAATGCATGACGGCCCCCATGATGGAGAAATCACGTCAATATCCAAGCCTGTAAGACGTTCTGGCTTGATAAAACCTGAAAACTGTCCAAATGTGGTGGTATGCAAGTAATCATTCACCAATGGGCCTTCAACGGAAGCTTCGACCAGCTTGCCTCCCTGCCCCGCCAGGAACTCGTCAACGACTGGTTCGGCTATGATGTGGAGCCAAGTGCGGAATTCGCCTTCGCCACGGACGGAGAATTCCTCTGGTTTCTGGCTTCCCGCAGCAAGGCAGCCACCATCCATCCGGAAGCCCGGCCCGGCCAGTTCCAGCCGGAGCTATGGCGGTACGACCTGGCGGAATGGTTCATGGCCGCGGGAGACGGCACCAATTACTGGGAATTCAACCTTGCGCCCAACGGCGCATGGTGGGCCTGCGCCTTTTCCGATACCCGCCGCGCCAATGAAGACATCCCCGCTCCGCTGGCCGTGGATACCAAGTGCATTCTGACGGACGAGGGATGGTGCGCCATGGCCCGGATTCCGCTAAACGAACTGCGCGGCGTGGACATCCGCGACTGCAAGCTGGCAGCCACGTTCATCCTGGACACTCCGGACCAGATTTTCCTGACTACGGCGGACGACCTTTCCGGCAATCCGGATTTCCACCGCCCGGACTGCTTCTGCACCCCCATTCTCAAATAATCCATGTCTTTGAAAGAAGACATTTCCCGCATTCTGGGGCCTGAAAAAGTTTCCGGAGCCCCGGATGTGCTGGCGGCGCACGCCGGGGACAAATGGTACGCCTCCGTGCTGCCGGAGGCAGTCGTTTTCCCGGAAAGTACGGAGGACGTCTCCCTGTTGCTGCGCTACGCATCCTCCATGAACATCCCCGTCACGGCCCGCGGCGGCGGGGTGGGATACGTAGGAGGGTGCGTTCCCGTGCGCGGAGGCATCAGCCTTTCCCTGGAACGGATGAACCGTATCCTGGAGATATCCCCGGAAGACGGCGTTGCCGTGGTGGAACCCGGAGTTATCACAGCGGATCTCCAGCGGGAGGCCCGTGCTCTGGGATGGTTCTACCCGCCGGACCCGGCCTCCAGAAAGGAATGCAGCATCGGAGGAAACATCGCCACGAACGCAGGCGGCCCCAGATGCCTGAAATATGGAGTCACCAGAGCTTACGTGCTGGGGCTGACCGTGGTGCTTGCCAGCGGAGAGGTAGTGGAATGCGGCGGACGCACCCATAAAAACAAGACGGGGTTCGATATCGGGGACCTCTTTATCGGCTCGGAAGGAATGCTGGGCATCATCACCCGGGCCGTTTTGAGGCTCATCCCCCACCCGGAAGCATTCGGCGCGCTCAGCGCCGGCTTCCCGCAATTCCCGCTGGCCGCTGCCGCCGTGCAGCGCATCCTGAACAGCGGGCATCTTCCCTCCGCCCTGGAAATAACGGACAGTTTCACTCTCCGCGCCGCCCGGAACTATCTGGGGGACAGCGCCCTGCCTTCCGGCTGCCGCGGCCACCTGATTGTGGAAGTGGACGGCAGGCGGCCCGCCGTGCGTGAGGAACTGGATTCCCTATGCACCCTGCTGGAAGAATGCGGCGCGACCGGAATTCTGCGCGCAGACACGGAAGCGGAGGCGGAAGCCATCTGGCAACTCCGCCGGGAATTTTCCTACAGCCTGAAAGCAACCGGAATGACCAAGCTCAACGAAGACATCGTCATCCCCAGATCGCGCTTGGTGGCCCTGGTGGAATTCTGTGAGGCCCTGAACCGGGAAACAGGGCTGGACATCGCGTGTTTCGGCCATTCCGGGGACGGCAACATCCATACCAACATCATGGTGGACGATTATGCGAATCCAGAGAAGAAAGCCCTGGCGGACGCCTGTGTGGACAGGCTGTTCCACTGGGTGCTGGCACACGGAGGCGCCATTACCGGGGAACACGGCATCGGCCTGGCGAAGGCCAAATGGTTCCGGAAAGCCGTGGGGGAAGGCGCCTACCACCTGCACGAACTGGTCAAATCCGCCCTGGACCCAAAAAATTTGCTGAATCCTGGAAAAATGGGGCTTCCGTAACGTAAAATAAACTTCCATGACGCCTCCGGACGGGGCATCATGAATGCCGTACTTCATGAATAGCCCGCACAAGTCCATCCTAGCTGCCCTTTACGATTGCTTTCCGGCTGCAAACGCCGTTCTGGTGTTTCTTCTGGATCATCCTCTGGCCTGGTTCACGCCCAAATGGCGCCGGAAAGGACGTATGGCCCTGAAAGCAGTGCGCCGCTACATCAACTACAATCGCGATCTTCTGCCTCCCGAACGCCTGGCGGAGTTTGAAGAAAGCCGCGACCTGCTGAAAACGGCCCTTTACCGGGGTGACAGGCAGCAGGCGGAAACCATTACCGCCAAACTGGAATCCACGCTGGAATCCATCCCCGGAGCGGTTCCTTCCGCCTTGGCGGAAAACGTGGAAGTTCTGTTCGTGATTCTGGCCATTTTCCTGGGTTTGCGCTGTTATGTAGTCCAGCCCTTCCGCATCCCGACCGGTTCCATGCAGCCCTCCCTGAACGGAATCCGCGCCCTTCCCCAGGAAGGGGATCCTACCCTGATGCAGAAAATCGGGGACATGATCCTGTACGGCGGCTCCTATGTGCACGAAACGGCCTCCAAGGAAAAGAAAATCGTCCGTTTCGAACCTGCCACCAAGTATCTTCTGCTCACGGTGACCAACGTGATTTTCGATGACGGCTCCAAGCTGGAAATTCCGGCAGCGGAAGCGGAAACGCGCCGCTACTTCCTCAATCAGGAACCGCGCTTTGAAGCCGAACGGCACACCCCGTTCAGAAGCTACCTGCCCGGAGACACAATCGTCAATGCCCGTTTTGACGCCGGGGACCTAATCGTGGTGAATAAAATGGCCTACCACTTCCGCAAGCCGGAACGAGGGGAAGTCTTCGTCTTTGATACACGCGGCATCGAAGGCATCGCCAATAAGGGAAGCAGCACCGGCCAGGAAGGAGGAACCCACTACGTCAAACGCCTCTGCGGCATTCCGGGAGATACCCTCTCCATTCAGAACTCCCAGCTAATCGTCAATGGGAAACCAGCCACGGAATGGACTATCAAGAGGGTCGCTTCCGGCAAGCCCCCCTACCAGCCCTGCGGCTACGTGGCCCTTCCCGCCCCCCCTGAGCCTGCTGGACGGCAGAGCTTACATCACGGAAGGGGGAACCGTTCATCTGTCCAACGACAGCAAACGCCCCTATCTGCGTGAATACGTGGCGCTGGGGGACAATTCCACCCGCGAAAATTCCTTTGATTCCCGGTACTGGGGCCCCGTCCGCCAGTACAACATCGTAGGCCCCGCCAGCTTCTGCCTGTGGCCCTTTACTTCCCACTGGGGCCTTATTCCATGATTTTTATCCCTTTCGCAGGCACGTTTTTTCCGTCAAGACATGACTCAAGCCCAAACCATCACCAGCAAGGCCAAGTCCAACCTGGCCTTTGCCCTCATTGATCTTCCTGAAGAAGAACGCCGCCATATGGCGGAATTTTACGCTTTCTGCCGCACGGTGGACGATATCGTGGACGAACCGGGCATGACTCCCCGCGAACGCCACGACGCATTGAACCGCTGGGTGGAGGTCATCAACGGCGGAGAAGGCCTGGAACTGACGGAACTGGAGGAGGACATCATAGCCCTCATCCAGGATTTGGAGCTGGACACCACTCCCATGCTGCACCTGATTGAAGGCTGCCGTTCGGACATCTGCCAGCAGCAGCCCCGCAGCCGCGATGAACTGCTGGACTACACCTACTGCGTAGCCTGCTGCGTGGGCCTCACCTCCGCCCGCATCATGGGGGCGGGAGAAGCCTCCTATCCGTACGCCATTGCCCTGGGGCATGCCCTTCAAATGGTGAACATCATCCGGGACGTGGCGGAAGACTGCGGCAAGTCCAACCGCATTTATTTGCCCAAGGAGGATATGGACCGCTTTGGATACACCCTGGAAGACCTGCGCTGCAGGGTGTATTCCCCCCGGCTTCAGGAGCTGCTGAAATATGAAGCGGATCTGGCGGAAACTTTCTTTGCGGAAGCGGAGAGGGAATACAACCTTCTCAGCCCGGAAGACAAAGCCGCCCTTATTCCGGCGCAGGCCATGGCGCTCATTTACCATACCATTCTGGACAAAATGAAGGCGAGCGGCTTCCGTATTTTCGACATCCGCTACCGCGTCAACACCTTCCACAAGCTCTGGCTCCTGTTCCGCACCAAACTGGATATTGACCCTCAATCCTACTACGACAAATCCAAAGCGTATTATGACAAGCTGGTAGGCTTTCTTTCCCGCCCCGGCAGAAAGGATGAAAAACAGGGGCCTCCCAGGTGAGCCATGGAAAAGCTGCGGATTTTCTCCCGGCCCTGCAAGAATTATCCTTGTCCCGAAAACCGTGTTCCTGTAGGAGTTGCAGCATGCAAAACCCCGTGGCCTCCCTGCTTTTTATTCTCGCAATGTTGACAGGGCCATGCCCGGCAGCGGATTATCCGGAACGGACGGAGCGCACGCAATCCGCAGGAAACCATGTCTGGCATATAGACCCGGACAAGGGAAATGACGGCAATCCGGGAACGGCCCCATCCACGGCGTGGAAAAGCATGGCGCCGGCCAACCGTCTCATCATGGCGCGGGGAGATACGCTCGTCATCCATCCGGGGGAACATGCCGTCTCCCTGGCGCTGATGGGGGAAGGTTCCAAACAGGCCCCGGTCACCATCCGGTTCATGCCCGGCAGGCATATCTTCAAACACGGTGCCCTGATGACCGGAAAACCGCAGATTTCCAACACCAACGATGCGCCCAACGAGCCCAAGGCCATGGCTATCCGCCTGATGGAAGCCAAAAACATACGCCTGGAGGGAAAGCCGGGAGCCACCGACATCCTGCTGGAAGGAAAAGCCATCTTTGTCTGCATGGAACATGCGGAAAACGTTTCCCTGAACGGCCTGGGGTTTGATTACCTGCATCCGACCATGGGGGAATTTCTGGTCACGGAAGTTGAAGGGGATACCATGAAAGCAACTATTCCGGACGGAATCCTGTACACAGTGAAGGATGGGAACCTGACCTGGCACGGACCCGGATGGGAATTCCGCATGGGAGGGTATTCCAAAGTTTTTGATTCCGCCTCCGGCACTTTCCAGGGCCGTTTCGACCCCGGGAAAACAGTCATCAGAGAGTTGTCTCCCGGAAAAATCAGCGTCACGTTCAAGGAAGGCTCCCCAACCATGAAACCGGGCCAATCCTACCAGAACCGCAATACCCGGAGGGACTGCTGCGGCTTCTTTCAATACAGAAGCAAAAACATCCTCTGGAATAACTGTCATATTTACTATATGCACGGCATGGGCGTCGTTTCCCAGTTCTGCGAGAACATCATGTTCAGCCACTTGAACATAGCTCCGCGCCCCCGCTCCCTCCGCACCAGCTCCTCCTGGGCGGATAATCTGCACTTTTCCGGATGCAGGGGAAAAATCATCGTCAAGGATTGCGTGCTGGGAGCCTCCCATGACGACGCCATCAATGTTCATGGCACCCACTTGCGCATTGTAGGCAGGCCGGCCCCCAACAAAATCACCGTCCGGTTCATGCATCCCCAGACCTTCGGCTTTGACGCCTTTGCCCCAGGAGACCGGATCGATTATGTTTCCAGCAACACGCTGGTGCCTTATGCATCCAATACCGTTTCCGGCGTCAACCAACTCAATGAAAAGGAAATAGAACTTACGCTGCAACATCCCAATCCCGGAAACATCCAGCCTGATGATGTTGTGGAAAACGTCACATGGACGCCATCCGTCCATATCAGCAACACGGTATGCCGCCACATTCCCACCCGGGGCTTCCTGCTTACCACCAGGAAGCCGGTGCTGGTTGAACGGTGCCGGTTTGAGAAAACGGGCATGCCCGCCATCCTGGTGGAAGATGACGCCTCCGGCTGGTATGAATCCGGCGTGGTCAGGAATATGACCATTTCCCGCAATACCTTTATTCAATGCGGAGAAGCCGTCATCCAGATCGTGCCGCACGCCCCACGGCCGGAAGGGGAAGTTCACCGGAACATCACCATTACCGGAAACACATTTGACCTCAAGAACGGAACCGCCATCCGCACTCGCCATACCGGCAGCGTCAAGGCGGAGAAAAACACTTTCACCAAAGACGGAAAAAAGATCCCTGAAGAAAAGGCGGTGGATATCCGGTAGAAAACCTCTTTCCTACCGGTGACGGGAAACATGCACCGTTACGGAAACGCTGTCCGTCCGCGGCAGGATGAACTTGCGCAGAGTAACAACCACGTGCCGCGCGCCGAACTCCTTCAGGCAAACCTTTCCCATATCCTCCGCCAGCGTTTCCACCAGCTTGCGCGGGCGCGCCATGGCCTCCGCCCGGAGCGCACGGGCCATGGAATCATAACAGACGGTTCTGGAAAAATCATCGTTCAGTCCGGACAAGGCCTCCTCCGGATAAAAAGTGATGTCCGCTTTCAGGGTCTGCATGGAAGCGCGCTCCTCGTCCGGAACGCCGATGAAGGTATCCAGTTCAAGACCGTTGATGTTAATGGAATCCTGCGTATCGGAAGGGAGCGCGTAACGGCGCATCAGCGTGCGCAGAACAAGCAGGTCCGGAACAATCATGTCCGGTTTGGCCTTGGAAAGCTGCGCAGCGTCATTATAGCCGGTCAGGACGGCAATGGATGTGATGCCTGCGTGATGGGCCGTTTCCACATCATGCTGCATGTCCCCGATAAATGCGGTTTCATGGGCATGCAGCCCATGCTGGGCCAGCAGGGTATGAATGTGGGCATCCTTATGGCGGATGCCCGCATGAATGGCTTCAAAATATTCCATCATGCCCAGCTCCCTGCATTGGGTATCAAACTCCTTGGCGTCCACGCTGGTAAGAATAAAGCAGCGCACGCCGCGCGCGCGGCAGAACTCCAGGAATTCCCGGGCATTCGGCAGCACTTCCACCGGAGCATTGGAAACGCGGAAGGCGTACCGGAAATGGTCTTCCAGTTCATCCAGATCCGCGTGGGGGAGCACCCGGGCATAATAGTCCGGATAGGGAAGCTGGAATTCCGCGCGAAATTCATCCCTGTTCATGCAGGGTTTCCCGTATTGGGAAAAGACGTAGTTGGAGGCGTCCAACGTCAGGGCCAAGTCGTCCACCAGGGTGCCGGACCAGTCGAAAATGATATTTTTAAACATGGGAATGCGTATGAAAAAACTCAGTCCAGGGCGTACCGCATGGCGGCCAGGCCGAAAAAGGCGGCCGTCTCCACCCGGAGAACGATAGGGCCAAGCGTGACGGGAACAAACCCCGCTTCCAACGCCATGGCCGTCTCCCGGTCCGTAAAATCCCCCTCCGGCCCCACCAGCAGAGAAGCGTGACGGACGGAACGGGAACGAGCGGCCTCCAGCACTTCCCTGACCGGCCGCACTCCGGGCGCCAGAGAGGCGATAATATTCAGTCCTTCCGGAATTCCTCCGCGCAGCCATTCCGCAAAGGGAACGGGAAGCGCCACTTTCGGCAGCGTGTTCTGGCCGCACTGCTTGCAGGCCTCCAAGGCGATGCGCTGCCATTTCTGCCTTTTGGCCTCAGCCTCCCGGGCATTCAGGCGCACGATCGTGCGGTCCGTCACGAGCGGAACAATAGCAGAAACCCCCAGTTCCACAGACTTTTGGATAATGAGATCCATGTTGGCCCCCTTGGGAACAGCCTGGCACAACGTCAAATGGGCCACGGGGGGAGAAGGAGGGCATTCCTCCCCCGGAACCAGCAGCACGCCGGAGCTGCGCGGAGGTTCCGCCACCACAGCGTGGGCCGCACGGCCGCAACCGTCAAACACGATGCAGGAGTCACCCTGCTGCAGGCGCAGAACCTTGGCGGCATGGTGCGCTTCATCCCCTCGCAGCTCCCAGGCGGGAGCAGCCCATTCGGAAGGCGGGAGGAAAAAGCGGGCCATGTCTGAAAAAGGGAAACGGACCTTATTTGCCCTTCAGGTAACGCGCCGCCTTGTCGGCAAACTCCACGCAAGCCGGCTGGTTCCGATTTTCATCCAGGGCAGAGGCAAACGCGTTCAGCTTATCCACCTGCTCCTTGGTAAGCCGGGAGGGGATTTCCACCTCCACCTCCACCAGCATATCCCCCACGTCCGAACCGCGAAGGGCCTTTACCCCCTTGCCGCGCAGACGGAAGATCATGCCGTTCTGCGTTCCTTCCGGCAGCTTGATGGTGGCCGCGCCTTCCAGCGTGGGCACTTTCAGCCTGCCGCCGGAAACAGCCAGGGAAAGCGGAACCGGAACCGTGCAGCTCAGGTCGTTGCCCTCCCTCTGGAAAATATCGTGCGGTTTGACGTCAATAAACACGTGCAGATCCCCGGTAGGGCCGCCATGCACCCCGGCATCCCCTTCCCCGGCGATGCGGAGCTGGCTGCCCGTGGCAACGCCCGCAGGAATACGGATGGTGATGTGGGAATCCTCCCTGACGCGCCCTTCCCCGCGGCAGACGGGGCATGGGTCCGAGATGATTTCCCCGGTGCCGTGGCAGGTGGGGCAGGTGGACTGCTGGACGAAAAAGCCGCTCTGCTGGGTAATGATGCCGCGCCCCTGGCAGGTAGGACAGGACTTGAACGCTTCCTTTCCATCCCTGGCCCCGGTACCGTGGCAGGTCTTGCAAGTCACCAGACGCTCAATCTCAAGCTTCTTGGTGCATCCCTTCGCAGCCTCTTCCAGCGTGATGTCCAAATCATAGCGCAAATCGGAACCGGGTCTCTTGGTGGACCTTCTGGCCGCCGCGGCCGGCGCCTCCGAACATATCCGCAAAACCGCCCATTCCGGAAAACATCTGGGCGAAAATATCCATCGGATCCTGGAACCCTCCCCCGGCATAACCGCCGCCCGCAGCGGGACCGCCCTGTTCAAAGGCGGCATGGCCGAAGCGGTCGTAGGCAGCCCTCTTGTCCGCATCGGAAAGCACCTCATAGGCCTCTCCCAGCTCCTTGAACTCTTCTGCGGACGGGTCGTCCGGGTTGCGGTCCGGATGGTACTTTAAGGCCAGCTTGCGATAGGCCTTCTTAATCTCATCGTCAGTAGCGTCCTTGGAAACGCCGAGAATTTCGTAATAATCTTTTTTAGCCATGTGGCGTGAATGTTAAAAAAACGGTCAGACTTGCGGTTCGGGGTCCGGAGTATGGGCGACAACCACGTTCGCCGGGCGCAGAAGCCTGTCTTTCAGCATATACCCCTTGCGGATAACGCGCAGAACGGTGCCTTCCGGCTGGTCGGAGGGTTCCCGCTGAAGAGCTTCCTCCGTGGCGTGGTCAAACATGCTTCCCACCACAGGCTCCACGGCGCTCACGCCATTGCCGGCGAGAAATTCGTCCAGCTGCTTCTTCACCATGCTCATGCCGATATAAATCATGGAGGAGGCATCTGCGCTGGCGGCGGCCATGCCCATTTCAAAATTATCAATGACGGGTAGAAGTTCTTCCAGCAGGCGCTGATTGGCGAACTTGGCGCATTCCTCCTTTTCCTTCACCATGCGCTTGCGGTAGTTATCATATTCCGCAGCAGTGCGCATGGCGGTATCCCGCCATTTAAGCAATTCCTCTTCCAGGGAAGGTTCCGCCACCTTCTCCTCGGCAGGAGCATCCTGCACCTGTTCCTGCACCTCCAGCTCTTCCGCTTCCGCGTTTTTCTCTTTCTCTTCGTCGCTCATGCGGGCAATGTAAATTCTTTTACCGGATGCGTCAACGGCCTGCTAAGACATGGATGACGTTTGACGCGTAATGGACCGCGCCTGATGCAACCCTTCTACGCATAAAGAAAATGCCTGCCTTCCGCCCGGCTTTCCTAAGCTCCGGAAATATCCTCCGCAGAAAGCAGCCGGGCAAGTTTTCCCTCGCATCCGTCCGGCAGTTCCACCACTTTCAGCCGGGAGGATTCCCCGCGCAGCAGGCTGATGGAGGAACGGGGGAATGTCCAGCCATGCGGACAGGAAAAGGACGACGACCTTGTTCGCCTTTCCCTCCACGGGAGGCGCGGCAATGCGCAGCTTCAGCGCGCGGCCGGCACGGGGGATCTTCCTCCCATCCCACGGCCTCGCTCTTCTTCGCATTGGGAATAACTTTCAGAGCCAGTTTCATACCGTTTCCATGCCGGACTTCCCGTGCTGCCTGGCCACCAGATCCCCATACCTGATTAAACCGCCGCCAAACAAATCCAAAGCGCTCCCCACCGTGGCATCCATGGTTCCGCCGCTCAAAGCGTCTATTTCGTCAATATCCTGAATGCGGCTGATGCCTCCGGCATATGTCATGGGCAGGCGGCGCCAGTTTCCCAGCATTTCCACCAGTTCCCGGTCAATGCCGGTGCAGAGCCCTTCCACATCCGCCGCATGAATAAGAAACTCCGCGCAATATTCCGCCAGAACATCCAGCGTCTCCGCCGTTACCCGGAGTTCCGTCAAAGTCTGCCACCGGTTCATGGCCACGGCCCAGCCTCCCTGAACCCTGCGGCAGCTCAAATCCAGCACCAGCCGTTCCGCGCCCACTGCGGAAACAAGATCCTTCAGCCTGTCCATCCGCAGCGTTCCCTCCGCATCAAACAGGCAGGAAGTAACAATCACATGGCTGGCCCCGGAGGAAATCCATTCCTCCGCGTTTTCCGGCGTCATGCCGCCGCCCACCTGAAGGCCTCCCGGCCATGCCGCCAGGGCCTCCCGCGCCACATGGTCGTTCCCTGGGCCCAGCTTGATCACATGCCCTCCGCTCAGACCGTCCCTGCGGTACAAATCCGCATACCATGCCGCGCCGCGGTCGGAGACGAAATTGGTGCGCAATGAAACGCCATCCTGCGTCAGGGTTCCGCCCACAATCTGCTTCACGCGCCCGCCGTGTAAATCAATGCATGGTCTGAATCTCGTCACGCGGTCACTTTGCCCGGGGCGCCCCTCCAGGTCAAGACGGTATTCCCTTTACCCCTTCCCTGAATGACGGGCATGGAAAATTACACAAAACGGGACGGGGACTCCGCTCTATCGGATAACTGCCGTCAACCACCATTCAAAAAACCGATGAACAACAACCCTGCCGGAAACCATCTTCTTGCCTGCTGCGCCGGAAGCGCCATATCTGCCCTCCTGGCCTTTTCTTCCCCCGTCGCGGAAGCCGGAATTCACCTGCATGGCGAAATCCGCGTACCTGCGGCAGGGCAGGCCGTTTTCCTGTATGACCCCTCCGGATTCCCCATCTGGGGATATTCCCCATGCGGACGGCCCATTTACGCCTATACCCCTGCAGGCGCACCCATTTACGTCATCAGGGACATCTACCGCGGCTGCCATGTTCCTGCATGGAACCCCAGGCCGCATTACCACGGCCCTTTCTGGCCGGCGGGCGTCTGCCGCAGACATCATGCCGCACGCCTTACGCCATGCCCGCCCCCTTTCCGGCCCCACCGCCCCAGGCGCCCACATGAAGGGCCCCCTCCCCGTTTCCACCGCCGGTAAAACGCATCCCCATCCTCCGCAAAGCAAGAGGCCGGCCCAATCCTTCCTTTTTATTCCGGGAAAGAAAGGCCGTACCAGCCTTCCCCCAGCAGCCTGACCAGCGTAAAGGAATATTCCCCCTTGCGGTTGGGCTCTTTGCTGCGGGAAAGGAGAACCCGCGCGCGGAGCATGTCAGCCTCGTCATTGGCGTTCAACACCCGGTATGGGGAATGTTCCATCTCCTCATTGATCTTAAACAACATGAACAAACGCTTGCCCATTTCCGATTTTCTGGGGACATACACCATGGGCCGGGCAATGCTGCGCTCTTCGGAACCGTTCATCCCGGGAGCAATCAGCTTAAATGCGTAGTCATCCTTATTTTCCGACATGCGCTCCCGAACCATCCATACGCGGAATTCCGCAATATCCTCCCCTTTTCCCCGTACAAAATCCTCCCAGTTCATCGGCTGAAAGCGGGCAAACTGCTGCCAGTCCAGCTTCCAGGAACCATCCTGTTCATCCTTGAAAAAACAGAATTCCATATCGGGAGTCTTTTCAAAACCAACCAGGAGCTGGGCGCAGGGATGCCCCTCCACCTCAAACACGGCAAAGCTTTTAGGCCCCTTAGGCCTGCTGACAATCGCCTCAGGCGGAGACATGGCGTAATGCCTGACCATTAAAGGAAGCGATTGCAGGGACTTCCACACAAAAGAGGATTTTTGCACCACATCCGCGGCGCTCAGATATTTCTGTGCCTCCGCCAGGCAGTTGCGCAGCAGGTCCTGCTTTTCCATCGGAGAAATGTGATAAGGAGGCCAGAAACTATAGTCCACCCTGTCTTTCAGAGCGGCTTTCAATTCTCCGGACAACATCTCCGGCGTGGCGCAAATCCGCGCGGCCGCTCCGGAATCCAGGGATGCCTGGCGCTTCTGGAGCCAGAAGAAAAGACCGCCGAAAAACATTCCCAGCGCGATCACGAAAAAGATGACGGAAAGAATGCGGCCCAGCGCAAAGCCCGCTTTTCCGCCGCGCCTGCGCGCGGCCGGAGAAAGGAACAGCTTTTTTTCAAATAAATCACTCATTTCAAAACGGAAATATCCACAGAAAACAATCGCGGAAAGACGGTCACACACTACCGGAACGCCCAAGGCAGCGCAACGATAAAAAACAGACACATTTTTTTATCCCTGCCGGAGAAAATTGTTTCACATCCACATGCGGGTGATGTACATTAAACCGGACGAGTTTCAAGAGCTCCCATCTTACCTTTCACCCCCTCTTTTTAACGCCATGTTTGGATCATTCACTACCGTTCCCGCCCCCAAGGGCAATAAAAATCCTGAATCCACCCCCAGCTGGATGGATGTAGCCAAGAGCCAGGACATCCCCGAACCGGTTGCGGAAGCCGCGCCTTCCTACGCTCCCACCACCCGTGTCCAGCAGCTGACCCGCAATGTGCTGAACTCCGATGTGGAGGTAATCGGTTCCCTGCGTTTTTCCGATGACCTGCTGATTGACGGCACCGTGGAAGGCGACATTTCCTCCGAAGGGGTGCTTTCCGTAGGCCAGAACGCCGTCATCCGGGCGGAAATCAACACCAAATCCGTCATCATCCACGGCAAGGTCATCGGCAATGTAACAGTCACGGACCGCGTGGAACTGAAAAGCACGGCGGAACTCGTAGGTGACATCCAGGCCGCCTCCCTGGCTATTGAAGGCGGAGCAATCTTCATCGGCCATTCTACCGTAGGCGCCCCCACGGTAGGAACCACAGGGGCTTCCGCCGCCAAGAAGGCGGCTTCCGTCCATGCCTTCGCTCCGGAGCCGGAAACCCATGCTCCGGCCAGCCAGAGCACGCTGGATATTGACGCGGAATAAAAAACTCTCCGCCTGCTACTTTCAGGGGCGGCAAAAGGACGGTCCGTTCTTTTGCCGCCCTCTTTGTTCCATGAACCCCACCTTCCATCCCATCCCCCGGATCAGCACCGCGCCCTCCGGGAAAATCAGCCACCCCTCCCCGGCACCGCCCTGGACACTCCCCCCAACTGCGGAAAGCAGCCTGGCGCCTGCCCGGGAGGTGGAATGCTTCTCCTGCCGCAAAAGCACCTCCGTCCCCGCCACGGCAGTTTCCGCCAGGTGCGGCCATTGCTCCGCGTATATCAAACTGGACGACGTCATTTTACACAGCAGAACGCACCGGACCAAGGTGCAGACCTGCGGAAGCGTTACCGTGCAGGCCAATGCAGATCTGAAGGGGCTGAACATCGAATGCCGTGACATGGTCTTATACGGCAGGGCATCCGGTGATTTCCTGTGCCGCGGCGTCTGCAAAATCAAAACGGACCAGCACATCTCCGGTTCCATCTCCGCCCGCAGGATGGTGGTGGAAAAAAAGACGACGGTGCTGGTCACAGGAACCATCCGCGTGGAGAACATCTGGATACAGGGTTCTCTGGAAGGAACGCTTAGGGCGGATGAAACCGTCACCATCCACCGGCACGCCAAATTCCTGGGAGATATCACGGCGCGCCGTCTCATCATTGAGGAAGGCGGCTCACACCAGGGAGCCTTTACACGCCTTGCATAACATGAATCTTCCCATCTCCATCCGCGGCGCGCGCCAGCACAACCTCCGGAATCTGGATCTGGACCTTCCGTCCAACAAGCTCATCGCATTCTGCGGCCCTTCCGGCTCCGGAAAATCATCCCTAGCGTTCGATACGCTTTTCCGAATCCCGCAGGCGTTTTCTGGACTGCCTGTCGGCACGCTCCAGACAGGGCATGGATCAACCGGAAAAACCGGAAGTGGACAGCATTACCGGGCTGCCCCCGGCCCTGTGCCTGGAGCAATCCGCCAGGCAGCAGAGTTCCCGCACCCTGCTGGGGAGTATCACGGAAATTCTGGACTACCTGCGCATCCTTTACGCAGCCGCCGGCACGCCCCATGACCCGGAGACAGGAAAGAAACTGGAACGCAAAAGCCCGGACCGGATTACGGAGGAACTCGTTTCCCTGCCGGAACACACGCGCCTGGTTCTGGCCGCTCCGGCGGAAAACCTGCTGTCCCAGGACCCCGCAGCAACGCTTGGCGACTTCCAGCGGCAGGGCTTCCTACGGGTTTACTGGAACGGAGAAATGCGGGATATTGAAGAAATAAGCTCCCCCGCCCCCCCGCCTCCGGACGCGGCCCTGGTCATTGACCGCCTCATCGTCAGAGGGGAAAATACGGCCTCGCGCATTGCGGATTCCCTGCAAACAGCTCTCCGTATCAATCCGGACGAGGTGCGGGCCATCATCACCATACCGGGAGAGGAAGTTTCAACCCGGGCCTTCCACACCCGCTACCGCAATCCGGAAACAGGCTTCCTTCTGCCCCAGCTTACTCCCCGCCATTTTTCCTTCAACTCCCCGCTGGGGACATGCCCCTCCTGCCGGGGAACCGGCCTGAATGAACAGGAAAACGGTCCGTGCCGCGCCTGCGGAGGCAAGCGTCTTTCCCCTCTGGCCCTGGCCGTCACCATGCCTGCGCCGGACCGGGCCTACAATCTGGCGGAACTGACGGCTCTTCCGCTGGAAGATATGGCTGGAGAACTGGAACGCCTGAAAACGCCCCCTTCCCTGGCGGCGGCATTAAACCCGCTCATGGAGGAAATCAACAAACGCGTGCGCTTCCTGAATGAGCTGGGGCTCTCCTACCTGTCCCTGGACCGCCAGGCAAACACCCTTTCCGGAGGCGAACTGCAAAGGGCGCGCCTGGCTTCCCAGCTGGGAGGCGGCCTTTCCGGAGTTCTTTACATCCTGGACGAACCCACGGCCGGACTGCACCCCGCCGATACGGACCGCCTGCTCCGCGCTCTCCGGACGCTACGGAACCAGGGCAACACAGTCCTGGTCGTAGAGCATGATGAGCAAATTCTAACCGCGGCGGATTACCTGGTGGACATGGGCCCCGGAGCCGGGACCAACGGAGGCCGTATTCTGGCGCAGGGCTCCCTTGCGGAAATACTGGAAAATGCCGGAAGCCCCACTGGGGAATGGCTTTCAGGCAAACGGAGCATGCCCGCCTCCGGACGCAAGACAGCTCCTGCGGAGCGTCTGGTCCTGACCGGAGCGGACAAACACAACCTCAACAATGTCACTCTGAATATCCCGGTTGGTACATTGACCTGCATCTCCGGCCCTTCCGGTTCAGGGAAATCCACCCTTGTCCGGGACTGTCTCATCCCCGCGGTCAGGCAAGCCCTTTCCGGGAAAAAGGATATTCCGCGCCGCGTGCAGGGAACGGAGCACTTCAACCGCCTTGTAGTCATCGACCAGTCGCCCATCGGCAAAACGCCGCGTTCCACGCCGGCCACCGCTACCGGCCTGCTCCAGGTGCTGCGCCCCCTTTACGCACAGCTCCCCCTTTCCAAGCAGAGGGGATACACGGCGGCGCGCTTTTCCCCCAATATTCGCGGAGGCCGTTGTGAACGGTGCCAGGGAACGGGCATGATTGAAGTGGATATGAACTTCCTGGGAAATGTGGCCATGCCCTGCGACGCCTGCCACGGGCAATGCTACAACAGGGAAACGCTGGAAGTCACCTGGAAAGGGAAATCCATTGCCCAGGCGCTGGCCCTGACCGTGGACGAAGCGGCGGAATTCTTTTCCTCCCTGCCCAGAGCCGCCGCCATCCTGAAAAGCATGCAGGACGTAGGGCTGGGATACCTCAATCTCAACCGCAGGGCGGACACCCTTTCCGGCGGAGAATCCCAGCGCATAAAAATAGCTGCGGAACTGGCCAAAGCCCCGTCCTGGAAACTGGCGGAAGACGGGAAAAGGGCCCTGTTCATTCTGGACGAACCCACCAGCGGCCTTCACTTCAATGAAGTGGCCCTTCTCCTGGCAGCCCTTTTCCGTCTGAGGGATGCCGGGCACACCATCCTCTGCGTGGAACACCACAAGGACCTGCTCAATGCCGCGGACTACCTGGTGGACATGGGCCCCGGAGCCGGCAGGCACGGCGGCAATATCGTGGCCGAGGGCTCCCCCGCAGATGTAGCGTCCAATCCGGAATCGCCCACTTCTCCCTGGCTCGTCCCCCGTTAACAACGGCAGCCCCTGAAAATCACTCATCTGTCCTGTCCTCCGGACATCCCGTTCCCGGCGTCTTCGGGAAAAAATCTGCCTCCCGGAGTTTATTCGTCTCCTTCCCCTATTTATTATCTTGACGACCTCCCTGTTTTTTAACAAAAAAAGGAATTACGTATTCCTTTTTCCTATGACTCTCCGTTTCCTCTCTTCGGCTCTGGCGGCGTTGTTACTTCCCGGAACGCTTCATGCCGCGCCCGTATTCCTTGAAAACGTCTCCGAATCCGGCGGATGGTATGATTGCAATAAAAAAACCAAATGGACATGGGGGACCAAGCCCCACCCCACCAACCCGTTAAATCCTCCGGTTTCCGCACGGCCCACAGAATGGCTGTACCTTCCTTATGACCAGAATATCTGCTGGGCGGCGGCGGCATCCAACGTTCTCCAATGGTGGCAGGATACCAGAAGCGACCTGAAATCCACCACGCCCAACGGGAAATCCGCCACTTACGATGTCATGCCGCAGGTCGCCCAGCTGGCCATTTACCAAACCATCTCCACGAACTGGACAAACAGCGGAGGCTCCGTGGAACAGGCCTACAACTGGTGGGTCAACGGCGGGATGCTGGATACCACCGCCTATCCGAGCCTTTCTACGACGACAGCTCCCGGAGGATACTGGAAAGAGCTGGGACTGACAGTCCCGCAGTCCTCAAGCGGAGGAGCTGTTGACAACCCCTTATTTTCCGCATACAGCTTCTGGGAAGGAGACACCAGAAGCGGCGTTTACCAGAAACTGACAAACAGCATCAACAACAACTGGGGAACCACGCTGACCGTCGGGGAAGAAGGGAGAGGCCACGCCATCACCATGTGGGGCTACGACACGGACAAAGACGGCAATCTGATTATCTACCTGACGGATTCGGACGACTACGCTGTGGAAATGTTCCGCCAGAAAGTAGTCGTGAACGACTATACGGACGAATACGGCTCCTCCCACTGCGATATTTATCTGACCAGCCTGGATGGAGAAAACGACGTGTACAGTTATAATTACGAGGAAGCGGGACTGTCGGGCATCCGCCTGGGGGAAATACAGAGCTTCACCGCTCCGCTGGGAGATCTGAGAATCCCGGAACCCGGCGCCGGAATCCTCTTCCTCTGCGGTTCATTCCTTGCCCTGTCCCGCCGCAGGCGCGCTGGACGGTAACGCTTTCCGAACTCCGGCCCCAATAAAAACGGGTCTTGATTCTTATGGGGGAAATGTGCAGAATCGGCGAGCGCACAAGTTCAGGAGAGCAAAAATTGTCCCAGTGTTCCCCAGTGCGGTTACCTGTGAAATGAATGACGCTTCCCACAACCACGGCGAGCAGGAAAACACCGTCTCCACCTATTCCGTCGACGTAGAAACCCTTCAGCAAATAGCTCTGAAAGGAGACGCCCAGGCACTGTTCCAGCTGGCAATCAACTACGAACAGGGGCGCGGGGTGGCGGAAAACCAGCAGGAAGCTTTCTACTGCTACCAGCAGGCGGCGGAACTGGGCCACGTTACCGCCCAGCTCAATCTGGGATGGGCCTATTCCAACGGCATCGGCGCCCCTCAGGACAACGACAAGGCCTTTTACTGGTACCGGAAAGCCGCCGAACAGGGGCATCCCACCGCGCAATTTGACCTTGGGTTCTGCTATGTCAATGGCCTGGGAGTGGAAAAAGACGAACACCAGGCCATCGGGTGGTACAAAAAAGCGGCGGAACAGGGCCATGCGGTAGCCCAGCTCAACCTCGGCTGGATTTATGCCAACAGCCCCAGCCGGAAAAACTGGGAACAGGCCGTATACTGGTACAAGCAGGCTGCGGAACAGGGAGACCCCCGCGCCCAGTATAACCTGGCCTGGTGCTATGGCAACGGAAGCGGGACCCCCAAAAACCCGCGGAAAGCCGCTTACTGGTATGAAGAAGCTGCCATGCAGAACCACGCTACGGCCCAATACAATCTGGGCTGGTGCTATGAAAACGGTTTCGGCGTGGAGCCGGATCTGGACAAAGCGCTGGTGTGGTATCACAAATCAGCCCTTCAGGGCCAGATTACGGCCCAATACACGCTGGGATGGTGCTACGGCAACGGCCGGGGCATGGAAGTGGACATGGCCAAAGCCGTCCACTGGTACACCAAAGCCGCAGAACAGGGGCATACAACAGCCCAGCTCAACCTGGGGTGGTGCCATCTGAACGGAAAAGGAACGCCCGTCAACCGGGAAGAAGCCCTGAAATGGTACCTTAAGGCGGCAGAACAGGGCAACGCCACAGCCATGTTTAATGTGGGCAACTGCTACGCCCACGGCTACGGCATTGAGCAGGACGATAAACAGGCGGAAGAATGGTATCTGAAAGCCGTCCGGCACGGCAACAAAAGGCCGCCAGCGCCCTGCGCCATCTGGCCTCCAAACAGGAAAAAGAGAAACAAACGGACTCGGAGGCCTGAACAGGCATTCTCCTGCTTACTTCTATCCTCTAACCAGGTCCAGCCATGGACACACGAAGGGAAAACATGTTCCCATGGCCTGAAAAAATGTGCTTCCGCTTAGAAATAGACGCCTGACTGCCGTCACCCCCGGATCATCATCGCCGCCTCTTCCTTCCATCCGCTGGGCCTTTTCGGGACAGCCGTTCCACGGCCTCCGGCAGCCGGGCTGCGCCATCGCCGCCCAGCGCTGCGTCAATATCTTCCAGCGCATGGATCAGGTCAATGACCTCCCGGCGGGGCAAGGCGCCCCCGGCCGGTACGCAGAAATGAGTGCGGCACGCCAACGGCCTGCCTTCATAAATCATGCATCTTCCCTGCCCGCTCAAGAAAGGGCAGCTCCCGTCCGGAGGCAGCTCCAACCGGGTGCGTCCGGAAGCACGCCACGCCTTCCAGGCCACCCATGCCTCCCCCAGCGTTACATGCGGCGTCTCCCCGGTCAGGCGGAACCGGCAGCAATCCGCCGCACCGGTACAGAAACGCTGGGCACGGGAAGCGCGGAAGGCGCCTTCATCCAGAAGGCGCCGCACCTCCATCAGCATCCCGGCGGCGGGGTCCATTCCCCCCGCCTTTCCCTGGCGGCATTTGCCACGCGCCATGACAGAAACGGTTAACAGGTCAGGCCGTCCGCTTTCGCCTGGTTCCAGTATGCATACTCGGAACGGTTGAAATCCACATATTCCGGAGACAAATCCGTGGTATACACCGTATGGGAAAACTCGCCCCGATTCAAATTGATATCCACCTGGAACGCGGGAACCTGCACGGCTTGCCGCAAATCGTCGGACGGAGTATCCGCCTGCACGCCACCGCGGCAGGCGGCCAGACCGGCGATGTCAATGTCTATCTTCTCTTCGTCCACCTTTGCTCCGCAGTAGCCCACGGCATGAATAATGCGCCCCCAGTTGGGATCATTCCCGTTCCAGGAACTCTTTACCAGGGAAGACTTGGCTACGGCTTCCGCCGCTTTTTTCGCTTCATCCTCCGTGCGGCCTCCCGTCACATGCACGGTGACGAACTTGGTCACCCGCTCTCCGTCCTGCACGATGTGCTTGGCCAGTTCCAGCATCACATGGGCCAAAGCCTGCTGGAATGCGTAAATATCTTCCGGAGTTTCCAGCTTCACGCCGGATGCCCCATTCGCCATCACCAGAACCGTGTCATTCGTGCTCATGTCTCCGTCAATGGTGATGCAGTTAAAAGAACTCTTCACTCCGGACTGCACGCACAGCTCCAGCACATCGCGGGAAACGCCCGCATCCGTCGTGATAAAGCACAGCATGGTCGCCATGCAGGGATTGATCATGCCCGCCCCCTTGCAGCAGGCGCCGATGCGCACGGGTTTACCCTGCACTACAAACTCAATGGCAATAATTTTCTCCTTCGTATCACTGGTCATCACGGCCTGGGCCACCTCATGCCCCTTGTCGCGGGAAAGCCCCTCCGCCAATTCCGGAAACTTCGGGTAAATGCGCATCATAGGCATTGGCAGGCCAATCACGCCGGTGGAACATACGGCCACTTCTGCAGGCTCCAGCCCCAGAAGCTCAGCAACGCTGCGGCATTCACCCCTGGCGTCCTCCACCCCCCGGGTTCCGGTGCAGGCGTTCGCGTTCCCGCTGTTCGCCACGATGGCGCGGATATTTCCTTTCCGGAGATGCTCCCGGCTCACCTTCACGCAGGCGGCCTGCACGCGGTTGGTCGTAAACGTTCCTGCGGAAACGCAGGGTTCCGTGGAATAAATCAGGGCCAGGTCCAGACGCGTGGCCGTAGGCTTCTTGATGCCGCAGCTTACGGCGCTCCCCAAAAAGCCCTGGGGCGCGCAAACGCCCCCGCCAACCGGAATATAGGATGAATCATTCATCGTCTTGAAAGTGCCTTTCAGCGTATCAAAAAGCTACAGAACCCACAAGCCTTCCGTTTCATCAAATCCGCACATGATATTGAAGGACTGAACGGCCTGCCCACCCGCGCCTTTCACCACATTATCCTCTGCGCTCATCAGAATCACGCGGTTCGTGCGGGGATCATAAGCCCAGCCAATATCCACGCAGTTCGTCCGTGTTACATTCTTGGTATCCGCAGGCTGGTTACGCCCCAGAAGGCGGACGAACGGGGCCGCGGCATAGGCTTCTTCCAGCAGGCGGCCGACGGACTCGGGGTCCGCCCCTTTTTTCACTTTGGCCGTAATCGTGGAGCAAATACCCGTATTAACGGGAATCAAATGGGGGGTGAAGGACATCACCACCGTTTCCCCGGCGGCATGGGAAAGCTCCTGCTCAATTTCGCTCAAATGGCGGTGTTTCGGTACTCCGTAGGCATGAAAACTCTCATTGCACTCGCAGAACAGCAGCGGAATGGATGCCTTGCGCCCTGCTCCGCTCACGCCGCTGCCGGAACAGACCACCACGTCCTCCGGCTCCAGCATGCCCGCCCTGAACAAGGGAATGAGAGGCAGAAGAATGCTGGTGGGATAGCAGCCGGGGGAAGCCACAATGCGCGCCCGGGCAATCTCCTCCCGGCGCCACTCCGGCAAACCGTACACGGCTTCCTGCATCAGGGCCGTATCCGGGTGGGGGTTCCCGTAATACTCTTCGTACACATCCGGGCTGTCCAGGCGAAAATCCGCGCTCAGGTCAATCACGCGCACGCCCCTGTCCACCAGGCCGCGGGCATAGGAAGCAGCCACGCCATGAGGCAGGGCCAGAAAAGCGACCTCCGCCCCAGTGGCGGCAATCGCCTCCACATCGGAATCCGTAAACTTCAGGCCGGAACCCGGAACCTGACGGAAACGGGGAAAAACCTCCCACAACGGCTGCCCGGCATACTGGCGGGAAGTAGCGCACACCAGCTTCACCCCGCGATGGTTCAGCAGGATGCGCAACAATTCCTGCCCGGTGTAGCCACTGGCCCCGACGACTGCAACTTGAACTTGCTTCATGACAAAAAAGGTATGCTATGAAAAAAGACTCTTGCCAACACTAAAGTTTTCCTATATACACCTCGCCGTCACAAGACACGACCCCGGTCGGTCCGAGTTCATCGGGTTGTAGCGCAGTCTGGTAGCGCACCTGCATGGGGTGCAGGGGGTCGCAGGTTCGAATCCTGTCAACCCGACCATTTTTAACCGCTGTAAGCTGAAACGCTTACAGCGGTTTTTGTTTTCCCCTGTTTTTAGATTAGCCACACGTCAGGCCACACGTCAAAATGAAAAAATGTTGTGTTGGGGTCACAGGAATGGCAAGAGATGGGTATGCGTCAATACTTCGAGCCTACCGATTACGCCCACTTGTACCGGGAAAAGAATTCTGGCATTTACTATGCTCGTGTGGATTCCAGACAAGGTGGCCGAAAAACGATAAGACGTTCACTTAAAACAAAGGATATAAATGAGGCTATTGCCAAAATGGCTGCCTTTTTGCAGGAGATGGGGACAAATATCCCGACTATCGGAAACATCTCTTGGTATGTAGCGGTAGATACCTACATTGCCCAGCAAAAAAGATGAGGCCCAATCTTAAACCTAGGGCCCTTGAATCTGCTCTGCTTTTCGCGGAGCATGCTCGCAAGCTGGTTGAACAAGATGTGGCAGCGGAAGCCATCACGGCCAATATGTGCCGGTTATGGTGGTGGACCAAAAAAGCACAGAGTTGTTCGCCAAGAACGGCCAATGGAGCTCTTGGTGCAGTTCGAAAAATATTTGCTATGCTCAGGGATTCCGGGTACGTAGTTTCAGACCCTACCGCAAAACTGGAGAGATTGAGTCTGAAACCGACGGAATTTTTCATCCCGGGAAAAGAAGAATTTGTTCGTATTGTAGAAGAAATCAGGCGTGCTCCTTTACTGCGAAAGTACCGGGAAAAGAGCCTTGATTCCCCTGCAGCAGATATGGTGGCTTTTTTGGCCTACTCTGGCCTGCGGATTGAAGAAGCCCGACGCTTGGTATGGGGCGATATTGGAAAAGACTCCATATCCGTCCCGGCAATTAAACATGCAGTCAAAAGACGGATATTGTATATTAACCCAGCTCTACGGGATGTGATTGAGCGGATGAAAAAAACAAACAATAACTTGACCGCAACATCTCCTGTGTTCGTTATTGAAAACCCAAGGAAAGCTCTTACAAATGCCTGTGTCCGCCTGGGATTGCCCCATGTCCGGGTGCATGATTTGCGCCATTTTTTCGCCACGACGTGTATTGAGCAGGGAGTAGATATTCCGACCGTGGCCAAGTGGCTGGGGCACCAGGACGGGGGCGCTCTCGCCATGCGGGTGTATGGTCATTTGCGCGACGAGCACAGCAAGGAACAGGCTTCCAGGCTGCGCTTTTGATTGTTTTGTTCAAGTCGTGGGCGTTTTTGTTCAAGTCGTGGTTGTATGTTTCCGGTCACGTTCCGTGCAATGACAGGGGCATGGAGTTTAATCTTTCTATTTCAGATATGCTCCGCACGAAGTATTCAACAATTTTCGAGCGTGAGATTCAACAGGTTACGTCTATTCTTGAGCCGTATTGTTCCGTTCTCCCCGGTCGCGGGAAAGATATGGAGATTCCCTATGTGGGCAAGACGGAGTTCAAGGAGATCGGCAACAGATTCGTAGAGGCCAGCCCGCACGAGCTTTCCATGGGGAAGCGTGTAATTAAACCTCAACGTTATGCGGACTCTCTTCACAAGGATGATATTGACAACATCCTATTGAACGACCTTGAACTCAGTATCAGCGATTTTATCGCGGAAATGAAGAAGGCCGGCAAGAGGCTGCTTGATCAGGTTTTGCTTGGGGTGGTTCCCGATACGGATAATCCCGGAAAGTTCCGCATCCGTACAACTTCGGATAGTGTTTGCGGGGGAATGCTTGCACCTAATTACACGGGCAATTCAGGCGCCACGTTGACCAATCTTGATCCAAGTCTGGTTGTTCCTGCTGATTTCAAGATGGATGGGACGAAGAATCCTGCCGGGTTCCTGCTGGACCAGATTGTCGAAGCCAAGCGCATGCTGGAAGAGAATTACGCATGGGACGAGGCTTCCGGCGACACTCTTTGTCTGGCGATTTCCTCAACGATGAAGGCGCAGATGATCATGTGGGAGGAGCAGAAGAATAAGAATTACGGTTTTTCCGTGCTGGAACATGGCAAGGTGAATCCAATGCTGAATGTCCGATTCCTGGTCACGAATATGCTTCCGTTTGATGAGGACGGCAATCGTATTTGTCCGATGTGGGTCAAGAGCCGCCTGGTTCTTTCTCCGTGGGATCAGATGAAGTTTTCTATCGTGCGACCGGACAAGTATCAGAACCTTTCTGTTGTTCGAGCAGATGCCGCTTGCATGTATGGGGCTTCCAGGAAAGACGAAAAATCTTTCGTGCAGATTCTTTGTAAGGAGAAGGCGACGGCTGGAGCTTAATTATCTTTCCAGGGTATTCGTTGTTGTTTGTTCCGCTCCCTGTTTCGGCAGGGAGCGGATTTTTTTTTGCTTGTTCAAGTTACGGTTGTATTCGTGCGGCAAAAATGTGTGCTAAGAGGGAGGCATGTTAGATTTCCTGGGCGTCACGGAACATTTTTCCTGCATGGAGAATACTCCGTTTTTTTCCTTCCCTGCCCTGTTTCGGGATATGGCAGGGGAAGCCGTTTCTCTGGACGGCGTGATTTTTTCAGGGAGCATTGTATCCGCCAATCAGGAGATGGTAGAGATTTCCATTGAGAAGGGGGAGTCTTCTAATGAGGTGATTTTTTCATTCCCCGCCTTGCCGGAAGGAAGATGGTCTTACAATGTCCTGGTTCAGGCAGATGATGGTTCCCAAAGAATTTTGTTTTCCGGGTATATTTCCGTACTCGGTGTTTCTCGTGTCGCACAGTTGGCAGGCGGTCCGCCAATGAAGAACCGGACGCTGCTTGTCGCTATGCCTGGGGAAGCGACAATGCGTCTCCGTATGGAGTGGATGGCTACTACTGCTGCACAGGCTTTTGCCTATCATGCGCTCCAGGCTTCCAAGAATGCTCATGCGGACGCAGAAATGGCGAGCCAGGCAGCCAAGACGGCAACGGACGCGGCAGCCACCGCTGCTACACGGGCCGAAGAGGCGGAAGGCTATGCAGGGTCTGCTTTGGCCTCCAAAAGGGCCGCCGCCGCTTCCGAGGCCGCCGCCGGCACGTCCGCAACTAACGCAGCCCGTGACGCCAAGAGCGCCAATGACGCTAAAACGGCTGTGGAGTCGCTGGCCGCCACCTGGCCGGAAACGGTCAACAACTGGAAGCAACAGATTATTGAAGCCAGGAATGAGGCTGTTACTGCCATTCAGGATAAGCAAGCCGATTCCGTGCTTGCCGTAGGTCGTGCCTCACAGACCGCGCAGCAGAATATAGCCAGCGCGCAGGCGGACGCCGTTTCCGCCGTTCAGGAGGCGGAGGAGGAAGCGCAAGGGACGATCACGCCACTTGTCCAGCGCGCCGAAACCGCTAAAGAGGCTATAGATCAGGCGGAGGGGCGCATCAATACGGCCGCGACGAATGCCGCGACCTCTGCCACCAGCGCGGCCAACTCCGCCACAGAAGCCCAGCAGGCTCTGGCGGCCATCCCTCAAGTGGATGCATCCGGCAACATGACGATTCCCGGAGGTCTGACGGCGGCGGGGGCTATTAACGCCAACGGAGGCGTCAACATCCCTCTTGCTGTCGGTGCGCCGACCGATACGGGCGCGGTCAACCGCCTGCATGCCGCAGGCTTGGCCGGAGTGACGGACATTTTTTCCCAGCACGCCTACCTCAACACGGGCAGCATTACGGCTACGGGGACGGCGGCAACTACCGCTCTCATTCCCGGCCAGTATGCGCAGGTTAGAGTGCCTGCCGGGACTCACAGCACGATTGTCTTTCCCTTCACAGGGCCTAACGGTCAACATAATTATTCCAACTTTGCGGGATTCTCCATTCCGTGGCGCATACTCGGCGCAGGCAAAATTACCATAGGCATCGGACGAGGCAGCAAAACGACAAGATCTGATTTAACGCTGGATTCTTACAGCGTCATCCCCGGTAACAATCTGGCCCACAACAGCGGCGAAATTCTGGACATTACCTTTGATAATATCAGAGACACACAGCGCAACGGCTATACGGTGCGAGTGCGTGAGATTTACGCGCTGACAGCCGCAGATGGCTGGAAAGTGAAAACCACAACCAGCTTTATTCCGGCCTCCCATAACGAGCCTATACCTTCAATCGTTAATAAAATTATCTATCATCAACGAACCCAGTACAAATTCGAGAGCGAATATATTTCGTACGGCAGCCTCTATTTGCTGACGGGCGGAGGGCAGACGGTGCAGCTGCATAAAATTGCGGCGGTGCGCGGCGTTAATGCCTTTGAAACGGGCGTAGGGATTAGTTCGATAGTTACTGATTTGCCGGGGAACGCGAGCGGGGATGTGTACATGCAGGTGGGGTCTGCGGTGCGCACCCTCTACCAGCCCGGCAACATCAATCCCGTTTATTACGCGCTGGAAGCATTGGCAAGAAACGATATTGAAGCCGAAGAAACGGCAGATTTTGTGGACATTAACATACCCCTCTAATGATGAACGACGCAGAAATACAAATTCAGTTTCCGAAGCCTGGAACATGGCAGGAATTCACTCTGACGCCCATTTATCAGGACAAGGGCGGATATAGACCTCCGGCACGCTATACGCAGGACGAGATACCGGCGGAGCAGGCACCGGCCATGCAGGCCGTTGTTGCCGCGCTGGTTGGACTGGCGGAACCGTGGCAGGCGGTGCAGGTGTGGGCAAGGCTGGGAAAAGATGTCCTGACCCTTGCGGAGGATGGTGCCTATACAATGATTGATGCGGTGTCTTTGACCGTTGAGGCCGTCCATGCGGAGACCAAAGGCCGCAGGATTACAGTCTCGGACTACCCGGTTTTTGTCCTCACGGACCCCGCCGCCGTGGAGTTTTTCAAGCATTTCACTAAACAATAAACCATGAACATCAATAAACAAGACATTGAAAAGGCCCAGCAGGCGGCATCCGCCCGCTGGGGGAATTGGGTCAAGTACGTCATCGGTGCCATTATCGGGGCGTTGGCCGCTGCTGGCTATATCACCGTAACTGGCTGCGGGCACTCCGTGGACGTCACCCCGGACCGCACCGAGGTATGCAAGGACGGCTCCTGCCTGGTGCTGGAACCGGGGCATATCTCCTACAGTCAGGCCCAGCCTGTTACGGACGTTCCGCCCATCGTGCAAACACTCAAGAAGTAAAGGCATGTGTAAGCTCTCCGAAGTACCGGCACGTTTCCTGGATTTTGCCGAGGCTTCCCCCGTGTTTGCCTGCGTCCTGATGTCGCTGACGATATGCGGCGGGGCATGCTGGTACATCGGGGAGGTGGTCAGCCACCACAATGACCGCCTTTGTGATCTGATGACCATGCAGACGCAGGCCCAGGTGGAGACGGCCAAGGCGATCCAACTACTTGCCGTCAGAATCGAAAACATAGAAAGGAAGCTGGAAAAGTGAATGAAGAACAATTCTTTCTGTCGTTAATGGCCATTTTATCAGCAACAGTTTTGGGATTTACCCTCATGTGTATAGGGGAACCTGGATATGGTATCGGGGTATGGCTCACTGCACTGGCCATTCTCTTGTACTTTTCTCGGTGCGGACGATAACACCAACTGTAAAGTTTTTCTTACAAGTTCCCTTTAGTTAATAATCAATAGTTTCCGTATGCCTACCCTGTACATACTCATTGTGGACGAACCCGGAAAGGAGCAATGGATGAAAATTTTTCTTACCGAAAGAGACGCCGCTTTTTTCCTGGCTCAATTTAATGAGTGGCATTTGCATGCCAAGTGCCATTGCTACACCGTGGAAGGCAAGCGGCTTGTGCAACTTATCGACAATCTGAACGAATGAACACTACAGAAAGAAAGATGGCCGCGGCCATCCTCCGGTTTGAAGACAGCCGCGTTACCGGGCCGGATTCCCTGCGCGTTTCCCGCCTTCCCGCCGCCGACAAGGGCGGCAAGTGGGAGATTTGCGGCATTTGCGACGGTATTGAACCGGCCGTGTTTAACAGATTGAAGGCCCTGCTGGATGCCGGGAAACGTGAAGAGGCCTGGGAAGGTTGTCTCCAGTACGTCCTGGATAATACCGCCGCCGTGCGTTCCTGGCTGGGTTCCGACGCTTTTCCTGGCGTTGAATTCATCCTGCGGGATCATTTTTTCAATTCCGGGAGCAGGAATACCGGGAAGATTTTGCAGCGCGCGCTGAATGTCCACGGCGCCGGGCTTGTGGTGGACGGGATTGTCGGCCCCAAGACCCGGCAGGAACTACAGGACCAGCTGGCCGCCACGGGTGAAGCGGTGTTCCTTATCGCTCTGCAGGAGAAGCGTCAGGCGTTTTACCGTTCGTGCAAGCAGTTTCCTGTGTTCGGGAAGGGCTGGCTGACCCGCTGTGACGATGCGTTCAGCGTGGCGCAGGAGCTTGTTTAGTTGTTTTCATCATTAGTTGTTATGAGTTCAAATCCATTAAAAGCTGTCGGAGGGGCCCTGGCAAATATCGCCACGTTCGGGGGATATGGAGCCAATAAGGCGGCCAAGAAGCAGGCAAGCGCCGCCAACGCTATGGCTGATGCCATGGCGAATGCCCCGGAGCAGAAGGTTATTACTACGGAAACCAAGGATGTTTCCCAAGCGGAGGATGCGGTGAATTCGTCTGCCCGCCGCCGCTTGAAGCTTAGTAATACGACGAACCGGAGTAATCCTCTTTCTTCCCTGGCTGGTCTAAGGAAGACGCTGGGTTGATTTTTACACAGGAGATTCATGGAAAATGTTAAAGATTTATTGAGGACGGCAGACGCCCTGTTCACGGAGATGAATAAGAATTCCGGGGATTGGGATGAATTGCGCCGGCGCATCATGCCGAGGATGGAGGGGAAGGCCCGCCAGCAGGAACAGGCTAATGAGATGACGGCTGCGTCCAGTTTTTCTCCGGTGGCGCATAAGTCTCTTTTGAATTTGGCGTCCGCTCATCTTCTTTTTATTACTCCCATGGATCAGAAGTGGTTTTCCCTGCGGCCGCAGGATGAAAGGGATGATTACACCGATGAGGATGACTGGTACAGCAAAGCGACGGAGGCCGTCTACCGCGCGCTGGCGGATTCCAATTTTTATGCGGCAGCCCACGAGGTTTACCTGGACCGTTGCCTGACGGGTACAGGCTGCATGTTTGCAGATGTTTCCCGTGACGGATCCCTGGTGTTCAAACACGTTCCTACCGGGACTTATGCGATTGCCGAGGGAGCCCACGGGGAGGTGAATACGCTGGTGCGGACGTTGAAGTTTACTGCCCAGCAGGCCGTGGAGATGTTTAAGCTGGGTAATCTGCCTGTCAAGATTCAGGAGGCGTATAAGAATGCGGAGAGGCGGTACACCGAGATGTTCGAGTTTGTTCACCTTGTACTGCCCAACAGCCGGGCGCAGTTCGGTTCCGACATGGTAAGGCCTGGCCGCCGCAAGTGGTTGGACGTGTATATTGCCAGGGAGGCGGAGAAGATTGTTTTCCACGGCGGCTTTTACGAGTTTCCTTTTCTGGTGACGCGCTTTTTGAAGGGCGGAGTTTCTTCTTACGGCGAGGCTCCGGGGAAGGCTGTGCTGCCGGAGATCAAGGCTACCCTGCTGATGGATCGGGTGATGGATGTGGCCGGCAGCCGGGCGGCCATTCCCAGCGTTATCGTGTCGGCTAAGATGGCAAAGGAGGTTGATTTGCGGGCCGGAGGCAAGACGGTTGTTCCGGATGAGCTTATTAGTTCACAGTTACCGAGGGAATGGGCGAACGTGGGGGATGTGAGGTTTATGCTGGAGCGGCAAGATAAGAAGGAGAAGTTGATCAGGGAGGCGTTTTTCAATGATATTCTCCAGGTGGTTTCAAGCGTGGACCGCGAGATGACGGCTACGGAGGTGAATGCCCGCGAGTCGGAACGCATTATTTGCTTTTTTTCTTCTTTTATTCAGTTTTCGCAGGATTTTCAGACGATGATGAATCGCATTGTCTGCCTGATGTTCCGCAATACGCAGGGGGCCGTGCTTCCGGGCGACGCGCCCGATGAGTTTTTTGTCCGTTCCGCCGATGGGGGGGAAGTTTGAGTTGCGGACTCCCCGCACCCGTTATCTGGGCAAGATTGCCCAGGCATTTGACCGTTTGCAGAGGTACGGCCTTGAGGGGGTGTTGAATGGGTTGGCGAAGTATATCCAGGTTTCGGGCGATACCCGCATTGCCAAGCGCATGAAGGCATGGGAGGTGTTGCGGTTTATGTGGGACAGTTCCGGCGCCCCGTCCAAGTGCATTGTGTCCGCGTCCGAGAATAGCAAGATGGTTGAGGAGGAGAAGGCGCAGGAGGATCAGATGCGTCAGGCCGCCCTTGCGGAACAATTGGCCAGGGCCGGCAGGGATAGTGCCGCGGCGTCCGCACAGTTTAATACGGATTCATGATGAATATGTTTGAAGATAAGCCGACACCGGAACAGGTTGAGTTTCTCAAGAGGCTCAACCGGAGACGAGCCGCGCTGAAGGAGGCTTTTACTCCGGAGGTGCTGGATATTTTAGAGAAGGAGTTCCAGACGAATTTGCCCTGCTTTCAAGGGAAGGCTGGTTCCTACGACCCCCTTGACGCGATGCGCCGAGACGCCCAAAGGGAAATGCTCCTGTGGGTGAAATACGAGATCGAACAATATAACCCTGATTTATGATATACAATAGATTATTCCACAATAGGTTCCTGAGGGAAGAGGCCATTCCCGGCAGCGAAGGTGAAGGCCCCGGCGGCGGAGCGCCGCCCCCGGCAAGTCCCGTGGACAGTCCGCCTCCCGCAGCTCCTCCAGTCCCGCCCAATCCCTACGATTTTTCAGGGGGTGCGGAACAGCCCGATCCGGATCCCGGCAGTCCTCCCCCGCTTTCTCCGCAGGAGGAGACCGAGTATGAGATTGATTTTGGAGAGGGGTTTGTGGAGAATGATGCCCTGCGAGATATGTTGAAGGGTCATGCCAGGGCGGCAGGGCTGCCGGCCGATGCCGCCGGGAAGTTTCTTTCCGAGGTGGCCGCCAGCATCCGCGCGGACGAGGAGGCTGCTTTTAAGGAGGCTGACGAGGCGTTGAAGGACGAATGGGGAGCGGAGTATGAGACGAATGTTTCTGCCGCCAAGGCGTTTGCCCGGAAGCTTTCCGTGGAGTCCGGCGTTTCTATGGAGAAGATGGCTGTGTTTGCGAGTCCGGACGGGTTCCGCGTTCTGCACGCCATTTCCCGGCTGACAGGCGAGGGAGGCTTGAAGGGCGGCGGCCAGATTCCGGCGAAGACGGATCCTGCCGACGAGGCTCAAGCTATTTTGTCCGACCCCAATCACCGTTATTATAAGGCGATCGCCGATCCTTCATCCACAGTGGCGGGAGGCTACCGATTATTATAATAAGCTGGTGGGGATTTCCGGTTAGTTTTTTGCGTTGACTATTGGTTCGGAGGGGTGTCCTGCTGTGCGGGGCGCCCTTTCTTTTTTTCATTTGTTCAAGTTACGGTTGTATTCATCAGGCCTGGGGATGTGGCATGATGCCTCAAATGGATAAGGTGACCGTTTTTAACCAGGCTTTGGCCCAGTTTGGGGACCGGGAGTATGTGAAGGGTTCCCCAGCCGGTCGCACCGTTGATTTGTGGTGGCCTACCGTGTTGCGGGAAGCGCTGTTGTTCGGTGCATGGACCTGGGCAACCAAACGTGTTGAGATGGATCGCTCCGTTATGAGGCATCCGATTCCGGATGATTGCCTGCGCGTGCTGTATGTGGGGGCGGATTTGTTCCGCATTGAGGGGCGTGATTTGGTGGTTGAGCGTTACGGGAAGCGCGCCGCCGGGACCGATAAGCTGGTGGTGGATTATCTTTCCGATGAGGTGGCCCGTTCCGAAGTGCTGCCGGATCACAGTCCGTTTTTTATCAAGGGCGTTGTGTTTCTTCTGGCGGGCAGGTGCGCTTTGAAGCTGGCTTCTTCTCCCCATCTTGCGGCCGCTTTGGAGGGACAGGGGGAGGCGTTTTTAAGCAAGGCCCTTTATTGGGACACCTGCCAGCATTCTTCCAATGACCAGGATCCTTTAACAGAGATTTTAAGCAGTTCCATTTTCTGATGTTATGAGTTCCGATTTCGGGGGTTCCCAGCAGTATAAGTATCAGGGGCAGGCGGCTTTGAGCAACGGGCGCGCCACGCAGGCGGCTTATGAGAAGAAGGCCCGCGCCTTGGAGGCGGAGGCGGTTTCCGATTCCCACCTGGCCGCCCGCAATATGAAGCGGATGCGCCAGAATCAGAATGCCGCCATGGGGTCTGCACGGGCACAGCGCGGCGGATCCGGTTTTACTTCCGAGGGTTCCGGCAGCCAGGCGGAGGTGGCGGTGGCGGATGTGTGGGAGAGCGCCATTGGGGACGCGGCCCTTTCCAACGCGGTTTCCGATGCCAATAAGCGGTTTGCCGCGGAGTCCGCCCGATATCAGGGGGATCTGGCCATGATGGCGGCACGCAGCGAGGCGGACCAGTATAAGATGCTTTCACAGAATGCCCTTGGTTCTGCCATGATCCAGACGGCCCTGACGGTGGCGGGGGGTGTCATGGGGGCGGCAGGAATGTCCGGTGGCGGGTTGCTGGGGGGTGTTACCGAGAGCGGGCAGACGTGGGGTTCCGCCGCCGGAGGAACCCAGGGGGCTTTTTCCGGGATGATGAATGCTTATTCCCTTTCCGGTTCCCTGGGGGGGATGGTGCCGGGGAGCATGCAGTCTTCCAACAGGTTGAGGGATTCCCTGCTGGCTAATTTCATGGGTTTTGGAAAGAGATGAGCGTTTCTCCCATGCAGCAGGCTTTTTTTCTGATGGAAGCCCAGCGCCCAGGCTGGTTCCGGGAGACCGTTTCCCTGGCGGATGCGGGAGGAGGGATCGTGTGGTGCTGCCCTTCGTTGTTTTTTGCGGGGGTGCCGGATCCGGAGTCTCCCAGGACGTTGATTGTTCTTTTTGCCCACGGCCGCATGGAGGCCGTCAGGGAGCTGGCTTGTCTGGCGCAGGGGCGTTTTGACCGGGCAAGGTGGCAACGCTGCATCCGCGGACGCGAGGACTGGAAGGAGATTTCCATCACCAGGTTTTTAAGTTTTAACCGTTTCAAGATGAAAGAAGATGAGTGATTTACAGCAACCCATGTACGGAGGAACCCGGATGAATGCGGCTTCCTCCACCCCTGCCCCGGTCCAGATGCCGGATGTTTCTTCCAAGCCCGTTCAGAGGGCGCTGCAGAATGCCCAGGAGTTTGTGTTTGATGTTGCCCACCAGTACCAGCGCATGAAGGATTTCGGCGAGCAGACGCGGCTGGAAGGCCGGATGAATGATTTGGCCAGCGAGTTTGAGCAGGAGATGACCCGGAGATTAGGGGTTGCCCGCGGTGATAAGCTGTCTTTTTATGATCGTGACGGGAGGCTGAAAGAGAGCGCCCTGAATACGTTTGTACGGAATTACGAAGGGAAGTTCCGCGAGTTGAAGGGGAGTTTTGTTTCCCAGGAGGAGGCCTCCAGATTCGGAGCCAGGCAGCAGGATGTGATGCGCCGACTCCAAGGGCGGGCTTCCGAGTTGATGCTTAAGGGGCAGATTCAGGAGTCCAGACAGGCTTTTGAAGAGGGGTTGAAGGGGGATTTGCTGCGGAGGGATTACCAGGGAGCCACCCGTAGGCGCATTCAGGCTTACGAGGCCGGCATTATTTCTGAGAATGGAATGAACAACGGTATTCTGGAAGATACACGGAACGGCCTTTTGGACGAATACGAGCAGGATATGCTGATTAACCCCAGTGTTGCTTTTACGAAGCTTGGGGACGGCTATTTTGATGCTCTGGGCGCAGGAGATGTTTTAAAGCTGAAGGAGAAGACCAGAAGGTTTTTACGTTCCGCGAACCGCTCCGAAAGTGAAGATGGAGCGCCCGGTTACAGAAAGGGTTCTCTTTGGCCGAAAGCTTCCCTCCGTTACGGAGCCACGGAGCAGGAGTACGACTGGGTGGAGCATTATAACCGGACCGGCAGTTACGGGAAATACGCCCCTTCCATTAAGTTTGCCTTCCGGGAGGATTTACGGAATCTGCCCCCCGCCAATTCCGGCGAAGAAAGAACAAGGTACGTCAATGACATGTTGAAGAAGTGGGGGCAGTATGGACAGGTTCTTGGAGATGAAAGGAAGTTGCGCCTGTTTGTGGAAGACCGGATTGACGCCATGGGGAGCCCCAATACGAACCGGAATAATATAGAGGCCGTTTTGAAGGCCATGCCGGATCATGTATATATCCCTTATTTTTCTTACCAGGTAGCTAATGCTTACAAGAGTGGTGACCAGGAGCAGATTAAGAAGGAAGAGAATACGCGGGATGAGGTGGAGGCAGATATTTTGTATAAGACGGAACTTTCCATGACAGAGTGGAGACAGGCTCATCCTAATGCCACACTTGCCCAAGATCTTGCGCAGATCCATAAATTCACCGCTTTTCATGCCGGGAACAGGTTTGCCTATCGGCCTATTACCGAAGAAGACAAAAAAAGATCTGACGAGAGCCGCATGAAGAAGGCGCTGGAGTCCATGCCTTTGTATTCTTTGAGCAACAGGAAGAGTTGAACGTGTCTCCAGAAGAGAGGGAGGCCCAGCAAAAGAAGGCGGCACAATATATTAAGGGCCAAAGACCTTATTTGCCTTCCCCTCTTGAGAACCACCCTGTTTCTTTTGTCCGGCATGGTGCGTCCGGAGCGTATGTTTCCAAGCAGGCTTATGAGGCTATCAAGGCTAAGTTTGGGAATAGGCCTTTTGCCCGCATTTCTCTGGGACGCAACGGAGCTTTTCTAAAGGTTCCCGTGGTCGGGGTTTATGAGGGGACCCCGCGGGGCGTTGAGGTTTCAGGACCGCTTTATGAACGCATGGCGTTAAGGTTTCCCGGTGAACAGGCCAGCGGGAATGTCAGCATTTACGACGGGAAGGATGAACCGGAAGCGCCGGAAGATGGATACGGACCAGGCCTGCTGCCTCCTTTGCCGGGTGGGGACGATACTTACACGCAGGTGAACGATATTGGCGATTCCGCTCTTTTACCTCTTAATCAATAGTTTTAGCACAATAATATATGTTTGCACAGGATGTTTTTGAAAGGTTGGGGCTGTCCCAAGATACGGATTTATTGAACGATCTCCAGAAAGAGGCGTTGTTAGAGCCAACGGAAGCGGCGCAGAGTCCCTATATGGATGACCCGGCATATGCCGGTTTTGAGACTTTGCGCGGTTTGTTTGGTTCCAACCATGGAGATAATCCCTCCATGTATTGGCTGGCACAGGGAAAAGAGATGCCTGAATTTGCCACCGTGGCGGACGCACAGGCTGCCGTCTGGAAGGATTTCCAGAAAAAAGCCCGTGCTTATCAGGAAGAGCAGGAGCGACAACAACAGGCACGGGAGGCATTGGCTGCTACGATTGATCCCTTCATTGACCGGTACGTGCGCGGGGACGCTGTGGTTCCCTCCCCTGAACAAGTAATGATGATGCAGGAGGCGGGCATTTCCTGGGAGAGTGTCAGACGAGCCCGAAGAGGGATGCAACTTGTCCGGGAATATGACACGCAGGGCATCCTGTACGACGACAGGATCATCAATAATCTGGCGGAACAGGTGGGAGATGATGAGTTGGCACGGCGCATTGTGCTGAATATGTTTTATAATGACGCCAGGAAGTACGCCAAGGATAAGCACGGTGACGAGTGGACCGGGATTGACTGGATAGATAAGGCAGCCCAGGGGGTAACGGGGATGGTACGCACCGGAGGTGTGAAGGGGTGGCGGACAGGTCAGAAGGCCTGGCGGAATTTACAGGTAATGGGAGAGGTGGATGCCGTTACGAATGCAGCTAAGCGTCTGCCGGAGTTGATTGCTTCCGGAATGGATGTGGATGAAGCACGCGCTCAGATTGAGAAGGATGCCACTTTTCTTGAGATACGACGCCGCTGGGCTGCCGATCTGGTTCAAACTATGGAAGCCGGGGAGAAGGAATATTTGGAAGGTGAGGACCGTCATTTGGTTGGCCGTATTGGTTCGCAGCTTGGTTCCATTATCGGAGATACGGCTCCCTGGTTCATTCCTGCCATTGGTCCTGCTATCGGAGCTTCCTCCGCCATGCAATCCCGCAGGGATGAGGGGGTGAGCATTGGGTTAACTATGGAGGAAACAGAGAAGAGGGCCATGATGTTCGGCCAGGCAGATGCTCTGGAAGAGATGATTGCTTTTTCCCCCATCGGGCGGTTGACGCCCGGATATAAGTGGTTGAAGAAGGCGCTTGGCGGTGGGAAGGCCGCCGGGAAGCTGGCCCCGTGGCGGGCTCGATGGATGGCGAGTCCGAAGGCCCAGTACGCTATTCAAGGGCTTTCCGGCGCTGCGGAAGAGTCCATTCTTGAGCCTACAGCCGGGTATTTGATGCGTACTGTACAGAGTATGAATCTGACGGACGAACGCGGAAAACAGACTTTCCGTCAGTATTTGGACGATATGGGGCAGATGATGCACGGAGAACAGGGGCTTGCCCTGCTGGCTTTTACGTTTGGGATGTCCGGCTTTAATTATCCTCAAATCAAGGCGGCCCAGGAGTTTGGCCTTTCTCTGCAACATTACAAGGAACTGGGAGGCACGGCCCAGGGGTATCTGGAGGCCAGGGAGGAAAAGACCGCCGAAGGTTTTTTGAATAAGGCCCTTGCCAATTTGCATGATTCCTGGATGGAGGATCCGCAGGCTTCCCTGGAGCGGGCGAGCGCGGCTGCCGGAGAACGCCTTTCCGGGGAACGCATTGAGTCTTTGAGGGAGCTGGACGCGTGGCGGGCTGCCGAGGATGCCGGCATGGTGCCGCGGGTGGAGCCGGCGGAACAGGAGGGGATGTTCCGGGTGTATGCTCCAGCGCGCAGCACGAAAGCGCCGCGGGAGGATGCTTCCGTCTCCAGAGAGGGAGAGGAAGAGGACGCCCCTTCTTACACGCTGATGGACGGCGAGCAGATGACGGCTTATTTACAGGCGTTTGTGAGCGAGCAAGTGGAGAGTGACATCCTCTACACGCAGCATTTGCTGGCCGGGGACGTGACGGTGAGACAGGCCCTGGCCCAGGGGCGTTTTGACGCGGCGGAGGTGATCACGCGCACAGTGACGGATGAGAAGACCGGAGCCGAACGGGTGGTGATTGCCCCGGAGACGCTGGGGCAGATGAAGGCCCGCGCGGATATGGCGATGGCCGCTATCCGCGCCCTGGAGGCGGAGAGGGGGTGAGTTATGAGGATGCCGCCGACCGCATGGATGCTTCGTTGAGCGAGCATCTTCCGCTGGGAACTCTTGTGAAGACATGGGAGGAAGCCCAGGAACGCATCAGGACGGAACAGGCCCGCAACCCGGAGTTCAAGGTTCCGGCCATGGATGCCCCGTTTTCCAACGCTTATGTGACGAAGGTCCGCCGGGGAGATACGTTCCGCCGGGTGTTGAGGTATGCCCGCGGGAATGCGACGGTGGAGGATTTGATGGAGGAAACGATGGAACAGGCTGTCATCTCCTGGCAGGCGGAGCAGGGTTTGACCTGGGGCGAGTTCGGCGCGATGCTCCAGGAGGCGCAGAGGGTGATGAATGAGTTGTTCCCGGAGGCGCGGGGGGAGGAGATGCAGTTTATTCACCTGGACGCCGGGAAGCCGGTGACGGGTCATGACGCGATTGAGGCGTTTTCCAAGATCGGGCGTTCCCGCTGGCTGGCGGACGCGGTGAATCATCCTTCCCTGCCCTCCTGGCTGCGGAAGCTGCTGAATCACCTGGTGAAGTTCCTGGGGGCTTTCAAGGCGCGCGTGGAGCTGGGCGAGATGGTACGCCAGGCGGAGGAACAGGGCGTGTTTACCCTGCCGGTGCGGCAGGCGCTGGCGGTGATGCTGGACGCGGGGAATGCCCTGTACCGGGACCAGCAGGGGGATTTGATGGAGTTGTCCATGGAGCGGGCCAGAGCGCAGGCGGAGCTGGACGCGATGTTTGGCGCGGGCGTGGCGACGGAGGCCCGGACGCTGGAGGATGAGCTGGCGGAGAGCAGGAAGGAGGATGAGGAGCGCCGGAAGGAGGCCGAGGATGAGGCGCGGGCGCCGGAGAATTCCCCGGAGGCGCAGGAGGCGCGGCGCGAGCGGGAGCAGGCCCGCGTGGAGGCGCTGGGCGAGCCGGATGGGTCAGGGGTGTTTAACGGGGCGTTTATTGAGGTTCAGGAGGGGGTGCGCCTTGGGTTTATTGATAAAAATAAGCTGACGCTTTGCCCGGATGTGCCCCAGTTTAAGCAGGGCGCGGATGAGCAGACCGGGGTGGTGAATCCGATTGTGGGGGCGTGGCAGCGCAACGCCGCGCCGATTTCCGTGTGGCGGCGGGAGGATGGTTCTTTACAGGTGATCAGCGGACGGCACCGTTTTAACGCCTGCACGGATGAGGATATTAATTGCACGGTGTATGATGAGGCGGCCGGGTTTGATTTGGATTGGGCGCAGACGCATGACGTGGAGAATAATATCCGGGACGGGCAGGCTTCCCTGTTTGAGATTGCCCGGTACGTGAGCCAGAAAGGGTTGACGAAGGAGGAGGCCGTGGAGAGGGGGATTTTCCGCAAGGGACAGTCCCGGCGCGGGGTGGAACTGGGCATGTACGGCTGTTCCGATTTGCTGGACGCGCTGGGCAATGAGCTGGTTTCCCCGGATGACGCCTGGCGGGTGGCGATGGCGTTCCGCAATCAGACCGAGGTGCAGCGGGCCGGGCTGCGGGCCCTGATGGAGGGGAAGAGCTGGCAACAGGCTTTTGCCGTGATGCAGGTGGCCGCGAATATGGACCGCATCCGCGGGCTGGCGGAGGCGGCCGGGATGACGTTTGAGACGGATTTGTTCGGCAATTCCCACGCGGAGGAGTATTTTGCAAGGCTGGCGCAGTACGCCGCCGCCCGCGTGAGCGAGCTGACGAGGGAGATTTCTTCTATCAGCGGGGCGAGCAGGCGCCCGGAGACGGCCAGGAAGTATGGCGTGGATGTGAGGGATGCCGGCGCGCTGGAGGCGGTGGTGAAGGATTTGAAGGCACAGAGGGCCCGATGGCAGAACTTCGGCCTGCATGAGGATTTGATTAAGGAGGCCAATGACGCCGTGATGGTGGAGCTGGGGGTGAAGACGCGGGAGGAGGTGGACCGGGAGAACGGGGTTCTTCCTTTGGAGGCGCCGGAACAGGAGGCGGTTTCCGCCGATACGGGGATGTTGCAGCTTTCCCAGGATGTGAGCCGGATGCTGGACGCGGCGCTGGCGAGGGGGGCCGCCCCTGCGGAAGATGAGGCTCCCGCAGCGAATTTTTCCCTGGTGTCCATTCCTTCCGGGGAGGTGATCACTACCGCCGCCGAGATGCGGGCGAGGTTGAAGCCGTTGCAGGGCAAGGTGTTCGTTAATAAGAATACGGGGATCCAGGCCGTGATTGAGGCGCGCGTTTCCGGCAAGACGGTGGGCAAGGCCGGGGCGGCCCAGATGTCCGTGGCGAATTTGAAGGCGCTTGGGTTTTCCGCGGAGGAGGCCCGGAGGGTTCATTATACGGCTGCGGCCCGCATTCACGAGTTGTTTGAGAATGCGGAGGATGGATTTTTTGAAGAGGCGTATAAACAAGATTCGTCAAAAGCCGGAGCCTATCATTTTTTCAATACAGTAGATATTGGAGGGATAGGAGCGTTTGATGTTAATGTTACAGCAATCAAATACGTTAAGGAACAGGAAGGTAACGTTCTTTACACGCTGGAATTGACTATAGAAAACCCCGCCGCTAGGGGAGCTGCTAGCCGGGAAGGCCGCCTACCTACACCCTTTAAGGACGGGGTTTCTACCCGTAATTTATCTTCCTATCGTTCGTTTGTCGAGAAGGAAAAGGCGGCTGTCAGGAAGAAGGCGGTCGCTGACGGGACGTTCATGAAGGCACCTAACGGAGCGAATACGAATCTGACGGAAGACCAGTGGCTTGCCGTGCGCACGGCGGCGTTTAAGAATTGGTTTGGGGATTGGGAGCATGACCCGCAGAACGCTTCCAAGGTGGTGGACGAGAACGGGGAGCCGAGGGTGGTGTATCATGGGAGCCATCAATGGTTTACTTCTTTTAACGATGGCAAGCAGAGACAGCAGAGCGGCGCCCCGGCAGGCACGATATTCGCTAATGATAACCGGGAGATAGCGGTAAGTTTTGCGGATTATTACGGGGGCCACGCAGACGAGGTGATTTTGGATCCGAATGATGAACGCCACCCGCGCTATTCCTGGGGGATTTACAGAGAAGGCGGCATTTATGACTTGTTCATGAATGTCCGGAATCCGCTGGTGGTGGATTTTGAAGGGAGGCCATGGCTTGATTCTTCAAAGGGTGGCGACATCAACGCTTTGTGCAGTAAGGCAAAGGAGAGTGGGCATGATGGGGTGATTGCTTTGAATATCGTGGATGTAGGTCTCAATGATCAGGAGAATGTCCCTGCTTCTACGGATTATGTGGCCTTTGATTCCGTACAGGTGAAGAGCGCCGCGCAGAACCGGGGGACGTATGACCCGAAGAATCCGGATATTACGTTTTCCATTGTTTCGGCACAGGAACAGGGCCTGTTCCGGGACGGCCATTTTGAGGCGGGCAACGCGGTGATTACGGAACCGGGGGTGACGTTTTCCATTGCCGCCCTGCATGCTTCCCCGCATTCTTTCCGGAAGTTTGATACGGCGTTCATGGGCAAGGGGGAAGGAGCGCAGGCGTATGGCTGGGGGCTGTATTTTGCGGAGAATCCGAAGGTGAACCGGAGTTATATGAACCAGTTCGCGCAGGATAAGGCGACATGGAAGTTCCGGGAGGTGGAGACTGGCGTTATAGAAGTGATGCAACGATCCCTGGTAGGCAGTTTTTTGCCGAAGGATGCCCTGCCGGAGGCGAAGGAGGACGCGTCAGATATCGCCTGGTCTGTTCTTGGCGATTTGGTTGATGCCGCCAGAGGAAGCATGACTGTTTTAGACATCGTCATGGAGTTGCATGATGAAATTGATACTAACAGGAAATACGCGGAGACGTACCCCCAGGAGCGGGAGAAGCTGGAACAACTGGAAGGCTTCATGCTTTCTCTGCTTGACCATCTGGACGAGATAGAGGTGAGGACGGGCATGCCTTCCAATTACCGCGTGGAGCTGAATGTAGAGGATTCCGAGTTGATGGGCTGGGATTACGTGGACGAGACGGTTCTTGCCTTGTTGAAGGATTCCCCGGTGGAAGAGGTGCGGTATGCTTTGGAACGTGCCGAAAGACGGGCGGATTACCGCGGCGAAAACGTGAGCGGCAAAGATGTTTATCAGGAGTTGTTTGATGCTTTTTGGGATGGAGAAGATGGCACGAAACAGGAGGCGCAGAAGGCCGCCAGCGTGTCTTTGCTGTCCAGCGATATTAAGGGAATCAAGTATGCTGACGGCTATACCCGCAATAAGGCAGAGGAGGAGCAGACGTATAATTACGTGATTTTTGACGGGAACGATATCAAGATTACGGCGTTTGCGGACGAGTCCACCGGGGGAGCGTGGGCGGATTATGAGGATCCGACGGCGACGTTTTCCATTATCGGGGAGAAGGCAGAGTCCTTCCAGGAGTACCACAATAACGGACTTTCCTACACGGATCCGGCGGACGGGAAGCGGAAGGCGATTATTGATTCCCGCGGGGTGCGGTTGAGGAAGGAGCACGTCAGCGTGAGCGAGGGGGGCATGTGAATGTTTCCCTGGCCGCGGCCCTGGATTTCCCGGAGTTGTTCCGGGCTTACCCGGAGCTGCGGAAGCTGCGGGTGGATTTTTACCGGGACAGCAGGAGCGGCACGGGAGGGTTTACCGATCCGCAGGAGCATTATATTGCCGTGAATGTGGCGCGGGGCGGGAAGAACGCGGCTCCCGGCATGGTGCTGGATACGATTCTGCACGAGGTGCAGCATGTGATCCAGGGGTATGAGGGGTTTGCTGTGGGCGCCGGGAACATGAGCCGGGAGCAGGCGCTTGCTTATCTGGGCGAGAGCATGAGCCAGCTGGCGGGCCGGGACGACGCCTGGGCGAAGGAGGCCCTGCCGCGCCTGGAACGGATGAGGCAGGAACTGGAGACCGGGACGCTGCAGCCGGCGTTTGTGTATGTTTTTTCCCACGGGGAGCAGGAGGCGCGGCTTGCCGGGTCGTTTGAGAAGAATAGCGAGGGCGTGGTGATGAGCGGCCTGAACGGGTTCCGGCTGCTGGACGCTCCGCCGTTTTCGATTCCGCTGACGGGGGATATTACGGAGCTTGGCGGCATTACGTTCGGGGCCGGGAGGTTTGGACGGATGGCCGGCAGGGTTTTGGCTCCGAACGGGGATTGGCTTTACGATGAGATGGTGTTCAGGATGCGGGCCGCCGCGCAGCGGTCCGTGAGTAAGCTGCGCCTGTTTGAGACCGGGGACCGGGAGCGCGGCCTTGAGCTGCTGGCGGAGGCGCAGGAGCTGATTTCCACGGTGGAGCGGTTTCTTCCCCATACGTACGGGTTCGGGCTGGAACCTTACAAAATCTGGCTGAATGTGTTTTCCCTGCTTTACGGGAATAGCGGGAAGATGGCGCCGGGCGATGCGGTGGCCAGCGCGTTGGAAGCGATTCCGATGAAGAGGTGGCCGGAGATTATGGAGGGGAGCATCGGCAAGAGTTTTGTTAATTGGGCGGAGAAGAGGCCGGAGCTGGAGGATGTGGTGGAGGAGGCCCGGAGGGAGATTGCCGAACGGCAGGCCGATTACGAGCTGGATTCCGCTCCGGACGCGGATAACAGGGCCGCCCTGGCGGCCCGCAAGGGGGTGGAACAGGAGGTGTGGCGCCGGTTGTTTGAGGAGCACGGGGCCGAGTTTCTGGAGGAGTACGGGGAGCAGAAGGTGTTCCGGCTTGTGGGGAAGTTTATGGCCCGCGTGGTGGAGCAGATTGACCGTTTCCGTAAGGACCGGACGCTGGGCCGCATCCGCCGCGTGGCGGCGTCCGTGGCTCCGCGGACGAATCCGCAGGGGAAGCCGCTGCGCGGGAAGATGGACGCGGAGAGTTACCGGAGGCTGGAAGACCGCCTGCGGCTGATGGAGATGACCCCCGCCCAGTATGACGCCTTTTTCCGAAAGAATTTCCCGGAAGTTCTGGACGAAGAAGCCGCCGGGCAACAGGAAGGCCGCACGCTTTGGGAAGACGTCAAGCCGCAGGATATGGTGACGGTGGAGACGACGGACGCGGAGGGCGGCGCGCTTGCCCTGACGGTGACTAAGGCCACTTTTGAGGCTTATGCCTGTTATGAGAAGATGAGCGTGGAGACGGCGGAGAATGCCGCCCGCGCCCTGGGCGAGTTTATCGCCACCAGAAGAGAGGCCTGGGAGAATGCCGCGGAAAGTAAAAAGAATGAGATTGAGGATTTGCTCCGGCCCGTGCTGGAGGCCGCCGGGAGAACGGATGACCAGGCCATGGCTACCCACCGGAAACAGGCCCGCCTGAAAACGCTGCCGTCCGGCCCCATGTCCCTGACCGGTTATTTGCTCAATTTCAGCCAGTATATGCAGGGGTTGCAGTCCGTGCCCGCGTTCAGGGGGATTGCCAAAAAGTTTGAACGCCGGGCGGCCCGGTTTGCCGTGCAGAAGCAGGCTTGCGAGAAAGATACGCTGGCGTTCGTGAAGAAGGCCGCAGGACGCATTCTCCAGACCGAGGATGAATACGAGATAGCGGATTGGATTTACGAGCAGCGCGGGGGCCTGGATACAGGCCTGACCATTACGGAACAGGAACCGGATTGGCAGGGGAAGGCCCGCGAGGAGTATCGCGCGGGCGTCCTGAATCTGATCCGCCGTAAAGTCCGCAAGCGTGGCGCGGCCAGGACCCTCGCCCATGTCGCCTTTTTGATGAAGGATATGGACGCGGAGCTGAAAGCGGAGATCGAACGCATCTGGCCGGATGCGCGGGATGAAGTGTGGAGCGAGAAGGATGCCGCCGTGTTTACGGAGAAGGAGCTTGACCGTTACGGAAGCCAGGAGAAGTACGTTGAGGAACACGCCGCGAGAGCCCGAAAGGCCAGCAAGTGGGGCAAGGGGAAGAGTCCGTATCAGGCCCAGTCTTACAAGCTTGACCATATCAGCCGGATGGAGGCCGCTTATATTATCCTGCTTTCCCAGCAGGAGGATTATCAGGAGATGCTGCGCCTGAAAGGGTTTACGCAGGAAATACTGGAAGGGCTGGAGCAGTTTGCCGGGAGCGAGGTGATGGAGTTTTCCCGCGCCCTCCGGGAGAAGCTGAACGAACGCGGTCAGGAGGTGAAGGAGGTGACCGAGAGCCGTTACGGCGCCCCCTTCCCGCTGATAGAGAATTATTTCCGGGCGTTTTTCGACGTGGGCATTGAGGCGATTGACCAGTCCATCATGGACGCGGCTTCTTATGGGGACGCGGCCACGGGCGGGAAGTTCGGGCTTATCCACGCCCGGAAGAAACATCATGCCAGTCTTGATTTGAGTATTGACGTGCTGACGGCTTATTACGCCGCCATGAATGAACAGGATGTTTACCTGTATGGCTCGGAAATCAGCCGGGATATGCGCGCCCTTATTAATTACCGCGGCGAAAACGGGACGCGGGGCGCGCGCGTTCTGGAGAAGGTTATTGGACGGGACGCGCTTAATAAGCTGCTGGTCTGGTGCGATTCCTTCGACAAGGGGATGGCGGGGAATGTCCGCGGGTTTCTGGAGATGCAGAAGAGCCTGAACCGCATCAGTTCCGCGGCGGCCATTACCCTGCTGCCGGGCCGCGTGGGCACGTGGCTCAAGCAGTCCACCGCCCTGATTAACGCGGCTTTCAGCTCGGATGAGATTGATCCCCATGAATGGGCCGCCAGCATGGCCCGCATGGCGGCGGGCAAGCTGGCGCTTTCCCCGCGCGAGTTGATGAAGCGGGCCGCCCTGGACGCCAGAGACGCGACGGAGACGGCCGTCATCCGGGAGGCGATGAGCGCGGACGAGGCGGGCCGGGCCGCCTCCGGCGCATGGAAGAGGCTGAACGTGAAAGGGATGAACCTGCTGACCCAGACGGACGCCGGCCTGAATGCCGTGAGTTCCGCCATTCTTTATGACGCCGTTTACCGGAAGGAGATGAAGAGGAACCCCGGATTAAGCAGGGAGGAGGCGGACAGGCGCGCCATGATGGAGGTGGAGCTTTCCCTTTCCCGCAAGGCCCAGCCTATGACGCCCCAGCAGCGGTCCCTGGCGGCGCAGACGCGCTCCGTCTGGAATGTCGGCATGCTTTTCCTGGGGGGTGAGAGCATCAATACTTTTGCGGAGACTGTTGCCCTCTGGAAGCAGGGTGGGATGAAGAATAAGGCGAAGTCCGTCAGCATGTTTTACGCCCACGGCCTTCTGCTGGCGTCCATGAGCGCCATGCTTAATTTTTTCACGGATGATGAAAGGCGCCGCAAACGCCGGGAATGGTGGCACATTTTTATTGACGCTCTCCAGGGGCCCCTGCAGGGGATCCCCTTCTGGGGCGCGCTGGCGGGCGGAGCTGTCCGCGGCATGTCTTCCCTGTGCGGCTACCGCTATTACGAGGCTACCACTTCCCTTGTTCCGTTCGCTTCCTGGGATAACCTGGAACGGGCCGGAAAAGATCTCGCCAAACTTTTTGACGGGAAGGATAAAGATTGGGTGGATTTTCCGCTGGCTTTCATGGGCGCCCTGCGCATGGCCGCTTTCGGCGCGGCCCTGGGCGGAGCTTCCACACCTAAAGGGGCCAGGTTCAAAGCCGCCGCCTTTTCCGCCGCCGCTTTCGTCAATCTGACCGAGTTCCTCCTTCGCGCCATGAAAGGACTCCCTTTAAGATTGGAAGGGAAGTGAGATTGATATGAGCAACCCCTATACTATAGGGGTTGCTCAAAATGGAGTGGGTTGGGAAGAGAAAATAGTTAAAACGGAGAAGGTAGATGGCGAATATAACCCTTACTTTAGAATAGTATCAGCTTTAGCAGCTTGGTCTTTTGCCTCTTTTTCTAATTTAGGAACCTCGCGAAACATGGATGCAAGTTTTTGTGCTTCTTCAACAGAAATTCTTACAGTCATTTTTCCTTTATTCGGATCATTAAAAAACAACTGAATATGGGAACTTGTTTTTCCAAGCACATCTATCATAGATTCATTCAACATGGATATAAAATAAATATCAAACGAATACTTTCTTGGATTTTTTTCTAATGGCGCATAGTAAGAGGCAACAATTTTATTTGTGTCTAATTCATTTTCTTCTGCCAGTTTTGCCCACTTAGAACATTTTTCTAAACTTTTTGCTATATCGAGTGCATCTTTATTAGAAAAATATTGCGTAATAAATCTAGGATACATATCTTTTTTATTTTTATCTCTTGGATATATAAAAGCCACCAAACGACACCATTCATCACTTGAAACTTTTAAATGTATTTTGAAATCGCATTCATTTAAATAATGTATATTTAATATTTTATCACTCTTTACAGAACATTCGGTTCGAGCAAATGAGACTCCCGAAATAAATACCCACACCACAAATATCACATATAGAATCTTCATAGTGTTTCAATATTATTTGCTGGCTCCGCCGCAAATCTTACAGTTATTGCCACTGCCAGTATTGCTCCAATACCCTTTACAGTTATTGTAGTATCGGCAAGAAGAGTTATGTGTCTTTCCGGTTGAGCTGATCCAGTATTTCTTTTGCGCGGCTTCTACTTTTACAGAGGTTTGAATGTTTTCCACCGGGCAAGCTCCCATGGAAGCCACGGAGAGACACACAGCAGAGGCGGCATAGATGAATAGTTTTCCCAGAATCATACCAGAAAATTATATCTTTTCATGAAGAAAGAACAACAAAAAAGCCCCTGACCCGGAGGCCAAGGGCTGAACAGGAGCACTTTTCTGGGAGGATGCTACTGTACGCAGATGTAATGGCAATAAAAAACCCACGGAGTGATCAGCTCCGTGGGGTTGTTGTTGGATCTCCCCATCACTCCCCCCCCTCCGTTGCGCATGGTTCAGACTGGAGGTCTGTTCCCGGAGAAGTAGCCCGGTGAATTCCTGGGACGAACCGACCCTGCCGAGCATGAACGAATGTTAAGTCATCATATTGTTGACGTCAACAATATGATCCTGCTACGTCAAGCTTTCTCCCAGCGTTCCAGCGTTTCCACATACACGCCGGAGATTTTACCGCCGTCCATCGGTTCGATGTCTCCGAAGTTGGGGTTGATGGGATGGAGGGTGTATTCCATTTTGCCGGTTTCCGGGTTTTTCCTGCGAACCAGTTTTTTGAGCGTCACCCCTCGTTCATCATGGTATTGAACAATGGTTCCAGGTTTGGGGATGGGGGGGATGGTGTATTTTTTCATGATGACTACGGAGCCGTCCGGAATGGAAGGTTCCATAGAGTGACCGTTCACGCGCAGCAGGTATTCTCCTTTTTCCAGTTCACGGTATAGCCGGATGTCCTGCGGAATGGTGTCTCCATCCGCCAGATTGCCGGCGGCAATGTTGCCGATGATTCGTCCCTGAGCCTCCAAGGGAGGGGCTGTAAACGTTTCTACAGGGTAAATTTCTTACGAGCGGCTTCTTTTTCTTTGGCGGCGTTTTGAAGAGCTATATCCGCAAAATCTTTGAGCGCGTTACGGAAGGCGCTGTTGATAAACTCCATAAATGTTTGCTGGGTGGCAGTCATGGCTGCGCTTATCACCTCCCATTCCTCATCCGTGAAATCAATTTCCACTTGGGGTGGAATAGGGGAAATCTTCTCGGTCATGAGACGCTGAATGATGAGGAGGGCTTTTGAGGGGACTTCTCGTGATACGCTTAGCCAGTTGTTTAGCGTTCTTTTGTCAACCCCACATTGTTCTGCGAGCCATTCGCGGGATTTTCCAGAGGCCTTAAGCCATTTTTTAATGTCTTCCTTGGTCAGCGTCATGCGTTGATAATACATCATTTTGATGATTTGTCAATAATCGCTTACGAAATAAAATCATCATATAGTGATTTTATTTCTTGCGGACGATAACCATTCGGTGTATTTATAAATCATCAAACGTAACACGCCATGTACTCAATCATCAAATTCAGCGAAATGGAGGACGGTATCAAGAATTGCCTGTTGGCCTATGCCGAGCAAGGCATCCGGCCCAAAGAAGTGATGAAGTCTCTTCTTATCCGAGAAGCACAAAGGCTTGGGTTTGTAATAACCACAGCCCGCGATCTTCCCCGCCCGAAGAACCCCAAGAAGCCCGCGGCATGAATATGAAAACCTCCCCCCAGGAAAGAACCATGAATACAAATACTGAATTACCGAAGAACGCGAAGCTGCTTACCGTGGAGGAAGCGAAGGAGCTAGTGAATAATAATTACCGCTATTATGTTAATGGTGATGGTCTGGTAAAAATACAATATTCCATCTCTCCGCAACCTCTACATGGAACGGAGTTTCTTGTAGTTGGAAGTGAAGAAGGCAAATGCCTTATCGTCCAAAGAAAGGAATTTTCAGCTGCGATAAAATCGCAGACAACTTGCGATCAATAGTTTCGGCCTGAGATTTGCTTGCTGTGTTTTTCTTTAATACATCAACATCTTTTTTCAGTTGAATGATTTTTCCATTTATATCTATAAGGGCCTCTTTGACAAATTGCTGAAATTGATATTCTTCCATATTCATAGCGGACTAATAATAATAAAATAAGACTATTTCACAATCATAAATGCTGCCAGGGGAATACGAAATCCATATTCATAGCACTCTATCCCTCAAAGCGAAAGCAGGTAGCACCAATTTCCAACAAATAACCAATGATGAACTGGACTGAATTTATAGTTGTGACGCTGCTTAACCTGGCAGGCTACCTGTCCGCGTTGATGCTTGGTATCAGCCTGGGAGAGAAACACATCATACGCCAGGTAAACAGAACCCTGGATCAGATGAGAAAGGAGCGGGCATGATTATCGAATACGACGACGAAGACCGGTGCATCCGGGTGGACGGTGAACCTATTTCCTACGGCGTCGCGGTTGGACTCCTGGAGCAGATAGAGCAGGCCATCGACGAGTGGGATTTTGACCACGCCCCCCAGTGCGACAACCCCGACGGACACTACGACGACTGAACCATGGAAGAAGCCCTGATCGAAGAATTGAAGCTGCTCGGCTGGCACGAGCTTTAACTAATCGCCCGGCCCAGGTGGGGCCTAAAAACCAAAATACACAAATCGGTAGATAAGAATAATACGGTCTGGCAGGCGCGGGGCATACCCGTCCGGGCGGCCATTTTAATTAACCGAACATGAGCACGAATGAAAAAACGTTGAAGAGTCTGGCGGAGGCCCTGGAAACCATAGCCAGGGTGCTTAAGGAGGCTGCTTCTTCTCCTGTGCCTTCCTCCCCGGAGGCGGCGAGCGTGGGATTATTGCCTGATTCCGACGAGGCGCAGGCGATTGCCGCCTTCCGCGGCAAGGTAGTTGTCACTTTGGATGACGTAAGGTTCATGACGGGCTGGGGAAGAGAGCGCATTCTTGCCCTTGTCCAGGATGGCAGCATTCAGGCGTTGCCCGGAACAGGAAGCGCCGGATGCCCCTATGAGTTCCCTGCCCTGTCTGTATGGCGCTATATCCACCAGCAGGATCATGCACAGAAGCCTCAAGTGAATGGAGTGGATATGAATATTCTTCCCCCGCGCAGAAGAAGAAAGGGGGCTGCGGCATGAATACCTTTTTCAAGTTTTTGGGTGCCTGCTCCTTTGGTCTTTCCGCTGCGTGCCTGTTCTGGCTGGCGGTGGAGCTGGATAACGCCGAGCTGCAGGCCGGCAAGAGCCCGCATTCCGGGTTTTGCCCGGAGTCTCCCACTCCCATGAAAGCTTTTGACGGTTTGGAAAAACCGTCCCGCCCTCACGGTATGAGGAAACAATGAGTTGGCCGGGGTCAGTTGGCCCTGACTCCCGGCCTGTTACAAATGCAACCTACAAAATTACAATAAGTAACGAGTTATGAATACACCAAGTGAAGCCACACGGCAAGAGAAAGTAATGGATCCCTCCAAGTCCACCGAGCTGGCCGTCAGCCTGGACAATCTGGCCCTGGAAGCCCAGCAGGCATTGAGCTGCAAGGGCAGCTTTGAAAAGGCCATCAACATGGGCATTGCCATGAACCGGCTGCGCGACGCCCTGACTCCCCCCATCATGGAATCCATCATGAAGCTGAAAGGCTCCCAGCTCGGCTTCCGCACGGACGAGTGCGCTGCGACACAATACAAAGAAGGCGTGACCTATGGCGTGGATGCGGTCAGGGAATGCCTGATTGTGGCCACCTGCATGGGCCTTTCTCCGGTAGGTAATCAGTGGAATATCCTTGCCGGGCGCACGTATGTGACCAAGGAAGGCATGACCTACCTGTTGAAGAACCTGGAAGGCCTGACCAATTTGAAGATGGTTTACCATCCCGCCGAAATCAAAGAGTCTTCCACTTCCGGCATCAGCAAGAGCGGGAAGGAGTACCAGAAGATTGAGCGGGAAGGTTTGGTGAGGGTCGATATGAGCTGGGAGTTCAAGGGAGTCCCGGATTCCGAAACTCTTGAGTTCTGTATCCGTGTAAATAACGGCATGAGCCAGGATGCCATTATTGGCAAGGCCGAGCGGAAGGCCAAGGCATGGCTTTATTCCCACCTGACCGACACGATTATTTCCGACGGCGAAGTGGAAGACGGACGGGAAATGCGGAATGCTACTCCGGAAGCCGGAACGCAGAAGCCGAAGGCCGGCAATCCTCTTGCGGGCGCCGCTGTACCTCCGCCAGTGGCGGCGGCAGCCAGGCAGGAAGAAAAGCCCCTTGAACCGGAAGTGGTTTCTTCGCCCACTCCTACTGATGATTTGAAGCTGGAGCCGGAATCTGCCGTGAGCGTGGCAGACCTGGAAAAACTGCTGCGAGACCACGGCGTGACGATGCCCCAGGTAGTGAATTTCTGCCGGGGCCGGCAGATTTATTACGTGCAGGGAGCCAGCCGGGAAGAGACGTTCCCGCCCAAGACGCTGGAGTGGCTGGTGGCGAATTTCAATCAGGTGGTTGCCTGGGTGGGGGCCTCCGGGAAGTAAGCATGCAGGATAGCAAGGATCTTTAGCTATGAATGTTTTAGATTTATCGGGCTTTGCGACTTTCGGCGAGGCTTGTGGCCGGGTGGATAATCCGCAGGCGTACCACGATTCCAAGAAGGGGATTCCTCACTGTGTCTCCAAGTCCATGCTGACGGATTTCGCCCGGAATCCCTATAAATGGAAGTATCGGCAGGATGAAGGGATTGAGAAGGTTTCCCAGGGGTTCCGGTTTGGTTCCCTGGTGGATTGTCTGGCCCTGACGCCGGATCAGTTCCAGAGTCAGTATCTCGTGGAAGAGTGGCTGCCGGGGGTGAATAAGAACGGCTCCGTGTCCAAGACGAAGCAGGACGACGGGCAAGCAGCCCGCTGGGCGGCGTTTGCCGACCGTGGGGGAGCCGTGCTGACGCCGGAGGAGTACGCCGAAGCGCAGAAGGCCGTGGGGATTTTCAATAATTACCTGCGCACCGAACACGGACTGGTGCTGGGGGATTCGTTTGATTCCCAGGTGGCGATGTACAAGATGCTGCTCATTGAGTACGCACCGGACAAGCCTCCGGTTCCGATTACGATTACGGGGATGATCGACATTCTTCCTCACGATGAAGAGATGCCGATTATTGATATGAAGACGACTTCCACGCCCGTGGAGGATCCCGGCCTGATTGACCGGGATATGGCCCGCTACGGGTACGGCTGGCAGGCTGCCTTGTATTGCGATTTGTATGAGGCGATTTTCGGGATACGCCGGAATTTCATGTTTGTGTTCATGGAGTCGGCAGCTCCTTACTGCATTTCCGAGGTGCGGATGGATCAGGAGGCCCTGGAGCATTACCGGGGGCAGTATATGGCCGCCCTGCGCCAGTACGCCGAGTGCGTGGCGACGGGGATTTATCCGGGAGCTGTGGCCTTGCCGCGGTATTTCCGCATTCCGCGCTGGGAACTTAAAAAGGGATGGGAAGGAGGTGCGGCATGATGACCACGCTGACCATTACTTTGCCCCACACGCCGCGCTGCCTGTCTCCGAATGCGAAGGCCCCTCTCACGCAGAGGGGGGCCATTGTGGCCGGTTATAAGAAGACGGCTGCCAAGAGCCGCGCCCGGAATATAGCCTGGGGCAGGACTTGTGAAGCCCTGAATGGCCGGAGGATGCAACCGACGCATTACCGGGTGGTCTGGTTTTACAAGGGTAATAAGCCGGATGCGGATAATTGCCTGGCACGTTGCAAGGCGTATCTGGACGGGGCCTGCAAGGCTATGGGCATCGACGACCGGACGCTGGACTGCGCCGGGATTGACCGCGTGCATGACCTGGCCCACGCCGGCAAGGTGGAAATCGTGTTTGAAAGGAGGGACGATGAAAACGCCTAAATGCCCGCTGTGCGGCACACCTTTGAAAGCCATACGAGGATATGATGTCCATGGGATAACAACCGATTGGGTTGCTGGTTGCTACAACTGCTTCTTCCAGAGTTCCCATTTTTGGAAAACCAAGAAGGCATGTATTGAAGATATGGATAGGCTTGTTTCTTTGTTTCCTCCCATCATGAGGGTTTGGCCGGGGGACAAGTTGCAAGTAGAGGATGGAAGCATTTGTGAAGTGATAAACGTTAATAAAAATCTAGCAATGATGGACGTGAGGAGAGGTGAAGGAAGACCGGTATTCACGATTGCAGATACTCATGTCATTAGATGGCCTTGGGAACTCGAACAGGAGGGAGGGACGGAGCAATGATTAACATCCTCTTATCCGTCAGGCGGCCTTTCTCCGGGAAAATTCTGTCCGGGGAAAAGAGATGGGAGTTGCGTAAAAACGCACCCCGCATCCCCCGCGGAGAACACGTCACACTGTGGCTCTATGAATCCGGCCAGTACGGGACACGGGGCATCATCGGCAAGTGCCGTTTAGTTGTCACTGCTGGACTTCGACCATATCCCCCAAAGGGAATTTTAGAATGGACCATGAAGCAAGCTTGCGTGACGGAAGAGCACCTGCGGAATTACCTGCCTTGCTATGTCTGGGGCGTCCAGGACCCCGTGAGGATTTCCACAGTGCCGCTCTCTGACATCGGCATGACCCGTCCGCCGCAGAGCTGGCAGTATATCACGGACGAGCAAGCGGACATCTTAGAAAGGAGGCTCGCATGAAATACCTCTTTGACCTGCCGCCCCGTGACCTTGCACAGAAACCCTACGCCGTGGGATTGCCCCCGGAGGTGGATGCCTGGGCCAAGGCCAACAAGCACCGTATCGGAACCTATCGATCTTGGTGCAGGCCGCAATATTCCGTTTTTATCGGGAATGTCGATATGCTCCAGGAATTGTGCAACCTGTATGATGACTATGGGTTTATTGCCTACGGCAACACCAAGGGCGCTGCCGTTCAGCAGCTTTACAACAATCTCCAAATGCGAAAAGCCACGGTGGAAGATGCCTTGCGTTTCCTGCTGGGCTATTTGCAAGACCCGCAAGAGGCCAAGAAATACGTCGCGGCGTTTGGCGTGGATATGGCGGCGGACGGAAAGGAGGGGGAGTGAATGAGCTGGCTCTTTTCGCGGGCGCTGGTGGAGGAATACTTGGAAGCGAGCTGCTCGGATTCCGCACCGTTTGCGCCGTCGAACTCGAACCCTATCCCGCAAGCGTGCTGCTCGCCCGACAAAATGACGGCTTACTCCCGCCTTTCCCGGTTTGGGATGACGTACGCACCTTTGACGGACGACCGTGGCGCGGCCTTGTTGACGTGGTATCTGGAGGCTTCCCGTGCCAGGACATCAGTGTTTCTGGAAAAAGAAAAGGACTGGAAGGGACAAGAAGCGGATTGTGGTCAGAAATGGCGCGGATCATTTGCGAAGTTCGACCGAGATTCGCATTCGTGGAAAATTCCCCAAACCTTACCAGGCTGGGACTTGACCGTGTCCTCGGAGACTTGGCCGAAATGGGGTACGATGCAGAATGGTGTGTGCTGGGAGCTGATGCCGTTGGATTACCCCATCATCGAGCCAGAATATGGATTCTTGCCCACCATGCGTGCATGTATCGCCAAACATGGACTGTGTTGGAAGAGAGCGGAGGAAGGCAAACCAAAAGGGAATTTGGAAGATTACTTGGCATATCTCTATGTCAGGAGCGGTGGGAAGCGAGTCAGGGGGATGTGTGTGTCAGCGTCTTTCGCCGCCCTGATGATGGGGTGGCCCCAGAAGTGGACGAGCTTTATGACCGGCATCTGGACGGCTGGCGGAAGGAGTGCAAAGTTGCTCACGACACGCAGGGCGGCAAGAAAATCGAATGCCTGTGGCTTAACTACAACCCCCAACTGACGCTTTTTTGATATGCCAACACGATTGATCAGAGATGCTATTTTGACATCAGGGCGCGTCGCCTCTCTTTCGTGGGAGGCCGAGGTGTTCTACCGACGCTTGATGTCTGTGGCAGACGATTACGGCCTTTATGACGCCAGGACGCCCATTCTCCGTTCTGCGCTGTATCCTCTCCAACTCGACAAGATGAGCGAGTGCAATATTCAACGCTGCCTCTCCGCGTGTGAGGCCGCGGGGCTTATTCTGCTTTATTCTCATAATGAGAAGCCATACTTGATGATTCTGGGGTTCGACCAACAGGGGAAGTCCATGCCCAAATGGCCGCTTCCGAACGGTTACGAAGTGCTGAAAGTTTCCGACAAGAAATACGAACTGCGGAAACTCGTAACAGGTCGTAACGATTCGCCTCAACCCGTTACTTATGCGAATGCGTATTCGGAGACGGAGACGAAGACGGATGCGAATGCGAAGAAATTACCTGTAAGCCGAGGCATAGAGCAGTTCCCGCGGGACGCGGAGGATGTGCGGCTTTTCATGGCGGCCCAGCTTATGGCTCCCAAGGGAGACGAGTTGAAACGGTGCGCAGAGTCGTTTTTTGATGATTTCAGCGCCCGTGGCTGGCGGGACAGCAAGGGGATTCCTCTTGCCGATTGGAAGCCGGCAGCCCGGAAGTATGCCCGTTCCTGGGTCACGAATAATGCGCAGCGGGGACATCAAGGTTCGTCTGGGCGGAATGACGCCAACGCGGGAAGGAGGTACGAATGATGGATGATATTCAACGTTTGGCCGGGCAGGTTTCCGTGATGCCTTCCCAGGACGGGATTGTCCGCAGTTACAAGCCGGTACGGTACGATATGGGCGGGTTTGACGAGTCCGTTCACCCGGAGGTGCAGGCCATGCACCGGGAAGTGCAGTGGTTTATTAACGATATCGTTAATAAGGTTCGTCCGCGCCGCTGGCTGTCCCTGCTGGGGGCTTCCGGGGTAGGCAAGACGCATCTGGCGGAGGCTGCCAGGGATGCGCTGACTAAATCACGCCCCACGTTGCCCATTCAGCTTTGGAAGTGGCAGAAGGTGGTTTCCATGCTTCGTTCCGGGGATTGGGCGTTCATCGAATATTTGGTTAAAGAGGTGTACGTGCTGATTCTGGATGATATTGGCGCGGAGAATACTTCCCCCGCTATTCTTTCCGCCCTGAACCGTGTTGTCGATGGGCGGCTGGGGAAATGGACGATGCTCACATCCAATCTGTTGCCGGTGCATATCGGGGAACATTTGGATGCCCGTATTGCCTCACGCCTCTATCGCGGCAATAACGTGGTATGCCAGGTCGAGAATGCGCCGGATTATTGCTTTGAACGGTATATGAGAAGGGAGGAAGGGAGATGAAGCAGTCAGAGTTAAAATTGATGTCCATCATGTCCGCAGCATTTTCACGGCTGAAAATGTCTCCGGTTCAGATCGCTATTCTTTCCTGTATCGGTCTTAATCCCGGCATTCGGTTCGGAGAAATTGCCAACCGCGTTTCCGTGTCTTCCAGCCGTTTGTGCTTTCATCTGAATACCCTTTGCGGTGCAGGAGACGTTTCTACCTCCCAATATGGAGGCAGATTCAAAAAAGGTTATTTCCTCACGGCACAAGGGCGTAAACGATTGGAAGACGCTATCACACGAACGATGAAAGATCATGTCTAAGAGAGATAAAACATCTATTGCCACAGAGAAGAAGAAGGAATTCGCCAGGCTCTTGGTTGAGTCAAAATTGTCCAAGGCGGACGCTTATCGTAAGGCCTACAATCGCAAGGATATGAGTAATGACGCAGCCAGCAAGGCGGCTTCTCGTTTGTCCAAAGATGGCGAAGTTTTGCGAATGATTGACGAATTGAACGCCCAGTTGGACAGATCAGCGGTTGCCACCAAGCAGGAATGCCTTGAGTTTCTTACTGCTGTGTTGCGTACACCAATTGGAGAAGTGGGCGAAGATTCTCCCTTATGCCAAGAGGTTGCCTACACGGATTCAGGAATGCGCAAGAAGATGCCCGGCAAGATTGAGGCGGTGAGGGAACTTTCCAAGCTGGCCGGTTACAATGAACCGGAACCGGTGGATGTACCAGGGCTTTCAAAGATTGCCGCAGTACTTGCCGGAACGAAACAGGAGCATCTTGTACATCCTGATAATGGTAAAGCCGCTCCGATTGAGTTTGATGGGATAGAGGCTCCCCAAGAAAATGAAGAACGCCGCCCGGGATTCCTGGACAACGTAGGGAATGAGCCGTTGGTTTAGTCAAGTTACGGTTGTATTCATCCTTCGTTACTTTGTTGTAATGATGGTACATGATTCGATGCGCTTTCAACGGAGGCGAGCTTTCTCCTACTTCCGCCGTCCGGGCAGACTTGGATAATTTTCACCGCGGGGCTTCCAGGATTGAGAATCTGGACCTGGGCCAGATGGGCGGCGTTTCCCGGCGCCGCGGGTTCCGGCGCGTGGCTGCTGCTTTGGAGGGTTCCGTGATTTTGCCTTATGTTTATTCAACTAATGACCGTTTTCTTGTGGAGGTGTCCCCTTCCCTGCTACGCGTGTTGTCCGCCGAGGGGGATGTGGTTGCCTCCCTGCCTTCCGTGTGGAGCCAGGACGATGTTTCCGCTTTGCGCCACAAACAGGTGAACAGCATGTTGTTTCTGGCCTGCCCTACGCATGAGCTGATGGTGCTGAGACGGGATGACGAGGGCATGTTTTCCCTGGCTCCCTATGAGTTTAAGGCCCGCCCCTGGCGGTATGAGGAGTTCCGGGATTTTCCGGTGCGCCTGACGCTGGATGAGGGGTGTTACAGGGTGTCTTTCGGGGAGCATGCGTCCGATGCGGACGCGGCGGTGAATGAGGGGGATGTGATGCGCGTCCAGGTGACGGTGCCCCAGCAGACCGGGTTCAGCACGGGGGCCGTGATTCGCCAGGGCTGGGTGGTTGCCGGAGCGTTTACGGCGGCCAGCACTTTCACGGCTGGGAAAAAGCTCTGCCTCAATGAGGGGAGTTATTGGTCCTGGTGGACGTGCGACAGGGATTTTAACGGGGCGGAGGATTTTGTGGACGGCCTGACGTCTCCGGCGGATTATCCGGAGCATTTTCATAAGGGTGTGATTTGCCATTCCAATACGATTACCTGCAAGGGGACCTGGACGTTTTATTGTTATAAGGAGTGGTACGGCACGTATGCCGTGGAGCGGCGTTTCCCGAATGAGGATTGGCAGCTGCTTGGTACGTCCAATTCCCCGGTGGGGGCCGCTTCCAATTTGCAGCTGACCGGGAACGAGGCGGGGGAGGAGTGTTATTTGCGCCTGATGTTGTATGAGTCCCAGCTTTCCAATGGTTCCGATCCCAGCCAGGGGTTTCCGGCTGATTCCTGCGGGAATAAGCTGGTGGTGGATGCTTATAAGAAGGATGTGGTGCTGCGGCTGCATTCCCTGTCTACCAGCGACGTGCGCAAGTTGACGCTGCCTTTGGGGAGTGATTTTTGCGATTTTTTCGAGAAGAAGGGGCTTCCGGTTTTTTCCGCATTGTTGGTTGATGGGGTCAAGGTGGACGGCGGGTTTGAGGTGTCCAGGGAGGGACGGACGCTGACGGTGAAGCCCGATGGGTTGACGACGGATGATGTCGGCGCCGGGAGTATGGTGCGCCTGGAATGGGAGCAGGCAGAGGTGAGTTTGGACCGGTTTGCAGAGGGGTCGATTGAGATGTATCGTTTTTTTCTTCCGGCGGGTACAGTCGTGTCGATGCAGGGGTTTGTCTGCGTTTATGCTGGGCAGACGATTCAGCTGAATTCAACGTTGAATGTGTGTTCTTTTTGCGAGGGCAACGGTGGTTCTTATTCGTTGATGCCTGTGTTTTCCACGATGGAGAAGGCATCTTTTACAGTGCCGGAGGACGGAGTTTATGTGGTGAGGATGGAGACCTGGCCGGGAGGATCCGTCAGCCAGCGGGCCAGAACGCAGCTGGAGGTGCCTGTCTGCACGGCGTGGATGGAGGCGGAGGCGGCCGAGGTGACGGCTTCCGCGGAGTATTCTCTTTGGGATAATGTTTCCGCGGTTCCGGAGGGGGTTCCTCCGTCCGGGGAGTCGTTGATGTGGAGTTTCGCGGCGTTCCGGGGGGTGTACGGGTTTCCTTCCCTGGTGGATGTGTTTCAGCAGCGCCTGGTGTTGGCCGCTACGCAGGCCCAGCCGCAGACGGTGTGGTTGAGCAAGACGGATGACCTCAATAGTTTCGAGGTGGGGAAGCAGGATGATTCCGCGCTGGCTTTGACGTTGAGCACCACAACGCAGAACAGGATTTGCTGGCTGATGGCGCAGAGTTCCCGGCTGCTGCTGGGGACGGCGGACGCGGAGTGGGCGGTGTCCGGCGGCCAGGGGGTGATGACTTACGCCAACGCGCGGGCGGACAGCCACGGGTTTGTGGGGTCTTCCGATGTTCCGGCCCTGATGGCGACCGATAAGGTACTGTATGTGGAGAGGGGCGGCGGACGGGTGTATCAGTACGGGTATGATTATGAGAGCGACGGGTTCGTGTCCCGCGATTTGACGGTGTTCGCCGATCATGTGCTGGCCGACGGCGGCGGGTGCCTGGGTGTTGCTTTTGTGCGTAAGCCGGAGCCGCGGGCGGTGTTTGTGCGCCGGGACGGGGCACTGGCGCTGATGACTTATAATAGCATGCACCAGGTGCATGCCTGGCACCGGTACACGACAGATGGGGTGTTCGAAGGGGTAGCCGTTTTGCCCAATGGGGATCAGGCGGATTTGCTGTTTGCCCTGGTGTCGCGGGAGGATGGACGGTTTATTGAGGTGCTGGCGCCGGGTAATGAGTTTCAGGATCCGGGAGGCAGGGATTTTGTGTCTGTGCTGGAGACTAACGCCCTGATTTCTCTTGAAGCTGCTGGACGCCGCCAGCATAGCGGCGGAGTGATGTTTTTCTTTGGCTCTGATGCACTGGTGGATGGTGTTGAGGTAAGCATTGACGGAACCCGTTGGGATGTACTGGACCGTTCCCCGTCTTCGTTTTTAACAAGGGGATGGCATTCTCTAGTTGCTGATGGATGCTGGAATTACGATTCCATGGTGGGCATCCGCGTTTCCGGCAACCGCGATTTCAATTTATTAGCTATTCAGGCATAATGGATAATAATATAGAGATTCTGAAAGAACAGCTTTCCGACCGCGTGTGGAGGTTAAATCACTTGTACTGGATTATCAATAAAGAGGGCAAGATGCAAAGGTTCCAGTTGAATTGGGCCCAGCGGCGGCTTCATGAGCAGTTATGGTACAGGAATGACATTCTGAAAGCGCGCCAGCTGGGCATTTCCACGTATGTAGCCATGCTGATGCTGGATATGAGCCTGTTCCGGCCCAATTTCCATTGTGGTATCATTGATAAAACTTTGGTGGATGGAACAGGCAAGATTGGCAAAATTGAGTTGGCTTACAGGAGTTTGGACTATGTACCGGATGATCCCACGGAAGAAGACCTTGCCCTGGCCGAGTTAGGACGCCTCATCAAAGGGGAGATTCAAGCCAGGCCTTCCAAAACGACGGTGTCTTTTTCCAATGGGAGTAAAATTACAGCCGGCACATCTCTCCGCGGCGGCACATTTCAGTTTTTGCATGTCTCGGAACTTGGATACGTCGCGGCCCATGCCCCTCTGCGAGCCCGCGAGATTGTGACAGGGGCCATGAACGCCGTTTCCAAAGACGGCGTGATTGTCCGGGAATCCACCCATGAGGGAGGAAAGTTTGGCCTCAATTACGAGATGACCAAGGCGTCCATGGAGATGGTCGGCAAACCTCTTTCTTCCCTGGATTGGAAGTTTTTTTTCTTTCCCTGGTGGAAGACTCCGGAGTATTTCCTTGAAGCTGATGATGAACATGGATGCAGTTTCCCGGAGGATTTACAGAAGTATTTCGAGGATTTGAGGTTAAGGTGCGGCATTTCCCTGAATGATGCCCAGAAGCGTTGGTACGCCTCCCAATACAAGACATTTGGAGGATTGGTCCGTCAGGAATATCCTTCCACGCCGGAAGAGGCGTTTCAGGCATTGGTGGAGGGATCCATTTATGGTTCTTACATGGACGCATTACGTTCCAAAGGCCGACTATGCGCCGAGTTTGAAAAGGATGATCTGGCTCCCTATTATGTGTCCTGGGATATTGGCATGGCTGATTATATGGTTCTCTGGCTCTGGCAGGTGAGGGGAGACGGCAAGTTTTACGTGATGGATTGCTTGCAGGCCAATGAAAAGCCCTTGGAGTGGTATATCAATTTCATCCGCACGAAGTGGGAAGTGATGTTTGGCCCCATTTACAAACATCTGGTTCCCCACGACGCAGGGAGGAGAGATACCCACGGGATTACCTTTGACGTGTATTTGAGGCGAGCAGGGTTCAATGTGTCCGTAGTGCCGCGCATTTCCGATGTGTGGAATGGTATTTTTGCGGTACGGCGCCTCCTGAATCATTGCATTTTTCACGAGCGATGCTCCCGACCCCTGAAAATTGACGGAGTGGAATATATGTCTGGCGTAAATGCCCTGGAGAATTATCAGAAGGCCCCGGCAGGAGCACATGGTGTTGAACGGGATACCCCCCTGCATAATAGGTGTTCTCACGCCGCGGACGCATTCAGGACATTTGCGGAAGCTTATGAAAATGGACTTGTTGGAGCAGTTGGAGCTGTTGCCATGCCTGCCCAAGCGGTAGAATCACGCCAGACACGAGGACTTGCCATAGGCGCGGATGCACTCTTTTTCTAAACTCCACCGAAAAGCCACACGTCAGCCACACGCCACAAGCATTAAATAGATATAATTTAGATGTACGACCAATTTCAAAAATATTGAAATTACAATGATATGGTAAAATACTTTAGTCTGCCTTAATGATAAAATCTGCATGGGGTGCAGGGGGTCGCAGGTTCGAATCCTGTCAACCCGACCAATTTCCCATTCGTGAGGCCTTGCAGAATACTTCATCCTGCAAGGCCTCAAACTTTTTTGCTTTGCGCGGTATTCCACCCGGTCCTACGGTTCCGCCATGCACCTTGCCATGCATCACATTCCGGATGCATGACAATTTTCCAAAACCAAACATACACCGCCACCAAAGCAGGAAGTTTGATCCTCCCTCCCTTTGGAAATATTAATCGGGAAAATTATCACAATATACATTCCCTCCCTCTTGCTAATAAACAAAAAAATCCTGGGTATCTTCCGGGTTCATGCCATTCATATTCGTTGCCATTTCCTCTCCGTCCGGCCCGCTACTCCGCTTCCCTGCCGTGGGACAGGATAAACCGGAACCGGGAGGAAACAGTTTTTTATTGCGTTGCAGGCAGGTAAATCATATACCCCGCCGGTTCAGACTTCACCTTTTCCCCTTGCTTTCATGCCATCCATTTCCTTTCTGAATCATCTCGGAGCCCTGCTGACGCTCTGGCTTCTCCTATGCTGCGGCGCACCAGCGGCGGAAAACGGCAGAATCCTGATGGTGACGGAAGCGACTTTCCCTCCCTACGAATTCCGGGACGGAAACGCCATCCTGGGCATTGACCCGGAAATCATGCGGGAGGTAGCCCGGCGCACCGGCAGGGAGCTGGTCATTGAAGACATGAGCTTTGATTCCGTGATTACGGCTGTAGTTTCCGGAAAAGCGGACGTAGCCGCCTCCGGAATCACGGTTACGCCGGAACGCAGGAGGAAAGTGGACTTCTCCATTCCCTATGTGGAAGCCGCTCAGGTTATCATCGTTCCCAAAGGTTCTCCCATCCGGAAGCGGGAAGATATCCGCGGTAAAAGAATCGGAGTGCAGCACGGGGCCACGGGAGACATTTACGTCACACGGAACATCCAGCAGCCGGAACGCTTCCCTAACGGAGCGCTGGCTGTGGCCGCCGTGGCGGCAGGCAAGGTGGACGCCGCCGTCATTGACCAGGATCCGGCAAAAATGTACGTAGCGGGCAATGAGCGGCTGGAAATTCTGCCGGAACCCCTCACTTCCGAATCCTACGCCATTGCCGTCCGCAAGGGAGATACGGTTCTCCTTCAGGATATTAACGACACCATTGCAGCATTGAAAGCCTCCGGAAAGCTGGAGGAAATACGGAACGCTTATGCGGCCATGCAGGTTAAATCCGCTGCCGGTCCCGAACAACACGCTTCCGGAGGGGGCTGGCTGGAAAATACATGGCTGGACCTGAAAGAATCCTTTTATGTCAATTTCATGCAGGAAGGCCGCTGGAAATACCTGACCAACGGCTTTCTGGTGACGGTGGAGGTCTCTTTCTTTTCCGTTCTGCTGGGCATTCTGGTGGGCTTTGTGGTGGCCGTCATCCGCGCCACGCATGACAAAACGGGCAATCTCCGTTTCCTGAATGCCCTCTGCAAACTGTACCTGACAGCCATCCGCGGCACGCCGGTGGTCGTTCAACTGCTCATGATCTATTTTGTCATCTTCGGCTCCGTGGATGTCAGCAAAGTGTTGGTGGCCGTGGTGGCCTTCGGCTTCAACTCAGGCGCCTATGTAGCGGAAATCATCAGAGGCGGCATTATGTCCATTGACAAAGGACAATTTGAAGCCGGGCGCAGCCTCGGCCTAGGATATGCCCAAATCATGATTTACATTATCCTGCCCCAGGCCTTTAAAAATGTACTTCCCTCTCTGGGAAACGAATTTATCGTACTGTTGAAGGAGACCAGCGTCTCCGGCTATATCGCCCTCCAGGACCTGACCAAGGGCGGCGACATCATCCGGAGCCAGACTTATACCGCCTTCATGCCGCTGACGGCCGTGGCCTTGATTTACCTCTCCGTGGTCATGCTGTTCAGCTGGATGCTCGGCAAACTGGAAAGAAAACTGAAAAACAATGAATGAACATCCTGGAAACACTCCCATGTTCCAAATCAGCCATTTGGTTAAGGAATTCAACTCCGTGCCGGCAGTCAACGATGTCACCACGAAAATTGACCGGGGTGAAGTGGTCTTCATCGTAGGCCCGTCCGGTTCCGGTAAAAGCACCTTCCTGCACTGCCTGAACCTGCTGGAGGAACCGACCTCCGGAGAAATCCGTTTCAAGGGAAAGCTGATTACCTCTCCCGGAACGGACGTCAATCAATTCCGCCAGCATGTAGGCATGGTTTTCCAGCATTTCAATCTTTTCCCGCACCTGACCATTCTGGAAAATATCACCATCGCCCCGGTTAAAACGGGACGCTCCAGCAGAAAGGAGGCAGCAGACCAGGCGGAAACCCTTCTCCAACGCATTGGGCTGTACGGCAAGAGGCACTCCTATCCCCTCCAGCTTTCCGGAGGCCAAAAGCAGCGCATCGCCATCGTGCGCGCCCTAGTCATGAATCCGGATGTCATCCTGTTTGACGAGCCGACATCAGCCCTGGACCCGGAAATGGTGGGAGAAGTGCTCTCCCTGATGAAGGAGCTGGCGCAGGGAGGACTGACGATGGTAGTGGTTACCCATGAAATAGGGTTCGCGCGGGAGGTGGCTTCCCGCGTCCTGTTCATGGATAAAGGGAAAATTGTGGAAGAAGGGCCTCCGGACCGCGTTATCGACCGCCCCGCCAATCCCAGACTGCAGGAGTTTTTTTCCAAGGTGCTCTGACACGGGCAGTTCTGGAAAAAATACAGAGGAAGAGAGGAAGAACCTCTCTCTTACCGCCTGCGCCTATAAACCAAGCAATTTAGAATAACCTTCTCTTTCCTTCCCCGGACAACGGGAAGCCTCTGTTCTCTACAACATGATCTCCACGTTATAAGACTCGTCAATCAACAGATAGTCACAGCCATAGAACCTGCATTTTTCAAGATTGTCCCTGTTTTCACGCAGCAACTCTTCCTGCGTAACGGGAGAACTCTCCATGCGCCGTTCAATCGCATTCTCATGGTTCAGGATATCATGATAATGCCTTTGAATATAATTTTCTGAAAAAATAAGGCATACATACCGTATCCGTTCCCGGCAGGCCTGCGTAAAATCCTTCTTCCAGTCAAAGGGAATATAGCAACCTTCCACCACTAAATTTTGACCGTTTTCAATCGCGGTCTTTACTATTTCTTTGATAATGCCCCAGAGGAAGGGAGTCAGCTCTTCATCGGGGCTTTCAGGAAAGAAAGGGCATATCCCGCTGCGTATCAACCCCATCTTTAAATGGTCAATGGATAAATAGGGATAGGAATATTTTTCAAGCACCCGCTGCGCCGCGAGTGTTTTCCCTGTATGCGTGCTGCCGCCAATCAAAAGAATCATAAGACTTCCCTCCCTAGCATTTCATAAGAAAGAACCCCAATCTTTCCCATGCAGCCAATATCCGGCATCCTCTCATATTCGTTGGTGATATCCATACTTAACCAGCTGCCAACATACTCACAGGATTCTCTGCATGCAGTGCATTCCGTAAAATAATCACCTTGAACATCAATCGTAAGCAATGCCTGCATCAGCTTGCTCTCTCTTCATTTTTTCAGTTCCTTCCGGAACGGACAAGAAAAAACACAAGGTCTCCCGCCCCTCTCCGTTGCCCGCCGGAATAAAAGCTGTTACGGTTCTCGTCCGCAGAAATAAAAATAACCTTCCTACAGCAAAGCCTTTGCCGTTTCCGGCAAAGGCTTTGAACACGGCGTCCCATTACGGGCACAAAACGGGAACCGCCCTAATTGCCGTAAGAGGATTCCACGCGCCTGGCTACGTCGCGGTAGCCGTACTCGGCGTCGTAAATCTGCTGGAATGCAGCAAGGGATTCCCCCTTCTTGCCCTGCTTTTCATAAAGCAAGCCAATCATGTAAAGGATTTCCTTCTTGGTGTCATTCATTTCTATTAATTCCTTATTGGCTTCCTCCAGCTGGCGCAGGGCCATATCATGCATGTTCTTGGCGTCATAGCACTTGCCGAGCAACAGCATGGCGCGGATGCGGATATGGGGGTTGTTGCGGGCGCGCTGGAGTTCCGGAATGGCTTCCGTGTAATTGCCGCAGTCAAAGAGGGCCTGGCCCAGCTCAAAACGGGTTTGCGGGTCCGTGGGGTTGTTTTCCACACGCTGGCGGCACAAAGCCACCTGCTGCTCCGCAGCTTCCTTGCTAAACTGGGCAAGCTGTTCCTGAAGTTCCTTATTATCCGGCTCCGCGGCAGCGCGGCGGCGGATTTCCTCCACCTGGGCCTTGCGGCATCGCTCATTCATTTCCGAGGCCTTGTTTTCCAGGGAAATATCATTGTTGCTGAGGCTGAACGCGTAATTATAGAAGGAATAGGCATTGGCCCAATCTTCCATTTGTTCATAAACGCCGGCAATGTCGCGCACGACGGCCAGATCCTGCTGGTTCTGGGCGTAACGGGCGGAGAGAAGCCCCAGGCGCTCTTCCAGTTCCGCACGGGTGAGCCCTTTCTTGTCGCTCTTGTCCAGGGTGTTCGTTTCCGACGAGTTCTTCATCACGTCCCGGAAGCTTTTAGCCTCCTCCCACTTCTGCTGCTGCATCGTGGCGCGCGCCATGCAGTCCTTTTCGCTCTTTACGGCCACACTGTCCGTGGGATCCAGCTTCACAAGGTCATGGTACACTTCCGCAGCCTGGGCCGGCATATCCCGGGAAACGTAATGGGAGGCCAGCATGTGGAGCATTTTCTTGTTGCCGGGATGCCCCTGGCGAACGGTCTCCAGAGCAAAAGCGGCCAGATCCGGAAAATTTACTTCCATGGCAGCCGTGTACAGGGCCTCGTTTACCGGAATGCTGTAAGGATCATTTTCCAATTCGTCTTCCAGAGCGGAAAGCTGGGTAGCCGCGTCCTTCTTGGAAGAAGTGAGCTTGCTGGTGCTGATTTTCATACCGCTGAACAGCCCCCCTCTCTTGGCCTCCGGATTCAATTTGATTTCACAGGCGCGCAACGCCTTGCGGCCTTCCAGAAAACCGGGGAGCTGCTTTACCAGGGCCTTGAGCAGGCTGACGGCATAGGGATAATTGTTCATGTCCACCGCCTGGCGGGCGCGCACCCAAAATTCGGCCTGCTGGGGAGTCAACTGTTCTTCTGTAATCGTTTCAATCATGGAACTATATAAGCGTAAATGGTGAACAACGGCAGCGCCCCATCAGAGCGGCCCCGCATGTAATAGTTTAATGCTATCAGCCGGGGAGGCATACTTCAACCTTGTTTTTTGTTCCCGTTAGGAAAAAATATGCCGCATGAGACTGGATGCCCTTTTATCCCGCTACGGATATTGTTCCAGGAGGGAAGCGCCGGGTTGGATCAAACGCCACTCCATTACATTCAAGGGAAAACCATGCTCCTCCCCCACGGACAAGGTGCAGGCGGAAGGCATCCTGCTGGACGGAGAACCTGTGGAATTCCCGGACGGCCTGTACGCCGCCCTTTACAAACCTGAAGGGTACACCTGCAGCCATGACGACGGGGAGGGGGATTTGATTTACGACCTGCTGCCCTTCCAGTGGCGGAACAGGAACCCTGCGGTTTCTTCCGTAGGACGGCTGGACAAGGAAACTTCCGGCCTGCTTCTCCTCACGGACGACGGAAAATTCATCCACCGCATGACCTCCCCCCGCCATCACGTCGCCAAAGTTTACGAAGCCGTCACGGAGGAGGACATTCCGACAGAAGCCGTAGAGTTGTTCGCCTCCGGAACCCTCACGCTGAACGGGGAAACCCGCCCCTGCGCCCCCGCCCTGCTGGAAATCCGGGAACCGCGACGCGCCCTGCTGACTCTTACGGAAGGAAAATACCACCAGGTTCGCCGCATGCTGGCTGCCGTAGGCGCTCCCGTCTTATCTCTGTGCCGTGTTTCCATCGGCTCCCTGCATCTGGACAGCCTGAACCTGGAACCGGGGGAATGGGCGCCCATCCGTCCGGATGCGCTGTAAACCACCCATCCGCCATGTGGATTCCCATTTCCGAAGCACCAATTGCCTGTTTTCCGCACTTTGAGGTGGCGGCGGAATCCGGGGACTGGATTGTGGTTGACAAGGGAGCGCCCCTCATCGTCCACCCGTCCAACGGGAAAAAGGAACCCTGCCTCCTGGAAGGCGTGGAAGCCCTGCTAAGCTATGAAATAGCCAACGGAGCCGCCCTTTCCCTGGTCAACAGACTGGACAGGGAAACCAGCGGTCTGACGCTGGTCGCCAAAAACAAAAGGGCGGCCAGGGAGCTGGGAAGAGCCATGCAGCGGCGCCTGATACACAAGGAATATCTGGCAATCGTGCAGGAATGGCCTGAATGGACGGAAACAGCATGCACCGCCCCCATTTTAAGACAGGGGGAAGTCGCGGAAAGCCGCATATGGGTCAAACAGGCCGTGCACCCAGCCGGAAAAGCATGCACTACCGTTTTCCGAAAAGAACGGACATGGAATACACGCCGGGGCCCCCTGGCGCTGGTCCGGTGCATTCCGGAAACAGGACGCATGCACCAGATACGCGTACATCTGACGCACCTGGGACATCCCATCCTGGGTGACAAAATTTACGGTCCGTCCGAACATTGCTATCTGGAATACATCCAGCACGGATGGAGTCGGGAACTGGAGGAGCAGCTGGTTCTGCCGCGTCATGCGCTGCATGCCTGCCGGCTGGAATTTCCGTTTGATGAAGAAACCTTCACCGCGGAAGCTCCCCTGCCGGAAGACATGCGGCGACTGCTTGAAACCGGGGATTAGTAAAAAAATTTCGTCATATGACCGGAATGACTTCATCCCGGTCAAAACGTACTTTCGCCAGACGGGCGTACTTATCCGCCTCTTCATTCCGGTAACCCAGAGCCAGGGCGCAAAGCGTGTAATAAGGGGAATTTTCCAGATGAAGAATGCGGTCATAGGCGGCCGGATCCATCCCTTCCAGCGCGCAGGTGTCCACGCGGAGATCCGCGGCGCAGCTCATCATGAACCCGAGGGCGATGTACACCTGCCGTTCCAGCCAGGCTTTCAGCACTTCCGGAGACTTGGAATCCACCAGTTCAAAAATGCGGGCGCGGTACTGGTCCAGGGAGTCCATGGCAACACCGCGCACTTCCACAATACGTTCCAGATAGCGCTGCACGTCTTCCGGCTTGAAATCCCTGCGGGCACAGAAAACCACCAGATGGGAAGCGTCCGTAACCTGGGGCTGTCCCCATGAAACTTCCCGAAGCCGGGAACGCACGGCGGGATCCCGGACATCAAGGAACTTCCACATCTGAAGCCCCAGGGAGGAAGGGCTCAAATGCAGGGATTCCAAAAGGGCTTCCCAGTCCTCCGCCGGAATGCGGCGGTCCGGATTGAATACCTTGGTGGCGTAACGCCATTCCAGCGTCTCGATCAATTCCTGTGCGTTCATATTCATGTATGATTATTCGTGCAGGAAGCCGGACGGTTTTCCGCCGCAGCTTGCTCCATGCCCTGGCATTTTCCCCGTTTCCCTGCCGGAATGCAAGCCAAGGTTCCGGCACAAGCGCGGCAGCGGCTCCTTACCTCTTCTTCCTTTCTTCCTGTCCGGCACGCCGGAAACAGGCCGCTCTCCATCCTTCCAACCGTAGGCTTTCCGCCTCTTGCTGACCAGCTACATATCTTTCCCTCTCCGGAACAACACCCCGCACCGGGCAGACCCCATTCTCAAAACGCGAATCCTCTGAAAAAGGAAAAAGCTTCCGGGAAAAACCCCGCAAAAAACCGTGTCCTTTCCGGATATCAAAGGAATTTGACCGGCATATAATCCCCGGTCTGCTGGATGGTAAAGCTGATGCCCAGCCCGAATTCGTTTTTGTTCCCGTTCTTGCGAACGAAAGCGCCCACGCCCAAATACCAGGATCCCATATTGTGGTACACATTGTATTCCTGAATGTCCAGCTTGCCGTCCAACAGAGAAAAACGCCACTTGCCGCTGAAAGCCCAGGCTTCCGAAAAGCGCTGCAAAATACGCAAATCCAGCTGGCTGCTGTCTTCCAGAAGGGAATGCTGATTCAAATAACGGTGCCCCACGACGAGCTCCGTGGAACGCCATGGCATGAAACGCAGGGAGTTGTTGTATTCACGACAGCCGGAAATCTTGTCCTTACCCAAAACGGGAGCCTGCATTTCCGACCGGTATTCCATCCAGGGAACGGGATTCCAGCGCATGAACGAAAAAAGGTTGGAAAAATCCCGACGGTTGACGGGATCATGCAGATAGGCATCCATGAACACATCCCAGGAAAACCAGCGGTGGGAATTAGCATCCCGGCTGGTCATCAGCATGTTGCGCAATCCATACCGGAAGACAAGCCCCGTGGACAGGGAATCAATCTCCGTGTATCTGCCTATGCTCAAGGATGGGGGATTGGTCGTGGGGGTATCGCCGTCAATCTGGGGATAAAGCTCGCTCAGGCGGTTGGTTTTGACATACGCCAGCGTAAAATGGGGCTGAACAATATGGTTCATGCCGTTCAGCCCAAAGGAATCACTATATACGGAAGAATAACGGCGGGAGAATTTGAAATCGGCATCCGTTCCGGCGTAAAAAATTCCCTGGTTGAGCGGTTTGTAGTCCTCCACGCCGTAATATCCCGTATAGCCTCCGCCCACTTTGGGGGTCAGGTTCAGGAATCCCATGATTTTCTTGGAAACGGAAACCTCATGGAAGGAGTGGAACCTGCTGTAGCTGTCCGTCATCAGCATTCGGGCCCAGTAATCATAGGAAGAAGTTCCGGGGTCCATCCCGTCCAGCATGTTCCGGATTTCCGTCCGCATGAACGGAGGAACGTACTGCTTGAGGAAAGCGAAGCTGGTGCGGCTTTCATACATGACGGGGGAACGGAATACGGGAGACTTGATGCGCTCATAACTGAACTCCGTCCGCTGGTCCGCTATGTAGAAATTATTGGGGACAAAACGCTGCAACAGTGAAAAATCATTCGTATCGTCCGTACGGGAAAGAAGCACCGTGTTGTCCGGAGAAGAATTGCGCTGATAAATTTCCGGATAAAAATCGCGGAGCATGTACTCGTCGCTCAACATGTTGATGTTGGCCTTCAACCGCCAGTCCGTGCGGAGATTCACCCTGTGGCTCCACATCTGCTGGAGCGCGAACCTCCACCGGTCCGGATCCAGATGCTCACGGTACTCATCATCACCGGCGTTGATTTTCACACCCTTGTCATGAGTTTTGTAAAAGGACAGCCCCGTCATGTCCGGACAATCCTTTTCCAGCAGCACGTCGCGGATGTCCAATCCGTAGGCGAAACCGCGCCGGGTGCGGTAATCTGCATGCAGGGTTCCCAGGTAATCCGCGGAAGGCATGCCGTTGTCCGACCATTTTTTCCCCATCAGGAACCCGTATTCATTCAAGAGGTAAGGCCCCCAGATGGAGCGCATGCCGGGGATGGGAAGGTAGCCAACTTCCGGATTAAGGGAATGGCTGAGGTAGGGGAAATAAAAGAAGGGAACGCCACCGTAATAAAGGGTCAGGTTCTTGAAAGAAAACCTGTCTTCCGGATACACGCGTATCCTGTCCGCGGAAATCCAGGTGAGAGGCTCGCTGATGTCTTCCGCCGTGACGGAGGCATTAAGGGCTTCCAGATAAGTATTGCCGGCGGCATCCTTCCGGGATTCAAACTTTCCGCTGCGCAGAATCAATCCCTCCATCTTCGCACGGATGGCATCCGTAAGAAGCACTTCGTTCTCCCAGTCAAACTCCGCGCTGTCGGCGCGTACCAGGCTGTTGGTCCTTGTCCTGCCGTCACCCTGGTAAATGGCCAGGTTCCCTTTCAGAAACACCTTGCCCTGGTCCATATCCGCCTGGGCATAATCCGCAAATACCTCCACCCCGGTATCCGTCACCATGTGGACATGCGGTCCTTCAAAAATAACCTTCCTGGATTCCTCCACCCTGATGGCGCCGTCATTGGTAATGGAAATATTGGAGGGAATCTGCGGCATGAGAGTGCCGGAAAGCAGATTGCCCGCCATTTTCCCTCCGGCATTTTCCTGCCCGGTTTCAGAGGAAGGGACGGGCGGCTGCTCCGCAGCCGTTTCTGCAAACAGGGAAGCCCCGGCAACCAGCGCCGCCGCACCCCATAGCTTTGCAATCGTCCCAATCATGGCTAGCCCACAGAACACTATGAGAAAGGGCAAAAGACAAGCCTAATGTCACATTTCTCCGCCAGTGGGGCAGAAAATTTACCGGGTCAGCATGCCGTTGGCTATAATGCCCCAATCGGCGGCATTGCCGTCTCCGGCGTCATCCACGCGGATTTCCAGCTTCCTGCCGCCCTCTACCGCCGTCTTCACGGGAATGGAGTCCCCGTCCTTGAGCACAGGGGATTCCATAAGCTTCCTGCCGTCCAAATACACGCTGAATTTGACGCTGCCGCGGGAGCCGAAGGGCAGCCCCACATCAGCGCGGAACTCTTTCCAGCGCCCATCCAGGTCATAGGCAAAAACAGCCGGGGCATGAGCCAGAATGAAACGTTCCGGCCTTCCGATTGTCCGGAAGAAAGGCACGGGCCCCAAATCCGACGGGAACAGGACATCCCACAACGGAACGGCCCACCCCACCTGGGCTACGGAAGGCTTGCAGTCATTCAGGCTGATACTGGCGGTTGCCGCAGGAATCTGCGCCGGAACAACTTCCAGCGCGGGCTCCTGGCGCCCCAGAGCGCGCTTCCAGACAGGGAGCCATTCTTTCACTTCAGAACGGGAACCATGCCTGCGTTCCACTTCCGCCAGCGCCTTCCGGGCTTCTTCCGTGCGGCCCCGTATCCACAGATTCTGAACATCCCCGAAATAAACGATCTGGGCCAGAGAAGGGGCCTTGGCTCCCCGGGCATCCATCCACACGGGCAGAGTAATCATGCTGCGCGTGCTGTCGCAATTCAATACGGCCACCCGCATTTCTATAAAACCACCCTTATATCCCGGCCTGCAGATGGTGAGATCAAACTCTCCCTTTTCATCCAGAGAAGCGCCCACGGCATTGGAATCATAATCCGAACCTCCGGGCGGATCCAAATGGGCAACAATGCCATACGCGGGGCGCGTCAGATGAACCCTCCCTTTCAGCCGCAATCCGTCTTTAACGGGAATGGCCTCCAGCCGTTCAAAAGACCCCGGGACATACTTGCCGAGCATACGCCCGAAGGAGGCGTCTGCGGGAAGTTCCGTCTCCACCCCGTTGAACAGGGGAACACTGGCCAGTTTCAAAGCATCCGTCGGCGCCAAATAGGCACCCTTCCCTTCATGGCGCAGCTCGTCGCCGTAGGTGGAATTGCCATGGCCCATCAGGGAAGCTCCGGCGTCGGGGTAATTCCATCCGTCGCCCGTGTGGGGAAGGCCGAAGGAATGCCCCAATTCATGGGCCGTACCGCCTATGTAAATGGTGGCGTTCTTTCCCCTGGTCACCTTGAAACGGCCGCCCTGCATCATTTCCGTATCCAGAAAGCTGGCGGGATCCAGCCCTTCCTGGTCACAGGTCCACCCCGTGCCCTGGTGGCTGAAGCCGCCGCCGTAATAAGGACCCACGCCGTCCGGAAGCTGGCAAACGACCAGCACATGTTCCTTCTCAATATCAATCCCCTTGGAAGCCAGCACCTTCCTGGCGGCTTCCCGGGAGACGGGGCCGGAGCTCTGCACGCTCATCTCGCTCATGGGTTTATCCACATAGGCATCATGAATAACCAGCTTGCCCCGTTCATCCAAATCCAGCTGGAATGTGAGCGGAGGGAAACCGTTGGCCTGCATCTGGTCCGCATAATATGCCTGAATATTCTTCAGAATATGATCATACCGTTCCCGGTATCCTTCAAGGGCAGGCCTGTCCTTGAACGTTACGTAAACCACATGCAATTTTCTGGAAGACTTCGGTTTGCCCCGATGATAGGCGCTCAGCGTTTTCCAGGCGGCACGGGCATTGGCGGCATCCCTGGGATTAACCGTCCAGCTGACGGGCAGACGGGTAAACTCCGCTCCCTCCCTGTCCGAGGAGGCAGGAACAGATGCCCTGGAAGCTGACTCCTCATCCATCCCCATGGCAGGAACACTCCATATCCCGGACCCCAGGACCAGCAACAAGGCAAAAAAAACGTTTCGACATAACATTCATGAACTAATATCAGGATATACGGGTAAACCGAAGGTGTTTTATCACCATATCATTCACCAGACGATTCATATTTTCGGAAAAGGAATCATACACCACTTCCACACGGCAGGGACCGGGCGTCATCACCGTTTCCACTGCCGTTGAATAAATAAAATACTCCCAGTTTCCGGAACGGGACGTATGGGGGAAAGCCAGCGTGCCTGCGCGCCTGCCGTTCAGGTACAGACTGCGCAGGGCGCAGGTATTCCCGTCTGAAACATCATAAGTGCCGTTAGCGAAAAAGGCGTCCACCCGGTACACTCCGGGCTTATCTATATTGACATTGTAACAAAGAGCGTCCGGGGATTCCGTGACGCGGGAAAACCAGACTTCATCCCCGCTCAAGCCGCAGGGGCGCGTCTCCATGCGGGAATCCGCAGAAGGATAATCATTGGGTTCATTAAGATAAGACTCCCTCCCATCCAGAGCGACTGCCATCACCTGGAAAGACACGTCCCCCCGGCCGGGTGCGGGGATATAATGGCAGTACTCCGTTTGAGACACAGGGATGCCATTCCGGTAAACACGGTAATAATCGGCTCCTTCCACAGACTCCCATGCAATACCATGGCGCGCCGCCTTCCACGCAGGAGACTCCAGGCTGCTGCCCATGCGGGTTAAATTCACCGCCCCTTCATCCTCTTCTCCGCCGTCCAGCTCCAATTTCACAAAAACGCGCCCCTTCATGCCCGGCAAAAGGACGGGAGGGGCCTCCTGCCCGTTGACCAGGCACCGCGCTATCCGGTGCCCGCAGCCCTGCAGAAACACATCTACCGTCATGCCGCGGTATTCCAGCCCGGACAACTCATGAACGCCTTCAAAAGACTTTGGAACGCAAGGACGGAATTCCAGAGAATCCGGAGACAGACGGATGCCGAACAATCCCTTGTAAAAACAGCCCAGCATGCCGGCAATACTCCAGAGCTGGCTATCCGAACTGAGCAGCAGCCCCTCATCCAGCCCCGTTTCCAGAAGGACATTTTCCTTGTTCGTGCCGCACAACAGGGTGGCACGGACCATGCAGGCGACCGCCAGCGCCAGGGCAGATTCATTCTCCACCGCCGCCGCGGCCTGCGCATAATAGCCCTCCAGGAAAGGCCACATGGCGCGGTTATGGTAGGCGGGCACGCTATCAGGCATCTGGGGATGGATGCAGGGAATGCCATAAACGCCATGAGGAAGGGAGGCAACCATCCCGGCGGCATGGGAACCGCCAGCCTGCCCCAGAAGGACGCAAAGCAGATTGCCCAGGGAATCCACCTTCTCCGACAGTACGGGATACCCGCGTCCGTACAGGTACTGCCCGTACAGGACATGTTCCGGAATCCTGAAAAAACGCTCAATAACCGCGGCCAGGGAAACGCTCTTCTCCTCCCACTCCCGGGCCTTCTCCTCCAGCCCCAGCTCCCGGAACATCCGCGCCAGAATCTTGCGGGCCTCCGCATGCAGGAGCATGGTGGACAGGCTGCAAGAATCCCCAATATCGGCAGAAGTCATCCACGCAGGGTAGCTCTGCTCCCTCCAGTCCAGCACGGACGATTCCCCCTTCATCAAGCCGCCCGTGGCCGCAAGCACCTGTTCATCCCTCATGCATGTCTTTTCCATCACTCGGCAGGAAAGGGACAGCCAGTCGGCATCCCCCGTCAGGCAGTAAACTTCCCACGCAGCCATCCCCCACACCACACGGTCGGAAGAAATGGGCCAGGAACCGCCCGTGCCGGTATCCTGCTCCACCTCCCCGTTCCGGACCCGTGCATTCAGACTGTTCATACAGGCACGGACATTCCACAACCCCAATCCCAGATGGGTGGAATAGGAAATATCCCGGGTCCACACAGTAGGCCAGTTGGCTCCCGTCCGGAACGTCCCTTCTTCATTAAGCAGGGCTCCAGCCTCATGCAACGCCAGGCCGTAAGCCTGATTAAGCACTTCAAAATTTCCCCGGTAATGCGGGGCGTTCCCGGCTTCCGGAAAGATGCGCCACTCGGAATAGCGGCCGTTTTTCATGGTTTTCACCTGACCGTCCGGCTGTACCTCCGCCCAATGCGCGGCATCCTGGCGCAAGGAATTTCCGGTCAGCGTAAAAGCCTCTCCCCTGTATAATATGCGGTCATGATCCATAAACTAGCGGATGCTGCATCCATCGTTTTTTTTAACACGGAAGAAAACTTCTGTCCCGCAGAAAATGAGGTTTATGGAATCTTCAGGACATAAAAAACCGGGCTTCCCGAAAACGGGAAACCCGGCGCAAGAGCAAATCAACATTAATGCTTCAACAAAGAGGAAACGGCGTCACGTTCTTCCTTCAGTTCATTAACGGTAGCGTCAATTTTTTCACGGGAGAACGCATCAACCGGCAGCCCCTGCACGATTTCCCAGCCGCCATCCTTGGTGGTGCGGACCGGGAAGGAGCAGATAAGACCCTTTTCAATGCCGTAGGAACCGTCGGAACAAACGGCCACGGAATACCAGTCGCCTTCCGGAGTCTGGGTAGCCAGGCTGCGGACGGTATCCACGGCTGCGGAAGCGGCGGAAGCGGCGGAAGAAGCGCCGCGTGCCTTGATAATGGCGGCACCGCGCTGCTGCACGGTGGTAATGAAATCGCCCTTAAGCCATTCCGTATCCTTGATGACTTCCGTCACAGGCTTTCCGCCAATCCTGGCGTTGGTGAAATCAGGGTACTGGGTGGAGGAATGATTGCCCCAGATGGCCATGTTGGTCACTTCCGTCACATGGACGCCGGCCTTTTCCGCAAGCTGGCTCTTGGCACGGTTTTCATCCAGGCGAGTCATGGCAAAAAAGCGGTCGGAGGGAACGCCGCTCGCATTGTGCATGGCAATAAGGGCATTCGTATTGCAGGGGTTGCCGACCACCAGCACACGCACATCCTTGGCGGCGCTGCGGGCAATGGCCTGCCCCTGGCCGATGAACACCTTGCCGTTGATATCCAGCAGGTCCTTGCGTTCCATACCGGCCTTGCGGGGAACGGAGCCTACCAGCAGGCACCAGTTGGCGCCGGCGAACGCTTCATCAGGATCGCTGGTCGGGACAATTTCATTAACCAGCGGGAACGCGGCGTCACGCAACTCCATCACCACCCCTTCCAGAGCATTCATGGCCGGGGGAATTTCCAGCAGGCGCAGGTTGATCGGCTGATCCGGCCCCAGCATGCTGCCGGAGGCAATACGGAACAGAAGGGAATAGGCAATTTGGCCGGCGGCTCCTGTAACGGTAACGGTGATAGGTGTTTTCATAACGTTCAAATTAAAATAAACAGATATTTTCCTGTCTGGTCACGGTTATACCACAAGGAAAGGAGGCGCTCAATCAGGAACTTTTTATTTTGACAGAAAAAATTCCCTATCCCATAATGCTCAGGGGTTGACTGCTCTTACTTTTCCATACAGTTAAGTTTTTACCAATATTTACGCTAACACTATGAATTTAACAATTATCGGCAGTGGTTACGTGGGGCTGACCACAGGCACCTGTTTTGCCGAAATGGGCCATCACGTCATTTGCGTGGACAATAACACGGAAAAAATACGTACTCTCCAATCCGGGTCCATCCCCATTTACGAGCCCAAGCTGGAAGAGCTCGTGAAAACGTAGCCGCGGGGCGGCTGGAATTTTCCCCTTCCATCGCCGCTTCCATCGCGGAAAGCGAAGTCATCTTCATCGCCGTGCCCACGCCGCCCAATACGGATGGTTCCGTGGACCTGACCTACATTGAAAAAGTGGCCAGGGAAATCGCCCAGGCGCTCCAACCAGAAATGGGATACAAGGTCATTGTGGACAAATCCACCGTACCCGTCAAAACCGGGGAAAAAGTCAGCCAGACCATCAAGCACTATGCGGGGCCGAATGTTCAGTTCGACATTGTCTCCAATCCAGAATTCCTGAGGGAAGGATGCGCCGTGGACGACCTGCTGCACCCCGACCGCATTGTCATTGGAGCCAACTCGGAACAGGCCATGAACGTCATCAGGCGCGTTTACCAGCCCATTCATGCCCCTATTCTGGAAACGGACGTCAACTCCGCGGAACTCATCAAGCACGCAGCCAACTCCTTCCTGGCTCTGAAAATTTCCTACATTAACGCTGTCGCCAAGGTCTGTGAAAAAACGGGCGCAGACGTGGAACTGGTGGCGGAAGGCATCGGCATGGACAAACGCATCTCACGCCACTTCCTCAACGCGGGGCTGGGCTACGGCGGGTCCTGCTTCCCGAAAGACGTCAAAGCCTTCATCAATATCAGCCGCACGCTGGGCATTCCCTTCACCCTGTTGGAGGAAGTGGAACACATCAATGACACCCAGCATATCCACTTCCTGGACAGAATTCGGGACCGCCTGTGGGTCCTCAAGGACAAAAAGATAGCCGTTTGGGGCCTTGCCTTCAAACAGAACACGGACGACGTCCGGGAGTCCATCGCCCTGAAACTATGTGAAAAACTCTGCGGGGAAGGAGCCATTGTCACCGCTACGGACCCCAAAGCCATGCACACGGCGGCCCCCCATTCTGACCCCTATGGGGGTCAAACTGGTGGAAGACATGTACGAATGCGCCCGGGATGCGGAAGTTCTGGTCATCGCCACGGAATGGAGCGAATATGCGAATGCGGATCTGCAGAAACTCGCCGGTGTCATGCGCAACCGCATCATTTTTGACGGAAGAAACATCCTCTCCCCGGCAAACCTCCGGGCCGTAGGATTTGAATACCACTCCGTGGGCAGACCCTCCGTTGAAGAAGCCTGACCGCCTCCGGGAACCGTCCCGGCTTCAAACGTCCATATGTAAAAGGCCTCCGGTACACTCAACGCACCGGAGGCCTTTGTCATGTATTCGCTAATCCTGTTGGCCGGTCAAAACTCAAATAGCAGCCCCGCACGCAAATAAAAACCGGGGTCATAGTGGTACTTTTCCAAATCATGGCTTCCGTTGCTGGTCTTGATAGTGCCGGAATTCCCGAAGGAAAAACCGACATCCGCCACCAGCCTGGGGCGCACGCTGCCCCAGTGACCCAACCCCAACATCGGCGCCTATGCCGGCGACGCCGGAAATCCATGCAAACTGGCGGACGCGGCGGTCATGGTGAATCGTCCATGTGCCGGACACCACGGAAACGAAGGGTCCCCACTTCAACCCATCGCTCACCTTGTTGATATAGGAAAGGCGGGCCCCTTCCAGCTGAAGCGTCCAATTGCGGGAAGCTTCCCATTTAAACTGGATAAGGGGCAGGAAAGGATAATCCCCAAGCTGCGGATAACAGCCGATGCCGATTCCATAGCTGAACCGGTCGTTCAAGGGGCCTGCCAGAAGAACATGGCCTCCCAAGAAAATATTATGGCTCGTCCATGTATCGAAATCCGTGGAAATCTGGGGCGTCACACCGAAAACCAGGCGCGTCTTCCCCGTGATGGCATAGGAGGCGTTCACATTCAGCCAAATCGTGTACAGCCGGTCCACATCCATCTCATCCGCTCCTTTTCCATTAAACCAGCTCAGACGCAAGGCCGCCGTAGAAGAAAAATTCCAGGAACCGCTGGACATCCTGCACAAATTCAAATCCGTCATCCAATTCTGGATATCCACGCTTCCGCGCCCGTTTCTGGAATCCATGGGGCCAAGCAATTCAAAATAGGACTGCGTGGGGAAAACAGGCCTGGAGGCGGATTCCCCCGCCGGAGCCGGAGCGCTGTCGTAGCCGCCGGAATAAGCCTCTGCATAAAAACCGGTATCGTATCCGTCAGAAGAATCGGAATCCGGATAAGGCTGGGTATTCGCCTGAGCGGTCAAAACAATGCCGGACGCAAAAAGAGACTCGATAAGAATCGAAGGAGCATGACCGGAAAGTATACATACGCGCGCACGCGGTCAATCAAAAGATATACAAATGACTAATTAACCGCCTCCATTCCCAAACAGAACCGCAACCATAATCATCACGAGGACAAGAAGCAAGTACCACCGGGCAATCTTGCTGCCCCGGAAACACGCTCCCGCACAAACAAGAGAGGCAGCAAAACAAACCGCCGCGGCCAAAAGCATCACCTGCGCCAGCAAGGGAAAATCCAGCTCCCCCGCACCCGCCGCCAGAAGTGTTCCCGTCACATACCCGCCAAACGACCACCCCAACCCCGCCAGCCAGGAAACGGAAAATGTCTTTTGTCGGCCGGGCCTCATCAAGCCACTCTGCAATCCTTCTTCCTAATCTCAAGCAAAAAATCCAGCCTTCTCGGCAATATCTGCAAAGAGGGGGCTTCCCCAGACACTCGGCTCCCCTCAAAAAAAACAACATCTTCGCAAAACGGACAGCAAAACACTCAATCCCGGTTGGAAAACTCTTCTTCCGGCAAAGTTGAATAAAAACGGGATAAATTACTTAATCCGGCATTCATCAATACTCGCGGGCTCCATGAAAAGAAAATATCTTGCCCCTTCCATAGACTTTCATTATATTACGGCAAAACCGGAAAAACAGGAAACGAACGTACTCCCTTCCCTGCCCCATTGGATCAAGCATCGCACGTTACAAACCACCAGCTGAAAAAAACTTGTCATGAAAATAAATTTTTTATGGACCGCATGTTTAGTTGCCATAACCGGCTGTGATTCCCCCCAAAATCATCATTCTCGAATTGAGAGCGGCGAAACAAAAACAGAAAAACAGTTGGAGAATTTAAATTTTTACGGCACTTATGAAGGAATTCTTCCTGCTGCCGATTGTGAAGGAATCAGGACGGCGTTAACATTAAACAACGATAACACTTATGTGTTGAGAAGCGAATACATAGGAGAAAAAGACGCTATTTTCGAATCAAAAGGCTCTTATCATTTCATCAATGGCCGCCTGATGGAACTGGCCCAATCCTCTTCCAATGAAAAATCTTATTATAAAATACTCGATGGAAGCAAAGTAATGCTGTCAGACAAAGAAGGCACAGTCAATCAGGGCGTCCTGGCCGAATATTATATACTAAAAAAGAAATAAAACTATTTCTATCATCTATTATTTTCTCCATTCTGCCGCACTTCCCACCCCGCGGCGGTTTTCTTTACACCGTTTTTCAGCTTGGCACATTAGCAAATCTTATTCATCCGCCCCGCCGTCAGAAAAAATCCGGGCCGCCGGGACCAGGCTTTCGTCAGCACACGGGTGTTACAAGAACTTTGCATCGCTTTTCTGTCCGCGTTGCTTCGGACACAAAAGATTTCCGGCTTTTTTTAACTGGCTGCAGGTTCGGCCGCCCCGCCGCAACAGGGGTGTTTTTCATCTTTCCAGGCATGCCCCGCTTCCACTCCACCTATTTTACGGACAACCACCAGGGAACAGCTCAAAAAACAAAACCCGTAAATCATTTGATCCACAGGCTTTAAAATGGTCGGGAAGACAGGATTCGAACCTGCGACATCCTGCTCCCAAAGCAGGCGCTCCACCAGGCTGAGCTACTTCCCGTATAAAAGGAGGGATTAGAAATTGGGAGAAAAAATGGTGGCTCGGGACGGGATCGAACCGCCGACACGGGGGATTTTCAATCCCCTGCTCTACCGACTGAGCTACCGAGCCACTTGCCTGCACGCAGAACGTGCTTGCGGGGCAGAATTTATCATCCTCTTCCCAATATTGCAACCACAAAATATTATTTTTTCAACTTCCCTGTATTTTGCCGCGCTCCATAGCAGGAATCCGCCCAGCCAATCAGGAGGAAGCCTGCGCCAGAATACCGCTCAACAGCAATGGGAAAATCAGTGCCGCCCAGGATAGCGTGTGCAGGAGGAGGGGAGGCATGTTCATCTTCAGCCTGTCCAGCACAAACATGAATGCCCCCGCCATTGCCAGCCCATAATAAATCCACGCATCCCCGGTATATTCCCTGGCGGCGGCGGCCAGACAGAATACGACGTAAATGACTATCACCCCCATCCATACCAGGGATACCATGTCGCGGTCGGCGGAATCCTGCCCGTCCTCATCCTCTTCTTCACTCCACCGTTTGCGGCTGAACATGCAGAGGATGACCAGCGCTACCAGATACCAGGTGGGTTCGGAAAGCTGGCCTCCCCAGCCGCCGCCTACCGTCCCGTAAAAGTAGGCCGGTATTCCGGCACCCGTAGCGAAGGAAACGGCGGCAAAAAACGCCCCCATGACGAATCCGGAAGACAGGCTCCCTTTCTGATGAGGGTTGGAAGAGAAATAGAGAAAGAGCAGACTGCAGACGCCAGGCAGAAAGGCAAATTGAAAAATAACCACACCCAATTGGAAAAACATGATCCAAAGCCCCGTCACGGCCGCCACCATAATGAGCAGGGAGATAACGAAACAATGCTTTTTGGCAAAAAGCAGGCATTCATCCGTGTAGACAGCGGAACCGCCCCGGAATATTTTCAGCACCCGGTCCAGCATATTGACGCACCAGACAGCCACAAACAGGAATTGATACAGCCAGGGGGAGGAAACTACCACCAGATGGGACTGGCTGACGGCAAAAGCCCAGGCAATGGCGGCAGAAGGGATTTCCAATCCCATCAGGGAAAACCACGCCCACCAGGGGGGCCTCTTCAACACCTGCTCCATTTTTCCGTCATATCATCTCCACAACCGTTCCTTCCGCAAGCTCCCGAACCGTCATCCACAAACTTCCTTATTTTTACGCGGGGATGCTTGACATGCAATGAAACATATTTATACTTGCGTTCCCCTTGCGTCGGAAACGCAATACATCACCATGAAGAAAGATATTCACCCCCAGTATAATCCGGTCGTTTTTGTTGACATCACCACCGGACGCCGCTTCATCACCCGTTCCACTGTTCGTTCTCCCAAGACGGAAGTTATTGACGGGGTTGAACATTTCGTGGTTTCCTGCGGTATCACCTCTGATTCCCACCCGTTCTTCACCGGCAAGAACCAGTTTGTGGACACGGAAGGCCGCATCGACAAATTCCAGAAGCGCTTCGGCACCGTCCGCCGCAGCGGAGGCAAGCCCAAGCTCAACAAGTAAGAACTGCCTTCAGCAATTTTCCAACCCCGTTTCCTTCCCGGAAAACGGGGTTTTTATTTGCAGGCTTCCTTTGATCTCTTTTTCCTGATTCACTCGCAGCAGCACCATGTTGACACCGGACCATTTTGACAGCCAGTCCGCGGAACTCCTCCGCTCCGGCCGCCCCGTCCTTGCCGGAATCAGCGGGGGGAGGGACTCCATGGCTTTGCTTTCCCTGCTGTCCGGCATGCCGGGATGCAATCTGGTTGCATGCCATGTAAATCACCAGCTGCGTCCGGAAGCGGAGGAAGAGGAAATGTTTGTGCTCCGTTACGCCGCCTCCCTGGGTATTCCCTGTGTCCGGGAACGCGTCAATGTCCGCAGTATGGCCCATACCCGCGGAATAGCCATTGAAGAAGCGGCCAGGGAAGCCAGGCAGGCCTCGTTTCTGAAATGGGCCGCCGGTTACCCGGGGGCTCTCGTGGCTCTGGCCCACCACCGGAACGACCAGCAGGAAACGGCCCTTCTTCACCTCTGCCGCGGTGCCTCCGGCATTCACGGCATGTTCCCCGTCTCCACCTGGGCCAACGGATTGACCGTCGTACGCCCCATGCTGGATTTTTCCCGGGAGGATATCACCTCCTATCTGGAGCATCGCCATATTCCATGGAGGGAAGATTCCAGCAACCAGTCTGCCGAATATACCAGGAACGCCCTGCGCCATGAGATTATTCCCAAATTGAATGCGCTGTTCCAAAGGGACACCAGCCTTCCCTTTTCACGTGCCTGCCGCCTGGAAAATCAAATCCGCACGGCGCTTTCCCAGGCGCTGGACTCCATGAACCTGACAGATCCCCAGGGGCGCCTGTTCTTGCCGAAAATCAACCTGCTTCCTGCGGAGCTGAGACAATGCGCCGTGCATGATTACCTGCGCCGGCAACATATTCCGGACCTGACGGAAGACGCCGTACTCCGGGTAATGGACATCCTGAATACGGACGGCCCTTCCCGAACTTCCCTGCCCGGCGGAAAACTGGCCGTACGCAAGGAAAAGCGCCTGCTGGTCACGGACACGCCGCGCCCGGTCAATAAAGCGGAGCAACCCCCTGCGGATACAACAGGTGGAATTTAATGGCTTCATTCCCCACCACCAGCGCAGTACCGAACATCCTGTCTTCATCCGTCAGCCGCGGCAGCTGGGCAATCGGGAAGAGCAGACCGCCCAGAATAAGGCCATAGTTGTATACGGACGGCATCATGCACAACAGTTTTTTGGAGATATCCGCAGCATCCAGAGTCGGGAAGACCCAAACCTCACTTGGCTGAAGCATGGAGTTGCGGTGCACGCGCACGCTGTAGGAATCTGACGACAGAGCGGCATCAATCTGGATTTCCCCCTCTATGGAGATTTCATTGTTCAGGCAATCCTTCTGCACCATGCTCTTCGCCAGCGCCGCAGCGGCCCTGGTGCGGTCCGCAGCCAGTTCCGGAACGGAGCCCGAAGTGGACGCGCTCAGCATGGCGACGCGAACGCTTTTACCCAGCATGTGGCGGGCCATTTTGGCCGTCTCTACGGCAAAATAGGCCATATTTTCCACCGTGGGTTCAGGGTTTACCCCGGTATCCGCCAGAAAATAGACGCCGCGGCCGCCGAATTTCTTGGAAAATTCGGGAACGAGCACAATGGAAATGGCAAACAGGGGCTTGGTGGGAACGGGATCCTGCCTGTACTTGTTTACTGCGCGGAAAACGGAAGCCACCCTTTTCATGTTCCCGGCCACAATGGCGTCCGCCTGGCCGTAGAGCACCATCATGGCGGCAAAATGAACCGGTTCGGAAACAATTTCACGGGTATTCATAGGCAACCCGTTGCCGAACATCTGCTCCGCCCGTTCATAACGGTCGCAGAACATCTGAAGATCCGAGCTTTTTTCCGGTTCAATGATACGGACGAATTTCAGGAAATTCCGTTCATTTCCGCCATTCTCGTGATGACTTCCCTCCTCCCCAGCAGGATAGGCGCGCCGGCCTGCTCTTCCACAAAGCGCTGGGACACGCGCAGCACGCGGACATCCTCCCCTTCCGGAAAAACAATGCGCTTGGGGTGGCGCTTCAGGTTATCCAGGAGCGGCCCAGTAAAATCATTCAGCGGGGAAAAGCCTTGCCAGTCACTCATATGTCACGTGTCCTATTTAACGCAACTCTAAAAAATCCTGTCCATAAAATCAACTCATAAAGTCAAAGACGGCAAATAATGAACAAAGACATCCCTCCGGGTTGAACCGTCCGCTCCGCCATGCTAGCATGGGCATTCCCCTCCATGTACTGCGATTACCATACCCATACCCCCCTGTGCCTGCACGCCTCCGGCACTCCGCAGGAATATGTGCAGGCAGCCGTCCGAGCCGGACTCCGGGAATACGGCATTTCAGACCATGCCCCGATGCCTGGGGAACCTTTTGACGACTGGCGCATGAAGCAGGCGGACATGCCGGCCTACCTGGACTGGCTCACGGAAGCCCGTGAATGCGCCGCGCTGCACGGACTGACGGTCCGTTCCGCTCTGGAATGCGACTGGTTTCCCGGCATCGAACCATGGATAGAGCACCTGCAGGGCCTGCACGCATGGGATTACCTGATCGGTTCCGTCCATTATCTGGGGGAAAAGGAGGAATTCGACAATCCCCACAGGATGGATTTCTGGCACCGGACGGATGTGGAGGACGCATGGGAACAGTATTGGGAACGCTTCCGGAACATGGCCGCCTCCGGAATGTTCCACATCATGGGGCACGCGGACCTGATTAAAAAATTCGGCTTCCGCCCTTCTGGAGACCTGCGCCGTTATTATGAACCGTCGCTGGAAGCCATGCGGGAAACCGGAGCCTGCCTGGAACTTAACACAGCCGGTTGGCACAACAAGTGCGGGGAACAATATCCGGACGGGCAATTCCTGAAAATGGCGGCGGAGGCGGGAATTCCCCTCACCATCAGTTCAGACGCCCACAGGCCGGAGGATGTAGGGCGGGATTTCAAGCGGGCCGGGGAACTGGCCCGGCAGGCAGGATTCAGGCATCTGGCCTCCTTCCAGGGGGGCCGCATGAAACTGTTCCCCCTGCCCGGAATCTGATGCTTTCCCTCCGCGGCAAAGGAATGTTCCGGCAGGCCTTGGCGGCAGCCGCACGGGCGGCCTGTTCCCCGTATTCCCATCCGTCCGTCCCTTTTTCCAGTAAACGGCACAGGCCCATGGACAGAAAAGGGAACGCTCCGGAGCATCTTTAACTTCTGTACAAACTCGGCTTTACGGGCAAAGGTATCGGACGCGGAGGCACGGGACGGGGAGGGGGCGGCTGGGGCCGGATAATGACAGGCGGCGGCGGGTAATTCCACGTCCTGATAATCGGAGGGACAATGATGCGTTCCGTTCTCGGCTGGCTGGCCACCTCCCTCACTTCCCCCTGCAATTGGGAAACCTGCTTATTCAAATCTGCAATCTTCTTCTGGGTACCGTCTTTCAAGGCCAGGTATTTCTTCTCCAAATCCTGCCAATACTGTTCTGCGGTTTCCCTTTTTTTACGGATGGCGCTTATCTGCTCCTGATAGGCTGCCGCCCTTGCGCGGAAAACGCGGGCGTCTTCCGGCAAACCCACACGGTCCGCTTCCAGGGCATTCCACTGCAGAGCCATAACCTCCGCCTCCACCTTGGTAAGTTCCCCCATCAGCAAAAACATGCGGGAAATATCCGCCCCTTCCAGATAGCGGGGATGCCGCTCCGCCTCAGACAGGGACTCCCGGATCTTCCTGGCTTCTTCATCGGCCGCCTTCCTGGCTTCTTCCGCCTTCTTTCTGCGCGCCGCTTCCTCCATCCTTCGCTGGTCCAGCCTGGCCTTCACTTCATCCGGCGTCATCCTGTAATCCCTTTGCTGGGCATCCGTCAAATCTTTATAGGAAACCTTGGCCACCCCGTCCGTGTACTGGATATTGACAAAATCATCTCCGGAAGACACCACAACGGCGTCTTTCAGCACCCTGCCGGACCGCAGGGACATATTTTCCGCCAGGGCGGCAGGAGCCAGGAGGCATAAAATCAACAAACGGGTTCCTGTTTTCATATGATTAACCTCTTCTACGTTGGTAAGAGGCGCAAGGAAAGGAATTTATTCAAAAAAATAGGACCAGAGGTTAATACTGGCGCAGCCGCCGGTTTTTAGCTAGTATATGGCGAGTCATTTACACGTATTATGAGCCGCTATTCTTCATCCTGGACACCTTTACCCGCCCTTCCCGATCCGGAAGGCTTCGCCGGCATGTACGCAGGGACCTGCGGAGAAATAATGATTTGTGCAGGAGGTACCAATTTCCCGGAAAAGCCCATGCTTGAAGGAGGGGCCAAAACGTGGACGGACCGTATCTTTACGCTCTCTCCGGGGGAAAACGAATGGAAAGAGGCCGGAACATTGCCCGTGCCTTATGCATACGGCGCCTCCGCCGGCATCAGGGAAGGCCTGCTGTGCATCGGCGGCTGCGGCAAGGAAGGGCACCGGAAAGACGTTTACCTGCTGAATCTCGCGAAGGGAACTGTCACCACGCATCCTTTCCCTTCCCTCCCCATCTCCCTGGCATATACGGCGGCTGCCGTCCTGGACGGGAAAGTCTATCTTACAGGAGGGTGCGAACGCCCCGGCGAGCAGGACTGCACCAACCGGGTCTTCATGCTGGACACACGCCGGACGGAACAGGGATGGCTGGAACAGGCCCCGCTGCCGGGCCGCGGCCGCTTCCTGCATCAGATGGCCGCAACAGACGGAGCCCTGTACGTGCTCGGCGGCATCGGCCTGCGGGAACAGGACGGCCAACAGGTCCGGGAACTGCTGAAGGAAGCCTGGAGCTATACTCCGGAACACGGATGGACGCGCCTGCCGGACATGCCTTACGCCATCGCCGCAGCCCCCACCCCGGCCCGGTTTCCGGAAACGGCGTCATTTACCTGCTTGGGGGGGATGACGGCTCCGGAAAAAAATACACTCCCCAAACTAATCCCGGCTTCAATAACCAATCCCTGTGCCTGGACACGGCAGACATGACATGGCACGACGCAGGCCCCATCGCCGCGCCCAGGGCTGTCCTTCCGTGTTGCGCGTGGCAGGACCGTTTCGCGGCCGTGAACGGAGAGCTCAAACCCGGCAGGCGCTCTCCTGAAGTGTGGAGCATCTCCCTCCCCTGATTTGACCGGAATCCAATTAAACCTCTCAACATATGCACATGACACGCTCCCTTACCCGAATTTCCAAGGCTTGCGGCTCCGCTCTGGCAGCCCTGCTTCTCATCGCGGCTCCGGCCGCTGACGCCTCCTTTTCCGTGGATGTCCGGACGTCCGGAACTGTTCCCGACCTTCCGGACCCGGCAGGCCGCGCCGGCATGGCTGCCGGAACCGTCACGGAAGACGACGGCACCCAGTCCGTCATTGCCGCAGGGGGCGCCAACTTCCCCCAGGCTGCGCCGGGCGCCTCAACTCCGGAGGAACGCGGCCCCAAAACCTACTACCAGGATATTTTCAAGCTTCGCAATGGCCAGTGGAGCAAGGCGGGAACATTGCCCGTCCCGTTGGGTTACGCCGCCTTTGCCAGCGTGGGCAAGGGGCTGGCTGTGGCCGGAGGCCACAATGCTCAGGGCATCCTGAAAGACGCCCTGCTGATTAAAACGGACGGCTCCGTAGAAAAGCTTCCTCCCCTTCCCGTCCCCGTAACGGAAGCCTCCTGCGCCGCCCACGGGAACAAATTGTTCGTCATCGGCGGCAGAGACCGGGAGCAGCCGGAAACCGCACTCAACACCATCTACATGCTGGACACCACGCCGGACACGGATAAAATGAAATGGGTTTCCCTTCCCCCTTTTCCCGGAGAGGGGCGCATTCTCTCCACCGCCGCCGTCTGCGACAGCACCCTGTTCATCATAGGCGGCTGTTCCCTGTCCAGGGATAACTCCGGAGAAACCTCCAGGACGTATCTTTCCGACATGATCGGCTACGACATGACGGACAAAGACCCTTCCAAATGGGGCTCCTCCGGCAGGCAGCAGCTTGCCGGACCGGGAATGCCCGTAGCCGCCGCCGCGGGTCCCGCCCCGGTGCGGGAAAACTCCATTCTCCTGATCGGCGGAGACAAGCGCGGCAACTCGCCGGACCCGTCCAGGCCTGTGGCGCAGTCCCGGGATATCCTGGTCTATGACGTCATCGGAAACACATGGACGCGCCAGGGGGAATGGCCCGTGGGCATCGCCACGGCTCCCGCCATCGTCAGGGGTTCTGAAATCATGACCATCAGCGGGGAAACGGCTCCGGGCGTCCGGACCCCGGCAAACGCCTCCGCCTCCGCAGGTTACCACTTTGAAATGAGCACGGTTGATTACGCCGTTCTCATTCTGACCATCATCGTCCTGGCGATCATCATCGTCTCCGCCGTGCGCAACGGCGTTAAAAATGTTGCCTCCGTCACGGACCCGAACACCAAGCCGGGCCTGTGGGCCTGGGTAGCCGTCATTGTCCTGTGGTTTGTGGTCATGCTGAACTATTTTGACCGCCAGCTCCTTTCCGCCCTGCATGAACCCATCGTACGGGACATTCCGCAGACGGAAGCCCAGTTCGGCATGGTCACCTCCGTTTTCCTGCTGATTTACGCCCTGCTCAGCCCGGTGGGCGGCTTTCTGGCGGACCGCTACAGCCGCCGGCTGATGATCCTCTGCTCTCTCGTCGTCTGGTCCGTGGTCACATGGTGGACCGGCCATGCGGAAGATTACACTTCCCTGCTCATTGCGCGCGGAGCAATGGGCATCAGCGAGGCATTCTACATCCCCGCCGCCCTGGCCCTGATTACGGACTACCACCGCGGCAGCACGCGCTCCATCGCTACGGGCCTGCACATGAGCGGCATCTATGTAGGCATGGCCGTCGCCGGTTTCGGTGCCACCATGGCTTCATGGACGGGATGGCGCATGACATTCGCCCTGTTCGGCCTCATCGGCGTGGCGTACGCCGTCATCCTCATCCTGTTCCTGAAAGATCCGTCCAAAGCCCCGGCGGATACGGCCCAGGCAAAAAAACCGTCCGTACCGGAGAAAAAAACGGTGCTGCTCAATGTGGACAATGACGAACAGGCCATCAAGGAACCCTCTTCCAAACTTTCCACCGGAGCCGTCCTTTCCAGCCTTCTGAGCGGACGCCCCATGTGGATGCTACTGGCCGTAGTGGCCTTTGCCGGAGCCGGAAACTGGTTCCTTCTCACCTGGTATCCCACCCTGCTTCAGGACAAATACCAACTCTCCTCCGCGGAAGCGGGCCCCGCCGCCACCCTGTGGAGCTCCGTGGCCAAATACGTCGCCGTGCTGGGAGGCGCCATCCTGGCGGACATGTGGTACAGGCGCAACGCCCGCGCCCGCGCCCTGGTGCCGGGCATCACCTTCACCATATCCGGCCCATTGGTGGTTCTGGCGCTGCTGCCCGGCATCTTCGGCTGGGACATCACCGTCCCGCTCGTGCTCATGCTGGGTCTGGTCGCCACGCAGGGGCTGGCGCAGGGATCACTGGACGCCACCCTCATGCCTGTGCTACGCTCCCATATCGACGAGCGTTATTCCGCAACCGGCTATGGCCTCCTCAACCTCACATCCGCCGGCGTGGGCGCCCTCATCTCCTTCTTTGGGGGATGGTTCAAGGATCAGGGCGTTCCGCTGACCACCACCCTGGCGGCGGCAGGATGCCTGATGCTGTTCTGCGGGCTGCTGCTCCTGATGCTGCCGCGTCCCAAACATTAAACGCAATTATGTTCATGCCTCCCGTCTTACCCCTGATGAAAAAGCCCGCACGCCTCTGCCTGGCGGCGGGAACTCTGTTCGCCCTTTTCCTTACCCCCCTTGCACAGGGGCGCACCTGGACCAACCTCCAAGGGAAAAAACTGGAAGCAGAATTCATCAGGCTGGACGGCCAGAAAGCCGTGCTGAAACGTTCCGGCGGCCAAACCGTCTCCATTCCCCTCTCCCAGCTCTCCCGGGAAGACAGGGATTTCATCGCGGAACAGGAAAAAGGTGGGGCACTCCCCTCCAATACGGCGGACAATTACCACCTGCCGTGGCCCAGGAGCGTCAAATGCCCGGACAATTTCAAGGTGGAAACCATCAAGGAGGAACCGGGAGAATATATTTATGAAACACCCCATTTCCGCTTTATCTGCGACGCCAAGCTGGGCACCGGCATGATCAAGCGCCTGGGCCTCCTCTTTGAGGCCACCCACTTGGCCAACAAAACCCTTCCTATAGGAAACTCCCCTGCCCATGACGATTCCGCCAAATTCCCCGCCTACCTGTATGAAAAATTCAGCACCTATCTGGAAAACGGCGGACGCGAAGGCACGGCGGGCATCTTCCTGGGGACAACGCGGCCAGGGGACCGCGGAAGAATTCTGGTTCCGTTCGATTCCCTGGGAGTCAAAACCATGGGAAGCACATACGTCATTGACCGTGACAAGGACGCTTCCACACTCATCCATGAACTGACGCACCAGCTCATGTCTTCGCAGGCTAAGCAGGCCAGCTGGTTTTGTGAAGGCTCCGCGGAATACATGGGCATGACGCCCTATGCCGGTGGCCGCTTCAACTTTGGAGCCAACCGATCCCACATTGTCTCCCGCGTGACGGAATACGGCAAAAAAAATACGGGGGGACGGGCCCTTGGGGATGACTTTGAGGCACCCGGCCTGGAAGCTTACATGAACATGCCCTATTCCCAGTTCACGGGAGAAAACGCCAACCTGAACTACGGCCTGGCCGCCCTGATGGCCTACTATTTTTACCACATGGACGGCAAGGGCGATGCCCGGCGCATCAAGAATTACATGAAAGCCATTCAATCCGGAACCAGTGAAAAGGAAGCTCAGAAACTCCTCCTTGACGGACGGAGCTATGAAGAACTGGCCAAAGAAATTGAACAGAAATGGCGCAAGGCCGGCGTTAAAATCCGCTTCCGTTCCTCTTCCTGAACTATGCCGCGGCGTGCCGTGGAAACAGTCCCCCGACGGAAAACGAAGGGCGGTTTGTGCCCTGAAAAACCGTTGACACGGGAGGGAAAGGCGGCACACTTCCCTCAACAGGGATTCACAGACACGCATGGCAGAAGAAGCTTCCATATCCGCCCTGATGGACAGGGTAGCCCGTACCGCCCCCTTTCACCGGGAACTGGCAAAACTGGGCACAGAGGAACAGGCGGTTTTCGACCATACTTCCCTGCCCGGGGTGCCGTTTGTAGCGGCCCTGTGTATCAGAACCCTTCCGGATACCGCACGGGCCTGGGTGGTCGCGCCCCATTTGCGGGCTCAGGAAGCCCTTGCAGCCCAACTGGAAACCTGGGGAGTGCGCCACCTCCTCTTCATTCCGGAAAAAGAGGTGGCCCTGGGGGAGGAAATGGGGGACCCGGAGCTCGCCGCGGAACGTCTGAATATCCTTCACCGCATCTCTTCCAGCCGCACGGGCGGGCAAACCATCATTTTAACGGAAGGCAGCTTGAACGATGAGGTTCCGTCCCCCGACGGCATGCAAAACCAGGGGATCACCCTGAAAACGGGGGAGACGCACGCACCGGACGACTTGATACGGCAGTTTGGGGAAGCGGGATTTGAAGGTGTTCCACAGGTCATTTCCCGCGCAATGGTCCCGACGCGGCGGCATCCTGGATGTCTTTCCTCTCCAGTCCTCCCACCCCGTGCGCCTGGAGTTTTTTTGACGACGAAATTGAATCCATCCGGGAATTTGATGTGGATTCCCAGATTTCCTTCCGCAAGGCGGAACACGTCAACCTCATACTGACGGAAGCCGAGGGCGCGGAAACCCTGCGGGACTGGATCAAACCGGGCGACCTGGTTATTACCGCCCCTTTCTGCAAGGAACGGGGGAACGTATGCATCCTCACCTCTCCCCCGGAAAATGCGGCGGGGGAAGAAGACTTCTCCCTTGCCATCCATGACAATCCCCTGGGCAGCTTTGAGGCGGGGGACTTCGTGATGCAGGAAATGCGCCGTGAACTGGCGGAACGCCAAATCCGGGAATGGCTGGACCGGAAATGGAATGTCAGCATGTTCTTCCCCAATGAAGGGGAGGAAGAACGCTTCCGGGACATCTGCGCCGGAACGCCCGCTCTGCTGTCCATCACCCCTCTTCGCGGAGAACTTCCGGCAGGGTTCAGCATCCCGGAAGCGAAAACGGCCGTCCTCTCTTCCTCGGAACTGTTCGGCAGGTACCAGTCCGCTACGGCGCGCCGCCGCGCCAGCCGGGAAGACAAGGCGCGCAAGGCACGCGCGCAGGCATCCCTGAAAGACGTCAATCCCGGTGATCTGGTGGTGCATACCAGCTACGGCATCGGCAAATTCATCAACATTTCCGCCTCCCCTGACTCCGGAGACGAGGAAATGAACATCCTCTACCGGGACAACACGATCCTGCACGTCCCCCTCAGCCAGGCTCACCTGGTTTCACGATACATAGGCCTGGGAAGCAAAACGCCGGAACTCAACAAACTGGGGGACTCCAAATGGCAGCGCGCCAAAAAATCCGCAGAACGATCCGTGGCGGATTACGCCGCCCAGCTCCTCAACGTCCAGGCGGAACGCCAGACAGGAAAAGGCTACAGCCACCCCCCGGACAGCAAATGGATGTGGGAATTTGAAAGCTCCTTTCCCTTCCGGGAAACCCAGGACCAGCTCCGCGCCATCGCCCAGACGAAAGCGGACATGGAATCCACCCGCCCCATGGACCGCCTGATCTGCGGAGACGTGGGCTTCGGAAAAACGGAAGTTGCCATCCGCGCCGCCTTCAAATGCGTGACGGGAGGCCGCCAGGCGGCCGTGCTGGTCCCCACCACCGTATTGGCGGAACAGCATTTCCGCACGTTCAAGGAACGCATGAGCGAATACCCCGTACGTATTGAAATGCTCAGCCGCTTCAGCAGCGCGGCGGACATCCGCTCCACGCTGGAAGGGCTCAGAACGGGAGCTGTGGACATCGTCATAGGCACGCACCGGCTCATTTCCGATGACGTATCCATGAAAATCTGGGCCTGGTAGTCATTGACGAGGAACAGCGCTTCGGCGTCAGGCACAAGGAAAAATTCAAGGAACGCTTCAAGGGAATTGACGTGCTGACGCTGTCCGCCACGCCCATTCCCCGCACCCTGTACATTGCCCTGATGGGAGCACGTGACATGAGCTCCATTGAAACCCCGCCCGTCAACCGGCAGCCCGTCCAGACAAGCGTGTGCCCTTACGACGAACGCATCATGAAAAAGGCCATGGAACGCGAGCTGGAGCGCGGAGGACAGATTTTCCTGCTGCACAACCGCGTGAAAACCATCGAACTGTTCCGGGACCGCATCCAGGCCCTGGTGCCCAAGGCCCGCATCGTCATCGGCCACGGCCAAATGCCTAAAGAAGAACTGGAAAAGGTCATGCGCACCTTCGTGCAGGGAAAAGCGGACATCCTGCTGGCCACCACCATCATCGAATCCGGCATCGACATTCCGAACGCCAACACCATCATCATTGACCGCGCGGACCGCTTCGGCCTGGCGGACCTTTACCAGCTCCGCGGCCGCGTGGGCCGTGCGGGCCACCGGGCCTACGCCTACCTCATGCTCCCCAGATCCGCCGCCACCACGGGAGACGCCCGCAAACGCGTCTCCGCCATCAAACAGTATACGGAACTGGGTTCCGGCTTCAAAATTGCCATGAGGGACCTGGAAATACGCGGTGCGGGCAACCTGCTGGGAACCCAGCAGAGCGGCCACATCGCCGCCATAGGCTTTGACCTGTATTGCCAGCTTCTCCAGCAATCCATCGCCCAGATGCAGGGCAAACGCACGGCCCCCCGTCCGGATGCGGCTCTAAGAACGGACTTTATCATTAACAGCGAAACGCAGTTCGCCGCAAAATCCCGCAAGGACTATCTGGGAGCCTTCCTTCCCAGGGAATACATTAGTGACGCGGCCCTGCGCATCTCCGCCTACAAGGATCTGGCCACCGTCCGGACCCTTAAGGAAGCGGACAATCTGCTCCGCGCCTGGGAAGACCGCTTCGGCCCCGCGCCGGAAACGGTGCGCCACCTGCTGGACTCCCACAAAATCAAAATCCTGGCATCTCATGCCAACATCTCCATGGTGGAAATCAGCGGGCAGCGCCTGATGCTCACCAGAAACGGGGATTTTATCCTGTTGTCCAACAAATTCCCGCGGCTGGCAAGCGCCGCTCCCGCGGACAAACTCCGGGAAACGCTGGACATGCTGAAAAACATTTAAATCCGCTGCGGTCATCTCGTGGCTGAATTCACCCATGGGAAAACATGAAAACCCGGAAAACAGTTCTTGCCCCTTTCCATGCCGGGAACGGGGTTGCGGCAGGAATACGAAACCGCGTATCCGCCAGACCGCTCCGGCAGCTTTCCATCAAATCTGCTTCTCTTTACCGTTGGAAAGCTCCTTTTTCCGCATCATTTCCATGATGCCGCATGTGTTGGCCGGAGCCATGATCACTTCTATTGACCACTCGAAATTCTCTACATTCTCTGCGTAATCATCCATATTCATGGACACCTCCAGAACAGGAGATTCCTGGGTAAGAGCCGAACGGAAAGAACGGGACATAACTTCCTGCCCATCCCTGAGCAGGATCACCTTGTCAATAAAGAGACTTCCCCCCTCTTTGGAAGTCCGCACCAGACGCACGCCTGAAAATTGGTTCATCTTCCTGTCCGGAATGGAACAGCACATCCGCGTATAAGTTCCCTCCTGCTGACCCAGAAGCTCCCAATGGGCTAAAATGGGGGCGGACAAAGTGAGCCACGACAAATCATAACCGGAACCGGCCAACAGTTTGGACAGCCTCATGACCATCTCTGCGGAATAATCCACCCCCCACCCCTGGGAATACAAAATGCCCAGCATTGTGACCAACCATAAATGCTTGAAAAGGGTTGAATTCTCTTGAAGAATCTTGAAAACGGTTGAAAATACGTGCGTTCCGGGGAGAAATGGAAGGGTGGCGCAAGAAGTTAAGCCCATAAATGCCCGTAAGGGTCAATTTTGAAAAATCGTAAGGGTCATTTGTCCCATGTGAGACACTCCCGCCAGCGGTCCGCGCGTGTCTCGCGGAAGCCCGGCGAACTCTCCGCGGGCTGGCCGCGGTCAGGGAACAGGAACGCCCAGGAGGTCCGCGGCAATGCGAACATTATCCGGGGAAAGGTCGATGCCGTGAGCGACGTGTCCCAGGTCGCGGGCGGCAACAAGAGTCGTCCCGCTCCCCATGAAAGGGTCGAGGACGCGGGAACCGGGAGGAAGAACCGTCATCAGGTGGCGCATGAGCGGAACAGGCTTGCCTGTGAGGTGCATCTTGTCGGAAGGCTTGAGATAATGCCGGAAAACGCCAGCCGGAAACACGCGCGGGCGGTCCTGCTCCTTGCCGATGCTGCCGCGCGTGGCAATGAGGATAAACTCCGATTGGTTGCGGAACATGCCCTGGTGTGGGCGGCAAGCCTCCGTCTTGTCCCAGGTGACGACGGCGCGCCATGTCCACCCGGCCACCTGCAAGGCGTCCGAGGTCAAAGGAAGCTGCCTCCAGTCGGAAAAGACCATCAGCCAGCCGCCGTGCCGGGTGATCCTTATTGCCTCCTGCATCCACATGACGGACCACAAAAAATGGGTGCTCTGGTCCCTGGTGTCGTTATCAAAAGAAAGATACCTTGAGGAAGACAGGTATTTCCGGGCGGGGGAAGCCTTGCGTTCCGCCGTCGTCAGGCCGCCGGAAGCGTACGGCGGGTCCGTAACGACGGCGTGATAACAATCGTTGTCCATGCACTCCATCAGGGAAAGGGAGTCGCCGCACAGGAAAGGGGAACGTGAAAACATGCTCGCATGATGGCACAAAACAGGCCGCGGCTTTCACGCCGCGGCCAGGATAAAAAATGTTAGATTACAACCGGAGGGAGGCATCTTGCGGAGAAGGTCCGTTCAGATAAGCCTCCCGGCGGACGGAGGACCAGAACGCCGGGGCCGTCCGCGTCCGCTCAAGGAATGCGGCAATGTCCGCAAAGTAGTACATAGATTGAAAAGGAGACGGGCGCACCCGCTCAATGACGCCAATGTCCGCCAGGCGGGCCAGCACGCGGCGGCCCACCCGGAATTCTTTTTCAATCTCTTTGACGGTACCCAGCTGGACAGGTTCCCCCATCCTTAGGGCGTACGTCCGTTCGTCGATTTTGATTTTCCGGACGGGAGCATACCAGCGTCCGCTGTCCGGGTAGGAAATAGGAAGGATGAGTTGCTTTGCTTTGGTCATAGTTTTAATAGACGCGGTCGAGGATTCCGGGGCATACAGGTTCAAAGTAAAACCCGGTCATAAAGAGGGGTTCCCCCGTTTCCTGGTCCGGGACGACGTCATCCCTTCCCTGGCTCCGGAACCGGACAGGAATCTTTTTCCGGAAGGTTCCAAAGCCCCCTGGATCAAGCCGGGCCGTTCCACCTGGACCTGGTGGGACCGCGGGAATGTCCTGGAAAACGACCAATATGCCTTTGTCGATATGACTGCCGAATTCGGATGGGAATATCACCTCGTTGACGAAGGGTGGAAAAAATGGGGCCGATCACTTCCGGAAAGCATGGACAAGCTGGCCAAACTGGCCAGCTACGCCGCCGGCAAAAACGTAGGCATCTGGGTATGGGTGCGATGGTCAGACGTCAACAACCCCGCCAATGACTGGGAAAATATGCGCCGCTTTTTCAGCTCACTCTCCAAAACGGGAATCAGGGGAATCAAGATAGACTTCATGGACTCCGCCTCTCAGGAACGCCTGGACTTCTACGACGCCGTAGCGGAAAACCTGGCGAAAAACAAGCTTATGGTCAACTTCCACGGAGCCAATACCCCCACGGGGGAGGAACGTTCCTGGCCGCACGAAATGAGCCGAGAAGGCATTTACGGCGGAGAACAGAACATCTGGGCCGCCATTGGCGGGCAGCACTACTGCGCGCTGCCTTTCACCCGCCTGATATCCGGCCACGCCGATTTCACGGGAGGCTACTTTGGCCACGGCCCCAAGCTGCGCGGCTCTTCCTGGACCCTCCAAATGGCTGCCAATATCATTTACACGTCCTCCATGCTTCACTGGGTCTCCAACCCTGCGGACATGGAAGCTGCTTTCCCGAAGGATTCCCCTGAACGGGAAGTTGTCCGGAACATCCCTTCCGTATGGGAGGAAACCATCGTCCTTCCGCCGTCTGCCATTGGGGAATGCGCCGCCTTCGCCCGGCGGTCAGGAAACCAGTGGTACATTGCTCTGATGAACGGAGACGGCAGGGAACGCACCGTTTCCATTCCTTTGAATTTCCTGGACAAAAACACGGCATACCAGGCCACCATTCTCCGGGATCTGGCGGAAAAAAATGACGGATGGAGCGTGGAAACCCGGAAAGTCACTTCCGGAAATGCCCTTTCCTTCACCATGCGCATCAAAGGCGGAGGTATCGTCCGCATGGTTCCCTCCGGAACGCGGCATCCTGCCCCCTAAAGAACGGCATCCTGCCCCAGGCAGGGAAAAAGCCCCCCCTCTTCTTCCCTCTTCAAAGGCGGAGCGGCGGAAAACCATGTTCATCCGCCGCTACACCGCCCGTCCTGGAAAAACCGGGGAAAAAGTAACAAAACTCAACCCTCCCCGCGCTGCCCGTCCGCACCCTGCTCCCTGGTGCTCCACGCCGGAAGCCAGCGCACCTCCCGAAGACGGTAGCCGCGTTCCAAAAGAGCGCCGTGCAGGCCGGGAAGATGCGCCGCTCCGTAAAAGACGCCTATCCTGCGCACGCCCTTGCCGCTCCAACGGTCAAACACTTCCATGCACTTGGCGTTCCGGCCTTCCAGAATCACGGTATTCTCCAGACCATTAGGAGCATTGGCCATCATGCCCATCAGCTTATTCTTCAACCCCGTTTTATTGCCGGCCAGGAAATCCGCCATCAATCCAAATTCACCGGCCCGGTTCGTTCCGGTTTTCTCAACCAGGGAGGACAAGACGGATTTAAGCATCAGGCCGGCAATGCTTTCACCCTTTCTGGCCTGCGCCTCGCGGAATTCATCCAGCGTCATGTCCGCATGGACGAAATGGGCTGCGGAATAATCAATGCCCTGATGCTGGGTCTGGAGTCCCAGCATATTGCTCAACTCCTTGTAGGCGCCCCCCAGCAGCCCCATTAAAAAAGACTTTTCCTCCTGCCCGCATTTCTTCCTCCATTCCACTATCCGGTTCCATTCCCGCGCCTCTTCCAGAGTCAGCCCCCCCAGCGGCTTGCTGCGGTCTATCTTGCGGCGCAATTCCTCTTCCCGCCGGAGGCCCTCTCCGCCAATCATTTCAAAAAGCAGCACATCGTACCTGCGGAACAGCTTATTCAGCCGGTCGTAATATTCCGGTTCCGCCACATGAACAGCACCAATGAGAGCTACTTCCATCCCATTGTCATGGACATAGGCAGCTACGGGAGTGGACAGGCTCTGCCGGTCGGGTTGAGGAGAATCAAGAAGGATGTACCGCCCGGGATACCCGCCATATTCCGCCTTCTCCGCATCGGGAATATCCGCAGCCGGTACAGGAGAACACCACCAAAGGACAGCCAGAAAACAATGCAGCAGTTTCATCATGCTCAGACTACCGGGGAGCATATTAAGAGCAAGCCCAAAAAAAGACTGCCTTCCTTTCCGGAACGGAAAGACGGCATGAGCATGGATTCCCACCTTATTCAAAAAGCCGGAATCGCAAAACTCCCGCGCTTTTTCAACGGAAGCCGGCAAATCAAAAATCCCGCACCCGAAAACGGGTGCGGGGAATGAAAAAGCCCATTCTGAACGCCAGGCGAAAACAATCCGCCCGGCCATGAACGGTTACTTGCCGCAGCAGCACTTGTCGGTCAAGGCCCCCACACCGGGAAGAACCTTGCCTTCCAGCAGTTCCAGGGAAGCGCCGCCGCCCGTGGAACAGAAGGAAAGCTTATCCTGCACCTTGAATTTCTTGGCTGCCGTCACGGAATCACCGCCGCCTACAATGGAAATGGCGGAGGAATCCGCCAAGGCTTCCGCGACTTCCTTGGTTCCCTTGGCGAAGCAGTCCATTTCAAATACGCCCATCGGGCCGTTCCACAGAACGGTCTTGGCATCCTTGATGATGGCGGAGAACTCTTCAATGGCTTTGTCGCCGATGTCGATGGCCATGCCGCCTTCCGGCACCTTGCCGCCTTCAGCGAAAGGAGCCGTGCAGAAGGTTTCGGCACCGTCTTCAAATTTCATGGCTACGCGCACATCTGCAGGAAGCAGGAATTTCACGCCCTTGGCCTTGGCCGCCGCCAGAATTTCCCGGGCCAGATCCAGCTTGTCTCCTTCAATCTTGGAAGCGCCCAGGTCATACCCTTCAGCCGCCAGAAACGTATTGGCCATGGCGCCGCCAATCAGGAACGTATCAGCTTTCTCCATCAGTTTGGAAAGCACTTCAATCTTGTCGGACACCTTGGCGCCGCCCATAATCACCACAAAGGGTTTTTCCGGGTTTTCCAGCTTGCCTTCCAGGTATTCCAGTTCTCGTTCAATCAGGAAGCCCATGGCGCTCTTTTCCGCAAAATGCGTCACGCCTTCCGTGGAAGCGTGAGCACGGTGGGCCGTGCCGAATGCGTCGTTCACGAACAGCGTGGCATTGCCCAGCAGGGACTTGGCGAACTCCGGATCGTTCTTCTTTTCACCAGGATAAAAACGGACATTTTCCAGCAGAACCACATCACCGTCCTTCATGGCGGCGCGGGCGGCTTCCGCTTCCGGGCCAATGGCGGCGGAAACGAATTTCACGTCCTTGCCGAGCAATTCGGAAAGGCGGGCGGCAACGGGTTTCAGGGAAAAAGCGGGATCGGGTTCGTTTTTGGGACGGCCCAAATGAGAGGTAAGGACGAGGCGTGCGCCCTGATCCAGCAGGAACTTGATGGTGGGGAGAGCAGCCACAATGCGGGCGTCATTGGTAATTTCCCCATCCTTGAGAGGGACGTTGAAATCCACGCGCATGAGGACTTCCTTTCCCTTGGCGTCAAGGTCGCGAACAGTAAGTTTAGCCATATCGGTTTATATTGTTTGGTTCAATGAATAAAAAAGGGAGGGCATTTCTGCCCTCCCGGATAAATCCCCGCCCGCCCGGCAAAACCGGCCAGGAAAGCCGGAAAATTGAAACAGGCGGACGGCAAGACTTGTCGTGCAACTGAAGAGCAAGCGTTGTCCGAAAGAACTTACTTGCCGCAGGAGCATCCGCAGCCCAGGCTGTCGCCCAGCTTCTTCATGGCCTGGGCGGCGCGGTTGGAGTAACCCCATTCGTTGTCGTACCAGCCGCAGACCTTCACCAGGTTGCCGCCGACCACATACGTGAAGCCGGAGTCAAAGATGCAGGAGTGGGGGTCGGAAACGATGTCCTGAAGAACGAGCGCTTCTTCGGAGTAAGCCAGGATGCCCTTCAGCGGGCCTTCAGCGGCTTCCTTCATGGCGGCGTTTACTTCTTCCACGGTCACATCCTTCTTGAGCACGGCCACAAAGTCGGTCAGGGAACCGGTCGGAGTCGGAACGCGGAAGGAAGCGCCGTTCAGGGACCCCTTCAGGTTCGGCATTACTTCACCAATGGCCTTGGCGGCGCCGGTGGTCGTCGGAATGATGTTGATCGCGGCGGCGCGGGCACGGCGGGGATCCTTGTGCGGAAGGTCCAGAATGCGCTGGTCGTTCGTGTAGGAGTGAATCGTGCTCATCATGCCCTTTTCAACGCCGAACTTGTCGTCCAGCACCTTCACCATCGGAGCAAGGCAGTTGGTGGTGCAGGAAGCGTTGGAAACGATATCGTGCTTGGCAGGATCGTATTCGCTGTCGTTGATGCCCAGAACGAAAGTCAGGTCCGGATCCGGGGAGGGAGCGGAAATAAGAACCTTCTTGGCGCCGGCGTCAAGGTGCTTCTTGGCGGCGTCGCGCTTGGTGAACAGGCCGGTGGATTCCAGAACGACGTCCACGCCCAGATCCTTCCAGGGAAGGTTGGCGGGATCACGTTCCACGGTGATGAGGATCTTGTGACCGTCAACGACCAGATAATCACCCTCGATGGAAATTTCACCGTCAAACTTGCCCTGCGTGGAGTCATACTTGAGCAGGTGGGCGATCGTTTCGATAGGAGTCAGGTCATTGATGGCAACAACCTTGTTGCGTTCTTCCTTGGACATGGCGCGCAGTACGTTGCGACCAATGCGTCCAAAACCGTTAATAGCGTATTTGGCCATAAGATTGAGGGCTTCAGATTTGATTAATTACTAGTCCCGGACTTATTCAAGTACCATGGACGCTGCAAGTTTAAAAACGTTTCAACCAGCCGTCAACACTATTTCCCCCCCCATCATGGCAGTATGTTCCCCCAGCTTCCGCAAACAGGGAACACTCCGCCAAGCGGACATGTTCCCTCATGAAAATCAAAAACTTGCAAAAACACCTTCCTTCCTCCGGAAGCTCCTTCAATTCATGGAACGCAAAGCGGCGCGTATCAGCTCGTCCACGTCTGCATCCGGATGGTCCTTCAGATGGGCGGCTATCGCCTTGCGGGATTCCACCTGCTTGAACCCGAGCGCAATCAGCGCCAATTCCGCGTCCCCGGCGGCCTGGGAAGTAGCGCCCTGGGCCTGGGCTTCCCACGTGGCGGCCAGGCCCACTTTATCCTTCAGTTCCAGGACGATGCGTTCCGCCGTCTTCTTGCCCACCCCCTTGGCCCGAGCAATGCCGGAAACGTCTCCGCCCACAACCGCCTGCTTGAACTGCTCCACGGACAGGGAACCCAAAATGGCAATCGCCGTTGCCGGGCCGATTCCGGAAACACGTTCAATCAGCAGCAGGAAAATATCCCTTTCCGCATCCGTGGCAAAACCGTACAGCACCTGCATGTTCTCCCGGACATGCAGGTAGGTTTTCAGCGTCAGCTCTCTGCCGGGAAGGGGATTCAGCCTGTCAAACGTGGACAGGGGCACAATCACTTCATACCCCACCCCATGAACATCCAGGATCAACCGCTGGGGATATGATTCCGCCACCGTGCCGCGCAGAAAAGCTATCATACCCTTAACGTGACACAATCCGGCCCGCGCGCAAGCCAAAAACGCATCCTCCGGAACCGCTTCCGTCATCTTTTCTGGAGCACGTGCAGCCTGACATGTTCCAGATCCTCCCGGTGGTAAAAGCAGCGCACGCGCAGTCCACGGGCTGTTTTCATCCTGCACCTGTATTCACGCAGCAGCCCTTTTTTCACCAGCCTGTAAACATAGCTGCGCACTACTCCCAGCATGCTGACAGCCCCGGCCATATCCATATAACACGGAGGCACGCGGCGGCGCACGGGCTCCCTTCCAGCAAGAACCCGCTCCACATCCAGCCGCCGCCAGTACAGGGCCAGGGGGCCCGTACCCTTGCGGACCACCCGAAAACGGACACCGTGGCGGTGCAGATACTGGCGCGCGGCGGAAGCACTGCAGCAGAGCCGTGCCGCGACGGCGGATGTCTCCACAAATGCGCTACCCGCCTCCGTGTAAGGCTGGCCGGACCTGGGATTCGTTCCGCGGCGGCGGATTTTGACATGTTCAGGGAAACTCAATTTGGGGTTGCTGATATATTCACGCCCTCCCACGCCGATGAATGTTTTCTTAAAACGGTATATCATGATTAACGGGTTTTCACATTGGATTTACGAAGCCTCATGCAGCCGTTCCGCACGAAACTCTAACATATTTTGGAGATTCCAAAAATGCATTGAGTTTAAGAATGTTCAACATTTTTCTTTGTTTTTCTGTTTTTTACATTCATACTAAACTCATTTCTCCGCAATATATGCCCGGAGACCATGCCGGCCAATCATGTGAAAAGGGCCTACGCGCCCATCGGGAAACTTATCCCCCTTAATCTTTTCCGGATCTCAAGCCTTCCATTCCCATAAACAAGAGGGGCTGGAAACAAATTTCCCCCCTTTTTCCAGGCGTTCCTTTCCGATGCCGCAAACTTTCAAGAGACAACTTCTTTCCCTGCGCGATTCCACCATACGGCTTCCCCGAAAACATTCATTTCCGGCAAGAAGCCTGAAGAAGGGATCATGAGAAGCCCCCCGGTTTCACCAACCGCTGACGACACGCCCCTTCACTCTGCCCCCCGTTTCCCCATCCGCGTTTTTTCCGATATTTCCCCCCATCATGAAAACCGGCCCAATAAAAAACCCGGCTTCCTTGCGGAAAGCCGGGTATGGGAAAAATGCCTCAGGGAAGAAGTTTTGCCGGGCGCCCTTCAAAAATCCCGCGCTGAGGAACGAAAATGCGGTCATTGGGCTGGATGGGAATCGCCCTGTCTTTAATGGAAAAATAATCATACGTCACGGTTTTTCCACCGCGCGTCACCTGCACGTAGCGGGATCCCCAGTCCGTGATGTCGCCGGCGCCCACAATCGCCTCCAGAAGCGTCATGCCGCGCCGCCACAAAACATTCTTCTTCATAGCTACACCGCCGCTTACCAGAACGATGTGTTCCGTCAGCCGCGCATCCGAACTCTGCACCTTCACCAGAAACGTAGGGGCCGTGTACAGCTCCGCCTTCTTGTAGGCGGCCATCAGCATGTCTTCAATCTGGCGGGCCGTTTTGCCTACCACGCGCAGTACATCCTGCCCCGGAGGGAGCTGGGGCATGCGTATCGTACCGTTCCCGTCCAACAGATACTGCCCGGAAATAGCGGTAGCGTCGTCGGAGGGAATGCCGCGCACCTGGATTTCAATGGTGCCCTGGGGCGGCACGGCATCCGGAGACTGGGCGGAGCCCAGCCCCGCCGGGCCCAGCATAAGACAAAGGATGGAACAAATATATTTTTTCATGGAGCCATGGGTTAATACAAATCTTCACTATCATGGGACTGGGTGGCTGCCAGCTCCTTGGCCTTTCCAGAACGTTCCACCTTCTTCATGGAGGAGGCATCCGCATTCTCGCCGGAGGAAGAGCCATCCGCAGAATAGTAGGAATAGTAAGTTGTGTAATACTGATACTGGTGATCGGACGTAATGTCCACATTATTCATCACCACGCCGGCCAGGTTACCGCCCACGGACTCAATTACCTGCTTCTGCCTCAACAGGGCTTTCAGCGGCAGCTTGCGGGGCTGGACAACCATAAGAGTCATATCCACCTCGCTTACAATGACGGCGGAGTCACTGACCCCCAGAATGGGAGGGGAATCCACCAGCACAATGTCAAAACGTTGCTTCACTTCCTGCAGCAATTCATTAAACTTGCGGGAATTCAAGGCGCCTGAAGGATCAAAGGGAGTAGGCCCCGCGGGCATGACGTACAGGTTTTCAATGGGCGTCTGAAAAATGACTTCCTCCAGAGGATAATCTTCCAGCAGGTAGGAAGTCAGCCCTACCTCATTATCCAGCTCATAATACCGGTGAAGCTTGGAACGGCGCAGGTCGGCGTCAATCATCAGGGTGGCATACCCCCCCTGGGCGCAAATATAGGCCAGGTTGCACAGAGTGGTGGTCTTCCCTTCCCCGGCGCTGCCGGAAACAAAGGTCAGCGAAATTTCCTCCAGGCCTTTCTTGTTGAATTCTATGTTCGTCCGCAAAATGCGGTAGGCTTCCGCATCCGGCCCCATGGCATCGGATGAATGCAGAATCGGCACATTCTTGGGAATAATGCCCAGTACGGGAACCTGAAGAGCCCGTTCCACGTCTTCCATGGTTTTCACGGAAGTATCCATGAATTCCAGAAGCAGGGCCAACCCGATGCCCAGCAACAGACCGGCGCCCGCTCCCACCGCCAGGTTAATAGTCACATTCGGTTTGTAGGGCGCAACAGGGTAGGTCGGCAGCTGATACATTTCAATCACCTCACGGGGCACGCGCAAACGGGCAATCTCATCCTTGTATCGGGAGTCCAGTTCCTTAAGCTGGTCCAGCGCAGCGTCATAATCACGGCTGGCCTGTTCATACATGGGAACCTGCAGGACGTGCTTCTGAAGATCTTCCTCTTTTTGGGCGACGGTAGCCTCCCAGTGCTTCCGGCTCGCGGCAACCATTTCCAGCTTGCTCTTCAGGGAAGAACGCAGGCCTATCAATTCCTTGTTCAGCTTATCCCCCAGAATTCTTTCCGTTTCCAGCAATGCCAGCATTTTGGGATGCCTGGCGCCGATGTTCTGGGATTTCAGATTTTCCTTTTCCTTGAGCTTGTCGGAAAATTCAGCATAGGTCTTACGGAGAGCGTCCGCACCCACAGTCTCCGCATTCAGCAGGTCGGAACTGATCACGTAATCCAGCAACTTGTCGTCGGGCAGACGCTGCAATTCCTGCACATAGGAAGCCAGTTCTTTTTCCCTCCTTTCAAAATCCATGGCCTGCGCCTTGGCATTCCGGAATTCCTCTTCTTCCATGCCGGCCGTCAGGGTGCTGCGATGTTCACCGTTCCTCCAGGACGTGGGCAGGTAGGAACTCTCCGCAATCAGCTTTTTGAGAGCCATCATTTTTTCATTGACGGCATCCTCCTGTTCCCGAAGGACATCCTTCAGGCTCTTGATGGCGGTTTCCACCAGACGGTTTTCGCGCATTTCACGGTCCTGCTTGTACGCCTCAGGCACCGCCTTGGCGATATTCTGCACCAGTTTGGGGTCCGGACCGGAAACAATGACGTCCACAAGGTCCGTGGCGCGCACGGGGGCCACCTTGATCATGTCGGCCAGATTAGTCGCCGCCATTTCATCCGTCATCCCCCATTCCGCGGCAAGGTTCAGTTTTCTGGATACCACTTTAAGCACTTCGGCGGAAGTCAGCACGGAATACTGCATGGGAATGTAGTTGGCCGTCACGTTGGAAGTGGCAACTACGTCCCCCCCTCTGCCGATATCCATCACAGGCTTGGGCAGTTTAATCTGAAACTGGCTGGTCGCCCGGTAGGAAGGCGGCATCAGGAAAGTCACTACAACGGAAATGACCAGCACCAGAAGGAAGACAAGAAAGACTTCCTTCCAGCGATTTTTTAAAACCTGCAAATAATCAATATTGCGTACGATGCGATCACTGTTCTGCTGATCCTGGGCACTCATGAAATATAGTAAGGCAGTAAGATAAAAACTCCTCTAATTGTGAATGAAAATTCGCAATTAGAGGAGTAAAGGCATTAATGGTCAGTCAAGACTTAGAAGCTGTAATTCATGCCGAAGGAGAACACATTGCGGTTGTAGGAGGGCATCGGGTAGTTATAGCCGCTGTAGGAACCGTTCGTGTAAGAATATTGGGCCGTAAGGGCCAGGGCATTCGTCAGCAGAAGCTTGATACCGGCGGTAGCATTGAAAGTCAGGTTGGACGTGTCACTGTTGCTGATGGAACTCGGACGCGTATAATCGCTGGCAACCAGGTTTACTCCGCAATTCAGACTGACGCGGTGCGTCAGCTTCAGCGTGCTGTGTACCCCGAAACGCCATGTTTCATTGGAATAATAGCTGGCGCCGTTGTAAGGAATGTAGGTATTCACCGCTTCGTTGGAATAACGGACGAACGTTCCGAGCATGAACCGGTCGCTCAAGCGGTGGTTTAAGCCGAATTCCGCGGAAGGATAGGTTTTTGTTCCGTAGCTTTCGACATACTTGAACTGAGGACCTACGCGCAGCGTAGCAGAAGTATTTTCGCTCACCGCGTATTCAGCGCCGGCCATGACGAAGTTGGAAAATTCGTTATTGCCGTATTCGCGATTACAGTAGGATCCCGTCCAGCCCAGGGAAACAGCCAGGCGTTCCGTCCATTTGTACCGGTTGGTGAAATTCATGCCAACATAATCGCGGTTATCCGTCTTGGCGGAATCCTCCTGATAGTCGATCATGGAGAAATTGGCGCCCAGCGTCGTGGAATAGCGGGAAGTCCACGCCTTGCTCACGGAACTGGAAACATACACGTAAATGTAGTCGCCGTCCCGGCGGGCATTGGCAATACCGTTGGAATAGTTGGGTTCCGGCTGCCATGCGAAGGAGACGCTGCCGTTATAACGCAACGTCTGGTCAAAACTATGGGAAAGTTTGGCGGACAGCGTGGAATTGGAAAGGGCTTCATTCGTTCCGCCATCAAGGTCTTTCAGGTAAAAAATACCCCCCAGCTTGGCGGAGAAAGAATACTGGGTCACGGCATCGTAGTTGGCCAGGGAGCACCCTATGTCCGTACTGATGAACGCGGATTCCTGCTTGTTATAATTGGAGGCGTTGACATTGTCGTCATACCCTCCCGCCAGGTTGAAGAACCACTTGAGAGGAAGGGACTCTTCCAGACCCACCGGACCCGCCAGCGTGTACAGAGACTGCCCGTTGGCATGGACGGCAAACATGCCGGCGGCCACCAGGGAGAGATAAAAAAGACTCTTCATGCTATTTATTAAATAAGAATCAGGTTAATTGCCAGCAGGATTGGACACGGGAGCAGGGCTGGTGGGCGTGCCGCCCACAGGAAGACCGCCCGGCAGAACCAGGGAGCCCTCGGCAACATCTTCAACAGGCTTTACCAGGCCATGTTCCTGGACAGTTACCCCTCTGAGAGGGGGGTTATCAGGAGTCTGGGCAGCCACAGCCACAGCAATGGAAGGAACAGTACCGGCTACCGGAGAATTGCCCAAAGCTTTTTCAACCGCTTCCGAAATGGGAGCCACGGATGCATACGGATGAGGCTGGGAGGAAACAGCGGAAGCGATCACATTGCGCACCTGTTCTTCCTTCACCCCGGGCCCGTAGCTCCGGACAGCGGCGGAAGCAACGGCAGGAGCGTTGGACGGGAAGGCACCCGCAGCCATGGATACCATCGCACCCATCACATGATCGGATACACCAGCCTTAGCGGCATCGTTCAAAACTCCGGACACTGCTTTCATATCCAGAGCACCGGCCTTCAATCCGGCCTGAACAATATCTGCCATTTTCTTCATAAAAGCCTTTTCAACAGCGGAGGCTTTAACCTGATCAACAGCCGGAGCGGCTGCCGGAGAAGCAGTTTGCTGAGCCATACCGGGAAGGGTACCCGCAAACGCAAGTGTCAGCGCACTAAGCGCCGCCTTTGTCACGAACCTGGCTTTCATAAAGGAAGTATTTATCAGGTGAATTTAATAAAAAAAATGGAGCGGGTAACGGGAATCGAACCCGTATAATCAGCTTGGAAGGCTGGAGCTTTACCATTAAGCTATACCCGCGCAACGAACGCATTATGTTCAAATCACGGGATAAGACAAGTTTTTTTTCATTACTGCGTCAAAATAACAAAAAAAGAGGATACGTTTTTTCTGTGGTCTTGACATCCGGGCCTTCTGCCGCTAAATAGGCATCCGCATTTCATGCGGGCGTCGTTCAATGGTAGGACGCGAGCTTCCCAAGCTTGAGACGTGGGTTCGATTCCCATCGCCCGTACCAGTTTGTTCCGTAAGTTATTGTTTATCAAAGCTTGCGTTTTTTGTTTTCTTGAGACGGCAACATACATGGCAACGCCTGGAAACGGCCTTTCAAGACATTGTCCCACAGGCAGCAGACATGGTTTATCCGTAAAGAAGCCTTGTTCCGTGTGAATAAAAAAGACCTGGCAGCCTCTCCCAATACGGGAACAGTCCGGGCAATACGTCCGTGCCGGCGGCGAATGCTTCCGGCACGGACGTGAATTACAGGGAGAGGCTACCAGCCAAGAACAAATTTCCTCTGGATTTTAGCAAGAAGAAGCACTTTGCGGATCATCGCCCGGGTTTCATTAAGGAGGTTGAGATAGAGAAGCGCCCGTCGCATATCGGAGGCGTCTTCCGGACGCAGAATAATCTGCTGTTTGACGGCTTCCGCAAATTCCTCATCCAGGGCGTCCATGCCTGCCAGGCATTCGTCCAGCCCGGTATAGTCATTGCTTTCCATCATTTCCCGGAAACGGGGGTAGAGGGAGGAAACACGGCTGTTCATTCCCCGCAGAAGCTCTATCCTTTCCAAATCCAGCCCTTCATGGTTGTTGTCTATATAGGCATGGCTGGCCGTAGTAATGTTGGAGAGGGATTCAAAGACGGAGGTAGCGTATTCCACCATCTGCACATAGCGCTTGCCTCGGTCGGCCTCTTTGTCCGGGAGTTCACGGACGACGGGCATGACTTCCATCGCCATTTTATCGCTCAGGGAACGGCGGATGCCGCGCGCTTCTTTCCGGAGTTTTTTCAGACGCTTCCGGTCCTCCACGTTCAGGGCCTCCAGATTCATTTCATAGATTTCCGCCATGCGCTTCATCAGTTCAATAATTTCCTCATTGTAGCGTGCGGCGGCAGCCGGGTCCCGGTAATTGGCGGCCTGCGCCTGAGCTGCAGCCTGGGTTCTTTTGCGATGGAGCCTGGAACTTTTCAGGAGCAGGAAAGCCGCCAGAGAACACATGGCGATGATGCCGAAGAGACCGCCATAAAGGATGCAGGCCGCCACAATGAAGCACATGGAAAACGCGGCAAAGGCCGTAAAGAACCACCCTGAAATCACCGTAATCACTCCGGTGATGCGATACACGGCGCTGTCCCGCCCCCAGGCCTTGTCCGCCAGGGAGGAACCCATCGCCACCATGAACGTCACATACGTGGTGGAAAGGGGAAGCCGAAGGGACGTGGCCAGAGAAATCAGCAGGGCAGCCACCGTCAAATTCACGGAAGCGCGAATGAGGTCGAAAGATGCACCGTTATCCGGCCCTTCCGGCACAGGCCGGAAGCGTTTTTCAATAAACCTCCCGACGCAGGAAGGCATGATTTTTTCCACCGCGCGGGAAGCATTCAGGGCATAACGCACCGCCATGCGGGCCGGGGGGACGGAGCCGAACCGCTCTACTCCCCCGCCCTGCCTCGCCAGATTGACTTCCGTATCCGTAACGGTTTGCGCCTTTTTGGAGAACATGAGGGCCAGCACCATGATGACGCCCGCCCCCAGCAGGTAACGCCAATCCGCCGTGACGGGGGCCATCAGACCGCCCATGGACAGAGTGGTAAGGTCCGCCCCCTGCGCTGCTGCGGCGGCCGCAATTTCCATGGAAGACTGCCCCGCCATAAAAACGCCGATGAAGTTGACCAGGTCATTCCCGGCAAAGGAAAGGGCCAGGGCCATGGTGCCCGCGAGAACGGATACTTTCAGGATATTGACTTTGCAAAGATTCTGGAGCACGGCCATCAGGACGGTCCAGAATGCCAGGCTGCAGCAAACGTACAGCCAGATATGGTCGTCCAGATGGCGGATCATATCCTTGGTGACCAGCGTGCTTCCCTTCAGCCCCTTGAAAATGGCAAAGTAGGTGATAGCCGTCAGGGCCACGCCGCACCAGACGGCGCCCAGGTATTTGAAGGATTTTTGATAGTTGAAGGAGAAGATGAGGCGGGAAATCCACATAACCGTTATCCCGCAAATGAAAGCGATAAAAACGGAGGAAAAAATGCCGGAGATGATCGCCAGAGCTTTGGAGGAATTGATGTAGCTGGACAATTCCTGAGCGACTCCCGGTTCCCCGGACCAAATTTTAAAGAGAGCTGCGGCCACGGCTCCGCCCAGCAGTTCAAAAACAATGGAAACCGTGGTGGAAGTGGGAAGGCCGAACGTGTTGAAAACGTCCAGCAGTATAACATCCGTCAACATGACCGCCAGAAAGATCAACATGATGTCATGGAAGGAAAACCGGGCCGGCATGAATACGCCGCTTCTGGCGATTTCCATCATGCCGCTGGAGAACAGCGAGCCGATGATGATACCCAAAGCGGCCACCAGCACAATCGTCCTGCGCGGAGCGGCCTTGGAACCGACGGCGGAGTTCAAAAAGTTGGCGGCGTCATTGGAAACTCCGACAACGAGGTCGAAGCAGGATAACACCAGTATCAGTCCTATGATAAAGTAATAGATTGGGTCCATATGCGTAGTAAACGGCCCTCTATTACAGGAGGCCGCTCCCGCACGCCCGTTTTAAAACGTGAACATTCCGTCACATTTTCCCATACGCCCCTGCTTCCGGTCCTCAAAAAAGGAGGAGAGCGGATTCATCCGCCCTCCTCCCGCTTTCATTAAATGTAAAAAACAAAAAGCCTAACGGTCCACATGAAGGATATTTCCGTCAGGGGCAATCAGCACATCATAATCGTCACGGCTGTCCGCAACTTCCACCTTGTAACGGACAAGTTCTCCTTCAGTAATTTTTTCCGCTTCCTTAATCCGGCATCCCGGATAACGCTTCAAAACGGACGCACGGACGGCTTCCGGAAGAGAGGAAGCAGCTATTTCTTCCTTAATCCTCACAATTTTCCCATCAGGAGCAATCTTCACGTCAAACTGGAATCCGTTAATTCTAAATTCGGCTTCGTAGATCCTTTCCATGCCATGCATTTCAGAGTCCCATTCAATGGGACCGGCGTTCGGATAAGCACCCTTGATACTGGAAACAGCGGCAGCCGGAACGGAAGACTCCGGGATATCGGCCAGGGCAGAAGGCATGACCAGTACCGCCGCCGCAAACAATATGTTCTTATGCAGCTTTTTCATGTTATGATTAGACAAATATGTTCTATAATCATTCAATATTTTTCTAAACTCTGAACATCCTGTGCAGCTTTTTTCCCGAAACCGGCTCCTGATGAAGCATATTAAAAAAGGCTCCCCGGAAAAACCGGGGAGCCTTGAAGCCGATTGCCTTGGTCTCGAAGAAACGGACGGGGCTTACATCATGCCCATGCCGCCCATTCCTCCCATGCCGCCCATGTCGGAAGCTCCGGAGCCGCAGCTGCAGCTCTTCTTCTCGGGCTTGTCGGCAATGACGCATTCCGTGGTAAGCAGCAGGCCGGCGATGGAGGCCGCATTCTGCAGAGCGGAACGGGTCACCTTGGTCGGATCCACCACGCCGGCGGAAAGCAGGTCTTCATACTTGTCCGTGGCCACGTTGTAACCTTCGGCAGTATTCTTCATGCCTTTCACGTTGGCGACGATGAGGGCTCCTTCGCGGCCGGCATTGCAGGCCAGCTGGCGGAGCGGGGCTTCCACAGCGCGATAAACGATCTGGGCGCCGGTTGCTTCATCACCTTCCAGTTTGAGGGTGTCAATGGCTTTCTGGGCGCGAATCAGCGCCACGCCACCGCCGGGAACGATGCCTTCTTCCACCGCAGCGCGGGTAGCGTGCAGGGCGTCGTCCACACGGGCCTTCTTTTCCTTCATTTCCGTTTCCGTAGCGGCACCCACGTGGATGACGGCCACGCCGCCGGCCAGCTTGGCCAGGCGTTCCTGGAGTTTTTCGCGGTCGTAGTCGGACGTGGTGTCCTTGATCTGGCGGCGAATCTGGGAAATGCGGGCTTCAATATCGGAAGATTTGCCGGAACCTTCCACGATAACGGTTTCATCTTTGGAAACAACCACGCGCTTGGCCTGGCCGAGGTCTTCGATGCCCACGTTTTCCAGCTTGATGCCCAGGTCTTCCGTGATGCACTTGCCGCCGGTAAGGATGGCGATGTCTTCCATCATGGCCTTGCGGCGGTCGCCGAAGCCGGGAGCCTTGACCGCGCAGATGTTCAGCACGCCGCGCAGACGGTTGACTACCAGGGTGGCGAGGGCTTCGCCTTCAATGTCTTCCGCAATTACAAGGAAGGGCCGGCCGCTCTTGGCCACTTTTTCAAGCAGCGGAAGGAAGTCCTTCAGGTTGTTGATTTTCTTTTCGTGGATGAGGATGTAGGGGTTTTCCAGCACCGCTTCCATCGTTTCCGCGTTCGTCACGAAGTAGGGAGACAGATATCCCTTGTCAAACTGCATGCCTTCCACCACGTCCAGCGTAGTTTCAATGCCCTTGGCTTCTTCCACGGTGATGGTGCCGTCCTTGCCCACCTTGTCCATGGCTTCCGCGATGATGTTGCCGATTTCAGCGTCCCAGTTGGCGGAGACGGTAGCGACCTGGGCCACTTCCTTGCTGGAGTCGACAGGCTTGCTGATCTTCTTGAGTTCTTCCACAACGGAATCCGCAGCCTTCATGATGCCCCTCTGGAGGGAGATGGGGTTAGCCCCGGCAGTAACGTTGCGCAGGCCTTCGCGGTAAATGCTTTCAGCCAGCACGGTAGCGGTAGTGGTGCCGTCGCCGGCCACGTCATTGGTTTTGGAAGATACTTCCCGGACAAGCTGGGCTCCCATGTTTTCAAACGGGTCTTCCAGTTCAATTTCCTTGGCCACGGTTACGCCGTCCTTGGTGATGAGGGGGGAACCGAATTTTTTGTCAATCACTACGTTGCGGCCGGCAGGGCCCAGCGTGCTCTTGACAGCCTTGGCAATCTGTTCCACGCCGCGGAGCAGAGCCTGGCGGGCGGTTTCGTCAAATTGGATTTGTTTAGCCATAATGTTAAATATTTAAAATGATGTTGAATGTGTGTGTGGTGCCATTTAGCCGATGATGGCCAGAATATCGTTTTCAGACAGGATAAGGTAGTCTTCCCCGTCCAGTTTGATTTCCGTGCCGCCGTACTTGGAAATAAGCACGCGGTCTCCGGGCTTCACGGTAAATTCAATCAGGGCGCCTTTTTCATCGCGGCCGCCGGTGCCTACGGAGATCACTTCGGCTTCCTGGGGTTTTTCCTTGGCGGTGTCCGGCAGGAACAGGCCGCCGGCCGTCTTGGTTTCAGCTTCAATGCGCTTGACCAGCACACGTTGTCCTAGGGGTTTGATGTTTGCCATAGTATGTTTTTTGATGTTGTTGTAGATGAGTAATACGGGATGTAATGTTCCGCCGGAGGGGGAATTGCTTCCCCCTCCGGCGGGAAGGGGGTTGCTTATTTATCGTCGTCCACGATTTCAGCGTCCACCACGCGGCCTTTCGCCTTGCGGGGACCGTCGGAAGGCTCTTCTTCGGCAGGGGCGCCCGGCATGGGGCCGGCTGCCCCGGCGGACTGCTGGGCGGCTTCCGCCGCCTTGTACAGGGCTTCCAGACGGGATTCCAGGTCTTCCTTGCCAGCCTTGATCGCCTTGACGTCCTTCTTGGAGACGGCTTCCTTGAGACGCGTTACCTTGTCTTCTATTTCACGCTTGAGGTCTGCGGGCAGCTTGTCCCCCATATCCTTAAGCTGGCGCTCCACGGAGAAGCAGAGGGAGTCAGCCTGGTTAATGATGTCAATTTCCTCAGCGCGTTTCTTGTCTTCTTCCGCGTGGGCTTCCGCATCGCGCTTGGCACGCTCAATTTCATCCTTGGAAAGGCCGCTGGAGCCCTGGATGGAAATTTTCTGCTCCTTGCCGGTGCCCTTGTCCTTAGCGGATACATGCAGAATGCCGTTGGCGTCAATGTCAAAGGTCACTTCAATCTGCGGCACGCCGCGCGGAGCGGGGGAAATGCCGTCCAGCTTGAAGTTGCCGAGGAGCTTGTTATCCTCAAACATCTTGCGTTCGCCCTGGCAAATGCGGATATCCACGGCGGGCTGGTTGTCAGCGGCGGTGGAGAACACCTGGCTCTTGCGCACCGGGATGGTCGTGTTGCGTTCGATCATCGGAGTGGCGATGCCGCCCATCGTTTCAATGGACAAGGTCAGAGGAGTCACGTCCAGCAGAAGCACGTCATTCACGTCCCCCTGAAGCACGCCGCCCTGAATAGCGGCGCCCAGGGCCACCACTTCATCCGGATTCACGCCCTTGTGGGGTTCCTTGCCGGCCAGCGTATGGGCCATTTCCTGCACGGCGGGCATACGGGTCATGCCGCCCACCAGCACCAGCTCGTCAATGTCTCCGGTTTTCAACCCGGACGCGGCAATGCAGTCCAGCACAGGCTTGCGGGTGCGGTCCAGCAGGTCTTCCGTGAGCTGTTCCAGCTTGGGGCGGCTCAGCGTCAGCTGGATATGCTTGGGGCCGGAAGCGTCCGCCGTGATGAACGGCAGGCTGATGTCATAGCTCTGGGTGGAGGAAAGGGCGATCTTGGCCTTTTCCGCTTCTTCCTTGATGCGCTGAATGGCGTCAGGCTGGTTGGAAAGATCCATGCCGGAGTCTTTCTTGAACTCGCCTATAATCCAGTTGATGATTGCGTTGTCCCAGTCATCGCCGCCCAAGTGGGTGTCACCGTCGGAAGCCTTCACCTCAAACACTCCGTCGCCGATTTCCAGCACGGAAATATCAAAGGTGCCGCCGCCGAGGTCATATACGGCAATGTTTTCATTGGACTTTTTGTCCAAGCCGTAGGCCAGGGCCGCCGCCGTCGGTTCATTGATAATGCGGCGCACTTTAAGGCCTGCGATTTCACCGGCGGCCTTGGTCGCGTTGCGCTGGGCGTCATTGAAATAGGCGGGGACGGTAATCACGGCCTCCGTAATCGTTTCGCCAAGTTTGGATTCCGCATCGGCTTTCAGCTTGGCCAGCACCATGGAAGCGATTTCCTGGGGGGAAAAGGTCTTCTTTTCACCGCCCACATCCACGCGGATGTAGGCATCTCCGTTGGGAGCTTCCACAATTTCGTACGGCACCTTTTTATCTTCTTCCGTCAGTTCACTGTACTTACGGCCGATGAGGCGCTTGGAGGAAAACACGGTGTTTTTCGGGTTGGTTACCGCCTGACGTTTGGCGGCCTGCCCCACGAGGCGTTCACCGCTTTTGGTGAAAGCAACAATGGAGGGAGTGGTGCGCGCACCTTCGCTGTTTTCAAGGACGGTACCCTGACCGCCTTCCATCACAGCCATGCACGAGTTGGTCGTGCCAAGGTCTATTCCTAATATTTTAGCCATATCGTTATTTTAGATTGTTGAATGGATTTCGTTGAGATTTGATTTCCTCATGACCTGAAGCATCATGCAGGCAAACTCATATTCTTGCCTCTTTTGTTGCAAATGGCATGCCAACCTGGCAAGGCATACTGAAAAATAAACGCAAATGTCATATTATAATCATATTATGCTGTTTTTCCTTTCATTCCTCTATTTTCCCGACAAAAGGAAACGGGACATAATGTCACACCAGAAAAGAGACAAAATGTCACACAAAGTCATTTTGTCCCACTTCCGGGGGAACCGGATAAAGGCCGTTCCGTCATGAATCCCCCGTGCGGGGAGAAGTTTCCGCGTCCTCCATGGTTCCGCATTTGCCATATGCCAGGCGCTTCATAAAATCCTTGTAAAGCACCGTTTCCATACGGCCGTCGCCGTATTCCAGCACTGCGCTCATGGTTTCCACCCAGTCCCCGCAATTCAGATATCTCACCTTTCCCACCATGGTATCCGCCGGATGATGCACATGCCCGGCGATGATGCCGTCACACTGCCTCTTTACCGCCAGGCGTTGAAGCTGTTCCTCATATTTTCCGATAAAATTGACGGCGGATTTCACGCGGCCCTTGATGGCGCGGGAAACGGAATAATATTCCCTGCCCCGCCAGGCGCGGTATTTGTTGTAAAACCTGTTGACCATCAGCAAAACGTCATAACCCAGAGAGCCGAGCATCGCCAGCCACCGGTGATTGGTGGAAATGGCGTCAAAACCGTCTCCATGCACGCACAGGTAGCGTCTTCCATCCGCAGCCTGGTGCACGTACTCCCTGGCAATTTTCAAACCGCCCAGATGAAAAGGCAGGAATTTTTCCAAAATATCATCGTGGTTTCCGCGCAGGTACAGGACTTCCACATCCTCCTGTTCCATCTTTCTCAACAAGGTGCGGACAAAGCGCGTATGCCTCCGCCGCCAGCGGCTGCCGCGGGACAAAGCCCAGGCATCCACAATATCCCCCACCAGCACAATTTTTCCAGCCCGGACATGTTTCAGAAATTTCCGGCATTCGTCCGCCTTGCAGTCTTTCGTTCCCAGATGAAGGTCCGACAAAAAAACCGTGCGGCATTCCAGCACGGCACCCCGCGGGGGGCGGGCGCAGCCGGTCCCGTTTTCCTCCCGGGCCACGGAAGCCAGCAGTTCTTCAAACCTGTCATGGATGGAATTCCAAGTTCTGGAATTCACCGTCCTGCGGGCCTGTTTCCCAAGCCTCCGGATCATCTCCCCGTCTTCCAGCAGACGGCGCATGGCGGAATAAAACCCCTCTTCATCCCCTTTCTCCGCCTGAAGGCCGTTGATGCCGTCCAGCACCACATCCGCGGAAGCGGCATACCGGTAGCTGACCGTAGCCAAACCACTGGCCATGCCTTCCAGCAAAACGTTCCCGAAAGTTTCCGTCTCACTGGCGAACAGTAAAACGTCCATGGCGGCATAATGGCGCGCCAGGTCTTCCCCACGGCGCATTCCGCAAAAAACGGCATCAGGAAACTCACTGCGCAGGCTGTTCATCATGGGGCCGTCCCCTACCACCACCATTTTCATGCCGCAATCCGGAAACTCCCTCTGCAAGCGCGTGTACAGCCCCAGGGCCGCCACCAGGTTCTTTTCCCGCGCCAGACGCCCCACGACGCCAAATACCACTTCATCCCGCCAGACGCCCCATGACTGGCGCAGGGAAGCATCCCTCCTGGCGGGATCAAACAGGACGGCATCCACTCCGCGCCCCATGACGGAAAGGCGTTCAAACCCCAGCCCTTCCAGCGTACGGCGCATTTCCTCCGTGGGAACCACTGTCATCCCTGCCCTGTTGTGGAGTTTGCGCAGGTAATTCACGGCGGCCGTTTCCAGTCTGGAGAAATGGTAATCCTTCATATACTGGTGGAAATTGGTATGGAATCCCATCACCACGGGAACCTCCAGCGTACGGGCGGCCTTCACGGCAGACGCTCCCATGGGGCTTTCCGTAGCCACGTATACCACATCCGGCCTTTTTTTCATCCATCTGGCGCGGAACCTGTCTGCAGAAGGCAGCCCTATCTTCACCTCATGGTACATGGGGAGGGGAAGGGACGGCATAGCCGTCTCCCCAGGGTTGAAAGAGCCGTTCCGTTCAGAAGCCCTCATCACATGCACCAAATGCCCGCGCATCCGGAGGCCGCCGACCAGACGCCCCAGCGTCAGGGCCACTCCATTTACATCAGGTTCATACGTATCCGTTACCACATCAATTCTCATGTACCGGTACCATGAGCGGAATGGCTTCCTCAAACAAGATGCGGCCGGAAACGAAACCGTCACAAACATCCGGTTATGCCCGCAGCCCCGGCAGAATCAACAGCCGCTCCGGAGCAATGCCGCCACGGCCTTCCCGTTTTTCCCGTACGGGTACGTATCATGAGCCCTCTTTTTTATCAGGACATCTTCCAAAACTGCGTATTACTGCAAAAAAAGAAACAGTCCATTGAATATCAAACGCTCTCAATCCATGCGCGTTCATCTGCGCATTTCAAATCCGCAGTCAATCAAATTTTTTGAGAAAAAAGGACTTTCATCGTATAGAGAAAGAAAAAAATCACAACGCATCCTGAAAGAAACAATCCCCAATATTGATTTTATCCATTGATAATAAAATCAATAAGGAAACACCAATTCCTTTTTTCGCTGACATGCGGATTTGAAATCCGCCACAATGCATGCATATGGGATACACAAAACGGAAATGAATGAATATTCAGAAAGACTTTTAATAAAAATAATAACGATTCCCATGTAAAAAAACGGAAGAACGTGGCGGGACAACAGACGCGCTGTAACGGCGCAAGATAGTTGCGATATGCGGGACAGGTTGTTGCGATATTTCGCCACTTGCGGCTAGGAAAAGCCCCTTTCCAGAAGCCTGAAAAGAGGTGAAAAAAACGCCTGAAAACGGGTGAATTCGCGTGACTTTTACCCCCGAATTTGCTATAAAAAACTCACCGCAAGGAAGGTGAATCCGTACCATCACCCGGGGCTATTGCCGCCGCTGCCATCAGCTTTATTTTGGCGTTGCAAAGGGAGTGCATAATTTCCGCCCTGCGCTCACGCGGCACTCCATAAGGCCGGGGGTTGCCTGTCGTCACCATCCGGAACATCCGGGCGTATAAATCAGGGGAAGCCTCGGCGCTGTGCCAGCACCAGCAGGACCAGCGGGAATTCTCCGATTCCCCGCGCCGCCAGGGCGCTTCAATCCGGCATGCCTCCCGTCCGTATTCTTCAATCATGGTTAAGGCATACGTTAAATCCTCCGGGGCTGAATCCGGTAAATGCCGCTCCTGAAGAACATCGGCCAAATGGACGGCCACATGGGCACGCACGGCATAGCAGCACCCATAGGTTAAATGCCGATCATCCCCGGAAGAGTACCACAGGCACTCCGGATGGTCCGTCATCCAGTGCAGCCAGTCCCCATCTAAAAGCGCCGTGTCAGCATCCAGCTTGACGAGTATATCTTCAGGGGCTGCCCCTGCCGTCATGGAGCGCAGCACTCCCACAATGGCGCCGGGGCCGCGTAAATTGCCGCCGCGCATCCAGGATGTCTGATCATAGACGGCTCCCAGCTCTTCCAGGGCCTCCACCGTTCCGGCATCCACCGGAGCGTGGCAATCATCCAGCACCCGAACCAGGGCAGACGGGCAGGCCATCCGGGCGCACCTGGCCGCCGCTACGGCTTCCGGGGCGTCTTCCTTATACGTGAATATGTGAATTCTGATCATAAAAAACTACGGTCCCCACGGATAATACGTGCCGCCCCCTACGGGAAGCTGAATGGTGCCCAGGGCGTACTGGATTACATCGTCGCCTTTAATGACGGCCAGAGGGAAGGAATAATAAAACAGCCGGGACGGCCTTGCTCCGTCTATGGATGTAAGCATGAAGGGGTCCACCGTCCCCGCGGAGGAAATGACGGCCATGCCCGTGATTTCCTCGTTTTCATTCAGAATCAAATTCAGCCAGACTTCCCCTTCCATCATCGGCAAATCCTTGCTTGCCGGGGCATCTCCCAGCACGCGGCCATTCAGCATGATTTTCCCGGGCGTGATGGTGGCTCCCGTCTTCTGGCCGTCTTCATCGTATTCCAGCTGAACGCGGAATCCGTAGTCATTCGGCTCCGGCGTCGCGGATGACCAGATAACCTCTCCGCGGGGGCTGACGGTCGGGGCCTTGGGGCTGATGCGGGCGTTGGAATCGTAAGTCAGGGACAGGGCGGGATTGTCCTGCACCTGATCCTGGTTGTCCCGGTCATCCATAGCGGCCTGGTTGCTGTAAAGCTGCTGCTGTCGGTCAATCATGCTTTGCAGGCTCAAATGGTCGGGAACTCCCGTGGATATATACGTGTTGCCTGCGGATAAATCCACCGTGACGCCCTGAATGACCGTCCGCATGTCCAGCCAGGCCGGGTTGGCCCCTGCAATCGACAAGCGCCGCCCCAGCAGCAGGTCCGGACGGATGGCCGCCAGGGCGTCCACGCTTCCGGCCCAGGGTGCCACGCGGGTCATTTGGTAATAGGCGGCCAGGACGGGCCTGTAATTTGGCCAGTCCGCTTCGCCGCTCCCGCTGCCTCCGGACGGAGGCGGGAATGCAGAACCGTCCTCCGGGCCGATTGTCCCCTGGCGGTCCACCTTGTAATGCCGTTTCCGGGTGTTGGTGGTAACGCCGCGCCAGGTCAGCCAGTTGTAATACCTCGTCACCTTGTCCCCGTTAATCGTCACGGTTTTTTTACGCGGAAAGAGCAGCTCAAAACCTTTTTTTGGAGGGGAATCTATGTAAACGTATTGCTTGAAAATCACCTCACACCATTTGATGGTTGTGCAGGCTTCGCTTAATGAGCCGGAAACAAGTTCGTACCTGGTGGCGGTCGTGCTGTAGTTCCTGGCATCCTGCCCTTCCACGGCGGGCGTCTCCCGCTGGATCGTCCCGAACTGTGCCCCGGGCACCTTCGCCAGTTCCGGAATCTTTTTTGTCCACCATTCCCGGGCGTCCTCCGGCCCGGTCGGCATCTTTTCGCCCAGAACCATCATTTCCGGTTTGGCAAAATTGTATTGGGAGCCATCCACGCCATCCTCGTCGGTGTCGTCCGGGTCATCCCCCGTTCGCGGGTCGGACAGTTGCACGATCGTGCAGCCTTCCTGGTGCAAGTCCGCCCCGGCTGGGTGAACAACCGTGGACGTGGCGTACTTGCCCCGCGTCATCACCACCCCCCACCGCGGGGGGCACCAGATCCACCCGTTCCGTCAGCTGGATTTTTGACAATCTGTGCGCGATCCGGTCCAGCGTCACCGGGTCCAGGCGGTCCCCGTCCGCAATGTGCAGCACGGGGCTGGCTCCGGAATAATCAAACCAGGCCACCATGCCGGGCCGGGAACTTAGGAATTTGCGCAGCAGGGAGGCGTGCTTGTCACAGGCGACATCCGTGTCCCATATCCAGGCGGAATCATCCACATCCAGCACATAATCCGTCACCAGCGCCCCGTGGGTGCGGGCGTTGTCCAGCACCGTCCGGAGGGCCGCCGCGATCTTGATGCGCCGTTTGACCGACGCCCCGGAGGATAGGCCGGAAAACGCCGCAAACGAGAAAGCAATCCTGCCCGCCCCGATGCCGGAGCCGAAAAACGTCGTGCCCTCCATCGGCTTCCAGTGGTCGCAAATTTCCACCTGCCACACGTAGCCGGACGCGGACAAGGCGGCATCACACTTGCGCACGGTGCCGTCCAGCACCGTCACGCCGTCCCACGCCACCCGCACGCGCTCTTTATAAGAGAAGGGGGCGGCATCCATCATTTCCCGGCCCAGCTGGAAAGACACCTGGGCCGCCGTAAAATTCCGCCATTGCCAGCTGCATGACTGGCTGGCCAGTCCCGTCAATTCTACTGTTCTAATGTCCATACCCCCGCTGTGAATCAATCTTGTTCAGGCGGCTTTTCAGCTCCGCCACTTCCGCATTCAGCTTTTGCGCCGTTTCCTGGCTCCTGGAATACCTGCCTAGTATCTCCCGCACCAGCTCCACCATGCCGTGAATCGCGGGCGTTTCGTCCTGGCCGCGGTCGTTGCCAAGAAGCATTTTCAGCTGGCTGGCCAGCTGGGCACGCTCGCCCTTGTCCACCTGTCCGTCCTGTAATGTTTTGCGCACAACGTCCTCCACCTGGTAAAGGATTTCATAGTCGGAACTTCCGGCCAGATCCCCCGCTTTCTGAACAGCCCCCTCCCGGTATTTCCGCATCCATTCCGTCAGTTCCATTGCTGCCGTGCTTTTGGCCTGGATGTCTTCAGGCAGGGCGGTTACTTTCCGGGCGGCTTCTTCCAGGCCCTTGATTTTCTGTTCCTGGTTTTCCTGTGTCTTTTTAGCGGTCAGGATGTCATTCATGGACTTCCAGGCTTGTTCCGCGGCTTTCACCATGCCCCGGTCGGCGTCGGAATTGTAAGCATTGCCGAATTTTTTTTTTTTTTTCTTTCAGGGCTTTTAAGAATTCATCAACCCATTTGGCATCATCCTTGTCCCGCTTGTCCCATAGCTCCCGGTCCTTATTCCGGAGGCGGCCAACCGTGTCCAGGAACTTGGTAACGCGCTCCTGGGCCTTTTCATTTCCCTCCGCGTATTTAGCAGCAAAACCGGAAAAGGAATCCACGCTTGCATTCATCACATCTGCGGCGGTGTCCATTGCTTTCTTGTTAGCATCCAGTTCTTTCTGCGCGCCTCGGCAGCCTTGGAAAGAGCATCCGCTGCTGTCCGGGAAACAGTGGAATCACGCCGCTGGTTATCCTGCCAGGCATCTGTCTTTTTCGTCTCCACCTGAACATCCTGATCAGCTTTTGCCTGGACGCCCTGCACGGCCAGAACGTTATTCAGCCGTTCTTTGGCCGTTGCCACGTCCGCATCCAGGGCTTCCTGCTCCTTGAATAATTCAGCTAAGGTTTCTACCCTCTGTTCTATTACGTCTCTAGCGACTTTTAGCGTTTCCGCATAAGCTATGTACAAGGCATCCCCGGACTTGCCGCGCACGTCGCCCAGCAACCCCGTATTTTTGATGCCTTCCATCATATTGTTCAAGGCGGCTTCCTGCTGCTGTTTTTCTGCAATCAGCCGGGCCATCATTTCTCCATTGGTGGCGGATGGCATGCTGGCATCTTTCCGCATGCCATCCATTAAGGCCTGTACATGCTTCAGGGTTTCTTCATCCTGATTCTTTTTCTGCTGTAATCCGGCCACCAGCGGGATGCCCACGCCGCCCAGCATGGCCGCTTTAGCCATTTCTTTCGGCGCGTCTGCAATTTCCTTTTCCAGCTTCTTCTTTGGCTGCCAGTTCCTGCCATTGTTTCAGGGCCGCTTCCGCGTTCTTGAAAGCGTCCGCCTGCTTGTAAAATTGCTTCGTGTCTAAATTCTTCACTCCCGCCGCTGCCGGGCTGGATTGGGTAAGCTCCTGCATGCGCCTGATCTGTTCCGCCTTGGCTTCGGCCAGTGCTTCGGCTTTTTTCACGGCATTTTCCGCCTGCTGCCGTTCGATAGCCCGGCGTTCTCCGGCGTCTTTGGCGTCGATGGCCGCCAGGGCATCCCGGGCCTGGCTCTCCGTCATTTCCCCGCGGATCTGTTTTTGCCTGATGATGCTCCGGTTCTTTTCGTTTTCGATGGCCAGCAGCTGGGCCTGCATTTCCAGGTTCCGGCTCGCCTTTTCGTCCAGGGCTTCGATCGTCCTTTTTGCGGGCGTCGTAAGCGTCATTGATCTGTTTGACCAGGGCATGTTCCTTCTTCAGCGCCTGTTCCTGGTTCAATCTCCCCAGTTCGGCGCTCATTCCGGCCTGCCAGGCCTCCACCTTCGCCTTTCCTTTTGCCAGCACGTCCGCAAGTTGCGCGGAAACTTTTTTAGCGCCCAGGCCAAACGCGTCAATAAGGGCATTTCCGGCAGCCCGGCCCAGCCCCCAGGCTTCCTTTCCCAGGTTGAGGACATTGGTGGCGTTTTGCAGGCCGCCTTTGAACTTGCGCCATTCCTGCATTTTATCACCCGCCCAGGTTTGAACCTGTCCGGGAAATTTGGATAAGGCGTCAATGCTGCGCTGTAGCCATCCGGACTGCTGCTTGACGGCATCCGCAGCATGGCCCACCGTTTTGTCCGCGCCCTGGACCGTTGCGCCCAGCGCGTCCAGTCCGTCAATCCTCACAGTCCAGTCATTAGGCGTTGCCGCCTGTGTCTCCGGATAAGCGGGCACGGCTCCCGTCTGCCCCCCCACGCCTCCGGATGGAAGCGCCGGAACAGACTTGACCGCCCGGGACAATTCATCCATGCCCTTGCGTACCTGGTCCAGCGTCCCCTCCGGCTTGGTAGATGCGGCCAGGCTCTTGGCCAGCGTGGCGTCCATCCTGGCCAGCAGCGCGGCAATCTGGTCCAGCCGCGCCATCATCCATTCATTCCCGCCTTCCCGGGCGGAGGGGACAGGAAGGGGGGAATGATCCGGGGCAGCAGCCCCGCGGGCCACCTCTTCCACGGCTTTGGACACCCGGGCAATTCCGGACTGCATTTCTTCCAGGGCCTTGTCCGTCCGTCCCTGGGCGGACGTTCCGTTGGCCGCCACTCCTTCCGCATGGGCGATCGTCCCGTCCAGATGGTCCAGTCCCTCCACCTGTATGGTCATCTTGCCAGGGGCGGATGCCCCGGAGAATGCCCGGGCATCCGCCACGGTTCCCACCCCTCCGGAAATAAGTTCCCGCGGCAGCCCCTTGGCTGCCGTGGAAAGATCGTCCACCCCCTTGCGCACCTGGTTAATCCCGCTCATGTCCGCCCGGGTGCCAAGCGTCAGGGATATGTCAATATTGTTGTTCATCAGTTGATTTCTCCGGTCAGGGCAAATTTGAATTCTACGGCCTGCCAGGCCGCCCCGCGCAAGTCCACCCCGTACCAGTGTTCACTGGTCAGGGGGTACGGGCGGGGAGGGTCCACGGTGGCGGCGTATTCCCTCACGCGCTGGGGGCGGCCCTGGTAATAGCAGGTCAGCCAAGTGACGCGCCCCAGCGGGTGCAGCGTGAACAATTCCTGGACGTCCAAGCCCCAGGCACGGGCCGCCGCCGCTGTCGGGAACGGATGGGCCACTGTGAAAGACAGCTGCATCAGGGCGTTGCCCCGCGCCCGCTGAAGCATCCAGGAACTGCCCAGCACGCCGTCCCGCTGCACCTGGACGGAGGCCGTAACGTCCACCGGAGCCGCCATAAGATCCCCCTGTTTGCAGAGCGTGACCGCATCCAGGCCGTCCGGACGGTAAATCACCGTGTCTGTGGATTCATAGGCCATTAGAAGGAATCAGGATTGAGTGAAATAGCGGAAAAACGCCACGGAGGCGGAATCCTTGAGAACAAAGGAAGGGTATTCAATCGCCGTGAATAATTTGCGGCCTCCCTGGGCGTTAATGGCTTCGACTGTAAGGATCACTACTTCCTTGGTCTGGTAAGATCCGGCATCACCACGCGAAAACCGTAATACCCAGTTGCGCCGCGCCCAAACCTGGGACGCCTGCCACGGTTCCGCCAGTCCCACCAGCGCGGCAACTACGGCGGCCATGGCCGGGGCCTGCTCCGCTGGTATTTCGTCCGCCGTATAGCGGGCCGGAGGGCGATAACCGCTCTTGTCCCGATAAATGGGCGTCAACGTGAATTCCTGCCAGTTGCCGGGCCGCGGGAACTGAATTTGTATTTCTGCGTCGTTCATGATTAGAGAGGTATGTTAATATCTTCAAAATCCGCCGTTTCCTCGGATTCAATGGCATTGACGGCCATTGCTTCCAATGCGTGATAGGTTGGATTGGTCAATCCATTGGCATAAAGGTGCCTGGTGCCTGTGCCCGCGTCGGCTGAAAGGGCATATGTTTTCTCATTGCGCGCGTCGATAATCAGGGTGCTTACGCCTGTTCCTGCCTCGAAAGCGATGAAGCCGCGGAGAGAAGCTATCTTGAACAGGGTATTGGTACTGCCGCCTCCCAGCTCCATATAAAGAGCCGCCTTTTCCTCCCGCACTGCTGTACTCGGCGGCCCGCTCTGCATGTAAATAAGCCTGTTCAGCCCGTTTGGCATCAGCTCATTATGGCCTACCGGAAGAAATACGGTTGTCGTCTTCACCTGCCAGTGTCCAACGGACGATACATAAAAGATTTCCCTTACTCTGATTTCATACCCCTTGCGGACAGTATCGTAAGGAGTATTGATGGTAACATCGATGATTTCCCCATGGTTGACGGCCAGCTCGTTCCCCGGAATCATAGAATAAGAATCCATCGTCAACCCGGTTCTGTTGGTTTTTGAGCCGCGGCCTATGCCAGTAAATTTAGCGAAGGCTGTCGCGTTGAGCGCAAGGGAAAATCCGCACACGGAACTGTAATTAAATTGACCGTTAGGCCCTATCAGGGGAATAACCGCTGACCCGTACGCATTGGACCCGGCAGAAGCTGCGCCCACCGAAAAACGCTGCGTCAACCCGGCAAGAGTACCGTTGGAAGATTTAGAAATGGAACCCGCGACTGTGATCGAACTGGAATTAAGGTATATAGGCTGAACCAACGCTGATACAGCACCGGCCAATCCTAACGTATAAAAGCGATTAACCGCCCCCGTATCGGTCGGCGCACCGACAGCAAGAGGGATGTTGACGCCTCCGTTGGCGTTAATAGCCCCCGCCGCCGTCAGACCTCCGGCCAGCGTCATGTTGCCGGAGGCGTCCACTTGAGGCATGGCCGCCAGGGCGTTAGCCGCCGCCGTCGCGGAGTTGGCCGCGCTGGTGGCAGAGGTTGCGGCATCGGAGGCAGCCGTGGACGCGGCAGCGGCGGACTGGCCAGCCGTCCGCGCCGCAGCCTCGGCGGTCGCGGATGATTGGCGCACATCTCTCCCAGGCTGTCCAGTTGCCGCGCGGTAGCCAGTTCCACCCCTCCCAGTGTGATGCCGTCGTCATAGTCCACTACTACGGTCATCAGCGGGGCCATCGTGCCGTTCACCGTGGGCGGGTTGGCCACCTCCGTCACCAGGCCGCGCCCAGGGACGGACGGAGTAAGAACGGCGTGCATGCCTAAGGCATAGGGCGTCATCTCCGTCCCCTCGCACACCTGGATGATAATGACATCCCCGCGTTGCAACGTAACGCCCGGCGTAAATTCCCATGTAGCCGTCTGGCCGCTGGAAAGGTTGGACACATAGGTGGAGGTGCCGATCAGGCTGTAAGCGCCGTCCGTCAGACGCCAGACACGCAGGCAATACTGATTCAGGGCCGGGTCGGTGAAAAAATACACGGTGGAAATGCTTTTCAGGCGGCAGCTGTCGGGCAGATGCCCGGCCAGTATCTCGTCTCCCCAAGTGAATGCGTAGCCTCCCACGATGGTCCAAGTGTCGGCGGCGTCCCCGCTGGACAAGGTGGATTTCCCGGTCACCGCTTCCAATTCCACGCCCGCGTCCTTGAGCGCGTCCGGCAGTTGTGCGGCCAAGGCGTCGGCTACCAGTTCGGACCAGTCGGCCAGCACCTCGTCAGGCGGCGCGTAATCCCCGGGCAGCAAGTCCGCCCGGACCGTCACCCGGATCAGGCGGGACGTGCGCTGCGCCCCATCCGGAGCCACCAGCACCACCTCGCCGATCAGGTCAATCCGGGATTGATCCCCCATGACCTCCGCCAGCTGTACCGTATTAACGGACAGGCTGCCGACATAGGCAGCGCCCAGGGCATCCTCCACATGTTCCAGCCCCGTGGCGGCCAGCACCAGGGCATCGTCCCCCAGGGATTTTTTCACGGCCAGCACGGGCACCTCGTCAGAATTCGAGGGGGTGCCGGGGCCGTCCGTCAGGACGATGCGCAGCGGCATCTTGTCGCCCCGCACCAGGGCCATGTCAGTCAGCGGCACCTGGCCCGCCGTCGTCAGGGCCAGCGTGTTAGCATCTATGTATATAATCATGATTGGAAAGATGGAAGGGGGAAAGCGGAGCCGCCGTACCCGGACGGCTCCTGGATGGGCGCAGGGTTAATCCGCCGCCAGCTTGGCCAGCGCCAGGCTCGTGAACGTAGCCAGGGGGGAATTCTTGATGGATAGCTCAAACTCGCACGTCACCGGATCGGACGCGAAATTCGGGCTGTTGGTGAGGGATAAATCCCCCATCACGCAGAAATGGGCCAGCTTTTCGGCGTTATTGCCGGAGTTGCGCAGTTCTCCATACACCCAGCAACGGATGTTGCCGGAGGATGAAAACGGCGCGGCTTCCTGGTCATCTTCCAGGTTGTCCGCCACGCCGAACGCCAGCTGGATCGCTTCGGGCGTCACCTCCTGCGTCGTGAACTTCAGCTTGGACTGCTGGGCGATCGACAAATCGCGCATTTCATAAAATCCCGCGTCGTTCACGCCTTCCACCGTCGCCGTCTTCTTCTGGCGTTCGCTGGTAGCCGTCTTGATCTTGCCCAGGGTCAGCCACGGGCCAGGCTTTTCCGGGGTGGGAGCGTCGGGCTTGGCCCCTTCTCCCACCGTGTTTCCTGCGGTGACGGTTTCCCCGAATTTTGCAATGCGGATGATCATGCCTCCGATCAAATTATCGACAAATCTTTTTTCGTATGCCATGTGCTTGGTTTGGTTAATAGTTAATTGTTAATGGTTCGTCGTTCCGGCTCCGGTCCGTTAAAATACCCGGCAGCCGGCTTTTGCCTGTTCGAGTGCCGCAGCCTGGTCGGGCGTGACGTTCACCACCACTCCGGCCAGGTAGGTCATGCCGCTGATGTTGGTGCCCGTCCTGGTCACGCGCACTTTCACCAGTTGCGGCTTGGCCTGGCTGCTGACGCCTGCTTCCCCCGCGGCGGATGCCGGGGCCGTCTGTTCTTTTTCTGTCTTTGCCATGTTGTTGCTATGGGTTCAGGGTTTCTCGGATCGAGAGGAAAATCACTCTGCCGTCCACGTTCTTCAGTTCCGGCACTTGTTCCGTGCTTAGTTCTGTAATTTCCGCCACCCAGGGGGCTGTCCCGGCCAGCTCGTCATTGTGCGGGGACCATTTGCGCAGCCGCCGCAGCACGGCGGCGGTCAGGGCGGACAAGCGGCGGATCGTGGGGTCAGCCCCCACTTGCCCGGTCGTCATGACCAGGATGGCTGCCGTGGCGACAACCACGCCGGGGTCCGGCATGTCCACACCCTTCCAGGGCGGCGGCTGGGGTGCCTGGGGCATGACCGCGATGGCCGCATCATACTGCGCCACGGCCAGGGCAAGGTTGTTCACTTGGTCGCTGGCGTCAAACGGGTCCGGAATCACGTAATTGGCCAGTTCTTTTCCGGCCAGGCGGTCGATCACCGCCTGGGCAAACACGTATTCGGGGCCGTCTGGTAGTTCATCATTCATGCTTGTTCAATCGGTTGGAAATTCTAGTTGCCAGGGTGTCCACAGCGGAGGTTTTCACGGCGTCGGTCAGTTCCGCGTCCGACGGCAGCACGGTGCGGTCGGGGTCGTGCGTCACGGATTTCAAGAGCAGCCCCAGCGGCGTTATTTTCTGCTTCCAGCCCTTGTACATGCGCTTACGCTCCTGGACGCGGGCCAGGTAGGGCATGCGGCTTTTGACGCTGTACAAGACCATGATTTCCTCCTGGGGAATTCCGGCCTCGGCCAGCGTGATCCGGCGCTTGCGCAAAGGGGAATCCGGCCCGGGGACAAGCAGGCTTTTGGTGGGGCGGCCCGTCACGGGGGAGATGCGGCCAGTCGCCCGGACCGTGCCGCCCAGCAGGTGCAGGCGCACCCCCGTATGGCTCACCGTCACGCGGGCCGTGCGGCCCTCCATATGGCTTTCCGTGGCTTCCGCCGCCCCGGCCCAGTAGTTCCGCGATCCGGTCTGCTGGGATCGGTCGATAAAATGATTCTTCAGCAGGTCGCGCAAATCGTCCCCGGCGTGCCGGGTCATGGCCTGCAAATCCTCCGGCGTGACCATCCTGGCCAGGGCAACGGACATGTCCAGATTCACCTGTAAACTGATCATGCCCGGCCTCCTTCCATGATTGCCTTGTCCCCGCGGATGCTCACTTGCACATCCAGGTTGCGGCTGATCCAGTCGCGCAAATCCTGATCCACTCCTTTCATGCTCGCCTCGGCTCTGTTAAAATCTTCCCGTCCGGATGCCGCGTCCTGCAACCCGTCCGCCGATACGGACTTCACACCCATCCCACTGTTAAAGTCAAAAGGCGGGTAGCCCGTGCCCCACCGGGAAAGCAAGCTCCATATCCGGCTGGACACCAGGGCACGTTTTCCTTCAGCATCTACTCCCCGGCGTTCCGCGGGGGAAAGCTGCGCATAGGCTTCTTTCCAGCGCGTGTCCCAGTCCCGCGGTTCTTTTCTGGTTCCCACCCGAACCAGCTGCCAGGCGTGGGGCCTGTCGTCGGCCAGCAGGTTTTCTTTCCAGGCATAATTCCGTGCTTGCGCCACCGTCTGGTCAAAAATCAAATTCTGGCGTCCGGGTGTCGTCATGTCCCGGATCGTCCCCTCGGCATCCTCCGGGGCTTCGTAGTTGTAAAATTTCAGGACCGCGTTCAGGAATTCACGGGCGGAAGCGTTCAGCCATTCTCCGTTCAAAATTTTCCGGGATCCGTCCCGGATCGCCTGCACGGTCTGAAGATGGTTGCAACCAGCCGAAAAGATAGCACGCTGCGTGAATTCCCGGCCCATTTGTTCCAGCTGGGCGGAATTCAAGTTGGTCGGCATCAGCCGCTTTCCCATCAGTGTTTCTTCGGCGCTTGGCATCCTATTAACTATTCGCTTTTAACTGTTCACTGCCCGCATGCGCGGGCCTTACATCACCCCGCCGTGGCGGCTCATGCCCCACCGGATCGGCCTTCCGGAATAGTGCGGGCTGGGGGTCTTGTCGCTGGCGTCATCGGTGATCACGTAGCTGCCGGAGGATAATTCCTTCAGCACGTCATTGGCGTGCTGCCACTCCGCTTTCCGCTCGTCCGTCATGGCCAGGGCAAACCGGACCAGGACGCGGTAACGGACAATGGCCCCGGCTTCCGCCATCAGTTCCGCGGGGATGCAGTCAGGGCTTCCCTGTAACCTGGTGCGGCCTCCGGAGGCAATGCGGCTGCGGATGGTGGCCGCCGTCTCGGCCAGGATGCCGGGGATGGGATCGGGCTGCACCTGGGCGCGGTCGCGCGTTACGCTGGCCAGTTCCCCGGCGTTCAGTACCTGGTTCAGCACATCTTCAGTTAATGGGTTCCACATGGTTTTTCCTTCCGGTAAGTTCCGGGGGCGGCGTTGCGCCCCCGGAACAGTCCTCGTCAATCTGCCATTCCTGGTTACGATACTTCGATACGTGCGGCGGCTGCCGGATTGGTCACTTTCCGGTGAGTGGACCAGTACATCATGTCCACCACTTCCAGCGTCCGTTCTTCGGACAGGATTTCCGGGCCGGAAGGTTCCAGCGTGAAATCCTTGGCTGCTGACATGTCGTTGCGCGTCGGCGCGTCCTGGGAGTAGAACATGAAAATGTCCGATCCCATAATGCCCTGCATCTTGCCGGACTTCCCGCGTGCTGCGGGCTGGTAGGGCATGGATGCCAGGGACACGTCAATGTCCGGGAACACCAGCATGTTCTTCAGGATGTCCAGGCTGGCAGTCAGTTCCAACCCCTGAAGGCGATTAAGGAAGAACGGATGATTCTTCATGATCACCCAGGCTTTCAGCCCCAGGATCAAATGCGTCGGCTTGCGCCCGATAGCCGCCTGGATCGTCAGGGCCAGGTTATCCAGTTCCTGGATGATGTTGGCTTTCTGTCCGGCGGTGCTGGTCCAGTTGCCGCTTCCAGCCGTAACGGGCACCCCTGCTTTCCAGATGGTGACGGCTTCAACTTCCCTCGTGACCAGCTGGGAACTGATCAAATCCTGAAGATTGCTTTCCCGCTCATCGTCTCCTCCTCCGTCTTGTTCCATGTCGAATTTCCAACTGCCGACCTCCAATGCGTGGGGCTTGCAGTTGTAAAAATCGTCCGTGGCATTGGTGTCTATCCGCGTAGGAGAATTCCCCCTGGACAGAGCCGTTTTATAAACGCGGAACGCGTTGTCGATGTCCCGCTTCTTGTAACTTCCCACGGCGGTTTTCACCCCCACGGTTGGGAACAATTTGCGGCTGATACTGTCCGCCTCGTCCGCATAAGCGGCCTGGCACAGCTCGGTCAAATAACCGTTGTAGCTTGCAGCATTCTGAAACATATAATGTTAGTATCTATTGCTTATTGTTGGTTGTTGAGTGCGTCAGTCTCCGGCAGGGGCCGCCTGCACGGTTGGGAGGGTCAAGTAGGATTCCAACAGCTGCCCCCCGGTTCCCGGCTCGCAGGCACGGCCACCTGGGTGCCAGTATCTCCGGCCGTAGCGGTGCCTCCGTCGTCCAGAACAAGCCTGGTTCCCTCTTCCACGCTGCCGGGGGATTCGCTCAACCGCACCCCCACGATCCCCTGATGGGCGGGCAGGATGTAATCCGTGTCTTCTCCTTCGTCTCCGCCGACGTGGACCACGCCCAGGGGGATGTCGGATTTACCGCACAAGACCAACTTGCCCGATGTGTCTTTCTTCACGAAGCAGCCTTCGCATTTGCGGAGGTCCATGCCGCTTTCCGCCCTCATGACGGCCTGTTGATGGATAATTGCCATGTTGTTTTCTGGTTATGAATAGTTAAAAGCAAATGCCAGGAGCGGTTTACTTCTGCCCCAGCCGGATCTTGGCCAGGTTCTTCGCTTTCCAAAACGAGCAAAGACGCCCGGCTGCCTTTTCTTGCGCCTGGATGTCGCGGGCCGTATTCACCAGCAGCTGGCCGCGGTCCGTCCCCATGCCTTTGCCTCCCCTGGTCGCCTGGGTTTCCCGGCGATATCCGGGCCGGGCATACTTCGGAGCGCCCCCGGACGTGCCGCCTCCCTTGCGGTTGGCCAGCAGGTTGATCATCTTGATGCCCATCTCGCGGTTGGTCAGCAGTTCTTCCTTGAGGTCCTTCTTTTCCTCGGGGGTCAAGGTCGCAAGGTCTTCGCTGTTGAGCAGCGTTTCCGCTTCCGCTTCCGCGGCTTCCTGTTCGGCGGCCATCAGGGCGTCGATTGTTGCCAGTATCTGGTCCAGCGCGGCGTCTTCCGGCAGTCCCAGCTTGGCGGCGATTTTTTTCAATTCTTCCATGTTGTTGTCTTGTTGGTTTGTGTTGTCGTTGATCGGCGCGGCCTGACTGTTGGTGATCGGGCGCTGGCCGGGGTTGTTGGGCTGGTTGGTTAGGGCCAGCCCGACGAGTTGCAGGGGGCGGAGGCGTCCGCCTCCCAGGTCCGCGCACAGCTCCACGCTGTACACGGTCGAAAAATGTTTGTAGATGCGGTCCCGGACCAGGGGGAGGCCCAGCGGCGTCCATTCGATACGGGCGCACAGTTGCAGCCCTTCCTCCGTTGGCAGGGCGGCAAGCTCGCGCACCCAGCCGTAAGCCCGGCTATCCCGCGGCCCGGTGACGGCAACGGACACATGTTCCACGTCGGTCAGCAGCCCTTCTTCCGGGACGCCTGCTTCCACGATGGCCCGCACGGCCTCATCGTCGATGACCTGGACATATTTTTTTCCGTCCGCTGTCTGCTGGGGATGTTCCCCCCAGCGTTCGATGTTATACCAGCCGTCCCCCGGGTTTTCCCAGGGCTGCAAATCTTCCAATGTAATGGTTTTCATCCTTCTTGACTTTTTGTCTGTGTTGGTTACGGTGTTGTTACGGTGATGCGCGGCCTGGGGGCCATCCGTTAAGGCCGCGTTAGCCCGTGCGGGGAGATGGCCCTCCCGTCCGTACTTCTTTTATCTCTTGTATTTCAGGGTTCCCTTTCTCATCTTTTCGGCTCCATTCAGTCGGCGGCTGTGGAAAAAGCTTCTCACCTGGCCATCCTTGCCCGTGATAAATCCGCTCATGGCAAATTTCCCGGCGTCATCCTTGTACACGCGCAGGTAGGTCTTCTGGCCGTTGTGGGATTCCCACACTTCGTGCGGGTTTTTCACGGCACGGACTGCTTCAGATAAACGCCGCAATCTCCGGTTCTGTTCCTCGGGCGTTTTGGGGGGCTGGGTGCTTTCCCAGTGATCCAGGACACCCTTGCTGAAATGCACGTCCTGCCCGTCGATGGACCGGGCCGTAAATCCCCGCGTCAGGGCTTTCCGCGCTCTTCCCGGGTGGCTGTGGCTGCTGGCCGGGTCGGGGGTCAGGGCGGACAATTTTTCCAGTCCCAGGCTTTTGGCCGTTCCGGTTTGGCCGATGGCCTCATGCTGCCCGCGGCCCCGCTTGTCCCAGCCCTTCCTGGCCCCTTCGCTGGTGCCGTAGTTGGCCAGCAGGTTTTCCTGGTCGCCGTTTCCGGCTGAATTTGCGTTTTGCCGGGGTGCTGCCGGGGTGCTTCCTGCTTTTTCCGGGTCATTGCCCACTTCCAGCCCTGCGGCGCGTTTCATGGCCGTTTCCAGCTTCCGGGCATCATTCCGGATCATGGCCGGGTTCGGCTGTGCGTTGAGCAGCTTTTCCAGCAGGGCAAGTTCCTGGGCCGTCAGGGGGGCGTTGTTCCTGGTCTGCTCAATCTGTGCGGGGATGTGTTGCCAGTTTCCGCGGCTGTTGGCCAGCAGGGGGAAGGAGGGTTGTTCCTGGGACGGCTGCGGCGCCCGGTACGTGACCGTATAGCCGGACGCCTCGCTTACTTCTTCCTCGTCGGCAATATATCCCGCGGCGGCCAATTTCGTGATGTTGTCCACCTGCTTGCCTACGTCTTCCGCTTCTTCGTATTCCAGCGTCCAGTAGGCCAGATGCGGCCTTCCCGGGAAATGGCGGTCCAGCAGGCGGCGGCTCATTTGGCGGTTGAAGCTTTCGGAGATTTCCGCGCCTTCGCCCGCCGCCAACATGCGGAATGTTTCCTGGTGGGCGTTGCCCGCCAGCGTCCCGCTGCCGGATTCCGCCAGCACGGTCAGCTCGCCGCCCGTGCCGCGGCGCACAATCTGCTTGTCGCACCACTCGCAGCGCTGTTTGAAGGTGTCCCCTCCGCGGGCCGTCGTTTCCACAGTCTTGATGTCCCCTCCGTCCGGGTAGCCGCCGCGCCCGTCCCCGATCATCTCTTCGGCGATGCGGTCATATTCCCGTGCCTGTTCGTCAGAAGTGTTTGGCGGGTATTTGAAGAAGATGGCCGGGTTGCCGAACACGTCAATGAATCCGTCCCACCCGTCCAGGGCATGGGCCTTGGCGCAGATGGCGAACATGGCGGGCAGGTCCACGGGCCGGAGGCATTCACGGATGATCAGGCGGCTTTCATCCACGGCTTCCAGCTTGGCGCATGACCTGTCGGCGGATTCGTTGTAATACCAGGCCCCGCCCTTGACAGGCCGGGCCATCAGCCACTGGTCCACGGGTTCCATCCTGATTCTGCCGCCTCCGGCCACGGGTTCCAGGTGCGCGTACCCGCGGAAGGTAGCCGATCCCATGAACCGCACCGCATCCCTCAAGTTGTCGATCTTGCCGTAATATTCCGCCAGGCATTGCTGCTGCTCGTCGGCCAGCGTTTGCAAGTCCGGGTTGTTGCCGATGGCTTTGGCATCCACCTTCACGTCGTCAGTCATTTCCGCCAGGGCGGAGGCGCGGCGGTCCAGGACCGTGCCCAGCATGTCGTCCGTTTCTTCCAGGGCGGCCCAGCACAGCATCACGTCGGCATACTGGCCTTTCCGGTACAATTCATAGAGGGCGCGGGCTTCCTGCGGCGTCAGGAATGGCAGCGGGTTCCGGCCTTCCTTTTGAGAGCGTCGGGACAAAAAGCCGATCAGCCTGATCATGCCAGTCCGGAAATTCCCTGGCCTGCCAATCATCCTGTTCACAAATTGCGGTAAAATGTTCATCGTGTTAAAATCTCCTGGTCCTGATGCCGCCCCAGCGGCGGGTGCCGGAGGCCCGGTTACTGCTCTTCCTGCTCTTGCCCTGGCGGGACTTGTGCCGCCAGGATGACGGGCTGCATGATTCCAGCCCGGTCCCGACGTGGCCCCAGTAGGAAAGCTTGCCGCTGTCAAATGTGTCCGCGTGGTTGCCCTGCGCGTCCACATCGGCCTCGAACCGTGCGCCGTTGCGCGTCACCAGGCGGTGGTCCGTTTCCAGCCATTTGCCCGGAGGCATGGCAATGAGAGCGTCTTCCAGGGCGGAGCAATACGCGGCCCCCATTGCCGTCTTGGCGTCGGATTTTCGCCGCAGTAGCGGACAACCTGCTGCCCGTAAAATCCCACCACCCGGACCAGGCCGGACAGGTCTTTAGCCAGTTCCCGCGCCAGGAATTTTTCATTGCTGGTGTCCACCACCAGCACGCCGCGCTGCTCGCGAGGCACGGCGCCAATGACCAGTTCCAGGATGCCCAGCATGACGGCGTAGTGCTCCGTCTTCCACCTGACCACCAGCCGCTGCCAGTATATGCGGTCCCAGTATTCCGTGGCCGTCAGGCTGGACGGGTTGGACTTCTTGCCCTCCGTGCTGGCTACGTCCAGCCCGAAACACACTTTTCCGGCGCACAGGGATTCCGCCCAGTTCGGGGAGATGGCTTCACGGATCGCGATCATGCGCACACCTCCTCCCCGGCCAGGTCCAGGCCCGTGCAATGGCCCAGGCCCATGTTTTGCGCCCGGTTCAGCCAGCCCAGCGGGATGGCTGCCGTGCCGCCCTGGATAAACTTCAGGCCATAGTTGCGATCCACCGACGCGCGGTCCAGGCTGTGCGCCCTGAATTCTTCGTAGGGCACCACCTTGCCGGACAGCGGATCATAGAGCGGCAGCCCGGCCAGTTCGGCGTCCAGGGCGTCCACGCGGTGGACCGGGTAGCCCTGTTCCGTCTTGTACCAGTTCCCGGCAGCGTTCGGCTTAAATATTCTTATGCCCGGGTTCAGCAGGTCGTAGGTGTAATGCGTATCGTCCGCGGGCGGCGTGCTGAACAGCCAGAACAGGAATTCCGGGTTGCGTGAGATGATCGGTTCCACCGCGTCCCATACGCCTTTGAAGTCCGGCCAGAAGCCGATTTCATCTCCGAACACGTCACCCGTCCAGCCCCGGGCCGTGTCGGGATTGGGGGCGAGGATCTTCGTGCGGCTGTACGCCGTCCGCGTGTGGTAAATCCTGACCTGGGCCGCCTGCTTGTCCATCAGTTCCGCCAAGTCGTCCACGTTCAAAAGTTCCTTGCTGGTCTTGTCGATGACGTTGCCGCCCAGCTGCTTGCCCAGCTTGTCCTGGCAAGCTTTCAGGGCGCCCAGGGCGTCGTGCCAGATGGTTGCCTCCTTCTCCACGATTTCCTTTCCGGTCGCAATGGATGCGCTCACAAAAAAGCAATTCCGCCAGGGCTTTTCAATCATGCGGTCGATGGCCTTGCTGGCAATCGTGTAGGACTTGCCGCCCTGCCGCCTCCACATGAAAAAGCAGATGCGGAAAGCCACGCAGAACGCGGCGTCCTGAAAGGCCAGCAGGTTGACTGCCCGGAAATTGTCAGGATGATGGGGCATCTACAAATTCGGGGGTGACTGTTTTCCGCTGGCCAAACAGCAGGGCGCGCAGCCTGGCCAGTTTGCTTTCGTTGGTTTCGTTGCTGCCGACAATCGCCTGGACTTCCGGACTGGTGGCCTTGTCCAGCAGCGCCTGGGCGGCCAGCATTTGCCATTTGTCAATGTCCAGTTTCAGCCGCTGGGCTTCCATTTGGGCCTTTTGTCCGGCCAGCACCATGCCGTAAAGGCGTTGCAAATCCGCGGCGGATTTTTTGCCCGGGCGCGTAATGACTTCGTAGCAGGTTTGCAGTACGGCGGCATGGGTGGCCTTCGTGACGTTGCCCCGCTTGATTTTGGCAAGCTGGGCGGCATTGTGGTCTTCCGCCGCCCATATCCGGGGCAGCAGGTGCAGCTTGTAGTACTCGCTGATGCTTTGCAGGGACAGCCGCACGCCTCCCTCCGCCAGAATGGCCTGTACATCCTTCAGGGTGGCGTTGGCGGCAAGGGCGTCGTCCACGGCTTGCCGCAATTCCTCCGGCAAGTTGTGGATGGTGCTGTCCGGCCTGGGCTTGCGCATGGGTGTAGGGGGGTTACTGGTTGCTAAGTTCAGCTTGTCCGGCATCCGTAATGCGCCAGCGCATTTCTCCCGTGATCTTGTTGGAGATGCCCGTGATCAGGCGCAGCGCGTCCAGTTCCTTCAGTTCGGTTTCAATTTCCGCGCGGGACGGGGACGGCACCACTTGCAGCTGCACCCGGCAGCGTATGTCATCTTCACGGCGCAGCAGTCCGGCGGGGACATGGGCCAGGTCCCTCAGGATGGCCAGTCTGATTTCGGCGGTTCGGTTCATTTCTTGTTCGGTGGGGTCAGGGTTTTCAGCATGCCGATGATTTCATGCAGGTCTCTGCCTTGTTCGTTGATGCGGTCATATATGTCTCCCAGGTCTTCTTTCCGGTCATTTTTTATGTCTCGGATTTCTCGTTCCAGCCGGGCAATATCCTCTTTGGTGGCGTATTCGTTAGCCTTGCGGACATTGAGGGGATCATTGGACAAGGATATTTTGCGAGCCTTACCCATCACGTAGCCACCCCCGCCAATAGCGCCAGCCCCCACAAGGGTGCTTATTATCTGGCCAACCGCTCCGGCATCTATCGTGCTCGCTTCCGCCAATAGCTGCATCATCATTTCAATAATTCGGCAAGGGTGGACGTGCCCTGGGTATAGGCACGATGCAGGGCGGTTGTGGCGATTTCCCCCAGCTGGATATGGCCGGGGTCGTAGATGGCGCGGAAGTCTCCGCCCCATACCAGGCCCGCCTGGCGGGTCGCTTCGGCAAGCGGCGCGTAAATGGATTTTGGGCCTTCGCTGGGGGACCAGATGTCCTGCCCGTCCTCAAACAGGCAAAAGTCCGCGGCCAGTCCAAAATTGTGCATGCTCTGGCCGCCCCTGGCCCGGGTGACGCGGGGGCGCTTGTTATATAGCGCGTCCTGTTCATCGTAGGTCCGGACGCCGCAAATGATTTTCCAATCGGCCTGTTGCCGCATGGCTACGATCACCTGGCGTACCCGCATGGCGGCTAGCGGTTGCAAGGTCCATAGATAAGACTCGGAGCGGCTGTCCACCTGGCCGTATCTGGCTTGCAGCTGGCTGTGGCTGGTTTCCCACTGCGTAGCGGCTTCACGGGTCAACGGGCCAGTCATACCATCTAAGGCCCCACGGTAAAACCCGGCAAACTTCAGTGCTCGCTGCCAAGACAGCGTGTTCATTTTCAATTCGGCGTACTTCATGATGCTTTCCTTTCTTCACTGTTACTTATTAACTATTTTCCTTTCTGCACCACGGGCGGGGCGATCACCACTTCCGGCACGCTCTGATTCCACAGCAGCTTTCTTTCCCCCCGGTCAATCACCAGGGAGGAACCGCCGCGGACAATCACCGCCTGCCCTTCGGACAGGCTCACGCTGGTGGATGCGGGGGCCTCGCTGCTACAGGAGCCGCCCAGCAGCACCATCAGCGCGCCGATGGTCAGCAGCACGTTGCGCTTGATGGTTCCGGGCTTGGCCGGATTGGATGTCCCGGCCCCGGCTATGGACGAATTTGCCAGGTCGTTCTCGCCTGGCACCAGGGGCCGGAACTCCAATTCATTTCCGCCTCCATCGCCGGAGGCGGTATCGCTATCATCGCTGTCGGATGAAATTTGATGCTTCCCGTAAGTTACAAACCGCAGCAGGACATTCACGCCGCCCAGGGCGGTCACAAAGTCCACAGGGTTGTTTTCCAGCCACTCGCGGACGGACGGCAGGAGCAGGGACAGGAGGGCGGCAAGGTTGATCCAAAACGTCCGGGACAAGTACCAGGGCGTGGTCGTCTTCGTTTGCTGGGGCGTAGTTGCCCCGGCGTCTCCCGACGCGAGGGCTTCATTCCCATGATTACCACGATTCAGTTCATCTCCGTTTTTTGTTCCGCCAAAATCTTGCTTGTTAGTCATGCGGGCACTCTAGCCCAGGCTCCGCATTCTTTATGTGGCATTTGTGGCAAATGTGGCGTTTGTGGCAAATGTGCTAAAAAAAGTTGAAGGTGGATTGCATCATCTTCCCGCGCTGGATGGCTTCTGCCCGCGCTGCCGCCGCCATATCCCGCACTTGCCCCTCCCACAATAGCTTTTTTACGCCTCCGGGCACGGCAGGCCAGGCGTACAAGTCCCCCCTCAATATCATGCGCCGCACTGTTTCCCGGCTTACCTTTAATATGCGGGCAGCTTCGGCAACGCTACATTCCGGCCCATTAGCCCAGCGGCGCAAATTTTCGTCCATGTGTCCATATTACCACACGCTTAACGGTTTTTCAGGAGCAGGGACGCAAAAAGCCCCATGCTGGATTTTCAGCATGGGGCTTTGCCGGGAAAGTCTGATACTGCAAGCCTTTTGGACCGTCTGACCAGTTGTTCCGCTTCGGTTTGGTTTCAATCCGCGCATCCGCAGGGATGCGAAAAGTTACAGAGGGAATTCGTCTTCAAATGATACCGTGTCGCTCCATCCCCTGGCCGTCTTCGGTTCGGGTTCCGGGGTGACAGCCCTTCGGGCTGCTGCCTGGATGGACCTGGATACCGGGACGGCTCCCACATGATCCGCCAGCCTTCCCGGGGGAATCGTCCCCGGGATTGCGTGCGGTTCATAGGTTTCCAATCCTGTTTCTTCCGCCAGCTTTCGGGCGGCGGCCCGGCCCCGGTTGATCACTGTATAATTCAGATGGCGGATGTGTTCAGGCTTGGCATATTTCTGTAGCTGGTCATAGACATTCTTTCCCGTGCAGGGCAGATGCAGCTGGTCCCTCACCACTTCCGCCAGATAGTCCGGCCCGGTTTCAAACCGTTGCATGCTGTCCCGGAGGATGTGCAATGCCTTGTCCATTTCCGTGTAGGTGTTGTCTCTGATGGCTTCATATCCCAGGTAAGCGGCAAAACGATTGTAAATCAGCGTATAATCCTTTTGTGTTGCGCGGGTGAAAGATTCCGTGTGTCCGGTGGCTTTCCAGGTCTCGTCGTGCCGCCATTCTTCCAGGGACGGCACCGGGCAGCCGTATGCTTGCAGCTGCTTGTAGGCCCGGACGGCCAGCTGCGCCAATACGGCCTTTTGCTTATTTGATAATGACTTTTCCATTGTCGCTGCGTGGTTTAATGGCTTTGATGCGTGCAGTTTCTTCATTGTATTCCCTGATCACCCGGATCAGGTTGTTTTTCCGGTCTTCCTCCATGCTGTAGATGATACTTTTTCCGCCCTCCGGCGTGATCACCGTTACGTCGTAGAGGCCGGAGGGCCGTTTCCGGCATTTGTATTTAGTCGTCACTCCTGGTGCTTCTCTCTACGTAAAACGTTTCATCCTGCTTGATCTGCATGCCCAGCTTGGCGAGTTTGTGAGGCTTGACATGCAGGCGGATCGCATCCTTGTCCGGGGTTACTTTGGTGACCAGGTAGGCCCTGCGGCGGGTGCTCTTGAGCAGGGCTACAACCTTGTCCCAGGTCCATCCCGGCGCGGGCTTGAGGGAGGGCTGCCCCAGGCGGTAGCCGTAGGTAGTCAGGGCGGTGGTGCCGGATTTACGGCCCCTGGCAAACAGCTCGTCCCTGCGGGGAGATGCCCATTGCTCGGCCATCTTGGTGAGCCGGGCAATCTCCCTGGCCAGTTCGCTGATTTTGGGATCATGCTCGGTGAGCACTTGCTGCATGGCGGTCTCCTTGGCGGCCTGCAAGGTGTCCAGTTCAACACCCTTGCGGGCGATGTCGTCCAGTGTCCGGCAGAATTCGTCCTGGTCTTTGATTACCTGCTGGTCGGTTGCTTTAGTGGTTGTGCGTATCTTTCCCATTGTTATGTTGTTTGTTGAGTTGTTTCGTCTGGCGGAGCTTGCGGACCAGCATGGCCACCACGTCCGTCCATTTCAGTCCGGGGGTATTGTGAAGCCAGGAGTAAAATTTCTCGGCGTCCACGGGCACCCACTGGACGCCCAGTTCTCCCAGTTGCACCCCGATTTCCCGGCAGCGCGGGTCATAGGTCACGTGGTAGTCATGATTCCCCGGGAACCGTCCTAGTTCCAAGTTAATCTGAAAGCAGATTGTTTCCTGTTCGATGTTATTCATGGCTGTTGGTTTCCGGTTTGTGTTCTTCCTCCATCCTGGTTCCCCAGGTGCAGCCGTCTTTCTCCGGGTCCACGTACCAGTGCCCGTCCGTCCCCAGGAGGTCGCATTCATACTGCTTCCCCGGTTGGCGGAGATGGGGCCGGGAGGGGCGGCATCGTTTACAATCCCGGCACATGGTCCAATGTTCCGCCGCACGCAGGATGTCCCCGGCGTTTTGGATGGTGTAATATGTGATTCTGCCCTGGGAGCCGTGCCACTCCCTCATGCTGGTTTCATGGCGGCGTGCGTCAGATTCGTTGGCGTAAGTGAAATACCTTGCCCCCGCACCGGGTATGATCGCCACGGATATGTACCGGGCGGCCTCCCAATAAAATGTGTTCTGCATCATTGTTTGTCCTCCCGGTTGCGATTGATGGCATCGGCCATGATTTCACCGATGGCGTCAGCGTTTCGGTTAATCACCTCTTTGAGCGTCGCAAAGACGCGGAAAGCTGGCGTTTCGTAGGCGGTTTCCCGCACGGCTGACCAGTAAATAGCCAGTCCAAGTTTGTCGTTGTCCGTGGCAACGTCCTCAATGTGGAGGACAAAGTGGCCGCCTTTGGGGGCTGGCTTGACATTGGGGGCTTGCTGCCCCCTGTCCTGTTGATGGTTGGTGTTGGTGCTATACATGATGGTGGTGTTGATTGTTAGTCTTGGTATCTGTCGTCTTCCAGGTCTTCAATGCCGCGTCCGGCAACCCATCTTTCCGCGTCCGGGTCATAAGCCAGGAATTCAGGTTCCCCCACCCTGGGCAGCCTGCCATAAGGCAGGCCGCCTTCGCCTTTGACAAGGTGGCGGATGATGTTATGGGCGGACAAGAGCCGTTGCGTTATGGCTGTTTTCGGGTCGCTGCCATCCGGCATGGGATTGTTCCAGAAGAGCATCCCATAGGCGCGGGACATGTCCGCATCCGCCTGGCTGATGATGTGTTGCTGGGGGGCCGGGAATTGGGTCATCCAGTCGTCTCCTTGCGTATAGGTGAGATACAGGCGTTCCAATTCCTCCGCCCATGTTTTTGCTTTGCCGTACCACACAGACTCCGCGGCATAACTGTGGGGCGTGTCCATCAGGGCATGCCAGCCCAGCAGGCAGGTCATGCCGATTTCCGACAAATCCTGAAGCAGCTGCGGATTGCGCAGGTTGTCCGGCGTGGAGGTTGTCACCCACGGGTGGGGCTGTGGTGTCGTCGTGTCTTGATTCATAGGATGTAGAGGGTTACACGTCATCCGGCATGTTGCCGTCTTCCATGTCTTGCAGCTTCTTGATGGCTCCCAGGTAATAATCCCAGGTCACGGGCACACCCGCGTTTTTAGCGGCTATCCGGGCCAGGTTCATTCTTTTAGTAATCACGCCGTACCCGCTGTCCTGGGCGGCGGCTTCGACGGAGGCCCGCAGGCCCGCGTCCGGTTCCGGGAATCCGTAAAATTCCCATACCTGGCGCAAGTCTTCCGTGCTGATGGCGGAGGGGAGGCGGTACACCCGGCAGGCGTTGCGTTTGGACAGCTGTTTCAGCATGTCGGACCAGACCGGGCTTTCTTCCATTGCCGCCTCAAATTCGGGGGTGGCCGTCAGCAGCAGTCCGCAGCCGGACATGTCCCGCAGTTCCCGCACCTGCTCCACGCCTTTCATTCCCATCTTGTCGCTGCGCAAAACATGGTGAATTTCGTCGATGATTAGTAAATGATCAGGGGTCAGGTAGCGCAGGATGCGGTCGATCATATCTTCCGGTTTCAGCGTCGTTCCCGCTCCGATCTGCTTGGCAATCCGGTAGAGCAGCCGCGTAGGACTGGCTGACACGGGGCAGCGCACCAGCACCACCTTGTCCGGATGCCTCCGGGCGTACTCCTTCACGGCTTCGGTCTTGCCCCACTGCGTCGGTCCGATCATCACCGCCGCGTAATGGTAGCGCCGTGTAAATTCGGCAAGATCCATCGTATAACGGGCAAGTTTTGTTTCCACAAATGGCAAATCTTCGCCCGCCTGATCTACAGTTAGCCGGGCGCGGAGTGCGGCCAGGGCCAGCAGATGCGGTTCCGCATTGGCTTCGTAGGTGCCTTTTAGTATGGAGCGCATCGTCTTGGCAGACACTCCGGCCTGGGCTGCCATATCGCCCAGGGTCCAGTTGTGTTCTGCGGCGTAGGAGATAAGCCAGGCTAGTGTCTGCTTCGTTTCCTGGGGGTATGGCCCGCTGGTAACGGCAGGCAAAAAGCGCCGCGGGTCGCTGTCGTTTTTTGTATATGTTATTCTGTCCATAGTATTTATAAAAATGAAATTTTCGGATGGCTTTCTTTTTGGGGGGATGCCGTTTCCGGTATTTCCGTTTCCGGCAACAGGCTGATGCCGGGCAGTTTTTTCACGGCGGCCAGGGCGGCGGCATCCGTGCCTTCGGCGTTCAGCAGCCCTTGCACCGTAATGGGCGCCCCCTTCGCCACCTGGCGGTTGTACAGGCGTGTTCCGACGATGGCCGCTTCTTTCCGGGCGTGGTGGACGCGCGTTTCCTGCAAGGCTGCCGCCGTGGCTTTCTTCTTCCTTCCCATAGCCGCCCGCACCTGGTCCTCGTCATAATAGGGGACACGTTGCTGTAACGTGCTCATACCAAGACAGCGCCCTTTTCCATCAATGATGTACAAGTGCTGATCGTCAAACATGTTGAGCATCACCCATACATCCATGCCGCTGGGCAGGATGCGCTGATACCCTTCCGGCGTGACGATGCTGGCCGGGTAGTACAGGCGGTCCATGCTTACCGCCTTGTTTTGCAGGACGATGTAGGAGCCTTTCACCACCGTTTTCACGGCCAGGTCACGGGATAGCAAATCCACGATTTCCCATTGCGTCGCTTTCCGCAGCGGAGGCTGGTGCTGTAGTTTCAGGTTCCAGGCTTCCGCGGGGGAAAGGCGGCGGGAACTGACCAGCCTTTCCGGATCGCGGGCGGCCATGTTCAGCAGCGTGTGGCGGTCCGCTTCCGGTATGCTGTCCGTCAGCGTGATCCAGTCGCCGTCCGTGGACAGGCGCACCATCGGCACCACCAGCCCCATCCGTTCCCATCCTTCCAGGGCGTGGTCGGTCCGATCGTTAAAGGCATCGTACACGCGCCAGGCTATATCGGTTGTAAGTTGTTCAAAGGTTGGCATCAGATGCCGCAGCGTGGCGGCCCGGTCCGGATCCCTGATTTCCAGATAGCCCTGCTTTTTCAGCAGCGCCTTTTGCTCCTTCATCAGGCCAGCCAGCCATTCCGGCTCTGTCCGGTCATGGCCGGACGGAGCGGGCAGGCAGGAACTCCATATATTGGCCGTCAGGTTCCACACGGATTCCAGGTGCGCCTTGCCGCGGGGATTGCCGCCCTGGCGGCCTTCATACCCCCGGAGCAATGCCTGGGTTTTCCCTTCCATGCCGGAGCGGTGGACCTTCACCGCGCCGTCAAACAGGTCCAGCAAGACCTGCTCCATGTGCGCCCGGATGGCTGCCGTTCCGTTTTCCACCACAAGGGTGGTTCCCCGGGACGTATTGATGCCGACATTTGCCAGCAGCCCCGCCACAAACATGCGCATGTAGCGTTCCGTCAATCCGGCGTGCGTCCCGTCCTGGCGCATCATCCGGGGCATCATGCCCCAGTGCACCATTTTTCCGGTGGCAATATCCAGGCATCCCAGCTGCAAGGGGCGCACAATCTGCTTGCCGCAAATCACGTGCGCATCCACCCAGTTATCGTCGGAAACATAGTATTCCCCGGCCTCCATGCCTACGCGGGTAGTCAGCACCATCGGCAGCAGAGGGGCCGCGGCCTTGATGCCTTCCCGCATCACCCTGGCTTCCAGGGCAGCTGGTTTAATTCGCATCAGGTTTTTTTTGGACCAGCCAACGGGGATTTGAGGATGGCCGGGCCAGCCTTCGTACCCAGGAATGACTTCGGATTTTTTGCGCCAGATGTCCAGCAGCAGCGGGTAAGCCTGGCCGCCGTTGCGTTGGCAGCGCGTTTGCAGTTCCGTCCAGTAAGCGACAAATCCCGGATGCTTCACCCGTGCCCGGGTGGGACGCATCCCGGCCATCCTCAAATCGGCAAGGGCCAGCAGACTGCCGCTTGTTTGCCACGCCAGGAATTTGCGTTGGACGGACTGCCAGGACATGGGATGTCCGGCATCGGCCATCGCCTGGGCCGCCAGCTTGTAAGCGGCCATCTTGTTTGGAGCCGCGGCGATTTCACGGCAGGCTGCATGCAGCTTGCGCACCTTCAGCCGCTCTTCCGCGGGCAGGGCCTCCCAGCCGGGCAGCCCTTCAATGGTGGATAATTCATTCATTTTCCTTCCTTGATAATCCGTTCAACGTTCTTCAGGCACAGGAGCAGGTAATCCCGGTCGGGGCCGGGCAGATACTTGTGCAATTCCTCTTTGGTGAATTCGTCCAGCATGATCACAATGTGGTGGGCGTCTTTGATAGCCACCTGCTTTTTCTGTTCCCTCAATTCCTCTTCCGGCTGCACGCCCGCCACGGCGGCCATCATGGCCTGTTCCGGGCTTACGGGCGGCGGCACGGCCTTTCCCCCGGTTCCGCAAGATGGTTTCGTGCTGGGCCAGACGCGCGGCTTGGGCGGCGCTCTTGCTGCCGTCTTTCACCACTTGCAGATTCAGCATCATTTGCCGGGGGGTAACGGCGTTCCCGGTGGCTTTTTTCACCAGTTCCGGCAGGGTTTCCACAGCTTCGCCGTCCAGGCCCATGTCCAGCGCGGGCCGTTCGTTCTGCCCCAGTCGTGCCGCTGCTTCCTGGTAGCAGCGCATGTAGCGGTTGGCTGTTTGTCGGTTAAAGTTCAAATGTAGCTCATGGGCTACATTTGCCTGTGTTTCAAATTGAGCGCATGAGCTCAATTTGGTATTAGATTCTTTCTTAAACAGTTGTCCCCACTCACCGTGAACGGTAGCGGCCTTCAAATCTTTCAACAGCCTGCCAAGCCGCAGCACGGCCAGCACGGCATTCTTTCCGGCTACAACGGCCATTTCCGCCTGGGCGGTGGCGTACTTGTGCAGGCGGTTCGCCTCACTCACCCCCAGGGCAATCCGGGTTGCTTCCGGGATGCTCAATTCACATTTTTTCATGGTCCGCAAATTCTTTCAATAGGGCTTCTTTCAGTTTCAGTCTTGCGCGGGCTTCAATCCCCTGGATGGTCTGCGGGGACACGTCCAGACAATCGGCTATTTGTTGCAGCGTCAGCGGCCCGGATTCGGGCAGCCCGGCCCAGCGTCGGAACTGGGGACGGCTAAGCAATGCCAGCACCACGTTTTTTTCAAGGGGCGTCAATTTTTCATCCTTCATCGGGTAATACGGGCAAAACAGCCGTTCGGGGGTCTTTTCTTCCTTCCCTTACTTGCCGGGCTTCATCGTCCAGGCAGTAAACCCCGCACCAGGCTGCCACTCCGGCCATCGCCGCTAGCACGGCAATTTCCAGCAGCCGGGCCAGGGCTTTTTTAAGGTAAGTAGTCATCATTTCCGTTGTCCGGTAAGTTGTTTTTCAGGTAAGGCTCGGAGCAACTTTGCAATAGTCTTGCTCTTCCTGTCCCCAATCAATACCCGCCGCACATGACTGGGATCCCGTCCAATCGCCTTAGCGGCCTCCGTGATGTACCAACCGCGGGCAAGCAACCACTGCGGCGTGATGCGTTCTTGTGCTGTTTTCGTTGTCATGATAGGTTTTGCTCATGGCGCGCCGTTCTAAGGCGCGCCTATGAGAAAAAACTCATACCACACTTCTAATGACAGGCAAGAAAAATATTAAGAAACTGTTATTTCATGACAATTTGAAATCCCTTATGAAGCAACGGGGCTTCTCACAGATGATGCTTGCTGAATCTACCGGAATATCACAAAGTGCTATTTCTCTTTTTATATTACAGGGAGATCAATTCCCAAGGCAGGAGAGCTGCAAAGAATGGCTGATGCTCTAGCCGTGTCTATGGATTATTTGTGGCGTAAAGTCGGCCCTGAAACGATACAAGAATCCTCATATTATGAAAAAAAAAGTGGAGAGAGACAGAGAAGGAACTAGTAAAATTAAGAGAAGCCTTGAAACTTCTAGTCAATAACGTCAGTCAATCAAAAAAATACAACACCTATAAATTGTATGAGTTATAAACAAGCAAATATTCTGATCGTACTGTTGCTTCTCATAACTGTTTTTTTAGGGATTATTGCTTTTCGCTCAAATGATCCTGCATTTCGAGCTCCCATCTATGAATACAGAGAAATAACGGCTAATGGAATTGATGAAGACTATTCCGAACATAATGCTTGGATCAAAGACGGATGGGAGCCGATCTTTCTTTTGCAAACTGATGGTGTGGATGCTCGTTACCTAATGCGTCGCCTTAAGCGTTGATTTTATGACACATCTGCATAAAATTCATGGTCAGCATTTTATGTTAGATTTTTCATAACAAATTCATCATAAATTCCTTGCGCTCCTTAAAAAGAACTGTGCATAAGTTATGCTTATGCCCCTATGACCAACACTCAAACAATGATTCAAGGGGATTGCCTACCCTTCATGAAAGCTATGCCGGATGCGTCTTTTGATGCAGTCATTACTGATCCTCCTTATGCGTCCGGGGGGCTAACAACAGCGGATCGTAAGGCTTCCCCTGTACGCAAGTATATTTCCCGCGATAGACATCCTTCTTTTGATTCCGATACCCGCGACCAACGTTCCCATTTCATGTGGTCGGTCTTATGGATGGCGGAGGCGCTACGCCTGACGCGCGAGGGCGGCTGGCTGATGGTGTGTTCCGATTGGCGGCAACTGCCGACCACCAGCGACGCCTTGCAGGTGGCGGGCTGGACATGGCGCTCCGTGGTCACTTGGGACAAGACGGAGGCATGCCGCCCCCATCAAGGCATGTTCCGCAATCAAGCCGAGTTCGTCCTGGTGGCCACCCGCGGCAGCATCGGCAAAGAGCAGGACCGTCCGCGCGTGTTCCCGGCAGGCGTTTTCCGTCATTACCTCAAACCCTCTGATAAGCACCATCTCACGGGCAAGCCCGTTGCTCTAATGGAACATCTCATGACGGTTCTGCCTGCGCAATCCAAGATTCTTGACCCGTTCGCCGGGTCAGGTTCTACGCTGGCAGCGGCACAAAATTTAGGACATGCCGCAACCGGGATTGAACTATCTCCGGAATATTATCGGATCGCCTGTAATCGGCTTGGCCTTGCTTTGGCCTCGTAATATTAACGCCCCTCTTCGGAGGGGCTTTTCATATCGCAACAACCTGTCCCGCTTCGGTAGTTTTATGTTCCTTCATCGCAACTACCCGTCTCTTCTTTCCATCGCCGTAATCCCACGCCATTGCTAGCTTTCAAGCTATTTCACCCCTAATTCACCCTATTTCAACTATACTGTCCCTTTTCAGCGCCTTTCCTCCTTTTTCACTTCAGGAAAACAGGATGCATATTTTTAATATGCTGATAACAAAAAGATTAAACAACATTTTTCAACCTATTTTAAACACTGCGGATTAGGAATCCGAATGAAGTGTTCAAAGATGTTTCTGTGAAAAGCAAGTATATTACAATCAATAATTTATATTTTGTTCTAACAAATTTATTCTGTTGAGGGTTGTATCCGGGAAAATGATGGATGATTTTGGAGAAATGCATTTGGTATGAAAAACTGATATTGACGTCGGATTCCTAATCCGCTATTGAAGCACCACTTCCATCCCTGCCCTATCTATCCCATGAAATTGACCAATTGCTATCGCTACATGGCTGTGCTTTATACAGCTTCCTGCGGCGCCGCCTCGCCTCTTTACGGCCCCCCTGGAAACAGGTTTGCAGGAATCCCAGCTTCTGAATTCCCTGAAAACCTGCAAATCCCTGGAAGGGCCGGAAACAGACGCCTACCTGAGCCGTACAGGGCTGAACGGAGCCTACAAGACGAAAAAACCTATTGGAGGCCTTTTCTTCTCCCTGCATTTCGAGTACGGAAAGGATGGAGGTCTGAAAGCCGTTTCCTTTTACTCCACCACCAAAGCGGGTAAAGAGGAATACGATACGCGCCTGAAATCCCTGTACAAGCGCATGCTGAACGGCCTGACGGGACTTTACGGCCCCCCCATGAACCTGCCGGACTGGATTGAGAAGGAATCTCTGCCAGCAGAGCGCGTTTTGTACATGCACACGTGGCGCCTCCAGCCGGGCTGCTTTCTGATGGCCGGGCTGGCCAATATGGGCGCTTCCGGCTACATTCCCGTTTTCCGAATATCCCCGCCTTCCGGCATGCCTCCCAAATCCAGGAAAGACAGGAACAAACTTAAATCCGAATGGGCGGCGATTCCCGAATTTTACGAATTCATCAAAGCGGAACGCTTCCTGGCCAATGCGGTATTCGCCATGTCCCATAAAAAATACCCGGACGCGCTGCAGCTCTTCCAAAAAGCGGCGGATCTGGGCAGCCCCAACGGATACTGGGGACTGGCCCACCTGTACAGGCTGGGACCCGACGGCGTGGAAAAAAACATGCGCCTGGCGGATGAATACACCAGAAAATCCGCCCTGTCGGGATTTGCGAGGGCTGCCATGAAATTCGGAAAAACGTGGGACCAATTCTGCAAGAGCCAGGACTTCACGGAAGCGGAAGCCAGGGAATGGCAAAACAGGAATCTTCGCGCCGCCAGAGCCGGCTACGCCTCCGAGCAATACAATATGGGAATCATCTGCCTGTACGGATTCGGCGTGGAAAAAAACCTGGAAACTGCCCGGGAATGGCTGGAAAAGGCAGCCTCCCAGGACCATGCACAGGCCAAAGCGGCATTAAAAGCGTTGCCCGATGCCGGGACAGGTAAAGACACTCCCTCCTGAACCATCTCCCAACAACCAGTTCCCCATACCAAGCCGGCTGCGCTTTCCCCCGGAAGCGCACAGAGCCGCTCCGGCAACTCCTATGAAACACCGGACCGGCAGGGAAGCGGGTTCCACCGCTTCCCTGCCACAAAACGCCAATCATGCAGCACCAGGAATCAGCAGATGCGGGGAAGCTGCATTCCTGAAGGCATCGTCAACACCCGCTCCACTCCAAGAAGTCCCGTCATCAGCAGGGGTGCCGTCCCCAATTCCTCCACCCGGCCTATGACGCAGGCTCCGGCAGATACGCCGCAGCCGCGCATCAGGTTCAGGGCTTCCTCATGCTCCCGTGGGAGAACAGCCAGATAACGTCCCTCACAGGCCACTTGAAGAGGGTCCAGCCCCAGCAGCCCGCACGCCGCCCTGACATCCTCACGCACGGGAATGGACATTTCATTCAGCTTCACTGTCAGGCCGGCAGATTCCGCAATCTCCGCAAGAGTGGCGGTCAACCCGCCGCGGGTCACGTCACGCAGGCAATGCACGGGAATGCCGGCACGAATGACGGCGGCCACGGATTCATGCAACGGAGCGGAATCACTTTCCAGGCCGTCTCCGAAAGACAACCCGGCGCGCAGGCTCATAATCGTCATGCCGTGCCTCCCCAAATCCCCGCTGAGCAGCACGGAATCCCCCGGACGAACGGAAGAAGGGCTGATCTCCAACCCATGGCGCACGATGCCAACCCCGGCAGTATTAATGTAAATACCGTCCCCCTTTCCGCGCTCCACCACTTTTGTGTCCCCCGTCACAATACGGACGCCCGCCGCACGGGCCGCGGCAGCCATATCCTGCGCCACGCGGGCCAGGACCTCCAGCGGAAGCCCTTCTTCCAGAATAAAGCCCGCCGTCAAATACAACGGCTCCGCGCCGCTCATGGCGAGATCATTCACCGTTCCGTGCACCGCCAGTGAACCGATGGAGCCGCCGGGAAACTCCAAAGGCTGCACCACAAAGCTGTCCGTCGTCATCGCCAGCCTCCCCGGAGGAACCTCCAATACGGCAGCGTCATTCTGCACGCCGCCGGAAGGGGAACCGAAGGCGCTCAGAAACACGGAACGAATCAGCTCATTCATCAAACGGCCTCCGCCGCCGTGAGCCATCTGGATACGGTCGGAGACTGGTTCAGGAACAGGACACTCAAACATGGCATCAACTTCTTTGTAATGATAATAAGCGGCGCATGCCCCTTCCCCGGACACCATGGGAGCGCCCAGCGGTGTCAGCGGCGTGCAGGACGAGCCGAAAAAAGGGCATTCCCCTGGGCGAATCAGCCCCCTCAGCACCTGCCCGGCCAGGCATCCGGAAGCTTCATCCGCTCCCGGCCTCCCCCGTTCCGCATTCAAAACGAAAAACGGCATCCATGGCACGCCACTCCCGACGCAGCCTCATGCCGCCGCCGGGAATCAGCCCCAGACCGCGCCAATGGCGGTCTTCCGGCTCAAAAACTTCATTCATCCTTTCCTGCGCCGTCCTGTTTCCACCGGGTTTCACATAACGTCCGTACGCATTCCGCACTGCATATTCCCCGGCTTCCAGCTGACGGACGCACATCAGAATGCCGCGGAGCAGGTCCGGAGCCTCAAACCCCGTCACCACCATGGGCGTCCGGTAACGGGTGGCCAGACGCCCGTAATCCATTTCCCCCGTGACGGCGCAGACATGGCCGGGGGCCAGGAAGGCGTCCGGCCTTCCCTCATCCTGCTCCATCAGCCATTCCAGAGCCGGGGGAACCAGCACATGGGCGCAGAGAACGGAAAAATTGGCATACCCCAGCGCGCGGGCCTGCTGCAGGGCAAGTGCCGTAGCCGGGGCCGTCGTCTCAAACCCTACGGCAAAAAACACCACTTCCGTATCAGGATGGGTTCCGGCATAAGCGACCGCTTCCAGCGGAGAATACATCAAAAGCACGTCTCCCCCCCTGGCCTTGGCGGAAAACAGATCTCCGCGGGAACCCGGCACCCGCATCATATCCCCGTAGCTGCACAAAACCACGCCGGGCCGCAGGCTCAATTCCACGGCCTGGTCAATCAACTCCACCGCCGTCACGCAGACCGGGCAGCCGGGGCCGTGAATCAGGCGCAGGCCGGGAGGCAGCAGCTCCTCCAGCCCCAGAGAGGCAATCGCATGCGTCTGACCTCCGCATACCTCCATGACCGCCCACGGACGCGTCACAGCATGGCGCAATTCTTCAATCAGCTGCCGGACTTCCTCCTGCATAAATATTCATTAAATTCGGGAAACGCCCCTTTACAGCGGATCCGTTTTTTCCACAATTTCCCTCATTTCCCTGCGGGTTTGAAGAGCGGTTTCCTCGTCCAGCACGCTCAGGGCCATGCCCACGTGAACGATGACGTAATCCCCCGGCACGGCTTCCGGCACACAGGCCAGATTCACTTCACGGGTCACGCCGCCAAAATCCACCACCCCCAATCTGAACAAAGGGTCCGTCTCATTGACGCTCACAATCTTTCCGGGAACGGCCAAACACATATCCTATCCTTTCCATTGGCGTACGACCGCCGCAACCTGCCCCAGGGAAATTCCCCCGTCATTGCACGGCACCCGCTGGGGCAGAGCCAACTGGCACCTTCTAGACTGAGCCATTCCCGCCAGTCCTTCAAGCAAAAAGGAATTCTGAAAACATCCGCCGCCCAGCACCAGCCTGTCCAGGCAGAAACGCTCCGCCACGTCAAAGACCAGATTCACCAGGCTCTCATGAAACTTGCGGGCGATGCAGCCGCGGGAAACGCCTTTCAATAAATCTTCATCCACAGACTTCATCAACGGCCTCCAGTCCAGTTCCAGCAATCCCTCTTCTTCATGCATGACCCATTCATACGCGTCCCCCGGCATTTCTTCCCCGGAAACTTCCGCGGCCCATGATTCCAGCATCATGGCGGCATGGCCCTCACACCCCGCCTCACCGTCAAAACCGCACCAGAAAGCCACGGCATCAAACAACCGCCCCATGGACGAGGAGGACGGACAATGGATATTCCGGGCCATCATCGCCTCCAGAACCTCGCGTTTCCGCACAGGCAGCCCCCTCTCCAGACGCTTATCAAGCCCCTCCGTACGCCACGGCCCCATCTGACGGGCCAGGGAACAGGCGCACCGGGAAGGTTCCCGAACCGCTTCGTCCCCACCGGGCAGAAGAAACGGCCTGAGCCGCGCCACCCTGTGCGGCTCACCCTCTTCCTCCAACACAAAAAATTCCCCTCCCCATACCGTTCCGTCCGTACCGAACCCCGTCCCGTCCCAAGCTATGCCCAAAGCGGGAAACGGCGTTTCATTTTCCACGGCGCAGGCCAGCACATGAGCCTGATGATGCTGCACAGGGACAACCGCTGCATTCCACTTCCGCGCCAGACGCCGGCCAAGGGCAAAAGTGGGGCCGTCCGGATGGGCGTCCACGGCAATTACCTGCGGAACGGCATCCAGGGTTCTGCCCAGCGCCTCCACCGTCCGCTCAAAAGCGTTCAGAGAAGCCGCACTGCTCAGGTCACCGAGATGCTGGCTCATGACAGCCACGCCCCTTTTCAGCCAGCAGATGGTATTCTTCAGTCCGGCCCCCAGGCGAGCACGTCGGGAGCCGCCGCAGATGTGCGCCACACAGGCCGCGGGGCATATCCGCGAGCGCGGCGAACCATCATGGCCATGCCGTCCGCAACGCGGACCACGGAATCGTCCACGGGCCGCACTACCGGACGGTCATGCACCAAAAACACATCCGCCACATGGCCCAGTTTCTCCAGCCCCTCCTCCACGGAGATGCACAGGGGCTCGCCGCTCAGGTTCCCGCTGGTCACCACCAGAGGCCTTCCCCACACATCCATCAGCAGCGCATGAAGAGGGGAAGACGGAAGCATTATCCCCACAAAACGGCTGAACATGCACACGGAAGGAGCCAGATCCACATCCTTCCTCCCCCGGGCCAGCACAATGGGGGCGGCCGGAGAAGCCAGCAGGCGCTTTTCCTCCTCCGACAAGCGGCACAGCCTCTCCGCCGCAGCCTCATCCGACACCATCACGGCAAAAGGCTTGGCGTCACGCTCCTTCAACCGCCGGAGACGCCTGACGGCAGCTTCCGAAGAAGCATCCGCCAGCAATTGAAACCCTCCCACGCCCAGCAGGGCCACAATCAAACCGTCCGCCAGCACCCATGCCACCTGTGCCGCGGGGGTATCAAACCCATGGCCGAACCCCAGTTCGGAACCATCTGAAAACAGCACCTTCACGGAAGGGCCGCAGGACGGGCAGCCGATAGGCTGTGCGTGGAAAACGCCTGTCCTCCACATCCTGGTACTCCCTCCGGCACTCCGGACACATTCGGAACCCCTTCATGCTGGTGCCCGCGCGGTCATACGGCATTGTCTCAATAATGGAATAGCGGGGACCGCAGTGCGTACAGTTGGTAAACGGATAATGATACCGGCGGGAAAACGGGTCGCGCATTTCTTCCAGGCACTCCGGGCACGGAGCCAGATCCGGCAGCATCACCGGAACGCCTCCGGGGGTGGAATCGCTTTCCTCAATGCGGAATTCCTCAAAACCGGCAGGCTCGCATACGGTACGCTCCACTCCATAAACCCGGGCATGCTCCGGCAGGCCGTCCATCAGCGCGGTCCAGAAACGCTCCGGAGCGCCGGACTCCCCTTCCACATGAATCTCCACACCGGACTCCGTATTGCGCACAAACCCCTTCAATCCGTGCCGTACCGCCAAACGGTACACATGGGGACGGAAGCCGACCCCCTGAACCATGCCGGCTATCTCAAATTTCAATGCCGCGGCGGCCTGTTCAATGGTGGTGATGGCCATGATGCTGAATCGTGCCTTCCCGGGCGCGGCGCGCACGTTCCACAATCTCCTCGCACCAGGCCTCCATTCCTTCGCCGGTCTTGGAAGACACCTCCATCACGTGCGCATGATGAGCCACCTTGTTCAGGGCGGCCAGGGCGGCGTCACGGTTAAAATCCACGGCATCCGCCAGATCGGACTTGGTCACCAGGGCAACATCCGCAGAATGGAACATGGGAGGATATTTCAACGGCTTGTCCTCACCCTCCGTCACGGAAAGCAGCACCACGCGCACGCCTTCCCCCAGGTCATAGGAAGCCGGGCAAACCAGATTGCCCACATTTTCAATAATCAAAACGTCGAGATCATCCAGAGGCATTCTTCATGGCCTCCGCAATCATGCGGGCGTCCAGATGGCACATGGTGCCCGTTGTAATCTGCACTACGGGGATATCCGCTCGGCTCAGGCGTTCCGCATCATTATCCGTCGCCAAATCCCCTACGATAACCCCCATGCGCACACGGCCGCGGAGCATCTCCGCCGTCTTCTGCAACAGGGAAGTCTTTCCTGACCCCGGAGAAGAAAAAACATTGATAACCAAAAGGTTTTTTGCAGCAAAAAAACCTCTGTTGCGCTCTGCCAGCCGGTCATTGGCATCCAACACCGGAACATGGACGTCCATGCCGTGGCCGTGACTTTCATGGGAGAGCTCCCCCCCGCATCCACATTCTTTACACATAATCAATACTGATATTAGATTCCCAAAGAGAAAAAAAACTCATCCGTTTCACGTCATACTCCTATGAAATCAAACAAAACTGCCCCGGTTTTCTTTTTAGCGCGGGAGGAAAACATTTTTCTATAAAGGGAAAGATGCAATGCTCCATACGCAGAAAAACTTTTGGGAACACCTTCTTATCATTTCCCCTTGCTGTTCAATATTGTTGTTTGACATCCGTTTACAAATCCGCAGGCACTTAAACCCGCATGCCCCACAGCCCGCGCAAAAAATCCGGATCATTTAAAAAACACTAAAATCGCCAATAATTAATCCTTTTCCCATTTCCCTCACTTCATGTAAAACCGGAATAACCGTCCCCATCCTCCTACATAGGGTCATTCATCTGGTTTCCACCGAAATTCCTCATCATAAGCATGTGGACTTGCCAAGGCATAGAATTCTGTAAACTGTTTCGTCCTCAGACAACATCCTTTTTTCCAGGTTATGCCAGACGCTCGCTTTCAACCACTTCCCGGATTCCGCGATTTTGCACCGGCGGACTGCGCCGTGCGCAACTATCTTTTCAACGCATGGAAGAAGGTGGCGCATCGTTACGGATTCCTGGAATGGGAGGGCCCGACTGTGGAAGCCACGGAGCTTTATCTTAAAAAGAGCGGAGGCGAGCTGCCCACCCAGCTCTTCCGCTTCACGGACCAGGGGGACCGGGACATCACCATCCGCCCGGAACTCACCGCCTCCCTGGGACGCATCGCAGCCGCCTACCAGCGCGAATACACCAAACCGCTCAAGTGGTTTGAAATCGGCTCATGCTTCCGTTATGAAAAACCCCAGAAAGGGCGTCTGCGCGAATTTTATCAATTCAATGCGGACATTCTGGGAGAAGCCTCCGCGTGGACGGATTCCGAACTGATAGCCCTGGCCATCGACTGCATGAGGGAACTGGGCTTTACGCAAAACGACTTCATTGTGCGCGTCTCTGACCGGGAAGCCTGGATCAGGTTTGCTTCGGAACACGGCGTGCAGGAACAGGATATTCCCGCTTTCCTCGGCATTGTGGACAAATTTGAACGTGACCGCCCGGAAGAATGCCAGCGCAAGCTGGACGCCTTTCATATCAACCGCGGCGATCTGGTGGCCTTCATTGAAAACCCGCCCGCCGGAGCGTCCGAACGCTATGACATCCTGATGAAAGACCTGACGGCCCGCGGGCTGGACGGCTATGTCAAGCTGGACTTATCCGTAGTGCGCGGACTGGCATACTACACCGGTCTGGTTTTTGAAATCTTTGACACACAGCGCAGCCTGCGCGCCGTAGCCGGCGGAGGACGTTACGACACGCTGGTAGGCGCCCTTTCCAACAACGCAGTGGACATGCCGGCAACCGGCTTTGCCATGGGGGATGCCGTCATCACCCACCTTATTGAACAGACGCCCCATGCCAGGGCGCTGAAAGATGCGGCGCTGGCCTCCGCAGGCTGCGACATCTTCATGGTTCAGGCATCTGAAAGCCGCCGCGCGGAAGTTCTTGCCATCGCCTCCGCCCTCCGGGACCAGGGATACAGTGTGGACCTTCCCCTCACGCTCACCAAAGTCAACGGACAGCTCCAGAAGGCCGTCAAATCCGGCGCCCGCGCGGCCTTGATCGTGGGAGATGAATTCCCGGTCATGGAACTTCGCGACCTGGGCGCGCGCACCTCATCCCCCGTCGCCATGGACGACCTGTTTGACGCCGTGGCTTCACTCACCGGAAGCAATTGACACCGTTCTTTCCTCTTCTTCCATTTTCAATAAAGATGAACTCATACCGCACTCATACCTGCAGCGAATTGCGCGCTGCGAACATCGGCAAGCCGACCACCCTCATCGGCTGGGTAGATTCCGTCCGGGACCATGGCGGCGTCATATTTATCGACTTGCGCGACCGCTCCGGCATCACGCAGGTAGTCTTTCACCCGGAAGTCAATCAGGATGTGGCGAAAGCCTCCCAGCAGCTCCGCTCCGAAGACATGATCCAGATTTCCGGCACCGTGGCCGCCCGCCTGAAAACGGATACGGTGGACACGACCAATGCGGACCTCCCCACCGGGGAAATCGAAGTCTCCGCAGACACCCTGAACGTCATCAACAAGGCTGACGTGCTCCCCTTCCAGCTGGATCGGGCCCTCTCCAACGAAGACCTGCGCCTCAAATACCGCTTTCTGGACCTGCGCCGCCCGGCCATGGCCCGCAACATGCAGATCCGCCACCGCGTCACCAAAGCCACGCGCGACTATCTGGACGAGCACGGCTTTCTGGAAATTGAAACGCCCATCCTCTCCAAATCCACGCCGGAAGGCGCACGGGACTTCCTGGTGCCCTCCCGCCTGGCGCCCGGCAAATTCTACGCGCTGCCCCAGGCCCCGCAGCAATACAAGCAGCTGCTCATGGTAGCCGGCATGGAACGCTATTTCCAAATTGCCCGCTGCTTCCGTGACGAAGACCTGCGCGCGGACCGCCAGCCGGAATTCACCCAGGTGGACATTGAAGCTTCCTTCATCACGCCGGAAGACATCTACAACCTGGTGGAAGGCCTGCTCAAACGCGTGTACAAGGAATCCCTGGGCGTGGACATTCCCACCCCCTTCCCCCGCATGACCTGGAAGGAAGCAATGGATCAGTACGGTTCCGACAAGCCGGAACGCCGCTTCGGCATGAAGCTGACGGACGTCTCCTCCATCTTTGAAAACAGCGGCTTCAAGGTATTCGCCTCCGCCGTAAGCAACGGCGGCGTGGTCAAGGCCATCAACGCCAAGGGATTCGGTTCCGCCTCCGTTGGCCAGATTGACGCCCTGACGAAAACTGCCGTGGAAGCCGGAGCCAAAGGCCTGGCCTACATCAAGGTGCGCGAGGAAGACTGGAGAAGCCCCATCTCCAAATTCCTTTCCGACGAAGAAAAGCAAAAACTCACGGAAGCCCTGGACATCGAAACAGGAGACCTCGTTCTCTTTGCCGCCGGCCCGTGGGAACCCTCCTGCGATATCCTGGGCCGCGTGCGCCTGCAATGCGCCGAATTCATGGAACTGCTCAAGGACAACAAGGAACGCGACTTTCTGTGGGTTATTGAATTCCCGCTGGTGGGCTGGGATGAGGAAGAGCAGCGCTGGGTCGCCATCCACCACCCCTTTACCCGCCCCGTCAAGGAAGACGAACAAAAACTGCTCAGCGGGGAACTCTCCGCAGACCTTCGCGCGCAGGCCTACGACGTGGTGCTCAACGGCACGGAGCTGGGAGGCGGTTCCATCCGCATCCATGAACGCGACCTGCAGTCCGCCATGTTCAAGGCGCTCGGCATCACGGAAGAACAGGCCCGCGAACAATTCGGCCACATTCTGGACGCTTTCAGCTTCGGCGCTCCGCCCCACGGCGGCCTTGCGCTGGGTCTTGACCGCCTGGTCATGATGATTTGCAACGCGGAATCCATCCGCGAAGTCATCGCATTCCCGAAAAACAACCGGGGAGCGGATCTGATGAGCGACTCCCCCGCCGCCGCGGAAGACCGTCAGCTGCGCGACATTCACATTCAGGTGAAACTGCCCGCTAAAAAATAGCCGGATCCCTAAAACCCCCCCCGGATGGCAATCATTCCATCCGGGGTTTTTTTTCATGCAGGAAAAACAAAACTCCCTTTCCCGGCAGGCAGCGCACCATTCCTCCTGCACCTTCGCCTCGCCCGGAATACGGACAACCTTCCCGTCGTCAATGACGGCCAAATAAACTCCGGGCCAGGCATGCCGGACATACAGCCGGATTTCCCAACCGGAATGTGGCGTCTTCAGAATAAAACCAGGATAAACTGGTATCTGGGACAATCCGTTTTCCTATCCTTTCAGCACACACTCATCCCGGGATGCCGCGAAAGAGCCGGCGCCGATTTCAATATTCAAAATCCGGCAGGGATGCTGGCGCTGTTCCAAGGCGCAATGCCGCATTCCCTGAATCAGCACCCTCAAATCATCCGCCCGGTCATCCTTCCTCCATCCGGAAATGAGCAGACGGAGGCACTGGACCTTCCCGTCTTCATTCGTCTGGAACCAGATGGCCATGGTCTCATCCGCAGCCATGCGGCCTCCCCTGCCGGCAAGCTTGAACATTCCGGAATCCTCCGAACACTCCATGCTGTCCCAAACCACATCCTTGATACCGCATTCGGCTGAATTCCTGACGGCAATCTTTCCGCCGGGAAACCATCCCATATGAAACAGCAGGCATCGCATCAGGTAGGCACGTCTTAGGGCGCAATCCTCCCGATGGGTGCCGAGACCGAGAGATTTCCTGGCTCCGCAGAACTTGCTTCCCCGGTCGATAGTCAGCCGGACCTTATAACTTCCGGATGTATTCTTCCGCAATTCGATTGATCTATAGATGGACATGCAAATATTCATACAATATCCAAAAACTATATATATAAAATCAACCGGGCCTAGAATAAAAATGTTAGAAAATTACACAACTTAATAGAAAACAACATTATCAACAAAATACCGGAATAAAGAAAAATCAAAATATTCCACACAACGAACACTCCTTTCATGAACGGCAATACCGGCCGTTCCCAGAAAAGCTATTCCCCTTCCTGACAAAAAATAATCCTAAGGCATGAAACACCGGCGCCGCATACCCCTCTCCTTTTCAGGAACAACGCAGCTCCCTCCGGCAAAACGCTCAACCTGGGCAGGGGAACTTCATCTTCGGCACTACGAGGAATTTGGCATGGAATTCATTCAATAAAAACTCAACATCATTCCGTCCCCCCCACCAGGCGCCAGCCCCGTTACAGGGAATAAACAGGAGGCAGAAGAACTTCCCAGGCCCTGCTTCAAAACTTCCGCCGTGTCATTTATCGGGGACAGGGGGAGCCGGTTCCTCCCCTGCCGGCTTGCTACGCGGGAGAACTATTTTCCTTTTCCCGGCTTCCCGCCCTTCTCCGCCAGCACCATGCCAAATAAAACGCGGCAGCCCCTCCATTGAGCAGTCCTGCCATAAACAAGACCGGAGCTCCTCGGTTCCATCCCCATGCGGCGCGTATATCCCCGCGGGCCATTTCCGCATACCCTCGCGTCATGCCGCACAACGGGCATTCACGATGCGGCACGGCAACAGAAGCCGCCAGAGAATTCATCCTGTCAGGGCTAATTGCCAGAGCCATGAGGGAGGGCGCCAGCAACAGGCAGGACAGAACAGCCCATACAGGCAGCCATACTTTCCTGACCACCCAGCTATCACGGCATGAACGCCATGAAGAGCGCCCTCCATTCATCGCCGATTTTCCTAAAAAGGTTCAGGAACTACAAATCCTGGGAGCCTGTTCCATCCGCGGGGGACATTCCATCCGCCTCCCCGGACCGCCTCAATGACTCCCTGTTTTCCTGCTCCATCTGCCGAAGCTCCTTTTGAATTTCCAGAGCCTTCTTTTCCACATAATCCTGGTGCTGTTCCATGTAAGTCACGGTAGCGCTGGCCATCCATGCCTGGACAATTCCCGCAACGGCGGACAGGGCCAACGCGATAATGGCAACAACAAGAGCCCCTTTGGGCGAACCTTTACTGACAGCCACAATGCTCATGATCAGTGCAATAATGGCAAGCAGCCCCGCAGGAATCAGAGTAATCCAGCCCAGGCACGGGAAAAAACCGATCAATGCCAATACCAGGGCGATGATGCCGAGAACAAGAGCGGCCGTGCAGGAAGGAGAACCGCTGCAGCAGGACGAAGGAGAAGAAGAATCAGAAGTATTCATCATGACGTTATTTTATAGGGTTCAGTGAAAATTCCTTTGGGAACCTTCATTCTTTCCCCTTACTGGAAGAAAACTTCCCTGTCAAGATGCAAGCTCTGCCATTCAGGACATCCGGATGTCATTCCGTTCCGCCAGGCATCAGATATCCTTCTTCCTTTTTTATGGCGGCATCAATGAGGATAATCCCATTTCCGGCAGGCCCCGCATAAAAACAGGAACCGGCTCCAATGCGGAGAACCAAAAACAACGCCTGCGTTACTTCCCATGCAGCAGCTCCTTCAACGCCGTCCCCAGCCGCGTGACCTGCCCGGATTCATGCGCAGCCGTTACCGTAATGCGCAACCGGGCCGTTCCGCGGGGGAACCGTAGGATAACGGATGGCGGGAGCCAGAAAGCCCTGTTCCAGCAGGGCATCCGCCGCAGCCAGGGCAGCATCGTTCTCTCCCACCACAACAGGGAAAATGGAAGAAAGAGGCCTTCCCGACATCCCCAGTGCGGCGGACAAACTGTTTGCCAGCACGGAAACACGGCGGCGCAATTCCTTTCCCTCCCCGCTGCGGATCACTTCCACCGCGGCCAGGGCGGCGGCGGCCAAAGCGGGAGGAGGAGCCGTGGAATAAATCAGGGACCGGGCGGAATTAACCATTACATCCGCCCAGGCGCGGGAACAGGCCACATATCCACCACTTACCCCGGCAGCCTTGCTCAAAGTCCCCATTTGAAAATCTATCCGGGAGGAAACACCCAGCTCTTCCGCCAGTCCGGCCCCGTGTTCTCCCAGCACACCGAATCCGTGAGCTTCATCCACCAGCAGCAACGCGCCGAATTCATCCTTCAGACGCACAATTTCCCGAAGGGGGGCACGGTCTCCATCCATGCTGAAAACGGATTCGGTCACTACCAGAATCCCGCCGGAAGGATTCGCGTCCCGCAAATGCTGCAGTTTTTTCCTTAATGACTCCATATCGTTATGCAGGAACGTAGACAAACGCGCCCCGGACAAACGCGCCCCGTCAATCAGGCTGGCATGGGACAACTTATCCATCAGCACCGTATCCTCCCGGTCCGCAATAGAAGCAATCACTCCCAGGGAGGTAGCATAACCGGAGGAAAAACTGACCGCCGCTTCAGTCCCCTTCAAAGCGGCCAGGGCCTCTTCCAGACAGGAATGTTCCCGCCGCGTCCCCGTCACCAGGCGGGATGCCATGGCTCCGGCCCCTTCATCCCGCACCGCACGGGAAAAAGCCTCCGCCAGGGACGGATGGTGGGCCAGCCCCAGATAATCGTTGCTTGCCAGATTGACCACTTTCCGGCCATCCGCCAGACGGGCCATTCCTCCGGGCAGGCATTCCACATCCCGCAGGACGCGCAGCAGCCCCGCAGACTTCAACTCTGACAAAAACTGTTCAGGATTCTTCATAAGCGTTCACTATTCAACAATATTCAACCGTCCACAGCCAGACTCAGTACCACATTATGGCCGCCCATGGAAGCGGCGGATTTGACCAGCATCCGCCCCCCGGCCAACGGCTGCTCCTCCGCAGAACAGGCGCCGCCTTCCGGGAAGGTGGCCCAGGGAGGATTGGGAGGCAATACCCCCTCCCTGGCAAAGACCAGCATCAGGGCCAGTTCCAAAATTCCGCTGCCTCCAATGGCATGCCCCGTCCACGGCTTCATCATCCTCAAATCCGGCAGTCCGTCTTTAAAAACCCTTTTCAAAGCAGCCCGTTCGGACACGCTATTCCCCGCCGTGCCGCTGGCATGGGGACAAACGGTCAGAGGAACCGCTCCATCCCGACTTTTCAAAGCAGCCTCCAGCAGGGCGGCTATGCTCTTTCCGTCCTCCGGCATGCCCAGCGGGCTATAGGCATCGGAATTCACCAGATAATCCTTCACATAAATACCTGGAGCAGAAGACAATTCCAGGGCTATGGCCGCCCCTCCCTCGGAAATGCACATGCCGTCGGCCAGAGGGCCGTAGGGATCATTCAAACCATTGCGGGAAAGCATGCCGGAGGCCCAGTACGTCCCCAGCAGCTCCCGGCACAAAGGCAAATCCAGACCGATAGCCAGCGCTCTCTTAACAACTCCCTGCCGCATCAGCATGGCGGCCATGCCTACGGCATCCAGGCCGGCGGCACAGCCGCTCGCCAGCACGTGATAAGGCCCGCAAATTCCCAATTCGATGCTGACGCAGGAAGCAAGTTCGCTATGCAGGGAATTGGGAACGGCCAAAATTTTCATGGGCCGCCGTCCCGGCCACGGGCTCAGCCATCCGGAAGCATTCCCGCGGGAACTGCCCACAATCAGGGCGGCATCCCTCAATTCCTTCCTTCCCCATCCGGCGTCCTCCACGGCCTGGCGCGCCAACAGCAGCGCCAGCTGGGAAGCAGGGCCGTTCCTGCGGCTGCATAACAATTCCCTGTCTGGAATCCATCCGCTCAATACATCGCCCCAGGGATTACCTTCGCCCCACAATTCGCTCAACGGCTTCAACACTCTGCGCCCTTCCCTTACCCCGGCAAGATGGACTGCCGCCCCCATGCCGAAGCCGGAAGCCAGGCCCAGGCCGCATACCCGCGGTTCCGGGCTTCCAAGACTCTTACCCCCCGCCATCATGACGGCGGTCAGACTACCGCCCTGCCCGGAAAAACTCAAGCTTCCGATGCGTCAGGAACAACCTGAAAAGACCACCGCTGCAACCTTGCAATGGAAGCTTCTTTTATGGCAATCTGGCTTCATGACTATTCAGCCCGCCGTTTTTTTCTCTCTTCTATTGGCATCCCTTTCTCTTCCCTCCTTCTCCCTTACCCCGCCCAGTGAAAAATTCCGGGCGGCAGACTGGGCGGTGCTTCATTCATCCCGGAGCGACCAGCGGCATGTTTCCTCCCGGGGTATCGTCCAGACCATGCTGGAAAAACTGCGTCCGGCATGCGAATTTTCCCCGGATATGGCTCCGAAGGATTTCCCCGCCTGGCGGGAAAAAGTCCGGAAAGCCATGCAACAACTGATGAAATTCCCCCCCCAGGCGGATATCCCCGCCCCCGTTCTGGTAAAAACCGTGCCAAGAGAACACTACCGGGTGGAAAAATGGGAAGCCTATCCCTTCCCGGGAGCCGCCGTACCGTTCCTGGTGCTCCTGCCGAACAACGCTTCAGACAAAAATCCGGTTCCCGTGCTATTCTGCATTCCCGGGTCAGACCAGACCAAGGAAGAGCTGGCGGGGGAAACATCACCGGATCTGGACCAGCCTTCCGTACAGCAGCCGGGCAACAACGCCATGGCTTTCCATTATGTCAGGCAGGGATGGGCGGCCATTGTGGTGGACAATGCCGGAACGGGTGAAGAAGGAGACGCGGAACACGCCGCAGGCCGTTCTTCACACGATTATGAAAACCTGGCCCGCTTCCTGCTGGAAATGGACTGGAGCTGGCTGGGCTACACCTCCTACGCGGACCAATGTATTCTGGATTGGGTGAAAACACGCCCCTGGGCGCAAAAAAACCATATTATCCTCAGCGGCTTCTCCCTGGGAACGGAACCCATGATGGTTCTGGGCAGCCTGAACCCGGATATCTTTGCCTTCGTGTATAACGACTTTCTGTGCCGCACGCTGGAACGCGCCAAAACCATGACCATGCCCAACGGCAGGGGCGTGCGTTCCGCTCCCAACTCCATCCGCCACCTCATTCCGGGCTTCTGGAAACAATTCGACTTCCCGGACATCGTGGCGGCTCTCGCTCCGCGCCCTGTCATTTGCACGGAAGGCGGCCTGGACAGGGACTTCCAGCTCATCTCCGCAGCCTACCGTATGGTCGGGGCGCCGGATCATTTCCAGTACCATCACCAGCCCCGGTTTGCGGACCCTGCCCAACGCTGGCACGGCAGCCAATTGCCCGCAGGTCTGGACAGGGACGCCTTTTTCCGTTTCGCCAATGTGGACCCGCGCAACCATTTCTTCAAAAAAGACCTGGTCATTCCCTGGCTTAAAACCCTCCTGGATAAAAGCGATAATAAAAACTAGCCTAGCTCCAGACAAAAACCGCCCGGAACCGCCGGAACAGGACATTCCCTCATCCTTAGGGATGCGAATCTATCCGGCGGCACATCTTCCGGAATGCATGCCCCAGCTTTCCGCAAAAGCCCGTCACCGCCCGGGCGCCCCTTTCCACGTTCATGAGCTTAAATAAATAACGCCGCACGGAGTCCACCAAGGCGCATCCGGCATAAACCACGGCGGCTATTGCCAACACGTTCACAACCATCAGGGCTGAGGAAGAAGACGCTGCCCACTCAAAGACATCCCACAAAAACCATTTTCCTATCAAAGCATTACAATGCAGCACATAAACGCTGAACGACGCTGCCGCAGCCATGAAATACAGGAGACAGCCCTTCGGGATGAAAAATGCATCCGGGAAAAAATCAGCAACAGGGCAACCGCCGTCCCTACAATAAAAGGAGAATTATAGCGAATAAACATTCCACCGCCCTTGATCTGCCCAATCAGGTATGGAGACACCACGTTAAGAACCATCTTGAAAACCCAGGCAAAACATACGAATCCGGCATAAAACATCCATAACGGACGCGTTTTCATTTCCGTCAGCAAGCCATGCTTTTTAACATACATCCCCAGCATGTAAAGGATGCCCAGCCACCAGATGCTATACCCTTCTTCCACCGGGAACACATCCGTGTGAAGCAGGGTGGGAATAACGGAAAACAGCACGAAAACGGTAACCAGAAGATACTGGAACTGTAATTTGGTCAGCCTGTTCCCCAGGGCGTTAAGAAACGGAATGAAGAAAAACAGCCCCACATACGCCGTTACATACCAATACTGGCCGGATAAAACGGGAAAAGGGAATGCAGAATATTGCTCAACTGAACCTCCTGGGGGAAAAACAACAGAGCCAGCAGCAAACTGCCCCATGTATAAAAAACAACCTGAAACCATAAGGAAACCACACGTTCATACCTGAACGTTCCGTCGCAGCACACATATCCTGTAATTAACGCATAACAATTCACACCGCAATAAGCGGCAATCTCCAGCAGCCACCCGACATTATAGGAAGCGGACCCATGGTTCTCCAAAGACAAAACATCAATGGAGGCCAAAAGATGAAGAATTAAAACCATCATCATGGCGACAATGCGCAAGGCATCTATTCCATAATTCCGGGACGGGGAAATATATTCCGGACAACCACAGGAAAAACGCTTTCCTTTCTCTTCATCATCAGCCAGCGGCAAACTCATGGAGAAACATTTCTACGGATTTATTATCCGCGTTCTCCCCTGCTGATGATATATTTCCAAGAAAATCATTTTTAATAAAAAAGATAGCCTGCTATGATTTTGAAAACAGGAAATCTTGAAAAACAAGGTTTTTCCGGTCTTTTGGAAAGTGTGTAAACATGGATAGATTCCTCTTTCCGTGTTTGGAATTCCATGTTTTCAACGGGAACCGGATGTCCCTGGTGTATCAAATTTTTTCTTAAATTATTCTTCTTCAATATTAAGGCTTGAACGCGGATAATAAATCCGCTGTCCATTATTAAACAATCCTGCTGTCCAGATCGAACACCTGGCCGGAAGCCGCCGTAAGAACATCCTGTAAAAACAGGATAAACGCCGCAGCCTGTTCCGGCGTATTCAACCGGTTCAAAACATGCCGGGACAAAGCCGCCTCTTTCACGCTATCCCGCAGCACGGCCGTCATCTCCGTCAGCATGAACCCCGGCAACACCAGATTCACGCGAATCCCATCCTTTCCCCATTCCCGCGCCAGGCTTTTCACCAGGCCCGCCAGAGCAGCCTTGGAAGCGGCATAAGCCGCCTGGGACGGAGCCGGACGGAGCGCCGCATAAGAACCGATCATCACCACCTGACCCTCCCTCTTCTCCCGCACCATGGCGGCGGCGGCGCATCGGCCGCACCAGGCGGATCCCGTCACATTCACATTTATTACCTCGTCCCACTCCTCCTCCGTCTGCTTCAGGAACGGCCTGTCCCTGGTAATTCCGGCGGCGCAAACCGCCAAATCATACGCGGCATGGCAATCAAACCAGCGGCGTACGGCGGAACGGTCTCCCACATCCAGTGCGGCATGGCTCGGGGCATCCGTCTCCCATCCCGCAGCGGAAAAACATTCCACGATGGCCCGCGCCAAACCGCCGTGACCGCCGCTGATGAACACTCTCCGCATCAAAAAAGTTCCCTCAACGTTAAAACCTCACTTGGGGTCCACCCACCGCCCATACTCCTTGATCAGATCCACCAGCCGTTCCACAGCCTCCTCCTGGGGAATATTGAACTTCACAGGCGTGTGCTTCACATACAGGTTGATCTTGTTCGGCGCGCCGCCCACATAACCGAAATCCGCGTCCGCCATCTCGCCGGGGCCATTCACAATACATCCCATCACGGCAATCTTCACCCCTTTCAGATGTTCCGTGGCTTTCCGGATGCGGGCCGTCGCCTCCTGGATATTGTACAGGGTACGCCCGCAGGACGGGCAGGAAACGTAATCCGCCCGCGTCAGCCTCGTTCCCGTGGCCTGCAAAATATTGAATCCCAGGAAGGAAGCCAAACGGGGATCCGACTCGCCCTGAATCAGCACGGCGTCTCCAATCCCGTCGCACAGCAGGGAGCCGATATTGCGGGCAGCCGTCAGCGGCACGTCTTCCCCGGAAACGGAACCGGGCACCAGCGTATCCTTCAGCAGGATCAGGTGCCTGTCCTCAATACGGGCAGCCAGAAGGCGGAACGCATATACAGGCTCCATAGCCAGCCCGTTCTTCACAGTAACAATAGACGGTTCCGCCAGCTCCTTCAACGGCTCCAGATCGGCATCGCACCGGGGATCCACCTCAATGGCATCCAGCTGCCCCAGGGATAATTCAGGCATCATGTCCCCCATCGCCTCCCGTTCCGTCTGCAGGGCGTAAAACCCGGCGTCAGGAACCGCCACGCGCACAGGCTGTTCCCAGCCCAGGCGCACGCCATAACACATCGCCAGCCCACCCTGCCTTTTGGAAAACTTCAGGGGATCATAGCTCAACTCCGGTTCAGGGAAGGAAACCGGGTCATCGGAACGCTCCGACGGCTGGAAAGGATTGGACAGGCGGTAAGCCACGGGCACCTCCCTCACAGCGTCCTCCGTCAGGGAAACGCGCAGGGTATCACCAATGCCGTCCGTCAGCAGGGAGCCGATGCCCACGGCGCTCTTGATGCGGCCGTCCTCTCCGCCCCCGGCTTCCGTCACCCCCAGATGAATGGGATAATTCCAATCCGGCCCCAGGGCGTTCATGCGCTCCACCAGCAATCGGTAAGCGGCCACCATCACCTTGACGTTGGAAGCCTTCATGGAAAACACCAGGGAATGGTAATCCAGGTCGCGGGCAATCTGGGCAAACTCAATCGCGCTCTCCACCATCCCCTCCGGCGTATCGCCAAAGCGGTTCAGAATGCGGTCGGACAGGGAGCCATGGTTGGAACCGATGCGCATCGCGCGGCCATGCTCTCGGCAAAACAGAACCAGGGGCGTAAATTCTTCCCTCAGGCGGTCCAGCTCCTCGCGGTATTCGGCGTCGGAATACTCCCGCACTTCAAACTTCTTCTTATCAACGAAATTGCCCGGATTAATACGAATCTTCTCCACCCATTTGGCAGCCTCCATCGCGGCATCCGGCTTGAAGTGGATATCGGCCACCAGAGGCACATGGCAGCCGGCAGCGCGCAATTCCCGGGCAATATTCTCCAAATTGGCGGCATACGCCTTGGTCTGGGCGGTCAGGCGGATAATCTCGCACCCTGCCTCCGCCAGCTCCAAAGCCTCCTTCACGCAGGCATCCGTATCCCGCGTATCGGACGTCAGCATGGACTGGATCCGGATGGGATTGGAACCGCCCACCCCCACATTCCCCACCATGACTTCACGGGTTACGCGGCGCGTATATCGATAAGGACTCGGACAATAGGAAGACTGCATGAAACCACTCTACCGCGCCAGATTCCCCTGTCAACCATCCTTCAAAACGGAAAGCCTTTTCCCGCCAATCCGGCCACCGGCAAAAAGGAAACGGCTACGCCCCGCGGATATTGTTCCACGCCAGCATCCCCCCGCACTCAGTCCCTGGCCTATTTCCCTGCCTTCCGGGGATTCCTTCACAGCACGGACTGCACGATAAACAACACGATTGACCCCATATAAACAGCCGCCAGCACCACGGCGGCGCAGCACTGAAACAGCCTGTATCCGCAGGCCAGAACAATCCTCCTGAGCGAGGATTCCGGATGCCGCCGCGCCCACCATGCATACAGCAGGAAGACGGCGGCCGCGCCGGAGGAAAACAGCAGGGAACCTTTCAATAAAGGCGGATAATAATCAAACACCACCCGGTTTTGCCCTTTCAGAAGGCGCACCGCCATCAATTCCCCCACCTTTTCCACAGGCGCCTCCATCCCGTTCCGCCGGACTCTCCATCCCCGGTCATACACGACCGGCACCATGAGAGCCTCCCCTTCCCCGGCATTCAGCGCCACCTCCACATGGCCACCGCTTCCTTTCGCCTCCATTCCGTACTTATCCTGCTCTTTCCCCAGAACCGGAACATCCTGCTCCGGCGTACGCGCCGCAGCCGCCAGAAGGGGCGTCTCCACGGTCCGCAGCATCCTCCCCTCCACCACGGTTTCCCCGGCAACGGCCGCACGCTTCAATTCCAAAACCCCGTTATAGGTGCGGCTCGTTCCTCCGGATGTCTTCTGCGCCTCCGCCATGACGGGCACCGCACATCCATTGACACGGAGTTCCGTCGTATCCGTCTGCGGGAACCCGTACACCGCGCCGGGATATTCCGGAATGTCCGCGCGGTAAAAGGGGCCGCTCATCTCCGTCCTCACTGTTACGGCCTCATAAAGGGGGCCTTCCGCCGATGGGCAGAGCGCGGCGTGCAGGGCATTAAGATTGCTGAACACATCAGCGTTCCCATCCAGACGCAACCCCAGCGCGCCCTGGGGAACTACCAGCCCCCAGCGGGCACCCGGAAGCCTGTATAAATACAGGCCTTCCCGGGAAAGCACGCACTCCATTCCCTCCATGGACCGGGACGCCAGCACAAAACCATGGCCCAGCAGCAAATCGGAAAACAGAGTGCCTCCCTGGCCGTACGTGCGCGTGAATTCATCCCGGTACCCCAGGTTTTTCAGAAAACGGAAATGCCCGATGCTCGTCGTATGCCGGAAATTGCCAATGCCCGGGACAGGCCCCAGGCAATCCGCGTTTTCCACCATCAGGCGATCCCTGTCCTTCACGCGCAGCAAGCCTGAATACCCCTTCATGCCGCGCGCCAGCCATTCCGCATTGAGCGCCTGGACGGAGGCTTTCTCCTCCTCCCCCTGCTTCCAGAACGCGGCAGCCCCTATGGGCAGCCCCAGCATCATCACGGAAGCGATGGACCACGCCAGCCTTTTGCCCTCCACATGCCTCCAGCACAGCCATGCGCATGCAAAAAACAGCAAAGGCAGAAGACGCACCGCAAGATCCGCAGCCGTCATCTTCAGGACAAACAGGGAAAAGAAAAAAGCCGCTATGGGAAGCCCCAGGCTCCATCCCCACCCCCATGGCCGTCCTGCCGGCCCCGGAAGCCTGCCGCCGGACAAAATCCAGGCGCAGAACGACATTACCGCCAGATTGGGAATAAAACCGAACCGGACGGGAAAATCCACGTAGCTCCATAAATGGGCGGCGCGGTGGATGGGCTCGACAAACGCGGGCAAAACGGACGCCGCCAGAAGAAGGATAAACAGGCGCCTCCCTCTGTCCGGCGCCGGGGACGCCTTCTTCCCGCAAGCCAGATAAACCGCCGCCAGAGCGGCAAATGACATCCCCGGCAAACAGGCGTAAAGGCGTTCCAGGAATTTGGGAGGGTCAAACGGCCATGACAATTCAAAAAACGTGGGCGGCGTCATAAACAGGGAACGCATGGAATCCCGGCTCATTTCCGCCATCGGCAGCCAGTAATAACAAGTGGCCAGCGTTACCGCCGCCGTGTACCAGAACACGCGGGCCAGGCGCACGCGGCGTTCCCGCGTCCCCTTCAGGGGCAGCGTAAAGGCCCACGCGAACATCCAGCCGGTGACGACGGCCATGAAAGCGCTGTACAGGGAGGTAGCCAGCAGGAAGAGGCCGGCGGCATACAGCCAGCCCCTTCCCCCGTTCACCAGCCGGTAAAGGCCCAGGGCAAACAGGGGGAACATGGCGGCATGGTCCAGGAACTGCATGAACCCGTACTTGGTCTGGAAAAAGCCCCCCACGGCATAACCCGCCGTCAGCAGCACGGTCCAGCATACGGGCAGGGAGGGAAACACGCGTCTCAGGAACCAGGAAGCCGTCACGCAGATGCAGGCCACATCCGCCAGCATCACCCAGACCATGTCCTTCAACAGGAAGGAATCCCCCATCGCCACGGCAATCCAGGTGGAGGGGATCAGCAGCTGATGCGGCAGCGTAGGGCTCACCCGGATTCCCGCGCCGCCATTGACATCATAAAAAAAAGCTCCGTCAAACGCTCCGGACATCAGGGCGGAGGCATAATACTTCAAGGTAGGATAAACCAGCTGCCCGTTATCCATATACTCCAGGAAGCGGCCTCCGAAAGGCCAGATCCCCCGTACCGCCAGAAAAAGGAACACCACCGCCAGGGAAAATGCAATGGACGCCAGGGACGTCAATACCGGACGGGAAGAAGCGGATTCCATGGCTCAATCAGCGGACAAACGGTTCAGCGGCCCGGATCAGCCGGAGGGCGCGGGCGCATTCCGCCACGTCATGGACACGGTGAATCTGCGCGCCGTGCAAATGCCCCCACACCGTCATCACGGCGGTGCTCAGCGGCGCGCGTCCCTGCTCCGCATCCCCCAGGACGGCGCCCAGCATGCGCTTGCGGGAAAGGCCCAGCAGCACCGGGCGGCCTGCCACCTGAAGCTTGTCCATGTTGGACAGCAGGGCCAGATTGTGTTCCGCCGTTTTGCCAAAGCCGATGCCGGGATCCCAGCAGATCTGCTCCGGTTCCAGCCCCCGCCCCAGCAGAAAATCATAACGTTCCTCAAAATAGCCGCGCACTTCCCGCACCACATCCCCATAAGAAGGAGCGTCCTGCATGGTTTCAGGCCGTCCCTGCATGTGCATCGCCACCACGCCGCAGCGCGCCGCAGCGCACAATTCCGCCATCCCCGCCTCCCGCAATCCGGAAATATCATTAATAACGTCCGCACCCGCTTCCAGCACAGCCGCCGCTACGGCGGCATGGCGCGTGTCCACGGAAATCACGGCATCCGTGCATGAACGGAGTTCCCGCACCACAGGCAGCACCCTGTCCAACTCCTCCTCCGCGGCAACCTCCGCGGCCCCCGGCCTGGTGGACTCCCCCCCCTATGTCCAGAATAAGGGCTCCCTGCCGTTCAAGCTCTTTTGCATGGGAGACAGCGCGTTCCGTCGCATAAAAACGCCCTCCGTCGGAAAAGGAATCCGGAGTAACGTTCACAATTCCCATCAGCACGCCTCCGCGCGCCACATCCAATACGTCTCTCCTTACAAGCCAGTTCATCTAATTACGTTCTTGTCAAAGCCACTATACATCACTTTAATAAGTCAGAAACTCTTTTTTCACCATGAAAACAACGCCCCTGCTTCTCTTCATCCCCCTGCTCATGACGTCCGGAGCCCTGGCCTCCGGCCAGGACGATTTCAATGTCCAGACCGCTTCTTCCCGCATGGTCAAACATGAAGACGGTTCCCGCAGCTACTTTGAAAAAACAGGGGACGGAAAAGGGATGAAAAAAACCACTTACAACATCCGCAATGTCCTCGTTTCCGTAACCCTGTACAAAAGAGGGCCTTTTGGAGAGCTGCGCTCCTGCCTGATCTTTGACGGGCAGAAAAACGAACTCTTTTTCGTGCGTTACGGCTACGACGGCAACGCCAACCTGAGAGAAGAGCAAATGTTCGATTCCCGCACCAAGGAACTCGTGCGCCGCTTCCTTTACACTTATGACGCCATGGGCAACCGCAGCAAGCCCGTATGCATCACGCTGGTCAAGAGTACCAAGGACATTGAAACGCACGCCGTGCCCACCGCCCCGGAAAAAGACCCCTTCGCGGACGATTTTAAAAAGAAAAACAAATAAGCTCCGGTCCTTCGGGACGATTCCTCCCCTTCCCTCCTTCTCCGTCTTTCCTCGGGACGCCGAATCTTTATCCCCCGGCCGTTCCGGCGCACGCTCCGCGCAGGAAAATTGCGGACGGTCCTGAAAGGGAGGGCTGCGTTCCCGCCCTTAAAAAAGCCGGACCCAGGGACATTCCCGGAACCGGGCCGCGGAAACACCGCCGCCCGGCATCAATCCGGCGCAGCATGGTCTGTTCAAAGAAGAGGCAGGAACAGTTTTCTAAAAGTCTTCCTATTCTCCATCGCGGGCTTCCAGCCTGTTCCGCCAGCGGCGGGCCACCCAGGGCCGCACCAGCCCGTAAAGCAGATAAATGGAAAAAATGACTGCGGGCATCACCCACGGGAATTTGAAAATGCAGATGACCGCCAGCACGATGAACACAATCGCGTACATCGTCCCCCGCGTGCGCATGTTGATATGCTTGAAGCTGGGATAGACCACCCGGCTCATCATCAGAATGGAGACTCCCGCCATTGCCAGCGCAATCACGTATTTGAAGACGCCCAGGTCCATGGCCCCGTCCGGAGCCCTGCCCGCCAGATACATCACCAGGTACATGGTGGAGACCACGGCTCCCGCCGCCATCGGAACGGGCAGACCCACAAAATCGCTGCTCTGGCCTTCCTTCCGGGGAGCGGCCGCCATGCAATTAAACCGCGCCAGGCGCAGCGCGGCGCACAGCAGATACAGGATGCCGATGCCCCAACCCACCTCCGGAGGGGACAGCTGGAACAGGACGGCCTTGGCTACCAGCAGCGCCGGGGCAATGCCGAAGGAGACAATATCCGCCAGAGAATCGAATTCCCGCCCGAACGGGCCGTCCTGCCCGCGCATGCGGGCAATACGGCCGTCAAACAAGTCAAACAAACATGCCGCGAAGATTAAAAAAGTGGCATTCTGATAATAGGAAAAAGCAGCCACAGCGTCGCTGTCCGCCTGGTTGATTCCCTCAAAAATCGTCAGAATGGCGAAAAAACCGCACACCAGGTTCCCTGCCGTAAACAAATTAGGCAAAATGGGAATCTCAGGTTCGTCCGGGAAAATCTTCTTGTCCATGATTGGTGTCCGATAGGGCCCAGGTAAGGGGTTTATCCGTTAATAATATTGCGGGCGGCGGCAGCCAGGGCCTGAGGATCGGCATCCTGCGGAGCGGAACCGCGGGCCTGGTCCGCACGGCCGCCTCCCTTGCCTCCGGCAAGAGCGGCAACCTCGCGGATCATATCTCCGGCGGACAATCCGTCCGCAATGGCATCTTTGCCACAATAAGCGCCCAGGAGCAAGGAAGAACTGTCCACGCACAACAGGAAGGCGGCGCCCGCATACTGGCGCTTTTTCAACCCGTTCAGCAGCTCCTGAAGCAATTCCCCGGCGCCCTCCGCCACCTGGATCAGGGAAGAGGGGGCATCGGAAAGCCACTCATTCAGCAGGGCGTCCGCCTTGGCGGCGGACTGCCCGGCGCGGGCTTTTTTAAGCTTCTTCTCCGCATCCAGAGCCGTCTGTTTGAAATGCTCCACGGAGGCGTCGAAACGCGCCAGGGAATCATTTACCGTCCGGATATCGGAAGCCCCCAGGGCCGTCAGCCCCGGCTTGCCTTCAATCGTGGGGACAGGCACCTGTTCCAGCCCCATGTCCGCCAACTCGTAATTGACTTCCTTGATCTTCTCCACCGCCTTGGCGATTTCCAGGCTCTTGGCAACAACATGCTGCCGTATCATTTCCAGAGCAGCGTCCCCAGTCATCGCCTCAATGCGGCGCACGCCGGAAGCGATGGCCCCCTCGCTCTTAATCTTGAACAGGCCGATATTTTTCGTATTGGAAATATGGGTTCCACCGCAGAATTCCATGGAAACCCCGTCCAGCCCATCCCTGCATCCGCCCACCTGGACCACGCGCACCACATCCCCGTACTTGTCGCCGAAGAACTGGGCAATCGCGGCATTGCCCTTCACGTCCGCATAGGCGCGTTCCGTGCAATGCACGGGAAGAGACTCCTCAACCCAGCCGTTCACCTTCTCTTCAATCAGGCGGAGCTGGTCCGGAGAAACGGCGCTGCTGTTAAAGTCAAAACGCAGCCGGTCTTCCGAGACAAAAGACCCCTGCTGGGCCGCATCCGGGCTGACCACCTGATGCAGGGCGCAGTGAAGAAGATGGGTGGCGGTGTGATGCGCCTCAATGCGGCGGCGGCGTTCCGCGTCAATGCTCAAATGCACGCGGTCGCCGGGCCTCACCTCCAGCCCGGGACGGGCCTCCACCACATGGGCTCGGGCATTCCCTATCTGCTGGACGGCCATCACATGGTAGCTTTCCCCGCCGATTTCAATCAAACCGGCATCGGATACCTGCCCGCCCATTTCCGCGTAAAACGGAGTCTTGTCCGTGATGATGAACAGGGAATCCCCCTGGCGGCTCACTTCCAGCACCGTAGCGGCGCATTCGTCCACATCGTATCCCGTAAATTCCGTCACGGCGTCCGTCTTCAAATCCAGGGCGCGCACCACCTCGCTCTTGCGGGCGGCCCGGGCGCGTTCCCGCTGTTCCTCCATCAGCCTGTTGAACCGCTCCATATCAATATCCAGGCCGCGTTCCTCCGCCAGCAGGGCGGTCAGGTCAATGGGGAACCCGTACGTATCATACAGCTTGAAGGCGAACTCGCCGCTCACCTTTCCGGCGGAAGCCGTTTCCGCGTCAAACAATTCCAGGCCGCGGTCCAGCGTCTCATTAAAACTGGCCTCTTCACGGTTCAAAACCTCCTTCACGGTAGCGGCGCGGGCGGCCAGTTCCGGGAACACCTGTCCGAAGGACTCCACCAGCGTATCCACCAGTTCCGCCAAAAACGGCTGGGTAAAGCCCAGGCGGCGCCCATAGCGCACGGCACGGCGCAGAATGCGGCGCAGCACGTAATTACGGCCATTGTTGCCCGGCAGAATGCCGTCCGCAATGGAAAAACTGAGCGTGCGCAGATGATCGGCAATCACGCGGAAGGCAATCGCCTCCTGAAGGGTCCCGTCCTCCGCATCCACCCTTTGGAACCGGGCGCCGGATACACGTCCGCGTACTTCCGTCCGCTCAAAACTTCCAGGCGGTCAAACAGGGGGCGGAATACATCCGTGGCGTAATTGGACGGTTTGCGGGAAAAATCCTTGAATCCGTTCGTGCACTGCATGATGGAGCACGCGCGCTCAAACCCCATCCCGGTATCCACATGACATGCCGGAAGATTGCGCATGGAGCCGTCGCTCTCCGCATTGTATTGGATAAACACCAGGTTCCATATCTCTATGCACTGGTCGGAATCCTTGTTTACCAGGCTTCCCTTCGTATTCCCCTCCGGGGTCAGGTCCACGTGCAGCTCGGAACAGGGGCCGCAGGGGCCGGTTTCCCCCATCATCCAGAAATTATCCTTCACATTCCCGTGCACGATATGCACGTCCGGGTCCAGCCCTCGGGAACGGAACAGCTCAGCCCAGAAATCCCAGGCTTCCCGGTCAAACTCTCCGGGGTCGCCCTTGCTCTTGTCCGGCGCGTACACGGTGGCGTACAGGCGTTCCGCCGGAAATCCCCACCGCTCCACGACCAGCTCCCAGGCCCAGCGGATAGCTTCCTTCTTGAAATAATCCCCGAAGGACCAGTTCCCCAGCATTTCAAAAAACGTGTGGTGGTAGGAGTCATACCCCACATCCTCCAGGTCATTGTGCTTGCCGCCTGCGCGGATGCACTTCTGGGTATCCGTAGCGCGGGCGGGCGTCCACGGGGGAGTCCATACGCCCAGGAAATACGGGACAAACTGATTCATGCCGGCATTTGTAAACAACAAACCGGGGCTCTGGGGCATCAAAGAAGCGGAAGGCACGACCGTGTGCTGTTTTTCGCGGAAAAAGTCCAGAAAGCTTTGGCGTATCTCGGTGGCGGTCATCATAACAGATAATGGGAAAAGTAAAAGACGCCGGATTATGCCTGTTCTCCCTCCGTTAGTAAATCGCTAATTCCTTCTCCGTCATGCGGGCTCCATTTTTACTTGCAATAAATTATACACACGTATAAATAAAACTATGAAAAAGCTGGTTATCCTCCTGGTTCTCCTTGCGGCGGCAGGAACGGCCGCCTGGCTCATCTACCGGAAAACTCCGTCCGGGCCCGAGGACAAAGCCGTTCTTTACGGCAATGTGGACCTGCGCCAGGTGGATCTGGCTTTCCTCATCTCCGAACGTATTGACTCCGTGCTGGTGGACGAAGGGGACACGGTTGTTCCCGGCCAGAAGCTCGCCACGCTGGAAACGGTGCGGCTCCGGCAGGCCGCGGACGAAGCCCGGCAGATAGCGGAAGCCGCCCGCCAAAACTACCTGCGCGTTAAAAACGGCCCGCGCGCGGAAGAAATAGCCCAGGCGAGGGCAAACGTTCAGGCCGCGGAAGCTACGCTGAACAACGCCGGAATGCGCAGCAAAAGGCTGGAGGCGCTGGCTGAAACAAAATCCATCTCCCGCCAGGAGGCGGACGACGCCGTCGCCTCCCGGCAAGTGGCCGCCGCCAATCTGGACGTAGCCAGAAAACAGCTGGAACTGCTGCTGGCCGGTTCCCGTGAGGAAGACGTAGCCCAGGCGCTGGCCCAGTACAACCAGGCCAAAGCCAGCCTGACCATCAGGGAGCAGAACCTGAAAGACGCCGTGCTCTATGCCCCCGGCAACGGCGTGGTGCGCAACCGCATTCTGGAAAAGGGGGACATGGCCTCCCCGCAGAAACCCGTTTACAACATCTCCCTGAACCATACCAAATGGGTGCGGGCCTACCTCACGGAATCCCAGCTCGGCAAAGTAAAGCCCGGCTTTTCCGCCACCGTGCGCAATGACAGCTTCCCGGACACCGGCTTCAAAGGGACGGTGGGGTTTATCTCCTCCGTAGCGGAATTCACCCCTAAAAACGTGGAAACGCCAGATCTCAGAACGGCACTGGTCTATGAAGTGCGCATCATTGTGGACGATCCGGACAACCGGCTGCGCCTGGGAGCCCCCGCCACCGTCACCATCCCCCTGGACCAGAACGCCGGAACACAGGCCCCGGAACAGCCCAGGCCATGACCACAGAATCCCAGCCCCTGATTGACTGCCGGAACGTCCGGAAAATATTTCCGGACTCCGCCGGAGTCCCCTTTGCGGCGGTGGACGACGTCTCCTTCCGCCTGTCCGCCGGGGAAATCGTAGGGCTGCTGGGGCCGGACGGAGCGGGAAAAACCACCCTGATCCGCCTCATCACGGGATTGATGAAACCGCATGGCGGGTCTATCTCCGTCCTGAATCTGGACTCCGTGAAAAAAAGCCGGTCCATCCAGGCCTCCATAGGCTACATGCCGCAGAAATTCGGGCTTTATGAAGACCTTACCGTCCGGGAAAACATGGAGCTTTACGCCCGCATGCACGGCGTTTACGGCCAGGACAGGGAAAAGCGCTTCCGCAGCCTGCTCGCCATGACCAGCCTGGAACGCTTCACCACGCGGCTTGCGGGAAAGCTCTCCGGCGGCATGAAGCAGAAGCTGGGCCTGTGCTGTTCCCTGGTCTCCTCCCCGCCCCTCATCCTGCTGGATGAACCCACCGTGGGCGTGGACCCGCTCTCCCGGCGGGAACTGTGGAGCATCCTGAAACAATTCTCCGGAGAGGAAGGCGTGGGGGTGCTGGTCAGCACCTCCTACATGGACGAATCGGCCTACTGCAACAGAACCCTCATCATGTATGAAGGGCGCCTGCTTATGGACGCCCCTCCCGCCGACGTCATCGCCCGGGCGGAAGGCATGTGCGTGACGGTGCGCACGCCGGAGGGGCTGCATGCGCGCCAATTCCAGAGCAGGCTGGCCGCCGTGCCCGGCATCATCAACGCCACCCCGCAGGGGAACACCGTCCGCATCATCGTTCCCCACGGCCACCCCGCACGGAAAAAGCTGGAGGAATACCACCCCGCCCCCGCGCAGCCGGACTTCTCTGACGGCTTCATGACCCTGCTTGCCGACCAAGTGGACCTCGCCCCGCAGGACATCCCCGCCCCTGCCGGAACGCCGGAACCGGAGCGGACGGAAAACGGCGGCACCGTCATCCGGGTAACGGACCTCGTCAGGAAATTCGGCAGTTTCATTGCCGTCAACCACGTCAGCTTCTCCGTCCGCAAAGGGCAGGTCTTCGGCCTTCTGGGCCCCAACGGAGCGGGGAAAAGCACCACTTTCCGCATGCTCTGCGGGCTGCTGCCCGCCAGCGGCGGCACGCTCAATGTGGCCGGGGCGGATCTGCGGACCGCCGCCGCCAGAGCGCGCAGGAAAGTTGGATACGTGGCCCAGAAATTTTCCATGTACGGCATGCTGACCACGCGTCAAAACCTGGAATTCTTCGCCGGAGCCTACGGCATGTCCGGAAAGGAGCGGCAGGAAGCCATCCGCTCCATGGAAGAAGAATTCCACCTGACTCCGTACATGAACGCCCCCGCCGCGCACCTGCCCGGCGGCTACAAGCAACGCCTCAGCATGGCGTGCGCCCTGCTCCACTCCCCGGACATCCTTTTTCTGGACGAACCCACTTCCGGAGCGGACCCCCTGGCCCGGCGCGACTTCTGGCTGCGCATCAACGCCCTGGCGGAAAAAGGCGTCACCATCATCATCACGACGCACTTCCTGGGAGAAGCGGAATTCTGCGACAACATGCTCATCATGATGGATGGAACCACGCTGGCGGAAGGTTCCCCGGACGATATCCGCAAACACGCTCCCCCGCGTGAAGACGGAGCCCCCGCTTCTCTGGAAGACGCCTTCCTGGCCATCACGGAAGAACACATGAAAAAAGGAGGAGAAACATGACCGCCTCCCTCAAAAGAATAGGAGCCCTCATCGTCAAGGAACTCCACCAGGTGGTCCGGGACCCCGGCAATGTGGGCATTGCGGTCATCCTTCCGGCCGTGCTCCTGCTCCTCTTCGGCTACGGCATGAGCATGGACATCAAAAACGTGCGCATCGCGTACCTGGCCGTCCCCGCCTCCAGCCAGTCCACGGACCTGGAAACAAGGCTTACCCTTTCCAGATATTTCCAGACCACGCGCGTCTTCTCTACCCGGGAGGCTGAAGAAAAACTGCGCACCCATGAAGCGGACGCCTTCATCGCCCTGCAAAGCAACGCGCCGGACACGCTCCACAATGGAACCACGAAAGTCCAGATTGTCGTCAACGGAGTCAACGCCAACCAGGCCACCCTCATCCGCAACTACCTTCAGGCCGTCGTCGGCTCCTGGGCGTCTTCCCTGGGCGGGCGGACAGCCCCCGTGCTGGACGTGCAGACGCGCACCCGCTTCAATGAAGCCAACGACAGCCACTACTACCTGGTTCCCGGCGTCATCGTCACCATCATGACCATGATCGGGGCGCTCCTCACCTCCCTGGTCATGGCGCGGGAATATGAACGCGGCACGCTGGAAAGCCTCTTCGTCACGCCCGTGGGCAGCGGAGAAATCCTGGCGGCCAAGGCCGCCACCAACTTCCTGCTGGGCATGGTCAGCCTGGCCATCTCCATGATTTTCGCCGCCTTCGTCTTCGGCATCCCCATCCGCGGCTCCCTCACGCTGCTGCTGGCGGTCTCCGCCTTGTTCCTGATTGTGGCTCTTGGGCTGGGGCTGGTCATCTCCACCGCCGCCAAAAACCAGTTCCTGGCCTGCCAGTTCGCCATCATGGGCACCTTCATGCCGGCGCTCATGCTCTCCGGCTTCCTGTATGACATCCTCAACATGCCCCCCGCCGTCCGGGCCATCACCTGCATCATCCCGGCCCGCTATTACGTCACCCTGCTCCAGACCCTCTTCCTGGCCGGGGATATCCCCTCCGTCATCATCCCCTGCTGCATCACGCTGGGCGTCTTTGCCGTGGCGCTCATGGGCATCGCCCGGCTGAAAGCCCCCAAATCCCTCGAATAACGCCATGGACTTTCTCGTCAGAATAGCCTCCCTCGTCAGAAAAGAACTGCTGGCCGTGCTCAGGGACAAAAAAAGCCGGCTGGCCCTCATCATCCCGCCCATCATCCAGATAGCCATCTTCGGCTATGCCGCCACCATGAACGTCACCCGCGTGCCGTACGCCGTGCTGGACAAGGACGGCGGAGAAGCGGCCTCTCAGTACATCGCGGACCTGGAAGGCACGGGCATCTTCCAGAGGCAGGCCACGGCGGCCACGGAAAAGGATATTGACCGCATGATCGACAACCGGGAAATCGTCGTGGGGCTCACCATCCCCCCGGACTTCTCCCGCAACATTCAGACGGGGAGGCCCGCCTCCCTCCAGCTCATTGCGGACGGGCGCAACACGAACACGGCGGCCATCGCCCTCAGCTACGGCCAGCAAATCGCCTCCGCCTACGGGGCGGATCTGCTCTCCCAAAACGGCGGATCCTCCCCGGTGGAAATAGAATCCCGCGCATGGTTCAACCCCAACCTCATCACCCGCTGGTTCATCGTTCCCGGCCTCATCGCCGTGCTCGCGCTCATCAACTCCATCCTCTCCGGCGCGCTCTCCATCGCCCGCGAACGGGAGGAAGGCACCTTCGACCAGCTTCTCGTCGCCCCATACACCCCGGGGGAAATCCTGCTCGGTAAGGGGACAGCCTCCGTCGTCACTGGAATCATGCAGGCCGTCTTCGTGGTGCTGGTAGCCATGTTCTGGTTCCGCATCCCCTTCCAGGGCTCCATCTGGCTGCTTTCCGCCGCCCTGCTGCTCTTCATCGTCACGGCGGCGGCCATCGGGCTGTGCATCTCCTCCTTTGCTCAATCCCTCCAGCAGGCCATTGTGGGAACCTTCCTGCTGCTGGTGCCCATGGTCATGCTCTCCGGCTTCGCCACGCCCATCTCCAGCATGCCGGAAATCTTTCAGAGCCTCACGCTGCTCAACCCCATGAGATACGGGCTGGAACTCATCCAGCGTATCTTTCTGGAAGGAGCCAGCTTCCTGGATCTCTGGCCCCTTTTCGCGGCCATCATGGCCGTTACCGTGGTGGCCGTCCTGGCTGCCGTCTTTTCTTTCCATCACAAAATTTCCTGACACCCCTTCCTTCTCTCCGGAATACCCGGAAACCTCCCTGCCCTGAATTTCCCCGTTTCATATTTTCATCATGCCAATCCCGTCACCGGCATAAAAATACTTGCATCCGGCCCGTTTTTTCTATTCTATTTCTCTCGTTCCTCGGGAACATGGGCTCGTCGTTCAATGGATAGGACATCGGTTTCCGGTACCGACGATGTAGGTTCGATTCCTACCGGGCCTACCAGTTTCAAGAAAAAGGCTGTCTCTCCGGAGACGGCCTTTTTGATTTTATTCCACTCTAAATAAAGCTCTTACGAAATTTCAGAAAACACAAAAACATCTTGAAACATGGTGATACAACTTGCAAAAAGAGCACACTATTGATACCACTAAATCATGGCCTCCATCTATAAAAAGCCGAACAGCCCTTACTGGTACGCACAATACCGCGTAAGAACCGCTACAGGCTGGAAACTGGTCAGGCTGTCAACCAAAATCAAGCATACCCCCGCCACGGTAACAAGGGAAGTAAAAGAAGCCGCAGAGGCCATGGGGAAGCAGCTGAATGTCCTGACTAGGGAACAGGCTATGACCAAGGCACAACGCCTGGCGGACGCCCTTGAATCAACGGCGCGGGCAAACCTGCCGGCCTATCAATTACGCCGGGCCATTTCCGCATTGTCCACGGAATTGACCGGAGAATCTATGGAAATGCCCTCTGTCAAATTATGGCTTGATGACCACATGCGGCGCATTACGCGCAATGGGCTTAAACCCGCATCCATAGCGAACTACAAACAAGCCTTTGACAAATTTCGCGCCTCAATGGGAGAACGTATCAACCTGCCTCTGGATCGCATTACTCCCCTGATGCTGGACGATTTCAAAAACTATCTTCTTTCCCGTGTCTCACCATCTACCGCCAATATTGCTCTTACGCTGGTTTCCGCGGCGTTCCAGGCGGCAGTTGATTATAAAATTATTGAAACCAACCCCTTTACGGCGATTACCAAGCCTCACAAGGGGAAAGCCGTCAAACGGCGGAAATTCGAATTGGAAGAGCTTGAAAAGGTAATGGCCGCATGCAATCCGGAATGGCGCTCCATGGTGAAAACGTGCCTCTATACGGGCGGTCAAAGATTGGGAGACGTGGCAACGCTCCGGTGGTCCCAGGTTGACGAGAAACGAGGCGTTATCCGGATGACTACGCAGAAAAAGGGAAAGCCTCTGATGATTCCGATTTTTCCGGCGCTGAAAAAACACCTGCAGCAACGGAAGAAAGAAGCTCCTGGGGACTTCCTGCATCCTGAATGCGCGAATATTTTTGAAAGCAGGGGATCCGGACGCCTGTCAAATATCTTTAGCCACATCCTGTACCAGTGTGGCCTTATTGCCAAAGACCCTCTGGCTGCAGGCAAAAAATACAAAAAGCAGGAAGGAAACGGCACAGAGACGCGGCGCCACGTCAATGAATTGTCCTTCCACAGCCTCCGCTATACGGCAACAACCATGTTACATGACGCCGGTGTTCCCCCTGCTCTTGTGCAAGCCATTGTGGGGCACGATTCCCGGGAAGTCCATGAAGGATACATCGACTTTGGAGCCAAGGAGTTTACACAAGCCCTTGAAAAGCTTCCCAAATTGTAGCACTACCTTAAATAGTGATATCATGTTTTAAACCTCCCTGTAAGTCGTGGCGGCAGCATCCCATTTCAGGTCAATGTAACCAATCTCCCCGAAGCGGTTCTTGCCGACGATGATTTTCGCCTCTGCCGGATCTGCGTTTTTGTCCATGACGTAAGGCCTGTAGAGCAACAATATCTGATCAGCGTCCTGTTCGATAGACCCTGAATCCCTCAAATCGGATACACGGGGAACCCCGGCTTCCTTCCCGGCGCGTTTCTCCGCTTCCCGGTTCAACTGGGCAAGCACGATCACCGGAATATTCAGTTCCTTGGCCAGAGCCTTGAGGCCGGCGGAAATCTCCGACACCTCCCGTTCCCGGGAAGACTGGCGTCCGGTGGGATTGGCAAGCTGCAGGTAATCCACGCCGATGCACCTCACGCCGTGGTCCGCAACCATGCGCCGGGCGGTCGCCTGGATCTGGTCAATCCTCAAGGCGCCCCGGTCGTCCACGAAGAAAGGCAGGCTCCTTACCTTGCGAACCGCGTTGGTGAAAGCATCCTGCTGCCACTTGGTCAGCTTGATGCCTCGGCGCAGATTGGCCGCATTGATTTTGGACATGCCAAAAAGCGTGCGTTCAAGCAACTGCTCCTTGGACATTTCCAGGGAGAACATGCCTACTGGCACCCCTTCGGCGGCCAGATTGTACAGAATGTTGGTCATGAAGGAAGTCTTCCCCACGGCCGGCCGGGCTCCGATGACCACCATAGCCGTGTTCTGTAAGCCGTCCAGCATCCTGTCCAGGGAGGGGTAGCCGGTAGGAAGCCCCTTGGTCTGTCCTGGATTCTTGATGCGAAACTCCAACCCTTCCACCACCTTCTGTGTGCCATCAGCCATACGCGCCACTTGGGCCACTCCGTAACTTTCCCGCAAGGAGGACATCACCTTTTCGGCTTCCGCCAGCACTTCGTCTTTGCTCAGGGTTGGGTTTTGAAGATTTTCCAGCCCGGAAATGAACAGGGATTCCACATCCCGCTTCTTCTTGGCTTCCACCAGAATCTTCACGGAGGGCTCGAACTGGAAATGGTAGGCAAAGCTGGTTGAAAGCTCAACAAGCCCGGCGTGACCTCCTACGGATTCAAGCTCGCCGGCGGCTTCCAGGTGCTGGATCAGGTCGGTGATATTGACCTTTTCTGGAGTCTTGGACAGAGTCTCAAAGGCGCTCCAGACCTTCTGATGGGCCAGAAGGACAAAATGAGCCTTCGTGAAACCTTGCTCGATCAGGGCGGCTACCTTGTCGGCGCCGTCAATGCAGTTGCCAAGAACGGTCTTTTCGGCGTTGAGTTGTGTTTCTGTAAGTTGCATAATGGTTTCTCTTTTTGAAGGTTAAATGTTTTTTCTAAATCTTGGATCGAAGGGGTCGCTTTCTCCTCCGGGTGGTTGGTTGGCAAGCTTCTGCCTTTGCTCCCTCAAAGCATCGTCCTTCGTCCAAATTGTGGCTTTGGACTTCCAGTTTCGGATGAAGTTGCCTTGTTCCACGTAGTGATCGTAAAACCTCTCCGCGGAACTTCGCAACGCATCCGGGTCCAGGGGATGGACAAGGCATTGACGCATGTGTGCCTCCACTTCCTCGACAGATCCCGGCAAGGGAACTATGGAAGAAGGTCGAGAGGGTGGGGGGAAGTCAAGCAAGCCGTCAGGCGCAGCTTCTTTCGTCTCCGTCTCCGATTTCGTATACGTCTTCGTATTCGACTCCGTCTCCGTATAGGCGAGCGGATGACGGTCACGTGACTGACATGTGTCTGACACATGGCCGTCATCTGACTGACAAACGTCAGTTTTCTTCATCAGGAGCAGGAAACTTACTCTTCTTCGCCCTGGTCCTTTGGTCGAACTGCAAGACCTCCAGATAACGCTTCCCTTCGACACCGTACACCCTTACAAGACCCGCGGTCACACAAGCGGTGAGCCACTTTTCTATGTCCTGGTTACTGACATTGCCGATTTTGCGAGGCATTATCTTTCCGATCAGTAGAGGAGGGTCGGCGTGATACCGTCCATAGTCATCTACAGCAAGTAAAAGACGATGATAGAAGCACTCTTCCACCCAACTCAGCTTATCGACCTTGTCGGATGTCAGAAACCCTTCCCTGATGATTCTATTAGGCATGTTCTATGGTTCAATCAAACGTAGTTCATCACACCTCTTGCGGACGTAATCCAGCACCGTGCCGGCGTCCTGGTGTTTGATGCAGATCAGAAAGCCCGGCTTGCCGAACTTCTCTACCCAAAACTCTATTTCCGGGCCTGTAAGGTCAAAATACACGCCGTAGCGGCCTGTACGCCCCAATTCCCCCTTAATGCGGCAAAGCTCCTGAATGCAACGGCGTTCTTCCTGTTCTGGTGTTTCCATAGGAAAGCAAACTGCCTCATTTTCAACTCCAGCACGGACGCCGCGGCCTGATTGGTCAATATAAAGGTGCTTCATCGCCCCCCTCCTTTCCATGAAGTTTTGCATTAAGCCACCTTTGCGTAACCAAACCGTAAGTATCAGCACGTAAACGTTTCAGTCTCCGCATGATGGACATTATCCGGTCTCGTTCAATAAGGCCTCCCGAATGATTTTCCAGAAGCTTAACCAGATTGCTTTCTTGTAAGAAAAGACTTTCGTAAACCTTCAGAAGAACGTCTGTTCCCTCTTCAGAAGTCATACAGTCCTCCTTTCTTCCCCGGCAAGTTCCTCGGGATAGACGTTGTTAACCATCTCGTCCAAATAGTCGTCCAGGTGCGGTTGCACGTCTTCAAAAAGATCAGAGAAAATTCCTTTGAGCGCAATGCGGGCCAGGAACTCTTCTTCGCTTCTCGCCACCCCTTCTTCCACCGCAAATTTGGCGGTATCATAAATAGATTGTGAGATGGGAATCTTCAGGGTAACAACCTTCATCACCTGTGCCCTCCTTTCATGGAAGCAAGCGTTGCGGCAAGGGCGGGGTTTGATGTTGAGTCTTCGGCAAGGTAGAAGGACTTCTTGGCGCTTTCCAATGCGCGGTTAAGCAGAAGAGTTGCCATTTTGCAACGTGTCGCCTTCACGCAAACACTTCCTTCATCCCACTGGATAAAACCGGAATTGATAGCAGTAATCGCGGCAAGAACATCGCTGTCTTTTTCATCTATTTCCGTCAGGGCAAAAAAAGTCTTCCGCCTCTTGTCCAAAACCTTGAAAGGAATCTTCTCTTCAAACGCATTCGCCGCATTTTGCAGAAGAATGGCGGCCTCCTCGAAGGCTTCCTTCACGCCATTGACAACCTCTTTTTGGTCGTCATCGGCATAGGACAAGGCATGGAACATGTCCAAAATGGCTTCGGCCGCGCCCCGGAGCATGATGGCATTCTCTCCGAAGACTATCAAATCCTCTTCATCGTACCGCTTCTTCCTGGGAGCGGCGGGCTTCTTGGCCGTCCTGGCAGCCTTTGCCGGTTGACAGGTCTTCCCGTCTGTCGTACTTACTGGCTTGTGAGCAATGATAGGATTAGCCGTCTTGACATTATTCACAACATCCGCCCCTTTCCCGTTGCCGCGGGAGAGGGGTTCTGCGTTTACCAGTAGTGCTGCAGTTGTATTCATAGCGATCATAATCTTATTTATTATCAATTAACTATTATTATTTAATCAGGTTTAATCGACGCGCCCCGGACAGAGGCGTGAAGAAGTCGTTAGTCTTCGTCGCACAAGGAGAAGCCTTCGTCATTCAATTCAAAGACGCCCAGCCAGGGAGCCTTGATAAAGGCGACGTAGAAATTGCTCTCGTCCTTGCGCCGCACCACGACAAATTCATCTTCCGGAGAAAAACGATAAGTCCTTCCACGGTTAGGCATGGTGATAATTAACTGGGAATTTAACATTACCCTGTCGCCTGTATCAAAAGGCTTTGCCTGAACAGGTTTAGATGCAGTATCAATATTGCTTGTAATCATTGTATTATGTATTTTCTAATGGTTATTGTTTCCTCATGCCGTGAGGGCGGGACGGTTTTGATAAACCGTCAAAAGAAAGGATTTTTGCGGTATTCTCTTTCATGGCCTTGGAAATACGTTCCACGCACCAGAGGGTGGCGCCCCGCTTTTGATGCGGCAGACAGTCCTTTTTCATGATATCCGGTGACGTCTTCGCCAGTTCATAGAGCCATACGCGGCCCTTGCGATGCCGGAACTGGGGCAGTTTGAGAAGCTCTTCCGCACGCAACCAGGTTTCACCGCTTGTTTCAGGGCAGTATTTCCCCTCCATGATCGCAACCAGGCGGTCAATGCGGGCAAACAATCCTTCTATCAAACGTTGATCATTGGCATCCATTATCCTAAGACGATTTTTGTTATTGTGTAAGAGGCGCAGACGATAAAGGCCGCCACAGCCACACAGGCAAAAGCGATTACCAGCCAAAAGAGCAGATGCGTCACGGTCTGGTGCCGGCGTGCCCGGGCTCTATTTTTGCGGGCTTGCAGGAGGCGAAGTTCCTTCCGGGGATCAAGGGACTGATAGGGGCTCTTCCCTGCCCTGTCCTGAATACCATTGATGTGTTCACGGGCACAGGAAGCGCACAGGAAATCAAGGCTATGCAATGCTCCATGACTGTCCGTAACAACGGAGTAGTAAGTATTACCCCTTTCGGAGGGGTAACTGCACCAACAGCACCGGACCGCGAATTTACAATTTTTATTTGTAATTGTTTCCACCATCCCGGCATATGGGCCGTGACTGATTGTCCGGTGGAACATTTCATATGAATTCATTGTCACAGTGCAGATTAAAGTTCGTGCCAGCCGAGCCGGATAAATTCGTCAATCAGGGCTTCTTCCATTAGGCTGCGGGCTTCTTTCTGTTGAGGACTTTTTCCGCCTCCTGCTCAAGCAGGGCGGTGATAAGAATGGCGGGGGTCAACCCCGTTGCCTGAATGGCCTTTTTCAGCCATTCCTGCGTCTTCGGTTTCGGTTTAGCTATGATCGTGTTCATTGTTGTGATTCGTAACTTGTGACTCCTTTTTATTACATTCTGTATCATCGTCAATAGAGAAATTACTTTTTTTTATTCCTTGCAAAAAAAAATCACTTTGTTATAACAAATGCATGCCTGAAAATTTTAGAGAAGAAATACGTAAATGGCTTGAGGTAAAAGGCGTTAGCCGTGAAACACTGGCGAATGAGGCCGGGTACAATGTCGTATACCTCAATGGATTGCTAACCTGCCGCCCCATTACCCCGAAAGCGGAGCGCAATCTCCGAGCCGCTATGAAGCGCATCGAGGAAGCCCCGGCGGAAGACCTCTCCAACATCCTTGTTAAGCTCCCCGTGGAAACGGCTGAAAAAATCCAGGCCGCCGCCGACAAGCTCAAAATGGACATTGACGCCTTCGTCGCCATGGTACTGGGTGAGAAAAAGTAGTTCATGCCGCGGGCTTCTTGGGTTCGGAGTTCTTCTTTCGAGGCTGGGTAGTACGGTCTTTTGCCTTCTGGCGGAAATCCATGATGGCTCCGATAACGAGAGCCCGGCCGCTCAAGCCTGTAGCGGCCTGCGCCTCCCGGAACCACTCCCGCACTTCTTGCGTTTCTTTTTTCAGGTTGATGATCATATTCGCGTCTTGCGTGCTGTTGATAACTCAATAAAGCACGAAATGTGCGATTTAGTCAACCCGAAAACACGCTTTTTGAGATTGCATGCATTATTTTTTTATTGCTAATCTGCACGCTTTGTGCAAAATGCGTACATGCTCAATGCAAAAGACATCAAAGACTGGTTAAAAACCATCGGCAAAAACCGTGAGTGGCTTGCTGAAAAAACTCTGGTTAGCAAGAGAACTGTTGATAATTGGATTACAACAAACCGCCCCATTCCTCCCGCCAAACTCGCCCTCATTGAAAAATTGATGTCAGGAGAGGAAGAAATTGAGTTTGAGCTTCCGCCAGACTTTGAAAAGCAACTCCGCGCCATGGCGGATGAAATGCACAAAAATCTTGAAGACATGGTTTCCCACATCCTTCAAGTCACAGCCAGGGCGCATCAAAAAAGGAAAGCAGAAGCTCCCAGCCAGCAGTTTACCCCGGTAGAAACATTCACAGCCCCTCCCTTGGAAGCCCAGGGACGAATCATCGGCAACATTGCCGCCGGCAACCTGGCGGATGGAGACACCATTCCGCAGGACATCCGGCTATACCGTGAACTGGAAAAAGGGGAATACCTGCTGCGCGTCAACGGTCACTCTATGGAACCCTCCATCCCGGACGGCTCCGTGGTCATCATGAAAAAATACACCATCCCCCCCATCCCCAAACCCGGAACCATTGTTCAATACCATGATGAACGCGGCGTGACGCTCAAAAAACTGGTTCGCAGGAAAAACCCGGAAACCGGAAAAATGGAATACGTATTACATCCACTTAACTCCGACTTCGGAGACATCGAACCCATGGACGGCGGCAAAATCTCCGGCATCTATGTGGAAACCTTGGACAGGTGGGAGAAGGCTTAGAAACACACCATCAAGCAGAGAAGCATACGTCTCGTTTACCCCCCGCAACCCAAACCTTATCCGCAATGATATCCTAGCCATGTTTGAAAAAATGGTAAACCAGAGAACAGAAGAAAAAAACAACGTTCAAACAAGCTGAACCTACACAGTTGACCATTCATTTAATCCGTGATATTCTGAGCATATTCAATATGCCATACAATAGCCCTGTATATGTGCATGCAATAATAAAACAGCCACTACACGATGCAACAGCAGCAACAAATGCAGACAGCAACACCCCAGATGATCAATTTGGATGAATTACATTTCGATCCGCAGAATCCGCGTTTGCCCGTTGAATTGTACTATGCTAACGATGAAACTGTTTTAAGGCATCTACTTCTCAAAGGGGATCTAGTGGAGTTAATGGCCTCTCTGGGTCAATTGGGCTATTCACCTGCGGAGCCTCTCCTGGTTATTCCCAGAACTGAAGGCGGATATGTGGTGATTGAAGGGAACCGGCGCTTGGCTGCGTTGAAACTTTTGGCTAATCCGGATATAGCTCCAGTGAGATCGGCGGCTGTCAAAAAAGCTGTGGCAGAAGCTGAAAAGAAGCCGAGCAAGATTCCTGCGCTTGTATACCAACGCAGGGAGGATATTCTCTGGTATTTGGGGTACAGGCATATTACTGGCACAAAGTCTTGGGGAGCCCAGCAAAAGGCCCAGTATATGAAGCAGCTGATGGATGATTATGTTTCACATGGCGGGTTGTCCAAAGAAGATGCTCTTAAAGCAGCCACACGGGCTGTGTCCACAAAATACGACTATGCCAAACGGATTATCCAAACACTACGCCTCTGCGAGCTTGCCAAGGACGAAGGGATTATCGATAAACTTAAACTGGATTCTGATGATATTGAATTTTCCGTTTTGGCTACGGGGCTTTCGTATGCCGGCATAGTGGATTATTTGAAGGAAAACCCTGCACAGGATTTGGATCATGGCAACGACTTTACTCTGCAGAATATTTCTCTTGAAAAGTTGCAAGACGTGATTGATTGGCTTTTTTCCCGAAGAAATGAATCAGGTACGAAACGCGTTTCTGATTCGCGCAAACTTGGCACATTTTCAAAAATCCTGCAAAATAAGGAAGCTTTGAGGCAATTTAGGGATGGAGCTTCTTTGGAAACCGCTTCTGTGCTAACCGATGAGCCTGATGAAATACTTTCTAAATCAATCAACTGTGCGCACGCAAACATCAAAACTGCCAATTCAGTTTATATGGATGCTAAAGATTGTGATGAAGGAGATATAAAATTATTGGAGTCCATTCGCATATATGCCAGCGCTATCCGTAATGGCATTCAGCAAAAGCTTGATCAACTGGACGATTAGGAGAAAAGCAAAAAATGCTTAAAGATTCGCCATCCATAGGTTGCCAGTCGCAAAGGGCTTATCTCGTGGCTGATTATGCAGAACGAGCCTGTTTAGCCAATGAAGATTTTGATGTGGATCTTGATAGCCTGTTTGCACGGCGGAATAATCACGATATTGAGAATGACATTGATGTTCCAAGTGAAGATGTTTCCGCTTGCGATGATAAAAGAGAAACGGAAGCAAGTGATATAGCGAATCTTCTTCGGAGCCGACAAGACAGACTCGGTGATTTATATCCTTTTAATATAACGGGAGATGAGCGAATCATATTTCATCGGGATTCTACAAAAACAGATATTTATGTTTTTTTTCTTCTCTGTAGCAGCTTTAATTATTTAGCAAAATCGGATCAAATTGCATTTGCCAATGAGTTTGAAAAGGTTTGTGTGGCAATTGTTCGGAAAATTTTCCCTCATTTTCAAACGGAAGGATTCGGAACTGCCTCAAGCAACAATATTTTGACAGAAAGCCATGTGTGGGACAGGTTCACATCCTTATGTGGTCGTCTAGGCACTAGTGTCAGGGGGGATGTTACGCCAAGAAGAACAAATTCTGGCGATTTTGGATTGGATATTGTTTCTTGGTTCCATGCCCATGAGCAAGAAAATGCTTCTCATATGCCTTGCATTTTCGCACAATGCGCCTGTACAAGCGATGAAGCACAGATGATTGCAAAACAAAGCGACTATCAAAAAGCTACCGGGAAAATCGACCGACTAGCCCCGCCTTTGCTGCTGCATTTCACTCCGCATTGCTATCGGGGAACGGATGGGCAGTGGCACGACCCTTCCCAAATCAGAACAGCTTTTTTTGACCGCTTACGCCTTTTATTAACGATTCAATCATTGGAAATATATGAAAATGTTTTAGCTGGATTACCTCCAGCTATTCGAACGAAAATTGACATGGCTTGTAGCGATCATAATTTTTTACAAGGCAAATAACAAGCTGTCCATCACCTGAAAAATTATCTATATTAGATAGCAGATATGTCTAATCTTTCAGTCCTTTCCTTGTTTTCCGGTTGTGGCGGCTTTGATATTGGCGCCTTGTCATGGGGCTGCCTCGATGTCATATGGGCCAATGATATAGACGCTGCCGCCGCCCAAGCCTACAAACATATGGTGCCGTGTGGTGAATTTCATCATGGGGATGTTCAAAAGGTCCAATCTTTTCCAAAAGCCGATATACTGATAGGCTGCTACCCTTGTACGGGATTCAGCATGGGAGCCAGACGAAGAGCGAAAGGCATGGAAGAAAGAGATCTCATGTCGATCAAAGGAAATTTTCTCTACCAGGAATTTTTGCGGGCTCTGGATCAGGCCAACCCCAAATACTTCTTTGTGGAAAACGTCACAGGCATGGTCTCTGCAAAAAATGGATGGTTCTTCGAACAACAGAAACAAGGATTTAATGACAAGGGCTATACTGTCTATGTCGGAGGCATGTTTGGACCTGATTTTGGATTGGCTCAGTCAAGAAACCGTATTTTCATTGCTGGCGTACGTAAAGATATTGCCGAGCACTTCATATACCCAGGACCTTCCGTCACGCATGGAAAAGAAGGTTTACCCCCATACCGAACCATGAAAGAGGTTATTGGCGGGATGCCACTGATACCTAAAGGGGAATATTTAGATGAGTCCTTCCACGGCCATTATCTGACAAGACAGCGAAAGAGGGGATGGGGGCAACAGAGCTATACGATTGTGGCATCCGGATCGCATGTGACCTTACATCCTGCTGGTTCTCCCATGAAGGAAATAGGCAAAGACAAATGGATTCTTCAAGGCGATTTTAACCGTCGCTTATCATGGAGAGAATGTGCTAGACTACAAGGATTCGATGATTCAAAATTCCCAGAGATGCCTTTAAAGCATCTCTACAAAGTTATTGGAAATGCTGTTCCCCCTGCATTCGGAAGGGCTCTTGTCAAACCAGTTTTAGAATTTGAAGGCCTTTTAAAAAATAAATACTGAATTTATTCAAAAATTCGTTGAGTTAATGTGCTCGGATTCTCCAAAAAAGAAGAAATTTCACATTCCCATATAATAACAGCTTTCCACCCTTTTTCTTTTAGAAACAGAACATTTCTCTCATCTCGGCATATATTCCTTTCCAATTTTAATCTCCAATACTCAGTATTGCTTTTAGGCTGGTGGGCTTGTTTGCAACCGGGATGTTGATGCCAAAAACAGCCATGAACAAAAATAACTGTTTTGTACTTTGGCAGTACGATATCGGGGTTTCCAGGAAGATCCCGACGATGAATCCTAAACCGAAAACCAGAACGATGGAGAAGCGATCTAATTAATAGTTCCGGCTTAGTATTCTTGCCACGGATATGCGACATAATCTCGCTTCTTTTTTTCGGATCTACCGTATCCATAATATTTTTCCCACTATCTCATAGGACAGGCGTAGAAGGCCATTAAAAAATCAGATGGAACTTGGGAATATTAACAGCCCCTGACTCCATTCAGGGGCTGCCTCTATCGGAGCAGCTCCTTTTTATTGAACAAAGCCCCCTTTAATAACAATTTCAGTATACATTTTTACACAATAATACTAAAACAATGATTTAAGAGTTGCTTATTCTGAAAAAAAGAGGCTACCATTTGGTTCCTTTCTTTAGAATGCTTCGTCCCTTGGCCTCCGGGTCATGAGGCTTTTTTGTTGTATCTTGATCAAAAGATAATAAAATGCCAACTATGCCGAATTATTTTATATCTCTGAATGGAGAAGTGTCAGGGCCTTATCCTGTTGAATATCTGAAGGCGTTACAATCCCAAGGAACAATTGATAACCAGACTCCTATTTGCCCGGAAGGGGCTCCCGCATGGGTCACTTATGGCGCTCTTTTTTCCACTCCGGTAGAAGTAGCGCCTCAACTGTATCAGAGAAAAAAGAATGTTGATACTTCAATCTCAGCGACTATATGGACAGGAATTGGCACTATCTTTATGATTATCTCACTTCCTCTTATAGCCACACCTTGTTTTAGGAAATACGGAGAACCATCTACTGTTATCTTGTCTCTTTTCCCTGCCATTCTGGGATACCTATTTATTGCTTATTGGGCTCATGTAGTAGGAGACCGCACTATTTGTCGTTACATAGGAGGTATTTTTTGTCTGGTAGTTAGCGGACTATGCTTCTTCAGCACATCAAAACTTTCGGGGTTTGGACATTTGGGCATCGTATTTCTAATTTTTTCGATACTTTTTGCGATTCCTATTATCCGTTTATTCATCAAAAAAACGCAAAAAAAATAATCTTTATCAAATAAAAATAAATGTAAAAATATAGTAAGAGAAAGCAAATAGAAAAAGTTCTTAATTTTATATTTATTCATTGAACTAGCAAATATTTATTATGAATTTCCATCTATCCTTTACAATGGGAAATAATCACGAACAAGCCCCAAAGCAACAAATAGATGAAACTGAAAAAATTTGCTGTGATTTAGAAAATACTCTTACTATAGAAAACTATAAAATACAACAACAAGAAAGGCTTCGCGCGTTGGAAGTCTCATCACGAGCGCAATCCAATTGGGACAAAACAACTATAACAATTTCATCCTCCGCCATTGGTCTAATATGGTATCTGCTAAAAGGAGAAAATATAATATTTTCTACTACACCTTTTCTAATATCCCTGATTTTGTGGTCAGGAGTTGTTCTTTGTGTGATGTTCTCATTCCTTGCTGGCGCAAGACTTCATAGGAAGTATGCTGACGGCATAGCCCATCAACTAAATGAAGAAAATGAACAGGCTGCCAGAAGTGAGGCAAAAGCAAAGAAAATGGATACAGTAATAAAATATTGTAACTGCATAGGATCTGTTTTATTCTTGTTAGCGTTGGCAAGTACTGTGTATCTTTCTTTTAAAACTATATCAAACAGCCATGACAGAACGCCCCATCAACAACAGACAGACGGAAAAATCGAATAAGGAATTAATCGCACATAGTGACAGACAACCAATCCCTCTTCGACCTATTTCCATGGATAAAATGAAACGCCCATCTTCTCTTTGTCCTAAGGAATTGTCTAAAGACAAGCCAAGACAAGAGAAATAAGAATATTTTTCTTGGGTATCCTAAGAAAGGCAATAGTTCTGCCTCAGCAAAAATGACACAATGTGAAAATAATACTTGCTATTTTCACATTGTGCAACTATATTACGGGCATGCCTCCTAAGATACGACAACTAGTTGCCGATCTTCGCAAGGCGGGCTTTGACAATACGGGCCGCGGCAAAGGTTCCCACCGTCAGTATGAGCACCGGGCCTCCGGTACGGTAGCGACCATCTGCGGGCATGATGGAGACGATGCCAAGCCCTATCTGGTCAAGCACGTCAGGGAGAAGATAGAAGAGGCAAAAAGCAAGGGAGCGTAAGCTCCCTTGCAACCCCAAGAAAAACAACTATGAAAATGACTGAACAGGATATGAAGGCGCTTGCCGGGAAATACAGCCGTTTCATCCGGTGGAGCGATGAAGATAATTGCTACATCGGTTCCCTGCCTGATTTTGAAAAGGACTGCACCCACGGGGAAACCCTGGAAGAAGTCAACCGCAACCTTCAGGAAGTGGCGGAAATGTATATTGAACGTTGTCTGGAAAAAGGAATGGAACTGCCCCAGCCCCGGGCTATAGCTATTTCTCCGTCACCTTTCCGCGAAACAGGCAATGAAAAAAGCATTGCGCGGTTAAGGAAAAGCCAGGGAATGAGCCAGAAAGATTTTGCCGCCGTGCTGGGAGTCAGCCCTTCCACGCTGGTCAAATGGGAACACGGCTTGCGGCGCCCCTGCGGCCCTTCCGCAAAATTGCTTGACCTTATTGAAAAGCATCCTGAATTGATCAATTCCTGACGTTATTTTGCCCAGGCAACAAAAAAACGCCCCCTCAAATAGGGGGCGTGGATAGAAACAAATAACCCTACGCAAGCTCCTGCGCCACGCTGAACGCATCGTCGCAGCGGTTCAGCCAACCCTTCCCGAACACGGAAAACTGCTTACACGAGCGGTAAAACGCCTGACGCTTCTCTTGTAATCCAACCAAAAACACCGCTTCACCCGTGGCGGCCAGCTGGTCCTGTAGTTCCTGCCGGGTCCTGGGGCCAACAATCCCGTCCACCACAAGCCCGGCGCCGTTAATATTCAGCGCGCGCTGCAAAATCTTCCCGGTATTCCTGCTCCCGGAATTGAAATAATGATCCCGCAGGATGAATTCAACGCCAGGATAAGCGTCGGAACCCAGCCAGGAGCGCACGGCGGCGGTATTATCCAGGACATACTGGAGACAACCTTCCCAGGCCTCTTCACGCCTTCCGGCATCCAGCAGGGCCTTCAATCTGTTAAACACGGCCGGTTCAATGCCGTCACAAATGCCGCAAATCTCCCACTTGCCGCCCTTGTCGGCGGCAGGAAGGCGGGAAACGCGCAGGGAATCCGGCCCGGTAACGCGGCTGTCTTCAAACCGGAGGATAGCTGCGGCCATCTTTCTTTCTGTAGGATTCATATTGTAAACTATTGGCTATGAGATAAAGGGAACTTGTAAGAAAAACTTTACAGTTGGTCAGTTTCCCGACACTCGCAAGAGCGCCATAGTAGCGATGGGAAAACAGAACGCCGCAACACCCGCCACCGTGTCGCCGAATGAGGCAAAAGCAATGCCCATCACGCACCCTATCAGGGGAAGAAGAACGGAAGGATTCAGCAGCTTATTCACCGCTACGGCCTCCTCTCTGATGTTCCAGGGCGGAAAGCCGCCCGTCCATGGTACGCAGGATTTCCGCTGTTTTGGCGGCCGTCTCCGCCTGTGTAGCGGCAAGGGCGCGGAAATCGCAATACACGAACACGCACGCCGCGATGCCGATAAACATCACAATCGTATCCTTATATTCCCGCACAACGGCCAAATATTCTTTAAGGGGTTTGCACATGAGCTTATTTCTTGGAAGGTACGATCTGAACAACGGGCGGAACGTCCGTAACAGGATGGGCCTGGGAATAGGAGATATGCCCCTGCTCAATGACGAGGCAGGAGCCGTCTTTGCATACCTCGGTTCGGCCCGGCGTCACGTCCACGGAATGACCGCAGCCGGAGAGGGACATTCCCAAACCGCCAAGGATGGCGCCAACAATGCCGACCCCGGCCCAATAGAGCCATTTTTTCCAGCCGGTAGCCACGGATGCTTTAAGGTCCAAATACACCCGGATGTCATTGGCAGCATGCTTTGCGATAATAGGGAGGGCCTGTTCTGCGACATTCCGCCATCCGGCTTTATCATCGTCGGGAAGCCCTTCCCAATTCGTGCCCTCCTTCTGGTTTTCCAGGAAGGCATAATACATATCCTTGGCGATAGCCTCGGAATGATTGCATTGATTATATTTAGTCATTTTATTATGTTGTTATTGGTTAGTAGTGAAAAACTTGAAAAACTCCACGGCGGCGGGTTCCGTGATCACAAAAGCCGGGTAGTCGCGGGAAGTGAATACCCTGCGCCCGCCCTGCGGATTGACGGCCTCCACGGTCAAATCCACGGCAAAAACGTATTCGCTACGATCATTCACAACATCATACGTCATAGTAATACCTAACCGCGCCCATACTTGGGAAGCCTGCCAATCCTCACCCAATCCCACAAGCGCAGTAACTACGGCGGCCATTGCCGGGGCATGGTCGGCTGGTATCTCGTCCTGATTAAAGCGGGCCGGAGGTCTATAACCGCCCTTGTCCTGATAGATGGGCGTCAGAGAGAATTCCTGCCAGTTGCCGGGCTGGGGAAATTGTATTTGTATTTCTGCGTTGGTCATCATTAGAGAGTCTCGTTAATATCTTCAAAATCCGCCGTTTCCTCGGATTCAATGGCATTGATGGCCATTGCTTCCAATGCAGCGTACATTGGATTGCGCAACCCATTGGCATAAAGGTAGCGGCTGCCTGCTCCCGTGCGAACCGAGGATGTCCAGGAATTGGGATTTTCCACATCCGCCACCAACGTGCTGAACCCCATTCCGTCTTCGAATCCTGAAACGCCTCTGAGGGCGGCTATTTTGAACAAAGTGTTTGTCTGCCCTCCCCCCAGCTCAATATAAAGCGACGCTTTCCCCTCGTATGACGACATGCTTGAAAGCCCCTCCTGCATGAAAATGAGCCTGTTGAGGCAGGCGGGAAATGGGTGGTTTTGAGTTGCGGGAATAAAACTTTCCGTAGTTTTCACCTGCCATGAATCACCGGAAGAGACGTAATAAATCTCCCGCACTCTAAGCACGTAACCTCCCCGGACAGCATCACGGACCGCTGTGGTTGTGATGTCGATAATCTCTCCGTAATTGACGGCCAGATTATTGCCCGGAATCATGGAAAATGAATCCATCGTCAGGCCGCCTCTTACCGTTTTTGATCCGCGGCCTAATCCAAAGGTAAATTTGGACGCTGTTGAACCGGACAGCGGTATCGAAAATCCCGCGAAAGAACTGTAATTATGCTGGCCCTGCGGTCCTTCAAAGGTAAACGTGGTCGTACTGTGTGCAGGAGATCCGGAGGCTGCCGACGTTGAACTGGTTGCATAAAGTCCGGCATATTGAACAGAAGTAGTGCCGGCCCCCACTACGGGCATGGAGCTGGTTTTGAGGTACAAAGGCTGAATCAACGCCTGTACGGCTCCTGCCAGACCCATAGCATAAAAAAAGTTGACCGCTGACGTATCAGTCGGCGCGCCCACGGCAAGCGGGATGTTGATGCCGCCGTTAGCGTTGACGGCCCCCGCCGCCGTAAGACCTCCGGGAAGCGTCATGTTGCCTGATGCATCCACCTGCGGCATGGCCTCAAGAGCCTGTTGGGCCGCCGTCGCGGATGTCGTGGCACTTTCTGCTGATTTTTCCGCTTCTTTTTTGGCATTCTGAGCATCGTTCCTGGCATTTGAGGCTTCTTGAGCAGCGGATTCCGCCCGTTCAGCAGCATCCACGGAAGGATCAATAATTTTCACCTCTCCTTCCGCGGCGTCAGGAATCATGATTTTCACGTCTCCAATTGTAACCACATCTTCACTGCCCGGCGGCGTAACACGGGAAGCGGCATGGATTTCCCCTTTAATCAAGGGGCGCTCCGCCCCATCAGGAGAGGTCATGAAAAGGTCATAAGCATGCGTTCCGGCCTTGAGAGGGCTCCACGACAAAAGAGCCGTATTGGCGTCTACAGGCTCGCATTTGATGGCGGCGGCGCCAGGGCCGCGGACAGCACAACGGAACTCATGGCTGGAAATATCTTTTGCGGCGCCGGCACCGTCCACAAAACGAAGCGTCACCGATTGGGCAATGCCGCTGGTAGTGGCCATGTCAAACGGGGCTGCCTGACTCAGAATCATCATATACTAGTGCGCGCCCGTTGCGCTTAAATCATCCGGTGAATCATGGCAAAAATCACCGCCATGCAGGAACAGTCCCACATGTGGGAATTATTACCGGACGCAAGCCATTTGAGAGAAACCCTCCCCGTGCGCTTGTCTATGGACTCCTGTTTGCTTTCAGCCTGCATCTGCTTGATGTACTCGGCAGAAACATCATGGGGAACCTTGAAATGCCCCGATTTAATCCGCGCGGCAAGAACGTCCTTCGCCCGCTGGGAAGAAAAGTTGAAATGAAGGCATTGAATCCCCTCCACCATGTGCCGCTCAAGAGGCGCATAAATCAATTTAATCCCCCGCCCCCTGATTTTGTGCACGTATTCTTCCTTGACCGTCCCATTCATGGAAAACCAGTGATGAAGCCCGCATATCTTCCGCACGGCATCCGTATCAAAAGCGCAGTCCAAAGCAACGCAATGATCAGGCACGTTAAACTCCGCCTGTTTACGTTCAATATCCTCCAACGTTTCAAGACGCCCCTCTGAAAGTAAATGGAAAGCCCCTCCGGCATCCACGCCGTAAACAGTATGCCAAAAGTGCCCTTTCTGGACATCTACCGTTAAGAAGCGCGCCCGTTCGTTTTCCACGGCGTACCCCTCCATGCTTTCCGCCGTGAGCGGGATTTTCAACACGTCGTCTTTCTCGCCCAAATCCACAATGTTTTGAGCAAGCCGCTTCTGGATAAACTTTTTCAGCGGTTCTATATCCCCGTTCCTCTTCTTTTTATTGGCCAGGATCCATTCCACGGCCAAATCCGCCCATGATACCCAGTAACAGGCCAAAGCATTAAAATTGTAGCTCACGATCTCCGGCAAGGCGCTCGTATTGCCGGAAAACACGTACTTGCCGCCGCCGGCCAGATGGCGCCGGTTGTGAACAGTATCCTCTATTTCGTGCAAACACCGGGGACAAACCATTTTGACGGATTCCTTAAAACGTTCCCAATCAATATTTTCTTCTTTGCTGTAAATGACATCCCGCCAGTCATAGGCATTCCATCCCTGGCAGCCGGGGCATTGCCAATGGTAATGGTGGATGCGGCCCTTTCCGTACTCGTCAACCCAGTCCGTCCCCTTGTCCCCTCCCTGGGAAACCATCAGGATTTTACGGTTGAACCGATCATGGTGGCGGGCCAGGAACTCCCGGACCATTCCCTTTTCCCACGCCCACATTTCATCACCAATCAAATACCGGCAGGACTTCGACTGCAACTGCCCCTTGGTAGCGGAGACCATCCACAAGTTCATGTGCGGAAAAAGAATCTCCGTTTTCCTGGCCGCATGCCTTTTCTTCGGCAGCAAGTTTTTTAAAGCCTTATTATCCCGGAATGTGGGAAAAAGCCTCGTTTCCGCGAAATCAGAGGTTTCCTGTTCATTCTGGAAAGCGACCAAGGTATTCCCCGCATCATTGGCAATGAGGTAATTAAGCAAGCCGACGAACAATGTCGACTTTCCGGAACCGGTGGGAGCCATCAGGTTAATGTGCCTGACCGTGCCGTCATTCAGGAATTTGTCAATGGGTTCCAGCAGAAACGGGCTCAACGTAAAATCAATATGGGTAGACCGCGCCGATTGCTGGTCTACCACGTTTTCACGTATCCATTCTATCGGCTCCACATCCATTCCCGCGGATACGTTATCCGCGAAAAGATTCAGAAATCCGGCAGCCTTTTCAACGTCTCTCATTGTTCCGCCCGGCTGATTATCTTGATCTGGGCCCTGGATTCTTCCGCAATGGAATACAGGGCGGCCTTGATTTCCTCCCGAAGCACGGGAACCATTTCCGCAGCCGTCAATCCTTCCAGCTTCCCCGGCAGTTTATTTTCAAATGCCTGGAGAACGCCTTTGGTAATACTGGCCAGATGTACGACAAGCTCATTCACATCTTCCATGTCCACCAGCCGGGCCTTATCCTTTTCAAGCTTCACGCGGGCCTGTTCAGCCTGCAAATTCTTGTAGGTAATTTCCGCAGCAAGTTTCCTTTTTCTCAGTTCCGCTACCCCTTCCTCCGGAGCGTTTTTCCCAATTTCTGGAGCAGCAGGTTCAGCAATTGGATTTTCCTTCCTCCTGGCTTCAATCAGCTCCCGGATTTGCGCATGCGTCAGACCACGCTTCACGTGGTACGTGATCGTGCTTTTATTGACGCCCAATTGCCGGGCAAGTTCCGCCTGTGAAATCCCTGCCATTATTCCCTTCTTTACATATTATTATATCATGATATATTGATATGTAAATACACCAAGCATGGAACCGCAACAGTCATACTACACAGCACATACGGATTTTGAGTATCCGGAAGAAGGGCAGGAGCAGGAAAACGAATTTCGGGAACGCGCCCTTGAAATGATCCGGATCATGTCCCTGGCCCTGTATCACGTCATTAACAGCCGCACTCCCAATGTCACCGCATTCGGCGTGGCATACGCTCTGGGGTTGACGTCTGTGCTCGGAAATGAACGCATGGCCCAGAGGGCGCGGAAACTGGGCGTGCATAAAGCGGCCATTTCCCGCGCTGCTTCCAAATTCCTTGCTGAGAGCGGACTCCCGCCCTCCCTGATGATGCAGCAGACGGAACATGCGGCCATGAAGCGCCGCCCTGTCAAAAAGCTGGAGGCACCGCGGAAAAAGACGCCGGAACAAATCATGAAAGCATACGGCACGGGAAAGAAACGTTTTGAGGAAAACCAGATGATTCTGGATCTGTTCAAAGCCTGAATCCTTCCGGTTCACCCGGGTGAAGGATTTCCCACATGATACGGGCGCAAGCTTCCCGGATGGTACAGCCTGATTGCTGGATGATCGGCTCATAAAAATCCTGCTGTCCGCAGTGAACGGCAGACACGCGGCGGGCCAGTTTCGCCAGCTTTGATAACTGGCCAGAATCACATGTTCTGATGCCGATCAGGTACTTGCCTCCCTGGAACTCAATGACATCAGCCCCCTTGCGGCCGTACAGGTACAGGGCCAGCCTGGAAACGGTCACGTCCTCCGGATAATCCTGATTGCGTGTCGGGAATTCACGCGTTACCAGGACATCAAGAGCATCACTGATGAATTTCCGCGTTACCCAATAACATACTCCGGACCAGGCGAATGGAACGGCGCACTGATATCCCCCTGCCAGTTTCCTGCGCTCAAACAGTGATTTCCGTATTTCTTCAAGGGACATCAGCAGTGTATCAGCGTCTATTTTGATGATGGGCTCCCGGCCCGGGATATCACGCATGCAGGACAACATGCCGCGGATACATTCGAGGCCATTCAAGTTCCTGTTGCGTTCAAAATAGGTCTTTTTGTAAATGATGTCCCTTCCCCTGGGGATGTCTTTTCTTGCGAGAGGGGCTTTTCCGTCGTCAAACAGGTAAATCGTACAATCAGGATCAACCCGGCGGATTTGACCAACGCACAATTCAAGGCATTTATAATCTTCTCTATAACAGAATATTGCGTAATTCATTTTTATTAATTTATTGGTGAATAAATTTTGGAAGTCACAATCCATTCCCCCTGCTGGATATAGATTTTCCCGTTTTCGTCCCGGTGCAGGCGTAAGGCGTGGTCAGTGTCGCAGGCCAACGCTGTCCAGGAATCGCTGATCAGGGCTCCGTCCCCGCCGCCGGTCGTGTTGGACGTATCGACCTCAAGATCAAGCTGTCCATTCCGGTCATACAAGGCAATAGTCGTGCCGTCCGGCAGGGTGTGAGGATCCTTGACATAATCAAGCACAACATACTTCCCATTTTTCCGCAGGGGCGCGCGAAAGCTCAATTCTTCCGCGTCGCCTCCAGGAGTGACCGCAAGAGACAATACTCCCCTGGTGGCCCTGGACAGCTTGATTTTCCACCCTCCCCATAAATCATGCTCCGTATCATCAATTGTCAAATCCACCTCGCCTTTCAATCCCTCCTGCGACACACTCAGGTCAACGGGGATTCTTCCCTCTTGCCCCGTTGAAGAAGAAACCGTGGAATCAATCCTGACCTGCAGGATTTCCGTCTGGATGTCATGGCCATCCGCCCCTTTTTCCGTTTTCCATTCAAGGCCGTCTCCCGGCTGCACCTGCTGAAAACTCCGTGAATCTTTGATTCTCACGCCAAGCCTGACCGGCCCATCTTCTGCCCCGCCCTCCCCTTTCCCCTTTTTCTGCACCAGCCATACCTTCAAATTGCTGTCGGCACCCAAATCTTCTTCTTCACTGGAAGATTCAATATTCAGAGTCAGTTCCTTTTCGGTCTCTTCTTCCTTTTCGTTCTCTTCTTCCTTGAGTTCCAGCGCGCACAAAGGATCCGTCTTGAGCTTGAATTCCTCAAATTCCCATTTGATTGCATCCCAGTTGATACAGGTAATTCCTTTGTGCCTGTAGATAATGGATTGGTCGCGTTCCTCAAACTCGCCAACAACAATGCAGGCCTCACCCTCTTCTGCCCCCGGCGGTTCTTTCCCTTTTTCCAGGATTGCAACATATGCCTCCCATGTGTCCGGATCATAGGTCACATGAACCCACACCTTATCGCCTGATTGGAAGGTTGCTTCATATTCGCTGATTTCCATGCATTCCGTTTTCAGCGATATTTTTTCTTCCTGTTCCTCTTTGTCTTCCTGTTCCTCTTTGTATGCGGACAACAGCACACCCCCGGAGATCTTGCCGGAAAGGCTACCTTCCTCATCATCCGTGATTTCCACCAAATCAAAGGCCAGGGGGCGGGAACCGCGCTGATAAGGGGAAATGAAAACGTTCTGCCCGCCGCCACCGCGCAAGGCTGTTTTGCCATGCGCGGCCGCATTGACGGCATTTGTAAGAGCATTGGCCCAATCCGCCTTAATTGGGTCGCCCTTGGTGATATTATCCATTTTTGTACAGGTCCGCAGACCAGCCTCCGGGGTTGGATTGGGTGTATTCTTCCGTAATTTCGTATTCCCGATTGCCTACTTTGTGGACGGAATACCGGGTAAAGAGGTAATCAAGCTTATACCCTTGCACGTTCGTTGCGCCTCCAAACTCGCCGCCCTGGACAATCTTACCCACGCGTTCCACCTTGGACGGTTCCACACGGCGCGCCGTGTAGGTTTTCGTGATGACCGTATTGTTCTGTGATATTTTTTTATACCCGAGCGTGATATACGGCGTGATGGGCGTAACGGGCAATTGAATATGTCCCGGCGTTTCGTCTTTTTCGCATTTCAGCCGGTACTGTCCATTGCTGCACATGACAAGGCCGCCGGACAAATAAACGGCCAGAATCAGCATATCCCCCTCCGGATATTTGTTGCTTCCGTCCGGATTCCGCAGCTTGTAATAGCTCAGCAAGGGTTCAAGAGTCATATTTGAACGGTCGCTGATCTTGACTTTGTATTTCTCGCTCGCCTCACCTCCGCCTTCCGGATCATCCGGGGATGGGTTGCCCTCCTCATCCTCTTTGACACCTTCGGATGGATAGGAGTACGTTACGGTGACCTTGTAAGCCGTCGGAGAATGCAGGGAGATTTTATAACCCGTCGCCACCATGCCGGGAGCATTGGGATTGGTTGACGCGGCCGCCCATTTGGGACGCCGGAACCCGGCAATGGGAACAATTTCCGATTGCGAGACGGTACGGTTCACTCTGTATGTCCCGTAGGCCTGGTGGCTACCGGCATCCGGCGTAATGTCCGTGTTAATCCGTAAATCGTTTGTCCAGATCATGAGCCAATAATCAAAATTCCTTCTTTTAAAATCTGGGAGAAGGATTGCGTGGTTTCCATGTTCCGCCCATAGGTATTCTTGTCTTCCCCCATCTTTACAAAATTGCCGCCTCCCGCAGAAATCAATGATTGAAGGGCGGCATCAGGCCCCTTTCCTTCCGTGGTCGTGATGGAATAGGAGCAGGATCTTGTGTAATAGTCAGTGATTCCCTTATTAATGATCTTGTTGAACAAGTCAGAAAGTTCCTGGGAGTATTTAACGCCCCCCAGGCCGAAATCATACGGATCTTTCCTTTTCAGCCTGGAATCAATCTTCAATGATTCAATATCCACGCGGCCCGACATAATTGCTTCATAAGCTTTCTTCAGATCCGGATTATCCTGAAACATGGATTTGAAATCCGGATGGTCAAAGATGCTCTTGCTCGCCACGCCGGCCGTAAATTCCCAGGTGGTTTTCGTGTCTTTGGGGTCAAAGTCCCATGTGTCCGGATCTCCGTGTTCCGGATCGTCAGGCTCTTCATCCTCCTGCGGAGCGTCTTTTTTAAAGGTACAGGATGTTTTCCACAAATCCGCCATCCGTGAATGCTGGTAACCGGACAGGGTCAAGTCCGTGAAGCCCGGAACATGGCAATGCAGAGAGTAAGAAGGCGTGAATTTCTCCCCGGGGGGCGCCACGTAAGAAACGCTTGCCGACCAGGAGCCATCATCAGACATGGATGCTTCAAAGTCTCCCTGCCACCCGTACCCGCCTGTGTGTTTAATATCCTTGTTCATGTCAGCTAAAGAGGGCAACGCCGCCTTTCTCGGCCTTTTCCGCAATCGTCCTGAGGTATTCGTTTGATTTCTTCACCTCTCCCGTCAGGGAGTCCACGGCAGCGGAAAGGCCGGCATCCCCCTTTCCCACCAGGCTAAAGAGGGAACCGAAACCAGACCCCACACGGGATACGCTTGAAAGCGTCTGCTGTACTGCGTCAAACCGTGTTTTAAACGCATCGGATATTTCCTGCGCCCGCGCCCTGGAATCCTCTTTTCCTTTTTCTCCCTTTCCCTTTTGTCCTCAATCTTGTATGTCAGAGAAACCTTCTGTTCCGCCAGCCCCAGGGCGTCATGCTCATTCATGCCGCTTTTCACGAGGGATTGCATTTCCTTCCGCACATCCCGCTGCTTTTCAAGCTCACGCAGCTTCTCCTTTTCCCCAGCGAGCTCGGCCTGCATGATGGCAATTTCTTCCTGCGCATCCTGTCTCAAATCATTAACGGCTCTGTTCTTTTTATTTAATTGAGCGTTAATTTCCCGGATGGAGTCAGCCACGGATAACAGCTTTTCATATCTCGTGGCTGCATTAAAATCTAAAGCTCCTGCTTGGAATTCTTTTTCAAGTAATTTCAATTCCTCTTCCAAATCATCCAAGGAAATATGTTGAACAGCGGCTAATTCGTCTTCAAGCTGTTTCTTTAGACCATCGACTGATAAATCATCCTGTTTCTTTTTAGGCTTTTGCTTATTTGCTTTATCTCTTGTTTCATTAAGCTTCTCCATTGCATCGTTCAAATCAGCGGCAGCCCTCGCTTCCTTCTGATTGTTTTCTACGATCTCTTTAATTGATTGCTTCTCATTCTCCCTCCACAAAACTCCTTCTTCTATTTCCTCAAGAAGTTCTTGACGGGCGGCAATCATCCTGTCAATAGCCTCAATTTCCGCCTTTGCTTCTGCACTGTTTACGCCATCGTTTGCAATATAATTCTGACGGATGCCGCGTTGTTTAATAAGATCATCCCATTCTTTACCTAGCCGCTCTTGAACAAGCTCAATTTCATCATTGCTTTTGGCCTTGGATATTTCTTCCCTGATTTTATCAGATGAACCGTAATCAATCAGATTTTTCCTTTGGTCATACGTCCCCTCTTGATATGGATTTTCCCACTTTCCATTCACAAAAATCCCTGTAAGACCAGCAAAACCAGCCTGAACTCTAGATAACATGATCTCAAAAAGAGATAAATTCTCTTGATTCATGGCGTAAAAATGAAAACCAACCTCGGAGGCCTCTTCTATTCGAGATGTCAGGTACTGAAAAAGCCCGGCCGTTTTTGAGACATTATCACTCACCAGATCCCCCATAGCATTTTCAAAAGTCGCCTTGAGCGTTTCCCATGAACCGATGGTCGTATTAGACAATGCGGAATTCTTCCCGGAAAATTCTGCGTCACGCATTTTCTTCATGGCATTCACGTACTGGTCAGCGGAAATTTCCCGCTTCTTGGCGAGCTCAACAACCTGTCTTTCCGCCACGCCCATTTCTTCCGCCAAAGCCTTGATAATGGGAATGCCCTGATTCTGCAGCTGGTTAATGGCCCGTGAATCGGCAAATCCGTTTGCCATCACCTTCGCCCATGAATTGGAAAGCTGCTCTGCGGAAATCTTTCCGGACGCGGCAATATCTGCAAAAACTTTCGACCAGCTCATGATAGCCGTATTATTTGTCCGAAAATGCATGGCCAGGTTTTGAGCGGCTTTCCCTAAATCGTCCAGGCTAACAACGCCATTTGCCGCCAGATGATCAAGCTGGGACTGCAAATCCCTGGCCGACTCAATATTTTTTGTATAGGAAGATAACTGTACCGCCATGTATTCATCATCCATCGCGTCATTGATTCCTGTTTTGACAGCGCTCCATGCCGCCCCAAATCCTGCCGCGGCAGCGCCGGCAGCCGTAATTGCAGGCAATAACTTCTTGAAAGACGCCCCCAATCCCTCTACGTCAGCCTTACCGCCCTTAGCAACACGCATATTTGCCGCCTGCCCCGAGGTCTCGCGGATCTTTTCCTTAATGTTCTCCAGTTCTTTGAGCAATTCCGAAGAATCTCCGGAGAATTTAAATTTTACGGCACTCATTCTTCAACATCAACAGGCTTGTTAAACAGAGCGTCCAAACGCTCCAAATCAGCATGATCCACCTTCCGGGCATGGGTGTAATAACAGCTTACGCCATTTGCAACACACTCGCTCATCAGGAACTGCAGGATCATGCTGTAGGGAATATCATATTTAATGTAATTTAAGGGATAGCCCGTTTTCGACGCAATCGCCCAAACCACCTGGATAAAATAATCCGGCCTGTCCCCTCCCGTTTTTTTTTGGAGTCCTCAACAGTAAAAGCGGCTTCATCCACCTGCTGCGCCTGCAGGCCTACCAGGGAGGAAATACGCTGCATTTCATCAGGGCTTAATTCATATTTGAATCTTCGGACGGCTTCCTTAAACGCTTCAAGGCTCATGGACTCAAGCGTTTCAATATCCTCCGTATGAATATAAATATATTCCACAATGCAGCCCAGATTCATGCTCCCGTCCATGAATCCACAGTTAAACCGCTGCATCAGCTCCATGCTCCCAATAGACAGGGGACGGAGCTTCAAGGCTTTTTCCTCATCTTTCATCATATTCCAACACTCAAGAGTTCAAACGCCCCATGATTTCCATTTTATCCTCTTCCGGACAATTCTCCGGAATTAAGGCGACCTTCTCCCCATCCCTGGAACGGATGCAGGCTATTTTCCAGAATCGGGAAAGGCCAGACAGAATGCCGCGGCGGCAATCAAAGGCCGCCTTGACCAGGGCAAACGGATCTTCCGGATTGTTCTTCACAAAATCAGGATCCTTCCACTTCCTGATCATTTCCCGCGTCTCCAGGGTATCCGTAAAATAAAAAACCTTCCGTTCTCCCCGGTCTGTAATGATTATCTCCGCCCGCTTGGCGATAGGGGCTGTAGCAGCGAGCAAAGCGCTGGCGAGATTAATATCTTCAATATTGATTATATTATTCATGTTCTGTCTATTATATTATTTTTTGTTTGAGGGGAGGGGAGGCGTGAAGCTCACCTCCCCTTAAATTTGTCATTCGGAAGCAATATCCGGATTCAGAGCAACGATATTAGGACCATAAGTAGCTTTAACCGTGAAACTCCTATAATTCTGCGTCTCCATCTTCACATCCACGCTCTTGCAAATGGCCTTAGTCACCTTTGCCGAATTTCTTCACCGGAATTCTTGATGCAGAGATTCAAGACATCAGCATGCACATCAACAATATCGCCAATGTGGGGCACTTCCGTGCCAGTCTTTCTCATATAGGCTTCCCAGGTAATTTCACAGCGGGAATCATAAAGCGTGTTCCCCTCCATCAATCCCTTGTCCCCAGTAAGTTCTACATCACCTTTGGCCGACCATGAATAACTAACGGAAGAAATGATTGCTCCGAATTCCTGTTCACCGGAATAATTGAGCCCGAAAATACCTTCTCCGTGCTGGATAAAATCAGATGCTTTTGCCATACAAATGGCCGTGCGTTGCGCTTCCGCCCCCCCCCCCCCCAAAAAAAACAGGAGAATGAACCTCCTCCACAAAAAAAGCCCCGCTCATATTTCATGAACGGGGATGATTCAAATAAAATCGAAGCGTAGAGAGAAAACCGGATTACTCGCCGGATTCCGGCTGGAAGCGGGCCGCCTCCGATTCTTCAGTAATTTTGGCCGGTTCGATACGGAGGAGCTTTTTCATGGCGCGGCCTGAGTTACTCTCCGTCATCGGGAAAAAACTGACGTCATTTCCCAAATTGTAGGAAGCCAGTCCATAAATGCTGTCAGCCGGAATAAAATCTTCCGGCGTACCCAGCAGTTTTTCTACCTCCTTTGAAGTCGCAAGGACATAACTCAGATTACAACTCGAATACAGTTCTGTTTTAGGAGAGCCGCCCACAGGGAGATTATTCGCCGCCCCTCTCCACTGAACCAGGGCTTCTACAGGAATGTCTCCCCGGAGGGACTGAATGACGCGGGCGTAGAATATCGTCTCCTGGGTAGTTTCCACCGTCTTATAAATGACAACCGCTAAGACAATATCGCTTTTCTGCAGGAGTCTGGCTATACCACGGAGAGAAATATCCCCGGACACTTCAGCCTGCGTGGCAACAGGAGACGTAGCGCTAACCGATAACGCCATCAGACCGGAAAGCAAACAGCAAAAGAGAGATGTTTTATCCATAAAAGTATATATTATTTTTTCCTCATTATGTTCAAAAAACGGGGCGAACGCTCTAACAGCATTCGCCCCGTGAAAGAGAAGTTTATGAATTATTCAGCGTCTTTCAATGTGGACCGATTGATTAACCAAATAGGGCCAGTCAGAAAACTGCCAATGGATATGTTGTCTCCCGGACACATTCCTACATGGCCATTTCCTGCAAACACAATGATGTCGCCCAGCTGCGGGCTGCAATAACCTTTATCCTGGGCGTCGGGATAATCAGGGTCGCCCAAGAGTTTTTGCACATAAGCAGCCATATCCCGTGCACGGGTGATGACATGGGTTTTACCTCCTATTGCATCAGAGTTCGCCTTGTCTCCTATGAGCTCCGCTCCCGCTTCGCCCTTCAAATCCTTTCCGAAGGAACTTAGAGCAATACTCATTCGCAAGGCACAACTGTTATAATAATTGCGCGATTGTTCCGGAACATTGTCCTTAATTTCCTTTAAGTGAGCCTGGTAGAGCCACCCCCCAATATAAGCCCAAACCTGTCCAGGATCAGGCATAGTGACATAATCCACCACATTGTAACATTTCAGCAGTTTTTGGGCATCCTCCATCTTCCAGAGATTCGTGGGAGCATCAATTTCCCAAAGTTCCAGGTCAACATCATCCATTTGAGGAACGAATTCTTCCGCATTGGGATAGGGAGCAATTGCATCCGGAACCTTCAAATTTTCATGATGGAGCTTGACATAATGGTAACCTTGCTTGAGCTCCTTCTTACCCTCCGCTTTCTTGGATGAGTTGCTACCGTTGAGTTCCACCACTTTCTGGTTGTCGATTTCCAAGTAACCGTTGTCGTCCATCTGAATGGTAAAGGCACATTCCTTATCGAAGGGAATACGAATGTATCCTTCCCAATCATGCGCCCCGGTTTCTTCCGTCTCATGCCAGACGATCTTGGGTGCGTCCTTTTTCTTCACTTTATAACGAGGATTATTCTCGGCGTCGAGCGGGTGGAATGGTATTGTTGATATAGCCATAATGTTATGCTTTCTAATCGTTTATTGTTGAATGAACTGAATATTCAGTTCATGAAAACTTTGAAAAATTTCTCGCTCCCCATCAACACGTTTAACGCGTAGTTCACCCCCTCATTCAGAACGTAAGTAAAAATACTAAAGCAACACGATAATCAATCGGGAAATAAAGGGTATAAAAGAACACATCAGGGCACGAAAGAGAAAAAATACGCCTTCTGCGTCCCTGTAAAGGGAAAATATAATAGTCACCAAGACCGTATTCATAAAACACAAGGAACTCGCGGATCTCTTCCGAATCAAACATGGACGCCTACTTCCCAACCATTACTTCTTCGAAATCCTGATGATTGATTTTCACTTGCATGTGCCCCTACTTATGACTCAGCCATACTACGTTGACAAGATGACAAGTTCCGGATATAGTTCTTAAAAGAGATTTAGAGTTCATGGCTGTGTACATTTCCAATATCAGATTAGTCAATTTCCGACTTTTTAAAAAAGCGGAGTTGGAATTGCATCCAGAACTTTGCGTATTCCTTGGAGACAACGGCAGCGGGAAAACAGCTATTTTGGATGCTCTCTCCATGCTTATTTCCGGAATTTTCCCATATTGTAATTACCAGCCTAGAATAAAAGCCATTCCCTACGCCCTTCACAATTTTCTCACATGGTCTGCCCCCCTCAGAGGTAAACAGAGGATTGTGCGTGCAGATGTGAGTGGCATTGTTGGCGTTATGTCCCACACAAGGATGGACGGAAAAGAAAAACACTTAGAATGGCTTGCTTTGTCCATCGGTCAGAAAATAAGTACCGGTGAGGATGTGTCTATTCCCTCAACGAAAAGGGATATAGCGAATGCCTATAATTTGTGTGTAGAATGCGGTCAGGGTATTCCTGCGTTTGCGCACTACGGCCCCCACCGCGGGGCGGAACAGGGAGACCGCAAACGATTCAAGCGCAGAAAGATAAATTACACCAACCCTTTTGCCGCCTACATCAACTCATTGCATCCCAGTTTGGATTTTGACGCCTTCTTGGAATGGTTTAGTGAGGAAGAAGCCTCAGAACTACGTGAACAACGTAAGACCAAGGGATATGTCAGCAAAGAACTGGATGCTGTACGCAGAGCCATCGAACAAGTATTTTTCCATGCAGAACGCCATTGTTTCGATCCGCGTTTTGAATCCAACCCCAAACGTTTCGTCATAACGGAAACCTCTACATCGGGAGAGTCCTTGGAGCGGGAGTTCGACCAGCTTTCCGATGGATACAGAGGAATGATAGCTCTGGTATCGGATTTTGCCCGACGTCTTGCCATAGCAAACCAATATACAGAGGAAGATCCCCTGCTGGGAGAGGGAGTGCTTATCATTGACGAAATAGATGCACACTTGCACCCCAAATGGCAATATCGCGTCATAGACGACTTGCGCCGGACTTTTCCCAACGTGCAGCTCATTGTCTCAACTCATTCCCCTGAAGTGGTTTCTACCGTAGATAAGGCCAGCGTCTATATTCTCAACTCAGTAAATGGTGTACTTCAGGAAGAACACCCGGAACATCAGACTGCAGCCAATTACCCGGAAGATATTGCGGCAACTGTCATGAGCGTACCTGATATGATCAGAAATCATCCCGCGTTCAAGGCTTACCTATATTGCCTGTCAGCAATCCAGTCAGGGGACATTGATTCCACTCCCTTCGTGGAAAAAAGGAATGAAGTGCTTTCTCATTATGGAGAAAATCATCCATTGATGCGTGAGATTAACGCCCGTCTCGAAGGCCTTTCCCGTAAAAAGGCGCTTCTCGCCAAATTTAAAGGCAAAGCATCAGAATGAAGCGTATCCCCCTTCAACCGGTTTTAGCTCCGCACAGCTTGAGCCATGCTCGTAAACAAAATTTTGACTGGAGTACTTACAGTTGTAGCTCTGAAGGTCATCAGCTGAGACAGGCAAAAGCAAAGGAACAACAGAATTTCTGTGGCTACTGTGAATGCCGATTAACCAATGACGAAGGAGAACTTTCCAGAGGTAGTTCCCACATTGACCACTTTTTTCCCCGCCATAAAGGCCCGGCCCAGCAACCTTCTTCTACCTTTGACTGGGGAAATATGATACTGTCCTGCACTTGCAATAACACCTGCGGCATCTACAAAGACCGGCAAAGTATTCCCGCTTCCGACATTATTGATCCGCATCATGAAGATCCGCGCACATTTTTTACCTTCGTAATCGAAGGTGAACGCTATGTGAGCGTTCAACCAATGACGGCATTGGACTCGCAACGTTTAGAAAAAGCTGAAAAAACAATCGAAGCGCTGAACCTTAATTTTAAAAAACTCCAAGTTGACCGATATTGCGCGCTGCTCGAGCACAAAGAAGAAATTGAATGCTTTGCAGAATTGTTTCATCATTCTGTTTCAGATGAATTTCATACACTTCGAAAGTTGGCGCGGGAACTAATGGCTTCACTCGAATCGAATCCCTTTTCCTCAACCCTTGTCGCATACGCAACAGCGGAACTCAAGGGATTCATCGAAGACTAACAGACGAGATACTCATGCTCCTGACGTAACAGGGATCTTATCTCGCCGCAATGGAAACTAATGTTGTTTTATCATAATTTGGAAGAAAAAAGGATCCAGATAAACATTCATTTAAAAAATTATCTCGAATGACTCCGAAGGAGGAAGCCTATGACGTTTTTTCCACGCTGGAAAAAGGATATGGCCCCTCATTGAAATCTCAATCAAGGAAAGCGGAAAACTGCCGGAATGCAAAAATATCTTTTGAAAGCAAGTAAAAAATAAAGAATATGAAAGGAGTACAAGAAACACAACCATTGATTATCAAAATAGTACAAAACTATCTTTCAATATAACGCAATGTCCAAGTAGTTACCCAGTCATCATCATCCAGGGCAGCGGAATAATCCGTAATATTGAAAAAATCACACTGTTCACCACAATCCAGCCGGAATAACGTCTCCACAAGGAATCGTTCCATTTCCGAATCAGACCGGTTATTGATCAGAATCATGGAAAGCGTATATTCCCTGGCGGGCAAAGGCGCCCAAGGCTGAGTATACCCGGCCATGCCTATGACGACGCAGGGCTTCCGTTCTATGTCGCTGTTATTACCGGCTTTGTAGACAGTAAACCCGGAATTTCTCAAATGACTGATGACACGATCCATAATCATACCCTGTTTCTCCTTTGCCACTCATGGTGCAATTTCAAGTTCGTGGCCTGCAATGCCTTGGTTTGGACAAACGGTACAAGCGCCTTAAGCATAGCCTCCGAGGCATAAGACAGATTATTTTCTATTTCGACACTTCCATCAGGCAACTTCTTGATTGTCCCGTTTTTCCCATGCCGCGCAATCCATTGAGGCGCACGAGCAGCCCATCCATAAGAAGTATTAATCAGCCACCCTGATTTTGCCTTCCCGATATGTTTGAATACCTTATTCTTATAGCTCTCCGTACTCTTTCTATTGAGCACGACATTCCCAGCAAAGGTGGCCACACGACCATTCTTCCGGGCAGAAGTATGAAATTCCGGGCTGTAACTCTGATAAAAGCGCACAACCTGCCCAAAAAGATCCGTCGCCACTTCGGCAGCCTTTTGAGGATCTGCCTTTAAAGAAAGCATGCCGGCAACCTGTCTTGCCCTTTTTATGTCTCTTTCCTTTAGTTGGTTGATAAACGATCCAACACCGCGCCCGGCGCGGGAAACGTCCCGGCTGACAGACCCTTCCCCGGATTTTCTTCCGGAAACCTTTGATTTGCGATTTTTTCCCAGCGGAAGAGTGGCGTTAAAGCACATCCCGCTAGCGGTATTGTAGGCAAGCAACGTAGTATATAAATTTCCGAAACGCTCAATATTCGTTTTCGCCTTTTTCAAGGCGCTATCCATTCCTTTCACATCTATCCGGACTTCCATGCTACTCATATAAATCGGCTGATAAAGTTAATACCTTGTAAACACAATTACTTGTGACGGCGGTAATCTTGAATTTCATCCCTTCGCACCCCACACGCCCCCCAATCTGAAAAGCGTCCCCTGTCTGGATGTGAATAATGCGGTCACGCTGGTTGCAATACCCTCCTTCCTGGCGTTCAATGGTTATGTCCCGGGAATTCATGTACCCCCGGTACGTCTGGCCATTGTAGACAATTTTTGTCTGAGGCAATACCCGGTTAATACTCCGGTGAGCAACGTTGGCAGCCTCTGTGAATCTCATACAAATGGCGGTGCGTTGCACAAAAAACCGCCCCGGACAAATCCGGGACGGTAAACACCAGCATGAATACAAAGAAAATCAGCCTTCATCTGACGCAACAGCAGCGGCAACGTATCCTTTCACCTTGTCAGCCTCGAGAATCTTTGCCCCGAACATCAGGCCCAGAGAAGCCCATTCCGCGCGAGTTTTCAAATCAAGCCAAGTGCAAAACAGGATAGAAAGACCAGCAAGACCTTCCACCTGAATGACCTCGGAATGGATATCATCCTTGAAAGCCTCGTCGATCTCCGGAAGGGCGGAACCAACAGCAACCGCACCTCCATCATAGGAAATACCGACTACGTTATCAGCAAAGACGGAGGTCTTGACCTTATGGATGGAATCAAATCCGTAAGCGCCTCCATCAAGCCGGAATTCCGTCGTATTTTCCGGAAGAATAGCTCGATAATAATCAGGCGCCAGCAAAAGGCGAGGTTCGTCGGATTCTACGTCTCCGCTGAGGTTGATGCACTTACGCTTTGTGAAAGCGTCAGCCGTACCGATAACCTTGGCTCCATCCGCTGTAACAAGGGAAAGTATGCGCTTGTTCAAGTTATTGGCAAACGCCGTAGCGTTCGTTTTTGCCAAATCTGCCAATTTCCACCCATTCCGCTTTTCGGCGGGCGTAATGCGCCAGGGTTGATGGAGTTCAGTAAGTGACAGGGGGATTAAATCCCCTTCATTTTCTTTATCCGTCTGGTAATCAGAAGGGTTTTCAGTAATATTTCCGGCGGCTTTTACATTCTTGAATTTAATCTCAGAAGCATACTCCATTCGGAAATCCTTCTTAAAGTATTCCAGCGGAGCCAGAGCTTTACGCAAAGAAGAAATGACTTCACTGTGAATAACTATCTTGTGAGCATCTGAAAGAGCCATAATTCTAAAAAATGGTTTTAATCGTTAATATTGTTATTGATTACTTGCAAAGTTTTACCAACTCATCCTTATGAGCAGAATAAAACTTCCTCTGTTCCTCTCCGGAAAGAGCTGAGTACTGCTCCAGGATAGAGGAGTTTTCTTCGCCGTCTTCCGGCTTATCCACTACGGCTTTATGTCCCATACCAGCCACCATTTCAGCGGCCTTCTGGCTCGCCTTCGTATCGGCTTCTTCCTCAAGCTGGTTTTTCTTGAGGGTAACGGATGCGTGGAGCTTGACATTCTCCTTTTCCAGGGCTTCGACACGCTCACAAAGATCTTTAATAGAGGATTGGATTTCTTTAATCCCACTCTTCATTTCTGCCCCAAAAGGGGCAAGCTCTTGTTTGAGCGCATCAACGATATTTTGATCAGACTTGAATAGTGCCATACTTATGACAAAACCGTTGCGTTTTCATACCACTCCAGGAAAATCGACCCAGGGTATTACATCATCAATCAGGCCCAGGGAAACAGCATCTTCCGCCACAAAAACCTTGCCGGAAAACGCATCCGCAGATAAACCGGGACGTCCTGAAGCCACAAATTCCTGAAACCGCCCGGCGATCTTGTTGCACAAATCCCTGTAATAGGCGATTGCCTCCGTATTCATCGGGGTTTCCGGATGCTTGAAAACAGCATCATCATTCGTGATGGTCAATATTTCCTCACTCTTGGCATTCCACAGGCTGATGACCGTCCCGATACTGCCAACCAGCGCCGTTTCCGTCACGACCACTTGATCACAAGCGGAAGCTAAATAATAGGCGGCAGAGCAGCACATGCCTTTGACATAAGCCACTGTTTCCACTGGCAGAGATTTAATCAATTCTGCTGTTTCATGACAGCCTTGCACGTCACCTCCCGGAGAGTCAAAAATGAAAACAACTTCATCAATGTTCCCGGCAGCACCCTTTATTTCCTTCACGATGGACTGATAATTCGTGCCGCCCAAGACTTCATTCAACGGCACGCCGTCACCGTATAGAGGCCCAATCACGTCAATCACCAAGGATGACCCAATTACCCGCGCTTTTTGGCGTGTCTGGATGAAAAATGAGAAGTCAAAATCCGGATTCCCTGCGGCTTTCGGTTCCAGGCTCTTCCGCTGGCGAATCTTCACCAGCCATGCAGTTTCTTCACAATATAACGGTTTCATCACATTAAAACTTCCTGATATAATCCGGAGAGATTTCTACTCCAAATTCTGCTTCAGCTTCACGGCGCAACTTCTCCGCAATGGCGGCTTCCCTGGCACGTATTCTCAAATGGTCCTCAACCTGCGTTCCGTTTTCCTCACAGATTTCTGTGAGGTTTTTAATACCGGCGTTGTACTCTTTCAACTGGCTGTTGGAGTCGCGGCCCATGTCTACGCTTGGACGCTTGGCGCGGCTGAACATCATGTTCCACCAGCCTTCCGCGTGCGGGATGTCCTCCCGCTGGATACCTACGGCCAAGATATACTGTACAAGCAGTCTGGCAGCATCTTCAAGCAGCGTGGCCCGATCTCGCGTGGTATTGTCAAATTTGGACAGAGACATTCTGTTCCCAACACCGCTTGAGTCCGGATTGACCACGATATCATAGGGCACGCCCACCCCGGATAAAACGCCCTTCAGAAGCCGTTCTGAAAAACTCATGTAGTTCGGAGAGGGGCGCTCAATCTTCAGGGAGTCAAGGGAATCTTCAGACTTCAAAAATACAATTTGCTTATCACCAGTATTCCGGATGAGCACCTCCCCATTATTGGACGGTTTGGCATAAGCCTGCGTTATGTCAACTTCTCCCGTTTCGTTCTTTTTTACCAGGGCAATTTGTGACGCAATCTTCATGGCCCCAAGTTCGGCTGTATCGATATCATCAATGTATCGGAATTCCTTGAGACCATGAGAGAAGAGAGGCTCGCCCCGGCAGGTGGAAAGAAAGTCGTCATCCACGATATGAAGTATTGAGGATGCCGGGATGATTTCACCTCCCCCTGGTTCGTCGCCGTCCAGCCAATAAGCGATTTCACGTCCCATGCGATTGGTTATAACGCCGTGCAGCACGTTCAATCCCTTATATTTTCCGGAGTCAATAAGGCCATTTTTAGGAGAGCAAACACGGTTTGCCCGGATAAATTGCAGTTGAGGAAACCCCGTCTTGCTTTCCGTCAACATTACAAAGCAATCCCCATCAATGTCGATGGCGGTGGAGATCAGATACAGGAGCGAGTGAAAATTCTTTCCGTTCACGCATGCAACTTTGTAAAACGCCTTGATGTACTCGTCATACTTCGCCGCAACTTCCGGATTCTTGCACAGAGATTTGAACAGAAACGCTTTCCCGATAGAGTATTCAGCCTTCATGTTCACGGCGCCTTTTACAACGCCGTTGTTCTTGTACAACAGACGGGACGCGGAAATGAGGTTCTTCCGGGTAAGACTCCCGGAAAGCTGTTCCGGTTCTTTGAGATAATTCGGAAGCCGCTGCAGCCCGTCATCATAACTGCCGCTCTTGTAAATGGGGCGGCTTGAAAACGGCCGGCCGAACTGATCCAAAATCTGGACATTTCCTGCTTTCATCGAAACACTATCCTTGCAACGTTATTCCCTCCTTCAAACCGGCCATGCTCAAGAGAACGAATAGCCATCCCCAAAGCTTCCACCCATAAATCAATAGTCATGGAACCTGGCGCGAACTGGAATGAACTGTCCCCCACGTTCCCTTGAGTGATTTCCTTTCCCTGATTTTCAATGATATCTTCAACAGCCTTATCCAAAGCTTCTTTCAAACGGGGTATGCGTTCATCAATGTCCACCGCTCCCCAGACATAAAGAGCTTTTGCAATCCGTAACATACAAATGCGGCCCCGTTGCGTTTCCTCTACGGAAGACACGCAGGCTTTCACCTGAACCTATACTTTTCCCGTTGCATTGTTGGAATAGTTGCATGAAATTTTTCAACTCCATGCATGCAAAAACACAGATGACCCATGACCCAGTTCGAGCCTCTACGCTCAAGGAGACTCCCTTTTTCGGCCTATTTCAGACTATTTTTCATCCTTCCGTGTGCTCAACATTATCACAATAATGAACACATTTTATAATATATTATTGTAAATAAACATATTAATTCCTACCGGGCCTACCACTTTTTTTTTGAAAGAAAGTGGTTACTCCCGGCAATAACAGGCCTTTTTCCTTTCTTGCAGCGTTGCAGAACAATAGCCGGGGCTAATCCGGTTACGGCATCCTCCGGGGAAGAATAGGCCCATGCATGCGCACTCTCCCGGCTTCTCTCTCCCGTTCCGCCCGGATATCTTCCGGAAATACGCCGCCTTTCCGGGAAATAATAAAAAACTCCCTTCCGTTAACCGCGGAAGGGAGCTGAATGGAAACAGGAATCCAAGTTTGCCGTTACTTGCGGCGGCGGCGCATCGCCAGACCAGCCAGGCCCAGCAGGCTCAGGGAAGCCGCTGCGGGTTCCGGAACCACATAGGAAACGCTGTATCCGTTTCCATCCTTGGTAACCATATAAGAACCAACTTCGGCATTAGTCAAATCGTCCACAGCGGTGAGGGAATCAATGCCTGCAATGCCGCTGAGCATTTCCAGGGAAGTGTCCGTGCCGTCAAAAGACATATTGCTTCCCAGGGTAACCAGGTTCCTGGTCAGGATTTGATGACCGCTGGCAGTTACTCCGCTGGCGGTGCCTCCGTCAAGAGTCAGCGTAGCGGTCAGACTTGCTATCTTGGCATTGTATGAACTACCGTTGGAGGAAGTAAGGTTCATGATGCCCGTGGCTCCCAAATTGACGAAAAATCCTTCCCCGCCCTGGCTCTTGGTATAAGCCAGGTTAAAGGTGCCGTAGTTGTTCAACGTCGTGCGCGCACCGTCGTTGCCGCCGTTATAACTGTTGAAGGTCAGCGTAGATGATTGATCAATATCAATAGAACAGCCGCCCTGGAATTTTTTTACGTTCCCTACAGTCAAATCCGCACCGTTTTGCAGGGCAAGCTTCAATGTCCAGCCTTCCAGCTGGGAAATGCTGCCGCTCGCACCGGAAACGGAAATAAGAGACCATGCGTTGGAATTGGGCGTGCCGGGACCGGTTCCTGCCGACGGCCAGGAATCTGAACCGGTGATGGACCAGCTGGATTCTGTCTGCCAAAGCTCCTGGGTAATGCTCTCACCGCCGTTCCATACAAAATCGGCATGAGCCATTCCCGCCAGAGCAATGAGCGTAATGAGTGTCTTCTTCATTATCAGAGGAATATATAACAATAGTAATGACGGAATCATCTAACGGAAAGATGACCAGCATACTTGCCTCACAGAGGCTTGGGCTTCAATAACGGATTTGAAAATCCGCATGTTGCCGCCGCAGAGGGAAACCGCCGTCAAATAAAGAACATTCCAGAAATTATTCATCGCCGGAGAAAAACATCTGTCTTGCCTCCCGCCGCTTCCGCCATCAAGGGCATCACGCAATCCCTTGCCTGCAACTATCCCTCAACGGAAGGCCTGGCACTTATTCCTCCACAGAACACGGCTTTGCCACGCTTTTTCAAAACGCGCCAGATTCCCCAGCATCCCAGCAGTTCACCTCTAACGGCGGCAGCCGCCGGAAAAGAGGCATCACCAGGAATTGCCGCATCTGGCGGGCCGTATCCGGACAAAACGGAAAATTCCCCGCCATAAGGATCATTTCTTTCCCTGTACTCCGGCCATTTTCCGGAACCTGTCCGCAAGCAGGAATCCGGTGGCCGCCCAAAGAAAGGAAATGGCGGCTCCGGCCAGCATGGCCCACGGGGAATGGGCACCCAACACGTTAAAGGAGCTTTTCAGCCATGCGCTGACGCGTCGCCGCCACGGTAAAGGACCGTATCAATAAAGCTCTTGGCTTTATATTTTTCTTCCGGGGACAATACGGAATTCAACATTTCACGGCCGGGACGCACCATTCCGTATTCCCCGATGCGGCGTACCGCCATCACCACGGCCACGACGGCAAATACCGGAGCGAAAGCCATCCATACAAAACCCAGGGAAATAAGAACGGGGACAACCGCCAGCAGCGCCGCCAATCCGAATTTCCGAACAATGCGTCCCGCCAGAAATACCTGAAGCAGCATGGTACACCCCTGAACAACAACGTCCAGCACTCCGAATACCTGCGTCTGGCGCACCGGAGCAGGAAAGGAAGACGCTACAACGCTCATCAGCTCAAAATACAGGAACGTATTGGTCCCGGCCAGCAGGATGATGAACAGCCCGATGCCCATCAGGAAGGGAGACCGGAATACGGCAGACGCCCCGACAAACGGGTTCCCTCCCAGAGGGCGTTCCCGGCAATCGGCCGGAAGACGAACTCCCGTTTCCGCATCTTCCGGGGAATTCCCGTCACGCCAGCGGTGCAGGTACATTCCCGCCAGCATCGCCAGCGCCAGAAAAACAGCGGCGGCAAGGAACAGCCACAAAAGGCCGGCCACTCCGGCAAGGGCGGCCGTCACCGCCGGCCCCGCCATGGCCCCAAGGCTGCTTCCGCTGGCAACCAGGGCAAACAGGCGTTTCATCTGCCCCGGCTTCATGACGTCCGACAGCACGCTCCACGCCACGGAAACGGTAAGCAGGTTAAATACGGACAGCCACACATAAAACGAACGGGCCGTCCAGACATTTCCCGGGCATGCCAGCACGAGCGCCGCGAAAACCGCCAGGTTAAGAATGAAAAAACCGTACGTCCACGGAAGAATGGCCTTTCTCCGCACCTTTGAGGAAACCCATCCGAATAAAAACTGGCCCCCTATGGAAGCGGCGAAAGTAGCCGTAAAAAGCCACTGCAGATTCTGAACGCCTCCGGCAATGCCCATCGTCTCCCGGACCGGCCGCAACATGGAATAGGCCAGGAACAACAGGAAAAACAGGAGGATTCCCCCCGCTACGGCAGGCAATTCGCGGGTTTCCGCATGCAGCACCTTTTCCAGGCTCCGGCACAGGCGTTCCTTCATTCCGCTGGACATGCCCGGAATTTACCATGCCCGGAAGATTTTTTCACTTAAATCGTCCCGTTCCCCAAAAATCCGCCTTTCTTTCACCTCCCCGCCGGAACTTCTCCTTCCAACTGGACTTGCAGGATAAGCCGGATTATGATGGGGCATCCCATTCCCTCATGTTTCCCGCCCCATCAGGAATCATGAAGCGCCCCCATGAACCAGAGAAAAATCATCCATGTGGATATGGATGCCTTTTACGCATCCATAGAACAGCGGGACCATCCCGAATACCGCGGCAAGCCCATCGCCGTAGGCAGGCCGGAAATGCGCGGCGTGGTGGCGGCGGCCAGTTACGAGGCGCGCCGTTTCGGAGTGCGTTCCGCCATGCCTTCCATGAAGGCTCTCAAGCTTTGCCCCCATCTGATTTTCACCCGCAACCGCATGGATGTGTACAAGGCCGTCTCCGCGCAGATACACGCCATTTTCCACCGTTACACAGATCTGGTGGAACCCCTTTCCCTGGATGAAGCCTTTCTGGACGTCACGGAAAACAAGCCGGGCATTCCGCTCGCCGTCGACATTGCGAGGAGGATTAAGAAGGAAATCCGACGGGAACTTCACCTGACGGCCTCCGCCGGCGTTTCCTACAATAAATTCCTGGCAAAAATCGCTTCCGATTACCGCAAGCCGGACGGGCTGTTCACGATCCATCCATCCCGGGCGGAAAAATTCATCGCGGCACTTCCCATTGAAGCTTTCTGGGGAGTCGGGCACGCCACCGCCGAACGCATGCGCGCCCTTTCCATCACCAACGGGGCGCAGCTCCGGGCACGGGACAAAGAATTCCTGATAAGGCATTTCGGCAAAACAGGAGCCATCTTCTACAACTTCGCCCGCGGTGTGGACGACCGCCCTGTGGAACCCTCCCGCATGCGCAAATCCGTGGGTTGTGAAGAAACCTACCGGGAAAACGTCACCAGGGCGGAAGCGCTGGAACAACGCCTCCCCCTGCTGGCGGAAGAACTCGCGGGGCGGCTGGCCCGTTCCGGCTTCCGGGGAAACACCCTTACCCTGAAGGTTAAGTTCCCGGACTTTGTCCAGAAGACCCGCTGCGCGACCGTTCCGGAAATCCTGACGGAGAAAGAAGGAATCCTCCCCCTGGCCCGCACCCTGATGGAAGAACTGGATTCCGGGGACCGTACATTCCGCCTTCTGGGGCTGTCCGTCTCCCATCCCCAGGAAGAACAGCGGCAGGGCATCTGGGAACAGCTCTGGCTGGAGCTGGAGTATTAACTCTTCCATAGACTGCCATATTTTCAGGGCTCCCCCCTTAAAAACGGTAATATCCACAAGATATTGTTTCAGGAATGAGCAAAACCCGCTCCAACCTGGTCATAAGCCATATGGATCAGGAAGAACGGAGACACTGGGCGTCATGGATAGGCATGATTGCGGAAGGCGTGGCTGGAGTCATGGCCGTGGATGGAGGGATTCCCGCCTCCCGGGACGTACCCGATCCCGGCCCTGCCCGTACGCGCCGCCCCCTCACGGAAACGGAAAAACGCATTATCGAACACCAGGGAACGGAACCGCCCTTTTCCGGGGAATTCGTCAGCTTATTTGAAACGGGCATCTATTCCTGCCGCAAATGCGGTGCTCCTCTGTTCCGGTCGGAAGACAAATTCGATGCCGGATGCGGCTGGCCCTGTTTTGATGATTCCCTGCCGGACGCCGTCACAAGCGTCCATGCGGGCTGCGGGCGGCGCACGGAAATCACATGCGCCCGCTGCGGAGGCCATCTGGGACACATTTTCAATGGAGAACGCCTGACTCCGAAGAATATGCGCTACTGCGTCAATTCCCTTTCCCTGGAATTCCGGGCAGCCCCTCTTCCGATAGCGGCGGATGCCCCCCGTTAAAGGGGCGCGGCAAGAAAAAATATCCGGCCGCCCTCCCACGCGCTGCCGGGCGCGGCCGCCGCAGCGGAATTTACCCAAAAATCCGTTCACGGCCCCGGAGTCTCAGCAGGCAACAGGAAATATCCTTGACCCGCAAAACCCTTGCCGACAGCAGGATACGCCTTTCAGCCCAACCTGTTTCCCCCGTGCCGGGAAACAGGGGGGATTAGCTTGACTTTCCCGCAATGTCGCCTATTCTGGTTCAAGCATTATTTGCAACCACTCACACTTATTATGACCGACCGCAGAATTGTTATCACCGGCATCGGAGTGATCAGCCCCCTGGGCAATGATCTCGCATCCACCTGGGAAGCCATGAAGGCTGGCCGCAGCGGCATTGACACCATCAAATCCATGGATGTTACCGGCTACTCCACGAAAATCGCCGGTGAAGTCAAAGATTTCGATCCCGCCCCGTACTTCAAGACGCCCAAGGACGCCCGCCGCGTGGACCGCTTCACGCACTTTGCCATGGGCGCTGCCGGAATGGCTCTCAAGGATTCCGGGCTGGATCTGGAAGCGGAGGACAAAACCCGCATCGGCGTCATGGTGGGCAGCGGCATCGGCGGCCTCGGCACGCTGGAAAGCCAGCATGCCACGCTTCTTTCCAAAGGGCCTGCCCGCGTGTCCCCCTTCATGATTCCGTACATGATCAGCAACATTGCCTCCGGTCTCATCTCCATGGAATACGGCCTCGGCGGTCCGAACATGTCCATCGTCACGGCCTGCGCCACCTCCAACCACAACATCGGGGAAGCCTGGCGCATCATGAAATTCGGGGATGCCGACGTCATGGTCTGCGGCGGGGCGGAAGCTACCATCCTGCCCACGGGCGTGGCCGGGTTCAGCAACATGAAAGCCCTCAGCTCCCGCAATGACGAGCCCCAGCGGGCCTCCCGCCCGTACGACGTGGACCGCGACGGCTTCGTCATGGGCGAAGGCGCCGGCGTTGTCATTCTGGAAACGCTGGAACACGCCCAGAAGCGCGGCGCAAAAATTTACGGGGAACTCGTCGGCTACGGCATCTCCGCGGACGCCTACCACCTTACCGCCCCGGACCCGGAAGGCCGCGGCGCTGCCCGCTGCATGAAGATGGCTCTGGAACACGCGGGAATGAAGCCGGAAGAAATCGACTACGTCAACACGCACGGCACCTCCACTCCGCTGGGCGACATCTGCGAAATCAAGGCCATCAAGGCCGTTTTCGGCGACCACGCTAAAAACGGACTGCTTATCAGCTCCACCAAATCCATGACCGGCCACCTCCTGGGCGCCGCGGGAGGCGTGGAACTGGCCGCCTGCCTGATGGCCATGCAGGACAACATCATCCCGCCCACCATCAATGTGGACAACCAGGATCCGGAATGCGACCTGGACTGCGTGCCCAATAAGGCCCGTGAAACCAGGGTGGACGCCGTCCTGAGCAATTCCTTCGGCTTCGGGGGGCATAACTCCTCCGTCATCGTGAAACGATTCGCCTGACCCTTTCAGGCCTCTCCTTTCCGGCGGAAGCGCTGATGTTTGCGGCCACCGCAGCCATCGCGCTTCCGCTTTTTTCATTTAAAAGCCATGCCCGCCAAAACGCACCAGGACATTCTGCTCATGCGCTGGGCCCTGTTCTCCGTAGCCGGGCTTATCCTGCTCGTGGCGCTCTATTCCCTGGGCCTTACTCCCATCTGGGCCCGGGAGCTGAAGGAAGCCATGGCCTCCGCCCCGTTTCTGCTTCCCCCGGACGCCCCCGCCCTTTCTCCCGGCACGGGATTCCTGCTGTGCATGGCGTTGACGCTGGCTCTTGTTTACGATTTGCTGCTCATCCGCGGCACGCTCCGCAAAACGGCCGTTCTGGCCGCTTTCCTCCTTCTTCTGGCCAGCTTTACCCCGGTGCTGGGGTGGGGCCTTTTCTTCAATGCCATCCCATGCCTGCTCTCCGCAGGAAGCGCGGGCACGCTCGCCATCCTCTGGCCCCAAACGCCCCCCGCCCGGCGTCATTCCGAACCTCCTTCCGCTCATGAATAATCTGGACTATCCCATACCCGTGCTTGAACTGGTAACCGCCCTGAAACAGCTTCCGGGCATCGGCACCCGCGGCGCGGAACGCATGGCCCTGTGGATGCTCCAGGGGCACATGGGAGAAGCGGAGGCGATTGCCCGCACCATCGGCCAGGCGGCGGAACACGTCACGCCCTGCCCCGTCTGCGGCTTCTTCAGCACGGAAGGGGAACCCTGCGCCGCCTGCCGGGATGAAGAACGGGACAGCCGCCTCATCTGCGTGGTGGAACAGGCCACGGACGTCATCCCCATTGAACGCAGCAGCGCCTACCGCGGATTGTACCACTGCCTGGGCGGCAAGCTTTCCCCTCTGGATGATGTGGAGCCGGAAGACCTCAACATTCAATCCCTGGTGGAACGCGTCTCCCGGCAGCCTGATTGCGAAGTCATTCTGGCAACAGGCTCTGACGTGGAAGGGGAGGCAACGGCCACCTACCTCCACCATCTGCTCAAAGAAATGGATTGCAGGATATCCCGCCCTGCCCAGGGGCTGCCTGCCGGCTCCGGCCTCAGCCACGCGGACACGCTGACGCTGATGAAGGCTCTGGAAGGACGCACCCGGCTGTAAAGGAAAGCCCTTCCCGCATCAATCCCGGCACGGAAAAATTCCCGCCCATGCCCCCGTTCTTCACCGTCCGGAATCCCGGCATGGGAACGATTCCGTCTTTACAGCGGTTTTCCTGCACCGGGGCGACACCTCTTTACCCCAATAACGAAGGGAAACATGTCCGCCTCATCCCGCCAGTCCGTCCACACGGGCGCGGTCAAAATCCGCCGGGCAAATCGTCACGTTCACCCGGTCGCCCGGTTTGAGCAGTTCCCTCAGGGAAGCGTTCTTTTTTTCTACAAAAGCCACGGCGGTTTTGCCATTCGGAAGGGTGGCGCGGAAAGCCGTATCCGCGATACGCTCCACAATAACGGCGACCGCCTGCACCATCTGGCAGGGATAAGGTTTCATATGAAAAAACGGGTTACCAATTCATTAATTCGTTCATCAGGTCATTCCCGGTTTTAAGCCCTTTTTCCGCAGCGTCCTGCAGCCGCGGCACAACCGGGACGGGTACTCCGTCCCCGGCGGGAATCCTGAACTTGCGGCCATTACGCTCCGCTCCATCCCCCGCTCCGTTTTCCCCGGTTCCCCTGTTCAGCAGCCGCGCCGCGACATCCGCCACCTCAGCCGCCTTGCCCATTCCTATTTCCGTCAGGCGGTTTCCCGCCGCCTTGATGAGCCGCGCGGACAAGTCCTCCGACGGATTGTCCAGCGTCCCGCCGATATTCACATTGGCCCACGCCAGATTGCCTCCCGCTCCCTGGCGGGAAACGGAAAACACATCGGAAAACCCCGGAAGAGCTTTCCACAGGCCGTCGGCCCGCAGCCCCACCTGCAGCCTTCCGGTCAGCGCCCCCCCTTTCCCGATTTCCAGCCAGCCTTCCACCCTCACCAGGTTTTCGCTTTCCACCAGAATATTGGAAATATGCCAGGCGGATTCCTGATAGGTGAACTGGGCGGACGCCTCGTGCAGGGGAAGATTCCGGAATCTGGAAGAACCGCAGAACAGGGCCAGCCTGTCCAGAACGGGAAGGCCGGTCAACATGCCGCCCTGCAACCTGGCGAGCCCGGCCACATGGGTTACGCCGTCCCGGCCGCCGCGCAGGTCTATCCCGCCGCTTACGCTGCCCTGGACATGCTTTTTCCAATGGTCTTCCAGGACGGAAGAGGCGGGGACGCCGTTCACCACCATATTCGCCGTCCAGGAGGAGGAAGAGCCGTCCCAGTCACCCTTGATGTCCAGATAACCGCCGGCAGCCGTAGTCAGGCGGCAGGACGGGACGTTCACCCTCCTGCTGGCATGGTTAAACTGCGCCGTGCCGGACATCAGGGAAAACTCCGGGCATCCCTTGAAAGGAAGGAGCAGCCTTCCCCCCTGCATTTCAAACCTGTACTGGCTGGAACCGGCGTCATAGGCGCTCTCCACGCGGGTCCCGTCCAAAACATACAGCTGGCCGACCTCCCCATAGGAAACGGACAGGGAATCAATGCTCCCCTTTTCCAGGCGGAACGTATCCGGCAGAATATTCTCTTCCGCCCAGCTCCTGGCCCCTTCCGGCTTTTCCCGGAAACGGAAAGGCACGGGAGCGAGCCGAAGCTTCAGCTCCGCAATATTGACGGAGGTAATGACGAACGCGCGCTTCAGCAGCTCCCAACGGCTGAATTCCGTCTCAATGTTCCTGGCCTGAAGGGAAGTCAAAAACTCATGCCCCTCCATCGTTACGCCGCCGCACCGGATGCCGGAACCGTCCCAGTCAAGAGGGTCTATCCTGGCGGTCTCCACATTCATATCATCAACAGCGGACTGTTCCAGCATGGCTAAAAAACCATCGCTCTTCAAATAGGCCCTGACGTACAGATAGGATCCCGCCACCACTGCCGCCGCCAGAACAAGCAACCCCAGCACGCCCCACAGCAGCAGCTTTTTCCAGACGCTGCCGGCACGGGGCTTTTTCCTGCGTATCCTCCTTATTCTGGGCATGACGCCAGCCTATATCAAATCCGGCTCCGGTCAAGCCTCCGGATTGCCGCAAACTGCGGGGAACGGGCATCCGCGCAGCAGGCCTTCCCCGCCTATCGCGGACCGTGGTACACCTTATGCCTTCCGGAAGCCATGGTGATGAAAATCAGGAACAGGGCATAAGCCGCCAGAAACCCCATGGGAATGACCGCTCCATGTTCCCCACGCCCCAGCGCTTCAATGGGCGCGGCCTGCTTCACCCAGATATTCTGCGCCAGCCAGGCCAGGAAAATCGCCAGCAGCAGCGTAGGCGTCACACTTCATGATGAAACGGTAAATTCTGGGAATGCGGATGACGGAACCGTCCTCCAGATCCTTCAACCCCCGGTCCACCCCCAGTTTCCAGGAAAACAGAATCATCATCACCATGGCGCTCACAAAGAAGCACAGCGTGCCCAGAAAGAAATCATAAGTATCCATCGCCAGCAGGTTGCCGCTGTACCAGGCAACGACAAACGTACCCGTAGCCGTAAAAAAGCCCTGCACCACCACAGCCATTTTGCGTTTCAGCCCCATGAATTCCTCAATAAAGGATAGGCCCACCTGCATCATGGAAATGGAGCTGGTCACCGCCGCCACCGTCAGAAGAAGGAAAAACAGGCTGCCGAATACCACGCTGGACCCCATTTTTGCAAAAGCCTGCGGAAGCACCATGAAACCCAGCGCGAAGGTCCCCTGCCCGGCGGCTCCGGCCACTCCCAGGAACGCCACGGCGGCGGGAACCGTCATCATGCCGGCAATGCCCACCTCGCACACTTCATTGGAGGCGGCGGCCGAAAAGCCGCTCAGCGCGATATCCTCCTTCTTTTTTACATAGCTGGCATACGTCAGAATCAGCCCCGTTCCTACGGAAAGGCTCAGGAAAACCTGTCCGGCAGCCGCAATCCAAAGCTCAATGTTTTTCAGGCCGTCCCACAGGGTCACCTCAGTCAGCCTCCGGGTTCCTCCGGACATTTCCACCTGCCGCACGGCTTCATCCATGGCTCCCGCCTGGGAGGCCGAGACCATGGAAACCGTCTTCCAGTCCCCGCTGTTCCGGTCCAGCTCCTCCACCAGCACCTTGCCGGGATTCCACATATACCCCAGCCCCTGTTCGATGCTGCGGTCCGGATAAGAAGGATCCGGCGTGCCAATGCACAAAATGCGCACCAGCAGCACCAGGGAAATCAGAAGCAGCAACGGCATGAACCAGCGCGAAAACATTTCGATGCCCCTGCTGATGCCCCGGTAAATAATCCCCAGGTTCAGAAGGATGACCCCGCTGACGATCCAGAGCAGCCCGTTGTCCGACAACAGGGCGCTCCCGTCGCCGTACATGCCCGTGAAACTGAAAAAAGTCTGCGCCGTCCCCTCCGCCGTGGCAAAAACCTCCGGGCAGGTGAGCATCTTCCAGAAATAGCCGCAGCACCACGCTTCCACCACCATGTAATAAAAGGCCACGGAAGAAGGCCCCAGAACCGCCAGCACGCCCAGGAACTTCCACAGCCTGGACCCTTTGGTCAGGTACCAGAACACGCCGGGGGCGCAATGGGCGCCCATCTGGCCGCCGCGCCGCCCGATGGACCACTCCGCCCACGCCACGGGCACGCCCACCAGAACCAGCATGAGGCCGTAAGCCACCATGAAGGCGCCCCCTCCGTATTGGGCAGCCAGCCCCGGAAAGCGCAGAAAATTTCCCAGCCCGACGGCACTGCCGGCCACAGCGAGAATCACGCCTATTTTTCCGGACCACTCGTCTTGTTGCGCCTTTGAGGATGACATGGAGGGAATACTGACAAAAAAAGCTTCATTTTCAAGAGAAAACAGGCTCTTTTGGAACGAACGGGATATCATTGCCGCTTGACTTTCGTCCGTTTTTTGGAATCATTCTTTAGAACCAAACCAAAAAACAACCATGCTTCTCATAGGAAAACCGGCACCTCATTTCAGCGCTAACGCAGTAGTAAACGGTACCATCGTACCGGATTTCAGCCTTGACCAGTTTAAGGGCAAAAAGTACGTAATCCTGTTCTTCTACCCGAAGGATTTTACCTTCGTGTGTCCTACCGAGCTGATCGGCTTCCAGGAAGCCCTGGGCGAATTCGAAAAGCGTGACGTGGCCGTCGTCGGCTGCTCCACAGACAGCGAATTCTCCCACTGGGCCTGGGTCAACACCCCCCGCAGCCAGGGCGGCATTCAGGGCGTGACCTACCCCATCGTCTCCGACATCAACAAGACCATTTCCGCCGATTACGGCGTGCTGGCCGGGGACGAGGAAATTGACGAAGACGGCAATGTGGAAGTCAACGGAGAACTGATCGCCTACCGCGGCCTCTTCCTGATTGACAAAGACGGCATCGTCCGCCACCAGCTCATCAATGACTTCCCGCTGGGCCGCTCCATTGATGAAGCCATCCGCGTGGTTGACGCCCTCCAGCACTTCGAACTGTACGGGGAAGTCTGCCCCCTTGGCTGGCACAAGGGAGACGCGGCCATGACCCCGTCCCACGAAGGCGTGGCCTCCTACCTCAGCAAGTAAGCAGCCCCCCCGGCAATATTTCAAGGCCGCTCCCCTCTCCGGGGAACGGCCTTTTTTCATCCCCGCCTTCCCCTCTTCCCAACCAGGCGCCATATCCGGCCATGCATCCGCCGCCTTTCTTGCGCCGGAAACCGCTCCCCTTCTGCGGGATGAACCTGTGCGTCCGCCGTGCCTGAACACCGTGCCCTTTCCGCAGCCGGAGGAACTGTCATAAACCGGGGGGAATACGCGCGCGCCCCTTGAGCCGGGAAGAAGCGTCTGCTACATCCTTCATATGAATCTCATGGCAGACGCATCCTCCAGGGAAGATATCTGGACAAAAACCATGGACTTCCTGAACATGCCGGACTGGCTCAAGCTGGAAATGGTGCAGTCCGTGGGCGCCAAAATCCTGCATGTGGCGGTCTGGCTGGTAATCAGCTGGATACTCCTGAAACTGTTCTGCCAGGTGCTCCGGAAAATCACTGTGCTGAAAATGTCGCCCCAGGCCTCCCGCCTGACGGTAAAAATCGTCAAAAACGCCGGCTACATTATTATAGGCGTGGAGGCCTTTGCCCTGATGGGGTTCGATATCCTGACCCTGCTGGGAGCGGCCAGCATCATCGGCGTCGCCGTAGGCTTCGCCTCCCAGACTTCCCTGTCCAACATCATCAGCGGCCTCTTCCTGGTAGGGGAAAAGCAGATCAACCTGGGGGATATGATTGAAGTGAATGGAATCACCGGGAACGTGGACTCCATCAACCTGATGTCCGTCCAGCTCCGGCTGCCGAACAACACCATGGTGCGCATCCCCAATGAAATAATCATCAAGAATCCGGTCAGCAATATCACCCGTTTTTCCACGCGCCGGTGCGACCTGAGCCTGGGCGTGGACTATAACTGCGACATTGAGCATGTCGTGAACGTCCTCCGGGAAGTGGTCAAACAAAACAAATTCTGCCTGGATGACCCCGCGCCCCTCATCTCGTTTTCAGGGTTCCAGGACTCTTCCCTGGGCTTTACCGTAGGGGCCTGGTGCCGGAAAGACAATTTCCTGGACTGCCAGAAAACGCTCGCCCATGACATCAAGCGCCGCTTTGAGGAAGAAGGCATTTCCTTCCCCTTCCCCACCCGCAGCCTGGAGAGCAGAAGCCCCATCAAGGTGGAAATCTCCGGACCTCCGGAGAAAAATCAATAAGGAATCTCTTTTTGCTTTCTTTTTGCCCCGTGAAATTTCAATCTTGTCTGCGTAAAATCCGCATCTATGTCTGACACATCCGCACCAGCCTATCGAAGAATCCTTCTGAAACTCAGTGGGGAAGCCTTGCGCAGCCCCGGCAGCATGGACAACATTTCCCCGGAAATCGTCGCCCGCATTGCTGAAGAAATCGCCCAGGCGCACCGCGCCGGCGTCCAAATAGGCCTGGTCGTGGGCGGCGGCAATTTCTGGCGCGGGGCGAAAGCCAGCGTGCGCGGCATGGACCGCGCCACGGCGGATTACGTGGGCATGCTCGCCACCGTAATGAACGCCCTGGCCCTTCAAAGCGCGCTGGAACGCGCGGGAGTCCCCTGCGTGGTGCAGTCCGCCATTGAAATGAAAAATGTCGCGGAATCCTTCATCCGTCTGAAGGCCCGCTCGTATCTGGACAACAATAAAATCGTCATCTTCGCCGCCGGCACCGGTAACCCGTTCTTTTCCACGGACACCACGGCTGCCCTGCGCGCCAGCGAAATCAATGCGGAAGTGGTCATGAAGGCTACCTCCGTGGACGGGGTGTATGATGCGGACCCCAAAAAAGTCTCCGGAGCCAAGCGATTCGACACCATCTCCTATCAGGAATGCCTGGAACGCCAGCTCAAAGTGATGGACTCCACGGCCTTCACCCTGTGCATGGACAACAAGAAGCCCATCATCGTATTCGACATGCATACTCCGGGCAACATCACGCGCGCCCTTCTCGGGGAACCGATCGGCACCACCATCAGCTGAACCCCGCATTCCTTTTCAACCCGCCAAAAACACTTAGCACCCACCATCATCATGGACGCAGAAACATTATTATTGGAAACGGAGGAATCCATGCTCAAGGCCGTGGACTTCGCCAAACAGGAATTCTCCGGCGTACGCACGGGCAAAGCCTCCCCCGGCCTCGTGGAAAACCTGGACGTACATGTCTCCAGCTACGGCTCCGTCATGAAACTGAAGGGCCTGGCCGTCATCAGCACGCCGGAACCCCGTCTCATCCTCATCCAGCCCTTTGATCCGAGCACCGTTCACGACATCGGCCGCGCCATCAATGAAAGCAAGCTGAACCTCAATCCCCTGGTGGAAGGCCGTTCCATCCGCCTGCCCATTCCCGCCCTCACGGAAGAACGCCGCAAAGACCTTGTGAAGCTTGTCAAATCCCAGGCGGAAGAAGCCCGCGTGCGCGTGCGCGGCGCCCGGAAGGCCGCCATGGATTCCGCCAAAAAGCTCAAGGCGGAAAACATTGTCACGGAAGACGGCCAGCGCGACCTGGAAACGCAGATCCAGAAGCTGACGGACAAATACGTGAAGGAAATTGACGAGCTGGTGGCCGTCAAGGAAAAGGATATCATGACCATTTAAACCAGAAACACCCCCATCCCCAACCATTTGACGACAATGACAGACAACGTAACCAACTTCCTCGCCTCCGGCATCGAGATCAAGGGAACCATCCGTTTCCAGAATGACATGCACATCGACGGCAAGATCGAGGGTGAAATCATCTCCGACAAAGGAAAAGTCACCATCGGGGAAACCGCCCAAATCAAGGGTGACATTACTGCCGGAGACGTCCGCATCTACGGCAACGTGGAAGGCAAGGTCACCTCTGACCGCTGCGAACTCAAGCAACAGGCCCGTGTCGTCGGGGACATGAAAACGCGCAGCCTCGCCATGGAGGAAGGCGCCCACCTGCTGGGCCGCACGGAAATCGGCTAAAAACACAACCGCCCTGTTCTTCCCTGGCGTGCCTTTTGATACGGGCCGCTTCTCCACAAAAGCGCAAAAGCGCGCCGGGGTTTCTCAGGGGGCGGCGAAAATGAAGAACGGAAAAAGGTACCGCCCTTTTTTCCAAATACCGTTCCCGCTCCGGAAGCGGAATTGCTGGGAGCGCCCGGATCATCTCCCGTTCTTCAGGAAGCGGACGGATGCCGTATTTACGCAAATACCCTACGGCAGAAAAACTGCTTCTTTCTTCTGTCCGAACCATCGCCGGATACCGCGCAGGCGCATCGCCGCCTGCGTTTTTTATTGAGTCTCCACGCTCTCTCCCCGCCTCCGGCGAAACATCAGTCACCGGAGCAGGCGGAACTTGCTCTGGTGCAGAAAAGCCCCATCGGGCAAGCTCTCCAACTCCCGTAAACATGGAAAAACGTTTCCCCGGTAGCCACAGGCGCCTGTCTTCCGAAGCCATGCGGCAACAAAACTCTTCTGCCGCGAAACAGAAGATACGGGAATAAAAACGGAAAATGTACCGGATTCTTGAAAGGTCGGCATCCATTGCCGCTCCAGTACTGTTTCCGGAAATTTGCCTGGTCACGCAAAAAGCCGTCCCTATCCCCCGCCTCTTTATCTGGAGCTTTATATTTGGGGCTTTACAAAAAACGCGCGAATAGCTACATTCTTTTTGTCAAATATCAGACTATCAAATATCATACTTTATCCATCTCCGCCTATGAGCAAAGAGAGCGTCAATATCCACGTAAACAACTACTGCCGGCTACGGGACAAACAATATGCCGTCTATACGGAATACGCCAAAAAATACGGGTTAACCACCAAAGAGCTGTTTATTCTGGATATCATCTATTTCGCTCAAAGCGGCTGCACGCAGGCTGGGATTTGCGAACGCCTCTCCGCCACGAAGCAAACCGTCAGCGCCGCCATCAAAAAATTCTGGAAGCTGGGGTACCTTTCTTTTGAAGAATCCAAAACTGACCGGAGAATCAGGCTGGTACGCTTCACCGCAGCCGGAAAGGAATACGTGGAACGCATCATCCCCCCTGCCGCGCAGGCGGAAAACGACGCCATGGCGGAATTGAGCGGAGAACAGCAAGCGGAACTGGTCCGTTTAACCGACCTTTTTTCGGAACAAATGCGTCTGAAATTTCAATCCATCAATAAAAACACGCTATGATTATCAATACAGGAGGACGGACAGACACCGTCCAGTATTACACCCGCTGGCTGCTGAAGAGGTTTGAAGAAGGCTATGTCCTTTCCCGCAATCCCCTGTTCCAGCATAAGGTGACCCGTTATGAACTGACGCCGGACCAGGTGGACTGTGTTGTGTTCTGCTCTAAAAATTATGCCCCCATTCTTCCGCATATCAACAGCATCACCGAGCGCTTCCATACCTACTTCCACTATACGATTACGGCCTACGGAAAGGAAATTGAACCGGGTGTTCCCGGCATTGATGAGAGCATGGCCACGCTGGCAAAACTTTCGGAAATTGTCGGAGCAAACCGCATCGCATGGCGGTATGACCCGGTATTGCTGACAAGTGAATATACCGTCAGAAGGCATCTGGAGACCTTTGAACGCATGGCGTCCTTCTTATCCGGCCACATCAACCGCTGCATTTTCAGCTTTGTGGAAATGTACAGGAAGCTGCAAACGAACATGCCGGAACTAATCCCCCTCACGGAAAAAGACAAGGAGGAGCTGGCGGCAGGGCTGGGAGCCATCGCGGCCGCATACAACATCCCTATTCAAACCTGCGGAACCAATGGAGATTACACGCGTTACGGCATTTCATCCTCCGGCTGCATGACCCTGAACATTCTGGGACAGGCCAACGGCGTTCAATTCCGCAACCTGAAACATCAAGGAATGCGGCAGGGCTGCCATTGCATTGAGAGCCGGGACATAGGCGCGTATGACACCTGCCTTAACGGCTGCAAATACTGCTATGCAAATACTAATCGGCAAAAGGCCCGTGAAAATTACAAACTCCATGACCCGGACTCTCCGCTGCTGCTGGGGCATCTGCTCCCTTCCGATACCGTGCAGCAGGGGATGCAAAGGAGCTTTTTAAAACCATGAATGCTGATGAAATCAAAGTAAGGGAAATTCAGGTAAAGAGCATCCTGTCAACGTCAAATCTGCCTGTGGCCGATTACTCGGTCAATCCTTACTTGGGCTGCCCCCACGCCTGTAAATACTGCTACGCCTCGTTCATGAAACGGTTCACCGGGCATCCGGAACCATGGGGAACCTTTCTGGACGTCAAATACTGGCCGGAAATACGCAACCCCGGGAAATACGCGGGAAAACAGCTGTTTATCGGTTCCGTGACCGACCCTTACGGCCCTCAGGAAAAAATCTACAAGAGAACAAGGGCGCTTCTGGAACAGCTTCAAGACAGCGGCGCGGAAATCAGCATAGCTACAAAATCCGATTTGGTGCTGCGGGACCTGGATTTGATAAAAACATTTCCCCATGCCCGCGTTTCCTGGTCCGTCAACACGCTTGACGAGCGCTTTCAGGCAGATATGGACATGGCGGTTAGCATCTCGCGGAGGCTGGCCGCCATGAAGGCCTTCCATGAGGCAGGAATCCGCACCACCTGCTTCATCTCCCCCATTTTTCCAGGCATTACGGATATTCCGGCGATTGTGGAGCAGGCTGAAGACAAATGCAACCTGGTTTGGCTGGAAAACCTTAATCTGCGGGGCAGCTACAAATCCGTAATTCTGAGTACATCAGAAAACGCTATCCGCACTTGGTGCCCCTCTATCGGGAAATTTACCAGAAAGGCAGCCGCGGCTACTGGGAAGAACTGGACGCAGCAATACGGCAGCTGGCGGAAAAACGGGGTTTGCCGTACCTGCGCAATGACGATCCCATGCACCGGCCGTTCAACGAACCGCCGGTTATTGTGAATTACTTTTACCATGAGCAGATCAAACGTTCCGCCAGAAAAGAGGGGCGCTTCCGAATCCGCCGCCTCCCGCGGCGGCCTCCAGCCGTTGATGTCAAAAACGCCTGATAACCCTGCATGGACTCCCAACAGCAACGCAGTCGGCCGGCACAGAAATTCCCCCTCCCGGGCGATTTACCCTAGCGTATCGGGATGTGCCGTTTCTAAAAAATCTTCCGCATCATCACGCATAAGCCCCCTCCTGACGGAGACTGTTTTCAACGACGCCCGGCAGCAGATCATAAATGGAACAGCCTGCTTTCTCTTCAAAGAACGCCTTGATTTGCAGAATTTTTTTCCACCGGTCCACTGTAAACGGATGCGCCCCATACCGGATTGTTACATCCACAAACCGTTTTTCCAAAAGGCAGAAGCCTGTAGGCAAGGCCAAAGAATCACATAACTGAACCAGGAGGTCATAGTCGTCATAGACTGCGTTCGCCACAAAATTTTTCATGAACAGGAAATCCTCTTCACTCACGTCAAACGTACCGATAGAAGTATTGATATCCTGTATCATAAACGCATGGGAAATACAAATCTGCGCAGCCTTGCTCCAGCCTCTTGCCGAACAATAGCGGTACCCGTCTATTAAATGCTTTTCGGAACTTACTCCGGCATATCGTCCAATATCATGCAATAACCCCAGGACATAAGCTTTTTCACCGGACAGCCCTTTACAATGTGACGCTATATTTTCACAGGCCTGCGCTACATAGCGGGAATGTTCCGCCCAGCCTCCCGGGTTGGATTCATATGCTTCCCTGATTGCCTGTTCCGCAGTTTTTCTATCCGGCTCCATCTCTGTCATGGCTATCACTATAGAGCACCATTACTAAAATAAACATCACGATTCCTCCACGTCCCCCGGTATTCAGATGATGTGACGCAAAAATATTTTCTTTTGCTAAAAAAAGCGGCCGGCACCGTTCCGGAACGGAATTTTTTCCGGGGAAATCATGTTTTCGGGCATATGCCATCATTTGCTTTATTTCATCATCCCGTTTCTTGCTTTTTCCCTTGTCCGGGAAAGAGGGAATGATTTTCCGTGTAATCATTCCCCGGCAGACGGGCGCACAACGGACCAGGAACGCGGCTGGGCGGGGTCCAGCACCTTCCTGATAAAGGCGTTCATCCGTGCCAGATCCATCTTCCTGATTGCGTTCGTTTGCTGTTCAAACGCTTCCAGAGGCAGACCGAACAGGATATCCAGCGCCAGCATCTGGCACAAAGTTCCATTGGACTGCATGGCCAGCAGACGGGAAGACAGGGCGGCAGCCCTGGTGCGTTCCAGCTCATCTTCCGTCATACCCTGTTCATAAATCATCTCCAGGGTTTTCTCCAGCCTCCGCCCGGCTTCCTCCAATTGTGCCGGGGAGGTTCCCAGATAGAAGCAGATGCCTCCGGCATCCATGCCGATGAACAGGGAAGAACTGGCATAATAGGCCAGTCCGGCCTCCTCCCGGATACTGGTGAAAACGGGACCGGCCATATCACTGCACCAGGACTGGAACAGCAGAGCCTGGGCCATCTCCGGGGAAGCCACATCCACGCCCGGCACCCCCACTACCAGCACGGCCTGCTGTTTGTCCAGCACGGCCACTTCCCGGCCGGCCCGCAGCGCTGGAGTGGGAGTCAGGATCGGAGGCGTCCCCGTCCTCATGCTTCCCAAATGTTTTTCCAGAAGAGGCAGGACCTCCTCCTTCCTGACATCCCCGGAAATGCAAATCACGGCATTGGAGGCGCAGATAATGCGTTCATATTGTCTTTTGATATCCTGAACCGTCAATGAAGACAGGCTTTCCGGCGTGCCGGAAGGGGAATTTCCATAGGAAACATGTCCGTAAGCCACCTTCCTCTCCTGCCGGAACGCCACGGAAAGAGGGTCTTCCATATCCTCCTCCGCATCCGCCACAAAAGACTCCTGTTCCTTCAGAAAGGCGTCTTCCGGGAAAGATGGATTCATGACTACGTCCGCCATCAGCTCCAGTCCGGCGTCCAGGTCTTCCGCCAGGACCTGACACCCCACGCTCAGGGAATTGTTTCCGGCGGATGTGTTGACGGCGCCCCCTATGTCCTCCAGAAAACGGGCTATATCCGCTGCGGAACGGGTGGAGGTTCCTTTCAGCAGGCACTCGGCCATCAGGTCCGTCACGCCGGCGTCATGCTCATTTTCCGCACGGCATCCGGCCTTGAACGCCATGCAGGCATAAGCCAGCGGCAGGCGATGGTCTTCACGGATCACCACCTTCATGCCGTTGCCAAGAACATGCTCGCTCAGGGACGTTCCCGCAGCGGAGGCTGCCCCCTTCTTCTTCCCCGGAGTTGCTGCCGGAGGGGTCCAGGCTGACTTCCGTCACATTTGGGGAAGACAGCCAGGTGGAACAAACGCGGTGCAAATCTTCCGTAGTCACCCGTTCAATAGCCTCCTGCCATTCGGAAGACAGGTTCAAATTGCGCGCGCCGAACCAGTCCGCTCCCATTTCCGAGGCCATCCCGGAAGCGGAACTCCTGCGGCGCAGGCGACTGACCCGGGTCTGTTTGCAAACTCTCTTCAAGTCCTCCGTAAAATCCTCTTCCGCCAGATTGCGAAGCTCCTGAAGCACCAGATCCCGCACTTTGTCGCGCTGGGCGCGGTCCACGTCCATGCTGATGGTAAACGCCCCCTCATCCGTCTCAGACTGGTTGGAATGCACTTCAATGCCGTACACCAGGCCCAGGCGGTCATGAAACTTTTCATAAAAACGCGCGGAACGCCCGCCTCCCAGAATGCTGGACAGCGCGGAAAGAGCCGGCGTATCCGGATGGGCGGAACAGGGCAGGCGCCAGGCAAGGTGCAGCTTGGAGTAAGGCACGGCAAACTCCTTCCGCACCCTGCGGGAACCGAACTGGTGAGGCTCATGGGGAATGGGCTCCCGGTTCAGGGGACGGGATTTCAAGTCTTCCACCAGCAATTCCAGATGGGAAAGAATCTCCGCGGCATCCACGTCTCCCGCAATGGAAAGAACCACGTTATTCGGAACATAGCGGCTGGCATGATAATCCAGCACGTCCTGCCGCGTCAGGCAGTCAAAGGCGGCGCGCTCACCCAGCACGGGCCAGCGGCGGGGATGCTTGAGATACAGCGTCTGCATCAGAAGCTGGTAGGCCACGGAATCGGGATCATCCGCATACATGGCCATCTCCCGGCGCACCACCTCCTTCTCCCGCTCCATCTCGTCTTCCGGGAATGTGGGGAAAAATACAAGCTCCGTCAGAAGATTCAGGAAAATCTGCCAGGACTCCGCAGGGCCGTCTATATAATACACAGTGCGGTTTACGCTGGTGTACGCATTCCAGTGGCCGCCGCGTTCCTGCACCTTGCGGGCCAGATCCTGCCCGGAGAAATGCGCCGTTCCCTTAAACACCAGATGCTCCAGCAAATGGGAAAGTCCGCTCCCCTGCCAGTGCCCCTCATTCATGGACCCGGTGCCAACCCAGTACTGGAGGGACACTACGGGATGAGACTTGTCCTCCTTAATCAAAACCGTCAAACCATTTCCAAAACGGCGCGTCACAGGTTCCTTGGCTGAACTCATGCTCCCTACCGTGCCTCAAGAAAGCGCCCCATGCAAGCCAGCGCTCCGTACATGCCGCCGGACTGTCAAACTTACCCCGGCGTCAAAAAGCGGGCCCTCATCAAAAGCCCTGCCTAAAAAACATCCTCTCTGCACATTTTTTTGAACAAATATTACCTCCTGCCGCTCTATCAGTCATAGAACGGCAGCTCCTCTGCCGCTGCATTACCAACACCACACAACCTCACATATCATTATATGAAAAAGATCCTCGCTGTAGCAGCCTTTGCTTTCGCTTTCAGTGTCAACGGTTACGCTCAGGAAGCCGCCGCTCCGGCGGAGTCTCCCGCCCCCGCTGCCCAAAAGTGCTGCAAGAAAGACAAAAAGTGCCCCAGGAAATGCGCCAAGGAAGGCAAATGCCCAGAAAAGTGCGGCCAGCCTTGCAGCAAAGGGGAAAAGCCCTGTGACTGCCCCAAAAAGGGAGAAGCCCCCAAGGCCTGACTCAACGAACCGTTAAAATAAATACAAACCCTTGCCGGAACTCTCCGGCAAGGGTTTTCTCCGCCGGAAGAACGCAACCGCGTCCCTCCCGCTGACTGCGAAATTACTTGATCTTAATCTTCAATCCGTTTTATAAACCGTTATCATGAAAACAGCTTCCATTCTTACCATTGGCTGTGCAGCCATGGCGCTGTCCATTACTTCCTGCACCAACTTCGGTTCCCCGAACACCTATAACCTGAATGAAATCGGCGGAGCCCAGGAAACCTATACCGGCACGGTCACCAGCGTGGAAAACGTCAAAATCCAGGCCAATAACGCCAACACCGGCACCGGAATCGGCGCTGTGGCGGGCGGGTTGACCGGCGCCATGTTCGGGGGCGGCAACGCCAAATTCGCGACGGCGGCGGGCGGCGCCATTCTGGGCGGCATTGCCGGCAACCAGATTGACAAGGCCGTCAACAACACGACCGGGGAACGCATCACCGTGCGTCTGGACCAGAAAAGGAACGGCACCCGCAACTACACGGTTGTCCAAGTCGCCAGCAGGAACAACCCGATTCAGGTCGGACAGCGCGTGCGCGTAATCATCGGCAACAACGGTTCCCGCGTGCTGGCCTATTAATTGGAAATCCACTACTGACCAGCTATATACCGGCATGATCTTCGGCACCTTACCCGGCGGCTTACCTGTAGAATTGTTTGAGCTGTCTTCCGACAAGCTGACGGTACGCATCAGCAACTACGGGGGACGCATCATCTCCGTCGTCAAGGACGGCATGGACATGATCGTAGGGCCCAAGCGCTTTGAAGACATGCTGAAAGATACCTGTTATTGCGGTGCGATTTGCGGCCGTGTCGCGAATCGCATCGCAAAAGGCAGGTTCTCCATTGACGGGGATTCCCGCGCCGTGGCCGTCAACAACGGCCCCAACCACCTGCACGGCGGCATCCAGGGATTCGACAGCAAAGTCTGGCAGGTGCAGGAAGCCGGGCGCAATACGCTGGTTCTGACCCTGCACTCCGCAGACGGTGAGGAAAATTACCCCGGCAACCTGGAAGTGGTAGCCACCTACACCGTGGTGGAAGAAACCCTTCATCTCCGTCTGGAGGCGTATGCGGACGCAGCCACAATCGTCAACCTCACCAATCACGCTTACTGGAACCTGTCCGGCAAGCCTACCATTGATTCCATGACTCTGGAGGTACGGGCCTCCGCCTATACTCCGGTGGACGCGACCAATATCCCCGACGGCCGTATCCTTCCCGTGGAAGGGACGGACTTTGACCTGCGGAAAGCGGCCCTGCTGGGGGAACGCAACTCCTCCGCCCACCCGGATACCGCCGCTGGACTGGACCACAACTACGTGCTGGACTCCGAACCGGGGGACAAGATTGCAGCCATCCTTCTTGACCCGGAATCCCGGCACCGCCTGATTGTGGCGACGGATGCTCCCGGCCTCCAGGTATATACCGGGGAATACCTGCCCCAGGCGCGCCAGGGAATAGCGCTGGAAGCCCAGGGCTTCCCCAATGCCGTCAATACCCCCCACTTCCCCAGCGTCATTCTGCGTCCCGGCCAATCCGCCACGCGCAGCATTACCTGGACTGTCAGATAGGCGGCATGCCTGAATCCCGTTTCCGAACAAAAAAACGGCGCTTCAACAACGCCCGCTGCGGGCTTTCCTGTGCAGGCACGCGGCATCAGGAGGCCGCGTAAAGCCCTTCCGCCGCTACCTTTTGGAGCCCTTCCGCGATGCGTTCCAGGGAACGGCTTACAAAAACCAGATCCGCAACGGAAACCAGATTGTCCTGATATTGCTCAGGCAAGCAGGCAAATGCCTCCGTCAGGGACGCCGCATGCTCCGCCAAATCCTCCAGCGCAGGGACAAGCTCCGCCAGAGCCTCCCCGTCCCAGGAGGAAACAGCCTTATTCACAGCCCTGAACCGCTCCGCCATTTCCCGATAGACAGGATCCGCCAAGGCAGCCTCCCGGATGCGCGGGCGCTTATTCAGCCTGTTGGCCCTTTTGGCGATGGTCACGGCCTCATCACCAATCCGTTCATACATGGAGGACATGCGCAGGGAAGCCAGCACCACTTTGAGGTCGGAAGCCACCGGACTGAAAAAAGCCAGCAGATGCAGCCCTTCCCTGTCCACCGTCATTTCCAGCTCGTCCAATTCTTCGTCATCAGCAATAACCCGGTTGGCGGAAGACTCATTCTGCTGCAAAAGGCTGGCGACGGCCAAATCAAGGGCGCTCTGCGCCTTATAGGCCATCTGGAGCAAATACGTATTCAGGGAGGAAAGGGCGGCGTCAAACTCCCTCAGGGTGTGCGCGTCGTGATTCATGATTCGGAATATTGGCTTGATGATTGGATAAGGTTTTGCCGGCATGATAAAAGATGCTGCCTGCGCAGGCTGTTCTTTCTGGCGGCACTGGCAGCCAGCCTCCGTCCAGAGCCGGGAAAATGGGGAACACGCCCGGTTCCATTTTTGGAAATATTCTTTGAAAAAATCATAATCGTCTCTCTGTTAACTGAATCTTCCCGTAATGTAATCCTCCGTTTCTTTCAGGGAGGGATTGGAAAAAATCTTCTCCGTAGCATCAAATTCCACCAGCCTGCCCAACATGAAAAAACCGGTCAGGTCCGAAACGCGCGTGGCCTGCTGCATATTATGGGTAACCACAATGATGGTAAACTTGTCCTTGAGACGGTGCATCAACTCTTCCACCCTCACCGTCGCAATGGGGTCCAGGGCGGAACAGGGTTCGTCCATCAGCAGGATGCGCGGCTTCACGGCAATGGAACGGGCAATGCACAGCCGCTGCTGCTGGCCGCCGGAAAGACCATTGGCGGAAGCATGGAGACGGTCCTTCACCTCATCCCAAAGAGCGGCATGCCGCAGGCTTTCCTCCACAGCCTCGTCCAGAATGCCGCGGTTTCTTACCCCCGCCAGCTTCAATCCGTAGGCTACATTCTCATAAATGCTCATCGGGAAAGGGTTGGACTTCTGGAAAACCATGCCCACCTCCCGACGCAGACGAATGGTATCCAGGGAAGGGGAAGTCACGTCCACCCCATCAATGCGGATGGAGCCTCCCGTAACGCGCGCCTCCGGAATACGGTCATTCATCCGGTTGATACAGCGCAGCAGCGTGGACTTCCCGCACCCGGAAGGGCCGATGAACGCCGTCACCCTGTTCCTGGGGACTTTCATGGTGACGTTGAACAGGGATTGCTTGCTCCCATAACAAAAATCCAAGGAATCCACCTCTACGGCGGTCTGGTCGGCTGCTGCTGGATGCGGAGTCATGTTCTTCTAATGGCGCGACCTGCGCCTCTGAACGCATGGTATCCCAAAAACAGGGCTTCCTGGCTACTCCGGGTTTGTGACGATTTCTTAACCAGGATTCTCTTCCCCACCATGGGGGCGGGAGAGTATCACTACCCCGTCTTCCGCAATGAACGGCGCCGGCATAGAAACGGAAGACGCAACACATCAGAAAAAGACGCCATGAAATTCGTCGCCAAAATCCTGACCATCGCCGCCGCCCTCAGCTCCCTGAGCATGGGCTCCAGTCAAGTGACCGTTGACAACAGCATCAAGCCGTATGCGCCCTCCAGCGGCGTTTCCGGCAACCTGAACGCCGTCGGCTCCGATACGCTGAACAACCTGACCCTCTGGGCGGAAGGATTCAGCAAAAAATATCCCAGCGTCAAAATCGGCGTTGAAGGCAAAGGCTCTTCCACAGCGCCGCCCGCCCTCACGGCAGGCACGGCCCAGCTCGCCCCCATGAGCCGCCAGATGAAGCGGGAGGAAATCGCAGCCTTTGAAGCCAAATACGGCTACAAGCCGACGGAAATCAAAGTGGCCCTGGACGCCGTGGCCTTCTTTGTCAACAAGAACAATCCCATCCAGGCCCTTACCCTGGCGCAGATCGACTCCATTTTCTCCTCCACTTTCAAGCGCGGCGGCTCCAATATCACCGACTGGGGCGATGCGGGGGGTTCCCTCCATGAAAGGGAAAGCCATCTCCATCTACGGCCGCAACAGCGCCTCCGGCACGAACGGGTTCGTGAAGGAAATAGCCCTGAAAAAGGGAGACTATAAAAACTCCGTGAAGGAACAGCCCGGTTCCTCCGCCGTCGTGCAGGGCATCAGTTCCGACGAACAGGGAATCGGCTATTCCGGCATCGGATACGTCACCTCCGGCGTAAAAACCCTCTCCCTGGCGGAAAAAAGCGGACAGGCGGCGGTACAGCCTTCCTATGATAACTGCATCAACGGAACATACCCGCTCTCCCGTTACCTGCTGATTTACGTCAACAAGAAACCGGGAGAACCCCTGGACACCCTGACCAGGGAATTCATCAAGTTCATCGTATCCAAAGACGGCCAGGAAATCGTGACCAAGGACGGTTATTACCCGATTCCCGCCAAAGTCAGCGCAGAAGTGCTCAAGAGCATTGAATAAACACTCCCTTCCCGTGCCGTAAACACATGCCGGGGCAGGACTCCGGCCCACCCGCCGGAGTCCTGCCCTTCAACTTCTCCTCTCTGCCGTCATGAGTTCCAATGCTCCCTCCCCCGCACCTTCCAGAAAGCCCAAACCCGTTCCGGAACGCTTTCAGGTGGCAAAAACCACGCTGTGGTTTGACCGCATCATGACCAAAACCATCATCGGCGGAGGATTCACCGTCATTGTAGCCGTTTTCGGCATTCTTTTCTTCCTGCTGGCCGTCACGGTTCCCCTCTTCCAGAACGCGGACGTGGACGAACGGCAGCACCTCAAGCCTTCCTCTCCGGTTCCGGGGACCTGGGGCCTGGACCCTTCCGGCACGCTTCCCTTTGTCTATGGCAACGGAAAAAACATCTTCTTCCTGGACAAAACTACCGGGAACCTGTCCTCCGTTCCCGTTACCCTGCCGGAAGGCGAAACCGTCTGCGCCCATTCCTATAATGCATCCCTCACCGCCTACCCTATCGCTACGGAATCCGGCAAGGTAGGCCTCATCCACGTCCATTCCGGACTCAACGTCCACGGCCGGACGAATGCCCACGGCCCGGACAAAGCCGGAGCGGAGGCCGGCCCTCTCTACCCCCTGACGGAAAGCGGCTCCGTCCCCGGCAAAATATCCGGCATAGCCTATGCGGACGCGGGAGAACGGAAAATATTCACCGCAACCGTGGAGACGGAACAAGGCACGCGCCTCCTGCTGATGACGCTGGAAGAATCCCGCTCCCTGCTTCATGAAGGGGAACTGGCTCCTTCCGGATTCCATGACCTGACGGACCAGCTGGAAGGCCGCCCCACGGCCATGCTGCCCGGAGCCTCCGGAGACAGCCTCGTCATCGCCACGGACACGGACAAACTTCTTTACTTTTCCTATGATGAAAACGGGGAAACATGGGTCAGACGCCAGACTATCCCGTCTCCGCTGGGAAAAGGGGAAAAAATGACTTCCGTCAACTGGCTTTTCGGAGACATGTCCCTGGTCATAGGAGGCGACAAGGGAAGTCTTAAAATTTTCAGCCTTTATCCCCACACCCGTCCGGACGGCACCTCCCTGCGCCTCTTCGGCCAGACCAGGCAATTCTCTCCCCTGGACGGTCCGGTGCAGCACTACGCGGCTTCCGGCATCAACCGTTCCTTCCTGGTCTCCACTCCGCGGGAACTCAGGCTCTGCTACGGAACCACGGCCGATATCCGCTGGAACAGCGGTCCTCTGGAATTCGTTCCGGTCCAGCTGGCCGCCAATACGGAATTCAATTCCGCCATTGCCATAGACTCATCAGGAAACATTCATTTCTTCTCCATGGAAGACAAGCACCCGGAAGCCGGTTCCAAAGCCCTGGTCGGGAAAATATGGTATGAGGGGTACGATTCCCCCAAATGGCTCTGGCAATCCGTGGGCGGCACGGACGATTATGAATCCAAGCTGTCCCTGATGCCCCTGGTCTTCGGCACGCTGAAAGGCACCCTGTACGCTCTTGTCTTCGCCGTTCCGGTAGCGGTCACGGCCGCCATTTACACGGCCCACTTCATGGCTCCTGCCGTCAAACGGGTGGTAAAACCCGTCATGGAAATCATGGCCTCCCTCCCTTCCGTAGTGCTGGGTTTCTTCGGAGCCCTTTACCTGGCCCCCAGAATGGAAGACAAGGTTCCCGCCCTGCTCTGCATGGCCATCCTCATTCCCGGCCTGGCAACCCTCATCGCATGGTTCTGGACCACCCGGCCCGCAGCCTGGCGCAACAAATTCAGCCGCGGCGTGGAATACATTGTCATGACTCCCGTCATCCTGCTCTGCGCCTGGTTCTGCTGGGAATATCTGGGCTACTGGCTGGAACAGCCCCTCATCAGCCTCTGCCGCAGCGTCATGGGCCTGTGGGGCGCCGGGGACTTCCAGGCCGCCAGTTTCTCAGACCTGTGGCGCAACGGATTCGGCATGCCCTATGAACAGCGCAACTCCCTGGTAGTTGGATTCATCATGGGCTTTGCCGTCATCCCTGTCATCTTCACCATTTCCGAGGATGCCCTGAGCAACGTTCCCCCTGCCCTTATCGCCGCCTCGGAGGCGCTGGGGCCAGCCGCTGGCAGATGGTCCGCACCGTGGTCCTTCCGGTGGCTTCCGCGGGCATTTTCTCCGCCCTGATGATAGGTCTGGGCAGAGCCGTGGGGGAAACCATGATCGTGCTGATGGCCACGGGAAACACCCCCATCATGGACTGGAATATCTTCAACGGCATGCGCACCCTCTCCGCCAACATCGCCACGGAGCTGCCGGAGGCGGCGCAGGACTCCACCCACTACCGCGTCCTCTTCCTGGGCGGCCTTATCCTCTTCTCCATGACATTCATTTTGAACACTCTGGCGGAAATAGTACGCCAGCGTCTCCGCAAACGCTTCAACGTCGTGTGAACCATCCATCCCTTCCCATCCATCCACCTTCCATGAAACAGGACTTCAGCCTACCGCCCGCCCCCAAACGCCCGCTGGGGGAAGTCAACATCTGGCTTACCTCCATCGGGCTCTCCCTGGGCCTCATCATGATTTTCGGCCTGCTGGGTATCATCGTCGTCAACGGTCTGGAAGCATTCTGGCCCAAAACCATTCATGAACTGACGATTGCCCCCTCTTCAAGAAGAACAACCGCTTGTCCTGTACGCCGGCATCACGAAAGACCAGACGCGCCATGTTCCCGCAGACCCCGCCCGCCCCGGCTCCACGGCCAGAGACGTGCGGGAATACCAGCTCTTCACCGGCAGCAAGGAAATCTACGGACAATCCTACCGCTATGTGGACGCGCACAACATTACGGCCTCCGCCACTCCCAAAGGACTTCTGTGCCTGGAACGCATGGAGGGAGGGAAAGCCCTGGTCAGACCTCTGGAACTCAAGCTGTCCTCCGGGCAAACCATCCTCGCCGCCTCACCGGAATTCATGGCGGCTTTCCGTCGTGCGCTGGACCGGGAAACGGAACTGAGGGACAGGATCAAAGCCATTGACACCAGGGACATAGGCTCCGTCAATACCCGGCTGGCAGATGCCAAACTGGATATCAAGGCCATAGAACGTTCCTACGACATCCGGGAAGAAAACGGACGGCGTACGGCCGTCCCCAGGAAAAACCCCATTCTCACGGATATGGACGACCCGGCCGGGGAACTGGACCGGCTCCGCGCCAAAGTGGAACAGCTCAACGCCGAATACGCCCGGTACACCGCGGAAGCAGCCAGACTGAGGGAGCAACAGGGACGAGACTCTCTTGTGTATGCCCTGGGAGACGGGGAAAAGAAAGAAATCCGCATGGATAAAATCGTTTACGGCTACCAACCGAATGACCTGGGATTCTCCGGCAAATGCGGCGTCTTCCTCCACAGCCTGTATCATTTCGTCATGGATGATCCGCGGGAGGCCAATACGGAGGGCGGCATCTTCCCCGCCATCTTCGGCACTTTCATCATGACTTTGCTCATGAGCGTGCTGGTTACGCCCGTAGGGGTCATCGGCGCCATCTACCTGAGGGAATACGCCAGGCAGGGGCATCTGGTACAGGCCGTTCGCATCTGCGTGAACAACCTGGCGGGCGTGCCTTCCATCGTCTTCGGCGTTTTCGGCCTCGGCTTCTTCGTTTACTATCTGGGAGGAACCATCGACGAACTTTTCTACTGGAAAAAGCTGGCTGTGGACAACACGCCCACCTTCGGGACCTCCGGAATCCTGTGGGCTTCCCTCACGCTGGCCCTGATGACGCTGCCCGTAGTCATCGTCTCCACGGAGGAGGCACTCTCCGCAGTCCCCCGCGGGCTGAGGGAGGCGGCCTGGCCTGCGGGGCCTCCAAATGGCAGATGATTAAACGCATCATCCTCCCCAGCGCCCTGCCGGGCGTCATGACCGGCCTCATTCTGGCCATGGCCCGGGGCGCCGGAGAGGTAGCCCCGCTCATGGTCACGGGGGTGGTCAAGCTGGCCCCCTCCCTGCCCATCGACGGGGAAGGCCCCTTCATCCACCTGGAACGCAAATTCATGCATCTGGGCTTTCATATCTACGACGTGGGCTTCCAGTCTCCGGACTCGGACGCCGCCCAGCCCATGGTTTTCGCCACCACGCTGCTCCTCATCCTGCTGGTGGTGGTCATGAATCTCACGGCCATCCTCATCCGCAACCGCCTGCGCAAAAAATACGCGGCCTCCAGCTTCTAACCCCATTCTCCTTCATCATCCCATGACTGAACCAGCCGCCGCAGACGACGAGCCCATCATTGAAGTGGAAGACTTCTCCTTCTTTTACGGGAGCAAACAGGTTCTCTTCAACATCGGCATGACCTTTGAAACCAACCGGGTAACCGCCCTCATCGGGCCCTCCGGCTGCGGAAAATCCACTCTGCTCCGCAACATCAACCGCATGAACGACCTGGTCCCGGACGTGCGCCACCAGGGGGATATCCGCATTGACGGCACCAGCCTGTATGACCCGCGCGTGGAAGTCATCTCCCTGCGCAAGCGCGTAGGCATGGTCTTCCAGAAATACAACCCTTTCCCTAAAAGCATTTACGAAAACATCGTCTTTCCCCTCCGTGTGGCCGGCCGCAACAGGCGCGCGGAACTGGACGAAACAGTGGAACGCAGCCTGAAGGGAGCCGCCCTGTGGGATGAAGTGAAAGACAAGCTGCATGAAAGCGCCTACGGCCTTTCCGGAGGCCAGCAGCAGCGGCTGTGCATCGCGCGCGCCATTGCCAACCGCCCCCAGATCCTGCTGATGGATGAACCCTGCGCCGCCCTGGACCCTATCGCCACCTTAAAAATAGAGGACCTGATGGAAGACCTGAAAAAAGAACTCACCATTGTCATCGTCACCCATAACATGCAGCAGGCCACACGCATCGCGGACCGGACCGCCTTCATGTACATGGGCCGCCTGGTGGAATACGGGGAAACGTCCCAAATCTTCACCAATCCCACGGAAAAAGAAACGGAAGCCTACATTACGGGCCGTTTCAGCTAAAAGCCCTTTCCAAACCATTCTCCTCATGACATCTCCCGGCAATCACATCCTCCCCCACTACGACGCGGCCCTGAACGCCATCCGCCTCCGCGTCAACGCCATCTGCGGCAGCCTGCTGAAATACATGGACATTCTGGAACAGGTCATTTCCGGCCCGGACAGCGACGGGGCCAACAGCATCATTGCGGACAGCGACCCGCTGCAGGAAGAAACCCAGCAGGTTCTCTCCCTCTGCTCCTCCGTACTCACCCAGTTCCATCCGCTGGGGCGCGACCTGAGGCTCGTCATCACCTTCTCCCGGTGCGGAGACAAGCTCCAGGAATGCATGGAGGAAGTAACGGGCATCGCCAAGCATGCCAAGGCCTCCATCAGGCATCAGGAATCCCTCTCCCCGGATATTGTGCTCCCTCTGCTGGAAATGGCCGTATCCGAATTCAGAGACGCCGCCCGGTGTCTGGAAACGCAGGATGTGGACGCCGCCAGGGGAATACGCCTGCGCGACAAAAAACTGGACAAAGCCCATCGCAAAGCGCTGGCCCTTCTGGTCTGCCCCGAACGGGCGGGAGCCCCTGCCCTCAACGTCAATCTTCTCTTCATTATCCGTTCTCTGGAACGTATCGGAGACATTGCCAAAACCATCGCCGCCACCGTCGTCTTCCTGAAGGAAGCCACGGACATCCGCCACGGAAAGAAAAATAAAACAATTCCTGCCCGCACGGCGATTCCCTGTTGCCTGAGCCGAAAGAATCTCCGGGGCGATCATCATAGCCGGGGGGAAAAAGAAACCGCCATGCAGGGCAAAGAGAGGTCATGATAAACGACATGATCCGATTTTCGTGTGTCAAAAGCTTCCTCCATAAGGCTTAACGGATCAGCTTTTCAGCAGTGGCATTTCTTGCACATCATCCTCCAGATAATTACAACTGATAGATTATCAGCATATAGAAAACAGACATTCTAAGGATATGCGATAAAGGATGGATTTGGACAAAACAGACAGTTTTCCAAACGCCGCAATCACTCTCCGGAAAAAGGAAAATTCATAACGTCAACCGGAGAAAGCCTATCCAATTACATGCTCTAGGAAGGCCAGGGATCAAGACCTCTGTCCCTCACACCATTCATCCTCCCTCCCGGTCAATAGCTTGAAAACAGAGGGGAACCGGGCTTTTGCTCTCAGTTTCTGCCATTTTGCGACTGTTCATTCAATACTCTTCTACCATTTTTATTTACATAAAAAAACAAATAAAAAAATAATATCTCATATTCATTAATTCACATTGACACTTCCGAAGGATAAGAGTAAATAATCCCTATTATTCCTATCGGAATAAAAAGAAATCTAAATCCATCCCTGTAAAGTACGACGCGATGAACATTTACACCTCCATATCGGAACTGGTCGGGAAAACACCTCTTCTGGAGCCAAGGAATTATGCTCAGGCACATCGTCTGAATGCCCGGCTCCTGCTCAAGCTGGACCACTTGAACCCGGCAGGCAGCATGAAAGACCGTATCGCACTCGCCATGATCAACGAGGCAGAAGCATCGGGCCAGCTCAAGCCAGGAGCCGTCATCATTGAACCAACCAGCGGCAACACGGGCATTGGCCTGGCGGCTATTGCCGCTTCCCGGGGATACCGCATCATTCTTACCATGCCGGAAAGCATGAGCGTTGAACGACGAAATATTCTAAAAGCCTACGGAGCCGATATTGTCCTGACAGAAGACAGCCAAGGGATGAAAGGAGCCATCGCCAAAGCCCAGGATCTGGCGGCCGCCACTCCGGGCTCCTTCATTCCCAGTCAATTCACCAACCCGACCAATCCCAGAGCCCATTATGAAACAACAGGTGTTGAAATATGGGAAGATACGGACGGAGAAGTAGATATCGTCGTAGCCGGAGTAGGCACCGGGGGAACAATAACCGGCATAGGCAGACTGCTCAAGGAACGCAAACCCGGAGGAATCACCGTCATTGCCGTGGAACCGGCAGATTCCCCCGTATTATCCGCCGGCCAGGCCGGAAGCCATCAAATTCAGGGAATAGGAGCCGGCTTTATCCCAGAAACCCTGGATACGGATATCTATGATGAAGTCATCACAGTTTCCAACGAAGATGCCTTTTCCACAGCTAAAGAATTGGGTGTCAGAGAAGGCATTCTGACTGGGATTTCCAGCGGAGCTGCCCTATGGGCGGCCGTCCAGGTTGCTAAAAGAAAAGAGAACACAGGGAAAAATGTAGTAGTGATCCTCCCCGATTCAGCGGATCGGTACTACTCAACTCCTCTGTTCATTTGACATCCCGTTCTTTTCTACCGGATACGGCTATCCACCTCCAACCAGCTCCAACATTCATGAACGCTCATTCCCCAACCGCTACAGACACGTTGCGACAAGCCGCAGCGCAATACGAAGGAAACCTTGTTTTTGCTACATCATTCGGGGCAGAAGACCAAGTGCTCACCCATATGATCTCCCATCTTGGTCTGAATATTCCTCTGGCGACTCTGGACACGGGGCGCTTGTTTCCGGAAACCTATGAACTCTGGGCAAGAACGGAGGAAATATACGGCATTCGCATTATTCCTTATTTTCCGGTAGCGGAAGAAGTGGAAAACATGATTCTGGACAAAGGCGTCAATCTGTTCCGCAACAGTATGGAATACCGTCACGAATGCTGCAATATCCGTAAACTGCGCCCTCTGGAAAGACTACTTGCCGGGAAAAAAGCGTGGATCTGCGGCTTACGCTCCACTCAGTCCATCACCCGGAAAGGGCTTCATATCACAGAAAACGATGAGGCGAACGGCATCATCAAAATCAACCCACTGGCCAACTGGTCAGAAGAAGATGTCTGGAACTATATCCGCGCCTACGGCGTTCCCTATAATCCTCTTCACGATGCAGGATTCCCCAGTATCGGGTGCGCCTGCTGCACAAGATCTGTCAAGAGGACGGAAGATGTACGCGACGGACGATGGTGGTGGGAAAAAAAAGAACACAGGGAGTGCGGTTTACATCGCAAACCAAGACATTGATAACCAAAAACATATAAAATGAACAGCATTTACAGACTCAGCCAGCTAAAGCAGTTGGAGGCAGAAAGCATTCACATTTTCCGGGATGCCATCAGCCAGTTTGAAAATCCCGTACTTCTTTATTCCATCGGGAAAGATTCCTCTGTACTGGTCCACTTAGCCAAAAAGGCATTCTATCCGGGCAGACTCCCATTCAAGCTTCTTCATATAGACTCCACATTCAAATTTCGCGAGATGATAGAATTCCGGGACAGATTCGTTCAGGAAAATGATCTGGATCTGATTGTCCACAGTAACCAGGAGGGCATTGCCGCCGGCGTTAATCCTTTTACTTACGGCAGCCGCAAATACACGGATATTATGAAAACACAGGCATTGATTCAGGCGTTGACCGCAGGAAAATATGATGCCGTATTCGGAGGCGCCCGCCGCGACGAAGAAAAATCACGGGCCAAGGAACGAATCTTCTCTTTCCGGGATAAATTCAACCAATGGGACCCAAAAAATCAACGGCCGGAATTATGGAACATTTATAACGGTCGTATCAATCCGGGAGAAAGCGTCCGTATCTTTCCTCTGTCCAACTGGACGGAACTGGATATCTGGCAATACATCCGCCTGGAAAAAATACAGGTTGTAGACCTGTATTTTGCTAAACCCCGTCCCATTGTGGAACGTGACGGTTCCCTGATTATGGCGGACGACAACCGCCTGCCTTTGAAGCCGGGGGAAACACCGCAAATGAGAACCGTCCGTTTCCGCACACTGGGCTGTTACCCTCTAACCGGAGCCATAGAATCTACAGCCCGCACAGTAGAAGAGATTGTGGCGGAAATGCTGGAAACCAGGCTGAGCGAGCGTTCTTCCCGTATCATTGACCACGACGGAGATGCCTCCATGGAACAGAAAAAACGAGAAGGATATTTTTAACCCCTATTATGAACCATTCTGACGACACCTCTTATTTTTACCATTATGGACATCGACTCATACCTGAACGAACACGAAAATAAAAGCCTGCTGCGCGTACTTACCTGCGGTTCCGTGGACGACGGGGAAATCTACACTCATCGGACGCCTCCTTTATGACAGCAAACTGATTTTTGACGACCAGCTGGCAGAGCTGCGCAAAGCCAGTGAAAAAAATGGAACCGCTGGGGCAGGTAAAATTGATTACGCCCTGTTGCTGGACGGCCTTAAAGCGGAACGGGAACAGGGAATAACCATTGATGTAGCCTATCGGTACTTCACCACCCCCCGCCGCAAATTCATCATTGCCGACTGCCCCGGACATGAACAATACACCCGAAACATGGCCACCGGAGCTTCCACGGCGGACGCGGCCATCATTCTGATTGATGCTCGCCACGGAGTACTCACACAGACGAAACGGCATGCGTTCATCACCTCCCTTCTGAAAATACGGCACCTCATCGTAGCCGTCAACAAGATGGATCTTTTGGATTACTCTGAAGAAAAATTCCGGAAGATTGAAGAAGAATTCGGAAGCTTCACGCAACAGTTGAATATCCCGGATGTTCGTTTCGTTCCCATTTCCGCCATTGAAGGGGAAAATGTGACGCAAACAACAGGAAAAACGCCCTGGTACCAAGGCGATCATCTGCTTTCCATCCTGGAAACGCTGGATGCCAGCGACAGCAGGAATCTCCGGGATTTCCGCTTTCCGGTACAGACAGTCATACGCCCCAATCTCGATTTCCGGGGGTTCGCCGGCTCCATTACTTCCGGCTCCATCCGCCGGGGGGACCCTATCGTGACGCTGCCTTCGTTTCAAAACAGCCGGATCAGAAGGATTGTTACTCCGGACGGAGACCTGGAAGAAGCATTCTCTCCCCAGTCCGTCGTATTGGAACTTGAGGATGAAATAGATATCAGCAGCGGTGACATGATCGTCAAAAAAGGGAATCTCCCCCATATCGAGGATCGGCTGGAAGCCCGTGTCATCTGGATGTCTGAAAAACCCCTTCTTCCCGGAGGCAAATACATTATACGCCATGCGGGCAGAAATATCCAGGGGCGGATAGCAGAACTCCAGTACGACATAGACGTCAATACACTGGAAAGCCGCCATGCAACGCAGCTTCCTCTGAACCATGTCGGCCGCATCGTTCTGGAAACCGCTTCTCCCCTGTTCTATGATTATTACCGGGATAACCGCTCCGGAGGAGCTTTCATCCTGATTGACCCGCTGAATAACGTCACGGCGGGAGCAGGAATGCTCCGTCCCTCTCACATAGATAAGGTTCCTGAAAAAGAACAGGAACAACTCCCGACATTCGTCTCAAGCGATGAACGCATGGAAACTTTCGGGCATGGCGGAAAACAAATTTACGTAGCGGGAGAAGACAGCGACCTGGCACGCAGCTTCGCCAAACAGCTGGAACGGGAACTCCACCGGCTCAAGGCTCATACCTACGGTCTGGATTTTAAGGCGGAAGGCGTATGGGGCAGATCCGCCAGAGAAATCGTCAATGCCTCAGGCCTGCTGGCCGAAGCGGGGCTCATGAGCATTGCAGCGCTGCCGGGCCTTCCCGTCCTGCCCAGAAAAGCAAAGGGAGCCTACTGCATCTGGCTTGGGAATGTCGTCTCCGCGCCAGAAACGGCAGACCGCATCCTTCCCCCCGCAGAAGCGAATGAAAATACTGCGTCTCTTCTGGCGCGCACTCTCTATGTGGAATTTTAATTTTATCCCATCCAAACACCTGCTCCCTCATTTCATGAAGATTTTGCCTCTTGCAGTAAACACGCTGCTCTGCGTTGGCGCCCTCCTGTCCCCTGCCTTTCTGGCATCCTGTCGGGAAGCATCCGAACGGCAGGATCAAATACGCTTTGGCCTTTTCCCCAACGTAACCCATGTCCAGGGGTTGGTTGCCAGGCATTTCAGCCGAACGGGGGAGGGATGGTTTGAAAAACGCATCTTTGAACGGACGGGGAAAAACATCTCCATTCTATGGTATGCTTACAACGCCGGCCCCAGTGCCATGGAAGCCATGTTCGCCAATTCCCTGGATTTTACCTACGTTGGGCCGGACCCTGCCATTAATGCGTATTCCAAATCCAACGGAACTCTCCTGCAAATCGTAGCGGGAGCCGTACAGGGAGGGTCCGGACTGGTCGTTCCCTCCCATTCCGGAGCATGCACGCAAAAAGACTTTCAAGGGAAAATCATCGCTACCCCCCAATTGGGCAATACTCAGGATATAGCCTGCCGGACATGGTTGGCCCTGGGAGGCGTAACAGTCACTCAAACCGGAGGAGACGCAAGCATACTTCCTACCCCCACCCCAGAACAGATACCCCTCTTGCGTCAAGGCAAACTGGACGGCTCCTGGACTGTAGAACCATGGATTAGCCGCCTGGAAAAAGAAGCCGGAGGCAAGCTCCTATTTCTTGAAAAGGATGCCGTAACCACTGTTCTTACAGCCCAAAAGGACTTCCTGGAAAAACAGCCGGACGTGGCGCAGGCCATGATTGAAGCTCACAGAGAACTCACTCTCTGGATCATCGGACATCCCCAGGAAGCTCAAAAAATCGTCGTAGAAGAATTGAGGGAACTCACCCGTTCCAGCATTGATCCCGCTTTAATTATCCATGCGTGGCCCAGGTTAGTTCTCACGAATGAAATATCCGAAGAAAAGCTCCACGAATTAGCCAAGGATACGGTACGGACCGGATTTTACAAGAAACTCCCCCACGTCGAAGGCATCATCCGGAATGATAAAAATAATCCCACCCATGAGTAGATTATCCATACGAAACGTTTCCAAAAGTTATTTTTCCAGAAAAAAATCGCTTCTGGCTCTTTCTTCCGCCAATCTGGACATAGGGGAAGGAGAATTCATCTGCCTGGTAGGTCCAAGCGGTTGCGGCAAAACAACTCTGCTGAATATGATCGCCGGTCTGATCAAATCGGATACGGGAAGCATCTCCTATGATGGGGAAATAATCTCAGGGCCGGGACCGGACAGGACAGTCGTTTTTCAGGATTTCGCCCTGTTCCCCTGGTTAAACGTGCTGCACAACGTAGAATTCGGTCTCCGATTTACCGGAATTCCCCGCGCAAAACGCCTCCAAATAGCTTTGGAAAACCTGAAATCTGTAGGCTTGGACAACTTTGCGCATGCTCGTATCCATGAACTCTCCGGAGGAATGAAACAGCGCGTGGCCATAGCCCGGGCCCTTGCATTGCGTCCCAGGGTTCTCCTGATGGATGAGCCCTTCGCCGCATTGGATGCCATGACCAGGGAACAGCTTTATGCGGACCTCCAGGCCATTTGCGCCGGGCATGGAATTACCGTCGTCTTTGTCACTCATAATGTACGGGAAGCCGTATGCCTGGGAGACAGAGTCATTTTATTTTCATCCCACCCTGGACGTATTTGCGGAGAATTTTGCATTCGTTTGCCGCGCCCGCGCCAAATCAATGATCCGGGAGTGGCCCGGCTAGCTTCAAACATCACACGGGCATTAAAATCGATTTCCAGGCCCGCAGAAGAAAAACAAGACGCACAAACATCATGCACCCTTCCATAAAAAATATTCTCCAATCCTCAGTATTCATCTTGCTGGCCTTGGCTATATGGGAATACGGTTCTCTATCCGGCTGGTGGAGGCCTTTCCTGTTCCCGGCTCCTTCCGCCATAAACGGCTATCTTGAAGAAGCAATCAGGGACAACTCTCTCTGGGCCGCTACGGTCGTTACTATCCGGAGACTGCTCCTGGGGTACCTGGCCGGAATCTCCATCGGAATTCCGGCAGGACTTTTATCTGCCCGTTTCCAGCTAATAAGAAACACCATCGGAGTTCTGGCATTGGGATTTCAAGGGCTTCCCAGCGTTTGCTGGGTCCCTCTGGCTATCCTGTGGTTCGGCCAGGAAGAAGCGGCCATCCTGTTCGTCGTTGTCATGGGCACCGTCTGGTCGGTCATACTGGCCACAGAAAATGGACTTGCCAACGTCCCTCCGATTTATGCCCGCGCAGCACGGACAATGGGAGCCGGCTCTGCCTACACGCTGCTCTTCGTCACGCTTCCAGCCTCTGCTCCATTCATCGTCAGCGGCATGAAGCAGGGCTGGGCCTTTTCCTGGCGCTCCCTGATGTCCGCAGAAATTTTTGTTCCCATCCTGACAGGACTGGGATTGGGACAGCTCCTGCACTTCGGAAGAGAACTCAATTCCATGGAGCAGGTCATGGGCATCATGTTCGTTATTATTCTCATAGGCCTGCTCTCAGACAAACTCATCTTCTCCCCCCTGGAACAAGCCATCTACAGACGCTGGGGGACTAATTTAGCTTAACCAACAGAAAATATCATGACTAAAGAAGGATACACATCCAACGAAAGAATCAAGGAGGAAAGCGATTTCCTCAGAGGAAACATCTCTGGCCTCCTCCATGACGGCAGCATTACCCATTTCCCGTCCGAAGAAGAATTTCTTTTGAAATTTCACGGGATTACCCAGCAGGATAACCGGGATGAACGGCTTATCCGGAAGAAAAACGGACAGGAAAGAAACTGGTTATTCATGTTGAGGCTGCGCCTCCCCGGGGGCCGCATGACGCCCAGCCAATGGCTGGCCGCGGAAACGCTAAGCGACCAATTCGGCAACGGCACCCTTAAACTTACGACACGCCAGGCCATTCAAATCCACGGAGTCGTCAAACAGGACTTGAAACAGACCATGAAAGATATCCACCACGCGGCCATCACCACGATTGCCGCCAGTGGGGACGCCACGCGCAATGTCATGGTTTCTCTGCACCCGGAAGATTCCGGCATCCATGAGACAGTCTTCAATCAGGCCCGGGAACTCTCACGAAAACTGGAACCGCAGACGCACGCCTATCATGAAATATGGCTGGATGCCAAACGAATCTACTCGGGCGCGGAGGAAGAGCCTGTACGGTCCCGGATATTTGCCGCGCAAATTTAAAATCGCTTTTACGCTTCCCCCGGAAAATGATGTGGATGTGTACGCCCAGGACCTGAGCTTCGTGGCTATTGAAAAAGAAGGGAAACTCCTGGGATATGACATCCTGGCCGGCGGAGGAATGGGCTATGCTTACGGCAATCCCGGTTCTTTCCCCCGCCTTGCGGATATTATCGGATTCTGTTTCCCGGGACAGGTGGAGGAAGTAGCCCGGCAGGTGCTTTTGATCCATAAAGAATTCAGCACCCGCTGCAACAGAAAAACATCCCGGCTCAGGTACACCATTGCCGGCAAAGGGCTGGACTGGTTCACTAACGAACTTGCAACACGCCTTCCATTTTCGCTTCAAGCGGCCAGACCTTTTTCATTATCTACGAACGGAGACGCCGCAGATGTTCCTGGCCGCCAGACCATTGAAATTGAAGGCGGCCGCATCCAGAATTCAAACAGGCAACAGCTCAAAACCGCTTTTCATGAAATAGCTTCCATTCATCAAGGAGATTTTTTCATCACAGGCAATCAGAATCTGGTCATTGACGGCATCACACCGGATACTGCCGAGCAAATCAAATCCATCATTGGGAAGTACAATCTTCTCCCCAACGATTCGGGGCTCAGGCGCAATTCCTCCGCCTGTACCAGCCTGCCATTTTGCCCGCAGGCTCTTACAGACTCCGAAAGGCTGCTTCCAAAACTGGTGGATGAACTGGAACCGCAGTTAAAAGAACTGGGGCTATGGGACGAAGACATTTCCATCCGCATGACCGGGTGTCCCAACGGATGCTCCAGACCATATCTGGCAGAACTGGCTTTCGTCGGCAGAGGTCCGGGCAAGTACAACATCTGGATGGGCGGTTCCAGAAGAGGAGACAGGCTGGGCTTCATCTATCAGGAATCTGTACCCGTAAAGGAAATCGCAGACGTGCTCCGACCAGTATTTGCACGTTTTGCGGCGGAACGCAACCAGGGGGGAAGGATTCGGTGACTGGAGCATCCGCGCATTACATCCGCAATCTTTATAAAAGCATAAACACCCGGAGCCGTTTTTGCCGCGGACGGCTCCGGGGCAAATCCTGCTATCTTTGAAAATCAAAAAGATACGCCAAAAATAAAATTATGAAGACTCTTCTCCCCCCCCCCCAGGAAAAACATCCCTCCGTCGCCGCCAGGAACTCTCATTCCACCCTGCTAACGCTGAAACAATACACGGCGGGGTTAATCAGGGCCAGGGGAAGATAAAACACGGCAAAGGAAAGCGAGCCGCCATACAAAACCAGGCACAGGATGGACATGACAAACAGCACGCTGATTTTCAAACTCCGCGCCCAGTCCAGACGATGCACCAGCCAGACCAGGACGGCGCACACAAAACCGATCACCGCGCACAACACGCCGCCCAGGGCCAGAAACTGCACGTAGCTGGAACAGAACTGCTCCAGCCACCGCACATTATCCGGACTCGGCGGATTACCTTCCCAGGCAAAAACGCCCGGCGGCAACAACACCCACAACAGCACGGAAAGAAATACCAGACGGTCCGTATTAAGGCGATAGGTCATGCGCTTTCATGATACCATTTCCGTGCATAGGATAACAAGGGAAATCGCCCGCGCGCCGCGGTTCCTGGAACGGCAGAATTTACAATGGGGCAAAGGCAGGTTCTCCGGCTCCATTGACGGCTATTCCGTCTATTTCCACCAGCCAGCCGGGGCGGCAGACAGGGGCTTTCAGCATCACATGCGGCACCGCAGCCAACGGAGAGTCCATCAGTCGGTTCCGAACCGTTTCCCGGTCTGCCCAGTCGCGCAGGTACACTACGGCCTGCTTCAGGTCAGACAGGCTTCCCCCGCTCCTTTCCATCAGGGCGCTCATGTTTTCCAGGGTGCGGGCCGTCTGGCCCACCACGTCCCCCGGATGGACAATGTTTCCCTCCGCGTCAATACTGGCGGTGCCGGAAAGGAAATAATGGGAGCGGTCTCCGTACACGATGCGGACGCCTCGCTCAAAGGCCACCCGGTACACATGCGTGGGAGACAGGTAGTCCGGCGCTTCCATGTACCGGACCTGCCCAAGCTCCAGCCCCGCGATGCCCAGACTGTCCATATGCAGCAGGCGGCCCGGCAGATCCGTACAGCCTTCAATACCGGTACTGGCGATGAAATGGCTCTCCGGCGTCAGCCCGTAACGGTCAAAGCATCCGTTGCGGCCTTCCACCAATCCCCGGTAGTTGTTGTCAATATCCCGGCAATAAATCCAGGTGCGGTGAACCAAATCCGGCACGGCTCCCCCCTGTAAGGCGGCAATCCGGTCCAGCCAGCGGAATTCCTCCCGCATCTGGCCGCAGCTGTCCGGGGCGGAGAATTCCCCTTTGCCCGCCAGAAACAGCCGGTAATGCGTGCGGAGGGCTTCCACGACCGTTCCGCCCTGCTCCGCCCTACGCCTTTTTCCCAGCATTCCGCCGATGTGCCAGGCTTCCAGAGCCACGCGGGCCCCGTTCGCAGGGGGCTGTCCAACTATGGAAACATAAGAATTCCGTTCTCCTGTTATCCTCCGCAGCGGAGCCGACTGGCGCACCGGGTCGCTGACATGGAAACGCAGCAGGAATTCATCTTCTTCCCCGCCCCCCAGATTGCGGTACCTGGCCATCAGGGAACGCAGTTCTTCCTCAAAACTCGCGCCCGGCTCCGCCGTCATGCAGAAAAAGCGTTCTTCCGCCCCGTTTTTTTCGGACCATTCCAGTCGTTCAGGTACCTTCGCCGTCATGATGACCTCCCGCCCCTTTACAGGGACTGCACGTAATTGATCAAATCCTCCAGTTCACGGTTATTCAGGGAACTCGTCTTCCCGCGGAGATCCCCCGGATTGCATGTCGTGATGGCTTCCCGTATCGTCTTCGCACGGCCGTCGTGCAGGTAAGGGGCGGTCCGCCACACTTCCACCAGGGAAGGCACCAGAACGCTTTTACCTTCATCCAGCCCCGTGGCCGTCCCCGTGGCCACCAGTTCCTTGTTAGTGAAGTAAGGATGGGGGTGGCACCGCACGCACCCGGCTGTTTTAAACACTTCCCTGCCCCTCCGGGCAGATTCGGACAAAGCCCCCCGTTCCACGCCGGGAGCATGGCACTGGGCGCACCCCTCCCCCCCTGTCTGCTGTTTGGAAGGGAGATGAGCCACCAGGAACGGGCTGGGAACTTCCTTCATGTTTTTCAGGTATGCATTCACGCATTCCGCCAATTCACCGGAAGGTTCCAGAAACTGGATGTGCACAAAACCCGCCGTCACGGCCACTTCCGCAGAGGCGCGGACGCCCAGCGTCATCACCGGGCTCGTCCGGTGGGAAAGGAACATGGTGCGCGTATTTTTCGGGTTGCCCATGCCGTCATTCAGCAGATCCCAGTTCAGGCCGTCCACCCGGCCGTCCGGGTGGCAGGTGGCGCAGCTCTGCCACCCCTGGAAGCAATGGGAAGCGTCATTAAAATACCGTTCCCCCAGTTTTTCCCGGGAAGGCCGGAATGGGGCGTTCAGGGGAATTGCCCTGGATTTGCGGGCATCCTTCAGGGAGATTTCCGCCAGAGAATCAGAAAAGTAGCCGGCCACATAAACGTTTTTCCCATCGGAGGCCACGGCGCGCGGGCCGTTCAAGGGCAGAGCGATCCGGGCGCGGAGGCCGTGCAGGAAACCAAGCCTTTCGGAAACCGGCTCATTGCTCCGGTCTTCCCGCTTCATGCGCTCCAGCAGGGCAGGGAAATCAATTACGGAGAGTTCATGCGTCCCCGCATGCGTCACGAACAGTGTTCTGCCATCTTCGGAAAGAAACGCCCCACGGATTGGCAGCCCCCCGCATCCGGATCATCCAGCAGAACGGGATGAGGCTTGTCCGGCTCTTCCGTATCGATAACCGTCACGGCATTCGTATTCATCCAGCCGCGGTCCAGCTGCGTGGTGGGCGCCTGGTACCGGCTCAATACATGCGCCACGGCCAGATAGCGTCCATCCGGGCTTATCGCCATGCCGCGCACGCCCTGCGTCCCGTTGGAAAGCGGGAAATGGACAGCTTTTCCGTCTTCCACCAGAGTCAGCGCGGCAGCCGTGAAATCCCCGTCCGCAGCCCCGGCCGGCAAATGGCCGGCAGCCCAGATTTTCCTGCCGTCCGGAGAAACGGCCAGCGCTACGGGTTCACGGGGGACATTCCAGGAATTCAGCACGGTTCCGGCAGCGGCGTCCATTTCCAGCACGCGGGAATCAAACCGGCAGGCCACATACAGCTTTTCCCCCCGCACCACGGGAGACATGGGCGTATGCCCGGCCGGAAAGGAACATTTCAATTCCCCGCTTTTCAGGTCCACTACTTCTACTGCTCCGCGCGGGCCGCCTTCCGCCACATAGGCCGTCGCGCCATCCACGGCCATGCCGTTGGGAGGCTGGGCCAGCCGGATGCTTTTCACCTTTTCCCCGGAAGCAGGGTCCACCAGTTCCAGCACGCAGCTCTCATGCCCCAGCACGGCAACCAGGTGATCGACGACCTTCACATCCACCGGAGCCAGAGGGCCGGAAGCAATATCCGGTCCCTGCCTGCATGAAATGAGGGCCAGCAGGCAGCCAAGGGCAGCCGCAGAGGAGCGGAACATTTTTGTCACTTTCATGGCAATTTCAACAATCAGTCTTCTATGATTACCCGGAACCCCACGTTGTGCACCGGACGCCAGCCGGGATATCCCCAGCGCCAGGAGGACGTGGCCCGCCTGGGACGGTCATACCAGGAACCGCCGCGCACCGCACGGGGAACACGGGAGTCCAGGCCTTCATTGCGCCCGTCCCCTTCCTTCCAGGGATAAGGCCTGTATTCGGAACGGGTCCATTCCGCGGCATTGCCGATCATGTCGTACAATCCGTAGGCATTCGGCCTGTAACTCTTGACGGGGGCCAGGTGGAGCTTCCCGTCATTGTATTTCTCATCCCTCGGCACGAAGTCCCAGAAACGGTTGGGATTTTTAATCGGCCTGGGATCCACGCCGGAAACGGCCAGTTCCTTCAGCGTCACGTCCCCCAGGTTGGCATACGCGGAAAAATCCGCATCCCGCTCCCCGAAGAAGAAATCCGTATCCTCTCCTCCCCTGGCCGCGTATTCCCACTGCGCTTCCGTAGGCAAGGTCACTTTTTTTCCGGTTTTCCCGGAAAGCCAGCGGCAAAATTCCATGGCCCTGGCCCAAGGCACCCGGATGACGGGAAAACGCGGATCGGCATCCATGTCGTAGCCGGGCCTCACCTGGTCCTTGTAATGCATGTCATACCATCCGTTAGCATACTCCGGGTCGAAGCGGCGGTATTGCTCCAGCGTCACTTCCGCCTCTCCCATCCAGAACGGCCTTTCAATCCCCACCGTGGAAACAGGACGTTCCGCCGGTGTTTCCCGTTCATTCCCCATCCTGAACTTCCCTGCGGGAATGCGGCGGAACGTCATGTTCACGCCGTCCCCCAAATCCACAGTCAGCGTTTCATTTCGCGGTTCCGGAACGGGAACGCTCTTTTCTCCGGCGCGGGTAATGGAGTTCCCGGCGTCAGGGATGGAACCGCCGCCGCTTCTCCGGAACAGGGAATCCTTCATCGTCACGTAATTACGTTCCGCTCTTGAAAATCTGCCGTGCAGGTCATAACGGCGTTTCAGCAGCCCTTCATTGCGCTCTCCCGGCCATTCGCCCAGATAAGGGGCGTTCATGTCCATCCACGTGACCAGGCGGTTCCAGTCCTCCTGCGGCATGTCCACGCCATGGTGGCCTTTTTTAAGGAGCTGGTAAAGCTCCGACGTATCCGCGAAAAACTCCGTGGGGGCCAGCCCCAGATAGTTCCCCTCCGGTCCGTTGCGGCGCACATAGGGGTGCAGGTTCCAATAAGAGACGGAGCCGGGGGCGGGCGCCCCCTTGACGGCCTCCAATGTCATGAAATCCGGCACTCCTTCACGGGCCTTGCCTTCCGCTGTGTGGCAGCGTATGCAATGGCGGTCCAGCACGGGCTGCACTTCATTCATGAAGGAGAAGGTACGCGCGGGGCCGTACCACGGGACGATAGAGGCGGGTTTCTGGCGGGAAGCCATGACGGCCCTGGCGGGGGGAGCGCAGTTCTGCCGTTCATGGCAGCCGATGCAGCTGAGCGTTTCCCCCGGCATGGCGGTAAACCAGCTCCGCATCAGCGCTAGGGCACGCCCCTCCCCGTCCAGCACCTGAAGCGTCAAAGGCTGGCAGGCGGGAGCCGTGAAGATGGCGGAACCGTCAGGATTCACGGGCACGGTGCCGTACAGCACTTTCAAGTCCCAATTGCTCTCCATGCCCATGGCATAGTGGCTTCCCGTATTGCGGGGGCTGTACTCGGACATGAACACGCGCAGGGCCCTGGCTTCCCCCCTGGGCACTCCGGCCATGGCGCGGCCCCGGTACACGTCGGAAATATAAACCGTAGCCGTCTTGCTTTCCGTCTTCACCCGGTCATGCAGCACGGGCGGTTTTTTGCGTGGCCCCAGGGGCGCAGGGTCTGCATAGACGAAGTAGGAGGAGGCCGTGAGAGGAACGATGTTATCGTATATGTCGCACCAGACTACATTGGTCACGCCCTGGTCGCCGGAAGGGGAGGAAACGGCCAGAAAACACTCGTCATTCAAAGGATAAGGTTCTGCGAAATAAGGAGTCTTCAATCCCTGCACCAGCTGATCTTTGGTCACGTTTTCCACGGGCTTTCCATACCCCGGAATCTTCTGAACGGCACCCTCCGTGGCGGCGCGCCCCCTGTTCACGTCAAAGAGGACCAGTTCCCCCAGCCTCTTGACTCCATGGTGCCCGCTGACAATGCCCGCAAACATGCCCGGCCTGCCGGGGAGGGGCCGTGCGTTGAACAAGCTGTTGGGCCAGTAGGAGTTGGAACCATAGTATTCCTTCTGGTCGCTGCCGTCCGGATTCATGTGCATCAGCACGCGGCTGAAATAGTGGGCGCTTTCCGTGTACTCCCAGCGCAGGAACATCACCCTGCCGTCCGGCAGCATGGTGGGGAACCAGTTATTGTCCTGGTCAAAGGTAAGCCGGCGGGTCGTTTTCTTTTCCCGGTCGTAAAGGTGGAGGTTGCCCACGTAATCCACCCCGGCCACGCAGGGCACCCCCTGCATGCCGGAAGTATTGACGAAAATAATCCGGCCGTCCGGAAGGTAGCAGGAATTATAGCTGTCCGTATCCGCCGGCATATGCGCAGTAAGGGATTCCTTTTTCCCGGTTTTCAAATCCAGCTCAAAAACGTCCCAGGGCCTGTTTTCCTTCTTGCCGAATCCATTCCCGGTGAACATGAGCTTCTCCCCGGAAAAATCAATATCCAGATGCCCAACCCAGCGGTCGTCCGCCAGCAGCTGCTCCACAGGGGAAGAAGAGGAAACCCCGTTAAATTTCACAATGACGCTGCGGTATCTGCGCCCGGACTCCGGCATGCTGGAAATACCCTGCCAGTTCGCCGGACGGTCATGATTGAAAGAACTTTTCCCGGACGGATTGAAACGCCGTACGCTCACCCATGCCTTCAGGCCGTTCTGTTCCGGCAGGGCTTCAATCAGGGCTTTTCTCCGCAGATCCACCATCTCCCGCAGCCGGGCCGCCTGTCCCGACCCTGCCTGCTCCACCCACCGGTCCAGAGGCCCTAGCTCCTTCTCCCACTCATCCAGCCGCGCCAGGAAACCTTCCGCTCCGGCGTACCGTTCCCCGTACTTGTCCCGGTTTCGCTTCACCGCACGGCGGATGGCCGCAGAATCGTAATAGGCCGCCAGCTTCTTCAGCCTGAGGAAACGGACTCGTTTCTGAATAGCTTCCTGATGCTTAACCAGGTCATCCCAGGAAGAAACGGCTCCAATACTCTCTGCCGGAACGGAAAGAATTTCCGCCAGCGTGGAGCCGGCAGCCTTCCCGTCCGGCCATGCCTGAAATACGGGAACCAGCAGAACCATCGCATCCCCGCAATCGTCGGCGGCAGCCGGCTCGGAAAGGGAAGCCGCATACTCCGCCGTCCTTGTCCACACCTGCCGCATCCATGCATCCTTCTCTTTCACGGAAGACGCAGGCGGAATTACGGCCAGCTCCCGCAGCCAGGGCTGCAAACCGGAAGCATGGAGCATTCCTGCTCCCAGCAAGGCGCAGGAACATGAAAAAAGGCGCAGAAAGGAAATATAGGCAGGCATGGCGTATGGTTTTCAAATAATACGCCAGAGAAATTCTTTTTCATTCAATTGGAAAATCACTTTCCAACATTTTTATCCCAAACGAAAGATAATGAACGGATAGCTTAATTAAGCCGGACTTCCAAACCGGAAATCCGCCGTGAATTTCAAGAGGCCCCGGCTGAAACCGAACGCCCAGCCGGCCCAGCCGGGCAGGAAACGGAAAAATTAAAATCATTCTGCCCGTCAATTCCCGGTTTTTGGAAAAGGCAGGCAGAAGAGAAAAGGGTCAGCCGGGCATTCAGGCATCCTCCAGCATCCGGGGGCGCAGCAGATATACCTTGTCCCGGCGGCGCACCTGTTCGGGAACCGCCAGATAGACGGTTTCTCCCTTTTGAGCGGCTTCTACGGATTCCATTCCCTCTGCCGACTCCCTTCGCATGGCGGCCACTTCCATGCGGACGGCTCCCGTAGTGGGGCCTGCTATAAGGATGGTTTGCCCCACGGACAAGCCGCCGGCTTCCAGGAACAGAGCAGCCACCCCGTTCTTCTTATAAAAGTTTTCTACTCTGGCAATGTGGATCTTCAACAGGGCTGCGCGGCTGTTGGCGGAACCGCTCCATTCCCCCCACTTCACGCCCAGGTAATACCCGCCCTGCCAGAATCCCCGGTTGAAAACGGATTCCAGCCGTTTCATCCACGCTTCCGCCCTGTCCGAGGAAAAGGTTCCGTCCTGGCACGCCCGCGCGGCTTCCCGGTACACGGAGGTGACCGTCCTGACGTAATCCGAGGAACGGCCGCGCCCTTCCAGCTTCAGTACGGAGACGCCCGCGTCCAGAAGCTGGTCCAGCACCGGAATGGTGCACAGGTCCTTGGGAGACATCACGTATTTATTGTCTATCACCAGCTCATTGCCCGTTTCCTCGTCCGTCACGCGGTAGGCGCGGCGGCAGTTCTGGAAACAGGCCCCCCCCGGTTGGCGGAGGAGTTGTAGGCCGCCAGGCTCATGTGGCATTTGCCGGACACGGCCACGCATAACGCCCCGTGGGCGAAAAATTTCCACCCGCAGCAGCTCACCGGAGGGGCCTTTCACGCCCTCCTTCCGGATGGATTCAATGATATGCCTGATTTGCGCCAAGGTGAGTTCCCGGGCCAGCACCACCACATCCGCGTACTGCGCGTAAAATTTGACGGAGGCCATGTTGCAGACGTTGGCCTGCACGGACATATGGACTTCCAGCCCAATGGAACGCGCATAAGAAATCACCGCCAGGTCGGAAGCGATGACGGCATCCACACCAGCCTTCCGGGCAGCGGAGCACAGGGCATGCACCTCTTCCAGCTCTTCATCGTACACGATGATATTCAGCGTCAGATAGGCTTTGGCGCCCGCCTCATGGCAGCGCGCGACGATTTCCGGCAAATCTTCTTCCGAAAAATTGACCGTGGCGCGGGAACGCATGTTCAGCTTTCCTACTCCGAAGTACACGGAGTCCGCTCCGCCCTGCAAGGCGGCCGCCAGGGATTCAAACGACCCCGCCGGGGCCATGATTTCTATCCGGTTTTGAAAAGGCATGAGTCAAAGTCCTCCGGGTTCTTCCGTCAAAATGACGGAAATTCTTCCTTTGGGAAAGCATTTAACAAGGGACATGTGGATGTTGCACAGGCGGTCCGGGGAATTGCAATCCGCGCAGATTCCGGTGTGCATGCAGGGAGTCCTGAACCCTTCATGCCGCCTGGCGTTCAGGGGCGCAATGCGGCGGATGCGTTCCCGGGCCTCTGCCGGCGTGGCCACCAGCTTGTTGGAACCGGCCAGCAGAATGACATGCCGGGGTCCGAATGCCACCGGAGCCACACGGTTGCCCACCATGTCCACCCAGTGCAGGGTCCCTTCCATGCTGACGGCATTAACGCCGGTTAAAAACAGGTCCGCCGTCATGCCCCGGCGGCGGATCTCCCATTTTTCCTCCCGCTCCATGCCCGGAACAAAGCCGTCATAGAACTGAATGTCCGGATTGGAGCGCAGGTCATCAAGAATGCCCGCAGCCTTCAAGGTCATGGAATCCCCATAGGAAGCGGACGACGGACTGAACTCCCGCACCAGGCCGAGCATCACCTCCGCAGCCTCCTTCAGGCCCGGCACTACAAAGCTCCGGAATCCGCGCCGTTCCAGACGTCCGGCACATTGCTCCAATGAAAGGGTCTTCCATAAAAACGGCCCATGAAGCCCCCTGCTCCGGCATGACGCCGGAGCAGGAAAACCTGAATATTATTCTTCCGCCGGAGTTTCCATTTCACCGGACACTTCCCCGGCTCCCGCGTCTTCCGTTTCCGCCGGGGCTTCTTCATCCTCATCATCGGGAATGACGATGGAAATGTCCTGGATGGATTCGCCCTCATTCAGCGTCATGAGCTTCACGCCCTGGGTGGCGCGGCCCGTTTCACGCACGGTCGCCACCTTGATGCGGACGGATTGTCCGGCCGTGGTCATCAGCATCAGCTCGTCTTCGTCGGACACGACCGTGGCGGAAACCACCTTGCCGGTCTTGTCCGTGCAGTTCATGGTCTTGATGCCGGTGCCGCCGCGGCCCTGCGTGCGGTATTCGTCAAAGGAAGTGCGCTTGCCGAGGCCGTTTTCAGAAGCCACCAGCAGGGTTTTCTGCGGGTCCACAATAGCCAGGGCCACCACATAGTCCCCCGCCCGCGGGCGGATGCCGCGGACGCCGATGGTGTTGCGGCCCTGCGTACGCAAATCTTCTTCCGGGAAGCGGATGCTCATGCCGTCATGCGTGACGAGCACGATTTCATCGGCCCCGCTGGTAAGTTCCGCGTTCACCAGACTGTTGCCTTCCTCCAGATTAATGGCGATGATGCCGGCCTTGCGGTAGTTGGCGAAATCGTTCAGGCTGGTTTTTTTCTTCACCGTGCCGTCCTTCGTGGCGAAAAAACAACATTGCCGCTGCCTTCCGCAAAGGTAATGTCATTGCCTTTTTCATCCACCCGGCGTTCCAGGCGCAGGATGGCCGCGATGGCTTCTTCCGGCTGGAGATCCAGCAGGTTCTTGATATTGCGGCCCTGCGCGCTGCGCGCCGCCTCGTCAATCTCATACACGCGGTCCACGTACACGCGCCCGGTGTTCGTAAAGAACATCAGGTAGTCGTGGTTCTGGGCGGCGAACAGGTGTTCGATAAAGTCCGCCTCCGCGTCCTTTTTGGCCCCCCTGGTAGTGGCTGCCTTCACGCCCTTGCCTCCGCGCGCCTGCACGCGGTATTCCGCGGAGTTGGTGCGCTTGATGTAGCCGCTGTGCGTGATGGTGACGATCATCGTGTCATTCGGGATAAGATCCTCAATGGCCATATCCCCGGAGAAGGGAATGATGCGCGTGACGCGCGGCGTGGCGTACTTGTCCTTAATCGCCTTCAGTTCGTCCTTCACGATGCCCAGCACGCGGGATTCGTTCGCCAGAATATCCAGGTAGTCCTTGATGCGGACCAGCAGTTCCGCGTATTCCCCGGAAATCTTGTCATTTTCCAAAGCGGTCAGCTGGTACAGGCGCAGGTCCAGGATGGAGTTCACCTGGCGTTCCGTGAAGACATAGCGGTCCCCCTGGATAGAGGCCTGGGAACGGATCAGGATGCCCAGGCTTTCCGCCGTCTGCGTGGAGAAGGTGTAGTTCTGCAGGCGTTCACGGGCTTCATCCCGGTTTTTGGAATCCCGGATAATGGAAATGAAGTCATCCATGTGGTGCAGGGCCAGCAGGAAAGCTTCCAGGCGCTCGGCATCCTTCTCCGCGTCCCCCAGCAGGTAGCGCGTGCGGCGCACGACCACCTCGCGGCGGTGCTCGATGTAGAAGTTGATGGCGTCCATCATGGCGAGCGTCTTGGGGCGGTTGTCATGAATCGCCAGCATGTTCACCGCAAAGGAAGTTTCCATGGAGGTGAGCTTGTAAAGCTGGTTCATGACCACCTGCGGGCGGGCATCCCGCTTCAGCTCGATTTCAATGCAGGTTTTCTCATCGGAAAGGTCCCGGATGCCGGAAATGTCCGTCAGAATTTTATCCTTGTACAGTTCCGCGATGCGTTCCTGGAGGGCGGCACGGTTCACGCCGAACGGCACTTCCCGGATAATGAGAAGGTCCTTGCCGGAATCCGTTACTTCCATGTCTATCTTGCCGCGGATGCGCACGGAGCCGCGCCCGGTGCGGAAGTAGCTGTCAATACCTGAAAAGCCCAGCACGTCGCCTCCGGTGGGAAAATCCGGCCCCTTGATGTACTGGCGCAGCTCATCCACCGTCATGTGGGGATTGTCAATTACGGCGCAAATGCCGTCCACCACTTCCCCCAGGTTGTGCGGAGGCATGTTGGTGGCCATCCCCACGGCAATCCCCGTGCCGCCGTTCACCAGCAGGTTCGGGAAAGCGGAGGGGAACACGGTAGGTTCCGTGTGTTCATTGTCGTATGTGGGAACAAAATCCACGGTGTCCTTGTCCAGATCCGCCATCAGGGCCACGCCCATGCCGGAGAGCTTGGCTTCCGTGTATCGGGCGGCGGCGGGGGGGTCTCCGTCCGGCGTGCCGAAGTTGCCCTGGCCGATCACGAGAATATCCCGCATGGACCAGTCCTGCGCCATGTTCACCAGAGTGCCGTAAATGGCGGCATCCCCGTGGGGGTGGTAATTACCCATCGTGTCGCCCACGATTTTGGAGCATTTGCGGGTCTTGCCCCCGGGAGACAGATTGAGTTCCTTCATGGCGTACAGGATGCGCCGCTGGGAAGGCTTGAGGCCGTCTCTCACGTCCGGCAGGGCGCGGGAGATGATGACGGACATGGAGTAGTCCAGGAAAGAAGTGGAGAGCTCGTTGGCTACATCCACCGGTTTGATTCTATTATTTTCCATGGTGCTGAAAGAGAGTGCGGGGGTTAGATGTCAAGGTTGCGGACATTGAGGGCATGGTCCACGATGTAATTCTTGCGGGGCTCCACCACATCCCCCATCAGGATGGTGAACATTTCATCGGCCCTGACGGCGTTGTCGTCGTTCAGGATGACGCGGAGCAGCTCGCGCCGTTCCGGGTCCATCGTCGTCTTGAACAGGTCCTTGGCGTCCATTTCACCCAACCCTTTGAATCGCGTAATTTCCACCCCGCGCTTGCCGATGGAGATGACGGATTCCAGAATGTCCATGACGGAAAACAGGGGGGTCACTTTTTCCTTGTCCCCCTCGCCCTCCACCAGTTCAAACAGGGGCGTGTCCATGGAGACAATCATATTCCCCGGAATGCCCAGTTCCGCCAGCCGTGCCAGAGCCCGCGTGATGGCTTTGGCTTCATGCAGTTCATGGGTGATGGAGCGGCGGCTGGGCCCCTCCCGTTCCGGAAGCGGATTTTCCAGCAGCTCCTCTTCCGAGGGCATGCCGAAGATGAAAAGGTCCCTGTTTTCGTCGGAAAAGGCAGTCAGGGCCTCCATGTCATGGAAGAAGAGTATTTCCTCTTCATTGCCGCAGCGCACCTTCACCAGGAATTCCGGGAATTCCCCGTTGGCCTCCCGGTGGCTGAGCAGGTCTTCCAGGGAACCTCCCTGCGCCTGCATGGATTCCGTATAACGCTGGAGGTTGACCAGCGTTTCCAGAATGGCGGAGAGCTCTTCGGGAGAGAAGGAACGGGAACCGTCCGCGAAACGCAGGGTCACGTCATTGACGGCCAGTTCAATCAATTTGCGGTTCAGGGCCACGTCATCCTGCACGTACTCTTCCTTTTTCCTGCGAATGATGCGGTACAGGGGCGCCTGGGCGATGTACAGATACCCGGCGCGCACCAGCTGCGGCATGTGGCGGCAGAAGAAAGTGAGAAGGAGGGTGCGGATGTGGGCGCCGTCCACGTCGGCATCAGTCATGATGATGATTTTGTGGTAACGCACACGGTCCAGCTTGAAGGAGGCTTCATCGTCCCCTTCCCCGATTCCGGCGCCGATAGCCGTAATCATGTTCTGGATTTCTTTGCTTCCCAAGGCTTTGTCCAGGCGGGCCTTTTCCACGTTCAGCACTTTCCCGCGCAGGGGCAGGATAGCCTGCGTGCGGCGGTCGCGCCCCATCTTGGCGGAACCGCCTGCGGAGTCACCTTCCACAATGAACAGCTCGCACTTCGCGGGATCCCGGTCGGAACAGTCCGCCAGTTTGCCGGGCAGGCCGCCGATGGAGAGGGCGCTCTTGCGGACTGTTTCGCGCGCCTTGCGGGCGGCTTCCCGGGCACGGGCGGCCGTGATGCTCTTCTCGATGATCTTCTTGGCCATCGCCGGGTTTTCTTCAAAATACGTCTTGATTTCCTCGTACACGACGTTGCCCACCACGCCTTCAATCTCCGTATTCACCAGCTTGTCCTTCGTCTGGGAGGAGAAACGCGGGTTGGGCATCTTGACGGAAATGACCGCCACCAAGCCTTCACGAACGTCTTCGCCGCTCAGGGAGGGATCTTCCTTCAGCAGGCCGTTGGCCTTCGCGTAACCGTTGATGACGCGCGTCAGGGCGCCGCGGAAACCGGAAAGGTGCGTTCCCCCCGTCCCCGTTGTAAATGGAGTTGGCAAAGCAAAGGATGTTCGTTTCATACGTGTTGTTGTACTGGAACACTACGTCCACCAGAACATCGTCCTCCATCTTCTTGCCGTCGTACTCCACTTCCACCTTCCGGACGCCGGAAATGGAAATGGGGTCTTCGTTGATCACTTCCTTGTTCGTGCCCAGCTGGCGGACGAACTCCACAATGCCGTCCTTATAGAAGAACGTTTCCCGGCGCGCCGGAGCTTCACGCTCGTCAATCAGTTCAATGACCAGGCCGGGATTCAGGAAAGCCAGTTCCCGCAGGCGCGTCGTCAGGCGGTCAAACTTGAACTCCGTGGTATCCGTGAAAATGGTGGCGTCCGGGAAAAACGTGATCGTGGTTCCCGTGACTTCACAGGCACAGGAACCTACGGTACGGAGGGGTTCCACCGTCTTGCCTCGCTCAAACTTGATCTGGTAACGCTTGCCGTCCCGGCGCACCTCCGCCTTGAACCAGTCGGACAGGGCGTTCACGCATTTGGCGCCCACACCGTGCAGGCCGCCGGAGTACTTGTACGCGCCCTGGCCGAATTTGCCGCCCGCGTGCAGGTTGGTCAGAACCAGCTCCACGGCGGGAATGCCGAACTTCGGGTGGATATCCACCGGAATGCCGCGCCCGTTATCTACGATGGAAATGGAACCGTCCACATGAATGACAATGTCAATCTTGCTGCAATAGCCGGCCAGATGCTCGTCAATGGAGTTGTCCAGCACTTCAAATACGCAATGGTGCAAGCCTCGTTCGTCAGGGTCCCCGATGTACATGCCGGGCCGCTTCCGCACGGCCTCCAGGCCTTCCAGTTTGTCAATCTGCGCGGCGCCGTATTCATGCTGCGCCGTCGTGGAAACGGTGGTTTCAACAACCTCGTTGGTATCTTCGGACATAACCGAAATATACTACGCTTATCTTAATTTTTTGCAAGGCTAATATTATAAAACGCGTGCGCGCGCGTAGGGCCTAGCCTTGCAAAATTCCGCTGAAATCGCATAAAAAAGGCCCTATTGCTCGCGTTCCGTTCTTTTCCGGCTCCGGACAGCGGAGAGGGCTTCCGGAAACATTTGGCGCGTTTTTACAGATTTGAGGAGAGGATGAGGCGTTTCACGGGAGGGGACGAGGGGAAGAAGGGCCATGGTTTCCGTGGGGACGGCGTATTCTTTTTTCTTGCCGCTGTTTTGTTTTTGGCCCATCCGGGCGACCCCAGGGGCTTTCCTCAGGCAACAGAGCCGTTCCGGAGTTGTTCCGGAACGGCTCTGGAGGGTCAGGAGGAAGGCCTTTCGGGGGTGGGCCCCCCTCCTTGTGTTTTCTTTCTTTTAGAAATCGTAGCGGTAGCCGACGCTTCCGTTGACCGAGCTGGACCCGTCACGGATGTCCGCGTTCCCGTTCACGTAGATGGTTCCCTTCGTTCCCACCGGCACGCTTAACCCCGCTCCCAGCTGCAGCGCCGCCGTTCCCGTTTTCGCCCCTCTCACGCTTTGCGCGAAGCCGGGGTTGCCCAGCAGGGAGACGTTCGTTTCCCCTCTCCGGTCTCCCAGGTCCTGCGCCGCGTTGACCCGGATTTCCGCCAGCGATTCCCGGCCGAAGATGTTGCTGCCCACCAGACCCATCCAACGGCCGCCCAGCGCCAGCGTCCCCGTCGTCCAGTCCTGCCGGCCGACGTTCAGGCCCGCGTTGCCCGCTCCCGTTTCCTCATAGCCGTCCATCCGCGTCGTCACCACCGAGGCGTTGAACAGCGGCTGCAGCACGCTGCTGCGGTTTTCGTTGAGGTAGATGTCGCAGGTGAGTTCGTACATCGCTCCAAAGCCCCACCCGCTGGTGCTTCCCTGCGTCCCGTAGCTTCCTTCCCCATAGTTGACCGTACGGTTGAGTTTCGCGTCGTTCCACCCTCCCGTCAGGATGAGCGTGTGCGCCCAGCGTTTGTTCTGGTAGCGCCCGAAGAGGCTGGCGTAGTAGCTGTCCAGGCGCCCGTCGGCGCTGTCCGCCGCGCCGGCCGTCAGGTCGCCGTAGCCGGCCGTAAAGGCCGCTCCCGCCGTGAGGCGGTCGCTGAGGTCCGCGTCCATGCCTACCGTGCCTCCCCAGGTGGTGAGCTGGTAGCCGCTTTCATCCCCGCGGGTGTCGAGTTTGGCGTAGGAGCCCGTGCCTTCCATCCACATGTGGAAGCGGGGGAGGTCGTCGTTGACGTAGGCCGGGTTGACGCCCATGAGGGTGGTCCGGTTCCTGATCCAGCCCATCTGGTCGCGCAGGGCGTCCCTTTGCGCCGTCCCCAGCGCGTTGACCGTGCTCCCAGCCACTGCTGCCATGGCGCGTTTCGCTTCCGAGGGGTTGGAAGACGTCAGGGCTCCTACGGCGTCATCCACCTTCTTGAGGATGGAATCCGCAGCAAGATCGCCGGGCAGGTTCCAGAGAAGTTCTGCTCCGGCCCTGGAATTAAACGTATCCGCAAGGCGGGCATATTTATTGTCCTTGGAAGCCGTAGCCATCAAAACAAGGTTGCCGTTTTCCATCACCAAGTACGCATCATTTTCAAATTTCTTGAAAGCGGAGGAGGAGGAGGGATCCAGCGGGATAGCCAGCCTGTCGCTTCCTCCCAAATCAATGGTGCCGTCCGCGTGCATGAGCGTATAACTGCCGTCTGCGTCCAGAGTCAGTTCATTCCCGCCAGTAGAACTGAGAGTTATTTCCGCGCCCTGGCTGATGCTGATATTTCCGGTCACGCTGATGATGGGGCCAGCGTAGTCCGTGTTGAAGGTAAGGTTCGTACTGGAACCGTCTCCCAGCGTCAAACTGCTGAGGGTCAGCGCCGTATTGGCTCTCGGGCTGTCTACCGTCCCTCCCATCCGGATATTGAGAAGGCCCGTGCTGTTAACTGCCCAGCTGCTGCCGGCAGCGGTCATGACGTTTTCAAACGTCTGCCCGGCATTGCCGGAAATATTAAGCTGCCCGCGTCCCTCCAGCGTACCGCTGAAAACGGAACCGCCGCCCGAATTACCGGTATTGACGGTCAAAACGCCTCCTGCGCTCTTCAGTGTTCCCTCTCCGCCGATTCCGGAAACGGTGCTGCCGGATGTCGAACCGAGGTCGAGCGTTCCCGTGGAATCGTCATCTTTTGCCAGATCAAGAAAGGACACCGCCCTGAAGGGAGGCTGTTCCGGAAATTTCCAGCGTATCACGGAGGGTCAGCGTTCCGCTGCCCTGGATGGTGCTGGAAGAAAGGCTGCTGGCGCCGTTGACGGAAAGGGAGGCCCCGCTGCCGATGTTCAGGGCTGCGCCTTCGCCGCTGTCCGTCAGATCACCCATGACCGGTATTCCGGTTGATGTCCAGAACGCCTCCTTCCTCTGCGCCGGCAAGTTCCACATGATTAAAGCTGTTCCCTTCACCGTTAAGAGCGAGAGAACCGCCTTCCACACGCAGGGTGTCCGACACAAAAGAACCGTTGACTGTCAGCTTGCCCGTGTTTTGCTTGACAAAGGTGACTCCGTTTTCCCCGACGATGCTTCCGCCCATGATGGAATCCGCACCGGCGTAATCATCAGGAGCAGGCAATCCCGTTTCCAGACGTTCGTTGTTGAGGATGACAACGGCGTTGCCTCCGTCCGCACTGGTGTTTTCCACTTTCAGAGTGCTTCCCGTAGCGCCCAGCAGGTTGTTGATGACCGCGCCTTCCCCGTCGGAATCGCCGGGAGCGCCAGCCAACTGAACAGTAAGCGTCTTGTCCTGGGAAATCACCACGCCGGAGTACATCCCCAGCGTGCCGTAGTTGGTGACGGTATCAGGATCGGAAGTAGAGGAATCATCCACAATATAAAGCCCGCTGACCTGCCCGCTGAGCACCAGGCTTCCGCCATCGGTGCCCGTCACGCGGATGCCGTAATTGGAAAGAATCTTGCTGAACTGGATATCGCCAAGGTTTTCGCATTCCAGCGTTCCGGTCGTCAGGGTGAGACAGCTTTCCGCACCGGCTTCCTTATGGGTGACGAGCGTGTTCACAATGGCGTCAATGTCCAGATTGACTGTGGCGGGATTGTTGATGACAAGCCTGCCGTCTCCCTGGTCAATGATAGCCGCCCCGGCCACATCCTGGTTGACGTTATCCGCCCCCAGGGTAAGATTCAATGTTTCCGTGGCTCCCGCCCCCACCGTAATATCTCCGGAAACGTTGGCAAGCCTGCCTCCGGCAGCCAGCGTAATGCCCTTGAGCATGCCGCCGTCGGTCCCCCCCAAACTGACAGAAGCGGCTGAGTCCACGACGATGGCTGCCGTGGCGCCTTCCGCCCGCGTCATGGCGGAGGTCAGCGCACCATTGACGATTTTCAGCGTTCCCGCTCCATTCAGCACGGTGCCGGCCCACTGGCCGGCCTTGGCTTCCGTGCCAAGCTGGACTACGGCTCCGGCATTTGTAATGCCGAGCGCTCCCGTAGCGGTATTGGCCTGATCCAGAATCAGAGTGCCCGTGCCTGCGTGCGCCAGGCTGGAGTTGCCCTGCACCAGAGCATTCAACACCAGTTCCGTATTGTTGTAATTGACGTTGTATTGTGCGGCCAGCCCGGTATCCGCGGAACCCGTGTTACCTCCCAGAATAGCGCCGTCTCCAAAAACGGAATTCCCTTCACCCGTGGCGCAAGCCCCGCCGGAACCGAAGTTCCAGGCCTGGCGATTGTTGTTGGCGGAAGTCTCATTGGTGGACAGAGTCCCCGAGAAGTCCTTGAGGGACCCCGTGAGGACATTGTTCATCCGAACGTTCGCAGCCATGGCCCACGTGCCCGAACCGGAAAGGTTTCCGGAGAAAGTGTATGTGGCGCCGGAGGAGCCGTTCTGCATCGCGCCATGGGTTGCGCCGATTTCAAAATTGGCCGCCGTCGTACCCGCGGAAAAATGGAAGCCCTTGCCGTCAATGAAAACGGTGCCGCCTCCCAGCGTATTTCCTGCCCCAAAGGCCACCCAGTTGGCATTGGTACTCATATTCACCCCGTTGCCGACCAGTTCCAGGCGGCCAGTGAAGTTGGTATTGCCCGTATTGGAGATATTGACCAGTCCCGCAGTATCCGCAGTCCCGATAGTGACGGTGCCCGCCCCATTGAGCTGGGCATGCAGGTTGACGGTTCCGCCGGAAAGAGCAAGGGAAGCGCCTTCACTGACGCGGACAATAGTAGCATTGTTCGGATTTACGCCGATAGTCGCACCGCCCGTGAAAGCGAGCGTACCCTCTTCAACAGTGAGGAGGGCCAGGGTATTCCCTGCGTATCCAAGGGCCAGCGTGCCCGCTCCCGTTTTGGTCAGGGTAGTGCCGGCCCCCATGACATCGGCTGACAAGCCGGCCCAGGAAACGGTATCCCCGGCGCCAAGCACGGAAACGTTCAGGAAACCTCCGTCTCCGACGTTGACACGGCTGGAAATGTCATACCCTGTCGCATCCTCACCGGCAGCGGAATCCGCATAGGCCAGCGTCCCCCCGTTGAATATAATATCCCCTTCCGTTCCCAGCGCTCCGTCAGCGCCAATGGTAAGGGTACCGCCATTGAGTATCGTCCCTCCGGTATAGGTATTGGCCAGGTTTAAGGCAACTTCAGCCGTACCGTTCACGGTAAGCGTGGTGGGAGCTGTGGAATCCGCAATAGACCCCCCGTTGTCGGGATCGCTGACCAACGTGTAAGCGCCGCTGTTGAAAACAACGCTCTTGGGAGTTACAATGCCGGAAACCTTGACTTCACCCGCTTCCGCGGAGGAGAAGTAAATTTCCTGATTATCCAGCGTATCCGCCCCCGTCAGCCTCGTCGTCCAGCCGTCAACACTGGTGTTGATCCACTTCCGGTCCGTTCCTCCGTTCCAGACAAAACCATTGTCCCCGCTGACGTCAGCAACCTTCAGCACAAGCTGGTTATTTTCCACCACCACGGAATATCCGAACCCTTCCCTGGTGATGTCGGGCGTCCATGTGAAGGAATCCGTCGTCAGGCTTCCATCCGCAGCCCACTGGGCCAGGACATAGTTAGATGCCTCCAATTCACCATAATTATTGATAGTCAGCGCACAGGACGAATCCGCAAGAGCCAGGGACCCGGCCGTGATATTGATGACAGGCTCATTCGCCGCCACGCCCGTCATGTCAAAAGTGAGGGTAGCGCCGCTATTCAGCGTCAGAGCAGAAGCCGTCGTCATTCTGGCGCCCGCACCCATGGAAATGCTGCCCAGGGCCATGGCATTCGTATTCGTAAACGCCAGCGTTCCGGCCTGGACATTAGTCAGGCCCGTATAGGTATTCTGCCCGGAAAGGGTCAAGGTGCCTAAGCCGGTTTTCGTCAGGCCGCCCGCTCCGGAAAGGGCGCCTCCTAGGGTGATGCCGGTGGAAGCCTGGTCATGGTAGGACTTGGTTTCCGCATCATACTGGCGGGTATCAACCGTCACATTTCCAGTAAGGGACATATTGTAGGCGGAAGACCAGCCTTCCGCCGCCGTCGTCCCCAGCGTCCCGGAGTTCATGTTCAGGGCAATCGTATTGGTATTTCCGGATGCCGTCATGCCGCCTGAACCGAGAAGCAGGGAACCGCCATTCAGATTAATGGTGGCGCCCTTGGCGCTTACTCCATCCCAGTTCTGCCCCAAATCCAGCGTCTGGGCCAGCACCATGCCGCCCGAACCAATATTCATGACGCCTTTTCCGTCACGGGCAATCCGCAGCGTGCCGGTAATGTTCATCACGGCGTCCCGGCTGATGTTGAGCGTGGTTGTTCCATTGTACTGGTAGCGGCCGATGAAGCTTCCCGCCGTCACGGAAGCGCCGGCCCCCAGCGTCCAGGTGCATGCCGTGCCGTTGGTTGCCAGCACCCTGTACTCTCCTGTAATATCAACATTTCCATTAAGGACATTCGTTCCTACCGCGGAGATCAGCGTGCCGGCCCCGGTAATCGTATTTCCATAGGTTCCGGCGGAAAGGGTCAGCGTGGTATTGGCTCCCAGCTCATAGCTGACTCCAGTCAGGGCGGCCGTTGTCGTTCCGGAGGCGTTCCCGCTCAATTTCAGCGTGCCTGAGGAATTGGCGTCCAAACGTGTTCCCAACCCGTTCCACGTACCCGTGGTCAGTTCCAGAACGGAATCTCCCTGCAACAGAACCGTGCTGGTGCCCAGCGCTCCGGCATTGCCGACAACGAGTTTGCTGCCATCGCCAAGAACGGTATCCCCGGCATAGGAATTGGCATTGTTCATGGTCAGGGAAGCTCCGTCCAGCAGGTTCAGCGTCGTATCCCCGGTAATGGAACCGTCACCCGTAAAAATGAAATCCGTACCGGAAACATTGATTCTGCCTGGAGCGACATTCCCCGCAATCGTCACATTTTTATCCACGCCATCGCCATTGGAGAAATATACGGTCTCCCCATCGGCATAAGCTGACGGTGTTCCGTCAAGGCTCCAGGAGGTATTCGAGCTTTCCGTATTCCAGGTGCCGCTCTTCCACCTCAACAAACCTTCCTTGTCGCTCAAATTGACGTAAAGAGTTCCATTGCTGACGGAAAACGTTCCGTTGTACAACTCCGCAGCAGCTCCGCCCAAAGTAAAGAAAGAACTTTCCGTCAACCCCGCTCCGGAAAGCAAGGCATAACTAATCCCTGTTTCCAGGGAAGACAAACCCAGCCGCACTTCCGTGGCCTCACTGCCACTAATGGAGTTGACGGTCAGGGCTGCCGTCTCCGAATCGAGAGAATTGAAGCTCAGAGTGCCGCCGTTTAACGTCAACCCGGCGGATAAAGTAGCCGTTCCTCCGGAAATTCCCGTGGCTCCCAGCGTGGAACCGGCATTCAGCACATACCCGTCCGCGGACGTAACGTTCACGGTAAGGCCGCCTCCGATCAGCAAGGCCCCCTGCCCGATAACGCTGGAATCCTTCACCGTCAAACCGCCTCCCCTCAATTCCACTGTTCCGGTAAAGCCGGGGACGGCTGCCGTTTCTCCTTCGGCAGGAACCGGGGCCTGGGCTGTTCCGTTAAGAACCAGAACCCCGTCGCCAACCTTCACGAGCTTACCGTCTCCCTTCAGCCCGTTGGAGAAAGTCACAGTACGCCCCGTGGCATGGTCATTGGCATCCAGCGTGTCAAGGATAGTCCCATTCACCGTGCCCAGAAGTTCTATATAAGAGGCCGTGAAATTCGGATTATAGCTTATACCCCAGTTGGACAAAGCCCCCAGCGTGCCTTCTCCCAGTTTGATAACGGCCGCTCCCGCCACATTGGTAACGCCTGAAGAGCCTATGTTCACCCTGGCATCCCCGGATGTTGCGCCACCCAACAGGAAACTGCCCCGGAATGAACCGCTTCCGGAAGCCCAAAAGTCCATTCCCTGCAAATCGGCCGTCCCGGACGCGGCATTGAAAATGCCCGTGCCATCCCAGGACAGATGCATCGAGGTCTGCAATGCAGTCAAAGAACCGCCCCTCAAATTAAGTTCCCCTGAATAAGCCCAGTGAGCCAGCAGGAAACTGGCGCTTGTGCTATGGGTATCATTGCTGCCGGTGACAGTCAGAGAGGAACCCTGGTTCACATTAAGCACCCCATGCCCCAGCTCGGCAAGCCGGACCTGGCCTGCCGTAGTCACATTGCCGGAATCAAGATCAAGAGCCCCATATAAGGAATTGTCATACCCACCGCCGGCCCCGACCCACAGCTTATTGACTTCCAATTCATTATCGGCCATATGAACCCTGCCGTAATAATGGGCTACCTTGAACGATTCCGCCTGGATATTTCCCGTAAACGTCACCGTGGAACCGGTCTGGGCGCCAGATACGATATTCCCGGCGTATGTGATATTCCCTGCCACGGTCGGATTGCTGGTCCCGTTAAAGGTCAGCGTATCTCCAGTCGAGACATTCTCGCCGCCCTCCAGGTTCCAGAGATACGTGTTGCTGTCGGAAACATTCTGCGCATAGACATTCAAGCTGCCCTCCGCTATTACCGTTTGCCCCGCTCCGATGGATGTCCCCGCATCGGAACCGAACACCATGGTAGAACCCGCCATCATATGCAGGCTGGCTCCGCCAAGCATCCATGATCCCGACTGGGAAGAAGCCCTCAGTCTCAAAGCTCCATAAACGTAAAGATTCTGAAGGGCCGAGCCCTCCAGCAAATTGACGCTTCCCGCAGAAGAAGCATCCGTTTTCATGTAAACCGTGAGGGAAGAATTTTCCCCACCCGTCACCAGGCTTTCAAAACCGGAAAAACGGTGATCCCCGTCACCCAACGTCAGGGACGAGCCGTTGCTTAAAACCGTTTCCTGGGCAAAAAGAGTAGCTCCTTCCCCGGGCAGGAGCGTATAATCCGTCTCAAATGTCATGGAGGAGACATTGATCCCTCCAGAGAAATTGACTGTTTTGGAGCCTTCCGCCGCCGTGAAAATGACGGCATCCCCATTCAGGAAGGAAGTATCCGTCTTGGTTCCGTCACCCTGCTTGTACCAGCCCGTTTCCGTATTGCTCCATGTTCCGTTGGAATTCCACACCAGAGTTTCTGCATCATACCCTTCCCCCTTGTACTGCACGGACATGCCGGAACCGTTGGAAACAAGCAGGAAATTACCCGCTCCCAGCTGGCCGGCGGAATCAACCCTCGTCAATGCCTCATAAGTATCATCCCCGGTTTGCTTCCAAATACGCAGGGAATCCAGGGATGCCCCCAAATCAGCCCCTGTAGACATGAAATAGCGTGTGATCAGGGCGTCGTCAACCATCTCGCGATTGGTGACCGCAAGCTCTTCCATGGCGCCGGCAACCACTACCTCCACATTCCATGTTTTGGCGTTCTTGGTAATTGTGGTGGTGTTTGACAGGTTGACCATTCCGTCAAGCCCGATATGCCAGTAATGATTGCCGGAACCAGTGCCATTGTCAAAATTGAGATTCCCTCCCGGAGTCGTCATGTTCAGAATGCCGTCCACATAAATATTGGCATGGCCTTCCGCTTCCGTATTTTTGATCTGGTTGCTGAAGGATGTGGTAAGGGAGGAGCCCTTTTCCACGTAAACATTGCCGCCCCATTGTCCAAGTCCCACAGACACACTTCCGTTCCCCGTAACGGAAATACCGCCTCCGTCCGAGGTATTGGGAGGCGTTCCCGTAACCGTCACATCCACGCCATTAAAAATCAAATGCGGACCCTTATTGTCCACGCGGGACGGCGCCGAGCCTCCCTCCCAGTTGCCTGCCGTCCCCACAGCGTCGCCTTCCCCAGCCCCCGTCCATGTAAAATCAGGACCGCCAAAATCGGGGATCTGCCAGAAATCCGCCGAGGTTGCAGCATGGGAATAAGAGTAAATGCCGGAGAAGGAAACCAGGGAAGCGAGAAGGGCGGAACGCAAAGACGGAGGAAGATGAAGTCTCATACTGATCAAAGATATTGTGGCCAGTAATACCCGGATTTATAATCCGTTGGCAAGCCAATTTTCGAAAAAAGCTCACATTAAACAAATAATGGGAAACAATTATCATCCGCCTGTCCAGCATATCTACCTCCATATCCAGAAGAACAAAATCATCATTCTTTCATTACAAGCAATATACATGGATTAAGGAAAGAAGCAGGATTATAAATTCCCAGTCTGCCCATTCGCTTTCCTGATGAAAGCGGTACAGATAAAAACAAAAAGGCCGCTCCCTCCCGGGAACGGCCCTGACTTGAACTATTTTTTCCTTACTGCTGCTGAGCGCCGCTCTGCTTAAGCATCTCCTGAAGCTGTTCCGGAGAAATGCTCATGGGGCCTCCCTGGGGAGCAGGAGCTTCCGAAATGCCGTCCAGTTCCAAATCAAAGATGAGCGGGGAATTGGGTTCAATCGGAGCGCCGGGAGTGTTTTCCCCGTAAGCCAGCTCGGAAGGAATGTAGACAATCCATTTGGAGCCGACGGGCATCGTGGTCAGCGCTTCGGCAAAACCGGGGATGACCTGGAGAGGAAGTTCCACAGACTTGCCCTTGGTGTCGTCAAACACGGTGCCGTCCAGCAGCGTGCCCTTGTATTTCACCTTGAACATGGGGTTCTTGAACTTCTTTTCATCAAATTTTTCTTCGCCGCCCTTGTTCACAACCTTGTACTGGAGGCCGGACTTCGTTGTGGTGACGCCTTCTTTTTTGCCGTTTTCCTCCATGAATTTCTTGCTGGCCTCCAAATTGGCCTTGGCCTTGGCGGAAATGCGTTCGTCAATTTGCTTCTGGAACGCATCCAGGGCAGGTTTCAGCTGTTCCTGGTCCTTGGCGGGCTTGCGGACCATGCCGTCCTTGATGCCCTGGAGGAAAGATTCCTGGTCCAGGTCGTCAAAGGTCAGGGTAGGAATGGAACCAAGCTGCTGACCGCTCTGGAAACCCAGAAAATAGCCCAGGTCCTTTTTCATCTGTTCGGGAGACACAGTAATTTCTTTCTCTTGTTTGGGTTGGTCGGCCGCCGGAGCTTCGGCAGCCTTTTCTTGCGCGCCTGCCACACCCGCCAGAAGAGCGGAAGCGGCAAACAGGGCGATGGAAGGGTTCATCTTCATGGTATTTTTATCCTTTCTTTGAAAAGAGGACTCCTTTTTAACGGATTCCGTTCATATCACAAGACAAGAGAATCGGTCATCCTGTCATCCTCTCCCGGCAGGAGGCCGGATTGCTTTCCGGCCAGAAGGAGAATCAGGTCATGCCAGCGTTTCCAGAACGCGGGCGATCATGGCGGGATAAAGGGTATGCTCCTGCTCCTGAATGCGGGCGTGAAGGCTTTCCGGCGTATCCCCCGGCAGCACGGGCACGCGAGCCTGGCCCAGGATGGGGCCGGTATCCATTCCGTCATCCACATAATGGACGGTGCAGCCGCTCTCCGCAGCTCCGGCGTTCACAGCCTGCTCCCAGGCATGAAGCCCCGGGAAGGCAGGAAGAAGGGAAGGGTGGATATTCAGAATGCGGGAAGGAAATTCCTTCAGCAGCGGAAGTTTCACCAGGCGCATGAATCCCGCCAGGCACACGCAGTCCACGCCGTATTGCTTCAGGCGCGCGGCAACGGATGCCTGGGATTCCTCCGGAAATCTGGTTTTAAATCCCCCGCAGTCAATAGCCTCCGCCGGAATGCCCCAGGAACGGGCGCGTTCCAGAATGTAGGCGTCCGGATTGTCAGACATCACCACGGCGATTTCCGCCCGGAGAGAACCGGACTGGATGGCATCATAAATGGACTGGCAATTGGAACCGGAACCGGAACCGAGTATTCCTAACTTGGGCAATCTGGACATCCGGGGGATAAAACCACAGTTTTTTGCCCGTGGCAAGTCTCCGGCTTGACAAAAAGGCTGCCGTATTTGCCTAATAAAGACATGAGAGACTCCCGTTTTCAGGCCCTTGCAGCCCAGCTTGCAGGGTATTCCACAGCCCTGCGCCCCGGAGACAGGGTTCTGCTGGAACTGACGGATATTCCGGAGGAAATGGGAATAGCCCTCATCCGGGAGGCGAGGCATGCGGGAGCAATGCCCTTTCTGCGCCTGAACCAATCCCTCCTGAACCGGGAAATGCTCTCAGGAGCAACGGAAGAACAATACGGCATCATCGGCCGCCACCGCCTGGCGGAAATGGAGGACATGGACGCCTACATTGAGATACGCGGCGGGGGGAACGCCTTTGAACTGTCCTCCGTTCCACAGGAAAATATGGCTGCCGCCATGAAAGCCCTGAACCCCGTCTCCCAGCGGCGCATCCGCCATACGCGCTGGTGCGGGCTGCGCTGGCCGTCCGGGGGAATGGCCCAGCAGGCATCCATGAGCACGGAAGAGTTTGAGGATTTCTATTTCCGCACCTGCCTGATGGATTACGCCGCCCTGCGTCCCGCCATGCGGAAGCTGGCCGCCATGATGGAAAAGGCTGAATATGTGAAAATTACCGGACCGGGAACGGACATTTCCTTTTCCATCAAGGGGCTGCCTGCCATCCCGTGCGCGGGGGAATGCAATCTGCCCGACGGAGAAGTGTTCACCGCCCCCGTCATCGACAGCGCCAACGGCCACATTTCCTTCAATACGCCCAGCCTGTTCCAGGGCATCCCCTTTGACAACATCCGCCTGACGCTGAAAAACGGACTGGTCGTGCATGCGGAAGCGGGAGATAAAACAGGGGAGCTCAACGCCATTCTTGACACAGACCCCGGCGCGCGGAGGCTGGGGAATTCGCCTTCGGCGTCAATCCGGCCATCACACGCCCCATGCGCAACATCCTGTTTGACGAAAAAATTTCCGGCTCCTTCCACTTGACGCCGGGGCAGGCCTACCACGTGGCGGACAACGGCAACCAGTCCCGCATCCACTGGGACATGGTATGCATCCAGACGGAAGCGGCCGGGGGCGGAGATATTTACCTGGACGGTAAGCTGGTGCGCCGCAACGGATTATTCACCCTGCCGGAACTGGCCATTCTCAACCCCTCTCTATCATGACTCCCCCCCCTTTCTCCAAAAAGCGTTCCCAGCTCCGCAAGCTCCTGTATGCGGCCGCGGCTGTCATTCTGCTGGGGTCCCTGCTGGCCTCCTACATGTACTGGGAAGCCAATCATCTGGAATTTAATGAAAACACGGCCCCTGCCGGATGTGTACCCGGCCTTTCCGGCCTTCGTATCCTGGTATTGTCGGATATCCACACCAATCTGCCCCTGCTGGAAAAAGCGGCAACAATGGCGGAACAGGCCAGACCGGACATGATCGTGTTTCTGGGAGATCTGTACACGGATTTTCTGCGGGTCACTCATGCAGGCGACTACATCGCCCAGATGAAACGCCTCTCCTCCGTCGCCCCGGCCTACGCATGTCTGGGCAACCATGACATGGCCCTTGCGGACAATGTGGAACGCGTCCTGAAGGAAGGGGGCTTCACGCTGCTCAGGAATTCCGCCGCCTTCGTCTCCATCCCCAGGCTGGGAAACGTGGAATTCAAACTGGTGGGGCTGGGAGACCTGCGGGAGGGGGACTTTTTCCCGGACCGGTGCATGAGCCCGCGCGAATTGGAGGAAAACTCGCCCATGCCGACCATCGTCCTGAGCCACAACCCCAAAGGAAGGGAATTGCTGGGAAATTACCGCTGGGACCTGATGCTCTCCGGCCATACGCATGGAGGCCAAATCAAACTGCCTTTCTTTTCCACCCCGCTATTGGCGTCGGAAGGGGAAACCATGCACTCCGGGTTCCATCCTTATGAGGACAAGCAGGTATTCGTCACCCGCGGCATAGGCTATATAGGGCCGGGCCGCTTCAACTGCCCGCCGGAAATCAACCTCATTACCATTCCCTAACTTCCCGACCTGACCGCCATGGTTCTCTCTCTGCTGGCCTCCGGAGGCCCTAATGACGCGCCTCCATTCTTCATTCTGCTTACTGTCGTCTTCATGGGCATCATCGCGATTGCCCTCATTCTGGCCCACTTCCGGCAGTCCCTGCTGGCGGGCTACTTCATCTGCGGGGTAATTCTGGCCAACTGCGGCATTCTGGACCACATCCCCAATTCCGACGTCAGCATCCAGGCTCTTTCCGAGGTAGGAATTATCCTGCTCATGTTCACGCTGGGGCTTGAATTTTCCGTCGATGAACTCAAGCACCTGCGGAAAACCGCTCTGGTCGGCGGAGGCATTCAGATGTTCATCTGTACCGCAGCTTTCGGCCTGGGGCTTCATTACGCCACAGGCATGGACATGAGCCACTCCCTGACGGTCGGGGCCATTATGGGACTATCCTCCACGGCGGTGGCGCTGAAATCCTTCCAGGAATTCGGCCTGAGCGGAACCTCCGGGGCAAAAATGGCGGTGGGAATTGCCCTGTTCCAGGACATCGCCGCCATCATGCTGGTGGCAATCATGCCGCAGATCTTCACCGCCACGCCCGACTCATGGGAAACAGCGCTCAACATCGGCATGGCCGTACTGCGGGGGCTTGTCTTTCTGGGAGCCGCCTGGCTGATCGGCCGCTACCTGCTTCCGCGCATCATGCTGGCCGTCGCCCGGACCAAAAGCCGGGAACTCTTCACCCTGATGGTGTTCGCCATCTGCTCGGGAATTGCCATGCTCGCCAGTCTGCTGGGCCTGAGCATCGCCCTGGGCGCTTTCACCGCCGGCCTCTTCGTCAGCAGCTCCTACTACAGCCACCGGGTTCTTAGCGAAGTGCTCCCCTTCAAGGACCTTTTCCTGACCATCTTCTTCGTTTCCGCCGGGCTGTTGATTGACATTGATGGACTATGGGAACACATCGGCCAGGTGGCGACCTTCGCCTCCTTTGTCCTCGCGATCAAATTCGTAGCCTGCCTTACAGCCGCAAGCTTCCTGAAAATTCCCGGGCGCATGGGCATCATGGCCTCCACCGCACTCACCAATGTGGGGGAATTTTCCCTGGTGCTCATCCCTTTCATGCAGGAAATATCCCCCATCCCGGCGCTGGTGACCACCAACGTTTACGCCATTGCCGCCGTCTCCATGGGTATGACTCCGCTGCTGATGAAGGCGGCACGGAAACTCACCCCGCTGCTGGTGCGCATTCCCGGGTTGAAAACAAAACGGGAACGCCTCAACGTGGAAACCCTGATCACACGCATGGAAGGCATCAGGGACCATGCCATCATTTGCGGCTACGGCCCCGTAGGCAGGAGGCTTCATGAAAGCCTGTCCCAGTACGGCATCCCCTGCATCATTATCGACCTGAATGCGGACACCGTCAAATCCCTGCTCAACGGCGGCCATCTGGCCTTTCTGGGAGACATCCAGCACCAAATCACCATGGACCTGGCGGGCGTCCGTACCGCGCGGCTGATTGCCTTTACATTCCCGGACCCTTCCCCGGCCCTGTCCACCTACATGCAGATCAAGGGCGCCAATGCGGACATCACGGTGATTGCCCGCGCCAAATTCCGTTCGGAAGTGGCTTCCCTGCATCACGCGGGCATCGCCAACGTCATCCATGATGAAATGGAAACGGGCGCCGCCGCCGTGCGCCTGGCAAAGCAGAGTTTTGATATTATTGAACCGTCGGACGCGCCATCTCTGTCCCATTAAGCAACGATGAATCTGCCGGACGCCCACACCCATTCCTCTACAGCCGCTTCCGGCACGGCGCCGCGGTTCATCTGCGGCACCTCCCCGGCGGACTGGAAACAGGTGGCCCTTCTGGCGGAACGGGATGAACATGTTACCCCCTTTTTCGGCATTCATCCCTGGTTCCTGAACCCGGCTGAATGGAAAGAGGAAATGCCCAGGCTGGAATCCCTTCTGCAAAAAATCCCCCATGCGGGCGTTGGGGAAACGGGGCTGGACAAATGCCGGCGCGGCATCCCGGGGCTGCCTCTCCAGAAGGAAGCGCTGGAACGGCATCTGGAACTGGCCGTGCGTCTGGACCGCCCCGCTTCCCTGCACTGCTGCCGCGCATGGGGCACGCTGGCGGAAATGCTGAAAAAATATCCCCGTTTGAACATTGTCCTGCACGGCTGGACGGGGACATTGCATCCCGGCACGGAATTTCCTTCGGGAAACTGGCTTCTTTCCGTAGGGCTGCGGGAAATGGAACGTCCGGGACTCCTTGCCTCCATACCGCTCCATCGGCTGGCGCTGGAATCGGACGGGCATCCGGAAACCCTTCCGGAACTTTACCGACGCGCGGCGCAGGAACTGGGCATGACCGTCAACAACCTGGTTGACCTGGTCCAAAGCAATATGGAAAACCTGATCCGCCCTTGACGCCTCCATTCAACGGGCGGACATGGTTTCGCGGCGCCTTTTCATTCACTGGGTTTCTATTTCCATTGACTCTTCGTTCAATCATTTTCCCAGAAAACAAAAACATTTCCGTTGACAATTCATCATCTTTTTGCCATATGATGGATTATATTAGGTATGGATACAATTCCGCCCATCTCCCATGAATCATCTCTTCCGAATCCTCCTTTTAGGAGCGCTCCCCCTGGCAGCCTTTCCCGTTATCCAGGCGTCAGCGCAGGAACCGGATATCCAGACACTACTTTCAGCCGAACGTTCCTCGTTCATCTCCGGAAAAGCCCGGGATATTCTGTGCAGGAAACTGGGAACCGCAAACCTTGACACGGATAAAATCCGGGCCATGGCGCACGCCCCGCAAGTCGCCCTGTTATGCCACCTGTACCAATTTTTCAGCACCGCGGAAAACGGAGAACCGTTCACGCAGCATGAACTCAAGGACGAGTCATTCAGGAAATGGCTCTCCACCCACCCGGAAGTCTTCAGAATGCTTGCCCTATCCGGGGCAGCCGGCAAACAAACCCTATCCATATTTTACCGCATCTGGAACGCGAACAATAAAACGCTCCGCCCCGTTGAAACCAGCATGGCTCTGGGGGCAGGGCTTGCCTCAAATGTCATCCCTCCTGAAGAATGCCTGTCCAAATTCAATTTTTACCGGGAATCCTACTTCCAATCCGCATGCCATCCCCAGGCGGACACGATGCAGCCGTGGGAATGGGCCATCGTTTTCCGTGGCAGAGAGAGCCTGGAAGACCTGTCCTGGGCCCAGCAGTTCATAGAGAAAAAACAGATCCCTCCCGAACAGGCTGGAAATAAATTCATGGGGTTCATCCCCTATCGCAGGAAAAACCTTCAGGGAGTCAGCGTTCATGCCGGAGCCGCTTTTTACGACCACAAACCGGTCACATTAAAGCTTTATACGGAATACGGAGGCGTGTGCGGAGCCGTCTCCAAAGGAGCGGCAGGCTTTCTGAGAGCCAAAGGCGTCCCCGCGTGGGCCATCGGACAGCCGGGACACTGCGCCTTTATCTGGAAACACCCCGGCGGACACTGGAAAATCGGCAACAACATCAGCGGATGGAACTGGTCAACGGGAAAAAGCCAGATACCCTGGAACGGCCCCGTCCAGCTCATCCCGGCTTACAATGCCTTCATTCATCACGGTCTGGCGGAAGAATCCTTCCTGATGACGGTTTTATCTGACTGCTCTCCGCGTCCCGTCCAACGGGAATTGCTGCTGAAAGAAGCCTGCAAGATGAACCCATTTAATTATCCGGCATGGAGTCGTTACCTGAGCATGAAGGCCAAAGGAATCAATGACCGGCAAAAACTCACCCTGCTTAAAGAACTGGCGCAGGCCATGCCCCATGAACACAACCTCCTCCATCATGCAGCGGTAAACATACTCAAAATACGGGAAAGCAAGGTCAATCCCTATGAACTGTACGCCTGTTTCCTGGACCCTGACTGTTCTCCCGCGGCGGAGGAACTTTTCACGAGGCTGTGCTGGAACAAACTCGTGGCGGATTGCCCTGAAATCGGCAAGATAATCAAATACAGGGAGGGATTCATCGGGAAGCATCTTTCCGTCTGGGCCAGGAAAGGGAACAATGCCTCATGGACGCCTAAAATGAAAAGATACTCCGCCGGCATGATGGAAGGCGCCATCACGGCATTGGAAAAAAGAGAACAGACCCGCACATACTATGTGGCAACCTACCGCCGTCTGCTGGAAATATGGAATGACAAAAAATTAAAGCATCAAGGGGAAATATTGATCAACAAAATCAGCGGCAATAAAGTCTCGCCCCTGCGGCAGAACCGGTAACCAGCACAGAGAATTTTAACATGAACGCGAACGCCATCATCCGGGCATCCGCCCCATTCTTCCAAAAATACGTCTTATCCCCGGGAATGCCGGCAAAACGCCATCTCGCCATGATGCTGCTGGGCCTCTGCTTCACAGCGCCTTTACTGGCAAATGAGGTATTGCGCATCGAATCGCAGGCAGCAGAGTACTCTGCCCAAATTTATATTCAAGAAGAAGAAAAAGGCTCCGTACCTGAAAAAGAGAAAGAGAACGATCAAAAAAGAAAGAAATTGGGCATAGGTGAAACAGTTTTTCTAATATTGGTTTCAGACAAGCCCCAGCTCATTGGAGACCCATCCCAGATCGAATGGACAATTGAAGAAGGAGAAAATCTGGCTTCTTTTCAAAATAAAAGTAACTCTGTCATTCAAACATTGATTATTAGAAACGATCTCTCCCAAGGAGGCGACATTACCGTTAAAGCAGTCACGGAAGAAGGAAGAGAAGCGAAAATCACGTTATCAGCCATTGTTCCCGAAGGGATCAGCGCAAAACATTTACGGAAATCATATGACAGAAATCATCCGGATTTTAATAAAAGAGGAGTCATTTATTTTGATCTGCCAAAGGATGGTGATCAAGAAATGGCAGGGGCATCAGCTGTCCTGGAATTAACGTTCCTCCCTACAAGCGTGAATTTTCGAAATGTCCATATTATTGAACGGGATAAGGGCTGCGTTCCCGCCCCGGCTGAAGGCAGCCTGGCAGCCCCACATGATCCCAATCCTGCACCAGTACGCCTTGACAACAAAAACAGGCTATCTGACAATATTGGAAGCAAAAAACTCATTTCGGAATTAAGATTTTACGACTTGCCGCAAACTTATAAATGGATTTGCGACTGGAACATCAATGTCGACGGGAAAGATGTAAAAACCATCCAGACTGTTGAACAGCATTTTTTTTACGACTGGATTGACGTCGTCAACGAAATAGCTACGACGACGGTTTCCAAATTCAACTGTTCCGTCAGCAGGTCCACAGAAAAAAATAATAAGCACTTATTTATCAACCAGTCAAAATAAATAAACCTAAAAAAATGATGAAATATTTTATTTACGCGATTGCCGTCATACATCTTGGCTGTTCAACTTCCCTGGGGGAAGAAACCGGATTTGATCGCCAACTCCCGGCTCCTGATTCCATCCATATTCGCGGGCAAATGGGAGAAAAATCAAAAAAATTAAAAGAATTTTTAAAATCAGGAAATTTTAAACAATTCTATGGATGCTCAAACACAGTTCTGTCAGAATTGAACGCCATGCGGCGCCATGGAACGATGACGCGGGAAGAGGCCTGCGACATGCTCTGGAGCCTTTATCTGATCAGCGGGGCCCCCATGTATGAAGCTCCGGATTACGACAGCGTTCAGCCATGGCTTTATAAAGACGAGCGGGACAACGACATTGCCGCCAAATCAGGAGTCATTTCCGCGCTCTCCATCATGGATACGAAACAGATGTCGCGCAACCTGGGCATCCACGAACAACGGCTGAAACATCTCCATGCCGCTTACGCCGCCGCCATCATTAAAAGGCTGAAATCTCTGCACCTCCCTGATTTCGGAAAAAAAGAGACAGCGCTGAAAGATGAAATAATACGTTCCCATCCTGCCAATCCGGACGGGAATGTCATCGGCTCTGACATTAAAGATTACGAATGGACTCACCGATGGAACAATCTGGTCACATTTTCGTCAAGAAACAGCATGTATCATAGCTATGTTTCCGGATTTATGGAAAAAATATTTGTGCCCATGCTGGTGAAGTACTTCCCCGACCAGGCCGGGGAAGTCGTCAAATACATCAGGAAGGCGGGATACGGAGACGGCGAAGTTCTCGACCTCATCGACCGAACGGCTGGATACAACTCCAACACCGCCTACCTCTACCAGGGGAAAAGCGGAGAGGAACACAGGAAAAAGCTTCAGCGGAAACAGAGCGGAGAGTGACGCCGGATGTTCATTCATTGCGCCATCCGCCCCCTCCCAACCAGGAAAAACAACCCGGACAAGACGGTGAACCACGTTCTCCATATAATCATCTTCATCTGCCTCGGATGGAGCCTTTCCTCCGCGGAGGGACATTCATTCGATCATGAACTCATGCCGCCCGATTCCATCCATATCCGGAGAAGTGCAGAAGGGCATGCTCCGCTCCTGAAAAGCCTGCTGGAACAAAATGATCTGAAAGCATTTTATCAGCACGCCAAAACGGTTCTGTCAGAACTGAACGCCATGCGGCGCCATGGAACGATGACGCGGGAAGAGGCCTGCGACATGATTTGGAGCCTTTATCTGATCAGCGGAGCCCCCATGTATGAAGCTCCGGATTACGACAGCACTCAGCCATGGCCTTATAAAGACGAGCGGGACAACGACATTGCCGCCAAATCAAGAGTCATTTCCGCGCTCTCCATCATGGATACGAAACAGATGTCGCGCAACCTGGGCATCCACGAACAACGGCTGAAACATCTCCATGCCGCTTACGCCGCCGCCATCATTAAAAGGCTGAAATCTCTGCACCTCCCTGATTTCGGAAAAAAAGAGACAGCGCTGAAAGATGAAATAATACGTTCCCATCCTGCCAATCCGGACGGGAATGTCATCGGCTCTGACATTAAAGATTACGAATGGACTCACCGATGGAACAATCTGGTCACATTTTCGTCAAGAAACAGCATGTATCATAGCTATGTCTCTAAAATCATGGAGAAAAGATTCATCCCCATGCTGGTGAAGTACTTCCCCGACCAGGCCGGGAAAGTCGTCAAATACATCAGGAAGGCGGGATACGGAGACGGCGAGGTTCTCGACCTCATCGACCGAACGGCTGGATACAACTCCAACACCGCCTACCTCTACCAGGGGAAAAGCGGGGAGGAACACAGGAAAAAGCTTCAGCAAAAAATACGGAATTCCTGTCCAGCCGCGAGCCGGAATGCCAATAAATAAAGGATAAAACGCCGGTCGTACTCAATAACATGCCTCAACAGCGTTCACCGGAAAACTCCGGAGTCCTGTAAGCAGTCCACTGTTTTTCCTTGGCAGGTTTCCGCCTCCGGCTATCATGCGGGCATGGGCCTTTTTCAGGATCAAACCAGCTCTTTGTCGGAAATCAAGCGGCTTGCCGCCCTCGTCACGGATCCCTCCCGCAGGGGGGAGATCGGTTCGGATCAATGGCCTCTGGCCATGATCGCCTACGGGCTGGTCACCTGCAATGAAACGGGAAGAGAAGAAGAAGGCGTCATCATTTACAACATGTTCCAATCCCGCTGCGCTCCGGACGCCCGCCGCAAATGCGCTCTGCAACTGGCAGCTTTTATCCGGCAGCGCAAAGGGGACGGATGGAGGGCCCTGCTGCCTTTTGCCATGGCGGATGAGGCGCCGGATATCCGCAGGCAATCCGCTTTCCTTATTTATACGCTGGCCGCGCCCCAGCCGGAGGAGCGGTTTCCCGGAATTGCCGGATTGGCGAATGTCATCTGCGCCTCTCCCTGCCCCGGACAGGCATCCATGGCTCCGGCGCTGGACGCCCTGATGAGCCTGGGAGACATGCGGTTTGCCCCTTATCTGTCTTTCATTTCCAAAAATCTCCCTCCCGGGCGCCTCGCGGACCTGCTGGCCGAAACGGAGGCCATTCCCACGGACCTGGGCTGCGGATGGCTGCTGGATATTCTGGATGAACATCCGGAGCTTTCCTCCACCATTGCGGCGGTACTGGCCGGGATGCCCTCCAGAGCCGGAGAAGTGCTGGACGTGGTCGTTCCCGTTCCCTCCTGGCAATTCACCAATTCCGCCGTCCAGCCGCTCCATTCCTGGAGTATTCCCGAATACAGGCTGCGCATGGAAGAGCGGCTCTCCAGATATCTTGCCCCGGAAGAGAGGGAAGCCGTGGACCGGGCATGGAGCTGAGTCTTCCGGTGTATCCCAACCCGCTGCATTTTTCAAAAAGCCGTCTCCCAAAAATGCGGAACGGCTCTTCTGATTCGGAAAATACAGGCTAAGGGGAGTTCCACAAACAGGCAAAACGCAATATGAGCCTGATGTCCTACAGGCTCATATCGGCAAAAGCCCCCCAAGGATAATTTGCTTCAAGAGGGAAAAATCCCCCATGGCGCGGATTTCCCCGGCCATTCATTCACCTCGCCACTACGTGGCGATGGTGGAAATCCACAAAGCTCCGGTATGTCTCCTCATCCAGCAAATCTCCATGCGTCATCAGCAGAAGCGGGAAAGGTTCACCCTCATCCGTATAAGGAGGATGGATATAATCAAACTGCGGATTGGGGACAAAGCCGTGCCTCTGATAAAACCCCAGCCGCCGGCGTGAGATCCCGTCCTCCGGAGGATCAATTTCCAAAATAACCTTGTACGGAAACGCATCCCTCAATTCTTCCAGAATCCTTTGCCCGGCGCCCTGGCCGCGCAGGGAGGCATCCACGGCAAAATACTCCAGATACACGAATTGTTCCCGACGCCACGTCACCAGCATCGCAACCACCCGGCCTTCCCCATTTAAAAATACTTCATAACAAAAACCGGGGTCTTGAAACGCCAACGGGAAATCCTGTATCCGCCGCTGTTCATGCACCGGAAAGCTTGTCCGGTAAATATCCAGAGAATCCAGGAACAGCGGATCATCCACACCCGTCACACGGCGCTTGGTCAGCGATTCAGACTTCATGAACCATATCCAACCACACCCGTCTCCTTTCGGCAAGTCCTCCGGAAAGTCTTCCCCAGTCATACAACCAGTTGTTCAGACTTAAATTGATGCAGAGCTTCCCAATCAAGGAGAAGGAAGAAAAATACCTTCGCGCGGCGATACGGAGACAAGGAAATCCCCGTCTGCCTGCCGGGATTGACGGCAGCCCCGGCGCCTGTACAAGGGATGCCGAAACAGAGGCATTCCATGTTCTCTTTTATCTCTATGAATTTACTTTTACCTGATGTATAGAAAGATCCTGCTCACGCCATGAATTCCATTTGAAATTTTATTCCGGAAACATGGAAACCCGTCTAAAGCCATGATGCCGCCCGTCAAGATATTCCTGCTGCTGATTTTTTCCTGGGCAGCTTTCCCCCGCCCTCTCCAGGCCCGGGAAGAGCCGCCCGCATCCCCCTCCTGGCCGTGCTGTGTTCCTGCACGCTCCGGCAGCCGTATTCTCTTTCTGGGAAACAGCTATACGTTTTTCAACCGCATGCCCGCCATGGTTAAAGCCATGGCAGACACCAAAGGATTGCGGCCGGACGTGCACATGCACGCGGCTCCGGCAGCATCCCTCCAGTCCCATTGGAATGACAGGCGTGCCCGCAACAACATGGAAGGAACGGCATGGGACTTCGTTATTCTCCAGGACCAAAGCGCTACACCTGTCCGGGCTCCGGAACGAACCATGGAGTTCGGAGAAAAATGGTGCTCTCTGGTACGAGCCGCCAAAGGAACGCCCATCCTGATGCTGACGTGGGGGAAAAGAGGAGCTTCCGGAACTCCGGACCCGCAGGAGCAAAAGGCTCTTCTTGAAACGTATTTGAAACTTGCCCGGAGGGAAAAAGCAGCGCTTGCCCCCGTGGGCATTGCCTGGGAGAATTGCCTCAAACGCCATCCAGGCATTCAGCTGTACCAGCCTGACGGCCGGCACCCGACGGAGGAAGGGAGCTACCTGACGGCATGCGTAATCTACTTCACGTTATTCGGAAAATCTCCGCTGGGCCTGCCGGGCCGCTTGTCCTTGAAAGGGACGCGGCTAAGCAATCTTCCCGCAGACAGGGCCAGAATATTGCAGACCGTCGCCAGGGATACATGCAGGCAGTTCTTTTCCGCCACTGCCGGAACCCGTCCCGCAACTGCCGGATTGCAGGCCTCTGCATTGTCTCCGCATAGCGCAAAATCTACTCGCAAAACGGGCACGGGCCCTTTACCATGGCAACGGACATATATACTATTATGAGCGAACAAGTCATTATCATCGGTGCCGGCTGCGCTGGTTACACGGCGGCCATTTACACCGCCCGCGCCAATCTCTCTCCGCTTCTGATCACGGGTTCCCAAATCGGCGGACAGCTGACCACCACGACGGAAGTGGAAAACTTCCCCGGCTTTCCGGACGGCGTGATGGGGCCGGACCTGATGTTCCTGATGCAGCAGCAGGCGGAAAAGTTCGGCACCCGGTTTGCATATGAGGACGTCAAGAGCGTCGTCAGGGATGAAGCCACCGGACTGTTCACCGTGAAGACCAGCGGCCAGAATTACGAAACCCGGAGTATCATTGTGGCTACGGGAGCATCCGCCCGCTATCTGGGAATCCCGGGAGAGGAAGGGCTGGTAGGCCACGGCCTCACCGCCTGCGCCACCTGTGACGGAGCTTTTTACCGGGACGTGCCTGTGTGCGTGGTAGGCGGAGGAGACAGCGCCTGTGAAGAAGCCATGTTCCTGACGCGCTTCGCTTCCCGGGTGTATCTGATCCACCGCCGCGACACGCTCCGCGCTTCCAAAATCATGGCGGAACGAACGCTGTCCAATGAAAAGATTTTCCCCATGTGGAATTCCACCATCGTAAGCTATAAGACGGACGACAAGGGAGAACTGGAAGCCGTCATGCTGAAGGACGTAGTAGAAGGTGATGAAACGGAACTTCCCGTCAAATGCGTCTTTATGGCGATCGGGCACACGCCGAACACTTCTTTCCTGGGAGATCTGGTGGACCGGGACGACGCCGGCTACATCATCCGGGAAACAGGGATGATGGCGACCAGGACGCCGGGATTGTTCGCCGCCGGAGACGTGGCGGATCCTCACTACCGCCAGGCCATTTCTTCCGCCGGAATGGGCTGCAGCGCCGCGATTGAAGCGGAACGCTACCTGCTGGGGCTGTAACCCCATCTTTCGGAACGGGCCGGAATTCCCAGCGGGATTTCCGGCCCTTCCCCGCTACAGGAAAACGGACATGCACCATTACAGCATTTTTGAGCTTTTCAGCATCGGCATAGGTCCTTCATCCTCCCATACCGTAGGGCCCATGCGGGCGGCGCACCGCTTTCTTGAACAGATACGCCACTCCCCGCACTTGGCGGAAATCTCAGGCATCCGCTGCGAATGCTACGGCTCCCTGGCCGCCACCGGACATGGGCACGGCACAGACACAGCCATCATGCTGGGGCTGCTGGGAGAAGAACCCCATACGGTGGAGCCGCGCAGCATTCCCGGAAAAATCGCCCGCCTGCACCAGCAGGAAACGTTGTCCGTCACGGAAGAAAAAAACGTCCGCTTCTCTCCTTCCCGCGACCTGGATCTTTCCCACTACCAGCCCCTGCGCCTGCATCCGAACGGGATGCAGTTCACTGCCGTCAACCAGGACGGAGACCCGGTGGAAGACGCGGTATTTTATTCCACGGGAGGCGGGTTCGTCTCTTCCGAACAGGAACTTCTGCATCCGGAAGAAAGGGACCGGGAAACCTTTCCTTTTCCTTATGAATCCGCGGAGGAACTGCTGCATATGGCTGATGAGCGCGGATGCCCTCTTTCCTCCATTGTCATGGCGAACGAATGCGCCATGCTCCCGGAACGGGAAGTCCGTGAAAAACTGGACCTGATCTGGACGACGATGAAGCAGTCCATCTCCAACGGCATGAGCGCGCGCGGCAACCTGCCGGGCGTTCTGCAGGTTCCGCGCCGGGCCAAAACTTTGCGCAAGAATCTTCTGGTGCACGGAGAATCGGCCTTGAAAGACCCTCTCTCCATTATGGACTGGATCAATCTGTACGCCATTGCCGTAAGTGAGGAAAACGCCGGCGGCCGCATCGTTACCGCTCCGACCAATGGAGCGGCGGGAATTGTTCCGGCCGTTCTTAACTACGCCACCAAATTCTGCGTTTCCCCCGTATCCGGATGCCGTGCATCGCTTCCTGCTCACCGCCGGGGGAATCGCCATCCTGTACAAGAAAAACGCCTCCATTTCCGGCGCGGACGTAGGCTGCCAGGGAGAAGTGGGCGTAGCCTGCTCCATGGCCGCCGCCGCTCTTGCGGAGTACCTGGGGGGAACACCCCACCAGGTGGAAAACGCCGCGGAAATAGGCATGGAGCACAATCTGGGCCTCACCTGTGATCCTATTGCGGGCCTCGTCCAGATACCCTGCATTGAGCGCAACGCCATCGCCGCCATCAAGGCCATCAACGCCGCCCGCATGGCCCTGGGCGGCACGGGCGCTCATTTTGTCCCGCTGGACAAGGTCATCCGCACCATGCTGGACACCGGAAGGGACATGCAATCCAAATACAAGGAGACCGCCCAGGGCGGCTTGGCCGTCAACGTGGTGAATTGCTGAGGGTACATGAACCCCCTCCCTTGTCTTTTCACGCGCGTCTGTTCCCGCAAAAAACGCTCCGCCGGATTGACAGATACGGGGAGCAAAGGTAGGGTGCGGGCATGCTTTCACGCCTTTTTCTCGCTCTGGCCCTGTTGCTGGGCGGCACGGGACTGTCCCGGGCCGTTCACGTCGTCATGTGCGGCGGCCCCGCACTCAGGCAATGGGAAGGGCTGAGAATACAGCCTGACAGGCATGACAACTGGTGGGCCAACTTTGTAAGGGCCTCCACCATCCGCATCGCCCAGATCCAGCAGCAAGATCCTGCCGCCAGAATCACCTGGATTGTTTACCGCCCCGGTTACGCAACCCGGGGGAAGGAAGACGGAAAACCTTACACCCGCTGGATTGCGGACCTGGCTTCCAAGTATAAAATCAGGCTCGTCTGGGTAAACAGCGCCGACCAGGCCATCCGGGCGCTGAATTCCTCCCCGCGCTTCCACGGCGACAAGGTGGAATCCTTTTACTACTTCGGCCATTCCAACTGCTATGCGTGGATGCTGGACTACGGCAACAATATCATGGCCGTTTCCACGGAATGGATCCATGAGACGGACCTGAACAGGATACGGCGGGATATTTTCACGCCGCAGTCCGACTGCTGGAGCTTCGGCTGCTATACGGGAGCCAGCATGTCCCGCTGGTGGAAACGCATCGTAGGCGTCCCCCTCTGGGGCAACACGGAATCCACCCGCTACGGCCCCGTCTCTGACGGCAGGCTGCCGGAAGGCGCGGGAAAATGGGTTAAATAGCAGGCTTGCACCGCTCTTTCCTTTAAAGACAGGCTCCCTAAAATCGGGAGCCTGTTTTGTTGCCTTTCATGGAAAGCGAGGATATGCCGGATTTTCAATCCGGAAGTCAAGCGTAAATTCTGATAACCAAGAATTTGTGCCGAACTTTATTGCATCATTGAAAACCTTTTTATGCATACGGAAAGCCTGCCGAAATATCCACCCGTGCAGAAACCGCCGCCAGCTTTTGAGACTGCTCAAGATAAGTCTGAAAACCGGAGAACTCTTTTCCCTGAAAGCTGGTACATCTGCCGGGAATGTCCGTTTCAACAGCCGCAGGAAACAGTCCGTACCCTGCAGAAAGAGAAACTCATGCACTATTTTCAGGGCATATCGGATTGAAAATCCGCTTTATTCATCATGAGCGGGTTCAAGACAGCCCGGCAAATTACAGCAATAAAAAAGAGCAACGAACAACCATGAAGAACACATTATTTCTTTCCGGTCTTATGGCTTTGTGTTGCGGCGCAGGGATGGCCGCCACCGTAGCAATCGACCTAAATGGGGAGGCAGCCGAAGGGGCATCTCTGCCTGCAAACCTTAAATTGTCTGGATTCGGAGACGTCAACAGCGGAAATGTCATCACTGCACAAAAAGTCGTCACATGGTTGCAAGGCACCACCGGCTGGCAAGGCACTACTGCAAACGGCAATTCCGGCTCCGGTATTTACGGCAGCGTCACCGCATCCGGGGATACTGATGTATCCGTGTCTTTCATCAACAGAAATGCTTACGGCGGCTCTATCGTGGGAACAGCGGTAACGCTTACCAGTGATTACGCCAGTTATACCGGATTGACTCTTTCCGTGGACTGCGCCGGGCTGCAATCCGGAGCAAACTTCACGACGCTCAATATCGTTTATCAGACGGCAGAAGGCTGGCAGATCAGCCAGTTGACCGGCCAGGCCTCTTCTCTGATTCAAACAGGCATGACCCTGTCCGTGGACTTGAGCGGTACTCCCCTTACCAGCGACACGGCTTACATCGTGATGTCCACCCGCAATGGCGGCGGAAACACGAACTCCAACCTGCTTTTTTCCATGTCAGCCACTGCTGAGGATGTCGTTCCGGAACCGGCTACGGCATCCCTGAGCCTTTTGGGCCTGTCCCTGCTGATGCTGCGCCGCAAGCGCTGAAATAAAAAACGCGATCTTTCCCGTTTTTCAACAACTGTCCGGGGTGTAAAATCTCGGACAGTTTTTCATTTTTAAGCCTGAAGGCTTGCAATCGTATTGCCATATGACCGGGCTGCCGTATAATGGGGGCGGACGGAAAATATCCGTCATTTTCTGACAACAATCATGAACCAAGCACCCCATGTTGCCATCGTCGGCGCCACCGGAGCGGTGGGCGTTGAAATCCTGTCCTGCCTGGAAACACGCAATTTTCCCGTAGGTTCCCTGAAGCTTCTGGCCTCCGCCCGGTCCGCCGGAAAACAGGTCGCTTTCCGTGGGAAAATGCTGACTGTAGAAGAATTGACGGAAAAATCCTTTGATGGGGTGGATATCGCCCTGTTCAGCGCAGGCGGAGGCATTTCCCTGAAATTCGCTCCTATCGCGGCGGCTGCGGGCTGTGTGGTCATTGACAATTCCTCCGCCTTCCGGCAGGAGCCGGACGTGCCCCTGGTGGTGCCGGAAATCAATCCGGAAGCGGCCTTCAACCACCCCCGCAATATTATCGCCAACCCGAACTGCACCACCATCATTACGCTGATGGCCCTCTTCCCTCTGCATCAGCGTTTCGGGTTGAAAACCGTCATCGCCTCCAGTTATCAGGCGGTTTCCGGCAGCGGCCAGCACGGCATTGCGGAACTGGAAACCCAGGTGCGCGCCGTAGTGGACGGCCATCCCGTAGTGAAAAATGTTTATCCCCACCAGATAGCCTTCAATCTTCTTCCCCAGATCGATTCCTTTACGGAAAACGGCTATACCAAGGAAGAGCTTAAGATGCTTAATGAAGGCCGTAAAATTCTTTCCCTGCCCGAACTCAAGGTAACATGCACCTGCGTGCGCGTGCCCGTTTACCGTTCCCATTCCATCTCCGTTACCGCCCAGTTTGAAAAACCTGTGGACTTGGAAACTGCCCGCAGCGCCTATGAAGGCAAACCCGGAGTCGCCCTGATGGACAACCCAGCGGAGGGCGTGTGGCCCACCCCGCTGGACAGCACCAACGGAGATACCTGCTACGTAGGGCGCATGCGCATGGACATGGCGATTGACAATGCCCTGACTCTCTGGGTCGTGGGCGATCAGGTCCGAAAAGGGGCCGCGCTCAACGCCGTACAAATCGCGGAATTGCTGGTCAACCGCTGACCTGTTTCCTCCACACCCCGCACCTATTCCATAACGCCATGTGTGAACAATCACTGAACGACTACATCACAGAACAATGCGCCCTGATTGACGCAGCGCTGGACAGACTGCTGCCAGCAGAGAACGAAAGCCCCGAAACCATCCACAAAGCCATGCGCTACAGCATATTTGCGGGGGGGAAAAGAATGCGCCCCGTCCTTTGCCTGGCGGCGGCAGAGGCCTGCGGAGGACTGGCAGTGGACGCCTTGGTTCCCGCCTGCGCCGTGGAAATGATGCATACGTATTCCCTCATCCATGACGACCTGCCAGCCATGGACAACGACGATCTGCGCCGTGGGAAACCCACCAGCCACAAGGCCTTCGGAGAAGGCGTCGCCATCCTGGCGGGAGACGCGCTGCTGACGGAGGCTTTTGCCGTAATCGCCCAGGTGGACGATACGGAACGCTATACCGTCAGGGATTACGTGAGGGAGCTGGCAGCCACCGGCGGCAGCACCATGCTCATCGGAGGCCAGATTCTGGATTTGGAGGGAGAACACAAGCAGCTTTCCGAACCGGAAGTCCGCACCGTGTACGAAGGGAAGACGGCCGCCCTGCTAACCACGGCCCTTCGCTTCGGCGGCATGTCCGCAAACGCCACGGAGTCCCAGCTGGAAGCTCTGACTGACTTCGGTTACAACCTGGGGCTGGCTTTCCAGGTGATTGACGACATTCTGGATCTGACGGCTTCCACGGAAAAACTCGGCAAGACCGCCGGCAAAGACGTCAATTCCCAGAAATCCACCTGTCCGGCCCTGATTGGCCTGGACGGCGCCCGTTCCGAAGCCAAATGCCGCACTCAGGCGGCTCTGGATGCCCTGATGATTTTCCCGGAAGAACGCCGCGCCCGCCTGGTGGAACTGGCCAACTATCTTCTTAACCGCGAATATTAAGCCGCTTTTCTTTCATGCCCGCAGAAACCGTATCCGACAACGTGGAAACCCTGATCAATCTGGCGCTGGCCGAAGACTTCGGCTCCGGCGACGTGACTTCCACATACTTCGTCCCGGAACATCTGACAGCCAGAGCTATTTTGACCCCCCGGAAAAAAGGCGTTCTTTCCGGCGTCAATGTCGCGGCGGAAGTTTTCCGCAAGGTGGATCCCACCCTGAAGGTGGAAGTTTACCTGCATGACGGGGAAGCCGTGGCGCCCGGCGCCGTGGTGATGCTTATTGAAGGTTCCGCCCGCTCCATTCTTGGGGCGGAACGCACCGCCCTCAACTTCATCCAGCGTCTTTCCGGAGTAGCTACGCTCACCAGACAATATGTGAAAGCCATTTCCCACACCAGCGCCCGCATTCTGGATACCCGCAAAACCACTCCCGGCTACCGTCTGCTGGAAAAAGCGGCCGTGCTCCATGGCGGAGGCACCAACCACCGCATGGGCCTTTATGACCGCGCCATGGTGAAAGACAACCACCTGATGACGGATGGAAATACGGAACACCTCCAGGAATGCATCAACAGGCTGCGTCAGGAAAAGCCCGGTGTGGAAATCCAGCTGGAAGCGGACACCCTGGAACAGGTGGGCAACTTCCTTAAACTGGAAGGCGTGGACCATATCCTTCTGGACAACATGACGCCGGAAATGCTGAAACAAGCCGTCGCCATGCGCGGAGGACGCACCACCCCCCTGCTGGAAGCCAGCGGAGGCGTTCATCTGGATACGGTAGCCGCCATTGCGGAATCCGGCGTGGACTTCGTCTCCGTAGGCTACGTGACCCACTCGGCCCCCTCCCTGGACCTGGGGCTGGATTTCAGCGTAGAATAACCCCTCATCGTTCAACACGCCATGGACTTGTCCAATTTCAGAGAAGAATACCTCAAAGGCCAGCTGCACAGAAAGGACCTGGCGGAAAATCCCTTTGAACAATTCCAAACCTGGTTTGAACAGGCCCTGAAAGCGGATATTCCGGAACCCAACGCTTTTTCCCTGGCCACGGCGGACGCCCAGGGCAGGCCCTCCCTACGCACCGTGCTGCTCAAATATTTTGACCGGACGGGCTTTGTTTTCTTCACCAACTACGGCAGCCACAAGGCCCGCGATATTGAAGAAAATCCACAGGTCTGCATGATGCTTCCGTGGGTAATGCTGGAACGCCAGATCATCATTTACGGAAAAGCCGTCAAAGTCTCCCGCGCGGAATCCCTGAAATATTTCCTCACCCGCCCCAAGGAATCCCAGCTTGGAGCTTGGGTTTCACACCAAAGCTCCGTCATTTCCGGAAGAAAACTGTTGGAAATGAAGTTGATGGAACTGAAAAACAAATTCTCCAAGGGAGAAATACCCCTTCCCTCCTTCTGGGGCGGCTACCGAATTATCCCGGATACCTTTGAATTCTGGCAGGGCGGCCCCGGCCGCGTGCATGACCGTTTCATGTACAAACTTCAGGAAAACGGCTCCTGGACAATTGAACGCCTTCAGCCATGACCGTCCGGCGCACAACAAACCAGGGGCTTTCTTTCCTGGACGTAACAACACCGCTCTGCACGGCATCCCTGTGCCTTCAGGGAGCGCACCTCACCTCATGGAAGCCGGCAGGGCATGAGGAATGCCTTTTTCTTTCTCCCAACGCAGCCTTTGTCCCCGGCAAAGCCATCCGCGGAGGCATCCCCGTCTGCTGGCCCTGGTTCGGTCCCCGGGAAGGCGCGCCGTCCCACGGCATAGCGCGCACCTCGGAATGGCGCCTCCACCACCAGGAAATGGACAAGCGCGGCAACGTCCTGCTCTCCCTGGCTTTCTATCCGGAAGATGAATCCTATCCCGCCGCCATCCTGCGTCTTACCCTGGGCCGCACGCTGACCATGAAGCTGGAAACCACGGCGCGCACGCAGCCCTGCAAGCTCACGGAAGCCTTCCACAACTACTTTGCCGTCGGCAACCTGACCAAATGCCGCGTTCATGGGCTGGAGGACATCCCGTTCCGGGAAGAAGCCGCCCAGCCCATGAAGCACGGAGAACGCCCGCTGGCGCCGCTGGGGTGTCTGGACCGCGTTTACAACTTCCCCTCCTGTTCGGGAAAAACAATGCTGGAAGACCTCATGCTGAACCGCGCCATCACGGTGGAGCGGAATCATGCCTCTTCCGTCATCGTCTGGAATCCTGGACAACAGGGCGCCAAAAACATGGCGGACCTGGGTGCGGAGTCCTGGAATAAATTCCTGTGCATTGAAACGGGAAACGCGGAGCCCCGTTCCATTTCCCTCGCCCCCGGACAAACCCATACCCTTTACCAAAAAATTTCCGTAAGGCATATGGAGGAAGCCTGCTCTCCCCGTTAAAACGGCAGACAACATTACCTCTCAAATAATGTTCCGGAACATTTCCTTGCCGCCCTTCCGGAATTTCCTTTGTCACCCTTGCCTCTCAGACCGCCTCCAAAAGAAAAAAATTGGCGCAGGCACGGGAAAAACCCGCATCTTGCCCCGGCAAAAGGAAAAACCCCGCGGAAGAACATCAATGACGCCCTTCCGTGGATAAACAGAAGGTCCTTACAGCTTAATTTCAGTATCCCCCTTCCTTACTGAATAAGTATTGCCATTAATGATTAGAGAGTAAGAAGCATTCGACGTGACCGACACCGTGCCTTTACCATCAAAAACAATATCGGTTACAATATCGCCAAACCTCAAATTCCTGATTCCATGGCGACCCTTGTTTTTTTCAACCTCCACCGGACTTCCTTTCCGGCGGCAGACACTTTCTTAAATCCCAGCACATTTTCAATAAACAACGCAATCGGCCCCAGGGCTGACCAGCCGCAAAATTCCGGTCTTACACGGCGTCCGTGTTCAGTGGAGGGGGCATCTCCGCTTGGGCTATAGCACTCCCAGACAGTATGCGGTTCCATATTCCTGTAAGCGGCAAGCTGCTGGTTGATAACCTTCTCGGCAATAGCATCGGCCTCCTCATGGTAGCCATACTTTTCAATGGCCTTAATCGCCATATATGTCGTCGGCAGCCAGATTCCTCCCCGCCAGTAATCCCCGGTTTGATGATGATAATCCTTATCCGAGCGGGCCAGGGAAGGAGTCGGATAACTGCCTCCGAATTCTTCGGGATTCATCAAATGCCTGACCATGCTCCGCGCCTGTTCCCTGGAGGCAACCTGAGCCAGAAGAGGCCAGTAGGACGCAATGGTTTTAACGCGGCAGGGCTGTTTGTCCGCAATAGTGACATCGTAATAAAATCCATCCCGCTCATCCCAGTAAAGATGGTTGATCTTTTTTTCTTAAGCGCTTCATATTCAGCGTTCCATTTCCTTGCTTCATCTTCATTTCCCAAAGCCTGTTCCATGGCAGCAATGCAGTGGGCGCTAAGAGCCTGCTGGGAAATGGCATCCACCCATAACACCTTATGGTATCCTCCGGCATCACGCCCACGGGGAGTATTGTCCATACCGCTCGCTCCCCCTGTCCAGGTAAAGCCATCATCCCCAATGGAATTCAAGTAAATACGCTGGGGGGAACACTCAAACCGTTCACCAGCCTTAGCCCGGGCAAACCATTTGAAATACTTCTGCAAATACCGTTTTTCATTAAGAAGATGATTAAGCCGCCCCTTATCTCCTGTGAAATCAAAATATTCCTTTTCCACCCAAGCAAACAGCGGGGGATTATCCACTAAATGGATTCTAAGGGGCGTAGCGGCTTTTTCATGGATAGGTTTGTAAAGATTATCCAGGCTTTCTATTCCGGGAAACGATCTAGGCGCATACTTGGCAAAAAGCACCATGAAACAGGTATCCCATATCCATATTTGATCTTCATAGCAATTCTCATCCATATAGGGAGACGCGGGAAGGCCTTCCGGCCCTTTTCTGACGCGGCCTGCCGCAATTTCCCATGTCTTATGATAAAGATCCACCATTTCCCGGTTTGGATACACCGGAAGGGGAATCTCTTTTTTCCAATCCCGGTTCATGCAAGAATCCGGATGGGTTGTCGCGGAAAATCCCTGCAACGGGGCTGACAGCAGGAGAATCGAACCTGTAATTACCGATAGTTTAGCGCTCATCATTATTTTTGTTTATTGAATTAAAGGTTGTTTTTTCAGAAGTTCCCTGAATGCAATGTCAGCCATAATCACCTGCCCATCGGCATTGGGATGAACGCCATCGGGGAAAAGTTCCGGTTTATTCTGAAAAGGGGAGAAAAAGTCGATGGTTTCACACTTATTGTCCCTCGCAACCTGCTTCACAAGAGGAATGATCTTAGTTTCCACCGTTTCCTTGTCAATTTGGCTGGAAGATTGCCACGAGGGAAGAGGAATTGCGCAATAGATTTGAATGCCGGGCATATTTTCCCGCAGTTCGGCGATGATGGCGGCATAATTCTGCTTAAACTCGGACAGGAATTTCCTGTTCTGCGGTTTGGCGTCATTGGTGCCTAAAGCGATAATGGCAATCTGTGCATGGGAATTGAGAGCATTCCGGTACTCGCCTGTTTTAATATAGGGAAGGTCTCCCTTGGCCAGAAGGGTACGCCCGTTAACGCCGCAGTTCAGCACTTCTATTTCTTTCCGTTTGAATTTTTTCCTCAATTCTTGACCAAGAAGATGGCTCCAGCGCAAAACATCCTTATTGGCTCCGGCCACTCCTGCTCCAAAAGTATTACTGTCTCCCAGACACGCAATGCGCAAGGGGACAGGCTGTCCGGTAACGGAAAGAACAAAGTCTACGATATGGGCGGGGTTGTCAAAACCGTGCGGATGGTGGCCGCCGGGACGGCGGATAACTTTTACGGGGCCTCCCAGCCTGGCGTAACGCTTAGCGAAAATATCTGTGTTTTCTTCAATAGGAACCACATCATCTTCCGTCCGGGAAATGAATAACAAAGGAATTCCGGCTTTGGCCATGCTGCGCATATTGTCCACGGGATTACCTTGATAGGACAAAGCCTGCTGTTCATTAACATAGGCGCGCAGGCATTTGTTCCAGTCATCCGGAGAACCTTTGCCCTTACCTTTGCCCGCCGGCCAGCTTTTGAAATCACAAACGGGAGCATCCACATAAATGCCTGCCACGCATAAAGGATGCTTTTCCGCCCAGTTCAGCGCATAAAGGCCTCCACGGCTCAGTCCTATCAATACCGGTTTTCTGGAAAACTTCCGTTCATCCACCAGGTACTTGTAAAACTGATCCATGGCATCCATGGCTTTGGGAGAACCGTAAAGGTCTTCCATGCTGATAAATACCGCTGCGTAACCGCGTTTCACCAGTTCAAGATCCGCTACAGGCTTATAATCGAAAAATTGAGGGCGCCATATCCACAGCTGCTCTTTTCCGGGGGCAACAGGCTTATCGGGAAAGACGATGAATGCCCTGCGACCGCCTATAGTAAACTCCTCCCGCAAAAAGCCGTTCCAGGTAGAAACCGTTTTAGGGAATTGGAGCTTGGCCTTCTCCCGGTCATACCCCGGAATCTCCGGGCGTGCATGTTTTGTTTTTACCAGCCACGCATTGCGGGTTTCTTCATGTTTTTTCATCGTTTCCGGCGTCGGGCGGTACTCTTTTTTCGCGACTTCCGCGTCAAGACCGATCTCCGGAACCAGCCCGGCGATCACCTCCCGGGCAATCATGTGATGCCCTTCCGGGCCGGGGTGCACGCCGTCACCGGAATACCTGAACCCGGGATTCCCGGCCTTCTCCCTGGCAATGAGTTTCCGAAGTCCGGGACGGATATCGATGACTTTCCAGCCATCTTTTCTTTTAGAAACCAGTCATTCTGCGTACTTGTCCAATACCGCGTCGTACTCAGCCTGTTCAGCGGAATCCCCCCGGAACAATGGGGGAGTAATGAAGACAACCGCCGCTTTTGCCGCGTCGGCAGCCGCTTTAAGGCGGATATTCCCTTCCTGGTACGCTTGAAAACGCGCCTTGTCAAACGCCTGCATAAGGCCGTCATTCATCCCGTAGCATGCCAGAATCAGTTGGGGCCGGTACATCCTGAGAACCCGGTCAAGGCGCTCATGCAGGCACGGACGGGGAAACCTGCCGCCCGCATGACCATACTCGCTCAACCCGGCTACCGTTTCGCTGGGAACGGAAAAGTTGACAATCTCGCAGGCCGCAAACTTTTTATCGGCTTTCAAGGCGTTTTCCACTTCATTGGCCCAACGCCCCGCATAAGCAATACTATCACCCAGAATGGCAATCCGGCCCTTATTCAAAGGCTGGGCATGAAGCCGCATCCCCACTCCCGCACAACACAGCATCATCAACAATAAACATCTTGCTATTAACAGAAAACGCATTTCACAATAATATGGTTGTACTTATTACTACTGAAAACGAAATAAATTTCTTGCAAGATACGGAAAAATACCGATCGGCAGGCACCCGCGCTGTTTCATGAAACAAAAAACCCGGCACTTCACCAACTCCCGTCCAACCCTCTTCCCGACAATCACGGCCCATCCCTTCCTTTACAGCGTCCCCCTCCTTCCCCCAATTTCTCCATTGCCGCCGGAGAACCATAGAAACCGGAAAACCGTTTACGCTTCTTCCCGAAAACGGATGGGGGCGGAAGAAGTCCTTTTCCTGAAGAAATAGGGCAGGATTCGGCTTGCCAAAAAGTCTCTTTTAAGGTTTGGTATGTTCCGAGCCTTTTGGCGCGTTCCCTATCAAGATGCATACAAACCCACCTTCCGATGTTGGCAACGCCGCAACCTTTATTGCGGAAATTTACGGTCAGGATGTCTTCAACATGGAGACCATGCGCAATTACCTGCCCCGCCCCGTTTACAAAAAACTGCTGGCTACCATCCGCAAGGACGAAAAATTGGACCCCGACATCGCCAATGAAGTGGCTCAGGCCATGATGACGTGGGCTCTGGAAAAGGGAGCCAGCCATTACACGCACTGGTTCCAGCCTCTCAATGGAAGCACGGCGGAAAAGCACGACTCCTTTGTGGACGTGGACCCGGAGGGAAATCTGGAACTCAAATTTTCCGGCAAGAGCCTGGTGCAGGGCGAGCCGGACGCCTCCAGCTTCCCTTCCGGCGGTCTCCGCGCCACCTTTGAAGCACGCGGCTACACCGCATGGGACCCCACCAGCCCCGCCTTCATCAAACGGACGGAAAACGGCGCCACGCTTTGCATCCCAACCGCTTTCTGCTCTTACAAGGGACAGGCGCTGGACAAAAAGACGCCTCTCCTGAGATCCATGACTGCCGTCACCCGGCAGGCTAAGCGGCTGTTGTCCTGCTTTGGCGGTCCGGACAACATTCATGTCAGCGCCGACCTGGGGGCGGAACAGGAATACTTCCTGGTGGACAAGCAGCTTTATGCCCTGCGCCCGGACCTGATGATGTGCGGACGCACCCTCTTCGGCAATGTGCCCCCCAAGCACCAGCAGATGGAAGACCACTACTTCGGCTCCATCAAGGACCGCGTGCTGGAATTCATGGTGGACGTGGACGAAGCCCTCTGGAAACTCGGCATCCCGGCCAAAACGCGCCACAATGAAGTCGCTCCCGGCCAGTTTGAGATCGCACCCATTTTTGAAAGCCAGAACCTGGCCGTGGACCATAATATGCTGGTCATGGAGGTGCTCCGGAAAACCGCCAACAAGCATGACATGGTCTGCCTGCTGCATGAAAAGCCCTTCTCCGGCATGAACGGCTCCGGCAAGCACAACAACTGGTCCCTCTCCGCCCCCGGTTACGGCAGCCTGCTCAATCCCGGTTCCAGCCCGCAGGAAAACGCCATCTTCCTCACTCTGCTCTGCGCCACCATCAAGGCCGTGGACGAACATGCGGATCTGCTGCGCGCCTCCGTCGCCAAATCCGGCAATGAACACCGCCTGGGTGCCCATGAAGCCCCCCCGGCCATCATTTCCATCTTCCTGGGAGATCTGCTGGATGAAATCATTGAGCAAATCGAGAAAGGAGGCACTAAAAAAGCGCGCACCCAAAAGACCATCAACATCGGCGTGGACACCCTGCCCATGTTCCCTCTGGACGCCTCCGACCGGAACCGCACCAGCCCCTTTGCCTTCACAGGCAATAAATTCGAATTCCGCGCCGTAGGTTCCTCCCAAACCTGTGCATGGCCCATGACGGTGCTCAACACCATTGTGGCGGAAAGCCTGGATGAAATCTGCACCATCCTGGAACCTGTCAAGGACAAGCCCGAGGAGTTCCACGCCACCCTCAACAAGCTCCTTCAAAACATCATCAAGAAGCATAAGCGCATTCTATTCAGCGGAGACGGCTACGGAGAAGCCTGGGTAGAGGAAGCGGAACGCCGCAATCTCCCCAACATCCCCGGCACCATTGAAGCCCTGGCCGCTCTGGAAACGCCCAAGGCCAAGGCGCTTTTTGAAAAGTACAAAGTGGTCAGCCCCGTAGAACTCCACGCCCGCCATGAAATCCAGACGGAAATATTCCACAAGGAAATCAACATTGAAGCGGAAACGGCCCTCCTGATGGTGGAAACCCTTTACATCCCCGCCGTAACGGAACAGCTCACGCAGCTTACCACCGCCATTGCCCAGATGAAGGCATCCGGAATCAAGGCGGGAATGAAAGCTACTACGGATCGCGCCAACCAAATCGGCACGCTGCTGGATATTCTCCCCGGACAGGTGAGGGAACTGCGCCGCGCCGTGGATGAAGCCGATACCAGGGCCATCCAGACGGGCATGGACAATTTGAGAAGCACCATTGATATGCTGGAAAGCCTGACGGACGCAGACCTGTGGCCCGTCCCCACATACGCGGAACTGCTCTTTCTGTAAAGCAGGCGGGCTTTTCTGGAATAGAAAAACACTGTCTATCAATCATAAAGACTACTTATCCCAGTGCTTTCCGCAAGAAAAACGGCAAATTAATCGCCTGACGGATTGACAAAACAATCAAAATAGTTATCCTTTTCGTCCGGTTGTGCATAGGCCGCTTAGACGGACGGCACTGAATCTAGTAATTCACAAGAAGCATCTTTCAACATCATGAGCAAGAGGACTTATCAACCATCCAAGCGTTGCCGCAAGCGTCAGTTCGGATTCCGTGCACGCATGGCCACCAAGAACGGAGCGGACATCATCCGCCGCCGCCGCGCTAAAGGCCGCAAGCGCCTGCTTCCCAAGGGAGCCGAAATCCAGTACAAGCGCCACACCATCCAGCACGGCCGTTAATCCAGCCGCCAGGATTCGGTTAACGCCTCCTTGGAACTTCTTTTCACGGGCCGACCCGCGGGAGATGCGTCTTACTCGTCAACAAAGCATGACCAGGGCATTCCAATTTGCCCGGGTACGTAACGAGGGGCCATCCGTAGCAGGTCGGCTTATTGTTTTAAGCGCGACCCCTTTGGAACATCCGGAGGAACCCTCCAAATTCGGTATCATCTGTACGAAAAAAATCGGCTGTGCCGTTGTCCGCAACAAACTGCGGAGACGCGTGAGGGAAATACTGAGGGCGCACGGGGCTCCTTTTGAAAACGGCGTACACCTGGTGTGCGTCCTCCGCTGGAGGGCCGTGGAAGCCAGCTACGCCGACCTGGAACGGGACTGGCGGAAAGCCGCCCGAAAACTCAAATTGCAACTTCTTTCCCGGGAACAAGACAAGACATGATGAAATGGCTGCTCATCACCCTTGTAAAGGGATACCAAACCTTCATCAGCGCTCCCCTGCATGCCCTGGGGGGCCCCGGAAGCGGCTGCCGCTATACACCCACTTGTTCCCAGTACTTCATCCAGGCCGTTCACATCCACGGAGCCTGGCGCGGCTTTCTTCTTGGCTCATGGCGTATTTTAAGATGCAACCCGTGGGGCGGATCAGGTTATGATCCCGTGCCCCCGGCGCGCCCCCCACGCTGATCAATTACCCTTCTTTCCTTTTCCTTTCACCAACTCCAATCAAGCTATATCACATTATGGATCGCACAGCATGGATCATCATAGGCATCTGCGCCGCCCTTCTGGGCCTGAATATTTACATGGGCAACAATAAAAGGCTGAAACCGCCCCCATTCCCGCACCGCAGGCTGCCGCCGCAGCCAATGCCCCGGTTACCGGCGTCCACCCCGGAGCCGGGACCTCCGCCCCGGAACAGGCCTCCGTCAACAAAGCCCTCGAAGAAGACAAAACCGCCCCGATCACTCTGGTAGCCACGCAGGAAATGAACGGCAGGCAGGAACCTTTCATCACCTACACGTTTAACCGCATAGGGGGCTCCATCGGCACGGTTACCCTGCACAACGACATTGTGGACTCCCAAAAAGTCGCGAACCATAACATCACGATCAACGAAGCCCAGCAGCGGGGCATCGGAGAACTCGTCTTCAATATGGACGCCACCCAAGATCCTTCCTATGACAATACCGTGTATAAGGAAGTGAAACGCACGGCGGACTCCGTAACCCTGGAAGGCTATGACCCCGCACGGCAGCTTTTCATCTCCAAAACATACACCCTGCACCCCGTCAAAAATCTGGAAGGGGAAGTACTGCCCGGCAGCAAATACCTCATTCGCCTGACCGTTTCCCTGCTCAATAAATCTCCCAATGTCCAGGATCTGCTACATGGGCATCTTTGGCGGGAGCGCCTACCCCATCGCCAAAAGCGAACCCAAAGATACCTACACCCATTTCTTTTACCATGCGGACGGCTCCCTGGAACAGGAAGTGCCTTCCTATTTCACGGGCGGATTTTTCAGCAGCGCCAAAGCCCGCGTTCTGGAAGGCCCTCTTCAGGATCTGACTTATGCCGGCGTCATGAGCCAATATTACGCCACCATCCTTCTTCCCCAGGCCCAGTCCAGGGGATCCACGGTGTACGCCACCCGCCAGGAATTCCCTCTGACGCATGAAGGCAACACCCTGGTGCCCGGCGTCACCGTGGCCATGGGAATCCCCAACCTGACCATGGCCCCCAATGAAATCAAGACACTCACCTACGATATTTACACCGGCCCAAAATTGAACGCTTATCTGCGTGACCTGAATCTCTCCTATCCTGCCATCAGCGACATCATGGCATATGGCTGGCTTGTGTTCCTGAGCGTTCCGATGAACTGGCTGCTCAACCTCTTCCACGGGTGGTTCGGTAACTGGGGCGTGGCCATCATCTGCATGACCATCGTTGTCCGCGCGCTCATCTGGCCGCTGCACAAAAAATCCTACATGGCCATGAAACGCATGTCTCTGGTTCAGCCGGAGATGGTCAAACTCAAGGAGAAATATCCGGACGATCCTCAGAAGGTGAACATGGAAATGATGAAGCTGTACCAGAAATACGGCATCAACCCGGCCAGCGGCTGCGTCCCCATGCTTATCCAGATTCCCATCTTCTTCGCCTTCTACCGAGTGCTCCAGTATTCCGCAGAACTGAGGGGACAGCCCTTCTGCCTGTGGATGACGGATCTCTCCCTGCCTGATACCGTGGGCCACCTGTTCGGCATTCCCATCAATATTCTGCCTCTTATCATGGCCGTAACCATGATTATCCAGATGAGGATGACTCCTCAGGCGGGGGAACGCTCCCAGCGCATTATTATGAACCTGATGCCTGTGATGTTCTTCCTGTTCTGTTACAATTTCGCTTCCGCCCTGGCCCTGTACTGGACCACGCAGAATTTGATCTCCATAGGGCAAACGGCCCTTATCCGCCGCTTGCCCATGCCCGTGCTCTCTCCCGCCAAAAAGAAAAAGGCCGGTTTTTTCCAAAAGATGATGGAGCAGCAGCGCGCGGCCCTGGAAGAACAGCAGCGCAAGGCTAAAGGCCGCAACATGCGCAATATAACGCCTAAAAAGTAGGAATCTTTGCTCTTCCTTCCATCTCCGTAAATGCGTCCGCCTCCGCGGCCACGCTTTTTCATGGAAAGGCGCAGGAAAAGATATTTTGTTGGACAAGCCTCAATAAGAAAAAGGAATTCCCTTACGGAAATCCTGCAAAAAACCGGCCCTCTCCTGATAGAGAGGGCCGGTTTTCCTCGTCATATATTCATTGTGTAGTTAATTGGAGCAGCCTGGCAGAAAAAACCAAACACCCGTTGGAGCAAACCTAACGGATTATGAATTCGCGGCAATCCCCTGAATAACTAAATAACAAGAATACCAATCAGTTACCTTTCAATTCACTTTTTTATCAATTGCCATCCAGACGAATTCCCAAAACCAAAACTCCACTAACACATTTCCATTCAAACTTTCCTGTTGACTTCGAATTCATAATCCGCTCAGAACCGGGCATTGCTGGAACATTTGACCTTCCTCCTGACATCAACTGCAACCACCATCCCCCTCGCAGCCGCATTTCTCTATCAACTGACAGTATGGTCATGAAAACCTCCTTATCCGGAACATTCGTCTTCAAATGCGGAATGGCTTAAGCAGGAAAAGCGGCGCCAACATGCCCGGCCATGAAACGGCATACAGGCCTATCAAAAAATGGGGGCCTCCGCACCCGCGGAGGCCCCTGCCTTACCCCAAACAACAGAAAACTGCTGCATGCTTCTTTCAGGAATGCATGGCCAGGGCATGCCGGTATTCCACCGGGAATACCTTGATGAATTTGCCGCGTTCTTCCGGCCAGTTGTTTAACAGGTCGTAAGCCCTGCGGCTCCTGGTAGCCATGTAATGCTCGTAAATGAGCTGAAGCAATTCCGCTTCATCGGCGGAATGCGGCATGACCGTTTCCAGGTCCACGCTGCCCAGGTTGCATTTCTGATCGAAGTTGTTGTCCGCATCATACACGTAGGCCAGGCCGCCGGTCATCCCCGCGGCGAAATTGACGCCCACTTTGCCGAGCACCGCCACACGGCCCCCGGTCATGTATTCACAGCCGTGGTCGCCGATGCCTTCCACCACCATTTTGGCGCCGCTGTTGCGGATGGCGAAACGTTCCCCGGCCTGCCCGTGAAGGAAGATGCTGCCGGAAGTGGCCCCATAGCCGATGACGTTTCCGGCGATGACGTTGTCTGACGGTACGTAGGAGATATGATCCGGGGGGAGCACGATGATTTTGCCGCCAGACAAGCCCTTCCCGACAAAGTCATTCGCCTCCCCGACAAGTTCAAAGGTGACGCCAGGCGCCAGAAAAGCCCCGAAGCTTTGCCCCGCGCATCCGGTAAAGTGCACCGTAAGCGTATCTTCCGCCAGGCCGCGCGGTCCGAATTTCATCACCAGCTCACCGGAAAGTTCCGTCCCCACCGTCCGGTCCACATTGAGGACGTCTCGGAAGAGTTCCATCTTTTCCCCCTTTTCCAGCAGGGGCTTCAATGCCGGCAGCAAATGGCGGCGGTCGTAGTTGTCCAGCGGTTCCTTTTTAAAAGAGGGGTCAAATCTGCGTCCGTCCCCCTCTGCCGCATGCAGGATGGAGGAGAAGTCCAAATGCCGGGCCTTGTAAAAATCTATGGCGCGGTTGACGGAAAGCAAATCCGCCCTGCCTACGGCTTCATCCAGGGAACGAAGCCCCAGGGAAGCCAGGATTTCCCGCGTTTCCCGGGCCACGAAGCGGAGGTAGTTGATGACGTATTCCGGCTTGCCGCTGAATTTGGCCCTCAGCGGGCCGGATCCTGCGTGGCGACGCCTACCGGACACGTATTTTCATGGCACCTGCGGAGCATGGCGCAGCCGATGGAGATCAAAATGGCGGTTCCAAAACCGAATTCCTCCGCCCCCAGCAGGGCGGCCATCACGACGTCCCTCCCGGTGCGCAGCTGGCCGTCCACCTGGAGCCGGACGCGGGAACGGAGCTTGTTGAGCACCAGCGTCTGCTGCGTTTCCGCCAGCCCCAGCTCCCACGGCAGCCCGGCGTGCTTCACGCTGGTGAGAGGAGAGGCGCCCGTTCCGCCGTCGTGGCCGCTGACCACAACCACATCCGCATGGGCCTTCACCACGCCTGCGGCAACCGCGCCAATGCCCACCTCGGAAACAAGCTTGACGGAGACACGGGCATCCGGATTGGAGTTGCGCAGGTCGTAAATTAACTGGGCCAGGTCTTCAATGGAGTAAATGTCATGGTGCGGAGGAGGAGAAATGAGGCTGACGTTCGGCATGGAATGGCGCAGCCGGGCGATGTACGGATCCACCTTGTGCGCCGGGAGCTGCCCCCCTTCCCCGGGCTTGGCCCCCTGGGCCATCTTAATCTGGAGCTCGGAAGCGTGGCGCAGATAATTAATAGTCACGCCAAAACGCCCGCTCGCCACCTGCTTGATGGCGCTGTAGCGAACTTCGCCCCGGGCGTTGGGTTCATAGCGGGCTTCATCTTCCCCCCCTTCCCCGGAATTGCTTTTGGCTCCTATTTTGTTCATCGCAATGGCGATGGTTTCATGGGCTTCCGGACTGAGGGACCCCAAAGACATGGCCCCGGAAACGAAACGGCGCAAGATGGAATCCACGCTTTCCACTTCTTCCAGGGGGATAGCGTCCGCCGGAGCAAATTCAAACAGGCCGCGCAGGGTGCAGAGATGCTGCGCCTGACGATTGCTGTAATCCGCGAATTCCCGGTATTTCCGTTCGTCATTGTCACGTACGGCAGCGCGGAAAGCCTGAAGCGTCTGCGGATTCCAGAGATGGTTCTCCCCGCCTTTTTTATACTTATACTGCCCTCCCGCATCCAGCTTGTCCCCGTGTTCCGCGTGTTGAGCGGCGCGCTGGTTGCATTCCACGGCTATTTCATCCAGCCCTATACCGCCTACGCGGCTGACGGTGCCGGGGAAGAATTCGTCAATCAGTTCCCGGTTCAGACCCACCGCCTCGAACAGCTGGGAGGAGCGGTAGCTGCGCAACGTGGAAATGCCCATCTTGGACATGATTTTGAGCAATCCCTTGTCTATGGCATTGATGTAGTTTCCGGAGGCTTTCACCACATCCAGCGGGCAGTCCTGCGGCGCGGCCAGGGAAGTAACCGTCGCCAGAGCCAGGTACGGATTGACCGCCGTGGCTCCGAAGCCCAGCAGAAGCGCAAAATGCATTGTCTCCCTCGCCTCCCCGGTTTCCAGAATCAGCCCCACGTCGGAACGCAGCCCGGCGGAAGCCAGCGCGCGATTCACCACGGAACAGGCCAGAAGACTGGGAACGGGAAGGTAGCCGTTTCCTATGTTGCGGTCCGTCAGCACCAGAATGCGCACGCCGGACCTGACCAGGCCCACGGCGGATTCCGCCAGGCTTTCCAGCGTCTCCCGCAGGGCTTTCCCGTCCCCGCCTTCCGGGAACTGGAGGGGAAGCCTGGCGGAGGGGAAGCCGGCCTCCCGAATATTGCAGAGGCGGTTGAGCTCTTCATCCGTAATGACGGGACGCGCCATCTTGATAAGACGGGCATGCTCCGGCGTTTCTTCCAGAATGTTGGGATGGTTGCCTATGTATGTGGTCAGGCTCATGACCAGCTCCTCCCGGATGGGGTCGATGGGCGGGTTGGTCACCTGGGCGAAGAGCTGCTTGAAATAATTGAACAGGAGAGGCGCCTTTCCGGAGAGGACGGCCAGCGGCGCGTCATTTCCCATGGAGCCGAGAGGCTCCGCGCCTTTCAGCATCATGGGGCGGATAATCAGCTCCACATCCTCCTGAGTGAATCCAAACTGGCGCTGGCGGCCCACGAGGTCCGGCATTTCCGCAGAGGCGGAAATGGAATCAAACAGGGAACGGACGGAAATTTTGTTTTTCTCCACCCAGCGGCGGTAGGGCATGCGCCTGGCCATTTCATTCTTGGTTTCAGCATCGGATACCAGCCGGTGGTTCACCAGGTCGCAGTAAATCATTTCCCCGGGACGGAGGCGGCCTTTGCGGGCTACTTTTTCCGCGGGAATATCAGCTACGCCCGTTTCCGAAGCCAGAATGAAAATATCATCCGTGGTCAGCGTATAGCGCAGGGCGCAGGCCGTTGCGGTCCAGCATGGCGCCCGCATTGATACCATCGGAAAAAACGACGGCGGTCGGGCCGTCCCAGGGCTCCATCATGGCGGAGTGGTATTCAAAGAAGCCGCGTACATCCGGCCCTAAATGGTAGTTGACGCCCCAGGCCTGCGGCATGAGCATGAGCATGACATGGCGCAAGTCCCGCCCGGCGGCGGCCAGCAGCTCAACCATGTTGTCCAGGCAGGCGGAATCGCTCTGACCGGGGGGGAATAAGAGGCAGCAGCTTTTGCAGGTCATCCCCCAACAGGGTGGAGGACAAATGCGGCTCACGCACGCTCAGGTGGTTCAGGTTCCCGCGCAGGGTGTTGATTTCCCCGTTGTGGGCCAGATACCTGAAGGGATGGGCCAGGCTCCAGGTTGGGAAAGTATTCGTGCTGTAGCGCTGGTGGACGAGGGCCAGGGGAGATTTGAAATGCTCGCTGGCCAGGTCTCCATAAAATCCTTCAATCTGCGTGCCGAGAAACAGCCCCTTGTACACAATGCTTCGGCTGGAACAGCTGCACACATAACAGCCTTCCACGCGCCGTTCCATTTCCCGGCGCATCACGAACAGTTTGCGTTCAAATTCCGCCTGATCCGCAAAACCGCTGCCGTCAATGAACAGCTGACGGATCAGGGGGCACGTGCGCTGGGCATTTTTGCCGATGCTGTCCCGGTCCACAGGAACCTGCCTCCACGCAATCACGCTGCCGCCGTTTTCCGTAACGGCGGCTTCCAATTCCTCTTCATGGCCGCATCCGCCAAACATCATGGCTACTCCGTATTTGCCTCTGGCGGGAAGCTTGTTGGGAAGAACCAGGCGGAAGAATTCATCCGGAAGGGCCAGCAGAATGCCTGCGCCGTCCCCGGTATCCGGATCGCTACCCACGGCTCCGCGGTGCATGAGCCTCTTGAGGACAGTAATCCCCATTTCAATGATTTTGTGGCTCGGTTCATTCTTCAGGTCAGCCACCAGGCCCACGCCGCAGGCGTCCCTCTCCTGTTCAAAGTCATACAATCCCTGCGGCGCAGGAATGCCTGTCTCAAATTGATCGCTATTCATCAGTTTGCTGTTTTGTTTGGGTTAAGCTGATTTATTTGCAGCAAAAACCGTGCCAATATTGTCCACACTTCATATCTTCCCGCTTTCAAACTGCTTTGTCCCTGTTTTACAGAGCCTGACGCGGCTTCCGGCACAACAGGTCATTTGGCAGCGGAATAAAAAATATTTTTCTTCCAAGAAGAATTTTACATTTTTGTAATCATCCTTTTGTTGCGGTTTTACATTTTTGTAATCCATTCTCGTTCGCAGCTCTGTTTTCCTTTTTTGCAGCCCTTCCGTCAGGATATCCATATCTAACTAATAATCAATATATTAAAATGAACAGCACATTCATGCGAAAGTTTATCTGAAAAGTTGGCACGCTTCTTGCTGGAGAAAAGGCACAACAGTTAACCATGATGAGTGACTCAACACGAACACAAGCCATCAGCGCCATCGCTTCCCTGCCCGTGGGCGGAGCAAGCGAGAGCGCTCCGGTCAGCATTGATTACTACGGAGCGGATGTCTTCAGCACGGAAGTGATGAAGAAGTACCTGCCCAAAGACACGGCAAAAACCCTCCTGGCCACTATCCAGGACGGGCTTCCGCTGAACGCGGATATTGCCGCGGATGTAGCCCACGCCATGAAGCAGTGGGCTCTGGAACGGGGAGCCACTCACTATACGCACTGGTTCCAGCCCATGACGGGCTCCACGGCGGAGAAGCACGATTCCTTCCTGGATCCCAAGGGAATGGAACCCATCATGAGTTTTTCCGGCAAAAACCTGATTGTGAGCGAACCGGACGCCTCCAGCTTCCCCTCCGGCGGTTTGCGCTGCACCTTTGAGGCCCGCGGCTACACCGCATGGGACCCCACCAGCCCCGCCTTTATCAAGAGGCACGGGAACGGAGCCACGCTCTGCATCCCTACCGCCTACTGTTCTTATACGGGAGACGCTCTGGATAAGAAGACTCCGCTGCTGCGCTCCCGCCAGGCATTGGGCAATGCCGTCAAGAAGCTGATGGAGAGTTTCGGCCTTCCGGATGAACACGTGACCATTACGCTGGGGCCTGAACAGGAATACTTCCTCATTGACAAGAACTTCTACCTGAACCGCCCGGACCTGGTCCAGACGGGGCGCACCCTTTTCGGCGCCCCTCCCGCCAAGCACCAGCAGCTGGAAGACCATTATTTCGGCTCCATCAAGCCCCGTATCCTTAATTTCATGAGCGACGTGGAACAGGAACTCTGGAGACTGGGAATCCCGGCCAAGACCCGCCACAACGAAGTGGCGCCCGCGCAGTTTGAACTGGCTCCTTTGTTTGAGGACGTGAACCTGGCGATCGACCACAACATGCTGGTGATGGAAGTTCTGCGCCAGCAGGCCAGCAAGCACGGCCTGGTATGCCTGCTTCATGAAAAGCCCTTCTCCGGCATGAACGGCTCCGGCAAGCATAACAACTGGTCCATTTCCTACGGGAACAAAAACCTGCTGGACCCCGGTTCGGACCCGCAGCAGAACGCCATTTTCCTGACCGTCCTGACCGCCATCATTGAGGCCGTTGACAAGCACAGCGACCTGCTGCGCAATTCCGTGGCCAGCGCCGGGAACGACCACCGCCTGGGAGCAAACGAAGCGCCTCCCGCCATTATCTCCATCTTCCTGGGCGCCCAGCTCAATGAAGTGATTGAGAATATGATCAACGGCTCTTCCGGCTGCGGCAAGCGCAACGATACGCTCAAGATCGGCGTAGACACGCTTCCCGTTCTTCCCCGGGATGCAACGGACCGCAACCGCACCAGCCCGTTTGCCTTTACCGGCAACAAGTTTGAATTCCGTGCTCCGGGCTCCGCCCAATCCTGCGCGGGCCCCATGATGACCCTGAACACCATTGTGGCGGAATCCCTTGATTCCCTGGCGGAAGAACTTTCCTCCTTCGCTCCGGAAACATTCCTGCCGCAGCTCCAGGAAACGCTCAAGCGCAGGATTTCCGAACACAAGAGAATCATCTTCAACGGGGACAATTATTCGGAAGAATGGGTGAAAGAAGCGGAACGCCGCGGCCTCCCCAACCTGAAAAATACGATGACGGCCCTTCACACCCTGGTGAATGAAAAGAATGTGGCCCTGTTTGAAAAATACGGCGTCTTTTCCAGGCGGGAGCTGGAATCCAGGTTTGAGATTTTCCTGGAAGAATACCACAGACGCATCCGCATTGAAGGGCGCCTGTCCTGGGAAATGGCGGCCACCATCATCCTCCCCGCCCTGCGCAACGAATACGGGCAAACCGTTGCCGCGCTCTCCAGGGCGCTGGAAGCCAAGCGGACCAGCGGCGCCGCCGCCCTGCAGAAGCTGGCGGACAAGCTGGGCGACGCCCTGGATTCCATCGTATCCGACCTGGACACCCTGGAGACGGCGCTTACGAGCTGCCATGAGGACATCCTCGCCGCGATGTCCCGATTGAGAACCAGCGTCGATGCCGCAGAAACCCTGGTGAACGACCGGTCCTGGCCTCTCCCCAAGTACCGGGAAATGCTGTTCATCTATTAGTGGGTGCACCGACGGGCTCCGGAGTTATGCCCCCCTCGCGGGTCAAGCCTCTGCCCGCAGGGAAGGCACGGCTCCGGAGCCTTGGCGCGCCTTGTTCCGGCCTCCTTTCCCCGCCATGTTCAACTGATCCCCACACCCTGAAAATCCGCGTCATTGACCGTAAAAAAACTTTCCTCCGGAGCCCCGCGGGCACTTAATTCCCCCGGCGGAAATCCGCGGTCCAGGACTACAGGATTCTTCCATCGCCATTATGCCTAAAGACACCTCCATTAAAAAGATTCTCGTGATCGGGTCCGGCCCGATCGTCATCGGCCAGGGCTGCGAATTCGACTACTCCGGCACCCAGGCCTGCAAAGCCCTCCGGGAAGAAGGTTATGAAGTAGTGCTGGTCAACTCCAATCCCGCCACCATCATGACGGATCCGGAGACCTCCCCGCGCACTTATATTGAACCAATCACCCCGGAGTTCGTGGAGAAAATCATCATCCGGGAAAAACCGGATGCCCTTCTCCCGACCTTGGGCGGGCAGACAGCCCTGAACTGCGCCATGGAACTGCATCGCAGCGGCGTGCTGGAGAGGGAAAAGGTGCGTATGATCGGCGCCAACGCGGACGCCATTGACCGTGGGGAGGACCGCAACCTGTTCAAGGAAGCCATGCTCCGCATTGGCCTGGACGTGCCGCGTTCCGGCATTGCGCACACCATGGAGGAAGCGCGCCGGGTAGCCGGGGACATCGGCTCCTTTCCCCTGATTGTCCGCCCTGCCTTCACGCTGGGCGGCATGGGAGGCGGCGTGGCGTACAATAAAACGGAATTTGAGGAGATATGCGCCCGGGGGCTGGATCTTTCCCCCGTTTCCGAAATCCTGATTGAAGAGTCCCTGATCGGCTGGAAAGAATTTGAAATGGAGGTAATGAGGGACCGCGCGGACAATTGCGTGGTCATTTGCTCCATTGAGAACATCGACCCCATGGGCGTGCATACCGGGGATTCCATCACCGTAGCCCCCATCCAAACCCTCACGGACCGTGAATACCAGGCCATGCGGGACGCTTCCTTCGCCGTCATCCGGGAAATCGGCGTGGAGACGGGCGGTTCCAACATCCAGTTCGCCATTAATCCGGCCAACGGCCGCATGATTGTCATTGAAATGAACCCCCGCGTTTCCCGTTCCTCCGCGCTGGCTTCCAAGGCCACGGGGTTCCCCATTGCCAAACTAGCCGCCAAACTGGCCGTGGGCTACACGCTGGACGAACTGCGGAATGACATCACGCGGGAAACGCCCGCCTGCTTTGAGCCCACCATCGACTATGTGGTTACCAAGGTCCCCCGCTTCACGTTTGAAAAGTTCAAGCAGGCGGACGAACACCTGACCACGTCCATGAAGTCCGTAGGAGAGGCCATGGCCATCGGCCGCACTTTCAAGGAATCCCTGCAAAAGGCCCTGCGTTCCCTGGAAACGGGACGCTGGGGCTGGGGATTTGACGCGAAGGCTCCGCAGGCGCCTTCCGCAGAAGAGATCACGCGGAAACTGGCTGTTCCCACGGCGGAACGCATTTTCTGGATTCAAACGGCGTTCAGCAACGGATTTTCCCTGGATGAAGTGCAGCAGCTTACCCAGATTGATCCCTGGTTCCTGGCGCAAATGCAGGACCTGGCCAGAGCGGGCGACAGCCTGGACAAGCTGGATCTGCGGGAAGCCAAGAAGCTGGGCTTTTCCGACCGGCAAATCGCCCTGGCCCGGGGAACCACGGAAGAAAACATCCGGAAGGAACGTCTGGAACAGGGCATTGTGCCCGGATACCGGCTGGTGGATACCTGTGCCGCGGAGTTCGAAGCCTACACCCCCTACTTTTATTCCACCTATGGAGATGAAAATGAAGCCCGCGAAACAGGCAGAAAAAAAATCCTCATCCTGGGCGGCGGCCCGAACCGCATTGGCCAGGGGATTGAATTCGACTACTGCTGCGTGCACGCCTCCATGGCTCTGCGGGAAATGGGTTATGAAACCATCATCGTAAACTCCAACCCGGAAACCGTCTCCACGGACTACGATTCCTCCGACAAGCTTTTCTTTGAACCCCTGACGCTGGAAGACGTGCTTCATATCTGCGAGCAGGAGAAGCCGGACGGAGTCATCGTCCAGTTCGGAGGCCAGACTCCGCTGAACCTGGCCAACGCTCTGGAAGCCCACGGCGTGCCCATCATCGGCACCAGCCCCAAGGCCATTGACCTGGCGGAAGACCGCGAACATTTCTCCGCCCTGTTGAAGGAACTGGGGCTGAAACAGGCGGATGCAGGAACGGCCACCAATGTGGAGGACGCCGCCGCCATTGCCGCGCGCATCGGTTACCCGGTGCTGCTGCGCCCCTCCTTCGTGCTGGGCGGACGCGGCATGATCATTGTATATGAGGAAAAAGAACTGCGCCGGTACATGAATGAAGCCGTGGAAGCTTCCGAAGAACGCCCCGTGCTGATTGACCGCTTCCTGGAAAACGCCGTGGAGATTGACGTGGATGTCATCGCGGACAGGGAGCGCGCCGTCATCGGAGCTATCATGCAGCATGTGGAACCGGCGGGCATCCATTCCGGGGACTCCGCCAGCATGATTCCCGCCATGGGCATTTCCATGAAAATGCACAAGGAAATCACGCGGGCTTCCAAGGAGCTGGCGCGCAAACTGAACGTCTGCGGGCTGATGAACATCCAGTTTGCCGTAAAAGATGAACAGCTTTACGTCATTGAGGTGAATCCGCGCGCTTCCCGCACCGTGCCGTTCGTCTCCAAATCCATCGGAAGGCCCCTCGCCAAGCTGGCCGCACAGGTCATGGCCGGCAAAACGCTGGCGGAACTGGGCTTTACCCGGGAAATCACTCCGGAATACTATTGCGTGAAGGAAGCCGTTTTCCCATGGGGCCGCTTCCCGGGCATCGACGTGGTGCTGGGGCCGGAGATGAAATCCACCGGAGAGGTAATGGGCATTGATCCCGACCCGGACATCGCCTTCGCAAAATCCCAGGTCAGCGCATTCAATCCCCTGCCGACGGAAGGCAAAGTCTTCATTTCCGTGAATGACCGAGACAAGGACCGGGTGCTTCACATGGCCCGGCAGCTGGCGGACATGGGATTCACGCTGTGCGCCACGCGCGGCACGATGATTCACCTGCTCCAGCACGACATTGAATGCGAACGCGCCTACAAAGTCAACGAGGCGCGCCGCCCCAACATCGTGGACCATATTAAAAACGGGGATATTGATTTCATCATCAACACGCCCGGCTCCCACGACGCGCGAGCGGACGACATCATCATCCGTTCCTCCGCCATTGCCGCCAAAACCTCCTATTGCACCAACCTGGCTTCCGCGCAGGCCTGCGTGAACGCCATTGAGGCGCTGAAGAACAAAAATCTTCAGGTGTGCACCATTCAGGAATACCACGCCCAAAACCTTTAATCCCGCACCACCTACAGCATACTTACATCACCATGAGAGCCATTCTCGCACTGGAAGACGGAAGCGTCTTCATCGGTTCGCACTTCGGGGCCACGGGCACGGAAGTGGGGGAAGCCTGCTTCAACACGTCCATGACCGGCTATCAGGAAGTATTGACGGATCCGTCCTACAGCGGCCAGATCGTCACCATGACCTATCCCCTCATCGGCAATTACGGCGTCAATCCGGAAGACGGGGAATCAGGCAAAGCGCAGGTCAGCGGTTTTGTGGTGGCGGAGCTGGCGAAAGTCCACTCCAACTGGCGGGCCACGGAATCCCTGGGCCCGTGGCTGGAAAAACAGGGCGTCATCGGCATTGAAGGGGTGGATACCCGCAAAATCGCCAAACATCTGCGCTCCGCCGGTGCCATGCGAGCCTGCCTCACCACGGAGCTGACTCCGGAAGAAGCCGTGGAAGCGGCCAGAAACGCCCCCTCCATGGCAGGCTGCAACATCGTGGACAAAATCGGTTCCCATCCCATGACACCGGAGGAAGTGGACGCGCTGGTTACGGGAAAAACTCTGCCCCCTGCGGAATACGACATCGTCGTCTTTGACTTCGGCATTAAATACAACATCCTGCGCCAGTTGAGGGAAAATGGCTTCCGCGTAACCGTAGTTCCCGCCCACACGACGGCGGAGGAAGTGCTCTCCATGAACCCGGACGGCGTCTTTCTTTCCAATGGTCCGGGAGATCCCGCTACGCTGACGGACATTCACCGGGAAGTAGCTGCATTGATTGGGAAAGTGCCCATGTTCGGCATCTGCCTGGGCCACCAGATTATTTCCCACGCGCTGGGAGCGAAAACCTTCAAGCTGAAGTTCGGGCACCGTGGAGCGAACCATCCGGTCAAAGATTTGAAAACGGGTAAAATCAGCATTACGTCCCAGAACCACGGTTTTGCCGTGGATCCGGACACCGTGCCGGACGACGTGAAAATAACGCTGATCAATCTGAATGACAATACCGTGGAAGGCATCGCCCACAGGACGCTTCCCGTATTCAGCGTACAATACCACCCGGAAGCGGCTCCCGGCCCCAGGGACCCCCAGTATCTGTTCCGGGATTTCAGGAAAATGATTGTGGCCAGCAAGCGGCAACATGCCCGCTGACGGCTCCGCCCCCTTCCTACGGACCAGAGCTTTTTCCTCGCCTCGCTGGGAAAAATGCATTATCTATGCCCGGAGCCCATGAATTGCGGCTCCGGGAGAGGTTTCTTTTATTTCATCAACCTCTCCCGCCAGCAAACAACCTGACACACCATATGAGCAAAATCGCATTAATCTCCGGCATTACGGGACAGGACGGTTCCTTTCTCGCAGAGTTCCTGATTGACAAAGGGTATGAAGTACACGGCATCCTGCGCCGGTCCTCCTCCTTCAACACGGGCCGCATCGAACACCTTTACCTGGACGAATGGGTGCGGGACATGAAGAAAAACCGCCTGATTAACCTCCACTACGGGGACATGACGGATTCCAGTTCACTCATCCGCATCATCCAGACCGTGCAGCCGGATGAAATCTACAATCTGGCAGCCCAGAGCCATGTGAAAGTCAGCTTTGACGTACCGGAATACACGGCGGAAACGGATGCCGTGGGAACCCTCCGCATGCTGGAAGCCGTCCGCATTCTGGGCATGGAAAAGAAATGCCGCATCTACCAGGCTTCCACGTCCGAGCTTTTCGGGCTGGTGCAGGAAGTCCCCCAGAAGGAAACCACGCCGTTTTACCCCCGTTCACCCTACGGCGTAGCCAAGCAATACGGATTCTGGATTACCAAGAATTACCGGGAATCTTACAATATGTTTGCCGTTAACGGCATCCTGTTCAACCACGAAAGCGAACGCCGCGGAGAAAACTTCGTTACCCGCAAAATCACGCTGGCGGCGGCACGCATTGCCCAGGGCATGCAGGACAAGCTTTACCTGGGCAACCTGAACGCCCTGCGCGACTGGGGTTATGCCAAGGATTACGTGGAATGCATGTGGCTGATTCTCCAGCATGACACACCGGAGGATTTCGTCATCGCCACCGGGGAAATGCACACGGTCAGGGAATTCTGCACGCTGGCCTTCCGTGAGGCCGGAATAGAGCTGGAATGGGAGGGAGAAGGCGTGGAAGAACGCGGACGCGACAGGAAGACGGGCAATATTCTGGTGGAAGTGGACCCCAAATATTTCCGCCCTGCCGAAGTTGAACAACTGTTGGGAGACCCAACCAAGGCCAAAACCCTTCTTGGCTGGAACCCCACCTCCACTCCGTTTGAGGAACTCGTGCGCATCATGGTGCGCCACGACATGAAATACGTAAAAACTCCCGTTCATTTCTGAGATGAAAAAAAACAGCAGAATCTTTGTGGCCGGACACCGCGGCCTCGTCGGTTCCGCCATCTGGAAATCCCTGGAAGACAAAGGCTATTCCCACCTGATTGGCCGGACGCACAAAGAACTGGATCTGGAAGACCCTGCGGCCGTCCGGGAATTTTTTGACCGGGAAAAGCCGGAATACGTCTTTCTGGCAGCGGCGTTTGTGGGCGGCATCATCGCCAACTCCCGCTACCGGGCGGACTTCATCTTCCGCAACCTTCAGATTCAGCAGAACGTCATCGGGGAAAGCTTCCGGCATGGCGTATCCAAGCTCCTCTTCCTGGGGAGCACCTGCATCTACCCGCGCGAAGCTCCCCAGCCCATGAAGGAAAACGCCCTGCTCACCTCCCCGCTGGAATACACCAACGAACCCTATGCCATTGCCAAAATAGCAGGGCTGAAAATGTGCGAAAGCTTCAACCTGCAATACGGTACCAACTACATCGCCGTCATGCCTACAAATCTGTACGGCCCCAATGACAATTTCCACTTGGAAAACAGCCACGTGCTGCCCGCCATGGTACGCAAGATACACCTGGCCAAGTGCCTGATGGAGGGAGACTGGAACGCCGTGCGGAAAGATCTGAACGCGCGCCCAGTGGAACAGGTGGACGGCACGGCTGAAGAAAAGGAAATCCTGGCCGTGCTGGCCAAATACGGCATTACCCCCGGTTCCGTGGAACTGTGGGGTACGGGAACTCCCCCTGCGAGAGTTCCTGTGGAGCGAAGACATGGCGGACGCCTGCGTCCATGTGATGGAGCAAGTGGATTTCAGCCAGCTGCAAGAAGGAGGAAGGGAAGTGCGGAACTGCCACATCAATATCGGCACCGGGAAAGAAATCTCCATCGGCGGACTGGCCCGCCTGATTGCCGCTACGGCAGGGTACCGGGGAAATCTGGCGTTCAACGCAGACAAGCCGGACGGCACCATGCGCAAGCTGACGGACGTCTCCAAGCTGCATTCCCTGGGCTGGAAACACCGGGTGGAGCTGGAAGAGGGAGTGGAACGCATTTACCGGTGGTATCTGAGCCGGATGGAAGCCGTCGGCAACTGACTTTTCGGCCAGATCCCCCTCAACTCCATGACCAGCCCCCCGGACAACCAGGACACGCCCCCCGCCAAAGCCAGCCTGTGGGCGCTGAGCCCCCTGCTGGTTTTCTTCTTGCTTTACCTGGTCATCTTCATAGCCGTACAGGATTTTTACGCTGTGCCGGTCACGGTAGCCTTTATGGCGGCAGCTGTCTGGGCCGTTTTCATCACCCGCGGAAAAAGCATGGCGGAACGGGTGGATCTGTTTTCCTCCGGAGTAGCCAACCGGAACATCCTGATGATGGTCTGGATTTTCGTGCTGGCAGGAGCCTTCGCCCAGTCTGCCAGGGATATGGGAGCCATTGACGCCACCGTGCAGCTTACGCTGCGGCTTCTTCCGGACAATCTGCTGTTTGCCAGCGTGTTCATCGCCTCCTGTTTCATCTCCCTCTCCGTAGGAACATCCGTAGGCACCATTGTCGCTCTGGCTCCCGTAGCCACAGGGCTGGCACAGGCCACGCAGGTCAGCGCCGGCATGATGACGGCCATTGTGGTGGGGGGAGCATTCTTCGGAGACAATCTTTCCTTCATTTCAGACACCACGATCGCCGCCACCCGTACGCAGGGCTGCGCCATGCGGGACAAATTCCGAGCCAACATAAAGGTGGCGCTCCCCGCCGCCCTGCTGGCCCTGGCCTGCTACATCCTGCTCGGATGGAACGTGCAGTCCCCCTCCACAGCGGATATCTCCATTGAATGGATGAAGGTATTCCCCTATCTGCTCGTACTGGTGACGGCCCTGGCCGGAATCCACGTCATGGTCGTTCTGACCATGGGGCTCCTTGCAACGGGACTGATTGGCATCGGCATGGGGTATTTCTCTTTCATGGCCTGGTTCCAAGCCATGGGCAGCGGCATGACCGGCATGGGAGAACTGATCATCGTCACTCTGCTGGCCGGCGGCGTGCTGTCCATCATCCGTTTCAACGGAGGTATCGCGTATATTATCGGAAAAATTACGGCCCATATCCACAGCAGGCGCGGCGCGGAATTCAGCATTGCCGGGCTGGTTTCCCTGGCCAACCTCTGCACGGCCAACAATACGATCGCCATCATCACGGCTGGCCCCATCGCCAAGGAAATAAGCGACAAATTCCATATCCCACCCAAACGCAGCGCCAGCATTCTGGACACCTTTTCCTGCCTGGTTCAGGGAGTCATCCCCTACGGCGCTCAAATGCTCATGGCCGCCGGAATCTCCCAGGTTTCTCCCCTGCTGGTCATGAAATACCTGTATTATCCCCTGATTCTGGGCATCTGCTCCACCCTTGCCATTGCGCTGGCACCGGGAGGGACGGAAAGACGGGGGAAACGCTGAAAAGCCCATACGGAGAAAGGACGGCAAGGGCGCCTTTTTTGTTACCGACATGTTATCCCTGTTATCTTCATGTTACTCAACATATGGGATTCTTGTGCTATCATACATGCATGAGCCTTCATATAGAACCCACGGAAGACGCAGTGGAAACCCTGCGCAAGGAAAGGCGGAAAAATTATATTGCCGCATTAGCGACATCCATTCTCTCCGTCGTTTTGGCAGGAGCCATTCTCTACTCCCTGACCATCATCATCGCCCCTCCGGAAGAACCCAAAGTCGTCGGCTACATCACGCCGGACGATGCGCCGCCGTCGGATACGCCCCCGCCGCCGGAAGTACAGAGGGAAACTTCCTCTTCCTCCCATGCGGAGACGCCCGTCAAGGTCGTGGTGGCAGCGGCCGCCGCTCCGGTGAGCCTCCCCAAGATCGACATTGACCCGCCCGATGAACCTGTCATGCTGGAGGAGGGAACCGCCCTCGGCATGGGGGACGGCTTCGGCCCCGACCTGGGAGACGCTACCTCCGCCTTCGGTACGTCCAAACCCTCCGGAAGCACGCTGGTAGGTACCTTTTACGACACCAAGCAGACTCCTGGCGGACGTCCTACCAACATGAACATGAACCAGTACAGGGAGTTCCTTTCTCGCTTCGTGAACAAAGGCTGGAACGAATCGGAACTGAACCGTTTTTACAAGGCTCCGCAACAATTATACGCAGCCCAGTTCTACATACCCAGAACTCCCGCCAAAGACGCTCCCAAGGCCTACGGTTGCGATGACAAAGTAAAGCCTAGCCAGTGGCTCGCCATTTACCGGGGAAAAGTACGCGCCCCCAAGTCCGGCACGTTCCGATTCGTGGGACTGGGAGACGACTACTTAGTAGTACGGTTCAATAAACAGAATGTCTTCGACTACGGCTGGGAATCCGCTTCTCTGGGAAAAATGACGGCAAACAATGCCAAATGGCTTGATGCCATGGAAGGCAAACCCGGCAATGACGACTTGAAAAAGGAACTCCGGGAAGTGGGCATCAATGTCCCCCCCGTTACGTTCTACAAATACAGTTCTTCCGGGCACTGGAACAACACTATGCGCGGTGTGGCAGCCGGCAAGCAGTTCACGGTGGAACAGGGCAAGGTTTACCCCATTGAAATCCTGGTTAGTGAAGGTCCTGGTGGTGAATTCGGCATGACTCTTCTGCTTGAAGAAGTTGGAATGGCCCCCATGAGCAAGGATCCTAAAACGGGAGCTCCCATCCTGCCCCTGTTCCGGACCAACTACGGCGTTCCGAAACCGGACAAGAACAAGGAACATGTGCCATTTGACGAAATCGGCATTGTCTGGGAATCCATCAAATAACAGGCAATTCTCCGTCTTCCTCTCTCCATGCCCACAGGAAACCCTGTGGGCATTTTGCTTGCCCGTCCATAAAAGATATCCTACGCTTCCGCTACAACCATGCAGCCTTTTCGATTCCATTCCATCTACCAGCCGCGCATCTGGGGCGGACAAAGTATGAGAACCATGCTGGGACGGGAACTGCCCGACCGGGAAACAGCTTATGGAGAAGCGTGGGAAATCAGCGACCGTCCTGAAGCCATGAGTATAGTCAAGGACGGCGAATGGGAAGGAATGTCCCTGCATCGGCTGTGGGAAGAACATCGGCAGGAAATTTTCGGTCCCGGCTACGAGCGTTTCCCCCGCTTTCCCCTGCTCTGCAAAATTCTGGATGCCCGCGAAAATCTTTCCGTTCAGGTGCATCCCCCGGAACGCACGGCGGCAGCCCGGCAGGGAGAAGTAAAAAATGAAATCTGGTATGTTCTGCATGCATCCCCAGACGCCCTGATTTACGGGGGAATGAAGGAAAACGCCACACTCCCGGACATCCGTCATGCGGCGGAAACAGGACAGATGGAGCAACTGATACGCTCCACCCATCTGGAACCGGGGGAACACCTTTACATTCCGGCAGGGCTGGTTCACGCCATTGGCGCCGGGCACCTCATTGCGGAAATCCAGCAGAATAGCGATACCACCTACCGCCTTTATGACTGGAACCGCACGGATGACTCCGGACGAGGACGGGAACTGCACCTGGAACAGGCATTGGATTCAATCGGGGAATTCCGGGAACTCTGCCAGCGCCCCGAATACCTGACGGAAATGCCGCATTTCACCACAAAGGAATACCGCCTGGATAAGGGAGAACAGTTTACCCAGCCGGACTCCTCCCGCTTTGCCGTCTTCACGATCCTCTGCGGTTCCGTGCTCTGGGACGGGAAAACGGCCCGGAAGGGAGAATTCATTCTGTCCCCGGCAGGCGCGAATGCCGTCACCGCCGCAGAAGCAGAGACTGTTCTGCTCTCAACAACGGTTTAAGCAAACCAATATGACAAAAAGAGCGAAGAATTCGGCACAATGCTGAAGCTTTCACACTTTTTCGTTGCAAAGAAGAAGAGCGAATCTTAGCGTGAACTTAACTTTTCCTGCATCCGTGCTGAAAATTCCCCATCCCCCGGCCTCCGTATGAGCAATATTTCCACCATCGCCACTTATCTTGCCCGCTTTTCCGGTCAGCTCCAGCCCATGCTGGAGAAAGTCCAGGGCATGGACCGCAGAACTTTTCTGCTGGAAACCGCCGCCCTGCTTGCCCTGACCAGTTGTTCGGAACCTTCCGGAAAAGCAGGAATGGCTCCCATGATCTCCTTTAAGCCCTCCGGGGTCCCCGTGGTGAAACGTTCTCCGCGCCAATTGCTGGCGGAATGTAACGTCCGGCCGATGTTCATGCCTAAATCTTCTCCGCTCCGCCGCCGTTCTTCCCGAATGAAGCCACGCTTCATCACCATGCACAACACGGAAAACCCGTCCGCAGACGCTATGCAGCATGCGCGCGCCCTGAATAACGGAGCTTTGCGCTGCAACTGGCATTATACGGTAGACCCGTACGTGACCATGCAGCATATCCCCCTGAATGAAACGGGACGCCATGCGGACCGGGGCGGCCCCGGAGACATGTACTCCATCGGCATTGAAATGTGTGAGAAGCGAGGACAGAGCATCGTCAAAACCTTTGACCGCGCCGCCAAGCTAGCGGCCTACAACATGTATGCCCACGATATTCCCCTGCGGAATGTCGTGCCCCATTACTACTGGACCGGCAAGCGTTGCCCCCACCTTCTGCTGGACAATGGCAAACCCGGCTTCAAATGGTCTTGGTTCATCTCCCGCGTGGATTATTATTACCGCTGCATCAGCTGATATCAGGCAACGCCTCTTCCCTGTGCAGGGAAATGGGTAATATTATTATGCAGCCAAAAACGGCTTTTCCGCCAGGGAACAGTTAAAAATTTCCTGTCATTTCATTAAAACTGCTTGGAAAAGGCTCCCCAAAAAAGCGCCATTTCCACCTGCCCGTTATTTCTGAAACATATTCCTTGTTTAAAGCCCCGTACCGGCTTCCTTTTTTTGAAAAAAGGCTTCCAGAAACGGAACCGGAGCATTCGCCTTACGGCATGGCCAAATCCTCCGGCATCAGAATAGCCGCTACGGCAAAAGCGGCAATGCCTTCCCTACGGCCCAGCGCGCCAAGCTGTTCATTGGTAGTGGCCTTGATACCCACGCGGACCGGAGAGATTCCCAGAGCGGTTCCCAAAGCTCCCTTCATCTGCTCCAAATAAGGAGAAATGCGAGATTCTGCAATAAGGGACGAGTCCACATTCATGATGCGGCCGCCGCGCTCCCGGATCAGAGAAACGGCTTTCGCCACAATATCCAGGGAAGGGATGTCCTTGCAGGCAGGATCGCCCGGCGGAAACCAGTAGCCGATGTCCGGCAACCCGGCAGCACCCAGCAGGGCATCCGCAATGGCGTGGCATAAAACATCTGCATCGGAATGGCCGTCCAGGCCGCGGGAGGAAGGAATATGCACGCCGCCCAGCATCAAGGGGCGAGGAATCTCCGCAAAACGGTGAATATCATACCCGATCCCGGTCAAAGCGATCATGTTTTTCATACGGTACTGCGGCAATAATGTTCGGGTTATTCTCCCAGCGCCTCCATGATAGGGATGCGGCCGTTCCATGCGGCAATGGCGAACTGTTCCGGATTATCTTCCTTCGGTTCCAAAACAACCTTGCCGCCGGCTGCTTCCACCAGCAAAACCCCAGCGGCAACATCCCAGATGGAAATGACGCTTTCCACATAGGCGTCAAATCTGCCGCAGGCAATATAAGCCAGGGCCAGAGCCGCAGAACCGTTATTGCGCACCTTGCGTACCTGCCAAGCGATCCTGGCGAAGCGCTCAATCCCCTTTTCTTTGGAACCGTCCGTCTTGCCGTGCCCCACGAATACCACGGCTTCCGCCATGCGTTCCCGCCGGCTGCAATGCATGGGATGATCATTCATGTACGGAATCCCGCCCTTTTCCACATGCCAGCATTCATCCATCATGGGATCGTAAATCACGCCCAACACCACTTCCCCGCGGCGGCGCAAAGCTATGGAGACGCAGAACCAGGGAATCGTGTAAAAATAATTCACCGTCCCGTCAATGGGGTCTACAATCCATTCATACTCGCTGTTCCTGTCCCCGGTGTATCCTTCTTCTCCCAAAACAGCGTGGTTGGGAAACACGGAAAGAATTTCCTCCGTAATCAGTTTCTGGGAAAGCTTGTCCAACTCCAGCTTGATATCATTCTGGCTGGCTTCATCCACCTTCTTTTGCTCATAAAAATGCTTCTTCAGAAAAGCTCCGGCGGATTTGGCGGCCTGGATGGCCGTGGTCATTTCAAGTGAGTGTCTCATGATGCTTCTACTAATGGAAAATTGAACTTCATTGGGGGCCCTGCTCTGCAGCATTTTCCCGCTCCCGACGTTCCCGGACAGCTTTTCTGCGGCCTTCCTCCGCACGGTCATACACCTCCCCGGCCAGGGAGGAACAGGTTTTTGCCAACGCCGCGGAAACCCCTTTCTTTTCATAGACGGCGGCCTCCGGAGAATCAAAGCCCACCCAGGCAAAAACCGTGAAATAACGCCCCATGACGGCGGAAAAATGTCCCGTATTTCCCGGAAGTTTGACATTGACGAAGGTTTTCCTGGTTCGTTCGTCGTAGCGGAAGGGAGGAAGGGACGCCACCAGGTGGGCGGATTCCCTAGGCAGGATTTCCCGGCGGCTTTCTTCCGGAGAGGGAGCATTCACCATCACCAGGTTCTTTTTGGTGGTGCCCACCTGCCTGACGGAGGAAATACTCACATTGAGCCCGTCATTGCCGATGAGATACAGGGCATTGACGGCATGCGAAAGAGGCACGGAAAACCTGCCGGTATACAAGTCCGAAGAACGGGGAAGTTCCCCTTTGTAACCGGCCTTTTGTGCCGTTTCTATTACTGTATTGAAACCTACCCCGCGGCCAGTGACTTCCGGATTGCTGCGAATAACGGTTCTACGCTGGTCGACGGCGCATAAATTGACGATGGGAGTGAACAGATCGCCGGGCATTACCCTGGACTGCCATCGGTCCAGACCGTCCTGGGCGGAGCGTCCCCCTGTTACGGCCAGCAACTCCCCTTTACGGGAATCCACACACAATATGGCCGCTTGCACACAACGATTCAACTGGTTGTCCACCCTTTGGGCAACCCTGCCCACACAGAAGAAGATTCCAGAGCGGCCAGCATAGGCTCGCTTACATCTTCAACCATCCGCTGGAATTCCAAATCCAGCGTGGTCATTACAAAAATGCTGGAGGTTCCCTCCTGCTCGTCGCAGCAATCCAGGTCTCCCAACTCGCGGGAAACGACCAGAACGGGATAAGAACCGGGCCGAGCTTCCCGTTTACCGGCCACCGCCATCGGTTCGCGGAGCGCCTGCCATAATTGTTCCTGGGTAATGAATTCACACTCAAACATCCTTTCCAGCGTCGCATTGCGGACCTTGGCAGCAGCCTCCGGGCTGTAAACAGGATTGTAGATGGAAGGTCCGCGCACCAGACCGGCCAGGGTAGCGCACTCCGCCAGCGTCAGATCCGCCACTTTTTTGCCGAAATACAAATCCGCCGCCTGCGCAATCCCATAGCATTGCTGGCCAAAATAAATGCGGTTCAGGTAAGCCGTCAGAATTTCATCCTTGGAATACTTGCCCTCAATGCGGCGGGCCACGGCCATTTCCAAAACCTTGCGATCCAGGGTCTTCCCCCCCAGCTCATAACAATTCCGCGCCAGCTGCATCGTAATCGTGGAAGCACCCTGGGCATAGGACAACGTAGTCAGATTCCGGCAAATGGAGCGGATAATGGAAGAGTACACAATGCCGCCATGTTCGAAAAAGTCTTCATCTTCCCGCGCAATGAAAGCATTCACCAGATTATCGGGCAGTTCATTGCGCGCTACATACACCCGGTCATGATCTGTCAAGGTGCCTATCCACTGGCCGTTGCGATCATATGCGGCACAATTTTCCAACGGCGCCAAAACCTCGTCCAGCTCATACTGGTCCGCCCTCCATGCATAAACGAGAAGAACGATGATGAAAGCGATAGGAATGAGGCTGAACCACAACAACAGACGGCCCAGATTGCGAGGCAGCAATCCAAACAGATCATACCATCTTTTACGCCTGTTTTCCATTTCCAGGTTCAATCCTTAAACGCTTATCATGCGTCCGGAGGCAAAGACTCTCCATCCTGTTTCCAATCCGGGAATTCCTTTTGCAGGCGGCCCCGATATTGGGAAGCCTCCGATTTGCGGCCGGCCTTGTCCAAAGCTTCTGCCGCCTTGAACAGAGCCTTGGGTTTCAGTTCAGCGTCATTGACAAACAGCTCGGCCGTAACACCGTAATGCTTGGCCGCTTCATCAAACTTTTTCTCCGCATAGGAAATATCCCCCAGAACAATTTTCAAGGAAGCCATCAAAGGACCTTCCACGCCCAGAGCCAGCGCATCTTCCGCCGTCTTTCTGGCATCCGCATACTTGCCCAGCCCCAGCAAAATGGAAGCCTTGTCCAGCATGCCGTCCGCACGGCGGTAAGGCTGATCCTCATCCTTCAGGAAATTGTTGGAAGCCACCAAGGCGCGGTCATACTTTCTGAGCGCCAGGCGCACCTTCGCCAAATTACGCCAAATCACCTTCTTCACATTCTGAAGCTGGTCGTTCTGCGTAGCCCAGGTCATATACTTGTCCGCCGTTTCCAGATCCTTCATCCCATAGGCCTGAAGACCCAGCCATGCGGGAATGACATCCGGCACACGAGCCACGGCGGAAGGATTTTCCTTTTGCAGGGTTTCCAGGGCTTCCTTCAGTTTATTCATGTCCTGGAGCTTGTGATAGGACAGGACGGAAAGCACATTAACCTGTTCTCCGTATTTCTGGGGATCCAGCGTCTTGGCCTCCGCCATATGGCTGATAGAAGACTTGAAATCTCCCTGGTCAAACGCCGCACGCCCCAGCAGGAAATGGGCTTCAGCCAGAGCGGCAGGAGACGCCTTCGGAAAATTCTGGATCAGGCCTTCATAATACTTCGCCATGTTCGCCATATCCTGGCGTCCCGCATAAATCTGAGCGGCTCTCTGCCATGCGGCGGCAGCTGATTCAGCTTTCGGCCAACGGGCAATCACACGGTCAAAATCCATCAGAGCCTCAGCTTCCTTCTTGGTCTTGGCATACATGTCTCCGCGTAACGTCAATGCCTCGCAAATGCGGGGATCTTTTGGAAAATCATTGATAAAATCAGTCAGCAGCTTGGCGGCCACACCTCTGTTCCCGGCCTGGGCAATCGCCCACGCGCTCTTATATAAAATATCCGCGCGCATCTTCGGAGGCACCTTGTCAAAATCAATGCTGGCATAAAACCGGGCGGCATCCGCCGGATTGGAGCTGAACAGGTTCTCTGCAGCCATCAGGCGCACCATATCATGCAGTTCACTGGTAGGAAAAGCCTTGGCATAATGGTTCAGGAAGCTCTGAGCCCGCTGGGGAAGATCTTTCTGCTTGAGTTCATTATAACACAACAACCGGTAAAAGGAGGCTTGCATGGCCTCCTGCGTATAAGGGACGGACTTTTCCGCTTCCAGAAAGAAATCCGCCGCTTTCCGATACTCCTTCAATTTATAGGCGGACTGCCCCAGCAGCATCAGCAGACGCACCTGGCCGTCCTTTGTCGGCATCTTTATTCCCTTCTGCTGCTCATACTGGGAAAGTATCTCCCTGTACTTGCCCATATTGTACAGCCCCAGAAGAAGCCCCATTCGGGCCTCCGGCGCCATCTCCTTCAGGGACTCGTCCTTCAAAAGCCGTTCATAAAGGCCCTGGGCTTCCGCAGTCTTTTTCAGTTTGGTGGCCAGCATGGCGGCCTGAAGAGTGGCGATTCCCCGGTTCCTGTTATCCACACCGGGCGTTTCCAGCACCTTGCGATATTCGGAATAGGCTTCTCCCAAGCGTCCCGTATCCGCACACAGGGCGGCATATCCCATCCGGGACACCAGAACAAACTTGGCATCCGCTTCCGGATTGCCCATCACCGCGCAAAACATGGTGGCGGCTGACTCCGGATTACCGTTGGAAAGAAACAGGCGTCCCAGACGGTACTGGGCGTCCACCTTCAAATCATTCTGTTCCGCATTGCGAATCACGAGCTGGTAATACTGGATGGCCTTATCTATCTCCCCGGCAGAAGAAGCATCCGTCGCCAGACGGTAGGCAGAGGCGGCAACCAGAGCGGGGCTGCCCGTCTGAATCAATCTGAGGAACAGGCCGTGTGCCTCATCTTTCCTGCCCAGCTCCTCCAAACACATGGCAGCACGATACTCTGCCAGAGGAGCCTGGGCGGACTGGGGGAAACGTTGGGTAAATTCCAGATATTTACGCAAGCTTAAATCAAGAAGGCGTCCATATTCCTGCCGGTTCTCCTTCGTAGCCGGAGCCTGGGCCTGCTTGTACAGCATGTCCGCCATATCCAGCGTATCCAGCTCCGGATTAGCGACCAGCGGACCATCCGCGATAGGAGCGGCATCCGGAATATTTTCTTGGGCGGCAGAAAACATCGCCAAAGTTATTAAACCTGCATTAATGGAAAAGAACGCTTTCATGAAGCCTGGAAATTGGAAACATTGATGGAAGATGGAGCCGGAGGACGCGTGGAAAAAGAAACGTTATTCAGCCCGGCCTTCAGACATGCGTCCATCACATGCACCACCACGCCGGATTCCGCCTTCTCATCCACGCGGATACGGACGAGCATAGTTTTGTCCAACCGGGCGACGGAAAAAAGCTTGTCTTCCAGCTGCGGCATTGTGTACGGCTGGCGGTTGATTACCACGGTACCATCTTTACGGATATTCACGATAATTTCATTGGACACATTTTCACCGGGCTTGGGAGTCTCTGCTGAAGGAAGATTGATGGAAAGATCCGGTTCATCATCCTCAAATGTCTGGGTTACGATGAAAAACACCAGCAGCAGAAATACGATGTCCAGCATGGGGGCTAATTGGAACCCGATAGGACTGGGCATTTTATAATGAAATTTCATACAATCTTCCGGTGAGGTGGAGAAGTAGATGCGTTCCGGCTAGAGCCCACGCACATCGCGCAGGGAAGTGGGATCTACGGGGACTCTGGGAAGTTCCTCTTCATGAAAAGCCCCAGCTGCACCGGCTCGTGGCTTCTGAAGCTGGGTGGCAACTACGGAAACACTGTGCGTGACGGCTGCCTCCAGGTCTCCTACCCGTTTGTGTACACGGCTGCGGAAATATACATAAGCCAGGATGGCGGGAATCCCAAGCATCAGGCCGCCCGCCGTCGTAATCAAGGCTTCCGCCACGCCGCCCGCCATGTCAATACGTTGCTTGCCCCCGGAAAAATCACCGTTGGCAATCTCAAAAAAGGTTTTCATCATCCCGACCACGGTCCCCAACAGCCCCAGCATGGGGGCTACGGCGCCAATATCCGACAGCCAGGAAATCTGGCGGCTTAGGAACCCCGCCTGCCGTCCTCCTTCCGCAGAGGCTATCTCCCTCACCTCCTCAAACTGGGCGGAGGGGTTGCGCAACATGAAGTTGGCTACAGTCAACATCACGCGAGCGTAGCAGGAATCTCCATTCTTGCAGAGGATGGAAAGCCCCGTGTAATCCCGCTTGCGGATGAAAGATTCCGCCTGTTCCACCAGTTTGGTAGGCAAAACGGCGGCAGCACGGGTAGAAAAGCAGCACATGACCAGCACCACTACTCCGGCGATGGATAACAGAAGCAGCGGCCACATGATGAAACCGCCTTTCATGAACAGCTCAGAAAGGGGATAATTTCTATCTCCCACCACAAAATCCATGGCGGCGGCCAGCGTGGTAAACGGTACAGGGTTCATACAAAAGACATAGGGGATTATACAGAAGAAGTTTTCCTAGGCAAGCCAAGTAGCCGTAATACAGTACGTTTCCGCAGTTCCATTTCTTGCCTCATATGGCATAATGCCTGCGTGGCAGACCGCGAGCAACCAACCCTGAAAGAACTCTGGAGGGAAACTCCGCACAAACCAGGCGTTTATATCATGAAAGACGCCCGGGGAAATACCATCTACGTGGGCAAAGCCAAGGACCTTCACCGCCGCCTGGGCAATTATTTTTCTCCTACGGGAGCCACACTCTCCAATCATAAGACAAGAGCGCTCATTAATGCTATTGCGTCATTTGATTATTTTGAAACCAGAAATGACCAGGAGGCTTTTCTGCTGGAAAGCAAACTGATTAAACAATATCGCCCGCATTACAATATCCAGATGAAGGACGACAAGCGCTACCCCCTGCTGAAAATTCCGAAGGGGGAAAAACTGCCTCGTTTCCAGCTGGCGCGGGTGCGCAAAGATGACGGAGCGCGCTACTTCGGCCCCTTTGTCCACTCCCAGGCTCTTTACGCCACGCAGGAATGGCTCAACCGGCATTTCCGGCTGCGAACCTGCAAGACAAAAAATCCGGGTATCCATGACTTCAGGCACTGCCATGCGGATGTGATTCGCAACTGCTCCGCTCCGTGCGTTGGCCGCATTTCCATCAATGATTACAACCGGAACTTTGATCAGGCGGTGCGTCTGCTGGAAGGGACGGGAAAAAAAAGCGCTCTGGACGAACTTACCAGGGAAATGATGGAAGCTGCCGATGAACTGGACTTTGAACGCGCGGCATATCTGCGGGACATCCGGGACAATCTGGTCAAGGTACTGGAACCCGCCCGGAGGTTCCGAAAAGGAACTCCCGATCTTCCCGGCACCGTTCACCCGGAAGAAGACATGAAGGAACTGGGGGTAGCCCTGGGATTAGAATCTCCCCCACTCATTATGGAATGCTTTGACATTTCCAATGTCTCTTCCAACCATATCGTGGCCTCCATGGTGCGCTTCACCAACGGCAGGCCGGACAACAAGGCCTACCGGCGGTACCGTATACGCACTGTAGACGGACAAAATGACTTCGCCTCCATGTCGGAAGTCATCCGGAGGCGTTACTCCCGCATTCTGGCGGAGAGCGATGCCGTAGCCTCACGGCAGGCGGACATGACCCTGTACCAGTGGCTTAAGAAACTCAGCGCGGAAGGAAAAGCCCCCATCAAAGTTCCAGATCTGGTAGTAGTGGACGGAGGTAAAGGACAGCTTTCCTCCGCTCTGGCCGATTTGGAAGCCATCGGCCTGGGAGACATGCCCATCGTAGGCCTGGCCAAGCAGAGGGAAGAAATATTTTTCCCCCACCAGTCCCAGCCCCTTTGCCTGCCTCACAGCACGGGAGCCCTCAAACTCATGCAGCGCATCCGCGACGAAGCCCACCGCTTCGCCAACGGCTATAACGAACTGCTCTACCGTAAACGCATGCGGGAAAGCGCCTTGGACGACGCACCGGGCATGAGCGCCTCAAAAAAAAGACTGTTGCTGGAAAAATTCAAATCCGTAACTGCCATTAAAAAGGCGGACCCGGCTTCTATCGCCGCCATCCGCGGCATTTCGGAAACTTGGGCCCGCACCCTGCTGAACTACCTTAACTCATCTTCCAACTCCTGACTCCTCATGCAATTCCTGATTCTGGCCGCTGGAAAGCCTTCTCTAGGCTACGCCAAGGAAGGCGTGGAACTCTATCTCAACCGCCTCAGGCCCTTCGGCAAAACGGAACTCAAACTTGTCAGGGATGGAAACTCCCAAGACGTTTCTAAACGTCTGCTGGCCGCCAGTGAGGGTTGCCTGCGCATCGCCATGGACGAACGCGGAGAACTTTGGACCACAAAAAAGCTGGTCGACTTGGCAAAGGACTGGCAAATGCATTCCGTGCGCCGTATAGCATTTCTCATCGGAGCCTCAGACGGTCATACGGAAGAATTGCGGTCCCGGTGCAATCATATCCTGTCCTTGAGCAAATTCACCCTTCAACATGAACTGGCGCTTGTTGTCCTGCTGGAACAGCTTTACCGTTGCCACACTATTCTGGCAGGAACACCGTACCATCGGTAACCCTCGTCAACCAAACATTCCTGTACAGGAAAACCTGTTCCCTTCACGGCAAATGCAGGAAAATCATTGAAAGCCGCCGTAAGCAATCCAACCAGAAAAAGCTTTTTAAAGACGCGTGAAGCAGTAAAAAACAAAGCTCTTCCTGCAACAAAAAAGGAGCACTCCACAGGGAGTACTCCTTTTCCGAGAAAGAAATGGTAAAGCCAGTTCCTTCGCAACCAGCCAAGCTTAACGCTTGGAGAACTGATAACGCTTGCGGGCTCCAGGACGGCCGGGCTTTTTACGTTCCTTCATGCGGGAATCACGGGTCAGAAGACCGAATTCACGAAGCTGGGCACGGGAAGCCTCATCAACCTGAACAAGAGCACGGGCGATCGCCATACGAATGGCTCCCACCTGTCCGTGAATACCGCCGCCCTTGGTAACGACGTTCACATCAAACTTGTTCATGGTATTGGTAACCTGAAAGGGCTGAAGAACAGCATTCTGCAACTGAACGGTAGGAAGATATTCCTCAAAACCGCGGCGGTTGATCGTAATGCGGCCGGAACCTTCAGTAAGCCAAGCGTGTGCAATGGCGGTCTTACGACGGCCGGTGGCGTTGTATGGGGTTGTCTGACTCATGTCTGAAAAATCAATTAGAGAGTAATGGCAGTGGGCTGCTGGGCTTCATGCGGATGGCAGGCGCCGGCATAAACCTTCAGCTTGGTCATTTGCTGACGGCCCAAGCGGGTGTGAGGAACCATGCCTTTAACAGCCAGTTCCAGAAGAAGTTCAGGGCGGCGAGCACGAATCTTACGGGGGGTGTCCACCTGCTTACCGCCAACGTAACCGGAGAAACGGGTATAAATTTTGGCATTTTCCTTGTTACCGGTCAACACCACCTTGTCCGCGTTCACGATAATGACAAAATCGCCACAATCAACGTGGGGGGTGAAAATTGTCTTGTTCTTGCCACGCAAAATGTTAGCCGCTTCAACGGCAACACGGCCGAGCACCTTGTCGGCAGCGTCTATAACATACCATTTGCGCTCTACTTCTTGCGGTTTGGCTGAGAAGGTCTTCATGGTTCAATTCTTCGTTCTCGTTTTTCGGCATCCTGCCGTTATCTTCCAATTCGGGGGCGCATTCCTAATGATTATTCACGTAAATGTCAAATACTTTTTCTCTTTTACAGCCTTTTTCCCGTCCCTCTCCATAGAATTGTGTTTTATTTGCACAACTTCCGCATTCAGGACTTGCCCTTGCAAAAATATGGTTTATCATTCGCCTGCGCGGGATTTGTACACACGCGTTCATTTTAACTTTACAAGGAGAGTCCTATCAGCCCGAATCCAAGATCCAGCAGCCGCCCCAGCGGCGGACAAAATTCCCGCCCCGGTTCCAGACCGACCGGCACCAGTAACCGTCCCGGACAATCCAGGCCTTCCGGCAATGGCACAGGAGCGGCACGGTCGGTCGGACAGTCTGCAGGACCGGGAAATTCCAGAACAGGGGGAGGAAGCCGCCCCGGAGGTAACGCCAACAGGCAACGCCCGCAAGGAGGCGGAGGACGCCACACCAAGGGCAGAAAGAATTTCAACAAATCAGAGTCCAAGGAAGAAAACTCCGAAAGTGAAATTGAAGTGGAAGGCACCATCTGCGCCGTACTGGCAGGGACCATGTTCAAGGTGCGCCTTCCCAACGGTCACGAAGTGCTGGCCCATATTTCCGGCAAAATGCGCAAACGCTTTATTAAAATCGTGGTAGGGGACAAAGTGCGTATGGAAATGTCTCCTTATGACATGACCAAAGCGCGCATCACGTTCCGCATCGGTTAGCTGCTCCCTGGTCCGCTTCTTTTGCAAAAACCTTCTCCGGCTTGCAGGAGAAGGTTTTTTAGCTTACAGTAAAGGCTGCCTCTATCAGTATGCCATGAAAGTTTGCTCCACGGAAAATATGCAGATCGCGGAACGCGAGCTCATCGTTAGCGGAACACCAGCCAGAACCCTGATGAAACTGGCCTCTGCCGGTATTGCGGAATCTCTCATGCAGTTCTTCCCCGACCCGGGATTGTGCGTAGCCTATGTAGGCAAAGGGAATAACGGGGGAGATGCCCTCACCGTCCTTAACATACTGAAACAACATGGCTGGGAAATAGGCTTCCGAACCGCTTACCCGCGCAACGAATGGAGTGAACTTTCCGTGCGGCAGTTGGCGGAAATATCTCCTCCCCCTCAGGAATACCAGGCCCCTCCCCTTCCCCATACGGGAAAACCTATGATCCTGCTGGACGGCCTGCTGGGAATAGGGGCAAAGGGAATGCTCCGGAGGGAAATCTCCGCTCTCTGCGCGGAAATGAACTATATAAGAAACCGTTGCGGGGCTGTACGTACCGTGGCTATTGATATCCCCACCGGAGTGGATCCAGATACGGGAATGCCTCAGCAAAATGCAGTGGAAGCAGATTTCACCATGTGCATAGGAGCCGTTAAGCAGGGCCTGCTGGACGATGACGCCACCCTGTTTGCTGGACGCTTAGTCTGCATTGACCTTCCCGGCCTTCACGTACAGGCGCTCCCCGCCACGGAACTTATTACCTCCTCACGGCTTACCAAATTCCTCTCTGCAAGACCCTATACGGATTATAAGAACAAACGCGGGCACATTGGCGTCATAGCTGGCTCTGAAGGAATGCTGGGTGCGGCCCGTCTCTGCTGTGAAGCAGCTCTCCGGGCAGGAGCCGGTCTGGTTACACTGCACGTTCACAAAGACGTCTATCCTTTAATCGCTCCATCCATGCCTCCGGAAATCATGGTCAGGCCCGTGGACAGTTACGCAGATATCTCCATTCGTACATTCAGTGCTTTCCTCATTGGCCCAGGTATCGGTTCCGTATCGGAGGAAGATGCGGAAGCCATCCGCCTCATTCTGGAAACAGGTACCCCCACTGTTCTGGATGCGGACGGGCTGAATCTGGCCGCGGCCATGCAGTGGAACTTGGGAGAACACGTTCTGGCTACTCCCCACCATGGAGAAATTCGCAGACTTCTGCCAGATGCAGACAACTATGCCATCCGCGCAGACATTGCCGACTGCTTTCTGGCAGAACATGAAGCCGCCCTGATTTACAAGGGAGCACGCACTATCGTCACCCAACGGGGAAAACCTCTTTTTTATAACATCACTGGGGATCCCGGCATGGCAACTGCCGGTCAGGGAGACGTTCTGGCAGGTATTTGCGGAGGCTTCATAAGCCAGGGGGAATCCCTGCTGGTTTCCGCCGTTCTGGGCGTCTACCTGTGTGGCCGAGCTTCCGAAATGGCAATCTCCGCCGGAGAAGCCACCCAGCAAACATTGACGGCAGGGGATACGCTGCGACATCTGCCTTCCGCCATTCTTTCTACCGCACGCCTCTGTTATTGAAATGACCTACCGCAAACTTCAGGAATTGCCCTCACAGTCTCTGCCCAGGGAAAAACTGCTCCGCCAAGGAAGGCACAGCCTCAGCAACGCGGAACTGCTTGCTATCTTTCTCCGAATGGGGATCAAGGGGAAAAATGTGTTGGACATGTCCTCGGATCTGATTCAGTCTGCTGGCTCTCTAGATGCCCTAGCTCATATGGAAGCTGCTGAAATAGCGAACATTTGCAAGGGAATAGGCATGGCGAAAGCCGCTACGCTGAGTGCTGCCTTTGAACTGGGAGCGAGGGCTCTCCGTGAAACTCTGTCACGTCAACCCATTCAAACACCGGAAGATGTCTATGATTATCTGACCACAGCCATGCGCTGGAAGGAAAAGGAGACGGTGCTCGTTCTGCTGCTGGATACCAAGTGCCGCCTCATCAAACCTGTGGAAATATCCATCGGGACCTTGAACGAATCCATTGCTCATCCACGTGACATATTACGCCCCACCGTCATCCATAACGCCTATGGCTTCATCCTTGCCCACAATCATCCCAGTGGAAATCCAGCCCCCAGCCGTACGGACGACCTCCTGACCGAACGCGTGCGGGAATGCTCCAAATTATTAGGCGTTCGTTTTCTGGATCATGTAATCATTGGTAAGCCGACCGAAACAACCAACAAAAATTATTATAGTTACAACCATCCTGGTGGAGACCGCCTTAAGGACCCCAGTCAAGAACGTACCCTCTATCACTGAACAGCCGCCTATCTGAATTCCCGCCTGTTCTCTTCCTATCGAAAATAAGAGCCTCGTCTTCCGACGGGGCTCTTACTGAAAAACTGGCGGAGAGAGTGGGATTCGAACCCACGGTGGGTTTTAAAGCCCACGTTCGATTTCGAGTCGAGTGCCTTAGACCAGCTCAGCCATCTCTCCACTTGGAAACCGGAGGCGGTTGTATCCGGTTTGTCGGATACTGTAAAGAACAGAATCACCATCCAGCGTCATTTGGATGCCGTTAACGTCTCGGCGACGCCAACGGCCCGAGCGTTGCTTCCGCCTCAAATCTTTGGGTCTTATTATGAGGAAGCGCACTCTTTTCCGGACCGGGAGGCGGCTGCGGCACACGCTCCCTCTCCTGCGGTTCCATCAACCAGGAACAGGAAGAGACCAGAAGAATAGAAAGACACAAACAAAAAGGAGATTGCAAATCGTTTCATCATTTCCTTTTAAAAAGTTGAACCCCATTATGCCGAACGACACAACGGGGTTCAAGGAAAATACGTGGCAAACCTTTATTTGGCGGACTGACGGGGACGCAGGAGTTGTACTCTATCGCCGGGTTGAATACTCATACCAGACGGTACGCTGTCTTTAATAATGTCAGCTACCGTCTGATTTTTCTCCAGGGAAGTTACCTTTAATTTACCAATGCTGCGACCTTCACGGGTAACAAGAAGAACCGTATTTGGATCAATACTACTGCCCTGTCCAGCCCCAATCACAACAAAACCCCACTGCAGGTCCACGGATAGAACGGGATACTCCTCCCCATTTTTGGCAAGAGCAGCTCGGTATTCAGCTTGCTCCTTCTGGCGGCTAGCCAGCTCAGAAGCTTGTTCTGCCCGTCTCTTGGAAGCCACTTCCGTAGCACTTTTAATCTGGTCAATATCTTCCTGGAGCTTCTTATTGGAAGCTTCCAAAGATTCCATCTTCTCCTGGATTTCCTGTACGCTGGAAACACCGAAATCTTGCAACTTGCTCTTTAATTCTTCAATCTGTTTATTGATTTTGGACAAGTCCGCATTCAACTGCACTTCTTCTTCCTTCAACTCAGCTTCCTTGGAAAGCTGTTCATCACGTTGCTGCGTCACGGAAGCCTTGTTGGAAATCAGACTAAGATTTTCTTCCGCAGCCAAGCCACGATTCTTAATCATGTCGTTGCGCAAGCTTGTCCAAGTACGTATTTCCTTGTCCAAGGTCTTACGATACGAAATCATTTCTTTAAAATCCTGGTACTGGCCATTAATACCGAAAAGGCCGCTAAGACCGGAGAACCAGGCGCCCGCCCCTGCTGCAAGAATCAATAAAACTACTAAGACAGTTTTCATTGTGTATGTATGTGAGAGTGTATGGAGTGTATTGAACCGGAAAAATGCTAGGGACGAACAGATACAACGACGTCTCCGGCTTCAACACGTTCGCCGGCGGTTACCGTACTTGGTAGAATAGTGGCCGTGGAAACACGGGATTCAACAGCGTTTACGTCAAGCTCGGCAATTTTGTTGCCGTCCCTCATGACGGCCAACTTGGAACCGGGCACTACGCCCAGATCGGCGGCTCCTCCGTCAATCACAACTACATTAAAATCATGAATCACCTGGGAAACCCTCGTTTTCAGGTTGGGCGGAGAAAGGCGGGCATCCTGGTCGGCCTTGAGCTGACGAAGAGCGGCATTATTCACAACAAGCTGTTCAGTTTCAGCAACGATGGCATCATGCTTTCCCTGTTCCGCCTGCTTAACCACTTCCAACTGCTTGGACTCTTCTTCCAGCCCCTTGATTCTGTCAGCAATGGCTTGGATACTTTCCATATCCTTGCTCTTGGATTGCAATTCTGCCAAAGCGGTTTGCTGCGTTTGAAGGTCAGATTTCTTGGCCTCATTGGCTGAGGCCAATTCCTGGTTCTTTACTTCCAGTTCATCTTTCTCCTTGGTTAAAGCATTGATGTCATTCGTCAAAGCCTCATTCTTCACCAGGAAATCGACATATTTCGTCTTTTCTTCCGTAAATTCGCCACGAAGGCCGTTCAGGTTCTTATAGCGGGAAGCACATTCCCTACGCTCCTTGGTTAGAGCTTCCTCGTTATCAAGATAATACATGGCTCCTCCGAGAAGAGCAATGACCAAGGCTGCTATTGATACTTTGACCCACATAGGAAATTATAGAGATGAGAAGGTTCCTGTTACTTTTGTGAGATTGGCATGAACATTTTCAGATTTCAATATCAAAATGACATCCTCATTGTTTTCTTGATATTTTTTTCAGGTAAGCTCCGTAACGGGAGTGTGCAAGAAGCGTTTTATCAACATTTTAAAACAATTACTCTCTATTTTCTTTTCAAACGGGGACTCATCTTCTAGTCTTTCTGAACCGTGAGTTACCAGGTCTTTGCCAGAAAATACCGTCCTCTGACATTCGATGACGTCCTTGGACAGGATCATGTTGTCCGGACGTTGAAAAACGCCATTGAGCACAACCGTCTCGCCCATGCCTATCTCTTTGTAGGTCCCCGTGGAACGGGAAAGACATCAACCGCAAGAATATTTGCGAAAGCTCTAAACTGCAGTGGTGGCCCCAAAGTGGATTTTGACCCGCATGAAGATATATGTGAAGAAATTGCGGAAGGCCGGAGCCTGGATGTTCTTGAAATAGACGGAGCATCCAACCGCGGCATTGATCACATCCGGGATCTCAGGGACAACGTACGGTTCGCTCCGAGCAGAGGAAATTTCCGTATCGTCTATATAGATGAAGTGCACATGCTCACTAAGGAATCCTTCAACGCCCTGCTCAAAACGCTGGAAGAACCGCCACCTCATGTCAAATTTATTTTCGCAACCACGGAACCCCACAAAATACTGCCAACCATTCTATCGCGATGCCAGCGCTTCGACCTGCGCCCCATCCCTTCTGAAATCATTGCAGAACACCTGCTCCATATCGCTTCTGCAGAGGGAGTAAGTCTGAGCAGGGAAGCAGCCTTTGCTGTCGCCAAAGTGGCGGATGGAGGTATGAGGGATGCACAATCCATGCTGGACCAGCTTGTTTCCTTCTGTGGAGATCATATTGAAGAACAGCAGGTACTCCACATTTTCGGTATTACTTCCCGGGAGACCGTGGCCCATGCTCTGGCGCTTATTTTGAACAAGGAACTTCCCTCTCTCCTGCATCTTCTGCATGAACAGGCGGAAGCAGGAAGAGACATGAGCCAGTTTCTTTCCGAAATTATCTCCGCCGTGCGTGAAATTCTGGTCTCTAAAGTAGATCCAGAAGCCAGCTTTGATTCTCTCCCGGAATCCTCCAAGGAGGAACTCGCCGAATTGGTCAAACGCACCCATACGGACAAAATCCTGCGTTTGGTGGAAGTTCTGGCGGAAACGGAAGATAAAATGCGCTGGTCCTCCAATAAAAGGCTTCATCTGGAAATGGGCCTGATTAAAGCCGTTCATACTCTGGCTGAGGCCAGCATCAGCGATATTATCATGGCGTTGGAAGGTGCTCCGCTAGCCACTGCGGCACCGGCCTCTTCTTCAGATCCTGCTTCACAGCAGGAACCAAGTACATTTATTTCCTCCGCCACGGCTCCCACTCCGGCCCCCCGGCCAAACATCCAGTCTCCTGTTGCTGCAACAAAACCAACCCCAGCTACAGAACAACATTTGATGGATCCGATTCCAGATTTTTCTGTGTCCTCCCCTGCATCATCTCCCGCAGTACAGAAAATTCAGAGCACTGACGCTCAAGCTTCTCCCCATCCTACGCAGGAAGCCGAACCACAACAGGAAACTCTTACACCCGCTGCAGCCCCCCCCTCTCTTGCCGTTGCAGAGGAAGAATTTCCCTACTCCGCCACTAAATTGCGGACAAAAACCGTACCTGCCTCCGAAGAAATCACCCGGCATCCAGACTCCGATGCCTCCGATGTGTCGAAATTTCCTACGGATTCTCCAGAGCCTACTTTTATGGATCCAGAGGAAAATCTTCCTCTGGAAAGACGAACTAACAGTTTCTTTGACAATCTATTCGATACTCCGAGCTCATCATCCCGAACCCAGGCACCCGTAGAAAAAGAGGAACCGGCAGTTCTGTCCCAACAATCAGGAAGAACTATCACGGAAGAAGACTGGAAAACGGTGTTGGAACAAATGTCCGCCAAATTCCCTCTTCAAGCGGACTTTCTAGCCAACAGCGTTTTTTCCGGTTATGATGGCGTAGCAGTCGCCATTTCTTTTCATCCTTCTGACCGTCAGGGGATGGACAGTCTTGGAGCCGGCCCTCTGCGAACAGCTTTGGAAGCCGCTCTTTCCCAATATATTGGAACCTCTGTTACTATTTCTATCCGTCAGGATTTCTCCATTCCCGAACCCGTGCAGGAAGAACTGGCTCCTCTGCCTGCACCACCTCCTTCCGCATCCACCATTCCTGCACCTAAACCTCATACCCCGCAGAAAAAAACCGCAGAGCCTGTCCAGGAAGCTTCCAAAGAGGAAAATGAAGATAACTCTTACTACACGGATCCGCTGATTGATGCCGCTATGGAGATTTTCCGGGCTCGTATCATTTCCCAATAGTCAACTCATCCATCCAGACACAACGACCATGAACATAATGAAAATGATGAAGCAGGTCCAGCAGATGCAGACAGGGCTTGCGGCCGTCCAAGAAAAACTCGCCTCCCAAACCGTTACAACGGAAGGAGCTGGAGGAAAATTGAAAGTTACCGCCACCTGTGACGGCAACCTCACGGAACTGGTCATTGATCCTTCCATCATTGACCCGTCCGATTCAGAATTTCTCCAGGAGCTTCTCCTTCAAACCATCAATGCAGCTATTGCCAAGGGTAAGGAAACAGCCGCGGCGGAAATGAAAAAGCTGACAGGAGGCTTGGGTCTCCCTCCCGGCATGGGCTTCTAATCTGTCACCACAGTGCATCGGCTCAGAAGACGCAAACATCTGGCAGAACCTCTGCCAACGCTATCCGGAGTCAACCACTTGGGAATAGCGCTGGGTGGCGTCTCTCTGTGCCTGTGGGTCATCGTCGTCACTATTTTCTGGACCGGTTCAGACACGATGGCTTTTGCAACGTCACTGCCCATATGGGCTTGCTGTCTCATTTTCTCCTTTCCGGCGCTCATTGCATGGCTGGTTTTCGGTTCCCGAATCGGTCTGCTTGGCATTATCGTCTGGTTTGCATACGGCATCGTTATTACAGACTTTCTCCCGCCCATTTCCAGAACTGGAATGGAATACTACAAAATGCCACCGTCTCCGGATGCCAGGCAAATAAGGGTTCTTACCTTGTACGAGGGGTGCGAGAAATCTCCTCCCATTGAACAAATATCCAAACTCCGTGCAGATGTCATTTTCGTCCAAGGCTGCAGCAACTATAACCGAACACTCAAATTTGCCTACAGCATTTTCGGTAGAACCTCTTATATCAAGCAAATAGGAAGTTGCGCGATCATTGTAAGGCACGGTCAGATTGGTCCGGCCCAGAGCATCACGGACACAACCGGTTTGATTGTAGACTGGATACCGGAAAATTCCTCCCTGGCGATTCGGCTCATCAACATCAGTCTGGAACCTTCTGAACATCGCTTCGACCTGTACTCCCCCGCCTGCTGGAAATATTTCCATACACTCCGCTTCATCCACCGTAAACAACTTCAATACCTGTTTGATACCCTGAGGGAAGTAGGAACCCAGCATGGAGAACTTCCCATTATCATGGCCGGGAACTTCAGCGTTGCCCCTCAATCCCCAATTTTCTCCAAACTCAGTTCCGACTTTCAGGATTGCTTCAAACTGAAAGGTGCCGGTTACGGAGCTACGCAACCTGTCAATTTCCCTCTATTACGCCTAGACCGAGTTTTTTGCACGCCGCCGCTCAAACCTGAAAGAGCCAGTACTGTGCTGATACCGGATACTATCCGCCGTTCTATCGTAGCAGACATTGCAATTCCCTGATCTATACCCCTTACAGCACGGCAACGCCGTTCCTCCTCAGGAAAAATCTTGCCTGTAAAAAGCAAAGATTTCCGGCATCTACAACGTCTTTAATGCACGGGAAATAGCAGGAAAAAGCTGTTTCTTTCGGCTTACCACATCAGTAGCGGAAAACAAATTAGGGCCAAGCCGCTCGTACTCGATATTTTCCAGAGCTTCTTCATCCCCGACGGCCAGCAACATGGAATCGTGAGTAACGATATCCGTAACCAAAAGGCAAGCAAGCTTCAGCCCCTCTTTCTCCACCAGCTTCCGAAGTTCCCTCACTAAACCTTCCTGGACATCTTCCAAGCCAAACATACCAATTTCCTCAATCTGGGAAATACTGATCTTATGCCCGTACTCAGTAAAAGTCTTCCTGTCCGCCTGAATAATAACGGAAGGTTCAGTTTTGGAACGCAACAGAGAACCGGTGGCAAAAAACTCCTCTGTAAACTTCTTGGCATCTATTTTGGCAATCCCTGTCAGCCATTCCAACATTTCCCTATCTGCCCGAGCCGCCGTAGGAGATGTCAAATTCAGGGTATCTGAAAGAATCCCCGCGCACAGGCAGACCGCTACAGCCTGGGAGGGTTCCACATTACGATGGTAAAATCTGCGTGCCACCAAGGTGGATGTGGATCCTACGGGTTCATTCAGAAAACGGATTGGATCCCGTGTAGAAAGCTGGGTACCCAAACGGTGGTGATCCATCACCTCCACAATCTCCGCCTCCTCCACCCCTTGACGGCCTGAGAAAATTCATTGTGATCCACTAAAGCCACACGCGTACGGGGCGGATCCACCAAATCCGTCTTACTCAGTACACCAATTATTTTGTTCGTCTTGATACTCATCACAGGGAACAATGCCTGCTTGCGCTTTACGGCAGCCTGCCTCAACTCGGGCAGCGGCATATTCTCCGGAAAAACGGTGTAATCCTTCTGAACCTGCTCCCTCACCTTCCGGGAACAACGGATCAACTGGCCAACACTGGCCGTATCCCAGGGAGTACTCAAAATACATGTTCCCGTCGTCTGGGCCGTCTCAATAATGTCCAAGGAAGGGAAAGCACCGGACGTGGTCACCAAAGCGCGTACGCCATGTTCCACTGCATATAGCTGCACATTCGGACGGTCCCCACAAATAACAATCAGATCCCGGATAATCCCTTTTCTCCTGTAATTTGCGAGCCTTGTTCGAACGCTGGGTTCACTGGAAGCACCCACCAGCAGAATATTCTGCGTTTCTTCCTCACTTAAGGATTCCCCGGTCAGACATTTTCCGTCAATGGTGGTGGCGATATTGCTCAGGCTGGAAAAGACGGAGCGCACATTCATCTCCGTCATATTCAGAGGCATGAGCAGGCTCAACAAATCAAAATAACGCAACAGGCCGTGAAGATTGTGATCAGCGTCAATTACCGGTATGGTTTGCAGAGAATTCTCCGTCATCCTTCGATACGCCGTCAGGAATGTATCGTCCGGACTTACGCTAATCACATCACGACGACAGATTGTCCCGGCGGTGGGCGTCACGTCATGAATCAGTATCGGCTCCGGCACTCCTGCCTTTTCCAATACCCAGGATGTTCTCAGCGTCATTTCCCCACATCTGGCGGCAACCGCACCAGGTTCGCCATGAGTTCTTAAAAACTCCGCATTCCCTATGGCTGAACAAATAGCATCCGTATCCGGATTCTGGTGGCCGATCACATAAACGGGCCTATTCTCTGTCTTCTCCGGAAGCATCTTTATATTTCCTTGTACAGGTTAATCTATATTCAGCCTGACGGGCACCACCACCTTGGAAGCAATGGGCACACCGTCCTTTTCCGCCGGATAAAAAGTCCAATTCTCTCTCACCCAACGCATAAAAAGGCGGTCCAATTCCGCATTTCCCGTTGACTGAAGAAGATTGACGGATGAAGGTTCCCCATGGGAATTTACTCCAACCACTACTTTCACCACGGCATTCACCTTCCCGACTTTAGAAGAATTGACGGAATTGGGCAAGGACGGAGCATGTTTATAACGCACCTTTTTATCAGGAGAAATATTCTGATCCGGTTCCGGACGCCCCGGCAGGGATACCGCCGGGCGCTTCACAGGCTGCCTTCGCTTTACTTCATTCATGGAAATCCGCATGGCGGCGAGCTCCTCCGGCAAGAGTTCGGAAGGAGCTTCATCCAAAAGAAAATCCTTCATTTCGGAACAATCTTCATTTTCCGGCAGCTTCATCGCCAATAAGTCTTCATCTGACGCAATCTCCGGAACAGGGCTGACTGTGGAAGGAGCTGCAACCGGAACAACAGATGTAGGCTGAACTTCTTCCATCTCCTGAGAAACTTCTTCGGACGGGGACACAAACGTCATTTCCACTTCCCCACCCTGGACGGAGGGAAACCACATATCCTGCAAATGTATGGCTACAAGCACAGCACACAAAGCCACCTGAACACCCACTGTCACTGCCACCGCAATCAACATTGCGGATCTGGAAGTGGAATGGGGAGTGAATTTTACAATTCCGGGCTTTTCATCCATAAAAAACGGGCAGGGAATGGGGATGCACCTGTTCAATATATCAGCCCCCTCCCTTTGACAAGCTCATGCACAGCCATAAGCAGGCCGTTATCATTTTGTTATTTGCAAAAAATACATGAACATCAATAATTCAATGCCTCTCGAATGCGCTGAGCAAATCCGGCGGCCTTCTCAGCAAAACCCAATTCCGGATTCTGGTACATGATGCCTCGAGAGACGTTAATCAGGGGAGGAGCCACATGACCGGAGCCGCTCAGGCAGGAAAGATCGCCGCCTTGCGCTCCCAGACCGGGAATGAGCAAAGGAGCATCCGGAATACGCTCCAGAATACTGGAATCTGCATTGGTCAACCCAACCACCATGCCTACGGAAGTTTTACACCGTTCCCGGACAGAGCGGAGCACCATATCTCCCACCAGTTCAAAAACCCTGCGGCCCCCTGCCAGTTCCTGCCGTTCCACGTCCGCAGAACCGGGATTGGAAGTAACCGCCAGCAGATAAATACCTTTACCTTCATAGTCCAGAAAAGGCTCCAACGTATCATATCCCATGAAAGGGCTCAACGTCACAGCGTCCACGCCCAGGCGTTCAAAATAAGCATGAGCGTAATACTTCTGAGTCTCTCCAATATCCCCACGCTTGGCATCCAATACCACCGGAACATCCTTTGGCATATCCGGAAGCAAATCTTCAAGTATTTCCAATCCCCGCAGCCCCATGGCTTCAAAATAGGCAATATTCGGCTTAAACGCCGCCGCATACGGAGCGGTTTCCTCCACAACCTTCCGCAACAGCGCAGGAATCGCCTCCAAATCGTCCATACCGGGGCGCGGATCCAACCCGACGCACAAGGCGGAACCGGTCTCTTTAATGCGGGCGGCAAGTTTATCCGTAAAAGATTGGCTCATGCCGCCCATTAAACCACGGCCGTCACAAGCACGCAAGTCTCAAGCAGAAGGAACGCCGAAAGCAGAGAAAAACAGATGCGACTTTTCCACCACTCCCGCAAATGCTATATTATGAACTGTATGGCATCTACGTCCCCCCAATCTTCCAGCCCTCTCCCCTCCTGCTTGGAAAAACCGCTGCCTCTGGATGGATTCCAAGGTACTCCGGATGAAGTAGAACAGCAATGGTACGATCAAGTTTATCTGGGTTCCGGAGACAGAATGAAGCAGCTTACCTGGAGAGCCGTCATCGTAGGCATGCTTCTAGGCTCCATCCTTTCCCTCACTAATCTGTACGCCAACCTCAAAATGGGATGGTCCTTTGGGGTGGCTCTGACGGCAGGAATTATCTCTTTTGCCCTCTGGAACGCCTTTGTGCGCCTGGGCATTTCCAAATCCCCCATGACTATTCTGGAAAATACATGCATGCAGTCCGCTGCCAGTTCTGCAGGCTATTCTACAGGGGGAACCCTCACCTCTGCCGTAGCCGCCCTGCTCCTGCTGACAGGACAGCACATGCCTCTTGGCACTACCTTCGCCTGGATATTTTTCATTGCCGTACTGGGTGTCACCATGGCCATTCCGATGAAACGCCAGATGATCAACATTGAACAAATAAGGTTCCCAGACAGTATTGCTACGGCGGAAACCCTCAAAGTTCTCTATTCTGAAGGCAAAAAGGCGGCGGGACAGGCCAAAGCCCTTCTTTATTCTGCCCTTTTCGCCGCCGCTAATGCCATCGCCATGGCTGCAGGAGGAGAACGATGGCTTGGAACGGTCCAGCAACATATCCTCGGCAACTGGTACCAGCGTACTATCTTCTTCAAATGGGATCTCATGTTCGTGGGTGCGGGAGCTCTGGTAGGCATGAAAACATCCCTCAGCCTCTTCATCGGAGGAACCGTTTGCTGGGCTCTTTACGTTCCGTGGCTGGAAAGCCAGAAATTGCTTCCCGCGGGAGCAGGTTATCGGGAGAGCGTAAGCTGGACCCTGTGGGGAGGAACCGCCTGCATGGTCGTCGCCAGCATTGTGGCTTTCCTATTCCAATGGAAAAGCATTGTTCGTTCCTTTTCTTCCCTGGGTGTCATCTTTTCCCTGAGTAAAAAAACGAAAACTGACAGATGTGGAAAAAATAGAAACGCCCATGAGCTGGTTTCTGACAGGCCAGCTTATCTCTCTGGGAGCTCTCGGCTATCTGGCTCATACATCATTTAACGTTCCGTACTGGATGAGCTGCATCGCGGTAGTCATATCCTTTTTCCTGGAGCTGGTCGTCTGCCGAATCACCGGAGAAGCCAATATTACACCCACCGGAGCCATGGGAAAAGTTACACAGCTCATCTTCGGAGGGATTGCACCCGGGCACGTAACAGCCAACCTGATGGCGGCCAATATCACTTCAGGAGCGTCCAGTTCCTCGGCAGACCTGCTCGTAGACCTCAAAGTAGGCTACCTGCTGGGAGCTAACCCCCGCAAACAATTCATCGCCCAGTTTTCCGGAATTTTTCTGGGAACCCTCGTCTCCGTGCTGGCCTTCCGCTCCATGGTTCCGGATGCGAACGCTCTCCAGGCTTTCAATGCTCCGGGAGCCAGAACATGGGCGGCCACAGCGGAAGCACTGGGCATGGGGTTCAGCCATTTGCACAGCATCAAGGTGCTTTCCATCATTGCAGGCGGTATTCTCGGACTCATTCTGGTGCTTATTCCCCGCTATATTCCCCGGACAGGAAAATGGCTCCCACCCCCATCGGCTTCGGCCTGGCCTGGGCCATCCAGTGGAACGACTCCTTCCTTTTCTTTACAGGAGCTGTGCTCGGCTGGGCTGCGGACCATCTTTTCAAGGCCAAATCACGGGAATATAAAGTCCCCACCGCCTCCGGCATCATTGCAGGCGCAGCCCTCACGGGAATGGCCATTCTGATGTTCAGCATTTACCAGGCAGCCCTCTGAACGAAAAGGCTATATTCAAAAAAAAAATCCATCTCTACAAAAGATCCTGTACAGCTCATCTTTTGGAACCGGAGCATAAATCGGGGCAGTACAATAAGAATATCGACAAACGGATTGCGAATCCGAGGTCAATATTTACTTCTAAAAGAGAATAGCTTGTGTAGGCTGACCATTCCGCTTCGGGAAGCAGGAGTTTTCTGAGGACGGAATTTTGGCTATGTGCCGGAGTAAAGAAAATCTAGAACCGGTATTTACCATTGGGTCATGATTTTTTTCTCGGATAATACCGATAATGAGATAAAAAAGACTATTACTAATCGTTTTCCATCTAAAATTTTAAATAAATTGAATATTTCTTTATAACATCAATATATTTCATGTTTTTCAAAAAACGATTCTAAATTCGATAGATTTTTTTCCCAGTGCATATCAATTGTATCAAGTTATATTTCCAGCCCAAAGATGAAACCCATTATTTCTGTTATCTCCATTTTTTATCGTTGGGAACCGCCCAAGCAGCCACCATATTCTCCACCACGAACACTAACACCGCCAACAACTACTTTGGCTCTGCGACCCAATCGTCTTCTTCCGTTATGTCCGCCGCCACGAATAGAAAGGAAGCAACACTTCCCGAAACCGTCTATTTAAACAGCCTTTCTCTGGACATGCATAGCGGCTGCGGAACCGGCACCTATAAAAACAATATCCTGAACTCTTGGGAGGGCATGTATTTGTCGGCAGTAAACTTCTCCACAAGTAATGAAGTGGTTCCGGAACCGGCAACCGCTACGCTGGGTCTGTTCGGTCTTAGCGCTCTATTGTTACGCCACCGCCGATAAATTTTATCACCATGCCATCTTTCAAGGAAGAAAGGGGGGAAAATCCCCCCCTTCTTCCTTTTTTCGGCGAGGGAAACAAACTGATTCCGAAACAAATGGAAAAGCCTGCACGTATAACCGCCTTTTCTCCCATCCCTGCACAACTTCCTGTCCACTTCTCAATCCACCAGTTTTTTCAACACCATTTCTCCTTTGGAAGCGCCCTGAGAAACACCGCTTACTTCTGCCTTCAGGATATAGGAATCAAGGTTGGTTCTGTACTTCTTCAATTCCAGTCTGTAAATATTATCCTTATTTTCCACGCCAGTTCTGCCCTCATGAACATCGGAAGCCACCTCCCTGTTACCCTCGTATAATCTGACAGAATGGATTTTCAAGGCGCTGGGGCCATTCTTCCACTGGAAAGTAGCAGTATATGTGCCAGAAGCAGTCACCTGATCCGTCACATCAAACTGCAACGGAGAACCTTGTTGGAGTTCCCATGGACTGCCCGAGGAATGCTTTTCTTCCGCACTCAGGGCGTCCAACATTTCCCGGTGGGTATTCATCACACGATTAGCAACGGCCAAAGTATCCCCCGCCGGTTTGGCAGAATATATTTTCCCATTTCCGGCAAAGGCCAGTTCATCCCGAACCATCTTATCCATAAATGCGGCATGGGCGGCATCACGCGTCTTCTTTCCGGTCAGGACATCCATCTGAAATTCAAAAAAATTCTTCCACCGAGGCAAATAAAAATCGGAAACAAGCCCGGCCCACTGACGATTGGAATAATCATTCAGAGACCGGGGAACCTGATCAATCCACGTAGTGATAAGCATCTTCGCAGACTTGTCCATCAAGGCTTTTTCCTGCCGGGAATCACCCCAATCCAAAGCCCTTTTCTGCCAAGTTCCTAATAGGAACTGGCTATCCGTCGCCAAAAGGGCATCCATATCTGAAATCAGAGACAGGAAACGCTTTACCTGTTTCCTGTACGCAGCCAAATCTCCGGAATCAAAAGCACTCCTGACCTGTTGAAGCTGGTAAAAAGCAGCGTCCGCAAGAGCCTGACGCACAACATCCACCAAATCATAACGAAACGTCTCCTTTTTCACCAAATTCGGCTGTTCATTCGCGGCCTTCAGATAACCGCGCGCCGCCTTTACAATATCGCCCAGGTGATAATATCGCTCCCCGCTGGACCATGTGGATGCCTTTCGAACATTCCAGGACGGGCGGGCGCAAATAATAGACTCCGTACACCCTTCCTGAGAACGAACGGGGTTATAGATGGAGGAAGACAGAACTTCCAACGCCTTCACGACAGCCTTTGGTACGAAACCGTAACGCTGGCGCGCGTACTTTCCAAGCCACTCCCGGACAGAAATATCCTCCCTAGTCCACAAACGGTCGCTGAACAGGGCGTAATGCAGGGGGTTCGTCTCAAGCCCTTCGGACAAAGTTCCCATGCCCACCAGTCCCTTATCCTTATAGCCGGACAACTCACTTCCGAGCCGGGACAGAAGGGGAACCCCCCCGTACATTCCCGTATTGCCTCCAAAGTTCGCCAGTTCGCACCAGACCCACGGAATACCATTAAAAGTCCTTAAATTCTTTCCCCCGTTAGCCATATCCTTGGTAAGCTGCAATACAAGCGCACGCTCCGGATCCAACCCGGACAACAACTCTCGGGTAGGATTTCCACCCCAGGCCTGAATCACCCAGAAAGCCCCCGGAGAAGCCTTTTGCATGGCTTTCTGCACTGCCTGTGCCGCCTGCGTTACGTCAATATCCCCCTTCCGCCCCCCCTCATGAAACAAATCCCCGCCAAACATCTTTCCAGGAATGCCGTATACCTTGCGGAGAGCCTTGTACCAGTCCGCGGCCAGTTTGGGAAAAGCCTCGCAAGTGGGATCCACCACCCACGGCCTCCTGAAATTAACCCATTCCCCCTGAGGAATAAGCTTCAATCCGTCTATCCGGACATTTTCCTGAAAGTCAGAAGGAACAAATCCCACATACCCCTGAAGTACAGGTGTCATCCCCAACTGTTCCATACGGGAGACAATGCGCCTTCCCATCTGGGCCATTTTATTTATCTGTTGCTGGCTCAGCGGACCACCGTGGCCTTCCAGGTTTCCCATATTCCACCAGGCGGCAAATGCCGGATTAGGGATAAAACGAAGAGCTTTTTCCCGAGGATACCCCAAGCCTGTCAAAAAATCTTCCCATGTCTTTTCCAAACCCGCCGTTACCAGCGCATGCGTAAACCCATTCAACGCCAGAAAATCAATCTCCCGCTGCCATCTGTTCCAATCCCAAAAAGCCGCCGTATAAGAAAGGGTGCAGTAATTATAGGCAAAAACGATATTCCACGGGCTTTCTACCGTAACCGGACTGGCGGGAACCGGCAAAGGGGAAGGAAGCGTTATCCGATTTCCGTTCCACGAAAAATGGACCTTGGCTATATTCTTTAAATACCATCCATAACCCGCCACCAAGCGGCGCACATCTGACGCCTCCACCCGGATACCTCCGGCAATATCGGAAATAGTGATCTTGTTGCCCTGATCCGGATTTAAGTGGAACAAGACAGCCCCCTTTGCCGAGGGAGTTACACGCGCCACTACATCTTCAGCCGCCGCCACAGGCGATCTTTCTGCGGCAGATACGCAAACAAGCGGAGAAATGGCAGTTCCAAGAAGCGCCCCGGCGGCAAAAGCATGAGAAAACATAGTAACACTAATACGTACAAAAAATACGACATCTTACAAGAAGGAAACTAACTAAGAGAATGTAGGGGGAGAAGAACGGGACCGAGCAAGAAGCGAACAGGCCCCGCGAGTCTGGAGACTGGCGGGGCCTGATGGAAAAAAATCCCGGCGGCGACCTACTCTTGCGGGACCTGTCGTCCGACTACCATTGGCGCGGCAGCGTTTCACTTCCGGGTTCGGAACGGGACCGGGTGGGACCACTGCGCTCTGGCCACCGGGCTTCAGGGGAAGATCTGTTTGTTTCTTCATCCTGCCTGCCCGGGAGCCCTGCTTTTTTTGGGGGCTTCTGAGTGAGGGATTTTTTTTCAGGGTATGTGTGTGGCGGCTAAGAAGATTTCCGTCCTTTGTGTGGGGAGGGATTCAGCGTAAACTGACATCTGCGTGGCTGGTGGTTGATGAACATGCACAGGGTAAATGAGACAAGAGCAAGTTGTCATTCACGACGGGGAGTGATGTAATATGATGAAGTCAATTGGTAATTAGTATCGCTCGGCTCAATACATTGCTGCACTTACACCTGCGACCTATCAACGTGGTGGTCTTCCACGAACCTGTAGGGAAAACTCATCTTGGGAAGGGCTTGGCGCTTAGATGCTTTCAGCGCTTATCCCGTCCGCACTTAGCTACTCGGCCATGCACTTGACAGTACAACCGATGCACCAGTGGTGCGTCAGACCCGGTCCTCTCGTACTAAGGTCTGAACCCCTCAATTTTCCAACGCCCACAGAGGATAGAGGACCGAACTGTCTCGCGACGTTCTGAACCCAGCTCGCGTGCCGCTTTAACCGGCGAACAGCCGGACCCTTGGGACCTTCTCCAGCCCCAGGATGCGACGAGCCGACATCGAGGTGCCAAACCACGCCGTCGATATGAACTCTTGGGCGTGATCAGCCTGTTATCCCTAAGGTACCTTTTTATCCGTTGAGCGACGGCAATTCCACTTTCTACCGCCGGATCACTTGGGCCTGCTTTCGCATCTGCTCGACTTGTTGGTCTCACAGTTAGGCGGGCTTATGCCCATGCACTCGACACCCGGTTGCCAACCGGGCTGAGCCCACCTTCGCGCTCCTCCGTTACTCTTTGGGAGGATACCGCCCCAGTAAAACTGACCGGCTGACACGGTCCTCTGGCCGGATTCACGGCTCAGGGTTAGATCCTCCAGTTTCAAAGGGTGGTGTCTCATTGATGACTCGGACGCCCCCTAAAGGGCGTCTTCAGCGTCTCCCACTTACTCTGAGCATTAAAACCGAAGAAACAATGACAGCTTACAGTTAAGGTCTATAGGGTCTTTCCGTCCTTCTGCGGGTAGGCGGCATCTTCACCGCCACTACAATTTCACTGAGCGCCTGGTTGAGACAGTGCCCAACTCGTTTCACGATTCGTGCAGGTCGGAACTTACCCGACAAGGAAATTTTCGCTACCTTAGGACCGTTATAGTTACGGCCGACATTCACCGGGACTTGGGTTTAGAGCTTCGCCTTGCGGCTAACCCCTTGCCTTAATCTTTCGGCATTGGTCACGTGTCACACCCTATACTTCGACTTGCGTCTTTGCAGAGTGCTGTGTTTTTGATAAACAGTCGGTTGGGCCATTTCTCTGCGGCCTGCATCGCTGCAGGCACCCCTTCTTCCGAAGTTACGGGGCTAATTTGCCGAGTTCCTTAACCAGGTTTCACTCTTACGCCTTGGTATATTCTACCCACCCACCTGTGTCGGTTTGCGGTACGGGTCGCTTAGCATACGCTGGGGCTTTTCTTGGCACTCGATCCAATGATGCGCTGAGTCCGTGGACTCAACTCGGAATTCAATAACCTAGTCATCTTTTCTCATGCGTCCCCCCCAGTTTAAGGGTTGCGAGCTCAGGATTATTAACCTGATGTCCATCGCCTACGCCTCTCGGCCTCGGCTTAGGTCCCGGCTAACCCAGGGACGAAACACGTTGCCCTGGAAACCTCGGGTTTACGGCGGCCGGGGATTTCACCCGGCTTAACGTTACTCATGTCTGCATACTCACTTGCATGTGCTCCAGGGTCAGTCGCCATCGCCCTTCGACGCGCATGCAACGCTCTTCTACCACTCTGCCTTGCGGCAAAGTCCAGAGCTTCGGTATAACGCTTGATCGCCAATCATTTTCGGCGCAGGATCACTCGATGAGTAAGCTATTACGCATTTTTTAAATGGTGGCTGCTTCTAAGCCAACATCCTCACACTGTCTGTGTAATCCCACATCCTTTCCACTGAGCGTTATTTAGGCACCTTAGCTGCTGGTCTGGGTTGTTTCCCTCTCGACAATGAAGCTTATCCCCCACTGTCTCACTGCCACGTTCCATTGCACGGTATTCGGAGTTTGATAAGGTTTGGTAAGCGGGTGTGCCCCCTAGCCTTGTCAGTGCTCTACCCCCGCGCATCAGCAGCACGTGACGCTGCACCTAAATGCATTTCGGAGAGAACCAGCTATCACGGAATTTGATTGGCCTTTCACTCCTACCCTCAGCTCATCAGAGAACTTTTCAACGTTCACCTGTTCGGTCCTCCACATGGTTTTACCCATGCTTCAACCTGGCCAAGGGTAGGTCACCTCCGCTTCGGGTCCAGTACCTGCGACTTATTGCGCCCTGTTCGGACTTGCTTTCGCTGCGACTCCGGGCCGGAAGCCCTTAGTCTTGCCACAAACACTGACTCGCAGACTCATTAAACAAAAGGCACGCCATCGCAGATTGCTCTGCTCTGACACTTTGTAGACATACGGTTTCAGGTTCTATTTCACTCCGCTCACAGCGGTTCTTTTTTTCACCTTTCCCTCACGGTACTAGTTCGCTATCGGTCGCCAACTAGTATTTAGCCTTGCGCGGTGGTCCGCGCGGGTTCATACATCGTTCCACGTGTGATGTATTACTCAGGATACCACTAATTCCCCCACTCTGGATTTCGTCTACAGGGCTTTCACCTTCTCCGGCCAGCCTTTCCAGGCTGTTCTACTATCCAGTATGGTCGAATATGACGTGGTCCTACAACCCCGAAGGAATACCTTCGGTTTGGGCTCCATCCGCTTTCGCTCGCCACTACTTACGGAATCGATTTCTCTTTCTTTTCCTCCGCTTACTGAGATGTTTCACTTCAGCGGGTTTCGCGTTTCATACCCTATGTATTCAGGTATGAACGATCGAGTATTGCCTCGATCAGGTTACCCCATTCGGATATCCCCGGATCATCGCTTGCTTGCAGCTTCCCGAGGCTTTTCGCAGCTTGCCGCGTCCTTCTTCGCCTGTTGGCACCAAGGCATTCACCGTACGCCCTTACTTACTTCATCATATTGCAAAAGCTGTTACCACTTCCGCAATACCACAAAGCCCTTTCGTGACTTACTGTATTGTCTCATTGCTTGGTATGCATGTTTATCTTGTGTTTTGTAGTTGTTGTTCAACTACCCACTTTGTTGGAAAGCGATTGCTTCTCAGCAATCGTTTTTTTTTGCCACGCAGATGTCAATTTTCGCTTTCCCTCAATAATCGATTTTGCTGGTGGGCCTGACAGGACTTGAACCTGTGACCCCGCGCTTATCAAGCGCGTGCTCTAACCAACTGAGCTACAGGCCCGGCTTTGGGTCTCTTTCCCGAAACTGGTGGAGGCACGGGGACTCGAACCCCGGACATCCAGCTTGCAAAGCTGGCGCTCTACCAACTGAGCTATACCCCCAGTTGCGGTTCTCGGTGAAAAAAGGTCGTCACGCACGTCGTGCCAGGTTGCGCTCCAGGCGTCTGGCTGTTTACACATCTTTGGTTCGTTGCGGGCCCTCGCGGGTTCCGCTTTCTCTCCCCTCGGGAAGAGATCCGACCTGTGCACTTCCGTGCACTTGCTCCATAGAAAGGAGGTGATCCAGCCGCAGGTTCCCCTACGGCTACCTTGTTACGACTTCATCCCAGTTACCAGTCTCACCTTAGGACCCTGCCTCCTTGCGGTTGGCTTCAGATACTTCGGGTGCGACCGGCTTCCATGATGTGACGGGCGGTGTGTACAAGACCCGGGAACGTATTCACGGCGCCGTAGCTGATGCGCCATTACTAGCGATTCCGGCTTCGTGTAGGCGGGTTGCAGCCTACAGTCCGAACTGGGCCCAGTTTTCAGGATTTCCTCCGCCTCGCGGCTTCGGCCCCCTCTGTACTGGGCATTGTAGTACGTGTGCAGCCCTGGGCATAAGGGCCATACTGACCTGACGTCGTCCCCACCTTCCTCCCAGTTGATCTGGGCAGTCTCGCCAGAGTCCCCACCTTCACGTGCTGGTAACTGGCAACAGGGGTTGCGCTCGTTGCTGGACTTAACCAAACATCTCACGACACGAGCTGACGACGGCCATGCAGCACCTGTGTAACGCCTCCGAAGAGTCGCATGCTTTCACATGTTGTTCATTACATGTCAAGCCCAGGTAAGGTTCTTCGCGTTGCATCGAATTAAGCCACATACTCCACCGCTTGTGCGGGTCCCCGTCAATTTCTTTGAGTTTTAATCTTGCGACCGTACTCCCCAGGCGGCACGCTTAACGCGTTAGCTCCGGCACGCAGGGGGTCGATTCCCCGCACACCAAGCGTGCACCGTTTACTGCCAGGACTACAGGGGTATCTAATCCCTTTCGCTCCCCTGGCCTTCGTGCCTCAGCGTCAGTTAATGTCCAGGAACCCGCCTTCGCCACGAGTGTTCCTCTCGATATCTACGCATTTCACTGCTACACCGAGAATTCCCGGTTCCCCCTCCATTACTCTAGTCTCGCAGTATCATGTGCCGTCCGCGGGTTGAGCCCGCGCCTTTCACACACGACTTACGAAACAGCCTACGCACGCTTTACGCCCAGTGATTCCGAACAACGCTTGAGACCTCTGTATTACCGCGGCTGCTGGCACAGAGTTAGCCGTCTCTTCCTCTTGTGGTACTATCTTTTTAATTTGCTCCCACATGACAGGGGTTTACAATCCGAAGACCTTCATTCCCCCACGCGGCGTCGCACCATCAGGGTTTCCCCATTGTGAATGATTCTCGACTGCTGCCACCCGTAGGTGTCTGGACCGTGTCTCAGTTCCAGTGTGGCCGGACATCCTCTCAGACCGGCTACCCGTCATCGCCTTGGTGAGCCGTTACCTCACCAACTAACTAATAGGCCGCGAGCCCATCCCCAAGCGCATTGCTGCTTTAATCTTTCGATACTATGCGGTATTAATCCCAGTTTCCCAGGGCTATCCCGCTCTCGGGGCAGGTTACTCACGTGTTACTCACCCGTGCGCCACTAGAGAATTATTAGCAAGCTAGCAATTCTCTCGTTCGACTTGCATGTCTTATCCACGCCGCCAGCGTTCGTTCTGAGCCAGAATCAAACTCTCCATCAAATTAATTTTTGAAATTGCTGGACCAAATGGAATCTTGCGATTTCATTTGCGCCATGCTTCAGCCAGCTCTTCCTTCAAGTTGTGTCTCTTGAAGGCCTCTTCGCTCTGCCTCGCACGGCGCGCGTCACGACCTTTTTTCTTTCCCCTTGCTTCTACCAAACCACCCCTCTCAGAGCTAGGTCGCTCCTTCGGGCTTTTTGCTCCTCCGGCGCCTCTCGACGCCCTCGGAAAACCCTCGGCGGTTTTCGGTAGTCATTCCCTTCAAATCTTCTTATCGCAACCCCTTCCGGGGGTTTCTCCGGGTGGCCGGCTCCAGCCGCCTCCAGCGCTCTTCCGAGCCCTTCAGCCGCCGGGCTTTTCATCCCGTCGCCGTGTTGGCGTGCCGAGAAATCTACCATCCCACACCTTTTTGTCAATTTTTTTCGAGATGTTTTTTGCGTCCGCTTATTCCCACCACCCCTCCAATACTCACATAACCTACATATCATGAACAGTATATGCTTTTGTCATACTGCCTCTTTCCACCGCATCTTTTTTTGAACGTCCCTCTCTTCCCTACTCTTGTACCCCACCTTTCTTCGAGAAAAACTTATAACAGGTCTATATATTCCCTTTTCCATGAATACCGATTTTCTAATCGGCCGGAATTTTCAGAGAAAGAGAGCCTTCCAACAGAAAAAAGGCCCTTCCCCGCACCAATGAACATACCCTGTTCGGCAACCATCGACATGAACATTATTTCTTCGAATTTTGTCTAACAGGGCATGAAGAATCAGGAAATACACTTGCCAACGCCCAATCCCGAGCATCCTTATGGAGGAGGAAACGGACGTTACCGTTTTCCGGATATCAACGGCATGAATTTACTGGGAGACAATATTTCCCTGCCTCCCATCGTTCCAAAAAGTTTCCATATCATGCTGACTGTTTTTCACCCGGAAACTTTGTACGGAATGAAAAAGTGGCTTCCCTTCTGCGAGGACCTCCGCAAACAGTACAAACATACGCCAACCCCGGTGGAATATAGCATTTTGCTGGTTCTGCAGCCACCCCCAATTGAAGGTGATGTCCCCGCCTTTACACAGGCTCTGGGGGATTTTCCGGATTTTTACATGAAGACCAATTCCCTGATTTCCTATTATGACCAGTCTTTTGTACGCCGCAGACTTTCCCTTCACAAGAAGGCGGAAACAGCGATTGTCCTTCTGGACGGCAACGGCAATATCATCTGGAAGGATGACGGCGGGTTCACGGCCTCACGCGCGGAGCATTTGAAAGTTATCCTGGAAACTCTTTCTCCGCTGGCACCCAGGACAAGAACGCATTAAAAGGAGAATGCGTCTTCTTCGCCTCATCCGCACTTTCCGTTTGAGGTTCCCTCCGGAATATCCCATACTGGCCTCATGCCTACCATTTCTCTTGCTCTCGGTGAACGTTCCTACGACATCCACGTGGAAAACGGAGCACTGGACCGTACCGGAGAGTTTGCCTACCGCGCCGGTCTGGACGGCAAGATTGCGGTTATCACGGACAGCTGCGTCGCCCCGCTTTATGCAGAGCGCGTAATGAAGTCCCTGGAGAGCGCGGGATTCATGCCCAGCCTGCACGTAGTGAATGCCGGGGAAGCTTCCAAAAATATGCTTCAGGCCCAGGAGCTGTGTTCCGAACTGGTCCGGGCCGGGCTTGACCGCACCGGATGCATCGCCGCTCTGGGCGGCGGCGTAGTAGGGGATCTGGCCGGCTTCATCGCTTCCATTTATTACCGGGGCATCCCCTTCATGCAAATTCCAACAACGGTGGTCGCCCAGGTGGACAGTTCCGTAGGAGGAAAGACTGCCGTCAATATTCCAGAAGGGAAAAATCTTGTAGGAGCCTTTCATCAGCCGTCCGTCGTGGTAATCGACCCTACCACGCTGGTGACTTTGGATCGACGTACGCTGGCGGAAGGTTTGGCGGAAGCCGTCAAGCACGCAGCTATCAAAGACGCTTCCATGCTTCATGAATTGAAAGGGCTGGGGACGGAACTCTCCATCGGCTTCTCCCTGAATACTATTACCAGGCTTCCTGACCTAATCTCCCGGAACGTGGCCATTAAGGCCCGCATTGTAGAAAATGATGAATTGGAAACTCTGGATATCCGGGCTCTGCTCAATTTCGGCCACACCATCGGCCACGGCATTGAAGCTGCCGTCCCTTACGGAACCATCCTTCACGGGGAAGCAGTGGCGCTCGGCATGCGCGCCGCCCTGTTTCTGAGTGAACGGAAAGCCGGTTTAAGTTCTTCCGATGCCAACAAGATCCTTCGCACGCTTCAGGCGCTGGAACTTCCCTTGGTTCTTCCGGACGGCATTGATACGGCAACTGTTCTTCAAAAAACGGCATCAGACAAAAAGTTCCGGGCCGGAACCATCCGCTTTGTTCTGCTTTCCAAAGCAGGGGAGGCAGGCATTTCTACGAAAATTACCCGGGAAGATATGGCGGAAGCCATTGAAGAATTGCGCCGCCCCCTGGATTGAGTTTACCACCCGTGGCCCTTTGTTCTCCAGCAAGAAAACTCCGGGAGTCGGGCTGTACAGATATTTTCCCCTTCTCTTCGCGCATTTTCCCATCAGGAAGAGGAAAGGATTTACCGGGGGACCTGATACCATATCAAACCGCCCTTCATTCCGGCAAAACAGAATGAAGAGGAACATTGTAGTAATTACCCAATTCCCGGCACGGGGAATTTATTTTTACGGCTCTTCCGCGGTAGGTTCGAATCCATCCACATCCAGAGGCACACTGCCCGTGTATTCCCCGGCATCGAAATGAATTCCTTTCAAAGCATCTTCCAGAGACGAAGAACCATAACATTCCCGGCTGGCCAGACGCATCAATTCATTTGCAATATTTACGGCTTCTTCATTGGGAATATCCCCGGGCAGGAGGCAGCCAGCTCTTTCACCTCCGCCGCGTGGGCGTTTGCCGTAGCCTGATCCTGAATAAGCAGCAGAACGGCCAGAATTTTTTCTCCCGGAGTTTTAGGAACGGCCTGTTCGCTGGGAACCGAAACATCCCCGGGGATGATCCTGCTTCTTGCCGCCGTCACAGGCAACAAACACTAACGCCGCCAAAAAAGCCGTAGAAGGAATGAGATTTCGCTTCATCATGATGATTGGTTGAAAAGCCGGAGGCCTCATTGAATTCATCATGAACACTGAGGATTCCGGAGTCAAATCAGTTTTTATCCTTAAAAACTGTTTTTCAGGCAACATATCTCTTTAACCTCTGCCTCTCGTTCTGAACGCAGGAAACAGCCCTTCCCATTTAATAGGCAAAATATAGGGAGTTCATTGACTCCCTCCGCAGAGCACCATTTCCGAGAATGACGGTTGCGCCTATTTTTTGTGTCACCATTTCAATACGACGTTTGATTTCACAGGACGTCACCGTATAATTCCCCTGAGATGGGTTACCCTATTTGGAACAGACGCCGTTTTTTGAAAACCGCCGCAGGAACAGCCGGATTCCTTGCCGTCATGCCCTGCCTGAACGCAGAAGAGGCCCTGACGAACACAAAACCGCTCAAGGTGGGCCTGGTAGGCTGCGGAGGCCGAGGCCTGGGTGCCATGAAAAACGCTCTGGACGCCGATCCCGGAACAATTGCCTGGGCATTGGCAGACGTGTTTCAGGAACGTATCGATTTCGGCGCCAAATTACTGGCGGAACAGTACGGCAACCGAGCCCGGCTGGACAGGAGCCGCCTGTTCAGCGGCCTGGACAGTTACAAGAGACTGCTGCAAACGGATATTGACGTAGTTCTGCTCTGCACTCCCCCCGCTTTCCGTCCGGAACATTTGGCGGTGGCCATTGACGCCAGCAAACATATTTATGCGGAAAAACCCGTGGCGGTGGACGTTCCCGGCGTGCTTTCCGTACTGGAATCCGCACGGCTGGCAAAACTCAAAAATCTGGTGATTCTGGACGGCTTCTGCTGGCGCTACGACAAGGCGAATGAGGAAGCCCACCGCAAGCTTTCCTCCGGGCAGCTGGGCCGTGTCCTCTCCTTTGACGGGTTATATTATACCACTCCTCCCAAGTCTCCGCTGGCCCTGGATTCCCGACCTTCCTCCGATACGGACGTGGCATGGGCGCTACGCAACTGGACCGCATGGAACTGGCTGAGCGGAGGCCAGTTTGTGGAACAAATCGTCCATACGATTGACGGCATGGTCTGGTCCATGAACGAGCAGCTTCCTCTGGCGGCTTTCGGCTCCGGAGGACGCGCCCAGCGCCGGGATGACGGCGACGTATGGGATCATTACGACGTTTATTTTGAGTACGGCCACAACGTAACGGCCCACATTTCATGCAGACAGTGGGTTGGCTGCCACGGGGAAATCGTGGACCGCACCATCTGCGAAAAAGGAATGCTGGTTACTCCCTACCGCCCCTACATTCAGGCGAATAACCGCTGGCGTTTCCGCGGGGAACGCGGCAATATGTACGCAGACACGCATGTGGCCTTTTACCGTTTCCTGCGCTCCGGCACCTGGACCCAGACACTGGAAAGCGCAGCCAATAAAACCCTGGCTGCCATCATGGGGCGTGAAGCGGCCCACACAGGCCAGCGCATTACCTGGGAACAGATTAAGAAAAGCACCGCACGGCTGGTGCCTGAAGACCTGACGATGGATACGCCCCTGCCGCCCGCCCGCATCCCGCGCCCGGGCAGAACGGCCTGACGGAGGCTCCATCCCTTTCTCTCCACGGTTCATGGCCAACATCTTTCCACCCAATACCAACAAGCGCTTTTACGGGATTGCCGCCCTGGTTGCGCTCGCTGCCGCGTTCGTACTGGGGGGAATATATTATGTTAATTTCAGCATTCCGGAGTATGAACCCGTGCAACCCGTCCGCTTTTCCCACAAACTTCACGCCGGAGATCTGAAGATGAGCTGCACGGCTTGCCACAGCGCCGCACAGCGCTCATCCAGAGCCGGCATTCCGGATACGAAGTCCTGTCTGGGCTGCCACCAGCATATTCTTCCGGACAGCCCGCTCATCGCCCCCCTGAGGGAAGCGGCGGACCCGCAATACCCCGGTTACACAGGAGAACCGGTCCGCTGGGTGATGGTCAACCGCCTGTCCGGTCACGCCTATTTTAACCACATGGCCCACCTGAACCGGGGCATCGGCTGCACGTCCTGCCATGGAGACGTGGCGGGCATGGAACGCATCAGGGCTCCACGCGACGCCCGCATGCAATGGTGTCTGGACTGCCACCGCAATCCGGCTCCCCATCTGCGCCCGCTGGAGGAAACGGCCAGTTCCCGTTATTCCGCCGCAGACTACCTCCGCACGCATTCCATCCGGGATGAAGAAGGGAAAAGCATCCAAACCCCGCTTCAACTAGGAAATTTCCTGAAACGCCAATGGAAAATTCAGCCGAAAACGGATTGCACCGCATGCCATCACTGACCTCCATAGCCTGTTTGACATCCGCGGCGCCAAAGTTATTCCTCCCTGCGTTCCCGGATACTGCATAATAAAAAGACCACAGGACTTTTCATTAAATGATTCCTTCCTTGAATCCGTAATCAATGACATTGAATTCCACAAGAAAGATTTCCTCCTGTTCCCTGTTTATCCCTTATTGGCCCAAAGATAAAGACTACCGTCAATCACCACTTGATTTCATCCTTCGGATTTCCTAAAAAGCCATCCCTGTTTCATCAATCCCCATCATTACCCGGTTTGACTCCCCTCCCTCCATTTTCCCAGAATGAAGTTCCCCAGAACCACCCCGCTTTTCTTCCGGAAGAAGAACGGGGGATGACGCGGCGTTCCTTCATGAAATGGATGGGTGCAGGGGCAGCCCTGGCAGGGATAGGGCTGCCGGCCTGCCGCCGTGTGGAAAAATACCTGGTTCCCTATAACGAAGGGCCTGAATGGTCTGTTCCCGGCGTGGAAACGGCTTACGCCACCTGCCTGACCATGGGAGGAAACGCGCAACCCGTACTGGCCGCCTGTTATGAAGGGCGCCCCGTCAAATTGATTCCCTCCCTGCAATACCCGGAAGGTCCGGGGCTGCCGGCTGCGGCTCAGGCCTCCATTCTGGACCTTTACGACCCCGGCCGCAGCAAACATGTCCTGTTCAACGGCAATCCGGCCTCCGAAGACGAATTCCGGGGAGCCTTTTCTTCCTGGTCCCGCAATCTTCGGGATGGTGGCGGCATCGGCCTTCTCCTTCCCCCTTCGGCTTCCCCTCTGCTCCATTCCATGCTGGAGGAAATCACCAGGAAAAATTCACTCGTGCGCATCTACCGGTATTCCCCCGTGCCTGAACCGGGTTCCGGCATGCAGGCGGGGCTGCCGGAAGAAGTACGGTTCCGCGTGCGTTTTGCGCGCTCCAGGCGCATCCTCTCCCTGGATTGCGATTTTCTTCATCAAAACCCCTATGGAAACACGCGCGACTTCATTGCGTCCCGCTCCCCGGAAGGGCTTTATTACAAAGAAGAAAACAGGAACCGAACACGCCTTTACGCCGTGGAGGGACGCGTTTCCCTGACCGGGGCCCATGCCGACCACAGGCTGCCCGTTCCTCCCGCACGCCTGGCGTTTTTCCTGGAGGAACTGTTCCGCTATCTTTCCAGCAAAAAAAACTCCGGCCAAACGCTTTCCCCTCCCCGGCGAACGGACCATCCCCTGACGGAAAGGGAACTCAACTGGCTTCGCCACTGTGCGGATGACTTATTCAGCCACTCTGGAGAAAGCGTGGTCCTCCTGGGGGACAATCATCCGGAATTATCCGGCATCGTCTGGAAGCTCAACTGTCTTCTCGGCTCCATGGGGACATGCATCCAGTTGTTAAAGGCACCGCGCCCAACTCCCTATGGCACGCTGGACGATCTTGTTCGGGACATCCGGGGGAAAAAGGTGGAAATCGTTTTTTTTACTGGATGCGGGAAATCCCGTGCTGGATTCCGGGCACAGTTCCAGACTGTCGGAAGCCCTGAACAGGGTGGAAAGCATCCACCTTGGAATGTATGAAGATGAAACCTCCCGCGTCTGCCGCTGGCACCTGCCGGCAGCCCACTTTCTGGAATCATGGGGAGTGGAGCGGGATTACCGGGGCAGATTTTGCTATCGCCAGCCCGTCATTCTTCCCCTGTACGGGGGCATTTCTCCGGAAGAAGTGCTTTCCGGCCTGCTTTCCTCCAAAGGCCATCTCTCCACGGCGGACAATTCCCCCACCCACCTCTCTCCCGTTTACCACAGAGCGCGCAAATGCTTTGAACGCGCCGTGAATCCGGAAAATAAAACTGCGGCCTGGGCTCAGGCGCTTCAGCGCGGCTATTCGGAAGAAACGGCCTATGCTCCCCTGTCCCCGCAGGAAGAAACGGCTCTTGGAACAGCCATGATGCAAACGCCCGCAGCGCCTTTTGGCGGCCACGGGAAAAAATTGGGAACCGGGATGCTGGAATTGCAATTCCGCCCGGACTATTCCATTGGGGACGGCCGCTGGAAACGCAATGCATGGATGCAGGAATGCCCGGACCCAATAACAGGCGTCAGCTGGGCGGCGTCCGCACAGGTCTCCCCCGCCACCTTTCTGCGGCTGGGAGGTTCGGATTCCGGGCCCATGCACTGCACGCTTACCGCCCCCTCCACGCAAATGGAAGTCATCCTGTGCCCCATTCCGGGAGTGGCGGATAATCTCATTATTCTTCCTCTGGGTTATGGCGGCATCAACCACGTAGCGGAAAGGCAGGAAAATTCCGGCGGATACGAACTCCGCAGACAGGTGGAAAAAACGGAAGCATACGGCATTGCCCCGGAACAGATTGCCTTGTCTGCCCTCCGGGAGCGGACGGAAGCCGTTCAAAGCCCCGTTGTGCAACCTGCCCCGTTCTCCCTGCATCCCGGTCTGTCCCGCGTCCCGCCTCCCCCTCCCGGCGCGGATGCCGTTTACCAGTGGAAAATGGCCATTGACACGTCCCGTTGTATCGGCTGCAACGCCTGCATGATTGCATGCCGCGCGGAAAATAACATTCCCGTGGTAGGGCGTGACCAGATGGCCAGGGGCCGCGCCCTGGACTGGATACGTATCGACAGATACTTCACGGAGGAAGGGACGCTCACCTCCATCCCCGTGGCCTGCCAGCAGTGCGGCAAGGCCCCATGCGAATCCGTATGCCCCGTCAATGCCACCGTGCATACTGCGGAAGGCCTGAACGCCATGGTGTACGCCCGGTGCTGGGGTACCCGGTACTGCGCCACCAACTGCCCGTACAAGGCTCGGCGCTTCAATTTTTTTGATTACGCCAAAGCATCGGAACAGGCCACGCGCCTTCAGCGCAATCCCAATGTAACCGTTCGCTCCCGCGGCGTCATGGAAAAATGCACCTACTGCGTCCAAATGGTGGAACGTGCCAAAATCCGGCACAAATCCCGCTTGATGAAGGAGCATCCGGGCCAGCCATCCACCTCCATCCATGTGACGGCCCAGGACATGCTGCTTCCGGACGGGGCGGCTCAAACGGCCTGCCAGCTCGCATGCCCGATGGGAGCCATCACCTTCGGCAATGTGCTGGACCCCGCCGCAGCCGTTTTCCGCGCCAAGTCCCTGCCGCGCCACCAGGATCTCCTCTCCTGCCTGGGCACGTCTCCCGGCACGGGCTACCTGGTTCCGGCAAGAAACCCCAATCCGGCCATGGAGAAATAAAATGCCCTGCCCGGAAATTGATAAAAAACGGCCCTTCCTTAAAAAATAAGGCCGCCTTCTTCAGGAGGCGGCCTTACCAGTCAAAGGTCTTTTGATAAGCTGGTCACTCAATCTTCCACAATTTGCTCCACGGTCGTAATCGTTTCCACCACGTCGATGTTGGCGGCGTCGGCAAAATCATTCACCGCCTTGAGCAGAGCCGGAGTCATCAGCTTGTCCTTTTGAATGCGCTCGCAATTTTCCAGCATGTCCACGATGGTGTCCTGGGCGTCTCCGTTCAATTTGGTGATGCGGATAGCCTGCTCGGAAGTAAGCTTCATCTTTTCCATGGACTTGTCCAGCTGCTTGGCCTGCTGGGTCAACGCATTGAGCTGCTTAATGGCGATTTCAACCGCAGCGTTGTCCTTCACGTCGTCCAAAACCTTGTTGGCGGAAGAAATCAGGTCGATATTCTGCTTGACCATCTGCACGGGATCGGCAGCGTTCTGGGCAAAGGCGGAAGCGGAGCATACGATGGCCACCACAGGGAGTACTTGATACGTCTGAATCATTGTTTTATCGGTGTTCGGGTTGAAGAAGAAACATCTTCTTTGCTTCTTTAGATTCATTCCGGCGGATAAATCGTTGCCCTCTTATCTGTCATGCGCCTCTTACAAGCTGACCGTCAGCAAACGGCAGAAAAACAATCTTACCCGGCCACACGCCTCCGCCCCGTCTTCCAGCAAAAAACGGAGAGGGCAGTATTTGGCGGATTCCAGATTGGGATCTTCCGCCAGAATAGCCTCCGCCAGCTGCCGCCCGCGGTGAATCAGGCGCGCATCCAGCAGCCATTCCTCAAAACGTACTCCCTTCAAGCCGCTCTGGGACGTACCCAGCACGTCTCCAGGGCCGCGTAGCCTCAAATCCTGTTCCGCCAGGTCAAATCCATTCGCCGTAGTTTCCACGATGCGCAGCTTCTCCCATTGCTCATCCTCCGGACGGGCGTCCGTCATCAAAATGCAGTAGGACTTGTGCGACCCGCGGCCGATGCGCCCCCGGAGCTGATGAAGCTGGGAAAGCCCGAAACTTTCCGCATTATTGATGATCATCACCGTGGCATTCGGAACATCCACCCCCACCTCCACCACCGTGGTGGACACCAGCACGCTGATGCGGTTGGAGCGGAAATCCTTCATCACCGCCTCTTTTTCCTCTGAAGACATCCTGCCGTGCAGCAGCCCCACATCCACATGAGGCAGCAGAGCCTTCCACTCGTCCCATTCCTTCGTCACGGCTTTCCCCTTCCGGGAATCCTCTCCGTCAATCAGGGGGGAAACCACGTAAATCTGCCTCCCTTCCTCCAGCTGGTTCCGAACGAATGCCAGCACTTTTCCCTTATCCTTCTCCGTACGGATGGCTGTTACGACCGCCCCGCGCCCCCCGGGCACGCCGTCCAGGATGGAAACGTCAAGCTCCCCGTAAAAAGTCAGCGTCAGCGTGCGGGGGATAGGGGTAGCGGTCATCACCAGCACGTCGGGGCGCTCTTCCCGGTCAATCAGCTTCTCCCGCTGATTCACGCCGAATTTGTGCTGTTCGTCAATCACGACCAGCCCCACACGCTCCGGCACATTTTTCCCGTACAGCAGGGCATGCGTGCCAACCACAATCCCGCCCTGCTTTCCAAACGATACATGGGATTCTTCCTTCCTGTCCGCCGTCACCAGGGAAACAGGCACATCCAGCTTGTCCAGCATCTGCCGGAACTTCAAATAATGCTGTTCCGCCAGAATCTGCGTGGGCGCCATCATCACGGCGGAATAACCGTGTTCCACGGCCAGCAGCATGGCGCACAGAGCCACCAGCGTCTTGCCGGACCCGACATCCCCCTGAAGCAGGCGGTTCATGGAACGGGGGGCTTTCATATCCCGGTAAATCTCCCTCACGCAGCGCTTCTGAGCCTCCGTCAGCTCAAACGGCAGGGAATCCGCCAGATCCTTCACCAAATGGCTGGAACCTGCGGTCCGCATGCCGGGCATTTCATCCGCCCGCCTTCTTCTGTAGGCCACGTTCAACTGCTGAGCAAGGCATTCCTCCAACGCAAAACGGCGCCGCGCCCGGTCCCGGGCCTCTGCGGTCTCAGGAAAATGAAGATCCCTCAATGCCGTTTTGCACGGAGTGTCCGGCACAAACTCATACACCTCCGGTTCCGGAGCCGGGGAAAGCCTGGACAGCGTCTCCCATACGATTTCCCGCAGCCTGCGGACCGCAATCCCCATACGGCCGCCATACACGGGAACAATGCGGTTCAAATGAATGGACTGCTCATCTCCTTCCCGGATAATTTCAAAATCCGGATGCACCATACTGAGCTTTTTCCCATACGGTTTCATGCGCCCGTATACAATCATCTCCTGCCCGGCGCACAGCATCCTGGCTACGCCCGGCATGCTGAACCACAGGCAGGAAAAACGGGCCTGCCCCAAAGACTGCTCATCCGCCAGCACGGCTTCCACATACCGGCCGCGGCCCTTGCCGCCCCGTCCGCCCCAGCCTTTCCAGCCCACATCCACCACCCTCCCTCTCAGGCAGACGGGCACACCGGAAGACAGGGAATCATAGCGGTCAAACATGCGGCGGTCTTCATACCTGCGCGGAAGCATGAACAACAAATCCCGTACGGAGGCCATTCCCGCCGCCTGCATGGCCGCCAACTCTCTGGGGCGGATAAAAACGCATTCCTCCAGAGAAGATGTTAAAAGCAATTCTCCAGCCATGAACCCAAGAACGTATCCCTTATCATGCACCATGTGCGCGTACCCGTCAGAGCGCTGCGGCGGGCCGTGTCTCCAGACAGCGCCTGTAATAATCCACGCGGGAAATGAACCAGCTCCATTTATGTCCCGGACGGCCGTTGGTCAGCAGCGGGGCCGGGCAATTCTTCCCCGTCCAATAATAATGAGGAACCACATTACGGAGCGGAATATGGTACTGCTTCATCAGCACTGCCGTCAGCTTGGCGGAGCGGTTCCAGGTAACAATGGGGTTATGGCTCCTTACCTCCCCCATCTCAATGCCGATGGAGTACATGTCTCCGGGGCCGCCCCGGTCTGCGTGGCGGCCCGTCTCATTCAGCGGAATATGCTGGACGGCACAGTACTGGTCCACCGTAAAATGCCAGTTCAGGGACCCCATGGCCCCCCTTTTCAATGCCCGGGCATGCGCCGCGGCGTCACCCTTGGGATTGGCTGTGCTGTGAATCGTGATAAACCGCGGATGCATGGAATGGGCGGCCCGGCGAGCACGGGAGCGCGGGGACATGAAATCACGGTTAATGTGCACCTCTCTGGACATCTGGGCCATCGTGCGCGGCACGGGAGGCACATTCTGAATCCTGAAGCTGACGGCGGGCGGGCGCGGGGCGTCCGAACACGCCGCCAGCAAAGCCGGCAGCATCAGAAACACCGCATTTGCCGACAACATTCTGACATTCATGATTCTTCCCTAGACTATCGCAGACGAGCTGGCAAGCAGATTTCCAGTCAAAACAGTCTTTTTCACCCTTTCCGAGAAACACGGCAGCAGGAAAAAGGGATATCCTGAAGAAAGCCCCCGCGCACAGCCATCCGGCAATCAGGGCAACGCCATTCCCCGCATGCGGTTTCCATGCCCGGAGAAACAAAACCGCCCCATAAAAAGCCGCACGGGAGGCTTGCCAACGGCTATTTCCGTGCATACACTATCTTCACCATGAGTACCACTCACGAAGCAGCTAAGAAGTGGGTCGAAGAAATCGCCCAGCTTTGCCAACCCGACTCCATCTACTGGTGCAACGGCTCTCAGGAAGAAAATGACGAGCTTTGCAACATGATGGTAGAAAAGGGCACCTTTATCAAACTGAACCCCGAGAAGCGCCCCGGGTGCTTCCTCGCCCGTTCCACCCCCTCCGATGTAGCCCGTGTGGAAGACCGCACGTTCATCTGCAGCGAGAAGGAAGAAGACGCCGGCCCGACCAACCATTGGGCCGATCCCGTTGAAATGAAGGCCAAACTGAAGGGCCTCTTCAATGGCTGCATGAAAGGCCGTACCATGTACGTGATTCCCTTCTGCATGGGTCCCCTGGACTCCCCCCTGGCCAAGATCGGCATTGAAATCACGGACTCTCCCTATGTCGTGACCAACATGCGCATCATGACCAAGATGGGTGAACAGGTTCTCAAGCGCCTGGAAGACGAAGTCAAGGGCGGCGGCAACCCGAAGCGTGACGGTTACGGAACATTCGTTCCCTGCCTTCACACCGTGGGCGCTCCGCTTGCAGACGGCCAGGTGGACGTGCCGTGGCCCTGCAACGAAGAAAAGTACATCTGCCATTTCCCGGAAACGGAAGAAATCTGGTCCTTCGGTTCCGGTTACGGCGGCAACGCCCTGCTCGGCAAAAAGTGCCTGGCCCTGCGCATCGCCTCCGCCATCGCCCGCAAGAACAAGTGGATGGCTGAACACATGCTCCTTCTGGGCATTGAATCCCCGGACGGCACCAAGGCCTACGTCGGCGGCGCATTCCCGTCCGCCTGCGGCAAGACCAACCTGGCCATGCTCGTTCCCCCCGCCTCCTACCGGGAAGCCGGCTGGAAAACCTCCATCATCGGTGACGACATCGCCTGGATCTGGCCTCATGAAGACGGCACCTTCCATGCCATCAACCCGGAAAACGGCTACTTCGGCGTGGCTCCCGGCACGTCCTACAAGACGAACCCGATCGCCATGGACACCATCAAGGAAAACGTCATCTTCACCAACGTTGGCCTGACCGACGACGGCGACGTCTGGTGGGAAGGCATGGACGGCCCCGCTCCCGCCCACGCCATTGACTGGCAGGGCAATGACTGGACCCCGGATTGCGGACGCAAGTGCGCTCATCCGAACGCCCGTTTCACCGCCCCCGCCTCCCAGTGCCCGACGATTGATCCCGAATGGCAGAACCCGGAAGGCGTTTCCCTCTCCGCAATCCTGTTCGGCGGCCGCCGCGCCACCACCATGCCCCTTGTCTTCCAGTCCCGCGACTGGACGCACGGCGTTTACGTCGGCGCGACGATGGGTTCCGAAATGACCGCCGCCGCCTTCGGCAACATCGGTCAGGTCCGCCGCGACCCGATGGCCATGCTTCCCTTCATCGGCTACCATGTGGGCGACTACTGGCAGCACTGGCTGGACATGGGCAAGACCGTTGCCAATCCTCCGCTGATCTTCAACGTGAACTGGTTCCGCAAGGACAAGGACGGCAACTTCATCTGGCCGGGCTACGGCGACAACATGCGCGTTCTCGACTGGATCCTGCGCCGCGCCAAGGGCAAGGCTGAGGGCCAGAAGACCGTGCTGGGCGTCTCCCCGACCTATGCCGAACTGGATAAGACGGGCCTCGACTACAGTGAAGAACAGTTCAACGCCAACATGGCTCTCAACCCGAGCGAATGGCAGGCGGAACTGGAAAGCCAGACCGAGCTGTTCGACAAGGTGGGCAAGAAGCTCCCGGCCGAACTGGAAGAACAGCGCCAGCTTCTCATCAAGAGCTTCTCCTAAAGAACCTCATTTAAGAGAAATCTCTTAATACCCGGACACCGCCCTGTTACCAGGGCGGTGTCTTTTTATTCTGAAAAGAGACTTTCCTGAGAATTAAACTCCTTCCATCATGACTCGCGGGATTACTTCTGCACTTTGGCTTCCTGTTCCGCATTGTAGCGGCTTCCGGCAAGGCCAGAAGACCGTTCCGGGCGTCTCCCCGACCTATGGAACTGAAAAGCCAGACCGAACTGTCTGACAAACCGGGCAACAAGCTCCCGGACGAACTGGAAGAACAGCCCAAATCCTCATCAAGAGCTTTTCTTAAAAACTCCCCAATTTAGAGCCTCCCTCCTGATATAAAGGCGGCCCACTCAATAAGGAAGGCCTCTTCTGTTCTCCGGCAACGGATTTCAAATCCGTTTTGCAAGGGTAAAGTTCATAATTTTTTCATCTTCTTCATCAAAGAAGACAATTGAATAAATGAGAATACAGAAAATTGTATGGTAAAATGTTTTCAAAAAACTATCTATCAATGAAGAAGGCAGGATAAAAATGCGACGGATTTGAAATCCGTTAAATATTTTTGCATTTACCCATTACTTTGATGATGATCAATCCATTTATTAAAAAGTTGTTTGCCTTGGGAACAGGACTGTTTCTCTGTGGTGCGGCACAGGCAGCGGAGACAACCTATACATGGGATTTTTCCTCCGCAGCTCCCGTCATGGGGGGAACTGCTACAGGCAATTTCACGACCTCCCAGGATCCAGAGAAAGGGTTGGTGCTTACCGGCTCCACCTTTGACGAACGCGGTACAAATGTATTCCGAGAAATGCTGAACGGAGCCCTTTCCGGGGAGGGGACCATGAGCATCACCATGGACATCTCATGGGGAGGCAACAATTCCCTTGAGAATATCATTCACGTTGCCCGCAGCGGGAACGGCTTCAGCCTGGGGCTCAGCAACGGGGCCATTTCCATTAACTCCAACGGCAATCTTTCCGCCGCAGGAGCAATCCCGGGAGCCAGACTGACGGCAAACACGTGGACGAAGGTAACCGTTGACATCCTGGGTCATGACGTAACCGTCACTCTTGATAATGGTACTGCCACCAGCACCGCAACAGCTTCTATCAGCGATATCGACTGGTACACCGGAACTGCTGACGGAGGAGATACCCAAAACGAGATGTACAGCATTGGACGCCGCGCCCCCGGTTGGAATAATGACGGCCTGAACGGCACGAAACTGAGTTCGCTCTCCGTTTCTTATGCCGCTGTTCCGGAACCCTCCGCAGCGGCATTGTCCCTGCTCGCGTTCATGGGATTTGCCGCCCGCAGAAGGAGAAAATAATTTCCTCTTCCTCTTTTTATACCGGCCGTTCCTTTCTTCCAAAGGAACGGCTTTTTTATTGCGCCAAGGCAATAACGGCGGCGGCGGCGCTCAAACCGGAATGGGTCATGGTCAGGAGCCAGCCCGTAATGCCCAGCTCCCGGGCGGTTACGCCCGCAGCCCCGTGCAGAAGAATGGAAGGGGCCCCCGCATCATTGCGCACCACTTCCACATCCGTAAAAGCGCACTTCGCCCCAATTCCCGTTCCCAGGGCTTTCGCCACGGCTTCCTTGGCCGCAAAGCGGGCCGCCAGGTGCGGGACGGGGTCCGCGTGTTTCCGGCAATAAGCCCACTCATCCGGGGTGCAGATGCGCAACGCAAACGCCTCCCCGTTTTTCTGCAGGGCCTGGCGTACGCGTTCCAGATCCGCCAAATCCATTCCCAATCCTGCAATACGGCTCATATTCCGGCAATCGGAATTAATTGAAACGAAAAAATCAGTTCAGGCGGTCGATCGCCTGGCGCATTTCCCTCACGGCCTGTTCCATCCCCACAAAAAGAGCGCGGGAGACAATCGTATGGCCGATATTCAGCTCATGCAGGTAAGGGACGCCAGCCAGCAACTGTTCCAGATTCTGGTAATTGATGCCATGGCCCGCATTCACCTGGATGCCCAGGGAATGGGCCAGTTCCGCAGCGCGTTTCAGACGGGCCAGTTCCGCAGCGCGCTCCTTGCCGGAATGGTTGGCAAAACATCCGGTATGCAGCTCAATCATGGGGGCGCCCAGACGGGCGGCAGCCTCCACCTGAGCCGCTTCCGGGTCAATGAACAGGCTCACCTGTATACCGTTGTCGGCCATCCTTGCCATGGTCGGAGCCAGTTCCTTCTCATGAAAAACGGCGTCCAGGCCGCCTTCCGTAGTGATTTCCTCGCGTTTCTCCGGAACCATGCAGATATAGTCCGGTTTCAGCCGCAGGGCAAAATCCACCATCTCCGGGGTATTTCCCATTTCCAGGTTCAGGGGAAGGGCCACGCTCTCCCGGACGCTCAGGGCATCCGCATCCTGCATGTGGCGGCGGTCGCCCCGGACATGGAGGGTGATGGAATCCGCCCCGCCCCTTTGCGCCGCATAAGCGGCATCCAAAACACTCGGCTCCACATTGAAGGAATCCAGCATGGTCGCATAGCGGGCCTGCCTCAATGTGGCGATGTGGTCTATATTTACACCTAGCAGCATATCGGTTTTAAGACAAAGGGACGGGGACGAACATTCAAATTAATGGAGGAAATGCCGGTGTCCCGTAAATACCATGGCAATTCCCGCGGCGTCAGCGGCGGCAATCACTTCCTCGTCGCGAATGGAGCCTCCGGGCTGGATGCAGGCGGTGGCTCCGGCGTCAATGGCGACCTGGAGGCCGTCCGCAAACGGGAACATGGCGTCGGACGCTACAACGCTGCCCTTCAGATCCAGTCCGGCCTGTCCGGCCTTCCAGACGGCAATGCGGGCGGAATCCACACGGCTCATCTGCCCGGCGCCGATGCCAAGCGTGCGGTCCGTGCCGCCAAAAACGATGGCGTTGGAATGGACCTGCTTCACGACGCGCCAGTTGAAACGCATGGCGGTCAATTCTTCCTCGGTCGGGGGGCGCTTGGTCACCACCTTGGCCTCCAGATTGTCCAGCCCCATCACGTCCGTATCCCGCTTCATGGTCATGAATCCGCCGGGCGCGGAACGGATGATGGGTTCGCGGCGAGCCTGCATCCAGGCTTCCGTGTTCATGCGGATGATGCGGCAATTTTTCTTTTTCTGGAGAATGGCGCGGGCTTCCGCATCATATTCCGGAGCGATGATGACATCCGTGAAAATGGCGCTCAGCACACGGGCCAGGCCTTCCGTCATCGGGCGGTTGACCACGATCACGCCGCCGAAGGGGGCCTGCGTATCCGTTTCAAAAGCCTTCTGCCATGCGTTGCGCAGGTCTTCGTCGTCCTGGCCCACGCCGCAGGGGTTCGTGTGCTTCAAAATGCCCACCGTCGGGCGGCGGAACTGGGTAATCAGCTCGGCGGCCCCTTCAATGTCCAGCACGTTCGTATAGGAAAGCTCCTTGCCCTGGAGCTGGTGGAAAATGTCCCCGAAGCTGCCGTACAGGCTGGCTTCCTGGTGGGGGTTGTCCCCGTAACGCAATTCCTGATACAGGGGAGCGCAGATGCAGAAGCTGCCCTTGGTGCTTTCCGCGCTCTGGTGGCCAAGATAATTCGTGATGGCGTTATCGTAATTGGAGGTGCGCATAAACACCTTCACCGCCAGGTTTTCACGGGTTTTCAGGGTCGTGTCCCCCTTGTGGGTCTGCATTTCATCCAGAATGCGCGCGTAATCCGCGGGGTCCGAAACCACCGTGACGGAAGCGTAATTCTTGGCGGCGGAACGGAGCATGGACGGCCCGCCGATATCTATCTTCTCAATAGCTTCCTCCAGCGTGACTCCGGGCCTGGCGACGGTTTCTTCAAAGGGATACAGATTCACGCAAACCAGGTCGATGGGCTTGATGCCGTTTTCCTTGGCCTGGCGCACATGCTCCTCATTGTCGCGGCGGTGCAGCAGGCCCCCGTGCACCATGGGATGCAGCGTCTTCAGGCGCCCTTCAAACAACTCCGGCTCTCCGGTATAGTCGGAAATTTCAATCACCGGAAGGCCCAGGCCTTTCAGGAAGGCGGCGGTCCCGCCAGTGGAAATAAGCTCTACTCCAAACTCGTGCAGGCCCTTGGCAAACTCCTCCAGGCCCGTCTTGTCGGAAACGGATATCAATGCGCGCTGAATAGCCATAAGATAAATATCTGTAATGTACCCGCGGCGCCCCCTCCCGGGAGGGAACGCGATAAATGCGGTTCCTTTCCCTACATACTACTGCCGCGTGAAGCAAGCGCAATGTCACCAATCATGACAACGGGAAGGATTTTTCCTCCCAAAACATAAAAAAACGCCCTTTTTATCGCTCTTGTCTTGACATTCGGGCGAATACTTACTACTTCAACCGCTCACAAATAACCATTTCTTTTTAGCCATGGCAACGATGGAAGTAATTCTCGCAACAAAAATTGAAGGGCTCGGCGCAGAAGCCGACCTGGTGACCGTTAAGGCTGGCTATGGCCGCAACTACCTCATTCCCAAGGGTCTGGCCCACGAAGCAACGGCCTCCAACCGCCGTTTCATCGCCAATCTTCAGGCCGCCCGCGCCAAGCGCGAAGCGGAAGAACTCAGCGCCGCTCAGGAAGTGGCCGCCAAGATCAGCGGACTGACCGTAGACCTCACCCTTGAAGTGGGTCAGGGCGGCAAGGCGTTCGGCGCCATCACCAACCAGAACATTCACGATGCGCTGACCGCCCAGGGAGTGGAAGTGGACCGCCGGGCGATTGAACTCGAAAAACCGATCAAGAGCGAAGGCGAACACGAAGTCGTCATCAAGGTGCATCCCCAGGTGGAAGCCACGCTCAAGGTGGTCGTCAAGGAAAACGCCTAAGAGGCGCGCATCCCTTTTCCGGCAGGCCCGGTTCCCACCTTGGGGACCGGGCCTCTTTTTGTCACCCTTTTTACTTCCCTTCCCTGTACAAACAAGGCATCATGCCCGCGTTGGGCGTCACTCGACCTCATGGGCGGCATCGTTCCATCCCCCCACCTAAATCAACGGCATGATCCGGCTCTATCGTCAAACTCCGGAAGGCATTGAGCGCACCACCCAGGTGGATGCGGCGGAACAACACTTGGATTCCGTCTTCTGGATTGACCTCCTTACCCCGGAACCGGCGGAAATCAAGTTTGTGGAACGCCTCTGCGGGCTGGAAATGCCGACCTATGACGAGATGCGGGAGATTGAAGCTACCAGCCGTCTGTACACGGAAGACGGGGCGCGCTTCATGACCACCACGGTTCTCAGCCGGGTGGATACGGAATCCCCCTCCCTGTCGGAAATCACCTTCGTCCTCATGGGGGCTAAAATCATCACCATCCGCCATTCAGACTCCTATTCCTTCCGCGTTTTTTCCCACCAGCTCCTGCGCCAGAAGCAGATCAGCCGGGACCAGGTTTTCACCGGTCTTCTGGAAACCATTGTGGACCGGCAGGCGGACGTGCTGGAACGTTTCGGCGCGGAACTGGACCGCCTTTCCAAAAACATTTTCCGCCGGGACGAACCTGAGGGAAAATCCAGCAAGCGTGTGCCCGTCTCCAGCGCCCTGCGCCTGACGCTCCAGGATCTGGGCCGCGTGGGCGACCTGCTCACCCGCCAGCGGGACTGCCTGGTCAACCTTCTGCGCCTGCTCACGTACGCCAGCAATGAAGAGGCTCTGGACGACACCAACTCCACGCTGTACATCAAGCTGCGCCCTCTGAGCCGTGACGTCACCTCCCTTTCCGAATACGCCAACTTTCTTTCCAGCAACGTCAACTTCATGCTGGACGCCGTTCTGGGCCTCATCAACATCGAACAGAACGAAATCGTTAAAATCTTCACCGTGGCGGCCGTGGTCTTTATGCCTCCCACTCTGATCGCCAGCATTTACGGCATGAACTTCGCCCACATGCCCGGCCTGGAAAACGAATACGGCTACTACATCTCCCTGGTGGTCATGCTCGTTTCCATCATTCTTCCCCTGGTTTACTTCAGAAGCAGACGCCTGCTTTGAACGGGGCCTGCTTCAACATCTCCCTCTCCTTCCGTTAAAACTCCTACCGTTTCATTACTGACATGGACTCCAAAATCACCCGCCTGATTGAACAGGCCTCCGTCATTGTCGGCGCCCTCCCCTACCTCCAGGCCTACAGGGACAAAACATTCCTCATTAAATTCGGCGGCAGCGCCATGGATGACGCCCGCCTGGTCAAGAAGCTCATGCGGGACATCGTTCTGCTGGAAGTCCTGGGCTTCAACCCCGTGATTGTCCACGGCGGGGGCAAAGCCATTTCCAAGGCGATGGCGGAGGCAGGGCTGGAAGCCCGTTTCGTCAACGGGCTTCGCGTCACGACTCCGGAAGCCATTTCCATCGTGGAACGCACCCTTTCCGGAACCATCAATCCCGGTCTGGTTCAAATGTTCCGCGACTACGGCGGCAAGGGCGTAGGTATTCCCGGCACGGAAATCTTCGTTGGGGAACGCATCCATGAAAAAGATGAACAGGGCAACCCCATAGATATCGGTGAAGTGGGCAACGTCATCGGTTGCCTGACGGAGCGCATCACGGAAGCGCTGGAACTCCAGATCACCCCATCGTCTCTCCGCTGGCAAAAGAACTGGGCACCCATAAACCGCTCAATGTGAACGCAGACCTGGCAGCCGCCGCCCTTGCCAAGGAACTCAAGCCGGTGAAACTCATCTATATTTCCGATGTCCCCGGAATCATGAAAGACCCTTCGGATCCCTCCACCCTCATCAAATCCGTCACGCGTACGGAAGCCCTCGACCTTATCAAGGACGGCACCGTATCCGGCGGCATGATACCTAAAATCCACTCCGCCATTGACGCCCTGAACGCGGGTGTGCGCAAAGTGCACTTCATTGACGGACGCCTTCCCCACACCCTGCTGCTGGAAATTTTCACTCCGGACGGCATCGGCACGGAAATCATCCGGGAACAACGCTGAACTCCCTCGCCGTGAAATTTTCCCTCTTTCTCCCGGCCCTGTTCCTGCTGGCGGCATCCTGCTCCATGCAGCCCACTCCCGCCAGCCTCTCCGGCTCCTGGACCCAGCCCGTCCCCGGGCAGCCTGGGCATGTCCAGGGAATGCAGCTCCTGCCGGACGGCAGGGCCGTTTCCATCAACATGCACACGCTTCTCTACCAAGGCTGGCAGCTGGACGGCAGCCGCCTGATCCTGACGGGGAAAAGCATGGGAAACGGCAATTCCTCCCTCTTCACCGCTACCTCCACCATTGACAGTCTCAGCAGAAACACGCTGATTCTGAACACGGACGGAACCCGGGAGGTTTACACCCGCATGGCGGACACTGACGGGAGATAGTCCCCCGCGCCTGCCGTCATTCATCATCCAGCAGGGACTTGTTGGCTGCTTTCGCCAGCTCGCAATTCGGGCATTTGTCAATCAGGCGGTCCATCAGGGCTTCAATGCGGGCATCCTTCGCCATCAACTGCTCATCCTTCTTTTTGAGCAAATTCAGCGTGTAATTCACGGCAATCGTCAGAACGCCCAGGCCTCCGATGGCTCCGGCGGAAGACACGGCCGTGTCTGCGGAAATATTGCCTAGGATTGTCGTGCATCCTCCTATGGAAAACAAACACCTGGCTATGGAAAATTCATCATGGGTCCCGTCTAGCAGACAGTTTTCCCGCCTGCATCACGCCCAACCCGTCCACACCCTTTGTCGGCACGGAACGGCAGATGAATTGCCGCCGGATGCACCCGAAGAAACGCGCCCTCCCTTCCGTTCCCCCTCCGGAAAGGCTCTTTTGCCGGAAATAGTCCTTACCAGCTCCGCACGGGAACCAAAACCGAGAAGCGGAAGGAACATACTTTCCTCCGTTGCCGCATTTCCTTCTTCGGCTTTGCGGCGTTTATGCTAAAGTGGCGGCAATCTGCCCGGTACGGGGCTTTCAGCAATACTTCACACTATTCAATAGAAAGGCATCAACATCATGCATATGGCGGACGGCTTCATCTCACCGGCGGTAGGCTGCACCATGTGGGCGGCTTCCGCTGCAATTACAACGCTCTGCGCACGTAAGGTCAGGCAGGAAAAAGAAATGCGGCTCGTCCCGCTCATGGGCGTGCTGGGAGCCTTCATCTTTGCCTGCCAGATGCTGAATTTCACCATTCCGGGCACCGGCTCCAGCGGCCATCTGGGCGGCGGCCTCATCCTGGCGGTCCTTCTGGGACCGTATGCGGGGTTCCTGGTCATGGCGGCCATCCTGACGGTGCAGGCCCTTTTCTTTGCGGATGGGGGACTGCTGGCCCTGGGCTGCAATATTTTCAATATGGGGTTTTTCTCCTGCCTGGTGGCTTACCCTTTCATTTACAGGCCCCTGGCCGGAACAAAAACCGGCACGGGCCGCATCACGCTGGCCAGCGTCATCGCCGCCGTCATCGGGCTCCAGATGGGGGCCTTCTCCGTCGTTCTGGAAACAACGGCCTCCGGCATCTCAGCCCTGCCCTTCGCCCAATTTGTTGAATTGATGCTGCCCATTCATCTGGCCATCGGCACCGTAGAAGGCCTTGCTACGGCAGCCGTCGTCATCTTCATCAGCAAGGCACAGCCGTCCCTGCTGCGCCCGGCCGACTTGGAAACCGGAACCGTCAAAAAAGCATCCTGGACCGTTTTGGGCATCTTTGCGGTAGCGGCCCTGCTCTGCGGAGCCGCCCTCTCCTGGTTCGCCTCCGCCTATCCTGACGGACTGGAATGGTCTGTAGCCGGAGTCACCGGGTCGGAAGAAACCAGGCTGGCGGAACCGTCCCCCCTCCACCGGAACCTGGAAACCGTACAGGAGGCCACCGCCATTATGCCGGACTACGCCTTTCCCGCTGATGACGGGGCAAACACCGCGGAAACGGAAGCTTCCTCCTCCATTGTCAACCCTGAAACGAGCATGGCCGGCGTGCTGGGAAGCGCCATTATCGCAGCCCTTATTTTTGCGGCCGGTTTCCTGTTCGGCAGAAAACCGCACAGCCACTGCCCCCGCTGACCCTCCCCATGCCACTGTTTACGGACGCCTCGCAGCAATTCCGCCAGATGGATCGGTTTTCCTGCGGAAATACCGGCATCCACCGTCTGGACGCCCGCATTAAAATCGGAGCTTTCCTCGTCTATCAAATCTGCGTTCTTTCCTGGCCTCCGCAGGAAATTACGGGACTCCTGCCTTTCTTCCTGTTCCCGGTCTGTGTCATCCGCCTGGCGGGCCTTCCCCTGGGCTACCTTCTGAAACGTACCCTGTGGCTGCTGCCCGTCGCCGTCATGATAGGCCTCTTCAACCCTCTGGTGGACAGAACTCCCATGGGAGAATGGTTCGGCATTCCCGTCACGCAGGGCATGATCTCCTTCATCTCCATCATCCTGAGGTGCATGCTCACCATCCTGGGTGCCTTCACGCTGTTGGCCTCCACAGGCTTTGCGCCTCTCTGCCGCGGCCTGAGGCAGCTCGGCGCTCCGCGCATTCTAATCACGCTGATGGCCTTCCTGTACCGGTACGCCTTTATCCTGGTGGATGAATGCCAACATATGCTGATGGCATTCCGCTCCCGGCGGGGAGGCTCCGGGCCCATCCCTCTTTCCACGTGGGGGGCTATGGCCGGACAACTTCTGCTGCGGACATTCGGGCGGGCGGAACGCATTTACCAGGCCGTCCTGTGCAGAGGCGGGGAAGATCCTGAATTCGTCAATTCCCGCAGCGTCATCACTGGCCGCGGCGCAGCGGGAGGCCTTCTTTTCTGCATTCTCGTCATTCTGTTCCGCTGTTTCAACATCACCATGCTCGCGGGCCAGTACGCCCGCAGCCTCATCCCATGAGCCACCACCTTGTAGAAACTATTGACTTGTGTTTCAGTTACCCGGATTCCCCTCCGGCGCTGAACGGCGTTTCCCTGCGCATCACCCACGGGGAATCCGTCGCCGTCGTAGGCGGGAACGGCGCAGGGAAATCCACGCTGCTGCTCCACCTCAACGGCCTGCTGCCCCCCTCTTCCGGCCAGGTACGGGTAGGGGACATTCCCGTGACCCCCAAAACCGTCGCCCGCGTCCGGGAAAGCGTGGGAATGGTCTTCCAGCAGGCGGAAGACCAGCTATTCATGCCTACTGTCCGGGAAGACGTGGCCTTCGGGCCGCTCAACATGGGGTTCCCCCCGGAGGAAATCCGCCGCCGCGTGGAACAGGCCCTGCGGAATGTCCATGCGGAAGCCCTGGCAGACAAAATGACCCACCATCTTTCCGGAGGGGAAAAACGGGCCGTCTCCATCGCCACGGTCCTCTCCATGAGTCCGGACATCCTGGTGCTGGACGAACCGAGCGCCAACCTGGATCCTGCCTCCCGCCGTACCCTCATCAGCCTGTTGCGCCAATTCACCCATACCAAAATCATTGCTACCCATGATCTGGACATGGTCATGGATCTGTGCACGCGCTGCATCGTAATGAAAGACGGTTCCATCCTGGCAGACGCTCCCGTTCCCGACATCTTTGCAGACCGCTCCCTTCTGGAAGAAGCGCGCCTGGAACAACCCCTCAGCTACCTCCTGATGCGGCAGGAGAGGCAACGGAACAATTCCGGGGCATCCTGAAAAAACCTCATACAAACTCCAGCCGGGCCTCCGGCAGGGACTTGAGAAAACGCATTCCATACCTCTTGGTAGCTACGCGCGGATCAAGAATCACCACCATGCCGGAATCGCTCCTGGTGCGGATCAGCCGCCCTACCCCCTGCCGCAGCTTCAGAATGGCTACAGGTACGGAATATTCGTAAAACGGATTCCCCCCGCGTTCCCTGATACTCTCAAAACGGGACTCCACAAGCGGATGATCCGGCACTTCAAACGGCAAGCGCGTGACAATAACGTTGGAAAGAGATTCTCCCGGCACATCCACCCCGGTCCAGAAACTGTCCGTACCGAAAAGCACGCTGTCCACATCCTTCCGGAACGCCTCCAGCATGGCATGCCGCTGCATATCCTGCCCCTGCACATACAGCGTCCATCCCTGTTCCTCGCAAAAAGGACGCACTTTCTCCGCCGCCTGAACCATCAGACGATAGCTGGTAAACAGCACGAAAGCCCTGCCGCGGGACTCCGCCAGATACCTTTTAATCCATTCCGGCAAAACTTCCGCATACTCCGGCTGGTCCGGCTCCGGCATGGAGCGGGCTACAATCAGCCGCATCTGCTCCCGGTAATTGAACGGGCTTCCAATCTGAAGCTTCCGAACGCTTTCCGCCCCTACGCGCCCCGCAAAATAACTCATGTCCGCATCTCCGGTCCCCAGCGTGGCGGAAGTCAGAATGGCGGAACGTCCGGCGGAAAACAGGCGTTCCCTCAAAATATCTCCCACCTCCACGGGAGCGGAGCAAACGCTCATGTTCCTTCCATCCGGACCGGAACGCTCCGCCCAATATACGTGACCTTCCTCCGTCATGTCCATCAGCACCTTCAGGGAAGCCTGCGCCTCCTCCATCCGGGCGGCCATATCCGCCAGTTCATCCTTCGCGGCTGCGTTTTCCTCCTGTTTCTCCCTCTCCGTTTTCAATTCCCCGATCAGTTCCATCAAAGGCTGAGAAAGAATATCCTGCGACCACTCCGGCTGAAGAATGCGGACAATCTTTCCGGAACCAGCAAACCCCAGGTCATCCCGCGCATTCTGGAAAAACAGGCCGGAGGCGTCCATCACGTCCTGAACCCGCTGAAACAGGGACGGATTGTTCAGCGGTTTCAGCAACCCCTTGTGCGTGCGCGGATTGTACATCCGCAGCAATTCATAATTCAAATGCGGTTCCGAGAGCTGGACGCCTAGCTGGCGGGCGGCGATGTTCTCAATCATGTGAGCCTCGTCCAGAATCACAAAATCCCCGGGAAACACGAACCCCGCCTCCTCGGAATCCTCCGCCTGGGCCATCAGCCCGAAAAACAGGGTATGGTTAAGCACCACTACTTTGGCCTCCAGAACCCGCTTGCGGGCTGCCTGGTACGGACAGGAAGGGCCGCAATGGCGCATGCTGCACGCATGCGGTTCGCTGCAGACCATGGCCCATACCTTGGAAGACGGCCGAAATGCCATATCGCTCAGGGTGCCGTCCTGCGTTCTCAGGGCCCAGTCCTGGATCCTCTTCAACTCCGCGGCCTCACCCTGCGTAAAGAGGGAATCCATCTGCGCCAGCGCACGCCGCAGGCGGGTATGGCACAGGTAATTCTGCCTGCCCTTCAGCAGGGCGGCGGAAAAATCAATCCCCAGGGCGGTGCGCAGCAGCGGAATATCCTTGTTGAACAACTGCTCCTGCAAATTGATGGTATGCGTGGAAATCACCGCCTTCCGGTCAAAATCCAAAGCAAACTTCACCGCCGGCAGCAAATACCCCAGGGATTTGCCCACGCCTGTGCCGGCCTCCACCAGCAGCGGCGCATCCACCTGGAGCGCCCTCGCCACAGCCAGGGCCATGCTCTGCTGCTCCTCCCGGTACTCAAAATCCCTGGCGCGGGAAAACAATCCGTCCGGGGCAAATGCCCGGTGGACATAAGCCTCAAAAGCGCTGACGCCTTCCATGCCCTCTTCCCCGGCGGCCTTCATATGTGGGAACCTGCCCCCTTACTGGCCCACGGGAAGCTGGCGGGAAGAAACCGGCGGAAGATTCACCTTTTCAGGCAGGTCATAGAACATGGAGCGCAAGCCGTTCGCATTCATTCTGGAAGCGTCGATGAACGTCCAGGGCCCCTTATCCTTCAAATCCTTCACCAGCACCAGAACACCGGTATTCTCCACCTTCACGGGCACCCCGTCCGGACGCTTCATGGAAATGACCATCCGCGTGGGAAGCACCACCAGCACCTCCCCGCCTCCCTTCACCAGATGTTCCGCCGCAGGCTGGCCTATTTCATACGTCTCCACCACCATGCCGCGTTCCTTCATCACGGCGGCGGCGGCCTGCATCTTTTCCCTCATGGTCTCCATGAAGGAGGCCTCCCCGCCTGGAAAGGAAGCAACAAGCTGCTTCTTCATGGGCGGGTACATCTTCTCAATCATCCACATCATGTCGCCCGTCTTCACCGCCCCGGAAAGCTCCCGGGCGGCCCGGACGGCGCTGTCCCCATATTCACCGGCCTGGACGGCGCATACAGCCGCCACCATCATGCCTGCCAACAAACTCTTAATCATGGACGGAGTGTAACGGCATGCATCCCCCTCCGTCAAGGCAAGGCCTCCTGCGGAATCATGTTTTTACCGCGCGTCATCCTGCATCACCAGGCCGGACCACATCCATAAAGTGGGGTCCAGCTCCCGGGCGGCATCCTCCATCAGCGCGCGTCCGGTTCCTTCATCCTCCACCACGGCGAACATGGTGGAACCGGAACCGGACATCATGGCGCCGCGCACCCCGGGCCGCCCCATCAGCCAGCGCTTCACTTCCGCCAGGAATAAATGCTTTTCAAACACGGGCCTTTCCAGATCATTGACCAGCACATGGCCGCCCACATCCTGCTCCCCATAAGGAATGCCGGGCAATTCCCTGGAACCGGACCAGCGGCGGTAGGCGTCCGGTGTGGAAACCCCAAACGACGGCTTCAATAAAACAACCCGGGGACGCCATCCCTTCCACTCCGGCAAGGGCTCCACCTTCTCTCCGCGCCCGGTGCAGCGGCTCGCCGCGCCATAAATGAAAAACCCCACGTCGGAACCGATTTCCCCGCCCAGCTCCGCCAGACGCTCCCGGGACAAACCTCCGTGTTCCAGCTCATTGAGGGTACGCAGCACGCATGCGGCGTCACTGCTGCCGCCGCCCAGCCCCGCACCATGGGGCACCTTTTTCACCAGGCGGACATGCCACGGCATGGACCTTCCCAGCTCCCGCTCCATCAGCCGTCCCGCTTTCATGACCAGGTTGCTCTCATCCAGAGGCACGCCCGGGGCGTCGCAGCTCATTTCCAGACAGGCCGCCGGGGAAAACTCCAGCACATCGCACAAATCCAGGGGAACCATCACAGTATCCACCTCATGGAAGCCGTCCGGCCTCTTTCCCAGAACGCGGAGGGAAACGTTCACTTTGCACGGAGCCTTGCAACTGATCATACGCCGTGGATTCCACCAAGGGACGGCCTCCGGGTCAAGCTTCATCAAACACAAACGGACGGGCCCTCATTTTTTCTTCGCAAATTCCGGGGGCGCCGCTATAATAAGCGCGACCCCGTTGCACATGGCCTACGACGAAAACAGCATCAAAACCCTGGATTGGAGGGAACACATCCGCATGCGCCCGGGGATGTACATCGGCAAATTGGGGGACGGCGCTTCTCCGGACGACGGCATTTACGTCCTTTTAAAAGAAGTCATCGACAACTCAATCGACGAATTCGTCATGGGGTTCGGCAAAAAAATCACCATTGACGTGACTCCGGACGGCCTGTGCGAAGTGCGCGACTTCGGCCGCGGCATTCCGCTGGGCAAACTGCTGGACTGCGCCGCAAAAATCAACACCGGAGCCAAATATGACAGCGACGCTTTCAAAAAATCCGTAGGCCTCAACGGAGTGGGCATCAAGGCGGTCAACGCCCTGTCCGACTTTTTTGAAATCCAGGCCTACCGCGACGGGGAAACGCGGTCCTACCAGTTCTGCCGCGGAAAGGAAATCCCCAAGGGACGGAAGGACGGCGCCACGGAGGAACCCAACGGCACCCGCACGGCTTTCCACGCGGACCCGGATATCTTTCCAGCGGCCACGCAATTCCGGCCGGAGTATATCGAAAATGTGCAGATACTACTCCTACCTCAACAAAGGGCTGGCCTTGCATTTCAACGGCCGCCGCTACATCTCCAAAAACGGGTTGCTGGACCTGCTTGCGGAAGCGATGAGCGAAGAACCCCTGTACCCCATCATCCACCTGGAAGGGCATGACATTGAAGTGGCCTTCACTCATGGCGGCCAATACGGGGAGGAGCACTACTCCTTCGTCAACGGGCAGCACACCACCCAGGGAGGCACCCACCAGGCGGCCTTCCGGGAAGCCATCGTCAAAACCCTGAGGGACTTCTTCAAGAAAAATTATGAGGCGGGGGACATCCGTTCCTCCCTCGTAGCCGCCATCTCCATCAAGGTGAAGGAACCCGTCTTCGAATCCCAGACCAAAACCAAGCTGGGCTCCAACACCATCAGCCCGGAAGGGGAAACCATCCGCACCTTTGTGGGCAACTTCATTGCCAGGGAGCTGGACAACTACCTGCACAAAAACCCGGAAACGGCCAAAGCCCTGGAAGCCAAGATTAAGGATTCCGAACGGGACCGCAAGGAACTCTCCGGCATCCAGAAACTGGCGCGCGAAAACGCCCGCAAGGCCAAAATTCACAACAAGAATCTCCGGGACTGCCGGGTGCATTACAACTCCAAGCACTCCCGCGCCGGGGAAACCACCCTCTTCATTACGGAAGGCATCTCCGCCTCCGGCTCTATCACGACGGCGCGCGACGCGGAAACCCAGGCCGTTTTCTCCCTGCGGGGCAAGCCGCTGAACTCCTTCGGCATGAGCCGTAAAGTCGTCTATGAAAATGAGGAATTCAACTTCCTCCAGCATGCCCTGAACATTGAAAACGGGCTGGAGGAACTGCGCTATGACAAAGTGGTCATCGCCACGGACGCTGATGACGACGGCATGCACATCCGTATCCTGCTGATGACATTCTTCATCCAGTTCTTTCCGGAATTGATACGGGAGGGACACCTTTTCATCCTCCAGACGCCCCTCTTCCGCGTGCGCAACAAACAGCAAACGATCTACTGCTACTCGGACGCAGAAAGGGAGGAAGCCATCGGCCTGCTGGGGAAAAACCCGGAAATTACCCGGTTCAAAGGCCTGGGAGAAATCTCCCCCCAGGAATTCAAGGCTTTCATCGGGGAAGGGATGCGCCTGGACCGCGTCCGTCTGGAAGACTCCCACAAGGTGAAAGACCTGCTGTCCTTCTACATGGGCAAAAACACGCGGGAAAGACAGGAATACATCCTGAACAACTTGCGTGTTGAACTGGATCCGGTCATGGACTAGAGTAAAGCAACGCCTATCTATGCTTACCATTCCCAAGGAAAAACTGCCGATTCACATCGCCTGCATCATGGACGGCAACGGCCGTTGGGCGAACAGCCGTCATCTGCCGCGGCAGGCAGGCCACCGGGCGGGAGCGGATACGGTGGAGCGCTGTGCGGACTTCTGCATGACCCATAATATTCCCTGGCTCACTCTTTACGCCTTTTCCTCGGAAAACTGGAACCGCCCGAAGACGGAAGTGCACGCGTTAATGCTCCTGCTGCACGAATTCCTGAAAAAACGTCTCCATCAAATGATGGAAAAAGGCGTGCGCCTTCATGCCATAGGCGACCTTTCCCGTCTTCCCGCCCGCACCCGGAAACTTCTTCAGGACAGTCTGGAAGCCACTTCGGGAAACACCAGGCTCAACCTGGTTCTGGCCATTTCCTACGGCAGCCGTGGGGAAATTGCCTCCGCCGCCAGGAAAATAGCGGAAAAAGTCTCCCGCGGGGAGCTCCAGCCGGATGCCGTGACGGAAGACCTGTTCGGCGAGTATCTGGACACCGCCGGCATGCCGGAACCGGACCTGCTTATCCGCACCTCCGGAGAAATGCGCGTCTCCAACTTTCTTCTCTGGCAGATCAGCTACGCGGAAATTTACGTGACGGACACATTGTGGCCGGACTTTGGCGACCGGGACATGGAAGCCGCTCTGCTGGACTACTCCCGCAGAAAACGCCGTTTCGGAGCGCTCTGACCTTTTTTAACCCCCATTCCTGCGAAACAGACATGAACCAATACGCTCTTATCCTGGCCGGCGGCAGCGGCACCCGTTTCTGGCCCCTCTCCCGCGACCACCGCCCCAAACAGCTCCTGAACATGTTCGGGGAAGGAACCCTCCTCCGCCAGGCCATCGACAGGCTGGACGGGCTGGTGCCCCGGCAAAACATCTTTATCCTGACCAACCATCTGCAGGAAGCGGAAGTGCGCCGCCAGGCCCACGATATTCCCGTGGACAACATCATTTCCGAACCCGTGCGCCGGGACACGGCTCCCGCCATCGCCCTGGGCATCGGCCTCATCAAGGCGGCGGATCCGCACGGAGTCATGCTCGTCATCCCCTCCGACCAGCTCATTCAGGACCAGGAATCTTTCCGCACCCTGATGAAAGCCGCCATGGACACGGCTGCCAGGGAAAAAGCGCTTGTCACTGTGGGGATCAAGCCTACTTGGCCCTGCCCCTCCTACGGCTACATTGAACGCGGAGAAGAAATCCAATCCGTTCCGGGCTGTTCCTGCCGTGAAGTCATTCAATTCCGCGAAAAACCGGACACGGCCACGGCCGCATCCTACCTGAGCCGGGGCAATTTCTGCTGGAATGCCGGCATGTTCGTCTGGAGCATTCCCGCCGTGTGCGAACAGCTGGACAAGCACTGCCCGGAACTGGCCTCCTTCGTGGAACACGTTGCCGAATCTCCGGCCCCGCAGGAAACCATTCGGGAAGAATTTCCGGCGCTCACCCCCATTTCCATAGACTTCGCGCTCATGGAGCATGCGGACAGAGTGCTGAACATGGAAGCCACCTTTGACTGGGACGATGTAGGATCCTGGATCTCCGTAGCCAACTATCTGGAAACCCACAATAAAAATACCACCAACACGGACATCACCGTGCAGGACGCCTCCGGCAACATTGTTTTCTCCCAGAAAGGAGACAAGCACGTGGCCCTGCTGGGAGTGGAAAACCTGATTGTGGTGGAAACGGCGGACGCCATCCTCATTGCGGATAAAAACAAGGCGGACGAAATCAAGAAAATCGTCAACCAGCTGCCGGACGAACTCAGATGACCAGTCCGCACCCCGCCTTGGGCATCGATTACGGAGAAGCCCGCATCGGCATTGCCGCCACGGACCCCGTGGGCATCATGGCCCATCCCGTAGAAACCATCCACAGGCATCAGACGGACGGAATTTCCCGCATTGCCCAGCTCGTCCAGAAACGGGGAATACGCACCCTGGTGCTGGGTCTTCCCGTCCGCATGGACGGCACGGAAGGAACTGCCGCGGCCAAGGTGCGCGCTTTCGGAAGGGAACTGGCCGCAGCCCTTCCCGGCCTTCCCCTGATCTTCATGGATGAATGCCTCACCACCGTCATTGCGCAGGAAAAACTGCACGCCGCCGGGAAAAAGGCAAAAAACTTCCGCCCCGTCATCGACCAGGTAGCCGCCGTGGAAATACTCAACACCTGGCTTGATTCCACGCTGGGCTGAAGCCAACGGCGCGCACGCTCCGTCCCTCCCGGCTCTACGCTCCTACGGAACTCCTTACTTCCCGTTTCCTGAGCAAGACCATTCTCCCGGCAAACAAAAACGCCGCCAGCCAACGCCCCCAACCACGGAACGCTGAAAACGTCCTTTCAGCATTCCGCAGTACGGGAAAACAAAGCTCCCTTTCCGCGCATCAGGCGCAACCCATGCTCAGCACCACCTTGCCGCTGCGGAACTCCTCCTGGGCCTTCTCCACAGCTTTCCGCACATCGCTCAGCGGATAAACGGTGTCCACGGCCTGCTTCAACCTGCCGTCCGCCATCAGGCGCGCCAGCCTGTCATAGGCGGCCTCAATCTCTGAAACAGGGGCATTCTTAAGCCACTGCGTCACCCACAGCCCCTCCAGTTTAATACCCTTGAAAATCAGAAAACCGTTCGGCACCTTGATGCTCTTCCGGCTCATGGCTCCGTACGTCACCATGCTCCCGCCGGGAGCCAGTATATCCATCAGGCGCAGGGCGCTTTCTCCGCCCACGGCGTTGGAAGCCAGCACAGGCCTCTTTCCATCCAGGCGGGCCAGCGTATTCTTCACCACATCCCCGTCATCCTCGCCCACCACCAGATCGGCGCCCAGCTCAGTCAATTCATCCCTCAATTCATCCGGCCTTCTCACAAAATTCACTGTCTTCACGCCCATTTCACGGGCCAGTTGAATAATGCACCTTCCCACTCCGGAATTGGCGGCATTCTGCACCAGCCAATCCCCCGGCTCCAGGGAAACGAACCCTTCCAGCATGCGCAGAGCGGTCAGGGGATTCACCTTCAGCATGGCCGCCTGGACGGGATCTACCTTCACCGGGAGCTTCATGACATTCACGGAGGGAACCGCCACATACTCGCTCCAGGAACCCACGCCGCGCAGGAGAATCACTTCATCTCCCTCTCGAAATCCCGCTGCGCGAGATTCCTGTACCACGCCGCAGCCTTCCAGGCCGGCGCGGGAGTGCGGCAGCACGGGCTTCAGGCCATAAACTCCCTGTACAAAATTGATGTCCGCCGGGTTGATCGGAGCCGCCTTCATCCGGACCAGAACTTCTCCCTCCTCCAGAACGGGAATGGGGCCGGAAACGTATTCCAGCACCTCCTGGGGCCTCATGCTGCATTCGGAAAACTCTGCATAATGATTCTCACTCATGCTTTCACTTTCTCATGGAACGCCCCTTCGTGCAAGCGCCGGATACGTTTTACCCGGGAGCAGTCAGCCATATGCCGCTGCCGTGAAAAAAACAAAGGGGGCAATCTTTCCCGTGTTCTGCACTTTTCCTGTGGAGAAAGACCTTCATCCGGCCCGGCTATCCGTCCAGCCCCTGCTCCCACAGCGGAAGTCCTGAAAAAATATGGAAGAACGCCTCATTCTCTTCTTTGTCTGCAGTACCGTTCATCTTCCCGGATCAGCCCCCTCCCGCTTTCAGCTCACCGTCTCTGCAGCCCCTCTTCATCATGGGAGAAAAAACCGGAATTCGTGCAAAAGAAAAGGCATGCTTCCGTACAGTCCAGGATAAATTCCAGTGCTTTCGTCCGGTTGTTCTTGACCTTAGGCAAAAATACGCTAGATTATCTCTCTCGCATTAACAAATAACTTCGATTGCCATGTCCCGAATTTGCATCATCAGAGGTACCATGCCTCACAAAGGTCGTCGTATCCATCGCTCCGGTCTTGCCAAGAAAAAGGGCGGTATTGGTCGTCACGTCACTAAGACTGTCAATCGTACCGTTTTCCCCAACCTTCAGGAGAAGCGCATCTGGGTTCCTGAACTCGGTCAATTCGTGAAAATGAAGATTTCCGCCAAGGCCCTGCGTACGATCAACAAGAACGGTGCTTACAACACTCTTAAAAAAGTAGGTCTCCTGTAAAAAAAGATTCTTTTTTTGAACGTTGTTCCACCACTTGAACTCTAAGGCTTCAACGAGGTGAGCAACTGGCAGAAAAAGATGTCCAAAAAGACAAGGGATCATCTGCTTAAGTGAGGCACCTCCAAGTTGAAGGTTTTATTGAAACATTAATATGCCAACGGACGTAAACAATACGTCCTCTACTGGAAAAGATCACACAGATGAAAGCCCAAACCAAAATTGCTCTTAGAATTAATGATGACAACCCCAACCACCACCTGTGGAACAACAGGGGGGTTTGGTGGTGCCACGTTACGGTTCACAAGCCGGACTCCACGGCGGAACGCCTGAGATTCTCGCTGAAAACCCGTGACATTGAAAAAGCCCGCGCCCGTCGCGACAAGATTTTCGCCTCCATTCAGCAGCATTTCGGCATTGCCGCCTAGAAAAGCTGTCGGGAGAGATTAAGGCAAGTCACATCAATCTCTTTTATAAGAACCGCTCCGGATCTGCCGGAGCGGTTTTTTATTACACAATAACAAAGGCCTGCCGGAGAAAACTTTCCGGAATTGAAGCGCAAGCTCTGGTGCGGGGGAGGCATTCACTGCCCCTCCTGCCCCCTGGAATCCGGCAATCCGCAGGCAGGTACTTTAAAAGTGGGATTTTGTGCAGAAGGCTTGTTTCTATGGATGCCGGTTCAATGAAAAGCCTCCCCTGCCACAGGCTTCAGGGGCGGCATATCCCCGCCGCCCCTGAATGAATACAGAGCCGTCTCCTTCCCGTTACTTCTCTTTGCTGAACCGGAACATGGATGCTCCATGCCCGTTCAATTCTACCGCCATATCTCCCTGTACGGTCCCCTGGTCAGCGCGTTTCCAGAGGTCCCTTGCCTCATACGCTCCGGAAAGCCCCAGCTCCTTCAGATTCACCTTCAAAATTCCTTTCTCCTTCCCGGTATTGAAAAAGCCGGCCGCCACGGAACCGTCGGACAACTCCTTCATCCACACCTGGAAATTCCCCTGGTGCCACGCTTTGCGGGCGGGACGGGCAGCCGGATCCTGATCCACCGCTATCACCTCATCATTGGTAAGCAGTCCCATCGTAAACGAATCAATATGCTCCAAATCACAGGAGACGATGAGCGGAGCGGACAGTAGGCACCACAGGGTCACATGGGTGTACTGTTCATCCGGAGTCAGCCGCGTCTGGACAAACGTGGTGTTGGGCTGGTTGGGTTTGCCCAGCTTCCCGATCTGGAGAATGTCCGGATCATTCCAATGTCCCGGGCGCATATGCTTCTGCCAGCGTTCCTGGGAAAAACCGATGCCGCTGACGCTGCCCCAGTGATCCTGGATATCCCCCGTCGTCCGCCATAAATTCGCCAGCTTGCCCAGCTCTTCCACATGTTCGTACGGGGCGGCATTGGACAGGCTGAGCACGATATCCCTCCCGGACTCGTCCAGCGCCTTGCGGATGCGCTTTGTCGTAGACACATCGTTGGGATTCCAATCCACTTTCACATAATCGAACCCCCAATCCGCCCATTGTTTAGCGTCACGGTCAAACAGCCAGACGGCTCCCACATGATCCGCCTTTCTGCGATGAACTCCCGGATAACTTCCAAAGATTTGATCCTCCTGCTTGCGCTCCTTTTCCGGAATGGCCATTTCCCCGTAGTCCGACTTAGCGTTGGGCGCGCTCCCTCCGATAAAACCGGCATACGTTCCCATCCAAGGCGTGGAATAAATGCCCACTTTCATGCCCATGGCGTGAATAGCGTCGCACATGGCCTTCATGTCAGGAAAACGCTTATTGGGTTGAATGGCGCCATACTTCCCTCCGCGCCTGCCCTGCCAGCAGTCGTCAATGTTGATATAGGCCCAGCCATGATTGACCAGACCCCGTTCCACAAAAAGCCGTGCCGTCTTCAGCACATTATCCTGCCCTACGGCCTCACTGTAGGAATACCAGCTGCTCCAGCCCATGGGCGGAGTCAGGCACAATTCGTCCCCCACCTTCAGAATCAGCTCCTTCATGTCCTTTCCATGCCTGTTGGAGGCCTGGATATTTACTTTGTATTCCCTCTTCCCGGACGGAGCGGTACCCGCAATCAATCCGCGCGAATCCATCTTCAGGCCTGGGGGCAGCCCTGTTGCCTGAATTTTCATGGGCCGCTCCCCGGAGACGGGAACCTGGAACAGCATGCGGGAGCCGGGGGTAGCCCCGACGATACGGGCGCCATTAATGGAGGGTGAAAGCGGAATCTCTGGAGTCAGGCGGACACCGGGAGCGGGCGCAGGATAGGGATTGGGAAACTCTGCCCCAAATGATGCGGATACGGCAGCACTGACAACGGCAGGGAGTAAAAAATGGTACAATCTCATAAACAGGGTTATAAAGGTGTACCTTAAAAACGTAGTTGCTTTGTCATTCCTTTCATTGACCCCATTCCTCCCTCCTTCCGCAGTCCATCCTGTTTCTGCGTTTCCCCCGCAGAACATGGCGGACTTTGAAAAAAGGCCGGAACGGACACTCCCGGCAATCCGGCCGCCAGGGAACGGAACTCCTCCTCACGCATCACACACCCTGCCGTCGCCAGGGCATCCGCCAGCGCAGCGGAAGACGCCCGGACGCTCACCTGCCTCCCTTCCGTAACGCCCAGCCCCGACCGGGGATCAAGCACGTGGGAATACGCTTTCCCGCCAATTTTCACCATCTGACGGGCGCTCCCGGAAGTGGAAACGGCCGCATGGCTCAACAGCAACACTTCCCCCTGCCCATTTCCCGTATCCACCCGCAGCCGCCATCCCGGTTCCCCGGGAGGAGGAGCGCCGGCCAGAACATCGCTGGTACTGTCAATGAAGAAGGAACATACACCCCTTGTTTTCAACATCTCCGCCATCCGGTCCACAGCAAAGCCCTTTCCCATGCCTCCCAAATCCAGCCTCATTCCAGAAACCGCCTTGACCGCCATTCCCTTACGGACGGACAACTTTTCCCATCCGCATGCACGGAGCGCGCATTCCCGTTCCTCGCCGGACGGAAGAATGCCAAGGCGGCGGCTCTTTTTCCACAGACGGATGCAGGGCCCCAGCGTGGGATCAAAAGCGCCGTTCGTCAGCCGGGCATAATCCAGGGCCAGAAGAAGCACCCTTTCCAATTCCGGAGAAACAGGCACGGAAATGCCGTATTCCGCAGCATTAAGCCGGGCCAGACCGCTTTCCGCATCCATGGCGGACATCACTTTTTCCCAATGGGCGGCACAGGCCAGAGCCTCCCCGCAAATCCTCTCCGCATCTCCCGCGTCCATGCCACTCCCGGGATAAGCGCGCACCGTGAACACCGTACCCATAACCGCCCCCCGAACTGTTACCCTCCCATCCGGGGAGTGCGCGCAGGAAAGCGGCTCCACAGAAGGGAGCTCCGCTTCCCCTTCCTGCCCCCGGATGGCGCCAGCAACAGACAGCAGGCAGGCGCAACATGCAGGAAAAGCAGCCTGCCGGAAAAAGGAACTCATGCGCACCCACGGGGACATAAGCAACAACCTACTCCGTACAAATGAACGGGGGCAAGGGCCGAATATGCCATAGGAACGCCCCTTTACCGGAATCCCATCACTTGAAAACGGACTCTGCTCTTTCCCGGTCCAAATCCGTAAGAAAGGAAGATGACCTTTTTACAGGAGCCCCCTCCCGGCAGGAAATGCAATGCCACGGTCATCAACTCACCCGAAAAGAAATACACAGGCCGCGGTGTTTTGCACCGCGGCCTGGACAATCTGTCTGAAAACGCCCTTCTATCTGGCAAACAGGCTGTGGATGCGGCGGCAGACTTCATCCACGTTTTCCCGTGAATTAAACGCGGAAATGCGGAAGAATCCTTCCCCCCTGGAACCAAAACCGGAACCAGGCGTAATAACCACATTCGCCTCATGCAGCATCTTGTCAAACATTTGCCAGCTGTCCAGACCATCCGGACACTGTACCCATACATAAGGGGCGTTTTCCCCGCCCCACACGCGCATGCCCGCCTGGCGGCAGGCATTCAGCAGAAGCGAAGCATTCCCCAGGTAATGGCTGATGAGCGCGGCGGTCTGGGCCATGCCCTCCATGGTGAACAGAGCCGCGGCGCCCCGCTGGACAATATAGGAAGCGCCGTTGAATTTCGTGCTGGTGCGGCGGCTCCAGAGCTGGCTGATAGAAACCTTGTTCCCTTCGGAATCATATCCGTGCAATTCCCTGGGAATCACCACATAACCGCAGCGCACCCCTGTAAAGCCTCCTTGCTTGGAGAAGGAACGGAACTCAATGGCGCAATCCCGCGCGCCGGGAATTTCAAAAATGGATCTGGGAATGGAAGAATCCTGTATGAAAGCCTCATAAGCGGAATCATAAAGAATAATGGCACGGTTCGCCCGGGCGTATTCCACCCATTTCAGCAGTTCATTCCGGGAAGCCACGGCTCCGGTGGGATTGTTCGGGAAACACAGGTAAATCAAATCCACATGCTCATCAGGCAATTGCGGCACAAAATTATTTTCCGGAGTGCACGGCAGATACACCAGCCCTTCATAAGAACCATCCGGGCTGGAACTCCCGGTATTCCCGGCCATGACATTGGTATCTACATACACGGGATAAACCGGGTCCGGCACGGCGATTTTGTTGCCGGTCCCGAAAATATCCAGAATGTTTCCCGTGTCGCATTTAGCTCCGTCAGAAACATAAATCTCATCCACTTCCACATGCACGCCGTGAACCTGATAGGCTTTTTTGGCGATTGCCTCCCTCAGCCAGAAATACCCCTGCTCCGGACCGTAGCCGTGAAAACGTTCATGAGTGGACAAATCATCCACGGCCAGGTGCATGGCTTCAATAGCCGCCATGGGAAGCGGCTCCGTCACATCGCCGATGCCGCAGCGAATCAGCCTTTTGGCCGCCTCCGGATGGGATTCGGCAAACGCATGTACGCGGCGCCCTATTTCCGGGAACAAATATCCCGCCTGCAACTTGAGGAAATTATCGTTAATGTTAGGCATGGTTTTAGTAGTAAGCGCTTTTATTCCATACCCGGAACGGGACGGAATCAAGGCCCCGTTCCGGCATGCCGTCCTTCCCTGCGTCACGAAACGGCGCAGCTTCCCCCCCTGCCGCAGTTTCCGCCGTGTAAAAGCGGCTGCTCCTGCCCTTTTGAGGGTCCACGCACCTCGCCGACATCCTGTCCTGCCAGATTCTCCTGAGCTTCTTCCCGGCAAAATTCCTAAGAACGGGCAGGCGGATGCCCAGCAAGGGAACCTCTTCATTCTGCGGGGCATCATGGCCCTGAAGAAGCCGGCAAGCTTCGTCCCCGTTCTGCGTCAGTCCTGCTTTTGAAACCGGAACTTCTAGGGACATGACATGCTTCTCCGGAACGGGAAAGCCTGTTTCCCTGTCTAAAAAGGACAAAAAGAAATCTTATGATCATGAATGAAATGGAAATCATTGACGTCCGCGGCCGTGAAATCATCGACTCACGGGGCAATCCCACCGTGGAAGTGGACGTGGCCCTCGCCGGGGGAGCTATCGGACGCGCATCCGTCCCCAGCGGAGCCTCCACCGGAGAACATGAAGCCTGGGAACTCCGGGATGGAGACGCCAAGCGCTACGGAGGCAAGGGCGTGCTTAAAGCCGTGGAAAACATCAATAAAATCATTGCCCCGGAAATATCAGGGCACGATGCCACCCTGCAGCCGGCCATTGACAAAATCATGATCGACCTGGACGGCACGCCCAATAAATCCCGCCTGGGGGCCAACGCCATCCTGGGCGTCTCCCTGGCCGTGGCAAAAGCCGCCGCCATTCAGCTCAACCTTCCCCTTTTCAAATACCTGGGTGGACCGAACGCCAAGGTTTTGCCCGTCCCCATGATGAACATAATCAATGGTGGAGCCCATTCGGACTCCCCCATCGACTTTCAGGAATTCATGATCATGCCCAAGGGGGCTCCCACTTTCCGGGAATCCCTGCGCTACGGGGCGGAAGTTTTCCATGCGCTCAAGGATGTGCTGCATGACCGCGGCCTTTCCACTGCCGTGGGGGATGAAGGGGGATTCGCCCCGGCCCTGAAATCAGCAGACGACGCCCTGGAATGCATTGCACAGGCCGTAAAACGGGCCGGGTACACCCTGGGCACGGATATCTTCATTGCCCTGGACGTGGCTTCCTCCGAATTCTACGATCCCTCCCGGAACCTGTACGTCTTCAAAAAATCAGACGGCCTGGGCAGAACAGCGGAGGAACTGACGGCTTACTATCAGGAACTCCAGAAAAAATACCCCATCATTTCCATTGAGGACGGCTGTGCGGAAAACGACTGGCTGGGCTGGGAACAGCTAACTAAAGCCATGGGCGGCAATACCCAGCTGGTAGGGGACGACCTGTTCGTGACGAATGTGGAATTCCTGAATCAGGGCATTTCCCGCCATGTAGCGAATGCCGTCCTGGTGAAAGTCAACCAGATAGGTTCCCTGACGGAAACGCTGGATACGGTGGAACTGGCCAAGGATAACAAATACTCTGCCATCATCTCCCACCGCTCCGGGGAAACGGAAGACGCCACAATCGCGGATATTGCCGTAGCGACGAACGCGGGGCAAATCAAAACCGGCTCTCTAAGCCGTTCCGACCGCATGGCCAAATACAATCAATTGCTTAGAATTGAAGAAGAACTGGGAAATGACGCAGTTTATGGTGGTAAAATTCATATTCTATGATCAAAAATATGTTGTTTGACTGCAAGGAATGCTCTGGAGACGCCGCTACTACCACCGTTTTACCCTGGCGGAGCTTGAAATCCGCCGGGAGAAACGTGCCCTGATCGTCCAGAGAGCCCTGCGCCTCTTTGCCATTGTCCTGGCCCTGTGCCTGACGATGCTGCTTTCCCTGGTGTGTTTCAAACCATGGAAGGATCTGCGCTCCCTGGAGCATGAACGTTCCTTCCTTCAGGCTCATCTGGAAAAATCCAGGGAGCAGATGGAACAGGCAAAAAACGAATTCATCTGGATCTCACAGGATCCCCACTACTTTGAAATGATTGCCCGGGACAAAGGCAACCTGGCCCTTCCCGGAGAGCACATTCTCCGCATTGCGGAACCCAAGCGCCTGAAATAAAGCGTTTTTCAGCGGAAAAAGGAAACCATGCGCGCGGTTCCTCCCCCTCTCCCGCCGTAGGAGGTTCCCAAACGCTGGCATGCAGGACGGAATACGGAACAAAGCCAACGCAGCCTTACTCAGGCTGCCTGTCCGGCGCAGTCTTGTCATACTCCCTCATCAATTTGGCGGACCAGCTGATGCTGTCGGGAAAACGGCATGCAGGCGTCGTAGTCAGGTATGTTCCCAGCTTTTTAGCGAGGGGATCCGCATCCTGGTGCCTGGAAAAATACAAATCCCTCTGTTCCTGGGGATCATCCGCCACATTGTAAAACTGCGGAGCGCGATCCGGTACCAGCAGGTACTTCATATCACCGGCCAGCACAGCGGACGTGTAATCCGTGCACCAGAAAAAGGTGCGCGGAACGGAAGCTCCCTTGTTCCCCACCAGCTCCAGAATATCCATGCCGTCCAGCTTTCTGGGAATGTGACGGCCATTCGCCTTCAGCAAAGCGGGAAGCAAATCCACGGAGGAAACGGGCTGTCTGCAAACGCTTCCGGGAATCAAACGCTTGTCCGCCGGATATCTGATAATAAAAGGTACGCGAACACTCCCTCAAAATGCTGCCTCTTGGCACCCCGGAAAGGGGCATTGCAGGAAGAAGCTTCCGGAGCGCCTCCATTGTCCGACAGGAAGACGACGATGGTATCCCCTTTTCCAAACCGTCCGCTTTCAAGGCATCCAGAATGCGGCCTATTCCCCTGTCCATCGCATATACCATGGCGCAATAAACCCGTCGTTCCCCGTTCTGCACGTTCCTGAATTTGGTGATATCCTCCGGTTTGGCTTCATTGGGCCAATGGGGGGCGTTGTAGGAAACGAACATGAAAAACGGTTTCTTATCCTTTCCGGCTTCCTGCAGGAATTCAACCGCCCGGTCTGTAATATCGTCCGTCAAATAGGTGATGTCCGTCTTATCCGTAAAATTGGATACAATCATGGAGGGATTCAGGCCTTCAGCCTCTTTCTTCACGGGAAAATAATGCCGGGAACCGCCCAGGAACCCCCACCAATGCGTAAAACCGCGCTCCGGAGGCGTATATCCCTTCGTGTGGCCAAGATGCCACTTGCCGAATACCGCGCTCCGGTACCCGCAGGGGGCCAAATACTCCGGAATCAATTTTTCCGTCTGCGGCAGCCCGTAGTGGGACTCCGGAAGATAATCCATCTGGATATTGGGATTCGTCGTGATGCCGTAACGCTTGGGGAAACGCCCCGTCAGCAATCCCATGCGGGAGGGGGAACACATCGGTGCCGTCACATACGCCCGGGAGCAAAACACGCCCTCCTTGGCCAGCCGGTCAATGGAAGGCGTTTTAATCTGCCTGGAACCAGTACAGCCCAAATCCCCATAACCCAGGTCATCCGCCAGAATGACAATCATGTTCGGCGGTGTGGAAAGGCGGGGCTGCGCAACTGCCGCTCCGCAAAACAAACCGCATAGAATCAACAAAAGGCGCACTTTCTTCATCATGCGTTTATCTACGTATCTTAGCCGCCCTATCAATCAAAAAACCTCATTCCGAAATTCCCTGACGCTTCGTTTCCGCAAACCAGATCCTCCGGCGTTCCATGACTTTGCCTGAAACTACGGAACGGCAGAACTACTCTCTCATCTGCCGTAAAAGAGCCGCTATATACTGCCGGGCCTCCGCTTCCTCAATACCCGTACCAAACTCGAATGGCTTTCCTCCCGGCTGCTCCACCACAATTTTATACAGAGTTCCATGATTCCGCCGTATACTGCTTTCCTCGATGGAAATACGGGAATCTTTCTCCAGCAAAAAATGCTGTCGGCGGCCCAGATTACCTACTCCTCGGAACAATTCCCCCCTGCCTGGCGTCAGGATCAGCGTCATGCGGCCAAACAACACATAAAAAGCTCCCGCAAATGTACCAGCCCCAACCAGAACAAAAGGGATTAAAAACAATAGTCCGAACAGATTTTCGCAAGACATTTCCTTCATCACCGCAAACAGGGCAACGCATGTCACAGAATTCCAAAAAATCGAAAACATCAGTAGAAAAAGTCCTACACCTTTTGGTTTCTTATACGTTATTTCCAGCCCCCTCGCCGTTTTCGTCACGCTCATGCGGCGGGGAATGGAATCAAGAATTTCCTCATCCCTTTCCTCCTGAACAATCTCTGAAAATTTGCTTATCTTATTGCAGGAGCGGCATAACACCATATCTGCAGCCATATTCACATCTTCCATAGCCAGAAAGGCGCCGCATGCCGGGCACTTCCATTCAGTGTGGATAGCCATATCAGGCACTCTAACAAACTTCCATATTCGTTAAAGAATAAAAAACATAGCCCGTTCCCACACGCATCCCATTCATGGGAATACCACTTTTTAAAAACAGGAAAAAAGGACGTCGGTCTTTCTCTTCCTACACAATCCGGCTTCATTCTATTTTTACAGATAGAATATAAAACAAACCACATTGGCTGTTTTTACTGCCTTGTCCGGCAAACTATCATCCGTGACACAGGGCGATCCAATGTCATTTTCAAAATGGGGAGCTGGAACCTTCGCCCCTTCCAGCTCCCTCGGAAGGGTCACGCGGACCTCTTGTGAATCATGCGTTTTCCCATCACCTTGATCACAGTGGCGGCTGTATCCATCTTCATATTTTTTATGTAGAATGTCGTGGTATTGGACTTTTTATCCTGACTCATGTTGACAGTTTTCTCTCCGCCAAGCAGAACCGCTTTCACATCACCCTCAAACGAGCAGGGAATGGTCAGCTCTCCATTATCCGGTTTATCATAAACAAAAATATAGGTAATATCTTCCCCCTTTCTGGTAAGGCGTCCCCATGTCAGTTCAATATTCAGCGGATTGGCTCTGGTTCCATAAATGGCTTCACCGTTTTTTTTCATCCAGAAACCGATTTCCTTGAAAATACGGATGCTTTCAGGAGGAATGGATCCGTCGGGCATGGGGCCTATATTAAGCAGAAAGTTCCCTCCGCGGCTAACTGTATCAATTAACTCCCGAATCAGGGCTTGAGATGTTTTCCATTCCTGATTATCCGCTGAATATCCCCATGTTCCATTAAGAGTCTGGCATGCTTCCCAATCTCCATTAATGCCAGTTGCCGGAATATGGTGTTCCGCTGTGGAATAATCCCCTTTCCATGCGGGAGTTACTCTGATTCCCCCTTCACTAAGATGATTTGCAGAATGGTACAAGCGATTATTTTGAATTGCCTTGGGATTTTTTTCAAAAAGATTCTTCATCAATGCTGTCGCATTCCACGCCTTATCTCCCTGAAAACCAGGCTGGCTGAAATCCCACCATACCAGATCTACCGGGGCATAACTGGTCAGCAGCTCATTGAAAATATTGTAAAGGTAATCCTTGTATTTTTCATGGTTCCCGAATTGCCGCCGTCCTTGTTTTTGAGCCTCATAGTTACCCTTAGGATAAGAAATGCCTGAACCTGTCGGATCGTAATCCGGATGGCTCCAGTCAAGAAGGGAAAATAATATCCTGCCTTCATTCCATATTTTTTACATGCCTCTGCATATTCCTTTACAATATCAACACCCTTGGTCGTTTTAACGTTAAAATCACTGAATTTTGAATCAAACATGTTAAAACCCTCATGATGCCGACTTGTCAGGATTGTATAAACGCACCCGGCCTCTTTGGCCAATTTTACCCATGTCTCAGCCTTTCCGCGTTTGGGCTTAAACCGGGGAAGGGCCTCTCTGGCGTATGTTTCGCTATCCACTCCGGAATACTGCATAATCCATTCCACGCATCCCTTATATTTTTTCCCCTGAATTTCCCCCGCCAGCCCGGAATACAACCCATAATGGATGAACATGCCGAATTTTCCATCTCGCCACCATTTCATTCTTGCGTCCCGGGCATCCTCAGTCTCGGGAGGCGCTCCTTCATGCACCTGCGGTTCCGTTCTTTTTTGAGCATTTTTCTTTAAAGTAAACTTTTGCATAAACTCCAAATACGGTTTGATTTCCTCTTTATTTTGCATCATTCCACTCATAGCCAGCCGTTTAGAGGCATCATGCAATTTCCCCTGCAACTCCATTGCCGCTTTATAAGCCTTCTTGAGCTGAGGGGGACATGATTCTGAAGTAAGCTCAAGAACGGCAACAAGATCGGGATTACGCCCACATTCCTCCACCAAGGCACGGAAATGCTCCATAGCCATAGGAAGATGATCCGGAGATTGAACGGTATCAAGTTCCCGAACCGCACTTTTCAACACTTCATGAAGTTCTTCAAATCCCCTCACGCTGGGGTCGATTCCATATGCCGGAAACAGATGAAAGAACAACATCATTATGGAAAATACATTCGCCTTCATTACCAATGAATACGAAACGCAACACTTTTTCTTTCAGAATTATTCATGCCGGTTCTGCTTTCTTGTTCCCCAATTTCATTTCTCCGGACGGCCTTACTAAAAAGGCCGAAAAGAAAAAAATGCCGATTCCGCATGATGGGAATCGCCTGTTCCGTTAATTTAAGAAGGGCATGACCCGCCTATGCTGACGGTGTCAAATTCCACAATCTTTACAATAATGTTCTCCGCCTCATCCGCCTCCTGATTCCTGATGGCTGCGAGAAGGTCGTCATGCAGCTTCATGGCGCCGGAGTCGTATTGCTTCTCCTGAAGCAGCTTTTCCAGATTCTCCTGCACATGGCGGATGACCACGTTATATAATTCCGAGAGCACCGGATTATGCGTGGCGCGGGCCACGGCGGCATGAAACAGCATGTCATCCTCAATGCCCGGCCTTACCCTGCCGTGGCAGTCTTCCAGGGCATTTTCCAGCTCCTTCAAATCTTCATCCGTCCTTTTAACGGCGGCCAGCCGCGCAATTTCCTTTTCCAAAGCCAGCCGCGCCTCCAGAATCTGAGGCAGCTCGGATTCCTTGAGGCGGTTGCTCACCGCGACGGCAAAGCGGTCTGACGCCATCACGTACGTGCCGTCCCCGGGGCGCGCTTCCAGCATCCCCATGTGAATCAGGGATTGAAGGGCTTCGCGGATGGTGTTGTGGCTGACGGAAAAGGCACGGGCCAGTTCCGCTTCCGCGGGAATGCGGTCTCCAACCTTCCATTTGCCGGACCGTATCATGGATTCCATGGCGGTAAGCACCTGGCGGGCCAGGGACACCCGCACCGGTTTCTTCAGCTCCATTGTCTTGGACTGCTTCATGAAAAATTATCGGATAACGGTCCAGAGACGCCCCTTCTCCGTCTTGATTAACTGGATATCCAGCCCAAAGGCGTCTTTCAGGTTTTCCTCCGTCAGCACCTCGTCCCGGCTTCCATGCGCCACGATTTCTCCAGACTTTAAAATCATGCCGCGGTTAAATACGGGAAGGATATCTTCAATGCGCTGGGTGATGAACACGATGGTCAGATCAGGCCTCGTTTCAGCCAGTTCTTCAATGGTTTTCAATAAAAATTCCCGCCCTGCCAAATCCAGATAAACGCTGGGTTCGTCCAGAATCATCAGTTCCGGATTCGTCATCAGAGCCCGGGCAATCAGCACTTTCACCTGTTCCCCGGAAGACATGGCTACCACCGGTCTGTCTATCAAATGCTTCGCTTTCAGGGATTTCATGATTCCTGCGGCTTTTTCCTCCTCTTCCGGCGTCGGCTCCCTCAAGAGGCCGATAGTGCCGTCGGGGCCGGAAAGCACCATGTCGCGCCCGTTCCAGGAGCCATCCTCCAGCCACTTGTGCATGAACGGACTCACCCACGCAATGGACTTGCGCAATTCCAGCAGGTTCACGTGCCCGAAGGTCTTGCCCAGAACCTGCACCCTGGCTCCGAAGAGCGGCCACGCAAACCCCATCAGCACCTTGACCAGCGTTGTCTTTCCGGCGCCGTTGGCCCCCAGAATAAAACAACGTTCTCCGCGCTGCACCTGCCAGGAAATATTGTGCAGGATTTCGTGCCCACCCAGGTATACCCTGGCGTTTTCTACATTGACGGCCGGTGAGGCATGCTCCATAAACTGAATCAATGGCGGATTTCCGGGAAAAGCCCGGGAATATCCGTGCCGTTCCGCCGCATTCCGGCGGAACGGCACGCGTTCCAGATAAAAGAAACCTTAGTTCCTTTCAAACAGGCTGCGGATCTTGGCGCCCACGATTTCCACCGGGTGCTGGCCCAGGGCTTCGCGCTTGGCCTTGAGGTTGGGAGCGCCCTTGGCTGCTTCTTCCAGCCAGTCCTTGGCGAACTTGCCGGATTCAATGCGCTTGAGGGATTCCTTCATGCGTTCCTTCACCTCTGCGGGCAGGATCTGCGGGCCGTTGTAATATTCGCCGAATTCGGCCGTGTTGGAAATCACGGAGTTCATCTTCTGAATACCGCCGTTGTAAATCAGGTCCACAATGAGCTTGGCCTCATGCACGCATTCAAAGTAGGCCATTTCCGGCGGGTAGCCGGCTTCCGTCAGGGTTTCAAAGCCGTACTTCATCAGGTCCACCAGACCTCCGCACAGAACGTTCTGTTCACCGAACAGGTCTTCATACGTTTCCTGGGCCATGGTGCATTCCAGCACGCCGCCGCGGGTCAGGCCTTCAGCCTTGGCCATGGCGAGAGCCACGTCACGGGCCTTGCCGGAGGGATTCTGATGCACGGCAATCAGGCCGGGGCAGCCGAACCCTTCTTCAAATACGCGGCGCACTTCCGTGCCCGGCCCCTTGGGGGCCACCATGATGACATCCACATCCGCAGGGGGGACGATGGTATTGAAAACATACGCAAAGCCATGGGAGCAGCAAAGCGTCTTGCCGGCCTTCAGGTGGGGCTTGATTTCAGCTTCATACACGGCGCCGTGGCTTTCATCCGGCAGCAGAATGTGAATGATGTCCGCTTTTTCGGCGGCTTCCGCGACGCTCATCACCTGGAATCCGTCCTGGGCGGCGGCGTCAAAAGACTTGCCGGGGCGAACGCCGATAATCACGTTCACACCGGAATCACGCATGCAAAGTGCCTGGGCGCGGCCCTGGGCGCCATACCCGATCACGGCAACGGTCTTGCCGTTCAATGCGCTGAGATCAGCGGCGTTGTCATGAATAATATCCATTGTTACTCCTTCTTTAAGTAATTCATCCAAACATCCAATGTTTGGATGAATGCCAACATATCCATCCTTCCCATGATTGCAAGCCTATTTTAAGCAGGCGCCTGCGTTTTTCCCTGTTCTTTGCAAGAAAACGGAAAGGACGGGGCAGGAAAAATACGGGACTGGAGCCATGCAGGAAGAAGAACCACACCGGATAACTCCGGATAACTCAAAAGCATGACATTCCCGCACGGCGGAACACTGGAAAGGAACGCCCGGCCCATGCCCAAAAATTTTTTCCTGGCAGGAGGAAAGCCACCTTTTCCACATTCCCCATTTCAAAAATATCCCATATTCACGGCACACCGCTTCTTCAAGCCCGCCCCATGTTATTTGTCCGGAGAGGCCTGGACATTGGCGTAAATCAACCGGGAAGTATCATACCCCAGTTTTTCCGCGCAATGAAGCATCGGCTGAAGCTCGTCATCCTTCAACTGCGGCGAGCGGGCAAGCAGCCACAGATAATTCAGGGAACCGCCGGAAACTACGGCGCGGGTGTAATTCTCATCCAGAAAAGCCACTTCATACCGGCCGTATACCAGTGGTACAAAGTACACTTTCAAATGATTGGGGGCATCCCCCGCCACCGCCCGTGCACACCTCCTTCCGTTCCCCCGGTACGAACGTCATAACCGCTGTTAACCACGGAAATGGAACCGTCCTCCCTGAGGTCATACCGGGCAAGAACCCTGCTGAGCCCGCGCTCGAACCAGTTTTCCAGACGGGCTATTTCGTGCCATTCCCCCAGATAACGTTCCAGATTGAAATCCGGCATGGGATCGGTTTTGACGGAATGGCCGTGAAACAGGGAAGTAACGATGGTCTGTATCATGCTCATGATTTGACAGAAAATGCTTTGTTAAAAAAAGTGCGGATATCCGGATATTGGAATGTAAACCCTTCCCTCATCAGCGTCTCCGGAACGGCGCACTGGCCGCCGGTAATCACCTGGGAAGCTTCTCCCATCAGCAACCGCAGAACGGCGTCCGGAACACGGATGGACAGACGGGTGTGGAAATGTTCCGCGGCTGCCCTGTAGAATTCCCGGTTGGTGGTGCGCTCCGGCGCCGTTACATTGACCGGGCCGGAAATATCCTGCCGGCCCATAATGAAGACCAGGGCATCCGCCAGATCTTCCAAAGCCACCCAGGAAAAAAGATGATCCGGATTTCCTGCGGTTGCCGTAACGCCGAACCGGGCCGGCCGCATCATCTCGGGGAGCGCCCCTCCATCCGGAGAAAGAACTACGCCAAACCGGGTAAGGACCAGCCGCACGGAGCTGTTCACCAGCCCGGCCTCCTTTTCCCAGGCCACGCACAATTCCGCCAGAAAGGAATCCGCTTCCGGAGCGTCCAGTTCCCCATGACAGCCGCCGGACGAGCCATAGTACCCGACAGCAGAGGCGGAAATCATCACTCCCGGCGGTTCATGCAACCTGTTGACCGCTTCCACCAGCTTGCGGGTGGTCATGATGCGGCTCTCCACCAGCTCCCTCTTGTAGGCATCCGTCCAGCGCCGGTCGATGGGCGCTCCGGCCAGATTGATGACGGCATGGCATCCCGCCAGGGCCTGCGCCAGACAATCCACGCCCTCCTGGGCAAACAGATAGCGCCGCAAGGGCGTCACCCGATGCCCGAACATCTCAAGACGCTTGGACAAATGACTCCCTATAAATCCTCCGGATCCCGTAATGGCTACATTCATCACCTTAACCCAAATGGAGGCCCGCCTCCGGGGCGGAGGTCCGGCACCTCGCCGGAATCCCCCCACGGAACAGGCAGCCTTTGCCGGATAAGACATTTCCGGCACTCCCCTGTGTTCAGAAGAGGACAGACTTTGCCGCATTCCCTCTTCCGGAAAGAGTTTCTTCAGTAGAATACTTTTCCCGGCCGCACAGGAAAAGATAACTTGATTTTCACCAGCCTCATCTTATGTTGGATACCGTCACAACCGCTGCCCTGTCATGAATAAATCTCCCAAAGCCGCCTTCTCCCTGCTTATTCCCGCCGTCATCTTCGTCGCTGCGGGTGCCGCCATTTTTGCCTTCCAGAATTTCAGCAACAAGCGCGTATTGTCCGGCTTTGCCGGATATGTCTATTCCAAACCCATTTTCGGACAGAACAGGTTTGAAGGCATCCTGATCGGGCCGTCCTCCACGGGATGGGCGTGGAGAAAGGAAGTCAGCAAGGTTTCCATCACGCCGGATACCACGGTGGAAGAATTCGACGCCCGCAATGGAGGGGCTATCCTGGGCAAGGACAAGCTCCCCATCTCCTGCAAAGCTTCTCTGGTTTACCGGCTGGACCCGTCCCGGGTAAAGGAATTCATGGAAGATTACGGAGGCATCGCCCAAAGCTCCGGCCGCAACGATGACGAAGTGGCGGACGAAATCATGCTCTTTGCCTACAAAATTTCATTCAGCAGCCTTTCCGCACAGCCGTGCGGGCGGAATTAAGCCAGTACAATGCCCTGGACGCCTCCGGCAGCCTGCAAAAAATTTCCGACAACGTTTACACGCAGTTAAGCAAGCGGCTGGACGGCACCCCCTTTATTGTGGATTCCGTAGCCGTGGGGGAAACAAATCCCCCGCAGGCCATCATTGAATCCGTCGTCAGAAAAGTTCAGACGACTCAGGAAAACGAACGCAAGGAAACGGAACTTCAAATCGCCCGGAAAGACATCGCCATCCAGCGCGCACGCGGTGAGGCGGAAGGCGCCATGAAAATGGAAATAGCGCGCCAGGAAGCAAACGCTAACCTGGCCCGGGGAGAAGCGGAGGCCAAAGTCATTGTCATGCGGGGCAAGGCCCAGGCGGAAGCAGCCCTGGAAGCAGCCCGGGCGGAAGCGGAAGGACTGGCATTGAAGGAAAAGGCCATGGGACCGAACATGCTCCGCGCCAAGGCCTTTGAAAACATGCTGAACAATGCGAAGGTCTATCTCCCCTCCGGAAAAGATGCGGAAGGCAACATGTCTGTACTGGGCATCCTGAACCTGGACAAGGAACCCGCCAAATAAACTCACCTGTTCCCGGCCCGCCGGAAAGGCGGCAGCATCACGAGGCCGCAGGCCCGGAAGGGGAAAAGCTGCCGTCCTCTTCCTCCCCGGCAAATTCATGCTTGAGCATGAACAGTCCGCACATATTCATCAACACGCAGGCGACATACAGCTTCACGGGCACCATGGCGAAATCCATCAAAGGCCCTGAAGGAAGGTTCAGGATGATCCATCCCCCGGCGCATATGGCGCCAAGTAACCCGGCATAGGAAAAGGGAGCCCTTCTGACCAGCCCCCACCAGCCCACGGGAGAAAGACCGGAAAAACGTTCCCGAACGGAGGTTCTCATGAATACACCGGGAAAGTAAATCACACCCGCCGCCAGGAACAGCCACGCCAGAGTAGTATCCGCCGCCCAGGCCGCAGTATGCGCATACACGGCGAAAGGCAGGAAGGAAACGATGATGCACACCACCAGCCGGACAAAAGGCAACATGAGGGAGTCAAGCCATTCATCCAGTTCAGGAAAGGGGCAGATATCCTCTTCTCCCATGGCGGACTGCCTCACCATTTTCATGAAAAAGGCGCACATGAAAGGCAGCAGGAAACAAAAGGCGGCAATCCATCCGATGAGAACATCCCGGGCCGCCAGGAACACGCCCCATACCATCATGACGGAAAAGACAAAAACCATGGGCCTTCCACGGAAAGGATAGCCCAGAGAGGAAAGGTAGTCGGACATACCAAAAATGTTAGAACATTCATTCACGTATCGTCAACGTCTTATCCAACTGTCTAACAAAATAATCCTCCCTTTTCTTCAGGAATAGAATGCCTCCACAATCCGGGCGATGCGCTCCATGTCCTGCGGCCCGCAGCGCTGGTCCACAGGAAGCGGCAGAAGATGCAGCGCCAGTTTCCGTTCCAAGCTGCCGGCAGGGGACTGTTCCAATACCTCCGGCCACAGGAGAGGAATCAGAACGCGCTTATCAATCAGCACGTTCCTCAGCTCGGGAAAAGCTGTCCAAAACGGATAATAACACGGAGCGGACAAGGAATCCGCCTCCACGGAAAGACGGTTCAAATGGCCCAGCCTTTCATGAAGAAAAAGGAAATGATTCATGCGGAGCAGCCGCGCCTGTTCATAATCAATGCCGCTCATCAGTCGCTCCGTCAGCCGGGAAACCCTTCGCAGCGGGGTATTCCGCAAGCGCCGTTCATTCCGTTCACAGGCGGCGGAAGCCCTTTCCTGCCCATGCTCCAGGCATTCCAGCAAAAAAGCGGCGGCAGGCAGGGATTCGTCCCGCTCCTCCGGTTCCGGCAAGGACCGCTCCGCATCCATCACGGCGATCCCCCCCGTCAGGAAGACCGGAAAACTTGCGCGGACTGTACAGGGAGGCCACTCCGGAACGGGCCGGAGAATACAGGGCCAGCGCATTGTCCACAATCAGGCTGCCGCCATACCGGGAAGCCAGACGGTCCACGCATTTTTCCTTGATTCCGAAGTAATTGGTGTACAAAAGGTATTCCCCCTTTTCCAATTCCGGCAGTTCCTCCGGTTCCAGGCGTTCGTCAATGCGGTAAGTAATCACGGGAATGCCAAGCCGTTCCATTGTTTCCACCACCGTCCGGCATGTATACAGGGGAACGCGGACACAGCGCACATCCCCCAGGCGGCGCAGGATATATTCCAAAGCGCGTCTGCCGGAATTCACGGCTACACTCCTGCCGGGATGCCATTGCGGGAAATTGCCGTACTCCGGCAATTCCAGCCCGAAAAAACCGCCTATGCCCGTCCTCCTTTCCATACACCATGCCATACTACATCTCCCCTTTAAAGAAAAGCGCCATCTGGTACGGAATCTCCTCCTGCATCAGTCCGTCGGAAAAGCCTCCGGAACACGGACCGGAGAGGGCAGCGGCACGCCATCCCCAGGAAAACAGACCGTTCCCTGTGGAAAAAATCTCCAGGAAAGCCATTCTTCAAAAAATACCGCGCTTTCATGTCTCCCGCCGCCATGAAACGTTCATCCCTTTTCCCCCAGCCTCTGCCCCCTGTTCCATGTCTCCTCTCCAAAATACCCCTTGCGGAACCGGATGCATCCTCCGTCCGGATAAATCACCGGCTTTGACAGAAGACGCTAAAAATCGTCCCACAAGTATCGGGAAACATCATTGCGCCGGCCCCCGTTTCTTACCGGTGTTCCGGAGCGGAAACCTTCCCGGCGGCCAGCCATGTCGCCCGGTGCCACAATCCTTCCAGCACCCCGTAGCGGTGCCGCTCCAGCCACCAGCGGCAGAACCATATCTGTCCGGTCATGGCAGCAAAGCCGACCGCAAAACTGACCAGATACCCGCAGTAGGGAGCCATCCCCAGGGCATACGGGAAAAAAATCAGGGAGCCAATCACGGACTGGGAAACATAGTTGGTCAGGCTCATGCGCCCGTAGGTCAGCAGCGGAGCCGTCGCTTTCCTGAAATATTCCAGCCGGTACAGCAGGACGAACCCGGCCACCCATACGCCGGTAAAGCAAACATTGTGCCACATGTTAAACACGGTATGCACAGGTCCCGGCAGCCCCGACAGGCACATCACCACGTAAAATGCACAGGTCCCGGCCAGGGAAAACAGCAGTCCGCGGGTCCAGAACACAGCCGTTCCGTCATTCTGCAAAAAGAAATCCTGGCGCCCCAAAACAAACCCCAGCAGGAACAGACCCGGAGCCTGCATCAAACGCCCGGCTTCAATACCCCATGCCAGGCTGGCCCATTGTCCTGTAGTCAGGTTCTCCCAGGCCATCACCCAGAAATTTCCCGTATCCACGGCGGATTTCAGGGAAGCGTACGATTCCGCAACAGACAGGGAGGGAGGAACCCAGCCCGGATGCATCCACTGCACCGCCGCATAGGCCCACTCCAGCGGCTGGGCCAGGAAAAACAGGGACAAAGCCACCAGCGAGGATGTCTTCAACCGGCGGCACGGCACCAGCAACAAACCTGCAAGTGAAAAAGTCAGCAGAACATCACCGCCCGGGAAAAACGCTGCATTCATGCAGGCGAACACCGCCAGCAGGCACATGCGCCAGACACCTGCCCGCAAAATCCCTTCCCTTCCGGGCCTGGTTTCGGTACTGGACCGCAAAAGTGAATCCGAACAGAAGGGCGAAAATGGTGTAGGACTTGCCGGCAAACAGGAAAAAAAAGACCTCCTTGAACTGCTGGTTGGCCGCTTCCATCATTGGGGAAGAAGCCACGGGATAGGAATTGTAGATGAAATGTTCAAGAAAATGCAGCAGCATGATCGCCATTACGGCAAAGCCGCGCAGAGCGTCCACCACGTAAATGCGTTCGTTGCCGGGGGGATATACGGAAGGCATGACAATAATACATGCCAGGAAGCCTTCTTTTTTCAACAGATGGAACATACATTGCAGCAATGCCATTTACCACTCAAACCCCGCAGGGTATTTTCTCTTCATATTACTGAAAATTAACAGGTCCCGCTATCTTTCTGCTTGCAGCCCCTCTGGATGCATGGCATAAGTTCATGAAGAAATCTAACAAATGCCCGGTCTTTTTCCCAAAAGCCGCGGAAATCCGGCAGTTTCCCATGAATACCCCCCCTATCCTTTCTCAGGAAGAACTTGGCTGCGCCATGCAAAAGCTCCGTGCTCTGGCTGCCGCCATGAACCAGGTCCTGTTCGGTCAAAAGGATCTCATTGAACTGGTTCTCATTGGTGTACTGGCTCGCGGGCATATCCTGCTGGAGGGCCTGCCCGGCCTGGGCAAGACGGAACTGGTCAAAGGCCTCTCCAGGGCACTGGATATCACAGCGCGCCGCGTCCAGTTCACACCCGATCTACTGCCGGGAGACATCACGGGAACCCCGGTTCTTCAGGAAAGGGACGGAACAAAAAACTTCATCTTCCAGGAAGGGCCCGTCTTCGCCAACATTATGCTGGCGGATGAAATCAACCGCGCCTCCCCCAAGACCCAGTCCGCCCTGCTGGAAGCCATGCAGGAACGCCGAGTCACCGTCATGGGAGAGACCCATGCCCTCCCCTCCCCCTTTTTCGTGCTTGCCACCCAGAACCCCATTGAACTGGAAGGAACCTTTCCCCTGCCGGAAGCGCAGCTGGACCGCTTCCTTTTCAAAATCAACGTCAACCGCACACCGGCGGATGTGCTGACCCGCATTGTCCTCAACCGGGAAATGGGCGTGGAACCTGAAATATCCCCGGTTTTGAACGCGCAGGAATTGCTGGAACTCATGCAAATGGCCCGGAATGTAGCCATTCCCGAAGTGGTGGCGGACTATATAGGCAGGCTGGTCAACGCTACGCATCCCGGAGAATCGGAAGCCTCCGGAGGCGTTAAATACGGGGCCAGCCCCCGGGCGGCCCTGGGCCTGGCGGTTGCCGCCAAAGCCCGAGCTTTGCGCCACGGGCGCGCTTTCTGCTCCTTTGAGGATGTGCAGGCCGTTATTCATCCCGTGCTGGAGCACCGTATCCTGCTCAACCACACAGCCCGTCTGGACGGACAGACACCCGCCGCAGTCATCAACCGCCTGTCAGGGAAATCCCTGCCCAGAACAAGCCCCTGCCGGATTCCCTGGCCGCCGCAAAAATTCATTGACCACACCTCCTCAGCCCTTCCCCCATGCGTCGCCCTCTCTCCCGTTCATGGCTGTTCTTCAGCCTCTTCCTTCTTTCGGCATTCAATATTCTCCCGCTCCACGCAAAACCGGCCGCCGCTCCCCCCATCGCCGTTTCCGTGGAGAAAGCATTTGACTACAGCGCGAACGGCGCCCGCGTCCCTCTCCGGGTGAAGCTGGAAAACACCACCGGCTCGGACAGAAAAGCCACTCTTCAATTCCATGAAGGGTGGAACGGAAACAGGAGAACCAGCCATACTTATCCGTTCTTCATTCCGGCCCGGGAAAGCGTTCATGCAGTCGTTTACCCTCCCCTCTCCTACAATCTCGTCTACGAAGTGAAGGAAAACCATGAAGGAGCTTCCCCCATTCCCACGGATACGGAGCACAGGAAAATTGTCGCGGTTATCCAGGAAGGCACTCCGGCGGACTGGCACCTGCTTTCCGAATCTTCCTATAACGCGGCCGTTTCCTCCTGCGACCTGATGAAATGGCCAGCCGACTACCGGATGTACGAGGGGCAAACCTGCCTCATCATCCCGGAAAAAACCTACCGTACCCATTTTGACGAAGCCCACCGCAAAGCCATCCGCCAATGGGTGACGGGAGGGGGAAACCTGTGGCTCATCGGTGACAAGGGGCTTTCCGTTTCCACCCGGTTGCAGGGAAACGGGCGCATTCTGCACGTTCCGACCCTGGACGGCCTGCCGGAAGAAGAAAAAAAGCTGAAACTGGAGGAATTCATCAACCTCCACGAAAAGGGAAACTGTTACCCGGAGATTACCTCCGCCGCTCCCTATTATTTCTCAGCCCCATCCACCACGCTGGGGCTGGGGCTGATCATCTTTGCCGTGCTTGTCGGCCCGCTGAGCCTGTTCCTGTGGGCTCCCGCAGGCAAAAGGCAAAGGCTGTTCCTGCTGATCCCGGCCATTTCCGTGGGATTTTCCCTTCTTCTGCTGCTCCTGATTCTGGCCGGAGACGGCACGGGAGGGACGGGCAGCCGGGAAGTTCTTATCCAGGTTAATCCGCAGGACCACTCCGCCCTGATCTCCCAAAACCAGATTTGCAAGACCTCCGTCCTGCTGAACAATACATTTCAATTGCCGGAAAACGCCGGCATCACCGGAGCACGCATGAGCAAGGCGCGCGGCTCCATTAAGGAAAAACCCATAGAAGGCGCGTCGCGGCAAGGGGAAGAATGCGGGGGAAAATGGTTCACCAGCCGCTCCACGCTCCAGCACCGGATCATCATGCCGGTTTCCACACGGGCGGCGCTCACTCTGCTGGAGACGAGCCCCGGCGGGGCGCCCGTATTCCAAAGCACCTTTCCCGGAACCCTGAACGGACTCACCTACCGGGACGCCTCCGGAAAATACTGGACTCTTGAACAACTGCCTCCCGGCCGTAAAGGCATCCCCGTTCCTGCCGGAAGAAGAACCGGATGGCCCTCCCCCGCTGCACTTCCGGGCATCCATGGAACCGGCAGGCGGGGAACTGGGCCCCATCCCCACCCTGCCTTCCATTAACTGGGAAAAAACCTCCGTCACCGTCTCCGGCCCCGTCACTCCCCAGCCGCACGAATAACCATGAGTACGCCCCTACTGCTGGAAGTTTCCGGACTGTCCAAATCATTCGGTCCGCTGAAAGCCGTCAACAATGCCTCCTTCGTCATCCGCCAGGGCCAGGTCGTCGGCCTGATTGGCTCCAACGGAGCCGGCAAAACCACCCTCATGCGCATGCTGGCCACGCTGGAAATGCCTGACTCCGGCCACATCAGGCTCAACGGGGCCGATGTTGTGAATCATCCTGAACTGGCACGTTCCCGCATCGGATGGATGCCGGACTATTTCCACCCCTATAAAAACACCAGCGTCCGGGAATATCTGGATTTTTTCGCCAGGGCCTGCGGCATGGGCAGGGAACGTTTACTGGACGCCGTGGACGAAGTGATGGACTTCACGGAACTGGCCGGCCTCCAGAACCAGATGATTGACAAACTTTCAAGAGGGCAGACGCAGCGGCTCTGCCTGGCGCGCACGCTGATCAGCGACGCGCAATTCCTCATTCTGGATGAACCGGCGGCAGGATTGGACCCTAAAGCGCGCCTTGAATTTAAAAATCTGGTGCATCTTCTCAAAGCGCGCGGAAAAACGCTGCTCATCAGCTCCCATATTCTCTCGGAACTGGGGGAAATGTGCGACGCCCTCATCTTCATGAATGCAGGAACCGTCATCCATGACGGCAATATGGAAGACCTGCTGCACCGCCAGACGGAATCCGGATACGCCTTTGAAATCCGCACCGCCGGAGACAACACCGCCTCACTGGAGGAATGGCTGGCCCTCCGCCGGGGATGGAACGTGCGCCATGTACAGCAACAGAAAGTAGTGGCCGCCTTCGTCTCCTGCGAACCGGAAGCTGTGGCTGCGGAACTCCGCCAGCTCTGCCTCGACCTCCCCGTAATTGATTTCCACCGCAGCGAACGCCGTCTGGAAGAAGCTTTTGTGGACATCCTTATCCACGGCAGCGGGGAACCGGCCCCGCGGCAGAATCCCGCCTCTTCCCAGGAAAGCCCATCCATCCCCGCCTCATGAATACCTCCCGCTCTCTTGATTTCCCCATATGGATGCCCTCCGCTCTGGTCAAGGAATTGCGCCAGGGTCTCAGAACGCCGTCATTCATCCTCCTGGTCAGCATAGTGCCCTCCCTGCTCTCCTTTTTCTTCCTGTTCAGCTTCATCATCAATCCTCTTGATGGGGAGCCCTTCATCAGCCCCGACGGATGCCAGATCATCTTCTGGGTTACCATGGTCGTCGCCCTGCTCTTCATCATGCCGCTGAGGGCCTCCACCTCCATCAGGAACGAACTGCTCACCCGAAACAACGAACTGCTGCTGCTCACCAGGCAGAGCGCAGGCCGCATCGTGCTGGGAAAATGGATATCCTTCATGGCCCAATCCCTGCTGATTGCCTTTATCTCCCTGCCCTTCTTTCTCATCCGGTATTACTACGGGGAAATTAACCTGGTACAGGATGTAACCCTGTTTTTCCTCCTTTACCTGGGCTCCGGCATGCTGACCGCATATACCCTGTGGGCGTCCGCCATGCCCTCCCTGATGCGCATCATCGCTTTCTCCCTCATGGGCATCGGTATATTGACCCTGGGAGGCAGCCATGAGAATCTGGATTTTTTCCGGGATGGAGCGGGAGAAGGCGTTCTCCTGATATTCCTCGTCCTGGCGGACGCCTTCCTGGTCATCTCATCCCTGCTTCTGCTGGCAAGGGAATGGTTCTCCCCTGCCGCACAAAACACGGCCGCCCCCCTGCGGAAGCTTCTGCTGGCTTTTTTCGCAGCCTCCATCCTCCCCCTCCCCTTTCTGGAAAACGCAAGCGGCTCCATTCAAAACATCATGACCGGAAATTCCATTTTTGTCATGGTTTACGGAATTTCCCTGATGATTATCAACCTGAACACGCCTGCCCGCCTTCTTCCCATTCACATGGAGCAAATGAAAAACAAAAGATTCTCCAAGCTCCAGCAGCTGCTGTTCCTCCCCGGCATGCCGGGGAGCGTCCTGTTCACCCTGTTGCTCTGCGCCCTGGCGGCTATCGCCGTGTATCTGATAGACCGCATGGCATCCATCCCCGAATTCCAGTCCCCTCAACGGCTCTTTTGCCTCGCAGCAGGCGGCTGGTACGCCATCACCATGCCGGCCATGCTTCTGAAACCGTTCTGGGAAAAACTGAAAAACAATACCCTGCTGACGTACACCATGATCTGCCTCATCCTCTGCCTGGTGCAAAACGTGCTGTGGGGCGTGAATCTGTCCGTCCCCCTTCTCCCCGGAGGGTATTTATCTGAACTTTTGAGACAAGAAACATTGCCGGCTTTCAGCAAATTTTCCCTGTTCAGCCTGATGGACCTGGCTGCCGGAATAGCGGTTCTGGCTCTCACCAGCAAACACTGGATTGACATATTCCGGAACGCATCCCCCGAACCTCTCCAGAAACCGGGAAATTCCCGCAGGGAACGGGAATAGTTCTTGCCCTCCGTTTTGCCTCTCCCCCATCCCCATGACTTCTTTCCCCTTCCCCAGCCAGGTGATCCAGCCGGACGCCGAACAGGCGGCGCGCCGTCTCCGCCTGCCCTTTTCCTGCTGCGCCTGGAAAGGAACACAGGGCCATTGGGAGGGAACGGGAGCAGGCAACTCCATCGACTTTCAGGGAAGCCGCTCCTACCAGTGGGGGGATGACCCGCGGGATATCCATTGGGCGGCGTACGCCAGAACCGGCCAGCTCACCATGAAAGTCTTCCGGGCGGAACTGTCACCGCAGGTAGACGTGGCGGTAGATGTTTCCGAATCCATGTTTTTTCACGAAGAGCGCGCGGCACGCACGCGGGGCCTGCTTCAATTTTGCCTGCTCTCCGCCATCGGAACGGGAGCCCAGGTGAAGATTCATGCGGTGAAAGGGCGCCGTATCATCCCCCTGGACCAGGAAGATGTTCTCTCCGGCCAATGGGAAGCGCAGCTCCAGAGCCTTCCCCCGGATGAATCCATGCCCTCCATTTCCATCTGGCGCCCCAATGGAATGAAAATCTTCATCTCCGACCTGCTCTACCCGGGGGAACCGGACAACCTTCTGGAAACCATGGCCTCCTTAAAAGGGATGTCCGTCATCCTGGCCCCCACGCTGCAGGAAGAAGCGGAACTCCCCGCCGGCAACGCCAGACTCAAAAACTGTGAATCCGGCCACCTGCGCCGCCAGCTCATCACCCCTTCCCTGTCCCGGAGGTACGCCCGCGCCTACGCCGCCCATTTTGAACTCTGGATTTCTGCCTGCCTGCGCCGCCAGACCGTTCTTGCCCGCGTCCCCTGCAAGGGGACGCTGACGGAAGCCCTGTCCGGAGAAGCATTACGGCAGGGGGCCGTGGAACTCTCCTGAACCGCACCCGCACCCTTTACTCTCCCCCCCAAGCCCATGATCCCCCACTTCACCAACACGACCGCGTTCTGGGCGCTTCTGGCCATCCCCCTCATCACCGCCATCCATTTCCTCCAGCACAAAACAAAAACACAGGCCACAGCCACGCTCTTCCTGTTGGAAGCGCTGGTTCCGGAGGCCCATGAGGGTAATGCCTGGGACAGGTTGCGCGCATCGCGCTCCTTCTGGATGCAAATTCTGGCCGTCCTCCTGCTTACCTGGGTTCTGGCCGCTCCCGCCTGGCCCGGCAAAGACTCCGGCCAGACCGTAGTCTTCATTCTGGATGATTCCGCAAACATGACCCCCTTTCGTCAAGAAGCCGTGAATGCCGTTTCCGAAGACATGGACGCCATCCTCCGGTCCGGAATCCCGGCCACATGGGTTCTCATGGGCAGCAGGGCTTCCGGACAGCCGCTCTACCGGGGGCCGTCCGCCCGCCAGGCCCTGCACGCCCTGGATCTCTGGCAGCCGCGCGAAGGAACACATGACCTGGCCCCTGCCCTGCGCACCGCCACAGCCGTTGCCGGTCCAACGGGCATCACGCGCCTGATTACATCCACTGCCCGGAGGGTTCCCGCCGGGCAATCCGCACGGGGTGTAGGGAAACCTCTGGAAAATGTGGGTTTTGCGGGAATAACCCCGGTGGAGGCCGTCGGCCCCGGCCATTGGAGGATTGCCGTTAAAAACAATAGTCCATCCCCTCTTCGGAGCGAAATCTCCATCCATACGGAAGGCGGGCGTCCTCCTGCCCGGCGTTCCCTGTTCCTGAATCCAGGAACTGTCACGGAATTTGAATACAGCCTCCCTCCTGAATGCGGAAAAGCCGTGCTCCGGCTCCCGACGGACGCCTTCCCGGCGGACAATGAGCTCCTGCTGGTCCGCTCCGCTCCCGCCCCCGTTGCCGTCAGCATGGGAATTCCGGAACAATCCGGAAAAATCTTCCTCAATATCATCCATAGCCTGCCGGGATTCTCCCCCGTCCCGGACGGTTCAGATCCCGACCTCCTCCTGCTGGAGGGAAAAACGGAAAACGCCAGGGCCCCCGGAAAAGCGGCCATCATATTTACAGCCAGCGGCAAGCCATCTTACGGCGCTGTCACGGCGGAACGGCATCCGCTGACTGACGGGCTGAACTGGAGCGGCCTGCTCATCCCCTCCATCGGTTCCATGAAGCCGGGGGAAAAAGCCGGCGTCCTGCTCTGGCAGGGGGAATCCCCCCTGGCCTGGGTGGACGGGAAACGCCTTTTCCTCAACTGGCCCTGGGAAAAATCCAATGCGGACCGCGTTCCGGCGCCCCTGCTCATGACCCGCAGATTTATGCAATCCGTACAGGAGAATCTGCCCGGAACACATTACGGCAACCTTCCCGGAGGAACTCTCTTATCCATGCCCGCAGGCGGAAAACTCATTCAAACCATGCCGGGGGGAGAACGCCGTGAAACTGTCTTTAACGGCAGGCTCCCGGAAGAAACCGGATATGTGGAAATCTTCCCCCCCGGAGAAGGGAAAACGCCCCTGTTCCAAGGCTCCGTCTGGTTCTCCGACGCCCGGATGGGAGATTTTTCCCACTGCTCAACGTTTGACACAGGACTTCCCCAGCCCCATGAAGAGGCGCTCCGGCACATGAAACGTGACCCTCTGGCCCCCCTCTGGCTGGCGCTGGTGTTCCTGGCCCTGATTCTTTCCTGGCTCCCTCCCGTCCCAGACACCTCCCTGCGCCCATGATTCAATTCAACACTCCGGAATGGTTCTTCCTGATCCCCCTGCTTCTGGCGGCAGGCTGGAAATACAGGCGTCTGCGCCTGGCCTCCCCCCTGCGCCTCCTCCTGCAGACCTGCCTGCTGCTGGCCCTGGCTCAGCCTGCCCTTGACAGGGGCGGCAAAGACATGGACTTGTGGGTGCTGGTGGACCAATCAAATTCCACGGCGGGAATTCCGGCAGCCGGGGCAGAGGAAATCCAGGCTATTCTGGAACGGCACAAACATGCCGGGGACCGCGTCCGATTGGTGGATTTCGCGCAATCCGCCGTGCTCCGGGGACGCGGAGACCCCGTCTTTGCCGGGGGAACCGCCGGAACGGACATGGAACAGGCCCTGGCCTATACCATGGCCCTGATGTCCCCGAACCGGACAAACCGCATCCTGATGTTGACGGACGGCTGGCCCACCACGCCGCTGGACCAGGCGGCGGAACAGCTCATCCAATCCCGGATTCCGGTGGACTACCGCCTGTCCGTCACCTTCCGGGAAGCGGACATCCGCATAGAACAAATCCGAACCCCGGCGCGCATCCGGCCCGGCGAAGCCTTTATTTTAGAGGCAACCCTGGCAGGCCCTCCCGGCCCGGCCATCACCGTTCCGTGGCAAATCAGCAAAAACGGGGGGGCTCCGCTGCGGGGGACGGCTACCCTGCTCAACGGCAAAGCCACGGTGAGGCTGGCGGACAGGCTCTCCACCCCCGGCTGTTCCGCTTATGAAATGACCATAACGCCGCAAAACGATCCAATCCCTGAAAACAACCGTGCCGTCAGCTTCCTTGAAGTGACGGGAGGAAACGGCGTCCTGCTGCTCTCCGGCTACGACCGCGATCCCCTGGCGCCTTTCCTGGAAGCGCAGGGGTTCCGCGTCCAACAACCGTCCGGCCTGAACCGGCTTGATGCCCGCCACCTCTCCGGCGTGGGGCTGGTCATCATCAACAACCTCTCCGCATCCTCCGTCCCGCCGGACTTTCTGCATGCCCTGGACTATTACGTAAGGGAACAGGGCGGCGGCCTGCTCATGTGCGGGGGCAGGCATAGTTTTGGCTCCGGCGGCTACTTCTCCTCCCCCATTGACGAACTGCTCCCCGTTTCCATGGAAATGAAGAAGGACAAGATGAAGCTCATGACGGCCATGAGCATCGTTCTGGACCGTTCCGGCTCCATGTCCTGTTCCGTTCCCGGAGGAAAGACGAAAATGGATCTGGCCAATGCCGGAACCTGCCAGACCATTTCCCTGCTGTCCGACCAGGATCTCATCTCCGTCCACGCCGTGGACAGCGAACCGCACCCTATTGTCATGCTAAGCAGTCTGGGCCCTAACAGGAAGAAAATGATATCCAGCGTCTCCAGGATTGCCTCCATGGGCGGAGGCATCTTCATCGGCGCCGGGCTGAAAGCGGGCTGGCGGGAACTGCAACGTTCCGTGGCCGGAACACGGCATCTGCTCCTCTTTGCAGATGCCGACGATTCCGAAGAACCTGCCGACTACCGGGAAACTCTGAAAGAAATGGTTAAGGAAGGGGCTACCGTAAGCGTCATCGCACTGGGAACGGAAAAAAGCGCCGATGCCGGACTGCTCAGGGAAATAGCGGAATTGGGACGGGGGCGCATCTTCTTCTGCGACCGCCCGGGGGATATCCCCAGCATCTTTGCACAGGAAACCGTCAGCGTGGCCCGGGCCGCCTTCATCAGGGAACGCACCCTCCTGCGCGGCACGGCTGGCTGGCTTCAAATTGCAGCCGGCCAGCCGGAATGGCCCCCTGCCGTAGACGGTTATAACCTGTGTTATTTAAGGAATGGAGCAACAGCAGCCTGCGTAACGGAAGACGGAAACGCGGCGCCCCTGGTCTCCTTCTGGAACAGGGGGACGGGACGGACGGCCGCCGTTACGTTCGCCATGGGGGGAGAACTCGGAAAAAACATCCAGCAATGGGACGGCTACGGAGACCTTATCCAAACCCTGGCCCGGTGGCTCAACAGGAAAAATCCCCCACAGGGATACTCCGTGCGGGCGGACACGGCAGGAGACCGGTTACGGATTCGCCTTTACTACAGTGAGGAAAACATCCCGCGCCTGGCGGAACGCATGCCGGAAATATCCCTGGAACTCTCCGGAAAAGAAAGCTCCCGTACACAAAACGGTATCTGGGAACACCTGCAGCCGGGAATATTCCAGTGCAGCTTTCCCCTCCCGCACGGAGTCATGGCGCGGGGCGCGGTCCGCATCGGCGGCAGCGTTATCCCCTTCGGCCCTGTCAGCCAGCAGGTGGACCCGGAATGGGCCATGCCGCCTGAATCCGGCAACGCCTTCCTGGACCTGGTGAACCGGACCGGAGGCAGGGAAAGGATGGACCTTCCCTCCATTTTCCGGGAACCGAGGCCCGGAACATGCCTCCAACTCCGTCCCATCCTGCTGTGGAGTGCCTGCGTCCTCCTTGTTCTGGACGCTCTGTTTACCAGGACCGGCCTGCTTCCCCGGGGACAACCGCGGCAGGGGGTTACGCGCTCCCGGCCTTCAGGAGAAAACAATCAATCTATCTGAAAATTTCCTTCAGGGCTGACTGTTCCTGAGGAGTAAGGCAATCAGACCACACGGCATCTCCACCGCGGGCCGGACGAGCCCCCCGGCCGCCGTGTTCCTGTCCATTTCCAGCCCCTTCCGGGGAGGGAGCCGCCGTCTCCACCCCCGCAGTTTCCCCCAGAGCGGCGCGGCTCAAGTCCTCATGAACCACCCGTCTGGAAACCGTGTCAAGCCGGGGACGCTCTTCCATCTCAAAGGCAAGGGGAGCGTCCCCGCGTCCACGCCCCGTTCCTCCGCGTCCGGGTTCATTTCCCTCTCCCTGCCCGGACTCCATCACGGTACGGTCATCCGGAGACGCCATCAGGGATATGCCGCACTGCCCGCACATGCTCCGCAGCTGCTGGGCGGCCCGTTCCAGCTGTTCCCGCAGACGGCGGGCCGTCTCCGGATCAATCTGCAGGGAAGGCAGGGAAGCCTTCAGCTCCTGGAGCTGGCGGCTCATGATGCCGCCCGGCTGCAGGGCAAGGGACTCCATTCCCGTCAACGCCTCCTGAAGGGACTGCATCGCCTCCGGGCTGGACGCTCCATTCAGGCTGTCCAGCAGGGAAAGGGCGGAATCCGTCCGATACATCTGATTGGATAATCCGGCAACGGCCGCTGCCGTTTTCCCCTTCAGGGCATCCGCCGCTTCCAGTCCGGCATGGGAATACATCTCATTCCGGTGCATTCTTTTCAAATCCTCCAACTGCTCCCGGAAAGGCTCCAGGCTCTTATTATCCACGCTCTCCATCTCCGCCAGGCGGTCCAGGGCCTCCCCCACCCGGGCCAGAACGGGCGGCAAATCCGGAAGCTGCCCCACGGCTTGCGGCGCGGGCAACGGCAAAAAAGCCCCGCAAGCCATAAGAACCGCGCCTCCCGCCAGCCAGGCCAGGCACCAGGCGGAACGTATCCGCAGCACGGGATTCCCCTGTACCGCGCTTTCCCCTGCCTCCACGGCATGGCCCCATTCCTCACCGGCGCTCAACGCCGCATGCAACCCAAGCTGTTCATCCAGAAAGGCCGCCGTATCACGCCTGCTGAAAAAACGGCCCCGGAGCCGCAGCCACCCCCACACCGCCAAAAAGAAACCTGCGGCGGCAAGGGCGCCTCCCGCCAGCCAGCCCCAGTCAGCCCCCATCCTGCGTCCGCCGTACCAGACCATCCCAGCTACCGCACCGGCGGCAAAAAAAGGCATGCTAAGACACTCCACCGCCAGCACGGCATTCAGCAGCCACTGCATGCGGGAAATTCTCCTCCGCCACTCCTGTCCCACGATTAAGGGCATAGCCATATCATGGCTCAACAGGTTCCCCCCGGAAAGACAAAAATGCTTCTCCGCAAATGAATGGGGAACGACCCTTTCCGCAGTTTCCCGGCATTGCCGGACGGAGGGAAATTTCAGCACAGGCGGGCGATATCCGCCATCAATTCCCGCACGTCTTCCTCTCGGGTAGCCCAGCTCGTGCAGAAGCGCACCGTGCTGTGGGTTTCATCCTCCCGGCGCAAATAGGCAAAGCCGTATTTCCTCCCCAGCTCCTCCAGAACGGAATCAGGCATCGTGACAAACTGTTGGTTCGTTCCACTGGAAAAGGGAAGCGCCAGCCCTCTGGAACGGCAAAAATCCCGCAGCATCACAGCCAGGCGGTCCGCATGGGCGCCCAGCCGGAAATAAAGGCCGTCGCGGAACAGCTCCAGGAACTGAATGCCCAGAAGCCGCCCTTTCGCAAGACGCCCGCCCTTCTGCTTGGCGATGTAACGGAAATCCTCCTTCAGGGCCTCATGCCGCAGAACCAGGGCTTCACCAAACAGAGCGCCTACCTTCGTGCCGCCGATGTAAAAAGCATCGCAAAGGGAGGAAATCGCCGGCAAATCCAGGTCATTGTCCTCATCGCACAAGCCGTAGCCGAGGCGTGCTCCGTCCATATACAAATACAGCCCCCGCCGGCGGCAAACTCCGGAAATTTCCTGAAGTTCCTTCCTGGAATAAATGGTGCCCAATTCGGTTGGCTGGGAAATATAAACCATCCGGGGCTGAGGCATATGCTCACGGGTCTCGTCATCCCAGTGGGCATGCCACGCCTCCTCAATTTGCCGGGCCGTCAGCTTCCCGTCCGGGGAAGGAATGGCGGAAACCTTGTGTCCGCAAGCCTCAACGGCTCCCGACTCGTGCACATTGATATGGCCCGTGTCCGCGCACAGCACGCATTGATGGGGGCGCAGCGCCGCCGCAATTACCGTGAAATTGGTCTGGGTCCCGCCGATAAGGAAATGGATATCCAGATCCGTTCTGCCGCACAAGCCGGCAATCAGCTTCCGGGCCTGGTCGCAATAGGGGTCCTCCCCGTAACCGGCAGTCTGCTCCATATTCGTTTCCGCCATTCTGCGGAGAATATCCGCATGGGCGCCTTCACTGTAATCACAGTTGAAAAGAATCATTGCCTTGCTGAAAAACGCGGGGACCATATCCCCCGGAACCTTTGATGTAAAGGAATATGAAAAATACACCGGAACCGGAACAGCGCTGCTGGAAACTCCAGAAAAAACGGAAAGCCGCATGCAGTTTGAGAAAATGAATGCCATGTACCTTAAAAAGGCAATAATAACCGGCTTTCCCGCCCATACACGGAAATTGTCGTTTCCCGCAGCCTAAGAAAAAGCCGTCGTGTCTTCATGCAAGACGCATCAGAACTTGGAGAACAGAAAGACATGTGCCTTTCCTTTTCGGAAGTCTCGGAATTGACAGGCACCACGCCGTCCAATCTGCGTTTTTTTGAAGAAGAAGGAATCCTGGACATCCCGAGAAACGGGGCGAGATGCCGTGTCTTCCACCGCAAGGAAATGGAAGAACTGCCGGAGCTGGTTTGCTTTAAGCATTCTGGATTGAAACTCAAGGAAATCAAACGCTTTTTTCACCTGGTTCGCCAAGGTAATTCGACATTGCGCAAACGTTACCGCATGTTGCAGGAAGGGCATCAGGCCATGAAAACGCGCATTCGGGAACTGAAATACTCCAAAATCAAAATGGAGTATATCGGCCAGTGCTGCGAGGCATATGACAAGGGCGAACCTCTGCCACAGGTGAACCCGGAATGGATGGATTCCTTCCTGAAACAAAAAATTTGAAGAAGGTGCTGACGCCTGGGCCTGCTGCCGGGAGGGGCAAATGGAGGCTACTCGCTTCACGCAACAACACATCCCCTTCTTCCGGCAGAATGCTTTCAGAAGGAAATGTTTTTCAGACAATCCGTAAAAACGGAATCAACAAGGAATTCCGGATAGTATGGAACGCCTGACGAACGTTCTGCGGAGGCCGCCGTTGCGATTGCCATTGTCCCGGCAAACAAATCGGGTTAATGCCCTACTTGCCTTTGCTGTTCCGCGTTGTAGCGTGCTCCGGTCACGGGTATGGCGGCTACGGCGTTCTCCAGTTCCGCCCACTCCTGCGGAGAGCAGGTAAAATCAAGCGTGTGCAGGTTTTCTTCCAGATGGGACAGTTTAGTGGTGCCGGGAATGGGTACGATATAAGGAGCCTTTTGCAGCAGCCATCCCAGGGCAACCTGGGAGGAAGTCATGCCGCGCGTCCTCCCAAACTGTTGCAGAATATTGACAATACGCATATTGGCTCTCATGGCCTCCGGCGTGAAACGCGGCAGGGTCTGGCGGTTGTCGTTGTTCGGGTCAAATTGCGTGTATTCATTGATGCAGCCCCCCAGGAATCCCCTGTTGAGCGGGCTGTAAGGGACAAAGCCTATACCCAGTTCACGGCAGACATCCAGAACGCCATTGTTTTCAACATCCCGGTGCATGAGATGGTATTCACTCTGAATGGCTGTCAGGGGATGGACGGCGTGGGCCTTGCGAATTGTACCGGGAGTGACTTCGCACATGCCCCAGCGCCGCACCTTGCCTTCCTTGACCAGTTCGGAGATGGTTCCCGCTACATCTTCAACGGGAACCCTGGGATCAAAGCGGTGCTGGTAGAATAATTCAATAGCGTCCACCTTCAAACGGCGCAGCGACTCGTCGCAGTAGCGCCGGATGGTTTCCGGGCGGCTGTCCTGGCGGCCCGTCCCCTTTCCGTTAATAACTTCGTGCCCGAACTTGGTAGTGACGCTGATCTTCCCCCTGAAGGGGGAAAGAGCTTCCCCAGCCAGAAGTTCATTGCTCAGGGGGCCGTAGATGATGGCCGTATCAAAAAGAGTAACTCCGCGCTCCACGGCCTCATGAAGAAGCCGGATGCACTGCTCACGCGAGGGAGACTGGCTGCGGTTGTAGGTCATTCCCATGGCTCCGAAGCCAAGGGGAGAAGCTTCCAAGGCACAGGAGCCCTTGCCAAGCGTCCGGCTCCGGGAGGCGGCAAAGCCGCCGTTTTCCGGAGAATCGGCACCCCCGCCCTCTGCCCGGGCAATGGCCGGAGAAATCAGCGCAGCCGTACCGAACAAGGCGGACATTTTGAGAAAGCGGCGGCGGCCGTCAGAATAGTGTTTATACATGCTCATTAAACGTTGATGGTTGAAATTTTGATATATAATCCGAGCATATGGGTTCCACCAACTGGAAGTCAACAAGGGAATACCGCAATTTATCTCAGGAAGCGCCTTGGAACAAAAAGCTGGCTCGGAAAACAAAGATGCATCAGGAACGCATCTGACACTCCGCCTGCAACGGAGGCAAATACCCGCCTTCTTCTGCACCAGCGCCGCTCGGAACGGGACGCTTTCCTTTCCCCCTCGCACAACAAATTGCTGAGTGCCGGTAAGCGGACAATTTACAAACCTTGCTTGGTGCGTTCAAAAATAATGGAATCTTCACTTTTCCCGACGGAGGATTCATCATCCGGCCCGGCTTTATCCAACTCCTCCCGGAACACCCGGAGCATCGGTCCGTGGTAAAAGCCCAGCTCCCGGCTGATTTTTTTCCGCAGATCCTCTCCTTCATAACTCCGGCCGTCATGCCGTAACAGTTTCAAACGTTGAAGCTGGAGGCGGATCAGGCTTTTTTTCACGGCATCGGAAATCTCGGGATTGTAAAAAAGAACTTCCAGGATGCCCTGCAGGCGGTCGCTTTCCCTTCGGGCCCAGGCATCTTTTCCTTCGCGTCGCAGGGCCCCAATATACCGTGCATGCAGCCGGACCATGCCGGAAATAACCTGCGGATCATTCGGCCAACGCCCGAGAAGCCTTTCGGAAAGATTCACCGTATCGGCAAGTTCCCTCTGGTTATGTTCCCGGAAATTCCTGGCATACCGGAGTTTCTTCAGCATCAGCTCTACCAGCGCCAGGCCGTATTCCGGCCGTTCCGGATGGGCGTCGGCAAGCTGGAGGAGCAGCACGGCTGCATTCGGTTCAATGCCGGGAATGCGTCTCTCCCGGAAAAGGCGGGGATTTCCGGCCAAAAGCTGTGCGTATTGAAAACGGTATTCAGGATGGTCAGGATCATCCTCCAACAATGTTTCCAACATTCCGAACGCCCGGGAACGCTCAACACTCTCCGGAGAACCGGACAAAGCCAGCAACGCGCGGACCGTTTCAAACCGATCCTCCGCCCGCTCCGACATCGCAAAGCGGTCGGCCACCTGCCGGAAAAGTTCCGTTGCCTCTTTATCTTTACCCTGTTTTTTCAAAGCCGTCGCCAACTGGTTGATGGGAAAAGCGTCTTTCCTGAATTTCATCATGTTGCGGAACGCTTCTTCCGCAAGAGCATAACTCCCGGTGCGCAGTGCGCATTCCCCGATGACGGCATTGGCCTCGCAAACCTTTGACTCCGGCAGATTTCCTCTGGCGATCATCCTGTAATAGGGCAGCAAAGCTGAAAGCAGCTGCGTATTTTTCTGTGAAGGGGGCTGCTCCGCAATACGGGTGAACACTTGTGACAAAGCCGCATCGGCAACTGCGGCATTGTTTTCCGCCAGTTTCAGCGCAGACGCCGTCTGCAGATAACCGGCGGCCAACGCGACAACGAAAGCGGCCGCACACAGGGCCGCAGCCAAAGACAATACGGCAACAGCCGGTTTACGTTTCATCCACAGCTGCAACCGCCTGGACGGAGACGGGGATGAGGCCCCGACCGGTTCATGATTCAAAAAATGCAGCAAATCTTCAGAAAGTTCGTCCATGCTTCGATAACGCGACTCCGGGCGGAAACTGACGCACTTGTTAATAATCGCGGCCAAGTCGGGCTCGATGAACTTCAACGGCGGAACCGGTTCCCTGCAAATCCGTTCCATCAATTCTTCAGGAGCTATCCCCGGAAACGGCGGGGATTTTGCAACAAGCTCATAAAGCGTCACCCCAAACGCATACTGATCGCTGGAAAAGGTATTGACTCCATGCACCAGCCGCTCCGGGGACATATACCGCAGCGTTCCGCTCTGAGCTCCTTCCTTCTCAATAACTTCATTTCTCTCCTGAAGCAGAAAAGCAAGTCCAAAATCGCTGACGTGTACTTCCCCCGCTTCATCCAGCAACAGGTTCGCCGGTTTGATATCGCGGTGCAGAATGCCGCAGCGGTGGGCGTACGCAATCGCCCTGGCGGCCTGGAGGCCAATGCGGGCTATCTCATACGGATTACTGAATTCACATCCGTCCAGACTCTTGCCTTCTATCAACTCCATCGCATAATAACAACATCCCGGACGGCACGCGGCACTGAAAATTCTGACAATATTGGGATGATGAAGCCTGGCAATCACATGCGCCTCATGCTCAAACTGGATGCGTTGGGCGGCATCCTGCAGCAGCAACGGAGACAACAGCTTGACGGCCACTTTCCGGTTGAGGGACAATTGCAGCGCTTCAAATACCACCCCCATACCGCCGCTGCCTAGTCTCCGAATCAGCCGGTAATCGTCCCCCTCCAAATCGGGAAAATCGTGAACCGGAGGCATAATTCCCTGTTTTTTTTCAACGCTCCAATCTTCCATCTCCATCACAAGCGGAAGAAGAGCCAGCAACTCGGAAGCAAACTCCGGATGCGCCCCGGCAAAATCCTGAATATCGGGAACATTGCCGGAACGGCACTGATCCAGGAATTGTTCAACCAGATCTTCCAGAGAAATCTTCCCCTTCATGGCTGAAACTCGGTTAACTCCATCAGCTGCTTCCGAAGCCGCTGCAGCGCCCGCACATAGCGGATGCTTGCGGCTTTCGGCCCAATATGCAGGACTTCGGCACAATCCGCATTGGACATGTCGTCAAAATGGCGGAGTTCAAGAATCTGCCGATCGTTTTCGGGCAGCGCCTCGACCGCTTTCCGGAGCAATGTATAACGATCCGCCCTGACGGCACGGGTAAGAGGCCCGGTCACAGTATCTGCAAACCGGTTCCAATCCAACCGGGCAGCGGACCCCACGCTGTCATCCGTCACATTCACTTCCCTGCAGGCGTCTCTCTTGAGGCATTGCAGATGCTTCCTTTCCATAGCCGTAAGGGTCTGGAACAGAATCATCCGCAGTTTGAAATAGACAGGAATCTCCGGATTGTTTTCAAAAAAAGCCATTTTCCCGCAGGCTGCCAGCAGAGCCTCCTGAACCACATCTTCCGCCGAAACGCGCCGGGCAAGAACCGGATTCAAATTCCTCCGGGCCAGGGCAAGAAGCCTTCCCCGGTATTCAAGGAAATGGCTTCCCCAGACATCCGGGCATGCTGTTTCTGCTTGCGTCATTGTACCGTGTCTTTTTTATCCTTTCTCATTTTCCGGGCAGATAGACATATCCCGCCGCACTCCTTCCTATCCGGCCGATTCCGGGATACGGCAGGTGCATTCCGGCGACCGGCTTCGGGGAAGAAGCCGCAAACTCATAAAAGCGCCGCCGGGCCTGAACCGCTCCGGACGGATTCATATCGTAAATCGTGCAAACCTCCGGACGCGGAATCTGGAGCGCGGCAGCATGAAGCAAATCTCCGACAATCAGCAGGGAATCAGTCTCAAAAACGGTATGCCCGGGTGTATGCCCGGAAGCGTCAAGAGCCTTGATGCCGGGCAGAACTTCTTCTCCAAACCGGAATGTTCTCACCCGGCTGCCGTAAGCATGCAACACCTTCCGGACCTGTTTTCCCTGTGGTCCGGCCGTACCATTTTGCCAAAATTCCCATTCCGGCATGGAAACATAGACGAGGGCTCTGGAAAAAACGGCTTCGCCATGTTTCCCAAGCAATCCTCCGATGTGGTCGCCGTGCATATGGGTGAGCAAAATGAAATCGACGCTCTCCGGAAAAACGCCGCTCTGTTCAAGTTTACGGAGCATCCCGCCCCGTTTTCCTCCGTTCCCTGCGTCCACCAGAATGATTTTTCCGTCGCCGCGTTTCAACAGGAAAACATTCACGGAAGAAGGAACCCTCCCGCCTCCGGTTAAGCGGAGGAACTCCTCTTCCGGCATACCCGGGAATAATTCGAACCGCATCGCTGAAAGAGCATCCTGAACAGCAATCACCTCAAAATTTCCAAACTGGAATGAACGATTTTCCGTCTCAGCCGCGATCACGATGCCGGAAATCATGGCGGCTCCGCACAACAACCATTTTACCATAAAACGCCTTTCTTCTCAATATGTTGACTTTTTAAGACATGATGGGCAATGTATCAAAGCTGTACGGAAGTCAGATATGTTTCCGCACTACAGGTGATAAAACATCCTTATTGATGGGAAAACGCTGCCGGGCTGCAGGCCCGGCAGCAGATAAGATGGCGGCGACTATTTTTTACCGCCGTTTATCCTGCCTTTTTTCAGGCCGTGTTTCAAACCTTTCTTGAGGCCGTGTTTCAGGCCGTACTTCAACGCCTTCGGTTTCTTTTTCAGTATTTGAACAGAAAAGGAGGTTGTTGTTGATTCCGCCGCGTTGGCAGTAACCGTACCGGGAGCCAGACCGAATATTCCAATAATTGCAGGAATGATGAGCTTGTTCATGATAATCAATGAGGGTTGATATTTTTTCTGAAACGGTATCGTTTCACTTTTCAAGAATGCAGTTCCCTAGGGAAATCTACCAATTCGGCCGGAATTTCCATCAGGTCTGCCAGCCAGATTCTATTGCCTGTAAGAAACTGAAACGCATGGAATCCCCCTCAACCTTCGCGGACGACCCGGAAACCGACATCACTGAAAGCGAAAGAAGATTCCCTTCCTTCTCCTTTCCGCTCAGTCCTGCAGCTCGTCCGCGGCGAACGCCAGGAACCGCCCTTCACCGCCATGACCGTTTTACCGTGTGCCGCGGCCTTGGAAACTTCAACTGGAGAAGAAGTCCATTCCCAGCAATTGCCCCACATATCAATCGCTCCGCAGGCGCCGGATGTCGCGGCATGGGCGTCCACGGGAGATGTCCCGTTTCTCTCGCCGCAATTAAAATCCGCATCCTTGGGCATATGTCCGGCGGCAAACTCCCACTCCTCTTCAGTCGGCAGGCGATAAACGGCTTTCCTATCCTGGAGCGACAACCATTGGCAATAGGCAGAAGCGTCGTCATAGGAAACATTCACCACGGGATGCCTCCCTTTGCCGGCAGGCATGGCGCCATTATCCCAATCCTTAGGAGCCTTCCTTCCCGTTGCCTTCAGGAATTTGGCATAATCCTCATTGGTAACCGGAGTATATGCAATTGATACATTCCAGGAAGCTCCGAGCACCGGCAAATACCCGCCATCTGCATTGCGGGCACCTGGTCTGAATCGCGGATCACTGAAACGCCGCATGCTTTGGTCGATGCGCGCTTCCCTGTTTTGAACCATTTCATCCACGATCTCCTGCATTTCCTGTATCTTGGACGCATGCCGAGCCGTTCGTTTCAATTCTTCAAGCTTCGCCTTTTTTCGGTCAAGGACCTTGTCGTAATTAATCCCGACCTGTTTCCTCAAAGCCGACCGATTAGCCTCGGACGGGTCCCGGCGATAGGAAGCAATCAAGCGTTTCGTTTCTTCATTCAACTGCGGCCTCTCTTTTTCGATAGTAGTGCTGAATCGGTGCAGTTTGGCCCCCTCGGTGCGGGCTGCGAATCCCGCACTGACCGTTGCGGCCGCACATACGGCGATAATGACTTTTTGCAAATTGATGCTCATAACTGTTCCTTCTGTTTATGATAACCGCCGCTCCTCTATGGAAGACGGAACGTTATCGTTTCACTTTTAAGAATGCTGCTCCTCCGGGAATTCTACATTCTTTTTCAACAAAGGTGCTGCCGGAGATGCGGCGGACCGGAACATTGGACTGTTTTTCAAACAACCAGACGGGAAAAAATAGAAGGGGGCGCCCCGCTCGGGAATGGTAACGGAAAACGCCCCCGGGGAGTCTATAACGGAAACTGCCGGCAACAATCCGTTCCGCTCAGGGAAGACAAGATGATAATCTCATCGCCTGCTTCCTGTGAAAAGAGCCGGCTCCGACCTTATTTTCAAATTCACCGCGGCCTTTTATGCGATGATGATTAAATCTATCTTCATCTCCGACAAGACACGCAGAAATTGTTTATATCCCAGTATCTTGAACATGGCCCCGGGCATCTTAAATGCGGGATGCCCCATGCAAATAGCCGTAATATGATATTCCTTGCACGCAGCGATGATGGCCTGGGGTATATCTTCCGCACTCACCTGCTTCACCGTCCCCCCCAGTTCGGCCACCAGCTTGAAATGATTAAGTAAATGGCGCTGGGACGCCAGATTGATGCGGTCGGGGGACTCCCTTGGCGTCTGGACATAAAGGGCGATAAACGACGTACTGTAACGTGAGGAAATCCGGTATGCTTTTCGGATGATGCGCCGGGGCGTCTGTTCATTACTGCTGATGCAGGCCAGAATCTTTTCCCTTCTGGCGGAAGAAACTGCCGGGAGAACTTCCGTTTCCACTTTTTTCTCCACGCGGAAAGCAACTTCCTTCAATGCCAGTTCACGCAACTGAAGAATATTTTCCGTTTTGAAAAAATTATTCAGCGCAATCTGGATTTTTTCAGGCCGGTAAATCTTGCCGGCCTTGAGGCGGCCGATCAGTTCCTCGGATGTCAGGTCGATATTCACCACTTCGTCCGCCTCCTGCAAAATCCTGTCGGGAACCCGTTCCTTCATCTCAATCCCTGTAATCTCCTTCACTTCGCCGCTCAGGCTTTCAATGTGCTGGATATTGATCGCGGAAATCACATTAATATTGGCGTCAAGCAGCTCCATCACGTCTTCCCATCTCTTGCGGTGGCGACTCCCTTCCACATTGGTATGAGCCAGTTCGTCAACAATAACCAACTCGGGTCGGGCTTGAAGAATCGCGTCCAGGTCCATTTCTTCAAGCTCCCTACCTTTGTAAAAAACCACTTTACGAGGGATGACGGGCACCCCCCGGAGCATGGCTTCAGTCCCTGCTCGCCCGTGGGTTTCAACGTAACCAATTCTGACATCAATGCCATTGTTCAGCAATTCATGGGCTTCCTGCAGCATGCGGTACGTCTTGCCTACTCCGGCCATCATACCGATGTAAATCTTGAACTTTCCCCTCCGCGAACGCCGTATCAGGTCAAGAAAATGCTCCGATCCGTTACTTTCGTCAGTCATATTACATTCACCCGGCTTTTGCGGTTAAAACATTTTGTTGATTTCACAGAACCTTTTAAAGATGTAAATCAATTGCGGGCGTTCCCATGACGTGAAGCCCGCAATCGATTTCATTTTTTCAAGGCGGCAATTCATACCTGAACCGGCATTGCCATTGCCGCCCTAAATAATGCGGAAATTAATGCCTCACGGAAGAGTCAGCCTTCTCAAGAGCAATATTCAACTTGAGTACATTGACCTTTTCCGTGCCAAACATGCCCAGCAGCGGTTTTTCCACGGCCTGATCGACAAGGGACCTCACTGCACCCTCTTCCATACCACGTGCTTTGGCAACACGCTTCACCTGCACATAGGCGCTCTCCGGAGTAATATGCGGATCCAGACCGGAAGCGCTGGCCGTAACCATTTCGGAAGGGACATCATTCCGTTCCAAATAAGGATGTTTCTTCAAGAACGAATCTATCCGAATATTCACGTCGGCCAGGTATTCTTCATTGGTCGGCCCTTTATTACTGCCGGATGAACTGGATGCGTCATAACCGTCACCCGCATGGGACGGACGGCCCCAGAAATAAACATCCTTCGTGAATTGCTGCCCAACATTGGCAGCGCCTACCACGCGCCCGTTCAAAACCAGGGTTTCCGCATTTCCTCCGCCAGGACCGACAATCAATCCGAATATCCACAGCACCAGGATGTAGCATATGGAGAAAAAGACGCAAAAGACAAGTGTAAGACGCAATGATTTCACTAAATTTCTCATAACAATATATTTATTTCAGTTAAAAAAACAGGCCGACGACCATATCAATCAGTTTGATTCCGATGAAGGGGGCAATCAAACCACCCACGCCGTAAATCAGAATGTTGCGAAGCAGCAGCGCGCTTGCCCCTATGGGTTTGTACGCCACGCCCCTCAAAGCCAGAGGAATCAGAATGGGGATAATGATTGCATTGAAAATAATCGCAGACAGGATGGCACTTTCCGGACTATGCAGATGCATAATATTCAGCGCAGCAAGTTCAGGAATCGCAATCATGAACAGCGCAGGCACAATCGCGAAATATTTGGCGACGTCATTGGCAATGGAAAACGTCGTCAACGTGCCGCGCGTCATCAGTAGCTGCTTGCCTATTTCCACAACCTCAATCAATTTGGTGGGGTCATTATCAAGGTCAACCATATTGCCGGCTTCCTTGGCGGCCTGGGTTCCGCTGTTCATGGCCACACCGACATCAGCCTGCGCCAAAGCCGGGGCGTCATTCGTCCCGTCTCCCATCATGGCAACCAGTTTGCCGGAAGCTTGCTCCTTCCTGATATAATTCATTTTATCCTCAGGCTTGGCTTCCGCAATGAAATCATCAACACCGGCTTTTTCTGCGATATACCTGGCTGTACTCGGATTATCCCCCGTCACCATTACCGTCTTCACCCCCATCTTGCGCAGGCGTTCGAAGCGTTCTTCTATGCCCGGCTTGATAATATCCTGCAATTCAATAACGCCAACAACCTTTCTGTTGATGCAGACGACAAGAGGAGTACCTCCGTTGCCCGCCACTTTATCAATAATTTCTTCAGCTTCTTTGGGGAACGGATTTCCCGCTTCCTCGGTCATCTTGCGGATGGTGTCAAAAGCCCCCTTCCGGATTTCGGTTCCATCGCTCAAATTAATGCCCGAACACTTCGTCTCCGCCGTGAACTGGATCATGCGAGCCCCTTCCGTATGAAGGTTGCGCATATGGACTCCATATTCATGCCCAAGCTCGATAATTGATTTCCCTTCCGGTGTATCGTCTGAAACAGAAGACATCAGACAGGCTTCAACAAAAGCCTGCTTGTCAAAACCCTGAACAGGGAAAAACCCTGTCGCTTTCCGATTGCCAATAGTAATCGTACCCGTTTTATCAAGCAGGAGAGTACTGATGTCCCCGGCTGTTTCCACAGCTTTCCCGGACTTTGTAATCACATTGGCCCTCAAGGCTCTGTTCATTCCGGCAATGCCGATCGCCGAAAGCAATCCTCCGATTGTCGTAGGAATAAGACATACGAACAGGGAAATCAGGGCGGCAATGCTGATTTCCGTTCCGGAATAGTCAGCTATCGGCTTCAAGGTAATGCAGACGACGAGGAAAACCAGAGTAAAGACAGCCAATAAAATGGTTAGCGCTATCTCGTTAGGAGTTTTCTGCCGGGAAGCGCCTTCAACCAGGGCAATCATTTTATCAAGGAAACTTTCCCCAGGACGCGCGGTGACAAGCACCTTAATACGGTCTGACAGCACTTTGGTTCCCCCCGTCACGGAACTCTTGTCCCCGCCGGACTCACGGATAACCGGAGCGGATTCCCCCGTAATAGCGCTTTCATCAATGGACGCCAACCCTTCGACGACCTCCCCGTCGGCGGGAATAATATCTCCCGCGACACATTCGAAATAGTCCCCCTTTTTCAACTGGGAACTATTGATGACGGTAACCGTTCCATCGACGATCAACTTGGCCGGCGTCTCCTCCCGCGTCTTGCGAAGGCTATCAGCCTGCGCCTTTCCTCGGGCCTCGGCAATCGCCTCGGCAAAATTGGCAAACAGAAGGGTAAGGAATAAAATGACGAAAACAAGGAAATTATAAAGGAAAGCCCCTTGCCCGTCACTGAAGAGGGAATAAACGGTTACCAGAAGCATGATCATCGTGGCGATTTCCACGGTAAACATGATCGGGTTCCTCCTCATCATTCCCGGATGAAGCTTGATCAATGACTGCTTCAAGCTTTCCCGTACCTGCTCCCTTTCGAACAGGGAAGTATTATTGGAATTTTTCATATCGTAGATTTCTTGTTTCAATTCCAGAAAATGGAATAGAAATATATAAATATATTATCGGTAATCAACGTGTTCTGACCTGTATTTACAAACTCAAATGTTCGGCAATGGTGCTCAAGGCATGGACAGGGAAGAAGGACAAAGCCGCAACGATGAAAATCACGGCAAAAGTCACAGCGCTGAATGTCACGGAATCTGTCTTCAACGTTCCGGACGTCTCGGGAATATACTTCTTGCCCGCCAGAAGCCCGGCAATGGCAACCTGTCCTACGATCGGGATGAAACGGCTCAAAATGAGGACAATACCGCAAGAGTAATTCCAGAACCAGGTATTATCGGACAGTCCCTCGAACCCGGAACCGTTATTGGCGGCGCTTGAAGTATATTCGTAAAGGAATTCACTCAGTCCATGAAAGCCGGGATTATTGACCCACCCGCCTTCGCCTTCCACAAACGATGGCGCGTAAACAAACAGGTAACAAGCCAGAGCCGTACCGACGAGAATCACAAACGGGTGGAGCAACGCCACGATGGAAGCGATCTTCATCTCACGGGCTTCTACTTTCTTGCACAGGAATTCGGGAGTTCTTCCAACCAAAAGACCGCTGATGAATACAGCAATGATTATAAAGGCGAAATAATTCATCCACCCTACCCCGACGCCGCCAAACCACGTATTAATCTGCATGTTCAGCATCTGAATCATGCCTGAAAGAGGCATGGTGGAATCATGCATCCCGTTGACGGACCCATTTGATGTAACTGTCGTAACGACGCTCCACAAAGCCGTAGCCGCGGACCCGAGCCGGATTTCTTTCCCTTCCATGGCTCCGCTTTCCTGAACAATACCCATTTCTTCAATGCGGGGATTTCCGTTCATCTCCTGGTACACGTTAACGCAGACGCCAATTAAAAAGGCAAACAGCATTACGCCGTAAATACTGTATCCCAGTTTCTTGCGATTTAGATAAAAACCAAAGGCCAGAACCATCGCCATCGGAATAATCAGGATGGACCAGCATTCAACCATGTTGGAGAGGTAGGTCGGATTTTCCAGCGGATGGGATGAATTAACGCCAAAATAACCCCCACCATTAGTTCCCAACTGTTTAATGGGTACGACAGCCGCAGTAGGGCCCTGGGAAATGGTTTGTTCCACCCCTTCAAGAGTCGTCACTTCCATTTTTCCGTCAAACCCCATTGGCGTACCCTGCGTAATCAGGATGCACCCAACTACCAGAGAAAGAGGCAGCAAAATACGGGTAGAACTCAACACGAGGTAATCCCAGAAGTTGCCAATCGTTTTGGTTGTCTTCTTGCTGAGGGCATTCATGATCCCTGCCATTGCGGCCATGCCGGTAGCTGCCGTAATGAATTGGAACAGCATAATCACGAACAACTGTGTAAAATAGGTTAAACCGCTCTCCCCGCTGTAATGCTGGAGGTTGCAATTCACCATGAATGAAATACATGTATTGAACGCCTGGTGACACGTTTGCCCAATATTGCCGTCCGGATTGAGGGGCAGATACCCTTGGCTGACCAGAAGAACCATCCCCCATACGAACCAGAACAGATTTACGGTCAGCAAAGCCCGCAAAAACTGCTTCCAGTTCATTTCTTCCTCCGGATTAATCCCGGACAGGCGGAACATCAGCCTTTCAACAGGCCTCATGAAATCAAGCCATGTTTTCTCCTTCTTGTAAACCTTGGCAATATATTTCCCCAGAGGATAGCTCAAAGCCACCATAAGAACGATTTGCGCAATAATACCTAGAATTTCTGTTTTCATCATCTTGCTGGTTAAAATTTTTCCGGTTTGATCAAGACATACATCAAATAACCGAACACAATTAAGCTAATCACAAATAATAGTGTATACATAGACAGGCGCAGTTTTAGATTTTTTCAAACCAGTCGACGCATTTGAAAAAGAGCCAAAAACAGAATATTCCGCTCAATAGACAAAAGATAAAACCCAACAATGATTCCATCATGATATTTTATGAAATTTAAATTCAAACCATTCCAACATATATGGAAACAAAAATATTATCTTATGCCGTTTTTCTTTTTCATTTGAAAAAATTTCACGGAAAAACCGCTATGGCAGATACGGAGTCCCGGAACGGACCGGCGATGTTTAATATAATGTAAAAACATTGCCTCAATATATCCGGAAATCCCATTCTGGGTAGTTAACTTCCTCCTTCTTCTTGTTAAGAAAAAATTAATTCTTCCGGCTGCGCTCCCGCCTTCCGTTCTTCCCGGAAGGCGGATAGCGGCAAGTCTTTCTAAACCTGTCTACACAAAAACTGCACCCGGAACATACCGGATGCAGCTTGAATTCCATACAGAATTCCAAAAGGCTTCCTCAACAAAATTTACAGAACTCACTCTGCATGAATACCTATCTCTTTCCAATCCCCGTTGGCAGATTTCCAACAGGAATGAGGCTGTTCCAAAGATATCAAACGAATTGATACCGATGAGCACTGTGATAGACCAGCCCCAGTTCGCCATCCATGTATTCGTTCGAGAAGCGGAACCCGTTTTCTTCCCCCATATTGCCTCCCGACGTGATCAGACCGCCATACGGCTGGTATTCGTACAGAATACGGCGACCATATACGCTTCCCCGAAGAGGGAGGTAACGTTTTTCATCGTCTCGTGCACGCAGTAGAGATGCTCTTTCTCCTACATCCCGTTCGCTTCCCGGCGCGTCATGGACAGGATGCGCACAGCCTCCAGTTCCGAAGGGTCCCAGATGTAACTGCGCACGAATCCGGCATTTCCTCGGTCAATCCGCACTCTGCTATATGCAAATACCCTTGATGAAAAACTGTTAAAAACGATCCTTTTGGCTAATTGTTTTTTACTCTATTTAAATAATCCCTTCAACATTTTATATATAAAGGAAAAAAACGTGTGGACAAAAAGAGGAATGCATCCATAATCCAATAATAAGGGAATAGATTCGTATTCTTCCATATCTATTCCAGGAAGATTCATAGCTAAAACAATTGCTCCACCGCCCAATAGAGGAATACAAGATGAATTTTTGGATTTTATTACACAGTTAAAAACTATTATCCAATTATATAAGCTGATAATAACTCCAAAAACAACTAATATCCAGAAAAAAATTATATTAATCACCATCTTTTATCCGTTTCAACTGAGATTTATAACTTTTTTGCTTGCCGGGAATGATCAATTTTATTGTTCAGCAGCTCCTTTTTTCTTTCCAGTCACTTGTCAGAATTTTTAGAAAACAAATAGTGAAATCAAAAATCCATGCTTAACAGAGGACCAAATAAAACATTCTCTAAAATTGCCAAAGCAATTAATACCGCCACGGTAGCACGAATATAATCTTTTGTCTTCCAATAGCGTATTGCTGAAATAATCATCCACACTGGACATACAAAAAAGAGAAATATGAACAATGCTCCAAGTAAAACTCTAATGATATTTTCCCAAGGTTCTCTAGGATAATTATTAGGAAGCATCCACATCAAGGCACACATAGTCACTACTCCTACTATCCAATAGTAGAATGGGGACCAAGATCCTGTATCTTTTATTTTAGTATTCTCATTGTCCATAATTATTTCTGTTATTGAAAATTTAAACTATCTGGAGAACCTGCGGAGAAATAACAATTAATGATTTAATATATTTAGCTGTCTTGTATATTTCGTTGAAATGAAATTTCTTTTTGCTATCAAAGTATTTTATAATAAATTTCATTCATTATTCAGAATAAATTTTCTTCATCAACTCCTGATTTATCAATAAATTTGCGGTTCAGTTGAGAAAATTTGCAAACTCAGCCCATATCCTGTACTATTCTTCCCTGCTTCAGACCAAAGTTTGTTGCCTGTCAGCCCCTCTATAGAACTAAAGGCAGCGTCCATCATTCTTTCTGATAGAGGAATCGCCTATCATATCCAATATTTTCTTCCCATAGGCGAATCGATCGAGATTCCTCTTTATAATCATTTCTTTAATTATACTGCAAAAAGGTATTTCGTCTACGTCCTCACCCATAAAAAACCATAAAAAATCCCATCCTTTCTTATCATCAGGATAATGTTCTATATAATTTTCCGCTACCAATTCAAAAAGATTCGCTCTGCTCAAAATAACTTCTCCGTCTTCATTGTTTTGAAGAAGGGATAAAATATCTTCATCCTTACTCGACGAACGGATATAGGGAACAGTCATCCTGTTAAAATAACTATCGGAACTCCAGTGATCCATAGACAAACCTTCCTGGCCCCGTCCGCTGCGGATCAGTTCAAATTCTTTCCTGGTCATTTGTTCCCAATTTGCAGAATGAACGATATAGCCCGCCAACTGCTGCCTCTGCTGTTGTGACAAGTCCCTTATCTTTTCTCTTGACTGGGGAGATTCCGGATTGAGAGGATCTGCTACGCGTACAAATACCGGTTTCAGGGGATGTGCCGCCGTAGTCATCCCCTGGCGACAGGATGGAAACAATACAGCCGGAAACAAGAAAAAGTATAATATTTTGCTAAAAATCATATTCTTTATATCTGGAAACATGGACATCAAGTTCCTGCTTGAGCATTTCAATATTGCTGCTATTTCGTCAAGGATTTTCTCAAAACTATTGGCAGATTCATAGCTTTTTTACAATGGTTAATATCTTTGACAGGAAGCATAGCTTTATAAAAATCAAAAAAATCAATATTAAAACAAAGCAATCATCATTTATGTAAAAAAGTTCCTGCCGATAAACAGAAGGAGCTTTTATAAAATTAAACAGTTTTCATGTATTAATTAAATAAAATGAAAAATATTAGATTTTATTTAATTTATTCCATATCCTGTTTATACCACAAGCTGTCTTGCCATTCACATATTAGTTTCCACAGTCTTTCTCTATCCGTATAGGAAAAATCAGTATCATAATCATAAAGAATTATTACGGTCAGGGTACATTCTTTTCCACAGTATGTGGCATAGACATGATGATCGGGAAACTGATCAGCGAGTGTTTGATGAAATTTAGACAATTCCTCAATCTCTACATTTCCTATTATTAAAGGAGGATCATAGCTAAAGACATATGTATTGTCGATCTCTCCTAGAAGAGGAGATTTCTTATAATATTTATCAAAAAACAGAAAAGAAGCAAATACTGAAACAACAACAATACTACAGTATATAATATATTTTTTCATTATATCATTTTAATAAATCGATAATTACTCAAAAAACAAAACTTCTGCTTTTCTGAGATTAGTCTCAATTATGATAATATCATAAAAATTCAAATTGTCATTCTAAATTTTTATAGGACATCTCATTTTTAGAATACCCTGAAACAGCTGCTTTCCTCCGCTGCTAAGCTTTCTATCTCTTTTTGGCATCAGGACAGCTTTCAGTGTTTCGCATCATCTTCTGATGATTAAAAATAGTTTTCAAAATTATACAAAATCATCATATAATTTCTTTATTTTCTATTAATCTGATACTGGGAAATTTTCCCAATACAAGGTCAACAAGTTGGATAACACAAGATTCTACTGATGGAGAGTAGCGTAACAAAAGTACATATGAATCTTGATAGGGATAATAAGAAGTTCCATATTAAATTAACAATTACCAATTCAGCTATACATATGCCATTTTTATAAAACGGATGAACACAGTTGTGTTCCAGAGGAATGGATTCCGCTGTCATAGCCATCTCCCATGATTTATAGTCAAATGAGGAATCTGTCAGTTCGCAGAAATACGAAGGAAGCTCTCTAAATGCACGGCTTTCTTCCGGATATTTTGCCAGACTAAAAGCTCCTTGCACAAAATCGATACTGCGTGAATTTTCAATATGATTAAGTTCATAAGCTTTCATATCGCAAAGCTTTCCGCTGGAACAAAAACTTGGTGTGACAATAAATCCTCCTTCAAGAGGATAAAGACCATCTGTCCCTTCCCAATAAATAGGAATATTTTGATAAGAGGAATTATGTAGATAATTCTGAATGCGAATTCCATTCCTATCAGCCTGCTGACTTGTATAAAAACGAATTTCCTCTATCTCTTTTTTCCTTTTTTTCTTTAAGAAAAAGTGGATTACCGCCCCATTATTCATGAAATAAAGGGTATCCATACTGGACTGAAAACCAATATGTAAATGAGAATAGTGCTCATGCGAAGGAACGCAGTTATTATCTTCACAGGAAAAACCCCGCCATAAAAAAGAAATCCATTTTTTACCACATTTATTCCATTTCTGCGAATTCCACTTGTTTGGATATTCACGGGCATTCGGCGGCAACTCCGGAATATATGAACATATTGAATTGGAAAGCATATAATGCAAACCATTTTTGCATTCAAAAAAAATATAATTCGCTTTATTATCAATATCAAAATAGTATTTATTTATTTCTTGATTCATTTTTTAATGAAATACATTTTATCGCAAATAATATGAACTATTTTTTACATAAAATTTTATATTTTTCTTCCAGTTCTGTAAATATCAAAAATAATACGCCTGCAAGTAAACTTGCAGGCGTATTATTAAATATTAGACATATATTATTCCACTTTAATATCAGATATATTCAGCTTTTTATCCCTACTTATCTTAACTGATTTTTTTCGTATGTCATCGTTTTTGTTAGGTGTTCCCAAAAAAGTATCAACGAAATAATAATACTGTTGATCAGCATAGACCCTATAAGTATGCTTTAGACTCATCTTTCCTAATTTACATAGTATAAAAAAAGCGGTTTTCACAGAAACACCTACATCAGGAAGTATAAAATCTTTATCGGTAGAATTTTTACTATCGTATAAAAGATTTATTATTTTATTTTGATCCACATTAGCTGCTTCTATTGGAGAAAAAAAAATACACATACCTCCTAAGATAATTATATAAAAATATAAAATTTTATTCTTTAACATACATTTATGGTTCTTTAATGCAACACATATCCATCATCTCTTCTTGAAAACTATGGCAGTTTTGTCCCCATGGATAGGACCAAGACCCGGAATATGAAGATGCAAATTTACGTATACAACTCTTTATACCATCTTCTGTCACATTACAACATTTTTTTTCTTTTTCTTTACCATATTTCATGAAGGTTGAAAAAAATATACCAGTATTAAGGACAGGATGGAATTCATAATCTGCAGTATCACCATGATGAGCATCTCTAGTCATACTTGCTATCCCTGCTGCATGGGCATCTAAAGTACCATTTAAATAACCAGGTACTCCTGTAAGAGTGGAAAGTAAATCCACCCCTTTGGCTGGCCACCATCCATAGCTCTCATTACCCAATTCAACCCACCAATGCCCATATGCATCCTCTTCTTCTCCTTCCAGTTTTTTAAATACATTCTCTCTAACAAGCTGTTTCCATTTTATTGTTTTTCGTTTTATAGTGATGGTAATAATAGGAGTATCTTTCGGTATTGTTTTTTCTCCTAAATAATCAAAATTGATAATGCTGTTATTTTTAACAAAGGCGAACAAATTCCACCCACCCTGTTCCGCGATGGGATCCCTGCTGATCCACCTGCCGTCGCGCGGATTGAGATGACGGTAGTTGTAGTAGATGAGGCCGAGCTCGTCGTCCATGTATTCGCACGAGAAGCGGAATTTGTTCTCTTGCGCCATGTTGCCTTCCGACGTGACCAGCCCTCCGTACGGCCGGTATTCGTACAGGGCGCGGCGTCCGCGCGCTTCCCCGAAGAGGGAAGTGACGTTCTTCATCGCGTCATGCATGCAGTAGAGATGCTCCTTCACCTGCGTCCCGTTCGCCTCCCAGCGCGTCATGGCCAGGACGCGCGTGGCCTCCGGTTCCGAGGGGTCCCAGAGGTAGCTGCGCACAAGTGCCGGCGTTTCCCCGGTCAAGTCGCACTCCGCCACCTGCAGGTAGTCCCGGTAGAGGTAGCGCGCGTGGAAGCCCGTTGTCCCTCCGACCGTCACTTTTTGCTCAAACCTCCTGCCCATGTAGTCGTAGGTGCATTCCACCACGGTTTTGGCGCTTTCATTGACGAAGCGCACCGGACGGTTTTCCGCGTTGTAGGAGACTTGCCAGATGCCGGTGGATGTCCTGATCAATGTCTGATTGCCGTCCGCATCGTATTGGGGTGTAAAGGCTTCCCCGCCATTTCTGACGATGCCCGCGTACCGGTTGAGTTCGTCGGTTTCATAGTCCGTGGTGCTGCCGAATTCGAAGGCTTCCTTCCGGTTGCCGATGTTGTCGTACTGATAGTTATCAGATCTTCTACAACACCTGAGTCAATTTTTATTTATACATTTTAATTGATTTTCGATTTTTGTCCGAAAAGAGTTTCAGTAACCCGGGAACTGCTTCCAGCAAAGTCCCATATGACAAATTTTTTATCCTCTGTTCGCTGCATATTGCTTGGGCCAAAATTGGAATACCTTCCCCAGCCAGCCACAACATCGTCAGGCGAGTCCAGTTTCCTCATTTTTTCAATTAGGGACACTTCCTGTCTGTTGCATTGATATTTTATAATATTTTTTGGATCGCGCTTATAGATTTTACTTGTCTTTCTATCAACATAAATCACAAGGTCTTCCATCATAAATATAGAGGAATTGCTGAAAAAAGCAATATCATCAAAGCAGATAATGAATGATTTTCGAGATGGTGTCTTAATGTCCGGCCAGGCGCTAAAGAAAATATGAAATTGAAAAAAAGATTCGCATATGTCAGCGAATTTTTCACATTTCAAGATATTTAAGTCAACAGGACAGAATTGATATTTCCTATTGTTATATACTATAATATAGGGCTTACCAGCCTTATCTTGAAAATCAATTTCCTGCGCGCTGGAAACACAACACAAAACTGCACATGCCAACAAACATGCCAATTTTGTCAATCTGAGCAAGAAATTCGTATAGAAAGTTATTGTTTTCATTATTGTTATTAGTATTTATTATATTTTTAATATTTCACAACTACCCCGCAGTCTCTGATAAACTGCGGGATAGTTATATTGCTTATACTGCTAATTTCCTGTTCTTCCAAGTCCCTCAGGGAGCATGGGCATAGGAGCCGGCTTTGGATCAGGTACTTTGTGTGTCCATTTAATACCTATCACTTCATTATTTAATTTTTCCCGTATCAAATTCCATTCATTAGCTTCCGGTGTAATTAATTTTTGTTGTTCTCTAGCATATCTAAGAAGGCAATCCTTTGCACTATCATAATATTTCTGAATATAGTTATTCAATTTTTTTTCAGCCTTTTCTCGCGACTCGTCTTCAGCATATAATATTTTCACATTATTTATTACAAGCTTGATATATGTTTCATCTGCTTTTTGATACACCTGCAATCTTCTTTTTTCATGACCAATAATAGCCAAAACTCCTTTTTTAGAATATCCTACAATCTTTTCATCTTCAGAAGGCCAATACTCAAGTATTACCAAAATGGGTTCTTTAATATTTTTTACAAATACTCTACATTTATTTTTTTCTTTTTTATAATCATATTCTATTTCCAAATCTTTATCCATGAATGAAGCATCTTTTATTACTGTATACCCTAAATTGCTATCAGGATTTGGCCTCATTGCAAAAGGACGTGATTCTTCTTTAACTTCAAGCCCACAATGGTCAATTACCCATACAGGTAAATTTTCGACGAAGGCATAAAGATTCCACCCTCCCTGTTCCATGATGGGATCCCTGCTGATCCACCTTCCGTCGTGCGGGTTGTAGTGCCGGTAGTTGTAGTAGACCAGCCCAAGCTCATCATCGCTGTATTCGCTGCTCCACTGGATGGGCTGGGTGACGTCCCCTTCGGCGGCGGCTTCTCCGTAAGGCGTGTAGGTATAGACCGTCCGCAGGTAACCGGCTTTCCCGAAGATTTCCGTGACATTCTTGGTCAGATCCCACCCGTAGGCGTACCAGGTGCCGTCTTTGCGGATGGCCAGCGGGCGCGCAGCCTCAGGCTGCGTCGGGTCCCAGAACAGGAACCATCGGAAGGCTCCGCTGACGGCATCTATGGCGGCTATTTGCAGGTAGCCGCGGTACATGTAGCGCAGGTAGCTGCTCACCGTCCCGTTGACGCTCACTTTGCGGGTGTGCCGTCTGCCCATGTAGTCGTAGGTGCATTCCACCACGGTTTTGGCGCTTTCATTAACGAAGCGCACCGGGCGGTTTTCCGCGTTGTAGGAGACTTGCCAGATGCCCGTGGATGTCCTGATCAATGTCTGATTGCCGTCCGCATCGTAAACCGGTTCAAAGGCGGCTTCTTCTCCGCGCTCGATGGCGGTGTATTGGTTGAGCGGGCCGGTTGTGTAGGCGGTCGCTTCTAGCATTTTCAATCTGTGTCAATTACTGAGATAGTTGTATGTAAAACTCTAATCGGGCGTGGCAACATAATAGCCGATTCCCGCCAGCAACCCACGGATTTGTTCGTAGGTGCAGGTCGCGACGATACAGCAGGCATTTGTTTTTGTTGCGAATCTGTTGAAACATGTGGTACAAACCAGTAACACCTCTTCCAGAAAAATCCCGGAAGAGGTGTGCAAATATTTTTTATCGTCTTTCTGTTTCAATAGTTAAATCTCTGAATATTTTCACTTTTGAAATTTTATTTATCAATTACATAAATAATAAATCATTTAAGATAAATTCAAGATAATTACTTAATTTTTATAAAACCTCGATCTCTTATCCATTTTTCCAGTTTTTCATTACTCATCCAATATCTTTCTTCAACCATTTTTCTGTATTTCTCAGAATTAGTCGCCTCCAATTGCATATAAATATCTCTCCCTCTCTTGAATAAGCGTCCTCCATACCATATGGAAATTTCCCCATCTCTTTTTTTAACAAAAACCAAATCTTGTGGTATAAATGAATATATCAAACTTGTCTTTGCATAAACATATATTCCTTCATATCCGCTGTTTGGATACATGGTTACCTCATAATATCTCATTTCGTCATCATTGTTGCCATTCAATGTCTTAAATACAGACCAACTGGCATATATGACATTGATGGCGTAAATAACCGCAAATGCCGCAATGATGGTACAAAACCATTTCTTTATTTTTTTAATCATTTTAAACGAGGGAAAAACGCATTTACACCGCCTTGATATACGGTTACTTTACATTTTGTGTTATTTTCCAGACGTTGCTTTAAAAAAGGATATTCTCCAAGATGACAACTTCTCAATTCCAGCTCACATGATGAACAAAATTTAATATTTTTGAACATATCTGATATTTCAGTAAATTTATCACCCTCAAATAAATGAGTATCTCCCCACTGAGCACTAACTCCAGATACATATTCATTTGGAGTTCCATGCATGATAACCGTCAATTTCTTAATGCATTGACAAGAATTACATTCCGAATTCGGATCAAAATCAGATGGCGTTTTAGTAATTTTATCAGCTAATGATATATTAATTAACCAATCCCATATACCCACATCCTGACATATGGCAGAATAAGTAATGGATATGGATACCTTCTTTGGAGAAGGAGTATATACTGGAGAATCGTAAGTACTAGGAGGATTCATCATACCCGGAGTAAATGGATTATAATTTTCCCCTTTCTTATCAGAGAAAACTATACCATTATTATTAACAAAGGCGAACAAATTCCAGCCACCTTGTTCCATGATGGGATCTCGGCTGATCCACCTTCCGTCGCGCGGATTGAGATGCCGGTAGTTGTAGTAGATGAGGCCGAGCTCGTCGTCCATGTATTCGCTCGAGAAGCGGAATTTGTTCTCTTGCGCCATGTTTCCTTCCGACGTGACCAGCCCTCCATACGGCCGGTATTCATACAGGGCGCGGCGTCCGCGCGCTTCCCCGAAGAGGGAGGTGACGTTTTTCATCGCGTCGTGCATGCAGTAGAGATGTTCCTTCACCTGCGTCCCGTTCGCTTCCCAGCGCGTCATGGCCAGGACGCGCGTGGCCTCAGGTTCCGAGGGGTCCCAGAGGTAACTGCGCACAACTACCGGCGTTTCCCCGGTCAAGTCGCACTCCGCCACCTGCAGGTAGTCACGGTAGAGGTAGCGCGCGTGGAAGCCCGTTGTCCCTCCAACCGTCACTTTTTTCTCAAACCTCCTGCCCATATGCTTATTAAAAAACAACCACTCAGAGGATAACAGTCCCTGAGTGGTTGTAATTCGTAGAAAATTATTTCATTTCAAGATCAATTAATAATAATTACAGTTTCTATAGAAACTAACGAAAATGCTATAATCATAAAAACAATAGAAAGTAAGCAAGCTATAATATTTGTCCAAATTTTACGTTTCTTTATTAGATAATAGATACTTATAAAAAAACATAATATATTTAAAATCAATGATAAAATCAACATCGCCCATGATATCCAGTCATACCATGCATTTGAATCCAATGACACTGGAAACACCAAAGTAAAAATTATAAATATTATAACTAGGAAATAACCTGATATTGTTAAAATTAACGGCTTCATTTTTTGATTTTTTTAACTAATTCGTCATATTTTCTCAATACTCTTAATGCCCATGAATTACAATTATCTGTATCAGGATTTATTACTTGTATAATTTTAATAACATTTCTACTTACAGGCACTGGAATTATTTGCCCCATATTATTCACTTGGTATAATGTGCTTTGTTCTTCACAAGCTATCTTAATTGTAAATCTAGTCAAGCTATAAGGTTTAGGAGGTGTTTTTTTAATGGCTTCTCGCAATATGCAATCATCTAGCTTATCTCGAATTTTGATATACAATTTTCTTTCTTCACCTTCGCTATTATCCTCATGCAATCCATCAGGGAAATAGCCAATATTAGTTTCATCCTCAAAGAAAAAATGAGAATGTTGTATTGATAATCCTTCTGCTTTGTATACATGCCCATGTATAGTATAATATTTTTCCCCGTCGTGAGTGAATGCTGTATGTGCTAAAGGGCGCCTAGCTAAGTAACCTTTCCCTAAATAATCAAAATTGATGATGCTGTTATTATTAACAAAGGCGAACAAATTCCAGCCACCTTGTTCCATGATGGGATCCCTGCTGATCCACCTGCCGTCGTGCGGATTGAGATGACGGTAGTTGTAGTAGATGAGGCCGAGTTCGTCGTCCATGTATTCGCACGAGAAGCGGAATTTGTTCTCTTGCGCCATGTTGCCTTCCGACGTGACCAGCCCTCCGTACGGACGGTATTCGTACAGGGCGCGGCGTCCGCGCGCTTCCCCGAAGAGGGAAGTGACGTTCTTCATCGCGTCATGCATGCAGTAGAGATGCTCCTTCACCTGCGTCCCGTTCGCCTCCCAGCGCGTCATGGCCAGGACGCGCGTGGCCTCCGGTTCCGAGGGGTCCCAGAGGTAGCTGCGCACAAGTGCCGGCGTTTCCCCGGTCAAGTCGCACTCCGCCACCTGCAGGTAGTCCCGGTAGAGGTAGCGCGCGTGGAAGCCCGTTGTCCCTCCGACCGTCACTTTTTTCTCGAATCTCCTGCCCATGGAGTCGTAGGCGCATTCCACGGTTGTCCCGCCGTCCTCGCTTTCAAATTTCACGGGCCGGTTTTCGGCGTTGTAGGTGACTGTCCAGATGCCGGTGGAAGTTTTCACCAGCGTCTGGTTGCCGTCGGCGTCGTATTGGGGGACGAATGCCGCCGCGCCATTTCCGGCGATGCCCGCGTACCGGTTGAGTTCATCGGTTTCATAGTCCGTCGTGTTGCCGAATTCGAAGGCTTCCTTCCGGTTGCCGATGTTGTCGTACTGATAGTTATCAGATCTTCTACAACACCAGAGTCAATTTTTATTTATACATTTTAATTGATTTTCGATTTTTGTCCGAAAAGAGTTTCAGTAACCCGGGAACTGCTTCCACCAAAGTCCCATATGACAAATTTTTTATCCTCTGTTCGCTGCATATTGCTTGGGCCAAAATTGGAATACCTTCCCCAGCCAGCCACAACATCATCAGGCGGGTCCAGTTTTCTCATTTTTTCAATTAGGGACACTTCCTGTCTGTTGCATTGATATTTTATAATATTTTTTGGATCGCGCTTATAGATTTTACTTGTCTTTCTATCAACATAAATCACAAGGTCTTCTATCATAAATATAGAGGAATTGCTGAAAAAAGCAATATCATCAAAGCAGATAATGAATGATTCTCGAGATGGCGTCTTAATGTCCGGCCAGGCGCTAAAGAAAATATGAAATTGAAAAAAAGATTCGCATATGTCAGCGAATTTTTCACATTTCAAGATATTTAAATCAACAGGACAGAATTGATATTTCCTATTGTTATATGCTATAATATAGGGCTTAGCAACCTTATCTTGAAAATCAATTTCCTGCGCGCTGGAGGCACAACACAAAACTGCACATGCCAACAAACATGCCAATTTTGTCGATCTGCGCAAAAAAACCGTATAGAAAGTTATTTTTTTCATTATTGTTATTAGTATTTCATTATAATTTTATAATACCTTATAAGTTATCCCACAGTCTATAACAACTTGTAGAATACTTACATTGTTAATGTGTGTGCTCTCCTAAGTCTCTTAGGAATCCTTTTAACTAATAATTATCTAATATTTCTCACATTAATTTGGTTTCAATGGTTTTTAATAAAAAACCATTTCTGTAAAAGGGTTCCTTCCGATAAACAGAAGGAACCCTTTATAGAATTATCTAATTCAGATTATTTAATATGCACTTACCAAATCACAGAACAAGAGAGCATTATAATATATTTAACATTTCAGAACAATTATATATAATTCCTTTTCTTTTCACACTCATTAATAATGATATTACTATCCAAAATTTAACATTAAAATAAAAAACTAGCTACATATGTTAATATAAAAAATACAATAATCCATTTAACAATCATCTTGATGTCACGTACAATAAAAAAATTAGTACACTGATTACGTTGTAATTTATCAATCGGACATTTTTCGATGAGGAGCAAAAGAGCCTCATTGATCTGTCTAATAGAATCAAACCATTTAGTTTTAAAATGTATATTGCATTTACTACTAATAATCCATACATCAAATATTTGATATTTTTCCAATTTTTTAAATACTTGTGGATTGATAGCTTTACCTATTTTATAGGCATCGAAATATGAAGCGTTAATGATAATTTTTTCTATATCTTTATATAAAATTTCCTTTTTTTGCCACCATATTTTTTTGATTATTCTATCATTGCATAACAATAATTGATAGCTACTTAATTTAATATTTAAATAAACTCCTATAAAAAAAATTGCTGCTAGAACAGGTAATTCACCATTATTAATATTATCTGGATTACAAAATTTCCATAAAAACAAACTTAATATAATCCCGCAAGATACTACTGCAAGAACGAAAGCTTTACGAGGTTTTAAATAAATATTAATTATTTTTTGAGATGACATTTTAGTGTATTGGAATTATAATTATTGTTTCCTGTCTTTCTCCAAGGATATAAGATTGTCCGTCTATATCAATACGAAATACAACAATAGTAGAATGTTGTATGAAAATATAATTGGAAAAAAGTGATGGATTTGACCTACCCGCCTCTAGCGGTATATGTGGTTGTGACATCAATGGTAAATTCGAATCACCAGAATAAATTCTACTGGATTCCAAGGTGCCGTTGCTTAATATCGTGCTAGGTAAAGACAAGGTAGTTCCTGGCAAAGAATTATAAAATTCTGATCCACTGTACTTCGCAATGACTTTCGGGCGAATTCTTCTGATAGTGCCATTTTTTAATTTAGTTAGTGCTGTTTTACCTACAGCAGACCAAGAATTTCTTCCACTATTTAATCCAGGAATTTTAACAAGTTTTGCTATAGGTGCACTAATAGCCCCTATAGTCCCCTCTATAGCAACATCAATTGCCGCATTGCACCATTCCTTCTTTTCATCAGAAAAGTAATTCTTTAGAAGAGCATGAGACATGCCATAAACGGCTCCTCCAACAATAGGACCACCATACAACGAAGCTTCTCCGGCTATTGCCCCAGCACTAGCGGCCAGCCCGTAATCTTTCCATGAACTAAGTTCTCTATTAACAGCATCAGAAATTAACTGACCAGCAACACCAATGACTGCTCCAGCAGCCATTGCAACAAGATCATCAAGCCCCATCCATAATCCTAATTTATCGTACTGATGATAGGATTTATTTCCAAAACTCCTATATAAATTCCAACCTCCTTGTTCCTTGATGGGATCGCGGCTGATCCACCTTCCGTCGTGCGGATTGAGATGCCGGTAGTTGTAGTAGACCAGCCCCAGTTCCTCGTCGTTGTATTCGCTGCTCCACTGGATGGGCTGGGTGACGTCCCCTTCGGCGGTGGCTTCTCCGTAAGGCGTGTAGGTATAGACCGTCCGCAGATAACCGGCTTTCCCGAAGATTTCCGTGACGTTCCTGGTCAGATCCTACCCGTAGGCGTACCAGGCGCCGTCTTTGCGGATGGCCAGCGGGCGCGTAGCCTCAGGCTGTGTCAGATTCTGGAACAGGAACCATCGGAAGGCTCCGCTGACGGCATCTATGGCGGCTATTTGCAGGTAGCCACGGTACATGAGCGCAGGTAGCTGCTCACTGTCCCGTTGACGCTCACTTTGCGGGTGTGCCGCCTGCCCATGTAGTCGTAGGTGCATTCCACCACGGTTTTGGCGCTTTCATCAACGAAGCACACCGGGAGGTTTTCCGCGTTGTAGGCGACTTGCCAGATTCCTGTAGATATCTTGATAGCTGACACCCAAACACAAATAGACCTGCAATTAAATAACTGCAGGTCTATTTAAAGTTATTAAATCATATTAGAAAAAACTGCGTATCAATTATTTACTTTTCAAATAAACACTGTTTAAATGTACCAATTAAAAGCGCCGTTTTCTTTAGACGGTCATATTTATACAACATGTAATCCTTACCACCTTCTTCATCATTGCTTAGATGAATTATATATAGATTTAATTTTTCATCTAACATGAATAATCTTTTTCCCAAATTCGCCATCTCCGTTTATGAATAAATATGATATTTTTTCTTCCTGATCTACCCAAAATTTACCTTGCTCAATCCTTTTTTGAAATGATTCTCTATTTTCTTCATAGAAAAGATTTGGTGGTAATTCCATAATCTCTTTCAATATCAATGTTTTATCTTTGATGTTAGAATTAGATATAGAAATAACAGATATAATAAAAATTAACAAAAATTTCATGTTATTGATTATTTATTTTCCCTTTTTTCACATTCTTCATTTACTTCAAGCGCATTAGGTATAACAGGATCGGTACTTATATTCAGAGGAGGCAATTTACTTACTTTAGTTCGAATCTTGATATTAGATCTCTTCCTGCGAGCACATGCTACAGCAGCTTTAAATCTCATATCTTGTTCAAGAGAATTTTGATATGAATTTTCTCCTGCAGGGCTTATGCCAATAACAATACATCCTGAAGAATGTTTATAATTAGCTCCTGCATGTATATTATCTCCTCCGTCTCCTGTTCTAAATTCATCATTAATTGCATGTTTATAATCAGAATCATTCATCCAGTCGGGTTTACTAGGAATTTGAATACCTGATGTTTTATGCTTAGCCACCCGTCCCTTAATACTTGTTAACCCTATTCCTTTCTTATTTTTTGGTCCAAATGGAGGACTATTTTCTGGGGTTAAAGAAGAATTAAGAATACCTGTATCTAACAAATTTTCTGTGTATTTTACCCCACGTTCTACACCACAGTAAAATTGAGGTAAACAACAACATTTATTAACCATAGGATCATCACTACTGACTGTTATATTACTATAAATAGCTTCTTCTCTTTGTTCATATCTAAAAACTTCTACTATTAATGTAAATAAGCCAATTTTATCAGAAAATGAAATGCTATTATTATTAACGAACGCGAACAAATTCCAGCCGCCTTGTTCCATGATGGGATCCCTGCTGATCCACCTGCCGTCGCGCGGATTGAGATGACGGTAGTTGTAGTAGATGAGGCCGAGCTCGTCGTCCATGTATTCGCACGAGAAGCGGAATTTGTTCTCTTGCGCCATGTTGCCTTCCGACGTGACCAGCCCTCCGTACGGACGGTATTCGTACAGGGCGCGGCGTCCGCGCGCTTCCCCGAAGAGGGAAGTGACGTTCTTCATCGCGTCGTGCATGCAGTAGAGATGCTCCTTCACCTGCGTCCCGTTCGCCTCCCAGCGCGTCATGGACAGGACGCGCGTGGCCTCAGGTTCCGAGGGGTCCCAGAGGTAGCTGCGCACAAGTGCCGGCGTTTCCCCGGTCAAGTCGCACTCCGCCACCTGCAGGTGGTCCCGGTAGAGGTAGCGCGCGTGGAAGCCCGCTGTCCCTCCGACCGTCACTTTTTTCTCGAATCTCCTGCCCATGGAGTCGTAGGCGCATTCCACGGTTGTCCCGCCGTCTTCGCTTTCGAATTTCACGGGCCGGTTTTCGGCGTTGTAGGTGACTGTCCAGATGCCGGTGGAAGTTTTCACCAGCGTCTGGTTGCCGTCCGCGTCGTATTGGGGGACGAATGCCGCCGCGCCATTTCCGGCGATGCCCGCGTACCGGTTGAGTTCATCGGTTTCATAGTCCGTCGTGTTGCCGAATTCGAAGGCTTCCTTCCGGTTGCCGATGTTGTCGTACTGGTAGCCGAAGCGCCCTCCGGGCCTGAGCTGGTCTCCGACCAGTTCGCCGCGGCTGTTGTAGGTGAACAAACGCGTCGTTTTGGGCGCCGCCGTGTTCCACGTGTCCCTGCGCCGTGTAGGACGGCCCAGCGCGTCGTAGTCGTATTCGTGCCTTGCCGGCGGGTTGGCGCTTCCGGGCCTCCGGTAGTCGATGACGGAGAGGAGGTCGCGGCTGTTTTCATAGGTGTTGACCCGGGTCATGCCGTTGGGGTAGGCGAGTTGTTCCACAAGCCCTCCCTGTTCGCAGTAAGTCCAGGAGAAGGGGGTTTCCATGCCTTCCGCCGCGAGGGCGGAGAGGCGGCCTTTGCCGTCATAGGACAGGCGCGCCTGCTGGACGCGGCGTTCGCCCGCGCTTAATTCATACCCCGCCGGACGGCCGAGCCCGTCATAGAGTTCGGAGACCTGCCAGGAGAGGCCGTTTGCCTCAAGGCAGTCTGTTTCCGGTTCCCCGTAGGGATTGCAGGCGAAAGTCCGCGTTCCGGCGGCATCCGTGATTTGCGTCAATTGGCCGAGGTGGTTGTAGGAGAAGCTCTGGCCGGGCGTGGCGTCCGAGTAGCTGATGCCCGCCAGCAGCCCGCGGGCCTGTTCGTAAGTGCAGGTCTTCACGATGCCGCGGGCGTTCGTTTCCGTGGCAAGCCTGTTGAAGGCGTCCCAGGTTTTGTCCACGTGCGTTCCGTCGGCATACGTTTTGCGCGTTTCCAGCCCCGTGGCTTCGTCATAGCTCCAGGTGGTGGTGTCGCCGTCCGCGCGGCCAGTGGGGTCTTCCGCGACGTCTCCTCCTGCGCCGCGCGGAAGGTGGTCAGGCTCACCAGGCGGCCGGCTTCGTCATAGCCCAGGAGCAGGGGCTGCGTCCCCGTCCCCCATTCGGCCGTTTTCCGGCCTCTGGCGTCGTATCCGGCGCACACCGTATTTCCCAGCGCGTCCGTCACCACGGCGGCCAGGTCAAAGCGGGCGTCGTACTGCGTGACGGTCTCATTTCCGGCGGCGTCCGTCACGCTGACGGCGCGTCCGGCCAGGTCGGTCCGGATCGTCGTTGTGTTGCCGCGGCCGTCCGTGCGGGTCAGGGTCATGCCCGCGGCCGTATAGGCGCGGGCGGCCGTTTCCGTGATGCCCGCGTGGTTCTGCTGCGAGAGCATCAGGCCGTCCGCCGCCACCGTTTGAGCCGTGACGCTGGAAGAGGGGATAACGCTCTTTTGGATTCTTTTCGTATTTTCAGCATACTCCGTCCATTCCGCCGCAGTCAAGCCGCGTTCGTCAACGATGACCGTTTTTGTTTCCAGAACCCCGGAGAGTTCGGATAAAGGTAAGCCTCGCCGTTCCAGAATAGTCTGTAACAGCGAGGCTGAAATTTACGTTTCTCAGTAAATTGATGTTACTCGAAATGATACATTTGGATTATTTATTCATTCTATTTAATAAAGAAGAGGATGAACTATTCGAATCAAATCATCATCAATTAATTTCAGGATTATTTACTTTAGTCTTGTTTCGTTGATTTCCCTGATTTTTCATCGAAGCAATTAATAGCTAAAACATTCTAAAAATCTTACGGCAAGACTATTTTACATAATGCCGATTAATTTTATAATAAAAAAATATATATTTTTTATTATTGAAATTATTTAGAATAATTGAAATTAAATTTATCCCAGTTAAGAGGTTTTATATTTTCTTTATAGCATTGTTGTATGTAAGATGAATATAATTTTTTTGATATTTCATAATTTTTACTTACCCCCCCAGCCCATCCCATAACAGTTCAATAATGCGAGATATTCTTCACTAGAAATGGAAGGTAATTTAGATTCTAATATTTCTACGCATTTTTTTGCATAATCCTCTGATATTTCAATATTTTTTTCTTTTCTAAACCGATAAATCAATGAAAGCTGATAGCTACATAATCCATCGCCACGCATTGCCCCTAATTTTAGCCAATTTATTGCGTATTCTTCTGATTTTTTACTATAATCTTCTATTTTTCTATCAGAAATTTCTAAATTTCCTATAAGAATTTCTTCTTGAATAGAAAGCCATATTTTCGCGATCAGACGAATATCTTTATTAGAACCGTTAATAGCGGAATTTTCAAGAATGTCAGGGTATGAAAGTTGTGGTTCTGCAATTTTTTTAAAAAATATCTTAGAAGCATCTATCCATTCATTATGTTGATTAGCATCCGCAATTTGTAAATTTAATGAGGATAAAAATATTAGAAAATATATTTTATTCATGACTGATTTTTAATATGAAAAATTATGAACTTGATTATAAATTTCTTGTTCAGAAACATCAACAATAACTCGAATGCCTTTATTATATTGTGGATACAAAGGATAACTGACAGTACCAGAAGCAACTATCGAATTCGGAGAACTTCCTGTTGCAAAAACTGTTCCAAGAGTAATTTCTTGTTCATGGAATTTTCCCAATAAAGTATTTATTGGTAATCCAGAAACTTTACTATATCGCATTTCTTCCTTTCCTGAGAAATCTATATCGTAAACGCTTACAGTGACACTAAAAGGATACGATTCTTCGTATAATTTTCGAACTTGAGTGCATGGACATTTCTCCACTGGGCAACTTTGTTTCGCCCTTTATTCTCCAATATCCAGAAATACTTAATGCAAAAATAGGAGATTTGCCTTTTTTCTTTTTGACATCTGGATTCCAAGGCTCTTTATTATATCCCCAAAATCCTTTTGTAATAACAAACGCCTTCACAAAAAAACAATCTACAAACATTTGTTTTGTTAACGCGGACCCTAAATAATCAAAATTGATGATACCATTATTATTAACGAACGCGAACAAATTCCACCCACCCTGTTCCGCGATGGGATCCCTGCTGATCCACCTGCCGTCGCGCGGATTGAGATGCCGGTAGTTATAGTAGATGAGGCCGAGCTCGTCGTCCATGTATTCGCACGAGAAGCGGAATTTGTTCTCTTGCGCCATGTTGCCTTCCGACGTGACCAGCCCTCCGTACGGACGGTATTCGTACAGGGCGCGGCGTCCGCGCGCTTCCCCGAAGAGGGAAGTGACGTTCTTCATCGCGTCGTGCATGCAGTAGAGATGTTCCTTCACCTGCGTCCCGTTCGCCTCCCAGCGCGTCATGGCCAGGACGCGCGTGGCCTCCGGTTCCGAGGGGTCCCAGAGGTAGCTGCGCACAAGTACCGGCGTTTCCCCGGTCAAGTCGCACTCCGCCACCTGCAGGTAGTCACGGTAGAGGTAGCGCGCATGGAAGTTCGCTGTCTCTCCGGACATCACTTACTAGTCAATCAATTTTTTTAATCTCTGATTGTTATAATACGCAAAAATTAGTTAGTGATAATTGAAATTTCTTCAAGAATTACCGGATATGATATAACTATGAAAGTGATAGAAAGAATAAGAGCTAAAATATTCATCAAAATTTTATGTCTTTTTAATATAAGTGAAATACTCATAAAAACACATAAAATGTTTAAAATTACCGATAAGATCAGTATCACTCGTGCTATCCAATCATACCATAAACTTGCATCTAAAGATATAGACAACAACAACGCGAAAATTATAAATGTTATAATCAGAAGATACCCTGATATTGTTAAAATTAATGGCTTCATTTTTTAATTAGATTATCATATTTTATATTCATAATGTCAATAAACAACCATTATCCATGATAAAAATCTTATCACTTGCATGATCTAATGATACTTCCTGTTTTAGATATTAGCATTATTACTTGTTATTTGTTTCTCAAATACTTCCTTGATTGTAAATACAGTCAAGTTATAAAGGTTATGACAGTATTTGAGACCTATATACTTAAATTATTCACCATATTTTCTTTCTAAGAAATACTAAGAGTGAAAGTAATTTGCAATTACTTTCACTCTTAGTATTTAGACTATCTAAATTCTATTCACTGATTTTAAAAACTCATATATTCAACTAACAAAAAATTCTTGCAAAGCTGCTACTATATATCTTCTCGATTGACTATCGGGGGACGTTCTTTAGGAACAAAATTTTTATAGTATGAAAAAATTAATTTATTGAAAGGAGTAGATAAATACTGACTTCCAGAATCTATCTTTAATCCATTTTTCTTTTTAGATAACATGATATAATGATAAAAACCCAATAATACTTTTTTTCTATATATATAGAAATCTTTAACTAAATATCCAGGAACTCCCTGAGTCTCCCCTTTTCTAAAATACGAAAAACCTTCCTGGGTAAGATGTTCATGATGATATTCTAATGTATTTCCTCGATAATTTTCTGGCAAAGAACGAAAATTATTTAACTTTCCGACAAGAAAAAAAATACCAAATATCATTATCACAAATGAAACAATTGGAAAAACTATGATCTTTATCGTTATAATTGCAGACTCCTTATCTATATTTTTATTTCTTTTATTTTTATTATTCTTTTCATTGCATTATAATAGATTTTTTTGAAATCAACTCTGAAAATTTAGAAAGCTATTTTCTAGGAACCGCATAATCAGTTTTATCTTTGACGTCATATATAGCACTCTTAAAAATTTTCCCATACTCCCACAAATAAGAGGATATTTTTACCTTTTAGCAAAATTTCCGCATTACTGCCGCAATTAATTATTACTGCATATTGCATAAAACTTCCTCATTGAAAAATACCTTGTCGGATGTCTTCATTAGTAATAGAAATGTCATTATGGGGACTTCATAAGTAGTAAATGCTTCACTCTCCGTCAAGCGGATTGAGATGCCGGTAGTTGTAGTAGACAAGCCCCAGTTCTTCATCGCTGTATTCGCTGCTCCACTGGATGGGCTGGGTGACGTCCCCTTCGGCGGTGGCTTCTCCGTAAGGCGTGTAGGTGTAGACCGTCCGCAGGTAGCCGGCTTTCCCGAAGACTTCCGTGACGTTCCCGGTCAGATCCCACCCGTAGGCGTACCAGGTGCCGTCCTTGCGGATGGCCAGCGGGCGCGTCGCCTCAGGCTGCGTCGGGTCCCAGAACAGGAACCATCGGAAGGCTCCGCTGACGGCATCTATGGCGGCTATTTGCAGGTAGCCGCGGTACATGTAGCGCAGGTAGCTGCTCACCGTCCCGTTGACGCTCACTTTGCGGGTGTGCCGCCTGCCCATGTAGTCGTAGGTGCATTCCACTACGGTTTTGGCGCTTTCATTAACGAAGCGCACCGGGCGGTTTTCCGCGTTGTAGGAGACTTGCCAGATGCCGGTGGATGTCCTGATCAATGTCTGATTGCCGTCCGCATCGTAAACCGGTTCAAAGGCGGCTTCTTCTCCGCGCTTGATGGCGGTGTATTGGTTGAGCGGGCCGGTTGTGTAGGCGGTCGCTTCTTCCGCGTCTTCCCGCGCGGTTTTCCGGTTGCCGATGTTGTCGTAACTGTAGCCGTATGTTTTGCCGCTGACGGTGGCGGCGGTCAGTTCGCTCCGGCTGTTGCAGGCAAAGCTGTCGTTGACGGTATTCCCCTGGCGGGCCGTGCGCCGCGTGACGGGCCTTGCCAGGCTATCGTAAGCGTATTCCCTCGTTACGGCTGCATTTCCGGCGGTGTCCGTCATACTGACAACTCGACTAGGTCGGTTCGAGTCGTGACAGTGTTGTCGTGGCCTATTCTAAATAATTTCAAAAAAACTCCTTCCAATATGATATTGGAAGGAGTTTTTAATAAAAATAAGTGAATTATATTTAAAATTTATTATGATGAAAATCATCAAATAAAAAAGAACTAAACATTATTCATATTCGTTTAGCTTCTACCGATCTCGAATAAATTAATCTCACTTCTTTCGCATGAGAATCGAATAATATTACTATTTCTCTAATCTTATTACTGTAATCATATCCTTTCACAATCATCTTGATATTAAAACTATCTATATCATAGACTGAAATAATCTTACGAAAACTGCGATTTTGAGTTGGTGGAATATCCCCAAAATCAGACCAAAGGGCTATTGATAAATTAGTATCGTCACGGCTTATATTCATATACTCTAAACCATCTGTTGTCTGCCATGTCCCGTAAATCCATTTCGGCATTTTGGAAGCGTTAAAATCAACGATATACTTATGAGATTGGTTAATTTGTACTGGAAATGTCTTTTTATAAATATCACAATCCGAAAAATCTACTATGAGAGTTTCATTTTTTAAATGTTGAAAAATTGAGAATTTAATATTTGTCCAACTGCTACGCATCCAAAAAGACAAGTATTCATCACTTAATTTAATTGGAATTAACACACATTTTTCATCTCTTAATATATCAAATATATCAATACTAATTGATTTTCTGTTTCTTTTTATTTCAAGACAATAATCTAGAAAAATAGAAAAATTCCACTTGCCAAGATACTTTTCCCACAATTCAGGACAAATATTAATCTTCATATTAACTAATTATGTTTATTTTTCCAAAATTCATCGAAACCATTTGGCTTTGGTTTTGACATAGTTTTCCCATTAGGATCTTTCATGAGGACTCTATCAGGGTTATTAGGATCAGGTTTCATTTTTTTAATTCGTTGGGAGTTCCTGCCGGAGATCCGGCAAGATTTCTTTCGCCTTTGTTCCGACTTCCTCCGAAACCTCGACGAGAAAAACAAAGTTTTCTAACGCAATTTTTGAGAGGAATTCTTATAAGGAAAAACGAATTTCTCCCACCTTCAATAATTAAATATAAATTTTAAATAATAGTTATATTTTATCACCAATTTATAAAATTGTAGTCTATAGTTAATTTTTCAATAAATCTAGATATGGATAAAATCAATTGAAAAAATCTAATCATTTTACATACACTAAAAAATTAAAAATCGATAATAGCCAAGACAATTATTTAGGGACCTACATACTTGACTAACCATCTAACAGATCACCTCTCCCTTTCTATCATCTAAATAATCATTGATATTATTTTGAATACTTGATACATGGAATATTAATCTTATTTTTATCAATTTTCCCTCCGCAACAATTTTTCATCCAAAATCTAATAGTCTTTTCCCATTTTTCATTTATATATAATCGAATATATGACACAATCTCCTTTTCATAAGATTTGTTCCCAAGATAGTGTAGAAACAAACTCACTTCCCCAACAATATAAATCCGAACCATTAAAACACATAAAGGAAGACGATGATTCGATTTATAAATTTTATCAACAATCATATCTTTTGAAGAATCCACAGTTTGTGGAATCTTTAAGAAAGAGTCCAGAATATTTAGATCTTGTTGAGTCAGTAGAAAATTTTTTGACTGAATTAAGAAATCACAAATCTGAGAAAAATAAATAGGGCTCCCATCATCTAATTTAACATTAAGCCTATCGCATATTTCTTTACAATAAAGGTTAATATTTTGATATGAATATTTTTCATCATTCATAATCGAAATATATTGTTTTTAATATAATTTGTCAAATCAAATCAAATCAAAAAACCGCTGACTAGAATATCTAGTCAGCGGTTTCCATAATATGCTGTCTATTAATTCGTTAATATGAATGAAGCTTTAATTCATCCAAGCTTTGAACTCATAGTAACACCAAAAACAACCTATCCAAAAGATAACGGACATCAACCAGATACCTACATCTTTCCATCTCACGATACCAAGTTCGCTTCCTCCTTCTCCAACTGTAAGGTATGTTTTACCCAATGATTGATATAGTCTACACCGCCCCTATTTTGATTAACCATCCAAAAAGTAGATAACAAATAAATACTCCTTTTGACCATTTAATGCTTGGTCTATTCTTTTCCGCTTCCAGTAAATCATCATAAGCGGTTCTCCCTCCTTGATAACTTCTGGTTGATTGGGTTCTTCCGTCTTGTCCGCATATATAAATGGTATTTCCATCTCTGACCGTTACCGAAACAGAGGTAAAACCAAGGAGTTCTCCTTTTCTGGTATATAAGGTTGAACCATCCGTACCGATGGCGCGAACATACAAACCGTCTTGTACCGCTGAACTAATCATGATTCCGGGTATTTCTCTGAGATTCCATATTGATTTTTCCCTGGTTGACTATCCTTGGCGAATGCCACCAACATGATGATGGGACCCGCAAAAGGAATAAGACTCATTAACAGGTAACTTCCACTCTGTCCAATATCATGGAGACGACGAACGCAGACCGCCAAATGGGGAATCACTAATCCAATCGTCAAAATAATAGAAATAACGATGAAGAATATGCCGGCCCCGGCAGTGGAATCGTCTGTCAAAAGTGAAAGTCCTATCAATAAAGGAACATAAAGGACGATGTTCATAAACAAGTAAAACATCCAGAACTCATGGCGGGTGGCGCGTCCAGAGAACGTGGCGTACTTCCTGAGGCATGTACTAATCGCAGACATAACTTATTAATCATAAATACCTGAATGAGATGATCATCTCATTCAGGTATATTGTTTTAGTTTCCGGAAACGGTAGTTGTATACTTGTTATAGATACCCAAGATACTATAGACCTTGGTATCTACCGCCGAGACAGTCTTGATGCCTCCGTTCTTTTTGGCCGCTTCAATGGAGGAGTCTCCCAGGGCAACCAATCCGCAATAGGATTTAGATTCAGATTGACCAGTTCTGATGCCGCCAGCGGATGTCGCATGTACAGGCTTGTTAACGTCCGAATAGACGACGCCGATAGGTCCCATTGTTCCGCAACTGCACAGAAGTGTTGCGCCCAGTATTCCAAGTAATAATGTCTTCATAGTTCTTATCTCGTTTTGATGAATCCCCGGAATGGGAACTCATCCGCATCATACGAGATAGAGTCTGATTGTAAACAACAAAATATCCTAATTCGGGTTATTTCTGAAGATAGGTTATCCTCAGAAAATGCTCAGGAAGAGGGATAGTCTCCAAGAGGAAAAACTGCGTTCATTCCTAAGAATGAAGCGTAAGAAAATGGGACTGTCTCAAGTAGAACTTTCTGAATTGTGTAATCTTCCTCAGTCATTCGTCTCCAAATATGAGACAGGAGAACGGTATTTGACCTTTTTGGAGGTGTTATCTCTTTGTAAATTACTCAATATCAAATTAGATGATCTTGTGAGGGAATTGGAGTCTTGACTTCTGATAGAGTTCTCTGAGACGTGTAGACTCTAAACAGGGGAAAGGTATTTGACCTTCATTGGGGTTCTAATGGTCTGTAAATCACTCAAATTAGAGTTTTTGAATTTATTTAGAAAAGTTGAGTCTTGACCTTTTATAGCAAAATGAGTTATGAAAAGCTCTTATGAAGTGCTATGAGAAAAATTATCAGTTTCATTTCAAAGATTTATCTGAAATAATAAATAACATACTAAATGTTCTAGATATAAATTTTAAAAAAAGAAATTATAAAAATCTAAACGGCAAAACTATCTATAACCTAATAAACAATCTGCCAGATGATGACATTGTAGATTTTTTTGAATCGTATCTTTTAAATCATTCATCTCTTGTTTTTCCAGATGCTGAAGAAGAAAATCTATATATTCGTCTACACTTTGCTCAGAATTATTTTCTAAAAAAGGAAAAACGATATCCTGATTCAAACTTTTCAATTTTTGTTGCAGTTGCTTTACTATCATCAGTTTTAACTGATGTTTGGAAAAAAGCAGCTCATCAGTGGATACTTGAAGATCTTTTACATCTCCCAAGTAATTTTGAGGATATTTTTTTAGATGTAAAAGATTATGTGGTTTACAATAATGTTTGCAGAAAACATGGAGTATCCCCTTTAGATTTTTCATTGTTTTAAATTTCATAAACTTACTTATCCTCAATTTTTAAAAATCACCTCACTAAATCACAATACATCATTCTCTTACCAATCATCTTGGTAATCGTATCTCCTATACATTCCATCACTTCGACCTTAGAGGTATTATGTCTATAGGAAAACTCATGGATGTACCTCTTAAGATGTTTTTTACTCATGTAATGGTAAACTCCATAGTAACCTCTTTTTAGTAGAGACCAGAAGCTCTCAATGGAATTAGTATGAACCTCTCCATTGACATACTGTTTCCCCTTATGGTTGACAAACTCATGGACAAATCCGACAAGTCCCTTGTAAGACTTGAACTCATCCGTAAACACATTGGAATTCCTCTCTACATGTCTTCCGATGAATCCCTGTAAATTGTAAGCGGATGTATCGTCGATATGTTTGACGATCACCTTTCCGTTTCTCTGTTTGGCTCCGATGACAATCAATTTACCTACTGAACCTCTTCCCTTGTTCAGCTTCTTGGAAAAGTGTTTGTTGGATTCCTTGCCTCCAATGAAGGTTTCATCCACTTCTACAATACCGTCCAACTTCTCCTTTTTATCCTTCATCCAAACTTCCCTAATCCTGTGACAGAGGAACCAGGCAGTCTTCTGAGTGATTCCAAGTTCTTTTGAAATCTGGATGGAGGAAATGCCTTTTCTGGAAGTCGCCAACAGATACATGCACATCAACCATTTGTGAAGAGGCAATTTGGATTCCTCTAAAATTGTACCAAATCTGACGCTGAAAAACTTTCTACAATCCTTACAGCGATAAGGCATCGGAAAGTGGTTTTTACATTTGGTGATATGATCTGAACCGCAATGAGGACAACGGACATGACCATTCCATCTTTTTAACTCAAAATACTTCCGGGCAGATTCCTCATTAGGAAATTTGGAGAAGAACTCATATAAGGAAGTATATTTGGTTTTGTTGTTTCCCATATCGTTGTTGTGATATGGAAATTTTGTCGTGTTTTGATTGGTTCGTACGCGTTTATTTTCAGCGTATTGAGAATAATTTTGTATTACAATTTTCTTACCCATATTGGGCGAGTGGAAAATTGTTCTCAGAATTTAATGATATAAAAATAAAAGACATTTAAGTTAAATGCGATTAACTTAAATGTCTTTAACATTAAAATTTTTACCCCAATAATGAAAAAGTATGGTATACTAGAGGAAATCGTAAGAGAGAAAACCTTAACAGTGACAACATATATTAAAAAATTAGACACGGTAGATCTCCACCTACCATGTCTGTAATAATTTTATGAATACGCGAGTATACATAATGACGCCCTTTGGTCCAAGGGCGGTATATCATTTACGACAAGTAAATGTATACTTTATCAGGTTAACTCCTGATACGACGCCTATCCAAGTATATCCTATTTGATAACTTGGATTGTCAAGGCGAAGGTAATTCACAGTTACCTTCGCCTTTTTTATTTAGTGGATTTCCTGAAAAGGAAGAGGTGATCTGTTGGATGGTTAGTCAAGTATGTAGGTCCCATTATTTACATACAAGTCATTTAATTACCCTTCAAAAAACGGTCCGCAATATAAAATTGCGGACCGTTTTTAATTAAAGAAATATTGAAAATATGTTATTTATTTTTATAATATGTCTCATATATCACACAAAATACTTAACAACAAATAAATAGGTATTTGATTTTATTTTACACTATTAGCATAATAAGGGTTCACAAGACGGAAACGCTTCCATTTAAAGTCATCAGGATCTCCAACTGTAAACCAAACTTCTAATTCTTTCTTCTTTACTAGTTTACCTCCTTGTCCATATTCTCCACCATCACGGCTAAACCAAATTTCTAAAAAACTACCTTTTGATTCATCTAAAACAAGTTTCCAAGTACCAGCTTTAGAATTTGTTCCTCTTCACTACCAGCAATATCTTTAATAGATAAATTATTGAATTCTACTTTCCCATTCTCTTTCAAAATAAATGACTTTTTATGAGAATCATCATCCAACAATTTCCATTCACCTAAACATTGATTGGAATTTTTTATTTTTCCTTGATCACACGAAGTCAAAAAAATAAGAAAAAATAGAAAATATATATAGATAGTTTTATTAATCATTTTGATGAACAATCAGAAGATAATTTTAATTTTTCTTTAAGAGTTACAGTCTGTGTTGTTGGCGAACCTGGCCCAGTCGAAAACAATTGATTAATTAGAGGAGCGAAATTTGTTTGCCACCAACTTGTGTAACCCAATATAGGAGGACGTAGAGCAGAAGCTGCATGTGAACGATTATTTAAAACAATTAGCAAATCGGCAGTATTTTTGCAACAATCAATATTACTGACTGTGAATACAGCTGAATAAGATCCAGTAAAAGTTACTGCCAAATTTCCGAATTGTCCAAAAGTAATTACATTAGAATAATCGCCAAGATAGTTAATTACACCTTCCACTCCCCCAAGATTATAATTAGATTGAGACCTTGGATGCGTATATGGTCCTACATATGAGCAATCATTTTTACATTTTTCAGTTATTATTTTTTCTATTTCTTTAATATTTTTTTGAATATGGTCATGGCTTCTCATTCGTTCTGCAAAATCGTCATTATCCTTAAAATCTCGATGCCTAGGGCCAACTCCAGTTAACCACTCAATGCCAAGTTGAAATGGTGTCACTTCATTATTTGAAGGTGGTGTATAGTTTAGGCTAAAAGGGTTACATTGAACACTCCCTTGGCCTCGGCTTGGATTATATCCAGGAGCTCCTGTTGCAGAATGTATAGGAAGCACACATTGTAGTCCACACCAGTCAAGATATTCGTTCGTATTATTTCGACTCATCCCGAACAAATTCCAGCCACCCTGTTCCATGATGGGATCCCTGCTGATCCACCTTCCGTCGCGCGGATTGAGATGACGGTAGTTGTAGTAGATGAGGCCGAGCTCGTCGTCCATGTATTCGCACGAGAAGCGGAATTTGTTCTCTTGCGCCATGTTGCCTTCCGACGTGAGCAGCCCTCCGTACGGACGGTATTCGTACAGGGCGCGGCGTCCGCGCGCTTCCCCGAAGAGGGAAGTGACGTTCTTCATCGCGTCGTGCATGCAGTAGAGATGCTCCTTCACCTGCGTCCCGTTCGCCTCCCAGCGCGTCATGGACAGGACGCGCGTGGCCTCAGGTTCCGAGGGGTCCCAGAGGTAGCTGCGCACAAGCTTCGGCGTTTCCCCGGTCAAGTCGCACTCCGCCACCTGCAGGTGGTCCCGGTAGAGGTAGCGCGCGTGGAAGCCCGTTGTCCCTCCGACCGTCACTTTTTTCTCAAACCTCCTGCCCATGGAGTCGTAGGCGCATTCCACGGTTGTTGTCCCGCCGTCTTCGCTTTCGAATTTCACGGGCCGGTTTTCCGCGTTGTAGGTGACTTCCCAGATGCCCGTGGATGTTTTCACCAGCGTCTGGTTGCCGTCCGCGTCGTATTGGGGGACGAATGCCGCCGCGCCATTTCCGGCGATGCCCGCGTACCGGTTGAGTTCATCGGTTTCATAGTCCGTGGTGCTGCCGAATTCGAAGGCTTCCTTCCGGTTGCCGATGTTGTCGTACTGGTAGCCGAAGCGCCCTCCGGGCCTGAGCTGGTCTCCGACCAGTTCGCCGCGGCTGTTGTAGGTGAACAAACGCGTCGTTTTGGGCGCCGCCGTGTTCCACGTGTCCCTGCGCCGTGTAGGACGGCCCAGCGCGTCGTAGTCGTATTCGTGCCTTGCCGGCGGGTTGGCGCTTCCGGGCCTCCGGTAGTCGATGACGGAGAGGAGGTCGCGGCTGTTTTCATAGGTGTTGACCCGGGTCATGCCGTTGGGGTAGGCGAGTTGTGTTCCAAAGCCCTCCCTGTTCGCAGTAAGTCCAGGAGAAGGGCGTTTCCATGCCTTCCGCCGCGAGGGCGGAGAGGCGGCCTTTGCCGTCATAGGACAGGCGCGCCTGCTGGACGCGGCGTTCGCCCGCGCTTAATTCATACCCCGCCGGACGGCCGAGCCCGTCATAGAGTTCGGAGACCTGCCAGGAGAGGCCGTTTGCCTCAAGGCAGTCTGTTTCCGGTTCCCCGTAGGGATTGCAGGCGAAGGTCCGCGTTCCGGAGGCATCCGTGATTTGCGTCAATTGGCCGAGGTGGTTGTAGGAGAAGCTCTGGCCGGGCGTGGCGTCCGAGTAGCTGATTCCCACCAGAAAATTCCGGTGGATAAGGCAGGATGAATGTTTGCTCATCCTCATATAACAAATGTTCCTTCCGGCTTATGCCGGAAGGAACATGGTATAAATAACAAAAATATTAATGAGGAACTGGATAGGGTACTTTTAGTTCATAATAATTAACAAGTTTCCCTTCTTCATTGAAGCAAAATCTAAGAAATTTCAGCCACTCGTCACTAGGATACTCCGGATCGCTCTTGTCACAACGATAAACCAAACTATCTATGACGGGAGGATTAGCTCTTCCTGCTATATCAACTCCTAAAATATCTATTACTTCTTGTTGAGTTGTTGTCCCAATAACAAAAGACTTGGCTATTGTTTTCTTTTCTTTCCAGGAATATTTTTTAAGAGGATATTTTTTACATAACTCTTCCGGCGGGCATCTATACAAACCATTCCTGTTTGTTTTAACGGAATGATTATTTAAATCGGATTGATACAAATCAACATCTTCCGAGCAGGAGCAAAGCAATGCGCTACATAGAAAAACAACATTTTTTGATATCATCATATTTTACGGAATTATTTTTTTATCTTGTTGAAACAGATCCCTTCGGTTCCTGTTCCCACTCATTGGCAAATAGAATGCTTACTATGAAATTTGTCTAGAGTTATTATAAGAAAATAAAAATAGTGTCGCAAGAGTATTCTGCATCATTCCAATATTTTACAAGTTCCCGTTGAATGTTTCCCGCACTTTTGATGAATAATAATCATCTTCCTTTATGTCCTGAGTTTTTGGGGCATTAGAATAACCATAGACTTTCAAAGCCTTTTTACAGAATGAACGAAAGTTTCTATCCATGTATTGCCAGGTGAATGTCCGGGGCGCGCTCCCCTGCAGGAACCCGGCCGTGGCAATGCGGCCGCCTTCCCTGTAGCCGAAGCTTACTATGTTTATTTCAAAAAATAAAAACCTCTCCCACCACTAGGACAGGAGAGGTTTGAATTTAATTATTTGTTTTATCAATTCATTAAAATTTTATTAAAACACAAACAATAAAAGAAGAGACTTGAACGAATATTATACAACATCAAAAAAACCATTCTTTTATTTATAAAATTAATTTTGAGCCATCCCAATATAGATAGCGCATAGCCACACGTATAATAAAATAACAAAAATTGACTTAAATGATAAATTACCTTTCCTGTAATTTTTATATAAATTCTTTATGTACTCAATAAATCCTGCAAATCCGCTTCCAAGAAGGATTGAACAAAAAATCACATATATGATATGCTGCAAAAAATATTCACCCCCGTTCCATAATATTATGACAATAAAATCAATTAAAGAACATACAAGTATTTTTACCAACGGGAATTTCCCGATGTACACAAGATAAAATGTGAACCAAATAAAATTTGTCAATAAAGTCAAAACAATAAACAATATTTCTTTCATCATTCTTTATACTTTCTATATGTTCCAGAAATATTTCCTCTCACGTTAAAAGGAGCAGCATAACCGTATTTTTCTAAGGCGGCAAAACGCGTTTGCAGCCAACTATTATGATCGAAATCATAAATATCGCTAATATATGCAGTATAATCTACGGAACAATCTGAATTTACTGTAGCAGTCATCGTCATGTAATATCTTCCTAAAATATAATTTCCTTCACTGGATCTTGTTTGAAGAAGTTGCCAGGAATCCAGATATAATTTTTTCTCAAAACATTTATGTTCTATCGCATACGATATAGCCAATCTTGCCAATAAATTAATATTATCTTGGAGACCATCTGATTCGCCACTCTCGAGATCTATAATATATTGAGGATCTATTTTATACTCGCCACCTGTCTTTGAAAGATATTTAATGAACATTTCATACGCCAAAGAAGAATCAACCCTTGTTCCTATTAAAGCAGCATAGACCTCCGGATATCCAAGAGTGATATTCCCTATTCTCCAAAAATCAATACTATACTTATATTTAGGAAGATCAGGATGCGGATCAGGAGCTATCTTTTTTGCCCCCCATGAAATTAGCCCAACATTATCTTTTTAAAAAGATAGGTTGATTTTTAACATATGCGAACAAAATTCAACCGCCCTGTTCCTCGATGGGATCGCGGCTGATGATCCACCTTCCGTCGTGCGGATTGAGATGACGGTAGTTGTAGTAGACAAGCCCCAGTTCTTCATCGTTGTATTCGCTGCTCCACTGGATGGGCTGGGTGACGTCCCCTTCGGCGGTGGCTTCTCCGTAAGGCGTGTAGGTGTAGGCCGTACGCAGGTAGCCGGCTTTCCCGAAGATTTCCGTGACGTTCCTGGTCAGATCCCACCCGTAGGCGTACCAGGCGCCGTCTTTGCGGATGGCCAGCGGGCGCGTAGCCTCAGGCTGCGTCGGGTCCCAGAACAGGAACCATCGGAAGGCTCCGCTGACGGCATCTATGGCGGCTATTTGCAGGTAGCCACGGTACATGTAGCGCAGGTAGCTGCTCACCGTCCCGTTGACGCTCACTTTGCGGGTGTGCCGCCTGCCCATGTAGTCGTAGGCGCATTCCACCACGGTTTTGGCGCTTTCATTGACGAAGCGTATCGGGCGGTTTTCCGCGTTGTAGGCGACTTGCCAGATGCCGATGGATGTCCTGATCAATGTCTGATTGCCGTCCGCGTCGTGAACCGGTTCAAAGACGCTTTCTTCTCCGCGCTCGATGGCGGTGTATTGGTTGAGCGGGCCGGTTGTGCAGGCAGTCGCTTCTAGCATCCTCAACCTGTGTTAATTATCGAGATAGTTGTATGTAAAACTCTAATCGGGTGTGGCGACATAATAGCTGATTCCCGTCAGCAGATTACAGTATATTTCGTATATATACACTTTGTAATAAAGATAAAAATCTGATAAGAGACACCCGGCAAGTGTAGCTTACCGGGTGCCCAAGAATCTCTATTTAGTTATGTTATTCATTAAGATGAAAATACAGCTTTAACAAATATAGTTAATTTTCAAAAAAATAATGCTAATTAAAAAAATATTAAATATAAATTTAAAGAGACTTCCTTTTTTGCAAACAGCGAATACCTATAAATTTTAAAATTTTATTCAGCACACATCCATATTTATATTCATAATATTTTTCTCCATATCTAGATATTGGATAGATGATACGATCAAAAAAGTTAACATGAAATTCCATGGATATATTCACATTAAATTTTTCCAAAACAAAATTAATTTCATCAATATTTTTCTCTGTTATAATAATATCAATATCTTCGTTTTCAAGTGAAAAAAGAATGTGTTGATTACTATCAATATCTAGACTATCCTCCTCCCACCATTCAACAATATAATTTATTTTTTCATTTTTAATTTTATTAATTAGATTTTTGTCCATTTCCTTTACACTTTTTGTGTTGTGTAAGAGTATTGACGGACATTCGAAAATGCTTCTTTATTTCTGCAAATTGCGCCGTTAGAAATGCATGAAGGATCAGTTCCCCCAGAACATATAAATATAATTATTTTTTCTATCAAACCAAAACATGGGATCTTGATATGGCATTTCCGTCGTATAATAATCACACTTTTCAATAATAGAAGTATCCCACCATATTTCTGTAGAACAATTTGGAACAAAGCCAGGAATGGAATTATGCTTTTTATAAGAAACGTCTCTTCTAGATATTTTTTGAAAATCCTCCATAAGTTTTCATTGTTTATTTCAGATACTTTAATACGTGCAAAAATCGCACGATTCCCTTCCATAAAATAATCTATAAATAAGGTTTCTTCTGGTAAATGAGACTCAAACTCTCTCTTAAACACATCAGGAGAAACGCTACCCCTAAATACTAAATCATCATCAGAAAAAATAAATAAAAACAGAGATATAACACCAAGAATGGTTAATGACGTACCCCAAAAAAATAATTTTCTCTTCATAAATTTTCTATTCATAAAATTCTTAAAACTCTTTACGCCCTCTCATCTCCCATTTCCCATTAACATGGAAAGGTCGCAAATATCCACTATCTTCTAATCGATATCCGACAGCTGTAGGTGATTTTTGACCTCGGAAAGTTGTTGCTAATTTTCTATTCGCAGGACTTATAAATGTGTAGTAATCAGTTAAATTAACATTAATAAGGTATTCTACAATACATTTTCCTGACTCCTTCATTTTACATATTTCACCATCAAATGTAAGTCGTGCATCACCAAAAGCGGTATATATATCTGTACCTTTATTAGATTTGAAATTATGCGCGTATGTTTTCATTTTATACATCCCATCAGGTTTAGAACAATAGTTTACCTTCAGATAATTTTCAAACCAATCTTTAAATGATTTTCCAGATGCGTCATGCTTACTTGAACTTTCAAACTCTTTTTTTGCAATTTCAGCTTCAGCGGCATTAAGTGTCCAATTACCTGAGATAGCTCCGTCTGCATGATCCATTGCAGTTTTTGTCAATACCCCAGCAATGGAAAATTTACCACTAATCCACAGAGCCTTGTCTACCGGAGTACTGCTGTAGGAATATTTAAAAGCACTATACCAAGTTCCTTTATAAAATTCTCCAAGATAATCCCATCTGTTCACTCCGTTATTTCCTACAAAGGCGAACAAATTCCAGCCACCCTGTTCCATGATGGGATCCCTGCTGATCCACCTTCCGTCGCGCGGATTGAGATGACGGTAGTTGTAGTAGATGAGGCCGAGCTCGTCGTCCATGTATTCGCACGAGAAGCGGAATTTGTTCTCTTGCGCCATGTTGCCTTCCGACGTGACCAGCCCTCCGTACGGCCGGTATTCGTACAGGGCGCGGCGTCCGCGCGCTTCCCCGAAGAGGGAAGTGACGTTCTTCATCGCGTCGTGCATGCAGTAGAGATGTTCCTTCACCTGCGTCCCGTTCGCTTCCCAGCGCGTCATGGCCAGGACGCGCGTGGCTTCCGGTTCCGAGGGGTCCCAGAGGTAGCTGCGCACAAGTACCGGCGTTTCCCCGGTCAAGTCGCATTCCGCCACCTGCAGGTAGTCCCGCCAAAACTAAAGGCAGCGTCCATCATTCTTTCTGATAGAGGAATCGCCTATCATATCCAGTATTTTCTTCCCATAGGCGAATCGATCGAGATTCCTTTTGATAATCGTTTCTTTGATTATACTACCAAAAGGAATTTCATCTTCCTCCATATTCATAAAAAACCATAAAAAATCCCATCCGTTCTTATCATCAGGATAATGTTCTATATAATTTTCCGCTACCAGTTCAAAAAGATTCGCTCTGCTCAAAATAACTTCTCCGTCTTCATTGTTCTGAAGAAGGGATAAAATATCTTTATCCTTACTCGACGAACGGATATAAGGAACAGTCATCCTGTTAAAATAACTATCTGAATCCCAGTGCACCATAGACAAACCTTCCTGGCCCCGTCCGCTGCGGATCAATTCAAATTCTTTCCTAGTCATTTGCTCCCAATTCGCAGAATGAACGATATAGCCCGCCAACTGCTGCCTCTGCTGTTGTGACAATTTTTTTATTTTTTCTCTTGATTCGGGAAATTCCGGATACTCCCGAGGAGGATTAACTACGTGTACAAATACCGGTTTCAGAGGCTGTGCCACCGTAGTCATCCCCTGGCGGCAGGATGGAAACAATGCAACCGGAAACAAGGATAAAACCCACATTCTTTTCAAGCTCATATCCCTCCCTATATCCATAATAACATCAAAGTCAATATCCTTTTACGGCATGTTCCAATAGTATACTGTTGCTATTCATTCTCCAATAATGGACAAAACAGCAAATGCCAAAAATGTTTTCAAAAATCTAAAATATAGAACACGGACAAAGATGGAATAGCTGTCTGACAAACCTGATACAGCATCGTCTTTCAGGATTTTCGGCTGTATTCCGGTATGCGGTGTGTCTCTGCAAATTGCCAGTGAATATGAACACGACTATTTGATCCATAAAAATGTGGCGTCATCACCACATGACGCCACATTTTGTTTGGAACCTGTTTTATTCAGAATATTGCCTGTCTGTCAGAATCATTTTCTCAGGAGACATGGAATTCGGTTAATCTGATTTTTCTACCACAAATTACATAATTGGAATTTTCAAAATCGTTGCAGCCGTATTTGGAGTATAGACCGCACCATCATAGCTGTTCTTAACATTGATCAACTCCTCAGGTTTATATTCGTCTCCGACTTCCTTTATTTCCAAATAAAATCCTCCACATTCATTATGCTCCTTCATTAACTGTTCAATATAGCCTTCCCCCGCATTTTTACTAACCAACGGAATTTCTTTGCCTTCAGAGTCGACATATCTGCTCCCTATGGTAATGCACCCTTTGGAAAGCCCCAATTCATGAATCCGTATAGCTGTCCTATCATTAACATACCTCGAATCATAAATTGTACCCGGCGTTCCTTTATTTAAGTCGGTTGGCGAAGGGGTTCCTCTATGGTAATTACCACCCTTATTCTTGGGGCCACCATCTTTTTTGGAAGGATCCTGTACGGTTTATCTGCAGGTATAGGTCCACGCCCTGCGTTTTCCCCGAAATTCGTAAATATGGGTCCGATTATTTCAAGCGTAACAGGCGTATCATTTTTTTGATTTTCCGCGCATTTTACCAGTTCATTTCCTTTTTTCAAAAGCGTATCGAGAGATTTTGCCTTATACATTTTATCCGCTATCTTTTTGCATTCGGGACAAACGCAGAGTCCATCCAAAATGGAAATCAGGCAGACCATGCTTAAATCAGAAAAACGAGCGCAACTTATAAATGCCAGCAAACCCAATAAGTCAATGCTTTTTACACCATTATTCTTAACAAAGGCGAACAAATTCCACCCGCCTTGTTCCGCGATGGGATCCCTGCTGATCCACCTTCCGTCGTGCGGATTGAGATGCCGGTAGTTGTAGTAGACCAGCCCAAGCTCATCATCGCTGTATTCGCTGCTCCACTGGATGGGCTGGGTGACGTCCCCTTCGGCGGTGGCTTCTCCGTAAGGCGTGTAGGTGTAGGCCGTCCGCAGGTAGCCGGCTTTCCCGAAGACTTCCGTGACGTTCCCGGTCAGATCCCACCCGTAGGCGTACCAGGTGCCGTCCTTGCGGATGGCCAGCGGGCGCGTCGCCTCAGGCTGCGTCGGGTCCCAGAACAGGAACCATCGGAAGGCTCCGCTGACGGCATCTATGGCGGCTATTTGCAGGTAGCCGCGGTACATGTAGCGCAGGTAGCTGCTCACCGTCCCGTTGACGCTCACTTTGCGGGTGTGCCGCCTGCCCATGTAGTCGTAGGTGCATTCCACTACGGTTTTGGCGCTTTCATTAACGAAGCGCACCGGGCGGTTTTCCGCGTTGTAGGAGACTTGCCAGATGCCGGTGGATGTCCTGATCAATGTCTGATTGCCGTCCGCATCGTAAACCGGTTCAAAGGCGGCTTCTTCTCCGCGCTTGATGGCGGTGTATTGGTTGAGCGGGCCGGTTGTGTAGGCGGTCGCTTCTTCCGCGTCTTCCCGCGCGGTTTTCCGGTTGCCGATGTTGTCGTAACTGTAGCCGTATGTTTTGCCGCTGACGGTGGCGGCGGTCAGTTCGCTCCGGCTGTTGCAGGCAAAGCTGTCGTTGACGGTATTCCCCTGGCGGGCCGTGCGCCTCGTGACGGGCCTTGCCAGGCTGTCGTAAGCGTATTCCCTTTCCGCAACTCTTGTGGCGCCGCGTTTGTAGACCATGGTAGCGACCAGATCCCGCTTTTCCTCATAGCCCCATTCCAGCGTCATGCCGTTGGGCATGGCCATCACGGAGGGCAGACCGCTTCCTTCCATGTACTGCCAGGCGAAGGTCTGGGGCGCGCTTCCCTGCAGGAACCCGGCCGTGGCGATGCGGCCGTCTTCCCCGTAGCCGATGCTTACGGTGTGCTGCGCCGCGCCGCTCCGCGCGTAGATGTAGCCTGTGCTGCGCCCGAAGGCGTCTTTTTTCTCGGTGATGAGGTGGGTGTGGTTGCCCACTCGCAGGCAGTCGGTTTCCAGTTCCCCGTAGGGATTGCAGGCGAAGGTCCGCGTTCCGGCGGCATCCGTGATTTGCGTCAATTGGCCGAGGTGGTTGTAGGAGAAGCTCTGGCCGGGCGTGGCGTCCGAGTAGCTGATGCCCGCCAGCAGCCCGCGGGCCTGTTCGTAAGTGCAGGTCTTCACGATGCCGCGGGCGTTCGTTTCCGTGGCAAGCCTGTTGAAGGCGTCCCAGGTTTTGTCCACGTGCGTTCCGTCGGCATACGTTTTGCGCGTTTCCAGCCCCGTGGCTTCGTCATAGCTCCAGGTGGTGGTGTCGCCGTCCGCGCGATCGGAGGGGTCCTCCGCGATGTCTCCTTCCTGCGCCGCGCGGAAGGTGGTCAGGCTCACCAGGCGGCCGGCCTCGTCATAGCCCAGGAGCAGGGGCTGCGTCCCCGTCCCCCATTCGGCCGTTTTCCGGCCTCTGGCGTCGTATCCGGCGCACACCGTATTTCCCAGCGCGTCCGTCACCACGGCGGCCAGGTCAAAGCGGGCGTCGTACTGCGTGACGGTCTCATTTCCGGCGGCGTCCGTCACGCTGACGGCGCGTCCGGCCAGGTCGGTCCGGATCGTCGTTGTGTTGCCGCGGCCGTCCGTGCGGGTCAGGGTCATGCCCGCGGCCGTATAGGCGCGGGCGGCCGTTTCCGTGATGCCCGCGTGGTTCTGCTGCGAGAGCATCAGGCCGTCCGCCGCCACCGTTTGAGCCGTGACGCTGGAAGAGGGGATAACGCTCTTTTGGATTCTTTTCGTATTTTCAGCATACTCCGTCCATTCCGCCGAAGTCAAGCCGCGTTCGTCAATGATGACCGCTTTTGTTTCCAGAACTCCGGAGAGTTCGGACAGGAGCTGCTTCCGTACGGAGACGAGCGGATGTCCATCTGCATGGTAGCGGGTTTGCGTCGTGACCAGATAGACGCCGTCCTCCGCGTTTTCCACGCTGAAGGCATATTCCCGGATGGGGCTGTTGTCCGGTGCGGGCTGCTCCGCCAGGGCGAGCGTTTCCCTGGTCATGTTGCCGAAGGCGTCGTATTCGTAGAGCGTGGGCGCCATGGCGACGGCCCCCTCCTGCGTACCCGCATCCCTCCATGTGCGGATGAGGCGCCCCTGTGCATTATATTCGGAACGGTCATACAGGAACCCGGCAGTCGCGGGCGTCACTTGCACGACGCTTTGTCCGAAGCCGTTGACCAGGGTCCGGGAGAGGATGGTGGTCTGGTCGGCCAGGGTAACGGTTTCCCTCAGGCAGTTATGGTCGATGTCATAGACATGGCAGCGTTCGCGCTGTCCCGTGCCGTATTCATGGAGTACGGAGCCGTCGGGGTGACGTTCGGTGACGAGGGTGGCGCCGGCGGGCGTCGTGACGGTTTCCGTCAGGCCGTTTTTCGCTGTAGGCTGTCGCCGTCACGCGACCCAGCACATCGGTTTGCCTGACGATACGGCCGAGCCTGTCGTATTCCACGCTTTCCGTCGTGGTCATGGCTCCCCTGTCCCGGCGCGTCTGCAGGACGCGCCCGGCGGCGTCCCGGGTGTAGGTGGTGATGGTTTCCGGGGTTACGACCGTGTCTCCGTCGCTGATTTCCGAACGGATGGTTTCCACCAGCTGGTGGGCGCTGTTGTAGCCGTACGACGTCAGGATTCCGTCTTCGTCCGTTTCCGAGAGCTTGCCGCAGCACATCCAGGACGTGGAGGTGACGCGGCCGTTGCCCCGGGTGGTTTTCGTGCGGCGGCCTTCTTCGTCGTATTCATGGGCGCCGCTTGAGAGCGGCAGCCAGTTGTCGCCATCCCAGACGCTTTCCTGCTCAACAAGCACCGTGCCATTGGCGGCAAGGAACGATTCCGTCTTGCGGCTCTGTCCGGCCGCCAGTTCGCCGCCGACCTTGGTAACGGCCGTCTTTTTGTGCGCGGCGCCGTGTTCCACGGCCGCCTCATAGTCATAGAAGGTTTCCACGCCGGCAATGTCCCGGGTGAATTTGGTTTGCCCGGCGGCATAGGGATAGGCGGCGGCTTCTCCATACGTTTCTTCCACGCTTGTCTGTTCCTGGCCGGAACCGGCGGCAGTCACGGTTTTGGTCACCCGTTCCATGAGGGGAGAGCGCTCATAGGCGTAAGCGGCGGCCGTCAGTTCGATTTCCGTGCCGTCGGACAGCACCCGGAATTCGGCGACACGCGCCGGACGGTTGTCGTAGAAGCGCAGGCCGGCGTATTCGGTCCGGGTTACCTGTTCTCCGCCGCCGGCCCAGGGCGCCGCCTCAAGCGTGACCCGTCCTTCGCCGTCGTATTCATAGCGCGTGTAGCCGCCGTCCGGACGGTTGATGCGGGAGACGCGGTATTGGCTGTTGTATTCGTAGGAGGTCGTCCGCGCCAGCGGCGTGTTGAAGGCTTCCGTTTCGCTTACCAGCAGCCAGCCGCCGTCCGTGTATTGCCTGACGCTGCGGTTGCAGGCGACCGGCTCGGCGTCGTTGATGCCTCTGACGGTTTCGATGCGTTCCGAGAGGCCTCCTTCCGTAGAGGCGGTTGGTTTCAATGGTGCGGATGATGATGTCGTCCCCCTGGCCTTTGGCGATGCTGACTCTGCCGGGTTCTTCCGTACGGGTGATGGTGTGGGCCGGCAGTCCGCGCTGCTGGCGCGTGATGACGGTGGTCCGCACGCCGTTTTCTTCCGAGGACAGGAAGGAGGAGGTTTTATAAGGTTCCCCCGTTACCTCGTATGTTCCGTCGGCCAGGACCGTGACGGCGGCGGGAGCGTACCATTCCATGATGAGTTCTCCGTCCGCTCCGGTCCGGGTGCGCATCAGCCCCTCCGCGGCGCTGTAGCTGCTTACCAGGTTGCCCGCAGGATCATACGTATTGTTTACATTGCGGAAGTAGTCTTCCGCCAGGAGCACTTTGCCGGAGGCGGAGGTCATGGCGACCACGGCGCCGGTTTCCGCGGAGAAGCGGATTTTCTGCCCGTCCGCGTCCACCAGGGAAAGGTAGGCGGGGGCACCGGAAGAGGCAGGAGCCAGAGTTTCATCCAGCAGCTGCACCCTGAAGTCGCGCTTGCGGGAGATGCCCGCAGGCAGGGCCGTATCTGAACCGGCCTGCACGTTGAAGTAAAGCGCGGCGCCCGCCGGAGGCACCACGGTGATGAGGCCGGACGTTTCGTCCAGATGGACGCGCCAGGCCCACGGGCTCACGTATTTCAGGCCGCCGCAGGCTTCCGCCGTTTCACGGGCGTTTTCCGCGGAACGGAGGCTGAAGGCCGCGGGAGACGGCGCCGAAGCCCCTCCCCTGGCCAGGAATTCGGCCTGGGACATGCAGATTTCCACGCCGGGGTCACCCGGCAGTTTTTCCGCCGCAATGGTGTATTCGTTGCCTTCCGCGTCCGTGCACGTACCGCAACGGCAGCAGATTTCCTTTTCCTCCGGCGGCACGTCCGAAGAGGAGCTGCTCGAGAGGGAGGAAGGAGGGGTGTCCGAACTGCTTGAACTGCTGCTGGAGTCCCCATGCGCGGTCACCGTCACGGAGTATCTGCACACGGACTGGTTGTATTCGTTGTGCGGCATGTCGATGTTCTGGTGCGTGACGGAGAGGGTGTACGTGCCTTCGGATAGTTCAAAGGAGCCTGATTTGGTCCATTCCTGGTGGCCTCCCAGTTTTCCGGGTTCATCGACGGCGGAGGTCAGGTCCAGCTCAAACGTGCCGCCCGGGCCGGAGATGGTCAGCTTGCCCCAGTCGTCCACCGTCAGGCTGGCCACGGTCGTGGCCCCTCCTTCCGGGACGCTGAAGGTGTCGTTGACGGGGGGCATGAAGACATCGGCTCCGGCTGACGTCTGAACGAAGTTGTCGGATTTTTCATAGATAACGGTATCCGCGCCGTAGGGCTGGATGGGGGTGGACATGGCATGGAGGGGCGCTGCGGCGCCCGGCTCTCCAGGCTGGCTGGCCGCCCCGGGAGGTCCGGCGGCGGGGTTGGTGTTCATCTTGTTGGCGGACCCCCTGTTCAACGAGGGGTCGTCGTTTGGTTGTTCGTTGGTATACATGGTGTGATGATTGTTGTTTTATTGCGGCGCGAAAGGCGCCGATTGGATTGGTTCATCTTCCTTCCCGTGCCGCACCACGGCGGACGGATGGGAAGAACAGGGAATGGAGGCCATGCCCGTCAGGACACGGACTCCGGAAAAGGAAGCTGCCGGCTGCCGGCGGCAGGGGTCAGGGAGAACGGACCGCGGGAAAATCCGCTGCCGTTTTTTTCCAGAGCTTCCGGCGCCCAGTCATCCCAGAACAGCGTGAGAAGCCCGTCCTGCAGGACGTAGCGCCCGGTGCAGCCGCCGGCGCCGCGCATGAAACGGCCCCGGGCAAAAAACAGGAGTTCGTCCCTCCAATGGGGATGCACGGCGTCATAAACGGCCACCGGTTCATCATGGAAAAGGGCCTCAATGCCGTGCATCCTGCCCGGAGAGCACCAATGGGCGCTCACCTGGTCATTCAGGCGGTGGGGCGCCGGAGCATGGCTGAGGAAGAGGCGCGGCGTGGCATGGACGCGCGCGCCCAGTTCCCGCGCCAGCCGGCCGAAGATGACGTCCTCCGCCCCGACGGCGGGAACCCGGCCGCCGTGCGCCACAATACCCTCCACAAGCGCCCGGCTCATCAGGTAGCCCGCTCCGCCGCTGGGGAACCCCCTGTCCGCCAGGGACATGTCGCCCACAAGGTCATAGCGGCCGTCGCAGAGGCTTTCCAGGCGGTCAAGCGCCAGCCAGGTATCGTCGTCGCACTTGAAAAGCCAGTCAAAGTCATAATGTTCCAGGGCATATTGATAAAAGGCGAGCCCCTTGGCGGGCAGGTGCCTGTAATCGTCCTCCACCCAAAGGGCCACCACATCGGGCTCATTGGGCAAAGGAGTGCGCCGCCCCAGGAAAAATCTGCATTCCACACCCTCCTGAGGATGGGAAAGCCAGGTCTCCCGGCACGCCTTGCGGCGGTTCGCCGCGCCTGTGCAGCTGCAGATGCCCACCAGGATATTCACTTTTTTACGCGGCCCGGGGGCAGGCTTCCAGGCGTGGCCCGGCAGATGCCTGTCCAGCAGCTCGCCTGCCATGCTGTTGCGGCTCATATTTTCCCAGGCGTCCGGCTCCCGCCTGGCCATCTCTCCCCAGAGGTGGACGCACCAGGCATTGGACAATTCCGGCCCGGCAAGGCGTATGTTGCCGTTGTAGCAGTCGCGCCATCTCGTCCAGGGGACCGGATACATGTGGGAAGACGGAGCGGCCCGGTCAAACAGGCCGCAGTGGCGCAACGCGCGCGTCATTCCGGTGGGGCCGCAAAATCCCCATGGCACCTGGCGCCGGCGATCGGCGACATCCGGCACACGGCGTAGCAGTTCCTCCTTGGCCCGCACTTCTTCCGGAGAGTCCCAGGGAACGCGGAGCGCCGGATCCTCAGCAAGGCGGCACAGGGTTGCGGGAACGGAATGACCGGGAGGAAAGGCCATGGCGCCTACGGCCACCACCTCCGCCCACTCCCTGCAGAACCAGAGAGGAGAGGCAGGAAGTTCATCACCCAGGCAGATGACGTCCATATCCACCCAGAAGCCGCCTTCCTGTGAAAGGAATTTCATGCGGAACCAATCGGAAAACGGCGCCAGGCTATTGTGGGAATCATGGAAAATCGCCTCCTCCGGGAGAATATCCCGCGCATCGCACACAAGCGTTCCTGCGGGAATATTGTCGTAATTCCGGTAGGTGAAAAGCTGGAAAGCATGGCCATGGTCCAGGAACGATTTGATGCACAGAACGGACATCAGGGGAAGTTCCCCGCCCACCCAGAGGCTTGTAACGGTTCTCGTATTCATTGTTTTACGGGTATGGGTTCGTGGCGGAATTACAGTGTTACCCAATGGGGCAGGTAAATATCCCGGTAGTCTTCCACACCGCCGACAAACCAGTCACGCGGAACGATGACCTTCCGGGTATTTCCCAGCCACGCGCCCCACCAGGAAAAGGAAGAACACGACATGACGAGTTCCTCCATCGCCGTCATGCGGCGGAGGGATTCGCACGGAGCGCCGCGGTCGATTTCCAGCGCAAAGCGTCCGAATGCCGGCACGCACGCAAGCATCTCCGCCGCCTCGTCCGGCTCATCGCTGAACAGCACCAGACGGTTCTTCCCGGATGATAAATGCCCTGCGGCCCTCCGCAGGAAACCAGGGTCCAGAATGCGGTGCTTGTCACGGAGGAGCCTGTAGTCCCCAAGCCGGATGTGAATGCCAACGGCGCCGGGCTCCTTCTCCGCGGTGAGAGAGGCGCGAAAAGCGCCCGGATGAACGCTTCCTGCCCTTCAAAATACCGCGCGCTCTGGAAGTAGCCGCGAAGCCCGCCCGTCCGGATGCGGGAGGGAACCGGACAATAGGAAAAGGAAGGTTCCTGCCAGGATGGAGGTTCATTGGTGCCGCACGGCGTAGAAGGGAGCACCCAGCCGCCGAGCCGGGAGCGCAGCATCAGGGAAGCGTCATTGTAAGCCCAGGGCACCCGGCACTCCACCCCTACGGTACGGGCGTGGGCACAGGCGGCCGCCAGCGTGAACATGATGTTGCCCAGCCGCATGCCGGGCAGGAAACACGGGGAAACATATTTTTTATTCATAAGGCCGGTTTTCCGTTCCATGTTCATTCCGGGAGTCTTGCCATCGCCTCCAGCACTTCCTTCCAGCTCTCCAGGGAAACATCCAGCCCGCCCAGCTCCAGGCCGCGCGCACGGGCCGCCTCCGCCATGTCATCGCGAAGATTCGGTTCACAGGCCATTTTGGAAGCGTAGTAGATGAAATCCCTTTCGTTGCTGCACAGCCATCCTGTTTTGCCGTGCTCCACCATCTGCCGCCACCCGCCCCGGTTGTCCACAATGAGCACGCTGCCGCTGGCCATCGCCTCAAAACCGATGCGGGGCCAGTTCTCCGTCGTATCCGTCGGCTGGAGGATGATCCGGCTGTGCCTGTAAAAATCCTGCTGGGAAACTTCCCTTTGATTGCGGGCAATCCGAATCCAGTCGAAGGGCCGGCCTATCTTGGCTTCGCTCCTCTTGTCAAAACCGAGGAAAAGGCCGCGTTTCTCCACGGGGGATTCAAATGCGCCGTAGATATGCAGGGTGTTGGCCGCGAATTTGTCGGCATCCTGGCGGGAGATGCGCCCGCAACCGAAGAAATCCTCATCGCGTTCCCGGATAAAGGGAAAGGATTCCGCATGGAAATAGGGCCTGAAGGTCAGGAACTGCACTTGCGGGTCGCCGTTGAGCTTGCGCAGCACGGGCATGGCTTCCTGGCGGACGGCTTCATTCTGATAGAGGAACATGGCGATTTCCCCCTTTTGCATGGCCTCCTTTTCCCTGGGGAAAAGCCACGTCATGCAGTTGATGAAAACTGTGCGTTTCGTATGCCTGCGTATTTCCGGCAAGGCGTTGAGGAAGCCGGCATTGCAGAAACCGAGCACGGGGTCGCCGGGTTGGACGGCCGACCAGTCCGCTGGGGCGTGCATAATGACGCCCAGGGAAACCATCTCGTTGTAAAGAGGCTCCCCGTGGTAATCCCAGGACGGGATGAGATGGACTTCCACGCCCATCTTGCGCCAGACAATGATCTGGTGGTGAAGTTCCGTTCCCGCTCCTCCGTAGAGGCTCGGGAACCCGTTGACGAATAATCTCCTGATTGGACTGCTCATGAGCGCTGCTCTTCGTTGCGGAGGGTAAGAAATTTAACCAATGCTCCTGATAAAGGAGGAAAACTCCGGTGTACTGCGGCCCGCACTGCGCAGCGCGGGAATGAAAATGCCATTATGTTCCAGCCTCCTGAGCCTGGTCGTAAGCTTCCACTTGCCGGCGAATACTTCATTCCTCAGGGCAAATCTGGAAGCCGTGAGGATGTCGCGCCCCGCAAGGTAATAAGCCATGCCGCGCAGGGACCAGGCAGCCAGCCCGAAAGCCTCTCCTTCGTACTCCAGGGGAAAGGGATAATCCACGCCCTCCGGAGCCTTGAAAAGCGCCTGCACATGCAGAACGGGAACGAAAGAAGGCCGGGTTCCCGGCTCTCTGCCGACCGTGCCGCCGGCGGCTCTTACTTCTTCCAGAGAATTGAAGACGGCCGGCTTCTCCACGGAATCAAAGGGGAGTTTTTCAATAAACTGCTTGCGTGCGGAAAGCACGGAAAGCTCCAGAGGAACGCTTCCGTCGGAAAGAACAACCTCCCTGTTGAGGATGATACTGCCGGGGGGAAATATCCCGGAAAGGGCGCCTACGCTTTGAACAATGTTCAGGCGGGGAAGGACAATGTCGTTGTTCCTGATATCTCCGGTAACCGTGCCTACGGGAAGCAGGGGTTCATGAGAGGGGCCTGCCGCGGCATCCGCCACGGGACAGGAAAGGGAATTTTCCGAACGCTGAGGCCGGGAACTGGAATTCCCGCATGTTTTTGTTGTATTCATCATTTTGTTTTTCAAATGCTTATGGTTCTTGATAAAGTGAATAAACGGCTCTTCACGGAGCTGTCCCGGACAGGGCATGCGCCAGAAAAGAAAGAACGTTTATCTGCCTTCACTATGATTGCTTGCCGCGTTTCCGGAAATTCGCCGCCCATTTCTTAAAAAAGTGAATTTTTCCTCCCGGAGGCGCTTCCTGATTCGGCGCGCTCTGCTTTCCTCCAGATGAATGCTTTTGGCAGCCCGTGACAAATTCCCTTCAGCGTCAATCAATGCCTCAACCAGCTCCCTTTCCTGCGGCTCCAGAGATTCCATTTCCCGCGCGAATTCTTCCCGGAACATCAGCCCGGAAAGGAATTCCGAATGCTCATCAGCATCAATTTCCCGGCCATTCTCATATTCAAGGGGACGGGCTTCCCGCAGCAGCAGCCTCTTCTTCCGGTTCCTCTCGCGCAAATAGCGTTCCGGCTCAAAAACGGTTGCATTGCTCAGGTATGTTTTCATGCCGGCGGCGCCGCTTTTCCGGTAACGGCGGCAAATTTCCCAACATCGGATTCTGAACCGTTGAAGGACATCCAGATACTCTTCCTCAGGTATCTGAAATCCGATGGATTTTGCTTTTGAACGGAGGCGCTGAGCGAGATATAAGGCGTGGTTTTCCACGGTTTCCAACAAGGGTGGTGATTGCTTTTCGTGCATATTCGCCAACCCTGTGCGGACTTATCCAGCTAGCGAAAAACGCCCCACTTTCACATCATCATTATTATTTGAAATTCATATATTTACCAAAAGAAAGCGGCTAGCCGGACGAATAAGCTCATCCAGCTAGCCGCTCATGGGGAGGGTCTATAACCGCCTGCCCTCCTACCTGTGCCTTTCCGGCTTCCTTTCAAGCGAAAGCATCAGTTCCAAAGGACGGATATAAGATTTACAGGGCACTACCTGGAACCGGCGGTACATGCCCTGCCTTGACTTCTCCCTTTTCTTGGCAAACGGGTCCCTTTCCGCCAGCTGGGGCAGCCTTTCCACAAGAACTTTTCTCAAATCCGACCTGGCTTCCGCCTCATTCCCTATCCCGGCCCTTTTCAGAAGCTCCTTGTCCAAACAGGCTTTATCCGGATTCATTACGTACAAAAACAGCATCTTATAAGCCGGCTTCGTGGAATCCTGGCCCGCCACCGCCCGTTGCCCGCTGAAAAAACGTTTTTCCTCCCGATAGGAAAACCTCATGAATTCCTTCACTTCTCCACCGCCCCGTGAACAGGAAAAGACTATTTCCCGCTCATCGGTCACGGAAATCCACAGATCCTCCCACATGGCTCCGGTTGGAAGACTTTCCCCCGTGCGCGCATGCACAGGCATACCCTGCCTGAGCCACTCCCAGGAATAGCCGTATGCCCAGGCAAATCCATCTTTCGTCGTCACCATGACGTCAGGAATGGAAACAACGATGCCTTTGTACTTCTCAACAATTGCAGCCTCCATGGCGGCAGTCCGCCAACGCTTCCCCATCACCAAGAGAAGAAAGGGCCTTTCCAGCTGTGCCTGCCGGATGACGCGCAGGCATCTGGAAACCAGCCGCTCATCAAAAGCAAAAGCAAAATAGGCGGTTACGGGAAAATCAAAAAGCCTGATCAGGCACTCCGGAATCAGCTCCGTTCCGCTGATTTCCCTCTCCGTCTTTCCGCAGGAACGGGCAATATTCAAAGCAATCTTCCTGAACACCAGGGCATGCACGAAAAGCTCGCTCCTCTCAACAGGCTCCCGGCAGCAGGGTTCCTTCAATACATAAAAACGCCTGCGGTCTTCTTCCCCGGGGTTCCCTCCGTACTCGTAAAAAGGCTCTTCTTCCGGAGGCAGAGCCACCACTTTCAAAGGATTGCCGATATCGTCGGGGTTGTAATAGTCACCGGATATTCCGGCAAGTTTACAGCCGCATACCCAGTGCCCCGGATAAAAATCCCCGCCCACCCTGGCCTTCCATATCCAATCGGGAGACTCCAGGCTCTCACTTTCAATAATGATATCGAGGATATTGCCGTAATTAAGCTCCATGAATCCTATTGTACAACTGGTCAAAACCAGCCTGTTCAAAATACATATCAATGAGCGTGTATTGCTCGCTTTCCAATTCTAGGCCATTGGAATCGGGAGTCAAAGAAACGGTTTTCGGGTCTCCTTCTTCAAACTCAAAATAAAAAAACGCTTTGTCCACATGGAACCCGCTGGGGACGACAATCAGGGGGCCGTCTTCATCGCCAAGCTCGGAAAGGCTTTTGTAAGTGCCTGTAAATCCCCTCATCAACACCTCTTTCTCCGTCCTCTTCCTTGCATGGAGAGGCCTGGACATGACAAGCTTATAAACAGCAACCCTTCGCAGACCCGGAATATTATTGAACACCTCAATATCGGCGATGGGCTTCTTATTAAACACGCTCAGGGTGTAGCGGTTCCTTAATTCCCAAATATCCGAGCCGAACAGCATGCGACCAGCAATGACGGCATAGGCCCGCATCATCCATTGGATTCTGGCGCTGACCTGTAAATTGATGTACAGGCATTTCGAACTCCCCCTGTAGATGACAATGTCCGTATTCCCGGGAGTACGTATGCTGCTGACTATCTCTTTGGCCGACGTGTCAACCTCATCAACGGTTTCCTGATAATGCCCCCGTTTGATGGTAAACCAGTAATCAGAGGAAATCCGGTCACAGCTGATAACGCATACGTCAGTCATCCCCTTCTGTGACAAAATTCGGGACAGATATTGACGGCAGCCTTCTTTTCCTTCTCCCTTTCTTTCTCCGTAATCATGGGGAAAGGAAGCGCATCTTTCATGGGGGGAAGAATACGATACGATTTCCTCTTTTTAATGGAATGCAATTCCTCAATCTGCCTGAGCAAGCTGATATTGCCGTCCAGAAAATGCAGAACGGCGAGTTCAATTCCATTGGAAAAATCTCTGTTGACGGAAACGCCCAACGATTCGGCGTATTCCCGCAAATCCGCAGTAGCTTCACCGGAACTGCACGTTTGCAAAAGGTGGAAAATACGGTAAATCCTGTCCGTCTCCTTTTTAAGGCCGTACATCCGGTAACAAATGCCGGAAATAATAGTTTGCCCGAGAGCCCTGCGGTATGCCTCCAGCTGTTGGCGGTCGGAAAAAGGTTCAGGAGGAATTACAGTAGGAAAACCAGTTACCTCTTTTCTGAGGTACGCTTCCAATTCCCTGAGATATTCATATCGGAGAAATGGTAGAAATCTGCGGATAATAAACGATGTTAAACGGTTATTCATAATGGCGTTGGTTGGCGCATTATGGTATCTTCATGAATAAAAGACAAGTATCGTTTCCTGTGACGGATTTTGCCGATTAGGGCAAGCAATAAAAGTATCCGCGGAATCTTTGCAAATCGCGGCAGCAACCTCAGAGCAACTTGTGCGGAGAACTGATGCCCCCCTTTCCCCATTGGCGGAGAGGATTCGGAAAAACCTTTTCCCCATCCTTTGGCATCCCCGGAAAGGCGGGTTCCCCCTTCTCCCACAGAGGGACTTTTCAATACCAACCGACCATCACATGTTCAAATACATTCTCAATCGACTGACGGAACGTTCCACATGGCTGGGCCTCCTTGCCCTGGCCACAGCCTGCGGAGCCACTATCGAACAAGCTCTTGCCGACCAGATTATCGCCGCAGGCATGGCGGCGGCAGGCCTCATCGGCATTGTCACCAAAGACCGGAAAAAGGAACAGGAAAACCACGACAATGGCTGACAGCATTTCCGACCTGCAGAAAGATACCTTCTACTGGCAAAGGCTCTTGCGCCTGGCCGGGTACTATCACGGAGCCATTGACGGCATTCCCGGCAACGGCACGCGGAACGGAACGGAACGCTGGAGCACGGACGCCGACCGGTACAAAATGGAGACCGGATGCTTTGACGAACGCACCGAACGGAACATCTCCACCCTTCTTCCGGAAGCGCAAAAAGCCGCCCGGCAGTGGTTCAAACTGGCCCGGAATGAAGCCGCCAACCAGGGATATGAAGCAAAAATTATCTGCGGAACGCGCACGTATGCCGAACAGAATGACCTCTACAGGCAACGCCCTAAAGTAACGAATGCCCGCGGCGGCCAGAGCTGGCACAACTTCGGCCTGGCCTGGGATTTTGGAATTTTCCAGGACCGCAACTACCTGCCCAATCACCCTCTTTACACCACTCTTGGCAAACTTTACGCAAAAATTGACGGCCTGGAGTGGGGAGGAACATGGAAATCCTTTACAGATCCGCCGCATTTGCAGCTCCATCAATTCGGAAGCATTTCCGAAGCGCGCAGAAGTTTCGAAACATGACCTTTCCAGCCCCATGACCCAGACTGCCGTTACTACAAGTGTCGTTTTAGCCAACACCCTTGCGGTTGTTTGCATGGCGACTTCAGAACTCAATCCCCTGCTTGAATACGTTCAAAACGGAGCCTCCGTGGCAGCCGTGATGGGCATCTTCCTCTGGAGGGAAATGAAACGCGCCGAACGCTACGAGAAACTTTACGACCAAGAGCGCAGGCAACGCATTACCGCTGAAAGAAAATGTTCCTCCTGCATGTTCATGAAGCTGGCGCATGAACAATTCGCGGGCATCCACTCCCAAAAAGGCAAAGCCCCCTCCCCTGAAAACCACAGGCGTTCCTTAACAACGGAGCAATAATCCTTATCCAGCCCCTTCACCAATCTTCCGGCGTTGCGTCAAAGCCAATGCACGAATACATCATAAAACCAGTAAGGCCCTGCAAGCAGTTAACTTGCAGGGCCTTGTTTGGTGCGCCCGAAAGGACTCGAACCTTCACGGGGGAACCCCCACTAGAACCTGAATCTAGCGCGTCTACCAATTCCGCCACGAGCGCACATGGTTTGGTAAGAACGGGGCTTATTATGCACGGCGGCGCCGGATTGGCAACTATTTTCCTTCACATGAAAAAATTTTTTTCCCAAGGCGCCTTCCTGCCTCCAGCCGGGACCGCCTGGAAACGATATAAGGGCTTCTCAAATCTTTCCGTATGCAGTAGTCTCCCCCCAGCATCAGAGGCATCACCATTGCAGGCTTGTGAATGAGACGAATGAAAAACCGCTATTGAACCGTTTTGAGGTCATGGAAATGGGGTTCGGCCTGTGCACACTGGCCGCATTGATGTGGCTGCTGTGGTGGAACGGCTTCGGGGAAATTCATGAAGACCAGCTTTCCCTGCGCTATTTCCGCGAAATTCTCTCCTTCCTGGTGCTGGGCCAGCTCACGGGCGTCATCGGCATTTTGCGGGAAAAATGGCTTGCCAGGGCCATTCGCAACCCCCGGTGGGTAGAACTGGGGCTGGGGCTGGTGATTCTGGTCATGCTGGCAGGCGACTTTTTCCATTCCACCTTTATCTCCAAAATAGAGCTTCAGAACATTTTCCGCGCGCTCTGCCTCTGCTACGGAGCCGCCCCTCTGCTGAACCTCAAGGAATATTTTTTCCGCATCGCCCGCCGGAACAGGGGCTTCCACCTCCCGCGCATTCGTCCCGCCCTTCTTTTCCTGCTTACCCTGATTGCCTTCATTGCGCTGGGAGGAACTCTTCTCATGTCGCCGGGAGCTACCAAGGACGGCATCGTCCTTTCCGCCACGGACGCCTATTTCATCAGCACCAGCGCCGTCTGCGTCACGGGGCTGGTCCCCCTGAATGTTCATGAACACTTCACCAATTACGGACAGACCATTTTGCTGGTGCTTTTCCAAGTGGGAGCTTTCGGCATCATGACGTTCACTTATTTCGTCTCCCTGATGGTTGGCCAGGGGTTGAGCCTGCGTTCCAAAGTAACCATCAGCAACCTGCTGGATGAAGAAGGCATTGCCCAGGTAGACCGGTTCATCAAGAATATTATTGCCGTCACGTTCGGGGTGGAAGCGCTGGGCGCCATAGGCCTCTATTTTTCCTGGAGACATGTTCCGGGGCTGGAGGGAGACACGCTCTGGTGGTACGCCGTCTTCCATTCCGTTTCCGGTTTCTGCAATGCGGGATTCAGCCTGTTTGCGGATAACCTGGCCACGCCGGGCGTAGCCTACAATATGGGCGGCCAGATTACCATTATGGTCATGGTGCTTTGCGGCAGCCTGGGATTCGCCATGTATCTGGAAATCGTCCGCCGGGCCAGAGTCGCACTGGGCTGGGATGCCCGGAACACCGTCAGCCGCCACTGGTCCACATACAGCTGGCTGGTCGTACGCATGACCGCCGCGCTGGTGCTTGGCGGCGGGCTGATCCTGTTCCTGATTAAAATAATTGACGGCAGCCTGTTCACGTCTGCCGATCCGTGGTACTGGATTTTGTGGGAGAGCCTGTTCAATGCAACGGCCCGCACAGCAGGATTCAACATTTCGGACATGGCGCTCAACAGCGCTCCATACGCCCTGTTTCTGGGAGCTCTCATGTTCATCGGAGGCAATCCCGGTTCCACAACGGGAGGAGTCCATACCACCGCATTTGCCGTTTCCTGCGGGGAGGTGGCGCGCATCTTACAGGGCAAGAAAGACGTGGTCATGCACAAGCGCCGGATTGCCCGCAATGTGGTGGAACGGGCCGTCATCACCGTCATCCTGGCCGGAGCCTGGGTAGGCATGATGACTACGGTCATGTGTTTTGCAGAACCGCGGTTGAGTCTGGAACGCCTGTTTTTCGAGGTAGTCAGCTCTTTCGCCACGGTAGGCTTTTCATGGAACGTCACTCCGGAACTCAGTGATGCCGGCAAATGGATCATCGTGTTCAACATGATTGTGGGCCGTGTGGGCATGGTGGCTTTCGTGCTGGCCTTCATGAAACAACCAACCAAATCCCCCCTGCGGTATCCGGAAACCAGACTGCCGCTCAGCTGACCCGGGGCATTACCCCCATTTTCATGACATGTGCGGAAGCAAACGCATTTCTTTCTTGCAAGAAAACATTTTAATTCAAGAATATTTGGCCTTTAGCGCCTGCCCTTGGCGGACCATGCCCGCAGGCTGCCCCCGCTATGAATAATCCTTCTTTTACTTCCTATCAAAAGATATGGCTCATGTCATACCCCCTCATGATCAGCCTGATCATTGAGCATATGATCGGCCTGACGGATGCCGTCTTCCTGGGGCGCGTGGGAGACGTGGCGCTGGGAGCATGCGCTCTGGGCGGCGTGTATTACATGGCCATGTTCATGCTGGCATTCGGCTTCGGCTTTGGCGCACAAATCATCATTGCGCGCCGCAACGGGGAACGCCGTTACAACAGGATTGCCCCCACCATGGTTCAGGGCTGTTATTTCATGCTGGTCCTGGCGGTAGCCCTTTTTGCCGCATCCCAATATTTTTCCCCCATCATCCTGCGGGACATCATTGAATCCCCACAGGTGTACGGGGCCACGGCGGATTACCTGCACTGGCGCACCTACGGTATCTTCTCTTTCCTCTGCGTCATGTTCCGAGCCTATTACGTGGGGATTACCCAGACGAAGATTCTGACGGTCAATTCCATTGTCATGCTCCTGAGCAATGTCGCGTTAAATTACTGCCTCATTTTCGGGAAAGGCGGCTTTCCCGCCGCAGGCATAGCAGGGGCGGCCATTGCCTCCAGCGTATCGGAAGCAGTCTCCCTTCTCTTTTTCATCATCTACACAAGCATGACGGCGGATAAACGGAAGTACGGCTTCCGCCGGGCATTCACACTCCGCCCCCATCTGCTGAAGGGAATGCTGTCCATTTCCGGATGGACCATGGTGCAATCTTTTATTTCCGTCTCCATCTGGTTTATTTTTTTCCTGGCGATTGAACATTTGGGGGAACGCCCGCTGGCCGTTACCAACATCGTCCGCAATATTTCCGCCCTGCTGATCATGGTGATCAGCGCTTTTGCCACCACGGCAGGAGCTCTCATCAGCAACCAGATTGGAGCGGGAGAACAGCGCTGCCTGTTCAAAACCTGCGGCATGACCCTCAAACTGACATACGCCATCCTGATCCCCCTGCTCATCATACTGTGCCTGTTTCCGGAGCCCGTCCTCCGTGCCTTCACGGATAGTCCGTCCCTGATTGCCGCCAGCGTCAATTCCGTGTATGTGATGGCTTCTTCCACACTGATCATGGCTCCGTCATTCATCCTGTTCAATGCCGTATCCGGCACAGGCAATACCAGGGCGGGATTCATCATGGAAATGATTTCCCTGGCCGTTTACACGGCCGTCATTTATTACGGCATCATCAGGCTCAAGCCGGATGTGGCTCTCTGCTGGTTTTCCGAACACGTTTACGGCGTTACCCTGATCTTCCTGGCATGGTGGTACCTCAAGAGCGGGAAATGGAGAGGCAAAAAGGTTTAGAAGGAACAAGAACGGGGAACGGCCTGAAATAAAGCCCGCTTTCATACAGGCGTCTCCAACGCTCTCCCATTCTCAAAAAATGCCCTGGGGGCAAAGGGTGACGCATGCTGACTGCCAATGCACCGGATAAAACACGGCCATTCAAACTCCGGAAAATAAGCCCGGAGGATACAAAAACGCCCTGCGGCATCCGCCGCAGGGCAAAAACATCAACACAGACAGGAATTATTCTTCGCCGGAATCCTCTTCGGAATCCCGTTCCTCTTCCGGAGAAGAAGTTTTCTCCTGCTGCTGGAGAGCTGCTTTCTGGGCATGCTTGCGGCGCGCTTCCTCCATCATGAAGAATTCCGCACAGCGGAAAGCGCGGCGGGCCGCCTCACGCGCCGTCTGGTCGTCCATCAGGGCAAGGCCTTCTTCAGACACTTCCGCCAGGAACATTTTCCAGGCGCGGGAAGCCACCTTCTTACAATCCAACTGCTTGAGAGAAGCGGCATCCTGCATGGGCTGGCGGTCTTCGGAACCGCCGCCTTTCTTATTGCGGCGGCGGCGCTTGCGCTTGTTAAGGACCTTCGGAGGCGCCGCCCACCGTTTCCGGCTGGGCAAAGACATCTCCGCCATGCTGTTCATGGCGCTCCTGCTGTTCCGCATTGCGATTGGGGCGGAACGATTCCCGCTTGACCTTGACCGGAGCGGCAGCCTGGGGCTTCTGGGGAGCTTCGGGCATCATCTCCTTTTCCACAGGAGCGGAAGGAGCCGGGGCCTCGGAAGGGGCAACAACCGTTTCAGAGACAGGGGCCTTTTCATCAGCCGCCTTTTTGGCTGTTTTCGCGGTTTTTGTCTTCACCGCGGTTTTCGGGGCGGACTTGACCGTTTTGATTTTGGTTTTGGGTGCTTCTACGGAAGCGGCGTCAGCAACAGCTTTTTTCAGCTGCGGCGGCCTTTTTGGTAGTAGAGGCCGTCTTTTTGGCCGTCGTCTTGCGAGCAGCCGTTTTTTTTAGCTGCGGACGCTTCCGGAGCACCTGTTTCTAATGGTTTTTTTGCCATAAAATTTCAAGTGAAAGAAAGGATTATGAATCAATTCCGGAGATTGTCGAGATTTATCACGGAGCCTCATCCGGAAGAGCCGGGAGATCTTTCAACAGCGCCTTGTACTTTCCCGAATCAAAGGAGCGGCCCCCCACCACCATCGCATTAATAGTAATGGCCAGAGCCTGCGCCATCAGTTCCAGAGCTTCCTGTTCTCCCAGTTTTTCCCGCCCCGTCAGGCGTTCCAGACAGTTTTTGACATAAGCGGTGTCCGGCGACTCCAGCTGCTCCCGAACGGCAGGCACCAGCGTTTCAATCATTTCCTCCGGTATTTCCATGATAGTCCTTTTGTTGCTTTTATTTTACTATGGAACCAAATGAACGCGCATTTTTTCCGGGCAGACATTCTCTCCCGAATGGCATGCGGACACGGCATTTCCTATTCCAGCCAGGGCTTTTATTGGAAATAACCGCCACCCGGCAAGTTCCTGCTTCCAGTCCATTTCAAGCGAAATATTTTCCGTTTCCCTCACATGGCTCCCATGCGGCTGCGAATGACGGATTGCAGTTCCGTTTCAAATTCCCTCAGGTCGTCTGCCGTAGGTTCTCCAAGCGTAACGTCCCAGTTGATACGGCCGGTACGGTCAATATCCCATGCGCCCTGGGCGCCGCTCTTGAATAAAACCTTGCCGGCCATCAGGGCGTGGGGAGGCGTTATTTCATCCACAGTTACCTGGGTTTTTCCCAGCAGGGAGGCAGGGGGAGGCATTGTTCCGGGAAGCTCTCCGGGCTGCTCGGCTTCGGGTTCCGGCTCCGGCTGGCTGATGCGGATATCCAGATCCTGAAGAAGGAATCTTGTATCCATGAACGTCAGCTTGATGTTCAAGTCCTCATGCAGCCTTTTCTGGATGGCGTTTAAATCCAGTCCTTCTTCCGCCCAGGTCCGGATGGACTGGATCTGTTCCGGAGATAATTGATCAGGGTTTATCATGATATGTATTTGAGTTAGAATGATTTCTATTCGCGACCAGACATGCATTCCAGCAGGGAATGAACGCAGGCGAGAAATCCTGCGGACGGCGTTCCACCCACGCCTGGATTTGCTCCGGCGTGAACCACTGCACGCTGTCCACCTCCGCCGCCGGAAAACGAACCTTCCCGGAATACCGCCCTTCATAGAGGGAGATGAATTCCCAGCCGTTATTTTCTCCGGCGTCAAAATCCGCGATTTTCTGCAGCCCGCAGCCGGACACCCCCAGTTCTTCCTTCAGCTCCCGCACCGCAGCTTCCTCATAACTTTCCCCGGCATCCAGATGCCCGGCTGCGGAGGAATCCCATTTGCCCGGCTGCCTGTCTTTCCACAGGGACCTTTTCTGGAGAAGCACAGCTCCATGCTTATTGACCAGGAACATATGTACGGCGCGATGACGAAGGCTGCCTTCATGTATTTCCCGGCGCGTGCCCTGCCCCGTCACCTGATTGAGTTCGTCCACGATGTCAAACAATTCATCTCCGCTCTGCGCCACATCCTTGAGAGGATTGGTATCATAAACGCGCGCCAATTCCACCCATTGGGACAAATTCAATTCCTCAGCCCTGGCGGAAGGGGAAAGCCCCAGGGAAGCAGCCACGCCCTCCCACGGAGGAGAAGCGGGGAGCTGTTTTTTCAATTGTTTGCGCCGCTGGGAAAAAGCCTTGCGCATCAGTTCATCCATCAGGCGGTCGTCATATGGAGGCAGCTCGCGGGCAGGGCGGGGAGTAAGCAGCATCACGGTGGAATCAATACGCGGACGGGGATGAAACGCTTCCGGCGGAATGGTTTTAAGGGCACGGGGAATCCAGTTTTTCTGGATGCGCAGGGACAACAGCCCGAAGGCATCATCATCCGGCGTCGCCAGAATGCGATCGATAAACTCCTTCTGGAGCATCACCACGGCACGTTCCACAGCACTGGGCCTGGACAGGAAATTCTGGAGGATGGCTCCCCGCGGAATAGGGAAGATTGCCAAGGAATTTGACAGGGGCCTCCGCAAACAGCCCCCGCGGATCCCAGGAAGCGCCGTCTGCATGGTGAACCTCCACATGGGGATCACCGGCCCAGCGCTCTTTCTGGTACTCCGCCAGACGGGAATCAAATTCCACCAGAACCAGTTTGCGGCAAAGGGGTGCGGCATGTTCCGTCAGGGAGCCGGTTCCAGGCCCTACCTCCACCACGCAATCCTGCGGCCGGATTTCGAGCTGCTCCACAATCCAGCGGGCCACATTTTCATCCGTCAGGAAATTCTGCCCCAGGGACTTGCTGGGGCGCACTTCATGGTCTTCCAGAACATTCCTGATCTCGGACGGTTTCATAATGAAGTGATGTTCGCAAAAATGCCTGTCAGGAGCCAGTAAAAAGCGGGGCAGTTTCCGGCATGAAAACGGAGAAGCTCCAACCGCCGCAGGCAAAGAACGGAGAGACGGCGGCAAGATATATCGCAAATTGACAAAAAGGGGAAAACATGTCACTTTTACAGGCGTCTGGAACAGGGATTCAGCCTGCAGTGAACCGGAAGGTTCCGCAGACTCCAAAATGTCCGGACGCCTTTGCCGGAGAAAAAGTTAAACCGGCTCAACAGCAAATTTGATAAAATCATGAAAGTACTTGTAACCGGCGGAGCCGGATATATTGGTTCCCACACGGTACGCCAGCTCGTCAAAACCGGCGCAGACGTGACCGTGCTGGACAACATGGTGTACGGCCACGCGGGAGCCCTCGTGGACCCGGAAGTGAAACTGGTCAAAGGGGATTTGGGAGATGCCTCCGTGGTATATCCTCTCCTGATGAAGGGCAACTTTGACGCCGTGATTCACTTTGCCGCCTTCATCAATGTGGGGGAATCCGTCCAGAACCCCCTCAAGTACTACATGAACAACATCGCCAGGCCCCTCGTCCTTCTGGGCGCCATGCAAGCCGCCGGCGTCAAGCGCTTTGTTTTCTCCTCCACCTGCGCCACGTATGGCGTTCCCACCCAGATCCCTATCCCGGAAACGGAAAAGCAGGATCCTATCAATCCTTACGGGAGTTCCAAGTACATGCTGGAAAAAGTTTGCAGGGACTGCGACCGCGCCTGGGGTCTCAAAAGCGTTTTTCTGCGCTATTTTAATGCCTCAGGTTGCAGCGAGGACGGCTTGATTGGTGAAGACCACGAACCGGAAACCCACCTTATCCCCAACATCCTGCTCACGCTCACCGGGGAAAAGGAATACATCGAAGTCTTCGGAACGGATTACGACACGCCGGACGGCACCTGCATCCGCGACTACATCCACGTCAACGACCTGGCGGACGCCCACTTGAAAGCGGTGGACTACCTGATGAAAGGCGGGGCCACAGAATGCTTCAACCTCGGAACCGGCCTGGGACTTTCCGTCCGGGAAATCCTGGAAACGGCTGAAAAAGTCACCGGCAAAAAAATTCCCGTCCGCTACGGCCCGCGCCGCGAAGGCGACCCGCCCCGCCTGATTGCCAATCCGAAGAAAGCCAAGGAAATCCTCGGCTGGGAAGCCAGGTGCAAGGATGCCGGGGCCATTGTGGAAACCGCATGGAAGTGGATGACTGGCCCGCGCCGCGGCCACTATTAATGCCTCTGCCCGCAAAAGGCCACCCTCTTTTCCGTCCTGCCATGCCCTCCATGGCAGGGCTTGTTTTTTCAAATTTCTTCGTACGCTCCTCTCCCGGAACCGCTCTTTCTTCCTCTGCCGGCCACAGCTAAAAACATTCAAAGGCAAACGGTTCCCGGCGTGCTGCTTCTCCTTCCCGGCTTCAAAAAGCCTTTTCCATTCCCCTCCGGCAAACCAGAAACACAGCCCATGTCCCGGCAGGTGCCCCGCTCCGGAAATGCCCGGCCTCCCGTCGGATATATGATGCAACCAATATAAGCCGTTCATTATAAAATCCCATTTTGTTCATATCTGGTCATTTACCACCCTATAGACCATCAAAATTTTTGAACTCGCCTCAACCGGAAAAACATTCTATTATTTTCAGGAAGCTTCACATACTGTATGAGCCTGCATATTGAAAGTACTGAAAATGCCCTTGCGGAATTGAAGAAGCAGCGGACCAAGACACTGACCGCCGCCATTTCCGTCTCCTTCCTCGGCATCGCCCTCATGGGCCTCCTCCTCTACCTGGTGCACATCATCGTGGCCGTTCCGGAAGATCCCCCCATGGTCGCCTACGCCACCCAGGAAGGCGACAACCCGGACATCGACACACCGGAAGTCACCCAGACCACCCAGCGCCCCAGCAGTTCCTCCACCTCCGCGCAGGTGAAGGTCATCGCCGCCGTCGCCACGGCGGACGTCGCGGTGGTCAACCCGGATATTGAGGTGGACGTCCCCTCGGAAGAACTCTCCATGGGCATTGACATCGGCGACGGCTTCGGCACCGGCACGGGCGACGGAGACGGGGGAGGCATTCCCGGCATCATCTCCAAGCGCTGCGATTTGAACGACCGCATGAAGCGCATCACGGAAAACGGGGGCACTCCGCAGTGTGAGGAAGCTGTAGTCAAATCCCTCCGCTGGCTGAAAAAACAGCAGAATAAAGACGGTTCCTGGGGCGGGGCTCCCCATAATTACAAATGCGCCATGACGGGCATGGCTCTCCTCTCCTACCTTGCCCACTGCGAAACGCCTCTTTCCGAAGAATTCGGGGAAACTGTCCTGAAGGGCATCTCTTTCCTGGTGGATCAGGGCATGAAAAATCCCGTTCTCTCCCTGGTTCCCCAGAGGAACGAAGTCAGCTATGACCACGCGGTAGCCACCTATGCCTTATGCGAAGCCTACACCTTCTGCAAGCAGATGGACATCCCCTCCATCTCCAATCTGGAAAAGGTCGTCATAAAAGCCGTTGATAAGATTGTGGACAATCAAAATACCGACGGCGGCTGGGCCTACAATTACAACACGAAGGCGGGCGCTCATACGGACCTTTCCGTCACCGGATGGAACGTGCAGGCCCTCAAGGCCGCCGAACACGGCGGCATCCGCCCCTCCAAAGGCGAAATACGCACGGCCCTGCGCAAAGCCGCGGCCTATTGCCAGAAATGCGGCAAGCCCGACGGCCTCTTCACCTACATGCAGAAAGGCAGGGAAGATGCCGCAGCACGTCCCTCCCTGGTGGGCGTAGGCGTTCTTTCCCTTCAAATGTGCGGCAACGGTTCGGACAGCGCCGCCCGCAAGGGACTGGACTGGATGCTCAAGAACACCAACCAGCCGTTCAACTGGAAGGCGAACAATACTTCCTCCAACCTCTACCAGCACTATTACGGGGTACAGGCCGCCATGAACCGAGGAGGGGATGTATGGAAAGCGTACAACAAGGCCTTCCGTGATTCCACCCTCGGAGCCCAGGCCACCGATGGAAGCTTCACCCCGAACGGATTCCCGGGACCGGGGGGGCTCGTGAACAGCAATGGAGGTTCCATCAACGACAAGATTTACCGCCAGTGCCTCGCTACTCTGATGCTGGAGGTATATTACCGCTTCCTTCCCGGCACGGGGGAAGGCACCAGGAATTCCTAATCTGATTGACAGACAGGCGTGTCTGGCTTTAGTACGCTGCCAGCCTTGTAAACAGGCAGGCCAGCAATACATACCTGTACAGGGCAATTCTCCCCATTTTTCAGAAATGCGGGAGTTTTTGCCTTGATGCCAACCAGACACCTCCCTCTATGAGTCTCCACATTGAAAGTACTGAAAATGCCCTTGCGGAATTGAAGAAGCAGCGGACCAAGACACTGACCGCCGCCATTTCCGTCTCCTTCCTCGGCATCGCCCTCATGGGCCTCCTCCTCTACCTGGTGCACATCATCGTGGCCGTTCCGGAAGATCCCCCCATGGTCGCCTACGCCACCCAGGAAGGCGACAACCCGGACATCGACACACCGGAAGTCACCCAGACCACCCAGCGCCCCAGCAGTTCCTCCACCTCCGCGCAGGTGAAGGTCATCGCCGCCGTCGCCACGGCGGACGTCGCGGTGGTCAACCCGGATATTGAGGTGGACGTCCCCTCGGAAGAACTCTCCATGGGCATCGACATCGGCGACGGCTTCGGCACCGGCACGGGCGACGGAGACGGGGGAGGCATTCCCGGCATCATCTCCAAGCGCTGCGATTTGAACGACCGCATGAAGCGCATCACGGAAAACGGGGGCACCCCGCAGTGCGAGGAAGCCGTAGTCAAATCCCTCCGCTGGCTGAAAAAACAGCAGAACGGCAACGGCTCCTGGGGTGAAGGGCAATTCCGCGCTTCCATGACCGGCATTTCCCTGCTGGCCTACCTGGCCCACTGTGAAACCCCTCTTTCCGAGGAATTCGGAGAAAACGTCCTGAAAGGCATTTCCTTCCTGGTGGACTTAGGCATGAAAAACCCCGTCCTTTCGGAACAGCCCGCCCTGAAGGAAATCTGTTATGACCACGCGGTAGCCACCTATGCCCTGTGCGAAGCCTATACCTTCTGCAAACAGATGGACATCCCCTCCATCTCCAATCTGGAAAAGGTCGTCGTAAAAGCCGTGGACAGGATTATTGACGCCCAGTGTCCCAACGGGGGCTGGGGCTACAGCTACAACAACAAGATTAATCCGGACATCGACCTTTCCGTCACCGGGTGGAACGTGCAGGCTCTCAAGGCTGCCGAACACGGCGGCATCAAGCCTACCAAAGGGGAAATCCGCTCTACGCTGCGCAAGGCCTCAAGCTACGTGCGCAAGAACGTCATGCCGGACGGCAAATTTTCCTATAAGGAAAACGGTAATATGCCCCGTTCCTCCCTGGTAGGCGTAGGCGTGCTTTCTCTGCAAATGACGGGCGACGGCTCCGGCGGTGCAGCCCGCAAGGGATTGGACTGGATTAAGAACAACGTCAAGACCCTCCAGTGGGGCCAGGGAAGCGGCACGGAAAATGTCAAGAGCAATCTCTACATGCATTACTACTGCGTGCAGGCTGCCATGAACCGCGGAGGAGACGTATGGACCTCTTACAACAAAGCATTCCGGGACGCCGTGCTCAGCGGCCAGAATGCGGACGGCAGTTTCCGGAAAAATGACGTAGGATACGTTTCCGGCATGAGCAATAAATCTGAAAACATCTACCGCCAGTGCCTGGCAACGCTGATGCTGGAAACCTATTACCGTTTCCTGCCCGGTACGGGGGAAGGCACCAAGAACTCCTGAGGCATCCCTCCGAATAACGAAAAGAGCGCCGCGGGAAAAGGTTCTGCATGCGAGAAAACGAACCTTCTTCCGGCGGCGCGCAAATTAAATCCTGACTTGACCGCAGAGGTTTCTCTTGTTATTCATATGGTTTCCATTTTCTAACGACGTGAATAACAATTCTTCCATCCTTTTCGGCCTTTTTGATGAATTTCTTTGGGTCCGGTGTTCCGGACGCGGAAGTTTTGCCAATAGTCCGACTGTCAAATCCCTGGGGGACGATTACATCGCTTCCGGAGGGCGTCTGATCGTCATTGATCTGGAAACTTGCTCCGGCATTGACTCCACCTTCATGGGCACTCTTGCGGGCCTGTCCCGACGGCTGCTTCCCATCGGGGGATCCGTCCAAATCGCTTCCCCGAGCGAACGCTGCCTGAGCGCCCTGGAAAGCCTGGGGCTGGACGCCCTGCTCAGCATTGAACCGCCCACAGCCCCCTGGAGGGGAAAAGTAGAGCAGATACGTGCCGCCCTGGGTACTGAAAATGCCCCTTCCGTTCACTTGGATGCCAAGGAGCAAACTCTCCACGTTCTCAACTCCCATTTGACCCTGAGCGAAATGAGCGAAGAGAACGAAGAAATTCCGCAACGTAACCGACTGCCTGAAAGAAGAATTGGAACGGCAGAAAGATCAATAAAAATACCTCCCCTCCACATGGACCTGCGCTCCATGGCCTCCCTGTATGAGGAAGCCCTTTCCGCAGCAAGGGAAGAAGGGCCGTCCGCCGTCAGGGAACATTCCGTTTCCAATCATTCCGCCCTTCCGGACGAGCGGACTCTTCAGCTTCTTCTTCTGGAAGGAGTATTTGGAACCTCTTTTACGGATGATTCAGGCAGGGACGTTCACATTCTGGATTTCGGGAACTGGAATAAATCCGCCGGACCGGACTTTCTAAACGCCAGGATATGCATTAATGGCGTCCCGCAATCGGGAGATATCGAACTGGATCCCACGCCGGAAGACTGGGAACGCCACGGGCACGGTTCCAACCCGGGGTTTAACGGCGTCATCCTGCACCTCGCCTGCGCGCCCAGCCGTAGGAAATGGTTCACCCGCAATGCCAGGCATGAACGCGTTCCTCTGGCTGTCATTCCCCCCGCTGCGCTGGCGCGGTCAGGAACATCCCCTTCCGGCAGCGCCCCGGTACGCCACTGCCGCCACTCCGGACTGCTGGCATCCATGGCTCCGGAGTTTCTGGAAACACTCCTCCAATCAGCGGCAGCCTACAGGTTCCGGAACAAGCACCGCCGCCATGCGGAACGCGCCAAATACGCAGGAGAGGAACAGGCCCTTTTTGAAAACCTGGCGGAAACGCTGGGCTATCACGCCAACAAAACCGCCATGCGCCACCTGGCCCTGCGGGCGCCCCTGCGTTCCATCCGGAACTGTCCGGAAGCCCTGCTTTTCGGTACGGCGGGCTTCCTCCTTCCCGTTCTTCCGGCCTCCTGCACACCGGAAGCCGTAGAACTCCACAAAAAACTCTGGGCTCAATGGTGGCCCCTGCGGGCGCAATTTGAACTGGCGCCGGACCGCTCCTTTCCCTGGACGTATTCCGGCAACAGGCCGGCCAACCATCCGCAGAGGCGCGTAGGGGCTCTGGCCGTCATCGCAGCAGATTTTGATGCGTTTAAGCGCCTTTGCCTTGCCGGACATACGGAAGAGCTGACGAAGTACCTCTCCTCCCTTACACACCCCTACTGGAGCACCCATGTAACGCTTCCTTCCCCACCGTCTCCCCGCCCCATGGCCCTGATGGGCCGGGATAGAATCTTGGACTTCATCATCAACCACCTTCTTCCGATGAAAGATGACGAACATGCATGGAAGCATTATCTTTCCCTCCGGGCCGGACAGGCGGGAACAAAAGTCCTCTCCGTCCACCAATCCCTGCTGGGCGGCAGGCCGGATGCACAAGCCTTTCTTACGAAAGCCTGGCACCACCAGGCATTGCTTCAAATCCACGAAGACCTGTGTTCCCTCCATTCCTGCGCCATTTGCTCCCTGCTCAGGCAGATGGAAAAGAAATGAGAGCGCAGCCCTTCTTTCCTTAAGACGGGGCGAAGGACCGCCCCTTGCGAAAACCCTTCCCAATCTTTACATCCCGAGAGGAATTCCTTCTTTCGGAACGCGCCATTCAGCAAGCTCCTCCTTTGAAACAAATACCGTCCCTTCCGCAAAGGTCCAGGATAAAAAAGGCTCCCAGCCCTAACGAAAGGACTGGAAGCCATGACTATTTTTAGTTCCCGAACTAAAACTGGATTATGGATTTCCTTTTTTACCGGGCCGCGGACGGCGAAGATTCCGTTCCCGATTTCAGCGGCAGGGTTTTCATGCGGGTCATCTTCCCGTTGACGCGCACGGGCAACACCTTGGGTTGGGCGGAATACAACTTCACGTTGCTTACCTTGCCGTCCTTCCAGGAAAAATCCACCGTGACGTTTCCCCGGGCTTTCAGCCCCTTCACGGAGCCTTCCGGCCACGCTTCCACGGGAGAGGGCATGATGTCCAGGCCCCCGGCATGGGATTGCACCAACATTTCACAAATGCCGCCTACAATGCCGAAGTTGCCGTCCATCTGCATAGGGGGATGAGTAGTCAGCATATTCGGCAAAGTGTTGAATTTCAAGAGTCCCTGAACCATTTCATGAGCCTTGTCCCCCTCACCCAGGCGGGCCCACAGAGCCGTGCGCCACGGCCACGTCCAGGAACGGCGGCTGTCTCCGGTCGTGCCGCGCCATTCCAGGGAAAGGCGGGCGGCTTCCGCCAGCTTGGGCGTCTTGAGCTTGCTGATCTGGTTGCCGGGGAAAACAGCAAAAAGGTGGGACGTATGGCGGTGGTCCGTCTTGGGAATGCGGTCAATCATCCATTCCTGAAGATTCCCTTCCTTGCCTATCTTGTTGCCGGCCAGCCTTTTCAGCTTGCCCTCCAGGCTCTTGGCCCAGGCGGCGTCCTTGCCCAGAATGCGGGCGGCTTTGATGGTATTGGAGAAAAGCTCCGCAATGAGCTGCTGGTCATGCATCACACCGTCTTCACGCGGCCCATGTTCGGGAGACCAGCCATTGGGAGCCACCAGAGTTCCAGCTTTCACATCGGCCAGATCCTTCTTCTCCTCTTCGCTCGGATCCTTGCCGTTTGTCTTGAACCCTTCGCCCCCGGCTCCCAGTTCCTTCAAATGGTCTTCCCAGAAATGACAGATTTCCTTCATCAGGGGATACGCCTGTTTTTCCAGATACTTTCTATCACCGGTAAATGCATAATGTTCCCATATATGCAGCGCATACCAGGCCGCACCGGGGATGTTCCACTGCCAGCCGTTGCCACCGAAGATATTCTGGGAGGTGCGCACCGTCCAGCCGCGCACGGGTTTGCCGTCCCTGGTATTGAACCCCTTGTTCGCCTGGGAAGCGTCCCGGCAGCCGGGGGCCATTGCCTCCACATAATTGACCAGGGCCTCATGGCATTCGGAAAGATTGGCGGGTTCCGCCCCCCAATACGCCATCTGGACGTTGATGTTGTTATGGTAGTCGCAGGCCCACGGCGGTTTGACATAATCATTCCACAACCCTTGCAGGTTGGCCGGTAGCGTACCGGGCCGGGAACTGGACAACAGCAGATAGCGGCCGAACTGGAACATGGTTTCCTCCAGATCGGGGTCTGCCGGATTTCTTATAGGCCTCCAGACGCTTTGGCGTAGGCAGCTTGGCTACATCCTCCTCCGTTTTTCCGAAGTTGACCTTCACCCGGTCAAACATGGACTTGTACTGGGAAATGTGGGCCTGTTTCAGGGCGGCATAATCCGCAGAAGCGGCTTTGGCCGCATAACGGTCCAGCTTCCTGGAGGGAGATTCACCCTTCCAGTCCTTTTTATAATCCATCAGGTAATCCGTCTCCATGGCGATGACGACCATGCAGGAATCCGCATTTTTCACGGAAATTTTATCTCCCGAGGCAGAAAGCGTACCGCCTTTGGGACGGATCAAAACACGGCCTTCATAATTCATGCCGTTTTTCAACATCCCCTTCCAGGTGATGACGGGGCCTTTGGCGGAAATATCTGCTCCAAGCTGGCTGTTAACGGAAAAATCCGCGCTGAATTGGCCGGGGTTGCTGGCTTTATAGTTCAGCACCAGGACGTTGGCAGGCGTGCTGGAGAATGCCTCCCGGTCATACGTTACGCCGTCCGCCTTGTAATTCACTTTATGAATGCCGTCCCGGAGATCCAGGGCGCGCGTAAAATCTTCCACAGACAGGGAAGCCGGCTGGTCGCCTTTTTTAAAGTCCACAAACAAATCCCCGAAAGGAAGATAGTTGCCGAACTGGTTCGTCCCGGCATCAGGCCCGTAACCGTACCCTCCCCCCGGATTGGCGCCTCCGGACCAGAGGCTGATTTCATTCAGGGCCAGCCGCTCGCGGCCAGGAGCGCTGAAAATCATGGCTCCAACGCGACCGTTGCCAATGGGATACCCCTCCGCTTCCCAAACAGAGGCTGGCTTCCTGTACTTGCCAAAACTGCCCTGGGAATTCTTGTCTTCCTGCGGATAGACAACTACGGCCGGTTCATCAGACCAGATCAAATTGGAGGCGGAAGGCTTATCCAGAGCCCCCCACCCGAAAGAAACGGCACTTACCGCCACGGCAGATAAATATAGAGATTGGAAATGCATGCTTTAGTGAACAATGTCACATATCTACTATCTGCGCAACCTCTATCTTTCAGCCATTCCCAAATTATTGACCGCCACAAGACGGCCCCCGTTATTCCCAGCCCGGCCCGGCAACGCTTCCTCCAATGGCGGCGAGAACAGTAATTTTCCTTGTCTTTAATAACGACGTCCCTACCTTGGCAAGTATGTTTAAACAACTTCTCTCCGCATTTTTTTCTCTGTTCTTTCTGGGAGCGGCCTCCGGTACATCCTTTGCGGAAGTCACCGTTCCAGACGCCCTGAAAGACCGGATTGCCCTGAAAAAAACGGCCCGGCAGCTTAATATCGTTTATTTTCTGGGCAGTGATACGGAACCCGTTCCGGATTATGAACGGCGCCTCAGCGAACTGCTCCTTTACCTCCAACAGTTTTACGGCAAGGAAATGCAGCGGCACGGCTATGGCGCGCGTTCCTTCGGCCTGGACATCAAATCCCCAGGCCGCGTGAACATCATTGAATACAAGGCCAAAAACCCGGCGGCCCATTATCCTTATGAAAACGGAGGCGGCTGGAAAGCGGCCCAGGAACTTGACGAATTTTTCAAAGCCCATCCGGACAGGAAAAAAAGCCATCATACCCTTATCATCATGCCTACCTGGAATGACGAAAAGAACGGCCCCGACAATCCCGGCGGAGTTCCCTTTTACGGCATGGGGCGCAACTGTTTCGCCCTGGATTATCCGGCCTTCGACATCAAACACCTGGGGCAGAAAACCAGGGAAGGAAGGCTGCTGACCAAATGGTATGGAGGCATGGCTCACGAATTGGGGCACGGCCTTAACCTGCCGCACAACCACCAGACCGCCTCGGACGGTAAAAAATACGGCACAGCCCTGATGGGTTCGGGCAATTACACGTTCGGGACCAGTCCCACGTTCCTGACCCCGGCCAGCTGCGCCCTGCTGGATGCCTGTGAAGTGTTTTCCGTCACCCCGTCCCAGCAATTCTACGAAGGCAAGCCGGAAGTGGAGGTCGGGGACGTAGCCATTTCTTTTAAAGGAGACCAGATTCTGGTTTCCGGCAATTATAAAAGCCCCCAGACCGTCAAAGCTGAATGTTTACATCCAGGATCCTCCTTATGCGGTCAACCAGGACTATGACGCCGTTTCCTTCTCCCGGCGCCTTGGAAAAAAGAGCGGGAAATTCTCCATGAAAATTGACAAAAAAGAGCTGGAAGGATTGAACAATAACGAATTCCGCATTTCCCTCATGTTCATTCTCGCCAACGGGCTGCACATGCAGAAGCACTTCACGTTCCATTGGGACGCTCTCCAGGATTACAGGGACGGAAGCAAATCCTGAACGCATTTTCCGTGCGCGGGCGGAGGCCGCCACAATCACGGCCTTCGCACCTTGCGGAGCCTTATTCCTTCAAACTGGTGCGCCAGCCGGAAGCGTGCTGATAGTAATAAACCGCTTCCCTTTCCAGCTCTTTCATCCGCCCATCCGGCTCAACGGCCTCTCCGTCCCGGAAAAATTCCACTCCGCGCTGGGGTTTGAGCACCACCATGTCTTTCCCCTTCAAATAGCCGATATATTGGTAATTGCTCACAAAATACCGGGATTGATAGGAAGGCTTCAAGGCATCCTTCCCATAAAAGGCCGCATCATACGGCCAGTTCAACAGCCCCAGCAGGGTGGGCAGCACGTCAATCTGGCTCACGGGAGTGTCCCGCCGTTCCGGTTTCAGCAGAGCCGGAGCGTAGAAAATGGAAAAAATGCGGTGCGTTTCCGGATTGAGGGCCTGCTTTCCCGCGCTCCCGGCGCCGTGGTCTCCTACGAACACGAACAGCGTGTTGTCAAACCAGGGTTTGGTTCTGGCCTCCTCCACAAAGGCGCCTACCGCATAATCCGCGTATTTCACGGCCCCCATGCGCCCCGTGTGGGAAGGAATGTCAATGCGCCCTTCCGGATACGTGTAGGGGCGGTGGTTGGACGTGGTAAACACCACCTGCAAAAACGGCTTGCCGCGTCCGCAGGATTCATCCGCCTCCCGTATGGCGCGGCGGAACAAATCTTCATCGCAAACGCCCCAAATGGTGAATGGGTCACCTCGGAATCAGCCATGGAATTACGGTCCAGAACCTGAAACCCGTTGTTCCCGAAAAAATAATTCATGTTGTCAAAATACCCGTAGCCGCCGTAAATCCATTTGAGATCGTATCCCTTGTCCCTGAATATGGAACCTATGGTCTGCAAATGCTCATTTCCTTCCTGGCGAAGGATGGACATGCCGGGAAGCGGCGGCAGGGATGTGCTGATTGCTTCCAGCCCGCGTACGGAACGGGTGCCCGTGGCATAAGTATTCGGGAAAAAAATGCCTTCCTTTCCCAGACGGCTCAGGCACGGAGTGACGTCAGCCCCGTCTTCCCGGCACTCGTTCAAAAATTCCGCTCCCATGCTCTCCATGACCACAACCACGACATTCGGGCGGATAGCCCCCCCGGAAGGACGCACCTGCCTCTTTACGCTGCCGGACGAAGCCTCCGGCACGGACGTGTCATCCGCCGTGAACTCCCGGGCCAGAAACGCCGCCGCTTCCGCATCCGGCAGCGTCCGGTAATAAGCGCGGTAATCCAGTTCATTCTTGAGAAAGGCGCTGAACAGGCTGTAAAGGCCATCCTTGGCCATTTCCGAATTATAACGGTTGTTCACGGCATCCGCATCCTTGATATCCACCAGCCAATATCCCCCCGTGACGCAGGCCAGCAGGAACAGCACCACACAGCCTCGTTTCCATCCGGCGGGAACCGCCCCGTTCCTGGGAAGCAGGAACTTCTTCATTCCCCAGACGGCCAGAACGGACACCGCCAGAATGCCGCCCAGAATAGGAATGATGGGATAGGACTCGTAAATATTCCCGATAACCTCCTTGGTGTAAACCAGGTAATCCACCGCAATGAAATTGAAGCTGGCTTCAAATTCGTTCCAGAAAAAGGCTTCCGCCACATCTTCAAACAGATTGGCGAGCACAAACAGGAAAAACCATGCGGAGGCGAGCCACCTGTCCGCCTTCCCTCCTGCTTTCCCGCGCGGAAGAATCCACAAATAAACGGCATAGGGAATAAGCCAGTAGCACATGGTGACGGCAAACTCCGTCACAAAAACGTACGCCGTTTTCAGGAGGGGAAGCAACCCGAAATCCATGTTACGGTATTCGAAAAATACCGTAAACAGATTTTCCACCGCCTCAATGCCGAACGCAAACAGGAGGAACGGCCAAAACCTCCCCCAATAATAACGAATCATCGCTACCGGAAATATGACAGCCGGAGCATGCCGTCAATGCTCCATCACAACATCACGGTGATATGGATGTCATTCCAAAGAAATGAGACGGGGGAAGGTTCTCCTACACCACATCCAGAGCGGCATCCCAGTCTTTCCAGACAGGCTCCAGCCCGGCATTCCGTATGGCTCCGACCACCTGCTCCGGTGTGCGCTGGTCGGAAATCTCAAACTGCTCCGTCGCCTTGCAATTCCCTTTCCGGCCATCGGGAAGATCCACCCGGTTGCCCCGCACCGTCAAATGGGCGGCAGCCGTTCCCACGCCCGTGTAGCCCCCCGGTTCCGTGCGCGCAATGGCGGACATGTGGGTCATGCCCAAATGCATCAGGGCATTCCTCATCGGCGCGGGCTCACGGGTGCTGATGGACATGCCTATCTTGGGGAAACAGATGCGCAGGGCGGCCATAAGCTGGACAAAATGGCGGTCATCCAGCATCAAGTCCGGATCAGGTTCATACTCGTAATTCCCGGCGTAGGGACGCATGCGCGGAAACGCCACGGAAAGCGCGGATTTCCAGCAATGCTTCTGCAGGTAATCCAGATGGACGGCAAGTGCCATGGCCTCCCGCCGCCACGGAGAAAGCCCGAACAAGGCTCCTATCTGAATGCGGCGGAAACCGCCCTGGTAGGCGCGTTCCGGGCAGTCCAGCCTCCAGTTGAAATTTTTCTTCATCCCTGCCGTATGCAGGGTTTCATACACTTCCCGGTTATAGGTTTCCTGATACACGGCCAATTGTTCCGCCCCGTGACGGACGATCTCCGCATAGCGGTCGTCCGGCAACGGCCCTATCTCCAGCCCCAGGGACGGAATAAAAGAATGCAGGGCGTCCAGGCATTCCTGCATATACCCGTCGGAAACGAACTTGGGATGCTCCCCGGCCACCAGCAGGATGCTGCGCAGCCCCAGGCCGTGCAGGTAGCGGGCCTCCTGCACCACTTCATCCACCGTAAGCGTGGTGCGGATAATGGGATTATCCCGGGAAAAACCGCAGTACTTGCAATTATTGATGCATTCGTTGGACAGGTAAATGGGGGCGAACAGGCGAATGGTCCGGCCGAAATGCAGCCGCGTCAGACGCCGGCTCTCCTGCGCCATCGCCTCCAGGCGGGCGTCGTCAACCGGTTCCAGCAACGCCATGAAACGGCGCACCAGGGGAGTGGGACAATCCATCAAACCGTTTAATTCTTCAGAAAAAGACATACGTGAACTAAGTAAAATTGTGAGAGCGCCGGCTGCATTTCCATTCCTGAACCGGAAAGCTCCAATTTGCTCCCTCCCTTGCAAAAGATACCATCTTTTACCGTGTCATTTCCCGGAGAGGCGCGTTCCATGAAGGCCGGGGAGCCTGCGAATCGTCGTGACAGACGGCCTCTTATGGACTAATCTGGCTTTATCCTCCCATGAGCGCTACACCGAACAGCCTTTTCCGCCATTATCTTGATTCCCTGATCCAGCAGGGAACAACGCGAACGAGCCTGACGGATGAAGCCAGAAACGTTCTCAGAACATGGTACGTGGCTTCCAGACAGGGAGGCCGTCCCGCCGCATCAGCACCCGCTTCTCCGGAACCGCCGCCCCTGCAGGCGGCCGTTCCTGTCTCCGCACCTGCCGGAAAGCCGGAACCGCCGGAGCTGTTTCCGCAAAACAGGGAACCGGCCTCTGCCATTACCCTCCCGGAAGGGACAATGGAAGACAAGCTGCAATACCTCCGTAATCTGGCGCAAAACTGGAAACCGGCGCGGGAACTCAACTCCCTGCGGGACACCATGGTCTTTGCCACGGGCAATCCCCCCATACGAAACTCATGCTCATCGGGGAAGCTCCCGGATATTATGAAGAAGTGCAGCAGGAGCCCTTTGTGGGCCGTGCCGGGAAAAACTCAACCAGATATTAAGGGCTATGGGGCTCTCCAGAGACATGGTTTACATTTCCAACATCGTCAAATTCCGCCCGGCCCTGCCCAACCAGCGAACCAATAACCGCGCCCCCACGCCGGAAGAAATTGAAGCGTGCCTGCCCATCATCATGCATGAAATCCGGGTCATCCGGCCGAAAATGATTATAGCCCTGGGCGGTACCGCCGCCGTAGGCCTGTTGGGGGAACAGGGTTCCGTCAGCTCCATGAGAGGCAGGTTCCACGACCTTAACGGCATTCCCGTACGCGTCACTTACCATCCCAGCTACCTGCTCAGATCAGACAGTCCGCGGGAAAAACGCAAGGTATGGGAAGACATGCTGGCCGTTATGGAACGCCTGGACATGCCCATCTCAGAAAAACAGCGCGGCTACTTCCTGCCCAGGGAATAAGCCGGGGACTTCTTCATGCCTCATTTTCAGCTGAAGCAGGGAAAAATCCCTGAACCATTTGGCGTGACAGGAAACATCAGTATGTCTCCGTGCATCTGCATTCTATTCTCCAAAGCGGTTGTACCACCCCATCCCGCTTTTTCCCGGAGCAACCTCTAACGCATCGGCTAATTGGGAGGATAGAACAGGCCGTCCCCCTGCCCCGTATCCCGCCAGGAGCCGCCGAAGCACAGCATGAACGGAGACATTCAGAATTCCTCCCTTTTTACTGGTCCGGGACCTTACGAAATTCCCCTCTCCATCAAATCCTCATCACCGCCCGGCCCTTGTAACGCTGCCTGTGGGATGCAAACATAACCTCCTGAAAATGAGTGCCATGTTCCGGCGTCAGTTCCCGGACCGGAAATTTTTTTTTTCAATTCCGGACACCTCCGCATCAAAAAAACTCCGGTGAAATACCTGATACCGCGCCGTGTCGTGAGGCGAAGATCCCGTTTCGCCTTCAACGGTTCCTCAGCGCCTCCGATCAAAAGCGAAATCCATCGGGTTTCAGATACCTGAGGAAGAATATCTGGATATCCTCCAACGGTTCAGAATCCGATGCTGGGAAATTTGCCGCCGTTACCGGAAAAGCGGAGGCGCCGGCATAAAAACATACCTGGGCAATGCAACCGTTTTTGAGCCGGAACGCTATTTGCGCGAGAGGAACCGGAAGAAGAGGCTGCTGCTGCGGGAAGCCCGTCCGCTTGAATATGAAAATGGCCGGGAAATTGACGCTGACGAACATTCGGACTTCCTTTCCGGGCTGATGTTCCGGGAAGAATTCGAGCGGAAAATGGAATCCCTGGAGCCGCAGGAAAGGGAGCTGGTTGAGGCATTGATTGACGCTGAAGGGAATTTGTCACGGGCAGCCAGAAGCATTCATCTGGAGGAAAGCAGGGCGCGCCGCCTCAGGAAACGGCTCCGGGAAGAAAAATTCACTTTTTTAAGAAATGGGCGGCGAATTTCCGGAAACGCGGCAAGCAATCATTGTGAAGGGTCTAAATCGACCTACTCGTCGTCCATAGACGTCGCAATCAAACACTAATCATCACACCATGTATACCAACGAACAACCAAACGACGACCCCTCGTTGAACAGGGGGTCCGCCAACAAGATGAACACCAACCCCGCCGCCGGACCTCCCGGGGCGGCCAGCCAGCCTGGAGAGCCGGGAGCCGCAGCGCCCCTCCATGCCATGTCCACCCCCATCCAGCCCTACGGCGCGGATACCGTTATCTATGAAAAATCCGACAACTTCGTTCAGACGTCAGCCGGAGCCGATGTCTTCATGCCCCCCGTCAACGACACCTTCAGCGTCCCGGAAGGAGGGGCCACGACCGTGGCCAGCCTGACGGTGGACGACTGGGGCAAGCTGACCATCTCCGGCCCGGGGCCGGCACGTTTGAGCTGGACCTGACCTCCGCCGTCGATGAACCCGGAAAACTGGGAGGCCACCAGGAATGGACCAAATCAGGCTCCTTTGAACTATCCGAAGGCACGTACACCCTCTCCGTCACGCACCAGAACATCGACATGCCGCACAACGAATACAACCAGTCCGTGTGCAGATACTCCGTGACGGTGACCGCGCATGGGGACTCCAGCAGCAGTTCAAGCAGTTCGGACACCCCTCCTTCCTCCCTCTCGAGCAGCTCCTCTTCGGACGTGCCGCCGGAGGAAAAGGAAATCTGCTGCCGTTGCGGTACGTGCACGGACGCGGAAGGCAACGAATACACCATTGCGGCGGAAAAACTGCCGGGTGACCCCGGCGTGGAAATCTGCATGTCCCAGGCCGAATTCCTGGCCAGGGGAGGGGCTTCGGCGCCGTCTCCCGCGGCCTTCAGCCTCCGTTCCGCGGAAAACGCCCGTGAAACGGCGGAAGCCTGCGGCGGCCTGAAATACGTGAGCCCGTGGGCCTGGCGCGTCCATCTGGACGAAACGTCCGGCCTCATCACCGTGGTGCCTCCGGCGGGCGCCGCGCTTTACTTCAACGTGCAGGCCGGTTCAGATACGGCCCTGCCTGCGGGCATCTCCCGCAAGCGCGACTTCAGGGTGCAGCTGCTGGATGAAACTCTGGCTCCTGCCTCTTCCGGTGCCCCCGCCTACCTTTCCCTGGTGGACGCGGACGGGCAGAAAATCCGCTTCTCCGCGGAAACCGGCGCCGTGGTCGCCATGACCTCCGCCTCCGGCAAAGTGCTCCTGGCGGAAGACTACTTCCGCAATGTAAACAATACGTATGATCCTGCGGGCAACCTGGTAAGCAGCTACAGCGCCGCGGAGGGGCTGATGCGCACCCGGACCGGAGCGGACGGAGAACTCATCATGGAATGGTACGCTCCCGCCGCCGTCACGGTCCTGGCCGACGGAACATACGAGGTAACGGGGGAACCTTATAAAACCTCCTCCTTCCTGTCCTCGGAAGAAAACGGCGTGCGGACCACCGTCATCACGCGCCAGCAGCGCGGACTGCCGGCCCACACCATCACCCGTACGGAAGAACCCGGCAGAGTCAGCATCGCCAAAGGCCAGGGGGACGACATCATCATCCGCACCATTGAAACCAACCGCCTCTACGGAGGCCTCTCGGAACGCATCGAAACCGTCAGAGGCATCAACGACGCCGAGCCGGTCGCCTGCAACCGCAGCGTCAGGCAATACACGGACGGCGGCTGGCTGCTGGTAAGCGAAACGGAAGCCTTCAACACGCCGCTGGCGCGGACGACCTCCTACGAATACAACAGCCAATACCGCGTCTCCCGCATCAACCGTCCGGACGGCGGCTACACGCGCTATGAATACGACGGCGAAGGACGGGTCACGCTTGAGGCGGCGCCCTGGGCCGGCGGCGGAGAACAGGTAACCCGGACCGAATACGCCGGCCTGCGCTTCTACGACAACCGTCCGGCGCGTGTCGCCGAATTCCGGGTGCTGTCCGACGGCACGGAAATCGAACTGACGGCCGCCGCTTACGCCTATGAGCGCTCTCCCCTCATGGAACGGGTGACCAAAACCGTGACTGCCGCCGGTTCCGGCCAGGAACAGACAAGCGTGGAAGAAACGTATGGAGAAGCCGCCGCCTATCCCTATGCCGCCGGGCAAACCAAATTCACCCGGGACATTGCCGGCGTGGAAACCTTCTATGACTATGAGGCGGCCGTGGAACACGGCGCCGCGCACAAAAAAAGACGGCCGTTACCAAGGTCGGCGGCGAACTGGCGGCCGGACAGAGCCGCAAGACGGAATCGTTCCTTGCCGCCAATGGCACGGTGCTTGTTGAGCAGGAAAGCGTCTGGGATGGCGACAACTGGCTGCCGCTCTCAAGCGGCGCCCCTGAATACGACGAAGAAGGCCGCCGCACGAAAACCACCCGGGGCAACGGCCGCGTCACCTCCCACGTCCTGGATGTGCTGCGGCAAGCTCTCGGAAACGGACGAAGACGGAATCCTGACGTCGTACGGCTACAACAGCGCCCACCAGCTGGTGGAAACCATCCGTTCGGAAATCAGCGACGGAGACACGGTCGTAACCCCGGAAACCATCACCACCTACACCCGGGACGCCGCCGGGCGCGTCCTGCAGACGCGCCGGGACAGGGGAGCCATGACCACGACGGAAAGCGTGGAATACGACAGGCTCGGCCGTATCGTCAGGCAAACCGATGTGCTGGGTCGCGTGACGGCGACAGCCTACAGCGAAAACGGCCTGACGGAAACCGTCACGACGCCCGCCGGCGCCACCCTCGTCACCGAACGTCACCCCGACGGCTCCGTACTCCATGAATACGGCACGGGACAGCGCGAACGCTGCCATGTCTATGACATCGACCATAACTGCCTGAGGGAAACCGTTACCCTGGCCGACCAGACCACCATCCTCTCCCGGACCCTGGTCAACGGCTTCGGACAAAGCGTCGTGCAAGTGACGCCCGCGACTGCCGGGTTCCTGTATGACCGTTCCGAATATAATGCACAGGGGCGCCTCATCCGCACATGGAGGGATGCGGGTACGCAGGAGGGGGCCGTCGCCATGGCGCCCACGCTCTACGAATACGACGCCTTCGGCAACATGACCAGGGAAACGCTCGCCCTGGCGGAGCAGCCCGCACCGGACAACAGCCCCATCCGGGAATATGCCTTCAGCGTGGAAAACGCGGAGGACGGCGTCTATCTGGTCACGACGCAAACCCGCTACCATGCAGATGGACATCCGCTCGTCTCCGTACGGAAGCAGCTCCTGTCCGAACTCTCCGGAGTTCTGGAAACAAAAGCGGTCATCATTGACGAACGCGGCTTGACTGCGGCGGAATGGACGGAGTATGCTGAAAATACGAAAAGAATCCAAAAGAGCGTTATCCCCTCTTCCAGCGTCACGGCTCAAACGGTGGCGGCGGACGGCCTGATGCTCTCGCAGCAGAACCACGCGGGCATCACGGAAACGGCCGCCCGCGCCTATACGGCCGCGGGCATGACCCTGACCCGCACGGACGGCCGCGGCAACACAACGACGATCCGGACCGACCTGGCCGGACGCGCCGTCAGCGTGACGGACGCCGCCGGAAATGAGACCGTCACGCAGTACGACGCCCGCTTTGACCTGGCCGCCGTGGTGACGGACGCGCTGGGAAATACGGTGTGCGCCGGATACGACGCCAGAGGCCGGAAAACGGCCGAATGGGGGACGGGGACGCAGCCCCTGCTCCTGGGCTATGACGAGGCCGGCCGCCTGGTGAGCCTGACCACCTTCCGCGCGGCGCAGGAAGGAGACGTCGCGGAAGACCCCACTGGCCGCGCGGACGGCGACACCACCACCTGGAGCTATGACGAAGCCACGGGGCTGGAAACGCGCAAAACGTATGCCGACGGAACGCACGTGGACAAAACCTGGGACGCCTTCAACAGGCTTGCCACGGAAACGAACGCCCGCGGCATCGTGAAGACCTGCACTTACGAACAGGCCCGCGGGCTGCTGGCGGGCATCAGCTACTCGGACGCCACGCCCGGCCAGAGCTTCTCCTACAACCACCTCGGCCAATTGACGCAAATCACGGATGCCGCCGGAACGCGGACCTTCGCCTGCAATCCCTACGGGGAACCGGAAACAGACTGCCTTGAGGCAAACGGCCTCTCCTGGCAGGTCTCCGAACTCTATGACGGGCTCGGCCGTCAGGCGGGGTATGAATTAAGCGCAGACGGCCGCCGCGTCCAGCAGGCGCGCCTGTCCTATGACGGCAAAGGCCGCCTCTCCGCCCTCGCGGCGGAAGGCATGGAAACGCCCTTCTCCTGGACTTACTGCGAACAGGGAGGGCTTGTGGAACAACTCGCCTACCCCAACGGCATGACCCGGGTCAACACCTATGAAAACAGCCGCGACCTCCTCTCCGTCATCGACTACCGGAGGCCCGGAAGCGCCAACCCGCCGGCAAGGCACGAATACGACTACGACGCGCTGGGCCGTCCTACACGGCGCAGGGACACGTGGAACACGGCGGCGCCCAAAACGACGCGTTTGTTCACCTACAACAGCCGCGGCGAACTGGTCGGAGACCAGCTTAGGCCCGGAGGGCGCTTCGGCTACCAGTACGACAACATCGGCAACCGGAAGGAAGCCTTCGAATTCGGCAACACGACGGACTATGAAACCGATGAACTCAACCGGTACGCGGGCATCGCCGGAAATGGCGCGGCGGCATTCGTCCCCCAATACGACGCGGACGGCAACCAGACGCTGGTGAAAACTTCCACCGGCATCTGGACAGTCACCTACAACGCCGAAAACCGGCCCGTGAAATTTGAAAGCGAGGACGGCGGGACAACCGTGGAATGCGCCTACGACTCCATGGGCAGGAGATTCGAGAAAAAAGTGACGGTCGGAGGGACAACGGGCTTCCACGCGCGCTACCTCTACCGGGACTACCTGCAGGTGGCGGAGTGCGACTTGACCGGGGAAACGCCGGCACTTGTGCGCAGCTACCTCTGGGACCCCTCGGAACCGGAGGCCACGCGCGTCCTGGCCATGACGCGCTGGGAAGCGAACGGGACGCAGGTGAAGGAGCATCTCTACTGCATGCACGACGCGATGAAAAACGTCACCTCCCTCTTCGGGGAAGCGCGCGGACGCCGCGCCCTGTACGAATACCGTCCGTACGGAGGGCTGGTCACGTCGGAAGGCAACATGGCGCAAGAGAACAAATTCCGCTTCTCGTGCGAATACATGGACGACGAGCTCGGCCTCATCTACTACAACTACCGTCATCTCAATCCGCACGACGGCAGGTGGATCAGCAGGGATCCCATCGCGGAACAAGGTGGCTGGAATTTGTTCGCCTTTGTAGGAAATAGAGCTTATTATCAGTACGATAAATTAGGATTATGGCTCGCAAGACGCCATAGAAGGCTAACAAGACGTTCTCTTTCCTCCTATAAATTCCAAATTGATATTAATGGTAAAAGTATTTCTCTTCCCATTAAGAAAGAGTTATTAGAGATTATTGTTGAAGCAAATGTAGATACGGATTCTGGAGAGATGGGTAAAAACCAAGCTTATCATTATTGCACAGGATTGGACAGTAATGAGACCTTTGAAACAGCTAAAGAAATTATATTTCTACCCTTGCTATAGAATCTAAAAAATTCTATGATACAATATCTAAACAAATGATATCGTTGGAAGATTGTAAAGACGCATTGAAAACGCTTGGACATTTAAATCACATGTGGCAAGATTACTATGCCCATGGAGTAGAAGAGGACAATGCCAAAAAAGCAGTTGTAGGAAAAATTCAAGGATCTCCTGAAATGCCAATAATGATTCCCGTATCTTTTGGCTCTATGGGATTTAAAGGAGGACATGGAGGTTTTTGGAGAGTTATGAATCCATTTTCGAGAGTTGAACCAGGTGATAGAGCCACTGATTCAAATATTCGAAAACAACAAGCAAAATCTTATACAAAAATACACTCGATTCCATTTTTAAGCGCCTGGTTTGCAAAATGTAAATGTCATTTTTATAGTGAAGAGATTAATAGATAATTTTGTTTTATTTAAAATATTATGAATATTTCTTTATTTCAAATAATAGTTAGCCATATATTTGTTATGCCTTTACTAGCTTTAGGAGAGTCACATGTCTTTCCAGAGACTCATATAATTTCAAAATTGGATATCTCTTGTTTTTCTAATAATTGTATTTATGATCGCGGTTCTCATCCAACCATGTCATTTTCAGACGATGGAAAACATTTTGCCGTGTGGGATGACGAGTATGTAGAAATTTATGAATTAAATACTAAGGATGTAAAATCCTGTCAACGTTTGACATTAATTAAAAAACATCCTTGGGGAAATGTTTATAGGGGAAGACGTGAACAAGCTGTTTCCGATGTTTCGAGTAATATTATTTTTAATGGTACTGCTCGGAAGTATATTCCTTTACTTTATTCTTCATCCCTGTTTCCTAGAAATTTTCAAATACTTAAATCTTATATCATTAAAAATGAAAAATTAATAGAAAAATATAATTTTTTACTCCACGAAAAGGCAATTTGCTTGGAGATGTTAGGTGGATATAAGTCTTCATCCGAGGCTCAACCGTTGCTCTTAGGATCTATAAATTTCAAGCCGATGACATTTCTTGAGCAAACAAATTTTTCGTTTAAAGAGTCAGAATATGGGACTCCGGCTGATAGTATGTTATCGTCTGATATGACTCGAGCTTGTATTTCCTCCTCTGTTCCAGAAGCGATTTTTTCTTTCTATCAGGGTAAACAGAAAGTAATAGATATTACTCCCAAACTTCTTCGATTAGAACATAGGCTTTGGAAAACATCCATTTCTTCCCTCTCTGATGATGGAACACTTCTTGCAGTTATATTTACTTATGCAGGCAGGTTTACTGCTCCTTGAATTTTAAAACAGCTATTGCTTTCATAGATACAGAGAATAAGAAAATAAAAAAAATATTATAACACTGTCTGGGATTCGTAAGATGACATTTTGTTTTTCAAATGATAAAAGTAAAGTTGCTATCTGGGAAAATGGAGAAAAAGTGATACGCATATATTATTTATATTCAAAATATTAAATTTCAGAATTATGAAGAATAGTCTTGCTGTAAGATTTTCAGAACATCCTGACTATTGATATTCATCAAATTGATCTGATGAAAAATCGAGGAAATCAACGAAACAAGACTAAGTGAATAATTCCGTAAATATGATGATATCAAAAAATGTTGTTTTTCTATGTAGCGCATTGCTTTGCTCCTGCTCGGAAGATGTTGATTTGTATCAATTTGATTTAAATAATCATTCCGTTACAACACACAGGAGAGGTTTATATAGATGCCCGCCGGAAGAGTTATGTAAAAAATATCCTCTTAAAAAATATTCCTGGAAAGAAAAGAAAACAATAGCCAAGTCTTTTGTTATTGGGACAACAACTCAACAAGAAGTAATAGATATTTTAGGAGTTGGTATAGCAGGAAGAGCTAATCCTCCCGTCATAGATAGGTTGGGTTATCGTTGTGACAAGAGCGATCCGGAGTATCCTGGTGACGAATGGTTAAAATTTCTTGAATTTAACTTTAATGAAGAGGGGAAGCTTGTTAATTATTATGAAGTAGTACCCTATCCTGTTCCTCATTAATATTTTTGTTATATGAGGATGAGCAAACATTCATCCTGCCTTATCCATCGGAATTTTCTGGTGGGAATCAGCTACTCGGACGCCACGCCCGGCCAGAGCTTCGCCTACGACCACCTCGGCCAATTGACGCAAATCACGGATGCCGCCGGAATGCGGACCTTCGCCTGCAATCCCTACGGGGAACCGGAAACAGACTGCCTTGAGGCAAACGGCCTCTCCTGGCAGGTCTCCGAACTCTATGACGGGCTCGGCCGTCAGGCGGGGTATGAATTAAGCGCAGACGGCCGCCGCGTCCAGCAGGCGCGCCTGTCCTATGACGGCAAAGGCCGCCTCTCCGCCCTCGCGGCGGAAGGCATGGAAACCCCCTTCTCCTGGACTTACTGCGAACAGGGAGGGCTTGTGGAACAACTCGCCTACCCCAACGGCATGACCCGGGTCAACACCTATGAAAACAGCCGCGACCTCCTCTCCGTCATCGACTACCGGAGGCCCGGAAGCGCCAACCCGCCGGCAAGGCACGAATACGACTACGACGCGCTGGGCCGTCCTACACGGCGCAGGGACACGTGGAACACGGCGGCGCCCAAAACGACGCGTTTGTTCACCTACAACAGCCGCGGCGAACTGGTCGGAGACCAGCTTAGGCCCGGAGGGCGCTTCGGCTACCAGTACGACAACATCGGCAACCGGAAGGAAGCCTTCGAATTCGGCAGCACCACGGACTATGAAACCGACGAACTCAACCGGTACGCGGGCATCGTCAGAAATGGCGGGGAAGCCTTTACACCCCAATACGATGCGGACGGCAATCAGACATTGATCAGGACATCCACCGGCATCTGGCAAGTCTCCTACAACGCGGAAAACCGTCCGGTGCGCTTCGTCAATGAAAGCGCCAAAACCGTGGTGGAATGCACCTACGACTCCATGGGCAGGAGATTCGAGAAAAAAGTGACGGTCGGAGGGACAGCGGGCTTCCACGCGCGCTACCTCTACCGGGACCACCTGCAGGTGGCGGAGTGCGACTTGACCGGGGAAACGCCGAAGCTTGTGCGCAGCTACCTCTGGGACCCCTCGGAACCGGAGGCCACGCGCGTCCTGTCCATGACGCGCTGGGAGGCGAACGGGACGCAGGTGAAGGAGCATCTCTACTGCATGCACGACGCGATGAAGAACGTCACCTCCCTCTTCGGGGAAGCGCGCGGACGCCGCGCCCTGTACGAATACCGTCCGTACGGAGGGCTGGTCACGTCGGAAGGCAACATGGCGCAAGAGAACAAATTCCGCTTCTCGTGCGAATACATGGACGACGAGCTCGGCCTCATCTACTACAACTACCGTCATCTCAATCCGCACGACGGCAGGTGGATCAGCCGAGATCCCATCATGGAACAAGGTGGCTGGAATTTGTTCGCGTTCGTTAATAATAATGGTATCATCAATTTTGATTATTTAGGGTTGTGGCCATGGTCCCAGAAACAACCAAATCCTCCAACCTTGACAATAGAAACAAAAAAATGTCCAGATAAAAATACGATAAGCGTAGTTGTGCGTAGAAGTAACGAAATTACAGTGGATGCAGACGGTTCTCCTCGTGCGTATCATCCAAAAAACATAGGATTAGATGATAATAGAAATGGAGGAATAGGAAAAGATAATTACGGTATTGTTAGTCCTGATGTTATTCAAGGGAAAAATGATCCTGCTCCAGGTTATTATGTATCAGTTACAGCATTATTCGATCCCCGGAAAAAGAAAACAGACCCTCGTAGATATGTAAATTCAGAAGTAATTCCATATCTTGTTTTTAATAAAGAGGATAGAAAAAAAGGTGCTAAGGCCGGTGATTATGCAACAATTACTAAAAAGATGCCAAATGGTGATCTTTTAATTATTCACGCTATTCTTGCAGATTATAACCCTTATTCTAAAGGGGAAGGTTCTATGAAATTGGTAAAGGAATTAGGAGGAAATCCGGATCCTAGAAGAGGAGGGGTAAAATGTAAGGAAGGTTTTACTATTTACGTGTATCCTGGGACTGCAGAAAAATTTGATAGCGATAAAGTTTCTCATGAAACTATTCAAAAAAAAGGTAAAGAAATTTGGGATAAGCAGCATAACAAATAATATAATAATTATATGAAATTATACATATTATCTTTAATACTATTTTTTAGTACATCAAACTGTCAATATAATCTTAAAACGGTTGTAGAACATAATAAAAATCATGATAGTGCCATTGTTGATGATGTTCAAATATTAGAAAAATCATCTAGTAGTTCAATATGGAAAAAATATTATGTTAAAATTCATGGCCTAGAAAAAGATATTCCAGGAGAATATATAGATTCTCCATACATTATTGAATACAAAAATAGAGTTATTCTAGTATGTTCTATTAAAAGAGAATCGGTTATTTTTGTTGTTACAAGAAAAAATAATCAATTGGAGTTTATTCCTGTAACTGAAAAAAATAATTATGAATTGTTCATGGATAAATGTCGAAACATGAAATATTATCCTATTCGTTTTGTAAATGGAACATTGATTAAATTGAAAAATGGGCAACTAGTATCTGATTATTCGATAGAATGTTCTTCTAAAGAATTCCCTGATCCTTCTGATATTATTTATTTAGAATTTAAAGGAATATTTGATTTTGATTTCAAAAAAAATATATTGGAATTGAAAAGTATAGAAGGGCCTATACATTAACTCTTTCTGTATTTGGTAATAATTTGAATTATCATAGAGTAAAAATTCCTTGTTATTTATACCATGTTCCTTCCGGCATAAGCTGGAAGGAACATTTGTTATATGAAGATGAGCAAACATTCATCCTGCCTTATCCACCGGAATTTTCTGGCGGGAATCAGCTATTCGGACGCCACGCCCGGCCAGAGCTTCGCCTACAACCACCTCGGTCAATTGACGCAAATCACGGATGCCTCCGGAACGCGGACCTTCGCCTACAATCCCTACGGAGAACCGGAAACCGACAGCCTTGAGGCAAACGGCCTCGCCTGGCAGGTCTCCGAGCTCTATGACGGGCTCGGCCGTCCGGCCGGGTACGAATTAAGCGCGGGCGAACGCCGCGTCCAGCAGGCGCGCCTGTCCTATGACGGGAAAGGCCGCCTCTCCACCCTCACGGCGGAAGGCATGGAAACCCCCTTCTCCTGGACTTACTGCGAACAGGGAGGGCTTGTGGAACAACTCGCCTACCCCAACGGCATGACCCGGGTCAACACCTATGAAAGCAGCCGCGACCTCCTCTCCGTCATCGACTACCGGAGGCCCGGAAGCGCCAACCCGCCGGCAAGGCACGAATACGACTACGACGCGCTGGGCCGTCCTACACGGCGCAGGGACACGTGGAACACGGCGGCGCCCAAAACGACGCGTTTGTTCACCTACAACAGCCGTGGCGAACTGGTCGGAGACCAGCTCAGGCCCGGCGGGCGCTTCGGCTACCAGTACGACAACATCGGCAACCGGAAGGAAGCCTTCGAATTCGGCAGCACCACGGACTATGAAACCGACGAACTCAACCGGTACGCGGGCATCGTCAGAAATGGCGGGGAAGCCTTTACACCCCAATACGACGCGGACGGCAACCAGACGCTGGTGAAAACTTCCACCGGCATCTGGACAGTCACCTACAACGCCGAAAACCGGCCCGTGAAATTTGAAAGCGAGGACGGCGGGACAACCGTGGAATGCGCCTACGACTCCATGGGCAGGAGATTCGAGAAAAAAGTGACGGTCGGAGGGACAGCGGGCTTCCACGCGCGCTACCTCTACCGGGACCACCTGCAGGTGGCGGAGTGCGACTTGACCGGGGAAACGCCGGCACTTGTGCGCAGCTACCTCTGGGACCCCTCGGAACCGGAGGCCACGCGCGTCCTGTCCATGACGCGCTGGGAGGCGAACGGGACGCAGGTGAAGGAGCATCTCTACTGCATGCACGACGCGATGAAGAACGTCACTTCCCTCTTCGGGGAAGCGCGCGGACGCCGCGCCCTGTACGAATACCGTCCGTACGGAGGGCTGGTCACGTCGGAAGGCAACATGGCGCAAGAGAACAAATTCCGCTTCTCGTGCGAATACATGGACGACGAGCTCGGCCTCATCTACTACAACTACCGTCATCTCAATCCGCACGACGGCAGGTGGATCAGCAGGGATCCCATCATGGAACAGGGAGGGTGGAATTTATACTCTTATATCTATAATTCACCCACAATATCTAATGATATTATTGGGTTATACACCGTTTCCTATGAAGTAAATCTAGGGGTCATTGGGGCTCCATTTTATGCAAAATACAAGGAGAAATACAAACTAATCCCTACTTCAAAGTTTCGGGCGAATTTTATGCAGCTTGGCAGTGGACAATACCAGGCGTTAAAAAAATTGATAAACTTGCTTCCAAATATTTGGGCATACATTTTGATGCTGGAATTAGAGTAGGAACTAAAGCTAAAATTTCTTATAGTGGATGTAAAAAATTATCTAATATTAAAGTATGTGGATCTGCAGAAGCCTTTTCTGTTATAGAATACAGGCGTCGCGGTTATAGAAATAAATCAACGGGGCGATTTAATCGACAACGTTTTGGTATTAACGCTTCAGGATCTGGAGATTTGTGTCTTAATTTATGTAATGGCGATATTTCGCTTCAGGCAAATATTTCATGGAGCGCCTATGTCAATATAGGTGTCTTAGGGTTCAATAAGACAATTTCCGGAGGAGGAAACTATAGTTTCCCTGAAAAAAATCTTGTAACAATTCCTTCATTGGCTATACTAAAAAAATACTGTAACTCATAATATTGATCATTAAAAAGAAAATAGGATGATTCAAAAGCTCGATTTAAATGAAAATCTCATTAATAAAATAAATTATTCACTTTCCTTTTCGTTAAATAATGAAATACTATCAGTAGAAAGAGTATCCTACGAGCCTCTGTGGAGAAAAATAGTTTTTACAGGATTGTTTGTCATCCCTACCACTTGTTTTTTATTGACAACATTGTATTGTATTTATGCTATCATTGTAGATGCGCAGTATGCGAACCATTGCTCGGAGGCACTTCCTTTTCTGATTCTTATCACTCTCATCTGTTTAACAGCAATACCATCTATAAATTCTTTGTATTCCAGTAAGAGTAGTCTAGATAACTCTCAATATTCCTTTATGAGTTTTTTTGTCTCAAAAAAAATTCAATTGGAAAATAGAAAGCCCATTCTTACTCTCGAAATATACGATTCTATGGTTGGAGGAATTTTGGAAGGTAAAATTAGAATACCAAGAAAAAGAAAGTTATTACCTTGGGATATTCACATTTTTTTATTTCAGAAAATAACATATCCATCTAAAGAAATAGCTTATGAAAATGCTCATATGATAAAAGATTATATTTCCAAAAACTCAAATTCGCTATTTAAAAAAATAAAAATTGAAAATTGAAAAATCTCTATTACCTTTTCTTTCGGAAAAATTTAATAAAATAAATGAAAATTTCATTATATTTCCCATAAAAATAAAAATATATTCAAATGAAATCTAGCGATTATTTATTTATCATCCGGCATGCAATCTGCATGCCGGATGATTTTTAGGGCAATAATCTTTAGCTGTTCTCCACAGATTATCTGTGAATGTCCTGTTTCCATACTTGATGGCCGTAGCTCTATGTGATGTACCATGTTTTTACGTGAGGTTGACGAAGATAAAACTATGAAATAGTGAGACTATAATATATTTACAAAATTTAAAGGAGACCAACCTAGGCTCGGAGGCCGCTTCGACTGTCAGTACGACAACATCGGCAACCGGAAAACCGCCCGATACGCTTCGTCAATGAAAGCGCCAAAACCGTGGTGGAATGCGCCTACGACTACATGGGCAGGCGGCACACCCGCAAAGTGAGCGTCAACGGGACGGTGAGCAGCTACCTGCGCTACATGTACCGTGGCTACCTGCAAATAGCCGCCATAGATGCCGTCAGCGGAGCCTTCCGATGGTTCCTGTTCTGGGACCCGACGCAGCCTGAGGCTACGCGCCCGCTGGCCATCCGCAAAGACGGCGCCTGGTACGCCTACGGGTGGGATCTGACCAGGAACGTCACGGAAATCTTCGGGAAAGCCGGCTACCTGCGTACGGCCTACACCTACACGCCTTACGGAGAAGCCACCGCCGAAGGGGACGTCACCCAGCCCATCCAGTGGAGCAGCGAATACAACGATGAAGAACTGGGGCTTGTCTACTACAACTACCGTCATCTCAATCCGCACGACGGAAGGTGGATCAGCCGCGATCCCATCGAGGAACAGGGCGGTTGGAATTTGTTCGCATATGTTAAAAATCAACCTATCTTTTTAAAAGATTATGTTGGGCTAATTTCATGGGGGGCAAAAAAGATAGCTCCTGATCCGCATCCTGATCTTCCTAAATATAAGTATAGTATTGATTTTTGGAGAATAGGGAATATCACTCTTGGATATCCGGAGGTCTATGCTGCTTTAATAGGAACAAGGGTTGATTCTTCTTTGGCGTATGAAATGTTCATTAAATATCTTTCAAAGACAGGTGGCGAGTATAAAATAGATCCTCAATATATTATAGATCTCGAGAGTGGCGAATCAGATGGTCTCCAAGATAATATTAATTTATTGGCAAGATTGGCTATATCGTATGCGATAGAACATAAATGTTTTGAGAAAAAAAAATTATATCTGGATTCCTGGCAACTTCTTCAAACAAGATCCAGTGAAGGAAATTATATTTTAGGAAGATATTACATGACGATGACTGCTACAGTAAATTCAGATTGTTCCGTAGATTATACTGCATATATTAGCGATATTTATGATTTCGATCATAATAGTTGGCTGCAAACGCGTTTTGCCGCCTTAGAAAAATACGGTTATGCTGCTCCTTTTAACGTGAGAGGAAATATTTCTGGAACATATAGAAAGTATAAAGAATGATGAAAGAAATATTGTTTATTGTTTTGACTTTATTGACAAATTTTATTTGGTTCACATTTTATCTTGTGTACATCGGGGGAAATTCCCGTTGGTAAAAATACTTGTATGTTCTTTAATTGATTTTATTGTCATAATATTATGGAACGGGGGTGAATATTTTTTGCAGCATATCATATATGTGATTTTTTGTTCAATCCTTCTTGGAAGCGGATTTGCAGGATTTATTGAGTACATAAAGAATTTATATAAAAATTACAGGAAAGGTAATTTATCATTTAAGTCAATTTTTGTTATTTTATTATACGTGTGGCTATGCGCTATCTATATTGGGATGGCTCAAAATTAATTTTATAAATAAAAGAATGGTTTTTTTGATGTTGTATAATATTCGTTCAAGTCTCTTCTTTTATTGTTTGTGTTTTAATAAAATTTTAATGAATTGATAAAACAAATAATTAAATTCAAACCTCTCCTGTCCTAGTGGTGGGAGAGGTTTTTATTTTTTGAAATAAACATAGTAAGCTTCGGCTACAGGGGGAAGGCGGCCGCATTGCCACGGCCGGGTTCCCTGGGGGGAGCGCGCCCCGGACATTCACCTGGCAATACATGGATAGAAACTTTCGTTCATTCTGTAAAAAGGCTTTGAAAGTCTATGGTTATTCTAATGCCCCAAAAACTCAGGACATAAAGGAAGATGATTATTATTCATCAAAAGTGCGGGAAACATTCAACGGGAACTTGTAAAATATTGGAATGATGCAGAATACTCTTGCGACACTATTTTTATTTTCTATAATAACTCTAGACAAATTTCATAGTAAGCATTCTATTTGCCAATGAGTGGGAACAGGAACCGAAGGGATCTGTTTCAACAAGATAAAAAAATAATTCCGTAAAATATGATGATATCAAAAAATGTTGTTTTTCTATGTAGCGCATTGCTTTGCTCCTGCTCGGAAGATGTTGATTTGTATCAATCCGATTTAAATAATCATTCCGTTAAAACAAACAGGAATGGTTTGTATAGATGCCCGCCGGAAGAGTTATGTAAAAAATATCCTCTTAAAAAATATTCCTGGAAAGAAAAAAAAAAAACAATAGCCAAGTCTTTTTGTTATTGGGACAACAACTCAACAAGAAGTAATAGATATTTTAGGAGTTGATATAGCAGGAAGAGCTAATCCTCCCGTCATAGATAGTTTGGTTTATCGTTGTGACAAGAGCGATCCGGAGTATCCTAGTGACGAGTGGCTGAAATTTCTTAGATTTTGCTTCAATGAAGAAGGGAAACTTGTTAATTATTATGAACTAAAAGTACCCTATCCAGTTCCTCATTAATATTTTTTTGTTATTTATACCATGTTCCTTCCGGCATAAGCCGGAAGGAACATTTGTTATATGAGGATGAGCAAACATTCATCCTGCCTTATCCACCGGAATTTTCTGGTGGGAATCAGCTACTCGGACGCCACGCCCGGCCAGAGCTTCTCCTACAACCACCTCGGCCAATTGACGCAAATCACGGATGCCTCCGGAACGCGGACCTTCGCCTGCAATCCCTACGGGGAACCGGAAACAGACTGCCTTGAGGCAAACGGCCTCTCCTGGCAGGTCTCCGAACTCTATGACGGGCTCGGCCGTCCGGCGGGGTATGAATTAAGCGCGGGCGAACGCCGCGTCCAGCAGGCGCGCCTGTCCTATGACGGCAAAGGCCGCCTCTCCGCCCTCGCGGCGGAAGGCATGGAAACGCCCTTCTCCTGGACTTACTGCGAACAGGGAGGGCTTGTGGAACAACTCGCCTACCCCAACGGCATGACCCGGGTCAACACCTATGAAAACAGCCGCGACCTCCTCTCCGTCATCGACTACCGGAGGCCCGGAAGCGCCAACCCGCCGGCAAGGCACGAATACGACTACGACGCGCTGGGCCGTCCTACACGGCGCAGGGACACGTGGAACACGGCGGCGCCCAAAACGACGCGTTTGTTCACCTACAACAGCCGCGGCGAACTGGTCGGAGACCAGCTCAGGCCCGGAGGGCGCTTCGGCTACCAGTACGACAACATCGGCAACCGGAAGGAAGCCTTCGAATTCGGCAGCACCACGGACTATGAAACCGATGAACTCAACCGGTACGCGGGCATCGCCGGAAATGGCGCGGCGGCATTCGTCCCCCAATACGACGCGGACGGCAACCAGACGCTGGTGAAAACATCCACGGGCATCTGGGAAGTCACCTACAACGCGGAAAACCGGCCCGTGAAATTCGAAAGCGAAGACGGCGGGACAACCGTGGAATGCGCCTACGACTCCATGGGCAGGAGGTTTGAGAAAAAAGTGACGGTCGGAGGGACAACGGGCTTCCACGCGCGCTACCTCTACCGGGACCACCTGCAGGTGGCGGAGTGCGACTTGACCGGGGAAACGCCGAAGCTTGTGCGCAGCTACCTCTGGGACCCCTCGGAACCTGAGGCCACGCGCGTCCTGTCCATGACGCGCTGGGAGGCGAACGGGACGCAGGTGAAGGAGCATCTCTACTGCATGCACGACGCGATGAAGAACGTCACTTCCCTCTTCGGGGAAGCGCGCGGACGCCGCGCCCTGTACGAATACCGTCCGTACGGAGGGCTGCTCACGTCGGAAGGCAACATGGCGCAAGAGAACAAATTCCGCTTCTCGTGCGAATACATGGACGACGAGCTCGGCCTCATCTACTACAACTACCGTCATCTCAATCCGCGCGACGGAAGGTGGATCAGCAGGGATCCCATCATGGAACAGGGTGGCTGGAATTTGTTCGCCTTTGTAGGAAATAAAATTTTTAATCAAGCTGATATTTTAGGGTTGATATGCACAATAGAGTATAGTATAAAATTACACACAATCTTAATAAGAAAGGTAGATAAAGATGGTAATATACTTCGTTTAACTACGAGTAGAGTTTTCTGGGAATGGTGATGGGAAAAATAATCCGGACAATGTTGGAAATAAAGATAACGGTCCTATACCACCAGGGAAATACTATGTGATAAAAAGACAATCTGGAGGAATTCGGAGCCGAATTGAAGATTGGACCTACAAATTATGGAATGACAATGATAAGACTCAATGGCTCGCTTTCATTGCAATAGATGATGCATTAGACGATCAAAAAGAAATTAATGGAGTTTTTAGGTCTTCTTTTCGAATGCATTATGGAACAAGATCTTTGGGGTGTATCACTTTTTTAGATAAAGAAGTATTTGAAAAAGCGCGTGAATTTATCCTTGAAACTGAATCTAGAACAGTAAAAGGAGCAGATGGAACAGAATATATATATTATGGAATTTTGGAAGTTAAAAAAGAATAGAAAAAGAATTGTTTTTTGTGTTATTTTTTGTAGTATAATAACATTTCTTATTTTTACATTAGCATGTAAAATTATAGGAGCAGACGTCATGGAGGCTTGTGTTCCTGTTCATATAATGAGGATAATAGTGAACAATTTTTATCCAGAAATAATTATTGATGGAGAGATATCCTATAGTATCCTTATGTATGATAGTTTTATTTTTTATGGAACAATTATTTTTTTAATAACATTTTTATCTATTTATAAATTTATGTTAATTTTTATTAAAAATTAACATAAATTTATTTAAATCTCTCCTGTCTTAATGGCAGGAGAGATTTTTATAAAAACAAGCCCGTGGGTTGCTGGTAGGAATCGGCTATTCTGATGCCACGTCCGATCAGAGCTTTACATACAACCATCTCGGTCAATTGATACAGATTGAGGATGCTAGAAACGAGTGCCTGCACAACCGGCCCACTCAACCAATACACCGCCATCGGGCGCGGAGAAGAAGCCTCCTTTGAGCCGGTTTACGACGCGGACGGCAATCAGACATTGATCAGGACATCCACCGGCATCTGGCAAGTCACCTACAACGCGGAAAACCGCCCGGTGCGCTTCGTCAATGAAAGCGCCAAAACCGTAGTGGAATGCACCTACGACTACATGGGAAGGCAGCACACCCGCAAAGTGAGCGTCAACGGGACGGTGAGCAGTTACCTGCGCTACATGTACCGTGGCTACCTGCAAATAGCCGCCATAGATGCCGTCAGCGGAGCCTTCCGATGGTTCCTGTTCCGGGATCCGACGCAGCACTACGCGCCCGCTACCTATCCGCAAAGACGTCACCCAGCCCATCCAGTGGAGCAGCGAATACAGCGATGAAGAACTGGGGCTTGTCTACTACAACTACCGGCATCTCAATCCGCTTGACGGAGAGTGAAGCATTTACTACTTATGAAGTCCCCATAATGACATTTCTATTACTAATGAAGACATCCGACAAGGTATTTTTCAATGAGGAAGTTTTATGCAATATGCAGTAATAATTAATTGCGGCAGTAATGCGGAAATTTTGCTAAAAGGTAAAAATATCCTCTTATTTGTGGGAGTATGGGAAAATTTTTAAGAGTGCTATATATGACGTCAAAGATAAAACTGATTATGCGGTTCCTAGAAAATAGCTTTCTAAATTTTCAGAGTTGATTTCAAAAAAATCTATTATAATGCAATGAAAAGAATAATAAAAATAAAAGATAAAAATATAGATAAGGAGTCTGCAATTATAACGATAAAGATCATAGTTTTTCCAATTGTTTCATTTGTGATAATGATATTTGGTATTTTTTTTCTTGTCGGAAAGTTAAATAATTTTCGTTCTTTGCCAGAAAATTATCGAGGAAATACATTAGAATATCATCATGAACATCTTACCCAGGAAGGTTTTTCGTATTTTAGAAAAGGGGAGACTCAGGGAGTTCCTGGATATTTAGTTAAAGATTTCTATATATATAGAAAAAAAGTATTATTGGGTTTTTATCATTATATCATGTTATCTAAAAAGAAAAATGGATTAAAGATAGATTCTGGAAGTCAGTATTTATCTACTCCTTTCAATAAATTAATTTTTTCATACTATAAAAATTTTGTTCCTAAAGAACGTCCCCCGATAGTCAATCGAGAAGATATATAGTAGCAGCTTTGCAAGAATTTTTTGTTAGTTGAATATATGAGTTTTTAAAATCAGTGAATAGAATTTAGATAGTCTAAATACTAAGAGTGAAAGTAATTGCAAATTACTTTCACTCTTAGTATTTCTTAGAAAAGAAAATATGGTGAATAATTTTTTTAAGTATATAGGTCTCAAATACTGTCATAACCTTTATAACTTGACTGTATTTACAATCAAGGAAGTATTTGAGAAACAAATAACAAGTAATAATGCTAATATCTAAAAAACAGGAAGTATCATTAGATCATGCAAGTGATAAGATTTTTATCATGGATAATGGTTGTTTATTGACATTATGAATATAAAATATGATAATCTAATTAAAAAATGAAGCCATTAATTTTAACAATATCAGGGTATCTTCTGATTATAACATTTATAATTTTCGCGTTGTTGTTGTCTATATCTTTAGATGCAAGTTTATGGTATGATTGGATAGCACGAGTGATACTGATCTTATCGGTAATTTTAAACATTTTATGTGTTTTTATTAGTATTTCACTTATATTAAAAAGACATAAAATTTTGATGAATATTTTAGCTCTTATTCTTTCTATCACTTTCATAGTTATATCATATCCGGTAATTCTTGAAGAAATTTCAATTATCACTAACTAATTTTTGCGTATTATAACAATCAGAGATAAAAAAATTGATTGACTAGTAAGTGATGTCCGGAGAGACAGCGAACTTCCATGCGCGCTACCTCTACCGTGACTACCTGCAGGTGGCGGAGTGCGACTTGACCGGGGAAACGCCGGTACTTGTGCGCAGCTACCTCTGGGACCCCTCGGAACCGGAGGCCACGCGCGTCCTGGCCATGACGCGCTGGGAGGCGAACGGGACGCAGGTGAAGGAACATCTCTACTGCATGCACGACGCGATGAAGAACGTCACTTCCCTCTTCGGGGAAGCGCGCGGACGCCGCGCCCTGTACGAATACCGTCCGTACGGAGGGCTGGTCACGTCGGAAGGCAACATGGCGCAAGAGAACAAATTCCGCTTCTCGTGCGAATACATGGACGACGAGCTCGGCCTCATCTACTATAACTACCGGCATCTCAATCCGCGCGACGGCAGGTGGATCAGCAGGGATCCCATCGCGGAACAGGGTGGGTGGAATTTGTTCGCGTTCGTTAATAATAATGGTATCATCAATTTTGATTTAGTAGGTTTAATAGATGGAGGAATGGGGGGTATTATTAATGGGACATATGGATCTTCTCCTTTTAACGTATCTTATAAATCAAATCCTAATTATTCCCCTTCTAATAATGGAAAGAATAATGTTGGCTTTCCAATTAAAGGAAATGTTAGTATAAAAGTAGAGAATATAATTGAAAAAAGTAATCCTCTTGTTTTTGTTGTTGCAGTTGAGGTTGAAAGGACTGGCGCATTAAGAGTGGATTATGATAAAATAGTACAGAAATTAGAATTGAGTGGTTTTTCAAGAGAAGAAGCAAGTAAGGTTCGAGATTCAATTAAACTTGAATTTAGAAAGAAACAGACTATTTTAGGTAAAGCTATTACAGAATTAATTTTAAATCAAAGGAAATCAAATGGATTTGTTGACAAAAAGTCGAATCCATCAAAAACTAATCCGAAAGTTACTGTTGCTGGAAAAATTATGAAACATGGAGGACGAGGGATAATTCTGTTTTCTGCTGGCATAGAAATATATACAATATGGAATACTCCTATCGATCAAAGGGAAAGAGCGATTTTGCAGTCTGGTGGCCGCTTTGGTGGGGGTATTTTAGGAGGGGCAGCTTCGGGGGCGGTTTTAGGTTCATATGGATTTAATGCTGTTACAGTAGCTATAGGAGCGTTCCTTGGTGCAGTAGCAGGATCGGAAACAGGAGAATGGATAATTAAAAAAATATGTAAATGAAATGGACAAAAATCTGATTAATAAAATTAAAAATGAAAAAATAGATTATATTGTTGAGTGGTGGGAGGACGACAGTCTGGATATTGATAGTAATCAACATGTTCTTTTTTTACTTAAAAATGAGGATATCGATATTATTGTAACAGAGAAAAATATTGATGAAATTAATTGTATTTTGAGAAAATTTAATGTTAATATATCTATGGAATTTCATGTTAACTTTTTTGATCGTATTATCTATCCAATATCTAGATATGGAGAAAAATATTATGAATATAAATATGGATGTATGCTGAATAAAATTTTAAAATTTATAGGTATTCGCTGTTTGCAAAAAAGGAAGTCTCTTTAAATTTATATTTAATATTTTTCAATTGGCATTATTTTTTTGAAAATTAATGATATTGGTTAGAGCTGAATGAACAGTGAAGAAAATACATAGGATAATAATTTTTCATCTTAATGAATAACATAACTAAATAGGGATTCTTTTGGGCACCCGGTAAGCTACACTTGCCGGGTGTCTCTTATCGGATTTTTATCTTTATTACAAAGTGTATATATACGAAATATACTGTAATCTGCTGACGGGAATCGGCTATTATGTCGCCCCGCCCGATTAGAGCTTTACATACAACCATCTCGGTCAATTGACACAGGTTGAGGATGCTAGAAGCGAGTGCCTACACAACCGGCCCGTTCAACCAATACACCGCCATCGAGCGCGGAGAAGAAAGCGTCTTTGAACCGGTTTACGACGCGGACGGCAATCAGACATTGATCAGGACATCCACCGGAATCTGGCAAGTCGCCTACAACGCGGAAAACCGCCCGGTGCGCTTCGTCAATGAAAGCGCCAAAACCGTGGAGGAATGCGCCTACGACTACATGGGCAAGCGGCACATCCGCAAAGTGAGCGTCCGATGGTTCCTGTTCTGGGACCCGACGCAGCCTGAGGCGACGCGCCCGCTGGCCATCCGCAAAGACGGCACCTGAGTTGGAGCTATGACAAGTGGTGCAATTGGTAGTGCTGGTGCCGGTGTTGGTGCTGCTCCTGGATCTGTAGTTGGCGCAAGGATAGGTGCGTTAATAGGAGATGTCACTGGTTGGTGGGTTGGTACGTCAATTACAGAACGTGTATATGATTGGATATTCACAGAATTAGAAAAAGAAGAGTATGAAGTTGTATGTGCAAAAAATTAGTTTTTATTATTTGTAGTGGTATATTAGTTATATTTATTTGTAAAATTTTATAAAATGAATCAAGAAATAAATAAATACTATTTTGATATTGATAATAAAGCGAATTATATTTTTTTTGAATGCAAAAATGGTTTGCATTATATGCTTTCCAATTCAATATGTTCATATATTCCGGAGTTGCCGCCGAATGCCCGTGAATATCCAAACAAGTGGAATTCGCAGAAATGGAATAAATGTGGTAAAAAATGGATTTCTTTTTTATGGCGGGGTTTTTCCTGTGAAGATAATAACTGCGTTCCTTCGCATGAGCACTATTCTCATTTACATATTGGTTTTCAGTCCAGTATGGATACCCTTTATTTCATGAATAATGGGGCGGTAATCCACTTTTTCTTAAAGAAAAAAAGGAAAAAAGAGATAGAGGAAATTCGTTTTTATACAAGTCAGCAGGCTGATAGGAATGGAATTCGCATTCAGAATTATCTACATAATTCCTCTTATCAAAATATTCCTATTTATTGGGAAGGGACAGATGGTCTTTATCCTCTTGAAGGAGGATTTATTGTCACACCAAGTTTTTTCGTTCCAGCGGAAAGCTTTGCGATATGAAAGCTTATGAACTTAATCATATTGAAAATTCACGCAGTATCGATCGATTTTGTGCAAGGAGCTTTTAGTCTGGCAAAATATCCGGAAGAAAGCCGTGCATTTAGAGAGCTTCCTTCGTATTTCTGCGAACTGACAGATTCCTCATTTGACTATAAATCATGGGAGATGGCTATGACAGCGGAATCCATTCCTCTGGAACACAACTGTGTTCATCCGTTTTATAAAAATGGCATATGTATAGCTGAATTGGTAATTGTTAATTTAATATGGGGAACTTCTTATTATCCCTATCAAGATTCATATGTACTTTTGTTACGCTACTCTCCATCAGTAGAATCTTGTGTTATCCAACTTGTTGACCTTGTATTGGGAAAATTTCCCAGTATCAGATTAATAGAAAATAAAGAAATTATATGATGATTTTGTATAATTTTGAAAACTATTTTTAATCATCAGAAGATGATGCGAAACACTGAAAGCTGTCCTGATGCCAAAAAGAGATAGAAAGCTTAGCAGCGGAGGAAAGCAGCTGTTTCAGGGTATTCTAAAAATGAGATGTCCTATAAAAATTTAGAATGACAATTTGAATTTTTATGATATTATCATAATTGAGACTAATCTCAGAAAAGCAGAAGTTTTGTTTTTTGAGTAATTATCGATTTATTAAAATGATATAATGAAAAAAAAAATATATTATATACTGTAGTATTGTTGTTGTTTCAGTATTTGCTTCTTTTCTGTTTTTTGATAAATATTATAAGAAATCTCCTCTTCTAGGAGAGATCGACAATACATATGTCTTTAGCTATGATCCTCCTTTAATAATAGGAAATGTAGAGATTGAGGAATTGTCTAAATTTCATCAAACACTCGCTGATCAGTTTCCCGATCATCATGTCTATGCCACATACTGTGGAAAAGAATGTACCCTGACCGTAATAATTCTTTATGATTATGATACTGATTTTTCCTATACGGATAGAGAAAGACTGTGGAAACTAATATGTGAATGGCAAGACAGCTTGTGGTATAAACAGGATATGGAATAAATTAAATAAAATCTAATATTTTTCATTTTATTTAATTAATACATGAAAACTGTTTAATTTTATAAAAGCTCCTTCTGTTTATCGGCAGGAACTTTTTTACATAAATGATGATTGCTTTGTTTTAATATTGATTTTTTTGATTTTTATAAAGCTATGCTTCCTGTCAAAGATATTAACCATTGTAAAAAAGCTATGAATCTGCCAATAGTTTTGAGAAAATCCTTGACGAAATAGCAGCAATATTGAAATGCTCAAGCAGGAACTTGATGTCCATGTTTCCAGATATAAAGAATATGATTTTTAGCAAAATATTATACTTTTTCTTGTTTCCGGTCGTATTTTTCTCATCTTGCCATCAAGGAGGGGTACCGGTGATACAGCCTCCGCAGCCAATACCCGTTTACGATATGGAAAAGCTTCCCAAGAATTCGATATATATTAAGGCAGAGGAAAGAATAATGAACTTATCGCTGCAACAGAAGCAGCAATTGGCGAGTTATATCATTCATTCTGCGAATTGGGAGAAAATGTTAAAGAAAGAATTCAAACAAGTCCGCAGCGGACGGTATCCGGAAATGCTGTCCATGGTACATCAGGATGACGATAGTTATTTAAATAGAGTTATTATTCCATATATCCGCTTATCGATTAAAGATAAAGATATTTTATCTTTGCTTCAAAACAATGCATACGGAGAGGCCATTTTAAGCAGGGCGGATATTTTTGACTTGGCAGCGGAAAATTATATAGAACATTTCCCAGATGATAAAAATGGGTGGGATTTTTTATGGTTTTATATGAACATGCAAGAAGAAGAGGCTCCCTATTGTGAAATGATCAAAAAGATTATTATGAAAAGACATCTCAACCGATTCAGCTACGGGAAGAAAATACTGGAAATGCTCGGCAACTCTCCTTTTAGAAGAAATGATGGACGTTGTCTATAATTCTACTGAAACTACCTGCAGGTGGCGGAGTGCGACTTGACCGGGGAAACGCCAGTACTTGTGCGCAGCTACCTCTGGGACCCCTCGGAACCTCAGGCCACGCGCGTCCTGGCCATGACGCGCTGGGAGGCGAACGGGACGCAGGTGAAGGAGCATCTCTACTGCATGCACGACGCGATGAAGAACGTCACCTCCCTCTTCGGGGAAGCGCGCGGGCGCCGCGCCCTGTATGAATACCGGCCGTATGGAGGGCTGGTCACGTCGGAAGGAAACATGGCGCAAGAGAACAAATTCCGCTTCTCGAGCGAATACATGGACGACGAGCTCGGCCTCATCTACTACAACTACCGGCATCTCAATCCGCGCGACGGAAGGTGGATCAGCCGCGATCCCCATTAAGGAGGAAGGCGGCTGAAATTTGGTTGGGATAAGTCGAATAATACGAGCTATTATTCCCCGCGCCGGAGGACAGCCCCCTTGCTGGCATTCGAGGCGAGCTGGCGGTAACGGCTCAGCCAGGAGGAGGAAACCTTGTTATAGGTAGGTTTCCAATCCGCACGGCGGCGTGCGATCTCCTCCTCGCTCAAACAGGCGTTCAGCGTGCGGTCCGGAATGGAATACTCAATCATATCCCCGTTTCTCAGCAGGCCGATCAGGCCGCCTTCCGCCGCTTCCGGAGAAATATGGCCAATACAGGCTCCGTGCGTGGCTCCGGAAAAACGGCCGTCCGTAATAAGCGCCACTTCCGCGCCAAGGCCCTGCCCCATAATATAGGAAGTGGGAGCCAGCATTTCCTGCATGCCGGGGCCACCCTTGGGTCCTTCATTGCGTATGACAACCACATCGCCGGACTTCACCTTCCCGGCAAGGATGCCTTCGCAGGCCTCTTCCTGAGACTCGAAAATCACGGCGGGCCCGCGGAAACTCATCATATCCGGATGCACACCCGCCTTTTTCACCACAGCGCCCTCCTCGGCCAAATTGCCGAACAGAATCGCCAGGCCGCCATCACGGGAATAGGCATTTTCCAACGGATGAATCACAGTTTCATCCGCAATGCCGCATCCCTCCACTGTTTCACCCAGCGTTTTCCCGCTGACGGTCATGGCGTCCAGATGAAGGGCTCCGGGAATTCTGGCAATTTCATGAATGATGGCACTCACCCCGCCTGCACGCAAAACATCCTGCATGTGGAAGCGGGAGGAAGGAGCCACCTTGCAGATGTTGGGGGTTCGTCTGGAAATATCGTTGATGCGCTGGAGGTCATATTCCACGCCGGCTTCCCGGGCAATGGCCAGCGTATGGAGCACGGTATTGGAACTGCCGCCCATGGCCATATCAATTGTGAAAGCATTGTCGATGGCGTCACGGGTTACGATGTCTCGCGGCAGGGGGCCGTCCGCCTTCGCCATCTCCACGGCGCGGCGGGCAGTCTGCTTCCAGAACTCCTTTCGTTCCTCTGAAGTAGCCAGCAGGGAACCGTTGCCGGGAAGGGCCAGGCCGATCACCTCGCTCAGGCAATTCATGGAATTGGCCGTAAACATGCCGGAGCAGGAACCGGCGCCGGGGCAGGCGCGGCATTCCAGGGAATGAAGTTCCGCCTCATTAATCTTGCCTGCTTTAAAGCGGGCGACAGCCTCAAACACGCTGTTCAGGTCCAGCACCGTGCCGTCCTCCGCCATGCCGGCGGCCATCGGACCGCCGCTGCAGAAAATAGTGGGAATATTGCAGCGCAGGGCGCCCATAATCATGCCGGGAACAATCTTGTCGCAATTAGGGATGCAGATCATGGCATCAAACGCGTGGGCGCTCAGCATCGTCTCTACGCTGTCCGCGATCAGCTCACGGCTGGCCAGGGAAAACTTCATGCCGCCGTGGCCCATGGCAATGCCGTCACAAACGCCGGGAAGGTTGAATTCCACGGGAGTTCCTCCGGCCTTGCGTACCTCCTCCTTAATGAGGGCGGCCACCCTGTTCAGGTGGACATGGCCCGGAATCACTTCATTAAAAGAATTGCAAATAGCAATGAAAGGACGGCTTAAATCCTCATCCGTCATTCCGGTGGCACGCATCAAACTGCGGTGCGGCGCACGCTCGAACCCTGCTTTAACTCTATCGCTTCGCATAACAATACAACTGTTGCGGGGCAAGTGTATCACATGACGCAGGGAAGAGAAGTTGAATCTGGGCCAGCCTTGCAAAACGGAAACGCTTCCGTTACAGTATGTTTGCATAAGAAGAGGCTTTAACTGTCCGGAACCGCCTCCCGGGCGGGGAAATGTGAACGAATCGTCACATCTAATATCGGGACACCGCCCTTTCTTTCATCGTAAAAAACAGACATGGCAACCATTCTTATCGCTGAAGACGACCACGCCATTTCAGATCTTGTGGCTTATAATCTGGAACGTGCGGGCCATACGCCCCTGGCGGCCTATGACGGCCTGACCGCGCTGGAAGTGGCGCGCCGGGACAAGCCGGAACTGATCCTGCTGGACCAGATGATGCCGGGCATGGACGGACACGGCGTACTGAGAGAACTGCGCCGGGACAGCCGCACCCAGAACATTCCCGTCATCTTCCTGACAGCCAAGGCCCAGGCGGAAGACCGCATCCAGGGGTTGGAACTGGGAGCGGACGACTATGTGACCAAACCGTTCAGCCCCAAGGAACTTGTCCTGCGCGTGGCCAGCGTGCTGAAACGGTGTGAGCACACGCCGGGCAGCGTCATTGCGGAATACGGCCCCTTCACTTTTGACAAAAACGCCCTCAAATTCTATATCGACAAGGAGGAAGTAGATCTGACGGCCACGGAATTCAAGCTCATGATCCATATGGTTGAACGGGAAGGCCAGACCCTGAACCGCAACGACCTGCTCAGTTGCGTATGGGGGTACAGCCACCAGGCCCAGAGCCGTACGCTGGACACGCACATGAAGCGGCTGCGCCAGAAACTGGCTCCCTATGCGGACTGCATTGAAACCGTCCGCAGCATCGGCTACCGCTTTACCCTGCCGGGACGCCGCATCCCGGAGGAAAAGGCTTAACACTCCGGTTCCATGTCGGCCATCGACTACATCCTAACCATCCTTATTCTGGCCTCCCTGTACCTGAACTGGCATCTGGTCCAGGTATGCCGGTCCGCCATGAAAGCCCGGAAAAAAGCCTTGCGGGACGCTCAGCGCCTGCTGAAGCGCGGGGAAGAAGCGCAGGAACAGGCCATCGCGGACAAACGGCGCTTCCTGGAAGCTCTGGGAGAGGCCTTCCTGCTCATCGGTCCATCCGGACACATCGTGCTGGCTAATACGCTGGCCAAAGAACTCTTTCAGGAAGAAAAGCTGGAAGGGCGCAAAGTGGGGGCCCTGGTCTGCAACCAGGAATTGCTGGGGCATGTTCAGGAAGCATTCGATACGGACGGCCCCGTCACCAAGGAATTCACGCTGAGCGCCGCCAATTCCCCCGGCGGCGTGCAAAACGGCATCACGGCGTGGCATCTGGACAGCGCCATCACGGACGCCCCAATCAGAGAAAAGCGCATCCTGCTGCGCAACATCACGCAGAACTACCTCACCAACCAGATGCGCCGGGACTTCGTGGCAAACGCCTCCCACGAGCTGCGTACGCCCCTCACCATCATCGTGGGATATCTGGAAAACCTGATGGAGGACGATCTGGTGGAGGAAAGTCCCGGACTGGCCCGCAAATTCATCGGAGTCATGCACCAGAACAGCCAGAGGCTGATGAACATTATTGAAGACATGCTCATGATCTCCAAACTCGAATCAGGCCACAAGGCGATTCTGAAGGAGCAGTGGTTCCGCCTCACCTCCTGCGCGGACGACGTCTTCTCCCGTCTGGATTCCATCCGGGAGAAAACAGGCCGTCCTGCACATGGACATTCCCACGGATTGGGAACTTTATGGAGACCCCTTTTACTGGACGCAAATTCTGTTCAATTTGGTGGAAAACGCCCTCAAGCAAAACACGGAGCCGGGACTTTCCATTACTGTGGCCGCCGCCAAAACACAGGACGCCTGCGTCATCACCGTCACGGATACGGGCGTGGGCATTCCTGCGGAAAGCATCCCCTTCCTTTTCAACCGCTTTTACCGGGTGGAAACCCACCACTCCTCGGAAATCAGGGGAACGGGCCTGGGCCTTTCCATCGTGAAACGCGCCGTGGAAGCGCACGACGGCGCCATCACCGTCTCCAGCATCCCCCACCGGGAAACTGTTTTTACCATCACCATTCCCCTGAAAAGATTCCGGGAAGAAAAGAGGATACGGCAACTATCACAGGTATCGATTGAAACATCTGCTAACAAATCGACATAATGGAATATAACACTGAAACGCCTTTAAATAGAAGGTTTGCTTGTTGCGCAAATTTTCCTTTCTGGAAATCATTATTAAATACTTGAGCCGATTCTCCATCTTCTGTATTACAACAACATCCTTGATCTTCAGACAACCCTGTTCAATGTTCTTCCTGAGCCTCCGCATAACGGACAAGCGCCCTTTTGTCTTCTAAATGAGTGGCTACTTTCAGCCCTATTTCTGCCACCTTTTTGCGTACAGGCGCCTTGTCTGCCTCCTTCAACCATGCAGTCAAGCAAGCATCGGCCCGCGCAGACAGCTGTTTGTCTTTCCACAAGTCAAGTATCTGACCATAAAATCCGAGAAATTGAAGAGCCGTTTTCGTGGGTCAACAACGGGGGCAATGCCTTTTCCAAGACGGCACAGGTCTGAACTCTCACCTTCCGATCTACTTTATTCTGCTGGTAAAATTTCAGCCAGTTTTTGAAAAAGATTCTCTTGGTTTTCACTTCATAAGACAACTTTCCGGCCATGTCGGGAATATCCCTCCGGGCTAAAGCGCAAAAATTACGCATGTAGGCATCCACGGAATCCCACGATTCATTTTCAGCCAGCAATCCGGGATAAACGGCATAACCATTCGCTTTTTTCCAATCAAGCCCCAGTTCTTTTTTCAGAAAGTATTCCCACATGGTGGGATTTCCGGAGAAAGCTTCCTTGAACTGTTCTAGCAAAACCAGTTTTTCTTTCTCGGACCGCTTTGCATTTCTCTTCGTCAAAGCCTGCCACGCAGGATAATTGGAAGCATTCCGTTTCAACGCTTCTTTCAGTAATGTGCCCGCCTTCTGTGGATCGGCAGCCAGCAGGGATAAATAATAACAGAGATTGGATGCAGCGGCATTCTTCTTCCAAAAACGGGGAAGCTCTGTAATCGTGGAAACGGCTCCCTTCCAAGGCCCTCCAGAACCGCCCTCCGACCACACCCATCCATAAATGTTATTTCCTATCTTCCATTCTCCGTCTATCCCTTTCCACACAAAGGCGCAATGCCCTGGCTGGCCAATCGTATAGGAAGGAATTCCCTTCGCTTTCACAAAACCGGCTGCCCCTTTGGAAACGGCGCCGCACACGCCTCCATATTCCACGTAAATCTGTAAGGAAACCGGTTTGTGATCGTAAAACGCTCCACCCACATGCACACTGATTCCCTGTTTATTCTTCATCCGGTATGGAATCAATCCGCAACAGGCATACCCGGCGTTCCCCGCCTGGATCTTCTTTTTGTCGGCTAGATAATCCTGCGCCCAGGCAAGTTCCTCAATACTTTCCCGCCCCCGGAAAAGAATTCGAATTCCCACGGCTCCAACGTAAGGAACTGCGGAAACAGTTTTTTCTCCATAAAAGACTTTTTGTAAAAATCATACCGCGCTTCGCATGCCTCCGGATCCCGAGATGAAGAAACCAACGCCGCCCCCAATGCCATGTTAAGGCCAACCCCGGAAAGTTCCTTCCCTTCCTTCAGCCAAATGTTGCGCAGGACTGCCAGAGTATCCTTTCCCGAAGCCTTGGCAAATGACAACTTCTCAAACACTTCCGGATGATTCAACAGCCACAGAACATACTCCTTGTCCTTCAATTCATGAAGGATGTAAGTCCTATCCTTCCCCACCAACGCAAAGAAATGGGCCATATAGCAAGCCTGCGCCAGCTCCCGATCCTTCAACAGGGATTCCACGGAAAACGTTTTTTCCGCCTCCAACTTCTTTTGTACATATTGGCGACACAGTCCGGCAATACTCCGTACATCCCCTCCCTCCATCTGCCATGCCAGACGCTGATAGGATAAATTTTCAGCAGCAACCACTGATAAAAAATACAGAGAAAAGAACAGAAATTTAAACACAGAAACGTTAAAAATAACAATTATGCATCTCAATTTAAAATATGGAACATTTAATTTATTATATTCTATTTATAATTAATCAGTTAATTTATATTTTAATAAATATTCTATAGGCAAAAAACTTCTAAAATTTACTCATCAATCCTATCTCATATACACAAAAATAAAAATCAAGCATTGGCGCAACAAATACTTCTCTAAAATAGTTTCTTACTATTAAAATTCATTTTTGCACACTAATCATACCAGGAGCGATTTCTTTCAAATTAATCTCATGGGTCTTTCTGTATTCATTAATATGAGCCGATACATCAAACATCAAAACTCTAGTATCATCCTCTTTTTCCAACCGGACTCGATCAATAAACTTTTTCCCAAATACCCATGTTGCTCTTGAAATTACTTGATAACCAGGAAAATTTTTCTCCAAATAATTCTTCTGTGCTTCCAAAACTTCCTTCTCAGTTTTAGCATCTTTCAATTCAATGGGAAAATCATAAGAACTTCCTGGTTCCTTATCTTCTTTTACACGTTCTTTTTGTTTCCGGAGATCTCTAGAAATTTTAATAATTTCTTTTTTATGAAGCTCGTTAAATTTCTTTCGATAATCCGTAATATCAAAACACACTTCTATTACATTTCCCTGTTCGTTTTTTAAATACACAGTTTCAATGATTGATTTCTTACTGGAAAGATCCACTTCCCTGTCACCTATATTATAACCAGGATAATTTGTTTCCACATAATTTTCAATCCAGCTATCCAGTTCTCCACGGTTTTTTACACCTTCTACAACGACAGGGGAAGAAGAGTCATTCTTTTCCAAATTGACTTTGCTATCCCTAGGAACTTTATTCATCATATCCTTTTCATGTGCATAAAGAAACCCTGTAGAAAGTAAAATGAGGTTTATTAATATAATTTTTTTCATAATATTTTATCAATGATGTTTTTCACATTCTTCTTTAAGTTCCTTTTCAAATTTCTTAAGAAGATCTCTTTTTGCTGTAGACACGGCACTTTGAGCACTTTTTTTCCCTTCAATATTCGGATCAAAAAAATCCTTCATCCCATCAGCTAAATGTGTTTTCATCCCCGTTTTCCATGGAGTTTTAAATTTATGATTATGAACAAATCTGTAGGCATACCATAGATGAACATGATAAGTATGTTTCATGGAGGCCCCTACTAGATGATCCATATCCACTATCCCTGTTTCTGCGCCTAGAGCTTCAGTAAGAATAGATTCCACCATATCACCCAATGCCTCCTCAACAATGTCAGGCGGAGTAGGAGGCTCTTTACCTCAAGGAGTAAAGAAGGCAAGATATCTTCTTTCTACACGGCATCTTGGCTGATCAGCAGCCAAGACATTTCCCTGAAAAAACAGTAATATAGAGATTATCAAAATAAACACACGCCTCATAACTTACTTCCTAATCTATTGAAAAAAAAGAAAACATCAATATCTATTTCAACATGAAATCAAATTAATATTTTTTGGCTCATTCAAATACATAAAAAACGGCGTCCTTCCGTGATAAGGAGGACGCCGGAATTTTCCGGAAATCGGACAGACTGCCAGTTTGAGCAGCGAAGCGCACAAACCTTAGGACTTGTAACGCAAACGCTTCTTGTGACGGTTCTGACGCATGCGCTTGCTGCGCTTATGCTTGTTGATTTTTGCTTTACGGCGTTTTTTGAGCGATCCCATGATTGTGGTTCGTTTGTTGTTTTACTGTGGTGAGAAAAAAATCTAGTAAACCAGCTTGTTAAGCGGGTATTCAATGATGCCTTCCGCTCCCAGGGCCTTGAGCTGGGGAATGATATCCCTCACAACGGATTCGTCAATGACCGTTTCCACGGCCAGCCAGCCTTCTTCCGCCAAATGGGAAATAGTGGGACGGCGCAGAGACGGAAGGGCCTCTACCAGGCCGTTCAGGGAAGCAGCAGGAAGGTTCATTTTCAGACCCACTTTCCGGCGCGCTTCCAGAGCGCCCTTGAGCATCATGACCAGGCGTTCCAGCTTCTGTTTTTTCCACTCGTCCTGCATGGTTTCCCGGTTCGCGATAAACTGGGGATAGGAGGTCATCAGGGTGTCCACGATGCGGAGCTTGTTGGCCTTGATGGAGCTTCCCGTTTCCGTGATGTCCACGATGGCGTCCACCAGTTCCGGCACCTTCACTTCCGTAGCTCCCCAGGAGAATTCCACGTGGGCTTCAATACCCTTTTCCTGAAGCCAGCGTTCCGTGATGCCCACGCCTTCCGTGGCGATGCGCTTGCCCTGAAGGTCTTCCGCACAGGTAATGGGGGAATTTTCCGGGACTACCAGCACCCAGCGGGTAGGCTTGGAGGTAGCCTTGGAGTATTGAAGATCCGTCAGCACTTCCACGTCCGCCCTGTTTTCATAAATCCAGTCGCGCCCGGTAATGCCGCAGTCGATGAAACCGTCATTGACATAACGGCCTATTTCCTGGGCACGGATCAGGAAGAGCTCCAGATCGTCGTCGTCGCAGGCCGGGCGGTATCCGCGGCTGGACACATACACATTGTAGCCGGCCTTGCGGAACAATTCCACGGTGGAATCCTGCAAACTGCCTTTGGGAAGAGCTATTTTGAGTTTCTTCGACATGATGGGACGGGAATGAAAACCCACACGGGCCCCATTGTCAAGTTCAGAACCGTATCCGGCCCATTTTACCGGGCCATGAGCCGTTCAATGTCATCAGGCAGCAAAGGCACGTCTCCCAGCAGGTCGATGTTTTCTGTTTCCCCGATCAGGACATCGTTTTCCAAACGGATGCCTATGCCTTCTTCCGCAATATAGATGCCCGGTTCCACGGTGAAAACCATACCCGGCAACACAACGGGGTTGGCTTCGCCTACATCGTGCACATCCAGCCCCAGGAAGTGGGAACACCCGTGCATGTAATATTTCCGGACAATGGGAGGATCGGACGGTTTTTCCGCCACCTGTGAGGGTGTGATGAGCCCCAGCTTGACGAGTTCCCCGGCGGCAAAAACGCGCACCAGGCGTTCGTACTCCGATTTCAGGATTCCGGGTCTCAGAATCTTTTTGGCGTAGGTCATCATATTCAGCACGCTTTCATACACAGCGCGCTGGCGGGGGGTGAATTTTCCGTTCACGGGAACGGTGCGGGTCATGTCGGAGTTGTAATTCCCGTATTCCGTGCCTATATCCATAAGCACCAGATCGCCGTCTTCGCACCGTTTGTCGTTTTGGATATAATGCAGCACGCAGGTATCCTTTCCGGAAGCGATGATGGGCAGGAAGGAGAATTTGCGCGGACCGCGGCTGATGAATTCGTTGGCCAGGAATCCCTCAATCTGCCATTCGCCCACCCCCGGCCTGATGAACCGGAGCAATTCCCGGAAGCCTTCATTGGTGATGTCGCAGGCTTTTTTGAGAGCCTTGATTTCTTCCGGCTTTTTGATTTGCCGCATATCCGCCATGATTTCATAGACATTCTTCAAAACAGCGTCCGGGAATTTTTCCTTCAGCTCCTTGGTCATGCGGGCATTGCGCGTTTCCACCGGGCATGTGCATCGCGGATGCTGGTTGGCTTCCACAAAGACCATGGATGCGGACGGCACCAGGGCCTCCAGCAGCGCATCATATTCATCGGTCCAGCGCACGTCCTGGATGCCGCTCAGCTCTCTCGCCTGTTCCTGCGAGAGCCGGGCGCCTTCCCAGATGGCAATCTGTTCATTTGTCTCACGCAACAGCAGAATCTCATCCCAGCCGCCCTCCCGGATAGTCATGACCAGGACGGTTTCTTCCTGGTCAACTCCCGTAAGATAAAAGAGGTTGGCATTCTGATGCAGGGCAAAAGTGCCGTCCGCATTCGTAGGAAATACGTCGTTGGCGTGCAGAATCAGCATACTGCCGGCAGGCAGGCGGGAAGCAAGTTCTTCACGGTTGCCGGCAAAAAAGGAAGAAGGAAGCGGCTCGTATCTCATATCAACAGCATGCCCCGCTTTTCCGGCTTGTCAATCATGCATCCGGACACGGGGCAACCTTGCGCGTCTCCTTGTCGTCCGGAGTTCTTCTGACCGTGCCGTTTCCCCGCTCCGGCCTATTCTTATGCGATTGTCCATTTCCTGCCGTCCCGCTACCCGTCCGTTCATCATGCATACCGTTGAAGGAAGCACGGAACCGCCCCGGAATTTCCGGAGACACCCCCTCCGGAAAAAACTCCCGGAGCCAATCGGGTCATGACTCGAACACCACCCGGGCGGATGCCGTCTTATCCTGCATGCACGGCGCTATTCCACGGCTATTCCTGGCGCTGGGAACAGGTTTGGTTTTTTCCTGTTCCAGTTCCCGGACAATGCCCGTTTCCTCTTTGATTACCCATCCCCTTCACACGGACTCCAGGCAGAGTTGTTTTGGAGGCGTCTGGTATAATCCCTCGGAACAGGCCGTCTGGAATTCCCCAAGGCTAAAAGTATATGTAGCCCCCGTCAATATTGACTACATCAAAGCCAGATTCCCCAAGGAATCCCCGGCGCTGGCGGCACAATTCAGGGCCGGGCTGCAAAAAGACATCCGCAACGTGCTGGAAAACAAATCCAAACAGACAGGCGGGAGGATGAAATGGCAGTTGGTTGACCGCCCCGTTCCGGGATCCGTAACTCTCCGCCTCGCCATAGTCAAGCTGAAGCCTACGGACGTGGGCGGCAACATCATGTCCGATCTTGTTTCCCTGGTCTCCCCCCTTCCGGGAACCTCCCTGATCCTGGGGCGCTTCATGAGCGGGGACGTAGGCATTGAGGGACGCCTGTCAAATACGAATACGGACGCCGGCATCATGGAATTCAAAGCTTACAACACGGACCCCATCACCCTGTTTTCCGTCAAGGAATTTGAACGTTTTGCCTTCGACCAACGGAATTTGCGGCTTTTTTCCAGCTGCATTGCAGATATTTTCAAAGCTGGTCCCGCCAGCAGTATTCCCAAAACAGGGGAATTTGACCTGGACCCGTTTTAAACGGCCTTTCCGGACGATTCTTTCCCGTCTTTCTTTTCAGGTTCATAGAAAGCGCATTCCTGAACCGTCTGCCTGGTCTTGAAGGCATATACGAAGAAAGCGGCGCCCACCAGCACGAGGAAAACGGAGAGGAACTGCCCGCGGGTCAATCCCATGGAGAAGGGGGAATCCGGCTCCCGGTACTCTTCGCAAATAATTCTGCCCGCAGCATAAAGAACGGCAAAAATACCGCAGAACAAACCGTTCCACGCACGAGGAAACCTTACCCGTACAAACCACAGCACGGCAAAGAGAAGCACACCTTCCGCAAACGCTTCATACAGCTGGGAGGGGTAGCGTGCATGATCCTGCATCATCCGCCCCACGATTTCCCTGATGGCGGGCGTATCCCTCACCCGGTCGGTCACCCAGGCGGCAGTCATTCGTTCCGGCACGGCTATGCCGGAAAGGGACAGTTTGTCCAGCAATCCGGGCGTTTCATAAATACGGGAGGCCACCCGCACGAACAAGTCCGGATCCTGGGAAAGCTCCGCCGGAAAAATCATTCCCTGGGAAGAGCCGGGCGGGACAATGCGCCCATACAGTTCCCCGTTGATAAAATTGGCCATGCGCCCGAAAAACAGCCCAACGGGAGCTACAATGGCCAGGCCGTCCAGAAGCGCCACCCACTTGACGCGGTGCTTCCACGCATAATAAAATGTGTACAGCCCCACTCCAATCATTCCCCCGTGGCTGGCCATGCCCCCTTCCCACACCCTCAGTACCATGAGCGGATCCGCCAGAAACTGGGACCAGCCGTGATTGGGAATCTGGTAAAAGAGCACATATCCCAGCCTTCCGCCGATGAGAACACCAAAAATAGCCACATAAGTAACAAAATCCGCCATTCTGTCCTGAGGGACAGGATACAGCTTCCGGCGGGAAAGCCAGGAAAGCAGATAATACCCGCCGATGAAGCCCATTAAATAGGCCAGGCCATACCAGCGCAGGGCAATTGAGTCCGTTATCTGCCAGATGACAGGGTCCAGGTCATGTACGTAAACGGTCGGATTCATGAGCGTTTCTTTCAGGGCAGGTAATGGGTAAGGGCTTCCACGGCCTCCTGGTCCAGGGAACGGGCCAGAGCCACCGTCAATTCCACTGCGGCGCGGTAGTCCCGCAGATCCAGCACGCCGTTATGGGCATGAATGTACCGGGTGGGAATTCCCAGCACAATAGAGGGGACTCCCTTTCCGGAGAGATGCAGGGCTGCCGCGTCCGTTCCGCCGGAACGGCGCACCGTCAACTGGAATGGGATGCCCGCATCCAAAGCCGTTTTTCGGCCAGGGCGGCCAGCCGGGGATTGGCGATGGCCGTGGGGTCAAACAGCCTGATTTGCACGCCTCCACCCAAGGCCCCTTGGGAATCCGTCACGGCAAACCCGGGGGTGTCGTCTGCCGGCGGCCCTTCCAGAACAATCACGCAATCCGGTTGCATGGCGACGCCGGCCGTCCTGGCGCCCCGCGTGCCTACCTCCTCCTGAACCGTCGCGGCGGCAATCAGGGTGTTGGGATGCCCTTCCCGGCATAATTTCTTGAATGCCTCTATCATCACAGAAAGACCGGCGCGGTTGTCAAAGGCTTTCCCCATGACCCGGAACGGATTTTCCAACGGGAAGAATTTCACGTCCGGCACCACGGGATCCCCCAGGTGAATACCGAATTCATTCTTCACCTGTTCCGCGCTTTCAGCGCCCACGTCCACAAACAGGGCTTCCATGCTCATGACGCTGTTGCGCTGGCCTTCCGGCAGAAAATGGGGAGGCTTGGAACCAATCACACCCCGGATGCCGCGGCCCGAGCGGGTTTTTACCAGGACACGCTGGCTTAACAGGGTATGCGGCCACCAGCCGCCTATCCCCACCAACTGAAGGAAACCGTTCGACGCTATTATATTCTGCACCAGGAAACCTATTTCATCCATGTGGGCGGCCAGCATCACGCGGGGGCCGGCCCCGCCGTCGGTGCAAAACAGGCTGCCGGAACCATCGGAAGAAAATTCTCCATATCCTTCAAGTTCCTGAGCCACCAGGCTTCGCACTTCATCCTCATGCCCCGAAATACCGTGGGCCTCTGAAAACTTTTCAGCAGATCAGTATCAATCGCCATGGGCCGAGCATGTGGAAACACCTCTGCCAGGTCAAGCCCGCAGCCATGCCGCATGTTTTTTTCTTGACCGCCCGGGTAGAACCGCCGGACGGAGCCGTGTCATGCCCACACTCGCTACATGGAAAGAAACAAGAGATTTTTGCTAGCCACAGTTCGGTTTTTGGTGTAACTAATCAGGGAATCGAATTGTGCTATGAAATCCATCCTTAACACTATCACGGCCATGCTGGCTGCGGTGCTTTTCGTCCCTGCGGCATCGGCGCAGACCACCAGCAATCCCAGAATGCAGGTGCGGGTCTCCCTGGAAAAGCTGTCCCTGTATATGCGCCAGTCCCCCAACGTCCTGACGCAGGACGATCCCCGGCCGCTGCCGAAACCGAAGAAATGGGCGGATTTTGAAATTCCCTTCAAGGTGGAAGCCGCTCCCACCCCCAAATCCGGCTATATTGATGCCCTGACGTTCAAATTTTACATCGCGGTAGTTAATCCGGACCGCGCCCGCCAGTACCTGAAACTGTATAAGGAGGTCAAATACGTCAATGTTCCGGTGGGAGAAAACACGTACGCTTCCGTGTATCTCTCCCCGTCCTCCGTCAAGCGCATTACCGGTGTGGAAGGAGGAAGAGGAAAATGGGTGAAGTACCAGGGCGTAGTGGTGGAATACAACGGCAAGATTGTCGCCACTTATTCCTCCGAACGCGGCAAGATGGAAAAATGGTGGACCATCCAGTCCCCCAGTATCGTGGAGACCTCTTATTACCCCCTGCTGAACAAGGATGAAACGCCTTTCTCCGTGTTCTGGTACGACCGTTATCCGGAAATTATGAGGCCCAACAGCCAGCAGGCGGCTTCCGGTTCCGTCCCCGCCCCGTTCGGTACTCCTGTGGCCCCCCCCGGCGGACGGCGAATAACGTTCCATTAATGCTATCATTTCATCTTATTTAACAGAAATCACCCATGGCTAATTCACGACAAATCGTCGCATTAAACGTAGGTTCCCAGAGAGTTTCAATGGGCGTCTTTTCCAAGACTTCCAAAGACGCCCTTATCCTGGACCGCTATGCTACGCGCCTCGTAGTGCTGGACCCGTCAGCAGAAGGCTTGCGCCTGACGAAAATAGGGGAAGCCATCGCCGGCCTTGTCCAGGAACTCAACGTCAAAGGAAGCGTCGTCAACTATTCCGTTTCCGGACAATCCGTTTTCATCCGCTTCGTCAAGCTTCCGGCCCTGGACGACACCGATGTGGAACAGCTCATCCGCTTTGAAGCCCAGCAGCACGTCCCCTTCCCGCTGGACGAAGTCGTGTGGGACTACCATCTGCTTCCCGCCAAAGGTCTGGAACGGGAAGCCATCCTGGTTGCCATCAAGGCGGAAGACCTGGACTCCCTGAATGATGAAATCGTCTCCCACGGCCTTTCCACCGGCAAAGTGGACTGCGCGCTTACCTCTCTGTACAATGCGTATGTGGACAGTTATCCGGATGAGAAAGAACCGGTCATGCTCATCGACATCGGCGCCAAATCCACGGATTTGATTTACAGCGAACAGGGACGTTTCTTCACCCGCAGTATTTCCGCGGGGGGAATCTTCGTAACCTCCGCTATCGCCCGTGAATTCAATATCTCCTTCATGGAAGCGGAACGCTTGAAAACCACCAGCGGACTCGTTTCCATGAGCAACGGGCAAACGGAAGGACTGGATCCCGCCACGGCCAATCTGGCTACCGTCATCCGTACGGCCATGACCAGGCTCGCCTCAGAAATCCAGCGGACCACCAACCATTACCGCGCCCAGATGAGCGGAAGCGCTCCCGTCAAGGCATACCTGTGCGGCGGCGGAGCTTCCCTGCCCTATACCAAGGAATTCCTGGAAGATAAACTGGGCATTCCGATCTCCTTCTTCAACCCCATGCACAACGTGGGCGTGGGTTCCGGCGTGGACGTGAACACCATCTCCCGCGAAGCCTTCATCCTGGGCGGATTGATCGGCACCGCCATTCACTCCATCGGCAGGGCCTCCCTCAATATTGACCTGGAACCCACCGCAGTTGCCAAAAAGCGGGCCAACCAGAAAAAAATGCCCGCCATCATCGCCGGGGCAGCCATTGCCGTTCTCGGCGCCGCAGCTTATGCCGTCACAGGATATATGGGCGAGAAAAAGGCGGAGGAAATCCTCGCCGGCGTCCAGCCTGCCGTTACTTCCATCAAATCGGCACAGTCCGCCCTGCGCCAGAAAGAACAGGAACTGAAAAAACTGGACTCCACCCTGGCTTCCTACCAGCAGCTCACGCTTCAGCGCTACGGCTACGCGGACATCATCAGACACCTGCTGGAACAGTCGGAACACAAGGATTATCCCTACTGGTTTACGGATTTTGAACCGCTGGCCCACTTCAATCCGGAGGATACCACCCAAATCACGGGATACTCCGTCATCAAGGATTCCTTCACATCGGACAAAAATACATCCCTGGTGGATGACATCAGGACGGAGGCCTCCGCCAACGCATCCAGCGAGGATGAAGCGGATGTTTACAGCGTCAACGCCATCCGCCTGACCGGATTCGTCCGGCGCAGCCTGGGCGGCCAGAGAATCATCCAGGACCTCCAGGCAAAAATAGACGGGAACAAGGAATCCCTGTTCACTTTCAAACCCGGAGACGTCAAGCTGGAAGCCCGCCAGATCATGGAACTGGGAGCCAAGGACGCCAAGGTGGACGCGGCGGCAGGGGCCTTTGTACCCTTCAAGCTGGTGCTTCCGTTAAAAACGCCCATTCCCGTGAACTTTAACAAATAAGATTACCCAACCCGAACAAGACATATTTTATGAGCAATTGGATTACAGACAACAAGCCCGCCGCCATGGTCGCGGGCGTGGGGCTTCTCTTATTCCTGGGGTTATCCGCGACAGGGTATATCGTCAATTCCAAACGCAGTGAACTGGACAAAAATCAGCATCGCCGCCAAGGAAATCAAGTCCGCCAATGCTGCGGAAATCACTCCGAGCCGCTCATCCAACGAAGAGCTGGAAAAAGAACTGAATCGCTATGCCAAGGCCGTGGGCAACCTGGAAACGGCCTACAAGCCCTTCCTTGCCTCCTCCGCGCTGGCCCCCACCACGCCCACGGCATTCCAGAATGAACTGAAAACATTCAGGGATTCCCTGATCTCCTCCTGCAAGAAAAAAAACATTCTCATAACGGACACATCTTCCTGGCTCGGCTTCCAGGTTTACAGCACCCAGGCTCCCTCCGTTCAGGCGGCCTCCACGCTGGGTTTTGAATTGAAAGCCATCAACAGCCTGGTCAACAAACTGGCGGAATGCGGCCTGTCCAAATTCATCAAGGTATACCGCCCCCAGCTCCCCATTGAAGCCCCGGCAAACAATCCGGAAGAATCGGACGAAGCCGACCAGGCTCCATGGACTCCCATGCCTCTGGAAATAGCCTTCCAGGGCGACCGGGAAAGTGTATTGAAGGCCATGAACGCCATAACCGGCATGCAGGACTATCTGTTCACGGTCAACTCCATCCGTATCCGCAACGAACGGATAATGCCCCCTCCCATCGCCAATCCGGCAGCCGCCAAGCCTGCCGCTGCCCAACCCGCCACGGGTGCGGCTTCCCTGACTCCGGCGGATGAGGCGGCCACACCTGCAGCCCCGGCCATCCAGCAAGTAATCAAGCCTTACATGGGCAAGGAGCAGGTCTTTGTCCAGGTCTCCCTGAATCTGGTCCACTTCAACCAGCCCAAGGCTCAGGAACCGTCTGAAGATTAACCAAGGCAATACCAACCGCAGCAAATACTTTCAACATGTCTGAAAAACAAAATTACGACAAAATCCTGTTGGCATCCGGAATCGTCCTGGGCCTGGGAGTGGCCGCCTATGGTACGCTGACCTTTCTGGGACTGAATGACAAATACAAATTCACCACGCAGGTTTCTGAAAAAGCCATCGAACCGCCTCCCGGCATCAAGAAAGCCGCAGAAGTAGGCCAGGAACTTTCCGCCTCCCACGAACTCAAGCCGATTGCCCAGGAAACACAGAAGTATGTGGGCTTCGTAGCCCCCAATCTTTGGATTAAGGAGGGGGGAATGGAACCCTTTGACATCATCTCCGGTCCGCCTATCCACGGCAACATTCCGAACAAATGGTTCCTGGACAACGGACTGGAAAATGAATTCGTTTACTCGGACGTCCTGACCCGGGACCCGGACAACGATGGATTTACGGTGCAGGAAGAATATGCGGCTAAAACACATCCCAACGACCCCAACAGCCATCCTCCCCTCGTCAGCAAGCTTTTTGTCGACGAAATCAAGCAGTTCGGCTTCTATCTGGCTTTCACCCAGGCGGATGGCAATGACTTTACCTTTAAGGGCATGAACCGCGCCAAACAGGAAATTTGGAAAAACATCGTCCAGACCAACGGCAAGTTCGGCGCCCGTAAGAATACAAAGACGAGCCCAGGTTCGAGCTTGTCAGCGTTGTTAAAAAGGAATTCAAAAATCCCAGCCTGGATATGGTGGAAACGGACGAGGAAGCCGTTGTCAAGGACTTGAAGCCGACCAAGAACGGACAAACCTACACCATCAGGCGCGGAACAAAATACGTCATTCCAATCATTGATAAGAAAGTAAACCTTACTATCACCGCCGGCCCCGAACGGGATACCAGCTTTGAAGTAGAGGAAGGTTCCGACTTCCGGATTCCGGGAGACGCCAAACAGATCTACACGCTGAAAACCGTTGATAATGCTACACAGACCGTAACCATTGCCAACAAAACCACTGGAGAACAAACAACACTGAGCAAGAAAAAATAGAGCCGGATTTAAACTTTTCTGAAAAAAAAGCTTCACAAATCCGAAAAACATGTAAAAAGAAGAACCTAACTATGGACCACGCACCACTTTATCAACCGAAGCGTTCCCTGATCGCGCTGATGGCCATTGCTGCCTCCTGCCCGTTTGCGCAGGCTGGTGATGGCGGCGCCGTCGGAACCTCCAGTGCCTTGGGATCGTCCTACGCCGGACCGGGCAGTTACCAATACCAGTCCAGTGCAGCGCGCACAGCCATGGCCCGCCGCGAAGCGCAAACCCAGGAAGCCATGCAGCTCCTTGCGGAAGGCCGCAACCTGTACCGCGAAGGCAAGTACAAGGAAGCCCTGGACAAATACAACGCTGCTTACAACATGCTGCCTTCCGCGCCGATCAACGACCAGCGCAAGGAAGCTATCGCCAACCATATTGGCGACGCCAGCATCGCCGTTGCTCAGGAATACATCAAAGTGGGGCGCTATGACGAAGCCGACAAGCTTCTGCAGGATGCCATCAAGCTCAATCCCCGGAGCGCCAAGCTTGCCAAACAGACGCTCGAATACATGAAGGACCCGATTCGCACGAATCCGGCGCTCACCCCTGAACACGTGAAAAACGTGGAAAAGGTGAACACCCTCCTTCACATGGCCTATGGTTACTATGACCTCGGCGACTACGACAAAGCCATCGCCGAATTCAACAAGGTTCTCTCCATCGACCCGTACAACGTGGCGGCCCGCCGCGGACAGGAAACGGTCAACCGCCGCAGAATGGCTTACTATGCAGCCGCTTACGACGAAACCCGCAGCACCATGCTGGCGGAAGTGGACAAGATGTGGGAACGCCCCATCCCGATGGAAGTCCCGACCGGAGCCGACGGCACTGACAACGCACCGATCACGGACATCAACGGTGCCACGGCCAATCTGATGAAGCTCAAGAGCATCATCATCCCCTCCGTCTCTTTTGAAGACACCACCGTGGAAGACGCCATTGACTATCTGCGCAAAAAGTCCATTGAACTGGACCGCACGGTAGGCCCGAACGGCGAACGCGGCATCAACTTTGTCATCAATGATTCCCAGCCCGCTGCCGTCGCCCCCGCCGTTCCCGCAACTGATGAAGACGGCTTTGGCGAAGAAACCGCAGAAGTCACGGAAGCTGCTCCGGCAGCAGCCCCGCAGGAAAGCATCCGCACCCGCAAAATCGGCCAGTTGAAGCTGACCAATGTTCCCATGCTGGAAGTGCTCCGCTTCATCTGCAGCAATGCCGGCCTGCGCCAGAAGGTGGAAGACTATGCCGTGACCATCCTTCCTGCCGGCGGTAATGACGTGGATCTGTACCAGCGCACCTTCTCCGTGCCCCCGGGCTTCCAGTCCGCTCTCCGCACCACCGTCGGCGATGGCGGCGGCGAAGTCAGTGACGACCCCTTTGGCGGCGGTGGCGAAAGCTCCTCCGGCCTTAAGCCCATGCCCTCCATCCGCAGCCTGCTGCAAAAGAGCGGCATCAGCTTCCCGGAAGGCGCCACGGCATTCCTTGTCAACGGCAATTCCTCCCTGGTCGTCCGCAACACTTCCGGCAACCTGGACCTGATCGAACAGCTCATTGAAAACACCCGCGGCGAATCCCAGCAGGTGCGCATCATGACCAAGTTCGTGGAAGTAACCCAGGAAAACACGGAAGAACTCGGCTTTGACTGGATTGTCACCCCGTTCTCCGTAAGCAATGACAGCAGCACCTTCCTGGGCGGCGGCACGAACTACGGCACCGGTTCCACTTCCGACAGCTTTACCCAGTCTCCCGGCGGCGTGACTGGCTGGCCTGTAAACAGCGGCAGCGACACCATCAACGGCCTCGTCACCGGCGGCAACCGCACGGGTGACTACGCCATCACCAAGAACTCCGTGGACAATCTGCTGAACAGCACCAACCGCTCTGAAGCCTCCCAGAAAAACGCCGCTCCCGGCATCATGTCCCTGACGGGCATCTATGACGAAGGCTCCTTCCAGATGCTGATGCGCGGCCTGTCCCAGAAAAAAGGGTCTGACGTTCTCACTGCCCCCAGCGTGACCGCCAAGTCCGGTGAAACCGCCAAGATTGAAATCATCCGCGAATTCTGGTATCCCACCGAATACGAACCGCCGGAACTCCCCAACTCCGTAGGCAGCGGCTATAGCAATGGTTACGGTTATGGGAACAACGGTAACAATCTGAACGATCTGTTGGGCAATAAGATCCAACCCCAGATATCCAGCTTCCCTGTCACTCCCGCCACTCCCGGCGTGTTTGAAATGAAGCCCGTCGGCGTAACTCTGGAAGTGGTGCCTACCATTGGAGACAACAAGTACATCATCGACCTGAACTTCAAGCCCAGCATCGTGGAATTTGAAGGCTTCGTGAACTACGGCAGCCCGATCCAGTCCACCGGCGTTGGTTCCGACGGCAAGCCGATGTCCCTGACGCTGACGGAAAACCGCATCGAGCAGCCGATCTTCTCCAAGAGGTCCGTTGAAACGTCCCTGTTCATCTACGACGGCCATACCGTGGCAATCGGTGGTTTGATCACGGAAAACGTGCAGACGGTGGAAGACAAAGTGCCGATCTTCGGTGACCTGCCTCTCATCGGCCGCTTCTTCCGCAGCAACTCCGACAACCACATCAAGAAGAATCTGATGATCTTCGTAACGGGACAGATCATTGACGCCACGGGCCAGCCCGTACGCGGCAATGCCCTTCCCACTGCGGTCGCTCCGGAAAGCGCCCTTCCCGCCTCCGAAGGCCTGCTGCCTCCCATGTAGGCTGCGTGCATAACGTCCATATTGGAGCGGGTGAAAGGGTAACCCTTTCACCCGCTCTTTATATCCCAGAAGCGCCTTACTTTCCCTTCCCCCCCATGAAAACCCTGATTGTTACCGGAGGAATAGCCACCGGGAAATCTACATTCATCCGTCTGCTGATGGAGGCGGGAGGCGCGCGCCTGCGCCTGTTTGACTGTGATGCGGAGGCGGGCAGATTGCTGGATGGCGGTACGCTGAAAGCCCCCCTCTCCAGCGTCTTCGGCCCAGCCAGCGTAGACTCCTCCGGAAAGGCTGACAGGCATTTTCTGCGGGAGCTTGTTTTCCGGAATCCGGAAAGCCGCAGAACGCTGGAAGGGATCATTCACCCCCTGCTGCATCAAGAATGTCTTGCGCAAATGCTGGCGGCGCGTCAGAATACGGAGGTGGACGGGTTTGTCATTGACGTGCCCCTGTTTTTTGAAACTTCGGCGCGCTATTGCCAAGATGCCGTGTGCGTGGTGGCTGTTTCCAGGGGAACGCAGAAAACCCGCCTGGCTATCAGGAATGGATTCCGGGAGGATATGATTGAAGCCATTCTGGCGGCCCAGCGGCCTATCATGGAAAAAGTGGCTGCGGCCGACTTCGTCATCTGGAATGAAGGCCCCCCGGACCTGCTCCGCCAGCAAACCCAAAGACTTTACCAACATTTTTTCATGACTGAAGAACTCGACAACACCCCTTCCCCCGCCGGAGATATTCCGCAGGAAACCCTCCCCAAGCCCCTGCCCGCGCCGGAAGAAACCGCCGGGGAACAGCCGGCTGCCGCTCCGGAGGAAAATAGTGGAAACGCAGTCCGGGAGGAGGAGGAAGCAGCCCCTGTTCTGGAGCAGATTGACATCAATGAACTGCGGAAACGCCCCCTGAACGATCTTCAGGAAATGGCGGAAGGGCTGCCCATCCGGAACGCGGCCTCCCTCACCAAGTCCCAGCTGGTTTTTGAATTGGGGAAACAGCTTCTGGCAAAGGGCCATGAAGTCGTAGTTTCCGGGGTCATGGAACAAGCCAAGGATAATTACGCCATGCTGAGGGATCCGGTGAAAAGTTTCCGCACCTCTCCGGATGATATTTATCTGGGCGGCAATCTCATCAAACCCCTGCATCTCCGCGTAGGCCAGCAGATCAAGGTCAGGCTGCGCAAATTGCGGCCTCATGACAAGTACCTTTCTGCAGCCTCCGTCATCAGCGTGGAGGATATCCCTGCGGAAGACTACCGGGCGCGCAGCGATTTTGAACGCCTCACCCCCCTCTTTCCCAAGGAACGCCTCCTTCTGGAAAACAAGGGGGTCAATTCCGCCGCCATGCGCGTACTGGACCTCATGACGCCCTTCGGCAAAGGGCAGCGCGGCCTGATTGTGGCCCCCCCGCGCGGAGGAAAAACCGTTCTTCTGAAAACAATCGCCCGTTCCATCAGGGCCAATTATCCGGAAGTGGAACTGATTGTGCTGTTGCTGGACGAACGTCCGGAGGAAGTAACGGATTTTGAAGAAACCGTGGATGCTCCGGTATTCGCCTCCACTTTTGACGAACCTTCCCGGCGCCATGCCCAGGTTTCCGATCTGGTTATCGAACGGGCCAAACGCCTGGTGGAAATGGGCAGAGACGTCGTCATCCTGCTGGATTCCCTCACCAGGCTGGCCCGCGGCTACAATGCCAACCAGACGGGAGGACGCATCATGTCCGGCGGCCTGGGGTCCAATGCATTGGAAAAACCGCGCAAATTCTTTTCCGCGGCGCGCAATGTGGAAGAAGGAGGCAGCCTGACCATCATCGCCACATGCCTGGTAGACACGGAATCAAGAATGGACGAAGTGATTTTTGAAGAATTCAAGGGAACGGGCAATCTGGAAATCCGCCTGGACCGGGAACTTTCCGAACGGCGCATTTATCCGGCCATTTCCCTTTCCCAGAGCGGCACCCGCAATGACGACAGGCTGTATAACGAACAGGAATTCGTCAAAATCATGCAATTGCGCCGCCAGCTCGCCATGAAACCGGGATGGGAAGGCCTTCAGGCTCTCCTGCAAAATATCTCCAAGACACAGAATAACGCGGAACTTCTGCTGACGGGGCTGCGGTAAGATTTTCTGCCCGGCCTGTTTTTCCCCCGTCCTCCGTTCCGCCCGCCGGCACGGAGGTTTTTTTATCAGGATATCTTCCGCTGTTCCAAGATTCCGCGGCAGCATCCGGATATCGGGATGGGGGCATCCTCCCATAAACAGGGGGAGGAAGAGAGTTCCCTTTCGTCACATGTCCAGCTTCACCCGGAAAATACGCATGGAGTTGCCCACCGCAAGCAGGCAGACGCCCACATCCGCCATCACGGCGGCCCACATCCCCGCCAGCCCCAGAATACCCAGCACCATGACCAGAATTTTGACGCCCAAAATAAGAACGATGTTCTGCACAATGATGCGCTCTGTGGCTTGGGAAAGCATCATCCCCAGCGGAACGGCCAAAGGATCTCCCTTCATCACCACTACATCAGCCGCCTGAAGAGCCGTATCGGACCCTACACCGCCCATGGCAATGCCGATGTCGGCAGCAGCGAGGGAAGGGGCGTCATTCATACCGTCCCCCACAAAGGCAAGCAGCCCCGTTTCAGGTTTCAGCCGGCGCACATGCTCCAGCTTGCCGGCAGGCATCAGCCCGCAGAATACCCCGTCCATCCCCAGCTTAAGCCCCACTTCCGTTCCGGCGGAAGAAGAATCCCCCGTCAGCATGACCAGGTTGGAAACGCCCAGTTCCCTCAATTTCCGCACCGCACGCTCCGCTCCCGGCTTGACGCGGTCAGACAGGCGGAGGCATCCCAGAAGTATGCCGTCCAACGCCGCATAAACGGTCACGCCATGGTCTTCTCCCTCCTCCGTCCTTACGCCGGCCTCTTGAAGAAAAGACTTTTTCCCCACCAGAACCGGTCTCCCTTCCACGCGGGCTGAAACGCCGCCGCCCGTCACCTCTACCAGTTCCGCCACGCGGTCCGGAAACAGAGTCCCTTCATATGCCTTCACAATGGAACGCCCCAGCGGATGGGAGGCAGAGAGTTCCGCATGGGCCGCCCAGTACAGCAGTTCCTCCGGGGAAACGCCGTCACGGGGAAGCACTTCATCCACGGAAAAAACGCCTTCCGTCAAGGTTCCGGTTTTGTCAAACACCACCGTCTTCACCTTCCGCAGGGCATCCAGATAGCTGCTCCCTTTCAGCAAAATCCCCTGCCGCGCCGCTCTCCCTATTCCGGCAAAAAAGCCCAGCGGGATGGACAGTACCAGCGCGCAGGGGCAGGAAATCACCAGCAGGACCAGGGCGCGGAACAGACCGTCCGCCCAGCTTCCGCCCGTCACAAGGGGATAAAGCAAAAATACCAGAGCGGCTATGGAAATCACCAGCGGCGTATAAATGCGGGAAAATGAGGACAGCCTCCCCTCCAGAGGGGATTTGCGGCCTGATGCGGCTTCCACCAGTTCCTGGACCCGCGCCAGGGCGGAATGCCGCCAGTCCCGCTCCGTACGCACTTCCAGCACACCCTGCCCGTTGATGTACCCCGCCAGCACGGGGCTTCCGGATCCGGCTTCCACCGGCAGGGATTCCCCGGTCATGGCGGAGGTATCCAGCACGGAGAAACCTCCCGTTACCACACCGTCCAACGGAACGCGTTCGCCGGGGCGCACTTCAATCAGGGAGCCGGGCAGAACCTCGGAAGGAGGAACGTCATCTACGGCTCCGGCTTTTTTCACATGGACGGCCTCAGGCCTCAGACTCATCAGTTCGCTTACGGACCGACGGGAGCTGCCCACCGCACGTTCCTGAAGGTACTCTCCCACGCGGTAGAACAGCATCACCCCCACCGCCTCGGAATAATCCCCCAGGAACATCGCCCCCAGGGAAGCAATACTCATCAGAAAATTTTCATTGATGGCGCGGCCGCGCATCATCCCCAGAAAGGCGGCCTTCAGTACATCCCAGCCTATCAGCAGGTAGGAGCCCACGTAGGCGGCCATACCGGCCAGGGAATCGCCGCCCGCCGCCAGCGCACTGATGAACAGGGCAATGCCCAGCACGGCGGGAACAGGCCCGATGGCGTCTCCGGAGCAGCAACAGCTTCCAGAACCGCAGCTTCCGGAACAACAGGAAGCACCTTCCGGAAAATGTTCGTGGGAATGTTCCGTGCTCATGACCTGTTCCTCTTGTACGCCTGCCTCTCCGGCATGGCAAGCCCTATATTAGCCCAAACTAACAAAAAGTCTGCGTTGATTTCTGATTCTTAAACCGTTCCAAAATCCCCATCCCCATGAATTCATCCATCGCCATGGCTCCCGCTCCCAGCAACCCCGCCTCCGCTCCAAATCTGGCAGGCAGAATTTTCAAATCCTCCATCAGGAGAGGAAACAACTGTTTCCTGAGGTTCTCCAGCAGTGGCTTCATCAACAAATCCCCTGCCTTGGCCACACCGCCCCCGATGATGAAGGCGTCCGGCACCAGCGTATACATCAGGTTCATGATCAGGCAGCCCAGCATTTCCGCCGTATCTTCCCATAATTGAAGGGCTATAGGACATCCGGACCGGGCAGCCTCGTCCAGATGCCTGGGCGTGCATTCATCCACCGTCTTGATGATTCCCGCCCCGGCATACCGTTTAACCGCCTCCGCCGCCAGTTCGTTGTTGCCGATGTATTCCTCAATGGCTCCCCGGCTGCCGAACGGTCCCGTTTTCCCCTGGTAATGAATGCTGGTCTGGCCCAGTTCCGCAGCGGAAAGCCGCCTTCCCCGCAGCATGCGGTCATGCACCACGATTCCCCCGCCTATCCCCGTTCCCATCGTCAGGCACACCAGGCTGGACATGCCGCGCCCGGCGCCCATCTTCCATTCCGCATAAGCCATGCAGTTGGCGTCATTATCCAGCACGACGGGGAGGCCCAGGGCCTGCTCCATCATCTCTTTCACCGGAATTTCCCTATCCCAGACCCTCACATTGGTAAGCTGGTAAAGCACTCCCCGCTGGTAATCACACCATCCCGGCATTCCCATGCCCATCACACAGGCGGAGGGGAATTGTCCGCGCAGGGTGCGGGCGGACGCAATCATGGCATCAATGATTGCCTGCGGGCTTTCGAACATGGCAGTAGGGATGCGGTCGGCCGTCGCCAGAATACGCTCCCCCGCCGTTACGCCCATTTTGATGCTCGTGCCGCCGAAATCAACGGCCAAGGCACAGGGTTCTGAAAAGCTCATAGTCCATACTTATGCCACCCATTCTCCGGAATCAACGTAAAAACGCATTCATCCCCACCCCTTTCCGCGGCATGGCGCACTTATCGTATAAAACACAATAAGAATCTTCCAGAAAGAGCTTGCCAGAACCGCGCCGCCCGGTCCATGATAACCTCCGTAATGATGGAAATGCCCGGTTCGGACGAATGGTTCATGCGCCAAGCCATGAAAGAATCCAGAAAGGCCCTCGTGAAAGGGGAAGTGCCTGTTGGAGCCATTGTGGTGAAGGATGGCCGCGTGATCGGCCGGGGCTGGAACCAGGTGGAGACGCTCAAGGATGCTACGGCCCATGCGGAGATGATTGCCCTGACGGCGGCCCAGGAGGCTTTGGGCGACTGGCGGATGGAAGGCTGCACCCTGTATGTCACCAAGGAGCCGTGCCCCATGTGCGCAGGAGCTATCGTCCACTGCCGTCCGGACCGCGTCGTTTTCGGCTGCCCGGATGCAAAAACCGGGGCTGCGGGGGGCTGGATCAATCTGCTGGATTCCAATCCGCCCCTGAACCATAAGTGCGAGGTGCGTCCCGGCGTACTGGGAGACGAGTGCCTGCTTCATCTCCAGGAGTTTTTCCGTGCGGCGCGTCTGGCGGCAAAAGAACGGAAAAAATTGTCTGCGCGTCTTTCTTCCCCTCCGGATGAAAACGGGGAATGAAGTCCGGAATAAAACACTTTGCATTTGCCAAAGCAGCAGAGTCACGGCAAGCTAGCGGGACTATGGAACGCCGGAACGACAATGAGACTGCGGAAGGAACGGAACGCAAACCGTCGTGGATCAAGGTTCGTCTGCCCAACGGCCGGGAATTCTGGGACGTCAAGCAGCTTGTGGAAGGCAAAAACCTCTTCACCGTCTGTGAAGAAGCACACTGCCCCAACCGTTATGAATGTTGGAACCAGGGTACGGCCACGTTCATGATTGCCGGAGAACGGTGCACGCGCGCCTGCGGATTCTGCGCCACCCGCACGGCCAAGCCCGGCCCGCTGGATCCTGAAGAATCGCAGCACGTGGCGGAAGCCGTCGTGCACATGAAGCTGCGCCACGCCGTAATTACCATGGTCACCCGGGATGATTTGCCGGACGGCGCCGCCGCGCATTTCGCCCAGGTAATTAGGGCCGTCAGAAAAGCCAGCCCTTCCACGATCATTGAAGTGCTTGCCTCGGACTTGAATGAGAAGCCCTCCTCCATCCAGACGCTGATGGCGGCCCGTCCGCATATTTTCGGACACAATCTGGAGACGGTGGAACGCCTCACGCCCATTGTCCGCTTCCGCGCCCAGTACCGGCGGTCCCTGCGCGTTCTCCGGATGGCTCTGGAGTGCGTGGACGGCAAAGTGTCTACCAAGAGCGGCATCATGCTGGGCCTGGGGGAAACGGAAGAAGAGCTTTTCCGCTCCATGGACGATTTGCTGGAGCACGGCGTCACGGTCCTGACGTTGGGGCAATACCTGCGCCCCTCCCGCAACCATCTTCCGGTGGTCAAATACGTCCATCCGGATGATTTCGCCCGGTATGAGGAAGTTGCGCGCTCCAAAGGCTTCAGGCACGTGGCATCCGGGCCGTTGGTCCGCAGCTCCTACCACGCCGCCAATTTCACCCCGGAAGCGGATGTTCTGGAAGCCATTAACGAAGACCTGAGAAAGGCTGGCGAACTTTAGAATAAATCTTGATTTTTTATCCCTCCCCTTTTACCATCCGGGCAATTCCACGTCATTGAAAATCTCATGAGCAAAACATGTTCCTTCATCAAGGCAGGAGCCATTCTGGGCGGCACGGTCATCGTGACGGCGGCTGTCGCCCCCCTGTTCCTGCCGAACCAGAATGTCAAGCCACTGACGTCCGCCCAGGCGGCGGAAATTACCGCACAGACCATGAATTCCAAATGTGCGGACTGCCACAAGCCCGGCACTCACATTTCCGAACTGGTCAATACTCTTTCCGGAGGCCTGCTGGCGCGCCATATCAGGGACGGGCAGCGCAGCTACAATATGGAAGAACCTCCCACTGCCGTTACCCTTTCCAAGCTGGAACATGTGCTTCAAATCAATTCCATGCCCCCCACTTCCTACACCATGGTGCACTGGGGCAGCACGCTCACTCTCCGGGAGAAAAACGCCATGCTCCAGTGGATCAAGGATGAGCGCCTGAAAATTTTCGGCGATATGGTAGGAGAGGAATACGCCCTTTCCCCTCTTGCCCCCATTCCGGACGCCCTCCCCACGGATCCGGCCAAAGTTGCCCTGGGCTACAAGCTTTTTCATGACGTGCGCCTTTCCACGGACAATACCGTCTCCTGCGCTTCCTGTCATTCCCTGGAAAAAGCCGGGACGGACAACCTGCCCACTTCCACTGGAGTCCGCAGCCAGAAAGGCGGCATCAATGCCCCCACCGTTTTCAATGCCGCTTTCCATGCCAAGCAATTTTGGGACGGACGCGCAGCCAACCTCCAGGAACAGGCCGGCGGACCACCCCTGAATCCGGTGGAAATGGGGTACGAACATCCGGATGACTGGAAGAAGATCGCTGCCAAACTGGACCAAGACACCGCTTTTGCCGTAGAATTCAAAAAGGTTTACCCCCAGGGATTCACCGGAGAGACCATCACGAATGCCATCGCGGAATATGAAAAAAAACTCTTATCACGCCGAACAGCCCGTTTGACCGCTACCTGAAAGGGGATGAAAACGCCATCAGCGAGAACGCCAAAAAAGGTTACAAGCTTTTCCTGAAGCTTGGTTGCCAGACCTGCCACACCGGTCCCGCCATGGGAGGCCAGTCCTTTGAATACGCCGACCTCAAAGGCGATTTCTTTGCCGGACGCGCCAAGACCAATGACGATAACGGCCTGATGAATTTCTCCAAAAAGGAATCGGACAGGCACCGCTTCCGCGTTCCGACCCTCCGCAACGTGGAACTCACCTGGCCGTATATGCATGACGCCTCCGCACAGACGCTGGAGGAAGCCATTACGAAAATGTACCATTACCAGCTCGGTTACGATAAACTGGACAAGAAGGAAGTGAGACTGCTGGTGGCTTTCCTGAAAACGCTTACCGGAGAATACAACGGCAAACCCGTCCAGGGCGAAGTTTGCCCTGCCTCCTGAATCTGAAGAAAAGCTCTTTTTCCAGCCGCGCCAATGAACATTCATTGGCGCGGCTTTTTTGCATTTCCCTTCCAGTTCCTACGGCAGGCACTGCCGGGAAACTTCCATTCCCCGCCTCTTCCCCGCTGGCCATACTTAGATTAAACTAATACGCAAACAATTTATATTAAACGCATTTTACATTGATTGAAAATATATCCTAATAATATCATTGACTTATCAGTTTGATAAAACTAACTTCTTTCCGGATTTGATTCATACACGCACCATGCCACTCTCCATGCTCAACATCGGCGATATTCGCCAAGTCAACAAAATCCATGGCAAGGATGAAACCCGGCGTTTTCTGGAAAGCCTGGGCTTCGTTGCCGGGAGCACGGTCTCCATCGTTTCCGAAAACGGCGGTAATTTCATTATCAACGTCAAAGGCTCCAGGATTGCGCTCAGCAAGGCGCTTGCCAGCAAAATATTCGTTGCCTGAGTTATTCCATCCAACAACCAACCATTATTCTATGACCAAACATCGTACATTGAGAGATGCCCTCATCGGGGAAACCGTCACCGTCGGCAAACTGGCGGGGGAAGGCCCGGTCAGAAGACGCATCATGGACATGGGGGTTACCAAGGGAACGCAGATATTCATCCGCAAAGTCGCCCCTCTGGGAGATCCCATTGAAGTTACTGTCCGCGGGTACGAACTCTCCATTCGCAAATCGGAAGCGGAGAACATCCATATCCATTGATTCCGCCTCTATTACCGCACGTTTCCTGATTTTACAGCAAGACGGGCACCCATATATCAAGACAAGGAAACCATTCATGAGCAACATTACCATCGCCCTGGCGGGCAACCCCAACTGCGGGAAAACCACGCTCTTTAACGCCCTGACAGGCGCCAACCAATACGTCGGGAACTGGCCCGGCGTCACCGTGGAAAAAAAGGAAGGCCGCCTGAAAGGCCATAAAAATATCATCATTGAAGACCTTCCGGGCATTTATTCCCTTTCCCCCTATACCCTGGAGGAAGTCGTCAGCCGGAATTACCTGGTCACGGACCATCCCTCCCTCATCCTGAACCTGGTTGACGGCAGCAACCTGGAACGCAATCTTTACCTCACCACCCAGCTTTGCGAACTGGGCGTTCCCGTCATTATAGCGCTGAACATGATGGACATTGTCCGGAAGCGCGGCGACAGGATCGACACGGAAAAACTTTCACGCAACCTCGGTTGCCAGGTGCTGGAAATCAGCGCTCTCAAGGGGACCGGCATCCGTGAACTGATAGACGCCGTAGTAACGACGACTGCGTCGGACGACGCCCGGACCCCGCAGGCCGTCCACTTTCCGGACCATCTGGAAAAAGCCATCGGAGAAATTGGGGAAATCATCACCGGAAAATGCCTGGATCAGCAGAAAAAATGGTTTGCCGTTAAAGTTTTCGAAAGAGACCAGAAAGTCGCGGACCAGCTCGCGCTCAATCCCGAGGAACAATCCCGCATCAACGGGATTATTGAAACCATGGAACGGGAAATGGATGACGACAGTGAATCCATTATCACCTATGAACGCTATAATTCCATTTCCCGCATCATCAAAGACGCCGTCGTTAAAGCCAGCCCCGGCAGCCTGACGGGCAGCGACAGGATTGATCGCATCATCACCAACCGCTGGCTGGGCCTCCCCATTTTTGCCGTCGTCATGTGGGCTGTATATTACATCTCCATTCAGACGATAGGCGCATGGGGCACGGACTGGGCCAATGATACTTTCTTCGGGGAATGGGTTCCGGAATGGGTAGGAAACCTGCTGGAAAACGCCGGCTGCGCCCCATGGCTGGAAAGCCTGATCCAGGACGGCGTGATTGCCGGCGTAGGAGCCGTTCTGGGCTTCCTCCCGCAAATGGCGGTTCTGTTCCTGTGCCTGGGCATATTGGAGGATTGCGGCTACATGGCCCGCGTAGCGTTCATCATGGACCGCATTTTCCGCAAATTCGGCCTTTCCGGGAAATCCTTTATTCCCATGCTCGTTTCCATGGGGTGCGGCGTTCCTGGAGTCATGGCGACCCGCACCATTGAGAACGAAAAGGACAGGCGCATGACTATCATGACCACCACGTTCATCCCCTGCGGGGCCAAAACTCCCATCATTGCCCTGATTGCCGGAGCCTTCTTCCCGGAAAATTCCTGGGTGGCTCCGGGGGCCTATTTCATCGGGGTGGGCGCCATCATCCTTTCCGGCCTTATTATGAAAAAGACTGCCATGTTCGCCGGGGATCCCACTCCCTTCGTCATGGAACTTCCCATTTACCACATCCCGGCCTGGAAGAACGTCATCATTCATGCATGGGACCGCTGCAAGGCTTTCGTGCAAAAAGCCGGGACCGTCATCTTTGTGTCCAGCGCCCTGATCTGGTTCCTCTCCAGCTACAACTGGAAGGTGGATTCCGTAGAGCAGAATGACAGCATGCTGGCCTCCATCGGCAATGTGGCCGCGCCTGTCTTCCAGCCTCTGGGCTGGGGTGAATGGAAACCCACCATGGCTACCATTACCGGATTGATTGCCAAGGAAAACGTGGTAGGCACCTTCGGCGTCCTGTATGCGGACGGCAGTTCCGGGGAAGATGAAGCGGAAAAAACGGAGGACTCCCCCGAAACGCAGGAAATGGCCCCCGCCGGCCGGGAGCTCCAGGCATCCCTGGAGGAAGGTTCCGGAGAATCCGCTGCTGAAGCGGAAGAAGAGGAAGATGAAGATGAGGAAATCAGGGAAACCGGGGACCGCCTGGTCCAAGCGGGAGCCTTCACCTTCCTGAGCGCTTTCTCCTTCATGATTTTCAATCTTCTCTGCGCCCCCTGCTTCGCGGCCATGGGCGCTATCAGAAGGGAAATGAACAGCGCCAAATGGACCTTCTTCGCCATCGGCTACATGTGCGCCTTGGCGTACTGCCTGGCCTTCCTGATTTACCAGCTGGGAGCATGGCTTTATGCGGAAGCTTCCTTCGGCATCGGGCAGGGCATTGCCCTATTGCTCCTGCTGGGGCTCGTTTACCTGGTGGCAAAGAAACCTTATACAGCCTCCAAATAACTTCTAAACCAACCCCTTAACTCTACTGAACAATATGGGAACATATATCATCGCCACCCTTCTTTTCCTGGCCCTAGCCTACGCGTTATACAAAATTTTCAGCAAGCGCGGCAAGTGCTGCGGCAACTGCGGATGTTGCGGCAACGACAGCGACGGCTGTTGCGGTGGCGGCGGAAATTGCTGCGGCGGCCACCATCACGACCACGAAAAACAGGATTAAATCCCGGCCCCGGTTATCCCATTCAGAACCTGCAAACCATTTTCTGCGGTTTGCAGGTTCTTCTGCTACGGCGCCTGCCGCAGCCAGCCTCTACCCTGTCACTCAATCCAACCGTGCTGATATGCCGCCATGGCCGCAATTACCAGCGCAATGAACAGGAAGATGAACCACATCACATTGTGGCGATGGCGGTATTCCACGGCCATCAGAGGTTCCCATTCCTTTTCCACAAAGGAAAAATCGTCCCCATTGGCAAAACGATCGTAAAGCATTTCCAGCTCCTTTCCCGTCACCCCTTCCGGGGCGGCGAATACCGGCGGGCAGCAGGAATCCGTCTTGAATACAATTTCGCAATGGTACACGCCATCCGCTTCCTTATAAGACTGGAGGCACGCGCCGTCGCGGGCGCACACCACGTGGCCGGTCGTTCCTTCCTGCAAGCGGCGCAGAGCAGTATCACGGTCGGTCACTTCATCATTTGAAATTTCCCATTGAACCTTACTCATTCTGTCAGTTTAAGATAATTCCCGTTTAAGTCAATATGGTTTTAAACGCTTCGGCCCCCGGAAACGTTGCGGCTCCCATCCATCTTCCGGCGTGGCAAAAAGCCTTCTTTTCCGTTTTTTCCGGGAACGGAGACAGGGGTGGGAAAGCCCATTTTCAGGCGGCTTTTATTTTTCCCTGGGATAAAAATTCTACGGAATAGCCTTGGGGAAGCCCCCTACCTTCAACAGTCAGTATTTGACGGTAGATAAGGAAAGGCTGAAGGCCATTCCATGACCCGGCATACATTGCCGGTCCAAGCTCCGCCAGCAGGCATCAATAAAGGAGGGTAAATGGCTCCGTAATCAAATAAGCAACGCCGCATCCTCTACCTGATCGAGAATGCGGCGTTGCCGCCAGGTCATGCAGACCCCTTCTATATCTTTCTCACGCAGGATTCCGCTCACTGCATGGAGACAGACAAGGAAGATTTTATGTTATTATACTTTCATGAAACTCCGGCCATGCCTGATTTAAGAGAAAAGGCGGCCATGTCCAGGATCAGCTGATCAGAAAGAAAAGACTGCCTGAACGCCCCAGAGAATGTTTTCGCTGGAAGTGCTGTAAGCCGGATTCGCGATGTACTGGAAGTGAGGAACAACTTTGAAATAATCATTCACCTGGAAGCTGTACATGACTTCCAGCACCTGTTCGCGGTTATGCTCAGCGCGCTCTCCGTCACAGGGGGTCTGCCCCTTGAACACACCGTAGGAAATGCCCAGGAAGTCATCTTCACGGGAAGGGAAGAGCTTAATGTTGGCGCCCACGGAGAATTCAGCGGAGTTGCTCAAGTATTGTTTGGCGGCAAATCCGGCGCGAGAGTAAATGGTCAGAGGATCGCAGGGAGTATATTCGATGCTCGCGACAAGCCCGGCATTTTGGCGGCGGCGTTCCCCGGTCCCGTCGTCCATGTCCACATCCGTGCTGGTATAGAACGGATTGATGCGGAGAGTCGCAGCGCCGTCGGCAAAGATATGGCCGTATTCGCCAACCACGGCATAACCATCGCAATAATCGGAATTAAAAGGATTGTATCCGGAATCGCATCCCGTGCGGGAAACGGCAACCATCATGTAATTATTGCGGTTGAGTTCAACTTGCAGAATACCGCCAATATTGCTGTCCACCAAAGGCAGGATAGTGGAGTTCACAAACCCGTCATTGGTGAAAGAGGAGAAGGAGTCATTGGCAATGCTGACAGCATCAAAGTAGTTGGTGAGATTCACCATACCTGCGATGAGGCAAGCGCGCTTCCCTGCAAAGTATTGCATCAGCGCCACTTCAGGGAATATTCCTTCATGAGGCCCCATCGCGTCAGCATGCAAGCCGGAAGCCGTGGCATAGGCTTCAGTGAAAAACGTATCGCTCTGAGCGGATTCACGATCCAGCCCCCATGAACCGGAAAATTCCACACGCAACCAGGTTCCCCCGTTGGCCTTGTCTTCAATAAGGCGCTGATTAAGCTGGGCATGAAGAAGAGCCAGGTTGTTATGGCGCTTAACATCGGAAACCTTTTCCGTATTCCAAAGTCCGTAGGCCATATCCACACCCCATTGGGTGCCGTATTTCTCATTGGCCTTCACCTTGTAGGCAGGATCGCCTTCTTCCGGAGTGAACATATTGATGCCCTGCAAAATATCACCAACAGCAGGGGTGCTGTCTTGAGCGATTACAGGAAGCGCCATGAGGCTCGTCAACGCCATTGCTATTATGTTATGCTTCTTCATAGAAAACGGTTAGTCTTATCGTTGGATGTTTGTGGTATAATACTTATATGATTGATCCAGAGGTGGAGAGGGGCGCTTTCCTTTTACAGGGAAAGAGCTCCGCTTCCGTTCTCCCGGGCTTGCTCTTTCACAGCTCTGCCGCATGCCCCCATACAGAACCCACAGTCTCCGCAGAGCAGACGGTATCTGGGACGCCGGATGAGCAGCCCGGCCAGTTTCCTGTACCGGCAGACCCGGCGGAAGAAACGGTGAAGTCCTGTATGGGTCAAGTTCATGCAACGCGGCAAAGTTAGATTAAACTAACTATTCAGTCAACACTTTTTCTTCCCAATGCCCTTGCCCTGCTCAGTACAACATTATGTTGGTTCATTATATTTTATTTGTTTTCAACGTATTAAAAATATCGCAAAAATATTTTCATGTCTGCTAAAAATTAGTTTCAGCTAATTCATCTTGACCAGAATACGGGGGCACGCTAAAAAAATGCAGGCTGGATTGGATATAATCCAATCCTTCCGGAAAAGAAGCGGCTGCATGCCGCCAAGGCCGGATGAACCCAATCAAAACATTACCATGAGTTACATGAACAACAAAGGCCTCTGGGGCTTCGTCGGAGGAATGATCGCCGCCGCCATCGGAGCGAAAGTAGTAAAAAGTCCCGTTGCCAGGAAATTGGCCGTCCAGGGCCTTTCCAAGGCCATGCTCATCCAGCAGAAGGCCATGGAACAACTGGCAAACATCCGGGAAGAAGCCCAAGACCTGTGCCATGAGGCCGCCGCGAAAAACAGCAGGCCGGAACAGTAGCAATCTCATTGTCCATCACCAAACAGCGGGGTGCCCGTTTCCTTCTCCGCCAGCGGAATGGACCGCCCCCAACGGGGGAAACGCACGGAGAAGGGCGTTTCCCCCTTTTCTTTTTCCTTATCCATGCATTACCAGGTTATCCATCATACGCCCGGCAGGCTCCGTGTACGCAGCGGCCGCTGCGCATTCAATCATGATCAGGCTTACGGCATCGAATGCAGGCTCCTGAAACAGAAAGGCGTATACTCCGTCAAGGCCACCCCCTGCAACGGAGGTGTGTTCATCCTGTATGAAGGAACCAGCCCCCAGGCCATTTTCCGCACGCTGGACAGGCTCAGGCCGGAAACACTCCGCAGCCACGAACCGGAAGAGCGCGCGGAGGCCAGGAAACTGGCCCGGTCCTTTTTTCTCCGCATAGCGGGGAAAGCTTCCTCTTTCCTGTTTTGCAAGGTGTTTCTGCCGCCCCCGCTCAGAATGGCCAAAGTATTCTGGAATTACAGTTCCTATTTACGGCGCGGAATGGCCGGCCTGGGAAGCGGACGGCTCAACGTAGCCGTTCTGGACGCCGTCTCCATCGGGGTTTCCATAGGCACGAAGGCTTACGGAACGGCCAATTCCATCATGTTCCTTCTTTCCATTTCAGACCTGCTGGAAAATTACACTCGGAAAAAGACCCGGGCGGCGCTTGCGGCCAGCCTGAGCATAAATATAGACCGCGTCTGGCGGGTGGAAGAAGGAGGCATGCGCCAGGTTCCCATGGAGCAAATCCGCCCGGGGGAGAAAATCCGCGTGGACGCGGGGAACGTCATCCCTGTGGACGGTACCGTGCTGTCCGGAGAAGCGGAAGTCAACCAGGCCGCCATGACGGGGGAATCGGAAGCGGCTTCCAAACGGGAAGGGTCCGTCGTCTTTGCCGGAACCACGCTGGAAACGGGTTCCCTCGTCATCCGGGTGGACGCCGCAGGAGACCAGTCCCGCATTAACAATATCATCGCCCTGATCGACCATTCGGAGGAACTGAAAGCGCGCATCCAAAGCCGGGCGGAAAAGCTGGCGGACTCTATCGTTCCCTATACCCTGCTCACGGCAGGGGCGCTGTTTCTGTTCACCAGGAATATCTCCAAGGCTCTCTCCGTGCTGATGGTGGATTATTCCTGCGCCATCAAGCTCGCCACCCCCATCTCCGTCATCTCCGCCATGAAAGAGGCCGCAGCGCGCAAGATCATGATCAAGGGCGGGAAATTCATGGAGCTGTTCGCCAAAACGGACACCATCGTTTTTGACAAGACGGGCACGCTGACCTCCGCCTGCCCTCAGGTAACGCAGATCATCCCTTTGAGCGACTGCAGCAGGGAATATATCCTGAAAACGGCAGCATGCCTGGAAGAACACTTCCCCCACAGCGTGGCGCGGGCCGTTGTGCGCAAAGCGCTGGAGGAGGGCCTGCACCATGAAGAAGAACACGCGGAGGTGGAATACATCGTGGCCCACGGCATTTCCTCCCGCCTTCATGGAAAAAAGGTTCTTGTGGGCAGCTACCATTTTCTCTTTGAAGATGAACGCATCCCCCTCACGGAAGAGCAAAGGCTGACCATACGCAATCACGCCAGAGGAAAATCCAACATCTTTCTCGCCATAGGCCGCAGAGCAATCGGCATGATCGGCGTCAGCGACCCGCCCAGGCCGGAAGCCGCAGAGACGATCGCCCGGCTGAAACGGCAGGGCATTTCCTCCATCATCATGCTCACGGGGGACAGCGAATCCGCAGCCCGCGCCATCAGCCGCCAGTTGGGCATCACGGAATACCGTTCCCAGGTTCTGCCTGAAGATAAGGCCCGCTTTATCCAGCAATTGAAGAAATCCGGCAAAACAGTGTGCATGGTGGGAGACGGCATCAACGATTCCCCCGCTCTTTCCTGTGCAGATGTTTCCGTCTCCATGAAGGATTCTTCCGATATCGCCCGTGAAGTGGCAGATATTTCCCTGTTGTCCAGCTCTCTGGCTGAACTGGTTGTTTTAAGGGAATTGAGCTGTGCCGTCCTTGAAAAAATAGAACGCAACTACCGCTTTATCATCGGGTTCAACTCCTCTCTGATCCTGCTGGGCATGTTCGGGCTGATTACCCCGGACCTTTCCGCGTTCCTCCATAACGCTTCCACAGTGTACGTCAGCGCGCGCAGCACACGCCGATGCCTTCCCCCGGTTCGGGTTCCGAAGTAAAAAAGAGAGGGATGAGCCATTCCCTCATGAACCGTCCCCCCGGAAAATCATGAGGGAGTATTTTATTCTCCTCTCTCCCTGCAACGATCCGTCAGAAGCTGGAAACGGGAGATTTCCTCCAGAGTCATGATATGTTCAATGCAACAGGCCACTTCATCGGCGCGTTTTTCCTCCATCTTCAACACCGTAATGAGGAACTCCTTCACCATGGTATGGCAGGAAATGACCCGGTCCGCGTAATAACGGCCTTCCCTGGTCAGGACAATGGGAGAATACTGCGTGTATTCCACCAGGCCGCGTTCCTTCAACTGCTTCATGGCCAGTGAGGCGGAAGGTTTTTTCACGTTCAGGGCTTCCGCAATTTCCCCTACGGTGGCGCATCCCTTTTCCAACTCAATGTTGCGGACGGCCTCAATATAATCCTCCAGGCTGTTGCTCAACTCCGGAGTGGAAAATTTTTCATGTATCATGATTGATGCTTATTAGGTTTAACTAACAAAAAAAACAATAACCAAGGCTCTGACCAAGTCAACCTCTTCTTGAAAAATATTAGGTGAAACAAACTTTTTTCTTGCAACATGAGTTAGGTTGCACTAACTTTGCTTCATGGTCAGCCCCAATTCGGAAAGAAACGGTGAAAGAAAGTGCTCCGGCGGCGCACCCGCCAGAATGGAGTCCTTCTTTTCCAGGTTTTTTTCCTCCTCGCGCCCCTGCTGCTGCCGGGGCTGCGCCCTGAAAAGCTCCGGGAAAAACTGTCCCGCCGGCTACCAGGGAAAACAGGCGCGGCCAAATTCTATGGGGAACGCGTCCACAAACTGTATGGACTAGTCATCCGGTGCTCTAACACATTATCGCCTAAACACGGACGCGTTCCCCTCACTTTTTTTTCCGTGGGCATCAATCAGCGGAGAATTGCCTCCGGGCCATCATATCCTCCGGGCGTATAACTGCGGATGGAGACTCCTCTTTCCGGCGTTACGTCCGCCGCCCAGCATCTGGCATGGCGGAAACAGGCGCCCAGGTTGACGTACAGCCGCCGCCCCTTTTTCCCGCTCACCGCCCGCCGGTGAAGATGGCCAAAAATGACGACTTCCGCTTCCGGAAAAAAACGGTCTGCAAATTTCCCCATGCGCCGCATCATCGTCAGCCATGCCAGAAGAATCCGCACGGGCCGTTCCGGCGGCCAGGCAGAATGAGCTAAAAAACGCACCAGTTTATTTTGATGTGTTCCGGAACACGTATAAACAGGAGGCACCAGCACACTCATGGTACGGGCCAGCTCCAGCCGCCGCAGTAAATCTGCCTCCGCCTCCGGGAACGCTGCGATCAGTTCGCGGGAAACCTGCTTGTTTTTCAAATATTCCCATCCCCACGGAGCCACCTCCCTGAACAGCGCATGGCCGTGCAAAGCGCAGATGCGGCCGCCCTGCAATTTCAGCAGGCCGGCTTTCTCGTCCGGATCATGGTTGCCGGCCAGCAGAACGGGCTGCACCCCGGCATCCCGGCACATCCGCAGGAAACGGGCCCGTTTTTCCAATCCTTCCTCCCGGCAGGGGCTTTCACGGGTTTCACTGAGGTCCCCGCACACTACCAGATGGGAGCACCCCTCCAGAAGAAACCCCAGCTCTTCCGGCTCCCGGGCCAGCGCCTTGGCATGGCCGAAATGGATGTCCGAAATAAACCTGGCGCGTTCCCCCGGAGCAAGATCAAGTTCCTGAATCATAAAGACGAGGGAAGGAGAAAAACAGTCATGGAATCAGGAACGCTGCCGCACCATTTCATACAGGCATACGCCCGTAGCCACAGATACGTTCAGGCACGGAATGCTTCCCTTCATGGGAATCCTCAGCAGGAAATCGCAGTTCTCTTCCGTCAATCTTCTCATCCCTTCCCCTTCCGCCCCCATCACCAGTGCGGCCGGCCCCGTGAAGTCCGTTTCATACAGGCCGCGGTCTCCTTTGTCCGACGTGCCGAATATCCAGATGCCGCGGCTCTGGAGCTGCTTCATGGTGCGCGCCAGATTGGTCACCTGAATAAAAGGCACCTTCCGCAGCGCCGACGGAAACGCGCAGCACCGTCTCCGTAATGCCCACGGATTTGTCCCGGGGGGCGATGACGGCATCCACTCCCGCGCCGTCCGCCGTCCGCAGGATGGCTCCCAGGTTGTGGGGGTCCTGCACGCAGTCCAGAATAAGCAGCAGAGGGTTGGAGGATTTGTCCAGAATCCCGTCCAGCACCTCCTCTCCCAGCGCCTTCACGGCAATTTTGGACGGCGCGCTGCGCACATGCTTGTTCCGGCGCGCTTCCTGTTCGTTCCCTTGGGGTCTCATGCCCATGAATTAGCGTGTTTCACACTTCTTTTCCAGACAAATATGCCCTGCCGCCCCATCATTGGGCGTGACTTGGCAGCCCGCGTCATGGTACAATTCCGTACCATTCAAGATGAAGACGAGCGACTTTTTAGTCATTGGGGCAGGTGTTGCCGGATTGAGTTTCGCCTTGAGAGCGGCGGAACACGGCAAGGTTGCAGTCATTACAAAAGGCAAATTTCTGGATTGCAGTTCCGCCAAGGCACAGGGCGGCATCGCCGCCGTATGGGACCGCAACGATTCCTTTGAAGACCATGTTGCGGATACGCTGGACGCCGGAGCGGGCCTCTGCAACGAACAGGCCGTGCGCACTATCGTGGAGGAAGGCCCGGACGCTATCCGGGAACTGCTGGAATGGGGAGTGAACTTTGACCCCGGCAACCAGGGAGAGGATTATGAACTGGCCAGGGAGGGCGGCCACACCAAACGGCGCATCCTCCACGCCAAAGACGCAACCGGACTGGAAATTACCTCCAAACTTCTGGAGGCGGCCAAGCTTCACCCCAACATTGAACTGCTGGAAGACCATTTCGCCATTGACCTGATTACGACCACCAAGCTGGGCCTCGTCACGGAAGACCGCGTTCTGGGAGCCTACGTGCTGGACCGCGTCTCCGGGGAAGTGGAAATCTTCCGGTCAGACCGCGTGCTGCTCGCCACCGGCGGCTGCGGGCGCGTATATCTGTACACTACCAATAATGATTCCGCCACGGGGGGACGGCGTAGCCATGGCCTGGCGGGCGGGGGCCACCATCGCCAACATGGAATTCGTGCAGTTCCATCCCACCTGTTTCTTCAACACCCGCGCGGAAGGCGCGGAAGCGCGCTCCTTCCTCATCTCCGAAGCCGTGCGCGGGGAAGGCGGCGTGCTGATAGGCGCGGACGGGAAGGAATTCATGCACAAGTACGACCCCCGCAAATCCCTAGCCCCGCGCGACATCACCGCCCGCGCCGTAGATTCGGAAATGAAGAGGACGGGCAGCATGTGCGTTTATCTGGATATCTCCCACAAGCCGGAAGGGTTCGTCCAGGAACGTTTTCCCCTGATTTACGAGACATGCAACCGCTACGGCGTCAATCCCGCCAGGGAACCTATTCCCGTTGTTCCCGCAGCGCATTTCCAGTGCGGCGGCGTGCTGACGGACGTCAACGGCCAGACCAGCCTGGACGGCCTTTACGCCGCAGGGGAAACCGGCTGCACCGGTCTTCACGGCGCCAACCGGCTGGCTTCCAACTCCCTTCTGGAATGCGTGGTGGTCGCCAAGAGGGCGCTGAACTCCATGCTCTCCCTGCATCCCCTGAGAAAGGATTCCCCCACTCCTTACGACATCCCCGCCTGGCACCACGGAGATACAGCCCTGCCTGACGAACTTTCCGTCATCTATCATAATTGGGATGAAATCCGCCGCCTGATGTGGGATTACGTCTCCATTGTGCGGACCAATAAAAGGCTGGACCGCGCAGCCACGCGGCTCCGGATGCTGCACCGGGAGGTAAAGGACTTCTACTGGGGATACCGCATTACGCCGGACATTCTGGAATTGCGCAACCTGGTGGCGGTGGCCTCCCTGATCGTGGACTGCGCCATGCGCCGCAATGAAAGCCGCGGCCTTCATTTCAATACGGATTATCCCGGCAAGCTGGACCACCGCTTCGTCACCCAACTGCACCGATGGTAAACTACCGGCAGCGTCAACAGGCATTACGGAAGGGGTTCTTCGGGAGCCCCCTCCTGTCCGCATGCCTGCTCACGCTGCCGATTCTGGTTTCCGCAGAAACCGCCAGGGCGGACATCCAGACAGGCCGGAGCGCCACCCGCGCCCTGACGAACAGTTCCGGACGGCCCAAAGGCCCCGTCATCGTCACCCCAACGCAACGGGACCCCCTGCCCCGGGTCATCGTCAAATCACCTGTTGCTGCAGAGGCAGGGAAACGGCCCGCGCCCCGCATCCTTCCCAGGACGTCCAGGCAAAGCCCCGGCACCTATCCCTGGCGTCTCAACATTACCGCCACGGTCTTCTGGGTGGGGGAAGAACCCACGGAACGCAATCCGGTAGCCAACCACAAAAGTTCGTGGGATTCCGCATGGCGGGAAAACTTCGGCGGCTTCGACAACCCGGATCCCGTTTGCCGCACGATGGACTTCCGCCCGAAAACATTCATCCCCCGGCAAAACCCCTTTTACGTGGCGCTCCCTTATAATGACGTTTCCAGAGGGGAGCATAAGGCGGAGGCGTCACGGGTCATCCCGTGGTTCCGCCGCGAATACGCGGGAAAGGGACAATCCGTCTGCAAGGGCAGATGGGTGCAAATCGTTTACAACAAGCGTTCCTGTTTTGCCCAATGGGAAGACTGCGGCCCCTTCACCACGGAAGACTGGCCCTACGTCTTTGGAGACAAGCCTCCCGTCAATACCCAGAACAAAGGGGCGGGCATTGACATCTCCCCTGCCGTACGCGACTATCTGGGCATTACGGGAGGAACAGCCATTGTCCACTGGCGCTTTGTGGAATTTTACCGCATTCCCCGCGGCCCGTGGTCCAAATACGGGGACAACAATCCTTTTGTCAATGCCGGGCTGGGAGCCGGGAAAAAATCCCTTCAGTCACGGGAAGACCGTCTGCGCCGGCAGCAGGAAGCCATTCAGCGGGAGCTATTGAAGGATCCCGCGAAACTCAGAAGGGAACTCCAGGGATAACCCCTGTGCCGCCGCAGCCATGCAACGTCCACGCATTCTACATATTTTCAGCCGTTACGGCGAGGTTGGGGGGGAAGAAATCTGCTTCCATGCCATTACAGAGGCTTTGGGTGCCATAGCGGATGTCACGCCCTTTGTCTATTCAACGGAGGAGCTGTTCCATAGCCCCCACGGCGCCCTGACGAAAATGGGTTATTTGCTCCACAACAGGGATGTGGAGCAAAAACTGCGCAAATGCCTGCGTGAAAACCGCTATGACGCATGGATCATCCACAATACGTTCCCGGCCATGTCCCCCTGCGTCTATGAACTGGCCCTGCATCAACCCGCTCCCGTCATCCACTACATGCACAATTACCGCTCCGGCTGCCTCAACGGAGTATTTTACCGGGACGGAGCGCCCTGCTTTTCCTGCCAAGGCGGCAACTATTTTCCCGGCATCATGCACGCCTGTTGGAGGAAAAACGCCGCATACTCCTCCCTGGCCGCCGCCGTCCTGTATAAAACGCGCCGCATGGGAGCCTGGAGCCGCTTTTCCTCCTATATTGCCATCAGCCGGCGCCAGCGGGAACTTCTCATCCGAACCGGAATACCGGAGGATAAAATCAGGGTTATTCCACATTTCATCCGGCAAAATCCTGCTCCTGCAGCCGGCCAGCCCCTCCGGGACGTCCTTTACGCCGGACGCCTGACGCAGGAAAAAGGAGTCCTGCAACTGGTTCAGGCGTGGGAACTCCTATCCCCCCGGCCGCATTCTCTACCTGATGGGAGACGGCCCCCCTGCGCGGAGAACTGGAGCGTTATATCTCTTCCCGCCATCTTGAATCCATCCGCCTGACCGGGTTCATTCCCCATGAGGAACAAGGAGCCGTCCGCGCCGCCTGCGGCCTCTCCGTAGCGCCCTCCCTCTGGGAGGAAACCTTCGGTATGGTTGTCCTGGAATCATGGCTCCACGGCACGCCCGTCATCGTTACCCCGAACGGCGGCCTGCCGGAGCTCATCACCCACGGCAGGAATGGCTGGATTGCACAGGAACCTTCCGTGGAATCCCTGGCGGAGACGCTGCACACCGCCCTGAAGCAAGAAGAACGCTGGCCGGCCATGGGCGCGCACGGGCAACAACTTTTGTCCTCCACATACTCCCCCGCCGCATGGCTCCGGTCCATGGAAGCCCTTCTTGGCGAGCTCCGCGTTTTCCATTCATCTTCCACCCCACCAACATCATGAAATGGTACACATGCACTCCGGTGTCCTTCAAGGGAGACCATACTTTCTTTTCCCGCGATTCAGGCGCTTTCTGCAAGGCCTTTCAGAGAATCGGGGTGGAAAGCAGGGCCATCATGCCCACACCTGCCCAGGAAGGAGATGATCCCGACCTCATCCGCACGGAATACGCCAACCTGAAAGATGCAGCCTGGTGGAAGTCCCTGGGTATTGACGGAGTGATCCTGTACGCCTGGGGAATGGGCAAATACCTTCCCATCGCCAGAGCCATCCATGACGCGGGAATCTTTCTGGTAGTGTATATGGATACTTCCGGGCTATTTTACCCTTGGCGCTATTGGAAAACACTTACACTCCAAATTTGGAATAGGGAGAAAAATAAAAGAGGAAATTTAAAGGGCCCTCTTTTTGCCTGTCTCCACATCATCAAAAATCATACCTTCGGAGCTTTGGACTGGGGGAGAAGGAAACACTTGAAAATGGCAAATCTTATTTCCTTTCCATCTCCTGCTGCCTTACTTTCCATCCTAGACCGTCAATGGCTTTATGGGAAACAGATATGTAAAAAACTTGCTCTTATTCCCAACCCGATCTCTTCTGAACATACTCTGAATCCTGTACAGCCAAAACACAATTTAATTGTTGCTGTGGGTCGTTGGGACGATTGTTTCCAAAAAAAACACAAATCTTCTGATGCAAGCACTGGAAATATTCGTGAACAAAAGTCCCTCCCCGTGGATTGTTGAAATTTATGGGAGAATACCACCCTTCCTGCACGAATGGCACCAACAATTACCCCCCCAACATCAAAATTACATCCATTTAAATGGAATAATACCCAATCAGAAACTTATCAAAGTTTATGCAAAATCTAAATTTGTCTTTGTTCCTCCCGTTATGAAGGTTCTCACATTGCCTCCGCAGAAGCGCTGTGCGCCGGGGCCTCTGTCGTAGGGCCTCGCCTCACACCCCAGCTGAACTGCCTGCAATGGTACGTTTCCCATGATTCAGGCACACTCAGCCCGGACGATTCTCCGGAAAGCCTCTCCGGGGCGCTTTTGGAAGAAATCCGCGCCTGGGACTCCGGAAAACGCAACCCGGAGGAAATATCCCGCTATTGGTGTTCCCTGCTGCATGCGGAAAATTCCTGCAAACGCATTATTGCCGCCTATGAAGCCGCCCAAGGCGGAAAAACCGGCCTCTAACTACCCGACAGGGCATGCGCCTCAATCCACACATCCTCCCATTTCCTGTCCGCCAGCGCCCCATAGAGAGGATGGCTCCACAACCGGGCGCGCATGGCCGCGGGAGAAGCCAGTCCCAGCAGAAAGCGCGCCAACTGGGAAGGGCGGGCCAGCGCGGGCTTCCTCTGCCCCGCCAGCTCCATGACGGCGGAGCGCAGCTCTTCCGGTAACGGGGGAAGTTCCTCTTCTTCCATGGCCGCAGGCAACATCCCGCAGCACGCAGGACAATGCCCGCAAGGCCCGGACAGGTCCCGGAAACCGAAATAGGCATCCAGGCTTCTATTCAGGCAGGCGGAAGACGTCAGCGTAGAAACGCAGGTTTTCCAGCGTTCCAGCCCGTTCAGCCGGGATCTGGAAAAATACTGCTCAAATTCCTCCGCAGCCTCTTCCGCGTCAAATCCTTCCGAATACAGATGAAGGGCTGCCTGGCGCAGCTCCACTTTCCATTCCCCGGAAAGAGCCAGGTCACCAAGCCAGGCGGCGGCTTCTTCCCATGAAATTCCCCATTCCACAGCCAGATCCTCCACCTCTCCCTGCCGGCGCATATCCATCCATTGCAGCCGGGCGCATTCCTCCCCGCCGCGGCCGCACAGAATTTCCTCCATCCGGAACAGAGGGCGCACCCTGTAATACTTGAACCCCGTCCCCTTCTCCCGTACGGAACCGGAACGTTTCAGGTCAAACAGCATCCGGTCCACTGCCACACCCGGCAAATCATAAACGGAGGAAGCCTCATACAGGGAAACAATGTGCTCCCCCCTGCGGGACAACAGGGATACCAGCCCTTTCATGCCGTGCCGGTCCGGCTCCGCCGCATGCAGCCGGTTGACTACAGCTACGCTGTCGCGGGCGGACAACATCACCAGGCTGAAGGAAGGAAGACCGTCGCGGCCCGCACGGCCGGATTCCTGAACATACGCCTCCAGACTGGCGGGGGGATGGTAATGCACTACGGAACGCACGTCCGGCTTGTCAATCCCCATGCCGAAAGCAATCGTCGCCACCAGCACGTCCGCCGCGCCTGCCAGAAACTCGTCCTGAACCAGCCCCCGCGTTTCCGGAGGCATGCCCGCATGGTAGGACTTGACGGAAAAACCGGCTTTCCCCAATTCGTAGGAAAGGTTTTCCGCATCTTTGCGGGTCCGCGTGTACACCACGGCGGGACGACGGCCTTCCTCTTTCAACAATTCAACCAGCCGCGCGGTCTTATCCTGCTCCCTCAACGTTTCCACCTGACGGAAAATATTCGCACGGTACGGAGCAGCCCGGAAAATACATTCATCGCGCACGCCAAACAGGCCGGCCAGATCGCGGCACACCCGCTCCGTAGCCGTGGCCGTCAACGCCATGACGCAGCGGAATCCGTGCTTTTTGAAAAAACCGGGCAGCCCCAGATAATCCGGACGGAAACTGTGCCCCCATTCCGAAAGGCAATGAGCCTCATCCACCACGAACAAGCCGGGAGGGACAAGCTCCATGGCCTGCTGAATCCACGGGGATTCCAGAGATTCCGGCGCGGCAAACAGAAGGCGGACGCTTCCGGACGTCAATCTGTCCATCAGGGCGGCCTTATCTTCCTCCGCCAGGGTCGAATCATACCTGGCGGCGGCCACCCCCAGTCTTTCCAGCCCCGCCACCTGGTCGCGCATCAGGGCAATCAGCGGAGAAACCACAACCGTCAGCCCGTTTCCAAGCACCGCCGGAATCTGATAGCAAAGGCTCTTGCCGGAACCCGTAGGCAAAATACCGATGCAGGAACGGCCCTCCAGCGCACACTCCACCAGCTCCCTCTGCATGGGACGGAACCGCTCCTTGCCGAACAAACGCAGCGTGTCTTCCAGAGTAGAGGAAAGCATGGGGCAAGAATACCATAACGCAGAATACCGGCAAAAGGAATCCTATGACATTGACACGGCGGCGCCATCCTATATCCTCCAGGCAATATGAGACCCTTGAAAACCATCGTCGCCGGAACTCTGGCCCTGCTGGCGGCAGTTCCCCTGTCAGCCCAAACCAGGGCCGCGGAAAATAAGAAACCGAACATCCTCTTTATCATTACGGACGACCACGCCTACCAGACGCTGGGCACCGGCAAAGACGATTCCCCCGTCGCCCTGCCCAACTTCAACAAACTGGGACGCCAGGGCATGGTTTTTGACCGCAGCTACTGCGCCAACTCCCTGTGCGGCCCCTCCCGCGCCTGTATCCTGACCGGCAGGCATTCCCACATGAACGGCTTTGTCTTCAACGGCCAGAAACCGCTGGACGGCTCCCAGCCCACCTACCCGAAAATGCTGCAGAAAGCCGGATACCAGACGGGCCTTTTCGGCAAATGGCACCTGGAATCAAATCCCACCGGGTTCGACACGTGGGAAATCTTCCCTGGCCAGGGCAGCTACTACAATCCGGACTTTATCAGCCTCAAGCCGGACGGCAAACGCCAGACAAAGCGTTTTCCCGGCTATGCCACGGACGTGGTCACGGACAAATCCATCCAGTGGCTGGAAAACCGGGACAAGAACAAGCCCTTCCTGCTCGTTGTGGGCCACAAGGCTCCCCACCGCGCCTGGTGCCCTGCTCTGCGCCACCTGGGCAAGGTGGACACCTCCGGCATGACGCCGCCCGCCAACTTCCATGACGACTACGCCAACCGTCCGGAATTCCTGAAGAAAAACCAGCAGACCGTCGCCAATCACATGGCGATTTATTCCGACCTCAAAGTGCTTAAGGACCAGGTTCCGGAAGAGATGCGCAAAAGCATCGTTTCCCCCGGTTACGGCTGGGACCTGGGCGAGTTGAACCGCATGACTCCGGAAGAAAAGAAAACCTGGACGGACTATTACGCCAAGCGCACCAAATCCCTGGTGGACGGCATGAAATCCGGAAAACTGAAGGACCCGAAAGCGTTTGCGGAATGGAAGTGGCATGCCTACATGGAGGATTATCTGGGATGCCTTCTGTCCGTGGACGACAGCATCGGCCGCCTTATGGAATATCTGGACAAAGAGGGGATTGCGAAAGACACGCTGGTCATCTACTGCGGAGACCAGGGGTTCTACATGGGAGAACACGGCATGTACGACAAGCGCTGGATTTTTGAAGAATCCCTCCGCATGCCCCTCATCATGAGATGGCCCGGCAAAATTCCCGCGGGCATCCGCAACAACACCATGGTGCAGAATATCGACTACGCTCCCACCATCGTTTCTGCGGCAGGGGCGGACACCCCGGAAAACATGAATACCTTCCAGGGCGTATCCCTGCTTCCCACCGCTTTCACGGGCAAAACTCCCGACAACTGGAGGGATGCCATTTACTACTGTTTTTACGAAAATCCCGGCGAACACAACGCCCCGCGCCACGACGGCATCCGGACGGACCGCTACACGCTTTCCTACATCTGGACCAGCGACGAATGGATGCTCTTTGACATGAAAAAGGATCCCATGCAAATGAAAAACGTCATTGACGATCCTGCCTACAAGACTACGGTGGAACAGCTCAAGAAGCGTTACCACGAACTGCGCAAAACCTATAAAGTTCCGGAAAACAGCCCAGGAGGCAAAGGAACGCCTATCCCCAAATTCGACGCTTCCTGGTAAAAGCCACACGGGAAACTACCTTTCCAAGCGCCGGTTTTTCCGGCGCTTTTTTATTTTCGTCCATAGCAGGCCGGAGAGATCCGTCACGGAGGCCGAAACAGGCAAACTCCCCTTCCGCACACAACCGTCCATCAACCGTAAAACCCGCGGAGGGGTCTCAAGCCCGCCAGCTTCATCAATTTATTCATGGCTTTTTCATACAGGAAAAACGCCTGTTGCATGCAGCAAAGCACGGGCATTAAGGGATGCTCCGCTTTCTTTGCGCCAAGCTCTTCCAAAAACCAGTCCGGGTCTTTGTCGTCAAAACCGGGATGCCGCTCAAACGCCCGGCGGCCTTCCAGATGAATGACGCCCTTCCCGGAATACAGGCAGTCCAGATGATGTTGCGCCGCCACGAGAGACAGCAGCGTCTGATCGTGCGTATGAGCTACAAAATTATCGCGGCAACGGCTCTCTTCTTCCGTAGTGGCAGAAGACACCAATTTGAACTGACGGCACAAATCCATCCATTCACGGAGAATTCGGAGGCTTTGTTCCGATTTTTTCAAGAAAAGGAAGGAGCCCTGAATCAGGGGAGCCTGTTCAAAAGACCCGCTATCCAGCTTCAATTCATCAAAAACGCTCTGCTTGCACCACCGCGTAAGGCCTCCCGTATAATAGGAAATATTCACGCCCGGCATCATATCCTGCCCCTTCTCCCGGAGCCATTGGACAAACGGCTCCAAGGAATGATGGAAAAGCCTCCCCGGCGGGCGCCCCGCATCCGTATAAAGCAGGTAATCCCCTTCCTCCAAATGTTCCAGCTCCTTGAGAATGATGAAGGGTTTCCATACCCAAAACCCGGCACCCTGTAAATTCGGGTCAAACCATGGAATAGCCTCCCTGATTCCTTCCCTTTCCAGGCGATTAAGATTCCAACAGGACAACTCCACTGAGGAATCCGCCAGCCTCAGGCTCATCATCTGCATCCATTGCCGCAAATGATAGCCGCGGGTCGCGAAAGAACAATAACGGATAGCCATACTCCCAGATTCCGGTGGAAACCATGTCCCTAAAAAACGGGAACACATCTTCTGCATCCGTACCTATAACGAGTTGTAAATCCGCTGTCAATGGAAAACTTTAACGGAGAATCATCTCCGTGCATGGAACCACGGATTGAAACAGGATTTTTTTAATTACCAAAAAACCATTCAACACGATAAGTTATTTATAGTTATTTTTTTATAACTATATCCAAACTTTTTTAAAAACAGGCGGATTTACAATCCCCCGTTCAAATACACCACAATGTCCAGAATTTGACTTATCCCCGTGTCATCTGCTCCGCAGCCAGCCTTTTATCCAAATCAAGGGCCGCCCCCATGGCCGCATCCATATTGTAGTATTCCCACTCCGCAAAACGGCCTAATAAATAAATGCCTTTCGGTTCCAGGCACTCCTTTAGTTCCCGTATGAGGGTTCGGCTGGAAACATCCTGAACGGGATAGGTATATTCTTCCCAGTGATGGGCCAGATACACAGGGGAAAAGGGAATAAGCTCCAGCTGGCGCCTGATTTCCCCTTCCGTCATTTGCTCGGAAAATTCAATAGTCGCGGTGGTGATGTCCCCGTTATTATTATTTCTGGAAAAATTCCCCGTGCAAATGATCCGGTGAGAACGGTGGGACGGAGAGGGCATGTAAATCCAGCTGTAATCATTGGGGGAAATCCGGCAAAGCACGGAAGTGGTTCCGTGAGAGCGCAATTCTGAAATCCGGGGGAAAAACGGGCGCAATTCATCCATGCAGGGAAAACAATCCCCAAGCTGCCTGACATTCCCCGTAAAGACAACTCTGTCAAACAATTCTCCCTGTACGAGCCATTTCCCGTCCTTCGGGAGGATATTTACAGCTTCCTGCCGATACCTGACCTTAAGGCCGCGAGCCAGCGTATCCGCCAGAAACTGGGAACCGCCGTTTTTCGCATAAAAGAAAGAACTGTGCACCATGGCGCTTTCATTGATGTGCCCAATATTGTTCAACAGGATTTCCGCCACGCTCGGCATGGGAAGCTTGTCTTCCAGCCAATCCATGGCAATTTGGCTGATATCCTGCCTCCACACTTTGTTATTGTACGGCGTAAAATAAAGGCTGTTCAGGGTTTTTCCGAAACGGTTCAGAAAAAACTCACCCAGGGAGCGGGGCTCCGCGGGAGGATTCCTGTAAAGTTCCAGCAGCTCATGGACGATGGAGGAACGGACGGCCTCAGGAAACTGGTCGAGGTGGTTCTCAATGGGATAATCCACCACAGCCCCGCCCTCCAGGGAAATAACAGCCCGTCTCCGGGCGGAAACAAAATCGCGCTCCCTGTCAAACCGGGACCAAAACCAGTCCAGCACTTCCTGCCGCCGGGAATTGAACACATGGCCTCCCACACGATGATACAGGTTCCCCTGTACTTCCGTGCATTTAATCAGGCCGCCGGGCCGGGAGTCCCTCTCATAAACGACTACCTCATGCCATTTCTTCAGCAACATTCCGGCCATGGACAATCCGGAAACCCCGGCTCCGATCACAGCATATTTCATCATGGGATAAAAAAACAATTTATGGACGCCACTATCTGGCGAAACGGGACAATTTCACGGGATGGAGATACAGGTATTCCTCCGGAAAGGAGGCAAGCAGCTTGCCGAGGTCTCCTCCGGAAGAGGACACGAGCCCGTCAATGACGGCATTCATGGCTTCAAAGTGTTCCGGATCCTGGGGAAACCAGACGTTTCCCGACTTGTACTGCGTGTCCTCCAGCGTAGACAGCTTTGTTCCGGGAAGAAGCTGCAACGCCGTGGGAATGGCCAGCTCCACAAACATGTTCCATGCGGAGAACACTTCAAGGATACGGCAGAAATCGTCCAATTTCCCTTTCGGAATGCAGACAATGTCCGAATATCCGAAAACGACAGGATAGGAATACCGGTATTTTTTAATCCGGTGCTTCCAGTAATTCAGCAGATGCCATACCCTGCCCTTCAACACTTTCCAATTCGCATGAATCCCCCCGGGGCTCCATTTGGGCAGAAACATGCGTACGCGCGACAATTCATCATGCCGCATGAGGTTCCTGGATTTTAAAATCCGCCTGGCCTCCTCATAGGACGGAACGTTCCTGTTGACGCTTTCCGCATCAATACCGGGAGGGGTTATGGAAAAATGGTGGGCTTCCGCCGTTCCCCGGTAACACACCGGCAGAGAAACGTCCACAAAACCGTCAAGGTAACACGTATCCTCCCCATGGATTCCCAGCAGGGACGGCGTTGAAAATTCGTCAAACCTGGGATTTAAAGAAGATCGTCTCCGATAATAAGAAAATAATCGCCCTCCAACTGCCTGATTCTTTCCCTGGACTGCAAAATATAATTATAGAACTGGAAAGAATTCCCGAAGACGGAACATACGTCAGGGGCATCTCCCTTGTAGTAGGGCATTAATTGAAGCAACCCGGAAAAGCGTCTTGAATAAAGCTCTCTGATTACCGGAATGTTACGTTCATACTGATGGTTGAACAATACAACAAGAGACGTTTTCCGGGAAGAAGTATCCATGGCCGTTTGATGTTGAGAAACAAACCGTACCCTTCAACATAAATTATTGAAAAAAAGGGATTTGCTCTCTGAGTGCACGCACAGTAAAAAGAGTGCGGGGCATATTACACGGATTCCAAATCCGGAGTCAAGGTTAAATTTTGAAAGAAAGGAACTTCTGAAAATAAGCTTCCCCAATGACCGGAATCTTCCGTCTTCATGATTCCATCCGGGTAACCCCATCAATTCCCATTCCGGCAGAAACATCCATACCTGCCGGAAAGTCCGTATTTCAAAGAAAATTATTGATCATCAGTTTATTTCCTTTCTGCGAAGAGGCTCTCCTGTCATGCAGAAACAACCGCACGCAATCGCTTTTCAATTACAGCGGATTTGGAATTCCCCAATCGAATTTGGAATTCGTTATTTTTAGACAGTTTAAAAAAACTTAAACTGTTTATTCGATTTCATGATTTCAGCCATTCTTCTTTGTTACAATCAGAAACGTTTTATCAAGGAACAGTTCCAGGCTATTTTAAAACAGGATTATCCAGGAGAATGGGAAATAATTATTTCGGACGATTTTTCTCAGGACGGTTCTTTTGAATGCCTGGAAGAAATGGTGGAAAAAGAGGGAGAAGGACGGCGTATTATTCTCCACCGTAACGAAAGCAACCGGGGAATTGCAGGGAATTTGCAATGTGCCGTTCATTTGTCCCGGGGGGAATGGATTATCAAGTTTGACGGCGATGACATCGCACGGGAAGACAGGATCTCCTCGTTGGCATCTCTGGCGGAAAAATATCCCGGTCATCTGGTTTACTGCCATTCTTATAATGAAATCGATGAAGATGGACAACCCGCTTATGGACGCATGTTGCCAGATTCAGATTCCGTCGTCGTCAAACCCTACAGGGAATGTATTTTTGACATTTCCCATGTTTACAGCTGTTTTGGCGGAAATGCCATGTACCACAGGTCTTTGTTCAGCGACTTCGAATATTTGCCTTCAGGGCCCGGCATTGCGGACGATACAATGCTGTCCATGCGCGCCTATTTGAAAAAATCAGGCATGGTCGCATCCGGCAAACGGTGTTCGTACTATCGGAGACACAACAGTAATATCTGCAATTTTAAGAGCGGGAACCCCAGGACAATCCTGATCAAGAGATCGGAATTCCTGATAACAACCTGGATAATGATCATGAAAGAGGTATACGGAAAGCATAAGTCCGGGGAAATAACATACCAGGCCGCCGATCGCCTGATGAGGCTGATTCAGGCGGAACAGAGAAGGCTCCTGCTCTTCCCCTATGCTTCATTCGATAACAGCCTTCTTACCAAACTCAAATGGTTTTGGAACATTCTGCAATGCAGGCCGAGGCTCTGGCTGGTCAGCATTCCAAGATTGCTCCCGTTTTGCCTGCTGCAAAGGTATTTGAACATTAAAGACCGGATAAAAAGTCTTCCTTTTTTTCACTAACAGCAGGGAACCTGCATAAAAAAAACAGGAAAAAAAAAAAAAATAAACGTACCGTCATCCTGCTTCCCTCCATCATCGGGAAACACAAAAAAGCCGTTCCGCCGGACAGGCCTGCGCGGAACGGCCAGGAAAAGAAAACCTTGACAAGGTTAATACCTGTAAAAGTCCGGCTTGTAAGGACCTTCCACCGGAACGCCGATGTAGTCCGCCTGCTCCGGACGCAGGACAGTCAGCTTGCACCCTATCTTGGCGAGGTGCAGCCGCGCCACTTCCTCATCCAGCACCTTGGGCAGCACTTCCACGCCCACGGAACGGTCTTTACGGGTATTCCACAGTTCCAGCTGGGCCAGCACCTGGTTGGCGAAGCTGTTGGACATCACGAAGCTGGGATGGCCCGTAGCGCAGCCCAGGTTGACCAGCCTGCCTTCCGCCAGCAGGTACAGGCTGTTGCCGGACGGGAACGTGTAGCGGTCCACCTGGGGTTTGATGTTAAGATGCCTGATGCCGGGATACGTCTGGAGCTTGTGTACCTGGATTTCATTGTCGAAATGGCCGATGTTGCAGACAATGGCCTGGTCCTTCATCTTTTCCATGTGTTCGATGCGGATGATGTTGCAGTTTCCCGTGGTGGTCACGTAAATATCCGCCCAGCCCAGCGTGTCTTCCACCGTCAGCACGCGGTAGCCTTCCATAGCTGCCTGAAGGGCGCAGATGGGGTCTATTTCCGTCACGACCACCTGGGCTCCCATGCCGCGCAGGGACTGGGCGCAGCCCTTGCCCACGTCCCCGTAGCCGCAGACGACGGCCACTTTGCCGGCAACCATCACGTCCGTGGCGCGCTTGATGCCGTCCACAAGGGACTCACGGCAACCGTACAGGTTGTCAAACTTGGACTTGGTTACGGAATCGTTTACGTTGATGGCCGGAATCAGCAGACGGCCGGCTGCCTGCATCTGGTACAGGCGGTGCACGCCGGTGGTCGTTTCCTCGGAAACGCCTTTCAGCTCGGGAAGCCAGCGATGAAAAATGCCCGGAGTCGCCTCGGCAATTTTTTTCAACAGAGCCTTGATGACTTCCTCTTCTTCCGATTCCGACGGGGTATCCACCCAGTCGGAGCCTTCTTCCATTTCATACCCGCGGTGGATAAGCAGGGTGGCGTCTCCGCCGTCGTCCACAATCAGCTGCGGCCCCAGCCCGTCCGGAAAGTTCATGGCCTTCCACGTACAGTCCCAGTATTCCCGCAGCGTTTCCCCCTTCCAGGCGAAAACGGGGGTGCCGGATTTGGCGATGGCGGCGGCGGCGTGGTCCTGGGTGGAGAAAATGTTGCAGCTCGCCCAGCGGACGGAAGCGCCCAGAGCCGTCAGCGTTTCTATCAGCACGGCCGTCTGCACCGTCATGTGCAGGGAGCCCATGATGCGCACGCCCTCCAGGGGTCTGGCGGCAGCGTACTTTTCGCGCACGGCCATCAGGCCGGGCATCTCATGCTCCGCAATATCCAGTTCCTTGCGTCCGAAATCCGCCAGGCCGATATCGCGCACCTTGTATTGTTCCGTTTCTGAAAACATGTCTGTAAGCGTTGTCGTAGGATTAATGAAGAAGTTGTTTCAGGAAGGCCAGGCGCGTTTCGTCCAGCTGTTCCCAGGGCAGTTCCGGATTAGTGAAATGCCCGTAGTGCGTCGTCTTCCGGTAAATAGGCTGAAGCAGATTCAGCTGTTTCACCATATCCGCGGGCTTGAAGGAAAAGATGTTTTCCAGCGCATTTTCAATGGATATTTCCTCCACTTTCCCGGTACCGAACGTATCCACCCGGATGGAAACCGGAGCGGGGTAGCCAATGGCGTAAGCCACCTGCAATTCACATTTGTCCGCCAGTCCGGCAGCCACAATGTGCTTGGCAACCCAGCGGCACATATACGCGGCGGAACGGTCCACCTTGGACGGGTCTTTCCCGGAAAAGGCTCCGCCGCCGTGGCGCCCCATGCCGCCGTATGTGTCCACAATAATTTTGCGGCCCGTCAGGCCGGAATCCCCGTGGGGACCGCCCACGACGAATTTCCCGGTGGGGTTGATGAAATATTCCGTCCTCTCATCCAGAAGCTCCGCAGGAAGCACATTTTTAATGAGTTTGACGCAATATGAGTAAATCGTGTCATGGTCCACGTCTTCCGTGTGCTGGGTGGAAATAACTACGTTTTCAATATGCGCGGGACGCCCGTCTTCGTCATAGGCCACAGCCACCTGGGACTTGCAGTCCGGGCGCAGCCAGTCCACATGCCCGCGCTTGCGCCTCCTGGCCAGCTCAATGAGCAGTTTATGCGCAAACACGATGGGGGCCGGAAGCAGCTCCGGCGTCTCATTCGTTGCGAAGCCGAACATAATGCCCTGGTCTCCGGCGCCCTGCTCCGCATGGCCCTTGCCCTCCGCCTCCCGGGCGTCCACTCCCTGGGCAATATCCGGGGACTGTTCCGTGAGCAAATTCGTGAAAAAGACGGTATCCGCATGGAAAACGTCGTCGTCCTGCCTGTTGCAGTACCCGATCTCCCGAATGGCCTGGCGGGCGATTTTTTCCGGATCGATCACCGCTTTGGTCGTCAGCTCTCCGGCAATGATGACCATATTGCTCTTCACCAACGTTTCACATGCAACGCGGCTAGTTTTGTCTTGAGCCAGGCAGGCGTCTAAAATAGAGTCGGAAATGTAGTCGGCCACCTTGTCCGGATGGCCTTCTCCAACGGATTCCGACGTAAAGATGTGAGGGGTGTTTCTACTCATATCGATAAATCTCGATGTGTTGATATATTATTCCGCTATGAAGTCAACCCTAAAAACGCTCAAACTCCTGGCAGATCCCACCCGCCTGCGCATCATCAACGTTCTGAATGAAGAATCCCTGAGCGTCGCGGAACTTCAGGAAATTCTCGGCATGGGGCAAAGCCGCATTTCCACCCAGCTGGCCCAGCTCCGGCAGGAAGGGGTGGTGGAGGACGCCCGTTCCGGCAAAAACGTCTTTTACACTCTTTCCCTGGCAGGCGATCTGCACAATGTAGCCCTGAAAGCCTGCGAGGAATTGCCGGAGGCGGAAACGGACAAAAAAGCCCTTCAGGTTATCCTGGACAAGCGCAAAAACCGCACCCAGGCCTATTTTGACGAAGTAGTGTGCCGTCTGGGCAAGAACTACGCGCCCGGCCGTTCCTGGAAAGCGCTGGCCGGTGCTCTGCTCCGCATTCTGAACTATGACGTAGTGGCGGACCTGGGAGCCGGGGAAGGTTTCGTTTCCCAGCTCATCTCCCCCAGCGCCAAACAGGTGATCGCCGTAGACAACTCCCCCAGCATGGTGGAGCTGGGGCAGGAGCTGGCGCGCAAACACGGGCTGGACAATCTGGAATACCGCCTGGGCGATATCGAAGCGCCGCCCATTAAACCCGACACGGTGGATCTGGCCCTGCTCAGCCAGGCCCTGCACCATGCGCAAAAGCCGTCCAGAGCGCTGGAAGCTGCGTGGGATATCCTGAAATCCGGCGGTTGCCTGGTGGTGCTGGATCTGCTCCAGCATGGACAGGAGGAAGCCCGTGAACTTTACGCGGACCGCTGGCTGGGCTTCACGCCCGCCGCCCTGGAAAGCATGCTGAAGGAAGCGGGATTCCGGAACATCCACACGGATATTGTGGACAGGGAGCCGGACCCGCCCCATTTCCAGACTCTGATGGCCGCCGCCTGGAAACCGTGACGTACAGCCGTCTTAATCCATTTTCCTTCCGGAATAGCCGGAGCGGACTTTCCGGCATGCCTCCACAAGATTCCTCACGGTACCGGCATGCCATCCATGAAAAGCCGCTACATCCCGGAAACCCTGTCTTCCGGAGGCCTTTCCGCCGGAAAGGGGCGGCTTCCGGATTGCAGGGCTTCCCGCATTCCCCGGACAATATCCATCATCTGTCCTGCAGACAGCTCCTCCTTACCCTCAATTTCCTCATCCACCAGCGCTTTCATTTCCTCCAGCAGATGCTCCGGCTCCAGACGGTAAGTAAGCAGCACCCGGAACAGCTCTCTTCCGGCAGCCTGCAGAGACCGCAGGAAAATCCGCGACACTATTCAAATCTTTTTCTTCAAAGGAATTCAGGAGCTTTGCATACCGCAGGAAAGCGCACTTGAAATTCCCCCGGGCATCCGCCCATATCCACTGAAGCCAAATACCGGCGGAAGGAAATCTCCGCCGCCAGATGCACGGCCTCATCCCCCGTGGATTCCGCCAGCCACGTTTCCTTTTGCTTCAGATGCACAAGCAGGAGGACCTTCCTCATGGCTTCCCTCTGTCTGCCCTTGGGGCCACTTTTCAGTTTGACCAGGTCCAAATCCAGATCCGCGGCATCGGGGCTCGCTACATCCTGGGCGGGAGACACACCCAGGGAGGCCGCCATTATGACAAACGGCAGCCACCTCCTCATGCATTCCCGAATATGGACCATTGCGGTCAGCCATTACATGAAAAACGCCGGAAAATCAACCCAAATCCAGCGCCTCCGGCATGAAGAAAATCCATGCCGGAATGTTGTGCCCGCCCAGAGGAACACCCGGAACTGCAGATCATTCCGACATAAGCTCCATCCCTCCGTTTTCCAAGCGTTCCGGGCGGGAAAAGAAGGAAAAAACGATGTCCGCACCCGTACCCGGCTGCTGGCCGGGAAGGACGGCTTCATGCCAGCCGGAGAGATTGACGGACACACGGGCATATGAGAAAAAACCGTCTATGCTATTCGCAGTAGTGATTTTCCTTTCCGTGGTCGTGCTCGGTGTCATTGCCGCGCTGCGTTTCACCAAGGCATCATTCCCCTGCGCACCTACGAATCCCGGGAACTGCCCGGCTTCCCCCGGCCCGGCGGGATTAATCCACCGCCTGGACGGTGCGGAAAAACGCCAGCGGAAACTGGAGAAAGCCCGGTTTCCCGGAGTGGATGAAAACGGATTCATCAGCCTTCCTCCGTCATGGGAAGGCAAGGTGACCGCAGGCCGGCTGGCCTGCGTAGCCCATACCTGGGCCATGAGCAGCCTGGTCCGGGAAGACCCGGAGGCGGCAAAAGCCCGCAAAACCGCCTCTGCGCGCGCCACGATGATTCCTTTTTTCACAGCTCTTATCCTGCTGGGAATGCTGACGGCCGGACTGTTGAAATTCCAGATCGCGCTGGCCATCGGGCTGGCCTGCTGGGCCTTTTTCACTTTCTCCGCCCTTCCCTCCCAGTTCCGCGAATGGAAAGCGGCGGAAATAGCCAAATCAGGGCTGAAGGAAGCCGGGCTGTGGCCCGTGCTGCCTTCGGACGCCATGGCTGTGGAACAATGCCTGAAAGCGTTGTCATGGTGCCACGTGGCAGGCTTCCGACGCATTCTGCCCAGATAGCGGTTTCCCCGGCGATGAAGCGCATTTTTCCGGTCAAACCGGCCTTTGGGAGAAAAAATCTTGAAACGGGGATGCGTGTAACCCACTCTTTCATCGTCGTCAACTTTTCCTTACCGTTTCCATCTCTCCATGAATGAGTCCGCAAACCCCATCCTCAAATATTTTTCGGAATTCAAGATCCTGAAAACCGTATCCAAGGATTTCTGGCTTACCAACGTCGTCCAGTTCTTCGACGGAATGGCCTATTTTTCCATGATTACGGTATTCGTTCTCTACCTGACGGACTATTGCAGCTTCAACGATGCGGACGCCGCCCTCTGGGTAGGCCTGTACACCCTTTTCATCTCCGCCTTCGTCTTCGCGGTGGGTTCCATCTGCGACATCATCGGCATACGGCGCACTTACCTAATCGGCTTCATCATCCTCATTGCCGGGCGCCTTATCATGGGCTTCGGTCCGGACCTCAGCCCAACCGTGGACTCCGGAAGGCTGGCCGTCATGACGGGCATTCTGATTATGTCCTTCGGCACGGCGTTCATGTCCCCCGTCATCCAGACTTCCATCCGGCGCTTCACTCCGCTGAAAGCGCGTTCCACGGGCTTCAATATCTACTACCTGCTGATGAACATTTCCGCCGTCATCGCGAACGTGTTCCTGATTGAATTTTTCCGCAAGCACTTCGGCGCCGTGGACGGCGGATACTGGATTATCAACTTCGGAACGCTGATGGTGCTGCTGGGCTGCATCACCACCCGTTTTATTAATGAAGACAACTACTCGGAACCCAGCGAACGGGAGGCGAACATCAATGCCTCCGCAGACCTCTCCAGCTCTTCATGGAGGTGTGGAAGGAATCCGCCTTCCGCAAACTTATCCTCTTCCTTGTGCTGACCATGGGCGTGCGCATCGTTTTCACGCTGCAATTCCTGGTGATGCCCAAATACTACGTGCGTACGCTATATGACGACTTTGCCATAGGCTCCATCAATGCCGTCAACCCGGCCATCATCGTCTCCGGCCTCATCCTGCTCATTCCGGTGCTGGGCCGCTTCTCTACCGTTGGCCTCATGATTGCGGGCATGTCCATCTCCGCTTTCTCTCTCGTTTTCATGGCCATTCCCATTGAATGGTACTACCTGGTGCCCGGCATTGAAACGCGCTCTCAGGCGTATCTGGTAGCCATTGTGGCGCAGATCCTGGTATTCGCATTCGGGGAACTGCTCTTCTCCCCCCGCTTCTCCGAATATGTGGCGCGGGTAGCTCCGAAAGACAAAGTGGCCTCCTACATGTCTCTGGCGGCGCTTCCCATGTTCATCGCCAAACCCATCAATGGCATCATCGGCGGCCTGCTCGTCGCCTACCTCTGCTATGACGGCATCTGCGCCAAGATGGATACCGGGCACATCGGCTTCTGGGACTCCCCGGAATTCATGTGGACCATTTACCTGGCCATGGCCGTAATCAGCCCCATCGCCATTATCATGACCCGCAGGACCATCACCTCGGACCATCCCGAGGAAGACGCGGCATCGCCACCCATCAGCGCCATTGAAGCGGAAACGGATCCCGCCCTGACGGCGGAAGAATTTACGGAAGCCAACTCCTGAACTTACGAGACCATGAACCAGCACACGCGCAACATCATTGTGGATTCCCTCATCCTGGTAGCTTTCAGCTCCCTCCTCGGCGGTCTCAGCCTGTTGGTCTCCAAATCTTTCTCCGGAGATCCCAACCCGGCCCTGGACCTTATCACCGTAATGAAGAAAGCGGAGGCCAAAGAAGTCAACGCTTCCTCCGAACAGGAGGAGAAGGAAGCCCGAGTCAAGGGGATGAAGGAATTCGAACAAACCCTGAAGGAAGGGGAAGAACTGGCTGCGGCAGAAGGAAAGGCTTTTGTCAACATGACGGATCCCCATGGCAGAACTCCTGTCATGTGGGTATGCTACGCCAACTACAACAACATTGAGACCACGCTGAAGCTGGAAGCCACTCGGGCCCCCTATCTGGACCGGCTTCTGGAAGACCCCCGCGTGGAAATCGACCGAAAGGACAAGGACGGGTGGACCGCGCTGCACTGGGCTTCCTGGAGCGGGCTGGACCGCCTGTCCGACATGCTGATTGAAAGGAAAGCAGACATCAACAACCGGGAGGGCAACGGCTTTACGCCCCTCATGCTGGCAGCCATGCGCGGTAATTTCCAGGTGGCGGCCCTGCTGCTGGAAAAAGGAGCGGATATGACTGCCGTCAACAAATTCGGGAAAAACGCCCTTCAACTGGCGGAAGAAGGAGCTCTCGCTTATCAATCCAGCTTTGACCTCACTAAGACGGAAGTTTCCAAAGCCCCGGTGGATTCCTTCATCCGCGCTTATGAAAAGGCCGTGGCCGGCCTGCCGCCCGAACACGCCCCGGAATTCATGGAAGCCATGAAAAAAGCCGTGGGACGCCAGTCTTTCGTGGAAACAGGGTACGTCCTCCAGCTCATCACGCGCTCCCTGAGTTCCAAAAACCTGCTCACGGAAGAACAGTCCGGAAAATTCCGGGAGGAAATCACCGGAGCAATCGCGGAAAACTCCCGGATCATTGATGTCCGCGGCGTGGCTTTTGAACACACCGTGGACCTGCTCCGCAAAGCGGCGGAAAAATAACGGCCTTTCCTTCAGGGTTCAGACATCCGCCACTTTTGCTCTTGACGCTTTCACGGCTCCTTTCTAGGATTCGCGGCATACCATGGTTAGAGCATTGCGCACCGGCATCATGCTGCTCACCCTTCTGCTGGTCGTCGTAGGCGGAACGGGTATGGTTTCCGTGTGCCCGTGTCATGAAGAAATTTTCATTTTTTCCTGTTCCTGCCATCAGGATGCCGCCCCCTGCGAATGCCACGGGGACGATGTGCCCCGCACCGGCTCTTCCAGCCCTCTGGCCGGGCACCTCTGCGAACACCGGCAGCTGGAGATTAATGATCTGACGGTTCCCGTTCCTCATGCACCTCTGCCCCAGCCTTACGTCATCTGGCAGACATTGCCGGATTTCCACCATCTGGCCCGGCCTCTTCTTTTAATAAGCCAAACATCGGATTCCGCAACACCGGTTCCCCCTGACCCCTTCAGGAATACCGGCCCGACGCATGAAGGCTTTCAACTTCCCCTGCTGATTTAACGGCTCTTTTTAGAAACGTCCTTAAGGGCGTTTCCTGCGGTACGCTGCCTTTAATACGGCGGCCGCTTTTATTTGTTTCCGCGGAATTATTCGCCGCATTGTCCAAACCTGATTGGACCGAACTGTTTTTATTATCTTTTCCATCATGAAATCCACACCATTCTTCGCCGGAATAGGCCTGGCAGCCCTGCTCAGCTCATGCAGCGTCTACCACAGCGCGCCTATCGACCTGAACGCGGAGGAAGCCTCCTGGAAAGAGGCGTCCAGCGTAGATTCCCCTACCTCAATCACTCAGAACCAGGCTCGCCAGATCGGCCTGGTCATGAATCCGGATCTGAACAAAGCCCGGCTGAAACTGGCTTCCAGCAATGAAGTAGCCAGGCAATCGGGCTGGTGGAACGATCCCTCCTTTTCCTGGGATATTGAACAAGTCCTCCAGGAAAATACGGTCAACATGTCCGGCAGCCTGGGCTTCACCATTCCCGTAACCGGCCTCCCCGCCCTGGAAAAAAAGGTGGCGGAACAATACAAGGAGGCCGACTTCTGGACCCTCCGCCAGGCTGAACTGGATTTTCTCAGTTCCCTGGACCAGGCATGGAGCAAACTGGCCGTTACCCAGCGCCGCAAGACGGTCATCCGGGAACGGCTGAATGCCATCCGGCGGGAAAACGGCATGATTGAACAGCTTATCGGCGCGGGGGAAGTGGATTTTTCCTCTCGGCAGGTAGCCTCCCAGCGGATGAATGACGCTATCCGGGAACTCCAAACCGTGACGGAAACGGAATTGGAGCAAAAAATGGAACTCGTCAAGCTGATGGGCCTGCATCCTTCTGCGGTACGGAAACTCGGTTTCCTGACGAAACAGAATTTCCAGCTTCCCGCCGCCGTACCGGCTCCCGGCCCTTCAGCCTTGACCGCCTCTCCAAAAATCAAGGCACAACTGGCGACCTACGCCACCACGGAGACATTATTCAAAACGGAAATCCGCCGGCAGTACCCGGAACTGGAGCTCGGCCCCTCCTTCACCCGCGACGAAGGAGAAAAGGAAGTAGGCGGAGAAATAGGGTTCAATCTTCCCCTTTGGAACCGCAATCGCAAGGCCATTGCGGAAGCCCGAGGCACACGGGACTTGTCCAGACAGGAAACCATCCAGCTTTGGAAAACGGAATTATTCAACGCCCGCCAGCTTGACGCCAGCCAGCAGATGGCACTCCGCCACTGCCGCACGGAACTCCAGCGCATGGAATCCTTCGCCGCCTCCGTCCGGACCATGGAAAAGCTGCACGGCATTGGGGAAGCATCCCTGCTGGAACTGGCGGAAAACCGCCACCAGCTTTACGAAAGCCGCCTGGCTTTCCTGGACAATCTGGACAAGCTTCTGGCCGTTCAGGCCCAGCTCCGCTACCTCACCCACGCCAACCTTTAATCCACATCAATCTTCCACCATCTTTAATGAATATGAAACATCTTTATTTTTCCATCATGCTGGGACTGGCTCCTGCTTTCTGTCTCCATTCCGCACGCGGAGAACAGCCTGCCCCTGCGGAACACAAACATGAGGACGGTTCCGCCTGCACGGCGGACCACGGCCATGACGACCATCAGCACAAGGCTGGGGAAACCTGTACTCAGGGCCACGCCCATGAAGAACACAGGCATGCGGACGGGGCCGTCTGCACAGGCGACCATGAACTGGAAGGTCACCAGCACGCGGAAGGGGAAGCCTGCACGGGCAACCATGAACGCGAGGAGTCTGCGGAAAAAAATTCCGGCCAACCGGGAGACATGATTCCCGTGCATGTGGATGAAAAAGCGCGCCATTCTCTGGACATGCGCTTTGAGAAAGTGGAGGAAACATCCCACGGAGCGGCGAAAACCCTTCACGGGCAGATGGTCATTCCTCCCCATGCGGTAACCACATACGCCCTTCCCGCCGCAGGGCGCGTGACATTCAACGTCAAATCCGCACAACAAGTGCGCAAAGGAGAACTGCTGTATACACTGGCATCCCCGGATATTGTGGAAATGGAAGGAAACGCTTCCCAGGCCAGGGCCGCGCTGGACCGCGCCGCAGCAGAACTCGGAACCCTCAGGGAACGCCGGGCCCAGTTGGAAAAAATCGGTACCCGCAACAGCGAACTGAATACTTCCATCCAATTCAAAGAGGCGGAAATCCACAGCCTCCGGGCTGCCCTGAACGCCAGCAACAATAAATTGAAACTGGTGATGGAGTCCGGCGTATTGAAAAATAACCTTCTTTACATATACGCAGCGGCGGATGGTTCCGTTCAGTCCGTGAACATGACCCAGGGCGCCTGGGGAGAACAGGGCGCGCCTGCCCTCGTCATGACCAATAAAGGGGATCTGGAATTTACCACGACCATTTATGGGACGGATCCCGTCCATTATGCAAAAGCCCGGCTGGCCCTGACCAGCGGTAAAAACACGGAACTGCTGAACGGCTCCCTGAGGGTGGCCGAACAGGTAGATCCCGCCACCCAGTCCCGGGCCCTGTATTTTACCCCGGACCGCATACCGGAAGGGACGCATGCCGGCCAGCTGGCCCGGCTGGACCTGTACTCCCATGACGCCGCTGCGGAGGGCTTCATTCCCGTCCCCAACAGCGCCGTCGTTAAGGTAGGGGTGAACGACGTGGTTTTCATCAAGGCGGGAAACGACACATTTGTCATGAAAAAGGTGGAAACACTGCCTTCCCGGCAGGGAAAAACGCCCGTCAAGGGGTTGATGCCGGGACAGACCATCGTCACCAAGGGCGGGTATGAATTGAAATACATCCTGCCCACCGGAGAGGCCGGAAGCAAAAGCAGCCGGGCACTTCCACGCGGACGGCCAGTTCCACGAAGGAGAACACTAAACGATGTACAAAATAAAAGATTAAGGAACAAATATCCCGGATTTCCTTGGAATAAACCTTTGAATCTTAGGTATTCAGCAATCAGAATCCATGAACTTTCTCATTTCATTCTGCCTGAACAACAGGATCACTGTGATCCTGCTGACGATTGCGCTGGCCATCATCAGCATTTTCGTGGTGAAGAACATTCCCGTGGACGTATTCCCGGAACTGAAGGTCCCGCGTGTCACCATCCAGACGGAAGCCCCCGGCCTTACTGCGGAAGAAGTGGAACAATACATCACCATTCCCATTGAGTCCGCCATGAACGGAACCGCCGGAGTCAAAGGCGTCCGCTCCTCCTCCGGCAGCGGGCTTTCCTTCGTATGGGTGGATTTCGACTGGAACAAAGATATCTACCAGGCCCGGCAGATTGTAACGGAACGTCTTGGAGCAGTCCGGGAATCCCTGCCGGAAGGGACATCCCCGGAGCTGGCCCCCATCGTCTCCATAACGGGGGAAATCATGCTCATCGCCCTGACTGGAGACAAGGATACCTCCCAGCTGGACATGAGGCAACTGGCGGAATACAAGCTGCGCACGCGCCTGCTGGCCATTCCCGGGGTGGGGCAGGTCACGGTGCTGGGCGGGCGTCTGCCGGAATACCAGGTGATTTATGATCCCAACAAACTCAAACTGGCCGGGGTGGACCTTTCCAGCCTGAAAACGGCTATTCAGGAATCCCAATCTTCCGTCCCCGCAGGGTATCTGGAGGATGTAGCCGGGCAGGAACTCCCCATCCAGCAGGATACCCGCACCGCCAATATTGAACAGCTCAACCGCGCCCTGGTTCCGGACCATGCCTCCGGAATACTCCGGCTCCAGGATGTGACGGAAGTCAAGATAGACGGTGCGCCGCGGCGGGGAGATGCCGGATTTATGGGGGAAGACGCCGTAGTGCTTTCCGTGCAGAAGGTGCCGGGAGCCAATACTCTGGCCCTGACACAGGCCGTGGATGCAGCCGTCAGGGAATTCAGTCAAAGCCAGCTTCCCAAGGGAATGAAACTGCACACCGCAGCCTATCGGCAGGCGGATTTTATTGAAATGTCCCTGGATAACGGCACGGAAACCCTCCTCATTGCCGGAGCGGTGGTCATGATCGTCATCTTCCTGACGCTGCTGAACCTTCGCACGGCCATCATCACGCTGATTTCCATGCCCCTGTCCATCCTGTTCGGGATGATGATGTTCCCCGCCTTCGGGCTGGCCATCAACATCATGACCCTGGGCGGCCTTGCCGTAGCCGTGGGAGACGTGGTGGACAACGCCATTATCTTCGTGGAAATAGCCTGGAGGCACCTGAACAGGAACGCCGCCCTGCCGAAAGATAAGCGCAAGAGCAAGTATGAGGTTCTGATGAAAGCCAAGAGCGAAATCGTAGGCTCCATTTCCTTCTCCTCCGTCATCATCCTGCTGGTATTCACTCCGGTGCTCTTCCTGTCCGGTCTGGAAGGCCAGTTTTTCCGGCCCCTGGGGATCTCCTACATGCTGGCCCTGCTTTCTTCTCTTATTGTAGCTGTCACCATTACTCCGGTTCTCTGTTACATATGGTTCAAGAAAAGCAAAAACGCCGCTACTCTGGAAAGCGGGGATTCCTTCAGCTCCCGCCTCATTAAACGCATTTATGCCCCCATCCTGGAATTCTGCCTGCGCTTTTCCAAAACGGTCTGCGCCATCATGACGGCCATTACGCTGCTGGCCCTGTGGCTGGGTTCCACGTTCGGAACCAGTTTCCTGCCGCCGTTCAACGAGGATTGCTACACAGTCTTCGTCAGCACGGTGCCGGGAACTTCCCTGGATGAAACGGAGCGCATCTCCCGGAAAGTGATGAAAGATATTGAACAGATTCCGGGGGTTCTCAGTGTCACCCAGCGCACGGGACGCGCGGAAAACGACGAACACGCAGAACCCGTCAGCGCCTCCGAGCTGCTCGTGCGCGTGGATCTGAAGAAAGACCAGAAAGAATTGCGCGCCGCCATCAAGAAATGCATTGACGGCATCCCCGGCACCAGCTCCATGATCGGCTATCCGCTGGCCCATCGCATCAGTTCCGCTCTGTCCGGCTCCAACTCGGAAATCGCCATCAACATTTACGGCACAGAGCTGCCCCAGCTCCGCCTGGCGGCCCGGAAAGCCAAGGAAATTCTGGAGAACATGCCGGAAGTGGCGGATGCACGCGCCAACCGGGAAATTATGGTGGATACCATTCGCGTGCAATACAATCAGGAAGCCCTGGCTTCCTACGGCCTGACCATGGCGAATGCTGCGGAACAGGTTTCCACGGCCATGAACGGACAAAAACTGGGAGAAGTCATCAAAAACCAGGACCATTGGAACATTGTCCTGCGCATTGACCCCAGACTTAAAACGTCCATGGAAGATGTCAAAAACCTGGAACTCATTTCCCCCAATAAAAAAACCGTGCGCCTGGACGACGTGGCACAGGTATACCGGGAGGAAGTTTCCAACCTCATCCTGAGGGACAACACCATGCGGAAAGCCATGATTTCCTGCAATCCCTCCCCCAATTCCAACCTGGGAGACCTTGCGAAAGCCTGTCGGGAACAATTGGACCCGGTAATGAACGCCATGGGCTGTACCGTGGACTATGACGGCACTATCAAAGCACGGGAATCCGCATCACAACGGCTTTACGTCCTGGGCGCCATCGTCATGGTGCTCATCGTGCTGCTCCTTTCCTCCGCACTGGGAAGCGTCCGGCGCGCCATGCTGACCCTGGTGAACATACCGCTGTGCCTGGTGGGCGGCATCGTAGCCGTCTTCCTTGCCTCCCCCGGTACGCTGTCCTCCCTGTTTGGAGGAACTTACATTCCTCCCATTCTTTCCGTGGCTTCCATTGTGGGATTCGTGACCGTCATCGGCTTCGCCATCCGCAGCGGCCTGATTCTGCTCAACAGGTACCGGGCCCTGGAACATCAGGGGATGGAACCCGCGGAAGCCATACGGGAGGGTTCTCTGGAACGCGTGGTCCCCATCATCATGACTTCCCTGACTACCGTGCTGGGGCTGCTCCCGCTGATCTGGGCCATTGACCAGCCCGGAGGCGAACTGCTCGGCCCCCTGGCCATCGTCCAGTTCGGCGGGCTGGTGACAGCCACCATCCTGAACCTGCTTATCATTCCGGCCACGGCCAAACTCTTCTCCCGCTGGATTGCCTCCCGGCGGAAGGAATTGAAAGCAACCTCCTGATTCATTCAGGACTCCGGCGGCGGAACCGGGGAGAGGATGAGCCCCGGTTCCCGCTTTTTACAGCAACAGACATAACGAGTCCTTGCCTTGCAGGCCGATAAGGGGCACACATGGAGGTTCAAGCTTCACCTTCATGCCCAAACGGAAATCCACCAGAGAGCACCTGCTCAATACGGGTGCCATGATTGTCGGGGAATCCGGGCTGCGCGCCCTTACCGTTCGCGGCCTGTCCCTGCGGGCCGGCACCAATACAGGGAGCTTTGTCTATCACTTCGGCAACCGGGAAGCTTTTCTGACCGAGCTTCTGGAACGCTGGTACGAACCTCTGTTCACCGGCATCAGGACCCATGCCAACATTCATCTTCCGGCCTTTGAAAAACTGGAAGCCATCCTGGGAGACGTCATGGAGTTCCTGCTGCGTCACGGCCAATTCATTGCCCAGCTGGTTCTGGACGCCCTGGCAGGGGAACAGGCGGCCATCCGTTTCATTTCAGGAATCCATACGCGCCATCCCCTTGTGCTGCTGGAAACCATACGGGAAGCCCAGCAGGAAGGATCCGTGCTCATGGGAGACCCCATGAACATCCTCATTTACCTTGTCTGCTGCGGGGGAGCCCCCTTTATCCTTTCCGGACAGCTCCAAGTGCACGACCCCAAAGCAGCTCGGCCCGTTCTCGACTTGCTGGGTTCTATCCTCAATGATCCGGAAAGCGCCAGACAACGCATGACCTGGGCGCTCCGCGGCATACGGCGGGTCTGAGATTTCAGCAAAGGGGCAGACCGGAAAAACGCGTCGCCTCCCGGCCCCCTGCCGAACCAAAATATCGCCGCCCTTACACGCACGCTCCCTTCTTACCTCCGCCATTGGGGTCGATGAGGCGGACGGGGAGGCGGAGGAGGAGGATTATGGTGGCGCCAGTCATTGCGGTACCTGTCCTTGTCGCGGTCATGCTGGACAGCCGCCCCAATAGCGGCGCCGGCAGCCAGCGCCCCCACACCGATGGCGGCGGCTCCGCCGGGCGTTACGGAACTGTTCCCGTAGCTGTCCGTCGTGCAGGACGGCATGAAAGAAAGCGTCATTCCCGCCAGGGGAAGAAGCCAGAATGATTTAATATGCCTGTTCATGAGATAAAAAATAAGGATTAACACCGGCAGCCCGGTTACATCCGGTAAGCGCGGAATCCCTTGATGATTTGTTTAAATATGTCACAGTCCTGAACGGAATTCCCGGAATCATAACAGCTACGCGCGCAGCAGGCTTTTCATTACCCCCCTGTTCCGGCGTTCCTGAATACGGAAATCCGCATGCACTGTAAAAAAACAGACATGCGGATGGAAAAAGCGTTCATCTTCCGGAAAACTTCGGAAACGCCCGCATGGATTATTTCTGTTCTACTGCGGGCTCAATACGAACGGGACTCTGAATATCAAACAGGCTCTTGCGCAGCAGGTAGCCTCCGCTCTGCAAGGCAAATGCACTGGACGGAAATTTCTCCGCCAGTTCACGGTAAAAGGCGCCTGCGGCGGCATTGTCTTTCTTAGCCCGGGCAATGTCCCCCAGGCACATGGTGGCAAAACCGGAAAAAGTAGGATCTCCCGCATCCACCACGGAACGGAACAACCCTTCCGCCTCATCCGCTTTCCCCCGGTTCATCAGACGGCAGGCCAGGGTAACGGAAGCCTGGGCTTTCCATTCCTCCGTGGGAGCGGAATCAATAAAAGCTTTCATTTTGGCCACGCCTTCATCCTCCTTGCCGGCGTTCCACAAGGCAATGGCCTGAAGGTAAGAGGCGGTGACGGCGGCGCGGGAACTGTCAAAGTCAGCCACTACCTGCTGAAGCCCCTGTTCGTCCAGGGAAATTTCCCCGGTTGCCGGGGATTCCGGCATAGCGGCCACCAGAGCGGCGCCTGCCTTTCTTTCCATGGAATCCTGCACGCCATTATAAATAATCCATCCGGCAGCCCCAAGGACGCATAGCAACACAACCAGCGCAACCTTGCCGTAATGTTCATCCAAAAACTGTTCATGCTTGGCCGGGCCGACGGAAATTTCCGCAAACGCACTTCCGTCGCCCATCGGCATATTGTCCATGGCCCGTTTAATATCCTTGATATCCATAATATGTTGAAGAGGGTTCTACCGTGTTGTCCCAACCAAATCAATCAGCTTTTTACTTATCTTCGCCATGTTCCAAAAGCTGCAGGGAATCCTTCAGTCCCAGATTCCTGTAAATTTCCCGCGTTGCCCGGCTCTGGTTAAGCGTATAAAAATGAATGCCGTCCACATCGGAATCCAACAGTTCGGCGCACTGGCTGGAGGCGTATTGGATGCCTACCTCCTGAATAGCGTCCGGATTGGAACCCGCACGCTTCAGCGCCTTAAGCAGCCTGGCCGGAAAACAGGTGCCTCCGGAAAGCTCTGCCATGCGGTTCATGCCGGACAGGCTGGTCACAGGCATGATTCCCGCCAGGATAGGCACCTTGATGCCGGCCAGCAGACAGCGTTCCCGGTAATCCAAAAAAGAATGATTGTCAAAAAACAGCTGGGTGCAGATATAATCCGCGCCGGCATCCACCTTGGCTTTCAGGAAATCCATCTCGCGCAGACGGTTGGGAGTGGCCGGATGACCTTCCGGGAAGCCGGCCACGCCTATGGCGAATCCATCCGGATCCGGGTGACGGCCGGATTCATTATATTCACGGATAAACGTCACCAGATCCGCCGCATGGCGAAAAACATCCGCATCGCGGTTGTAATCCTTCGCTCCCCGGGGAGGATCTCCCCGAAGTGCAAGAACGGCCCGCACTCCAGCCCGGGCGTATTGGTCCAGGATATTCCATACCTCCTCCCGGCTATGCCCTACGCAAGTAAGGTGGGGCACCGTAGGAATACGGGATTCATGCTGGATGCGCAACACCACTTCGCGGGTAAGCTCGCGGGTGGAGCCCCCTGCACCATACGTCACGCTGACGAAACTGGGGCGGTAAGGCTCCAGTTCACGGATAGTCTGGTACAAGGCCGATGCTGCCTGCTCGTTTTTGGGCGGGAAAAATTCAAAGGACAGGCTGGGACCGGCGCCCGATTGCAATCTTTCTCTCAGGTGCACTTCTCTTTACTTGGCTTGGCTAAATACGGATCCGCATCACGGCTCCATGGGAATCATCACCGGTTTGGGAGCTTCCACGGGGACGGGGGGGGGTGGAGGGAGAAGCCATACCGGACTTGTCTTCTTCCGTCATGTTTTCCTGCCAGCTCGCAGGCGGAACAATGACTTCATCCCCCGGCTTGATGGGTTCCTTGTCATTATTATCAAAAAGCGTATTACGCTTCACGTAAGACTGGAACACCTTCCCGTCCGGGTCAACTCCGTCGATAATCAGGGATACAAAAATGCTCCCGCGTCTGCGGATTCCCAGTTCCTGCCCCACTTTCAAGTCAGGCTGGCCGATGGACTGGAACAGGACCAGGTTGGCGTCACGGTAGTATTCCGTCACACGGCCCACCTGCTCCGCATCCTTGATTTCATTAAGCCATTGCAGCCGGGGATCTCCCTTTTCCATATTCTGGCGTTCCAACAGATCGCGTTCTTCCTCCGCTAGGGCATGGCGCTTCTTCAGTTCTTCATTCTCCTTCTTCATCCGTTCCAGCTCCGCCGAAACATGAGCCAGTTCCTCGCTCACTACAGGATCCGCCACCACCACCGGCTGAACGGCGGAAGCAGGAGCCTGCGTGGGCATCGGAAGATACGGGGAGGGATTGACAGGTGCCGGAGTGGAGGCCATCTGCTGCTGTTGCTGAATCACATCCATTCTTGAAGAAATATTCACATAAATCATTCCCAGAACAGCCAGCACCACCACCAGAAACGCCAGGATAAGAATGCGGAAATTACTCATGTCGTCAAACGGTAGAGAAATTATCAAACGTAATTAATAGGAATAATTGAGATAGAACTGGAATTGTCCTCCGCGGTCAATGGCGTTGTTCTTCTGAATCGGAATGGCATAGTCCACTGCCAGCGGACCGATGGGCAGGTTCAGGCGCAGGCCGATCCCGTAGTCGGAAACTATTTTGGACGTGCTGAAGTCAAAAGAATCTCCGTTGACAAAACCGATGTCATAAAACACCGCGACGCGCACTTCTTCAATCACAGGAATGGAATATTCAAACTGGCAGAAGAAGGAGGAACGGCCGCCCATCGTCTCATCACCGCTCAGGGCGGGATTGTACGGCGCCACGTCCCGGAAACGGAAACCGCGCATGTTGTATGGCCCGCCGAGGTAGAGGCGCTCAAAAATGGGCACATCGTGGTTGCCATAGGAATCCACGGTAGCCGCACCGGCATTGATGCTGAAAATGGTGTCTCCGCGCAAATTCCAGTAATAGGAGCCATTCACGCCGAAATTGTATGTATGCACATCGCCGCCCAGGCCGGAATAACCGGCCAGCACTTCAAATTTGCCTCCCTTGCGGGGAAAAATCTGCGCGTCGCGGGTATCAATGGTGTAGGAAAGTTCCACATGGCTGCGCAGGTAGTCTCCGTCCTGTTGCCAGAAGAAGATAGGGGCGTTCCCTTCGGCGTCAATACGGTACTGTTCCAGGCGGTATTCCAGTTTCACGTAATCCAGTTCCCCGATCGGCTTGCGGAGAGAAATGGCAAAGCCATAGTTCTGCTGGTCGTAATAATCGGAAAAATATGTGGAATTGCTGTAGAAGATTTCCGTCCCGAAGGCCAGCTTGCGGTGCAGGAACCACGGATCCACCCAGGAAATACTGGCATCCTGCGTTTCAAAACCGACACGGGCGTTAATCGCGAAACGCTGGCCGCCGCCCACGAAAGAGGACCAGTCATACATGTCAAAATTGGACTGGGTGATGCCTGCGAACAGGTAAACGCTTTCAATAGAGGAAAATGCCACGCCGATATTCAGGGACCCCGTACGTTTTTCCGCCACCTCGATATTGATATCACGGTAGCCGGGCCGCGTGGATCCCACCTGGGCTACGTCCACCATGTCAAAATAGTTCAGGTTCTGGAGGCGCTTCTGGGCGGTATCCAAATCCACGGCGTTCATGGGGTCATTGGACTGGAGGGGAAGTTCCTGGCGGATGACGTAATCCTTCGTGCGGTTATTCCCGGTCAGGCGGATATTGCCTACGCGGTAGGGATTGCCTTCCGTCACATGGTACACGATGTTGATTTGTCCGTAACCTGTCTTGGGATCAACGCCCACTTCCTGAATGTCCGGACGCACGGAGGCGTCCGCATACCCCCGGGAACCGTAATAACGGCGGATCATCGTCACGTCGTCGGCCACTTTCTGGGCGGAATAGGTATCCCCGTTGTACATGCTCAGGCCGGGAATCAGTTCCTGGGCCGTAAACACCTTGGTGGGGCCGAAGGCAACCTGGTTGACCTTGTAGCGGCGCCCCTCGGTAAGGGTAATTCTCATCGTCAGCTTCTGCTCATTGCCTTTGCCGGCGTCAAAATATTCCACCTTGTCCAGCTTGACGCGCAGATAACCTTTATTACGGTAATAAGTCACCAATTCCGCCAGATCGTCCTCCACTTGTTCACGGTCAATGCGTCCGGATTTGGTAATCCAGGTCAACCAGCCCTTCTCCTTGGTTTTCATCACCTGTCGGAGATCCTTGGCGCTGATGTGTTCATTGCCCACAAAGTCAATCTTGATAATATTGGCCTTTTTTCCTTCGTTAATGTCGAAGACCACATCCACAAAGCCGGGCCGTTCCGTTTTCTGGTAAAAATAGGAAACACGTACATCCGGATATCGGGCTTCCTGGTAATAAGTGCGCAACTTGGCAATAGCGCTGCTCAGGGCCTTGTCGCTGAGAGCTTCCCCCCCCTTCAGCCCGCATTCCTCGGAGAGGTCCCTGTTGTCGAACGCGGTATTGCCGCGGAACCCCACGCCGCCCAGCAGATTCTGGGCCGCCATTTCAAACACCACCGCCACGCCGTCGCCGGAAGGCTCCACGGCTACTGTTGTATTGCCGCCTACCAGACCGCTTTCCAACAACCGTTCCAAGTCCTTGTTGACCACTTCCGGGGAATAACTGGTGCCCGGCTGCGTAGCCAGCAAATTTTTCAGACGGTCTTCGGACACGGTCTTGCCGGTGCTTCTGTACCGCACGGAAACGCTCTTCACAGGCCGCCCCTCATACGCCTGGTCACCGGGAAGAAGCCCCGTGCCCGGCCCCAGTTCCCGCATTACCTGTTCCGGAGTCATCACGGAACCATAGGCGCCTCTGTTAAGGGAAGTTTCATCCTGGGCCAAAACAGCCGAACATGCTATCAAGGGAAAGGAAACACACAAAAAAACGGGACGAATCATGAGCGCTGAACTTAATGCTTGGGATATAAAGGACTTTTCCTCTTGCATAGTCAAGACGTGATTCCGCGTAGAACACAGTTGCCCCGTATTCTATTACATCGCGTGCGCGTGCGCGCTTAGGAGGGCAATTGTGTCATTCCTGTGCAATAGCTTGCACTCCAGATACCCTCTCATTAAAGTTATCGCCGCTCGTGTTTTGACCGCTGCCGCCATCCCGGAGCTGAAACAGAACCACTTTCAATTAACACTGACCGTATTATTTATGGAAATCAACGTTGATATTCAACCGGACTGCACAGCCACGCTGAAAGCTTCCATCCCTGCAGAAACCACGGCTGCGCGCCGCGCCTCCATTGTAGATTCCTATGCCGCCAAAGCCAAGCTTCCCGGCTTCCGCCCCGGCAAAACACCCAAGTCCATCATTGAAAAGCGCTTCAAGAAAGAAATTGAAGAAGAACTGCTGGACACCCTTTTTGAAACGGCCTGCTCCACCGCTCTGGAAGAAAACCCCAAATTGAAAGTGCTCAACTTCGGAAAGCCGGAACAATCTCTGGATGACCAGGGCAACTACACCGCTACCAGCACGATGACCGTAGTTCCCGAATTTGAATTACCGGAATACAAAGGCATCGAAGTCAAGGTTCCCTCTTCCGAAGTAACGGAAGCAGACGTAGAGGAAGCTCTGAACTCCCTGGCTGAACAAATCGCGGAATTCACCCCTGTGGACCGCGCCGCCCAAAAAGACGACGTGGCGATTATCGACTTCAAAACCACGTTGGACGGCAAGCCCGTAGCGGAAGCCGTAGGCAAACCCGTAGGCTTCCTGGAAGGCCGTGACGGCCAGTGGATGAAGGTGGAAGACGATCAATTCCTGCCCGGCTTCGCCTCCGCCCTGGAAGGCCTGAATGCCGGTGACAGCAAGGATATCACCGTCACCATTCCGGATACCTTCCCAATTACGGAACTGCGCGGCAAGGAACTCGTATTCCATGCCACTGTGAAAGAAGTACGGGAAAAACAGCTTCCGGCCATGGATGATGCTTTTGCGGAAAAAGTTCTTCCCGGCAAAAACCTGGAAGAATTGAAAACCGCCCTGAAGGAAAACCTGGCCCAGCGCAAAGCCATGCAAATTGATGAGGCCAAGGCCGATCAGATCACGGAAAAGCTGGCGGACATGCTTGACTTCAACCTTCCGGAAGCTGTCGTAGAACGTGAAGTGTACGGCATCCTCCAGCAGAAAATGCAGCAGGCCATGTACAGCGGAAACGCCCCGGCGGACATGGATAAGTTTGTGGAGGAAGCCCGGGAAGAAGCCAAACAGGAGGCCAAGCGCAACCTTAAGGTCTTCTTCATGCTTCAGGAAGTGGCGCAGGTGGAAAAAATTGCCGTCACGGAAATGGAGCTTTACAACGAAGTGGCCCGCCAGGCCCGCCAGCAGAAAAAGAACCTCAAATCCTACATTCGCGAACTCCAGCGCGAAGGCTGCGTGCATGGCATCAGAATGAGCCTGCTGACAGCCAAGGTTCTGGACTTCCTGACAAAAGAGGCCAAAGTAACGGTAGACGAGCAGTAACCCCTCCTCTGCACAAAACACCTTACCAGGGGGAGTTGGCGCACACATGCCCGACTCCCCCGTTTTGCATCTTTTGGACGGGTAACGTACATTGAAAAAACAACATCCAATCTTCCATAAACATGTTTCAAGACCAATCTTCCAAATCAACCCCCGCAAACTCCTACTATGTGCCCATGGTAGTGGAGCAGGACGGCCGCGGCGAACGTGCCTTTGACATTTACTCCCGTCTCCTGAAAGACCGCGTTATCTTCATCGGCTCCGCTATTGACGACGATGTGGCGAATTCCGTCATTGCCCAGCTTCTGTTCCTTCAGATGGCTGACCCGAAAAAAGACATCCACGTCTACATCAACTCCCCCGGAGGATCCGTCACGGCGGGTCTCGCGATTTACGATACGATGCAATTCGTCTCTTGTGACGTAAATACATATTGCCTGGGCATAGCGGCCTCCATGGGTTCCGTCCTTCTGGCTGCGGGAACTCCCGGCAAACGCTTCTGCCTGCCGAACTCCCACGTAATGATTCACCAGGTTTCCGGAGGTGCCCAGGGAACCGCTTCAGATGTGGAACGCACCATCGGCTTCATGTTCAACCTCAAAAAACGCCTCAACGGCATTCTGGCCAAACATACCGGTAAAACGGAAAAGCAAATTGAAAAGGATGCTGACCGCGACAACTACATGACTGCCGAGGAAGCCGTGGCCTACGGCCTGGTGGATAAAGTTCTGGCGCATCACTCTGATGACCAGGGCGACAAGAAAAAAACCAAGGCCTGACCCTTTCCCTCCGCCATTTCTCTCTCTACCTGAAAAACCATGTCCGGTTCCACCCCTCATCTTCCTGCCTGTTCCTGCTGCGGCAAGCCCGGGAACAAGGTGGACAAACTCATCCAGATTGCGGAAGACTTTTACATCTGCAACAATTGCGTTGAAATTTGCGTCAACATGATTGTGAAGGACACAGGCCTTCCGATGGCGACCCGCTTCATCCGCGGCATCCTGAACATGGAACCCTCCGCCTACGCCATGTGCCAGGCGGAGGCCCGCAAAGCGGCAGCCGCGGACATGCTCAGGGAAACGGCGGCCGGACCGGCCTCCTATGAAGGCCCGCTGCCCACACCGGAAGAAATGTGCGCTACGCTCAACCAGTATGTCATCGGTCAGGACTACGCCAAAAAAGTGCTTTCCGTAGCCGTGTACAACCACTACATGCGCCTGCGCCAAAGTGCTGTCATGCTGGACGACAAGTCCCTGGACGATGTGGAAATTGAAAAATCCAACATTCTGCTGGCCGGCCCCACCGGCTCAGGAAAAACCCTGCTGGCGAAAACGCTGGCGAAAATGCTCAACGTCCCATTCTGCATTGTGGACGCCACCACGCTGACGGAAGCCGGTTACGTAGGGGAAGATGTGGAAAACATCATCCTGCGCCTGCTCCAGGCTGCCAACTTTGACGTAGCGAAAGCGGAACAAGGCATCATCTACGTAGATGAAATCGACAAAATCGGACGCAAAACACAGAATGTCTCCGTCACGAGGGACGTCTCCGGGGAAGGCGTGCAGCAGGCTCTGCTGAAAATCATTGAAGGCACCATCTGCAATGTTCCTCCCACCGGAGGCCGCAAGCACCCGCAACAGGAATACATCCGCGTCAATACGGAAAAAATCCTCTTCATTGTGGGCGGCGCTTTCGTCGGGCTGGAAGACATCATCCGCAAACGCCTCGGCGCCACCCAGATGGGATTCGGAGCCATCACGGAACAACGTGACCGCAAGGAATACTCGGAAGAGGAAATACTGGCACAGGCCATGCCGGAAGACCTCTTCTCCTTCGGCATGATTCCGGAATTCGTGGGACGCCTGCCCATCTTCTGTCCGCTCTCCAAGCTGGATGAAAGCCAGCTCGTCCGCCTTCTTACGGAACCCAAAAATGCCCTGGTCAAGCAATATTCCAAACTGCTCGCCATGTACGGCGCCAAACTGGACGTGCTGCCGGACGCCCTGAAAGCCATGGCCGCCGAAGCCATGAAACGCGGCACGGGAGCCCGCGCTCTGCGTTCCATCTTTGAAACCCTCATGCTGGACGTCATGTACACAGTGCCCAGCATGAAAAATGCGGACACCGTTACCATTACCAGGGAAACGGTTACCGGCAACAAGCCGGCCCAAATCCACCAGGCATCCTAACCTCCCCTCCCTGTTCTTCCTCCATGCCGGAATCCCTTACCGTTCTGGGAATAGAATCCTCCTGTGATGAAACGGCAGTCGCCATCCTGCGTTCTGCCGGAGAGGAAAAAGCTCCGGAAATACTCTCCTCCGTCATCTCCTCCCAAATTGCCATTCACCGCCAGCACGGCGGCGTAGTGCCGGAACTGGCTTCCCGCAACCATTCAGCGGATCTTCCCGGAATCATCCGGACCGCGTGCCGCGAAGCCGGAACAGCTCCTGCGGACATTGACGTCTTCGGCGCTACGGGAGGCCCCGGCCTGGTAGCTGCGCTTCTGGTAGGCAACAGCACGGCCAAGGCTCTGGCTCTGGCGGCGGGCAGGCCCTTCGTCTCCGTCAATCATCTGGAAGGCCATCTGCTTTCCCCCTTCCTCAAACGCCCCGGCGGTCCCGTTCCCCATCTGGGCATGGTCGTTTCCGGAGGCCACACCCTTTTTGTGGATGTGCGCGGCGTAGGGAACTACCGCCTGCTGGGCCGCTCTCTGGACGACGCAGCAGGGGAAGCCTTTGACAAGGTAGGCAAAATGCTAGGCCTTCCCTATCCCGGAGGGCCGGAAATCGACCGCTTGGCGGCGGAAGGCGACCCGGAAGCCTTTTCTTTCCCCCGTGCCCTGATGAAAGAGCATACAGCCAACGTATCTTTCTCCGGCCTGAAAACGGCCGTTCTCTATACACTGCCCAAAATTACGAAAAACGGCGATCCTCACGGCCTGCCCCGGCAAACTCTGCGCGACCTCTGCGCTTCTTTCCAGCGGGCCGTGACGGACGTCCTGATTCACAAGGCGCTGAAAGCCTTGCGCGCCTCCGGTCACCGCACCCTTTCCATCTCCGGGGGCGTCTCCTGCAACAGGGAGCTGCGTTCCCGCCTGAAAACCGCCTGTGACCGTGAAAAAGTGGAACTGGTTCTCCCGGACTTCGACCTGACGACGGATAATGCCGCCATGATCGCTTATGTCACCTGTCTCAAAGCCCGCAGAGGACTGTTCCACTCTCTGGATGAAGACGTTGACCCCAATCTTAAATTGACGGAGGATTTAAACAGATCCAAACATTCAACACATTCCTGATAAATATATTATACATGGACTCCCTGTATTTGCGGCATAAAGCTGAAAAAATGTTCATGTTTTCATTGACATCCCGCATCTAAAAACGTAACATAGCGTCCGCTTTTCGTCAGGCAACACGGGAGGATGCTATTTATCCGCTAGAACCGCAGGTTTGGGCGGATTTACGACTTCTCTAGGAGCAGCGAAAGGCGGAAGAAGTCTATGCTTCTGTAGCTCAGGGGTAGAGCGCATCCTTGGTAAGGATGAGGTCGCGGGTTCAATTCCCGCCAGAAGCTCCATCTTCAAGCTAGACCCATAGCAGCCCAAACCTAAACATAATATTATGGCTAAAGAGCAATTCCAGCGCAACAAGCCCCACGTGAACGTGGGCACCATCGGTCACGTTGACCACGGCAAAACCTCCCTTACCGCCGCCATTACTTCAGTGCTCGCTAAGAAGGGTTTCGCCGAAGCACGCGGCTATGATCAGATTGACGCCGCCCCCGAAGAACGCGAACGCGGCATCACCATCTCCACGGCTCACGTTGAATACGAAACGGAAAACCGCCACTATGCCCACGTTGACTGCCCCGGACACGCCGACTATGTGAAAAACATGATCACCGGCGCTGCCCAGATGGACGGCGCCATCCTTGTGGTTGCCGCTTCCGACGGCCCGATGCCGCAGACCCGCGAACACATCCTCCTTGCCCGCCAGGTGGGCGTTCCCGCCATTGTCGTTTACATGAACAAGTGCGACCTGGTTGACGATCCCGACCTTCTTGAACTCGTGGAAATGGAAATCCGCGAACTTCTCAACGAATACGAATTCCCGGGCGACGACACCCCCATTATCAAGGGTTCCGCCGTTAAGGCTCTGGAAGGCGATGCCGCTGCCGAAGATTCCATCATGGAACTTATGGCCGCCGTTGACTCCTACATCCCGCAGCCCGAACGCCCTGTGGACCAGCCCTTCCTCATGCCTGTGGAAGACGTATTCTCCATCTCCGGCCGCGGTACCGTGGCTACCGGCCGTATCGAACGCGGCGTCATCAAGAAGATGGAAGAAGTGGAAATCATCGGCATCAAGGACACCCAGAAAACCGCCGTTACGGACATCGAAATGTTCCGTAAGCTGCTTGACGAAGGCCAGGCCGGCGACAACGTTGGTCTGCTTCTCCGCGGCCTGAAGAAGGAAGACATCGAACGCGGCCAGGTAATCATCAAGCCCGGCACTGTGAAGCCCCACAAGAACTTCAAGGCTGAAGTTTACGTCCTGACCAAGGAAGAAGGCGGCCGTCACACTCCGTTCTTCAACAACTACCGCCCGCAGTTCTACTTCCGTACAACGGACGTGACCGGTTGCTGCACCCTTCCCGAAGGCGTGGAAATGGTGATGCCCGGCGACAACGTCAACCTGGAAGTCCAGCTCATCACTCCGATCGCCATGGAAAAAGCCATGCGATTCGCTATCCGCGAAGGCGGCCGCACCGTGGGTGCTGGTCGTATCAGCGAAATCCTTGACTAAGTTCCTCGGGAACTTGTAGAGGAATCTACATCAGGTTTAATGAGGGGGCCTCCCCGCAGGCCCCCTCATTTCCCACGAAAGAAGAGACTCCAACAGGTCAGTAGTTCAATTGGTAGAGCGTTGGTCTCCAAAACCAAAAGTTGGGGGTTCGAGTCCCTCCTGACCTGCCACTTCTTTCCAAATACACCACCCCACCTTGAAGCATGTTTCGCAAGATTTCTCAATTCATCGCCGAAGTTAAGGGCGAACTTAAGAAGACGACCTGGCCCTGGGAAAGCGACCCCAAGGTGAAAGGTTTCAAAAAATTCCGCGAACTCTGGGGTTCCACTCTCGTCGTACTGATTGCCATGGTATTCCTTGGCGCGTTTGTTGCATCGTTCGACATCTTTCTTCACAGCGTGGTCAACTATCTCATCCAGTTGGCAATCTAGTTTTACTCTCCCCACTTCTTTCTCCGATCATGCCCAGTACCCCAGAGCCTCACGAACAATGGTATGTCCTTCACGTCCTCTCCGGACAGGAAAACAGCGTTCGTGACCGCATCATCCGCAAGGCGAAAGACGCCGAGCTTTCCGACTTCATTTACCGGGTGGAAGTCCCCACGGAACTTATTTCCGAAGTGCGCAACGGCAAAAAAACGGAACGTCACAGCAAACTCTTTCCCGGGTATGTTTATGCCAACATGTACCTGCTGGAAGCGGACGGCACCCTGAACAAGGACCTTTGGTACTTTATCCAGCAAATTGACGGTGTTATCAGCATTGCCGGCTCCCGCAACTCCCCCCTCCCCATGCGCAAGCGCGAGGTGGAAGACCTTCTGCCCCTGTTGGATGCGGAAGCCGTCGCCGCCCGTCCCAAGGTGGAATTCGCCGTCGGCGACCCTGTGCGCGTGTGCGAAGGCCCGTTCCAGAGCCAGGAAGGCACCATCGAAGAAATCGACCCGGAAAAGGGCAAGCTGCGTGTCAGCGTCTCCATTTTTGGCCGTGCCACGCCTGTGGACTTGGAATACTGGCAGGTGGAAAAAGCCTGAATCTTCTTTGCGTCTCCCCCCATCAGCCCCCTTCCCGTTTATTTTTTCCGCTAACAAAGCAAAACCATGGCAAAAGAAATAACCAAAATCATCAAGCTCCAGATCAATGCCGGAGCCGCTAACCCCTCCCCGCCCGTGGGTCCGGCACTTGGTCAGGCCGGTGTAAACATCATGGCATTCTGCAAGGAGTTCAACGCCGCCACGCAAAAGCAGGCCGGCGATCTCCTGCCGACCGTCATCACGGTTTACAAGGACAAGTCATTTTCTTTCATCACCAAGCAGCCCCCGGGCAGCGTGCTTCTCAAGAAAGCCGCAGGCATCGCCTCCGGCTCCGGCGAACCGAACAAAAAGAAAGTCGCCACCCTTTCCAAGGCCAAGCTGATGGAAGTTGTCAACACCAAACTCCCTGACCTCAACACGAAAGACCCTGAACGCGCCGCCCGCATTCTTGCCGGCCAGGCTCGCCAGATGGGCATTGAAGTTGAAGGTATGTAACACTCACCGCAGGAGGATTAAACCAGTCCGAACGCACTGCCAAATACACACATGTCTACCAAACGCAGCAAGCGATATCAAGAAGCAGCCAAGCTTGTTATCCCTAACAAGAACTACAGCATCACGGAAGCCGTGGAAACCATGAAATCCTTCCCGGCACCGAAATTCGACCCGACCGTCACCGTCTCCTTCCACCTGACTGTGGACCCCCGCAAATCCGACCAGATGGTTCGCGGCAGCGTTTCCCTGCCTAACGGCACGGGTAAAAACGTCCGCGTCCTCGTCTTCGCTCAGGGCGATGCCGCCAAGGCCGCCCAGGAAGCCGGAGCCGAATTCGTGGGGTTTGAAGATCTCATCAAGAAAGTCCAGGGAGGATTTGTTGACTTTGATACGGCCATTGCCACCCCCGACGCCATGACGGAGGTTCGCAAGGTTGCCCGTGTACTGGGTCCGCGCGGCCTGATGCCCAACCCGAAAACCGGTACCGTCACGGACGATACGGCCAAGGCTGTGAAGGAAGTGAAGGCCGGCCGCGTTGACTACAAGGTTGACAAGAACGCCAATATCTCCGCCGCTGTAGGCAAGCTGTCTTTCTCCAACGAAAGCATCGCCGAAAACATCGCTGCCCTGATTGATTCCGTCGTCAAGGCCCGCCCGGCTTCCGCCAAGGGCGCCTACATTGAATCTGTCACCGTTTCATGCGCCATGTGCCCCGGTCTGCCGGTTGACACCGCTTCCATCGCCAAACTGTAACCCGAACCGATTTAGCACACCATGAATCCTGACAAGCGTATCATCATTGACGACCTGACCGCTCGCGTCAACGCCTCCCCGTTCCTGATCGTCGTGGACTACACCTCGATCACCGTGCCTGAGTTCACCAATCTGCGTTCCGCCCTGGCCGCCTGCGGCGCTCAGTGCCACGTAGCCAAGAACAACTTCATGCGCACGGCTCTGACGGATGCCGGTCTTCCCGACATCGGAGAACACCTCGTCGGCCAGACCGCTTTCGTGACCGGCGCGTCCGACGTAGCAGGCGCCGCCAAGGCCATCAACACCTTTGCCAAGGCTTCCAAGAAAGCCGAATACAAGGTGGCGATCCTGGATGGAGCCATTCTTTCCGCGGACGAAATCCGTGCCATCGGCGAACTGCCTCCCCGCGATCAGTTGCTTGCCAAACTCCTTGGCACCATCAACGCGGCCGGTTCCGCTCTTGCCCGAGTTATTCAGGCATATGTGGACAAAGAAAACGGCGGCAGCGAAGAACCCGCCGCCTAATACCAACCCCTTGACCGGACGGTCCGGTTGCACTCTAGCCAAATGTGTGAAAACTGGACCCGACTCTCCTACAGGTTCCTTGTCGGAACTCCGGCCGGAGAACTGAAATGCCAAGTTGGCTCTTGGCGCGACTCGAAACCAAACTAGAAAATAATACAATGGCTGATATTAACAAAATCGCTGAAGAACTCGGCACCCTTACCATCTTGGAAGCTGCCGACCTCGTCAAGCTCCTGGAAGAAAAGTGGGGCGTTTCCGCCGCTGCTCCCGTAGCTGCCGCCGGCGCTGCCGCCGCTCCTGCCGAAGCTGAAGAAGAGAAGACCGAATTCAACGTCGTCCTGACGGAAGCCGGCGCCAACAAGATCGCCGTAATTAAGGCCGTCCGCGAAGTGAAGGCCGGTCTCGGCCTGGTGGACGCCAAGAAACTGGTTGAAGGCACTCCCGCCGTCATCCTGGAAGCAGTCTCCAAGGACGAAGCTAACGCCGCCAAGGCCAAGCTGGAAGAAGCTGGCGCCAAGGTAGACGTCAAGTAAGCTTTTTACTTCCCGCGCAACAGGAGAAAAGCCGTTTTTCTCCTGTTGCGCTTCCTCGTCTTCACATCCCGCGTGACCGACTAGAGGCCTTTTATTTCGTAAAACGCTTCCAGTCGGTTCCGTCCCCCAGGGAAAGAACCGCCCAACCCGGCATCCGGGTTCTTTAGGATGCAAACCATAACATCTCCGCCACAGCAGCCCATGTCAAAGCGACTCTACTTCGGGAATATCAAGGAAGTCATCGAACCTCCGAACCTTATTGAGATTCAACTTCAATCATACTTCGATTTTCTACAACAGGACACGCCGGCCGCGGCTAGGAAAAACATCGGGTTACAAGGCGTTCTGAAGGAAATCTTTCCTATCAAGAGCTATGACGAAAACATTGAGCTCGACTTCGTCTCCTATGACATTGAACAGCCGAAGATGAGCGATTACGAGGCCATCCGCGCGGGGGAAACCTACAGCGCCGCCCTTCAAGTCACCTTCAAGCTCAAATCCGACAACGAGTCCAAGGAAGAAACGGTCTATATGGGAGAACTCCCCATGATGACCAACCGCGGCACCTTTGTCATCAACGGTGCCGAACGCGTCATCGTGTCCCAGCTCCACCGTTCCCCGGGCATTTGTTTTGAAAGCGCCCAGCACCTGAACGGAAAACTGCTCCACTCCTTCCGCATCATCCCGGATCGGGGCTCCTGGCTGGAGGTTCAGTTTGACACCAACGACCTGCTTTACGTTTACCTTGATCGCCGCCGCCGCCGCCGCAAATTCCTTGCGACGACGTTTATGCGCTACCTGGGCTTCAAAACGGACCGCGACATCGTCAGCCAGTTCTACAACATCCGCACGCTTCCCCTGAGCGAAGACATGACGGAAGAAGATCTGCACAACCTTGTGGCTGTGGACACGATCAAGGACAAGGATCTGGTTCTTGCCAAGGCTTTCGAACAGCTCAATATGGGTGTGGTTCGCCAGCTCCTCCAGTTCGGCATCAAGAAAATCGACGTCATTGACCAGAGCGAGGACGACGTGCTGATTAAAACCCTGAAGAAGGATCCCGCTCACGACGAAGAATCCGCCCTCAAGGAAATCTACAAACGCCTGCGTCCCGGAGATCCCGCTACTGCCGCTCAGGCACGCACCCTGCTTAAGAGGCTTTTTGACGATCCCAAGAAATACGACCTCACCCGCGTGGGGCGCTACAAAATCAACCAGAAACTCGGACTGGACACCAGTCTGGACCAGCGCCTGATGACGGCGGAAGATTTCCTGGCCGCCCTCAAATACCTCCTGCGTCTCAAGAAGGGCGAAGGCATGGTGGACGACATCGACCACCTGGGCAGCCGCCGCGTACGTGCCGTAGGCGAACTCATGGCCAATCAGTGCCGCGTAGGCCTCGCCCGCACCGAACGCCTGGTCAAGGAACGCATGACCCTCATTGACCAGAACATTGAAGGCGTCACGCCCAGCAAACTTATCAATCCGAAGGCCCTCAGCGCCGTCGTGCGCGATTTCTTCGGCCGCTCCCAGCTCTCCCAATTCATGGATCAGATCAACCCCCTTGCGGAGTTGACGCACAAGCGCCGTCTTTCCGCCTTGGGGCCCGGCGGCCTGAACCGTGACCGGGCCGGTTTTGAAGTCCGGGACGTGCATCCCTCCCACTACGGGCGCATTTGCCCCATTGAAACGCCGGAAGGCCCCAACATCGGCCTGATCAACTCCATGTGCACCTACGCCCGCATCAATGAATTCGGGTTCATTGAAACGCCTTACCGCAAGGTGGAAAACGGCCGGGTCACCAATACCATCGAATACGTCACCGCCGATCAGGAAGAAGGCTATCTCATCGCCCAGGCCAACAACCCGCTGGACGAACAGGGCAACTTCACGACCTCCCGCGTAACCGCCCGTGAAAAAGGCGAATTCATCGAAGTGGATCCGGCAGACGTGCATTACATGGACGTTTCTCCCAAGCAGCTCGTTTCCATCGCCGCCGGTCTTATCCCCTTCCTGGAACATGACGACGCCAACCGCGCCCTGATGGGTTCCAACATGCAGCGCCAGGGCGTGCCTCTGATGGTAGCGGAATCTCCATACGTGGGAACCGGCATTGAAGGCAAGTGCGCCAGAGACTCCCGTTCCGTCGTTCTGGCGGAAGCGGACGGCATCGTGGCCTCCGCCACGGCTGAAGTCATCATCACCACGAAAGACGGGGAACTGCCCGTGCGCCCGGAAGTGTTCCTGTCCGATCCCGACAGTGTGCGCACGGACCGCGACAATGGCGTTTACGTCTATCCCCTGCGCAAGTTCATGCGTTCCAATGCCGGAACCTGCATCAACCAGCGTCCGATCGTGCGCCGCGGCGACAAAATCAAAACCGGCGACGTGCTGGCGGACGGACCGAACACGGACCAGGGCGAACTGGCCCTCGGCCGCAACGTTCTGGTAGCCTATATGCCGTGGAACGGCTACAACTTTGAAGACGCTATTGTCATCTCCGAAAAAACCGTGAAGGAAGACACCTTCACCTCCATCCACATCTCCGAGTTTGAAGTGCAGGCCCGTGATACCAAGCTGGGCCCGGAAGAAATCACCCGTGATATCCCGAACGCCGGTGATGAAGCCCTGAAAAACCTGGACCATGACGGAGTCATCCGCATCGGCGCGGAAGTGAAGCCCGGCGACATTCTCGTCGGCAAAATCACGCCTAAATCGGAAACGGAACTGGCCCCGGAAGAACGTCTCCTTCGCGCCATCTTCGGTGAAAAGGCCGCGGAAGTGAAAGATACATCCCTCCGCGTTCCCTCCGGCTGCACCGGCATTGTGATGGACGTGCGCATTTCTTCCACAGGCTCCGGCCACCACCGCGGCGACCTCGTCGTGGACAGCGCGGAGAAGAAAAAGCAGTTCAAGAAAATCAACGACGAACACAAGAAGAAGAAAGAGCAGCTTATTGACCAGTTGACCAAGAAGCTCTCCGACATTCTTCTGGGCGAAAAAATCCCGTTGGACGTCGTCAACGAACAGACCGGTGAAATCATCATCCCGGCCAACCGGAAAATCACCAAGACCCTGCTGCGCAAGCTGGCCCTGGTTCACGACCACATCGAAATCGAGCCCAGCCCGATCCGCAACAAGATTCTGGAAATCATCACCTCCTTTGAAGGCCGCTTTACGGAACTGGATGACGAACGGGAACACCGACTGGATCAGATGGAATCCGGAGACGAATCCGAACCCGGCGGACTGAAAGAAGTCAAAGTATACATCGCCGCCAAGCGCAAGCTCGGTGTGGGTGACAAGATGGCCGGCCGCCACGGCAACAAGGGCGTTGTCGCCAAGATCGTTCCGGAACAGGATATGCCTTTCCTCGCGGACGGCACTCCGGTGGACATCGTGCTGAACCCCTTGGGCGTGCCTTCCCGAATGAATGTGGGACAGGTGCTTGAAGCCCACCTCGGCATCGCTGCCAGGGCCCTTGGCTTCAAGGTGGCTACCCCGGTGTTCGACGGCATCAGTGAAGAAACCATCTGGAATTACATGTCCGAAGCCAAGAAGGTGGACGGTTTCACATGGATCGGCGACGGCAAGGACGGAACCGTAGGCGGGAAGAGCACCCTTTATGACGGCCTGACCGGCGAACCTTTTCACAACCCGGTGGTGGTAGGCCAGACCTACATGCTCAAGTTGAACCACCTGGTGGCGGACAAGATTCACGCCCGTGCCGTGGGTCCGTACAGCCTGGTCACGCAGCAGCCCCTGGGCGGCAAGGCCCAATACGGCGGCCAGCGTTTCGGGGAAATGGAAGTGTGGGCGCTGGAAGCCTATGGCGCCGCCTATACCCTCCAGGAGCTTCTCACCGTCAAGTCCGACGACGTTCAGGGCCGTACCCGCATTTACGAATCCATCGTGAAGGGGGATAATACCCTGGAAGCCGGAACTCCGGAATCCTTCAACGTTCTGATGAAGGAAATGCAGTCCCTGGGGCTGAACGTACGCCCCGGAAGCAAGGATGAACAACCCTCCCTGCAACTCGGCGGCACGGATCTCACTCCTGTGGACGGCATGACGGAAGGCTTTGACAGCGACGACATGGCCGGCCTGGCGGACGTCGACTTCTCCGACCTCAAATTCTAATATCCACCGCATTCCGCCCCCGTGCCGCAAAACGCGGGGGCGGGCACCAAACATCCTTTAAACTTTCAATATATGTCTGACACCCCCACCATCAGGGAAATGCACGGCCTGAGCGACAAGCCCCGGACCTTTGACCAGGTTGCCATCACCGTGGCGGATCCGGATACCATCCGCAGCTGGTCATTCGGTGAAGTCGTCAACCCGGAAACCATCAACTACCGCACGTTCAAGCCGGAAAAAGGCGGCCTGTTCTGCGAACGCATCTTCGGGCCTACCCGAGACATGGAATGCGCCTGCGGCAAGTACAAGCGCATCAAGCATAAGGGCATCACCTGCGACCGCTGCGGCGTGGAAGTAACCAACGCGCGCGTGCGCCGCGAACGAATGGGCCATATTGAACTGGCCGTTCCGGTTTCCCATATCTGGTTTTACAAATGCATGCCCAGCCGCATTGGCCTTATGCTGGACATGACAGCCCGCCATTTGGAACGCGTGATTTACTATGAAGACTACATCGTGGTAGATCCCGGCAGCACCCCTCTGGAAAAGGGGGCCATCCTGACGGAAGAAGAATTCCGCAATGCGGAAGACGAATACGGCTATGACAGCTTTGAAGCCGGCATGGGCGCGGAAGCCATCCAGAAAATGCTGGCGGCCATTGATCTGCCCACCCTCGTCGCGGATCTTCAGGAACAGCTGGACAATACCAACTCCAAACAGAACAAGCGCAAGATTGCCAAGCGTCTGAAACTGGCCCAGGGGTTCCTTCAGTCCAACACGCGCCCGGAATGGATGATTTTGAACGTTCTGCCCGTCATTCCTCCGGACCTGCGCCCGCTGGTTCCCCTGGAAGGCGGTCGTTTCGCAACGTCTGACCTGAATGACCTGTACCGCCGCGTCATCAACCGCAACAATCGCCTGAAAACCCTCCTGAGCCTCAAAACGCCGGAAGTCATCATCCGTAATGAAAAACGCATGCTTCAGGAAGCCGTGGATGCCCTGTTTGACAACGGCCGCCACGGTCGTGCCGTCACCGGCGCCGGCAACCGCCCCCTCAAATCCCTCTCCGACATGCTGAAGGGCAAGGGAGGCCGTTTCCGCCAGAACCTGCTCGGCAAGCGCGTGGACTACTCCGGCCGCTCCGTTATCGTTATCGGTCCGGAATTGAAACTCAACCAGTGCGGTCTTCCCAAGAAGATGGCGCTCATTCTGTTTGAGCCCTTCATCATCCACCGTCTGAAAGAGCTGGGCTACGTGCACACGGTGCGCTCCGCCAAGAAGCTCATTGACCGCAAGACGCCGGAGGTGTGGGATATCCTGGAAGAAGTGACCAAGGGCCACCCGGTCATGCTCAACCGCGCGCCCACCCTGCACCGCCTCTCCATCCAGGCTTTTGAACCGGTTCTGATTGAAGGCTCCGCCATCCGTCTGCACCCGCTCGTCTGTAATGCGTACAACGCGGACTTCGACGGCGACCAGATGGCTGTACATGTGCCTCTGTCCGTGGAAGCGCAGATGGAAGCCCGCCAGCTCATGCTGGCGCCCAATAATATTTTCTCGCCTGCCTCCGGCAAGCCCATTGCCACACCCACGCAGGACATCATTCTGGGCGCGTACTTCCTGACACACACCCGTGCTGCGGAAGTGCAGAACAATCAGGATAATCATCACCATCTTCCCCTCTTCGAATCCATCGACGAGGTGGAATACGCCATTGCCGCCCGCAAAATCGGCTACCATGACTGGATCCGCCTGCACAACCCGGACTACGGTAAAAAGCCTTCCGAAGTGGTGTATGGGGATGTCACCAAGAAGGTTATCATCACTACTGCCGGACGCGTGCGTTTCAATGAAATCTGGCCCCGGGAACTCGGTTACATTAACCGCAACGTAGGCAAGAAACAGATGGGCGACATCATCTGGCGCTGCTACCAGACCGTCGGCAAGGAACGTACCGTACAGACTCTGGACGCCCTGAAAAACCTGGGCTTCAAGGAAGCAACCCGTTCCGGCTGCTCCATCGGCATCGTGGACATGGTGGTTCCCTCCCAGAAAAAGACGGAAATTGAAAAAGCCTATGCGGAACTGGACAAGGTGACCCGCCAGTATAAGAACGGTATCATCACGGATGGGGAACGCTACCAGAAGGTGGTGGACATCTGGACCCAGACTACGGATGTCATCCAGGCGGCTCTGTACCGCAAGCTGGAACACAACGAAGGCTCCAAGATGGCCAGCCCGCTCTTCATGATGGTGGACTCCGGCGCCCGAGGCAACAAGGCGCAGATCAAGCAGCTCTCCGGCATGCGCGGTTTGATGGCGAAACCCAGCGGCGAAATTATCGAACGCCCCATCACGGCCAACTTCCGTGAAGGCCTTTCCGTGCTGGAATACTTCATCTCCACCCACGGCGCTCGCAAGGGTCTGGCGGATACCGCCCTGAAAACGGCGGACTCCGGCTACATGACCCGCAAACTCGTGGACGTGGCCCAGGATGTCATCGTCCATGCGGAAGACTGCGGCACCAGCAACGGCATCACCGTTCACGCCATTTATGACGGCGACGAAGAAGTGGCGTCCCTTGCCTCCCGTATCTACGGCCGGACTTCCTGCGAACGCATCGTTGACCCCGTCAGCGGCGAGGTTATCGTGGACATCAACGACCTCATTAACGAAAAGCAGGCGGAACAACTGGAAAAAATCGGCATTGAACGGCTGAAAATCCGTTCCGTGCTCACCTGCGAACTCAAGAAAGGCTGCTGCGCCAAGTGCTACGGCCTGAACCTGGCCACCGGACAGGAAGTGAAGATCGGGGAAGCGGTCGGCATTATTGCCGCCCAGTCCATCGGCGAACCCGGCACGCAGCTCACCATGCGTACGTTCCACGTGGGCGGAACGGCCACCACGGCGTTCAAGCAGCCCATTGTGAAAGCCAAGAACGACGGCCGCGTCATCTACACGGAAGATCTCCGCACGGTGGAAAACGCAGACGGCAACTTTGTCGTTCTGAATAAAAACTGCTCCGTCCGCATCGAAAACGAACAGGGCCGCGAACTGGAATCCTACCAGCCCGTCATCGGCACCATCCTGTACGTGCCCAACGGCGGCGCTATCAAGAAGGATGAAACCCTCGCCACTTGGGATCCGTACAACGTACCCGTGATTGCAGAAAAGGGCGGCATCGTCGAATTCAAGGATATGATCGTCGGCATCACCGTTTCCAAGGAAACGGACCGGGAAACCGGAGCCTCCTCCCTTGTCGTCATGGAACACAAGCAGGAACTTCACCCGCAGGTGGTCATCCGCGATGCCAAGACCCGTGAAGTTCTGGCTCATCATGCCATTCCCGCAGGCGCCAACCTCACCGTGAAGGACGGGGAAACCATCTCCGCCGGCACGATGGTGGCCAAGACGCCCCGCAAGGTAGCCAAGACGAAGGACATCACCGGCGGTCTGCCCCGCGTGGCGGAACTGTTCGAAGCCCGCAAGCCCAAGGATGCCTGCACCATTGCACGCGTGGAGGGCATTGTGCGCCTCAGCAGCAAGAATACCTCCCGCGGCAAGAAGGTCATTACCATTGAAACACCCACGGGCGAACTGGTGGATCATCTGGTTCCGATGAACAAGCACGTTATCGTTCATGAAGACGACCATGTGCATCTGGGCGACCAGCTTACGGAAGGCCCCGTCTCTCCGGAAGAAATTCTGGATGTCTGCGGCAAGGAACGCCTTCAGGAACACCTCGTCAACGAAGTTCAGGAAGTGTACCGCCTCCAGGGTGTGGAAATCAACGACAAGCATGTGGAAATCATCGTGCGCCAGATGCTTCGCAAGGTAGTCATCACGGAACCCGGCAATACCGAATTCCTGTGGGGAGACCAGGTGGACAAGACTACGTTCGACCGCATCAATGAACAAACCGTAGCCCAGGGAGGCCAACCGGCCGCAGCCAAGCCCGTTCTGCTCGGCATCACGAAGGCCTCCCTGGAAACGGAATCCTTCATTTCCGCGGCATCCTTCCAGGATACCACGCGCGTTCTGACGGAAGCATCCACCCTCGGCAAGACCGATACGCTGGAAGGCTTCAAGGAAAACGTCATCATGGGCCACCTCATTCCCGCCGGCACCGGATTCTCCCGTTACAGCAAGATTGAAGTGGAACCCGCAGAGGGCGCAGAAGAAATCGCGTCGGCCAGCGAAGAAGAGGAAGCGGCGGAACTTGCCGAAGACATGTTGAACGATACCATCAACTTCGACAACGAACGCTAACCTGTTCTCTCCACCCACACTTCAGGGCCGCTCCCCGTTTCCGGGGGGCGGTCTTTTTTATGTCTTCTCCGCGTTATTTCACGAAAAGAGGAAAAGCGGATTGAAAATTCGGCGATGATTCCAATATTGGCCCATGCAATATAAAATTTGATATTTTATATTCAAAATGAAAGTCTTATAGTATACCTCCCTTGCTTCAAGGGGGGAGGTAAATGAAAAGGTGAAAATCCCATTTTAGAAATTTAAAAAATCATAATGCACTTACAGTAAAAGTATGAGAATCCGGAACTGGTATTTTCAACTTGACATCGAATTTTCAATCCGTTATATACATAAAAAATTAACATCTAATATTTTTATAATGCGTCTCCATCTGCCTATTACCCTGCTGGCGGCTGTTCTGGCTTGTTACACCAGTGTTTCCCTGGCCGTCCCAACATCTGAATCCCCCGCATGGGGAGCGAACTCCACCTTTAATAACAATGAGCCCGCCAATGAGTATTCAGTTACTGGGAGCCAATCCGTCAACCTTGATGTAAATTCAGGAAACAACAATTATTCCACAGGACTTTATATCGGAGCAGGCTCCTCGTTTACCATTAATCAGAATACGAACGGCGCCTGTACCATCAATTTGAACGGGGCATTTGCCGGAGAAGGAAATTTGACGCTGGTAGCGGCTAACGGCAATGCCGGCTATGCCTCCAAGTTTGTGCTTGGTTCCCAGGAAAGCAGTTTTTCCGGGAACATTATCCTTTCCCAGAAGGGGACGCAGCCCGGCGGGGCCATTCTCCAGATTACGGGAACGGCTCTCGCCAACGCAACGGTAGATTTGTCAGGCTCAATCAATCAAAGTTCCAGCGCCCTGACGTTGCAAATTTCCAATGCCGCCTCTCTGGCCGGTTTAAATGATGCTGACGGCTTCAGCGGAACACATAAAGGACGCGTCCAGTCGGCTAATTCCTCCAGAGCGAATCTTACCCTGACGGGCAACGGAAATTACACGTATGGGGGAAGTATCGGGGCAACCACGCAGCATTCCGGAGTAAACGGCAACACTACTCCCACGGGAGGAATAAATCTGATTATGGCCGGAACAGGCACGCAAAACCTGACGGGATCCGTCATCAACGCGAATATTACGGCCCAAGGTGGCACCTTGAAAATCAACAATTCTTCCCTGGCCTATTCCGGAATAATCACCATGGCGGGAGGAACGCTGGATTTCACCTCCGCCACTCTGGGGGCAAATTCCGTTCTGAACATGAACGGCACCGGCATATTGAAAAACGCAGCAATTGACGGAGCCAAGCTAACCTATACGGAATCCGGTTCCTCCTTTACCAAGGAAAATGTAACTTTCACTTCAGGCACCATTGACATCGGCGGCGCGCTTGACAGCCTGGTAGAGGGAGAGCAGGGATACACGTTTGATTTAGGGAACAACCTTGGTACGAATTTTACCGTATTGGGCTTAGAGACAGGGCAATACAGAATAGAAGGCAGCGTGCTGACGATAGAAGACGGGGCGATATCCCGTGTGACGTGGGTATCTGCGGGAGCGGGAGGGGCATTGGAAGAAACGGTCAAGAATGCCTTTACGCTGGCTCTTGGGGAGGGAAGTGCGGCCAACGTCAGCCTGGGCTATCTGAACGGTACGCTGACGACGAGCGGGGACAAAGTCTATCAAATCACCAACACCGGCGGAACCAAAATCAACCTGAACGGGGTATACAACAGAGGGGAGACGCTGCCGTCCGGCAACCTCAACTACCGGGGGGACATCTGGATGGACATCAGCGGAGGAGCATTCGGCATCATCTCCGGAGGTGTCACCAATGAATGGAGCACCAAACTCCAGACCAGCACGCTGACTGGGGACACCCATGTGCAGCTTTCCGGAAACGCCACGGCGGAACACGTCATCGGCGGGAACAACAAGGGAGCGTCTACAACATTAACGGGAAACACCAACGTTACCGTCAAGGATAACGCCATCGTGGCGGGAGCCATCATCGGCGGGGGAGCACCTCCGCCCACAACGACGTCACCACCATCACGGGCAACACGAGCGTGCTGGTAACCAATGTCCAATATTCCAACACGGCCCAGAACCTGGATGGGGGACTCTCCAACTCATACATCATCGGAGGAAGCTCCTGGTCAAGCAATACCACTTCCGGAACAACGATTCAAGGCAGCACGTCGGCTACAATCAACCTGAACGGAATCACGCTTTCCGGAACAGAGGAACACAACAGCTTCGTCAAAACAATCATTGGCGGCAGTTATGGCAATGTAAACAACGCCGGAACGGTCAACAACATCAACGGAGACACCTCCGTTTCCATCATCGGCAGGGAAGGAATCACCTTCACGGGGGACATCATTGGGGGTTCCTTTGAAAATTCAGGCCAGGCCCAATACACGATTGGAGGAAATTCCTCCATCTCCATTAGCGGAGGCTCCACCTTCACCGGCAACATCTACGGTGGCTCCTACTCCAAAGTGCCAGGAAACACAGGCAGCACCATGACCACTGCAGGCAATATCACGGTAGAACTCGGAACAGGCACCTACCGGGGAAACATTTATGGAGCAGGAAATAAAGGCACGGCAGGAGGCGACGTCCTCGTCTCCCTGACGGGAGGAAGCGTCTTCGGGGCGGAAGGACAAGACGGAGGCATCACCGTCGGCGGAAGCGCCGGAGCGGCGGTCGAAGGAAACAGGACGCTGGAGCTCAAGGGAACCTTTGGAAACGGGGACTTCCAAAACGTCACCTTCACCCGGTTTGATGAAATCAATATCGCGCAGGAAGGATCCTCGGCCACCATCTGGGCGCTGACCGACAGCCCGTCCCTGACCAAAACGGGAGCGGGAACCCTGACGCTGGGGGCAGACGCGGCAGGAGCGGAAACCATCCTTGACGGAACCACGGAAGGAATCACCATCACGGAAGGCAGCCTGAACCTCTCCGGAGCCGGCGGCAGCCATATGAAAGGAACGTGGAACATCGCCTCCGGCTCCCGCCTCACCGGAGTCAGCGGAACCGTCACCGTGGGTGGGGAAAACGGTCTGGACAGTCTGTCCATTGCCCTGGGAACGGAAAACATCGGCCAGGACACGCAGGCGTCTGGCGCCGTCATCAGCAACGGCAGCGGAACGGGAAGCGACCCGAACCTGTCCATCGAGGGGGAAGGGCTGACGCTGGACCTGAGCAACGACGCCGTCGTCAACCTCCTGCTGGACCACAAAACCGACGACTCCTCCAGCTACCTGACCCTGACCAGCGGAACGCTGACCGTCGGCAACCTGGGCGACATCGCCTTCACGACCGACCTTCTGTCCAACTACGGCATCCGGGTCACCGGAACGGACGGAGGCAGCCTGGTGCTCAGCGGAGCGGCCACCGGCCTCTACCGCGTGCAGGAGGAAGGAGGAAACGCCCATGAAGTCAACTCCTATCAAACGCTCTCCGGCTACGCCGGCGTCGTCATCGGCGGCGGCCAGACCCTGACGGTCAACCTGGCCGGAGCCCCGGGCGAAGCCGACGGACAGGGAGCTAAAATCAACAACCTGATAGGAGCCGCGGGCAGCAGCCTGGCCGTCAACAACACCGGAGACGGCACGGCCGTCGTCATCCTCAACAACAAACAAATGACGACGGGAGAAGACGACATCGACCCGGCCGGCCAGGACACCGTCATGGGCGGCAGCATCACGGGCGGCAGCAACGTCGCCTTCATCAAGGAAGGAACCGGGACGCTGACGGTCGGAGGAACGATGGACGTGGAAACCCTCGCCCTGCGTGAAGGAAACATCGTCCTCAACGGCGCGTCAAACACCCTGGACACCCTCACTCTGGAAGGAGGCGGCCTGACCATTAACGGCAACGCCGAAGTCGGAACCATCACCGGCACGGAAGCCGGAGGAACCCTGGCCATTCAGGGAACTTTTGACCTGACCGGAACAAGCAATATCAACGACGGAGCCATCACCGGAACCGGCTCCCTCCGTATCCGGGAAGGAGCGGAACTGGCCCTGGGCGGAGAAGCCCGGCTGGACGGAATCTCCGTCACCGCCGACGGCACGCTGACCCTCACCGGAACGGAATCCGGCACCATCAGCAGCCTCTCCGGAAGCGGCGCCCTGTCCATGAACGGAGGCCGCCTCTCCATCTCCTCGGCAACAACCTCCTCCGGAACCTTCTCCGGCACGCTGGCAGGCAGCGGCACCCTGGACATCTCCGGGCAAGCCACCCAATACCTGCAAACCGGCAATAAGGACTACGACCTCGCCGTCCGTGACGGAGGCGTCCTGGTCCTGAAAGGCACCGCGGACGCCCCCACGCTGAACTACAACAGCATCACCGCCGGAAACAACGGCACCCTGCGTATTGAAGCCACCGGGGACGCCCAGGGCAGCGCCAACACCACGCTCAACGTGGAAAACATCACCTTCCAGAACGGCTCCACGACGGAACTGATCTACAACTTCAACCAGGACGCCCCCTTTGGCGCCCCCCATGCTGACGGCGGGCACCATCACCGTGCAGGACGGAGCCGGCTTCCTCCTCTCCAACATGAAAGGAAACGCCGCCATGAACGCGGGGAGCGACCTCCATGACGTCGTCCTGATGAGCGCTACCGGCAGCATCAGCGGCCTGGAAGACGGGCAGAGCCTCGCCGCCCGGATATCCGGCCTCTTCGCCGTCTACTACCAGGACGCCACACTGAGCCGCGACGGAAACGACATCCTGCTCAATGCCACACTCCGGCAGGAAAACCTCTTCGCCTCCGCGGCCGACACGTGGAACTCCGCCGCCGGAGCCAGCCTGCTCTGGGAAGCCCGCAAAAACCTGGACCCCGACTCCCAGCTGGCCCAATTCATGAACGGCGTCAGCACCATGATCAATGACGGCAACCTCTCCGGAGCCTCCCGCGCCATGGCGGCGGCGGCTGGGAGCACGGTCAACGCGCTTGGGACGGCACAGAGGGACGCCCTGCGCGACCAGATGGGCTGGATCAGGAACCGGACCACCCTCATGGGCGTCAACCCGGCCTACGTCAACGACGACCTCCCCCGCTTCCACATGTGGATGGAAGGCACGGGCTCCTACGCCAAACTCGACACCCGCGGGGATGAAAGCGGCTACCAGCTCACCACCTGGGGAGGCACGGTAGGCGTGGACGCGGACCTCAGCGACCGCCTCACGGCGGGAGCGGCCTTTACGGCCGGCTACGGCGACCTGACGGCCGGCGCGGCGGACAGCGCCGACGGGCGCCTGGACAGCTACTACGCCAGCCTCTTCGGGCGCTACCAGAACAAACGCTGGGCGCACACGCTCATCCTGACGGGAGGGTGGAACGACGCGAAACTCAACCGTACGGTCAACTACGGGGAAGGAAGCTACGGGACGCAGGGAAGCACCAGCGGGTGGGGCTTTGGAGCGATGTACGAACTCACCTGCGACATCTACCTCGACGAAAACCGCAGCAGCGTGCTGCAGCCGCTGTTCAACGCCTCGGTGGTGACGACGCGGATGGACGGCTATGAGGAAACGGGAGCGGGCAACGCGGGCCTGAACGTCGGCCGGCAGGACTGGACGACGGGGACGCTGGCGCTGGGCGGCCGTTGGATGGGTCTGGTGGGCAGCAACATCTTCGGCCGGGAATCGCTGGCGGAAATCCGGGTCAACGCGGCGCAGGACCTGGGAGACCGGAGAGGGGAAACGAACGTCTCCCTGCTGGGCAACCCCGGCTTCGCGCAAAGCGTGAGAGGGGCGAAAACGGGAACGACGGCGCTGCAGCTGGGAGCGGGGTTAAGCGTGCCGGTGGGAACGAAGGGAACCATCTACGTGAACGGGAACGCGGACATCCGTGACGGGTCCAGCTCGGTCAACGGAAGCGTCGGCTACCGCTACGATTTCTAAAAGAAAGAAAACCCAAGGAGAAGGCACCCCACCCACCCCCGAAAAGCCTTCCTCCTGGCCCTCCAGAGCCGTTCCGGAATAATTCCGGAACGGCTCTGAGTTTTTGTTTATCGGAAGATTATTCCTTTGGCCTGTTTCCAAAAAGGATGATTAATTCAAATGACGTTTTACAAGAACAAACGGCCAAGATATCAACATTTCTGTTGCGGAAACCATTGTATCCGGCAGATGATCAATTAGGAAACAATTTCTCATTCATTTCCAGAGGAAACCTGCTCTGTAAAAAAATTTCCAGAAACAAAGATAACATCCGGATGAAGAACAAAAACATCCCGGCCTCTCTATTTGGAAGAATAAACCTGAAGCATGGCGAAAAATAATTTTCCGGGCAGTTTTTCTTTCCATAGCCGGGAATACTCGATTCCCGGTACATTGCATTCTGTTATCCCCCTCCAGTAAAAATAAAAAAGACGGCCTCCATGCGGAGACCGTCCTATGATTAATTTGTCTGCCGGCAGGATGCCTTAAGACCGGCGACGGCGCATCATCAGGGCGGCCAGTCCCAGCAGTCCCAGGGAAGCCGTGGCAGGTTCCGGCACTGAAGCCAATTCTCCCGTCATGGAAGCCGTGAATGTAGAATCATTACCCCTTCCCTGATTTGACTCAACGAATACATAAACGTTTTCAGAAGTCAGTTTGTTTCCGGAAAGATCTGCCGTCACAGTAATCGTGCCGGACGTCGCCTGCGACTCTACCGCCTGCCAGCCATTTTCCGTCTGGTAGGCCAGATAAACCCGATAAGTGCCGCCGGTGGAGGTAGCCAAATCCACTGTGAATGTCAGAGAAGAATAAAGCATCAGCAGAATACCCCGCAGCATCCAGGGAAACTTTGAGGCCTACGCCGGAACCGCCATATCCCCGTCTATTGGTATAGGTCACCGTTACAGAACAGTCTTCGCTCCCAACAGCGCTTTTAAAATAACTTGAGGTTTCAGAAGATGTATTGGCTTTAGATCCGCACCATCCGGAAGAATTCGCCAACCACTCATTCAAGTGATTCGCCATGGCGGAAGGATCGCCACGGTAGGCTTGGAAGGAAGAATTAACATCGCTTCCTGAATCATACCCTGACAGATCAATCTGGACGGTTGCGGCCGTTGCGGAAAGAGCGGCAGCCCCCAGCAATACAATTGTGGTTCCCAGTATTTTTTCCATCGTTTACTAATGTTAGTAACTATAAAACGGAGATAGCGGATTTTGAATCCGAATTTATCGATAAAATATTTATTGTTAAAAAATTACAATAAATAATATATCAAAAATTATAGATAGAATATCGGTAAGAACAAAATATTGATTTCTATAATTTTCTTACCACCAATTTTTTTTATTGATACCGGATTCAAAATCCTATTTGTTGAAGAATCAACGTCTCCCATCCGATCCGATTTTTCAAGACAGACGGGGTCATTAACAAATTCAAAACAGTTGTGCTGACGTTTCCCCTGTAAACAAATCGAAGTCCGTTAAAAAAGAATCCGCGGATTCCACTGGCACCAACAAACCCGTTAACATTGCAAATACCGGTATCAAGAAGAATGACGCCGCTATGAACGGCGCATTCCTTCCGCAACCTCAGGGAATGAATGCCGCTGCCGGTGCGCAGGATGCTCTGCTCTTTCGGCCATCCTGGCCGTGAAGCCGAAACGGCAGGCATCATTCATTGTCCATGAAATAGGCCTGCAAAATACAAATGATATGCAGGACAATAGGAACGAGTGCAAAGATGAACCAATACAGGAGGCCGTAAGCCGCACCTACCACCAGGAACCAGAGAATGGCCTGGACAAAGTGGCCCTTGTACAACTGGCCGAGGCCGGGAATAAATAGGCTTAAAATGGCTGCTAAAAAGATTTCATATGCTGGCTTGGTAAGAAATGGCCGCACGGGAAAAGGTTCGCGTGCCTGTACCAGTTGAGAGCCTTCCTTCTTCCCTCACGTTCAATCTCCCGGCGCAGCCCCTGTCATGAATGACGGTTTTCCCGGAGCGAATGAAGCCGACGCGGCAGGGAACGGGAGGCAGTCATGTTCAAGTCTTGACCGCCGCATGGGCTATGTTACCCTCCCCGCGCACAGGGCACTCATGTTAGAAGGGTAGAGACCACCATGTCCATTGAACTGACTCGCAATTTCTCCATTATCGCTCACATCGACCACGGAAAGACCACCCTTTCCGACCGGCTGCTGGAAAAGACGAATACCATTTCCGAACGGGAGAAGCAGGATCAGCTTCTGGACGCCATGGATCTGGAGCGGGAAAAGGGCATCACCATCAAGTCCCACCCCGTTACCATTTTCTACAAGGCCGGGGACGGAAAGACTTACAAGCTCAATCTTCTGGATACGCCGGGCCATGTGGATTTCTCCTATGAAGTGTCCCGTTCCCTGGCGGCATGCGAGGGAGCCCTTCTTATTGTGGACGCGGCCCAGGGAGTGGAAGCCCAGACACTTGCCAACATGCACCTGGCCATGGATCTGAACCTGGCCATTATCCCCGTCATCAATAAGATTGACCTTCCCAGTGCCAACCTGCCCAAAGTATACCGCCAGCTGGAGGACATCGTCTGCATCCCCCATGAGGAAGCCATCCATGCCTCCGCCAAGATGGGCATCGGCATTGATGATATTCTGGAAGCCGTTGTTCAGCGCATCCCTCCGCCTGAAACGGAACAGGACGGCCTTCTGCGCGCCCTGGTGTTCGATTCCGTTTACGACGCCTACCGCGGCGTAGTCTCCTATGTGCGCGTCATTTCCGGCAGCGTGCACCGCGGCATGAAAGTCAAACTTTTCGCAACGGACGAAGTGTATGAAGTGAAGGAAGTGGGTATCTTCACCCCCAAAATGACCCGAACGGATTCCCTGGAAGCCGGCGACGTAGGCTACATCATCGCCAACATGAAATCCGCGGCTGATGTCAAGATCGGGGACACGTATACGGATTACATGCGCCCCTGCCCATCCCCCCTGCCCGGTTTCAAGGAAATCCGCCCCATGGTCTTTTCCGGCATTTATCCGGTGGATTCCTCCGATTTTGAAGCCCTGAAAGCGGCCATGGCGAAGCTTCAGATTAATGACGCCGCTTTCTCCTTCCAGGCGGAATCTTCCGTAGCTCTGGGCTTCGGGTTCCGTTGCGGCTTCCTTGGCCTGCTCCATATGGAAATCATCCAGGAGCGTCTGCGCCGGGAATTCAACATGGATATCATCTCCACCTACCCCTCCGTGATTTATGAGGTCACCAAGACCAATGGAGAGGAAATCAATGTGGACAATCCCAGCCTGCTCCCGGAACCGCAGGAAATTCAGGAAATCCGGGAACCTATCGTCAAGGTGTTCATTATGCTTCCTGGGGAATACATCGGGGATATCATGCAACTTGTCCTGGAAAAACGCGGCAGCGTGGACAATACGGAGACCATTGACGATATGCGCGTAATGCTCACCTGCACCGTCCCTCTGGCGGAAATTCTGGTGGATTTCAACGACAAGCTCAAATCCATGACGCGAGGCTACGGCTCCATGGATTATGAATACGCCGGCTATCAGGCCGCCAAGCTCATTAAAATGGACATGCTCATCGCCGGGGAACCGGTGGATGCCTTCTCCATGATTGTTCACCAGGACAAGGCAGCCTCCCGCGGCAGGGAACTGGCGGAACGCCTGAAAAACGTCATTCCCCGCCAGCTCTTCACCGTCGCCATTCAGGCCTGCATTGGCGGAAAGATTATTGCCCGGGAAAGCATCTCCCCCATGCGCAAGGACGTGACGGCCAAATGCTACGGCGGGGACGTCACCCGCAAGCGCAAACTTCTGGAAAAGCAGAAGGAAGGCAAAAAGCGCATGAAGGCCATCGGAAAAATCAACATTCCGCAGGAAGCGTTCATCAAGGTGCTGAAAACGGGGGATTAACCCATTTTCTTCCCGGCTTTATATCGTTTTTCCGTTTGAATATGGGAAAACAGTTTATTTGCAGGGAGAATATATTGGCTATTTTGGAAAACAGGGTATTACTCGCGTTTTAATCGGCAGATTTCCTTCCCATTACTCTGATGATAGAGAGTATAACAAGGAACTGTTTCTGTTTTCCCGGGTTCTCGCGGCCTGCGTTTTGGTGAGCATTCATGCCCCGGCTAAATGAGCCACTTCACGTGGTCCTTCTTCCGTAGCAAACATTCGTTCAAAAGCGCCAGAAACAGCCTTTCCATCAGGATTCAATGGATGAAAATGGACCATGAGACACTTCCTGCACTACTTCCCCAACCATTCCCGGGAGGAGGAATGCTACATCAGGCTGCCGGCTACCGGGAAAAGGAGGAAATCGACGAGCTGATCTACCGGACCGTGGGCCGCGTTCCGGAGTCCGAATTCCTGTTCAGGAGAAACCGGGGCAAACGGTACGAAAAGAAGCTGCGCACCGGCAGGGCGAGCCACATCAACGACCGCTACATGCACCCCCCTGGATATCGCCATACGGGACCGGAAGCAGAAGGAACAGGAAGCCAAGAAATACTGAAACCGCTGCGACCGTTGAACAATTCCCGGTTGCGTATTTTTCCCTGTTATGCTATCAGGTCAGTCATGAGTCTGCCCCGGCTGTCCATGTTCCTGTTTGCGTCCGCGGCTCTCTGTTCCTGCGTGGGAACCTCTCCGGAACAGGAAGAACCGAAGGTAAAAAAAAGCCTTTCGGAATACATGCAGGATAACAAGACCAATTCCATCGCCAATGTGCCGACGGGGCTGTTGAGCACTACCCCGAATCAGCAACAGGCCACCCATCTTACCGCCACCACACAGGAGGAAATGACCAGGGCAGACAGCGGGGCCGTCTATTACACGGACGCTCATGACCCGGACGCCCCCATCCCCGGGCTGGAAGAAGCTTTCGCCCAGCGTAAGGAAAACGAACGCTGGATCCAAAGCTATCCCACCGCCCTCCGGGAAGCCCAGAGTACCGGAAAACCCATTCTCATCTGGTTCCACCATTCCGTGGGCAGCCCTCCCAGCAAAAAGCTGGGGGCAGAACTCCTCCATACGAAGGAATTTGAAGACTGGGCGAAAAGGAATGTCGTCCGCGTCTGTTACGACCAGGCGGAAAAATTTGAAAGCGAACCTGTTTACAGGAAGCGCCAGAAGATGCTGGAGTATGTGAAAAAGGCTCCCTCCCTGTTTGGCGTGAGAGGAACGCCCGTGCTTCTGGTCATGTCTCCGGACGGCTCCAAAGTGGATACGTTGCGCGGTTATTATACCGGACAAAACGCCCTTTATTTTGACCAGATCAAGAACAGCGTCAAACTGGCGAAGCAGCAATATGAAGAGTTTAAAAAAACGCTGATTCCCAAAGGCTACCGGGTCTGGACAGGAGTCAACGGAAATACCGTCTTCGCCAAACTTTCCCGTTATTCGGAAAAGACCCAGACCCTCTGGCTTCAGGAGCTGGACGGACACCAGAGCAGAACATCCCTGAAAAAGCTCAGCCTTGAAGATAGAACATGGCTCCTGGAACAGAAAGAATCCCATGAAAACAACGGCCGGAACAAGCGCTCCGGCCCACGTGGCACCTGAACGGCTTTTCCCCTGCCGTCCGGCTGCGGAACGGTTTATTCATGGGCTTCCGCTCCATCCCCATTTTTGTATTGAAATATGAAACTGATGTTTTATTTTTCCTAAAACTCTCTTCCAGCATTTTTTCTTTCGGGGATGTGGTCTTTTCCGTACCGGCAGGAATGCCCTTGCGGACAAATTCCGCCGCTTCCCCCCTCTCCAACCATTGCCTGTTTAATTCATGATTTTAACAATGAACCGTCATGCCGCCACCGCCCTGATGCTTGCGGCCTGTCCCCTGTCCGCTTCCGCGGACCAGCCTCAAAAGCAGACGCCGGACCAGCGCCCCAACATCGTGGTCATTGTCACCGACGACCATTCCTACCAGACCCTGGGCACCTGTGAAAAGGATTCTCCCATGCCTTATCCAAACTTCCGCAAACTGGCGGACGAAGGCATGGTCTTTGACCGGAGCTACTGCGCCAACTCCCTGTGCGGACCTTCGCGGGCTTGTATCTACACTGGCCGCCACTCCCATATGAACGGGTACCTCTTCAACGAACATGCGGCTCCCTTTGACGGTTCCCAGCCCACTTTCCCGAAAATGCTCCAAAAGGCCGGTTACCAGACGGCCATTGTCGGCAAGTGGCACCTGGAAGCCATCCCGCCGGGCGCCAAGGGAGATACGTCCAAATATGAATCCGACCCCACCGGATTCGATTACTGGGAAATTTTCCCCGGCCAGGGCAACTATTTCAATCCGGATTTCATCACTCCCGGCAAGGACGGCAAACGCGTGGTGAAAACGGAACCCGGCTATGCCACGGAACTGGTCACGCAAAAAAGCCTCAAATGGCTGGACCAGAGGGACAAGGACAAACCCTTCATGCTCGTCGTGGGTCACAAGGCACCCCACCGTTGCTGGTGCCCCTCCATTCAGAATCTGGGCCGCGCCAAACAGTATGCGGACGCCATTGACCCGCCCGCCAATCTGGAAGACGATTTTGCAGACCGCCCGGAATTCCTGAAAATGACGGAACAAACCCTGCTCAACCATTTCAACGTATGGTCTGACGAGCACCTGATCAAGGAGGTGGTCCCGGAAGACATCCAGAAAATGCTTTCCTGCCCGGAATCCAAGACCCTGCATACTCAGTATGACTGGGAAATGCCGGAATGGGTGCGCATGGACCCGCAGAAGGAAGCCTGGTACAACTACCACAAGGCCCGTACTGTACAGCTTGTCAAAGATATTAAAAACGGGGAAAATCAAAACGCAGCGCGACATTTTGCTGCGCCGCTGGCGCCATTATATGGAAGACTATCTGGGCACCGTTCTTTCCGTGGACGAAAGCATCGGCCAGATCATGGACTATCTGAAACAGAACGGCCTGGACAGGAATACGCTGGTGCTCTACTGCGGAGACCAGGGATTCTACATGGGCGAACACGGCCTGTACGACAAGCGCTGGATTTTTGAAGAATCCTTCCGCATGCCCCTCATCATGAGATGGCCTGGCCACATCAGGCCGGGCGTGCGCTCCTCCGCCATGGTGCAGGAACTGGATTATGCTCCCACTTTCTGCGACGTGGCCGGGGTAAATACCAAGGAAAATATGAATACCTTCCAGGGCCGCAGCCTCACTCCCCTGTTCAAGACCGGAGAACATCAGGATTTCAAAAACCGTTCTCTTTACTACGCTTTTTACGAAAATCCGGGTGAACACAACGCTCCGCGCCATGACGGCCTGCGCACGGACCGCTACACGCTGTCCTATATCTGGACCAGCGACGAATGGATGCTCTTTGACAACCAGAAGGACCCGGCCCAAATGCACAACGTCATCAACAAACCGGAATATGCGGAAACCGTGAAAGAACTCAAAACCCTGTACGGCAAGCTCCGCAAAGACTACCAGGTACCGGAAGGCTTCCCCGGGGCCACCGGCAAACTGGCCGTCAAGCCGCAGTGGGACTGCGCTCCCTCCAGAGATTGACGCCGCCATTCACCGTTCCTCCCGAAACACGGTTGTCCGGAACACGCCATTGACGACGGAGGGACAGGGTTTAAATCCTCACACAAACAACAACCATTACTATACGGCGCCGCATGAAATCAATTTTGCTAGCCGCAGCGTTCCTGGGTTCCCTCTGCTGGGCCGGAACCAATCCCTACAACATTATTCCGGAGCCCGTCAACGTGACGACAACTTCCGGAACTACCAAAAACCTCAAAATCATCCATGAGCAAAAAGTCGCCGGACTGGGCAATGAAGGGTATGCCATGAAACTGACGCCCGGCGGCGTGGAACTCCGTTATACCACGCCCAACGGGAAGGCCATGGCCATGGCGACCCTGTTCCAGCTCCAGGACCAGCTTTCGGATACTCCTGAGGGCCTTCCCTGCGGCAGCATCCAGGATTCCCCCGACTTCGGCTGGCGCGGCATGATGGTAGACGTAGGCCGCTACCACTATCCCATGAAGGAGATCTACAATTTTGTGGACGCCATGCATTATTACAAATACAACGTCCTGCATCTCCATCTGACGGAAGACCAGGGCTGGCGTCTCCCCGTGCCGGGCTACGACAAGCTCCGCACCATCGGCGCCGTCCGCCCTTCCGCTCCGGAAAACCAGAACAATTCCCTGCTGGCCAATGAAGGCATGTATACCAAAAAGGAACTCCAGGACCTGGTAGCCTACTGCAAAGCGCGCGGTATCCAGGTGCTGCCGGAAGTGGAAATGCCGGGCCACAATATGGCCCTGGCCGCGTCCTATCCCGAATTCTGCTGCAACACCAAACGGGCCCAGGTATGGACGCACGGCGGCGTTTCCTCCAAGCTGATTTGCCCGCAGAAACCGGCCACCAAAAAGTTTCTTAAGGATACCTTCAATACCGTCCAGCAGATATTCCCTTTCCCGTACATCCACATCGGCGGTGACGAATGCCCCATGGGAGACTGGAAGAAATGCCCGGACTGCCAGGCCGCCCGAGCCAAAAAGGGCCAGGGGGATAATGTGGAAGTCCAGATGAGCGATTTCACGAAAAGCCTGACGGCCATACTCTCCAAGCACCGGAAAAAGCCCATCCTTTGGTATGACATCAACAAGAGCTATTACCACAAGGGGGAAACCGTCATGTCCTGGCTGCCGGGAGAATTCCCGCGTTGCATTGATAAGACGAAGGAACAGGGCATCGACCTCATCGTCACCCCCCAGTTCAAGTACTACCTGGCGCGTACCCAGATGAAATTCCCGGCGGACGACGTGCGCGCCCGGCCCGGCGGAGCTCCCATCCTGCTGAAAGACTGCTACAACTTCGATCCCCGCAACGGACGGGACAAGAATGACGTCAAGCACATCAAGGGAATCAACCTCTGCATGTGGGCGGAATGGATTCCCTCCGGCGAATTGCTGATGTACATGACCTACCCCCGCGCCATGGCTGTTTCCGAAACCGCGTGGGGCAGCCACAAGAACCGTCCAAGCCTGGAAGAGTTTGAAAAGAAAATGGAAACCCACAAGAAACATTTCCAGAAGCGTTTCGGCTATACTCTGGAACGCACTGTGGAAAACAAACCCTACCGGGAAAAATTCATCACCCAGGAGGAAATCGAACGTATTAACGAGAATTATAAAAAGGGCCAGCAAAACGCGGACAAATAGCGTTTCCTTTTCTCTCGCCATCCTCTGATTTCTTCAAAGCCGGGGACGCGGACAACCGCGGATCCCCGGCTTTCTTTTCCCGCTTGACCGGAAAGCCCTCTTCCCTTCTAATCGTTCCGCCATGTTACACCTTTACGATACCCGCACCAGAACGGCCCAGGCCATTTCCCCCATGGATGGAAAAACACTGCGCTTTTACTGTTGCGGCCCCACGGTGTACGGCCCGGCCCACATCGGCAATTTCCGCACTTTCGTGATGCAGGACGTCTTCCGCCGCGTCCTGGAGCTGGGGGGGGTTCCCACCACGCACATTCGCAATCTGACGGATGTGGATGACAAAACCATCCGGGATTCTCAAAAAGCCGGCGTTTCCCTGGCGGAATTCACCGCAGGCTGGGCGGACCTGTTCCACCGGGACTGCGCCGCCCTTAATTGCCTGCCTCCCCATGCGGAACCCTCCGCCGTGGGCCATATTCCCGAACAGATACGGATGGTCCAAACATTGGTGGAAAAGGGCCATGCCTATGTCTCGGAAGACGGTTCCGTGTATTTCAGAATTTCCTCCTTCCCGGAATACGGAAGGCTTTCCCACCTGGACGAACGTGAACTGGATTTAGGAAAAACCGCCAATACCCGGTCCAACGCAGACGAATATGAAAAGGATTCCGTGGCAGACTTCGTGCTGTGGAAGAGCCGCAGGCCGGAAGACGGCGACAACTTCTGGACCTCTCCCTGGGGAGAAGGACGCCCCGGATGGCATCTGGAATGCTCCGCCATGATCCATAAATACTTCGGCAATGACTTTGATCTCCATTCCGGCGGCGTGGATCTGGTATTCCCCCACCATGAAAACGAAGTGGCCCAGTCCCGCTGCGCCTGCGGAGGCGGCTTCGCGCGCCTGTGGTTCCACATCACGCACCTTCTGGTGGACGGCGGCAAGATGTCCAAATCCCTGGGCAACATGTATACGCTGGCGGATTTGGACAAACTGGGCCACAAGCCGTCCGCGGTCCGGTACGTACTGGCGGGGGGCTATTACCGCCGTCCGTTGAACTTTACCCTTTCCTCGCTGGAAGACGCTAAAGCCGCGCTGAACCGCCTGGCCAAATTCGACACGCAGCTCAGGAACGCCTCCGGAACGGATTCCGTTCCCTCCTATGAGGAATTCTGCGCGGCATTCCCGAAATTGGGAATTTTCCAGCCGGCATGGGACAGCCTGAACGATGACCTGAACACTCCGGAAGCCCTGGGCCATGTTTTCAGCGCCATCAAAAAGGCGGATATCCCCTCCCTTTCACCGGAGGAGGCGCTCCGCCTGCGGAATGCCTTCCATTTTATCCTGGCCGCCTTCGGCATTATTCTTCCAGAGGAGGAACGGGAGGAAGCCCCGGAAAAAGTTCGCATCCTGGCGGATCAGCGCTGGCAGGCCAAACAGAACCGGGACTGGACGGAAGCCGACCGTCTGAGGGCGGAAGTGGCAGCGCTGGGCTGGGTCATCAAAGACCGCAAAGACGGATACGACCTGGCACGCAAATAAACGAATGGACGCCTTTTCTCCCATTCCCGATCATACGGGCTTCAAGGCCAGGAACCTGTTTGCGGACGGGCAGCAAATCCTGAAAGGCGGAGCTTTCGCCAAAATAGCCCCCGGCGGCGGCGGCCCCTTTCCCCGCACCGCCATGCCCACGCTCATTTATTCATTGTCACCCGTGGAACGGTCTCTGTCATGCTTGACGGAAAAGAAAGAACGGTTCACGAGTACGAATCCCAGCTCGTTCCCGGCGGCGTTCTGCACGCCGTCTGGAACAAAAATCAGGAACCGGCGGAAATTCTGGGCCTGACGCTGGAAACGCCCCCTTCACCCGCACCATGATGCAATGAGTTCCCGCCAGCGTACCCTGGGCCATGCAGCCGCCCTCATGACCATTCTCATCTGGGGAACGACTTTCGTCTCCACCAAGGTGCTTTTGCGGGATTTCACACCCGTCACGGTACTCTTCACCCGCTTTGTAATAGGATATGCTTCTCTGGTGCCTGAAACCGCGGTTTCTTCCATTCTCCGGTTGGAAAAAGGAATTCCTGTTCGCCGGAGCGGGATTGACCGGGGTTACCCTGTACTTCCTGCTGGAAAACATCGCCCTGACCTATACCTTTGCCTCCAATGTGGGGATTATCGTGGCAGTGGTTCCTTTCTTCACAGCCCTTCTGGCTCATTTCCTGCTGAAGGGGGAAGGCTTTTCCCGCCGTTTCTTCCTGGGTTTTGCCGCCGCCTTTACGGGTATCTTCCTCATCATGGCAAACGGAGCCTTCGTTCTGGAACTGAATCCGGCGGGGGATATCCTGGCACTGGGCGCGGCCTTTGTCTGGGCTGCGTATTCCATTCTGATGAAAATCGGAGTCAACACGTCCAACATGATCATCTGTACGCGCCGCATTTTTTTCTATGGCATCGCGCTGATGATTCCCGCCCTGTGGCTCCTTCCGGCAAACATGGACTGGCATCTGATGGTAAAACCCGTCAATGCCTTTAATCTGCTGTATCTGGGCCTGTTCGCTTCCGCACTTTGTTTCCTGACCTGGAACCGCGTGGTGGAAATTCTGGGAGCCGTCAAATCCAGTATTTATATTTACATGGTACCGGTCGTAGCCGTGCTGGCGTCAGCCATCATTCTGGGGGGAACGCCTGACCTGGATATCCCTGACAGGGATCCTGCTCACCCTGTGCGGCGTCACGATTTCAGAGTATAGAAAAAAAACACGGAAAAGCGGAAAGAAAAGGCCATCCTGAGAAAAATCCGATTTCTCCCGCTCCGGTTCTCTATATTTTTCCCCCTTGCATGGAGATGGACAGAAACCGCTTCCAGAACATGTCAGGCCGATGATTTCCCGCAACGGACAGACATTCATTTATCACGTTGCGGAAAAACCTGTCTCTGGATTAGATATCCGGCAACAACAAAGTTTTTTGAAAAAAATCCTCTCAGCTTCCGGAAACGTTTCTTTCCGCCTCTTCTTGAATTCGGGCTTCCGTCTCTTCAATCTTTTCCGAAAGGTCAGCCCATTGTGTAAAACAGGTTTCCAGCTGCCGGTCCGTCTGCTGAAAACGGGAGGTAAGCTCCATGACGGCTTCCGTATCAGCCGCCACGTCCGGACGTTCCAATTGAGAAGTAATTTCCGTCTTTTCCGTTTCCAGCCGTGCTATTTCTTCTTCCAGCAGCTCCAGTTTCTCCTGAAGAGGACGCAGCAGGCGCGTCTTCTTCTGGCGGATTTCCGCCTCCATGCGCCTGCGTGCCTTGCGGTCCAGCCCGGCGCCCGGTTCCGCCGCTCCGGAGGGGGGTAAGGCGGCTGCGGCAGCCAGGGCCTGGTTCCTCTCCACCTTTTCCAAATAATCAGAAACATTGCCCAGGTAAACGCGCGGTTTTTCTCCCGGGACGAATTCCAGTACTTTCGTCACGATGGGATCCAGGAAACTGCGGTTGTGGGAAACGATGCAGTAGGAACCCGGATATTCGGACAGAGCCTGTTGAAGCACCTGCTGAGACTGGATATCCAGATGATTGGTCGGTTCATCCAGAATCAGAAAATTGGCCGGATGCAACAGCATGCACACCAGCGCCACACGGGAGCGCTCACCCCCGGAAAGCACGCCAACGCGCTTGTGTACGTCATCCCCCCGGAACAGAAAACAGCCAAGCAGATTCCGGACCATGGGCGCAGATTCCCGGGTGGCGGCAGCTTCCACGCATTCCAGAATCGTTTTCTCCGGATCCAGGTCATCAGCATGCGTCTGGGAGAAAAAAGCTACCTGCGTATGGCGTCCCATGGTCACGCTGCCGGAACTGGGGGCCTCTCCGCCGGAAATAAGGCGGGAAAATGTGGATTTCCCCGCCCCGTTTACTCCTACAATGGCAATGCGGTCTCCCTTGACAATTTCAAAATCCACATTCTCAAAAACGGAAACGGAACCATAATGTTTGGAAACCTTTTCCAGCCTGACCACAGAATGGGCGCCAGCGGGAGGAGCAGGAAAGTGAAAGTTCATGACGGCGTCATCCTCTTCCACCTCAATCAGTTCCACTTTTTCCAGCTGCTTGATGCGGGACTGCACCAGGGAAGCCTTGGTGGCTTTATAACGGAAACGGTCGATAAATTCCTTCGTTTTGGCAATCTCCCGTTCCTGAGCCTTTTTCTGGCGCAGCAGAATTTCCTTCCGCAGCACGCTTTCCTTCAGGAAATAGGAAAAATTGCCCGCGTACTCCTCCGCCCGGCCGTGGTAAAAAGCAATCGTACGGGAAACCAGGGCATCCAGAAGCGCCACATCATGGGAAATAAGGATGATAGCACCCCGGTAGGAACGCAGATATTGTTCCATCCACCGTTGGGACTGGATGTCCAAATGGTTGGTAGGTTCGTCCAGAAGCAGCACTTCAGGCTCCCGGAGCAGCAGTTTGGCTAATGCGATGCGCATTTGCCAGCCGCCGGAAAATTCTCCGCAATCCCGGTCAAAATCCCTGTCTTTGAATCCCAGGCCGCGCAGGATGGATTCCGTCCGGGGACGCAGCCGGGCGGAATTATGGGCATGCAGCACCAGTTCCAATTCCCCGATTTCATTGAGAACTTCAGAGTAGGCGGCGGAACGGGGATCCAGCCCCGCCATTTCCCGCGTCAGGGCATCAATGCGCTCCTGAAGATCCATCAGGTCCGCAAAGGCGGACATGGCTTCATCAATCAATCTGCGCCCGCGGATATGAATTCCTTCCTGGGGCAGGTAACCCACCTGGGAATGCCTGGATTTGATAATGGAGCCGGAATCCGGTTCATTCAAACCGGCAATGCACTTCATCAGCGTGGATTTTCCCGCGCCGTTATGGCCCGCCAGGGCAATTCTTTCCCCATCCTCCACTGTAAAGGAAAGGTCATTGAACAGGACGCGTGCGCCATACTGCACGCGCAGGTTTTGAACAGCCAGAACCATGTACTGAAAAAGCAGAGAGAAGAAAACAGCGGAACGAACAGCCCCGTGCCGCGCTCCGCTGAATGAATGCCGGAATGAGGTTATTTACCAAGCGCCTTGTTCCACGCGGCAATGCGGTCGGCCTGTTCCGCAAACAGATCATCCGCATTATCTTCAATCGTAATGCCGGAGATGGTGTCTCCCTGCTTAATGGAATCCACCACGCTCTGGCCTTCCGTCACCTTGCCGAAGACGGTGTGCTTACCATTCAGCCAGTCGGTGGGCACATGGGTGATGAAGAATTGGGAACCGTTGGTGCCGGGGCCCGCGTTCGCCATGGAAAGAACGCCGGGGCCGTCATGCCTGAGGTCCGGGCGGCACTCGTCCTCAAACCTGTAGCCAGGGCCCCCCATGCCTGTACCGGTGGGGTCGCCGCCCTGAATCATGAAATCCGGAATCACGCGGTGAAACTTGAGCCCGTCATAAAACCCCCTAGACGCCAGATTCAGAAAGGAAGCCGCCGTCACGGGCGTCTTGGAAGCAAACACCGTCAGCCTGATGTCGCCCTTGGAAGTATGGATGGTGATATTCTTGTCAGTTGCCATGGGTGCATGTTAAACGCGCAAAAAGGCATGGTAAAGGCTTATTGCGTACAGTCTCCGGGCCCCTCCGTTATTTCCCGCCCGTTTCTCCGCCGCACCTTTCCCTGCCGGGAAAGAATACTGCCGCACCTGCCTGTCATGATGGTTCCTAATGACAGGAGGAACGGTTGATTTTCCACAAAGGAAGACCGAATTTGAATGACATGAGCGAAGAACTGGTAGAAGAATTCATTACGGTTGAATCCATCTTTGTCCGCGGACGCAATTGCCTGGCGCTCAGGTCAAAATTTTCTCCCCTGTTTACGGACTACTACCTTCACCTCATGCAGTACGGCCTGCGCAACGAAGAACTCTGCGACAGCCTGCTGAAAGAACTCATGGCCTATTTCACCCTCTATATGGTCGCACGGCCCTGGGCGGAGCAGCATGCCTGGACAGTCAATCTCCGGACGCCTGCCGTCGCCAATCTGTTTGTCACCGGTTCTTCCCTGACGGAATCCGTAGTGGGGCGCGTCTTCACACAGGACATTAAGGAACCTGAAGAAAACACGCTGTATTCCACCCTGCTCCGCAAGGGGTTTGAACCGCAATACTCCGTCGTACCCATTCCGGGAACGTCTCCGGCCCGGTGGGTGGAGGAATTCTACAGGCAAAGCGAACAGAGAAACGCCCGCTGCATTGAGCTCCCGGATGAATGCTACACCATGGTGACGGCCCAGCCTGACGCGGATGAAGAATGGCTTGCTTCCCTCACCCGGGAGAAAATGGCCCATCTGGAAGAAGATGAAAATACCCGAGTGCTGGAAACGCGCCGGTTCCGCTTTTACTGCGGCTGCACGCTGGACCGCATCCTGCCCACGCTCAAGACCCTTCAGGACAACAGGGAAGACCTGTTCCAGGGAGAAGAGGAGCTGGAAGTCACGTGCCCCAGATGCGCCGCCATTTACCGTGTCACGAAAGAAAATCTGGAAGATTGAGACATACATGATTTCTTTCTGACAATTAGTCTTTTCGGCAACGAACTTCGTGCTTAAACTTTCCTTGTGCCGACTTGTCCGAAGTGTTTACATAATTTCCACCGCGGGGCGGAATCATTGTGCCCTCACTGCGGTTTTTCCCTGGAAAACCTGGACAAAAAATACGGCAAAGACGCCATACCCTACCGCCGCGTATGCGACAACGCCGGCGCTCTCCGGCAGCAGGACCGCATGAGGCTGAATGCCCTGCTGGAGAAACTGGAACGCCGCATCCCCCCCGTTCTCCTGTCCGTCTATTTCCCCAACATCCTGGAGCCCTTTTCCCTTATTCCGCACAGTTTCTGGACGATGAACCACCTGACGGTGGATGAGGCCGGCTTCCCTAACCATCAGGGACCGCTGGATCCCCAGTGGCTCCTGGTTCTGGTGCTGGACGTGCGCACGGACACGGCCTGCTTCATGTGGGGCTATGAACTGGACCCTTATGTAGAGCCGGACCTGATCAACAAATCCATCATGAAAGCCCGCATTCCCCTGCGGGAAAGTATGCTGCTCCAGGCTGCGGGGGCCATCATGAAAAACGCCGTCCAGCTCGTAGCCAGGAAAGCGCGCTCCAAAGTCAGGCATCCCATGCGCTACGGATTAACGCCTCCCACCCCGAGGACCGGAAAGGAGGAGGCGCATGACCCCCCTTTTGTTCCCATGCCTGCTGGCGGCGGCCATCTTTCCGGCTCCCGCCCAGGAATTACCCGCCCTGAAATGGACCAACCACGACCAGCAATCCCTGATGAGAGGCGCGTGGTGGAATGCCAACCCTCCCTTGCTGCCCCCTGTGGATGCGGCAGCGGCTCCCTCCGACCCCATGCCGGAACCCGCCGCCAATGCAGACTCCCCCGCCGTGGATCCCATTCCGGAGGACTTTACGGACGTCAATGAATATTTCCTGCCGGACTACATCCGTACCTCCACCGGCCTGATTGACCCCCAGAAGCTTCTCGCGGAAGTGGAAAGCAATGACGTCATCGAACTTATCAAGCTCATCAAATCCCGCTACAATGTCAACCTGTTCGTCAGCATCTTCGCGGCCGGACAGAAAGTCCCCCCTTCCGTCAATGCTCCCACCATCGCCCGCCAGATATTCAGGAACAAGGAGCGCAACCTGCTGCTCCATTTCCACATGGGGGATATTAAAAGCGCCCAGATCGCACTGGATCCGGAGCTGAGCTCCCAGCTTAGGGATGCGGGACGGAGGGATCTCCTGTACCAGGTGAAGCAGGATGCCTCCCGATTCACCAATCCGCAGGACGAGCTCATTGAGGCCATGATTTCCCTGGCAAGAAGAACAGAGGCGGACATGGCATCCGCCCCCAGGCCCACCCTTCCCGCACTGGAGCCTGACAACCCTGCCAGCATCCCGGAAGCCAACATCACCATCCAGGAACCGGAGGAAACGCAAGAATCCTCCCTCCATGCCATGATGAAAGCCTGGATGACTTTCGCCCTGGCCAATGTAGCCGGCATCATCCTGCACATCTCCGCACTGGCGGCCATAGTGGTGCTCTGGCTGGTCTGGAAAAACAAGAGAGTGGTGCATCTGCTGCCGTCAGAGCCGGACAAGCGCCTGGGCGCTCCCCACGGCGCCTCCCAGAGCCGCCCCGTGAACTACTGCATGCAGGACAGCCGCGGGCCGAACTCCATCGGACGCAGGCAAATGCGCCAGCACATGCGCGACGTCTCATGATAGAATCATCCCCACCCCCCGGAATCCGCGCCTCCCTGAATGAGGCGGGAGAACTGGTACTTACCGCGGTGAACGCTCCGCCGGAAGCCGTCATCCGAATGGACGTGAATGCGGGCTCTCCCCGCATGCTCTGCACGCAGGGCCGCTATCTGGCTCCGGTGCAGGCCCCGCCCGGCGCGCGCATCCGCTTCCGCCTGTTCCGGGGAAAGCGCGGCATTACAGCCCCGGAAACCTTCATCATGCCCGGACCTCCTCCCGCCCGGGCCGTACCCTCCACGCTGATTCCCTGCACCCAGGACCGGGACTTCATGATTTACGACTGGGCGTCCCGGCATGAAGCCGCATGCCGCATCGTGCGCGAAACACACCCGGACCTCCTCTTCATCGGAGACTCCATCACGCATTTCTGGGGAGGTGCGCCCGTGGATGAACCGCACCGGGACATTTTGCAAAAATCCCCGGAAACATGGAACCTGTGCACGGCGGGAATGCGGGCGGTCAATCTGGGGTTTGGCTACGACCGGGTGGAAAACGCCCTGTGGCGGCTCCGCCACGGAGAACTGGACGGTGCGGAAGACAATGCCGTTTGCGTGGTGCTCCTGGGCACGAACAACCTTGCGGAAAACACGGACGGGGAAATCCTGGAAGGCATTCGTGCCGTCTGCCGGGAAATCACCGGCAAACTGGCAAAAGCCGTCATCATCCTCCAGGGATTTTACCCGCGCAACAGCGCCCGGGAAGGTACGGCGGAACGCATTGCCGGCATCAATCTCCTCCTGAATCGCCTGGCCGCGGAAGAAAATTTCATTTATACGGAACCGGGACGCGTCATGGCTAATAGCGACGGATACGTCCCGGAAGAGCTTTCCAGCGACGGACTGCACCCTTCTGCGGCCGGTTACGCACGCATCGCCGCCGTACTGGCCCCCGTCATCAGACAGGCGGCAGAACGGGAAAAATGACACCGGCAAGAAACCGGACCCATCTTCCGGTGTTTTTCTTCATAGAACCCTCAGCGGAACCACAACCATGAACGAACAGGACGATACAAAACTCTGGCAGATTCTGGGACATGCCTCCCAACCTGCGCCGGGGGACGATTTTGCCCGCAAGGTCATGATGCGTATTGAAAGGGAAGAATGCGCTCCCGCCGTTCCGGTGGAATCCATTCATCACTTCAAGCGGCATTCCTTCCGCATTTGGGGAGCTGCTGCGGCGGCCCTGGTGGCTGCCGTCATCGGCATTGCAGCCCTGATGGAACCTTCTGCCCCGGAAACGGCTCCCCTTTCCATCGCCACCTTGAATATTGACGATGTGCTGGTGGAGGAAGCCGGGCTGGCTCTGGGGCAGGAAAACCTGGTAGACGCCCTCTGCGTACTGTCCTCCACGGAAACGGGCGTCATCTCCTCGGACAACATCCAGGACCTTCTTCTATAACTCCGGGAACGGAAATACCATTCAATGCCCGTCCGGCGGCGCAAGCCTCCGTGCCGAGCGTTTCCGTATTATTTTTCCCTACTGCCTTGAATCCGTATTTCAGAAACCCCGCTTTTTCCGAAAACGGAAATGTAAAGAGTCTGTATCCCGGAGGGGCAACTCATCCGGCAGGAGGAACGGGGCTACCAGCCCCTGTAGGGTCTAGCTTAATTCATACACAAGCGTAGCGATACGTTCCAAACTATTAACATATATATGGCGGGCGCTGGATGGCATCCGCCATTTTTATTGGAGATAATCGGGGATTTTCCCCCATCACGTCCGGGGCGTGTTGTTGTTTTTTTGGAATTCCTGTAAGGTGTTCACAGAACTAAATGGTTAGTTCTGTGAACAAGAAACAATTCAGGAACATGAATAATTATATACCCCTGAACAAGGCGGTCGGCCCGAAGCTTATCTGCGACGGGGAGCAGGCTCTCATCCCGCAGAAACTCGGAGTTGACGCGATGACGTTCAACTTTGACGGTTCGGCGTGCGAGCACGCCACTTGCGCGGGAGCGCCGGAAATGTTCATCAAGGTCGAGGAAGACGGCCTGTATTATTTCGGCGTGGAAGCCGACGACACAGGCAGCATTTCCATTGCGGGCGACGTGCTTTGCAAGAAGGATGGGACAAAGCCCAACGGCAAGCTGAATCTGGCAACGGGTGCCAGGTACCTGAAAGCGGGCTATTACAAGGTGGCCTTGTCTTACACGAATAATGCCTACACCCCCGTCAGCAACAACGCTGCCGCGTTCAATGTGACGATGGACAGGGAACCCATTCAGGAAGGGAAGTACGAAGGCAACTCGACGATGAAACGCGAATTCTCACCGTCCCCCAAAATCAAATTGTGGACGATTGAAAAGGAATCCACCATTACCTGCGAACCGTCCAAAAACGTGGAATTTGAATTTGAGAAACCGGAACCTGTTACCACGGAAGAAGAAGGTAATAGTCAGACAAAAAACACGCCTGTTAACATCGTTGTAACGGTTTGTAAGGATGAAACTGAGAATGTATGGAGGTGTCGCGTTGTTTCTGCTTCTGGTGGCGCTACGGTAGTTGTTCGTACCGGGTCGTTCATTGATGCCCTTCTTACACCTCCCACCAATGAAGAGGACTGCATTATGGCGGTTAACGATTTGAACGGATACCAGAGCGGTGAAGGTCTTGGGATATGGCACACGGCGGAAGCTTCTCTCGCCCACGAAGAACACCACCGCCGTCAATGGGAAGATGCCTACAAATTCTACTGGAAACATTTGAAATTACAGGAAAAATTGGAAGAGAAAACTCTTTCCTGCGATAAAGTTAAGGATATGGAAACCGCCATAGCTGCGATGGATCTGACAGCCGTAAATGCTAGCATTAACTTTATGACAGAGGTTATCGCTTACATAAAAAATTGCCGGATAACCCAGGTGACAGACCTTACTGTGCCGGACAAAAGGTCCTGAATAACACTACCCGCAAGCTTATCAGGGTAGCCGAAATCAAGGGATGGAGCAAAGTACCCACAAATGTAACAGAACCCGGTATTATTGAGCCGCCCTGTTTCTTGCCTCCGGTTAACGAAGGTAAAACCCGCAGTATGGCAATTGCAGAGGTATCGACACCTCTTCAGCTCTCCATTGTGGACACTGCCAATTTCATGAAGGGCGAAATTACAGTCTCCTTCCGCAACGAAGGAAACGAGCCTGTCCGGATTCCGGACGAAATCAACGACGAAACAGCCGATTACTTTTTCGTGACTGTATTGAGGACGGAACGGGGAGATGTCCGCATCCTGAACAGGGAAATTGGCACCATGACCTTCCAGCGACCCTTGAACTACCGGGAACTGGCCCCCGGCCGGGAATACAGCGTCACGATTCCGATATGCCTGGATGAAGTCGATCTGGAAGGCTGGAAACAATGTTCTTGTGAACTGGAAACGAGCTACTATAATCAGCAGGGTGAAGGTTGTTTCCGGGGGATGCTTCGGGCGACGGCCAGACTCGCGCTGCAATGAAAAAAATCTTCCGGTATTTAGTACTTCTGGCAAGCCTGTCCCTCCATGCCGCGGCGTGGGGGGACATGGCCGACAACGGAGTGGAATGCTCCGTGGTGATGGAAAAGACCCGGTTTGACGCGAGGGAGACGTTCCCTGACTTCAAGCTGGTGTTCACGAACAAGGGCGAAAAGACCGTGCGCCTGTTCGACGACTTTTATCCCCTCAAGGATCATAGCCCTAATATCCACATCGAAATATGGCGAAAGGAAGGCGAGAAAAGAATTGGGTGTATAGGGAGCGTAATAAGCGATGGAAAGAAGCCTTTAGCTTGGTATAGTCCCCTGTATACAGTTGAACGTCTACCGTTTTCCATACGTTTCATTACGTTGCAGCCGGGAGAAAAGCATGAAGTTCCCATCCAGGAAGCTTATTTGTTGCTGACGTATTTAGAGCACCTTCGCAATAACAAGAGGTACGAGCTTGAAGTCAGATTCAAGGATGGATTTGCGAACCCCGGTGTTCGAAGGGAGTATGTAGGGAAAGCAGATTTTGAAACATCGAGCCGGTCTCTCGAAGGAGCCTTGCCTTAATAGCTTTTCTGTTTTATTAAAAAGCTATGGTCTCCTACGCAAAGTTTCCCCAGAATTCCTTAAATCGCTTTCCAGGCATAAAGGCCCGGCTCCTGCGCTGGTGAAGAAAATAGCAATCCGGGCAGAGAAAATTTCCACTGCTGGCGGTTCCCTTTGACGTACACGCCCGTATCGTTTACAACGGGGCATATCCCATGCAGGACTTCCTTTCCACTGTTATTCTTCTGTTCATCGTCATCGACCCGGTGGGTCTGGCGCCCATGATCCAGGGAATGCTGAAAAAATACTCGCCCGCCCAGCAGAAGGCTATTCTGACACGGGAGCTTGTATTTGCGTTGAGCCTGCTGCTCCTTTTCTTCTTTTCCGGAAAATTCCTGCTGAACCTGCTGGGGCTGGAACCTTCCACCCTGAGCATTTCCGGAGGCATCCTGCTGTTTCTCGTAGCGCTGGGCATGGTCTTCCCCGCCAAGGATATGCTTTCTTCTTCCGGACGAGCGGACGGAAAAGACGAACCCTTCATTGTTCCCATCGCCATGCCCCTGATGGCCGGCCCCTCTTCCCTGTCCATCATTATGCTGCACGCCTCCCAGACTCCGGACAGCATTTCCCAGATGACCTATGCCGGGGCCATCGTGACCGCCTGGTTCCTCTCCGGAATGGTGCTTTTCATCGCCCAGAAGTTCCTGCGTCTGCTGGGAGAAAAAGGGACAATCGCCTTGGAACGGATGATGGGCATGGTGCTCATCATGATTTCCGTCCAGATGTTTATGAACGGCCTCGCCGGCTACGGCGTCAAATAGAAAGACGGTTCCGACCATGCTTTGGCTTCTGCACGGCAATCTGTTCTCCGGCGGATTGGAAACCCGTCATGGATTTTCTTCGTGCCGGAGGAGTGGAGGCTCGCGCCCTGAACCTCTGGAGGTATCTGGAATGCTGCCCCAAAAGCCTGAAGGATATGGGGCGCGTGCTTTGTTCCGAAATAGCCTCCCAGGATCGTCATCCCCTCATCTGCGGCTATTCCCTGGGGGGCAGGTTGGCCATGCAGGCCGTTTTGGCCCATCCCCCTCTCTGGAAAGGAGCCATATTCGTCAGCGCCAATCCCGGCCTGGAACATGAAGAGGAACGGGCGGCGCGGCGGGCGAAGGATGCGGAATGGGCCGTCCAATGCCTTTCCGCATCCTGGGAAAATTTTTTGAAGGAATGGGATGCCCAGGGCGTATTTGAAGGCAGTCCGCCGCCTCCGGACCGTTCTTCCCTGAAACCGTGGCGCAAGTCCATCTCCCGCGCCTTTATTGACTGGTCCGTGGGCGCACAGGAAAACCTGGCCCCGCTTTTGAAGCAATCCCCTGTTCCCCAGCTGTGGATTGCCGGACAGCGCGATGCCAGATTCAGCGCCCTGGCGCGGCGCATGGCAGGAGGGCAAGCCGTCATCATCCCTCATGCCGGCCACCGGCTTCCCCTGGAAACGCCGGAAAGGCTGGCGGAATGCCTGCAACCATTTATTCTGCAAAACCTATGAACGATCCTGAAATACCAGATGCGGAAGATTTGAGAAAACTGGTGGAGGAAATCGCGCAGACCCATATCCCTTTCGGCATGTACGGTCCTGCCAAATACCCGCCCAAGGGATGTCCGCTGATGGACGTCCCCCAGGAATATCTGGCCTGGTTCCAGGCCAAAGGGTTCCCGAAAGGGAAACTGGGCCGTCTGATGGAACAGTGCCTGCTGCTGAAAGGGAACGGGCTGGACTCTCTTTTTGACCCCTTCCGGAAAGCCAACGGCGGGCGGACGAAGAAAAACGCCCGCCGCCGCGTGTGGGATTTTGAAAATGAATGACCTTCCTCTCCGGCAAATCAGGAAGGAGGAACCATCTTCACTTCCAGGCTTGCGCCCCCTTCTTCCTTAACAGCCAGCACGTAAAAAATCCCGTCCTCTTTCTTCCCACGCGTGACCACAATGGTCAGACTGCCGCGGGACAGCCTGACGCCGTCCGCCGGAACGGAAGAGATCCCCAGTTCCGCCAGGAGTTCAAGCGCTTGAATGCCGTCCCTCACACGGATGGTTTTCCCGTCGTCTGCTATCTGCTTCTTTACTTCCTGCCAGGCGGCGGCAAGCTGGCGGGGTTCCCGCTGCCGCATCTCCGCCGGAGACAAGGACGGCAGAACCATGCACAGCACGGCGGACAGGATAATCAACGGTTTCTTCATGACAGGGAGGCGGAGGGAAGCTGCTTGTCTAATGCGTTCTGGAAATTTTCCAGGGCCTGCATGGCATGGCCTGATTCTTTCCGGTCAATGTAAAGCGTCAGGCCGCAATAAGGGCACCTGATGGAGCCGGACAGCAAGTCCGGAATGGTCGTGGGGAAATACACCCCGCATTTGGGGCAGTCAAGGCCCGGAGTACGCTGGTAGGAATAAGTTGTTTTCTGGTCCATATCGTTTTTTTCAATTAATCATTCTTTTCCCGGGAAGGGACATCCTCATAATGCGGCCTGGAAGCCAGCTGGAGAAATTGGGACAGGCCGGAAGGCATGTCAGCCTGCTGCATGGAGACATGGATTTTCATGTTCGCCTGCAGGGAGGAAGAAGCCCCTCTCCCGGACTGCGGAGCCAGGGAAGCCCGAAAATTCAGCCCTTCATCCCGCTCTTTTCCGCCGGGGGACTCCACCTCTCCCCTGTTCAGGGAAAAATGTTCATTCGGCGCGGCGGCTACGGCGTCAATGATATTGATGTCAAAATCAAAATCCGCCTGTTTGATTTGCAGCAGCGGCAGCGTCACCAGGCTGACGAGCGGCACGCTGACCTTCTTTTCCGCGCCGCCGGAAGCGTCGCTGTCCGTAAAATTGAAGCTGATCAACCTCAACGCCCCGGTGGAACCGTCCACAGGATTGTAGGACTCAAAGGCCAGGGACATGAAATGCTTCATGTAGCGTTCCGTGGACATCGCATCCGCGTCAATCGTTGCGACCAGCGGCGCTGAAATCAGCTGCTGCAGGCTCATAATGTGCCCGTTCACCTTGTTATTATTTGTAGAATCACTCATCATCTATCACTATTACGCGGACAACCCGGAAACATCATTCTGCTCCGCCAGAACGGAGGGAATGGAAGCAGGGGATATATTCAGGCGCAGGGTCTGCACGGCTTCCTCCGGCATCTTTTTCAGCTTGTCCGCCTCTACTTCCACATCCACCACCACACTGCTTTCCTGCCTGGTGAGGACGTACTTTTCCGCCAGAGCGGCCAAGAAAGAGGAAAGGCCTTCCCGGAGATTGGCGCGGCATTCCTGCCTGAGGGGGTCTCCCCGGGTTCCCAGGAACAGGTCCTCCAGCTCCGGATTATCCATGAATTCCCTTTCCGCGACGCCTGCCAGAAGCTCCAGCAGCAATCCCCTGTCCAGCCCGGGTTCCGCCTTCAGGAGCGCGCCCTCATGAGCGGAAACGGCTGCGGAAATTTTCTTCCCTAGGTAGGAGCAGAAATTCTTTTTCCACTGTTCCTCCCTGGCCAGCAGGCTTGAGAAGTCGCTTCTCGCTTCGTCGTCCGGAAGGCTGGAATGCACCACGGCCATCACAATGGAACGGATGGCAAACGACGGCACGCGCTCTTCCAATTCCTGCCGGAACAGGCTCCACTGCTCTGTGTCCGCAACCTGTTTCTCCTCCACCCCGGAAGTTCCCGTCACCGCATATTTCAAATCGAATTCCAGGGAGCCTATCTGGGCGCTGGGCAGCGGGAAACCGCACGCACGGCCTCTCTTCCCATACTGGCGCGCCAGTGATGCCGCGTGGCAGTTTGCCGCATGCTGCGCTTCAATAATGTCCTTCAGCAGGGATTCCACGATGAGATTAAGACGGGACATGGCTCTGGAATGGAGGAGAAATCGCTATGGTTCGGTTATCAGGCGCCTACAGCCACCTTCCTCTTGAGTTCTCCAGCACTCACCGTGCAGTTTCTGGCGTCTTCCCTGGAAAGTGTGTATTCCTTGCCGGAATCCGTTTTCACAATCCTGGCTTCATTCCCCGCACCGTTTTCAAATATTTCCGTCGCTTCGCCTATCCGCAGGGTGATGGCTTCCGGGTCAAACAGCCCCTCCCTGTTTTTGTAGGAGGTTATCAATTTCACGGTTCCGTCGTCCTGGATGGCATGCTGCACGTCCAGGAACCCTTCCGGAGAAACGACGGAAATGCTATTGTTCAGCATCTCCAGCACCTTGGCCATCCCGGCAGGCATACTGTCCTGTCCGGCATGGACAGCTACGTCCATGGTGTATTCCACGCTGTATTTGGAATCCCTGGTCGCAGAGGAGTCCTTTTTGCTGGAAGCTGGCATTCATGCTGCCGCGCGCCCAAAAGCACCTTGCAGAGGCGGAAACGCTGGTATCTACGGAACTGGAGGAATTTTCCGTCTCCGTACTGGCGGCGGACGCGCTGATATTCGCCTTGAAATTGATGTCGATGGAGTTAATGGCGATATAGGGAATGGGGACGATGGTCAGAAGGGGAACCGTAATCTGAGCCATGCGGCCGTCCTTGATGAACTGGAAGGAAACGTTCACCGTCTTCTTCTCTTCCCCATCCGCGTACAGGCCCACGTTCTGGATGAATTCCCAGGAAGTCCGGGCCGCCTGGGCCTGTGCTTCCACACAGGCGACCAGGGGACCGCCGATGATGTTGCCGAAAGGCAGCGACTGCAGGGAGGAAGTCGCCGCTTCTGCTGCTGATCTGTCAATTGCCATATATTTAATTTCTATTTCTGGTTTAGATTCATTGATATGCCGCCTTCCGGCGACGTCGTGAATGATGCGGCCATTCCGTTTCTGCTTCCATCCCGCCTTTCCGGCCGTTCCATTTCGCTTTCCCGGAACGCCGCAGGAGCCCGTGCGGCAGGCCGGAACTTATTTGGAAAACGACAGCATGTTCAAACTGCCCAGCACTTTTTTCTTCATGAATTTGCTGATGGGAATGGCAACGACGCCCACCTGGAGGAAGTTGCCCGCAATGGATTCTATATGCAGCTTGTTAACCAGGTAGGAACGGTGCACGCGGATAAAATATTCCCCATCCAGATGCTCGGATACCCGCGCCAGCGGAGCGGATACCAGGATAGCCGGCATGCCGTGCACGTGCAGCGTGCAATAACTTCCGCCCGCCTCCACATACAGGATATTCTTCATCAGGATGCGCTGGAATCCGTCATTCATTTTCACGAATACCATGGGATTCCTGGATAGGGAAATCCTTGCGTTTTTCCCTACCGGCGGGAAAAGGGCTTCATCCTTCATTTCCATGATTTCCAGCTTATCCCCCTCTTCCAACGGCTCCGGCACCGGAGCATAGCAGACCCTATCTTTTTTAGTGACTTTAATAAATTGAACGGTCATTCAAAAATCATAACAAAAACTTTAAATCATCAATAAATCTCTCAATGAATAACAAAAATGACCTTCTGAAACCAAAATCCACTCTTTCGGATGGGAAGAGGAAACCATGCCGTTCCATGAATTCAGGGCCGTCCCTCCTGCACCGCTGCCTGAATCCCTCTGACGGCAGCCCTGAAAAAGCCTCCTAATGGACAGATGCCATCCATCCTCCGCAAAACGGATACTCCAGGGAGCAGAAATCTTTCATGGCAACATAAAATCAGATTCGAGCCGTGGCCAGGAAGACCACATGCATGACGGAAACCAGCGTTACAAAATACATATCCGCCCGCACGGACGGCACAGAGGAAAAGGGGCCGGCCATGCCGAGGCTCAAAGCGCCATGCGGACACCGGGAAATACAGTCGCGGCACAAGGTGCAGCGCCGGGAAATGCGGCAGGCCCCGCCCCGCGCGAGATGGCGAGATCACGGCAGGCGGAGGCGCACCGCATGCACCCGGTGCATGTCTCCCTGACGCGCATGCGCCACGGGGGACAGCCTGCCCAGCAAACTGGCGGTCAGCCCCATGGGGCAGAACCTGCTGCAATATTCCCGCACACCGTTTTCGGAACTTTTCTTCCAGGCAAATGGAGCCGTGAAAGCTACGGCGAACGCCGCCGCCAGGGCATACCCCAGCGGAACGCCCCACACGGACAAAAGGAGGGGAATCCCCACCGCCGCGGCAAGGGAAAACCACCTCCAGTCACAGGCTTTTTTCCCACCCGGCACCGGATGCCCCTTCCTGCGGGAAGAAGCGGCGGCCAGGCAGTCCCACACCCCGAAGTAGCACAAATGGCTGCACCAGGAACTCCCGGCCATAAGGACGGATACGCTGAACAATGCCAGCATGAAAAACCCTTCTTCCCGGTAAACCGGGCCGGAAATCATCATAAACGGCACGGGAATATGGAGCTTCCCCGTCATCAGCAGGGAGGAAGCCACCGTCACTCCCAGCAGAAACTGGAGAAAAAAAGCGGAGGCAAACACGGTCCACATCACCTGCCGCCTGCGTGGAGACGTCTGCGGATTCAACAAACCTTCCGCGCAATAGCCGCCCCACCAGGCCAGGAGAAGAATCGCCAGCCCATTGACCCCCTGCCACGGCAAGATGCGCTCCCCCATCAGCAAACGGAAAGGAACCAGCGCATCCAGCAAAAACAGAAGCAATACGGAAACGGAAAATACGCGGCTGCGGGCCAGCTCCGGAACGGGCAAATTCTTTTCTCCGCGCCTCCGCCATAGAATGGCCGCCGCATGAAGCAACAGCGCAGCAGCCGGAATGGAAGTCCAGAGCAGGAAAGGCCCCCCTTCCATCATCCACAGCCTGGCCAGACGCCAGGCTTCCGCCCCCCAGAAAAGCAGGGAAGCCTGCAGCAGAAACGTGACGCTCCTGCGAAGCCAGCCGCGACGGGAAAATGAAAAAAACGCCAGGCCCATGCACAAAACGGCGCCCGCACACATCCCGCCGCGCAAAAAATAGGCGGCCGTCATTAAAAAGCAGAACAAGGAGATGAGTCCGGGGCCGGTCATAGCATCGTGGGGCCTGTCTGGCGCCCCCAACATAAGGGAAAAGACCGGTCGCGCCAGAAAAAAACGGTTCATCCGCCTGTTAAGAGAGCCCCATTGCGTCACGCTCCGCCGGAAACGCGAGGCAGGAAAATATTTCCGCGTCGCCGCTCCGTCCGGATTCTCCAAAACACGCGGAAGAACACCGCTCCACAGCGATGAATACTGCGGAAATACTCCGCCGGAACGGCAGGCTCCATGCGCGGCCGCCATTTGGCCGGGCATGGAGCCGTATCAGGATGTTAAATTACAATTTTTTGGTGTTCAGCTTATCCACCACCATGCCGTCCGTGAGCTTCGGCTGGAACTTCATATCGCGACGAGCCTTGAATTTCAGCACAAACAGTTCGGAGGTTCCTTCCACAGGCTCTTTGTCTCCGATGTTGACGAAGGTGGGGTACAGGGCCTTGGTCCCGTTCGTATGAAGCCTGTCGTTCGTCAGGTTCTCCATGTTCTTCATGTTCTTCACCTCCACGCCCACGAATTCCAAATCCTTGGGGTCATACGGAAGAGCGAAGCTCAGGGCATTCACCAGCCGGAGGTTCCGGCCCTTCACGGACACCTTGACGGCATCTCCCCTGGAATACTTTTCTTATCCGCACTAAGCAAAAGCGTTCCGTCCACGCGGACTTTCTTCTTTGCCTCCTCGGCGGATTTTTTCTTCTCGTCGTCCCCTCCCGCCTTATCCTCTTCCTCATCTTTCTTGTCGGCTTCTTCCTGCGGCTGGTCGGCTTCGTCTTCCAGCTGGGTGGCTACCACGGAAATATCGTAAGCGTCAATAAGGCCATTCTTGTTGATGTCCCCGTTACTGATGTAGCCTTCAAAGTCGGAATCGCCTTTCCGCAGGCCCGTATAGTTGATGTAGGAAGTCAGGTCATTCCGGTCAATCTTGCCGTCGTTGTTGATATCGCCCGGCAAATAGCTTTCCGTACCCGGAACCTTGAAAACGTAGATTTCCCTGCCGGAGCCGTAATCACCCGCGCTTTCCGTGACATGAAGCTTGATATAGCGCGCCGTGGGAGCATCCTTGAAGCCGAATATCTTCACGTCTCCATTTTTATCCCACTGGAACGTTCCTGCCTTCGTCCAGTTCTCCCGGTCCATGCCGTAATAAACAGCGCCTTTCAGCAGCGTTCCGTTGCCGCCGTCCTCGCGGGGAACGTAATGAAACTTCTCAAGCCTGTTAATCGTTTTCAGGTCCATGACCAGGTCAAACGGAACAGCCTTCGCATCATGCTTCGTGTGCCACACATCCTTTTCCTTGAAATCAAACAGCTTCGCCAGGGAGCTGCCCTGGTTTTCCACGCTCGTTTCACCTTCGATTCCCGGAATGGCGAACTCAAGCGGATTGGCTTTCGTCTTCGCGCTGACGGCCGTCCACGCGGAATGGCCGTCCCGGTTGGCGGCCCGCACCTTGAAGGAATAAGGAGTCTCGGCCTCCAAATCCTCAAACAGGAATTCCGTTCCCTTGATGGTGGTGTACAGCATTCCTCCAAACTCGATTTCATAAAAATCGGCGTTCGGGACGGCGTCCCACGTGGGCTTCAGGGTATAGGCCGCCGCGTTTTCCTCCGTCACCGCAGCATTGGCGGGAGCGGTCAGGGCTCCGGAAGAAAGGCGGTACTTTTCAGCCGGTTCAAACCGGAACCCTTCCACGGAAAGCACCGTAGGGGCCGCCGTGATATCTGCTGCGGCCAGCTTCACCAGCAATTGCGGATTCCCGGCGATCACCTTTTTTTCAAAATCGCTGCCTTTCGTTGCGAACCTGTTCAGGTTGGGAGCCCGGTCATAAAAATAAACATTCTCCCTGGATTTGAAATCCTCCAGGGAATTCGCTTCCGCCAGGTTGATGCTGTTTTCCCCGATTTTGGCGGAAACCCCGGACGGCTTCTGCGTCACATTGATGCGGAATTCCGTGGCCTTCTTTTTCTGGAAACCGTCGAAATCCCCCACCGCCGGATGAATAGTGACGGTCACGTTGTTTTTGCCGTCCACCCTGGACTCCACCAGAGTGCGGACGCCCCTGCCGGTTCTGTATTCCTCCGTCACGCCATCGTCGTCATACGTGGCAAAGGAGGTGCTGCCGTGCGGATAAAGTTCGTAAATGCGCAGATTGGGATTGATTTCCGAGACATTGTTGCTCGGGTTCGCCATAGGGATGATCGCGCCGTTTTTAACGAACACGGGCAGCTTCCACAAAGGAGCGTCAACATCATTGTAAATCTTGCCGCCCTCATACAAATCCCCGGTGAAATAATCAATCCACTGCCCTTCCGGCAGGTAAATGCCATGGCGGACGTCATTCCCCTCCTTATCCGCCCTGGTTTCCTGGTAAACGGGCGCCACCAGGAAGTAAGGGCCGTAGAGGAACTGGTACTGCGTCGCTTTCCCCAGCGTGTAGGGATTGGGATATTCCAGGAACATGGCCCGGATCATGGGCAGGCCGGAAACTGATTCCTCCGCAATGCTGTAAGCGTACGGAAGCAGTTCCGACTTGAGCTTGAGGTACCATCGGTTGATGGAGGTGTAAGGTTCCCCGAAGGCATGGGGATACTTCTCATTGGCTCCCCAGCCGTCCATGTTCAGTTCCATGGGGGTGAACGTTTTCCACTGGAAATCGCGGACGTTCACCAACGGGTTCTTTCCGCCGAAAATACCGTCCATGTCCGAACAGATATTGGGCTGCCCGGAAAGGCCGGAGCCGATGTAGGTGGGAATATGGAAACGGATATACTCCCAGACGCCGCCCGTCTGGTCGCCCGACCAAATGCCGGCATACCGCTGGGTTCCGGCCCAGCCGTCCAGGGAAATAATGAACGGGCGGCTGTTATTCCCGTAGTAAGTCATGATCTGGGCTACGTCCGTAATACCGTTCAGACCGAAGGAATAGCCCGAGCCTACCCAGGCGACGTCCGTCTTCAGCACGCGCACTCCGGCGTCCCGCACTTCCTTCACGATATCGCGCTGGAGCAAAGCGCTGATTTCCGGCTTGGGATGCAGGTCGGACTGGGTCCACAAACCGATTTCCACGCCGTTTTTCCTGGCGTAGTCCGCCAGGCTCTTCAAATTCGCAATATTGCCGTCCAGGGTATCCGTCTGGCCGTACCCGGCTCCGTAGCCGTCGTTCGGCAGAAGCCATCCCAGCGGCATGTCATGGGCCTTGTAACGGTCCACGACGGCGCGGCCGGAAAACTGGTAATTATTCAATTCCCCGTTCAGGGATTCCTTAATGCCTCCGTTATCCTTCTGGCTTTCCTTGTACCGTTTCCCGTCCTCAAACAGGATGCCTTTTTCATCTCCCTTCCAGTAATCCCGGTTATAGGCGTTCAGATGGCCCTGGTAAAAGGCGAACTTGGGCAGCAGAACGGGAGCGCCAGTAAGCTGGTAGAAATCCCTCAAAAGGCTGACCGGCCCGTCGCTGACCATGAAAAAGACATCCAGATAATTTTCATCATGCGAGAGGTTCACCAGATTCTCTTCCCTGGAGCCGAAATCATACTGCCCTTTCTTGAAGGTATGCCACATGACGCCGTACCCGCCGGTGGACCAGTAAAAGGGAGTGGGGGAAGCCACTCCGCCATCCGTCCAGCTGTTCTGGTTTTCTATGGAAATGACCTTTCCCTTGTGGGAAAAACGGCCGTTCTGTACGCCGCCGCCGTAAAAATATTCGTCCGGCTTCGCCTTCAGGGAAAAGCTGGTTTTGCCCTTTCCAAAAAGGACGGGGGACGCCTGCTCCACCACCACGGAATGATCCTTCAGATTGATCACCTTGAAAAGAGAGGTCTTTTTATTTATCTCAATCCTGACCTTCCCCCGTAGTGATGACAACCGCATCGCCCTGCTGGTCCACATCCAGCCGGGAAACCGGCCTCCGGGGACTGTCCGCCAGAATGCGGGCTTCCGGTTCCGCCTTGGGATCTCGGATAATACCGCCTCTGTCATCCCGGAAAATCCGGAAAACATTGTCTCCGTAAAAATCGAGCGTCATCCGGCGGTTGTTGTCAAGCAACACTTCCACGGCGGCAGGATTGATTTTTCTGGCGCCTTCAACGGCCTGGGCCTGTTGCTCCGGAACCGGTTCTTCCGATGCGGCAAGCGCGAAGCCCGAGAAGGAAATGGACAATCCGAAAGCCAGCAGGACGGACTTCCGGAACATGCCATGGTCTATTGAGTTTCCCATTATTGTAGTGTTTTATATTATTCAGCGGAACGGCGTTGCGGGAAGGATGCAAACGGTCGTCTCCTGGCGGGCGGCAGACCGCTTTCATTCATCATGCCGTCCAATATCGCGGTTATCTTGCCGCACCATACCCTTTGTCCGCAACCGTAACAAGGCCAAAGACGGCAGTAATGGCACACAATCGCTCCACACGTTCATAAAATACCTGTTCATAAAAGGTTGCCTTTCCAGGATGACGTTATTTCTTCTCCACGGCAGAAAACCGTAATATGAATCCGGCAGGCTGAAGCCATTATTGTACCCCCCGGCAATACATTCCCCCGGCGCCGGAAACTGCCCGCATGCGCCAATAGGAATACCGCGGACAACAGAACAGCTGAAAAAAGATGCATTCCTGTTTATTGCCGTTCGGAACAGAAGATTATTTTCTGTATTCCCGGCCCGGCAATCAATCCGGAACGAACCGTTCCGCTCCGGACAGAATGCCGCAGGCCGTCCGGCGACAGGGAACGGGCGTCACGCCGACAACCTGAACTCGTTCGGGGAATATCCCGTATTCTTCTTGAACATGCGGCTCAGGTGATGGGGATACTTGAACCCCAGTTCATAGGCGATTTCACTAACGGATTTATTGGTGGCGCAAAGGAGCTCCTTGGCTTTGTCCACCAGCTTGATATGGATATGCTCCTGGGGAGTTTTTCCCGTCTCTTTCTTGACGAGATCACCGAAATAGTTGGCGGAGAGATGCAGTTCATCCGCGAAATACTGCACATAGGGCAGACCCCATTCCTGAGGCTTGTCTCCCTCGAAGTAGGAATCCAGCAGGCGTTCGAACTCCGTCAGCACATCCCTGTTCACATTCTCGCGGGTAATGAACTGGCGGTCGTAAAAACGCATGCAGTGGTTCAGGAGAACTTCGATGTTGGCCGTCACGATGGACTTGGTATGCCGGTCAACGCCCCGTTCCAGTTCCTCCCGGATCTCCGTCAGGCCGTTCAGGAATAAATTCCTTTCCCTCTCCGACATATGGAGGGACTCGGAAGCGTCATAGGAAAAAAAGGTATAGTCCTTCATCCTGCGTCCCAGGGAGGTGCCGCGGAGCAAATCGGGATGGAACAGGAGGGCATAGCCCTCTACCCGGAAATATTCCCCGTTGTCATCATTGCCCAGCACCTGGCCGGGAGATACGAAGACAAGAGTTCCCTCCTGGTAATCATAATAATGCCTTCCGTACCGCAGGTCTCCGCATTTCAGGTCCTTCAGGAAAACGGCATAGAACCCGTAAGCCTTGCGGACATGCCGCAGCGGCGGGACCCTGGAAAAATCAACGACGCTGACCAGAGGGTGCAGCGTTTCCTGCCCCAAAAAGGAGTTGTAGTCCCCTACGGAATCCATGTTCAGAATAATGCCCATGCCCTTTCTCTGCTTTTTACCGGAGCATAGCAGGAAGGGAGCCGGCTATCCAGCTCATTCCGGGAACCTGTAATCATGGTAGCAAAACCTGTAATCCGTCTATCGGAAAAAATAGAAATCCTATGGTAGTTTTGCAGGCATGAAAACAATTAACGGGCAAAACATGACATGCAGGGAGCTGGGCAAAAGCGGCCTGAAGGTTTCAGCCATAGGCCTGGGCTGCATGGGAATGAGCCATGCCTACGGAGCGCCCGCAGACAAAAAGGAAATGGCGGAACTCCTTTCCCGGGCCGTGGATATGGGATATACATTCTTTGATACGGCGGAAGTGTACGGAACGCCCGGACACCCCCACGACAACGAAGAACTGCTGGGGAAAGCGCTGGCGCCCTACCAGGACAGGATCGTTATTGCGACCAAATTCGGAATCCGTTTCAGCGGCACGGCAGGCCCCGGACCATACCCGCTGATCACCGATTCCCGCCCCGGCACAATCCGCCAATCCGTGGAAAGTTCCCTTAAAAGGCTGGGAGTAGAACGCATCGGCCTGTATTACCAGCACCGCATGGATGATTCCGTACCGCCGGAGGAAGTGGCGGGCGTCATGCAGGAGTTGATCCGTGAAGGCAAAATCGCGCATTGGGGTATTTCCGAAGCAACGGAGGAAGCCATACGGCGCGCACACGTAATATGTCCGGTCACCGCCATCCAGAACCGTTATTCCATGATGGCGCGCTATCATGAATCCCTTCTTCCCGTACTGGAAGAACTGGGAATAGGCTTTGTAGCGTTCTCCCCCTGGCCAACGGCCTGCTCTCCGGCCGCTACAACCTAAATTCCACGTTTGAGCCGGGGACGGACTACCGCAGCTCCATGCCTCAGTTCAGACCGGAAAGCTTTGACGCCAACAAGGATCTCTTCCTCCTGCTCCGCAATCTGGCGGAAGAAAAACAGGCCACTCCGGCACAAATTTCCCTGGCGTGGATGCTCTGCAAAAAGCCCTGGATCGTTCCCATTCCGGGGACACGAAAGTTCTCCAGACTGAAAGAAAACGCAGAGGCAGCCCATGTAATACTATCCGCGGATGAAGTCCGGCAGATCGACGCAGCTCTCTCCTTCATGAACATGTCCGACGTGTTTGGAGGAAGCCCCATCACAGAAAAATCATCAACCCATTAATCAACAAATCACGCTTTTCCTCCCTTGCAAAAGCATGACAACTCAGTCTCCTTCATGAAATGATGAAAAAAAAACGGTTAATCCTCCCTGCCTTTTTCTTATCGATATTCACGCCTCCGGCCATGATTCAGGCGGGAGGCATCCCCCCTGTTCCAGCTGCGGAACAAGCCCCCCTGCTTATTGCAAGGCAGGGCAGTTTTGCCGTGGGCGGGAACATTCTGCAACGCCCGGGAACATATGACAACAGCCGTTTTCCCGGCTGGGGGCAAGCAGTTGAAGCCGGCCAGAGTTACCATGCCGACCACGCCGCCGTGGACTTCCAGATACCGGCCGATGCCCGCATGCTTCCTCTAATCTTCATTCATGGCTATGGACAGTCCGCCCGGTGCTGGCAGACAACACCGGACGGACGGGAGGGCTTTAATGACATGTTCCTGCGCAAAAGATACGCCACCTACCTGGTTGACCTCCCAGGACGGGGACGGGCGGGCAGAACGACGGCGGAAACCGTCATCAGTCCACTTGCCGACGAGCAGTTCTGGTTCGACATCTTCCGGATCGGCGAATGGCCCGCATTCAACCCGGGAGTACAGTTCCCTACGGACAAGGATTCCCTGGACCAGTTTTTCCGACAAATGACACCCGATATCGGCACGCACGATATGACAAAAGAACTCGATGCCCTGAGCGCCCTCTTCAAGCGCGTGGGCAAGGGCATCCTGGTTACCCACTCCGCAGGGGGATTCCCCGGCTGGCTGACGGCCATCCGCAGCCCGGAAGTGCGCGGCATCATTTCCCTGGAACCGGGCACCTACGTCTTCCCGGAAGGGGAGGTTCCCGAAGACATGCCCAGCCTCACCGGCACGATGAAGGGAATCGCCGTTCCGCCGGAGGAATTCAACAAGCTCACCCAAATCCCCATCATCCTCTACTTCGGAGATTATATTCCTGAAAACGTCACCGATAAGCTTGGAGAGGAAAACTGGCGCGTACGTCTGCAAATGGGACGCAAATTTGTGGAGGCCGTCAACAGGCATGGCGGCCATGCTGCTCTGGTGGAACTGCCCAAAATCGGCATCCGGGGAAATACGCATTTTCTGATGTCCGATAAAAACAATAACATCATTGCCGACCATATGGCCGCCTGGCTCCGGCAGAACAAACTTGACAGGTGACAGGCACACTCCCCCGCACATTTACTTTCTGCGTCCGCCATCTGTAATCATGGTAGCAAAACCTGTAATCCGTCTATCGACGGGAAGAGAGCCTTTCATGATAGAATGGGAACTGTTTGAGGAAGCAAAGTACATGCCATGAAAACAAACGCCATTATTTCAATAGCCCTTTCCCTGATTTCCTTCAACCACCAGTTAAATGCGCAGCAAATGAACACAAATGATTCTCCGGCCGTTTCAACAGCCCCAGCCCGCCAAACCCAATTTACGGAAGCAAAAAGCATTAAAAGCCACAACGCCAATCCCTGGGGGCTGGTTTACCGGGGAGCCGTCACGGAAAACATGGGAGGCCGCGTCAACATCCATCCAATCACCTATACGCTGAACGGACTGCAAATTGCCGCCCATGTTTATACGCCCGCCGGATATGATGCCTCGAAAAAATACCCCGCCCTTGTCGTGGCGCATCCCAACGGCGGCGTGAAGGAGCAGGTGGCCGGACTTTACAGCCAGCGCATGGCGGAACAGGGCTACATCTGCCTGGCATTTGACGCGGCTTATCAGGGCGCCAGTGGAGGTACTCCCCGCCAGACGGATAAACCCGCCAACCGCATGGAAGACATCCGCCGCGCTGCGGACATCCTGCTGCAATATCCCGGAGTGGACGCCTCCCGTCTGGGCATCCTGGGCATTTGCGGCGGAGGAGGCTACACCCTGAAAACCGCACAGACGGACAAGCGTTTCAAGGCAGTCGCCACGCTCAGCATGTTCAACACCGGCCTGGTCCGGCGCAACGGGTTTCTCGACTCGCAGATCAACAGCGTGCAGGAACGCCTTGCCGACGCCTGCGCCGCCCGCCAGCGCGAAGCGGAAGGCGGTCAGCCGGAATACGTGGGAGACATGAAAGGAGTAACGCCGGAACAGGCGGCCCAACTGCCCTTTGACCTCTACCAGGACGGCTACGACTATTATCTGCAAAGCCACGCCCACCCCAATTCCACCTTCCGCTATACCAAAAGCAGCCTGATGGACCTCTTTGCCTTTGACGCGAGCGAAGGTATGCACCTGATTAACCAGCCCCTGCTGATGATGGCGGGCAGCAGAGCCGACACCTTCTACATGACGGAACAATGCTACAGCCGCGCCACGGGAACCCTCAACAAGGAATTGTTCCTCATTCCGGGCGCCACGCATATCAAGACCTACTACGTGCCGGAATACGTGGATCAGGCTGTCGGAAAGCTGGCGGAATTCTTCGGGGAAAACCTGTAAAACTGCTCTCCCAGGTTCATGAATCTTATCGTCTGTCCTGTTCTGCCTGATGTCGTGCGTGCTGGCTCTGGCGGCAAATTCCGCCCTTTCCAGCCAGGAATTGACCTCCAGGCAGAAACACATCATCGCGATTGCCGCCTATACCGGCAGAGGGGATTTGCATCAGCTGCAGCCGGCCCTGAATGCCGCCTTGGACAGTGGATTGACGATAAATGAAATCCGGGAAGTTTTAGTGCATTCCTACGCCTATTGCGGGTTTCCACGAAGCCTGAGGGGATTGCAGACATTCATCTCCGTGCTGGATAAAAGAAAGTCCCGAGGCATAGCCGATGCCCCGGGACAAGATGCCTGCCCCACAAAGGACAAACGCAGCCGCTACGATCGCGGGTGCGCCATTCTTGCGGAAATCTCCGGCATTCCCGTCAATGCACCGAAAGCTGCCTATGCCGAATTTGCCCCGGTCATGGAACGTTTCCTGAAAGAACACCTTTTTGCAGATATTTTTGAACGGGACGTTCTGACCTATGATGAACGCGAATTGGCTACCGTATCCATCCTCGCGGCCATAGGCGGTGTGGAACCAATGGCCCGCTCTCACATGGGCATCTGCCTGAATCTGGGCATAACACCCGCACAGCTGCACCAGCTGCTTGATATCGTGTCCAGGAACATCGGCCCCGGGGAAGCAGACGCAGTCCGGAAAGAGCTGAACACGCTGTTGCAGGCAAAAGGGCTGCCTGTTGTCCGCAGAACCGGACAAAATGCGGGAAAACCGCTGGTTGTTTATTTCTCCGCAACGGGCAATACCAAAGCGGTGGCGGAACAAATTGCGAAACTGACCGGAGCGGATCTCTACCGGATTGAAGCCGCCGAGGCCTACAATGCCGACCCTTACCGCGACAGCGACCGTGTCAAAAAAGAAGCTTATGAGAACCTGCGCCCAAAGGTCGCCAACTTGCCTGAAGCCTCCCTGATGGGGAAATATGATACTATCTTCGTCGGCTCTCCAATCTGGTGGCATCAGCCTGCCATGGTGATTTGCACCTTTTTAGAGGCATTTGACCTGAAAGGGAAAACGCTCATTCCCTTCTTTACTTATGACGCGACTACTTATTTAAACGAATCCATGCAACAAATTTACAGGCTTACGCCCCATTCCCGGCACATTCCGTCAACTCTTCCAGAAGACCTTGACCCAGGAGATATTACAACTCCCGGACGTGCCGATGATGAGGGGATTGACATGCCGGGCAATGCCGCAGGCGTCAAAACATGGCTGAAAAGAATCGGCATGCTGCCATGACTTTTGCCTGGGTTCTTTCATCCCCCCCTCAGTTTTTCAATCCATATGACCCATTTTGCAATACCATCACCTATGGCCGTTTTTGCATTGCCCTTTTTGCGGGAGGGCCATACCGTCCGGCTAGAGGAACATAACATATGGCTAGGAATAAAAACCGGTCATTTCAACTGATTTCATAGCCCATGGAACAACGTCTATCCAAAAAAGTCATGATATTGACGGGAGCCGGGCAAATCGGCATGGCCATTGCCCGCAGAATAGGAAGCGGCATGAAAATCGTCATTGGCGACAAAAATATCGGGAACGCGCATGCCATTGCCCGGACGATGAATCAGGCCGGATTTGACACCATCCCCTTAGAGATGGATCTCTCTTCCCGGGACTCCATCCTGCATTTGATTGCAGAAGCACAGAGGTACGGCAATATTTCCATGCTCGTCAATGCAGCGGGGGTTTCCCCCAGCCAGGCATCCGTTGAAACCATTCTTAAAGTGGATCTCTACGGAACCGCCGTATTGCTGGAAGAGGTGGGGAAAGTTATTTGCCCCGGCGGCTCGGGAGTAACTATCTCCAGCCAATCCGGTCACCGCATGCCCGCTCTGACTGCCGAACAGGACGAACAACTGGCCATGACTCCAACAGAGGAATTGCTGAACCTCGAACTCCTCCAACCCGGGAATATCAAGGACACTCTGCATGCCTACCAGATGGCGAAACGCTGCAACGTCAAGCGTGTCATGGCGGAAGCCGTCAAATGGGGTGCCAAAGGCGCACGCATCAACTCCATTTCCCCGGGCATTATAGTCACCCCTCTGGCAATCGATGAATTCAACGGTCCCAGAGGTGATTTTTACAGAAACATGTTTGCGAAGTGCCCTGCAAGAAGACCCGGTACGGCGGATGAAATAGCCCATGTAGCGGAATTACTGATGGGCGGCAAGGGGGCTTTCATCACCGGCGCGGACTTCCTGATTGACGGGGGAGCCACCGCCTCCTATTTCTACGGTCCGTTGAAACCGCATGATTCAAAAGAGAAAACCTCTCAGACAATCGAAAACGGCAGGCAAAGCACAAAATGAAGCTTACTGAAATCAACGCAGCATCAAAAGGGAAACACCGTAGATCATAAGCACAAAACAACATGAAAAAAACGACCAGCCACATTGGTGGCGACGTTTCTCATGTTATCCGTTTATAATAAGGTCTAAAACGGATAACGGACCTCTGACCTGACCGCACGGCTGTTCCGTCATCTTGGCATCCAGCCATGCAATATCCCCCCCCCCGCGAAGTTATGATGGACTCCAAATTCCGGTCACCGAGATTAAATATACATTCCACATCCTGTATATCCCCATCCCGGGCATTTTCCTGAATCATCAGGCGGATTTCCTCTTCCGTCACCCTGTCAGTCGTATTCCTGACTCCCAGCAAATTGCATGCGAAAACTGTGCTTTTGGAAAGCACCCATACAAAGGGAGCTGCGGCACAAGAAAAGGCTTTCATCGGCACAGCCGCCAGTTTGGAAATTACTTCCGGAGCACACATTCCAACCCTCTTGGGCACCAGTTCCCCGAATACAAAAACTCCCAGAAACAACAGACTCCCAATACTCGCCGGATGCTTTTCCATCCGTAACGAAAAAACCCTGCAAGCAATGAACTTGCAGGGTTTTCAAATGGTTACGGGAGCAGGATTTGAACCTGCGACCTTCAGGTTATGAGCCTGACGAGCTACCTGGCTGCTCCATCCCGCGATTTAGAGAGCATCTGTAGAGGAGTGCGCAACTGTTATAAGGCATTTCCGCAGCATGTCAAGTACTTTCAAATAATTTTTTTATACCCGCAATTGTATGACAAAGACGTTCAAACGTATTCCGAAGACGACGGAAAGCGATAAACGGAAACCGCTCCCCGATTGATTGGCTCACAACAGGTAGGAGAGCCGCCCAGGTCCGGCATATGGAAACGGAAAAGGAAAAGCGCCTTTCCCCGCACGCGAAAAAAAGAAAGGATTCCTCGACAAGCATTGTCAAATCTGTATATCTTGAAAGGTGCGGACGGGGTCCGCGCATTAACATCAACTAGAAAGAGGTACGACAATGCAAAAGGTAAACGTAAACACACCCATTACGATCACGGGGCGCCACGTGGAAGTCACAGACGCGATTCGGGAATTCGTAACGAAAAAAATTGAGGGGATCCGCCTGGATTTCCCGCGCATTATGGAGGTTAAAGTACTGCTTGATGTGCAACGCGACCGCAAGATTTCCCAGGTAATCCTGTTCTGCTCGGATCATATCACCATTGACGCGTCCACGGAAGGGACGGACATGTACGCCTGCATTGATGAAACGATCACCAAAATCATGCGCCGCATGCGCAAGCACAAAACGCGCCTGATGAAGAATTTCCGTCCCCATCACCAGGAAACCATCCGCAAGCTGGATGAAACGGTATATGACGATTCCGTGCTGGATTACCCAGGAGATTCCCCGGAAGACCCGGAACCCCTGCTCATTCACAGAGAAAGCTACAATCTCAAAAAGCTTTACAAGGAAGAAGCCATCATGGAACTGGAACTTTCCGATAAGCCATTCGTACTCTATAGGAATGCGCGGCGAGACGTGCTCCAGATCGTGTACCGGAGGCCGGACGGGGACTACTCCATCATTGAGCTTGGGAGCAGCCTGTAAGCGCAAAAAACGGTTTTGAAACAATCCGTTTTCCATAACGCATCAAAAAGAGCAGGACTTCAGAAACCGAGGGTCCTGCTCTTTTCTGTAATGCCGTGACATGGAACAAGAAAATCTCTTGATTTCTACTTGCCACCATTTACATTGGTGCCAGCAAACCTCCGTGGATGCGGAGGTTCCAGTAGTTAACAAACACTGTATTTAATTCGAATTATGAAGAACATCGCTATCCTCGCCATCGCCGGCGCCGCTTGCCTGGTCGCTTCTTGCTCCCAGCAGCAGCAGCAACAGCAAACCACCGCTCCTGCTCCCGCTCCGGTTGTGCAGGCCAAGGGCAAGTAAGTTTGCAGCGGGGTTTTGCCCTGCAACACTAGCAAATTATCCAATTAATCCGCACTCGGTGTACGCACTGAGTGCGTTTTTATTTGCCCTGAGTCCGGATTCCCTCCGCCATTTGCCGATTCGCCGGGATTTTCCTTAAAAACGGCGGATACCGCAAACCGCCGCGGCGCAGCACCGTGTGCCGGTTCTTGCCGGATCAGGCTTCCCCTTTATTCAGCGGCCGCCTTCGCCTCATTCTGCTGATCGGACTGAAATATCCGCTGAACCAGCATGGGGCGTTTCCTGGCCCACCCGGGCCAGACCAGGTGATGTTCCATGCCGTAGGAATGGCCCTCCGGAAAGGTCTTGGAAACAAATGGTTCCCGCCAGTCCTCCTCCCATTTGCCGCCTTCCCGGTCCTTCTGGGTCAGCGTCACCAGATGCCCGCAGTTCTTCCAGGCATCCAGAACAATGGAGCCCTGCAATCCCTTCCCCGCGGCATTGACATACACGCAACTGTGCTCCCTGCCCGTTCCACGGTCTCGAATCGTCAGCCCTATGCGGAAATACTTCACGGGGCGGCGGCGCAGGTCCCGGTACAAATCCTGCTGGACCTGCCAGCACAGCCCCCTGTCGCGCAGGTTGGAATTGACCAGAATATTGTTCAGCCAGCCAAACAGCACAGTCCTGTTGTCCCGGGCAATCGCTGCGGACTGGACCACGGCCGTGTCCGCCAGCCACCTGGCCTCCGCTCCGGCAGCGGGAAGAGAGGCCTGATCCGGCGGCAGCAGCGCCAGGAAGGCATTAGCCAGCCCGGACATTTGCTGCTGCACGTAAGGTTGTTGTATATAATCCTCCGCCGGAGGAGTACAGCAGGAACTCCATCCGCACAAAAGGGCGGCAGCAAGCAAAAGCCTGAATGTCTGCGTGGTCGGCATGGCGCGCCAAGGCTAGCAGACTACGCGTAAAAATCCAGTAAAGCTTTCAAAAATGCCTGCCTCCGCCCTGACGGCTCTTGCCTTCCCCTTTCCATCCCGGTAGAATACATCCTCTCTTCACCATGCTGACGATCAAAAATCTCACAAAATCCCACGCCGGACGGACCTTGTTCAGGGAAACGGAAATGACCATTAACTGGGGGGAACGGGTGGCTCTGGTCGGCCCCAACGGAGCAGGCAAATCCACCCTGTTCCGCATGATTCTGGGAGAAGACACGCCGGACGAAGGCTCCATCAGCATGGATGAATACGCCATCGTGGGCTATCTTCCCCAGGAAGCCAGCGAACCGAAGGATGAAACCGTCCTGGAAATCGCCCTGGGCATCACGCCGGAAATGGAACAGGCCATCCACACCATCCGGACGGCGGAAAACGCCAACAAAACGGATACGCCGGAATACGCGGAAGCCATTGACACCTTCAACGCCGCCAACGGTTACCAGCTGGAGCCCAAAGCCAAGAAAATTCTCAAAGGGCTGGCCTTTCGGGAAAGCGACTTCCACCGCCCCGCCCGGGAAATGTCCGGCGGCTGGATCATGCGCGCGTACCTGGCCAAGCTCCTTGTCCTGGAGCCGGACCTCCTGATGCTGGACGAACCTACCAACCACCTGGACCTCCTGTCCCTGCTGTGGCTCCAGCGATACCTGAAAAACTACCCCGGAGCCATCCTGATGATTTCCCACGACCGGGATTTCATGGATGAGCTGGTGGAAAGCGTGTACGACATCGACAACGAAGAACTGGTGGAATACCGAGGCAATTACTCGGACTTCCTCCAACAAAAGGACGTGCGCTTCGAGCAGCTTCAGGCGGCCTACCGCAACCAGCAGAAGGAAATAGCGCACATTCAGGAATTTATTGACCGTTTCCGCTCCATCAATTCCAAAGCCGGGCAAGTCCAGAGCCGCATCAAGCAGCTGGAAAAGATGAAAATCATTCAAAAACCGGTAGCCCGCAGGAAGGTATTTAAATTCAACTTCCCCCAGCCTCCGCGCAGCACCCAGAAAGTCATTGAGCTGGAAAAAGTTTGCCAATCCTATGGCGACCGCAGGGTTTATGAAAACCTGGACCTGCTGGTGGAACGCGGGGAGCGCACTGTTCTTGTAGGTCCGAACGGCGCGGGCAAATCCACTCTTCTCAAAATCCTGGCGGGCATCATCCCCATTGACTCCGGACAACGCACTCCCGGTACCACGACGCGCATCGGCTACTTCTCCCAGGCGCGAACGGAAAACCTGAATCCGGAAAATACCGTGCTGGAGGAAATCATGAAATGCAGCGCTGAAATCCGGGAGGAAGAAGCGCGTTCCATCCTGGGTTCCTTCCTGTTCCGGAGGCTGGATGTGGAAAAACGCGTCAGCGTTCTTTCCGGCGGGGAGAAATCGCGGCTCAGCCTGGTCAAATTCCTGGTGGATCCGCCCAACCTCCTGCTGATGGACGAGCCGACCACCCACCTGGACCTTTTGTCCGTAGAAGCCCTAGTGCAGGCTCTGAAGCATTATGAAGGAACACTGGTCTTCATCTCCCACGATGTGCACTTCATCCGTTCCCTGGCACAAAAAACCCTGCATGTGAACCGGGGGACCATCACCGCCTACGCAGGCGGATATGACTACTATCTGGAAAAGTCAGGCATTCTGGACGATGAAAAAGGCGGCATCACGGCGGAATAAGGCTCTTTTTTCAGTTTCCCCTTTTTCCTTGCCGTGGATTTCATCCTGCCTTAAAAGAACAGGATGAAGGCTTTTCTTGTTCCTCTCTTATATTCTGCGCTTCTGTCCGGAGCCTCTCTTGCATTTGGTGAAACGGCCGCCGGAACGGCTTCCCCCGCAGCAGCGGCTCCGGCGGAAAAAATTCCTTCCGCGGAATCCCTGATCAACCAGGCCTTTTCCTTTGCCATCAATATCCAGCAGACGTTGGCAGGCGTTCAGGACAAGGAAAGCGCGGACAACGCCGTCAAAACGCTGCAGGACATTCAGAAGGACATCCGGCATTTCCTCCAGCTTCAGGATAAATTGAACGATGCGGAAAAGGAGAAAGAAGACGCCTTGATAGAAAAAATGAAAAAACGAATGGAAATGCTGGACAACCGCTGCAGGCAGGAAGGCAAACGCCTGTTTGAGGCCCGCTATTACGGTTCCGCCGCCTTAAAGGACATTTTGGAAAATTCGGATGAATTCAGCGACCTGGTAGAACCGGATGAAGACGGGGCGCACCCCGGTGCACTCCGGGAAAATGAAGAGGCCGGACAGTAGCCCCCCGCCCCGTTTCTCCCCCCTCTTTTTTCATTCCCGGCACGCCCTTTCCCCGTATGGGTTCCTGCGCGGCCAAGTCCATTTCAAGCTTGCCGGAACCGTGAAAAACGAGTTTACTGTGGGCAGCATGCAAAAGTTAGCAGGTAAAACAGCCATCGTTACCGGCGCGGGCCGCGGAATCGGCAATGCCATCGCGCGCCGCTTCGCTTCGGAAGGAGCCAGGGTCATCCTGATCAGCCGCAGTCCATCCAGCTGCGGGGGCCGCAGAAGAAATCAACAAGGAATTTCCGGATTCCTGCAAGGCCTACCCCTGCGACGTAGCGGATTACGCGGCCGTTCAGGAAACCATGACCGCCATTTTGAAAGACTTCCCGCAGATTGACATCCTGGTGAACAACGCCGGCATCACGCGGGACTCCCTGATGCTCCGCATGAAAGAGGAAGACTGGGATGCCGTTCTGGACACCAACCTGAAAAGCGCGTTCAATACGGTCAAGGCCCTCCAGCGCGTTCTCATGAAATCCCCGGCCGGGCGCATCATCAACATGAGCTCCGTCATCGGTCTCGTCGGCAACATCGGCCAGGCCAATTACGCCGCTTCCAAGGCGGGCCTCATCGGTTTCACCAAATCACTGGCTCAGGAATTCGCTCCGCGCAAAGTCACGTGCAACGCCATTGCTCCCGGCTTCATCTCCACGGAAATGTCCAATGCCATTCCCGACAATCTCAAGGAAGAAATCGTTAAGAAAATACCTTTGAAAGAACAAGGTTCCGTGGAAGATATCGCCGCCCTGACGGCCTTCCTTGCCTCTGACGATGCCCGTTACATCACCGGGCAGGTCATTGCCTGCGACGGAGGCATGACGATGTAGGGCATTCCGGTTTTCTCCATTCCATGCGCGGCATTTTCCTTGTTTCCTGCTTTCTGGGAGGAAGCGCCCTGCTGGCCGGGTGCCGGGAAGAAAATAATTCCCCCCGCCCGGCCACGGAAGATGCCGCGCGCATTACCAGCGCACGCCAATGGGGAGAAAGCCGATCCGCGCTGCAAAAACGGGAACTGGACCGCGCTGCCGGTCCTGCCCTTCCCATTCCGGATGACCTGCCGTCCCGGGAGCTGGTCGGCACGACGCGCCAAATCCATCAGCTCATTGAAGCTTCCGGAAATCCGGCACGTTTTGAATCCTACACGGAAACGGTTCCCGCGGCGGGAGCTTCCCTGCGCATGGTCGCCATACCGGGAGGAACGTTCCTCATGGGGAGTCCCGCGGAAGAGCCGCACCGGAAACCGGACGAAGGACCGCAGCATAAAGTGAGCATCTCTCCCTTCTGGATCTCGGAAACGGAAATCCCCTGGGAACTTTATACGGCCTTCATGGAAAACGGGCGTCCGCGCGCCAAGGACGGTCAGCTTCTGGAGGAACAGCCGGATGACGAACTGTGGGACTCCGTTACGCAGCCTACCGCCCCCTACACCGCCATGAACCTGGGCATGGGCCACGGCTATGAACACGGTCTGCCCGCCATCTCCATGTCCCACCACGCCGCCAGCAAATTCTGCGAATGGCTGAGCGCCCAGACCGGGCATTACTACCGCCTGCCCACGGAGGCGGAATGGGAATACGCCTGCCGGGCCGGCTCCCCCGGCGCCTATTCTTACGGAAACGGGGAAGCCTCTCTGGACCAGTACGCCTGGTACTGGAACAACTCCAATGACCGCTACCAGAAAACAGGCTCTAAAAAACCAAATAAGTGGGGACTCCGGGACATGCACGGAAATGTGGCGGAATGGGTTTTGGACTCTTACGTTCCGGATGCCTACGGCAAACGGAGCGGCTTGCCCGCGAAAGACCCCTTGGTCATCATCCCCGGCGCCCCTCACATCGTTCGCGGCGGTTCGTGGGAAGACGACCCGGACAGCCTGAGAAGCGCTGCGCGCCGCGCCAGCACCCCCGCCTGGAACCGTCAGGATCCTCAAAACCCTAAAAGCATCTGGTACCTGACGGACGGAGGCATGATCGGGTTCCGCGTGGTGCGCCCCATGAACATTCCGGACGTTATGACGATGCACCGCCTCTGGAATTTCTCCAAGGGGGAGCCGTAAAGAACAACCCTTCATGACCATTGCATTAAGAACGGAACAATCCGCAGACCATGCCGAAACGGAACATGTCACGAGAGAAGCGCTCTGGAACTATTTCGTCCCCGGCTGCAATGAACATTACCTGCTCCATATCATGCGCGTCAGTCCTTCCTTCATCCCGGAGCTGGATACAGTCGCCGTCCACGGCAGCCGCATCGTCGGGAAACATCGTTGATGCAACGTCCGTCATCAGGGCAGACGATGGAAAAGAATATGAAGTGCTGGGCATGGGGCCCATTGCCGTTCTTCCGGAATACCAGCGCCGGGGAATAGGACGGCGGATGATCGGCTACACCAGGAACCGGGCGCGTGAAATGGGCTTCCGTGCCATTTTCCTGTACGGCGACCCGGACTACTCTTCACACTGTGGATTCGTTCCCGCGGAAACGCTGGGCATCAGAACGGCGGATAATAGGTATGCGGCGGCCCTCCAGGTCTGTGCGCTGCAAAGGGGTTCCCTATCCGGCCTGAAAGGCCGCTATGTGGAAGCTGCCGTGTACCATATGGACGAAAAGCGCGCTGCCGAATTTGACCGGCATTTTCCGGTAAAGAAAAAGCTTTCCGGTATTGCGTCTCAAAAACGTTTCCAGCAAATTGCCGCCATGCGGAGAAAACCGGATACGGCCCCCTGCCCCCGGAAATCCCGTACCTTCCGGAGGGCATGAATCCCGCATGCGGATGAGTAATTCTTCCTCTCTGGATATAAAAAACAAGAGCTGTTCCGCAAGAACAGCTCTCATCCGCCGATTTTTCGCCATCAGGAAGCTCAAGCCCTGCGGCGGCGCATCATCAGCGCGGCCAGTCCCAGCAGGCCCAGGGAAACCGTGGCTGGTTCCGGCACCATTTCCCCTCGGATTTCCGTGAAAATCGGAGATAATAAGCTGAAAGTATTGGTTCCGTTGGCTCCCGTAATAACAACAGAATCACCAGGCGCTCCCTCGGCGTCATAATGGCCGCGGATGCCGGGAGCAGTCAATCCGCCGCTGATCGTTACGGTATCTCCTTCCGTGTTAGCAGTAGGGGCGGCTGTCCCCCCCGCAGCATATAAATACGTTTTAGACGTATCCTGCATCAAGCCCATCACGGACTGGCTCACGGCCAGGAAGCGGTATGTCAATGCCGCGTCAAGAAGCAGGGGAGAACCATCCAGGGAAGAAAAACTGAACGTCAGATTAATCCCTGCTGCAGTAGTTCCCGTATTGGTGCTCCAGCCGATGACCGAATTGTCGGAGCCATTCAGCACCAGGAAGCCGTAAGTGACATTAGCGCCAAAATTGTTGGCGGCTCCGCGCAGCGTAAAACTGTCCAGTATGATCTCTCCGGACAGGGAGGAGGGAGAAGAGGAATCGGAAGGAGCCAGGGAAGAAGACCCCAGGCTAAGATAAAACCCATGGATGGTACTATTGTAATTATCCGTACCGGGAGTGTAATAATTAAAAACGGTCGCTGCCTCCGAGGAAACAGCAAAGCTTCCCATCGCGATTAAAAGTGTCAGTGTTTTCTTCATATTTATTATTCCTTTTGGATGGCAACTTGTAGCGAATTTGGAATCCGTTACCTGTGCTTTTTTGAAGTACCTGATACACATGAAATTATCTACATTCTGCATCTTATGCTGCCTTTCCACGAGTCTTTCCCAGGCTACCACCTACATCTGGAGCGGAGCGGCAGGAAACGGAATTTACGGAGACGCCAACAACTGGACGGTAAATGGCACGCCGAACGGCTATTATCCGCAAAGCAATAGCGATAATGCCATCATCGGAAAAAATGCCGGAACGGTCACCTGGTCCACCTCCCAATCCTATTTCGGAGCCACCAGACAAGTCATCATAGAATCTGGAAGCACCCTGCTTTGCACAACGACTGTAGGAGACCTCAACGTCGATTCTTTCACGCTGGAAGGCAATTCCCAATTGATATTTGAATCCAGCAATGCCCTTGGGCTGGGACGTAACTTCACATTGAATTTCGGCACGTTTACGGCGGAAGAACACGGCACCCTGACCGCTACGGATATCTCCGGCTTCTGGACCAACGGAAAAACAGTCGTCTTCGCCGGCATACTGGATACGAGCAGCCTTTCCGGAAGCGGAACTATTGAACTGGCTTCCATCAAATCCGCTCAACTGGGAGGAAATCTCTATCTGGATCTGTTCGGCCTGGATATTTCCACCAGCGACCCCAAAATTCAAACGAGCGTGGCACAGGTCACGGAAAACGGCGTCACCAAGGTGTTGATTAACTACGAAACCGTTCCGGAACCCGCAACGGCCACGCTGAGCCTCCTGGGACTGGGCGGTCTGCTGTTAAGAAGAAAGAGACAGTAGCCTCTTCCGCATGTCTGATTCTACCCCGGCTTATTCCTCAAGGAAAGCCGGGGTTTTCTTTTGCCGCTGGCCCGGTTTGCGCACGCCTCCCTTATATCGCAACATTTATCCTGCGGAACCATATAGCATCCTTCCAGACGGAAAAATCCGTTTTCCAGAGCAGGTCAGAACTCGCAATTCCGCGGGGTACGGGCAAAAGGCAGGACGTCGCGGATGTTGGTCACCCCGGTCACGAACATCAACAGGCGTTCAAACCCGGCCCCGAATCCGGCGTGCGGCACCGTGCCGTAGCGGCGCAGATCCGCATACCACCGGTACGCTTCCGCATTCATGCCCATGCTGCGCATGTTTTCCTCCAGAATATCCAGCCGCTCCTCACGCTGGCTGCCACCCACGATCTCACCAATGCCGGGCACCAGCACATCCATGGCGGTAACGGTCTTTCCGTCTTCATTCAGGCGCATATAGAAGGGTTTAATCTCCTTCGGGTAGTTGTACACGATGACGGGGCATTTAAAATGCTCCTCCGTCAGGAAGCGTTCATGTTCGCTCTGCAGATTGATGCCCCAGGAAACGGGGTAATCAAATGTTTTGCCGCTCTTGAGCAGGATATCCACGGCTTCCGTATAGGAACAGCGCACAAACGGCGTTTCCTTCACATGCTCCAGGCGTTCCCGCAGCCCCTTGTCTACAAAACGGGTCAGGAATTCCACTTCTTCCGCGCTGTTTGCCAAGGCATCGCCGACGAGAAAACGGACAAACTCTTCCGCCATGTCCATGTCTCCATACAGGTCGCAGAATGCCATTTCAGGCTCCACCATCCAGAATTCCGCCGCATGGCGCGTAGTATTGGAGTTCTCCGCCCGGAACGTGGGGCCAAAGGTATAAATGTTGCTCAGGGCGCACGCGAACGCTTCCCCTTCCAGCTGGCCGCTTACCGTGAGGTAGGCCGCCTTGCCGAAGAAATCCCGGGAGGCGTCACGGGAAGCAGCGTCTCCCACATCCAAAGTCGTCACGCGGAACATTTCTCCGGCCCCTTCGCAGTCACTGGCGGTAATAATGGGAGTGCTGACCCAGGAAAAATCCCTTTCCTGGAAAAAGCGGTGGATGGCGAAGGCCAGCCTGCTGCGCATGCGGAACACGGCTCCAAACAGGTTGGTGCGGGGGCGCAAATGGGCGATGGAACGCAGAAACTCCGGCGTATGCCCCTTTTTCTGCAAGGGATAGGAATCCGGAACAGCCCCCACCAGCTCCAGGGAAGCGGCGCGCAATTCCCATCGCTGCCTTCCCTGCCCGGCAACCAGAGCGCCGCGGATGCTCACGGCAGACCCCGTAGCCATTTCTCCAATCCGTTCATAGCCGGGGATACCCTCATCCGCCACGACCTGCAGAGGCGACGGAGGAACCGTCATTCACCTCCAGAAAGGAAAAAGCCTTGGAATCACGGCGCGTACGCACCCATCCCTGAATCAGTACGTCCGGCATTTCCTCCTCACTGTCCAAGACATGTTTCACCAATGTTCTGTTCATCATGGCGCAAGTATAATACAGCGCCTTGCCCATGCCAGCAGAATTGCTTCACCACGGAGAGAATATTACGGATTTTCCGGCAGAGAAGGAGGGGATATGCCGCACCTGTTATTTGGAAGGCTGCATGACCTGCCGCCCCGTCGTAATGGCGATGGCATCCGCCAGCGGCATTTCCTTCTCCGTATGGGCGGCCCCCCAGGAATCTGAAAAGATAAGCGTTTTCTTTTCCTCGTCAAAACCGATAATCAGCCTCAAATGGCCTCCGCGCGTCTGGGACAAACGCAACGGTTCCGGAACAATGCCAAGCTGCACGGACCAAAACACGGGGATGCCCGCCATGATATAGGGCCTGATGGCATTGAGCCACCTGTCCACCTGGGACGGTGATCCGGCACGCGCCAGCTTCAGGACTTCTCCGTCCGCATTGTCCCAGAAACCGGACCAGTCATGTTCATTTTCCACCTTCTCTTTTTTCAGCTTGGAGGCGGCGCGGTTATAGGCTTTCAGCAGATTCCTGAAATCACGGGAATTCGTCAGGGAATCCAGCACTTTGATCCGTATCTGGAAGCGCGTCCCGATTTTTTTCAGGTTTTCCGCCATTGCCGCCGTATTAGTGCCTCCGTCCGCAGAGGTATTGGCCAGGGAAGCCAGTTCATGCTGATCCACATAGTCCATTCCATAATAGGCAAAAATGCGGGCGGCGGTAGCCACCACGCAATAACCTTTCTGGCCCTGGTCCACCATGGGAATATCCTGAATCACCACCCGCTTTCCTTCTTTCCTGACGTGCTGCTTGATATCCGCCTTTCTGGCCCGGGAAGAAGCATCTCCCCTCGCGATGGAATCTTCCGTGGGACCGGCCTTCATCCGGATAAATTCCGCTTCAAACTCCCTGCCCTCCCGCGATGTATTGATCTCCAAGGTAATCGCCCCGTTGTCCCAAATCCAGGACCAGCCGTTGACTTTGACTACCGCCTCCTTACGGGAGGCCCGGTACTCCTTGGGCTGAATCCCGGTAAGAGCGGTCAGGGATTCCTTGATGAGCTCCAGGCGCTTGTCAAATTCATCCTTGCCAATGGCCCCGTTATCCCCCTTGTTGTACATCATGACAGTCATTGACTGGGGGGCTCCGTCCTTCCAGTTCACCAGCATTTCCCCCAGGGACATGTCCCCTATCTTGATGGAGGGCTTCGCAATCCGGAGCTGGGTCTTGCCTTTATCCACCCAGCCGCCGGGCTCTCCGTTAAAATACTTTCCGAACAAATCCGGCTGAGGCAGCTTCCAGAACGCACCAGACTTTAAATCCGGCGCCATGTTGCCCGCGCCCCAAGCGGAGGGAAGAAGGCAGCAGACTGAAAGGAAAGGCAGAATGGCAGAGATAAATCGCATAACGAAAAAAGGGGCGGGGAATAGCCCCGCTGCTCGGAATCTACGCTGGTAATGTATTCTCCCATGACGGTTCTGCCAAGAAAAAATGAATCTTCCTCCAGCGAACCATTCCTTCTTTATCCTCTCCCATCCGTCCTTTTCTAATAATGCTGCCCGGTAAAAAAACCGGCCTGCCGCAGTAAATTCCGCAGCAGGCCGGTTTGAATGAATAAACCAGTCCGATGATTTACATGAACGGACGCAAACGCTGCATGATAGCGTCCTTGGAAGAAGCTCCCACCATCGTATCCATGATTTCCCCGTCCTTGATAATCAGAAGAGTGGGGATAGTGCGCACGCCATAGGTGGCGGCCAGTCCGTTGTTGGCGTCCACATCCACTTTGCCCACTTTGATCTTACCGGCCAATTCCGTAGAAAGCTGGTCAATAATCGGGGCGATCATGCGGCAGGGCCCGCACCATGTAGCCCAGAAATCGACAAGCACAGGAATGTCGGACTTCAGAACTTCATCCTCAAAATTTGCTTCAGAAAATACGTTTGCCATAGTACCGCTTAGAGTATTTCAACAATCATTACGTTCACTTATTCTTCCGCATCGGCGCCATCATCGGAAGACTCTTCGGCAGAAACGTCATCGGCCGTTTCTTCATCGGCGGCGGGAGCAGCGGGGGCAGGCTTGGAGTCTCCGCCCAGCCAGCCAACCATGCTGCGGGCTTCCAAGGTGTCCGTAGCGTATTGATAACCGATGAAAACAAGCGCAAAGGCAAGGGCCACAAAGGAGAGAACATTCAACAGCGTACTGGGAGCCGCATCCGTATCTTCTTGAAACTTCCTGGCCGTAAAGGAGGCGGAAGAAACCGGAGAGGCCGCGGGTGCGGTATTCAGCCCGATGGTGGCCTGCGGAAGCTGTGCTGTCGCCATGCCTGCTCCGGGAGGAGTCAGAGGAACAGTAGGAGCGGCAGCGGCAGGCGCCGCGCCAGCAGGAGGAACCACGGGGGCCACAGGCGTAGTGGCGGAGCCGAGGGCAACCGTCTTTAATCCTCCGCCAAGCTTGATGCCTCCGCCAAGACCGGCGGGACGAAGGGGAATAGTGGGCGCAGCGGCGGCAGGCGGAGCAGCAGGTGCCGCAGGCGCGGCGGCTACCGGAGGAACGGCCGGAGCGGCAGGTGCCTTGGGCACGGAAGGAGCAGCCGGCGGAGTCGGAATGCTGGGCGGAGGCGGAGTACCGCCCGGAATGGAGGGGGGAGGTGGATTACTCATATCGGAAAAATAACTGTGCTGAACGATAGCTCTCGCTTATTTCAGCCCGTAAATCAAGAAAAAGAATGCGTAGAACCTGAATTCCGTGCAATTTTTAATTTGAAGCGTATTCCATCTCAAACACGCTGTCCGGACTTGCCCTGAAAAGCGTTCTTTCCTACGCTGTGTATCCGGCATTATCTCATATGAAACCCATTACCAAACTAGCTTCCTCCACCCTGCCCGACGGCTCCGTTCTCGACCTATGGGAACGGGACGGGTTCCACTTTCTTTTGCGCGACGGCGTACAGACAGCGTCCAGCTTTTCCCACGGAAGCAATGAAGCGGCGGCAGCCATGGCGGCGGCTCCGGTTAAAAGAGCCAACCAGCCCTCCTTCCTTCTCGACGGCCTCGGCCTGGGATTCACCCTGTTCGCCCTGATGGATCAAATTCGCAGGGAAAAGGCCCGCTTCATCGTGGCGGAACCCTGCAAACCGCTTATCGACTGGCACAAGGAACTGATGAACCAGGAACGGCCCGGATTCCTGCACGATCCCCGCGTCAGCGTGGAATTTACCCCGGCGCTTCAAATCGCCCGCAAGAATCCGAAAAGCTTCCACGCCATTCTGTCCCATTCCACGCACGAACGCATGAACCTGAGCGTAGCCGAAGCTTCCGACTATTTTGCCGCACTCAAGCAGGGCGGTCTGCTGGTCATTACGGTAGCCCGCCCGGACACCCGACTTTCCCGGACACTGCAAAAAGCGGGGTTCGAAGTAAGCACGGAAGCCGTTCCGGCCTCACATAAAGGAAAGAAAACCGCTTTTCACACCGTTATTCTTGGAAAGAAGGGACGTTTCGTCCCCTTCTCCGCTCACCAGTCCTGATCCCATCCTATTATTATGAACTGCACATCCCTTACCATGGCCGGACTTCTGGCCGCCCTGTCCCTGGGAATTCCCTCCCTGGCGGATTCCATTGCCCCGGGCATTCTTCTTCCCAAAAAAAATACCAAATCCATTTCCTTCTCCCCCAAGGGGACCTCGGACATTTTCCTGCTCGGCATCATGCCGCAGGGAAGTTCCGTCAAGAAAGGGGAATCCGTAGCTCAGGCGGACTTCCGCATACTGGACAATAGTATCGAAGATTATGAACGCGCCATCAAGAGCAAGAACCTGGAGGTGCTGAAACTCCGGTATGCCCTGGACCAGCAGAAGGAACGTTCCGCCCTGGCCCTGCAAAAATATCAGACGGCCCTGACACGGACGGAAGAGGATCAAAAGGATTTTCTGGAAAAGCGGAAGGCCCGCATGCTGGCGGAAGAAGAGGAACGCGTCAACAAAGCCCTGCGCCACATGTCCTACAAACAGGAAGAGCTGAACCAGCTTACCAAGATGTACAAGGATGACCAGGTGGCGGAAGAAACGGAAGAGATCATTTTGAAACGCCTGAAAAATGAACTTGGGGAAAGCGAATTTGCCGTTCAGGGAGCCAAACTCGTTGCGGAACTGGCCAAGCTGCGCAATATTCATCGCCTGGGGGAAGACTATGCTACGGCAGTCAAGGAAAAGCAGATGGATCTGGAACAGGCAAGGAAGCAGGCGGATTTTGACCTGGAACAGAAAAAGATAGCCCTGACGGAGGCGGAAGTCTCCCTGAGACGCCTTCAGAATAAGTACAATGAACTGAAAGCAGACCGGGAAATGGCCTCTTTCAAGGCCCCGGAAAACGGCATCCTGCTGTACGGCGGATATGTGGCGGACAAGTGGGTGGCCATTCCGGTGGCGGAAAAGCTGAAACCCGGCGGCAAACTGGGAGCTTTTGACAAAATCGCCACCATCGTTCCGCCAGACTCGGAACTGATTGTCCAGGCTACTCTTCCGGACTCCACCGCTACGCCCAAGGTGGGGGAAACCGTCGTCATCAAAATAACGAACATGCAGATTCCCGGTGTTATTACGGAAGCCAGCCCCATTCCGGGAGCAGACGGCAAGCGCCGCATTATCATCACGCCCAAGGTTCCCGCCAGCCAGATTTTCGCCCCCGGCCTTCCCGTCCAGGTGACCATCAAGGACCAACAGGCCTGATTTCCCTTAACGGATCCCCATGAATAAAGCCGTCCTTTTCCTTGCCGCCCTTGGAGCCAGTACGGCGCTCTGCGCTCCTGTTCCGGCGGAAAAAGCGGAAAAAAGGGATACCATTCCCATTGCCAGGGTTCCGGATGTTCCGCCTCCCTCCCGGGAAACTCTGGACGCTTCTATCCGGAAGGCGGCTGACTTTCTGTTGAAAGAACAGAACAGGGACGGTTCCTGGGGAAACCATACGCGCACCAAGGGTCTGAATGTTCTCTGCCCTTATCCGGAAGGCCCCAGATCATTCAGGACAGCCTCCACCTCTTTGTGCGTGATCGGCCTCCTGACCAGCCCCCTGAAAGAAGACCCTGCCGTCAAGGCATCCCTGGACAAGGCGCTGCAGTACCTGCTAACCACGCTGCCCACCCTGAAACGGGGAGACACCCGTACCGTGCTTGGCGTATGGGGCCATGCCTACGGCCTCTCCGCCCTGAGCCGGGCGGCGCGGAACCTTCCTGCGGATGCCCCTTTGCGCGAAGAACTCAAAAAGGTGGCCTCCCTCCAAGTCAAAGCGCTGGACCAGATGGCGGACGTCCAAGGCGGCTGGGGCTATTACACATTTGAAACTTTTTCCAAGCGTCCCATTGGAGAACCCACTTCCTTCCTGACGGCTACAGTCCTTCTTGCCTACAAGGACGCGGAACAGGCCTTCGGCCTCAAAGCGGAACCCCGCGTCGTCAAACGCGCCGTCGCCTGCCTGGAAAAACTGAGGACGCCCGCCGGCAGCTACGTCTATTCCCTTTCCCATTCCTTTTATCCCGGCAGGCCCATCAACCGCCACACCGGCAGCCTGGCCCGCACTCCCGCCGGGGATCTGGCTCTGATGCGGTATGACCCGTCCTTTATTTCCAGGAGTCAGCTGGAAGACGGCCTGGAACGCATCTGGAGCCGCGGCGGCTGGCTTTCGCTGGCTGTAAAGAAGCCCATTCCCCATGAAAGCTTTGCCCAGAACGCGGGCTATTTTTTCTATTACGGGTATTATTACGCCGCCCGCTGCCTGGAGGAAGTGACGCCGGAACACCTGGCGCGCCATGCGGCCCATCTGGCAAGCGACCTCCTGCCCATGCAGGAAGAAGACGGGTCCTGGTGGGATTACCCCCTGTACAATTACCACAAATTCTACGGCACCGGATATGCCTTATATGCCGTCTCCCGCGTCAGAGAATCCCTGTATCCCTCTGATGCGGCAACAACTTCATGACCCATGTTCCGCCCGCTGACGACCATTTTTCTCGCCACCTTGTGCCTGCATCTTCCCGCAGCGCAGGGGGAATCCGTGCCAGAGGAAAAAACGGATGTTATTCCAATCGCCAAAATCCCGGATATTTCCCCTGCAAAACCCGGACAATTTGACAGGGCATTCCGCCGCGGCGTGGATTTCCTGCTGAAAACGCAAAATAAGGACGGCTCCTGGGGCGACCACCGGGTAATCGGCACCTGGAACATCCTCTGCCCCTACCCGGACGGGCCCCTCACCTTCAAAACAGCCAGTACCGCCCTGTGCATTGCAGGGCTCAACGCCAGCCCCCTGCATCATGAACCCGCCGTGCAGGAAGCCATGACCCGTGCTGAAGACTATCTAATCCGTACGATGCCCCATCTGAAACGCGGCGACGCTCTGTGCGTTTACAACACCTGGGCGCATACTTACGTGCTGGATGCCATGAGCATGAGGGCTGCAAGACTGGCCCCGGACAGCCTTCGCTACAGGGAACTGAAGGAATGCGCCCGCTCCCAGGTAAAAAAACTTAATGAACTGGCTTCCGCCATGGGGGGCTGGGGCTACCTCACTTATTCCGGCTTCAGCAAACGCCCTGCGGCACAGCCCACCTCTTTCCTGACGGGAACCGTCCTTATCTCCGCCTGGATGGCAGGAAAATCATTCGGCCTTTCCCTTGATGATAAAATATTCACCCGCGCGCTGAAATTCCTCAAATCCCAGAGGACGCCTGCGGGAACCTATGTTTATTCCCTTTCCCATTCCTTCTATCCCGGCAGGCCCATCAACCGCCATACCGGCAGCCTGGCCCGGACTCCCGCCTGTGATTACGCCATCAGGCTCTGGGAACCGGAGGACATCTCCCTGCGCCAGCTTGTGGACGGCCTGGACCGCCTGTGGAGCCGCAGGGGATGGCTGACGATGGCCCTGCATAAACCAACTCCCCACGAGAGTTTCGCCCAGAATTCCGGCTATTTTTTCTATTACGGATACTATTATTCAGGAATGTGCCTGGACATGCTGGCGCCAAACCAGGTAAAGCGTCATGCATCCCTGTTGGCGGACGATATTCTCACCCGCCAGGGAACAGACGGGGCCTGGTGGGACTACCCCCTGTATAATTACCACAAATTCTACGGCACCGGATATGCCCTGTACGCTCTTTCCCGCGCCTGGGACAAGCTGTACGGCCAACCGGAACCTTCTCCATCCTCTATTTCCACACTATCCCGGCCATGATAAATACCATGAAATCGCTTTTGGCGCTCTGCCTGTTTTACAGTGCGGCTTCCGTCTCCACCGCAGAAACCCCAATTAAACATACTTCCTTCAGACCCGGAGAAATCTGGACGGACAACAACGGCGCGCACATCAACGCCCACGGCGGCGGCATCCTGTACGACAAGGGAACCTATTACTGGTACGGAGAACATAAGGTGGAGGGGGACGCAGGAAACTATGCCCAGGTAGGGGTTCACTGCTATTCCTCCAAAGACCTCTATAACTAGAAGGACGAAGGAATCGCCCTGAAGGTGGTGGAGGGGGACCATTCCCACCCCATCGCCAAGGGCTGCATCCTGGAACGCCCCAAAGTGGTTTACAACAAAAAGACCGGAAAGTACGTGATGTGGTTCCACCTGGAACTCAAGGGGAAAGGATATGGATCCGCTTACGCGGGGGTGGCAACGGCAGCAAAACCCACAGGGCCATTCAAGTTCCTGAAGGCCGGGCGAGTCAACCCGGGCAAATGGCCCCTGAACATGGATAAAAAGGATCAGACGACCGAATTCACCAAGGAAATGCCCGACTACGTCCGCATCATCCGCAGGGACTATCCCGGCGGGCAGATGAGCCGGGACATGACCATTTTTGTGGACGACAATGGAAAAGCCTACCACATTTATTCCTCGGAAGGCAATATCACCCTTCACATCGCGGAGCTGACGCCGGATTACACGGGGCATACGGGAAAATTCGTCCGGGCATTTCCCGGACGCTTCATGGAAGCTCCCGCCATCTTCAAACACAAGGGCAAATACTATCTTATCGCTTCCGGATGCACGGGCTGGGCTCCCAACGCCGCCCGCAGCGCCGTGGCCAAAAACATCGCCGGCCCATGGATGGAATTGAAAAATCCCTGCGTGGGGCCCAAGGCAGGCATCACGTTCGGCGGCCAGAGCACTTTCATCCTGCCTGTACAGGGCAAACCCGGAAAATTCATCTTCATGGCGGACATCTGGCGACCCAAAAACGCCATTGACGGCCGTTACCTGTGGCTGCCCATGAAATGGGAGGGTGACCAGATTATCCTGGAATGGAAGGATGAATGGACGCTGGATGACCTGTAAATTCATCTCCTTCCTTTTTATGCAGGATACGGTTTATTGCTTCCATCTCCTTGCCGGAAGGCAGAAGCGGAGCCTTCTGTATGCCTTGTGCTCCGCTCTCCTTGTTGCAGCAGTCTGGCTGCTTCATCCGGAATGGCCTTTCTGGGCGGGCTACATTGCCTGGGCACTCGCTTACGCGGCAACGCTGATTGTTCAACACACCATTCCCCTTTCCATCCGCTGCCCGCACTGCGGAAACGCCGGGCTTTATTCTGCTCCGCAAACTCCGGAAGAACAAAGAAGGCCGGATACAGGCATCATGCTGGAATGCCGGGGTTGCGGTTCCACCTTTTACACGGACGCCTATTTGCCCTGGCCGGGAAAAATTATCCGCCGGCGCCCCACTTGCCCGGAAGAATGGGAAGAAAAATCTGCCCGTAAACAAGCCGGGCCCGCTTCCTCCGGAGAGGAACGCAGGCCGGAAAGGTCTTTCGTCAACGGAGGAAAAATCTAACGGGCTTTTTTGGAAGCCATCACGTAATTCCTCATGCGCTGGTCTGCGGGGGTGGTGGGGCGCACGCTGGTAACCCAATTGCCGTCCTTATCCTTCTTTTTGATTTCCGTTCTGTCGCGGTACAATTTCGCGGAGAAATCGCTGGAATCAAGAACAACCGGCCCCGAACCTGTCGTGACAATGGGAGTGGGAGGAACCTCCGCAACCACCGTCATTGGAGCGGCAAGGGAATTATACCAGTACACCAGTTCCTGCTGGCCGACAGGATCGTCCGGATAAGGAGCATAAGCTCCGTTATTGGTGGAAACCTTTACATAGGCCGGTTCCGGAAATGTGGTCTGATAGGAAGAGGGGGAACAGGCCCCCAACAACAAAAGGCCGGCTCCGCCGGCAATAATCATGGAATGCAGTTTCATATAGGCATTGGACTCTCTTCCGCCACCTGCCGTTCAGAGGATGTACGGTTCCGGAATATTACGGGCACCCGCGCGTCTTGCGCTTGAGCGCCATTCCCAGCGCCGTACGCCATCATGCGGAGGAAAGGAGCTTGCCGTCCCCCCGGCGGCATGGTTGAATATTATTTCCTCTCCATGATTACGGATTTCCGGCTGAAAGTGTTTGAAACCGTCGCACGGCGCCTGAATTTTACGCGCGCGGCGGAAGAACTGTTCATCACGCAGCCGGCCGTCACCCGGCATATCAAGGAACTGGAACGTCTGCTGGATGCCCGTCTGTTCAAAAGGGAGGGACGAGGGATTGCCCTGACGGCGGAAGGCGTGCGCCTGCTGGCCCATTCCCGCCGCATCCTCAAGGAATACGAAACGCTGGCTGAAGAAATATCCTTTGGCCGCAATTCCCCTGTTTCCGGCGAATTGAGCCTGGGAGCCAGCTCCACCATGTCCCAGTATGTGCTGCCTCCGCTGCTGGCCCTGTTCAACCGCCATTACCCGGAAATACGCATATGGCTGAAAAGCGGCAATACGGAGGAAATAGAACAGGCCGTCCAGGATGAATCCGTGCAGCTTGGCATCGTGGAAGGCACGGCAACGCGCGCGGACCTGCATTACCAGCCATTTATGGAGGACGAAATTATTCTGGCAGGAGGCATGCAGGCCGCCGTGCCCAGTGAAGGGCTTTCCCTCCCGCAACTCTCCCATGTGCCCCTGATCATGCGTGAACCGGGGTCCGGCACGCGTCGGGTGGTGGAGGAAGCGCTGAAAAAACACGGGATCTCCGTTTCCGGCCTCCATGTTCTGATGATGCTGGGCAATACGGAAAGCATCAAAATGTATCTGGAGCATTCTCCGGCGTGCTCTTTTCTCTCCTCCCTTGCTGTCCGGGGAGAATTCAAACGCGGAAGTTTGAAGAAAATACATCTCCGCCACCTGGAAATTCGCCGCACCTTCCACTTCGTCTCAGGACATGGAGACCACAGCAGAATCAATGAACTGTTCATCAAGTTCTGCCGATATTATTATAACAAAATTTAATTGGCTATAACAATTTTTAATTAGATTTTATAATGGCTGCATCGTATATTATTCCGCAGCCAATCCGGTACGCTCCCGGCCAGATACAACGGGCAGCCGCAACCATCATTTACCGACCATGTCTCCCAAACATCTAGCCAATCCCCTCCACGGCATCCTGCTTATTGTTCTGTTTTCCTTTTCCGCTTTTTACATTGCTGATTTTGAATGGGTGAAACATCTTTCCCTCAGCCCGCTGATCGTCGGCATCGTGCTGGGAATGCTTTACGCCAACAGCCTGCGCAACCACCTTCCGGAAACATGGGTTCCCGGCATTCAGTTCTGCACCAAGCAGGTTTTGAGAACAGGCATTGTCCTGTACGGATTCAAACTGACTTTTCAAAGTGTCATCGACATCGGCGGCTCCGCCCTGGCGCTCGACCTTATTGTGGTCACTCTCACCATTCTTCTGGGAGCCGGGCTGGGGCGCCTGCTGAAAATGGACAGGGACACGGCCCTGCTGACCTCCATCGGCAGTTCCATTTGCGGGGCAGCAGCCGTTCTGGGGGCGGAACCCGTCGTCAAAAGCAAACCTTACAAAGCCGCTGTGGCCGTTTCCACCGTGGTCATCTTCGGCACGCTCTCCATGTTTCTGTATCCAGCCCTGCACCGGGCCGGAATACTGGATCTGACGCCGGAACAAATGGGGCTTTTTACCGGAGCCACCCTTCATGAAGTGGCGCATGTGGTGGGCGCCGGCAACGCCATGGGGCAAGCTATTTCCGATCCGGCCATTATCGTCAAAATGATCCGGGTAATGATGCTGGCCCCGGTGCTGGTCGTCCTGAGCATTGTCCTGGCCCGGAGGGATCCCTCTTCCGGCGCAAACGGGGAAAAACGGAAAATTACCATTCCCTGGTTCGCCTTCCTGTTCCTTGCCGTCATTGGCTTTAATTCCCTGCACCTGCTGCCTGCCGGACTTGTGGACGCCATAAACACCCTGGATACATTCCTGCTGACCATGGCGATGACGGCCCTGGGCGCGGAATCCAGCTTTGAGAAGTTTAAGAAAGCCGGAGCGCGGCCTTTCCTGCTTGCAGGCTTCCTGTATATCTGGCTTTTCTTCGGAGGTTACTGGCTCGTCAAGCTGATCAGCCTCTAAATTTCAAAAACATTCCTCCTGCGGAAAGAGGGCAAGTCCTGCGCCCTGCCTTTCCGAACAGGAGAAAAAAGCCGTTTCACCGGCAGAACGTGAGAACCGTTTCAGCACAGGTTCACCGCCTCGTTCCATCCTGATTTCCTGCCAGAAAATCCGGTTGAAAAGGATCACCGGAGGAACCATGCCGGCATGGGATGACGGAACATGCGGAGCGCCGCATCCTGCCCGCATTACTCCCAACTGGCCACCTGTGCCGCCCAATACAGACATCCTCTCTTTGCTTTCTCCGCTGCTGCGGCAGGTTTTCCCGGTAAGGCTCAACAAAAATTCATAGTCAAACCGTTTGGAGACGCTATAGTATGCGTACCCAGTTCTTAAAAACAAATGGCAACCAAATTATTCATTCCCGGACCCACTGAAGTAGCACCTGAAGTACTTGCCGCCATGAGCGGCCCAATGATGGGACACCGATCCAAAGCGGCCTCCGCCCTGCAGCGCCGCATTTCCAACAATCTGCGCCGCATCCTGCTGACAGAACAGGAAATTCTGCTTTCCACTTCCTCCGGTACGGGCCTGATGGAAGGCGCCGTGCGTTCCTGCACCGCCAAACGCGCCGCCATTTTTTCCGTGGGCGCCTTCGGCGACAAATGGTACAAGATCGCTACGGGCAACGGCGTGCCCTCCGATATTTTCAAGAGCGAACTGGGGCAGCCCACTACCCCGGAAATGGTGGACGCCGCCCTCTCCACCGGCAAATACGACACCATTTGCATCACGCACAATGAGACGTCCACCGGCATCCAGAACCCGGTGGAGGAAATTGCGGAAGTGCTTAAAAAATACCCGGATGTCGTGTGGTGCATGGACGCCGTGAGTTCCGCCGCCGGCTCCCGGATTGAAACGGACAAGCTGGGCGTGGACGTACTGGTGACCTCCACCCAGAAGGCGCTTGCCCTTCCCCCCGGCATGGCTGTCTGCACGCTATCCCAAAAAGCGTACGAACGCACCGCCTCCGTTCCCAACCGCGGCTGCTACTTTGACCTGCGTTCCATTTACGACACTATTCAGAAGAAGGACTACCAGTACACGAACACTCCCTGTGTCTCCATCATGTACGCCATGGACCTCCAGCTCCAGCGCATCATGCAGGAAGGTGTGGAAAACCGCTTTGCGCGTCATGAAGCCATGGCCGAATTCGTGCGTTCCTGGGCGGATGAATATTTCAGCGTCTTTGCCAACCGGGATCACCTTTCCCGCACCCTGACGGTGATCAGCAACACGAGGGACATTGACATCGCCGCCCTGAACAACTCCCTGATTGAACGCGGCATGCAGCTCGGCAACGGTTACGGGGACTTGAAGAACAAAACGTTCCGCATTGCCCACATGGGCGAGCTGACAATGGATGACATGCGCTCCATCACGTCCAGCATCGTGGATATCCTGAAGCTCAAATAAGCCAGGCCCCTGCCCTCTTTTCCGGCTCCGTCCGGAAAAGAGGGCGGAACGCCTCCGCCGGAACATGAACGGAACAATCGCCGGGAACAGGATACATCGCGGATATCCCGGAACTTGTTCATCTTTGATCTTTTCCGCATCCCGGCGGCATTCGTCATCGTCCAAACTTTCAATCAGGCACGGTCTTTCCGGGACAACCCGTTCTTTCAGGACTCCATTTCACGTTATTTGCTGCTGTTCATTGCGGCATGCATTTTGGCCGGGCTTGTTTCCAGCATTCGTGCGCTATATCATCCTTCCCATTACTGACTTTCCGAACTCTTCCTTCCATGTCCACTCTCCATCCCTTCCCCGCCCTGCGCCCTCCTCGGGAACTGGCCGCGCGGGTCTCCTCCCTCCCCTATGATGTCATGAACCACCGGGAAGCCGAGGAAATGGCCTCCGGAAATGACGCCTCTTTCCTCCATATCTGCCGTTCCGACATCGACACGAGCGAAGCCGCCATCCATGCCCCGGAAACCTACGCCAAGGCCCGGGAAAACCTGGAAAGGTTTGTCCGCGAAGGTTACCTCTTCCGGGATGAACGGCCGTCTTTCTACATCTACCGACAAATCATGTGGGGGCGCGTACAGACGGGCATCGTCGGCTGCGCCTCCGTGGATGAATATGCCAGCGGCGCCATTAAAACACGAACTGACCCGCAGGGAAAAGGAACTTGACCGGATTGAGCATTTTGACGCCTGCTCCGCTCAGACGGAACCGGTATTCCTGGCCTACCGCAAACATGAAGGTCTTTCCGCCATCATCCGGGAATGGATTAAATTCCACAAACCCGAATATGATTTTACCACGGAGGACGGCGTCACCCATATCCTGTGGCCCGTTTCCGAGCCCGGCACGGTGGAAGACATCCGCAAAAGCTTTGAGGAAGTGGACGCCCTTTACATTGCGGACGGGCACCACCGCACGGCTTCCAGCGCCGCCGTTTCCGCCAGGCGCCGCCAGAGACACCCGGACTACACGGGACAGGAAGAATTCAACTACCTGATGGCTGTCGTCTTTTGTGATGAAGACCTTTTCATCATGGACTACAACCGCGTCATACGCGACCTGAACGGCCTGACTGAAGAGGAATTCATGAAAAAACTCCGTACCTCCTTTGACATAAATCCTGTGGATACCATTCCCGGAGAAGGCTACGCCCCCCGCGCCAAGCATGAGTTCGGCATGTATCTGAATGGACGCTGGTATTCCGCCACGGCCAAACCGGGAACCTTCCCGGCCGGCCATCCCATCGAAAGCCTGGACTGCGCCATCCTCCAGGCGAATGTGCTGGCTCCCATTCTGGGCATTGACGATCCACGCACGAGCGACCGCATCGACTTCGTAGGAGGAATCCGCGGTCTGGGAGAACTGGAACGCCGCTGTTCCGGGGAAATGGCGCTGGCTTTCTCCCTGTATCCCGTCACCATGGCCGACCTTTTCCGCGTAGCGGACGCCGGAGAAATCATGCCTCCCAAATCCACCTGGTTTGAACCCAAGCTGCGCAGCGGGCTTTTTATCCATACCATTGAACAATAATCTTTTCCACCGTACCAACATGAACAAGGTCCTTATTCCTACCAAACTCTCCGACGTAGCGGCCAACACGCTTAAAACGGCCGGCTATGAAGTCATCCAGAACGCTGATACGCCTCTGGAAAAACAGGTAGCCGCCCATCCGGATGCCGTGGCTCTGATCGTCCGCAGCGAAAAAGTCACTCCGAAAATCATGGACGCCCTTCCTTCCCTGAAGCTGGTCGTCCGCGCCGGAGCCGGTTACGACAACATTGACATTGTGTACGCCCGCAAAAAAAACGTGGACGTCATGAATACCCCCGGGGCCAACTCCAATGCTGTGGCGGAAGAAGTCATGGCCATGATTCTGGCCTACTACCGCCACATCGTCCAGGCGGACGCCACCACCCGGGAAGGCCTGTGGGAAAAGAAAAAATACATGGGCAGCGAGCTGACCAAAAAGACGGTGGGCATCATCGGCCTAGGCAACATCGGCCGCAACCTCGTCAAGCGTCTGCAGGGATTTGAACCCATTCTGCTGGGCTACGATCACTTTCTGGCACGCCAGCGCGCTCTGAACATCGGCGTCACCCCTACCAGCATTGAAGATATTTTCTCCCAGTGCGACATTATTACCCTGCACGTTCCGGGCGGCCCCTCCACCCACCACATGGTGAACGCGGAGCTCATTGGAAAAATGAAAGACGGAGCAGTACTCATCAACTGCTCCCGCTACGGCGTGGTGGATGAAGAAGCGCTGGCCGCCGCCAAGGCCGCAGGCAAAAACATCGGCTACCTGACGGACGTACATCCCAAGGACGCGCCCGGAGAGAAGCCTTCCGCCCCCATTGCGGATTTGATTCTTCCCCACCTGGGAGCCAACACCCGGGAGGCCAATACGAAAGCGGCCAAACGCGCCGCAGAACAGATGATCGCCTACTTTTCCGACGGCGACACCTCCTGCGTGGTGAACGGGGAATCCCCCAGCAGCCTCAATCCGGCCCATCTTCAACTGGCGTTTCTGCTCGCCTCCCTGGCGCGCAAGGCCGGCGGCAACAAGCCCATCCGCCGCGTGGAATGCACTTTTTACGGCAACCTGCGCATTTTCCGCAAATGGTTTACGGCCCCCATTCTGGAAGGCCTTCTGCCGCATGCGGAAAAAGGGCTCATGCCTGCCGCCGCGGAAGAATCCCTGCGGGAGCACGGCATCGTTTTCAAAGCGAGGGAACCCAAAGACGACAAACCTTATGAAGATTCCATCACGCTGGACGTGGCCATGGAAGAGGAAGAGGAATATTTCCACACCAGCGTGCGCGGCGTGGTGACGGAAGGCATCCCCATGGTCTCCCGCCTGAACAATTTCAACGGATTGTACGCGGACCTGCGCGGCACGACATTATGCCTGCGCTACAAGGACCGCCCGGGTATTATCGCCCTCATCGGCTCCGCCCTGTCTTCCAATGGAATCAACATTGACAACATCGCCGCTCCGGCCGACCACGCCACCAGGGAGGCCCTGACCGTGATTAAGACCAACCAGCCGGTTTCCGATGAGCTGCTGGATAAAATCGCGAAAGAGATAGATGCCATCTCTGCTTTTTCCCTGAATCTTTAACAGGGAAAGACGTGTTTCCGGAAACCTGCTTTTCAGGCCGCCCGCTTCCTTCATCTCCGGAGGGAAGCGGGCGGTTCTTATTTCTGCCATGTTGACAAGGCTTACCCATTTTTATACCATTGACCGAATCGTCGGAACATATCCATGCGTTACGTACTGCTTCTCCTGACCCTGTTAACCGCCGGATTTTCCGTCTGGTACTATCAAAACCGCATTTCCCCGGAAGGAAAGGAACTGGCCGCCCAAAACAACATTGGAACAGGAGGCCGCAATATTGGAAAAAGCCGTTATCCAATCCCGAAAGAAGCTGGATGATGCCCAGGATGCCACCCGGGCGGCGGAAGAAGACATAGAGAGATTCAAGCAAGCTTATCTCCAACAAAAAAGGCAACAGCATCAGGAAATCCAGGATGCCGCCTACCAAAAAAGCGTGGCGGACCAGCAGGAAGAAGTGAAGGAACACGACCAAAAAGATTGACCGGCTGCGCCGCCGCATGAAAAGGCAAAGGGAAAGCACAAAATCCGCCAGGGAGGAACTGCTCCGGAAAAAGGAGGGAATGAGAACCCAGCTTGACAGGCTGACCGATCAGCAGAGGAGTATTCAGGCGGAACTGGAACAGGCGGAACGCGAACTGGCCCAAAAACGGGAAGAGGCCAAAAGCAGGAAGAAATTGTCCGGGATTGCCCCTCAGAAGGGAAATATTTCCGAACTTCAGACACAGATGAACCTTATCCGCCAGAAAACCGCAGCTGCTAAGGAAAAAATGAAAGCCGTAGATGCGGCGCTGGAAACTCTGGAAGAAAAGTCTGGCAAACAGGAACGCCTGATGCAGAAGGCGGAGGAGAAACTCACCGAACAGAAAAACAAGGTTCTGGCCGACGATGACCGGGACGAATCCGCTGTCCCGGAACCGGGCGATGAAGATTTGCTGGCGGCGGCCGAATACAGGGAGCTGTCCAGAGATGTACGGAAAACTCTGGAACAGGCCCGTAAAAAAGAAGAACAGGCATCCCGGGCCTATGACGAAGCCCGCGCGGCCATGCGGAAAACCTCCAGGGAAGAAGTGAACAAGCTGGTAAAGAAGGAAAAAGACCATGCCTCCTTTCAGAAGCTGTTCACGGGTGCAGCCTCCGTTGCGGGATTTATCCTGCTCCTGTTCACAGCCGCGGCCTTCCGCAGCGGCAACAGTTGAACGTCTGCCGGAAAATGAAATGCACGGAGAACAAGGAAGCGCCCGCCTTCCCTCAGGGAGTCGTTGACGGACGGCAGGGATATGATAGTCTCAGGCCAGCCCGATCATGCTCACACTGGCCCAGATTCACGGACAACCGGAAATTTTCCATTCCATTCAGGGAGAAGGAGTCTCCCAGGGAACACCCTGCGTCTTCCTGCGTCTGGCAGGCTGCAATCTGGCCTGTTCCTGGTGTGATACGGCGTATTCCTGGAACGGAACGGTTCCCGGAGTGCGCCTCGCGCCTGAAAAGGCGGCTGAACTGGTGCTCCATTATCCATGCCGCCGCCTGGTCCTGACCGGAGGGGAGCCGCTCATTCAGCAAAAGGCGCTTCCCGCCCTGCTGCGCCTGTTGCCGGATCATGCCGTGGAAATGGAAACCAACGGCACCATCATGCCGGATACGGAACTGCTGAAACGCGTCACGCAATTCAACGTATCTCCCAAACTCCCCCATTCAGGCAATAACGACGTTAAGACCTGGAAACCGGATACCCTGCGCTGTCTGGCGGGTACGGAGAAAGCCTGGTTCAAATTCGTCGTGGCGTGCGAGGACGATGTCAGGGCCGTTCTGCGGCGGGCTTCCGAAGCGGACATCCCTCCGGAACGAATTCTGATCATGCCCCTGGCCTCCACACAGGATGAGTTGAACGCCATGCGTGCGCAGACGGTAGAATGGTGTCTCCGCTACGGTCTTCGTTTTTCAGACCGTCTGCACATCGCCATCTGGGACAGCAAAAAGGGCGTTTGAACACGCGCCTGATTCAATCAGGAAAGACCATGCTTTCCGCTTTTCCGAACGGAATTCCGCAAGCCTCCCAAAGCTCTGCGTCATTTGGGAAGCTTACGCTTTCTGTTTCAAATCCAGCAGCATCTGGGCATTGCTGGGGTACTTGTTCAGGAAGAACAGGAAACGCTCCATGGCTTCTACAGGTTTATGCCCGGCTAAAGCGCGGCGGATCAGGTTCATCTTGTACAACCATGCTTCCGGCATAATCAGCTCTTCCCTCCGCGTCCCCGATTTCAGAATATCCACGGCCGGGAAGATATATTGCTCCGCAATGCGGCGGTTCAGCACCAGTTCCATATTGCCCGTCCCCTTGAATTCCTGGAAAATCAGGTCATCCATGCGGCTGTTGGTTTCCACCAGGGCGGTGGCAATGATAGTCAGGGAACCGGCCTGGCGCGTATTGCGGGCGGCGGCAAAAAGGCGGCGGGGCATTTCCAGAGCGCGGGCGTCAATGCCGCCGGACATCGTGCGGCCGCTTCCCTTGTCAGCGTTATTGTAGGCGCGGGCCAGGCGAGTAATGGAATCCATCAGCAGGAAAACATGCTGCCCCGCCTCTACAAGCCGTTTGGCGCGTTCAATGCAAAGTTCCGCCATGCGGCAATGATCGCGCACCCTTCCATCATTGGAAGAGGCGTATACTTCAGCTCCGGGGAGGGAACGTTTAAACTCCGTCACTTCTTCCGGACGCTCGTCTACCAGAAGCACCATCAGGTGAATGGAATCCCTGTAATTCTCCAGAATGGCTTCCGCCATATGCTGAAGCAGCGTCGTCTTCCCTGCGCGGGGCGGAGAGACAATCAGGCCGCGCTGGCCGCGCCCGATTGGAGCAATCAGATCCAATGTGCGGGTGGTGTAACGCTCCGGCCGGGTTTCAAAGGAAATGCGCTTATTAGGATTGACCGCCTTGAGCTCTTCAAAGTGCGGGTTCTTGCGCGCTTTCTCCGGAGCAACCCCGTTAACGGAGGCAATCTCCGTCAGAAGAATGCCGCGGTCATGACGGCAGGCCTGCCCATGCACCCACACGGCAGGACGCAAACCGAACCTGCGGATCATATCCTGCGGCACATAAACGGCTTCCGCAAAAGCGTCAAAATCATTATCCGGCTTCCTTAAAAAGCCGAACCCCTTATTCGTAATTTCCAGCAGCCCGTCCACCGGCTCCGGCGGAGCCAGCTCACGGGGGGCGCTATTCTGAGGGGTTCCGCCCTCCTGATTATTATTCCAGCGGTTTTTAACCCGGTCATTACCGTTTCTGCCATTGCGGCCATCCTGGCGGTTATTCCGGTTTTTGTTGAAACGGTCGTTGTTATTCCGGCGATTCTGCCTGTCAAAACGCTGCCTTTGCGGCTCATTCGTCCGACGCGGCTCCCGGGCGGCATCTTCGGAAAAATCCGCCGCACCTTCCTGCACCACCTTGATGGACGGAGCGGACGCATCCGCCTCCGGCTCCTGTTCCCTCGGTTTCCTCACAAATCTCTGGCGAATAACCTTCGGCCTGCCTTCTGCGGGCTGTTCCGGAACAGAATCGGAAGCCGGCTCGGCAGGCGCCGCATGAACGGCAATTTCCGCCTCGGGGCCGGCTGAATCACCGTTCTCCGGAGCAACAGCCTTGGCAGCACGCCTGCGCACCGGCTTGACGGCGGCCTCCGTTCCGGAGACGACCGCAGAGCCGTCAGTTTCCCGGAACCTCTTCCACAGGCTTCTTGCGCGGGCGTCCGCGCCGGGGCCTGGCAGGAACCTCCTGCGCTTCTTCCACCGGGATTTCAGCACCGCTTTTACGGGAAGTCTTCTTCCCCGGCACATCAACACTTTCCATCCCATCATCCGCCAATTCAACAGCCTTCTTCCTTATCGTCCGCTTGCGGGGCGCCGGGGAAGAATCCTGTTCCGTCCCGGATACTTCCGCAGCAGTCTGGGGCTTTACCGGAGCTTCCGCCGCAGACTTGGTTTTGCGGATAATACGTTTTTTGGGAGCCGGCTCCGGAGAAACCTGTTCCGGAGTCAAATCTGGGGGGGTATCAGACATGGAAAAGAAAATTGAACTGCAACAACAGGCGTCTCCTGAAGGACAACAGCGTCAACCAAGCTGCTCAAGGATTTCTTCCGCCACATCGAAATTGGAGAAGACGTTCAGCGCGTCATCATAGTCGTCCAGCGCTTCATACAGGCGCAGGGCGGCCTTCGCCGTTTCCAGATCATTAATCACGGAAGCATTCTGCGCCACGGAAATCAGTTTCATGGAAATTACCGTATGTCCGGCTTCACGCAGGGCGGCGCACACGTTGTTCAACTCCGTTGGGCTCGTAACAAACACCCATTCATTATCGGAATCCCCCTGTTCCACATCGTCCGCGCCGCATTCCAGCGCCAGATCCATTGCGGAATCCTCCGTAAGACCTTCCGCCATGATGCGGGCCTCTCCCTTGCGTTCAAACTGGTAAGCCACGGAACCGGGCGTACCGATGCTGCCTCCGTTTTTGGTGAACAGGGTACGCAGCTCGGAAGCGGAACGGTTCGTGTTGTCCGTTGCCACTTCAATCAGGAAAGCCGTGCCTGAGGGGCCGTAGCCTTCATAGGTAATCTCCTGGATGGTAGCGCCTCCCAGTTCCCCGGTGCCTTTTTTGATGGCGCGTTCAATATTTTCCTTGGGGGTGGACACGGCCTTGGCTCCGTCAATGGCGGCGCGCAGGCGCGGATTCAGATCAGGATCTCCGCCGCCGCTTTTGGCGGCCAGCATGATTTCATGGGCAAAGCGGGCAAAAACCTTACCCTTCTTGGCATCTTCCTTAGCCTTAACGTACTTGATCTTAGACCATTTATTATGTCCTGACATAGAATTGGGAATAATAGTAAGTGTAGGTGAAAAGAGACAAACTAACAAGTGGAACTGTTCTGCAACCCGGGGAACACATTGTCATTTGCAAATACCACGCAGGAAGGGAATCAGGGTGCGGCCATCCGTAAATACGTTACAGGTACCGGATACTCTGCCGGGGAACACGCCGCGCACCTTCAGGAGCTCCGGCTACCTCTTGGCAGTCACTCTCAACACACGCAAAATAACGTATTCCCCAGCATTGGCAATACTTTTTTAGGTCACGGCAACCGGTTGCTTTCAGAGCTATCTTCTAGCGCCTTCAATTAATTTTTAATATATTTTGATTATTTAAAATAATAACTACTGTTTCTTTAATAGCGAAAATAAAAAAATATATCCGCACCGCAGGCTCCTGTTACGCATCCAGCCCTGATGGTGCAGGGGGTGATTCCGTCATGGGCCAAAGCCTGAGTCCTAACATCGCCTCTGTTATCATTGACTAAGAAAGGGAGGCGGGCTTAGATATGCCCTTCTTTCTTTTTCCCTGTCTTATGGAACAAGCAGCGCACCAGGAAAAATCACATGCGGCCCTTTCCTCCGTCCTGTGGTCCGCCTTTTTAACGCTCATCAAGCTCTGGGCCGGCATTGTAACCGGCAGCCTCGGCATCATTTCCGAAGCCCTGCACAGCGGGCTGGACCTGATGGCTGCGGCCATGACGTTTTACGCCGTAAAAGTGGCGTCCCGCCCTGCGGACGAAAGCCACCCCTACGGGCACGAAAAGGTGGAGAATCTTTCCGCCCTGGCGGAAACGGCCCTCCTTTTAGTTACCTGCGCCTGGATTGTCTGGGAGGCTGTGGACCGTCTGTTCTACAATGAGGCGGAGATTACCCTCACCTGGTGGGCTTTTGCCGTAGTGGCCGTCTCCCTGCTGGTAGATGTGAACCGTTCCGCCATGCTCCGCCGGGTAGCCAAAAAGCACAAAAGCCAGGCCCTGGAAGCGGATGCACTTCACTTTACCACGGATATCTGGTCTTCCGCAGTCGTGCTCCTGGGTCTTTTCTGCATCTGGCTGGCCCATCTGGTCCCCGCGGAATCAGCCTGGCACGGCCTGCTGGAGAAGGCGGACGCCATTGCGGCCCTGTTTGTGGCGGCTCTGGTTTGTTCCGTGGCTTTCGGCCTTGCCAAACGCTCCATCCACGCCCTGATGGACGGCGGTTCTTCCTCCCTGACGCGGCAGGTGCTGGACGCCATGAAAAAGAATGCCCCGGATTATCCGGTCAAACGCATCCGTCTGCGCGACGGCGGCGCGCGCATCTTCGTAGAGCTGGATGTGGAAGCGCCTGCGGAACTGCATGTGGATGACGCCCATGACGTGGCGGAATCCATTGAAGGCATTGTAAAGCATGAATTGCCGGAAGCGGACGTCATCGTCCATATCGAACCGGCGCGGGAGAATCTTTCCCATATGGAGCCGGATATGATTATCCACCGGCTGGCCTTGCGTCACCATGTCCGCATTCACGGCTTTTATGCAGGCCACGGCAAACAGGCCCCCTGTTATTTCATGGATGTGGAAATTCCTGCGGATTGGCCCCTGGAACGCGGCTACCATGTGGTGGAGGCTTTCAGGGATTCCATTCTGCATGAGCTCAAGCCGGAAAAGGTAATTTGCCGCATTGAACCGGATTGCCGCGACATGGAAACAAGCGCCATTGCGGAACAGGTTTCTCCGGAAGAAGTGCGCCTGAAGGTAAATCTCATTCTCCAGCAGCACAGAAACATCCGCAAGATCCTCAAGCTGGACCTGACCAGGGAGGACAATTTCCCAACCTTGACCTGCGTGTGTTCCGTGGACGCCTCCCTGACTATCCGGGAATGCCACCAGATCGCCTCGCAGCTGGAAAACCAGATAGAAAACGCACTGCACCACCTGGGGCGCGTTACCGTCATTCTTAAACCGTCCAAGTAGAACAGAAGTTGAATGACTGTTGCCGGATTCCCGTAAAAACATGTTCCGAATCCGGGAAGGGGAAGCAGTTTCCATTCCGGGCATGGGAACCTCTGCCCGGACAAAGCGGAGCCAACGATTATGAATGGCCCGCAACGGAAACTCCGGGCATTTCCCTGTCCAGCTCCGCGCGAATGCGCTGACGCTCGGAAACAATCTGTTCGTCGTCCGCGCCGCCTTCCCGCAGGAAATATTCCGCCATGGACAGGGCAACTTCCGATTCCGAGGAAAAAACCTGGGAAGCGCCGGCTTCCTTCAGAATATCCACGTCCCTCATGTACTTGGTGTGAATCATCACGTCAATATGAGGGTTAAGCTCCAGAGCCACGCCTACTATCTCCTTGGCGTCCGGAATGGAAGCGGAGAGAATCAGGCTTTCCGCATATTCAATGCCCGCATGGCGCAGAATTTCCCGCTGGCTGGCATCCCCGTAAACAATGTCCCCTCCCTGCTCCCGTATAGCGGTAACCGTGTCTATGTTCATTTCCACGATGATGACTTCCACCCCGTTGTCATTCAATATCCTCTTAAGAATGCGCCCCGTGGGGCCAAACCCTACCAATACCACGCGCCGCGCATCCGGAGCGGGTAAGGCCATGCTGTTCACGCCCCCCGGGTCCGCAAACCCTATGCCGCGTTTTTGCAGCCATTTGACTGCAGGTCCAATCTGTCGGTACAGGATGGGATTTAAGGAAATGGAAACGACAGCCGCCAGAATGATGGCCTGATTGGCATCCGGAGGCAGGATGTTGTACATGAGGCCTATTCCGGCGAGAATGAAAGAAAATTCACCCACTTGAGCCAGGGCCACGGATACGCTCAGCGCCAGCGGCACCGGCCGTCTCAGGCAACGAACAACCACATAAGCCGCCAGCGGCTTGCCGATCATCACCACCCCCAGCGTTGCCAGGGCCAGAGGCCAGCAATCCCCCACGGACATCGGGTCAAACATCATCCCCACGGAAACAAAGAAGAGAACCGCAAAAGCATCCCTCATCAACATGGCTTCCGCCGCCGCGCGCGCGCAGAAGTCCGACTGGCCTACAACTATCCCCGCCAAAAACGCCCCCAAAACCATGGAAGCGCCAAAGAATTCCGCGGAGCACACCGCCACGCCCAGCGCAATGACCAGCACAGCCAGCGTAAACAAGTCACGCGCGCCCGTTCGGGCCACGTACCGCAGCACCAGCGGAATGACTTTTTTCCCGGCAAACAGCGTCAGGGCCACCAGCAGGGCCAGCTTGACGAACATCCAGCCAAGCTCGGAAAGAATGCCGCCCCAGTCTCCGGCGCCGCTCTGGCGCGCTTCCATCACGGCGGGAATGAGAACCAGCAGCAGAATGGTAAACAGGTCTTCCACTACCAGCCATCCCAGGGCCACATGGCCGCCGGGCGTATGGAGGTTCTGGTTGTCTTCCAGCACCCGCGTCAGCACTACGGTACTCGCCACGGAAATCGCCATGCCAAAAACCAGTCCGGAAATCGCGGACCATCCGAACATCCACCCGACCAGCACTCCCAGCACGGTAGCCACGGATATCTGCACAACGGCTCCCGGGACGGCCACTTTTTGCACGGCAATCAAATCCTTCAAATGGAAATGGAGCCCCACCCCAAACATCAGCAGGATAACGCCCAGCTCCGCAAATTGTTCCACCGTATGGGAATCCGCAACAAATCCCGGCGAGTACGGCCCTACCACCACCCCGGCCAGCAGGTAGCCCACCAGCGGGGATAAATGCAGTTTTCTGGCAATAAGGCCGAAAAGAAGGGCAGCGGCCAATCCGCCGACAAAAGTGAGAATAAGGCTGAAATCGTGATCCATACGCGCGTGACAGGGATAAGGGGTATTCTTGACCGCCAAGTCGTTTTTACGCTATCGCGTTTTATTTTCCCTCACAAGAACGCATTGCGCCGCATGGAAATGCAGTCGCACTTTTTGCATGAAAATGACCCCGGCAAATTTTCATCATACCCTATTTGCGACCGCTTCTAATTAAATTTTCCCATACGGGATTCCTATCAAACGCGTTAGTAAGATTCGTCCTGTTCATTCCCGGGAAGCTGCCGGGTCATTGTCCCGCACTGGCTGTCAGAAAAATGCCCATACATCACCATCGGCAATTTTTACATCCTGCTGCCGGACAACGGAAATAATCCGTCGACCCGGAAAAATCCAAAGCAGGAACGCCCGCCGGGCAGACTCTTTTGTTCTTAGGCTCTTCCATGCTCCACGTCCATACTCCTGAACTTGGAAAAATTGATAAAATTCCCCCAATTCCATTTGAATTTCCCTAAAATTAATTTATTTTATATTGGAAATAATTGATTTTTTCAAATCTATGACCGAAGATGCCATATTCAAGGAACAGTGGAGCCTTCTTAAGAAGGAAATGGCAATGGGAGACGCCCATCTCCAGCAAAGGCTGGAACAGTTCATTTTCCGCCAATACGGCCGGGCGGTCCTGGCGCATTATATCAAAGCCCTTTCAGCCCTGGAACTCAGCCGCCATTTCTACCTGCGGTTCCGCAGGAGGAGCCGTTCCGTCACGGAGCCCATTCTCTACTGGACCGTGCTTGCGGAAACAACCATCCACATGACGCTGGAAGGGGTAAAAGACATGCACCCCTTCATCTCCCTTCCGGCATGTGCCGGCGCAACCTTCCAGCTCGACATGTTGAAAGACTGCTACCTTCTTTATTTGAGGGACCGGGAATATCCCTGCTGGCCGCGGGCTTCCCGCAGAAGACGCATCATCCGGAATAAATGGAACGCTCCGGAGCTGGAAGCCTCCTATTTCCCCCGGTTGTGCCGGAACAGCACGGACCGCCATTATGCCAACATGATGCATATTCTGCTGGAAGAAATACTGCATGCCTTGATTACCCTCCGCCAACTCAGGAACCACGGAAGGAGCCTGCTGGAATTCAGAAGAAGACAGCACCCCCATTCTTCTCCGGGCGGCGTTCCGCCGCCATCCCTCCGTCCGCAGCCCCCTTCGTAAAACAGGCTTTAAAACATCCGCGCTTTTTCCAAAAGATATTTGAAAAACCGCCGGGATGTTACAGAATCAGCATGCAGTCTCCGTAGGAAAAAAATCTGTACCGTTCCCGGATAGCTTCCAGATAGGCTTTCATGATCAGTTCCTTGCCCGCGAAAGCGCTGACAAGCATCAGCAGCGTGCTCTGCGGCAAATGGAAATTCGTGATCAGGGCGTCCACCACCTTGTAGTTATAGGGAGGATAGATGAAGATGTTCGTTGAACCGGCGCACTCCCTCAACGGCAGACCCTCCGCCGTCGCCACATGTTCCAGCACCCGCACGCTGGTGGTGCCTACGGCAATGACCCTTCTGGCGTTATTGACCGCCCGGGCGGCGGCTTCAGGAAGAAAAATGCTCCGTGTGCATCTGATGGTCTTCAATCCTGTCCGCCTTGACGGGACGGAATGTTCCCACGCCCACGTGCAGGGTCAAAAAATCATGAGGTACGGACGCCAGCAGCTCCGGCGTGAAATGCAGCCCGGCCGTAGGGGCGGCAATGGCCCCTTCATGCCTGGCGTAAACGGTCTGATAACGCTCCTTGTCGGAAGGGTCGCTTTCCCGGTTCATGTAATGGGGAAGAGCCAGGCGGCCGTATTTTTCCTCATCCACTTCCCGGTCAAACCGGATGAGGCGGTATCCCTCCCCATCAATGTCTTCCACGATGCCTACCGCCTCCCCGATGGCAACCGTACGCCCAAGCTTCATTTTGCGGCCGGGGCGCACCATGCACTTCCACAACAGGGGATTAAGAACCTCCGCGCGCACTATTTCAATGGAACCGTCGTTGGAAAAATATCTTGCCGGAACCACCCTGGTATCATTCAGGATAAAATGATCCCCTTCCCGCACATATTCCGGCAAATCGCAAAAATGCCTGTGCTCAATCATGCCCGTATCCCGGTGAATGACCATCATCCGGGACGCGGAGCGGTCCGGAAGGGGACGGTCCGCTATCAGTTCTTCCGGCAGCGGATAATCAAAATCAATGGTGCGCACGGCCAAGTGCATTGCCACGAATCCTCCGAAAGGTCAATACCTTTAAACCGCAGGTAACACAATTATATCTTTACCCTGCTTCGGTTCATATGGTATGGAAGGACACATGAACAACCTGCTGTCAGCAAACATTTCCAACGCAACCGCCTGGGGGACCATTCTGGTCGTCGTCCTCGTCATCTTTCTGGTCATCTTTTTCGCCATCATCGCCAAATTCTTCAAGACATGGCTGCGCGCCCGTCTGGCGAAAGCGCCCGTCTCCATGAGCAACATGCTGGGGATGTGGCTCCGGAAAGTGCCCTATCCCATAGTGGTAGACACCCGCATTACGGCCGCCAAGGCGGGCCTGGACATTAGCACGGATGAGCTGGAGGCCCACTTCCTGGCCGGCGGCGACATCGTGGACTGCGTGCTTGCCCTGATTGCGGCAGAAAAAGCCGGCATTCCGCTGAGCTACGACCGCGCCTGCGCCATTGACTTGGCCGTGAAAGGCACTTCCAAGACCGTGCTGGAAGCCGTGCGCACCTCCATCAATCCCCGAGTCATCGACTGCCCGAACCCCAGTTCCGGCCAAACGCGCCTGACGGCGGTGGCCCGTGACGGCATTGCAGTGGCGGTGCGCGCCCGCGTAACGGTGCGCACCAACTTGGATCTCTTCGTAGGGGGCGCCACGGAAGAAACGGTAGTCGCCCGCGTCGGGGAAGGCATCGTTTCCGCCGTAGGTTCCGCCCCCTCCTACAAGGATGTTCTGGAAAAGCCGGAAGTGATCTCCCGCACCGTAAGCGACAAGGGGGTAGATGCCGCCACGGCGTTTGAAGTGCTTTCCATTGACATTGCGGATGTGGATGTAGCCGGCAACGTGGGCGCCCGCCTCCAGGCCGAGCAGGCGGAAGCGGACAAACAAATCGCCCAGGCCAAAGCGGAAGTCCGCCGCGCCGCCGCCGTAGCCACGGAACAGGAAATGGCTGCAAAAACGCAGGAAATGCGCGCCAAGGTGGTGGAAGCGGAAGCACAGATTCCCATGGCCATGGCGGAAGCTTTCCGCAACGGCAATCTGGGAGTGCTGGACTACGCCCGTTACCAAAACGTGGTGGCTGACACCAAAATGAGAGATTCCATCGCTCAACCGGATACGCCTCCCTCTTCCATCAAATAAATAAATTCCCTGGTTTCCGGAAAGGCCTGCTTTTTCCGGAAACCTTTATCCTTTATGGATTCACTGGCATACATGCTCGCCTCCGGAGGCGATGACAATAGCCTGAAACTCTGGTTCTGGCTGATTGTCGGGGTGATTTTCCTCATCAAAAAAGCAATCGAATTGTTGAAACCGGATGAAAAAGATGAGGAACCGTCCGTTCCGGACACGGAGAACCATCATGAAAAACGCGTAAGGGAAGTCATTGCGGAAATGCGCCGGGCAACCCCGCAGCCACAGCAAACCCAACCTGCCGCACCGGCCCGCGCACCGCGGCCCTCAGCCCCTCCTGTAGAGCTTCCCTCCCCCGCCGTGGCCCGCAAACCGCAGCCGATCCCCGGCGCCGGCGGCTGCACAACCCGAGGAAACAGCCCGGCAGACGGCGCAAAATGTGCTGGAACGCTACGTAAAAGCTACGGAAGAAGCCCGGCAATCCATGCGCTCTCTTTCCGATGCGGAACAGGCGGCTCTGCAACGTTTGCAAAAGAGGGAGATGAAGGAACATCTGCCCGACCTTCTTCCGTCATCAGCCGCAGTGGAATCTCCTTCCCTGAAAAATTCCCTTCACCACCCCAAATCCCTGAAAGCGGCTGTTCTTTATCAGGAAATCCTTGGAAAACCCAGAGCATTACGAAGCGCATCCTTCAGCGGTGAATAAAGAATGGCCCTTCCCGGGCCATGTTCCGTTCAGCCGTCATGCTGCCCCCCTCTTATTCATTCTCCCTTGCCTGAAAAGGTAAGCGGAGGTACCCTCCATCCCGCAATGACAGACACACCTTTGCAGATAGCCGGACGCCAGTTCACCTCCCGCCTGATGGTGGGAACGGGAAAATTTCCTTCCAATGAGAGCATGAAAAAAGCTCTGGAAGCCTCCGGCGCTCAAATTGTGACGGTGGCTCTGCGCCGGGCGGATCTGACGGGTTCCCACGATCCCGCCGCCAATATTCTGGATTTCATTGATCCGGAAAAATACCTCCTTCTCCCCAACACCAGCGGAGCGACTACGGCAGAAGAAGCCGTACGCCTGGCGCGCCTGGCGGCAGCAGCCGGGTTACCCAACTGGATCAAGCTGGAGATTCACCCGGACGCCCAGTACCTGATGCCGGACCCCATTGAAACACTGAAAGCGGCGGAAATCCTGGTCAGGGAAGGCTTCACCGTGCTTCCCTACATTAACGCGGATCCCGTGCTCGCCAAACGCCTTCAGGAAGCCGGAGCGGCGGCCGTCATGCCTCTTGGCGCCCCCATCGGCACCAATAAGGGAGTGCTGACCCGGGAGTTGATTAACATCATCATTGAACAGGCTATTGTCCCCGTGGTGGTGGACGCGGGGCTGGGAGCACCCAGCCACGCGGCGGAGGCTCTGGAAATGGGAGCGGATGCCGTGCTCGTCAATACGGCTATCGCCGCCTCCGGCTCTCCCTCCGCCATGGCGGAGGCGTTCGCCCTGGCATGCCGTGCCGGACGCATGGCTTATCTGTCCGGCCTTCCCGCCGTTTCCTCTCAAGCTACAGCCACCAGCCCCCTGACTTCCTTTCTGCATTAAAAGGCCGGGAAAAAGCCCCGGTTTTCTCCCGCACCCATGGGTCAAGAAACTCCGGGAACATTTTTCGCAATCTTTCTGCGTATCAGGAATTCCAGGATGAAGCAGGCGGCTACAAACAGCACAATCAACGGAATCAGGTAAGGCTGGCTGAAGAACATCTGGTAAAAGAACGCCCCCAGAATAAACAGCATCAGAAGAAAGCCCAGGATGATAAGCAGCACATTTCCCTGAGTCTCTTTCCGGAGCCGCCAATGGGCGACGAACACCGCCAGGTAGCTGATCAGAAAACAGGCCCCCGCCAGATTGGCGATGGCTACCAGGTTAAAGGCATTCGTCATCACCAGAATCCCCAGCAAAAGATAGAAAAAACCCTCCGTTCCGTGGCCCCAGAAAGGCTGTTTAAAAATAGCTCCCAGCTGGCCGTTGTGCGCCAGAGCCCGGGAAATGTCCAGCATGCTGAACATGGTGGCATTAATGGCTGATGCCGTGGCAATGAGAGCCGCTACGGATACGGCCATGAAGCCCCACATGCCCAAAACCGGATAGGCGGCCTGCGCTACGGCCGTTTCCGTATGGCTTTCCAGGGAAGTAGCGGGAACGTTGGACAGTACTACGTAGGAGAGTATCAGGGTACAAGGCCAGCACAAGGCCAATAGCCATAAAAATGGCTCTTGGCAGCGTCCTGGAAGGATTTTTCAGATTGCCCGCCGTATTGGCCATCATTCCGTAGCCGGCAAATGCGAAAAATGTCAATCCCACGCTGCCCAGCAAACCGTCCAGCCCTTTCACCGGAATGGGATCCGCGCCCACAGGCACGGAAGAACCGAAGCTGGCAAGCATTAAAACTGTCAAAATCAATAATTTGAATGCCACCATGATTACTTCCGATTTTCCAACGGCCCTGGCTCCCCCCATATTCAATGCCCCCAGCAGCAAAATAGCCACGCTGGCAAAAAGGGCCGTGGAATAAATGGTGACTGCCCTGTCCGGTAAAAACAGGCGGGACGCGTAGGCTCCAAAGGATTTGGCCACCAGGGCCACGGTAATGACCAGCGTTCCCAGGTAAATAAGGGTCAGTGCGCCGGACAGGGTCTTATGGGAAAACGCTTCATTGAAATAATCCATAATTCCTCCAGAACCGGGATAACGGGAACCCAGTTTGGCGTAGGTGTACCCGGAAAGCAGGGCAGCAACTCCTCCCAGAATAAAGGACCAATATACGTTTTTTCCCGCCATCAGGGTAGCCTGCCCCATAAGGGCGAAAATTCCCGCTCCCACCATGGACCCTATTCCTAATGCAATGACGCTCCACAGGGACAGATATTCTTTTGGGGCCTTCCCGTACATAAGGGATTTAGAGATACTACAGGAATGAAACGTTGACCTTTCCGCACGGGATGACACGTCCTGCTTATTCACCCCCTCCTGCAGCTCCATCATGACTATTCCGGCACGGCTTTCCCCTTGAACCGTCCGTTGTCGGCATGTAGGGTACGGCTGATGATCAAAACCGCCATTTTTGATTTTGACGGAACTCTTGCCGACACCATACCCCTGTGCCGGGAGGCTTTTCGCCGCGCTATCCGGAAGCTGGACGGCAGAATATTGACGGATGAAGAAATCGAACGCCAATTCGGCCCGGACGATCTGGGGGTTATCCAGAAATTGATTCCCGGGAAACCGGAACTGCATGAACGCGGCAGGGAACTATTTATCCACTACTACCGCAAGCTGCACGCAGACCTGGCTCCCGCCCCCTTTCCCGGAACAGCCGAATTGCTGAGCACTCTCCGCAACCTCGGCATTCGGCTGGCCATGGTTACAGGCAAACGCCTGGAAAGCGCAGAGATATCCCTCCAGTTCATCTGTCCGAATTTTTTCCTATTCTGGAAACAGGCTCCCCGGAGGGAGGCGTAAAACCGGACCGCATCAAACGGGCTTTGTCCCGTCTGAATGCCGTCGCCTCAGAAGCCATCTATATTGGAGACGCCCCCACAGACGTGGACGCATGCCGCTCTGTCCCTATCCGCATTCTCTCCGCAGGATGGGCCGCGGAGGCGGACATCAAAGGCCTCAGGGAAAAAAAGCCGGACTTTCTCCTGACCCGTTTTGAAGACCTGGAACGTTTCTTCCGGGAACATCATGAAAATGAAGGCCTTTAAGATTGCAATCCTGCAGAAAACAGGCTACCATTACCCACCCCGTTAATATCAATCCTTCCATGACTTTTCAGAAAGAATCCGGAAGAGGGCCTGAAAATTCTGCTCATGCTCGCCAGCGTCATTATCATCACGGCCGGGCTGCAGGCGGGAAAACCGGTGCTCCTGCCCATCGTTCTATCCGGCTTTCTGGCAATCGTCAGTTATCCGCTGACGACTTTTTTCAAGAGCCGTCTTTGCTTCCCGCACTGGCTGGCAGTGACTTTCACGGTCATCATGGACTTTGGCATTCTGGTGGGCCTGGGCTATCTGGCCCAATACCTGGGGCAGGATCTGGCCAAAACGGTCACGGTCAAATACCAGCCCCTTATGATGGAGAAAATCCATGAACTCCGCGCTTTCCTGATTGAACAGGACTGGAACAACCTGGCTGACCAGATGCTTCAGGGAATTTCCGGACCTGCTCAACGGCCAGCGCATCGTGGCGTTTTCCACAGGGGTGATGGGGCAGTTAGCTTCCATGCTGACCTTCACCACCCTGATTCTGATCCTGATGACTTTCTTCCTGGGGGAAGCCCCCCGCTTCCGGGCGAACATCAATAAACTGGGGCATAACAGCGACACAGGCATCCGCAAATTCTCCAAGGCCCTGGCCGGAGTCCAGAAATATCTCATTATTAAAACCTTCATCAGCGCAGTTACAGGGCTTCTGGCTTTCCTGCTTTGCTATTACATGAACGTGGACTTTCCGCTGTTGTGGCATCGTGGCTTTCGCCCTCAACTTCATTCCCACCTTCGGCTCCATCATCGCGGCTATCCCCCCCCACACTTCTCGCCATGCTTCTGATCAGCCCTACTGCGGGCATCATTGTTGCCGGCGGCTACCTGGTGATCAACACAGCCTTGGGAAACTGCCTGGAACCCATGCTGTTGGGACGACAATTCGGCATTGTGACCAGTATGGTTCTGCTCTCCGTCATCTTCTGGGGCTGGGTATGGGGCCCCATCGGCATGCTGCTGGCCGTACCCATTACCATGTTGATTAAACTCGGGCTGGAAAGCTCCAAGGATCTCGCCTGGATCGCCCAGCTCATTGACAACCCTCCCACTCCCAGATTCCCTCTCCCCCCTCTCCATTCCGGGAAAACCAACGAAAGCACAACCAAGGAATAATCCATGCATTCATTCGCTTACAAAAACGGCACGCTCTACTGTGAAAACGTCAACCTTCAGGAACTGGCGGACAAGGAAAGCACACCCCTGTACGTTTATAGCAAACAAACCATTTTAAACCACTTTCACCGCCTCAGGGAAGCTCTGGCACCGCTTAACGCGGAAGTGGCCTACGCCGTCAAGGCCTGCTCCAACATCGCCATCCTGAACCTCATGGCCCGCAACGGGGCGATTCGACATCGTCTCCGGCGGAGAACTCTTCCGCGTCCTCAAAGCCGGGGGGAGATCCGTCCAAATGCACTTATGCCGGCGTAGGAAAAACCGAGCAGGAAATCCGTTATGCCCTGGCGCAGGGCATTTATTGCTTCAATGTGGAATCCGAAGCGGAACTGCGGGCCATTAACGCCATTGCCGCCTCCATGGGAGTCAAGGCTCCGGTGGCCGTGCGCGTCAATCCCAACGTAGAGGCGGGAACGCACAAATACATTACTACCGGCAAGGCTGAAAATAAATTCGGCGTGGACTTCGAACGCATTGAATCTCTTTATGAGATGGCGGCCCGCGAACTTCCGAACCTTCATCTGAAAGGGTTGCAAATGCATATCGGCTCCCAGCTTACCCAGGCGAAACCCTTCCTGGAAGCCGTCAGGAAAGTCGCCCCCCTGGCTGCTTCCCTGAAAGAAAAACACGGCATTGAATTTTTCTCCATCGGAGGAGGAATTGGCATCGTTTACCAGGGCACGCTGGATTCCGGCGTTCAGGAATGGTGGAATGAGGACTGCGCCCAGCTCACGCTGAGCACTTACGCCCAGGCCGTCGTCCCCACCCTGCAACCTCTGGGATTACACATCATTGTGGAACCGGGCCGTCTTATCGTAGGAAATGCGGGAGCACTCATCACGCGTTGCCTGTATGAAAAAAACGGGAAAGCCAAAACCTTTAAAATTGTGGATGCAGGGATGAACGACCTCATCCGCCCCGCCCTCTACCAGGGCTATCATGAAATTATCCCGGTCAGAGAACACCCCTCCGGATCCTGCGTCACAGCGGATGTTGTGGGTCCCATCTGTGAATCCGGAGACTTCCTCGCCCAAAACAGGGACATGCCGGACGTGCGCCAGGGAGAACTCCTGGCCGTACTGTCCGCCGGAGCCTATGGTTTTTCCATGTCTTCCAACTACAATTCACGGCCTATGGCGGAAGAAGTCCTGGTGGACGGGGACCAATGGAACGTCATTCGCAGCCGCCAGAGCTGGGAAGACCTCATCCGGGGAGAATCCATTCCGGAATAACATCCCCATCCCGCCCATCTTTAGAATGCCCTTCCAGCGGTAAAACGAAGGAGGGGCATTTCCTTTCAACCGTACTGAATGGAAAACAAGGCAGAATTTTCAAGTCCGCCAAGCCACGCGGAGCTTCTTTCCGGAGACGCCGCACGCTACTGCCGTACGGGCTCCGGTGGACCAGTCCGGCCGCAAGTCACAATGATTCGAACATGAACATGTCCCGCAAGAGCGCTGCAACCCCGGCGTGCGCCTGAGTTCAGCCTTGCCCTCCTGAAAAAAAACACCTATCATATCCCCGTTATGCCAATAGCCACACCAGAACAATACATTACCATGCTTGAAACGGCCAAAAAGGAAGGCTACGCCTATCCGGCCGTTAACGTGACCACGATCGAAGTCATCAACGGCGCTCTCCGCGCTTTTTCCGAAGCCAAAAGCGACGGTATCATCCAGGTTTCCATCGGTGGCGGCAAATTCGCCTCCGGCAGCTCCGTAGGCAATTCCGCCCTTGGCGCCATTGTTCTGGCGGAAGCAACGCGCCGTCTGGCTGAAAAGCACAACGTTCTCGTAGCCCTTCACACGGACCACTGCCAGCCCGAACATGTGGATACTTTCCTGCGTCCTCTGATTGCCGAATCCCGCCGCCGCGTGGAACGCGGTGAAGCCCCCCTCTTCAATTCCCACATGCTGGATGCCTCCACGCTTCCCATGGCGGAAAACCTCAAGCTTTCCCGGGAACTGCTGAAGGAATGCGCCGAACTGGGCATCGTTCTTGAAATCGAAATCGGCGTTGTGGGCGGAGAAGAAGACGGAGTGGACAACTCCGGCCATCCCGCCGACAAGCTTTACACTTCTCCGGAAGATATGCTGATGACGTATGAAGCCCTCGCGCCCCTCGGCAAATTCATGCTGGCCGCCACTTTCGGCAACGTGCACGGCGTGTACAAGCCCGGCCACGTCAAACTGAAACCCAGCATCCTGCGGGACGGTCAGGAAGCCGTGGTAGCCAAACACGGAGAAGCGGCTCGCATGCCCCTCGTCTTCCATGGCGGTTCCGGTTCCGAACTTTCCGATATCCGCGAAGCCGTTTCCTACGGCGTCGTCAAGATGAACATCGACACCGACACGCAATACGCCTTCACCCGCCCGATCGTCTCCCACATGTGCGAACACATCAACGGAGTGCTCAAGATTGATGGCGAAGTGGGCAACAAGAAGGATTACGATCCCCGTTCCTATCTTGCCAAGGGTGAAAAGGGAGTCGCCGCCCGCCTTCAGGAAGCCGCCGACAACCTTATGTCCGCCGGCAAGACCCTCTTTGGCAAAATCTAAAAAGAGTTCCCTCAACGAGTTTAATGCCATGCCCGGTTTCTTAAAAGAAACCGGGCATTTTTTCTGGAAAAACCCGCCAACAGGGTAAGGCGGGAAACGCTTTCACCGAGTATTTATCCCTCTGAGACGACGGGAAAACGAACCGTTCCCCGTCTTCTTCTTTTCTGTCCCCTGGGCTTCTCCGATTACGGGACCATTAACCCGCATTCTTCCGCAAGGAAACCGCTGCGGACAAATAAAACGATAGCCGCACAGGAAAAACCGGAATTATTCATAACAGAACAAGGCCATTCCTCCGCTCAGCGGACCGCAGGGAACCCGGCAGCGCGGCCCTACCCCGGCGCCGCTTTGAACACAGGAGCCTTTCCCCAGCGCTCCAGGAACCTTAATTTCCTGCTTTGCGGGATTCCCTTACGCGGTCATTGGCGTTCAGGATGCGCTTGCGCAGACGGATAAAATGAGGCGTAGCCTCCACCAGTTCATCAGGTTCAATGTACTCAATGGCACGTTCCAGAGAAAAAATGACGGGAGGGGAAAGCTGGATGCCGTCTCCCTTCGTGGCTGAGCGGATATTGTTCAAATGCTTTTCCTTGCACGGGTTGACCGGCATATCCATCTGCCGCGGGTTTTCGCCTACAATCTGGCCTTCGTAAATATCTTCCTGCGGCCCCACAAACAGACGCCCGCGTTCTTCCAGCGCTACCAGCGCGAACGGAGTGGAAACGCCCGTCTCCATGGAAACCAGGGTGCCGGTGGTACGCGTGGTGATGTCCCCGGCATAAGGCCCGTAATCCCGGAACAGGTGGGAGAAAATACCGTGGCCGGACGTCAGATTGACCAGCTCAAATTCAAAACCGATAATACCGCGGGTGGGAATATAAGCCTGAATAAAAGTATGGCCCGTGCCTTCCCTGCATACCATGTCTTCCATCTGTCCCTTGCGGGCGTGAAGAAGCTTCATGACGCCGTTGGCATGTTCGTCCGGAACTTCTACGTACATCGTTTCATACGGTTCCGTAAGGCGGTCGTTTTCATCCCTCTTCATGATCACGGTGGGACGGGAAACGCACAGTTCATAATTTTCACGGCGCATAGTCTCCACCAGCACGGCGATCTGCATGGCGCCGCGGGCGGAAACGGAGAAAACGCCGGCCTTGTCCGTATCCTCCACCTGGATGGAAATATTCGTCCGCATTTCCCTCATCAGGCGGTCGCGTATCACGCGGGAAGTCACATTCTTGCCGTCGCGCCCTCCGAAAGGCCCGTTGTTGATGGAAAATTCCATGGAAATGGTAGGAGGATCAATCGCCACGAATGGAAGGGGCTCCGTATCCGCGGAACCGCCCAAGGTTTCCCCGATATTGACGTTTTCAAACCCCGCCACCCCTACGATGTTGCCTGCCACGCCGATGGCCGAATCCGTAGTGCTCAGGCCGGAATATTCAAACATGCGGGTCACTTTTCCGGAAATGCAGGAGCCGTCGCTCTGATGGAGCCACACGGTATCCCCTTTCTTCACAGTGCCGGAAGTAATGCGGCCGATAGCCACACGGCCCACATAATCGTCCCAGTCAATATTGGAAACGAGCATCTTGAATTCACCCTCCGGATCGGCATCCTTCGGAGCGGGGATATGTTCCACAATCTTGAATAAAAGAGGAGTGCAGTCCACAGGAGGTTCCCCCTCCATGGAATTCATGAAGTAACCGTCGCGGGCGGAACCGTACACGAAAGGGGCCTCAAATTGTTCATCCGTGGCGCCCAGCTCCAGAAAAAGCTCCAGCACCTGGTCATGCACGGCGGCGGGATCGGCATGCGGACGGTCGATCTTGTTAATGACGACAATGGGCATCAGACCTTCCTGAAGGGCCTTGCGGAGCACAAAACGCGTCTGAGCCTGCGGCCCTTCAAAAGCGTCCACCACCAGAAGCACGCCATCCACCATTTTCATCACGCGCTCCACTTCCCCGCCGAAATCCGCGTGTCCGGGAGTATCCACAATATTGATCGTGTATCCATTCCAGAGGATGGATGTATTCTTGGCCTTAATCGTGATGCCCTTTTCTCGTTCCAGATCCATGGAATCCATGGCGCGTTCCTGCACGGCCTGGTTAGCACGGTAGGCGCCTCCCGCCTGCAAAAGTTGGTCAACCAGGGTCGTCTTCCCATGGTCAACGTGAGCGATAATGGCGAGGTTGCGGAACTTGGAAGGATCTGACATTGCGCGCGAGAGCTAAAAACACCGGAAAATAAATGTCAAGTCTGCTCCATGAATACCGACTATATTTTCAGCGGTTGCAAGCCTCCCTGCCGCCATTGCCGCAAGCGATGGAACTTTTATTTTCCTCCGGCGCATTTATAGCTTCCCCCCCTCCTCAAATAGGAGTATTCTGTTCCGGCATAAGTAATTTCTCAATTCTAGATAACAATGAAGATTTGGTTAGATGGAAAGCTGGTGGAACAGGAGGAAGCAAAAACCTCGGTTTTCGACCACGGCACACTCTATGGAGACGGCATTTTTGAAGGTATCCGGTTCTATAACAAGCGCGTTTTCCGCCTGGAAGACCACATGGACCGCCTGTACAACTGCTCCCATTATCTGTTGCTGGATATTCCTTACACTCAGGAAGAACTCTCCAACGCCGTATGCGAAACGGTCGCGGCCTCCGGCCTGAACGACGGCTATATCCGTCTGGTGGTTACCCGCGGCGTCGGCAATCTGGGACTTAACCCATTCAACTGCAAACGGTCCTGCGTCTTCATCATTGCGGATAAAATCTCCCTGTACGATCCGAATGTATATGAAAACGGGCTGGCCCTGATTACCAGCTCCGTGCGCCGCAACCGTCCGGACACTGTTTGTCCGCAGGTCAAGTCGCTCAATTATCTCAACAACATCCTGGCCAAAATGGAAGCTGTGCGCCAGGGTGCGGCGGAAGCCCTGATGCTGAACGACCTGGGTAATGTGGCCGAATGCACGGGCGACAACATTTTCATCGTGAAGGACGGTACCGTGTTCACGCCGCCAGTTACGGACGGCTGCCTGGACGGCATCACGCGCCGGGTAGTGCTGGAAATCTGCCGGGAGCTGCAAATCCCGGCTCAGGAAAAGACCATGAACCGCTTTACCATCACTTGTGCGGACGAATGCTTCCTGACCGGCACTGCCGCGGAATGCGTTCCCGTGACCAAACTGGACGGCTATCAGCTGGGCTCTGGAAAAATCGGTCCTGTCACAGCTCGAATCCTGGCCCGTTTCCAGGAACTGGCCCAGACCACGGGAACATCCTGTTAGAACCAGCCAACCCTTTTTTGGACCAACGAAAACGGCTCCGTCATCCGGCGGAGCCGTTTTTTTGCGCTATTCCGTTAAATATAAAAAAGAAAACACAGGTAAGCACATTCCCGCGGAGCTATACAGCAATCTCCTCTGGAAATGCAGACTTGCGACCTTCACGGCCTCCCGTTCCGAAACACTGCAGAAGAATCCAATATGAAAAGCCGCGCCATTTGTGAAATGACAAGGCAAGTGACATATTGCATGTCCGGCCGCCACGCCGGACATGTCTCAACCTGGAAAAAGGCTATTTCTTCTTGGGCAGGCCGGTTTCCGGGTCAAACTGCTTAGCCTGCTGGGCATGTTCTTTCGTCTGATAGAACCGAACGTAATCAACCAGGAATTTTACAGGATACCCTTGCCCGTCTTTAGGAGCTTTCTCGCACCAGGTGCCGCCCACGGCGGAATTGAGAATGAGATAGAACGGCGTACGGAACGGATTCCCCGCCCCATTGGCATAATTGGTGGTATTAAGGTCAATGGACTTCACCAGCTTGTCATCCACCATCAACTTGATGGAATCCTTGTCCCATTCCATGACATAGGTATGAAAATCATCGGAAAGATTATCTATCTTCACAGTCCCTCCGCGGGAAGCATCCCTTTTGGACACGCCGTCCGGACTCAAATGGAAAGTGGAATAAACCACATCCGGCTGTTGGGAAATATTCTCCAGCATATCAATCTCTCCATTGGCGGGCCAGCCCCATTTATTCTTGCCAAGCAGCCAGATGGCTGGCCAGATGCCCTTGGTTTTGGGAACCTTGGCACGCACTTCCAGTCTGCCGAACATGAAATTTTTTGTCTTGATCGTCGTAACGGAACCGGAGGTATAGGGCATGAACTTGGTATTCTTGATCCAATCCGCCGAACTTTTTTTGTAATTGATATTGGCGAACTTTTCAAAATGGGTTTCCAAAACCAGGCAGCCATCCTCCAATCTCATATTCTTGGGTCGGCCTGTATAAGTCTGCTGGGATCCCTGGTTACGGATTACTCCCAACTCCGGTTTCCACTTTTTGGCGTCTATCCTGGAACCGTTGAACTCGTCACCCCAGACATAAACCCATCCGCCGGGGAGGGTCCTCGGAGGTTTGGAATCTTCTCCCTTTACAGACATGCAAAGGCATGCAGTCAATAGCACGGCAAATAGGCTCTTCTTCATACGGAGCAATACTGCACCTAGTTCCGCAGCCTTTCAAACAAAATACATCATTCGGGACCTCATACCTCCTTTCCCCTGTCAAATGGCGAAATATCCTGCAAAATGAATAGAACTTTTAACCCGGCACATGCTATGGTCATGATATGAAAACCACTTTTCCTCCCCATGCCCGAGCGCTCCTCCACCAGACGCCTGCAGGCGCTGTCGTGATTGTGGAAAACGGCACAGCCGTCACCCATCTTTTCTTCAGCCGCATGGCACAGCCGGAGCATTTGGAATGGGAGGAAACACCCCTGCTGCGTCAAACGGCTGACCAGCTGGATGAATATTTTCAAGGTTCCCGCCGCGTATTTGACGTGCCGCTTTCTCCCCAGGGAACCGAATTTGAACGAACGGTCTGGAAAGCCCTTCAAGCCATCCCCTATGGAGAAACCAGAAGTTACGGAGACATTGCCCGGCGAATAGGACGCCCATCAGCATGCCGGGCAGTAGGACAGGCCAACAATCGGAACCCTGTCGGCATCATCATCCCTTGCCACCGAGTCATCGGAGCCGACGGCAAACTGACCGGATATGCAAGCGGCCTGACCATTAAACAATACCTGTTGGAATTGGAACAGGGCTCCGCCACTCCTTTCACATTATTCACGGATGTGGAACGCATGCCCGGAAATACTCCGGCCAGTCCATAAAACGGCAGGACTGAAATTCCGGTCAGTGCTGCATACCGTTTTCCGTCTGAGGAAGAGGCATGGATTTCAAGGCGGCCTTGGGGGATTCAATATCCAGCCATTGAAGAGGCAGCAATTCACCCGTTACCCTGTAATGTTTGTAGGTTAATCCGGCAAACACAGCCAGAAAAAATATCAGGACGGCATAAAGAGCCATCCATAAATAATGATTCCGGGTCGTGCGGGCGGCTTCATCCGCCAACTGCTGTAAGTTCCGCATAGCGATCGAAGGGACGGCATCTTCTTCTCTCCCGGATGATTCGGCAGAAAATCCCGGAGATGGCTCTTCCGCAAACCGGAGCCTGGCATCCCCCAAAGCGATTTCATCGCCATCGTAAAGGGTCGCGGCGACCATCGGCGTCAGGCCGTTGATTTTAGTTCCATTAGTGGAGCCAAGGTCTTCCAGGACATATCCCCCTTCCTTAAACTGAAGCAAGGCATGCTCTCCGGAAACCGACTGAAAGGGAAGCACGATCTCGCAATGCTCGTCACGTCCGATGCGTGCGAAATATTCACCGTTCTTTGGAAGAACTATGGTTTTTTCAGAACCGTCGGGAAGGTGGATGGAAAGGCGTGGCATGATTCCCGGAAATCATGCCACGCCCATACTCATTTTCAATCCAAAAGACCGTTTGCCCATCACGTATAAGAAAAATGGCAATATCCGCCTTTCCCCAGAAAGACAGAATTCCATGCAAATTCATGATATGGGTTCATACTCCTCAATTTTTATTTTTCCCGCAGACTTTCGAAACATATTTTAAGCAATTACAGTGGCCTCCAGAGAGGTTTTCCATAAGTAATCCACTCATTTTAAAACATTACATGAAATACTGAATCAATTTTTTTCCTGATTGGAAACAGACCTTCCGAAACTGCGACGGATCATGCCGGACACGAACACTGCGCAAACGACAATCTTCAAGGGGGACAACTTGTTGGGAATCGCTAAACAGGCCATTTTCAAACATACCGTTTTCCGGGAGGGCCGCCCTCCCGGAACATGGATTGGATATACGCGCAAACTGCCGTCCTGCCTTTGGACATGTCCTTCACTATCTCGATAATTTTTTTATTTGCCTGGAGCGGCTTAAATCAAAAGAACTCAACTGAAATTTTTTCTGCTGTCTGGCATCTGCCGCTCCTCTTCTGGCATGGAGTTTATTCACCCTGGGTTCCCTTCCCCGTCCGTTACATGCAGACGTCTGCATGACACCAATAAAAGCGGCATGTCGCTGCCGCTGTCCCTGATTATTTTAATAAGAGGAATTTTTCTCTTCATTTATTACTGTGAAGACAGCCAGCATGGCACAAATCAATCCGGGGCATCGTAAAAACATCCGGAGTTCCCGTAATGATTCGAAATCCTCTTTCACGGGAAAGTCAGCGGCCTACACCGTGGAAAAACCGTGCAGCCCTGCACATGTCTTGCGTTTTGAAGGAAAATGTTTCATATTCAGACCATGTTTGTTGACAACATCCGCATATTCGCCAGGGCAGGAAAGGGAGGAAACGGGCTGGTCAGCTTCCGAAGGGCCAAATTCGTGCCCAAGGGAGGCCCGGACGGCGGTGATGGAGGCGATGGCGGAAGCGTCATTCTGGAAGTGGATCCGCACACGAATGACCTGCGTTCTTTTTTTTATGATCCAAAATTAATCGCCACGGACGGGGTAGGCGGACAAAGCGCCAAGAAACATGGCAAGAACGGCAAATCCGTCATCGGGAAAGTGCCCCCCGGCACCATTATCTACCGCAGCAATGCCTCTTCCATGGCGGAGGCGACCTGGCTGGAACGGGAAGGTGAAGGCATTGAACTGGAAAAAATAGCGGATCTGACGGAAATCGGCACCCGGTTCACGCTGTGCCAGGGCGGCCTCGGCGGCAAGGGAAACTGGCATTTCCGTTCCGCGACCAACCAGGCGCCTACGGAAGCCGAGATGGGAACGGAGGGGGAGGAAGGAGTCTTCTTTATGGAATTGCGCCGCATTGCGGACGCCGGGCTGGTAGGCTACCCCAACGCGGGCAAAAGCACATTGCTGGGAGACATTTCGGAAGCCAAGCCCAAAGTAGCCAGCTATCCTTTTACCACGCTTCAGCCTATCATTGGAGTGGTGGAATTCGACAGCTTTCGCCGCTGCATTGTGGCGGACATTCCCGGCATCATTGAAGGCGCACACAACAACCGGGGCCTGGGACATGAATTCCTGCGCCACATCACGCGCTGCAAAGTGCTCGTCTTCGTTCTGGACATGGCCGGCAGCGAAGGCCGCGACCCCATTGAAGACCTTCAGAATCTCCGCACGGAAATTAAACTGTACAGCGAAGACCTGGCCAAACAGCCCTGGTTCGTCGTCGCCAACAAAATGGACCTGGAAGGAGCGGAAGAAAATCTGGTTAACTTCCGCATGCGTTTCCCGAAAGTGGACGTCATCCCCATTTCCGCGCTCAATGGAGACGGTATTTCCCGGCTCAGGAACAGGCTTGATGAGCTTGTAGGTTATAAATTCATCCGTTAACTTATTCATTCAACTTTCTTTCAACCTTTGACATGACAGCCCCTCTCTCCGTAACGACAGCTCCCGACCAGCTTCTGTGCCGTATCGCCGGAATTGGAGACCTCTTCGCCATTGAAGGGGAATTCGTCACCGGGAAGGAAATCCCCAGCGGGCACATCAACACCACTTACAAGGCCACCTACCGTAAAAGCGACGGGACGGAAGATTCCTATATCCTCCAGCGCATCAACGATTACGTCTTCAAAGACCCCAAAGCCGTCATGCGCAATGTGGAAAAAGTCACGCGTCACATCAACTGGAAAGTCCTGCGCCGCCTGAAAGATTCCGCCGGCCAAACCCTCAACCTCTACCCGGCCCGGGGAGGACGCAACTACATTGACATCCCCGGCGACGGCATCTGGCGCTGTTACAACTACCTAGCCGGCACGCACACCTACGACGTGGTGGAAAACACCCGCCAGGCCTACCAGGCGGGATTTGCCTTTGGCTCCTTCCAGGATTTGATCAGTGACATGAACCCGGACGACATCGTGGAAACCATACCTGGCTTCCATCATACCCGGAACCGCTTCAACCGCCTGATGGAAGTGGCGGAACTGGATCCGCAGGGGCGTCTTTCCACCTGTCTGCCTGAATTGGAATTCATTAAAGCCCGTGAGCAGGATGTGGATCGGTTGCTGAATCTCCAGGAAAGAGGCGTGCTTCCTACCCGCATCACTCATAACGACACCAAAATCAACAATGTCATGCTGGATGAGGACACAGACCACGCCGTCTGCGTCATTGACCTGGATACGGTCATGCCCGGCCTGGTGTTGTACGACTTCGGAGATATGGTGCGCACCGTCACTCCGCCTACGGAAGAAGACGAAGAAGACCTGGACAAGGTGCGCATGCGCATGCCCATGTTCCAATCCATTGTAGAAGGGTATCTGTCTGCTGCCCACGGTTTCCTGACCCAGGCGGAAATAGACCAGCTTGCCTTCTCAGGAAAACTCATCACGCTGGAAATCGGCATCCGTTTCTTAACGGACTATCTGGAAGGCGACCCATACTTCAAGGTCTCACGGCCGAACCACAATCTCATCCGCTGCCGTACGCAGCTCAAACTGGTGGAATGCATTGAACAGGAACTTCCGGCCATGGAACAATATGTTCAGCGCGTCGCCAGGGGAATGTCCAGAAAATAAGGAAGAAGTTCTCCCTCTTCTATTCCACCACCTCCGGGGACGGCTATGCCGTCCCTTCTTTTTTATATTATTTGAACATGGCGGCCCATTCCATAATCCAAGAAACATTACACGTAATAGCCATAAGCCATGTTTGAAATACCAGACATCCAACTCAATCAATATGGCAAGCCGGCAAGGATCATGTTCCTGGCTCCATATGCCCCGACGCTCCCGATTTCTCCAAAAAACCCTACACAGGCAATGGAGGCTACCCTCAGTACCACTACAACATTTATAAAGCCATCCAGGACATAGGCTATGACGTCGTCTCCTCCTCCAAACCCTATTCCGTCCAATTCGCCAAGGGAAACGTGGACTATGTATTCTCCCTGATGAACAGGTTCGCCATGTCCAGACCTGAAATATTCATTTCTTCCTACTGCGAATTCATTCAGATTCCCTACCTGGGCGCCCCTCCCAACATCCGCGCCATAGCGGAAGACAAATTGCTGACCAAAATGGTATTCCGCTCCCTGGAATTGAACGTTCCGGAAGGCATTGGACTTTCCGGAGAAAAAGGTATTCCGGCCCAGGCCCCTTTCCCAGGCCCCTATTTTGTCAAAAAGCGTTTTGGAGCCGCTTCAGGCGGCATCCGGGAAGACAGCATCTGCAGCTCCTGGAAAGCCGTGGACTCATGCGCCCGGCGCCTGATGGAAGAAGGGCACGAAGTGCTCGTGGAACAATACTGCGAAGGCATTGACGTCACCGTTCCCGTACTGGGCGGGGAAAACCCCGTCATCCTGGGATATGTGCAGCCGAAATCCGACAAACCGGGCAGCATCATCACGGAAGACCTGAAACTGCACGACCATCTGGGCTACCAACTGGTCTCCGTTCAGGATATGGAGCAGGACATCGCCTGTGACGTCCGGAAAATCTGGAGCGCTCTGGGGCCGATGGACTATTTCCGCATCGACTATAGAATCGACTTCGAGACGGGAGAACGGCGCATTCTGGAAATGAACATCTGCTGCCACCTGGGCAAAAGCGGCTCCATCTGCCTGGCGGCCGCAGAACACGGCTACTCCCAGGAGGACCTCCTCAAATACATTATCGCCTACAGCATGCACAGGCAGAAGAACCTCCGCCAATACGGCACATGGCTCATCTGACCCGCAGGGAAGAAACGGTTCGCATTCCGGTCAGAGCAAAAGCGGCACTTCACGAATCCGGTATCCGGCTGATTGCCTCAAACACCTCCTGCCAGCTTTCCATGGAAGCTTCCTGGCCGCCCAGGGCCATGCCCCGCTCACGGGCGGCAGCGGCCATGTCTTCCCGGTAGTGGGGCTCCCAAGCCATCTTAGTGGCGTACGTGATGAAATCACCGGGGCATTCGCACAGCCATCCGGTCTTCCCGTGTTCCACCATTTGTTCCCACCCCCCGCGCCTGTCCACAACAAGCACACTCCCGCTTGCCATGGCCTCAAAACCCACACGCGGCCAATTCTCCGTCGTATCGGTGGGCTGCAAAACGATGTGGCAGCGCCGGTAAAACTCCTGTTGGGACAAAGACTTTTGATCATGGAAAGTCTCCACCCAATCGGGAGGCCTGCCGGTCTTCGCCTCGCTCCGCCGGTCAAAACCGAGAAAAGTGCCCTTCTTCCGGACAGGAGAAGCAAAATGCTCGTAGATATGCCACGTATCCTTGCTGAACTTATCTTCATCCTGCCGGGAAATGTGTCCGGCTCCAAACCAGTCCGTGGAACGCCCTGCAGCAAAAGGAAAATCTGCCGCATCAAAATACGGCCTAAACGTCATGAACCGGATGGCCGGGTCGGGATTTAAAGCTCTCAGGCGAGGCATGACGTTTCCCATTACGTTGCTATTTTGATAAAGAAACAGGGAAATATCTCCCCGCCTCATGGCTTCCTTTTCCCTGCCGAAAAGCCAGGTCATGCAATTGACGAAAACTGTCCTTCCCGTCCGTTTTCGTATCTTCGGGAGAGCAGCCAGAAACTCTTCATTACAAAAACTGATGACGGGAGCCCCTGCCGGAATGGCCTCCCAATCATAGCCTTCATGCACCGCAACACCCAATTTCACCATCTCCGGATAAAGTCCGGCGCCGTGTGCATTTTTCTGGGTGGGGATAAGATGCATTTCCACCCCCATCTGCTTCCAAACCTTAATCTGGTGATAAAGCTCGGCCCCCGCACCGCCGTAAAGTGAAGGAAATCCAATGATGTAGAGAGAATATGTCATTAATTAATTCATGCCTGAATGATATTTCCCCGGAACTGCATGGAATAGTCTTGCCGTAAGGTTTCCAAAACACTTTAACTATTGACAATCAATAAATTGATTCGGAAAAATCAATAAAACAAGACTAAAGTAAACAATTCCGTAATTTTTTATAACTCTTAAACCGGATCCATTGATAACAAAGAAAAAAATAATTACAATATTACTCTATATAGTTTCAATGCTCTTCTCCTCTATTAATAATGATAACCAAGTAACGCATTCTTTATAGTCATATGGATTAAGTCCGCTATTCTCCTCGCCAAGATCAAGTAGCCATTCCAAAATGGTTCGTAACTGAACAGAAGAAAATTTTTTAAAGATATCCAAATCGTCACGCATTCTACCGATCATATTCTGACATGTGCAATCTACTAAGAGATCTGAATCTTTCAATTTTTGAAATTTAATCAGCTCTTCAAATGAAATATAAATAACAGCAGGCAAATAATATCTAAAAGCCTCGTTGCTGAAAACAGGAAAAAAATCCCATATATATTTACAATCACTAGCTTTCAAAGATATCCACGATTTCCCTTGAATATATGTTATATCTTCAAATTCATTTTCATCTTTAATGTTATTTGGAATCGGCAATATCGGAAAATTTATTTCTAAAGATTCTTTTTTTAATAATTTCATTTTTCTTCTATGAATTTTTCACATTTTGATAAATTATTCCAAGCATCTTTCGCTTGTTCGTGATGAGTTTTATTTCCACCCTTAAAACATTTATTATTAATATGACTCCTAGCACTAGCAAGCATTAACCATGCTTTCTTTTTCATTTTTAATATATAGCAACAGTCATGGCCCGTACACTTTCCACTTTTACCAACCTCTTTCTTTGCTCTATTCACTTTGTCTTGTAAATATTTTTGTTCGGAAGCAGAACAATCACCAAGTTTTGGAATATCTGGATAAGGCACGGCAATTGGCTCGACTTTAGGAATTACATTCTCAGATATTTTTTAATAACTTTTTCTGCCGTTCCTGGAGCAATAACTCCAGTAATGGCTACGGTGGTTACTGCAACAGCTGCAACTGTCAATCCAACTGGATTCAACAACGCCGGCAATGCAAACCCAAACTTTCCTTGTACGTCTATAAAAGCGCTGGGGAAATTTCCCACATAGCCACACAGATTTTCCTGAAGCCTTTCCATCATCGGCTCCCGGGACAACCATCCAAAGTTTTAGCAGTTCCAAAGAGAGAACTATTCAAAATGATTTTTTCAATATTTGAATTTAATCCATTAATAAATAACGAATCACATCTAGGTATATCATTATTTTTCAAATTCTCAAAATATGCCATCATTGAGTTGAATAGTGAATAAATTTTAAAGGCTGTTGAATCCTCACGTGGTAATAACAGTCCCCCAAAAACTACTCCAAAAATTTTTGAATTGTATCCGTATGCAACCAGAGGAGTTCCAGAAACTTCATTTCCATATGCCCCAAATAAATTAATTATAAACTCCAGATTTTCTAACGACACTTGCTGATTAATCATATTTGATAATTTATATTGTTTCATTATTTTCATCAAAGCGCTACTGACGACGTCTTCAGAATCGGAAACCATAATAGAATATTGTTTCATCATTTTATTTTCAAGAAGACATATATAATAAAAATATATTTTATTATCATTCAAAAATAAAATATTATATTTTTTTCTTTCTTCATCTGCTTTCAAAAATAAAATATCATACTTATCAGGAAATTCAGCCTTTAAACAAGGATGTTCTTCAACCCAACATTCATAACCAAGAAAAGGCAAAATACTTCTCTCTTCACATAAAAAGGGAATGTATGTAGACAGACTTTTATTTATTATTTCAATATCTGAACTGATTTCTTTTATCTTATGCAAAGCGGTTTCTACAGCTGCATCCAACGGGGTAATATTATTGTTTCCCGCAAATAAAATATTACCCGCCGAAATAAAAAACAATAAAAATAAATAAATAATATTCATAGTCACTGTCTTATTCCATTAATAAATGTTACATTTGTTTTTCCTGCAGGTCTGTTAGGGTTATAGAGATGGATACGCATATTATCATCCCGATCTCTTACTAATACCGTAATTATTACTACTGAAAAAATTTTAACATTTTCTTTCATTTTTAATATTTTTCATTTATATGAATTTATTATAATGTTTATAATTAATTTTTATTTTTAATTTCCGAATCTAATATTTTAAGAGCGTTGTTACAGCTATCTGCAAAATAATTATCTTTATTTTGAAACAATATCCACTTCCTTACAATTTCAAGCTGATTTTTTGTATAAGAACGGTATATATAATTTACTTCTTTTTGCACATAAGTACGTATTCTCTCCGAAAAACAAACGACAATAAGTTTATTCATCATCCATTCCTCAGCGTCAGCCATATAATTATTCACCCTTGATATTTCTTCCATATAAGAATTCCTTATAATAGAAGGGAAGAAATATGCAAGGGCTCTGCTTGTAGCAAAACTCACAAATTCGGCATTATCGTACCATTGTATCGCAGGAACATCAATCCAGCGCTGGTTTAAAAACGGTTCCCCGCATTCTCGTCCTTCATCATCCGGATAATCAGGATTTGCAATAAGATTGCGAATGTTTTTTGTTGGAAAAAAAGAGTTTTCTAAAGGAAATTCTCTTTCCACTTCCCGAATCATATCATTCAAATTTTTATGAGTATAATAATTCACCATTATAGTAATTTTTTCCTGCATTCTTTATATAAATTCCAACATCTTTCGGCACCTTTTCCTATCTCTTCAGACTGCTCTATATGTCCATTATCTCCACCATCAAAGCAATTTGAATCATACATTTTTCTTGCTTCTTCAGCATTTTTTAATTTTTGAGCCCGTCTCTTAAATTCATCACAAACAGAAGCTGTTGGATGCTCTGGGATACATAATTTTTTGCATGATTGACCTCGAGATGCTTCTTTAGCTTCTTTCTTTTTCCGCTTTAATTCTTCACAATCTGCTTTGGGAACTGTATTTGAAACAGGCACGGCAATTGGCTCGACTTTAGGAATTACATTCTCAGATATTTTTTTAATAACTTTTTCTGTCGTTCCTGGGGCAATAACTTCAGTAATGGCTACGGTGGTTACTGCAACAGCAGTAACCATCAATCCAACTGGATACAACAACTCCGTTAATATAAATTCATAATATCATTAGTTCAAATCATTGTAAAAATTTCCCGGGAGACTGTATCTAAAGAAAGCATTTATCCTATTAAACAACCAAATGAAGCAAACTGTCATTCCTTATTTTCAAATGGAATATATACTTCTACTCTCATTTATGATACTAATCTTAGTATTTTTTTCTTTGTCTACATACGTCAGTTTCAATTGCTACTTGCAAAAGAAGAAACGAGAATTTCGTCGTTTTTTACGAGCCTGTTTTTTTACAACATCGCTAAAATTACGAACATTTTTTAAAAATATACCCTTGCGAATACAACTATGAATCCGAGCCTGATAGCACGACCAAACTCTACTTGAACTTATCAGATTTCCTATCATAGAACATTCAACTTCAATACCTTCTGATACGTTAGCATGCATCATGGGATGCATGATGAATAAATCCATTTCCATTTCTACAAAACAACGGGCATAATACTCTTGTTTACATGATAAAAATGTCTCTATTTTTAATCGTTCAATATCTCTTCCTGCATCTGGCAAAAAACAAAATTCTTTGAACCAATAATAATCCGTTCTGATTTTTCTCCCTGATTTAATTAATTCAGCCATGGTTTAATGGATTTTCATCTATAATACAGTTTTTTACATTAGGTGGGATTTCCCTGTTATTGATCCAATGATTGAGGTAGCTCTCCAGAATTTGTACTGCATGATCTTCATCCTTCGCCCGAATATGAGCATCCCAGCATAAATCTCTAAACGATTCTTCTGTCCACAACCAATGAGACACCGAGCGTTTTCCATGTCTTGAAATCATATAGAGTTCCCGACTAAAAATTCGCGGATAATAAAGAACCTCCTTATTTTTTTTAGTTTTATACAAATCTAGCCTAACAATCCAATCAGGCAAAGAAGATTCTGTTACAAGTTGGAATTCCAAAGTTGTAACTAATTCATATTTTGTGATTGACTCCATCATATTTTACCATTTTGCACATTTATAGTTGTTAGATTCATGTTTGGCTGTGCATCCCTTAGGAGTTCTAGAGGAAGCGTATCTCTTTGCAGCCTCATGAGCAATGTTTTGAGTTTTTCCTACACCATAACCATGAATAACTTCTGGACAACATGTTCCTTTATTTTCTTTCGTCGGGAGAGTGCTTCCTCGAACGTAACATACCCACATCCCTTTCCGATGTTTTAATTCTTTTAATATTTCTTCAACCTTGACTCCGCTTCTCATCATAGATCTTTGAAGGGATTCTTTAGAGACTATGGCTACTGTTCCAGCCGCTGCTATTACTCCTGCTGCCAGTGCCACTTTGGCAGGTTCTATCAATGTAGCTGCGCCGACGGAATTTGTTGGGCCAGTACCAAGCAAAGACGCATCTATTGCCTGAAATCCTAAAAAATCAATATGTTGAGTCAATTTATTGTTGACAAAAGAATACAAATTCCATCCATCTATTTCTCCAGCAGGCTCTCTACTAATCCACCTGCCATTTTGGGGATTATAATAGCGGTAATTGTAGTAAACCAGCCCCAGTTCGTCATCAGCGTATTCGCTGGAGAACCGGAACGGATTGTCCTCTGCGGCATTTCCTTCCATCCTGAGGATATTCCCATATGGGCCGTATTCGTACAAGGCGCGGCGTCCCGCTCGGATGCCGAAGAGCGCCGTAGCGTTTTTCAACAGGTCGTGCGTGCAGTACAGGTCTTCCGCCCAGGTTCCCTTTTCATCAAAGAGGCTCATGGCCAGGATGCGCGTGGCTACCTGCTCCAGAGGATTTCACAGATAGGTTTTTCTTAATACGGGCGTTATCGTTTCCGTTGTCCGATCATATTGTAATATTACTTCACAATACTATTAGTTCAAGATCTTGTAAAAACCATTGACCGTTCTTATTGAATGTTGCTGTTCTAATTTAGATCTGCACATATTATATTAATCATTAAAAAGAATTTGATATGTAGTTTCTTCTAGAAAAGAACATGAAGAGGGTCGCTTGAACATCTTCTTTCGAAACGTCAAATCGGATATATGCCACACGGTCATTAGATATGATGATGAATATAATAAAGGAAATCCTATATTCTCAATCTTGAAGAGAGGATGACAATATAAATTATTATATCTAATTATTCATAATTTTATCTTTTAATTTTATGCATTCATTTTTATAATCGTAAAATGGATTGTTTTCTATTATCTTTAATATTCTTCCCAACAACGTTCTTTCACTTTCATTCAAATCCTTATAATTTTCAATAACAGCATCAATTGTATGTTCTACAAATGAATCGATATTCCCAACTTCATATTTATGATAATCCCCAAAAAAATATTTGATAGTTAAATTTAAACATGCCGGGAAATAATATCTAAGAAAAGATGTCGAAAATATATAATTCGGCAAAATTGTTGTATCGTATTCAAGTGGCATTAAATCATGTTCCCACGAGCATTTTAACCAATTTATTTTATGAATATGAACATATTCACAAAATTCAATTGCAGGTAACGCAAAAGATTCTGATTTGATCAAATCAATGCATATTTCGAATTGTTTATTATTCGGAAGCGGAAATACAGGATATATAACCTTCATTGCATCAATAAAGGATTGATAGGATAGGAAATTAGTATTCACGATAGATAAAAATTTAATTTTATGAATTTTTTGACTGTGGAAATTTTTATAATAATTGATTGAGTTTATCTTGGCAACGTTTTTTACCCGCTAAAGCGCGCTCAATTTCATCATTATGTGCATTATCTCCACCATTGAAACACTCATTATTTATTTTTGTTCTTGCATCAATACAGTCTTGAAATCTTTTTATATTTCTTTCTATTTCATTTTTACACATATTTTTGTTTTTACAATGCATTGATGAACCTTTGCACTTACGACCAACCTCTTTATTTAATTCACTATGTCTTTGTTTTGAACAATTTCCATATCTAGGTTTTTGAGGAATTGCTATTGGAACTGTTTCTGGAACTGTTTTCTTTGTAGTATCCGAGCTTATTTCATCTATTACTTTTTCGGCAACTACCACCACTACCGCAACAGCTACACCTACTGCCGCTGCCGCTACCACCGCCGCTCCTATAGGATTAAATAGAGCAATCGCAAACGCGAATTGCCCCTGCACATCAATCAAAATAGAAGGTGTGTTATACGCATATGAATAAACATTATCTTTCTGTTTCTCTATAATAGGATCCCTACTAATCCACCTGCCATTTTGGGGATTATAATAACGGTAATTGTAGTAAACCAGCCCCAGTTCGTCATCAGCGTATTCGCTGGAGAACCGGAACGGATTGTCCTCTGCGGCATTCCCTTCCATCCTGAGAATATTCCCATACGGACCGTATTCGTACAAGACGCGGCGTCCCGCTCGGATGTCGAAGAGCGCCGTGGTGTTTTTCAACAGGTCGTGCGTGTAGTACAGGTCTTCCGCACAGGTTCCCGTCTCATCAAAGAGGCCCATGGCCAGGATGCGCGTAGCTGCCGGTTCCAGCGGATCCCACAGATAGGTTTTTCGCAGCACGGGCATCGCTGATTCCGTCGCGGCGGCGTCCAGTTCCGCGATTTGCAGGTAGCCGTGATAGATGAACCGTTTCTTCGACATCAGGATATCTCTTTCATAGACGGATTAATAAATTTTGCCGACTACTTCGTGTTAAGAACCTATCGCGAACCCTATGAGCATGATGACAAGCCATGTACCTGACAATATAAGTGCAATAAGATCGTCTTTTCTGTTCGAATTCACGATGATACCACACAATCCCCAAAACAGGCTTGCAAATTGACCGATGAACATTACCGATCCTAATGTTATAGATAGAGAAACAGGAAAGCGAATGTTTTTGTCGAATAGTGTTACACAAGCTATAGGAAACAGTGCTATCCATCCGATTAGTGAAGGAGTGTAAGATTTCATGGTTGATTATTTTTAATACATTCACAGATAGCACTCTGTATTTGACTATACCGATTCTTTAATTCTTCTGTATTAACGCCCGGACCCGCCACGTACTGTGGATTACCTTTTTTGTTCTTTCGAATTTTTCTGAAGTAATCCTCTACCCCCTGTCGGAATGCATTCGCATGAATTTGACATCTTTGTAATTTTTTTTAATTGTTGGTCAGAATTCTGCAGATATACAACACCGTTCGACGCCTTTCCTAAATCATCAATGACATGACTCATAATGAGAACAGAAAATTCTATGGCTTCTTGATTAGTTAGAATATAACTCTTTACCTGTCCAAACGTTACTGAAGGGCCTAATGAACTTTCTCGTCCATACCGGATGGCAGTTGCAAAGTGAATATTGACAGAACTAATATCTTTCTTAAAAAATTAAGCGTTATCAGGAAGTATGTTTTCAATAATATTACCTTGCACCTAATCTGTCGCCCATTTAGTTGGCCAACTTTGATAATCATCATATTCTTCTGCCATAGCCATTGAAAGAGCATACGGATCAACTTTACACAAGGAAGAATATTTGGCAATATACTTACAATTTTCTTTGAGCCACTCAATGGCAGAGTCTTTGTATAAACCAAAGACATCAAACCATGTGGATGGTGAGTTCTCGGAAAAGTAATATGGATTTTTCCTTCATTGCCAAACATATTTTACTGCTATATGATTTTTTATAATTAATTTAAAAATCATATAATTCATTCCTGCGGAATTTACTTCCCACAAAAGATATAAATTTACTATGGATTTATATAGAATATTCTTGCCGTAAGATTTTCAGAACATTTTGACTATTTATATTCAGAAAATTATTCAGATAAAAATAGAAAAAATGAATAAAAAAATTTAAAATAAACAATTCCATTAATCAATAAACATTTTTTGCAAAATTTGCACTAAATATTTTTTGTTCTGTTTTAAATAATATTAATATATTCCTTAAACTAAAACATCAATCTCCACAAAAAGATGAAACCAATAAAAAACCTATTCAATTTAATTATTTTCTTTATCAGATAACTTTTATTTCAAGAAATTAATTATTTTTTCTGAGATTCATCATCTAAATAATTGGCAAATTCAATATATGCATTTTTTATGATTATTTCCATCGTTTTTTTATCTTTGGGATCAATAGCTATCGTTCTGTTCTTGGTAAATTTTTCAAAACTGTCTGCAACTAATCTTTTCAGAACGTCTTCCGGATTTTTTCCTATAAAATGAGCCAATATGTTTCTGCTATTCCAGTCATATCCATGTTTCTTCATTTCATTATAAAATTGATTTTCAATTACTTTCTTTTTATTTAACAAAATCACGGTTTTAAAATAATTACGTTTACTCTTGTTAAGTATCATTTGATTTATAAGAAAACACTGAAAAAGATATTTTTGAACTATCTTCGGTAAATATTTAACATTGAATTTTCGATAAAAATTCATGGACTGCTCCAATATAAAGTGGTTATTTTGATCACTTAATATAGAAGAAGAATACTTGGGAATTACCTACAGCACGCATTAAGAATGCAGAAGATTGAAGTACATATTTTTTTAAATATTCTTGTTCCTTTATTGAAAAATTGTTTTTAACATAGTCTGAATCCTGATAATTATTCACATCAGAATAGACACTCATCGGGAATAATAAAATAAAAAATAGAAATATTTTTTTCATAATTTTTCTTGATTTAATTATATATCTGTTTGCATTTTAATTTACAATTTCTATATTCGACAAAAATAAAAGCTAATGCAATAATAAATAGAATGCCTTGAATTTTACTTTCTTCTACAGACGGTCCTCCAATAGAAGAGTTAGATTGTTGTGCACGGTCATATGAATTTAACCATCCTCCACATTGTGCCTGTAAACGATTTTCACAGTCATTTAAACAATCTTGCAATTTTTTAGAATAATTTTCAATGCACTTTATATATGCGTCCATAGCAGCTGGTTGTACCCATGACATATCTGGACATTGTCTTCCCAATATGTCAAATGTATTAGGTGGATTATTTCTGACAAACCAATATAAATTGTTAGTTTTTTCTTCTTCGGCAGGATCTCTACTAATCCACCTGCCATTTTGGGGATTATAATAACGGTAATTGTAGTAAACCAGCCCCAGTTCGTCATCAGCGTATTCGCTGGAGAACCGGAACGGATTGTCCTCTGCGGCATTCCCTTCCATCCTGAGAATATTCCCATACGGGTCGTATTCGTACAAGGCGCGGCGTCCCGCTCTGATGCCGAAGAGCGCCGTGGTGTTTTTCAACAGGTCGTGCGTGTAGTACAGGTTTTCCGCCCAGGTTCCCGTCTCATCAAAGAGGCTCATGGCCAGGATGCGCGTGGCTGCCGGTTCCAGCGGATCCCACAGATAGGTTTTTCGCAGTACGGGCATCGCTGATTCCGTCGCGGCGGCATCCAGTTCCGCGATTTGCAGGTAGCCGTGATAGATGAACCGTTTCTTCGACATCAGGATCTCTCCTTCATAGACGGCTTTCTCAATCCGTCTGTTCAGATAGTCGTAGCGGCACTCCACCCGCCTGTTCCCCTGAATGAACCTTGCCGCCTGGTTCAGGGCATTATAAGAGACTTCCCATTCCCCCATGGATGTTTGAATCTTTGTCTGGTTGCCGTCGGCATCATAGGCAGGCGCGAAAGGCGCTTCTTCCTCCCGGGTGATGGCCGTGTACTGGTTCAGGCTGTTGGCCGTGTACGCCGCCGCTGACGCACCCGAACCTTCCCGGGAGGTGACGCGGTTGCCGATGTTGTCATACACATAGGAATATGTTCCCCCCCGGCTCATCGCGTCGGCGGCCAGTTCGCCGCGGCCGTTGTAACTGTAGCTGTGCGTCAGGCCGGGAGTAGGGGTATTGAAGTAATCCTTCTTTTCCGTGGGCCGCCCCAGCGCGTCATAGGTGTAGTCGGTTTTGGCCGGGTAGTTGGCGCTGCCGGGACGTAGATAGTCGATTCTGGTCAGCAGATTCCGTTTCTCTTCCCGGGTGTACCATCTCCGGAGGGTATTAGGGTAATCGAGCGTTTCCAACAGTCCGTTGACGGCGTGGTAGCCATAGACGAAGGGATCAGCGCCGTTATTGAGCGAGACCGTAGAAAGACGTCCGCAACCGTCATATTCCCAGGCCGTCTGCTGGACAACGCCCTCCCCGTAATGCAGACTGTAGCCCGAAGGCCGCCCCAGACCGTCGCGCAGATAGTTGAGCGCGCTTGCCGCCAGTCCTGCCGCAGTTTCCGATTCCGCTTCATTATATTGGTTGTAAGCCAGCGTCCTCGTGCCGGAATCGTCCGTGACCTGCGTGAGCAGGTTAAGGTGATTGTAGGTACAGGTGATGGAAGGAGTCGCGTCGTTGTGAGTGACGGAGACCAGGTTGCCCGTCTGCGAATCGTAGGCATAAGAAGTCGCCAGAGGCGTTCCCTGCCCGTCCGCCGTCCGGGCCTGTCGTTTAACCGCCAGCCTGTTCCAGTCATCGTAAGAGTAGCTTTCCCCATGGCCGTCGGCATAGGTTTTAGCCGTCATCAGGCCGGAGGCGTCGTCATAGCTCCACGCCGTCACGTCCCCGTCCGTCCGTTCCCGCGGATCGGCAGCAATGGTTTCCCCCGGAACGCGGAACGTCATGAGGGATACCAGCCTGTCCGCATCATCGTAGCCAAAGACGGAGGGCTGAAGGGCCGTACCGTATTCGGCGGTTTTGCGTCCCCGCGGGTCATAAGCGTAGCAGGCCGTGTTGCCCAAGGCATCCGTGACGCAGGAGGGGGAAGCCGTGGACGGGTCATACTGGATGGCGGTCGTATTGCCGGCGGCGTCCGTCCTGGCTGTTTCACGTCCGGCGATGTCAAAGACGGTAACGGCGGCATTGCCGCGGGCGTCCGTATAAGTCTCCGTGCTGCCGCTGGCCGTATAAGCGCGGGAAGAAGCGGTCAGAACTCCCGCATGGTCTTTCCGGGATACGGCGTAACCGTCTATGACGACAGTTTCCGCAATGACGGAAGAAGCCGGGGACTGCGTTTTTACCGTCCGTCTGGCCGGAGCCGCGTATTCCGTCCATTGCAGGGTTTCATTGCCCCGCGGATCGGTGGAGATGTTTTTTCCGGCCAGCGAGGGGGCCAGGAAGGAAACCAGCTCGGCCGTGCTTTCCGCATATGTTGTTCCCTGGCTGTTGCAGCGCGTGACTGTGGTTACCCGGTACACGCCGTCTTCCCGCTGCCGGCGGGCATAGGCGTACTCCGTGACTAGGGAGTTGGCGGATGTGGGGTTTTCGGCCAGTTTGAGCGTGGTTTTGACGATATTGCCAAACGGGTCATAGTCATAAAGCAATGGAGCCATTCCATCCACTTGCTGCCGCAAAAGCCTGTTGTTCAGATCAAAAGCGCGCCGGTCATGAATAAGGCCGCCGTTGGCGTTCGCCCGGGAGACGCGCACCATGTTGCCCCTGCCGTCCGTGACGGTTTGTTCCACCAGCGCCGGTTCTCCCTCCGCCCGGGGAAGCAGCGTGGAACGGACCACGCCTTCCGCGGAGTATTCCGTACGGTAGAGGAGATGCCTCTGCCCCGTGCCGCTCTGCTCCAGCACGGACCCGTCCGCATGGCGGATAGTGACGAGCGTCGCGCCCGTCGGCGTGGTGACGGTTTCCGTCAGGCCGTCCGCACTGTAGGCATGTGTATTGCTCCTTCCTAATACGTCCGTTTCCTGCACCAGCTGCCCCAGCAAATCGTAAGCCCTGCTTTCCGTCGTCGTCATGGGGCCGACGTCCCGGCGCGTTTGCAGGATTCTGCCGAAGGCGTCCCGCGTGTAGCTGACGATGGTTTCAGGCGTGACGATTGTTTCTCCGTCCGTGACTTCCGACCGGCTGACTTCCACCAGCTGGCGCGCCGTATTGTAGGAGTAAGTAGTCATGATGCCGTCTTCATCCTTTTCCCACAAGGGGCCGCAGCACATCATCTCCCGTTCCGTCACCCTGCCGTTGCCGCGCGTACGCTTAATCCACCGGTTTTCTCTGTCGTATTCGTAATCCGCCGTATCCGTCAGCGCCCAGGTTCCATCCGTCAGCAAGGCGTATTTCTCAACGCGCGTGTTATTTCCGTGAGCGGAAACGTACGTGACTTTCCTCGTGCTGTGCCCAGGCACGGCCTGCCCCGCTATCTGCGTTTCCCTGGTCTCCCTGTAGAGGGCGCCGTACTGGCTGGCCGCCTCATAGCCATAGACCGTCTGCACGCCGCTGGCGGACTGCTTCATCTTCAGCCTCCCCCGGGCGTATTCGTTAGGCGCCGCCGGCAGCCACGTTTCCGTCACTTCCAGCTGCTCTCCCTCCGCGCCCAACGCCGTGGTGCGTTTTTCCACACGGCGCACATGGTTGGCTTCCGTATAGGCGTAATGCGTATCCGTCAGCCGTGCGGCGTTTATAGTGAGCACCACGTACTGGTGCGCAATATCCGGATCGGCATGGTCGGAGCAGCGGTAATAGGTGTAGGTGCCCTTCCTTCCCCCGCCCGCCCAGGGTTCCATCCGGACGGTTTCACGCCCGAAGGCGTCGTAGGACCAGGTCTTTTCGCTTCCGTCGGGGGCCGTCTCCCGGATCAGTTTGCCCGCGGCGTTATAAGCGTAAGTCGTTTCACGGGCATAGTCGGTTCCATAAGCCTCAATACGGCTGGTGCACAGGTTGCCGCTGCGGCCCTGTTCATAGGTTTCGCACACCCGGGAAATAGGAGCGCCGTTTCCCCCGCGCTGCACGGTAGTGAAGAGCTTCCAAATCCCCGAAGAAACCTCCTGCCTTTCACGGATCGTGTAAATCGCGTCTTCCCCTTCCCCCTGGGATATGCACCAGGCCCCTCCCGTTCCCTGCCAGTAGCGGGTGACGTAAGGCTCGCGCCCTTCCGCCTGCTCCGTGACGGTGAGCTTGCCGGTCTCCGCATTGCCCTCAATGGTGAAGGTTTAAAAGGCGTCCCCGTAACGGCGTAAAGACCGGTGGAAACGTTTTTGGCCCCCACCTGCTCGGGCAGATAAAAGGCGATCACATAGCCCGTATTCGTCACGTTCTCAATATTGGCCAGACCGTCCCACAGGTTCCAGACCTGGCGGATGACATCATCTGCGCTTCGGACGATGTCCAGGTAATTGGCAAAATCCTGAGCCGTCCATGAAGAACCCAGCCTGGTCCGGTAGCCGGAGGCCGCGCCCAAAGCGGAAACGGAAGAACCGCCGTAGATGACTGTATTGCCCCCGGCGTTGCTGACCCTCATTTCCGCCGCGCTGGCGGAAGCCGAGACAACACGCCCCTCTGCCGCGGCATACGCCATGGAAACGGAACCCGTCCTTTTCCGCGAGCCGCCGATGGAGCCTGCACTAGCCGCGCCGGCATAGCAGTAATAGTTGGCGCGGGTGCCTCCGTTCCGGATCTGGAATGCCATGTCAGCCCCCAACTCCCGACCGGAAGGGGGCAGAATACAGCTGGCCATGGGATGCAGGTATTGCAGGGCTGCGGGCGTCCACAACCTGGAAGAGAAGTGATAAGCCACAATTTCCAGCATCCCGTACGGCACGCCTTCCATACCGCGGAAGGAACCGAAGCTGGTGCGCCATACCATGCTGGTTTTCCGCGTCTGGGCAGTTACCCGTTTGCCTGCGGAAGAGAACTTTCCATAGGCGGAGGCGGAGGAAACCAGGCTACGCACGGCAGACGCGCTGGGGGAACCGCCCCGGTTGTCCATGCAGTCATCCGGGGAAAAAGGATTGGCCGGATCAGTCTCATCCTCATCCCCGCCGTTGTCGCCATTAGGGCATGGATTGCTGGAACTGCTGTTGGGAGAACTGCTGCTTCCGCTGCTGGAGCCTCCGCATGGATCATCGTCGCCCTCGTCGTTGTTGTCCACTGGCTCCGTTTCCGCCTCCGGGGGCACATAGGAAGAAGAAGAACCCGTTTGCCGGTTGGTAATTTCCACCTTCAGGTCAAAGGAGAATTTGGCAATGTTGTTATTGGCATTGGGAATGGAAATATTGCTATAGTCCACATGCGCCCTATGCATTCCGGGCTCAATGCTGAAAGAAGCCGTCTGCGGCTCGTAACTGCCGCCTCCGTACTGTCCGCGCGGGCCGATGTCCAGCCGTTCTTCTCCATCCACGGTCAAGTTAGCCAGATCGTCGGCGCCCATGGTCACCTTGCATTCGGCCGTTTCATCAGGCCCCAGCTCCCTGACTTCAAAATCCCAGTCCCAGCTTCTTTCAAAAGCGTCCGTTGGCGCTTGTTTGTCGATCGCGGAGGGAGCTCCGCTATTGGAATTGCTCATGCCCGTCAGGGAATTGACATCGTTATCAAAGGATTGTTCTTTCATGGTTTGAATCGGATTAGCTATTGAAACGCAAACATTGCATCATCCCAATCTTGGAAAAACTGCAATAATTTTTATCCGTTCCTTATCCATAACAACAAAACCTCCTGTTTCAACACGTCCAACACGGGATGCCCCCTCAGCCGTGGTTCAATAAATGGTAAAAATTTCTTCTCTGCGCTTCCGAATGGAAAACTCTGGCCCATATGGAAAATTCCGGAAGCAACATATCCAAATGGCCTTTAACTGCGCGCCATGAAACACAGCAATTTTTCATTTAACATGGATTCATGAACTCTTCAACGGAAAAAGCATGATCTCCCTGAATTGGAAAAGAAATCCAAAATCCATAAAAACGGTTATCGCCTGCGGGCATGTTCAGCAACCCCGGCATGTCTGAATGGAGAGAAAGCAGGATAAACCACCACTTTCCCAGCCTCCACGCCTGAATTTACAAGGAAAGCTGCTCCTTCAAACGCTCCAGCAGATTGCCGCAACCGTCCTGAAGCAGTTTTACCACATATTCAAAGCCTTCCTGCCCCCCATAATAGGGATCCGGCACTTCTTCATCCGGAAAACGAGTCGTGAAAAAACACATGGGCGCTATCTTGCCTGCCCACTGTCCCTTTTTATCCAACCGTTTCAAATCCCGCAGATTTTCACGGTCCATTCCCACAATCAGGTCAAATTGTTCCAAATCCTCTTTCCGCACGGGGCGCGACTTAAGCCCCGGATCCTCATATCCGTATTTTTTCAGCGCCGTCAGCATCCGGCTATCCGGAGGGCAGCCCCGATGGTAACCGATCATTCCGGCGGAATCGCTCTCAATCAAATGTTCCAGACCTTGTTCTGCGACCATTTTTTTGAAAATGATTTCCGCGGCAGGAGAGCGGCAGATGTTGCCCAGACAGACAAACAGGACTCGGTAAGGTTCGGGAGCACTCATGGACGTCATTTCTTTTTCAGGATAGGCAGGCGGCCTCCCCATTTCAAGAGGGAAGAGTTTCTGCACGGGAAACGGAAACGCCCGCGAATATGGCATGGGGCAGAGAAAGAAACTGCGCCGCTCATTCAAAAATAAGATTCTCCTGTGTTTCGGCTTGCGTTAAAGGATGTCCGGCTGTAGATTATCGCATGGCAGATTTCCCTCTTGGATTAAGTTTTGATGACGTGCTCCTGCTGCCCCGCCTGAGCGCGATTCTTCCCGGCGACGCGGACATCAGTTCCCAGCTTGTTCCCGGCTTTGACATGAAAATCCCCGTGTTGTCCGCGGCCATGGATACCGTTTCCGAATCGGAACTGGCGATTGCCCTGGCGCGGGAAGGCGGTCTGGCCGTCATCCACCGCAACAACCCCATTGACATCCAGGCGGCCATGGTTTCCCGCGTGAAGCGTTTTGAAAACGCGGTCATCCCGAACCCCGTCACGGTCAACAAGGACATGACGCTGGAAGAAGTCCACCAGATCATGATGGACCAAGGCTATTCCGGCTTCCCCGTCGTGGATGCCAACCGCAAGCTGGAAGGCATCATCACCGGCCGCGACATGCGCGGCGTGGACGATTACCAAAATGTCCGAGTCGAGGACGTCATGACTCCCCTTCCCCGCCTGATTACGGCGGCTCCCACCACGACCATTGAGGAAGCGCGCCACATCCTTTACACCCACCGCATTGAAAAGCTTCCCCTGGTGGATGAACACGGTGTGCTGGCCGGCCTCATCACGGAAACGGACATCCAAAAGCGCGCCATGTTTGCAGACGCTTCCAAGGATGAACACGGCCACCTGCGCTGCGGCGCCGCCGTGGGTGTGGGCCCTGATTATCTGGACCGCGCCAAAGCCCTGATTTCCGCCGGAGCGGACGCCCTGTTCATTGACGCCGCCACGGGACACACGACCCGAGTGATGGACGTGGTTTCCAACCTCCGCAAGCTGACGGACCGTCCCATCGTAGCCGGCAACGTGGTTACGGCGGAAGGAGCGGCCGACCTTATCAAGGCGGGCGTGCAGGCCATCAAGGTGGGCGTGGGCCCCGGCTCCATTTGCACCACCCGCGTCATCTCCGGCGTGGGCATGCCCCAATTCACCGCCATTCAGGAGGTAGCCTCCGTTGCGCGTCCCGCGGGCGTCACCGTCATTGCGGACGGCGGCATCCGCTATTCCGGGGACATTGTGAAAGCCCTGGCCGCCGGCGCCGACCTGGTGATGCTGGGCGGACTGCTGGCAGGTACGGAAGAAAGCCCCGGCAAGGTGGTTCATTACCAGGGCCGCCACTTCAAGCAGTATCGCGGCATGGGCTCCCTGGGAGCCATGCGCCGCGGCTCCGGCGACCGCTACGGTCAGAACAGCTCCGGCAAACTCGTCGCGGAAGGCGTGGAAGCGCGCGTTCCGTACAAGGGCATGCTGGCGGACGTGGTATTCCAGCTCATGGGCGGCCTGCGCTCCGGCATGGGCTATCTGGGCGCGCACAACCTGGAGGAACTCCGGAACAAGGCCCGGTTCGTGCAAATCACCTCCGGCGGCCTGAAAGAAAGCCATCCCCACGATATCACCATCACGGAAGAACCCGTCAATTATTCCTGTTAACTCCTCCTTCACATGGACGACAAGCACCTCGTAGCCGTCATTGACTTCGGCTCCCAATACACCCAGCTCATCGTGCGCCGCGTGCGCGAACTGGGCTACATGGCTAAGCTGTATGCGTTGGAAGACCTGGACCAGATTCACGAACCTGGCGCCGTCATCCTTTCCGGCGGTCCCAAAAGCACCACGGACGCGGACGCCCCGGACATTGACTTTGAATGGCTCCAAAGCCTGAATGTCCCCATCTTGGGCGTGTGCTACGGCATGCAGCTGCTGAACATCAAGCACGGCGGCACCGTGAAGGCCAGCAACAAGCGGGAATACGGCCCCGCCGCCCTGCTGCCGGAAACCTGCGCGGGCCTGTACCGGGACATGTCCCCCTCCTCCCAGGTATGGATGAGCCATTCGGACACGGTGGACCATCTGGCGGAAGGCTGCCGCGTCATCGCCCGCAATGCGGAAGGCGTCCCTGTCTCCCTCCAATGGGGAGAAACCACCTTCGGCATCCAGTTTCATCCGGAAGTGACCCATTCCCATGAAGGGCGCACAATCCTGCGCAACTTCCTTTCCTGTGCGGCCAACCTTAAAAAGTTCGACATCGGAGATTTTAAAAGGGAACTCATCCGGGAAATTCGGGAACGCGTGGGCGACAAGCAGGTGGTCTGCGGCGTCTCCGGCGGCGTAGACAGCACCGTGCTTGCCGTTCTGCTGCATGAAGCGGGCGTGAACATGCGCGCCATCTTTGTGGATAACGGCCTGCTCCGCAAAAACGAGGCGGAGGAAGTGCGGGCCAATTTCGCCCGCATGAACGTGGAAATTGAAACGGTGGATGCTTCCGAACGCTTCCTGGCGGCTCTGGCCGGAGAAAGCGATCCGGAAAAGAAGCGCCGCATCATCGGGGGCCTGTTCATCGACGTTTTCTGGGATGCCGTGGGAGACGCGGAGATGCTCGCCCAGGGCACCCTGTACCCGGATGTGATCGAAAGTGCCTCCAACGCCAAATCCAAGGCCTCCGTCATCAAGACCCACCACAATCGCGTGGAACGCGTGCTGGAACTCCAGGCGCAGGGGAAAGTATTGGAACCCCTGGCGGAACTGTTCAAGGACGAAGTGCGGGAACTGGGCGCTTCTATGGGCATCCCGCATGACATTCTGTGGCGCCACCCCTTCCCCGGTCCCGGCCTGGCCGTGCGCTGCCCCGGCGTGGTCACCAAAGAACGCCTGGACATCATCCGGGAATGCGACGCCATCTTCATCGGCAACCTGAAGAAATACGGCTGGTACGACAAAGTCTGGCAGGCTTACGCCGGCCTCATCCCCGTAAAAACGGTGGGCGTGAAGGGGGACGAACGTTCCTATGAATGGGCCACCAACCTGCGCGCCATCGTGTCGGAAGACGCCATGACGGCGGACTGGGTAGAACTCCCCCCGGCCCTGCTGAGGGAAACCAGCAACCGCATCCTCAATGAAGTAAAGGGCATCAACCGCGTCCTTTACGACATCTCCACCAAGCCCCCGGCTTCCATTGAGTGGGAGTAAAGCTTCCGCACCCTGTTGACGGCCGTTCAGCAGGGTTCCTCCGCTCCTCCTCTCCGGTAACAAAAATCAAGAAAGGAGAAAATAATGACTGAACTGGAAAAATGCATGGCGGGCGAATGGTACGACTGCCATGACAAGGTGTTTCTGGAATTCAAAAACAAGACGCACCGGCTCCTGATGAAATACAATTCCCTGCCTTACGACCATAAGGAGGAAAAGCGCCAGGTGCTCAAGGAAATGCTGGGCAGCGTCGGCACCAAGGTCTCCATCGGTCATTCCTTCATCTGCGATTACGGCCGCAACATCCATATCGGGAACAACGTCACCGTCAATACGGGCTGCACGTTCGTGGACTGCAACAGGATCACCATCGGCAACAATGTGCTGATCGCCCCCAACGTACAGATTTACACCGCTACACACTCCATTGAGCTGAATGAACGCCTCACTCCCATGGAAACGGATGAAGGAATCGAATACATCCGCCATACCTACGCTCTTCCCGTAACGATAGAAGACGGTTGCTGGATTGGCGGCGGCGTCATTATCCTGCCCGGCATTACCATCGGAAAAGGAAGCGTCATCGGAGCCGGCAGCGTGGTCACCAAAAATATTCCTCCCGACAGCCTGGCGGCGGGGAACCCCTGCAAGGTTATTCGTAAAATCAACGGAAGTCGGGAACAATGATTAAGCTGATCGCTTTTGATCTGGACGGAACCATTGGGGACACGGTCCCCATGTGCATCAGGGCATTTGAAAAAGCAGTTTCTCCCTATGCCGGACACACGCTGAGCGAACGGGAAATCACGCAGACTTTCGGCCTGAACGAAGTAGGAATGATCAAGAAAGTCGCCGGAGAAAAATGGAGGGAAGCTCTCCATGATTTCTACCTGGTTTATGAAAAAATGCATCAATCATGCCCGGCTCCGTATGAAGGCATACGCGAATTGATAGAAACCCTGCAAAAGGCTGGCGTGCTTGTCGCCCTGATTACCGGAAAGGGAGACAAAAGCTGCCGTATCACGCTTGAGCAATTCGGCATGCGGGATTTATTCTGTTCCGTCAAAACCGGAGCGGAAGACAGGCCCAACAAGGCGAAAGCTATTGAAGAGCTTCTGCACGACTTCTGCTTGAACAAAGATGAATTTTACTATATCGGGGATGCGGTTTCAGATGTGGCCGCCTGCAAAAAAGCGGGGGTGACCTGCCTGTCCGCCGCCTGGGCAACGACCGCAGACGTCGGCGGATTGGAAAAAGCCAACTCCTCAAAGGTTTTTCCCAGCATCAAGGAATTGACATTATTCCTGTCCATTGAGAAATAATTAGAAGATCCTCCTCACTTGGATAAGGAAAAACATGATGGAAAAATTTCAAAAACTGGCCCTTCTGATTGATGCTGAGAACATCGCTCTGGATAATCTTGAAAGCGTCATTCGGAAAATATCTGCATATGGCCGCATCGTGATTCAAAGAGCCTACGGCGACTGGAGCAAGGAAAGTTTAAAAAACTGGAAAGACTCGCTAAACCGGTTTGGCATAAAAGCGGAGCAGCAATTTAATTATACTCCCCAAAAAAACTCGACGGATATGGCGTTGACTATTGACGCCTTGGATTTATTGTATCAATCGTCTTACGATGCCCTTGCCATTGTTTCGAGCGACTGCGATTTCACTCCCGTTTCCCTATATGTCAGGGAACATGGTATTTATGTAATTGGTATCGGAGAAAAGAAAACTCCAGAGGCTTTCAAAAAAAGCTGCAATGAATTTATTTTATTAAAAACTGCTGACTCTAAAATAGATAATACACTACAAAATAAGCCTTCTCAATCTGGATCAGAAAAACGAAAAAAAATCCCTGAGTCTATTCATAAATTACTTAAGGAGGCATTTGAAACGCACAAAAAAGAAGGATGGGTAGCCTTATCTCGGGCATCATCTTATATTAAAAATAAACAACCTGATTTTTCTTTAAAAGAATACTATTCCAAATTTTATAAACTCATTCAGTATTTTCCGGAAAAATACAAACTTGAAAAATCGCATACAAAATATCAATGCAAATAAAATTATAGAGTTATCTTCTATAACTATATTCATCTGATTCTATCTTGGAACAAGAAATAAATTCCTGTTTTTTATACGCTCATTTAACGCAAAAACAGTTCCTTCTGCCATGGATACCGGCGCCGTCATCCTCACCACCTTTCTCTCCACCATTCCCGTTTATCTTTTCTTTGCCACGGGTTTCTATCTGCGCCACAAGCAAGTCATCCAGGCAGACCATGACGCGCCCATCATGCGCATCGCGATGGATGTGGCCTATCCTTGCCTCGTCTTCCACAGCATCATGAAGTACATGGTGCTCTCCGGAAATGAGACGCTCAGCAGCGTTTCCTTTTCCCTCCAGGCCATCGCAGCCGGGGCCCTGGAACTTCTGCTCGGCATCGCGGCCGCATGGCTGGTCGCTAAACTGCTGCGCATGCGCATCGGCACGGGCCTTCGTACGTTCACCCTGACGGCGGGAGTGCAGAACTACGCTTTTTTCGTCATTCCCATCATCCAGATGCTGTTTGCCGCCGGCAACGATCCCACACTGGGCGTCCTTTTCGTCCACAATGTGGGGTGTGAGCTGGTCGTCTGGAGCATCGGCGTCATCATCATCGCGGGCGGCCCGGGCAATCTGAATATGGGCGTTTTCTTCCGCGGCCCCCTGCTGGCCGTTATCGTGGGCCTGGCTCTTGCCTGGTCCGGCCTGGGAACCTATGTAGCCCAACCGCCCCTGATGAAGACTCTTGAAATGATCGGCAACTGCGCCACTCCCCTGTGCCTGATCCTGTTCGGATGTTCCATGCGGGATTTATGGCATAACATGAAGTGGGAACCCAAACCCATCATCTGCGGCCTGCTGACGCGGCTGGGGCTGGCCCCTGCACTGCTGTTCCTGATGGCTTATTTCCTTCCGGTGGATGATTATATCAAGCGCGTCATCATCATCCAGGCAGCCATTCCCTCCGCCGTCATTCCGGTCATTCTGGCCAAACGTTTCGGCGGTCATCCGGATCTGGGCACTCAAATCCTGCTGACAACGACGGTGGCTTCCTTCCTCACGCTGCCCTGCTGGCTGACCCTGGGTTCCATCCTGGTCGTACCATTGTATTAACGGGTGGAACCACGGCATCAATCCCGGGACAGCCTGAAGCGTGCCGCCTGCCCAAAATCCTCCGGTTTTCCGAATGACTCCGTCTTGTTTCCGATGTCCCGCCCCCTGATGGCAAAAGCCGATCCGCAGGATTTGGCGGCGGAACAATCTTACTGCTGAAATATCCGCATTCTTTCCGTCTCCATACCACATTTTCATGCTGAAGCTTCCCCACCTTTGGGTTGACTCCCCGGACAGATATGTATTGAATGGAATCCATGAAATTTCCTGCTCCTTTCTGCGCCGCCCTGCTGCCGGTCCTGTTTTCCTGCGCGGAGCAGGTTTCCCGGATTAAACATGTGCGGGAGGTTCCCTTAAAAACCACGGTGGTTCCTGCGGAAGACGTAGGCATGCACCATACCCAGGCCACTTACCTGCTGCACGGCGCCGTCTCCCAGCAACAGCGTCTTCAGCGTCTGGGCCAATACTACTTCGTCACCTGGAACGATGCCAATCCGGAACAGGCGGCAACCCTGGTCATGATGTATCGCCAGGGAAAAACAGGTTCAGCCGTCCTGACGAAATCCATTTCCTATCCTGCCGGGAGAAAAGGCGGCACGCAAAACTCCGTTTTCGAATTTATCGGGGATGAAGCCAAGGGAAAAGGGGAAATCCTCGCATGGAAACTCGTCCTGAAGGACAACCGCGGCAAAACGATTTCCGAACGCCATTCCTATCTGTGGGGACGAGTATTGACTCTTCGGCAAAAAACACCAAAGAGCCAATAAAATCATCCGGATATGAAAAATGAACCCCGCAGTGTCCGGCTGCCCCGTCAGCCAAGGCATAGCCGTTCCAGCCTCCAACTCCGTTGATAATCCTCCGCCTCCGGAATATGAGAAAGCTTTACGCTTCCTGCCGTTTGGCACGGCGTTTGCGGACAGCGGCGGCAAGGGTTTCCAGCACTTCCTCCGTCGTCTCCCAGCCAATGCACTGGTCCGTGATGCTCTTGCCGTACACCAGGTCGGAACTCAACGGCTGGGCTCCTTCCACAATGTTGCTTTCAATCATCACGGCAACAACCTGTTCGGACCCGCTGGATATCTGTTCCGCGATATTGGCGGCCACAGCCGGCTGTTTGCGATAATCCTTGCAACTGTTTCCGTGGGAGCAGTCTATCATGATGCGGTTATTGATGCCGGCCTTCTGCAAGGCTTCTTCCGCTTCCTTTACATGATCTTCATCAAAGTTCGGCCCCAAGGAGGAACCGCGCAGGATCAGGTGGCAGGATTTATTGCCCGTAGTGGAAACAATGGCGGAAACTCCCTGCTTGGTCACGGAAAGGAAGCAGTGCGGACAGGAGGAAGAAACAATGGCGTCCACAGCGATTTGCAGGCTGCCGCTGGTGCCATTCTTGAATCCCACAGGCATGGAAAGCCCGGAAGCCAGTTCACGGTGTACCTGGCTTTCCGTGGTACGCGCGCCGATGGCGCCCCACGTGATCAGGTCCGCAATGTACTGCGGCGTGATGGTGTCCAGGAACTCGGTAGCTGCGGGCACTCCCATATCCCCCAGGCGCAGCAGCAGCCCGCGGGCCATGTGGAGGCCGCGGTTGATGTCAAAGGTATGGTTCATGAACGGGTCGTTGATGAGGCCCTTCCAGCCCACGGTGGTGCGGGGCTTTTCAAAATACACGCGCATGATGATCACCAGGTCCTTTTCAAAGCGCGCCATTTGTTCCTTCAGGCGGGAGGCATAATCCACGGCAGCCTGGGGATCATGGATGGAGCATGGCCCCACCACCACCAGCAGGCGGTCGTCGTGGCCGGAAATGATGTTCTCCGCATTCTTGCGGGTCGTAGCCACCATTTTGGCAATCTCCGTGGTTGCCGGATAATCCTTGATTAAAATGGCGGGGGAAATCAGGGGCTCAATGTCTTGAATGCGTATATCGTCTGTTTTGAACCAGTTCATGTCTGGGGCTTATTGAGAGGTTTTTGAGAGAAGTTGAAAAGAAAAAAATACGGTTTGCGGGCTTTATGCCTGAATATACCGCGGGGCCTCACGGCCATAAGCCGGAAGCCCCGCAAAATGAAGCGGCCACGCCTCCCGACAAGAGGCGCCGTCATGCATTACCAGGAAGTCACATTGTCTTCCGTCAATTCCGGATTGTTGATATGGCCGTCCGCCGTGCTGCCCTGCTTGTCCTTGCCGGTGCTGTAAACGGCCACGTTCTTGGTCACCATCCGGGAACCTACCTGGACACGGGGAGTACGGTCGTCAGGGTTGGCATTCAAAACAATGTAATAGGGAGATTCCCAGGGATCCATCAGGCCCACACGGCCGCGGCTTTCAAAAAACAGGCCGGGAGCACCTTCCACATCCGTAGTCGTCGTATTGAAATAAGCCGTTTTCTTGGGGTTCAGCTTTCTGTCCTCATCCGCCCGGTCCATATAATTGGTCAGGATGCTCATGATGCGGCTATCATCGTCCACGGCGGTTGTCACGTAATACTGTCCGTCCTTGTGGGCCTGCTTGGTCATTTCCCGACCGCTCCAGGCCACGGGAACGCGGCCGTTGTCCAGCATGTAATTTTCCACAGCCGTCTGCAGGCCGTTGCAGTCGCTCCGCGCCGTGGTAACCTTGGATTTTTCCATCACGCCGTTCACCACCGTCATGGCGATGCCGGCCAGCGTCAGGATAATGGCGATCACCACAAGCAATTCAATTAACGTGAATCCCTTGGATTTACGGTTCAAGGTGTCTTCATACTTTGCCAAGAGTAGCGCAATTACGGTTCAGGGCAAGCGGAAAACAACCGGTGCCGCCAATTTCAAAGCCTGTTCCCGAAACGGCAGCAGACGGAATAACCCCGGTGCACAAACACCCCGGCTGCCGGAAGGCGCCGGGGTGTTTAAAAAGAATGCTCCTTTAGTTGGAGGGGACAGGGGTTTCTGTGGAAGCAGGGGCCGGGGCTTCGGTCACGGAGGGAGCCGGAGCCTGAGAAGAAGCGGCTTCCGCCTCAGCGGCGCGCCTGCGCAGCTCCTCCTGCTGGAGTTCTTCCGGCGTCTTGGCGGGAACGGAGGCTTCCTGCCTGGCGGCAGCCTTCATCATTTCCGGGCTCAACAGGCTTTCCGAACTCTTAACGTGCTGCCGGTTGATCAGCATGCCCAACCCTAGGCAAAGAACCATGAACGCGGTTCCGAAGTACACCGTGGCTTTTTTCAGCACATCCGTCGTCCGGGCGCCAAAGGCCTGGTCCGTAATGGCTGCGCCAAAGGCGGCTCCCAGCTTCCTGCTTGGGCCTCTGCATAAGCACTACGCCCAGAAGGAGAAGTGATACAATCACCAAAACGGCAAAAAGCAACTGAATGCTGATATTGAGTGAATCTGCTAAAAAAAGGTTCATGAGCGCGGGGAGTATGTGTGAATTCGAACGGTTTGTAAAGTCTAGGAAATGATTTCGTTATGCTCGTTGCAGACGATTTTCTTGGGGATGATGGGCTTGTCCGACAAGGCAAAACTCATGATGACCACCCGTTCGCCCGTCTTGATTAAATGGGCCGCACCGCCGTTCATGATGATGTTCCCCGTGCCGGCAGGCCCCTGGAGAGCATATGTTTCCAGACGGTTCCCGGACGTGACGGACGCCACGAGAACTTTTTCCCCGGGCCACAAATCCACGGCGGCCATCAGATCGGCAGGAATTTCAATACTGCCTTCATATTGAACATCGCCACGGGTAATCATGGCGCGATGAATTTTTGATTTTAACTGCTCAACCAACATGACGTTCGAACAACAAACCCCCGATCGCCCCTCCGGTCAAGCCGTCATCCTCCATTTTACGGTTTTCTGTGTCTTACTCCCCCTCCTCCAGCACTTCCGCGGCATGGGCGGCATCCCGGGCAAGCTGGCTTTTCAATTCTTCCAAAGAAGGGAATTTGATTTCCGGCCTTAGGAAACGGACCGGTTCCACTTCCATCTCCCGCCCGTAAATATCCCCCGGGTGGCCGAATAAATGCGTTTCCAGCAAAAGTTCCCCCGTCTCACCTTCCACGGTGGGGCGCACTCCCAGATTGGCTACGCCTCCGTATTTTTTGCCGGCCACCCGGGCGCGCACGGCGTAAACGCCATGGGGAGGCTGCAACCCGCAACCGGGTCTTATATTGGCCGTGGGGTAGTCCAGCAGGCGCCCCAGTTGGCGCCCGTGAATCACCGGCCCCTTCCAGCGGTAGGGACGGCCAAGCATGCCGGCAGCCTGTAAAAAATCCGCCGCGCGCACGGCTTCGCGGATCCGGGTGCTGCTTATGCGCTCCCCGTCCTGCAGAATAGAAGGAACGGCCGTCACCCGGAACCCGTAGCGGCAGGACAGCAGGCGCAGGGTTTCTACATTCCCTGCCCTGCCGCGGCCAAAATGCCAGTCCTCTCCCACGGCAATCTGAGCCACCAGGCAGGAGGAACAAAGTTCCCCGATAAACTCTTCCGGGCTCATGGACGCCAGCCTGGAAGAAAATTCCAGCGACAGCACTGCCTTCACTCCCAGCTCTTTCATCAAGGCAAATTTTTCAGCATCTTCCCCCATGATGGCGGGCGGCACGCTTTCCGGCCTCACCCGGGCCAGCGGATGAGTGCGGAATGTCAGCACGGCGGGAATTCCTCCGTCAAGAGCAGCCCCTTTCACCGCCGCGGCAATCACTCCGGCGTGTCCCAGATGCACCCCGTCAAACATCCCCATGGCCCAGTGTACGGGGGCGGCAAGGCTTTTCAATCCCTTGAATTCCCGGTAAATGACCATATGCTACCCGGCAATCAGAATATCCGCCAGCTCCTTCAGGGAAAGCATAGCCCGGAACAGTTCCTCCCTGGGAGCGGTTTTCAGGGTGTCCACCGTAATGGCGCGGTCCAGCGTAAAAGAACCGGACCTGGTGCGCCGGAGGGCGCTCAAATGCGCTCCGCAGCCCAATGCCTTCCCAATATCATAAGCATAGGACCGCACATAAAAACCTTTGGAACACTGAACGGTAAAATCCACTTCCGGAATGGCCACGCGTGAAATTCCGTGGCCAAACACTTCCACAGGCCGCGGTTCCCGCACAACTTCCTGACCTTTCCGGGCCAGCTTGTACAGCGGAACCCCGCCCTTTTTAATAGCGGAAACCATCGGAGGGATTTGTTCAAAAACGCCGTCAAACCGGTCAAACGCCTCGCGCACGGCCTGTTCCGTCACTCCGTCCACGGAATACTCCGCCACTATTTCTCCCATGGCATCCTGGGAGGAAGTCTCCACGCCCAGCATGAGAGTTCCGGCGTATTCCTTGTGTTCACACATCAACTTGTCCTGAAGCTTGGTCGCCTTTCCCACCACCAGCATCAGCAGCCCCGTGGCCATGGGATCCAGCGTGCCGCAGTGGCCTATTTTCTTAATTCCCAGGGAACGCCGCGCAATCGCCACCACATCGTGGGAAGTCATGTCCCGCGCCTTGTCAATCAACAGGACGCCCGAAGGAACCTGGATGGAATCTGAAACATTCATGAAATCTTCTGTCGGAGCACTCGTTCCACTTCTTCCCGCATAGCCTTCAGGATAGTAAGGCGCACTTCTTCAATAGGCCCCCGGATACGCACTCCGGCGGCCATGGAATGGCCGCCGCCGCCGAAACGGGAGGCCAGCTCCGCGACGGATATTTCAGGCGTCTTGGATCTCAGGGAAATACGGATGCGGGGATCGTCCTCCGTTTCTTCCAGATAAGCGGCCAGCCAGACTCCCTGCACGGAACGCAGGAGGTCAATCAGGCCTTCCGTATCTTCCGGACGGCTTCCAATCCGGGCTTTTGCCTCATTCGTCAGGCAAAACGTGCAAATCCTGCCGTCCGGCGTCAGCTTCATTCCGTTCAGCGCCTCACGCATCAACTGCATTTTCACCCACGGCTTTTCCTGGTAAAGCTGGCGGTTGATGTCCTGGACGTCAACGCCCATCCGGATCAAATCCGCAGCCAGTTCCATGACGGCCGCCGTCGTCATCTGGTACTGGAAAGACCCCGTATCCGTGCTGACGGCCACGTAAAGGGCGTCTCGCATCACCGGAGTAACGGGAATGCCCAGATACTTGAAAAAGTAATATAAAACCGCCCCCGTGGCGCATTCGTCCGGCAAAACGCACTGCACATCTCCAAACAGTTCGTTCGTCCGATGGTGGTCGATGTTCGCCCACACCTTCACTCCCGCCAAAGCCTCCAGGCTGCGTTCTCCCAGCCTCTTGAGCGCGCCGTTATCCACGGAAATGGCTACTTCCACATCCACCGGCTCATCAGGCGTGGGAATAATATTTTCCACACCCGGCATAAAGGCCAGATTGGAAGGCACCCCGTCCTCGTTCATCATCACCACCTTCTTTCCCATTTGCTTCAGGGCTTCCCCCAAAGCCAGCGTGGAGCCGATAGCGTCGCCGTCCGGATGAACATGCGCAATTACCGCAAAACTGCCATGGCTGCGGATCAGATCCGCCAAAGGCGCAAATTGGGGACAATGTTTCCAATCTTCCATATGTACTGCCGTGTTTATAGAAAAAGCCGCACCTGGACAATCACCAAGTGCGGCTTGAAAAGTCGTACTTAATCCCGGAAGAGGATTACTTCTTGGACTTCATGACCACCGGAGCCACATCCACGGCGGGCTGGTTCAGGTCATTGAACTTGGGCAGGGGGGTCAGGGGCGGAGCACCCTGATCCTGGCAGCAGCAGGAAGCCATGATGCTCGCCGCAAAAGCGGCAAGAGCCATAACGGTAATCTTCTTCATATGCGTGGTTAAATGATGGGTGATAAAGGATATGGAAATATCTTGGAGCATAAAAGCATACCATGCGGGCGCCCGTCAATCAAATTTGCAAAAATCTCCCAAGGAGACGCCTTTCCCAAAATGGCAAGACGCATAAATCGCTCGCCCGGGGTTATCTGTAATTATAATCTCTGCCAAGCTGTATCCTTTTCATGCCCTTTTCCGTCAAAATACTCCGGTTTTTCGGCATTCTCCTGCTGAGCCTCTGCGCGCTCGGCGTGGCCGGCATGACCTGGGCGTACCTGATAGAACCCAATCTTCTGTTTGTCAGGAAAGTGGACTACCGTGTCCCCCAGTGGAAAGGGAAGGGAACACCCGTTAAAGTCGTTATTGCCGGCGATTTGCACCTGATGCCCACCGCGTTTGATGAAGTGAGGGCCCTTCGCTATGTTCAGAGGATCATGCGGCTCCGGCCGGACCTGATTCTGCTGGTTGGGGACTATGCCCGGGGAAGCAGCGAAAACGCCAGCATGGATCCCGCCACGGCCGCCCGGCTGCTGAAAGGCCTGACGGCTCCCTGCGAGGTCTTTGCTATTCAGGGAAATCATGATTTCACCTTCGGCTGGAACAACTGGAGCAGGGAACTGAAACAGGCGGGAATCACCGTGCTGGAAGACCAGAGCGCGCTTGTCACGTTCAAGGACGGAAGGCAGCTTCAGCTTTCCGGAATATTGGATACGACGCGCAATGTCAGAAAACGGCTGCCCAAACGCCAGTCGCCGGACATCCCTCATTTCCTGCTTTCCCACCGTCCGGAAACGGACCGCATACTTTCCCATGGAGACGTGGACATCGTCATCAGCGGGCACACCCACGGAGGCCAGGTTTGCCTTCCTTTCGGCCTCCTGCGGTTTGAAGCCAGCCCGGACCATGCCCTACCCTACACCTATCCCTGGCATATCTCCGGCGGCAATACCTACCTGATCACCAAGGGGCTGGGGACAAGCACACTCCCCCTCCGCTTCAACTGCCCGCCGGAAATCTATCTGCTGGAACTGCATTGACCCATTCCTCCCGTTAAAATACAGTCCCTTCCTTCCCGGTGCCCTCCCCCTCCGCTCCACGCTGGCGGCAATCCATAAGGAAAACGGAAAAGAACGGCCGGGTTCCATAGTTTCAAAGGAGCCGGTTATCAAACCCTTCCTTCAGCCTTAAAATCTTTCTGGCCGTCATCCGGTAAACAGGCAGGTAAAGGTGCTTTTTCAAGACGGCCGGGAGCGTTCTTCCGGGCAGCGGACCGCGCAGCAGCCCGGCTTCACGCATAACCCGTTCGTAACGTTCCACTTCATAACGCCAATTATACCGCCAGGGCTTGTGCACCCCCTGGTAATGAAGAATGCCCGGTTCCAAAGCCGCTTCCACCGCCTGGCGCGGCGTAACGCCGCGCCAAAACTGTTCCCGGGGATCGTTTTTCAAAATGCGGCGCGTCAAGCCGTCATGCCAGTTCCAGCGCGGGTGCAGCGGCACGGTCAGCTCGCACAGGGCTCCGTTCAAGGCATCCTGGTCCGGACACGTCAGCCTGTCCCGGTGAGTGACGGCATAATCCAGCACAGCCCTGACCAGATTCCTCTCCCGGAAGACATCTACATTCATCAGCAGCACGCCGGAATTGAAATATCCCGTGCAGGTCAGCGGCATCTCAAGACGTTCGTTAAAATGGGAACCGGGTCTGGAATTCTCAAACACCACCCCTACTGCTTTTCCGTCCATATTCGTCCGGAACAGCTCCGTCAAATCCCGGCAAACCAGAACGTCAATGTCCAGATACAGAATATTGCCCCGCTCTTCCTTCAATAATTCCGGGATGAACACGCGTCCCCAGGCTGGCACCGGCCATTGTTCCGTATGGGGAAAGTCGTGCTCTTCCAAAATGCCGGAAACGTCTATGAACTCCAGACGGCAATCGAACGGAGCGGCCAGACGCTCCACGCTTGCCCGGTTCTCTCCGTCAATACCGTCGGAAAGCACGTAAATTTTGTAAAAAGTCTCCGGACCGGCAGTATTCAGGAGAGAAAAAACAGTAACGCTCAAAGGCAGGATTCCCCGATTGTCACTGGCCAGGACGACGGCAAATTCATTCTTTTTCATCGGATCGTTCATTTGGGTGGTGTCAGCGGCGCAGCAACCGGGCTCCCGCCTTGCGTATTCTCTTCCAGTAATAGGAAAAGTCCAAGCCGGATTTTCCGCCCATCCAGGTTTTCAGCAACTTTCCTTCCCGGCGGGACAGACTGGAATCATCCTCTCCGGGACGGTACAGATTTTCCTGACAAAGCATATCGGCCACCTTCCGGGTAACCTCCTTTTGAACGGCATGAGGGGCGTATTTGCGGATGTTCCTCACGCCCATTACCAGCATTTTCAAAAATGCCGTCCTGTATTCCTCCAGAATTCCGGCTTCTTTCCATTCCTTCAGCACCAGCTCCGCCACCGTCAGGTAATCCAGCGACTGGAGGGAACTGCCGGACGCAAAATCACTGGTAATGGACCCGGCCCGCTTGCGGTAAACGTAAGCCGCCCTGCTGACGACGCAAACTCTCCTGCACCACGGAAAAACGGCGTAATGGAAATACAGGTCTTCACAGGCAACGCCCTCGGGGAACCGGATGCCATGCTTTTCCACAATGGAACGCCTGATCATCATACCTCCCGCTCCATGATGTATTTTCCCAATGGTCTCCGGAGTGCAGGGAAGCCACCCTTTTTCCGGAGGGGCCATGTCCTCCGGCATGAACCGGTCTTCCCGGCCGGGGTCGGCCTCGTAATAATACCGGAACCCGCATACCAGCTTGTCGGCATCCAGCGCCTTCGCACGGGAATACATCTCCTCCAGCAAATCCGTCTCCAGCCAAGCGTCATCCACGCAAACTACTTCCAGTTCACGAAGCGTCTGAGAGCAAATGCTTTCCAGGCACTGAACCAGGTACGGCTCCACATTGTAAACCGAACCAGCACGGAAATGTTCACGGGAACCGTCATGACGCCAACGGAGAGCCTGCCGCCCTTATTTGTTCAAGCCCCTCCTGCGGCGGCAGAAAGGGTTCCAGAGAGGACCATACCTGGTCTACTGTAATTTCCTCAATGGCGCCGGGGGGAAATCAGGTTGGAAATGCACCGGGCCGTAATGGCGGAGTTGCGCGTCCGGTGACAGAAAATGGCGATCACGGGAACCCCGGCATAGGCGCACATGTGCGTAGGCCCCGTATCATTGCCCACACAAGCCAGGGAACGCAAAGCCATCTGGGGAATATCCATCAGGGAAGACTTGCCCAGAAAACTGACAGCCAGGGGAGAGCTGGCGGCAATGGCCTCCACTTCCGCAGCCTCCGCCCGGGTGCCGATCACGACGGAGAACACGCCCCGTGCCGCCAGGCGTTTCGCCAGGGCGCAGAAATTCTCTACAGGCCAGCGCTTGTAGGGATGGTTGGGAGAACAGCCCGGAATCATCATCACATAGCGTTCCGGAAGCTCGTCAAAGTGCAGCCCCTCCCCGTGCATGAAGGAAAGATCCGTCAGGACGCGTTCCAAACGGAACGGCGCCCGTTCCACCTTCCCCCACCGGAAGGATTTCTTCTTCAGCAATCTGCGCCGATCCCCGGAATTGCAGGCCACCCAGTCCATGTCATGGTCCAGCAGGAAGCGCACGGCGGGATAATAGCGTTTTCTTGTGCGGGAAGATTCCTGAAGATCGTACACCACGTCAAAATTCCCCTTCACTATGGAACGGACGGCTTCCCAGGTGGCGCCCAGCTTCCGGTAGGGCAGGCGGTTGTCCACGATAAAATCGTCAAACACCCCGAGCTGCTCCGCCATGGGAACAAACATTCCCATGGTCATCAAGGTGATATGCGCCTCCGGATGAAGTTCGCGGAGCCGCTTCATCGTCCCCATGGCGAGCACCACATCGCCGAGGGCGCCATGCTTGATAATCAGAATGCGCTGTGCGGGCATGGGAGAAAAAAGGAATGGGGGTTAAACGTAACTATCTTCCCTGTCCAGATACTCCTGCACGTACCGGCGCACGCCATCCTCCAGGGAAGTCATGGGCGCTGCATAGCCGGCAGCGCGCAGCCTGGAAAGATCCGCCTGCGTATAATACTGATATTTTCCTCTGAGCTCTTCAGGCATCTCCCGGTAGGCAATCTTTTCCTGGAGGCCCAGCGCATGGAATGCCGCCTTCGCCAGATCGTGGAAAGAGCGTGCCTTCCCGGAACCTACGTTGAACAGACCGCTCACCTCCGGATGCTCCAGCAGCCAAAGCACCACATCCACGCAGTCGCCCACCCACACGAAATCCCGGAGCTGCCATCCGTCACGGTAATCGGGATGATAAGACTTAAACAGCTTCACCGTCTCATTGGCCTTCACCTGGGGGAATATATGGGCCACCACGCTCTTCTGCCCGCCCTTATGGTATTCATTGGGGCCGTACACGTTGAAATTTAAGCCCGGCGTATTGGGGGGGGGGGCCAGACGCCCTTCTTTCACTTCCCGGGCCACTTTGCGGTCAAACAAAGCCTTGCTCCAGCCGTATGCGTTCAGGGGCCGCAGCGCGTTGACGTGCTCCAGGGAGGCGTCATCGTCAAACCCCATGGAACCGTCCCCGTACGTGGCTGCGGAGGAGGCGTAAATAAACCGTTTGCCGTACAGGGAACAAAACTCCCACAAATGCCAGCTCAGCGTGAAATTCGTCCGGATAATCAAATCGGCGTCCGTCTCCGTGGTGGCGGAAATGGCCCCCATGTGAATGACCGCCTCCACCTCATCCGCATGCGCCTTCATATAATCAAGCATGCCTTCCGGAGAAACCACGGCGCACAGCTCTCTCTTGGCAATGTTCCTCCACTTGTCGGAAGAGCCCAGCTCGTCCACCACCACAAGATCCTTTTTACCGGCTTTTTCCAGAGCGGCGACAATGTTTGAGCCGATAAACCCGGCCCCACGTGACAATAATCATAAGAGAAGAATCAATGAAAAAGTTGTACGGCCTTTTGTACCACATCCACCCGTCCCTAGGCAACTGCCATTTGAGGCGTTCCCCGGCTCCCAATTTTCAACGAATTTACAATCCGGACACTCCAAACCCTGACCGTTCCATGCGGAAAACCATTGGAACGCAATCCCCGCGCAGCCTGCGGAGGATGCGCCCCTCAAATCCTCTTTTCATACTGGCAACGTTAAAAACTTTCGGTAAGACCTGTCTTGCAAAAATTATCATTGACCACGGATTGTAAATCCGTTACACACATTCCCACCCCCTATGATCCCTGATGTTTCCATCATTGTTCCCTGCTACAATGTAGCCGCCTACGTGGACAGCTGCCTGGATAGCCTGGTACGCCAGACTCTCCGGAACATTGAAATTATCTGCATCAACGACGGCTCCACGGATGAGACCTGGATACATCTGCTGCGCTGGAAAGAAAAGGACAGCAGAATCATCCTTCTGAACCAGCGGAACGCGGGCGTCTCCGCAGCCAGGAATGCAGGGCTGGATGCCGCCTGCGGCCTTTATGTCGGCTTTGCGGATCCGGACGACTACATGGATCCGGAAATGTATTCCCGCCTTTTTTCGGCGGCTCTGGAATATGACGCAGACATTGTGGAATGCGGAAACCATGTTTTTGAAGACTCGTCAGACCGGCTTATCGAAGCCAAAAGAAGATCACCCTCCCGGCATTTTGAAGAGAACGCCTCTCCGGCCAGCTTCTTCCGGGATTCCATCTGGGGGAAAATGGATATCTGCGTGTGGAGCAAACTGTTCCGGAAAAGCATGCTGGACGCCCACCGCCTCCGCTTCAACGTACATCTGAAATCCGGTGCAGAGGATGAAACCTTCCGGCTGATGGCCGTTCCCCATGCCTCCCGTCTCCTGTTCATTCCCGACTGCCTGTATTACTACCGCCTTATGCGCAACGGCTCCCTCTCCCGCCGCTGCAACGTTCCCACCTACTCCAAATGCGTGCAGGAATTCCAGCGGCTGCTGTACATTGTGGACTACTGGCAGAAACAAGGATGGCAGAATGAAGGCCTGTTCGCTTACGGCGTTCGGAAAATCAGGCCTTTTTTTGTTTCCAAGCATCCCCTTTTCCATCAGATGACTGCTGTCCAGCAACGTTCCGCGCTGGACTGGTGGAGCCTGTTCTATCAGAAGGCGGAAGGAAAACGTTTCCTCTCCGCTCTATCGGGACGGGACAGGCAACTGGCGGACCTGTTGAACTCGGCGAAACCGGTCCCCAACGGCTGGGGGCGCATTCTGCTGGCAGCCTGCTCCCTGCTTCCCGGACAAAAAGGACGTTATTACTCCTGCAAAATGCTTGCGGAACATTTTTCCCAAGTCTGCCCCAATGGGTTTCAAAAAGAAAACGCTTCTCTGGAAGAGCCGTTTGACACATCGCCGCCTTCCCTGTAAATTGCCTTATCCTCCCATTCCGGATCAATGAACCGTTTTCTCTCATTTGCAGACTCCCGCATGTCGGCCGCCCTGGAGCGGCTGGGCAGGCAGGCGGAAGCGCTGGATTTTTTTGATGAGATCACGCTCTTCACGGAACACGACCTTTCCGCAGAATTCACCAGCCGCATGGGCCGGTACCTGACGCCGTCCTGCCGGGGATTCGGATACTGGTCCTGGAAACCCTGGGCCATCCACCATGTCCTCCAAGAAATGGAGGAAGGCGACCGCCTCCTTTATCTGGATGCAGGCTGCCATATCAACGCCAACGGGACGGAGCGCTTCCGGGAATACGTAAACATGCTGGACCGCGACAGCCGCGGCATGCTGGTTTTCACCAACGGACAGCCGGAATACAAATGGACCAAAGGAGATATCTTCCGCCACTTCGGCGTTTCCCAAGAAGACGGGCATATCACGCATACCCAGCAAATTGCGGGCGGCCATGTTTTCCTGAAAAAGAACCCGCTCACGGAAAGCCTGATCCGGGATTGGCTCCATGTCTTTTACGACCATCTGCATCTTGCGGACAACACTCCTTCCGCCTCCCCCAACCTGCCGGGTTTTGTGGAAAACCGGTATGACCAGAGCATCTTCTCCATCCTATGCAAACTGAGGGGCATTACTACCCTCGATGGATCGGAAACCTATGCGGAAAACTGGGAACAGCTCTCCTTGTTTCCATTCCAGGACAGACGGGACATGGGAATCCCACGGGCCGGGAAAAAGGGATGGCTGGAAAAATGCAGGCAGCTCCTTCTTTCTTCCAAAAGAAACGGATTAGGAATCCGGTAAAGCTTCCCCATTCGGAACAACCGGGCTGCACGACGTTTCCAAACGGGGCAATCTGACGCACCATGAACTATTTTCCCGTCCTTTTCCACAACTTCATCCCGAGAATTCCTTTCCCCTTCGGCTGCCGTTTCCGGAATGTAATGACGGTTATTTGGACAAGCTCTTTTCATTTGATCAGGAATGTTTTGCCTTCATGAAAGCAAACATCCCTCCATTCCAAAACTCCGCACCCGCACTATCCTCCGCCGACATTCTCCCACCTCTATTCACAGTTATGCTGTCACCGGAATCCGGCTTTCCCCCATTCATACCGGAATGAAAATAAAAAGGCCGTCATGCTGGGAACAGCCTGCCGCAGTTCATGGAATACTGGCAACCTGGATTTCCCCAAAACGTTTTTCTTTCAGATTTGTAGGCTTGACGGCGGATTCCTAATCCTCATACTTTCCTATGTGGCTTCTCCTCAATGCCGAACAATATTTCAAGTCTCCCATAGCGTCTCGGCCAGCTCCGCCCCTTACCGGTTGAGCGACGCTCTGAACCGGCATATTCCCGGCCTGAAATCCACCCTGCTGCTCCGGAGGCGCAAAAAAATTGACGGCCTGGAAATCCACAGGACACCCGCCAGAAGGGCTACGGACGCCTTGCGACGCCATCTGGCCCATGGATTTGACATTCTGCTGCCGGAAAGAAGAAAAGACCTGCCTTTCTCCCTGAACGTGCTGGGCATGGGATTTGACACGGCCCAAATGGAAAAAGCCGATGTGGTGCATCTGCACTGGATAGGCGGCAGAACCGTGGATTTCTCGCAGCTGCGCCATATCCGCCGTCCATTGGTCTATACCCTGCACGACATGTTTGCCTGCACCGCGGGATGTCACTGCACCATGGACTGCAGACTGTTCCAAGACGAATGCCGCGGCAACTGCCCCCAGCTTGGCGCTCCCCGCCTCTTCCGCAACATTCCAGCGTGGCTGTTTTCCCGCAAACGCCGCGCCTTCGGCCGCATCCCGTCCCTTACCCTCGTAACTCCCTCCCTCTGGTTAAAAAGGGAAGTGGAAAGAAGCTGCATGTTCCCTGGAAGAAAAATCGTACAGATTTACAATCCTGTGGACACGGACCTTTTCCGTCCGGCGGAAGACCGGAATGCCATCCGGGCCGGCCTGGGCATCCCGCCCGGAGCGTTCGTCATCGCCTGCGGCGCAACCGGCCTGTTCAATCCGGTCAAAGGCGGCCATTTCATCCCCCTGGTGCTGGAGGAACTATACCGGCGCGGGCACCGGAATCTTCATCTCCTGCTCTTCGGCAACCAGGAAAAAAGCGTGGACTACCCCTTCCCCAGCACAAGCGCCGGATTCATTACGGACATGAACAAGCTGGCCGGGCTTTACAGCGCGGCGGACATTTTCCTGAACCCCACGCTTCAGGATGTCCTTTCCAACGTAGCGCTGGAATCCATGGCCTGCAAAACCCCTTCCGTTACCTTCCGGACGGGAGGAGTTCCGGAAGCGGTTCTGGACGGAAGGACGGGGCTGGTCGCTCCGCAGGGAGACCTGAACCAAATGGTCGCCCACTGCGAACGGCTCATCCAGGACGGAAAACTCCTGCAAAACCTGGCGGAGGAAGGCCGCCGGCACGCGGAACAAACATTCTCCTACCCCGTCATTGCCGCACGGCACGCCGCCCTGTATGAGGAAACGCTCCGGGAATACCGTTACGAAAAGTGAAAACGGCCGGCGTTCAACTGACGGACGTCCTGTTCCTGTACATCCGGGCGCATCTTCCTTTGTCATTGACAAGAAAAAGACGCCTCATACACTCTGCACCGTTTCAACCCTTCTCTCCCCATGAAAACGCTTAAAATCTCCTTTTTACAGTCCACTCCGGATTTCGGCAGGGAAGGAATGCTTCAGCTTCTGAAAAGCCGGTATCATGTGGTGGAAGACGATTCCGATTTTGATTACCTGGTCGCCACCCCCTGGTTTTACGTCAACCGGGAGGCTTTTTACGATTTTCTGGAACGGGCCCCCGGCCACATCACCGTCATGTACGGCTGTCATGAAGCCATTGCGCCGGATTTCATGCTGTTTGACTATTACATCGGGCTCGATACGGTGCCCGGAAGCGACCGCACTGTCAAACTTCCCTACCTTCGCCACCATTTGCAGGAAGTGCACGGCGGAAAGGAAGGCCTGGATGCCCATGCTCTCCTGGCCTCCAAAACGGGTTTCTGCAACTTCATTTACGCCAACCGCAAATCCCATCCCAACCGGGATGCCATGTTCCACAAGCTCTCCGCTTTCCGGTTCGTCAATTCCCTGGGGCCCCATCTTAACAACACCCCGGGCGACGGCCACCGGGCGGAAGACTGGTACGCATCCTCCATCAGAATGAAAAAGCCGTATAAATTCTCCATTGCCTTTGAAAATGCATGGTACCCCGGCTACACCAGTGAAAAAATCGTCACCAGCATGCTTGCGGACACCATTCCCATTTACTGGGGAAATCCGGACATCAGCCGGGAATTCAATTCCGCCTCATTCATCAACTGCCACGACTTCCCAACCCTGGACGACGCCGCGGCCTATGTGCAAAAAGTGGACGAAGACGATAGCCTGTGGTGTGAAATCATGTCGCGCCCCTGGAAAACCCCGGAACAGGAAGCCCGCTTTCTGGAAGAGACGGAAAGGGAAACAGCCAAGCTTTACAAAATATTCGACCAATCTCCGGAAGAAGCACGCCGCAAAGGTGACGGAACATGGGTATCCTACTACCAGCGCTTTTTAAACGCGGCCACAGGATGCAGCTGGCATGGCGGCGGCTGAAAAACCGCCTGCGCCGCTGACCGGAATTTCCGGGCAAATTCAACCCCATGCCGGTTTTCCTCCATCCGCCTTCCCCCACTCCCATCTACCCTCTCTCCGCTTCATGAGCAAATGCTTTTCTGAAACCTTTTGTTCACCTTCTCTACATCAAGCCGGAAGCGCCATCCACGGAACCTATTTCCCGCACATTGACGGCTTGCGCACCTTTGCCGTGCTGGCCGTCGTCCTGTACCATTTGCAGGAAGGAATCTGTCCGGGGGGCTATACAGGCGTGGACATCTTCTTTGTCATCTCCGGATATCTGATTGGCGGAGGCCTTATCCGCGGCCTGAAAGAGGGGACCTTCTCCCTGACCTCCTTTTACCTCCGGAGAATCAGACGCATCATGCCCGCCTACTTCTGTCTGATTGCGGTTGTGCTGGCCTTCGGCTGCGTCGTGCTGGACTGCGATGACCTGCGGACTCTGGGCCGGACGGTGAGATCCAGCGCCCTTTTCATCACCAACATTTATTTCAGCAGAACCACAGGGGATTACTTCAGCCCGGCGGCGGAAGAAAACCCTTTGCTGAACCTGTGGTCCCTGAGCGTGGAAGAGCAATTTTACCTGATGATTCCACTCACCCTGTGGCTGCTCTGGAAATTCAGGGAAAAAGCCGTCAAACCCGTTCTATGGGGGGCGCTGGGCCTCTCCTTCTTCGCCGCCGTCTGCCACATGGGGCATCTGGAACATAACAAGGCCTTCTACCTGCTTTACTGCCGCGCCTGGGAACTCTTGGCCGGCTGTCTTCTGGCCCTCGCCCCCGCCGCAGGACAAAACCGGGGCGCCGGATGGCTGCGGGCGGCGGGATGGGCCGGCATCCTGCTCCCATTTGCCTGCTATACGCCTTCCACTCCTTTTCCCGGATACACGGCCATCCCTTCCGTCGCGGGGGCGGCTTTGCTTATCCGTTACGGGAACCATGGCTGGTCCGGGCGTATCCTCAGGCACCCGCTCAGCACAGGCATCGGCAAAATCTCCTACTCCCTGTACCTGTGGCATTGGCCGGTTATCGTGTACTGGACATACATCTGCTTCGACGAATGCGCTCCCTGGGATTATGCGGGAATGTTCCTTCTCTCCCTTCTTCTGGGTTTCCTCTCCTGGAAATTCGTGGAAACTCCCTTCAGGACGACCGTCTCATGGCAAAATCCCCAAAAAGCGTTTCTGGCCACGGCAGCAGGGTGCCTCATGCTGGGACTTACCGGCGAATGGCTCAAATGGACGGACGGCGCGCGGGATTACTGGCATGTAGCGGCCAACAACATGGAATTCCCTGAATACTGGAAAGGGCCGGCCTTCCCTCCCTCCTTCGGCATCACGCCTCCCGACCGGGCGGTAGTGGAAAAGGGAAACGCCATCCAGCACCATCATCCAGAGCTGGGGGATGTGACGGATTACCCCTTTGTCCTGCTGGGAAAAACCGGGCAGGCCCCTTCCTTCCTGCTTATGGGGGACAGTCATGCCATGGCCAGTTCCCCCGGGTTTGACGAGGCCGCCCGGCTTCTTCAGCGTTCGGGCCTGTTCTACCGCGCGCGCCTGTGTCCGCTGAGCGGCATTTCCAGCTCCGGAGACTCCTCTTCCCTAACGCTCCTGCGCCTGATGTACCCCCATTGGGAACACAATATGGAACTAATCCTGGACTGGCTGGAAAATACCCCCCAGGTACAGACCGTATTCATCCACAACCGCTGGATTGAACTGGTCAACAACCACCGGGATACGCGCCTGAAACAACTGGTTGCAGACGGCCTGCGCCACACCTGCGCGCGCCTTCGGAAAGCCGGCAAGCAAATCGTGCTGCTGGGCCCCGTTCCCGAATGGACTTTCGGCCCGCGCAAGCTCATGCGCCGCAATGCCCTGCTGAACGCCAACCGGACAGACCGCCTGCTGGGCGGAGATTTCAACACGCGGCAGCGTCCGGTATTCGCCCTGTTGGAGCACATGGAATCCACAGGCCTGTGCCGCTTCATTCCCCTCCACGGCACCTTCCATAAAAATGGGCGGTGGCAGGCGGAAGACGGCGGCCAATTAATGTACTGCGACGACAACCATCTTTCCCCCTATGGGGCAAAAAAAATGGTCGGCGGCATCATCGACCAGCTTTTCCCGGGAATGGAAAGAACAGCAGCCAACTGACGGAAGTACCGCACGGAAAAACATCCAATCCTTTGACATTGACAAGGCATGCAGGCCCCCTACACTGGCGCCAGGCAGCAAAGCCTTCGCGATGGTCCCGGATAAAAGCCCGGAATATGGAGGCCATACCGCGCCCCCCTCTTCAACGCCTGTACTCCCATGACGGATTCCCCCCGCCCCACACGCATCAAGGTCATCAGAAAATCCATGAAGGCCTCTCCGGATCAAACGGAATCCCTGTTGTGGGGCGACTGCCTGTTCTGCACGGACGCCGCCATGACGGATTACGACTGGGTTCTGGTATACGACGAATTTCCCAGAACTCCCGTGGGCACCATCAGAAATGAAACGGAACCCCTTCTCTGCCCTCCGGACCAGACTATCCTGATTACGGTGGAGCCCCCTTCCATCAAAATCTACAGCAGGGCATACACCAGCCAATTCGGCACCGTTCTCACCACCCACTCCGCCCGGGACCTTCCGCACCCCGGGCACACCCTGGGCCGCGGATGTCTTGAATGGCTGTACATCAAGCCCATGCAGGAAATTCTGGACCAGAAGGAATTCCCGAAGACAAAAATGCTCTCCACCATCTGCTCCGCCAAGCAGCATACGCATACCATGCATAAAAAGCGCTATGATCTTACGCGTTACCTGGCGGACCGTCTGCCGGAACTGGACTGGTTCGGACACGGCATCCGGGAAATAGAAAATAAAACCGTCGCCATGGATGACTACAAATATCATCTATGCGTGGAAAACCATCTGGAACCCCACCATTGGACGGAAAAACTGTCTGATGCCTTTGTCGCCATGACCCTTCCCTTTTACGCCGGGGATCCGTTGGCAACGGAATGCTTCCCGCAGGAAAGCTTCATCCCCATCCCGCTGGACAACCCGCAAAAAGCCCTTGAAATCATCCGCAAGGCCATGGAGGACGGAGAATATGAAAAACGGCTCCCCGCCATCCGTGAGGCAAGGCGCCTGGTGCTGGAAAAATACAACATGTTCGCTCAAACAGCGGCAGTCATTCACAACCACAGGGAAACGGGAACCATACGGCCCGGAGCCATGCTGAAAGGACGTCACGTCCTGCGGAAAAATCCGCTCAATGCCCTTCGGGAATTGGCAGACACCCTGGCCTATAAAATCAGATCGTTCGGCAGACGCGGAACCGGCCCCGGCGTGTAACCTGGATTCCGGGCGCGCGCCAACAGGAGGGAACAAATTCCCCCTGCCGGTAAAAAGAATAGGCGGCCAATATTCCGCCAACTGCCTTGCGGCAGACGGAACGGCCCAGCCCGGTCTGAAACCGATTCAAACCGGACGGAAAACAGGCCATTAAAACGGAAAAAACTTAATCCGCTTTGCGGGAAGCGTGCCTCTTGGCCCGTTCCTCCTCCCGCTGCTTCTTCAGGTCTTCCTTCATCTTGGCCTTCTCTTCGGAATCCAGCTTTCCATCCTTGTTAATATCATATTTTTCAAGGAGAGCGGCTTTCTTCTCCGCAGAAGTCATTCTCTTGGGAGCGTCTTCCTCCGCCATGGAAGGCATGGCGAACGCAACGGCCAGAACAATAAGCAAATACTTCATGATTAAATGGGGTTTTTGAATAATCCTTTTCTACTCCCGCACGTGCCGGTTGTCTCTCTTTTTTTAGCAATACATGCAAATTACCCGGCCATGCCCCTTTTCCGCCGCATGAACTCCCCCCGGTCAAGCCTTCCCGAACGGGAAAAATAGCGGAATCACCACGACCATAACCAGCCCCATAATCACCTGCAGGGGAACGCCCACTTTCACGTAATCCATGAACGTATATTTCCCCGCCGGCATGACCAGGGCATTGGGCGGCGTGGAAAAGGGAGAGGCAAAACACATGCTGGTACCTACGGAAACCGCCAGCAGCAGCGGATAGGGGCTGATGCCCATACTCGCCGAGGATTGCAGCGCGATAGGCGCCAGAAGCACCGCCGTAGCTGTATTGCTGATAAACATGGTCAGCAGGGACGCCGTGAAATAGACGCCCGCCATCAGGGCAAACGGCCCGAATCCCCCCCAGTCCGGCCACCAGCCCGTGGGAAATGGCCTCTGAGGCTCCCGTCTTCTCCAGCGCTACGGACATCGGCAGCATGGCGGCAATCAACACGATGCTCTCCCAGTTGATCGTCCGGTACGCCTCCTCCACATTGCGCAGACAGCCGCACAACACCATCAGGACGGCGGCAATCAATACCGCCGCCACAGCAGGCACCCAGTTGAACACCATGGCCGCAATCATCAGCAGCATAATGCCTGCGGCCAGGGGGGCCTTATGCGTCAGGGTCACCTTGGAGGCCTCCGCCAGAGGCTGGCCCACTACAACCCATTCAAAGGTTTTCTCACTCAGGCGCGCAATATCCGTCCAGGTTCCCTGAACCAGCAGCGTATCTCCGTACTGGAGCTTCACATCCTTCAAATTATGGAAAATGTAATGGTTGTCTCGCTGGATGGCCAGAATATTGACCCCGTACTTGGCGCGCAGCCCCGAAGATTTCACGGGCATGTTGATAAGGTCCGAGTTCCGCATGAGCAGCATTTCCGCAATGCCTATCTCGTCAAACTTCAATTTGCTTTTCAACAGGGAATCCGTATCTTCCGACGTCTTCCGGTTAATCATCTCCGCCCCATATTCCCGGGCAAAACGGGCCACGTCCTCAAACTCTCCCATTACATAAATGACGTCGCCCCGGGCCACCCTCGTATCTGAACCCGCCATAGTCTGGCTGACCGTCTGCAGGAAGGAATGCCGGCCGGAATGCCTGCGGCGCACCTCCACAATATTCACGCGGTAAAGGTCCGGTATCTGAAGATCATGCAGAGGATGTTCCGTCAGAGGGGAATCCTCCAACACCCGGAGGCGGTAAAGATTATTAATAATCTGGTACTCATCTATCAACTGGCTGAGGGATTTCCCCTTGGCTTCGTGTTCCGCCCTGTCGTCATGACGTCCCAGAAATTTCCTGCTGAGGGGGATCAGCACCAGGATGCCCGTCACGATGCAGACAAGGCCGATGGGGGTGAACGCAAAAAAGCCCAGCCCCTCCATTCCGGCCTCCTGAAGCTGGTTGTTGACGACAAGGTTGGGGGGCGTGCCGATCAGCGTCAGCATGCCGCCCATACTGCTGGCAAATGCCATGGGCATGAGCAGGCGGCTCGTCTGAATGCCTCCGTCCGCAGCCAGGCTCACCAGAATAGGCAGCATCAGCGCCACCGTCCCCGTATTGCTGACAAAGGCGCCTATGCCGGCTGTAACAAGCATGGTCAGCACCAGCAGGCGCAACTCGCTCCTGCCGGCCAGTTTCATGATTCTGCCGCCCATCATCTTGGCCAGGCCCGTCCGGAAAATGGCGCCTCCCACCACGAAAAGCCCCACCATCATCACCACAATGGAATTGGAAAAGCCGGAAAGCGCCTGTTCCGGGCTCAAAATCCCGAACATAATCAGGCAGAGCAGGGAACACAGCGCGACAAGATCAGAACGAATCCTCCCTTGGACAAATAAAACGGCGGATACTCCCAGAATGAGAAGCGTGGTCAACATAGCAAAAACGGCAGGAGTGGAAAAATGGCAAGGGAGGATATCTAACATGACCGGCATGTCTTGTCGATAGGCTGAACAAGTCATTCACAAAACCGTCTCTCCGCCGGCATCCGGCAGAAAAAAACACTTTGTGCATTCTGCTCGGAGAACCCCGCTTCCTCTTTCCTTTCCCGGTATCATGGGGATGATGAAACAATAAAAAACGCGCTCTCTGAAAGAACGCGCCATAAAATGAAAAGTGGTGGGTAGAGAAGGATTCGAACCTTCGAAAGCAAATGCTAACAGATTTACAGTCTGCCCCCTTTGACCGCTCGGGAATCTACCCACTTGAAGTGATGTGCGGCGAATGTATAAGGATTCCCGTGCCTTAGCAAAGTTTTTTTTCTAAAAAGTAGGTCCTCCCAGAAGCAGAACCCCTATATGCAACAGCCATGCCGCCGGAAGGAAAGCGGATGCAGGAACAAAAAGTCGGAAAAGGCAATTTTTACGAATCTCCCACATATACCGGAGCGCGGCTGTCCGGGGAATCCGCATCCAGTTGCTCCAGTTGGGGCAGAATGTTCTCCATGCTCTCCCATACGGAGGGAACAATCTTGATTGCGGTTCCAAACCGGACTGCCATCATCAGGGCGTCTGAAGGGCGGGCGTCCAGCTCCACCAGCTTGTCCATCACCTCATTGGCAGCCTCTATGGTCACGCGGGCATAAAAGACTTCATCCTTGCGGCCGTTGATAAGCACCAGCCTCACCCGGCATTCCATGGCGGATAAAAAGTGAGCCAGCAGGGAAGACGTGTCCGGCCGTACCGGGCGTTCCCCGTTCAGGCAGCGTTCCAGGGCCATGCCGTCTGTCAGCTCCATGAAAATGACGCCCACCTTGCCGGTCAGCGGATCACGCAGGCACACACCCGCCCCGGCCCGGGTGTAAAGCAGGGCGTAAGGTTCCAGAGTAATCAAATGTTCATCCGGCATGGCGGGCGGAAATCACATGTTAAAAACCGGGATTAATAACCCGTTCCGTATAGCGGGCAGCCACCTTGACGTATTTTTCCGCCCATTTGTGGTTATTATCCGCGGATTCCGGCCCCAGGTCCTTCACCACCTTGGCAGGAGAACCCAGCACCAGGGAATTGGGAGGAATGACGGTACCTTTGGTAATGAGCGCGCCCGCTCCCACCACAGACCCCTGGCCGATGACCGCTCCATCCAGAATAATGGACCCCATTCCTATCAGGCAATTATCCTCCACCGTGCAGGCGTGCAGAATCACGCCGTGCCCCACGGTTACGTACTTGCCTACATAGCAGCCGAAATCGTCTGCCAGGTGGATGCAGCTGTTGTCCTGGATATTGGAGTAATCACCAATGACGATCTTATTGATATCTGCGCGCAGCGTGGTATGGTACCAGACGCTGGCATGTTCCCCAATGGTAACATCTCCAATCAGATCAGCGCTTTCCGCCACAAAAGCGGTATCCGCCACTTTGGGCCAGAAGTTCGCGTAAGGTTCTCTTGCCATATAAGTCATGTATTAATTGAAGATAAGACAGCATTCCAGTCTAAAAACGTTCATTCCGCGGGTATGCCGCAGCCGGAAACAAATACGGCCGAACCCACCCGAGAATGAAAGGCCGCAGGCACCTCCGCACTAATTTTCTTCCCGGATGCCCTTCTTGCTGTTCTTCTCCCGCTTCTCCGCATCCTTGCGCAGGGAGTCGGCTTTTCCCATTACCCCCCTTTTCATAATACCCGGCTATCCTCCGCTGGATGGCGGCTTCTTTTTTTTACCTTGAAATAATCGCCCGATTTAGTCCGGATATACCGGTTGTAGGAAGACTCCGCCTCCTTGGCCAGCTGAAGCACGGCATCCTGATCCTGGGAAACGTACTCGTAATATTGCCCCATCAGCGCTTCAAATACTTCCGCGCGGCGAGCATAATCCTTCATGGACTTCCGGTACAGGGCAGCCACCCCGGCCTTGTCCCCGTTTTCCATCAGGAGATCCGCCTGCCGTTTGATGGCGGCGGAAGTCAGGTCGCTGCGCCCCTCGTCCGTCTCCTTTTCCAGCTTCTTCAAATCGCGGGCAACATGGCGCTTATTGGTGGAAGCGTCCCTCATGGGGAAAATATACTCATCTTCCACGCGGGCGGCCATGGCCAGGTAATCCGGACGGGAACGGAACTTGCGCTTAATCATGGCCACCAGTTCATCCCATTCTTCCAGCTTCGTGCCGCTCTCCGGGCGTCCCATCAGCGCAATCAGGCGTTCCCAGCCCAAGGGGCTGCCGGGAGTGGCCTGTGTGGCGGCTTCCAGCATTACCCGGGCGCAATCCGGCTTCTGCATCTCCTCAAACAGGTCCGCCAGGGAAAGATAATCCAGGGAAGTATCCAGCCGGGCGCCATTCACCTTCTTGTCCATACCCTGGAGAAGGGTGGATTCATGCTTTGACTTGCAGTTGTGCGGATGGGAAAAATGCCCCGTATTATATCCGTACCCGCCGTAGGACTGCCAGGTTTCATCCGTAGTCAGCAGATTGACCCAGGCATGCGGCCCGCGGTTGCCGTCCCCGGTAACATAGGCGGAGGGAATGCCGTTGCATTTGGCGGTATTCACCGCAAAATAGGCCTGGTCCATGCAAATGCCGCCTTCATCCAGAATCTCCTGGAAGGTATAATTAGTATAAGGGTCCTTGCCCAGTGCGGCGCGGTCCATCCGGTAACGGATCATGGAATAGGCTCCGCCCCATCCTTTCCGGGTAAGGCGCACCTTTTTGCGCGCCCAATCCATCTCCGACCTCGGCAGACGCACATCCACCACAAACAACAGCTCGGAAGGGCTTAATTTGGAAATGTCCGTGAGAAGCTCACGGGCTTCATCCATCTCCATGAAGTACTCGAATACCTGTTCCAGCGTCAAAGGCGTGGTGGAAATATTGGTGGAAGAAGACGCCCTCAGCTTGGACGGGCTGGAAGCGATGCGGGGATTCAGCATGGCGCAGGCCAGCGCCAGGGAGGAATACCTGCTCCGGGGCATGGCGGAGGTTTTCATCCAGAATTCCGCCCACTTCCTCAAAATCCCTCCCCACTCCTCCCCGGGTGTCTGCTCCCGCGCCATCGTGCGCAGGAAAAGTCTCAGGGGATCGGAAGGGTCTGAAAAAAGCCATGGATAGAAATACCTGGGGGAACTCTCCTTGATTTGTTCCTGGATGGTTTCCGCTCCCACTTTGCTGATGAGCTGGTACAGCTCATTGGCGCGCATGAGGTACGGGCTCTGATCGTACATGGACGCGTCAAATTTGCCGAATTTGATGACCTTCACGGCATCCCGTTCCAGATTGGAGCGCAGGAAATCGGCATACAAGTCATAGCGGCCCGTTTCCAGGGCTAGATTGAAAGCATCCGTAAACAACTTTCTGTTGGCGGCGTTATTGGCCTTCAGGCTGACCAGAAGAACAGGCTTCTTGAAAATCTCCAGCCGCGGATCTTCCTCCTGGACCACGGGTTCTTCCTTCGGTTCCTCAGGGGAAGGCTCCGCCACTTCCTGTTCCTTGTTCCGCCGTTTTCCGGCGGCTTCCTCAGCAGCCAGGCGTTCCGCCTCAAGACGGGCTTTTTCCTCCGCCTCCGCGCGCGCCCGTTCCTCCGCCTTCCTGCGCGCCGCCTCCAGTTCCGCGGCTTTCCGTACACGCGCCGCTTTCGCTTCCGCTTCCTTTCTGGCCGCCAGCTCAGCGGCGGCAGCCTTACGTTGAACGGAAACCCGGTGGTAAGTCACTCCTCCGGCGGCAAGAGCCAACACCAGGACAATAGTCATAATAATTCCGCCGGAAGAGGATTTTTTATGCCTGGGAAAACCGGGACGCAGAGGATTGACAGGATTCATGGGGATGCAGCTTGAACGCGTTGAAGCAAATTGGGCAGGGGAATGAGACGGTTTTATCCCTGTTCCGTGTAACATAAAAGCGCAATACCTTTCTGAGGTCAACTTGAAACAATGGTCTTTTGCTGAAGGTTCGTTTTCCCGGAACCCGTTAAGAATCAAACCAGAGTATTTTTTCTTGTATTTTCATAGTCATTTTATAGTATCAGACTTCTTCATGTCTCCAAAAACATGAAAAAAATACAAGTATCCTGCTGATTATTCCTGGCTGACATATGTTTTTCCCGTTGCCTATGAACACTTTCTCTCATCTTAGTCCGTTTCTGGCCGTCATTTCGGGAAGCCTCTTCTCCGGAACGGCCCTCTGTAACGACATCGTGCTGCCTCCTCCAGATAAAAAGGGAGGAAAGCCCCTCATGCAGGTTCTTCATGAACGGCATTCCACCAGGTCCTTTGCAGACAAACCTATCCCGGTGGAAGTCCTGTCCTCCCTGCTCTGGGCGGCGCAAGGCGTCAACCGGGACGATCCCGACTATCGTACGGCGCCGTCTTCCCGGAATTCCAATGAAATAGAAATCTATGTCGTCCTGCCGCAGGGCTCCTATCTTTACAAGCCGGAAACCCACCGGCTGGAGAAAGTGGTACAGGGCGACATGCGGGCCGCTACGGGAACACAGGAATTCGCGGCTACCGCGCCGTTAAACCTGGTCTATGTAGTAGACCAGTCCAAACAGCCGGGAGACTTTGATGCCAGGAGAAAGCTGGTCACGGCCTGCACGGATGCGGGGTTCATTGGAGAAAACGTTTACCTTTTCTGTGCTTCCGAAGGGCTCGGCACCGTGTTCCGCGCCATGATTAACGCCAATTATATCCAGCAGTGCCTGAAGCTCCCCGTCCTCAAAAAAGTCCTGTACGCCCAGAGTGTCGGCTATCCGTCAGAATCCTGAAAAAACCATAAATCGGAACGCTGTGAGGCTCGCCGTTCCATCGGCGGCTCTTCCTCATACCTGCGAAAAACCGTCATGGGAACCGCTGTTCCCATGGAGATAAAAACGCCAGGAACCGTTGCCGGGCCAGCTAGGAGCGCACTCTTCCGGACAGCCCAGCAACAACGGAAAAAGCGTTTGCCGAACTGCTGGATGAACGTTTTGGGCAATCCTGGTCCCGCCACTCCCGCCTTGCAGCATTGGCTGAAGAAATGTTCAAACCGGAATTCCAGAGAAACTGCGACGCCAGGAAATCCACTCCCCGCTTGCGGTCTTTCCCATAGTTCAAATTCATGAAAAATCCGGAACCGCAAGCGGAAAGCGCACCAGCATCACCACTGGTTGTCCAGGTTTTTGGTATTTATCTTTCCGGGTTCCTTGTTGCGTTCCTTCATGCCGCGGACAGGCTTGGGCTCCTTTTCGTGCAGGTCCAGAATATCAATCACATTCTCTCCTTTTTTCAGGAATGGGGCCGGAACATACAGCCTTAATTGAGGGCCCACATTCCAATACCGTCCCACGTTGATTCCGTTCACCCATACATACCCCTTGACATAGCGGGACATGTCCAGAAACGTGTCCTGAGGCTCTTCAATATTCACGACGGCCCGGAAATGCGCTCCTTCCCGTTTCTGGGAAGGCCCCTTTCCTTTGGGAGCCCGTACCATGGAGTCGGCTTTCAGGGGAAGCGCCCTCACCGTCCAGTTCTTTAACTCGCGCGTTCCCAGCTTCACAGGACCGTACACCCCCTTGCGGTCACTCTCCATGCTGATATGGAAATTGATATGCCCCATGGCCTCCACCAGAATTTCCAGCGTTCCCGGCTTCCTGCGCTCCGGCAGCTTCACACTCTTCTGCCCCAGCCGCCGATCCAGTGTGCCGACCAGCTCCCCGTCCAGATACACCTGGGCATAGTCATTAACATTGGTAAATTCCAGCGTTTCAGGCGGTCCTGCCGGAACGGCAGTGCTGTAAACGGCAATGCCCTGATTCTGATTCCACTGTTCGAAATAGGGAGGCTGCGGGAACTTGCTCCGGAAAGGCTTGGGCAGGTTCTCCCAAAGGCCGGCATGCACTGCGGGCGTGAACTCCGGAATTTCCATGGCCGGAATGTCTGCGGGAGGTTCCGGCACCGCGGCTCCGGGGGGCAACTTTTCCAAGATGATTTCCCGCATCTGGGCATAATATTCATTCATCCGCCCCTGCTCATCCACGGGAGAACCGTAATCATAACTCGTCAGATCCGGCTGGTATTTTCCCGGCCCCCCGTTGTTGGCTCCGGCCGAGAATCCGAAATTGGTGCCTCCATGGAAAACGAACAAGCTGAAGGAGCGTCCCTTGTCCATAAACCAGCGGACATGGTTGACAACGCCAGGGGTGGGGGCCCAATTCCCCTCCCCCCAGTGCCGCAGCCAGCCCGGATACGTTTCCGAGGAAAAAACGGGAACTCCCGGATTGCATTTATTAGCCACCTTCCAATGGCCGTCATTCAACCCCGGATCCAGCCCTACGGCCACGTCCGGAAGCACCACCCCTTTCAGAAAATGCTCTCCCGCGCCGTCGGATGTGTAAAAGGGGCCAAAACCCTTCCTGCTCCAGAACGCCTTCAGCCATTCCATATACTTGCGGTCTTTCCGCTGGTAGCTCCCGTATTCGTTTTCAAGCTGGGTCATCAGAATGGGCCCCCCGTTTTTGGCTAAAAAAGGTTCCGCCACACGGGCCACGGCCTCCAGATAACGCGTTTGCGCCTTCATGAATTTGGCGTCTTCCGTAGTTCTCAATTTGGCCTTGGGATCCTTCAGCAAATAATGAGGCAGCCCTCCCAGGTCCCATTCCCCGCACGCATAGGGGCCGGGACGGAACAAAACCCACATGCCTTCCTCCTGGCATAACTTGAGAAACCCTTCCAGATCCCGGTTCCCCGTCTTAAAGTCAAAGCTGCCGTCCGGCTGCTCATGGTCATTCCAGAACACGTAAAATGCAATCGTATTCAGTCCCATGGCCTTGGCGGTCCTGATGCGGTGCCTCCAGTATTCACGGGGAATGCGCTGGGGATGCATCTCCGCGCCGCGGATCTGGAATGGTTTTCCGTTCAGCATGAACTCCTGGTTCCCTTCCCCGCCGAACCCGAATACAACGGGGGTTCCTCCGGAAAGAGCGGGTTTCTGTACATTCTGGACAGCCTCAGGGCCGGCCCATGCCAATGCTCCCACTCCGACGGCCATCAGGGCGGCAGACCAACTGAAACCATATTGCTTCATCATATTGAACAGTTAATTCATTTGAAGACGGTTGCCAATAACAATTTTTTTTTCTCTCTTCTCCGAATCTGCGGAATGCCCTTTCCCTCCGCCAGAAATCTGACGGGGCCGGACAGCACGAATGCCTTCCGTTCCGTGGAATGTGATCATGTCATGTATCCTCATTCCTTTGTGCGAAAACCGGAGGACGCCTGTCTAAATTTATCAATATGAAAACAATTGTCCTTCTGCGCCATGGAGAAAGCACGTGGAACCGTGAAAACAGATTCACCGGATGGACGGACGTGGACCTGACGGAATTGGGAATACAGGAAGCCAACCACGCGGGCGACCTTCTGAAAGACAGGGGAATGGCCTTTGACCATGCCTACACCTCTTATCTTAAGAGGGCCGTGAAAACGCTCAACTGCGTGCTGGACCGTTTGGACCAGGACTGGCTGCCCGTCTCCAAAAGCTGGAGGCTGAATGAAAAGCACTACGGCATGCTCCAGGGCCTGAATAAAAGTGAAACGGCCCAAAAATACGGAGACGAACAGGTACTGATCTGGAGGCGCAGTTATGACGTGGCGCCTCCTCCCCTGGCGGAGGACGATCCCTCCAACCCCAAATGGGATCCCCGCTACAAGGGAGTGCCGGACAGCGAACTTCCGCGAACGGAATCACTGAAAGAAACTATTGACCGCATGATGCCCTACTGGAAAGGAACCGTTCTTCCTTCTCTCCGGACGCTGGACAATATCCTGATCGTAGCCCACGGCAACACGTTGCGGGGCATGATCAAATATTTGAAAAACATTCCTGACGAACAGCTTCTTTCCCTGAATCTTCCTACCGCCACCCCCTATGTATTTGAATTTGACGACTCCCTGAACCTGGGAAAAGACTACTTTCTTGGGGACCCGGAAGAAATCCGCAAACGCATGGCGGCCGTCGCCGGCCAGGGAAGCGCAAAGAAAAAAACGCCTACGGAATAACCTCACTATCCTTTCCTATGACCGGCCATTCCTGCCGCATTGCGTTCTTTGACGCCAAGCCCTACGACCGGGATTCCTTCAATTCTGTCAATGAACGCGAATTTCATTACGACATCCGTTACTTCAAGGGGCATCTCACTCCGGACAGCGTGCCCCTGACCCACGGTACGGACGTAGCGTGCATTTTCGTCAACGACACGGCAAACCGGGAAGTAATACGGCGCCTGAAGGAAAACGGCGTCAAATTGCTGGCTCTGCGTTGCGCCGGATTCAATAATGTGGATCTGAAAGCGGCGGAAGAAGCGGGACTGCCCGTCGTGCGGGTGCCCCAATATTCTCCCTATGCGGTAGCGGAACATGCCGTGGCCCTGATGCTTTCCCTGAACCGCAAAATACACCGCGCCTACTGGCGCACCAGGGACGGCAATTTTTCTCTTCACGGCCTGATGGGCTTTGACATGAATGGAAAAACGGCCGGCATCATCGGAACGGGAAAAATCGCCAGAATCCTCATCCGCATTCTCAAAGGCTTCGGAATGAACATCCTGGCCTATGACCCGTACCCTGACCGGCGCTTTGCGGAAGAAGCCGGCATTACGTACACCACCCTGAACGATCTGTACGCCCGGTCCGATATCATCTCCCTGCACTGCCCCCTTACTCCGGAAACGGAACACCTGATTAATACGGATTCCATCGGAAAAATGAAGGATGGAGTGATGATCATCAACACGGGACGCGGCAAGCTGATTAACACGGAAATGCTGATTGACGGCCTGAAATCAAAAAAAGTGGGAGCTGCCGGACTGGACGTGTACGAAGAAGAGGGAGAATATTTCTACGAAGACAAATCCGACAGGATTATTGATGACGATACTCTGGCCCGTCTCCTTTCCTTCAATAACGTCATCCTGACTTCCCACCAGGGCTTTTTCACGAAAGAAGCCCTGCACAATATTGCGGAAGTCACCCTGCGCAACATCCGGGATTTTCTGGAAGGCAAACCTCTGATCAACCGCATCACGCTCCAGTCACGCTGAACGTGCCCGGCGGGCGCTCCACGGAAATACGGAACTTTCTCACCCTCCTTCTGCCGGGCAGAAGGAGGCATTCGGGGAAAAGCGGCAGCTTTTTTATGCAAAAACCACCATTGCCCGCCGTATTTAATACCATGAACGCTCCAGCCCCTGCCTCCGTCCTGGCTCCCAAACCGCACTACGCCGCTCTGGACGGTCTCCGCGGGGTAGCCGCTGTCATGGTGGTTCTGTTCCACATGTTTGAAGGCAGCGCCAGGGACTTCCAGTTCCACACGGATCAGATCATCAACCACGGTTACCTGTCCGTGGACTTCTTCTTTATGCTGTCCGGTTTCGTCATCGGATACGCCTATGACGACCGCTGGGGAAACATGACCCTGTGGAACTTCTGCAAGCGGCGGCTGGTGCGCCTTCAACCCATGGTGGTCATGGGGATGCTGCTGGGGGGAATCCTCTTTTACTTTCAGGGTTCTGAAATCTTCCCGAACCTCGCGCAAACCCCCGTATGGAAAATGCTGTTGGTTATGACCGTGGGATTCACGCTGCTGCCCGTTCCCGTTTCCCTGGATGTGCGCGGATGGTCGGAAATGCACCCGCTGAACGGTCCGGCCTGGTCCCTCTTCTTCGAATACGTCGCCAATATCCTTTACGCCGTGCTCATCAGAAAGTTTACCAGCAGATGGCTGGCGGTCCTGGTCTTTCTGGCGGGCTGCGCCCTCATTCACCAGTGCTACACGCAGGGCAACAATATCGGCGGCTGGACTCTGGATGCGGAACAGTGCCGTGTGGGGCTTACACGGCTCATGTTCCCTTTCTTCGGCGGTCTGCTCCTGTTCCGTCTGTGCAAACCTGGACGGCTCAGGCATGGTTTCTGGTGGTGCAGCCTGCTTCTGGCGGGAGCCCTGGCGGCACCCCATGTAGGAGGCGCGGAAAATTTCCGCCTGAACGGCCTGTATGACGCCTTCTGCATCATTGTCATCTTTCCCGCGGTAGTCTTCCTCGGAGCCAGCGACATCCCTGGAGACATCTCTTCCAGAGCCAGTCGGTTTTTGGGAAACATCTCCTATCCCCTTTATATCACCCACTATCCCATCGTATATCTCTACCTGGCCTGGGTCCACGATGCGGAAGTCCCTCTTTCCCGTGCGCTCCCCGTGGCGGCAGGCGTCTTATTCCTCTGCATTGCCGTAGCCTACGGGTGCCTGAAGCTTTATGACGAGCCCGTGCGCGCATGGCTTTCCAAACGCGTGCTGAAGCGGCGCCCTCCGGAACCCGGGGCGTAAAGCGGAACAAACATCTGCCTTGCCCCGGGCGGGGCCAGGCCGGATACTGACGGCGGTCTTTCATGGAAAAACTGCCGACATCCTCCAAAGCTCTGCGCTACCTGCCCTTTCTTGTGGCATCGGCATTCTTTATGCAGATGCTGGATGCCACCATCCTGAACACGGCCATTCCCACCATTGCCCGCAGCTTCAACAGCCATCCGCTGCAGCTCCACTCCCTGGTAACGGCCTACATGCTCACCGTCTGCGTCCTGATGCCGGCCTCCGGATGGATATCTGACAAACTGGGTTCCCGCCGTACTTTCCTGCTGGCCATCTCCGTTTTTTCCGTAGGCTCCCTGCTGTGCGCCCTTTCCGCCTCCGTTACCATGATGACGGTATGCCGCGTCATCCAGGGAATAGGCGGCGCCTTCCTGATGCCCGTCGGGCGCCTTGTCATCCTGCGCTCCTATCCCCCGCTCCATGTTCGTCAATGTCCTGAACATTGTAACGATTCCGGCGCTGCTGGGCCCCCTTCTGGGGCCGGTGCTGGGCGGTATCATCGTACAGTACGCTTCCTGGCACTGGATATTCCTGATCAACATCCCGGTAGGCATGGCGGGCCTGTGGGCCACCTGGAAGCTGATGCCGGACCTGAAAGCGGTCCGGGAACAGAAATTCGACTGGCCGGGTTTCTTCCTTTTCTCCTCCTCCGCCGTCCTGGCTACGATGGGCCTCTCTTCCGCAGGAGGCATAACCGATAAGCCGCGCATGGTCATCCTCACGTCTGCCGGAGGCATTCTTCAACTTCTGTACTGGGTGCTGGCGTTCCGTTCAAAAGCCCCCATCTTCAGCCCGGCCCTGTTCCGCATCAGAAACTTTGCCATCGGAATCGCCGGCAACATCGTCTGCCGCCTGGGCGGAAGCTGCCTGCCGTACCTGATGCCGCTTTTCTTCCAGGTGGTGCTTGGTTATTCCGCTCTTCAGTCCGGCATGTCCCTGATTCCGCTGGCCCTGAGCAATCTGCTGGCAAAAACGGTTGCGCCGCGTCTGCTCGGGAAATTTGGTTACCGGAACATCATGGTCGTCAATACCTTCACCATAGGAGCGCTGCTGGCCTCCTTCCACTTTGTAGGCCCCGGAACCCATGAACTTATTCTCCTGGGCATGCTCGCGCTGCTGGGCGGGGCCAACTCCATTCAGTTCACCTGCATGAACACCCTGACGCTGATTGACCTCCCCAATGCAGACGCCAGCAGCGGAAACTCCCTGCTTTCCACGATCATGCAGCTCTCCATTGCTGTCAGTATTGCCGCGGCCTCCCTGCTGCTGGACAGCTTCGGCGGCCATTCGGCTACCTCCGGAAAGGCTGTGGAAACCGCCTTTCATACCACTTTCGCCACCATCGGCGCCATTGCCGCGGCCAGTTCCTTCATCTTCGCCCTGGTGGACAAAGACAAGGGAATCACCCGCAAACGGAAAAAAGCAGCTTGAAGAGGAAAATTCCCGCCCCTGTTCAGGAACAGGAAGAGGAATCTCCCGTCTCAAGAGAACAGCACTGCGCAAACCGGGCGCGGGACTCTTCCAGGGTAATCGGTTTCTTATCCTCCCCCAGGGCTACATAAACCAGCTCCGCCTCTGTAATTTTGGCAATGTTATTGCAAAGCTTCGTCAGACGTTCCGCATATACCTCCACCTTCACGGTGACGGAGGTGCGGCCCACCTTGATAATATCCGTATAAAAGGACACTACATCGCCCACCAGCACAGGAGCTTCAAACGTCAGGCTGCTCACCGCACGCGTCACAATATAGCGGCTCAATGCATAGCGCATGGCGGTATTGGCTCCCGCAAGGTCCACCTGGCTCATCACCCAGCCGCCGAATACTTCCCCGCTCTGATTGGTATCCGCAGGCATTGGTTCCACGCGCAGGGCGGGAACGCGCCCTTCCGGAAGCTGGGCATGACGATATGTATTTTCCATAAATAAGAATTATTATAAATTGATAAGGACATGCTTATCTATCACAGCCCTCTTGTAAAGGGTAAAACGCGGAAGCGGAAAACGGGCGGTGCCGGCACGCTCTGCGGAAAAAAGAAAACAGCCCGGAATAAACTGCTTTCCCATATTGATTAAGTTGGGCAGGCGGATTTCCGTGTCTTATCCCGGAGCTTTTCCACCATGGCCGGTAAAGGCGGTTGTCCATTACTCATGGACCGCAACCATGAATCCAAAACAAAAAAAGTGGACGGGGAGGCACATCCCGCTTCCGACTTTGCCTACGTACCCGATCCGGAAAAGCCTTCCACCTGGAAACTGCCGATTTTCAACATGCGCCACGTAGGAGGGGCCCTGGCCGCCATGACCAGCGACTATCGCGGCAACCCCGTGGAAATACCGGAAGGAGATCGCCGTGCCGTCATGAAAATCCTGGCCAGGAAAGCGAAACTGGAACAGGAAGAAAGCTGATTCCGTTTTCTTTCATTTCTTTTTTTCCGCCTGTAAACAGGAAGGAAAGAAATATCTTTTCCCTTCGTTCCCCGGTCTTAGCCGTTTGGGGACGGGCTGACACCATCCAGATACCGGCTTTCTGCGGCGCCTTCGGCTGGCACCCCCGTAGAAATGAAAGACATTCCCACCCTTCCGACGCTCCTGGCGGATACAGCCGGATATTTCACTTACGGACGGCATCAAAAACGGTGGTAAAACAGAAGAAGAAATTAAATTATTCTAAAATCATCAATCATCCCAAGGATGTTTTTCCCCTAAAGTGGATTGGGGAAATTCAGGAAATCTGAAAATCAAATAACTTTCTCCGGCCAATAAAAACAACATTTAGAAAATTCCTATATAAATAAATATCAATGGCATATTGAAATAAAAACATGTCTTTCCCTGAACAGGCTGTCCGAAGCCTGGTCATCACGACAGGAATGAAGAATGCCGGAAAAGGGAATGCTGCCGGCTATTTCCCGCATGGCAGCGCTTTTCCCCTTCCGTCAACTCCGCATCAAAATATGACTGACGAAAAAATGAGCACAGAAGGCACTAACGAAATACAGGACCCGCGCGGCGAATTCCGCCAGGAAGGATATGAACAACAGCAGCAGAAAGCCCCCGGCCTGCAATCCGAAATGAAACCCGTGCCGGATTCCGGGGAACAAAGCTACCATGGCTGCAACAGGCTCCGTGGACGAAAAGCCCTGGTCACAGGGGGAGACTCGGGAATAGGCCGGGCGGCGGCTATTGCCTACGCACGCGAAGGAGCCGACGTAGCCTTGAACTACCTTCCTGAAGAACAAAGCGATGCCGAAGAAGTGGCGGAACTCATCAGAAAAGAGGGCCGGAAGGCCGTCCTACTGCCGGGGGACCTCAGCGATGAAGTCTTTTGTAAAAAACTCATCAGGGATGCCCTGGAAAAACTTGGCGGACTGGACATCATGGCCCTGGTAGCCGGTAAACAAGTGGCGGTGGAAGATATCCGGGACATTACCACGGAACAATTAACCAAGACATTTGAAGTAAACGTGTTCTCCCTGTTCTGGATTGCCAAGGAAGCCCTTCCGCATCTCAAGCCGGGGACGAGCATCATTACCTGCTCCTCCATTCAGGCCTACCAGCCCGGCAAGAACCTAGTGGACTATGCTTCCACAAAGCGGCCATCATCGCGTTCAGCCGCTCCCTGGCCAAGCAGGTTGCCCCCAAAGGCATCCGGGTCAACGTGGTGGCTCCCGGCCCCATCTGGACAGCCCTGCAAGTAACCGGAGGCCAGCTGCAGAAGGACCTGCCGGAATTCGGACGGAAAACGCTTCTCAAAAGGGCAGGGCAACCTGTGGAACTCTCCGGACTATACGTCTTTCTCGCCTCCCAGGAATCCAGCTTCATTACTGCGGAGGTCTTTGGCGTTACCGGCGGCATGCATCTGGCCTGATGCGGAAACTCGCAATCCTGGAAAAGGGCCGGACTGACTTTCCGGAATCCCTTTCCGCAGCGCCACACCCCCGGATGACCGGGAAAGCGGCCGGAAACGGCTCTGCAAGGAAATCAGGGCATTGCTCCATTTCCCGGTTGTCCCGGCAAAAGGTTCCTGCTTGAATAGGGTAATGGCATTTTGGAGGTTTTGGTTCATCTCTTTCCCTTTCACGGCGCTTCTCTTTTCCATGGTGCATGGCAGTCCTCTGAACGCACCCGTCATCACCCTTGGAGAGAAAAAAAGCCTGTTCGGAGAAAAAGCGCAGACCAATGAATATGTCAGCTATGCCCTTTATTACTGGCCGGATCCCGCCAATCCGGACGGTCCTTACAAACCTATTGACGGCAAAAAGAACAAACGGCTCCGCAGCATGGACGACAGCGGCAGGATGGCCGCTTTCATCGGCACGGTCTGCAGCCTGGGACGGCAATATGAACTCGGCAGGAATCCGCAAGTCGCCTCCCGGGCCGGGCAATGGCTGAAAGCCTGGTTCATTGCTCCGGCAACCCGCATGCAGCCCCATCTGAAATATGCCCAAATTCGCCCCGGACACCGGACGGAAGGAGACGGAGGAGGCATCATCGACCTTTACCGCATGCCCGAATTCCTGGAAGCTTTGACGGCGTTGAAATGCTCCAATGCCCTAACGGCAGAGGAATGGAAGCAGGTGGATGCGTGGCTGAACCAGTATTACACATGGCTGACTACCAGCAGGCAGGGCAGGCATGCACACACGTGCAGCAACAACCATTATCTGTTTTATGTGGCGCAATGCGCCCATTTGGCATCCTTCCTGGGCCGCAGTCATGAAGCGGCCCAATGGCTGGCGGAAGCCTTCGCCAACATGGACCGCCACATCGCTCCCGACGGATCCCAGCCCGAAGAACTCAAACGGGCGGAACCCTGGCAATACAGCGTTTACACTCTTCAGGCATGGGGATACCTGGTGCATCTTGCAGAACGCATGGGCGATAAGAACTACCGTTACCGGAAAACCCCCGCCGGGGCTTCCATTCAAAAAGCTGTGGACTATCTCCTGCCTTACCGCTCCGCTCCTGAAACATGGCCCTGGCAGGGCTCCAGGGCAAACACTCCGCTCCCCGCTATCTTTGAACCGGAGCAGGAGGGCAGGCCACAACGGAAATGTTCCTGAACCGCGCCCGCCGTTAAAAGCATCCGTTTTTCCTGCTTATTGAAAATCCCCTGTCCAGCAGCATCACGAACGAGGCATTTTCCCGGAAAACGATTTAATAAGGGATCTCCCCAGTATTTTTCCCCTTAGATTTTCCCTTTCTTTTTGCTGCTTTCCATTCCCACGGAGATATGGGATTCGGGTCAGACCAGATGCCTTTTTGGGCCTTTCTGGCATCCCTTTCAAGAGAAACGAGCTTCCGGCTGGCGGAAAAATTTTTATAAATCCACGCCCATCCTTCCTTCACCATCTCTTCGTTGACGAACATTTTTCCATGCCATATTTCCCCTAAAATACGGCCGTACCTGTCATTCTCGGTATACCGGACTGTAACCGTCTCTCCCCAAATCAGCTTTTCCAGGTATTCCTTGGCGCCTTCATACCCGTCTTGCCCCCTTTCCGGCGTATCAATTCCCTCAAGCTGTATCCGGTGCGTACGCATCTGTTCAGGCGTCCTTTCCAGAAGGATGACCGTGTCGCCGTCAATCACGTTAATCACGACTCCCCTGATACTTTCAGCAAAAGCCATGCAGGGACTTATCAGGAAAATCAAAAGCCATTTCATGAAAAATGATATAATCCAAAAAATATCAGGATGCAACTACTCTTTAGAGAAACCGTTCCCGCACTGTTCACACGGCCGGAAACAGATGAATGCGGTCATCTGTGGACAGCCTGTTCTGGAACAGGCCATCATGTTTTCCGGCATGAAGGAACACAATTCCCGAACCTATTCCAACCTGTCCGGAACAACGGTAAACAGGCTGTATCATTGCCCCGCTCCGGAACATCTTTATTCGCTGCCGTGCCGGGAGCGGAAGAACATCCCGCCGGCGCACCCAACAATCCAATCATGCTGCCATTTAGAAAAGCTGCATGTTAAACAAGAAGAACCGGGCGCCCTGCAACATTCAATGGCATGGCGTGAGGCATTTCACTCATTTTTTCAATTCTTCGGCTATTCTGCCGAGGTTCTTTTCCGTTGCCTTTCTCAGTTTCTCCTGCTGTTTCCAGTACCATGCCGTTCTTTCCGACACCCCGGCCTGATTCGCCAGCCAGCGCACGGCGCCGCTCGTGTCACAGCCTGTTTTCTTCTGAATGACTTCCAGCAGTTGAGCGACATATTTATTCATGGATTCCGGGTTGATATTATTTCGATTCCCATGCCCGGCTGAATTCCTCGTCCCGGAACAGGGAGGCAATCCCGCTGAGCTGCTTGAGGCGCAACAATTCTTCCGCGTCCATCCCCAGATTTTTGAGTATCCACGCATCCGACATGCCCGCCTCCGTCAACTCCTGGATAATATTGGTCATGAGGGCGATATTATGAGATCCCCGGGCACGGTTGTGCCTGATGGTGGAAGCCATGCGGTTTCCAAGAGGCTTGTCGATTACGGCCACCGGCATCATGCCACCCTCCCGTTCGTAAATATCGCGGTAAGTCTTCATGATCTGGCAGCGGTGGAACCCGTCCACGATTTCATAGGTCCCGTCCTCCAGCTTATAACAAACGATAGGCATCGTATAACCGTCCTCCTTGATGCTCTGGTAGAGCAGCTTCATTTCGGGGGGAGCTACGCTGTTCGGGTTATAGGCATTGGAACGTATCTGGTCCAGGGGAACGCGCCGGATTTTGTAAACGGGGGATTGATAGGAGGTTTTCATAAAATATTGCGGTATTTATTGACGGCGGCCCGGCGCCGGGCAATCGCTCCCTTGGTTGGACCGAACCCGGCGTACTTGCAAAAGTAATCATTCTTCATGATGCAGATGCACATGCGCTTGTAGGAAGGCACCTGCCGGAAATTGCTGACCGGCATGTCGTCGGGATAGCCCATAAACTGAATGACGTCGCGGTCGACGTAACGGCCCGACTTTCCCGTCACGGTCGCCAGAGGATAGGCGGCCAGCACTTCATCGGCAGTTCCGGGATCGACGGTGCCCCCTTTCATCCAGTACTTTTTAGACCTCTCCAAAATGTTGTTGTAGTGTTCCGCCGTTTTCTCGTTCATTGTGGAAAGCAGGAATTCATAATAGGACTTCCAGGTATGGCCGGGCGGCAGTTTGATGGTTTTCCAGCCCATGGCCGTCGTACCTCCGTACAAACCCGTGAAGTTGACGCCGTTGACGCGCCCGACCATGCGCGCCCAGTTGGCAGGATCAATAACTTTGTAAAGCTTCAGGCTTTCCTGGGCGCAGTCATTAAACGGGCTTGCCACCCGCATTTGCCCGATCGTAAGGCCTGCCTGGTACAGGAGATCGTAAAGGCGGTTATAGTCAAAACCAAAACGGGCGTTGGCCGTCCAGACGTCGCTGACGCGCCAGTCATAAAGAGGGTAGGCGCTGACGGTCACGGCATCAGCCCGTGTAATCCACTTCCTTCCCTCATAAGACGTCCTTTTATTGCCGCGGGCAACGGCGGCGTATCTGTTGAGGCTTTCATCCGCCCGCAGCCCTACCATGACGGCAGTGCTTCCGTGTTTTTTGGCAAAATGGCGTGAAAGCTTATCCTGGAATTCATAGTCCACCATACCGTGCCGGAACGGGACGTCCAGATTCTTTTCGTTGATTACATAGGGATTTTCCGGCATGGGTCGCACCCACAGTTTTTTCTGGGCGGCGCTCCACGGCGTCCAGTAAGGTTCCCCCAGGGAGCATGCGGACTGGGCCCTGATCGGCACACAGTACCACATCTTACGAATGCCGGGGAATTGCTCCAGAAATGTTCTGGTGACATACTCGGTCGTCATTTGATATTGGGCCTCATAATCAAGGTGGTACATGGACAGCTTGTCCAGAAGGCCCTGTTCGGCGGCGTAACGATAGCAAAGATTAAGCATGACGCCGCTGTCCTTGCCGCCCGAAAAAGACACCAGGACGTTGTCAAACTCTTGGAAACAATAGGCTATGCGTTCTAAAGCCGCCTCATAAACATTTTTATCCAGATATGTTTTCACAACTTTTCCAAAGCCTGTCTTTCGCCATCCGCCGCCAGCCCCCTGCCGGACGGGAACACGTCGGCCCGGATATGATTGCCGGAAGCCATGCATTTTCCCTGAAACCACTCTTGCAGCTTGCAGCTCATAGGGATATCCCCTGTTCTTTCAAACAGGGTTGCAACGCCTTCATTTCTGCATAAATAAGCAACATCATGTTTTTTCATGTTTTCAAATGCGCAGCAGCTTATCGTCCGTTATTTTCCGTCAACAATACCAACCTACTGAATTATTGCGGCGGGTCAATGTTTTTACTGCAATTATTTCAGTAATTTTATTGTCATCACCCTCCTTCTCAAAATACCTGCGCTTTTTAGCGAGCAACACCATTCCAGAAATGCCTTATGCATTGCGCCATGACCTCCTTTCCTTCTCCGCAACATCCGCGCTATGTGCAGCATTCAAGACGCTGCGTTGGAATGCACGGTTCCAAAATCGGAGATACAAAAATCATAACTTGCTTAAAATTAGGTGAACGAAAAAATGTACGACTCAGAGCCATTTTCCGGTTCCAACATCTTTCCCCCAATACTCTTTCCGGAACCGCATCTTCCAGGCAGACGATACATCCATCATTTCCCTCCTGAAGGAAAAATAACCGTGTTTCCCTTTTTGCAATCCGGGATGCTGTCCAAACATGAATATGCCGGTACACGCCTTAATCATGCCGTCAGATTAGACTTTAGGCGTTTTATGATTTTCCCCGAAACGCCAATTTCATGCCAGAACGGAATCAAAAAATGACATTTAGTCAGCACTTATGGTTGTTTTTCCGCGGTTTTTCACCTTTCCAGCCTCAAAACAGACAAAAAAGAAGCCCTGTAATCCATTAAAATTACAGGGCTTAGAAAATTAGTGGCTCCCCCGGTTGGGCTCGAACCAACGACCTAGTGATTAACAGTCACCCGCTCTACCGCTGAGCTACAGGGGAGTTTGCATTCCATGGAACGCGGAGGGATTTTTACTGGAGGTACGGGCGTTTGGCAAGTACTTTTTTACTCTTGCAGGCTTTTTGACGCAAAAAGGCTTCCGCGGCGCGGTCATGGCAACGGTGTTTTCTTGACCTTTGAAGGGAGAATGACCAGACTTTCAGCGACATGAGTGAACATCACCATCATATTGCTGTCTTGGCCGGCGACGGCATCGGGCCCGAGGTCATGGCACAGGCTCTGAAGGTTCTGGATGCCGTAAGCGGCAAGTTTGGCTTTACCGTAAGCCGCAAGGAGGCATTTGTAGGGGGTGCGGGCATTGACCACTGCGGCAAGGCTCTTCCCGAAGAAACCATTCGCGCCTGCGAAGAGGCGGACGCCGTTCTGTTCGGCTCCGTGGGCGGTCCCAAATGGGAGCATCTCCCCGCCAATGAACAACCGGAACGCGGAGCCCTGCTGCCTCTGAGAAAACATTTCGGCTTGTATGCCAACCTGCCGGGCGTATGCCTTCCGGCCTTGACCCATGCCTCCCCCCATCAAGAATGAACTGATTGAAGGCGGATTCGATATTTTATGCGTCCGGGAATTGACTGGCGGCCTGTATTTTGGCCAGCCCCGTTTTCGCGAACGGGAGGGAGACGACGAAGTCGTCGTGGATACCATGCGCTACCATAAAAGCGAGATGGTGCGCATCGCCAAAGTGGCGTTCGAGGCTGCGCGCGGCCGCCGCAAGCGCGTCACCAGCGTGGACAAAGCCAATGTGCTGACCAATTCCCTGCTGTGGCGCGAGACAATGATTGAAGTTTCCAAGGATTATCCCGACGTGGAATTGCTGCATATGTACGTGGACAATGCAGCCATGCAGCTGGTGCGCAATCCCCGCCAGTTCGACGTGCTGGTGACGGAAAACCTGTTCGGGGACATTCTTTCCGATGAAATGGCCATGATTTGCGGTTCCCTGGGCATGCTGCCCAGCGCCAGCCTGTGCCAGGGCGCGCAGGACAACGGCCTGTTCTTCGGCCTTTACGAACCCTCCGGAGGCTCCGCCCCGGATATTGCCGGCAAGGGCATTGCAAACCCGATCGCCCAGATTCTTTCCCTTTCCATGCTGTTGCGCTATTCCCTGGGAGAAAAAACAGCGGCAGACGCCATTGACTCCGCCGTTCGCCGCGTGATTGACCAGGGCTGCCGCACGGGCGACCTGGCTACGGGAGCTCCCGGAGAAATCCGCGTGAATACGGCGGAAATGGGTGACGCCATCATCGCCGCCCTGTAAGCGGGGCCGTTCTTACGGCGCCGCAGGGGAAGGGACACCTGCGGCACGCCTTTCCTCCGGGGGGAGCGGTACCGCCACCCCTCCGCTTTCCTCTTTCATTTCCGGGATTTTCCGGTTCTTTATCTATCTATCATGAACATCCTTATCATCGGCCAGGGAATTGCCGGAAGTTGTCTGGCGTGGGAATTGAAACGCCGCGGCGCGGAGTTTACGGTTGCAGACCGCCCCGTAGCGGAAACGGCCTCCCGGGTGGCGGCCGGATTGGTAAACCCCCTGACGGGCCGCGCCTTCCGCCCCGGATGGAGGCAGGAAGAATGCCTGGCGGCGGCAGAGGCCTTTTACCCGGAGACGGAACGGGAATTAGGCGGGTCCTGGTGGCAGAAAACTCCGATTTTCCGGGAAGTGGAGACGGAGGACCAGTTTGAAATCTGGCAGGAACGCCAGACGGCTCCGGAATCCTGCGCCTATGCCGGACCTCTTTTTCCATGGCCGGAACACTGGGAAGGCCGCGGGAAAGCCGCCTATACGCGAGGTTCCGCCGTGCTGCACGTGGAAAACATGGTCACTGCCATGCGGCGTTTTATGGAACAGGGCCGTTTTGTGGAAGCGGATGTATCCCCCGCAGATATCCGGCCGAATGCAGACGGTCTTTTCCATTGGAACGGTCGCACGTTTTCCCACATAGTCTGGTGTACCGGCTGGGAAGCCGGGCTTCATCCGGACATGTCTCCGCTGAAGGGGCGCCCCTCCAAAGGAACCATTCTGGATTTGGACTTGAAAGAGCTGGACTGGCATGCCGGCATCCTGCATTTCGGACACTGGCTGGTTCATAACGGTTCTTTCTGGCGCTTCGGGGCCACCTACGCGTGGGCGTGGGATGCTCCCGGCATTCCGGAAGCCGCCGCCGTCCAGGAATTGATGCTGGACCTTGTTAAACGCTATTCCGGGAACATGGACGTCATCCGCGCCCGTGCCGCCGTCCGCCCCATCATCCGCCGCAGCCAGCCGGTCGCCGGTCCCATTCCCGGGCTGGACGGTCAGTTCGTCTTCTCCGGGCTGGGCAGCAAGGGGGTGACCACTTCCCCCTGGTCCGCCGCCCAGCTTGCCGGACATCTCGTGTGCGGAACGGATCTGCCGCCGGATCTGCTGCCTGCCGCGCTCTGGAAATGATACGGAACATCAGCTGTCCTTCCTTGAACGGAACAGCTATTTTCCTTGTCAAAAGGTTCTGAACGCGATTACATGCGGCCTAATATGCGAGCGGAGAACGAGAACTGGGGCGATACGGTACGGAATCATCTGTTTGACCAGCGCAGCGCCGTCATGGTGCACTGGCTGATTCTGCTCAATGTAGTCATCTTTATCCTGGGATTCTTCTTCCAAGTGGACATCCCAAGGAATATTTACCCGCCTGTCCATTTGGACTTGATCCAGCTTTACGGAGCTTACAGCGAATATACGTGCTTTCACGAGGGGGAATTATGGCGGTTGCTTACCTATCAGTTTCTTCACGCCAATCTGGGGCACATCATGTTCAACATGATTGCCCTGTGGTTTTTCGGCCCGGTTGTAGAAGAACGTTTCGGCCATTGGCGCTTCCTGCTGTATTACCTGTTTTGCGGCGTGGCTGCAGCCCTGTTTTCCTCCCTGCTGGGGTACATGGGATTTTTTGATCCGGAATGGCGCTTCATTCCCATGGTGGGGGCCTCAGGTTCCATTTACGGCATCATGGCCGCATGCGCGGTGCTCTTTCCCCATGCCCGGGTACAGCTTCTGTTTCCTCCGGTTAATTTGAGCGTGCGCCAGTTTGCCCTGGCCGTTCTCGGAGTCGCCGCAGCCGTCATTATCTTCCAATGGAACAATGCGGGCGGGGAAGCCGGCCATCTGGGCGGCATGTTCGCCGGATTTATTCTGACATTGCTGATTTTATGGAAGGAAAAGATGTCTTCCCCAAGACGGAAAGCCGCCTCTTCTTCCCACTATTCCCCTGAGCCTTCCAGCCGCCGCCCGGCACAGGCTTACCCCTCTGAAAAGGAGGTGGATGAAATCATGGAAAAAAATATCCAGGTCCGGCCTGTCCAGCCTGACGGAGGAGGAACGGGAAATTCTCCGGCGCGCTTCCCGGCGCTGAACTATTTGTTAGATATTTTTATATTTTTCGTTATTTTCCTTCCTTTTTGCCATCCATTTCCTAGCATGGATGAATGATGACGCGACTGTATTCCTCCACCGTCCTGGGCGTAGATGGCGTAGAAGTGGAGGTGGAAGTGGATTTCCGCCCCATGGCGGAAAAACGCACCTTTATTGTCGGCCTTCCGGATGCGGCCGTGAAAGAAAGCGGGCAGCGCGTGGACACGGCCATACAAAACAGCGGCCTTCCCTTTCAGCAGGGTATCTTCGTCGTTAATCTGGCTCCGGCGGATTTAAGGAAGCAGGGCCCCGGATTCGACCTTCCCATCGCCCTGGGAATGGTTGCGGGAGCGGCTGAAAAGGAGATGGACGCTTCTGCCTGGTGCATTGTGGGAGAACTGGCCCTGGACGGAACCGTACGCCCCGTGCAAGGCATTCTGCCGCAAATCATGGAAGCGCGGCGCATGGGCAGGAAGCACATCATGCTGCCGCAAGCCAATGCCTATGAAGGGACGCCCGTACAGGGTGTGGAGATTTATCCCGTTTCTTCCCTGAGAGAAGCCTGGCATTTGCTTACTTCCGACACCCTTCCGCCTCCATTTACAGGTTCAGGGCGAGAGGCCCATGCTCCACGGGACAAAGACGCCGCTGTGGATTTTGACGAAATCAAAGGGCAGCCTTACGCACGCCGCGCCATGGAGATTGCAGCGGCAGGAGGCCATAATATCCTGCTTTGCGGCTCTCCGGGGTCCGGCAAATCCATGCTGGCGCAAAGGCTCCCGACCATTCTTCCGCCTCTGAGTCCGGAGGAAGCGTTGGAAACCAGTAAAATCCACTCCGTATGCGGTCTGCTGAAACGGGGGAACGGCCTGGTGGACCAGCGTCCGTTCCGGGCTCCCCACCACACCATTTCCGATGCCGGGCTGATGGGGGGAGGTGCGAATATCACGCCGGGAGAAGTATCCCTTGCTCACAACGGCGTCCTCTTTCTGGATGAATTGCCGGAATTCCGCCGTGCCGCTCTGGAAACCCTGCGGCAGCCGCTGGAAACCGGCCAGGTAGTTATTTCCCGCGCTTCCGGCACCATGACATTTCCGTGCCGTTTCATGTTGGCAGCCGCCATGAATCCGTGTCCCTGCGGTTATCTGGGAGACAGAAGAAGAGCCTGCACCTGCCCCCCGGCGCAGATCGCACGCTACCGCCGTAAGATTTCAGGCCCGCTGTTGGACCGGTTTGACCTGCTGATGGAAGTTCCCGCCGTGGATCCCTCCATTCTGGCTTCCGCGCCTGCCGGAGAATGTTCCGCCAGTATCCGGGAACGCGTAGCGGCCGCACGGCGGCTCCAGTCCAGCAGATACGCAGGAACGCCTTTCCGCAATAATGCGGCCCTTTCCGGAAAAGCGCTCCAGAAGTATTGCCGTCTGCTGCCGGAAGGGAGGGCTATCCTGCTCCGCGCCGTGGAAGAACTGGCCCTTTCCGCCAGAGCCTATGACCGCATTTTAAAGGTGGCCCGAACCATAGCGGATTTGGAAGGAACTTCTGATATTCAGGATGTCCATTTGTATGAAGCCGTGCAGTACCGCGCTTTCGAGCAATCACTGAGGGATTAGCACTATGAATCTCTCTCCTTTCGCAACTACCCCAAAAACAAAGACATATTCCCGTTCCGAAAATAAAAAAGAGGCAGCTTTTCAGCTGCCTCCCGAATAACGAGGATATTTACTATGAACGTCTGCGGCGCAACAGCATAGCTCCCAGGCCCAGCAGGCCCAAAGACGCTGCGGCAGGCTCGGGAACCGTTTCGTAGGAAACCTGTATACCTGTAATTGTATAAGCGGAAGTAGCGCCTCCAGCACCACCGCGCACTCCGGCAACTACCTTATACCCTTCCTCCCAAGTAAGGGGAGCCGCCGACATATCCAGGGAAATTGTCGTTGTTTCCGATGTAGAGGTAAATGAAAAGTCCTGTATCTTGGAAAGTTCCTCAACCAGAGTGCCGGTTGAATCATATACGGCAAGCACCATGGAATAACTGCTGATTACAGAAGAAGGAGGTATTACAGGAAAATGTAATGGAAGAAACGGAATCCCCCTCCTGCGGCCCTCCAAGAACCATGGCAAAGGAAGACCCCGCTACTCTGGAGCGACCGCATAATGTAATGGAGCCTACATCATCCTGGTTAACCCAGGTGCCTTCACCGTTTACCGACCAATTCCCAACACTGTTGTTATTGCCGCCGGCATATATTCCATTTTGCAGGCCCTTTACTTTGTCCAGAAGCTCTTGCCCCGATGTTCTCGCCATAGTGGCGGTCTGTGATACGCTTTGCATTGATTAGAGGATTGTTAATCCGCTCTTTTTCTTTCCGTAACATCATGGGGAAAACGCTGGACCTATTTTCTTCATGAATAGTTTACGATAATGTTCGATTCATAATAATGAATGATTTATGAAATAACATGCAGATGTTAGAATGGAAGAGGCGCAAGGATTAGTCTTTATAAAGTCCTTACATCAAAAAAGAAGTCCACTGCCGGAATACCGCTCTTTCAACTTTTTATGTTGACAACGGATTAACAATCCGCTGTCCCCTTTATCCAATCCTTAATGATAAAGAAAAAGCCGCCTCACTTTGCTGAGGCGGCTTTTTCCAAGAAGACTTTTTAACGAATAGCTTCCAAAGCCTGTTTGAGGTCCGCAATAATGTCTTCCGCAGCTTCCGTCCCTACGGAAAACCGGATGAGGTCAGGCCGTACGCCCGCCTCCATGAGCTGCTCATCCGTCAACTGGCGGTGCGTATGGCTGGCGGGATGGAGAACGCAGGTACGGGAATCCGCCACATGGGTCACGATGGTGGCCAGCTTCAGACTGTCCATGAACTTGATGGAACGTTCACGGCCTCCCTTGATGCCGAAGGTTACCACACCACAAGATTGTCCACCTCGGAATTGCTTCTGCGCCAATTCATAATACTCATTGGAAGAAAGCCCCGGATAATTAATCCAGGCAACATCTTCCTGCCCTTGCAGGAATTCCGCCACTTTTTGCGCATTTTCACAATGCCGCGGCACACGCAGGTGGAGGGTTTCCAAACCCAAGTTGAGCAAAAAGGCATTCTGCGGAGACTGGATGGAACCCAGATCTCGCATGAGCTGGACGGTCGCCTTGGTAATATAGGCTCCCTTGCCGAAGCTTTTGCTGTAGGAGAGCCCGTGATAGGAGGGATCCGGTTCCGTCAAACCCGGGAATTGATCCTTGTGCGCTTCCCAGTCAAAGTTGCCGCTGTCCACAATCACGCCGCCCACGGCGGCGGCATGGCCGTCCATGTACTTGGTGGTGGAGTGGGTGACGATATCCGCACCCCATTCAAAAGGACGGCAATTAATGGGTGTGGCAAAGGTATTGTCCACAATGAGGGGAACGCCGTGCGCATGGGCAATGTCCGCCATTTTACGGATATCCAGCACGCAAAGCGTGGGATTGGAAATAGTCTCCGCAAAGAAAGCTTTCGTATTGGGGCGGAACGCTTTGGCGATTTCCTCCGCCGGAGCGTCCTGGTCCACGAAAGTAACTTCAATGCCCATTTTCCGGAATGTGACGGCAAAGAGGTTGTATGTGCCCCCGTAAATCGCCGAAGCACTGACGATATGATCCCCAGCCTCGCAAATATTGAAAACGGCAAAGAAGGAAGCCGCCTGGCCGGAAGACGTCAGAATGGCGGCCACGCCGCCTTCCAGTTCGGCAATTTTTCTGGCAACCGCCTCATTGGTGGGGTTCTGGAGGCGTGTATAAAAGAATCCGGCTTCTTCCAGATCAAACAATTTTGCCATTTGTTCGCTGGTCTCGTACTTGAACGTCGTGCTCTGGTAAATGGGCAATACGCGGGGTTCGCCCTTTTTAGGCGCCCAGCCCGCCTGCACGCACAGGGTCTCCGGTCTCAATTCCTGATTCATCATGCGGGGCATGCTATGCGATGCCTCCTGCCTTGTAAAGCAGGGAAAACCAGACGTATGGACAAATTCGCCCCTGCCCCCGCCGAAGCACACTCCCGGTTTTTTCCCAGTATAAAACCCCTGTTCCCGGCAAATCAACCGCAAGGACAGGGGCATTTTACCTGCGCGCGGGATACCCTACGATCGAATGAAACGGCAATTCCTCCGATACCTCTTTCCCGGAACCAACCGTTCCCCGGTGAATAAAGCCGGGCATCTCACTACTTGATTTCCGGCAAAGGGGTGGAAATTTCCTCTTCCGTCAGATAGCAGCCGGGATCGGACCCGTACCAGTGTCCGTTGGCAAACGCGGCACGGGTGCGGAAGCCTCCGCCGCACAGGGCGAAGTGAACGCAGCGGCCGCAACGGCCTTCAATCTTCTTCTGCCGTTCCAGAGGATCGTCGGAACCGCGCAGCTCAGGCAACATTTCCGCTGCAGCTCCGGCCCTGGCATCCCATAAATCGGAAAACCGGTCACTTTTCACATTGCCCAGAGTAACGGATTGCCAGAACTGGTCCGGATGCACGGCACCCTGTGTGTCAATATTGGCGATGCCCCGGCCGGAACTGTTCGCGCCGCCGCCATTCCATTGAAGCAGGCCGAGGGTTTCCTTCGCCAGAGGGGAGCCTTCCCGGAGCTGGCGCAGAAGCAGGTAAATTCCGTCCGCAGGCTGGGTTACAGTCAGCACTTCACGGTTTTTTCCCTCCGCTTTCCATTCCTCTACACGGGCAATCAGCGTATCCATGGCATTCCTTGCTTCCTCCTGAGTCAGGGTCTGCACTTCCACGCCGCGGCCAGTGGGGACCAGATGGTAAAAACAGACGCGCTGGATGTCGTTGGCGTCAATAAAATCCAAAATCTGGCCCATGCACTGCACATTGTTGCGGGTCAGCGTCAGGCGCAGGCCTGTCTTTTGCCCCACTTCACTGCAAAGCCTGAATCCGCGCACCGCCTGCTCAAAAGAACCTTCCACACCGCGGAATTTGTCATGAACGGCGCCAATGCCGTCCAGGGAAATGCCTACGTACGCCACGCCCAGTTCTTTGAATCGCGCTGCGGCTTCCGGAGTGATGCGGGTGCCGTTGGTGGAAATGGTCACCTTCAACCCTTTCCCGGTGGCGCGTTCCAGCAGTTCCATAAAGCGCGGATGCACCAGCGGCTCCCCTCCGGAAAAAAGGAGGGCGTTCACCTTGTAGTCCGCCAAATCGTCAATGACCGCGCAGCACTGGTCCCAATCCAGCTCTCCCTCAAATTTCCGGGCAGAAGCATCCGCATAACAGTGTATGCATTTGAGATTGCAGGTACGCGTAATGTTCCAGACCACAATGGGCTTGCGTACGCGGGACGAAGCCGGCGCACAGGATTCCGCGGCGCCCCCCTGCAAAACGGCCGTGCCCGTGGCCCTGTCCGTATCTCAAATGGTCCGCGGGCTGTTCCGCCCCTGTCCAAAGTCTGGTAATATTAATCATGGTGTTGTGAAAGCCTGGGCTGATAAGGGCAGAGATTGTCTTCCGCCATCATGTCTCCGTAAACGGCATAGGCGCGGGACCGGGACCCTCCGCAGATGGCACGGTACTCACACCGTCCGCATTTGCCCCGCAACGCATTGTCATCCCGGAGCCTGAGGAAAAGAGGGTGCGTGCGGTAGATTTCTCCAGGGTCATCCGTCCGAACGTTCCCTGCCGTCATGGGCAAAAAACCGGAGGGCTGGATTTCCCCGGTATGGGAAATAAACATAACGCCTTTGCCGTCCCGGGTGGGGATGGCGCGGCGGGCAGGCTTGCTGCCCTGGGCGCGGGCTTCCTGAAGCGCCACGCGGCGGTAATGGTGCCCTTCCGTAGTTTTAACGCCAAAGGGCACCTCATGGCTTATCCTGCTCAGTTTTTTCCAGACGGCTTCCACTTCTTCCGCCGCAGGCATTTCATCCATGGCGGCACGGCCTGTGGGCACCAGAAGAAACACGCTCCACATGTCCGGTTTCATCTTCATCAGCTCCACAAAGTCGTCAAATTCGCCCAGCGTACTCCTGGTGATGGTGGTGTTGATTTGCAAGTGCATGCCGGCTTCCTTCGCCATTTCCGCAGCCCGGAGAGTCCGTTCATATGTGTGGGGAACGCCGCGGAAAGCGTCATGGGTACTCTCATGCGCGCCGTCCAGGCTCAACGACATGCTCTGGACTCCAGCTTCTTTCAACGCACGGAAATCCGTGTGCAGCAGCCGGGCGGTAGCAGCCGGGCTCAATGCCACATGCAGCCCCTTGCCGGAAGCCGCACGGATCAATTCCAGAATATCCGGCCTCATGACCGGGTCGCCGCCTGTCAGCACCAGCATGGGAGGCCGCAGTTCCGCCAACTGGTCAATCAGGCGCAATGCCTCCTCATGAGTCAATTCATCCGGGTGGGGACGTGGCTGGGCGACGGCACGGCAATGTCTGCACGCAAGCGCGCAAGCGCGCGTCACTTCCCAGAAGACCAGGAAAGGGCGTTCATTGAGATCTGTTTCACTAAAAACCGGGCGCATTTTTCAGGACAGACAATTTAGAACAATTATAATTTTTTGACCAGCCCAAAAGGACGCATCCTTTAAAAAGTTCACTTAGCCGCCTCTTCACGGATTTTTTGAACTTCCTTAGGCAGTTCAGAAAGGGAATTCAGAGCTTCCTTCAGGTTCCTGGAAGCATCCGGAGAAAGCATGATGGCCGTTACATGCTTGACAATGGGCTGCATCATTTCCACAAGCTGCTGCTGCACTCCCATCAGCTTGGCCTGCTGGTTGCGGGTGAGAGGCGGCAGGGCGGCCTGTTTCCTGGCAACGTCCAGCATAGCCGCCCGGTAGCGACCTATCTGTTCCACAGCAGCCTTGCCGGTTTCTTCATCCCTTACCCTGGCCAGAGAGCCGTTAAGCTTTTTTACTTCCTCCACAGTTTTGGTTAGCAGGGTTTCATGCGTGTTGCCCTCCGCATCCTCCGGGAACGGCTCCGCCTGCTCAGCCTTATCCCGGGAAGCCTGCGCCAGCTCCTTCTGAACAGACTGTAAATCCGCCAGGGCTTTTTGCAAATCGGGCGTAAGCAGACCTTCCTTCTTCAAACGGGACAGAGATTTTATCAATTCACCTGAAATTTTCTGTGCTTCCGTCATCTGGGCGGAAACCTGAGCCTGCTCCTGAAGCGTGGCACCAGGAAGCTCCAGCTGTCTTTTCCCAATGTCCAGCAGCTTTTTATGAACTTTTTTAACCGTTTCCACAGCAGCGGCCGCTCCAGGTTCATCCGTTACCTTGTCCAGAGCCGCTGCGATTTCATGCATGCTGGCAACGCTCTGCCTGGTCAGGGAAAGATGGGAGTCCTGGGCAAATGCGGAGGCTGTTATGCAAACGGCAGTGCCCAGGCTGATGGAAGCAACAATTTTATTCATGATACGGAAGCCTTTCCGGTATGGAAGAATATGTTTTCCTCCTTTCCCCGTCAATGGCGGCTATTGTCAAGACCACTATATGAAAAAAGGGCTGTCCGCAAACAAGCGGACAGCCCTTTTGAAATCTTAACAGCCCGGCCTTAGTCGCGCTGCTGGCGTGAATACTTGTAGTAACTCTGGAAGCTGAGTTCCGCAGGGAATTCGCTCAGGCCGCCATTGGGATTGTATGCCTTGAGGCCGCTCATGCCGCAGCGCCCCTGATAAGGGGGCTTGTACGTGCATTTGTAAGTAGGAGCCCAGAAGGTGACAAGTTCATAAATTCCGTAGCCCATGCGTTCAAACATGGTAGCGGTGCCATCAACAATGCCTACGGAAAAACCGGCATAATCTCCCTCGCGGCTCGTCCAGTTGATGATTCCCAGCGGGATTTCTTCAACGGAATAAATAAGGTTGGCGATGGCGCGGCCCAGCTTGCGGGTGGGGGTGTATTCGGAAGCGGGGGGAGCCTGAATGTCCGCACTGGCGACACCAACGACGCCGGCGGCAAAGAGCTGAGATGATGGCACGTTTCATACTGATTGTTTATATAGTATAATTTGTCGAGGGAAAGCAACTCAAAAAAACAAAAAATCAATCTAATTCCGGCCGGGGGTCCCGCGTCATGAGTTCCGCAAGCGCTTCCATCGGCGGCTTGGATTCATAAAGAACGGAATAAACGGCGTCAATCAGGGGCGTCCTCACCTCCAGCTTCCGCGCAATTTCATAGACGGATAGCGTGTTGGGCACCCCTTCCGCCACCATGCCCAGGGTATCCAGGATTTCCTGGAGGCTCTTCCCTTCCGCCAGTCTCCGCCCCACCGTCTGGTTGCGGGAGTGGCGGGAATAGCAGGTAACAATCAAATCGCCTACTCCGGAAAGGCCCATGAAGGTTTCCCTGCGGCCTCCGCTGGCCACGCCGATGCGCGTCATTTCCGCCAGGCCGCGGGTCAGCAAAGCGGCCTGGGCGTTATCCCCCAGGTTCAGCCCTTCGCATAAGCCGGCCCCGATGGCAAAGACGTTCTTAATGGTTCCGCCCAGCTGCATGCCGATAATGTCCGTAGCGGAATAAACACGGAAGGTTTTGGATGCAAATATCTGCTGCACCCAATCCGCATACTTCGGATCTTCAAATCCAATCAGGGAGGCGGACGGAAGGCCCAGGCAGATATCTTCCGCATGATTGGGACCGGAAAGCACGCCTATGGGGTTGGAGGGCAGATATTCCTGAAGGATTTCCGTCATTCTTTTATGGGTTCCCTGTTCAATGCCCTTGGTGCAGGAGACAATGACGGCATCCGGCTGCACCGGCAGGCTGCGCAGCCGCTGGGCCACGGAACGCATGGCCACGGAAGGTACCACTACTACAATGAGTTCCGCATCCTTCACCTGGCCCAGATCGCAAGTAGGATGGATATTGGGGGCCAGGGGAAGGGCGGTTTTCGAAAGGACGGGGCTGCGTCTTGTTTCGGCAAGCTGCCTGGCCTGAGCCTCTTCCGGCGTCCACAGGACGACTTCACATTCCCGGGTCGCCAGAACCATGGAGAGGGCCGTGCCCCAGGAACCGGCTCCAATGACTGCTATTTTATGTAACCGATTCATCATCTTACTTGGACTTTTTGGAATAGAAGGAGTGCTCCGTTCCGTTGAGAAGCCTTGCGATATTGGAACGGTGCTTGAGAATCACCAGTGCGCCTACCACCGTGAAAAAGGCGACGTAAAGTATCTGGGGGGAGACATCCCCGTCCTGGCAAAGCGGATAAATCCACCATCCGGCGGCGATCATCACCACAGCGGCCACCAGGCTGGCCAGGGACACGATGCCGGAGATTCCCATAACCACCAGCCAAGAAGCCAGAGCTACGCAAGCCACCACCGGATTGAGGGCAAATAAAACCCCCGCGGTTGTCGCTACGCCTTTTCCTCCCCTGAATCCCAGGAAACAGGTGTAAGTATGACCGAGTATAACAGCGAAACAGGAGAGAACTACCAAGACATTGAAATCCCAGCCGCCCGCATCCCCCGTCAGGAACGGCAGCCAGTTCAAGGCGCCGAACACAGGGATGAACCCCTTTAAGAAGTCCAGAATGAAAACGGAAAGGCCCCACTTCCAGCCCAGTACGCGCCACGCATTGGTAGCGCCTATGTTGCGGGAACCCTGCTGCCTCAGGTCAATCCCTCTGATTCTGCCGGCAAGGTAGCCGAACGGAATCGCTCCGATCAGGTAATAGAAAACTATCCAGGCAATCATGTTGTGCGGAGTGCATTTTAATCCCCCGCCGGTCAAATGACAATGGGGAAATCACCTCCGGCCCGGTTCTTTCCGGAGGGGTTGCTCCCGTAAAAGAACACCATACCTGACAGCCTCCTCCAGATCCTCATTTTCAAGGCTCTCCGTGCCCCGGTCTGCGGAAAAGCCCTGTTTAAGGCGCAATAAGAACAGCGCGAACATTTTCCCGCCCGCCCAGAACCATGCTCCCGCACTTCCTTCGCCGGAATAAGCTTATTTACCGCCCTCGCAGGGTTTCCGCATGACGGCAGCCCAGACGGAGGCATTATCCTGCTGGGGCTCCAGCATATCCTTCACCTGTTCCATAATGATCCCCACCAGCTCCCTGCTGGAACAATCCCTGGCCTTTTGAAGAGCCAGGAAAGAAGGTTCTCTCAACAGCTCGCTCCAAACCTGCAAGCCATCCGAGCATGCCAGCACCGCATCTCCCGGATGCAGGAGCAGGGGCATGGCGCTGATGTCCACCAGTTCCATGGGACCGCCCATAACGGCGGAACGGAGAATGCAACGCTGCCGAAGCGCACCCTGAAGTGACATTTTCCCCTTCCGGTAAAGGCAATCCGCAATCGGTCTCATGGAATGGTCTTCATTCAGACGGTCCATGCGAAAGCTGTCCGCTCCGCTCCATAAATACAGGGGGGAGTCTCCCACGCTGATCCACCACAGGAAATGGTCGCGGATGAAGACGGCCAGCAATGTGGTTCCGGATTCCTCCGGTTCCTTCTGAATGGCGGCCAACGCCCTGTTGGCAGCATGCAAAGCCGCCGTTAAACGTTCCGGGATATCCTCGATGCCGCTTTCCGCAAATACCGCAGCAAATTCCTGCGCCACCACACAGGAGGCGCAATCTCCGCGAAGATGCCCTCCCATGCCGTCGCACACGATGCCCAGCATCCCGCCGGCGGCGGGAAGACTTTTAACCACGTCTTCCTGCTCGCGGCGTTTGCCGATCCATTGGGCGGAAGCGCAGTCCAGAATATCCGGGGTGCGGGGAGCCATGCGGCCGGTGGTTCGGATTAACTGTCCTTACGTTTCAACTGCGGGAAGAGCAGCACGTCACGGATGGAAGAGGCCCCCGTCAGCATCATGACGACGCGGTCGATGCCGATGCCGATGCCGCCTGCGGAGGGCATTCCGTATTCCAGCGTTTCAATGAAATCATAGTCCACACGCTGGGTCTCCCCGGCAGCCTGGTGCTCCAGGCGTTCCTTGCACGTCAGGATCGTTCAATTCCGAATAGCCGGGGGAAATTTCCTGCCCGTTGATCACCAGTTCATATACATCCACTACGTCCGGATTTTCCCGGTTCAGCTTGGCCAGGGGAACCAAGTCCTTGGCCACGTGGGTAACAAAGCAGGGGTTCATGGTCTTTTCCTCCACCAGTTTTTCATACACCTGCTGGGAAACATCCACATCTTTCATATCCGGGCTGATTTCCACTCCCAGCTCTTCACAGCGGGCGCGGCGCGCTTCGGGGGAAATGTCAAACCAGTCTTCCCCCGCCACGCCCCGGATCAGGTCCTGGTAGTCGGCGCGTTTCCAGGGACGGCTGAGGTCGATTGTGTAAAGAACATTGCCTTCAGCGTCCTTGTGGTCAATCTGAAGGCCGCCGCAGAATTTTTCCGCCAGATGGCAGATGAGCTCCTCCACCATATTCGCCATGGTTTCAAAATCACCGCAGGCGCAATAGGCTTCCAGCATGGTGAATTCCGGGTTGTGGCGGCGGTCAATTCCTTCATTGCGGAAGCTGCGGTTGAGTTCGAAAATTTTCGTGAAGCCGCCCACCATCAGGCGTTTGAGGAAAAGCTCCGGGGCAATGCGCAGCGTCAGCGGCATATCCAGCGCGTTATGGTACGTTTCAAACGGCTTGGCGGCGGCCCCACCGGCCACATCCTGAAGCATGGGGGTTTCCACTTCCAGATAACCGCGTTCCTGGAGAAAGCGGCGGATTTCCGCAATCATGAGGGAGCGCGTCACGAACAGGGAGGCGCTTTCCTCATTGGAAATGAGGTCCAGGTGGCGCTTGCGGTAGGTCACCTCCTTGTCCGCCAGCCCGTGCCACTTGTCCGGCAGGGGGCGGAGGCTTTTGGAAAGAATGGTCAGTCCGGATACCTTTACGGTAGGTTCTCCGGTACGGGTCAGGAACGTGGTTCCCCTGATGCCGACCCAGTCCCCGCGGTCCAGGAGCTTCCAAAGCTTCCAGGTGGTTTCATCCACCTCATTTTTATGCAGGAACCCCTGGATTTTTCCCCGTACGTCCCCAATGACGAAAAACTGGGATTTGCCCATGTCGCGAATAGCCAGAAGGCGGCCGGCGACGGCTACCTGTTTGTCTTCCTGGAAATCGGCTTTCAATCCGGCGGGAGTGGTGGTCACGTCAAATCTTGCGCCGTAGGGGTCAATTCCCAGCTCACGGATTTTGGCGAGCTTGTCGCGGCGCACGGCAATAAGTTCGGATTCCGTCGTAGTCGGATGTGCCTGCTGTTGTTCGGACATAGTGCGGGGATTCTAAAGGCTTGCTTCCGTTTTGGCTAGCGCATTGTCAGGCAGAGGGGACATTTTTGGCGGCCGGTTTTGACCCGAAGGTTCCTCCCCCCCTTTTTCGGAAGCCGGACGCCGGAACATGCCCCAGTATTCCGGCCGTTTTGCAAAAAGCCTGGACAGAACCACATAAAGCACGATATTCAAAGGAATTGAAACAAAACTGGTCTTATTATTAAAAAATGGCCGGCAAATCCCCACATACGCATAATTGCTTTTACCTTTGGCACCAGACATGTTATAAATGTTCCCGTTAAGACGCACCTTATTTATCAATTATATACTATCCGTGCAGACTTATGAGTGATCAGACAACCGTAACTTACAGCACGATTGACGCTAACGAAGCCGTAGCCTCCGTAGCCTATCGTTTTTCTGAAGTCATTGCCATTTACCCCATTACACCATCTTCTCCGATGGGTGAATCAGCTGAAAGCTGGGCCGCTGTCAACAGGAAGAACCTGTGGGGCACCGTTCCCTCCGTAGTGGAAATGCAGAGTGAAGGCGGCGCGGCAGGCACCGTTCACGGCGCCCTCCAGACCGGAGCGCTTGCAACTACGTTCACCGCATCCCAGGGGCTCCTGCTGATGATCCCGAACATGTTCAAAATCGCAGGGGAACTGACTCCCGCCGTGTTCCACGTAGCCGCCCGGTCCCTGGCTTACCAGGCCCTTTCCATTTTTGGCGACCACAGCGACGTGATGAGCGCCCGCTCCTGCGGATGGGCCATGCTGTGCGGCTCCTCCACTCAGGAAGCTGCGGACTTCGCCGCTATTTCCCACGCCGCTACACTGGAATCCCGCATTCCTTTCATCAATTTCTTTGACGGGTTCCGCACGTCCCACGAAATCGGCAAGATTGCAGACATCACGGACGATACCCTGAACGGCATGATTAAGCAGGAATGGCTGGATTCCTTCCGGGAACGAGCCCTGACTCCTGATGCTCCCGTTCTGCGCGGCACTGCCCAGAACCCGGACGTTTACTTCCAGGGACGTGAAACGGTCAACCGTTTCTATGAAGCCACTCCGGCTATTGTCCAGAACGCCATGGACAAATTCGCGGAACTTACCGGCCGTTCCTACCATCTGGTGGATTACACCGGCGCTCCGGACGCCGAACGCGTCATTATCCTGATGGGATCCGGCGCTGAAGCTGTGGAAGAAACGGTAGAAGCCATGATGACCCGGGAAAACGCCAAGGTAGGCGTGCTGAAGGTGCGCCTGTTCCGCCCATTCCCCGCCGCCGAACTCGTCAAGGCCCTCCCCGCTACGGTCAGGAAAATCGCCGTGCTGGACCGCACCAAGGAACCCGGCTCCCAAGGAGAACCGCTCCACCAGGACATCATCCAGGCCCTCTTCGACGCCCAGGCCAACGGCACGCTGCCCTTCACCAACGGCATGCCCAAGGTGGTAGGCGGACGCTACGGCCTCTCCTCCAAGGAATTCACCCCCGCCATGGTCAAGGGCGTCTATGACAACCTGGCTCTGGACACTCCCAAGAATCATTTCACCATCGGCATTAACGACGACGTACTGGGCACCAGCCTCCCGTATGATGAAGATTATTCCACGGAAGCGGACGACGTGACGCGGGCCATGTTCTTCGGCCTCGGCTCCGACGGCACCGTGGGCGCCAATAAGGATGCCATCAAGATCATCGGCCAGCATACGAACCTGTATGTGCAGGGCTACTTCGTGTATGACTCCAAGAAATCGGGGTCCTCCACCATTTCCCACCTGCGCTTCGGTCCCCGTCCGATCAAATCCACATACCTGATCACCAAGGCAAACTTCCTGGCCCTGCACCAGCCTTCCCTGCTGGATTTGTTCGACTTCCTGAAGAATGCCGCCAACGGCGCCACTTTCCTGATGAACAGCCCGCACCCGGCGGACAAGCTCTGGGACACGCTGCCCGCCCGCATGCAGCAGCAGATTCTGGACAAGAACATCAAGCTCTACACGATTGACGCTTTTGCCGTGGCCCGCAAAACGGGCATGGGCGGCCGCATCAATATGATTATGCAGACCTGCTTCTTCAAGCTGGCCAGCGTGATTCCCGCGGATGAAGCCATCGGCTACATCAAGAAGGCCATTGCCAAAACCTACGCCAAGAAGGGCCAGGAAGTGGTGGACAAAAACATCGCCGCCGTGGACGCCACGCTGGAAAACCTGCACCAGGTGGACACAACCGGAAAAACTGTAAACGGACACGCCATTCCGCCCGCCATGTCCCCGGACGCTCCGGACTACGTACAAAACGTCCTTGGCAAGATGATGTGCGGTGAAGGCGACAGCATCCCGGTCAGCCAAATGCCCGTGGACGGCACATTCCCGAACGGAACGTCCCAGTACGAAAAACGCAATCTGGCCCTGGATCTGCCGGAATGGGATCCGACCCTCTGCATCCAGTGCGGCAAGTGTACCGCCGTCTGCCCGCACGCGGTTATCCGTAGCAAATTCTTCTCTCCTGATGCTCTTGCAAACGCTCCGGAAGGGTTTGAATGCCTGGATGCCAAGCATCCGGACTGGAAGGGAGAGAAATTCGTCATCCAGATTTCCCCGAACGACTGTACGGGCTGTACGCTCTGCGCGGACGTCTGCCCGGCCAAGAGCAAGACGGACCCGACGCACAAGGCCCTGACCATGGTCCCGGCCGGGAAGATTCACGACAAGGAAGAAGCCAATTGGAATTTCTTCCTGAGCCTTCCGGACGTGGACCGCACCAAGGTAAGAACGGACAACATCCGCTCCATGCAGGTGCTGCGCCCGCTGTTCGAATTCTCCGGCGCCTGTGCCGGCTGCGGTGAAACCCCGTATGTAAAAATGCTCTCCCAGCTCTTCGGCAACCGCCTGGTGGTCGCCAATGCTACGGGCTGCTCCTCCATTTACGGCGGCAACCTGCCCACCACCCCGTGGTCCCATGACTCTGAAGGGCGCGGCCCCGCCTGGGCCAACTCCCTGTTTGAAGACAACGCCGAATTCGGTCTTGGCTTCCGCGTCTCCCTGGACAAGCAGATGGAACACGCCATTGAGCTTCTTCATGAAGCTGCCGGTGCCGTGGGCCAGGAACTGGTGGATCGGATACTGGCTAATCCGCAGAAGGATGAAGCAGACATCGCCCAGCAGCGTGAAAACATTGAAGAACTCAAGAAGAAAATCGCCGGCAAGCCGGAATACGCGCGCCTCCTGGCCCTTGCGGATAAACTTGTCCGCAAGAGCGTGTGGATTCTGGGCGGCGACGGCTGGGCCTACGACATCGGCTACGGCGGCCTGGACCACATTCTGGCCAGCGGCCGGAACGTGAAGGTGCTGGTCATGGATACGGAAGTATACTCCAACACCGGCGGCCAGTGCTCCAAATCCACCCCGCGCGCCGCAGTAGCCAAATTCGCCACGACCGGCAAGCCCGGAGTGAAAAAGGATCTGGGCCTCATGGCCATGACTTACGGCAACGTGTACGTGGCCTCCGTCGCTCTCGGCGCCAAGGACGAACACACGCTGAAAGCCTTTGTGGAAGCGGAAGCCTATGACGGCCCGGCTCTCATCATCGCCTACTCCCACTGCATCTCCCACGGCATCAATATGGCCAAGGGCCTGCAGCAGCAGAAGGCATGGGTGGATTCCGGCCGAGTCCTGCTTTACCGCTATAATCCGGACCTGGCCCGCCAGGGCAAGAATCCGCTGATTGTGGAAGGCAAAGGCCCGAAAGGCGATCTGCGCGATGTGCTGCTCAGCGAAAACCGCTTCAAGCTTCTGGCGAAGACCAATAAGGAAGGATTCGAAAAACTCCTTGAAGAAGCCCAGAAGGATGTCTGGCACCGCTGGAACCTGTACCAAAGCATTGCCGGCATGGGTTCCGACAAACCTGCGGAATAAGGTACAGGCCGCTTAATTTCAACGCCCCTGTCCGGCTTATCCGGCAGGGGCGTTTTTTACTGCCGGATTTCATGAAAAACAAACCATGAATATTTCGGGGAGGGGACTGCCTTTCCGCCCCGCCATACAGCCACGCAAGCAGGCTTCCTGCGCCAGTACTTTCCCTTTCTGAAAACCGGAGAATTCATCCTTCCCCCGCAGCACAAAAAAGGGGCACACCTTGCTGCAAGGCCGGGTTTTAATATATCTCACCTTATACGGGTTAATTTCCGCATGGAGGTTTTGAAGGCCTTCAAGGAACCGCAGCCTTTGCTGCCAGCCATGTCCAAGGTAAAGACGGGCATCTCATGCGGCCAAGGGAATACTGTTTTCTCACACCTTCCTCCCCATAGGAGCGCGGCCCGCTTTCCTGCGGACCGCGCCGGTGGAAAAACCGGAAAAAGGCTTTAAAACAGGGATGCTGCTTCAAGATTCCCGAAAATGGTGCACACCGGAGGAGAAATATACCATTCCGGATGCCGTATCCGGGAAGTGCACCACATCAGGCGTCAGGCGAGTACCCACATCCAGATAGACCAGCTTTTCCGTAGCGGATCCGTTGCGGATAACATGCGCTCCCTCCGGGCTGGCGGGGAATACAATCGCATCCCCCTCTTTTAAATTCTTTTCACCCTCAGGCGTACGCACAACGGCATGGCCCCTAATGATGTAAAATACCTCTTCATTCACTTCATGATAATGGTAGCCATAGGCGTACCTCCCCGGCTCCACTTCCACGAAACTGGCCGCACATTTTCCGGCATCCGCTTCCCGAATGACGGGCTTTACCGCAAAGGAATTGCCCTCCCGGCTGATAACCTGAGGCTCCGTCTCCCTGTAATTGGCAATGATGATCTTGTTCATGGCATTATCTGTTCTGCTTGCCGTAACGGCAAGTACCTATTAAAATAGGCGGCAACATTCTTTCTGTAAAGTAGGCAGAAAATAGTAACCTGAATTCCTGAAAGAAACCATTGCGTAAACTAAATGACTTACTACAATTCATCATGCCCTGTTGAAACTACTCTCCAACTGATTTCCTCCCGCTGGAAAGTGCTCATCCTCCGCGATCTGCTCGAAGGCACCCGGCGGTTTGGAGAACTCCGCAAATCCATTGGGCCTGTGACGCAGAAAGTTCTGACCGCGAACCTGCGTTCTATGGAAAAGGACGGCCTGCTTACGCGAAAGGTGTATGCGGAAGTACCTCCGCGCGTGGAATATACTCTTACGGAACTGGGGCGCAGTCTGCGTCCCATCCTGGCCTCCATGGCGGAATGGGGATCGAAATACCAAAGAGAAAACCGCTGATCCTCCCCTCCCTTTCCGGAGCTTAACCGAACCTCCGGAAAGACATGGAAATACAGCGGTTTCCCTTTTTCCCGCAAGAAAGGTCAACGGGAAATTTCCGTCGTTTTACGGATAATTTCACGGGCTTTCCGCACGTCTTCCTCATGGGAATTCCCGCGGCTTTTTTCCACGGTAAAGAGCTTGGAAAGCTCTTCATCCATGCGGGCTACGGCAGCTTTCGCCTTAGGATTTTTTGCGGCGCGGGCGCGCAGGATATTGACCTTTTCAAATTCCTCCAGTCCGTCCCGGAGTTTTTCAAACCGCAGGGAACTGAGATTGCCGGGATAAACAAGGTAGCAGTCTCCCGCGGGCCAGTTCCCGAAATCCGTCTTTTCAAACGGATTGCGGTTCCAGGAATTATAAGCCCATCTCAAAAAGCCGTCCAAATGATTGGCGGCGGCAAAGAGGGGAAGCCATTCCGCCTCCGCCAGCGGGGAAATAGTGAAGGTGTTGGGCTTTTTGGGATGGACACAGACGTAGAACGTCGTCTTTTTTCCCTCCTTTTTGCGCTGCGCCAGCAGATCGCCCGTGACCGTGCCTGCATGGTCAATTACAGGAGAGACGTCATAAACGTCCCGGGTCATGGCCGTAGGCCGATTGACGGCGGAAACGATTTTGAATTCCGGGGCATACTTGTCCAGCACATTCTTGGCCGCCCTGACCATAGCGTCCGGCCGTTCATCCAGCCCGATGCAGGTTTTGCCCAGCCAGCCCTTGCTCTTGACGTGTTTGCGAAAATCCGTCAGGAAAGGCCCCCAGATAGCTTCATAGGAGGGATCGTTCGGCTTAAGATCCAGAAATTTGTACTTTCCGGTCGCCTCATCCAGATAACGGATTTTCATGTTCCAGGGAATCATGGTATAGCAGGATATCTGCCCCTTGACGCCCACCTCGTTCATCATGAAGGAAACCCACTTGTCAAAATTGGCGTAATTCCAGCGCATGGTTCCGTTTTTGCCCTTGACCCATTCAATCATGGGCGGGAACCAGTCATAAGTCTGGGCATTCCAGGCTTCATCAATCAGGGAGCATGTAATGGCCTTTTGCCCGGCATCCGCCAGCCTTTTCATCACCGGCTTCATCAGCGCGAAATGCTCCGGAGACCACGGTTCCACATCATGCCAGCGGGCCACGGCCTGCGGATGCTGCCACAAGTCCAGATGAACTTGCCAATGCGCGGGAGCAGGGAGGGATTCCGGCGCCACCTCCAGAATTACCGGCACACTGACGGGAGAGCCGCTTTCTGCGGAAACTACCACTTTTCCTTTGTACACGCCGGGTTTGGCAGACGGGGGAATATTGACCTCCACCCATACCGGACGCACGCCTCCGGCTTGCAAATCGCAGCTGTTTTCGCTGCCGATGATATCTGAAATCAGCCTGTTGCCCCCCCTGGTGTAGCGTATCATGGCAGTCCGGACAGGAATAATCTGTCCGGCAGCGTTTTTTACCCCGGCGCAGGAGGCCGATAACTGGGGCTGCGCCTGGGAAGACCAGACGGCAATCTGCCCGCCGGCGCGTTCGCCTCTCCAGCCGGACAGACGCACGGCATCCTGAAGCATTTCCTGCCCGGGAGCGCCGTTGTAAGGAATACGGTCATAATCCTTCACCGCTGCAGCCTGCAGGCTCAGGGCGGCATCGGGTCCGTACCCTTTGATTTCCACCAGATGTCCCCCCTTTTCATTGCCGGCGCTATTGCCTAAAAAAGTGATTTTAACGTAACGGACCGTCTGCGGATTGAATTTGAAGGGAACGCCTTCCGGAGTGGCGGCAATGCTGTTGGAAGACTGATCCGCCAACATTTTCCAGTTTTTTCCGTCTTCGGAACCTTCTATTTTATATTTGTAAATGCGCCCTCCCTCCCAATAGGGCCATACATGCAAGGCGGAAAGCGTCCGGGGCTTTCCCATATCTATCTGGAGCCAAACGGGAATGCCCTCGCAACCCCAGTATTTGCCGGCGTTATTCGTCTGCCCGTCCACGGCCAGTTCCGGACGGTCACTGCCGTAATGACCGGAAGCGGTTACTTTGGCCCCGGCAAATAAATTACCTGCATCACCCGGAGTTCCTGCGGAAACAAGGGCGGGTTCATACAGGGGATGCCTTTCCAGGGACTGGGCCTGGACAAAAGACGTTAAGGCAATAACGGAACATAGAGGAAAAAAAAGACAGCGCATACGCATATTACGCGCCGGAATTTCATTTTCTCTCAAAAGAAAAGCTGTTTCCGCTACTCCGCCAAAGGACGTACGGGTATTCCTCTGGAAGCAAAGTAAGCCTTGGCTTCCGGCACCATGTATTCCCCGAAATGGAAAATGGAAGCCGCCAGCACGGCATCCGCCTTCCCTTCCACCAGCACGTCCACCATGTGATCCAAATTACCCGCACCCCCGCTGGCGATTACCGGAATGCGCACCGCACTGCTTACGGCGCGGGTCAACTCAATATCATAACCCGTTTTGGCTCCGTCCGCATCCATGCTGGTCAACAAGATTTCTCCGGCTCCGCGGCGTTCCGCCTCCACAGCCCATTCCACGGCATCCAGCCCCACGAACTTCCGGCCTCCATGGGTGGAAACGCCCCACCTGCCGGAAGCCTGGCGCTTGGCGTCAATAGCGACGACGATGCACTGGCTGCCGAAAGCCGCCGCACCTTCATTAATCAGCTCCGGCCTATTGATGGCCGCCGTATTTAGGGAAACCTTGTCCGCACCCGCCAGAAGCATTTCGCGCATGTCCTTTACGGAACGGATGCCGCCGCCTACCGTCAGCGGCATGAAGCAGCATGCCGCCGTGCGGCGCACCACGTCCGCCATGGTGGCACGGCCATCGGAAGAAGCGGTAATATCCAGAAAAACAAGTTCATCCGCCTGCTGGGCATCATACGCCCTGGCACATTCTACAGGATCCCCGGCATCTCTCAGATTAATGAAATTGGTCCCCTTGACGACCCTGCCGTCCGTTACGTCCAGACACGGAATGATTCTTTTAGCCAGCACAGCCCTATCAAGCCATCACCGCCGCCAAAGGAAAAGCCTAAAATACGGCTTGCCGCGGGATGCCTTTTAATAAACATGTTCCCTTTTTGACCAAGGCCCTCTTCGGCAGCGTTTCCATCCCGCATATCCATGGTAAGAGAAATTTACTGAAATTCATCAATATCACTATTCCACTCACTTTCCGGCCGGCCCTGCCCCGCCATGAAGCAACGCAGTGCGGCATCTGCCCCTTTCCCGCCCGCATGCATAAAACGGCCTAAGAGCTTTTCTTTCCATGTCCAGGTGGTAGAGTCCGCATAAGGCATTTCCATTCATGACCACCACACGCTCGGGATTCACCAAACTTGCAGCCGTCTGCATTGCCATTCTTCTGGGGGCGGTGGTCTGGGAGCTGGGGTGGCCCCTGACGCGGGCGGAACATGAGTGGTCGCGGCTGATTGCAGCCGTTGCCACGCTGGGCCACCTGACGGGCATTCTGGGTTCCTATTTCCGGAAGGAAATCAACCGCCCTTCCCTGAGGCTCCTGATTTTCCAAATCATCAGCTGCCTCATGATTTTTCTCCTGATTGCCAGGGAACAACAGGAAGCGGGATACATGAGGTTCACGGAGCTTTCCCGCCTGGTGATTACGGCCGGGCTGATTGCCATCCCCACGCTGATGTCCCTGACCAGGATTTTTGAATGGCTGGTGGGCAAGCAAAAAAAAGGCCGGCCTCTTATGGCCCCCGCCATGCAGTTTGTAGCTTCTCTGGGAGTAGTCATCCTGGCAGGCACCGGATTGCTTCTGCTGCCTAATTCCACATATCCGGGTATTACACTCAGTTTTACGGATGCCCTGTTCACCAGCACCAGCGCAGTATGCGTCACCGGTCTGAACGCCGTGGATTTTGCCCATACTTTTACCCCGCTGGGAGAAATGTTCACGCTTGCCCTTATCCAGATTGGCGGATTCGGCATCATGACGTTCGCCTACTTCGTAGCCATGGTGGCAGGCCAGGGTTTTTCCCTGAGGGACCGCGTGCTGCTGACGGATCTGCTTGATGAAGACAATCTGGGAGCCGTCGTCTCCTTTATCACCACTATTGTGGTCAGTACGCTGTTCATCGAACTGTGCGGCGCCGTCCTTCTTTATTTCTCCTGGGAAGGGAAGGACATCAACCTGATGGGGGAGCCTTTGTGGTGGCATTCCCTGTTCCACTCCGTTTCCGCCTTCTGCAATGCTGGTTTTTCAACTTTCCCGATGAATTTGATGGAGCCGGGCATCCGCCTGTGCTACAGCGGGCAGGCGGTCATCATGGCGCTGATCGTATGCGGCGGCCTGGGATTCGGCATCTACAAGGAAATCAATTCACGCCTGGCAAACCGCTTCTTTTCCAAACACCGCCGCCTGCACATGCAGTGGACCCCTTATTTCAAACTGGTGATGATCTCCACGGGGATTTTGCTGGCGGGAGGCGCTCTGGCCATCTTTGCCGTTTCCTCTCCCCATGCCGCGGAACCGTTGGGGGAACACCTCTGGATTTGCCTTTTCGACAGCGTCACGGCACGCACGGCGGGATTCAATATCAGCGACTACGGCCGCTATCTGCCCGCAGCCAGCCTCATTATGTGCGGTCTGATGATGGTGGGAGGCAGCCCCGGCGGCACGGCAGGCGGCATGAGAACCACTACCTGCGCCATTGCAGGCGCGGAAATCCTGCGCATCCTCCGCGGCAGGGATCATGTGGAATTTTTCCGCCGCCGCATCGACCAGCGCACCGTGGCGCGCTGCGTGATTACCGTGGTGGTCTCCTGCGCCTGGATCGGCTGCTTTACCGTCCTGATTTGCGCCCTGGAGCCCTCCATGAGCTCTCTGGATATCTTCTTTGAAAACTGCAGCGCTTTTGCTACGGTAGGCGTGTCGCGGGGCATTACTCCAGATTTAAGCGGTCCTTCCAAATACCTTCTTATCGTCAACATGCTCGCCGGCCGCGTGGGGCTTTTCGCTTTTCTCATTGCGCTGGCCGGCACCCCTACTCCGAGGCATTACCGCTATCCATCCGTCAAAATCCCGTTAACCTGAATATACCATGATGAGATACACCGTTATCGGCCTGGGCCAGTTTGGACAGGAACTCTGCACAGAACTTTCCGCCCGTAATATTGAAGTAGTAGCCGTTGCCTCCACAGATGAAGAATTGGAGCAAATCAAGGATCTGGTGACTTATGCCGTGGTGACGGATTACACTAATCCGGCCGCTTTGCGTGAGTTGGAACTGGACGACCAGTCCGCCGTCATTGTCGCCATCGGAGACAGTTTTGAAGAAAACCTTCTCGTCGTCACGCACCTTCAGAAAATGGGCGTCCGCTACATCTACGCCCGCGTCATGAGTCCGGTGCACGAACACATTTTAAGCCAGATGAACGTATATGCGCTCATCAACTTATCCCGCGTAGCTTCCAAGCAGCTCGCCAGCCAGTTGGAATCCCCGGAATTCCTGCGCGTCTCCCCCATGGACGAAAACCACAGCATCGTGGAAATTGCCGTGCCGCGCATCTGGGTGGGCAAGCGCCTGCGGGATGTGGGCCTGCGCACGGAACACCACCTCAACCTGCTCACCATCCGCCGCGGGGAGGCCCAGACTCCGCAGGGGCGCCGGGAAATCCTGTCCATACCGCGCATTCCCGTCATTGGCACTCCTTCCCCGGATCTCGTTTTTGAAGACCATGACATTCTGGTCCTGTTCGGCAAGGAAACCAATTTGATTGAATTCGCCCAATTATCCAAGGGATTGTAAACCATCCTCCGCAAGCAGGCTGAGGGTATCCCTCTCCATTTCAGAAAAAGGCGACGGATAAGCCGCCTGTGTAAACAGCCTCCATCCTGGTTTTACTGGCTTGACAATGCCTCAAAAGAAGCCACCAGACGTTTTTCGGAGACGCGGCCCTTGACGGAGATGGCGGGAGCGAAAATGGCCAGGCGGTATTCTTCCAGCAAATAACCGTATTGTATCCAGCGCAGGTCTCCGGCATGTTCCTTCAAAACCTGATGCCAGGGAAAATACACGCGTTCAAAGAGGTCCAGGCGTTCCAATTCCCTGGCAAGGGGTTGCTGGCCGATGCGTCTGATACGCTCCGCAATTCCCTGCATGTACCGTTTCAGATCCGGCAAGCGTTCCGCTCCATGCGCCCACAGGAAACGGGGGCGTAACAACCAGTCAAGCTGGCGCTGAAGGTCAGCCGTGATGCGCTCCGTATGGCGCACGCCCTTTTGCAGCGCCGTAAAGTCCCTGACGGCATGTTCCGTACCCGCTACCAGTTCCCATATATCCGCTACGTTATGCGCCGCATCAAAAAGATTTTGGCGCAGATTCATTTCCGCAGCAGCGAATTGCTCCGCCGTGCACGGCAAAGGACGGCCCATGGCTATCTCCGCGGCAACGTCCACCAGGTCTTCCGCATTGGTAGACGGCTCCCGTCCGAGCATATGAAGAGAGAGCTTTCCTTCCAGCTTCAACGGAAATTTTCTGCGGAGATGGTTAAGCTGGTCCGTCTGGCGCAGGCGCATGAAACGCAGGCACCCTTCCCGGTGGGATTCCGCAGCGCTCAGTTCATCCTCAAAGACCCGGACGCCCACGGATGCTCCTTCATCCACCAGAGCCACATAACCCGGCCTTCCCGCCACATCCACCGTGTACTCCAAATCTCCGCAGCTCCATTCCTTCATGCCGGTTACGGACACGATATCCTCCGCTGTTTCCTGGAACCGGCGGGAAAGTTTTTTACCCAGGCGGTTATTCAGTTCCGCAACATCCGTGCCCATGGCAAGCTCTTCCCCTTCATCATCGCACACCCATATTTCGTAACCAGCTCCGCAGGAAGACGGTTCATATCAAAAAAGGAGGGCGCGCAAAATTTTCCCGTTTCCACTTCCACAAATTCCGCCAGTTTCCCTGCCAGCGGCCCATCCGGTTCCAGGCCATGCCTCAGTTCCGCAAAGTAAGCGGCCTTTTGGCTGATAGGCTGGAGAAAGACGCGCAAATCCTTGGGAAGGGAACGCAGCAGGCATTCCGCCCGCTGGGCCAGATGGCCGGGAACCCCCCACTCCGGCAACCATTCGGGAATATCCGGCAACTGGTCGATGTGGACACCCAGGGTCACGCCGTCATCTTCCGCGCCGGGATCATTCTGGTAATACACGGCATATTCCGCTCCTTTACAGGTGATTTCATCCGGAAAACCATCCAGCAGGTCTTTCCCCAGAATTCGTACATGGCTTCCTGTGGCGGAACATGCAGAGCTTCCGGATTTTTCTTCTCCACACCGGCGGCCCACCGCAAAAAGGCCCTGGCCGTACAGCAGTCCGGGGGGAACAAGCCTGTTAAAGAATTCAAAAACTCCTTCCTCACACCAGACCTGGTCCGGACGGCGCAACTTCAGCTCTATCTGCCGAACATCTTCCCGGAGCGTTTCCAGATGCCTGATACAGGCGGGTTTCGTGCGGAAACCACCGCCCAACAGGCCTTCACGTATCATTATTTCCCGCGCATGGGCGAGATTGATACGGCCATAGTGCACACGCCTGTTATCAATGATGCGCAAGCCGCCGCACACGACGCGTTCCACTGCGTAAACAGCCCCCTGCTCCCTGTCCCACCGCGCTCCGGAATAGTGTGATTCGCACAGATGGGGCGCTACTCTCTCCACCCATTCCGGTTCCAAAATGGAGGCGCGGCGCATCCACAGGCGCGTGGTGTCCACCAACTCCACGCCCATTACCCATTCACTCCTTTTTTTACGGCGGAACAGGCCGGAACCGGGAAAAATGCCGAAGGAACGTCCTCCGGCGCCGCGATATTCCCGGTTGTCTGCATCCCAGAGGCCGAACTGGCGCGGAACGCCCGCCAGGATGCTCCGGTGAATCATGGCAAAGGAAGCCTGCCGCTCCGTTTTTTCTTCCAAAGGGGAAATTTTGCATTTCAGTGTTTCCCTGACCAACCGGGAAAGATCCTCCCATAAATTGAACCATTCCATCATGCGGTTGAAATTGAGGAAATTTTTCCCGCACCATTTCCGAAGCTGGTTTTTGCGCCAGCGCCTTCCCTCCCGGAATTGCCATGCAGCCTTCCATAATTTAAGCAGAGACAGGAAGTCACTGTCTTCTTCCTTCCACTGCGCGTGGGCCTGGTCCGCTTTCTGAGCGGCATCCGCAGGGCGTTCACGGGGATCCATGATGCCCAGGCCGGCTACAATCACCAGCATTTCCGGCAGGGCCTGTTCATGTTGAGCCTCCAGCAACATGCGGGCCAGCCGCGGGTCAATGGGCAACCGCGCCAGCTTTCTGCCTACGGGCGTGAGTTGCCGGGCTTTGTCCAGAGCGCCGATCTCCCGTAAGGTGCGGTAACCTTCCGTCACCAGTTTGGATGAAGGAGGATCCGGAAGTGGGAACTCCGGCATTTCTGGCAATCCTAGGTCTTTCATCCGGAGCAGCGCCCCGGCCAGTGCGCTGCGCCTGATTTCCGGATCCGTAAATTCCGGCCTGTCCTCCCAGTCCTTCTCACTGTACAGGCGGATGCACACACCTTCGCACACACGGCCGCAACGGCCAGCGCGCTGGCGGGCACTGGCCTTGGAGACGGGTTCTATCTGAAGCCGCTGCACTTGACGTGCCGGGCTATAGCGGCTGACGCGCGCCAGGCCGGAGTCAATAACATAAATGATGCCGGGGATTGTCAGGGACGTTTCCGCCACATTTGTAGCCAGCACGATGCGGCGGTATCCCTGCTCCGGATGAAAAATCCTTTGCTGGTCCGCCAGGCCCAGCCTGGCGAACAAAGGCAGAATGCACGTATTTCTCAGATTCCGGCCTTTCAGTTTTTCCGCCACCTCACGTATTTCGCGTTCTCCGGGAAGGAAGACAAGCACATCCCCGCGATCGTCCAGAGTATCCAGCCAATCCACGGCACGCGCCACATGAGCCGGAAGTTCCTCATCGTCATGCAGCGGCGGCAGATAGTGGAGATCCACCGGATAAGTGCGGCCTTCTACTTGAATAATAGGCGCGCCTCCAAAGAATTCGGAAAACCCACCGGCATCCAGCGTCGCGGAACTGATGACCAGCCGCAAGTCTCTCCGCCTGCCCAGCAAAAGACGCAGATAGCCAAGCAGAAAATCAATGTTGAGGCTGCGTTCATGCGCCTCATCCAAAATCAGGGTATGATATTGGCGCAGATCCGGATCATGCTGCGTTTCCGCCAGAAGAATCCCATCCGTCATGAACTTCAGGCGCGTATCCGGCCCGGCTTTTTCCTCAAAGCGCACCTGGTAACCCACCAAACCTCCCAGGTCGCAGTTCAATTCTTCCGCAACTCGGCGGGAAACGGAAGCAGCAGCCAGCCTTCTGGGCTGGGTGCACCCTACTCTGCCCCGCGCCTCCCCGGCAAGCTCCATGGCCATTTTAGGGAGCTGGGTAGTCTTACCGGATCCCGTCTCCCCCACTACGACAATGACCTGGTGCTCCTGCATTGCCGCCAGAATGTCATTCCGGCGGCGGGAAATGGGTAGATCCGGATAAGTAATGTTCATGGTGAAGATGAGAAAAAAACCCTGCAAGAACGTCCTGCAGGGTTGAAGAAGAAAACCGGGAGGTTCTTTTACTGACAGGGTTTGGGAAGGGCGATACGGCCGCTCCGGGTCAGCATCTGCACATCATAATCCTCAATGAGGGACAGGAAACGGTCTATCTTGTACTCGCCTCCCGTCACTTCAATGGTCAGGGCGTCCCGCGTGACATCCACAATGTGGGCGCCCAGTATCTGGCAGAACTCAATGACTTCATGCCGCGTGGCGGAATCTACGCCAATGCGGGTCAATACCGTTTCCCGGTACACATTGTCCGTATTGCGGAAATCTACTACTTCCACCGTGTTGACCAGTTTTTCCAGATGCTTGATAATCTGGTCCAGAACATCTTCCTTTTCGCGTACGACGATGGTCATCCGTGAAAAGCGCGGGTCCTGGCTAGGGGCAACGTTCAACGAATGAATATTGTAGCCCCGTCCACTAAACAAACCGGCAATGCGGGCAAGCACGCCAAATTTGTTTTCAACAAGTACGGAGATAGTATGACGAGTCATAATTTAATTTCTTAAAGGTGATGCATTGTAAGCACTTTTGACTGCCAGTCAAGCCTGCGGACGGCGATGCCGGAAAACGTTTTTCCTAACGGGGGTTCCGGCAGGAACCGCTCAGGCCGGATCAAAGCTCGTGCGGTATGATGGCGTTGCCTTTTGTCGCCTCCGGAATGCGGGGAAGCAATGTTTTTTCAGAAACGGGGCGCGCATCCACTTTCACATTGAATTGCTGCCCGTCGCGGGAAACGGTCAGCAATGCCGGCCCTTCCCTAAGAGCTTTGACCAAGGCTTCCTTGGTGCTGACACTCTGGTGGTTTACGGCAAAGACCATGTCGCCGGCCTGCAATATCTGCCCTACGGATTTCTTCGGATTCACTTGAATGACCAGCAACCCCCGAGCACCTATGGATTGTTCTTCCGCAGTCAGTTCACGCAAATGCATTCCCACTCCTTCCATGAAGTCTTCCCAAGGAGAAGGAACATTTTTTAAAATACTATCTCCCACCTTCAGGGTGACGTTCATTTTCTGCCCTTTGCGCCAGACTTTCAGCCAGAACTTGTCGCCGATGGAAAGATTTTCAATGCGTTCCTTCACTTCCTCATCCGTCTGGATGGGGACTTCGTTAAAACTCAGTATTACGTCACCTGTTTGAAGGCCTGCCTGCTCCGCCGGGGAACCATGCTTCACGATGTTGATTACTGCGCCTCCCGCCTCATGATAATCCAGGAAGCTGCGAAGCGGGGGAGTATTGCGCACAATGTCCAATCCCAGATACCCTTTCATGGGGCGGCCATGTTTGCAAATCTGCTCAAAGCTGTGCATCACCAGATTGGAGGGAATGGCAAACCCAATGCCGGCGTAATTTTTCTCCGCATTGGGAAGCACCGATTTATTGATGCCGATGATTTCCCCGCGGATGTTGATGAGAGGGCCTCCCGAATTCCCCGGGAAGATACTGGCATCCGTCTGGATCAAGTTAATGCCGGAATCCACCAGCTTGCGTTCACGGGCACTGATAATGCCGCGGGAAACAGTCGTGCCCAGCCCATAGGGATTGCCGCATGCCAGAACAATCATGCCGGGCGCAATTTCATCACTGTTGCCGAACGGAAGAGGGGTAAACGTCATCGGGTTTTCTACCTGCAGCACGGCAATATCCAGTTCCGGATCCACCCCTACCAGGCGTACGGAAACGCTTTTCCCATTGCTCAGCGTAACGCGCAGCGCATGCTTGTTCTGAATGACATGGTAGGCGGTAATAATATGCCCTTCTTCAGTAACAATGACGCCGGAACCCAAACCATGAACCGTCAGCCTCTTTTCAATCATGAAATCACCATCCTCGGAAGGCTGAGGAACGCTTGTCACGCCTGTAGTGTCTATGCTGACCAATACCCGTTCCACCAGCCGGGCAACGCGTGAATATTCCTCATTGAGCTGGTGCAAAACAGGAATATCCTCCTCCTTCAATTCGGGCTGTTGGGCCAGGGTAAACACTTCCGACCGGAAGGAAACATTCTTCTCCGTAACACGACTGTTCCATCTCCAATAGGCAACGGAGACCACGGTCATCATAACCGTCATCATGATGACAAGTAAAGCCCGTGTCCATATGGTCGATCTCATGGAAATGCCCTGCCGTAATAACGATCAAACGGTTTGCGGCTTGATCACAAGGAGATGCCTGAAAACGGAGCCTGTCAAGCTTCAGCCGCTTTTTGACATTCCGGTTCCATTGATACTATTTAAGTACTTTCTCTTCAAATGAAAAAACTTTCAAATGACAAATACGCCTTTCAACAAGGCGTGCTTTATGATATCATGCGGCTACGGTTTTATGGGTTCCAGCACTTTACAACAACAGGCCATTCATCTCGTCTTCGGTACGGATGAAGGAATGGTGCGTGAAAAGGCTTCCGGCATCTTTGCCGCTCTGACGGAAGGCACAAACGAATTTTCCCATGAAATTCTGGAAGCGGCCTGCGGTGATTCCGATGAAGCGGCCCAGCTGGTACGCCAGGTTATGGAAGCTCTGCGGACCCTCCCGTTTTTTCCGGGGCGCAAAGTAGTCTGGATGAAGAACTGCAATTTTCTGGGAGACTCCGTCACGGGGCGTTCCTCCACCACGGAAGCGGCTCTGGATTCTTTCAGGCAATTGCTGGAAAGCGGCCTGGGGCCGGACGTCCTGCTGCTTATTTCCGCCTCCGAATTTGACAAACGCCGTTCCTTTAACAAATTCCTGCTTCAATACGCCGCATCGGAAGAATTGAACAAGCCGGACATCACGAAAGCAGGCTGGGAAGGCAGTTTAATGCCCCTCATTAATAAGGAAACGGCGGCGCGCGGCATGAATTTCGACTCCGCCGCCCTGGAACTGTTTATTCACCGCGTCAGCGAATCCTCCCGCCAAATCATTTCCGAAATTGAAAAACTGGATCTTTATCTGGGAGCGGACAGACGCACCGTAATGCCGGAGGATGTGGAGCGCATGGTTCCGCTGACGCGTACAGGCGTTATTTGAAATTTCCCGGGCTTTGGAAAACAAGAAAAGCGATGCGGCCATCTCTCTAATTGATTTTCAACTGGAACGCGGTGAAAACGCCATCACAATCATGCGTGCCGCATTCATCCCTACGTTAAGAAATTTGCTGGCTGCCAGACTTTTATGTGACGCATTCAACCTGAAGCCCACCAATTTCAAGGAATTTACGGCCCGCATTTCTTCCCTGCCCTCCTATGCGGCCGCGTTAATTCCCTTGAAAAAAGACGGTACACCCAATGCGTATCCGCTTTTTCTGGCGGCGCAAAATGCTTCCAAATTCAAGACGGAACGGCTAAAGCAAACTTTGAAAGAATGCATGAAGGCGGATAAAGCCCTGGTGTCCTCCTCTCTTGATCCCTGCCTGATTCTGCATCGTCTTGCTATCTGCTCCGCATCCTGATGAACTCCTCCCCTTCTTCCGTTTTCCCCCTGTTTGACGTTCTCGTCGTCGGCGCCGGGCACGCAGGCATTGAGGCGGCACTGGCAGCATCCCGTCTGGGGTGCTCCGTCGCCGTCCTAACTCATAACCTGGATACTATCGGACAAATGTCCTGCAATCCGGCTATTGGGGGACTTGCCAAAGGGCATATCGTCCGGGAAATAGATGCCATGGGGGGAGCGATGGGGTTGAACACGGATGCTACCGCCATTCAATTCCGGATGCTGAACGCTTCCAAGGGGCCCAGCGTGCGCGCTCCCCGCGCCCAGTGCGATAAAACAGCCTACCGCACAAGAATGAAAATGGTTCTGGAAACCGCCCCCGGCATACGCCTGTTTCAGGGAGATGTGGTCAAACTGCTCGTCAATGGAGAACAGCAGGCAACGGGAGCCGTTACTTCTCTGGGATGCGCCATCCATGCCCGCAGCGTGATTATCTGCTCCGGGACATTCATGAAGGGATTGCTTCATGTGGGCCTTCAACACATAACAGGAGGCCGAATGGGTTGCGCTTCTTCCAGCCTTTCCGCCGATCTTGCCATGCTGGGTTTTCAGGTGGAAAGGCTTAAAACAGGAACTTCTCCCCGCGTCAATGGGAGATCCATCGACTTTTCCGTCTGCGAAATACAGCCTGGAGACTCTCCGGAAGCCCTGTTCAGCTACCGTTCCCGTGATATACTGAAACGTGATTCCGAACCCTTTTGCACTTTGAACACGTGGGGAGATGAAAATTTCCGGATGAAGCAAATGCCGTGCTGGATCACCTACACCAACCAGACTACGCACGACATTATCCGGAAGAATTTAAAATTCAGCCCCCTTTACAGCGGTATCATTGAAGGCGTAGGCCCCCGGTATTGTCCTTCCATAGAAGATAAAATCGTGCGTTTTGCGGAAAAAAACAGCCATCAGGTATTCCTGGAACCGGAAGGCCGCAGTACGGAGGAATTCTACCTTAACGGAGTTTCTACTTCACTGCCCTACTCCGCTCAGTGCGACTTCATCCATACCATTCCCGGCCTGGAAAACGCGCAGCTGATCCGTCCGGGATATGCGGTGGAATACGACTTCTGTCCTCCCACGCAATTGCATCCTACGCTGGAAACAAAACTGGTAGAAAACCTGTACTTTGCAGGTCAAATCAACGGCACTTCCGGCTATGAAGAAGCCGCAGCGCAAGGACTAATGGCGGGAGCGAACGCCGCTCTGAAAACCCTGGGCAAACCTTCTCTGGTGCTGCGCCGGGATCAGGCTTACATCGGCGTCATGATAGACGACCTCGTTACCAAAGGAACCGATGAACCTTACCGCATGTTTACCAGCCGGGCAGAATTCCGCCTGTTGCTGCGTCAGGATAATGCAGACCTGCGGTTGGCCCCTCTGGCTTTTGAAGCGGGCCTTATTACCTGTGAAATGGCCCGGAAGGCTGAAGACAGGAAAAACGCCGTTGAAGAAGGAATAATAAAAGCTGCCGCGCTTAAACATGAAGGAGTTTCTCTCTCCACATGGCTTAAAAGGCCCGGCAATGACTGGACTCTATTGCCTGAAGAACTGAAAAAAATGTTCCACGTGGAACATTTGGATGCCATTGCTACGGATATCCAGTACGAAGGGCATATTGAAAGGCAGAAAAAACAGGCGGAAAAAATCATACGGATGGAAAATAAAACTATTCCCTCCGATATTGATTACGAACATGTCCATGCCTTAAAAAAAGAGGCTGTCATCAAGCTGGGCAACATACGTCCTGCAACTATCGGGCAGGCCTCTCGAATTCCCGGAATTACCCCGGCAGATATCGCCCTGTTGCTTGTGCATCTGCAAAAACGCAGCAGGCAACAAACATAATACCCCGCGTTTTTTATTCAGAAATTTCAATTTAAGGAGGACCATAGGAGGCGGGTATTGAAAAATAAATATGGCAGGGACATCCTTGAGCCGTATATGATCCCATTATATTTCCCTGTCGCCATTGCCTGGAGTCGATAAAAAGATTCAATACTGTTTTCTGAATGTCTTTTTGCGCGACAGCAGCTCTTCCCTTCCTCCGAACAACCACCACTTTCTGCTTGTCGTAAAAAGAAATGGAATATCCCTTCAGTATTATTGAATACCGGCCTTCCTGATTTATCCATCGCAAATCATTAAGAAGCGTCACACGATTTCTTCACGGATTCCATTCAAATACTGCCGATAAGAAAAAGCAGCATTGAGCTTACTCCAAGAGGCAAGGGAGGCCGGAAGGGCTGAATGACAAATCCACCGGGCGAATGAAAATTACCTTCCCAAGTTTAAAATTCTTCGGATAACCAATAAACAAAGACCTCATCCATTACCGGTAACAGATATCTCCCCGGATACATACATCATCTCCAAAAATATTTACAACAGGTTGTTCAAGATGGGCTTCATGCTCCAGAAACGGACCGGGCGCTACGCCGTCCGTACCGCCGCCGATAATGATGGGAGCATAAAACCCCACCCACTCGTCGACTAAACCGGCTTTCAGAAATTCCCGGACCAGACAGCCTCCCGCTTCCAGCAGTATAGTTCCTATTTTTTTATTATTATATAATTTTTTTAATAATTCCAAATAATTGAAAACATTCTCCACAACCAAAGTGCGGTCACGAAATTCATCTGTTAAACAAATGGAATCCGCAGGTATGGAAGAAGCATCATGGGTTAGAATAATACGCCAGGGTTGTTCCTTGAGGGGAGAAACAGGACGATCCGGTTTCCTAATGGTCAGGGACGGATTGTCCAGACGCACGGTATTCCCTCCGGTAAGAACCGCATCGCATTCGGCACGCAAGGTATGTACAAAAGATCTGGATTTTTCATTCGTCAGCCATTGGGAACGTTCCGGACTACGGGAAATGCGGCCATCCAGAGACATGGCGCTTTTTGCAATTACCCAGGGACGCCCTTCCAGCATGTTCACCCTGAACCCCCTGATTAAATGATCGCATTCCTTCTCCAGAACCCCGCGGGTAACCTTGATGCCGGCCTGTTCAAGAATATCAGCCGCAGCGCCGCGGTGTTTGGGATTAGGATCTTCCGAACCATAAACCACCCGTTTAAAACGATGTTTCAAAATGGCATCCGTACAAGGCGGTGTTTTCCCGGAAGTACTGCATGGTTCCAGAGTAACATACAAAGTTGAGTCCGCGAACAGGGGGGCATTGCCATTCGCCACTCCGTCGGCAATAGCCTCTCTTTCCGCATGAGGCAAGCCGGCTTTTTTATGAAATCCCGAACCAATCACCTGGTTTTCATGCACAATGACTGCCCCCACGCAGGGATTCGGACTCGTAAGTCCGATTCCATTTGAGGCCAGTTTTATGGCCATGTTCATCCAACAGTCATCCTGATTTTTCGTATTCACGCCGTTTTGTAGCATGAAAACCGGAAGAAGGACAATCACGTTGTGTGATTGAAGAATATTAGGTTTAACAATATTAAATTCCTTCTTCTTCTGCTGTGTGCCCAGTGTGAATAAGATTTTAAATGACTGTAAATGAGAGTATTGAGTATCATTTCAAATGTTAATAAATTTGGCCTGCAAATTTGTGAATAATATCTGAATAAGTTATTCACATCATACTCACAGTTAATCAACCTGGCCTTTCACAAGGTTATTGGCAGGTGCGGCTGTAAACAGAAACGGCATTCCTGCTTGCAGAAAACCCGGAGGAAAGCATACCATCCTTTTGTGAAGGCTGCCAGATTGATTTACATTCCGGAGAGGGATCATACTTTTCCCGCTACAAGCCCTGAAAGGCCCTTCTACGGCTTTTCCGTGGCTGGAATGAATATAGCCGCTTACTGTGCTTCCCGCCTTCGGGAAGTGGGCTTTGAAGCGGTTTTTGACCCGGGAACGCCGGTTTCAGAAGAAAAGGGGAAATCATCGAAGTGTCCATGCATGATTTTTCCCCGGAGGCGGCCATATGGCTTGCCTTTTGCGGGGCAGGGGAAGCAAGGTGTGAAGAAGGGCATTTGCTGGCCCGGAAAAGCGGGGAAAACGGGTTGACGCGGGTATTCACGCGGAAGGAAGCAGCGATAGAGCGCCTCGTTTATCCCTGGGATCTTCTGGAATGGCAGGAAAGAGTGATGGAGAAGATGGAGTGGGAGGATTTCTCCGGAAGGGAAGGGGTTTATGTCATGGGAACGCTCCGGGTAGGGGAAGGAACCGTCATCATGCCCGGCGTGGTTGTAGAGGGAGCCGTATGGGCGGGTGATGGCTGCCGCATAGGGCCTAATTGCCATTTAAGGGGGTGTGTATCTTTGGGGAATGGCTGTGTAGTAGGGCAGGGAGTGGAGCTGAAAAATTGTGTCATCGGCGACGGCACATTTATTCCTCATTTGAGTTATGCGGGGGATTCCATTATTGGCAGTGACGTTAATTTCGGCGCCGGAACGGTATGTTCCAATTTTCGCCATGATGGCGGCGAACACAGAATGGTGGCGGGAGGAAAGCTGGAATTTACTGGAAGAAACAAGCTTGGCGCTGTCATTGGAGACCATGTTCGGCTGGGTGCCAATACCGTCGTTTTGCCGGGGCGGGTTCTTCCTCCCGGTGCTTGGACCAGGCCGGGGGAAGTCTTCACGGGGGCATGAATCGGGGAAAGGAATTTTCTTAATACTGAAAAGGCCGCATGCGGAAAAACGTCTTCCCGCATGCGGCCTTTGGCTAATGGTTAAAGTTGCTTCAGCAGCACCGGCGGCGGCGCATCATCAGGGCGGCCAGCCCCAACAGGCCCAGGGAAGCTGTGGCTGCTTCCGGCACGGGAAGCACGACACCGTCATAAAATTTGACGTTGTTGATATCCATAGTGCCGTTCATGGGGCGGGTATTTCCAAAAGAAGCTCCAAACTGGGAGCCTGTCAGGGCAGGGGAGGATGGATTCCACCCGGTAATCGTACCTGCCAGAGCGCCGTTGACATACACGGAAAGCGTTTGGGAGGAAAGATCGGAAACGATGCTCAGATTAGTCCAGCTGTCCTGCTGGAGATCCGTCCAGGTCAATCCCGTATTGATATTCCCGCCAGTTTGGCCGCCGAACCCCTTATTGTAGAGGTAGAGTTCTCCGTTATTAGTGAATTCCAGCACCATGCTGTTGGATTCTCCGGAGACCGTTCCATTGGTGTACAGGCTGAAAATGTCTTTCCACCCATTGCTGGTGGAACTCAGGTTTTTCAGGTCAAAGCTCACGGTGAAACTGCCTTGGATACCCGTTATGTTTGAGTTATAGGGAGTGCCGGAACTGCTGCCGAACGTGGCGTAATCATTGCCGGAAGTGTAATTGAAGGAACCGTTCCAGTTGGGGGCGGTTATTTGTGCTCCTTCCGCAGTTCATTCCCAGGAATAGATAGGGGTAGCCGCCTGGGCCATGCCTGCCGCTGCCAGTAAAGATAAAATAATAAATGAGCGTTTCACGGAAATTCTGAAATATGGGTTAAAATCAATCCGATAGGAGGGTAGCGGATTATAAATCCGGGGTCAAATTATTTTTCTGAAAACAAATCATTTAACGGAAAAAAATTACGGAGAAGATAAAAGAAGAGAAAACAGAAACGGCATTCCTGTTGGAAAGAAAACGTACATTTCCAATAAAATTACCGCATCCTGGGAAAAAAGAGACAATATCCGGATTTATAATCCGCACAAGGATATTGAAGAAATCTGATTCTCTGGAATGGATTTTAAGAATGCTTAAATAATTTGAAAAACCTTTTCATGCAAGATATGCCCGGAGAAATTGCATATTACTATATATAGTATGTTTTAAAAAAAATACTGCCAAATATTAGGGTTTGACGGAAAAATGGCTTGAACCACGAAAGACACTTATGAGAAGATGCGAGGCAGATAAAAGCACAGACACATGAAGTTTACCATTTCCAAGCAAGTATTTCTCGACGGGCTGAGACAGGTTGCCAGCGTCGTGTCTTCCAAGACGACGCTGCCCATTCTTTCCAACGTCAAGATTGAAGCTGAAAACGGCCAGGTACGTTTTACGGCTACGGATCTTGACGTATGCATCACCGGCGTAGTTCCCGCGAACGTGCTGCGCGAGGGCACCGTGACTCTTCCCGCCAAAAAGCTGGTGAGCATCATCAGCGAGCTTCCTGAAGCCGAAGTCCAGGTGGACGTCAACCAGCGCAACCAGGCGACTGTGGAATGCGGCCGCTCCCAGTTCAAGTTGAATGGCCTTCCGGCGGACGAATTCCCCGAACTGCCGTCCTTTGAACAGGCGACCGTGTACCAGGTGGACCAGAATTTGCTGCGCGACTGCATCCGCCGCACGGAATACGCCATCTCTACGGATACGACCCGCTACGTGCTGAACGGCATTTCCCTTTCCTTCCGCAACGGCAAGATGACTCTGGTGGCTACGGACGGCCGCCGCCTGGCCCTGGCGGAAACCGCCCTGGAATTCCCGGAAGAACAGCAACTGGACGCCATTCTGCCCACCAAGGCCGTTGGTGAACTCCGCCGCCTTCTGGATGAAGTGGGGACCGTCACCATACGGTTCACCCGCAACCAGGCCGCTTTTGAAATCAATGATACGCTGCTGATCAGCAAGCTGATTGACGGCAATTACCCGAACTACCGCCAGGTAATCCCGACGGACTGCAAGGAAAGCATTGAACTGCCCTGCGGGGAACTGCTGGAAACGGTGCGCCGCGTGTCCCTCCTTTCCGTGGACAAAAGCACGAACATCAAGCTGAACTTCCGTGAAAACGAACTCGAAGTGGCTTCCAGCGCGGAAGGCGTGGGTGAAGCTCATGAATCTATGACGATCACTTATGCCGGAAGGCCGCTTTCCATTTCCTTCAACCCGGATTTCTTCATGGCTCCCCTGAAGACGATGGCCGGGGATACGATCATTACGTTGAACCTCATTGATGAAATGAGCCCGGGCGTATTGAAGATAGGTGATGAGTTCCTGTACGTGCTCATGCCAATGAGATCTCCCAACTGATTTTGATGGTACAAAATCATTCATACGAGAACAGGCGCCGTGCTGTCACGGCGCCTGTTTTTTATTGATTGAAAATGAAAGTGATGACTGGGTTATTCACATGAATGTTCTACGTGGAACATTTTTCATTTTCCACCGTCGTCAATAAACCGGACGGTGATTTCCGGGGGAGGGATAAAAAATAGGCGTGCCGGCATGGCACCAGAAAAAACGCGTATAAACACCTTCCGGCGCCGGGAACGTGCGGTTCAGGCGCAAGGGAAGGCACGGAGTGCCGCAGCGGGTCTAAGGAGGCTCCGCCGCGTCATTCGCTCAACAACCCCGGATCGGCGAACAAATCCGGAGCAAGATGGAAAGGATAGGAACCGGAGGCTTGCAGAATGGCTTCCCGTACGGGAGGCAGGGAACCGAAGCAGGAGGATTCCACATCCAGAATACGGCCGTCTTTCAGTTCAATCATCAGTCCGGGTTCAGATTCATGATCGGGCGTACATCCTATGCGCTCAATCAGTTCCCATGGAATTTCCTTGCGTGAAATGCTGTTGCCCCAGGAGATGGAGGAGGAAGTGATTGTGAGAAAATAAGGTCTCCCCAGAATGACGGGAAGCCACAGGAACAAGAGAAGAGCGCCGAGGAGAAAGCTCCACCATCCGGACCCGAAGAATGCCCAGGCCAGGCCGCACCCCAGGGTGCCGAGGAGTCTCCCTCCCAGCCGGTAGCTGCGGTAGGAATAATAAGTGTTCATGGATTGCGAAGTCAATGAAACGTCAGGCCGGCCAGGGAACGCGAAGCCCCCAGCCGTACTCTGTACGATACTCCTTCATTCCTGCAAAGACAAGATGATAAGTCAGGAAATCCAGTCCAGCATGTCCGGCGGCAGGGAACCGCGGGAGCGGATCAGGGAAAGGAAAGCTTCCTCCATTTCCGGAGGCGGCGGAAAAATGCCCGGCATGGCGCGGCCTGCGGCAAGCTCCACGGCGCCCAGGTTATGGAGTGCCAGGGGAGGGTCTATGTAGCACATTTGCGTAGGGTCCGGCAGAATGAAATTAAGGGGGCGGCCTCCGTTCAGCAGGCGGTTCTTCGGGATCTCCGGCCCCCATTCGTCCTCCACGCCCATATTGGCCAGCAGAACGCCGGAGGAGCGGGTCACAGCGGGGTCAATCACTCCTGACAGGGCATGCCGCCGCCCTGTGGCCGTGACGGCGCAAAGGCATGACTGACTGCATTGGTAAGAGCTTCTCCATCCGTTGCGCGCATGAATGAGGCGGAGGACAAAGGGAGAGGTTTTTCCTCCACATCCGCCACGATAACGTTCAAGCCCCGCCTGAGCGCGTGCAGAACGATTCCGCGGCCCACTTTTCCGTACCCGATGACTACCAGGGTCCGTCCCGGGCCACTCTCAATTCCCAGCGCTTCCAGCGCGCGGAAAAAGCTTTCCCCGGTTCCCAGGCAGGTTTCTATCTGCTTGATTTTTCCGGCGTCCACCATCCACACGGGCTGTGTGCAGCACGTATAATGCTGCGCTCCGGACCGGGTCAGTTCCACATACCCGCAGCGGCTGGGAACATGGCTGAGCGCCCCGGCGCAGTCCATCACCACGTCATAGGGTCCGTCCGCCCGTTCCGCCTCCACCACGGGTATTCCATACCTGCCCAGCAGCGCGACCGTTTCCGGATCGTGGGGCATCACCGGAGAGACTGCTGCCGTCAACTCCGCTCCCGCCGCCAGCAGGGCGGCGTATTTGGCGCAGGTATTCCGGAATACGGGGGAGGCGTCAATCACACGGCATCCCTCCAACGGGCGGCTTTCCGCCCACGTTTCACACTGGTGCAGAAGCACGGGAAATTCCTCCTGCCGGTAGAAGGGGGACAAATCTTCCAGAATGCGCGCCGGAGATACAGGCATGGCAAAAATTGTAAGGGTTCTACGGATGGAGGGCAATCTTTCTCCTCTCGTTTTCATAGAAAAACTTCGGAAAAGATGTATTTTTTGTTTAAGGGTTTTCAGAAGTTGCGGCAAATTCGAAAAGACAAACTACTGAATCATCAACCATTCTTTCTCCATGAGAGAGACATTTTTTACAGGAATTTGACTGGCGCCAAGCAGGAATGACATCCTATTGTGGATTTTTTCTAACAAATAGATAATATTAATGTCTGTAAAGGAAGGCGCTGATTATAAAAATTATTATATTATATTTTGATGGAAAAAATTCATTATGTTTCATAGGCAAACAGAAATTCTCAAATAAACTTTATTGACACTGGCTCTGGATCATGCTACTGGGAAAATGATCATGGAGGATTGCTCTCCTCTAATTTCATCATCAATCCCAGTTCTTTAATGCCTTATGAATACTCCAACTACTTCTTCTGCCGGCACCCCTTCTTCCATCCCCGCTTACCGCAAATGGTACTTTGGCTCTACGGCCAAACCCATGCCGCGTGGCATGCGCGCCGCTCCGGAGCCCGATCCGCTACCGTTCGAGGAAATCCACGAACACGATGAAATTACCGTGGGACCGCCGAGCACGTCGGCGGATGGACACAGTGCTCACGGTTACTTTACCATTCCGGAAGGAGCGGACGGTAAAAAGCTCTACGGCACCTGTTCGCTCTTCCTGGGGGTGGACGACTGGGGAAGCCTGGAAGTCAAGGACTCCAACGGCAACGTGGTAGCGCAGGTGGATCTGAAGGAAAACCCGCAGACGGCGGGAACGCAGAGGGCACAGCTACCACACGGGAACAGGCGGGGCGCAGCTCCCCTCCGGCTCCTACACCTGGGAAGTCAGCCAGACCAACATCGACTACAAACCGGAAAGCGGCAACACCTCCATCTGCAACTACAGCATCGACGTCGTGCCGACGGAGCCGGGAGGCAAGGAGGAGCCCGAGAAGTGCCCGTGCGAGGGAGACACGTGTGATAACAGCGGCGGAACGCCGCCTTCCCCGCCGCAGGCCCGGTCGGGCCCTGAGGCGGGAATGGAAAGCGGCGCCCTGGGGAACTACAGCTCGGCGGGATGCAGCGTGAACGCGGAAAGCACGGCCACGCTGATGTACTGGTCCTGCAACTTCGGAATGTTCCGGGGACTGGGGGGGCTTCCTGCGGGCCGGGTGGAACTGAGGGCTGAGGAAACTGTCTCCGGCCTGGAAAGCCCCTCCTCACTGGCCTACAACCATCCCCTGAACAGCCGTCTGGACGTGCCGGAAGGGGGCATTGCGCCGGGAGTGCGGTTCAACCTGGTGCAGGGAGACCGGGTGATTGCCATGCGCTGCTACACGGACGGCTCCGTGCTGCCCATCGGGGTGGACACGGGCGGCGGAGGGCGTGCGGCGCTGGCCACGGTGGAAGGGCAATCCTGCCTGCGCTGGGTGGTGGAAGACGGCAGCCAATACCTCTTCTCGGCGGAAACGGGAGCGCTCCTCTCCTACACCACCACGGACAGGCAGGTCATCTCCAACGCGTCATCCTATCTGGACGTCAGGCATGCCGAAGACGGCTCGCTGAGGCAAATCTGGAACCTGTGGGACGGCCTGCTCAACGTGGAAAACGTCACCTCCACGGGGGCTACGCCATCGCGCTCTATACCCCTGGGCAAATCACCGGAACGGACGGACAGGGGTTTTATACGGTCACCGGAACACCCTTCAAGACATTTGCCCTCTCCCTGTCTTCGGACGGCCGCTTCACCATCACGGAACAGGCGCCTGCCAGGCAGCCCTACGCCGTCACCTGGTGGAACGACGGCCTGGCGTGGAACATGAAGAAGGGAACGGGGGAAGACGCCGTCACGACCCTCCGCACACGCACGGAACTGGAACCGGAAAACTCGGTCTGGCTCTTGGTCACGGAAACCTCCAAAAACGGAATCGTGGCGGCGCGCACCTGCGCCATCCACCAGACCACGGACGTCGGCGACCTGCTGCTCGCGCTGGCGGAAGGCTACCAGACTCCGGAGGCGCGAACCACGCAGTACGCCTACGACCAGTGCGGGCGGCTCAGGACGGAAACGGCCCCGGACGGCAGCCAGATCCACTACACGTATGACCTCTACGGCCGCCTGCTCAGCCGGGACGAACCGTGGGCGGAAAGCGGGCGGCGCATCACGCGCTACACCTATGCCTGCTCGGGAGAAACCGACTTCAGCGACGCCCCCGCCGCGGAAACGGCAGACCTGCTTCCGCTGGAAGGGCATGTCAAAACGCTGACGTCCACCACCTGGAAATACACGACGGCCAACCACATCAAAAGAACGGAACGGCGGGTCACGGGCCTGGGTGTGGCGGGCACGCGCCTGACGGCGGAGGAACAATGGCTGGCCGGCGCCGCCAACATCCATGCCCGCGGGCGCATGCGGTTCAGCCGGGACCTCAACGGCGTGCAAACCTGGCACGACTACGCGGCCACGGCGGAGCACGGCGCCCTCTACACGGAAACGGTGGAAACGCGCATCAACGGAGAAGCCGTGCCGGGACAAAGCACGCGCACCACGACGTGGATCACGGCGGAAGGGCAGCGCGTCCGGGAAGAAAGCTACGCCCTGCTCACCAGCGGAGAATGGGCGCTCACGGGCAGCACCGTCTACGAATTTGACACGCAGAACCGGTGGGTGAAGCGGACGGCGGGCAATGGGCGGGTGACGCAGCGCGAGCTGATGTGCGACGGGCGCCTGCTGTGGGAAACCGACGAAAACGGCATCAGGACGGACTACGCCTACGACACGGCGCGCCAGCTGGTGGAAACCACGCGTTCCGCCGTGATGTACGGGACCGCCGTCATCACGCCGGAAACCATTACCTCCTACGCCCGGGATGCGGCGGGGCGCGTGCTCTCTACGCGTCAAGACACGGGGGCGATGACTACCCAAGAAAGCACGGAGTACGACTTGCTGGGGAGAATGACTTCCTCTACGGACGTCCTGGGCCGGGTCACTACCTACGCCTACAGCGGGGACGGCCTGACGGCGACGCAAACCGCTCCCTTCCGGGGCTACATTCATCACGCGCAGCGCGCCGGACGGAACGGTGATGGAAGAATCCGGCACGGGGCAGCGGCACGTCATCTACGCCATCGACCTGGTCAGCGACGGTGTGCGGACCTTCATGAAAGCCGTCTCCGGGGAAACGGAAACCGAGCTGCAGCGCAGCATCGTCAACGGAGCCGGGGAAACCCTGCGCACGGGCATCCCCAACACCGTCGGCGGAGTCATTTACACGAGGCGCACCTACAACGCCAAAGGGCAGCTGGTCAAGGAACAGACGGACGCGGGCAACGCGGCCACGACGATGGCCCCGACCCTGTGGGAATACGACGCCTTCGGCAACAGAACAAAAGAAACCTGGAAGCTGGCCGATCCGGCCACCGTGTCCAACTCGCGCATCACCGCGTGGAGCTACGGCACGGAACAGTCGGAAGACGGCGTGTACCAGGTCGTCACGGCGACCAGGAACAACGGCCGGGGAACGACCTGCGACGAAACGCAGAAAACGCTTCTTTCTTCCCTCTCGTCCACGCTGGAAAGCAAAGTCATTTCCATCGACCCCAGGGGAAACGCTTCCGAACAATGGAGCGAATACGGCCCGGGCGCCGTCCGGACGCAGAAAAGCAGCATCCCCACTTCCAATGTCATAGCAACGGCCACGGTCATTGACGGGTTCACCGCGTCGCAGACGGACCATGCGGGCGTCACGGCCACGCATACCCGCGCCTACACGGAAACCGGCGTCATCTACTCCAGCACGGACGGCCGGGGCAACACAACCACGACGCGCACCGGACCTTGCCGGGCGCACGGTCTCGGTGACGGACGCGGCGGGCAACACGGCTTCTACCGCCTACGGCCCCCCTGGTTTGACCAGCCTGCCGTCGTCACCAACGCCCTGGGCAACACGGCCTGCTACGGCTACGACCTCCGGGGCCGCAACACGGCGCAATGGGGAACGGGGACCCAGCCCCTGCTCTTCGGCTATGATGAAGCGGACAGGATGACCAGCCTCACCACGTTCCGGGAGGACGCGGGCGACATCACCGCCGACCCCACGGGACGCACGGACGGGGACGTCACTACGTGGAGCTACGATGACGCCACGGGCCTGCTCATCCGCAAAACCTGGGCGGACGGCACCCATGAAGACACCGCCTACAATGCCCTGAACTTCAAATCCACGCTCACGGACGCGCGGGGGGTGGTCACCACCTGGGGCTACAACTTGAAGAAGGGGGTCAACAACTCCGTCTCCTACAGCGACTCCACGCCCGGCATCCAGTACGCCTACAACCACCTCAACCAGCTGACCCAGGTCACGGACGCCTCCGGCTCGCGCGTCCTCACGTACACCCCCCCTGCAACGAACCGGACACCGACGCCATTACCATCGAAGGCGCCTCCTGCCAGCTCCAGGAACACTACGACACTTACGGACGCTCCTCCGGCTATACCCTGAAACAGGGAACCGGTGTCCTCCAGGAAGCCAGCCAGGGCTATGAAGCCGACGGAAGGCTGGCCAGCGCCGGAATCATGCACGGGGGAACGGAGCAACGCTTCGCCTACGGCTACCTGGCGGGAAGCAATCTGCTCTCCAGCCTCGCGATGCCCGACGGCATCGTCCGGGAACTTTCTTACGAACAGCGGCGTGATTTGCTCAGCGGCCTAGACTGCCGCCTGGGGGAAACCGGGCTCGTCTCCCGGACCCAGAGATGCGACGCTCTGGAACGCCCGGTCACCCGCACCCAGCGGCGGGGAACGGAGCCTGCACGCAGCGACAGCTTCAGCTACAACGGCAGAAACGAGCTCACCGGCGCGGCCCTGGGCGCCCCCCCTACGGTTACAGCTACGACAATATCGGCAACCGCAAGACGGCGCAGGAACCGGCCCAAGAACTCGCCTACGCGGCCAACGAACTCAACCAGTATGCCCGCATTGAAGAAAGCGGGGAAGCGCCCTTTGTGCCGACGTACGCCGCCTCGGGCACCCAGACGCTCATCAGGACGTCAACGGGCATCTGGACGGTGGCGTACAACGCGGCCAACCGCGCGGTGAGCTTCACCAGCCGGGACGGCGCGACAGTCGTGGAATGCGGCTACGATTACCAGGGACGGCGCTACATGAAGAAGGTGACGGTTAACGGCACGGTCGCCAGCCACGAACGCTGCCTGTACCGGGGGTATTTGCAGATAGCCGCCCTGGACATGCTTAACAGCCGGAACGTGCTCCGGACACTGTTGTGGGACCCGCTGGAACCGACAGCCACCCGCCCCCTGGCCCTCGTGCAGGGCGCTTCCCTGTACTGCTACGGCGTGGACTTCAACAAAAACGTGACGGAGGTCTTCGACGCACGGGGAACGATCGCGGCAACTTACGACTATTCGCCCTATGGGACAGTTGGCAGCACAGGCAACCTCGTCCAGCCCGTCCAATGGTCCAGCGAGATGAACGACGAAGAACCCGCCCTGGTCTATTACAACTATCGTTATTACAATCCCGCTGACGGCAGGTGGATTAACAGGGATCCTATCGCTGAAGAAGGGGGATGGAATTTGTACGGGTTCGTGAGAAATGTTCCCATGATATGTACGGATTACTTAGGAAAAGATACTCTGGGTGAATTAATATATGCTCGTTATGTTATAAACTTTGAGAGGAATAGGAACTGTAGTTCCTTTCCCTTCTAAACCTGCAATGATAGCTCAAATGAGAGATTCTGCAGGAATGCAAAGAACTTTTGAAGAAGCACTACAGCAAATTATAAAAGAAGAATTAGAAAATATAAATAATTATCCAAAAAGCATAGAGATAGATTTTGTAGACAAAAAGGATATTACTGCAAAATTTTCTGTCCATCTAGGATACGAGTCTGGGGTCCATCTTCATTCCTCAGGTTGGTGGTTAGGTCGCCCGCAAAAAGTATTAGGGTATGGAAAATTTAAAATTTGTGTAAAATCAAAAGATGATATTATTTTATTGTCTTCTGAAGGGGTATCTTTAGCTTGGTACGATGTAATTGACGCTAATCCTACAGAGGGAGATCCTGAATGGCAACAATTTTTGGAAACGATTGTTCAGGACAAAGTGGATTCCTCAGCGGCTTTTCCAATTGAAGTTTGGGGTAATTTTACATTTAGTGAATTGGAAACTATTATTAACTCTATTGATATTTAATATGAATACTTTATACAATAAAATTTATATAATTTTGTTAATAATTATTCTCAGTGGGTGCGATAAATCTCCTCCCCAACCCGATACATGGGAAAAAATGATGACAAATACTATGGGGGTTCCTCAGAATTCGTGGAGGCTGCATACTTCGATGCGGGGGAGAATAAGAATAATTTATATTTTCCAAACTGATCAGCAATGGACGGATTGCATTCACTTGCAGGCCTTGAAATTACAAGACGGACTGGACGCAAGAGTCTCTTATTCAGGCATAAGTACATATAATATTCTGGATGTTTCAGGAGTAAAAAATGATTTTAATAAAGAAATAATAAAAAATCCTGAAATCTATTCATTAATAAATGAGGATTTCTTGAAAGGAGATCTTACACCTTATAGTATGTTGCATATTCGGGATAAATTTTTGGAAAAGAATATAAAGAAACGGATAAACATGAATTTATAACATTCCCATTTGGTGAGATTTTCATATTGTATAAAAAAATAATTCAAGGAGATAAATATTTAGTCATAATAGCTATTTCTCCTCATGAGAAATAGTAACAATATAATCGGAATTATGCAGAATAATCTTGTCGGGATACTGCATGATTGCTGATACCGAAATTCAGTCATCAATCCCCTCTTAGCACTTCCGAACATGGTCCGTGATCAACTCGAATCTGGAAATTTCTTCCAGAAATATGATGTGTTCAATACCACAGGCCACTTTATCCGCACGCGGTTTTGCCATATGCAACACCGTCATTAGGAATTCCTTGACCATAGTATTAGCATTGCCAACTCCACTCTCAAATCTCCCTCTTCCTCCTTGGAACAACCCTTGATCAAAACATCAACGGGTATCTGGACGGTCGTGTACAACGCGGCCAACCGCGCGGTGAGCTTCACCAGCCGGGACGGCAGTACGGTGGTGGAATGCGGCTACGACTACCAGGGACGCCGCTACATGAAGAAGGTCACCGTCAACGGAACGGTCGCCAGCCATGAACGCTACCTGTACCGTGGCTACCTCCAAATAGCTGCCCTGGACATGCTCAACAGCCGGAACGTGCTTCGGACACTGTTGTGGGATCCTCTGGAACCGGTGGCCACGCGTCCCCTGGCCCTGGTGCAGGCCGCCTCTCTTTACTGCTATGGATGGGACTTCAACAAGAATGTGACGGAAGTCTTCGACGCGCGGGGAACGATCGCGGCAACTTACGACTACTCGCCCTATGGGACCGTGACCGGCACGGGCAGTCTCGTCCAGCCGGTGCAGTGGAGCAGCGAGATGAACGACGGCAAATTGGCTCTGGTCTATTACAACTACCGCTATTACAATCCCGCTGACGGCAGGTGGATCAATCGCGTCCAATCGCTGCAGAAGGAGGATGGAATTTGTATGGGTTTGTTGATAATGGAGTGGTATTCTCTATTGATTATCTCGGAAAAGAAACTAACGAATTTGGCTACACAATGACTATCCCTGCGGGTTACATACCCATTCTTCTTATTATTGAGGGAAGTATATCAATAGAAAAAAAGAAAAATTGTGTATGCATTGAAGCAAAATTACGAACAGATGTTGGTATAGGTGTAGGCATAGGACTTAAAATTAAACAAAAATGGTGGCCTATTCTGCCTGATATTGAATATTCTTTACGAACTATGGTTGCTGGATTAAGTAATGAAAAAATACTTAAAATTGACAATTGTAATGGTAAAACTTCAACATACTATCGGGAAGAATTATTAGGATTGTCTCATAGAATTGATGCAGGTATTACATTATCATCTTATATACAAGCATCTTATTCTATTGATTTTAAGATAAGTGCTGGGTTAACTTTGAATGCAAAACCAATATCTTTAACTTTAGATGCAACGGGGTATGTTAAGATTGCCGCTACTTTGAAAATTCCATTTGTTATAGATCAAACTGAAGAAATCTCTAACAAATCTTTTAATGAAAATAAAAAAATATGGTCTAAATAATGAACACGATATAATTAGTCATCTTTATTATGATTTACCCTGAATCTCCTTTAACTGGATATGAATATTTCGAATTAGTTTGTAGATGTATTTTTGTAATCCTATTTTTAAGAATCCTTGTTTGGATCAAAAAAAATACTCTTAATTTTTCATTTAATAACTTCCCTTTTTCAATTATCAAACTTACAATTTATTTATTTCTGATCTCTGGAATAATTGGAGTTTTGTCAACAATGTATCATGGTATAAATCTATTATGGGAAAACTTTTCGAATGAACTTTTAATATCATATACAGCATTAATTTTTTCTTATCTTATTATAGTCATTGAGTGTTTCAGAATAATAGATGTTTTGAAGAAAATCAAAAATAAATCTGCTTCCAATTGAAATAATCATGAAAAAATGTTTTCAGACTTGTTTTTATAAGAAGCTAGCGTATTACAAAGAACACAGGAAGAGAATTGAATCGGAACATTTTCCATATGATATAATAGTACCAGAACAATTGTATAAAAGATAACAAAAAATCATAAAAAATGTGGATCCCCTAAAAATCCTTATAATAGAATGACCGTAGCTACCTGTAACTAGCGGCGCAGGATATGCTGGACAACCGGAACGTGCTTCGGACACTGTTGTGGGATCCTCTGGAACCGGTGGCCACGCGTCCCCTGGTCTTGGTGCAGGCCGCCTCTCTTTACTGCTATGGATGGGACTTCAACAAGAATGTGACGGAAGTTTTTGATGGGTAGGGAACGATCGCGGCGGCTTACGACTACTCTCCCTATGGGACAGTTGGCAGCACAGGCAGTCTCGTCCAGCCCGTACAGTGGTCTAGTGAGATGAACGACGGCAAATTGGCTCTGGTCTATTACAACTACCGTTATTATAATCCTGCAGACGGCAGGTGGATTAACAGGGATTCGCTAAAGGAAGAGAATTTTTTAGAGATATATTTGAAAAAGGCTGTCCGGTAAAAGTCGTTTTTGCTGTAGCAGGATTCTTTCTGTTTGTTACTGTACGGCAGGGACTTTCTGCGCTTCCGGCACGGGCAACGGCGTTTTCCGGATGGTAACGGGCGTTCCTATGCTGGTTTGCCTGTAGAGAATTTCCGCAACATTTCGCGGCAGACGGACGCAGCCATGGGAAACAGGATGCCGCCGAACTTTCCCTACATGCAGGCCCAGCCCCGCGTTGGTAAGACGCTGCCAATAAGGCATGGGAGAGCCGTCAAAACGACCTCCCTCCGGTACGGGATCCGTGGATTCGGCATTGTAGTTGATGCATTTGCCTTCGGCATCGTACATTTTGCCGTAGAGGTTGGAAGTATGGTCTTCCTTTTTGGAGATAACGGCGTAGTCCCCCGTTTTGGTCGGATAGGCTTTTACGCCGGAGGAGAGGGGGAAGTCCATGGCGACCAAGCCGTCCACCAGATACTGGCCCCGTTGTTCGTCCAGGCAGACGAAGATTTTTCGGGATTTTTTCGGCTGGCGGTTCAACAAGGTATCGTCCTTATAGACGTCGTACGTTTTCCGGTAGTCCTTGCGGGCTACAAAATGAGCGTATGTGGAAGGATGAAACGGGTTTTTATATTCCGGAACGGATTTGTCCACGGCACGCGGATCCGGCAGGGCCGCATGGCCCGTGCCGGAGTGGGAACAGGACGCCCACCCCATGAGCACCATGGGGAAGGCGGCCAGCACAAGGAGAGGCTTCATAAGTGGTGGAACCGGGAGGATTCTCCGGATTACTTGGAACGCGGGATTGTCAGCTTCTGGTTGATGTGAATCAGATCGGACTTAAGGCCGTTAGCCCTCTTGAGAGCTTTGACAGAGGTGCCGTTCCTGCGGGCGATGGCTCCCAGCGTATCGCCTTTTTTCACGGTGTAGGTGCGGGCCTTGGGAGCGGATTTACGGGAGGAGCTCTTTCTGGCAGCCGTGCTGCGGGAGGATTTGCTGCCGGCCGTGCTCTTCCGCGCGGATGATTTTTTAGTGACGGAAGGCTTGGCGGGGGGATTGTAAGCGTAGCTGGAAGAACTCTGAACCGGGCTGTAATGGCCGGATTCGTAAGCGGGATCAGAGCTTTCCGCAATCCACGGCGGGATTTCGCCGCTGGCCGGTTCCGCAGTGTCGTAACCAGCCGTGGAGGAATTCTGGGTGGAGCAGGAAGAGAGGGGGAATACCAGCGCGGCAGCGCAGGCGCAGGTTAAAATGAATGGCGTTTTCATGTGTGCCCTGTTCATACTAATTTATGATTTCGGATTCAAGGCGGTAGCGCGGATTGTCGGGATTTTTTTTCAGACCTTGCCCAGATTATAAAAGGTTTCCGCATTTCGGGTCGTTACATGGGCCAGATCTTCCAGGTTCATTCCTCTGGCAGCGGCGATGAAACGGGCTGTATGAATGAGATGGGCGGGTTCGTTCATGCGGCCCCGGAGGGGTTCCGGGCTGAGATAGGGGGAGTCCGTTTCCAGCATGATACGGTTTTCCGGGCACCAGCTTGCAGTTTCCGCCACTACGGGCGCGTTTTTAAAAGTAGCTACTCCGGTGAAGGAGACCATGCCGTCCAGTTCGTCAAAGATCCGCATGGCCTGAGCGGTATTTCCGATGAAGCAGTGAAATACGGGACGCACACGGCCCGCGTAGTTCCGGGCAATCGCCAAGGCGTCCTCAAAGCTCGCGGTGCCTTTCCGGTCCCGCGTATGCAGGACGATATTAAGGCCCAGGCTCGCCGCCAAATCAAAGTGCTGTTCCAGCATATTCTGCTGAAGGCGGTGGAATTGTTCCGTCTCCCAGCCTTGGGGCGCCCCATGGAAGTAATCCAGACCCGTTTCCCCGATGGCGGCCAGGGGAACGTCCTGCGCCTTCCGGAAAAGCTGGTCCGCCCAGTCTGCCGGGGCGTCATGGGCATCGTCCGGATGGATGCCCAGCGCACAAAAAACCGCGCCGGGAAACTGGCGCGCCCATGCCGTGTTTGCCTCCCAGTCATCCATCCGCGTCCCCAGCGTAATCATGCGGTCAATGCCTTCCCGGAGGGCATGCTGGACGTAGGTTTCCCTGCGGGACTGGTCGAATTGAGCGGAAGCCAGATGACAGTGCGTGTCAATAATCATGGTGTAAGGGACTGTGGCGGAACGGATGAAGTTTGTGGATATTTGCCGGCTTTGAAAAGTGCAAACGCAGGACATGCCTGATTTTTCCTTGCCACGCGGAAGTGAAACGCACAAACTGCCCCGCATGAAATGTACGGCTTTGTGCATGTGCGCCGCCCTGCTGCCGGTGAGTTTCCTTCAGGCGGGAACCCGGCAGATAGAAGCGCCGCAGGAGGGCTCCGTTATCAGTTTTCATCTGGAAAACGATATGTTCGTGGGGGATGATGACAATTATACCAACGGCGTCCGGTTTGCCTGGATGTCCGGCACCACATCCCGGAGACAGACTTTTTCCGGCATGCTGGGGACGGTGCTGGGAGGTACGAATGCTTCAGATTCCTGGCGCCGGTTCATGGGGATGGACGGTTCTCCCAATTTGCGCCAGCAGTGGGGCCTGGATCTGACCCAGCTCATGTACACCCCGGAGCAGAAGGCCACCTATCCCATCTACAACCAGCACCCCTATGTGGGCAGCCTGACGCTGGGGCTGACCTCCCTGGTTAAGAATGAAGACAGGGCCAATTCCCTGGAATTGCAGCTGGGTACCACGGGCACGAATTCCCTGGCGAAAGGTTCCCAGCATTTCATCCATAAGCTGTGGGGTATGGAGCAATGGCCCGGCTGGGCCAACCAGCTCCCCGGAGAGATGACCGCCAATTTGTTTTTCAAGCGGTATTACCGTCTGCGCGGACTGGAGAAGCGCTACGGCTCCGGTTTTGAAACGGATGCCCTGGCTTACTGGCATGCGGACGCCGGCACAGTGAAGGTGCAGGCGGGGGGCGGCATGTCCTTCCGCTTCGGCTATAATCTGGGCAATACTTCTCCGGAGAACAGCATTCGCGGCGCGACCAGCGCAGCGCCTCCCTTCGTTTACAACAGGATGCCCGTTTCCAATTGGGGGTATTACGGTTATATTCATGCTGCCGTGCGAGCCGTGGCTCATGACCTGTATCTGGATGGTACGGTGTTTCGTTCTTCCCCCAAGTATGTGAACAAGTATCCCGTAGTGGGAGAATGGGGTTATGGTTTCGGCCTCCGGTACAAGCGCTCGGAATTGCTTTTCGGCCTGCATTACATGACCAAGGAGTACACCCAGCAGGAATCCATGCAGTGTGTGGGCGTTCTCCAGCTCCGGCATACTTTTTAACGGCTGCGTTTGCAGGCCGTTCATAAACGCAACAGCAGCTTGCAAAGGGCAAGTTTGCTGTTAGAATTAGAATTGCGGATTCGTATGTAACAGGACAATCCGTTTGTGCATATCAACTCCGACACATATTGATTTCATGAGAACGACCAGATCCTGGCTTTTATCCTGTACCGCGCTGGCGGTAAGTTCCGCCATGTGCGGCCTGGGAGCACCGGGCGATTCCGCCCCCGCGCCAGCCCCCCACAGGGCTGGAATGGGAACAGGAACAAAACCTGCATTTGAATAAGGAAGCTCCAACCGCCTTTTTCGCGTCTTTCAGCGATTTGCAGTCCGCCTTGAAAGTGCTGCCTGAAAACAGTAAATGGCGCAGGTCCCTGAACGGTCAGTGGAAGTTCCACTGGGCGAAGGATCCCCAGAGCCGCCCGGCCGATTTTTACAAGCCGGATTACGACGTAAAGGACTGGAAGGAGATTAAGGTGCCTTCCTCCTGGCAGACTCAGGGTTACGGCACCCCCATTTATTCCAATCAGCCGTATCCCTTTGAACGCTCTTGGCCTTATGTAATGAAGGAGCCTTCCAACAAGAATTATACGTCCTACAAGGAACGGAACCCCGTAGGTTCCTATCGCCGCACTTTTGAAGTGCCTGCGGACTGGGACGGCAGGGAAGTGTACATGCAGTTTGACGGAGTGGATTCCTTCTTCTACCTCTGGATCAACGGGCAGTATGTAGGTTTTTCCAAAGATTCCCGGAATCCGGCCCGTTTTGACATCAGCCCCTACCTTAAGAAGGGGGAGAATGTGGTGGCCGCAGAGGTGTACCGCCATTCCGACGGAGCATATCTGGAATGCCAGGATATGTTCCGCCTGTCCGGCATTTTCCGCAATGTTTCCATCTTTGCGCTGCCGAAAGTTCACATCCGCGACTTTTTCGCACAGGCCAATCCGGTGGACCAGAGGGATTGGGCTTTGAATATTGACCATGCCAAACCGGGGACCGTGGACGGCGATTGGCGCCTTCAGGTGGATGTGGATGTTCGCAATCTGTTTCCGGCAACGGAAAAGCTGGACGGCTGCACGGTTTCCATGGCCCTTTATGACGCTGCCGGAAAACTGGTAGAACCTGTCAAGCCCAAGGATGCGCCATATGACGGCGTGTTGGAAAAGCCCTTGCGCATTACCGGCATGAAGGATTTTAAAACTTCCCTGCTGGGCATTTATTCCAAACCCAGACTATGGTCTGCGGAGGAGCCCAACCTGTACACCCTGGTACTGACGCTGAAGCGTGACGGGAAGACGGAAGAAATGGTTTCCTCCCGCGTGGGTTTCCGCAATGTGGTGATTAAGGACAGCGTGTTCCTGGTAAACGGCCAGCCGGTGAAGGTAAAGGGCGTGAACCGCCATGAAAGCCATCCGGAAACAGGGCATTACGTGACTCCGGAGCAGATGGAGGAAGAAGTGCGGATGATGAAACGCGCCAATATCAACCACGTGCGCTGTTCCCATTATCCCGCGGATCCTTATTTTTATTACCTCTGTGACAAGTACGGCATTTACGTGCAGGATGAGGCCAACATCGAGTCCCACGGCTATTACTATGGCAAGGAGTCCCTTTCCCATCCCATTGAGTGGATGCCGGCCCACGTGGACCGCATCATGGCGATGGTGGAGCGCAACAAGAACCATCCCTGCGTGATTATGTGGTCCCTGGGGAATGAAGCCGGCCCCGGCCAGAATTTCCGCAGTGCGGAAAAGATGGTGAAGGCCAGGGATATGTCCCGCCCCACCCACTACGAACGCAATAATGACATTGTGGACCTGGGGTCCAACCAGTATCCGTCCGTGGACTGGACGCGTTCTATGGCGGGCAACAAGGATTTTCCCAAGCCCTACTATATTTCCGAGTACGCACACAACATGATGAACGCCATGGGCAACCTGGCGGATTACTGGGAGGCCATCGAGTCTTCCGACCGCATTATGGGCGGCGCCATCTGGGACTGGGTGGACCAGGGCTTGTACAAGACCCTGCCGAATGGAGAAAAGATGCTCTGCTACGGCGGCGATTTCAACGACCATCCCAATAGCGGCCAGTTTGTGTTCAACGGCACCATCCTGTCGGATCGTACGCCGGAACCGGGTTATTTTGAAGTCAAGCACGTCTATCAGAATATTTCCACATCTTTGACGGACGACGGCAGGATTTCCATTTTCAACAAGAATTTCTTTACGGACCTTTCTCCATACGACATTACCTGGACCCTCACGGAAAACGGCAATGCAGTGGCTGAAGGCAGGCTGGACACGCCTCCGGCCGGTCCCAGAGAAAAGATTGTGGTTCCCATTCCGGACATTCCCCAGTTGAAAAACCGGAAACCGGGGGTGGAGTATGCCTTGCGCATAAGTTACAAGCTGAAGAAGGACAGGGGGTGGGCCAAGAAGGGATATGAATTGGCCTTTGACCAGCTCCAGCTTCCCGTGCAGGGAGATCTGCCTGTGTTCAAGGCTCCTGCGGGCAAAGTCAGCCTCAGCACGGACAAGCATACCGTTTCCGGCAAGGATTTTTCCGTGCAGTTTGACGCGGCCACCGGGGAACTGGCCCAGTTCACGGTAAACGGCAAGCCTCTGTTTAAAACGCCCATGGCGGTGAACGCCCTGCGCGCCGCCTCCAGCAATGAGCCGGGCGTCATGGCCAAGAGCATGGCTAACGGCCTCCGTGAACTGAAGCATGAACTGCTCAGTTACGAAGCCATTGATAACGGCAATAGCGTCACCGTCAAACAATCCATCAAGGTGAGCGGCAAACAGGCTGAAAACATCAGCGGCTACGGCGATACCAAGACCACCATCACGGCCAGGAAGCAACCCCTGAACGATACGAACACCCATTTCATCAATAATTTGGAATGGACCATCTATGCGGATGGAACTGTCGTCTGCCAGTCCGTACTGCTTCCGCGCGGCAATCCCCTGGAACTGCTGCGCCTGGGATACGAACTCCAGTTGCCGGCGAATATGGACAACGTAGCCTATTACGGGCGCGGGCCGGAAGAAAACTATGCGGACCGCAAGAGCGGCATGCCTCTGGGCGTGTATAAAACGACAGCCTGGGATTCTTTCTTCCCGTACGGCAGACCGCAGGATTGCGGCAACCATGAGGATACCCGCTGGGTGGCCGTTACGGACGACAAGGGGAACGGCCTGCTTTTCGGTTCCGTGGGCGCACCGTTCGCTTTCTCCGCCCTTCCGTATACCACCACGGATTTGATCCTGGCAAACCACCCCGTGGAACTGCCGAAGACGACGGATAAGACCGTGCTGGTTCTCTCTTCCGCCACGCGCGGCCTGGGGGGTGCTTCCTGCGGTCCCGGCCCCATGGGCAGGGACATCATCAAGGCCAACAAGCCCTACCCGATGTCCTTCTTTATGCGGCCCATTACCGCCAAGTCCTACAAGGGGGAAATCCGCGTGCCTGCGGCCCGGCTGGATATGACCATGCTGACCCGCACGGACAAGTATACGGTCAAGAGCGTAACCAGCCAGGAGCAGGGCGAAGCGGACGCCGAATTCGCCATTGACGGTGATCCCGGCACCTTCTGGCACTCTGAATATAATAAAACCGTGACCAAACATCCGCATGTACTGGTCGTGGACCTGGGTAAGGAGCGGGAATTCTCCGGAATCACTTATCTTCCACGTCAGGATGGCGGCAGCAATGGCCGCGTGAAAGATTATTCCGTGGACGTGAGCACGGACGGAGAGAAATGGCAGCCTGCCGCCAAGGGCTCCTTCCCGGACAGTGCTGACCTGCAGGAAGTGAAATTCCAGGCTCCCGTCAAGGCGCGTTATTTCCGTTTTTCCGCCCTTAGTGAGGCGCAGGGGCGGGATTACGCCGCCGTAGCGGAACTGGATATCATTCCCGTTAAGAAATAACTCCTGCGGTTTTTACCGTTTGAACAGGCGCCCCGCCGCTCTTTCCGAGTGCGCGGGGCGTTTTATTTGCCGGGCTCCATGGGTTTTCTGGAGGGAAAATGCAGAAGAAGATGGAGGATGAACAATTGGCAGAACAAAAAACCCTGTACGGAAAATACCCGTACAGGGGTTTGATGAAAAGGGAAGCTTCTATTTCCGTTTACGGCGTACCATCAGGGCCGTCAAACCCAGCAAGCTCATGGTGGCTGTCGCGGGTTCCGGGATCAAAAGCTGGATGGTATTGTTTTGCAGATTGATGTTTCCCAGGATGCATTCGGTGTAGTAGTCAAGCTCGTTTGTTAGAGCCTGCTCCTTGGTCGTAAGCCACAGATCGAACGTCTCGGTGCCGGATATATCTATATTATCGTAATTAAGCAGACTGTCGCTGGATACGTCTTTAAAGACAAAAAGAGCTGTTTCTCCATCCTGTCCCGTCACCATTAGATAAACCGGGGATGTCAGGGAAGAAGAGTAATCTCCGGACAAGTTAAATCTGCCGTCAGCGACGCCGCCATTTTGCTCTTCCGGTATATTTGTCAACGCGCTGGTGAAGTTGTTCTGCATGCTCATCAGATCACTGTATTTCAGTTGATCCTGTGCATACGAATTGCCTTGGAAGTTCCATCGGCTGGTGGTCACATCATAACTCCAAGTACCGCTGCTGAAGGTACCTAAAATGGCATTGCCTGCATTTAGCGGTTCTCCGAGAGAATTGATTAGGGAATATGCGGAGGAATCGTCATTGCTGATATTGAAACTGTCCGCTAAGGCAATTTCTCCAGAAAAGAGAGCGCAGGCGGTGAAAGCATTGGTGAAAAGGGAGCGATAGAACATGGCTGGTTATTTGTTGGTTTGATGTTTGCTGGACACCGTGATGTAGGAAGGTGTCTTGGAAGATTCGTAGTAGATGGAAAAAACTCCGCTGAAGGGGATATTGGAAACGTCCTCTCCATTGTCCTGACGTTTCCAGGAACCGTTGTTGTTGACGACCTTGACCATGGCATTTTTGTCATCTGCGGGAATGTTGATGACGGCGTCATCAGGCAATTGCAAAGCTATTTCAGCCAAAGTCTGGGAAAGGGGCAGGCGAGTGTGAAGAAGGGAATTGAATGTGGGAACGACCAGCTTCTGATTCTTCAGGGATACTTCCCCAATGACCACAGCTGTAACATCGGAACCAGCTTTGCGCGTAATGGTCAGGGGTTCATGGCTGAACACCGGCATATTGCCGATATTTTCCGTAGATCCCCTTCTTCTCCATTCATTTCCAGAATAATAAGCGGCAAGCTTGGTGGTTGCCGAATTAAAGATATTAACCGTGTCTGCAGACATGGCGGAGCCGCTTTTCAGGCCAAACTGGTTGTCTTCTCCAAGAATATCATCCAGAGTGCGCGCCTTGCGCAGGACATATGAATCGGGGGGAGTGCCCTTGCTTACCAGATCAGAAAGAAGGCGGTCATCCACTTTAATGGAATGCTCCGTCCAGCTGGCTCCCGGTTTTTTCCAACCATCCCGGTTTAAGGGAAGAGCTATAACTTCATTGCCGAAGTGAAGAACCAGCACATAGGCGGAGTTTTCATTCATCAGGTCGTTGAAATTAACGTCCGGGTCCGTGATGGTGACTTTATTACCGGAAATGGTAATGTTGCCTTCTTCAAGGGTGTGCTGTACCAAGGCTTCCGGATGCACCCCTAAACCCAGATAACCCGTTGCTTTGGCGTACAGGGTTGTCTGGATATAGCCGCAGGGCGTACTGTAAGCCGTTTCCGCATGCAGGGAGGCGATTGTTGCCGGAAGCAACGCGCATGCGCAGAGAGAGGCTGGCAGACAATGTACCGGATTGATAAACATTAACCCATTAAGAAGAAAGGAAATCGTTTGTCAATTAGGAAAGGGGGAAACATTCCCGTTTTTCATTTGTCAGACTTTTCCCCGGATGGAGGAAGCTTTCAGGTTTGTCCGGGGGATGGCCCCGGGATTTGAAGCGCAGGAAGGGCTGCCGCCGCTTTTTTCAATGCCTCCGGAACAGTAACTTCCAATGGCCGGACACAGGAAAAACAGGACGGAGGCAGGGTGGTAGAGATACGGTGCGGAACCTGGAAGGGGAAAATCATGAAAAAAAGATTTCAGGAATGCTTGGCAGAGGAAGGGGTGGGGAGAGCCTGAAAACAGGGGAGAGGATTTAATAAAATTTTAATGTTTTTTCCGGGTTGTTTTATTTGCGCCCTGAACGTTCTTCCATTAGGTTGATTCCAACATTCAAGCCGGATATCATTCCGATTCCTCTTTTCATGTTTTCAGAAACGCATTCGGACAGCCAGCGGGCGGACAGGATTCTGGCCTCCATCCGGAGGGAGGAAGCCCGTCCCGGCCGCGGCTTGCTGAAAATCTTCTTTGGCATGGCGCCGGGAGTAGGCAAAACATGCGCCATGCTGGAGGCGGCCATTCAGGCGGCGGACAAGGGCGTGCAAGTCATTATCGGCGTGGCGGAATCCCATGGGAGGGAAGATACGATGCGGCTCATTGGCAGGCTGCCGCGCCTTCCCATGAAAAAGATGGTTTACCGGGGAGTGGAAATGGAGGAATTTGATTTGGAGGAGGCATTGCGCGTGAAGCCCCAGCTTATTCTGGTGGATGAACTGGCGCATACCAACGTCCCGGGAATGCGCCACAGGAAACGCTATCAGGACGTGGAGGATTTGCTGGCCGCGGGAATAGACGTTTACACCACGCTGAACGTGCAGCATCTGGAAAGCCGTTCCGATACCGTTCACGACATTACAGCCGCCCCCGTGCAGGAAACCGTGCCGGATTCCGTATTGGCGGAGGCGGATTGCATCCAGCTGGTGGACATTACTCCGGATCAGCTGCGGACGCGCCTTCGGGAGGGGAAAGTGTACAGCGCTCCCCAGGCTTCCGCCGCTCTGGATCATTTTTTCAAGGAGTCCAATTTGACGGCCCTCCGGGAACTGGCCCTGCGCATCGTAGCGGAGAAGGTGGACCATGAACTGACGGAGGTGCGTACCATTTCCGGGGACCGCTCTATCTGGCGCAGCGGGGAACGTCTGATGGTAGCGGTAGGCCCCAGCCCGTTTTCCGCCCGGCTGGTACGCTGGACGCGCCGCATGGCTTATGCCCTGAACGCTCCGTGGATAGCCCTTTCCGTAGATACGGGCGTGCCCTTGCCTCCTGAACAGCAGCAGCGGCTGGACGCCAATCTGGAATTGGCGCGGCGGCTGGGCGCGGAAGTGATCGTGATGCCCGGTTCCGATTTGGCGGAAACGCTGCTCCGCATGGCTTTTTTAAGAAATGTCAGCCAAATTGTGGTGGGCAAACCGCAGGAAAGCTACCTGTGGGGCCTGGTGCGGCCCATATCCCTGGTGGATAAGCTGGTGAAGGGAAGCGACCAGATTGATATTTACGTGGTTCCCGCCGCTTCGGGACCGGGCCGTAACCGTTGGAAGAGCTGGCACCGGAAAACGGAGAAAGATGGCCGGGATTACTGGCTGGCCGCAGGCGTGACAGCGGCCGTCACGGGTGTCGGCCTGCTGGTTTCCGCATTTACCGGTTATTTTGCTCCCGGTTTCCTGTATTTGGCCGGAGTAGTGGGGCTGGGCTTTTTCATCCGTTCCCGCTGGGCCATGCTTCTGGCCGCGGCGCTGAGCGTCCTGTTATGGAACCTGTTGTTTATTCCCCCCGGTGATGACGTTCAAGATAGAGCGGCTGGAGGACGCCTTGATGTGCTTCTTTTTCTTTTTGGTGGCCCTTTCTACGGGACGGCTCACTTCCCGCCTGAGGATCCGCGAGCGGGAAGAACGGGAACGGGAAAAAAAGACCAATGCCCTGTTCCTGTATTCCCGGGCCATTGGATCCGCTTCGGACGTGCCTTCCCTCATTTCCGTCGCGGCGGGACAGATCAGCCAGATTATGGGGGTGCGCCTGGCTGTCATGACGCCGGAAGGAGGCGGCGGTAAGCTGAGGCTTTGGGAGACCGGCGGAGAGTACGCCATGGATGAGAAGGAATGGAGCGTGGCAGTCTGGTGTATGGAACACCGCCGCCCCGCAGGAAGGTTTACGGATACGATCCCGGTAGCGGAAGGGTTTTACCTTCCCATGATGTCCGGGGAGCGTTGCATGGGCGTACTGGGCGTAAGGCCAGAGGAAGGGGAGTGCCTGACGGCCGGGCAGAAGGATTTGCTGGAAAGCATGGGAGCGCAGCTGGCCATGGCGCTGGAGCGTGAAGAATTGAGGGCGGAACGGGCGCGTACGCGGCTCATGGAAGAATCGGAAAAACTGCACCGATCCCTGTTGGACAGTGTTTCCCATGAGTTCAAAACGCCTTTGGCCGTGATTGAGGGCGGCTGTGAAAAATTGGCCGGACGTGCCGCGTCCGCACCGGAGGAGCGGGAAGAATACGGGGAAATTTTACTGGCCGCGCGCCGTCTGCGCCGCCTGGTGAAGAATTTGCTGGATGTGAGCCGCCTGGAATCCGGCGCTTTGAAACCCAAACTGGACTGGTGCGATCTGGGGGATGTTATTGAAGGGGCTCTGGCTGCTACCAGGGAAGCACGCCGGAATCATCCCGTGTCTGTTTCCCTGCCGCCGGACTATCCGCTGGTGAAGGCGGATTTTTCCCTGATGGAACAGGTACTGGTCAATCTGCTGTTGAATGCCTGCGTACATACTCCTGAGGGAACCTCTGTTACGTTGCAAGGTGGTACCGACTCCGCGCGCGGCCAGGTTTGGCTGGATATTCATGACATGGGGCCGGGCATTCCTCCCGAACGGGCGGAAACCATTTTTGAGCGTTTCCGGACGACGCGGCCCGGTGGTTTGGGCCTGGGGCTCCCCATTGTGCGCGGGTTCATGGAAGCTCAGCGCGGTGCCGTCTCCCTGGTTCCCGTTTCCGCCGGAACATGTTTCCGGCTTGTCCTTCCCCTGGTGGAGCACGATAGTGTTCCTGAAGAGTAATTCCTCCTGCCTCATGAGCAACTTTCCTGCAGATATACTGATTATTGACGATGAACGGCAGATACGCCGTCTTCTGAACCTGACGCTGACCGGCGCAGGCTACCATGTCCGCGAGTGTGAAAACGGGCAGCTTGGCTTGAGTGAGACCGCTCTGAAGCGGCCGGATGCCATTATTCTGGATCTGGGGCTTCCGGACATTAACGGCTTGGAAGTGCTGAAACAGCTTCGGGAGTGGACTCAGGTTCCTATCCTGATTCTAACGGCTTGGGACAGGGAGGATGAAAAGGTGGATGCCTTGGATGCCGGGGCGGATGATTACTTGACCAAGCCGTTCAGCGGCCGTGAATTGCTGGCGCGCCTGCGCGTGATGCTTCGGCGCAATCGTCCGGACCGTGAGCCGTCCGTATTCCGGCTGGGTCCCATTGTCGTGGATCTGAGTTCCCGGCGCGTGGAGAAGGGGAAAGAGGAAATTCATTTAACCTCCAAAGAGTACGGAATTCTGCGCCTGCTTCTGCTCCATCAGGGCAAGGTGATGACCCACCGCCAGCTGCTCCGTGAAATTTGGGGCCCCCAGCATGAGGAGGACACGCACTACCTGCGGGTGCACATTGCCCACCTGCGCCAGAAGCTGGGGGATTCCGATCCGGAAAACCGCATTATCCGCGCGGAATCCGGCCTGGGTTACAGAATTGTGGCGGATGGAGCCGAGTAGTCCTTGTCCCAGTTTTACTGGGCTGGAAAAAATAGCGGCACATTATCTGCGGCAGCCGGGAAATATATTTTTTCATAACGGTTGGAGAATGTGGCTTAACTTCACGCAGTCCAATATGCTGTGTAGGATCCAAGACGTATTCAATACGTCTTTATGAAGATCAAGTACAACGCAAGAAACGTAGGAGCCGCAGCCCTGGGCTGCGCCATGATAGCAGGAACCGTCTGCACAGGAGAGGAAACGGTTTCTCCGTCGATAGCCTCCCTGACAAACATGCAGGAGGCCGCCATACCTTCCACAGACACGGATTGGGCCTTTTCCTTCTCGGCGGGGTGGTCCAGTAAGTACGTAACGGAAGGTCTGGACTGCCTGCCGGGCAGCGGCATCTGGGAAGTGGCTCCGAGCATTTCTTGGAAGAATCTTACGTTCAGCGCCTGGTATGCCGGAGGAGATTCCGCCAATTACGATGAACTGGACCTGGTTCTGGGTTACGCCTGGAATCTGGGGAAGTGGACTGTCAATCCCTGGTATGAGCACCAATTCTATTTTACGCAGGATTATAATGTGGCCAATCCGGTGCTGACGGTCTCCTATGCCGTAACGGATTGGATGGCTGTAGGAGCGGAAACCCAGGTGAAAGTGGAACACCAGGATTTTGAAGCCTATTACAGCGCCTTTGTGCGGTTGGAGTGGTCCCCCTTGGAAAATGTGACCGTGGTTCCCATGGTCAGGTACGGGTACAACGGCGGTTATAACGTGGACTATGATGACGGCTCCAACTGCATTGACTGGAGCCTGGGCGTGACATGGCGGTTTGCAGAACATTATACGCTTTCCGGCTCCGTCAATTATTCCCAGGCGGCTACGGTGCTGCGTCACAGGGATGCCGGAGACGAATTCTGGGTGGGATTCCGCCTGGGCATGGAGTTTTAACGGCGCACCGGCGTTAAAAAACGGGCTTCCGGAGAGGAATTAATAATTTCTTAATGTCCGGAGGCCCTTTGTTAACTACCCGGAATTTCCAGAATATGCGTAGAGTTGCGTTGTGTCCTCGCACGACTTGTTAATCATTGTCCTGTTCATAGGCATACTGGTCTCTTTCACCCCGTTTCTCGGAAAATGGCTGGCAAGTGTTTTGATGGGAAGGCAGACATGGCTTTCCCCGGTTCTGGGTCCCGTGGAGCGCTGCGTCTACCGTATGGCCGGAGTGAACCCCACCCGCGAAATGGACTGGAAGAAGTATTTGACGGCCGTTCTTTTGTTTAACGCCGCTGGATTCCTCGTCCTTTTCCTTTCCCTGCTGTGCCAGAAATGGCTGCCTCTGAATCCCGCCGGAACTGAAAATATGCGGTGGGATATAGCCTTGAATACAGCCATCAGCTTCGTGACCAGCACTAACTGGCAGTTCTATTCAGGGGAAGGGCCGGAAGGCGTCAGTTATTTTGTTCAAATGACCGGGCTGGGCGTGCAAAATTTCGTCAGCGCCGGTACGGGAATTGCCGTCATGTCCGCCCTGATCCGCGGGCTGGAAAGGAGATGCGCTTCTACTCTGGGGAACTTCTGGACGGATCTGACGCGCAGCACGTTGTATTTTCTGGTCCCTGTTTCCACGGTCATTGCTCTTCTGCTGGTCTCCCAGGGTGTGGTGCAGTCCTTTGACGGACCCATTGCCGTGCCGGGCATGGATGGCGTGGAACAGATGATACCCAGTGGCCCGGCGGCATCCCAGATAGCCATCAAACAGCTCGGAGCAAACGGCGGCGGCTTTTTCGGGAACAACAGCACGCATCCTTTTGAAAACCCCACGCCCTTCAGCAATATGGTTGAAATGCTCTCCCTGCTTCTGGCCGGCTGCGCCTGCCCATACGCCTATGGCGTCATGATCGGAAGAAAGAGGCAGGGGTGGATTATCTTCGGAGCCATGATGATTCTGCTTGTGGCGGCCATTGTCTTGTCCCAGTGGGCGGAACATGCGGGAAACCCGCTTTTCCCGGGCATGGAAATGCTGGAAGGCAAGGAAGTGCGCCTGGGCGTTACGAACAGTTCCCTCTGGTCCGTCGCTACGACGGCATCTTCCAACGGGTCCGTGAACTGCATGCATTCCAGCATGTCCCCGCTGGGCGGCGGGATTGCCCTGTTCAATATGCTGCTGGGTGGGGTAATTTTCGGAGGTCTGGGCTGCGGCTTGTACAGCATGCTGATGTTTGCCATGATTACCGTGTTCCTGTGCGGTTTAATGGTGGGGCGAACCCCGGAATTCCTGGGCAAAAAAATGGGAACCCGGGAAGTGTGCTGCTCCATGGTGGGCATCCTTCTGCCCGGCATGGCCGTCCTGGTCATGAGCGGCCTGGCCGCCGCGACGGAAGCCGGGCGGGCATCCATCTGCAATGCCGGCCCCCACGGGTTGACGGAAATCCTGTACTGCTTCGGTTCCCAGGCCGGGAATAATGGAAGCGCCTTTGCTGGTTTGGCTGCAGGGGATACGCCTTTTTATTCCCTGCTGGGCGGGTTGGCGATGCTGCTGGCCCGCTTCGGAACCATTATTTCGGTGATGATGATTGCTGGCAGCATGGCATCCAGGAAAACCGCTCCGCCGGCCCAGGGCACCATGGGGACGGATAACCTGATGTTCATGGTTCTGCTGGTAGCCGTCGTGCTGGTTGTAGGAGCCCTCACCTTCTTCCCGGCCCTGGCTTTGGGACCTATTCTGGAGCATTTGCTCCTGTATTCGGGAGCCATGCTTTAAGGCGTATTAGCCGATAATCCGGATGTTTATGATCATGAAGGAGAAAAAGAGTCAATCCTGGTATGACGAAGCCATGTTGAAAACAGCTTTCCTGAATGCGCTGCGCAAATTTGACCCGCGCGTCCTGTCTAAAAACTTCGTGATGTTTATCACGGCTGCCGGCGCCCTGATGGCAACGATTGCCCTTATCAGGGATTTGGCTGCCGGGCAACCCTTCGGCTTTACTTTGCAAATCGCGCTCTGGCTCTGGTTCACCGTGCTCTTCGCCAACTTTGCGGAAGCGCTGGCGGAAGGCCGGGGAAAGGCGTATGCGGACGCCCTGAAAGAAATGCGCGTTTATGTGAACGCCCGTTTGCTGACGGACAAGGGAACGGAGGAAATCGTCTCCGTTTCCGAATTGCGCAAAGGGGACAAAGTGTTGTGCGAGGCCGGGGATATCATCCCCCTGGATGGAGAGGTGATAGAAGGCATCGCTAGCGTGGATGAATCCGCCATTACCGGGGAATCCGCTCCGGTCATCCGTGAAAGCGGGGGGGACCGCAGCGCTGTAACGGGAGGAACCCGTGTAATCAGTGACGGCATTGTTATCCGTATTACCGTGGAACCGGGCCATACGTTCCTGGACCGCATGATTTCCATGGTGGAGGGGGCCAGCCGGCAGAAAACGCCCAATGAAACCGCTCTAGGTATCTTGCTGGTGGCGCTGACCATTGTTTTTCTTGCCGTGGTTCTTTCCCTTCCCGCCATGGCCGGATACATTGAGGATTCTGCCCGGGCGCTTGGCTTCAGGGCGGAGGGCCGTATTTCCCTGCCCATCTTGGTCTCTCTTCTGGCATGCCTGATTCCGACGACGATCGGCGGATTATTAAGTGCCGTTGGTATCAGCGGCATTGACCGGCTTGTGCGCCGGAATGTGCTGGCTGTGTCCGGGCGCGCCGTGGAAGTAGCCGGGGACATTGATGTGCTGATGCTGGATAAAACCGGAACCATCACCTTCGGCAATCGAATGGCGAACGAATTCCTGCCTGCACCCGGGGTGGATGACCTGCAGCTGGCGGAAGCCGCCCAGCTTGCTTCCCTGTCCGATGAAACGCCGGAAGGCCGCAGCATCGTGGTGCTGGCTAAAAAACAGTTTGGAATCCGGGGCCGCCATATGGACGCGGACCATATTGCTTTTATCCCGTTTTCCGCCTCCACCCGCATGAGTGGCGTGGATATTGCGGAGCACGACGGCCGTCCGGCCGTTTCCATCCGGAAAGGAGCGGCGGAAAGCGTGGCGCAGTGGGTGAAAATCCGGGGCGGAACTTTCCCGCAAGAGGTGGAAATGATGGTGCAGAATGTCGCGCGTGTCGGCGGTACGCCGCTGGTAGTGGCCCGGGGAAAAGACGTGCTGGGGGTCATTTATCTGAAAGACATCGTCAAGGGCGGCATCAGGGAACGCTTTGCCCGGCTCCGGGCCATGGGCATCCGGACTGTCATGGTGACAGGGGACAATGCCCTGACTGCCGCATCCATTGCGGCGGAAGCCGGCGTGGATGACTTCATGGCGGAAGCTACGCCTGAGATGAAGCTGGCGCGCATTCGTGAGGAACAGGCTGCCGGCCGCCTGGTGGCCATGACCGGGGATGGAACTAATGACGCTCCCGCCCTGGCCCAGGCCGATGTGGGTGTGGCGATGAACACTGGAACGCAGGCCGCCCGGGAGGCGGGCAACATGGTGGACCTGGACAGCAATCCGACCAAGCTGATTGAAATCGTAGAAATCGGCAAGCAAATGCTGATTACCCGCGGCGCGCTGACCACCTTTTCCTTCGCCAATGACGTAGCCAAATACTTTGCCATCATTCCCGCCATGTTTGCCGGCCTCTTTGTGGCTGACGGCATGGCCAGTGGACCTCTTTCCGCCCTGAACATAATGGGCCTGAATTCCCCGCAAAGCGCCATTCTCAGCACTGTGATTTTTAATGCCCTGGTCATCGTAGCGCTGATTCCTCTGGCCTTGAAAGGGGTTTCCTACCGTCCGGCGGGAGCGGCCTCCCTGCTGAAGCGCAATATCCTCATTTACGGGGTGGGCGGCCTGATTGCTCCTTTCATGGGCATCAAGCTTATTGATATGGTCATCAATGCATGGCGCCTTGTTTGAAAATCCAATCCTAACCTGCTGAATTATCATGAAGTGGACATTTCCCAATCTGCGCCTGTTTCTGTCTCTGGCCGTCATTACCGGAGGCATTTACCCTTTGGTCGTTACGCTGGTCAGCCTGATTTTTTTCCCTCATCAGGCTCATGGTTCCCTAATCCGGAATGAACGGGGGGAAATTATCGCTTCGGAGCTTGTCGCACAGCCTTTTATCTCCGCCAAATATTTCTGGCCCCGGCCCTCTGCCGGAGAATACGCTACCATGCCTTCCGGAGCCAGCAACCTCTCCTGGACTTCCGGGAAGCTGGTCAGGACGGTGGCGGAGCGCAGGGCGGCTCTGCTGAAAGCCCACAGTCTGCCGGAGAAAACGCCTGTCCCTGCGGACATGCTTTTTGCTTCCGGCAGCGGTTTGGAGCCTTTTATCTCTCCGGAAGCGGCGGAATTTCAATTGAACCGTGTTGCCTCCACGCGCGGAGTGCCTCCGGAAAAAATCCGGAAACTGGTGTCTGAACACTTCGTCCGGGGCGGAATTTTGGGGGAAAACGTAGTCAACGTGATGACCCTGAACGCTGCGCTGGATACATTGTTCCCGATGAGCGGGATGTAATTGACCGCCCCGGTTCGGAAAATATCCTGGCGGAAAAATCGTCCGGCATCAGCCGGTGCCTTGGTTCCGCGTCTTTCTCCGGTTACCGGGGCGGTTTTCTTATTGGATTTTTGTCAGTTTGGCCTAATTTGTTGAAAAACAGAGACAATAAATTGGCCGGCGTGCGGTATGCTGCCGGATAATCCTTTCAGAATGCAGCAATAGGGGGGGCGACATCCTCTCGTTAGTTTTATTAGGCTGATATGAAGTTTCTTCAGCCCCAAATGCGGCTGTTTACAAATAGTCCTCCCTTGGCGGTGTGAACACATCGACAACCTCTCCGCTTCCCATCACCTCAAAGGAACGAGGCGTATTGTCCGGTATGGCGTAGCTGTCCCCTGCATGAAGCAACACTTCAATATTCTTCTCCGGCATTTCCATGTTCAGGCGGTATTTGCCTGAAATGACGTACCCGCATTGTTCATGCGGATGTTGGTGGGTAGAGGCGAAGTTGCCTTTCACATAGTACATCTTTGCTGCCATTGATTTCTCTCCGACAGCGAGCGAATCCAGTGAAACGCCCTTGAACACTTTCTTCGATGCGTCTTCCTTGCGAACGATGACTTTATTATTTTTTATGATTTCCATATCAATACGTTATCTTCAGTTCCATCTGGATGTTTCCGCGTTCGTATGCCGGGTGATTTTCCGCAAGTTCCTTGAATCCCAGCTTTTTATATGTGTGTATGGCGGGTTTGAGCAGGGTGTTGCTTTCAAGAAAAAGAATTTTCGCCTTCATGTCCTTTGCTTTGTCTATAGCTGCATGGCAAAGTATTTCCCCGATGCCTTTGCCCTGCGCATGAGGGTGAACGGCAAGTTTCGCCAGTTCATAATCATATACCGGGTCATCCATTTTGCAGAGGGCACAAACTCCGACGGGCTTTCCCCTGTAAAGGGCTACAAAGATAAAGCCTCCTTTGTTGATAATATATTCCTGCGGATGATCAAGATAGTCCAGATCGTGCGGTTCTATCTTCCAATGTTGCGTAATCCACTGTACGTTAAGTGATTTAAACGTATTCTTGTAACACGGTTCGTAAGGAATTACCCTGATATGCTCCCTTTCCCTCATTTTCCGGGCTTCTTTGACCCGTTGCAGCAGGCTCTTCTCAGCGAGCCGGTCTTCCCATTCGCCGATAGCTCTCCACAAATCATGGCGCGTTTCCTTGGAAATATCCTCTACGGCGACCTCCACGTCTTTGCAGAGCTCTGTCAGCATGGCGGCAACCCTTTTCCCATGTGGAGACAGGGCGATGACGGTGCGTCTCTTGTCCTTCTGGTCTTCAAGTCCTTTCACCAATCCTCTTGCCGTCATTTCTCCAACGATATTGCTCACGGATGGATGACTGTGCCCTATTTCCTTAGCTATGCCCGTTATTGTTTTCTCTTTCCCGCCGGCTAAAACGAAAAGCAGGGGAAACCACTTTGGCTTTATGTCAATGCCGTATAATTCATAAATTTGACTTGCATCAGACGTCACAGCATCCGTCAGCATGCGCAGCCTGCTTCCAATGGCTATTTTACCTGTCCTATTGAAAAAATCCATATCTTTCCGTTATTAAATACGTAACTGATTACGTAACTAATATGCCATTATCATGCGAGCAAGCATTTTTTCACATTTTAGTCTTCTTGCAGGTGGGGAATATCGCTGTATCCATCAATGGAATGGAAAAATCCGTCTCCTGTCAGTCGGGTAGGCTGCGAACGTGGTATTTGGCATTGCCACCCTTGCCCACGCGATTATTTTGGAGCATGGGCAAGGGCTGTTCCTGCGTTTCTATCCGGTACGGGGCTGCCGTTCTTTCCGGAAATATTTTCCTTGGCGTTCAGGATTTACACTATTGCCGGGATACCGGATGCGCCAGCTCCATGAGAAAGCGGGACAGGATTTCCTTGTCAGGGCGGACTCTCCAATAATCCGTTGAGCGTGCAAGTGATATTGCGGGGAATCCGGAGGGGCAAAAAATTTTTAGATAACAGGAAAAATCCTGTTTTTCCATTCAACGGTTGGAGTTATTCTTATGTCTAAAATACCAACATACCATGCTTAACAATCTAACAACAAAATTTCAGGAAGCGCTGATGCAGGCGCAGCAAACTGCAGGCCGGCTTGGAAAACCGGAAATTTCTTCTCTGGACGTTCTGGTGGCGTTACTGGAGCAGGAAGGCGGAATTCTTTCCCCTATTCTCCGCAAAGCCTCTTGCGATCCGGGGCTGCTTCTCCAGGCAGCCCAAAGGGAGGTTTCCCACGAACCTACTCAAAGCGGCGCCACCACCCAGCCGCAGATGGGGCGTGACCTGGCTACCGTCATGCAGGCTGCGGAAGAGGAACGCAAAAAGCTCAAAGACGACTACCTCAGCGTGGAACACTTCATGCTTGGGGCGTTGGACACGCAAAACAAAGTGCACCAGTTGACGGACACCTTTGGGCTGACCAAGGATAACTATCTGGCCGCCATGAAGGAAGTGCGCGGCAACCAGCGCGTGACGGACGACAACCCGGAAGGCAAATACCAGACGCTGGAAAAATATGGGACGGACCTGACGGCCCGCGCCCGCGCCGGTAAAATTGACCCCGTCATCGGCCGTGATACGGAAATCCGCCGCGTTTTGCAGATTCTTTCCCGCAGGACGAAAAACAATCCCGTCCTGATCGGGGAGCCCGGCGTTGGCAAAACCGCCATTGCGGAAGGTCTGGCGCGGCGCATTGTCAACGGCGACGTGCCGGAAAGCATGCGCAACAAGCGCATTGTATCCCTCAACATCGGCTCCATGCTTGCCGGAGCCAAATATCGCGGTGAATTTGAAGAACGCTTGAAATCCTTCCTTAAGGAAGTAACGGATTCCAACGGTGAAATCATTCTGTTTATCGATGAACTGCACACCATCGTAGGCGCGGGCGCCAGTGAAGGGGCGGTGGATGCCTCCAACCTGCTCAAGCCCGCCCTGGCCCGCGGGGAACTGCGGACCATCGGCGCGACGACACTGGACGAATACCGCAAATACATTGAAAAAGATGCGGCTCTGGAACGTCGGTTTCAGCCCGTCATGGTCTCCGAACCCAGCGTGGAAGATACCATCGCCATCCTGCGCGGCTTGAAAGAACGCTATGAAGTCCACCATGGAGTGCGTATTACGGACGCTGCCATCGTAGCGGCGGCCACCCTTTCCGACCGTTATATTTCCGACCGTTTTCTGCCTGACAAGGCAGTAGACCTGGTGGATGAAGCGGCAGCCCGCCTCAAAATTGAGCTGGACTCCATGCCCACGGAAATTGACCAGATTGAACGTGAGGCCATGCAGCTTGAAATGGAACGGCAGGCGCTGGCGAAGGAAGAAGACGCCGACAGCAAGGCCCGTTTGGAAAAAATCACCAAGGACCTGGCCGACCTGAAGGAAAAATCCGGTTCCATGATTGCCAAATGGAAAAGCGAAAAGGAAGTGCTGGACGCCGTCCGCAGGGAACAGGAAAAAATAGAAGCCCTCAAGCTGGAAAGCGAAAGGGCCAAACGTATGGGTGACCTGACCCGCGCGTCGGAAATCACCTATGGCGAACTTCCGGAAGCCCAGCGCGCCCTGACGGAAGGCAAGGAAAAGCTCAGTAAAATGCAGAAAGAAGATGGAGGGCTGCTGAAGGAGGAAGTCACGGAAGGAGACATTGCCAAAGTGGTTGCCACCTGGACCGGCATTCCCGCCGCCCGTCTGCAGGAAGGGGAGCGTGCCAAGCTGGTGCACATGGAAGAGCGTCTGGGCGCCCGCGTAATCGGGCAGAAACAGGCCGTTAAGGCCGTATCCGACGCCGTGAGACGCGCCCGCGCCGGGCTGCAGGATGAAAACAGGCCCATCGGCTCTTTCCTGTTCCTGGGACCCACCGGCGTGGGCAAGACGGAACTCAGCAAGGCGCTGGCGGAATTCCTCTTTGACAGTGAGAACGCCATCGTTCGCATTGACATGTCCGAATACATGGAAAAACATTCCGTCGCGCGCCTCATCGGGGCGCCTCCCGGATACGTGGGGTATGAAGAAGGCGGTCAGCTCTCTGAAGCCGTGCGCCGTCGTCCGTACTGCGTGGTTCTCTTCGATGAAATTGAAAAGGCCCACCCAGACGTCTTCAACGTATTGCTCCAGGTGCTGGACGACGGCCGCATTACGGACGGCCAGGGTCGTACGGTTGACTTCCGCAACACGGTCATCATCATGACCTCCAACATCGGCAGCCAGTACATCCTCAATGAAGCCAATGCGGAACAGAGGGAAGCCAAGGCCCTGGAAGCGTTGCGCGGTCACTTCCGTCCGGAATTCCTGAACCGCATTGATGAAATCATCATCTTTGACCGGCTCACGGCGCAGGAACTCAAGGGCATTGTGGACATTCAGCTTCAGCGTGTCCGCAGGCGCCTGGAAGCCAAGGGCCTGTTTTTGCGCATGACTCCGGAAGCTACGGCTCTGGTGGCGGATCATGGTTTTGATCCTGTGTATGGAGCCCGTCCTCTCAAACGGGCCATTCAGCATGATCTTCTGGACCCGCTCAGCCTCAAGCTTCTGGAAGGAGACTTCCCGGAAGGAACGGAAATCGTGGTACGGAAAAAGACGGCAAACTGGACTTCACCAAGGAGAAAAGATAATTGCATTTCTCGGCATGTTGCCGGAAAAACAATGAAGGGCGTCCCCTGAGAGGGCCGCCCTTCTGATATAAAGATTCCCGCTTCCGGGAGCTGAAGAAAATCTGCTGCGCGGTTAAATCTGGGACAGAGCGTCGTCAGCAACGGCGGCGGCGCAAAGCGAGTGCGGCCAGCCCTAGGAGGGAAAGCGTAGCGGTAGCGGGTTCCGGAACCATGTTCCAGCCCATGGAACGCATTAATCCCACTTCTCCATCCGTCAGGGTGCGATGATAGGTATCCGGTGAGATGGAATACTGCATAAGGGCGTCTGGATCGCTCGTGCTGTCAATGTGGGCCATGCTGGACCCTTCCGACCATGTGGTGGGGTTATAGACAGTAAGCCCCGTATCGCCCAGAGACAAAGTTTCCCCTAGGGTAAATGCCGTATTCCCATTTCCGGCTTTTTCTACGATGGACTGGCCTTCTTGGTTGGTTAACAGGGAATCATACTTGGTGTACAGCATGGTGCTGTAGGTTGTGGAAGCGCTTCCGGATTGGACTTGGAAAGTGCCTGTCTGCGTCGCCAGGGAAAGAAAACCAACGGCATGCCCCACTTCATGGGTCAGGATGCTTTGAAAATCATATTTTCCCGTATGCTCCGCCAATAAGGCGGCCCCATAATAAAGGGAAGCCAAATGAGAGGTATTGCACTGGATGTAAATATCATAGCCTGAGGTAGTCCTTGTGCTTCCATCGCGCCATACGGCCTCGGCCATGGTGGAAACCTGTTGTGGCTTGTTTGACAGGTAGTAGTAATAAGGGGAATAAGCGGAGGCTAGGGTGGAGGAATCGGCTCCGTCGTACCAGGTGAGGCCTACGTTAAGCGTTCTTCCCGGGGTGGAATTAATCAGGGTATTCCATGTGTTCAACGCCCGTATGGCGGAATCTATCTGATCACTGGTCCAGGTATGAGTACTTGAAGAATCAAAAAATCCCTTCTCCCCGGAATCTAGGAAGGTGCATGAAAAAGTGGAGCCTATATTAACTGTCTGTACAGCAGATGAGAAAAAAGTGCTTCCCAAGCAGAAAACAGTGCAGAGAATGCCAATTTGGAATGAACTTTTCATAGATAAAAAATAATAAACCCTTGAATAGCAAAAAAATCCTTTCTGTTCAAGTGAAAATAAATCAAGTCTGCTTCTTTTTCAGGGAAGACGGGTCAGACACCCCTTCTTTTTTTCTGGCTCTTGTTGCATAACAACAAAAAATGCTGAAAATACCGGCAGGGGCCCTCCTGGTAAGGACAGTTTCCTTGTAAAAAATGTAACGGCGCAAGATAGTTGCGATATGCGGGACAGGTTGTTGCGATATTTCGCCACTTGCTGCCAGGAAAAGCCCCTTTCCGGAAGCCTGAAAAGAGGTTAAAAAAACGCCTGAAAACGGGTGAATTCGCGTGACTTTTACCCCCGAATTTGCTATAAAAAACTCACCGGAAGGAAGGTTGATCCGTACCTTGAACCGGGGCTATTGCCGCCGCTGCCATCAGCTTTATTTTGGCGTTGCAAAGGGAGTGCATAATTTCCGCCCTGCGCTCGCGCGGCACTCCATAAGGCCGGGGATTGCCTGTCGTCACCATCCGGAACATCCGGGCGTATAAATCAGGGGGAGCCTCGGCGCTGTGCCAGCACCGGCAGGACCAGCGGGAATTCTCCGAAATACCGATCGTTCCGGAATCTTTTTGTTTACCATTCCCGGGTGTCCTCCGGTTCGGTCGGCATCTTTCCCTCAAAACCATTATTTTCGGCTTGGCTTTGGCCTCGTAATATTGACAGCCCCTCCGAAGAGGGGCGATTTCATATCGCAACAACCTGTCCCGTTTCAGGCAGTTTCATGTTCCTTCATCACAATTACCCGTCTCTTCTTTCCATCGCTGTAATTTCCCGCCATTGCTAGCTTTCACCCTATTTCAACTATACTGTCCCTTTTCAAAAAGGGGAAGAGCGAGGGGAAAAAGGGAAGCGTTCAAAAAAAGACGCGCCAGGATGGGGGATTATGACAAAAGAGCATCTCATTGATTAGGTGTGTATTAAGGGTGGTTGCAGTGGGTATGGCCTGAATAAGGATCGGGAAAAAATGAAAAAACATCTCGAAAAAAATTGACAAAAAGGTGTGGGATGGTAGATTTCTCGGCACGCCAACACGGCGACGGGATGAAAAGCCCGGCGGCTGAAGGGCTCGGAAGAGCGCTGGAGGCGGCTGGAGCCGGCCACCCGGAGAAACCCCCGGAAGGGGTTGCGATAAGAAGATTTGAAGGGAATGACTACCGAAAACCGCCGAGGGTTTTCCGAGGGCGTCGAGAGGCGCCGGAGGAGCAAAAAGCCCGAAGGAGCGACCTAGCTCTGAGAGGGGTGGTTTGGTAGAAGCAAGGGGAAAGAAAAAAGGTCGTGACGCGCGCCGTGCGAGGCAGAGCGAAGAGGCCTTCAAGAGACACAACTTGAAGGAAGAGCTGGCTGAAGCATGGCGCAAATGAAATCGCAAGATTCCATTTGGTCCAGCAATTTCAAAAATTAATTTGATGGAGAGTTTGATTCTGGCTCAGAACGAACGCTGGCGGCGTGGATAAGACATGCAAGTCGAACGAGAGAATTGCTAGCTTGCTAATAATTCTCTAGTGGCGCACGGGTGAGTAACACGTGAGTAACCTGCCCCCGAGAGCGGGATAGCCCTGGGAAACTGGGATTAATACCGCATAGTATCGAAAGATTAAAGCAGCAATGCGCTTGGGGATGGGCTCGCGGCCTATTAGTTAGTTGGTGAGGTAACGGCTCACCAAGGCGATGACGGGTAGCCGGTCTGAGAGGATGTCCGGCCACACTGGAACCTGAGACACGGTCCAGACACCTACGGGTGGCAGCAGTCGAGAATCATTCACAATGGGGAAACCCTGATGGTGCGACGCCGCGTGGGGGAATGAAGGTCTTCGGATTGTAAACCCCTGTCATGTGGGAGCAAATTAAAAAAAGATAGTACCACAAGAGGAAGAGACGGCTAACTCTGTGCCAGCAGCCGCGGTAATACAGAGGTCTCAAGCGTTGTTCGGAATCACTGGGCGTAAAGCGTGCGTAGGCTGTTTCGTAAGTCGTGTGTGAAAGGCGCGGGCTCAACCCGCGGACGGCACATGATACTGCGAGACTAGAGTAATGGAGGGGGAACCGGAATTCTCGGTGTAGCAGTGAAATGCGTAGATATAGAGAGGAACACTCGTGGCGAAGGCGGGTTCCTGGACATTAACTGACGCTGAGGCACGAAGGCCAGGGGAGCGAAAGGGATTAGATACCCCTGTAGTCCTGGCAGTAAACGGTGCACGCTTGGTGTGCAGGGGAATCGACCCCCTGCGTGCCGGAGCTAACGCGTTAAGCGTGCCGCCTGGGGAGTACGGTCGCAAGATTAAAACTCAAAGAAATTGACGGGGACCCGCACAAGCGGTGGAGTATGTGGCTTAATTCGATGCAACGCGAAGAACCTTACCTGGGCTTGACATGTAATGAACAACATGTGAAAGCATGCGACTCTTCGGAGGCGTTACACAGGTGCTGCATGGCCGTCGTCAGCTCGTGTCGTGAGATGTTTGGTTAAGTCCAGCAACGAGCGCAACCCCTGTTGCCAGTTACCAGCACGTGAAGGTGGGGACTCTGGCGAGACTGCCCAGATCAACTGGGAGGAAGGTGGGGACGACGTCAGGTCAGTATGGCCCTTATGCCCAGGGCTGCACACGTACTACAATGCCCAGTACAGAGGGGGCCGAAGCCGCGAGGCGGAGGAAATCCTGAAAACTGGGCCCAGTTCGGACTGTAGGCTGCAACCCGCCTACACGAAGCCGGAATCGCTAGTAATGGCGCATCAGCTACGGCGCCGTGAATACGTTCCCGGGTCTTGTACACACCGCCCGTCACATCATGGAAGCCGGTCGCACCCGAAGTATCTGAAGCCAACCGCAAGGAGGCAGGGTCCTAAGGTGAGACTGGTAACTGGGATGAAGTCGTAACAAGGTAGCCGTAGGGGAACCTGCGGCTGGATCACCTCCTTTCTATGGAGCAAGTGCACGGAAGTGCACAGGTCGGATCTCTTCCCGAGGGGAGAGAAAGCGGAACCCGCGAGGGCCCGCAACGAACCAAAGATGTGTAAACAGCCAGACGCCTGGAGCGCAACCTGGCACGACGTGCGTGACGACCTTTTTTTCACCGAGAACCGCAACTGGGGGTATAGCTCAGTTGGTAGAGCGCCAGCTTTGCAAGCTGGATGTCCGGGGTTCGAGTCCCCGTGCCTCCACCAGTTTCGGGAAAGAGACCCAAAGCCGGGCCTGTAGCTCAGTTGGTTAGAGCACGCGCTTGATAAGCGCGGGGTCACAGGTTCAAGTCCTGTCAGGCCCACCAGCAAAATCGATTATTGAGGGAAAGCGAAAATTGACATCTGCGTGGCAAAGAAAACGATTGCTGAGAAGCAATCGCTTTCCAACAAAGTGGGTAGTTGAACAACAACTACAAAACACAAGATAAACATGCATACCAAGCAATGAGACAATACAGTAAGTCACGAAAGGGCTTTGTGGTATTGTGGAAGTGGTAACAGCTTTTGCAATATGATGAAGTAAGTAAGGGCGTACGGTGAATGCCTTGGTGCCAACAGGCGAAGAAGGACGCGGCAAGCTGCGAAAAGCCTCGGGAAGCTGCAAGCAAGCGATGATCCGGGGATATCCGAATGGGGTAACCTGATCGAGGCAATACGCGATCGTTCATACCTGAATACATAGGGTATGAAACGCGAAACCCGCTGAAGTGAAACATCTCAGTAAGCGGAGGAAAAGAAAGAGAAATCGATTCCGGTAAGTAAGTAGTGGCGAGCGAAAGCGGATGGAGCCCAAACCGAAGGTATTCCTTCGGGGTTGTAGGACCACGTCATATTCGACCATACTGGATAGTAGAACAGCCTGGAAAGGCTGGCCGGAGAAGGTGAAAGCCCTGTAGACGAAATCCAGAGTGGGAATTAGTGGTATCCTGAGTAATACATCACACGTGGAACGATGTATGAACCCGCGCGGACCACCGCGCAAGGCTAAATACTAGTTGGCGACCGATAGTGAACAAGTACCGCGAGGGAAAGGTGAAAAAAGAACCGCTGTGAGCGGAGTGAAATAGAACCTGAAACCGTATGTCTACAAAGTGTCAGAGCAGAGCAATCTGCGATGGCGTGCCTTTTGTTTAATGAGTCTGCGAGTCAGTGTTTGTGGCAAGACTAAGGGCTTCCGGCCCGGAGTCGCAGCGAAAGCAAGTCCGAACAGGGCGCAATAAGTCGCAGGTACTGGACCCGAAGCGGAGGTGACCTACCCTTTTGGCCAGGTTGAAGCATGGGTAAAACCATGTGGAGGACCGAACAGGTGAACGTTGAAAAGTTCTCTGATGAGCTGAGGGTAGGAGTGAAAGGCTAATCAAACCCCGTGATAGCTGGTTCTCTTCGAAATGCATTTAGGTGCAGCGTCACGTGCTGATGCGCGGGGGTAGAGCACTGACAAGGCTAGGGGGCACACCCGCTTACCAAACCTTATCAAACTCCGAATACCGTGCAATGGAACGTGGCAGTGAGACAGTGGGGGATAAGCTTCATTGTCGAGAGGGAAACAACCCAGACCAGCAGCTAAGGTGCCTAAATAACGCTCAGTGGAAAGGATGTGGGATTACACAGACAGTGAGGATGTTGGCTTAGAAGCAGCCACCATTTAAAAAATGCGTAATAGCTTACTCATCGAGTGATCCTGCGCCGAAAATGATTGGCGATCAAGCGTTATACCGAAGCTCTGGACTTTGCCGCAAGGCAGAGTGGTAGAAGAGCGTTGCATGCGCGTCGAAGGGCGATGGCGACTGACCCTGGAGCACATGCAAGTGAGTATGCAGACATGAGTAACGTTAAGCCGGGTGAAATCCCCGGCCGCCGTAAACCCGAGGTTTCCAGGGCAACGTGTTTCGTCCCTGGGTTAGCCGGGACCTAAGCCGAGGCCGAGAGGCGTAGGCGATGGACATCAGGTTAATAATCCTGAGCTCGCAACCCTTAAACTGGGGGGACGCATGAGAAAAGATGACTAGGTTATTGAATTCCGAGTTGAGTCCACGGACTCAGCGCATCATTGGATCGAGTGCCAAGAAAAGCCCCAGCGTATGCTAAGCGACCCGTACCGCAAACCGACACAGGTGGGTGGGTAGAATATACCAAGGCGTAAGAGTGAAACCTGGTTAAGGAACTCGGCAAATTAGCCCCGTAACTTCGGAAGAAGGGGTGCCTGCAGCGATGCAGGCCGCAGAGAAAATGGCCCAACCGACTGTTTATCAAAAACACAGCACTCTGCAAAGACGCAAGTCGAAGTATAGGGTGTGACACGTGACCAATGCCGAAAGATTAAGGCAAGGGGTTAGCCGCAAGGCGAAGCTCTAAACCCAAGTCCCGGTGAATGTCGGCCGTAACTATAACGGTCCTAAGGTAGCGAAATTCCTTGTCGGGTAAGTTCCGACCTGCACGAATCGTGAAACGAGTTGGGCACTGTCTCAACCAGGCGCTCAGTGAAATTGTAGTGGCGGTGAAGATGCCGCCTACCCGCAGAAGGACGGAAAGACCCTATAGACCTTAACTGTAAGCTGTCATTGTTTCTTCGGTTTTAATGCTCAGAGTAAGTGGGAGACGCTGAAGACGCCCTTTAGGGGGCGTCCGAGTCATCAATGAGACACCACCCTTTGAAACTGGAGGATCTAACCCTGAGCCGTGAATCCGGCCAGAGGACCGTGTCAGCCGGTCAGTTTTACTGGGGCGGTATCCTCCCAAAGAGTAACGGAGGAGCGCGAAGGTGGGCTCAGCCCGGTTGGCAACCGGGTGTCGAGTGCATGGGCATAAGCCCGCCTAACTGTGAGACCAACAAGTCGAGCAGATGCGAAAGCAGGCCCAAGTGATCCGGCGGTAGAAAGTGGAATTGCCGTCGCTCAACGGATAAAAGGTACCTTAGGGATAACAGGCTGATCACGCCCAAGAGTTCATATCGACGGCGTGGTTTGGCACCTCGATGTCGGCTCGTCGCATCCTGGGGCTGGAGCAGGTCCCAAGGGTCCGGCTGTTCGCCGGTTAAAGCGGCACGCGAGCTGGGTTCAGAACGTCGCGAGACAGTTCGGTCCTCTATCCTCTGTGGGCGTTGGAAAATTGAGGGGTTCAGACCTTAGTACGAGAGGACCGGGTCTGACGCACCACTGGTGCATCGGTTGTACTGTCAAGTGCATGGCCGAGTAGCTAAGTGCGGACGGGATAAGCGCTGAAAGCATCTAAGCGCCAAGCCCTTCCCAAGATGAGTTTTCCCTACAGGTTCGTGGAAGACCACCACGTTGATAGGTCGCAGGTGTAAGTGCAGCAATGTATTGAGCCGAGCGATACTAATTACCAATTGACTTCATCATATTACATCACTCCCCGTCGTGAATGACAACTTGCTCTTGTCTCATTTACCTGTGCATGTTCATCAACCACCAGCCACGCAGATGTCAGTTTACGCTGAATCCCTCCCCACACAAAGGACGGAAATCTTCTTAGCCGCCACACACATACCCTGAAAAAAATCCCTCACTCAGAAGCCCCCAAAAAAGCAGGGCTCCCGGGCAGGCAGGATGAAGAAACAAACAGATCTTCCCCCTGAAGCCCGGTGGCCAGAGCGCAGTGGTCCCACCCGGTCCCGTTCCGAACCCGGAAGTGAAACGCTGCCGCGCCAATGGTAGTCGGACGACAGGTCCCGCAAGAGTAGGTCGCCGCCGGGATTTTTCCATCAGGCCCCGCCAGTCTCCAGACTCGCGGGGCCTGTTCGCTTCTTGCTCGGTCCCGTTCTTCTCCCCCTACATTCTCTTAGTTAAGGAGTTGTCCGTAGGGAAAAAATGGTTGCTATACTTCATGAAGCTGCCATGTCTGCGTATTTGGTTCCGGAACCGGCGACGGCTTCCCGGAGCCTGCTGGGTTTGGCGGGGCTGGTCATGCGGAGGCGCAGAAGGCAGGAAGCCTGATAGAGGCGGGAAAGGGAAGCAAAGAAACTGCCCATGCGCCTCTGCGTCATTATTATTCAGAAAATTGTTTGAAGAAATCCGGGAGAAAATAATTCTTCCGGTTTTTATTTTTCCTGATTATTTCTCGGAAAATTTTGAATGGGGTTTTAAGACTGCTGGTCTTTTCCTACATCTCCCTGTTCATGTTCCTATGGGTAATAGTTGACGGTTGAAAAAGAAAATTCCGGCAGCTATAGTCGTCCCTAGGCAAATGCAATTCAAATGATTCGTTTTCTATCCTTTTTATTTTTCCTGTGCTTTTTTTCCGTGTGTTCTGCAAAAGAATTGAAGATTTTTTTGCTGACGGGCCAATCCAATTCTCTGGGGGCGGTGAAGGGCAGCCCTGCTTCTCCGGAGCTGTTAAAAAAGTATGAACCGAAGGAGACTCTGTACTGGCATGAAAATTTTGGGCAAAGGGAAGGCGTGTTTCCCGGCGCTTCCACATCCTGGGAGCAGGTAAGGCCTGCTATGCCGCGTTATAACGGCAATTTATGCATGGGGCCGGAATACGGGTTTGCCTTTACTCTGGAGAAGAATGGATGGTTCAAGGATGCGGACGTTGCGGTCGTGAAAGCTTCCCGGGACGGCGGCGACAATTCCCATTGGCGGAAAAACGGCCAGGCTTACAGGACGCTGGTGCAGGCCGTCAAGAATGCCTGTGCGGGTGTGGACAGGTCCAAGTATTCCAAAGTGGAGTTTGCCGGGCTTTTGTATTTGCAGGGGGAAAGCAATGCCGGAACTTCCGTTCCGGAGAGCGCTTCCCGCTTTCTGGAACTTCTGGGCAATCTGGCGGCAGATCTGAAACCGTACGGGGATACGTCCGCACTGGCTGCGCAGAAAGCCGTCCTTGGAGAAAATGCCAATTGGGCCGGAAAGAATGAATCTGATCCGGAAACGGGTAACCTTACCGGCGGCCTGGAAGGACGCGATACGGAAGTTCAGGGAAAGACAACCCGCCAGGTGATGAAGGATCTGGCGGAATCCCGTCCATCCCTGGGCTATGCCCCTACCCGAGATCTTCCCAAACTGACCGCAGGAGATCAAATGGGAGTGCATTACAGCGGCCAGTCTCAGATCAGCATAGGAGCCCGTTTTGCTTATGAAGCCGCCCGGCTGGCCGGGAAGGATACCGGCTCCGTGCGAAGCGGTCGTTACGATCTTCCCCTGGGTTCTCCGGACGCGTGGATGAACCGGAAAATGCCGGGGAAGAACGTATGCGTGTGGAATGTAGCTTCTTCCGTAAAACCCAGCCTGGTGTCAGGGGGGGTGAAGTTGTTTGGTATCCGTGTGGAGGATCCGGCCGTCAAGACTGTTATCGTCCGGAGCAAGGGAAGTTCCGGAGACCGTTTGGTAATCGGGCCGGGAGGTATTCGCCTGGCGGAGGGGAAAAATTTGCAGTTGAGGACGAATGTACAGCTGGCGGGCCGGCAGTCCTGGAATATTCCGGGTGGTTCTGCCGTGGAGATTAAGCCCTCGCCGGTTCAGGAAAAAGCCATGCCTGTCCGTTTGTCCGGCCAGGCGGAGGTGCATGTAACCCAAGCGGAAGGCGGCGGAGAAACGGCGGAAGCAGCCCGCGTCGTATTGGAACAGGTGCTGCCCTCTGCCCTGAAATGTTCCTGGACGTTGTCCGGAAAGGTGGAGATGACTTTGAAGGGTATGGAGGGGAAGGCCGTGAATTTGGGCAAAGTCTTCGTCAAGCAAGGCGCTGTGCTGAATCTGAATGGCTCCAGACCTGTTGCGGGCAGTGTCGTTAATCAAGGCGGCATGGTGAATCCGTAATCAATAGACCTGGTACGGTCCGGAATGCTTGCCGTATTTTTTAGTGGAGGGAGGAGGTTAAAAAAATACGTTTTTTCCTCCCGGAAGGGCCATGGGCTTTTTTCTTATTCACAGGAGCGGAGCGGTCTGGAAACCGAACAGGGGCATGACCTGCGGCATTTTCACCCCGGTTTATTCACAGGAAGTTCTGCTTGGGAAGCATTGATCATCAAGTCTACTGTACTATATTTGGCGTACTTTTTACTTTATGGATGCGTTATGTAGTAGTATGGTCGCGCCATGAGATGCGTTCAGTGCGGTCATTTGGAAGATAAGGTCATCGACTCCCGTATGTCCAAAGACGGGACGACCATTCGCCGCCGCCGCGTGTGTTTGAGGTGCGATTACCGTTATACGACCTATGAGCAGATTGAACGCACGGAGTTGCGCGTAGTCAAAAGGGATAATCTGAGAGAAGCCCTGAATCGTGAAAAGATTTTACGCGGCCTGGTAAAGGCGTGTGAAAAAAGGCCCGTCAGCATGGATCGCCTGGACCGCGCCGTGGAAGAGATCATTTCCGAATTGCACCGCGACCATTTGCGCGAAGTCCCTTCCAGCGAGATTGGCAAGAAGGTGATTGAAAAATTGTATGCCATAGATCCCGTGGCTTATATCCGCTATGTGTCCGTGTACCGCCAGTTTTCCAATGTGGAGGAGTTTATCCAGGAGATTACGCAGATGCGCCACCAGACGCTTATTGATCCCCTGCAGCGCAAGCTTCCCATTCTTTAAATTTCCTGTTCCATGATCGGCTTCCGAAACAACAGACCGTTGCTCAAGCTTGGTGATTGCCTGATTACCGAGTACGGGGAACAATGGCTGGCGGATGCTTTGGAGCACGCTGCCCGGCGTGCCGGAACAACCCTTCCGTTCAAGGAAGACCTGCTGGCTTCCGTGCGTTATTATCTGGAGCATGAGTGCGATTTGTCCGTCATGAAGGTGTCCGAGCTGTATGCGCGTCTGCGCCGCATGCTCACAGAAGTGGGCCTGGAACACCTTGCAAGGGAGCTTAGGGAGGAGATGCCGCCCATGACGGTCTGCGTCGCGGAGATTGCCCGCAGCGTGCCGTTCTGGCTGTTTTTTGCCTGCGAGCTGAAAGCAAGTGGAGGAATTGCGGGGGCATGGCATTACCAGGTATTGCTTCACAGGCAGGAAGGAATGCGTGATGGCTCTCCGGGGAAGGAAGCGCTGGGACCGTTCCTGCCAGTCTCTGCTGGAAGACCTGGACTTCCTTCTTTCCCGCTATGAGGAGCAGGCGGCGGATTGTTAACGGAACTTATCCGTGCCGTATTGGAGTATTTAGCTGCGCAATTCAACAGGTTCCGCTTTCCCGGCTGACGGAGCCGGTTCGGAGTGCAGCGCGTTTCTGCTTTTCGTGAGCATGCGAGGCTATTTCACTTTACCGGGAACGGGCTTGCGGGGCCCGTTGATCCATGCTCGGGCATCCTGTTTTGCCGGAAGGCCCAATAAGAGTTAACAGGCCGTATTGTGCCGCCTGATTCCCGGAGATGAGCCGGATGAGGGAATGCAAGGGGCCTTCCCTCATTTTCCCCGAGGTTGTTATTTCTGGCTGTTTGCAGCAGGAGCAGCCTCACCCGTACCGGAAGGCCGTGAATAAGGCAGAGTGAGGTCTTGCTCCCTCACCGCACGGGGGAACGGCCGCTGTTACAGGTGTTTGGGCGCAGGGCCGTTGATGATTTTGCGGGCCCGGTTCAGGGCGGCGTCAATATTCTCGCAGATATTGTAGCGTTTCAGCTCCCGGTAAAAGGGCGCGTGGCGGATGACGTCCAGAGGCTGGGGCTGCACGCCGCAAACCAGCAGAGTGGAACCGTGTTCCCGGCACTGGTGGCAGAAGTCGGAAAGGACGTTCAGGCCGGTGGCGTCCAGCGCGGGAACCAGGCGCATGCGCAGGATAACCACCTTGGTATCATGTTCCAGCGTTTCCAGAACCTGGTCCTTGAATTGCTCCACGGCACCGAAGAAGAAGGGACCTTTCACGTCGAAAACTTCCACGCCTTCCGGGATGTCCAGCTTGGCGGCAGAGCGGTTTCCATCATCTTCCTCATCATTTTCCAGCAGTTCGTTTTTGATGGCGGAAACATCGCTGATTTGGGCCATGCGGCCCATGAAGAGCAGGGCGGCCAGCACCACGCCTACTTCCACGGCTACAACGAGGTCCACAAACACGGTCAGCAGGAAGGTGATTACCAGCACCGCCGCATCCTGCCTGGGCCCTTTCAGCAGACGGCTGAACGTGTGTATTTCACTCATGTTGTAGCACACTACCGTCAGAATGCCCGCCAGGACAGCCAGGGGAATCTGTTGGGCATAGTGGGCAAAGGCCATCAGAATGGCCAGCAGGGTCAGGGCGTGAATCATACCGGAAACCGGGCTTTTAGCTCCAGCCTTGATGTTAGTGGCGGTGCGGGCAATGGCTCCGGTGGCCGGAATGCCGCCAAACAGGGCGGATCCGATGTTGCCGATACCTTGTGCAATCAGCTCCATGTTGGGCTTGTGGCGCCCTCCGGTCATGCCGTCCGCTACGGAGGCGCTTAACAGGGATTCGATCGCCGCCAGCAGCGCGATGGTGAAAGCAGGGGCCGTCAGCGCCCCCAGGGTGCTCCAGTCAATGCTGGGCAGGGAGGGCAGGGGGAGCGTATTCGGGAGGCTGCCGAAGGCTTGCCCGATGGTTGTCACAGGCAACGAAAACGCCACGGAAACGGCCGTCATGCCCAGCATGCCCACCAGCATGGCCGGTATTCTGGGCCAGAAGCGGCGGCTCAGCAGGGTAATGATTACGGTGCCGGCGGCCAGCCCCAGCGCCGCCCAGTTGATGGTGTGGAAGTAATGGAAGTAACACGCCCATTTTTCAATGAACTCTCCGGGAATTTTTTCCGTGATGGTGAGGCCGAAGATGTCTTTAATTTGCGTGGAAAAGATTACCACGGCGATGCCGGAGGTGAACCCTGTGGTGACAGGGAATGGAATAAAGCGGATGAGCGCCCCCATGCGGCAGAACCCAAAGATGATGAGGAAGAGGCCCGCCATCAATGTGCAGACCAGCAGGCCGGATGCGTGGTATTGCTCCAGGACGCCCATGATGATGATCACGAAGGCTCCGGTGGGGCCGCCTATTTGATATTTGCTTCCGCTGAACAGGGAGATGAGGAACCCGGCCACAATGGCGGTGATGAGGCCCTGGGTTGGGGAGAGTCCGCATGCGATGGCAAAGGCCATGGCCAGCGGAATGGCTACTACACCGACGGTCAGTCCCGCAAAAAGGTCCGCCAGAAAGGTTTGTTTGGTATAAGTTTTGAGAGAGGAGAGAAGAGCAGGTTTGAACATGGCTGCCGGGATGGTTGGCCGGCTGCGGTTGTGGCCGCCGCCGGCGGGGTTGAAGCGTCCCCTTCCTGCACCCGGAGGCGCCCCGCGGAGACGGACGGCAGGCTCTCTTCGTTCCCGTCCGCCTCCGCAGGCGGCGTTACTTGGAAAGGATGCCTTCCCAGTAGGCGATGCGGCGGCGGGTGTTGTCGGAATTGGGAGCCCCCGGGTTGGTACGCTGGGCGAAGGCTTTTGTCAATTCAAATACGTCGCGCGCGTCTGTTCCATATGCATTTGAAATGGAGGCGAATTGTTCATCGCTCAGCTTGTTGAGCGGCGTACCCGTGGAGATGCTCATGGCGACTGCCTTCCCGACCAGCTCATGGGCCTTCCGGAAGGGGACCCCGCGGCGCACCAGATAATCCGCCAGGTCCGTGGCCAGCAGCATGGGATCGGACGCCGCTTCCCTGGCCCTGGCCGTGTTCACCGTCATGGCGGCTATCATTTCCGCATTGACGTCCAAGGCCAGTTTAACCGTATCAATGGAATCGAACAGGGGTTCCTTGTCTTCCTGGAGGTCGCGGTTGTAAGTCAGGGGAAGCCCTTTGACGGCCACCATGACGGCGGTGAGGTTACCGTACAGCCGCCCCGTTTTTCCGCGGGTGAGTTCCGCGACATCCGGATTTTTTTTCTGGGGCATCAGGGATGAACCTGTCGTATGGGCGTCGGACAGGGAAGCGAAGCCGAATTCCGCCGTGCACCACAGGATGACGTCCTCGCTCATGCGGGAGAGATGGGCTCCGACTACGGCCAGGTCAAAAAGTATTTCCATGATGTAATCCCGGTCGGCAATTGCATCCATGGAGTTTTCTGTAACTGCGTCAAAACCCAGTTCCACGGCAATTCCGTGGCGGTCCAGGCAGATGGTGGAACCGGCGATGGCTCCGGAACCGAGCGGGGAGACGTTCAGGCGCCTGCGGCAGTCCTTGAGGCGGTCCGCATCCCGGTCCAGCATTTCCACGTAAGCCAGCAGGTGATGGCCCATGGTGACGGGCTGGGCGCGCTGCAGGTGAGTATAGCCCGGCATCATGGCATCTGCGTATTCCTTCGCCTTCATGACCAGCGCGCGCTGCAGATGGCGCACTTTTCCCAGAATTTCATCGATTTCCGCCCGGCAGTAAAGCCGCGTGTCCGTAGCTACCTGGTCATTGCGGGAGCGTGCGGTATGCAGCTTGGCGCCCGGAGCGCCGATGCGCCGGGTGAGTTCGCTTTCAATGTTCATGTGCACGTCCTCCAGTTCCCGGCTCCACGAGAAGTTGCCTGCTTCAATGTCTTTCAGGATGTCTTTCAGGCCGGATTCAATGGCGTTGAATTCTTCCTGCGAAAGCAGGCCAGCCTTGAGCTGGGCCCGCGCATGGGCGATGGATCCGGCAATGTCCTGGCGGAAAAGCCTCCAGTCGTAGGAGACGGATTCGCCGTAGCGTTGAACCAGATCAGCGGTGGGTTTAGAAAATCTGCCTTTCCACATGACCCACATGTTGTGCCCCAGGAGCTTCCGTTTTGAAAGCCTGAAATGGGTAATGGAGGCAGATTCCGCGGAACTGGGAAAAATCCGCATGCCTGGAAAACCGGAGTGGAGCCGGAAAAGAGAGAAACGGAGCATGGCTGTCTTTTCCCTGTGGCGGATGGGGGCGGATATGTTATTACGATGCCGTGCGTATGGATGACGAAATGCCTCTGAAACGGGAAGATTTGCGGAAACGCGCGGAGGAAAAGGCGGCGAAACTGGCTGCGGAGGGGATGGAACTGCGCCCCGTAACGGTTTCCGGGCGTACCCTGGCGAAAAGGTTCTGGGGGAAGGAATGGATGAAGAGCCTGTCCGCGTGCGAGGTGTACGGGATGCGGCTGGCCCCCGGCCGGACCTACCTGCGCTATGGCTGTGTTCTGGACCTTAAAACGGTTCCCGGCCGCATCGATGCTCTGGTGATGGGTGAACATTTGTATGAGGTTTGCATCCAGGCCTCCCCCCCGGATGAAGAGGTGCTTGCCCGGCTGCGCGCACGATGCGCCGGGCAGATTGGTTCCTGGATTGATCTGCTGAAAGGGAATTTGTCTCCCGAGCTGCTGGAAATCCTGTGCGCTCCGGAAGGCGGCCTGTTTCCCGCGCCGGAAGAGTGGCGTTTTTCCTGTTCCTGTCCGGATTGGGCGGATTTGTGCAAGCATGCGGCCGCAGTCCTGTACGCTTTCGGCGTGATGCTGGATAAGCAGCCGGAGTTGTTGTTCACCCTGCGCGGAATGGATTCCTCCGTTTTGATTCCGAAAGCTCCGGAACCCGTTCCCGGAGGAGAAGACGTACTGGATGTGGATGCCGGTTCCCTTTCGGATATATTCGGCATCAGCCTGGATTGATTATTGTTGCCGTGATTGTGGTTTTATTCCGGTTTTGAATAGCCAGGAGGGAAGGGGATGGCCGTCCTTTTTCATGAACTGGCGGCGGATGAGGGTGCCCGGGCAGTCAGGCGTGCCGCCGGCCGTTTGCCAATGTTTCCGCATGATGCTCGCCCGGGTGGAGAATGTTTCCGCTTTTTCCATGATGCATTGCAGGTTCGGGAGGGCGGAAAAAACGAGATAAAGAATCAGGAGGGCCCGGTATTTCACGTCTCCCCGGCGGAGGGCCCGGAGAAAGAGCAGGGAAAGGAAGGGATAGAGGACGGCCGGAGCTTTAAAGAGAAGTTCATTGTTCATGATGCCCGTGCGGAAAAAGAGGCTGCCTGCCATCATGCCCAGCGTGATGTAGTACAACGGGTTTTTCCGGCATTTTGGGAAGAGGAGCGCCCCCGGCAGCAGTATCCCCAGGGCCAGGGCCAGCAGGAAGCTGGCGTATTTGACGGAATCGGGATGGAGCAGAAGCCGCTGTTGCCCGTAATGGTAGATTTCCGCATATTTTGCATCAAACAGGCAGGAGAATTGCCCTCCTCCGTCCAAATGGGAATAAAAGACGGCCATGACGGCCGTGCACAGGGCCGCGAGCCAGAAAACCGGCTGGCCCAGAAGGGAACGGAGACGGGAAAGCGGTTTCCGTGCCGCCGGGAGGCGGAACAGGGTTTCATACGCCATATACGGAAGGAGCAGAAGGGCGCCCAGCGGGGAGGACGGCAGCAGAAGAGTTCCCGCGAGATAATACCCGGAGGGAGGCAGGGAGCGCGTCAGGACGAATACGGCGCACAATAGCGCCGGAACGGCGTGATTGAATGTGTTGAAGAGTTGGACGGGCATGCCGATGAACAGGACCATCTGGGCATGGTATTCCGCAAACAGGGAGGAGAGGGGAATTCCCAGGCAGTCCGGCACCGCTGCCGGAGAGCCGAGGCAGAGGAGTATCAGTGCCCAGCGGGCCGTCTTCCGGATTCCCCAGCGGACGGTTGCCGCCAGCAGCGCCAGTTCCAGCCCAAGAAAGGTCCACAGGGCCAGTAGCCAGGGAGCCCATGATGCCGGGCAGAAAGAAGCCGCCAGAGCCGGAGGCAGCCAATGGCCCAGGTAGTAGATGAAATGATGTCCGTCCTCCGTGACGAGGGGCCAGGAATTTGCTGCAAGGCGTTCATAAACGGCATTGCGGATGATAAAATCCGCATGTTGCTGGCAGTGGCCCGTGAATCCGCACAACAGCACCAGCATCAGGCAGAAGAAGGAGAGGAGACCCAGCGCGGCCAATCTGCGCCCGCTTAACGGAAGCCTTTGTGCCGGAAGATGCCGGGCGCAGACGTACAGCCCGCATGCCAGTGCGGCGCAAAGCGGCGCGGAAAAGGCCGGATGCACCCATCCCTGCAGAAAAAGGAGGAGGGGCAACGCCAGATACAACAGTCCCGCGCATAGCGGAAGGCGTGCGGACAGGAAGAAGCGGGCAGACATGGCGCGGAACGGGAAACTTATCGGCAGGGGAGGACTCCGAAGGGTCAGCATGGCATATTTTGTTCCAAAGAAAAGGATGCAGTTTCCTCCGGAGAATGAAAAAGCCCCGCACCGCCTAGCGGCGGCCGGGGGTTGGCATTGCTTGATACCAGTTCCAGCAAAAAGGTCAGAACAGGCCAAATCCGTTGCCGTAGCGGGCGGATTCTCCCAGTTCTTCTTCAATCCGGAGAAGGCGGTTGTATTTGGCCATACGGTCGGAACGGCTCAAAGAGCCGGTTTTGATTTGTCCGGCGTTGGTTCCTACGGCAATGTCCGCGATGGTGGCGTCCTCCGTTTCTCCGGAACGGTGGGAAATAACGGCGGTATAGCGGTTGCCCATAGCCAGTTCCACGGCGTCCAGCGTTTCCGTCAGCGAGCCGATTTGATTGACCTTCACCAGGATGGAGTTGCCCACGCCCAGATGAATGCCTTTTCTGAGGAATTCCACGTTGGTGACAAAGAGATCGTCTCCGACAAGCTGAGTGCTTTTGCCAAGTTTTTCCGTCAGGGTTTTCCATCCGTCCCAGTCGTTTTCCGCACAGCCGTCTTCAATGGAGACGATGGGATATTTTTTCTTCAGTTCCACATAGTAGTCCGTCAGCTCTGCGGCGGTTCTGCGGCTGCCGTCGGATTTCTTGAAAACATACAGCCCGGATTCCGGTTCATAAAATTCGGAGGAAGCCACGTCCAGAGCAATGGAAATGTCCTCCCCGAACCGGTAACCGGCCTTGTCCACCGCCTGGGCGATGCAATCCAGGGCGTCTTCCGCAGAGTTCAGCCTAGGGGCGAAGCCACCTTCGTCGCCCACGGCGGTGGAAAGGCCGCGGTCATGAAGAACGGATTTCAGCGCATGGAAAACTTCCGCGCCATAACGCAGGGCTTCCCGGAAGGTGGGAGCGCCGGACGGGACGATCATGAATTCCTGGAAATCAATAGGCGCGTCGGAGTGGGCGCCTCCGTTGATGATGTTCATCATCGGAACGGGAAGGATCTTGGCGTTCGGGCCGCCCAGGTAGCGGTACAGGGGCTGGTGCAGCTGGGCCGCCGCCGCCTTGGCAAGCGCCAGGGAAACACCCAGAATGGCGTTGGCTCCCAGTTTGGCCTTGTTGAATGTGCCGTCCAGGGAATTCATGAGGGCATCCGCCGTGGTTTGTTCCGTGGCTTCCAGACCGATCAGGGCCGGAGCAATGACGTTACGGATGTTGTCTACGGCCTTGGTGACTCCCTTGCCCTGGTAGCGGGTTGTGTCGCCGTCCCTGAGTTCCCAGGCTTCATGTTCCCCGGTGGAAGCTCCGCTGGGGACGCCCGCCGTGCCTACGGCGCCTCCTTCCAGATAAACGTCCGCCTCAATGGTGGGGTTGCCGCGTGAATCCAGAATTTCACGCCCTGTTATTTTCGCGATGCGCATTTCTTTCATAAAAATCGGATGGGTTCTTCCTTGGAAACCAGATATTGAAATTAGCTCAAACTAACTTATGAGGCTTGTGTATCCTGTATCCGAAGCGGATGCAAGCTTTTTCTCCGGGAGAAAGACCGGAGTTCAATCAGTATGGGTGCCCCTTGGCGGCGGTTCAGTTGCGGTAATGTTCCTTCAGCCACGTTATTTCTTCGCCGTGCCCGGCGTCGTCCCTGGGCGTTTCCAGGAAGAAGGGCAATTCCCGCAGAACGGGATGGTTGATGATGTTGATGAAGGCCTGTTCTCCCAGGGAACCCTTGCCGATGGTTTCATGGCGGTCCTTGAAGGAGGAGAAGGGCGTCATGCTGTCGTTCAGGTGGATGGCGCGCAGGCGTTCCAGGCCCAGCACGGCGTCGAAATGTTCCAGTACGGAATCCAGCCCGTTGACAATATCATATCCGGCGGAATAAACATGGCAGGTATCCAGGCATACGCCCAGCTTGTCCTTCAGGTCCACCCGCTCCATAATGGCGGCCAGTTCTTCAAAGGTCCGGCCGACTTCGCTTCCCTTGCCGGACATGGTTTCCAGCAGAACAATGGTCGTTTGTTCCGGAGAAAGCACGCCGTTTAATTGGCCCGCCACCAGTTCAATGCCTTTTTCCGCTCCCTGACCTACATGGCAGCCGGGATGGAAGTTATAAAGATTTCCCGGCAGATGTTCCATGAGTTCCAGATCCTCTTTCAGCACCTGGGCCGCAAAACGGGCGACGCCGGGGTCTGCGGAACAGGGGTTCAGCGTGTAGGGGGCGTGTGCCAGCAGCGTTCCGAATCCGTTGTTCCGCGCTAATTCCAGAAAACGGGCAATATCCTGTTCGTCAATAGCTTTGGCTTTGCTCCCCCGCGGATTGCGGGTGAAGAACTGAAAAGTATTGGCGCTGATGGAGAGGGCAACCCGGCCCGTGGCTTCATAGCCTTTTGCGGAGGAAAGATGGCATCCGATGTGCAGCATGGCGGTGGCGGGAAAATATGCAAGCGAGCATATCGGAAGGGAATTGACCTGTCCAGCATGGGGATAGTTTTCAAGGCTGTTGCCGTAGGATACCGTGTTTGCGCGGCGCGCCATGGACGTAACGAAAAATAGATTTACATTTTTATATTTTTCAAAATAATGAATCCATCGTTTATGCCTGATTGCTCCTGTACACATTCTTCGCTCCCGGCTTCCTCCGTCAAGGATCTGATACCTCTTGCCGGTGTATTCAAGGCATTGGGGCATCCCGTCCGTTTGATGATCGTGGAGATGCTTCTGGATGGGGAACGCTGCGTCTGCGAACTGCAAAAAGATTCCGGGCGCGATATGTCCACGATTTCCAGCCACTTGAATGTGTTGAAGAACAATCGTGTGCTCTCTTGTGAACAGCGGGGGAAGAATGTGTATTATTCCCTGTGTTGTCCGTGCCTTCGCCAGGTATTAGACTGTTTGAAGGAAAGTCCCATTCTGCGGAGATAAGGACATGATACTCTAGTTTCTTCTGATTTCTACACAAACACTTTGATATTCTTCAAAATCTAAATCAATAATACCATGAACAACATTGTCGTTTACGGACCGGGATGCGCCAAGTGCACTGCACTGGCGGATGTGACGAAGCAAGCCATGCAGGAACTCCATTTGGACGCTTCTCTGGAAAAAGTGACGGATGCCATGCAATTTGCCGTAGCGGGGGTACTCGTGACCCCGGCGTTGGCTGTGGATGGCAAGGTATTTGTTTCGGGGAGAGTTCCATCCAAGGATGAAATCAAGAAGATTCTTCAAGAGACCATTCAGGCTGATTCTTCCCGGCAGAAATCCTGCTGTTGTTCCGGCGTAGCAGAATCTGCGTTACCTCAAGAAAATGATTCTCATGCGAAAGAGGTATCATGTTGCGGAGGGAGCTGTTGCAGCAGTGAGGCATCCAAAGGATGCTCCGGATGGAAAAAGGCTGTAGTCTGGGTGGTTGCCCTGCTCATCCTGCTTGCCATCGTCAAAGTTATCAACCACCAGGGAGCTGAAAACCGTGAAGAACCAGCCGCCACAACTGTGACGATGAAATCCGGGGTAGAGGCGGTTTATTACGAATATGGGGCGAGATGCCCAACCTGCATCCGTATGGAGACATGGACGAAGGAGGCGATCGAAAAGAATTTTCCGATTCAGCTTAAGGAAGGCAAGTTGGCTTTCCGCGCCATTCCCGCCGACAAGGACGCCGTTGGCAAGTATGAATTGACAACCAAATCTTTGCTTCTCAAGGATTGGAAGGACGGCAAGGAAACGCGCTGGGTGGATCTGGATCGCATCTGGGACTTGAGTGGTAATGAACAGGAGTTCAAGGAATATGTGGTTCAGAGCATCCGGAAAGCACTGGATGACGCTCATTGAACGTTTACCTTCCTTCTAATATTTTCCGTGATGGACTGGCCTCTTTTATCTCTGCTGCCTATAGGCGTAGCGGCAGCCGTTTCTCCTTGTCCCCTGGCAACGAATATTGCCGCTGTGGGATTCATTTCCCGTGGCATCGGCTCCCGTCATCAATCAGCCATCGCCTCACTTCTCTATACTTTGGGCCGTGTGAGCGCTTATGTGCTGATCGGGTGGTTGGTAAGCCGGGGCTTGGCATCGGTCCCCATGTTGTCATTCTGGATGCAGGAGGAACTGCCGGTGTATCTGGGCCCGGTGATGATGGTGGCAGGGCTGATCCTTCTGGGGTTCATCCCGTTCTTTTCCCTAGGGAAAAAACCGGGAGAGGCAACAGCTCAAAGCCTTATGGCTAAAGGCGGCATCTGGGGGGCGTTTGCGCTAGGTTTTCTGTTCGCCCTAGCTCTTTGCCCTCCTTCGGCGGCGCTGTTTTTCGGAACGGCTGTCCCTTTGTCCATACAGGCTGGGAGCACTGGTTCCCTATTAGGAATTTCCCTGTTCGGCATAGGAACGGCCCTGCCCGTGGTCGCATTTGCCTTACTGCTGACATTCAGTGCGGAGAAAGCCGCTGCTGCCGTGCGCCACATGCCTAAAATCCAGCAAATCATGAAACTTGTGACGGGATGGTTCTTCCTGTTGCTTGGCGGGTACTGGCTGTTCAGCCGGATTCTTCTCGTTTGATTCTTTCTACATTACCCTTTCTTATTATATGATTCAAGATTTTGCCAACTGGCTGGTTTACAAGATATTGGAATTTACTCCCACACACAACTGGGGGAGGCGGTCAACTTTTTCGTGTACGATACGGTCAAGATTCTTTTCCTGTTATACGCGATCAGCCTCATCATGGGGGTGGTAAACGCCTATTTCCCCTGTAGAACGCATCCGCGTATTTCTGATTACGAGGAAGCTTTACGGGCTTCAATATTTCTTCGCGGCTCTGTTCGGAGCCATGACGCCATTTTGTTCCTGTTCCTCCATTCCCTTGTTCATCGGATTTGTGAAGGGTGGCATTCCCTTGGGGGTGACGTTTGCCTTCCTGATTACGTCTCCTTTGGTTAATGAGGTGGCGATCGCCATATTCCTCGGAGCATTCGGTATCAAGATTACGGTGATCTATGCTGTTTCCGGCATCCTGTTGGGCATGGTCGGGGGTATAGTCCTGGAGAAATTCAAGCTAGAACGTTATTTGTCTCCCTGGATACGTGACTTGCTGGTTCAGTCGAATGCAGAGAGCAATGACTGGGAACGGAAAAAGACACCCTTCATGGGCAAATTGCCCGTTATCATGCGCGATGCCTGGGGAATCGTCAAGGGAGTGACCCTGTACGTGGTAATCGGCATTGCCATTGGGGCGGCAGTGCACGGCTATGTGCCTGCCGGATTCTTCGAAGAATCCATGAGCCGGGAAAATTGGTGGTCGGTGCCTGTCGCTGTCATCTGTGCGGTACCCATGTATGCAAATGCTGCGGCTATTGTTCCGGTGATCGAGGTATTTGTCGCAAAGGGAGTACCAATCGGAACGGCAATTGCATTCATGATGGCGACAGTAGGACTTTCCCTTCCGGAAGCCGCCCTTCTCAAAAAAGTGATGACCTGGAAGTTGATCGGTATTTTCTTCGGAACGGTCACGGCGTTTATCATTTTGTCAGGTTATGTATTTAATTTACTGATTTCTTGTTAAGAAAACCGTCATTGGATTATTTAGTCCATATGAATATTGGGAAAATAAGCGGTTTCCTTTTTTTATTATCGTAGTCCTCCCGCGTTTTCTTGACGGATGGAGGGAAGAGGGGCAAGATGGCACGCATGGAACAAGTCAGTCTCATGGAATTGGGCAAGCTGGCCGCAGAAGGCCAGGTTGAAGCGGAAGTTTTTGCCCAGATTGCCCAATGCGCGCAGAAGATGACCAAAGGCAACAAGCCGTATCTGGATGTGTCTTTTGCCGATGCGGAAGGGACCATGGGATTGAAGGTGTGGGAGGATAAACCCTGGTTCCGGACGCTTGCTTCGCTGCCCCTCCGCAGTTTTGTGAGCCTGCGCGGCCAATGGGCCAAGGGAGGGTTCGGCATGGAAGTTGCCGATTTGGACGTGCGGTTGCTGGACGAACAGGAAAAGGAAAACTTTCTGGCCGGCTCCGGAACCTTGAAGAAAAAGCAGGAAGCTGATCTGAAGGAAATCTGCATGTTCATCAAGGGCATGAATGATCCGCGCATACGCGCCCTGTGCATTGAATTCATTGAGCAGTTCGGGGAACGCCTCCAGCGCGCCGCCGCGCCGCCCGCACTTACCATCATGCCCGCCGCGGCGGACTGGTGGAGCACGTGGCGGGGATGATGCGCACGGCCTCTGCCGTCTGCCAGGCGAATCCGGAGCTGAACCGTGACCTTCTGCTGGCCGGGTGTCTGTTCCACGACTGCGGGAAGTTGTGGGAAAATTGCTACCCGAAGGAGGATTTTACGATGCCTTATTCGGAGGCCGGAGAACTGCTGGGCCATATTCCGCTGGGCATTGAACTGGTCAACAATTTGTGGAAGCGCATCATGTCCCTTCCGGAGGCGGATTCCTGGAAGACGCTGGACCCTCCTTCACCGGACGTGCGCATGCACCTGCTGCACCTGATTGCGTCCCATCACGGGGAACTTGCCTTCGGTTCTCCCGTGTTTCCCAAGACGCCGGAGGCGGTGGCCCTGCATTACATCGACAATCTGGACGCCAAGCTGGAAATGTTCCGCGGGGCTTATGAGACAAGCGAGGCCCTGGCTCCCAGCTCCAGCGCAAGGCCCCCCTGCCTGCCAACGTTGTTCTTCCGCTGCCTTCCGTTCTCCCTCTGGAGCCGGACGGCGAAGACGCTCTGCCGTAAGGTTCCCCCTGCATGGAAGAGGTTCGGCGTGTTCTTCGTCCGTGGCCGGAACGGATGACGGCATCTGCTCCCTTGCTGATTCCGGCTTTGTCCCTGCTGTGCGCTTGCGCGGCCATGGATGTGTCCCTTTGGTTCTGGCTTCCATGCTTCTGTCTGGCGGCGTTGCCGTGTTTTTTACATGCGCCTTCCATGGGGGTGCTTGCCGCTGCCCTGGCGATGTGGGCCGCCGTATATCTTCGCGTATGAACGGGAATACGCAGGCGTTCCCGTGGAAGCGGGGAGAGCCATGGTGATGGAAGGCTCCGTTGAGGCTGTTTCCGGAAAATCCGTATTGTTTCGTCCGGATGGTTCCCGGTGGCTGTACGCGGTTTCCTCCCGTGACGGGGCCTGCCCTCTGGAGGCAGGGGAACATTACCGGATTAAAGGAGAGGCGTATCCGCTTCAGGCGCCGTGCGGTCCCGGCATCTTTGACCGGGAGCGGTGGGGTTACCTGCACGGCATCATCGCCGGAATCCGGCTGGATGAGTACTGCCGGAACGGGACGGGAGACTGGCGCAGCCGTTTCCGGGCTTTTTCCCTGCGGCTCCGGGAAAGGGCCGCTTCCCTGCTCAGGGAGGGCGCCCCTCCGGATGATGAGGCCCGGCAGGTGATGGTTTCCGCCGTGCTTGGGGACAAGACGGACGCGAGGCCGGAAACGATGGCGAAGTTTCTGGAAAGCGGCTGCATGCATGTATTCGCTGTCAGCGGCATGCATGTGGGCGTGGCCGCCATGCTGGTTCTGGGTATGCTGAGGCTCCTGCATGTGTACCCCCGTGCGGCCCGGCTGGCCTGCATCCTTTTGCTGGCGGCGTACGTGTTCGTGACCGGGATGTCCGCTTCCGCCCTACGGGCGTTCATCATGGCGACAGTCTGGCTTCTGGCGTTTGTGCTGCGCAGAAAGGGACATCCGGCCAATATTCTGGCGCTCGCTTTCATCCTCCTCTGTTTAATGAACCCGCTCCAGGTTTTCCAGCCGGGGTTCCAGCTTTCTTTTTGCGTTTTTGCCGTCATTGTCTGCCTGGCGGAATGGCTCAGCCGGGAAAAGCCCCTGTGGTCGCCGGACCCGTTTATTCCTCCCCGGATTTATCATGCGCGGGAAAGATTCCTGGTGCGGCTGGAAAAAGCATGCCGCGGCGCGCTGATCGTCTCCGTGGGGGCGTGGCTGGCCTCCATTCCCCTGACGGCATGGCACTTCGGAACCTGGAACCTGTATGCTCCTCTGACCAATTTGTGCCTGAGCGTCTTTGTCTTTCCCCTGATGGGCATTTCCCTGTCCGGGCTGATGTTCGCGTGGTGCCCGTGGATGCTGCATGTCTGTAATACGGCCGCTTCCTGGCTGGCGTCCGCCATGCTGTCCGTAGCCGGGGGAGTGGCTTCCCTGCCGTACAGTTATCTTTCTTCCGCACCGCCTTCCGGGGAAAATGAAGCTGTTATCGTTCCCTTGCAGAAGGATGCCTGGGCCACAGTCATTTCCAATCCCGCATTGGTTGTGGGAAGCGGAACGGAAGATGCGGTGCGGTACACCCTCCTTCCCGTGCTGAAGGCGCGCAGTATCCGGCCCTGCGGCATGCTGTCCTGGGGAAACGGCAAAGCGGAACGGGCCGGAGAGAAAGAACTGGAGAAGGAATATCCCGGAATCCGGAACTGGGGCGCGGAGTTCGGGGAATGTCCCGTCCGGCAATGGAGGTTACGGCCGGGCAATGCACTTGTGCTGGAAGATTTTCCTGTCCCGTTGCGCACGGGAATCCGTCAGGACCGGAACCGGGTGTTGTCATGGGAATGCCGCGGGCGGCGGTTCCTGATGATAGGGAATACCGGGTTTTCTTCCCTGGCGCGTGCGGAGAAAACACCGCGGGCGGACGTATTGCTCATCGGGCATCATCCGCGCGACCCGGTGGACAGCGCGGCGTGGATCAGGGCCACAGGCGCCCGCGCGGTCATTTTCACGACGGAGCATGAATGCCCCGTACCGGAGGGAACAGCCGTATACCGTCTCCGGGAAACCGGAACCCTCTATCTGCGGATGGAAGAAAAGAGCGTGCAAATTATCCCCTGGAGGGGCATGGAACGCCGTACAGAGTAAATCCCGTGCTTTCCTCAATGCGGATGGGAAGGATCTCTCCCGCCAGGTCAGGGGCGGCATCCACCATGACGGGCTTGTTCTGGGAGGTCCGGCCGGAGAGGCGCGCCGCATTCGTTTTGGACGGCCCTTCCAGAAGAACTTCCTGCACGGTGCCTACCAGATCCCGGTTTTTCCGGATAGCTATTTCATTGACTACGGCCAGAAGATCCTGGTTGCGCGCTTCCTTCACTTCCTCCGGAATCTGATTCTCCATAACGGCGGCGGGTGTGCCGCGGCGCGGGGAATAGCGGAAAATGAATGCGTTGTCAAACTGGACCTGTTCCACGGCCTGCCTGGTCAGCAGGTAATCCTCCTCCGTTTCTCCTGGGAAGCCCACAATGATATCCGTGGTGATGGACAAATCCGGGCGTGCCTGCTTCATCCGGGAGCAAAGGTCCAGATAGGTTTCATTCCTGTACGGCCTGCGCATCATTTTCAGGATGCGGTCGCTGCCGCTCTGCATCGGGAAATGAATGTGGCTGCACAACTTGGGAAGGTAGGTGAACGCCTGCACCAGATCCTGGCGGAAACCGATGGGATGCGGGGAAACGAAGCGGATGCGCCGGATTCCTTCCACTTCATGCACGGCTTCCAGCAGCTGGACGAAGCCGCCCTTGCCGCCTGCCGTTTCCATCTGCCTGCCGTACCGGTTGACGATCTGGCCCAGCAGCGTGACTTCCTTCACGCCGGCGTCCGCCAGCATCTTCACCTCATCCACCACGTCCCGGATGGGGCGGCTGCGTTCTGCGCCGCGGGTGTAGGGAACAATGCAGTAGGCGCACTTCATTTCGCACCCCTGCATGATAGAGACATACGCCGTGGAGCGCACGCCGGGATTCAGGTGATCCCGGATTCGGTTCTGGGAATCCTCCTCTTCCGCCACATCGCACACATGCGTACCGGAAAAGGCGGTTTGCAACTCATCCATGCGGCGTTCCTGGCGCGCGCGCAGAATGCCGTCCACATGTTCAAATACGCGGTGGTATTTCTGGGTGCCGACCACGAGGTCCAGGCGCGGCAGTTCCTTGAACAGCTCCTCTTTTTTACTTTGGGCCATGCAGCCCATCATGCCGTACACTACATGCGGACGGTGCCGCTGCTGCTTGGCCAGAAGCCCCATTTTTCCCAGAGCCTTTTGTTCCGCCTGTTCCCGGATGGAACAGGAGTTGAACAGGATGACGTCCGCCTCATCCTCGCGGTCCGTCATGGTGTAGCCCTTCTGCACGAACATGCGGGCCACCTGTTCGGAGTCCCGTTCGTTCATCTGGCAGCCGTAGGTTTTGATATAAAGCTTGGGCATGGAAAAAATCAGGTATTTTTTTTCAGGGTGACCACGCATTCCAGATGCTTGGTCTGGGGGAACAGGTCAAAGGGCTGGACGGCGGTGGCGGAATACCCGGCCTTGTCGAATTCCGCCAAATCCCGTATCTGGGTGGCTGGGTTGCAGGAAACATAAACGACCTTTCCGGGGCCGAAGGCGAACAACTGGGTCAGGAATTCCATGCTGCATCCTTTCCGGGGCGGGTCGATCACCACGGCGGTTTTTTCCGCGGGGAAATCCACCCGGGCGAAAATGGCCCCGGCGTCCGCCGCCAGGAATTTCGCGTGTTCAATTCCGTTGCTGCGCGCGTTGCTGCGCGCCCAGTCCGCGGAAGTCTCACTGACTTCCACGCCCAGCACTTTTTTAAATTTCTTCGCCAGGCTCAGGGCGAACAGGCCGGAACCGCAGTAAGCGTCCACCAGGAATTCCTCCCCGTCCATACTCGCCTGTTGGGCCACGTAATCCGTAAAAAGCGGAAGAATGAAAGGATTATTCTGAAAAAAGTCCCCCGCCAGAAAATGGAACTCCAAATCGCCCACCCGTTCGCACGCCACGGCGTTGTTATTGGTGATGACGGTTCCTTCCGAAGCCCGGAGCAGAATGGTGGCTCCCCGCTTGAACCGGGCCGCGGCCTGGTAAACGCTTTTGCGGGCCAGGGGCAGGGCTTCATTGATGCACTCCATGGCAATCGGGCATTGCGGCACGTCCACTACGTCCCTTCTGGAGCCTGCTTTCAGGAAACCGATGGCCGGCTTGCCTCCTTCCTTCGGCTTGTCAAAATGAGGCGTAATCTTGGAGCGGTAATGGTATTGGCGGGGGGAGGCTACGGCCGGATTGACGGGCAGTTCCAGCCCTGCCTGCAAGCGGAGCAGATCCGCTACCTGCCGGGTCTTCCAGAGAAGCTGGCGGTCATAGGAAAAATGCTGGTACTGGCATCCCCCGCAGGTTCCGAACAGGCGGCAGCCCGGTTCCACGCGGTCCGGGCTGGGGTTAATTACTTCCACCAGATCGGCGGAGGAATAGTTCCTGTCATTACGCCAGACGCGGGCTTTGACACGGTCTCCCGGCAGGGCGAAGGGGACAAAAACCACCCATCCGTCCACGCGTCCAATGCCGTCGCCTGCATTGGAAAGGGCGTCAATATCCAGTTCAAGCTCCTGGTGGTAGGAAAAAGGTTCGGGGTGGAAACCCTTGGGAATGGTCGCAGTCATGGTGGTGGGAAAAGATTATGGGGCGGAAGGGGTAATCAACTTGCCGTCCAGATCGTACAGCAGGGTTTCCGGCAGCCGGGGGGTGCGCAGTCCGGGGCGGAAATCGCCCGGCAAGACAGCCGGCCCCGGTGCGGATTCTTCATTCTCATCCTCTGGAAGAATCTCCTGTTGCGCCGGAGCGGGCGCCCAGGGTGCGGGCTGGTTGGCTGAAGCGGTTTGTTCCGGCTGAACGGCAGGAACTGGGGCGGGGTCCTGAGGTGCCGTTTCCTTGTTGGAGGCGCAGGAAGAGGTCCAGGCCAGCCCGGCAATCAGACAGGAGCGGATCAGGAGTTTTCTCATGGCGCGGATTCTTACAGCTTCATCCGGACTTGGCAAGTGAATAGCCCTGTTATGGACCGTGTAAAGGGCATTTCTTTTTTACTTGGAAACCGGGGAATGCTTGCTGTTTGACTCTTCCAGGATAGTGTTTATAGTAGGAGCACGTATGAGATTTTTTCTTTCTCTGTGTTGTTACGCTGCGGTTTCAGGGGTGTTTGCCCCACAGGCCGGCGTGGCGCAACAGCTTCCTCCCATTTTCGGGTTTGCCAATAAAGACAGGATACCTGAAGTTAATAAGTCGGGCAGTCCCGTTTTTGATAAACTCCGTAATGAAGCTATGAAGAAAAAGCAGCCGCTGGTAATTTATCTTACTGGTTCTTCGTGGTGTTCCCAGTGCAATATTTTTACCCGGGAATATATCAAAAAAACAAATTTCAAAAATGCCGCCGGGAAAAAATTTATATTTTGGCTGGTGGATACCAAACAGGTGCCGGGCAATTCTCCGGGGACGTTTCAATTTAAAATGGTTCCGGAAGAAGCCGCAAAAATCGTGGGGTGTGTGGATTCTCCCCGCGCGCCGTATGTGGTTCTTGGACCTCCCGCCGTGTTTATCATTGATCCTGTTTCCGGAAAATTGATCAAGAGCCTGTTCTCCAAGAGTGAAGTGGACAAGTATGGAAAACCTCTTGCCGGAATTATTGAAGAAACCTGGGTGGAGTTTTCCCGCAAGCCCAAATAGGAAACGGAATGTATGCGGGGAACGTCCGGTATTTTCATGCTCCAGCCAAGATGACGGGGAACAATTCCAAAAGTTCTGTTTATTTATAGGAAGCGAAAAAATCCTCCCGGCATCCCTCCGGCTCCTTTAAAAAAGGCAGCGTGCGGAATCTTTTTCCGGGGCGGAGCGATTGCCGTTAAAAACGGTAAATGCAGCGCAGCCATGGGCGCGACGTGCCGGAATAGTAGGGATACCACCGGTGTCCGGGGTGGTGCATGGTGCGGCCCCATTCATCCTGACGGCGCGCCTGGGGCGCATAGAAGAGCTGCTTCCACTCCCGGCTGGCGAAGGAAGAAGGCTCTGTTTCCGAAGCCGGAGGCGCCAGAAACGCCTGGAAGGCGCTGGAAGAACAGCAATAATAGGGAATGTTGAACCGGGGCGCCATTCCGAACGCCAGCAGAAGCCATATCCAGACGCGGAAACCGGGACGCCGCGTCCAGGAGGAAGCCAGAAAGGCAAGCAGGCAGGCCATGACCGGAACGCTTCCTTTGCAAAGCAGGTCATTGACGTCTCCGTTCACGTAAAAAAAAGGCAGAATCAGGCCGGTTGCCAGAGTACAGATAAAGAGGGGATTCCTCTGGAAATCCCGCCAGCAGAACAGGGCGTACAGCAGGAATGAGGTCGCCATAAGCAGGAAATCCCCCGGACGCGTATAAAAAGGCCGCATGCCCATGTGGGAGGATGGCGCGTTTACCGCCCCATAATAAAGAAGAAAACACGTTCCCAGCAGAACGGCGGCCGAAAAGGAGGGATGGAGCAGGACATCCCGGAGAGGGAGGACGCCTTTCCATTGGCGGCGCCACTGGCAGGCCGCCAGGGGCAGCCCTCCAAGGGCCGCGAGGGGGGAATAAAAGGCCGTGGCTGCGAACAGAATAGGCATCCAGTATAGGGGCATGCGTCCTGAAGCCAGGAAGATGAAAAAGAGCAGAACAGGAATGGATGCGTTTGCGCTGCACATGATTTGTTCCGCCGTGCCGAAGTAATGCAGGCGGAACAGGTTCAGCCCCAGCCAGCACTGGAGATTCAGCAGAGAGCCGAATGCCGCCATCAGCAGGGCGAGCAGCAGGGAGCGGCGTCCGGAGAAAACGCAGAGCCACAGCCAGGAAAGGAACAGGCCCCAGGCTCCCCACAGAACGACAAGCATGCGCGCGGCGTCCAGCCCCGCCAGTTTTCCCGCCAGGGCTGGGACCAGCCAGAACCCCGTGTTGTAAATCAGCACGTTCCCGTCCGGAAAGATGACGGGCCACGGGCTGGCGACCAATTCACGCAGACAGGCATTTCTGACGATATGGTCAGGGTGCTGGTTGACCCACTCCCCCCATCCGGAAAGCGCCATCAGGGCGGCAAACGCCGCCAGGGCGAGAAATGAAGAGCGGGTGAACAGGGGGAAGGCGGGGAGAGAATCCCTTGTTTGCGGTTCCTTGCGTTTTCGGGGCGCCAGTCCCGCAGCCGTCAGGAGCGTGAGAGGGAGAGCGGCGTACCAGTGCATCCACCCGGCCAGGAATACCAGCACGGGCAGCAGAAGCCAGGCGCAGGTGTGCCACTTCAGCGCGGTTGCGTTGAACGCTTGTTCCGGGCACGGGGCATCAGCGGCAGGGGGAGGCATTTCCCCGGAACCTTAATGGGGCCGGCCTGCGGGGGCAAGGAGGAAACTCGCAGACCGGAACGGAAGGGGGCATTTGTATGGGTATGGTGGCAGGAATGAGCGCGCGCCGTTGCCTCTTTACCGGAAAAACGGGGCAGGTCATGCTGGGAGGCCTATGAATAAAACACAATTTATCAGGGAGCTCCAGCGTGAGCTGGGGAAGGACGTTACTTCCCGGCAGGCGGAACACGCGTTGAACGCGGTGCTGGAGACGATTGCGCGGTCGGTCCGGAGGCGGTCGCTGGTGAAATTCCGGGGCTTTGGCACTTTCCGCGTCAAGCGCCGCCGCGCCCGCATCGTACGCCATCCGGAAAACGGCGGCAGGCTGCTGGTGCATGAATCGAAAACCATGAAATTCCGCCCCTCTTCCATTCTGTGGAAGGAGTAGGGAAGCCGTTCGGCAGCTCCTGTCATTTTGCCATTGACTTCCCCGTCCGCGGAGGCCCTTAATGTGGATAAGGCAGGAACATTTTTGCCTGCCTGCATAAGTAACTGGCCCCTTCCACGTTTGCCGATCATGACTCCGGATTCCGTTCATCTGCTGACCCGTTCCTCCCAGATGACCCTGTGCAAAGATGAACAGGGCCGTGTGCGCCGCGCCTATTACGGCCCGAGGCTGCATCAGCCGGAGGATGCCCTGGAAAACGCCGCGGATGCTCCTCTCCTGTATTCCTCCCTGGCGGATTCCGTAACAGGGCTTCCCAATGCGTCCGGCGAGTACTGCATTTGCGTGACCCAGGCGGACGGGGCCCTTTCCCTGAGTCTGGAATGCCAGGGTTGGGAAGTGCTGGAACTGGATGACGACCGGGAAGAAGCCGTCTTCTATGGGAAGGACCCTTCCTACCCTGTGCGGGTGGAAATCCACGTGCGCTCCCACAGGGAATCGGACACCTTTTTGCAGTGGGCGGTTGTTCGGAACGAAGGGAAAGAAGGCATCCGCCTGCACCGCGCTGCGTCCGCACAACTGGGTTTGCGCGCAGAACGGTACTTCGTCACCAGCTTCCGCGGCACCTGGGGCGGCGAGTCCCTGATGAGTGAGGAAGAAGTGGCCCGGGGGCATGAACTTGCCCTGGTATCCGGAACCGGCACCCGCACCGCCCAGGAGGGAAGCCCCGGATTCATCATCTCTCTGGACGGTCCGGCGCGGGAGGATTCCGGGGAGGTTGTTCTGGGGGCGCTGGCATGGTCCGGCAATTACCGGATATGGTTCCGGCACAGCCCGTATCATTACCTTTTTGCCGGAGCGGGACTGGATACGGCTCCCGCGCCCTATCTGCTGGACGGCGGCGGCGTGTTTGAAACGCCGCCCCTCATTCTGACGCACAGTAAAAACGGCAAGGGAGAGGCCTCCCGGCGCATCCACTGCTGGGCGCGCCGCTACGGCCTGCGCGGCGGAGGAACAGAGAGGCCAACCTTGCTGAATTCCTGGGAGGGGGTGTATTTTACCTTTACGGAAAAAGTGCTGCACGGCATGATGAAACGTGCGGCGGACTTGGGGATAGAGCTTTTCGTGCTGGATGACGGCTGGTTCGGCAACCGGTTCCCCCGCAATGACGCCCGCGCGGGATTGGGGGACTGGCAGGTGAACCGCGCTAAATTGCCCCATGGGCTGGAAGGCCTTATCCGCCATGCGGAAGAACTGGGGATACGCTTCGGCATCTGGGTGGAGCCGGAAATGGTGAACCCTCATTCGGAGCTTTATCAGAACCATCCGGAGTGGGTCATCGGTCTCCCGCATCGAGAAAACAGGCAGGAACGCAGCCAGTATTTGCTGGACCTGAGCAATCCTCATGTATGCAGGTACATTCTTGACGCCATGCGGAAGCTGCTTGGAGAACATCCGGGCATTTCCTACGTCAAATGGGATTGCAACCGCAAAATTTCCGACCCCGGCTCTCCCTGGCTGGACGCCTGCCGCCAGGGGAATCTGCCCATTGACTATGTGCGGGGCTATGAACACGTTCTTGATACGCTGGCGGCGGAATTCCCGGATGTGACATTCCAGGCCTGTTCTTCCGGCGGAGGCCGCGCCGACTATGGAACCATGCGGAGGCATCATGAATTCTGGACGTCCGACAATACGGACGCTTATGAACGCGTGTTCATGCAGTGGGGCATAGGCCACCTGTTCCCGGCTCTTTCCATGGCCGCCCATGTGACAGCCTCCCCCAACCACCAGACGGGCCGCTCCACGCCGCTCAAATTCCGGTTTGACGTGGCCATGTCCGGACGGCTTGGCTTTGAACTCCAGCCATGCGACATGACGGAGGAGGACATAGCCTTTGCCAAACGTGCTCTGGCGGAATACAAGCGCATCCGTCCCGTAGTCCAGTTCGGGGACTTGTACCGCCTATCGTCCCCGTATGAAAGCCGGGTGGCCTCCCTGATGTATGTATGCGGAAAACGGGCTGTCGTTTTCGCCTGGCTGATGGATAAATGGCTGGCGGATTCCCCTCCACCCCTGCGCCTGAAAGGCCTGAATCCTGCCGCCAGGTACCTGGTGCGGGAAATCAACATGAATGAAGACGGCTCTCTCACGAACGTTCACGAACAGGTGCTGGGCGGCGATTTCCTGATGGACGCCGGCATCCGCATCCGCTGGAAAAAGACCTTCCAGTCCGTCTGCCTGGAGGTGGCGGAAACAAACCCTGATGCTCCGGCTTCATCATGAAATCGGCGTTTGGCGTGGGAGCCATAGCCGCCTTACTGATGTGATGAGTTAGGAGTTCTCTTAGAGGTGAGGGTATACAGCCAATGCGGCAGAAGACAGGCGCATTCCAATGCCGGTTTGCCGATGTTCTTCTCTTTTTCTACAGGAAAAGGTGATCATTCAATCTTGATGAGGCCCTCCCTGATGAGCCGGGCCGCTTCCCGTTCTATTTCCTTTTGATGTTGTTTCATGTAGGCCTGGTACGCTTCCTCAATATCGAAACGGATGGTCAGGACCCATTCTTCATCTTCGTTTTGCAAATAAAACTCTGAATAGTGGCGGCCATCCATGACATCATGTTCCTCGCCCTTCCCTCTGATGCGGTAATCTGGATAATGTTTTTTTATATATTCCCGCTGTTTTTCCAGGAGCTTGTCCAAATCCTTCTCATTAAACACAGCGGGATTGGTGATGACAGGGGTATCTTTTTCTTCTTCCTGCTGCTGTGCGTCCGGCTGCCGCGGCTGTTCTTCCTGCGCTGCAATTGGGCTGATGAACCCGGGCAGGCAGGAGACGGATAGGGCGAGTATGGTTGATGCAGGCTTCATGATGCTGGTCAGGCGGCGTGCGGTTTTTGCCTCTCCCTTTTATACAGGAAGCAATCAGATTATTCAATTTGAATGACGCCTTCCCTGATGAGTCGTTCCGCTTCCCGTTCTATTTCCTTTTGATGTTGTTTCATGTAGGCCTGGTACGCTTCCTCAATATCGAAACGGATGGTCAGGACCCATTCCTCATCTTCGTTTTGTAAATCAAACTCCGAATAGTGACGGCTGTCAAAATAATCCTGCTCTTGCCCCTCTATGACGATTTTGTAATCCGGATAATGTTTTTTTATATATTCCCGCTGTTTTTCCAGGAGCTTGTCCAAATCCTTCTCATTAAACACAGCGGGGTTGGTGATGACAGGAATATCTTTTTCTTCTTCCTGCTGCTGTGCGTCCGGCTGCCGGGGCTGTTCTTCCCGCGCTGCCGCGAGACTTCCTGTTTTCAGCATGAGGAAAAACAGAACAATGCCCGTGGTTGCGATGAATTTCAGAGGATGATTCATATGGAATTCTGTTATGGCTTTTTCCCTGGGAAAACAAAAAAGGTCGTGAACGTTCCAATGCTGGTTCGTGTTTCCTCTTCGTTACAGGAAAAGGCCGATCATTCAATCTTGATGAGGCCCTCCCTGATGAGCCGGGCTGCTTCCCGTTCTATTTCCTTTTGATGTTTTTTCATGTAGGCCTGGTACGCTTCCTCAATATCGAAACGGATGGTCAGGACCCATTCCTCATCTTCGTTTTCTAACTCGAATCTCGAATAATTACGGCTGTCAAAATAATCCTGTTCCTGGCCCTCTCCAAAAATTTTGTAATCCGGATAATGTTTTTTTATGTATTCCCGCTGTTTTTCCAGGAGCTTGTCCAAATCCTTCTCATTAAACACAGCAGGGTTGGTGATGACAGGGATATCTTTTTCTTCTTCCTGCTGCTGTGCGTCCGGCTGCTGCGACTGTTCTTCCTGTGCCTCAGTCTGGCTGGTGAGCCCCAACATGCAGGAGAAGAATATGGCGAATATGTTTGATATGGATTTCATGTTTCTGTTCAGGTTATTGATGGTTTTTGCAATCTTCTTTTAATTTTTCTTTTAATAATCTATTAATTTTGATTATTCCTTCCTTTCTTACGTAAGAAATATCTTTTGGAGGATGGTAGTCCACTCCGGACCGGGATATATTGGTCATGTGGCCTATTTTCCATTCTGATTCTACCTTTCCGTGATGGACAAACCGATAAATATAAACGATATGCACGTGACGGAAAGCTTTATCCGTTTTCAGATTCTCAGCCAGGGTAAGGAGGCCGCTCGCTTTTTTTGATGGCCTGGAGGGCGATTTCGCTCAATACTTTTTTGGAAATTTTGCCCAATCCTTTTTCTGCCGCGCCCAACGCAGCCGGTTTGGAACCGCTGGCAGTAGTATAGGAAATATACCTATCTATCTCGAAATTTACAGCCCGCTGAAGCGGGCAGGAAGCTGAAAGAGCAAAGGAGCATTGCCGCGATATATGGCCATATTCGTATGGATGGTTTCTTCTTCATATCAATTTATTTTCGTGGAGCCGGGTTTCATTTCCGCGTTCTTTTCCGTTGAGGCGGAAATTTTTTCAATAAACTCTTTTCCCTCTCTGTTTAACTTCCCATCCCCCCAGATGCTTAACAGGGTTTGATAGGTTTCCACATAGTATTTTTGCGTCTTATCCCTTTCCGTCAGCGCTTCAATGGCTCTTTGCATCACTTTGACCGAATATTTCTTCATCTTAGGTGTCCATACGGCGTGTTTTCCCTTTGGGTCCATAGGGACAGATGTTTTCCGGTAAAGCCCGGCTTGTATTCGGCGACGCCTTTGATTTCAGGACAATCCCCCACTAATCTGTTCCAGACCAGGCGGGTAAAAAGTTCTTCCGCATGGGGCGTGCAGTCGGGGTTGAGCGCGCAGGCATAGAGTTCATAGGGATTCACCCTGTTTTCCCTGATATTCAGCACGCTTTTCGCCGCGTGCCAAATGAGATTGTGCTCATTGGGCATCGCTTGAGCCAGTTCCCTGAGTAAGGCGAGTTTTCTCCGGTCGCTGGCGTTTTTGGCCTTGATATCCAGATAACGCTGCCACGCAGGATAATTGAAGGGATTGAATTGACGCGCTTCCCGCAAGAGCAACTCCACATGTTCCTGTTTTTGTGTGCAGAAGGACAGATAATACGTTAAAGCCGATTCTTCCGCATGAGGATGATGAATGAATGAATCGTAAGCCGTCACCAGTTGAACAGGGCCTTTCCAGGGAATCTGAGCGCTGCCGCTGGCCCAATTCCAGCCGCCGAGATTGTTGCCGATTTGCCAGTGGCCATTGGGGTGTTTCCATACGAAGGCGCAGTGCCCCGGCTGTCCAATCGGGTAAGCGGGAACTCCTTTGGAACGCAGGAATCCAGCCGCGCCTTTGGAGACGGCGCCGCATACTCCTCCGTATTCCGTGTAAAGTTTCAGCGTGATGGGCTTGTGGTCATAAAAAGCGCTTCCGGCATGGACGCTGACGCCTTTGTCATTCTTTTTACGGTAGGGAATGAATCCGGGAAATCTGCTTCCGGCTTTCTCCGGCCTGATTTTTTTCCCTGCGATAAATTGCTGTGCCCATGCCAGATCTTCAAGACCTTCTTTTCCCCGGAATACGATGGCCCATTCCCAGGGTTGCAAGGTTTCTGCCTGTGGATAGCATTTGGCGTGGTGATGAGAATCCCGGTAGAAGTTAAATTTGGCGATGCATTCTTCAGGAGAAAAGATGTTTGCGACAAGGCCGGCTCCCAATGCCATGCTGAGTTCAACGGGATTGAAATTCTGATCGCTGGTATTCCAGATTTGGTAAAAAACGGAAAGAGTACTTTTGCCGGCTGGACCAGATTGGGCGAGCATGTTGAATACTTCCGGGTGGTTGGAAAGCCATTTCCTGAAGACCTGATCCTTGAGTTCCTCCTGAGTGAAAGGTTTCCCTCCTTCGGCAGTATTGAAAAACTGGTGCAGGCAGCACAATGCCGCCACTTGAGGGGATTGAATCAGTTTTCGTATTTTGTCGGAGGTAAGCGGGCCGGAATCAAGCCGGCTGCGCAGGACTTCCCGGATTTTACCGGCAATGAAGGAGGACCGCCCTGAAGAAAGCAGTGTTTGTATGTCTGCTTCAGATGAAGCCAGCGTGCCAAAGCTCTCTATAGACATGAGCATGCTGAAGAGGAAAAGCCAGAGGATGTTTTTCATAAGGTATGAAAGACAGTCTTAAATGCATGGCAACATAAATTGAAAAAATGTCAATAAAATATGATTTTTTTGAATATGAAAAATACATTTTATATTTCGCTTTTATATCAAAATGATATTGACGGCAAAAGGATTTTTTCAAATGGAAAATTGGGGTCATTGGCTCTGAGAGACATTGGATTTTCGGAGCCGAATCCGGGATGATTTTTGTGTCTATCCCTCCCGCAAGATGATGAAAACGGGGTTCCATTCGGAAAAAGAATGGAACCCCGTGCTGAAGCGGTAAAACAGAGATAATAGTTTTCAGGTCAGATGATCTCTGCCATTGTCAAATTCCCACCACGCCGCCGATGGTCTGGATGATGACCTTGGCGACGATGGTCATCAGGATAAGGGCTACGGGATAGGCGGTGGCGTAGCTGACCACGGGGGCCTGGGAGTCCGTCTTGCTGGCGATGGCTCCCAGGGCCGGGGTGGAGGTCATGCCGCCGCAGATGCCGCCCAGGCATTCCAGAATGTTCATCTTGAAGACTTTCATGCCCACGAAGTAACCGGCGAACATGCCGGAGCAGGTGACGATGACGCCCATGATGAAGACGGCCGCGCCGTGGGTGGCTACCGTATCCACCAGGTCCGCTCCACCCTTGATGCCGGCGTCAGCCAGGAAGAAAACCAGCCCCAGATCCTGCAAAAGAAGGCGGGTGGGGCGTGGGATATAGCCGACGATGGGGCCCAGCCGTCCGAAGTGGCCGAGCAGCAGGGCGACGATGAGGGGGCCTCCCGCAATACCCAGGGAGATTCCCGCGCCGTTGCCGAGGCTGAAGTTGACCAGGCCAAGAATGATGCCCAGGGAGAGGCCGAAGCCCAGGGAAAGCAGGTCCGTCTGGTTCATGTCCTGGCTGCGGTGGCCGATTTTGTCCCCGTATTTGGTAAGGTTTTCCGGGGTCCCCACCACGGTCAGCACGTCGTTGCGTTCCAGTGTGGTTTCCCCCGTGGGGACGAAAGTGAAGCCCAGGCGGGAAATGCGGGAGATAATGATACCGTCCGTACGCAGGGTTTTCAGGTCGCGGAGCTTGTGCCCGGCATAGTTCTTGTTTGTCAGAATCAGTTTGCGGCGCTCCTTCTGGGAGTCCATGGGGTAGGGATTGTCGCATACTTCCCCCAGAAAGGCGATGTCGTGGGGCATGGTGTCGCTGTTGCCTACGATGAGGACTTCCGTTCCTTCCCGGAACGTGTCTTCCGGAGTCAGGGGCATCAGCCTGTCGTTGCGAACCACGCGGGTGACCATGCAGTGCAGGCCGTCCAGCAGCTTGCAGTCCGCAATGTTCTGGCCTATCAGGTTGGGCTGTGTGACGCGGACAAGGCGGGAAATGATGCTGACCTCCTGTTTGGAATGCATGGCTTTGGCCTCTTTGTTGAGGTCAAAGTGCAGCAGGCGCGGCAGAAGCTGGACGAAAAGGACCACGCCCACCACGCCGAACGGATAGGCGATGCCGTAACCGATGCTAACGCCGCTTCCGGAGGCTCCCGGCAGGCTTTCCGTGGCGGCCGCCAGCGCCGGAGTGCTGGTGCATGCGCCGGCAAAGATGCCGGAAGAGATTCCCGCGGGAACTTTGAACCAGATGCCGAAAAGGCAAGTGAATAAAGCTGACACTCCTACAATCACCGCAGACATGATGGCCAGTTTGCTGCCCTGCTTGGCGATGGCGGAAAAGAAGCGGTTGCCCGCGCTGAGGCCCACGCAGTACACAAAGAGCGCCAGGCCCAGCTGCCCTACGCCGTCGGGAATGGCCAGGCGGTAGTGGCCGGCGGCCAGAGCCACGAAAAGAACGCCGGAAAGGCCCAGGTTCAGTCCGTATATTTTAATGCTGCCGAGAGCGATGCCGAAAAAGATGATTCCAAAGAGAACCAGGGTGTTATGATGGAGCAGGATATCAAACATAAAGACGGTTAGCGGTTTTGTTTCCTTCCTTGACGAAGGGCGGGGGAATGCCCGTCACGGATGAGAGTGCGTGCGTTGAAAAAGTAGAGGGTGCGGCGTATGCCTTCCAGCCCCGTCAGTTTCTCCGCAGGTAATCCAGCAGAGTGCCCTGGTCCAGGCAGGACATATAGGGCATATGGTCGATGCCCTTGTCCATGATGAACCTGGTCAGCAGTTTGCGGGCGGTCGCAAGGAGAACGGCGGGATCCCAGGGCTTTTCCAGATAGTTGTCAATGTGTGCGTCATTGACGGCCTGGATGGTGTCCGCGTGGGTGGCCTGGCCGGTCAGCAGGATTTTGCGTGTTCCGGCAAAACGGTCGTCTTTGGCGATGCCTCCAAGCAACTCTACTCCTGAACCTCCCGGCATGACGTGGTCGGAAATAATCAGTCCCGTCAGTTCTCCGTCCTGGTCGAATTCTTCCAATAGCTCGCGGCATTCGGATGCGGATTCCACCCCTTCCAGGCGGAAGCAGGAATTCAGCGGACGAAGGTCACGCAACGCTGTCCAGGACTTCCGGCTGGTCGTCCACGCAAATGATGTTAATTTTTTCCATGATTGTTGATGGTTGGTATGACTATCGTAAAAACGGTATGGCCCGGAACGCTCTCCAGGCGGATGCGGCCGCCGTAGCTGTCCACAATGCGCCGGACGATGGTGAGCCCCAGCCCCAGGCCGAAGGAAAGACCTTTCTTTTTGGTAGTGAAGTTGGGACGGAAAATTTTTTCATGCAGGTCCTTTGGGACGCCGGGGCCGTTGTCTGTGACGGAGACCAGAATTTCACGGGTGGTATGGGATGTCTGGTCCTTGCTGCTGATTTTTTCCACCCGGCATTCTACGTGGATGGAAGGGTTGGTGGTATTTTCTATTTTCAGCGCGTCGCAGGCGTTCTGAAGCAGGTTGATCCAAATTTGAACGAGCTCCGTCATATCTGCGAAGATGCCGGGCACGGAGTCTCTGGGAGGCAGGACCATTTCAAAATCAACGCCGCGCAGACTGGACTTGACCAGAGCAACAGCTTCCGTAAGGGAATCCGTCACGTTTACTCCTTCTTCCCGTCTGGTGTTGCCTCCCCCCAGCAGGCGAACGGAACGGACAATGGCTGTAGCGTGCCTGACAGCCAGTTTCATATCGTGCAGGTCGTGTCCCAATTCCCAATAAGGGAGATTTTGTTCCAGCTGGCTGAGGAATGGCTTGTTCAGCAGCTCCGGCTGATTCTGTATATCCGGAATCAGGGCCAGGGCCTTGGCCACGTCCTGGGAAAGCCCGTAATTTTTTTCAAACTGGCGCGCCAGTCTGCGCTGTTCGGAAGTGGATGCGGTGGAAGCCCCTTCCAACCCTTTGTTGTACAGGGTGTAGCGGAAGGCGTTTTCCTGGCGGAACATGTTGTCCAGGGTTTCCAGAACAAAGTCTGTTTTACGGGACAGGACTCCCAGGGAATTGTTGAGTTCATGAGCTATTCCGGCGGATAATTGCCCCAGGGTGGCGGCCATTTCAGAACGGTGGAGCATCCGCAGCGCTTCTTCCTTTTCCGCAGTGCGGTCAAAGACGCGGGTATTGCGCGCCGCCAGTTCATGGACAATGGCGGGAACAAACTGTTCCAGGAGCGTGCCGTAGTGTTCCACGTCCACGGCAGGGGTGGCGGTGTCGATATAGGCCAGTTCCAAATCAGTTTCCGCAATGAGATCGGAGGAGCTGCGGAACCATCCCGGAAAAGAAACTCTGCACTCCCAAATAGTCTCCCGGGACCGGCCCGGAACGCCTTGTAGATTTTGTGGGAAGTGGAAGCTGTTTCCGGGTCTTCTTTAACGACGTGGCGGTAGGAAACCACGCTGCCGGATAAAATCAGGTAAAGCCTTTTGTTCTGTTCCCCCTGGCGGACGACGCTGTTTCCCCTGCTGATGGCAATAATTCGGTCCGGATCGGAGAAGTACGCCAGATTGATGCGTTTTAGTTTTTTCTGGAATTCTTCCTGTTCAATGATCATAGGGCGCTTTTCCCGTTGATGTTGGCCATGCCGGGACAACATGTCCCGGCATGGAACATTACCTTACTTAAAAAGCATGGCATTGGGCAAGAATCATCATCATGACGTAGGTCAAAATCATGCCCAGGATACCCAGAATGACGCCGGAAATGGCCATTCCCCTGGAGCTGACCAAGCCGGTGGCATAGGCCAGGGCGTTGGGGGGGGTGCTGATGGGAAGGCTCATACCCAGGGAGGAGGCGAAGGCCACGGATACCAGCAGGGCGGTAACGCCGCCCATGGGAGCCAGGTTGTCACCCATGTTGACGCCGACAACGGCAATAATCGGAATGAGCAGGGAGGCCGTAGCCGTATGGCTCATGAAGGTGGCCATGAACAGGCAGATGATTCCCGTACCCACCATGAGTGGGAAGGGGGACCATTCGGCAAAGGGAATGGAGCCGATCAGGTTTTTTGCCAGTCCGGTGTCTTGCAGGGCCAGCCCCAGGGCAAAGCCGCCGGCTACCAGCCAGAGCACGTCCCAGCCCATTTTCTTCAAGTCTTCCTTGGTGATGGTTTCCGTAATGGCAAAGACGGCAATGGGAATCATGGCGATGGTATTGGAGTCCAGCCCGTGTACTCCCTTGCCCGTTACCCACAGCAGGACGGTAACGGCAAAGGTGACGTAAACGATAATGGCCTTGGGGGTTTTCAGGAATTTCCCTCCCACCTGCAGTTCCAGTTTCTTTTGGGAGATGGGGAACAGCCACAGCAGGAGAAGCCATGCAATCAGAATCATGACGATGACGAAAGGAATGCCGAACATGAGCCATTTGCCGAAGGAGACGTCCAGCCCCATACCCTGCAGCGCCTTCAGCGCGATTGCGTTGGGGGGCGTGCCGATAGGCGTTCCAATGCCGCCGAGGTTGGCGGCGATGGGGATGGCCAGGGCAAAGGCGGCGCGGCCTTTGTCTTCCGGAGTGAACAGGGCCAGCACCGGCGTCAGGATGGCGAGCATCATGGCGGCCGTAGCCGTGTTGCTCATAAACATGGAGAAAAGAGCCGTTACGGACATCAGCCCCAGAAGTACGAATTTGGGATTGGTGCCGAAGGGTTTTAAAAGTACTTTGGCCAGGTTCATGTCCAGCCTGTATTTGGTTGCGGCCGCAGCCAGGAAAAAGCCGCCCAGGAAAAGCATGATGATGGGATCCGCGAAGGTGGCCATCGTGGATTTTTGCTGCATGGTGTTGACAAATTGCAGCCCCTGGATGCGCGAGGTTATTTCCTTGCTGTACAGGCGCCCGGCCGCGGTCTTGAGCTGGGCGGCTATGGATTCCTGCCCGGCGGCTTCTTCCGTTTTTCCTTCACGGGACAGTTCCTGTGCGTTCAGATCTATTTTTTCATAAGCGTCCATGAGCTGGAACCCCAGGGTCATCCTCACTTCTTCCGCGTCCAGCTTGGTTTTCTTATTTAACCGGTTTTCGACATTTTCCTTCAATTTGCCGACTATCTCCGGATTGATCCCTTTGCCTATGGCGTCATCCAGAATGGAGGATACCGCCGCCTTGTCATAGCGCTCCGGCATCAAGAATGAGAGAGAGCCGTTGGAGACGCACAGCAGGGACAGGGTAATGACCATCACGGAGGTGGTCCAGATAGGGATGGGTTCCAAAATCCAGAAGAGCGCCGCCATGACGAACATGGCGATGACGCGGATTTCAATAGGGCTTAATTGGATTCCCCATGAAGCGAAAGGCAGGAAGAAGACGACTCCTGCGGCGGCCAGGCTGATAGCTGCCTTGAGCAGCTTGTTTTGGGTTTCACTCATGAATAATAACTGGTAATATGGTTGGCGGGCGGAAGGGTACTTCCCGATTTTACAAATAGAAACTTTTATTTAAAAAAATTATGTCAGAGGGGACGGCTGCTGTTTTCCGGAGTTGGAGCCTGGAGCTTTCTCTGTGATGGGAAAATTGCGCAACCCTATGGGAATGTGTGTGTTCAGCAGGGATAAGTCAATCATCCGTTCGGGAGCGCTGATTTGGCCGAGTGTTTCCTCTGTATTAAAAAAATTTTGAAGGTAGTAGGTCCCTCTATAGCCGCGCGACGTCAAATCCCCGCTGATCTGGTTGATTTCCTTTTCGCCGAGAAGGTCGGAGTGGATTGTCGTCCGAACCTCAAACGGGAAATTTTTGTTGATCAGATAATCCAGTGTTTGAGTAAAGAAGGGAAATAAGTCCGGACGCCCGGTAATGGAGCCGAACAATTTTTCCGGCGCTTTGTAATCTAGTGCAATGTAGTCGCAAAGCCCTTCCTCCACCAGCGTTTTCACTACGCCGGGCCGGGTGCCGTTGGTGTCTATTTTGACTGCGAAACCAATCTGCCGTATATTGCGGCAGATAGGGATAAGGTCGGGACACAGCGTGCACTCGCCGCCGGACAGGACCACCCCGTCCAGAAATCCCACCCGATCTCTGAGAAAATCAAGATAGTCCGTCCGGTCTCCGGCGGGAGAATCCGTGCCCCTGACCAGGGAGACGTTGTAACAGTACTGACAAAACAAATTACAGCCTCTCAGCCAGAAGATGCAGGCCACCTTATTTGGAAAATCCAGCAAGGTGAGCGGCGTGATGTCTGCTATGCCCCGACCCGTTCCCATCGACTTCGCATATGTTGTTGGGAGAATTATCGCGGCTGTTCCGTTTGGACGGAGCAGGAACAGGGGCGGCCCGGTTCCACGAAGTGGACGCGGTCATGGAACTCGCCCTGTTTACCGGCGTTGAAAGTTTCCACAGGGCGGTGATAGCCCATGACGCGCGTGTAAACGGTGCAGCGGGTCCGGTCCTGTGCGTACTTGCTTAATATTTCCTGTTTGGTCATTGTCGTATTAATGGTTGGGTTTTGAAGTCGGGCGTCTATAGGAAAAACGATTTTCATTCATGCCTGTGGATGTGGAGCAGCTCCTCATCGCAGAAGGGGCAGTATTCATGTTCCCCGCGCAGATAGCCGTGCTTTTCGCAGACGGAGAAGAGCGGGGTGACGGTGAGGTACGGCATGCGGAAGCGGGTCAGCACTTTGCGGACAATGTCCCGGCACGCTTCCGGGGAGCTGATGGCTTCGTTCATGTACATGTGGAAGACGGTTCCTCCCGTGTAGCAGCATTGAAGTTCGTCCTGAAGCTGGAGCGCCCGGAACAGGTCGCTCGTGTGGTCCACGGGAAGCTGGGAGCTGTTCGTGTAATAACGCTGCCCCACAGGGCCGGCCTGGATGATGTCAGGATAGCGTTTCTGGTCTTCGCGGGCGAAACGGTGCGTGGTGCCTTCCGCGGGCGTGGCTTCCAGGTTGTACAGATTGCCGGTTTCCTCCTGGTATTCCTGCATTCGCAAGCGGATGAATTCCAAAATCTCTTCAGCAAAGGCCCTGCCTTCTTCAGAGGTGATGTCCATTGTGTCGTTGGAGAAATTGCGCAGCAGCTCGTTCATCCCGTTGACGCCAATGGTGGAGAAATGGTTGCGGAAGGTGGGCAGGTAGCGTTTGGTGTAGGGGTACAGGCCGCGGTCATACATTTCCTGAACGAAGGCCCTTTTCTTTTCCAGGCAGGATTTGGCCAGGTCCAGCAGTTCTCCCAGCCTGGCGAACAGGGCCTCCCGGTTTTGCTTGAACAGGTAGCCCAGCCGGGCCAGGTTGATGGTCACCACGCCGATGGAGCCGGTCATTTCCGCGGAGCCGAAGAGACCGCCGCCGCGTTTGAGCAGTTCCCGCAGGTCCAGCTGGAGGCGGCAGCACATGGAACGCACGGCATCCGGCTTGTAGGCCCGTTCGTCAGGCACGCGTTCCCCGTGTTCATTGACGGTGTACTGGCTGCCGATGAAGTTCTGGAAGTAAGAGGAACCGATTTTGGCGGCGTTTTCAAACAGGAGAGGCACGTTTTCCCCTTCCCAGTCAAAATCTTCCGTGATGTTGACGGTGGGGATGGGGAAGGTGAAGGGCTGTCCGGTGCTGTCCCCTTCCGTGAGAACTTCGTAAAAGGCCTTGTTGATCAGGTTCATTTCCTTCTGGAAATGCTTGTAGGTCAGTTCCGTCAGCTTGTTTGCCCCGCGTTCCCTCGCCAGGGCGAGCAGGTTCGCGTCTTCTATTCCTTCAAAGAGGTGTTCCCCTCCGCTGAAGGGGGCCTGGTCCCGCAGGTCGCGCGGCACAGTCCAGTCGATCGTGACATTGGTAAAGGGAGACTGTCCCCAGCGCGAGGGTACGTTCAGGTTGTAAACGAAACTGCGGATGTCTTTCTTGATGCGGGGGAAGTCCGTCTGGTCCTTGAAAACGTAGGGCGCCAGGAAGGTGTCAAAGGAGCTGAAGGCCTGGGCGCCGGCCCATTCGCTTTGCAGAATGCCCAGAAAGTTCGCCATCTGGCCCAGGGCTTCCCGGAAGTGGCGGGGCGGTCTGCTGTTCACGCGGCTGCGCACGCCGTTGAATCCTTCATTGAGCAGGTTGCGGAGGCTCCATCCGGCGCAGTATCCGGTCAGGCAATCCAGGTCATGGATGTGGTAATCCCCTTCCCGGTGCGCGGCTCCTTCCCGTGCGGAGTAAACCTGGTCCAGCCAATAGTTGGCGATTACCTTGCCCGCCGTGTTGTTGATGAGCCCCGCATTGGAATACGTGGTATTGGAGTTGGCGGCAATGCGCCAGTCGCTTTGCCCGATATATTCCTCTACCGTCTGCTTGCAGTCCACATAGGTATTGCCGGAATAAAGGCCGCCAAGCTGTTCGCGCTGCATTTTGTGCAGGAAACGGTAGGTGATGAAGGCCTTGGCCGTGTCAAAATATCCGGAGCGGAACAGGGCGCGTTCAATCATGTCCTGAATCTCTTCCACATGCGCGCTGTCCTGATGGCTCAGCTTGGCTTCCACCTCTTCATAGATGGAACGGTTGTAGGAAGTCCCGGAACTGTGGAAGGCTTTTCTAATGGCCTCTTCAATCTTATAGCCCTGGTATTGTTCCTTTTTCCCGGAACGTTTGATGATGCTTGTTGCCATGGTGGGTGTCTCGCTTGGAAAGGGTGGTGACCGCTCATCCGCGAGCTTGGGCAAAAGCCTGGAAAAACCATAGGCAGGGGCCGACCACATGCGCGCATTCCCGGAAAGGGGGGCATGCCGAAGACCTGTGCGTATGTTCATCCTGTCCGCGGGATGGGAATACGGCAGCATCAGGTCGTCTTCTGGCTTCCGGTGCGACATGTGATGGGGACTTCCCGGCTGCCTGGGCAGCCAGTGTCCGGTCCATCGTCTACCGGTTACAGCGGCGCGTCCGCGACGGATTTTCACCGTCTTCCGTTACCTGCGCTGGAACGCAATGAACCACAGAAAGAGACCTCCCGCAAGAAAAATGTATAAATAATGTGTTAAATAATTATTCATATGCTATATATGGTATATAACGGTAGAAAAATGATTGATAACACAGCTTTCTTTTCCGTCATGGCACCATATATGCCCTTGCGTCCCTTTCCCGGTCTGGAGGAGCGCGGGAAAAGAAGAATTCTTGTTACAAGAAAATTCCAGCCTTCTTTTCCCGTATAATATAACATGCGTTTCTTTGCCTTTTCAAAAAATGGATGGAAGAAATACTTTCTATTGCCGGTCCTTTCCATGCTTTCCGCAGGAACTTCCGTTTCCGGGGCTTCCGCAGACTGGAATGAAAAGACCATCCGGGACAATCTTCAGCTGGTGGCGGAATGGCAGGCGAAGCATCCCAAAAAACGTTCGCCGCTGCATTGGACTTACGGTGCCTTTTATTCCGGCCTGGTGCAATATGGCCTGTCCGTTCCGGAAGGGCCGGGGCTGCCGTTGCTGAGAAAAGCGGGAGAAGAGTAGGAATGGAAGACCCTGAATCGGCATTATCATGCGGACGACCATGCCGTGGGGCATGCCTAGATGGAGATGGCGATGGAAGACGGCAATCCCGCCGCAGCTGAAAAGATTCGCGCCGTGCTGGACAAGGTGATGAACCGGCCTTCCTCCGCTTCCCTCCAATTCCTGACTCCGGGCTGCCAGGACCGCTGGAGCTGGTCGGACGCTCTATTTATGTCCCCTCCCGTGTTCGTGAAACTGGCGGCCTATACCGGAGACCGCCGTTATATGGAGTTTATGGATAGGGAATACAAGCTTACCTGCGACTATCTTTTTGACCGGGAGGAGGGCCTGTTTTTCCGGGATTCCCGCTATTTTACCGTTCCGGCGGCAAATGGGAAAAAGATGTTCTGGAGCCGGGGCAACGGCTGGGTGATTGCCGGATTGCCTCTTATTTTGCAGGACATGCCTGCGGATTGGCCTTCCCGCCCCTTTTATGAAGACTTGCTTAAACGTCTGGCGGCAGCCCTGAAAAAAATGCCAGTCGTCCGACGGTTCCTGGCATGCGAGCCTGCTGGATCCGGACGAACCTCCCTTGAAAGAGATGAGCGGCACCCTTTTTATCATGTACGGGATGCTGTGGGGAGTGAACCAGGGATATCTGGATGCGGATGAATACCTTCCCTCCATCCGTAAGGCCTGGAAGGCCGCCTGTGATGCGGTCAGCAAGGAGGGCGCGCTGGGATGGGTACAGCCTATTGCGGACAAGCCGGGCCATTATTCCGGGAAAGATACGGAGGTGTACGGCGCAGGGGCCTACCTGATGGCCGGGAGTGAGTTGCGTAAATATGTCATTGACCGGGATCATCCGCAGAAGAAGACCGTGACCGTTACGAATCCCCTGGGCAGGTTCCGCCCTGCTGAGACCGTGTCGGTTCCATGGCCGTCCGGAGGTTCCGGTGATGCCGCCGGCCTTCGCGTTTTTGACGTCCGTCACGGACGTGTTATCCCGCATCAGCTGGCGGATACGGATGGTGACGGAACAACGGATACCCTTTTGTTCCAGAGCAATTTCCGGCCCGGAACGGTTCGTGATTTCTGGATTCTGGAGAATTCCTGCCTGGGCGAAGCGCCTTCCGCGGATGTCTGTTTCAGCCGTCCGGTACCGGAGCGGCTGGATGATTTCGCATGGGAAAATGATCTTACGGCGCACCGGATTTACGGTCCGGCCGTCGCCAGGCCTGCCCCTGAGGGAGAGGGCCTGGTTTCCAGTGGGACGGATGTATGGAGCAAGCGCGCAGGCGCTCCCGTTATCAATGAATTTTACAAACGGGGGGATTACCACCGGGATCACGGTCGGGGACTGGATATGTACAATGTAGGTCCGGGGCGGGGCTGCGGCGGCATTGCCGTGTTCAGGGATGGAAAACCGCATGTGTCCGGAAACTGGGCCAGCGCCCGGACATTGTACAATGGCCCGGTCCAGACCGCTTTTGAGGTGGTTTATGCACCGTGGGACATTGGCGGCGGCGTGCGTGTGGCGGAGACGCGGAGGGTGACGCTGGATGCGGGAAACCGTTTCTCCAAAGTCCGCAGCGTCTTGAACGTCCGGGGGGCTGAAACGGTGAAGGCCGGTGTGGGAATGGATACCGGAAAGCGCAGAAATGATTATGAAGCAGTTATGGAGGACCGGGAGTCCGGCGGCCTGATGACCGCATGGAGCAGGCCCCGGAAGGATGACGGATGCCTGGGAACCGCCGTAATCGTGCCCTGGGTTCCGGAAGGCCGTGCGGTGGATGCGGAAGGCTGTACCTACTTGCTCAGGAAGGTCGCGAACGGAGAACCCTTTGAATGGTACATGGGGGCGGTTTGGGACAAGGCTTCTCCCATTCGGTCCGCTGCCGGCTGGGAAGCGGAGGCTCGCCGTGTCCGGGAGTGCATCGGCCATCCTCTGCAAGTCCGGGTGCGGTAGGAGCCGCCGCATCCTGTTGTTTCTCGCGGAGCGCGTGGAGGCTTCCTCTTGTTACGGCTGCGGCGGTGCGGGAATGGGCAGCCATTCCGCCAGCGTTTCCGGCTGGAGGGGGGCCGGAGTTTCCCGCGCGTCCGGAGAAGCCAGATTCAGGTCGTTCCTGACGATTTCCGACCGGATGGAAGCCAGGGAAAGAAGGGTATGGAAGATGTGGTCGTGGGAGACGGCTTTCAGCCGGTTGGCTTTCAGGGCGCGCACCATGTCCGGATAGCGTGAGGCGAAAGCGTCCGAATACCAGATGAACATGGCAGGCCGGTAAACAGGCGGCAGGATATGGCCCTGGAACATTTTTCCTTCCTCTCCCAGCGCTACGCCGTGGTCGGAGCAGTAAAAATAAATGGCGGGCCTGTTCTTCAACAGTGCAATCATGCGGTGAATGGAGGCATCCAGGTCGACGATGGAATTGTCATAGGCATTGACGGTTTCTTCCAGACGGGCCTTGGGGTCGTCCATATTGCAGGATGCCGGGGTAAAACGTTCCGCCTGCGCGGGATAGCTGAACGCCATATGGCTCCCGTTATTGTAAATGATATAAAGCTGCCTGTTGCGGCCGAAGTTTTTCAGGGATTCCTCCATGACCAGGGAAGTTCGTTCCTGCATCATTCCGGGCGTCTGGTGCTGGAGCGGCGTCTGTCTCCGTTCACGGCAGTTCCGTGTCAGGATGCCCAGGGAATAATCATGAATGGAATCTCCGCTCAGGTCCATGATACGGACGGTGCGGAATCCGTGTTTGTTGAACAGGTCAATGAAGGAGGAGTGACCGGGAGTGCGGCGGCACAGTTCCGCATCCGTAAACATGCCGATGGCGGAAATTCTGGTCACGATGCCGAAGGAAGTGGCATGGGGGAAGGAAACGACGTTGGGCTCTCTGGAAAGCCGGGGCATTGTGTTCCGATGGTAACCGTTCAGGGGAAGATGGTCCCCCCCGGACACTCTCCCCCATGTGGAAAACCACGGCCAGGTCGTCTGGGGCTTCGCACTGGGAAAGGGGCTCCGCGCAGGACGGAAGGTTCCGCAATGTGTTGAAACGCCCCGCATCCTGGGTGATGTATTCGTCCGCCAGTTTGCACGTCATTGCAATATCCACGAGAGGCCAGCCTTTTGCCTTGTCAGACGTGTAGTAAAGATAAAGGGGTTCCGAGCTGTAGGAGGCTGCCGGAATGCTCAGCAGCAGAAGGGCCGCGTACAGGCCCCAAATGCATGCCAGTGCGCCCCACGTGGCTTTTTGGCGCAGGGAACGGCGGCTCCAGTAGATGGCCAGGTAGATAAACCCGGCCAGAAGCAGGGTTCCTGCAATGGAAGCGGGGGTGCAGAAGGCGCAGGCTTCCTGGAAATTGGTCTCCGCCATGCTGGAAAGCACGGAAAGGTTCAGGACCAATCCGTACCGCATCTGCATCATGTACAGGCCCGCATTGAACAGAATGATGGCGGGAAGAAGGACATAGGCGGTGAAGCGGTATTTCAGGCAGAGAAGAATGGTGCCGCAGAGCAGGGATGCGGAGCAGGCGATGCCCATGCTGCTCATCAGCAGGCTTTGGCCATCGTTGAGCACATAGGGATTGGCCGCCAGCGCCGCCGCAAGCCCGGCTGCCCACAGGCAGCGCATGCGGCGGGGAATGAACGCGGCGCGCAGAGCCTGGCAGACAGCGGCCGACAGGCCGTATGCGGACGGATACCGTTCTGCGGAACCGGCGGATGCATGGGGAGGGATCATCGCAAAGGAGGGATAAAGAATGCTTCCTGCTTAAAGCGAAGAAAAATTATAAGAGTTTTAAAATGAATCGCAAGCAGAATGTTGGAGAAGCTTTTTCCGATGTGGGCCGCCTCCGTAAAAAGGGAAGGGTTTTCTTCCATGGACTGCTGCGGCAAAAACAGAAAACCGCCCGGAATGTTCCGGGCGGTTCCTGGGTGCCGAGGACGGCCTCCGGTGCTCAAACGGAATTTATCCGATGACGAGGAATTTTTCAGCCTTGGTGCCGCAGAGGGGGCACGCATCCACGCCTTCCAGAGATTTGAACGTGTCTCCGCAAACCAGGCATATCCAGTATTGCCTGGGCAGGGAACTGGTATCTCCGCTTTCCAGGGCCTTCAGGGCGACGGAATAAAAATCGGCATGTTCTTTTTCCGCTTCCGTGGCCCACGTGAAGGAACGGACGGCGGCTTTCTGCCCTTCTTCTTCCGCCACAGCGATGAATTCCGGATACATGCTTTCAAATTCATGGGTTTCCCCGGCAATGGCGGCTTTCAGGTTTTCGGCGGTGGTTCCTACATGGATCTGGATATCGATGGGCTCCATTGTTGCTCCCAGCTTTTCCAGAACCTTGTTGTGGTTGGCGGCGTGGACGGATTCCGCCTTGGAGGCGGCTTCAAACAATTTCTGAATAAGGGGCTGCCCTTCCTGGGCGGCTTTGGCGGCATAGGCCGCGTAAGTGGCGGAGGCGGTGCTTTCGCCCGTAATGGCAGCTTTCAGGTTTTCTATGGTCTTAGTCATCGGAAATAAATTTATAATAATTCTAAAAAGATGCAACTGAAAAAATCCTTCAAGGGAGGAAAAAACGCAAATTCCTCTTTCTGCGGCATCACGGGGAGCCGTTACACAATGATTCATTGACGCGTGCATGGCGAGCCTGTACAACGGAAACGTTATGAAGAGCATTGTAACAATTAGTTCGGCATGTGCCCTGGCATTTGCAGGTATGGCTTCCGCCCAGGATGCCCCGGCTCCGGCACCCGCCGCTGAAACTCCTGCCGCGCCCGTTGCGCCGGCCGCTGAAGTTTCCAAGGAAGCGAAGGAAGCCGCTGATCAGATGCTGGCGTTGATGAAGGAAATGTCCGCCACGCTCAGCACGGTGAAGGACAAGGCCACTGCAGACGCGGCTGCGGAAAAGATGGCAAAAATCAATGAAAAGGGGGAAGCCCTTTCCAAGAGCGCCCAGAAGGTTCAGGCTGAAATGGATGCCGCCATGCAGGCACGCCAGGCCGAGCTTCTGCCCATTTTCATGGGCATGATGACTGACATGCAGCGTTTGCAGCAGGCCGACTTTTACGGAAGCCAGGCCCTGAAGGACGCCATGAAGCAGACTGGCGCTGCCGGTCCGGAAGAAGATGTGGAAGTGGAGGAAGATGTGGAGGTAGAAGCAGTTCCGGCCCCCGCTCCCGCCCAGAAGGAAGCGTCCGCCCCCGCCGCCAAGTAACTTTCTTTTTCAGGATTGTCTCTCCTCCGGCATTGCGAGATGCCGGAGGATTTTTTTATGGAAGGGCCATCTGAAAAAGCCTCCGGGGGGGTGACGCAGGAACCTGCGGTATGCCTGGCCGAATGGGAGAGGACGGTGTCCGGAGTTTGCCGGAACATTTGAAGGAGGCTGAAAACAGGCAGGCCGCCTCCGTTTCCGGTGCGGCCTGCCGGGTAGTGATGAATGAATGGCCAGACCTGTTATTTGGCCTTTTTCTTCTTGGCAGCGGCTTTGGCGGGCTTGGCTGCCGTTTTTGCGGCCTTGGCGGGTTTTTCCGCCGGGCATTCGTTGACGGAGTTCCAGGACCAGTCCCATTTGTCCACGTTCATGGCGCAGGCGGTCAGAAGCGCTACGGAAGCGTCCAGGTCGTCTTTGTGAGCCATTTCAATAACCTGGTGCACATTGCGGGTGGGAACGGAAATGGCCCCGGCAATGGAACCGCCCGGAACGAATTTCTGCATGGCTCCGGCATCCGTGCCTCCCGCCGGCAGCATTTCCGTCTGCCATTTAATTTTGTTGGCGTCTGCCATGGCCTTCATGAACTTGACCATGCGGCGGTCTGCAATGACGGAACCGTCATACAGCTTGATGGCGGCGCCTGCGCCCAGGTGGGAAACCTGGTCGTGCGCCGGAGTTCCGGGAATGTCACAGGCGATGGTGACGTCCAGGGCAATGGAGAAATCCGGTTGGATGTCCAGCGTGCCGGCCTGCGCGCCCCTCAGGCCCACTTCCTCCTGAACGGTAAAGGCGGCCACGAAGTTGCAGGAGGGTTTCTTCCTGGAAGCCTTGATGGCGCGGAGGGCTTCAATCAGCACGTAGCATCCGGCGCGGTTGTCCAGAGATTTGACGTTCACGCAATCCCCCATTTCCACCAAATCCCGTTCACGGGTAACGGAGTCGCCTACGGAAACGTATTTTTCCACTTCCTCCTTGCTCATGCCCAGGTCAATGAAGAAGTCGGTCACTTCTGGCAGCTTGGTGCGTTCCGCCGGGGACATGACGTGGATGGGTTTCACGCCCATGACGCCGATGAGGTCTTTTTTACCGTGGACGATGACGCGCTGGGCCGTCAGCGTCTTGGCGTCAAAGCCGCCCAGTGGCAGGAATTTGATGAACCCCTTGTCGTCGATGTGACGGACCATGAACCCGATTTCATCCATGTGGGCGGCGGCCATCATGGTTTTTTCCGTGTTTTTGCCTTCCACGATGGCAATCACGCTGCCCATGTTGTCCACGCGCACGGCGTCCACCAGCGGGGCCACTTCCTGGATGATGAAATCGCGGATTTTGTCTTCAAACCCCGGAGCGCCCGGAGTCACGCAAACCTGACGAAGCAGTTCCAAATTCATAATGCCGTCAATGTAATGGTTTTCATGAAGGTTGGCTAGCCCATAATGCGGCCTCCGGAAGGAGGCGCCGCAGGACCCCGTCTGCCGTGCTTAACGGCGTTCCCGCGTAATGACGGCCTCCGGCTGTGCGGGGGCTCCATTGTCCGGTCTTTTGTAATTGACGCCGCGGGCGTCCAGGAAGGGAAGCTGGCGGTCGAGGCGTTTACGGAAATCTTTCTCATTTTTTAGCTCCTGCGGGGTCCAGGCAACTTCCGCCAGCGCCAGGGCGCGGGGGAAGACATGGTATTCCCATTTCGGCAGGTTCGGGATATATTCCGTCCAGATGTTCGCCTGGCAGCCCAGCACCTGCTTTTCCCGTTCCCGGGGCGTTCCCTGAGGCACCGGTTCCAGTCCGTAAACATGCTGCCAGGTCAGCTGATTGTTGTTAATCGTCTCGTATTCGGGGGCAGCGGGTTTTCCGGGCCCCTGGTCATAGTCAAAGTACAGGTGGCTGTTGGGCGTCATCACAATATCGTTGCCCCGTGCCAGGGTTTGTGCGGCGATGTGCGGCATTTGGCTGCGCCAAACCATCATGGTAGCGGTGGGGGAAAGGCCCCCTTCCTGGATTTCATCCCAGCCAATGAGCCTTTTTCCGCGGTTATTGATCATTTTTTCCACGCGGCGGATGAAGTAGCTCTGGAGCTCGTGTTCATTGGCCAGGCCGTTGTCCTTCATGACCCGCTGGGCCGTGGGGGACTGTTTCCACTGATTCTTGGGCGCTTCATCCCCTCCGATGTGGATGTAGGGGCTGTCCGGGAACAGGGCGCATATTTCATCAATGACGTCTTCCAGAAAACGGAAGGTTTTTTCCGTGGAGGAGAAGGTATAGGAGTGCACGCCCCAGGTTTCCTGCACCTTGGGCGCATAGCCCGGGATGTCCGTATTCCCCAGTTCCGGATAGGCGGCGATGGCTGCGGAGGCATGGCCCGGCATTTCCACTTCCGGAATGACGGTAATGCCCCGGTCTCTGGCGTACCGTACCACATCCCGGATTTCATCCGCGGTGTAATGGCCGGAGTAGGGGATGCCGTCTCCCTTATTGCGGTTGCCGATGACGGGGGATTGAGCCCGGGCGCCTCCCACGGTTGTCAGCCTGGGGTACTTGGCGATTGGGAGACGCCACCCCTGGTCGTCCGTCAGGTGCCAGTGCAGGGTGTTGAATTTATACCGTTCCATCAGGTCCAGCACTTTTTTGATGTCCCGCACGGGCATCATGTGGCGGCAGCTGTCTACCATCAGGCCCCGCCATGAAAAGCGGGGCTGGTCTTTTACGTCCATCCGGGGCAGGGCCGGAGCTCCGTTTTTGTCGGCAGCGATGCTTTGAACGAGGGATTGAAGGGCATACAGGGTTCCGTTCACGGAACCGGAGGCAATGGAGATGGAATCCGGCGTTACGGCAAGGCGGTAGCCTTCCCTGCTCAGGGAAGCGTCTTCCGTAAAGATGATGTCCGCATTGTTTTTAACCAGGGCCGTGTTGATCCCGTTGTCGCGGAAAATCCGTTCCGCCTGCCTGGAAAGAGGATTTTTTTCCGGGAGCCTGACGCCGTTTTTCAGGGAAAACCCGCTTTCTCCGGTTTGGACGCGCATGGCGGCGGGCAGGGGAATGATATGGGGCGCTTCGAGAACCGGAGCGGATGGGGCACCCCAGCAAAGGGAAAACAGGCTGAAAACCGTGGCAGGAAAAATACACTTGGAAATCATAGCGTACGTAAATACGCGGCATTTTCCGGAAAAATTCCGTTTCGGGGTTATTTTTGCAAATGCAGAGAAAACCGGCATATGAAAATAGCGGTTGTTCCGCCCGGGCGCCTGTGAGAGTATTCCCGCGCTATGAATGAAGCCGCTTCCCCCCCGCATCAGGAAGACGATGGTATTTGTGCTGCTGGCGCTTTTTCTGGGCCAGTTCGGAAGCGGTGTGTATGATCTCATTTTCAGCAATTTCCTGCGTGATGCCCAGCATCTTGACGTGGAGATGCGCGGACTGATTGAATTCCCCCGGGAATTGCCCGGCATCCTGTCTCTTTTTGTGGTCAGCCTGCTTTTCATGTTTAATGAGGTCCGCATGGCCGGGGTGGCGTGCCTGCTGATGTTCGGCGGCATGTACGCGCTGGCTTTCTGCGGCGCCGGAACCAGCCTGTGGACTTTGTCTGCGTGGATTTTGACGGTGAGTCTGGGTCAGCATATCCTGATGGGCATGATTGACACCATTGTCATCCATACGGCGAGGCCGGAAAACCGCAGTCTGCGGCTCGGCCAGATGAAGGCTCTGGGAACGGCGGCCGCGCTGCTGGGCGCGCTGTGCGTGTGGATCAAGTGGGAATTCAATCAATCTTTTGCCGTGGACTTTTTCGTCACGGGGGGCGTGTGCCTGCTGGCATCCCTGTTCCTGAGCCGGGTGAAGACGCCCGTCTTCCCGCAGCGGCGCGGATGGAGGCAATGTTTCGTCTTCAAGCGCAGATATGCCGTTTATTATGGATTGGAAATTCTGCACGGCATCCGCAAGCAGCTTTATCTGACCTTCGGTTTCTGGCTGATGGTCAGCACGCTGGGCCAGTCTCCCGGATATATCGGAAAAACCCTGCTCATGGCCGGCGTCATCGGGCTGGTCACTCAACCCCTGATCGGCTGGAGCATCAAGCGCTACGGGGAACGGAAGGTGACGATTTTCGACAGCGTGGCGCTGTCCCTCCTGTGCCTGGCATACGCCTTCGCTCCGGAACTGCTGCCCCTGCATTGGGCCGTGGGAGTAGTGACCGCCTGCTTTGTCCTGGACAACCTGCTGTTTGCCCTAGGCATGGCCCGGAGCACCTACGTGGCCCGCATCTGCGAGAAGCCGGAGGACATTACGCCAAGCATTTACACCGGGCTGGCCATCAATCATGTGGCTTCTATCGCTTACGGCGTGCTGGGCGGCGTGATCTGGATGAATACGGGCGGCCCGCAAGCGGTGTTCCTGATAGGCGGTGCGGCTACCGTCGGGGCTGGGCTGGTGGCGCGGCGCATGGACAGGCCGCAGCCTTGACCGGGCGCCTAACGCACGGGTTTGTCCGCACCTTTTTTAAGGGCGTTCATAATCTTGTTGAAGATATCCGTATTTTCATAAATGCCGGTGAAGTCGCCGCTTCCCGCGCCGAAGGCATACACCGGAACAGCCACGCCGTCATGACTGCCGGAACCGAACCGGCCCGTTATTTCCCCCTGTTCCCGGCTGCCGCCCGTGAGAGCGAACGCGCCCGTATTATGGTCCGCCGTGATGACGACCAGGGTGCCGGGGTGTTTGGAGGCCCAGTCAAGCACGGCTCCCGCAGTCCGGTCAAAATCAAGGAGCTCTTCCATCATTTCTTCCAGATTGTTGCTGTGGGCCGCCTTGTCAATGTTGGACCCTTCAATCATCAGGAAAAATCCGTTGGGATTCCGGGAAAGGGTATCCAGGGCTTTCACTGCGGCCTGGCGGAAAACGTCGCCCCGTTTGGAGGGAGGGGGAAGATTACCCGGAGCGGCGACAACCAGCGTTTTTCCGGAAGGCAAGGCTCCGGCTTTTTCCCAGGAGCGGGCGACACGGTAGCCCTGCGCCTGCATTTCCTGGAAAATATCCCTGCCGTCCGGCCTCTGCGTGAAGTATTTGCCGCCGCCGCCAAAGATGAAATCGGCGCGGGAACGGGGGTAATCCCCGATGATGCCGTAAGCATCCGATCTTTTTTCATTATTGGCGCAGAAAGATGCCGGGGTGGCGTCATTCAGCTCGCAGGTAGCGATGACGCCGGTGGATTTGCCCATGTCCGCAGCCTTGTCCACCAGGGAATCCAGCTTGTTGCCCCTGGGGCATACGGCGACCCGATGGTAAAGCGTCTTGGTTCCTGTCGCCATGGCGGTGCCCGCAGCGGCGGAGTCCGTGACCAGCTTGTCCGCGCACCATGTTTTGGAAATGCCCGTAACAGGACAGTTTTCAATAAACAGGCGGCCTCTGTTGGCCGCCCATGCCGCAGAAAGGTGATGAATGCCCATTCCGTCCCCAATCATCAGAATCACGTTGGTGACGGGAAGGCTGCGGTCAGGTTCCGGGATTTCCGTCACCGGATAGGGGCGTTCCAGAATGAAGCGCTGGTTTTCCGCCGCCGGAAGCAGGGACGGGGCAAGAAAGAGGGCAAAGGCTAAAAGGCGCAGCGGAGAAGTCATGCAATCACTTTCCCGTTTGCGGCGGAACAAGTAAAGAGGAAAAAACATGCCGGTCCCGCATGGAACCGGCATGAACCGTTCAAAAGAACTTATTTGGCGTCCGCCTGTTTTTGCAGGATGTCCCGGATCTGTTCCAGAAGGACGACGTCATCCGGCTTGGGAGCAGGGGCGGCCGGAGCTTCTTCGCTCTTGCGCCTCAGGGCTCCGATCAGCTTGATGGCTACAAAGACGGAGAAGGCGATGATGAGGAAGTCAATGGTCGCCTGGAGCAATTCACCGTATTTTAATTCCACATCGCCCAGTTTCAGCACCAGGTATGCCAGGTTGACCCCGGAAGTAAGGTAACCGATGATGGGGGTGATAATGCTGGAGACGAAGACGGAGACGATTTTATTGAATGCGCCGCCGATGACGACGGCCACCGCCAGGTCAATAACGTTCCCTTTAAGGGCGAATGCCTTGAATTCTTCCAGAAAGCCTTTGAGGTTGAAAAAATGAGCCATAGTGGATTATTGCTGGTTGCGGTGGTTATTCTGCCGTTAAAATGATAAAAGAAAAGAAAAATGAATGAGCGGCGGACAAAGATGTGACTGTCTTCCGGGGTAAAATGCGGCAATCATGACGTGGTTCCCAAAAAAATCATTTACAGACGGGGCCAGAAGAGCAAACTACGCCCATATTACCTTAACTTATGAACACAGAAGAAAAGCTCAACCAGTACGTACTCCATTCCTATGGCCGTTATCCCATGGCTGCCGTCCGCGGAGAAGGCTCCCGACTGTGGGACAGCACGGGGAAGTGCTATCTGGACTTCTGTGCCGGCATTGCGACCTGCGTGCTCGGGCACTGCCATCCTGCGGTGACGCAGGCCCTGCAAAAGCAGGCCGCCACCCTGGTGCACTGCTCCAACCTGTACCAGATCCCCCAGCAGGCGGATCTGGCGGAATTCATCGTGACCAAATGCGTGGAGCGCCCGGGAAAAGTCTTTTTCGCCAACAGCGGTGCGGAGTCCAATGACGGTTTAATCAAAGTAGCGCGCCGTTACGGGCACCGCAAGCCCCAGCCGGACGGCAAGCCCCGTTATGAGGTGCTTACGTTCAACAAATCCTTCCACGGGAGGACGCTGGGCAGCATGTCCGCCACGGGGCAGGATAAAATCAAAATCGGCTTTGACCCCATGCTGCCGGGATTCCGCCATTTGCCTTTCAACGATCTGGAAACGGCCCGCGAAGCCATCAGGTCGGAAACGGTGGCCTTCATGCTGGAAACCGTCCAGGGAGAAGGAGGGGTCAACTGCGTGACTCCGGAATTTCTGCGGGACCTGGCGCAGTTATGCAGAGAGCACGATCTTCTTCTGCTGATGGATGAAGTGCAGTGCGGCTTTGGCCGCTGCGGCGACATCATGGGATGGCGCGCCGTAGCTCCGGATGTGGAACCGGACGGCATTTCCTGGGCCAAGGCTCTGGGCGGCGGTTTCCCCATCGGCGGCTTCTGGATTTCCGACCGTGCCATTGACGGCCAGGGTACGGAGCTTTCCTCCATCATGGATCCCGGCTCCCATGGCTCCACGTATGGAGGCAACCCGCTCGGCACTGCGGTAGGCCTGGCCGTGCTGCGGGAAGTTGTTTCCCAGGGGCTCCCGGAGCGGGCGCGGCGCCTGGGCGCGGAAATTCGCAGGGAAATAGAATCCTGGAACCTGCCTGTTGTTCAGGGCGTGCGTGGCCTGGGCCTGTTGCTGGGCATTGGCCTGAATCCGGAAATGGTAGCCGCGCCGGAGGGCAAGACGATCGCCTCCGTAGTGGTGGAGGCCCTGCGGCAGGAAGGGTTGCTTTCCGTTCCCGCCGGGCCGGAAACCGTCTGCTGCCGCCGCTGAATGTCAGTGAAGAGGAAATCCAGCAGGCTCTGGCCATCATCAGGCGCGTGCTTAAAACGTACGCCAAATAGAATACAGCCCTTATTTGCTTTATTGTTATGAAGGAAGAAGCCATTAAAGCCCCCGGCAGCACGATAAAGCAATATTCCATCATGCTCCAGAACCGGGTGGGGGCCCTGACCGCCCTCCTCGGCCTGCTGGACATGCACGGCATTTTCTGTTTGGGATTCAGCATGCAGGACTGCCATGAGGCGACTATTGCGCGCCTGATTGTCAGCGATCCGGAAAGGACGTCGGAAATTTTTCTGGAGAAAGGTATTTGCTATACGGAGTCCGGGGTGCTGGTGGCGGTGCTCCGCCATGGCCCTGCAGACCTCAAAAAATGCCTGGATGCGCTGTATGCCGCGGAAATGAACGTCAACTTTCTCTATCCCCTGCTGCCTTGCGTGGGGCGGGGGTCTCTGGTGGCTCTTCACGTGGAGGATCTCAACTTCGGGCGCACCGTGCTGAATTCCAGCGGCATCAAAGTCCTGTTCCAGCAGGACCTCAGCCGGTAGGAACAGCCGTTTTCCCTTTCTTCCCCGCTGCCCTGTTCAGGAGCGTTTTCTCCAAGCGCCTCAAGGGGTTGCCCGGTTTTTTCGCCTTGACGGGAGGGGAAAACATGGTATGGTACGGGCCGCATGGCAAAAGTACCTGTAATCAATCTTCGCAAGGGACACGCGGTCAATTACAACAATGACGTTTGCGTTGTAGTCAGCATGGAGCACAAGTGCCCCCCCCGCATGGCTTCCTATGTGCAAATGAGCATCCGCAGCATTTCCACTAAAAAGGTGTATAACCTTCGCCTGACTTCCAATGAATCCCTGGAAGGCGTCAACCTCGCCCGTGAGGAATATGAGTTCAGCTACATTGACGGCATGGGTTATCACTTCATGAATCCGGATACATACGAAGACATCACCGTGTCTCCGGAAATCGTGGAACCCGTCAAGGATTATCTGATGGAAGGCAATATCTACATCCTGCTTTTCACGGATGAAACGGTCGTTTCCGTAGAACTCCCCGCCGCCATCACCATGGAAGTGGCGGAAGCTCCTGAAGGCGTCAAGGGCGACAGCGCGAACAATGTTTACAAATCCGCCACGATGACTACCGGACTGGTGGTGCAGGTGCCCCTTTTCATCAAGCCCGGTGAAAAGATTTCCGTAAAGACGGAAGACGGTTCCTATCTGGGCCGCGTAAACTGAGTTGCCCCTCTTTCTGTTCTTTGAAGAGCCCCGTCCGGTTTGTCCGGATGGGGCTTTTTTCATGCCGCAATCCCTGCCCTTTTTCCTGTTTCCGGAAGAGGGCGGTTACTTTTCCGCGCGGTATGGAATGGTTCCTTTATGGGGGGAATCCTTTTTCTGGTAAATGCGAACGTAGTCTATTTCATATTTCTGGGGCAGCGGCAGTTTGTCCAGATCTCCGCCGGTGGCGCCCAGAGCCAGGTTCAGGATGATGAAGTGAGGCTGCCGGAAGGGATTGGCGACTTCCTTGTAAGAGGCGTTGACGGTATTATCCAGGGGAGTCCGGTTCAGCAGAATATCGTCCGCATACAGGCGCACTTCCTTTTCATCCCAGTCCATACGGAAGACATGGAAGCTGTCCGCCCAGTCCGCGTGTTTTTCCTGGAGCCATTTGAGCGGCGTGTAAGTGGTGCTCCATTTGCCAACGTGTTTTTTGGGGGAACCCCAGCAGAGATTGGCCAGATAGGTGGACTGGTAGTACTCCATGATGTCTATTTCCCCGCACATGGGCCACTTTTCCTTGACGCCCAAGGTCCAGAAAGCAGGCCACATGCCTTCCCGCGGGCTGAATCTGGCCCGGATTTCAAATCGCCCGTACAGCCAGGAAAATTTGCTGCGCGTCGTCAGGGAGGCAGAGGTGTATTCCGCCTCTTTCCGTGTCGTCTGCCAGTTTTTTCCCTCCGGATCGTAATGGGGGTTGGCATGTTTTTCCTTCCTGCCTTCAATAATCAGCATGCCGTCTTTGCAATAGGCGTTTTCCGGCTGGTACCATTGCGCTTCCTTATTGCGGACGAAACCGTGTTCGTAATTCCATTTGGCAGGGTCCGGACGGCCGTCTTTGTCGAATTCGTCGTGCCAGACGAGTTCATAATCGGAATAATCCGCTTTTTCCACGACTCTCTCCGTTTTTTTGACGCCGTCACCATGGAGGGTGTAAAGCTGGGCGTGGAGGGGGGTGGACAACAAGGCCGCGCTGGCCAGGATGTTGAATAGAGGAGGAATGTTCATGGAGGAAAGTAAAGGTGTTTGTTACTGGTACGGGGCCGCGGGCGTTTTTTTGTCATTTTTTATCAGAGGGGGCTGAAGCCGCGAAAGCGGCTTGAGGAACGGAATAAATGTGTTAGGTTCGGCTAACAGTATGGGGTCTTGTCTGGACCCGGAACATCAAACATTCCGTTTTAATGACAATGGAAGAAAAGAACTATCTTGTTTCCGGTATGCATTGCGCCGGGTGTGCCGCCAAGGTGGAGCGCGCCGTGGAAGGATTGGAGGGGGTGGAGCGCGTAGAGCTGAATTTGCTGACGGGGAAGATGACCGTCTTGTTTGAAAAACCTGATTCCCCCGCCATGGAGCGGATAGCTCTGGTGGTGGAGAAAGCCGGCTTCCGCCTGGCGGACTGGAAGGAGGAGCCGCTTGCCGGAACGGAGAGGGAGGAAAGACTGGAACAGGAGGAAACGGGCGGTTCCCGCCTCGTTTGGTCCATTCTGCTGCTGGTTCCTTTGATGTATTTGTCCATGGGTCCCATGTGGCACTGGCCCGTTCCGGAAGGGAGTTGGGGCCTCTGGATGAATTGGTGGACACAAGGCATTCTGGCGGGCGCCGTCCTGTGGCTGAACCGGCATTATTTGATAAACGGCGTGCGGCAGCTTGTTGCGCTGTCTCCCAATATGGATTCCCTGATCGCCATCGGTTCCGGCTCCGCTTTTCTGTATGGGCTGTATTTGCTGGTTGCGGGGATGTGGCAGGGTTTCAGTGTGGAGGGAATGGAGCTGTATTTTGAATCTGCGGCCATGATCGTCACCCTGATTTCCCTGGGGAAATACCTTGAACGCCGCTCTTATCGGAAAACGAATGCCGCCGTAAAAGGGCTGGTGAAGCTGGTTCCCCAGGAGGCGCTGGTATGGCATGACGGCGCGGAGCGCGCCGTTCCGCTGGATGAAATTCGTTCCGGGGATCTGGTGGTGGTGAAAACCGGGCAGCGGATTCCGGTGGACGGCATGATTGAAGAGGGGCAGGCGGCTCTGGATGAATCGGACCTGACGGGGGAAAGCATGCCGGTGGACAGGGCGGCGGGGGACCGGGTGATCAGCGGAACGTTCAACCGGGCCGGGTATCTCAAAATCCGCGCGGAACGCGTGGGCGGGGATTCCACGCTGGCCCGCATGATCCGCCTGGTGGAACAGGCCAGCCAGTCCAAGGCGCCCATTGCGCGGCTGGCGGACCGGGTATGCTATTTCTTTGTCCCTGCGGTCATTGCCGTTGCCCTGGTATCGCTGGTTGGGTGGATGGCTGCCGGGGAGGGGTTTTCCTTCGCCCTCGCCAGGGCAATTGCGGTGCTGGTGATTTCCTGCCCCTGTGTCCTGGGGCTCGCTACGCCTATCGCCATTATGGTGGGGACGGGCAGGGGCGCGCGGCTGGGCATCCTGTGCAAGTCCGCCGGAGCTCTGGAAGCCCTGAGCCGCGTGGATACCGTCGTTTTTGACAAGACGGGCACCCTGACGGAAGGGGAGCCGCGGGTAGTGGCCGTGCTGCCGGAGGAAGGCATGGATGCGGACGCGCTGGTGGAAATGGCGGCGGCTTTGGAACAGGGTTCGGAACATCCTGTGGGAAAGGCTGTTTATGAACACGCCAGGCTTCTGAATTTGCCTGTCCGCGCCGTGGCGGATTTATCCGTGGTTCCTGGCCGCGGCATTGCCGGAACGGTGGATGGGGTGCCTTATGCGGTGGGCAATTCCGGATTCATGCAGGATAAGGGAATTTCCTGGAAGGAGGATGAAAGCCGCCTGCGGGAGTTCATGCGGCAGGGCGCGTCCCCGCTGTATGTGGGCAGGGGCGGATGCCCTGCCGGCGTCATCATGGTGGCGGATTCCCTGAAACCGGACAGCCGTGCGGCGGTGGACAGTTTGAAGCGGATGAACCTGCGCGTCGTCATGCTGACGGGGGACAACGCCGCCACGGCGCGGCACATGGCCGGAGAACTCCACATTGACGAGGTGGTCTCCGACGTGCTTCCGGATGAAAAGGCCTCCCATGTGATGAAGATGGAGGAACGCGGGGACAAGGTGGCGATGGTAGGGGACGGCGTGAACGACGCCCCGGCTCTGGCCTGCGCCCGGGTGGGCATTTCTATGAAGTCCGGAACGGAGCTGGCGATGGAATCCTCCGACATCGTGCTGATGAAAAGCAACCCCGCAGGCGTGGCGGAAGCTGTCCAGCTGGGCCGCACCACGCTGCTCATCATCAGGCAGAATCTTTTCTGGGCTTTCTTTTACAACATCATCGGCATTCCGTTGGCCGCCGGGTGTTTATATCCCGCCTTCGGCCTTACGCTGAATCCCATGATTGCCGCCGGGGCGATGAGTTTGAGTTCCCTGTGCGTCGTATTCAATTCCCTGAGGCTGCGGGGGTTCACCCCACGCCTGGGGAGCCTGGGGAAATAGGGCGGCCTCTCCCCCACCGGCATTTCCCGTTCAGGAGGGCTGCAGCAGGGCCTGGGCCAGCGTGCGTGCGTGGTCTCCGCCGCCGCCCAGCATGCGGACCAGTTCATCCACCCGTTCTTCATGGCTCACCTCCCGCAGGCAGGAGATGGTGCGGTTGCCCGCGGATGCTTTCTGAACCAGGTAATGATGGGAGGCCAGGGCTGCCACCTGCGGGAAGTGCGTGATGGAGATCACCTGGTGCCTGTTTCCGAGCTGCTGCATCTTGAATCCCACAGCCCGCGCCACTTCTCCGCCCACGTTGGCGTCTATTTCGTCAAATACCAGCAGGGGGGTGGCATCCTTGTGGGCCAGGGCGCTTTTAATCGCCAGCATGATGCGCGCCAGTTCCCCGCTGGAGGCAATCAGACGGAGAGGCTTGGAGGGTTCTCCGGGATTGGGGCCAAACAGGAATTCCACCGTTTCCATTCCCTGTGAGCCCGGTTCCTGAAGGGGGGAGAGGCTCACTTCAAAGACGGCCTGGCGGAATCCCAGCTCCCGGGAGTGCCTGACGATGGAAGCCGCCAGCCTGGGCGCGGAGTCCTGGCGCGCTCTGGTCAGAGCCTGCCCGGCGGCGTCCATCTGCTTGCGCAGGACGGCGATGGAGGCCCTCAGCTCTTCCAGGCGTTCCGTGCGGTGTTCAATGCGGTCCAGGCGGCTGGCCGCCTCCTCCCTCCGGGAGCAGACGTCCTCAAAGGAGGGGCCGTATTTCATTTTCAGAGATTCCAGCAGGTTGATGCGTTCCTCCAGCTGGAAAAGTTCCCGGGGGTCGCAGTCCAGTTCGGCGGAATAATCCGCCAGGCGTCCCTCAATTTCCTTGAGTTCCAAATTCACTCCCGCCAATGGAGCCAGCCACGCGGCGGTGGAGGCGTCCATGCGTTCCAGCTCATGGGCCGCCCGTGTCAATTCCCTCAATTGGGTCCCCAGGCCGGGCACATCCGTTTCCTCCAGCATGGAAAGCATTTTGGAGACCTGTTCCCGGAGCCGGGTGCCGTTGCGGGCGCGCTGCCAGCGTTCTTCCAGCGTGAGCACTTCTTCCGGAGTGAAGGCGGCGGAATCTATTTCATCCACCTGGTGGCGCAGCAGTTCTATTTCCCGTGCGGTGGCCGCTTCCGCATGTTCCAGGTCATCATAGGCCCGGCGCGCATCCTGCCATTGCCTCCAGGCGTCCGAATAGGCGTGCACCAGGGGAGCGTGCTCCCCGAAGGCGTCCAGCAGGGAAAGCTGCCTTTCCTGGGAGACCAGGGATCGGTGGTCGCTGGGGCCGTGCATGTCCACCAGGCAGGCTCCCGCTTCCCTCAGCAGATTCAGGGTGCACGGGCTGTCGTTCAGGAACTGGCGGTTGGCCGTGGAAGAGATGAGGCGCTTGATAATCAGGTTGCCGTCTTCGCAGGGCGGGACGCCATGCTCGTTCAGAATGGCGTGCACGGGGGAGGATTCCGGCAGATGGAACACAGCTTCCACGCTGCATTGCTGTTCCCCGGAGCGGATGAGCGTCTTGTCCGCCCGTTCTCCCAGCGCCAGGCGTATGGCTCCAATGATGACGGATTTCCCCGCCCCGGTTTCCCCCGTGATGCAGATGAATCCGGAACTGGGTTCCCAGAGCAGCTGGTCCACAAGGGCCAGGTTTTTAATTTTCAGCAATGTAAGCATTCGGGCTTTGGATTTTGAATGCATTATGGCATCATTTGCCCTAAACGCAATCATGACCTCTGTGATGAACATTCTCTTTTTGGGCACAGGAACGTCCACCGGAGTGCCGCAGATAGGCTGCTCCTGCGCGGTCTGCACGTCCCCGGACCCCAGAAACAGGCGGTTGCGTTCTTCAATTTATGTGGAGGCCGCTGGCACCCGCCTCCTGCTGGATTCTTCCCCGGATTTGCGGCAGCAGGCCCTGCGGGAAAATATCACGGATGTGGATGCCGTTCTTTATACGCATGCCCATGTGGACCACGTGGGAGGTTTTGACGATTTGCGCGCCTTCTGCTGGCGCCGGTCCGGCGGCCTGCCCATGTATGCTTCTCCCATGACGGTGGACGCCCTGCGGACCATGTACGGCTGGGCGTTCGTTCCTAAACCGGGGCGGAGCGGCTACGTCAGGCCGGAGCCTCACGAGGTGACGGCTCCGTTCCGTGTGGGGAACGTGCTGGCGACGCCCCTTCCGGTGCTCCATGCCGGGGTGGAGACATATGCCTATCTCCTGGAAGCGGAAGGCCGGAGCCTGGTTTACATGCCGGATGTGAAAAGCATCCCGGCCCCGTCCCTGGAGAGGATGAAAGGAGTGGATTTGCTGATTATTGACGGACTGCGTTATCATCTGCACCCCACGCACATGTGCCTGGAGGAAACGTTGGCCGCCATTGCCGCCGTCCTGCCCCGCCGCGCCGTGCTGACCCACCTGTCCCATGATATGGATTACGGGATTCTTTCCGGCAAGCTGCCGGAAAACGTCATGCCCGCGTATGACGGGCTGAGGCTGTCCCTGCCGTAATGCTCACGCTGCATGTTCTCAGATGACTATTCCAGACAATTCTGACCGTCCCGGCGCGCGGATACCGTGCGAAACCAGAAACGTATTCGGCTTTTCCGTAGCCGTCAGTTCCGTGGAAGAGATGTCCGCTGCGCTGGCGGAACGCGCGCTGGAGGCGGAAGCTCCGTTTCTGGTGGCCGCGGCGGATGCCCATGTGGTAACCCTCGGCGTGCATGACCGGGATTACGGGAACGTGCTGGAACGGATGGACGTGATTTGCCCGGACGGTATGCCGGTAGTATGGAGGCTGAACCGGAGGCTTTCTTCCGGGGAAAGGGAAGCGTGCCGCGTGAGCGGGCCGGATTTGATGGAAGCGCTGGTGCGTTCGAATGTGCGGTATCCGGGCTTGCGCCATTTTTTGCTGGGCGGGGATGAAAAGCTGCTGGAAGCCCTGTCTGGGGCATTAAAGGAAAAATACCCCGGTTTTCAACTGGCCGGGGCGTATTCCCCTCCGTTCCGCCCTTGGACGGAGGAAGATCTGAAATATGCGGGAGGCGGTTGCTTCAAGCGGGGCCAATGTGGTATGGGTGGGGCTGGGCTGCCCGAAACAGGAGCGGTGGATGGCGGAGCAGAGGGAATTGCTGCCCCCCGCGGTTTATGTGGGCGTAGGGGCGGCGTTCGCTTTCCATGCCGGTACGGTGAAACGGGCTCCGCGATGGATGCAGAAGAACGGTCTGGAATGGTTGTACCGCATTTACCGGGAGCCGGGAAGACTGCTCAGGCGGTACGTGAAGCACAACAGCCTGTTCGTGTGGTACGTGCTGACGGGCAGATGAGGCCGTTTTTCCGGTGTGCGCCCCGGAGTTGAGCCGCGGGTTATTTTATCCTTGTGCCGTTTTCGTGCGGCCCTATCATGATTCCGTTTGAACCTGAACGGAAGTGGAGGGCGCTCTTCCCTCCTTCGTCTTTAACCTTGTTTTTCTTATGTTCTTTCGCCGTATTCCCCGGAAAAGCTGGTATGAAAAAACTGTGGAACGCGTTTTCAGGGACAGGAAGCTGTGCGTGGAAAAGCTGCTCTCCTTCGGTTTCGTTCGTGTGGAAAGCGGTTTTCTGCGCAGGGCGGCATTGCTGGACGGCCAGTTCTGCATGGAATTGGAAATACACGCGGACGGTTCTGTTCATGCAACGGTGTATGATGCGGACGGGAAGAATATCCGGCATGCTGACCCGGGAACGGAGGACAGGTTGCGGACAAGAATGCTCCGCAGGGAATATGAGGAAGAACTGTGGCATGTGGCGGAATGCTGCTTTGAACCTGATTTTTTCAAGGCGGATCCCGCCCGGAGCCTCATCGCGCACATCCGTAAAGCTTACGGGGAGGAACTGGAATTCCTGTGGAGGAAGTTTCCGGGGAACGCAGTGGTGCGGCGGAAGGATACGGAAAAATGGTACACCGCTTTTCTGGCTGTGCCGCGCTTGAAGCTGGGGGGCAGTTCCAAGGAACGGGTGGAGGTTTTGAACCTGCGGGTTTGTCCCGGTGAGTCCGATTCTTGCGGATAATCGCAGCCGTTTTCCGGCCTACCATATGAATAAGAAAAACTGGGTGAGCTTCTGTCTGGATGGAACCGTTCCCTTTGAGGAACTGGCTGCGCGCCTGGAAACCAGCCGGAGGCTTGCCGGAAAGTGAGCGCCTCCGGCGCGGGATGCCGGGAGAAACCGTCTTCCCGCCCCCGGATGGACGGCCGGAAAGGGGGGTCTTGACCCGGAAAGAGGCGGAGCCTACAGTAAGGGCATGAACATAGAAGAAGAAGCTCTGTCCACCTTCCGCACGGCGCCTTGGCTCCACAACTGCGCCCAGGCCGTCTGCGCGGCCCTGGGCAGGGAGGATTTGCTGGAAACCGTTTCCTCCTGCGGTACCGGAAAGGCTCCAGACGGACTGTGCGGCGCCCTTTACGGGGCGCTGCTGTGTACGCCCGTGCAGTCCAGGGAGGAGCTGAGGCGGCGGTTTGTGGAAAAGCTGGGCTATTCCCATTGCAGGGAGTTGAAAAAAGAGGGGGCCGTGCCATGCCGGGATTGCGTTGCCTCTGCGGCGGTTCTGGCTTTTAACCTGAGGGAGTGAACGCAGAATGACACTGCCGGATTCATGGTTTTTCATGAAAAAAGAGTCTATTGGAATGAAACCAGATAGAATAACATCATGAAAAAATTGATCTATATGATAGCGGCAGCGGCCGTTGCGATTCCGGTGGTGGCCCTGGCCCAGGGAGCCTGCGGCAGCGGCTCCTGCTCCAAGGGAGACAAGGACATGGCTGAAGCCAAAGAGCACATGAAAGAGGGCGCCAAGGCTGCCAAGGACGCCGCCTCCGAAAAAATGAAGGAAGGCAGGCAGGCTGCCAGGGACGCCTATGAAAAGGGCAAGGAAACCGCCAGGGATGCTTATCAGGACAGCAGGGACGCCGTTGACCATGCGGCGGACAGGGCTGCCGATAAGGCCGAAGCCGTCGGTGACGCTGTGAAAAACGGTTAACTCAAACGATGAACAATAAAAATATTTGCTTATTATGTGTGAATCCAAGGATCATATGAATAAAGGCTGCGGATGTGCGAACGATGCCGCTTCCGGCAACATGGAGGAAGGCAAGCACAAGATGAAAGACGCCTGCGAAAGAGGCAAGGAAGCCGTCAAGGACATGGCTGAAAGCGTGAGCGACAAGGCCAAATCCATGATGGACAAGGATAAGAATTCTTAGTCCCGGCGGCGGTTGAAGCAAGCCGTTTCCCATTCTTCCTCCCGTGCGCGGGATGACCTCCCCTTGTCCGGATTTCCGGACGAGGGGATTTTTATGCGGGCCGGTTTTCCGGGGAAGGGGTGTCCTGTTCCACGGTCTGGAGGGCATGCAGGCTGATTTTATGCCTTTTGCATAATTCCTCCACCCGGTCGCGTTCCAGCAAGATGGTTTTGCCCGCTTCCAGGGCGATTTGCCTGACGCCGCATTCCGCGCACGTTTCAATGGTGACGGGGCCGACTGTCGGGATGTCAAAGCGCATGTCATGCCCCAGGCGGGCCACTTTGGCCAGCGTGGCCGGTTTGCCGTTGCCCAGTTCCCCTCCGCGGCGTATGCAGTTGTTGGTGCCTTCAATCGCTTCCACGGCGATGACGGTGCCGCCGTGCACGATGACGGACTGCCCGATGTGGAGACGGCTGATTTCCTTGGCCGTCTGCATGCCGAAGCGGGCATCCTCCCATTGTTCAGGCGTGGGAGGCGGTCCGGCGATATGCCCCGGCTGCGGCATGTGCTCCTCCATGTAGGTGGAGGCCGGGAGGATGGTGAAGCCTTCCTTTTCCGCTTCCGTGATGACGGCCCCAAGCAGGGAGTCCGCATTTTTTTCCGGCATGCGCATCAATACGGAAAGGGCGCGGAGATCCGGACGGAGGGAAAGAATATTCTTCGGATTGATGCCGCCGGCCATGATGACGTTCCTTACGCCGTGCTTTTTCAGGAAAGTGAACGGCTTGCTTATCTGGCCCACGCTGAATTCCTGGTAAGCGTCGCACAGGGGGATGACGGCGGGGTTGGTTTCCCCCTTGAACCCTACGGCCACGATACGCAATTCCGGCGTCCGGCGGCGTGCGCCCCGGACAATATATTCCGGATAAACGCCGTCTCCGGCTACCAGGCCTAATACGGGCGGGTCTGTTGTCATGCGGTGTGAAGCTGGGGAACGGGGCTGGTTACAGGTATTCCGGGCGCTGGAGCAATTCCGCCACGCGCTTGAGCAGGCGGCCGATGTCCGCTCCGTCCACCACGCGGTGGTCTCCCGTAGCCACGATGTTGGCCTTGGAGATGGGGATAAACGCCTCCACTTCGTCACTCCAGACCGGGGTTTTGGTGACGGCCCCCACCCCTAGGATAATGGATTCGCTGGGCATGGGCATGGGCGCGGCAAAGGTGAGGCCGAAGCCGCCGAAGTTAGTGACCGTGGCGATGCCGCCCGTGCTGTCTTCCGGAGCCAGCCTGCGGCGGCGCGCCTGGGCAATCAGCCTGTTATAGTCTTCCAGCAGTTCTTCCATCGTCCGTTCGTTCACGCGGCGCAGCACGGGAACCATGACGCCGTCCGCCACCTGGGCGGCGATGCCGATGTCGATTGTTTTGGGAGAAAGAATGTTTTCCCCCACCAGGTAGCCGGCGCATTCCGGGCTTTCCGCCAGGGCCAGGGCCAGGGCGCGGGCAAAGTACAGGGTGATGCCGGGCCGCAACGGGGAATTTTGCCTGTGCTTGATGAGGGGGTCCATGAATACGGGACGCCCGGCGGAGGCCAGCGGGCGCGTCCAGCTGCGGCGCATGGCGTCCGCCACGGCCAGCCGCATGGATGAGGCCTTGCGGTGCGGCCATTGGCTGACATATTCCAGGAATTCTTCCAGGTCGTCAATGGTGACGCGTCCGCCCGCCCCGGAACCGGAGATGAAAGCGATGTCGGAGGCGCTCATGCCCAATTCATCCATGCGCGCCTTCATCCGGGGGGACATGTAGTGCGCGCCCTTCATGCCGGCGGGTACGGGGAGGCCGCGCACGCTGGGCTGGACTTTCAGGTCCGTTCCGTTTTCCTGATAGGATTCCCCCGTCACCCCGAAGTGGACGCCTGCGGGTTTTTCCTCCCGGGGAGGGGCGGAGGGCGCGGCCTGGGGAACGGATTCCGGACTGGCTGGAAGGGACGGCTGGGTGGAATCTCCGGCCGGAGTCGCTCCGGAACGCTCAATTTCCTCTTCCGTGGCCTCAATCATGGCCATGCAGGCGCCGACCACGACGGATTCCCCTTCCTTGATGAACACATCGCTCAGGATGCCGCCGCACATGGTGGTGACCCCCATGGTGGCCTTGTTGGTTTCTACCTCAAAGATTTCCTGGTCGGCTTCTACGGTATCGCCCTGGGCCGCCAGCAGGCGCAGCACAGTGGCTTCCGCAATGGAATCCCCGAGCTGGGGCATCAGAATGGGTACTTTAGGCATGATGGAAACTGGGTTGAATCAAATGGATAGAAGATGGCGGATGGAGGCGGCAATGGATTCCAGCGTGGGGCGGTGCGCCTTCCAGAGGTTGGGGTGCTGGGGGATGGGGGTATCCCGTGCGTTGAGCCTCTGGGGCGGGGCATCCAGCAGGTGGAAGCCTTCCGCGACAATGCGTGAAACAACTTCCGCCGTGACGCCTCCCCACGGAAAATCTTCCCCGACGACCAGGACGCGGCCGGTGCGCGCTACGGAGGCGATAACGGTATCCATGTCCAGCGGGCGCACCGTCCGAAGATCCACGACCTCCACTTCATAGCCGCTTTCCTTCTCAAGCAGGTCCGCCGCACGCACGGCTTCCGGCACCATGGCGCTGTACGCCACCACGGTGGCATGCTTCCCCGTGCGGGCGATCCGGGCCGTGCCGAACGGGATGACCGGGGCTTCCCGGTAATTGTCCTCCGCCTTCAGCCAGCGGTACAGGAACTTGTGCTCCAGAAAAATGACGGGGTCCGGAATTTCCACGGCCTGGCGCAGCATCCAGTAAGCATCCGCTACCGTGGCCGGAGTCATGACGTGCAGGCCCGGATAATGGGCGAACAAGGCTTCCAGGCTCTGGCTGTGGAAAGGGCCGGTGCCGGGGGTTCCCCCGCAGGGCAGGCGCACCGTGATGTTGGCGGGAATGCCCGTGCGGTAGTAATGGGTGGCCGCCATGTTGACAATCTGGTTGAAAGCGATCGTGCTGAAGTCGGCAAACTGGACTTCCATAATGGGCTTCTTGCCCATGACGGCGGCCCCGGTCACCATGCCGGCCATGGCGTCCTCACTGATGGGGGCGTCAATCACCCGGTCCGGGAACAGCTCCTTGAGGCCCTTGGTCGCTTTGAAAGCGCCACCGAAAACGCCTATGTCCTGCCCGTACAGAAAGACGTCCCTGTCTTCCGTAAGCAGGTCTTTCTGGGCGTCGTGGATGGCATCAATGTATGTTACGCTCATGGGAATATTCCGTTTGCTGGCTTAATAAGGTCTCCATACCGTGGCGTTCCAGTCTTCCCGGAAGGGGTCCGGTTCCGGTTCCCGCTGCGCGGTGGCTACGGCCAGCTGGACTTCATCGGCATACTGTTTTTTCAAAGCCGCCGTTTCTTCCGGCGTGAGCCAGCCGGCTGCCAGCAGCTGCCGTTCCGCGACTGCCACGGGGTCTTTTTTTTCATATTCCTCTTTCAGCTCCCTGGGGATGTAGGAGGCGTCGTCATGTTCCCCGTGCCCGCACATGCGGAGGGTCTTGGCAAGCACCCACTGGGGGCCCCGGCCTTCCCTCGCGTTATTGACGGCGGTCCGGAAGGTTTCCAGCGTGGCCATGAAGTCCGTGCCGTCCGTTTCATGCACGGTGAATCCGTAGCCGCGGCCCCTGTCCGCCAGGGAGGCTTCTCCGAATTCCCTGATATTGGGGGTGGAGTAGGCAAATTGATTATTGGTTACCACGAGCACCAGAGGCAGCCGCTCCACGTTCGCCATATTGGCGGCTTCGTGAAAAGCTCCCGTGGACGTGGTGCCGTCGCCGCAGAAAGCTACTCCCACGGGGCCGGGCAGTTTGCCGTCCAGGCGCTTGGCGAAAAGGCAGCCGATGACGAAAGCCACCGTGCTGCCCAGATGGCTGATGGGAGCCATATAGCCTTCCGCTGGCAGGCCCCGGTGGACGTTGCCGTCCCGCCCTTTCATATATCCCAGGGCGGAACCCAGATAGGCGCGTGCCGCTTCAATAATCGGTTCCCCCCAGGTGACGCGTGCCGCCTGTTCCCGGATGAACGGGGCGATTACATCGTAGCCGGCAGTCAGAAAGACGCCTCCGCATGCGGCAATCGCTTCATGTCCGCGGCCCAGGTAAACGCCCCCCGTAATTTTGCCCGCTTTGTAAAGGCTGGAAATTTTGGTGTCAAAAGCCCGCGCCAGCAACATGGCCTTGAAAGCCCTGACGGCATTTTCCTTTAAGTCCGGTTGTGTAGTGTCGCAATGTGCCACCCCATTATTTTATATGCTGCATAAGGAAATGCAATGCCATTTCATGAAACTGCCTGAGACTTTGTGTCCGCAGGCGCGGGGCCGCTCCGCAGGGCGGCGGAGGTTCGCGGGGGGCGGTTCCCGGCTGGCGGGAGCGCTTTTGCATCTTCCGCTCCCGCCAGCGGATGCGCGGAAATTTCCGGATTCATTTCCCACCCGGCGGCAGGCTGCATCTCAGTTCGAATTTGGGATTTGCCACATCGTAATCTCCGGGAAACAATTCCGTCTCCATAATGATTTTATCATATTCCTGCGCAAAAAGGTCCGGAAAAACGCCGGGCGCCTCCGCAATGCCGCTTTCCTGCCTGATGGCGCAGAGAAAGGAGGCGGCGGGCAGGCGCATGATTTCCTTCATCCGCCGGGCGTCTCTGCCGGCCGCTTCCACCTCCACATACAGGAACTGCTCCGTCCCTGCTTTCCGGTGGAAGGAAAGCAGGCTGGCTTCCGCGCCCAGCCGCAGCTGGCAGCGGTTAATATCGTCAAAGATGCGGGTGATAAGAATGTTAAATTCCGGAGTATACTGTTTTCCCGCATAGGGCGCCACCCAGCAGTATTTTTCCGGCAATGCGTGGATGGCCTGTTCCCCATGAAGCAGAAGATCTTCTTCCCGGCCCATCTGTTTCCGGAATTTTTCCAGCAGGCGCAGCTTTTCCTGAATATCCCTGATTTTCCGGTGTGCCAGCATGGTGCCGTGGGAGAAAAGTTTCTTATAATGGATCCTTCGCTGGTCCCTGGTCAGGAAGCCGGTAAATTCCTTCAGGGGAATATCCAGGAAAATGCAGGCGCGGATGGTATCCACCACGGGAATCTGGGAAAGAGTGTAGTAACGATAGCCGGTGTCCGGGTCCGTATAGGCCGGGAGCAAAATGCCCAGTTGTCCATAATACCGGAGGGATTTGACATGTACGCCAGTCTGTTTGGACAGATTGCCGATGGTTAGTAAATTCTGTTTGTCCATCCTGTATTGCGGTTGGTGGGAGGGAATTGATTGTTTCCGCCGGAAGAGCCCCGGCGGCAACGGGAGCTGCGCGCAGAAGAAACCTTTCTGAAGACGAAGTTATTTCCGTCATCTATAGGGTTTTTATTGTCAATAATTTACAATAAATGACAAAGACCTTCCCCACTTAATTTTTCCATTGCCTCTTGACTCTCCCATTATGGGATACTTTACATCATATGGCAATTGAAAAATCCCCGGTCTTGTCGGAAGTGCGGTTCCGGGGTTTCTTGAGGTTCCAAACAGCATGATTCCTGATGAAAATAATTAATCTTTTATTCTGCATGCCCCTGCTGGTGGTTTGCTTCTCCTGCCAGCGGGAGGGTGAAAGCCAGGCAGGCGGATTTCCCGGCGAAACCGTGCCGGAAGTGTCTGTCATGACGGTACGCAGTACTCAGGTTCCCGTAACCGCCAATCTTCCCGGCCGTATGGAAGCGTATCTCCAGGCGGAAGTGCGCGCCCGCGTGACGGGAATTATTCAGGAACGCTGCTATCAGGAAGGGCAGACGGTCCGGCCGGGCGATCTTCTTTTTAAAATAGACCCGGCTCCGCTTCAGGCTGTCCTGGATGAATGCAAGGCTGCAGTGGCTCGTGCCAGGGCCGTTCTGTCGGATGCGGAGGACAAGGCCGCCCGGTATTCCTCCCTGGTCGCCAAGGGCGCCGTCAGCATACGTGAGCATAAGCAGGCCAGGGCGGAGGAAGAACGGGCCAGGGCGGAATATGCCGCCGCGGCCGCCTCTCTGGAGCAGGCGCGCCTGAATCTGGAATATACCCGGGTGGAGGCGCCCATCTCCGGTCGCGTGCGCCGTGCCCTGGTGACGGAAGGGGCGTTTGCCAACCAGAACGAATTCACCCACCTGACCACCATTGAACAGATTGACCCCATTTATGTCCGCTTCAGCCAGCCGGCCTCCCAGTACAGCAGCCTGCGCCGCGCCGTCGTATCCGGATTGTGGAAGGGTGTGCCGCTGGGCGAAATCAAGGTGCGCCTGCTGCTCTCCAATGGGGAGGAATACCCCCATTCCGGCAGGATCATTTTTTCCGACATGGCGGTGGACCCGAATACGGATACTATTGAAATGCGGGCCCTGTTCCCCAACCCGGACCATGAACTGCTGCCCGGCGCCTATGTGCGCGTGGTATTTGACAGGGCGGTGCGGGACAACGTCTTCGCCATTCCCCGGGATGCCGTCATCCGCACCGCGCAGGGGGCGTCCGTCTTTGTTGTGGGGCCGGATGGCGTGCTGGAAACGCGCCCCGTCAGGGCGGATACGCTGAACGGCCGGGAGTGGCTGGTTTCAGAAGGCCTCCGGGACGGGGACAGGGTTGCCGTCAGCCATATGATGTCCCTTCGCCCCGGCATGAAAGTCCGCAGCGCCGCCGTCCGTCCGAATCCCATGCCCAGCAATAAACCGCCATGCCTGATTTCTTCATACGCCGTCCCATTTTTGCCTGGGTAGTCGCACTCCTGATTTCCCTGATGGGCCTTCTGGCCATTCCCAGCCTGCCTATTGCCCAGTATCCGGACATCGCCCCTCCGGTCATTACCCTGCGCACCACCTATCCGGGGGCTTCCGCCCAGGACACGGAGGAAGCCGTCACCGCCGTCATTGAAAAGGAGATCAACGGCGCGCCCGGCCTGATGTACATGTCCGCCACCAGCAGCTCCGACGGCGCCGTGGAAATAGCCGCTACGTTCCAGCAGGGCACGGACCCGGACATTGCCGCCGTAGAAGTGCAGAACAGGCTGAAAATCGTGGAATCCCGCCTGCCGGAAGCCGTCCGGAAAGAAGGCGTGTTCGTGGAAAAATCATCCAACAATATTCAGGCGATGATTTCCCTCTCTTCTACAGGCAGCCTGAATGATACGGAGCTGGGGGAATGGGCTTCCGCCCGCATCATCCCGGAACTGAAGCGTGTGAAAGGCGTCGGGCGCGTGGAGCTTTTCGGTGCGGAGACATCCATGCGCATCTGGCCGGATCCGGAAAAACTGGAGGCGCTGGGCCTGACCCCCACGGATATTGTCAATGCCGTGGCTGCCCAGAGCGAGCGCATCATCATCGGGGACATCGGGGGGGCGGCCGTTCCCGAATCCGCCCCCATCAACGCCGGCGTGGTGGCGGAGGACGCTTTCCGTACGCCGGAGGAATTCGCCTCCATTGCGTTGAGGACGCTTTCAGACGGTTCCTCCGTCAAACTGGGGGACGTGGCGCGGGTGGAGCTGGGCGCCAACAGCTACGCGTTCTTTTCCCGCTGCAACGGCCAGACGGCCACCGGAATGGCCATCAAGATGGCTCCCGGCTCCAATGCCGTGGAAACCATGGGCCTGCTCAAGGCCAAGATGGATGAACTATCCAGGGATTTCCCGCCCGGAGTCTCCTACCAGATTCCCTATGAAACCACCCACTTCGTGGAAATCTCCATCCAGAAAGTCATCTCAACCCTGCTGGAAGCCGTCCTGCTGTTCCTGGTCATGTTCCTGTTCCTCCAGAACTTCCGGGCCACCCTGATTCCCACGCTCGTCGTTCCCGTAGCCCTGCTGGGAACTTTTGCCGTGATGTGGCTCTCCGGGTTCTCCATCAACATGCTTACCATGTTCGGCATGGTGCTCAGCATCGGGATTCTGGTGGATGACGCCATCGTGGTGGTGGAAAATGTGGAACGCATCATGATGGAGGAAGGCCTGGATGCCCGGCGCGCCACGGTGAAAGCCATGAAGCAGATCGGCGGGGCCATCGTGGGCATCACCGCCGTGCTCGTGGCGGTTTTCGTGCCTATGGCCTTTTTCAGCGGAGCGGTGGGAAACATCTACCGGCAGTTTGCCGTAACGCTCATTGTGTCCATCTCCTTCTCCGCGTTTCTGGCCCTTTCCCTGACTCCGGCGCTGTGCGCCGCCATGCTGAAACCCTCCTCCGTGGAGCACCAGGAGAAAAAAGGGTTTTTCGGATGGTTCAACCGGACGATACACCGGTCCACGGACCGGTACGGCCGTGCCGTATCCGGAATGATCCGCCGCCCTGTGCGCTCCCTGTTCCTGTATGCCCTCATTATTGCAGGGGCCGGCTATTTGTACCTGACGCTGCCCACTTCCTTCCTTCCGGAAGAAGACCAGGGCAACTTCATGGTGACAGTGTCCCTTCCTGCCGGCTCTCTTCAGAAGGAAACCAGCACGCGGCTGCGGGAAGTGGAGAACTACCTGATGCGGCATGAGCCGGTGGAATACGCCTATTCCGTGGGCGGCTTCAGCTTCATGGGCACCGGCGCCAACATGGCGATGCTGTTTGTCAGCCTGAAAAACTGGGATGAGCGGTCCGGTGAAGACAATTCCGCCCAGGCGATTATTGACCGCGTCAACGCCCGCTTTGCCGGAGACCGCCAGATGATGGTCATGGCTCTGAACGCGCCGGCCCTGCCGGAGCTGGGCAATTCGTCCGGATTTGATTTCCGCCTTCAGGACAAGGGCGGCCTGGGGTATGACCGCATGGCGGAAGCCCGGGACGAACTCCTGGCCCGCGCCAATGCAGACCCCAATCTGGCGGGCGTTTATTTCTCCGGCCAGGCGGATACGCCGCGGCTGCATGTCTCCATTGACCGGGAAAAAGCCTTTTCCATGGGAGTGCCCATGGCGGAGATCAGCAATTCGCTGGCCGTCATGTTCGGGTCCAGCTATGTGGGGGATTTCATGCATGACGGCCAGGTGCGCCGCATCATGGTGCAGGCGGACGGAAAAAGCCGCCTGAACGGAAACGACATTGAGGACCTTCATGTCCGCAATGGCCAGGGGAAACTTCTGCCCCTTTCCTCCTTCGTCCGGCTGGGGTGGACGGCGGGGCCTCCGCAGCTCACGCGCTACAATAACTATCCCTCCTTCACTATCAACGGTTCTTCCGCGCCTGGCAAAAGCAGCGGAGACGCCATGAACGCTTTGGAACAGATTACCGCCTCCCTGCCGCAGGGCGTGGGGTTCGAATGGACGGGGCAATCTTATGAAGAAAAGCTGGCCGGTTCCCAGGCCACGCTGCTTTTCGCTCTGTCCATCCTGATTGTTTTCCTGGTGCTGGCGGCCCTGTATGAAAGCTGGTCCATTCCGTTGGCGGTTATTCTGGTCGTGCCCCTGGGGCTGCTTGGCGCCCTGCTGGCCGTCTTCCTGCGCGACATGCCCAATGACATCTACTTCAAAGTGGGCCTGATTACGACCATTGGCCTTTCCGCCAAGAATGCCATTCTGATTGTGGAAGTGGCCAGGGAATTTTACCGGGAAGGCATGAATGCGGCGGAAGCTGCCGTCGCCGCCGCCAAACTGCGCCTGCGGCCCATCCTGATGACCTCCCTGGCGTTCGGGGCGGGCGTCGTTCCGCTGGCGTTCGCCCATGGGGCGGCGTCCGGTGCGCAGCGCGCCGTGGGCACCGGGGTGCTGGGCGGCATCATTACGGCCACGCTGCTGGCCATCTTCCTGGTGCCCCTCTTCTTCCGCCTGACGGACGGAAAGAGGAACCCGGCTCATCCGGAAGAGGCCCAGGGCCGGATTCCCGCCGCGGGAAACTTTTCGTGAACGCCGCCGGAATAGGGGGGCGGAGCACGCTTGTTTTCCCCATGGCAGGGGCCGTGAAAGGCTCCTGCCGCCTTGTTGCGGTAGGAGTTCCCGCATGCCGTGCACGAGGGTTATTGACGGGCGTATTTCGAATCCGCTATTTAGCGGGCCTTCCGATATTAATGATTCTTTTTAAAAGATATGAGACTTATTCTTCCATTGCCGTTGCGCCGCTTCCGGCGCGGAATTTGTGGTGGACGCCGCCCAGGCAGCCAACCCGGGGCAGCATGTGTATAACACGCTTCAGGAACTGGCTGATTCCGGAGCGCTGTCTTCCGGGGATACCGTCATTCTGCATAATGACGATTCCTCGCTGACCGCCGGCTTGCCGGTAGCCGTCAATTTCCGTTCCAATGATCCGGGTATTTTCCGTACCATTGATTTGGCAGGATTGGGAGAAAGGGAGGTCCTTTATGATTTTTCCGGGGCAGGGTTAAATGACATAACATTGGAAATGAATTCCATCATCCTGAGTGGTTCCGTAAACCAGCTAACTCGGAGTATGACCTTTTCTTCGTTAATGATAGAAGGTAAGGTACAATTTGACCGTAACTGCGTAGAAAACAGAAGAGATAATGTCGATAGAATTGCCATTGCTCTGTTATATAGTTCTCATCGTGGAGAGATTTTGAAGTTAGGAGACGGCGTTATTTTTTCCAACAACTGTGTGCTAGGCGTTGATAACAGGTCGGCCCGTGGCGGGGTATTGTTAAACAGTTCAATTTCGCCGATCACCATAGGAGATCATGCTGTCTTCTCTGGCAATTATGCTTTCAGTAATTTGAATGGAGCTTTTGGCGGCGTATTCTACTCCGCGCGCCATCGCTCTGTTGGCATGGGATTTCATGGAGAAATAGCTGTAGGAGCCAATGCTACATTCATCAACAATTATGCTTTCAGCAATTCCACTACAGCTTCGGGGGGCGTGATTTGCTCTAGTGGGGATATCTCTTTCAGCGATGGGGCAACATTCATCAACAACTATGCCAAGACCTCAGGAGGAGCCATTGAATTAGCAGGGAAACTCGACCTTCTCGCCCTGACGAAAGACGTGCTTTTCAGCGGCAACATGACCGGGGGAGTCTTCACCCGCCATGACGACGGCACCTTCTCTGTGGAAAACGGCGTCGCCAATGCTATTCACCTTACTACGGGTGCAACAATCCCCGAAAGTGCTATAGAGACACAGGGCAGTCTCGCCTTAGCCGCGGAGGAGGGGCGCGAAATCCGCTTCAACGACCCGATTACCAGCCGGAGCGAAAACTCCGACTGCCCCATGACCCTCACGCTCAACCGCTGCACGGATGAGGAAGGGAACATTCACGACACGGACGGAACCATCATCTTCAGCAGCGAACTCTACCAGGGGGAAGAAGCCCACCTCGTTGCCAGCCGGTACAACAACTTCGTGGCCGACACCACCCTCTATGGAGGAACCCTCCTGCTGGAACACGGCGCCGTCTTCGGCAGGAATCTTGAAGACATGCGGAATCTGGGTAATGACTCTTCTTCCCTGACGGTGGAAAAAGGTACGCTGGAAATCATCGGAGGAAGCACGGCCAACGCCGCCGCCTTCTCCCTCTCCGGCAGGGACGCCGTGCTGCGCCCGGGTGACAGCGCCTTCATCAACGCCAACACCGCCGACTTCTCCCGCGGCTTCACCTTCGACATGCGCCACCAGCTCCAGTCCGGGCCGGGCTCCGGGCCGGGCCTGACGCTCTCCGCGGCTCAATCCTTCACGGCCGGAGGCCTCATCGGCGTGGCGGACACGGGCTCCAACGCCCCGTACTTCTATGCGGACCGCTCCTGGAAACAGGACCGCGTCTTCCACGTGCTGACGGACGCGGAACACACCCTTCAGGGAAACTTTGACGGAGTCGTCTCCCAGGCCACGGGGACGGACCGGGTGGACTCCCCCTACTCCTACACGGGAACCTGGAGCCACCGGTGGACGGACGCCGACGGAGACGGCTACGCCGAACAGCTCCAGCTGGTCTGGAAGGCGGACGGAACCCCCATCAGCAGCATTGACCCGGAACTGGTTGGGGAACTGGCCTTCAACTCCCTCTGGAGCTCAGCCTCCAACGCGGCGGCCCTGGGCGGCAATGTCCTTTCCCGCCTGAACGTCTTCCGCCTGGCCGACAAGCATGCCCGCGACCTGTGGGGCATGGGCCTGGGAGACTTCGCCAGGCAGCGCAGCCGGGGAGGCGCGGACGGCTACGACTACAGCGGAGGCGGCTACTCCGTGGGGGCGGACAGCGGGTTCGGCCATGACAACGGCATCTGGGGGATCGCCTTCGGCCAGCTCTACGGGCATGCCAAAAGCCGGGGCTTCCAGGGCCGGAACACGCAGGACACCCGGATGGGCTCCCTGTACTGGGGCCGTCTGCTGGAAGAAAGCAGGCGCGCCCGCTGGACCTTCAAGGGAAGCCTCACGTGGGCGGAGACGCACAACAAAATGACCAGCCGCCTAAGCGGAGCTCCGGCTTCTACGGGCAAATGGAACAATGAGACGTGGCTGGCGCAGGCGGAAGTGTCCCGGACGGCGGACTATGCCGGGGGATGGAGGCTGACGCCCTTCCTGAGGGTGGAATTCACGCATGGCCGGCAGGACGCCTTCCGGGAACAGGGAGGGTATGGGCGTGATTTCGGAGGGGCGGCGCTGAAGCGCCTGTCCATTCCCGTGGGGCTGGAAATAGGCAGGACGGACGAATGGAAGGGAAGGCCGTGGGCGCAGGCCCTGCGCGTATCCTACGTGGGAGACGTCTTGCAGGACGTGCCGGAAGGAACGGTGTACAGCCCGTACAGCGACATGAGCTGGAGGGGGAGGGCGGTGAGCCCGGAACGGCACGGTTTCCGCGCGGAGTACAACACGTCCCTGCAGTGCAATGAGCGCTGGAGCGTGTACGGAGGCTACAGCCTGGAAGCGAGGGGGAACTCCCTGTACCACCGCGTCAACGCCGGCGTGGCCCGGAGTTTTTAGAAGGCTCTTCGAGGAACTCAACTATAAACATCATCCTATTATTTCAGCATGAATATACGCAAGAAAGTGATATTTGCCGTCATGGCGCTGGCTATTCCTTCATCATGGGCGGATATTCCGGAATCCTCCGTACCCGTCGCGGCCGTCTCTGCCGTTAAAGGCGCCTGGCCCAGGGCCGGCTTCATTGAATGGGACGCCAGCGGGTCAGGAAAACTTTATGAGGCCGAGTTCAAAATCAACGGTTTTGAATTTGACGTCAAAGTGACTCCTGAAGGAAAGATTGTCCGGGTGAAGGAAGAAATAGCGGTATCTTCCCTTCCTGAGCCGGTTCGCGCGGCCGCCCTGAAACCGTACCCCGGCGGCAGAATCAGGGAGGCGGACAAAGTGACGCAGGGAGAACTCATCCGTTACAAGGTGGAGGTAATGGACAATCTGGACGATTACGATATTCTGCTGACTCCGGACGGCACGATCCTTTACATTGACCAATAAATGGCTCCGCCCATAAGGGAACTCCGTGTCCTGCCGGGTGAATGCCGGTGTGGCCCGGAGTTTCCGAGAACAATTCTTCAGTAATAACCTGAAGTCATCAAGGAAGTAAGGAGAGGGGCGTTTTCCGCGCGGGCCGCGGGAGACGCCCCTTTCTGATTGATGGGCGATCGTCGGGACGATGACGATATTTTGCCGGCCCCGGATGGCGCTCTCTTCTTGACGTGGAATATGAAACGGCTCTGGCCATACAGCCGGAAACCGGCACCGCCCTGTCAGGTAAAAAGCCCTGACAGGGCGGCGCTTTTTTGAAAAAATCCCATCGCCTCACGGGGGCGCTGGCATTTGTTTTTTCCATTTTCCCTGTGCGCGGTGCGGCATGCGCCCAAGTGGAGTTTGTGGGCTGGCGGCCGGGCCAGGCAGTCCGGACAGTTCCGGACGGAACGCCTCGGGGTTTCCCTCCGCAGCAGGGCACGGGATTATTCCCTGCCGCGGGCGTTCAGGAAAATGAACACGTAATACAGCAGCATGGCCAGGGAGGAAAGCGCGCCTACCACATAAGTCATGGCGGCCCAGAACAGGGCGCTCTTGGCCCTTCCATGGTCGAAATAGTTCATCAGGTGGGAGCGGTCCAGCCATTTCAGGGCCCTGGCGGAGGCGTCAAATTCCACGGGAAGCGTGATGAACGCGAAGGCAGTGGTCACGGCAAACAGGCCAATGCCCAGCCCCAGCACCCACGGAGAGCCGCCCATGGCCAGCAGCACAATGCCGATCATCAGCACAATGCCCACCAGATTGGAGGAGAGCTGGACGATGGGAACCAGCGCGGACCGCAAGCCCAGCCAGTGGTAAGCCTGGGCATGCTGTACGGCATGCCCTACTTCATGGGCGGCGACGGCAGCGGCGGCAATGCTGTTGGAATTGTAAACGGACTCGCTCAGGTTGACGGTTTTATCTGCCGGATTGTAATGGTCCGTCAGATGGCCGGGCGTGGAAATCACTTTCACGTCCGTAATATGGTTGTCCTTCAGCATCTGCTCCGCCACCTGCCTCCCTGTTACGGGAATGGAAATCTGGGAATATTCGCTGAAGCGGCTCTTCATGCGCGCGCTGACCAGCCAGCTCAGAAGCATGGAGCCCAGCAGAATCAACCAGTAAATGGTATAGGAATGCGTTGGGGCGGTTTCCGCCGTCTGTACCGTATAGGAAAGGAGATCGATATTGAATAACTCAATCATTGCAAATTTGACCTTATATCATCAGGCTTTGTTGAATCCAGAGGGCGCCGTGTCAGCCTCCGGGGGGAGTTCCCCGGCTTCTGTCATACGGAAATATGCGGAAAAACGGCGAATTCAATCATCCGTTTTTTGAGAGAGGAGCTTGCCGTCCGGAGAATAATAAAGCTCCACTTTGCGCACGGCGGGGGATTCGGACCGGCAGTCCACCCGGTACTTTAGGACTCCTGTCCGTGATTTTCTTGTTGATGCGGAGAAGATATTTACAAAGTAGATTGATCGAAAAAATCCCATTTCCAGAACAGAGGATAGAATAGAAAATGAAATTATGACGGGAATGGTTATTGTTCCTTTTTAACCAAATCCGGGTACTTGGTGGAAGGACCATATTTATTGTCATCTATTTCGGAATCCTTACAAAGGATAACTAAATTGACAATTCCAAGAATGATGCACATCAATAAAGAGCACACACCAACAGCAGATGATGGCGAGGTGAATATGGCAAGAAATAACATTATTGTACTAATTACCGCCAGCCATACGGCTAAACTGCCGGAATACCCAGCATCATGGTAACGCTTTATTGTAATAGGCAAGGTGTAGAATATCTCGAACAACAATAGTAATATTACGGAGACAATAAATTCTGTCAGGTCAAATGCAGTTTCTATGAAACTATTACATATAATTCTACCTATCATGATAAATGTGAAATAGCGTACCCAGTATTGTTTTCTCGTCATACGCCCTCCATACAAAGATGGTTTGAAGAGGGTGCTTTTTTCTTTTTTGGTAGGCTCAACAAGAGTTACTGTCGGAGAATGCAAAGGATCCATATTTTTTCAAAATAGTTAAATAATTTTATTAAATAATGGGAAATACCCTCCTTATCAAGGCTAAAATGCAGTGAAGTTTTATAGCGGGGAGATATTTTTTATGAAAAGCAACATATATGGATGTTTTGTGACAATTCAGCCATCAATGAAATGAATCCGGGCATGGCGGGGTTTCTTGTCGCCAAAAAGCGGATGGTGGAGTTGAATGGCGGCATGCAACAGGGTATTGTTTATTTGCTTGGAGCGGGTCCCGGCGACCCCGGGTTGATAACCGTCCGCGGGCGGGAACTGCTGGGAATGGCGGAAGTGCTGGTATATGATGCGCTGAGTTCGGCGGAAATGCTGAACTGGGTTCCTGTTGCATGCGAAAGGATTTTTGTGGGCAAGCGGGCTTCCCGCCACGCCCTGCCGCAGGAGGAAATCAACGCCCTGCTGGTCAGGCTGGGCCGTGCCGGGAAAAAAGTGGTGCGCCTGAAAGGGGGCGACCCCTACGTCTTCGGGCGCGGGGGGGAGGAGGCTGACGCCCTGCATGAAGCGGGCATCCCTTTTGAAGTTGTTCCGGGCGTAACTTCCGCCATTGCGGGGCCTGCTTACGCAGGCATTCCGGTGACGCACCGCGGGTACTGCACGCAGTTTACCGTATTTACGGGCCATGAAGGCGAGAATAAGAAGGCGTCTTCCCTGAATTTGAAGGGAATAGCCGAAGCGCAGGGCACGAAAGTCATGCTGATGGGAATGCAGAAACTGGCGGATGTGTGCGAAGCCCTGATCGGGTACGGGCAGGAACCGTCTGTGCCTGCCGCCGCCGTCCAGTGGGCCACCACGGGCATTCAGCGTACGGTTACGGGAACTGTGAAAACACTGCCCGCCAGGGTGCAAAAGGCCGGGGTGGGCGCTCCCGCAGTAGTTGTCATCGGGGATGTGGTGAAAGAACGCGAGTCCTTGAACTGGTTTGAAAAACTGCCTCTGTTCGGCAAGCGCATCGTGGTGACGCGCACCCGTGCCCAGGCCGGGGAATTGAGCGCGCGCCTGCGCCGTCTGGGGGCGGAAGTGCTGGAGATGCCTGTCATACGCATTGCCCCACCCTCCAACAGGAGGGAATTTGCGGAAAGCGTGGTGCATGCCCACACATATGACTGGCTGGTGTTTTCCAGCCCCAACGGGGTGGAACGCTTCTTCCAGGCGTTTTTTGCCGTGTACAGGGACATCCGGAGCATTGGAGGGGCCAGGATTGCGGCTATCGGGCCAGGGACGGAGGCGAAGCTCCGGGAATACGGGCTGGCCGTGGATATCATGCCTAAAAAGTTTGTGGCGGAGGGCCTCGTTAAAGCGTTCAGGGACGCACGCGAAGAAATAGGAACCATTGAGCACAGCACATTCCTGTGGGTGCGCGGAGAAGAAGCGCGCCGCGTGATTTACGACGGGTTGAATGCGCTGGGCGCCATTGTGGACGAATGCATCGCCTACAAAACGGAAGCGGAAACGGAGGATGTGGCGGGAGCCCAGGCGGCTTTCCGCGAATGCGGAGCGGACATCGTGACGTTCACCAGTTCCTCCACAGCGGAGAATTTCTTCAAGCTGGGGCTTCCATGGCCGGAAGGATGCAGGGCCGCCAGCATCGGCCCGGTAACCACGGCAACCCTCAAGGAACTGGGGCATACCCCTTCAATTACGGCGAAAACACACGATATCAACGGTCTGGTGGAAGCCATCGTCAAGGCCGCCGGCAAATAGGGAAAACGGCGCGGACGGCGTGAAACGCCGAGCCGGGCAGATGGGAAATACAAGGCGGGGAACGCCGTTTAAAAGCCATTGACGGCTTCCCAGCCGATGACCTTCCCGTCTTCAAACAGGACATTGCAGGAGACGGGCGGGCGGCTGCCCAGAGGCATCGTGACGCCTATCCCGGTGCCTATGCCGGAATCCCTGCCCCGGAATCCTCCTCCGCCCAGGCCCAGGGACCAGCCCGTGCCGCTCCGCGTGTAAATCCACCGTTCCGTATTTCCCGTTCATCCTGCCCGCCATTTTCTGTTCGGGTTCCCCCCATGCCAGCAGAACCGCCATGGGAGACATTCCCTTTTTCCAGCTCCCCGCGCGCCACTTTGGCCTGATGCTCCTTCGGGAGCTGTTCATAAGCCGGCATATTCTTCGCAATGCGGTCGGACGGTGCAGGGGAGCAGGCTGCCAGCAGCATGAGGCAGGAAGGAAGAAGGACGAAAGAAAAACCAGTTTTCATCATCCCGTAAATAGCACGGCAGCGGATGGCTGGCAAGGTGGCAGAGCGGCTTTTCGGAAATGGGGATGAGGGAATCCGTTATTTTGACATAAAAGCGCGCTTTTCCCGTAAATACATAATTGGTTATTGACAAGCATGGGGGGTAGGGGAGTAGGAATTCAGCTCCAAATGCAACGCCCCCTTCCCCGTGCGGGCAGCGTCGCTTTTATTGTTCAGCACTTTTTTCCGAGCCGCCGATATGTCCAAAACGTTAATTATAGCAGAAAAGCCGAGCGTCGCCACTGATTTGGCGAGAGTGCTCGGCAAAGAGCTTGGAAAATTCACCCGGGACAAGTCCGGGGCATTTTACCAGAATGACCGGGCCATCATCACCTCTGCCGTAGGTCATCTGCTGGAACAGAAAAAACCCATGACGGAAGAAGGAAAGTCCCTGCCGTGGAAATTCGACTATCTGCCCGTCATCCCCAGGAAGTTTGAACTGGAACCTATCAAGCAGTCGGAAGACCGTTTGAAAGGTTCTTCAGCTTGCCAGGAGCAAGGACGTCACGGAAATCGTCAACGCATGCGATGCCGGGCGTGAAGGGGAACTGATCTTTCACAATCTGGTGCGTTACGGAAAATGGACCAAGCCTACGCGGCGCTTATGGATGCAGTCCATGACGGATGAGGCCATCCTCAACGCATGGCATGGCATGCGCAGCGAAGCTGACATGAAGCCCCTGACGAATGCCGCCGTCTGCCGTTCCGAATCAGACTGGCTGGTGGGGCTGAACAGCACCCGCGCCCTGACGATCCTGCAATCCCGCGGCGGCTTCAACGTCACCCCCGCCGGGCGCGTGCAGACGCCCACGCTGGCTATTCTGACGCAGAGGGAATTGGAAATCCAGGCGTTTGAACCGGAGCCCTATTCGGAAGTATGGGCCGAATTCGACGTTCAGTCCGGCTCTTACTCCGGCCGCTGGATTGACCGTGACTGGAAGAAAAACGATCATCCCCACTCCCGCGCGGAGCGCATCTGGGATCCGGAACAGGCGGCCGTCATCCGCGACCGCTGCCGTGGAAAAGCCGGCACGGTGACGGAAGAAAAGAAACCGGTCACGACGGTCGCTCCGCTGTTGTATGACCTGACTTCCCTTCAGCGGGAAGCCGCCAACCGCTACGGTTTTTCCGCCAAGCGCACGCTGCAGCTGGCCCAGGAATGCTATGAAAAGCACAAGGTGCTCACTTATCCGCGTACGGACTCCCGCTACCTGCCGGAAGATTATCTGGGCAAGGTTTACGGCATCGTAGGCACGGTGGCGGAGCAGAACCCGGAATTCGCCCCCTTTGCCAGGGACATTTTGGACAACAAGCGCATCAAGCCCAACCGGCGCGTGTTTGATACAAAAAAGGTGAGCGACCACTTTGCCATCATCCCGACCGGGAAGATGGAGAAGCTTACCGGGGACGCGCAGAAACTCTTGGAAATGGTCATGGCCCGTTTCCTGGCCGTCTTCTTCCCCGCTGCCGTGTTTGAAGACACGCGGAGAACCACGCTCATTACCCACCAGGACGGCGTGACGGACGCTTTCCTGACCACGGGCCGGGTGCTTGTGGAGCCGGGCTGGCAGGCCGTTTACGGACGGAAGGCCGGCACTTCCTCCAAGGAGGAGCTGGTGCCCGTCCGCGACGGGGAGCAGGCCGCCTTGCGTGAGATTGAAATCCGCAACGCCATGACCAAGCCCGCCCGGTACAACGAAGCCACGCTGCTGGCTGCCATGGAGGGGGCAGGAAAACTGGTGCATGACGAAGAACTGGCTGCCGCCATGAGCGAACGCGGCCTGGGCACTCCCGCCACCCGCGCCTCCATCATTGAAGGGCTGATTTCCCAGGAATACATCGTCCGGGACGGCCGCGAACTTCTGGCGACGCGCCGCGGGATTGAACTGATTGCCCTGCTGGAACGCATCGGTCTGAAAACGCTCACCTCCCCCAGCCTGACCGGGGAATGGGAATACAAGCTCAAGCAGATGGAACAGGCCGCCCTGCCGAGGGATTCCTTCATGGAGGGCATTAAGACCCTGACCGGGGAAATCGTGAAGAGGGTGAAGGATTTCCGGGAAGCCCAGCAGCAGGTGGAACTGCCGGAAATGGAATTGGACTGCCCTTCCTGCCATGCCCTCGGCCTGAAAAACACGCTGGACGCCGTTTCCTGCCGTTCCTGCAAGTTCAGCATCCGCAAAGTTATCTCCGGCCGCGACATGACGGATGAAGAATTGAAGACCCTTATTGTGGACGGCAGGACGGGAATTCTCCACGGATTTACCTCCCGGTTCGGCAAGCCCTTTGAGGCGGGGCTGGAACTCAACGACAAATTCCGGGCCACGCTTTACTTCCCGGCGCGGGAGGAAGATGAAGCCGCAGGGGTGGAGGAAGCCGTGAAAGTGGCTTCCGTCGCCATTCCGGACATGGGAGAGCATGATGTGATGGAAACGGCCAAGGCTTGGAAAATTCCTTCCCTGACCCTTGGAAAGGAACATGCCGCCGTCTCCGTTTCCCGGACTATCTTGGGACGTGAAATCCCGCTGGACCAGGTATTGAAGATTTTGGCGGAAGGAAAATCCGATCTGATGAAGGGGTTCATTTCGCAGCGTACCAAGCGTCCGTTTGACGCTTATCTGGTCTTCAATGCAAAGACGGGGAAAATAGGTTTTGAATTCCCGCCGCGGGAAAGGAAATATCCCGCTAAAAACGCTGCCGGAAAAACGGAAGGCAAGGCGGAGAAGACGGGCCGGACCGCCGCCAAAACTGCCGGGAAAGACTCCAAATCCGGGGGGGCTGCCAAAAAGGGGCGCAAGCAATAACGGCAGCGGAAACATTCCGCCGGGAACGAAGATTGGGAAAAGAGCCGGGAAAAAGCTTCTTCCCGGCTGTTCCCGTATGTTAGCTTGAAAGCGCACCCCTGGATTCCTGACGATGAAATGCCTATTTGCTGTGCTGGCGTGGTGCGGCGCGGTTTGTGCGCCGGCGGAGGAATATGCCTTTCCGGGGGAACGGGAATGGATTTCCAAAATTTGGAGATGTGGTGAAGGGCAGTTTCCATTCCTGCACAGGGGCCGGGGCAGTTCTGAAAATAGGGCGAAGGCATGTGGAAATTCCGTTAACCCGTCTGGATGAGGAAGACGCTGCGCTTGCGGCTTCTCTGACGGGAGCGGAGGCGCGCCGGAACCTGAAACTGGCCGCGATGCTTTGGCCTTTCCTGATGAAGGAACTGCAGAAGGTGACGTGGACGCCGGCAGAAAAGAATATCTCGCCCCGGTATCATGAAATGGCCCGGAAGAAGAATGCCGGAGCTTTAACGGGAACCAGAAAAGTGGATGGACTGGTTTGTGCCACATCGCTTTCCATCATTCAGGGGCCTCCGTTCCGTATCCGGGAATACTTCCGTCCGCAGGCGCGTCCGGAAAGCGGCAGGGCAGAAGAATTTCGATGTGGTTCTGGAGCAGGGGAGCCGCTGCGCTTATTATGATATGGATAAGGGTGTTCTTATTCCCTCCAAATGCCTGTCTGAGGAACGGACGGAAATGCGCGCTCCCGTTTCCTCTCTGCTCCCTCCGGCAGAACAGCTTGCCGCGAGAGAATCAAAAAATTACAGGAATGCGGATTACTCCCTGCTTGTGGAAAACCGCCCCGTCAAGGGAGCCTATGAAACGTGCAAGCCCAATTCCCTGGGAAGAAAAAAGTTGGTCATGTACTGGAATACGGAGGGTGAAATGGTTTGCGGCGTCATGAAGCTGGACTACGACAACATGCGCGTGGCCGCATTATTCGATGGACGGCGGAAGCTGATGAACGCCCCTGGGCTTGGATATGCCGTGATTCTTTCCCGGCTGGATAAAAAAGGCAGGGGCTTGAAGGAGAAAGGCCGTTACTACCATGTGGCGCTGGCTGCAGACGGCCTGCCCGTGTATTATCATGAGGGCCCGGAAGATGAGGCCGCCATGAACCCGCTGCTTTACGGGAAACTACGCGATTCCGAGAAAAAGGCGGCTCTGGCGGAGGAGAAAAGACGTGAACAGGCATTCCGGGCCAGGCGGGAAGCCCGGCGGCGCCTGGTGGAATCCGCCAGGAAGCGTAATACCTGAAAATAGTTCCTGTCTTTTCGCGACGGGTATCCTTCTTTTCTGGAAAGCGCCCGTGAATGTTCTTCTCAGGAGCGCAGCCCTGGCGTATTTCCGGATTTTCCAGTCTTTCAGAAAGGCTGATTATTTATTCCTGCCGGGGAATTTTTCAGAACTATCCGAAATAATTAAAAAACGCTGTTGTTATCCGTTATCTGAGAGTTCCACGGTGCGGAACAAACCCATCACACGGATTCGGCTGGCTCTTTTTCCAGCGGTTTGTGATCTTCTATCAATCTTTTGATATCTTTTCTTGTTTTTTTATCTCTCGATTTTCCTAGCTTTCTGTAAATATCGGTCATGTCAAAGTAGATTAATTTTTCCTGACCCTGATCATTTCTAATAGAAATAATCTGAATATATTTGCCATCATGCATGGTATATATGTACCCTAGTATGCCATATCCCTCATAGTGTTTCCTGATATATTCCTTCTGAGATTCCCTGATATCGTCTGTTTTCTTGATTCCTGTAAGAATAATAGGATTGATGATTGAATTTTCCCTGTCAATTTTCTGACTGCCGGGAATTACATCCTCCGAACCGGCGGCATTATTAATGCAAAAACAGGGAAAGCAGGCTATCGACAAAAAGGCAATTTTCAGTAATGGTTTCATATCAGTTTATTTATTAATCAGTTTTATTTATTTATGTTGTCATTGCAGCCGACGCAGGTGCAGCCTACTTCGTTGCAGTTGCCGCATTGCAAACCGCATTCTTCTGTCAAACGCAGCCGGGCCATTGCGATGACTGTGCTTTCTCCTTCTGCATATGCCTCGGCTTTGCCCTCTTTTTCATCATCTGTACCGGTTACTACCGGGGTAATTGTCTTTCGCAGCGGTATTGGCCCCCCTGTCTCACCCGTGTGATGAACGTTTGTATACTTACAGGATATATAGACTGTGTAAGTGCGTTTGGCGTTGGCTACCCTGACTGGCTCTATGTTTAAATTTTTTAATTCGTATTCACATTTTAATTCCTTTGCATTCCCATAATTGCAAATAACAAAGGTCAAAATGCCCAATAACTGCAATATCTTTTTCATCCTAAAATTATGGGACAATTTTGATATATGTAAACATATTTTTAATATGTTTTATATAATGATTGATTGATAGATAGTTACAAAAATATCTAACAAAATAATGATTATCCGGGAAAGACCCCGGGGAGGATGAGGCGCTGAATAGGAGTGTCCGGCGTTCCAACGGAGAAACAACGCCTTCGCATCTCGGGAGAAGTTGAAAATGCCCGGATTGGCTTTAATTCCGCCCGAAGGCGTGGATTTTACCGGGGGCATGCCGCCATGCTGCGGCGTTCAGCAAAGGCACAGTTGAGCTGCGGGCCCTTTATATTTATCCGCCATACGGGATAAAATGGGAGATTCTGGTATGCCGAGGGGCCGGGATTCCACTAAAATGCCATGTTTCTGGCATGAGGAGGCTGTTTTCTCTGGAGCCTTTCAGTTTGAGTTCCTGCTGGTTTTCCATGAACATGGTGCCGGATTGTTCCCTCAATGCTTCCATATGGCGGGTAAGAAGCTGCTGGCTTCGATGGTCCGCATCTGAGCATCCTGTGAAAGCGCTTCATGGTTTTCAAGTTTCCCTGTTGATGTTGAGTCTCCCGCAGTCTTTTTCGATCCATCCGGAGAGGATGGGACCGGTGAATCGGATTCAGGTCAAATAACCTGTTCCGGGGTGGTTCAGGAGGCATCAAAAGCTTTCAGCACTATTTCTTATTCCCGGTCCGTGTTCCGGATTTTGATGTTGATGAAGATTGTTCCCGGACGGGTGTTATTTGCCGTCTTTTACGGCCGTGTACATTAGCCGTATCAATGGAGGCGGATCCTGCTTTCCGCGAGCCGGAGATGCGCTGAATTCCCGGTGTTCAGCCAATGCATATTTTCAGGGAAAGAAGTGATTCCTGTTCTTTCCTGAAACATTTCCTGCCTTCTTTATGCCGGAAGCGGCAAAGGGGCGTGCGGCATATGCGGCAGTATTATCTTCCTGCCTGGAGGCAGCGGTAGTAATAATCCACGCGGGAAATGAACCAGCTCCATTTGTACCCGGGGCGCCCATTAGTCATCAGCGGGGCGGGGCAATTCTTGCCGGACCAGTAGTTGTGAGGCACTACGTTGCGCAGGGGGACGTTGTAGCGCATCATCAGCAGCGCCGCCAGCTTGGCCGTCTTGTTGTAGATGACGACAGGGTTATGCGTGGTGCATTCACACATTTCAATGGCTACGGAGTATTGGTCTCCCGGTCCGGAATGGTCCGCATGGTGGCCGGTTTCCGTAGTGGGGATGTGCTGGTAGGCGCCGAATTGGTCCACAGTGAAGTGCCAGTTCAGACTGCGGGATTTGCCGCTGTTCAGGTAACGGGAGTGGGCATTGGCGTCTCCTTTGGGGTTGGCGGTGCTGTGGATGGTGATGAAGCGGGGGCGCATGGAGGATGCGCGCTTGCGGGCATACGTGTTTTTGGGCATGTAGGAAACTTTAATGCCTACTTCACGGCCCATCTGGCCGGGTGTGCGGGGAACTACCGGCGCCTTTTGAATTTTAAAGGAGACGGCCGGCGGCCTCATTTTGTCGTTCTGCGAACAGCTGCAGAACGTCAGGGCGGCGAATACGGTAAAAAAGCCCGTCCAGACAAATCTATATTCCATGCGTTTGTTCTAGGAACAGCCTGGAAGGATTGCAAGAAGAATTTGGAATTAGTTCGGATGAACTAATCAGGCCGTGCCGTGAAGTTGCAGGTATATCCGGTGCGGATGAGGCGGACGGGCCGCGCCTTCGGGAGGAAGGGGCCCGTCCGCGAGGGGAAGCCGTACCGGGAACGCCCGGCACATATCCCGTTATCTGAGGATTTGGGTAAGGACATATTGCAGGATGCCGCCCGCCAGATAGTATTCTTTTTCAATAGGCGTATCAATGCGGACGATGACAGGCACGTCAAATGCTTCCGCATCCGCGGGCTGTACGCGCAGGGTGACCTGCTGGCGCGGAGCGATGCCGTTGTTCAGGCCCAGGATGGAGAAGGTGGCGTCCTTCAACGGAGTGATGCGGTCATAATCCGCCTTGTCGGCGAAGTTGAGGGGCAGGACGCCCATGCCGATAAGGTTGGAGCGGTGGATACGCTCAAAACTCTTGGTGATGACGGCTTTGACGCCCAGCAAATTCGTGCCCTTGGCCGCCCAGTCGCGGGAAGAGCCCATGCCGTAGTCTTCTCCGCCGATGACGATGAGCGGAACGCCGTCCTGAGCGTAGGCCATGGCCGCATCATAGATGAAGGCGGGCGTTCCCGCGGCAGGGATTATTTCCTTGTCCGGGGCGGGAACGGCGCGGTTGCCGAAATACAGCGTGTAACCGCCTTCCGTGCCGTTTACCATCAGGTTTTTAATGCGGACATTGGCGAAGGTGCCGCGGGTCATCACGCGGTCATTTCCACGGCGGGAGCCGAAGGAGTTGAAATCTTTTCTGTCCACTCCCATGCCCTGCAGGTACAGCCCTGCGGGCCCTGTTTCCCGGATGGCTCCGGCAGGGGAGATGTGGTCCGTGGTTACGGAATCGCCGAAAATGCCCAGGGGGCGGGCATCCGTGATATCCGCCAGTGTGCGGGGCTGGCCGTTGAAGCCGCTGAAGAAAGGAGGGTCCTGAATGTAGGTGGATTGTTCATTCCACTGGAAGACAGAGCCTTCCGGCGCGTATACGGCCGCCCAGCGGGGATTCCTGTCCGGCGTGATGGTGTAAAGCTCCCGGTATGCTTCCGGGTTGCGGGATTTGGCAACGGCTTCCGCAATTTCCCCGGAGCTGGGCCAGATGTCCTTCAGAAATACGGGGTTCCCGCTGCGGTCCGTGCCCAACGGTTCCGTCTGGAAGTCGATGTCCACGCGGCCGGCCAGCGCAAAGGCGACGACCAGGGGAGGGGACATCAGGAAGTTGGTCTTGATGGAGGCATGGATGCGGGCTTCAAAGTTGCGGTTGCCGGACAGGACGGAAGCCGCTACAATGTCATTGTCCCGGACGGCCTGTTCCAGTTCCGGATTTAACGGCCCGGAGTTGCCGATGCAGGTGGTGCAGCCGTAGCCGACGGTTTCAAAGCCCAGAGCGTCCAGGGATTCCTGGAGGCTGTTGGTTGCAAAGTAATCGGAGGCGATACGGGAACCCGGAGCAATGGACGTTTTCACGTGCGGAGGCACGTTCAGCCCCCGTTCAACCGCTTTTTTGGCGAGCAGCCCGGCGGCAAGCATCAGTCCCGGGTTGGATGTGTTGGTGCAGGAGGTGATGGCGGCGATGAGGATGCTGCCGTCTTTCAGCTTCGCTTCCTGGCTGAAGCCGTCCACCGGAACGGGGACGCCCGCCGGGGAGTGCATGGAAACCGTGACCTCCGGAGATTCCTTTTTGCCGTAACCTCCTTCCGCCACGGGCATGCTGACAAGCTTGCGGAAGCTGTCCCTGATGGAGTTCAGGCGAATGTGGTCCTGCGGGCGTCTGGGGCCGGAGACGGCTGGTTCCACGGCAGACAGGTCCAGTTCCAGCTGGTTCGTGTAGTCTAAATCTCCGTTACGGGGCATTCCCCACAGGTTCTGTGCCTTGAAGTAGTTTTCGTACGTAGTGATGGCTTCTTCGCTCCTGCCTGTCTGGCGCAGATAGTCGGAGCAGCGTTCATCCATGGGGAAGAAGCCCATGGTGGCGCCGTATTCCGGGGCCATGTTTGCTACGGTAGCCCGGTCTGCCAGAGGCAGGGCCGCCGCCCCGTCTCCGAAGAATTCCACAAATTTGCCTACGACGCCGTGGCTGCGCAGCATCTGGGTGACATGCAGCGCCAGGTCCGTGGCGGTCACTCCTTCGCGGAGTTCTCCCGTCATATGGACGCCCACTACTTCCGGCACCAGGAACGTGACGGGCTGGCCGAGCATCCCGGCTTCCGCCTCAATGCCGCCAACACCCCAGCCCACAACGCCTATGCCGTTAATCATCGTGGTATGGGAATCCGTTCCCACCAGGGTATCCGGGAAGTAAACGCCATCCTTTTCCATCACGCCCTGCGCCAGGTATTCCAGATTGACCTGGTGGACAATGCCCACGGACGGAGGAACCACGGAAAAAGTCTGAAAGGCCTGCTGGCCCCATTTGAGGAATTCGTAGCGTTCCGCATTGCGCTGGAATTCAATGTCCAGGTTCTTTTCCAGAGCATCCGTGCATCCTGCCCAGTCCACCTGGACGGAGTGGTCCACCACCAGGTCCACGGGGACCAGAGGTTCAATGACGGAGGCGTCTTTTCCCAATCCTGCTACGGCGGAGCGCATGGCCGCCAGGTCCACCAGAAGAGGGACGCCCGTCAGGTCCTGCAGGACAATGCGGGCTACCGTAAACGGGATTTCATAGGAACCGGGATTGTTGGCATTCCAGGAGGCCAGGTTGTCCACATCCTTTTCAGTCACTTTCAGGCCGTCGCAATTGCGGAGCAGGGATTCCAGAACGATTCGGATGGAAACGGGAAGGCGGTTCAGGCGGGGATAGCCGTTTTCCGCCAAGGCTGGCAGTGAATAAAACTGTCCCGGGGTTCCGGCTCCCGTGGTGAACGTGCTCTTGGCAATCTTGGTCATGATGCGGAATAGAGGGTTAACTGTAAACAGGCGGCTGCCCTCCTGGCAGTCGCGGGTACTATACAGGCCAAATGTGATAAGGCAAGGAATCTGTGTGACGGAGAGCGGATTTTTCCCCCCTTCCGAAGCCGGCGTAATTTTTCTTTGCGCCGGGGCTTCCGTTTTTTCCGGCATTTTTTCTCCATGCATGCCGCAGGAATAACAGAGTGCGTCATGGAACATTGAAAATAAGTTCTCAGTATTGTCATAACCCTGTGAAAGGTTTCAAGATGATGAACGCGAAAAACATCTTATCAATCATCGCTGGAGCGGGAGCGTTGGCTCTGGCTGCCTGTTCCGGCCCGCAGGAAGAGAATTTGCGTATGGTGCCCCTGACCGTGCCTGCAACCGTACCCATGACCTCCTACGGACCGCACGCGAGGGTGGTCGTAGCAGGAATTGATTATACGGAGGTGCACGACGAATGGATGAATCCGGATATCATGAAAAAGGCCACCCCGGGCAATACGCGCGTGGTGATCAGCCGCGGGCGCCAAAGGGGCCAGTTGATGGTGGGGGATGAGGTAGCCATGGATTTTCCCGTTTGCGTGGGTAAGGCTTCCCACCGCACGCCCGTGGGCCATTTCCGCATTACGGAAAAGTCGGTGCATCATGTTTCCAATTTGTATGATGCCTCCATGCCTTACTTCATGCGGCTGACGGACAGCGGCATCGGGATGCACGTAGGCCCTGTTTTCCAGACGCCCCAATCCCATGGGTGCATCCGCATGACCCGCTCTTCCTGCGTGCCGCTTTTCAAAACCGTTAAGGTAGGCACGCCCGTTACGATTGTACAGTAATGCCCGGAAAATTTCCGGGCGCTTTTCCGGAAGAAAAGTTTCCCGCTTAAAAAAACTCATTTTTTTAAACAAAAAAACGCCGCCCGCCGCTATTTTAATAAACGGCATGTAGATAAACGGTACTTGCCGCAAGTCGCATTGCCTCAGCAACCCGAACCCTCCATGCCGCTGCCGACTGTATCATATTCATTCATCGGCAGCGGCATGGAAGGAAGCCGTCTGCTTGACCGCAGAACTTGGGGAATGAACGGGCTGCCCGTGTGTTCCTCCGGGTTGTAAAGGATTAATGGAAAAGGAGGGATGGCATTCCCTGTTTTCCTTCCGGATTATTTTTCCGCAGCTTTCCTGTCTGTTCCTTCCCGGTGCAGCAGGGGAAGGTATTTTCCATAACCCTGTGCTTCCATGTCCTGTTCAGGAATGAATTTCAGGGAGGCGCTGTTGATGCAGTAGCGCAGTCCGCCCTGTTCCTTCGGGCCGTCTGTGAAAACGTGGCCCAGGTGGGCATCTCCCGTTTTGCTGCGGACTTCCGTGCGCCTCATGCCGTGGGAGAAATCCTGTTTTTCCTGAATCAGTTCTTCTTTGATGGGGCGGGAGAAGCTGGGCCAGCCGCAGCCTGAATCAAACTTGTCTGTGGACAGGAATAAAGGTTCGCCTGTCGTGACGTCCACATAAATGCCAGGTCTGTCGTTATTGAAATATTCATTGCGGAAGGGAGGTTCCGTCGCATTATTCCGCGTGACGGCAAATTGCTCGCGTGTCAGGACGCGGCGCAGCTCTTCGTCCGATTTTTTCCGGTAAACAGGTTCGTTTTCGCGGGTCTGGGACGCTTCCCGGAATTTGGCGGGTGGAATATGGCAGTATCCGCCAGGGTTTTTATCCAGATAGCGCTGATGATATTTTTCCGCCCGTGAAAATTGGCGGAGGGGCTGAACTTCAATTGCCAGAGGCTGCCTGAAGTGCTGCTGGAGCCTTTTCAGGGACGTTTCTATAACAGGTTTGTCCTTCTCATCCGCGTAATAGATGCCCGTGCGGTATTGAATTCCCCTGTCGTTTCCCTGTTTGTTGACGGAAACAGGATCAATAATGGAGTAATACCGTTCCAGAAGAAAGGGCAGACTGAGTTCTTCCGGGTCAAATACTACTTTTACCGTTTCCGCATGGCCCGTTTTCCCGCTGCATACTTCTTCATACGTGGGAGAAGCCGTGGAGCCGTTGGCATATCCCGCTTCCGTTTCCTTAACGCCGGGCATCAGGGAGAAGTATTTTTCCACTCCCCAGAAACAGCCTCCCGCCAGGTAAATCGTTTTTAAATCCTTGTTGTCCATATGAGGTTTGTCATTACTGCTTGCCTGGCCTTTTTCCCCGCAGGAAAAAAAGGAGAGCATGGCGACTGCGGCCAAAATGGCGCATGCCAGTCCGGCCAGTGTCCATGGTCCGTGGTAAATACGCTTCATAAACGCTGTATGGAGTCGCCTTCCGGTGCGGGAGCAGCGGCTCCCTGGGCCGGGCAACTGCTGTCCCCCGGCTTTTCCGGAAAGGTAAATGATTAGACAACAGCGGGTTCATTCCGTTCGATACCTGTGTCCATATTTCCTTATTTCTCCCGTTTTTCCGCCTTCATCCTGTTTTTCAGCCACTGGTAAATAGCCCGGTCGGAGGCGTCCGGTTTTCTGCTTGTCTGCATGCTGAATCCGTATTTGGTTCGGAAGTTGAAAACGGCCAGAGAAGGGCTCAGGCCGATGGAAAGCCCCTCCATCCGTATTTCCACCTCTTGCGGGACATGGCTGGAGAAGTCGAGGCGTCCGGCATTGGTGACGGTTTCCACATAGTGTTTCAGGAAAGGCTGGATGCTGGCCAGGAAGGAGGGTTCCAGAGCCATGCGGCAGCGTTCCGGGGAAGAATTTTCCCTGACAAGAATGGCGGAAGGAGCTGCGATGGCGTGGGCGGGCCTTAACGTATTCAGCGGAACATTCCATAAAAAGGAAAACAGCCCCGTGCCCAGGAGAAAAAGAAGGACGGCCAGAGCGCCAAGCCATTTGACCCGTTTGTTTACTGATTGATGACAGGGCCGGCCTTCGTTCATGGAGAGAAGCATGGCATAATATTCCATGGTGATCCATGAAAGAATTTGCCAGGAAGCAGATGGGAATTCCCGTCCCCGCATGAGGGAATTTTTGTACTATAACATGAAAAGCATGAAAAAAAACGCTGGAAATCATGTATAGTATCATTAAATATTAATGTAGTGTATGAGAAAAGATTCCATTTTTCTTTCCATTTTTTTATTTTTCCTTTTTCTGACAATCTCCGTAAATAAATCCCTCGCGGCAAAATATCCTTCGCTGGATGTTCCGGAAGACATTTTGCTCCACGTGAAAGAAGCTGCTTCCTCCCAGTCCCCCTATTCCGGCAATCATTCCGTAAAGCAGGCTGTGGACGGCTCTATGGAATCCGCCAACTGGCATGTTCCCGGAGTGCATCATGTGGAGGGGGAATTTGTGTTTGAAGTGCCGGAGACCATTCATTACATCATTTTTTCCGGAGCCGATTTCAATGAAATTGCCGTGTCCGCCATGTCCGGCTCGTCTTGGAAGGACCTTGGAAAATTCGATATCGGCGGCTCCAGGATGATCAGATTTAAAAAGCCTCTTCAAAAGGTTCGGAAAATCAGGTTGACGGTTGATTATCCCGAAGGTTCCTCTCCGTCTTTTACCGTACGGGAAATCAGCTTTTACAAAAGGGTGGAGTCCGTACTTAACCGGAAATTGCTGAAAGTATTTAAGGACACGAGCTGCTCCTCCATCAATCCCAGGTGTACCTTGACGGACCTCAAGGCTCTTCCGGAGTTTTTGCAGATGATTGCGAAGAAAATAAAATCCGGCGATTATGAAGACAAAGAATTCCGCATTGCTTCCTATAAGGCTTACAGCCATCCGGAGTTTGCTGCGAAGGTGAGAAATATCAACGCCCTGAACAAATTTGACAATCCTACCGGAATTGTCGCGGAGAAAGGAGATGAAATTCTTGTGTTCGTAGGACCTACCCATGGAGAAGATATTGGGCTGGCCTCCGTTTCTCCAGCGGGAATAGAGTCTTCCTCCTATCCTTTGAATGAAGGGGTAAACAAAATTAGAATCAACCGTTCGGGATTGCTTTACGTGATGTATCACACCGATATCAGCACGCCCAAGAAGCCGATAACGGTGCATATTCCTGTGGGAAGCGGCATAGTGAATGGATATTTTGACGTGACGAGGCACACGGACAAGGACTGGAAGCGTATGATCAGCAACGCCCCGCATAGCATGTTCGATATCGTTGGGCGGAATTCCATGATGATTCTTCACACAAAGTACCTGAAAGATTACAGTCCGGATTCCATTACGAAATCCGTCAGGGTATGGGATGAAAGCGTCAAGGCCATGTGGAAAATCATGGGATTTGACAAGTATCCCCAGCCGCACAATAACCGGCAGCTTGGCGTTTCCGTAGAAGGAGGAGCCCATATGTTTGCAACCTGGTATTACTGCGGCTACAGTATTGGAGATCAGGGAAATACGCTGAAAAATGAAGTGCTCGCTCCTGGAGTTCTTCAGGGAAACCGCCTTTGGGGAATCGGGCATGAAATCGGTCATTGCTACCAGCATCCGTTCAACTGGCGCAGCATGTCGGAAAGTTCCAACAATTTTTTTGCCCAGCTGATTCTGGACCAGGTGACCAATGCCATTAATGGCAATGAGCAGGCCTCCGATATGGAAAACCCGTGCAAATACCTGCTTTCAGAAGCGGTAAAGGGCATGCCGTTCCATGATTTGAACGGCTGGGCCAAATGGGGTTTTGCTCAATATTCCTTCTATCTGTATTTCCATAAGCTGGGAATCAATCCCGAATTTTATCCTAGGCTGTTTGAATCATTGCGGCGCAAGCCGCTTTCCAGGCAGGCGTATGAGGTTTCCGAAGCCCATTTGGCCTTGTATGAACGCATTTGCAATATCAGCAGGGCGGACTTTACCGATGACTTTGAAATTTTTAATTGGTTTGTCCCGATTGACCGCAAGGGGCATCAATATGGGGATTACAGTTTTAAAATGACAGAGGAAATGGCCCGGGCATCCAAGGCCCGCATTGCCGCCAAACGGTACCCCAAACCGAAATTCCGCATTGCCTTCCTGCATCAGCATGGAAAGACGGTCAATTTGTGGGGGCAGAATCTGCATGGGGCCCAGCTCAACGGCTATTGGACCAAATACAAGCAGAACGCAAAACTCAGCCCGTCTGTAAGCGCCTCCAAAAAGGATAACATGATTATTGTGCGGAATGGGGAAAATGCAGCCGCTTTCTGTGTAGTGACCAATGGAAAGGTGGTAGGTTATTATGACCGTCAGAAGTTTGACGTTTCCGGCGTGGAATGGAATGATACCTCTAAAGTGTACGCCATCCCGATTCAGACGGCGGAACCTTATAAGTTGATTTATGCTGCCGGGCGTTCCTGACCGTGTTTTGGAGGTTTGGGAAAAGCCTCCCGGAAAATCATATTCCGGGAGGGGCGGGTATTGGGACGCCTGCTATTCGGGTGCCTTGAAGTTATATACGGGCCTGATGCGTTCCACGATTTCCGCCGTTTCATGGATGTTGTCCAGCACGCTCTCGCCATCCTTGTAGGCCATTGGCGCTTCATCCAGCGTAGCGCGGGAAACGCAGGTGGAGAAAATACCCTGCATGGAAGCCTCGAATTCCTCCAGGGAAAGATTGGCTTTAGCCTTTTTGCGGGACATGCTGCGGCCTGCGCCGTGCGGAGATGAGGAATTGAATTCTTCATTTCCTTTGCCGATGCAGATGACGGAGCCGTCACGCATATTCAGGGGAACGATGAGTTTTTCTCCGCGTCCGGCCCGGACGGCTCCCTTGCGGATGATTTGGTCTTCCGCAATGTAGTTGTGCACGGTGTCGAAACTTTCCAGATCAGCTGCATCATCCAGCAGTTCATGCAGTATCACGCGGCGGTTCAGGGCTGCGAAGCGCTGAGCCACCTTCATATCCCGCATGTAGTTCAGCGTATTTTCTCCCTGAAGGTAGCAGAGTCCTTTCTTGCGTTCTTTAAGATAGGCGTCCGGACAAGTATCCACGGCGATTTTCTGGTAGCGTTCCGCAATCTTCAGACCGAAATTGCGGGAACCGGAGTGGATGCACAGGAAAGCGTGCTCTTTCCCTTGCGCTATTTCAATGAAGTGGTTGCCTCCTCCCAGAGACCCTACGGAGCGGCGGTGCCTGTCTTTGTCCGTTCTCAGCACGTCCATGCAGATGCGGGAGATTTCTTCATCCAGTTCCGGGTCGTCCAGCAAGGCTTGATGAACGGAGGGACGGGCATGCATCCCGGACGGAACGCGCTCGCGCAGGCGTGCGTCAAAGCTGGAAAAATCCGGCAGTCCGGACAGTCTGGCGGTAAGCACTCCGCAGCCGATATCCACGCCGATCAGGTTGGGAATTACCTTATCCGTTTTCAATTCCGCCGTGAACCCGATGACGCAGCCGGCTCCGGCGTGCACGTCCGGCATGATGCGCACCCGGCTTCCTTCAAAGGCGGGGTGGTTGCAGACGTCCCTGATCTGGGTGCGGGCCAGGTCTTCCAGTTCATCCGTGAACACGCGGGCTTCCGTGTATTTTCCGTCAATGGTGATCATGGTTTTATTCTTTTGGTTGAGGGGCGCGGAGATATGCGGAAAGCGCCTTCGCGTCCTGTGACCTTGTCACCATAACGCATTTGTTGACTCTTGCATTATATAAGTATTTATATTATATAACTATAAAGTTATGTTTGAGCATCTTTTCGCAGAACGGGGACTGTCCCTGGACCGATTGAAAACCTTGATAGAAGTGGCCAAGGCCGGGAGCATTGCCGCTGCCGCCGGGGGGATAGTGCGCGGCAGAGCCTGTATTCCCGGCAGATTAAGGAATTGGAGGAATTCTTCGGTGTGGAACTGGCGAGCCGCCGCGGGAAAGTGCTGGCTCTTACCGGAGCCGGGTGGGAGCTGGTGAGGCTGGCCAGTGAAAGCCTGTGCCTGCTGGATGATTTTAAAAGCCGGAGCCGGAATCTGCCCTACCGGTTCACTATCGGAGCCGGGGACAGCCTGCATGCTTGGGTGGTGGCTCCCGTGCTGGCGAGTATCCAGAAACGGGGGCTGCCGTGGCTTTTCGCGCTGGAGAACCTCCGCAACAGTGAGATTCCCTCTAAGCTCCAGAATATGGATATAGACTTCGGTATTGTGCGTACCAGCGCGCTGGAGGCGGAAGGGTTGGAAAGCCGGGTCATTTGCTCCATGGATTATGCGCTGTACGTTCCTGCAGCCCTGGCCGGGAAAAAGGCGCGGGGGAAGAAGGAGGATTTTCTCCGCCTGCTGGAAATGTTCCCCCTGGCAACGCTGGGGAGCGGTTCCGGGTTTCATGCGTTGCTGAAAAGGAATTGCGCTGAGTTCGGCATCAGGCTGCGGGTGCACTGTGAAACGCAATCTTTTCCTTTTGCGGCCCGCATGTTGAAGAGCGGAGCGTTCATGGCAATCCTGCCCTGCATGGCGGAAAAAGAACTGGGGGAAGGATTTGTCAAGGTTACTCATCCGGCGCTGGACGGGCTGTCCCGCAGTATTTCCCTGGCCTGGAATCCGCGGTTGCTGCGCGTGAGGCCTTCAGCCAAACGGGTAATTGATGTTTTTTCCATCCCGGAACAGGAGTGATGGAAGGAAAATCAATCAGAATCCACGCCCAATTTATTTTTACGGTAGTGGTCCAGGGAGATGCGGTAAAAATATACGATCGCCAGCAAATTCAGCAGGGCTCCCGTTCCGAAGGCCCAGTTCAGGTTCAGGTACGCGTAAATTTTGCCTCCCAGGAACATGCCTGTTCCCACCCCGATGTCAAAAGCGGTGAAAAATGTGGAATTGACGGCTCCCCGGTGGCCGCGGTCCGCCATGTTCAGTTTCATAGTCTGGAACGTGGGGATGAAAATGCCGAAACCGAAGCCGATGAGGATGGCGGAAGCGTAATAAATCCATTCCAGCGGCGCCAGCGCCAGCGCGCCGAAGCTGACGGTCAGGATGCCCAGGGAGATGACGGAAAGCTCCGCCACGCGTCCGCGGTCGATTTGCCTGCCTACCATGAACCTGGAGACCAGCATGCCCAGCCCCATCAGCGCGTAAAACAGCCCGGCGTATTTGAACCCGTGCATTTCTCCGTACAGGGCGGAATACACGGCCACCACGCCATAGGAGAAGGTGGCGATCATCACGTTCACCGCCAGCGGAATGCCCACGCGCAGCACCAGACGGTCCAGTACCTTTTTAGGCGTTTCATACACGGGCTCCTGAACAGGGCTCCCGGGAACGCGGATGAGAGATGCAATGCCCGCCCCGGCCAGGCACAGGAGCAGGGAACTCCAGGTAATCACGTAAAAGCCGTACTGCTGGTATACCTGAAGGCCGATGACGGGGCCCAGGCACATGCCCAGCGTCATTGTCATGCCGAAGAAGCCCAGGCCTTCCCCGCGGCGGGCAGGGGGGATGATATCTACTGCCATTGTCGGGCCGGAGGTGGTCATGCCTCCCCAGATCAGGCCCTGTATGAAGCGCGTCAGGAAAAACGCCAGGGCGGTGGCGGCCGCAGCATACCCTGAAAAGGACAGGGCCAGCATAATGTAAACCGTGATGTAAATCTTCTTGCGGTCTCCGGTATCCACCCGGTGTGCGAACCAGGGGCGGGAGATAATGGCGGCCAGAACATAAATGGACATAATCCAGCCCAGCCAGCCGGAGGAGACCTGCAATTGCCCCGTCAGATACAGCGGGAGAACGGGCACCAGTTCATAGAAGGCCAGCCCCGTCATTAAGTTGGCGCAGCAGGCCAGGATGTAGTCTCGCGTCCAGAGAGGCGCTTTGACGGATGGTGCGGTTTCCGCCGCCAATTCATCTCTGGTCCGGGTCATGCAGGGGTTGTACAGCCGTTGGGAAAAGTTTCAAACGGCCTGACGTGTCATGATGAGGAGGAGCGGGGGGAGGAAAGCCCTGATGAATCCTTGTTGGGAGACGTTATTCATTTTCACGGGAAAAGGTTACGCCCACCAGCGTGTCTCTCCCGTCAATGGCATTCAGATAGTCGAATACTTCTCCGCAGGGTGTTTCGTTCTCAATGAGGAAAATGAATGCTCTGCACTGGTTGATATGTTCATTTGCCATATTGGAGAAAGCCTGAAGGTCGTTTTTCTGGGATGGACCGGATGGTTTTTTCTGGATACGCCAGTAAACAAGCTGGTAGTTCCCTCTTTCCGGGTAAGGGGACCGGATAAATTTCACGATGGGATAAACGGGTTTCCGGGAAGGTGTTTTGCTGAAAACAAGAAAATCATTTTCACGGAAAGGATGTTCCAGAATGGCACCGTCGGGAAGGCAGGGAGTGTCCGGGTTCATGTCTTTTTCAGATTCCGGATCAGATTCTGGGGCCATATCCGTGGAGACGGGAAGATCCCAGCAAATTCCATTTCCAAAGGCGGACGCGATGGCATCCCCTCTTTTCAAACGGAGATTATTCACGCCATGCGCATAAGCCTCCGATATGCCCTCAGCGATGCGGAACCAGGGAAGGGACGGATTGTCCAGATTGATGGTCAGGCATCTTTCACAGGCCAAATCCGTCTTCCATTCCTGTATGGGGCCGGGCAGTTCCGATGCGTTCACGATTATTTCTCCGGGCAGCAGGGCGCTTCCCTGTTTAGAGCATGCCTCAAGAGGAAGCTGATGAAGAGAGGGAGGAAAACGGCGAGAAGACGAAGCATTTATTCATTCTTCTTATATGGTTTTTATTGCATGTCAAAAGAATAGAGAGTGCGGTACATGCCGGGAAAGATGGCGCTGGCTCCCGCTCCGGAATATGCCTTCTTTTTTGCGTGCAGGACGGCGCGGGCATGGTAGGGTACATGGTATGAGCGTAATCACCAAACGTGGAGACAGCGGCGAAACGGACCTGATGTTCGGCAGGCGGAGTCCCAAGACAGCGCCGCGCATTGAAGCTTACGGAACGGTGGATGAATTAAATTCCCTGATTGGCGTGGTGCGCCATTCCGGGGTAAGCTCCCGGACGGTGGAGATGTTGGACGGCGTCCAGGCGCGCCTGGTGGGAGCCATGGGGGAACTGGCCACGATGGAGGAAGATTTGCCCAAATATGACGCCAAGGGGTACGCCCGCATTACGGCGGAAGATGTGGCATGGCTGGAGGAACAGGCCCATTTGCTGGAAAAGGAATGCGACATCCGTTTCAAAGGCTGGGCCCGCCCGGGCAAGGAAGGATCGCTGGGCTCCGCGTATTTGGACCTGGCCCGTTCCGTCTGCCGCCGTGCGGAACGCCGTGTGGTGGCGTTGAGGCTGGATCATGCCCTGAGCAACGTGAACACGGCCTTGTTCCTGAACCGCCTTTCCGATCTTTGCTGGGTGCTGGCCCGTTTTGAGGCGCTGGCCGCAGGAGAAAAGGCCCAGGCCTGAGCAGGCCGTTTCCGCCCGTCCTCCTGTTCCGGCATGTTGCGTATCTGCGTGATTCCCGTGTCAGGAGAAGCCTGGAAAGAATGGTTTTGCCGCAGATCCATGTCCAGGTGGCAATTCCCCGGAATGGTTCTTCGTTATTTTCAGGGGAGGGCTTCCCGGTCAGTCCAGCGGCAGGATGGAAGTAACCAGCATTTTGAACCGTTCCCGGGCAATGACGGAATGAGGCACTCCGGCGGGAATCAGGAGGCTCTTTCCCTGGGGCAGAATAACTTCTTCATTGCCCACGGTGAAGTACGCCGTCCCGTCCAGAATCTGTATCAGTGCAGGACCGGGCGTCTGGTGAGTGGGAAGGAGCTGTTCGCTGTCAAAGGCCAGAATGGTCATGTTGACTCCTTTGGAGCGAATAAGGGCCAGACTGGTGATTTGCCCTTCGCGGTAATCGGTCAGATCGGCGTAATTAAAGGGAGTGCGTTCGGGGAGGCGCTGAATGGCTGTCATGTAAATTGGACACCCTTGTTGGCCCTTCCCGTTTCTTCATGACAGGCTTCCGGGAAAAAGGTCCGCTCCAGACCCGGGAGCGGACCTTGGCATTCAGCATTCATATGGTGCTTACTTACGGAGTCAGCGTCCTGAATTCATAGGCGTGAGGTCGGATTCACAAGTAAACAACAGCTATTCTATACATGAAAAATACAATTTACTTCAAGAAAAATTGTGTAGGATAATGCAGATTTGATTCTGCTGCAGGGAGAATCGGATTTGACTCCCGTATGGGATTGTTTCCATATACGGGCGTATGCTGTCAGCGGTTCCGCCGCCCGTGGCCGGATGTGCCCTTCTCCTGTTTGGCGGGGAAGGCCGTTTTTCCCGTTTGCCGCGGTTTCTCCCGTGAGACGATGGCGAAATCCGCCCACTGCTGCTCCCTGTCCACTTTCACGGGAATGACGGGAACGCGCAGCCCAGCGCACAGCACGGAACCATGGTCGTTCTTCCAGCGGCTGGCGAACGCCTCATACACCCAGCGGCCGCCGGGAAGCTTGTCCGGCTTGACCAGCCCCTTAATCTGGAGGCGCGGTATTTCCAGCAGCACGCCGAAGTGGCGCGTTTCCGTAACCAGAGCTTCGTGCACTTCCGGATGCTCCGTGTAGCACTGGCCTTCCAGCCATTCGAAGAGTTTCATCCGGTTCGCGTCCTTTTCCGCGCTGGCGGAAATGCGTTCCGTCTCTGAAATGTGTTCCGCGTCTTCCTCCAGCCTGCCTGCGCTGCCTGCTCCTTTGGATCCTTTGGGAGGATTGGCCAGCAGGGGATTCAGGGAGCGGTGAACCACCAGGTCCGCGTAACGGCGGATGGGGCTGGTGAAGTGGCAGTAATTGGGAGTGGCCAGGCCGTAGTGGCCCAGGGGCTCCGTGTCGTACCTGGCCCTCATCAGGCTTTTCAGGAGCGCCAGCTTAAGTAATTGCTCGTCCGGGGAACCCTTGATGGACTTCATCAGTTCATTCAGGTACTGGCGTTGTCCGATATCGTGGACGGGATGCCCGTATAATTTGCACAACTGGCCGAATTCAAACAGTTTGGAGGAATCCGGCTCTTCGTGGACACGGTAGATGGTGGGACGGTTCCCGTTTTTCAGGGCCAGGGCCACGGCTTCGTTGGCGGCCAGCATGCACTCCTCAATAAGCTGGTGGCTTTCATCGTACTCTTCCGTGATGATGCCCGTCACGCGGCCGTCCTTGTCCATAACGGCTCTCACTTCCGGGAAGTCCAGATCCAGGGCTCCCTTGGCGTAGCGGTTGCGGCGCAGGATGGAGGCCAGATTCCAGGCTTCCCGCACCGTGGAGGGAACTTCCCCCTTGTCGTTTCCCTTCAGCATGGCGAAGGCCTCCTGATAGGTCAGGCGCGCCTTGCTGCGGATGAAAGCGTCCGCAAAGCGTGCACGGAGCATCTTCCCCTTTTGATCAAATTTCATTTCGCATACTTTTGTCAGGCGCACGACATCCGGCCGCAGGCTGCACAAATCGTCGGAAAGGCGGGGCGGGAGCATTGGAAGGACGCGGTCCGGCAGGTACGTGGAATTGCCGCGGCGCAGGGCTTCCCCATCCAACGCGCCGCCGGGCCTGACGAAATGGGAGACATCCGCAATGTGAACGGCCAGCGTCCAGCCGGACGGAGTGGCCGTGATGGAAATGGCGTCGTCAAAATCCCGGGCGCTTGCCGGGTCAATGGTGATGACGGTACGGTCCGTCCAGTTTTCCCGGCGGGCGAGTTCCCCGGGGGAAGGGTTTTGAGGCAGCGTTTCCAGTTCCCGGAGCACGGAGGCGGGAAATTCCGCGGAAAGGCCATATTTTCTGATAACGGCTTCCATGTCCACGTGGGGCTCGTCCGGATAGCCGAGCACCTCCACGATTTTCCCGCGCGGGGCTTTCTTTTCCTCACCGCAGGTTACGGGTTCCACGGAAACCAGTTGGCCGGGAAGCACCTCCATGGCGGGTTTTTCCGCCAGTTCAATGGATGACGGAGAGCTTACGCCGTCTCCCAGCACGCGGCCCGGCTTGTTCTTTCCGGTGCGGAAGACGCCAAGCCAGCGGGAGCGCGCGCGTTCCGTCACTTCCTCCACGCGGGCTTTCATGCCGGCATCCGGGGAAGAAAAGCGGTCCCTGCGGATATTCCTCCGGCCCCTGGCCGCCTTGCGTTCCACGCGCACGGCCACCCGGTCCCCGTCCAGGGCAGTACCCAGACGGTTGGGTTTAAGTTCCAGCTCCGGAATGGCTTCCGTGTCCCATCCCAGGGCCGCAGCGGCGGGATCCCCTTTTCTGGGGAGAAAAGAATCTTGCCGGAGCGCAGGATGCGGATCATGCCATGCACCAGGTTCCGGCGTTCCCGCTTTAAAGCGTATCTGCCCTTTTGTAGCCGCACGAGTTTTCCTTCCTCCTCCATCTGGTCCACCAGGGCGCGGAAATCCAGCTTCTGCCGGGAATCCACGTTCAGGGCGCGGGCCAGTTCGGATTTGCTCTGGGGTTCGTAACGTCCGTCTTCCATGTGACGGATCAGGCGGTCTTTAAGGGAATGATTCATTTTGCGGAAGTTCCGGGAAAAGGTGTCTCCCATTCCCATGGGAACCATCATAGGGCGGTTTGCGCGCCGCTTCAAGGCGCGGGCGGTGCATGCCGCGTTCGTCAGCGGTTTTTGGCCTGCTGCCGGGCATGCCGTTGTGCGGGACCGCAGTCCGTCTAGGAATTTTTTTAATTATGTGGCATATGGATTGACAATGATCTGTTTTTTGGATTTAACGATGTTTGGTCGTTTTTTTATGAAAACATTTATTTTCCCGTTTTTGGCCTGCTGTTTCCTGGCGTTCAACGCGCTGGCGTCCAAGGGCGTTGAAATACGGCATAAAACCCAGTTCTGCGCGGCGGAAGTATATTTCAGGTATCCAGATCGCAACCCTCCCCAGGAGGAGATAGACAAAAGCAACAGAGAAAGAACGACCGTCACCCTCCGGGAATACATCACCCTGACCGCCACGCTGGACGGCAAAAAACTTCCCAAAGGCACCCGGTGTGACTGGTCCGCCGTGGAAGGAGGGGAATATTTCAAGCTTGATAGTATAGATAATAAACCGGATCAAGTCATCGTCAACATCAATACCCTGGCCAAAGCGCGGCAGACGCTCAAGGTGAAAGCTGAGGTGGACGGGGTGGAGCAGGTGGTGGAATTCACCCTCATCCCGCCCCAGGGGCTGATGTACGCGGGGGCGGAGAGCCCTTTCCGGCAGGCGGAGGAAGAAGCGGCCAAGGTGGGATGCACCGCGGGGCTGAGCGCCCTCCGCATCCTGCGCGTGTATCCCTTGAACGTCAGCTTCACCAATCTTTACTCCCTGGAGCAGCATGCCGGTTATGAGCCCGACCCTCTTCCGGACCATCCCCTGGTCAGCGAGCATGCGCCTTTGCCGGAGCCCGCACGGGTTTCCGTCACCAATGAAGTCTATGACAGCACCAACTGCCTGTATCCGCCGGCGCTCATTGACGCATTCTCGGGGTCCATCGGCTGGACGTGGAAGTGCCGCTGGCAGATATTCGGATGCACGGATAAACCCCAAGGCGGCAGGTACACGAAAGAAAAAGTGCTCTGGGATTTCAACACGGATCAGGTTTTCTCCATCAGGCGCGATCCCGATACGGGAACGGTGCACTACCGGATCCAGAAGTTCAAGGGATTGAACAAAAATGACCCGGGCATCGTCACCGCAACAAGCAACTGATTTTCTTTATGAACTATTACCTTTCCCTCTGTCTTTCCGTGTTTCTTTTCTTTTCCGTCGGGGGCCGCGCGGATGAAGCCGCGTACGGCGACCTTCCTTCCTTCATGAACATCCGGCCCGAAAGGCTGAGCGGGGACGCGCGGCATCTGAAGGGCCTGCTGGACCAGGGGAAGCTGGGCGACTTTTACCAGCAGGCGCTGCCCGTGCTCAACAGGGAGCTGTTTGACGAGGACGGCGGAATGACCCCGGAGGAGCTGGAAAACGCCCTGTTCATCAACAACATGGTCGTCAAGGCCCCCTATCAGGACTACCGGCTGGACAACTTTTCCATCTGGATCAACGGAAGTGAGCTGGAAACCAAATTTAAAGCATGTTGTAATCTTTCCAAAATTCAAACCTATGTCAGGGAGAACAAGAGGCTCAGGCAAGGGAAGGAGCTCGCGAGGTTCTGCCTGGAGGCGGAGTTCGAATATATCAGGCGGATGATGCTTCAGGGCGCCGCCGTTTACCGCTACATCGCCGGGCTGGAGGCGGAGCACGGGAAGTTCCATCCCGTGAGGCCGGTCGACACGCTGCCCTACTGGCGCTACCGGGAGACGAAAAACCTCGCCGCCTGCGGTGCGGAAGAGGAACGGCGCAGGAAGGCCCTGTACGAGCGGAACGTGGACGAACTGGTCCGCCTCCGGCAGTCCTTCCGCTGGTATATTGAGAACAGCGAGGGTGTCCTGTTGAATATCGTTCTGGAGCTTCACCCCGGGAATAGGGGCCGCGCGCTGGAAAGGCTGAGGGAATGCGGCTACAAGACGGACCGGGAGCTGGTGGAGTTTCTGGAAAGGACCGGGGGTATGGACAAGGACACCCGTTTCCTGTACTCTCCCGGGATGCTCCGGGAACACAGAAAACTCGGGAAGGGGGATTAACCGCCATGGCCGCGAATATCCTGTCGGGGATGGTTCCCCTCAGCCTTTCCTTCTTCCTGCTCTTTTCTCTGGGGAGCCGCGCGGATGAAGCTGCTGTGTACGACGATTTGCCCTCCTTCATGGACATCCGGATTGAACGGCTTAGCGGGGACGCGCGGCATCTGAAAGACCTGCTGGATCAGGGGAAGCTGGGCGACTTTTACCAGCAGGCGCTGCCCGTGCTCAACAGGGAGCTGTTTGACGAGGACGGCGGAATGACCCCGGAAGAGCTGGAAAACGCCCTGTTCATCAACAACATGGTCGTCAAGGCCCCCTATCAGGACTACCGGCTGGACAACTTTTCCATTTGGATCAACGGAAGTGAGCTGGAAACCAAATTTAAGGCATATACGAATCTTTCCAAAATTCAAACCTATGTCAGGGAGAACAAGAGGCTCAGGCATGGAAAGGAATTCGCGAGGTTCTGCCTGGAGGCGGAGTTCGAATATATCAGGCGGATGATGCTTCAGGGTGCCGCCGTTTACCGCTACATCGCCGGGCTGGAGGCGGAGCACGGGAAGTTCCATCCCGTGAGGCCGGTCGACACGCTGCCCTACTGGCGTTACCGGGAGACGAAAAACCTCGCTGCCTGCGGTGCGGAAGAGGAACGGCGCAGGAAGGCCCTGTACGAGCGGAACGTGGACGAGCTGGTCCGCCTCCGGCAGTCCTTCCGCTGGTATATTGAGAACAGGGAGGGTGCACTGTTGAATATCGTTCTGAAGCTTCACCCCGGGAACCGGAGCCGCGCGCTGGAAAGGCTGAGGGAATGCGGCTACAAGACGGACCGGGAGCTGGTGGAGTTTCTGGAGAGGACCGGAGGCATGAGAAAGAGAGTTCAATTCCTGTACTCTCCCGGGATGCTCCGGGAACACAGAAAACTCGGGAAGGAGGATTAGCCGCCATGGCCGCGAATATTCTGCTGAGAATGCTGTTGTGCTGCGTCCTGTTACTGGTATCTGGCGTTTCCCGGGCCCGGGATGCCACCGCCGTGGAGAGTTTGCTGAGGGCGGATTATTCTTCAGTCATCATTGACGGCGTACGGAATCAACTCCGGAAACATCTTGATTCCGGTACTCTTTCACCGGAAAAAATCCGGCGGATAGTACATCATCCGGAATTGGAGCAACTGTGCCATATCGGACAATTTTTCCGTTATGCCAGCCAGGAAAAGGCGTTTTCAACAAGAGAGCTCCGGGACCGGACGTTTACCAGGTGGCTTGTCTCCCATCCGGAAGTTTTCCGGAAACTGGCCCATGCAGGGTATGCTCAGCAGAGCAGTCTGGCTATTCTTTACCGTCTGTGGAATAGCGCAGACAGGGACTTGTGCGGAGTTGACCTTAACATCGCCCTGGGGGCCTGTCTCATCGCCGATGTTTTCACGGCAGAGGAATGTATAGCCAGGTATGGATTTTACCATGATTCCCATCATCATGGCAGGTGTTATCCGCAGGCCGACAGCCTTGAACCGTGGGAGTGGGCCGTGGTTCTGAGAGGAAAAGAGAGTCTGGAAGATCTGGCATGGGCCCAGCAATTTATTGAAGGGAAAAATATCAAACCCGAGCAGGCAGGGGGTAAATTTACCGGATTTATTCCCTACCGTAAAAAGAATCACAGAGGAATCAGCATCCATGCCGGGGCCGCGTTTTACGATAACAAGCCCATCACTCTTCAGCTTTATACGGAATATGGAGGCGTGTGCGGAGCCGTTTCCAAGGGGGCCGCGGGTTTTTTAAGAGCCAAAGGCGTCCCGGCGTACCCCATCGGGCAGCCGGGGCATTGCGCTTTTATTTGGAAGCACCCCAAAGGGCAATGGCTGATCGGCAACAACATTGGAGGATGGAACTGGGCCAATGGTGGAAATAAACTGCCGTGGAAAGGCCCCGTGCAGATTATCTCCGCCCTCTGCGCTTTCTGGCAGGGTCCCCAGGCCCGTGAATCTTCCTTGATGTACGATTTATCTTTTTATTCCCGGAATCCGCAGCATGTGGAACTGCTGCTTCAGGAGGCGTGCCGGGCCAATCCTTACAATTATCCGGCCTGGGCGCGTTATTTGGGCATCAAGGCGGGAGGTGCGGGCGATAAGAAGAAGCTGGAGTACCTCATCCAGTTCAGCAAGGCGATGCCCCATGAACATAACCTGATTGATTACGTGGCGGGTCATGTTTTGAAGATTAACCCTGAAAAGGTGAATCCCTATGAATTGTACGCCTGCGGGGTCAGCCCGGACAGTACGCCCGAAGCAGAGGAACTTTTCATCCGGCAATTTTGGAAAAAGCTGATTGCCGACTGCCCTGAGGTTAAACTCCATGCTGTTTACAAGGAAGGGACTACCGGTAATTTCTTAAATTTATGGCTGGAAAAATCAAAAAATGTCAAATGGAATTCCAAAATGAAGAGCAAAACCAGCAAAGCTTTTCAACAGGCGTTGCTGGTTTTGACCGGCAAGGAAAAAACTTGCATTAAAATGATGAAAAGCTACCGCCGGTTTCTCATCATGTGGAATGATGAGAAATATATGATGCAGGCGCATGAATTTGTGCAGGACCATTTAAAAGGCATTACCAGCGACCAGGTGAAAAAGGAAATGGCCGGCATGGGTAGAAAAATGGGTATCCTTTTAAAGAATGATAAAATATTGAACATGTATGGTCAAAACCGGGAATCCGAATAGGGATTGACCATTGTTCAAAGGGACATTATCTGGGCCGGAGCGTGCCTTCCGTGGTGCCGAGCTGTTCCGCGACATCCAGTTCCCGGATGAGCCGGGCCGCCGTGCAGGAGCCGTCCAGCAATTCCCGGTAGCGGGACACCAGAAGGCGTATTTTTTCCGGGGGATCATCCAGCAGTTCCAGACGGAAGCGGGAAAGACCCAGGCGGCGGAAGCCCCGGAGGAAGCCGGCTCCCGTCTGAGCGCGTCCGTTGAACAGCGTGTTCCGGCACCCGGCGTCCGCCAGCAGGGGATGAAGCTGGCCTACGCGGTCACGCAGCTGCACATGATGCCGTTCGCAGGGGCGTCCGCAATTCTTATAACTGGTGCCGTCCGACAGGAAGGTGCAGAACACGCAATGCTCCATGTGAAACATGGGCATATGCTGATGCAGAGTCAGTTCAAACCATTCCGGCGGCGCGGCGCGGAGCAGGTCCGCCACCTGTTCCGCGTTCAGGTCGTAAGAGAGGGTGAGATATTCCAGCCTCCCCCGTTCTTTCAGGATAGCCGCGCTATACGGATTGGCGACATTCAGGGAAAAATCCCCAATGCGGCGCAGGGGGGAATGGCGGAAGTATTGCGCCGCGCCCAGGTTGCGGATGAGGATGCCGTCCGGCTCCGCCCGTTCCATGAGCTTAAAGTAACCGGTTTCAGACGGCTTCTGGATGCGGGGCGTCGCCAGAAAGACGGGGATGCTGTCCGCGTGCTGCCGAACCGCTTTCACTCCCGCCGCATAGTCCCGGAGGTCTTCAAAGTCCAGATAAACGGCATCCGCCCCGGCATCCAGAACGGAAGGTATCTGTTCCGGTCTGCGGCACAGCACAGACAGGTGCGGAGGTGCGTCCGGAGCTGCCGCCCCCGCCGGAAGCGCGGAAGGGGTGAAAGCCGCGGAAAGACGGGAGGGAACGGGGGCTTCCCTCTCCTGCCGGACCGTTTGAATTTGTTCCACGAGGGCGCGCCTTGCCTGGTTGAGGATGCTGAGCGGGAGCATCAACCCGTTCGGCAGCCGGCATTCGCAGGAAGCCAGGCGGAACCCCGTTCCTCCCAGTCTGCCAAGCTGCTGTTTCAGCGCTTCAGGAGTCAGCGGGCGTTTTTCCGCCGTTTGCAGGGGCTGTGCGGACTGCACGGAACACCCGTATTCCGGGCAGGAAACCGTCAGAGGCTCCCCGGCGGATCCGGTGCATGTCAAATGGAGGGGTACGGAGGCTTCCGGCAGGTGTTCCCGCGCATTTTTTTCAACTCCGCGTTCAGGGCCGGATCATCCGTTTTCCAGAGCTTCTGCCCCGGCCTGACCCTGCTCCAGTCAATGCGGGATGCTTTTCCATGAAAGAAAAGGCGGTTTCTCTGCACTTTCCAGATACGACCGCCCTGTTCTTCATTGCGGTCTTCCCCTGCATCAATGACGAAGCCGTCACCGGGCGCGAGCGGAATGCCTCCTTCCGGTCTGATATCCAGCCAGCCCTGACCGCTGTTCATGATGACGCCTGCGTAAGCGCCCCTCTTTTTACCGTAGCGGCCGTGGGTCAGACGCGGGTGGTCCGTTCCGTCCAGCCAGCCTGTGGAGAAGCCGCGTGAAAATACCATTTGCAGTGCGTAGCGGTCGCGTACGGTCACCATTTCATCCACAGATATTCCAGCGCAGGCGGCGTCCAGGGCTTTTCTATAGGCCGCCGTCACCGCCGCAACGTATTCCGGGCTTTTCAGGCGACCCTCTATCTTATAGCTTTTTACGCCCATGCGGACCAGGTCCGGGATGCGGTCAATGGCGCACAGGTCCTGGGGGCTGAGCAGGTAGCGCCGTTCTCCCAGGGGAACGGCTTTGCCGTCTACAACCAGGGAATAGGGCAGGCGGCAGGCCTGCGCGCATTCCCCCCTGTTGGCGCTGCGCTGGCCCAGGCTTTCCGATGTAAGGCACTGGCCGGAGTAGGCCACGCAGAGCGCCCCGTGAACAAATACTTCCAGGGGTATGTCCGTATGCCGTACGCATTGCCCGATTTCCTTCAGGCTCAGTTCCCGGGCCAGGACGGCCTGCTTCAGGTCCAGGAATCCGGAGGCGAATTCCAGCCCGTCCGGAGAGGAAAGCGTCATCTGGGTGGAGGCGTGCAGTTCCAGCTTCATGCCGGGAACCTGCCTTCCCCATTCCGTCAGGCAGCGGGCAAGTCCGATGTCCTGCACGATGACCCCGTCCGCGCCGGCGGCATTCAGGTGGCCCAGGTAGGAGAGGGCGTCCGCCAGCTCGGAGGTGAAAATGAGCGTATTCATGGTCACGTACCCCTTCACGCCGTGCGCGTGAAGGAAACGCATCAGTTCCGGAAGGGAATCCAGCGTGAAGTTGTTTGCGCGCAGACGGGCGTTGAAACGGTCCAGACCGAAATAAATGGCGTCTGCGCCATTGGCTACGGCGGCGCGGGCGCAGTCCATGTCCCCGGCGGGAGCCAGCAGTTCGGGACGCAGGTCTCCGGGCCGGAGGGCGGAAAGGGTCATGTCGTCGGAAGTCACGGGGAAAAGCAAAGAGGCTGTAGGGGTTATTGGGCGGTGCTGCGTTTTTCCGCATGGCGGAGCAATGCTTTCAAATCTCCCAGAAGGAACAGGGAACCTGCCGCCAGAGCGGGGAACGGGGAAGCCAGCGCCGCCTGCAGCCCGTCCGGAAGCGTGGAATGAATGAAAACGGGGCCGGTTTCCTGCCCGGCCAGCAGGGCAGCCATTTCTTGCGCCGGCATGATGCGGGGGGAAGTGCAGGGAACCAGGTGCCATTCTCCGGCAATTTCCCGCAAAACCGGAATCATTTCCCGGATATGCTTGTCTGCGGATGCGGCAAAAACCAGCGCCGCCTTCCGTCCCGGGAATTCCTCTTTCCACGTGGCCGCGAGCACGCGCGCCGCATGTTCGTTATGAGCGCCGTCCAGTACCAGAGGGGGCGTCTCAAGGCGTTCGAACCGTCCGGGCCACTGTACCCTGGCCAGGGCAGCGGCGGCTGCGGCAGGAGGGAAGGGCATGGAGCCGTCTCATGGTTTCCAGCGCCAGGGCTGCGTTTTCCCGCTGATGGGCTCCGGGCAGGCATGGGCGGGGCGTGTTCCGGTCCGCCCGGGCAATCGTGAGGGGAGAACGGCGGTTCCGCGCCGTCCGTTCCATGACGGCCATGACGTCCGGGTGCTGCACGGCGGTTACGGACGGTTTTCCGGGGGCGATGATGGCCGCTTTTTCCGCGGCGATTTCTTCCAGGGTATCTCCCAGATACTGCTGGTGGTCCAGACCGATGGGGGCCAGTACGGCAATGTCTTTGGGCACGGCGTTAGTGGCGTCCAGCCTTCCGCCTAGCCCTGTTTCCAGAATGATGAAGTTCACGTTGTTTTTACGGAAATGGCGCAGGGCGACGGCCAGAGCCAGCTCAAAAAAGGTGGGCGGCTGTTCCCAGCCTTCCGCCAGCTGTTTCAGGAAGGAAATTTCCTCCGCCAGGGCATCCGGAGTAATCATGTTCCCATTGACGCGGATGCGTTCGGAAAAATCTACCAGATGGGGGGAGGTGAACAGGCCCGTGACATAACCCTGTGCCCTGGCCAGGGCCTCAATCATGGCGCAGGTGGAGCCTTTGCCATTGGTGCCGGCCACATGGACCACGGTGGCGTTGATACGGTCCGCCCCGGCTGCCGCCAACAGTTTTTCTGTGTTGTCAAGCCCCAGCTTGATCCCGAAAAATTGGGTGGAAAAGAGCCAGTCAAGGGCGGCGGATACGTTCATGGGCGGTATTCTACCACGGGAAAACTCCCGTTCAACTCCGGTATGGCGGGGAGAGCCATAAAATACCGCCGGGAACAGACGCGGCAAACACGAACAAGCTACCGTTGCTACCTCTCGGTCCTGGCGGGGTTTGCCAGTCGTGCCTCCACGGGGTTCCCGGCGGCCCACCCAGTAAACTAGGTTTGCAGTGCAGTGTCAACCTTCAAAGACATCATCTCCTTCTGGCGAAAGAGAGCAGAATGGAGATCAGCAATATTACGCCGATGACGGTTGCCGCCGTGAAAAAAATCTCTTCTTCCTGTCTGAGCCGGTTGCGCTCTTCTTCGATTTTCGCGTCTCTGACGCGTTGCAGCCCGTGCAGGGCTTTGGCCTTTTCCTCTACATCCGCCTCCGTTCGCATGACAATCGTTTCCTCATGGCTGACGGCCTGGTCGTAAGGAGCAATCATTGTGCGGAATTCGGGGTCTTCCGAAAGTATTTCCGTCTCATCATAATCTTCCGCCAGAGGGGAATTCATGGAGTCCCGAAGGCTGGCGATCTGCCGGTCCACGTTGTTTTGGAACAGGCCCAGCTCCCTTTTGGCCTTTTCGTAAGCTTCCGTCTGGTCGCGCAGAGCGGCTTCCCCCTGGTCGGTAATGCGTTCCAGTTCCTGCGGAAGGCTGGCCTGAAGTTTGAGCAGATCCGCCCGGTTCTCCGTCACTTTAAAATCCCCGCTTTTCTTGTTGGATGCCTCCGCGCGCTGGATGCGGTTGATGTCCAGACGGGTCTCCACCTGGCGTATTTGTTCCTGAATCCGGTTTCGGGCGCTGTCCAATTGTTGTCTGGTGGCGTTCCGCCTGCTTTTGAGTTTTTCCACTTCTGCAACGCGGCGGTCATATTGTTCCAGCAGATAGGCTATTCGGGCTTCCGCGCTTCGGGCATTGGGCCTTCCGTTCACGGGGGAGGGCGTCTTTTTCCCGTCTTTTTCCTGGCCGGCTTGTTTGATTCGGGAATCCCAGTATTTGCGGACGGCTTCTTCCTTCCGTTGAACAGCTTTCTGGAGACGCACCGCCTGCTGTTCGTGAAGTTCCGCGGCTTCATCAAAACGGGCTTGGGCCGCATCCAGCTCCGGGCAGGGTTCCTGCTCCATGGCTTTGAGGGCTTCATGCCTGGGTGCGAGGCCGTTTTGATAATAATCCCAGCCGTAGTATCCCCCGGCGAGCAACAGGATGAGAAGTAGGTAACGCATCAATGAAAAAAAGGGTAGAGGCAGAAGCAAATCTCATAGTGGGAGTTCCGCCGGATTTTGCAAACTCTAAAATCAGCCATCCGGAGCTTTTCCCCTCAATAGGGAGAATGATGATAAATTCACTCCGGAGGGGGCGTAGTTTTCCTTGAAGCCATACTTTCAAGCCATGTCTATTTTCTCATCACGCAGACAATTTCTCAAATCTTTGGGGCTTGCGGCCGGAGCGGCTGCCGCCGGAAATGCCCTCCCTGGGAAGGCTGTGGAAATCCCTGCCGGAGACCATCTCTGGAAATCCGCCTCTCCGGCGGCTCCGAGGCCTTCCGGTTCCACATACATGGGAGGGTTCAAGGCTCCCCGGCTGGGTCGCATCAGGCTGGCCTTCATCGGCGTGGGAGGGCGCGGGTTCTCCCACCTGGCGCAAATGTGCGTGATGGATGGAGTGGAAATCGTGGGCATATGTGATTTGAAGGAAGAGTTGACGAAACGCGGCGTGGATCGCGTGCTCTCCAGAATGGGGAAAAGCCCTTTGGGCTATTCCGGCGGCGATATGGAATACCTGACCATGCTGAAGGAGCTGAAGCCGGATGCCGTCATCATCAGTACGGATTGGAGTTCGCATGCCAGAATCGCCTGCGACAGCATGAAGCACGGCGCTCACGCCTTTGTGGAAGTTCCTCTGGCCGTCTCTCTGGAGGAGCTCTGGAGCCTGGTGGATACCAGCGAGGCCACCAGGAAACATTGCATGATGATGGAAAACGTCAACTATGGGCGGGATGAACTCATGTTCCTGAACATGGTCCGGCAGGGCGTCATCGGCGATTTGCTTCACGGGGAGGCCGCGTATATCCATTGCCTGGTGACGCAGCTGGGGGACACGCGCGGGGAAGGGGCCTGGCGGCCGGAATATCATACCAGAATCAATGGCAACCTGTACCCCACCCACGGGTTGGGGCCGGTGGCTCAATATATGAATTTGGAGCGTGGAGAGGACCGTTTCTGCCGTGTGGCGGCGTTCGCTTCTCCTGCTCTCGGGCGCAATGCCTACGCTAAAAAGCATCTTCCCGCCGATCACCGCTGGAACAATACTCCATTCATCTGCGGTGACATGAATACGGCTGTTGTCAAGACGCAGCTGGGGCGGACCATTCTTGTCCAGCTGGATGAGACGTCCCCCCGGCCTTACTCCCGCGCCAACCTGATCCAGGGAACGGAGGGCACGCTGGCTGGTTTCCCAACCCGCGTGGCGGGTGAAAAGCTGGGCAACGGCAATTATCATGAATGGATTGAAGGCAGGGAAAAACTGGCCGCTATTTATGAAAAATACGATCATCCCCTCTGGAAACGCATCGGGGAGCTGGCCACGAAAATGGGCGGTCACGGCGGTATGGACTTTGTGATGCTTTCCCGCATCGTGGAATGCCTCCGGAACGGAGAGCCAATGGATCAGAACGTTTACGAAGGAGCTTCCTGGTCTTCCCTGCTGCCTTTGACAGCCCGTTCCATCGCCCAGGGCGGGTTGCCCGTGGAATTTCCGGATTTTACCCGCGGAGACTGGAAAACCACCATGCCGCTGGCCGTGGTTTCATGAATAACGCCGGGGATGAAGGGGCGCTGTTCTCTTCCGGGGAGTTCAGGAAGGAATCCGTTCTTACGCAGGGTGTTCAGCAAGGACTGCCGGAAAACAAATTGTTTAATTCTTCCGCGCTCATGTTCATGAGCCATTGTTCGGGGCCTCCGGAGAACAGGTCGTCCGCCATGCGGCGCTTGTCCTTGAGCATGGCGTCAATGCGGTCCTCAATGGTGCCCCGGCAGATCAGGCGGTGCACGAGTACGTTCCGGTGCTGCCCGATGCGGTAGGCCCGGTCCGTGGCCTGGTTTTCTACAGCGGGGTTCCACCAGCGGTCCACATGGATGACGTGGGATGCCTGGGTCAGCGTCAGGCCGGTGCCGGCGGCTTTCAGGGACAGGATGCAGAAGGGAGGGCCGGATTCCTTCTGGAAGGCGGTGACGATGTTCTGGCGTTCCGGAATAGGCGTTCCCCCGTGCAGGGTAAGCCCGGAACGGCCGAAGACTCCGGACAGGAGATCGTGCAGATGGGGAATGATGGAGCGGAACTGGGTAAAGAGAATGGTTTTCCTGCCTGGCGGCAATGGAGGCGCACAGTTCCTGAAGCCGCCGGAATTTTCCGGAGCGTTCCGGCGCATAATCGTCCGTGCCCTGGAACTGGGCGGGGTGGTTGCAGATCTGCTTGAGGCGTGCCAGAATGGGTAAAATCAGCATCAGGCGGGCAGCCGGGTCCGGTTCGTCCAATACGGCATGCAGCATGTCTATCTGTGTCTGGTACAGGGCGGCCTCCGGCGTGAGGGAGCAATAGGCCGGTATTTCCGTTTTGTCCGGCAGGTCGGGAACCAGCGCCGGATCTGTCTTCATTCTGCGCAGGATGAAGGGGCGCACCAGGCGTCGCAGCGGGGCATAGCCGCGTTCCAGGGAACGGGTGAAGGATTCGAAGCTTTTTCTGCTGCCCAGCAGCCCCGGATTCAGAAATTCCATCAGGCTCCAGAGTTCATTCAGGTTATTTTCCACCGGCGTGCCGGACAGGGCTATGCGTCGTTCCCCATGCAGGGAACGAATGGCGCGGGAACGGGCGGAGCCTGCGTTTTTAATAGCCTGGGCTTCATCCAGAATAATGGCCGGGAAATGCAGGTCGGCCAGGGCGGACGTGCGTGCAGCCATGCCATACGTAGTGATGACGGCGTGGCAGTCTTTCCGGCGCAGGGTTTTTTCCGGCTGCCACGGGTTCGGGGAGGAAGGGTGCATGATGCGCAGGATAAGCTCCGGGGCGAAGCGTTGCGCTTCTTCTTTCCAGTTGGACAGGAGGGAGGCCGGAGCCACAATCAGAGCCGGCAGGCCCTCCAGCCGGCCTTTTCTCCGCAATGTGTCCAGCCACGCAATAGCCTGAAGGGTTTTTCCCAGCCCCATATCATCCGCCAGGCAGGCGCCAAAACCCTGTTCCGTAATCCGGTAAAGGAAAGAGAACCCTTCTTTCTGGTAAGGGCGCATCAGGGCGTCCAGCCGGGAAGGAAGCTCCGGTATGGAGACTGGGACTTTCCCCGCCAGGATGTCCAGGGTCTGCCGGAGGTTTTGTCCCGGTTCCATGACACAGTCTTCGTCCGGTTCCGGAATCTGTACAAGCTGGCCGGAAGGGCCGTTAACCAGCATTCTCAGACCCTGGACCAGAGGAATGCCGAGGGAGCTCATCATACGTGCCGCTTGAGTCCACCGGTCCATTAAGTCCCGGACCTTCCGGGCGTCCACGCGCACCCATTCCCCCTTGAAGCGGATCAGGCCGTCTCCGTTGCTGAGCAGTTCCCCCAGCTCCTCCGGGGTCAGGTCTTTGCCTCCCAGAGTGGCGGATACGGAAAATTTCAGCAGACTGCGGACGGAAAGCCCGGAAGAATGGACCGTTTTTTCACTTCCGGATGCGTCTGCCGTAACTTTTACCTGTAGTTTGGGAGGGGTTTTTTTCCATAGATTCACCATGCGCACAATGATGCCTGCGCGTTCGTAGAGCGGCGTGTCCTGCAGAAAATCCCGGGCCTCCGGAGCGCTCCAGGCCATCGGCGTATAAATTTTCCGTTATCCAGCAGGCGCTTCAGCAGGGGGCTTTCCCGTGCCGCTTCTTTCAAGGGCTGGAGTACGGCCAGCAAGGCGGTGTAATTACCTTCATGAAGTTTCAGGGCGGTGGCAAGGGGGAGGTGGCGCACCTGGTTGTCCGCAGCGCTTTGATGCGCAAAGGTAGCCATGAAAGCAAAGGGGCGGGAGCCTGTGGCGTCATCCCGGTTTTCCGCAAGGTGGAAAAATACCTTGCCTATCTGGTTCCAGGGCGCGCCCAGGCTGTTCAACCATTCGGCGGGGGTAATGCCTCGGGCGCGGATTTCCTTTGCTATTGCCTTCCGCAAATCTTCAAACCATCCGGCAATGATGTCCGGAGTGGCATATTCCGCGCCCGGCACGGGGGGGAATTGCTCCGCCAGAAAGGCTTTTTCCGTAGCGGAGGCCAGCAGGTGGTCCAGAACGGCATCCACCTCGTCCGGCCTTTCTGCGGCAGCGTGCGCCATGCGGGTAAGCGCCTGGCGCGCCATGTTCTTGATAAAGAAGGCGCCCGGATCCGGAACGGTTTCCCAGTTGGATACCGCCAGGGCATACAGCCCGTTTCCGGTTCCTTCTTCAAACAGACGGTCGAAAGGCGGCGTGTCCGTCACCAAAGCACCGGAGGGGAGGATGCGGAAACCATTGATATTCCGTTTCTCTTCCGGTACTGCATGATAGGGGGCCGGCTGCATGGCGGGCAGGAATGTAGCGTGTGCTTGCGGCCGTAGTTCACAGGGCGAACGTCGTATCTCTGATGATGGGCAGCTTGGACGGCGGAGGATTGAGCAGCTTCTTGATTTGTTTCAGGTAATCAATCAGGGCTTTGCGGACATCTATTCCCGTCGGTTTGCCGTTTCCCCGTTGGGGAAATATGAAATTGCTGCACAGGTAGTCTCCCATCGCGACAGTATAAATGACCCCGTTTTTCAAAGTGCTGGTAATGCTGGGCGTAACACCGTCCATGATCTGGTAGGAGAATCCGGAGCAGTACACTTCCAGAATACCTCCTTCGTCATCGGTCGGAGACATGAATTTGGACAGGATCAGTTGCTCAATGTTCGCTTTACTCATGGAGCAGGTGACGATCTTTTCCCGGAAGGGTTCCAGCTCGTAAATGTCCCTGATGGTAACGGGTCCTTTGTTAAGATGGTTTTTGGACCGTACTCCGCCGCGGTTGTAAATGGCAATGTCCGAATGGGAGGCCTGCTGAATGACCTTGCAGAAAAGGGTGCCTATGGTGACGTGCGTGATTTCTTCTCCGGCGACGCCCACCTGCTGGTTGAAAAGCGGATTTCCGGAAAACCGGCGGACAATTTCCTTTACTTCCGGGTCATTGGGAATTTCCTCATTCAAAGAAACGGCCCTGGTGGATTTGGAAAGGATGGAGACGGGATGTTCCGTGGAGAAAATGATTTCCGTAACTCCTACGTGGCTCAAACTATGTCCCGTGTGGCTGAGCAGCGTGCCTGTTCTGAGATGACCGCTGGGAAGCATGACATGGGTATGGCCTCCGAGAATGACGTCGATATTCGGCGAATACTTCATCATTTTCAGATCATTGCCGTATCCCAGATGGCTGAGGATGACGTTAATGGTGTTGTGGTGAAGCCGGAACCTGTCCGTGATGCCCTTGTAATCTTCTTCATCCGGCAGCGTCCATGAGATGCCGGCCATCTTCCTCACATCCGTGGTTTGAAGGTCCGCCAGACCTATGAACCCTACGGAAACGGACGTGCCTTCAATCGGGATGCTGACATACGGAGAGAAACAGTTTTCCAGAGTAGGGGAAAGATTGGCGTTGGTAATGACAAACTTGGTGGAAGGCATTCCCTTGATATGGTCGCGCAGGGCCTCCTGCCGTAGTCCAGGTCATGGTTTCCGATGGTCACTACGTCATACCCCAGTTTATTCATCAGGATGGTAAGGGGTTCGCCCCGTTTTTCACAGTCGTCCACATAGGGATTACCTATGAAATAATCGCCTGAATCCACCAGCAGCACGTGCGGATATTTAGCGCGGTATTGTTTTACCAGTGTGGCCAGTCTTGGGAAATTGTCCAGATTGCCGTGGATATCGCTGGTAGAAATGATAATCAGCGTTTTATCGGGATCCGATTTAGGCTCCTGAGCCAGAGAGAACGGGCACAGGCATGCCAGGGAGGCAAGAACAATGCGTAGCGGAATCATGCAGGGTAAAATGATAAATATACGGAAAAGGATGAAATGGGATTAACGGGCGGAAACCTCATGCGGGCCGTCACCCACGGAGATGACTTCCAGACGGACCCTGGATACGCCGCGTCTATGCAGGCCGATGCGGCTTGCGGCGGCGGTGGTGAGGTCTATCAGGCGGTTGCTGTGAAAAGGCCCGCGGTTGTTGATTCTGACGACGGTTGATTTGCCGGTTTCCAGGCAGGTGACTTTCACCTTGCACGGCATCGGCAGGGTTTTGTGGGCCGCCGTCATGGAACGCTGGGGATTGATGTACTCTCCGGAAGATGTCTTCAGGCGGCGCGCTTTGCCGCCATACCAGGAGGCATAGCCGGTCTCATGGTATTGCAGGGCATCCGCCACGCTCATGGGAGTATACCTTTTTCCACGCACCCGGTAGGGCGCATTTTTGACATGCGCCTCTGCCTCCTGAACGGACGGCTCCGTTTTCTGAGCGCACTTCTCCGTAGTGGAGCAGCCCGGCATCAGAAAAAACAGCAGGACGGGGAAGAACCATTTCACGCTTTTTACGTTTAACACATATTGATGATTTTGTATAACAAAAAAGGAACAAGAGTTGAAATTTAAGGAATAGAGCAGGGCGGAACAATCTTTTCCCGGTTGCGGTTTACCAGTTGAGCGGCTCGGAAAAATGCAGTATGATCTCCCGCATGAATTCTTCCAAGGTAATCGGCCTGGTCGCGCTGGCGGAAAAACCGGGACTGGGGGAAGCGTTGCGCATCATGCGCCGGGAACTTTCCCGCCACGGGCTGGGCTCCTGCGTCATTGAAACGCCGGATGCCCTGGAACGGGCTATCGGGCGGTGCGGCATGCTGGTGACCTTCGGAGGGGACGGCACCATGCTGACCGTCTCTTCCCTGGCGGCCATGCACCGCGTTCCCCTGGCGGGAGTGAACCTGGGCCGGCTGGGATTCATGACCACCTGTTCCGTGCAGGAACTGCCGCTTCTGGCGTATGCCCTTCAGGAAGGTTCCTACCTGACGGATGAACGTTCCATGCTTGAAGTAGTACGGGCAGGGGAAGACGGCGTTGCGGCTCCTCCCCGCAAGCTGGCCTTGAATGAAGTTTCCCTGATCCGCGCCCAGTCCGGCAAGATGGTGGACCTGGATGCGGAGATAGACGGGGAATTGCTGAACCGCTACCATGCGGACGGCGTTCTGGTTTCCACTCCCACCGGCTCCACGGCATACTCCCTTTCCGCCGGGGGGCCTTTGGTCTGGCCCATGTCCCGTGTCGTATGCGTCACCCCCATTTGCCCGCACAGCCTGACCAATCGTTCCGTGGTGCTTCCTGACACCATGACCATACGCCTGCGGCCCCGCGAGCGCCGCGGCCGTTTTGACTCCATGGTCTATTCCCTGGACGGCCGTTCCGCCTATCCCATTGAAGTGGGAGAAAGCCTGGTAATCCGGAAGGCGCCGGAAACGCTTTCCCTGGTTCATCTCCGGAAGCAGAATTTCGGCGCCCTGCTGAGGGCCAAGCTGCGCTGGCAGGGGGCGGAGATCCCTTCCGATGATGAATAGACCGTCGCGGAAGCCCGGCTCCTGGCGGGCTGTTCCCCCCTGCGGAATTCCCGCATCCGGGAACGGTCCTTCGTTCATCGTTCCGCATTGGCGCAGGGGCGGTAAAACGATTTTTTTAGGATGCGGGCTTGACGAAAAGGCCTATCCTATCATACTCTTCCTGCCCTGCCACCAAGGGGGTGGCAGATCTTAATCGCATAAACGCGTAAGAAATAGTCATATATGAAGACCCACGTGAAAAAAGGTGATGAAGTGGAAATCATCGCCGGACGTAACCACAAGGGCAAGCGCGGCACCGTTCTCGCCGTGAATGCTTCCAAAGGTACTGTCATCGTAGAAGGCGCCCGCACCCTGAAAAAGGCTGTGCGCCCGACCGAACAGAACCCGGAAGGCGGCATTCAGGAAATCAACGGCCCGATTCACATCTCCAACGTGAAAAAAGTAGGCTAGGCCATCCGGTCTGACCCTGCGCTTAAGCCATATCGATCATTAATAAAGAGCTGACCCGCTAAAACAATGAGTACACCAACACTGCAAACATACTACCGTGAAAAGGTCGTTCCCGGCCTTCAAGCGAAGCATGCATACAAGAACGTGCATCAGATTCCCCGCCTGGAGAAGATTGTTGTCACCTCCTGCATGGGCAAGCACCCGGACCGCAAGCAGGCCGTGGAAGATGCCGTTAATGAAATCGCCAAAATCACCGGACAAAAGCCCTCCGTCACCTATGCCCGCAAGAGCGTGGCCAACTTCAAGGTGCGTGAAGGCGAACCTCTGGGAGCCCGCGTAACGCTGCGCGGCGCCCGCATGTGGGAATTCCTGGACCGCTTCATCAATATTACGGCTCCGAACATTCGCGACTTCCGCGGTCTTCCCTACAAGTCCTTTGACGGCAACGGGAACTATGCCGTCGGCATCTCCGACCAGTCCATTTTCCCCGAAATCGAGCTTGACCAGATCAAGCGTCAGATCGGCTTCGATATCATTTTCGTGACTTCCGCTCCTACGGACGATGAAGGCCGCGACCTGCTTCGCGCCCTGGGCGTCCCCATGCGCGAACCGAAGAAGGCCGAAGAAACCCAAACCGCCAACGCCTAACTATTTCTTACCATGGCCGTATTAAGTGATCCCATTTCCGACTTCCTCACCCGCCTGAAAAACGCCAGCCTGGCCGGCAACGAGGAATTTACCGCTCCCTGCTCCAACATCAAGGTGGAAATCGCCCGGATTCTGCAGGAAGAAGGCTACATCTGGAACTATGAAGTGACCGGAGAAGGCTCCAAGAAGCAAATCAAGGTGAAGATCAAGTTTACCCCGCAGGGCAAGCCGGTCGTTACCGATGTGAAGCGCAGCTCCAAGCCGGGCCGCCGCCAGTACGTTTCTTCCGAGGACATTCCCCGCGTTCTCAGCGGGCTTGGCATTGCCATCGTCTCCACCTCCCGCGGTGTGATGACCGGTGCGCAGGCGCGCAAGCAGAGCATTGGCGGCGAACTTCTCGCCCTTGTATGGTAACCATTAACATTTCCTAAACATATGTCCCGAGTTGGTAAAAAATCCATCACATTGCCGGACAAGGTAACGGTAAAGGTTAACGGCTCTTCCGTTCAGGTGGAAGGCCCCAAAGGAAAGCTTTCCTGGACGCTTCCGGAAGGCATCACCGCTACCGTTGAAGGCAATCAGCTCTCCGTTGACCGCGTCGGCGAAAGCCGTCAGCTTCGCGCCCTGCACGGTACGAACCGTTCCCTGTTGAACAACATGGTCATCGGCGTGTCCGAAGGCTTCGTCAAGAACCTTGAAATCGTCGGCGTCGGTTTCCGCGCCGCCGTCAAGGGCAACATCCTGGATCTGAACCTGGGCAAATCCCATCCGATCAACCAGGTAATCCCGGAAGGCCTCAAGGTAACCGTGACTGAAAACACGAAAGTGACGGTCGAAGGCATCGACAAGCAGGTCGTGGGCCAGTTTGCCGCTGAAGTCCGTGCGTACTATCCCCCGGAACCCTACAAGGGCAAGGGTGTGCGTTTCGTCGGTGAAGTTATCCGCCGCAAGGAAGGCAAGAGCGTCGGTAAGTAATTCAGGTAATAACTATTACAACATATTTATACACGATGAGTACTATCAATCGCAAAGCCATCCGCGCCAAGGTTCGCCGCCGCATCCGCAGAAAGGTTTCCGGAACGGCTTCCCGCCCCCGCCTGGCTGTCTATTTCTCCAACCGCCACGTCTATGCCCAGATCATCGACGATACGGTGGGCAAGACTATCTGCTCCGCTTCCACGGCCGATGCTTCCATCGCCGATCCTTCCAAACTCGCCAACTGCGCTACCGCTACCAAGGTGGGCAATCTGATCGGCGAACGCGCGAAGGCTGCCAATGTCACTGAAGTCGTTTTCGACCGCGGTGGATTCAAGTTCTGCGGTAAGGTGAAGGCCCTGGCCGATGCCGCCCGCGAAACCGGTTTGAAATTCTAATTGAAAGATTCCCTAAATGAATAACGAAACGGAAAACACTGCTCCTGCTACGGAAGCCGCCGCTCCCGCTCAAGCGCAGCAACCCGCAACGGGCGGCCGCGGACCCCGCGGACCCCGCCGTGACGGCCAGAATGGCCGCGGACCCCGCGGACCCCGTCGTGACGGACGCCGTGGCCCTCAGGCTGAAGCTCCCGTGGAAGAAGGCCCCCAGCTCGCTGAAAAGGTTGTGTTCATCAACCGTTGCGCCAAGGTCGTCAAGGGCGGCCGCCGCTTCTCCTTCTCCGCCCTCGTCGTGAGCGGAGACATGGAAGGCCGCGTAGGCTTCGGCTTCGGCAAGGCCAATGAAGTGGCAGACGCCATCCGCAAGGCTACGGAAGCCGCCAAGCGCCAGCTTCGCCCGGTCTCCATCGCCAACGGCACGATTCCGCATGAAGTCTACTCCGAATTCGGCGGCGGCAAGGTGCTTCTGAAGCCCGCCTCCCCCGGTACCGGCCTGATTGCCGGCAACACCATCCGTGCCGTGCTGGAAGCAGCGGGCGTGCGTGACATTGTTGCCAAATCCCTCGGTTCCTCCAACCACGCCAACGTGGTGAAGGCAACCCTGCAGGCTCTCGCTTCCCTGCGCACGAGCGACCAGGTTCTTGCCGACCGCGGCAAGAAGAAGGAAAAGGCCATCTAATCTGATCAGGAGGCGGCGGCCCGGCGCCGCCGCCTCCACGAAATCCAACCATTGTAAATAACATGTTACAGCTTCATACGATTAAGCCCAATCCCGGAGCCAAGCACCGCAAGAAGCGCCTCGGCAACGGGGAAAGCTCCGGTCTCGGCAAGACCTGCGGCAAAGGCAACAAAGGCCAGAAGGCCCGCTCCGGCGGCACGATTCGGCCGGGCTTTGAAGGCGGCCAGATGCCCCTTCACCGCCGTCTGCCCAAGAAGGGGTTCAACAATACCCGCTTCCAGGATAAAATCCTCATTGTCAACCTCTCCCAGCTTGAACGCGTGTTTGAAGCCGGCGCTACGGTTGATGAAAACACCCTGCGTGCAGCCAAGCTCGTCCAAGGTCCCTGCGACGCCGTGAAGCTTCTCGGCAACGGCACCCTGACCAAGAACCTGAACGTAGTCGTGGACTTCGTGAGCGCCAGCGCCCGCGAGAAGGTAACCCAGGCCGGTGGCACCGTCACCGTGCTTAGCGAAGCCTAATCACATTTGGCGAACCGGGTCATGCAGCTTGACCCGGTTCGCATCATTGTGTTTACTGTTGCGGTTCCCATGGATGCCCCGGGTGCAAACCGCCGCGACATGCAAGCCAAGCTGCGCGCCAACTTTTATATTACAGGACCATGATATCCGCATTTGCAAACTCCATGAAAGTACCGGAGCTCAGGCGCCGGATTTTGTTCACACTGGCGATGATTGTCGTCGTCCGCCTGGGGGTACAGATTCCCCTGCCGGGCATTGACGTCATGGAGCTGCAGAAAGTGATTGAAGCCTCCGCGAACGCCAGCGGTCCCGGAGCGGGTCTGGCTACCGTGCTGACCATTTTCTCCGGCGGCGGCCTCCAGCAGTGCGGCATTTTTGCTCTGGGCATCATGCCCTACATTTCCGCTTCCATCATGACCCAGCTCCTTTCCGCGGTGGTTCCCCAGTGGGCCAAGATGGTGCGGGAAGAAGGCGGCCGCCAGAAAATGACCAAGTGGACGCGCGCCATCGCCATCGTCATTGCCCTTGTGCAGGGCTGGTTCCTGGTCGGCACGCTGGAACACCCGGAACGCCTGCAGGCCGTGGGTCTCAACATTCCTGCGGACTGCCAGCTTGTCATTGACCCCGGCATCCAGTTCGCCCTCATGACGGTGCTCATTATGGTGGCGGGCACCATGTTCCTGATGTGGATAGGCGACCAGATTACGGAACGCGGCGTCGGCAACGGTGTTTCCCTCATCATTTCCGTCAACATTATTCACGCCCTTCCGGGGGCAGTCACCCTGGCCTGGAAAACCCTGGTGTACAAGGACGGTACGGTTGTCCCCATGGGAGCCATGCTGCTCGTGGCCCTGATTGCTTTCCTGATTGTTGTGGTGGCGCTCGTCGTGACGGTGACGCAGGCCCAGCGGCGCATTCCCGTGCAGTACGCCAAACGGGTCATGGGCAATAAAATGTTCAACGGCGCCACTCAGTACCTGCCTCTCAAGCTTAACTACTCCGGCGTGATGCCCGTCATTTTCGCTACGGCCATCCTCTCCCTTCCGCAGGTCCTCTTCTCCCAGATCGCCCATTACAACACCACGCTGCAGTGGATCGCGACCAAGATGAATGACTGGCTGAATCCCGCTTCTTCCGGCTATTACATTATTTCCGGCCTCATGATTTTCTTCTTCTCCTACTTCTGGGTGGCGACCATGTTCCAGCCCTCCCAGATCGCGGAAGACCTGAAGCGCAACGGCGGCTATATTCCCGGCATTCGTCCCGGCCCCCCCACCGCCCTCTTCCTGGACCAGACCATGCAAAGGCTGACCTTTGCCGGTTCCGCATTCCTGACCCTCATTTACTTCCTGCCTTCCCTGCTGAATATCGGAGGCAATATCCCCTACCTGGTCACCCAGTTCTTCGGAGGCACCAGCCTTCTTATTCTGGTGGGCGTACTGCTTGACATGATGCGCCAGGTGGAAACGACTCTTCTTTCCCGCAATTACGACGGTTTCCTGAAAAAAGGCAAACTTAAGGGCAAATACGGGCACATCCAGGGTACCGGCGCCGCTGCGGGCAGCCGCACCGTTACCGTCATGTGGATTGTTATCGCCCTGCTTGTGCTGGCCGGAGCCATCGCCTACAACGCCATGCAGTAAGCCCCCCTTTTTTACTGAAAGTAAAGATATGAAGGAACTCAAGCATTTCATTCTGGTTGGGGCTCCCGCATCCGGCAAAGGGACCCAGGGCCGGTTTCTGGCTGATACCTTCGGCCTTCACTCCCTGAGCACCGGCTCCCTGTTGCGGAGGGAAGTGGAATCCTGCACGGAACTGGGCCGGAAAGCCTTGAGCTATATGGACAGGGCCATGCTGGTTCCGGACGAAATTGTCAACGACATGGTGCGCGGCTGGTTGTCAGAGATGGACCATGGCGCGTGGTTGCTGGACGGCTATCCCCGCACGGTTGCGCAGGCGGAAACGCTGGACCATTTTCTGAACCAGCGGGGAACCTCTGTGGACGTGGTCGTCTGGATGGATGTGTCCAGGGAGCTCATTGAACAGCGCATCATGCGCCGCCGGGAATGTTCCACATGCGGTTACGTGGTGCAGACGCCGGAAGAGGAATGTTCCAAGTGCGGCGGGAAAATGGTTTCCCGCAAGGATGACAACATGGAAGCTTTCGCCCGCCGCTGGAAGGATTTTGAAGCCATGACGCTGCCCGCAGCCAGGTACTACGAGGCCCGCGGCCTGGTCGTTAAAATGACGGTGTCCGAAGAACGGGAACCTGCCGAGGTTTCCCGGGATCTGGCCCGCAAGCTGGAAGAGTACCGGCAATAGAAAGAATAAATCCCATGGCAGAACGAATCCATATCAAGTCTCCCGGCGAGGTAGCCAAGATGCAGAAGGCCGGGGCTGTAACGGCGGAAATCTTGATGGAGATCGGGGCCGAAGTCCAGGTGGGACGCACTACGCGGGAAATAGATGATATCGCGCGTGAAATCTTTAAAAAGCACAAGGTAGGCAATTCCTTTTACCAATACCGCGGGTTTCCCGGCCAGCTCTGCATTTCCATCAATGAGGAGGTGGTGCACGGCAGCGCTGGTCCCCGCCGCATTCAGAACGGGGACATTGTGAGCCTGGACGTGGGCGCTGTTGTGGACGGCTGGCATGGAGACAACGCCATGACCGTTCCGGTGGGTATGGTGGATCCGGAAAAACTGCGGCTGCTGGCCGTGACGGAGGAATCCCTGTTCCGCGCCATTGAACTGGTAAGGCCGGGCGCTTTGCTGGCGGACGTCTGCGCGGCGGTGGAAGGTTTCGTGCGTCCCCGCGGTTTTACCGTGGTTCGGGATTTTGTGGGGCACGGCATAGGCCGCCACCTGCATGAAGAACCCCAGATTCCCAATTACCGCCCCCATTACAAGCTTCCGCGCCTGAAAAAGGGGATGGCCCTGGCTATTGAGCCGATGGTGAACGCGGGCAGGCCTTCCGTTAAAATTCTGGATGACGGCTGGACGGTCGTCACGGCGGACGGCAAACCTTCCGCCCACTTTGAGCACACGGTTATCGTAACGGACGGCGCGCCCCTGATTGTGACGGACCGCCCCCGCATCGCGTTGCCGGAACAGCTCGGCATTGCTCCTTTGTAACTTCAGCCCCCTCCAGGGAATGACGCCGCCGGTATCTTCCGTTCCCGTGATTCTGGAGAAGACCGCCGCCCGCCGGATGGTGTGGGTGGATGTGGCCCGCGTGGTCGCCTGCATCCTGATTATTGCGAATCACATGGCCTTTTATTCGGCGGAGCTGTACCGGTGGATATGGGCGGAGTTTCTGGCGGCGCGCACGCCCTTTTTTCTGCTGGCGGCGGGCTACTTTGTGGGGAGAGGCTCGTTCGGTCCTCTGGATGGAGGAAGCCTTTTCCTCTGGAGGCGGAGCTGGTTTCTTCTCCGTCCGTATCTGGTGTGGGGGCTGGTTGCGGCCGTCCTGATCGGCTGGTCTCCCCTGCATGAATATTATGCGTCCTACCGGCCTATGTATGAATGGCTGGAAGGGGAGGAGGGCGCCGGGTTCTGGCCCGCTCTCGCGGCGTTCGGACGCTGCCTGGGCATTGCCGGGCATCCCGTGGACGCGCCTATGTGGTTCCTGCGCGATATTATTATTTATACTGCTGCGGCTCCCCTTCTTTACCGCTTGGGAGACTATCTGCTCTGGGCGGGCATGGTCATGCTGTCCCTGAACTATTTTGCGCTGGATCTGGCGGATCATGATTATCCCATCGCCAACAGCCTGGGATTTTTCCTGTTGGGAATGTATGTTTCCCGGTATTCCCTCCCGTTCCTGACGGAGGCCGTGCGCCGGTACGCTGTGCCCTTTCTGGCTGCCACGCTTGCGCTTACCTGGTGGCTGGCAGGCCACCGGGACCAGCACAACTCGATGCTCATCGCCCTGGGCATGCTGGGGCTGATGTCCCTGGCCATTCTGTTCACGGAATGGTTTCCGCGCACGGCCAGATGGGTGGCGGGGTTGGCTCCGGCGTGTTTTTTCATTTTCGGGACGCATTACATCGTCATCATCCTGTTGCGTGAAAGCGGCTGGATTACATGGAAGGGGGAAGCGTGGGACATGCTCTGGCTTTGTCTGGTTCCGGTCATTTTCGCCGTGCTGGCGGGGCTTTTTTTCTGCATGAAAAGATTTGCCCCGCGGCTGGTTCCCCTGCTGGGGGCCTATGGGAAATAGCCGTCTTGAAGAGCCGTTCCGCCGGGACGGGAAGGGAGCCGCGCTTATCTCTTGCCGTCAAAAGGCAAATCCCTTATTCTTTCCTTTGCTGGAAGGGGTGGAAGCGGCTTTTTTGTCACGTTGCCGTTCTTGCTCCACGGCCGGGAAACAATACATGGTATGGCAATGATTCAAGGCGAGCAGGTTCAGGATTCGGAATTATCAACTCAGGCGGTGATCTATCTGGGCCCGAGCTCCATGAGCCTGATGGTGGCTGAGGCTGTCCGGGACAGGATTCGCCTGCTGGATTTCCTTCAGCAGCCCGTCCCGATGGCGCGTGATATTTTCCGGTTCCACCGCATTTCCCGGCATACCATGGACCGCTGCGTGCAAATTATCGGCGACTATCTGGAAATTCTCAAGGAATACGGAGCCGGCAGCAAGCTTTCCGTCCGGTTCATGATTTCCAACATCATTTCCGAGGCGGATAATGTGGACGTGTTCGTGAACCGCATGCACGTGGCACACGGCCTGCGGGGGCGCCGCATTGACGACGGCAAGATGACGCGCCTCATCTACGTGAAGGTGCAGGAGGCTCTGGCCCAGTATCCGGGATTCAGCAAGAAAAAGGTGCTTGTGGTCCATACGGGGCCGGGCAATACCCGCGTGCTTCTGTTCCAGAAGGGGCGCATCGTGCGTTATTCCTGCTACAGGCTGGGAACGCACCGCACGGGGGAGGCCGTCGGGGAAATCGAGTACGGAGACGATGTGGCGGAGCTTTCCATTCTGCGGGAGCACATGCGCGGACAGGTGGACCAGATTTGCCTGGATTACGGGGGCGTGAAGGGCCTGGCGGGCCTTATCGTCATCGGCCAGGAAATGCAGCAGCTCCGGGACCGCCTTTCCCCTACGCCGGAAGGCAAGGTGGCGTGCTCCTCCCTGGCGGCGGAGGCGGAGCGGATGTCCCGCACCACTCTGGAACAGCGCATGAACGTTTACGGGGCGGATTTCGCCGGGGTGGATTCCCTGCTGCCCGCCGTCTTGATGACGGAAATGATTGCCCGCAGCCTGAACCTGGATGACGTCATTATTCCCGCGAGCGGTTATGACGAGGAGTTTTCAAGCAGCCTGATACGCGCGGAACAGCATCCGGGGGATCTGGAGGCGGAGGTTCTCCATTTCGCCGGGATTCTGGCGGACAGGTACAAGGCGGACAAAGGGCACCGCGAGCATGTGGCGCGCCTGTGCATGGAAATGTTTGACCAGCTTCAGGACCTGCACCGCCTTTCCGAGCATGACCGGCTGCTGCTGGAAGTGGCCTCCATCCTGCATGAGGTTGGGTCTTTCATCAACCAGCAGAACCACCAGCTCCATTCCCAGTATATCATTCTCAACAGTGAAATTTTCGGCCTTTCCCGGGATGATGTGGAAACGATCGCCCTGCTGGCCCGCTACCACCGGCATGAGGTTCCCGCCAATTCCGATCCCATGTACGGGGAGCTGGAGCTGAGGGACCGCATGCGCGTAGCCAAGATGGCCGCCATCCTGCGCGTGGCGGACGCCCTGGAACGCGGCCATGCCCAGCGCGTGAACGGCGTCCGGGCGCATATCCGCGGGCGCATGCTGGAGCTGGAGCTTCAGGGCGTGCGGGAAACCGCCGTGGAAGACTTGGCCCTGCGGCTGAAGGGCGACCTGTTTGCGGATATTTTCGGGTATGACGTCGTGCTGGCGCCCCAGCGGTAGGCTGATTTAAAAAACTTCCATTTTCCATTTTTCCCATGTCTGACGAATATATCAACAGAGAACTTTCCTGGCTGGAATTCAACCAGCGTGTGCTGGACCAGGCCGTAAGGACGGATCTTCCCCTTCTGGAACGCCTGAAGTTTCTGGCTATTACCGCCTCCAACCTGGATGAGTTTTTCATGGTGCGCGTGGGCGGCCTTCAGATGCTGCGGCATTCCGGTTCCCGCGTGAAGGACATTTCCGGGCTGACGCCCACCCGCCAGCTGAAAGCCATCCGCTCCCGCGTGGGCCGCATGATTGAGGACCAATACCGCCTGTTCCATGAGGAAATTCTTCCGTGGATGGAAATCAACGGGATCAACCCCCTGGCGATGGAGGATCTCAGCACTTCCCAGAAACTGACGCTGGAGCAGTATTTCAACAACCAGATATTCCCGCTTCTGACGCCGCTGGACATGGATGCTCCGGAGGCTCCCGCGCTGCCGTCCCTCAAGCTGCTGATGGGCGTGGAACTGCGCGACAATGAGACCGGGGAGGTGCGCTCCGCCGTGGTGGCCCTTCCGGACGGCCTGCCGCGGCGCGTTCCCGTCCCTTCCGCGGAGGCGGAACGCTACGTGATGCTGGAGGACCTGGTCCGTGAGTGCATCGGCACCGTTTTTCCCGGTGAAACCGTTCTTTCCGCAGCGGTGTTCCGCGTCACGCGCAATGGGGATATTGCCGTGCAGGAGGAAGACGCCCTGGACCTGGCGGATGAGATGGAGGAAGTGCTCGTAGCCCGGAAATTTTCCGAATGCGTGAGGCTGGAAGTAGAGTCCTCCGCGCCCGCTCCCCTGCATGACAAAATCATGCGGATCGTAGGCGCCGGGAAGGAAGAGACTTATGACCTCAAGGGGCCCCTGATGCTTTCCGATTTTATGGAAATGGCCTTTGCACCCGGCAATGACCAGTTGAAGGTGGAGCAGTGGTCCCCGCAGCCGTCCCCTTCCGTGGACCCGGCCGTCAGCATTTTTGAAAACATTGCCGGCGGGGACATTCTGCTCAACCATCCCTATGAAAGTTTTGAACCCGTCCTGCGCCTGGTGGAGGAAGCCGCGGAAGATCCGGACGTCATCGCCATCAAGCAGGTGCTGTACCGCACCGCCAGGAACTCCCGCATCGTGGCCGCCCTGAAAAAGGCGGCGGAGAGCGGCAAGCAGGTGACGGCGTTGGTGGAGCTGAAAGCCCGTTTTGACGAAGCCCGCAATCTGGAGAAGGCGGAAGAGCTTCAGCGTTCCGGCGTGCAGGTTGTTTACGGCGTCAAGGGGTTGAAGACCCATGCCAAGATTTGCCTGGTGGTGCGCCGGGAACAGGGCATGCTGCGGCGTTACTGCCATTTCGGCACGGGCAATTACAATGAGACCACCGCCAAGATTTACACGGATATTTCCTACCTTACGTGCGACGACCAGCTGGGAGCGGACGCTTCCCAGTTCTTCAATTCCGTGACGGGGCGCACCAAGCTCATGCGCTTCCGCAAGCTGTATCCCTCCCCGGTGTTGATGAAGGCGCGCCTTATTGAACTTATTGAGGGGGAGGCGGAACGCGCGCGGCAGGGGGAACCCGCCCGCATTTCCGCCAAGATGAACAGCCTTCAGGACGTGGAAATTATTGACGCCCTGTACAGGGCCGCGGACGCCGGGGTGGACATTGAACTGAACGTGCGCGGCATTTGCTGCCTGAAAACGGGCCCCCGGCCCAACGGCAAGGTAATCCGCGTGGTCAGTATTGTGGACAGGTATCTGGAGCACGCGCGCATTTTCTTTTTCCACCACGGCGGCAACCACCAGCTTTTCATCGCCAGCGCGGACTGGATGACCCGGAATCTGGATAAAAGGGTGGAGCTTATGGTGCCCGTCACCAACGGAAAGCTGGCGCGCCGCCTGAAATCCATTCTGGACGCCTGCTTCAGGGACAATGTCCAGGCCTGCAATATTCTGCCGGACGGCACTTCCGAACATGTCGTCCGGAAAAAAGGCCAGAAAGCCTTCCGTTTGCAGCAGTACCTGACCAAGGAGGCGCGCCGCCTGGCCAAGGACAAGGAACGGGAGCGCCAGCAGATGCTGGAACCGCACACGCCGCATTAAAGGCGCTCGTCATGGGCGTCTGAAGGTCAGCCGGGAACAGTCTCCGGAGTACGCCGGTTTTCCGGAGAGGGAGGAGGAAGCCGGTTACGGTTTTCTGCCGTCAAGAATGGACAGCAATTTTTTCAGCCACCTGATTTTGTCCCGGCGTTTCCGGAAAATATGGCCCCGGGAGAAGAACAGTTTCCATTGCTGGCCGCGGATATGGCGCCGGAGTAGCGGGGCCAGCCCCTGGGAAATCGCATCCAGTTCCTTCCGGAACGCGGGAAGTTTCTTTGCTTCCGGCCACCAGAAAAAGGAGTACAGGATCCAGTGGAACTGCCCCATGGTTCCGGGGGCGTCAGGAAGCCGCCATGGTTTTTCCGGGCCTACCATGTGCAGCAGTTTCCATGAACGTCCGCAGGATATGGACGGAACGTTTTCAAATTCGGTCCCGCGCAGGAGCCGTGTTTTTTCTTCATCCCAGGTCCAGGACAGGAATTGGAAGTTCCATTCCGGAGGCAACGGCGTTATGTCTCCGTGCAGGGCGATATTTAAGATGTCCTGGTCCGGATAGGGGAAGGGTTCCGGGCGGCTCCGGAGCCATTGGAGCAGGCGGTGTTCCAGGTTGCGGCGGCGCATCTGGTCCAGATCCAGCAGGACGCCGGAATTGCAGTAGGAAAGGGGGGAGGAAAGGTAGTTGCCCATATATTCCAGATGGGGGTGCATCGTTCCTTTTTCAATACTCCAGAGGGCCAGGCCGTCTCCGGCCGCCGCTACGGAAGCTCCCCGCAAATCGGAAAAATACAGTTCGGCTACGTCTCCGGCCAGCAGGACATCCGCGTCCAGATAAACGATCCTGCCGTACTGCGGGAACAGGCTGCCGGCCATCAGGCGGGCATACGCAAGGGGAGTAGCGGTCCTTGTTGCCGTTTTGAAAGAGCTGGCGGAATTCTTCCGGAAGTTGCAGGAAAGAAAGGGAAACCTGCGTAAAGGGGGCGGCGACCCGGTTCAGCCCCTGTATTATTCGCGCGTCCATTCCGTCGTGAACGATGTGAATGTCATAAAAGCGTCCGGAACCGGCGTGAAGGCAAAGGGTGTGAATGGCTACGCCCAGGGGCAGGCCCCAGCCGCCGGTGGCGGAAAACATGACGGGGATGCGTGATTTCTCCGGGGATGCGGGAACGGGCGGGGTTGTCATGGCATCGGGGAATTTCATGGGAAGGGTCTTGAAGAAGGGGCTGCGGGAAGAAATAGGCCGGGGAGGGAAAGAGCATGGAGGCTCCGTTCAGGCCGGAAAAGGGATGTCTGTAATTTGAAGAAGGGGGGGGAATTTGAAGTCTTTAAATGCCGGGGCCGGGATTTTTGCGGGGGGTAACCGTTTCTCCCCGTATGGAAAATAATTTGGCGGTTTTCGTTCATTTGTCCATTTCATGGTTCGGGGCGGGTTTTCGGACATTCCTGTTCCTTTGGCGGTTCCTGCCGGGCGGAGAGAAGGGGCAGGAGCAGTCCGGCTGTTTTCCCGGCCTGGTACGCGCGGTCCGGAGGGGAGAAATGGAAGGGATCTATATATCTGCGCCCCTGCATGAAGCCATGGTGGTCTGAAAGAACCGCGCCGGGCAGGGAAGATGCCGCCTCGCGGACAATGGCATAAAGGCGGCGAGGGTTTTCTCTTTTTCTTCATTCAGCGTGCCGTCCGGCCCATCCATGATGGACGTACTGGTTGCCAGGATGAGGAAACGGCAGCGCTTGCTGAGCTGGGAGACGAATGCCATGTAATTTTTGCGGAAGTCATCCACGGAAATGGCGGAGACTTTATTGGTGACGTGGGAACCGAAGGAAACAATGACGGCTTCGTATCCGGCGGAGGGAAAATATCCTGCAAGAGTGGGGAGATAGTCCGGATCTCCGGGAATCAGCGTGGAGGAGAACAAGTCAATGTCTTCCTGAAGTTCTGAGGCAAGGGGCCGCCACAAATGCCGCATGACGGAATCGCCAATGAGCAGTATGCGCGCCTGCCCTTTTTCTGAATGAATGGCCGTAATCCAGTCGGTTTCCTCACGGTAATGGGGAGGGGCCGCCAATGTCCTCCAGCGGGCAAGCATGCGTTCCTTCCGGCGTTTTCTTCTTTTCTCCAGCAGGCGGTGTATTTTCCCGGAACGCCTTCTCACCCACGTTTGGCCGAAAGGCAGCCGGTGGAGGATCTGTTTTCCCAGATTCCGGTAAGCTTCCGGGAAATCTTCTTCCCCGGAGCCGGGCAGGGGGCGGTATTGCAGCATATCGCCGCAAAAGTCAATGAATGGAAGGTTCAGCTTGCCTGCCAGCGTGCGAAGAAGGGCGTTCCAGGCTTCAAGGACGCCCGGTTCTTCCGCGTAGGGGTGCCGGGCGCTGCCGTAGTCGGAGGGCGGGGATGACAGGAGGATCAGGCGGCGCGTCTGTTTCCGCAGAAAGGCGAAAAGCCTGCAAAGCATATCTTCGGCGCTTTCCATGGGCCCGCCCCCTTCCGGGGGCTTTTCCATGAGCCTGCCGTTGGCCGGGGAAAGATGCAGGGGCGGCCACATGAAAAGAATGATGCTGTAGCGGGCGCCGGAAAGGCTGTGCTCCATTTGCCGCCACAGGCGGGGATGGTTGAGCGGGAAATTGAAGATGAGCGTGTCGGCGGCCAGTCGGGACGATTTCAGATGGCCATGGTTTTTTGCCAGAGCGGAACTGCCGATCACCAGCATTCTGTCATTGCCGGGCAGGAGGTGGTCGTGTTGCTGGTAGGAATAGATGAACACGGGAAAAACAGCAGTTACAGGGATGATCGGGGGAGCTTCTTTGCAGAATAAAGAGTGCGCCCGAGGATTTGGATGGTGTCTATTCCGTTTTTGGAAAACCTCAGCCGGAACATGTGCCTCCTGGCGGTTTTGAACTTCCAGAAACATTGAAGGAGGCGCAGGTAAATCCACTGTCCGGCCAGGGCGGCCTCAAGGTAAGCCCGCTGTTCCCTGGGAATCCCGCAAATGTGTTCGGAAGTGATGCCCGCCTCCCGCCAGAGTTCCGCCCAATGCCTGAGCCGCCCGGCCGGCATTTCATTGTCCGGAAAAAGCAGAGGGACAACCAGTCTTGCTTTTCCCCCTTGCCGGGAGAGCGCGAAGAGGAAGGCGTATTGGAACAGCTGGTTTCCCAGCCCTCCGAAAAGACGCATGACTATTATTTTTCCTTTTGCCATGTTCAAGCAGGGGAAGGGGTTAAAACGTGATATTCCTGCGTATTTCCTCCAGCTGTTCGCGTACTTGCCGCAGCTGTGCCCTGCCATTCCTCCTCCATGAGGGGACAGGGCAGAAATGGAGGAGCTTCCGGCGGATTCCGGTGTTTTTGCCGGCCCTCCGGAGCCTTCTTCCGAAGTCTGAAAAGCCGGAGGATTGCAACAACAGGCGGAAAGGAAGATGCAGGGAGGCCCTCCGGCACTCGGCGGCCGTGCAATGGGCGGTCAGGAAGTCCCGGATGATGCTGTAAAGTATTTCCTGCTCCGGCGGGGAGAAAGGCATGCCAAGCAGCCTCAGTTCAAATGGTTCATGCTCAATAAAGCGGACGAGATGGCCGGCTTTTCTTTTCCAGAGATGGCGTTGTTCATAAAACTCTTCAATCAGGGAAAGCCACCGGGGGATCATGGGCAGGATGTCGGCGGTTCTTTTCCGTATCTGGTGGTGGTTGCCCTGTTCATGCTGGCGGTAATGGTAAACGGCCTCCGGACAGAAGGAAATTTTTTCTGTCAGCGCGAGCACGAAATGCGAGAAGAGGCCGTCTTCACAGGGGTGAATGCCTTCCGGGAATTCCAGATTGTTTTTCAAGGGGAACTCCCGGCGCAGAAATATGCCGCAGGTGGGCAGGGCGGGGATTTTATCCGGCGGAAACCTGTCGCAGAACAGCTTTCCCGCTACGGTCAAATCGCTTGCTCCGCGGTCCGAGGCGTCCAGAAGATGTTTGAGAAAGGCCGCGTCGATGAAATCGTCGCCGTCAACGAAACACAAATAGCGCCCGGAAGCGCGCCGCATGCCCAGATTTCGGGCGGAGGAAACGCCTCTGTTTTTCTGTTCAAAATAACGGATTCTTGAGTCCGCCTCTGAAAAACGCCGGGCGATTTCCCCCGACGAGTCGGAGGAACCGTCGTTAATGATGAGGCATTCCCACTCCGCAAGGGTTTGCCGGCGTATGCTGCTGATGCACTCTTCAAGATATCGTTCCTGGTTGTAAACGGGAACAATGACGGAAACCTGGGGCTGTGGCGGGCAGGATTGGGTCATTGGCGGGACTGTTGAGGTTCGGAGGGGGAGCATGCGGCAAGAGCCCGCTTCAGGTTGGAGCGGGATTCCCTGTCAATATCCCTGCCCAATTGGAGAAGCGCCTGCTGCATTTCCGCGTATTCCTCCTCCGTTTGCCTGATGGCGCGGAGCATGGCGCCGCCAAGCGTTTCTTCCCCGTAAAGAAGTGCGTTCCGGTCATTGAAGCCGTAGAAGGAAGCGAATTTTTCATGGATGACCGGAATCTTCGCGAATCCGTAAATGAGCAGGGCGGAGCCGGTGATGCCGGTGGTAATGTAGCGGTCGTGCGCCGGATTGCCGGGATCAAGGAGAGGCAGGAAATAGTCCGCCCGCCTCATGGCCTCGTACATGGCGGGGAAGTCGAGTTTTCCGGCCACATGCAGGAAGGGGCGCAGGTGGCCGGGAATTTCTCCCAGTTCTCCTTCCCCTACGATGATGACGGAAAAGTCCCTGTGGCCTTCATGGTAGATGGTTTGCAGCGCTTCAATCAGGAGGTTGTGGTTTTTCCGCTGTGCGGAAAGGGAACCTACGGTAATGAATACGGGTTCACGGTTCCTGGGCGCAGGCGGGATTTCCCCGAAAAAGTGCGGATTGACCATCGTCCCTTTGGGAAAGGAGCCCAGCGTCAGCAGACGTCCCTGCCGTTCAAGCCCTTCTTCCCCGAACCGTGGGATGTCATTTAATTCATGTTCGACGGCCAGAAGATTGGTGAATCTGTCAAGCCCCGTCATGTGAAGGAAACCTGCCCATCCCGGAGTGTCATAAAAGGCGGATGTTGATACTAAAATGGCTTCGTACCGGTTGAGGACGGGAGCTTTGGCCAGGCGCTTCCATGAAGTGCACATGGCCGTGAAGATCTGGATCTCGTTTTCCTTGAAACAGCATAGAGGCGATTGCCCGGCCAGGCTGTGATGCATCAGGACATCAACGCGGTATCCCATGTCAAGCAGATGACGGCAAAAAACGGGGAGGACTTCTCCGTGGCAATAGTTGGGCTCCAGAATAAGGATTGTGCGGCCGGCTACTGCATGCCTGCGCCATGCGCGCATGCTTCGGCGGGCGTTCCGGTCGTAGTCGGACAGGAAATCGCGCAGAAAAGCGCGTCCTTTTTTACGCAGATTCCGAAACGGAATACACATGGTCAGCAATCGGAGCATGACTGTCTGTGTATGTGTAATCGGTTTCATGGTGAAAAATTGCAGGAAATATCATGAATATCGCCTGATGCGGATGGTGATTTTTTCTTTTTGCCGTTCCGGGCAGATTTTCCCTGCCGTAAAAAAGAATACGTTGTGCGACGATGACTGAATACTTAATAAATTCATACTGAAAAGCAATATCAAAAAAACTCCTTTGCGCATGATGCCGGAGTATTCCTGACGGTTTGAATTTTCCGCCGTATTGCAGCCGTACCACAGCCCGCCGTTCCCGTCATTCCCGGGAACTTCCTTCGGGAGACAGCCTTTGCATTTCTTTCCGGAAACAGTTTCCCTTTTCCGGTTTTTCCGTTTTTCAATAGATGGCGTTGCTGTTTTTTCTTGATGTGAATTTTCAATCCGGATAAAAAAGGACGCTTCCGCCATGAGCGTATCCGTTTCCATCATTGTTCCCTGCTATAATGTTGCCGCCTATTTGGACCAGTGTATGGAAAGCCTGACCGGCCAGAGCATGAAAGATATCGAAATCATTTGCGTTAATGACGGTTCTTCCGACTGTACGGCGGAGATATTGCGCGAATGGCGGAACAGGGATCGCCGCGTCCGGATAATTGACCAGAAAAACAGCGGCGTTTCCGCAGCGAGGAACAGCGGCATGGCAGCGGCTGCGGGAACGTATATCGGCTTTGTGGATCCGGACGACATGGTGGAACGGAATATGTTCCAGCGCCTGGTTACTGCGGCCGCGGAGAAAGAAGCGGACGTAGCGGTGTGCGGATACCATGAATTTTGCGACTGCGGGGACATGGATATGCCTGAAAGAGGCTGGTCGCCGTCAGCCGGATTTTTCCCGGAGGAAAAAGCGGAACGGTTCCGGCGGGGGACGCCGTGGAGCCGGTGCGCGGGAACGGTGTGGAACAAGTTAATCCGCAGGGAACTGCTGGAAGAAAACGGCTTGCGTTTCGTTCCCGGATTGAGCCAGGGGGAGGATTTGTATTTCTGTTTGATGCTGTTGACTTTTGCTCCGCGGCTCCTGATCCTTCCCGACCAGTTGTACCATTATCGGCGGGAACGCCCCGGCTCTTCCTCCTGCGGGCGGGATCCCCGCCTGGTGGACTACTGCATGGAGTTGATGCGCAGGCATTTCATCATGAAAGAGGGAGCTTTTTTCAGGGCGTCTCCGGAAGACCGGGAAGTTCTGCTTTCCGGCTGGAAAAAGTGGCTGGAGCTGGTGGGCGCGGAGAACGTCCTCCCCCGTCTGGACCGATGGGACCGGGCTTTTTGCCGCCTTTTGCTGGATTACCCCTGCCGGAGCAATTTTTTCTCTGCCCTGCATTCCCGCCTGATGTCGTCCCGCAAGGGACGCCGGGGGGCTTACTATACCCTGAAAAGGCGCCTGATGAAGTGAAAAGGGGAAATTCCTCCCCCTTTCCCTGTTGTTCCGGTGCCGCATGGGGTTTGCGGAAAGGCGGAATGCCTGCCGGCATCCTACAGGCCCGTGTAGCACATCTGCTCTTTGAGTTGGGCTACCTGGAGGTCTTCCCCCAGATATTCCCCGATGGAGTAGCCGAAGAGCATGGCGGCGCCGGGGCCGTTGGCAGTGAGCATGTTGCCGTCCAGCACCACATTTTCATCTTTCACAATATGGGCGCCGGCTTCGTTGAGTTCCCGGTAAACGTCCTGGGCCGGGTAGGCCGTGACGTTCCTGTCCTTCACCAGGCCCGCTTTGGCCAGCACGATGGGGGCGGCGCAGATGGCGGCCACCAGCTTGCCCGCTTCATGCATTTTTTTGACCAGATGGATGACTTCCGGCGTGTCGCGGAGTACCCAGGAGCCCGCGCCGCCGGGCAGGATCAGGGCGTCCAGCTTGTCAGCATGGAGTTTATCCAGCATGGTGTCCGTGCTGACGGTTACTTCATGGGTGCTGACCACCTTGTCGGACTGGACGCCGGCAAGCACTACGTCCATGTTCAGGCGCCGCAGGATGTCCAGCGGAGCCATGAGTTCGATTTCTTCAAATCCGGGCGGCAAGTATGGCGACTTTTTTCATGGTTGGTAAGACAGGGGGAGGAAGAGGAACGTTCAAGGAAAAGAGCAGCATGTTCCGGTATCCCTACAGGAGGAGAAGAACCGGGTTTTCCAGCAGGGTTTTGAATTCGGCGGCAATGTTGGAAGCCTTGCATTCCGGCAGAATGCCGGCGTTCACGTACAGGGTGACGGGCAGGATGAGTTTGGACACGGGGCGCCCCGCTTCAATGCCCGTTTTCGGCGTGGTGCCTCCTATGCTGATGATGCTGTGGGGCATTTCCGGCAGCACGGCGCGCTGGGCTGCCACGTTCACGCCGCTGTCGCAAAGAAGGATGTTGGGCGCGACGCTGCCCGCGGGGAGCGGGCCTGCCGCGGGGGCGGCCAGGCGTTCCATGGCGATGTTGTAAATCGTCTTGCCGGAGGCGTTTTCAATGAAGACGTATTTTTCCCCCTTGTCCAGCACCATGAGCAATTCCGCGGCGGCGTCTCCGGCCAGCCATTCCGGCTCGCTGGCGCATGCTTTCACCGCCGCGCGCACCACGTAGTCAAAGAGGCTGTAGCGGCCGCCGATGAGTTTTTCGCACTGGACGGCGATGGGCGTGCTGATGGCGGCCAGGTAAGCCATGTTCGCTTCCAGGGAATACAGGTAAAAATTGTCTACGCGCGTGGCGTGGCGCGTGTCCCGGGGCGCCAGCGGGGTCTGCACCCGGCGGGCGGGGCCGTCCGCGGGGCGCAGGGCGGCCCGTACATCCGCGGCCATGATTTTGCCCCGGGGGCCGGTGCCGCGCAGCGTGGCGGGGTTCAGGCCGGCTTCCGCCGCCAGCCTGGCGGCCAGCGGGCTGCATATTGCGGACGGGCGCGGGGGGCAGCCGCAGACGGCTGCGCCGAATTCCCGGCTGAAGCAGCGCAATGGGCGCTCCCGCCGCGGCGGAACCTCCCTCCGGCACCAGGATTTCCGTCAGGGTGCCGTCCTCGCAGGCCTGGAGCTCCACATGGGCCTTATCCGTCTCAATATCGGCCAGATGGTCGCCGACTTTTACGAAGTCCCCTGTTTTTTTGAACCATCTCAGGACGGTGCCTTCGTGCATGGAGTCGGACAGGCGGGGCATTTCAATGGTAATAGCCATGGAGGTGAATGTTGAAATATGGTAAAAAGGAGGAAGGCGCGCCGGAAGGGGCGGGACGTCTCCTTCCGGCGCGCGGAAACGCGGTTACGCGCTGTATTTTTCCACGCCGTCGATGAATACCTTGCAGGTATTGAAGTCATCGTCCAGCAGAACCATGTCCGCCGTGAAGCCGGGGGCGATTTTGCCCAGGCCTTCCAGGCCCAGGGACTGCGCCTGGTTCCAGGAGGTGGCTTTCACCAGGTCGCTGAGGGGTTTCCCGGTCAGGCGGTGCACGTTTTTCAGGCCGTGGGCGTATTTGAGGGTGCTGCCGGCCAGGGCGCCGGATTCCTGCAGACGGGCCACGCCGTCCTTCACAATGATGGGTAGGCCGCCCAGGTCTCCGGGGCCGTCCGGCATCCAGGAGCAGGCCAGGGAGTCCGTAATCATCAGCATCTGGTCAGAATCCTTGTTTTTGAACACGGTTTTGAGCATGTCCGCGCAGAGGTGGATGGTGTCGCAGATGATTTCAATCTTGATTTCCCTGTCCAGCAGGCCGGACCCCACCAGGCCGATTTCACGGTGGTGAGGGGGGACATCTGGTTGCAGTAGTGGGTCAGGTGCGCCAGCCCCGCGGACTTCGCCCTGTTGAAGTCCTCATGGGTGGCGGCGCTGTGCCCGGCGGAGCAGCGGATGCCGTTGGCCGTGGCTTTCTCAATGAATTCAATGGCTCCGGGCATTTCCGGCGCCAGGGAGACCAGCAGCACCTTGGCGATGGAGTTCAGGTTGGCTACTTCATCGTAATCCGGCTGGCGGACAAAGGCGGGATTCTGCGCGCCGCAGCATTTGGGGTTGATGAACGGCCCTTCCAGGTGGACGCCGGGAGTCTTGGCGAATTCCTGGTTCTTCATGTATTCCGCCACGGAGGCGCATACGTCTTCCAGCACCTTGGGGGACAGGGTGAGGGTGGTCGGCAGCCAGGAAGTGACGCCTTCCTTCATTTTGCATTCCGCAATGGTGCGGAGGCTTTCCAGCTTGGCGTCGCAGGTGTCGCAGCCGCCGGCGCCGTGGCTGTGGATGTCAATGAAGCCGGGAAGGAGCATGCGGCCTTCCGCATCCACGACCTTGTCTGCGGCGGGAAGTTCGCTCCCGGCGGGATAGACGGCGGTAATGGTTTTGCCTTCCATTTCCACGGCAGCCCCGGGCATATCAATGCCGGGGGAGATGATGCGTGCGTTTTTAATGAGTGTCTTCATAAAAATGAATGGTTGTTGGATGGATGTTTATCGTCGTTTTTCTCCGTTCGTCCGCGTCTTCCCGCCTGGCCTCCGCTTCCTGCGGAAAACCGGGAATAGGCGGCGCACCGGAGATCGTTCATGCCGCTGGCAGCTTCCTGGTTATCTGGCGGCGTCCAGGGCCTTGTTCCACCGGGCTACGCGGGTGGCTTCCGCTTTCAGCACGGCAGCCGCGGCGTTCTTGTCCAGAATGCGGATGTCCTTGATTTTGTCCCCCCCGGACAATGGAGTTGACGACGTCCTGCCCTTTCAGCACCTTCCCGAAGACCGTATGGCGGCCGTCCAGATGGGGCGTGGCCACATGGGTGATGAAAAATTGGGAACCGTTGGTGCCGGGGCCCGCGTTCGCCATGGAAAGCACGCCGGGGCCGTCATGCCTGAGGTCCGGGGAAAACTCGTCTTCAAAACTGTAGCCGGGGCCTCCCATGCCCGTGCCGGTGGGATCGCCGCCCTGAATCATGAAATTCGGAATCACGCGGTGGAAGGTGATGCCCCTGTAGTACCCTCTGCTGGCGAGGTTCAGGAAGTTGGCTACGGTGACGGGCGCCTTGGAGGGGTAAAGGGCCAGTTCAATGTCCCCCTTGGTAGTGGAGAGGACGACATGGACGTCCTTGAGGCCGGCGGCGGATTCCGCGGAGGCGCTGAAGCACGCCAGGGCGCACAGGGAACACAGCAGAAGGGTGAGATATTTTTTCATGGCTTCTTGTTTCCCCCCTATCTTGCCCGAATAGAAGCAGGGTTGCAAGTAAATCGCGCGCCCTGACGGGAGAATGGCGCGGGGCGCGCCAATGCGGGAAGGTTTTTCTCTGAAGAAGGGATTTTTAAGGATGGGCGCCCGGTTGCCGGCCCAGGACTACCTTGAGCCGGAAGCCGCGCGGGAAAAACGGAAGACCGCCCACGCCATGAAGAGGCTGAGGATTCCCATGACGACGAATTGCCAGGAGGGGGGGATGACCAGCATCATGGCGTATTGGAACCCGACGGCCAGCAACCCGAGCGCGCAGTCCACCAGGTTGCCGGCGGCAATCATATCCCCGCGTTTGTCATTGTCCGCCCGGTCCTGGAAAAAGGCATTCAGAGGCACCAGGAACAGGGCGGCGGAAATGCCCGCCGCCATCAGCAGGGCATTAAAGACCGGGGAAGTCATGGAGACTGCGGCCAGGGCCGCGCAGCTCGCCGCCATCAGCACGCCTCCCGCCACGGAAACATTCATCCGGATGTGGCGGCGGCAAATCACGGAGGCGAGGATGCCCCCCAGCACCGTTCCCCCGCTCATCCAGGCCATCAGCACGGCTCCCACGGAGCTGAAGTCATCCCCGCCACCGGAGATTTCCTTGGCCATCTGGATAGTCATCAGCATGACCGTGCCGCCGAAGAACCAGAAATAGCCGATGCCCATCTCGCTGACGCGCAGATTGCGGTTTTTCCACAGCTTGCCCAGCTGATGGAAGTGCTCGTAAAACAGGGACCAGGAGAAGGGGCGGTCCCCCCCGGGAGCGTACCGGGGCAGGCAGAAGCTGGAGGCCGCCACCGGAACGGCCAGGAGCAGAAACACCAGGCATGGGAAAGAGGCGGCATACCATCCGTCATTGATGCCGGAGGGTTTCAGACATGCGTCAAACCATTGGAAGAAGCCCTCCCCCAGCCAGCGGTGCCAGATGGTATCCGTGGAAGGTTCCAGCAGGTAGCGGAACCAGATGAAGACGCCGATCTGGCCGATGAGCAGGCTGAGGATGGAAGCCATTTCCACAATGCCGCTGGCGAACCCCATGCGGGAGGTCCCCACGATGTCCTTGACGATTCCCTTTTTGGCCGGGCTGAAGACGGTGGCCTGCACGGCAAAGATGCAGAACCACAGGATGGCCCCGTTCAGATTGTGGACGTGCAGGCTCCAGTACATGCCCGCCAGCACGCATATCTGGAGCAGGGCCATGAATTGGATGATGCGCGCCTTGCAGAAACGGTCCGAAAGCCAGCCGACGAATGGGGAGAACAGGATGAAGGGCAGCACGATGATGGCCCCCAGCGGGTATTCCAGGTCCCCCTCTGCGCCGTACAGCCAGACGCCCAGGGGAATCAGCAGGAATTGGGCCCCTTTTTCATTAAAGGAGTTCTGCGCCTGAATCAGCACGAGCCGCCAAAAAGCTCCCCATGGAACTTTGCGGGCGTGTCCTGGCGTGTGGGCGCTGGAATTCATGAAGTTACAGGCTGGGCTCCTCCGCTTTTTCCAGGCCGGAGCCGCGGAACAGGCACAGCACGCCGATGACGGCGGTCAGCAGGGCGCCGGCAATCAGGGAGGCTTCTTCACTGAAACCGCACATTTCCGGGCTGGAGAACAGATATTGGAATACTACCAGGCTCAGGAAGGCGGCGGGGGTCGCCGCCGGCCAGCAGCAGCGGTTTTTGCTGCGCAGGTAAATGGAAACGGCCCAGAGCGTGGCGGCGGCCAGCAGCTGGTTGGCCCAGCCGAAGTACTGCCAGATGACGGCGTAGTCCATGCTGCTGACGGCAATGGCCGCAGCGAAGAGAGGGATGGCGATCATCAGGCGGCGGCTCAGCTGTTCCTGGCTCAGCTTGAAACTATCCGCAATCATCAGGCGTGTGACCCGCAGGGCGCCGTCCCCCGTGCTGATGGGGAGGATGACCACGCCGATCATGACCAGGATGGAACCGACGCTTCCCATCCAGGATTCGGAAATCGTCTGGATGGCCAGCGCCGGAGCCTTTCCGTTGGCGGTAGCCGCTCCCAGGGCTTCCGGAGAGCCGTAGAAGGTCAGCGCGGCAGCGGCCCATATGAAGGCGATGATGCCTTCCGTAATCATCGCCCCGCCAAAGACGGGCAGCCCTTCCCGCTCCGTTTTCAGGCACCGCGCCATCAGCGGGGACTGTGTGGCATGGAAGCCGCTCACGGCTCCGCAGGCGATGGTGATGAACATCACGGGGAAAAGCGGGAAATCCGCCGGATGGCGGTTATGGAAAAAGTCCAGATCCGGGAGCACTTCCATGCGGGGCAGGTGCATCCAGGCCGGCATGGAATCCGCAAAGGGAGCCAGGAGCATCACGCCCAGAATGCCCATGACCATGATGATCAGGGCGACCGAAAAAAGAGGATAGACCTTTCCCATGATAGCCTGGATGGGAAGAATGGTCGCCAGAAAGTAATAGCCGAAGATAATCCAAACCCATGCCGAAACGCTCCAGCCCGTCATGGGGGACAGGATGGCGGCGGGCCCCACGGCGAAGACGACGCCCACCAGCACGCTGAACACGATGCAGACGGCGCGGCTGATCCACTGGGCCTGCCTGCCCAGGTAGCGCCCCAGGATTTCCGGCAGGTTTTCCCCCTTGTGCCGCAGGGAAATCATGCCGGAAAAGTAGTCGTGCGCCATTCCGCCCAGAATGCAGCCGAAAACGATCCACAGGAGTGCGGCCGGCCCGTACAGCACGCCCATGACGGCGCCGAAGATAGGTCCCAGCCCTGCAATGTTCAGCAACTGGATGAGAAAAACGCGCCAGCGCGGCATGACCACGTAATCCACGCCGTCCGTACAGGCCACGGCGGGAGTTTGCCTGGAGGCGTCCGGACGGAAAATCCTTTCCAGCACCCGCCCGTAAGTGAAATAACCGGCCGCCAGGACCAATATCCCCAGAATGAAATAGCAGTAACCGTTCATGTTGGAAAAAGGGCCAGCCATCTCATGGACAGGCTGTCCGTTCACGGAACTTAACTTTTCTCCCGCCTTCTGGCAAGCTGTTAGTGAAAGGAGGGGAATAGGGAACGGATTACAAATCCGAAAAGTAAATCCACTCCTTTTTATTATGCATAAATAATTGGTGTTGTAAATTTTATGATAGTTTCAAATCTCCCGCAGGGAAGCTTCTGATTATAGGACGCCTCTGTTCCTATATTTGTATAAACATCTCGTTTCTATCGTTTAGTGTTGACTTCGGATTTGTAATCCGCTAAACGGAAAAGGTTGACACCATTCAACCTTCCCCAGTTATGAAGAAAACATTGATAATCATTGCGTCCTTGGCTCTTGGCGCGGCGGCTTCCCAGGCCGCGGTGCTGTGCACCACTACGTTTAACCGGACCGGGACTTCCCTGGATTCCGTCACTGTGAGTACGGTCTCCGATGCGGGACTCTCCACTTCCTCCTCGATTGCTTCCCAGGATTTCAGCAAGAGTTCTACGGGCAATGACCTGCTGGCTTCAGGTTCTATTCCGGCCTCCGTATTCTCCCCCAATTCCAATGTGGGTAATAGTCAGAATAATACATGGAGCGTTTCTTTCACGTTTACCAACAACGGCTCCCAGGATATGCTGATTTCTTCCATTGAGCTTTCCATGATAGGGTTCACTGGAGTGGGCGCCGCGCAGAATGCCGGGGGCGGTGTGGCCAATAACAATTATGTTGGGGGAGCCGCCGGCAATCTGAACAAACCTGTCAATATCACCCTTGGCATGAGAGGGCAGGAAAGTCAGACGCTGGCCTATAACGGAGCCACCAGTACAAATACATCTACGGGATCCTGGGATGGCGTTCATACGGGAAGCTATAAATATGGCAATGTGTTGTTGAAAGCCGGGGAATCCATGACGTTAACTGTTAAGGCTTCCAAAAACGAGGCCTACGGCAGCGGCTGTTTTATCGGTCTTACGGGAATTCAGATTAATGGGGAAGTGGTTCCCGAACCTGCTACGGCTTCTTTGGGGCTTTTGGGGCTGGCCGCATTGATGATGCGTCGCCGCAGGCTCTAAGCATCTTTTTTCAACTGGGCCCGTTCCAAAACCGGATTTTTGGAACGGGCCCTGTGCATGGCATTCTGTAACAGAATAATGCATGGAAAGCGAATTAAGAATCCGGTGTCAACGTAAAATTTTAAAAAGAAACCACTTTATCCCTCCTGCCTTCTCTGAAAAGAGAAGGCAAGAATTGCCTCTTTTTAAATTTTAACGATTTATACAATTTATTATCAAAGGATTATATTCTTATCCAGCGTAAAAAACATTTTCAGGATTCTTAATCCGGTAGAGAAAAACCGAGTTTCTGTTCCAGAAATTCAGATAATCTAAAGTTGCCAGAATCATGAAGAAAACATTCCCTGTCATTGTCTCCATCCTTGCTCTTGCTGGTTCCGCCCATTCGGCTATTGTGTTTGATTATCAGGCAAATCCTCAAGCAACAACGAGCTTTTACCAGCCTGAAACCACCGGAGCTTCCCTGACCAGTCAGACATTCACTGGGGTTTCAAACCAGAAGACGGGTTCCAACTACGTTGACTCCTTTTTGAGTCCCAATATAAATGTCGGCAACGGAAATGCGTGGAGCGTCTCTTTGTCCTTTACCGTAACGGAAGCCGTCACCGTTGATTCCATAGCTCTGAATCTTTTTACATTCAGTGGTGCCAATGCGGTTCAGAATAGTGACCGGAGAGGCGCTTATACCTTTGATTTGAAGCTGGGTGACAAAGTTTTGGCTAGTTGCAGCAATTCCAACCTGACTTATCTGGGTACGGGTGATGTTAATGCCGGCAGTTCCCAACAGGCCAGCGTGGGAACGCTGGGGCAACTCGGAGGGTCTTCCGGCATCCATGAGGAAGGAACGCTGAACCAGGCAGTAACCCTGTCTGCCGGCAATACTTATACCCTTGAGCTTTCCCTGAACAGGGGACAGGAAACGCAGGGTTACTTTGTCGGATTGGGCGCCATTGAACTGAATACGATCCCTGAACCGGCGACCGCCTCTCTCAGTATTCTGGGCATGGCTGCACTAATGATGCGTCGCCGCAGACGTTGAAGCCCATGTCCCTGATACACTTGTTCAAGACGTCCGTTTTCTTTGAAACTGGCGGCTTGTTCATTTTCAGCCAACAAAATTCGGCATTTTTTAACATTTAATATCAATAACCGGTATGATTCCCCAGGCAGTCCGTTCTTCGGCGTGATGTCCTCCGGGTCATCGTTTCGCCAGCCAGCCATGTTCCCGCACCGTTTTTTTACCGTTCTCCTCTTTTTTCTTCTGTTCCTTGCTCCAGCCGGATATGCCGATGTTGAATATGTCTGGAGGGGTGCCGATTACCAGTGGGGTTCCCTGTCCAACTGGAGTGTCGGAGGCGTTGCCGCCTCTTCCGCGCCAGGGGCCGCCGCTTCCGCCTATGAACATTGGATGGTAACCAATGGAACGGATTCCGCGGGAAGGACGGATGTCGGCGGATTGGGCGCGGGGGGCCGCTATTTGAATGGCGTCAGGATTGAGGGGCTTAACAGCCAGCCGGAAGGCAAAATCCCATTGTTCATTAAAAACACGAACAAGGATGTATATTTGCGCGTGGAGGAGGGCGGCATTACCGTGGAAAATGCCGGAGAAGGAGGTTATTCTGCGGATTTCGGGGTCGCCCAGCTGCGCGTAGCCGCGGACCAGGAGTGGCATGTGGCTGAAGGGCGCAGCCTGTATGTGGGGCATGACGATGACGCTCCGTCCGGGGGATTGTATTCCCTGACTTCGGAAGGCGATGTTCCGCGGCGCGTGACAGTGACGGGCGGAGGCGCCGTGCGCATCGGGGAAGGGATGCTGCTGAACAATATTTCCGGCCTCATCGGTTTTGTGCTGAACGCCGGAAAGGGAATTCCGACGCTGGATCTGGCGGACCGGGGCATGGGCAATACGGTGACGGTGGAAGACGCTGCCCGCCTGGAAGGCATGTCTTTGTACCAGGGGGCCCTGGTGACGCGGGAAAACGCGTCCGTGACTTTTTCCGGAACGGAGGCCAAGGCGTCCGGACAATGGAACATTGGCGCGGACACGGAGTTGGCGCTGGAAAATTCCACGCTGGACCTGACGGAGGCGGGTGTGGACGGCAACGTGATTCTTTCCGGCTCTTCCGGCATTACCGGGGATAAGGGAACGCTGCGGCAGACGCTTCTGGATGATGCCCGGGTCACTTATACGGACAGGAATGTCAAGGCGGGGGAAATCCGGAGCGTAGGCAGCAATGTGACGATAACGCTGAATAATTCCTCCATGCATTTTGACGGAGAAATTCCGGAGGTGGACCTGGTGGTGCAGGGCAGCTGCGCACTGGGCGGCAGCGGCGCCTTTTCAGGAACGATTACTTATGCGCCGGGAGGCACCCTGACTGTGGATGGGGATATTTCCCTGCCCAGTTCATCCCTGACGCTGGGGCGTCTCCATGTGGCTACGCTGGACGGCGTGCCGCAAAACTCCGCCGTCCGGCCGGAAACCCCTGCCCAGCAGGCAAGGGAATATGTGGTTTTGTTTGATTCCTCCTTTGAGGATTTGATTTCCGAATGGCCGGGCAGGCATACGCTGGGCGTGCAGTTCCGGCCGGATATGGGCGCCCCCGTCACCGTAAAGGAACTGCCTGAAGGGGCGGTTTCATGGAATTATGATGCCGCATCCGGCTGGCTGACGCTGCAGACGGATGTAGCGGAAAAGCCGGACATGCCGGCGCATGTTTCCGGAGCCAGGCCCAACATTATTTTTGTTCTGGTGGATGACATGGGCTGGGGGGATATGAGCGTCAACTGGACGCAGCAGGATAAAAACGGCAGGCAGGTGACCCGCAGGAATGAATTCAAGACGCCTACCCTGGACACGATGGCGGCGGAGGGCATGCAACTGAGGCGCCATTACAGTGCGGCTCCGGTATGCGCTCCGGCCCGCGCTTCCCTGCTGCTGGGCGTTCACCAGGGGCATTCCCGGGTGGTGCGCAACAATACGTTTGATTACCCTATCGAGAATTCCCATACGCTGGGAACGCTGCTGAAAAGCGCGGGTTACCATACGGCGGCCATCGGAAAATGGGGCGTGGGCGGAGGCGGACAGAGCGGCAAGGCTCTGACCGCGGCTCCCCACATGCGCGGGTTTGATTATTTTTACGGAATCATCAAGCATTTGGCGGGGCATTACCATTATTTGACGGCGGGTTCCCAGGATATTTACGAATATAATGACCAGGCCGCGGCTCCGGCGTGGGAGAGCGTCAGCGCGAAAGTTCCGGACACCGCCTATGATACGGATTTGTTCGGGGCCCGCGCCAAACAGTGGATTGTGGACCACCATGAGAAAACTCCTTCCCGGCCTTTCTTCCTGTATCTGGCTTTCCCGGCTCCCCACGGCAGTCTGTCCGCTCCCGCCTGTGCCTATCCGGCGGGGCTGGGAAGGGACGGCGGCCTCCAGTGGGAGAAAAAAGACGGCTATGAAGCCTGCAATACCGCTGCGGACGGATGGTCGGGGGTGGAGGGGGATTTTTCTCCGGATACCTATATCTACCCGGAACATGAGGTTTTTGGAAGAACGGAATCCCGCCACGCCACGATGATTCGCCGGGTGGATGACGTCCTGAAGGACATGATCCAGCTGCTTAAGGATTTAGGCATTGATGACAATACGATGATTGTCTTCACGTCCGACAACGGCCCCCACAATGAACCCGGTTCCGGCAATTACGGCAACGGCGCGCAGGATCCCGCGTATTTCATGAGCTACGGGATGATGGACGGCATTAAGCGCGATTGCTGGGAAGGCGGCATGCGTGTTCCGGCCGTGGTACGCTGGCCCGGTGTGGTTCCCAGCGGAATCAGTTTGAATGCCAGCCAGTTCCAGGACTGGATGGCTACTTTTGCGGACGTGGCCGGAGTGCCCGTGCCGTCCCGTTGTGACGGCGTTTCCCTGCTGCCTACGCTGGCAGGGGTGCCGGAACGCCAGAAAACGGGCGTTATTTATGCGGAATATGCCTATAGCGGGAGCACTCCGAATTACAGCGATTTCCTCCAGCAACACAGGGGGAGAGGGCGGCAGCAGCAGCAGATTATATTTGTGGACGGCTTCAAGGGGATTCGGATGGGGAATGCCGCCCCCGCTACGGATTTTGAAATCTACGATACGGAAAAAGACCCGCAGGAAGCGGCGAATCTGGCGGCATCCCGTCCGGACCTGCAGGAGAAGATGAAGGCGCAGGCGCTGCGTTCCCGCCGTTCCTCCCCCATTGCCTCCACCAGTTTTGACGCCGGTTATATCGCGCCCGTTTCCGCCCCCGCTGGCCTGCGGGAGGGAAGGCTGCGCTGGCGCGCGTGGAACCGTTCTTTTGACTGGGTGCCGGATTTCCGGCAGCTGGAGGAGGGGCCCTGTTCTACGGGTGCGACGGATGTTTCCGACGTGCTCAGCGTCAAGGCGGGGCTTTCCGGTCAGAAGGGGGTGGAATTGACGGGCTATCTCAGGGTGCCTGTCACCGGGGAATATCAATTTTACCTTCAGACGGATTCCAATGAAGGCTCCAGGGCTTTTGTCCATTTGCACGATATGCAGCTCATTGATGCGGATTATGCCTATACTCCCGGAACGCAGGCTGCCTCCAACGCGCGGGAAGGCGTTTCCGGCGATGTGCAGCCCAATGCCGTTCAGACGGTGAAGCTTACCGCGGGGCTGCATCCCATCCGCATCGGCTATGTGGGGAAGGCGGCTTCCTCCTCCCTTTCCCTGCAATGGGAGGGGCCGGAAACCAGCGGCAGGGAACCCGTTCCCGCCAGCGCGTTTTCCTATGAATACGTGAATCCCTTCAATCTGGAAAAGACGGAGGAAACGGTAGGATGCGCCGCCTCCGGTACGGGGCTGACCGTGCAGACGCATCTTCCCTGGACAGTTTCCTGCGACCAGCCATGGGTTACGGTTTCCCCCGTTTCCGGTTCCGGAACCTCAGTGCTGGATATTGCCGTGGAAGCAAACGGGCTGCAAACGGAGCGGGAAGCCGTTGTCACCGTCGTATGCGGCGGGGAGCAGAGGACATTCACGCTGCGCCAGGAAGCTGCTCCTGCCCCGGCAGGGTACGACAAGTGGAAGCAGGACCATTTTGCGGATGGGACGCCGGATGAGCAAATGGCCCCGGATGCCTGCCCCGCCGGAGACGGAATTTCCAATCTGATGAAATATGCTACGGGCATGGATCCCAACCAGCCCTGCGGGAGCGTGACGAAGCTGGCTGTCCGCGAGGAAGCGGGCGGGAAATACCTCGTGCTTTCCTGGCCTGTGAATCCGGAGGCGACGGATGTGACGTTCCATGTGGAAAGTTCTTCCGACCTGGAGGAATGGGCTGACGAAGGGGCCGTCACTCCGGACGGGGCCTGCGGGGAATTCCGCGATACGGTCGCGCTGGGAAAAGGCTCTCCGGAGCGCCGGTTTCTGAGATTAAAGGTGACGAGATAGGGAATCACCGGTTTCTCTTTCCGTTTCCCGATGATGGTTCCTTACGGGAACAGGGACCTTCCGGCCCTGCTGCCTTGCCGCCCGTTACGGATTTTTTCCGGAAGCGTGATTCTGCGTGTTCCGGCCCTCCGCTGTCCCGGCGCATCCAGCGCGGTACGGCCGGGGACACCGTGCCTTAGCCAGGGGAAGAATATTACTCCCCGTCATTTTCCGCATCGGCAGGGGGGGCTTTGGGCAGGTTCTTGTCAATGTCTTCCAGAAGGTTGACCAGGTCAACGCCGCGCTGGGCGGAGTCGTCCAGACGGAAGGTCAGGCGCGGCGTATTGCGCAGCACCACGCGCCTGGCCACGGCGGACTGGATAAGGCCGTGACGGGAGTTCAGTTTTTCCAGCACCTGGGAGGGAGCCATTTTCCCTACGACGCCCACCCATACTTTCCCCTCTTTCAGATCGTCCGTCACTTCCACTTCAATCACGGTGACGATTGTTCCGGGAAATTCAAAATCCCGCTGAATGGTGGTGCCTATTTCCCGGCGCAGGAGTTCGTTTACCTTGTCAGTGCGTCTGCTCATATGAAGGGATAGAGTGATGAAGGGACCGATTGGTTCAATCGGAGAAGGAGGAATAGGGAAAGGACAGGGACGGAGGTTTCCTGGACGCCCGGAGGAGCGTGCAAGGAGCTCCGTCCCTGTTGGATGATTTTTGTTGAGAGTTACAGCGTTTGCTGGATTTTTTCCAGCGTGTAGCATTCGATGATGTCGCCCGTCTCGTATTCGTTGAAGTCTCCGAGGCGGATGCCGCATTCCAGGCCCGCCTTGACTTCTTCCACTTCATCCTGGAAGCGGCGGAGGGTGGACATTTTTCCGTCAAAGACGGGCGTCTTGTCGCGGATGACGCGCGCCTCGCAGCTGCGGAGGATTTTGCCGTCCTCCACCATGCAGCCTGCCGCGCGGCCTTTGTTGAGCTTGAAGACCTGGAGCACTTTGGCGTGGCCGATGATGGTTTCGCGCGTTTCCGGTTCCAGCAGGCCCAGCATGGCATCCCTCACCTGGTCGATGAGTTCGTAAACGATGGAATACAGTTTTACCTGCACGCCTTCCCGCTTGAGCAGTTTGACGGCGTTGGCTTCCACTTTGACGTTAAAGCCCAGGATGACGGCATCCGAGGAGGAGGCCAGCAGAACGTCCGATTCCGAAATGGGGCCGGCGGAGGCGTTCAGGAAGACGCATTCCACTTTGTCCGACTGGATGTCCAGAACAGCCTTCCTGATGGCTTCCACGGAACCCTGCACATCCCCCTTCAGGAGTATTTTGAGCTGGGCTTTCTGGGTGCCGTCCCCCATCATGGCAAGCAGTTCTTCCATGCGTGCCTTGCGGGGCTGGGCCAGGCGCTGCTTGCGCAGTTCCTCCTGGCGTTCTTCCCCAAGCTTTGGCGGCGCGTTCGTTTTCCATTTCCACCAGTTCGTCCCCCACGTTCGGGGTTTCAGAGAAGCCGGTGATTTCCACGGGCATGCCGGGCCCTACCTTTTTGACGCGTTCGCCGTGGTCGTTGACCAGGGCGCGCACCTTGCCGGCGTAAGGGCCGCAGATGAAGGGCATCCCAACGCGGATGGTGCCGCTTTCCACGATGGCCGTGGCGGAGCTGCCCGTGCCGGGTTCCACGCGGGCCTCGATGATGGAGGCGCGGCAGTTGGCCTTGGGATTGGCCTGGAGTTCCAGCACTTCTGACTGGAGGACGAGAAGGCCGAGAAGGTCGTCAATGCCGGCTCCGGTCAGGGCGGAGACTTCCACGCATTCCACATCGCCTCCGAAGTCCGTGGGAACCAGCCCTTCTTCCATCAGGCCGCTCTTGGTCTTGACGGGGTCTGCGGCCGGAAGGTCGCATTTGTTGATGGCTACGATGATGGTTTTGCCGGCTGCCTTGGAGTGGGCGATGGCTTCCCGCGTCTGGGGCATGATGCCGTCATTGGCGGCCACCACCAGAACCACGATGTCCGTGACGTCTGCGCCGCGGGCGCGCATTTCCGTGAAGATGGCATGGCCCGGCGTATCCAGGAAGGTGAGCGTGCTGCCGTTGTAGTCAACCGTATAGGCGCCGATGTGCTGGGTAATGCCCCCGGCTTCCCCCTTGGCCACGCGCGTTTTGCGGATGTAGTCCAGCAGGGATGTTTTACCGTGGTCCACATGGCCCATGACGGTGATGATGGGCGTGCGCGTGATGAGGGTGGCTTTGGGTTCTTCCACCACCGGCACGGGTTCCGGTTCCTTGACGGGTTCCTGCTGGGCTTTCACGCCGCCGCCCTTTTCCCGTTTTTCACGGGCGAATGTGTAGCCGTGGATGTCGCAGATGGAACTGACGGCGTCCGCATCCAGCGGCGTGTTCGGGTTGGCGAAGATGCCCATGCCCATCAGATCCTTGATGATTTGGAAGGGCTTGGCTTTCAGCATGCCCGCCAGCTCGGAAACGGAAACGGGCGGCTTGAGGTTGATGATTTTATCGTCTGCGGAGGGTTCTTCCTGGGGTGCGGGCGCGGCGGGTTCTGCGGCGGCCGGGGCAGCGGCGGGCGCCGGAGCGGCGTCAGCGGCGCGCGACGCTTTTTTCTTGTTGCCGGAAAGCAAGTCGAGAGCTTCTTTCTTGACTGGAGCAGGGCGGGAGGGCGCCGGTGCGGGGGCCGGCTGGGGTGCGCGTTTCTTTTTGGAAGATCCGCCGATCAGATCCAATACTTCCTTTTTGGGTTCTTTCTCTTCTTGTTTATTAGGCATCTTGATTTAAGGTTGTTAGATGTTGAGCGCCGCGCTCAACGGTTATTGGGAGATAAGGTCCCGTGCCTTGTTCAGAATTTGGGCGGCTTCCTCTGCGGGAATGCCCATGCTTTCCGCGATGTCGGAAGCTTCAAATCCGGTGAGGGCTACCAGGTCCGTTCCGCCCATGGTCACCAGGCCCATGGCGGTTTCTTCCGGGATTTCCAATTGTTCGCTGAGGGTTTTGGCCGCAGCCTGGCATTGGCGCATGACTTCTTCGGCCGCAGCCTGGCTCTGGCGTTTTTCCGCTTCCTGGACGTCAAAGACGCGCACCTGGACATCCCAGCCCATCAGGCGGGAGGTGAGGCGGGCATTCTGGCCCCTGCGGCCGATGGCCTTGGAGAGGTCTTTGTCGTCCTGGACGATAACGAAGATTTTTCTGGCTTCCTCGTCCACAGTGATTTCCCGCGGTTCCACGGGGCTGAGAGCTTCCCGGACGAAGGTGACGGGGTCTTCCGTCCATTCCAGGATGTCCACTTTTTCATTGTTGAGCTCCCGGACGATGTTTTTGACGCGGGCGCCGCGCATGCCTACGCATGCCCCTACCGGATCTACTTTGTCGTCATGGCTGATGACGGCCACTTTGGTGCGGTAGCCGGCTTCGCGGGCGATGCCGTGGATTTCCACGGTCTGGTCGCCTATTTCCACCACTTCCGATTCAAAGAGGCGGCGCACCAGGTTCGGATGGCTGCGGGAAAGGATGACTTCCGGGCCGCGTGCTTCCGTGCGCACTTCCACCACGTAGAAGCGCATGCGGTCGCCGACGCTGTAGTCTTCATTCGGCACGCGTTCGCGGGAGGTCATGACGCCTTCGAATTTACCGAGGTCCACAAAAATATCCCCCTTTTCAAAACGGCGGATAGTGCCCGTTACCAGATCTCCGGCGCGGTCCTTGAATTCGTCGTAGAGCATTTCCTTTTCCGCATCCAGCAGTTTCTGGAGCATGGTCTGGCGGGCGGTCTGCACCGCGATGCGGCCGAAACCCTTGGGCGTGATGTTGGTGGGGAGCAGGTCGTGAAGCACGGCGTTTTTGTCCAGCTTGACGGCCAGGGAAAGGGGGATCTGGTTGAATTTGTCGGAGTATTCTTCATCCGGCACCACTTCCAGGTCCGCAAAAATACGCACCTTGCCTTTGTCTACGTTGATTTCGGCCCTCAGGTAGTTGATGCTGCCGGAACCGGGAACCATTTTGCGGTAGGCAGAGAGAAAGGCGGACTCCAGAGCGAGGAGAATTTTTTCACGGGAGAGCCCTTTTTCCCTCTCGTAGTAGTCAATCAAAGCTTTAATATCGTTTGTCATGAGTGTGGAGGAGTGTGATGGATAGACAAAAAAGAGCGGGTCGACAGACCCACTCTCGAGTGCCTCTCGGGGTGTTTGCCTATCTAAGTAAGCACGAGGGGGAGGTTCTGGCAAGAGAAAAAACGCTTGTTCTATGCGGCATGCAAAAGACTGGGGATGATTCCGGAAGAAGAATTTTCCGGAGCCCTCCGGGAGGGGGCGGGACAACGGTGTTTGAGGGCTTGACGGACCCGTCAAAAACGGGAAGTATGCGCGCATGAAACTCGTCTCATGGAACGTGAACGGATTGCGGGCGGTTCTGGGCAAGGGAATGGCGGACGCCGTGGATGCCCTGGAGCCGGACGTCCTCTGCCTTCAGGAGATCAAGGCGCGTCCGGAACAGGTGAAAGACCTGTGGATTTCCTCCTGGCCGCACCAGCTCTGGAATCCGGCGGAGAAGGCCGGCTATTCCGGCGTGCTGATCCTCAGCCGGGTGCGGCCTCTTTCCACGTCCGTCGGAATCGGCTGGCCGGAGCATGACCGGGAAGGGCGCGTCTGCACGATGGAATTCGAGGGGTTTTACCTGGTCAACTGCTATACGCCCAATTCACAGAATGAACTGGTGCGCCTTCCGTACCGGGAGCAGTGGGACGCCGCGTTCCGCGAGTATGTGGCGGGACTGGCGGAAACCAAGCCGGTCGTTTTCTGCGGAGACTTGAACGTGGCCCATGAGGAGATTGACATTGCACGTCCCAAAGAGAACCGTTTTTCCGCCGGGTTCAGCGACCAGGAGCGCGCCGGGTTCACGCTGCTGCTTGAGGCCGGTTTTACGGATACGTTCCGCGCCCTGCATCCGGAGGAGCCGGGCTGGTACAGCTGGTGGTCCTACCGCGCGGGCGCCCGCGCCCGGAATATCGGATGGCGCATTGACTATTTCTGCGTTTCCAATCCGCTGGCTTCCAGGGTGAAGGATGCCGCCATCCATCCGGATGTGACGGGGTCCGACCATTGCCCCGTCAGCCTGGAGATTGACTGCTGAGCGCGGTCTTTCAGATGATTTTCAACTGTAAAAGATTGATGATTATGGAACAGGAATTGCCGCTGCTGGTGGTTGCCACGCGCAACGCCCACAAGACCGGGGAAATCCGCGCCATGCTGGCCGGGAAATGGGAAGTGAAGGATCTTTCCGACTATCCCCAGGCTCCGCCCGTGGATGAAACGGGAGTCACGTTTACGGAGAACGCCACGCTCAAGGCGCTTTCCGCTTCCAGATGCATCCCCGGCGTCCTGCTGGCGGATGATTCCGGGCTGGAGGTGGATGTGCTGGACGGGCGCCCCGGAGTCTGGTCCTCCTCCTTCGGCGGGGAGGAAGGGAACCATGCGCGGAATAACCTCCGCATGATGGAGGAACTGCGGCGCGCCGGCGTGAAGCCGGGGGACAGGCCTTCCGCGCGGTTCCGCTGCGTCATGGTGCTTGCCGGGAACGGCCGCGTGCTGGCGGAGTTTTCCGGTTCCGTGGAAGGCTACATGTTGACGGAGCCGGCCGGAGAAGGAGGGTTCGGCTATGATCCGCTGTTTGTCCCGGAAGGGTATGACCGGAGTTTCGCCCAGCTTCCCATGGAAGTGAAATTCCATGTCGCACCGCGCCCGCGCTCTGGCGCAGGTGGTGGAGTGGATGAAGGAACGCCGGGCCTGAGGTTTTTCCCGGGCGCCTGGCCGGGGGGGGAGGTCAGTCCAGCCTGAAGGCGCATATCTGGAAGGGTGCCGGTGTTCCGGTGTTCAGGAGCTGGTATTTGCCGGCGCGCCAGGAATGATGGGGCAGGCGGGACAGGAAGGCTTCCACGGCTTCCGCTTCTTCCTTTCCTCCTTCGTGGCCGGGATAGCACATGACGCTGAGAAGCCCGTTCGGGGCAATGAGGGCGGCGGCCTGTTCCAGCGCGGCCAGGGTGCATTCCGTCCTGGTGACCGTTTTTTTGTCCCCGCCCGGCAGATAGCCCAGGTTGAAGACGATGGCCTTCACGGGGCTTCTGACCAGTTCCGCCAGGCGGTCATGGCTGGCAAGATGGAGCCGGACGGAAGGGGTGAGCAGCCCTTCCTTCTCCAGACGCTCCCTGGTGGCGCGGATGGCTTCTTCCTGCACGTCAAAGGCGTGCACCTGGCCGGAAGGGCCAGCCAGCCGGGCCAGGAAAACCGTATCATGCCCGTTGCCCGCCGTGGCGTCCACGACTGCGTCCCCGGGGAAGACGACACGGCTGATCCAGTCATGAGCGCAGGTCATGGGGCGGCTGAGCAGGGAACATTTCATGACCGGGTTGTACAGAAGCTCTGCCTGTATGACAATTCGTTTATGAAATTCCCGGTGCGGGAAGAATGACAGGTTGTTTTTTGGCAGGGCATGTGTTAGGAAGAGGCATAAAACCTTCTGCGTGTTCCCGCATGCGGGGATAAACCACAGACGTTGGCATGAAGATGACTGACAGACGCACTTTTTTGAAAAGGACTGCCGCCGCAGGGGCGCTGGCGGCCATATCGGACATGGATTCCCTGTTCGCCCAGGAGGCCGGAGCTCCGGTGGCTTCCGGCATTCCGGATCTGGTGGCCGTCCGCAACGGCACCCGTGCGGAGATGGTCAGGAAGGCCGTGGAGACGCTGGGCGGCATGCAGGCCTTCGTCAAGCCGGGCCAGACCGTCGTAATCAAGCCGAACATCGGCTGGAACAAGGCTCCGGAATTCGGCGCCAACACACATCCTGAAACCGTCGCCACGCTGGTGGAGCTGTGCAGGCAGGCCGGAGCGAAGGAAGTAAGGGTGTTTGACCACTGCTGCCACAACGGCGCCTATGAGGGCAGCGGCGTGAAAGAGGCCGTAGAGAAGGCCGGCGGCGTAATGGTGGACGGCGGCAATGAGAGCCAGTACGTGCAGACGGAAAACCCGAAAGCCCGGAAATTCACCTCCGCCAAGGTGCATAAGGCCGTGCTGGAGGCGGATGTTTACATCACCTGCCCGCCCCTCAAGCACCACAGCGGTTCCGAGATGACCGCCTGCATGAAGAATGTCATGGGCACCGTCTGGGACCGCGGGGCCATGCATAAGAACGACCTGCACCAGTGCATCGCGGATGCCGTGTATTTCCGCAAGCCGGACCTGTGCGTGCTGGACGCTTACATGCCCATGGTGCGCAATGGCCCCGTGGGGAAGGATACGAATGATCTGGTGGAGCGCAAAACCCTTCTGGCTTCCCGTGACATCGTGGCCATTGACGCTGCGGGCGCCGCCCTGCTGAACAAGACCGGAAAAATTCGCCATGTGCAGCTTGGGGAGGAAATGGGGCTGGGCGTCGCCGACCTTTCCAGGCTTCATATCCGCCGTATCAGCATGGCCTGACGCGGCGGCTCCTTCTCCCGTCTGCGGATGACGCGGTGGAGGGCCAACTTTCCGCCTCCGGCGGGTTTATGATAAATATGTCAGTCATCAAAGCCTTTCTCGTCAGTCCTCTGAAGTGGCTCCGCGTGACGGTGGCCGTCATTTTCTTTATTGGGATTGCATACGCTTTTCTGCACCACATTCCCGCGTGGAACGTGCCGAACATGACGGGGGGCGGAGAGGGGGTGGAAGATTCCTTTTCCCTGGCGCGGTGGCAATTGGTGCCGTCCGTGCTGGGGACCTTGAGCGGGGCCGCCGTTTCCGCCGTGATTCTGGGGGTTTTGCTGCTGCTTACGCTGCTGTTCGGCCGCGTATACTGTTCCTTCATCTGCCCGCTGGGGATTCTCCAGGATATTGTTTTCAGAATCCGCCGCTGGCTGGCGCCGAAGCGTTTCCTGAAATTCTCCCGGCCTGTGCCGTGGATGCGGTATGGGGTGCTGGCATTGCTGGCCGCCTGCTGCGTGACGGGGCTGGCCGGTCTGTCTCTGAATTGGCTGGACCCTTACAGCATTTTCGGGCGCATCATGTATGTGCTGGCATGGCCGGCCGCCATTTGGAGCAATAACCTGCTGGCGGCGGACAGTTCTTCTGCGGACCTGGTTCAAATGGATTATTTCCCCGCGGCTTTCCCGGTATTGCTGGCCTCCGCCGGCATGCTCGGCCTGGTGGCCGTCATGAGCGCCTGGAAGGGGCGCCTGTATTGCAATACGGTATGCCCCGTCGGCACGTTCCTTGGGTTGCTTTCCCGTATCTCCCTTTTCCGGCTGGGCTTTGATCCCGCCTCCTGCAAATGCGGCAAATGCGTCAAATCCTGCAAGGCGCAATGCCTGAACCTGAAGGAATACAAAATAGACTCCTCACGTTGCGTGGCGTGCTACGATTGCGTGCGCTCCTGCAGTGAGGGAGGAATACGCTACCGCTGGTTTACCAGGGTCCGCCAACAGATTCCGGCCCAAAAAAAGAAGGTTCCCCCCGGCTTCCGCTCCCTCTTCTTCCGCCGCGGTTCCCTCCATTGCCGGGAGTTCCCGCCGCCAGTTCCTGGAGGCTACTGCGGTCGGGCTGGCTGCGGCCGCCTTTTCCGGATGCCGGGGAGATGCCGCCCGGAAGCTGGACCCTACCCAGTGCGTTCTTCCTCCCGGAGCCGGTTCCCTGGAACGTTTTCTGGATATCTGCACCGGCTGCCAGATGTGCGTTGCCAACTGTCCCACCCATGTGCTTCAGCCCTCATACCTGCAGCTTGGCCTGAAGGGATTCATGAAACCCCGGATGGATTTTGCCACCAAATATTGCCTTTATGATTGCCACCGCTGTGCGGAAGTCTGCCCCACGGGGGCCATACGCAGGATGCCTGTTACCGCGGAAAGGGATACTGAGGGAATAACAAAAGATACTACGCGCATTGCCGTGGTCCGGTTTTACGTTTGCCGCTGCCTGGTTGCCCGGGAGGACATGGATTGCGGAGCCTGTACGGAGCATTGCCCCACCAAGGCCCTTTACACGGTGCCCTATATCGGGCGTGACGGCCAGGAGCACCGCCTGCCCAGGCTGGATCCTTCCCTGTGCATCGGCTGCGGCGCGTGCGAACACGCCTGTCCCGTTACCGCGGAACGGCCTGAGGAACGCGAACGCCGGAACTCCTGCGATCTGTGCGAGGAAAAATGCGAGTTCGGAAGGCGGCGGGAAATGCCCCCCCGGGCGCTGGTGGTCCGTGCCGTAAATCCCCAGCAGAAAGCTGTTAAAAAGTTTGAGGACAAAGCTGTGGATCCGGTGGGGGATGCGGATTTTCCGTTTTAAAAACGGCTGGCGGTGTGGAAGATGATGAAATAAACGCTCCCGGAGGCTTCAAACTTCCCTTTCGGGAGGGCTGTGTCTGTCCATCCGGTTTTTCGGGGGAATTCCGTGCAGCCCGGCTTGCGGCACGGATACGGCCGCGGGGGATGCCGAAATGAGCGGGGGCAGGAGGAGCCTGACCGCGGGAGCGTTCCCGCGGCTGGCGGGGAAGGTTCCCGGAGAGCATGTTCTCCGTTTCCGGCGGGATAGAGTGCAAATGCCCGATTTTCCTTGATGATGCGGAAGTTGATACGTTAAAGTAAAAGAACCATGTTGCAGGCGAACGGCATTACGTATGAGATAGAAACACCGGATGGTCCTTTGAAATTATTGGACAATGTCAGTTTTAATGTCCCTCGCGGTCATTTTATGGCGGTCGTTGGTCCTTCCGGCTGCGGAAAGACGACCTTATTGAAGGCGATTGCGGGCATGATTGCGGAAACGGGCGGGCGTTTTTTCTGGAATGGCCATGATTTGGCTGAAGAAGACTTTGAACCTTCGGAAATCGGGTTCGTTCCCCAGTTCAGCATTGCCTATGACCAGCTGAGCGTGGATGAGAATGTGGAGAGCGCCGCCAGGCTCCGTTGCCGGTTCAATTCCGTGGACGATTTGGACGACAGCATTGACAATGCCCTGGAGGTAACGGGAATGGAGGGGATTACGGACCGGGATGTGAAAATTCTTTCCGGCGGCCAGAAAAGGCGACTGGCGCTGGCCATGGAACTGGTATCCAATCCCCGGCTGCTGATTTGCGATGAGGTGACGTCCGGACTGGATCCCAGGTCGGAACACGATATCGTGTTCCTCCTGCATGAAATCTCCCGTTCGGAAGGCCGCATCGTCATTTCCGTCACGCACAGCCTTTCCCATCTGGACAGGTATGATTCCATCCTGGTCATGCACCAGGGCTGCGTGGCTTACCACGGTTCGCCGAAAACCATGCTGCATTACTTCGGCGTTTCCTCGCTGGAGGAGATTTACCCGAAGCTCCAGGATCGTGAAGGCCCTTCCTGGAGCCGGTCCTGGAGCAAGCACCGGGATTCCTATTATTCCCGTCTGGAACAGGAAAGGGAAAAGAAAATTCTTTCCGGGGAACTGCCGGATCCGGATGCCGTCCGTCTTGCGGAGGCGGAGAAGGAGGGGGCCTCCGGAGAATCCGGAACGGAACGGGAAAAGGCCGTGGAGGAAAACATTCCGGAAGTTCCCGGATTTTTCACCCAGTTCTTTTGCCTGCTGGGGCGGCGCTGGCGCATCTTTTTCCGCGACCGTTCCCAGTTGGTTCTTCAATTGGTCATGGTGCTGCTGTTTCCCGTGCTGGTAGCCATGTTTACGGACAAGGGCTCCGGGCAAATCGTGGGGCTTTCCGCCACGCAGGATGTCCAGACTGTCCAGAAGGATATGGAAGCCCAGCAGCTGAACATGAAGACGGGATCCGCCGTCTCCGGCATCATCATGTTTGAGGTGATTCTGCTGGGGCTGATGGGGTCCAACAATGCCGCCCGCGAGGTGGCCGGCGAACGCGCCGTCATGGAAAAGGAAAAGTATGCGGGCATGAGGCCTTCCGCCTACCTGGCGAGCAAGCTGTCCTATCTGAGCGTCCTGGTGCTGGTGCAATCCGTCTGGATGTTTGCCTTTGTGGATTTTTTCTGGGACCGTGGCGGCGGCCTGACGCATCTGCTGTTCCTGATTTTGGCGAACGCCGCCATGACTTTTGTATGCCTGGGCATTTCCGCCCTGGCCCGGAGTGCGGACCAGGCTTCCCTGCTGAGCATTTATCTGGTGGGTTTCCAGCTTCCTCTCTCCGGAGCGGTGCTGGCGCTTCCGGAATATGTGGAGGATTTCATACGGCCCTTCATTTCCGCGTATTGGGCGTGGTCCGGCAGCATCTCCGCCCTGAAGGACGACGTATATCACGCCGTCAAGAATGTGCTGGATACGGACCTGACGCCCTCCCTGGTTTGTTATATTGTTCTGGGCGTGCATGTTGCGTGCGGCATTGCGGCCGCCTACGCGGGAATCCACCGTTCGCGCTGGGAGCTTTAATTTAATGCGTGCATTTGCGGGAAGTCCGTTATATACTTCTTCCATCAAAAATTATGTCGAGACGGCGTGCAGCAAAAAAGAAAAATTCCTCATCATCCGCACTGGTTTTGACGGTCGGGGCGGCGGTTTTTGTGCTGGCCGTTATTGTGGGGATTGTCATGTTCCGAGCCGGGGAGAAGCCTCAGGCCGGGTCGGATATACCTCTGGATATTCTGGCGGCGAACGCCTCCCAGCTTTCCAATAACAACTATGCACTGGACGGAACGGTGATTGACCGTTTTCCGCGCGGCGAGTCCGAGCTTATTGCCTTCTTGTACAAAGACGCCTCCGGGCGTGAGTGCATCATTCCCGTCTGTGTTTCTGCTGAGGCCAGGAACGGACTGAACATCAACCGGGACCAGCAATACAGGATAGAGTTCCGGGTGGAAGACGTCAATCCGAAGGTGCGCGGCGTGTGCGTAGCTACATCCATTCAGCCTAAATAAACAATCTCCCTCGTCCTATGAAATGCTGTTTTTTGATGACTCTGGCCTGCGCGGTTCCTGCGCTGGGGCAGATGATGTACAACCCTCCTGCAGCCGGCGGTGCGCCTGCCGCGCCTCCTGCCTCCCCTCCCGCCGTTCAGCCGAATGCCTACCAGCCTTCCAGGCAGGGGGATGCCAAGTCCCTGTACGGCAATGAGCTGCCTTTCCTGAACCCTCAGGACGGCACGGTGACCATCAACGGAACGACGTTGAATATGGGCAGTTTCCGGGAGATTGAAGCGCGTTTCAACAAATACCTGAGCCAGCCGGAGGAGAGCACGGAAGATGCGAAGGAATATCAGAAAATTTTTGAAAAGCTCCACGAAACGCTCTCCATGCGCAAGGAAAAACTGGCGGCGGATAATGTGGTGCGGCAGGTAGTGGACCTGTTGACCGCCGCTTCCAGCAATCCGCTGGACGGAGGCGTTTCCGACGCTCTCTGCCAAGCCATTTACACCGCGTGGCAGGCCAGGAGCAATGGGAAAAACAAGGGGAAGATGCTTGAGGCGGTGGAGAGGGAAATCCGCAGCAACGCCCAGAAGATGAGCCTGATGGAAAGCGGCGTGACGGCGATTTCCGGTGCACCCTCCGGCCAGAAGGGCGGGAAAAAGGGGACTCCCTCCAATCATCCGGCGAAAAATAATCCCCGTTACAAATACCTGGAAAAGCGTGTGGTGGAGATGGAAGCCCGCAAGCTGAAGCTGGAGAGTGAACAGGTGCTGACGGTGACGGAAGCGAAAGTTGTTTTCCAGTCTACGCTGGTTCAATTGTTTGCCCAGCGGCGTTTTGACCATGTTTCCATAGGCTGCGGCGTTTACAGCCGCCTGTTCAATGACGGGGATACCAAGCTGCGGCTGGATAAAAATTCCGATGCCGCCAAGATGTTCAGCGGCACGCTGGGCGCTCCGCCCACCGTCGCTATTCTGGACAATCTTTCCCGGGAGCTGGCCCGTGACTCCGACCGGCACATGAAGGCCGTGAACAATCTGGTGGATTCCCGTCATTATGTGGATGCGCTGGAACGGCTGAACGAAGCCCTTCTGATCGGGGAATTCATGCCTGCCGTAAATACGTTTCCGTATGAGAAGAAGCAAAAGCTGTATGCCTTCAAGCGGGACGTGGAAAAGTTGTTCGAGCTGATGAACGGCAAAGATTATGAAGAAGCCCTTTCCCTGGTGGAGGCTCTTAAGAAGACTTCCAGGGATTTCAGCACGGGCCGTGCGGAATCCGCAATCAGCGCCGCCGTATTCGCCAGTGACGCCTATATTTCCCAGGGTCAGGAAGCCCTGGCCAGGGGTGACCGCGCCAAACTGGAGGAATGCCTGAAAAGCGCCATTGAAATCTGGCCGAAAAACCCCCGCCTTCTTCCGCTGCGGAACGCCATGATGGCCGCGGGTCAGCAATCCCATGCGCTGGAGGATTTCAAACGTTTCCACAAGAGTAAGAATTATCGCCGCATCTTTGACAACCAGCATGAATTTGCCGTTCTGGTGAAGGATGATCCGGAGCTCCAGAAGCAGTTTGTGGAAGATTTGGGCAAAATGGCCGTTATTGAGCGTGCCCTGGGCGCGGCGCGTCAGCGTGAAGCCATGCAGGACGTGTACGGCGCCTGGGAGGAGCTTCAGCAGCTGCGTTCCAAAGACCAGGAGCTGTTCATCAATGACCAGGAGCTGAATGCCCGGTATCTGGACCTGACGACAAAGGCAAGCACGCTGGTGAATTTGCTGAATGATGCGGAAAAATGCAGGAATGAGGGAGAAGTGGGGTCCGCCCTGGGCAAGTACATGGAAGCTAAAAGGCTGTATCTGTATTCCCGGTTTGCCAAGGAGGGAATTGAGTCCCTGCTTGATGAAATTTTCCGTTGAACTGGACGGATAAATTCCGCCGCATGGCGTGCCTGTGGAGACGGAGTAATTGCTTTTCTTCCGGAACGGTGCCGTTATGCTACGGCTCATGAAGGCAGTATACCTGTGTTTGTGCATGCTGGCGGCGTTCTGTTTTCCGGCCGCGGCGCTTCCGGCGGATTGCAGCCAGGTGATTGTAGGTTCCGCGGACGGGTGGAATAGTTCCCATGTGCAGTTGAGCCTTTTGGAGAAAGCCGCGGGGCTGGGTGATGGTGAAAGGGCCGTTTCCGGCGCGTCTGGGAAAATCCGGTCTGGTCTGGGGCAGGGGCGTCAGCTTCCCTCCCGCCGGAGGGCCGGTGAAGAAGGAGGGGGACTTGCGTTCTCCCGCAGGAATTTTTGAACTGGGGGGCGTATATGGAACTGTTCCCGCGCCGCAGAAAAAGCGTTCCATGCCGTACCGCCGCATCACGCCGCGGGACATGTGGGTGGATGACCCTGCCTCTCCCCTGTATAACCAGCACTTTGTGCTGAAGCATGATCCCGTCACGCCTTGGGAGTTCAAGCAGCAGATGAAGCTGAATGATTACGCCCACAGTCTGAAACTGTTTATCCGGCATAATGCCGCAGACGGACGGCAGAAACCCGTGCCGGGTGCGGGTTCCTCCATTTTTTTCCATATCTGGCGCCGGGACGGAGGAGCCCCTACGGCCGGATGCACCGCAATGAGCGAGGAAAATTTGAGGGCCATGATTGCATGGCTGGATCCTTCCAGACATCCCCTTTATATTCTGCTCCCCGCCAGGGAATATTTGCGCCTGCGCAGAGCCTGGGGGCTGCCGTGATATTTTCAGAATCCGCCTTTGCAGGCACGCCTGTTCCGCCGCCCCGGGACGGACAGGGGTGTGGTTGAAACACTACGGATGGAAGGGCTGGTGGATGGTGCGGCTCCCGTGCCGTGCTGCACGTTCGTTGCTGCCTGGAGTTCCCTTTCCCGTAAATGCAGGAAGCCGGCCTTTCTTCAAAGGCCGGCTTCCGCATGGTAAAATGGTTATTGTTCCTGGGACTGGGGAGCGGGAGCTTCCGGCTGGAGCAGGGGAGTGGAGGTTTCCTTCACTTCCGCCATGGAACCCTGTTCTTCCCTGGGTGCGCGGTCTTCGCGGGGCTGACGGGGTTGTTCCTGGCGTTCATTGGCTCCGCTGACCAGCAGATTGCGGCCCATGAAAGGCTGGTTGTGGAGAATGTCCACGGAACGGATGGCGTCTTCCATCTTCTTCATTTCCACAAAAGCATACCCCTTGGACTTGTGGGTGCGGGGGTTGTAAATGATTTCCACGGAATTGACTTCCCCGATGCCCTTGAACACGTCCTCCAGATCGCTTTCCGTAGCTTCATAGGAAAGATTGCCCACATAAAGCCGGCGGTTGGAGACGGGCTGTTTGGGTGCGGAAACGCGATCCTGCCTGTTGCGGGCTACGCGGGTGTTGGTTTTGGCGGCGGCTTTATCCCTGGCCGCATACTTGTTATTCTTGGACGGACGAATGCCGAAGAGGCCCAGGAAACGCTGCCACAAGGAGAGTTTGGCGGGCGCTTCTTTTCTGTACTTGGGACGGTAACCGCTGGAATCGCGGCGGTCATTGCCATAGGAGCGTCCGCCCTTGTTGTAGCGGCGGCGAGCTCCCTGGCCCTGTCTTCCCTGTGTGTTGTGTTGTGACATACTTATATGCTAAGTTGGTGATTATGTTGGTGTCATGCCGGATTTATCGCTGTGTGCAGTAAATTCCATCCGGAGGATCGCCGGGACGTTCCGCTGCCATGAGAAAAGCCAGGAGTAAGGGGGCCCCATGCCCCGATCAACGGTCCATGCATGGTCTGATAGGGGGGCGATCAGGCTAGGCGCGTGACCAGTCCGGTCGATTGACGCGTATACCAATGCACAGGGAGCCGGATTCTTGCAAGCCGGTATCTCGTCATTTTAGGCTTTCTGCTCGCCCGGAGGCGGGAAGGCTGTCCGGGAGGCAGGCTTCCGTGCCGGGCATGGCTCAGAGTGAGCAAACAATTTGACAAAAAGACAAGGACGGAGCATTTTAAATGCCGGCTAATCTACATATTCTCTCGATGCTGATTCAAAATGCAGACCGTACTACCTACGGGATTAATAAGGTTGTTGTTTTCGTCCTTGCGTTCGTCGTCTTCTTCGTTGTCGGATTTGTGTCCTGGCAATGGGATGGGGTCGCTCCGGAACCGTGGCGTCTGCGGACGCTGGTGCTGACGCCGCTGACGATGTCTCTGCTGCTGTATGTGTGCTGTGACCAGTTCGGCGTTTACTACCGCTGCCAGACGCTCTGGGAAAGCATCCGGCGGTTTGTGGTGGCATATGCCTGTTTTGTGGTGTTAAGCGTGATGATATGGAAGTTCTTTGTTCCCTTCTCCGCGGATGTCGGTGTCCAGACCCTGGCGTATTTGCTTACCTTCCTGGGTTCCCTCTGGCTGCGTATCAGCTGGTTCCGGGCGGAAAAAAGGCTGGTGGAGGAAGCCCCTACGCTGGTGGTGGGAACTCCGGATCATGTGAAAGAATTCCGCAGGACGCTGGAGAACAATCATGTGGACTTCAGGAATGGGCTGCTGGTCATGGCGCCTGAAGAGGTGGACAGTGCGGTAGTCAGGAATTTGTTGATTAAGAATTGCGTCAGCAAGGTGGTGTTTCTGCCGGAGGAGGTGGATTCTTCCGTGGCGCGGTGCCTGGTGGAACTGTGCGGCAAGATGGGAGTCGATTTTTACGCGAGCATGGTGGTAAGCATGCCCGCTGTGCATAAAACCTATTTCGGCGTGATTGGAGGAACAAGAATGCTGGTGTACAAATCCACCCCCATTCCCTATACCACCTCCTGGCAGTTGAAGAAAATGCTGGACTGGACGGGAGCGCTGGCGCTTCTGGTGGGAACGTCACCCCTGTGGGTGCTGGCGGCTGTGGGAATCAAGCTGTCGGATCGTGGCCCGGTCTTTTACCGCCAGAAACGTTCCGGGCTGTATGGTCGGGAGTTTGGCATGTGGAAGTTCCGCACCATGTACCGGGACGCGGATAAGAGGCTGGATGAAGTGAAAGCCAAGTACGGCAATGACATGGACGGCCCCATCTTTAAGCTGGAGCACGACCCTCGCATCTTCTCCTTTGGGCGCTTCCTGCGCAAATTCAGCATCGACGAGCTTCCCCAGCTCATTAATGTGCTGAAGGGGGAAATGAGCCTGGTTGGCCCGCGCCCGCTGCCCGTTTATGAGACGGAAGCCTTTACCAGCGACGCCCACCGCCGCAGGTTGAGCGTGCTGCCCGGTGTGACGGGGTACTGGCAGATTGCCGGACGCAGCAACATCCGGGAATTTGAAAAGCTGGTGGAATTGGATATGAAGTATATTGACAACTGGTCCCTGTGGCTGGATATCAAACTGCTTCTGAAAACCGTCCCGGCAGTGCTTTTCGCCCGTGGGGCAAAGTAGCTTCCAGGTCTCCCTGGATTGCAGGCCGTCAGCCGTTATTGCCGGGAATTTGGAATCTGGCTGGGGTTCTCTGTCCGGTGGAACAGGCCCGTTTTAAGAATACTGCAATTCGGGAGGGGGATGAAATTGGTGTATTTTGTGGAAAATGAAGAAAATTATTGCCGGGCAGAGACTTTAATCTTGAGGTGCGGAAAGGGATGGGGCAGAATCAATCTATTATGGATTTAGTTCAGCGAGAAATCTCTAAAGAAACGGTGACTCCGTATTTCATCGAGTATTTCGGTCAGGCGCCTACTCATGTGGCAGCGGCACCGGGACGTGTGAACCTTATTGGTGAGCACACGGATTATAATAACGGTTTTGTGATGCCTATGGCGCTTGATAACCATTGTGTTGTGGCTGTGGCTCCCTCCCCCGTGGGCAAACACCGCTTTTGCGGTTCCCTGGGTGACCAGATCCATGAAATTGCGGTGGAAGATGCCTTGGTTCCCGGCGAACCGTTCTGGTCCAATTATGTCCGCGGCGTTTTGGCCAACCTGCACAGGCGCGGCATAGAAATCGGGCCTGTGGATATGCTGATTGACAGCAATGTGCCCCGCGGTGGCGGCCTCTCCTCTAGTGCCGCTCTTGAAGTTGCCGTCTGTACGGCGCTCGCCGCTTTTGCCGGCGTTGAAATAGATCCCAAGGAAGTAGCCCTGATCGGGCAGGCCGTGGAACATGAATTCGTGAACGTTCCCTGCGGCATCATGGACCAGTTTATTTCTGCCAACGGCAAGAAGGGCATGGCTCTCAAGCTGGATTGCGCCACGCTGGAATATGAGCTGGTTCCGATGAACAATGAGTCCGTCTCCGTGCTGGTTCTGGACAGCGCTGTGAAGCATTCCCTGGCGGACGGAGCTTATGGACAGCGCCGCAAGCAGTGTGAGGAAGCTTCTTCCATCATGGGCGTGCCCTCCCTGCGGGAAGCTACGCTGGAGCTGTTGGAATCCTTCAGGGAACAGCTTGGCGATGTGCGCTATCGCCGCGCCCGCCACGTCATTGGAGAAAATGCGCGCGTGAACGCTTTTGCGAACGCCCTTGCCCGCGGCGATTGGGATGAGGCCGGTGTAGCCATGCGCGGCAGCCATGCTTCCCTGCGTGACGACTATGAAGTTTCCTGTGCTGAGGTGGATACCCTTGTTTCCCTTTGTGACCGCATTCCCTCCGCATCCTCCATTTACGGCGCGCGCATGACGGGCGGCGGGTTTGGCGGATGCATTGTGGCCCTGGTGAAGACGGAGGACGTGGAAAAGGTGGCCCAGGAGCTTCTGGACAGCTACTGCCAGGAAACGGGCATTGAAACTACGTATCTTGTAACCCGTGCCGGAGAAGGCGCCCGTATTCTGTACCAAGCTTAATCCATACTGATGATGAAAACACTAGCAACTATATTCGGGGCGCTCGCCCTGATGACGTGGGGCGCATCCGCCCAGGAGGGGCCCGTGCCTGCAACGGCAGCTGATGCGCAGCCCGCCCTGGCCGCTCCGGCCGCGACTCCCGCTGTTGAAGTCCAGCCGGCAGCGGAAATTCAGCCGGCGGCTCCCGCTGCAGAGGCTGTACAGACCGCCTCTGCGGAGCCTAAAACGGCCCCTCTTTCCATGGTGGAAGTCATTCTCTTCTGCGTGGTCGTAGTGGGCGTAATCGCCCTGGGCATCTGGAAAAGCCGTGACCCCGAAGAAACGGAAGAGGAAAAGAAGGCCAAGGGCGCTTCAGACTATTTCCTTGCCGGCCGCGGTCTGACCTGGTGGCTGGTGGGTTTCTCCCTGATTGCCGCCAACATTTCCACGGAACAGTTTGTGGGGATGTCCGGCAAATCGGCCAACTGGGTGGGCATGGCCATCGCCGGGTATGAATGGCTGGCCGCAATCACGCTGGTGGTTGTAGCCTTCTGTTTCCTTCCCAAGCTGCTGAAAGGCGGCGTATATACGATTCCCGAATTCCTGGAATACCGGTATAACACGCTGGCCCGTTCCCTGATGGCCATTGCCACGCTGCTGATTCTGGTAGGCGTGCCGACTGCGGGCGTGATTTACGCCGGCGCCAAGGTGATCTCCGTGTTCTTCACGGGATACTCTGCCATGGGCATTGACTTCGGCAACATCACCGTCGGCTGCGTTATCATTGCCTTCTGCGCCACGGTATACGTGTTCGTGGGCGGGTTGAAAGCCTGCGCCTGGACGGACCTGTTCTGGGGCGCCGCCCTGATTGTGGGCGGCGGCGTGGTAGCCTATTTTGCCCTGACGGAGCTCAGCGGCGCAGACCCGAACCATTTGATTCAATCCGCCGCCGCCAATTCCGGCGCGACGGTTGCCTCCCTGGGGAATCCTTCGGACAGCCTCTGGCATGGGGTGACGCGCTTTTTTGAGCTGAACTCCGGTGACGCGGCCAGCGGTGTAAATACCGTGGGCGGCAAGCTGCACATGATCCGTCCTGCGGATGATGCGGAAATCCCGTGGACGGCTCTTTGCCTGGGCCTGTGGATTCCCAACTTCTTTTACTGGGGCCTCAACCAGTACATCATGCAGCGTACGCTGGCTTCCAAATCCCTGGCGGAAGGTCAGATGGGCATTGTGTTCGCCGCGTTCCTCAAGCTCATCATCCCATTCGTGGTGGTGGTCCCCGGCATCCTGGCCTATAACCTGTACCGCAATGACCTGAAGGAACAGGCGGAAGTAAAATATGCGGCGGAAATCCGTAAGACGGAAGATCCCGCCGCAGTCAAGGGCCGCCCCGTCATCTACAAGCTTACGGACAGCTTCCTGGTGGAAAACGTGGAGGAAGGCTGTGCCCATGCCATTCATAACGCGGAAGTAATGAAGGTGGGCGAAGATGTTATGGCCAATTTGAAACAGGCCTGCGCCGATTTGAAAGCGGATGCCGCCAACGACCAGACCACGTTAGCGGAACGTGCCCCGTTCGTGGAAAAAATCGCTTCCCTTAACAATAAAATCATCAAGCCGGCCGTGGACAACTCGGACAACTACTATCTGACGGATACGCTGGTAGGCTTTGACTATGACTCTGCCTTCGGCACGCTGATCAGGAAGTTGCTTCCCGGCACGGGATGGACATGGTTTGTGCTTGCGGCTCTCTTTGGCGCGGTGGTGTCTTCCCTGGCATCCATGCTGAATTCCGCGTCCACCATCTTTACGATGGATATTTACAACAAGCTGCGCAAAAATGCGGGGCCCACGGAGCTGGTTACCGTCGGCAAGATTGGTTTGCTGGTGTGCGCCGTGATCGCCCTGACCATTGCTCCGTTCCTGGACAGCCCGGCCTTTGGCGGCATCTTCAATTTCATTCAGGAATTCCAGGGCTTCCTGAGCCCGGGCGCCCTGTGCGTGTTCCTCTTCGGCTTCTTTGTGCCCAAGTGCCCGCGCATCTTCGGTTGGCTGGGTATCGTCATTAATGCCCTCCTGTACGGAATCCTGAAGGTGTGGCAGCCGGAAATGGCCTTCCTGAACCGCATGGCCGTGTGTTTCATCACGGTAGTGGTCATCGGCTTCATCTTCACGGCGGTGAACGCCGCCCGCGGCGGACAGCCTATCGTGCTGCCCGACAGGGGCGTGGTTGCCCTTCAGTCCTCTTCACGGGCTAAAATCTTCGGATGGCTCGTGGTTGCCGCGACGGTTGCCCTGTACATCATCTTCTGGTAATCCAGGGAAGACCTCCAGTCCCGTATTTTCAATCCTCCCGGTTCAGGCCGGGAGGATTTTTCACGTCCGGAACAGACCATGCAGCTGGCGCGGCTGAATATTCTGGAGGCGGAAAGTCGGCAGACTGGCGTTTCCGGGCGGCAACGGCGCCTTGTCCTCTGAATAAAGTTAAAGTAAAAGACATGGTTGAAAAGAGGCTGGCAAAACGCCATGCCGCCTCTTATTCCTCTTCCAGAAGCATGCTGCGCAGGGAATCGAAAAAGTTTCCGGATTCCTCTTCCGTCGCTTCCGCGTTCATGAGATCCTCCCATTTGGAATATTCCATCAGGTGGGGAGGAATTTCACTGAGGAAGGAGGAGCGCTGGCAAGGCATGCGGTCCCCCGTAACGCAGGCGCGTGGCGCAATAAGTAAGCATGAGTTTCTCCTGGGCGCGCGTGATGCCTACGTAGAGCAGGCGGCGTTCTTCATCGCAATTGCCGTCTTCCAGGGAACGCTTGTGGGGAAGGATGCCTTCCTCCAGCCCCACGAGGTACACTACCGGAAATTCCAGTCCCTTGGCGGCGTGCATGGTAATCAGGCATACGCCTGGCTTGTTTTCCACGTCGTCATCGTTATCTTCCTTGTCCAGGGTGACCTGGGCCAGGTAGTCCCGGAGAGTTTTTCCGGGTTGCCAGAAGTTGCGGAGGGAGGCTTTCACGTCCCCGATGGACACCAGCCGTTTCTGGATTTCAGCTTCCGTTTTGCACAGGCGCGTGACGTATTCGCTGAATCCGGTTTCCTCAATAAGCTGCTCCAGGATGTCTCCGAAGTCGGTTTCCTTATCCTGGAAAAGGTCGATGTATTTTGCAATCAGTTCATTGAATGCCTGCACGCTGTTGCGGGCGCGGGTGGAAAGGGCCGCCAGGAATTCTTCGTCCTGGAGGGCTGCCCAGACGCTGTTGCCGTGCTCCCGGCTCCAGTCGATGGCCAGATGGCTGGTCAGCTCGCTGATGCCGCGCGGCGGCGTGTTGAGGATGCGCAGCAGATATTCGTCAGCCTGCGGGTTTTCGATAGTCGCCAGATAGGAAATGAGGTCCTTTACCTCCTTGCGGTCGAAAAAACTTTGCGCGCCCACCATGCGGTAGGGAATTTTGTGTTCCCGGAGCGTTTGTTCAATGATGCGGCTCTGGGTATTGGCCCGGAACAGAATGGCGAAATCCTCCCAGGGCCGGCCTTCCTGCCTGCGGACGTTTTCAATGTCCGTGATGATGAATTCCGCTTCTTCCGCGTCTCCGGGCATGGAAATGAGCCGGACGGCTTCTCCTCCGCCTTTATGGGCGCGCAGCGTCTTGTCCCTCCGGCCCAGGTTATGGCGGATCAGGGCATTGGCCGTGTCCAGGATGGGGGAGGTGCAGCGGTAATTTTCTTCCAGTTTGATGATGGAGGGATTTGGAAAAAAACGTTCGAATTCCAGGATATTGCTGATCTGGGCCCCGCGCCAGCCGTAGATGGACTGGTCGTCGTCCCCCACTACGCAGACATTGTGTTCCGGCCCCACCAGATGGCCCAGCAGGCTCATTTGGAGGCTGTTGGTATCCTGGAATTCATCCACGGTGATATAGCGGAAGCGCTGTTGCCACGCTTCCCTGACGTCCCGGTGCTCCTTCAGCAATTTGTCCGCCAGAATCAGCAGGTCGTCAAAATCCACGGAATTCTGCGCCTGAAGTTCCCGCTGGTAGGAGGCGGCGATGTTGGCCGTCAGGTTGTCTTCAATGGAGTCAAGGCCCAGACCGCTGTTTTTCATCCGGCTCATGGAGGAAAGCACATCCTTGGGCGTGATTTTCTCCGTAATGCCGCCGTGGCGCACAATCAGTCGCCGGATCAGGCCGCTTTGTTCGGAACCGCTGTAAATGGTGAAATTGGTCTTGTACCCCAGGCGCCCTATATCCTCTCTCAGGATGCGCACGCAGAGGGAATGGAAAGTGCTCACCATTATTTGGCGCGCCGCCTTGCGTTCCACCATCTGGCCTACGCGTTCCCGCATTTCCAGAGCGGCCTTGTTGGTGAACGTCACGGCCAGGATGCTTTTGGGGCTGATACCCCGGTCCACCATATGGGCGATGCGGCAGGTGACGGTGCGCGTTTTACCCGTTCCGGCCCCGGCCAGGATCAGCACGGGCCCCTGCAGGGTCTGCACGGCTTTCCTCTGGGCCGCGTTCAGGCTCTCCATGGAAAAGGACTTGGCCATTTATACGTCAAAATGGATATCTTTCAAATTCGGGTGGCCGGCAATGAGCTGGGAGATATTCATGCGCGTGCTGCCTTCAAGCTGGACGTCTGTCACCAGCAATCCTCCGCTTCCGCAGGCGATCAAGACCCTGTTCCCCGGCGGAGAGCACCTGGCCCGGTTTTCCCTCCGCTTCCGGGAGGATGGAAAAGCCGGGGAAAATTTTCATGTTGCGGATGCGTTTCTTGCGGTTCCAGTAGTTGGTGAAGGTCCCGGGCCACGGATCGTACGCCCGGATCATGCGGCCGATTTCTTCTGCGGGGCGCGTCCAGTCGATTTTTCCGTCCGCCCGCAGGAGCTTGGGGGCGTATGTTGCCAGGATTTCCTGCTGGCGGATGCGTGTAGCCGTTCCTTTTTCAATGGAATGGATGACGGGCAGCAGCACATCCGGCGTCATCCTGGCCAGCTTGTCATGCAGGGAACCTCCGGTTTCCGTGCCTTCCAGGGGGGTGCTGATCTGGGCGATGATGTCTCCGGCATCCAGCTTCCTGACAATGTGCATGATGGTGATGCCCGTTTCTGCATCGCCGGATTTGATGGCGGACTGGATGCAGGCCGCTCCGCGATGGCGCGGCAGGAGGGAGGCATGGGCGTTGATGCAGCCCATGGGGGCCATATCAATCACTTCCTGGCTCAGAATCTGCCCGTACGCCATGACGACGATTAGATCCGGATTCAGTCTCCTGAGGTTGCTCAGCGCATCCGGGCTGCGCAGGGAATGCGGCTGGAGCACGGGAATGCCCGCTTCCCTGGCAATATTTTTTTGATGGCCGGGGCTGTAAGCACCTGGTGCCTGCCGACAGGGCGGTCGGGTTGCGTGACCAGGCCTGCCAGATCCGAATGACGGATCAGGCTGCGGAAGGCGGGAATGGCAATGTCGCCTGTGCCCATGAAGACGATGCGCATGGCTGGAAGCTTGCCCTGACGGCCTGCGCAGGTCAATGTTAAATCCGGTTTTGAGAAGGGAATCATAGGGAAGAAAGGCCGTTTTTTTCCGTTCCTTTCCGTCCGGAGGGAATACCGGAGGATAATGTTTTTCCGGTCGCTTCCCCTCATGTCTGCCCTCCTGCAAGAAGTTCTTTTCGATGGAACGGAATATTGGTATACCCTGTTCTATGCAGAAAGGACGGCTGCCGCGCATTCTGATTGTGACCGCAGGATACGGGGAAGGGCACAATTCCGCCGCCAGGGGCGTGAGGGATGCTCTCGCAGGGCGCGCGGAAGTCCTCGTTACGGACCTGTGCGCGGAGGCGATGCCCCGGATGTTTGGCCTGACGCGCGCCGCCTACCTGTGGATGATTTCCCGCATGCCCCGCCTCTGGAAACTGATGTATGAGGTGAGCGACAGGCGCAATATGGCGGAAAAGCCCGTCAGGGGAATCGCCCCCGTGGAGCGCCTGCTGGAACGTTTGCTGCGGGAATGGAAGCCGGATGCCGTGGTCTGCACCTACATGGTATATCCCTACATGCTGGATTCCCTGGCCTCCCGCACGGGCAGGGCAGTCCCCTACCTGACCGTCGTGACGGATTCCTTCGTCATCAATAAATCATGGCTGTGTTCCAAGTCCCCTCTCTGGGCCGTAACGGATCCCTGGACGAGGGCCATCATGGAGGGAAAAGGGGCTGCCGCAGGACAGGCTGCGCGTTACGGGATTTCCCGTCAATCCCGTGCTGGGGGCGTTGGCGAAGGAGCATCCTCTTTCCTGGAAGGAAGGGGAGCCGTTCCGGGTGCTTTACTTTGCCCAGCGTTCCGCACGGCATGCGCGGGCGGAGCTGGCGGGTATGCTGGATGCGAATCCCGCCCTGCATGTAACCTGTATTCTGGGGCGCCGGTTCCGGCGCATTTATCCCCGCATCCGGGATTTGCGAGCCAGATACGGACGCAGGCTGACGGTGCGCGGCTGGACGCGCCGCGTGCCTTCCTATCTTGCCGCCAGCCATGTAGTGGTCGGGAAAGCGGGAGGCGCCACCGTGCACGAAGTGCTTGCGGCCGCACGGCCCATGCTGGTGAACTTTCTTCTTCCGGGCCAGGAGGAGGGCAATACCCGCCTTCTGGAAAAACTGGGCGGCGGCGGCCATGTGCCGGATGTCCGCGCCCTGGCTTCCGCTCTTCAGGAAATGATGGCGGACGGCGGCGCGCAGTGGAGGCGCATGCATGAAAACCTGCTGCGGGCGGGGATGACCGGAGGAAGCGGCAGAATAGCGGATTTGGCCTTGAAACTGGCGGAGGAACATACTAACTGATTCCCGTGACCTATCTTCTGATTGACAATTCCAACACGCGCACCAAGTTCGTGCTTTCTTCGCCGGAAGCCCTGTTGCCGGAGCGGTATATGATTCCCACCCGGGAGGTGAGCGGGGAGCGGCTGGACGAGGTGCTGGCCGGCGTCCGTTATGATGCCGCCGTGGTGTGTTCCGTTGTGCCGCGCGTGGCGGAAGAGCTGAAAAACTGGATCGTCAAACCGTGCCATTTCCTTTCCTGCGATTCCCGGCTGGGCGTGGGCATCGACTATCCCCACCCGCGCCAGATAGGGGCCGACAGGCTGGCGAACGCCGTAGGCGCCGCGGCTTATTACGGGTATCCGTGCGTTGTGGTGGACTTCGGCACCGCCGTGACTTTTGACGTGATCGGTCCCCAATGCACCTATGTGGGCGGCGTCATTGCCCCGGGGCTTGCCAGCATGGGGGATTACCTGGAGCGCAATACGGCGCTTCTTCCCGCTATTGACCCCCAGGAGCCGTCCCGCGTCATTGGAACCAGCACAGTAGAGGCCATGCAATCCGGCGCCGTGTACGGTTACCGGGGGCTGGTGAAGGAAATTCTGGCCCGGCTGGAAGGTGAGCTGGGCGTGCGTCCGGCCGTGGTTGCTACGGGAGGGGATGCAGCGCTGATCGCCAGGGGCGTGGAGCGCATTGACCATGTGGACCCTGACATTACGTTGAACGGCTTGCGCATAGCCGCCGGGCTGAATCTTTAAAGAACGGCCAAAATCGGCTGGAAACCTGCTGCTTCCGGCGCCGTGGCCGGATGACGCGTAAAAACTCATAAATAGGTGTTGCAAATGGCGCATACCCCATGTAATATCAATGAACCTTAACAATAAATATCATGTCTGACAACAGCATCGAAGAAAAAGTAAGAAGTATCATCGTCGACCAACTTGGCGTTGAATCCGATAAAGTGACTGCTGATGCGAAATTCATCGAGGATCTCGGTGCTGATTCGCTGGATACCGTTGAACTCGTGATGGCTTTCGAAGAAAACTTTGACATTGAAGTGCCCGATGAAGAAGCTGAAAAGCTTCAGTCTGTGGCCGACGTCGTTGCTTACATCGAAAAGGTTCAGGGTTAAGTTAAACTGCTAAAAATCCTTTATTACAAAAGCGGCTTCCCTGTCCAAGGCAAGGAAGCCGCTTTTTCATGGAAAGCCCCTCTGCCTTTTCTTCCATGAGCGACCTGCCTTCCTTTTCCCGTGACGATATCCGCTATGCGGCGGAGATGACGCGGGTGGTGTATGAACCGGACCGCCGCATTGATACTTTTGGCGATACCAGGTTTAATTTTCTTCTCCTCAGTGAACTGATGGATGAGGTGAACGTGGTGCGCGTGCGCAGCGGCTGGGTGGAAGCGGAGAAACCGAAAATCATACGGCCTTCCATTTACAATGAAATCAGTACGGAGGGATTTTCCGGAGAAGCCAAGCGCTTTTTTGACTGGCTCTCCAAAAACGGCCCGGGCTTTCTGACGCTGCTGGAATACGGATTCAGATTCAAAAGGTCGGAAGTGAGCGAGGAAATTCTGCATGAACCGCTTGATTCCGTGCGTGGCCGGCTGCTGGACCAGGTGCGCAATGGAGAGGATACGTTCATGGCTCTCATTGAGGGAGTGGATGACGCATGGGAGGTCTCCCTCTTGAAATTCACGGTGGAAATGATACAAAAATCCCATGAAATCAATATCTTTGACTTCAAGCGCAAAGGTCTTCTTTAGCCTTCTGACGGCGGCTTTCTGTGCCCAGGGAGTTTTGGCGGACGGAGAAAATTATTCCCTCTGGCCGCGCCGTCCGGAGGCCCTTGCAGAGGCCCGCCGCCTGATGGACCGCGGCAGCCTGCCGAAAGCTCTGGAACTGTTGCAGCCCCTGGCGGAACAGGGCGGCGTGGTGGGGAAAGAGGCGAAGGAACTCATCGGGAGGCTGCGCATCCGCCAGTTGCTGGATCCCAATGGGCCGGATGTGAAGAAATACACCGTGCGGAAGGGAGATTCCTGGATACGCATGGTCAGGAAGCTGGGTTGTTCCCAGGCCATGGTGGTTCATCTGAACGGTTTGATGGATATTCCCGCTCTTCACACAGGAGATGTGTTCAAGTACCGGCCCCTGGATTTTCACGTGGTGGTGAACGTGCCGGAAAAGGAAATCTGCCTTTACGACGGGACGGATTTTGTCAAGGGATATCCCATCCTCTCCATGAAGGACGGGGGGAAAAAGAATGTGGAAACGACCGTAAAGGATGAGCAGGCCCCCGTGTCCATCTACAGCAGGCAGTTTCCTTCTGCGGATAAGACGCTGGTGCTGGCGGCGGGAGGCTATGTCATTGACGCTGCTCGCGGTACGCCCCGCTCGCCTGGGTTTTATCTGAGCCGGCAGGACTGCAATGAACTGGCCATGCTGACCAGGCCGGGAACGAAGGTGACTATCCTGAGGGGGGAAAGGAGAGGAACCGTGAGGCTGGTTATTCAGCGTGTCAGTAAGGCCGCCGTTCATATCGGCGGTGTTTGTGCGGGGGCCGTGGGGCCCGGTCTGCTGATTCTGGCGGGCATTGAAGAGGCGGATACGGAGGAAGATGTGCGCTGGCTCGCCAACAAGGCGGCGGTCATGCGCATTTTTTCCGACGCGGACGGAAAGATGAATCTTTCCGTAAGGGAAGTGAGTGGAAGCGTGTTGGTGGTGAGCCAGTTTACGCTGCATGCCTCCACCCGGAAAGGGAACAGGCCCTCTTTCATCCGCGCCGCGAGGCCTGAGCGGGCCATTCCCCTGTATGAGCTGTTTAAGAAGGAACTGGCGTTTTTGCTGGAAGGAAGGGTGGAAAGCGGCGAATTCGGCGCGGATATGCAGGTTTCCCTGATTAACGACGGCCCGGTGACTATTTTCATGGATTCCAGGAAAAGAGAATGAGAGAAAGGATCTTATATATTTAACTTTGCCCCGGTTTCCTGCTTTCTCTCTATCTCCATATAAACATAGAAAAATATTGCCGATAGATCTGTTGCTCCTCCTGAAAATCTGTCCTTGAGAAAGAAGGAATATTACGTCTGCACAGATCCGAACTTGGCCCTGAAATAGCTAAGGCCGGAGTTCTACTGGCTGGACGAAATTTTCCGTAGCAGCCGCCTGTCCATAGGGGGAGTAATCGTAAGCCGCCGCGATCGTTCCCTGTGCGTCGAAGACCTCTGTGACATTCTTGTTGAAGTCCACGCCGTAGCAGTAAAGGGAAGCGTCCTGCGCGAGGGGCAGGGGGCGGGTGGCTGTCGGTTCCAGAGGATCCCACAACAGTGTCCGAAGCACATTCCGGTTGTCCAGCATATCCTGCGCCGCTAGTTACAGGTAGCTACGGTCATTCTATTATAAGGATTTTTAGGGGATCCACATTTTTTATGATTTTTTGTTATCTTTTATACAATTGTTCTGGTACTATTATATCATATGGAAAATGTTCCGATTCAATTCTCTTCCTGTGTTCTTTGTAATACGCTAGCTTCTTATAAAAACAAGTCTGAAAACATTTTTTCATGATTATTTCAATTGGAAGCAGATTTATTTTTGATTTTCTTCAAAACATATGTTATTCTGAAACACTCAATGACTATAATAAGATAAGAAAAAATTAATGCTGTATATGATATTAAAAGTTCATTCGAAAAGTTTTCCCATAATAGATTTATACCATGATACATTGTTGACAAAACTCCAATTATTCCAGAGATCAGAAATAAATAAATTGTAAGTTTGATAATTGGAAAAGGGAAGTTATTAAATGAAAAATTAAGAGTATTTTTTTTGATCCAAACTAGGATTCTTAAAAATAGGATTACAAAAATACATCCACAAACTAATTCGAAATATTCATATCCAGTTAAAGGAGATTCAGGGTAAATCATAATCGTGTTCATTATTTAGACCATATTTTTTTATTTTCATTAAAAGATTTGTTAGCGATTTCTTCAGTTTGATCTATAACAAATGGAATTTTCAAAGTAGCGGCAATCTTAACATACCCCGTTGCATCTAAAGTTAAAGATATTGGTTTTGCATTCAAAGTTAACCCAGCGCTTATCTTAAAATCAATAGAATAAGATGCTTGTATATAAGATGATAATGTAATACCCGCATCAATTCTATGAGACAATCCTAATAATTCTTCCCGATAGGATGTTGAAGTTTTGCCATTACAATTGTCAATTTTAAGTATTTTTTCATTACTTAATCCAGCAACCATAGTTCGTAAAGAATATTCAATATCAGGCAGAATAGGCCACCATTTTTGTTTAATTTTAAGTCCTATGCCTACACCTATACCAACATCTGTTCGTAATTTTGCTTCAATGCATACACAATTTTTCTTTTTTTCTACTGATATACTTCCCTCAATAATAAGAAGAATGGGTATGTAACCCGCAGGGATAGTCATTGTGTAGCCAAATTCGTTAGTTTCTTTTCCGAGATAATCAATAGAGAATACCACTTCATTATCAACAAACCCGTACAAATTCCATCCTCCTTCTTCGGCGATGGGGTCACGATTGATCCATCTGCCGTCTCTGGGGTTGTAAAAGCGGTAATTGTAATAAACCAGGGCGGGTTCTTCGTCGTGCATCTCGGCGGACCACTGGACGGGCTGGACGAGGTCTCCCGTGGAAGCCGCCTGTCCATAGGGCGAGTAGTCATAAGTTGCCGCAACAGCTCCCTGCGCGTCGAAGACCTCCGTCACATTCTTGTTGAAGTCCATGCCGTAGCAGTAAAGGGAAGCGTCCTGCGCGAGGGCCAGGGGGCGCGTGGCTGTCGGTTCCAGAGGATCCCACAACAGCGTTCGAATCACGTTCCGGCTGTTGAGCATGTCCAGGACCGCTATCTGCAAATAGCCTCGGTACAGGTATTGTTCGTAGCTGGTGACTGTGCCGTTTTGGGTTACTTTCTTCATGTAGCGCCGTCCCTGGTAATCGTAGCCGCATTCCACGACTGTCGCGCCGTCCCGGCTGGTGAAGCTCACCGCGCGTACGCCACCGCCTAGATGTCCGTTGAGGTGTTGATTAATGCCTGGCCGCACCTTAACCCTACCGTTACTAGCTGTGTATTATGACCAGTCATCATAATCAAAAGGGTAATAGATCATTTGTATGGCAATAACTCCAAATACAAGAGCTTTTTCCATATCATAATCAGCGTCAAAAGAAGGTGGAATGATAGGCATTTTTGGTTGTTTTAAAAGGCCGAACGATAATAAACCAATAATCATTCGTAAAAAGTACAATATGGTTTGATTCCTAGAAATAGGAACTTCAAACTGACGGTTTCTATTATCGAATACTAGTGCTTTTCGTATGAATCTAAAATTTAAATCTTCTTGAAGAAAAAAATCAATATATTGATTTGCTTTATAGGAAAGTCGAATTTTTGTATTATCTGACCGATATATGCAATATTCTTGTTCTGTAGTATTAATGCAACAGGAATGTGGATCAATTTGAAGTATCTTAATTTTATTTTCTCCTATCTTGCCTTCGCCTTTGCCTGTTTTTACGAAGTAATGAATTCTACCTATCGTATCATATGTAGAATTATCAATTAGGGATAAAACTCTTTTATTTTCTTTTGTATCTAATAAAGTCGCACCAAATTGTAGTTTTCTCCATTCAATATCCTTCTTATTTTGATTATTAATCATGTGGTTACTATATTATTGCAATAATTGAATCCATGGGGAGCAATACTGGTCTTGCCACTCATGGTTATAGTCTATTTTCCCAAGAGGCCAAATTTTGCACTAGCCCAAACACGAGCACGCAATGATACACATCCTCTTCCTTTAACTTGAAACTTATCCAAATTAGTAGTCACACAAACTGAAGCTCTAAAGTTAATACCCCCTCTAGCACCAACTTCTAAGGAACCTATTCGGCTTGCAGCTTTGGCGATTAACCCAAGTTCCGCATATCCATTAACACATCCTCCGCCAGAAACAGCATTGCTACAGGAACTATAACTTGCTGATATACCTCCTGTTGTTCCTAATCTCCCATACCATCCTATTCTGATTTCTGCAAGATTAAAAATGTTCAAAGCAGCAGAACCTGCTTCTCCTTCCATTTGAAATGATAATGATACTGCCTTTGAAAAACCCTTATTTCCGTTCTTTTTACAGCATCCTACACATTTCTTATTCTGCAAAATTACACGTATTTTAAAATCATATATGCCAATTTTATTTAATAATTTGTTTTGTACTTTTCCTGCTTTGAGTTCTTTGCGAATGAAAACTCTCTCGCATTGAACTAGGCCAGAAAATCCAGAAGAAATATCATTTTCATCTTCAACTTCAAGACCTAAATAATCAACATATATAACAGAAGCATTCCCAACAAACGCATACAAATTCCACCCCCCTTCTTCAGCGATGGGGTCACGGTTGATCCACCTGCCGTCTTTGGGGTTGTAAAAGCGGTAATTGTAATAGGCCAGGGCGGGTTCTTCGTCGTGCATCTCGCCGGACCACTGGACGGGCTGGACGAGGTCTCCCGTGGAAGCCGCCTGTCCATAGGGCGAGTAGTCATAAGTTGCAGCAACAGCTCCCTGCGCGTCAAAGACCTCCGTCACATTCTTGTTGAAGTCCGTTCCATAGCAGTACAGGGAAGCGCCCTGCGCGAGGGCCAGGGGGCGGGTGGCCATCGGTTCCAGAGGATCCCACAACAGTGTCCGGAGCACGTTCCGGCTGTTGAGCATGTCCAGGGCGGCTATCTGCAAATACCCCCGGTACAGGCAGCGTTCATGGCTGGCGACCGTGCCGTTTTGAGTCACTTTCTTCATGTAGCGCCGTCCCTGGTAATCGTAGCCGCACTCAATAATCGTGTTTCCATTCCGGCTGGTGAAGCTCACCGCGCGGTTGGCCGCGTTGTACGCCACCGTCCAGATGCCCGTTGACGTCCTGATGAGCGTCTGGTTGCCCGAGGCGTCGTATTGAGGCGCAAAAGGCGCCTCCGCGTTTTCTTCAATGCGGGTATACTGGTTGAGTTCGTTGGCCGCGTAGGCGAGTTCTTGGGCCGGTTCCTGCGCCGTCTTGCGGTTGCCGATATTGTCGTAGCTGTAACCGTAGGGGGCGGCGCCCAGGGCCGCGCCGGTGAGCTCGTTTCTGCCGTTGTAGCTGAAGCTGTCGCTGCGTGCAGGCTCCGTTCCCCGCCGCTGGGTGCGGGTGACCGGGCGTTCCAGAGCGTCGCATCTCTGGGTCCGGGAGACGAGCCCGGTTTCCCCCAGGCGGCAGTCTAGGCCGCTGAGCAAATCACGCCGCTGTTCGTAAGAAAGTTCCCGAACGATGCCGTCGGGCATCGCGAGGCTGGAGAGCAGATTGCTTCCCGCCAGGTAGCCGTAGGCGAAGCGTTGCTCCGTTCCCCCGTGCATGATTCCGGCGCTGGCCAGCCTTCCGTCGGCTTCATAGCCCTGGCTGGCTTCCTGGAGGACACCGGTTCCCTGTTTCAGGGTATAGCCGGAGGAGCGTCCGTAAGTGTCGTAGTGTTCCTGGAGCTGGCAGGAGGCGCCTTCGATGGTAATGGCGTCGGTGTCCGGTTCGTTGCAGGGGGTGTACGTGAGGACGCGCGAGCCGGAGGCGTCCGTGACCTGGGTCAGCTGGTTGAGGTGGTTGTAGGCGTACTGGATGCCGGGCGTGGAGTCGCTGTAGGAGACGGAGTTGTTGACCCCCCCTTCTTCAAGTTGTAGCCCCAGGTGGTGACCACCCCCGCGCGTCCGTGAGCGTGGATTTGAAGTTCAGGGCATTGTAGGCGGTGTCTTCATGGGTGCCGTCCGCCCAGGTTTTGCGGATGAGCAGGCCCGTGGCGTCATCGTAGCTCCACGTAGTGACGTCCCGTCCGTGCGTCCCGTGGGGTCGGCGGTGATGTCGCCCGCGTCCTCCCGGAACGTGGTGAGGCTGGTCATCCTGTCCGCTTCATCATAGCCGAAGAGCAGGGGCTGGGTCCCCGTTCCCCATTGCGCCGTGTTGCGGCCCCGGAGGTCGTAGCCGTAGCAGGCCGTGTTGCCCAGGGCGTTGGTGACGACGGCAGGCTGGTCAAACCAGGGGCCGTAGGCGGTAGAAGCCGTGTTGCCCGCCGCGTCCGTCACCGAGACCGTGCGCCCGGCAAGGTCGGTGCGCGTCGTGGTTGTGTTGCCCCGGCCGTCCGTGCTGGAGTAGATGACGCCGGTTTCCGTGTAGGCGCGGGTATGCGTGGCCGTGACGCCCGCATGGTCCGTCTGCGACGCGGTGAACCCGTCAATGACCGTGGCCGTTGCTATGACATTGGAAGTGGGGATGCTGCTTTTCTGCGTCCGGACGGCGCCCGGGCCGTATTCGCTCCATTGTTCGGAAGCGTTTCCCCTGGGGTCGATGGAAATGACTTTGCTTTCCAGCGTGGACGAGAGGGAGGAAACCAGCGTCTTCTGCGTTTCGTCGCAGGTCGTTCCCCGGCCGTTGTTCCTGGTCGCCGTGACGACCTGGTACACGCCGTCTTCCGACTGTTCCGTGCCGTAGCTCCACGCGGTGATGCGCGAGTTGGACACGGTGGCCGGATCGGCCAGCTTCCAGGTTTCCTTGACCTTATTGCCGAAGTCGTCGTATTCCCACAGGGTCGGCGCCATCGTCGTAGCTGCGGTTTCTGCATCTGTCTGTTCCTTGGTCAGCTGTCCCTTGGCGTTGTAGGTGTTCCTCGTGTAAATGACTCCCCCGATGGTGTTGGGCCGGCCCGTGCGCAGGGTTTCCCCGGCTCCGTTGACGATCATTCTTTGCAGCTCGATTTCCGTCTCACCACAGATGGCTTTCGTGAAGGTCCGGATACCGTCATTGACCAAGTCAAGGGAATATACCAAATGCCGCTGCCCCGTGCCAGCCTGTTCCATAATCGTTCCGTCCGGGGCGTTGCGCGTGATGAATGTAGCCCCGGAAGGGAGCGGTTTGCGTCGCCGTCAAGCCGTCCTGGCTGTAGGCGTAGGTAGTGACCCGGCCCAGGACGTCCGTAGAGGAAGTCATTCTCCCCAGCAAGTCGTACTCCGTGCTTTCTTGGGTAGTCATCGCCCCCGTGTCTTGACGCGTAGAGAGCACGCGCCCCGCCGCATCCCGGGCGTAGGAGGTAATGGTTTCCGGCGTGATGACGGCGGTCCCGTACATCACGGCGGAACGCGTGGTTTCCACCAGCTGGCGCGCCGTGTCGTAGGCGTAGTCCGTCCTGATGCCGTTTTCGTCGGTTTCCCACAGCAGGCGCCCGTCGCACATCAGCTCGCGCTGCGTCACCCGCCCATTGCCCGCCGTCCGCTTCACCCACCGGTTCTGCGTGTCAAATTCGTAGACGGTGCTGCCCGTGAGCGCCCATTCTCCGCTGGTGAGCAGGGCGTAGCTTTCTTCCCGGACGCGCTGCCCTTCCGCCGTGATCCACGTCGTGGTGCGCGTGCTTTGTCCCGGCACGGCTTCTCCGTTGATGCGCGTTTCCACCGTTTCCGTGTAGAGGGCGCCGTGCTCCGCCGTGGCCGCGTAGTCGTGCCAGGTTTGCACGCCGTTGAGGTCCCGGCTGAACCGCATGCGCCCGCGGGCATGGATGTTGGCGGCGCCGGCCAGCCATTGTTCCTCCGCCGTCAGGCGCGTGCCCGCCACACCCAGGCCCGTGACCCGCCGTTCCGTTCTTTTGATGTGGTTGGCCGTCGTGTATTTCCAGGTGGTGGACGTCAGCGTTTTGACATGCCCTTCCAGCGGAAGCAGGTCTGCCGTTTCCGCGGCGGGGGCGTCGCTGAAGTCGGTTTCTCCCGAGCAGGCATAGGTGTAGCGCGTGATGCGCCGCCCGCTTTCCGCCCACGGTTCGTCCCGGCTGAGCAGGCGGCCGTAGAGGTCATACGTGTAGTGGATCTGGCTGCCGTCCGGGGCCGTTTCCGTCCTGAGCCGCCCGCACTGGTCGTAGGCGTACTGCGTGGTTCGCGCCTCCGGAGTCTGGTAGCCTTCCGCCAGCGCGAGCAGCAGGTCGCCGACGTCCGTGGTCTGGTGGATGGCGCAGGTGCGCGCCGCCACGATTCCGTTTTTGGAGGTTTCCGTGACCAAGAGCCAGACTGCGTCTTCCGGTTCCAGTTCCGTGCGTGTGCGGAGGGTCGTGACGGCGTCTTCCCCCGTTCCCTTCTTCATGTTCCACGCCAGGCCGTCGTTCCACCAGGTGACGGCGTAGGGCTGCCTGGCCGGCGCCTGTTCCGTGATGGTGAAGCGGCCGTCCGAAGACAGGGAGAGGGCAAATGTCTTGAAGGGTGTTCCGGTGACCGTATAAAACCCCTGTCCGTCCGTTCCGGTGATTTGCCCAGGGGTATAGAGCGCGATGGCGTAGCCCGTGGAGGTGACGTTTTCCACGTTGAGCAGGCCGTCCCACAGGTTCCAGATTTGCCTCAGCGAGCCGTCTTCGGCATGCCTGACGTCCAGATAGGATAACGCGTTGGAGATGACCTGCCTGTCCGTGGTGGTGTAGGAGAGGAGCGCTCCCGTTTCCGCCGAGAAGAGGTATTGGCTGCCGTCTTCCACCACCCAGCGCAGGCAGGATTGCCCTTCCACCGTGGCCAGCGCCGCACGCCCTCCGCCCGACGTGTCCACCCCGATGGGCAGCACGGAGCCGTCCGTGTAGCAGCGCATGGCAATCACCCGGTCTCCCTGCACCAGGTTGAACCGCACTCCCGGCGCAATGCCCCCTTCCGGCACGTCCAGACGGCTGTTCAGGGGATGGTTGTAGGCCAGTGAGGAGGGGCTTTCCAGGCCGGAGACGTTTTTTTTCAGCTCTCAGTTCCACCCGCCCCGCCGGAAGGCCCCCCAGTCCACGGAATGCTCCGAAGTTGCAGGACCAGTACATCAGCGTGGCCGTGCTTTCCGCGTTCACGCTGCATCCCGCCGAGCTGTAGTTCCCCAGGGCGCCGCTTTCCATTCCCGCCTCAGGGCCCGACCGGGCCTGCGGCGGGGAGGGCGGCGTTCCGCCATTGTTGTCGCATGTGTCTCCCTCGCAGGGACACGGTTCGGGTTCCTTCCTGCCCCCCGGCTCCGTCGGCACCACGTCGATGCTGTAGTTGCAGATGGAGGTGTTGCCGCTTTCCGGTTTGTAGTCGATGTTGGTCTGGCTGACTTCCCAGGTGTAGGAGCCGGAGGGGAGCTGCGCCCCGCCTGTTCCCGTGTGGTAGCTGTGCCCTCCCTGCGTTCCCGCCGTCTGCGGGTTTTCCTTCAGATCCACCTGCGCCACCACGTTGCCGTTGGAGTCCTTGACTTCCAGGCTTCCCCAGTCGTCCACCCCAAGGAAGAGCGAGCAGGTGCCGTAAAGTTTTTTTCCGTCCGCTCCTTCCGGGATGGCGAACGTGCCGTGCGCGCTGTAGCCGTCCGCCGACGTGCTCGGCGGCCCCACGGTTCTTTCCTCATGGATCCGGATCGCTTCAAACGGCAGCGGATCGGGCTCCGGCTGGCCGGATAAGCGCACGCGGCGAGTAGAGCCGGATTGGCTGCCGCCGGCTCCAAAGTACCATTTCCGGTAGCCGGGAACGGCAGAACGATGGACGGAGGAGGAACGATGAGGCGGATTCATCAGGTATTCAAGAGTCGGGGGTAATGAAGGAAGCGAGGGGGGCCGCCCTTTCCTGATCGTTTTATCAATAGTATGATCTGAAGTCGGTGTCGATAGAATTTTATTTGTATGTTTTTGATTTTTTATAAAAGATGGTCATTATTTTACACGAAAAGATAATATTATAATTCTTACGTTCAGTGCATTCCCTTAATAGACATCAATGTTGTCTGTTTGTTAGAAAATGTTTTCCTCTCATGCTGAGCCCTTGACAGGAGGCCATCCCTTCCGGGCATCAGTCTAATTCCTGTAATCAATATTTTTCTTTCTCGAAGAAAGATGGGGCCGTCGCTGTCGGACGGGGCCTGCTTAGGTTTCGTCCGGCATTTCCAAGTACGGTCTCCTGGATTACTGGGAACCTTCCGGTGTAACATTTATTTTTTACGCTGCGCGACGATGAGGAAGCAACTGTCTGATATTTTATTCCTGGTTCAAGGAAACCTGATAATGAAAAAAACTCCCGACAGCCGATGCCGCCGGGAGTTTTTACAGAGCGTCTTAAGAAGGAATCTTCTTTAGAAACAGAGACCTTCCTTGGCGTTGGCTCGCATGAAGTCGCGGTTGAGGCGGGCGATGTTGTCCACGCTGATGCCTTTCGGGCAGGCAGCTTCACATTCATACTGGTTCGTGCAGTTGCCGAAGCCTTCCGCTTCCATTTGCTTCATCATGGCCAGGACGCGCTTGGAACGTTCCGGCTGGCCCTGCGGCAGCAGATTGAGATGGGCGATCTTGGCGGAGGTGAACAGCATGGCGGAGGCGTTTTTACAGGAGGCCACGCAGGCGCCGCAGCCGATGCAGGCGGCCGCGTCAAAGGCGGCGTCCGCCTTCACTTTTTCCACGGCGATGTTGTTGGCGTTCGGCGCGGAACCGGTACGCACGTCAATATAGCCTCCGGAGGCGATGATGCGGTCCAGGGCGGAGCGGTCCACCATCAGGTCCCGCAGGATTGGGAAAGCCTTCGCGCGGAAGGGTTCAATCCAGACGGTATCGCCGTCCTTGAACTTGCGCATGTGAAGCTGGCAAGTGGTCACCTGGCGTTCCGGCCCGTGGGGAATGCCGTTGATGGTCAGGGAGCACATGCCGCAGATGCCTTCCCGGCAGTCGTGGTCAAAATGGATGGGTTCCTTGCCTTCCTTGACCAGGCCTTCATTGACGATGTCCAGCATTTCCAGGAAGGAGGCGTCCACCGGAATGTCCTTGGCGGCATAGGTCTCAATGCGGCCCTTAGCTTCCCGGTTTTCCTGGCGCCAGACCTTGAGAGTGAGATTGAGTGTTTTAGCCATGTTATAATCTTTCTTTTGAGTGTTAATGTATTGGCTATCTTTACTTGTAGCTGCGGATGGCAAGGTGCACGTTCTCGAAGGTCAGCGGTTCCTTGTGGAGAACAGGCAGGCTGTCCACGCCAGTGTATTCCCAGGCGGCTACATAGGCGTATTCATCGTCGTTGCGCTTGGCTTCGCCGTCCGGCAGCTGGTATTCCACGCGGAAGTGGGCGCCGCAGGATTCCTGGCGGTTCAGGGCGTCATAGCAGAGCAGCTGGGCGAATTCCAGGAAGTCGGCCACGCGGCAGGCTTTTTCCAGTTCCGCGTTGATGCCGTCCGCCGTGCCGGTTACGCGCACGTTTTCCCAGAATTCCTTGCGGAGCTGGGGAATGCGTTCAATGGCGTGGGTCAGGCTTTCTTCCGTGCGGGCCATGCCGCAGTCTTCCCACATGATGAGGCCCAGTTCCCGGTGGAAGGAGTCCACCGTCTTGGTGCCCTTCACATTCAGGAGCTTGTTGATGCGTTCCTTCACTTCGTCTTCCGCAGCCTTGAATTCCGGGGCGGCGGTGGTGACGGCACCGGGCTTGGTGGTCGTCAGGTAAGCGGGCAGCGTGGCGGGAATGACGAAGTAGCCGTCAGACAGGCCCTGCATCAGGGCGGAGGCTCCCAGGCGGTTGGCGCCGTGATCGGAGAAGTTGGCTTCACCGAGGACGTGCAACCCCTTCACGTTGGACATGAGGTTGTAGTCCACCCACAGGCCGCCCATGGTGTAGTGGGAGGCGGGGTAGATCATCATGGGCGTTTCATGGGGGTCGTCGTCCGTGATTTCTTCGTACATGTCAAACAGATTGCCGTATTGGCCGTCAATCCATTCGCGGCCCATGCGCTTGATTTCATCCGCAAAATCCAGGAAGACGCCCTTGCCGTGACGGCCACGCCGCGGCCGTCGTCGCAGGCTTCCTTGGCGGCGCGGGAGGAAATGTCGCGCGGAGCCAGGTTGCCGAAGGAGGGATACTTGCGTTCCAGGTAGTAGTCCCGTTCTTCTTCGGGAACATCGGAAGGCTTGATTTCCTTCTTACGGATTTTTTCTGCGGTTTCACGGGACTTGGGCACCCAGATGCGGCCGCTGTTGCGGAGGGATTCCGACATCAGCGTCAGTTTGGACTGGTAGTCGCCTTTGACCGGAATGCAGGTGGGGTGGATTTGCGTGAAGCAGGGGTTGGCGAAGAAGGCACCACGCTTGTAGGCTTTGTAGGCGGCAGTGACGTTGCAACCCATCGCGTTGGTGGACAGGAAGAACACGTTGCCGTAGCCGCCCGTGCAGAGCAGGACGGTATCCCCTGCGTAGGATTTGATTTCGCCGGTAACCAGATTGCGGGTGACGATGCCCTTGGCTTCGCCGTCCACCAACACCAGGTCCATCATTTCATGGCGGGAGAACATTTCAATGTGTCCCTTGGCCACTTCCTTTTCCAGGGCCTGGTAGGCACCCAGCAGGAGCTGCTGGCCCGTCTGTCCGCGTGCGTAGAAGGTTCGCTTGAGCTGGGCGCCGCCGAAGGAGCGGTTGTCCAGCAGGCCGCCGTATTCACGGCCGAAGGGAACGCCCTGGGCCACACACTGGTCAATGATGTTGGAGGAGACTTCCGCCAGACGGTAGACATTGGCTTCACGGGCGCGGAAGTCGCCGCCTTTAACGGTGTCGTAAAACAGGCGGTAAACGGAGTCGCCGTCGTTCTGGTAGTTCTTGGCCGCGTTAATGCCGCCCTGGGCCGCAATGGAGTGGGCGCGGCGGGGGCTGTCCTGGTAGCAGAAGCATTTGACGTTGTAGCCAAGTTCGGCAAGCGTGGCGGCAGCGGAGGCGCCAGCCAGGCCGGAACCTACCACAAGTACCGTGTACTTGCGCTTGTTGTTCGGATTGATCAGTTTGGACTCAAGTTTGTACTTGGACCATTTGTCCTGAATAGGGCCGGAGGGAATTTTGGCATCCGGCATCCAGTCGCTTACGGGAAAATTAATCATGACTTTGAGAGGAGTTGATGGTTATTTGATGATACCCAGAAGAACCGAGACCGGCACGGAGATGAAGCCCAGGCAGATAATCGCGCCGTAGGCGATGGCGATAAAGTTGTAGAAGGGCCGGATTTTGCGGGAATCGACGCCCACAGTCTGGAAGATGGACTGTACCCCGTGGCGCAGATGGCTGAACAGCATCAGAACGGCCAGGATGTAGAAGGCGGAGCACCATACGTTGGAGAATCCGGTCACGATCATCTTGTACACGTCAAAGGTTTCCACCGTACCGTCGGAAATAAAGGTGGTGAACTGGGCGGGGTCGTATCCCACGCGCAGGGTGTACTGGTACAGGTGGTAGATCAGGAACACCAGGACGGTCAAACCGGTGTAAATCATGTAGCGGGAGGAGAGCGTTGCCTTAATGGTGTTCTTGAACACGTAGGGTTCGCGGGCCGCATGGTTTTCCAGCTTCAGCTGGATGGTCAGCCAGACGTGGATGATGAAGATCACCGCAAGCCCCGCGCGGATTCCCCAGAGGGCTGCTTCCGGCATGGAGTGCAGGCCGTGGGCGTAGGTGTTGATCCATTCAGGGCCTCCGAAGATGAGAAGGTTGCCTGCCAGGTGTCCCGCAAGGAACAAGACCAAACATAACCCCGTCAGAGCCACAATGATTTTGCGGCCGATGGAGGATGTCACGAATGTACATATGGTTTTTACTAGTGCATTCATAGGCGCTCTAATGAAATAAATGCGTCTTCACAGGATGCCCGGTTCAAGCCCGGATGGCAAGCCTCTTCTTGAATTTCCGGCGCTTTTCGGATTTTTGAAAAACCGGGGAGAGGTTGCTGTTTATCAGTTTGGAATGGTTATCATTTTGTTGCCTGTTCCGGCTTGACGAGGCTTTCCGCATAGGCGTATCGTCTGTGCATGAAAAGAAGTAAAAAGGAGGTGCTGGACGCGGATTTCGCAGCGACGCGCGCCGGCGTTCTGGATGTGGCCGCATTTCTGGACCGGGTGGACCGCGGGGAAGGGGAGGCGGATTTCCGCTACCATGCCCTGATGGATGTTCTTCCCCTCTTGTCCGCATCCGGCCCCGGACGCGTCCGGGCCATTCTGGAAGCCCTTTCCTACAGGGATGACACCGTGCCGGAAACCGCCGCAGCCAAAGCGGCCTGCGGAGCCCCGAACCTCAGCAAATAAGAATGATGGCTTTCATAGAACCTCATATACATATGGTGTGCCGCACCACGGACGAATACCGGGCCATGGCGCAGGCCGGCTGCCTGGCGGTAGGGGAACCGGCGTTCTGGGCCGGTTACGACCGTTCGTCCGCGGACGGTTTCCGGGATTATTTCGTACAGCTTACGGAATGCGAACCCGCCAGGGCGGCCAAGTTCGGCATGGACCATTACACATGGCTGTGCATCAATCCCAAGGAGGCGCAGGACGTGGCTTTCGCGCGGGATGTGATGAAACTGATTCCGGAGTTCATTGACCGGCCCAATGTCCTCGGCATCGGGGAAATAGGGCTGAACCGGAATACTTCCCATGAAATGACTATTTTTGAAGAGCATCTGGATCTGGCGGTGCGCCTCAACCAGCTTGTGCTGATTCACACTCCCCATCTGGAAGACAAGCTTAAGGGGACCGTAATGATTCTTTCCGCCCTGAAAAACCGTCCGGATCTGGACCCTTGCCGCGTGCTGGTGGATCACTGTGAGGAACATACCTTCCCGCTGGTGAAGGAGGCCGGTTACTGGGCCGGGCTGACCCTTTATCCCACCAGTAAGCTGAATCCCAAGCGGGCGGCGGATATTCTGGAATTGTACGGAATGGACCGTGTCTGGGCCAATTCCGCGGCGGACTGGGGGGATTCCGATCCCCTGGCGCTGACGGCCCTGGCCTGCGAGCTACGCAGGCGCGGTTTTTCCCGGCAGGAAACGGAACGTCTTCTCCTGGAAAATCCGGAGACATTCATGGGACAGTCCCCGAAGTTCCGGAAAGTGTCGTCCCGCTAATTCCGCCCGAGGCGCGGCGGAGGGTACGGCCCTCTAGTCCCCGTCCGGGAAAAAGACGGTGAGGACGGCGCCCAGGATGACCGCCGCGTCATCCAGAAGGCCCAGCCTGCCGATTCCGTCAAACAGGAATTCGTCGGGAGTCAGGATGTAGGCGCCGGCGGCGGCCAGAAGGCATATATTCCGTTTGTTGAAAAAACGCGGTTCTCCTTTTCTGCTTTTGAAATACCGGAACAGGCGCAGTAGCAGCTGCTGTTTTTGAAGGTTCATGGACGGGAACGGGGGATAAAGGTTCAAGCTCAGCCATTTTCCCACTCCTTTTCCCTGTTTCGGGGAAGGAGTCTGTTGCCGACGGACGGAAACCGCAGCGATCCGGACCGTGCGGGGAAATGGATTGCTGAAAGGATGGGCTGTTCCGGATGCTGAGGGAAGCCGGGCTTTGCATGCTCCGGTTCCGGCTGTCCCGGCATGGGAAAAAGGGGCGTGTACGGAAGTGGGGCGGGGCCGGAAGCTCTTGAAATGACCCTCCCGGGGGAGCCTGAATGCCATTTCCCCGTCAAGTGCTGGCCGTGAGGGTACCGCAGCAAATGGAAGCTTCTTCCCCCCTGTTTTTTCCGGCAGATGTTTGAACGGATAAGGAAAAGGCCGGCTCACGATTTTGTGAGCCGGCCTTTGAATATAGGGAGGCGGACGGTACAGGCTTATGCCCTGCGGCGGCGCATCATCAGCGCGGCCAGTCCCAGCAGGCCCAGGGAAGCCGTGGCGGGTTCCGGGATGCTGGCGATTTCACTCATCAGTTGACCAACTTGTTCCTGGGAAAGGAGGGAGTCGTGAATGTAGAGCTGTTCGATGGATTCAGCCAGTCCTGCGTCCATGAGAATCTGATCAATTTGCTGGTTGCCGAATTTCAGGCCGCTGTTGGAATAGTACGTAGTGCTGTCTCCAAAATAGATGCGGGTGCCAAGATCTCCGGTGACTACGGAAATGGTCAGGGAACCTTCCGTGCCCAGCGGGGTGTCAACGACAGGCCCGCTGTAGGAGGTGTTGTTCCATAATCCCTGGAGTTTCCGGTCCGTGTTCAGGCCCACGCCCCAGCTTACACTGCTGTTTTTGGCGTTAAACAGAGCGGTATAGGCGTCCGGAGTGTTGATTTTGGACAGGTCAAGAACCATCGTCACAGACATAACGTCGCGGTTGTTGGCACCGTATCCGTTGAAGGTTATCCCGGATAACGTCAGATTGCTGTCGTCAGACGTGATGGAAACGGAATCTTTCAGGGTGCCGAAATCCGCCGTTTGGGAGGCAAAGTCCGAATATCCCACGATGGAGCTATCCAGCAGAGAGGTAGCCGCGGTAGCGCTTAGGCTCATGCCGATCGAAAGAATCAGGGTGGATAATAATTTATTCATGGTCAGTATCTTAATAAAATGATGCAAGATTCAATGTATGTACTTGTGCTTGAATAACGAATTTGGAATCCGCAGAGGAATTAAAAGAACGGACGCGGAAACATACGGAAAACCCTTTCCCGCGCGGGTCGGGAAAGGGCCTACCATAACCAAGTAAAAGCATGCGCTGGAGCGCTCTCCTACTTAGAACGTATAGCTGAGGGCGCCGTTGATACCGTGGGCGGTCAGCTTGTTGCGGGTCTCGAACTGGTAGCAGACGCGTGCTCCCCACTGGTTGGAGAAGAGCACATCAATGCCGGCATTCAAACGGAATGCGGTGCGGCCAACATTGACGCCGCGGGCGTTCCAGGTTCCGAGGGGGCCGGCGACATTGGATTTCGGATTCATGCGGCTCACATCCTGGGCTACGGCTACCGTCAAGGCCGGGGTGATGGTGGTGCCTCCGTCCGTCTGGTAGGCACGGGCGATCGTAATGCCGACAGGAATGGTCCAGTTCTGGGCCCGGGCGTGGCCGAAAGTGCGCCCATAAGGCCCGCTTTCAGAGAATCCCTTGAGTTCGGACGTCATGAACTCAATACCTGTGTAAGGCGTTACAAAGGCTTTGCCGAGCGCGAAACGTTCCGTCCAGGTGCCGTACAGGCCGCCGCTGAAGGTGTCCGTATCTGCTCTGCCATTGGCGGCGGAACCCATCATGTAGGAATCGCCCTTGAAACGGGAACGTCCGTAGGCGCCGTAGCCGTCCAGCGTGAACTTGCTGTCCCTGAAGGGATGCATGCGTCCATAAATCATGGCCAGGAAGGAATCGACGTCGTAGTCGGCGCCGATGCCCGTCTTATCCTTGAAGCTGCCGAAGCTTTGACCGGCGGCGATGCCGATCAGGGAACCTTGAGCGGGCTTTGTAGTCAATGCCTACGGCATAACCGCCGGCATTGTACTTATACCCGGAAACACCGTCGCGGGCATCCTGGTCATCCCAGATTCCCATGCCGCCCACCCAGATATTGCCGTTGCCTCTGGCGATTGTCTTGCGGGCGATCGGAGAACCCTTGGCGTCCACTACTTCAACGGTGTCTTCCGTCTGGCGTGCCATGGAGGCGGCGGATTGAATGCGCCCCAGGTCGGCGAAGTTCCGCACGGTGCGGCTGGCTGCCCAAGTGAAATTCACCACGTGTTCACCGCTGACGGACTGGATGATGCGGGCCGCTTCATCCGCGCTCGTGGCCCGGAACAGGTTTTCATAGAACTGGGCGGCGGGAGAACCGGCGGCCACATTCAGACGGTTGTTTTCCAGAGCGGCCGCTACGGTGTAAACGTTGCCGTTGTAGCCGGACATGGGGCCGTCAATGCCCTTCATATCCTGGGTGATGGTGGTGGTGCCTTCCGCCGTTCCCGGAGCCATGGTGGTGCTCAGGAATACGTTGTTCAGCAGGCGTCCGGAAATGTCCGTGCCGTTCAGCGTGACCGTCACGCTTTCCGTGCCCTTGCGGAGTTGGGCGAGCGGAACGGGATTGCCGCTGGCGTCGGATACCTGGATGCCTACGCGGGAATTATCCTGGAACGTGGCGGGAGTGCCGAAGTCCAGTACGGACCCGTCGCTCAGCAGCAAGGTAGAATCGCCTCCGAAAGTGGCGGAAGCTCCCTTCATGGTGGAATTCTTCGCCAGGGTCACCTGTCCCGTCCGAATGTCGTAAACAGTATCGTCCGTCCCCATTACGGCGCCGTCGATGGACTGGAGCGGACCGACTTTTCCGGTGGCGGAGTCAACGGCGCCGAAGGTGGCATGGCCGATGATCAGGTTGCCTTCAAGCTGCTGGTAGGTTCCTCCGAACGTATCGGTGGTTCCTGTGCCGCCGTAAACGAGAGTTCCCGCTCCGGTCTTCGTCATGACGGTCTGGTCAGCAGCCAGCGGAGCGGCGTCAGCCGTGGAAGAGGCGACCGCGGTGGAGATGCCGTCATTGATGAAGGTATAGGCGGTGGCGTCCGTATAAACGTTGATCCGGGTGTTCTGGCCCGCCTGCACGGAACCGGAAACGCCGTTGGATGTATTGCCGGAAAGGATTGCTCCGGAGCCGATGTACAGGGTTTGCCCGTCCGCCAGGTTGATGGCGGCTTTGCCGTCGCTGGTGGCGGTGTTATCCAAAACCTGGGTACCGTCCCCGATGGAAATCTGGCCACCTGCGGAGATCACGCCGTCAGCGGCGGTATTGCCGGTGATGACGCTGTTGTTGCCGATGGCGATATTGTCATCCGCCGTCAGGGTGGAATTTCCCTTGACGGTAGTATTTTCACCCAGCGTGACGCTGCCTTCGATGGTGCCCAGCTTTTCCGTGCTTGCGATGGTATTCCAGCTGCCTCCGTCATTGCTGTAAACGGTTTTGTTCAGGTCGGCGGATTCTGCGGAAACAGTAGTGCCATCCAGGATGGAATTGTCTCCCAGGGAAATATTGCCGCCCTCAGTTTTGAGGGTGACGGCCCCGGCTGTGGTTTCTCCAAGAATGATGCCGCCGGAGACGCTGTCATCCATAGAGTCGATGACGGTTTTGCCGGTCTGGGTGTTGGAGGCGTCAAACTGTTCCGTAGTTACGGTGCCGATTCCCGCCGTGGAGGTCACATCTCCGTTCAGCGCAACTTTGGACGCCGGATCGCTGACGATTTGACCAGTCGCCGTTACGGTATCCTGCATCGTGACGTTGTTGCCCAGGACCACGGCCTGTTCGTTGGAATTATTGTAAGTATTGTACGTCGTCCTGGTATAGGCTTGTCCTGTCGGCGGCGTTGCCGGATCTACGGTTTGAGTTGCCTGGCCGGTGACGGTAACGGCTTTTTCCATGGAAACATTGTCGCCGATGCCTACCTGTCCGTTCGTGGAGGTGACGGTGGCTCCCACTGTCCTGGGATTGGCGGCATCATTCGCACCCTTGATGGCAATATTCCTGCCGTCAATAGTGGTGGTAGTTGAAGCATTCGCCACCACAATGTCATTGTCGCTTCCCGGGAGTTCTTTTAGGGTGATGTCGTTAAAGCTGACCTGGTTATTAACCAGATCATAATTGAAATTAATCAGTTGGTTGCTGGCGTCCGCCATTTGGACGGTAACATTGCCCGTCCCGGAGATGGCGTTCAACTGGGCTCGTTGTTCCTGGGTCAGCGTGATATTGTCGGAGCCGGAAGGTACGGTAATCGTGATGGTTGAAGCTTCATTGGAAGCGGCAGCCTGGTTCCAGGCCGTAACGAATTCATCGGCACTGTTGACTGCATAGTCAGCTGCCGTAGCAACGGAGAAACTGCCAAGGCAGGCGATAACAGCCGCCAGCAGCATATGTGGGAGTCTTAATTTCATGCTTTTTTATTTTTTTAATGATTAGATGGTTATGCGTTCGTGACAATCACGGCGCCCGAGATTTTAGATGATTCTCATTCCGGTTCGTTCACCGGAATGACATGAGAGAAATTAATGGAAATAATAATTAAAATTGTTCATAATGAATTGGTTATACTTCTTCTTCAAATAATTTAATCATGACAGTTTTTTTTCAGTCTTGAGCCGGAAAAGAATTTTAATAAAATTGAGAATAATTCATATTTTATTGGAAAAATTAAATTATTTAGAAATTATTTAATTTAGTATTTTTTTGTTGAGATTATCCGTTTTTTGTCTGAATCATTTTCTGAATATTAAAAGTTAAAATTTTTATAAATTTTACGGCAGGTCTGTTATGATGTAAAAGATTGACTATTTTAATAATAACAAATGTATTATGTTATTTTTTGTGTATCCTGATTACTGCGTTTCCCAGCTGAAACAGGAACTGAGGTAATGGTTCCATATGGAGAGATATATTCAACGTATTGTTTGTTAATAGGTTTCATGATTAATTTAGAAGTTTGGCGAGATTGAAGGCCGGGAGGAATGGCCCGAATAAATGCGGGCGACTCATAAACCTTTGCGAATGAAAGTCTGGTCGGGGTATTTTTTGACGCGGCCCGCATATGCAGATGGAGCTTCCCTAGGAGAGGGCCTTCCCTTATTGGTTTTGCTGGATATGGCGGTGATGAACCGCAGCGGTAGAAACGGAAGGATGCGGTAAGAGCCGCGGTGTCACGGTTTTTGGAATGTGGCCGGGGTTATCAGGGAATTCCCTTTTCCGGGAAAGACGGAAATATCTCCGGATAAGGGTTGGAAGCAGGAATGCAAATGGGTGGGAAAAGAACCCTTCGGAAACTCCGCGCCGCGTTTTCCCTGTCCGGCGGGAGAAGATTGAGAACCGGCGTTTCCCGGATACAACCCGGGAGAGGAGAGCTGGATTATTCCACCTCCCACTCTTCCACCAGGCCGGCTGGGAATTCATCCAGAAAGCGGGAGGGCATTTGCATGAAGGTTCCTCCCTGGGCGCGGCAGTTCCAGCGGGGGTAGGTCAGGTAAAGCTGGTCCTTGGCGCGGGTAATGCCTACATAAAAAAGGCGGCGTTCTTCTTCCAGCCCGGCCAGGTCTCCGTCGTCAATTACCCGCTGGTGCGGAAACATGCCGTCGCACAGGCCGATCAGGAAGACGACAGACCATTCCAGTCCCTTGGCCTGGTGGATAGTGGACAGAGTGACGGAGCCGCCGGAGAAGTCCGCCGCGGCGCTTTCATCATCCGTGTTGCCCAAAAGGGAAAGCTGGGAAAGAAAATCCTCCGTGGATTCAAAGCGTTCGGAAAATCCGGCCAGATGCAGAAGATCCTGCCTGCGCTGGTCGTAATTTTCGAATGCGGCCTGCATGTACTCGTCGTACACGGCCTCATTGATGGAAAGGAGCATGGAGGCCGGACCGGCCAGCTTTCCGGCGGGGGCCAGTTCATCCAGTGTGTAGCAAAGCTGCGTCCAGGCCGTTCTGGATTTGGCAGGAACCGGGAAATCCAACATCAGGGCGGAAAAGGATTCCGGAGGGGTTTCCTGCCGGCTTTCCGGGCAGGCGGTCCAGCGTATCCAGAGTTTTTGGGCCATTCCAGGGCCGATGCCGGGCAGCAGCATCACCATGCGGCGGAAGGAAAGTTCATCCTTGGGATTGACCACAAAACGCATAAATGCCACCACGTCCTTAATATGGGCCTGCTCGAAAAACCTGATGCCGCTGGTGATGCGGAAAGGTATTTCTCCGCGGGTCAGTTCCATTTGCAATTCCATGCTGTGGAAGTGGGCGCGGTAAAGCACGGCTATTTCACTGGGGTCCGTGCCTTCTTCAATGAGATCCCTGATACGCTGGACGACAAATTTGGCCTGTATCCGGTCGTCGTTGAGCGGGACAAGGGCGGGGGGCATTTCCCCGGTGGGCCGCACGGAGCGGAGCTGTTTTTCAATTTGAACTTCGTTGGCGGCGATAGCCGCGTTGGAAAGCTCCAGAATTTCCGGCACACTGCGGTAATTGGTTTCTATCTTGAAAGTCTTTGCCGCCGGATAGCGGGTAGTAAAGCTGAGAATATTTTCCATGTCCGCTCCGCGCCAGGAGTAGATGCTCTGGGCATCGTCCCCCACCACCATCAGCTGGCCGTGTTCCCGGGCCAGCATGTCAATGAGGCGGCTCTGGAGGTAATTGGTGTCCTGGTACTCATCCACCAGAATATGCTGGAAGCGGGAACCGTACAGGGCACGCAGGTGCTCCTGTTCCTGAAAAAGCCTCACGACGTTGAGAAGCAGGTCGTCAAAGTCCATGCTGTTGGTTTCCTGCTTGCGGGCTACGTATTGGTCATGCACCTCCAGGATGGCGTCCAGGTGGTTGGAAAGGTAGGGATAGGCGTTTTCCAGCGTTTCCCGGATATTGGCTCCCTCGTTGTCTGCCAGACTGAACAGGGATGAAAGAACTTCCGGCTTGGGGAAGCGGGTGGATTTCTCATCCAGTTTGAGGGATTTGACCACGCTTTTAATCATGGATTTGCGGTCGTCGGAGTCCATGATTGTAAAGCCGGCGTATATCCCAGGTATTCCGCATGCTGGCGCAGGATGCGGTTGGCAATGGAATGGAACGTGCCGCTCCACAGGCGGGACAAGTCCAGGGGAATCAGGGAACGCACCCGTTCCGTCATTTCCCGCGCCGCCTTATTGGTGAAGGTAAGCAGCAGAATGTTCCATGGGTCCGTACCGTGATCCAGAAGCCAGGCCACGCGATAAGTCAGCGTGCGCGTTTTTCCCGATCCGGCTCCTGCGATGACAAGAGCCGGCCCCGGTTCTGAAGAAACGGCGGCGTACTGTTCTTCATTGAGGGCCGTACGGTAGTCGATCCCGGAGATGGGGGCGACCGGCGCGGCATCCTGCCTGATGACATATCGGCGAGCCATGGAATATGGTTAATAATTGACAGGCAACAGTAAATAGAGAAGTTGGAAAGGCTTGCCCCTTCTCTGCTCTCTGATGACTCTTTTAAAAGTCCAGGTACATTTCCGCGCGGCGGTTTTCCTTGCGGGCTTCATCCCTTGTTTCTTCGTCTGCCGTGGGGGAGTAGGTTCGGCGCGGCTGAGATTTGCCGAATCCCTTGGTAACGATTCTTTCCGCAGGAACGCCGAACTGGACGAGCTGGGCTTTCACGGCGGCCGCACGTCGTTCGGAGAGCCCCTGGTTGTAGCGTTCGCTCCCCACGTCATCCGTATGGCCGCTGATTTCCAGCTTCTTGCCACTGTCCATCTTGATAGCTTCCGCTACGATTTGCAGCTGGCGTTCGGAACGCTTGGAAAGGGTATCTTCATTAAAGCCGAAGAACAGGGCCAGGGAATCGCCGCCCTGGGGATTTTTTACAATGGGGATAAAGATGTCGTCTCCGGCCCCCTGCCGTTTCGTATAGGCTTCTAGCATGCTGTCCAGGGAAGCTTCCGCAACCAGCCATTGTCCGTCCGTTTTGGCCACGGTCAGGCCTACATTGCCGGCCTTCCTGCCCTGGGCGTCCTGAAGATGAACGAAAAACCCCGCATTGGTGGGCGCTTCGTAGGCGGTTTTGATGGGAGCGTCCTCCCGGAGCCGGAAAGCCCCCCCTCCTCAAACAGAATGCACAAACCGGCTACCGTGGCATCCTGCACTTTAGTTCCGTCCACGAACTTCCTCGCCCCGCGGAAATCCGCCTTGGCGACGGCATCCATGAAGGAACTGACGATGCCCATGGGGTCATTCATCGCCATGGGGGCGACTTTGTCCTTGGCCAGATCCTGCTTGCTGGGCAGAGTGAGGGTATCCAGCGTCCACTGTTGCTTGTCATTGCGCTTCATATCCAGGTAGCCGCGCGCGCCGCTGCTGAAATTGAGCGTGTATCTGGCTGTGGGATTGGCCCCCTGGTTGTTCGCGCCGATGCTGGTGATGCCGGGAGAGGAAAGGCGTATATGGCGGGCTTCCATGAGCTCCCGGATGAGGCGGCTCTGGTTCTCCGTCACGGCCTGCTGGATTTCCAGGGATTTCAGGATGTCCTCATCCCGGTCCTGAATGACTTTGGCAATTGCCTGCGCCAGTGTCTGGGGGGAGCTGAGATTGATCAGGGAGGGCGGCGTAGCCGTCTGCCGGCTGATATCTTCCTTGGTAAGCGGGTCGACGGTGGGTTGGGGCGTTACCGTCTGGCGTGCCGGTACTTCCGTTTGCGCCGCCGGTTCAGCGGCGGCGGGTTCCTCTTCCTTATTGTCAAGGAACAGGAAAACCAGGGCCAGGCTGCCTACGACCAGGAAGCTGATGATGAAGGCGGTGATGGTGGATGCGTTTTTCATTGGAAGTGGATGTATGAAGAAGGGTCAGGCGTTCAGTGCTTCCAGCAATTTGGCGTGAATGCCTTCAAAACCGCCGTTGCTCATTACCAGAATAACGTCTCCCGGCTGGGCTTTCTTGCAGACGGCAGAGACGATTTCCTGGGCATGGCCGCCGATCAGAGCGTCCTTGCCCAGTGCGGAAAGGTCGTTGGAAAGTTTGGTGAGGTCCAGGCGTTCCTCCAGAGCCACCTTGTCCGGATGATCCACGGCGGCTACCACAGGGAAATCCGCCGTAGCGAGGGACAACGCCAGTTCATTCTGGAAGATATTTCTGCGTGTGGTGTTGGAGCGCGGTTCGAAAATGGCCCAGATGCGTGATTCCGGATAGCGCTGGCGCAGGCCCAGGATGGCCTGTTTGATGGCTGTTGGATGATGGGCGAAGTCGTCCACTACGGAAATGCCGTTGACCACCCCCTTGACTTCCTGGCGGCGGGCCACGCCTTCAAAGCGGCTCATGGAATCCGCCAGCTGCTTGACGTTCAGTCCCGCAAATTGTGCGGCTGCAATTGCCATGGCGGCGTTGCGGATGTTGAACTCTCCAATCATCGGTACGTAGTACCGGGTTCCTTCCAGTGTGAAATGGCTGCCGTCCGTGGAGGTCTCCACATCCAGGATACGGATGTTGGAAGAGTCGGAAAAGCCCACCGTCTTGACGGGGCACGGGGCCCCCTTAACCACGTCCAGGCAGTTGGGATCGTCCGCGTTGACCAGGGCCAGGCCGTTGCGGGGGATGATCTGGGTCAGCCGACGGAAACTCAATTTGATTTCCTCCAGGGAATTGTAAATATCCGCGTGATCAAATTCAATGTTGTTGATGACCACCAGTTCCGGGAGGTAGTGCAGAAATTTGGAACGCTTGTCGAAAAACGCCGTGTCGTACTCGTCCCCCTCCAGCACGGAAAAATCGGAATCCGTAAAACGGCCCCCGCGTCCGAGATTGCGGGCAATGCCGCCAATCATGAAGCTGGGGTTCAGCCCGGAATCCTCCATCAGCCACGCCAGCATGGATGTGGTGGTGGTTTTTCCGTGGGTGCCTGTTACCACATAGTTGCGCTTGCCGCGCAGGAAGTATTCCTTCATCGTCTCCGGGAGGGAAAGGTAACGCAGGCGCCGTTGGAGCACGGCTTCCACCTCCTCATTGCCGCGGCTCATGGCATTACCGATGACGATGACGTCCGCATCCGGCGGGATGTTGGAAGCCTTGTAGCCTTCAAACAGGGTGATGCCTTCCTCCTCCAGAAAAGTGGACATGGGGGGATAGACGTTGGCGTCGGAACCGGTGACGGTAAAGCCGCGGCGGGCCATGGCGGCGGCTACCGCGCCCATGGCGGTGCCGCAGATGCCGAGAAAGTGGAAATGGCTGTTCATGACGGGGAGAGGAATGGAGCGGGTTTTATTTGGAAAAGGAAGGAGCCGCAATACAGGAATCCGCCAGAGCCCGGTCCCGGCGGCGCACAATGCCGTTGGCGATATCCGTGACCATGCCGGACAGCAGGCGGGTGAGATGGCTGCCGGGCGTGTAATCCGCCGGGGCGATGAAATTCACGCGGTCGGAATTGGAGGCCAGGTTATAGCATTTGCGGAAACTGCGGCCGGTTTCATCTTCCGGATTATATACGGCTACGGCGTGGCCTCCGTTCCGGCGCATGACGGTGAAGCAGGGAACGTCCGTAGGGCCGTCGCCGATGTAAATCATGTTGGCGAAAGGAATGGGGCGCATGTCTTCCGGCATGTGGTCGTTTACGTCCTGGTCGTAATCCAGCATTCCCTTGTTGATGCGGAAAAGGTACTGGGTTTTCGTGGTGTGGGAAATGACTCTCTTGGGAAAATTGATGTAGCCGTTCTCCTCGCTGAATTCGCATCCGAATACGGCCTTGAAATAAGGGCGTAGGGCGGAACCGTCAATCAGGGCTTTCAAACCGGAGGAGATGATATAGTATTCAATGCTGATGCCCAGATCCGTATGAAGGGAGGAGAGGGTCATGGACGGGAACGCGTTAAAAAAGTCCGGCAAACCGGGGTAAAAGGTGAGGCGCTCTCCAAGCTGGGTAAGCCGGGCGTTGCTGACGCGGTCCAGGGAAAGGGCGTCCAGCAGGCTTTTCATGTAAATCAGTTCTCCGTCCCAGCCTTCTCTTTCTCCGGTGGCGTTGCACCTGGTCCAGAATTCCTGCGGAGAAATGCCGAATTCCGGGAAGATGGCCTGATCCTGCATGTAGAAGGGACTCAGGGTCTGGTCGTAGTCGAAAACCAGGGCGATCGTATTCTGCGGGGAGGACATGGGAAAGACGGAAAATAAAGTTACATGCGGAACTGGTCGCCCAGATACTGCTTGCGGGCGATGGGGTCGTTGGCGATTTCCTCGGAAGTACCGTGCTTGATCACCTTCCCTTCAAACAAAATGTAGGCGCGGTCCACGATGTGGAGGGTTTCCCGCACATTATGGTCCGTAATCAGGATGGAAAGGCCGTCCGTATCGCGCAGTTCCATAACGATTTTCTGAATGTCTGAAACGGCGATGGGATCCACGCCGCTGAACGGTTCGTCCAGCATCAGCAGTTTGGGGCTGGTAGCCAGGGCGCGGGCGATGGTCAGCCTTCTCTTTTCGCCGCCGGAAAGCTGGATGGCCATGGAGCGGCGCAGCTTGGTGATGCCGAAGCGGTCCATCAGCTCTACGGCGCGGTCCTTTTGCTGGCGGGAAGTCATGTCTTTGCGGGTCTGAAGAATGGCCAGAAGATTATCCTCCACGGAAAGCTTGCGGAAAATAGATTCTTCCTGCGGCAGATAACCCATGCCGCGCCTGGCTCGCAGGTTCATCGGCAATTCCGTAATATCTTCGTCCGCAAAAATCACGCGGCCTTCATCCGGGCGTACGAGACCCGCTACCATGTAAAAGGAAGTGGTTTTTCCGGCGCCGTTCGGTCCCAGCAGGCCCACAATTTCGCCATGGCCTACCTTCAGGCTGACCTGGTCCACAACGGTCCGCATTTTGTAGGTTTTGCAGATGCCTTCGGCGCTTAGCAAAGGAGAAGAGTGGAACGAACTCACGGTTTGCGGCTGGTTTTCTGGTTTTCCCGGTCAGAAAGTTTTTTGTCTACGTGGCGGAACGTCGTCTTGGTTCCGCGGCTGCCGTACATGTTTCCGTTGGAATACACCCGAATGAAAGCATCCTTGTTCGGATTTTTCACGATGACGTCCGGAGTGACGATGACCGGGGCACCCGTCAGGATGATTTCTCCGGTTTTGGCGTTGTAGGTGATTTTTTCAGCCTGGGCGTTGCTTGTTTCTCCCTGTTTGTTGGTGTAACTGGCTTTCACATTTCCGGAAGCCGCAACCGTTTTAATGGAATTGTAGTCGAAATTGCCTCCGTTGGGGAGAGCCACCTGAGTCTGATCCTCTTTCCCCTTTTCCTTCTTGATGTCGGAGGGTTTTTTGTCGCCCGGTTTCTTCGGCACGAATTCCGCATAAATTTTCAGATGATCCGCACAATCCATGGAAAGGCCGGGGTTGCGCACCCGGACATTTTTCATGAACACCAGAACGCCTTCTTCCATATCGAAGTACAAGTCTCCGTCACAATCTACGGTGTACAGGTCTTTTGGGGAATTGGCCTGCAGGAAGCCTTCCTCCGGGCCGGATGCTGCGGAAGAGGGAGTCGTTTCCGCAGCCGGGGCGGGGGTATTTCCGGCAACCTGGTGCTGCTGGCGGAATTCTTGAATCCGCCCGTCTACGGTTTTTTCCTGCGCGCTGTATGTTTGAATCGCCTTTTCCCCGTCTTCCTTCAAGCCTGCGGTCGGAACAGGGGCCAGTTCCCGTTCCCTCCGGGCTGTCTCTTCCTCCGTCAGGGGGCGTACAATATGGGAAGGCGGGGTGAGGGGTTGTTCCAGGCGGGGATCCAGTTCCCTGGGCAGGGGCTGGACAATGTGGGAGGGAACGCCGTTGGCGCCGCTGCAGGCAAGGCTTCCGGCCAGGGCCAGCAGCAGGGAGGAAAGTTTTTTCATAAAAAGGAATGGTTACTTGTTGCGTTGAGCCATGCGGATGGTGGTTTGAACGGGACCCAGAATGATGCCCCTCTTGATATTGGTGTCCAGGTAAAGGCCGGTCCCTTTGGCGGAAAGATTTTCTTCCCTGAGGGTGGTTTCCGTATGGGAGACGGCCAGTTTTTTATCCAGAAAATAAGAGGCGGCCTGCGTGAAAAGGTGGGAGGTCTGGTTGTTTTCCGTACAAGTACACGTTCAGGATATTCGCGGCAATTTCCTGCGGGGCGGCCACGGTCACGCTTGAAGCCGTCAGCAGCATGGAAAGGCGCGGCCCTTCATATCGTGACAGGCTGACTTTTGGGAGCACCTGGCCTACGGGCAGAAGCTCCAGCATAGGTAATTTTTTATCTACGCCGGCAAAAGGCGTGGCTGCGGGCAGGCTGGTGTCCGCTTGCGCCTCCGTGCCGTACAGGGCGGCCGTCAAAAAGCATGTGGACAATAATTTCATCATGACTGAACCGCCTGGTGGATGGACTGAAGGCGTTTCAGCACTCCTTCAAGCAGGTGGAGAGGAATTTGGTTGGGGCCGTCGGAAAGCGCTTTGGACGGGTCTTTGTGCACCTCCATGAACACGCCGTCAATGCTGCCCGTCGCCATGGCGGCGGATGCCAGCACGGGGGCCAGCTCGCTGTCTCCTCCCGTGGTTCCTCCCAATCCCCCGGGTTTCTGAACTGCGTGAGTGGCGTCGAATACGACGGGAAAGCCTTCCTGTTTCATCCAGTACAGGGAGCGCATGTCCACCACCAGATTGTTATAACCAAAGGTGGTGCCGCGTTCGCACATCATGAATTCGTCACAGCCGAAGGCGCGCATTTTTCCCGATGTTCACGGTATCCCACGGAGCCAGGAACTGCCCTTTTTTGATATTCACGGGCCGGCCGCTCTTGGCGCAGGCTTCCAGAAGATCCGTCTGGCGGCACAAAAAAGCAGGAACCTGGAGCAGATCCACGTATTCGGCGGCAATTTCCGCTTCCTGGGCCGTATGCACATCCGTAACGACGGGCAGCTTCAGCTCCCTGCCGATTTCCGACAGAATGCGGCAGCCTTCCCGCACGCCGGGGCCGCGAAAAGAGGTGACGGAAGTGCGGTTCGCCTTGTCGTAGGAAGCTTTGAAAATCAGCGGGACATCCAGGTTTTTCGCGATGGCCTTGATGGAGCGGGCCATCTCCCATACAAAGGATTCGCATTCCAGAGAGCAGGGGCCCAGAAGGTAGAACGGCCGCGGGCCGCCGATTTCAACGGATTGAATGTAAAACGACATAAAACAAAACCTGTATGTCCTTGTATCATGACGGTTTCAGGCCTTTCGGTCAAGCCGCTATCCTGCCTCCGCGCGGAGATTCGGAGGCGAAGGTTTATTTTTCCGGAAGTATCTTTTTATATTCGATATAATGATTTTGTTATAAATATGGTAAATATTTTTTAGATAGGTGCGTGTAAATGGAGGGGAGCATGGATTGGAAAAAAGCGTATGGAGTTGCCGCCCTCCGGACTTTTTGTTACAAACGGCCATCATGCGTTACTTCCGCATGAATAAATGACAGGATGTTCCGAACGCCGTTCCCCCGCAGTGGTCTTACCGAAATGCCCAGGAAGATTTACAAACTCTTTATTTCCTATGATGAAGCAGGGGCTGAATTGCGGCAGCATGTGGCGGAGCAGTTTCAATATTCAAGCGATTGTGTCTGGCAGGCGTCTTTCCGCAGCCTGACGGCGGCGGATTTGCCTCCGGGCGATGGTGTAGTCTGGGTTTACCCTGTCTTCATGCAGAGCGGCGTGACGGTGACGGAGACATTGCCGGAATTGCTTCGTGCGCTGTATGCCGGGAGCGGGCAGCATCCGGAACTTGTTTTTAAACCCGTATGGGGAGCGGGATGCGGCGGTGTTGGTTTTAGGGCCGCCGCCTTGCAAGGAATTGGAGGGGGGAGGCTTCCCTGCTGGTGGTAGCCCACGGGGTAACGGGAAGGGAGGCTGCCCCTGAGCCGGCGCAATTCCTCCAGCAGTTGAAATTCCGGCTTCCGGAAGGAACGGACATGGCGCTTGCATACTTTGGCGCATTTCCTTCTGTGGAAAAGGTATTACCCGGATTAAAGGGGCAAAAGGTGGTAGTGCTGCCGTTCCTGATTGGAAAAGGGAAGCATATGCGGGAGGACATGCCCTCTTCGGAACTGGCCGCACGGCATGGGAAAACGTTAAAAATCCTCCCTCCGTTCGGTGCGTTTTATTTGCAAGCGGAACGGGAATACTGGAAAACGGGCATGGGAGAGTCTGCCGGGAACGGTTTTGACGGGCCTGCGCGGTAAGATATTTTGCTGAAATGGCAAAGTTCTCCATGAGCTTGCTTGCGACAAGGTTCCGCGAACGGCGGAATAGTTTCGTAAATCAATGATTTATGCTTTGACAAGAGAGGGGGCGGGAAGTATATTGCCCGCCCCTCGCGTGATTCGGCGCAACTAAACAACGGGGATCGGAGGGGTAAAAAGCGTCGAAGTCCCCAAAAACTGCTTTTCCTGCCGCAAGGAAAGCCACCTACATACATATATGATTAATGATCTGATTAACCAGATGGTTGAAGCCGGTGTTCATTTGGGCCACCAGACCCGCAAATGGCACCCCAGCATGAAAAAGTACCTTCTCAAGGACAAGGCCGGTATCCATATCATCAACCTTGAGGAAACGGAAAAATGCCTGGACAAGGCCTGCTCCTTCCTGGCTGATCTGGCCCGCCGCAATAAGAAAATCCTCTTCGTCGGCTGCAAGCGCCAGGCTCAGGAAGCCGTCCGCGAAGCTGCGGAAGCCACTGGTCAGTACTATGTCAACCACCGCTGGCTGGGCGGCATGCTCACCAACATGAGCACAATCCGCAAGAGCATTGAACGCCTTGTCTATCTGGAAGGGATTGAAAAGAGCCCGGAATTTAAGAGCATGTCCAAGAAGGAACTGGCCGCTCTGGACCGCGAACGCCAGAAGCTGGAACGCAACCTTCAGGGCATCCGCAACATGGGCGGCGCTCCGGACGCCATGGTGGCCATCGGCGCCGACCATGAAGACATCGCCATCCGCGAGGCCCACCGCCTGAACATTCCCGTCTGCGTTCTGGTTGATACCAACGCCGACCCGAAGGAAATCGACTTCCCGATTCCCGGCAACGACGACGCCGTCCGTTCCATCCGCCTGATTCTTGACTGCATTGTCAAGGCCATCAACGAAGGCAAGGGCGCATCCGCCGAAGCCTAAACCAACCATTTAGAAAGAACAGAAACACTATGGCAGAAATTACTGCAGCTCTCGTCAAGGCCCTCCGTGACAAAACGGACGCCGGCATGATGGATTGCAAGAAAGCCCTCAACGAATGCAACGGCGACATGGATGCCGCCGTAAAGTATCTTCGTGAGAAGGGAATTGCCAAGGCTGCGGCCAAGGCCGACCGTGACGCCAAGGAAGGCGTGATCCGCGCCGCTGTGGCTCCCTGCGGCTGCTCCGGCATCATCCTTGAACTCAACTGTGAAACGGACTTCTGCGCCAAGGGGGACAAGTTCCAGGGTCTGGTGAATGACGTTGCCAACGCTCTCATGGATTCCAAGGCCTCCACGCTGGAGGAGGCTCTCCAGGTCCCCATGGCGGAAGGCTCCACGGAAGAATATATCAAGGCCATGTGCAGCTCCATTGGCGAAAACATGGCTCTGCGCAAATTCGCCCGCCTGACGGCGGACGGCATCGGCGCCGTGGTCTCCTACATCCACATGGGCGGCAAAGTGGGCGTTCTGCTGTCCATCAAGGCCGGCAAGGAAGAAACCGTCAAGTCTGATGCGTTCAAAGCCCTCGCCAAGGATTTGACCTTGCACATCGCCGCCGCCGCTCCCAAGAGCGTCAGCTCCGATAGCCTGGATCCCGCCTTCGTGGCCGAGGAACAGGAAATCGCCAAGCAGCAGCTCATTCAGGAAGGCAAGCCCGAACACCTGCTGGAAAAGATTCTTCCCGGCAAGCTGAAGGCTCTGTACGCCCAGTCCTGCCTGCTGAACCAGGTATTTGTGAAGGACCCTGCCGGAAAGATGACGGTGGAGGCCCTCCTCAACCAGGCCGGCAAGGAACTCGGCGACGATATCTCCGTCGCCTCCTTCGTCCGCTACCAGCTCGGTGCGTAAGCTCTGAGTCAGAGTATCTCTGGAACCGTTCCCTTTGCGGGGAACGGTTCTTTTGTTTGATATGGCTCCATGGGGGGATTTATCCATAAATTTGATTCAGGGAGGATCCGGAAATCCGGATAGGGGATCATCAAAATATGCGGGATAGAAAAGCTCCGGCCCTGCTGCTGGTTGCGGCCTTCATCCTGGCAGCCGTTTTTGGAGCGCTTTTGGGCTGGAGCGTGTTTTTTCCTTGTGTGCGGTCCCTGATATTTCTTGGCGGTATTATAGTTCTTCAAAAGGCCAATGGATGGTGGAAATGGGGGAACAGCCTCTTTTGCTGTTATCAGCCTCGTGTGTGATGATGAACCCTTCTGGTTCCGGGTGGCTCCGGAAGACATGCGAAATGCCCAGCCGGGGCTGGCGTTCATTGCCGGTCCTGGTTTTTCTGTGGGGGAAACGGCATGGGAGGGCGCATGGATGTCCTGATATTGGAGGAACTGGCGCGGCTGGGGTCTTGTCTTGCATCGGAAGGCTTGTTAGGGTGGCGGCATGGCTTTTCTGGAACTGGATCATGTGAGCGTTGTCTTTCCTGCGGTGCAGGGGCTGCTCTCTGCCCGCAAATCTGCCCCCGTAGTGGCGGTGGACGGGGTGTCGCTGTCCGTGGAAAAGGGAGAAATCCTGGGGCTGGTGGGTGAATCCGGTTGCGGCAAATCCACGCTGTCCCGCACGGTGATGCTGCTCCAGAAGCCTACGGAGGGCCGCATTTTTCTGGAAGGGGAAGAGTTGACGGCTCTTTCCGCATCCGAAGTCAGGAAGCGCCGTCCGGATTTCCAGATGGTTTTCCAGGACCCTTATGCTTCCCTGAACCCCCGTTTTACGGTATATGCAACATTAAAGGAGGCGTTGCAGAGCCGCCGTAAAAGAACTTTTGCCCAGACGAGGGATGATGTGGCGGAACTGATGGAAAAGGTAGGGCTGAGCCCCTCCCTGATGCGCAAGTATCCCCATGAATTTTCCGGAGGCCAGCGCCAGCGCGTCGCCATTGCGCGCGCATTGGCGCCGGAACCCAGGCTGGTTATCGCGGATGAACCCGTTTCCGCGCTGGACGTTTCCATCCAGTCCCAGATTCTGAACCTTCTTATTGCCCTGGCCCGCGACTTGAGCCTGACCATGATATTCATTTCCCATGATTTGTCCGTGGTCCATTATATCGCGGACCGCATTGCCGTGATGCGCAAAGGCCGCATTGTGGAATACGGGGAGGCGGACAAAGTATTTTCTTCCCCTTCCCACGAATATACGCAGGCGCTTCTCGCCGCCGTACCGCGTCTGTAAATGGGGATGGCCCGGCGTCAGTTTGGACGAATACGGGAAAGTTCCGTTTCCTGCGGAGTTATCCGCACAGGTTTAAGAGGGACGGTTTTCCGGAAGATCCATCCCTGAATTTTCAGCGGAACGCGGTTTCCGGCAGTTTGGTTTTCCAGTGCCTTGCAAAGACGATGAATGGATTTGTTCCCAGGGAGGCATCGTGTCCACTGCCTCCGCATGGTTGACGGATGATCTTCTCTTTGAGGTATCCGGCAGGCTGTTCATGCTTTTTCCTTCATCTTCTTTTTGAAAAAGGAGAAGTAAATCCGGCGCGTTATGAAAAAAGGGGGAGTCGCAAAATGGCTTGCATCATGGGCTGCCCGGCAGCACATAATAATGCCGCCCTGCGGGAACTGCCGGAACAGGAGGATATGGAGATTGTGGGAAGGAAAAACATCGTTGTTTTTTTCATACTGCCGTCCGGCTGGTATTTCTCTGTGATACGCCAGATGGCTTCTGCTTGTTTTCTGACGGGGAGGCGGCAAGGAAAGGGCTGTTATTCCTGAACGGAATATCCAGCGGCTTCCTGCATTTCCCGGATGCATTCCTCCATCAGAGCGGCGTCTATCTCATGGACGTCTTTTCCCCGGCCTATTCCGGTAAGCATCAGTACCGTCAGGTGACCGCCGAGGTGTTCGCGGAAGGCCTCCAGACCTTTCAGCACTTCGCAGGCGCCGTTTTCTGTCCTGCGGGAAAGCAGGGGGTGGAATACGGGCAGTTCCAGGGTTTTCAGCACGGAGATGATTCTTTCCGCCTCCGCGGCAGGCAGCCATCCTTTCCGGACGGAATAAAGGATATCCAGGCACATGCCCACGGAAACGGCCTCCGCGTGCCCCAGTATGTAACCGGACATGGTTTCCATGTAATGGGCGGCCCAATGTCCGAAGTCCAGGGGACGGCTGGAACCCAGTTCAAAGGCGTCTCCTCCGCATGCAATGTGCGAGGCGTGCAGCAGAGCGGAATGCTCCACGGCATATTCCAGAGCATCCCGTTCGCATACAGCCAGCGCGGAGGCGTTCGTTTCCAGCCAGTTGAAGAAAGAGGCGTCTTTCACCACCGCCACTTTCACTACTTCCGCCAGCCCGGCTCTTTTCAGGGGGAGGGGCTGGGAATGGAGGAACAGGAAGTCGTCAAGCGTGGCCCACGCGACGGCGAAGGTGCCCAGATAGTTTTTCCGGCCCATGAAATTGATCCCGTTTTTGACACCTACTCCGGAGTCTGCCTGGGAGAGGGTGGTGGTGGGGATGCGCAACAGCCGGATGCCGCGATGGGCGGTGGCGGCGGCAAAGCCTGCTACGTCAAGAAACGCTCCGCCGCCCACGGCTATGATATAGGAATGGCGGTCAATGCCTGCTTCCACAATGTGGCGCAGGGCCGTTTCCCATGCGGAAAAACCTGTTTTGGCTTCCTCCCCGCCCGGAACGGAACGGCAGCCGGCATAGGCCAGCACCCCGGCATTTTTTTCAAAATAGCGGTCAATGTCTGCCGGAAGCTGAGGATAAAACTGTTCCAGCCCTTTTTCCAGGAGAACGAGAACGCGGCTTCCGGGCCTCTGTTCCATCAGGCTGGCCAGAGCATCATTTTCCGGGCGGAAGGCTCCATGGGTAAAGCCTGTCCTGTAGGGAAAATCAAGCCGGATATTCAGCGTGTGAAGAGACATGCCAGGAGGGCTGCAAATGAACATGGCTCGCGGATTCCTAGTCCCTGCGGAGCACGGGAACGGCCCTCATCTGGATGAATCGGTCCGCTTTGGCAGCTTCCTTCTGGGACATGTACATGGTGTACGGCTGCTGGGTCACTTCGATGCGGTGCGTGCCGCCGGGAGCGGGAAGGTCCAGAAGCTGGTTGAGGTGCTTGAAGCTTTTCACCTGCACGCCGTTGACTTTTTCCACAATGGAGGGGCTCATCTGGGCGTATCCCAGTGTAGCCTGGGTGGGCAGGGCCATCAGGAAGACCACGATTTCATCCACGCCTTTCCGTATGTCCTCTTTCTTTTGAGTGGCTTCCACCAGGTTGAGGGGTGGATGGTTCTTGCTGAGCTTGTTGATTTCTCCCATCATGGCTCCCGTCAGCGGGACAAATACCAGGCCGCCGTAAATGCGGTAGGGCGGATTGGAGATGAAGGGGGCCGGATTGACCAGGTCGCCTTCAATAGCGCTCCTGTCCAGTTTGACGTCCAACGTCATGGGCTGGCTGGAGCCGTCCTTTCCCTTGCGGCGGATGTCCAGCGTAATGGTATCCCCCGGTTTGGCGGAGTCACGGAACAGGAAATTGGCGGAAACGGGGCCCAGCGCGGGATCCTTGATTAATCCTTTACTGTCCAGGGGAATGCCGTTCACGCTTTCCACCACGTCTCCGGGACGCACTCCGGCTTTGTAGAAAGAGCCGTAAACAGGCAGTTTCACCACGTAAAAGCCGCCGCCAGTTTCAGACAGGCCCAGGAATTTGCGGAAAACGGGGTCGGTCAGTTCCGTGACCTGGGTGCCGTCCGCCGGAAAACCGATGTAGTTGCCAGTCCGGGCCTGCTCCAGGAACCGGGAAATCATGGTATGGGTGACGGCCAGAACTTTCTGGGCGGGAGGATCGCAGCTGGCGCTGAGACCCACAAGTTCATTGCCTCTCATGACAGGGTTGCCTGCGCCGCCTTTCAGGGGAGTAACGGAGGATTTGACGTTATACAGGACGAACGGTTCCCCGTTCGTGAACGGGCAGGCGCTTTCCGTCGCCAGAAGGGTTCCGGAGGTGGTGATGGGAAGGCCGTCATCATTGAATTGCCAGAAGGTTACCTTGTCGCCCAGGCGGGGAGCCTTCCCCAGCGTAACGGGGACCAGTTTGTCCAGGAAAGCGGCATCTTTTCCGTTTTTCAGGCGCAGGAGGGCAAGGTTGGCTTCCGGGTCAAAGGCGGTTACTGTCACGGGAACCGTCTGGGCTCCGTCTGCGGAGGTTACTTCCACGAAGCTGGCGGAATAAACGATGTTGGCTGCCGTCAGGATATTGCCGTCTCCCAGATAAATGCCGAAGCCCTGACTGTACGCCGGGTTTTCCTTGCTCCACGGCTGAATCATGGCATAGCCCTGGTTGGTGGCGTTAATGCCGACCATGGAGCTGGTGGGGGAGGGAAGCGGGGCCGGCGAGGGCGTTTCCTCCGCCTGTTCCGCAGGCGTTTCCGTCTGTTGTTCAGGCTGGGGTTCGGGAGCGGTTCGTCCGGCTTCGCGCGGCTGGCAACCGCAGAGCAATATCAGGGAACCGAAGAAAAAAGTGGAAAGAATTTTCATGGCGGTTAACGGGCGGGAGTGGTGTTGCGGCCAGACTGGCGACCGGGAATGGAGCTGTCCAGGCGGGCGTTTTTCGGGATGTTGTAGGTTTTGGAGATGCGTTTGTTGGCCGTCTCCATGGCCTTGCCTTCAAAGACAAGGGGGCGTTCTCCGTTTTTCAGTTCGATGACGACGTATTCCGGCATGTTCTCCGGGTAAAGGAGTTCATAGGCGTGGGTAAGGCCCTTAACTTTCACGCCATTGATTTTTTCCACAATAGAATTGGAAATGGAGCCGGACAGGCGCGCGTTTACCTCATCATCCAGCACTTTGGTGATGATTACCATGTCTTCATGGTCCACGCAGCCGCCGTCTTCCTGGTAATTACGGATGTCCAGTGCAACGTCCAGCATGGAGATGTCCGCCGCCGCGAGCACGTTGCGCTGGATGGGCTGGAACACCAGGCCGCCAAAGACGACGTAGCGGGGCATTTTATCGTATTCCGCCATCAGAAGGTCTCTGGAGGGGGGGATGGCTTCATCACCATTTCCACCTTCATGGGCTTGCCGTCGCGAATGATATCCAGCGGGAGCCGGTCGTCTTTAAAACAGCGCTCAATGAGTTCTTTCATGCTGATTTTCTGGCCGTCCAGTTCAATCATGGCAGAGCTGTCCACATCATAGCCGTCCACTTTCATCAGCAGGTCCCCGTTACGGAGAACGCCGTCAGCGGAGGACCCCTTGAGCACCTTGCCGATCAGAACGCCCTTTTCGTCGTCCGGCAGGCCGAACGCCTTGCGCATGGCCGGGTTCAGGATGGGCGCAGCCTGAATGCCCATGTCCACGTAACCGTCATAGACGCCGTCCTTGATGTCTTCCAGAAAGTGGCGGATGACGGGGGTTGGAATTACGTAACCCGTGTTATTGGCGTTGTTCAGGCCCTGGAATGCCACGCCGATGACTTTATTCCCCATCAGGACGGGGCCTCCGCTGTTGCCCGGATTAATGGCGGCGTCCACCTGGATGGTCAGGTGTTCCGTGTTGCGGGGGTGGGCGTACGTGGTGAAATCAATGCGGGAGACCACGCCGCGCGTGACGGAAAGTCTGTTGCCGCCGATGGGGTAGCCGATCACCCTTACTTCGTCTTCCAGATGAGGCAGGTTTTTGCTGAATTCAAAAGGACGTATTCCTTTGAAAGGCTTGGGATCGTCCGCCTCCAGCAGAGCCAGATCCGCGTCATGGGCGATGAATTTGACCCTGGCGGGAATTTTACGGGAATCTCCGTACATGGAGATATAAATGCGCTCCGCGTTGCTAACCACATGGGCGTTTGTCATGAAAGCGTTTTCCCCGATCAGGAAACCGGTGCCGATGCCTCCCTGGTAGCGGCCGGTATTCCACGGAGTAGCGTAATCCGGAGTCAGGGAATCCATCTCAATTTTTACGACGCCCTTGTATTGGTCATTGATGGAGACGACAGGGCCGGACATGACCTTGTCCACCCCGAAGTCCGAAATGGAAACAGCCGGCTCATCCGCGTGGGAAAGAGCGGCGCCGGCCAGGACTGCGCACAGCCCTTGAAAACAGGTGTGGGAATGTATCATACGCAAAGATAAAGATTGTGTTGCCAGGGAAGGTTTTGTTGTTACAGGTTGCTTTTGCGGCTTTGGGTTGCCAGACTTTCCTGGAAGGAATTGACTTCCTCCAGCAGGGATGAGAAACGTTCCGCTATTTCACCGTCCATCTGGTAGCCGCAGTTGTCCAGGGCAGCTACCGTCCGGCGCGTTTGTTCCACGCACAGGGCCATACGGGCGGCCATGGTGCAGTAGTCCGCAGCATCCTCCTTCTCCTGGAGGAGGCAGGAAAGAATGCGGGGGGTGATGTAGCGGATGCAGTAAAAAATCTGGTTCAGGGGTTCCGGCGGCCCTGTCCTGTTCCTCTGGGCCTTGTTGATTTCCCGGCTGAACCGGTGCTGGCACAGATCCGTCAGTTCCATTACCTGCTGGAAAAGAGGATGAAACATGCAGGACTGCACTTCCCGGGCCTCCTGTTCATTGAGGATGTCAAACAGGCTGAGCATGCCGGTGCTTTTGCAGGAACAGGGCGTCCCCGTTTCTTCCGACTGGGCGATGTTGTCCAGCACTTCATCCCAGCCCATGACAAAAGCCACACGGATGTCGCCGCTGGGGTTCAGCCTGTATTTCTGGAATACCTCCTGGTAAGCTATGGCGATGGCTTCCGCCTCCCGCAGGCGTTTGTCCCAGTGGTGATCGGGCAGGCTGCCGTCCTCCTGGTGGTTGGAATAGGCTCTGGACCATTCTTTTACCTGGGTTCGCAGCATCTGCTGGTTCGCCATGATCTGGGCTTGCTCTTCGCAGGAATCCATCATCCATTCGGGAAGGGAAACTTTGATGGAGAAGACCGTACTTTCCAGCAGCACCATGTCGTGATGGCTGGTGAACCATTCCAGGTACAGGGCGTTTTCCATGGTTTTCTTGCCTTTGACAGGCATGCGTCGGCTGGCCGTCATATCCCCCGCCACCCCCTGGATATGTTCCGGGATTTGGGTAAGTTCCGCAGGAAGCATCTGTGGGGAGGGATTCCTGAAGTCAACCACGCAACCGGCCAGGTCCTGGAGGCAGTCCCCATGCAGGGTAATGTTCACCGGATGGGGCATCCCCATGAGTTGCAGCGTAAGATGGACGGTTCCGCGTTTACGGTTGTCCAGCGTGCCGTAGTGGACGTAGTCTGTAATTCTGAAAATCATATGGGGAAGAGGGTAGAAAGGGAAGAAAGAGGTGAATGCTGAATCAGCAGGAGGCTGCGACCCGGGGCAGTTCTTCGTTTTTCTTTTCTACGGCATCCATGTTGACAAGCAGTTCCGCAATGGAATCCCAGCGGCCCCGGGTCAGGGCTTCGCGGGCTTCCGCCGGCATCCGGATGGGGAAGGACCCTTCTTTCCAGGAAACTGTCATGTTCAGGAGGTCAATTGTCACTTCCGTTTCCGGGTAATTGGAGATGTGCCGGGACAGAGAGGCAATGTCGGCGGCAGACGCGCATACGCAGGGCAACCCGATTCCGGTGCTGTTGCCGAAAAAGATTTCTGCGAAAGATTCCGCAATGACGGCTTTGATGCCGGAGCGCCTGATGGTCTGCGGGGCGTGTTCGCGGGAAGAACCGCAGCCGAAGTTGGAGCCGCCCAAAATGATGGAAGCCCCTTTGAAGCGGGGATCGTCCACCGGGTGGGATTTGGATTGCCCGTTTTCGTCGAAGCGTTCGTCCCAGAACATGACTCCCGCCAGTTCGTCAAACGTGATGCATTTAAGGAAGCGGGCAGGGATGATGCGGTCCGTGTCCATGTCCGGTCCCAGAACGGGAACGCAGGTGCCGGTGATGGAGGTGAATTGGGTCAGAGACATAAAGGAGAAAATTGAAAAGTTAATTCAGGGAGAATACTTCGCGGGCATCGGAGACTTTCCCGGTCAGAGCAGCGGCGGCCACCATGGCCGGGCTCATCAGCAGGGTGCGCCCGGTGGGGCTGCCTTGCCGTCCCTTGAAGTTCCGGTTGGAGGAACTGGCGCAAAGCTGATCTCCCTGGAGTTTGTCCGGATTCATGGCCAAGCACATGGAGCAGCCCGCCAGGCGCCATTCAAAGCCGGCTTCACGGAAAATGTCTGCGATGCCTTCCTCTTCACATTGCCGGGCAGTCATCTGAGAGCCGGGAACGGCCAGCGCCCTGATGCCGGGAGCCACATGGCGTCCCTTGATGAGGGCGGCCACTTCCCGGAAATCTGAAATGCGGCCATTGGTGCAGGAACCTACGAAGCACACCTGGACCGGCAGTCCCTTAAGAGGCATGTCCGCGGGGAATTTCATGTATTCCAGCGCTTCGTTGATCATCTTCCGTTCTTCGTCGTTCGCAGCGTCGGAAGGGTTGGGAGTGCTGCCGCTGATACCCGTATTCTGGTCCGGAGAAATGCCCCATGTTAACGTGGGCTCAATGGAGGCCCCGTCAATTTCCACGATTTCATCGTATTCCGCATCTGGATCGGAAGCAAAGCCCAGCCAGCGTTCTACGGCTTTGTCCCAGTCCGCACCGATAGGGGCGAACAGGCGCCCTTTAATGTATTCCACCGTGGTCCGGTCAGGGTTCACATAGCCGCAGCGCGCCGCACCTTCAATGGACATGTTGCAAAGGGTCATGCGTTCGTCCATGCTCATGGCGTCGATTACGTCGCCTCCGTATTCATAGGCGAAGCCCAGGCCGCCCTTGGCTCCCAGAAGGCCGATGATATGCAGGGCCACATCCTTGGCGCGCACGCCGGGGGCCAGCTTTCCGTTCACATTGATGCGGCGCACCTTGAGCGGGCTGAGGGCCAGGGTCTGCGTAGCCAGCACATCGCGCACCTGCGTGGTGCCGATGCCCATGGCAATGGAGCCAAAGGCTCCGTGCGTGGCCGTATGGGAGTCTCCGCATACGATGGTCATGCCCGGCTGGGTGATGCCGAGTTCCGGTCCTACCATATGCACGATGCCCTGGAGCCCGGTGGGGATATCGAAAAAGCGGATGCCGTTTTCGGCGCAGTTCCGGCGCAGTTCCCTGATCATGGCGTCAGCCGTAGCGTCCGCGAACGGTTCCGCCTGGTTGTCCGTGGGAATGATGTGGTCCACGGTGGCAAAGGTACGTTCCGGGTGACGCACGGTCAGGCCCAGATCCCGGACCATTCCGAAAGCCTGCGGAGAGGTGACTTCATGCAGCAGGTGAGTAGCGATGAACATTTGCGTTCTCCCATCCGGCAGGATGCCGACGGAATGAGCGTCCCAGATTTTTTGGAAAAGCGTTTTCCCCATAACTGGCATAAGCATCCGTCCGTTCGGGAACCGCGTCAAGATGCAAGGACGTATTGCTGACACGGTCTGTGTCTTACATGAGGCGTTTTTTTGAACATTTCCTCTGCATTCATGGTCAGAAGGGGGCTCTTTCCAGCCTTTGGCGCCTTTCCGTCTTCAGGGCAAAGATGGTTTTCATTCCCTCCGCACGTTCAGAATTCCCTTAATCCCTGTGAAATTTTTCTTCCCATAGCGCTGCAAAAACGTCTCCGAAACATTTCAACAGGTTTCCTTCCGGCAGGGGGGAGAACATTTCATCCTCCAGGCAGGTCATTTGCACGCCCTGGATGCCGCAGGGGGTAATAGCAAGGAAGGGAGGCAGGGATTTCCGGGTTATATTGAGGGCGAAGCCGTGCATGGCAATCCATTTTTTCACCCCGACGCCGATGGAGGCTATTTTACGGTTTTCCACCCAGACCCCTACCAGCCCTTCCCGGATGCGGGCCTGCACGCCGAACCGGGCACAGGTTTCAATCAGGGTGTTTTCCAGGGTGGTGACGTAGCGGTGCAGATCCCTGCCGCAGCGGTTCAGGTCCGTAATGGGGTATCCGACCAGCTGGCCGGGGCCGTGGTAGGTGGCCTGGCCGCCGCGGTTGATTTCATGAACGGGAAAGGGAAGCACGGAACCGGGGTGCAGGCTGGCGTGGTTCCGTGTACGCCCGATGGTATAAACCCCGGCATGTTCCAGCAGCAACAGTTCGTTTTCCCTGTCCGGGTCTTCCTGATGGGCCCGGACCAGTTGTTCCTGGAACCGCAGGGTTTCCTGGTAATCTGCCAGGCCGGGGATGCGGATGATGTTCATGCTGCTGAAGGGAGGCCCGGGGACAGGTACGGAACTCAGCGCGTTCTGCGCACTTGCTGGCCAAGGGCGGTGCGGTATTGATGCACAGCGGCAGCCAGGGAAGAGGCCATGAAATTCTGATAACGCTCCGTGGCGATGAGCAGGGCCTCCTGCGGGTTGGACATGAACCCTCCTTCCACCAGAATGGCGGGATGCTTGATGGTGCACAGCACGGAATAGCGCGCGCGCTTGATGCCGCGGTCAACCATGGAAATGCCCTCCTTGATGGCAAGCGGCCCTTTCAGCATGTGCCCCTGGACGGCTGTAGCCAAGGCAATGTTCATGCTGTCCTGGGCGTTGCCCTGCAGAGCGTCGTGGCGGATATTGCGGGACATGGAGGAGGAAGTGCCTGCAGGCGCCAGCGTGAAGGTTTCCACCCCGCGGGCAGAGGAGCCTCCGTCATTGAAGTGGATGCTGATGAAGATGGCATTGTTGTGCCTGTTGGCAATGCGGACGCGGTCCTGGAGGGCAATGAAGTTGTCCGTATCACGGGTCATAACCACCTGGTAGCCCATGGTCTTGAGGCGGTCGCGCAGTTTTTTGCCCACGGAGAGGTTGATATCCGCTTCCCTGCTGATGCGGTTGCGCGTGCCGCTGTCATGTCCGCCGTGGCCGGGATCAATGACAACTGTGTTGAAACTGCGGCGGTTGGCGATGTAAGTGGGCCGTAAAACCGGGTCAATGATTTTGTGCAGATCCATATTGGAAACCATCAGCCCCTTGGAGGGATGGTCCGCCACAGGATAGGATAACACGAACTTCATGTTGTTCATGAACATATCCTGGCTGCGCGCCTGGATACGGATTTGAATCTTTTCCGGCACTTCGTAAACTTTCTGCCGCCCTTCTGTGCGTTCCCTGGTCAGTTTGTAATGGGTGCGCACCTCGGACATGGGAATATACTGCACTCCATTAATGATTTCCGGATTCCATCCGAAGGCCGTGGACAACGTCAGCAGAAACATGCCCACAATGCCGAGCACGGCTGCAAATGATGTGCGAGAGGTCGGATACATAGGACGATATCGCATCCAGACTAACGGATTTTTCATGACGCACAAGGGAAAAGTTTCCGTGAAAGATTCTTTTGCGCTTCTGTTTCCGGAGAGAAAAAAGCGGCTCCCGGGAAGGGGAGCCGCCCTGAAATGGCAGTGAAGGAACGGGATCAGGCGGGATTATTTGGCGGTCTTTTCGTCCATTTTGGCCTTGACCTGTTCTTCAATTTCCGCGTACAGCTCCGGGTTGGATTTGAGAGCTTCCTTGGCGGCGTCGCGGCCCTGGGCGATCTGGCTGCCGTTATAGCTGATCCAGGAGCCGCGCTTCTGGATGATATCATATTCCGTTGCCAGATCCAGCAGGCTGCCTACGGAGGAGATGCCTTCATTGTACATGATGTCGAATTCGCATTCCGTGAAGGGAGGGGCCACCTTGTTTTTGACTACCTTGATTTTGGTGCGGTTCCCGGCTATGACGCCGTCGCTGCCCTTGATCTGGCCGATGCGGCGGATGTCCACACGTACGGAGGCGTAGAATTTCAGGGCGCGGCCGCCGGGGGTGGTTTCCGGATTGCCGAACATGACGCCGATTTTTTCACGGATCTGGTTGGTGAAGATGCAGACGGTACGGGCCTTGGAAATGAAGCTGGTGAGCTTGCGGAGGGCGGCGGACATCAAACGGGCCTGGGCTCCTACCGTGGAATCCCCGATTTCTCCTTCCAGCTCCTGCTTGGTGACCAGTGCGGCCACGGAGTCCACCACGATGACGTCAATGGCGTTGGAGCGGACAAGAGCCTCGCAGATTTGCAGGGCTTCTTCACCGGAACTTGGCTGGGAAACCAGCAGGTCGTCCAGGTTCACGCCCAGGCGGGCGGCATACTGAGGGTCCAGTGCGTGTTCCACGTCAATGAATGCAGCCAGGCCTCCGGATTTCTGGGCCTGGGCGATGGCCGTCAGGGTCAGGGTGGTTTTACCGGAGGATTCCGGTCCGTAGATTTCCACAATGCGGCCGCGGGCAAAGCCGCCCACACCCAGAGCGCGGTCAATCAGAAGGTTGCCCGTGGGAATGACGTCCACTTCCATTTTGACGTTGTCTCCAAGGCGCATAATGGCGTTTTCTCCGAAGTCTTTCTGGATTTGGGAGAGGGCCAGGTCAAGGTTGCGCTTGCGGGCTGCCGCCAGTTTTTCCGCTTCGGGGGATAAAGGTGTTTCGTTGCTCATATATCGTAGCGCAGTATAACCGGGACAGCCTTATTGGCAAGTGTTCTGTGGGTCTTCGCAGACTCATTCCTCATTGAGAAAGAACAGAATTCTGACATGGGAAGAATCTTGTGAAAACCGGGTGTTCCGTTCGGCGGGAAATTAGGGGAAACAGGGGGAACGGAACCGGAAAAGAAGTTTGGAGCCGGAGAAGAACACGGTTTTTCCGGAGAACGTCTGGGGGCGTTATTCTTCAATCGGCTCCGCAAGAGGAATATCCTCGTAGGAATTGTCAAAGATGACGGGAATGTTGTGCTCCGGAATCAGGTTGATGGAACTGATTTTGCGGTGCGTCTGGCGTGCATGCCGGAGGGCGCGGGACAGTTTTTCCACCTGGTGTTCCAGGCCGTAATGGCTGAAAGTAGCCTGGCAGTCATTGGTAAAACGCACACAGAAAGACCAGTCGTTGGGCGTCGTTATGGAGACGATGCTGGGAAGGTATTCCGTTACCGTGCCGGAAAGCAGTTCAATCAGTTTCATGGGCGCTTCCAGTTCCCGGATGCTGACGCCGTAGCTGAGTTTGCCGGAACTGGGCGGCCTGAGCGTGACGGAGGGCATGCGCTTTTCCCGGATATAAGGCATGTGGACCTGCTCCATGCAGGGGAAGATGACGCCTTCCTTGTCTGCCAAAGCGCCGTACGTGGCATCTCCCGGGTGAATTCCCAGTTCCGGGCAGTCAATCCAGGCCACGGGTATGCGCGCGTCAATGTCCACCAGCAGCGTGGGGTTGGAGGATATCTGGCGTTTGACGGAAGCCCGGCGGATGGCGGGACATTTTTTCAGGCGCTGCTCCAGCTCCGCGGCGTCTATGGAAAAAATGTTGTCCTGCGGCCCTATGCCCATAACGGAAAAGGCCTGCTCAAAGTTGAAAATGCCGTTGCTTTTCAGGGTGACGGTGTCGATGGAAAGCCAGTCGTATTTGAGGATGTAATCTTTCCAGAGAAAAACGATAGCCCCGATTAAGCCGAAAATAAGCGCGTAAACGGTGACAATGTGGTACAGCTTGCGCCGGAAGAGCCAAAAACGGTAGTTTTTGCCCTTGCGTTCGATGGTCTCTTTTCTGGCCTCCCGTTCCAGAAGAAGCATTTCCGGCCTTTTGGCGGAACGGGGGACTGGCGTTGTGGCTTTGTGCGACATCGGGGGTGCGGGAGGGGCGACTCCCCGCCCTCTGTCAAATATTACGTTATTTACGGGGGGTGACTAGCGATAATTCCGCTATTTTTTCGCAGAGGTCTTCATAGGGCCATCCGGAGGCCGCCGCCGCCTTGGGAAGCAGGCTGGAAGGGGTCATGCCGGGAATGGTGTTGATTTCCAGCACGAAGGGGGCGCCGTCTTCCTCGCGCAGCAGTACGTCCACGCGGCCGTACACTTCCACTCCGGCGGCCTTGTAGGCTTTCAGGGCCGCCTCCTGCACGTTGGCGGCGGTTTCTTCCGGAAGATCCGCCGGGCAAATATAATCCGTGCCGCCGCCCATATTCATCCACGGGTATTTGTTGCTCAGGTCATAGAAGCCGGAACGGGGGCAGATATGAATAACGGGAAGGGCTTTCCCGTCCAGAATGCCGACCGTCAGTTCCTTGCCTTGAATGAACTCTTCCACCAATACGGTGGTGCCGTGGGTTACGGCTTCCTCCATGGCGGGGAGCACATCCTCCTGCCTGCGGACGATGTGGACGCCCACGCTGGAACCCTCGCAGGGAGGCTTGATGACGAAGGGCAGGGGGAGGGACGGCATCACGATGCCATGGGAACAGTCCAGAATTTCCGCATGCGGCGTAGGAACTCCGGCTTCCAGAAAAACTTTTTTGGATTCTGACTTGTTGAAGCACAGGGCGCTGGAACGGGAGCCGGCCCCTGTGTACGGAACGCCGCGTTCTTCCAGAATGGCCTGGAGGGTTCCATCCTCACCGAAAGTGCCGTGGATAATGTTGTAGGCCAGCTCCGTGCCTTCCGGCAGCCGGAAATCCGGGCCGTGCACGTCCACCTTCGTTACATCGGTGAATCCGGCCCGGCACAGGGCGTCGTAAACGGAGTTGCCGGAAACAAGGGATACTTCCCGTTCTGACCCGGGACCTCCGAGCAGGAGGGCGATTTTGAGGTCGCGCTTGAGAGTGTTCATATTGGAATAAATAATGAATGGGTTAAAACTGGGGGTCCCGGTCTCCGATGACCTGGGCTTCCGATTTCAGGTCGATGCCGCGGTTTTCCTTGGCCTCCTTGCGGATCATGTCGATCAGGATGGTGATGTCCCTCGCTCTGGCATGACCCCGGTTGATGATAAAATTGGCGTGCACGTCTGATACGCAGGCGTCTCCCACGCAGGCGCCTTTCAGCCCCAGTTCATCAATGAGCCTGCCTGCCGGGATTTCCGGCGGGTTTTTGAAGATGCAGCCGGCGCTGGCTCCGACGGGCTGGGAAAGCTTCCGCCTGGCCCGTGCCGCCTCCAGAAGACGCTCCATTTCTTCCGCAGGGGCGGGCTGCGCCTCAAACACGGCCTGAAGCACAAAATTGTGGACCAGGTCCGGAATGGAACGGTACTGGACGTTCAATTCTTCCCTTGTATGGCTGCGGATTTCCCCGTCTTCATCCAGACAGGTGACGGAAACGAGGTTTTTGACCATATCCATGCCCATGGCTCCGGCGTTCATGCGGAGGCTTCCTCCCACATTGCCGGGAATGCCGTCCATCCATTCCAGGCCGCCAAGGCCGTTCTGGACGGCGGTGGAAACCAGTTTTTTCAACCGCACGCCCGCTCCGGCGGTGAGGCGGTTCCCCTGGATTTCCAGCACATCGAATTCTCCCCCGGAGGGGTGGATGACGGCGCCGCGCAGTCCGCCGTCCCTGACAATGATGTTGGAACCGCGGCCAATGACGTGTACGGGGATATTCCTGTCCCGGCAATAGTTGACGGCCGCCTGCATTCCGGAAAAGGTGGAAGGCTCCAGCCAGTACTGGGCGCATCCGCCTACTCCCATGGTGGTATGGCGTGACATGGGTTCGTACAGTTTGCCTTCCAGAGAACCGCCCGCAGTGCGTTCCAGATCCTCCAGCAGGGCCAGGTCGCGCGCGATGCGCATGCCGCATTCATGGACGTTCCCTGCTCCCAGCGTCAGGAACAGGTCTCCGGGTTTCAGCGCGTTGCCGATGGTGTGGTGGGCTATGCCCAGGTCGGGAAGGTAACGGGTTTCCACGGGGCCGTGCCTGTGCATGGCGTTGATGATCGTCTGCCCGCTTACCCCTTCAATAGGCAGTTCGCTGGCGGGATACACGTCCGCTACGAAAACGAGGTCCGCCTCCTGGAGCACCTTGCCGAAGTCATCCGCCAGAAGCTGCGTGCGCGTGTAGCGGTGCGGCTGGAAGTAAACTACCAGGCGGTTCGGCTGGAGGGAACGGGCAGTTTGGAGCGTGGCGGCTATTTCCGTTGGGTGGTGGCCGTAGTCGTCCACAATCCGGATGGAGGAGGAAAGGTATTTGGTTTCAAAGCGCCGTTTGGCTCCCGCAAAGGAGGCCAGGCCCCGCATCACCGCCGGGAAATCCACGCCCAGTTCCGTTGCCAGAGCAATCGCGGCCAGGGAATTCAGGACATTGTGGCGTCCGGGTATGCCCAGCTCCACGCGGCCCAGTTCCTCTTTCCCCTTCAACACGGTGAACAGGGTGCGTCCGCGGCGTTCCAGCACGTCCGTAGCGGTGTAGTCCGCATCGGACCAGCCGTAGGAAACGGAATTGGGGTACTTGGCGCAGACATCCTCAGCGCCGGGATGCGCGCGGCAATAAATAATCTTGCCGCGCGTCTGGGAGCAAAGCCGGTCGAACACGGCCTTGATTTCATCCAGATCCTTGTAGTGGTCCAGGTGTTCCGGTTCAATGTTGAGGACGATGCTGTGCTCCGGAATGTAATTTACCAGCGTGCCGTCGCTTTCATCCCCTTCCGCCACCAGGTATTCGCTGTCTTCATTCCAGTGGGCGTTGGTTCCCAGCACGGGGATTTCCGCCCCCACGTAGTGGCACGGACGCATGCGGCCTTCCCTCATCAGGTGCGCGCAGAGGGCTGAAGTAGTGGTTTTTCCATGCGTACCGGAGACCACGACCCCTTTCTTCCCGTTCAGGATGGCTGCCAGGCATTCCGCGCGGCGCATGCAGGGAATATTCAGCTTGCGCGCTGCCGCCAGGGCCGGATTGTCCGCCCGGATGGCACTGGAATAAATGACAATTTCCGCATCGGAAACGGCGTCTGCGGAATGCGGGCAGGAGAAAGACAGCCCCAGGCTTTGAAGCCGTTCGGTCTCTGCGCTGGTCACCCGGTCACAGCCGCTCACCCGGTGCCCCATTTCCATCAGCATGAGCGCCAGGCCGGACATGCCTGACCCGGCTACCCCGATGAGATGTAGGCGTGCCGGGTGTTCCCTGTCTGTCAGTCTTTTGCGTAAGGTTTCAATCATGGGAGGCTGCATGGTCCGTATGTTCAATGACATTGGCGATGCGGGATACTGCATCAGGCATGTCCAGACGTAAAGCACATTCATTCATGGAGGCCAGCAGGGAGGAATCCTTGAGTACTTCATTCAGGAAAGCCGCAATATCGTCCGACGTGAGGGTGTTTTCACGCATCATGCGCGCCGCGCCGTGGGCCGCGAAAACGCGTGCGTTGTGTGCCTGGTGATCGTCTGCGGCGAAGGGGTAGGGAACCAGCAGGGCGGCCTTCCCCATATGGGCCAGTTCCGTAAGGCTGGACGCCCCGGAACGGGAAATGACCACATCCGCTGCGGCATAAGCGGCAGCCATGGCGGAACAGAATTCAATGACGTGCACGTGGGGCATGTCCGCCGTCAGCTGGCTGACGCGTGCAAAGTCCGCGGAGCCGGTGATGATGAGAAAGTCGCACAGGTCTGCGCATTGCCGGGCGGCTTCAATGACTAGGGAATTCAGATTCCTGGCCCCCTGGGAACCGCCCATTACCAGGGCCACGCGGCGGTCCTGGGGCAGGTTGAGCTCCGCCCTGGCTTCGTTTTTGTCTTTCCGGGCCACCATTTCCTGGCGTACCGGAGTGCCGGTGACAATGCATTTGGCGGGATTGAAGTAGTGCCTGGCTTCCTCAATGCCCAGCAGCACGTTCGTGCAGCATTTGGCGGTCATGCGGTTGGCCTTTCCGGGCAGCGCGTTGGAATCGTGCACGTAGGTGCGGATTCCCTTGCGGTGGGCGGCGTAAACGGGAGGGAATGAAGTGAATCCTCCCATGCCGATGACGACGTCCGCTTCCACCTCGTCCAGAAGATGGCGGCTGAAACGGATGGCTTTGTACAGCCTGACGCCGAACCCCAGCAGGGACAGGGATGGGATTTTGGGCATCGCGATGGCCTCAATGGTGCGGAAGTCAAGATCCCCGTAATTTTTGCTGGCCTGGGCGTCCACTTTCTTCTGGGAGATGAGGAGCGTGACGCGGTGGCCGCGCTTTTTAAGTTCCTGGGCTACGGCTATGCCGGGAAAAAGGTGCCCCCCCGTGCCGCCGCAGGCGATCACGATGTTCAGGGAGGGATGTTTGAGAGAGGGTTCAGTCATAATCTTACGTCAATGGAGCGTTCGTCTTTGCGGGTGATTTCACAATTGGGCTGGGCGCCGGTGGAAAACCTCTGGATGCTGGTGAGCATGCCCAGGGCGGCCAGCGTAAAGACCAGGTTGGTGCCCCCGAAGCTGATGAAGGGCAGCGGCAGGCCGGAATTGGGCACGGCGTTGGTTACCACGGCGATGTTCAGGATGGCGGGACAGAAAATGATGGCGACAATCCCCACGGCCAGAAACCGTCCGTAGGTGTCCCGGCACTGCATGGCCACGCCGATGCCGGCATACGTCATCAGGAAATAGCAGAGCAGGACGAACATGGTCCCGTAAAAACCGAATTCCTCTCCCAGCGGCGCGAAAATGAAGTCCGTGTGGGCGAAGGGAAGCGTGCCGTGTTTTTCCGCGCTGTTTCCCAGGCCCACCCCGTCCAGCCCCCCTCGGGACAGGGCGATGGAAGCACGGTACTGCTGGAGGCCGGCGCCCAGGCGGTGGGCGTCCAGGTCTTTCCAGGCCAGGAAACGTTCCAGGCGGTTGGCGTTGCTCTGCACCAGAACGTACAGGGCCGTTCCGGCCAGGGCGAAAGCCCCGCCCAGGTAAATTTTGCGCGTTCCGGCCACAAACATGACGCAGAACGCGGCCAGGGCCAGGGCTACGGAGGTGCCCATGTCCTTTTCAAAAAGAATCAGGGCAAGAGGAATGCCGAAGATAAGGCCGGGCATCACAAAACCCCACCAGAAAGAGGTGGTGCGGTCCCGGTACAGGGCCAGCCAGTTGGCCAGGGCCATCATCATGCAGAGTTTGGCGCATTCGCTGGGCTGGAACTGCATGCCGATGGTGATCCAGCGGCGTTCCCCGTTGATTTCCTTCCCGATGCCGGGCACATAGCACAGCACCAGCAGAAAACAGGCCCCTCCAAGGATCCACCAGATATACTTCCTCCATATCCGGTAGTCTATCCGGGAGAGAATCATGGCCCCCACCAGCCCGGCGCAGGCAAAGGCGGTCTGCTTGAACAGGGGTTCGTACGGGTGCTTGGTTTCCTCCGCCCACGCCGCCGTGCTGGATACCATCACCAGGCCTACGACCAGAAGGCAGATGACGAAGAACCAGACCAGAATCATGCAGACTTTGGAAGACATGGCGGCGGAAGGGCAGGAAGATGCCTACTTTTTGGGGATCATGATTTTTTGCCCGATTTTGAGACGCGCTACGTCCCGGTCATTCATCTTGTTGAATTTTTGGAGGGTACGCCAGTTCATTTTGTATTTGCGGGCGATTACGGAGAGGGTTTCCCCTTTCTTCACAATGTGGGGCACGCTTTCCGGCTCCAATTCCTCCGCGGCGGACTTTTCCGGTTCAAATTTGTCTCCTGGCCGGGCCGGAATGACGAGCGTGCTTCCGCTGACAAGGCGCTGAACTTTGGGATTGACGGCTTTCAGGTCATTGACGGCCACCTGGTTGTCACGCGCGACGCGTTCCCAGGTATCTCCCGTGCGCACGATGTGGCGCGCAGGACCTGCCACCGGGGCTGCATCCGGAATGTGTTCCTCCACCGCAGGGGCCGGCTGCCTGTTGGGGCGAGCGTCCACTACCTGTTCCGGCTGCGTGATGGTGACCGGGGCTGCGGGGGGGGCCTGGGGAACCTGGGACAGAGCGGCCGGGGGCGCTGCGGGAGCGGGGCGCTGCGGGACGGTGGGCGGCGCGGGCAGGGCGGCTGCCATTTCTACGGTTTCCGCCGTGTTTCTGAACCAGGTGCTGCGGACGTAAACGCCGCCGATGACGAGAAGGTGAAGAAGAAGAAGGACGACGAGCCAGCGCACGACGGTGCTGCTGGGCGCGTCATCTTCAAATTCGGAGACGCGGGCGCGGTATTTGCTGAGTTTGGCGCGGAGTACGGTGCCCATTTTGCGTTTCGGACGGGTGCGTCCGGTCGGATTGTGATCAGGTGTCTTGGTCGTTTTCATGATGGTCGTTTTCTGGTGAATTGTCAGGAAAGGAGGGAAGGGCGTTCACCGCGTCCCTGAAGGCCTGGCCGCGCTGAACATAGCCGGTGAACATGTCAAAGGAAGAAGTGCCGGGAGAGAACAGGACGGTGTCTCCCTGCCGGGCGAGAGAGCGTGCCTTCTCCACGCAGGCCTCTACATCTGCGGCTTTTTCCGTGGGGACTGCGGGGGAAAAAGCGTGCTGGAGCTGGTCCGCAATCTGGCCGAATACCACGCAGGCGCGCACTTTTTCTTTCAGCATGGGCCGCAGGGGTACGTAATCCAGCCCCTTGTCCTTGCCTCCGGCAATCAGGATGACGGGGGAATGTTGTGATTTCAGAGCCGTTTCCAGCGCATGCAGATTCGTGGCTTTGGAATCGTTCAGCCACAGCACGCCGTCCAGTGTGCGGACGGTTTCGCAGCGGTGGCCGGGGGGCGCGAACTCCTTCAATACTTCTGCGGCTGTTTCTGCGGGAATGCCCAGGTGGCGGCATGCCAGGACGGCGGCCATGGCGTTTTCCGCATTATGGCGCTGGTTCAGGGCGGTCTCTTCCAGGTTCAGCAGGGAAGCGCCGCCCTCCAGGATCAACGGTTCGCGGTAATAAAGATCAGCCGCCGGATCTTCCGGGCTGAAGGTGAGTACGGAGGCTTTCAGGTGCGGAAGTCGTTCCCCGGAGCGAACGACGGCCAGGTCTTTTTCCGTCTGGTTGTCGAAGATATGGAGTTTGGCGCGGTGGTAATCCTCCACGGATTTGTAGCGGTCCATGTGGTCCGGCGCAAAATTGAGCCATACGGCCACATCCGGGTGAAAATCGCGGATGGTTTCCAACTGGAAGGAGCTGACCTCCAGCGCCAGCACGTCCGGCACGGAATCCCGGAGCAGGATTTCCGCCACCGGCACGCCGTAATTGCCGCAGGCAACGGCGGTCTTTCCGGCGCGCAGCAAAATCTTTTCCACCAGGGATGTGGTGGTGGTTTTGCCGTTGGTTCCGGTGATGGCGATGATGCGGCCATGGTAAAAGCGGCATGCCAGCTCCATTTCACCGATGGTTTCCACGCCTTCCCGTCCAAAGGCTTTGACAAAGGGGCTATCCGTCTCAATGCCGGGGGAGATGACCACCATATCCGCATGAAAGGCGCGTCCGTCTTCCTCCGTGGCGGCGGTATGCAGGGGAATGTCTTCCGGCCATCCGCCAATGGAGGCGGAAGCGTCAAACACGCATACCCGTGCGCCATGCTTCATGGCGAGGCGCGCCGCGGCGCGTCCGCTTCTTCCCGCTCCCAGAACGGCGATGTTAAGGTTATTGAGCTGCATGTTCGTGGTTTGTCAGGCGGTGGTTATCAGGAAAAGGCCCAGGAAAGCCAGCAGGAGGCTGATCATCCAGAAGCGGGCAATCACCTGCGTTTCCTTCCAGCCTTTGAGTTCGAAGTGGTGGTGGATGGGGGCCATGGCGAAGATGCGTTTGCCGTGGCGCAGCTTGTAGCTGCCCACCTGCAGGACGACGGACACGGCTTCCATGACGAAGACGCCCCCGATGACGATAAAGAGAAGCTCCTGCGCCGTGCAGACGGCAGCCATGCCGAACGCGCCGCCCAGGGCCAGGGAACCGGTGTCTCCCATAAATACCCTGGCCGGGTAGCAGTTGTGCCACAGGAAGCCCAGGCAGGCCCCAACCAGGGCCATCATGAAGACGCTGATTTCTCCCGCGCCGGGGTGGAAGGGAATATCCAGGAATCAGCCGTCAGCCAGCTTCCGCAGAGGACGGCAATGATGGCGTAAGTGATGCCCGTGGCGACGGAGCAGCCGGAGGCAAGGCCGTCCAGGCCGTCCGTCAGGTTCACCGCATTGGAGGCGGACATGACCACCACGACGCCGAAAGGAATGTAAACGAACCATGGCAGGTTCACCTGGCCATAGAATGGAATGAACAGGGAGGATATGTAGTCGTGAAGTTCCACGCGGGGACTGCCTTCCGGGTACAGGTACAGGAAGGTGACGCCGGCCAGGCCGGCCAGGAACTGGACGAGGAGTTTTTTTACGTGCGGAAATGCCGTCCGAGGTTTTTTTCGCCACCTTCAGGTAATCGTCCCGGAATCCCAGCAGGCCCAGCGCCAGGGTGACGATCAGGCAGGAAATGATAAAGGGATTGCCCATTCTGGCGCACAACAGGGTAGCCGCCGTCATGGAACCCACGATCAGCACGCCGCCCATGGTGGGCGTTCCCGCCTTGGCTCCGTGGAGTTCCGCCAGCTTGTGCACTTCCTCCGCCGTCCTGATGGGCTGGCCGATTTTCAGGGAAATCAGCTCCCGGATGACCCGCGGGGCGAAGATCATCGTCAGGGCAAAGGAAACCAGGCAGGCCAGGAGGGCTCTCCCTGCCGGTCCTGCAAATGCCCCTGAGGGGCTGAACTGTTCAATGAGGGAATGCATACAATTTACTGTGGCGGAAAGGTAAGGTTCATGACTTGCTCCATCCGGGCAAGACGGCTGCCTTTGAAAAGGACGATGTCTCCCGGCGCCGTATGGCTACGGAGCCATTCGGCCGCTTCTTCCGCGGAGCTGAAGTTCAGGCGTTGAGTGAATGAATTGGGAGAAATAGCGTCCGTAATCCGGGCGGCGTCCGTTCCCACGCTGACGACGCAGTCAAGACGGAGTTCTTCCGCCGTGCGGCCCACCAGAACATGCCCTTCCTCGGAAAACACGCCCAGTTCCCCCATTCTGCCCAGCACCGCAAAGCGTCTGCCGGCGCAGGAAAGCTCTGCTAAGGTGCGCAGGGCGGCCTGCATGGAATCCGGGTTGGCGTTGTAGGTGTCATCCACTACCAGAATGCCGTTGATCCGGGAGCAGTGAAGCCTTCCGCCCGTAAGCCGCGCCTGGGTGAGACCGGAGGCGATTTGCTCTTTCGCAAGACCTGCCACCCAGCCGGCGGCGGCGGCCAGAAGCGCGTTGGTTACCATGTGCCGGCCGTGGACGGGCAATTCCACCTCTTCCCGGCAGAAATCCGGGATGGAAAGGATGAAGCGTGTTCCGTTCTCGGTAGAGACGGGATTTTCCGCGCGAACGGTTCCGGCGCCAATGCCGCAGTCAATACAGGCGGCGCGGGTGGATTGACGGATCATATCCGCATAATCGCAGTCCGCCGGAAAAATCATGAAGCCGTCTTCCGGCAGGCAGTGTGCCAACGTGCATTTTTCCCGGGCGATGTTTTCCCGGGAGCCCAGGTATTCCATATGGGAGGTGCCGATGCTGGTGATGATGCCGATTTTCGGGCGCGTCATTTCACACAGGGGAGCCAGTTCCCCGGAGTGGTTCATGCCCATTTCCCATACGGCGGCTTCGTCGGACGGGGCGGCCCGGAGGATGCTGAGGGGGACGCCGATGTGGTTGTTCAGGTTGCCCTGCGTGGCGATGGTGCGGAGCCCCTGTGAAAGAACGGAGGCCGTCAGATCCTTGGTAGAGGTTTTTCCGTTGGAGCCGGTCAGGCCGATGACGGTGAGGGTAAGCTCTGAACGCCACCAGGCGGCCAGCCTCTGAAGGGCTTCCAGCGTGTCTTCCACCAGAATGACGGCGCATGAGGGGGCCATGCCTTCCTCCACACGGCTGACGACGGCGGCGGCCGCGGTACGGGATGCCTCCGGGGCAAACAGGTTGCCGTCAAATTTTTCTCCCCCCAGAGCGAAGAAAACGGCATGGGGCGGCAAATGGCGGCTGTCCGTGCACACGCCGCCGGAAGCGACCCTGTCAAAGGGGCCACTGACCAGTTTTCCGCCGATGATGTTGCAGATGCCGTGCGCCGTGAGGGAAATCATGAAAGAAAGATGGAATAACGTGTTATGCCTGGGGGAATTCTTCCCGTTCCTTGATGAACATGTTGCGGCGCACTTCCTTGGCGTCGCTGAAATCAATGCGGCCGGTGGAAAGTTCCTGGTAATTTTCATGGCCCTTGCCCGCAATGAGGACGATGTCCCCCAGACGGGCCTGGTCGATGGCCGTGGCAATGGCTCTGGCCCGGTCCGGAATGATGGCGTATCTGCCTTCCGGCATTCCCGCCGCAATCTGGCTGATGATGGAGAGGGGTTCCTCGCTTCTGGGATTGTCGGAGGTGACGATGCAGGCGTCTGACAGGCGTGCGGCTGCGGCTCCCATCAGGGGACGTTTTCCCCTGTCCCGGTCCCCGCCGCAGCCGAACACGGTAATCAGGCGGCGGGAGCACAGTTCCTTGAGCGTCTTGCAGACGTTTTCCAGGGCGTCCGGCGTGTGGGCATAGTCAATGAAGATTTGGGCGCCTCCGGGGTGGGTGAATAGTTCCAGCCTGCCGGGGACCTGCGGAATATTCTGAAGGTTCGCAATGGCGTCCCGCACGGGGGATGCCGGCGCAAATGACGGCGGCCAGCGCGGCCAGGCTGTTGTACATGTTGAACTTGCCGATCAGGGGAACGCGGACCAGGTAGCTTTTCCCCTTGTATTCCAATTCGTACTCGCTGCCTTTGGCGGTGGCGTGGTGCACCAGCATGCGGAAATCCGCCCCCAGGGCGGACCCGTAGGTCTTTACGGTCATGCGGCCGGAGAACATTTCCGCCAGCCGGCGGCCGTAAGCGTCGTCGATGTTGATGACGGCCACGGGTTTTCGCCGGGATCTGGTGTCCTGCGCCATCTGTTCGAACAATTTCGCCTTGGCTTGGAAATAATTCTCCATAGTGTGGTGGTAGTCCAAGTGGTCCTGGGTCAGATTGGTGAAAATGCCCACGTTGAAATTGATGCCGGCCACGCGTTCCTGGTCCAGCGCGTGGGAAGAGACCTCCATGGAGACGCCGCGGCAGCCGTTTTCATACATTTCCTTCAGCAGGTGTTCCAGTTCCAGCGGTCCGGGCGTGGTATGGGTGGAAGGAGTGATTTCCTCTCCGTTGTCATAGGCGATGGTGCCGATCAATCCGGCGCGCAGCCAGGACTGCTTGAGCAGGGAATGGGCGATGTAGGCCGTCGTAGTTTTTCCGTTCGTCCCCGTCACGCCGATCATGGTCATGTGGCGGGAAGGGCGTCCGTTCCAGGCCGCGCCCATCAGGCTGACGGCCAGGCGGGAATCGTTCACCTCCACCCAGCTGACTCCGGCCTCCCTGGCTTCCTGCGTGCAGGGCATTTCCGCGACGACGGCGCATGCTCCGCGGCGAATGGCCTCCGGGATGAATTCATGGCCATCCGCCCGGGTCCCCTTCAGGGCAATGTAGCAGGAACCGGGCAGAATGCGCCGGCTGTCGCACTCCAGATGTGAAATTTTCACCTGGGGGGAGCCGGTGAGCGTATGGGAGGGAAGGTCTTTGAGTAAGGTAAGTAGCTTCATGACGGGATTATCTGCGCGGCGGTTTGGATGGGGTGGAAGAGGCCTGGGCACGGGAGGCTTTTTTATTTGCCTCCGCGGAAGGGGCATTCTTGGGTATGTTCATGGCGGCCGCCAGACGGGTGGCCAGCTTCTGGAAAACCGGGGCGCATACGGTTCCGCCTCCGGGATGGCAATGCTTGGAAGTGGGGTCGTCAATGACGACAAGGCAGACGAAGGCCGGGTCCTCCACCGGGAGCATTCCTACAAAGGAGACGGTGTAGCGGTTTTCAAAATAGCCGCCTGTAGGCTTCACCTTGTGGGCGGTTCCGGTTTTGCCTCCCACGTTATAGCCTTCAATCCGAGCTCTTTTGGCGGTCCCGTCCAGATCCGTAACGTGGAACAGGGCGTTCCGAAGGTCCCGGGCCGTCTTGACGCTCATGACCCGGCATACCTCCACGGGGGGGGAAGGCTGGAAGTTCTTGTCATCCACATAAATGCCGTCAACCAGCCGGGGGCGCATGCGCACGCCGTCATTGGCTATGGCGGCATAAGCCATGGCGACCTGCAGGGGGGACACCATCAGGGAGTAGCCGAAGCTGATGCGGGAAAAGTTGACAAAATTGCTGCCGTCCTGGCACTGGCTGTTGGTTTCCCCCGGCAGGTCGATACCCGTTTTGGAGGAAAATCCGTACAGGTCAAAGTATTTTTTATACGTGGGCCAGCCCGATTTCAGCGCAATGCGGAAGGCTCCCGGGTTGCTGGATTTTTTCAGCACGCCCGCTACGGTCAGACCGCCATAGGAACGGGGGGCATCCGTGACGGGGCGGGAACCGGGCACCGGATAGGGGGTGCAGTTGATCATGGTGTCGAACGTGGCCTTTCCGCTGTCCACGGCGGATGTGACGGAAACTATTTTAAAGGTGGAGCCGGGTTCGTACAGGGACTGCACGGCGAAATGGTAGGCGCCTTCCTGAAGGCCCTCGCGCGTATTTAAATTATAGTGGGGCCGGCTGACCATCGCCAGAATGCTGCCGGTCTTGGGTTCCACCACAATAATGCAGCCGCGGGGTTTGTGGGTCTGGTCCGTGTAAAAAGAGATGGCGGCGTCCAGCTCCTCCTCCACGATCGTCTGGTATTCCATGTTTACCGTCAGGCGAACGTTCAGCCCGTCCACGGCATCCTTGAAGCGGGAATCCGCGGAGGGAATGATGCGCCCGCGGCTGTCTTTCCGGTATTCCCTGATGCCGTTGTGGCCCAGCAGCTGGTCGTCCAGCTGCTTTTCAAGGCCGGAAAGGGCTACGGGCCGGGGGCCGCTGTCCTTCGTCTGGGCGATGTAGCCCAGAATATGCACCATGCATTCCGGCACGGAATAGACGCGTTTGGAGGAGGTCTCAAAACGGAACCCCTGGACTCGGGCGTTTTGGATAGCCTGCCGCAGCAGTTCCGCTTTTTCCTCGGACAGGTTTTTGGCAATGACGATGCGCTTTTTGGGAATCGCCCCGTCTTTTTCCACCGTGTTGATGATGTCCTGCACGCTCATGTCCGGCAGGAAAGGGGCAATCACTTTGGCGGCGTATTCCAGGTGCGCCTGCACGTATTCTTTCACCATCTCCGGCTCATAAAGCTCTTCCAGCTTTTTCCTGGCCATATCCACCCCTTCCGGTCCGTCTTCAGGCTCTTCCAGCAGGATTTTCGCCAGATTATGTTCCTTGCTGCCGTCCTTTTTGCTGGCGGCCTGGCCCAGAATCTTGCTGCGGAAGCCGGAAACGAGCTTCCTTTTCCTTATCCGTTGCGGCTTTCTCCCAGAACGGGGGAATGAACGGCCTTGGAATAGGCCAGAGCCCAGCTGATGGTCTTGGGGTCGTTCAGATGATAGCCGTCCGCAATCAGCTCGGAACTCTGCATGTTGCTGGTGAGGATTTCCTCATTGGCGTCCATGATGCGGCCGCGCTGGGGCAAAAGAACCTCCCGTTCAATAATGCCGCCGCTGGAAACGCCGCTCGTTTTCCGGGGGGAAACCAGCTGAAGATTGACCAGCGACAACATCAGCCAGATGACCGCCGCGCCCGCCAGGCCGCACAGGACGAGGCTTCTTCTGGCAAATCTGGACTTCGTGATCGTGATCATGAACGGCTCAACGCGTTTAATGGCCTGCCGCAGCGATGCGGGAGGCGTTTTCGGAAGAAATGTATTCTACGGCTGAGGGCTCGATAGGCTGCAGGTTGGACTTGTCCTGGGCCAGCCTGTCGCGGATGGCCCAGCGGCTGGTCAGGGAGGAAGTCTTGGAACGGTAATATTCCTTTGTGAGTTCGCAGGAGGCGATTTCTTCATTCATTTGCTTGATGTCGCGCGCGACCTGGATCTGGTCGTTTTTCAGCACGGCATAAGTGATGCCCGCTCCGCAGGTGAGGGCGGCGAAGGCAATGAGCCACATGATCATGCTCACGCTGATCTGGTGGCCGGTGAAACGCTGTTTGAATCTCATGGTGGTGGCGGAAGAGAGATGGTCAGATGATTTTTTCCACGCCGCGCAACTTGGCGCTGCGGGAACGGGGGTTGGTTGAAAGTTCTTCTTCTCCCGCAGTGACGGGTTTGCGGGAAAGCGGGCGGAAGCAGTAATCCGGGTTGGGACGGGGTGCCGGCCATTCCGGGCGGTCTATTTCCGGACGGCTCCGGAGGTCGAAGAACTGCTTGACCCTGCGGTCTTCCAGGCTGTGGAAGGTGATGACGGCCATGCGCCCCCCCTGCCCGAGCAGACGCACGGAGGAATCCAGCAGAGCGTCCAGGGCATCCAGCTCGCCGTTGACGGCTATTCTCAGGGCCTGGAACGTGCGGGTGCCGGAGTGCTGCCTTCCTTTGCGCGGCAGAACGGATTCCACGATGCGGGCAAGCTGTGCGGTAGTGGTGATGGGTGCCTGGGTACGGGCTTTCACTATGGCGCGGGCAATGGCGCGGGAAGCGCGTTCCTCGCCGAATTGCCAGAGGATATTTGCGATTTCTTCTTCCGGGGCCTCATTCACCAGGTTCCGGGCGGAGAGAGCGGCGCGGGTATCCATCCGCATGTCCAGAGGGCCGTCTTCCCTAAAGGAAAAGCCGCGGGAGGCGGTGTCAAGCTGGTGGGAGGAAACGCCCAGGTCCGCCAGCAGCCCGTCCACCCGGGAAACCCCCTGCTGGGAAAGAATGCTTTCCACGTCCTGGAAGTTGCCGGCGAGCACTTTGAAACGGGAACCGAAGCGCGCCAGCCTGAGCATGGCGGCGCGGCGGGCGTCCGCATCGCGGTCAATGCCCCAGACGGTGGCGCCCTGTTCCAGCAGAAGTTCCGTATGGCCGCCGCCGCCAAGCGTGCAGTCCACGATGAATTTGCCGGGGCCCGCTTTCAGCATGTCCACCGTCTCATGCAGCAGAACGGTAATGTGACGGAAGCCGTTTCCGGAGACGGTGCCGTCCGCTTCCGCGTCAACAGCGGCAACGGCGTCATCCCCCAGTTCGGAAATCAGGGCGTCCACCCTGGCCGCGGCTTCCCGGGCTTTCAGGGCTTCCGTGTGGTACGCGTCTTCCCAGTTCATGGAGGGGGCCAGGGCTTTCCATGAGCAGACCAGTTCATCCACTCCCTTTTCCTCCGTCAGCTCTGCAATCACATGCACATGGTTGCGGCAGACGCTCCACGCCAGCACACGGCAGGATGTTTCTTCCGCGAGCCCGTTTGCCAGGGCCTGCACCTCCTCCGTGCGGACGTGCGTACCCGCGCCCGCGCGTAAAGAAAGCTCAATATGGTCGTCAAAAGCCCGGTTCAGGCCGGAAGACAATGCGCCCAGCTTGCCATAGGCGCCCTTTTGCCCGGCCAGGGACATCTCCGCCATGAGGCGTGCCTTTTCCTGCTGCCAGGCAACCATATCCTGCGCCGGAAGGGCATCGTGTCCCCAGAAAACGATGGAATAAGCCGTGAGTTCCGCATGCAGCCCGGTTCTGGCGCCGACGCCCAGGCCGGAAGCAAGCCAGCCCGGGCGCAATGCAAGCGTTGCGCAGGGGCGTGCCTGGGGATTGGGCGTAATGGAAGAGTCTGGGGGCATGAAGGAAAGCTAGAGAATGCCGTAGGATTGGTTGATGTCGGAGATGCTGGCGTTTTCACGCCGGGAAACTTCTTCGTAGAGAGAGGGTTCCCACAATTCGAAATATCCTCTCCGTGCGGCGAGCCGGACGGAGGAACTGAGCTGTGCGTGTTCGCACATTTGTTTGGGTATCAGCAGCTTGCCTTGGGCGTTGATGACAGCCTCCACACAGTTGGCGTATAATTTGCCGATGAAAAGGTCGATTTGCGCTTCCGTGTAGCCGGGCGTTGTTTCTATCTTGTCAATGAGTTGCTGGAATTTTTCCCGCGTATAGGCTTTGACGGTCGGCAAATCAAGACGCCGGCCGGATAACAGGAGCAGGGCGCAACCTTCGGAGGGCCTCCATTCGGCCGGAATGGCAATCCGGTTTTTGGGGTCCAGCTTGTGCGTGTATGCACCAAAAAGGTTGTCTGATACACTGCTCATCGCATGCAAGTACACTACGTAGTGACTTCAATACACTTTAATGCACCTGAAATGTCAACCCCGTACTGGAAAAAAGTATTTTTTCATGTGCCCATGTCATAAAAAAAGCATGGATACGTTCTTGCTCCCTTCCGGGGGCGGTATTATATTCCGCGCATGATGCAGTTTTGCGTGTTGGGCAGCGGCAGCGGGGGAAATGCCACCATTGTCAGGGCGGGGGAAACCGTCCTGCTGGTGGATGCCGGGTTCAGCGCCGCCAGGCTGCGGGATAAGATGAAGTCCGCCGGAGTGGAGCCGGATGAGCTGGACGCCATTCTGCTTACCCACGAACACGCGGACCACATGAAAGGCGTGCACCAGTTCACCAGAAAGCATGCCGTGCGTGTTTACGCCACACGCCATACGGCCATGTGCGTCCAGGAAAAAGCGCCGGAGGCTCCCTGGGCCTATTTTGAAAAGGGGCAGTCTTTCAGAATAGGGGATATCGTCATTACTCCCTTCCCCACTTACCATGACGCCGTGGATCCGGTGGGATTCAAATTTGAAACGGAGCGATCCAGCCTGGGTTTTATTTCCGATACGGGGCAGGCTCCCGGCTGCATCGCGGAATACCTTGCCATGGTGGACAGCCTGGTGGTGGAATCAAACTATGATCCGGACATGCTGGCGGCCACTCCCAGGAGGCCTTGGCCGCTGAAGCAGCGCATCGCCTCTGCGCACGGGCATCTGTCCAATGAGCAGGCGTGCGACCTGCTGAGGCGGATTGCCCATGGAGCCCTGAAAAACGTGGTGCTGGCCCACCTGAGCGCAGAAAGCAATTCTCCGGCATTGGCAGAAAGCCTGATGCGTGATACCCTGCATGACATGGGGCTGGCTTCCACCTCCCTGTTCTGCGCCAGCCAGGACTCCTGCCTGCCGTGGATACGGGTCTGCTGAATATGCCTTTTTTCCTGTTCTTCCCGCCATGTTCCTCTCCACCTGTGAAATCATGAGCACGATTATTGGAGCCCTGGCGGGTTCCATCGCTTCCTCGCGGGTGAAAATGGATTTGTTCGGCGTGATTGTCTGCGGTACCCTGGCTGCGTTGGGCGGCGGAACCGTGCGCGATATCCTGCTGGACATACCGGTGTACTGGACGCTCCCCTCCGGGGAAATTTTTGTTCTGGCCTCCGTCGTCACCAGTCTGGCAACCTTTTATGTGGCCCAGAAATATCCGCCTCCCATGGGCACTATCCGCGTGGCGGATGCTATCGTTCTGGCCCTTTTCGGCATGATCGGCACGGAAAAATCCTATCTCCACGGCTATACGCCCACTGTTTCCGTGATGATGGGCATTTGTACCGGCGTGGCGGGCGGCCTGCTGCGCGACGTGCTTACCGGCAACGTTCCCTACGTGTTCCGTCCCGGAGAACTATACGCCACCGCGGCCCTGCTGGGAGGCGTGGCGTACGCGGTGCTTTACTATGCCGGAATTGATTCTTCCACCTGCTTCGTGACGGGCTTCATGGTCACGCTTTCCGTACGCCTGGCGGCCATCCGCTGGAACTGGAACCTGCCTTCCTACATTCCGTTATTCACCTCGGATACCGATTCGCCTCCTGAAGAACCGGAAACTTGACAGGAGGGAATGTTTTCGTGAAGCCTTAAGAGCGTCGGCGCCTGCGGCGGCAAAAGGCAGTTCCCGCCGCGAGGGTGGTGAGAACTGCCGTGGAAGGTTCCGGAACATTATAAAAGGGCAGCATCAGGGCGTCGTATGCGTTGATTCGAGGGCCGTTCTCGCTCCCAAGTGCAGGGTTCCATCCGTTTCATGATAATAAACGTCCCGTTTTTCCAGACCTTGTCCGTTGTCGGAGTCTGTGACGTACAGGGATTTGGCCATGCCGGTAGTGTCGTCAACCTCAATTCCCCAGCAGGTAATGGCATGACCCGGACCTGATGCAGGAGCAATGGAAAGTCCCACTACGCCGCCATTCTGGAAAAATGAGACGAGGTCTGTACCGAACTGGAGGGGAAAGTCGCTTTGCGTGAAGTATTTGCTGCTGATGAAAGGGCAGTCGCCTTCCCAGGTGGAAGAGGACAATCCCAGAGATGTAATGTATCCCTCCCAGTATCGGCCAGTATTCTGCGGTTCAGTGATGGTTTCCTTAAAATCGTATAAATAATTGTTGGGATTGAGAGGTTTCCCTCCCAGGTACCACCGCAGGCCTATTTCTATGCCTTTCCCGGTATTGGCCCAATTATTGCAAAACACATCGTAAATTTCCGTTCTTCCGCTTTCATTCTGGCCGTTGGGAACGAAAGCCGGAATGCCGGAGGAATTATTCTGCCACCATTGCAGCATATTGCTGGCTGTGGCCGCCCAGCATAAATCGGAATCTCCGTTCCAGTATTTTTTGGTATTTATGAACCCCGAATCTTCGGAAACATTATGGGCAAAATAAATGGCGGCTTGGACAGGAACCAGAGCTAAAAGGAAAAAGAGAGAAAGGGTGCGCAACATAAAACGTGACACCGATAGCGAATTAACAAGCCGGAATCAATGAAAATATCCGCAAATAAATTTTTTGGATGCTTGCTATCCTTCCACAGAATGGAGAGAAAAGAAGATTCCGGAGTCAGAAAAACCTGGTGATGGAAGCTTCTTCTCATTTCCCGATGTAGCATATTTGCATCACTGATTATTAGTGACAATTCATTTTAATCGGTACAACCTTTGTTTTTACAAGTACACAGAATGTAGGGATAAATGCAAATCGTTGTATTTAATTGTTTTGCATATACGTGTTGTACCGCCTTCTTTCAACCCTTTTGTGGAAAATGTCCGCTATCAGATACAACGTATTGGATGGTAGGGCATTTTCGCATGATGTTACAAAACGCTTGTTGAATACAAAGATAGTTGTTTTCTTAGTATTTTTTTTGTGATTTTCGGTGAGATTTTTATGCTCTGAATATTTGAGATGTTTGATTCGCTTGGAAAAGTGTAGATGTTTTATCACTTATGTATTTATATGCATATGCGCTAAATCTTGAAACTTTACGTTTTTAGCACACCTTGTATCTTAATGATTATAAATCAGTCATCTATTTTATCGTTCTATATCTTTCTTTGAATGATATACTTGGTTTGTTTTCTCCGAATAGGATGTGATAATACCTTTCTGAATAAGGATATTCATGAATACACTATTTAATGAATTTCTTTTTATCTTAGGTGATTTCTTAGGATTGGCTATTTCATCATAAGGATTGCCTAACGATATTAAGAATGTTTTTATTGTGTCGTTATCAATACTATTGTGTATTTGTAAGAATAGTTTTATTCTATCAGTAACAGGAAGTCCTACTCTATGAATTAACTGAATTTGTAAAGATTCGCGTATATAGTATTTATTCGAATTTTTCAGTACATTCTCTAATACAAATTTTGAATTACAAATGCTTCCTATAATAACATCTTCATCAACTGCATTTACAAAACGGAATTTCATTTCAATGCTAAGTTGAGATGAAGTGATAATTTTCTCCATATCCGAAGTATCAACTTTTAATTGATCCAATACCTCTATGAATTTGTCAGGAGCTTTTGCGATTAGTTGAACATTTAGACCTTTGTAATTTTGGCGTAAAAAATCATAACCAGCAACAACTTTATTAATCTTATTACTCTCGATTAAGAGTTTCATTCTTTCATGAGATATTGAACTTGAATCAAAACTATTGTAGCACCATGGAATAGATGATAAGAACAGTTTGTATGACTCATCATTAATACTCTTTTCGTGAATCAACGCTTTGCATAATTTACTATATATACCAACTCCGTTTTCATTAGCTGTAGTTGTCATTCTGTTTTTGGATAATACAATAGCATTATTCTCTTGATTTAAAAAGGTAATAACAGACGATGATAATGAATCTTCATCATTCGCAAACATCGTTTGAACATTCTCCCAGGTTGGCCTTACTTTTGAATACTGGAATAATAAATGAGCTTCATCCAAGCCAGTAATAGTGGATATATCATCCACGATAGTTTCTATCTGTTGAATGAGTTTATCCTTAAGCTTAATGTTTAATTTGGAATTGTTTAGTAGAATAGTGTATTCTTCTAGTTCCTCTCTGGTATTACCTTTCAATTCAAGTAATATCTTTTCTACATAGGTATTAATTTCTTCCTCGATATATTCCACAATATTATTCAAACCAGAGTTTTTAAGATAGGAGTAGTTTTTACTATTGAAACTTTCTTGATCAAATTTATCTTTTGGAATAATAATTTTGAGCATCTCTATGTTAATCTCATAATAACTATTCTGCATCAAAAATGTTAAGTCTTGTGCTGGAGAATTTGGACTGATATTTTTGAACACAACACCTAACTTTTCTACCAACTTTTGTTTTTTCTTATTATCTACATGTATAATAAAGAAATCACGATAGTTTTTTATATAAGTATCGTTTTCGTCAAAAATATTGTAAAGGTCATTAATGTTTGCATATTTCAAAATCAATAAGAAATACTGCTCTTTTCTTTCATCGGTGTAACTAGGTTCCTGTCGTATATATCTCCAGATATTATTCCAATATGAACATAATTGATTGACAAACATGCTTTTGTGTTTGCTTTTATCAATATATTCATTTATGAATTTGATAGTTGTCTCGTGCTCATTTGCAAGTTGTTTGAATAATGTATCTGTTTTATCTGTATATTGACTTATAATGAGCGCATCAACAAGATCAAAGTTCAAGATACATTCTTTCTCAAATGTATATAGATTTATGCGCTTGAGCAGTTCTTCTTTTTTATTCAGGGTATAGTCGAACTGAGGTGACAATTCTCTCTTTACATTTATCAAGAATTGATAATCTGTTTTTGAAAGAGCACCTTCATGAAAAACTGAAATGTAGTCTAAATAATTCTCATTGATATAACCATTTCGCAATAGAATATCAATCAACTCCTTCTTCTTATCATCAGTACAATTTATTTTTATTTTGCCTTCTGATAGTATTTCTCTTAAGCTACTCTTTTTGATTCGTCCTATTTGTTTTTGTAGGTTTGTAATAGCTATTCTGAGATTATTATTCTTATTTGCCTGTTTATCAGCGATTATTTTTTCTCGTTGGTCGTAAGTGTAATTGGGATTGACTTGTTTCTCTATTTCATTGAATTTAAATGAATAAGAATTAGAATTTCGTTGGTTATAATAATTTAAATAATAGTAATCAAGATTACCATCTTATTTTGCAAAATGTGTCATCATCAGTAAAGTATTCCATACTTACCATTTCATCGTTATCTTTTAATCCTGCTAGGCCTTGGCATTCCTCAAGAATTTTTTCACAGACTTTAGATACATAAAGAGTGCGTAAATCTTTTATATCAAAAATAGAAGCTTCTTCAGATAGTCGTAATCTCTCTTTTATTGATTCAATTTGTTTGTTAATTTGATTAATAGCATTTTCGATATATTTGTTCTTGCTGTTGATCGTTTCAAAGAGTTCTCCTTTGTTTTCACTCAAATTAGTGAAGTCTTTTGGAAATAGATTCTTATATACAATGATAGCAAGCAACTTGTTTATATCAAGCTGCTGATTGACTTTTGTAGCATATATATGAAACTCGTTCATTATATTGTACAGAAGTCGCATATCGTCCACAAACAGTGATAAGTCATCTATCAAATCATTATCTATTTTGATAGATTTTCCTTTCAACATCTTTTTCAGCCTGTCTCCAGAGTTTGAGAAGTTGACAATAGGAATGACTGGAAGCATATAATCAAAGAATTTGGCTCTATCCTTATCCAGAAACATATCGTCTTTTATAGCGTATATGAAGACAATATCTTGTTTGACTTTCTTTGAATTGTTGATAAGGAGATTAATCTCGCGAAGCTTTGTGAATACTTCTGAATTTCCAAAACGGTCTAAGTCCTCGATGATAATGACATTGTAGTTTGTTGCTTCAAAGAAATAAATAATCTCATCAATGTAGTTATTTAGAATAGACTTACTGATATTTTTATCTATTTCTATCTCAGTTCCTTTTAGATTCAATTTTTTAATAGAAAGACCTATTATCGAACGTGAAGATTTATAGAAAAAAACAAACAATATTACTAAACTAACAGTCAGTGCAATATATTTGGCAATATTGCTTGCAAAGATAGATTCTTCCAAATTAAAAAAATAATCCATCTCATTCGGTAGGATAAGGACAATGAGAGAAAAAATAAAAATCATGGAAACTATTGTTTGTAAAAATAATTTCCATGACTTTAGACTTTGTATCTTCTTTAATCTTGAATCAGGGATTTTAGAATTTGTTTCACGATAAAATAGTTGCTGTAGTAGACTTAATTCTATTAGTCGCTGAGTGTCATTATCGCAAGTATGGTGATTGCTATTTTCTTGGCCATTACTTTTCTTTGGTACCTCGAAAGTTGCCAATGAGATATTAAGGAAATGATTCTTATGAAATGACCATTTCTTATGTTCTTCTCGCTTTATGAACGTTTGGAGAATACTACTTTTACCAGAACCATAAGGACCTGATATTGCGATATTCTTTATCTGTTTTTTATTAGACAAAGCCCACGACAGAGCATCTAAGTAAACATCACAATCTTCCGCACTATCTGTTGGAGATAATGGAATATAAGGTAACTGAATATCTTCTTTTTTATTCTCAAATAACTGTTTTCCTATGATTTGTTTACACTTATCTATTATTCGTTTCATCATCTCTAGATACTCATTGTAGATTTTCTATTCGAAAAAAAGTTCTTAGACTATAGTTAATTTATATTTTTGTTTGTAACTTTGGAATTTGTTATGGGATGATCATTTTAATAACTCGCAGCTTGCGATATCTTATTTAAATACTCATTTCTTACGATAGATGCAAGTTTGCCTATTGATTTTGATTCAATCAAAAGTTGCAGTACGAGTTGGAAAATATTGTTATTATTCATTCTATGTCGCTAATTAAAACTGTATTATGCAAATGAATTTAAATATTCTCAAACGATTTTTATATTTCTAATTTTAGGTTATTTTAAAAATCCGAAAGATACTCATTGTCTTGAATCAAGCGAAATCTACTGTATTCAGCGTATGCTTTTTCTTGTGCTTGTTTAGCGAAAATAGTACCAGCATTATTCAATATATCATATGAGGTCAGGAAATCATCCAGTTGCTTTTTCCAGTTTACCACCGTAGTAATAATCTGCCGTTCTGTACGAAGTTCTGTCAAATCAAAAGCAATAGCAGATAGAAGATTCAAGGCTGAGACTTCTTTGTCGGATAAATAACTCTTAGCAACTACTGTATCTGACTCTTCCCATATTTTGATTTCTTCGGTTTGAAATCACAGAAACTTTACAGAATTTAAGATTATGTTTCTCTACTACTATGCGAATCTCAGGTACTCCTACTTTCCGATGCAGAAGGAGGAAAAAATGGCGCCCAGCACGTCTTCCGTGTCCACGGCTCCGGTGATTTCTCCCAGGTGCGTCAGGGCCTCCCTCAGTTCTAGGGCTGTGAATTCCGGACTTTCCTGGCGGGAAATGGATTCCACTGCCAGCCGGACATGCTCCCGGCAGAGGCCCAGTTCATGCTGGTGGCGGGCATTGATGGCTACCAGGGAGCTGCCCGTTTCTCCGGGCAGGGAGGAGGCAAAGGCCTGGACAATGGCTTCCTCCAATTCCTTTCTTCCTTCCCCGGTGGCGCAGGAAAACCGGATGCCGGGCACGGCCTTCCAGTCCGGATGGACTCCCAGGTCGCACTTGTTCAGAATAAGCAGCCGGGGCGCGGTGAGGGCAGGGGCGGTGAAGTCTTTTACCCGGGGTATGGAGGCATCCGCCACTTCCAGAACCAGATCCGCGGTTTCAAGCGCCCTGTTGGTGCGGGTAATGCCAGCCTGTTCAATGACGTCGGAAGATTCTCGCATGCCTGCCGTATCAATCAGCCGCAGGGCCAGCCCGGCCAGCTGGATGGATTCCTCCACCGTGTCCCGCGTGGTTCCGGCAATATTGCTGACAATGGCCCGGTCATATCCCAGCAGGGTATTCAGCAGGCTGGATTTACCCACATTGGGAGGTCCGGCGATCGCCGTGCGGATGCCTTCCCGCAGCAGGCGTCCGCCTTCGGCAGTTTTAAGGAGGGAGGAAAGCTTTTCCTCCATGCTCCGGAGGCGCGCCAACAGATCGGAGGCGGTGTCCGGGGAGATGTCTTCATCCGGAAAATCAATATAGGCCTCAATGTGGGCCAGCACATGAACCAGGTTGTCTTTCAGTTCGTCCACCTGGGCGCCGACGCCTCCGTCCAGCTGGGTTTGCGCGGCTTTCAGAGCCAGGTCGCTTCCAGCGGAAATCACATCCATCACGGCTTCCGCCTGGGTCAGGTCCATGCGCCCGTTCAGGAAGGCCCTTTTTGTGAACTCTCCCGGTTCCGCTGGGGAGGCCCCGCATTGGTAGAGGCGTTTCAGCAGGCGGTCCGTCACCAGCATGCCGCCATGGCAGGAAATTTCCGCGGTATCTTCCCCCGTATAGCTGGCCGGGGCGGGGAACCAGGTGACAAGCGCCTGGTCAATGACGGCTCCTTCCGCGTCCCGGATGCAGACCAGCGTCGCCCTGCGCGGCCGGAGGCGTTCCGTGAAAGCCGCGGGGGTGCATTGTTTCAGGATGTCCATGCAGCCGGGGCCGCTCATGCGGATGACGGCGATGGCCCCCTGTCCTGCGGCGGTGGCCTGTGCGGCTATGGTGCGTTCCGGGTCAGTCATGGTTCTATGGATTCAAAAAAGCCGCCCCCGAGCAACTTGCCTCCGTCGTAAAAGGCGCAGACCTGTCCCACGGCCAGGGCCCGGAGGGGCGTGTCAAAGTTCAGGAGCACCTTTCCTTCTTCCAGATATTCGCAGGAGGCCCATTCCGCCTTGGCCCGGTAGCGGGGTTGGGCCATGACGCGGGCCGGCAGGGGAGTGTGCGTATTGGAAATGCCGCCGACCACGGCGCGGGACGCGTACAATCCCCGCGTGGACGCATCTTCATATCCCAGAATCAGGCGGTTGCGCTGGACATCCTTTCCCACCACCACATAGGCGACTCCCTCCCGCGGGGAGGCGACTCCGTGGCCTTTCCTCTGGCCCATGGTGAACAGATGCAGGCCGTTGTGCGTGCCGAGCATCCGGCCTTCCGTGTCCACGATTTTGCCGGGCTTGTCCGGCAGGTAGTGGCGCAGGAAATCGCTCATTTTTACCTGGCCGATGAAACAGATGCCCTGGCTGTCTTTCTTGCGTGCCGTGGGGAGGCCGTATTTTTCCGCAAGAACGCGCACTTCCGGTTTCAGCAGATCCCCAAGGGGAAAGACGGCGCGGGCTATCTGGTCCGGGCGCATCAGGGACAGGAAGTAGGATTGATCCTTGTTCGGGTCCCGCCCGCGCAGGATGAAAGCCCCTTGCGGCGTGTCCATCCTGCGGGCGTAATGGCCGGTGGCGACGTAATCGAACCCCTGTTCCAGGGCATAATCCAGAAAGACGCCGAATTTCATTTCCCGGTTGCACAATACGTCCGGGTTGGGCGTATATCCGGCGCGGTAGCCTTCAATCAGATAATTCACGATGCGGGCGCGGTATTCGTCCACCAGGTCAATGACCCGGAATTCAATACCTGTTGTTTTGGCGACGGCCAGCGCGTCCTGAATGTCCTGTTCCCACGGGCATTCGCCGGGGATGCCTTCGTCATTCACCCAGTTTTTCATGTAGGCCCCCACTACGTCATGGCCCTGCTCCACGAGCAGGGCCGCTGCCACGGAGCTGTCCACTCCGCCTGATAAGCCTACAAGTATGCGTGCCACGATGCTGGAAAAGATATGGGGGTGATAAGGCGGACCGCTTTGAGAAAGGCTTTGCCGCCTGCCCCTGTAAACCAAAGATGTTTCCGTAAGCCAAGACAAAAAGCGTGGAAATGGGGCATCCGGTCCCTGATGCGGAATATGATTCGGTCGATCCGGGAGGCTTTTGATTTTTAATCACATTCCCTGAAATCGAATTTGGAATCCGTAGTCAATATAATAAATTAGAAAAAAGTATTATAATTAATTTACCACCTCTTTAAACAGGAAGCTGGAATATGGAGAGGTAAGGCCCTTCATTTTTTCAGGAGGTATTTCCGTGATGAGGAAAGATGAGGAGGTATTAACTAAAAAATTGTTGTTCAATGGCATATTCATTTTTTCAGAATGCGGTGGTCTGATGATTTCAGTCTGCCGGAGAACGGAGGCCACCTGGAAAAAAGCTACGGATTCCAAATCCGTACCCATATAAAAATGTTTCGTTGTAATAGGGTAAATGGATGTTGTATTGCATGGTGGTCTATTTTCTCATTTCTGATTTGTTATTATTCCAGTTATGTGTCTCCCTATTATGAAATTCCCGTAAGTTGTGATCCCATTATTTATCATCTCATGGGACGCGGAATGATGGAAGGGTTGATGCCTTATCGGGATTTGTTTGATCAAAAGGGGCCCTTCATTTTTTTGATATATGGCTTTTCCTACACCTTGTGTGGTTCTTACTGGCTTGTATTCGTTCTTGAGGTATTCGCAGTGACGGCCTCCATGATCTTGTTACAAGGCGGCCCTTCTCTTCGTATCTGGAAAAAAAGCGTTTATCGTTTCGCTGCTCATCCTTTATTCCATGTGCAGTTTCCACTATTATGCAGGAGGAGGTCATCCCTCCGAATTTATTCTGCCTTTCCAGTTTGCCGCGATTTATGGAGTGTGCCGCCTGTATCGGGATCCCGATCGCTTCGTAAGAACGGGCGTGGTGTTTGGCGCGGGCATCGGGATGGCGCTTCTGTTGAAATTCAACTTGGCCGCTTTTTGGTTCGTTCCCTTCCTGTATGTCCTATATCGTGCGCGGATGACCGGGAAGGCATGGATTTTTACAGGAAGCGTGGGAGGAACGCTCCTGTTGATGCTGACGCCCTGCCTCTGGTATTTTTACAGCCGCGGCGCGTTGCTGGATTTATATGAAGGATACATTGTTTTTAATGCCGGTTACGGCGCCGATGCGGTATCGTTCAAGGAGATGTGCCGGAATTATTCCCAATGGGTGAAAAGGGATATCATGTATCCTAGCATGTTGATGTACATCGTGGGAGGAGCGGGGGTGATTTTAAGCCGGATGCCCGCCAGGGAAAAGATTTATTATACAGCCGCTTTTCTGATTACCTGCATGGGCGTCCAGGGAAATGGAAAGACGCATTTCAACCATTACGCCCAGACACTTATTCCCTTCGCTGCTGTGGGATACCTGGTGGTGGCCAGGATGATCCATGTGGAAGAGGTTGTTTCCCGAAAGTGGCGCCGATGGCTTTTTCCTCTGGTTGTTGCGGGAGTGATGGCTTGCACCTTCCTGAATTGCGTGGATTTTTCATGCAGAAGCCGCGCCCGCGAATGGATGTCCGCTTTTGCTCTTCCAGATACCAGTGATGAACCGGGGGGGGAGAATGCTTGTGCAGTCCTTGGGCGGCATGCCGTATGGTTTTACTGTGTCAATGGTTTGGTGCCGCCCATACGCACGTTTACGATTTGCGCTTCCGACAAACAGGGTGCAGAACGGGAAAGGATGCGTCAGTATCAGGAAATCCGCCGCGGAAAGATAGACTATGTGGTGATAGCGGGAGAATACTTCAAGCCGGACAACACGGAATCTCCCTCCCTGAGGGCTATGCGGGATTTGCTAAGTACGGAATATTGCCGGGAACGATCCTTTTTCAGAGAAGTGACGAACTTGGATATTTACCGCCGTGTGAAGAGGGATTAATGCCCCAGTTCTTCCATGATGCGTTCTGCAAGAGCCCGGGGAGAGTCGGAAGGGGAAGCCGGAAGTTTCCGGAGCCATTGTTCGCGTTTCAGCCAGGTACGCTGCCGTTTGGCGTATTGCCGGGTGGCGAGGGCCAGCTGAATCTGGCAGTTTTCACGGGAGATTTTCCCGCGCAGCATGCTTCGTATCAATGCCAGGCCCAGGGTGCGTTCCGCTGTGGCGGAGCATGGGCCGAGGGAAGCCGCTTCCTCCACCGCACCCTCCTGCATCATGCGTGCGGTACGGAGGGCGATTCTTCCGTCCAGTTCAGGGACATCCCTGCTGATGACCCAGCCGGGCCCGCGTGGCGGGGCCAGCCAGTTCCTCTTCCAGAAGGAAAGCGGTTTCCCTCCGGCAAGGACGATTTCCAGATTGCGTTCCACATAACGCCGGTTGGCGGCATCCGTCGAGGCCGCTCCTTCCGGGTCCAGGGAAGAGAGCCTGGCGTATAGCGCTTCCGTGGAACAGTTCGCGAAAGCGGCGCGGAGAGCAGCGTCCCCCGGCGGCGCTTCCGACAGGCCGTGGGAGAGGAATTTGAAGTACAGGCCGGAACCGCCCGTGACGATGGCGATTTTTCCGCGTGCGTGAATTTCTTCCATGCAGCGCATGGCGCGGTGGTAGTGTTCCGTGGCATTCCAGTTCTTTTGGACCGGAATGATGGAAACCATGTGGTGGGGGACCCGTTCCCGGTCTGCCGGGGAAGGCGCCGCCGTCAGGATGGGCAGCTCCCGGTACACCTGGTAAGCGTCGGAACTGACGATTTCTGCGTCCAGCATCTCCGCCAGTTCCACGGCTACCGCGGATTTGCCCGATCCGGTGGGACCTGCCAGAAACAGGGTCATGGGAAGTGTTGCCTGATGGGGTGGAGAAGATTCAATCATCACGTGGAGTAATGGCGGATAAAGTTTGTTGTTCCTGTGAAGCCCTAAAAGCTGCTCCTGCTTAAAAGCTGTTGGAGGAAGCGGAAAAGCGGAGGCGAAATGGCTTCATATCCCAGGGCGTTGAGATGGAGGCCGTCCCAAGTATAAAGGCTGGCGTCTTTTCCCGGAAGGAAGAAATGGAGGGGGAGGACATGGACATTTTCTCCAAAGTCGTGTTGCAGCAGACAATTCCTGAAGGTTTCCATGCGCGACCCTTTTTGTGCGATGAGCGGGGGAATGACAATGATGGCGGTCGTTTCCGGGCTGTAAATCTCCCTGATTTTTTTGACGATGGCCACGTTTCCCTGAAAAGCCGTCCATCCCAGGCTTTTTTGTACTCCCAGATTGTTGACTCCCGAATACAGGACGATGATTCTGGGCGCCAGCGGGCTTGTCAGGCCGTCATTGAGGCGCCAGAGCAGGTTGCCCGTGGTCTCGCTCCTGGTTCCCAGGTTGAGGCATCCCAGAGGGGAAAACCAGGTTTCCCAGGAATGTTTCCCTTCTTTCAGCCAGAATTCCATGGTGGAGGAACCCAGGAACAACACGGGGGCATGGGGATTCAGCCGGGCATTGCGTTTGTCCTGCCGGTGTTTTTCCAGCAGGGCGCCCTGTTCCGGGGAATAGGGAAGGGGATGGACAGCCAAATGGTAGCGGTAGGCGTGTTTGGCGCACCAGACGGCGCCTAATGCGGCCGGAACGGTTAAAAGAAGAAAGAGGATACAGGCCTTAATTTTTTTTGGGAACATGGGTGATGCGGTCGTTGGCGACGTAGGGCAGGCAGGCCGGGAAGAATTTTCTCAGGAAAGATAGAATGCGACGATAAGGAAAATGATGGCCGGTATTAATACAAAGGGAGCGAAAAAGGATTGTTTCCAGATGTGGGAAGGGGATCAGCATGATCAAAGGATAATGAAGAACGAATATCAGGAAACAGGCGGGAGCATAGTTGGACAGCTTTCTGGCAACGGGAATTTTCTTTTCCAGCCAGATTCCAAGGGCCATGAGAAGAAGCGCCCCGAAGACTGGGCAGAGGGAATTCAAATGGACAGCCGGCCAGGAGATATTCCATACTCCATAGGATGCCAGTATTTTGTGCATGTTCCATTCCGGGTTATTCTGGCAAACGCTCAAGTAATTGGTGATGCTGAGTAGAAAACCGATGCCTACGGAGAGCAGAACGTAGGGAGTGAAGGAATTTCTATAAAATGTTTTTACTGAGGCCAGCTTGATGGAAGACAGGAGAAGGCCCAGGCAGAACGTGGCGACGGGTTGGGGAGAAAGGGTAATGAGCGAGTCGGAAATATCCAGTAAGTCCGTACAGAAACAGATCAGGATGAGGGCATACACGGGGTACTTGAATTTCAGCAGCAGGGGAGAAATGAGGGAGCAGAGAATAATGTCTCTCAAAAACCAGGTGGCCGGAGAGAAAGGTCTGCCTATCAGCCCGTCAATGGGGAGGGTGAGGTCAGGCGTGAAGAAAGACCGGAACCCTACAAGATTGCATAAATATTCCAGTACCCCCATATTCATGATTTCCTCTTTCCCCGGATAGAAGAAAGAAATGATCACGTTCCAGAAAAGAAAGGGAATGAGCAGCGTCACGAACCGCTTGACCGCTTTTCCCCAGGAATTTTCCTGGCCCATGAAATAGCCTGCCAGAATCAGGAAAAATGCTACGCGGCCGTTGAAAACCGGCAGTTGGAACATGCTGGAGAAAGAAAAGGCCGGAGCGTGGACGCACACAATCAGGTATGCCGCGAGGAACCTGGATATGTCAATCCAGTGTTCCCGGGATGATGCTTTTGGCGCATCGGGGAATTTTGTGAATTGCGGCGTCATGGCGTAGCCGCACCATAAATAACGGTGAGGGTCTCCGCAATAATATTATTACTCGCCGGAAAAACAGTTGAGGACCGGCAAGGGAATAATCCCCGCTTTGCAGCGTTCCGCGCCGGGAAGGGAAATGCTGAAAGGTAAGGGGCGTTTGCGCTCTGCTGTTGATGATGATAACGGGGTATTGCCCGCATCAATCTTTACCTGAGCTCTGGGTTGTTGCCGGAACAGTCTTTCAACCTCCTGGAGGGAGGGCATTTGCTCCTGAATGAATTTCATATCAAAGTCCTTATCCTGTACCCGGAGCGCTTTCTTGGGCAATGGGGCGTAAACATGATTAATGACGCTTTGCAGGATGCCTGAGAAAATACAGAAGAATGGCTTAATTATGTACATGGTTCATGTACACTTTATTCGTGAATACCATTTCAAGCACCGCCGCGCGGCAATCCATATCTAGGACGCTTGCCGCCGTCCTGAATGACCGTGAACCCGTCCGCATCGTCAATAAACGCCTGGGGGCGGTCATCATCATGCCGGAAGATGAATTCAATTCCTGGCAGGAAACAATATATTTGCTCAAATGTCCGGCCAATGCCCGCCGCCTGCTTGACGGCATGGACGTTCTCAACCGCAGGCAAGGCACGGTAACGAAGAGCGTTGAAGAATTGGAGAGTCACTCCTGCTAACCTCCGGCTTTCCCATGAAAAGAAATATTGTCTTCGCGCCCCCGGCATGGGAAGATTTTCAATTCTTTCGTGGCAATGGCCGCAAAACCTGCAAGCGCATCATGGACATGGCCAGGGAAATACAGTGCACCCCGTTTGACGGGAAGGGCAAGCCCGAACCCTTGCGGGAAAAACTCTCCGGCTTCTGGCCCCGGCGCATTGATTCAACGAATCGCCTTGTTTGCCGCATCATGGAAACAGATATGGAACTGCTCCAAATGCGCTGTCATTACGGCAAGTAATCCTCCGCTTTTTTCATGGCCTGTAAAAGCGCCCCGCCGCGTCTTGCGCGTCCGGGGCTTCTCCGTATCCAGAGGGATTTTCCGGTCCAGTACGGGCTGGATGGAAACAAAAAGAAGCGGCATCCGGATGCGGAACGAATGTATGAAAATTTAATGACAGGCGGAAAAGATTATTTTATTTCTTCAAACAGGCACGACTGGTGTTCTCCAGGTTTCTGGTAATGGAAGATAGGCCATTTAACAGGGCATCTGTATTGATGTCCGATGGCGGAGCCCCCTGAAGCTGAAGCCAGGAATCCAGGTCTTTATCCTGCGCAGGCCTTTGTCCTTTTATGGTGTCTAATGCTTTGATATTGTGCATAAAGCATAGTATGGAAAAGATAGCCTGATCGTGCCTGTGGGCCTTAAAGGAAGGGCCATTAGGGATATCTGTGCTTGCAACATAATCTCCGATCAGAGAAAAGTGTCTGCATTTTTCCTCCCACTCCTCCGCCAGTTTCATGGTCGCCGGTGTTTTTCTCCAGACAGAGAAGGAGGTCTGAATGGGAGGGGAATTTAATATATCTGGAGAAAAGGCTCCCATTTGGTTCAGTGTGGTCGCCTTGGTCCAATTTTCTATGGTGCCCGTGTAGGGAATATATATTCCAGGCATGATATCCTGATCCAGTTCGTCAAGCCATTGTTCAACAGTACTCAGGGAATGGTGGAACAACCGCACCCACGGCCTTCCAATATCCGAATAAATGACTATATCTCCGTTTTGTACCTGCTGCAGGGCATGATGAATGATAAAAGGTTTCCAGGACCAGAATGCAAATCCTCTTTGAGAAGGATGAAACCATGGGTGGGTACGATAAAACCCCAGTTTTTTTAGGTGTTTAGGTCGAAATCCGTGTACTTGATCCGCTTTTCCAGATAGTTTGGCAGAAAGAAGCTGCAATATTTGGCGGTGTGTAAACCGGGCGGAACCGAAGTTGACGAAAACAACCTTTTTCATAAATATTCAGGACGGGGGGAGAAGGCGCTGGCGCAGATCCGGATTCATTTCCTATGAAATTAATTTAGAGGACAGGAATCATTTGTCTCTTATCAAAGATCTGTACAGAGATAGAAACTTGTCGCAAGTCAACTGTATGTTCAGAGCTTTTCTGACTTCCTCAATTTCATAGAGCCCCATGGCGATGTTTTTCTCTAAAGACTCAGTCAGGGAAAGGACTGCCTGGCTAATGGCTTCACTGTCTCTGACGGGAATAATGTACCCGGATTTTTCATCAACGACATATTGGGTCTGCCCCCCTTCGCAGGTGGTAATAACGGGGAGCCCCGCAACTCTTGCTTCTTTGACGCAGTTGGGGGAGGAGTCGGCCAAAGTGGGATGCACAAGACACCATGCGGATGACAACCGTTTTTGCAGTTCGGGACGTTGGAGCGTTCCCAGCCAATAAATATTGGGAGTGCTTATTGGCTCTAGTTTTTTTCTTAATGGTCCTGATCCGGCAATATAAAGCCGAACATGCTGCAAGGAAGGTTGCCTGAAGGCCTGAACCATATATTTAACGCCTTTTAACTCGCTGATATTGCCAACAAACAAGCATTCCGGCGTTGCAGAGGGTGACCTTTCAACATGATAGAACGACTGTTCTACTCCATATTCGATGAGTGAAACCTGAGAGGAAGGAGATATTTCCTGAATACGGTCTCGCGCCCATGGCGATTCACAAGAGATATGACGGTATTTCGGAGTAGTCTGTTTTTCCCAAAATGCCTGAAGTTTTGGAAATGTTTTCATTTTAGAGCGTTGACAATAGGCAACCAAAGATCCCTGATAAGATAGCAGTTTGGTTTGAAGCTGCATCTTGCATGCAGTTGCATATGCCAGTTCAATTCCCCAGACGTGAATCAGATCCGGCTTAAGCTCATCCAGAAGGCGGCGAATTTTTCTGGAAGCGGAAAAATGGTTGGAGAGCAATCCCTCTGCCAGGCTGGAATCCGGCAAAATATGGATGGTTTGATTATTTAGAGATCTAACTGTGTGCCTGGACACATATTTTTTGAGAGTTATCCAGTGGATGTCGTATTCCGTCTGCTTTTCCAGAACTTGGAACAGAGAAAAAATCCATGGTGTGAGAGAGCAGTCTTTTTCTTGAAATTCATTGGGGATGATGCGACCCAGCGGCATATCTGAGGCAATGACGAGAACGGGGCGGGAATGACTGGAAGTAATCATGTATGGAAGAGAAAACCGTTTTATTGATGGAACCGAATTGATTTTAGATTTTTCAGAAATAACAGAGACTTCCTGTAACGGGTATTGGGACGCATGGACTCTGCAGCGTTTTCTTATTCTGAAACCTGGTGGATTTTACACTTCTGGAGCATTCAGGATGGCGATGATGAGATTGTATCTCGCGCGGAAGGGATGCTGCAGGCAAATTTTGTAAGTGGGCAATAATGTAGCACGGACGCTTCGGGAGGTTCAACCTGCGGGCCTTTCTACGGGGAACCGTACCTGCTTTCCCTTTCTCCAGAGGGAAACCGTACGCAGCGATGAGGAAACGGCCCTTGCTCATGGACGGCAATATAAATGAAAAGGGGGAATAACAAGAAGCACTATAGGAATCTTTGCCGGATTTCTTCCTTATACGGGGGCAAGTTGGGATTCTGCTCTTTTTTACCCGGCGGACGGGCAAAATAAAACTGGTTATTGTGAAATATGCCCTTCCGGCATTTCTTGAGTAAGGACGGGATGAATGAAACAGAAGACAGGAAGAGGTTGCTGCGCAATTTCGGCATTGGAGAGTCTTTCCTCCTGAACAGGAATGAGAGCTCCGCCCGGAAAGCCATGCTGTTCCGGGGAGGGACCGTTTAAGGCTCTTTGGAATTGTCTAATACGCCAGACAGCTATTCCTGCGCCGTCCCGGAATCTTTTTTCCGTTCCGGGCGGAGCCGTCTCTGGCGCATCCTTTTGCCTTCCTGCCGGAGAGGCGGCCTGTTTCGGGAGCTCTGTCCGCGATGGAGCAGCCGCTTCTTCCGGCCGGCCATCTGGCACGGCGTGCGGAAGGCGGCGCGGCAACCTGACGGCGAAGGAAAGTGCGGGGAAAATTCGCGCGGCGATTCGTGAATGGATTTCCTTACGCTTCCGGATCAACAAAATCCTCCACCGTTTCGGAAACAATGGCGTTGGTCTCCATGGCGGAAAATCCGTAATACGCCGGGTTCAGTCCGGACAGGCCAACGTGCTGGCTCAATGTCCCTATCCGTATTTGATGGACTGTGGCGGAGCTGGCTATATCCAGATAAACCTTGCCCAATGAATTGCTCTCAAAGCAATGTGCCCCGCGCACCGTCGCTATCTTGATGCAGGGACTCTCTGTTGAGCCGAAATGGACCAGCCACAGAGCCCCTCTTTCCTCAGTATCTATTTGTCCATCCCGCCACTGTTCGTAAACAATCTTCGCGACGCACAGGGGGAGCCGCTGGTTTGAGGCTGCCTTGACAAGAGAATGCGTCGTCTTCACCTTCATGCCGGCCGCCTGGTTGGACCAGTAAACCTCCCGGACGCGAACATGGTAGCCGCCCGCGTCGGCGTCACGCTCCGGATTGAACGTAATATCCAGAATCTCCCCGAAAAAAAGACTGGAGGCGGAAGGAACAAGCGTGAAAGAATCCAGCTCCAGATTCTCGCGGAAGACGACGGGAACCTTATAAACAGGCAGCGTCACTTTGAAGGGAACCTGGGGCAGGGAAACCGGAAGAACAAAACCGCGCGTCCCGCTGTAATTATTAAAAGACTTGCCCGCATCGGCAAAACCGATCATGGCCGAGACCGCTGTTTGCACAGGCACCCTCAATCCCAGGGAGAGGGGGGCAAGAGTATCATCAAAAGAGGCGCCTCCGGTGGCGGAACAGGAGGACTTCACAGGATAAGACGGGAGGGAAAAGCTCTCGGCCGCAAAAGCCAGTCCGGCGGCATACAGGCGGTTGAGCGCTGAGGTATCGGTCGGCGCGCCCGCAGCAAGCGGGATGTTGACGCCGCCGTTGGCGTTGACGGCCCCTGTAAAAGTCCCGGACTCCGCCGTCAGACTCTTCAATGCGGCGTCAGTCCCCGGCTGGATGCCGTCCCGGACGGACAATCCCGGGACGGCTGTTTTGGAAACCCGGGTGATCAGGGCGTCGTCGTCGGATACTTCTACAGCATCCGTCGGAGCCGCAAAACCGTATTGGCCTTTTTCCCCCGTCTCCAGAATAAGCATGGAATCCCCGCCGGAGTTTAAAACAGCGCGTACGGTACAGGCTTTTGTACAGGTCACTACATATGAACTTCCCTTGATGGTATCGACTTTCATAAACGAATCGACTGCCAGACTATCCGTCAATGGCCGGAGAAATCATCAGGTCTGAAACGTTGACGCGTTCCAGAAAGCGTTGGCGGGCGGACATTTCCGGATTCGGCGGAATCCCTGAATGTACGGAAATGGAAATGACCTGCCGGAAAAAATGACTGGAGCCGGTGCGGAAATGCCGAATTTTCTTATGGCATAATCATTGGGCCTGGCAGGGGAAAAAGTGAATGCAGACGGTGGAACGGGGTGGAATTCATACGGCAGGCGCAGGGCTCGCCGTAGCGGGGAATGTGCGCAGCTGGCGTTCGCCTTCTATTTTTGAAACCGGATTCTTAACTTTTGCAGCAACAGGAGAGGCAATGAAAAAAATATGACATTCAGGAAATTGCATAAGACGAACAGAGTAATCCAGAGGCTGACCATAGTGCCGGTCGCGGCTTTTCTCTCACGAATGGAGGGCAGCCACGTGTTGAGCCGGCTGCTCATGATCCGGTTAATCCAGAAGCTCAGGGACATGCTTCGGTAATAATTCATGGTTGCGCGTGCATTTTCCCGGTTTGCGGGAATGGCCATGAAATGCCTGAAAATGGCGGCGTCCTGCTCTACTTTCGTATTCAGGTCCATGGGGGAGTGTACGGCGGAATCCCGCCTTTGCCGGTACAGGACGGTGATGGAGTCATTGATGCCGATGACGGGGTGGAGGGAGGCGATGGTCGCGAACGCGACAAGGTCTTCTCCATAGCGGAGATCCTCCGGGAACATGCCCCCTTCCGGGATGGCGTCACGGCGGATTATCGTAGATGATGTATGAATGCAGCGGATCCCGTCAGGAAAATAATGACCCAGGCGAAAAACAGGATGTTCGCCGGAGTGAATATTTTTATCCTGTTCGGGGGGAAAAGCTTTTGGCATAGCTGGACGTGTACCATGCCGCGTCGGGATGGGCCTGGAAAAAATGGGCGGCATGGCTTAAATGTTCGGGCAGCCATACGTCGTCGCCGTCCAGAAAGGCAATATAGACGCCCCTGGCCGCGTTGATGGCGGTATTGCGCGCGCATGATACGCCTTTGTTGCGCTGATGAAGTACGGTCAGCCGCGGATTGTCGAGCCTGTCCAGCAGTTCTGCCGTGCCGTCCGTGGAGCCATCGTCAACGGCGATGATTTCATAATCATCCCACAACTGGTCTTTAATTCCCGAAAGAGTCTCCTGGATATAATCCGCTAAATTATAAACAGGGATGATAATACTGAAAAAGGGGGGGCGGGAAGGCATTGCTGTGTTGCGGCATTTTCGCCGGACGAGGCTTGAAGTTAAACTGCACGGAATACAGTATAAGCGGTACTATAGAAATTTCCCATTCGTGGTCAATGGCAAAGAAAGGGAATATCTGCAATTCCCGCAGGAACGGGAAAAGTTCTTCTTGAATATGGTCTCCAATTCCTTTAGGGAAAGACGGACCATTATCTGTTCATGAAAGTTCTCATCTCCGGCATGGCCTCATGGCATATGGATAAAACGGCTGCCTCCTTTGAAAAGCTGGGCATTTTGTCCGGCATGTGGGTAAGCAACAAAAACAGGGGGCTTCCTTCTGGGAAATATAAGCGCATTTGGCCCTACCATTTGGGCATGAAACCTTTTTATCATGTTGCCCCTGCTTATCTTGAAGAGGAGATGAGGTGGAGAAACCTTTGGCTTTATGATTGCTGGGTAAGGAGGCAGGAACTCCCGGCAGATGTGGATGTCGTGCAGTGCCCGATGGGCTCTTGCTCGCCTGTGTTTGACCTGGCCGAAGCTTCCGGAAGAACCATTTTAAAGGTATTCGAAGCCATGAACGGGCATCCGACCACCCAGCGCGGCTATTGGCAGCGGGAGGCGGATATTCATTCCCCCGGCTTCCGGGTTCCCGTAGGGGAAAAAGTGTGGAGCCGCATGAACCGGGAAATTCATCGGGCCGATTGTGTTCTATGCCCAAGCACCTATGTTATGGAGAGCATGGTGGCCAACGGCGTTTCACCGGAAAAATGCCTGCTCAATCATTTTGGCTCAGACACCTCCCTCTTTTTCAAAAGAGAAAAGGAAGACATCCCTTCCTTCCCCAAATTCATCATTACGGGGAACCTGACGGTTCGGAAAGGCCATCAGTACCTCTTTCTGGCTTTTCAGAAACTGGTTGAGCAATATCCCGATGCGGAGCTGCATGTGTACGGGGGCATCCGGCCCGATTTCCGGCCGCTGTGGGAGAAATGGAAAACCTGCCCGCATCTGTATCATCATGCGTCCGTCTCCCAGCAGGAACTGGCCCGCCGGCTCGCTTCCTGTACGGCGTTTATACTTCCTTCCCTGGAAGAGGGGTTTGCCCGTTCATTGCTGGAAGCCATGGCCGTGGGGCTGCCCATCATTGCGACCCACGAGTCTGGGGCTACAACGCTGCTGGATGGGCGGTCCGCCAGAATCATCCCTGCCGCCGATGCGGAGGCTATTTACCGGGCCATGAAGGAACTGTGCGACAACCCCGCCTTAGTGCACCGCCTGGGCGAGCAGGCGTATGCGGCGTTTGGCGGTTCGGAAAATACCTGGGAAGCCTACGCCGGGCGTCTTGCTGAAGCCTACCGGGAACGGTTGGAACGCCTGCGGGAAAGCGCTGGACAGCGGGGTTCGCGCTAGGGAAGGGGCCGGTTTTTCCGGGCGGAACACAGGGAACTGAGGAGAAGAAGGTATTTGGCCGCGACCCGAGAGATGCGGGCAAGGAAAAAAGCTGTATTTTTCCGGGGGGTTTTAAAATTGACCAGCATATCCATGTAATAAGGGGCGATGGGCGAGGCCAGCAAAAGCCGATAGTCATCCAGTATGGCGGCCGGCAGGGTCTCCTTCAGGGATCTGGCGTCTTCCTCAAGCATGGTTGTTGCGGCGGTGTGGCTGATGCCCGTCGCATCGAAATAAGCGATAAATGCGTTGATGGGCTTGAATGTGGCCGACTCTTGAAACAGAAGAGAAAGCAGCATTTTCCTGTCGGCGCAAATTTTGTAAGTCTCATCGAACTGGTGCTTGTGGCAAAGCCGTGTCCTCATGAATGCCGCCTGGTGGCAGAAATTTTTGATGATGAAATACAGGGTGTTATTTTTCCACGGCGGGGATGCCTTCCCGCTTGGCCCGCCTACCGTTATTACCCTCCCGCAAAGCACGTCGGAGACGGTTCCCTCCCGGTGCATGTCGGCAAGAACCTGGGGGGAATAGAAGCAATCTCCGGAATTGAGAAAGCAGACATATTCCCCGTGTGCCTGTTTCAGCCCCTTGTTCATGGCATTGTAAATGCCGGTATCCCGTTCGCTGACCCAGTATGAGAGGGAGTTTTGGTATTTTTTGATAATTTCGGCGCTGCCGTCTGAAGAACCTCCATCAATGATGATATATTCATAATCGGCGCATTCCTGTTTGATGACGCTTTGGACGGTTTTTTCCAACCCTGCCCGGTTGTTCAGGTTGATAGTGACGATGCTGAATCTGGGGGGAGTGCTCTTCATGTTTTCTTGGTGGCGCCTGATGGTCTTAATTGAGATGGGAGGCGGCGCAACAGGTCTCTTGCGCCTTGGCTGATGCATAATAGCAGAATGCCGTAGCATACCGAGAAAGGCGCGCAAAGGCAGACTGCGTAGGACAGCCATGAACCGAACGAAGAACTGTGGCCGGGGAAAAGCGTAAGAAAAGGTTTGCTGATAAAATGGAAAGCCGCATATGAAATGGCAAAGGCTAGCAGAAGGGGAAGGTTTTTTTCCAATACAGCAGGTAAGAAGCTCGCAATCCCCGGGAAAAAAGATAATAGGGTTTCCATAGGGCGATGATAAGCGATGTGCTGATAATCTTGCCCAGGAGAATGCCGTTGATACCCAGATAAAAGGCTGTTGAGAGGGTAATGCCTACATTGAGGATGACTTCCGTCCAGGCGGCCCATGTGTCTGCATACAAACCGAAAGCCGTATTGAACATATCCACCGTGCCGCGGGTAATCATGATAAATACGTAAATCATCAGCAGAACCACAATGGAATTTTCCAAAATGTACTCACTGCCCAGCCACAACGAAATGAAAGAGTTGATGAGATGGTAGCAGCAAAAAGACGATGATGCCGGCCAGAAAATACCGGAAAGCCATCAGTTCCCAGAATACGGACAATATTTTTTGCCGGTTTCCCTCTGCAATCAGGTTCCCGATCCCGGCCGTGATGCTGTCCATGGTAGTGGTGAACAGCCCCGTAATGCGGGTGGTGATGAGAGTATAGTTGCCGTAATAGGCAACCATGGAAAGAGAATCGAAGGCAAAGACGAAAATCTGGTCGCTTTGCATTAACAGGAAATCCTTGATCTTGTGGATAAAAACCTGTTTAGTGCGGATCAGGATATCGGGATATTGACGTTTGAGGGCCGCGCCGTTTCTGGTGCATGTCTTTAGCCAGGGATAAACCCGGCGCACTTTCCATCTTAATATCAGCGAGTATAAAATGCCGAAAGCTAATTCGACGGCAATCCAGATGTACGGATTGCCGTATTTCCGGGCCAGAGCCATTTGAAGCAGTATTTTGAGAATATTGGCTGTCTGGAAATAGGCTGCGACCAGATAATTTTTTTGGTCGGCAACAAACAGGATTTGCGTGTAATTGACAAAATAACTGAGCAGAGATGAAATCAGGAATGCGTAAAAGGCGCTGTAAACAACGCCGTAGGAAATAGGGCTGTTCCGGAAGATCAGAGGAAAAAACGCGCTGAGGATAATAGCTGCGCCAAAAACAAACGCCCCTATTTTTTTGTAAAAAAATCCAAATAAGGAGATAATATCGCTGATGGCGTTTTTCCGGTTCTCCTGCAATGGTTTATAAAGCGCAAACGAAATGGCTGCCCCTAGGCCGAGTTCAGCCAGATTCATCAATCCCAGAATATTCTGCAGGGTGCCGACCAGCCCCAGGAAATTGCTTCCAAGCGATTTCAGGAAAATAGTGCGCGACGTGCATGCCAGTGTGAGAATATAAAAAATAAAACTGACACGGGCATTCAGAATGCTCTTTTGGACGCGGGATTTTGGCATGTTAAAGCTGAATCGGCATATTGGGGAAACAAATCCGGTCAGGAGAAATGATTACTGGCGAAAGAAAAACAGGGAAATATCAAAAAATAAATAAAGGAGCGACAAAAAAACTCCTTCGCATAATGGAAGGAGTTAGAAGGCTTGGGCATGGGCCAAATCAATACACGTCCCGCTGGTAACGGCGGTGCTGTTTCATGTCCGCCACATATGCCGCGGCTTCCTCCGGAGTTTTATGGCCCCAGGTCTGGATGACTTCATGAAGGGCGTTGTCCACGTCCTTCGCCATGCGGGAGGCGTCCCCGCAGACGTAGAAGCAGGCGCCGGCTTCCAGCCATTTCCAGAGCTCTTCGCCTTCCTGGACCATGAGGTGCTGCACATACACCTTCTTTTCCTGGTCGCGGGACCAGGCCACGGACAACTTCAGTTTGCCGGTGCCGGTCAACTGGTTCAGCTCGTCTTCATAACAGAAGTCGGTGGCCCTGTACGGATTGCCGAAGAACAGCCAGTTGCCGCCCTTGGCGCCGGAAGCGGCGCGTTCCTCCCAGAATGCCCGGAAAGGGGCGATGCCGGTGCCGGGGCCCACCATGATGATGGGGGTGTCCCCGTCTTCCGGAAGGCGGAAATTCTTGTTGGTATGTACGAATACCCTGGCCGTATGGCCCGGCTGGAGGCGGTCCGCCATATAGGTGGAGCAAACGCCGCCGCGCTTGCGGTCACGGGCCGTATAGCGCACCGCGCCCACGCACAGGTGAACCTGTTCGGGATGGGCGTTCGGGCTGGAGGCGATGGAATAAAGGCGCGGCATGATCTTTTTCAGGATGCCGACGAAAGCCTCCGCGGATTCGAAGGAAGCGGGGTATTCCGTGGCCAGATCCAGCACGTCCCGGCCCCACAGGAAATCGCTGAGGGCGTCCTTATCCCCGGCCAGAAGCGTGTTCAGCTCCTGGCTGCCGGAGGCGGCGGCCCACTTGGTCAGCAGGGCTTTGTTGACATTGGTAATGTCATAGCAGTGAACCAGGGCGTCTTTCAGGCTTGCGGTTTCCCCTTCCGGCGTGGGAACCTGGGAATCCGGGCTGAGGCCGAGCTTGTCAATCAGAGCGTCCGCCAGGGCCGGATCATTGGCGGGAATAACGGCCAGGGCGTCCCCGGCAATATAGTTCATCCCGGAACCGTCCAGGCTGTATTCAATGTGGATGGTTTCCTTGGGGCTGCCTTCCCCGGTGATGTGCCTGACGGAGAGGACGGGAGCGGGAAACGGATTTTTTTGCCGTATGGTTCAGTGGTCATGATGATGGAGGGGGGGTGAAAAAGAATATTACCAGCGGATAACGGCGGCGGACCAGGTAAGCCCGGCGCCGAATGTGACCAGGACAACGTTGTCTCCCTTGCCGAATCTGCCGGAACGGCGCGCTTCGTCAAAGGCGATGGCGACGGCGGCCGCGGACGTGTTGCCGTACTTCTCAATGTTCACGAACACCTTATCTTCAGGAATGGAAAGGCGCTGCGCTACGGCGTTAATGATGCGGAGATTGGCCTGGTGGGGAATAATCAGCTGGATATCGTCCGCCGTGAGGCCGGCGCGTTCAATGACGCTGGCGGCGGAAGCCTTCATGCGCGTGACGGCATGGCGGAAGGTCTCATTGCCGCGCATGGCCAGGGTAGCCAGGCGTTCATGGGCGTTTTCCGCTGTGGTGGGGCAGCGGGAGCCGCCGCCCGGAATCTGGAGCAGGTCATGCAGGGAGCCGTCCGAACCGATATCCGTGGCAAGGACGGAGCCTTCCCCCTCTTCCCCTGTGGAGGCCTGGAGCACGGCTGCCCCGGCGCCGTCCCCGAACAGGACGCAGGTGCTGCGGTCCTCCCAGTTGACGACGGTGGAAAGTTTTTCCGCGGCGATGATGAGCGCCGTCTTCATCTGGCCGGTGCCGATGTACTGGACGGCGGTCTTCATGGCGAACAGGAAGCCGGAGCAGGCGGCGGAAATGTCAAAGGCGGCGGCATTCTTGGCGCCCAAGGCATCTTGGATATAGCAGGAAGTGGAAGGGGTGAACGTATCCGGCGTGATGGTGGCGACGATAATCAGGTCAATATCCTCCGGCTTCAGCCCGCAGGATTCCAGAGCGCGCTGGGCGGCCTTCGTCCCCATATGGGAAGTGTACTCGTCAGGGGCGGCGATGCGGCGTTCCACAATGCCCGTGCGTTCAATAATCCATTCGTGGGAAGTGTCCACCATCTTTTCCAGATCCGCATTGGTCAGGCGGCGTTCCGGAACATAGGAACCCGTACCGATAATCTTGACGGGCAGTCTTTTAAAGGGAGTATCAGAATGTGCGGCCATAGCTTTGGGCGTATGATGAACAGAAAACGTCCTGACGTTTTATGTGGAAACAGTCTAAAAGAAAGCGGGCCTGATGACCAGCACAAAACGCAGGACTCCTTCCATGCCGTAAATGAATGGCCTACAACAGCCACCCCTGGCTGTTGGCGGGCGGCGCGGCTCCCATCTTGAGATAGGCGGAAGGCATCGCCACGCGCCCCCTGGGTGCGGCTGATATACCCCTGCATAATCAGGAAAGGCTCGTGCACGTCCTCCAGCGTGGAAGCGTCCTCCCCTACGGCCACCGCCAGGGAGGAAAGGCCCACCGGGCCGCCGTTGAATTTGTAAATCATCGCTTCCAGCAGGCGCTTGTCCATCTCGTCCAGGCCATCGTCGTCAATCTCAATCATGGTCAGGGCGTCGTGCGCCAACTGCTCCGTAATCACGCCGTCGCCGCGCACCTGGGCGTAATCCCGCACCCAGCGCAGCAGGGAATTGGCCACGCGGGGCGTGCCGCGGGAGCGCAGCGCGATCTGCAGGGCGCCCTCCGGGTCCACGGGCACGTTCAGCAGCCCCGCGGACCGTTCGATAATGGCGCACAGCTCCTCCCGCGTATAATAATCCAGTCGGTTCACTAGGCCGAAGCGGGAACGCAGCGGGCTGGTCAGCATCCCGGCGCGGGTGGTGGCCCCCACCAGGGTGAACTTGGGCAGGTTGAGCTGGATGGAGCGGGCGTTCGGCCCCTGGTCGATGATAATATCCAGCCGGAAATCCTCCATGGCCGGGTACAGATACTCCTCAATGGCCGGGTGCAGGCGGTGGATCTCGTCAATAAACAGAATATCCCCCTTTTCCAGATTGGTCAGCACGCCGGCCAGGTCTCCCGCCTTTTCAATCTGGGGGCCGGAAGTCGTATGAATGCGGCAGCCGACGGCATTCGCGATAATATTGGCAAGCGTCGTCTTCCCCAGGCCCGGCGGGCCGCTCAACAGGATGTGGTCCAGCACGTCGTCGCGCTGTCTGGCGGCTTCCACCATCAGCATCAGGCGGTCCTTAATCTTCTCTTGGCCGCAGAACTCGCTGAAAGCGGGCGGTCTGAGGGACAAATCAAAAGCGGAGGAGGGGGCCTCCGTGGTGCGTGTGTAAAAGGACTCTCCCATGCGCAGGACTAGCAAACCCGTCTTTGGGGCATCCGTCAAGGGGGAAGTGTGGTCGGGAAACGCCTTTTCCGGGACATGCCGGAAGCCTTTGGCCTTTTTTGAGGACGGGAGGAATGCGGAGCCGCGGAAATGATGATACTCGGTGAACGGCATGTCCCGCCTTCTCTCCTTACAGCGTGGGTTCTCATTTCTGCCGCGTTTTCCCGGAACTCCCGGAACCCTGGGTTTCTGGAATCCTTCGGTCTTCTCTTCCTGTCTCGCTCCTGAAATTCCTCAAACGTCTGCTGGTCAATTCTTGAGTCTGGACGGAAGCAAGTTTATCAATAGAGGTTCTTTCCTGAACCTTGCCCGATTGCCCGGAAGCCGTAAAGGTGGAGAAAGAGAAAAATTCTTATTTGCTCCGCGGGAAAAACAGGGCAGGGAGGGAGGAAATCTGCCATGCCCTCATGGATGATTTTTGTGAACCATGGAAACCTGTTTCTTTCAAAACTTCTGAAAATACGCTTCGTTGTTGTTTATGCCCGTTGAAGATTTTCTCGCGCTGTCGGGGCGCTTTTCATCCTCTTCGAGCAGCTGCCGGAAACGTGAAAAAACTCGGGGAAAACGGGAAAATCCCTTCCGGATAAAGATTGCCAAACCTCTCTTCTGCCGTTACTCTATCCCTGCTTTCCTATCTAGCACAATCTCCAACGGGCAGGTGTCAGAGTGGTCGAATGAGCACGCCTGGAAAGTGTGTGTACCGCAAACCGGTACCGAGGGTTCGAATCCCTCCCTGTCCGCCATCAATTTTCTACCGCAATATATTCGTCAAGAGTGTATTGCGTCTTTTTATTTATGAAGATATGGGAAAGAAATGGGGAAATATTGCAATTATTTTCGATTTGTTGCATTATTACTCCTAACGATTCGTTCAAGCTATGATATTTATTTCTCATAATGGAAAAGACAAAGAAGTTGTTGCTCCTTTTGCTCATAAACTTGCTGAAATATTCGGTATAAAGAATGTTTTTTATGACTCATGGTCAATTAGGCCAGGAGATGGCATAATTGATAAAATGAATGAAGGCTTAGAAAAATGTAAATTTTTTTTCTTCTTCATATCAAAGAATAGTTTGGAGAGTGAAATGGTAAAATTAGAATGGCAAAACGCTATTATTAAAAAAACAAAAGGAGAGACTAGATTTATTCCCGTGAGATTGGACTCTTCACTGATTCCTCCCATATTGCTCCAAACTCTTTACATTAATTTATATGAACATGGGTTAAACGTTGCGATACATCAGGCGGTAGATGTCATTAGTGGCAATGACTCAACTATCATAAATGCTCAATTCTCCAATTTGCAGACTAAAATTTCAGAAAACAACACTATAACAATAGAAATAAGTGCTATTCATTTTCTTGAGCCAATGCCTGTTTTCCTTGTTTTAACAAGAAATAAAGAATCGGACTTGACATTTAAAACTCAAGGAGGTAGTTTTTGGGGTGGATTTAATTCAAATATAAAATTAGATAATGGGGAAGTAGTTAATGCCATTTATATAAAATTCCCAGATAATATCATTCCTGGATTTCCACAAGAATTTTCATTACTGAAAAAGGAGACACTCAGGTTCAAATAATAGGTGTATTACATCCAGTTAATGAAAATAAATATATTCCAATTCCTATAGTTAAAAATTAACTCTATCTCAATAGCACTCTACTCCTATAGTTCTAGTTCAACTCTTTCTTTCTACAATCCATTTCCTCTTGTTTCTTTCTCCAAGCATAATCGTGCCAATCTTCCATACATTCACCAAACTGATGTGCTTCATCTGGATTAGGAATATATTCCCCAAAGCTGCTCCAATCAGTATTCTCTCCTTTTGAATAATTGTCCATAGCTGACTGTTCTTGCTCTCAATCCCTCTAGGATTCTCTCTGTTATCTCCATTAGCATTTCTCTATGTCCTAAACAATTTTCATAGGAATCATTTTAGAATTAACTATTTAGAATGATTTTAATTAAAAATGCCTTCGTACAAAACTAATTGACCTTGGAAGTCCTAGAATCTGGTCATACGTAATCATGCATTTGGGAATTCTTCCATTTATTATATTCATACATTGAGTGAGATCATTTTTCTTGTAACTTATTTGTTTCCATGTGCTCGTGAATTCCATGGGATTTCCGGGGAAACAATACATGGAATACAGCGGTATACATTTGAAAACTCTCTTTTTATCTTTAATATACATTGTATGAGACCATATTTTTCATAAATTGCTCATTGCAATATATTTGTAAATTTTAAACCTGTCTTTATAAGCTTATTTTGTCCTTCATTACTCCATAGTACAGGATCATTTAGAGAATCCATGTTTGAGGAAATTCAGATTATAGTATACGGAGAATCATCTATACGCTGGTTATTTTATTCTGAATATCCCCAGAATTGATTATACGGATTTCAGAGGAATGATGGGTATTAACTCCGCAAATTTGAAAAATTACCCTTTCAAGTGAAAGTCTCCTTGTAAATAGGGATAGGCTGCTGATTGGGGGAGTGTGTTTGATTTGGTAGGGTACTATGCTATTTGTTGTGCCCTATATGGCAAGGAATATCGTATAGGCGTAAAAATGAAAAAGGATGGAATCAATATTGATTCCATCCTTTGGGGAGGGCATTTAAACTTTTAGTAAGCTTCCATCATCAAAAATGCTTTCAAAAGAATTGAACTTGAGCCCCTGTTTTTCTTACCCGTTTGCAGCATATTTGATGATGGAAAGGAATTGCCGAATCTCGTTACTCGCTTAATTCGGTGATGTCGGTTTCAGGTTTCGGGTAGCCTTTGCCGGCAATCCATTTTTTCGTTTCCGCCGCCATTTCGGGGGTGACGTTAAAGTCGTATTGGGCATAGTCGCCGATGTGGAATTTTCCGGGCTTGAAGAATCCCCATTTCTCAAAGAAGTCCGTCAGGTCGGTTTTTGTGACGTCACAGCATGCCTTGACGAATTCGAACTGGTATTTGACGGTCTCGTTTCCTCCGTAGTTTCCCGCGTTGTTGCGCAGGTACTCCATGACGTCAGGATAGAAGTCGGGGTGTCCGTTTTTGGTAAAGTAAAGATGGAGCTGCCACAGGGGAACCAGCTTGTTGAAGACGTCCTTGGATTGCAGGTAGGCGATTTCCCCTTCGATGATTTCCTTGCGCGCCTTGTCGTAGCTGCCCTGGCGCTTCAGGCGGCTTTCATTGCCTGTTTTGGCTGCGGCCTGCAGGGAAAAGATGTTGTTGCTGACTTCCGTCATGCCGCCCCAGGTCATCGGGCGCATTTGCATAACGTGTCCTACTTCGTGGGAGAATCCCCAGCAGGCGTCGCCCTTGAGAACGTTTTCAGGGTCGGTGACCATGCGCATTGTCCCGTCGTTTCCGAGGTAGGCGACTCCGTCTCCGTCGCGGAACATGTAGTAGTTGAAGTTCACGCGGGCCAGGACGCGGTTTTCCGGGATTTTGCCGTATTTATCCAGGCCCATCAGCTGGTATTGGATGCCGATGAGTTTGTCATAGGCGTTGATGAGTTCGGTTCCGCAGTCTTTGGTGAATTTTTTCAGGAATTCTACGGGGTAGGCAACCTGGATGTATTTTCCCCGGGCATCCATGATCGGAGAGACGGCCTGGTCAAGCAGGCGAACCCAGTCCTTGTTGGTGTCGCCCCGGGTGGTGTCAAAGTAGCCGTTGGCTTTGCCGGTCACGAAGTGGACGGGGATTTTCGGCGCCTTGCCGGCGTCTTCGGTGAAGTAGCTGATATAGGCGTTGGCGGGCGTTTCCACGTCAATGATGTTGATTCCTTCCTTGAGCGGAATCTGCTTTTTGTGCAATCCCCAGCCATTAGGGTCTTTTGTGGGCTGCACTCCTTCGGCCGGCTTGCGCATCAGGTTCGGCAGCAGGAGGCTGATTTCCTGCCCCTCCGTCTTGCCGACCAGGACGATATGCTTCCCCTTTTCCAGATATACGCCCGTCATGTTGTCGTATTTGCTGAATCCGTCGCCGATTCTGAGATTTTTCCCCGTCTGGCGCGGTGAGGGGAGGGCCCGGTATTCGGCATACAGGTAGTCCGGCTTGTAATGGCCCGCCAGGATTTTGGCCGCGAGTTCCTTCATCGCGTCAGACTGGAAGGCGGAAGTGTCTTTGACATCCGGCTTCAGGGAGGTGCAGGAGGAGTCTTTGAACAGTTTGAGGTCGTTGCCGATGTGTTCCGGCGTGTTGGCGGCAAATGCCGCTGCGAGCGACAGCAGGGGCAGGGATAGTAATGGAAGGATTCGGTTCATGACAGTGCGGGAAGCAGGTGATTCCGTGATGTTACAAGATACAGGTTCCGTTTTCTTCTTCTTTCACCATTTTTTCTTGATGAATAAATAGGCAGGCAGTCCGTCAGGAGAAAGGCCGGGCGGTTGATTTGTGGAATGGTTTTGGCGTTGCGGCAGGTTTTCCCCAGCCGGTTTCTCGTTTCCGGATATTTCCCGTGTTCCGGCGGGCTCTTTTCCGGGGCGCCGTATCCGGATGGGCGCGTTCCTTGCTCCCCTCTTGAGTTTTGAACCGAAGCCTTCCGGGCTTCCCGGCGGCAGTATTGCGTTCCTGCCGCGTGTTTCTCTTTATGTTCCTTTTTCTCTGGTCTTGACGCACATGCATGACATGGTTGTTGTGCGGAAGGGGAAAATGGAATAAGGTGGAGAGGATGATGAACTCCGTATTCAAGTGTTTGATGAGTGCCGTATGCGCCGTGGCATTGCCGGCGTTCGGGCAGGAAGAGAAAACCGGTTTCCCTACGGACAGGGCTGTGACCGTATTCAGCGCCGGGGAGGGCAATCCCTATGCGTCCATCCGTATTCCCGCCCTGCTCAGTATCGGCAAGGGCCAGCTCCTGGCATTCGCCGAAGGACGGTACAAGAATACCGACCAGGGGGAGAACGATATTATCATGAGCGTCAGCAAGAATGGCGGGAAGACCTGGTCCCGTCCCCGGGCGATTGCCAAGGCCCATGGCGCCACGTTTAATAATCCGTGCCCTGTTTATGACGCCAGAACCAGAACCGTGACTGTCGTGTTCCAGCGTTACCCTGCCGGCGTCAAGGAGCGGCAGCCCAATATCCCGGACGGATGGGATGATGAAAAGTGCATCCGCAATTTCATGATTCAGAGCAGGAACGGAGGTTCTTCCTGGACGAAGCCGCAGGAGATTACGAAGACGACCAAGCGTCCTTCCGGGGTGGATATTATGGCGTCCGGCCCGAATGCGGGAACCCAGCTGAAGAGCGGAGCCCACAAGGGCCGCCTGGTGATTCCGATGAATGAAGGGCCGTTCGGCAAATGGGTGATTTCCTGCATTTACAGCGATGACGGCGGCAAGAGCTGGAAGCTGGGCCAGCCGACTGCCAATATGAAGGGCATGGTGAACGAGACGTCCATTGCGGAAACGGATAACGGCGGTGTGGTGATGGTTGCGCGCCATTGGGGCGCAGGCAATTGCCGCCGCATTGCGTGGTCCCGGGATGGCGGGGAGACCTGGGGACAGGTGGAGGACGCTCCGGAGCTGTTCTGCGACAGCACCCAGAATTCCCTGATGACGTATTCCCTGAGCGACCAGCCCGCCTACGGCGGCAAAAGCCGCATTCTGTTTTCCGGGCCCAGCGCGGGACGGCGCATTAAGGGACAGGTGGCTATGAGCTATGACAACGGCAAAACCTGGCCGGTGAAGAAACTGCTGGGCGAGGGAGGTTTTGCCTATTCCAGCCTCGCCATGGTGGAACCCGGCGTCGTCGGGGTGCTTTATGAGGAGAACCAGGAGCATATTAAAAAGCTGAAGTTTGTTCCTATTACCATTGAATGGCTGACGGACGGGAAGGATGCGGGGCTTGCTCCCGGTAAAAAAGCTCCTGTTCTCAAATAGAGGAAAGCCGGCCAATACGTTTTCCCCTCCCGGAGGTGTTTCCGGGGGGGGATTGAATGCTTTCTTCTGTAGCGGAGCGTTATGGAAGAAGGAAGGTCAGGTCTTGTTGCTTGATGGACTCAAGGGCAGGAGGGCGTACTGATGGAGTGACCGGGGTATAACTCCGGGAGGATGAGTCTGTTGGAAATACGGCGATGTGCCAGTAAGGCTTCAATCATCCGGATAAGCCTGCGCGTTGTTTTTTCTGCAGGGGCGCGGTAGGAAGTAATGGGGGGAGTGACATGGTTCAGGTAAGGTTCGTGAACCAGGCTGAGCAGACTTATTTCCCCCGGGATGTTTTTAGCCATGGCGGCCGCCCAGGAGATGATGGATATCAGCATTCTGCTTCGGGTGGAAATTAAGGCGGTGATACCCGTATTCTCCAGATAAATCCGGTTGAGTTCTTGGGTTGCCCTGATGGCATCCGACGGCATGCGGATGACACAGGGGGTCCAATGTTCCCCCTGGAAGGAGAGGAACCCCTGTTCCATGAGTTTATTGCCTCTCAGCTTGGAATCCGGGATGCAGAGCGCGATCCGACGGTGCCCTTTCTGGTACAGGTAGCCTGCCGCGTGGCTGGCCAGCACTTCCCAATGCGTATCCAGATACGGCAGATTGGAGGAAGGGTAGGAAACTCCCCGGACCAGGCAGGGGAGGCCTTTCCGCTTAAACCACAGCTGTATTTCTTCCGTGGCGCGGTAGAGTATCCAGCAGCAGCCTGGATATTCTGTTTCCAGTTTTTCCAGCCGCGTGCCAGGATTTTTTTTTCTTCCCACGCAGCTTCAACCAGTTGAAGAGCAATACCTTCTTCTCTCAGCGCCTTTTCCAGTTGATAGAGTTCCACCCAAATGCTTTGGGGGATGTCCCGGATAGGAACGGAGGAGAGGAAGCAAACGCGTTTTTCCAGCAGGGGCAGAGACTGCACAGGGCTTGTAGAAGTCCTGATGATTCTGGCCCTGTTTTTATCCGGAGCCGCCAGGAAGCCTTCTTCCTGCAGCTGCGCGAGGGCTTTCCGGATGGTTCCCCTGCCGGCGGCGAGCGCTTTGCTTAGTTCCCGTTCCCCGGGCATGACGTTTGTAAATTGCCCGGACCGGAGGCGGTGCTTTAATTTGGCAACGGTTCTTGACTGGGCCGTTTCCCCGGGGCATGTATTATTCATGGGGGGAATCATACTTTCTGCTCGTGTTTGGTGGCAAGCGGTTCTGCCGGTTGTGTTTTTCCCGTTCCGTATTTTCCGGGGCGGGGAGGTAATTATTTCCGGGAACGTTTCAGAAGGCGATTAACGGAGTCCGGATCATTGGGGTCAAAAACGGTTTCTCCCGCTCCTGTGTCATTTTTGATTTTGGGGTACTTGTTCCCCGCGTATTGCCTGACCATGCTGTCCGTGTCGCTGATTTTGAATCTGACGGAGAGGATGTATGGCAATTCCCCTTTGTCAAAGTGTCCGTAGGTAGTGCATACCAGGGTATGGTCCGGCAATAGTTCGGCAGCCGGGTAGGCGCAGTCCCATCCGTTGCGGTTGTCCTTAAAACGGATTTTATATGAGCCTTCCGTGCCATTTTTCAGGTCTTCCCACCGGCCTATCCATCCCACCCAGTCCCCTTCCGTCGGGCTGGCGGCCTGCCCTTTCTTCCTGGTTGGGGGAGCATCCCTGAATTGAACCAGCAGCCTTCCGTCAGGCAGGGGAAGAATCTGGTGACGGTCTCCGCACAGGGCTGCCGGCAGTTCTTTGGGGGGAGTCCATGTTTTGCCTTCATCTCCGGAAAACATGATCTGGGAGTTATGGTGCCTGCTGTTTTCCCGTAACAGCAGCGCAATTGTTTTTCCGTCCGGGCTGCGGACAAAACCTCCCTCACACAGGTGCATGTCCCTTGTCCCCGGGAAAATGACCCGGGGGGAGGTCCAGGTCAGCCCACCGTCTTCCGTAAAGGTGACATATTGTTCAATGGTGTGAAACTCTCCATGTCCGTCTTTGCCCCGGGCATTGGCATGGTAGGAGGCCATATAATGCCCTTTTCCCGTTTTTAGAGGAATCAGGTCGCTCATGACAACAATGCCTCCGGCCTGGTTGGGAATGGGAGTCAGCTCGGACCATGTTGTTCCATTGTCTTCACTGACCGCCATCCGGTTCCTGGGGGCTGTGTTTCTGTTTCCTCCCTGAATGCCGCTGAAAAGCAGAATGCGACGCTTGCCCCGGGAGTCTTCCGTTTCATATAGTGTGGGTACTTCCCTGCTGGTTTTCCATGATTCTGGAACCGGCAGCCTTTCGCTCCATGTTTTGCCTCCGTCCGTGGGATTTTTTCAGGATGATTTCCCCGGAGCCGTGCCCTTTAGGATAAACGCACAGAATGGTTTTTCCGTCTTTCAGCAATAGCGTCGTTGGATGTCCCAGGTATTTTCCTTTTTCCTTGTCGACGACTACCTGGGCTTCTGTCCATTGATCCAGATCAACGATCGGGAGGCCGCTCCGGATGAACGCTGTGGAAGGGGAATGGTCCGGTACGGTGGCCTGCGCCGGAAGGTATGACGCCAGGAGCAACGCTGCCAGGGATGATAGGTGCAGATTCATGGGAAATGGATGTTGTGATTAAAGGGTGAGAGATTTGCGGCGTCTGAAGGGCAGAAGCGCCATGCCAAATGCAAGCAGCAATGCGCTTGCCGGTTCCGGTACGGACGATGTATGAATTTGAAGACCTGTGGGAACCATGTTATCGTTACGGGCAATAAAGTCCTTTTGCCAATTGGAGCCGACTAAAGCGAGCTGGTTGACAGACGGCCCCGTTCCGGCTGCGTTATCCATGGAATTGTCGATGCGCCGGGAACCGTTGATGGAGAAGAAATCGTTGTCCCAGCAGTCTCCTATGCTGATGGTGGACAGATCCGTTTCAGTAAACATGGCGTAATAAGTAGTGCCTGTATTTAAAATTGGCCCGTTGCTAAAAGTCCATGTTCCGGAAGCATAGTTTCCAGTAGAAATGGTATTGTCCGATTTGCCGATAATGGTTTGGATACCGCCTGAATGTTGCACGATGAGCAGGCCTGTTCCGTTTTTTCTGGCCTCTCTCAAATTGAAATCAATGGATGTTAGACGAACTTCTGCATCCATTGGCTGGGAATGCGGCGTGCTGGTCGTGATAAGCCTTGACCCTGCTTCTCCCAGGCAGAAAGACCATCCGGTGCACAGGTACTGGGATGTGGGGGAGAGATCGGGGGTGGCGCTTGTCCATGTAGTAGCCGCGATTCCCGTGGAAGCCATGCTTCCGGTCAGAATGATGGCGGCAAGTGAATAATGAATAGCCATAACGGAACCAATATCACAGGGCGGAGGCTCCCGGCTCAAGGATATTCAAGAAGGCTTGAAATAAGACCGTTTTTTAATTAAAAAGAACAGGTATATGGCTTATGGTAAATATGTTTTTATAGACTCCATGTTTGAAAGAACCATTTTCCCAAAGCCGGTGAAACAGGGTGTATCCCATTTCATACGGGTTCATAAAAAATTATTGCCTTGATCGGAAACGCCGGGCAGATATTCTGCGAAGCATCCGTTGCCCTTGGAGCTTTTCCCATTTGGGAAGGCCGGTGAGCGGAAAGTGATTCCCCGTTTCAATATATGTCCTGGATTTATCTGGTGTTGGCCGGTCTCTGCGAGATCGGATGGCCTCTGGGTTTCAAACTTTCTCAAACGCCCGGCACAGGGGCCCGGCATTCGCCGCCTGCATCGCCTGCTCCGTTTTCAGCATGGTTCTGAGCGGTTTTCTTTTTTGTGGCTTGCCCAGCGGAACATCCCCATCGGCACCGCTTATGCGGTGTGGACCGGCATTGGCGCGTTGGGCACGTTCCTGGTTGGTATTCTGTGGTTCGGGGATTCTTCCAATATCTGGCGCATGCTGGCGGCATCCTTCCTGCTGATAGGCATTATCGGGCTGAAGTTAGCCCCCGGGCATTGATGTGGTCTTTGGAATCCTTGCCGGGTTCCGGGAAAAGCCGTCTCCGCAGCTTTCCGGATAGGAGGTCTCAGTAGTGTGAGATGGCTTTTTCCCACACGGTCCCGCAGGCGTCGGAAGGCATGCGCCAGTCCCCGCGCGGGGAAAGGGAAATGGTGCCCACCTTGGGGCCGTCCGGCATGCAGCTGCGCTTGAATTGCTGACGGAAGAAACGGCGGATGAAGATGCCGAGGCAGCGGCGGATGAAGTCCGGCTGAAATTCGCCGCGAAAGGCATGTTCCGCCAGGTGCAGGATTTTATCCGGTTCCGCACCGTATTTAATGAAGTGGAAAAGGAAAAAGTCGTGCAGGTCGTAAGGCCCAAGCACATCTTCCGTTTTCTGCTCAATGGTGCCGTCGTCCGACGGCGGCAGGAGTTCCGGGCTGACGGGAGTGTTGTTGATGTCCGTGAGGGTGGCTGCCAGTTCCGGGGATGATTCTTCCGCGATGTGTTCAATGAGGCAGCGTATCAGCGTCTTCGGAATGGAGCAGTTGACCGCGTACATGGACATGTGGTCCCCATTGTAGGTGCTCCATCCCAGGGCAATTTCCGACAAGTCCCCTGTTCCCACGACCAGCCCCCCGGTTTTATTGGCCAAATCCATCAGAATTTGCGTGCGTTCGCGGGCCTGGACGTTTTCATAAGTGGTGGTTCGTTCGGCAGGATCGTGCCCGATGTCGGCGAAGTGCCGGAGGCAGCATTCCGAGATGGGGATTTCCCGAAGTTCCACGCCCAGAAGGCGGCACATGGTTACGGCATTGTCATGGGTTCTGTCCGTGGTGCCGAAACCGGGCATTGTCACGGCCAGAATGTCCGAGGCCGGGCGCTTCAGCGCACGGCAGGCGCGGGAGCAGATGAGCAGAGCCAGCGTGGAGTCCAGCCCGCCGGAGATGCCGATGACGAGCCGTTGCGCGCGGGTATGTTCCATTCTTTTGGCCAGACCTGCCGTTTGGATGGAGATGATTTCCTCACACCGTTCCCGGCGGCGGGACGGAGAAGGCAGAAAGGGCCGTGCCGGGTTGAAAGCGTATTCCAGGCCGGGCGCTCCGGGGACCTGTTCCGGCAGGGCCAGATGCAGGGCATTCCCGGCAGGGAAAAGGGATTTGCTGTCATTGAAGGAGCTTTCAGAGAGGCGCGCCGCCTCCAGCCGTTCAAAATCCACGTCCGCAAAGATGAGGGTGCTTTCCCTGCAGAACCGTTCCCCCTCCGCTGCTGGCCTGCCGTTGTCCGCAATGAGGGAATGGCCGCCGAATACGGTGTCCGTGGTGGATTCATGCACACCTGCGGAGGAAAGGACATAGGCACAGAGGCATCTGCCGCTCTGCTGTCTGACCAGTTCCCTCCTGTATGCGGCCTTACCGGTGAGTTCCGTTCCTGCGGAAGGGTTGAGAATGGCTCTGGCTCCCAGAAGAGCCAGTTTGGAACTGGGAGGAATGACGCTCCACAGGTCTTCGCATATTTCCACGCCAAAACTGAAGGGGGAAGATTCTTCATGAAAAACGATTTCCGTCCCGAACGGGATATGCATCCCATTGACTGTGACTTCCTTCACCCCTGTACCCAATTCCCTGCCGGAGGTGAATTGACGTTTTTCATAGAATTCCCGGTAGTTGGGGAGCACGGTTTTGGGCACCAGAGCCAGAATGCGGCCGGACTGCACTACCGCCGCCGTATTATACAGAGCGTCTTCATGAAGGAAGGGCAGGCCCACCACGGCAATCGTGCCGGAGCCTTCCGTGGCTTCCGTAAAGCGGAGCAGGCCGTTCAGGGCTGCTTTCCTCAGGTTCGGCTGGAAGAAAAGATCTCCGCAGGAATAGCCCGTAATGCACAGTTCCGGGAAAACGACGGCCGCCGCCTGCTGTTCTGCGGCTTTCCGGAATCCCTCCGTAAGTTGGTCGACATTGTAGTCCACTTCAGCCACGCGGAGCTGGGGGACGGCGGAGGCAAGTCTGTAATATCCGAACATGGGCGGCGCAGTCTGAAAAATGGAACCCGCAGATGTTCGTTTTTCCCGTAGTCAGGACACAATCCGGGAAAGGCGGGCCTGAGCCGGATACTAAAAGTTCATGAAGGACTTGTAAAGCCATCTGTAGGGACTGCTCCGTCCATGTTGCCGGGGAATGGGCAAGGAACGCAATTTTTCCCGCATGCCTTTCTGCATGACGGTCACCGGGCAAATCAGTTTTTTCCCGGGATCCCGCAGCATGGCGGCTTTTCTTGAGCCGGGTACGGCATTGAGGCTGGAACAGCGGGAGAAAAGGAGTAAACCATACCCTGAAAACTAATGAATAATACTGACCGATTTACTGGAAAAGCCCGGGCTTATGCCCAGGGCAGGCCCGATTATCCCGCCTCCGTTGTTGGGCTTCTGACGCAGGAGAGCCGCCGGGAGAATCCCCGTCTGGCGGATATAGGTTCCGGAACGGGCATTCTTTCCCGCGCCATGCTGGAGCGCGGCTGGACCGTGTATGGCGTGGAGCCCAATGATGACATGCGGAAGGAAGCGGAGAAGAGGCTGTCCGCTTTTCCCCGTTTTCATTCCGTGGCGGGAACGGCGGAGCGGACCGGGCTTCCCGGAGCTTCGGTGGATCTGGTGACGGCGGCGCAGTCATTCCACTGGTTTGACGCCGCCGCGTTCAAGAGGGAGTGCCGCCGTATTCTGTTCGGAGGAGGCAAGGTGGCCCTGATTTGGAACTCCAGGGTGGAAGACAGCCCCGTTGTCCGGGAGGAAGGAAATATCCACCGTCTTTACTGTCCGTGTTTTTATGGATTCAGCGGAGGGCTGGAGAAGTTGACGGACAGCATTGGAGCGTTTTTCAACCACCGTTTCCAGGTATTCCGCTTTCCAAATGATTTGTCCTACACGCGGGAGCAGTATCTCCGCCGCATGATGTCCACCTCCTATGCCTTGACGGAGGGCGGGGAAGAGCGGTCCTCCTGGCTGGGCGCCCTGGAAAAGCTGTTTGACCGGTTTGAAACGGAGGGGCGCGTTACGGTTCCGAATGAAACTGTGGTGTATCTGGGGAAGTGCTGAGGATGCGGCGTTTATGCATGGACTCCGGAAAAGGAAAAGCCTCTTTCGGTTCAGGAACTGAAGATGATGACGGCAAGGACGGCAATGATTGCCAGAACGACAACGATGGCGGTAATATAGCCGGGTTTGTGGACATCAAGAGTCCACTCCTTTTTGAGATGGGAAAGATCCTCCCCTGCCGCATAGCGTGAAAAAAGGTCATGGAGCCGGGAGTAGCCCAGGTCTTTGGGCGTCATGTAAAGCTCCCTGTCCTTTCCGCCGGCAAACGAAATTTCGCAATGGTAATTATCCGGACTATTGCAGATGGCCTGGAGGAATTCGTCACCACGGCTGCAGATAATGAAAGCTTCCGTGTTATTTTTAATGCCGGACAGGGCTTGATCCCGCGTTTCACAGGGCTCTCCGGAAAGTTCCCAAACGATGGAGGGGGCGGAATGAAGGCTCATGGAATAAAATCGGAAAATATGGCAGAGAATTATTTTTCCTGCCGCCAGTAAAAACTATCCTTTCTTCTTCCTGGGCGGAAGGTGTTTCCTGGCGCAATACTCCGGAGAATACTGGGAGCGCTTGCGGGTTGGGGCATTCAATGGCTGTTTTTCCGCTTATCATTCCGGTTTTGCATGGGGTCCTTCCGTCAGGGCGTCCCTTCGCATTTTCCCGGCCATGCAGGCTGACGTTTTCGTTCCCCTGGAATAATCATTCCACGGCTTCAGGCATGGCTATTTTCTCTCGCTATTCTTGCTTTATTAAGGCAGGCCATCCATGTTACGATTATTTACTGCCATGATGCATCAGACTTTTTCCCAAGAGCCTTTTCTGGTTTCCGGATTGCATGGGGACCAGATTCTGGGCGCCCGCAGTAACCAACAGGATTCTTTCTCCATTCTGGCTGGAGAGGACGCATTGGTACTGGTGCTGGCGGACGGCATGGGTGTGTATACCGGCGGAGAGTTGGCCAGCCGCGCGGCGGTGGAAGGCTGTTCGCGGGCTTTTGAGCAGAAATCCGGTTTGCCCGGAGAGAGAATGAAAGCTGCAGTGACCGCCGCAAATGAACAGGTATGGTCCGCCCGGAAGAAAAGAGGGGAGGATGACGAGATGGGGACGACGCTGGTAGCAGCCTGGATAGGGGCGGATGGGCTGAGGTGGGTCAGCGTGGGGGACTCCCTTCTGCTGCTTATCCGGGAAGAGAAAATGTTTCTGCTTAATGAGCTGCACCAGTATTCCGCGGAATTGGAGCGCATGGCGGATGAAGGGATCATCAGCCGGGAGGAGGCTTTGAGCCATCCTGCCCGCCATTCCTTGACTTCTGCCCTGATGGGGAAGGAAGTTCCTTTGGTGGATTTGCGGGAGGAATGCTTTCCCTTATTTCCGGGGGACCGTGTTTTGGTCGCCAGTGACGGAGTGGGGCCTTATCTGGATTCCCTGGGGCCGGCAGGGATGCGGTATTTGTCCATGCTTTCCGCGGAGGAACTGGTGCGTTCCGTGCTGGACGGCATTAACCGCGACGGCGCGCCCAACCAGGATAATGCCACATTGATTTGCGCAGAGATAGCAAGGGCTTGATCTGCATTAGTGCGGCAAGTAGGTAATCTGCGGACGGGCGATTTTTGAGATTCACATCCTCCGTCTGCCGGACGATGAATAAAACCCCGCATGCCTGAAACGCATGCGGGGTTTTATTAAAATAGCCGGGGTATTTCCCGTTCAGGAATGGTATTCCTGGAGGGAACGGGGTGATACCTTCACGTGCTGGGCGGAGCGGATGCCCTCCACCGTGGCCCTGGCGGCTGCGATGGTAGTCATGTACGGAATTTTCTTCTGGATGGACTGCATGCGGATGAAGGAGTCGTCAATCATACTGGTGCGGTCCACCGGAGTGTTGATAATCAGGTCGATCTGCTTGTTGGTGATCATGTCGCCCAGGTTCGGGCGGCCTTCATGCAGCTTGTTGACTACTTCCGTTTCCACGCCCTGGCCGCGCAGGTATTCTGCGGTGCCGCCGGTGGAGATAATCGTAAAGCCCAGGGAAATCAGGTCCCGGGCGATGGGTTCGATGAACTTCTTATCCCGGTCGGAAACCGTGACGAGCACCTTGCCGGAGGTAGGCAGAATGCAGCCCGCAGCTTCCTGGGCCTTGTAGTAGGCCATGCCAAAGTTGTCCGCAATGCCCATGACTTCACCCGTGGCGCGCATTTCCGGCCCCAGTACGGGGTCCACTTCCGGGAACATGTTGAAGGGGAAGACGGCTTCCTTCACGCCGATGAAACGGCAGGCGCGCGACTTCAGGCCCAGCTCCTTGAGTTTCTTGCCCAGCATGATTTCCGTGGCGTAGCGCGCCAGGGAGATGCCCGTTACCTTGGAGACGATCGGCACCGTGCGGGAGGCGCGGGGATTGGCCTCAATGATGTAAACCTCATCGTTGCAGATGGCGAACTGCACGTTCAGAATGCCCTTTACCTGGAAGTCCTGGGCAATTTTTGCGGCATGTTCCTCAATGGTGCGGATGTGCTTGGGAGCGATTGTCACGGGGGGGATGGCGCAGGCGGAGTCGCCGGAATGGATGCCGGCCAGTTCAATGTGTTCCATGACCGTGGCTACAAAAGTATCCGTGCCGTCGGCCAGAGCATCCACTTCCGCCTCAATGGCATTGTCCAGAAAACGATCGATCAGCATGGGATATTCCGGGCTGACCTGGATGGCCTCCACGCCGTAGCGCTTCAGGTTTTCTTCATCGTAAATGACTTCCATGCCGCGGCCGCCCAGCACGAAGGAGGGGCGCACCATGACCGGGTAGCCAATGCGGCGCCCCAGTTCCACAGCTTCCTCCAGGGAACGGGCCGTGCCGCTTTCCGGCTGGCGGATATTCAGGGCGATCATACGTTCACGGAAATATTCGCGGTCTTCCGCCAGACGGATGCCTTCCGGCTGGGTTCCCATGATTTTCACGCCGGCGTCTTTGAGGGCCTGGGCGATGTTAAGCGGGGTCTGGCCTCCGAACTGGACGATGACGCCTTCCGGCTTTTCCTTTTCGTAAATAGCCAGCACGTCTTCCACGGTCACGGGTTCAAAGTACAGCTTGTTGGCCGTGTCAAAGTCCGTAGAAACCGTTTCCGGGTTGCAGTTCACCATGATGGATTCATACCCGTGGTCGCGCAGGGTGAAGGCGGCATGCACGCAGGTATAGTCGAATTCGATGCCCTGGCCGATGCGGTTGGGACCGCCGCCCAGAATCATGATTTTCTTCTTGTCGTTCACGGGAACTTCGTCCGCCGCGCCGCTGTAAGTGGAGTAGTAGTATTCCGCGTGTTCCACGCCGCTGACGGGCACGATTCGGAAGGTGGCCGTGATGCCGTCTTTCTGCCGGCGGGCGCGGACGGCCTTTTCCGGCACCCCGAAAATCTGGGCCAGGTATTTGTCGGAAAAGCCCATTTCCTTGGCCTGGCGCAGGGTTTCCGCGGAAAGGGAATCCCAGTCCTGCCCATCCAGGGAAAAGTCAAAGTCCGCCAGTTCCTTCATCTGTTCAATGAAATACGGAGTGATGCGGGTCAGCTTCACGATTTCCTCCACGGCTACGCCGCGGCGCAGGAGTTCGTAAATCTGGAAGAAGCGTTCGCTGTTGCCGTACGTGATTTTTTCACGCAATTCCGGGGTGGAGAGGGCTTCCAGCTTTTTCACACGGCCCAGGCCGGCACGTCCGATTTCCAGAGAGCGCACGGCCTTCTGGAAAGCTTCCTTGAAATTCTGCCCGATGCTCATTACTTCTCCCACGGCTTTCATCTGGGTGCCCAGCTTGTCGGCTGCCTTGGGGAATTTTTCAAAGGCCCAGCGTGCGAACTTCACGACCACATAGTCGCCGTAAGGTTCGTATTTTTCCAGGGAGCCTTTGCGCCAGTAGGGAAGTTCGTCCATCGTGACGCCGGAGGCCAGCTTGGTGGAGACGGAGGCGATAGGGAAGCCGGTGGCCTTGGAAGCCAGGGCGGAGGAACGGGATGTACGGGGGTTGATTTCAATAACGATGATGCGGTTGTCCTCCCGGTTGTGGGCGAACTGCACGTTTGTGCCTCCCGTAACGCCGATGGCGTCCAGAATGCGGTAGGAATAATCCTGAAGTTTATCCTGCACTTCCTGCGGAACGGTCAGCATGGGAGCCACGCAGAAGCTGTCTCCGGTGTGCACGCCCATGGGATCTACGTTCTCAATAAAGCAAACAGTAATCTTTTGTCCCTTGGCGTCGCGGACGACTTCCAGTTCCAGTTCCTCCCATCCCAGCACGCATTCTTCCACCAGCACCTGGTTGATGAGGGAGGCGGCCAGGCCGCGGGGGACTACCTGGCGCAGTTCCTCCACGTTGTAAACGATGCCGCCGCCCGTGCCGCCCATGGTGTAGGCGGGGCGCAGCACGACGGGGTAGCCCAGTTCAGCGGCCACCTTTTCAGCTTCCTCCACGGAGTAGACGGGTTCGGACTTGGCGACCGGCACGCCGATCCTGTCCATGGTTTCCTTGAAAATGATGCGGTCTTCGCCGCGGGCGATGGCTTCCAGATCCACGCCGATGACTTCCACTCCGTACTGTTTCAGGATGCCTTCCTCATGCAGCTTGGAAGCCAGGTTCAGGGCCGTCTGGCCGCCTAGGTTGGGCAGCAGGGCATCCGGGCGTTCCTTCTCAATCACGGCCGTGATGCGGTCCACGGTCAGAGGCTCAATGTAGGTGTGGTCCGCCATGCCGGGGTCCGTCATGATGGTGGCGGGGTTGGAATTCACCAGAACGACGTCGTAACCTTCGGCGCGGAGGGCCTTGCAGGCCTGGGTGCCGGAGTAGTCGAACTCGCAGGCCTGGCCGATGATGATGGGGCCTGAGCCGATAATGAGGATTTTGCGGATATCTTCGCGTTTTGCCATGGTATGATGCCTCTATGTGGTCCGTGGTGGTTAAAAATAAATGCCGGAAACAAGGTCCGCCCAAGGTGCGTTGCCTCTCCGCTCCGCATACCCGGCGCGTGACCTGACGCACAGTACGGGACGCCGGGCGATAAGTCCAGACAAAACAACAGGAATTCCGGGGAAAAGGCTATGGCCTTCTTTCCTTTTCGTACAGTGCCGCACGCAATCCGCCCTTGATATTTTCCACAGTCCGTATACCCTGCGGAGCAAGGATGAGGAACGCCCTGACATTAATTTGCTGTCTTGGATTGCTGTGCTCCGCAGCATCGGCTGCGGACCTTTCTTCCACGGGGAGGGGGAGCGCCGTGCCTTCGGGGGCGGCTTCCTGGTACCAGGCCCTGCGGACCGGACTTTCCCAGTTCCGGAACGGCGGCGGCTACGAAACCAGCAGGGAAGCCATGCAGGCCCTTGCGGAGAAAGCCTGCCGCTGGGACCCCCGCACGCGCCGTCCCGTTTTTCTTCTCCGTAACGCCACGCCCTCCTTCTGTTCCTCCGCCTGCTACCTGCTCCTTTTGAAATCCCTGCAGATATGGGACTCTGCACAGCCGCGGCCCGTTATTTCCGAACGCGCGTGGCTGGCCCTCATCCCCCGCTTCGGCCAGCATGACGGGGAAGGGCCGTGGGGATGGGCGAACGCCAATGGCCCCGGCCTGGCCGTCCTGGTGCACAGGCTGGGAGCCGGCATCAACTTTGAGGACTGGAGGAAGGCCCGTCCCGGCGACTTCATGAAAATTTTCTGGACGGACCGCATCGGGCGCCGGGAATCCGGCCATCTGACCGTCCTGGTGAAGGATGGAGGGGACCAGGTAACGTTCTGGTCCTCCAACATTCCGGACGGTTACGGAGCCAGGACGGTGCCCAAATCCCGGATCAGGCGCGTCATTTTCACGCGCATCACCAGGCCGGAACGGTTCAACCTGGCCCCCTCCGTGGGAAGCCACCCGTGGCTGTCCTCCCTGCTCCGGCAGGAAGTGGGCATGAAGGAAGTGCGCAGGCATTCCGGCATGCAGACCCCCTGACCGTTTCCCGCCGTGAAAAAATGCTCCTTCCCTCCTTCCGTCACCCCGGACTGTTCCGTGCTGGTGCTCGGTTCCCTGCCGGGAGACGAATCCCTGCGTCAGGCCCAGTATTATGCCCATCCCCGCAACGCGTTCTGGAAAATCATGGGGTCCCTTCTGGGGTTCGATCCCTCCCTGCCATATGGGGAACGCCTGTCCCTGCTCAACCGGGGCGGGGTGGGGCTGTGGGACGTGGTGGCCTCCGGCGTCAGGCCCGGCAGCCTGGACCAGCACATCTCCCAGGAACGGCCCAATGATATTGCGGCCCTGCTGGATCGCTTCCCGGGCATCGGCGTGGTCTGCTGCAACGGCACCGCTTCCCATAAATACCTTAAACGGTATTTTCCCGAACTGTTCCTTCGGGAAACGCTTTCCGTCATTCAAATGCCTTCCACCAGTCCGGCGGCGGCGCGGCTGACGTATGAGCAGAAATTCCGCGCCTATGAGGAAATCATGGCGCCCCTGCTCCGGAAGGAAAGGGAATAGAGACCTTCTGCGCCTTTTCCAATGCCGTGCGCGGCCGACGGTAACAGGCGGGGTTGTTCGTCAGCAGGACCCGACGGCCGCCAGCAGGTGGACATCCAGGGCCAGGGCTTCGTGAATATTGAAATTCAAATCATCACGGAGCCTGTTGAGGGCCTCCATGCGTTTCAGCAATTCGTTCACGGGCATCTGGGCGGCCAGTGTGCGCACCTCCGGATGAATCGGAGCGACTTCCGGGGCTCCGGAGGCAATCAGGGCTGCCTGGCCGAACCAGCTGATGAGCAGTTCCAGGGCCTGATTGCGCTGTTCCAGATATTCCGTCTCTATCTGGGCGGCATTCGCGTCCTTATTGCGGGCCTCCCAGTCGGAGGCGTCCGTACCCTGGGCTGCTTCCCTGGCTTCATCTTTCAGAGCCTGATTCAGGTTTTTGGTGATGGCGGCCTTGGCCTCTGCCATGACGTCCATGAACCTGCTGCGGAAGGCCAGAGCGGCCAGGTCATTATTCAGATTGCGGCAGGTCTCCAGCCAGTGCGGGAGCAGGGCCTCCTGAATAGGAGTGAGCCTGAATTCTCCGGATTGCAGCAGATTGACGCGCACGCAGCGGGAAATAATTGTCTGGAGAAGCTGATCCGGCTGGGAGGTGGACAAAATGAGCAGACACTGGCCGGGCGGTTCCTCCAGGGTTTTCAGGAAAGCGTTGGCGGCCTCGTCATTCATCCGCTCCGCATCCATGAACACGGCTATCTTCCATTTCCCCTCCGCCGCGCGCTGTTGCAAAAAGGGTTCCACGGCGCGGATATCATCCCGCAGGATGCGGCGCGACTTGGACTTGGGGCGCACCAGCCGGCAATACTCGTCCCTTACACTGTCCAGATGGTCTGCCCGGATGCCGTTTATCAGCTCCAGCAGTTGCAGGATCAGGCGGGAGGCTCCCTGATGCTCGTCTCCCACGATGAGCAGGGCATGGGGAAGCCGGTTGCGGGAGAAGGCGGTGCGCAGCAGATCGAACGCTTGGGATGCCGTAAATGCCATATGCTCCTATGAAAACATTTCGTTGCGTCAGGGCAACAGAAAAGATTGGTATATGTCGGATATTTCATGTACTAAGGGGGCCGGTTATGGAACAAAATGACATCTCATCCCGGATTGTCTTTGCCGACCGCGGCAAGGTGAATGTGGAAAAAGGCGTGGAATTTGCCCCCAAATTTGACCAGAACGGCCTGATTCCGGCCCTCGCCATGGACCATATTACCCATGAACCGCTGATGCTGGCCTATATGAATGCGGAATCCCTGCGCATGACCATGGAACTGGGGGAAGCCGTCTACTATTCCCGCAGCCGTCAGGAAATCTGGCATAAGGGCGCTACCAGCGGCCATGTGCAAAAAGTAAAGCAAATCCTGGTTGACTGTGACCAGGATGCCCTGATTGTGCTGGTGGACCAGTGCGGCGCCGGAGCCTGCCACACCGGGCACCACTCCTGCTTTTACCGTTCCGTTCCGTTCGGCGATGAACTGAAAGCCCAGCCCCAGGGGGGGGCCGTCACGCTGCGTGAAGCGGACGGAGGCGTCGTTTTTGATGCCGAAGCCGTGTACGGCAAGGGCCATTAACTCCTTTTGCGCGTCAATCTGCGTTCTCCGGGTTGACGCGCCCTCTTTTTCTGCTGTAAAATCATGAATGTGAAAAAACTGTTTCTCATGATGGCTGCCGTTTCCGGGGCGCTGGCCCTGTGCCAATGCTCTTCGGAAGCGCCTCCTCCTCCCGGAACCGTCCGCATGGTGGATCAGCAGGCGATTGCCCTGATGCAGGAAGCCAGGGCAAAGGAAGCGAAGAATGATCTCTCCGGGGCCATCAAGAAATACAGGCGCGTGGTGGAAAAACACCCCCTTTCCAGGGAAGCTCCCCAGGCCCGGTTCAGAATGGCGGAACTCTATGAGGCCCGCAAGGAACCTGCGGAAGCGTTTGACCAGTACCAGAAACTCATTGACCGCCACCCGGACAGCCCCCTGTACAGGCAGGCCATGTCCCGGCAGAAGGAAATGGCCTTCGGCGCTGCGAGCGGCGCGCTGACCAACCGCGTGCTGTGGATGTTTGACGTCAGGATGGATCCCACGAACGTCACGGAATGGCTGAAGCATGTGCGGGACAACGCTCCGTACGCCCCTACCGCCCCGCAGGCCATGAACGTGCTGGGCAATTACCTGGCCGCCCGCGGCCGGATGAAGGAGGCCATAGAGGCATATCAGAACCTGGTGGACAATTACCCCAACTCTCCGCTGGCCCCCACGGCCCAGCTCCAGATTGCCACCCTGTATCGCCAGGCCGCTGCGGACGGTGACCGCAACCACGTCAATGTGGCCCGCGCCCAGGAAGCTTATGAAGACTACCTTCAGCGTTATCCCAACAGCGCCCGGGCAGGAGCGGCCCGCGCCGACCTGGCGGCCATGAAGCGTGAGCTGGTGGCCCAGCAGCTGGAAGTGGCTGAATACTACCTGACCAAGATGAAAGATACGGATGCGGCCATCTTCTGCTACCAGGAAGTAGTCTCCAGGGGCAGCATCAATCCCGCCGCCGCCGCCAGGGCGAAGGCCCGCCTGAAAGAACTGCGCGTGACCAGCAGATAACAGGAACTCTCCGTCCTCATGAACCGTATCCGGAACGTTTTCAAACTCTTTCTGCCCGTTTTTTGCCTGTTGGCCGGTTCTTGCGGCTACCAGCTCGGCTGCACCAAGCCGCCCAGGCTGGAACTGGCCCGGACCGTCAAGGTATGCCTCTTCGCCAACAACTCTTTGGAACCCCGCGCCGCCACGCTGGTGACCGGCGCGTTGGCGGATGAGCTGCAGCGGGACGGCACCTACCGGTTAAGCTCCGGTGCGGATGCGGATATCCGGGTGGAGGGGGAAGTGTACTCCATCACCTTCGACCAGTTGCGCTCCAGCCGGGAAGACACCTACAAGAGTACGGAACTTGGGTTGCGCCTGGCTGTCAAATACCGTGTGGTGGACGCCAAAACGCAGGAAATCCTGTATGCCGGTTCTGCGGAGGAAGTAGGTCAGTTCTTTGACCAGGGCAACATTCAGTCGGCCCGCACGAATGCCCTTTCCTATGCGGCCCGTCTGGTGGCCACTTCCATTGCGGAAACCCTTACCAATGGCTAACCCCGCCCGGTTCAGGAAGATCAGTGCTTATGGAGGAAGTGGAATACAGCGTTTATTTTGTTCCGGTGCCTATCGGCAACCGGGCGGACATCACTCTGCGGGCGCTGGATGTGCTGCGCAAGGTGGATGTCATTGCGTGTGAAGACACCCGCCATTCCGGCCTTCTGCTTTCCCATTATGAAATCCGCAAACCGCTGATAAGCATGCATGACCACAATGAACAGCCGCGCGCCGGGGAAATTGCGGCGCGCGCGGCCGGCGGGGAAAGCTTTGCCGTGATCAGTGATGCGGGCATGCCTGGCGTGAGCGATCCGGGCTACCGTCTCATTCAGACGCTCAAGGAAAAGGGAATAAGCTTCACCATCCTTCCCGGACCATCCGCCGTGGTGACGGCTCTGGTGGGGTCCGGATTGCCTACGGACGCCTTCTTCTTCGGCGGCTTTCTGCCCGTCAAATCCGGGAAAAAAAACGCCGTGCTCCAAACGGCGGCGGAAGCGTCCCATACCAGTATTTTTTATGAATCCCCCCACCGCATCGTTAAAACCATGCAGGCGCTGGCGGCTCTGGATCCGGGCATTCCCGTCTGCGTAGCCAGGGAACTGACAAAAACCTTTGAAACTTACCATCGCGGTCCGGCTTCCCGGCTGGCGGCGGAATTTGCGGAACGCCCCCCCAGGGGGGAAATCGTGCTGCTGGTGGGCGGCGTCAATGCCCCGCGGGCTACCCGTTGACGGACCGAAAACATCATGTCAATAGCTGACCGTCACTTTAATCGGGCGGTGGTCGGAGGCGGCGGGAGCTTCAATTACCCTGCGTTCCTTCACATGGAACGCCTCTGTCTTTTTTCCCCTGTACATCCAGATGTAATCAATGCATTCCTCCGGATTCTCGGCGGGGAACGTTTTTTGGGCCGGATCGCTCAGCAGGATGAAATGCTTCTTCATCCGGGTTATCGGCTCCGAATCCGGCGTTAAATTGAAATCCCCGGCAATAAAAAAGGGCTTGCTGCATTTTGCGGCCAAGGCGGCAATCATATCGATGGAAGCGCTGCTGTCTTCCCTGGTCAGGGACAAATGCGTGACGCAAAACCAGTAATCCCTGAACTCGGCCATCAGCAGCACACGGGCCTCCTCCCTGCCGGGCAAAGGAATCCGTTTGACGCTCAGAGGCTTTTCCCTGGATAAAATGCCTACTCCATAGGAACCGCCCGAATAATCAATGGCTTTGGCATAGGTTCCCGTCAACGTTGTCCTTGCGGCCAATTCCTGCAGGGTATCCCTGCCGCCGCTCCTGATTGTCCCCTGGTCCAGCTCCTGAAGGGCCACGACATCCGGTTTTTCCTCCGCGATTACCCGGGCCGTGCGGTCATAATCCCTCCTGCCGTCCATGCCGGTGCCGTTCTTTACGTTATAGCTCATCAGCGTTCTCCGGCCTGCAGGGGAAAAGGGCTGAAAAAAACAGCCGCGGCTGCACCTAACCTGAAAATGGACCATTTATTTCCTTTCATATTTGCAACAAGCTCCGTATTGCCCGGGCTGCAGATAATACGAGCTCCCCTCTCCCTTTTCTTGCAGAAAATTTTCCCCATCCGGATACGCAATCCTCCTGTGAGGAGAGGCGGCAGCTCGTTTCCGGTTTCCGGAGCAGGGCCTCATCCCTGATCGGGCCAGCCGCCTTGGATGCTCTTGGAGCCATATGCCGGCGGGAAATGACGCAAATTTTATCAACTTGACGGCTGGAAGTGTGTCATGATAATATCCTGTCATCATGCTGGAGGATAGGAAATCACGTTCCTCGCGCAAGACACCGGATTTGGTGGCTGATGAGCTTATTCTCATTCTTCATGAAGCGGGCATGCTGGAATTCAATGACATTTTTCAGCGTACCGTTGCCGTGATGAAGGAAAAGCACATGTCCCTGGGCGGGGAGGAAATCCTGAGGCTGAGGATTTACGAAAAACTCCAGAATCTGGTGAGCGCCGGCGGCCTGATGAAAAAAGGCCGCGAATACACGGCCCTCCCCAGGCTGATGGCCTTAAAATCATCGGCAGGCGGGGGCAGACTGGGGTAACCCTGATTCGGGAAAGGCATGGGTTGCGGTTTTCTGAAATGGGTTTCCCGTAAAAGAGAGGCTCTTTTACGGAAAAGCTCAGGGTTTCATCACCCCTTCCTGGAATGGCCCGCGGCAGTCATAAGGGATAATGAGAAGCAGGTTGTTAATCCGGGTTACCATTTTCTTCTGCTTGGTTTCCTGGATATGGAACAGGTGGACACTGTCATTTAAGGATCTCAGATACTCGAACGTCATGCTTTCCCCCTCCATTCGGAATTCTTTCGGATCCTTAATTTGAACGGCGCCTGAAGGGAAGTCCCATGTTCCGGTGATGTCCTGGAGTTGCTGTTCCTGAAAAGTCAGTTCCAGCATCTTTGCCTCCGGCGGTATTTGCGCTGAAGCCGGGACGGTAAGAAGAATGAATGCGGCAGCTCGAATAATATTAATGGCTCCGCCTGTCCGGGAAAAGTGCTGAATGTCTTTGCGATATTCATATGTATTTAATATGGTGATGGTTGGTAGTTTTCGTCCGCTTAGAGACCGTTCATCTTGATAATGTCCAGCAGTTCTTCCAGAGTGCGGCAATGCCGCTCGGTGTTACTGCAGTCCAGGCGGAGCATGTTAAACTGAAACCATTGGCTGTTCTGTTCTTTTTCATCCTCTTCCGTCAGACATGCGGCATATGCCGCTCCCAGGGAGTCCTGGAAACTTTCCCATTCCTTCTGAGCCGCCTTCAATTTTTTTGCTATGGCTGGAGCATGGGAGTAATGCTCCATGAGGGCCGAATGCGCTTTATGGAGCCGTTCCGTCCAATATCCGAGCAGCTCCTGACGCACCCAGTTGGCTTGGCGCCCCGTAAGTTTTCCGCTGTCAAGCTGGCCGAGCAAAGCTGTCAGTTCCGGATCGGGAGTTTTTTCTCCATCCAGCATAATAGTTACCGGAATCCCGGTGAGATTTTCCGCTTCCTGTTTTTGATCGCAGGTAAGATAGCCCTGAAGAATCCCTTTGTAATAGCAATAGCCTCCCTTGTCTGTGAACGTGATGGTGGCCGGCTTCGGGTTTTCTCCCTTTGCCTTCTCATAGGATTGTTCCCCTGATAAATAATAGTGTCTGAACAGGGATGGATCCTCTTCGTACATTTCCCCGGAAGAATGATTCTCTTTATGCTTATCACAATAAGCGACAATGATATGAGCGGTTTTCCCTTTAGGCTTGTATGTAACGATTTTGTCTTCACTCCCCTCCCAGGAAAGGCCGTCCTTTAAATTCAGAAAAATCTCATGATGCAAATTCTTATATTCTTCCTTTCTTGCGTGAATTTCCAGCGATGCCCCTTCCAGGGACGGAGGAGATTGGACGTCTCCGGCAAATGACCGGCTCCAGCACAAGGCGGCAATGATGAGAAAAGAGAAGGAAGGGAGAATATCCATTAATTGAAAAAGGGTAAATGTTTTAAAGAAGATAAAATTTTATCCATATTCAGACAGGGTTGTAAGATTATTGAATTTATGAAAATACCCAATATCGCCAGGGTCAATGATTTGTGATTGGAAAAAGATCCGTTCTGTTCATATTTGATGCGGCCCAATGCAAAACAGGCAAGTACCGACAATAGCGGAATCGCATAAGGCCATCGCATGCCTTCAAAAAGATAATAGGAATTCCTGAAAAGCAAAATAGACAGCCATGAAAACAGGATGCCTGCCATGAGCGCAAATTCAAATCGAACGGATTTATAATAGAATTTTGTCAGGAAAATAAGAAGATAAAAGCTGAATATGGTGGTAATGATATAATAGGCTTCTCCTCTGTAGGATGTTTGAAGAAACCCCATGGCCCCGCCAAGGGACATCGCTGACAATAATATTATTGTCAGCGGATTATAGTGGATCCCGGAAATGCGTCTAAAGACAGGTCCGTATATGGCGATGATGAGTAGCGTCACCCCTGATAGAAGGTAGGCCAAATTGACGAAGGCAGTGTTTTTTGCGGATGGGAAGCAGTCGCCCATGAGCAGATAGATGGCATAGGGATCCGAAATGCAATTCTTTACATCAATGGCTATTCCAGGGATAAGCAACGCGAGGATAATGAATAAAGAAACCAGGGAAGAAACAGGGTGTTTTTGAATGGGATAGATGACGTCGTAAAATGAATTTTTATAAGAAAAGCTTCTTTTCCAGGAATTGTTTATCCATTTTCCCTCCTCTTTTCTTCCTTCTGGAGAGCACATGACTCCCTTGCCTTGCAACCCTTCTTCCGTATCGTTCCATGTGCCTTCATAGATATGGCCGTCTTTCCATGTCATCGTTCCATGGCCTTTTCTGGAGGTCCCGCAAAAAGTTCCCTGGTCAGTCCGTTGCTGTGTTGCATGGTAAAAGATGGCTTGGCCTGACAGGTTGTCGTTCTCCCATGTTCCCAGGACCCAGGAGCCATCATGAAAGTGGTAGGTCCCTTTCCCATGTCGGCATCCGTTCTTTAGTTCTCCGTCATAGCTTTCTCCATGAGCATAGGTCTGGGTATTGTTAGAGCAGCCGCTTTTTTCAGAGGAAGCTGTTTCCGGTTTTATAGAGATGTTCAACATAAAACGTGGGATTATTCAGGCTTTTGATTAAAGGCAATACATCCGGCCTCAAATGCCTGCCAGACGCATGCTATCCAGGCAAGCGGTCCGATGATGGCGGCTCCTATGGCTAGACCGATTCCGAGCGCTCCAAGCCGAAGCCCCCATTTTTCCATGGAAGATTCCAGGTCTTCGCCCCGGATAGTTGCTCTGGTGCCATCGTCGAATACAATGCTTTTACCTTCAAGAGAATTTGCGTATTTATCCTCTGCCCTCCATTCGGCCATTGTTTCTTGAATGACGCTCCCGGAAGTGTCCTCTTCCGGGAAGAACCCCATGGCCTTTCCTATGCCGAGGGTAATGCCGCTGAAGATCCATAACAGAGTCATGCTTGGGAAAAAGCCTTCCGTCATGTAGCCGTAGATGGTTACTACCAGGCATATTCCCATCAGCAGGACAATGACCATGGGAGCAATATTTTCAACATTCGGCTTCAGCGTTTTCCTGCAAAAGGCTACAAGGTATAAGATAAAGGCTATCAGTGAGGAGACAATGATGAAGGCGATGATTTCTTCCGCTCGTGTCAGAGAATCTCCTCCCGTCAGGGATTTTTGAATGATGGAGGCAACATGATGAAAGACATCCGACAAGTTTTCCGATTTTTTCATGGGGTTTTCAATGTATGGAAATCTATAAAATGGCAGTTATTTAGTTGAGTATTCACGGTCAAAGTAAATTTCTTTAAAATTCAGTTCTCCCTTATTATTTATAATACCTTTTTTCATCAGAAAATCTACGCCTAATTTATAAAGAGCTGCTTTCATGCCATTGGAATCTATATATCGAATTTGCATGAAATCTGAGAGACTTATGCATATCTTTTTTTCCTTTTGGTAAACGGCATATTCAGCAGCAACGGCTAGACCTTCTTCAATAGCTTTGGTAGCGCGTCCATCTTTATCCGGATATGATGATATATTAATTGTTTGCTTGTTTCCTCCAATCTCTATATCTGTTTTAAAATTTTCCTTTAATAATTCATTAGCGATATTGTTAATGAATCGTCTGGAGTAACGAAAAAATATTCCATGTCCTAATACTTCATGAGCGATCAGTGACAATCTTGACTTAAATCGTTTTTTATCTTCAACCATGTTTGTGAGAAATGTTCCCGTTGATATATTTAATATCCAGGGAGTAGAACGTGAGAATTGCATAGGAACAAGACTAGATGAGTTATCTGAATAGAATTGATGTTTCAGATTAACTTTAAATTTTAAAATATCACCTTTTTTTGATTTAATATTGGGTGGGAGATTTTCTGAATAGAAGTCCCATGCCTTATCCACATAATAAGCCACAAGCTGTTCCTGCTCCTCGTGAGTGAAGAAGCATGAGAAGTATTTTGTGCCGAAAACAAACGCCATAGCATTGAAATCGTTAACGGCTTTTCTAACTTTTTCGTCATTCCATTCCCGTGAACGTTTGACCTTGTTCATATCAAAGGAATAATCTTCGGGATTGAGCCGTCCAAGAATGATGCGCATGGTTCCTTTTTGATGCTCCATACCCTGTATTTTCAGCTTTTCGCTATACGCTACCCAGTCGCCGCAGATGGTGGCATTGTCCGGATCAGCTTCCCCATGAATAAAATGTTCGTATCCTTCTGAATCGTGGATCTTTCCATCCCCGTTTCGATCTACCCGGCGCCATTGGAGTTCCATCGGACCGTCTTTCCCGGATCGCTCCCAGCGTCCTATAAAGGCCCTGGATACGCTCTCAAAAGCGCCATAAGTCCGATAATCGGATCCATTGGCATTAGTATACCAACCGGTAACGTACCCTGTCTGATTATTGTCCTTGTCAGCTTGATGAAGGCGGATAACAAGGTAAGACCAGGCAATTCCCTTGGAGAAAAAATTGTTCTCATCTACCGTTTTGTTGTGCAGCCTGCTGTATGCCAGGAAGGAAGCTGCTACAGGGGTGGTGATCTTGTTGAACGCGTTTGCGATATCGGCGGGAAGCGACCGGGTTTTGTCCAAGACCAGCATGTCAAGTTCGGATCTTTTTTTGTCTTCCGCAAAATCAAGGATAGCCTTGCCTGAGGTAAATCCTAACCTTTGGGGGGCCAACCAGGGCAGGAGAATATCATATCCCGCTGCCCGTGCCGGGAGTAGTAAGGATAAGGCCAGGCAGACGCTCGCCAGGATGGTTTTCATAAGATGGCGGTATTTTATCGTTTGTGGGTTAATTGCTGGGCTTCTTGTTCAAGCTGTTGTGATTCGCTGAAGCAGGATGATTCTTTTTTCTCTTTCTTTCGCGGACGCCAGAATTTTATCCAGGTACTTCTGAAAGACGCCGTCCGCCACAGCCTGTCTGCGGCCGGCTATTTGCCGGTGCTGGACGGCCATCTCCCGGAACTTTTCTATGGTGGAAGGGAATTGCCGGAAACGTTTTTCATCCACTATCCGCTGGGGAATGGTTTTCTGATAACGCTCTTCCTGTTCATTGAAGAAGGAAAGTTCCCGATCCATGGAGCGCGTTTCGCTGCGGAGCGTAGTGAGGGCGTACCAGGAAAGGCCCCAGGCGGACAGGCACAGGGCAAGGAAAAGGGTGGAGTAAATGGTCAATCTCTTCATGGCGTTCGATAAATCAACGGCTTTTTTCCTGTAATTCGTTCTCCAGGGAGGAAATGCGGTTTTCTATATCTTTCTGGCTGACTCCCGCCGCCCTGAGCGCGCTTTTGGCGAACTGCATTTCCGCCTGGGCCTGGAGCAGTACGGTTTGTTGACGGTCAATCTGTTCTGCGAGGTTATTCCAGGCGCTTTCATCTTGCCATATTTCCCGTTTGATTTGGGAAGTTTCTTCTTTCAATTTGGCCATTTGCTGTTCCGTGAGCGCCATGCCGATGGATTTCCTGCCATTCCAGCTGCAGGGAAAAATGCCGCAGGCGGATTTTACGGGCGTGCTCCACCTGGGCGCGCAATTCCCCGGAACCGGGCAGGGCTTTGCTCCATCGGGCGTAGTGCTGGCAGGTGTAGACGATAAGAGTGATTCCTGCGATGGCGCAGCATCCGCTCCACACGAGCGCGGGGATGGATAAGCGGGGCGTGGGAGAAGGGGGGGGATAGTTCATGGTTGGATGGTTGTTGAGGGTGACGGGGTGAGGCCGCAGCGGCTGAGGGCTTCTTCCATCGTGACGGTTTTTTTCAGGAGGGAGCCCAGCCATGGATCCGTTCCGACATGGGGGGCGTTCGCGAAGGCTTCCGGCCTGGTAATGCGGGTAAAGAGGACGTGTCTGACGGTTGACTTGGGGATGGTTTTGGTTCCGTAGCCCGGCGTTTTCCCGGAGTTGGACTGGTTGGAGGACCAGAAGGTCAGGCTGTCTTCCGTCTGGGAGAGATAGATGGTCAAATGGCCGCGTTCCTTCGCGCCGACGGCTTCCGTCCACCACAGTTTCATGATGTCTCCGGAGCGGGCTTTTTCCCATTCGGTAAAGCTGTGCCCGCCTCCCAGCTTATGGATCAGGACGGCCAGGCCGGGGCCGTTGGCGTTGGCGCAGCCCCAGGCCCCCGTGCCGTCCGGGGCTTTTCTGGGGGCCAGGGCCTGCCAGGCGTTCCCGTCCAGGCCGTTTTCTTCCCTGCCGGAGTTCCAGAGCTCCAGCGCCAGGAGCAGCGCGCCGTAAACGGCGGAAGAACAGAAGGAAGGCCGCGCTTTTCCGGGCTGCAGCCGGAGGCCTTTCCGTTCATCGGGAAAACGCCTGGATGAAATTGTCCAGCGCTTTGCCCGTGCAGGCATATCCACCGCCCTGTCCCAGTTTTTCCCTGGCCTCCGCCATGCATGCCTCCCATGTTTTTCCCTGTATGGCGGGTTGGGGGCCGGGAGCCGCCCCCTGCCTCTTATCCGAATTTTTCCGGAAGGGCCATAACCAGGCGTAACGCAGCGCAAACGGCGGGAGAGCGGTGGTGAAGGAGGTGGTTCCGGTTTTGCCTGATATGGCTGGCCGGGCGGACGCCTGCGCCTCCGGCTGCGTTTCCGCCGCGTGGGGGGATGCGGCGGAGAGGAGCAGGAGGCAGGCCGCGGAGGGAAGATTCATGGGGACGGTTGAGCGGTTGTCCGGAATGCTCCGGCATTCCGGGGGGATGAGTGTGTCAGGAGGGGGAGGAATTCTGGTAAACGAGCCGTTTGTAGATGGCGGCAATAAGTCCTACGCCCGTAGCCGGAATGAGGATGATCGCCAGAAGAATGGCGATAAAGCCTAAGGCGTCTGCAATAGCTCCCAGGATGAAACCCAAAATACCGAGAAGAACGCCAAGGCTCACCAGAAGGGCCAGGAAAAGGATGAAGATGAGGAATTTGTTGCCGTAGGTATATTTATTGCTGAGCGTCAGCGCTTCCGAGGCATTGCAGCCTTTGTCCAGCACAAGCATGGGGGCTAATGACCAGGAAATGAGGATGACGATGGCCGGAAATCCGCAAAATAAGGCCCCTGCCAGGATGCCGGCAAGCATCAGCCCGCCGGTCAGGAAAAATTCCCCGAAGAACTGGCGGTAACGTTTGTCGAAAATAAAGGTGGGGGAGATGGGCTTATTCCGGCTCAGCGCAAGAGGCATCGTACACAGGGCGATGGTGGTGCCGATGTTGATGTACGGAATCCAGAGAGTCAGTATCCAGAGCAGGATGGCGAGAACAATGGAAAGGGCGTTTTTAACGGCAATGGAGTAGGCATCCAAAGTGGGCATAAATTCCTTCTCCATAAAACCGGGAGCGGCGGATTTAGCCGCCTGGTTCATTCCGATGTAGTCGTCCAGACCGTTGTCGGAAGCCTGGGGAGTCTGGGAAGGGTGATACGCCGGCCTGTTTTGTTGCCGGGGAGGGGCTTGCCGTACTACGGGTTGGCGGCAGGGGGCCGAGCCGTTTCCCTGCGGGCGGAGTCCCGGCTGTTGAAGCGGAGGTTGCCCGGAATAAGGGGACTGGGCTGGACGGCCGCCTTGTTGGGGAGGCATGGGGCGGTTGTATTGCTGAGTTGCTGCCGGGCGTGTTTGTCCTGGCCGTCCCTGGGAGGGAGGGAAGGCTCCGGCATGATTTCCTGTAGCACGGGAGGCGGATGTCCCGGGGAATGGTGTCCGGGATGGTGAGGGGTGGGGGGCTGCTCCTTCCTGATGGGGCGGCATGGGACGGTTCGCCCGCCGCGTTTCCTGGGGGACGGGATTCGGTTGTCCCTGTATGGAATGCCGGGGAGGGGCGGCCATGTTCGCCTGTGAAATGGTGTCCGGCCTGTTTTGTTGCTGTGGTGTATTCATAAATGGTAAGGATGGCGGCAAGCGGGAACGGCTGAGTTCCTTGATATTGACTGATATTTTGTCTGGAAACCGTGTTTCCCGGAAAGTTTTACTCGGACAGTTGGCTCTTCAGGTCCTTCAGCCGTTCTTCCAGGAGGCGCAGTTCTTCTTCGCTGTTCAGGATATCCCGGCGCTCTTCATCAAGCCGTGAAAGTTGTTGCCGCAGGTATTCCATTCTGGTGCGAATGCTTTCCAGAGAGTTCGATTGTTCAATGGTCTTCAGGTCTTTGGCCAGTTTTTTTGCCAGTTCGGCTTTTTCCTCAGATAAGCTCCTTTCTGCCTCCAGGGCCTGCCGGTATTCGGCATCCCTGCCATAATAAGTCCGGATGAACCATCCGGAGGAACCCAGAGACAGAAGGAAGCCGGCAATAATGATCAGAATTTTCATGACGGCTGTTTCTAATAATTCATTTTGAGGGATCGGTAGCCGGCTGTGGCGTCCGGGGCTTCCCTGCTGTTGAGGACTTCATTCCACTGGATGATTTGCCCGGAGGGTGAAGTCTGCCATATTTCCTTAGTATACCCCCGGATGGTCTTTCCCCGGTAATTGGAGCATTCGTAAAAGTAAACCAGCTCAATGGTGTTTCCGGAATAAGCAACTTTCAGTAAGCGGTAGTCGCGGATGGGCCATTTGTCCCAAAACTTCTGAATATCATTCATAATGAATTCGTTGTCCACTTCTTTCCCGTTGGCGTACATATAGTTGCTGCGAGGAGCGAACATTTTGGAAAGGCTGGCGATATTTCCTGTCTGGCGGGCTTTCAGGTAAGCTATTCCTCTCTCAACCATTTGCTTGTCAAGATGGGGATCGGAAATAATCGGAGGGGGCTCGGGAACTTGAACTGTACCTGGTCCTACGGGCGAGAGGTCAGGAACAGGGGAAGTAGAGGGATGAAGGGCAAGGGAAGGCGTTGAATGATTTTCCGGTTTATGGATGGGGTTGGGTGCTTTTTTCCTCTCTTCCAGAACATCAATAGCCTGTTGGACATCCTTCAGCTTTGACAGGGTAGGTAAATGTTCCTGCCTGATTTTTTCAATTTCCTTTTTTTTCGCTTCCAGGGAAGTTTGAAGCTGTTCTGTTTCTTTGAATGCCTGGGCAAGGGTTTCCGCCGTTTGCCTGACCGGATCATACTTTTTCCGTAGAAGCGCTGTTTCGTCAGTGAGTGCGTAAATATCACTTTTCAAGAAATTGGCCCGTTTGATGAGTTTTTCTCCTTTATCGTAAAAAATGTAGCTCAGCACTCCTCCTCCAATCAGAAGGAGCGCGGCAATGGATGCGGAAATCACGATCCCTCTGTCAATAGGGCCGGTTTTTTGAACCTTAGAGAGAGTTCCCAGAGGTGAAGGGCTGGAATCTTCTTCCTGCGGCCAGTCCTGCTGGGGTTCCTGTTGCCAGTCCTGCTGAGGTTCCTGCGGCCAGTCCTGCTGGGGTTCCTGCGGCCAGTCCTGCTGGGGTTCCTGCGGCCAGTCCTGCTGGGGTTCCTGTTGCCAGTCCTGCTGAGGTTCCTGTTGCCAGTCTTGCTGGGGTTCCTGTTGCCAGTCCTGCTGAGGTTCCTGTTGCCAGTCTTGCTGGGGTTCCTGTTGCCAGTCCTGCTGAGAATGACGTTCCCTGCATTTCTCCCGGGAAGAAGCAACGTTCATGGGAATATGATTATTCATCAGTGTGAGAAGTATTTGAGTCAAATTTGCTTTTTTGAATCGTGTATCATTTCAACCGTTTGAAGCGGTCTGTTATGAACAGCATATTCTTGATTTTTCCGTGGGTGAAACGATTGGCTGCAACTTCAGGCAATTTCTGGTAAACTCTTCTTTCTCCCTCTGTAGGATTCGTGATGCTGTTCAGAAAAGATGCGCCGTTTGGCATGTCCAGTTTTTCGAACAATTCAACCGTTTCCTGTTTTTAAGGAAGAATGCCCTTCCGTTCATTTTCTGTTTTGTGGATGAGAAAACCGCGGGAAGCGACCGGCAGGAAGAACAGATGCTAAAGAACCATTCTTAAAGCTTCTGAATTGTAATATTTTTTTTCGGAAATTTGTTCCCGAAGCTCGCGGAGACGTTTTTGGTTTTGTTCCATGTCTATCTTCTCCTTCTTGTATTCTCTGTAAGCCTCGTTGATGAGCTGCGCGGCTTCATCGGCACTTGCCTTGTCTTCCACATTTTCCAAGGCGCTGACAATCTCTGCCTGTAATATTTTGCTGGGGCCTTTTTGTTCGCAGGAAGCCAGTAATGGCGCCAGGAGCGCCATGCCTGCTCCGGCAAAATAGAGATGATGGTTCATAACGTAACGGGATTGGTAAATAGATATTAATTCCGAAGAGTTTCCTTTAATTTTTCAGAGTTGTAATAGTTCTTTTCTTCCGCTTTCCTGATGAGTTTTTTGAAATTAACTTTCGTACGGAAATGTTCATTTTCGTATTTCCGTTCATTGAGGTCGATATCTATCAATTTCAAGGCGGCGGCGTCTGCGCTTTCTTCGTCCACAACGGATTCCAGAATGGATATTCTGTCTTCAATGAATTGGTTTTCTTTATCCTTTCTGCATGAGGCAAGAAAGAATGTTCCCAGCAGGAGCGGGATCAGAATGAGATAAGAGGTTATTTTCATCATAAGAGTTAATGTAATTCGTGCGGAAATTGTTGTTGGCGCATGTTTTATTGTTCCGTAAGGCTACTCCACCGTAAAGCCGGTGGGCGTGCTGCCAGCGCCCTCGGATTCTACGCTGAAAGTTGGAATTTCTCCCTTTTCTGTGGGCGGGTTTTCTGTACCGTTTTTCTTGATTCCCGTTTTTCTGGTAACGGCTCTGCCGTTGATATGGGTCAGGTTGAAAGAGAAAGAGCCCCCGCGGAGGTAGGAGCGGTAATCATTGGCCGCGTGCCATTTGCCGCTGAGGTAACGGCGGTTCCCGGAGATATGGCCTCTGTAGGCGATAGTGGTTCCGGCGGAATTGCCCGCAACCGCCATTTTCGCGCTGAGGTAGGAATCCCCCAGAGAGGTGAGGTAAAAGGTAATCCTCCGGTCGTCGGCCCTGCCGCCAATGCTTCCGCAGGAATACGGTTCCATGGCGGAAGATGACGGGATGCTCAATTTGCCTGAAACGGTGCCGTCCCTATATTCCTTCAGGGTCAGCATGCGGGCTCCGGTTCTGCTGCTTGTGCCGGAGACGGAGCCTCTGTAAGTGTATTCTGCTACGATGGGGGAGCAGGAGGCAGCCGCCAAGGCCAGCAGAGCGGCGCAGGCGGCGGCTATTGTTTTTTTCATCATGGTTGGTGGATGGGGTATTGTTTGGCGGTTGATGCGGCGGTTATTTGCGTCCTAAGGCGTTGCGCAGTTTTTCCGAGCCGTAGTATCCCTTAAAGAAAGCTGCATGCCCAGGGCTTCCAATTGTTTACTGCTTTTCTCGTATTGAGGGTTATCCTCCAGTTTTTTTTCTTCAGGCGTATCGCTTATGGAATCATGCAGCTTGAAGAATTGGTTCGCGAGGTCATCCACTTCGTCAGCGTATTTGTCCGCGCTGTCCCGGTCATTGATTTTTTGCAGGGTTTCCACCAGTTCGGTTTGAGCGTCCAAGCATAAATCCACGTCGCTCTTTTGGCAGGAGGCGGAGGCCAGGGTCAGCAGGACGGCGCAGGCGGCGGATATTGTTTTCTTGATCATGGTTGGTGAATGGGTTGTTGGTTTGGAGTTGGTGGCGCGCCGGGAGCGGGAGTGTCCCGGCGCGCCGCCGGGAAGTTGGGGTTAGAAGCTGCAGGAGGCGTTGAGGTTGACGCTCTGGTTGGTTTGTCCGTTGCGAACTTCCAGCGTGTACCAGGCTCCTGTCTGCCAGTTCCGGTTGATTTGCCAGCCCAGGCCGGTTACGGATTGCCCGGCAGCCCAGGTGCGGGTGTACGGGTTCCTGCGGGCGATGTCCCCTACATAGGCTACGCTCAGCTCCGGCAGCAGGGCCTGGCCGTTGCCCAGACCTGCATTTGCTGATAGCGAATTCGAAATCCGTATAGGAATTCCTGAGTTCTCTTTGTCATTAAACTATTTGGAAAAGAACTGCTGATATACGGTGCGGTGAAACGGCATCAATGGAATTGCCGAATCTTTTGATTAATAAACGACTATTTTTACTTGACTACGGATTTCGAAACCGTTGCAAAATAGATGAAATGAAAGAGGAAATTTCAGAAACGGACCATGCGGCGCTGGCCATTTTGAAGAAGACAGGGCTGGATGTGGTGGAAGCCGCCCAGCTGGCATATGAATTGCTGCAAGCCAGCAAGGGGCGCGGCAGCCGATGGAAGAGGGCAAGGGAATGCATCCGGCTGGGAGAGGAAGCCCTGGTTGCCAGAGGAAAAACGGTAGTGTTCAGGAAAGCCGTGGATGAGGCTATGGAGGCTCGGCAAGATCGCAGGAAAAGAACTAGGGATGATTTTCGTTATATCAGCCGGCGTTTGTTGAGGTTTTGTCCGGAAATAGCCCGAAGGCCCGTACGCTTTATCACGCCCCGGGAATGCCGCGCCTGTCTGGAAAAATCATTTGATACCCTTAGGCAGAGGCATAAGGCCCGGTTGGTGCTCAGCGGTATTTTCGGAACGGCCGTGAAACGCGGATGGTGCACGGAAAACCCTGTGGCGCATGTGGACCTGCCGAGGCTGAAGGAGCATTCCATTCCCGTGCTGTCCCTGGAAGAAATGCGCCGGTTGCTGGCTGCTGCGGAAGAGTATGACGGAGGGGCGTGCCTGGCCGCGGTTGGGCTGATGCTGTATGCCGGCATCCGCCCGGAAGAAGTGAGAAGGCTGGATTGGGCACAGATTAATTTAAGGGAGGGAATGGTTTCCCTGAGGGCGCGCCACAGCAAGACGGGAGGAGCCCGCATTGTGACGATCCAGCCGGTTTTGGGAAATCTGCTGGAAAGAGCGGTTGCTATGGGATCTGTGTCGGGAAGCGTATGCCCGCGCAACTGGCCGGCGAAGTGGAGGGAGCTGAGACGGTTGGCCGGGTGGGACGGGAAGGAAAAGAAGTGGCCTGCGGATATGTTAAGGCATACGTTTGCCAGTTATTTTGCCAGGCATTTCAAGAATTTGCATGTATTGCAGATGGAAATGGGGCATGCTTCTTCCGATTTGCTAAGAACCAGGTATTTGAATATGGAAGGCATTACGGAAATGACGGCTGCCGTTTTTTGGGGGAACTGCCATGCAGGGCGCCACGCCATTAAAAATGGCCGCCCCTGAACAGAAGCGGCCAGCTGTTGACGGGATGATACCGTCCGGCAATTAGAAGTTGGTGCGGAAAGCGATATTGTAGCTCCATCCGGTAAAGCCTTTCTGCCGGCTGGCGTCCGTGCCGTTGGAATGGGCGTATTCGATGCCCGCCATGATCTTGGCCATGTTTGGGCTGCATTCGAAAATGTAGTAGTTGACGCCCAGGTACAGGGCCTGCATGCAGTCGGAAGTTCCGGAATAAGTGGAGTTCTGCGTATAGCGCTTTTCCCATTTTACGGCGTTGCTGCCCGCCGCCATCTGGTAGCGGACCACTCCTTCCCAGTGGGGGGTGAACTTGTAGGACGGCATGACGGTCACGCCGAAGACGTTTTCAGCCCCCGCTTTCATGCCGATGACGTTGAAGCCGGCCATGACTTCGGTCATCAGGGAGAAGTCCCCCTCGGAACCTTCCCAGGTCAGGGCTACCACGTCCCTGGCTCCGGTACCCTGGTATTTGGATTTAAAGCCGTAACCGGTCAGTTTTTCATACGCCTTGTTTTGGGCGTCGTCTCCCCACTTGGTGAAATTGTGGGCGTAATCCAGCCACAGACGGCTTTTCTTCAGGAAAACGTCGTTAGACGTGTCATAGCTCAGCGTGCCGGTGATGAAGCAGTTGTCCCGGGAATTGAAAGCGGGTTCAATGCGGTTGTTGAACGTGCCGGTTCCGGTGCCCCCGTTGCCGTTCAGCCAGACGCCTGCTGCCCAGCCGAGCTTATCCTTTTTGTCGGAATTGTTCACCTGGAATCCGTAATTGGTTTCCGGGCGGAGCTGGTTGACCAGCATGGAGCGTTCGATAGTCAGAATGGCGGAGGAGGATGTTCGGTATTCCCCGGTGATGCGCGGCTTTATTTTGCCGATGGCATAGGTGACGGGGCCTCCCTTGTATTCCAGATTCAGTTCGTAAAGGGAGTAGGTCAGGTCGGAGGTGTCCCATGTGTTGGTTTTTGCATTGTAGCTTTCCAGGCCGTCCATGCCGCCGATGTTCCAGACGTTGTTGAGCTTGAAGTTGTTCAGAAACTTCATGTTGAACCCGGCGCGGAAGCGGCGCCATTCATCGTTGAAGCGGCGGCCGTTGCCTTCCTTTTCTCCCATGACGCGGCCTTCGCCGTTCGGGTCAATCCAGTCCAGTCCGTACTGCATGCGGAGGGAAACGTTGAATTCCTGGATGTAGGGATTCTTGTGGTCCCGTTCCGAGTTGAACCACTTGAAACGGTCGCCGAGCCATTTGCAGGCGGAAAAGTTGTCACGGGCCGGCAGGGAGTTTCCGGTAGAGGGTGCGGCAGCGGCAAAGGCGGAGGCTCCGAGAGTCATGAGGCCGATGACGGGGAGAGTATAGGTCTTCATTTGTTTTCTATGGTTGGTTTGTCTGTGAGAAGGTCTTCCGGGGAAGGTTCTTCCTCCCGGAGACGGCTTCTGTCTATCAAACCAGCCACAGGAGTGTCCAAGGCTTAAGGGTGACAAAATAGCCACCCGTCCCCCTTTGGCGGTTACAAGGTCATGCGGAGCCATGCCCTGGCGTCCAGGGCGTCTGCGGCGGCGGCCACTTCCGCCTTTCTCTTGCTGGCCCCGGAACCGGCTCCAATGGCGTGACCATGCCAGAAAACGCGGGATTCAAAACGGTTTTCGGCGTCTCTCGGCCCTTTTTCTTCCGTTTCATAGGAAGGAGTTTCGGGCAGGATGTCCTGAAGGATAGCCTGGAGTTCCCCCTTGGGGTTGATTTCCTTGGGATGGCTGGCCGCGGAATCCAGAGCTTCATGGAGGACGCGCAGGGCCACAGCCTTGGCCGTTTCATAGTTGGAATCCAGGGACATGGCTCCGAAGACGGATTCAAATGTGTTGGCGATGATGGAATTTTGCTCCGTCCGCCGGCCCGTTCCTCCCCCTTTCCCAGGGCAATGTGTTTATCCAGCCCCAGGATAAAGCCGTATTTGCCCAGATTGGCGCGGCTGACGGTTCGGGCGCGCAGCTGGGTCAGTTCCCCTTCCGGGGATTGGGGCATGTGGTGGTAAAGGTACTGTGTGACGGCCAGCTGCAGAATGGCGTCTCCCAGGAATTCCAGCCGTTCATACGCCCGGCGCGTTTCCGGCTTGCTGTCCGTGCTGGGGTGGGTAAGGGCCTGAACGAGCAGATCCGGATTGTTGAAACGGTAACCCAGCTTGTCTTCCAGCGCGGTGTGATTCATCCCGGAAATGCTAGGGCCGCCGTTCCGGAAATGCAACTCCAAAGGGAATCTGCGCCAAAGAGCCCCCCTGGTTCAGGAAAGAGACGTGGTTGGAACAGATGCCGCAAATGTTAATTTGTCCAAAATGGATGCTTTTCCCAATGTTTGGGAAATCCCATTTCCACAATGACGTTTGAGGGCGTATCCGCTCTGGTGAAGAGTTCCATAACCCTGGCGTTCCATGCGCTGGTATGGGCTGATGCTCTTAGGAAATATCTGCATGCGGTTAATAGAAATGCCGTACTTGTTTTTTGAAAGCTGAACTCCCTTGCGGCTTTTGCCCGTGGGAGCCACTGGTTCTGATTTTTATCCCATTGAAGGTTCCAATCAGTTAATGAGGTGTTTTTGACGATAGGATTCAGCTGTATTCGCGCGGCAGGATTATTTGTTGCTCCACGGCTTTGATTCCATGTCCTGTTCCATACTCTGGCGTGATGCGCACACGCATTTCTTGCATGATGAATGAGAGTGATTAATGAGGTGAAGAAAATAATGTCCGGACACCCGAAGTTTGATGCAATTTCCATCTGTAAATTATTTTTCAACCCGGAGAACAACCATGCTAACTCCCCTATGGTGGAAAGTTCTACGAAGACCCATATGGGAAGGTCTTCAACATTCCGGAACCCCAAATCTTCCTTGTGGTGCAATACGCAGTCATCAATGCTGCGATCAAAAGACCTTTGAAAAGTTTTCAGCAAATTGTCTTTGCGTGAGCGTGTCTGTTCAGAGTTGCCATCCCGGGTGATTTTATTGAAATCCGGTCTGTAACTGGTAGAAAATTTTTGTGGGTTGGAGCATTTGGTCGATTTTGCCCAGTAATAAGCAACATGGGTTCTTAGGGCAATTTCGATTCTTTCGATAGCATCTAATAGGAGCAGCCTTAGCCTTCTGTCAAAAAGATAATACTTCCACACAAGGTCAAGCGTTGTTCCATGGCGGTAGTCATCCGCTTTGGTTCTGTTACCCTGATGATCTGTTTTTGTTTCTCTGAAGATGTGGAGATATCCAGTTAAACGATAGTAATTAACCGCTTTGAGGCGACATATTAAATCATCTTTGCTGGCTTCCAGATGGCGGGTTATTAGTAGTTTGGCCTGCTCCTCGAAGGTTTTAAACGTTTTACATGGAGGAGGATTGGTAGGCATGGGCAGTTCGTCGGAAAGAAAGTAAAATGGCTCTCCATCCGGAGATGAAGAGCCAAGTAGAAAATGCAGCATTTTTCGTGCCTCATAAAGAAGACGCTGCAACCAATGGCTGCTGCTGCTTTGATGTGCACATCAAAGCAGCAGCATAGTGAAGTGTCAACAAAAAATCTTTCGTTCCGCATGTCATAGATGTGAGTGGACAGGCTATTTGATGAGTGGGATTCCCGCGTCATCCCGGCCGTCCCCTAGCTTTGACATATGGGCGGAAGGGTATAGAATAGTTTGCGAACGAACGTTGGAGACGATGATGAAGAAGATTGAACCAAAAGAGATTCAGGATAATGCCGTACAATTGATCGGGGACGATTGGATGCTGGTGACGGCGGGTTCTCCGGAGCATTTCAACATGATGACGGCCAGCTGGGGCGGGTTGGGGTTCATGTGGAAGAAGCCCGTGGCGTTTGTCGTTATCCGCCCCCAGCGCCATACCTTCCGTTTTATTGAGGCCGGGGACGAGCTGACGCTTTCCTTTTTCAGCCATGAGTACCATAAGGCTCTGACCGTGTGCGGAACAACGAGCGGACGGGATACGGACAAGGTGGCCGCCTCCGGCCTGACGCCATATGTGACGGAGAACGGCAATGTAAGTTTTACGGAAGCGCGCCTGGTGCTGGAGTGCCGCAAGCTGTACGCGGAGCCTCTCAATCCGGAAGCTTTTCTGGATAAAACCATTGTGCCGGAGTGGTATGCCGCCGGGGATTTCCATAAAATGTATATTGTGGAAATCCTGAACGTATGGGTGAAGGAATAGCGTCCCGGAAATGCCGCAGGCGGACGCCTGTTCGTTGTTTCTGTCCGCGCTTTTTCAGAGGGGGGCAAGGGTTCCATCCTCCAGCCGGAAGGCTGGCAGGGGGCACGGAGCATCGTGCAGCCAGTCCAGATGGGTGGTGGTGATGAGGCTCTGCGCGTCCGCTGGAAGCGACTGCAGAAAGGCTATCCGGCGCGTGGGATCCAGCTCCCCGAAGACATCGTCAATCAGGTGGATGGGTGTATGTCCCGTTTCTTCCGTCAGGAGGGAGGACTGTGCCAGCTTCATGGAGATGGCGGTGGTGCGCTGCTGCCCTTCGGAAGCGAATTGAGCGGCGTTTCTGCCGTTCAGCGTGATGTCCAGGTCATCCCGGTGGGGGCCGTTCTGGGTTTGTCCGTACCGGATGTCCCGGTCCATGGAGGCGCACAGCCGTTCATACAGGTCTCCTTCCTCCGAGGCGCGGTAAGCGATGGAGACCTGTTCCTGCCTTCCGCCGATATTGCGGTAGGCCAGGGCGATATGGGGCGCCAGGAGCGCCAGCAGATGGGCGCGCAGGTTTCTCAGTTCCGTGCCGTGCAGGGCCAGCTGGCGCGTGTAGGCGTCCAGCTGGAGTTTGTCCCGGTGCCTGTGCTTGAGCAGGTAATTGCGCGTTTTCAGCGCCCGGCGGTAGCTGAACAGGGCCAGTCTGTAGCCTGGATGCCACTGGCTGCCCAGAAAGTCCATGTATTTCCGGCGGGCGTCCGCGCCGGCCTGCACCAGGGAAAGGTCGTCATTCCCCATCCATACCACGGGATAGCTGTCCGCCAGGTAGCTGCGCTGGTCTTTGCGGCTCTCCGTTGACGCGGAGGTCCCGGAGCGTCCGGCGCCCACAGGATGCGCCGGATTTGCCCCGGAAGTTCTCCGCGGATGCCGAAGGATTGTTTTCCGTGGGAGACCAGAGGCCCGGTCCGGGCTGTGCGTGGGGATTGCAGGCGCAGCAGGAAGCAAACGGCCTCCAGCAGGCTGGTTTTTCCCCGGGCGTTGTTTCCCAGGATGATGGCCCCCTGCTGCGGAATCTGCCAGGAGAAGCTTCCGTAGCAACGGAAGTCCATTAATTTCAGCCTGGAGATCATGGGGCCGGGAAAAGAGGTTATTCCGCAGGGAGGGAGCGGATGGCGTCCATGATTTTGTCCGTCAGGTGCTGGTATGCATCTTTTCCTTTGGCGTTGAGTTCCGCCGGCGTGAAGGGGATGGGGTCTCCCACCGTGACCGTGACGGGGCGGAGCCTGGGAAACCGGGCGCCGATGGGAAAGGCTTCATACGCACCGCTGATGCGCAGGGGCTGCACGGGAACTTTCGTTTTGCTCAGGATGAGGCCGATCCCGCCCATGCCGTCATGGATCTTACCATCCGGCGTGCGGGAGCCTTCCGGAAACACGAGTACGCGCTTGCCGGATTTCAGCAGGCGTATCACGTGCTTGAGGCTGGCGGCATCCGGGTTTTCCTGGTCAATGGGGATAGCCTGGCAGAGGGGCAGGGCCCATTTGAAAATGCCCTGGAACAGCGTCTTGCGTGCAAAAAAATAGATGCCGTCCTCATAGGAAATGCCCAGCATGGGCGGATCCAGAAAGCTCTGGTGATTGCTGACGATGAGCACGGGGCCGTCTTCGATGAGTTTTTCCCGGTTGACGACTTTCCAGGAGAAGAAGGCTTTGGAAATGCTTTTGAAGAGCGTGTAGAAAACCCAGTAGAAAGAGTTCATCTGGAGGAGAGTTTTTGTTGGATGTTGTCGGTGATGAAACGGACGACCTGGTCAATCGTCATGTCTGACGTATCCACCAGAAGAGCGTCAGGCGCCTGCGCCAGCGGGGCGGTGGCGCGGGAGGAATCCTTGCGGTCCCGCTCCGCGATGGAGTCCGTCAGTCCCTCCGCAGCGCGGCGCGCGGCCCTCACTTCCTCGGAGGCGGTGACGAAGTACTTGAACGGCGTATCCGGAAAAACCACGGTGCCTATGTCCCTGCCTTCCATCACGACGGGTTCCCGGCGGTTATATTCCCGTTGCCGTTCCACCAGCAGGGCGCGTACTTCCGGGATGGCCGCAATGGTGGAAACATGGTCGTTGACCTGCTGGCTCGTGAGTTCTTCGCCCAGCACATGCTGTCCGCACAGAACTACGGATTGGCTGCCGTCCTTGCCGAAAGAGAGGGGCACGGCCGGCAGGGATTCCAGCACGGCCGCCGTGTCCGCAGGGTTGATGCCCTGTTCCAGCATGTACCAGGTAACGGCCCGGTACATGGCCCCGGTGTTGATGAACGTATAGCCGAGGCGGTCCGCGATGAGCTTGGCGACGGTGGATTTTCCGGAGGCGGCGGGGCCGTCAATGGCGATGGCTGGATGCATGAGTGTCTTCTGAGTTGGAAATGGGGGCTAAAGCCGTTTGAATTGTAGCTTTGAGCCCTGTGGAAATCAAGACTGCGTTCCGAAGGGCGTTGCAAAAAGAGTTTCACTTTTTCCCGTAAATCCGTTATACAGCGGGGCATGGCCCAGCTCAAACACCCGAAGATGGTGGACATCAGAGACATTTTGGACGAGAATACGCGTCTGCCTGCTCTGGTGGCCGCGTCCGCCGAAAAGCTGCTGGGCCTGGAACGCCTGAACAAGGCGTACGACAAGATCGTGCGCGACAAGGAATCCGGTTCTCAGGAATTTCTTTCAGCTTGCCTCCAGGCATTTGAACCTGAAGCTTCAGCTGCGCCCGGGGGGACCTGGAAAATATTCCTAAGAAAGGGCCTGTCGTTGTCGTTGCCAATCATCCGCACGGCTTGTCGGACGGCATCATGTTCGGGGAGCTGCTTACCCGCGTAAGGGAGGATGTCCGCATCCTGGTCAACGAGCAGCTTTCCCTGTGCGGAGAGCTGGATCCCTGGCTCATCAAGGTGGACGTGTATGAGGATGAGAACGCCCGGCGCAAAAACCTTTCCGGCATGCGCAAGATGATTTCCTGGCTGCGGCAGGGCGGGGTTCTGGGCATTTTCCCCGCCGGCACGGTCTCCAGTTTTTCCCTGGCTCACAAAAGGGTGACGGACGACCCCTGGAACGCGAATATCGCCGCCATTATCCGCATGACGAAAGCGACGGTGGTGCCCGTATATTTCCCGGGGCGCAACAGCCTGCTGTTCCAGGGCATTTCCCTGATCAACCGCAAGGCGCGCGTGGCGTTCCTTCCCCGTGAAGTGGGTCGGGACGGCCGCCGGACACACCGCATTGTGGTAGGCAAGCCCATTCCGTTCAGCCAGCTTGGACAGTATGATTCCGATGAAGCCATCGTCTCCCATCTGCGCCTGCGCACCTATCTGCTGGGCAAAAGTTATGAAAGCCGCCGCCCCCATGTGCACAAAAAGGACCGGAAGGCGAAGATGGCCGCGCTGACCTCCCCCGTTTCCGTGCAGGATATGCAGGCGGAAATCGACGCGCTGCCCCCGGAGTGTCTGCATGCCCGTCAGGAAAATGGAGATTGGGACGTGTACGTGGCGGATGCCCTGCAAATCCCCAATATCCTTATTGAAATAGGGCGTTTGCGGGAATATACTTTCCGCCAGGTAGGGGAAGGTTCCGGCAACGCCTGCGACCTGGATACATACGACAACCATTACAAACACCTGTTCCTGTGGGACAGAACGCACCAGAAAATTGTGGGCGCCTACCGCATGGGGGAAACGGACAAAATCCTTGCCCGCTACGGTGTCAAAGGGCTGTACAACGGAGAATACTTTTCCTTTTCCCCTGCCGCTTTGCGGGTGCTGGACCGCTCTCTGGAAATGGGGCGCGCCTTCATTGTTCCGGAATACCAGAAGAGGCCGCTGGCTCTCGGTTTCATTTGGGAGGGCATCGGCCAGTTCATGGCCCGCAACCACCATTACCGCTACCTGTTCGGCACGGTCAGCATTTCCCGGGATTACACCAACCTTTCCCGCGCCCTCATCGTCTCCTATCTGAAGGCGCATGAAATGGAGCCCGTGCTGGTGAATGAGGTGAGGGCCTACAATCCGCCCCGTAAAGCGGATCTGAAGAGGTCGGAATCATGCATCCTCCCTCTGGGGCTGGCAGATGCCCAGGGGCTGTCCCAATTGGTCGCTGATATAGAAGAGGATGGCAAGGGCATTCCCGTATTGCTCCGCCAATATCTGAAATTGAACGGCAAAATTCTTTCCTTCAGCGTGGACAAGCATTTTGGCGACGTATTGGACTGCCTGATCCTGGTGGACATTTTCAAAACGCCGGAGCGTTCCATCAAGCGTTATCTGGGCAAAGACGCGTATGAACAGCTCCTGCCTTACATGCAGCGGGAGAAAGAGGAGGAAAAGGCGGCGGAATAATTCCGCAGGCGTTTTGCGTGGCTCTGCCCCCGGTTCTTAACGGGCTAGCTGAAGTGCCTGTAACCTGGGGGAAGGGCGGAGGCCGTTTCCGCAGTCATTTCCCCGATGACGGTGAGAGGCGTTTCCGGAAAATGCTCCGCGGCCAGTCGTGCCGCCCGTTCTCGGTCGCCGGGACGGAAGGTCACCAGCAATTCGTAATCCTCCCCATCCCCTACAGCCTGGGCCGCAGTGAACCCCGGGCGCACGGGAAGAAGCTCTTCATGAATACGGAACCCAAGCCCGGAGGCGGCCGCCAGCCGGGGGAGGTCGGTGCCCAGCCCGTCGGAAAGATCCATCATGGAGGTGGCTACGCCGGAGGCGGCCAGGATGCCTCCTTCCCTGACACGCGGCATGAAGGAAAGATGGTGGCCGGTGGGGAAGCTGCCGCCGAGCGTTCCCGTTACGGCAATCAGATCCCCCGCCCGCGCCGTGCTGCGCAGTACGGCTTTGCCTTCCTCCACTTCTCCGGTCAGCGCCACGTTGATGATAAGCCCGTCCGCAGGCAGGCCGGAGCTTTCCCCCCCGGCGATGCTGATGCCGAACTGCCGCGCCAGCCGCCCCATGCCGCGGTAAATTCCTTCCACCTGGGAGATGGGGCGGTCTGCGTGCACGAACAGGGTCACCAGTGCGTGAAGGGGCGTGCCGCCCATGGCCCCTATGTCTGAAACGGCCCGTGCCAGCGCCTTCCTCCCGATCAGCTCCGGGGCCGTTCCGGGCAGGAAATGCATGCCTTCCACCACGCAGTCCGTTTTCAGGAGCAGCTGGCGGTTTCCTGACCCCCGGATGATGGCGCAGTCGTCTCCCGGCCCCGTTTCCAGGGACGGATTGGAAGGCATCAGGGGCAGGAGGCGGGCTACCAGCGCATCCTCTCCCGTCTGCCGGATGCTGGGCTCAGGTTCCATACGGAAGAAGGATGCCGGGATACAGAATGTTGATGAGAGTGGCGGTGTTGAAAATGCAATGGGCGATGATGGGCGTCCAGATGCTGCCCGTGTATTCGTACAGCAGCACCAGTACGGCTCCGAAGATTGCCAGGGGGATGAACGGAACCAGGCTGACGTGGATGATGCCGAAGAGGAGGGAGGTGGTGATCAGGGCAAACCAGACGCCCGTGTATTTTTTCATGATCGGGTACAGATAACCGCGGAAAATAAGTTCCTCCACCAGAGGGGCGGCGATGGCGGCGCTGAAGCAGATAACCGTGATCAGGGGAATGTCGCTGGAATGCCTCAGCACGGAAACAATGGATTGTTCGGCCGGGGCGTTGGTGGCGTGTTTAATCCACTGGAACAGGCCCGCCTTGTCCAGCAGGAAATGGATGGCCAGCACAAGCAGATAACCTGCCGCCGGAGCGTAGAGGAGGACTTTCAGGGAATGTTTTTTCAATCCCAGTGCCTCCATCCGGCCCGTATGGAACATGCGCACCAGCAGGACGAAGGCCAGAATGAGATTCAGGCAGGTTCCGTTGAAAACCTTGTAGCTGTCCAGCTCCATGTTGGTTGTGCTGGGCGGAGCGGAAGCCCCCGGAGGCGTGGCTGCCGCCAACAGGGCCCCCAGGCTGAAGTAAAGCACGATGATGCCGCACATGGCGATGTCCAGCATGTCCAGATGGCCTACGGGAATGCGCCATTTCAGCGGATGCCGGGTATCAGGCGCATGATTCCGGCGGAATATGTTTACCGCCACGGCGAGGAACATGACGGTAATCAGGATGGAAGAAAACAGGGTAATGAGCTGGTCCGTTAATTCATTCATGGAATAGGCATGTGTGGAATGGGCCGCCCTTCCAGGGGGCCGTGCCGGAAGAAAAGCTCCTGTTTCTTTAGTGGAAACACGGTGATTTTCCAGCAGAAAATGAGCTATCTCCCCTCATTCCGCAAAAAAAAATCATAAGGAAAGGGAATGAATACTTTTCAAGGAAAAGCGGGTATGCTACGTTCCCAACGGATTATCGCCATGAATATTCAACCCAAAATCACGCCTGTGCTGGACCCCGGCTTCGTGCCGGCCGTTCTTTGGAATCAAGCTTTTGAGGCCAAAGCCGCCGCCGATCCTGCTTCTCATCAAGTGGATATCGCTCTGACCCGCAATGACGGGACCTGTTTCCGCTGGTCCGGCAAGCTTCTTCCCCATACCGGAGAAAACATTGCCCTGAATGAAACCTATGTGGAGCGCATTGTGAAATTCCTGCTGTGGCAGAAGGGCGGCAATATCATCCTCGTCGCCGGGGATGACGCTATTGCGGACATGCTGGCCTCCCGCTATTGCAAGGGCGGTATCCGCGAAATTCGACTGGGATTTCATCGGCAAGAAGATTTACGGCTCCCCGATTGAAGTGAAAAAGGTTTCCGTGGAAGAACTTCCCGAGGAATACTCCGGCTCCATGACACTGGGCCGCAACCTGGACGGATGCCGCATCGGTTTTGACCTGGGCGGTTCCGACCGCAAATGCGCCGCCGTGGTGAATGGGGAAGTAGTTTATTCCGAGGAAGTGGTCTGGGACCCTTACTTCCAGAAGGATCCCCAGTATCACATTGACGGAATTCAGGATTCTCTGGAACGCGCCGCCGCTCATCTCCCCCGGGTGGACGCCATCGGCGGATCCTCCGCCGGCGTGATCATCAACAGTGAAGTACGCACCTCCTCCCTGTTCCGCGGCGTCAGCCAGGAAGACATTGAAAAGACTCTCGGCAAGGTATTCCGCACCCTCCAGAAGGAAAAATGGAACAACATTCCCTTTGAAGTGGTGAATGACGGTGAAGTCACCGCCCTCGCAGGGGCCATGGGCATGAACGATAACGCCGTGCTCGGCGTGGCCATGGGCACCTCCGAGGCCGCCGGCTACGTGGATCCGGAAGGCCACATCAAGCCCTGGCTGAATGAACTGGCTTTCGCCCCTGTGGACTACTCGGAGGAAGGCGGAGTGGACGAATGGTCCAAGGATATGGGCGTAGGCGCCCTTTATTTCTCTCAGCAGGCTGTGGCCCGCCTGGCCCCCCGCGCCGGCTTCCAGTTTGAAGGAATGCCCTTCCCGGAACAGCTTAAAAAGGTTCAGGCCGCCATGGCGGAAGGCGACGAACGCGCCCGCAAGATTTATGAAACCATCGGCGTGCACTTCGGCTATGCCATTGCCCATTACGCCAGGTTCTATGATATCCGCAACCTGCTCTTCCTGGGCCGTGTGGCTTCCGGAGACGGCGGCCAGATCATCATTGACAAGGCGGAAGAAGTGCTGCGCACCGAATTCCCCGAGCTGAAGATCCAGCTCCGCGTGCCGGATGAAAAGACCAAGCGCCACGGACAGGCCGTAGCCGCCGCTTCCCTTCCGGCTCTCTCCTGACGGGATTAATCAAATTTTGCGGGAGGGGCCCTGGCTGGGGTCCCTCCCTGCTCATATTCGTAGGGGGGCGGACAATCCGCGCCATTTTTCCTCCTTCCTTTTTTCTGATTCCCGTTCCGCCGCCCTGCGTTCATGGTTCCCCAGCAAGAAAACATCGTCAATTGCCCGGCGTGCGGACAGCCCATGGATGTTTCCCTGCTGCCTCCGTACGCCAACGCCATTTGCCCGGGCTGCCAGGCGCTGACGCGTGTAAAAACGCGCATGGGGCCTTATCGTATTACCGGAAAACTGGGAAAAGGCGGCATGAGTGTGGTGTTCCGGGCGGAGGATGCCGTTCTGGGGCGGGAAGTGGCCCTGAAAGTGCTGAATGATGCTTATGCCGGGGATGCCCTGCGCTGCGAACGTTTTGAACGGGAGGCCCGGATCATGGCGCGGGTTTCCCATGAAAATCTGGTGCAGCTTTATGCCGTTGGGCGTGACCAGGGCCTTTTTTACATTGCCATGGAGCTGGTGGAGGGCAATGGCCTGGATGCCCTGATTGCTGCGGAGGAACGTGTGCCGGAAGACAGGGTGCTGCGCCTGACGCTGGATATCGTGCGCGGGCTGGACGCCGCATGGAATGCGGGCCTTATGCACAGGGATATCAAGCCCGCCAATGTTCTTTTGTCCCCCGACGGAGTCGTCAAAATCGTGGATTTCGGCCTGTCCCTGCTTCATAGCGAATCCGACATGGAGCGGGAAATATGGGTTACTCCTTATTACGCCGCGCCGGAAACGCTGCTGCGAGGAGAGGAGGACTTCCGTACGGACATGTACGCTTTGGGTGCTACCATGTACCATTTGCTGGCAGGTGCGCCTCCCCGTGTGGACGCTTCCCAGTCTTCCGATATTCTTCTGGAGAACAAGAAAAATCTCCCTCTTCTGGAGCAGGTGGTGAACGACATTTCTCCAATGACCTGTTTCATTGTGGACAGACTGATGGCTTTTAATAAAGAAGACAGGTTTTCTTCCTATCCCGAATTGATGGATGCCGTGGAACAGGCGCAGGAGGAATACGCCCGGGCCATGCAGGAATCCGGTCTCACCTGGGCGGAACGGCGCGCGGTGGAGGCCCGGCACGCACGGCGCAGGAAATGCCGCATCATCGTTGCCTCCTCCATTGTTTCCGTAGTGGCGCTGGCGTTGGGCGTTTGGGGATGGGCGGAATGGCGGGAGGATGGAGCTCCTTCTCCCGTAACTCCGCCTTCGCCTATTTCTCCTGCGGCGGAAGCAGCCTTGGAAGACAGGGAGGCGGCGGAATCGCGGCTGGAGCGCAGCATACGCTTCGGCAAACTGTTTAACGAAGCCCAGGAATCCCTGAACCGTGGGGATCTGGTGAAAGCCTCCGCCATGTTCGGCGATTTGGCGGCTCAGCCGGACTGCCCTCTGTCTACATCCCTTTGGGCCGGTTTGAACCAGGTTCTGTGCATGTGGGTGCGCGGCCAGTTCCCGGAAGGGGTGGAGCGTCTGGAAGAACTGGGCAGAAAGATGGAAGCCTGCGGGGACCCTGAGGAACTGGAACGTTCCAGGGATATTGGCAACCTGGTCATGTACCTGAGCTCCGCAGACTGGTCTTCCCGGATGCCGGGGCTGCGCTCCAATTCTGACCTGGCCGTGCATTATTATGTGGGCATGGCGCTGAAATCCTGGTACTTTGCCGGGAGATGGACGGAATACGGTGGCTTTCTGGACCGGGTGGCCGCTGATGCGGCGGATGACCGGGACAGGAACGTCCGTGAGCTGGCTTCCGCGTGGCTCAGCAACCTGGAGAAGTATACGGACCAGTACGCGCGCTTGAAACGTCTTCAGGACATGCCGGAAAAAACGGTGGCTGAAGTAGAGGCCAAACGGTCCGCGGCGGACTTCCTGCGGGAACAGATGGTCATTGGGGAAGTTCCTTCCATGTCTCCGGCTTATGCCGCGCTGGAAGGAATACTGGATCATTTGAGGATGCAGTACCAGGCTGCGCGGGACTGGGAGGCTGCGGAAGCCGTGAAGGCGTCTGAAAGGAAAGGCGGAAGAGATGCAAAAAAAACTGGAGGAGGAAAAGAGGAGGGAAATCCTGCTGGCCGCCCAATCCAGAAGTTATGAAGACGTCTGCCGGGAAGCGGAGGGCATCATGAAGGAAACCGGTGATTATGAGAAAGTTTCCACTGTTTATGGAGAGGCTGAAAAAGTCATTTCCTCTCCTGCGGTGAAAGCCCGTTTGGCCATGCGCCGGGAAATGACGGACCAGATGCTGCCGTTGTTCTCCCGCATGGAGAAACTTTTGCCCGTACTGTTGGAAAAGAAACCGGGGAAAACTCTGGTGCTCAGAGATGGCTCCAGGGTGCGCCTGAAAGGGATGAAGGGACATCTGCTGACCGTGGAGCCTCAGGACAGCCGGGAAGGAAGCGGTGCGTACCAGGTCAGTTGGAACGAGCTTCCGTTCAACTCCCTGCATGCTCTGGCGCGGGAATGCCGCCAGAAGCAGCCTGCGGAATTTTCTTCCCTGGCGGATACGTATTCCAAGCCTTTGCTTATTTTTGGCAGGCTGACGGGAACCATTTCCTCCGCACAGCAGGAAAAAGCATTGCTTCAGATGGACCGCTCTTTCATTGAAAAATGGAATTTATGGATGAACAGTCTGGAGGCGGAGGAAGGGCTGCCGGGAGACGATGGAAAATCAAGTTGATTCCGGAAGGGAATAAAGTCCCTTGAAAGGCGGCGGATTGCTGTCGCCGGCAGGTTTCTGCCCCCGCCGCGTGTTTTGCCGGCTGCCCCCGGGCCGGAAAAAAGGAAAACCGTCCGGGCAAATGCCTTTGTTCCGGATTTGGAGAAAAGTAATGGTGATGAAGTAAAATTTGCTTGCCTAGGGTACTTCGTGCGGGTCTCATAGCCGCATGAGACTGATCAGCTTTCTGACGCCGGCATGCGTGGCCGGCTTCCTCTCTTCATGCAGTTGTGATTGTCATAAGCCCGCGGACTTCGCTCTGAAGGATTACCAGCCTACCTCCAGCAAGCAGTTCCGTTAACTTCCCTGTATGTTTGAAATCCGCGAAAAACCGGAAATGGTGGAACGGGCCATGCTCGTTTCCATTTACTTCGATCCCTCCGAGGCCGGGGAAAAACAGGCCATGCTGGATGAGCTGGAAGACCTTGTCTCCAATCTCGGCATCGGCATCGCAGGGAAGCACCTCGTCAAGTCCAGGGACATGCACGCCAAATTCCTGTGCGGCACCGGAAAGGCGCAGGAAGTGAAGCAGCTGGCGCTGGATTGCCGGGCGGATTGCGTTGTTTTTGACAATATGCTCTCCCCATCCCAGCAGAGGGAATGGGAACGGCTTGTTGACGAATGCGTCATTGACCGTGAAGAGGTCATTCTGGACATCTTTGCCAGGCGCGCCCGGACACGGGAAGCCTCCCTGCAGGTGGAACTGGCCCGCATGCAGTATTCCCTGCCGCGCATGGCCCGCATGTGGAACCACCTGGACCGCCAGGGCGGGGGCTCCGGCGGCGGCAAGGGAGGCGGCGGAGCCGCCAGGGGGGAAGGGGAAAAGCAGATTGAAGTGGACCGTCGCCTGGCGCGCGCCAGAATTGAGGCTATTCAAAGGGAACTGGTCCTGGTGACCCGTCAGCGTGCCACGCAGCGCAAGGAACGGGAGCGCCAGGCTGTCGCCACGGCTGCCATTGTAGGTTATACCAATGCCGGAAAATCCTCCCTCCTGTCCCTGGTGTCCGGGTCTGAAGTCATGGCCAGGGATATGCTTTTTGCCACGCTGGACACCACAACGCGGAAGATAGAGCTTCCCCATGGGCAGCCGCTGCTGCTGACGGATACCGTGGGCTTCATCCGCAACCTTCCGCACCGTCTGGTGGAAGCGTTCAAGTCCACGCTGGAGGAAGCCGTTCTGGCGGATTTCCTGATTCAGGTGGTGGACGCTTCCGATCCGGAAGCCGTGCGCCATTATGAAACGACTCTGGAGGTTCTCAATGAACTGGGTGCGGGTGACAAGCCCATGATCGTGGTTCTAAACAAGGTGGACCTGGTGCCGGAAGAACGGCGCGGGGCCCTGGAAACGCTGCTGGCGCCTCATTTCAGCGGCAGGGTGGTTCCCATGTCCGTGAAAGAAGGTAATGGTGAGGGAGACCTGCTGAATGCCTGCGTGGAAATGCTGGAAAGCCGTGTCCGGCGCGCCCGGTTCCTGATTCCCTATACCCGCAGCGACCTGGTGGCCGCCATGCATAGTGAAGGCAAGGTTTTCTCTACGGAATATGTAGAGGAAGGGACCTTGCTGGAAGCCGTGCTTCCTGTGGCCTTTTACAATAAACTGGAATCATTCCTGGCAGACAGGTAATCCCCTGTTCCTGAAGCCTGGGGCTTTGCCTTGCGTTCCAAAGGCCGTTCCGGGGCGGGAAGAGTTTTTTCTTCCGGAGACAGTATCCGGATTCCTGGACGGGTCAAACCCGGTATCCCAGGCCGTTCAGGCATTTCATCACATCCCTGACAGGCAGTCCGATGACGTTGTCCGTATCCCCGCGCACGGAGGAAATAATCATCTCCCCGTGTTCCTGGAAGGCGTAAGAGCCGGCCTTGTCCATCACGTCCACCAGTTCCATGTAATGGCGGATGTCTTTTTCCGTCAGCTTCCGGAACGTTACTTCCGTCAGCACGGCCAGGTTTTTCATGCCCAGCGGGGAACGGATGGCAACCGCCGTGCAGACATGGTGCGTGCGTCCGGAGAGCTTCCGGAGCATGGACCGGGCTTCTTCTTCATCTTCCGGCTTGCCAAGAGGAAAGCCTTCCAGAAAAACGAGCGTATCCGCGCCGATGACGGTGGAATCCGGATGTTCCTGGAACACGGTTTCCGCCTTGGCGGCGGCATTGTGCAGGCAGAGTTCCTGCGGGGGCATGGAAGCCTCTTTCAGTTCTTCCGTGCCCCGGACAATAATGGAAAAAGGAATGCCGGTTTTCTCCAGCAATTCACGCCGCCGGGGCGATTGGGAGGCCAGGATGACGGGCGGAATCATGGGAGAAAAAAGCGGTCATGAAAAACAGGGAGCCGATTTTTCTCAAGCTCCCTGGATGATGGGCTGTCAATGATTGCCTGTCAACTGTCTGCTTCCCATGATCCTCTGGAAAGCCTCGGGGGAAATTTCCCGAATGGACCTGATAATGTTTTTGGAAAAGGCGCCCATGCGTTTCCGGATGGTTTCCCGGTCTTCCGCTGTATCAAATTCCATGCCCACCAGGGCGCGGCCTACGCGTTCCCCAGTGTAGGTATAGTTGAAATAACAGAGGGAAGCCAGATCCGCGATGCGTTCCATGAAGTCAAGGAAGGCGCCGGCTCGTTCCGGAAATTCAATGTGGACGAACAGGGGGTGTTGACACAGTTCCGGCTGGTAGTGAATCATGCGGAAGCGCACGTCGTCGTCCTCGCTGATGTCTTCGAATTCGATTCCTTTCTTTTTCAGTGTCGTGCGGATGGTATCCAGGTCTTCATCGGAAGCGGCAATGCCGAACACGGGGTGCTGGGTGTTTCCCTCCGTTTTGCCGTATTGCACATCCACCAGCGTCGTATCCTGCGGAATGTGGCGCAGGTATTTAAGCACCTGTCCGCGCTTGGAATCCATGGAAATGCGCAGATAGCGCGTTTCATGGTTGCCGATGCCCGCCTGCCGGGCAATCTGGGTAAGGTGGGTGAAATCCATATTGGCTCCGGAAATGACCACGAAGCTCTTTTCCTCCGGCTTTACTTCGCCCCGGTTCCATTGTTTCAGGAATCCTGCCAGGCTCATGGCTCCGGATGGTTCCGGCACGACGCGGGAGGATTCCCACATGGCCCGGATGGCCTGGCAGACCTCATTATTGGTCACGGTCACGAACTCGTCAACCAGTTCCCGGCAAAGGGGATAGGTTAATTCTCCGGGGATGTGGACGGCTGTGCCGTCGCAGAAGACATCCACGTAATCCAGATTCACCCGGCGTCCCTGCTCAATGGAAGTTTTCATGGACGCCTGGTCGATGCCTTCCACGCCGATGACCTTGATGCGGGGCCAGAATTTCAGCCAGCACGCCACGGAGGCGGCCAGTCCGCCGCCGCCGATGGCGACGTACGCGCGGTCAAAAGGGCCTTCTCCGCTCATCACCACTTCGTCCGCCAGCGTTCCCTGTCCGGCCATGGTCACCAGGTCGTCATAAGGATGGACAAAAGTGCAGCCGTGAGTTTCCGTGTATTCATGGGCGGCGGCGGCCGTCTCGTCATAGCAGTCCCCATGGAGCATGATCTTCACATGCCTACCGCCGTGGCGGCGCACTTCCGTCTGCTTCACTTCCGGCGTGGAGCGCGGCATGAAAATGGTGGCATGGCAGTTCAGCACTCTGGCTGCCAGCGCCACGCCCTGGGCGTGATTGCCGGCGGAAGCCGCCACAATGCCCTTGTCACGGGCTTCCTGGCTCAATGCGGCCATGCAGTTGAACGCGCCGCGCCACTTATAGGCCCGGATGGGCCCCAGATCCTCTCTCTTGGCGTATACCGGGGCCTGGATGCCCGGCAGATTCAATCGCTGGAGAGGAGTCGGCTCGCCAACGGTGTAGACGCGCTGGCGGGCCTGCAGTATTTCCGCGGAAAGACGGTCCGAAAGTATGCTCATGATTGTAATGCTGGCTCCCATTCTACTGAAGTCCAACCCCTTTTTCCAGTAAAACGTTCCCGGGGGGGCGGCCTGTTTTCCGGAATTCAGGTTTTCTGGACGAAAAAAGCCGCCCGGAGGCGGCTGTTTCTTCTGAACAAGGTGGCGAAGCGGACGGGGCTCGAACCCGCGACCTCCAGCGTGACAGGCTGGCGCTCTAACCGAACTGAGCTACCGCTCCATGACCTTGGATGCCGTCCCTGCCTTGCGGCGGGGACGTGGAGGCTTATACAGGCACTCCCATGGGAATGCAAGACAAGAAATCATTTTTTCCTGCATGCGGGGTTTTCTTGCTGGGAGAAACAGGTTAAATAACCGGACGGATTTGAAATCCGTAAATGATATGAATTAACCCAGATAATGAATAAAATATTAATAATGCCGATTCTTGAAACTGGTACCCCCGTTTTTTCTCTTTCCCCTTTCAGGCTGTTCCATGCTTCCTAAAGGGCTTGGCCTCAATGGTCATTGACAACGGATTTCAAATACGATATTGCATCCGGTTAATAGCGTATTTTATCTCTGTTGAAAAATTACGTCGTGTTGAGCATATTGACTATTAATTATTTTTTATGAAGCTTCATCTGCCCGTCACTCTGTTGTCCGCAGTACTCGCCTGCTATTCCGTTGCAGTTTTGACAGCCTCTGCCGAGACGCTTACAAGTAATGTAACCATTAGTACTGATACCACTTGGAATGAGACGACGACCATCGGAGCGAACGGTCTGACCCTGACCATTGAAACCGGAAAGACGCTGACCCAGGCGGAGGGAGCGTTCAATATTGGCAATAACAGCCTCACCATCACCGGCGGCGGCGTTTTCAGGATTGAAACGGCGGCTACGCAGAAAATCGGGAGTGATCCAATCTCCAAAACACTGACTATTAATAACGCTACGCTGGATTTGAGCGCTCCGGACGCCAGTCTTAACTCGGGGGGGTATACCCGTTGCCGTGTGACCGTGACCGACGGCGGCGTGCTGCGCGTGGGGGAATATTCCTATAATGGTCTGGGTCAGATGGCCACCAATACGGATTACTGGACCTTGAACAACAAAGGGCGCCTGGAGCTTACCAAGGAGGAAAACGGAGAATTCGGGTGCGGCCTGACGGTAGCGGCGGGGGGCGGCGCCGTGGAGGTGGAGAATGCCTCCAGCACCGTGCGCATGACGGTATCTTCCGCCCAGTGGATTCAGTTGAACGGCGCCCTGACGCTGACCGGGGCCGGGAATATGACCACGGCCGGCGACAATGTGTTCCGGGGGGACAGGCAGGTTGATCAAGGACGGTTCCGGGACGCTGACCCTGGCCCATGCCTCTTCCTTCACGGGCGGCGTGGAACTGAAAGGGGGCACCCTCATTGTCAGCCATGCCTCCGGAATGGGAACGAACAAGAACCTTTCCGTAACGGGGAATGCGGCCATCGGCGGCATTTCCGCGGGGTACGGCGGCCTTTCCCTGTCCGCGGGAGCGGGCCTGGACGTCTCCGCCGTGGACAGCAATGCCGGCCTGTCCATGACCGCCGGCGTCCTGTCCCTTGGGAGGCAGAATACGATGACCGGCAACCTGAACCTGGGAGCGGCCGTGCGGATTGACGCCACTCACATGACGGTGAACGGCAATCCCCTGCTGGCCCTGAACGGCGCCCTGACGGTGAACGGCAGCCTGCTGCTGGAGAACAGCGACAGCGTGAGCTGGAGCGCGGGCACGTACAATCTGATTAATGCCACGGGCGGCATCACCGGGGATCTGGCCAATACCATTCTGCTGGGGACCGAATACATCGGCAACTGGAGCACGACGGACAATACCCTGAAATTCGTCGTGGCGCAGGTCACGTCCCTGACCTGGACGGGCGGCGGAGACAATACGTGGACGGTGGGAGGAACGGGGGATTCCCCCTGGAATGCGGGATTGCCTTTTGCCAACGGCAACGGAGTCATCTTCGGTGACGTAGCAGGCAATGCGCCGCAGACCGTGAACATCGCCGGGCAGGTGAATCCGGGCCTGATCGTCGTCAATGCTGACGCAACCGGTTATACGTGGACGGGGTCCGGTTCCCTGGTGGGAAGCTCCAAGCTGCAGAAGACCGGCAGCGGAACCTTGTCCATCGCCACGGACAACGCCGGTTTTTCCGGAGAAGTCCTGCTGGGCGGCGGCACGGTGGAAATGCGGCATGACGCCGCGCTGGGTGCCGGCAGCATCATCTTTAATGGAGGCTCTCTGAAATACGGCGCTGGGATAACGGCGGACATTTCCGGACAAATTCAGACAGGCGCGTTGGCTTCCAACGCTGTTCTGGTGGATACGAACGGGAATGCCGTCACATGGGCATCCCTGGCCGGCTGGATGGGAACCATCACCCGCACGGGAGAAGGCAGCCTGAATCTGGCGGCGGGCGCCTACGGAGGCAAGCTGATTAACAGCGGAGCCGGCTCGCTGGTGATCGGAGCGGGCAACGCCACGCTGGGAGGAGGCATTTCCGGGACGGTCGTCAAGACGGGTGACGGCACGCTGTCCCTGAGCAGGGACGCGTTCAACGCATCGGGTGACGGCACGCTGGTCATAGAATCGGGAACGCTTGACTTGCTCACCGACGGGGCGACGAGCAATGTGCTGAGCGCCAACCTGAATATCACCCTGGGAGAAAACGCCGTTATGAAAGTGAGCCACGCTTTTACCTCAATAACGGGCACGGGCACGCTGACGATGGGGAACGGTTCCAAGCTGCGCCTGTGGAACGGGAACACCTGGGCCGACCGCTCCATCAACATGCAAATCCGGCTGGATGCCGGGGAAGGCGGCTACGCCATCATTGACGGGGCCGCCAATGGGAATAATGCCACGCTGACCTCCGCCATCACGGGAACGGGCGGCCTGAAAATCATTTCCGATGTTGGGGGCAACGGCTGAATTTTAAAACGGGATGGGTGAAGAATTCCTATGACGGCGATACGGAAATAGCCGGAACCGGTGGTAATATCAGCCTGACTTATAATGTCGGCACAGCCTCCGTCGCTGCCGGGCAGGTGCTGACCCCGTGGGGGCAGGGCAGCGTCACGCTGGGCGGCAGTGAAAAAAATGTCACGGTGACGTTCAACGGCTTGAATGCCGCAGCCGCGGCGGGGGGAGTGTCCCTGGACGGGGATGTCACGCTGAAAGGGACGAACGCCGCGACCGTCCTGAACGTCTTTACCGGAATCACAGGAACCGCGACGCTTAACGGCAAGGTATCCGTGGAAACGTCCGGCACGGGAACGGCGACCATCGCGAGCGGGGACAGCCTCAAGATGCTCGGCGGCCTGGGCGGAACGGGAACGCTGGCAGTCAATACCCGCAACAATGCGGGAGCCCTGACGCTGGGCGGGGATGTCTCCGGCTTTTCCGGAACGCTGAACCTTTCCGGAGCCAACCTTTACCTGAATGCGGATACGCCGCTGGCCGGAACGCTGAACGCCTCCACCGCCAAGGTGACGGCGCTGCGGAAGCAGAACGTGACCGGAACGCTGAACGCCGCTTCACTGGCGGTTGACGGAAGCGCCCTGAGCTCGGACGGAGCGACGCTGACGGTGAGCAACCTGGCGCTGGGCGCGGATGCAGGCGTCAGCCTGGACATTAACGGGAATATCACCGCGGGGACTTATACGCTGGTTTCCTGGGACAACCTGACGGCAGGCAACTTCGCAGATGCGGGGACGATGACCCTGACCGGTACGCTGGCCAGCCTGTACCAGGGAACCTTCAACGTGAATACCGGTGACAAGACGGTGACCGTTTCCGTCAGCATGGCGGACGGCGTGGTGGTCTGGGACGGCAATCCGATCGGCGCCGTGGACAACACGACGACCTATCTGTTTGAACGCACACGGGAGTGGCGTCCCTGACGGGGGGACGTGAATGCCAAGGCCATTTATTTCAACAACGGGATAGGGCAGGACCTGGAGCTGACCAACAACGGAGGCAAGCTTGCCGGAAACGGCGCCATGACCAAGCTGGGTGAAGGAAAAGTGACCTTCAACAGCTCCAACAACGATTATTCCGGCGCGGTCAACATCAAGGAAGGAACCGTTGCCGTGAAGGCGAACATGGCCCTGGGGACCGGACCGGTGACCGTGGACAGGACGGGACGGCTGGAAATCGGCGTAACGGGCGGAATTGCGGATATTCTGGGAGCCACGATGCCGACGATCAACGGAGGCACGATCGCCTTTGCCTCCGGAGGGGCCAATACGCTCGGCAAACTGCTGACCGGCTCCGGCATCAATCTGGAAGTGTCGGGCGCCGGAACGGCCCTGACGGTTTCCACCGCCCAGACGAAAACCGCGCTGACCACGGTGGGCGAGGGCGCGGTCCTGAACCTCGGCAAGAATGGAGACGGACAGCAATCCATCCTTTACGGCGATTTGATAGTGAACGGCGGCACGCTGAACACTACCGCGGGCGATCCGTTCGGTTACAACAACAATGGGAATTTCGGCACGTTGACCCTGAATAGCGGCACCTGGAATGTCGGCGGCGGCAATACGACCATGGCCAATACCAGAATGGTGTTCAACAACAGCCGGGTCATTCTGAACATGCCCGGCGGGGGATTAAACGGCTTCGACTTGTTCAGCGGCACCAATACCATTGTGACGCAGCAGTCCGCTACCGGAATGAGCGTCTTCTCCGTGGCGGAGGGAGCCCCCTCCACCGGTCAGGCGAATGCCCTGACCCTCCGCGGCGGCACGGCCATCTTTGACATAGCGCGCGGGAATTTTGCGCTGGACGATACTAATACGGCAGATTTGAAGCTGGATGTAATCGTAGCCAAGGAAGGCAACGGCGCCAACCTCGTAAAGCAGGGGAACGGCGTGCTTCAACTGACCAAGGCCAGCGATTATACCAACCAGACCCTGATCAAGGAAGGGACCATCCTGCTGACGGGAGCCGGCTCCCTGGGTTCCGGAGCGGTGACGCTCGGCGGCAATGGAGACGCTTTCCTGACCTATGCGGTGGATGCGGACCAGACGGTGGCCAACGTCATCGGCGGAACGGGTTCCATCACCCAGAAGGGTCCGGGCAAGGTGACGCTCAGCGGCGCCAATACCTATGCCGGCACGACCAATGCGGAAGCCGGAACGTTGGCGGCGGGAAGCGCTACGGCGTTCGGGACCAGCACGGTCTCCATCTCCTCCGGAGCGACGCTGGACATCGGCAATTATGCGGTGAATAACGCGGTCAACGTGAAAGCCGGCACGGCGGATGCGCTCTCCACGGGCGCCATCACCAGCAACGGCGGCTCCATCGGCAGCCTGACGCTGGGCAGCTACTCGCGCCTGAACGTCACCGGAGACATGGCCATGGCCGCGGGCTCCTCCTTCACCTTTGACATGACAGGACTGACGGCGGGAGGAAACGCCCTGGTGACGCTCACCGGCGGACTGACGCTCACCGGAACGCACAACGTCACCCTCAACAACTACGACACGCTCACCGACTCGGGAGACTATTCCCTGCTGACGGTGGGAAGCGGAACGCTCACGCTCGGCTCCTTCAACATCGGGGACCTCATCAATGACGCCCATCCGGAACTGACCTACACGCTGGGACTTTCCGCGGACGGCAAAACGCTTCAGCTCAAGATCGAATCCTCCGCGAACATGCTCACCTGGAACGGAACGGCGGACGCCGGAACATGGAGCGCGGGCGACGTGAGCAACTGGACCTACGGCGGAAGCGGCTCCGCGCCGGCGACCACGGACGGCCAGCCCCTGCTCTTTGACAACACGGCAGCCAACAAAACCGTGACGATCACGGGAGACGTGGCTCCCTCCTCCATCGTCGTCAGCAACAGCGGCGCGGACAACACCTACACCTTCCAGGGAGACGGGCACATCACGGGCGCCACGACCATCCTGACCAAGAGGGGGGACGGCACCCTGCAAATCCGCAATACGAACACCTACGGTGGTTCTACGTCCCTGGAAGGGGGCATTGTGGACATCAACGGAGACGGAGCGCTGGGAACGGGTTCCATCATCTTCGGCGGCGGCATCCTGCAGGCCTCCGGGAACGTGACGCTGACGCAGACCATGGTGCAGAAGAACGCCGGGGACGCGGTCAAGCTGGCCGCCTCCGGAGCCGGCACCACACTGACGGTGAATACGGCCGGGCAGGACAGCTTCCTGTCCCTCAACTGGAACATCTCCGGGAATGGAGCCGTGGCGCTGGGGAACATCGCCAATACCAAGGTCCTCTCCGGAACCGTGACGGTGGCCAGCGGCTCCACCCTCAAGCTCTCCGGCGGCAATGAAATCGCCCTTTCCGGCGTGCTCAAGAACATCAGCGGCACCCTGGCCAAGACGGACGGAGGCTCCCTGCTCGTCAAGGCGGCCAACGGCAATGACGCGCTTAACGGCACGCTCAGCAATGCCGGAGGCAGCATCGTTCTTTCCGGCTACGGAGCGGCTACGGCCAACCGTACCATCACGATGAACGGCACGCTGAATGCCGATCTCATTGACGTCACGTACGGCGTGACGCTGGACTTGAAGAAAGACCTTGATATCGCCACGCTGCAAATAGGCGGCGGCACGATGGGCAGCAACACGCAGGCTTCCGCGGTCAACGTGGGGACGGGCGTCACGCTCACCTCCACCACCGGCGTCAATTTGGGCGGCGCCAACGGGCAGGGAGCCCTGGCAGGCAATCTCAACATCAACGGCGGCACTGCCGTGCTGGCGGCCGCCTCCTTCCTGGATGGCTCCGACTCCGGCATCACCCTCAGCGGCGGCGGTACGCTCACGATGGGCGGCGATATCACCGGCACGTCCGGAACCCTCACGCTGGGAGAAGGCACGCTCAACTCCTCCGCTGCCTGGACAACTTCTGTCGGAGTCGCCCTCAACGCCGCTTCCGGCAAGACCGCCACGGTGGATACCACGGGGGGGGACATCACCCTCAACGGCGCCTTCACCGGTTCAGGCAACCTTCTGAAAACCGGTACGGGCACTCTGAGCATAGGGGCCGCCAGTGCGGGTTACACGGGTACCGTGACGCTTGCTTCCGGAACGCTTTCCTTCCAGGACACCGCCGATGGCTATAAAGCCGGGCTCAACATCACCGGAGGCAACGTGACGGGCGGCCAGAATTACAAGGGCGTCAAGAACGTCTCCGTCAATGCGGCCTCCGGCGTCAGCGCCATTTCCCTGGGCGGCCTTTCCGGTTCCGCGCTCAAGACCGTCAACATGACGGACGCCGGAACGGTCATCAGCGGCATCAACGGCGCCGCCAATCTGGACAGCGCCAGCCTGGTGGTGGGCACGGGGAACGTCTCCAAGACGCAGGACCTGGCCGGAAGCACTTCCATGATTCAGTTTGACGCGGCCGGAACGCAATTGGAAATTGAAACGCTCACCCTTACCCTCTCCGCTGACGTGATTAACGCCATGCAGGGCTGGGGCGCGGGGGACCGCACGGCGTGGCTCAACCTGACCAACGGAGCGCTGGGCTACGGTACGGCCATCTTCAACCCGCTGCTGGAATCCCTGGGCTTTACGGTGACGGGCATCAACGGAGGCTCCATCGGCATCACGGGGGACGCCACGCAGATTTACGCCGTGGGAAGCGAAGACAAGACGGTCACGAACAATTCCGAGCTGGACCCGTACCGCGCGGTCATCGTGGACGGCAACCTGGCCCTCAACCTCCCCGGCGTGGACGATACGGCTGACGGCCTGACGATCAACAATCTTTCCGGTGCGGCTTCCGGCGTTATCAACATCACCAGCACGAACGACAAGACGGCTTCCGTCATCCTGAACAACGAGCTGCTGGGAACCGATCCGAATACGTCCGGTCCCGATACGAAGTACTCCGGAACCATCAATGGGGGGACGGCCAATATCACCAAGACGGGAGACGGCTCCCTGGAGCTTGCCGGAACCCTGGATACCAGCGGCACGCTGGACATGCAGGACGGCCAACTCATCCTCTCCGGCACGGCGGACCTCGGCTCCATCAAGCTCAACTCCTCCAACTCCGGCGACCTTTCCTCCCTGGACATTACCGGGAAGGCGGAAGCGGGAACGCTGACGGATGAAGGCAACGGCGGCAACCTCTCCATCGGGAAAAACGGTACCCTCTCGCTCACGGGAGCCGGTTCCGAACTTTCCAACAGCACCGTTTCCGGAGCCGGCGTGCTCCAGGTGGCGGACAACGCCTCCCTGGCGCTCAACGGCACCTCCAAGCTTGACGGCGTGCAGGTGGACCTGGACGGCAACGGAATGCTGGAGCTCGGCAACGCGGCCAACAGCATTTCCGGCCTGACGGGAAGCGGCGCGCTGAACAACGGCTCCGCCCTGGAAATCACCACTGCCGGGAATGCCCTGTATGAAGGCTCTCTCAGCGGAGAAGGCAGCATCACCATGAACGGCACCGGCACGCAGGTTCTGAAGGGGAACGGCGCGATCGGGCAGGCCCTCAGCGTCACGAAGGGAACGCTGGAACTGACGGGTGCGGAAGGCGGCAACGGCTCCGTTACCTATAAGAGCCTCACGGCGGGAAGCGGCGCCCATGTGCGCCTGAGCCCGGTAGGGGAAGGAACCGGAGCGGTCAACACGACGCTCACCGTCGCCAACGGACTCAACCTGCAAAACTCCCATCTGGACCTGGTCATCAACACCAACCGTGACGACCTCTTCTCCAGCCCGGTCATCACCGTGCAGGCAGGAGACGTCAATCTGGACGGAACCACCGTTTCCCTGGGAAGCCTGGGGGACTACGACGACCCGGCGGACCCGACGGCCAACCTCAACTTCACGCTGGTGGACGCGACGGGAGCCGGAACGGTTTCGGCCAACGGAGCCACGGTGGACGCCTCCGGCTACTTTGACTTCTACTACCAGGAATTCGGCATCCGGACGGAAGGCGGCAAGATTGTGGTGACGGGCATGGTCAAGACGGAGAACGCCTTTATGGACGCGGCCAACACGGCCAACTCGGAAGCGGGGGCCAACCTGCTCTGGAACAACCGCGGCAACGCGCCGAAAGGCACGCAGCTCGGTGACCTGAGGGAAGCCGTCAGAAACGACATCCAGTCCGGCAACACCTCCCGGGCGGCACGTTCCATGGCAGCCGCGGCAGGCAGCACGGTCAACGCGCTGGGAACGGCCCAGAAGGACGCCCTGCGCGACCAGATGGGCTGGATCAGGAACCGCACTACCCTCATGGGCGTCAACCCCGCCTACGTCAACGAAGACCTCCCCTGCTTCCACATGTGGATGGAAGGCACGGGTTCTTACGCCAAGCTGGACACCAGGGGGGATGAAAGCGGCTACCAGCTCACCACCTGGGGGGGCACCGTGGGCATGGACGTGGACCTCAGCGACCACTTCACGATGGGAGCGGCCTTCACGGCCAACTACGGCGACCTGACGGCCAGCGCGGCGGACAGCGCCGACGGGCACCTGGACAGCTACTACGCCAGCCTCTTCGGGCGCTACCAGAACAAACGCTGGGCGCACACGCTCATCCTGACGGGAGGGTGGAACGACGCGAAACTCAACCGTACGGTCAACTACGGGGAAGGAAGCTACGGGACGCAGGGAAGCACCAGCGGGTGGGGCCTTGGAGCGATGTACGAACTCACCTACGACATCTACCTCGACGAAAACCGCAGCAGCGTGCTGCAGCCGCTGTTCAACGCCTCGGTGGTGACGACGCGGATGGACGGCTATGAGGAAACGGGAGCGGGCAACGCGGGCCTGAACGTCGGCCGGCAGGACTGGACGACGGGGACGCTGGCGCTGGGCGGCCGTTGGATGGGTCTGGTGGGCAGCAACATCTTCGGCCGGGAATCGCTGGCGGAAATCCGGGTCAACGCGGCGCAGGACCTGGGAGACCGGAGAGGGGAAACGAACGTCTCCCTGCTGGGCAACCCCGGCTTCGCGCAAAGCGTGAGGGGAGCGAAAGTGGGAACGACGGCGCTGCAGCTGGGAGCCGGACTGAGCGTGCCTGTAGGAACGAAGGGAACCATCTACGTGAACGGGAACGCGGACATCCGTGACGGGTCCAGCGCGCTGAACGGAAGCGTCGGCTACCGCTACGACTTCTAAAAGAAAGAAAACCCAAGGAGAAGGCACCCCACCCACCCCCGAAAAGCCTTCCTCCTGGCCCTTCAGAGCCGTTCCGGATTTATTCCGGAACGGCCTGGTAACGTCAGAGCTCGTCCGGCAGGGAAATGGCGGGATCCTGGCGTCTACTTTTCCAGCAGCCGTCCTCCGTCGTGCCATTCTCCGTACATCCTGTTTTCACGGGTATTCTTCAGAAATTTTTCCAGGCGCTTGCAGAACAGTTCCGGCTGGTTTTTTTTAATTTGAATGGTATCCAGGCGCACATGGCGGTATAGCCGGGGAAACGCCAGGAAATTGGCGTAAATAAGCGGATCCTGTTGAAGGAGCTGTAAAATATACGAGTTCGGGGAGTGAGACGCTGGGCCAGGAAACCGGAGGCCGTCTTCTTGCGGGTGCTGTCAATCCATCCGAAGCACAGGGCTTCCTCCACGGCATCCAGGTAAAGGAGGGCATGTGGGGAAGGTTTCCTCGTTGTGAGAACCCAGCAGCAGGAGGAAGTGAGGTGGTTGTTTTCCAACCATATTCTTAATTCCTTCCGTGTAGTGATGGGAAGAAGGTTGCTTATTTCCATGGCGTTTATAGGTCGGTCTTCCGCTGATGTTCTGAGGGCCGATAATACTTCTCCGGAGCTTGCATTTCCAGCACAGACATGGCTTCTAACCGGGGACAGCTTCGGGAAGGGCGCCTTTCTCAGGAACCGCTTTTCTTTCCGTCTTCTTTTTCCGCCGTTTTTTCCTTTTCCTTCTTCGGAGAGAAACGGCTGGTTTTCTGCTTGTCAAAACAAAAGCCGCCATTATAGATGATTTATGAAGAAGAATGTAGTCTTGTCCTTGCTGGGGCTGGTTCTGCTGGTTTCCGCCGTAGCGGCTTTCAATATGGCATGTGCAGAAAAATCCTCCAACCGTGCGGATATCGCGCGGAAACGGGTAACGCCCGTGCTGAATTCCTTTCTGGAGCCGTGCGGCGCCAGGGTGGGAAGTCTTGTGTTTTTACGGGCCGTAAAGGAAGACTCCGTCCTGGAACTGTGGGTGAAACCGGACAAATCGGAATGCTACATGCTTGCCAAGCGCTATCCGATTGCCGCATGGTCCGGAAAACTGGGCCCCAAGGAGAAGGAAGGGGACAGGCAAACACCGGAAGGTTTTTATGAAGTGGAACCGTCCGGGCTTAATCCCCGGAGCAATTACCATCTGTCTTTCAACATCGGGTATCCGAATGCCTATGACCGCTCCCTGAACCGGACGGGAAGCTTCATCATGGTGCATGGCCGGGATGTTTCCATCGGCTGTCTGGCGATGACCGATTCCGGAATTGAGGAGATTTATACCATGGTGGAACAGGCTCTGGTTCATGGGCAAAAAAACGTTCCCGTGCAGATTTATCCCTTCGTGCCCACTCCGGCGCGTTTGTCAGAGGAAAAGGATTCTCCCCACGCCGCCTTTTGGGCGGACATGGCCCGAGCGTGGGACTGGACGGAACGGACCCGTACTCCGGCCCGGGTGAAGGCCGTCAATGGCAGGCTGGTCGTTGTGGAGCAATAAAAATCCTCCGGTTGAGGACCGGAGGATAAAGGAAGGCCCGCAGAACAGGGGCGGCAGGAGCGCCCCTGATACCGTGTGTCCGGAATGCTCCGGGTTAGACCAGCTGGGCAATCAATTCTTCGCGGTCGCCCGGCAGAAAATCCATCGGGGCAATTTCCGGCAGCGTATAGCAGCCTGCGGCCAGTTTCATGCTGGCGCGGGCGGAAGCCACCATGACCTGGGCGGTCAGAGCCGGATTGTTGATGCGCATTTCAAATGTGAACATCTGGTTCTGCGTGGAGCCGGAAACGCCCTTGCGTTCCATCAGCACGCCGTGGCCCATGTCTTTCAGCACGTCGATGTCGGGCACCTGCAGCACGCGGGTGTCGTCATGGCTGAAGTAGGAATCGGATTTAATGGCGAATTCCACGTCGGAGAATTTGGCGCCTTCTTTCAGCACCACATAAACCATGCGGCGGTGTACGCCGGAACCCGTGGGGATGGTGAGGGAAAGAGCGTCCGCCACTCCTTCCTTGGAACGCGCCACGACGCTGTGGCCCATGCTCATGCCGGGGCCGAAGTTGGTGTACGTGATGCCTTTGGGAGCCATGGCCAGCATCAGGGTGCGGATGACGGAGTCCGTTCCGGGATCCCAGCCGGCGGAAATGATGGAGACGGCGTCATGCTTGATTGCCTGGGCTCCCAGGGAACGGCGCAGGGCCACGATGTCCCCGTGAATATCGAAGCTGTCAACTGTGTTGATGCCGCGGGCGAGCAGGGGCAGAGCCGTTTCTTCCACGCTGCGGGTGGGGGTGCAGAGCAGGGCCGCGTCCACATGGCCCAGTTCCTCCACGTCGCTTACGGTCTTGATGCCGTGTACAGCTTCGCTGCCGGGGCGGCGCACGATACCTGCCAGTTCCATATCGGGAGCGGCGCGCAAGGCGTCCACAGCGTATTTCCCGATGTTGCCGTATCCTACGATGGCTACTTTAATCATCTTGGTAGTAAATAGTAATGGTTCCTAATGGGGCGGAATGTCCGCCCGGCATTTTTTTCCTTTGGCGCATGTTTTTTAAGTGTTTTGGGAACGCATGGCAAGAACGGAGAATGACAGGGGGCTTTGCGGCATGATTGCCGGTTCTTTGAACGGGGGGCGGAGGAATAGAGTCTGATTACTCGGAACTCTTCCAATAAAACGATGAAAAGCAAATTGATTATTCTGAGTATCGCTACCCTTCTGGGGTGCGTTTCCTGCAATACGATAGGCGGGGTGGGCAAGGATGTGGAAGCGGTCGGCAGCGACATTAATTCCGCCGCCCGTTCCACCAGCCGGGCCATGTAAAAAGGTCATGTAGAGACCTTGGACGAAAGCCGCTTCATCCGGGTGGATGAAGCGGCTTTCCGGTAAAAAATGTGCTGCCGCCCGCATGCCCTGATTTCCGGGTGGCCGTAAAGGTTTGGCGTGTTCCATGCAGGATGGAGCCGGACCTTGCCAATTCGTTGGGAACCCCATGGAGATGGCTGCCATTCAGGGCAGAATGGCAGGAAGCAAAGTACTGCCTCTTTTCCATTAAAAGAGGGCTTAAAGCAGCGTCCGGCACTTCCCGGGCCTTATTGCATGGACTTGCTGGTGGCCTGGGAGGCGCTGTCAATCTTGCTTCCCATGGCTTCCACGTCTTTTCCTATTCCGCTGATCGTATTGCAGGAGGAGAGAGCGAGGGCTGTGGCGAGCGTCAAAAGGGCGGATTTGATATTCATTAGTCGAAGAGAGGTTGAAAGCCGTATCCTAACCTGCTTCCGGTTTCTTGTCAATGAACCTGCAAGCAGTAGTTTGTTATAGCTTTTTGTTATATTATACCATAGAATAATTGTATTATCGAATAATAACGCTATTTGCTATAAGAAGCCTGCATTTCATTACAGATTGAAAAATACCATGAAAACATCAGTTGCAGGATATCCCAGAATAGGCTCGTCACGGGAACTCAAAGTTGCCGTGGAACAGTATTTCCGGGGGAAAATGGCACCGGAGGCGTTGTTGGAGACGGGAAGCCGCCTTCGCAGGACGCACTGGCAAAAACAAATGGAGGCGGGCATTGACGGCATCCCTTCCAATGATTTTTCTTTTTACGACCAGATGCTAGATACTGCGGTTTTGTTAAATGCGGTTCCCCAGCGGTACCGGGATTTGGGAATTTCTTCATTGGATACTTATTTCGCGATGGCTCGCGGCTATCAGGGGCCGGCTGGGGATGTCAAGGCTCTAGCCATGAAAAAATGGTTTAATACCAATTACCATTACCTGGTTCCCGAGATAGATTCCGCCCCCCTTCAGATTTCCGGGAGTAAACCCTTTGACGAATTCCTTGAAGCCCGGTCATACGGGATTGAAACGAAGCCCGTCCTGATTGGGCCGTTTACATTCTTAACGCTTTCCTCATTGGCGGGGGGACGCACGCGGGAGAGTGTCGCCGGGGAGTTGGCCCGGGCGTATGCCGCTATTCTGGCCCGTTTCCATGAGCTGGACGCGGCATGGGTGCAGTTGGACGAGCCCGCTCTTGTCCGTGACCTGGACAGGCAGGATATCGACCTGTTTCTCCGCTTGTATGAATCCATGCTGCCTTCAAAGGGGCGGGTGAAGGTCCTTCTTCAAACCTACTTCGGAGATATCCGCGACTGCTATGAACAGGTTGCCGGATTGGATATTGATGCGGTAGGACTGGATTTTGTGGAAGGAAAGCAGTCGCTGTCCCTGGTGAAAGAATATGGTTTCCCGAAAGATAAGCTTCTTCTTGCAGGCGTCGTCAACGGGAAGAATATCTGGCGCAATCATTATTCCCGGACTCTGGCGTTGCTGGCCGATTTGAAAAAAACGGGTGCCCGCATAGGCATAGGGACTTCCTGCTCCCTTCTGCATGTTCCCTATACGGTCGCTCAGGAGACGAAACTGCCGGAATATGCTTTGAAACACTTCTCTTTTGCCGAAGAAAAACTGCAGGAGCTCCGGGACCTTAGCTTTCTTTTTTCGCTGGAGAACGCGGAGCCAGAAAAGATTTATCAAGTCAATGATGCTTTGTTTCAGTCGGACAGGATAGGAAAAAATGCTGCTGTCCAGGCGGAAGTATTCGCCTTGAAGCCTGACGATTTTACGAGATTCCCGTCTTTTGAAGAGCGGGAAAAGCTTCAGAAAACCCGTTTCCGCCTTCCCCTGTTTCCTACGACGACAATAGGTTCCTTCCCCCAGACTGCGGAAGTCCGCTCCAACCGGGCGGCATTCAGGAAGAACCTCATTTGCGGGGAGCAGTACAGGCAATTCAACTTTGACAGGATTAAAGAATGCATTTCCCTGCAGGAAAAGATAGGACTGGATGTTCTCGTTCATGGAGAATTTGAACGCAATGACATGGTGGAATACTTCGGCGAGCACCTGCAGGGCTTCCTTTTTACGGAAAAAGCCTGGGTACAGTCCTACGGAACCAGGTGCGTCAAGCCGCCCATCGTCTGGGAGGACGTTTCCTGGATGCGCCCCATTACCGTGGAGTACGCCGTCTATGCCCAAAGCCTGACAAACAAACCGGTCAAGGGCATGCTGACGGGGCCGGTCACGATCCTGAACTGGTCTTTCCCCAGAGAAGACGTTTCCCTGGAGGAGCAAGCCCTGCAGATTGCTCTGGCTGTCCGCAAGGAGGTGCTGGCATTGGAAGAGCATGGCATAGGCATCATCCAGATAGATGAAGCAGCCCTGAAAGAAAAATTGCCTCTGCGTCGTTCCGACTGGCATGGAGAGTACCTGGACTGGGCCATTCCCTCGTTCCGCCTCGTGCATAGCGGGGTCAGGCCGGAAACGCAAATTCATACGCACATGTGCTATAGCGAATTTGCGGCTATTATCCGGGAAATCGATTCCATGGATGCCGATGTCATCACATTCGAAGCTTCCCGTTCCAATCTGGACATTCTCGATGCCTTGAAAGAATGCGGGTTTAAGACTGAAATCGGCCCCGGAGTTTATGATATCCATTCGCCCCGTATTCCCGGAGAGACGGAAATTATGGAAAATCTCCATCGCATGCTACGGAAGATTTTACCGGAAAAACTGTGGGTCAATCCCGATTGCGGGTTAAAGACGCGCGGCAATGAGGAAACGATAGGCAGCCTCAAAAATATGACGGCGGCGGCCAGAGCCCTGCGTACGGAATTCCAGTCATGAAGCTTTCCGAATTGTTTCCCCAAAAGAGGGTTCTTTCCTTTGAGGTGTTTCCTCCCAAGCGGACTTCCCCGATCGGGACGGTTTACCATGCTCTGAGCGCTTTGCAGGGATTGAACCCGGATTTTATCAGCGTGACCTATGGTGCTTCGGGAGGCGCGGGAACCAGCGATACGCTCAACATCGCCTCCTCCATCAAGAAGGATTATATGGTTGAGAGCGTAGCCCATCTTCCCTGCATCAGCTTGACGAAGGGAAATGTGTTGGAGCTTCTGGAACAGTTCCGCCGGAACGGAATTGAAAATATCCTGGCCCTTCGCGGTGATTTGCCCCCGGACAGAGAACCGTGCCGTGATTTCACCTATGCCAGCGATCTCATTTCCTTTATTAAGGAACAGGGAAATTTTCACATTCTGGCGGCCTGCTATCCGGAAGGCCATCCCGAATCAAAAAGCATAGTCGATGATATTCGCCACCTCAAGACCAAGGTGGAGGCCGGAGCGGACCATCTCATTTCACAGTTGTTCTTTGGCAACGATATTTTTCACGCCTACCGGGAAAAACTGGATCTGGCAGGCATTTCCGTCCCTCTTGAAGCGGGAATCATGCCCGTCGTCAATAAAAAGCAGATAGAGAGGATGGTTTCCCTGTGCCATGTCCATTTGCCGAAGAAATTTATACGTATGATGGAAAGGTTTGAGCATAACCCCATCGCAATGCGGGATGCCGGCATCGCCTACGCCGTCGAGCAGATTATCGATCTCGTAGCGCAAGGAGTAGATGGCATTCACCTGTATACGATGAATAACCCGTATGTCGCCGGCCGTATTTGCGAAGCTACCGCCTCCATCATCCGGAATTAATCGTCAGTCCGGATTACTTCATAGCCGTATTCGGTGATAACCCGTTTCAGCTCTTCTATATATAGAAGGGCTGAACGGCTTGGGCGGGATTGTTCCCTGTCAATCCATCCGACCAGCATGTATTCCTTGGTTTTGAGCGGTATGGAAATAATGTTCGAGCCGTTCAAATCCTCGCTGAGAACTCCGGAACAGATGGTATAGCCGTTCAGCCCTATCAGAAGATTGAACAAGGTCGCCCGGTCGCTGACATGGATTTCCTTCCTGTGAACGATGGTGCTGAGAATTTCTTCTGAAAAATAAAAGGAATTATAGGTTCCCTGCTCAAAACTGAGGCAGGGGTAATCTTCCAGATCTTCCAGTAAAACCTGCCTGCGGCGCGCCAGGGGATGTGCCGAACTGACAAAGACGTGCGGTTCTGCCCGGAAAAGGGGATGGAAACAGAGATCGTTCTTTTTGAGAAGCTTGCTGATAACCTGCCTGTTGAAATCATTCAGATACAGGATACCCAGGTCGCTCCGGGATTGATGGACATCTTCAATGATCTCGAAGGTTCTCGTTTCTCTCAGTGTCCATTCGTACTCCTGGATGTTCAGTTTTTTGATGAGATTGACGAAAGCATTGACGGCGAAAGCGTAGTGCTGAGTCGAGATGGAAAATTGGCGTTTGAGAGGTTTTGTATTCAGGTAACGCTGTTCCAGAAGTTCCGCCTGTTCCACAACTTGGCGCGCGTAGGAAAGGAATTCCGTCCCTTCCAAAGACAGGGAAATGCCCTTGGAAGAACGGCGGAAGATCTCAAAATTCAATTCATTTTCCAGTTCCCGGACCGCTTTGGACAAGCTGGGTTGGGATATGAAAAGCCGTTTGGCAGCCTCATTGATGGAACCGCTGTTGACGATGCCGATGATATATTTTAGCTGCTGCAGGGTCATGGGGAAAAGGCAAAAGCCTGGTAAAATGGAGTTATTTCTTTTTCAGGTAACGTTCCTCTTCGCTGAAGACGCATCCGCAATACTTCTGCATGTACAGCCGGAGTTCCCTGGCCTTTTGCTGACCTTCTCTGAAACCGGGGCGGAAATCACGGTAAATGAAACGGGTTCCAAATTTCTCTGCCGTTTTTTCAGCGGTCTTTCTCAGTAATTCATGATTCTGGTAAGGGCTGACGAACAGGGTTGAAGAAAAGCCGTCGACCCCGTTTTCTGCGGCAAACCGTGCAGTCTCTTCAAAACGTATCCTGTAACACGTTCCGCAACGGTTTTCCAGGGAGGGGTAAATGGCGCGAATGAAGGGCCGCAGTCCATATTCATCCCTCATAATCAATTTCAGACCGATTTTTGCCGCGTATTCGACCAGCGTATCCTTTCTGGCCTGGTATTCCTTATACGGATGAATATTTGGATTAAACCAGAATCCGGTTGGTTCCATTCCTTCTTCCCGCAGCATTTCAATGCAGGAAATGGAACAGGGCGCACAGCAGATATGAAGCAGAACACTCATGCGTGCCCGGATATGTACCATGAGCAGGGAAAATCAACAATACTCAATGACGGATAATGAATCAATATGGCGTTTCGCCATCTGCCCGTTAGGTTTGAAGGCAGGCATTCGGATTCTCTTTTCATGTTTCAAACTCTGTTTACCTTCTGGCGGTAAGTGGGCTTTTCCGCTGCGGCATGCGTCCAGCGTCAATATGAACAAGGCTGTCTAGTGCCTCCCTGTCCTGCGGGTTCACCGGCATGTCCGGCTTATTCTCTATGATCGGAATGCGGTATGCCGCTTGTTTCGACTGTGCGGCTACGGGAGAGGTTGTCAGGCGGCCGCTCCTCCCTGCCATGGGAATTCCCGGAACACCGTTCGGAAGCTTCCCTGGGTGGCGGGGCGGTTGCCGTCAGGAAGGCGGGGATGGAGGGGTTAACTCGGGTTGACGGTGGTTGCGGTATCTGCCGCCGGGGCATCGGCTGCGGGAGCAGGGGAGGAAGCTGCGGTTTTCCCTTCCATGGGTTTGCCCAGAAAAGCGGGCAATTCCAGCCCTACGCTTTTGCCGAGTTCATGAAGGGGCAGCGTATCCGTTACCAGATTCTGGACGAATCCTCCCACAGAGGAGTTCCCTCCATTGCCCATGACGACTACCTTGTCGAATTTCAACCCCTTAATGGCACCGGACTGGAGCTCCACAATCTTGGTAAGCTGTTCCGTCACCAGCAGGTTGGAAGCGGCCTCGGAAGAACCTGCCGCCTGGACGATCTGCTGAAAACCGCGGGCCTTGCCTTCCAGCACGGCTTCAATCGCGGCCGCTTCACCGCGTCCCACCATTTCCATGCCTTCCCCTTCCGCCTTTTTCTTCAGGAGGGTAGCCTGGGCTTCGCCATCCGCCAGTTGGCGGATGGCTTCCGCTTCCGCCCTGCGCTGGATGAGCAGAGCCTGCGCCTTGCCTTCCTGTTCCAGTTTGAGTACTTCCGCCGTGGCCTGGGCCTGCACTTCGCGCTGGCTCTTTTCAATGCGGGCCGTTACCAGGATGTTGGCTTCCTGCGTGGCGCGTTCGCGTTCCGCGCGCTTTAATTCCGCTTCTTTTTCCGCCTGGTAGGCTTCTTCCAGGGTTTTAGCCTCCTGCACCTTCTGGGCCACTTCCGCCAGCTTTTTGGCCTCCGCCTGCTTCACTTGCAGCTTGGCGGCGGATTCCGCAATTTTAATCTGGGCTTCGTTCTGGCCTTCAATGGCGATGGCGCGGGCGTTCGCCACCTGGATGGTCTGGTCCTTTTCCGCTTCCGCTTTGCCGATTTCCCCGCGGCGCGTTTCTTCCGCCACTTTGATGGTGGCGTCATTGATGGCGCGCGCAGCGGCTTCCTTGCCCAGGGCGTTGATGTAGCCGGAAGCGTCCTGGATGTCCGTGATATTGGCGTTGATGAGATGGAGGCCCACTTTGTGCAGTTCCACGTCCACGCCTTCCGTGATGCCCTTGATGAGTTTTTCGCGGTCGGAGTTGATTTCCTCAATGGTCATGGAGGCAATCACCACGCGCATCTGCCCCATGATGATTTCCGCGGCCAGGTTGCGGATTTCTTCCCGGGAACGGCCCAGCAGGCGCGCAGCGGCGTTCTGCATGATTTCAGGAAGGGTGGAGATGCCCACGATGAAGGAGGAGGGTACATCCACGCGTATGTTCTGAGAGGAAAGGGCTCCTTGGAGGGGCACGTCAATATTGATAGGGTTTAGATCCAGGTAGCTATAGGACTGGAGAACCGGAAGCACGAAGGTGGAGCCGCCGTGGTAACATTTGGCCGGCTGGCCTGTGCCTACTTTCCCGAAGACGATGAGGATTTTGTCCGGAGGGCACATGCGGTAGCGGCTGAACAGCCAGGAAGCGGTCAGAATGATGAAGAGAACCAGAATGGCGATGGGGATGATTTTGTCCATAGTCGTCTTGGGGTATGATGATTGGGGTGTTTGTTAATGAAGAGGTTTGACGGTGACGATTCCCGCAGTGACGGCTACCACTTCCACCGGGGTTCCGGAGGGCAGGGGATGTTCCCCTTCCTGAACGGCAGGGAGGTACAGCAGCTGGCTGGGATGGGCGATTGTAACTTGTCCGCCGCGTTGGAGGTTTCCGGGAATGCTGATGTAAACGGAGCCGGTCATTCCCTTGAGGGTTTCATAATTCAGGGTGCCGTCTGATTTAAGGCTCATAATGAAACGCATGGAGATGCCGATGATCAGGAACATCAGCACGCCGGTGAAAAAAGCCGCCGCCAGGGAAGCGGCCATCCCCCAGTCCAGACCCTGGGCGAGCACGCCGCCCCAGCCGAAGCCCAGAAAAAAGCCGATGCCGGATTTGATGGACAGCAACCCTACGTCCGCTCCGCCGGAATCCGCATCAAAGTCCAGATCATGTTCCCCCAGCCCGAACAGGGACAGGAGAAACAGGAGCGCTCCCACGCCCGTCGCTACTACGGCGATGATAAAGAAAATGGAGTAATCAGTCATAGGGTGGATTGATTATCGGGAGTATCCATGTTTGGAGGCTGCTTGTCTATGGAAAAGAGCGGCGGCCGGATATCAGGCCGCCGACGGAAAGGGAAAAATTCCTGCAATTTGTTTTTCTGCCACACTTATTTCATTTCCACGACGGCTTTTTCTCCCTTTTTGAGTTCCAGTTCCCGGAGCAGAAGGAAGTCGTTGGTCAGCAGGCCTGCCTTTTCAATGGGAGTGGCGGTTCCACCAATGATGACGGTGGCCTTGCCGGCGTTGATTCGGTTGGGGAACCAGACTCCCAGGCGACCTTTGGCGTCTTTGTTGGCTGTGACGGTGAACCCTTTGGAGGCATCTGCCGGATCATTCCAGTCGATATGCCACGGGGACGGAGCTCGGGATTCGTCAAGACGCGCCGTCCAGGCAGGGTCTCCGTAAAAGGCCACGGTATCCCGGTCGTGGATAAGCCCCAGCTGATCCTTGCCCATGCCGTATCCGGCGGAGTTCATGCCCCTGGCAAAGTCCGGATCATCCTTGATTCCATTGATATCCGGGGAGTTGAAATGGACGTCCATGAGCTTGGGGAAGCGGGTCATGGTCTCGTCCAGAATGAACTGGTTGTTCAAATACCAGGCTTCCGCCAGGCTGGAGGCGTCATGATTACTGAACAGAAGGCCCAGCGTCCCCCAGCCGCCCTTGCCATACCAGGAAGGGACGGTGTAGCCTACCAGCTGGTTGAAGCCGTAGCGGCTCAGGGCGGTGACAGCCATGGAATTTTTCGTCTTCTTGGCATCTCCGATCAAACAGTTCCCCGCTGCGACCCAGACAGCCGGAACCGGCCTGGTTTCAATCACCGGCGCTTTAATTCTCTTAAGGAAGGAGAGAAGGTCGTCTTCTTTTCCATTGAAGAGCACGCCGCGCAAAAAAGTGGTGAATTCCCTGAACTGTTTTTTGTCCAGCGCGTAGAACCGGTTGTTGCCGGAAACGATGAGTCCCTTGCCGAAAGGCATTTCCAGATTAAACTGGGTTGCGTGGGAGGCCGTTACGAAGAGCTGCGGGGAATAACGTTTCCAGTATTCCATAAGCTTGGGCGTTACGCCCAGCGTGGTTTCATCCCCCTTGTCCTGTTCTTTCAGGCCTTTCGTGTAGAAAGCCGGCGTCACCTTGCCCTTGGAACCATGCTGTTCCAGGTATTGGAAGGGCTGCCAGTCCGTGATGCTCATGCTGTCTTTGAACCGGGAGGAATCCACATTGGTTGTTCCCATGGCGCGGCTGATGACGAGAGGCTTCGTTGCAGAGGCTATTCTCATGGCGGCCTGGGGGGTGTATCCTGTGACAATGCCCCAGATACAGTCTCCGTAAGGGTCGTCGTCCAGCCGGCGGCTCAGGCGGTGCAGGTCATTCACCAGCACCCGGTCTATTTCCTCCGGGCGCGCGACGACGGCCATGAAGCGGGGAGCCATTTTTTTAAGCGTGTCCAGCCTGGAGAATACGGAATCCTTCACGGTGACGATGGTGCCTCCGTGTTTTTCAGCCAGTTTGTCCGCTACGGCCTTCCAGTCCGGCATAGCGGCTGTTTTTTCGGAAATAACGATGGCATATCCGTTCTTGCCGGAGTCTTTGTTGACAGTCTTTACGACGGTGGTGCGAACGCAAAAAGCCGCCGGGGAGACGGCGGCTTGGGGAGAGTCGGCTTTGTCCGCCTGCTTTTCAGCAGGCGGAGTTTCCGCAGCCGGGTGATCCGGCAGAATGTTCAGGTTGAGATGCTCTCCCTTGCCGAAGATGTCTTTGGCAAGTTTGTTGACCTCTTCCACGGTGATGGCTTTTACGTCCGGAATGCTTTCCCTCTGCTGGTTCAGCCGTTCCGGCCTGGCCTGGGAGTCTTTCAGCAGGGATGTCCAGTAGCCGTTGTCGCGCTGGGCGCGGTCCATGGAGTTAAGAATGGGATTACGGGCACGGTCCAGTTCCTCCTGGGTGATATTTCCCTTGCCGAGGTCGTCCGCAATTCTGGCGATGGCGCTGCGCACAGCCTCCTTATTGCGCATGACGCCGGAACTCATCGTGATAATATAGCCGTCGTCCGGATAGGTTTCACTGATATTGAGGCCGGTGGAAGGGGAGTAGGTTTCCCCCATGTCTTCGCGCAAGCCCTTGAATACGCGGTCATAGAAAACTGCCTTGAGCATGTTCAGCCTGCGGGCCAGCTTTTTTTATTTTCTCCGCCGGGCGTTTTCCAGAAAAGGCAGACCATCGTTTTATCAATGGAGGAGTCATAGGTCAGGTCCTTGGAGAAATTGAAGTCCGCCATGGCTGGATGGCGAAGCGTTTCATCCAGCGTTGCCGGAGCTTCCGCACGTTTGGGAACTGCGCCTACGGTGCGTTCCAGCAGGGGGGGATGATGTCTTCCGTCCTGAAGTCTCCCGTAACGGTCACTTCCATGTAGTTGTTTTTTCAACGGGGCATCCACCCAGTCCCGCACGTCCTTGACCTGGTAGGAGGTAAGCTGTTCCTGAGTGGGGGGAAGGTGAACCGGGGATTGTTCCTGTAAAGGATGGCCGGAACCTGCTTCTTCATGGCTCCCTGTACTTCATGGTCCATCTTGTTATAAATCATGGGAATGGCCCGCCGGAGCAGGGTAACGCCGTCCTGGCGGTAACCGGGGTGCATCAGGTAGGCCGTCTGGAGCTGGAGTTGCGTTTCCAGGTCTTCCCTGTTGGTGTTTCCGGAAAGCAGGAAGAAGCGGTCCGTCATGGAGAAGCCTACCCCTACCTTCTTGCCTGCCATGATGGCGGCCAGTTCGTCATTGGAGTGGTCTTTCAAACCGCCGCCGTTCATGACGGCATTCGCAAAAAGTTCCAGCCCGGAGGCTTTTTCCGGCCTGCTCAGTTCCCCTCCGTCCACGGCAAAGGTGATGTTGATGGAGTCCTTGTCAAATTCCGTGGGCTTCAGGTTGACGCGCACGCCGTTGGACAGGGTGAGCTGGGTGACTCCCAGGTCGGTGGTTTCCGTACGGGCCGTCACCTTGCCGGGATCCCCGAACTTATAGGAAAAATCCTTGCGGCCGTCCGCCTGGTAGGGCTGTACTTTAGCGGTCTGGGATTCCCGGTACGCTTTCATGATTTCGGCGCTTCCCTGGGAGTTTTCCTTATTGGAAGTGACGATCACGCGGGGAAAGGCTCCGGTCCAGGCTTCCTTCAGGGCTGCCTGGCATTGTTCGGGCGTCAGGTTTTCCACAACTTCCCTGGAGATGGCCCAGTCTTCCTGCGGCGTGGTGAAGACCTTGTCCCGTGCGGCGCTCTGGGCGATGGCGGAAGCCAGGTCTTCCGACTTGGCGGTGGCCCAGGACTTGATGGCGTTTTCCGCGGCGGCGGTAATGTTGCTGCGGGCCTCCGCCAGTTCTTCCTTGTTGAAGCCGAATTCAATGGCCCGGCGCAGTTCCTGTTCAATGGCGGCCAGAGCCGCTTTCCAATTCTTGTAGTCCGCCTGGGTCTGAATGGAATCCACTTCCGCCGCTTCCACTATGTCCGCGCGGCCTCCTTCCGCGGAGATAAAGGGGCAATCCGCATTCTTCGCCATCTTTTCCAGACGGCGGTTCAGCATGGCGTAAGCCACATTCAAGGGGATATCTTTGTTGCGGTTGGCGACGGTATCCGGCTTGTTCACGTAGGGGCGGGCGATGTTGATGCTGGCTTCCGTGCTGGTGGCCTCTTTGTTGGTAATCCAGTGGGCGGTGGTTTCCGTAGCCGTTTTAAGCGTGCCCCGGTCCGTCTGGAAGGAGTAGTTGTCCTTCTTCATGGAGCCAAAATACTTTTCCACCCAGGCTTTTCCCTGTTCCGGTGTGATGTCCCCGGCGATGACGAGCTGCATTTGGCTGGGTACGTAGTGAGTCCGATAATAGTTGATAAATTTTTCCCGCGGCGCGGTGCGGATTACTTCCAGCGTGCCGATGGGATAGCGGTCGGGAATGCGGGTTCCGTCCAGCATGATGGAGAAGACTTCCTTCATGACCCGGTAACCGGCGGAGTCACGCACCTTGTATTCGCTGGTGATGATGCCGCGTTCCGCGTCAATGGCGCTTTCTTCCAGCAGGGCTCCGTCCGCAAAATCCCGCATGATGGTGAAAGCCAGGTCCACGGTGGATTCCTTCATGCTGGGCACATCCATCATGTACACGGTTTCGTCAAAGGCGGTGTACGCATTTGCGTCCCCTCCCAGGCCCAGGCCTTCTTTCTGCATGGCGGGAATCATTTCCCCGCGCTTGAAATGGGTGCTTCCGTTGAAGACCATGTGTTCCAGGAAGTGGGAAACGCCCTGGATGTCATCCGTTTCATTCAGAGAACCCGTGTTGACGCGCAGGCGGATGCTGAACCGGCCCTTGGGTTCCGCATTCGGGCGGATGAAGTAGGTCAGGCCGTTGGCGAGTTTCCCCTTGATAAGCTGGGGGTCCTGCTTGGGAATGCCTGCCGCCGTTTGCATTGAGGCAGCCTGAATCTTGTTTTCTGCTGCGGCTCCGGCCGGCGAATAGGACGGAAACAGGCACGCAGCAGCCAGAATGGAGGTGATGGTAAATGCCTTCATGGGAAAATACTGCCTTTTTGTTTCACACGATTTTCCGGGCAAGTCAAGCGGCCTTCTCTGCATAAAAGAGGTGAATTTCCGGAAAACCTCAGGAAACGTGAACCATGTCAAAGGGACGAAGAAGGCATCCATTCATCCCGTGGGCGCGGTTCTGAAATTCCGCAGATGCGGTCTACACAACGTTCCCATGCCTCCCGGCCCTGGTAAATTTCCACCTCAATGCGCAGGAAATAGATAGGAACCTCCGGGTTTTCCTCCGGTTTTTCCAGCCGCACGGCATCCTTCTCCGTAGTTACGATCATGTCCATGGCCCGGTCTGCGCAGCGGTCGTAAAATTCCTGCAATTCCGTTTGTTCAAACCAGTGGTGGTCCGGAAACCTGCGGCAGATTTCCACGTGGGCGCCCAGGGAGCGCAGGGAGTTTTCAAAACTTTCCGGACGTGCGATGCCGCTGAGGCACGCCACCCATTTCCCCCGGAGGGCCTCCAGAGGAAGGCGTTCCCCCGTGAACACATTTTCCAGATACCGGGGGCCGTGGTCGCTCACGATGATGTCCGCCACGGGATTGTACTTCCTGATGGCGGAGATCAGCTCATCCTGTGGCTTTCCGCCGCATTTGGTCAGAATGATGTAACTGGCGCGCGCCAGACTGCTCCTGGGTTCCCGCAGGGTGCCGCGCGGGAGCATGGCTCCGGTGCCAAAGGGCGCGCCGCAATCCACCAGCACGATATCCAGTTCATGCGCCAGTTTCAAATATTGCATGCCGTCGTCCAGCAACAGGGTGTCGCACCCCAGGTGCTCAATGGCGAAGATGCCGGACTTGATGCGGTTTTTGTCCACCAGCACCGCCACGCCGTCCAGATTGGCGAGCATGAAAGGTTCATCTCCGGAATGCAGGGGGCCCAGGTAGCGCGTTTTCCCGTCGCTGGCGATTTTGGGAAGATTTTCCGGCAGCCTGCCGTCCTTGTCCCTCCATTCCTGAGGTTTATCCAGCTCTGCGCTCTTGTAGCCGCGTGTCAGGATGGCTACTTTGCGCCCGCGCCGGGTAAGGGTGCGGGCCAGCAGTTCCACCACCGGGGTTTTTCCGGTTCCTCCCACGGTGATGTTGCCCACGCTGACCACCAGCATTCCCAGCCTGGCCTGCCTGGCGATGCTGGAATGAAACAGATACAGCCGTGCCAGAACCACCAGCCTGAACAGCCAGGAGGCGCCGCGCAGGATCATGCGCATCATGGCGGCGCGGAATCCCTTGGCACGGCCGAAGATGACTTCCGTCCCCCACTCTTCAAATTCTTCCGATCTGGATTTCATGGCAAGCCCGGCGGCGTTCCTGGAAACTCCTTCAGTGGAGGATGCGGTGGCAGCTGTCGCAGTAAACGGTCTCGTGGCCGCCCAGCACTTTCATGCGGGCGTTGTCCGTGATAACCATGTGGCAGCCGCCGCAATGGCCTTTTCATCCATTGGCACAATGACCGGAACCCCCTTGCTTCTGGTCATCCGTTCATATTCCCCCAGGGAATTTTCCGGAACGGCGGCGGCCAGATCCGCGCGTTCCGCATTCAAGTGGTTCAGGAGCTCCTTGTCCGTCTCTGCCGTCCGGTCAAAGCGCGCGAGCGTTTCCTCCAGTTCACGCTGGGCGTCCCGTGCACGGCGGATTTTCTGCTCCATGTCCGTTTTTGCTGTTTCCAGGCGCTCCATCAATTCCAGCTCTGAGGTTTCCAGAGAGTCAATAGCGGCTTCCGTTTTTTCCACCTCCTGGATGCACATCTGGTATTCCTCGTTTTTCCGGGTGTTGGACTGAAGGGTTTTCATTTTGCCGATGTAGGTGCGTTTGGTTTCAACGGCGGCCTCCACGTCCCGTATGCTTTTTTCAATGCCTGCCACTTCCTGTTTGGCGGCCAGGGCCTTCTGCTTGATGGCCTCCATCTGCTTCAGCAGGCGTGTTCTCTGTTCCGGCAGGGAAGCCAGCTCCTTCCGGAGTTTGGAAATCCGCACATCCTTTTCCTGAAGGATCAGCAACTGGTCTATCGGCATGATTCATCGCCTGCCACCCTAGCATGCCCTGTCGGGGGGGGGAAAGATTTTTTCTTGGCTCCGGGGCGGCGGTTCTGCCGCCTGTTGACGGTGCGGGGAAGTCTGAGAAATATTTTTCTGTTCTCTGCTAAGTATTTCAAGCAGGGCTTTCTGTTGTGCCGGCGTGCTTCCCTTCGAGGTCTGGGGCATGGAAAATTCCGCGTACTGCCGCGACAGCCGGTCTTTTTTCTCCTGGTTCCGCCAGGAAAGGAAGGCGCATATGGCAAGGGCGCAGACGCAGAAGATTGCCAGGACCATGTATGAATGGCGGTTGGAGGGCATGGAGGAAGGGAACTGCCCTGCATTATAGAAAAAACTGTCTTCCGTTCAATGTAAATAAACAGGCAGGGGAAGACGGCGTTTGCGGGGGAAGAATTTCTGTTCCTGTCTGCCCTGAGCGGAGAACGCTTCCAGAAAGCCGGGAATGTTCAGGGAGAAAGCTTGTGTTGGCCGTCCGGGATGAATGGCCGATGATGCTGGGTGAATGGGGAAAGAGGGGGACAACGGACTTTTCGGGTCATGCTGCTTCCGTCCGGATGTTTTTCCTTTGCAGAAAGGACCGTTTAAAAACCCAGGGCTTCCTTCTGCCAGTTCAACAGGGTGGAAACGCCTTTTTCCCTGTCTTCCGCAATAGCTTCCAGAGAGGCCCGGGTAATCAGGAAGGAGCCTTCCATGCCCAGTTCTTCAGCTTTTTCATCCCTGAGTTTGCACAGGCGGGCCAGATTGTCCTCAAATTGGTCGGAATGTTGCCGGCGCTGAATGCGGGGCCGGCATGGGTAGTCTTCTTCATCCAGCAGGTAGAATTTCTGGAGCGCATTCATGAACCGGCTGCGCCTGTGGGCATGAAAACGGGGCGGGGGCGCCACGGTGCGCTGTTCCTGGAGAGCCACGCTCCACTGGATGAGGTCAGCATTGGAGCAAACCATGAACGCGGGTTTGTCCCACGTTTTGGCTTCCGCATCACGCCAGGTCCACATTTCCCGGAGGGCGGCCAGCCCCCTTCCTGTTCAATTTGCCGCAGCCCTGGATGCGCCAGGGGTCCTGATGGCCTGCCAGATGGCGTTCCCGGGCGCGTTCCATGGAATGTCTGCAAATTTCTTCAAACCAGCCCATGCGTCCTTTTTCCCGGAGGGCGGCCGTCAGTTTGTCCGCCATGTCCAGCATGTAATTTACGTCGTTCAGGGCGTAAGTGACCATGGTTGGGGAAAGGGGGCGCCGCGCCCAGTCCGCCTTTTGGGAAGATTTGCTCAGGGTGATGCCGTGGAAGTGTTCCACCAGGGCTGCCAGCCCGAACTGGCGGAAGCCCAGCAGGCGCGCCGCCGTCTGCGTATCCCAGATCATGGCGGGCAGCGTTTCCCAGGCGTTTTGAAAGAGGCTCATATCGTAGTCCGCTCCGTGCATCCAGACTTCCGTTTCTTTCAGCCAGTTGTAGAAAGGCCCCATATCTTCGATAGAGAGAGGGTCAATCAGGCAGGAACCCGTTTCGTCCGCATATTGGATCAGGCAGATTTTCCTGATAGCGGTGCAGGCTGTCTGCCTCCAGATCCAGGACTACCCGCCCCGCGGGCCTGTGCGGCGGCGCGTTTGCGCCATTCCAGTAATTCCTCTTTCTCGCTAATCATCTTATTGCAACGGAGCGGGATTGAACCATGTATCCGGACGCCGGGCAACTGGAAATGCAAAAAAAGTGCTGATGGGGCAATCATGTATTGCCTATTTCCCGGAAATAGGGCACGAAGGTAGGCGTATGGACGAGGAAGCCACAGCAACCGGACGCAACCACGGAGAACAGCCTTTGGATGAACTGATGAAGCGCTGGCATCTGACCAATCACGACCTGGTGGAAATTTCTCCGGAGCAGCTTACCCACAAGCAGGTCCAAAAAGCCCGGCAGGGGCGCCAGCTTACCCTGAAAATGATGCAGAAGGTATGCCGTGCCTTGAATGTAGCCATCTGGGAACGGCTCACCCCCATGCAGAAAGAGCAGTACTTCGAATACATGCACAAGCATGTGTTCAGCTATGCCAAGGGATATGATCCGGCCTGGAAAGACCCGAACATGGACATGATGGCCTGACCCCGGATTCCGTTACCGGGCGGATTTTGCTTGCTGCCAGCGTGCCTCCATGGCCTCCGCAGAAGCTTCTTCCAGGGAAAGACCGTCTTTGGCAAGCAGCCGTTCCATTTCGTTGAAACGCCGCTCAAATTTTCTGTTTGCTCCGGCCATGGCCGTTTCCGGGTCGATTCCTTTTTTCCTGCACAGGTTGACTACGGAAAACAGAAGATCCCCCAATTCTTCCGCGACGCGGGGGTCTTCCTCCGGTGCGGAAAGAATTTCCCCGCATTCCGCGGTTTCTTCCTTCACCTTGTCAAGGGCGCCTTGGGCGTCCGCCCAGTCAAATCCTACTTTGGCGGCTTTTTCTGGAGCTTCCATGCCTGGAGCATGGGCGGCAGCCCCTTGCCTGTTCCATGCAGGTATGGGGTTGTTTCCGCCCCCTTTTCCCGGCGTTTGATCTTGTCCCACTGAGCTAATACGGCATCCGTCGTGTCCGCCTTGGACTGGGCAAATACATGGGGATGGCGGCGGACGAGTTTTTCGCTTACTTCCGCAGCCACGTCATTGAAATCGAAACGCCCTGCTTCCTGGGCAATCTCCGCATGAAAAACCACTTGAAGCAAAACATCGCCCAATTCTTCCCTCAGCTGCGTCCAGTCATTCCGCTGAATGGTGTCCACGACTTCATAGGCTTCCTCAATCATATTGGAAATCAGGGAATGGTGGGTTTGTTCCGCGTCCCAGGGGCAGCCGTGGGGGGCGCGCAGACGTTTCATGATGGCGATGAGGCGCTGCATTTGAAGGGCAGGCTCGCGGCATTCGATCATTTCAGTGTCGTTCATGACGGAGCCATACTAATCGCGCAAGGACGGATGACTAGAAAAATTCCTCTTTACCCGGAACGCTTCTTCCTTACACTCGCCTCCATGGAAGTTCACACGTGGAAAGAACGCACGGAAGAGGGAACCCTGGTGTACAGGGCGTGCCACCATGCCGGCAAATGGAAGCTGGAGTGCGCCCCCAAGGTGGGCCGTGCGGAACGTGACGATGTGGAATGGGAACGTGTGGAATTGACGCGGGCGCACTGGGTGACTCTGCGCGATGTGCTGTGGCGTAAATACCAGCGCAAGCGGTGCCCATGGCGTTTCATTGAAACCATAGACAAGCTTCTGGAAGAGATGCCGGAAGAGGAGGACGCCGACTTCCCCGATGGGAGAGACGGACGATAGGGGCCTCTTTCAACTTTCTGCCGTGCGGGGAATGCTGAGGGCGGTTGCCAGGGAATGGCTTTCCTGGGTGTATCCTTTTGTCTGCGAGTTGTGCGGGCGCGGCGGCCTGGATGGCTGCCATGTCTGCCCGGACTGCCGCGGAAGTTTCGTGCCTGTCGAGCCTCCCTTTTGTGCCGTCTGCGGGGAACCGGCGGAGGGTTCCTTCATCCCGTCCGGATTATGCCGCCGCTGCGCGGCGTTTCTCCCCTCTTTTGAGGAAGCCCGTGCCGTGTATGTGAATACGGGATCATTGCGGGATCTTCTGCTGGCTTTCAAATATGGGGGAGCTGTTCATCTGGCCGGCTCCTTCGCGCAGATGATGGCAGAGGCAGTGCGTGGAAATCCTCACTGGTTCGGCGGGAAAAAACGCCTGCTCGTTCCCGTGCCCATGCACCGCGGCAAACAGGCTCGAAGGGGGTACAACCAGGCGCAGGAACTGGCGGTTTTACTGGGAGAGGAACTGGGCTGGCCGTATGCCGGCGTGCTGAAACGCCTGCCGGATACGCTTCCCCAGGCCAGCTTGTCGCGGGAGCAGCGGCTCAGACATGCCCGTAAAATTTATGCGGCGGATGAAAAAAGGATGAAACGCAGCCCCGTCAGGGGAAGGGATGTGCTGCTGGTGGATGATGTTTTTACGACCGGAGCCACGGCAGATTCCTGCGCCCGTCTGCTCCTCCGCGCCGGGGCTGCTTCCGTTTGCGTGCTGACGCTGGCGCGGACGCATCATGCATGGCGCGGCTGAACCGGAATTTCCTTTCAGCCCGCCTGTTTCCTTTTTACAATGGCAGGCATGAATCCGGAGCTGATGTTTCATACGGAAGATGAAGTCATGTTTTATGATACGGACTGTGGCGGAGTAGTCCATAACTTGGCCTATTTGCGCATGATTGAGGCCTGCCGTACCAAACTTGGCGCTAAATTGGGAATGGATTACAAAACCATGAGCGATTTGCAGCAGTTTGCCGTGGTGGTGCGCCATGAGATTGACTATGTGCGTCCGGCCGTTCTGGGAGACACCATTTTGACGACGGGATGGCTTCAATCCGTGGACCGGGCCCGTTTCTGGTGCGATTTTGAAATGCGGCGCGCTTCCAATAATGATCTTCTGGTCAGGGCTCATCAGCAGCTGGCCTTGGTCCAGATGCCGCAGGGCCGCCCTGCGCGTATTCCTGCCGAATGGCGTGCGAGATGGCTGGAATGCATGGAATCCTGATCTTTTTTTGTCCATCTTCCATTTTACGCTTGCCATGAAAGGGGGTGTGGTGTTTACTGCTTGCGCCCTTCCAGCAAGGGTAAGTGCTTGGGTAGCTCAGTTGGTAGAGCAGTAGACTTTTAATCTATTGGTCCCGGGTTCGAGTCCCGGTCCAAGTACCATTCCTTTTTTGAAACCCTGTAGACCCAATAGTTTACAGGGTTTTTTCTTTCTTGTTTCAGATGCAGAAAATGACCCAAGTGCTATCTGTTTCACTTACAGGTTAATAGCATTATATGGCGGTAACCGTTCTGGTTAAAAAGATAGAAGTAGTTGATTGTAAATATGCCAGAATATATATTCCAGGAAATTTTAAGGAATATGGCGCCGGGCGTAGCAGGCTATTCTGCCCGTACTGCCGTCATGGGAATCCATCCCGGACGGCGCGTTCTATTTCATGAAACAACAGGAAATGGTCCTTTAAATGGTACAGCCATGATTTAACGTCGGCCAATTCATGAGCTTCCAGCATGGTGACGGGCGAAATGAACGGATTCTTTTTAACGGCGATTTCGATAAGCCCGATGATTTCATTTCTCTTGCTCAGGACGGGAATGGCCAGATACTGCATGTATTTTTCCTCCGGAGGCTGGTTGCGCTTCCGGAAAAAGCTGCGCTGCACTTCTTCCGGGCTGGAAAGAACCAGGGGGCTGAGGTGGTGTTCCGCGAATAATTGTTCATCCAGCATGGCGGGTGTTTTCGTTACGGGCCGCGGAGGCTGTGCCAGCAGGGAAGGGGTGTCGTTATTGTGTTCTCCCTGTGCGTAGCCTGTAACGTGCAGCAAGGTTTGGTCTTTCCGCCGCTCTGCCTGAATATAAAGCACTTCAAAGATAAGGGAGTTTTTATATTCAGCCAGCGCAGCGGCAATGGTGGAGCACAGGAACAGGCAGGCCCCGTTGAAGCTTTCCGTCGTCCCCCTTGAACCGTCCGTTTTTGCCTCCCGGCAACTTTCTCCATTCAGTTTATTGGCGAAGTTTTCGTATTCTCCGCTCAGGGCGGCGTAAGTTTTTTTGTAAAGAGCCGCACTGCGGTTTTTCAGGGCGCAGGCATGCTCCCTGGTTTCCCGGTTCCTGTTGAGCAGTCTCTGGCATTCCACATGCCATACAATGAAAGCGGCGCCCAGAATGATCAAAAGGACTATTTTCCCCGTATTGGCTCCTTCCATGGGAGTCCCTCCGATGATGGAGATCACGACAACCAGAATAGGCTGGAACAGATTTGCTTTTGAGGAAAGAGGGCTCTTTGAACATAAAAAGACGCTGTGCAAGTTTTGTTAAAGGTGTGTTATGAATTGATTATCAAAAATATTCCATATCTGGTGTGACGGCAGTACAGAACGGAGGTAAGGTGCAGAAAGGTTTTTTCTTATGGCATTTTAAATTAAGTTTATTTACAATCAATGAGTTTTTTGCTAATTTAGAAGTATTCTAATACGGTATTTCTTTGAATGATAAGGATTCTTTTATTCCAATAATTGTTAGGAAAAGAAGAGTTTTCCTTTTGGGAAATGATTTGGTAAACAGCGGTGTTTTGTCTAGTTTTAACCTTATAAAGGAATTATTTTTGATTACAGGGCAAAAAATAGGGCATAGGAAACATCCGAATGAAGAAGCGGATTTTTATGCAATTCCCCTTCATGGGAAAGGATGGCAAGGAGTGTGAAAATAATGAATGGTTCCCGGAATGCCCGGGAGGCAGGAATGTTGCCGCGGACGGGAATAACTGTTATTCCCTGCTTTTTCTTTCCCGGTGAATCACGTGCCGTTTTCTGTTACTTGAGGAAACGGAAATCAGAATTTTCTTCCGGAAGGGGATTCCCATAGAAACGTTTAGGGCGCGTATGCCCGTTTTCCTGCCGTGCCGTGTCATTCGGCATGGTTTTCCGCCGCCCATTTCCTGTACTGCGCGGACAATTGTTCTACAAGCGTCTGGTGCCTGGATGCCAGATTTTTCTGTTCCGTCCTGTCCCTGATGTCGTACACCTGCCAGGGGCCTCGGTTGGGGGCCACCAGCTTGAATTGACTTGTCAGGGCCGCCCGGTTTCTCTGATGTTCCCAGAAGATAGTGCGGGGAGGGCAGGTATTGGGAATGAAGTCCCACACCTTGGACGGAGGAAGTTTCGGAGGATTATTCCAGTAGGTGTTGAGCGGCTTGCCGTCCATATGGGCCGGAATTGGGAGAGCGGCCCACGCAAGGCAGGTTGGGGCGATGTCCTGGAGCAGGAAAGGCGAGTGGTAGCGCGATTCCGGACGTATTTTGGAAGGGTAGCGAATGATGAAGGGGGCGGACAGCCCTCCGTCAAAGGTTTCTATTTTATACTGGCGGTAAGGGGTATTGGACACAGCCGCCCACATGGGGCCGTATCCGTCCCTGCATCCGACTTCTCCCAGTGGGCCTGTGGGGAGGGTAGTCTTCTTGTTTTTATTGTTCTGGGGCATTTCCGCTGTTGCGCCATTGTCTGATAAAAACATGACGATAGTATTGTCACTGAGGCGGTGACGTTCCAGGGACGCGAGAATGCGGCCTATGCCGCGGTCCATGATAGCGATTTGAGCGGCGTAGGCGGCCATGCATTCGGCAATATAATCCTTCCGCTTTGCGGAAATTTTTCCATAGCCTTCTGGATTGAATTTGCCGGCCATGCCCAGTTTGGCTGTAGGAGGGACGATTCCCAGCAGCTTTTGTTTTTCCAGTCTTTTGGAAGCGATGGCATGGGGGGATTTGCCGTTGTAGAACGGGAGCATTTTTTCTATTTCCCTCCGGGGGGCCTGGAGGGGTGTATGCGGAGCCGTATAAGCCACGTAAAGGAAGAAGGGCTGCCTGCTTTTGGCGGCATCGTCAATATAGGCCAGAGCCGTTTTGGTGATATCGTCCGTCATGTAAAAATCCTCCGGCAGATCCTCCGGACGGAGCAGTTTCCCGTTTTCACCGAAGGGTCTGTCCGGCATGGGCCTGTAGTAATCTGCCGCTCCACCCAGCAAACCGCGGGAACGGTCGAAGCCGCGGTCCCATGGATAGGCTCCCCGAACTTTTCCAAGATGCCATTTCCCGGAAAGGTAGGTACGGTATCCCGCTTTTTTCAGAAGTTCCGGCAGGGTGGGGATATCCGGGTTCAGGCGTCCGCGGTAGCCGGGGCGCCCGCTGTCGTCATCCAGGAGCCCTACGTCCACCTTGTGAGGTTCGCAGCCGGTCATGATGGAGGCCCGGGAGGGTGAACAGCGGGAAGCGGTGTAGAGCCGGGTTGCCAGCATCCCCTGTCTGGCCAGAGTATCCAGGGCTGGAGTGGGTATTTCCGAACCGTAGCAGCCCGGGTCGGACCATCCCATGTCATCAGCCAGGATAAGGACGATATTGGGCCTGTCCGCCAGTGAAGGGGCAAGGGTAAGCAGCCAGAAGGCTATGCTGGCCAGGATGGAGGAACGCAGGGTAGAGCACATGAAAGGAATATGGAATATCATATATAATAAGCGGAACCGCTATTGATTCTTGCAGCAGGAGGAAAAAACAGGCCGTTCCGGAAAAATCCGTCCTGCGTATGCCTGTTTTTGCCGGAGGCTTTCTCCTGCGGCTGAATGTCTTTTCTGCGTGATGAAGCGTGCCGGAAGGGGCGGCCTCCCTACCACCACAGGATGGCGCAAAGCAGAATGGCGGCTCCATAGGCCATTCCTCCCAGGCAAAGAGGCGTCCACCAAGCAGGCTTGGAGCATATTTTATTGACCATGTCGCGGTACAGGTAGGGCTTGCCTATCCAGAGAATCGAAAGGAAAATGACGATGTAACACCAGATGGGAATAAGGAGCCTGGTCACTGGCTCCTGAAGGAAGGCGGCACTGAGGAGGGGAGCCGCCGCCATCAGGCCGAAGATGCCCAGCGCCCGTGGAAAGAGCAGGTTTTTCACCTGCGTGACCATCAGCACCAGAAAGACGGGGCATGCCAGCTGGAGCAGCCAGCGGATACCTTCAAATTCCGCCAGCCCCACCCGAAAGCGGCTCAGCACGCCCAATCCTTCGGGAGCCACCAGCAGAAAGAACCAGAACAGGCCGCCGGCCAGCAGAATCTGAGCCAGCAGGTGGTTGCGCGGAGACGCCAGCAGAAAAGCCTGCACCTGCTGCCTTTTTACCAGCGCATACAGGTGGGCCAGCAGCAGAACGGTTCCCAGGATATACCCCGCCACAGACAGTGGTATCATTCCATCGTACGGATGCAGGAAGGGAGCATGCTGATTCATCTGGACGCTAACCTTAATGATTATCCCGGTTTCGTAAAGGCGAATCAGTGGGAGTGGGAAGAAAATTCCACTGGATTGCCGGCAATGGTCCGGCAGCTTCCCTCCCGCGCCGGGCGGAGAAACAAGGGGTTCAGGAACCTTGGGTGACTTTGTTAAGCGTAGGGTCCTCAACGGGGGATATTTTCCCGTCCGCATAAAGCACCATGATTCCTCCCTGGTGGCGTTCAAGGGCCGGGACTACGATTTCCTCAAAATCCTGTTCCGTGATGACGCTGCGCCCGTCAATCGGGATGCCGTCGCTGATCCAGGGTTTGCCCCGCAGGGCCTGGCCGCGCGCCACATTCATGGGACGTCCCTTCCGGTTGTCCAGCCAGCTGGTGTAGGAAATGGTGTTCGGCCCGGCGGGAAGGTTGGCATCCTCCGCTCCAAGGATTTCCGGACGCTTGTCGTTTTTGCAGCGGAACGTGTCCGGGAGCATGTTGGGTTCCTTGGCGTTCCGGGCGATCAAGTCGGGTTGTTCCGCATTAACGATGGGCGCCAGGGCGTCCCACCAGTTCCGGCATTCCCTGGCGCTCAGGAGGCTGTCTTTCATGCCGCTGGAGGGCAGTTTTCCGCCGTTCTGGCCTGCGAATTCCTTGCCCCAGTCGCTAATGCGGCGCAGGTTATCCGTGCAGCGCGTTCTGGCCGCCGTTTCCGTGGCATGGGAATAAATGCTGTAGGAGACGCCTGCCAGCAGGGCAATGATGGCGATGACTACGAGAACTTCAATGAGCGTGAAACCTTTGCTGCGTGGGGTAAGTAAGCGGGTTTTCATGATTTCCCGCCATTATGCACGATTTAGGCCGCTTGAAAAGGCAGAAACTGCGCTCTTGGGTGAAAAGAGCGAGGCCGGTGCTCCGGAGATGAAAAAGGCCGGTCCCGTGAAGGACCGGCCTGTAGAAAGGGTGGCGCCGGATTCCGCTTATTTGGCGGAAGTTACCAGAGCAGCGAAGGATTCCGGCTTCAGGGAAGCGCCGCCCACCAGAGCCCCGTCAATGTCCGGCTGGGCCATGAGTTCCTCCACATTTTCCGGTTTTACGGAGCCGCCGTACTGGATGCGCACCTTGGCGGCGGTGTCTGCTCCGAAGACGTCGGAAATAACCTTGCGGATAAAAGAATGGGCTTCCTGAGCTTCCTTGGAAGTTGCGGTCAGGCCGGTGCCGATGGCCCAGACGGGTTCATAGGCGATGACCAGGTTGGATACCTCCTCCGGGGTGAGATCCTTGAGGCCGCCCTTGAGCTGGATTTCCAGCACAGGTTCCAAAATGCCTCCCAGGCGTTCGTCCTTCGTTTCGCCGATGCAGAAAATGGGGGTAATGCCTGCGGCGATGGCCTTCTTGATTTTGGCGTTGATGATGGCATCCGTTTCTCCGAAATATTGGCGGCGTTCGCTGTGGCCGAGCACCACATACTTGAGCCCCAGTTCATTCAGCATGCTGGTGGAGATTTCCCCAGTGTAGGCTCCGTTGTCGTACTGGGAGACGTTCTGGGCTCCGGCGGCGATGCAGGAGCAACCGCCCAGGGCGTTCTGCACGGAGGGAATGGTGGTGAAAGGAGGGATGATGACTACGTCGCACGCGACGTCTTTCCCGTTAATAAGGTTTTTGAAGCTTTCGATGAACTGGGCGCCTTCAGCGGGGCCGATGTTCATCTTCCAGTTGGCGGCAATGATGGGTTTGCGGGACATAATGGAATGATATTAATCAGGAACACGCATTGTTGATAAATTGAAGCCGAGGTCAAGCACAGATCAAAAGGGCCGCATACGCGCCGTCCGATTTTTCCTCGTGGGGAAGGATAAGTTTTTCTTCTTTCAGCGTCCATTCCGGATGGTTCTGCAGAAAGTCCCTGACCAGCAGCCCGTCTTCCTCCGCGTCAATGGAACAGGTGGAATAAACCAGTCTGCCGCCCGGCTTGACGGCGTGGGAGGCATTTTCCAGGATGGTCTTCTGGAGCGCGGCCAGGCGGCGGATTTCTTCCGGAGTCAGGCGCCAGCGCACATCCACGCGGCGTTGGATGACTCCGGTGTTGGAACAGGGAACGTCCAGAAGCACGGCGTCAAAGCGGCCCTTCCATTCCGTGCGGCAGGGAAGGGACCAGTCCGCCTGCGCCGTCCTGACGAAGGGGGATCCCTGCCTGTCCAGGTTTTCCTTCAGGGTGGGCAGCCGGTGTTTGTGGAGATCCGTGGCGGTCAGGCGGGCTTTGCCTCTGGTAGCGGCGATGATGGCTGCGGATTTGCCGCCGGGGGCGGCGCAGGCGTCCAGAATCTCCTCTCCTGGCTGGGGGGCCAGCAAATCAATGGAATAACGGGTGGAAGGGTCCGCCACGTAAAGGGAGCCTGTTTTAATTTCCTCCAACGGCAGAAGGCCTTCCACGGAGAACCAGCCGGGCGCGCGGTCCAGCGGTGCGAGGGAGGCCGGAATATTTTTCATGGGTATCAAAGGATTGGCGCGCACATACAGGCGCGGCGTGGTATTGTTCCATCGGAGCAGGTCGCGGGTCATTTGCGGCCCCATTTGTTCCATCCATCTCCGTACCAGCCATGCGGGGGTGGAATAATGAATGGGAAGCGGAAGTTGTTCCCGGTCCTCCAGAATGGTTTTCTCCCGCCGCAAAGCGTTGCGCAGGATAGCGTTTACCAGTCCTCTCAGGCGTACGGACGCGAGATTCACGGTTTCATACACAGCGGCGTGGTCCGCCATGCCCAGCAGGAAAAGCTGGCTCAACCCCAGTTGGAGAATAAGACGCGCTTCCACGTCCAGCTTGCCTTTCCGGAGGGTTCCGATGACGTGGTCCAGCCAGGTCTGGTTGCGCAATACGCTGAAGACCAAAGCCTGCACCAGATGCCTGTCTGCCGGTGGAAGCGCAGCTCGTGAACATTCCCGGTCCACGAGGGTTTCCGCAAAGGAGCGGCCTGCATGCCAGCTCCTCAGGCAATTCAGTGCTGTCTGGCGGGGGGAGGGGGGATTGTTCTTCACCGGGGAACTCTACATGCGGAACGTTCAGGTTTCAACCTACAAAAACGCCCGGCGGAAAAAGGGGGACGCCGGGTCGGTTCCGGTTTTCACCTGTCTTTTCTGGGGCTGCCCACTTCCTTCCTGTAAATGGCCCGGAGTTTTTCCAGCTGGTCTTTCCTTGTTCCCGCAAGATTATTCCTTTCTTCAGGATCCCTGCCTATGTGAAAGAGGAACGGTTTATTTTGTTTTTGCGTAAGCTTCCAGCCGTCTCCCGTGATGACGGTGTGATCCACGACTACATAATCGCGCTGCCTGGCGGAGTTGCCGGACAGTATATCCATATAGGAAACGGCATCTTTGCCTTCCGGCATGCGGATCCCCGCAAGATCGGCGAAAGAGGCCATCTGGTCGTAATTGGCCACCAGGCTGTGGCAGACCTTTCCATGGGGCAGCGTGCCGGGCCAGGAAATGATAAGGGGAACGCGGATGCCCCCTTCATGGTTGGTCCATTTCAGGCCGGCCAGATTGGCCATGGCGTTGTTTGGCCCAACGCGGCCGCGGCTGCCGCGGAAAACATCCAGCAGTTCCCCGGTGCCGTCCAGGACGCCTCCGTGGCAGTCGGGCCCGCGGCCGCGGCCTTTATCCGTACGGTAGTAAAGTTCATGCCCGTTGTCGGAACTGAAAATGATAATGGTGCGCTTGTCCAGGCCCAGCTTGCGCACCTGGTCCACAATGGCTCCGACCTGCCTGTCCAGCTTGTCCACCATGGAAGCGTATTCTTCTGCCGCTCCGGCGCATTCCCTGTTGGTTCCGCTGGCATTGCCATAGGCCTGGCGGATGGCAGGGGAGCCCGCGTACGTGTTTTCTTCCGGAGGAATATCTACCGGGCCGTGGGGAAGGTTGGTGGAAAAAAAGATAAACATGGGCCTGTTCCGGTTTTCCTCCATGAAACGAAGGGTTTCCGCCAGCATCACGTCCGGAGCGTAGGTGACTTTGCCTTCCCTGTTGCCTCTTCGTTTTTCTGTGACTCCCGGACTGTAGTCTTCCGGAGTTTTGCCTCCGTCGGCATGGGTGTTGCCTTTCAGGGGGAGGCGTTCGCCGTCTTTCCAGAGGAAGGAGGGATAAAAGCCATGGGCCCTCTGATGGTCCATGTACCCTACATAGCGGTCCCAGCCGTGTCTTTTCAATTCTCCGTGCCAGGTGGTGAATCCCCATTCCAGCTTGCCGAACTGTCCCGTGACGTATCCGGCCTTTTTCAGCAATTCCGGGAGGAACACTTCTCCCTCGGCGGCCTTGATGCGTGCTGCCCGTGCCGCTCTCTCTTCCAGTTGCTCATTGGACCAGCCTTCCCGTTCCGCCGTGATGACCAGGGCTCCCGCTGTCTGGGTGTAGGAATGGGAGTGGCTGTCGTGCACGCCCATAAGCAGGGAAGCGCGCGCCGGGCAGCAATATTGGCTGCTGTAGCACCGGGTGAACATGATGCCCTGGCTGGCCAGGCGGTCGATATTGGGTGTTTTCACGATTTTCTGGCCATAGCAGCCCAGCATGCCCATGCCCAGGTCATCCGCATAAATAAAAATGATATTGGGTTTGAAGGCCGTGGCGGATGCCAAAAACGGGGAAAGCGAAAATGCAGCCGCCAGAAATGCGTATGAAAGAAATCCCATAACGGTTACTACGCAGGAAAGGAAAAGGTTATTGCAAAGAAAAAACCGTCCGGAATACCTTTTCCGGACGGTTTGATAAAGAGCGGCTCCGTTACGGGCGCTTAATTGCCGTAGGGTTTATTGACGCGGCTGAATTGCTTCAGGCGCAATCCGTTGAGGTGGATGAACCCTTCCGCGTCGTTCTGGTTGTACAGTTCCTCGTGGCCGCCTTCCATCGTGGCGATTTCTTCGGAATACAGGGACTGAGGGGAACGGCGTCCGGCGTACATGACGTTACCCTTGTAAAGCTTCAGGCGTACTTCCCCGTTGACGGTTTCCTGGGATTTGGTCACCAGGGCCTGGATGGCCTCGCGTTCCGGCGCAAACCAGAAGCCGTTGTAAACCAGCGTGGCGTATTCCGGGATGAGGGAGTCGCGCACCTTCTGCACTTCCCGGTCGATTGTAATTGTTTCAATATCGCGGTGGGCCGCCAGCAGGATGGTGCCGCCGGGAGTTTCATAAATGCCGCGGCTCTTCATGCCCACAAAGCGGTTTTCCACGATATCCACGCGGCCGATGCCATGCTTGCCGCCCAGAGCGTTCAGCACGTACATGACGCCCAGGGGGCTGAGCAGGGTATACCCGTCGCGTTCTCCTTTCGGGGTGACGCCCAGTTCTTTCAGCAGAGCGTCAAGGCCATCGTACTGGATGCCGATGACATTGCCCTTTTCATACAGGAGCTGGATGTATTCAGCCTGGTCCGGAGCGTCTTCCGGGGAAACGGAAAGCTTGTACATTTCACGGTCAGCGGGGGTGGTGCCGTCATACCAGGTATCTTCCAGCATCCCGGCTTCAAAGGAAATGTGAAGCAGGTTGCGGTCCATGGAATAAGGCTTTTTCAGAGACTGACGGATCGGGATGCCGTGGGATTCCGCGTAGGCGATCATTTCCGTGCGGCCCGGGAACTGCTGGCGGAATTCGGGATCACGCCACGGGGCGATGACCTTGATATTCGGGGCCAGGGCATTGACGGCCAGTTCAAAGCGGACCTGGTCGTTCCCCTTGCCGGTGGCGCCGTGGGCGATGGCGTCCGCGCCTTCCCGAATGGCCAGATCCACCATGTCTTTGGAAATGCAGGGACGGGCAATGGATGTCCCCAGCAGGTAGCGGCCTTCGTAAAGGGCATTGGCCTGCATCATCGGGAAGATGTAGTTGGTGGCGAAGTCTTCCTTGAGGTCGCCGATGAAGCACTTGGAGGCGCCCGTCGCCAGGGCTTTGGCTTCCAGTCCGTCCAGTTCTTCCGCCTGGCCTACGTCTGCGCAGTAGGCGATGATTTCGGCATTATATTTTTCCTTGAGCCACTTCAAAAGAACGGAGGTGTCAAGGCCGCCAGAGTATGCAACTACGATTTTCATGTACGTCAATGATTAGTGTGCGGCGGCATGATGCCCCATTCCCCCCCCGGAGGAAAGGACAAAATCATGTTTCGCCGCAGGCTTTTCCCCGGAGTATCCGGAGGCTGCTTTGATGAAACGGTTCCGAGCGGAGGTGAACCGGCCTTTCCGGGAAAAGCAACGCTCATTTCTTTCACAGCTTTTTCCGGAGTTTTACTGGGAATTGCTGTCGGAACTCATTGGAAAATAGTGTTCCATGCAGAACGTTGCATATCTTGCCCTCTTCCGGGTTTTGTTCATGTCTCCGGCAAATGATTCAGCCATCATCCGGAACAGGAATGAAACGGGCGCTTTCCTCTACAGAAGTAACCGCATCTTGCGTTCTTCTTCATACTCCCACGGAAATCTGTTGAGGCATACCCGGCGAACGGTTCCGCCGCCAGTCTGCGTGAATGGTCCAGTTCCCGGCCGTGTCCTTCCTGATGAAGAATGTTGATCCCTCAATGGATTGGAAACAGGCGGCGCGTGTATGTAGAGCCCTCCATGTTTTTTCTCATTCTTCCTTGCAGGCGCCGGAGGGAAGGGCCGTTTTTTTAACGGCAGATATCCCTGTCCGGCTTCCGCTTTCAAATGCCGGGATGATACACTCGCCCATGCCTGCGCAAGCAGCGCCTCTAAGGTGCGGATCTTTATCATGATCACCTTATTTGTTGGGATATTTCTAAAATCAGAAAATGTCCTTCGTGCTCAGAGGGTCGGCGTGTTTTGCATGGACTCCTTCCAGATATGTTCCCATGGGGTGTTGGAGATAATGGTTAGGAAGAGTTAAATAAATCGGCTTCTTCCATCCTGTTGCGAACGTTCCGGATGCCTCCTCACGCGATATATTTGTGAAAGAAACAGGTATTCAATTCCATGCGCAAAGACCGCCGGAAAGGCCGGATGACATTGAAAACAACTTGAATTTGATAAAATCGAAAAAAAGCGCTTGATTTTCATCCCCGTCCCTCTACTTATTCCGCCGAACTTATGGCTAAGAAGAGCTGGATCGCAAGAGACAAGGAAAAAGGCTGAAACCGTCAAGCGCTATGCAGAACTGCGTGCGCAATTGAAGGCTGAGAAGGATTATATCGGTTTAACCATGCTGCCCCGCAATGCAAGCCCGACCCGTACGGTCAACCGCTGCCTTGTTTCCGGCCGCCGCCGTGCATTTATCCGCCGTTTCAAGCTTTCCCGTATTTCCTTCCGTGAACTGGCCAATGCCGGCATGATTCCCGGTGTGACCAAGTCCAGCTGGTAAGGACAGGAAAAGGTTGCAGCCTTATAAAGATTTTGACGCTAGGCTGATTTTTATTTAGCCTAGCGTTTTGCTATGCCCATATACGAGTATATTTCTGAAAACCCTGACGACCCCGGACAGTCCTGTCCGGTGTGCCGCCGCGGTTTTGAGTTGAGGCGTCCCGTGGATCGTGCTCCGCTTGAAAAATGCCTGGTGTGCAAGCATCCCGTGCGTAAGGTCATCAGCCGCGTTAATGTGCCGGAGATAACCAAGCCTCTTTCCGTTTCAGACGCCAAGGCTGCCGGATTCACCGTGCTGGAGCGCCGGGATAAGGGAGTTTATGAAAAACTGTGAGACAAGTGCCGGGCAATATCTCTGCCATCTTATCCGAATATGTTATTTGAATCAGAATGAATGATCCGGATCCTCTGAGTATTCTTGCGGCCTTCGGGGCCGCTGAAGCGCCCGGTTCAGGCCCTGCGCTGGATGGGATAATGCTGGCAGTTGCCGGTTTTGTTCTTTTTTTACTGTTGAATGCGTTTTTTGCGGCGAGCGAATTCGCCTTAATGAAGGTTCGCGAAAGCCAGCTGCACGCCGGGGAAGGCGTTCCGGCCCGAACCCGGAAAAAACTGGCCCGGGCGCGGAAGGCGGCCAAACATCCCGATCTTTATTTGGCTGCCTGTCAGGCGGGCATTACTTTTTCTTCCCTGGCGCTGGGATTCCTGGGAACGTTTTTTGTATCGGAACTGACAGCTCCCTTTCTGATTTCCCTGGGGCTGGGAGGCATGGTTTCCGTTTACGGAATCGCTCTGGCCGTTACGTTTGTTTTCTTTGCCTGCTGCCAGGTGGTATTTGGGGAGTTTATCCCCAAGGCTATGGCGATGCGCCATCCGGACAAGGCCGCCCTGGCGACGGTTCCCCTGCTGTATTTCTTTTATACGGTGTTCAGATATACGGGTATTCTTGGCCTGACGGGCGGAATGGCGCGGTTTGTGCTGAAATACCTGCTGGGCATAGATCCCCGCTCCACGGCGTGCACGGTGCACAGCACGGATGAATTGATGTATCTGGTGGAAGAAAGCGAACGTTCCCGCGAGCTGACGAAGCAGGAGGCGGAAATTTCCAAAAATGCCCTTGAACTGAACGATATGTGCGTCAAGGACGTAATGACCCCGCGCTCTGAAGTGGATGTGATGGATTTGACGGCCCCCTTTGAGGAAAACTGGGAGCTTGCCCGGAAATCCCGCCACACCCGGTTTCCGCTGGTGGAAGGAGACCACCTGGATGAAGTGAAGGGCTGGGTGCATGTCAAGGATCTGCTCAAACTGGTAGGACGGGAAAATCCGGATTTGAGGAGCGTTCGGCGTGAATTGCGCGTGGTGCCGGATACGATGCCCCTGGACAGTCTTCTCACGTTCTTTCTGAAAGAACATGCCCACTTTGCCCTGGTAGTGGATGAATTCGGTGATTCTATCGGCCTGGTATTCCTGGATGATGTGCTGGAACAGATTGTAGGGGATGACATTCAGGACGAATTTGACCAGGAGGAAATGCGGGAGTTTGTGAAAACCGGCAAGGATACATATGCCGTCAATGGGGCTATTACCCTGTTTGACCTGGCTGATTACCTGCCTGAAATGGATTTGGATTGTCCGGGCGTTACTACGCTGGGCGGTTACGTAATCAGCCGGATGGGTTATATTCCGGAAGAAGGGGAGGAATTGCGGATTGGCCGCTACCGGGCTGTGGTGACGGGGTCTGACGGCAGAAGAATCACGCAGATTCTGCTGGCCCGCCTTCCGGAGGAACAGGAGGAGGAATAGCGCCATGAAGGAAAAACCGCATCCGGATATGAGTTTTGAGATGGAGGCCCGGGCCTCCGGTTTTCTTTGCGTGGCTGGAGTAGATGAGGCCGGGCGCGGGCCATTGGCCGGTCCCGTGGTAGCCGGCGCTGTTATTTTGCCTGTTCTGGCGGAGGAATTAACCGGTTTGAACGATTCCAAGCAGTTGACCGCGGCAAAAAGGGAACGCCTGTTTCTGGCTCTTCTGGAGTGTGAACAGGCGGTGTGTTCCGTAGGAGTGGCTTCCGTGGAAGAAATAGACCGGTTCAACATTTTGAGAGCCACTCATCTGGCGATGGCGCGTGCGGTGGAAGGTCTGCCCCTGCGTGCAGATTTCTGCCTGGTGGATGGATTGCCTGTCAAGGGGCTTCCTGTGCCGCACCGCGCCATTGTAAAGGGGGACGGCAGGAGCCTTTCCATAGCTGCCGCCAGCGTTCTGGCCAAGGTGACGAGGGACCGCATGATGACGGAAGCGGACGCTTCCTACCCGCAGTACGGTTTTGCAAAACACAAAGGATATGGTACGAAAGCCCATATGGAAGCTCTGCGGAGGCATGGGCCCTGTCCGCTCCATCGCCGCTCGTTTGCGCCGGTTTCACAAATGGAACTGTCCATCCCTGAGCAGGGGTAAGCGGGATACGGCATGGCTGGGAATGTACGGGGAACTGGCTGCGGCCTCCTTCCTGCGTGCGGAAGGGTGCGTTATCCTGAGGAGAAATTGGCGTCCCGTCAGAGGCGGAGAGCTGGACATGGTGTGCCGGGAAGGGGAGTGCCTGGTTTTTGTGGAGGTGAAAACCCGTACGGGGAATGGTTATGGAGGTGCCCGACGCGCTGTGAATGCCCGCAAAAGGGCTCTGATACGCCGGGGAGCGGCGGAATGGCTTCGCCTGCTTCCGGAACCGGTGAATTTCCGCTACGATGTTGTGGAAGTCCTGTACAGGGAAGGGAAGCCCCCGGAATTCCGGCATATCCGCGGGGCATTCGGGGCGAAGGATTTGTACGTTTCATGAAAATACAGGGAAAGGCGGGATGAAAACGCGGAGGATATGGAACCCAGGTCACGGAGTCTTGCCGGCAGTGGCGGAGCAATTTCTCCAATCCTGCATTTCCCCATGCGTGCGGATGCAGATGTCTTTTCTATTATAATATAGTAAGGGGAAAATCAGTCCGCCCGGAGAGCCAGAATGGCCTCCATGAAATCCTGGGGAATATCCATGCGGGCAAGTTCGTCTTGGAGAAGAACGCCATTGGCTCCTGCGTCCAGCATGCGGCGCGCGTCTTCCACGGTGCGGATGCCCCCTGCGGACAGGACAGTGACGGAGGCGGGTATTTCTTCAATGAGTTTCTCCGTGACTGCAGGATTGGCCTGGAGAGTGTGCGGGTCTGCATTGTTGATGCAGATGAATTCCGCTTCCAGGTCCATGACGGTTTCAAGCTCCTTCAGGGTATGGACCTCCATCATTACGTCCAGTCCCAGCCCGGAAGCCATGCGGTACAGCTCCGACAAATCCTTTGCCGGCAGGGCGGCCGCCACCAGGTTGACGGCATCCGCTCCCGAGACGATGGCCTGGCAGATCATGGCGGGATGAATGAACACGTCGCGCGCCATGACGGGAATGGAACTGATTCTGGAAACAGTGGAAACCATGTCCCATGACCCGCCGTATACTTCCGGTTCCACAGCGATGGAAATGCCCTGCGCTCCGCCCTGGAGGAACATGCCGTACATGTGCCGGATATCCTGTACTCCTTCCTGGAGGCGGAGGGCGGGATGCACCCTGGATATTTCCGGAACTACGGAGAGGCGGGTTTCCCCAAGGTCCGCCGCGGTGCGGAATCCCGCGTAATCATTCCGCTGGATGGCGGAGGCCCGTAATTTCCCTTCCAGGGGAAGAAGTTTTTTCAAATCGGCGCGTTTGCGCCCCAGAATACTGTTTAAATAATCCATATATTACTTTTTGGGCAGGAAGTAGGAACGTTGTTTTTCAGAGATGGGCAGACCTGCCTGTTCCATGACACACAGCATATCCTCCCAAACCTTTCGCTTTTCTGAAATATCTTCCGTGCGGAGAAGATAACTGGGATTATAAGTAACGCGCACGGGCGTGTTGAAAGCTGTGTGGAAGGTGCCTCTCAGGGCGGAAAGAGGCGTCTCTCCTGACTGGAGGATGCCGCGGGCGGAGATTGCTCCCAGGGCCACCACTACTTTCGGGCGCACCAGCATAATTTCCTCCCGGAGAATGGGCAGAAATTTCTATCTCCCGGTCTGTAGGCGGGCGGTTGTTGGTAAGCTGCCGGGGGAGGGCCGGGCGGTATTTGACCAGATGGGTCAGATAAATATCGGAACGGGAAAGCCCCATGGCTTTCAGCATGGCGTCCAGCTTTTGTCCGGAAGGCCCGGCCAGGGGAACCCCCTGTTTTTCTTCATACAGGCCGGGGGCGTCCGTTACCATCATGATGTCCGCCTTGGGATTGCCGGAGGAAAACACGGGCGTTTCCCTCAAGGAATCCATGTTCCGGAGCGGCGGCCAGTTAACGACCAGCTCCCGCAGGGAGGACAGTTTTTCTTCCTCCGTTTCACCTTCCAGATCAAAGGAAATATGGCGGGGTACCGGAGCATCCTCCTCCGTTCTGTGCGGCTGTACTCCGTTGAGGATATCCCGGAGTTCATTGCCGAAGGATGCTTCATCCACGGAATCTGGAGGCGTCTGCTCCGGGGTGGGCTGTTTCGGCCGTGTTTCATTTGCGGCAGGCTTGGCGGAAACGGAAGCGGGGGGGGGGCCGGATATCCGGCGCGCGTCCATGACCCATTTTCTCAGGACCATTCTGGCTTCCTCCGTGACGGTGGTTTTCTCCACGCCCCGGGATAGCAGGGCGCGCAGATAATCCAGCGTGAGGTGTTGGGGAAGGCCGGCGGACATGTTCGTTCCGGAGTGTAATCTATTTCCGGATGGATGCAACAGCCCATTCGGTATGTGCCTGTCTGCCGGGTGAAACGCCGGGGACTCTTATGGAGGGCCGCCCGGAAGGGAAGGGGAAAGAAGAAAATTCCATAAGAGCTCCCTTCCCGCGTTAGATGCCGTTAAACGGAGGGGAAAGTTTTTTTCCCGGCTGGATACGCTTTTCTGGTATGAGCGTTATCCAGAATTTGGAAGACAGCGGCAAGGGAGAGGAGCCCTTTTTTTCAAGCGGGCTTGCGCGTCTTTTTCTATAGCGCGTTTCTGCGGTGGGAACATTACCTGGCAGAATCCGGACTTTTCCGGTTTCCTCCTCACAAGGGAATGCCCTCACCAACCTCTTCCTGAGCCCTTCATTCTGCCGCATGGAAGGGCTGTGAAAATGCGGATATGGCAAGGAGTCGATTAGGATTCGCGTGGAACCTTGAACGGCAGAGGGAAATCCGTTCAACGGGAGACGCGTTTTTCTTGCTCATGACGCCTTTGCGGAGTACAGCCCCTGACACTTTTTTCAGGGAATATTTTTGAGGGATTGTGTATTTTTCATGCGTGTAAATTTTTTATTATAAATGAAATATGATAAAAATAAAAAAGTGTGTCGTGTTGTGATAGAAAAAAGTATTTCGGGAAGTATATTATTTGTCATGATATGACAAAAATGCGGCATGTTTTATATATTGTTTATTTTTAGTAATTTATCTTAATAGGTTTTCCTTGTTTGGGAGGGGGTGGGCGGAAAAAAAGGATTGCCAAGGCAGGGATTATTTCGTACCCAAGAGCCGCCGTCGCCGATTTTCCGGCTTCCGCACATGGCCTGAAGGTTTTGCCGGAGTGACTGCCATGTGTATGGCGCCTAACCTCGTACCGCATGAATTTAAGAATAATTGCCACCCTGTCTTGTGCCGTCGCGGCCATGTTTGTCAGCAGCTGTTCGACAAACGGCGCTGTAACCGGCATGGGGAAATCCAGTAGTGACGCTCTTGTTTTGGCCCGTGTAGGTGAAACTGCCCAGGGATTCGTCCAGCCCCTGGCGCCCAGTCGTTCGGCAGCGCCTTCTTCCAAACTTCCCAAGTTGGGGCGCGACAAGCACAAGATGCCGTTTTATCATCCCGCCCAGCGCACCCGCGTAGTGCGCACCACGGCTTATACCCATTCCGAGCGCGACCATTTGGCCTACGGTCCCCGGAATGCCGTCGGTACGGCGCTGAAATACACGTCTTCCGTCCGCAGCGCCGCTGCAGACTGGTCCGTTTATCCTTTGGGGACTACTTTCCGCATCAAGGGCCAGCCCTACCTTTACGTTGTTGATGATTACGGAAGCGCCCTGGTCGGCACCGGAACCATTGATATTTACCAGCCCAACAAAAAGCTGATGAAGGAATGGGGCCGCCGTTATGTGGAACTGACTATCGTCCGCTGGGGAGATCCCGCCAACAGTCTGGAGGTGCTCGGCAGCCGTCGCGGCTACAGGCACTGCCGCGCCATGTATGCGGCCCTGCAGCACCGCGTTTCCAAGGGGTTTTATGCCAAGGCCGACTGACCCATGTTTTCCATCCCGGCGCCGCCATCGCTGCATGGCGGCGCTTTTTTATTTTCCGCCGTGCGGGCGGAGTGGTAATCTGGCGGCATGAATACGGAAAAACGGGCTTCCATTGTCCAGGAGGAACTCATGTCCCTGTACGGGGCTCCTCCCATTCCCCTGGTGCACCGCGACGCTTACACGCTGCTGGTGGCGGTTCTCTTGTCTGCCCAGTGTACGGACAAGCGGGTGAATCTGGTGACCCCTGCTCTGTTTGCCCTGGCCTCCACCCCGGAGGAAATGGCCCGGCAGGATGTGGAAGCGGTCCGGGAAATTGTGAGGCCCTGCGGCCTCTCGGAAAGGAAGGCATCCGCCATCGTGAACCTCAGCCGCATCCTGGTGGAAAAATATGAGGGAAAGGTTCCTTGCGACTTTGCTGCTCTGGAGTCTCTTCCGGGGGTGGGGCATAAAACGGCTTCCGTCGTCATGGTTCAGGCCTTTGGCGTTCCCGCCTTTCCGGTGGATACCCACATTTTCCGCCTTTCACGGCTGTGGGGGCTGAGCACGGGAAAAACGGTGGAAACCGTGGAACGCGATTTGAAAAGCCTTTTCCCTGAAAATCATGGGGAGATCTTCATCTGCGTATTGTCTTGTACGGCCGTGAATATTGTCCTGCGCGGGGATGCGGGGGGCGCTGCCCCATCTGCAGCCGGCTGGCCCGGGAGAGCGGCTGCGAAGGCGTCTGAATTTTTTACAGGGTCTAAAATGATGCTTGCAAGTCTGAATTTGCATGCTTTAATACACCAGTATCTTTTCGAACAACCATATAACTTAAATTATGAAGAACCTTTTTAGACTGGGTTTCCGTTTCGTTGCATTTGCTTCCGTCCTGATGGCTGCGTTTTCTACATCCGCTTTCGCTCAGGAAGCCGCCGAAGCCGTTGCCCCGCAGGAACAGACCATGCTTGACAAATGGATCATCGCCGGTGGTTGGACCATGATTCCGATTATGCTGGTGGAAGCTTTCATCATTTTCCTGGTGATTTACAACATGGTAGCCCTGAAAAAGGAAAAATTCTGCCCGGAAGATCTCAAGGTCACTCTGTTGCAGCTGATGGCCGAATGCCGCATCCGGTCCGCCATTGAAGTTGCGGCCGGCAGTCCCACCTATTTGGGCCGTCTGGTTGCCTACGCCCTGCCGAATGTGGACGCTACCCGTCCGGAAGACCTCGGCAAAGATGCTATTGAAGACGCCGTGGCCGACTTTACGGCCAATGAAAGCCGTTCCGTGTTCAAATGGATCAACATGCTGGCCCTTTGCGCGCAGATTTCTCCCATGCTCGGCCTGTTCGGGACGGTGCAGGGGATGGTGGGCGCGTTCGGGACGCTGGCTACCGCCGGCCAGGCGGACCCCACCCAGCTGGCCGGTGACATTTCCGTGGCTCTTCTGACAACGTTCTGGGGATTGATCAACGCCATTATCGCCACTCCGTTCTTCTTCTTCCAGAAGGGCATTGCCAACGCCCAGATTGCCGAATGTGTGGGCACTGTGCAGGAAATGGTGAACACCTCCATCAACGTGGTGAATGCCGAAGCCCAGCTTGCCCGCATCCCCGAAGGCCTGGCCTGATTGCCGGAACAGGCGGTCCGGCCCAGAAGCGTCCGCTCAGTCGGAACCGGGCCGGAGAACCTCAACAAAATGTAGCTTATGGGTAAGAAAAAAGCTAATGTAGCGCCTGAAGAAGAAAATGGGGAAATGGATATGTCCCCCATGATCGACATGGTTTTCCTCCTGTTGATTTTCTTCGTGGTGAACGCTACGGCCATTACCGTTAAAAAGGATAAGAACATCCAGATGCCTACGGCCAGCAGTTCCGGTGAAGTGAAATCCGCCAACGGCTGCATTGTGGTGAATGTTTATGGGGAAGGCGCGGGCAAGCGGCCGCCCGGCGTAGATCCCAGCGTTCTCTGGTCCTCCGACGTAGGCACCCCGCTCAATTCCTCCGACGAACTCAAGGAATATATCAAGAACCTTGCGGAACGCTTCAAGGACAGGCAGGATTTTGAAACGCGCCTTTATCTGCGCGGCGACCAGCAGGCCCTCTTCAAAGGGTCCCGGGAGGTAATCCGCGTGGCTGCGGAATGCGGTGTCATCAAAGTGATTTTTGCCGTTCTGCCTGCCAAAAATTCCTCTACTGCAAACAAGGCTGAATAACTTTACGCGCTATGGCAAGACACAAAAAACTGGAGACGGTTGAGGATGAAGATCCCAAGCTGGATATTTCCTCCCTCATCGACGTGTGTTTCCTTCTGTTGATTTACTTCATTGTGGCGACTTCCCTGATTCAGGAACGCAAGCTGGATATGTCCATGCCGGGCCAATCCATGGGCGAAAACGCCTCCCAGATTGAGCCGGCGCTGATCCGCATCATCAAGGACGGTACTATTTACTGGGGTAAGGACAACAGCCTGATGATCGACAATGACATGAACAACCACAACCTGGCGACGCTCGTGCAGCAGCTGGAAGCCAAAAAACAGGAGGCCAGCGCTGTAGGCACCAAGCCGGTAGTGCAGTTGTGGGTGGAAGGGGATGTTCCCCACCAGCGCGTTATCGACGTCATGAACGCGTTGACGGAGGCCGGGATTACAACGGTGGCTCTGACCGACCTTAAGAACGACTAAAAATAAATTACCCTTATTTTTTTTCATTGACTCTCAGCTTCCGCTCCCCAAAAGGAGCGGAAGCTTTTTGTTATTGACGGGAGAAACGGACGCCCGCATACGGCAGCATTTTGCGGCAAGGAGGGGAAGCCCTGTGGAGAAATCCGGAGCCGGACCATGCCCTTTTTTTATTGTACGGTAAATGTTCTGGTTGGGGATATGCGGTTTTGGCTGGAGCAATACTCCTTTCATAGCCCGGTTTTGAATCCGTTTTTCCCTTTTTGTGAAACCGCAGGTGGCAGGCGGATAGCCGTGAATTCTGTCCGGGAACGGGGCTTCAGGAGAAATGTTGCCGTTTTTTTTTTCAGTATTGCATTCCTTGTCTGGCTGGGAGGAGGAGAGGCAGTCAGGAGATTCGGATTCAGGAGAGTATAGGAAGGGCCGGCTTCAGAAAACCAGTTCATTCACGGGAGAGATGAAAGAGTATATTGGAAGGAGGGTGCAGCAGAGCAGAGAGAAAGGCGGCTCGAAGCCTTTATCTTATTTGTGCAGTAACAGGAAAATCATTGTCGATGATTTTCGGGAAGTGATGTTGTTATTAGAAAGTACGGGGAGGAAGTGTATTTTCCCGTACCTCCCGTGGAGAGGAATAGCTGTTTTTTTCATGATATTTCCTTTCAACTCGCGGAGGGGATCTCATGTTGAAAAAGGAGAACTGAGAGGTGAGGGGGTAGCTGTTGCCGGGGAGAAGGCCGGTATGGCTGCGGATGCCGGAAAAATGGAATTCCGGTTGGGCGGACGATATGTTTGCGCCATTAAATATGCCTCTGGCATCTTGACAGACGGGATTCGAGGCTCCTTAAGGGCATGATGGAGCAGTAGGCTGTGTTCCGCCGAAAAACTTTTGAAGGCGGAAAGCGTGCATTCCTTTGGCCGCAGAGTGTGTAGCAGGGTATTGAAAAAGCAGTATTTTTCCGGCCGGGCGGCGCCGACCTGTTCCAACCCCCGATAAACGCGGGATGGAAGAACTTTCTTGCAAGGATGACTAAAAAGATAAAACTTTCTTCTTTAGAGTTTGACGCATCTTGTTAAAATGACGCAATCCATTACAGATAGGTGTATTCCGTGTATTTGCACGGATATTGCGCCTGTTTTATTATCTCTTCTGTTTCAACGAATTTTAAACACATGATCAAATCAAACTATACTACTGCACTGGCTGCAGGCCTGGTTTCCGTGCTGAGTATCGGGGCGGTTCTTCCATCCGGCGCCCAGCATGGCCCGCGCGATTACCAGCGCACGGCCCTGACGGCCATTAAGGAAGGGAAGTGGCAGGAGGCCCTGGATGCCGTGGATCGCTGCATCCGCGTTTATGAACCCCGTATCAAGATGCTGGGGCTGGATGACGGCTTCGGCTGGTTCTATTACCAGAAGGGCGTCTGTCTGGCCCAGCTGAAGAATTACAAGGAAGCTGTGGAAGCGTTCAAGGCTTGTTACACCAAGTTCCCGAGCGCTAAAAACCAGCTCGTGAAAATGGCCCTGTTCCGGGAAGGGGAAAACTACTGCCGTCTTGGGGATTTTGCCAAGGGCGCGGAGCTGCTGGAAAAATTCCTGAAAGAATACCGTAGCGATCCTGTCGCCAGAAACGTCAATGCCGGTGAAGTGCAGGGGCTTCTGGCCCAATGCTATTTCAAGATGTCCCCGCCTGCTTTTGAAAAAGGAATGGAAAACCTTACCTCTTGCGTTACGTCACGCTACAAGGGGCGCCGCATTACGGATGCCGTTATTACCAATGGCTTCCTGGCGATGGTGGATGCCGCTATTAAGACCGGCAAATGCAGTGAGACGGTGAAGTTTGTGGAAAACTACCCTTCCGTGATGAATATCAGCCCCACGCGTGTGGCTTTGTACACTCCGCGGCTGGTGAGCTACGTTGCGGAAGTGCTGGAGAAATCCCGTTCCCTGCTTCAGGATGGAAAGCAGAAAGAGTCTGAAGATTATGCTTCCCTGGCGATGGTGCTGATGGGCCTTCTTCCCGATCAGTCCGGAGTAATGGCGGATGCCAATTATTCCCTGGATCGTCTGGGCCGTGCCAACGGGGCCGTGCCTGGCGTGACGGATTTTTCCCATACGCTGGACAGAGCGAAGGTGACAGCCCTGATCGACCAGTTCAACAAGATGAAGGAGGAAGGAAAGGTCATGGACGCTTTTACGTTCAGCTTCATGGGCAACCAGGCCTTGGTGCATGGTTCCCAAAGGGTTGCCCGCGCCGCCTACCAGCTTATCAATGAATCCTACCCGGATGCTCCGGGCAGGGAGGATAACCTGTATTATCTGGCAATGACCACCTGGCAGCTGGGAGAAGCGGACAAGGGAGGCGAGCTTGTGGCGCAGCACCTGAAGGAATTCCCCAATTCCAAGTATGCTCCCATGCTTAATACGCTGTCTTTGGAAGGGCTTCTGAAGGAAAAGAAATTCGATCTCTGCGTTCAGCAGGCGGACAAGGTCATGGAGCTGCATAAGGATGACCCCACCCATAAGTTCTATGAACTGGCCCTGTACTGCAAAGGAGCCTCCCTGTTCAACCTGGGGGCTGCCGACGCCTCCCGTTATAAGGAAGCGGTGCCGGTGCTGGAACGCTTCGTGAAGGAATACCGTGACAGCACTTATCTGAAAACGGCCATGTACCTTCTTGGTGAAACCTACACGAACCTGGGCAATACGGATGAAGCCATCCGGTCCTTTACCAATTACATTGCCCGTTTCCCGGACAAAGGTGAGGCCAATATGGCCGCCGTATTGTATGACCGGGCCTTCAACTACCTAAACCGCAAGAACCCCGGAGACGAAGAGCTCGCCGCGAAAGATGCGAAGGAAATTGTGGACAATTTCAAAGACCACCGCCTGTTCCCGTATGCCAACAATCTACTGGCTAATCTGTATGCCGGCAGCAAGGAACATGAGCAGGAAGCGGAAGGCTATTTCCTGGCCGCTCTGGAGTCCGCCAAGAAGCTGGGCGACAAGCGTCCCGCTGCGGAGGCCGTGTACAACCTGTTTATTAACGCTACCAAGAAGCCTCTTCCGGTAGAACCGAAGGAAGCCGTGGAAACGGCCAGGACGGCGCGCCGGGACGAGGTCAAGAAATGGTATGACGAGTACTGGAAAGACAGCGACCAGCCCGGCAGCCGCTACAGCCTCCAGCTGGCCGCCGCCGCCATGGAATTCTTCAAGGATGACAAGGAGATGTTTGACCCGGCATCCGTCAAGATGCAGGAAATTATTGTGAGGGAAGGCAAGAAGGACGATCCCAAGATGACCGTTCTTCTGGAAGAAGCCGTCAATTCCTATACCAAGACGTACATGGCCGGCAATCAGGCCCTGGGCCGCAATCTGGATGCCAATGCCATGCGCAACCACTTCTACCGGTTCCCCGGCGTGGACAATGATAAAGACAAGACGCTGAGCGCCATGCTTCGCATGGCCGTTATTGCCCAAACTCAGGAACGGTATGAAAAGGCTCCTGTGGAGACGGACGAACAGCGTGCCGAGAAAGCCGCCTTGGAAGGTCTGGTCAAGCAGCTCTTCGTGGAGCTGAAGCGCGACTTCAAACCTTCCGATCTGCCCCGTACACGCTTGTGAAGCTTGGCATGCACCTGGCCGGCACTTCCCAGCCTGAAGAAAGCATCGCTTACTTTGATGAAATCCTGGACCCGTCGGAACCTGATCCGGTGCGTAAGAAGGCTCGCATCAACGGCATGTCCAAGTACCGCAAGAATGCGGTCTTCGGGAAAGCCGTAGCTCTGGGACGCAGCAAGGATAACGCCAAGGTGGACACCGCCATCAAGATGATGAGGGATGAACTGAGCAAGGAAGAATCCAGCTCCAACCCGGACCGCAAAGCCATGGAAGACGCCCAGTACAATCTGGTCAAGTTCACTTTCGCCCGCCAGGACTGGCCGGCCGTCATTGCCGCTGCCGACAAGTACCGCGAAAACAAGACCTATAAGAAGAATCTGCCGGAAGTCCTCTATTTGCAGGGTGAAGCCTACCTGAAGCAGAATGAACTGGACAAGGCGTTGATTAACTTCATGAACATCACGGGTACGTACAAGGGGCTCGTGAAGTGGTCCGCCCCCGCCGTGCTGGCGCAGATGGATACGCTGTGGAAGAGGAATACGATGTCCCAGGGTGCGGGCAAGCAGCCTTCCGACAGGTACGTTGCCTGGAAGGCCGGCAGCCAGTACGTGCAGTTGCTGGATACTCCCGCCAACCGCAAGAAGATGACGGCGGAGGACAGCGCCCTGGTCAATGAGGTGAAGGATAAGACGGCCAAGTTCGGTTCCGATCCTGCCGTCAGCCAGGAACGGGCGGACATTGCCGCCTATGAAGCAGCCGTACGCGCCGCCAAGGGCCAGAAATAATAACAAGAGGTTTAGTAATCAATCATATGAAAGCACTTTCAGTAATAATGGTATTGGCCGGACTGTCCTCCCTGGTTCCGTCCATGGCCCAGAATGCCCAGAATGCCCAGAATCCCCAGCGCCTGCGCGCCAGAGTTGCCGCACCGACCATCAAGAATGGCCATCCGACGGATATCTACATTCTTTCCGCCAATGGACCCACGGTCCAGTTTGTGGAGAGCAGGGAATCCCAGGAAGTCCTTCAGCAGATGGACAGCGCCTTCAAGACGCTGTATATTTTTGAAACGGCCGACTTTGTGGATGCCAAGGTGGCTATGGAAAACCGGAAGTACCAGGAAGCCCGCAACAAATTCCACGCTCTGGTGAATAAGTATGCCTCAACGCTTTCCATCAAGGACAGCCTGTCCGCCCGGGCGGCCGTCTATGAACTGGAGTGCGCCATGCGCATGATGGATTGGGCCGGAGTCAAAGGGTTGGCGGCCAAGTTTCCCGTCAGAGGGGCCAATCTGTCCCCTTCCGCCCAGAATGACCTGGAGGTGGCAAAAATCATGGCCTTGATTCCGGATAAGGACTGGAACGGCGTGAAAAGCCGTGCCGGTTCTTTCCTGGCAACCAAAAAGAATGCCACCCGCCTCCAGCAGGCGCGGATGAAATATGCCCTGGGTGCGGCCGCCATGGTGGCCCAGGATTGGAACAAGGCTCTGGATTATTTTGCGGAAGCTCTGGTTTTGCTGCATGGTTCCGATGAAGAACTGGCGTCTGCCTGCGTGGCCCGCTCCCTGGATGCCTACCTGTGCATGCCGGATGTTGTCAAATTCTTTGAGAATCCCGTCGTCTCATCTGCCGTGGAATCCAGGAAGAATAATCCCGAAGCTGTGATTCCGGATTCACGGATGAAGTCCCGTCCCGCTCCTGTCAAGGAAGCGGCCGCCCTGTACCGTTTGCATGAACTGATGTTCCCGGACAGGAAGCTGCCGGCCAAGTATGACGGTTTTGCGGTTTCCTACAAGCATCCGGCCGCTGTTGCTCCCGCCAAGGCTCCTGACCAGGCTCCCGCACAGCCGCAGAAAAAGCAGTGATAAAGCTTCGCGGCAGGTTGTTCGCCGGCCGATATTTCTTTAATAAGGGACGCCTCCCCGTAAGGGGGAGGCGTCCCTTATGTTGCCTTCTTCTTGTTTCTGCAGGCAGAAGCCTCTCCCGGTGTATCCGGAAAGGAAACAGCGTCGTAGCAAAGGAGAACATGAATAGCTCATCAGATTGGGACGTGCGTCTCCCTGAAGGCTTGAAATGGATTTCTTCAGTCCCGTTTCCTGAATTGACAGGAAGATGTATCAAAGATCCTGGAACGTCCGGAAAAACGGTATTAAGCCGCTGTAGGCCGGGAACAGGGAACTAAGCGGTACAGCAGGACGGAGGGAGGGGAAACAGCCGGCATCTCAGTTGCAGCATTAAAAATGCTTGTGGCTTCGTGACGGCATTCGCGGGAGTTCGGAGGGAAAAGCTGTTCGACCGGGGGAAGACCGCCGGAGGCGGGCGTGGAGAAGGGAGTTACTGCAGAACGGGAGCTTTTTTTACTTCTTCCATCCATTTCCTATACAGTTCCGGAGAAATTTCGGAAGGCTTGATTTCCGAACGTTCGCCCCAGAAAACAGCCGTGTGGAGGATGGGAATGCCGGAGGCCTCCAGATGACGGTCAATCGCCGCCTTGTGTTCCAAAACGGCATCTTTTCCAATCCGTGCACCACACCCATGATTTGCGCTCCTCCAAAAACATCTCCGCCCGTTCTCCAATAACAATGGGTCATGCAGATGTGGCGCCCGCATTCCGCTCCTGCCCGGATTTCCATGCCGGAGGGAACCGTCCAATGGAACAGTCCGTTGTATTTGGTAACGGGGCCGTCGTCCGTTTTGGCTCTCACATGTTCCAGAAAAGTGGCGAAACGGCCGATGACCTGCTTCCGATCCAGTTCTTCTGCCGTGCGGCAGTATTCTTCCGTTCCCAGCCCTTCCCGTGCGGCACGGAGGGACCAGGGATCTTCCACCATTTCCTCAGGCCTGAGCTGTTCCTTGACGGAGAGGAGCACCTTCCATTCCAGTTCGGAGAGAGAAACGGTTTTCGTTTCCTGCATGGGAGCCGGTTCCGGGGTTTTTTCTCCGGGCCTGAGTCCCCTGCGGCGCATGTGTCCCACTCCCAGCGCAAAGACGCCGCGCGCCGGCAGCAGAACATAGCCGTCCGCTCCGATATGGCGTTTCAGGATGCCGCAGTGTTCTTCCGGCGTACCGCATCCCACGGGCACCTTGACCGTGGTCCAGAGCCTGTAGTTGGCGCCGGGGTTGGCCGCATCCGTATTGCGGAGCACCACATGGCCCGTAAAAGGGTCCTGCTCCTTCATCCAGTCAAAAGCGGCATCCAGTTTTTCCTCCGGCAGGGACCAGGCCACCAGGGCTCCCTGGGCCAGCTTGGTCGCCAGCAGCGTCTGGCGCACGCGGCGCACTACTCCGGCCTCCATCATGGCTTTCAGCCGCTGGATAACTACCGGAACAGGATGTCCGCATTGTTCGGAAATGGCGTGGAAGGGCAGGCGGCGGAACCCTTTGATGCGGTCTTCCGCCACCAGCAGAATGTCCGTGTTGACGGGGTCGTTGGGGGAAGTGGGGATATTGTTCATGGCGGCGTAAAAAAGGCCGGGCGAGGGTATCGCCCGGCCCGGAAAGCCGGATTTGATTTTCAGGCTATTGCCCGGACTGGTAGAGGGGCTTGTTGTCGTACCGGGCGTCGTAAATGGCGAAGGATTCGCGGTGCTGGTTGTGGTCGCCCCGGAAGATCAGCCTTCCGCTGTGCTGGCGTTCCAGTTCCATGAGCAGACTGGCGTCTTCATTCTTGAAGCGGGAGAGCACTTCCGAGTTGACGACGATGACCATGTCCCCGATGGTGTCCCGGTATTTCTGAATGCAGGCGTAAATTTGCCGCTGGATTTCCACGCTCATGGTCATCACGGATTTGACGCGTCCCCTGCCTCCGCAGTACGGGCACGGATCATGAACGGATTCCCGGAGGCTCTCGTTGAGCCGCTGGCGCGTCATTTCCATCAGGCCGATGGGGGTGATCTGCAGTACCTGGGTTTTTGCCTTGTCCCGTTTCAGGCGGTCCTTCATGGCCTTGTAAACGGCCTGCTGGTCCTTTCTGTGGCGCATGTCGATAAAGTCCACCACCACCAGACCGCCGATGTTGCGCAGACGGAGCTGGCGCGCGATTTCATAGGCGGCTTCCAGATTGGTATCCAGAATGGTCTTGTCCAGATCCTTGGTTCCCTTGTTGCGTCCGGTGTTGACGTCAATGGCGATCAGCGCCTCCGTTTCGTCAATCACCAAATAGCCTCCGCAGGGCAGGAGCACCTGGCGCTGGAAAGCTTCATTGATTTGTTTTTCAATTCCCAGTTCTTCAAAGATAGGCGTGCGCACGGGGAAGTGCTGGATGTGGCGCTTGGCGCGGCGCGAGATTTTTCCGGCGATGGCGCGCATGTGTTCCGTGGTTTCCGCGTTGTCGCAGATGATGTTGTCTACGGTGTCCGTAAGGAAATCCCGTGCCGTGCGTTCAATCAGATCCGGTTCCTTGTACACGCAGACGGGGGCCGGATTGGCCTCCTTCTTTTCTTCCACGCTGTACCATTGTTCCAGCAGCATGGCGAGGTCGCGGACAAAGTGGCGGTAGCGCTGGCCCTGTGCCACCGTGCGCATGATGATACCCATTCCATCCGGAACATTCAGTTTCTGCATGATCTGGCGCAGGCGCAGGCGCTCTTTGGGGTCTTCAATTTTACGGGAGATGCCGAACTGGTCCGTAAAGGGCATCAGGACCAGGTAGCGTCCAGCCAGGGATACGTTCGTTGTGACACGGGGACCCTTGGTGCCGATCGGTCCCTTGGTGACCTGCACCATGATTTCAGAGCCGATGGGATAGATGTCCGGGATGTCTTTGGACGTGATTTTGCGCTGCTGTTTTTTCGGACGGCCTTCGCGTTCGATTTCTTCCAGGCTGGAGTCCAGTGCGGCGGGAAGCGCGTCCCAAAAGTGCAGAAAGGCGTTTTTTTCCTGCCCAATGTCCACGAACATGGCTTTGAGGCCCGGTTCGATGTTCTTGACGCGGCCTTTGAAAATGCCGCCTACGATGTTGTCTTCGCCTTCGCGCTCAATGGTGTATTCTTCCAATACGCCGTTTTCCAGAAGGGCCACGCGGCGTTCGAGCTTTTCGGCATTGATGATGATAGTGGAGCCTTCCATGGGATCGCAGGATCCGAAGCCGAAGGCCCGTTTGATTTTTTTAAGCATTTTTGTAAACACGGGGTGAGAATAAGCTAGGGTGTGCTATTGCCCGTAATGTTTCCGATGGGCCGTCTCCCGTCAGGAGCGGCTGGAGTTGAAGCTGTAGGGATGGCCGGAAAGGAATCATGCAGGCAGTTGCGTTGATGTGATGCGGCAGTACGGCAGACGCAAGGCCGGAGCGCTTGCTCCGGAGATTCCGTCTTTAGTCTTCCGCATCAGTAACATTGGTGAAGAAGTCCAGTTCCTGGAGGGCTTTCCCGGTACCTTCCGCAACGGCGCTCAGAGGGTCTTCCGCAATGTGGATGGGCAGTCCCGTCTGTTCATGCAGGAGCTGATCCAGCCCGCGCAGCAGAGCTCCTCCTCCAGCCAGAACAATCCCCCGGTCCACAAGGTCGGCGGCCAGTTCAGGGGGGCAGCGTTCCAAAGTCGTCCGCACGGCGTCAACAATCGTGTTGAGCTGTTCCGTGAGCGCTTCACGCACTTCTTCCGATCGAATCGTCACTGTCTTGGGCAGGCCCGCGACCAGGTCGCGGCCTTTGACCTCGATAGAGAGTTCCTGAGGCAGGGGATAGGCGGAGCCGATGCGGATTTTGATGTCCTCGGCGGTGCGTTCCCCGACCATGAGATTGTAAGTTCTCCTCATGTAGGAGATGATGGCGTCGTCCAGTTCATCCCCGGCGCAACGGACGGAACGGCTGTAAACGATACCGGAAAGGGAAATAAGCGCTACTTCCGTGGTGCCGCCGCCAATGTCCACGATCATGTTGCCCGCGGCTTCCTGAACCGGGAGGCCTACGCCGATGGCGGCGGCCATGGGTTCTTCAATCAGATGTACGCGGCGGGCTCCGGCCGCTTCCGCGGATTCCTTGACGGCCCTGCGTTCCACTTCCGTAATGCCGGAGGGAATGGCAATGAGCACGCGCGGCTTGATCAGGTAATACCTGGCCGTGGCTTTTTTAATAAAGTAGCGGAGCATTTCCTCCGTGATGTAGAAGTCGGCGATGACGCCGTCCTTCAACGGCCGGATGGCCGTGACGGAACCGGGGGTGCGGCCCAGCATGCGCTTGGCTTCGTCTCCCACGGCCAGAACCTTGTCCCCCTTGACGGCGACGACCGAAGGCTCGCGCAGAACGATGCCCTGGTCCTTGACGTTGACCAGGGTGTTGGCGGTGCCCAGGTCAATGCCAATGTCATAGGAGAAAAGTTTGACAATTTTCTGAAAGAAAGATGACATAAAAAACTAGTGGATAAAGGCATAGCCCTGAGACAGCCGGTGGAGGAACGCCTCGCTTTTTCCTTTTCACGGGACTGAAAGCCTGGCACTCGGACCGGGGCTGCGGGATAATCCCGTACAGGGCGAATCGACTATGAAAAAACATGCCTTCCAGGTCAAGCGGAAGATGACGGATGACATATGTATTTGCATTATACGCAAGGATGTATTATGAATGAAAGATGGCGCCGGGGGGTCTCCGTATATTAAGTTTGCATTCCCCTATTCCATGATGAAAGTCACTACCATTCTCATAACGGCGGCATGTCTGGCCGGCTCTTTTTCCCTTTATGCCGATGCGGTTTCCGATCGGGAGGAGGCCGCTTCATCTACGGGAGCCTATTCCGTGGCAGGGGCTCTTCGCCTGCCGGAAAACGTAACGAAAAGGGACGTTTACGGCATGAATGTGGGCTGGAAGCTGTTCAAGGGAGGGAAGGTGCCGGAGGAAGCGGCCGGCCCGGATGTCGACGATTCCTCCTGGGAGTCCGTCAACCTCCCCAACGGCATTGAGCTTCTTCCGGAAGAGGCCAGCGGCTGTTCCAACTACCAGGGGCCGGTATGGTACCGGAAAACATTTATTCCTCCCTCCCGGCTGGAAGAGGAGGAACACCCTGTATTTTGAGGGCATCATGGGAAAGAGCGAGATATGGGTGAATGGGGAGAAGGCCGCGGAACATTTCGGCGGATATCTTCCCGTGATTGTCAATCTGGACAAGTGGCTGAAACCGGGACAAAAGAACGTCATCGCCGTGAAGGCGGACAATTCCAACGACGCTTCCTATCCCCCCGGCAAACCCCAGGAAGGCCTGGATTTTTCCTATTTCGGCGGCATTTACCGGGATGTGTACCTCATTTCCACCGGCCCCGTGTATATTACGGATCCGAACGAGGCCAATACCGTAGCCGGCGGGGGCGTTTTTTTCCGGACGGAATCTCTTGATCCCTTCACCCGCAAGGGCAAAGTGGGCGTGAAGGTTCAGGTGGCCAACCAGACGGACAAGGAACAGAAGGTGCGCGTGCAGGCGGTGATGACAGACCCCAAGGGGGTGGATCCTGCCGGGGAGACGGTTCCGCTGGTCATTCCTCCCCGTTCCACAGGAGAAGTGGATATTCCTCTTGTGCTTTCCAACGTGAAACCGTGGTCTCCGGACAATCCCGATTTGTACACGTTGAGCGTGGAAGTGTGGGACGCCGCCGGAGGGGATCAGGCCAAAGATTCGGCCCATCTGCTGGACAACCGTTCCATGAGGGTAGGCGTCCGGACGGTGGAAATGACGGAAAAGGGATTGGTGCTCAATGGGTCTCTGTTTTCTGAAAAACTGATTGGCGGTAACAGGCACCAGGATTTTGCCCGGCTTGGGAATGCGGTGCCCAACAACCTGCAATGGCAGGATGCCGTGAAATTGAGGAAGGCAGGCATGCGCGTAATCCGGAGCGCCCATTATCCGCAGGATCCGGCCTTTATGGACGCCTGCGACCGCCTGGGCCTTTTCGTCATCGTCGCCACACCGGGCTGGCAATTCTGGGGCAGCGGCCCTTTTGCAGACCGGGTGTATGACGATATCCGCCAGATGGTGCGCCGGGACAGGAACCATCCCTCCGTGATGATGTGGGAGCCTATTTTGAATGAAACTCACTACCCGGCGGATTTTGCCAAAAAGGCCCACGACCTGGTGCATGAAGAATACCCGTACAAAGGGTGTTATACTGCTTGCGACGCGGTGGTTCAGGGCAACCAGCATTATGAGGTTCTGTATGCCCACCTGGCTACGGGGGACAAATACTGGTCTATCAAGGAGCGGAAGAACAACAAACCTTACTTCACCCGCGAATTCGGTGATAACGTGGATACCTGGTCCGCCCACAATTCCACCTCCCGCGTGGCCCGGCACTGGGGAGAAGCTCCCATGATGGTGCAGGCTCTTCATTATCTCAAAACCTCGTTCCCATACACCACGTACGATACGCTGAACGCCGCTCCGGCCTACCATTTCGGCGGCTGTCTGTGGCATCCCTTCGACCATCAGCGCGGCTACCATCCGGATCCCTTCTACGGAGGCATTATGGATGCTTTCCGGCAGCCCAAGACTTCCTATTTCGCGTTTATGTCCCAGCGTCCCCGGAAGACGCGCAACGGGTTGGGTTCCGGCCCTATGGTGCACATTGCCAACGAATGCACTCCCTTTTCTCCGGAAGACGTGACGGTGTTTTCCAATTGTGATTCCGTTCGCCTGAGTGTCAACGGAGGGCCTCCGGTGGAAAAGAAGGTGGCATCCTGTCCCGGCGGCCTCAAGCACGTTCCCGTCGTGTTCCCGAAAGCCTGGGACTTCATGGAAAACAAGAAGCTTGCCTCGTCAGGCAAGGAGGGGGCGGTGAAATTGGTGGCGGAAGGCCTGATAGGCGGCAAGGTGGTGACCAGGCATGAAGTCCGCCCGGCCCGGAGAGCGGAAAAAATCCGTTTGACTCTGGATCGGGAAGATGGAGTGGATTTTTACGCCAACGGTTCCGACGTGTTTGCCGTGGTGGCGGAGGTTACGGATGGCCGCGGAACGGTGAAGCGACTGAATGATGAGGAGATTGTTTTTTCCGTGGAAGGTCCCGCCGAACTTCTGACGGATTCCCCGGACGGTACGCTGACCCAGTCCGTTAAATGGGGGTCCGCTCCGGCTCTGGTGCGTCTGGGAACCAGGCCCGGCACGGTGACGGTGAGGGCTTCCGTGAAGCATCCCGGTTCCCAAAAGCCTGTTTCCGGCATTATAAAGTTTGACACGAAGGCTCCCGGGTTGAAAATGCTCTTTACGGAAGACGCCGCAGACTGCGAAAAGAAAGCTGCCGGTACGCCGTCTTCCTCCGCGGCTCCTGCCTCCGAACGGGAGAAGTCCCTTCAGATGGAGCTGGAAAAGGTGCGCCATGAACTGAACAGTTTGCGCAATGAAAAAGTGAGCGCCCAGCAGACTCACTTTGAATAAACGGAATATGCCAATGATGCTAAGGGAAAAAATTATCCGTTTCTGCCTGCTCCTGCTGCGGCTGGGGATGGGGGGCTTTTTCCTTTTTGTTGCGGTGCGCAAGCTGCTTCATCTGGACCAGCTTCAGGAGACGATCGACCGTTTTTCCATTTTCCCGGAGGCCTGGGGGCATCCCCTGGCCTGCCTGGGGGTGTCGTGCGAGATTGCGGTGGGTATGGGACTCCTGTTTCGCAGAACCTGTGCCGGGGCAGCGCTGCTGGGCAGCGCGCTCACGTTCGCGTTCGTGGCGTTGTTCGTCCAGGGCTGGGCCAGGGGGCTTTCCCTCTCGTGCAACTGCATCGGTGTGGAGAGGGTGGTAACCAGCTACCCCTTTGAAGTGGCCTGGAGACTGGTCCTCTTTTCCCTTATGCTTATTCTCCTGTGGGATTCCTGCCGGAAAGGGAAAACGTACTTTAATGTGACCCGGCTGGATTTCAGTGAGATGTGACCGGAAGGAAAGGAGCCTGCCGTTTTCCGGTCCGTAATAGTTTCCGGGAAAATATGACGGAGGAGGAAGCCAGGGCCCGGTGAACGGGAAGCGCTGCCGGGAAGCGGAGAATGCCGTATGGGGGCGCAGGATGCCTGCGGCGGGTAATTCCGCCCCTGCTTCAAATGAGAGGTGCGGCCTGAATGCTGCCGCATTGGAGCATGCCGGGGGAAATTGCCTCCTTTACGCGCCTTCCCCCGGCAGGACGGTTCATATCCACAATGCCGCCGTCCGTTCCGTATTACAGCTTGTGGCCGAAAAAGTCTCCCGGTGTCAGGGATTTGACCAGTTCCAGCAACAGCTTGATTGTGTTTTCCACATCTGTCAGAGAGGCCGTTTCCACCGGAGAATGCATGTAGCGCAGGGGGACGGACACCAGCGCGGAGGCCACGCCGTCGCGGGAGACGTAGATACTGTCCGTATCCGTTCCGGTGCGGCGTCCGGCGGCTTCATGCTGGAGCGGTATTTTATTCTTGTCCGCCACGATTTCCAGACGGGCCACCAGATTGGGATGATTGGCTGTGCCGTGGATGACCGCAGGGCCGCCTCCAAGCTTGATATCGCCAAATTTGCCCTTGTCCAGTCCGGGCGAGTCCGTGGCGTGAGTCACGTCAATGCAGATGGCCGCATCCGGGCGCAGGCGGTGGGTAATCATTCCCGCGCCAATGCAGCCCACTTCTTCCTGCACGGCATTGACAAGCACCACGTTCCAGGCGACGGGCTTTTTCAGCTTGCACAGCTTGCGGGCTATTTCCGACAGGATGAAGCCGCTCAACCGGTTGTCCAGAGCCCGGCATACCAGCTTGTTTTCATTCATCAGCATGGGGCCGTCGCAGTAAACGCCAACGTGGCCCACTCGCAGACCGAGTTCCGCTACTTCCTTGTCAGAGGAGGCGCCTACGTCTACGTAAATTTCCCAGATTTTGGGTTCCTTTTCTCCGGGTTCCCTCAAGTGGATGGCCGTGTTTCCGGTCACCCCCATCACTTCGCCCTGGGAACCAAGGAAGCGCACGCGGCGCCCCCGTGCGATGGCCGTATCCGTACCGCCCACGCGTTCCACATACAGGAAGCCGTCCTTGGTGATATGGCGGATCATGAAGCCGATTTCATCCGCATGGGCTTCAATCATCAATGTGGGAGCTTCTTCCGCGTCCGCGTGGAAGACGGCCCAGGTATTTCCGTAGGTGTCGCACTGGACATCTTCCGTATATTTGCGCAGTTCGTCCGCCCAGATGCGCTGGGCGTCTATTTCAAAGCCGGAAGGGCTTGGGGTTTCCAGAAGTTCCGTTAAAAATTCGAGGCTGTCGTCACTGATCTTCATGGCTTTTGTATAGCACCGTTCCGGCATGCGCTCAACAGGAAAGCACGGCTCCTGGTGGGAGAGCCCTTCCGGAAAGCGGGGAATAAAAGCTCTGCCTGCACAGGGAGCTGGCGGGGCCTGGAGACGGGAGCCGGACTGGGGGCTAGGGCTGTTTGTCCGGGGAAAGCCCCGCCAGAACGTCCTCTTTGTCCATGATATAACCCGTGTCCGGATCGTGGTACTGCGTGGAGTAAACGGATGTTCTGGCGCTCCCGTACGGATCCGTTTCCTTCGCTACGGGGAGGCGGCTGACCAGGGAAGGGAAGCACTGTTCCACCAGTTCAAAGACGGTGACGGGTTCCGGAACCAGATTCACGGAAAAAATGCCGCACTCCCAGGCTTTTTCCACGTCCCTGACCAGGCGGTGCATGGGATAAAGCTGGTGGCGTTCCAGCAGAGCCACGTCCAGCTCTTCCGTCCCTTCCGGAACTGCCGCCAGCAGATCCGCCACACTCATGCCTGCTCCCGTTCCGGTAACTTCCGGAAGGCAAACGTTCAGCACGCGGCCGAACCGAAGGTTGATGAAGTCTTTCAACTCCACCAGGGCCATCAGCCATTCGTCCTCCGGTTTACGGAGCAAGGGGGAAAGTTCATTGCCCGTTTCCGGCTGGGTGTCAATGCTGGTGATGTAGGTCACCCGTTCCGCCTTCACCTCATGCAGGATATCAATCAGGGTTTTAACCTGAGCCAGAAAGGGAGCCGTATTCCGCCGAATAGCCGCGCCCCCTTCCCGGAGGGATGGGCAGATAATGACGGCCTGCCCGAATTCCTTGCCGCGCAGCAGGGACAGGTTGGTTTCATCAATCAGGTAGTCAAAGTACCGTTTTGAGGACCAGAAAACGCCGAGGGCACAGGAAGAACCGATGAGAGCCGTATCTGTCATGGAATGAATGCGGGGGAGCGGTTGATGGGGAATGAACCTTTATTTCAGGGCGTCAAAAGCGGATTTGAAGAGGAAGTACCCCCAGCCCCAGTCTTCATTGCCGGCCCAGTCCTTGTCATAGTGGTGGCGGGGCAGCAGAAAGCGTTCCGGATGGGGCATCAGACCCATGGCGCGCCCGGTGGAATCCTGGAGGCCGGCGATGCTGCATTCACAGCCGTCGCGGTTGTCTACGTACTGGAGAGCCACATTTCCGGCAGCCAGGTATTTTTCCGCATCTCCGGGGCGGGTGACCAGGCGCCCTTCCGCATGGGCGGAGGGCAGTTCGAATTCATCCGGCAGGCCTTGAAGGAAGGGAGAGTTTTTGGCTACTTTCACCAGTTTGGCCCAGACGCATTCAAAACGTTCCTTTTTATTGTCAATCAGGCTGGAGTCAGGAAGAATGCCCAGTTTGGTGAGAATCTGGAACCCGTTGCAGATGCCCAGGAGCATGCCTCCTCCGGCATGATGCCGCTGCAGGGCATCCCCCAGGAAGCGTTCCGTTTCCAGCTGGGCCAGGCGGCCGCTGGTGACGTAGTCCCCGTAGCTGAACCCGCCGCCCAGGACGACAAGCTGGGATTTTGCGACGTGTTCCGGCGTAGCCGTGGCGATGGGCTGGATCTGGGTGGAGAACCCTGCCGCGCGCAGGGCGCGTTCCGTTTCCACGTCGCAGTTGGTGCCGGGGTATTTCAATAAAAGTGCGTGAGGCATATTGGTAGAAATGAATCGTTGGTTTGGTAAGATGCCGGTTTCAGGGGATCAATAATAGGGGGTAAGTCCGTCCTTCCAGAGCTTTTTGAGGTTGGCTATGTCGCAATCCAGCACCTTTTCCCCGCCGCAGCAGGTGGCCGTGAGGCGCTTTTCTTCCGTAACGCCGCCGATGCAGGCGCAGGGGAAGCCGTCCATAGCCGTTTCAAAATCCGCGGCGAATTCCGGATCCACCTCCACAAGGATACGGCCCGTGCTTTCGCTGAACAGAGGCACTGCCGGGGATTTCCAGCCATTGGCAGTCGGTACCTTCGTGAGATCCAGCCGAACGCCACCCTTGCCGGAAAAGGCCATTTCTGCAGCCGTGACGGCCAGGCCGCCTTCGGAAACGTCATGGGCGGAGAGCACCAGACCGGAAGTCAGGGCGCTGTAGTAGGCTTTGTACAGCTCCATGTTCGCGGCGCAGTCCGTCTGGGGAACCTTGCCGTCTTCCACACCGTGGGTGCGGGCGAAGACGGAGCCTCCCATCTCATCTTCCGTATGGCCGATGAGGTACAGCAGGCTATTGTTCCGCCTCAGGGAAGAACCGATGACGTGGTCCGGGTTTTCCACCACGCCGAAGCCGGAACAGAGGAAAGTGACAGGCACGTTGATGGGGCCGTTTTCCGTTTCAAAATAGTTGTAGAAGGAGTCCTTGCCGGAAATGAAGGGGGCATTGTACGCGTCCGCCGCCTTGGCGATGGCCTTCACGCATTCCACCAGGCGGCCGAGTTCCGCCGGATCTTCCGGATTCCCCATGCAGAAGTTGTCCAGAAGGCCGATTTTGTCCGGATTGGAGCCTACCAGGATGAGTTGGCGCACGCATTCGTCCACGGTACCGGTACCCATGGCGTAGGGATCCGTTTTACCCCATTCCGGAAGAATGGCGCAAGCCATGGCCATGCATTTGTCCGAGCCGTCGATGTCCACCACGGAGCCGTCCTGCGGAGCGTCCGCCTGCGCGCCCGCCAGGGGCTTCAGGATGGTGTTGCCCTGCACCTCATGGTCGTACTCGCGGATGATGGGTTCCCGGGAAACGATGGCGAAGTCTCCCATCACGGTTTCCAGGGATTTGTTCAGGTCCTTGTCCGGGAGGAGCTGGCCCGTGAGCGCCTTGCCGGGGGTGAATACGGATTTCAGCTTCTTGATGGGGGCGTCATGCAGCTTGGAGTTGTCCAGGCAGCAGACGAGTTCCCCCTTGTGCCAGACCTTCAGGATTCCCGTGTCGTCGGAATGGCCCAGGACGGTCAGTTCCGTCTGGAAGGTGTCTGCCAGCTTCCGGAGTTCCGGAAGGTCTTTTTCCTCCACGGCCATGACCATGCGTTCCTGGGATTCCGACAGGAAGATTTCCCAGGAGATGAGTCCGGGTTCCTTGAGAGGGGCGTTGTCCAGGAAAATTTCACCGCCTGTGACGGAGAGCATTTCTCCGGCGGCGGAAGAGAAGCCGCCGGCGCCGCAGTCCGTAATGAAGACGATGAGGCCGCGTTCACGCGCTTCCAGAATGAAGTCCAGCGTTTTCTTCTCTTCAATCGGGTTGCCGATTTGCACGGCGGTGAAGTCTTCCTCATGGGAGGCTTCATCCAGAGCGGCGGAGGAGAACGTGGCTCCCTTGAGACCGTCCCGACCCGTGCGCCCGCCAATGACGATTACCTTGAGGCCGGGGCGCATTTCCTTCAGGATGTCGCCGCGCGGAATTACGCCGGCGGTGCCGCAGAAGACTAGGGGGTTGTAAATGTACGTGGGGTCAAACTGGATGGCGCCGTTGACGGTGGGAATGCCCATGCGGTTGCCGTAGTCGCGCACGCCGCGCACCACGCCGCGCATGATGCCCAGGGGGTGGATGACGTCCGGGGCGGTGATGTCTGCCGGATTCGTGTCCGGAGCGCCGAAGCAGAAGACGTCCAGGGAGGCGATGGGCTTGGCTCCCTTGCCTGCGCCCAGGATGTCGCGGATAACGCCGCCCAGCCCGGTGTTGGCCCCGGCGTACGGTTCAATGGCGGAGGGGTGGTTGTGCGTTTCCGCCTTCAGGCAGACGGCCAGGTTGTCATCCAGGGCGATGAAGCCGGCATTGTCGTCAAACGCGCTGAGCACGAAGCCCGGCTTGCGTTCCATGATCTTCTCGGAAGGCTTTTTGATGTAGGTTTTGAACAGGCTGTTTACCGTCTCCGGCGCGCCTCCGTTGACGCTGTGGCGGATGGAGGCGGAAAAGATGCGGTGCTTGCAGTGTTCCGACCACGTCTGGGCGATTACTTCCAGTTCCACGTCAGTGGGGTCGCGGTCGATTTCCCGGAAAATCTGCTGGACGACTTCCATGTCTTCACGGGACAGGGAAAGCTTCTGCTTTTTGCTGAGTTCAAGCAGTTCGTCGCTGCTCAGGTTCCTCACGGGAACGGTTCGGTAGGTTTTGGCGGACATGTGGATGGAAAAGAAAAAGGGTTAGGCGATGGTCCAGTTGTGAATGGCGGGGTTGCAGACGTCCTTGGCAAAGCGCGCCGCCAGGGTTTCCTTGTCTCCCTGGCCGAAGACGTACACGCGCTGGGTGATTTTCAGGCCGTCCATAGTAAAGCCCATATTCCGGCGCCCGCGGTAGTTTTGCAGGATGGCTTCTTTTTCCAGATCCAGGGCGCCGGCTTTCATGCCGTAGTCAATCGTGAACAGGGCGCCTTCCAGGATGGGCGCGTTCTGTTCCGTGCATTCCTGGGAAATGGGGTCCACCAGTACACTCAGGAGGTATTCGCGGGCTTTTTGTCCGTCCCCGGTGATTTCTACGGTGTAAACGCGGCTGCGGCGGAAAGTGAGGCCGGCGTTCAGGGGGGTATAGAGCAGGGCGTCCGCACTGGCGGCGGCCTGGAACCGGTTGATAACTTCAAAGTGGAGGGTCATATTGCTCAAGAGTGTGGTAAAATGAAAAATGGGGGCCGGCGGAAAGACCGGCTCCCATGGAGGGGGGAAAGAGGCTCAAGCCTTGTTCTGGAGCCGGGAAAGGACTTCTTCGTAGGCTTCCATCACGTTGCCGAGGTCCTGGCGGAAGCGGTCCTTGTCCATCTTCTCGCCGGTCTTGATGTCCCACAGGCGGCAGGTATCCGGAGAAATTTCGTCTGCCAGCACGATTTGGGAGGGATCTTCCGCCAAGCGGCCGAACTCAATTTTGAAGTCCACCAGAGTAAGTCCGGCCTGTTTGAAAAAGTCAATCAGCACATCATTCACGATGCGGGCCTGATTTTTCAGGAAGGCGCATTCCTCTTCCGTAGCGGCGTTCATTTCACGGGCGTAGTCGTCATTAATGAAGGGGTCGCCCAGGCTGTCATCCTTGTAGGAGAATTCCACAATCGGCTTCTTGAAAGGGGTTCCTTCCTTGACGCCCATGCGGCGGCTGAAGGAGCCGGCGGCGATGTTGCGCACGATCACTTCCAGAGGAAGGATGGAAACCTTTTTTACGTCAATGTTGATGTCGTCCACGTCCGCAACCAGGTGGGTTTTCACGCCCTTGCTTTCCAGCATGCGGTAGATGACCAGGGTGATGGCCTTGTTCATCCTGCCCTTGTTTTCAAACTGGGCCTTCTTGGCTCCGTTTCCGGCAGTGGCGTCGTCCTTGTATTCCATGCGGAGGACGTTGGGATTATCAGTCGTATAAAGGCGTTTGGCCTTCCCTTCGTAAATAGGTTCCATGATACGTGTTGCGCAGGGGTTGAATGCGTGCGGAGATGTTACGCCAGACGCTCCGCACGGTCAAGCCGCAACTGGATGAAGGAGGGGAGGGAAAAAGAAGCGAAACCCGAATGCGAAGTCGGAGCATGACGCAGACGGCCGCAGTCTCCGGGGCAACCTTGAAAAGCCGCACGGAGGGAGTCCGGACGGAAGAGGGAAATTAGTCTTGATACCGGTAGGGGGGGGCGTATCATGTGCTTTAGTATGCACGCCGACTTGGAGAAATTATTGTCTCTGGGGAAAATTACCCCCTCTCTCGCCGAAAAACTTGATCGCATCGCACCTGGCCGTTACTGCTTCCATGCTTCCTGGGGCGCCGGAAAAGTCATTTCCTGGAATCTCCCCGCCAAAAAGCTGGTCATTGATTTTGAGGAAAATCCGGAACACGAAGTTGCCCTGGAATTCGCTCCCAGAATTTTGGAGTTCATCAGTGACGACCATTTCCTGGCCAAGCGGTATGAAGATACCGAATCCCTGATCAACCTGTCCGTGGATGACCCGGTGGAACTGGTGCGCGTTACCTTGCAGGGCTACGGTAATTCCCTTACTCCGGAGAAGCTGGAAGCCGCGCTGAAAGGCACCGTAATTGCGGCGGACAAGTGGAAAAACTGGTGGGACAAGGTGCGCGCCATGCTCCGTTCCAATGTCCAGTTCATGATGCCCACCCGCAAGGGCGAACGCATCACGCTTCGCGCGAATATCCTTTCCCGCGCGCAGGCGGCTCTGGAAGATTACAATAAGGCCGCCGACCTGAAAGCCAAGGTGCGCGTGCTGGACGGCATCAAAATGGAAGCGGTCATGGCAGAGCCGGATGCCGTCAATGCCCTGATTCGTGCCGTGGATGCTGATGTGCGCAACGGCGGCAGCCTGGCTCTCCAGCAGGTGCTGGAGCTGGCCGTGCTCAGGGATGACCTGATTGCCTCCCTTAAAAATACGGAGGCGGCCAAGGAAGCTTATCCCCTTCGTTCCATCGTGGAAGCCAATATCGGCGATGTGGGCCGCTTCGCGGAAGTGCTCAATTCCATGCCTGCCGTGCGGCAGAAGCGCGTGTATGCCACGCTGCCCGCCATCTTTGGGGAGGATTGGCCGCAGAAGGCGCTGGAGCTTTGATGCAGGCGGCGCCCGCGCCGTGGGGGAAATCGCCAAATTCCTGATAGAAGAAGGGCAGGACAAGGTGCTGGTCAAGCATTTGAAGCATGAATTGCTGCGCCAGACCCTTCCGGCGGAGTCCCTCATCTGGATATGCCGCCAGCGGCATGACGCTTCCAAGCCTCTTTTTGGCCTCCCTGTGGGCATTGCGATGCTTTCCCTGATTGAACAGGACCACATGGACGGCGGCCCCAACCGCATGCTGCGCCTGAAGAACCTGTTCATGGAGGATAAGAGCATCATCCAGGAAATGATCAAGGGGCAGGATGTGGCGGAAGTCCGCCAGTTTGCCAAGATGCTGTACAACACCTCCGCTTTCTCCGAACAGGACCGCGGCGCGCTGATGGCCCGCATCATCAGCGTATTCCCGGACCTGCACGCCATTGTGCTGGACGCCCTGGTGGACAACTCCGACAAACCGGAACCGATTTTCGTTTCCTGGGAAAGCCTGGAGGCCCGCAAGAAGGAGCTGGAAGAACTGGTAAACGTGAAAATTCCGGAAAACCTGCATAACAAGAAGATTTCCCGTGCGGAGGGGGATCTCCGCGAAAAACGGCGGCTACCAGGATGCCAAGGAAGTGGAGAAGGTGCTCAACCGCCGCCGGGCGGAACTGGAACATGCGCTGGCCCTGGCCCGCGGCACGGACTTTGCCGTGACGGATACCTCCCGCGCCGCCATGGGAACGAAGGTGACTCTTCAGCCGTTGAATGGCGGGGAGCCCGTGGTGTACACCATTCTGGGCGCGTGGGACACAAATCCGGAAAAGCATATCGTCTCCTATCTTTCTCAGGTCGGCAAGGAGCTGACGGGCAAAAGTGTAGGGGACCAGGTGAAGATTGTCCCGATGGACGGCGACAAGAAAAAGGTGTATACCATTACGAAGATTGAAGCCGCGTTCTAAAGGAGCCGCTTCCCTTGTCGCCAAGGTCTTTAAAACCGCCCCTTTTTTCGGAAAGGGGCGGTTTTTCATTGTTGATGGGCCGGACCCTCGTTATTTTGCGGGTTTAGGGTTCATCGCATCGTCGATAGAGGCGGCGCTTGATCATGGCCGCCCCGCATATTTATCGGCGCCATGAAGGAAACCTGAAATTATCCGTTCCGGCAGCTGAGATGAAAACGGGCTGCTTGCAACCGGGGCTTTTGCGGCCTGAGTCCCATCCGGGTCCGGTTCGGACAATGGAGCTGATGTGCGGAGGTCTTGTATTTAGAGAAATCCGGACGGGAAACGAACGGAATTTTCACAGGAAAGGATATAGTTCCTGCGTTACGGATACTGGTGTTTCGTGAAAACGGCCTTGCCTTTTTCCTGGCAACCGGGGAGGCATGAAAAAGGGGCTGTCCCGGCGGATGCGGAACAGCCCCTGAAAGGAGATGAAGGGAAATATTCCCTGTTTATTTGGCCAGAACCTTGTGGATGGCGGCAACGACGTTGTCCACATTCATGCCGAGTTCTTCCAGCACCTGTGTTCCGGGAGCGGAGAAGCCGAAACGGTTGATGCCCACGGCTTCCCCCTGGCAGCCCAGATATTTCCACCAGAGGTCCGTGACTCCGGCTTCTACGGAAACTCTCCTCATGCAGGAGGAGGGAAGCACGCTTTCCCGGTATTCGGCAGGCTGCGCGTCAAAGCGGCAGAAGCTTGGCATGGAGACGACCCGGATTCCTTCCCCTATTTTTTCCGCCGCTTTCAGAGCCAGTTCCAGTTCGGAACCGCTGGCAAGAATAATGGCTTTCAAGGCTCCCTGTTCTTTCCGGGCGATGTAGGCGCCTTTCAGCACGCCTTCCCGGCGCGTTTCAACGGGGATTCCGTTCAGCGTAGCCACTTTCTGACGGGTCAGGATGAGGGCGGTAGGGCCGTCGGCACGCTGCATGGCGGCCATCCAGGCTCCTGCGGTTTCTTCCGGGTCCGCCGGGCGGATGACATCCAGGTTCGGAATGACACGGAGGCCTGAAATTGTTTCCACCGGCTGGTGGGTGGGGCCGTCTTCTCCCACGGCTACGGAGTCATGCGTCAGAATATAGGTGACGGGGAGTCCGCTGAGGGCGGCTACACGGATGGAGGCGCGCATGTAGTCTACGAAGACGCAGAAAGTGGCGGCGCTTACGCGGAACAGGCCGTCGTAGGCAATGCCGTTGCAGATGGCGGCCATGGCGTGTTCGCGGATGCCGAACCAGAAGTTGCGCCCTTCCGGGGTTTCCGCAGAGAAGTCTCCTGCGCCGGAAAGGTAGTTTTTATTGGAGCTGTAAAGGTCTGCGCTGGTGGTCAGGAAGCAGGGATTCGCTTTAGCGATAGCGTTGATGGCAACGGCTCCGGCCGAACGGGTAGCATCGCCATAGTCCTGCGGGAAGGGCGGTATTGCCTTGTCCGAGTCTGCCGGATTGACGCCGCAGGAGCAGGCGTTGATGCCTGCGTCCAGTTCCTCTGCCAGTTCCGGATAAGCCCGGCGCCATTGTTCGTACATGGCGTTCCAGGCATTGAAATCTTTTTCCCGTTGGGCTTTCAGGTCTGCGAAAGCGGTACGGACGTCTTCGGAGACGTAATAACGTTCTCCGGCAGGAATTTCCCAGTTGGCGTGCGCTTCTTCCTGAAGCTTGGCCCCGCCTTCCCCATGGCCTTTTGTGGTGCCTTCAATGCCGGGAATGCCCTTGCCGATGACCGTTTTGGCAATGATGAGCTGGGGTTTCCCGTTTTTGGCGTTTTTGGCGGCTTCAACCGCTGACTTAATGGCCTTGATGTCGTGCCCGTCAATCTGGCGCACATCCCAGCCCAGGGCTTCGTATACGGCGCGCGGATCCGTAAGCTGGGTACGTTCCGCGGGAGCGTCCAGCGTGATGTCGTTGGAATCGTAAATGAGAATAAGGTTATCCAGCTTGAGCACGGCGGCCAGGGCGAGGGATTCCCGGGCGACGCCTTCCTGCAGGCAGCCGTCTCCCGTGAGGCAGAAGACGTGCTGGGTGAAGATATCCATGCCGGGCCTGTTGAACCGGGCAGCCGCGCGCCTGGCGGAGAGGGCGAAGCCTACGGCGTTCGCAATACCCTGGCCCAGCGGTCCCGTGGTGCATTCTACGCCTTCCGTATCCCGGAATTCGGGGTGGCCGGGCGTGATGGAACCTTTGTGACGGAAGTTTTTGATATCTTCAATGCCGATGTTGAATCCTGACAGGTGGAGCCAGCCGTAAAGAAACATGGAGCCGTGGCCGGCGGAGAGAATGAAGCGGTCACGGTTGAGCCAGCGGGGCTGTGAAGGGCAGATGTTGAGCAAATCGCCGAACAGGACGGCCCCGATTTCGGCGCACCCCAGCGGCAGGCCCAGGTGGCCGGATGCACAGTCGTGAACGGCATCCATGGCGAGTCCCCGCGCCTGGTTGGCGGCTTTTTGGAGAAGGTCAAGATTCATGCCCGGGCAATATGAGCGGATCAGCTTCATATTGGAAGCCTAAAATGCGTCTCCGGCGCCAGTTCCGGACCGGGGAAAAGCATTGAAGATGGAAGCGCCGCGCATGCCGCTCCCGGTTTTGCGGCACGCTCACCGGAATGTATGGCGCTTTAGGGAATAAAGCCGGGGGAAACATGTCGGACGGCATGCTCCAGTCCTTTTCTCCGGTGTTGTCCGCCCCTGGTTTTCATGGATGTCCAGATATTGGCCGGGATGGCGGATTTCATCCGCGCCGGAGCCGGTCAGTCGGAGGGAATGATCCTTTTTATCTTTATGGAAGAAGAAGGGGGAATTCCTTCCGTTTTTGCGTCCGGCGCTTTCACGGGTTAGCGCGGAAAAGACGCGTTTTCCGCTTTTTGCGGAAAAAGGGATTGTTGTATCATAAGCGGCGGAAATACATGAAAATCGTAATTAAAGTAGGTACGGGCGTGTTGACCCGAGAGAATGGGACGTTGGACGGTTCTTCCATCGTGCATCTGGTGAGCGCCCTGGCGGGGCTGATGCAGCAGGGCCATCAGGTGGTTCTGGTCAGCTCCGGCGCTGTAGGGGCCGGCGTGTCCGTCCTGGGTCTTCCGTCCTATCCTCAGGAACTGTCCTTGAAACAGGCGTGCGCGGCCGTGGGGCAGACGCGGCTGATGCAGGCGTATGAGAATCTTTTCAACCACTTTAACGTGGATGTGGCCCAGCTCCTGCTGACAGCGGAGGATTTGAAACTCCGCCGCCGCAACGTGCAGGCCACGGTGTTGCGCCTGTTTGAGCACGGAGGCATTATCCCGATTGTCAATGAAAATGATACCGTATCCGTGGAGGAGTTGAAGTTTGGGGACAACGATATCCTGTCCGTGCATATGGCCCGCCTGGTGGAGGCTGACGCTCTGTTTATCCTGACGAGCGTGGACGGCCTGTATCCCCCCGGAGGAAGGCGGGAGGCCATCATTTCCCGGGTGGAGGACGTGGATGCCGTGCTGGCGTTCGCGGAGGAGGACCAGGGGCGCTTTTCCATGGGCGGCATGAGCGCCAAGCTTCAGGCTATCCGGGAGGCCGTGAATGCGGGGACGGGCGTTTACATGCTGCATGGCCGCCATCCGGAACGCATCGCGCTGCTGCTGGAGGGGAAAGCGGAAGGAATCGGAACATATTTTGTACCGAAGGGATGAAGTTATGAAAATGAAGAATCCTCTTGAACCGGCGGGACGGACCGCTCTGGAGGCCTCACGGGAGTTGCTTGCCCTGGAGCCGGAAGAGAAGGCTCTGGCCCTGCGCCTGATGGCCGCAGGCGTTCGGAGCGCTGCGGAAAAGATTGTCCGGGAGAACGGCCTTGATATGGAAGAGGCCCGGAAAGGCGGCCGCAATGCCGCGTTTCTGGACAGGCTGCTTCTGACGCCGGAGCGTGTGGAGCACATGGCCCGCGGCATGGAACAGGTGGCGGCTCTCCCTGATCCCGTGGGCGAATGCATCCGGGAATGGACGCGCCCCAACGGGTTGCATATCCGCCAGGTGCGCGTTCCCTTGGGGGTCATCGGTTTTATTTACGAGAGCCGCGGCACCGTCACCTGCGATGCCGCCGCCCTGTGCCTGAAGTCCGGGAATGCCGTTATTCTGCGCGGCGGAAGCGAGTCCCTGCGGACCAACCGGGCGCTGGCGGAGGTTCTGCGCGCCGCGCTGAAGGAGTCCGCCGTTTCCGCGGACGCCGTGCAGCTTCTGGATTCCGGCAGCCGTGATGAGGTGCGGCAGTTGTGCGGGCTGGATTCTTTCCTGAACGTGATTATTCCCAGGGGGGGAAAGGGACTGATCCGCGCCGTGACGGAGTACGCCAGGGTTCCCGTGCTGAAGCATCTGGACGGCGTTTGCCATGTGTATGTGGATGCGGCGGCGGATTTAGAGATGGCCGTGAACGTGCTGGATGACGCCAAAACGCAGAGGCCCGGCGTATGCAATGCGGCGGAAACCCTGCTGGTGGACGCTGCCGCGGCAGAACGGTTCCTGCCGATGGCGGCGGAACGCATGCGCCTGCGCGGCGTGGAATGCCGCGTGTGTGACCGAAGCCGCCCGTTTTTTGGTCCGGAAGCCATTCCGGCGGAAGAAGAGGATTGGTCCACGGAATATGAAGACCTGATTCTTTCCGTGAAAGTGGTGGACGGCGTCCGTGATGCCGTGGAGCACATTAACCATTACGGCTCCCACCACAGTGATTCCATCATTACGGAGGATGAACGGGCGCGCGATTATTTTATGAACCGGGTGGACAGCGCGTGCGTTTACCATAATTGTTCCACGCGGTTCAGCGACGGGGAGGAATTCGGCTTCGGGGCGGAAATAGGCATCGGTACGGACAAATTTCATGCCCGGGGGCCAATGGCTTTGCGGGAACTTACTTCCTACAAGTATGTTATTGAAGGAGACGGGCAGATGAAGGACCCGTCCCGAGTTCCGCGGAAAGGCCGTGCCTGAGCAGGAGGCCCGCCGTAAACAAGAAAGCACCGCGGCATGGCCGCGATGCTTCCGTTGATATATACTCCTGAAGAAGTCGGTCAGAAGGTCAGCCTGTAGCCGATGCTTCCGTTGAAGCTGTTGGCGCGGCTGCGAAAGTCCGCATTGACGTCTGCAAAGACGGAGCCGGTATAACCCACCGGAATGGTGATTCCGGCTCCGACCTGCACGCCGGTGGCTCCTTCCCTGGCTCCGTTTACGCGGAACCCTGCGCCGGGTATGCCGGCGGGTGCCAGGACGGCTGCGGTGTCCCGGTCGCCCAGAAGCTGGACAACCTGCACCCGCAGTTCACCCAGGGAGGCGCGGCCCGTCAGGTTGGCGGACAGTTCTCCGCGGAGCCTTGCGCCCAGTCCCACGGTTCCGAAGGTGGAGTCCATGTCATCCACGTTCATGCCCAGGCCGCCGGATTCCGTAAAGCCGTCCATCCGGCTCCTGTACACGGAGGCATTCACTAGAGGCTGGAGCGCGGAAGTGTTGTTCTCATTCAGGTACAGGTCATACGTGCCTTCATAGAAGGCGCCGTAGCTGCTGCCGCTGGTGCTGCCGTGCATGGTGTACATGCCGGCTCCGGGGATTCCCGTGGTGCGGTCCAGGGAAGCGTCGTTCCATCCGCAGGTGAGGATGATGTTGTGCGCCCAGCGGCCCGACTGGATGCGGAAGAACAGATTGCCGTAGTAGGAGTCCAGGTCTCCGTTCGCCATGTAGGCGTCCAGGTCGCCATAGCTGGCGGAGAAGGCCGCCCCCCATACGAAGCTGTCGCTGCACGTTACGTCAAAGCCGAAGGTGCCGCCCCAGGTGCTGAGCTTGTAGCCTGATTCGTCCGTCCGGTCATCCAGCCTGCGGTAGCCGCCTTCCCCTTCAATCCAGGCGTTGAAGCCGGGCAGGTCATCGTGAATGTACTGCGGGGAGACTCCCATTTGGGAGAGGCGGTTGCGCAGGTGAAGCACCTGGTCCCGGAGGGCTCCCTTCTGGGCGGAATGCAGGGCGGTAATGCCGCTGCCCGCATAGGAGGAAAGGGCTGACCGGATAGCTTCCGCATTCCCCATGGCCTGGGCGTTGCCCATGGCGTTAAGGAATTCCATCATGTCCGGAGTGATGTTTTCCGGTGAGGAGGTGACGGCCCACAGACTGTCCGCCGCGCCCTGCTGGTTGTCCGTGGAGGCGAAGTCTTTCAGCGGGCTGTCTCCCTGCTTGGTGAAGTGGATCTGGAACAGCTTGCCGTCGTCGGAGAGTTTCTTGCTGATGTCATAGACAAGGTTGGCGAAGCCGGCATAGGTCAGGTTCACCATGTCCTCCGTCCAGGTTTCCCCGTCCGCCGTGACCAGTCCGTTTTCCGCATAGAAGGCGTTAACGGTGAATTCCGGCAGGATGGCCCAGTCTCCGGCGGCGCCCAGGCCGTAAATGTTGACGTTAATGGACGGATCCGTTCCGTTGATGCGGATGGAGCCGTGTTCCGCCTTCAAGGCGGCCCAGGCGTTGTCCGCGCTATTGGTCAGCGTTTCCGTATTGACGGTGAGGTCCAGGGAAGCTCCGGAGGCCAGAGCGGCCGCCACGCCGCCGTTGTTGCCGGTCAACACGAGCTGAACGGCCCTCTGGTTGGGATTGCCGCCCAGGTACAGTTTGCCGTTGGAGGCGATGGAAAGCGTGTTGGCCGTGGTATTATTCATCAGGGAGAGGTCTGCCGTGGCGTCCAGGTCGGAGGCGTCCCGGGTGTTGCTGCCGATGAAAATATCCCTGTAGGTCATGAGGCCGTTTGCTGCCAGATCCTTGTCTCCCAGAACGAGATGACCGCCGGTCCGGGTATGGCTGACGTCCACGCCTGCGTTGCCGGAGGAAAGGATGATCTGCGTGCCTTCGCCCCGGTGGGTAATGGCTCCCGTGCCGGTGATATCGCCTTTGAAGGAGTAGGTTTTTCCGTCGTTGGAGGCCAGTTCCAGACGTCCGTCAGCCCCCAGGTGGAGCGCGCCGTTCTCCTGCTCCTGGTGGAGCCCTTCCAGCGCGATCGCGGAGCCGTCCTGCAGACGCAGGCTGCCGCCCCCCAGATGGAGCAGCACGTCTTCGCCCAGATTGTTGTCCGTACCCAGAATCAGGTTGCAGTTGTCCAGTTTCAGGGTGCCGGAGCCGGTGACGCTTGCGTGGAGCGTCAGGTCTGAAAGAGTGTCCCTGGCGATGGAGAGCAGGGCGCCCCCGTTCAGGGTGATGGAGCCGGAGCCCGCCAGATCCCCGGCGGCCAGGGAGGCAGCGTTCAGCGTCAGCGCGGCATCCTGTTCCACGTTCAGGGCGCCGGAGATGATGGAACTTTCCTTCGTGTTCTGGAGCGCGAGTTCTCCCTGTTGCACGTCCAGAGCGGAGGCGGTTACCCTGCCGTCAACGGTCAGCCTCTGTTCCCCGTCCTTGACGAGCTGCGCCGCTCCTTCAATGGAACCCGCGTAAGCGGTGTTGCCCGGTTTGTCCGGATCTGCGGAGGTTTCATTCAGAAGCGTGATGATCACGTCGCTGTCCGTCCCCGTGTTCACGACGGCATCGGCTTCCGTGCCGGCCAGGTAGCGGATGGTGGTTGTTGTTTTCCGGCGCGGTGGCCGCGGACAGGTCAATGTTCAGCGTTCCGTTGTTGGTGACGCTGGGAGTTGCCGCCAGAGTATTGGCGGAGGTGACGTTTTTGGAAGCTCCCTTGTCAATGACCATGGCGTCCAGCAACTGGCCGAAGGAGATGATTACCTGGCCTCCTTCCGTCCGGGTAATGTCCCACGCCATGCCGTTGTATTCGCTCAGCGTAATGTGGTTGGTATCCGCGTGCAGGGCGGCGTTGGTGACGTGGAAAGAGTAGTCCCCCCGGAGCGGCGAGGAGCGCCACGGCATCCGCCGTCAGCGTCAGGGTCAGCTTGCCCAGCGTCAAGCTGGCATTGTCCGCGTCATTGAACTGGATGATTCCCGTGCCGTCCGCGCCCATGTTGGCGGCGGAAAGCCTCAATTGCGTGTCGGAACCGGACAGGTCCGCATGGCCCGTCAGGCCGGAAATGGTTCCTGTACCGCTGCCCATGTTAATGGAGTTCAGCTTGCTGCCGTCCAGTCCGCCCAGGTTGACGTTCCCGGTGATGCCGGAGACGGAAACGCTCCCGGCTCCCAGTCCCGCCGTATTGGAGAGCGCCCCCGCGGAGAGGGATATTTTCCCGGAGACGGCCTGCCCGGCCAGGTCCAGCGTTCCTCCTTCCACCTGATAGGTCCCGGTTCCGGTGTCTGCGGATTTGAGGGTCAGGTTGTGCGAGGTGCGGATTGTGCCGTTGTTAGTGATGTCCAGCGTGGCGTCCTGGTCCCGGTTGAACCGGAGGGTGGAACCTGCGTCCACGGACAGGGAGGTGACGGTATTTCCCAGGGATTTGTCCAGCGAGAGATCCGAATTCCCGGTAATTTGTACTTTGTCAAAATTCTGGAGCGTTCCCAGGAAGCTGGCGGCGTAGTTGTCAAAGACGAGCTTCTTCTCCCCGTTCACCGTCCCGGCTCCCTTGCCGTCGATGATGCCGGCGTATTTGTCGAACTGATGTTCGGTTCCGGCTCCGGTAGTGGCGGCGATATCTTTCAGGGTGATCGTGGTGCCTCCGTTGATGGTGCCGCTGGTTTTATTGCCTCCGCACAGAAGTGTCCACGTCCAGTTATCCCCGTCAGCCTTTCCCAGAATGGCGTCCGTGCCCGTGACGGTCAGGCTGGTTCCCCAGGAAATGGTGCCGTCCGTCTGGTTCCCGGCGTAAATTTCATTCATGAACGTTCCGCCATTGATGAAAAGGGAGGCGGAGCCGGAGATGGTTTTATTTCCCTTGTAAAAGCCTCCGAAAATGCGGTGGGAGAATACGCCGTCATTGAACACCATGGTGATGTCCCCGTTCACGGCGGAGGCATAGGATCCCGCCACGGAGGTGCGGTCCGCTTCTCCGGTGGTGAAGGAAGTATCGTAAACCCCGGTGGATGATGAGAATTCCAGGTAAATGTCCCCGTGAACGGTTCCGGCGTTCACAACGCCGAATACCGTGGATTTGCCGATGGCCCCTTCCGCCAGGCGCAGGTGGATGTCACCGTACAGGTCTCCCGTTGTATGGCCGCCTATCCAGCCGTTGGCGCTGCTGGTTCCCGCTCCCAGCGTCACCCACAGGTCCTGACGGTTACCCGCGCTGCCGTAAGCGCCGTTATTGGCGTAAATGAATTTGGTGCTTCCCGTGCCCGTAATGCTGGCAATGTTGGAATTGGTTGTGTTACGGACATTATACGTGGCATTGGTTCCGGCAGTGGCTACGGCGGTGGCGGCGGTTCCCGCAGTCCATTCAATCATGCCCGGTTTGAGAGTGGAGGGAGACGCGCCATTTGCCAGATAAAGAGATTCCGGGCCAGTGATGCCGGTGGTAGAGGGGGCGTAGGAAAGGGAACCGTCCAAAGCCAGATTGGACAGGATGGCGTCCAGCGTGCCGGAATAGCTGAACGTGAGGCCGGAAGAACTTCCCCCCGCTGCCGTCTGCGCTTCCCCGATGAGAACATCCCCCAGCCAGATGTAATAGCCCGCGTCCAGGCCGTTGGCGCGGTCTCCCGCCACGTAGGCTACGCGGATGGAGTCCGCATTGGCGGACATGTCTTTGGAATAAAGAATGGTGCTGCCCCATTGGATATACGCTTCATTAATGTTCAGCGTTCCGTTTCCCAGGTTCAGGGAGAAATTGTTTGTGGTGTCCCAGCCGCCTGTGGCCCCGTTGCCCAGACGCAGGGTGAAATCTACCGTGTAGCCCTTGTCCTGTCCTTGGGCGGCTCCCCAGTTATAGGTCAGGGAGCTGCTGCCGGATTTATTGAAGTTGACCGTATTGTTGGAGACGGTAACGTTATTGGCGGTGAAGCCGTTGGCCTCCAGCGTCTGTTGGGTGATGGAAGGGCTTTGTCCGAAGTTGACCTCCAGCTCATGGGCGGCTTTCCTTTCCTGCCCGGCTGACTGCCCGGCATAGCCCATGCCTTTGGCCAGGTTGCCTGCCATCAGGAGGTCGCCTTGGGCATTCGGGTGCAGCCCGTCCGCCGTGGGATTGTTGAACATGGAGCGAACCCCGTAGAACGGCGTAGAGGAAGCTACATCGATGATGCCTGCGTTGATGTCGATGACCTTGACGCCATTGGCGGCGTTATTCGCCCCCCATTTTTTCAGGGATTCGTGTAGGAGGCTACAGGCCTGGTGCGTTTCAGCCAGGTTCCCGTTGGAATGTTGCGTCCAGCAGGGAATGGTCATCACTAAAATGCTTGCTTGGCTGTTGGCGGTACGGATGGAAGAGACGATGGAATCCATGTCGCCCAGCAAAAGGGAGGAAACTCCATCCAGACGATAGAGCAGCAAATTATTATCGCCGTCGGAAAGGAGATCGTTGGTCCCGGAGAGCAGGAAAAACGTGTCCGGTTTATCGGCCCCGGTAAAAGTCTGGCCTGCATAGGTTCATCCCTTGGTCTTTTCCGTGCTCAGGCCCAGCCAGTTTTTGATGTTGGACCCGTCAAATCGTCCGTAATTGCTGCCGTTCGCTCTTCCGGCGATTTCATAAGTTCTTGCGGAAGCCGCAGAGGAATGGATATTCTGGAAAATCTTACCACCGTAAGAGGTTCCGGCGGCTACGCCCCCGCTGAAATTGCCGGTCATGATGCCTTTTTCAGTATAGCTGACGCCGTTGTCCGTGAAAATTTTGTGCATGGCCCAGCGCCAGGAGCCGCTGTTGACGCCATGGGTGATGGAGTCCCCTATGTACATGACGTTGCCGAGGTTTCCGTCTGAAACGGAGGCGGATGCCACGGTTGTAAACAGGACACTGCACGCAAGCAAAGCAGACCTTAGAGAGAGGGGTAATCTTAAACGCATATCCCATATAATATGCGGATTGAATTCATTATCAACTCAAAATGTTCAAAATAAGCGCATTGAGAATTTCAATGCATTGAGGTTGAAACTATTATATTATGTCCGGTCTTTTCAGAATTTACCTTTCCCGCTGATGTTTGCGGAGTTGCGTATTTAATTCGTTTTCTGCTGTAAGTGACGGATTTCTAATCTGTTATCTATCAGTTGCAAAGGCGCTGGTTCATGTCCAGCGCGGGATTGTCCGGAATGGAATCGTTGACGATAACGGCGGGTACGCCCGCTACCGTGGTATGGGGGGGGACATTTTCCAGAACGACGGAGCTGGCTGCGATTTTGGCGCAGGCGCCGATGGTGACGCGCCCCAGTATTTTAGCTCCCGCGCCGATAAGAACTCCGGATTCCACAATGGGGTGGCGGTCCCCTTCCTCCTTGCCCGTGCCGCCCAGCGTGACTTCATGCAGGATGGAGACGTTGTCCCGGATGATGGCGGTTTCCCCCACTACGAAACTGGTGGCGTGGTCCAGCAGGATGCCGCAGCCGATGGTGGCCGCCGGATGGATGTCCACCGCAAATACTTCACTGGCCAGGCTCTGGAACTGAAGGGCCATGATTGTCCGGTCATGCTGCCACAGCCAGTGGGAGATGCGGTACGTGGTGATGGCGTGGAATCCCTTGTAAAAAAGCAGGGGTTCCAGCGGCGTACGGCAGGCGGGATCCCTGTCCACGATGGCGATCAGGTCCTGGGCGATTTGGCTGAGGATGTTCTGGTCTTCCGACAGCGCTTCCCGGATAAGGGGCTCAATCAGCTCCCGCGGCATGTCCCGGCGGGAGAGCTTGCGGGCCAGCCGCGCCGAGATGGAAGTGGCCAGGGAATTGCGGGACAGGCAGACGTCATCCAGAATACCGCGCATGGCGGGTTCTTCCGCCGCTGCGCCGCGGGCGCATTCCTCCACCCATTCCCATACTCCGTTAATGACGCATTCGCAGTTGGTGCACTGCCGGAGTTTTAAGCGTTTATGGCTGGTCATGGCGGAAAGGGTTAACGAGGCAAAAGAAAGCCTTTCCATAAATACCAGAATACGGCGGGTTTGAGAATCGGAAAGTATGTTCTATGCCCTTCCGTGTGCTGTCTGCCTCCGTCAGCCGAAGATGACGTGCACGATGTCCATGCACCAGGCGTCCACGGACCATGGGCCGGGACCGGTCAGCAGCAGCGCCAGGGCGGAGCCGGCATAAAGCAGGTGGAATTCCACGCCTTCCCCGGTTTTTTTGCCGGACCAGTTGGAGAAGTAGCCGTTTTTGACGTGTTTGGTCATGGCTACGGCCATGAGGATGATAACGCTGAGAGCCGCTATTCTGGTGAATACGCCCAGCGCCAGACAGATAGGGGCGAAAAATTCCGTCAGCATGGCCACCTTGGCCAGGAAGGGGGGAATGCCCATTTTTTCCGTGAAGGCCCGGTAGGTGCCCTCCCAGCCCGCGCCCCCGAACCAGCCCAGCACTTTCTGGGTCCCGTGCGGCCACAGGATAAAAGCCAGCGTCAGCCGGAGAACCAGCAGGCCCCATGCCGCTGCAATCATGGTAATGGAATCAATGGTGTCCATGAATTTGAAGTATTGAAGAAAAGACCCTTCTATTTCATGGGGCGTTCATTTCCGGGTACGGAAAAGGCCGGAAAAGGAGGTCATTGCCTCCCCTTCCGGCCCGGGAAATCAGCATGGCAGTCCGTTATCGGGGAATGGAGTGGTAGAGCTGTTCCAGCGCCAGCACGCAGTAGGAGGTCACCAGGACGGGATCCGCCTCCCACCAGCGGTTGTTGGTGTTCACCCAGGAACCGTCGCTCTTCTGGATGGAAATGAGCTTGTTGGCCAGTTCATCCCGCCAGTCCACCTTGCGGCCGTTTTCCAGCGTCAGGGTATCTATTCCCATGGCGCTGAGCGCCTTGGACATAGCCTGATAGTAGTAGTAAAGCCCCTGGACGCCCATGCCGGGGTTTTCGTCCAGGCTGTAGCTGTTTTCCAGCCACTTGAGGGCCAGCTTGACGCGGGGATCGTTTTTATCCACATTGGCGTAAATAAGGGACTGCATGCCCGCATACGTCATGCTGCCGTAAGCTTTGGGGGGCTCCGCTTTGTCAAAGGCGGCGGCTTTTTTGTCCCTGGCGCTGGAGACGCCGGGACGGTACACGAAGCCGCCGATCTGGGATTTGTCATTGGAAACCCAAGGTTCCTTGTTTACTGCAGGGTTTTGCTGGCAACGGTTGATGAATTCCGTGGCGGCGTTCCAGTCCAGATCCGGCTGTTCACCGTACTTGCCGTCTTTGGCGAGTTTCTGGGAGTAGTAAATGGCTTCCAGCGCCAGGGAGGTGTTGGAAAGGTCTGCAATGGGAGGAGCCTGCTTGTCGCCATAGCCGATGCCTCCGTTATAAGGGTTGTCCGGGGCAAAGTGGTTCTGCTGCTTGATGAGGTAGGCGCGGCCCTTGAGAATGGCGGGGGCATATTCCTCCTTGTTGGCGGCCAGCAGGGCCATCATGCACACGGCAGTATTGTAGGAGGACATGCCGCGGTTGAAAATGGAGCCGTCTTCCTTCTGGGATTTCAGGATGAAGTCATACCCCTTCCGGATGTATTCCGGGACGGGTTTCCCCTGGTTGGCGGGGTCCCGCATGTAGGCGGTGACCGCCAGGGCTGTCAGGGCAGGGTAGGACGGCTGGGCCCAGTAACCTTCCGGATTTTGTTTGCTTTTCAGGTATTCGTTCCCTTTTTCAATGGCACGCAGGATTTCCTGGCTAATGGAGGCGTATTTGGCGGCTGCCGCTTCTCCGGGAATGGCCGTCAGGGTGGTCTGTCCGAAGGAGGCTGTGCCCAGTGCGGCGGCCAGCGTTAGTGAAAGTACGGATTTGAACATAGGATGCTATTGCTTGGGTTGAACCGGTTTCTGGGAAATGGTGACAGTGACGTTTGTGCCAAGAGGCAGGTTTTTTTTGGGGTTGACGATCCAGCCTGTATCGTTGACGCCGTCATGGAAGTCTCCGATGTAATTGATGGGGGAGGTTCGGCTGGCGAAGATGGAGATTACTTCTCCGCTCAGGCTGGCCTGGTAGGCGCCCTCGTAAAAGAAGGAATTGGTGTAAAGCCAGTCGCTGGGATCCAGTCCCTTCCGCGTTTGTGAGTTCACGACGATGTCGGAAAAATCGCTCTTCTGTTCCCTGCCGTTTTCCGTATAGGTCATGACAATCTGCACGTAGGAGTCTGCGTAGTCCTCCGGCTTGGGTTCCGTGAAGGGAAGCCATTCAAATTTTCATCCCGCACCGGGAAGAATTTTTCAAAACGGTGGAATTTGAGCAGCGTCATTCCCAGGCTGATGTGCAGGGGATCCGCCTCCGTCACCAGCAGGGATTCATGCAGCTTGCCGTTGGGCATGCAGCAGACGTATTCCAGAATTCCTTCCTTCATGTTGATCTGGGCCTGAAAACTGACGGTGCGCTCTTTATGGTTGACAATCACATGGCCGATTTTGATGCGGTGCTCATCCAGGGGTTCGAATTTGGGAACCGTTTTCCCGTCCGGAAGAGGGACTTCCCGCGGGGCTTCCTCCGCAGCGGGAGCATTGGGATTTGCTTCCGGGCCGGAGATGTCCTGTGCGCAGGAAAAGCCCCAGGTGCAGGCAAGCAGGGCGATGGTAAATTTCAGGAACATGTTTATGGAATTAAGATTGTGGAAACGGAAGCTTCCGTTCAATGAAAAAGGCATCCGTGACTGATTTGTTACTTTTGAATCACGGATGCCTGAAAGGAATGGGAAAGGGAGGGCTTAAACCAGTTTCAGCCTGGCAAGGTCCTGGAGGTCAATGATGCCCACGGGAGTCATTTCCGCATTGAGCACCACCAGGTCGTCAATGCGGCGGTTGCTCACGGCCTTCGCCGCTTCAGCGGCCAGGTCTTCTTCCATGACGTAAATGGGATTGCGGGTCATGAATCCGCTGACGGGCTGTTCTCCAATGAGGGGATTGGCCCCGTATGCCCGGACAAAGTCTCCGTGGGTGAAGATGCCGGCCAGTTTGCGGTCCGCCGTCAGCAGGACGCAGGCGCCGGCGTGGGCCGTGGTCATCGCTTTCAGGCAGTCGTTCACGGAGGCGGTTTCCGGAAGCATGGCCATTTCTTCCCCGCGGCGCATGATGTCGCTCACCCGGGTGAGCAGGGCACGTCCCAGCGAGCCGCCGGGGTGGCGTTTGGCGAAGTCCCGCGCGGTGAAGTGGCGCGCTTCCACCAGAGCCATGGCGAGGGCGTCTCCCATGACGAGCATGGCCGTGGTGCTGGAAGTGGGGGCCAGGTTCAGCGGGCAGGCTTCCCGGGAAACGCCCGTGTCCAGCACGATGTCCGAGTATTTGGCCAGGGAGGAGGCCGTGTTGCCCGTCATGGAAATGATGGGCAGTTCAAAACGTTTGATAAAGGGGAGCAGGGCCAGCAGCTCCGAGGTTTCTCCGGAGAAAGACATGGCAATGCAGACATCCCCGTCCTGGACGATGCCCAGATCCCCGTGCAGGGCGTTCAGGGAATCCAGCAAAACGGTGGGCGTTCCCGTGGAGTTCAGGGTAGCGACGATTTTGGCCCCGATGTTGCCGGATTTGCCTACGCCTACAATGACGATCTTGTTGCCGCGGTCCAGAGCCTGGGACATGAGGTCCACAGCCTTGTTGAAATTGTCGTCCAGCCGGGACAGGACGCCGCGCAGCTCTTCAATCTCCATTTCAAAAACGGATTTGGCGCGTGTTAAATGATTCATACCTGTTGGAAATGATGCCAGATGCCGCCGTCGCCGTCAATTTTTCATTGCGGCTCCGCACCCCCGCTTGTCCGGCATCTGCACGCGGGATTAGGCGTCAGGGGAATGGTGGAGAAGCGCATGCGCCGCGTGTCCGCAGAGAGCATGGCGCCCACCAGCGGAGAGGGAATGCCCGCAAGATATTTCAGGGCTTCCATGGCCTGGATGCAACCGATGATGCCCGCATGCGCACCCAGAATGCCTGCGGCGGAGGCGGTGTCTTTTTCCTGCATGGGCGTATCTGCCGGGAAGAGGCAGCGGTAACAGGCGGTTCCCTGATGGGGGGCGAAAACGGCCACCTGCCCGATAAAGCCCTTCACGGCGCCGTACACCAGCGGAATGCGCAGGGTGCAGGCGGCATCCGCCATGGCGAAGCGTGCCGCGTAATTGTCTGAAGCGTCCAGGACCAGGTCGCACCCTTCCAGCAGGGAAACGGCATTTTCCGGCGTAAGGCGCCTGTGGACCGTGTTGATGCGTACGGAGGGGTTCAGGGCGTACAGGCGTCTGGCGGCGCTGGCGGTTTTAGCCGTGCCCGCCGCATCCGTGGCGTGCAGGATTTGCCGCTGGAGGTTGGAAAGACACACCTCGTCCGGGTCAATCAGGGTCAGGCGCCCCACGCCTGCGGCAGCAAGATAAAGGGCCGCCGGGGAGCCAAGCCCCCCGAGGCCCGTCAGGGCGACATGCGCCCGTTTGAGTTTGTATTGGCCCTGTTCTCCCAGTTCCGGAAGGGAAAGATGCCTGGCGTACCGTTCGGTTTCTTCCTGGGTGAGGGTCATTGTCGTCACTGGGATTAACGGCGGGCGGAATTGCCGCTGAATGCATAAAGGAGCAGCGTCCACCCGGAGAAGATCAGTTCCACTGCAATCAGAGTACCTACGAACCAGGCCGTGGATTCAGGCCAGCCGAAGATGACCATGAGGCCCAGGATCAGCGTGATGATCACGTTGAACAGCCGCCACCCGCTGGCGGGCAGGGAACGGGTTTGAAGCCAGATGGCCCCCTGAAATACGGCGGCAATAACCAGGCCCCACCCGATGATGAGCGTGGTGATAGCCAGGGAAATATTGGGGTCCCGGAACAGAAACCAGCCGGCGATGCCGTACAGGATGGCCGTCACCAGGTTCCACCCACGGGAGGAAGGGACGGTGAAGACCTGGATCAGCCGGACGACGGCCAGAACCATCAGCATGATGCCGATTACCCAAATGAAGCTGGCTCCGACGATCCAGGGAGAGGCCAGGGCGATGAAGCCAAGAAATAGCTCGATGACGCCAAGGATACCCATCCACCATGAGTTGCCGGATACCGCGGAGCTGCTGACTTGAGGTTGAGTTGTCATATGGCGGTATGACCGGGCCCGCAACGGAAACGTTGAAGAATGACGATTTTATTTGCCGGCGGCTGCCTTCGGGGAAGAATTCTTCGGCTCCATGGTCTTCAGCAATTCCGGAGTGACGTTAATCAGCACAGGGCCGCTTTTGGGGTGCGCCTGGGGGGGGACGAAGTAGGAAAAAGCCCTGGCGGGCAGGTGGCCCGGGATTTCCGGCATGATGTACACTTCCACGAGTACGGCGCTTTTTTTGCCGTTTGGGCTGTCGGAAAAGTTCAGTGTGAGTGAATTGGTTCCGTCCCTCAGTCCTCCGGAAATGACTTCCGCCAGGCGGGTGTTGTCAAATTCATGCAGGGAAATATTGTTTACGTTCGCCTGGACGGTGCGTCCGGGGCAGTCCACCAGAATTTTTTGCGATGTATTTGGGCGGCGGGCAGACAGGCGGCACGGCGGGATTATTTTCCCAAGGGGCTGGAACCCGTCCTGCTCCATCAGCACGGAGGCGTCTCCGCGTTTGAGGCGTTCTTTGACGGCGGGCAGGCGGGTGAGGTTGAAAAAGCGCGCCTGGTCATATTTCCATTTGCCGTTTTCATGGGTGAACAGCAGCACCAGGGCGTTCGAATCCGTGGGTTCCTGGCCCAGCCCCAGATCCACCTTGCCGTAGTAGGTGGCTGCGGCCGTGGGGCCGTTTACGACGGAACCTACGTACATCAGCGGAGCGAGCGCGGGGGAGCCATGGGCTGCCGGAACAGGGAGGCGGGAAAGGGGCGTTTTTTTCTGAGACGGCCAGATTGCGCACTTTCACCTGGCGGTAGGCGGAGGTTGTGGCTCTCCAGCCGTCATAATTGCCGCGCAGCAGATGCAGACGCCATGTATTGTAAGCCACGTCCAGATCGTCTCTCAGTTTGGCGTCTCCGGGGCGGGGAGCTGCGGAAGCGGGAGAAAGAAGGGCTGCGGCGCAGCAGGCCAGGGAGAAAATGGAACGGAAAGTCATTACACGATTATTTAGACATCAAACTTGCGCGGAGTGCAACACAATTGCATCATGAAGCCGTTCTTATGGAATTGTTCACAGAAGCCGATCATTTGGCGGAAGCCCGGTACAGGAAACTGTTGCGGGAACAGCCCGGCTTTGTGTGGAGGCGGTTTTCAGACGGGGAGGAGCTGATGGCGTACGTCTTTTTTCCCCCCGGCCACCGGGCGGAAGCCGCCGCTCCTTCCGTGCTCTTTTTCCACGGCGGCATGTGGGTGGGCAAGAGCCTGGGGGATTTTGTGCCGTGGGCGCTTCATCTTGCCCAGCAGGGTATTGCAGGCATTATCCCCATGTTCCGCACGTGCGGCGATTATGAAGTGGAGCCGATGGACATTCTGGAAGAGGGCCGGGAAGCCTGGGCCTGGGTGCATGGGAACGCCGCACTGCTGGGGCTGGACCCGGCTCGCATTACTGTGGCGGGAAGTGATGCCGGAGGGCTGATGGCCCTGCATGTGGCCCTTCCTGACCACTCCGCCCGCTGGTCTCTGTTCCGCAAAAAGGCTCCCCTTCCTCCTGGCCCCGCCGCCGTGGCCCTGTTCCGAGGCGTGTGCGACCTGACGGCGCAGTCCGCTTTTAAGCTGGGCGGCATGATGCCTCCGGACCAGAGGGATGCCGTCAACCCCCCTGCGGCGCGTGCAGAGGGGGCTTCCTCCCCTGTTTGCGAGTCATGGAGGAAGGGACAGGCTGCTGCCGTGGCGCAACAGCGAAAGGCTGGCGGAGCTGTGGAGAAAAAAGAAGAACCGTTCCCGATTTGAACTTCTGGACGTGGCGGACCACACATTTTACCATTTCAATGTGAATGCCGCCTATTTTGAACAACTGCTCAATAGCTGGAGCGCGTTTATGGTGGAGCAGGGAATTTGGGAATATAACGAAGGAATGGATGCCGGGCTGCTGGGGTGACCTTGGCCTGATATCCGGGAAGGTTCCCGGAAGGCGCTGCATGCGGAAAGGCTGTTTTCTATCTGCCTCCCAGCATGTTTTCCCGGATTTCCCGCATGTCCCGGCGGAAGGCGTCCTGCGTCTGTGGCGTAGGCGGCTGGATATCCCATTCCTTCATTTTTCGTCGCACCTTGAGAAAGAGTTCCTGCTCGTTGGCTCCGTATTTTTTGCAGACGGCGGAGAGAGTCAGCTCCGGCCCCGTGAAGCGGCCTTTGAGAAAGAAAGGCAGATCGTGCTGCCAGGCGCGCCGGAAGTCTTCCGGGCATCCTTCTGTTCTGATGGGGGCGAACAGTTCCCTGACCTGGCTTTCCCGGATGCCCGCAGTATCCATGCAGATGGCGGTTTCCATGTAGGCCAGCGTGAATTCCAGCATGACTCGTTCAATGGACTGTCTGGCTTGGGACAGCTGGGCCGGGGTGAGGCCCATGACCTGGGCGCGCAGGGCGGCCAGGGCTTCCAGGATAGCCTTGGGGTCTCCGCATGTGCGCGGGTCCATGCGTGGAATTTGTTCCCCTTCGTCGTAAAGGGGGATGGGTGGATGCACCCGAGGGTTGATTTTGAACAGTTTGCCCTGGAGCCTTTCCCTGAGGTCTTTCAGGCTGACGCCGTACTTGCGCAGGACGGGAGCCGCATAATTGCGTCCCGGCCTGGCCGTTTGCCGCAGCCATGCTTCCTGAAAGTCCGCGGGGCATTGCTGAAGGCCCGCCGCCAGCATGGCTTTCCGGAAATCCTCCGCCTTGGGCGTTTTATTGGCATAGGCGTGGGTCCATTCCATTTCCAGCATCCAGATGGCGGTAAGACCCAGGAATTGTTCTATCGCCTGCCTGGGAGTCTCAGGTTTCGGCGCGGGAATGGCAGTCGGGACCGCGTCGGAGGCCATGGAATGCCGGCAGAGCGGGAGCAACAGGGAGAAAGCAAGGAGGGGATGCAGCGGGTTCATGGAAAATGAAGCAGGGAAAAATGAGAGGAAATGTGCGGAATTATTCCGTTGTTACAGTAACGTCCAGGGGGCGGTTGGAGACGGGGAATTGCAATTCATAAAACCCGTTCCCCAGATTTCTGACGGGGGTGTTTCCTACTTTGACCGGGCCTTTTCCCCGCCAGATGACGACCGGCCCGGATTCCTTCACGCGGAAGCGGAGGCTGTCCTCCCTGTACCCGGGAGCGGAATCCAGGGCGCAGGGAGAGAGAAATTTGTCCCTTCTGCCAATGACGGCCCAGCCTTGGACTATAGGCCATGATGAACAGGCGGTCCTTGAATCCCGTCAGCTCTACGTCCAGATCCGGCTGTGCCGGAGTCAGCGCGCGGCCTCCCTCTCCGGAATAGGCGGCGATGCCCTCCGGCGGGAGAGAGGCATACGCTTCCGCCGCATTGCCGTTCAGCAGGGCCGCCGCGCTTTTATAATCCTCCAGGGAAATTTTCCCCCGTACCGGTTTCGCCGGGGAAGGATGTTTGAGGTTGTACACCACCACGGCGGCGCTTTGACCGGGCAGAGGGGCGATTACCCGGTACAGGCGGTTCTCGTTCAGAGCATCCGGAAAGACGGAATCCGGAAGGGGCACGGCGGGAGCCAGCGGGCGCAGCAGAAGACCGTCCGACCAGACGAGAGGCATGATGTTTTCCGGATTAAGTTTGTCTGCCGGGTCTGAAAGATAGACAGGGCCGCCTGAGACGGCTTTGGATACGGCCATGAGGCGGGCGCAGGCGGGGTCTGTGGAATGGAACATGTCATGGTCCGGCCACACGGTCTGTCCCAGCCAGAGGGTATTGGCGTAGGACTGGAGGATATGGGATTTGGCCATGGCTTCATCTCCCAGCTTGTAGTCAATGCTGCACCGGGTGACCGCGCTGTAACGCGTGTTCTGAATGTTGACGGTACCCTGCGCCATGCAGTTGACCAGGCTGAGCCCTGTTTTCAGGCAGGCCTGTTCCAGGGCTTCCGAGCACTTGGTATTGTGGCGGACCGGGTTGTCCAGCCCGTCCGCATGCTTCAGGTATTCCGCCTGCACATCAATTTTCACGAAGTCGAATCCGGCGTCTTTGACGGATTGTAGGAAGGGGGTATAAAACGCTCCGGCTCCTCCGGGGCCGTCACCGGGGAGGATTTTCCCTTTGGCGGTACGGACCAGACCGCGGGCAGTCTCGTCATCCAGATGGTGCCTGGGGTGGATGCCGTTCCAGAGGCCGTAATAGCAGTGCCACAGGCCCATCCATTTCAATTTGGGGCTTTTGTGTTTCATCAGGGGCTGCCAGCCCCGGGGGAATCGGTCCTGCCGGGGTTGGAAACTGACCAGCTGAAGCCTTTCCTGGGTCTGGAATCCGTCGTCCACCAGCATCCACCGGACGGGGACGGGGGATGCCTCCAGTTTTTTGGCCGTTTCTTCAAGCAGCTTGGAGGAAATGTTCTTTTTATACTGTTCCCAGCTGCACCAGCCGAGGTACTTGAACGGTTCCGGATAAATTTTCTTTTCCCGGGGCAAGGTTCTGCCCTTGATGAAAGGGAGGGAAAGGGCCTTGTTCCATACGGCGGAACAGGCGCGGTAAATATCCTTGTCCGTGGCGGTGACGGCCAGGACGGCCTGCGGTTTGGCGGGGGAAGTTCCCAGCGAACCGGCTTCCACAAGGAATGTCCCGTCCCTTTCAAGTTTCAGCCACGCGAGGGAATCAGGGGCGGCGACGGGGAGCACGGCCATGAAATTGCCGTCTTTGAGGTGGAACAGGGCGAACATGGCATGGTCCCCCGGTTTGGCGGTGCTGGGATTCGGTCTGCTGTCCAGCAGGTTGCCGGGGGATGTCCGTCCGAACCAGGGAAGAACCCGGTTCCCGTCTCCGGGCCAGCGGCCGCGATCCGCTGAAAACCAGCAGAAGGTCTGGTAGGGCGGGAGCGGAAGCCGATACGCCTTTTTGCCCGATATGGGAGGAATGGCGGATGTCCGGGGTTGGGCGGCGCCGGTCCAAGCGCTCAGGGCCGCCAAAGCAAGGACCGGGAACATGATTGCTTTCATGGAATGATCACAGGGTTGGAAAATGGGGCAGGGGAACCCGGGGGAATTGTGGAAGGAACGTGCTTTGCCTCTTTCGGAAAAGATGGCAGAGCTTTTCCCTGAAACGAGCAAAAAATGATGTTTCCGCTTTATTTCTCTTTTCAGGGCGTTGAGGGAAAGAAATAACGTCGGCCGGCCGTCTCACAGGGGAACTTCGTTTTTTCAGAGAACACCGGCCACCCTGGCCGGGAGTTCCGCCGCCCGGTTACTTGGCCGCTTTTGGGGAGAGGGAAGTGCGGCGCCTGTCAAGGAAGTACAAGACGAGCCATTGCAGCACCAGCAGGGACACAGCCAGGAAGACGGGTTGGAAAGGTGTGAAAAAATCTGCTATACCGCTGAAGACGCGTCGGTTAAGTGCATGAATGTTGAGAAGAGAGTTAATGAGGTAGGCGGCCAGGGCATTGATGCCGATAACGCGGAGGGGAAACGCCCATAGGGCCCATTTCCCTTTGTTCCACACATCGACGGCCAGATGAAACAGGGAAAGGAGCGTCAGGGAGATGCCGGCGGCGGCCAGGACGAAGGTGCCTGTCCACATGCTTTTAATGATGGGGTAGAGGCCGTCCAGCATCCTGGCGGCGCAGAAAAGGAGAAGGCCTGCCCCTGCCATTGCTGCGCAGAGGTGCACGGGAGAGAGCCGGCTTTCCTTCAAAAATTTCCCTGCCAGCCATCCTCCCAGACACAGGACGGAAGCGGAAACGACGCAGAGCGGGCCTTCCGGGTCAAAAACTCCCCCATGCAGACGACCGGCGAGCCAGTGCCTGTCCACCCATGAGTTGACGGAGCCGTCCGGCGTGAAGTTGCCGCAGGTGAACTGGAGCAGGGTAATGAGGGCCAGGATGAACCCCGCCGCAGAGGCAACCGCTCCCGTCCGGCGGCACAGCAGGATGCAGGTTCCCGCAATGGCGCAGGAAAAACCAATCAGCCCCAGAACGGAGGCATAACGCATGCTTTCCGTCCAGGTAAGCGTTCCATTGACCAGTAGCCCCAGAAAAGCCAGGACGAGAGCCCGTTTCCAGAGATGGAGAAGCCCGGGGACGGAGGAAGCGTTTCCGCTGGTGTATTTCCCCAGGGAAAAGGACATGGAAACGCCGGAAATGAAGACGAAAACGGGGAATACCAGGTCGTACAGGTGCAATCCTTCCCAGCGGGCATGCGTCATCTGGCGTGCGGCTTCCTGAAGAAAAGCGCTTTCCGGATTTCTGGAAGCCAGGAGCAGAACCAGGGCGTCCAGGCCCAGGATAATGAGCATGTCCAGCCCGCGCAGGGCGTCCAGGGAGTGCAGGCGGGGAGAACGGGAGGGGGGGGAAGAGGAATAGGCCATTTAAAAGCATCATACGGAAAAAAAAGGAGTTTCTATCAGGATTCCTCCAAACATGAAGGAACGGAGGGGAATCGTGCTTGATTTCCACGGGGGAAGAAGGTAAAGCAGGCCGCATGCCGCACACCCTTCCCGCTTTTCTTTTTTTTCTGTGTGTCTCCCTGTTTTTGTCCGCTTGCTCCTCTACCCCCAGGACGCCTCACGGAAAGCCGTTGATGAAGGATGGCAGGTATGCGTCTTCCTATGAAGCTTTTGTCGCGGACCCCCAGTACCGCTTCACGCGCGATATCTGGTATCATGACGAACGCATCCAGCAGGCGCGGACGCGGAACAGCAGAATCGTCATTCATCTGAATGATCAGCGGGGCGTGTTGTGGGTTGACGGCAAGCCGGCCATGAACTTTCCCGTTTGCACGGGCAAATCCGCCCATGAAACGCCGCGCGGCAAGTTTTCCATCATCCAAAAAGATGCGGATTACCGTTCCCGGTCTTACGGCAGCGTGTTTGACGCAAGCGGCCTGTGCGTGAATTCGGACGCTACCTCTTCTTCCCGCGTGCCGCCCGGCGGTAAATTCATCGGCGCCAAAATGCCGCTGTGGATGCGCATTCATGGCGGGATAGGGCTGCATGTGGGCACCGTGTACCGGGATGCCAACTCCCATGGGTGCATCCGGGTTCCGGTAGAGGCATGCCGCATCCTGTTTGACAAATGCGGCCTGGGAACAGCCGTCATCGTTCAGGAATAAGCGTGAGCGCGAATAATCGTTGATTCCTTGCGGTATATTTGCCACACTCCTGCAAACTGATGAAAATAAAGGTTCTGATACGTTCCCTGGTATTGTTGGCCGGGTTGGCCGCGTGGACGGCGGATACGGCCTGGGGCCAGGCTTCCACGCGCCGTTCGTCTTCTCGGGGGGGAGCGGCTGCTGGCCGGGCTGCGGTGGAGCAGCGCGGAGAGGATGACGCTGTGGAAACGGTTGACCTGGGAGACAGGAAAAAGGATTCCGATACGGCCTCCGGAGAACGGGAAGGCGTGGCCGCCGCTCCGGAGATGCCCGGGGAAACGGAAAAGGAACAGAATGGCTTGGATTCCCTGTCCCTGATTCCTTCCCTCGGCGGACGGCTGGACGCCGCGCGGGAAGCGCACACCAGCACGCGCCCTTCCGCCAGGACCATGGCTTTGCTGATTCCCGCGCCGCGCGGCCCCATCCTGGACCGCAACGGGGAACCGCTGGCCGTGACGTCCGTAGCCTATCAGCTGGCTTTGCGGTTTGAAATTTTTGAAAACCCCGACCGTTCCCGCGTAGTGGAATTCGGGCGCAACTGCTTGGAACAGGCCAAAAAAATTGCCGGAAAGGCGTGGTCTTTTTCCGACGAACAGCTCTGGAAACATTATGAGCACCGCCGCTGGCTGCCTCTTCCGCTCACGAACGTCATTCGTGCGGAGGAAGCGGAAAAGCTGAAGGATAAAGTGAAAAGCGTGCGCGGCCTTCAGCTGTTGCCCATTTACATCCGTTCCTATCCGGAGAAGGAAATCGCCGGCCATATCATCGGCTATGTGGGATCCAAGGGAAAACTGCCAACCGGCCCCATCAACCACATGGACCCGCTGTGGGAGCAGGTGGAAGGCCGTGCGGGGCTGGAAAAGGAATTCAATAAAAATCTGACCGGAACGCCCGGCGTATGGCGTTTGATGTTTGATGAAGACGGCAATAAAATTCTGGATGAACTGCAAATACGCCCCAAGCCCGGCGGAGCTGTCGTCACCACCCTCAACCTGAAATGGCAGAAGGATGCGGAACGCATCCTTTCCCGCGGCAAGAGGCGCGGCGCCATGGTGGTGCTGGATTGCGTGACGGGTGAAGTTCTGGTGATGGCGTCCACGCCGTCCTATGACCCGAACATGTTCATTCCAAACATATCCCAGAAGGATTACGACGCCCTGCGCAACGATCCTGCCGGTCCTCTGGGCGCCCGTGCTTTCCAGGGCCGTTATCCTCCCGCTTCCACATTTAAAGTCCTGACGGTAGCCAGTGCCTTGAGGAACAACAAAATCACGGAAAATACGCTCGTTTACTGCCCGGCTTCCGTGACGATCGGCAACCACGTTCAAAAACTGGAGCAAGACTCCCCTGGGGGATATCAACTGTGTCCGCGCCCTGGCGATGTCCAACAATCCGTTCATGTACCAGATGGGCCTGAAGCTGGGTGCGGAAGCCCTGATGGATACGGCCCGTGCTTTCGGCCTGGGGGAACGGACCGGCCTGCCCATTCCGGACGATCCCGGCCTGGTGCCGACCAGTGATTATATGATTCGCAATTACAAGCGCGATTTCATGTCCGGGGATGCCGCCAATTTGTCCATCGGCCAGGGGACGCTGCTGGTTACGCCCCTCCAGGTGGCGCACATGATGTCCGGCGTGGCAAACGGGTATCTGCCCAGACTCCAGCTCATCAAGCAAATTCAGGACGGCAACGCCAATGTCGTTTACGCGCCCAAGCCCCAGGAAGTTCAGCGCCCGCTGCCTGCCTATGAGCGTGCTCTGTCCAGCGTGCGCAAGGGGATGAGGGAAGTGGTTGAAGCCGGTACGGGGGGGCGTGCGCGCCTGTCCTATTCCAGTATCGCCGGCAAATCAGGAACGGCCCAATGGGGGCCGGAACGGGAAGACAAGCGTCTGGCGTGGTTTGCCGGTTTCATGCCCTGCGACAATCCGCGCTTTGCCTATGTGGTGCTGTATGAAGGCCGCGCCCACGAACGGCTGGGCGGGGGAGCCGCCGCCGCTCCCATTGTCAAGGAGTTTTTCGAAACGGAGAAAAAAGACATCAAGGCTATTATTGACCCGCCCAAGGACGACATTCCGGTGGCGGAACCGGTGGAGGAAACCCCGGAAACGGCCGCGGCCGCTCTTCGGGAACGGAGCGGGGCCCCTGCCGTCGTGCCGGACAACCTGCCCCCCGGGTTGTATGATCCGGAAGGGATGGAGCCGATCAAGGCTGATGAAATCCCTGCCGATCTGGATGACTCTTCCGATGCGGAAATCAAGGCAACCCCGGTGGGCGGCTCCTCAGGGCATGCCGGGCCGTCGGCGCCCCCGTTGTCGGAGGAGCCTTCTGCGGCCCCCCTCACGCCGCGCCGGGGAGACTCCGATTACATTCCCGGGTTGCCCCAGCAGATTCCCCGCCATCTCAACCGCTCCACTCCCGTAAACGCTCCCGCGCCGCAGTCTCCCCTGCCGGAGGATGATATTCCCATGGCGGAACCCCTTTAATCCGTTTTTCAGGGAAATCCGGAGCGTTTTTGCGGTTCCCGGAAAATCCCGGGAAGATGCGGAAAGGGGCGGCGCGGAAAGGTTCTCCATGCGTCAACGCCCTGCGCGCCCTGAGTGGCGTTAATGCTTTGCTTTGTGCTTGCGTCTCGCGGGAAAACGCCTGTATAATGAAGACGGTGCGCTGATGAGACTGTTGCCGCAAGGAGCGGCGTTCCTGTCAGATGACATCATGACCCCACGTTTAAAGATAATGAAAAAGCATTATTTCTACTCCATACCCTGTTTGGCGCTGACCTGCGCTCTTGCCGCCTGCTCTGACGATGATAAATCATCTTCCGCCAAGGCCGGCCAGGATACGGCCGGCCTGACTTCCGCCGCTTCGCCTGATCCTTTGACTTCCGTTGCTTCCGATCTGGTGGCAAAGCGTGCCGAACGCCTCGGAATAGCCGCCCTCTTTCCCAAGGATATGGGGGTGGTAGCGGGGGTTTACGATATCCCCGGCATCATGAAGAGCGTTCAGAATTTGAACATGGTTAAAACCTGGAGTTCCTGTTCATCCGGGGAGGTGGCCGATGAATCCATAGCCATTCCGGGAGAAGACGCTCCCGAACCCGTGCAGCGGAAATGTTCTTTCAGCAGTCCTGTCATTGACGCGATGATCGGCTTGGGCCCCGAATGGGCTCCGTGGCTGGATAGCGCGCAGTCCTCTTTTACCAGGATGGGCCTGAACCAGATGAAGGAAATTTTATCCGTTTACAGGCTTTTCCAGGGAGTAAAGAATGGAAGCGGGGATGACGATGGCGCGGAAGCGGAGGCCATGGGCGGCCAGGGGGTCGAGATGATTGCGCAGTGGGCTGAGCTGATGGATTTACGCCCTTCCCAGGCTGCGACGGCGCCCGTGATGATTGCCGCCAAACTGACGCCGGAAGCCCTGGCCCAGGCCAAAGCTTTCCTGAAGGACGCCAATCTTCAGGAGGATATGGAGCTGCATGGAATGGTTTCCCTGTACGAAGACCTACAATGGCCTGGCCTGCAAGGTGGCGGAAGTGGACTGCAAAAAAGGTGCGCGCGAAGCTGGAAGAGCTTCTGGAGGAGGCAAAGGGGCAGATGGACATTTCCCAGGAAAATATGGACCGCCTCAAGGCGGCGCTCGTTCGTCTGGATGAATCCAGGCTGTATGTAGCCGTCTCTTTTGTGGAGGATACCCTGGTAGGCTTTATAACCACCAATCCTGAAAAACAGGTCCGCATAGCCTCTTCCCCCCAGGACTCCGTGCTGTCTCGTCCTGATTTTTCCATGGCCGATGCCCGGTCCCAGTATCCGGCCTACGGTCTGCTCTTCGCAGACAAAGCCTCCGTCAAAGGGGTTATTAACATGGATCTGGCCTATTACAAGGGCATGTTCACCGGGTTGAAGGACGTGATGCAGGCAATAGGCGCCGATTGGAAGATTGCCGATCCGGCTCCTTCCATGACGGCTCTGGATTCCATCAGGGGCAGCATGCTTGGCATGTATGAAGAGCTGGCCCGGAAGGCCACGTCCGTTTCCTACTATTCATGGCAGGATCAGGGGGTGCATGTGGAAGCATGCACATATCCGCTGGAATTCTACAAGTTGGACGCTCCTTCCGCCATGAGTGCCGTGCGTCCTGGCGCGTCCACGGTGCTGTATTCCTCCTGCACGGTCAATCCGCAGATGATGGATATGGGTTGTTCCCTGTGCAGTAACCTTGCCCAGATTGTATGGGACTACGGCAATGCCTATATTTCCAACCCGAAGCATGATGTGAGCGATCAGGTGCGCATTGCCGCCCCTATGATCCAGATGGCCAGGCCTACCATTGAAGAGCTCTGGAAGGCTTATAAGACTGCTCTTTCCGGCCTTACGGGTTCAGGCGTATTCATGATGGACATGCAGGGCGCTCCCAATCCCATGCTCAAGAATGTGCCGGCGCCGCGCTTCTCCGCTGCGTATGAAGTGAACAACCGCGCCGCTCTGGGCGAGGCCTGGCAGAAAGTGACTCATGCCGCCAAAACCGTCGTCACCCTGCTCAGCCAGGGTAAAATGGCGGAGCTTCCCGCTCCCCAGTCTTCTGTGGACGGGAATATCACTACCTACGATTACCAATGCCCTCTGGGCGCCGATCTGAACCCGGTAGTAAGCGTTTCCGACACCCGCTGGGCAATCAGCATGCCGAAGGCTTTCGGCCTGGAAGTCCTCAGGGAATCCGTGAAATCTCCGGCGCAGGGAGCCCCTCTCGAATTTCAGCTTAACCTGGTTCCGGTCCGTGACGCCCTGAAGAGCGCGGCGGAGGACAGCAAGAAGCTCCGGAAGACTGTGGAAACCCTGGATGTAATCACTTCCGATGTTACGGGAGTGCATGCCACGGGGCGCAAGGCCGCGGACGGCAGGGATGTGTACCACATCCATATTATTCCCGCCGCCAAGTAACGGCCTTCCTCCGCCCAGTTTTTCCTGCAGGCTTCCGGGAGTTTATTCCGGAAGCCTTTTTTGTTGATGGAGAAAAGGTTGTGTTCATGACGCAACGGTCATCCAGGTAGGCTTTAAAATTATGTACAAATGTATACAATTTGCGTACGCGCCAAGTTTTGGGCTTGCCAAAAGAAAGAGGGAAGTACATAATCAAAACCGTCAAATAAAGGGAATGGATTCCCTCTTCCAGTATTTACAGGAGTTGGCACAAGTAATGGTGAGAGAAAGACAATGAGCAGATTTTTCCAGTTCCTGTGGTTGGCGGCGTTGACCATGTTCGGCGTTATGGGCGGCAGCGCCTGTGCGGCGGAGGCAGGAGCGGAGCACGGATTGGAACAGGCTGCTCCCCATTTGTTTTCCATTCCGCTGCCCGGAGGCATTGAGCTCCCGGTGTCCAACTCAATGCTGATGCTGTTTCTGGCGGTTCTTCTGATAGGGGTGGTCGTATGGTCCGCCACCCGTTCCATGCGCATCCTGCCTTCCCGTTTGCAGAATGCGGTGGAATACTTTTTTGAGACTCTGTACAACTTTGTGAAGTCCCTTCTGGGGCCGCGCCTGACACGCAAGTACTTCTGGTACTTCGGGACCATTTTCACCATTATTCTGGTCAGCAATTACATGGGGCTTCTTCCCGGGGTGGGAACCGTCACTTACCATGGGGTGCCGCTGTTCCGCGGCGCGAATGCGGACATGAACGTGACGATGTTCCTGGGTATTTTTTATGCGCTGATGTGGCTTTACTGGTCTATCCGGGAGCAGGGACTGAAAGGCTTCTTTATGCATCTGTTCGGCCCCAAGGGAAGGCTGCCGGGGTTCATGGGATTCGTGCTGGTGTTCATCTTCATCTTTGTGGGGCTGGTGGACGTCCTGAGCATCACGATCCGCCCCATTGCGCTGGCAGCCCGTCTTTACGGCAATATTTACGCCGGGGAGACGATTATTGACACTATGGCTCACATGTTCGGGCCCGTGCTCAGCGCCCTGTGCGTACTGCCGTTTCTGGCGATTGAACTGCTTGTGGGGTTCATTCAGGCCCTGGTTTTCCTGCTCCTGACGGCGATTTTCCTGAAACTTCAGGTAGGGGACGATGACGCCCACGGCCATACCTCCAAAAATGAGGAAAAGGAACTTCCCGTTCCGGACAGCCCGCCTCCCGGAAAAGCCTCATAAACCGTACCGCCAACTTTCCGTTCCGGACCATGGGCGACCTGTGGGGGAACGTTCAACAAAAAACATAAACCATACCAATAACATGATCGATCCTATCGCAATGACCTCCCTGGCCGAATTGTCCGGCAACGTAGGTTTCGGCCTCGTCACCATCGGCGCCGGCCTCGGCATTGGCCTCATCGGCTCGAAAGCCGCGGAAGCCACCGGGCGCAACCCCGGAGCCTCCTCCCCCATTATGGTGATTGCCATCACGCTGGCGGCCCTGATTGAAGGCGTGGCCCTGATCTCCATTTTTGTGAAATAAAACGGAAGTTCCGTTCCCGGAGGGAGCTTTTCCGCTCCGGGGCGGCGCGCCCGTCCCCTGCCGGTCCGGAAAATTTCCGGCATGTTCAAACCGCTCATCTTATGCTGAATCTCATAGCTGACCAAGCCTGGAATCCTTTTGCTCCCTTCGGGGTAACGAGTTGGGAGCCTGTTGCCAACCTGATCGCTTTCATTCTGATGGTGGCGATCCTGCGGTATCTGGCGTTCAAGCCCATCCAGAACGTTCTGGAAAAAAGACGCCGGCGGATTGAAGAAGGAGAGGAAATGCGTGAGGAAAGCGAGCGGCAGCTGGCTTCCGTCAAGGAACAGACGCATGAAATGCTGGTGGAAGCAGGGGAAAAGGGGCAGGAGAAAATAGACGCCGCCAAGGCTGCCGCCGCCCGCCTGTTGGAAGAACAGGAAGCGGAAGCCTCCCGGAAGGCTGAGGAAATCATAAAAAAAGCCCGGCAGCTTGCGGAACTGGAACAGCAGAAAGAGCGTGAAGCGTTAAAAGAACAATTTGGCCAGCTGGTGGCCCTGGCTGCGGCCCAGGTTACCGGAAAAATGCTGACGGAAGAAGACCAGCGGAGAATCAACCGGGAAGCGATCGACAGCCTGGATTCCTGAAACGTTTATGAAGATCGGAAAGGACACGCAAAATGCCGCCCGCAGACTGTTCCGGCTCTGTATGGACGGGAATGCCGTGGCGGAGGACCGCGTGCGTCTGATCGCCCGGAAGATTGCGGAACGCAAGCCCCGCAATTATGCCGCTCTGCTGAAGGCTTTTTCCGGCATGGTGGAATATGCGGTGAAGAGCCGTACAGCCACTATTCAAAGCGCCGTGCCCCTTACGGAAGAGGAACGTTCCCTGATTCAGGCCAAACTGGAGGTCAGATATGGCGGCGCCCTCTACTACCGCTGGGAGGTGGAGCCGTCTCTGCTGGCGGGTGTCCGCATCCAGGTAGGGATGACGTGAGGGACGGCTCCGTGCGTTCCAGAATCGACCGCCTGGCTGCGGTGGCCCGCATCCTTTCCAATTAACTAACGAATTTTTTCCCATGAGCAACATACTTCAAGAACTCGAAGCAGAAATAAAAAAAGCCACGGCTTCCGTCAGTCAGGAAAACGTGGGCGTCATTCGTTCCGTGGGGGACGGCGTCGCCAAGATTGAAGGATTGAGCGGCGTCATGCTCAATGAAATGATAGAGTTCCCCGGCGGGGTGATGGGGCTGGCGATGAACCTGGAAGAACATGAGGTTGGCGCCGTGATTCTGGGGGATGATTCCAGGTTGAAGGAAGGGGACACGGTCAAGTGTTCCGGACGCCTTCTTTCCGTGCCCGTGGGCCGCTCCCTGCTGGGCCGGGTGGTGAACACGCTGGGAGAACCTATTGACGGCAAAGGGCCGATTGAGGCGGAAGCGTATTACCCGGTGGAAAAAATCGCCTCCGGCATCATCTCCCGCCAGTCCGTTTCCGTGCCCGTCCAGACGGGCATCCTTCCCATTGACGCCATGATTCCCATCGGCCGCGGCCAGCGCGAACTCATCATCGGGGACCGTGCCACCGGGAAGACCGCCATTGCCATGGATACCATGATTGCCCAGGCGGAACAGAACCGTCTGGCGGAGGAAGGCAAGCTTCCGGATCACCAGCCCCTCTACAATATTTACGTGGCTATCGGCCAGAAGCGCGCCAACATCAGCCGCCTGGTGGCGAAACTGGAGGAAACGGGAGCCATGAAATATTCCATCGTCGTGGCGGCTTCCGCCTCCGATCCCGCCGCCATGCTGTACCTGGCGCCCTACGCCGGCTGCGCGATGGGGGAATACTTTATGGACAAGGGGGAAGACGCCCTTATCGTTTATGACGACCTTTCCAAGCATGCCGTGGCCTACCGCCAGATTTCCCTGATTCTGCGCCGTCCCTCCGGCCGCGAGGCGTACCCGGGGGACGTATTCTACCTGCACAGCCGCCTGCTGGAACGCGCCGCGCGCATCAACAAGGAACACGGCGGCGGTTCCCTGACGGCTCTTCCCATTATTGAAACGCAGGCAGGCGACGTTTCCGCCTACATTCCCACGAACGTCATTTCCATCACGGACGGCCAGATATTCCTGGAAACGGACCTGTTTTACCAGGGGGTGCGCCCAGCCATCAACGTGGGCATTTCCGTCTCCCGCGTGGGTTCTTCCGCCCAGACGAAAATTATCAAGAAGCTGGCCGGCTCCATTAAGCTGGATTTGGCCCAATTTACGGAATTGCAGGCGTTCGCCCAGTTCGGGTCTGATCTGGACCCCAGCACGAAGGCCAAGCTGGCCCGCGGCCAGCGCATCGTGGAGCTCTTTAAGCAGAACCAGTATGAGCCCAAATCCCTGGGGCTGGAGGCCGCTGACTTGTATGCCATGCAAAAGGGGTACTTTGACGATGTTCCGGTGGACAGGATCAAGGAATGCCAGAACGCGTGGGAAGCGGTGATGCAGGATCAGCATCCGGATCTGCTGGAAAGCATCCTGAAGGAAAAAGACCTGACGCCGGAAATAGACGCAGGGCTTAAAGCCGCCATCGAATCCTTCAAGCTCAGCTGGAACTAACGATTACGGGAGTACTGACACATGGGCAATCTGAGAGATATCAGACGCCGGATCAAGTCCGTCAAAAACACGTCCCAGATCACCAGGGCGATGCAGATGGTGGCTTCCGCCAAAATGCGCCGCGCCCAGGACCAGGCCGTCAAGGGCCGCCCCTACATCCGCGCCCTGGCGGAAGTGCTCTACCATCTCCAGGATGAAATTGACACCAGCAACAGCCCCCTGATGCAAACCCACGGCGGCGCGGATCTGGTGCTGCTGGTGAATACGGACCGCGGCCTCTGCGGCGGCCTGAACGCCAACCTGATCAAAATGGTCCGGGAACAGGCTCCGGAAAACGCCCATTATATCACCATCGGACGCAAGCTGAATGCGGCGCTCGCCAAATTGAATGAACGGTTGGAGGCCACCTGGAGCCTGACGGATCCCCTTTCTCTGCTGGAACTAAAGCCGGTATTTGATTTCATCGTGCAAAAGTTCAAGGCGGAGGAATATGGGCGCGTCTTCGTGGCTTTCTCCGGTTTTGTGAACACAATGGTTCAGAAGCCTGTCTTTCGCCAGCTTCTTCCCATTGAACCGGAACCCCTGATGAACATGGCGAAGGCCGGGGGCTCTTCCCTGGACGGAGCGGAAGCCCATAAGCAATTCCTGCTGGAACCCAGCCCCGCCGCCCTGTTGGATACCATCCTGCCTCTTTACGTTTTCCACGGGCTGGTTCAGATTGTGCTGGAGGCCCGGGCATCCGAACATTCCGCCCGCATGGTCGCCATGAAGGGGGCCACGGAAAACGCCAAAAACATTATCGGCGGCCTCACCCTGGACTACAACAAGGCGCGTCAGACGCAAATTACCAACGAACTTCTGGAAATTACCACGGCCATGCGCGCTATGGAATAACATGGCTCCGCTTTCTTTACCCGCCTTTCAAACAGAACATTCTTTCTTCTCCATTTCAACACCAAGTTTTTCCCATGATGAATAACACAGGCATTCTCGTTCAGATCATCGGCGCTGTGGTCGATGCGGACTTCTCCCAGGCAGAAACGCTTCCCGCCCTGCTCAATGCGCTGGAAGTGGACTATGAAGTTGACGGCAGGCGCAAGACCCTGGTTCTGGAAGTCCAGCAGCACATCGGAGACGGCTGGGTCCGCGCCGTGGCCATGAGTTCTACGGACGGTCTGCGGCGGGGGATGCCGGTGCGCGACACGGGGCGCCCTATTGAAGTGCCTGTGGGGCAGTGCGTGCTGGGACGTATTTTCAATGTGCTGGGGGAAGCTGTGGACGAGCGCGGCGAACTCTCCTGCGCCGGCATGAAGAGCATCCACCGCGGCGCTCCGCCGCTGGACGAACAATCCACCAGCACGGAAGTGCTGGAAACGGGCATCAAGGTCATTGACCTTATCTGCCCCTTCCTGAAAGGCGGCAAAATCGGCGCCTTTGGGGGTGCGGGGGTAGGCAAAACCGTGCTCATCATGGAGTTGATTAACAACATTGCCAAGGCGCGCAGCGGCCTCTCCGTCTTTGCCGGGGTGGGGGAACGCACCCGTGAAGGGAACGACCTGTACAATGAAATGATAGAGTCCGGGGTCATCAACCTGGAAAAACCGGAAGAATCCAAGGTGGCGCTGGTGTACGGACAGATGAATGAACCTCCCGGCGCCCGTCTGCGCGTGGCCTTGTCCGCCCTGACGATGGCGGAATACTTCCGTGACGAGGAGCATAAGGACGTGTTGCTTTTCATTGACAATATTTTCCGTTTCTCCCAGGCGGGGTCGGAAGTTTCCGCCCTGCTGGGCCGTACGCCGTCCGCTGTGGGTTACCAGCCGAACCTGGCAGAGGAAATGGCGGATCTTCAGGAACGCATCACTTCCACCAAGCACGGTTCCATCACATCCATGCAGGCCGTGTATGTTCCTGCGGACGACTTGACGGACCCGGCCCCGGCCACAACCTTCGCCCACCTGGACTCCACGGTGGTGCTGGAACGCTCTCTGGCGGCCCAGGGGCTCTTCCCGGCGGTGGAGCCGCTGTCTTCCACATCCAAGGCCCTGGCCCCGGAAATTGTGGGGAATGAGCATTATGAAGTGGCTCGTGGCGTGCAGATGGTGCTGCAGCGCTACAAGGACCTTCAGGATATGATTGCCATTCTGGGCATGGACGAACTTTCGGAAGAAGACAAGCTCATCGTGAGCCGCGCTCGCAAGATTCAGCGCTTCCTGACCCAGCCGTTCCATGTGGCGGAAGTCTTTTCCAGCATTCCCGGCGCCTATGTGCCCGTGGCGGAAACCGTCCGGGGGTTCAAGGAAATCCTGGAAGGCAAGCTGGACATGGTTCCGGAGGACGCCTTCTTCATGCGCGGCGGCATTGATGACGTTCTCAAGGAAGCCAAATAACCCTTTTCCCGCCGTTCCGAACCATGAGCATGGAGTTCAAAGTCATTACCCCGGATGAAGTGGCGGTTACCGCTACTGTAGAGTACGTTTATCTGCCCGGCAGCCTCGGGGAGATGGGCGTGCTGGAACATCATACGGCCCTGATTACCTCCCTGGAACCGGGGGAGCTCCGCTACAAGCCCATGGACGGCCCGGAGGAAAGCATGGTGGTAGGCACCGGCTTTGTGCAGGTCAATGGAAACCAGGTCCTCATGGTAACCGACCTCGCGATCAATTCCTCCCAGATTGATGAAGGCAGCGTGGAGCGGGCCATTCAGGAAGCGCAGGAGGTGCTCAAGACGCGTTCGGAAATGTCCCGCGAGGAACAGGCCCGTTTTGAAGCCAATCTGACCAAGCAGATCATGATGCTTAACTTCAAGCGCAAACACAAATCGTCGGGCCGATGATGGAGGAAGATTGGAACGATACATTTTACGACCTTTTCCGCGAAGCGGTGGGGCGCTACCATGAAGGCCACAGGAATGTGGACGGCTTCTTTACGGATCAGGAAATTATCTTTCTGTCTTCCATCGGTTGCCGCACGCGGGAATTGTTTGATTTTGTAGAAACCTATGCCCGCACGGGAGAACCTTCCCCCACCACGGTTCTGCTGATGGCGGCGGCGCGCCGGGACTTCTTCCTGACTGTCCAGCACGGGCAGTTTTACCAGGGGAAACCTGTGATCGGGTATGATTTGCCGGGGTTCGGCGACGAACTCTGCGGTCTCCCCTACCTTCCGCGCCTGATTGCCAAGGCGCGGGCCAAGCTCGTCGGTTCCATGGGGGATGACATCATTTACTGCTGTGAGAATGACCGCCGTTTCTTCCGGGACCATGGAAACATTCATCCCGCCGACTTTCTGCGGGTAGTCTGGGCAGCCGGAGACAGCGACCCGAAGGTGTACGATTACGTACGCCAGCGCACCTTGAGTGTTTCCTCTGCTGTTCCGGATAATGAGCAGACGTAAAAAATGGAAATGCCCGGAATGGGATGATCGTTGATGCTGGAGAATACCGGAAACGGCTCGTTTCTTTCAGCTTTTGTGGACGTTATTCTTCATAAGGCGCCAGCTCCAGCTGGCCCAGCGTATCGGGGCGGCCTTTCAGGGCCATGCGCTTGAGGTATTTGGCGAAAGAGGGGCGGCGGTGGTATTTGCCGACGATTTCTCCCGTCGTTTTCAGACGCAGGAGATATTTGTACGTGGTGACGCGGATGGCGTCCGGTTTGGCGGAGGCACACGGGACAGCCCCTATTTCCCTGCAAATTTGTTTCCATCGCGGTCCGTGGGTGCGTTCTCCGTGGCGGGTCCATGCCAGGGCGTGGGCGATCTCATGCAGAATCGTGTCACGGATTTCATGAGGGGTCTCCAGGTTGGCGCGGACGAAGTGGATGGAAATCGTAATGCTTTTTTCCAGCAGGCGGCATACGCCCAGCCTTCTTTTGGCCCGGTCCCAGCCGAATTGCCAGTCTGCCAGACCAAGTTCATCCATTTTCAGGCGGGCGTAAGTTTCAATATTCCGGAAGCTGTCGCGTTCGCCGGATTGGTCGTTCCCCATGGTCATGTTGCGGGGAAAGCATAGCATGAAATGCGGGGCAGGGAATATGGAGAAAGGCATCATGACGGAGTTGCCGCAGAGGATGGGTTTTTCCGGAAACAGCCGTTTATTTACGGAGCCTGAGAAAAAGAAAGTCTTTGGAAAGATTGGCGTACATAACGCCGTAGTTGGGATATTGCCATGAGTTCACTTTCCGATACGAGGCCGCAGAGGATTGCGGCCATTGACGCCCTGCGGGGATTTGACATGTTTTTCCTGACCGGGGGCCTGGCTCTGGTTGTGGCCGGCATCAATCTTTTTTACGACCGGAGCCCCGAGTGGCTGGTGAAGCACAGCACGCACGTGGCTTGGGAGGGATTCGCCGCTTGGGATCTGGTGATGCCCCTCTTTTTATTTATTGTGGGAACGGCCATGCCGTTTTCCTTTTCCAGGCGCATCGGTTCGGAACCCCTGTGGAAGATTTACCTGAAAGTTGCCAGGCGGGTAGTGGTGCTTTTTTTGCTGGGCATGGTGGTGCAGGGAAATCTGCTGAGTTTTGAACCGTCCAAAATGTCCCTGTACTGCAATACGCTCCAGGCCATCGCTTCCGGCTACCTGATTGCGGCCATTTGCCTTCTTCATCTGTCCGTCCGGTGGCAGGTAGCGGCAACGGGGGGGCTGCTGGCTGTGTACTGGCTGGTCATGAAGTTTGTTTCCTTTTCTGACCCAGCGGTGGGTTCCTGTGCGGCAGGAATGCTTGAACCGGGGAGAAATCTGGCCCTGCTGCTGGATAAATACCTGATGGGAAACTGGCAGGATGGAACGAATTATGCATGGATTCTGGCGCAGTTCGGTTTTGGCGCCATGACCATGCTCGGTCTGCTGGGCGGCCAGATTCTGAAGCGGGTGCAGGGGCATGGGAAAAAGCTGGCGTGGCTGTTATGTTCGGGCGCGGGCTGCCTGGCGCTGGGGTATGTCTGGAGCCTGGATTTCCCGATAATCAAGCGTTTGTTCACCAGTTCCATGGTGTTGTGGGCGGCGGGATGGTGCTATTTGCTGCTGGCCCTGTTCTACCTGCTGACGGATGTGCTGAAATTGAACTGGCTGACATTCTTTTTCTCCGTAATAGGGAGCAATGCCATTTTCGTGTACATATGGGTATCTCTGTGCCCCCCTACGAGCAATTTCTCCCGGGTATTGTTTACCGGGTTTAGCGGGTGTTTCGGGGATGCGGACAGGTTTGTCTTTTATCTCTGCAATTATGCCCTGATTTGGGGCGTGCTGTATTACATGTACAAAAACCGGACCTTCATCAAGGTCTAGGCTTGTTTTCAGACCTCCGTTCATAGTAGGGTCTCCCCGTGCGGGAGGCGGGGAACGCCTCCCGCACGGGATCGGCATGCCTGCGCCGGGCGTCCGTTATGGGCCGGTCTTTTCTGAAGCCATGGAGATTCCTTTCAACCAACCTCACCTGCACGGTCCCGAATTGGATTATATCCGGGACGCCATCCAGCGCGCCCATTTATGCGGAGACGGCTATTACACGAAAAAATGCCATGAACTGCTTGCGGAACGCACCGGCGCCGGAAAGGTTCTGCTGGTTCATTCCGGAACCGCCGCACTGGAGATGGCGGCCCTGTTGATCGACTGCCGCCCGGGCGACGAGATTATCATGCCTTCCTATACGTTCGTCTCCACGGCGAACGCGTTTGTGCTGCGCGGCGGCGTTCCCGTATTCGTGGATATCAGGCCGGATACGCAGAATATTGACGAGACGCTGATAGAAGCGGCCATCACGGACCGCACCCGCGCCATTTGCGTGGTTCATTACGCGGGTGTGGCTTGTGAAATGGATGCAATCATGGAAATTGCCGAGAGGCACCGCCTGTATGTGATTGAAGACGCCGCCCAGGGCGTCGGTTCCTGCTACAGAGGGCGTCGGCTCGGCTCTATCGGCCATTTGGGCTGTTACAGTTTCCACGAGACCAAGAATATCATTTCCGGAGAGGGAGGAGCCCTGCTGGTGAATGACCCCTCCCTGATGGAACGCGCGGAGATTATCCGGGAAAAAGGGACCAACCGTGCCAGGTTTTTCCGCGGGCAGGTGGACAAATACACCTGGGTGGACGTAGGTTCCTCCTATCTGCCCGGAGAGATGACCTCCGCTTATTTGTATGCCCAGCTGGAACACGGGCAGGAAATCAACGGGGAAAGGTTGAAGTGGTGGAATATGTACCACCGCGCTCTGGCTCCATTGGAAGAACAGGGGGTGCTGCGGCGTCCGTGCGTTCCGGAGCATTGCACGCATAACGCCCACATGTATTACGTGCTGCTCCGTTCCATGGAGGAGCGCACGCGCTTGATCAACAAGCTGGCGGAGCACGGGATTAAAGCGGTGTTCCACTACATTCCCCTCCATTCCTCCCCTGCCGGGATGAGATTCGGGCGTTCTGCCGGGGCCATGCCTCATACGGACCGTACCAGCGATACGTTGCTGAGGCTTCCTTTGTATTACGATTTGGGGGAAGAAGGCTGCCGGGAGGTGTTGCGGGCCGGCTTCGGGCTGGAGGGAGTTGAATCATGATGAAAATTTGCCTGGTTAACGTGTCTGATGTGGATGAGGCCATGCGCAGCCGCCTGCGCGTGTGGCGCAATTCCGAAAAGGTCAGCCCGTTTTTTTTGTTGGACCAGGTAACTGAGGAGCAGCACCGGGCGTGGCTGGAAAGGAACGTCCGCGGGGAGGATGCCCGCGCCTGCGTGATTTATGCGGACCAGGTTCCGCTGGGTCTGGTTTACCTGCCCTGGTTTGACCGGAATACGCGTTGCGGAGAGATAGGCATTTATCTTTACGACAGGGCATTCAGGGAACTGCGCCCGGCTTCCGCCGCATATGCCGGGATGATGGAGCTGGCCTCAGGGGAGCTGGGCCTGGAACGGCTATATGCCCGGATTCTGGAGGACAATGCGGCTTCCGTGCGTTTTCATGAGCGCATGGGTTTTGTCCGTGTTCCGGAAAAGGACGAGGTGTGCGTGAAAAGCGGGGAAAGGAAACGCGTTCTCATGTATGCAAAAGCGTTATGACTGATCCACAGGTTCAATTGTCCATTGTGGCTACCGTGTATTGTACGGGCGGTTATCTGGCGGAGTTCTGTTCCCGCAGTTTCGCCGCCGCGCTTGAGGCGGGTTATGACCCCTCCCGCACGGAGGTGGTGCTGGTGAATGACGGCTGCCCAAGGGACGGTCTGGAACAGGCGTTGAAGGAACGGGAAAAGGACGGCCGGGTGCGCGTGGTGGATTTATCCCGCAACTTCGGTCATCATCTGGCCATGTACGTGGCCTGCGAAGAAGCCCGGGGAGAGCGCGTATTCTTGATTGACAGTGATTTGGAGGAATCTCCCGAGTGGCTGGTTGATTTTTCCCGTGAGATGGATTCTACCGGGGCGGATGTGGTGTACGGGGTGCAGGAGAAGAGGAAGGGCGGCTTGTTTGAAGCCGTTTCCGGAGAATTGTTCTACACATTGTTTAATTTGCTTTCCGACCAGCAGATTACCAGGAATATGGTTACGGCGCGGCTGATGAGCGCGCGTTTCCTGCGGGAGATGCTGAAATTCCAGGACCGGGAGCCTTTTTTCTTTGGGCTGTGCGTTTCCGCCGGTTTCCGGCAGGTGCCGTGCAGGGTGAAGAAAGCATCCTCTTCTCCAACTACCTACACTTTCCGCAAAAAAATGGCGCTGGCGGTGAATTCCGTGGTTTCCTACAGCGCCAGGCCGTTGGTGTATATTTCCTACTTTGGCCTGGCGGTCACCCTGGTAGCCATGCTGTATGTCGCCTGGGTGGTTGTGCGCCAGCTCCTGTATAATGTAGCCCCTCCCGGCTGGGCCTCTTCCGTGGCCTCCATCTGGCTGGTCGGAGGCTTGATTCTGATGAGCCTGGGCGTTATCGGCATTTACATTTCCAAGATTTACAAGGAAACCAAGCATAGGCCCGCCGTGGTGGTGGCGCGCCGGTATGAGTGAATTGTTCCCGGCTCTTTATTTCTTTCATGATCAACTACCTGATTCTGCACCTGCTGTTTATCGTTTACGCGCTGAATACCGTGCTGGGGCGCATGGCTGCCCCCTACGGCTGGACGGACTGGCGCCGGTTCGCCCTGCTGGCCGGCGTGCTGTTCCTGTTGGGAATTTATGCGGCGGGATGGCAGGTCATGCTGAATTCAATCTGGGTGTGGCTTATGCCAACCGTGCCGCCGTTGTCATCTGGGGTATCCTGCTGGCATGGCTTTGCCTGGGGGAGGCTCTTTCCTGGACGCTGGCGGCGGGAGCGGCTCTGGTCATCGGGGGGATTATTTTGGTTTCCACGGAGGAGGCGCATGAGTGAAGAATTTTATATTGGGCTGAACCTGTTTTCCGTTTTTCTGGCCTCCTGCACACAGGTGGTTTTGAAAAAGTCTGCCATGAATGACCGGCTGACCGGCCTTGCCTATTTCGTGAATCCGGCCACGATGGCGGCATATTCCCGTTTTTTTGGGCTGCTGCCTGCTGACGTTTTACTGCCTGTCCCACCTGCCGATGATTACGGTGAACATGCTGGAATGCTCCGCATATGTGTATATCCTTTTGTTTGACCGGATTTTTTTTGGAAAACCGATCACCATGCGCAAAGTGGGCGGCAACGCGATGATTATCGCGGGCATTATCGTCTGCCTGAACCGTTAAGGAAGAGTTTGCAGCCTTTTAGCCCCTCCGGTTTGTTCATCCGGATCGGCTCTTGACTTTCATTTTCCCCGTTCCTAGTATGCGTCCCCGGACAGGGAAAACAGTCTGGAACGTCAGGGAATTTGCTTATGTTGAAACAGATTTGGAGATGGGTATCGCTTTTTCCTCTGCTCCATCCCGTATGGTTCAACCTGTTGCTTCTGGTTCTGGCCTGGAGCCTTGTGGGCGTGGCTTACCAGTCCAATGACGATCTGGTGATTGCGTCCGTGCTTGACGGATGGGGGGATCCCTCTTATGCGGACGCCCATGTCATTTTCGTCAATCCCCTGTTGACCGGTCTTCTGTTGAAAGTTGCGCCTGTCCTTGGCGGGGTGTCCGTTTGGCCTGTGTTTCTGGCGCTTGCCACGTTGTCCAGCGGAGCGGCCATTTTCACGATGCTGACGGCGCATGCCCGCAAGGCGCGCAGATATGATTTCAATACGCTGGTTCTGCTGCTGGTGTGGCTTCTGATCATGCCGGGCTTTTACGCCGCTCTGCAATTCAGCCATGCCGCCTTTCTGACAGGATTTACAGGTGTGCTGGCGTGTTTGAAGTACGGCTCTTCCTGGAGGGGGTGGTGCGCGGGAGTATTCCTGTGCGTGCTGGGCAGCATGGTCCGGCTGGATGCCGCCCTGGTGTGCGACGCTTTCTGGGGGGCCATCCTGTTGGCAGGCAGCCTGGAAGGGCTCAGGCCGTCCAGGGAAAAGCTGTTTGCCCTCAGTCGTCTCTGGCTGGCTCTGGCCTGTGTGCTCATTTCGTCCTTCAGTCTGAATGAATATAATAAATACGCCCACCGGAATGTGCTGGAGGGATGTGACGTGGCGGCATGGAACCAGGCCCGCGCCCTTCTCTCGGACACGTGTCCCATCAGGCAGGAGAGCGCCTACCAGTGTGAAAAGTACGGCGTGTTCGCCAACGATATCAGGATGGTCCGGATGTTTACCAATTGCGATATGGATGTATTCAACACGGATTATCTGGAAAGGCTTCTGTTGGCGCGGGACGGAGGTGAATTCTGGCCCAGGGCGTGGGCCCGTGGAGAGAAAGCCTTGCATCTGTTTTCATGGGATTCCGTTATGGATCTTCTCCCTTGCTGGATTTTGTTCGGTCTGGCATGCCGCGTTTCTTTCCGGCGCGGGGATTCTCCGGCCCTGGTGTACTGCGTAGGCTCCCTGCTGGTGCTGATTCTGCTGTATATGTCCAGCATAGACCGCCTGTATTTCCGCGTAGTTTATCCAACGTTCCTGATTGCAGGGCTGTGTCTGCTGTGGTCGGATAAATATCGTCCCATCCGCATCAACTGGACGGGGAAGGGAGCTCTTGCGGGCGGCGTGCCCATGTTTTGCGCGTTCTCCGTTTCTTTGTCCCAGGCGTGCGCCGCCGTGTGGGAGGCTAATCTGGAGTCTTTTTCCCCGGATGCCGGGCGCCTGTTATGCGAGCGGGTGGACCGGGAGCCCGATTCCCTGTTTTGCGTCCAGATGTCCGGCGGCACTATTGACGATCTGGCCCCGGGGCAGTCTGTTTTCCGCAAGGCCTGGAGCTGTTCCCGGAAGAACGTTGTCACGCTGGGCGGCTGGAATTTTCCGTTGAAACCCGTACAGCGGAAACTGAAGGAGATGGGGTGGGCGGGGCAGTCCTCCCTGAACCTGTGCAGGGATAATGTGTACATTGTCTGTCTCACGCCGCAAGGGGACGTTTCCGATATGGACAGCAAGTTCATGGGGATGCTCAGCCGCCATATCTGGGAGCAGCACGGCGTTCGCACAGCCTGGCATCTGGATGAGAATATCCAGGGTGTGCGCGTTTACCGCCTGCGCAAGACATGGTTCCAGCCCGGCAGGAAGGAAGCTGCCTCCGTCAAGGAAGTGTGACTCTCCGCAATGTAACATCCCCCGATGCGCGTTACGCAACGGGGGATGAAAGGAGGGAGGTTGGGGCTTGGCGACGATTGTTAAAAGCGCGGGCCGCCCGGCATGCGTCTGTTCATGCGCTCTTCGCGGAGTTTCGCCTGTTCCGCCGGGGTAAGAAGCAGAAATTCCAGGTCGCGGATGGCGCGCTGTTTTTCAGAAGGTTCCTTGATGCTGGAAATCAGGCTTTTCATTTTTTCAAGGGCCGCTACCTGGTCACCGAGTTCAAAGCAGGCTTTTTCCCGATCCCACTGCCTTTTGGTCAGGAAAGTGGCTTTTTCCGCTTCCGCCGTTTTCTTATCGCTGGCGGAGTTGTTTTGAAGCAGAGTCGCTTCCAGGGCGATGCGTTTGTTCCAGAGCTTCCGGAAATTTTCCACATCTTTTTTCTCCTTGTAGGGAACCAGCAGCACGCGGTCAAAGATGGTATTGAGGTCCATCAGGTTGTCCGGCAGGGTTTCCGAACGGTAGTCCCCAATGTTCAGGTAGGTGCGGATGACTTCGCTGGCTCCGCTTACCATGGGAAGCTGTTCGCCTACGTCCTTGGCGTTGGCGGCCACTTCATCCAGCATGGAGAGAACGCTGGAGGAAACGTTGAGTTCACGCTCGTTTTTTTCCGCATCCGCTTTTCTCAGGCAAAGCAGCATCCATTTGCACTGGATTTGAAGGGCCTTTTTAAAACCGGGGGCCACGTTGTTTCCCGTGTTCTGCTTGCGCCAGTTGGAGAAGGCGGTGCTGGGGCTGTCAGGTTTGCTGCTGTTGCCTCCCTTCCCTCCGGAACCCGGCATGCGCATCATCCGGAAGCCTCCCCCGCCTCCCCGGTTCAGCATGCGGGACATCATGCTGGTGGGGTTCAGAAACCGGTCCTTCATGGCGTCCACGTAAAGTTTCATGGCGGCGTTTTCCGTGCTGGTGGCTGCGGTAAGGGCGGCCACGGCCTTCTGGATGCGGGAAGAGCTGGTGTTCAGGTAGCCGGCTTTGACTTCCTTCAGCCATTCGGAAGCTTCCTTTCTTGCGGAATCGGTAAGCATTTCCTGAGCCTGGCAGAAGCCGGAGCCCATAAGGAGAAGCACCAGCGCGGAAAGCGCCGGACGTTTGCGGAGCGGGGTGAGGCGTATCATGGCGGTATTAGATTGCAAGGTATCCTTACAAACCCCTGTCCCGAAGAAAAGTTGCATCTTTTGTTTTAAAACGTGGTTGCCGGAGCTAATAATCTGATAATCGCCCATTATCATTCCATTCGCCATACATTATCCCTTTTTTTGTATTTTTAATTAACTTTTGCAATCTGCTTTGAAAAAGTTGTGGTTGTTTCTTTTTTATCTGTATAGTATCTATGCGTACCCTCTGATAAAGAGGTGGAAATTTAAGAAAATTTTCCCACACTTCGTTATCAGTTTGTAATGCTTTTAGGATTTCTTTATCTATGATAAAACCTGCAGATGACATATCGGGTAAAGCAGAACGTCCGGCTTCCGTCATTTTTCCTAATTTTTCCATCCTGCGGCAGCGTTCCTTATTTAGTTCAGACCATAAGCTTCCTGTTCTGCGGGGAGCCAGTTTTTGTGCAGTGATACCATTATCGAGTTTTTTTGTTGTACTATCAATCCAGCCGAAACACATAGCTTCTTCTACTGCGTCAATATACCAAAATGTGTTATTCTCTTTTGGTTTACCACGTTTTACAACAACCCAACATTCTTTTTCAGTCTTATGATTTTGTTCAAGCCATTGCCTTAACTCATCACGGTTTTTAGCTTTCAACAAATTGACTGGTCCCATAAGCATTTCTCCTTTATTGTCAACTTCATTGCGGAAATATTGTATTTGCAGCTCCTGTTGATACCATACTTCAAAATTCAAGAGTGCTTACAACGGGATCACCCGCAGACATAATGCCGAGCACATGAGGAAAAAGCGGGCGAATGTGACGCGATAGGGGATAAAAAAACCTTGATTTATGCGGCTTTCCGGGCGGGGAAATAAGACAATAAGGTTTATACCTTTACTCCCGAAAATGCCGTTCTATTGCGTAACATTTTGGTATCTGCATTCATAAGAAAACCGGGGCGCGGCGGCTGTATTGTAGCTGCCGCATCCCGGCTTTTGTCAAATTATAATTGCACTATATTGGTGGTTCACAATCTTCTTCAAGAAAGAACAGTTCGTCTTGTTGTGCCGGATGAACATTTATCCCAGCACTTTGCGGATGCAGGAAGCGCAGATGGATACGGCTTCCTCCATTTCCTCCGGAGAAATGACGAGGGGGGGATTGAAATACAGGACGTCGCCCAGGGGGCGGAGCAGCAGTCCCCGTTTAAGGGCTTCCCTGTAAATCCGGTACCCCATCCTCTGTTCGGACGGAAAGCTTTTTTTGGTTTCCCTGTTCTCCACCAGTTCAATGGCGTTCACCAGTCCCAGGCTGCGTATTTCCCCCACGTGGGGATGATTCCCCAGGGCCTCCACGATCATCCGGCGGAAAAGAGGGGCCTTTTCCCGCGCCCGGGGAATGATTTGTTCCTCGTCCAGGACCTTCAGCACGGCGAGAGCGGCGGAGCACCCCAGCGGATTGCCGGAATAGGTATGGCTGTGCATGAATGCTTTTCCTTCCCTGTAGTCCGCATAAAAGGCATCGTAAATTTTCTGCGTGGTGATGGTGATGGACATGGGCATATAGCCGCCCGTGAGCCCTTTGGAGACGCACATGATGTCCGGGGAAACGCCGGCTTGGTCGCAGGCGAACATGCTCCCCGTGCGGCCAAAACCGGTGGCGATTTCATCCGCAATGAGGTGCACGTTGTAGGCGTCGCACAGGGAACGCAGTTTCGCCAGATAAGCGGGAGGATACATCCGCATGCCTGCGGAGCCTTGGAGCAGGGGTTCCACCAGCAGGGCGGCGCATTCGTCCCCATGGCGCGCGAAGGCCTCCTGTGCCGCGTCAATGCATTCCGCCTGGCAGCAGCCGCGTTTGTTCCCGTTGGGGCAGCGGTAGCAATCCGGAGCGGGAATGCGCACGATGTCCAGCAGAAGAGGCTTGTAGAGTTCCGAATAAAGGTCCAGGCCTCCTGCGGAGAGGGCTCCCAGGGTTTCTCCGTGGTAGGCGTCGCTCAGGGACATGAAACGTACTTTCTGGCGGTTTCCGGTCTGGTAGTGGTATTGAAAACTCATTTTCATCGCGGATTCGATGGATGCCGAACCGTTATCCGAGAAATTGAATTTGCAGAGCCCCCGCGGAATTTTCTTCATTAGTTCTTCACACAGGGTGATAGCCGGTCTGTGTGAGAAGTTGGCGAAGATGACGTGCTCCAGGGAATCAAGCTGTTCCTTGATGGCACGGTTGATTTTGGGGTGGGAATGGCCCAGCAGGTTGCACCACCAGGAGCTGACCACGTCCAGATAGCGTTTCCCGTCCACATCATACAGGTTGACGCCTTTTCCGTGGTCGACCACGATAGGAGGCAGCGTTTCGTAATCCTTCATCTGGGAACAGGGATGCCAGATGTATTCCAGATCTTTTTTTGACCAGTCGGAGTGATTCATGGCAAAGGGCGCGAAAATGGAACGAACCTTATTTCATGCGGACTTCATATCCCAGTTCCGCCAGCATGGCCAGGTCTTCCCGGATGGTGACGCCGGCGGTGGTGAGCATATCTCCGGAGATGGCGGCATTCGCTCCGGACATGAAGATTTTCCTGCCGTGGTCCTTCATGGTGTTCCTTCCGGCGGCGATGCGGACGAAGCCGTCCGGCATGATGAACCGCACCAGGGCCACGATGCGCAGCTGTTCTTCCTCTCCCAGGGGGGTCATGTCCGCGTACGGCGTTCCGGGGATGGGGGTCAGAAAGTTGACGGGCATGGATTTGATGCCCAGCGCCGCGATGTCCATGTACATGTCTATCCGGTCTTCCATAGTCTCTCCAAGCCCCATAATGCCGCCGCTGCAAACTTCCAGCCCGGCTTCCAGAGCCCATTTGATGGTTTGCAGTTTGTCGTCGTACGTATGGGTGGTGCAGACATTAGGGAAATTGCGGCGGGAAGTTTCCAGATTATTGTGGTAGCGTGAAACGCCTGCGGCTTTCAATTGCTCGCAGTGTTTCTTGGAAATAAGGCCGTGGGAGGCGCAGAGGGAGATGCCGCAATGTTCGGCGATGTGCCGGTAACTGGCGCAGAGCCGGTCCACGTCTTCATCCGTCAGCCTCTTGCCGGAGGTGACGATGGAGTAGCGCAGAATGCCACGTTCGTCATTGTACCTGGCCCCCGCCAGGAGGGCGTCATCACTTAAAAGGGGATATTCCTCCACTGCCGTGGAGTAATGGGCGGACTGGGCGCAGTACTTGCAGTTTTCCGAACATTTGCCGCTGCGGCCGTTGATGATGGTGCAGAGGTCGAAGACATTCCCGCAAAAATGTTCCCGGATGGCGTTGGCCGCCTGGCACAATTCTTCCAGCGGTTCCCGGCTGAGGGCTATCAATTCTTCTCTGGAGCAGGAACCGCCTCCGAGCACCCTGGAAAGGAGGGATGATGTCAAACTCATGCGTGAAAGACTAACCCCGGCTCCGTTCACGTCAAGGTCAGAATGGCGAAGGAGGCGGATCGTGGAACCTTCTTTCCCGTTCTCTTATTCGGCTACCTGTTCCGGGGCCTTGTAACGCAGGGCCTGGAAGCCGGGCGCGGGTTGATATTCCCTGTCCAGAATGGCGATGGCTCTGTTGATAAGGTCACGGTTTTCTGCGGCGATATTATTTTTCTCTGCGGGGTCTTTCACGATATCGTACACTTCCCAGTTGTCCGGTTTTTTACCGGGAAACAGGTTGCGGCGGATGACTTTCTTGGAGTCGAAACGCACGGCTACCTGGCCGCCGTAGCCTCCCCCTGCCCAGACCAGGGGCTTCCTGTCATGCAGAGCGGATTTTTTGCCCAGAAGGACAGGGGAGAGGTCCGTTCCCAGCGGAGAACCTGCATCCGCTCCTGTCAGAGCGCACAGTGTAGGCATCACGTCCGCATGGAAGGCCGGCTGGGTGATGGTTTTTCCCGGGGCTATTTTCCCAGGCCAGCGGATAATGCCGGGGACACGTATACCGCCTTCATAAAGCTGCCCTTTCAAACCTTTGAGATCGGCTACGGAGTTGAAGAACCGGTGGTCTACCCCCCCTGCATCATGCGTGGTGCCGTTGTCGCTGGTAAAAATGACGATGGTATTTTTGTCCAGGCCACAGGCTTTCAGCGTGTCCAGCAGGCGTCCTACGTTGTGGTCCATCTGGGAAATCATGCCTGCATAGGCGGCCCGGGGGCGGGGATGGGGCAGATAGCCCCGGTTGCCGCGGTAGGGGGATTTATCCCATTCGCGGGGATAGCGGTCAATCCATTCCTGAAGAGGCTGCATGGCCACATGGGGTTCCAGCGGGGCGTAATACAGGAAAAACGGTTGTTTGCCATGGGCCTTTTCCTTCACAAATTCCAGCATTTTATCCGCAATAAGATCGGAACTGTGTTGTTCCGCGCGGTAGGTGTCCGCCAGAACTTCCCCTTTGGGCTGGGAACCGTGTCCGATAGTGGCGGCTGTCAGAGAAGTGTTGAGAACTTCCTTCTTTCCGTCATTCCAGAGGTATGGAGGATAGTAGGTGTGGCAGGCTTTCTGGTCCGTGTAGCCATAGAACCTGTCCACGCCGTGTTTGTCCGGCGCTCCGGTGGAACCGAAATCCCCAATACCCCATTTACCGAACACCGCTGTGGCGTAACCGGCTTTTTTCATGGCTTCCGGTAGAGTGTAGGTTTCCGTTCTGATGGGCCAGTCTCCTTTGAGGTCGCGCCAGTTTTCGCCCGCGTCCACGCGTTTCAAATCCTGTACGTCGCAGTTGCCCGTATGCTTGCCCGTCATCAGCACATTGCGGGAAGGGGAACAAACCGGAGCTCCGGAATAGAAATAAACCCATCGCTGTCCTTCGGAGGCCAGCTTGTCAATGTTCGGGGTTTTAATTTTTTTCTGACCGTAGCAGCCTACTTCCGCCCAGCCAAGGTCATCCGCATTGATGAGAACTACATTGGGCCGTGCCGCTTCCGCCACGGACAGCATCAGCAGGGAAAAGGCGGTAGAGAGAGTGATGTTGTAAAATGTGACCATACAGTAATAATAACGGAGAAACACTCTTCCTTGTTTCAAAAAATAGTTTCGTTTTCCTTACCGGATGCCGGATGAGATGCTCACAGGGTGAGCCTTTCGGTTTCCTTTTGTTTCGGACTACTTATTTATCCGAGCCATTCCTGTTTGTCCGGTTCCTTTTTATTTATATTTTTATATGGAATGATGAATCGTAAATATTTGTGGCAGCAATTTGCTTGTCGGACAGGTCATCAACCGGCGGCAAGGCTATTTCATATCATCCCGGCCAGATTTTTTGATGCTTTTCTTAAGATGCTTAACCGGAAATTCAGAATGAAAATAGTTCTGGGTGAAGCATTTTCCAATGAAATAGTGCTTTCTTGAGAAGATGGGCGGATTTACAATCCGTTACGGACAGTAAAAGAAAAAAACTCTCGTTCTCAGAGAAAGTGCCGCTCTTTATACGGTTATTGAAACGTGACTCCGCTTCAACATGCAACGAACTCTATAAAAGAGGGTTTGCCAAAATTCTACTTCAGACCCGGATATCGTAGCAATTTTCCGTATCCCCGTCATCAAGGTGGACCCAGGCAGATTTCTGTTCTACATAAGAGACCCTGATACATAAAGAAACGACGCTGCAAGTTCTTTTCTCTTAGAGTTACATCTTGACTCCGGATTGTAAATCCGCTAGAAAAAGGCGTTCCGATGCGTTGGTTTGATTCCTGAATTGAAGGAGAACGATGGATGCCGGTTTTAACAATTCTGTGGAGAAATTCATTCGTTCCTTTGCAGGGATTTGATTCGGGTATGCATGGGGGCCAATGCCAGATTTTATGATAAATGAATTGTAAAAAAATAGAAAAAGTTTCCTTGTGGCAGGGGATAATCATTTGGGCAGCGCTTGTACTGCTTTTTTTTGCTCCTGCCGTGTTCGGGGGAAAGGTTTTAGCTCCGGTGGATTGTGTGGAGTGCCTGTTCAAACCATTCGCAACCCAGCCAATGGAGGAAGTCCATAACCAATATAACGTAGATGGGGCTTCTCAATATTTACCTTATAGCTGGGCGATGCAGCAGTCCTGGCAAAGTGATGGGTATATGGGATGGAACCCTTATACTCACAATGGGACTTCACTGCCGGAAAATACCATGTTAAGCCCGGGGGATTGGCATCATTGGTTATTTGGTTTTCTTCCTTTCTGGACGGCATGGGATGCGGGAATCTTGCTGCAGTTTTTTATCGCAGGGCTGGGGATGATCATTCTACTGAAATCCAGGGGAATTCCCATTCCGTACGTATTGCTTGGAGCTGTGAGTTTCAGTTTTTATTCCCAGTTTATTATGTGGATATATGACCGGTGGCTCGGTGGAATAATCTGGGCGCCGTTGATTGTCTGGTCCCTGTTGGAAGGGAGAAGGAAAAACAAATGGGTGCATCTTCCCTCTATTCTCTTTATTGCTCTTGGATTCAGAGGAGGCCATTTGCAAGCGTGTCTCTTTGTTTTTCTTCTGGTGCTGTGCGTGTTTCTTGCGGATTGGTGGAAACGGGCAGACCGCTGGTCCTGGAAAGTTTTTCTGAAATCATCATCTTTTTATTTGATCTCCGGATTTTTGGCGGCGTTGCTTTCCTTGGATGTTTTTGTGGACACCCTGCCGCGCATGGAAGGCTGTAAAAGCTTGCCGTTTGTCTGGGGGCTGGAAAATATTCCTTTTCTGGCCACATCTGTGATGCCGACGCTCTTCGGCATTCCTCAGACAATCAGTATTTCCAAAGTGATTGGCGCTGATTTATTCGATATCAAATTTGGTGGAGGAGTTGTTTTTGTGCTGGCTGTTCTGGCATTGTTTAACCGCCGGGCACCGTTGACCGCCAAGTTTTGTTTTCTTGTCAGTTTAATTGTTTCATGCACACCTCTTTCCACTTTCCTCTATTCACGCTCCACGGTTGTGATGGCTTTTGGAATGAGCTGGCTTGCCGGATGGCAGTTATTTGACCTTAGGCGGCATCCGGTTCTTCCTATCTGGCGCAGACTTGCATGGTGGGGAATTGGAATTTTGTGTATATGGCTTGCCGTATCGGTGGCAGTTCAGTGTTTCCATGAACCATTGCTGTTAAAATTGCATAGCTTTATTGACGGAAACATAACGACTTCTCAGCAAAAATACCGTCATTCCTGGTATTTGCTCAGAAGCGAGCGTCTCCTGGACCAGCTGATGATTTGGGATTGGCGCAATGCCTTATTGATTTTACTGGTCAGCGTAGGGGGCTGGGCCTGTTCCCGCCTGAATATATCCAGCCGTTATCCGAAGTGGTGGGCAGGACTTGTGGTATTATGTACCTTTGGGGAACAAATAGTGTTTTCTTCTTCATGGATTGCCTATTCCGACAAACCGGAAAGCGGCTATCTTTATAAAGAACCGGAATGGATGTCCGAGTTTCGCGGATATGTGGGGGATGGTGCCGTTGTTATCGTCAATCCTCATAATGACTTGGATTTTTTATGTACTAATCATTTATCCACATATGGAATAAGGCTGGCCTCAGGTTATGAAACGGTGCAGCCCAGATATCTGAGACCTTTGTCGGATGGACATTATTATCCGAAAGATTATGCCATGGCCGGCATTTCTCATTTGTTGTGTGATGCCAAAGCCGGAAGGCCGTCTTTTGACGGGTGGAATCTGGTTCAGGAAACAGAAGATTTCTTCTTGCTGGAAAATCCCTTGTACCGTGGACGCTATTTTGTCCGAACCCAGGGGGAAAAGAATCATTTTTCTCCTGTTGTTCCGGATTGGAGAACGAATAATAAGATCCATGTCACTGTGCCGCCAGGAACAAAGGAATTGTCTGTTCTTGAGAGCTATTCCAGGGGATGGAGCGCCCGCACCGGGAAGGGGGAAGAGCTTCCTTTATCCAGTACTGAGCGCTATTCTATTCTTGTTTCTGTTCCGGATTCGGAACAGCAGACGGAAATCCTCCTGCAGTACCATACGCCTTACCGTGAATGGTATTACAGCATGATGGGGGGAACTGCTCTGTTTCTGCTTGTGGCGGCTCTCTTGCAGCGGCGCGTTAATATCAGGACGGAAAAGGAGGGATAGGGGACCGTCTCTCCGTCTTTTTGGGTTTCATGAAATAGCGGTCAGGGCAGGATGATGCTTTCTACCGCGGTACGTATGGTTTCATCGCCGAATTGGTCCAAGACATGTTTCAGAAAGCCCTGGGCAATCATTCTGCGCGCCGTCTGTTCCGGAATGCCCCGTGAAAGCAGGTAGAAAATTTCTTCCGGGGAAATGGAGGAAGTGGCGGAACCGTGCGAACACTGCACTCTGTCCGCCAGGATTTCCAGGCCGGGAATGGAGTTGGCTTCCGCTCTGGGGCTGAGAATGAGATTGCGGTTGCTTTGATAGGCGCTGGTGTCATGCGCGCCTTCCGCCACCAGGATCATGCCGCTGAAAATGCTGCTGGCTTCATCGTCAAGCACATTGGCGTAAAGCAGGTTGCTGGAGGCTCCGCGGTAAAGGTGCTTCTGGCAGGTTCTCTGGTCCAGCTCCTTGTTTTCCTTCAGATGGTTGGCGGAAAGCAGGCGGACTCCTGCGCCGTCTCCGTTCAGGATGCAGAACGTTTCCTGTCTGGCCCAGGCTGCGCCGGGATGGCTGACGAGATGTTCCATTTCCGCGGAATCATCCGCCATAATATGGGAAAGCTCCACGGCACGGGAACGGCTGTTAAGTTCCTGAACCAGCGCGTATTTGACAGATGACGCGGAGGAAAGGTGGTATTGCTGGAGCGCTCCGCAGAATTGGCGGCCATGGTCTGCGCTAAGGTGGCGTTCCAGAATGTGCAGGCGGCTTCCGGTTTCCGCAATGAGCAGCGTAGAGGGAAAAACGGCCACGTTATCTCCGGAAATGAAGTGGAGTATTTCCAGAGGGAGAGAGATTTCCCTGTCCGCCATAATAACCAGACCGTTGTGCTGGAGAGCCGTAGTCAATGCCGACAGTTTTTCGGAACCGAGCGTTTCCGTCTCTGTTTCCAGGTATTTCCGGGCGGTGTCCGGGCATTGCAGCACAAAGTCTTCCATATCCATTACGGAAAGCCCTTCCGGCAGTTCTTCCGGGATGGAAACGGGGAGCCCGTTGGCGTAAACAATGCGGAGGGCCTCCGGCATGGAGGCTCGTTCCCTGATGATGGGAGCCAAGGTTTCCGGAGCTGCAGGAGGAGCCGCTTCAACATGTTCCAGGGATTCGTTGCCGGGGGCTCCGAAACGCCAGGATTCCATATGGCGGGAAGGTTCCGGAAGCTGTTCCGCCTGCTCCAGGGCATGGCGCCGCCGGGCTTCAAACCATGCGGGAAGAAAGCCTGCGGGGAATTGTTCTTCGTTAAGCAAATGGTTCATTGTTTCCCTCCTTATCCGATGCTGTCTTCCATTTCCAGATCAATGAGCCTGCGCAGCTCCACAGAGTATTCCATGGGGAATTCCTGAACGAGGTCGTTAATGAATCCATTGACGGCCAGGGACATCGCCGCAGCTTTCGGAATGCCCCGCTGCTGCATGTAAAAAAGCATTTCTTCAGAGACCTGGGAGACGGATGCCTCATGCTGCACCGTGCCTCCATCCCCTTTTACCGTGATGGCGGGGTAGGTGTCCGTACGGCTGTTGGCCGCCAGAAGAAGGGCGTCGCATTCCGTGTTGTTTTTGCAACCCTTGAGTCCTTTGCCCATGATTACCTGGCCCCGGTAGCTGGCGCGCCCTTCGCCGATGCTGATGGATTTGGAAACGATGTTGGACGTAGTATCGTCCGCCGCATGGATCATTTTGGCTCCCGTATCCTGGTGCTGGCCCGTGTTTGCCAGGGCAATGGAGATGACTTCCCCGCGCGCGCGCCTGCCTTTGAGCACCACAGCCGGGTATTTCATGGTGAGGCCGGAGCCAATGTTGCAGTCTATCCAGCGGATTTCCGCATCTTCCATGGCAAGGCCGCGCTTGGTGACCATGTTGAAGACATTAGAGGACCAGTTTTGCACGGTGACGTACTGAATTTTCGCTCCCTTGAGCGCGACCAGCTCCACAACGGCGGAGTGGAGGGTGGAAGTTTCAAACTGGGGCGCCGTGCATCCTTCCATGTACATGAGTTCCGCGCCTTCGTCCGCAATGATGAGAGTTCGTTCGAACTGCCCGAAATTTTCCGAGTTGATTCGGAAATACGCCTGAAGAGGATGTTTGAGTTTAACCCCTTTGGGCACGTAAATAAAGGAACCTCCGGAAAATACCGCGCTGTTCAGGGCGGAGAATTTGTTGTCTCCCGTGGGAATGACTTTTCCAAACCAGGGACGAAAGACGTCTTCATGGTGTTTCAGGCCTTCCGTGGAGTTGACGAAGATGACGCCCTGGCTGCGGAGTTCCTCCTTCATGTTGGAGTAGGCGGATTCGGAGTCGTACTGGGCTTCCACGCCCGCCAGAAACTGGCGTTCCTGTTCCGGGACGCCCAGGCGTTCGAAGGTGCGCTTGACGTCCTCCGGCACGTCGTCCCAGCTTCGTTTGGGCCGTTCTCCGTCGGAGAGGTAGTAGCGGATTTGGGAGAAATCTATTTTTTTAATATCCGGAGAAGCCCAGTGGGTGGGCATGGGCTTGCTTTCAAAAACGGCAAGCGCGTTTTTGCGGAACTGGCGCACCCATTCCGGGTCGTCCTTGACGTCGCAGATGTAGTCAATGGTGGCCTCCGTCAGGCCGTATCCGGCATCAAATTTATGGCGTTCCGGGAAGGAGAAGTTCCCCTTGCTCCGGTCGAAGTCAAACAGGTTCTGTGTGTTCCCGTTCTCTGGCATGTCAGGTGTATCGCTCATGATTGATGGCCGGATGGCGGCATTACGCCTTTTCCGCTGTTTCCGCTTCTTTCAGGAACTCGTATCCCCTGCTTTCCAGTTCGTCCACCAGTTCTCCGCCTCCGGTCCGGACGATCCGCCCGTCAGCCAGCACGTGGACCACATCCGGCCTGATGTAGTCCAGCAGGCGTTTGTAGTGGGTGATAACCAGGAAGCTGCGGAAAGGGGAACGCATGGAGTTGACTCCTTCCGAGACAATGCGGAGGGCATCTATGTCCAGGCCGGAATCCGTTTCGTCCAGAATGGCATAGAGGGGATCCAAGAGAAGCATTTGCAGCACTTCATTGCGCTTTTTCTCTCCCCCGGAGAAACCTTCGTTAACGGCGCGTGACGTGAATTTGCGGGCCATGCCGAGCTGGTCCATTTTTGCATAGAGCGTTTTGTAGAAGGTGACCGCATCCAGTTCCTCCCCATGGGGCATGCGGGCCTGCATGGCCGCACGAAGGAAGTTGGCGTTGGAAACGCCGGGAACTTCCATGGGGTACTGGAATGCCAGGAAGAGTCCCGCCCTGCTGCGTTCGTCAATGCTCATGTCCAGCAGGTTCTGTCCGTCCAGCCAGGCTTCCCCCTCCGTTACCTCATAGTCCGGATGTCCGCAAAGAACTTTGGATAAAGTGCTTTTCCCGGACCCGTTGGGCCCCATGATCGCATGTACCTCTCCCTTGGGAATTTCCAGATTGATGCCTTTAAGTATTTCCGTGCCTTGCACGTTGGCGTGCAAATTTTTAATGACCAGACTCATGATGATGAAAGAGAGTTAGCCCTGCGGCGTGGTGATGGAACCCCTCATGGTGATTTGGGCTTCTTCCACGCACACGTCGTCGGGCAGGTTGATGAATTCCTTCAGGTCCACGCCTTCCTTGATGGTGATGTCGTAAATGCGTCCGGTCCGGGTGTCCTGGAAGTGACCGTGCTCAACGAGATTGGGACAGAAGCGGGAAGAGCTGCGTTCAAAGTTGACCTGATTGACCAGGCCGTGGTTCACCAGCGCCTCCAGGCAGTTATAAACGGTGGCCAGGGAGATGCTGGGGAGTTTTTTGCGTACCCGCTGGTAAACTTCATTGGCAGTTGGATGATCCCTTTGTTCCAGAAGAACCTGATAGACTTCCTGCCTTTGCTTGGTAAGTCTCAACCCGGAAATGACCGGCAGGGTAGAGGCGGTGCGGACGGCCTGCTTGGAATCTGTTTTGGGATTCATATCTTATTTTTCATGCTCTGCGTGGATAGTGGGGGAGGGGCAATTGTTTTGCAAGAACAATTCCTGTTATTTATTGGGGCGCGGAGAAGGACAGAAAAAGGGGCGGTCATCCCTGTGGATGGCCGCCCCTGCAGGGAGATAGAGTAATCCGTATTTTAGTTGGCGGCTTCAGATCCTTCCGGAGCCACATTGACGCGGCGGCCTTCGCGGTCAAAGAACACGCGGCCGTCCACCAGGGAGAAGATGGTGTAGTCACGGCCCATGCCTACGCCCTTGCCGGGGTGCCACTTGGTGCCGCGCTGGCGGATGATGATGTTGCCCGCGATCACTTCCTGTCCGCCGAATTTTTTAACGCCGAGGCGCTTGCTGCGGGAGTCGCGACCGTTCTTGACAGAACCTTGACCTTTCTTGTGAGCCATAAGATGATAAAAATTAAGGGTTGAAATTAGGCGTTGATAGCGGTGATTTCCAGCTTCGTCATGGCGCGGCGGGAACCTTTTTTCTTGTGGAAGCCCTTGCGGCGCTTAAATTTGAAAGCGATGATCTTTTTGCCGCGGAACTGGCTGACCACCTTGGCGGAGACCGTAGCTCCTTCCACCATGGGGGTGCCGACGGTCACTTTTCCGTCATTTTCCACCATAAGCACCTGATCGAAGCTTGCTTCGGCCCCCTCTTCGAGGGTATTGATGCATTCAACGTCGATCACGTCGCCCGTCTGGACGCGGTACTGCTTGCCACCTGTTTTGAAAATTGCGTATGCCATTGCTATCACTGTTAAGGTTCGCCCGCAGATGCGGGAGCCGCAATAAACCATATGACTTTCTTTTAGACAAGCAAAATTTCATGGAAAAATGAGCGAATGGCATAAAATTTTTAGAAACGGCCCCGTTTTGACTCATTCCCCGGAGGAAATGAGGGAGCTGGGGAGGCAAATAGGTAAAATTTTAATGCCCGGCGAAATTTTGGGCGTGGTGGGTGAGCTGGGGGCCGGAAAGACGCACCTGACCCAGGGCATTATGGAGGGGCTGGGGAGTTCCGAGGCGGCTGCCAGCCCGACATTTTCCCTGGTGCATGAGCATGCTGACGGACGCCTGCCGGCGTGCCATTTTGATTTTTACCGGCTGAAGGATGAGTCCGAGCTGATTGGCATAGGGTGGGAAGAGTATCTGGACGGAGAGACTGTGCTCATTGTCGAATGGGCCAACCTGTTTCCGGAAGCGCTGCCGGAAGAAACCTCATGGCTGCTGCTGGAACATGAAGGAAGCTGCCTGCGCCGCGTGTCTCTGGCTCCTGCGGAATAAAACGGAGATCAGTACCCGATGCTTTGAGAAAACGCTTTATCAAAGCCGGGGCTGAGCCAGATGGTATTATGCATGGCTCCGGGGAATTCCTGGTAACTGACCGGTACGGAGAAACAGTCCCGAAGCCGTTTGGCGTGGTTCGGCGGAATGACTTCATCCGCTCCCGCGGCCAGAATGCTGACAGGGCAGGCGACTTTGGGCGCGGCCAGGTCCGACCGGAAGTGGTCCGGAAGGAGAAGCCTGACGGGCAGGTACGGAAAGAGGCCCCGGGCGGTTTCCAGAAGGCTGTCAAAAGGGACCAGCAGCACCAGTTTTTTCACGTGTCTGACGGAGGCTACCTGGGTAGCGACTCCGGAACCGAGGCTTTGCCCGACCAGGATGACGTCGTCCGGCGTTCTTCCGGTTTCCTTCAGCACGGAGTCAAGAATAGCCAGGGAGTCTCCCATGATATCCTGTTCCGTAGGAGAGCCGGTGCTGAGTCCGTACCCGCGGTAATTGACCAGGAGCTTGGCATGGGGAAAACGGTCCAGGTAGGGAAGCATCATGGAAATATCCATGGCGTTCCCTCCGTAATATACCAGGAGGGGCTGCCCCTTTTTTTCAATAAGCCATCCGCTGAGTTTGGCCCCATTATGGTGGAAGGTGCGCCGATGCGGTTCCCAGGCGGCACGTTTTTCCAGATACGCGGTTTTGTCCTTGGGCTGGGGCGGCAGGTACACCAGGGAACGGACGGAACACTGGACGCATGCCAGAGCCAGAACCCCGGCAAGCAGAAGTGCGCACGGGATTTTCCATGTTCCCGTTTTCAGTATCCTCAGAAGATTCATGGGACGTTTTTTTCCGTGGTCATGGCTCCGGCTGTCCCGGAACGGAGCAGGGCTGTGCCCCGTTCCTGGCAGCTCCAGCCATTCAGGAAGGCCGTTTTTTCGTTCGCATCCGGGCGGCGTACGTCATTCAGAAGTATTTCCCGGGAGGCCGTTTTGAAATGCAGCTCCGCGGAAGCCGCTCCCTGGCTGCATGTTACTGTAGCCGTTTCCGGAACCCCTCCTGCGATTTCCAAAGTTCCTCTGCCGTCCCCCAGCGAATGGTAAAAAAGAGTCATGCCGGAATGAGGATGCCGGATTTCCCGTTCGGAAACGGGTTCGCTTTCCCCTTCCAGGACAATCGCCGTTCTGCTGCCGTTGGGGAACCATTCCGCCTGGACGTTATCCGTTTCAAGCGTGGCGCCTCCGCGCCCGCAGGCGGAAAGAGCCGGCAGGATGCCGGGCAGTAGGAAGAATGCTGATCGCATGGAGACAGTGTCCCTGAATTTGGTATGGAAGGCAATCTCTCTTTTTCTCTGATGGAAGCTTCTGGACGATCCATATTTTTTCTGATAGAAGGAATACGGGAACGGAGTATAAAAAATATGTTCAGCCGGATGTTTTCATGGAGTTTTGTAGTTGCAGCGTGTTTGGCGGGATTATTCCCGGCACAGTCCCAGGGCGAGGAAAAAGCTGCCCAATCCGGAACCATAGCCGTAAAAGTTCCTGCCTCCAGTCTGCTGATGGCCCGCCAGGAGACGGGGGAAACCCGGTTGGACCGGTCTTTAAGTAATGTGGGGTTGAGCATAGGCGGCAAAAAATATGCCACGGGAATCGGTACGCACGCTACGTCCATGATTCCCCTGCCCGTTCCGGAAACCCCGAAAGTTTTGAGGCTGGAAGGTGCATGCGGAATTGATGACGGTGCGGATGGAGACGGAAGCGTGGAATTCCGCGTGATGAGCGGGTCCGAGGTTTTATGGAGTTCCGGCGTGATGAGGAGGGGGATGGCCGCGAAGAAGTTTTCCATTCCGGTGGCGGAAAACGGCATACGGCATCTTTACCTGATGGCCGACCGGGTGGACAATAATTCTTACGACCATGCGGACTGGGTAGATCTGGCCTGGAAGACGACAGGAAGTGGGCAGGGGATGAAGGGAGCTGTGGTGAATGCCTCTGAATTCGGCATGGTTCCCGGCGTCAGAAAAGATCAGGGGCCGGCGCTGCGGGCTGCCGTTTCCGCTCTCCGGAGGCAGGGCGGGGGCGTTTTGAACATCCCCAGAGGCATTTACCATTTTTATCCGGAGGGGGCTTTGAACATGAGTTTCCATATTTCCAACCATGACCAGCCGCTGATTCATCCGGTGTGTGTGCCTCTGGCCGATTTGCGGAATGTCCGCGTGGAGGGCAATGGTTCCCTGTTTCTTTTTCACGGCAAGGTGGTTCCCCTCCTGGTGATGGACAGCGAAAATGTCAGCATCAACCGTTTATCCGTGGATTACGAACGGTCCTGGTGTACGGAGGCGCGCGTCGTGAAGACGGATGACCGGTTCACGGAAGTGGAAATAGACAAAAAGGCCTACCCTTACGAAATCCGGAACAACAGGTTCGTTTTCCAGGGGAAAGGCTGGGAAGAAGGAATGGGAAGCTGCATGGCCTTTGAGAAAGGGACGGGACATATTATCGCCAATACATCGGACATCGGCTGGAACGGGCATGTGGAGCCGCTGGGCGGGAGCCGTCTCCGTCTGTCCTGGGACCTCAGGCAGAAGGGAATCAAGCCGGGGGATACGCTGGTTCTTCGGAATTATAACCGCCCCCATCCGGGATGCGTGGTGTACCGGGCTCGGAAAACATCACTGAATGACGTATCTCTGCACCAGAGCTCAGGCATGGCCCTGCTGGTCCAGCGATCGGAGGACTTTCATATGAAAGGCGGCGGAGTCATGGTCAGGAAAGGCACGGGGCGCGTACACACCGCCGGAGCGGACGCGACCCATTTTTCCAACACCCGGGGCGGAATCGTGGTGGAGAAAGCCCTGTTCGAAGGGATGATGGATGATGCCATCAATGTTCATTCCACCTGCCTGGGCGTGATGGAAGTAGTGGACAGCCATACCCTGAAGTGCAAATACATGCATCGGCAGGCGGTGGGGTTTGAGGTGTTTCTTCCCGGTGAAAAAATCCGTTTCATCAACGGTCCTACGCTGGAACCCGGCGGAACGGCCACCGTGAAGACGGCAGTGAAAAAGAATTCCGCGGAGATGGTGATTACGGTGGAAGAGCCGCTACCCTCCTCCGTCAGGGCCGGGGATGCCGTGGAGAATGCGGATTTTTACCCTTCCGTGGTTTTCCGCAACAATATCGTCCGCAACAACCGTGCCAGAGGATCTCTTTTTACAACGCCGGAGAGAGTGCTGGTGGAGGGCAATTTGTTTGACCATTCCTCCGGCTCCGCCATTCTATTGGCAGGGGATGCCCAGGGGTGGTATGAAAGCGGCGCCTGCCATGAAGTGGTGATCCGCAAAAATACATTCATTAATAACCTGACCTCGCGTTACCAGTTTACGAATGCCATCATTTCCATTTACCCGGAAGTCAAGCAGCTGGACAGGCAGAGGGATTACTATCATCGCAATGTGCTGATAGAAAATAATGTTTTCAAGACGTTCGATGTGCCGCTGCTGTTCGCCATTTCCACGGACAACCTCAAGTTCATCAATAATAAGGTCATTTACAATGACGAGTTTAAGGGATGGGGGCAGAAACCTTTCCAATTCAGAAGATGCGCCAATATTCTGATTAAAGATAACAAGGTGCTGCCTCCCCGCACATGGACCCTTGAGGACTGCAAGCTGGAAAATACCCCATCAGATCAGGTCCGCTTTGGTGGATAAGTTTTTTATTTTACGCAATATCCGTATAAACAACATTTTTTTGCGGATTGCATATCCGGTGGCAACATATTTTCCTAAGATAAAAACATCAATAACTTTTCAAAGTTGCAGAGATAAGAAGAAAAAACAAATTTATTTTCATATTTATCTATTGATATTCATATGGATATGTGATTTCTTCCTGTAAAAAAGCAGGCGGCGGATATGCAATCCGCTATGTTGCCTTGCACTATGTGCAGGGAACAAAAGAGGGCGGCGGAAGGCAATGACGGGGGCATCAAATATTGGTGGATTTTACCTTTTTTGTCTTTCTTTTTTTCCCTGAATAACCAAAGTTTTTGGATTGATGAATGTTGTACTGCATTGTGCGCCATGCAGCAGGGAATGGAGGGATGTTGGAAGAAGATTTGTGAAATTGGCGGTAGCGATGCTCAAATGGCCTTTTATTACTACCTTTTATTTTTGTGGCATCATCTGACGGGTGCGGAGTCTGAATGGATGCTGAGGTTATTTAATATATTCTGGGTATTTTTATCATCCTGGTTTTTCAGAAAGGAACCAAAGGCGCTGGTGATTCTTTTGATTTCACCGTTTTTTGTTTATTATTCTAACGAGCTGCGGCCCTATATGTTGCAGATAGCGGCCTCTTGCGCTGTCTCCATGTTGTTTTGGCAGGTTAGCCGGGGAGAACCGATAAAATTCCATGTCTTTTTTGGCTCTCTGTTTTTTTTATGTCTTACAAGCCTGACAGGGGTTGTATGGGCGCTCGGTTTTGCTGCAGCATTCATGGTCATGGCATTCCGGCAGTTTGGAGGGCGGAGGTTTTGGCGAGCCCTGCTCTGGTGGATTTTTCCATTTTCCGGGTTGGGAGCATATTATCTTTACACTCTTTTCTTGGGTGCCCGTGCGGTTTCCATCTCTTCCTCCTGGATAGTCAATGCATGCGCTTCCATGTACGAGTTATCGGGATTGGCCGGCATGGGGCTTCCCGTCTAGAATTGAGGATGTGCATGACTCCTGATGCTTTATGGAATATGAACGGATTGGGGGCAGGGATGATCTCCGGCGCTATTCTTCTGGCCGGTTCTGCCTGCGGCATCATTTTGTGGAATAAGCGGGCTGAGAGGCCCTTGGTTCCTGCTTTGCTGGTGTTGATATTGCTTCCAGGGGCCGTATTCCTTTATGGAACGGAAATGATGGATTTCCGTTTTTCCGGACGGCATTGCGCACCGTTATTGCCTGTATTGTGTCTGGCCTGGTCCCTGGTGGCGTCATGGGATTGGTCGTTCCCCAGGATTGCCCAAACTATCCTGTTCCTATTAATGATGATTGTTTGGGCGGTGAGCGATATTCGTATTCGTTGCAATGATTTGTATGGCCGTGAAGATTTCCGCTCTGCGGTATCTTATTGCAAATTATTGCAGAGCAGTCATGTTGACATTTTACTTTTATGCAATGGAGCCGGAAAGGAGTTTTATGGATGGATTCCCGGCCCGTTAAAGGACAAATGGTCTGATTATAAGGTGATCGTAGTTTCCCGGCCATCCGATTATGCTGCTTTTCTCCAGTCCATAGAGTCTTCCGGCAAGTATGAACGTTCCGAATTATGCCGGGGGTTTGTCGTCTATCGGCGGGGTGGAATCTCCCAACGAGAGGGGTATTGATGTTTTTGCTGTTGTTTCAACATTTTGAGAAGAGACAGTGTCATTATAGAAATGATGGATATTTCTTCCCGCCTGGTCAAAAGATGCAGGAAATTTATTGAACCGTACCGGGTGACGGACGGCAGGGGATTCAAGTTGTCCCGCTATGATCCCGGCGATCTCGGCAAGCTGGGCAAAGACAGCAAGAAAGAGGCTGTGGATAAGCTGGAAAAGGGCATCGAATTGCTGGAGCAGCTTCAGGAAGTATTGTATGCCAGCGAGTCTCATGCGCTGCTGGTGGTGCTGCAGGCGATGGACAGCGCGGGAAAGGATGGCATTGTGAAGCATGTGATGGGAGGCGTCAATCCGCAAGGGTGCGTAGTCAGCAGCTTCAAGCAGCCTTCCACGCTGGAACGGAGCCATGATTTTCTGTGGAGGTGCGTAGCGCGCCTCCCCAGGCGGGGGATGATTGGCATTTTCAACCGTTCCTATTATGAAGAAGTCCTTAGCGTGCGCGTGCATCCGGAGTTTCTGGCCGGAGAGGGATTTAATCCCTCCCATGCCAAGAGTGCTTTCTGGGAGGAGAGGTTCAGATCCATCAATAACCTGGAACGCCACCTGCTCGCCAACAGGACGAGCATTGTGAAAATATTCCTCAACCTTTCCCCAGAGGAACAGAGAAAGCGCCTTTTGGCACGGCTGGATACTCCGGACAAAAATTGGAAGTTTTCTGAAGGGGATATTCACGAACGCGAATTCTGGGACCAGTACCAGAAAGCGTATGAGGAGATGATACGCCATACTTCTTCCCGGGAGGCTCCATGGTATGTGGTGCCGGCGGACAACAAATGGTATTCCCGGCTCGTCTGCTTGTGCGCCATTGTGGAGGCCCTGGCGGAGATGAGGCTGGAATATCCGAAGGTTTCCGGGGAATTGAAGGAGTTCTTTCCCAAATTCCGGGAGGAACTGGAACGCCCCCTGTCCAGGGGCGGGGATTAGAGCGGCATTCGGAAACGCGGAGAGAAAAACGGCGCGTCAGAGGGAGATTGCCCTCCTTCTGCTGCGCCGGCGCATTCCGTGCCATTGGGGCAGGCTCCGTTTCCGTCAGCGTCTGCGTTCCCAGGATTGCACCTTGCCGTTGATGAAAAGCACGTATCCGGTGTTTACCGGCACATAGGTGACATCATTGTAATAAGGATAATAGGGACGGTAGAAGCCCGGCCCCCAGTAGGGACAGCCCCAGTAGGGGCCGGCCCAGAAAGAGGGGGGAGGGGTGTAAACCGGCTGGAGGGAGGAATAAATCCAGCGGGTGGCGGATTTCCCGTTAAGGTGGCCTTCCGCTACGGCGGAGGGGTCCCCCCAGGCCAGGAAAACGGCCGGCGGAGACATTCCTTCAGCAATTTGTCCGGATTCCACCAGTGTTTTCTGGCTGGGCGGGAGGGAATTGAAAAGGGCCGGGTTTTTCTGGATGCGCGATGCCGGGGTGGACACGCAGGAAGCAAGGCACAGAGCGGCGGACAGGGTAGTGAAAAGTAACTTCCAACTCATGATGTACATACGGATAACACTCACTTTGACTCTTGCCAAGGGTCTTTTGTTGAGTAAAATGTACGAACACGTTATGAAAGCGCTCCGCAATCTGGCTTTAGCTCTGATGGTTCCCGTTCTGGCTTCTTCCCTGTCCGCAGCGGAAAAGCCGGAAATAGTTGACGAATATCTCCCGGTCGGCAAAATGGCGGAAGCCGCCGCCGTCAGCGTTGTGCTTGATGAAAGCCTGCAGCCGTTTATGGAAAAGATAGACGGCGTTTTCGCCTCCCTGCCCGACAAGGACAAAAAGGAGCTTGTCGGCCAGATTGTCCCCGGCCAGCCCGTTCCTTATGATGAGCGCCTGGGCTGGACCAAAGACGAATATGCCAAGTACCTGGAGTGCTGGAAGCTGAAGCAGGTGCAGGAAGTGGCCCCTGTGGCCCTGGGTATTTTCGCCTCGGGGGAACGGAATATCTGGGATTTGGCTGCTGTGGCGCAGCAGGGGCCGCTGCCGATGAGCACGCTGAAGTATGATTCCAGCACCAAGTCATGGATTTCTCCCAACGGAACCCTGACCCTGAAAGGGGACGTGTCCTATGACGAACTGAATGTATACGGCGCATGGAGCGGCAAAGAATGGACAATGGAAAAGAAAACCATTCTTTCCACCCTGACGGAGACTATCATTGCGGGCAAGACCAAGGACGGCAAGTATGCCTATTTCGTTTACAACATGTCTGAAAAGAACCCGGACAACGTTGCCATTGCCAACCAGTCCATCGTTCTGCGTGTTCCCGTCACCCGCATCGCGGGTGACCCTTTGCTGGAAAAGGCCAAGGCCAAGGCCCGCCAGTAGGGATATGATGTTCCTTTCATTTCCGGTAAGACAACAATGCGTATCATCAGCGGAAAGGCCGGCGGCATAACCCTGTCTGTTCCCAAAGGGGAGGTTCGTCCCACGACAGACCGGGTCAGGGAAGCCGTTTTTTCCATCCTGAACCCGCTGATGGACCAGGCCGACGTGCTGGATTTATTTACCGGGTCCGGCGCTTTCGGCCTGGAGGCCCTCAGCCGTGGGGCCGGAAACGCCCGCATGGTGGATTTTTCCCGTCTCTCCTGCGCGGCGGCCAGGGCCAATCTCGTCAAGACGGGCTTGGAAGGCGGAACTGTCATCCAGGGAGATGCCGTCCAGTTCGTGAAAAGGGAACTGCTGGCCGGCAGGAAGTACGATATTATTTTTGCAGATCCTCCTTATTGCAAGGGGCCGGCGGACCGCGACTTTATTGTTGAACTGGCGGAGGCCGGAGTTGCCGGACTATTGAAGAGTGGTGGCGTGTTTATTGCGGAAGTGCAGGAGGGCTGGGGTACCGGAAGGGAAGGCGCCGCGGAAATTGACGGCCTGAATCTGGTGGATACCCGCCGGTACGGGAAAAATATGCTGCTGTTCTACCAATTGCCTGAGAAGTAAGATGAAAGCCTTCCTGTTTTCCCTCTGTTACAATATCCTGTATACCGTCGGGTGGTTGGTAACGCTGCCTTCCTATCTGCTTAAGCAGAAGAGGAGAGGCGGATTCGGCACGGGGCTTCTGGAGCGTTTCGGGCTGTACCGGGTCTCCTATAACCGGGAGCCGAAAGGGGTGTTATATGTGCATGCCGTGAGCGTGGGTGAAGTGGTGCTGGCTCTCAAGTTTCTCCGGGCGTGGCTCCGGGAACGCGGAGGTTCCGCCGTGCTGGCTACCAGTACGGCTACGGGGCATGCTACGGCAGTGAGTGCGCAGATTCCCGGCGTGCGCGTGATTTATGCCCCCTTTGACCTTCTGGGGCTGCCGGGGAGGTGTTTTGACCGTTTTGAACCGGAGGCCATTGTCCTGGTGGAGGCCGAGTTGTGGCCGAATTTTGCCCGTGCAGCCAAGGTGCGCGGCATACCCATGGCGATGATTAATGCCCGCATGTCCGCCAGGTCCGAGAGCCGCTACCGCGCATTTAAATGGATTTCAAAGTATTATTTTTCCTTCCTTGACGCGATGGGCGTACAGGACAAGGGGGATGTCCGGAGGTTTGAATCCGTGGGCGTGCGTTCCTCCATCATCCACGTGACGGGAAGCATCAAATTTGACCAGCAAATGGCGGAACGCAGGGAGGCTAATGCGGAGTTTGCCTCCATTTTGGACAAACTGAAACGCGGCAAGCCTGTAGTGCTGGCCGCCAGCACGCATGACGGGGAGGAAGTTCTGATCGCAGAAGCGGCGCGCAAGGCGGGAGGCTTCCCCCTGATCGTGCCCAGGCATGCGGAACGCCGCCATGCCGTGGTGCGGGAACTGGAGGCCCAGGGCTGGCAGTGCGTGCTGCGGACTGATGGCGAGATTCCGGAAACCCTGAAAGATCATGTTTGCTACATCGCGGATACGACAGGGGAATTGAGGGACTGGACCGCTCTGGCGGATGTAGCCGTGATCGGAAAAAGCTTTTTGGCGGACGGTGGACAGAATCCGGCTGAAGCCGTCGCCTGTGGTGTGCCCGTGCTGACGGGGCCTCATATGGAAAATTTCGATGCACTGGTTCAGCTGCTTGAAGGAGTGGACGGAATTGCCAGATGTGATGAAAACCGCTTGGCGGACGTGCTCAAGGAGATGCTGGACAACCCCCTGCTGGCTCATGCCCAGTCTTCCCGCGCCCAGGTGGCGTTGAAGGCCCATTTCGGCGCTACCGCCCGGACCATTCGCATGATCTGCATCATGCTCAAGATTCCTGTTTGATATCGGGGGCTTTTTGCCCCCGGGGTTCCGGCCTGGAATGGGGAGGAAGGGCGAAGACTTCCCCCTGCGGAGCATCAATGATGATGTCAAAATGCTGGAAAGTATCCACGCCGATCTGGTATCGGCCCCCTGTTCCCGTTACGGCGAAGGAAAGGCCGTCCATTTGGAAGTCCGGTCCCATGCGGAGCGTGGAGGGGATACCCAGTTTCATGACAGTACAGTCCCCATTGTGGCCGTTAATGTCGGTCGCCTTGGTGGTGAGCTGATTGCCGTTCGGATCCGCGGGCCACTGTTTCAGCGGGGCCATGGAAAGAGAAGAGCCGGAGTCAAGAGCCAGCGGGAAAGTGTCTCCTCCCCGGGAACAGCGGATGTAAAAAATTCCGGAAGGATCACGTTCCACATCCAGCGGTTTCATGTGTTGGGGGAAGCGGGAGCGTTCCAGAAACTGCAGGGAAGCATTCCTGACGGACAGCAGGAACGGAGAGAACCCCAGGTAGTTGATGCCCAGGATGCCGTCTATCTTCACCTGCATGTCCTTTTGCAGGGGAGTAAGATCCAGGGCAAGGCCGAAGAAGTTTTTAATATGAAGCCCGCCCATGGAGAAGGACCGCATGGCAAATAGCCGTGGTGCGGCACGGACGTTGGAACCGGGGGCGATTTGAACGTCTTCAAGCGGCAGGCCGGGAAAATTCTTTTTGATGAATTTGATGTCAAATGTGGAGTGGGAGGCCGCCGTGTCCACAATAAGATTGCATGGGACTCCATTGACAGTGCATTGCGCTACAAGAAGCTTGCTGTGGGCATCCCTCTCCAGCTTTACGGGCTTCAGGTCAGTAATGGACACGGCGGGACCGCCTTGAGCAGGAACCGGCTGTTCTTCTGCGGATAAGGGAAGCGCCCCCAATGCCAGAAGAGCCAGGAAAGTTCGGATGAGGCTGCGTGAAAATAGCATTCTTCACCATTAGGTGCGTTTTTGCAGTTTGACAAGCCAATTTTGACGGTGAATCAGTCATGGCTACGGTGGTTGGGTTTGTGGCGGCGTTCCAGTTCCACGCGGTCTTCATAATTCCGGGCCTGCACTTTCCGGTCTCTTTTTCCGGCCCGTTCCACGTTCATTTGCCTTTTTTTTCTGACGTTTGGCAAGCCGGGCGATTTCATTTTCCAAATTCAGGAAGTTTAAGTACCGCTCCTTGTCCAGCTTCCCCTCGTCCACGGCTTTCCTGATGGCGCAGCCGGAATCTTTACCGTGGCTGCAATCCGCAAATTTGCATTCATGGGCCAGCTCCGTCAAATCCGCAAAGCTTTCACGGAGGGTATGTTCATCAGTCCACATCTGGATTTCCCGTATGCCGGGGTTGTCAATCAGCAAACCTCCATGCTTGAGGAGCACCAGCTCCCGCGCCACTGTCGTATGGCGCCCTTTGCCGGTTACTTCATTGACTTCACCCGTCCAGAGCCATTCATCCCCCAGCAGGGTATTGACCAGGGTGGATTTTCCAACGCCTGAGGAGCCGACGATGCAGATGGTTTTTCCCTTGGAGAGGCATTTGCGGAATTCCGTGATTCCCCTGTTGTGCAGGGCGCTGATGCTGATTATGGCGCATTCCGGGGAGAGCTCCCGCAGAATCTGCATGGCTTTTTCCACTTCCTCACTGGAAAAAAGATCCGTTTTGTTAAGCAGGATGAGAGGAGATGCTCCGCTGCGGCGGATGAGTGTAAAGTAGCGCTCCATGCGCCTGGGGTTGAAGTCCGTTCCCGGCTCCGTCACTACGGCCACGATATCCACATTGGTTCCCAATACCTGTTCCGCGCTGCTTTTCCCAGGAGCTTTGCGGGAAAAACAGGTCTGGCGCGGGAGAATGGAGCGTATGACGGCTTCGTCTCCCGCTTCTCCCGGATCAATCGCCACCCAGTCTCCAACAGCGGGCAGTTCCGCATCCGTTGCCGCATCATGCCAGAGTTTGCCGCTGACGACGGCGTCCACATCTTCCCCGCCGTCCAGAAGAGCAGTGAAGTTGATTTTTGTTTCCCGGATAAGACGCCCCGGCATCCAGCCTGGTTTGGCAACGGCGTCGAAAGCACGTTGAAAGTGGTCGTTCCAGCCTAAATCCTGAAGAGTGACGGGCATGAAAATGGAAAATGTAGTTTTGGGAAAGGCCGCCGGCATTTACATGCCGACATTGGATCGTGGGGCAAACCTTCTTCCGGTTCAAGCGTGGAACGGGTCTGCCGTGCGCCATGACGGAGCTTTTCCCTGTGCGAGACGGCATGCGCGCTCAATGATTTGAAGGGCAATTTGCGTTTTAGGCGCTTTTTCCAAAAGCTCCGTCCGGTCCGGGTAAACGAGCAGCACTTCATTTTCAGAGGAGTTAAAACCAATGTCACTGCGGGAAACGTCGTTGGCCACAATCATGTCGCACCGCTTGCGTTCCAGTTTGCCGCGCGCGTAATTTTCCACGTCATGGGTTTCCGCCGCGAAGCCTACCAGAATGCCTCTGAAGCCGAATTCGCGCGCATGGAGCCAAGAATATCCGCAGTACGTTCCAGTTCCAAAATCATGCGCTCCCCCGTTTTCTTGATTTTGCGGTCCGGAACGGAGACGGGGCGATAATCCGCTACGGCGGCGCTGAGGATGGCGGCGTCGGCGTAGGGAGCCTGGTTTTTGACAGCATCATACATTTCCCGTGCACATTCAACCGGCAGGAAGTCCACGCCGTGCGGGATGTCCAGGGAAGTGGGGCCGGAGATGAGAAGGACGCTGTGGCCTTCGTGAACAGCCGCTTCCGCCAGGCAATACCCCATTTTTCCAGAGGAGTGGTTGGTGAGGTATCTGACGGGGTCAATAGCTTCCCTGGTGGGGCCTGCCGTGATAAGAAAACGCATGAGAGGCATTATGCGGAATCACGGGTAAAAGTGAAGAGTGATCTTGTGCAGCTGCGCATTATGTTCCGGCTTGACTCCTTCCCGCGATTGGGGGAGTTATGAAGGCGTGATTTATTGGGATAATAACGCTACCACACCGCTGGCCCCGGAGGTTTACGAGGCCATGGAGCCGTTTTTAAAAAAAAGAACGGTTTTTCAACCCGTCCGCCGGTTACGGCTGTGCCAGGCATGTGCGTGAGGCGGTGGAGGAGGCCCGTGCGGCCGTTGCCGCCCTGTTGGGCGCATTTCCTTCGGAAATTGTATTTACTTCCGGCGGAACGGAGGCGTCTAATATGGCTTTCCGCCAGATGGCCGGGGAGCGGGAGGGAGGGATAGGCGTTTTGTCCACGGACCATGACGCCTCCTTGAAGACGGCCCTGGCCCTGGGCAGCGGCTGTGTCTGCCCTGTGGACCGGGAAGGGCGAGCGGTTCCGGAAAAATGGGAGTCGATGTGCGCAGGGGGCGTATCCGGCGTTTCTTTTGCCTGGGCCAATAATGAGACAGGCGCATTGCAGGATGCGGCGGTTTTGTGTTCCTCCGCCGGGAAACATGGAGTTCCCGTGCATTTGGATATAGTGCAGTGCGCCGGAAAAATTCCCGTGGATTTGCATGGAATGGAAGTGGATTATGCTTCCGTATCCGCACACAAATTCCATGGCCCCAAAGGGATTGGATGTCTGTACAGGAGAGCGGGGGCTCCTTTTTCCCCTTTGCTGTTCGGGGGGGGGCAGGAGTACGGTTTGAGGTCCGGCACGGAGAATGTTCCGGGAATCATTGGTTTTGGTGCGGCGGCGCGGGCGGCATTGAGGCACTTGGAGGAGGACGCCGGACGGCTGTCCCGGATGCGGGATTCTTTTGAGGCTCTCCTGCGGGCACAGGTGGGCGGCGTGACGGTGCATTCCGGCGGAACGGAACGTATTCCCAATACTTCCAATCTGGCGTTTGACGGATGTACGGCGGAAGCGCTGATGCTGTTGCTGGAACCTGCCGGCCTGCTGTGTTCGGCTGGGTCTGCCTGCCATACGCTGCAGCCGATGCCTTCCCACGTGCTGACGGCCATGGGATTGTCTGATGAGGCGGTACGTTCCTCCCTGCGTTTTTCCCTGTCTTTCATGACGACGCAGGAGGAGGTGGAACAGGCTGCCGCCCTGGTGGGCTCCACCGTTCGGAAGGTGCGCGGCGTTCAGTCTTCGCGTACCGGCCCGGTGCTCGTGTACAGGCCAGAATGGAAGGGCTGAGAGGCTGGGGCGCTTTTACAGAAAGCCGTTTGTGTTCCATGACACCGGAGCTCAGTAACAGCGGTTCCCTCCCTATCAATGCTTTTACAGATGTTTATGAGGCGATTCTATTGCGGCAGAAATATATTGCAGATTTTTTGCTCATTCGCGAATCGACTTAAAATTTAAACGTGACGCCCATATTGACGTTGTGGCGCACTTTGTCCGAAACGTCCGCGGCATAGTCGGCATAGACGCTCCACTGTTCCGTGATGCTGTATCCGATGCCTGCGCCGAATACGCCAGCGTCCCTGTCCATTTTCCAGCCCCTTACCCTTATGAAGGAAGAGCCGAGCATGGCGTTTACTCCGTAGCGGTCGTCGCAGAATTCGTGCGTGTAGAACATTCTGCCCGTAAAGTAGAAGCCGTTTGAAAACGCGTAAGTGCCCTCGATTCCCACAAGCGACTTTACGCTTGTATAGTTTTCTGATTCCGCGCTCATGCGTTCTTCCCCGCTTTTTTCCGTGAACGACGGGTTCATCAGGAAGTCCGCGTTTACGCCGATTGTGGGTTTCAGGTAAAATCCGGTGTCGGCAAAAGGCTTCCACGCGTATCGAACGCCCGTGAAGACACCGATGAGGTTTGAATTCCAATCGGCTTTGCTTTTGTTCAGGATGTTCATCCTTTCGGCTTTGTTCATGCCGAAAGCATAGGTCGCGCCGAAGTACCAGTCAAAGTTGCCGAAGAACCGCCAGTCGGTGTAGGCGTTGACCGCAAGGCTTTGGGTTTCCGCCTTGCCGCAGTTGCCCTTGCCTGACGATTTTGCCTGAAAACCGCCGAAGCCGAAGCCCGCAAGAAACGTGTTACCCGCCGTGTATTCAAAATTCACCAAGCCGCCCGAAATATAGTCGCTCGACCCATCCATGTTTTCATCGCCGCCGTAGGTGGCAAACCTGTTTATGTTGCGGACGGTAATGCCTGAAAAACGCCCCCCCGAAACTTCCGTACCGCTGCTTTTTGCGCCGAGGCCGTCGATTGCCGCGCTCGTGCGGTTGAGCGTGTCGAGGTGGATTATGTCGGCAAGATCCATGTTCATGCGCACGCTGTGCACTACCGACTGCGGAAGTATCGCACCCAGTGTGCCGCTTTTTACCATTGCGGCGAAATTACGTTTTTTGGTAACTGCCGCCTCGTTCGCCGCGTCGTCGCCGTCGATGTATTCAAGATCGTCGTAGGTTTTTGCCAACGCCTTTTCGAATTCGTTTGTCGCAACTGCTTCGGCAAGATAGGTGTTCTTCTCGATTTCGTAGCCGACATTGCTGCCGACGTTGACGTACTTCACGGTGATGTAGGTGTTTTCAAAAGGATCCAAGTCGCCGTCGATCATGCCCGAAATGTTGTTCGAGACGACGTCGTGCGTGCCTTTCAAGGCGGTTGCGGCGGTGAGGCTTCCCGAAGAGTCGTCGGTTGCGGAGAAACCGAAGATGTTGTCGTAGTGGTTGTTGATGGTGCCGCGCAAGCCCGCGCCCCCGAGTGTCCCCGCGCTGATTACGGTCGCGGCTGAAGAGTTTATGCCGAAGACGCTGTTTATCGTAAGTCTGTTCCCGCCCGCCGAAACTGAACCCGTGAGTGTTGCCGAACCTTCGTTTGACAGTATGAGGTCTGTCGTCGAAACGATGTCGCCGCTCACAGTTTTGCCGTCAAGCACATTGACATTCGTACCGCTTACGCGGATGTTGCCGACATCGCCGACGTTCAGTCCGTTAGTGACATTTGTTGCTGAGATGTCGCCAACGGCGTTGTTTACCGTCGCCGAATTAACCGAGTTGAACGAGACGTTGCCGTTTGCGTTTTCGATTGTCACCAAAACGGCGTTTGAAATGTTTGCTGATGTCTCGACTGTGTTGACTTTAATATACCCCGAATCCTCGCCCGACATACCGATTTCGAGCGAACCCACTGATGCGGTAATGTTCAGGCCGGCAACCGAGTCGAATTTCATTTTGCCTGAAACCGTGCCGATTGTTGATTCTGCGGCAAGATGTTTACCCTCGATATTGCCGTTGACGACTACATTGCCTCCGTTGTTTAGCTCCATGCCGGCGTCCGCCATGAGGTCGCCGTTTATCGTCGCGCTGCCGTCGAATGTCAGATAGAGGTTTTTCGAGCGGATTGCCTGGGTGCTGGAGTTTTCGTTTGCAGCGATTGCCGAGATTTCCGAACCATCAAGCATTTTTAAGTGAAGCTCGTTTTCCGCCCAAATTCCGTAGGCGTTGGAGTTTTCGCTTGAGGATAGGATTTTGCCGCCGAGGGTGATGTCAGCGTTGTCGGCAAAAATACCGTTTGCCAATCCGTTTTCAGACGAAACCGTAATGTTGCCTATGATGTTTTCATTTTGACCCGATTTTGTAATGGAGTTTGCAAAGATACCCGTGGCATCTGCGCCGCCTGAAACCTCCAAATTATCTATCCTGATGTTTTCGAGGTTTCCGGCTGTGGAAACAGGGTTATCTCTGCCTGGCGCGGCGATTATGCCTGCTGCGTTGCCGCTGATTCCCGCGCTTACTTGCATATCGGATATGGTGAGGTTGCGGCCGCCTTCCGTCAGATGGATACCGGTTGCATTGGTGTACCCCTTTACTGTGATTGCATTTGCTGTCAAATCGCGCTTGACACTTTTTGCGTATATACCCGTTGCTTCACCCTGCGTGCTGCCCGAAGTGATTGTGCTTTCGATGTCGAGTTCGCCCACGGAAAGCGAGTAGATGTCGCCCGCAGCAGAGGGGTCCATGGCCGCGTTTTTACCAACTTTTACACCGAAGGCGTCTTTTGCTGTCACGTAAATTTGGCCCGAATAGTTATTTTTGAGCGAAACGTCGTCGCTGCCGAGCTGGTTGGCCAGTATACCTATCCCCGTGCCTTGTTTTGCATTGATTGTAAGTGAACCCGAAATCGTCATCGCCTGCCCGTCAGAACTGCTCGACGTGTTCACACCCACGATGTAGGAGTCGTCGCCGATTGTTTTTGCGGAATTCCCGTCCACAGTGTAAATTCCCGAAATTTCGAGGTCTGTAATTTGACCGCTGGTCTTGATGAGTCCGAAATCTTTATTAGTCTCGATAGAGGAAACGTTCCCGAAGCTATAATATCCACTTCCGCCCAGAACGCCTGAAGAACCTGTGGTTGTCTTGTTGTCCCACAAATACGAGCTTGCACTTACAGTGCCGTTTGTGCATTTTATGTTGCCTTGGTTTTCGATTCTGATTGTGTTGGTGAGGCGGTTCCCGTATAGTTCAAGACTGGATTGGGAATCCAAAATAAGGATTAACCCCGTGCCGCCTTTATCAAAGTCCCCCGATGCGCCCAAACGCGAATTTTCTAATTTCAGCGTCGTGTTGTTTCCCTCAGAAGTCGGCTCCACATATTTAATGCGGATCGAATCGGGAGATGTCCAAACGTCTTTTAAGATAATTTCTTTTGTGTCTCCGAATATTTCCGAAGTCCCAGGGACTGTGCTCCCGGGGGTTATTGGTCCTTCCAGAGTAATGCGGTCGGCAACCGTATTGCCCTTGCCTGTTATCACAAGCGTTTCAGAGGAGGAATCGTAGTTGTATGTTTGGGCGCAGGCAATACCAGCTGTCGCCAACAGGGAAGCAGCAATCTTTTCCATGTTTATTGCAGAAAATCTATGGTGTTTTTCGTTTATTTATACAATTCTGAAACAAGCCTACCTTTACTCATTTTCAAATACTAAATAAGCGATTTTCCTTTTCAGATAAATTCAGGGGATGGTCAAGTATAAACTGTTATCAGCTCAAAAATGGTGTGACCGGCCATAAATCACGGTAAGGGTGCATTCCTAAGTAATCGTAAGGGTCATGGATGTGCAGGGACGGCGGCCGTGTTGTCGGGTTTGCCTGCCTGGTGGGGGAAGGGGAAGAAGCCGCTCTGTTTGTGGCGCCGGAGCGCCAGTGTGAAGGAATAGGCACAGCGTTGCCGGATTGGGTGAAGGAACAAGCAAGGGAATGCTGACGGTAGGGGCCTATGAAGAGAATGCCCACGCCCGCGCATTCTATCGGCGCGGAGGGTTTGAAGAAATCGGCTCCAGGGAAGATGAGCTGACGGGAAGCCGGGAGTACTGGACGGAATGGAAAGGAGAGAGTATATGATCATCATAAAAAAGGCGGAAGTTCCGAAGAACTTCCGCCCCCTGTAAAGCAGGCCGGCGTCAGGCGAGCTCCACCTTGACGCCGCTCTTTTCAATCTGGTCGGCCATTTCCGGAGAAAGGGCCTCATCAGTGATGAGCATGGAAACCTGGGAGGGCGCAACGGTATAGAATGCCGGGTTGTTCGCTACGCTGGTGGAAGGCATAGCGATGATTACCTTGGCATCCGCGGGGATGACGCTCTTGATGAATTCGGATTGCAGCATGTTCTTGTATCCGGCGCCATGCTTGGGGGAGTAGCAGTCCGGCGTCAGCACGACCATGTCAATGCTCAGGGACCCGGCGGCCTTGGCGGCGTCCTGCCCTACATAGACCAGGGCTTCACGGTCGAAGTGCCCGCCCGTGCAATAGAAACTCAGGTTCGGAATGCCTTCAAGCCGGGTCAGCAACGTGGGGTTGTTGGAAACCACATGCGTATCCTTGGAATTGATGTGGTTGCATATTTGGTAGCCCATGGTGCTGCTGTCAATGAACATAACCACGGAAGCGGGAATATTCTGAACGGTTTTTTTTGCAATCCTGATAGACACATCGTCTTGAGTGACAATGTCTTCATGGAGGGATTTATGAGTAAGCGCCAGAGCGCCGCCGTGGACGCGCTTGAGGAAGCCGCGTTTTTCAAGGTTAATCAAATCATTGCGGACCGTTTCATCCGTGACCTTCATCTGTTTGGCCAGAGCGATGGTCCTTGCAGCTCCATGTTCAGCCAGCGTTTTCAGAATGAACTCCTTGCGTTGGGATGCTAAATACATTTGATTTTGTTTTTCTATGTAGAATGTTTACACGTTCTAGGCGTTAAGTTGTTTTCTAACAATTTTTCACTAGAACAGTCAAGCGTTAGAAATTCTAAGTTTTGATTGTTATTGTGAATAATGCAGATTTTGTAATAATGGGACAACGGAATACCGAGAAATGTACAAAAATAATTTTACGATGCACAAATTAGTTATCGTTATGACAGATTTTATCAATCTGGAATGATGATGGAGGCAGGATCAAAGTTGGGAGTGGGGAGCGAAAGCTGGAGATGGCGCAGTTTTTCTACCATCAGGCGGGCGACAACCAGGTTTCTGTACCATTTCCGGTCTGCCGGGATGATGTACCAGGGAGCTTCCGGAGTAGACGTTTTTTCAATGAGATCCTGGTAGGCTGTCTGGAATTCATCCCAACGATTCCGGTCATCCAGGTCATCCATGCAGAATTTCCAAAGTTTATCCGGGTCCTGAAGTCTGGATTCCAGCCGTTTTTTCTGTTCTTCTTTGGAGATGTTTAGGAATAGCTTGATGATGACGGTTCCTTCTTCCGCAAGCATGGATTCAAAGTCGAGGACATGCTTGTAGCGGCGTTTCCAGACTGGGTCCGGGAAGATTTTTTTCACGCGGACGGCAATGATATCTTCGTAATGGGAACGGTTGAAGATGGCGATCTGCCCTTTGGCGGGGACTTCTTTGTGAACGCGCCACAGGAAATCGTGGTCCAGTTCCTCAGTAGTGGGTTTTTTGAAGGGTACTACGTGCAGCCCCTGCGGATCCACCCGGGAGAAGACATGCTTGACGCAGCCGTCCTTGCCCCCTGCATCCATAGCCTGAAGAATAACCAGAATTTTGTGCTTGTGCTGGGCAAAAAGTTTTTTTTGCAGTTCCTGCAGTTCTTCCCTCAGTTTGTCGAATTCAATCAGGGATTCTTCCTTGGTTCCGGAGAAAAGAGATTTGTCATCCGGAGAATAATCCTTTAAACGTAGTTTTTTGCCCGGAGGCACCAGGTAACGGTTCATCGTACGCGAAGTTAGTGTTGAAGATGAGGGTGAGGAGGGGGAAGATGTTTTCACAGCGGCATGTTTGGAAGGAAAGCCGGGCCCGAAGAATTGCTGAAGGGCGTTTTTGATGACTTTCCTTTTGAATTTGGGGAACATTTCCAGTTTGAGATTCTGGAGGGGAATCCATTTCGTTTTTGAAAATTCGGGGCTGCGGTGCAAATCCGTTTTAGGGCGTCTGGTTTTGCAGCGCACAAGAAAGTAGGTTTGTTCCTGGCCTATCCAGCGCGTAACTTTACGGTTGTTGGAAGGGTATTTGTAACGCAGGCCGGGCAGGCGGCTGACAATGGTGTATTCCGTGGGGCGCAGGCCCACTTCCTCCCATACCTCCCGCGCAAGAGTCTGTTCAATGCTTTCGTGTTTAATGACGCCTCCCTGCGGAAAGTGCCAGTACGGGTTGCGGCCGCTGTCCTTGCCCAGCAATACACAGCCTTCAGCGTCCATGATGATGGCTGCTGCGTTGAGTCTCCAGTTTTTTGCTGTGGGGGGGGTATCCATGGCAGGAGGAAAGGTTTCTTAATCCGCAGTTTGATCCGGTGTTGCCGGCTTTCCGTTTTCCGGCGCGGAGGCTTCCGGTTCATCCTGCCAAATGAAATGTTCCAGCTGGATGCGGCGCGCGTAAGCCGCTGCTTCCCTGGCTCTGGGGCCGGAAGTCTGCGCCAGTTTTTTTGCCAGTGCCAGGGCTCCGTCCCAGTCCTGAAGCTGGCCCAGCAGGCGGATGGAGGCGAAGCCGGCGTTGTAGAACCAGTGCCAGTCCCTGCGTTTGTTGGCGGAACTTCCGCTGGGCGTATGGGCCAGAATGGAGGCATAGTCATCCAGTGCCTTTTTTTGTTCGTTCATTCGTTCATAGAACTGGGCCCGCTGGGTCAGAGCCTTGAATTTCCAGGCCAGTCCCAGGTTGGGCGTGTCCAGGATTTCCGTACAGAGGTTGATGGCCTTGCAAAGAGTGTCCGAATGGGTATCTTCCTTAGCTACCCAGGCATCCGCCTGGATGGAGAGGGCCAGCAGGCGCATGTAGCGCGGCAATGGGGAGGAAAGCAGGTTTTCCAGGGCGGCGATGCATTGGTCCGCTTTCCCCATGCGCAGCAGAACGGAGGCTTCTTCTATTCTGGCAGGCTGGGCAAAGGGGGTGTCCCCCGTGCCTAGGGTTTTGAAGATGTTCAGGGCGGCGTTCAGCGTGCTGCCGGTATTGCTTTGCTGGGCGGCTTTTCCTGCCAGAAAGAGGGCTGCCGCCTGAAGAGGGCTGTCAGGGTATTTGGAGGGGAAGGGCTGGAGGACAAGCTGCGCTTCATGGAAGTCTCCGTGTACAGAAGCTCTCCCAGTTTGAGGTAAAGCATATCCGCCTGTTTGCCTTCCGAATCCAGGGCAATGGCTCGTCGGCAGGACTGAATGGCGCTGGGCCATTCCTGCCGGCTTTCCGCCTCCAGAATATTCAGCCGCGCCAGCTGCATGGTCTGTTCCGGAGACAACTGCTCTTTTTCCAACAGGGGAAGGATAGCCTGCACGGTTTCCAGATCCGGAGGGTTGAGATTCAGGGCTACTTCCACCTGGTCCAGCCGCGCCTGGGTTTTCAGGGCCGGAGTTTCCGCCAGAGTTATGAAATTTGCCAGCAATTCAGCAGCCTGAGGGGCCATTCTTTTAGCGGCGTAATGGGCCTGTTCAAAGAGGATGCTCTCCCGGAGCCGGGAAGAGCCTGCGGCTTCCTTGATGAGAGCGGCAGCTCCGGAGGCGTCATTGGCGTTCAGGGCGGCCAGGTTTTCATTGAACAAGGCGTTTTCCGCCGTTGTTTCCGAAGCGCGGCGGGCCGCTTCCCGGAAAAGTTTCTGCGCCAGGGAGTAGTCTTTTTTGAGGAAAGCCAGGGCTCCCTGTTGAAAGACGAGGTCAGGGGATGAACCGGGATATTTGGAAATAAGACGTTCCGCATCCTGCAGACGGTTTTTATCCAGCAAAACAGTAATGGTATTCAGAGAAAGAATTTGAACGGGAAGGCTCTGGGGATATTTGGAGAGCCCCTCTTCCGCCATTTTGACGGCGCCTGACAGATCATCTTTTTCCAGAAGAAGGCTTCCCATGGCATACATGGCTGCCGGCTGGCGGGATGCATCCCTGGCTTTTACCCAGCCGTTGAGTTTTTCCAGAGCCTGGGGATTGGTTCGAAAGATGTCTTCCTCCAGCAGAATGTTGAAGGCGTCCATCAGCAAGGCGGATTCCGCTTTGCCGCCAATGAACGCCAACAGGCGTTCCTCCGCCGTTCCGGCGGTGTGCGGAGCTTCCTCCTCCTGAGGCTGGGACCGCGTTTCCTCTTCCGCCTGTTCCGGATTGCTTTTTTCCCGGGCTATTTCCGCCTTGGCGAGAGCCAGGCGGCCCAGATCACGAATTTTTTCCGGATAGGATTTGTTGTCCATAACGGCGGAGAAGGTTTTGATGGCCTGGTCCAGATTTCCCTGTTTGCCGGCCAGCTTGCCTTCTATGAGCTCGGCGTATGAACGTATGAGCCGGTTGCTGTCCGTCCCGTCTTCCGTTTCCGTTTTGAGTTGTTCAAGAATAGCGGCGGCGTTCTGGTAACATTTCTGATTCACCAGTACATCCGTCAGAAGAAGGCGCGCGGGGTGGGAAACGGCGGGGGATTCCGCCTGCCCCAGCCTGCTGAGGGTTTCCAGTAAAAGCTGCCGGTCCTGAAGCTGGCGCGCAAGCTGGGCTTTCAATTGAAACCCGTAGAGGGAAAGCGGATCCGTTTCCGGGATAGCGGTAAGTTTTTCCAGGGCTTTGGTAAAGGAGCCTTTATTGAAGAGGCCTACCGCCGTCCAGTAGGATTTCATGGGAGAGTCCGGCAGCTGCTCCCAGGCGTTCAGTCCTTCTTCCGTTTTTTTGGCGCGGATCAGGGCTTCTGCCAGAAAAGGGCGGATTATGGCTTTTTGTGATTCCGCAAGGTTTTGGGAAGACAGGCATTCCTGGAAGTGTTTGCTGGCTTCCAGGGGAAGGCGGTTTTCCAAGGCTTTCAGTCCCTGCTGGTATTTTTTGTTTTTTAGGAGGTCCTGCCTGTCCTGCGGAAAGGTGTCTCCCGCAGAGGGGGCGGCAGCTGCAGGGGAAGCGCCGCCCAGGGAAAGCAGGACAGCCGCGCAGGATGTGAGAACGGCATGGGGAAAACGGAAGCTGGAAAAGGTTTGCATCATCGTAGGATTATGATTCAGGCCCCATGAAGATGAGCCGGATGTAGCGTTTGCCGGCGGCGGTAAGCTTAGGGTCCTTGCTGGAGCCGGAAACGCGATTGCAGGTCCTGTACAGTTGGGAGAAAGGATGCGGAACGGCCCGGATGACGACGGGTTCCGTGCACGGTTGGCTGGAAGGAGTCACGGAAACGGGAACCCCTTCTCCCGTGAAACTGATTTCCCAGGATTTGGGGTCGGAGGGCCCCGGCTTCAGCAGGAAGGGGTAGCGTTTGAGGCTGGGCGGTTCGCCGGAAGAGGGAGACCGCACGACGTATTGGACCGGCAGGGAGGAGATATGGCGAGAGAGGGAAAATTCCGCCCCGTCCTTGCATTGCAGGAGGACGGGTGCCGGGTCAAAACCGGCCAGATTGAGTCCGTTATAGGAACCGTGGCGGTTGGGAGTGCCCAGTTTCAGACTGGAATACCAGTTTTCAAAGTCATCCTGCAGTTTGAGGCAGAGTTCCAGATGCACATGAGCACGCGTTTTGTTCAAACCCACCCCGGAGTATCCCAGCTTTCCAATAACGTTTCCGGTTCCTACCCGGTCGCTTTTCCTGCAGGAGACGGAGGCCAGATGGGCATACAGGCTGTAAAGCGGGCCGTCCTTCAGCTGGTGCTCAATGACCACATAGCGGCCGTAATTGCTATGGGTGGGGTTGGCGGAGGCATGGACTACCGTGCCTCCGGCTACGGGGTGCACGTCGTCCAGCGGCGTGCCGGAAGCATCCCTCCTGAGAGGTTTAATGTCGATACCCTCATGAAATTTGACGGATACGGGGCCTGCCTGGGTTCTGACGAGGGTCCGGGTAAAGCCGTAGGCTCCAGCTTCCCACGGCTGGGATTTCTTCCCTTCAAAATTGCGGTCTACATACATGTAAAAGTCCTGCGGGCGGTTGTCCAGCAGGGCTGTATTTTCCGTGGGGAAGCGCACTACAATATCCGCCGTCAGGAATGGCATGCCCCAAAGGAACAGGAGAATGCCGGTCAGGAGAGGAAAGGATTTGCCGTGCATGCTGATACGAGGGGTGCTGGCTCAGATCCGCCCCCGGCGGGTGCTGATCACGGTACGGTCTTTGTGTTCTTCAGGGTCTTTGGCCTCCTTCTTTTCCTGAGCAGGGTCCTTGCTGGGAAGAAGAGGCTTGGTAACGGCGGCCAGTTTGTTGATGGGTTCTTCTCTCTTGGGATCCGCCGGGGGAATAAATTCCGCCATGGCGGCAAGATCCGCCGGGGAGAACCCTCCCATGACTGCCAGTTTTCCTGAGGTGACAGGTTTGCTGTAAAGGCGCAGGGGCTGCATGGCATGGCCGTTGACGATGGGCAGTATTTGCCTGCCCAGGTTGGAGGCGGTTATTCCTTCCACCCGGCTGCCCAGGCCTTTCCGGACGTTGACGACGATGCCGTAGGTGTTGTCCGGCGCAGGGAAGGAATAATAGGATTCAATGTCCTTATGGGAAATAAAGGGGGCCTTGCTATAGTAATGGCCGTCCCTTTCAAAGGCGAATTTTTTGCTGTCCGTCGCTCCCGTCTCCATATGAAAGCTGATGGGATATTTATCCGGACCGCAGGAGCAGAGCATGAGGGAACCGAAGAGGAACAGGAGCATTTTCATATGCATCCATGATAGAAGATTTAGTTCTCCGGGGGCAAACCAATAAACAGGCATGGAGCGATTTTTGCCGTCCTTACGGCAGAAGGGAGAGTGTTTTTTGAATAATCCTGTCCACCGGCATGAGTTTTCCCGCGCCTTCCGCTCCGCAGGCCAGAATTCCGGATTCACTGGGGCCGAGGATGTAATGATCCTTCCTTTGCTTCAGAACGGCCGCGTTTTGCTGCGTGGCCGCATGTTCCCACATGTGGACGTTCATAGCCGGGCAAATAAGCACTGGAGATTGGCAAGCCAGGTAGAGGGAACTGAGCATGTCCGGAGCGAAGCCATGGGCGAAATTGGCCATGGTGTTTGCCGTGGCTGGGGCTATAAGCAGAAGATCCGCCCGTTGGGCCAGTTGGATGTGCGGGGGAACCCAGTCCGTCTTTTCATCCTCAAAGGAGGAAAAGACAGGGTTGCGGGAAATCGTGTGCAGGGTGAGGGGGGTGACGAATTCAAGGGCCTTGGCTGTGCAGACGCAGTGCACTTCATGACCGTATTTGACCAGGGCGGAAGCGATATCCGCCGCCTTGTATGCGGCAATGGAGCCGGTGACGCCCAGAATGATGCAGGCCATGAATGGGAAAAGGTCAGGCTTTGGAGGCGTTTTTGCCTTCGTCGATAAGTTTCCAGAAGTGCTTGGACTGGCTCAGGATTTCATCTTCCCCGGCAGTCGGGGAAATATTGGTGCGGAACAGGAAATCGTTCAGGCTGTTGGCGTGCAGAACGCGGTGGACGATCACTTTGCCTTCGATGACTTCAAAGTAAATGCGGTAATCTTTGGCGACGTAGCGATAAAGAATTTTACCATCCTTTTCCATCTTGCCGAAACGGGCGTCATCCAGGGTCTGGAGGGTGGATTCTGAGACTTGGAAGTCTCCGAGCAGATCCAACTGTTCCAAGGTGGGGATGCTGGATACTTCCGCAGCGCTGATTTTATTGAAGACGATTTGAAGCACGCCCTTTTTTAAGTGCGCCGGCGGGCGAGTTCAAGCCTGAAAGAAGGTTCTGGGCGATTTTGAGCGGGAGCCGGCCGAAGCCCTGGCATTTACTTGGAGCCCGGATTTGGATTAACGGGGATCCTGCGTGGGGAGGATTCCCTTGCTTGTTACCACCTGGGTGCCGCGGATGACTTCGATAGACAGAGGTTTGTCTCCTGTTAGGTAATAAGTGGCGTCCAGCATGTCTCCGTAGTTGCGAATGGGCGTGTCGTTGATGTTGATGAGGATGTCCCCGGTCTGAATTCCTCCCCGTGCAAGAGGACCTCCGTTGATAAGGCCCTCAATGACGGGGGTTGAGGAGTTGATGTCCAGCAGGCAACCCAGGCGCACTCTTTTGGCTTCCGGATGAGTTGCCAGGAAGGAGATGGCACGGGCGGGCAGCAGGTGGCAGGTTCCTTTGCGGGAAACGCCCAGAACAATGCCGACCAGACGGTTTTCAGAGTCGTAGCATGGTTGGCCGATGGGGGGGACTGCCAGCTTGGGGAACTGGGCGCGGATGAGCCGCAGGGGGAAACTGGTGTCCCCGATGGAATGTTCCATGCCCACGTAAATTCCCTGCGTGGTCTCATTTTTGCTGCTGGCAAAGGACAGTTTGTCGCCGCGTTTAAGAATACCGGGAGGGGTCAGGTCTGCCTGCCCGTCGTATATACGGGCTGGCTCCACCTTAAAGATTGTCAGGCCTGTGAGCTTTTCCTGGGCCCAAACCTGAAGGGGCGGGGTACTTTTGTCCCCGAGATGGTAAGTCACGCCTCCGTTTTTTAAAACCCGGTAGGGAATCAAGGAGGCCAGCATGTCTTTACCGATTTGCGCCGCCATGGTCGCATACGGCGCTCCTTCCGCCTGGGGGAGGATGGCTTCTACCTTAAAAGGGACAGGCACGGCCGTTGCCTGGCAAATCAGGCCTGCAACGGCTATGCCCGTCAATATCGGAGCCAGGTCCATCATGGATTGTTACATCTCAATGAGAACGCGGGATACCGGTTTTTTATCGGCATGGGAATCAGGTTTCAGCTGGTTGTCTTTGGCCGATGTTTCATATGAAGAGTCTCCCGTGGTGAATTCAGGTTTTTCCGTGGGAGCAACTTCGGTTGAGGTTCGTTCAATAGTTTCCTTACTTACGGGAACGGCTTTTTCCGTCAGGAGTATTTCTTCCTTATCCTTGGTGGAGGATACGTAAGATTCAGAAGGTTCATCCATGTTTCCGGATGCGATAATAACGCCTACCGCAGCTAATGTCACGATGGACATGGAAGCATAGACCCACTGCCAACCACGAAAGTTCTGCAGATAATTGTCCAGGCGTTCGAGCAGCAATTTCCAAGCAGAGTGGGCAGCCTGATCGGTTTCCTTTCTGAGATGAAAATTGCGGAGGAAATCTTCCTCGAAGGTGTCATGGTAACAGGCTTCCTTGCGGAAAGATGCCAGCATGGCCACCAGAGTTTCCTCTTTATGATCTGTGGATTGTTTATCCATCGTCGTTGATGTTAAGTATAATAGAAGTTAGAATGTGTCAGTCCCGAATTTGGAACTATGCGTTTGACATGGCGGCGGGAATTGACGTTCAATATTTTTTTCCCTGATTAACTTAGATATTCCGCCAGCAGCCCCTGGAGTTCCTTGTGGGCATAGTGCAGACGTGATCTGAGCGTTCCTTCAGAGATACCGAGAAGGGCGGATATTTCCGTATGGTTGAGCCCTTTTACGTCATGAAGAACAACGACTTCCCTGTGTTTAGTGGAAAGTTTCTTCAATGCTTCGTTGATTTTGAGCTGCAATTCATTTAAATGGGTACGGCGTTCCGGGTCCGCCCCGTCCGTTTCATCCGCCATGTTCATGTCCTTTTCCGTATGGTCGCCGTACTCGTCGTCGTCCAGACTGTAGGTCATTCTGCGGTTGCGTTTTTTCAGGAAGTTTCTGGCGTGGTTGACGGCAATGGAGTGCAGCCATGTGTAAAAGGCGCTTTGTCCATTAAAGTAGCGCAAGGCCCGGTAGGCTTTGGAGAACGCTTCCTGGGCGATGTCATAGGCATCGTCGTAGTTGTCCGTCATCTGGTACAGGGTAGCATGGAGTTTGCGGCTGTGGCGAATGACAAGTTCGTCAAAAGCCCGCGAATCTCCTTCCCGTGCCCTGGCGACCAGTTCGGTGTCTTCCAAGGTCGTGTATGAAATGGGTGCCGACATGTTGTCGGCAGAATACCCAAAAAAAGGGAGCCGCTACAAGGGCAAATCGTATGCACGGCCCCCTTTACCCTCAAACCAGCGCATGTATGCCACATTAACTGTGGTGTATCCGCCCGGAGTTGGGTAATCTCCGGTGAAATACCAGTCGCCGCAGGGGCCTTCTATGGATTCATGGAGGTTTTCGATGGTCTGGAAAATGACTTCCACGGGGCACGGAGCGTCATGCGGAGTGACCAGGCGGGTGATTTCCCGGGAGATTTCAGCCTCAGTCAACCCTTCGTAAATAGCCTTCACGCAATTGCGCCGTTCTTCCTTGGGCTTGGCCAGTTCTTCCCTGCATGCCTTGTATACTTCTTCCAGCAGACGGGCCTGTCCGTGCTGCTTGATCAGGGAGACGGCCGCCTGGAAGGCAATGAAGTTGCCCAGCTCGGACATGTCAATGCCGTAGCAGTCCGGGTACCGGATTTGCGGGGCAGTAGATGCAATGACTATTTTCCGGGGATTGGTGCGGCCCAGGATGCGGAGGATGGACCTTCTCAGCGTAGTGCCGCGGACAATGGAGTCGTCAATGGCGACGAGTACATCTTCCGGCCCTACGGCGCCGTAAGTGAGGTCATATACGTGGGAAACCAGCTGCGCACGGCTTTTTCCTGCGTGATGAACGTGCGCATTTTGATATCCTTGTGGGCGATTTTTTCACCGCGCGGCCAGCGTTTCAGGATAGCGCTGTCCAGCATGTTTTCATCCAGGGTGCCGTTTCTCAGGGCCTCCAGGAGCTGGGCATGCACGCGCTTGCGGCGGTAGACGCGCAAGCCTTCCAGCAGGCCGTAGTAGGCGGTTTCCGCCGTGTTGGGAATGTAGGTGATAGCGGATTTGTCAAAACGGTCTTCAAGAGAATCCACGATTTGGGGGGGTCAACGCCGCGCCGAGCGCTTTGCGTTCCCGGTAAACGATAGGATCGTTCCCGCGGGAGAAGTAAATTTTTTCAAAGGAGCAGGGAGCCGGTTTCAGAGGGGTGGTAAATTCCGTAATGGCATGTGTCCCGTCTGCTTTGATGGAGAGCATATTGGCCGGCGGAAGTTCTTGAACCTGTTCGCTTTCCACTTCAAAGACGGTCATCAGGGGAACGCGTTCGGAAGCCACGGCAATGAATTCATCCGTAATCAGGTAGTGGCATGGGCGGATGCCGTGCGGATCCCGCAGGCAGAAGTAGTCCCCGTTGCCGATGGCTCCCATGATGGCATATCCGCCGTCCCATTGCTTGGCGGAGTTATGGATGATTTCCTGAATGTTAAGCCGGGAGGAAATGGCATGGGGAATTTCCGGGCCGGGCATGCCGCTGTCCCGCAAGGCGCGGTAGAGGTCCGTATGGGCTTCATCCAGGTGATACCCTATTTCTTCAAGGACAGTCTGCGTGTCCGTTCCGAAGACGGGGTGCTGGCCGCGTTCAATCATTCGCTGGTTCAATTCCGGCGTATTGGTCATGTTGAAGTTGCCCAGAACCATCAGGGTGCGGGTCGGCCAGTTGGTGCGGCGCAGGTAGGGGTGGCAGGAACCTTCGTCAAAGAGGCCGGAGGTGCCGTAGCGGAGATGCCCCATCAGGATTTCCCCGCCGTAGTCGAAGTTGTTTTTGATGTCTGCCGCATCCTTCAGGTTGACCAGGCCGCGGCGAACTTTTTTATTGAGCTTCTTGATTTGCCCGTTGAAGATGCTCGTAAGGGCGTCTTTGCTGGCGTCCCGGGTGCGGAACAGATAAGGCTGCCCCAGGGGCATGTTCAGCTTGACGCAGCCTATGCCCGCGCCGTCCTGTCCGCGGTTGTACTGCTTTTCCATCAGGATGAGCAGTTTGTTGAACGCCCAGAGGGTGGAGCCGTATTTATCCTGAAAATAAGAGAGAGGCTTAAGCAGACGAATGGCGGCTACGCCGCACTCGTGTTTAAGAAAATCGCTCATGGGATGATGATGAAAAGATTGTCCTGTAAGTGTGGCGTATCCGTTGCAAGGAGATGGTGTTTTTATTCGCCCTGTACTTTGACATGAATGCCGCGGCCTTCTCTCAGCGTGCCGATGACCGTGCCGCCCGGACCTGCCTTCAATGCGGCTTCCGCATCTTCAGGTCTCACGATAGCTACCCAGCCAATGCCCATGTTAAAGGTGTTGAAGCGGTCCTGCGGATCCACATGCTTCAGGATTTTCTGGGCGGCGGTGTTGTCCCAATAGGGAATGGAGAGGTCTGCGCCGTAGTCGCCCAGGAAGCGTTCCAGGTTTTCCGGGAGGCCTCCCCCCGTGATATGGGCGTATGCCTTCGGGGTGACATTGAAGCGGCGCATATCTGCCACCACGTCATGGTACAAGCGGGTGGGCTGAAGAAGGGAACGGAGTTCCTCTTCATCAACTACATCCGGATTTTCTTCCAGAATGCGGCGGATGAGGCTCCAGCCGTTGGCATGGAAGCTGTCGGATTTGTAGCCGATGAATACGTCTCCGGGCCGGACGGTTTTCGGATCAATCAGTTTGCTTTTTTCACAACAGCCGATGCAGAAGCCGGAGAGTTCCACGATGGATTCCGGCACCACACCGGGCATTTCCGCCGTTTCCCCTCCGGCCAGGATGCAGTTGCAGGATTCCAGGTAGTCGCACATGCCGGCCACCAGGCGGGTGATGCGGGAGCGTTCCCGTTCCAGATTGGAGATGCCCAGATAATCCAGGAAAAGGAGCGGGTCGCCGCCCGTGGTAAGAATGTCGTTGACGTTCATGGCCACCAGGTCTTTGCCGGCGGTTTCCACCATGTCCAGTTCAAAGAGAATTTCCGTCTTGGTGCCTACGCCGTCGCACCCGGTGACGATGACCGGTTCCTTATAGGAACTCAAATCATAGGCAGCGGCGAAAAGGCCAAAGGCCTGGTGAAGGGATCTCTGTTTTTGCGTTCTTTTAACGTGAGAGCTGATGTCGGATACAAAAGCGGCTGCTTCTTTGGTATCGACCCCCGATTGCTTGTAGGTTAGTTTGCCGGACATTGAACGGATGAACTGGGTGTACCAGCATCCTAGAGGAAGGCTCCCTCCGCGGCGAGTGAAAAGAAGTATTTTTGCCATAGACCGCGCGGGAGGAGCTGTTTTCATTCCACTTCTATCTTGCAGTCGCGCCGGAGCCACCAGGCATCCAGGGAGAATTTGCCCGGTCCCGTATAGAAGATGGTCAGATAGATCAGCAGGTAGATGGCCGCAAGTTCCTGCGCTCCCCAGCCGGAAAGCCCAAGGACAAGAAAGAGCGCTACACACATGTTAATAATCAGGATAAGGGCGGCCAGACGGGTGAGGAATCCCAGCAAGAGGAGGACGGAACATCCGAATTCCGCGCCTACGCACAGCAGCAGGGACAGAAAATTGCCGATTCCCAGAGGATCCTGGAACGCCGCCCAGTTTCCGCTGATAAGCATGCCCAGTTTGGGAATGCCATGCACAAGCATCATGACTGCTACGCCCAGGCGCAGCAACAGAACGCCGAAGTCCATACTGGTGTTGGTGGCCAGGGGGCCAAGCAGGCGGCATGCGGATGATTTGCTTTTATTCTGTTCCATGCACTGTAGACCGTTTTGGAGACAGAAATGCTCAATTAAAACAGGATAGAAATGAGTTTCCGGGATAGCGGGGAAACTGCCTGTGACGCAGTCATGCCGCCTGCCGCGGGTGTGTGCGGGCGGAATAGCGTGTGCCGGGCTTATGGGAACATGCAGGAGTTCCGCATGTTCCCATAAGCGGTTCTGGAAGTTTTTAATATTTTTTCGCAGGAATGAGGCGGAAAGCTGCGGGGGATTGGGAGGACTTGATTTGCAGGGGCTTGGTCGGGTCTTTTTGAGTTTCCGGGCCAATGGCGATGATAAGCCTGTCCTTGGGATGAATGACGGTGGAGTTTTCAAAGATGAGCGTATTGGTTCCGTCCGTCAGTTTCCATCCATCCAAAAGGATGCCGGAGTTGCCTGGGTTGTTGATAATCACGTTGCCGGTGCCCGGTTCCAATCTGGGGGCGGGCTGCTTAAGCCTGAGGCTTTTTGCCAGCTTGGCAAAGGTGATTTCCGCAATGCGCCGTGCGCCCTGTTCCGTAGGGTGCAACCCGTCAACGTACCATTCCGGATGGTCGGAGAGCGGGTGCAGCGCGTCAAAGAGACTGACTTTGTACTTGCGCGCTACGGCGGCGATCAGTTTTTCCGCTTCCGGGCGGTTGGCGGATGAGCCGTTGTCCGAGCCTGCATATTTACGTACGTCCGGATAGCAGTTGCCGGGAAATGCCTTTTTGTTGAGCGGGCCGCGGTAGTCCGGCCCCAGCAGCCCCCAGGCAAAGAACCGTGTTTTGGGATTGGCGTTTTTCCACGCATGAAGCAGAGCGTCATAGCCTTTGGAGAACAGTTCGGGGTTCCACCAGCGGCCCGTGTCGTTGATGCCAAGGTTGCAGATATAAATATCCGCCTTGAATTCCAGGGCTTGCTTGTGTTCCCTGGTGCTGCCGTACCAGCGTCCTGCCTGGCCCGGGTAGTCGCCTGCCGTTTTTCCGGGATTGCCGAAGCCTCTGACGTCAAAGTCCGGCCCCATGAGTGTGGCGAGCACTTGCGGATACCGGGTTTCTCCGGGTTTAAGGCCGGTGCCGAAGGTGATACTGTCCCCCACACAGGCTACTTTGGCGGGAGCAGCTTGTGCCGCAATGCCCAGTGAGAGTGTGGCTGTCAGAGAAGCGAGGATAAGATGAAGGTTCATGGAGTGATGGTGTGGTAAAAGTTATTTTTTCAGAACAGGTTCGTCCGTCCGGAAGGGACGGGCGGGGAGCTGGTTGCCGTTGACCAGGTTGGGGGTCACGAAACGGTTCCAGCAATACCGGGCGTGTTTGGGGGATTTTACTTCCGGTGATGAGAGGCGGATAACGGCTGTGTTGCCTTTTCTGTTTATGATTTCCGCTGCGGCGGGATGATAAGTTCCGTCCGTCCCGGCAATTTCAAACTGGGCCGGTTCTTTGCCGTCCGTGGTGGTCAGTCCGGCAGCTTGATCCAGTTGAACCAGGATGTTGGAACCGGAAGGTTTGAAGGCCTTGAGGGCAGGGCCTTCACAGGGGATCTTTTTACCGTAAACCTTGTTCAGGGCAGTATTTCCTGCACGTTCCCCCACAGGGCGCTTGAATGGAGGATGAACGTCGGAATTGGTGGAGCCAAGATCAATGGTGTTGACGCTGTAAACTTTTGGAACGGTTTTGGCCACGGCGTCTTGCATTTCACGGAATTCCGGCCATCCGGCACGGATTTTTGACGGGTCGTTGATGCGGGGGAGCTGGATCATGACGAAAGGCATTTCCGGGTTACGGAAAGCTTTTCTCCAGGAGGAGATCATGGTTTTCAGCAGCATGCTGTTTTGGGCATTGTCAATGATCTCCGCATCGGATTCGCCCTGATACCAGATGACGCCCGTGATGGGGAGGGCCGTTGTCCATGCGATGCCGGATTCGTAAAGGAACGCCGGCTTGTAGGGATGGTCCGGAGAGCCCTGGTTCAGACGCGGAGAGATGTTTTTCCTGGCCCGTCCCCTCACCCAGTCGGAGATAAGGGGGGAGTCCAGCCAGTGATTACCGCGCAGGGTGCGGAAGCTGTTGTTGGCATTAATAACCTGCCGGGGGATCCACGCTGCGATTTCCGAGCCTCCCAGGGAGGAGTGGATGATGCCTACCGGAATGCCCAGCCCTTCGCGGAGTTTTTTCCCGAAGTAGTAGCCCACGGCAGTCATTGGCCCTGAGGTGGCGGGAGAGCTGGCAGCCCATTGCCCTTTATAGAAGTTGTCCGTGGTGACGGCGTCAAAGTCTTTCGCGGAGTAGGGGGCATTGTTGGTGTGGGCTTGCGGAACGTTGTTGAGCAGACGGAGCTGGTCGTCTCCGGAAGCCGCTATGTCTTCTTTGGCCGTCGTGGTCTGGTTCAGGCGGAACAGCATGTTGGATTGGCCGGAAGCCAGCCACACTTCTCCCACGAGCACATCTTCCAATTTGGCGGAGTCCCCGTTTTGCACGGCCGCCAGCGTCTGGCCTGTGGCGCAGGGAGGCATGGGGGGCAGCGTGACGCTCCATTTCCCCTTGGAGTCGGTTTTTGTTTTCAGGGCAGTGTTTCCAAAAGTGACGGTTATTTCCCTGTTGGGGGCGGCCGTACCGGAAACGGGAATGTTTTTCCCGTGGGGAAGTACCATATGGGAACCGAAGACCCGGTCGAACCGGGGCGTGTCCGCCCACGCCGCATGAAGGGCGATGGCGGCAGCCAGGATGCATGAAGTATGGAGGCGCATGGTTTGGGGGTTATTTGAGAAGGAGTTCGTCCCGCGAGAGGCCGGTCAGCCTGCCGAGCCGTTTAATCAGGCGGGTCATGATGAAGACAAGGGCTGCCAGGATGGGGATTCCGATGATCAGGAAGCCCCACCAGGTGATGCTGCCGATGGCGGCGTTGTAGGCCACTTGCTGTTCCGCTTCCGGCTGTTGTATGACGGAAGACATGAAAGAGAGGCTCAGGAAGAAATTGCCGATGGAGGAGGCAACCAGCGTGCCCGCCAGAATCCAGGACGAGTTTGCCAGCAGTTTCTGATAAGCCCGTTCCTCGCCGTTGGCGGCCACCGTTTGTTCTATCCTGCGCACGTCGAATAACTCCGGCGTGTAGATAAACATGTTGAGAAGGGGCGTGCCGGCGGACCGGGAGACGACGACCGCCGCCGCCAGGATAAGGGGGATCAGGGCTTCTTTTCCGGCGAACAGCCAGGGTGTGGCGCTGTGGATGCGCCCTTCCGGGCCGATGACGAAGATGCTGATGACACCCGTCAGCAGCACGCCGGCCATGCCTACGACGGACATCAGGTCAAATTTCCTGGAGACGACCAGGGAACGGATACCATAGACAAGGGGGAGGGAAAGGGCGATGACGAGGGCCCATACCGGGCCGATATGCCAGAAATTTTCTCCTTCCGGGCGTTCCAGGGGATTGGCGGGCCCCGCGCTGCAATAGTCCAGAATCAACACCGGGAGGAGGATGTTGATGAAAATCCCCAGCAGGGAGGACTGTGATTTGTTTGGCGTTTTATCCATGAATTCGGAGGGAAATATTTGTATCATACGCGAATGCGCCCCTGCAAGTTGCAACCCCGTGTGTGACAGTAAAGACCAGAAGCGGGGAGAGCCGTTTTTTTATTCGCAGGCGGCTTTGCGGAAATCGTGGCATCTACGGTATCTTCCGTTCTTTTGGCTGGACACGGGAGGGAAGAATGTTCAGCTTCTTCCGTGACTTTGACAGATCATTTTTCCCCATGACTCAAACATCTTCTTTTTCGGCTCTTGGTATTTCACCGGAGATTCTGGAGGCTATCGAAGTGCTCGGCTTCGATACTCCTTCCTCCATTCAGGAGCAGGCGATTCCCGCCGCGATCAGTGGGGCCGATATTGTGGGGCTGTCCCATACGGGTTCCGGAAAAACGCTTGCCTTCGCCATTCCGGCCCTGGAGTGCATTGAGCCTGAGGAACGCTGCGTTCAGGTGCTGGCTCTTTGTCCTACTCGGGAACTGGCCGTTCAGATTTGCCGGGAGGTGGACAAGCTTGCTTTATTTATGGACGGCGTTTCCGCCGTCCCCATTTACGGGGGGGCTTCTTTCCGTCCGCAACTGGACGCCCTGCGCCGCGGGGTGCAGTTTGTGGTGGGGACGCCCGGACGCGTCATGGATCTGATGGAGTCGGGGGCATTAAGGCTGGACGGACTCCGCATGCTGATTCTGGATGAGGCGGACGAGATGCTGGATATGGGTTTTCTGGAAGACATCGAACGCATTGCGGAGGCCATGCCGGAAACGAAGCAGACCCTGTTTTTTTCCGCTACCATGTCTCCGGAAATCAACCGTCTGGTGAGCAGGTTCATGAAGGAGCCCATCCAGATTTCCATTGAACGGCCTACGCTGACGGTGCCTACCATTGAACAGGTTTATTACGAAGTGGTGTTTTCCTCCCGGATTGAGGTACTCAGCCGGCTGCTTGACACCGGAAAGATTAAAATGGGGCTGGTGTTCGCCAATACCAAAAAGGTGGTGGATGACGTGGTGGACGGTCTGACGGCCCGCGGTTATCCGGTGGATCGCCTTCATGGGGATATGCCCCAGATGATGAGGGAGCGCGTGATGGATTCCTTCCGCAAGGGGAGCCTGCGCCTTCTGGTGGCGACGGATATTGCCGCTCGCGGCCTGGATGTGGACGATGTGGATGCCGTGGTGAATTTTGAATTGCCGCGTGATCCGGAGGATTACGTGCACCGCATCGGCCGCACGGCACGCGCCGGCCGCAAGGGGAAGGCCATCACTTTTGTGGGGCGCCGTGATTTTTCCCTGATGAGCCGCATTGAACGTTTCATCGGCGTTAAGTTGACTCCGGAACCTGTGTTGACTGCCGTTCAGGTGGACCAGCTCCGGACAGAGTCCCTGGTGGATGATATCCTGGAACGTCTCAAGCCGGATGCCGTGCTGCCGGAGGAATTGAAGGAAGTGGAGGCTGCGCCGGAGGCCATGGCTGCGGCCCTGTTTGACTTGCTCCGGGAACGTACGCACCGGGAAGTGCAGCCCATTCCGGAAGACAAGCCCGCCCGCAGGGCGCGGCGTATGCCGCAGACCGGGGAGGAGGCGGAGAGCCCGCAGAAGGGTGATTCCTGGCAGCATAAGGGGGATACGGTTACGCTGTTTATGAATGGAGGCCGGATGATTGGCTTGCGGCCCAAAGACATAGCCGGGTTATTTTACAATACGGTGGAAATGGAAAAGGGAGCCGTGGGCGATATCCGGATTTTCCCCAAGCATTCCCTGATAGAAGTGGACGCTTCCGTGGCGCCCCTGCTTCTGGAGGCCCTGGCGACGGCTACCGTCTGCGGCTATGAAGTTAATGTCCGTGAAGACAAGGGGGCTCCGGAATATTCCGGAACTCCGCGCTCTTCCCGCCGCAATGGAGGATTCCGCAACAGTTACCGCGGAGAGCGGGACCGCAGTGACCGGAGCGGATTCAGGGGAAACCGCGGGGGCTTCCGCAGTGACCGCGGCGAACGCTGGGGCGAACGTTCCCGCAGGGACGACAGGAAGAAGCGTTTCTGATGCCTTCGCTATTCCGGACAGGGTTATTAACGCTGTTCCGGAATTGGCGCGGACATTTTGGAACGTTCCGGTTCATGATTGCTGTTTCCGCCGGTTTCTGTATTTTCTGCCCGGCGGGGGGGATTGCCGTTTTATTCAGGATAAAGCATGGCCGGGCGGGGCTGGTGACCGGGGCGCCGGGAATGCAGGAGGAATTTTCTCCCATTCCTGGCTTCAGCCAGAAAAGCCGCTCATTGGTGCAGTATGGCGGGTTGTAGTTGTTCCGGCTGTGAAGGCTGGTTCCCTGATGTTTTTTGCCGATAATACTGGCGATTCAATCCTCTGTGCCCTTTCCTCGTAATTTTCTTGAGGGATGAGAAAATTCATGTAAGATAACGCTTTATTTTAACGTCTTTTTTAGAGTCTATTTTCTTTGAATCATGAAGCTGGTATCTTTACTATCCGTTCTTCTGACTTCCCTGGTTCCGTGCATGGGTGCTTCCGGGCAGGCAACGAAGCCGGCTGCCCGGTCTGTCAAAACTTCAAAACCCAATGTTATTTTCATTCTGGTGGACGACATGGGCTGGGGTGATCTGGATTCCAACTGGAGCCAGCAGAAGCTGAATGGCCGGACGGTGGAGAGAAAGAACGAGTTCAAGACTCCTGCCCTGTCCGCTCTGGCTCGGGAGGGGATTCAGCTGCGCCGTCATTATTCCGCCGCTCCGGTTTGCGCTCCGGCGCGCGCCTCCCTGCTGCTGGGGGTGCACCAGGGGAATTCCCGCGTGGTGAGAAACAACCGTTTCGACCAGCCTATTGAAGATTCCCATACGCTGGGTACCGTGATGCGTGATGCCGGGTATGATACTGCCGCCATTGGCAAATGGGGTGTAGGCGGCGGAGGCCAGAGCCATGTGCCCATGACCGCCGGCCCCCATCAGCGGGGATTCAATTATTTTTACGGTATCCTGGACCATTTGGCAGGGCATTTTCACTATCCTTCCGAATCCCGTGACGTTTTCGAATACAACGGTTACGCTTCCAATCCCGAGTGGAAAAATATCAAGGACCAGGTGCCCCAGACGGCTTATTCCACGGATTTATTTGCCGCCCGCGCCAAGCAGTGGATTGTGGACCAGCGCAAGTTCGCCCGCAAGACCGGAAAGCCGTTTTTCCTGTACCTGGCTTTTCCGGCGCCCCACGGCAATCTGGTGGTTCCGGGGGTTCCCTATCCTTCCGGCGGCGGCGGATTGAAAGGAGGCCTGCAATGGGTAAAGAAGGAAGGCACGGAATCCGTGAATACGGCTTTTGACGCCAAGGCGGAAAAGAATAAGGATACCTATATTCATCCGGACAATTCCCGTTTCCCGAATGATGTGGCTAAACGTCATTCCACCATGATCCGCCGCGTGGACGATGCCGTGGCTGATTTGATCCGTCTGCTGAAAGATTTGAAGATTGACGATAATACGATGATCGTTTTCTCGTCCGACAATGGCCCCCACAATGAGGGTGGCGCCGACTCCAGGCACTGGCACGGAGCGCAAAATCCGCAGTTTTTCAAGAGTTATGGCATGATGGACGGTATTAAGCGCGATTGCTGGGAAGGAGGCATGCGCGTGCCTACGCTGGTACGCTGGCCCGCCCGCATTCCCAAAGGGCAGATCAGCCTGCATCCTGGACAGTTCCATGACTGGCTGGCTACGCTGGCGGATGTCGCCGGGGTGCCGGTTCCAGCCCGCAGTGACGGCGTTTCCCTGCTGCCGACGCTGACCGGTCATGCGGACCAGCAGAAGCCCGGCATTGTTTATGCCGAATATAATTTCGCCGGCAAAACGCCGGAGTATAAGGATTTCCTGGGCGAACACAAGGGAGCGCAGCGAGGCCAGCAGCAGATTGTTTTTGTGGATGGATTGAAAGGCTTGCGCATGGGGGTGAAGGATGCGGACAAGGATTTCATGATTTTTGATACTTTGAATGATCCGCAGGAAAGCAAAGATCTCGCATCCTCCAAGCCGGAACTTCAGGCCCGCATGAAAGCCGCCGCTTTGTCCAATCGCCGGGCTTCCCTTCCTTCCAAAACAGTGTTTGATTCTGCGCTGGTGCCTGCCGTGGATGTGAAGGGAACCGTTTCTCCCGGGTTGCGATGGGCCTTGTATGAGGGGGATTTTCCCTGGGTACCGGATTTCCGCCAGTGGAAGAAGCCTGCTTCCGCCCATGGCGTGACGCCTTCCCCATCCGTGAAAATGAACGGTTCGGACAAGCGCGGTGTGGAGCTGACGGGATATGTGAAGATTCCAGAGGACGGAGCATATACGTTTTATCTGACCACGGATGAAATAAGGGCAGCAAGGCTTTTGTCCGTCTGCACGGCATGGAATTGATTGACGCGGACAAAACTTATGAGCCGGGGGCCGAGGTCTCCTCCGATCTGGGTGACCGGAAGAATCCCGTTTATTTGAAAGCTGGACTTCATCCCATCCGCATTGGCTATGTGGGGAACTCCGGTACTGCCTCCAAACTGGTTTTGAAGTGGGAAGGTCCCGGTTTGTCCAAGAAGGAGATTCCCGCCTCCGCCTTCAGCCACGGGAAGGAATCCAGGTAAGCGTCCCCATGAGCGATCTGTACGAGTATCAGGCAATTGACGGTTCTTCCAAAGGCCCGGTTGACCTGGTGCTTTTGCTGCGGGCCCGTAACCTCGGCCGCCTGTCCAACCGGACTTTGGTCCGGAAGGTTCCCGGCGGAGACTGGAGGCCTCTGGCCTCTTTTATCCCCTCCATGACTGTTATGGATGATGATGGGGAGCCCTCCGTTCTGCCGGATCCCGGTTCAGAGCCTGGAGGCGCCGACTCCGGCTGGAGCAGGAAGAAGTACTGGATACGCGTCATCAAGGCATGGTGCCGTTTTGAGGGCCGTGCCGGGAAAGGGGAGCTGCACGAGGTTTTTTCCAGAGTGGGGGTTGCGTGGCTGGCCGTGGCGGGAGTCCCCTCTTTGCGGAATGCGGTTTTTTCCCGTCCCTGGTTCCGTGGGTTGAGCTGGTTTCCCCTCTGCTGTACGTGGTGCTCGCCGTGCTGTCTATTCCGCTGGCGGCTACCATGGTCCGGCGTCTGCATGATGTCGGGAGGAGCGGCTTTTTCCTGGTTTTTCTGGCCGTTCCCTTCATAGGGTGGCTGCTGTTGTGGTATTTATCCCATGGGGAAAGCCGGATTGGAGAAAATAAGTACGGAGATCCCCCTTGGAATTAAGAGGTGTTGGAATCCGGACCTTGTAAAGTTGCTACAAAGTTTTGACTGCGTTTGCGGATTTGAGGGAATCATCCGGTTAAAAAGTTTTTGCATGGCCATGGCCAGCAGAAGGGAGGAGACCAGCGTCACGATGAATACTACGCTGATGCTTTGGGTTCCATAGAGGTCCCAGCTGAAGTGGTAGCCGAAAATGAATCTGTGATTCAGCCACATAAGTGCGGAATAAGTTCCCAGCAGCGTCAAGAGCGGTGTGAGGCGGAGTTTCCGGGTTATCCAAGGCAGACACCAGAGGGTGAAGAGAAAGATAACCGTCAGGGTTTTGGCTTTTGAAAAACTGAAGAGATGGATGGATAGTATTTCAAGAGCCAGCAACAGGATTGCTCCCAAGCTTTGGGAAATTGAAAGAGCAGAGAGGCGTGAAGCCAGAAAGGCGCACATGTAGCCGAGAATGAAGCAGGGCAGGAAAGGAGGGAAGGAATAGGCGATTCCCGGCAGGCTGGGAATGTGGGCCGTACTTTGAAATAAAAGGGACACTCCCAGCAGAGCTGCCATGGACGGGACAGGCGCAATGTGATGCGTGATCCACGCACAGATTGGATAAAGGGCCATGGTGGCTGCCGCGAAAAGAGCCATGTACCACCAGTCGGGATAACAGGGCCTCAATCCTGTTACGACAAGCAGGCCATTTTTCCAACCCATGTCGGCAACGGATGGCAAAATGGGCAAGGGGAATGCCCAGGAAACCAGAATAGCCAGAAGGAGGCATAAGAAATAAATTTTCCAGAATTTAAAGTAATGGGAAAAGCCTGTTTTAATGAGGGAACCGAAGGTTGGGGATGAATTTGTTTTCCATCCCATAGCGTACCCCGTGATGAAAATAAAAATGGGCACGCAAATTTTAAAGATGGGAGCGGCTTTGGTAAGCTGGGGAGCAATCCATGCCGTATCCACACCTGCGGGTAGAGCGTATAAGCCGAAGACATGATGAAAGATCATGAAGAGAATTCCATACCCTTTGAGGATAGCGGAATCTTCCCTGGAAAAAGAAAGATGCTGTTGAAGGCCAGGAACAGTAAGGGCAGAGAAAAAGCTCATCTGAGACGTAGCTCAACGGATTTCCAATCCGAAGTCAACACTCTATTTTGAGAACAAATGGGTCATCAAAATGAAAGGGGAGGAAAAGCGGGGTGGGAGAAATGTTCCTTTTTTCTTTTTCAACCCATATTGCTTTTGGGCTTAATTGTTTTCTGGATATGTTTGCTCTTTCGGATTGGAAATCCGATTCTTGAACATAAGAAAAAGGCTGCTCCAAATGAATGGAACAGCCTTTTTGAAAGGAAGGATGAGATTTTTATAACTCTACGGCCTTGGAGAATTCCTCCACCGTGTCGCAGGTGCAGACCAGATTGCGGTCTCCGTACACATTATCCACCCGGCCTACATACGGCCAGAATTTGTGAATAAGGAGACCGGAGACCGGATAAGCCGCTTCACTGCGGGAGTAGGGGTGCCGCCATTCGTCGGCGGAGACCATTTCTGCGGTATGGGGCGAGTTTTTCAGGACGTTGTCTTCCTTGTCTGCCGTACCGTTGATAATGGCCGTGATTTCCGCATGAATGCGTTCCATGGCTTCAATGAAGCGGTCCAGTTCTTTTTTGGGTTCCGATTCCGTCGGCTCCACCATCAGGGTGCCCGGAACGGGGAAGGACATGGTGGGGCCGTGGAAGCCGTAGTCCATGAGCCTTTTGGCAATGTCATCCACCGTGAGGCCGGCGTCATGAGTGAGCTGGCGCGGATCCAGAATGCATTCATGCGCCACCAGCCCCTTGTTGCCGGAGTAGAGAACCGGGAAGAGATGTCCGAGTTTCTTGGCAATGTAGTTGGCGTTAAGGATGGCCATTTCCGTGGCTTCCCTGAGGCCGTCCGGCCCCATCATGGAGAGGTACATCCAGCAGATGGCGGCGATGGAGGCGCTTCCCCACGCCGCAGACGCTACGGCCCCTTCTTCATGGCCCAGCGTGAGGTGCCCGGGCAGGAAGGGTACGAGGTGTTCCGCTACGCCGATGGGCCCGATGCCGGGACCGCCGCCGCCGTGCGGCATGGCAAAGGTTTTATGCAGGTTCAGGTGGCAGACGTCCGCGCCAATGCAGCCGGGGCAAGTCAGACCTACCTGGGCATTCATGTTGGCGCCGTCCATGTACACCTGGCCGCCATTGGCATGGACGATGTCGCAGAGTTCCTTGATTGTCTGTTCATATACCCCGTGCGTGGAGGGGTACGTGACCATGATGCAGGAGAGATTGTCCTTATGGGCTTCCGCCTGGGATTTCAGGTCTGCCATGTCGATGTTGCCTCTTTCGTCGCATTTGACGGGCACCACCTTGAGGCCGGCCATGGCGGAGGATGCGGGATTTGTTCCGTGGGCGGAGGTGGGAATGAGGCAGACATTGCGGTGGCCTTCTCCGGCGTGCTTCTGGTAGCGGCGGATGGCCAGTAGCCCGGCATATTCCCCTGCGGCGCCGGCGTTGGGCTGGAGGGATACGGCGGCAAAGCCGGTGATTTTCGCCAGACGGTCGGACAGGACGGAGAGCATTTCCCGGATGCCTTCCGACTGGTCCGCCGGAACAAAGGGATGCAGGGAGTTGGCTTCCGGCCACGTGATGGGAATCATTTCAGAGGCGGCGTTCAGCTTCATCGTGCAGGAGCCCAGAGGGATCATGGCTTCATTTAGAGCCAGGTCCCGGGATTCCAGGCGGCGGATGTAGCGCATCATTTCCGTTTCGGAATGGTAGGAGTTGAAAGCCTTTTCCGTGCAGAAAGGCGTCTGGCGCGTGTGGACGGGATCCCAGGCAGGAGCGTCGCAATCGCAGGCAGCGGATGTTTCCGCACCTGCAAGGGCGGAGGCCAGTGCCGCTATATCCGCACAGGTTGCGGTTTCATCCAGAGAGATGGCTGCGTGGTCGGCATCCACCCTGCGGATGTTGTACCCGGCTTCCAGGGCTTTTTGCACCATGGCGTCCGCTTGTCCGGGAACGGACAGCAGCAGGGTGTCAAAGAAGTTTTTGTTTTTAATGGCGATGCCGGCTTCCGTGAGCGCCTTGTACAGGCTTTTGGTTTTCAAGTGGATTTCCGTGCCGATGCGTTTGAGGCCTTCCTGTCCGTGGTATACGGCGTAAAAGGCGGCAAGCACGGCCAGGAGCACCTGGGCGGTGCAGATGTTGGAGGTCGCCTTGTCGCGGCGAATATGCTGTTCCCTCGTTTGCAGGCCAGGCGGTAGGCCGGGCGGCCCAGGGTATCTATGGACATGCCGATAAGGCGGCCGGGCATGCGGCGTTTGAGAGCGTCCGTGCAGGACATGTAGGCGGCATGGGGGCCGCCGAAGCCCATTGGGATGCCGAAGCGCTGCGTGTTGCCGATGCAGATATCGGCTCCGAAGGCGCCGGGTTCCCGGATGACGGTAAGGGCCATGAGATCCGCCGCCACGACGCAGAGCGCGCCCGTGGCATGCACGCGGGAAAAGAAGTCCGTGTAGTCGCAGATGCGGCCGAGCGTGTCCGGATATTGGACAAGCACTCCGGCCAGATCCGCACCGATGGATGCGGGGTCAAAGGATGAGCAATCTCCCACGATGATGTTAACGCCCTGGAAGGCGGCGCGGGTACGGATGACGCTGATGGTCTGGGGATGGCAGGTGTCCGCCACAAAGAAGGTGTTTGCTTTGGGGCGCGCGTTCCGGCACATGGTGACGGCTTCTGCTGCTGCGGTGCCTTCATCCAGCAGGGAGGCGTTCGCTACCGGCAGCCCTGTCAGGGAAGAGACCATGGTCTGGAAATTCATGAGCATTTCCAGCCGTCCCTGGGCGATTTCCGGTTGATAAGGGGTGTAGGCCGTGTACCAGCCGGGGTTCTCCAGTACATTGCGGAGGATGACGGAGGGAGTGATGGTGCCGTAATAGCCCTGGCCAATGAAGGTTTTCAGGAGCTTGTTTTTCCGCAGAATGGAACGGAGTTCCTCCAGGGCTTCCGTTTCCGATTTGGCTGCGGGCAGGTCCAGCGGGGCCTTCATGCGGATATCTGCGGGGACGATGTCCGCAATGAGTTCGTCAAGCGTCCGGTAGCCGAGGCTGTCAAGCATTTCCCGGCGTTCTTCCCCCTGGGGGCCGATGTGCCGGCTGGCAAAATCTGAGTGGGTATTCATGTGGTATCTCTGGCTGGTAATAGCGTCCGGCCGCGGGACGGGCCAAACAAAATGCCCCGGGATGGAATCACCGGGGCGGGGGAGGAAAGAATGGTTCAGGAGCAGTATTCCTCGTAATCCGTGGCGTTCATCATATCTTCCGTTTCCGTGGGAACGTCCAGGCGGATTTTGTACAGCCAGCCTGCGCCGTAGGGGTCGGAGTTAATGAGGGAGGGGTCATTGGAAAGCTCTTCATTCACTTCCAGGATTTCTCCTGAAACGGGGGTGTACACGTCGCTGGCGGCTTTGACAGATTCCACGACGGCGACGGGGTCGCCGGCCGCGACGGTGGCGCCTACTTCGGGAAGGTCTACAAAGACGACATCGGAGAGTTCGGCCTGGGCATGGTCTGAAATGCCGATGGTGCCGATGTCCCCGTCAATTTCAATCCATTCGTGATCCTTGGAATACAGCAGATTTTCTGGTACGTCGTGCATAAGATGTAATTGTTTGAAGTGAGAGTGTAGTAAAATGAGGTGTTTGTCAGTTTATTTGCGCCGTCGTGTCAGCCTTTTTTATAAAAGGGTTTTTTTACGACCACGGCCGGAAATTTCCTTCCCCTTACGTCAATTTCCAGCTCCGTGCCGACCTTGGCATGGGCGGCAGGCAGGTAGGCCAGGGCAATACCCTTCATCAGCGAAGGAGAGAGCACGCCGCTGGTAAGTTCTCCGATGGCTTCTCCGCCGGGGACGTGAACGGCATAATGGGCGCGGGGAGGGGCTCCCTTGCCGGTGTATTCAATAGCCGCCAGCCGCTGGCTGAGACCGTTGGCTTTTTGTTCCCGGAGGATATCGGAACCGATGAAATCCGTATCCAGCGCGCAGAAGAAGCCGAGCCCGGCTTCCAGAGGCGTCTTGTCCGGAGAGAGGTCGGAGCCGTTCAGAGGATAGCACATTTCCAGACGCAGACTGTCGCGGGCGCCCAGGCCGCAGGGTTTGGCTCCTGCTCCAAGAAAGGCTTCAAACCATTTGACGCCTTCCTTAGCCGGGCAGAAGAATTCAAAACCATCTTCCCCGGTATAGCCGGTGCGGCAGACAATGAGATCCGTCCCTTCCGCCGAGATGCGGGAAATTCCATTGCGCGGGGGGGAAGTTCCACACCGGGGATGACGCGGGAGAATACTTCTCCGCATTCGGGACCTTGAACAGCCAGCCCCACGTATTCGTCGGAGTGGTTTTCCAGGGTTACGCCTGCAGGTTGATGGGCGGAAAGCCATGCGAAGTCTTCATCAATCTTGGAGGCGTTCACCACTACGAAGAAGGTTTCCGGTTCCATCCGGTACAGGATAAGGTCGTCAATGACTCCGGCTCTGTCATTGAGCATGACGGAGTATTGCCCCTGCCCTACATTCAATTTGTTGATGTCATTGGTCAGCATGGAGTTCAGCCAGGCCGCGGCAGAATCGCCGGCTACCGTGAACTGCCCCATGTGGGAGATGTCAAAGATGCCGCAGGTTTCGCGCACTGCTTTGTGTTCGTCCAGAATGCCGGTGTACTGCACCGGCATATTCCAGCCGGCAAAAGGAACCATTCTGGCTCCCAGTTCAACGTGTTTAGCTGCCAGGGGGGTGGATTTGACGTCTGTATCAGTCATGAGGCGATGTGAAGGTTGTGAGCAATCTGCCCCTTATATCAGTAAAAGTCAATGGAATTCCGGTAACGCTTCCGTCTAGACATTGAAGCGGAATTCGATAACGTCCCCGTCTTTGACGACATATTCTTTTCCTTCGATGCGCAGCTTGCCGTGTTCCCTCGCTCCGGCCTTGCCGCCACAGGAAACCAGGTCGTCGTAGTGCACTACCTCTGCGGCGATAAAACCGCGTTCAAAGTCCGTGTGGATAACGCCGGCCGCCTGAGGTGCTTTTGCCCCGGACGGAATGGTCCAGGCCCGCGTTTCCTTGATTCCCGTGGTGAGGTAGGTGCGCAGGCCCAGAAGGTGGTACACGGCCCGGATGAGGTCGGAAACGCCGGAATCCCGCACGCCCAGGGATTCCAGAAATTCGCGGGATTCTTCCTCCGAGACGTCGATGAGTTCCTCTTCAATCCGGGCAGAGATGACAATGGCTTCCGCGTTGTGGTGTTCCGCTACGTATTTTTTCACCTGGGAGACGTAGGGATGGGCGTCCGGGTTGGAGATGGCGTCCGCCAGTTCGTCTTCATTGACATTGCAGGCGAAAATGCTTTTTTTATCCGAAAGCAGCTGGAAGGAATGGAGCAGCTTGCGTTCATCGTCGTCCAGCTGCGGTTCAAGGGTGAGGGCGGGATTGCCTTCGTTCAGGTGGGGCAGGAGTTTGGTGATGAGGGCCACTTCGGCCTTGGCTTCCTTGTCGCCGCTGCGTGCCTTGCGTTCGCGGGAAGAGAGTCTCTTTTCCATGGTGGCGATATCCGCCAGAATGAGTTCCGAGTTGATGATGTCAATGTCGCGCAGAGGATTCACGGAACCGAGTTCATGAATGATATCATCATTGTCAAAGCAGCGGACTACCTGCACGATGGCGTCCACTTCACGAATGTTCGCCAGAAACTGGTTGCCCAGGCCGGCGCCTTCCGAGGCGCCCTTGACCAGGCCGGCAATATCCACGAATTCAATAAGCGTGGGGATGATTTTTTCAGAACCGGACATGTCGGAAAGAACCTGCAGGCGGGGATCCGGGACTGTTACCATACCCACGTTCGGGTCAATGGTGCAGAAGGGATAGTTGGCCGCCTGGGCCTTGCGCGTCCGGGTGACCGCATTGAATAGAGTGGATTTGCCGACGTTGGGGAGACCTACAATACCTGCCTGTAACATAGGCAGGACTGATAGCGGGTCACGCCGTGAAAGTCAAATACCAATTGCCGACGGGCATTTATACGGCGTATCCCAGAGCCCATCTGATCAGGTTTTCCGATTCCGTCCAGATACGGGACGGATGGCAGCCGAGGACGACGACGATGACATGGCGCCCGTTGACGCCGGCTGAGGAAACCAGGCAGCGTCCGGCGGCGTTCGTGTATCCAGTTTTCATCCCGGTAACCCAGGGGTTCTGGGTGAGCAGCTTGTTGGTGTTTCTCAACAGAAGCGTTCTGCCGTTGGCGCGGGTAAAGGCATATTGGCGTTTGCAGATAATATTGCGCAGTTCCGGGTTGCGGTACACGTAATAGGCGCAGCGGGCCATGTCAATGGCAGTGGAATATTGATCTGCCGGGAGGCCGTTGGGATTGGCGAAGCGTGAGTTGTACATGCCCATCTGCCGGGCTTTGGCATTCATCAACTGGGCGAAACGGGGAACGGAACCCGCCGTATCGCGGGCCAGCGCCAGGGCTACGTCGTTGAAACTGCGGATCATCATGGCATTGAGCAGTTCGCGGCGTGAATAGACTTCCCCCGCCCGGAATCCCAGTTTGGTGGGGTCCGCCTTGGTATCGGAAGGCTGGATGACCACTTTTTTGTCCAGGCTGCCGTGTTCCATCACGACCATGGCTGTCACGAGTTTCTGCGTGCTGGCTACCTGGCGGTGCTGGAGGCCGTTGTGGGAAAAGAGCACTTTGCCGGTAAGGGCGTCCATGACGCAGGCACTGGCGCAGCGGGGCGTGCGCGGGGCGCTTGAGGGGATGGCTACAGGGCGTGTGGGGAAATTGGCCGGTCGGGGGAGGGCATGGGAAACCGGCTGGGAGAGTTGTGGGGGAACGGGCGTTGCGAGGGGGATGTAGTCACTTGAATCCCCGTACGATTGGCAGCTTGTGGAGCTCAGGCAAAGGGAGAATCCTGCAAGAAGGGCGAATAAACGCATGTCTTGTTGCTACAGTAAGAAGTTTCGTTCATCAAGCCCAAACTCCGCATTTGAAAGAGAGCCGGACGAAAAAGGCCGCGGATCGGATAATCCGCGGCCTTTTCTCTATTAACTACCTATGGAACCAAAAACCACCCTGAACGGATTTTGAATTGCTTTTTCCATCCGTCGGACAGATCTTGTGAAGGATGAGACTCCAGACAGGAGAGATGCGTTCAAAATATGTTCGTCAACAGTTCTTTTTAAGAGGTGTTGCCGTATGCGCCCGAGCCTGTGTCCCGTAAATATAGCAGAGATTTTTTCCGAACATATTTTGTTTTTCGCGGGCATAAATTTTTGCCGCAGACATTTAAAATGCCGGGGATGTCCTGACGATATATTTAATTTTTGGAATAAAATTATTGAAGGAGAGGATTTGGTGACTGTTTTAAGACGTTTTTTTGCATCCGGATGGAAAGGTTTTTATACGGGAGATGGACGGCGCTCCCTTCCGGTTCCATGGTCAGGGAGAGGAGGCCCGGACCTGGCGTTTTCCCCGGCGGAAAAGCGGAATCTTCCTAAAGTTCCCTGCTGTTAATGGAGAAATACCCTCCAGCGTCCGGAGTAATTTGCCCTGCAATTTGCATTTTGGCCAAAAGCGGGGTGATAGTATGCGCCGCTTTTCCCAGAGAGGTGCAGAGGGTGTCAATAGTATTGAAACCCAGTCTGATGGCGTGGAGAATCTCCTTTTCTTCCAAAGTGGGAAGCGGTGGGGGTGAGGCTCCGGAAGGGGGACATGGCGAGAAGAGAGGCAGTCCCTGTTCCGGAACGGCCCAGTTCATGTCCTGCAGAATATCGGAGGCTCCGGTAGCCAGGATGGCTCCGTCCCGGATGAGGGCATGGCATCCGTCGGAAGAATGCCGGTCAACCGGTCCGGGAATGCAAAAAACGTCTCGGCCCTGTTCGGCCGCCGTTCGGGCCGTGATCAAGGCTCCGCTGCGTCCGGACGCCTCCACCACCAGCGTAGCGCAGCTCCAGCCGCTCACGATGCGGTTGCGCATGGGAAAAGTGGTGCGGGAAGGGGGCAAGTCCATCGGGAACTCGGAGACTACCGCTCCATGCCCGTCCGCAATGCGCTGCGCCAAATTTCTGTTTTCCCGAGGATACAGTTTGTTGAGTCCTGCTCCGATAACGGCGATGGTGCGCCCCTCCGCGTCCATGGCCCCGGTATGGGCTTCCGTGTCCACGCCGCGCGCCAGTCCGGAAATGACGGTGACTCCGGCTTCCGCCAGGTCATGGGAGATGTTTCTGGCGCAAAGCCTGCCGTAATGGGTGGCCATCCGTGAGCCGACGACGGCAATGGAGCGTTCGGCATCCGTTCCGGTCCAGTTTCCCCAGGAGTAGAGGACAATGGGCGGGTCTGGGAGAGCACGCAGGGAGGATGGGTAGGAGTCGTCAAAAACCGTGGTTACCGCGGCCCCCGCGTTATCCGCCAGTTCCAGTTCCCTGTACGGGTTGACGGTACTCCGCCAAGAGGAAATGCGGCAAGCCAGCTGCGCCCCCACGCCGGGAATTTCCATCAACAGGGAGGAAGGGGATTCCAGAATCAGTTCTGGAGAGGCGAATACCTGCAGGAGACGCATGATTCTGACAGGGCCCAGGCCCGGTATCAGGTTCAGGGCTATGGCTGCTTCCCGGGGTGTCATGAATAAGGGGTCAGTTCCTGGTAAACGTCCAGATGGGCTTGAATCATATCCTGCATATTGTAAGGGGAAGGAATTTGCCGGGGCAGGGGGGGGGGCTGGGCATGCCAGCGGGCCAGCAGGTCCGCCATGGCGGCGGTATTTCCTACGGCGACGTTCCCTTCAGGAAGGAAGGCGTCCAGCTGTTCCTTGACTCCGCCGTGAGCGTATCCGGCCACGGGCTTGCCCAGGGCGAGCGCCTCCAGGGTTGATTTGCCGAAGGCTTCCGGGCTTTTGGTCAGGGAGAGGGTGACGGAACATGTGGAAAGGATTTCCCTTAGATCCTGGCGATGGCCTGTCCAGGTGAAGGACTGGGAGACGCCGGAACGTTCTATTGCCCGCAGGACCTCGTTTTTATATTCTTCTTTTCCCTTCTTTGCTTCTCCTACAATGACGGCGTGGGCCGGAATTCCCTGTTCCAGAAGCTGCCTGACGACCGGAATCAGATCCAGATGCCCTTTCAGGCGCGTGATGCGGCCCGGCAGGCACAGGGTGAATTTCCCCTTCAGTTCAGGATAGGACATGAACCAGCCCGTGAGCCATTCCCGGGAGGGGGAGTAGGACGGGTGATATTGGTCCGGGGAAATAGCATTGGGTATGATTCTGATATGGTCCGGAGGGGTGGACGGATAATGGTCAAGGATGTAGTCCCTGATGCAGTTGGAGACGGCGATCACCCTCTCTCCCCGGCTCATGATGGCGGAGTACCGATTGACGGAGTAGAAGCCGTGAACGCTGGTGACGAGGCCGGGACGGTCTTCCGGCGGGAGCTTTTTCCATGCCAAGTAGCCTGCCCACGCAGGAACGCGGGAATGGAGATGCAGGATATCCGGTCTGACGGCCTGAAGCAGGGCGCGGAGGGCCCCGATGCGGAAGAGAGTGGAGATGCTTTTTTTGCCTATCGGCATCAGGATGTGGCGGGAGCCTTCCTTTTCCAGACGGGGCACCAGGCGTCCGCCTCCGGAAACGACGATATTTTCCACGCCCCGGGAAGAAAGGCCGCTGCCCAGTTCCATAACGACTTGTTCCACGCCTCCGGATTCCATGGAGGGGACGAGATGTACTATTTTCATAAGGCGCGGAGCTGAGGGAAAAATCTGGAGAGGATGTAGTCTGCTGCACGGTCCGCTTCCAGAAGCGGGGAACCGGGAGCCGTCAGGCGGAAGTTCTGTTTTTTCCAGTCACTGTATCCAGTAACCATGCCTTCCTTTTCCAGTGTCTCCAGGCCGGACAGGATGCGGGATTTGCGGCTGCCATGTCGGCGCGGTACGGAAAGGATGCCTACAGGAGCGCCGGAGCCAAGAGCCTCATATACCATGGAGACGCTGTCCTGGCTGACCCAGGCGGCGGAGGCGTGCGCCAGATGCCGGGCTACCCACCCCGGCCGGGTTTCCTCCACGGGAACAACGGTTAGTTCCGGAACGGCCGTCCGGATTTTTTCCGCAAAGCCGTCCGGCGTCCGGCGCGAGGTGGTCAGAACGAGGTCTCCGGGGGTGTGGATGCTGATGGACGCGAGCTGGTTGAGCATGCTTTCGTCATCCCAGTCAAAATCTTTGCTGGGTCCTCCTATGAGAATCAGTGTGGTATCCTTTGGTACGGAAGTATCCGGTCTCATGGGGTGGAGAGCTCCCTGGGTAGGGAAGATATTCGTATCCGTGTAATCGCGGCCGGAATCCAGGTCATGGCGGGGAATAAGGCAGAGGTCGAAAAAGGAGCAGGGAAGCGTGGGCTTCATGCAGAGGATGGCCCGGGTTTTGAAATGGTGCCGCGCGCAGATGAGCGGGATATGCGTTGCATGTCCGGCGGAAATGAACAGATCCGGCCGTGGAATGTCGCTGCCTGAGACGACCTTCCGGATTTTCCCCAAGGGAAAGCCCCTGCAGGTTCACCGTTTCCACAGTTCCCCCCGCTTTGGAGATCAGAGCTTGCGCCAGCCCCAGGGACTGGTTGAGGTGGCCCTGTTTCCCATCGCTCAGAATCCGGATGTTCATATATGCGGCATTATGAAGCGGCGGCGGGGTGCAGGCAATCCAATTTCCACCGGACAGAAGAAAATTCTTGGTGGGAGGCACGCTCTTGTTCATGATTCCGGCGTGCTGACTCCGGATTCCTCTGTTATTAAAGATTCCTTGTGCGCCGTGTCCCGGCAGCTTGGTTTTTCCGGCTGCCGGGTGGCCCGTGCGGAAAAAAGCCCGCATGCGGAAAAATTGTTTCAATGGCTGGAGCGCGGATGGCACGCCGGGATGGAGTGGATGGCGCGTTCCCCGGAGCGGCGCACGGATCCTGCGGAAGTGCTTCCCGGATGCCGTTCCGTCATCTGCCTGTCCTATGATTATGACAGCCCCGGTAGGCGTCCGGAGGGGGAGGGAAGCATTTGCCTTTACGCCCATGGAAAGGATTACCACGGAATTCTGGAGGAAAAACTGGCGGATTTGCAGGAGCTGCTTTCCATTTACGGCGGGAAGCAGAAGGGGTATGTGGACTCCGGCCCCGTTATGGAACGGGACCATGCGGAGGCCTGCGGCCTGGGCTGGCGCGGGAAAAGCGGTCTGATCGTGCGCAGGAAAGGGGGCTCCCGCTTTTTTATCGCTACCCTGCTGACTACGCTGGAACTGGAACCGGACGCTCCGGTTTCAAACGGATGCGGCAGTTGCCGCCGTTGTGCGGCCCTGTGTCCGACGGGCGCAATTATGGGAAACGGTCAGGTTGATGCCGGACGCTGCCTTTCCTACTGGACGATTGAACACCGGGGGGCTATTCCGGAAGAAATCCGTCCCCTGATAGGCACGCGCCTGTACGGGTGCGATACCTGCGTGACGGTCTGTCCCTGGAACGGTAAGCCTTTGCCGGATGTTGACGAACGGTTCCGCATGTCCCGTCTGCTGGCTTCCATTCCCCTGCGCGGTCTTCTTTCCCTGGATGCCGGCGGTTTTGCGGCCCTGTTCCGGAATTCCCCGTTGAAAAGGCTCAAGAGGGAAGGGCTGCTGCGTAACGGCTGCGTTGTGCTGGGGAATGCGGGGACTCCGGATGACATTGATTTTCTGAAGGCGCTTTACGGGGAGTCTCCTCTGGTGGAGGAACACGCTTCCTGGGCTGTGGAGCGTATCCTCCGCCGCTACGGGCGGCATGCATCTTCAAGCGGTGCAAGAGATTAAAAATAGAAAAAATGATGTTTTGGTCTTGTCAAAACCTCAATTTATGGTATCCATCTTGCCCCAAGCAATAGCTCTGCGCGAGGCAGAGAAAAATAACAGCTAGCAAATCCAATCCATTATGGCACGCCTTTTCGGTACAGAAATACCCAACGAGAAGCGCATCGAGGCTTCCCTTCCGTATATTTACGGAATTGGTCGCTCGACTTCTAAGAGAATCCTGGAACAAGCAGGCATCAATCCCGACATCCGCACGGGACAGCTTACCGACGAACAGCTCACGAAGATTGTTCAAGTAATCACCACTGACGGCATTTTGATTGAAGGTGACCTTCGTCGTGAAAGCAATCCATTCTCAAGCGTCTGACCTCCATTAACTGCTATCGTGGTCAGCGCCACCGCCGCGGCCTTCCGGTACGCGGCCAGCGTACCCGTACGAATGCCCGCACCCGTAAAGGCAAGAAGAAGACTGTTGGCGCGCAGGCCAAGAAGAAGTAATCCGCCAATCTGAATTTTAATATAGCTTTACTATGGCTAGCGAAGAAATCACCAACGAAACCGCCGAACAGCCTGTGGAAGCGGCAACTCCCGCTCCCGTCGCTGAAACTCCGGCCGCCGCTGTTTCCGCTCCTGAAGAAATCAAGAAGCCCGAACCCCGCAAGGACATCTTTGCGGAACTTGGTCTGGGCGGCGATGACGACAAGCCCAAAATCCTGAAGGCCAAGGGCAGCAAAAACGTTTCCACGGGCGTGGTTCACGTTTCCTCCACGTTCAACAACACCGTCGTGACTGTGACCGACCAGCGCGGCAATGTCATCGGCTGGTCCTCCGCCGGCAAGATGGGCTTTAAGGGTTCCCGCAAGAGCACGGCTTATGCCGGGCAGGTGGTGTGCCAGGACGCCTGCCGCCAGGCCATGGGCCACGGCTTGCGTGAAGTGGAAGTGCGTGTGAAGGGCCCCGGTTCCGGTCGTGAATCCGCTGTACGTGCCGTGCAGACGATCGGTATTGAAATCACCTCCATCAAGGACGTGACTCCCATTCCCCACAACGGCTGCCGTCCTCCGAAGGCCCGCCGCGTCTAATTGAGAATCCTTTACCTATAGATCTAATATATCATGGCTCGTTATACCGGTCCCCGCGATAAAGTGTCCCGCCGTTTTGGCGTTGCCCTTTTCGGTTCCACCAAGGCTCTTGAAAAGCGCCCCTTCCCTCCCGGCCAGCATGGCATGCGCGCCGGCCGCAAGAAGAAATCCGACTATGGCGTGATGCTTGCTGAAAAACAGAAGCTGCGTTTCCAGTACGGTGTGCTTGAAGGCCAGTTCCGCAAGTATTATGCAGAAGCCGCCCGCCGCCGCGGCATTACCGGCGATATTCTGCTTCAGCTCCTTGAGCTTCGTCTGGACAATGTTGTGTACCGCCTCGGTTTCAGCAACACCCGCGCCGGAGCCCGTCAGCTCGTTTCCCACGGCCACATCACCGTGAACGGCAAAAAGACGAACATTGCGTCCTACTCCTGCCGTCCGGGCGATGTCATTGCCGTTGGCGGCAAGGCTTCCTCTCAGCAGCTGGTTACCCGTTCCCTTGACCTGACTCAGGCTACTGTGGTTCCGGATTGGCTGGAATGCGACCGTGACAAGCTCACGGGCAAGATTGCCCGCGTGCCTTCCAAGGAAGAGATTGCTCCCATCGTCAACGAGCAGCTCATCGTGGAATTCTACTCCCGTTAATCTTTATTTCCTTCTGGATTTGCTTCAAAACCCCGGTTGCTTTTCGGCGGCCGGGGTTTTGGGCATTCAGGGGGGAAGTAATGGAAGAGTTGGGTGTTGAGAGTTAAGGGAAACGGATATAGGATGAAAGCATGACGGACGATTGGAAAAAAAGAGGCGCAGCGCTTTTCGATATGGACGGCACGCTCCTTCCCTGGGATACGCAATATGTTTTTTCCTGTTTTGTGGTGAGGCGCCATCCTTGGAGACGCTTGCTGATTTTTCTTTTCCTGGCCTGTATCCCGCTCTATATTTTGAGAATATGGGATGAGAACCGGATGAAGAGGGCTTATCTCATGTATTTGTGGGGGCTTCCCGCTGAAACGGTGCGGGAATATGGACGGAAGTTTGCCGAGATGGCGCAGGAATGGATTTATCCGGAGCTGAAGGAGCGGCTGGCAGAGTATCGGAAGAAGGGGTATTTGTGTCTCATGGTTTCCGCTTCTCCATCATTTTACGTGAAGCCTCTGGGTGAACTGCTGGGATTTGACGAAGTTCTGGGAACGGATGTGCTTCTGGAGGAACGCATGCCGGCAATGCCGAAACTGCCGAACGGTAATAATAAGGGGGCAGTGAAGGTGGAACGTCTGCGGGAGCGGAATGTACTGCCGGAACATGGTGTTCTGGAAAACGCCGTTGCCTACAGCGACAGTGCCGCGGATTTGCCCATGCTGCTTTCCTGCAGGCGGAGGGTTTTGGTGAATCCTTCTCCTGCCCTGAAAGAAGACAGGCTTCTGGATGGTGCGGAGTGTCTGTATCCAGCAAGGCCTTGGAAGGGAAGGTTTGGCAAGATATGGAGAATTGGATGTCATGGGGCTGGTGGATGTAAATAATGTGAAATCAATGACTTGCTGATTTATCAAGAGAAAATTCTTTACTTTTGTGACGAAAATGTTTCACTTTTCTTAACAAGGGGGGAAAAAGCATTTTTCTTTCCATGTTAGCAAATCAACAATTAATACCCTAACCAAGTAATAGTCATGCAAACCAAGAACATCATCAGTGTTGCGGCAGTTGTGGCATCCTTTGCCGGAGCTGCTCTTGCGGGTACTCCCGTCAAGATTGTTGCTCCGACTCCGGTTCCCGCTCCTGTGGCGACTTCCAGCCCGCTGTCCGGCGATATTTACGCCGGCTACGCTTCCAATTACACCTGCCGCGGCATTGTGGCTTCCCACGCGTTGGCGGAAGGGGATAGCGTCATCCCCGCCGGTGTCAATCTGAATTACAAGCTGTGCGATGCCAACTCTATTGTGGCTTCCGCTTCTTATACGACCTTGACTTCGGGCCACCATCTCATGGGGGACAGGGATACTTCCTTCCACAATGAGACCAATTTCAACCTTGGCTGGCAGAATAAGGACGGTTTGCTGAAGAACCTGTCCACGACGCTTGGCTGGAACCTGATTCACGGCGGTTTGCTGGGCAGCTTTGCCAAGTATGACCATGCTCATTCCGTCACGCAGGAATTTTACCTGAATCTGAATTACGATCTGACTCAGAACTGGTTTGCCGGCGTAACCACGAGCTATGCCTTCCAGGGCATGACCGGCTGGTGGTTCCAACCTTATGTTGGCTACAAGGCCGCCCTCTGCCCCGTCACGGACATTGTCGTGACGGCCGGGATGTCTGCCACGTCCAGCTATTTTGGCGCTGCGTTCGAGCAGGCCAATGGCGCTCAGGCCTGGTGGGTGAAAGCTGAACTTCCGGTGAAGCTGGGAGTGAAGAACCTGTCCCTTGTTCCCTTCGTCAGCTTCAACTGGGCCGGCTGCGGCGCGTTGAAGGTCAATAAGGGCCTGGATAAGGGCGACAAGCCTTACAAGAACTTCGGCGTAGTGGCTGGAGCCAGCCTTGTCTATTCTTTCTAAGCCATCCGGCCTGCGATTGAATTATATTTTCAGGTGCGGCGGAGAAATCCGCCGCGCTTTTTTTAATTGCTGGCGGCGTATCGTTTTTTATGAACTCCGTTTTTTGCAATGCGCCGATATCCAGATTTTCATTTGAAGCGTGATGATGCAATTCAGAAATATCATTGGTATTGCGGGGGGTGCCGTTTTTTTTGCCGCTTCCGCTTTTGCGGAAATTTCCGTTAAAACTGTTTCTCCGGTTTCTGTTCCCGTGGAACAGGACTGTCCTTTGTCCGGGGAAGTTGATGCCGGGTATGCTTCCAATTACACCTGCCGCGGCATTGTGGCTTCTCATTCACTGACGGAAGGAGATGGAATTATTCCTGCCAGTGTGGATTTGAATTATAAATTGGATGATTGTAATTCCGTTGTTGGGGCGGCATCTTGTACGTTCCTGATTTCAGGACACCACATGGCAGGGGAAAGAGATTTCTCTTTTCATAACGAGACCGATTTTCTTTTTGGATGGAAGAACCGGGATGGTTTACTGAAGAACCTGTCCACGACGCTTGGCTGGAACCTGATTCACGGCGGCCTGCTTGGGAATTTTGCCAGGTATGATTATAACGCCACCTGGATGAGTGATGAAGATGTGTATATAAGGAATACCCATTCCGTCATTCAGGAATTTTATCTGACGCTGGATTACGGTTTGCCCGGAAACTGGTTTGCCGGCGTAACCATGAGCTATGCCTTCCAGGGCATGACCGGCTGGTGGTTCCGGCCGCATGTGGGGTATCAGGCAGCTATATGCTCCGACATCGATTTTGTATTGAGCGCCGGGATGTCTGCCACTTCCTCTTATTTTGACAATAAATCCCTTTTTATGTCCAACGGTTCCCAGGCCTGGTGGCTGAAGGCTGAACTTCCGGTGAAACTGGGTGCCAAGAACCTGTCTCTCGTTCCCTTCGTCAGCTTCAACTGGGCCGGAGAGGGCGCCTTGAAGGCCAACCGAGGTTCGGACAGGGGCGACAAGCCTTATAAGAATTTCGGAGTAGTGGCCGGGGCTGGTCTCGTTTATTCTTTCTGAAGTTGGCAGCAGGCAGGCCTGAATGATGTTTCCTGAAGCAGAGCAGAAAACAGCGGCGTTTTTGCTTGTTGCCAAGAGGAGTTTTTTTATCCAGAATACTTTCCGCACGGCATTTCGATGTTATGAATTTCTTTTTTTCTTTTCTCTTTGGAGCGGGCATCGTCTCTGTCGCTTCCATGGCCGTTTCTTCGGCGGAATCACGCATTCCGGAGGTTCCTTCCGCTCCTGCTTTAAGACCGGTCAGCGGCAGTATCAAAGCCGGGTATTCCACTAATTACGAGTTCAGGGGGCTGATTCCCGCGGGCTGTAATCCTACGGCTCCTTTGCGGCTGGATTGGAGAAGCGATTTGAATGACCGGTATTCCCTGATTCTGGCTCTGAAGGAGGAGATCTTTCTGGGGCATCCGGCAGTTGATATAGAGAATGAGACGATGGTGGATCTTGGTCTTCAGCGGAAGTTCGGAAAAGCTACGTATGCGGCATTATCCTTTCGTGCGAATGACGGCGGATTGGCGGGGTTTGCTTCCGAACGTTTGTTCGGCAATGGGGACAACGTATGAAGCGGCACTGATTATGCGCCATGATGTGGGATTCCTTCCCGGTTTTTATGCGCAGGGAAGTGCCGCATATTCCTTTTACGGAATCACGGGCTGGTGGTTTGACATGTGTACGGGATCGGATTTCCGGATGACGGAAAACCTTTATATGGGTTTTAAATTCGGCGCCGTGTTGAGTTCTTCCTATTGGCCTTCCAGCAGCAATGGCTGGCAGTCTCTCTATTTCAGGGTGACGGCGAATTACCGTCTGTTCGGGAATGTTTTTATAGAGCCTTTCGTTGGCCTGCACTGGCTCGGCAAGGGTTCCCACGGGGTGAACCGCGTGTATGGAAGAACGCTGGTAAAGGGCAATAGCTGGGTGACGGGAGTCAGCGTGGTTTATGCTTTTTGAGCAGCATGATGCGCTCCTTCTTTCCGAAGGGAGAGGTCCGCACGCATGCGGATCATGTCAATACATTGCACGCCATTGTCCCAGACGGGGTCCGGATAGTTGTCCGTGAAATGGTTGTTGATAACGCCAGAAATCTGGAATCCGCAGCTTTCATAGAGAGCCATTGGCCCCGGAGACGCATCGGACGTTCCCACTTCCGCATACCGGCCCCCTTTGTTTCTGATGATGTCCAGGGCGTGCCGCACTAGGGCTGTTCCGCAATGCTGCCTTCTATATTCAGGAGCTACGGAGCAATTCATGATTTCCCATGTATGTTCCCTCGTCTGACGGATAACAATGACTCCGGCGGCAGTCCCGCAGTTTTTTGCGACGTAAAGTTCGCCGTGGGCCAGATGATCCGCTATCCGGCGTTCGTCCGGATCCGCATCCAGCAGAAGTTCCCTGAGGGGGGCGGGCGGGGGCCACACGGCCGTCTCCCGCTCTATAGGAAAGGTGCAGGCCATTATTCCACGCGCATGAAGATGATGGAGTCCGCCAGCAGTTCCCCTTGCAGGCTGTCCCCCTGGATGACGACAGGCTGGCCGGAGGAGATCAGCCCTTTTTCTTTCAGCAGGTCCAGGGCGGTGGAAATCATGCGGGCCGGATCTTTCAGGAAGGGTGATTCAAAGGCGGTTACGTCACGCGCCAGGGCGAGTTGCCTGACAACGACAGGGTCATTGCTGAAGGCGAAAATGGCAGCCCGTTCCGGCCTGAGGACGGCTGCCTGCGTGGCGGCCAGGCCGCGGCGGGTAAAGACGATCAGACAGGCGTTTTCCACGGAGTCCGCCAGGGAGATGGCTGCCTTGGTGGCTTTCTGGCGGTCTCCGTTCAGGATGGCGGATGCCGCGAAGTTGAGATTGCCGGAGCACTCCATGCGGTGGGCGATGGAATCCAGCACTTCCACACAGCGTACGGGGTAATGGCCCACGGAGGTTTCTCCGGAAAGCATGACGGCATCCACTTGTTCAAAGATGGCGTTGGAAACGTCCGTGACTTCCGCACGGGTAGGGGTGGGCTGGGTTATCATGGATTCCAGCATATGCGTTGCCACGATGCAGCGGCGTCCCAGCCTGTGGCAATGGCGGACGATGCGGCGCTGGATGATGGGCAGTTCTTCAATGCTGACTTCAATGCCCAGGTCTCCACGCGCGACCATGATAACGTCTGCGGCCAGGATGATATCGTCAATGTGGCGGACAGCCTGCTGGTCTTCAATTTTTGCGACGATCTGGGCCTTGCCTCCCAAGTTGTCGATGTGTTCCCGGAGCTGGGCAATATGGGCGGCATCCCGGACGAAGGACATGGCTACGTAGTCCGTCTCGCATTCTACGGCCACGGCCAGGTCCGCCAAGTCTTTTTCCGTCAGGGCCGGGAGCCGCAGCGCTACGCCGGGAAGGTTGATGTGGCGGCGGGAGCCGAATACGCCTTCCGTGAGCACGTCGCAGATGAGCCTGTCCGGGCGCACTTCCGCAATGCGCATGAGGATGCCTCCGTTATCCACCACCATGGTATGGCCCGCCTGAACATCCTGCAGGAGGCCGTCATAGTTTACCGTGGTGGAAAAAGGAAGTTCCGGCTTGGCTGTGCCCAGGCGGATTTCCACGGTGTCTCCCTTTTTCAAATGGTAGGGTTCCATCAGATCTCCCGTGCGAATGGAAGGCCCCTGGAGGTCAAAGAGGATAGCTACGTTCGCTTTCAGTTCCGCTGCTTTCCGGCGGATGCGGAAGACTACTTCCCGGACCCAGTCGTGTTTGGAATGGCTCATGTTGAGCCGGAAGACGTTGGCTCCGGCTTCAATAAGCTGGCCCAGCATGTCGGAAGTGTCTGTTGCTGGTCCAATAGTACAGATGATTTTGGTGGCCCGGGGCCGGGAAGGTGTGTTCATGGTCTTTGTCAGTGCCCCTAATGTATCTTACGGGGCGTTTAAATGAAGTTTTTTATGATACATGGCAGGATTGTTGCATGTCACGGAGCGCTTGAGGGAGCATACTGGCTGCATGAAACAGATCAGGGTTGAATTGATCAACACCGGGACGGAAATTTTGCTGGGGAGTATTGTGAATACAAATGCCGCATGGCTGGGCAACAGATTATTTGAGGCAGGGTTCCGCGTGGGGAGGGTAACCGTAGTGCCTGACGGGTACGCTATTAACGAGGCCATGAGGGAGAGCGCCCGGCGCGCAGATATCGTGATTGTAAGCGGGGGACTGGGGCCGACGAGCGATGATGTGACCCGGGAAGCCCTGTGCGACGTTTGCGGCGTGGACATGCACCGTGACGAGCATGTGGCGGAGTGGCTGAAGAGTTATTTTAAACGGAGGGGGATTCCCATTGCGGAGTGTAATTTCAAGCAGGCCATGGTTCCGGATGGCGCCGCGGTGCTGGAGAATTCCAACGGGACGGCGCCCGGACTGGTGATGCCTGCCAGCGGTTCCCTTCCCATGTTCATCCTGCTGCCGGGGCCGCCGGCGGAGTTGAAGCCGATGGTGGAACATTCCGTGATGCCGCTTCTGGAAGATTTGGCGGATGAGGATATTTCTCATTTGTGCGTGTTCCGCCTGGTAGGGATAGGGGAGAGCGATCTCCAAGAGCTGGTGGATGATTCCCTGCACCAGGTGGAGGGTCTGGAGGTGGCGTATTGCGCGCGCGTCGGGGAAGTGGACGTGCGCCTGGTGGGCAGTGAGGTGGCTTTGAAACAGGGAGAGGCCCGTTTGCGCATTCTGGCCGGGGCGTATGTGCTGGCTCCTGTGGGGGCATCCCTGGAGAAAGCGGTTGTGTGCCATCTGGCGCAGCAGGGTCTGAAGGCGGCGACGGCGGAGAGCTGCACCGGCGGCCTGATTGCCAAGAGGATTACGGATGTGCCGGGGGCCTCCGGGGTTTTTGAATGCGGGTGGGTTACTTATGCCGACCGGGCAAAGACGGAGATGCTGGGCGTGCCGGAGGAGGTCCTGAAGCGTTGCGGGGCTGTGAGCGAGCCCGTGGTTAAAGCGATGGCGGAAGGAGCCCTGGAACGCTCCGGAGCCGATGTCGCTGTCGCCGTCAGCGGTATCGCGGGACCCGGGGGCGGTACGCCGGAAAAGCCTGTGGGGACCGTATGGCTTGCCTGGGCTTTCCGGGGGGGGAAGACGCGGACGGAGATGATGCTTTATCCGCGGGACCGCGCATCTTTCCGTAAGATGGTTTCCCAACGGGCGCTTGCGGGGCTTCTGGATGCCAGGAGAAAAGAGCCTGTTACGGAATGAGGAACCACACGGGAAGCATTCCGGCTTCATGAAGTCCGCTGATGAATTCAAAGATGCCGATGAACCAGATGAACCACAGCGCATCCACAATGTTGTGCGTGAATGTGGCGGGATTGACGGAGTAGGCGGCAGGCGGCGGTTTAAGCCGTGAGAGGGAGGGAATGAAGGAGGGAACGTTTCTGCAATAGTTCCGGTAGGCGTCTCCGAAAAGGGCGGTGAGCCTTTCCTGTTCCTTTCTGATGACGGACGGGTAGTAGATTCCGAACGCCAGCGCCGTAAGCAGGGGGATGGTGAAGGTCTCCGTAGCGCAGGATACGCCTATGCTGCCAACGAAGCTGAAGAAATAGAGCGGGTTGCGGCACATGGAGTATGGCCCGTCAGTAACCAGGACGTTGTTTTTATAGCCCGCAATGTAGAGGGAACACCAGATGCGCCCGAAGGCGCCTATGCCGGCCATGAAGCAGGCCAGGAGCATGAGGCTTTCTTCAATGAGCGGAGACGTTTCCCAGCGGGACTCCCCGAAGAGCAGGGAACAGCCGATAGCCAGACCGAAAATCAGAGAGATGAGTGTGCGGAAACGTTCGTTGAGTGATTTTGCGTGGGTTTGCATGGCGTCGAACGGGAGATAATGGAAAAATGCTACGGATTCCCGGCAATGGCATGAAGATGTTTTTTGTGACGTTTTCGTCACTCGCCTGAAATAAAACAGCCTGTATGCGTGGGCATACAGGCTGTTGAGGAAAAAAGACAGGGTGTGGAAGGTCAGGCGCGCCTGCGGCGCAGCATCAGGGAAGCCAGCCCCAGCAGGCTGAGGGTGGCCGTAGCAGGTTCCGGAACGGCTCCCGCCACTACGTACTGCACTTTGACGTTCCCGTCTTCCGTGTAGAGATAGTACTGGCCCTGATAGTCTGCGGCATTCCCTTCCATGATGCCGGATGCCTTGGTCAGCGCTCCGCCGTCTTCAGCGGTGAAGTCTCCCAGGGAAATGGAACCGCCGTCAAAGCCGGCGGAGGTAATCAGCGTGCGGGTAACAAACTGGAATTCTCCAGCAGCCAGATCCGTGGATGTGGTGGCCAGCGTACCGGAAACGGAGAAGTCCGAAGCTCCCCATATTTTTTGGTTGACGTTCATGATGCCTCCAATGCCGAAGACAAGGCGGGCGCCGTTGCCGCCGGAATCAATCCCGCAGACACCAAGGTTGAAGGTGCCGTCCAGGATGATGTCACTGCTTTTAAAGTCCACTTGTGAGAGGGAAAGAGCGGAACCTGCTCCAATGGTGACATTTCCCGTCCAGCGGGTTCCCCCAACCGTAACATTGCTGTTGCCCGTGACGGTGATGCTGCCGCCATCGGATGTGTCCACCATGGAGCCGCTGAGGGTGATGGTTCCGGTGTTATTGAAGATGACGTCCGGCCCCTGGTTGTTGCCGCGGGCGGGTACACCGTTGCTCCAGTTGTCCGCATTGCCCAGTTCATAGGTGTTGCCTTCCGTAGGGCCGGCATTGCCGGTCCATTCCGTGACCATGCTGGCGGCATTGGCGCAGATGCATGATCCGCAGAGGATTGCCGCAATAAATAAGTTTTTTTTCATATTAAAAAAATAACTAGATTAATAAGCCCAGAGGAAACGCTGGCGCTACCGTGATGCTACCGGGTTAGCAATCCGGGGTCAAGCTTTGATTCTAAGCTGGAATGACTTGTATTGGCGTTTCCTTCCATGCCAAGAGGCGTTTTTATGAAATGAAGTCTGCCCGGCGCCATTGGCTTCCAATGAAAGCCCGGAGATCCTTTGCGTTATTTAAATCTGTAGTTAAATTTTGATAACTCTCTTTTCTGGAATACGTTACATGTAAGAAGAAGTCTGTATTTCAATGGCTGTAGCTCTTTGCAACTTTTCCTAAGTCAAACAGGATTTTCTTCGGTTTCTGCCTATAACGGATTGCTAATCCGTAGAGAACAGGCGTCTGGAGAGAAAGTTTTTTTATTCGCTTTCCTGGTCGTGTTCATCCGCTTCGCGGGTGGAGAAGCGCATGAGTTCCGCTTCGAAGTGGAGCGGAACGTCCCCCGTGGGGCCGTTGCGGTTTTTAGCCAGATGCAGATTGGCCCGTCCGGCCATTTGCTGGCGTTTTTCCTCATCTTCCGCATAGTAGGCGGAGCGGTAGAGCAGGCCGATCATGTCCGCGTCCTGTTCGATGGAGCCGGATTCGCGAAGGTCGGAGATGCGGGGGACGCCCAGGCTGGCTCCCGTGCGGCTTTCCGGACCGCGGTTGAGCTGGGCCAGAACGATAACAGGCACTTTAAGTTCCTTGGCCAGGGCTTTGAGGCCGGCGGATATTTCCGCCACTTCTCGTTCACGGCTGTTGGCCGCCTGTTTGGAGTGGGAGCGCATGAGCTGGAGATAGTCCACGCCGATGGCTGCCAAACCGCCCTGGTCCCGCATGACCCGGCGCGCTTTGGCCCGGAGTTCGTTGATGGAGATGGCTGCGGTATCGTCAATGACAAGCTGGGAAGCCCCCACTTCCTTGACGGCCTGTTTGAAGTGCTTCATTTCAAGCTGGGTGAGGTTGCCTCTCTTGATGATTTCCCGGCTGCGGACTCCGGAACGGGCGAAAAGAAGGCGTTCCACAATCTGGACTGCGGGCATTTCACAGGAAAAGAGCAGAGTAGGCTTTTTTTCGTTAAGCGCGATGTGCTCAATGATGTTGAGCAGGAAGGAGGTTTTACCCATGGAGGGACGGGCGGCGATGATGAACATGTCCCCCGGTTTAAGCCCGTTGCTTTTTTTGTCCAGTTCCTCGAATCCCGTGGTCAGTCCCTGGATTTGGCCTTTGCTTGCGATAAATTTTTCAAAATTGGTGACGGCCTGTTTAAGGATGCTGGCCAGGCTTTGTTCATCCTTGGCGCTGTTATAGCGTTCCCGTATCTGGAAAATATGGGTTTCCACAGAATCCAGCAGTTCCGCTACGTCGTCCGGATTGTCAAAGGCCTGCGTGGTGGACTGGTTGGCGATGTCAATGATGGAGCGGAGGATGAATTTGTCCTTCAGGACATTGAGGTAATGCTCAAAATAGGCTCCGGTGGTGGTAAAGGTGTATATTTCCGCCAGGCCCGCGCTTCCGCCTACGGCTTCCAGCTGGTGCATGTCTTCCAAAGCCTGGGTGATGGAAACGATGTCAATGGGTTCGTTTTTGTTATAGCGGGCCTGGAAAAGGCGCCAGAGCAGCTTGTGCGCGGGGAGGTAGAAGTAGTCCTCCGTCATGCCGATGGTCACGCACTGCCCCACGTAAGTGGCCGGGTCCATGGCCATGAGGGCCAGCACTCCTTTTTCCGGGCCGGGAGCCTGCGGAATGTCCCTGAGGTCCAGGGACGGGGTTTTGCGGGGGGCCCTGGTCAGTTCCAGCGGGGGAACGGCAGTGGTGGTTGTCGTAGTTTCCATGGTGAGGCGGCTGGATGGGTGGCATCCGGCCGGGAAGGATAGCACAACGGAGGGAGCCGGGCAATAGGCAACGTTGCAAATTCGAAAAAGCCCCGTTCCGTCAACGGGGTGTCCATCCGTTCTTTTCCTGTTCTTTTCTCAGCCTCAGCTGCCCGCAGGCGGCGTTGATGTCATGACCTTTTTCATACCGCATGGTAACGGGGATGCGCGCCTTGTGAACTGCATCCCGGAAGGAACGGCAGCGTTCTTCCGAAGGGCGTTTCCACGGAAGCCCCTCCACGGTGTTGTACGGGATGAGATTGACTTTGGCGTGCAGGCGTTTGGCGATCCGGACGAGATGGGACGCGTCTTTCGGAGAGTCGTTGATGTCCCGGATGAGGATGTATTCCAGCGTGGGCATCTGGTTTCTTCCTCTGCTCCATTCTTCAAGGGCCGGAATGAGCTGGGAGAGCGGCCATTTTTTGTTGACCGGCATGATTTGGTCGCGAACTTCGTCCGTGGCTCCGTGCAGGGAAACGGCCAGACGGATTTGCCTGGGATAGGCCGCCAGTTTTCAGGCCGGGCACGAATCCCGACGTGGAGATGGTGATGTGGCGCGCCCCTATTTCCAAACCGCGGTGGGAAGTGATGATTTCCCAGGGCATCCGCCACGTTGTCAAAATTGGAAAGGGGTTTCCCCATGCCCATGAAGACGATGTTGTTGACCCGTTTTCCCGCGATGGCTTCCGCGGAGAGAATCTGCCCGATGATTTCCCCCGTGGTGAGGTGGCGTTTAAGGCCCAGCAGCCCGGAAGCGCAGAATTTGCAGCCGAAGGCACAGCCTACCTGGGAAGAAACGCAAAGGGTGACGCGCTCCGATTTTTCTCCATTTTCCGCTGCTGCGGCAGGGATGATGACGGATTCTACCAGGCTGCCGTCTTCCATTCTGGTGAGGAATTTCCGTGTGGTGTCCGCAGAGCCGTGGATTTCCACGATTTCCGGCGTGTGGAAACGGAAATTTTCCGCCAGCAGATTTTTGAGCGCGGGGGGGAGGTTGCTCATCGCGTCAAAGGTGGTGACGCGCTTGCGCCACACCCAGTCCAGAACCTGCTGGGTGCGGAATTTGGTGTGCCCATGTTCCGTCAGGAAGGCGAGCAGCTTTTCCTCCGTCTGGGCGGTGATGAGGGGAAGCGGTGGCATGGATTTGAGGCGGTCCCGTTACAGCAGGGAATCCACGTAGCGGTCCCGGTTGAAGGGTTCAAAGTCTTCGGCTCCTTCCCCCGTTCCCAGAAAGGAGGGGGAAATGTGCATTTCATCCATGATGGCTACGGCCACGCCTCCCTTTCCGGAACCGTCCATTTTGGTGATAATGACGGAGTCCAGGGGCGTTGCTTTATGAAATTCCCTAGCTTGTGCCAGGGCGTTAGCGCCTGTAGTGGCATCCACTACCAGCAGGGTGCTGTGGGGGGCGGATGCATCCTGCTTTGCGAGAGTACGGCGAATTTTGGAGAGTTCCTCCATGAGGTTGTGGCGCGTATGGAGGCGTCCCGCGGTATCGCAAATGAGGTATTGGAAGCCTTCCCTGATGGTCTGCGTATGGGCCTCATAGCAGACGGAGGCCGGATCCTGGCCGGGTGCTCCCTTGCAGATGGGGATATTCAGCTTGTCCGCCCAGCTTTGAAGCTGTTCCACGGCGGCCGCGCGAAAAGTGTCCGCCGCAGCCAGAAGGACGCGGGAGCCCTGTTTTTGCAGCAAATGGGCCAATTTGGCCGCAGAAGTAGTTTTCCCGGTGCCGTTGACGCCCACGACCAGAATGACCAGCGGTTTGCCTTCCGGAGGGACGGGCAGGGACGGAGCGGTGGAAGGAAAGGCCCGGCGGAGCACTTCACGGGTGGATTCCACCAGATTTTCCGCATCCAGGCCTTTGCTTTCCTTCAGCTGGTCCGCAATACCCATGGCGCGCCTGATGCCGATGTCCGCGGCTACCAGCTCAGCTTCCAGTTCTTCCCAGTCTATCCGGGAGCTTCGGGAGAATTTGGTGAATAGTTTTTTAAAGAATCCTGCCATGGCGCGAAGCGGAGTTATGCCGGGTGTTCCGTTTTTGAGATTCCGGCCAGGACGCCGTTGACGAAGCGGGGGGATTCCGCTGAGGAGAAGCGTTCCGACAGGCGGATGGCCTCCGAGATGACGATGGGAGCCGGGAGGTCTTTGCGATGAAGGAGTTCATAGGCGCCCAGGCGCAGGATGGCGCGGTCAATGGCGCTGACGCGTTCCGGGGAGTAGTTTTCCAACGTGGAGTCGATGGCGGCGTCCAACCCGTCCCGGCGGCGCAGGATGTCTTCCCCCAGGGTTTTGGCTTCCCGGTAGAGTTCATCCGCATCCCGTCCTGCCTCCACCACTTTTTTTATTTCCGCCAGGGAGGGGCGGTCGTCCGGGTGGATGAGGCAGTTGATGCGGTCATTGATTTCCTGGAGTTTCCTGCAGGAGGAAATGAGGGAGGGCCAGATTGCGTTGTAGGCTGGGAAGTCCTTGAGCGTGTCCAGCAGGCGGCGGCGCATCTGCATCAGCGCGGTATTGAGTTCCTGGGCGGCGTCGCAGGCGGCGGAAAGCGAACCCTTGTCATTGGCGGGGTCTTCGTGCAGGGCTTTTTTCAGCCGGAGCAGGGCGGCGTTGAATTCTCCTTCCTTGGTCAGCAGGTCCTGAAGCTGGTCGCGGACGGGCAGGGTAAGAGGGTCTTGCTGCAGTTTGTCCGCCGTTTCCCGCGCACGGGTGATGAAGAGGCGCAGCTTGTCCGGATAGTCCCTTGTCAGGTGGCCGGAGACGGCCTTGGCCTTGAGTTTGTAGTAGTCTCCCCGGAAAGGTTCCATCAGGATATCCCAGATTCCCTCCTGTTCCGTTTCCGGCCTCTGGGAGGCGGCGTAAAGGTATTGGAGGGCGGCTTGTCTGATTTGGTTGCGTGAGAGCATGGCGATAGAGAAGAGAGAGTAATAGGTATTATTGCCGGAGCAGGGAGTTGAGGAAGAGTTCCGCCATGCGGGCAGCGGTGCGGGCCGCTTCACGGCCGCGGTTGAGCTGAGAGGCGATACAGCGGGCGAAGGCCTGCTTTTCATCATTCAGCAGCAGGACTTCATGAATGACGGGGGTAGTGAATTCCAGGGCGAGCTGCATCAGGGCCTGGGTAATGGTGGAGCCGATCAGGTCCGCGTGGTCTGTGCTGCCGCGCAGGATGACTCCCAGAGCCACCACGGCATCAGGACGTTTTTCCGGAGAGCGGGAGAGAACGGATTTAATGGACACCGGAATTTCAAAGGCTCCCGGTACGCGGATGATTTCCAGGCGGACCGAGGGAAGCACGGTTTTCAGTTCTTCCGAGCAGTTTTCTACCAGGGCCTGGGTGTATTGTTCGTTGTATTCCGAGGCGACGATGCAGATTTTGGCGCGCGTGCCCGTGGCGCGCTGGCGGCGGGGAAGTTCCGTGGACATGAAGGGATGGAGTGGAAAGTTACAGGATGTGGCCCAGCTTGCATTTTTTAGTAGCCAGGTATTTGCTGTTTTGTTCGTTGGGTGGGATGATGAGAGGAACCTGTTCCGTGATTTTTATGCCAAAGCCCTCCAGCCCCACGATTTTCCGCGGGTTGTTGGTAAGCAGACGCAACTGGTTTGCTCCCAGGTCATGCAGGATTTGCGCGCCGATGCCATAGTCGCGCAGGTCGTCCGGATAGCCGAGCTTGAGGTTGGCTTCCACGGTATCCAGACCCTGTTCCTGAAGTTTGTAAGCCTTGAGTTTCGCCGCCAGGCCGATGCCTCGGCCTTCCTGCCGCAGGTAGAGCAGGACGCCTCCTTCCTGGGCGATGCGGCGCATGGCGGTGTGCAACTGGCTGCCGCAGTCGCAGCGGCGGGAGCCGAAGACATCACCCGTCAGGCATTCACTATGCACGCGCACCAGCGTGGGTTTGTCCGGGGAGATTTCCCCGTGAACCAGGGCCAGGTGGAGAGCACCGTCCAGCTGGGATTCATAGAGGCGGCAGGTAAAGTCACCGTAGTCTGTGGGCATGTTGACGGTTTCCACCAGCCGGATTTGCTTTTCCTTGGCCCGGCGGTATTCAATGAGCTGGGCTACGGTGCAGGCTTTCAGACCATGTTTTTTCTGGAATCCTCCCAGGTCCCCGATGCGGGCCATGGTCCCGTCTTCCTTCATGATTTCACAGCAGACGCCGGCGGGCTGGAGGCCCGCCATGCGCACGAGGTCAATGGTGGCTTCCGTATGGCCGGCGCGGCGCAGCACTCCGCCGGGAACGGCGCGGAGAGGGAATGTGTGACCCGGCTGAACAAAGTCGTTGACGGTGGCTTTGGGGTCCGCCAGCGTGCGAATGGTGAGGGAGCGTTCCGCGGCGCTGATGCCCGTAGTGATGTCATGGGCCGCATCCACGGAGACGGTGAACGCTGTGGACATGTTTTCCCGGTTGACGGAGGTCATGAGCGGGAGTTGGAGGGCGTCCGCCCGTTCCGGTGAAAGAGGTGCGCAGACGAGGCCCCTGGCGTGGGTAACCATGAAGTTGATGGCTTCCGGCGTGGCGAATTCGGCGGCAATGATCAAGTCTGCCTCATTTTCACGCCCAGGGTCGTCCGTAACGATGATCATCCGTCCCTGCCGTATTTCTTCCACAGCTTCTTCAACGGTGCAAAATTGAAGTTGATTGTCCATAAAAGGGGATGAATAGAGGTTATTTTTGTTTTTTTGCCCAGGAGTCCTTGAGAGCCACCGTGCGGTTGAAAACAGGACGACGGCCCGGTACATGGTCCCTGCGGTCCGCCACAAAGTAGCCGAGACGTTCGAACTGGCAGCGGAATTCTGGTTCGGCTCCGGCCAGGGAGGGTTCCAGCTTGGCGTTTGTGATGACGGTCAGCGATGAGGGATTCATGACGGACAGGAACCCTTCTTCAGCAGCGTCCGGGTTTTCTTCCGTAAAAAGGCGGTCATAGATGCGGATTTCTCCGTCCACCGCGTATTTGGTGCTTACCCAGTGAATGGCGGCGCGACACTGGATTCCTTCCGGAGGGTTGGAACCGATGGTGCCGGGAATGTGTTCGCAGAAGATTTCCGTGATAGTTCCCTCCGCATCCTGCTTGTAGTCCGTGCAGGTGATGCAGTAGCCCCCCCGGAGGCGTACGGTGCGGCCGGGGGCCAGACGGAAGTATTTTTTAGGAGGGTCCAGCATGAAGTCGTCCCGTTCAATCCAGACTTCCCTTGTGATGGGGAGGCGGCGGACGCCCTCTTCCGGTTTTTCCGGATTGTTCAGCACTTCAGCCATTTCTTCCGCGTTTTCCGGCAGGGTGGTGATAGTGACCTTGAGGGGATTGAGCACGGCCATGCGGCGCGGCGCGTTGGCATTCAGGTCTTCCCTTACGCTGTATTCCAGCAGGGCCGCATCTGTGAAGCCGTTGAATTTAGTGATGCCTATGGTGTGGCAGAAGTTGCGGATGGCGGCAGGAGTGTAGCCCCGGCGGCGCATGCCGGAGACGGTGGGCATCCGTGGATCGTCCCAGCCGGAGACGTGTCCTTCCTGCACCAGTTGCAGCAGCTTGCGCTTGCTCATGACGGTGTAGGTAAGGTTCAGGCGGGCGAATTCCGTCTGGCGCGGGCGTGCCGGGACGGGGCAGTTTTCAATGACCCAGTCATAGAGGGGGCGGTGGTTTTCAAATTCCAGCGTGCAGAGGGAATGGGTGATGTGTTCGTAGGCATCTTCCAGCGGGTGGGCGAAGTCATACATGGGGTAAATGCACCAGGAACTGCCCGTGTTGTGGTGTTCCGCGAACATGATGCGGTACAACACGGGGTCCCGCATGTTCATGTTGCTGGAGGCCATGTCTATCCTGGCTCGCAGGATGGCTTTGCCTTCCGGGATTTCTCCGTTTTTCATGGCCTGGAAGCGTGCCAGGTTTTCTTCCACGGAGCGGTTGCGGTAGGGTGATTCCTGTCCGGGCACGTTCACGTTGCCCCGCTGGGCGCGTATTTCCTCCACCGTTTGTTCGTCTACGTAGGCCAATCCCTTGCGGATGAGGGAGACGGCGCATTCGTAAAAGAAGTCGAACATGTTGCTGGCAAAGAAAAGGTTGTCGCCCCAGTCAAAGCCCAGCCAGCGGATGTCTTCCTGAATGCTGTCCACATATTCCTGGTCTTCCTTGCTGGGGTTGGTGTCGTCAAAACGCAGGTGGCAGCGCGCACCCGGAAATTCCTGGGCGATGCCGAAGTTGAGGCAGATTGATTTGGCATGTCCGATATGAAGATACCCATTGGGTTCCGGGGGAAAGCGTGTTACCGGGGCCTGATGCTTGCCGGAGGCAAGGTCATCAGAAATCATATCGCGGATGAAATCTCGGCGTTCGGCAGGCTGCAATGACATGGCGAAAATTCTACTACCAAATTTCCTCTTCTGCAAGCGTGTTCACTCGGAATGACGTGAGGCGGGAGGAGGAGCATGAAGAGCGTTTTTATCTTTTTCCAATGGCCCGTGTTGTAAAATTCAAATAATTTATATCAAGGTGCGTTTGGAAATGTGAGCCCCTGATAAAGGAGACTAAAAAATTTCCAGCTTTTCGCCAGGGGAAGATGGGAATTTTCCCTTTACCTTGTTTTCCGAAGTTTGCGGAATGGTTTTCGATTAAATGTTATTTTCAATGAGAGCGGTTTGAGCGAGTTTTCACATTCAGAAAAAAATCAGAGAGTCGAAATGAAAAGGAGAAATGATGGAAATAGGAGCCGATGGAAGTTTCTTGCATATTTTCGCGGGGTACATGGTAAGAGGAAAGTTGGGAAGACAGGTATTGCAAAAGAATGAAAAACGTGCATATTGGAGCCCGGTGAATCTGAATTGTCCACAGTGCAAACGACATATCAATGTGCCTTCTTCCGCGGAGGGTTCTATGGTGAATTGCAGCAAATGCGGGCATGAATTTCTTTGCGACAGGGAAAAACTGATTCCTAAGAAACCTTTTGCCAAAGCGAAGAAAGCCGTTTCCGTCCATTCCCCCAAAGACAGGAGGGAAGCCATTCAGAGCGCCCTGGTGGAAACGGGGCTGATTCAATTGGTGTGCCTTTGCGCGTCTCTGGCTGTTGCCGCCGGCTGCGTCTGGATTTTTTACAATGCTTCTTCCGAGATGGATGGGACCTTTTTCCTTTCCATGCTGCAGCAGCCCCAGCAGAAGGCGTTTGCCCTGTTTTTTGCCTGTCTTGCCGGAGGCTTGATGGCCTGTGCTGGACGCAGGCACAAGATTGTTTTCATTTTGCTGGGGGTGCTGGTTGCAGGGGGGATTGCTTCCCTGCCTTTCGTGTATCCGGTCAAGGTGAATCCTTCCCTGCTCGGAGGTCATGAAGAGGGGAGCGCCGGGGAAGAAGATGTCTCCGGCTTTACCAGCATGGGGCTGGAGCAGCTGCCCTCCAAGAACGCTTCTGTCCAGAATTATGGGGCCGGTGATTTGAAACCTCTGTTTTCCGCTATTGACCGCAAGGAATCCCAGGGGGTTCTGGGCGTATGGGTGGTTGGGGTGAATGCAGCCAACCGGGATATGGTAAAGGCGTATTTGAAGAGGATGACCCAGTCCGAGGACGAACCTATTTTTTATGACCGCAAGGGAACGGGCGGTGGACTGTTCGTTATTACTCCCACTCCCATTACGTTTAAGGAATTTGTAGAGGTTGCGGGCAAGATGGGGAAGGTGTCCCTGCAGGATAAGGAGCGTTTTTTTGTGGAAGTGATTCTGAACCGGGACAGGTTTGAAGCGCGGCCCGCTTCCGCCGCGTTGCAGGATGAGCGCCACCAGTATTTCGTGCTGGCCAATTTGAAGGAGCTGTCCTGTCTGGACATCCGTCGCGTTATTGCCGCCGCAAAACGTTTGTCGGCTGTGAATCCGGATAAGATGCGGGGTGAGGTTTCTTCCAGGCTGGTGGAGCTTCTCCGGGAACCGTGGGGGCGTGATGCGGAATATGTGACCGCGTTGGCTTCGGCCCTTGTGGTATGGGCGGAACCGGATCATGAGGAGGCTCAGCGCGTGGTTGATTACGTGGCTACGGAGCTGAAGAAGGCGGATTGCGAAATTCCGGCGTCTCTGATCAGGTTTTTACTGCATGGTTCGGAAAAGAGAAGTTTGGCGTTGCTTCTGGAGGAATGGAAAAAGGATCCCCAGAAGTGGGAGGACGAATGCAAGGCAGCCGGCCCAACGGGAGAAGCTGATATCATCCGTTCGCTGAATGAGTCGGACGATTTTGTTTTGAAACGTTCCGCCGCCCGCATTCTTGGGGAAATCGGTTCGGAAGCTTCCCTGTCCGCGCTTAAGGCTTTCACTCATGACGCCGATAACGAATTGCGCCTGTGCGCGGAGTTGTCTGTGAACCTGATTGAAAAGCGGCTTGGGATAGATTCTTCCGCCAGATGATGCCGGTAAGGGCGGCTTCCGTTTCCGTGATGGCGCATCGCGCTGTTTTTCTGGCTCCAATACGGAAGGGGAGTTTTTTTCGGACGGTTTACGGGGATTGAAGTGCGGCTCCGGAATTTTCCCATGGCTGTTTTTCGGAGCCGGGGGATGCATGAGGGCTTTTTTTTTGCAGAGGTGTCCAAATGATTTCCTGTTTTCGGACAGTTTGTTACTTGTTCTCTTTTGCGATATTTTCACCATTTGAACGCATTTCCGGGTAGGAAATTTGTTTTTGCCCGGGAAGTGTCTTTTTTGGTTGCGGAGAAGAGCCAATTTACTAGAATGCAACGACCATGACAGACCAAGAAAACATGAAAGCCGCCGTTCCGGATGCGGCCAGGCGATATATGCGCTATCTCCTCATCATGGCCGGTTTGGGCGGCCTGCTCTACGGTGTGGACGTTGGCGTGATTGCTGCCGCGCTTCCCTACATTGAGCAGACGGCCGGTTTTAATCCCTCCCAGCTTTCCCAGGTGGTGGCCGCCGTGCTGTTCGGCAGCGTTCTTTCTTCCCTGTTTGCGGGCTATCTGGCCGACAAGATGGGACGCAAGGCGTTGATTACCGTGGCCGCAGCCTTATTTACGGCGAGCATCCCCGTGATCTGCCTGTCCCAGGAGGTATTCGGCATTATGTTGCTGGGCCGTATTCTTCAGGGCGCCAGCGCCGGTATTGTGGGCGTGGTCGTTCCGCTGTATCTGGCCGAGTGCCTGAGCGCCGAATCCCGCGGCAAGGGAACGGGGATGTTCCAGTTCCTGCTGACGGTGGGCCTGGTGTTTGCCGCCGTCGTCGGTTTGCTTGCCGCCAGTTATGTGGGCGGCGTCGAGAATTCCGGCGCGAGCGAAGAATCGCTGACTTCCGCCAAGGTTCTGGCCTGGCAGGCTATTTTCTGGGTTTGCGCCATTCCCGGCCTGTTCCTGTTTTTCGGTTCCTTCCGTTTGAGCGAATCTCCCCGCTACCTGTTCCGCCGCGGCCGCAAGGATGAAGCCATGGCTGTGCTGGTGCGCAGTTACGGGGATGCCCGCGCCAAGGAAGTGTTTGATGAAATGGTCCATATTGAAGAGGAAGAGAAGCAGAAGGTGGAGGAACTCAAAAAGCAGAGCTCTTCCGGCGAGTCCCTTCTTCAGCGCAAGTATATCTATCCCTTTGTTCTGGCGGTGCTCGTTCTGGCGTTTACGCAGGCTACGGGCATTAATTCCGTGCTGAATTATTCCGTGAAGGTATTCCAGCAGGCAGGCCTGGAAGGCACCACCGCCAACTGGGCAGACTTTACCATCAAGGTCGTGAACTGCTTGATGACTATTGTCGCCATGGTGCTGGTGGACCGCAAGGGCCGCAAGTTCCTGCTTAAAATCGGAACGGCCGGTATCGTGGTCGGCCTTCTTGGCACCGGGTTCCTGTTCAATAATGTGGAAAAAGCCCGCAAGGATGTGACTGCGGATGTGGCTGCCCTGCTGGCCGCCCAGAGCCCTTCCGTCCAGAAGGAGTTTGAACAGGGCAAGGATGTGGGTTCCATCCGAACGCTTCAATTGGAACGCACTCCGGATTCCCCCTTCATCAGGAATCTTCTTGCCAAGAACGGCATGGCCGACAAGGACATCAACAGGATGCAGCTCATCATCACCTATGACCAGCCGGAAGCCAATCCCGCCTGGTACCAGTTCCTGATGGGGTCTTCCACCCAGCTTTCCGTCGTAGAGTTTTCCGAACTGACCAAGGATACCAAGGATATCAAGAAGGAAGAGGACAGGGCTTCCCTGGCCGTGATCAAGGCCGTTCCGGATTCCACCAATAAAATGGTGGTGAACGGCAAGGACGGCTATGCCATGAAGCCCGTTTCCATTCTGAAGGCGGAATTGGGCGAAAAGCCGGATACCTCCATGGGCTGGGGCGTGACTGCGTTCTTCATTATCTTCATTGCTTTTTATGCTACCGGCCCCGGCGTATGCGTCTGGCTGGCACTGTCCGAGCTGATGCCAGCCCGCATCCGCTCCAACGGTATGGCGATTGCTCTGTTGATCAACCAGCTGGTTTCCACGGTTATCGCCGGTTCCTTCCTCCCATGGGTGGGCAGCTGCGGTTATTCCGGCGTGTTCTTTACGCTGGGCGGCATTACGGTGCTGTATTTCATTACGGTGACCTTCTTCCTGCCTGAAACCAAGGGACGTTCCCTGGAGGAAATTGAAGGTTACTTCACAACAGGCAAGATGCCGGAAGATCCCAAGATGATCGGCGAAGGCATAGAAGCAGAGGAATAATTCTTTCTTCCTGTGGTTTTCAAGGCCGCTTCCCCTGAATTGGGGAAGCGGCTTTTTTATAACAGGAAACAGGGTGGGCTGCCTGCATGGCTTCGGAAGCACGGCTGTTCCGGGGAGAGGGTTCCGGCCGCCTGTTCCCGGGCCGTGACGGTATCCGCTTTTCTTTCCCGCACCAGTGGGAGAAGGAGGGCTGCAAAGCCTGCGATGGCGTCCGCTATTTAGCGGGCTTCCCCTTTTTTCTGCTTGGACTGCCAGTGCTTGATGGCTTCCGCAATGGGGGGATACCCGTTTTTCATATGGAAGTCATAGGCTGTCTGGCCGTCATCGTTGCGGAGAGAGGGATTGGCGCCGTGATTCATGAGGCAAACGGCTATTTCCGGAGAGTTGCAGGCCATCAGCGGAGTCAGGCCATCCACGTCCGGCTGGTTGGGATCCGCTCCCGCGTTGATGAGAAGTTCAATGAGAGGAATGAGGCGTTCCGCCGGTTTTTCCTTGGTGCAGACCAGGTGGAGGGGTGATTGCTTGCTTTCAAAAAAGCGTTCGTTAACATCGCAGCCGGCTTTGATGAGCCGTTCGTAAATGGCGGGGGACAGACTGAGGAAGCCGACTCCGCGCGCCTGAGCGTTCATTCTGCGCTTGAGATCCGGGGAGCCGGCGTCCAGGAGCGCCAGCGCTATTTTTTCCTGACCCGGATCGGAGTCATTGAGGGCGGCGGAATACATGAACGGGGTGACGCCCCAAGGCCCCGGCTGATCCGGATCGGCGCCGTGTTTGAGCAGGGCGTGCACCAGCGGCAGCCTTTCTTCCGCGGTGGAATTCATATAGAGGCCTGAGAGGCACGCCCAGGTAAGGGGGGTGTCTCCCGGCTCTTTTGTGCCGTCATGCATAAAAATGGATTGAGCATTGACGGGAGCGCCCGCCTCTACCATCCGGACGGCCAGCCGGTTTAATCCCAGGGCAATGCAGAGGTGCAGAGGCGTGGTACGGTCCGGCGTCTGGAGCAGGAGGTTGCCGGTTTGGCGGAATTGCTCCAGCATCTGATGGCATTGAAGAATGGAGTGGAATTCCTCCTGCACTTCTCCGGGAAACATGATTTCCAGCGGCCAGGAGTCATGCAGGAAACGGAGGGTAAGGCCCAGCAGCTTTTCGTTTGCCGTCTTGATTTCCTGTTGTTCCGCTTCCGTGAGCTGGATTGTCTTTTCCTCCGCATGCGCCCAGGGAGCGACCATAACGACTGCTGAGGACAGAAGCAGCATGGTTCCTGTCATTTGTCTCATGAAGTCCTTATAGGGGAAGGGCCGTGAGCTGTCACTTCAAATCAGGGGCATGTCAACCCAGCCTGGAGAGACTGATGCGGACAGCTTCCACCGTGCGGTCAATATCTTCTTCCGTATGGGCTGTAGAGATAAAGCCCGTTTCGTACGGGGAAGGCGCGAAGTAGACGCCTTGTTCCAGCATGTTCCAGAAGAAGGATTTGAAGAGTTTTTTGGGAGCTTTTTGCGCGGATTCCAGATTATAGACTTCCTCTTCCGTGAAGAAGAGGCAGAACATGGAACCCGCACGGTGGAAGGTGTAATTTCTGCCGTGTTTTTTGAGGGCTTCGCGGATGCCTTCTTCCATGCGCGCTCCGAGCTGTTCCAAGCGTTCATAGGCGTTCCCTTTCAGGAGTTCCCGGAGCTGGGCCAATCCCGCCGCCATGGCAACGGGATTGCCGGACAGGGTTCCCGCCTGATACACGGGGCCAAGCGGAGAGAGGCAGTCCATGATTTCCGAGCGGCCGCCAAAAGCTCCCACGGGGAGACCTCCGCCGATGACTTTGCCCATGCAGGTAAGGTCTGGAGTGATGCCGTAAAGCTGCTGCACGCCTCCGGGAGCGACCCGGAAGCCCGTCATGACTTCATCAAAGATGAGAAGGGTGTCGTGGCGGAGCGTTATTTCCCGCAGGAAGTGAAGGAAGTCATTTTGCGGAAAGTAGAGCCCGGCATTGGCAGGAAAGGGTTCCAGGATGACGGCGGCAATGTCGCTTCCATGGAGTTCAAAGGCTTTTTTTACTGCTTCCCGGTCATTGTAGGGCACGGTGAGGGTGAGCTGCGTCATTTCCCTGGGCACGCCCGCGCTGTCCGGTTCTCCGAAGGTGAGCGCTCCGGAACCCGCCGCCACCAGAAGGGAGTCCACATGGCCGTGGTAGCAGCCGATGAATTTAATGATTTTACGGCGTCCGGTATAGCCTCGAGCCAGCCTGATGGCGGACATGGTTGCTTCCGTTCCGGAGTTGACCATGCGCACTTTTTCCACGGAGGGAACCATGTCCGTGATCATTTCCGCCATATCCACTTCCGCCGGCGCAGGAATTCCATAGCCCAGCCCCCTGTCCACGGCGGCATGTACTGCGTCCAGAACGGGTTGCGGAGCGTGGCCCAGAATGGCCGGGCCCCATGTGCCTATGTAGTCAATAAGCTGGCGCCCGTCCGCATCCGTGATGTAGGCTCCTTTGGCGGATTGAACAAAGAAGGGGTCCCCGTCCACATTGCGGAAGGCCCTGACGGGGGAGTTGACTCCGCCGGGGATAACGGAGCGCGCGCGGGAGAAGAGCTGGGCTGACTGATTCATGTGCAGAGGGAAGCAAAAAGGGCAAACCTTGAGAAAGGGTTGCCCTCATGGAAATTGGGTTCTTATTCCCGAACCAATACTGTTTTAAGCTTCAGGAGCGGAAGCGGGTGTTTCGGCGGTTTCGGAAGCGGTTTCTTCGCTCTTGTTGCTGAAACGCCATTTTACCTTGTTGCGCTTGCTGGCGGAACGGGCCTTGCGGCGGCGTTCGTCCATCGGGGTTTCAAAGGCGCGGCGGCGGCGCATTTCATCCAGAATGCCTTCAACATCCAGTTTTGTTTTGAGGCGCTTGAGAGCGCGGTCGATAGGTTCACCTTTTCTTACGGTAACTTCACGCATGATTTGTTTTCCTTTTTCTATTCGTCCGGGAACGGGAGACAATAGGTAGTGCTTTCCTGCTTACAGGTCAAGATTTTTATCATGACTGACCTATTTTTTGCCACTGAATGAGAGTTCTGCCGTCCGGAACGGCGGGAAGCGGCCGCGTTGCCCCGTTTTCCGGTTCCGGAGCGCGGTTCAACTGTCCTTGCCTTATAACAGGGGGCGTGGTAGAAAGAGGCGTCTCCCATGAACCGGCTGCATACATTGATTGACGGATTTTCCCGGGTGCGGATTCTCTGCATCGGGGATGTAATGCTGGATAAGTTCCTGTATGGGAGCGTCAGCCGTATTTCGCCGGAGGCTCCGGTTCCCATCATGAAGATGGACCGGGAGACGCGCATGCTGGGAGGCGCGGGCAATGTCGTGTCCAATCTGTGCGCGCTGGGATGCCGCACCACTTTTATCAGCGTGGTCGGGGATGATGGCCATGGGCGGCAGGTAAGGCGTTTTCTGGAAGAGACGCACTGCGTTCCGGAGCTGGTGGAGCGCGAGGGGTATGAGACGACCGTGAAGATCCGTTTTGTGGCGGGCAAGCACCATTTGCTGAGAGCGGACCAGGAACAGCCGCTGAGGATGGAACCGGAGCTGGCTTCCCGTTTTTTGGAACGAGTGGATGCCTGTTTGCCGGAGGCGGATCTTGTCCTTTTGTCCGATTACGGGAAAGGCCTGTTTGACGGACGAACCGCCCCGGATGTGATTGCCCGGTGCCGTGCGGCGCGCAAGCCCGTCATTGTGGACCCGAAGGGAGCGGATTATTCCCGCTACAGGGGAGCCACGCTGGTGAAACCCAATATGAAGGAGTTCCAGGAGGCTACCGGCGTGGCGCTCAATCCTGCCATGGCCGGGTGGGAACAGGATGCCGTGGCGGGGGCGCAGAGGCTGTTTTCCGAATTCGGCATTGAGAATCTGATTGTCACTTTGAGCGAACACGGCATGATTTTCATTCCTTCCTCCAGCCCTTCCGATTTTGTCTGCATTCCTACGGAGGCCCGGGATGTTTTTGACGTGTCCGGAGCAGGTGATACCTCCCTCGCCAGTCTGGGCGCGGCACTGGCCGCCGGAGCCGCGGTGCCGGATGCTCTGGTCGTGTCCAATGTGGCCGCCGGCATCGTAGTGGGCAAGTTCGGAACGGCCAGCGTGACCGGAGCGGAATTGAAGAAGGCTCTGGAGGAGAAGGATATCCAGACGCCCTCCTGGCATCACCGCGACAATATCCTGACGCCGGAGGCCGCGGCGGAGCTGGCGGAACGTTTCCGACGTGAGAAGAAGGTGGTTGGATTTACAAACGGCTGTTTTGATTTGCTCCACCTGGGGCATCTGCATTCCTTTATGAAGGCGCGTGAAGCGTGCGACGTGCTTTTTGTAGGGTTGAATACGGACGCCTCCATCAAGCGGCTGAAGGGCGAGGACAGGCCGATTAATAATGAGGAGATGCGTTCTCTGCTGCTGGCATCCCTGGATTTTGTCGATTATGTAGTGCCGTTTGATGAAGATACGGCTCTGCCGCTGATTGAGAAGCTGCGTCCGGACGTGATTGCCAAAGAGGGGTATCCCCTGGAATGCTGGCCGGAAGGACAGTTCGTGAAATCTTATGGAGGGCAGGCTCTTGAATTGCCCCGCCTGGAGGGCTTTTCCTCCACCAATATCATCAACCGCATGAAAAGCAGCCCGGAATGAGCGAATACATCAGGAACCAGATTTTAGGGATAGCGGACAATTTCAAAGCCCTGGCTTCCATGGCCGGGGACATTGAGCAGGTTGCCCGCATTTGTACGGATACCCTTAAGGCCGGGAATAAGATCATGTTCTGCGGCAACGGAGGCTCCGCTGCGGATTCCCAGCACCTGGCCGCCGAATTGGTGGGGCGTTACAAGCTGAACCGCCCCGCCATGAATGCGCTGGCCCTGACGGTGGATACTTCCATCCTGACCGCCGTGGGCAATGATTACGGATATGAGACGGTGTTTTCCAGGCAGCTGGAGGGAGTGGGCCGTCCCGGAGATCTGCTGGTGGGGCTTTCCACGAGCGGCAACAGCCGGAACATCGTTTTGGCGATGGAGCTGGCGCGCCGGATGGGCGTCCGGACGGTGGCCTTGACGGGCCGCGGAGGCGGAGAGATGAAAGAAGTTGCGGAGTTTTGCATTGCCGTCCCTTCCGATGCCACGAACAACATTCAGGAGATGCATATTGCAGTGGGGCATCTGGTTTGCGAACTGGTTGAACGGGAGATATATGGCGGGTAAGGCTTTGTTTCTGGACAGGGACGGCGTGGTTAATGTGGATGGCGGGTATGTGCACCGCATCGAGGACTTCCGGCTGGTTCCCGGAATTCTGAATCTTTGCCGCCAGGCTAAAGAGAAGGGGTATCTGGTGCTGGTGGCGACCAACCAGTCCGGCATAGGACGCGGCATGTTTTCTGAAGATGACTTTGAGCGGTTGACGGAATATATGAGAGGGGTGTTCCGTTCGTCCGGTGCGGAGATTGCAGGTGTGTTTCACTGTCCCAGCGCGGATGACGGACATCCCGACCGGAAACCAAATCCCGGCCTGTTTTTGAAGGCTGCCGCCGCGCATGGGCTGGATATGAAAGCCTGCGTGTCCGTAGGTGACCGGGAGCGGGACATCCGGGCGGCTCTTGCCGCCGGAGTAGGCCGCAATTTCCTGTTTTCTGCGGAAGATGTCCCCACCCTCGCCACGGCCCGTGTGGAGACGTTGGAGGAAGTGGCGGCAAGGCTGTAGGCCGGGAATAGTTGCCTGGGGAAAATCGCTGCGGTTTGTCCCTGGAGTTATCCCCTGCATCGGTGCGGGCGACATGGAACCGGTGCGGGGCAAAGTATTTTGACATACGGAGGTGAGCCTGTTAGAAGTGGAACAATCCGGCCGTAGTTTCGTGAACCTGGCCTGTACAGGCTTTTTATTTTTACACGTATGAATCTGATACTTTTCCGATCCATGATGACTGCCGCCGCGCTGGGGGCCGGCCTTGCCCTTCCTGTTTCTGCCCAGTCTTCTTCTCCGGCTTTTTCCGCTTCTCCTGAAGGTTCCCGCGCCGGAAAAACGGCCAAGATGCCGGTGTATCCCATTCCGCAGAAGATGACCAGGAGCGGCGGTTCCGTGACGGTTCCGGCCCTGAAGCTGTTGGGCGCGCGGGATGAACCTACCGTGAATGCCCTGAAAAGCATGTTTTCCCTCGCTCCAAACGGGCTGCCTGTGCAGATGATTATCATCAAAGGAAGCAAAAAGCCTGCCGGGAATGTTCCCCGGAAGGCCGGGGCTTATTCCCTGAACGTTACGCCTCAGGGAATACGGATGACGGGGTATGACGACGAAGGCCTGTTTTACGCGGCCCAAACGCTGCTGCAGTTGGCGGAGAAGACTTCTTCCGGCGTGACGGTGCCGGAAGTGGAGGTTCTGGATTGGCCGGATGTTCCTTTCCGCGGTACCATTGAAGGGTTTTACGGTCTGCCCTGGGGGCAGGAAGGTCGCATCAGCCAGTTCAAATTTTACGGGAAGTATAAGATGAATACTTACATCTACGGCCCGAAGGATGATGTGTTCCACGGTTTTTCCAAACGCTGGCGCGAGCCTTATCCCGCAGATATGGCGAAGGACCTGAAAGAGCTGGTGAAGGTCGCGAAGCAGAATAAGGTGAATTTTGTCTGGGCCGTGCATCCCGGAGCGGATATTCACTGGGGCGAGGCGGACCGGAAGGCGGCCGTGAAGAAGTTTGAGATGATGTATGACCTGGGATTCCGTTCCTTTGCCGTATTTTTTGACGACATCGGCGGGGAGGGGGCCAAACCGGAGGGCCAGGTGGAGTTTTTGAATTACCTGAATAAGGAGTTTATCCACAAAAAACCGGACGTGACGCCGTTGATCGTATGCCCCACAGCGTATTCCGGCGGAGGTGGCCGCTACCATGAGGTAATGGGGGAACATCTGGACAAGGATATAGGCATCATGTGGACCGGTTCCAGCATTGTGAGCGATATACGGACTCCTGCGTTGAAGGGGATTAATAAGTATTTGAAGCGTCCGGCGTTTATCTGGTGGAATTTCCCGGTGACGGATTACGTGCGCCATGCCCTGTTTTTGGGGCGCACCTATGGCGTGGATGCGGACGCGATGCCATTTATGCAAGGGTTTGCTTCCAATCCGATGGATAAGCCGGAGGCTTCCAAGATTTCCCTGTTCAGCGTGGCGAATATGACCTGGAACGCCAAGGCCTATGATTCCGACAGGACATGGAAGGACAGCATCCGTATTTTGTTCCCCGGCTGCTCCTCCGCCATGCAGACGTTTGCCGATCATAATAGCGACGGGGGCCCCAGCGGGCACAATTACCGCAAAGAGGAGTCCGTAGAGATTGCCCCCGTGGTGGAGCAGGTGCTGGAACTGTGCCGCCGCGGGGCCAGGGTGTCTGGAAGCAAGGCGTTTGACCGCCTGAAGGCCGAGTTCGCGAAGATGGCCCAAGCTCCGGCCGCGATTCGGGCCAAGTCTAATAATCCCGCTTTCGTTGCAGAGGTGGAGCCGTGGCTCATCCAGTTCGAGTCCCTGGGGAAAGCCGGGGTGAACAGTATGCGCATGATTGAGGCCACAGAGGCGGGGAATGCCGCCGGAGCTCTGAATCATGCCATGGAGGCCGCCTGCCTGCTTGCCGAGATGCAGCGTTACAGCAGGGAAATCAGCAAGGCCATCAATAAGCACGTTACGGAAGTGACCAAGAAGAATTCCCCGTGGCAAACCGCCGTGAAGCCGTCCGAACTGGTGATGGCTCCCGCTGTGCGGGAACTGCTGGACATGGGTTCCACCCCCGTGCTTTCCCGCGTGAGCGGGCAGGCCGTTGGCCGTGTGAAGCCTTATGTTTCCACAAAGTCCAAGATTGGCATCGAGAAGATGCTGGATGACGACCCCGAGTCGTTCTATTACTGCAAAGAGGTTCAGAAGAAGGGTGACTTTTTCGGCGTGGATCTGGGAGTTCCACGGGAGATACGCACCGTTTCCATTGTGATGGACCGCAATGATTCCGATACGGACGCTGTGAACAGGGGACAGTTGGAGGTTTCCCTGGACGGGCAGTCCTGGTCTCCCCTGATGCCGGAGTCCAGCGGGCTTCGCGTGGAGTACCGGGGAAATGGCAAAAAAGGCCGGTTTGTGCGTTACCGCGCTACGGCGCAGGGGGTTCCGGGAGGCAAGCCGGACGTGTGGACGGCCATCCGGGATTTCAAGGTGAATGCTCCCGCAGCGCCTTCCGTACTGACGGATGCTCCCGCGTTCAGGAATGCCGTGGTTGAAGCAGGAGACAGGGATATTTCCTTGAAGCGCATCATGGAGGTGCATCCCCTGCCGCCGAAAAAGTCCCTGGGCCTTCAAATTCCTGCGGGAGTGTCCGTGGAGTCCGCCTCCGTCAATTTGAAGACGCCGGATATGAAGTGGGCCAAGTTGTTTATTTCCATGGACGGAAAGTCCTGGGCGGAGGTTCCGTTGAAGGAGGACGGTTCCGCGGATATTGGCGGAGTGATCAAGGGCATCAGGCTGTTGAACGCCTCCTCCTCCCCGCAGGAGGTGACTCTGGAAGAGTTCCGGCTGAATCTTGCCAACAAGGGTGGGAAGTCCGCCGACAGCGGAGCTGCCGGGGATTTCAACCTGGCAACGTTCCTCCAGGTGGAGCTGTCTCCGGAGAGGGCGGAGATTCCCTGTGATTTTCCCCGTGCGGGTTCCGTCATTGTCCTGTCCGACGGGAAGGAGGCTTCCGTGCTGGCCTGTGGGGCTGACGGACGGTGGGTTCCCGTGGGCAATCTGGCCAAGGGCAGGAAAGTTAATACGTTCAGCCTGAAATCCGTCAAAAAACCGGTGAAGACCCTCGGCCTGACCGGGAAGAAGGGAAGTTCCATAAATATTTTTGAAGTAATCTGGAAATAACGGATGGCGCCGGGAAGTTTTCCGCCGGGTGGTGTCCGCTGGTCCTGGGGCAGCTGTTTCTTCCGTGGAATGGCCTCCCTGGATTTTTAGCCCTTGGTTTGCCGGGAGGCTCTTTTTTCCGCCAGGTGCATGCAGCCGAGGACGAGGGCGATGATGACCAGAGGCCCCAGGATGTCCGCATACCCCACCATGCCCGTGTTCACGGGGGCCACGCAAAGCAGGAACCACCAGGCCAGGGCCAGCAGGCGAAGCAGGGGCGGGGTTCCGCTGCCGCAGAGGAAGACATAGATGACGAGAGCCCAGAATTGGGGAAAACGGGGCAGCGTGACCAGCCATTCCCGATGGTCCCCTCCGGGCCAGACAAGCGTACCGTAGGGGCCGGCTGCGGGAAGGTCGCCCCACATGGCGCCTGAGGGAAGCGCCATGTTCATCAGCAGGTTCAGGAACAGTCCCGCATATACGGTTATCATCAAGGCCCTCCATTGGGCGCCTGTTCGCACCGCCAGGAACAGGAAGGCCGGCACCAGCAGGAAGGGAGTCAGTTCCAGGGCTCCCATCCAGAGAGGGAGATTTGTTCCTATTTCTGCAAGGCGGTCCGCGCCTTGTGGAATGGCGGAAAGAACGGCCCAGTACAGGAGCATCAGAAAGATGCAACGGTACCTGGCGCCCCGGCTTACCGGGCGTTCTTCATCCGGAGGAAGGCCCAGCCATGCTCCGGATGAGGGCTGGTCGGGGGAGGATTGCATGGCGGGTTGGGAATGGAGTTTTTGTAACGGGAACAGACAGGTTTGTCAATAGAGCCCGGTTCAGGTCCGGAGACGGGCTTTTTCAACAAAACGGGCATTTTTGTTGTCCACGTTGTGACAAAGCTGCTGCCTTCGGATTCCTGCCGCGGGCGTCTCTTTTTGTCAGTCGGCGCCTGAAAGGCCGCAGAAAAACAGCTGTGACTCAGTACTCCATTCTTTTTGCTTATGACCCGTTCCAGATTCCTGATGATTTTACCGGCCCTGTTTTTATGTCTGCTGGCTGTTTCCTGCGGAAAGAAGGAGAAGGAAGATCCCAATGTCGTGGAGTTGAACTTCGGTCATTTTCCCAACGTGACACATGTGCAGGGCCTGGTGGCGCATCATTTTTCCCGGCAGGGGAAGGGGTGGTTTGAAGAACGGCTGAAGGAGGCTACCGGAAAGGATGTCAGGATCAACTGGTACGTGTACAATGCGGGCCCCAGCGCCATGGAAGCCGTGTTCGCCCGGTCCATTGAACTGGCTTATGTGGGGCCCAGCCCGGCCATCAATGCGTTTGTGCGTTCCCGCGGGGAGGATATCAGGATGATTGCCGGAGCTGTGGAAGGAGGCGCCGCCCTGGTGGTTCCGAAGGATTCCTCGCTGAAGGAGCCTGCGGATTTCCGCGGCAAGGTGATTGCTACTCCCCAACTGGGGAATACGCAGGATGTTTCCGCCCGCGCCTGGTTTTCCCGCGGCGGCCTGCATGTGACGCAGCGCGGCGGGGACGTGACGATTCTGCCGACTCCCAACCCCGAACAGCTCAGCCTGTTCCGGCAGGGCAAGCTGGACGGCGTGTGGACGGTGGAACCCTGGGTGAGCCGCCTGGTGCTGACGGCGGGAGGCAGGGTGCTGGTGGACGAGAAGGAGTCCATCGCGACCGTACTGGTATGCGGAGCGGAGTTTCTCAGGGAAAAGCCGGAGGTGGCGAAAGCCCTGGTGCAGGCGCATGAGGAACTGAACGAATGGATAAGGCTGCATCCGGATGAGGCCCAGTTAATCGTGGTCAGGGAGCTGGAGGAGCTGACGCATTCCAGAATAGACCCGGCATTGATTGCGGAGGCCTGGAAAAGCATCGTCATCAAGGACAGGATTTCCATTCCCAAGCTCCGGCAGTTTGTGCAGGACGCCCATCAGGCCGGATTTATGAAAGAGGTTCCTGATATAGGCGGCCTGGTGGTGCCGGAGGCGGCGGAGGAACAGTTGACCATGGCGAAGGAGGCGGGCGGAAGATGATTGCGGGTGCAGAACATTGCGGCCCCGGAGGCTGCAAGCTCCGTATTGCCGGCGTGAGCAAGGTGTTTGACGGGAGGCGCGGAAAGGTGGTGGCTCTGGAGGGCATTAATTTGAATATCAGAGGAGGCGAGTTCGTGTGCCTGGTGGGGGCCAGCGGCTGCGGGAAGACTTCCCTGCTGAATATCATTGCAGGGCTGGAGTTTCCTTCTTCCGGGGTGGTGGAGCTGGACGGGGAGCCTGTGACGGGACCCGGACGGGACCGCACTGTGATGTTCCAGGAGTCCGCCCTGTTTCCGTGGCTGGATGTGATGGGGAACGTGATGTTCGGCTTGAATCTGGTGCCCGGACTGACTCGGGGAGACCGGCTTGCCATGGCGGAGAAGAATCTGGAACTGGTGGGGCTGAAAGAGTGTGCCCATGCTCATATTCATGAACTTTCCGGCGGAATGAAGCAGCGCGTGGCGCTTGCCCGCGCCCTGGCTACCAGCCCCCGCATTTTGCTGATGGACGAGCCTTTTGCCGCCCTGGACGCCATGACCCGCGAACAGCTTTATCAGGATATTCAGGAGATTCATTTACGCTGCGGCATGACGATTGTTTTCGTTACGCATAATATGCGCGAGGCCGTGTGCCTGGGGGATCGCGTGGTGTTGCTCACTCCGCATCCGGGGCGCGTCTGTGAGGAATATTTCGTGGATTTTCCTCATCCCAGGGATATCAACAGCAGTGATTTGGCGGCATTGTCCGCCCGCATTACCCGTGATTTGAAAGGAGCCACGGCATGAACAGGAACAAATGGTCCAAGTGGGGGGCGCACGCCTGTTCGCTCGTGTTTTTCATTCTCGTGGTCTGGGCATGGCAGTATTTGAGCGACCTGAGGGTCTGGAAGCCTTATTTGTTTCCCTCTCCGCTGGAAGTATGGGAGTATCTGCGCTCTTCATTTCAGGACGGGTCTCTGGAGGAGGCTTCATGGATTACCATGAAAAGGCTGGTGCTGGGGTATGGAATCGGCCTGGTGACGGGGATTCCCCTGGGCATGCTGTGCTCCCGTTTCCAGCTTATACAGAATACTCTGGGGCTGGTTTCCCTGGGGTTCCAGGCTCTGCCCAGCGTGTGCTGGGTTCCGTTGGCAACCCTGTGGTTCGGCCAGACGGAAGGGGCTATGCTGTTCGTGGTGATTATGGGGACGCTGTGGTCCGTAATCCTGGCTACGGCCAACGGCATGCGGAACGTGCCGCCCATTTATGCCCGTGCGGCGCGCACCATGGGAGCAGGACCCATTTATTGCCTGATTCATGTGACGCTTCCCGCTTCCGCCCCGTTTGTGGTGAGCGGAATGAAGCAGGGATGGGCTTTTGCCTGGCGCTCCCTGATGGCTGCGGAAATTTTTGTTCCCATCCTGACCGGGTTCGGATTGGGCCAGCTGCTGCATTTCGGCCGCGAACTGAACGCGATGAACCAGGTCGTAGGCATCATGTTCGTGATTGTGGTGATTGGGCTACTGTCCGACAAGATTCTGTTTTCTCCTCTGGAACGGTTTCTGCACCGCCGCTGGGGGACAGGACAGGCCTGAAGCGGCGGGAAACAGAAACACGGAGAGGGGCTGCAGAGCGTTCCGGCGATATGGTGCCCGTTATTTGCCGGAAGAATCCAGCTCCTTTTTGAGCGCGCGGACTTCCTTAATCAGTGCCGGAAGTTTTTTGAGGGCGGCGTATTGGCGGGTAGCGTCCTTGTAGGGGAAAGCCGGCATGCCCCAGTAAGTAGAGTTTTCCGGAATGTCCGAGAGGACTCCCGTTTTAGCGCCCAGCGTGGATTTGGAACCGATGTTGAGGTGTCCTGAGATGCCGACCTGGGCGGCGATGGTGGCATAATCCCCCACTTTGGTGCTGCCGGCTATGCCGGATTGGGCGACGATGATGCAATGCCTGCCGACAACGACGTTATGGCCGAGCTGGATCAGGTTGTCTATTTTGGTGCCTTCCCCCACAATGGTGCGCCCGAATCTGGCGCGGTCAATAGTGGTGTTGGCCCCTACGTCCACGTCATCCCCCAGTTCCACAATGCCTACCTGGTCAATGCCCACGTAGCGTCCATTGTCTCCCATCAGGAAGCCGAATCCGTCGGAACCGATGACGGCTCCGGGCTGGATGGTCACCCTGTTGCCGAGTTTGCAGCGTTCCCTGATGGTAACATGGGCATGCAGGCGGCAGTTTTCCCCCATGGTGACGCCGTCTCCGATATCGCAGCCGTTGCCAATGTCCGTCCCGTCTCCGATTATGCAGTGGGCCCCGATGCAGGTATAGGCTCCTACATGGATTTTGTCCGGGTTGAAGCTGGCCGTGGGGTCGATGATGGCTGTGGGATGAATGCCGGGGGTGAACCGGTAGGCGGAAGCCATGAAATATTTCACCAGGGCGTTGAATGCCATGGAGGGGTTGTCCACTTCCACGAAGGCGGCGTGTTCCGGATACGCAGGCAGACCCGGCGGCACCAGCACGATTCCGGCAGAGGTGTGCAGGAAGTCCTGGAAGTATTTTTCATTGCCAAGGAAGGAGGCTTCTTCACGGGATGCGTCAAGAAGGGAAGCGACCCCGAATACGGTCAGTTCGGGGTCGCCGGAAAGGATTTTTCCCCCGGTGAGGGCGGCCACGGCTTCAAGTGTAAGCTTCATGGGTATATGATTCCGCCTTCCCGGGGTTAATGTCAAGGGTTAGTTGGCCGGGGCCGCGAGCGGCGGGGACGGCCGGAGCCTTTTTCTTGGAGGGGTCAAACCCTTCGGGGGCGTCTTTGTTGAGTTCTTTCATCACTGTGGGAGTAATGTCCATGCCGGGCTTCGTGTAGACGAATACCTGGTTGGACCGAAGGGCCTGGGCGCTTTTGTCCAGAACGAGGTCATAGTTGCCCTTGGTGGCGATGCCTTCCGTGATTTTTGTGATTTCTCCCATGATTTTGGCGGAACGCACTTTCATTTGTTCCTGAAGGGATTTAAGCTGGCGTTCCACAAATCCGCGGCGTTCCTGTTCCAGCGCAATGACTTCCTGACGTTTGATCTGGGCCTTTTGCTCCAGCTCCTTTTTGTCCTTTTCATTCAGCATGGGATCCTGAAGCCTTTTGACCATGTCGTTGAAGTCCGCTTCCATCTTTTTGATGGTTTCCGCGCGGGTGTTGTTGGTTTCCTGCACCGTCTGGGCAGCCTTGTCTACTTCCGCCTGGGCTTCATGGGTCTTGTAGTAGTCGGCAAAGAGTTTCTGCACATCCACCGTCGCTACCTTAAGTTCAGCGTTGGCCGTGGCGCTTAATGCCATTGCTGCTGATACACCTAATGCTGTTTTGAAGAATCTCATAATTTTTAGCGTCTTCTGACTTTACCAGTTTACATGTGGAATGGCATGCGTCAACCTTCTAGCAATATTTCAGGATTGAACTTTTGTCATCAAGGGGCCACTTTAGGCGCATGCAAACATTTTCCACCAAGGCCCAGTTGAGGGCTGCCCTCCTCAAGCACCACCGCAAACATGACCATGTGGTTCTCGTCCCCACAATGGGGGCCCTCCACGCCGGACACCGCGCTTTGCTGGAACAGGCGCGCAAGTTGGCCGGGGAGGATGGCGTGGTGGTTGCCAGTATTTTCGTCAATCCTATCCAGTTTAACAATTCCTCCGACCTTCAGACTTATCCCCGGACTCCTGAAAAGGATTTGGAGGTGTGCGAAGGTGCAGGCGTGGATTATGTGTTTTCCCCTGCTCCTGAAGAAATGTATTCCCGGAGAACGCAGCATTGCCGTGGAAGAAAGCTTTTTGTCCACAACATTGTGCGGTGCGTCCCGCCCGGGGCATTTTTCCGGTGTCTGCACGGTGCTTGCCAAACTGTTCAACCTGGTACAGCCCACGGACGCTATTTTCGGCAAGAAGGATTACCAGCAGCTTGCCATTATCCGCCGCATGGTGCGCGACCTGGATTTTCCGGTGCGCATTCACGGGGCGGAGATTGTAAGGCATGGCAACGGTCTGGCCTATTCCTCCCGGAACGCCCGCCTGACGCCGGAGCAGAAGGAGCAGGCCGTGGTAATACGGCAGGCTATGCTTCAGGCCCGGGACGAGTTCCAGGCCGGGGCGGACGCCTCCAAGGTGAAGGAGCATGCCGCCGCCATGATTGAGGGTGTGCCCGGCACGCGCATCGATTATCTGGAGATTGTGGATGCGGAGACCATGCAGCCGGTGGCGGAGAACCGGAAGCCGGCCCTGATGGCCGCCGCCGTCTATTTCGGCGACGTGCGTCTTATAGACAACATAGAACTTTAATACGGCAAGGATTTTCTTATACTGCGCCCGTGATTACCGCCTCCAACCTCCACCGCAGCTATTCCATCGGCAAGAAGTCCATTGAGATCCTGCATGGGGTGGATTTGCACATTGCCGCCGGAGAGAAGGTGTTCCTGTGCGGGCCCAGCGGGGCCGGAAAGACCACGCTGATGTACACGCTGGCCGGATTGGAAACGCCGCAAGAGGGAAAGGTCACGATTGACGGCACGGATATTTACGCCTTGTCCGCCACGGCCCGGTCCGTGTTCCGGAACCGGAGCATGGGGTTTATTTTCCAGAATTATCTGTTGATGCCGGAATTGACGGCGCTGGAAAACGCCTGTCTGGCTTCCTCCATCGGCAGGAGGCCGCGCGTGGAATATGTGAGGGAACTGATGGAGCGCGTGGGTTTGTCCCACCGCCTGAACCACCTGCCCAGCGAACTGAGCGGCGGGGAACAGCAGCGCGTGGCAATCGCCCGTGCCCTGGCGAACGACGCCCCCATTATTTTTTTTGCGGATGAACCTACCGGGAACCTGGACCGGAAGAACGGCGCGGAGGTGCTGGACCTTTTGTTCGGCCTGGCGGACGAGTCCCGCAAAACGCTGGTGATTGTGACGCATGACGAACATCTGGCACGGAGAGGGGACCGCATTATTACGATTATGGACGGGCAGGCCGTCTGAGGCTGCCGGGCGTAGGGGCCGCCTGCGTTTTATTTGATGCCCGCCGTCAGATGCAGGACGGCCTGGTGTCGCTCTGGGGCATCTGCCCCATGCGGCGGTAATCCAGCGTTTCCGGAAGGTTTCCTGTTGATGGCAGTTCGGTTTCCGGAAAAGGAAGGTGTCCGTTATCATGACGGCGGCCAGGTTTTTGGCCCGGAAATTGAGGTGATGAGAAAAGTTGATGTACCAACTTTTGATGTCCGCAGGATTGAGACAGATGGAAGGCAGGAAGGGCCGCCTATGTTTCTGAATTGCCCGAGCCCGCCTGCGGCTGTCCCTTTTGCCGACGATGGGGGTGAAGTTCCCTGTGCCCGGATACAGGGAACCCATGCCGTGCGGGAGGCTCACCGGTGAGTCGGTTGCGGACGGCGCTCATGCATTATTCCTTATAGTCTTCATCGGAATCACCCTTGCATAGAAATGCGAACTCCGGGGAACTTCCCGCTGTGTCCAGCAGTGAGCTCCATGTGAGATTGGGATAATCAATGAGATCATGTGCATAAGCCAGCATATTGTCCGGCGCCTGGCCATATCCACGTCCTACTTCACAGACGCATAAGATGAGAATGAGGTGTATGACTGGCGAGACAGGAGCGTCTTCCGGTATTCCCTCATTGAAATATTGGATCAATGCATTTGCGGATTCCTGACTGTCACTATCCAATTCTTGAAAGAGTTTTTTATAGGATTGGGGCCTTCCTTTTTTTATTACCGGGTCATATTTTTGCCAGCCTCTTCCTAATTTTACATCCAGTTCTCCTTTAAGTTTTTCAAATATTTGCGTGACTTCGGCAGGATCATGATCCTGAAGCCTTACCCAGGCGAGCCAGATTTTCCCTACTTCTTTTAATTGTTCGATTGCTATCATCTGGTGATTATTTTTTGTTTGGTTTTTCAGTGTATCCGCCGCAAGTTCATGCCGTAAATCCAGAGAGAATTTCAGTTTTCTGAAGCCTTGCTTTATGCGGATTAACATTGTTTATTTAATCCAATTTTTATTTATTGTTATTATTTATTTCCCAAAGAACCGCTCTTCTTTTTAAGAACTTCTACCTGTTTCCGGAACGTACAGAGATGTCTTCAAATTCGGGGAACTGAGATGAACGGTAAATTCCCGGAGCCTGCCGGCAACGCGAAAGGATCGGTATTGCATTCGGCCGGGTTGTTGTGTAGCCTGTTGGGCATGTGGGACTGGATTGTGATCAAGGATGCGCTCCGGGCGGTTGTTAGGAATTTTTTCATCCTGTGGGTGTTCCTGTACCAGATTTACCGTGCTTTCCACGCAACGCGCGGCGCGCGCATCATGGTGGGGCTGTTCGCCTGCTTTCTGGCCCTGGTGGTGCTGGCCTTTTTTTTCTTTCAGCTGAATGTTATTTCGTGGATACTGACGCGCATTTTCGCCCCCGGCCTGGCGCTGGCTCTGGTGGTGATTTTCCAGCCGGAGCTGCGCGTGGGGCTGGCAAAGCTGGGAAGCCACCCGTTTTTTTCTTCCTTCGCCAAGCTTCAGCGGGTGGATTTCCTGGATAATTTCTGCAAGGCGGTAAGCAAGCTTTCCAACCAGCGGTTCGGCGCCCTGTTCGCTTTTGAGAGGAGCATCAGCATGAAGCCTATTGAGGATTCCGGCGTGAAGCTGGACGCCATTTTTTCTCCGGAACTGGCCCTGACGATTTTCCATACCAAGACGGCTCTCCACGATGGGGGCGTGGTGATTTCCGGCGACCGCATTTCTGCGGCTGCCTGCGTGTTCCCTGTTTCCCAGAAGGAAATGAGCGACCGTACCTTGGGGCTGCGCCACCGCGCGGGCGTGGGCATGTCCGAGGAGAGCGACTGCGTGGTGGTGGTGGTGTCCGAGGAGACGGGGGCTATCGCGTTGGCCGTAGGCGGGAAGCTGGAACGCAACCTGACTCCGGAACAGTTGAAGGGACGCCTTGAAGAGCTGCTGAATATTTCTTCTTCCAATGAAAAAACTGCTATTGCTTAATTGGCCTGCCAAGTTGTTCTGTCTGGTGCTGGCCGTGATTATCTGGTCTTTCATCAATCACTGGGTGACCACGAATGACGGCGTGCCTTCCCGCGGGCAGCTTGAGGAGATTAGAAGATCCCATCCCTGAATATTTACCGTTATGAGGAATTTCATTGTTACCGGTACCGATACGGAAGTCGGTAAAACTTATGTGAGCTGCCTGATCGTCAAATCTCTAAGAGAAGCGGGCATCAATGCCGCCGGGTTCAAGCCCGTGGCCTGCGGAGACAGGCAGGATGCCCGCCTTTTGCGCGAAGCCGGGCCGAAGGAGCTGACGCTGGATGACCTGAATCCCGTTTTTTTGAGGAATGCCACGTGTCCCTATGTGGCCGCACGGCTGGAGAATACGCGGGTGGATGAAGAGGTTGTCCTGCGGGCTTATGACGCTTTGTCCGCCGCACATGAGTGCGTGGTGGTGGAAGGGGTGGGAGGATGGGAAGTCCCGATTGGCCCCGGAAGGAATTTCAGCGATATGGCTGCGGATTTCAAGCTGCCTGTTCTTCTGGTGATCGGCAACAAGCTGGGAGCCATCAACCATGCCCTGTTAACGCTGAATGCAATCAAGGAACGCGGCCTGGAATGCCTGGGCATCGTGTTCAATAATGTGAAAGATGAATGGGATACTGCCTGCGTGACGAACAGGAGCATGGTGGAGGAGTTTTCCGATGCGCCCATTCTCGGCGAATTGATTCACGGGCAGGATTACATGGACATGGACGTCCTGCTGGAACGTTTGCACTGACTGGAGGAGTCTGTCTGGCGAATGAACGGGACGATAGCGAAGACGCCCGTTCGTTATTGCCGGATTTGCGGAGGGAAACAGCGATATGGAGGAATAAGCATGTCGGTGTTGGAGAGGATGGGAAAAGCATTTGGTTTCCCAGTTGAGAAAGCCCTGTTTTGACAGGAGCGGAGATGGAATGCCGTAGTTAAGGAATGCTTTTGTTCAGAGTGTTCAGCATTCCCGTACGGTTTTTTATTGCCTTGCTGATTTATTTTTCATGGGGGCCGCTGGCCGGAGGGGTGGTTACCGCGCCTGTGCCGGAGTTTTCTTCCCCCGCGCTTATTCCATATCCTTCCAAAGTCGTCAGGGGCGCGGGCGAGGCAGGTTTCAGGAGCGTTCATGTGAAGGTTGGTTCGGATGTTCCTGGCAGGGATGATTTGATGAAGGAGATCAAGGACATATTCAGGACTTCCGGCATTCAGGGTTCCCTGAATAGTGGGGGGGCTGCTGAAGGTGCCATGACATGGGAATTGTTTCCGGACGCCAGGATGAAAGGAGAGGGGTATGACCTGTCCGTCGGATTGGGAAAAGCAACCGTCAGGGCAGGAAGTTTTGGCGGTTTTTTAACGCTCTTCAAACGCTGCGGCAACTGGTTTTCAATAGAGAAGGGGAATTTGCCATGCCTGTTGTGCGTATTAGTGACAAACCCGCTTTCGTCCTGCGGGGAATTATGCTGGATGTGGGGCGTTATTACATGTCTCCTGCCTTGATCAAGGAGATGATGCGCCGTCTTTCCCGCTATAAGATTAATACGCTGCATCTTCATTTGACGGATGATCCCGCATGGAGGCTGGAAGTGAAGAAGTATCCGGCCCTGACGGATGGGGCTTTTCATTGGAAGTCCCGGCTCCCGGGGCGGTTTTATACACAGGCTCAATTGAAGGATCTGACGGATTATTGCGCCCGGCTGAATATCCAGGTGATTCCGGAAATTGACATGCCGGGACACAGCCAGCCTTTTTCCAGGGCCATGAAGACCGGCATGCAGACGGAGAAGGGTGTTTCCATATTGAAGGATGTCGTGGACGAGGCCGTTTCCCTGTTTCCCGGGAGGTTTTTCCACATGGGGTCCGACGAGGCGCACATTTCCATGAAGGATTTTATTCCGCGCATGGCGGAGCATATCCGCGGGAAGGGCAAGGAGGTGGTCGTGTGGTCTCCGGGCGGCCCGCACGATAAGGATTCCGTATTGATGTGCTGGGGAGAGAACGAGGCCGGCGCCAGGATGGATAAGAATATGAAGCGCATCGACAGCAATGGTTTTTACATTGACTGGGCGGATTCCCTGTCCGGCGTGTACCAGGTGTTTTTCCAGCAGCCCTGCGAGGTGCCTCAAGGAGATGATAAGGCGTTGGGGGTCATTATGCCCGTGTGGTGCGACGGAAACCTGAGCAGTGAGATGAGGGTGCTGGAACAGTATCCGTTTTATCCTTGTGCATTGACGTTTGCAGAGCGTGTCTGGCGCGGAAGCGCTACCAAGAGGAGGGATTATATGGCACAGCTTCCCCCCAGGGGAACGGACGGCTGGAAGGAATTCCGGGAGTTTGAACAGCGTTTGGCTTTCCATCGTGATCATTTTTTCCAAGGCGTTCCTTTTGCCTATGTGAAACAGGCGGACGTTGCCTGGAGCCTGGTAGGGCCATTCGACCACCGGGGGAAGAATGATACCTCTTTTGAACCGGAAAGAAGAATAGCCCCTTCCTACAGGGACGGGGACAGGATACTGGCCTGGAAGAAGACTCCTGTTTACGGCGCCGCCATACATGTCAGGCATCTTTTTGCGATGTTCAACATGCACCGGAACCAGTACCGGACGGATCACTGGCCTACGCTGATGTCAAGGGAGGTTGGAAAGGACGATGGAACCTGTTATGCCCTGACTTTCATCCGCAGCCCCAGGGAGCAGGAGGTGTGGCTGATGTTTGGCCTGAACGGCATGTGGGGGCATTCAGGCGGGTACCGCAGCGCACGCGCCCCTGAACAGGAAAGCTGGGATTTTTCCAGCGGGGACGTATGGTTGAACGGAAGGCGCGTGAACCCTCCCAGGTGGCCTTTCAAGAGCCTGCCCTGGACGGGGTGGGGAAAGGGGCGCATTGAGGAAGCCCCTCTGACCTGGGAAGGGTATTTTTTCCGCCCTCCTGTAAAGATCAAGCTCCGCAAGGGGTTGAACCGTGTATTGATCCGCAGCGTGTTCGGGCACTGGAAGGGAGACGACGGCCAGAGAAGCTGGTTTTTCTGCTGCATTCCCGTCCTGTGGGACGGCATTCATTACCGGGAGGTTCCCGGCCTGGAATATGACCCCCGTCCGGATGCCCGCTGAAGGGAACCGCTATTATTCTTTTTCAAAGACGGAGAGGATGGCTTGATGGACATCCTCAGCAGCATGAATTTCCGGCAGGAAGGCCGGGCCGATGAATACGGGCTGCTGGTTCGCTGGCACCCGGTCTCTGCCATGGGAGCCCTTTACCTGGTCGCCATTGAGGGGGATAACTTTCATCAGGGCGCGGAACCCCAGCTTTTTTTTCAGCAGAAAGGCGGCGGCATGGAACATGGGGAAGGCAAGGCCCGGATCAAAGAACATTTCCGCGGGGTCATAGCCGGGTTTGCGGTGGATGTCCACGCAGCGGGCGAAGTCCGGCGCCTTGGTGTCATCCAGCCAGTAATAGTAGGTGAACCATGCGTCGGGGGCCGCGACGGCGGTGAATTCCGGCAGGCGTTCCAGAGCCGCGGAAGAAAGGCCGGAGAAGTCCGTTTCCCTGATTTCTTCCACTCCGGGGGTGGCGGAGAGCAACGCTTTTACTTCTTCTTTTACGGAAGGATCATTGATGTAGATATGGGCAGTCTGGTGATCCGCCACGGCAAAGGCGCGGGAGGCGCCGCAGTCCAGCATTTCCGTACCCATTTCCGGTTTGACGGTGATCCAGCCCCGTTCCCGGAAGAGGCGGTTGAGGGCAATGCTGCGGGATACGTCGGAAATGCCGTATTCACTGAGCACGACAGGGGTGACGCCTTCCCGTTCCAGAAAGTCGATCAAGTCGCAGAGAAGACCGTCCATAGCCTTTGCCGCATGGGCGGCCTGGGTCGAGGATGGGCCGAATTTCTGGAGATCATAGTCCAGATAGGGCAGATAGATGAGGCTGAGGTCAGGGCGATGTTTCCGTTCCACCCACCGGGCGGAGTCCGCTATCCATTGGGAGGACTGGATTCCTGCCATGGGGCCCCAGAAGGTGGGGAAGGGGAATTCTCCCAGATCCTTTTTAATGGTTTCACGGAGTTCCATGGGCTGGGTGTAAATGTCGAAGATCTTGCGGCCGTCCGCCGGGTACATGGGGCGCGGCGTGATGGTCCAGTCCGCCGTGGAATACATGTTGTACCACCAGAAAAGTTTGGCGCAGGTGAAGCCGGAGCCGTACCGTTCCCTCAGTTTCTCCCAGAGGCGCGGGCCCTGCACCAGCTTGTTGGACTGCTTCCAGAATTGGATTTCACACATGTTCCGGTTGTACCATCCGTTGCCGGGAATGGCGTGCTCCCGCGGGGAAAGCCCTGTCACGTAGGTGCTCTGGGCAGAGCAGGTAAGGGCCGGAAAGGCCGGAGGGAAGGAGGAAACGTTCCGCCCCTCCGCCCAGGCGGAGAGCCGCGGCATGTGTTCCATCATCTGGCGGGAAAGGGCCACCACGTCAATGACGGCCACACGGGTACGAGGGTGTTTCATGGGAGGGATATTAGCGGTTTGGAACGGGAATTCCATCTTTCCATTTGAAAAAGATGACGGCATCCGTCATGATTCCCCGCATGGAACGTCAGGATAAACGACTTGTGGACCAGTTGCGTCCGATCAGCTTTGAAACGGGTATCGCCCCGAATGCCACGGCTTCCGTGCTGGTGACTTTCGGACGCACCAAGGTGATTTGCGCCGTTACGATTGAGGAGGATGTACCCCGCTGGATGAAGGTTCAGCGTGTGGAAGGAGGATGGCTGACGGCGGAGTATTCCATGCTTCCCTATTCCACGCTTGACCGTAAACGCCGGGATATTACGGCGGGGAAACTGGACGGACGTTCCAGCGAGATTCAGCGTCTGATCGGCCGTTCCCTGAGGGCGGCCGTGGATCTTGGCAAGATCGGCCAGCGCACGATTTGGGTGGATTGCGACGTTTTACAGGCTGATGGCGGTACCCGCACCGCTTCCATTACCGGGGCTTCCGTAGCTCTGGCTATTGCCGTGAACAAGCTTGTCGCGGAAGGAAAGCTGGCGGAGTCTCCCATGAAGAGGCTGGTTTCCGCCGTATCCGTGGGAATACTGGAGGGAGAGGCTCTGCTGGATCTCTGCTATGTGGAGGATAAGGATGCGGAAGTGGACATGAATCTGGTGATGACCGACCAGGGAGAGTTTGTGGAGGTGCAGGGTTCCGGTGAAGAGGCCGTGTTCACGGCGGATCAGATGAACCGGATGCTGGAATTAGGCCGCAAGGGTCTGGAAGAGATCGCGGAACTCCAGCGGCAGGTGATTGCCGAGGAGGACAGGCCGTCCGCCGGAGCTTTGGAAGGGTTGAGTTCCTTTTTCGGCAGCGGCAGGTAGGATTTTCCCCCATGGCCCGGTATTTTCCGGGCCTTTTGCAGGGGGGCTGCGGGAGAGTTTTCTCTCCTTGCAGGACCAAGATTTTTATGAGAATATGCTTGTCCTGACTGGGAAATCGCGTTAATAGTAGAAACGAACATAGATAACCACGTACGGTTTTCTTAAACTGTAAACATTCCATCATATCCAACAATGAAAGTATCTTTTGCAACACACCAGTTACGCAGGGGGTTTACCCTGATTGAACTCTTGGTTGTCATTGCCATTATCGCCCTGCTGGCTTCCGTGGCCTATGGTCCTATCCTGAACCAGATCAACAAAGGCGACCAGATGCAGGCCCTGACCAACATGAAGAACGTGGGCGTGGCGATGAACGAGTTCAAGGCCAACAGCAAACTGGGCAATTTCCCCGATGACATCACTGCCGACCGCGTTGTTGCCCAGCATAATTATATGAGCGGCCTGGGCGCACTTCAGGGCGATACTTCCAATGACTATTTCCGTCAGCTTCTGGGCAATGAGTCTGTTTCCGAAAGCAACTTCTACGCCAAGGTTCAGACTCCTTCCGGCGGTTCCACCGTTACTCCCAACGGCGAAATTTACGACGGTCAAGCCCTGACCCCCGGTGAAGTGGGCATTTCCTACGTCATGCGCAAGGGTGACAATAACAAAAAAGTGGGTATTGGAAGTTCCGTGGGGGAATATCCCCTGATGGTCACTTCCGTGCTTCCCGGTGAAGACGGCAGCACCGTTGTGGCCGGCAATGCCGTGCGTTTCGACCCGGAAAGCTTCCGCGGCAAGGTTCTGATTTTCACGACTGCCCAGAGCGCCAAGACCCTGGAACTGGACGACAACGACAACCTTCAGGATACCTTCATTCCCAAGAGAAGGGGCAAGGACATCAGTGACCAGTTCCTGATCCTCACGCCTGATTTCAGCGGCCAGGAATAAATTCGCCGCCAGCATGATTTGTACAGGGCGCATCCAAAAGGATGCGCCCTTTTTCATGCCTGATTTTTGGAAAGGAAAGCTTCTGTTTTGCGGAAGTCCCTTGCCGAGTTGACCGGGTTTGCCCGTTGTTTGCTTAAAATAGAATTTTACGATGTAAGGAAAAGCTCCAGGTTTTCCGACGGCAGGGAGAAGATTGTTCGTACAAACAGGAAATGGAACAGAAGCCTTCCGGAGATGATATCGTGGCTGATTTCAGGAAGCAGGCGTTTTTTCCGGGGTTCTGCCGTTGGCATGGGGTTGCAGGGCTCTTTCCGATTTCAATATGTTCCGCATACCGGCGGGGGTTGAAAACGGCAGCCATGCCGGAGCCGCCTCTTTAGACCTTTGGCCGTTGCGGCGATATATACGGGACATTCCCAGCCTGCTGAAGCGCTGCAGGATGAGTTGGGAGGAATTCCGGCTTATATTCTCCTGCTTGTTTTGATGCCGGTTTGTGTCGGAGCCTGTTTCGCAAAAATGAATTCGTGCCGCAAAAAAGGCATTCCGGCCGTAAAAACCGGAATGCCCTGGTGGGGAAAACCTGGGAGGTTTATTTGTCTGCAGGAGTGCCGAAGACGTTTATTTCCGCAGCGGAGGCGCTGTTGCCGTCCAGAGAGCTGGTGCCGATGAAGCGGAAATAACGCACGGGTTCATTCACGTTCTTGAGATTAATGGATTGCTCAATGGGGTTGGCGCGCAGATTGGAGAATTCCCCTTCCGCCGCTTTCGTCCAGTTCTTCCCATCCGCGCTTACTTCAAATTGGTATTTATCCGTCATGCCGGAGGTTTTCCCATCCTGTCTGGGAAGGTAGGAGAAGCTGGAAACCTGGTACGGTTTTCCCATATCCACCACAAAGGATTGAGGCGCTTCTGCCTTGGCTAGCCAGGAGGTTTCCGGGTTGTCGTCGATGGCCGCCGCCGCATTTCCGGATGTGGCGGTTTTCACTTTCCATCCGGTTTTGCTGATGCCGAATTTGGCCTGGCTGACGGGACCCAGTTTACCGTTGGAGAATTGGCAGCGGGCTTTGACAGTGCCGCACTTCGTAAATTTAGCACCCTGGCTGTAAACGGGAGATCCTGCCTTGGGTTCGCTGCCGTCCGTCGTGTACAGGATTTTATTTTTGCCGTCCGCGATGATGATGAGGTTGTCTCCGCGGCGGAAAATGGAGGGCCGTACGGCGCCCGCGGGCTGGCGGAAGAGGGAGAATTCCGAGATGCAGGGCGTGGCCTGGCTGCCCGTGATGCGCAGACGCAGTTTCTGGGTGGTGATGGGGCGGGGCAGGCGGCGCATGACCTGGTTGCCGATGGTTTTCCCTTCATTGTCGATACAAACCCATTTGCCATTGATGAAAGCGTCAATATTGAAGGAGTCCACGCGTTGTCCCAGTCGTGTTTGTTCGCGCAGCCGGATGACGTCGAAAGTGGCGGGTTTGGGCAGCGTAATAATGGCGGTGGGGGTCAGGTTGTCATCTTCCACGGCCCAGTAGGTTTCAATGTTGCCGTCCGTCATGTTGGAGGGAGAGAATTTTTTGTCGTTGCCGCGCGTCTGGCTGGCTGTGACGGTTGCTCCCAACGCGTAATCCCTAGCATATAGCTTATCGCGCAGTTCCTTGAATTCCAGCAGGGATTTGACATCCGCAGGATCCAGTCTGCCTGTTTTGTCCGCCGCCACGTTCAGAATGAGATTAGCTCCGCGGCCTACGGAATCAAACCATACCTGCATAAGTTCTTCAGGGGATTTGACGCGGGATGCCTGTCCCTGATGCCAGAACCAGCCGGCATGGTTGATGGTGGTGTCTCCTTCCGCCGGCACCCAGCGTTCTCCGCCGCGCATGCCGGTGCCTCCGCCTCCGCCGTTCAGCCCTACGGTGCTCCAATGGGGATAATTGACGTGGCCTTTTTCGGAGCCTCCCCAGCGGGCGTCTCCGTAGTGGCCCGCTCCCCAGATGATGCAGCTGGGCTGGATTTTGCGGATCATTTCCACGATTTTTTCAAAGTTGTAGTATTTTTCCGCGTCACCGATATTGCGCTTTTCCCTGGCTCCTCCGTAATAGCCGTCTCCTCCGTTGGCTCCGTCAAACCAGATTTCAAAGACAGGCCCGTAATTGGTCAGCAGTTCCCGGATTTGTTTATAGTAAACGTCCAGGTAGCCATCCTTGCCGTAATCCGCGTTGTTGCGGTCCCAGGGGCTGAGGTAGGTGCCGAATTTGATGCCGTGCTTTTTGCAGGCAAGGGCGAATTCCCGGACTACATCTCCTTTTCCGTTTTTCCAAGGGCTCTTGGTGATGTTGTGGTCCGTGGATTTGGTGGGCCAGGCGCAGAAGCCGTCATGATGTTTGGCCGTGTAAATCATTCCTTTCATTCCGCCTTTTTTAAAGGTGGAGACGATATCGGAGGCATTGAAATCCGTGGGGTTGAAAATTTTCGGGTCTTCATCGCCGTAACCCCACTCCCGTCCCGTGAACGTATTCAGGCCAAAGTGGATGAAGCCGTAGAATTCCATGCGCTGCCAGTTGATTTGGGCGGGTGTTGGAATCGCGCCGTATGGTTTGGGTGGTGCTGCGGTCCAGCCGGGCAGCATGGAGGAAGAGAGAACCGTTCCGAGGAAGAGTGTGGTTAGTTTGTTCATGCGGAAAAAAGTGTGTTGAAATACGAAAATCGCTCCTCCCTTCTTTCATACGGAGGCTTTGCTGTCAAGTTGAAAGGAAGTGGGAAACATGGGGGAGCGTGTTAGTGAATTCTAACTCCGACATGCGGGGAATTCCGCTTGATACGGAGTAGGGAGCCGTTTAGCATACAAAGGACTTTCGTTCCCATGTCCTATTTCCGTTTTTTTACTGCTGGCGCTGGTTTTTCTGACCGGTTCCGCGTTGATCAGCGAGAGCGCTCCCGTTTACATGGCCCGGCGGGACAGCAAGTTTGCGCTTGTTCCTCTTTGTGACGGTTTTGATTTTCCGGTAGGAAAGCCTGACGGCAACGGCTATTACCGGTCCCGCGGTCTGCGTCTGAAAAGCCCCCGTCACATGGGTGAGGATTGGAACGGCAATAAAGGAGGCAATTCCGATTTGGGCGATCCCGTTTATTCCGTAGGCCACGGGGTGGTAACTTATGCGGCGGACGCCCGGGGCGCGTGGGGAAAGGTGGTGATTGTGCGCCATGCTTTCCGCGAACCCAAGTCCGGAAAGGTTCTTTGCTGCCAGACGCTTTATTCCCATTTGAACGATATTAACGTTGTTTTGGGGCAGTTGGTGCTGCGCGGCACCCAGGTGGGCACTATCGGCACGAACCGCGGCATGTATCCGGCCCATCTTCATGTGGAGCTGCATTACAATCCGGATGTGAATTGCGGCCATCAGGGGATTCCCAAGACGGAGCGCAATTACGGCCGCCTGACGGATTTTATTACCCGCTTCCGCCGCCTGCCTCTGGAGAAAAGGATGGTGCGCGTTCCCATCGGCGGGTTTCTGCCTTACAAGGGAACGGAAGGACTCTGACTTCTGGTGGATGACGGTGAAGCTGTGTATTTTCGGCGGTTCGTTTGATCCCGTGCATGAGGGGCACGTTTGCATGGCCGAGCATGCTCGGAAATATTGCGGAATGGACCGCGTGCTGTTTATGCCGTGTTCCCTGTCTCCGCTGAAGGAGCAGGCCCCCTCCGTGACGGATGACCAGCGCTGCCGGATGATTGAGTTGGCTGTTCAAGGGCTGGATTGGGCCATGCTTGACCGGACGGATTTGGAACTTCCGCCTCCTTCGTGGTCGTGGAGGGTGGCTGAGAGGACGGCGGAGCGTTATCCCGGTGCAGAATTGTTCTGGCTGATGGGCAAGGATCAGTGGGATTCTCTGGAACAGTGGGGACGCTGGGAATATTTGTCCAGCCTGGTGACGTTCATTGTTTACCGCCGCGGCGGGGTTCCATCACCCAGGAAAGGGGTGCGCGCCCTTTTCATAGAAGGGGATGAACCCGCTTCTTCCACCCGCATACGGCATGATTTGCGTTCGGGCGTATGTCCGGTTCCCCATCTGAACCGGAAAGTGGAGGCGCTGATCAGGAGGGAAGGGCTGTACGGTACGGCACGCGTCTAGAAGGACGGCTGTTTTCAGTTTATTTTCTTTTTGTCTCCGAACGTTTCTTCCGGGTAATGGACCCTCATCAGCGTGAGTCCGTCCGGCGGGGCGCAAAACGGGCTTTTGTCATCCGGGAGCGGAGCGTTGATGAGGCGAGCCAGTTCTTCCAGCGTTATTTTTCCACGTGCGGCTTCATGGGCGGCTCCCGTCATGAGGCGCACCATTTTGTAGAGGAAGCCCGTTCCGGTAAAGGTGATGAAGACATGTTCCCCTGTCTGTGCCACTTGTGTCTGCGTGATGGTTCGGCGGAAGTAACCCTCCGGAATAGGGCGCGGTTCATTGCCGCGCAGGGCGGCAAAAGCAGTGAAGTCATGCGTTCCCCGGAATAGGTGTACCGCCTGTTCCAGAATATCCACGCTCCATGCCAGCGGGCGGTGCCAGGCCAGCCCGGCGTCAAAAGGGTTGAGGATGGGTGCGCGTGAAATGCAGTAACGGTAGGTTTTTCCCGTGGCGCTGAACCGGGCATGGAAACCGGGAGGAACGTATTCCGCATGGGTAATCCGGATGGTTCGGGGAAGGCGCGTGTTGAGCGCGGCAGGCCATTTGTCCGCAGGAATGCGGTGGGTATCCGGAGCGTCTGCATGAAAAACCTGGCCCAGAGCATGAACGCCGGCGTCTGTCCTGCCGGAACCGTGGATACGGCAGGGGGTTCCAAAGAGTCCGGAAAAGGCTCGTTCCAGCACGTCCTGGACGGTACGGCCTCCCGGCTGGCTTTGCCAGCCCAGATAAGGGCGTCCGTCATATGCGGCGGTGAAACGAATGCGGGTCATAGGGGTGATTGTGTTGGAACGGCCCGGTTTTGGCAAGCGGCAAGTGCCGGACGGTGACGGTTTGGAATGGATGCCGTGCGTTCCATCCGCTCTTTAGCTTGGAAGCCGTTAAAGATGGCTATACGAATACAGGATTTTGGAATGTTGCATGTGGCTCCGGATTTGTCCGGCGTGATTCCGTTGAATGCTTTTGAAGCACAGGCCGCCAGTGTGCGGGATCTGGCGGCGGGCGTGATGGATGTGTCCGGAGTGGCGGGAACCGCGCTGAAGGAAATGCAGGAGGTGAGGGATGCCGGCCAATGGGCGCAGGCCCGTGACGGGATGTATCGTTTTGAACAGGACGTGATGCGGGAGCTGGAAGCCGGAGGGGATTCGGAACACCTTCAGGAGAGATGGAAGAAGGCGCTGTCAGAACGGCTTCCTTCCTATCTGCCTGCCCGTATGTCCGGCCCGGTTAGGGAGCGCGTGGCCATGGCGAGAGAGAATCTGGAGACTGCCGGGAGCATTTATTTGCAGAAGATGTCCCATCTGGGGCAGTTGGAGGAGGCGCGCCGGTATTGGGCCGGGGGGGTGGAGTCTGCCGTGGAGCAGGGAGAGGCCGCTCTGGCCGAACGCAGGATTAAGGAGGGCAGCGGAATATTTGTAACGGGAGAGGAGGCTTCCCGCATGGCGGAGGAAGCGCATTCCCGCGCAGCGCTGAACCGGGCGGTGGAGGAGGTCCGCCGTGATCCGGCGGCCGCTGTAAGCATCGTTTCCCGGCAGGAGAAGATGCCGGAAACTCCGGAGGAAAAGAAGGTGGCGGAAGAGGCTGCGGCAGCGTATGGGGAGTTGAAGCGGCGTTATGCGGATGCTCTGGCGGCCACCGTGTCCGGCGGCGGGTTGCTGCGGGATGACGGATTGGCGAATGCTGAAAAGCATGGCTTGATCAGTTCCGAGCAGCTAAGGCGTTATACGGCTTCCCGTGACCGGAGGCAGACGGCGGAATTTTCCGGTATCAGCATTCCGGAGGACGATATGCTGTTGTGCCGCATGACCTCGCTGATTGATGAGGATTGCGGAGGGGAGGAAGATGCTGACGCCCTGATAGAAGTGGCCACTTCAGGTTTGCCTGCCGTTCAGGTGGAAAGGCTTCTCCGGCGGCGCGAGGTGATGTTGGGCATACCCCGCGAATTGCGCCGCGCTGCTTCCCGTCGCCTGTCCGCCATGTTTCGGAATGGCGCATGGGGGCCGCCTGAGGATGCCCGTGCGGCAGAGGAATGGAAGCGTGTCCAGACGGAATTGGCAGAGGCGGTGAAGAGGGCCCCGGAGCAGCCGGCTGCGGAGATGGAAAAGGTTTTTGAGAAAGAGAAACGCCTCCAGGATGCCGGCTGGGTGGGGTTTTCAGATATGAATAACGGAAAAGAAGGAAAGTGATGATGGAAGATAATGGAACCAGGGAACAGACAGGGGCGCTCCCGCTGGAAGGGAGTTTTCCGGAAGCGGTTCCCGGAACTGTGGGGGAAAGCCATATTCGGAAAGGGAACGCAGTGTTTTCCGTACCTTCCGGCACGGAAAAATTCCCGGAACGGGAGTCGGAAAGGGAAGAATATTGGAATAGCGTATTGACGGGGGATGTGATGACCATTCCGCGGGAAGTGAGGCTGAAAGCGGAGGCGATGTATCCGGAAGGGACGGCGGACCGGGAAAGAATTGCCGCGTGCGTCATGCAGTCCTGGGTGGCGGATTCTGGCGCGATTCCCCGTGAACGCATCCGGAGGGACTGGAAGAGTATCCGGGAACAGGTGGCGCGGCAGTATGGAGCGTCCGGCAAGTCTGATGACGAATTGTTCGTGGCAGTTTCCATGCACAATCAGGTGCGCCTTTCCCGGAGGGATGCTTTGTTTGAATTATACCAGGAAGAGTATGAACGTGCTCTGTCCGGTGGCGGAACGGTTCCTGACGAACGGGGAAGGGAAGCCATTTCCGCATGGCCGGAAGATTTGCAGGCTGTGGCGCGACAATTGAAAGGCAGGGCCGTATCCGATGCTCTGGATGACAGGAACCGTCTGGCGGATGCCGCCGGGATCATCCGCAAGGGATTGGAGGGGCTGGTAGCCAGTGAGGAGCCGGTGAAGGAAGGTTTTCCCGCCATACAGCTGAACCGGAAAGCCGTTGCCGGAGTTCCGGACGTTATACGCGCCGTGGGTTGCCTGGCTTCCCTGGGGGATGGAGACCGTCAGAAGGTGTTCCGCATGATGGCTCCCTATTTGCGTTCCCGTCCCGCCTTTCGGGATGCCCTGGGGGGGGCGCTTAAACGCGGTGCGGCAGAGGTTGCGGAGAATGCGGCCCAGCTGGCCGTAAACGGCGCAGCATGGCTCCTGCCGGAGGGACGGGAAAAGGAGGCGCTGGACAATTATTCCCGGAGTTTTGAAGAACTGAGGAATTTTGCCAGGATGGAGTTTGCCCCGCTGCGTGGGGGAAAGGATTCCCCCTGGTTCCGGGAGATGCTGGTGGACATGGCCCAGCAGGGAGCGTCCACGGCTTTGGCGTTTTGCGGCCCTGCCGGGCTTGGCATGTTGATGGCGGGGGAGACGGGGCGCCATATGGCGGAGGCCCGGAGCATGAACCCGGACGGCGTGTTTGATGCCCAGATGGGGGGAGCTGTCGTCTCCGGCGGGGTGAATACCTTGCTTTCCTTCGGAATGACGAAACTGGGCCAGAAGATGTTGGGGCAGGGAATGCGGGCGTTCCGGGCCATGAGGCCCGCATCAGGGAATCCTGGTGCGTTTTTTCCCGGAATGGGAGCCGTTGCGGCGGATGCCGTGAAGATGGAGGCGGAAAATAAATTGATGGAGTTGACGCCCATGGTCGTTCAGGAAGGCGTGGGAGCTCTTACGAATAAGGCGTCCGGTGTGGACTGGGAGGGATGGAAAGCCAGACAGGCTTCCGCGGATGACCAGTTGAGGGAGGCCGTCATGATGATGCCTTTCCTGCTGATAGGCGCGGGAAAGGTCGCTCTGAACCATTTCCGCCATGCCGGAATGCTGCTTGGAGACGGTTCCCCTCTGAAAGTATTCGGAATTCCGGATGAAACGGTTTCCAGGATTTTGCAGGATAAGGATGTAAACCGTGCCGGGGAATTGTTGCAGAAGTCCCTGCGTAATTCTCCGCTGTGGGGGTCTTTGTACATTTCTAGGAAGGCTTTGGAGTGGTCTCGCGCCCTGGATGAAGCCGGAGAGCCTTTTTTGAAGACGGAACAGGATGTGAGAGATTTTTTGGATTTGCCTTCTCCTGTACGTACAAAGCCTTGGAAGATGCGGGATTTCCCCGAATCGGAAGCGGTGTTGAAAAAGCTTTTTCCTCATCCGGATTATGTTACGGCCAGAACCAAGTGGCTGTTGCGTGCCGGTCTGCCCCGCGTGGGTGAAGCCGCCGCAGCGGACGGGCAGCTTGTTTATGCGGCGGAACCGGCTCCCGGTGTGGAGATGAAGCGAACGCAGGGCCGGCCTTCCGTAGAGGAGGCTCTTTCTTCCTGGTATGAGACTCTGGGCCGTATGGAAGAGGAAGATTTGGGTCTGGTCCGGAACAGGAACGGACGGGAAATCCCATGGCGTTTAAGGAATGCGGAGGAATATGATATTCATGCGGATGCTTTGCGCCGAGCGTTTGTGGCGGACAGGCTGAAGAAGCGCTCCTATCGGCCGTACAGGATGTTGCTGCTGGCTTATCCGGAAGAGGCGGGACGCCGTGCGGGTTTTTCCGGCAGGGACTGGGACGCCGTTACGGAGGATATGGATCTGCGGACACGAGCCAATGTTTATGAAGGAGTGATGGAACGGGTACACGGCGTGCCGCATGAAGAGGCGTCCGGGCATGTGGCTTTTCGTTTATGGAAGTCGTTTTGCCGGGATGAAGGCGCCTGCGGCAGGGCGCGCCGGTGGCTGGAGGAAGGGAGTGCGTTGCTGAATGCTCCGGATTTGTTGTCTGAATCTTTTAATCCGGACGGCCTTCCCTCCGCCCTGGCCAGGATGAGCGGCATGATGGCTTCTCTTGGCGGAGAGGAACGCCATGGGGTAAGCCCTGAGCTGCGGGAGATGAACCGCATGGTATGGGGAATCCAGGCGGATGTGAACAGCCTGTACCACGTACTTCCCAACATGAAGGAATTTGACGTGCATGTGGGGCGCGGCTATACGCCCGTGGAGAGTTACGGGCGGTTGCTGGCCCGGTTTCTGGAGGTGGCGCCGGAGAACGTGGCCCGTTATGCCTCTGTGCTGGATGCTCCGCGGCTGCATGCCGGTCCGGAACAGGTTTCGCCGCGTATTTATCCGGGGACGCGGAAAGCGGTGGAGAGTCTTCTCCTGCTGACCCCGCGCCTGTTCCAGTCCTCACCCGGAGGGGAAGGGGCGGAAAGGCTGTGGAGAGTAAAGTATCCCAATGGAAGGTGGTCGGACTGGCATCCTTCTCGGGAGGCGGCGGAAGCGGACCTGATGGCCAATGTTTCCATGATGTTTTCTGCCGCCTGCTCGGCTAAGAGGGATTTGATCCGTAGCTGGGAATGGCATGCCCATAACGGGCGGCCGGAATGGGATACCAATTATCTGAGGCTGACCACCGGGTTGGAAAACGTGCAGGGGGGGCGGCTCCCCTGCCTGTATGACAGCCTGACGGCCATGGCGGTGGCGGATATGCTGAAAGCTGGTTACGGCGTGCGCGGAGCGGTGGGGTCCGGGGATCGTCTGGAGGTGACGGGCCGGGGGCACCTTGCCGCTGAAACGCTGATGAGCCGTGATGCCCTGTTGGAGCGCATGAATATTCACGAAAAGTATGTGGGTTCCGTACAGAGGCTGGGCGTGGATGCGGATAATTTGCCCGTTTCCTCAGCCAAGGGGTTGGTAATGCACCGGCTGAGGCTTCATAATACGGCCAATCCCCTGGCTTTGATCGAAGACAAGGCGGAAGTCGTATGGGACCGGCTGATGCGCACGGATCAGCTTTCCCCGGAAGGCGCTTGGGAGATGTTGAAACATTTGGAACGTGTGCCGCGCCGCAGGAAGCTCCCAGGGGAAACGGAACTGATTGAAGAGTTGTCCCAGCTGTCCAAGGAGTATTTTTTTGCCCATCTGGATCATGACACCGTACCGGAAACGGTGGCTTCCTGGGCGCGTTACGGGGCCGCAATGCCTGACAGGGTTCCGGAACCTCTTGAGGAATTGGTGCGCCGGGCCGGATTGCTGAAGAAAACGCTGAGGGAGGATGCGGACACTGCCGAGTTTATGGGAATGCTCCGAGAGACGGTTGGTATGAATGAACGCATACGGGCGGAGCGTGCCTGGGATCCGGCCGGAGGGAGGTCCGCCTCCCCATGGTGGAGCGGTACTCTCACAGCCTGATGTCCGGACGGCTGTTGTTTACCGTTCCGGATCACGTGAAAGAGGGACTGGTGCGTTCCCTGTCCGCGCTGGACGGATACGCGGGCGGTTCCGTACGCAGGATGGAGCGGCTGGCGGAAAGCCGCATGAGGGAACTGTCCCGGGCGCTTCAGGAGTTCCCCCAGCTGAATTCCTGGCGTCCGGATCCGGAACATCCCGGCCTGTACCTGCATTTGGTGAAAAAGCCGTTCCGGACCGGATTGGGACCTCTGCGCGCGAAGGATGTTTCCCTGGAGGCTTTGGGAGAACATCTTCCGGAACCCATTCTGGAAGCGCCCCTGTATGTGGAAGAAGATTTTTCCGTCAGGCGTGGCGTTCCCGCCCCTGCCGCCTGGCGTAGCCGTCCGGATGTGGTCCGGGCTGTGGAGACGCTGGATGCGGTGAGGCGGGATTTTGCAGGCCGACCGGAAGCTACGGAATCCGGGGTTAGTTGGAAAGGGAAGATTTACCGGATTGATTCCGGAGCGGCTCCCGGGGGGGTGACGTCTGTCTGGAACCGGGAACTCCCGTTGGATGAGGCCATTTCCCTGATTGGTGTTCTGGACCGCAGGCAGGAGGAACTGAGAGGCGGCATGCTTCCCTTTCTTCCTGAGCCGGAGGAAGCGCGCGCGATGTATGCCAACTGCGTGATTTACCGTGACCCGGACGACCCGGGGCATACCGTGCGCCTGATGCCGGGCATTCCGGAAAGTCCCGTACGGCAGGCACGCGCGCCCTACGTGGTACATGCATGGAACGGCGTTTATCTGGACAGCCGGGGAGCGCCTGCGGTGTCCGAACGGGATTCCTATATTCCGCTGGAGTGTTTTACGGGAGCCGGAGAGGAACCTTCCCCGGAAGATTCACGGGCGAGCCGTACCCGGTTCCTGGGTCGGATTTTGGAAACGCTGGGGGATGCGGATGCTCAGGAACGATGGTGGTGGAACAGAAGACAGGCTGTGGGATGCTTCATGGAGGATGTAATCAGGATGTATGAAGAACTGGGCGTACGTGAGAGTTATTTGAAAGGAAAACTTGATCTGCTTGATCCCGTGATGGTGCAGGCACTCCGGTTCGTTTCCCACGTGCTGAACGATCCACTGGCATACCGCCTTCCCCTGGACAAGGGGACGGAGGCCCAGAAGGGGATGACCAGGGAAGGAGCCCTGTTGAAAGAATTAATAGAGGAGTATGGAAAATTCTAATCATTTGACGGAATCATGGAGCCTGTCGTGGCAGTCCGTCCTGTCCAGCCAGCTTTGGAGGCTGGAACACCTGTACTGGATAGAAAATAAAGCCGGTCAGCTCCAGCGTTTTTCCCTGAACAGGGCGCAGCGGCGGCTGCATGAGCGGCTGTGGTACAGGAATGACATCCTGAAGGCGCGCCAGTTGGGCATTTCTACGTATGTGGCCATGTTGATGCTGGATATGAGCCTGTTCCGGTCCAATTTTCATTGCGGAATCATTGATAAAAGCCTGCCGGACGCCCAGCAGAAACTGGCCAAGCTGCATTTTGCCTGGGACCATCTGGATTACGTGCCGCCCAACCCCTCTGCGATGGATGTGGCCCTGGCCCGGCTGGGAGAGAGAATCAAGAGCCTGTCCGGCGTGGAAAAAAAGGGGGAATGGCAACCCCGTACGTTGGCGCGCAGCCGCCTGGCTTTCTCCAATGGGAGCGATGTGCGGGTGGGGACTAATCTGCGAGGGGGAACCATGCAGTTTCTCCATGTTTCCGAGCTGGCGTATGTTTCCGTGCATGCTCCGTGGAGAGCCAGGGAAATCCGTACGGGGGCAATCAATACAGTTCCCCCCGGAGGTTTTATTCTGAAGGAAAGCACTCATGAGGGCGGACGGTACGGAGTGAATTATGAACTGACGCGCCAGGCCATGGAAAACATGGGCAAAAGCGAGCTTTCCCCCTTGGATTTCAGATTCTTTTTTTTCAGCTGGTTTGACCAGGATGAGTACACTTTGCCGGGGCGCGGCAGATGGAGCAGGGAACTGGATGAGTATTTCCTTTCTCTGGAACGGGAGACCGGAGTGGTTCTGGATGCGGGGCAGAAGAGATGGTATGCCCGGATGGCCCGGGTGATGGGCGCCTCCATGAAGCAGGAGTATCCGGGAACGCCGCAGGAGGCTTTTGCTACAGGGGAAGAAGGCAGTATTTACGGCAGCCGTATCATGGCCCTGCGGGAGCGGGGGCGGGTAGGGGTGGAGTTTGAGGCTGATCCGGACGCTCCCACTTTCACGGCATGGGATCTGGGGCTGAGTGACCATACGGCCATTTGGCTTGTGCAGATCATGGGAGACAGTTTCCACTGGCTGGACCATTATGCCGCCAGCCAGCAGCCCCTGGCCCATTACGTTGAAAAAATGAAGGACTGGGAGAAAAATCATGGTGTGGCGGTAACATTCCATCTTTTGCCTCATGATGCTGCACGGAGGGATGCGCACGGCATTTCTTATGTGGAGAATATGGGGAGGCTGGGATTGGTGAATGTGCGCGTCGTCCCCAGAACCACGGATGTCTGGCGTGGCATTAATACGCTGAGGGAATTGCTGGAGCGCAGTTTTTTCCATGCCCGCACCCAGGAAAAGGCGCGAGGCTTCTGTGGGGAAGAGGAGCCGGGAGGCGTGGAGCATCTGGAGTTGTACAGGTCCAGGCCTCCCGGCGTAGGCGGAGCCATTGCGGAAAGCCCCGTGCATGACGGGCATTCCCATACGGCGGATGCCGCACGAACCTTTGCGGAGGCTTGGTCCCATGGCCTGCTCCACGGAACCGGGAACGGCCGAGCGCGGCAGGCGCGCCCGGATGTGGTAACAGAGGGCAGGAGTAAAGGAAAAGAGATTTTTTTTGATTGATAGTTGACAGTTTTGTCAAAAAGCGGTTCTTTTTTCCGGCCTCCAGCTGTCTAACGCAGTGATGCGACTTATTGAGATGAAATTATCCCTTTTCCATCCGTTGGTTTCCTGCCTGTGTGTTCCGTTTTTGTTTTCGTCCTGCGGTACCACGGGAAGGGAGCTTTCCCCTGTCCCCTCTTCCCATATTCCGGTAGAAGAAATGACGGGGTATTTTGAAGAAACGGGAACTATTCCGGGGCACCTGCTCAAGTGGGAAGATGATCCGTCGCTGCCCGGAAAGCTGCTGGTCGTAGTGGATAAGAAAAAGCAGATGATGTATATCTACCGGGGGACGCACCGCATTGCGTATGCCCCCATCAGTTCCGGAAGAAGTTCCGGCATGACGCCCTCCGGCTACTTCCTCATTGCTTCCAAGGAGGAAGACCATCATTCCTATTACGGTGCGTTTATTAACGCTGACGGAGAATTGCGGGATGGGGATATACGAAGGGATTCCCCCCGTCCCGGCGAGAGGTTTGAACCTGCCAAGATGCCCTATTTCATGAGAGTGAACGGGGCTGTAGGAATTCATGAAGGGTACTTGCCCGGTCATCCATCCTCCCATGGATGTATCCGTGTTCCCCACTTGATTGCGAAAAATCTCTTTGAAATAGCTCCCGTAGGAACCCGTGTGGTTGTCAGGGATGGAAACTGGAATATTCACGAGCTTCAACAAAAGCCGTCCGGAATGTTCCGGACGGTGCACAAGCCTGCTGCCCAGGTGGCTGGCGCAAATTCAGCTTCCTCTGGAAAGAAGGAACTTGTAAAATCGGAAACGTCCGTAAAAAAAGATGCCGCCGCCATGCCGTCTGTTGGAGAACAGAAAAACGGGCAGCTGCCTTTTTCTGAGGCGGACGCTGTGACCCCCTCTTCATCCAATGGCCTCGAAGGACTGGAATAACATGCTGTCCGGGCGTTTATATCATGCCCAGGATTCTGAATTGGCTGCCGCCCGGCTCAGGGCGCGCCGGCTTGTTTTCCGTTATAACCAGTCCGCTCCGGAAAATGAAAGCCTGCGCCGGGAATTGGCCCGGGAGCTTTTCGGCCAAATGGGAGAGGGGTGTTATCTGGAACCTCCGCTGCGTTGTGATTACGGCTCCAATATACGGCTGGGGGACCGCGTGTATGTCAATTTCAACCTCGTGGTGCTGGACTGCGCTGCCGTTACCATCGGCAATGACGTGCTGATAGGTCCCAACGTGGGCATTTATACTGCCGGGCATCCCGTAGACCCGGGGCTGAGACGGCAGGGGCTGGAATTTGCTCTGCCCATTACCATTGAGGATGGAGTATGGATAGGCGGTCATGCGGTGATTGCCCCGGGCGTGCGTATTGGGAGAAATTCCGTGATAGGCGCGGGCAGCGTGGTGACGAAGGACATCCCCGCCAATGTAGTGGCCGTGGGTAATCCCTGCCGTGTGGTTCGCCCCGTGACGGAAAAGGACCGCGAAGTCTGGGACACCGGGGAAAATGGAGAGGGGCCGCTTTCCCAGGGACCGAAGGCAAATTCCCCGGGATGACGAAATTTGAATTGCTTTTGGGGCTGGATGATGCATAGTTGGCGCCCTCACAGTGTCGATTAGCCGCTGCCACGAGCTAAATACATTCAAGGAAAACACTTATGAGTAACGAAATCAATTTGCAGGAATTCAAGATGCATGAAAAGGATTCCGGTAGTTCCAGCTACCAGATTGCCCGCCTGACCCAGCGCATCGCCCACCTGACCGAACACCTGAGCACGAATAAACATGATGTTTCTTCCCGCCGCGGGTTGTTGAAGATGGTGGCTTTGCGCCGCAAGCTTCTTGATTACGTCAAGCGTGAAGATCTGGCCCAGTACCAGAGTCTGATCCAGCGTCTTGGCCTTCGCCGCTAAAGGCGGAGCATATTCCCGTTTGATTCGGCCGTTGCGGTTTTCCGCAGCGGCCGTTGTTTTTATGGGGGGGCTGGCATGGTAGCGTTGTCATGGAAGGGGGGCATGGCGGGTGACTGTGGATTTGTGTTTTGGTCAGGAGAGTTTGAAAGGCCTGTCTTTTTGTGAAAGAAGATATTCTGGAGTGTGGAGATTGTTTTTGTTGGCATGACTGCCCCTTTATTCCTGCGTAAATGTTTGCTGGGGACGGAAAGTCCGGTATTGCGGGTATGATGCAGCCGCGCAAAGAATAGGAAAATATGGATGAAAAAGCAGTGGGCGGCTGTTATGGGAGTCAGGCAGGAATACTCAGTCCGTCCTTAAATTCTGCATTTCCGCTCCTGTGAAGAAGGGAAGGCGGACGTTTCCGGATATTTTGCTTGGAGTAATGCATTTCAATCAGGAATGCGAAGAATATTGAATGGATGAAGGTGAGATGGGAAAAATACCTTTTCTCCCCATGCGGGTGGATATTTAAAGCCCTGGAAGGAAATGGACTGCTATGGTTATCAAACTATTTGCTTGCATTATCCTTGACAGGGATTATGCTCTCATTCGACGTTCGGGGATTCGTTTCCCGAAACGTTTCTGTCGGGCATGCCTTGAGAAATTTTCGGATTTTCACAGGCTGTCAAGCCGGTAAGACTGGGCCGGAGCGTTTGATCCATCTGGGATGCGCGTCCTGCCGCGTGGACAGTATTCTCCCTCTGTTTCTGGGAAAGGACTGTTGCGGATAACATCTTCCTGAGGCACTGCCCGTACCTGACGCCATTCAGGCTTCCCGCCCGGAGCCGGCCTGGATGGGCTGATGAGGCTGCGGGTGATTGAAAGACAAAAAATATAATGAGCATACATTCAGTTGAATGCAACGTTGGTACGAATCCTATCACGATTGAAACCGGCAAGATGGCCCGTTTGGCGGACGGTGCTGTTGTTGTCCGCAGCGGCGATACCGTCGTTCTTGTGACCGTGGTAAGCGCCACCAAAGTCAAGGAAGGGCAAACCTTCTTCCCCCTGTCCGTGGAGTACAAGGAAAAGGCCGCTGCGGCGGGTATGTTCCCCGGCGGCTATTTCAAACGCGAAGGGCGTCCCACGGAAAAGGAAATCCTGACGTGCCGCATGACGGACCGTCCCCTGCGCCCGATGTTCCCCAAGGGCTACTTCTACGATACGCAGGTAATTACGCTTCTGCTCTCCGCCGATGGTGAAAACGAACCGGACATCCTGAGCATTAACGGCGCTTCCGCCGCCTGTGTCGTTTCCGATCTTCCCTTTGCCGAACCCGTAGGGGCTGTGCGTGTGGGCCGTATTGACGGACAGTTTGTTATCAATCCGACCAACTCCCAGCGTGAACATAGTCAGCTGGATCTGGTATTTGCCGGCACGAAGGATCAGGTCATCATGATTGAAGGTTCCGCTAATGAACTGCCGGAAGAAGATTTTATCGCCGCTTTGCGTGTCGCCCAGGAGAACGTGAAGGTCATTTGCGAAAAGCAGGAAGAGCTCCGCGCCGTTTGCGGTAAGGAGAAGCGCGCTTATGAACTTTGCCTTGCCAAGCCGGAATTGCTGGAAATCGGCTATGAAATTGCCGGCGATCGTATTGAGGAAGCCATTTACGCCCCTTCCAAGGTGGAGCGTCAGAAAAAAAGTGGGGGCCCTGCGTGACGAAGTGGAGGCCGCCATCAAGGAACGCCATCCGGAAGCTACTGACTTTGATGTGGAACAGGTTTTTGAATATATTCAGAAAAAGGCTTTCCGCATCTCCATCATGGAAAAGGACAAGCGGGCCGATGGCCGGGCTCTCAAGCAGCTGCGCCCTCTGACTGCGGAAGTCAATGTGCTGCCTCCTGTGGTGCACGGTTCCGCGATGTTCGCCCGCGGTGAAACGATGTCCCTTTGCCTGGCGACGCTCGCTCCGATGGAAGAACGCCAGTACATGGACAATTACACGGGCAGCGTGAATGAAAAGCGTTTCATCCTGCACTACAATTTCCCGCCTTTCTCCGTGGGAGACACCGGCCGTTTCGGCGGTCAGAACCGCCGGGAAATCGGCCACGGCGCTTTGGCGGAACGTTCCATCGCTCCGGTCGTGCCTGGCGAACAGGAATTCCCGTACGCCATTCGCGTCTCTTCTGAAATCATGGAATCCAACGGTTCCACCTCCATGGCTTCCGTCTGTGCGGGCACGATGTCTTTGCTGGCGGCCGGCGTGCCCCTCAAGCGCCCTGTAGCTGGTATTTCCGTGGGCCTGGTGACGGAACAGAATGACCAGCATGAAATCACCTCTTACAAAACTCTGCTGGATATCATCGGTTCCGAAGACTTTTACGGTGATATGGACTTCAAGCTCTGCGGCACGTCGGAAGGCGTGACAGGCTACCAGCTGGACCTCAAGCTGCCCGGCATTCCCCTCTCCATATTGGAGGAAGCCATTCACGTGGCGAAAGCCGGCCGCACGGATGTTCTGAAGGTCATGAATGAAGCCATTGCAGCTCCGGCCCAGATGAGCCCGAATGCTCCCCGTATTGAGACCACCCCCGCCGACCGCATTGGCGAACTGATCGGCCCCCGGCGGCAAGAATATTAAGGCTATTCAGGCCGAATCCGGCGCCGATATCAATATCGAGGAAGATGGCACCGTGCATATTTACGCCGCCAAGCAGGAAGGCCTGGACCGTGCTTTGGAATTGGTCACCCGCATGTTCAAGACCATTGAAATCGGGGAACTGTACACCGGTAAGATTGTTTCCACGACCACCTTTGGAGCGTTTATGGAAGTGCTGCCCGGCAAGGATGGCCTGATTCATATCTCCGAACTGGCCGAAGGCCGCACCGCCAAGACGGAGGACGTCGTGAGCGTCGGAGACGTGGTGACCGCCAAGTGCATTGGTATTGACGACAAGGGACGCGTGAAAATGTCCATACGTGCCGCTTTGCGAGATGCCAAGGCTGCCGAAGCAGAAGCCGCCGGCATTACGGAATAACGTTTTTCGTTGAGCCTTTAAACTCTCAGCCCCGTTTCCGGTTATTCCGGGAACGGGGCTTTCCGGTTGCTGGAAAGATGTTTTGCAGTTGCTTCAACTGCTTGCGTGATCGCCGGAATTTTTTTACCTGTGCCGGAAGGAGAAAGTTTGGAATGCTGGAAAGGGACGGGAGGAATGGAGCTCTTTCCGCATGGCAGATTTTTTTGTTTCCCGTTCTTGACAGGATTTTTTCGGTTCCTATGATGCGGATGCCCGTTGCGTTTTACGGACACCCCTGCCATACATGATTCTTTTTGTCACTTTCGTTATTCTTTTTCTGATTCTGGTCAACGCCTTTTATGTTGCAGCAGAATTCGCCGCAGTGAGCGTACGCCGCAACATGATCCGGGAAATGGCGGAGAACGGCAGCAGGGTGGCTGTTCATCTGCTTAAGATTTTGGAAAATACAAAAGAGCTGGACCGCTACATTGCGGCTTGCCAGTTCGGCATTACCATTTCCAGTCTGGTTCTGGGCGCATACGGACAGGTTGAACTGGCCGCCTATCTGTTCCCTCTGTTTGAGCGGTTTGGTGGGATGGACTCCGTAATGGCCAATTCTGCAGCCGCTCTTGTTGTACTGATAGGCTTGACGGTTTTTCAGGTAATTCTTGGAGAATTGATGCCCAAATCCCTGGCTCTTCAGTTTCCCAAGCAGGCGGCCTTGTATACTTATTATCCCATGCGATGGACACTGGCTTTCTTCGCATGGTTCATTGACTTTCTTAATGGAAGCGGTTTGTTGCTTCTTAAACTGTTCCGGCTCCCACCTGGCGGCCATCAGCACATCCACTCCCAGCAGGAGATTAATATGCTGCTGGATGAAAGTCACCAGGGCGGGATGTTGGAGGAAGATGAGCATGAACGGCTGCACAGCGCTTTGTCCCTGGCGGAACGAACGGTGGAACAAATTATGATTCCCCGTTTTCAGCTTGTTTAAAAAAAAAAAAAAAAAAAAAAAAAAAAAAAAAAAAAAAAAAAAAAAAAAAAAAAAAAAAAAAAAAAAAAAAAAAAAAAAAAAAAAAAAAAAAAAAAAAAAAAAAAAAAAAAAAAAAAAAAAAAAAAAAAAAAAAAAAAAAAAAAAAAAAAAAAAAAAAAAAAAAAAAAAAAAAAAAAAAAAAAAAAAAAAAAAAAAAAAAAAAAAAAAAAAAAAAAAAAAAAAAAAAAAAAAAAAAAAAAAAAAAAAAAAAAAAAAAAAAAAAAAAAAAAAAAAAAAAAAAAAAAAAAAAAAAAAAAAAAAAAAAAAAAAAAAAAAAAAAAAAAAAAAAAAAAAAAAAAAAAAAAAAAAAAAAAAAAAAAAAAAAAAAAAAAAAAAAAAAAAAAAAAAAAAAAAAAAAAAAAAAAAAAAAAAAAAAAAAAAAAAAAAAAAAAAAAAAAAAAAAAAAAAAAAAAAAAAAAAAAAAAAAAAAAAAAAAAAAAAAAAAAAAAAAAAAAAAAAAAAAAAAAAAAAAAAAAAAAAAAAAAAAAAAAAAAAAAAAAAAAAAAAAAAAAAAAAAAAAAAAAAAAAAAAAAAAAAAAAAAAAAAAAAAAAAAAAAAAAAAAAAAAAAAAAAAAAAAAAAAAAAAAAAAAAAAAAAAAAAAAAAAAAAAAAAAAAAAAAAAAAAAAAAAAAAAAAAAAAAAAAAAAAAAAAAAAAAAAAAAAAAAAAAAAAAAAAAAAAAAAAAAAAAAAAAAAAAAAAAAAAAAAAAAAAAAAAAAAAAAAAAAAAAAAAAAAAAAAAAAAAAAAAAAAAAAAAAAAAAAAAAAAAAAAAAAAAAAAAAAAAAAAAAAAAAAAAAAAAAAAAAAAGCATTCATACCCACTACCAGCGGATACAGACATAGCTGGATCACGTACATGGGCATCGCAATGATGAGGCAAAAGCTTTGCGGCGTACTGTAGGGGAAAGCGCCTTGGGCACCATTTCCCCCAAGAACAATATGCAGGTACGTCAGCACCGCCACGGACAGGATGCTGGCTGCGCCATGAGCCACCAGCCAGGAAGCCCAGCCGTACTGCGCCAACCATTCATGGAGCCATCCAGCTACCGCATGCTCTCCGTACATACCCAACCCCAGACTGGCGAACGTGACGCCAAGCTGCGCCGTAGCAATGTAGCGGTCCTGTAACCGGGGCGTTTTTCAATATCTGGGAAACGCGGCGCGCCACCATGTTGCCGGACACACCCATCTGCTCCAATGCCGCACGCGGAGCGCCGAGCAACGCAAATTCTGCAGCCACAAACAGGCCGTTCAGCACAATCAGCAACAGAATAATGAAAAACCGTCATCATGCATCCACCCCGCTTTCCATGGCAAATTCATTTTTCCTTTCTCTCCGGAGGCAGCAGCAGGATAGAGGAAACACGGTTATGGTCCATCTTTTTCCACCACAAGCACGCGTCCGGCGATAATCAGGCGGTCCCCATCCTTCGGAATGCAGGACATGTGCTTGATCACGCAGCCGCCCACAGTAGTGGCGCCATTCATCAAAAAAAGGGTACCAGGCATTCCGCCTTATGGGCACGCATCATGCCGGGGATGCGCACGGAACCATCCGGAAGGGTTTCCACCTTTTTCCCCGGAGCGGATGAATTCCTCATCTATATCTCCCACCATTTCTCCCAGCAGACGTTCCAGCGTCACCAGCCCCACAAACTTACCGTATTCATCCAGAACAAAGGCTTCCTTGGCCCTGTCTTCCCGCAAACGGGCCATCAGCATCTCTACCGTCTGCATTTCCATCACGCATGGCACCTGCCTCAGCATGGAACGGAGAGGAGGCAGAATTCCCTTTTCCGCATAAGCGGATACCATATCTTTAATATGCAGCATGCCAATGACAGATTCACGGTTCCCTTCATACACGGGAATATGGGTATGAGGCCTATCTGCGATCATATTCAAAAATATCTTCCTGTGTGGCATCCACATCCAGGCA